>PVML01016957.1_pt1 | contig 1905280 bp, 1604 predicted proteins | sample 1853371 | NCBI WGS metagenome assembly PVML01 (sample SAMN08533508, study PRJNA380276) | Human gut metagenome, whole genome shotgun sequencing project. | isolation source: participant 1, chromium library | host: Homo sapiens | collected 2017
GCGATGTCCCTGATGAACTTATTGATTTCACGTTTGAATGGAAAGGACTGAAAATTCACAATGTGTGTTAATTTTACTGACATCTTTCAAAAGGAGCACAATCATGCCGCACATCGACATTAAATGTTTTCCGCGTGAACTGGACGAACAACAAAAAGCAGCACTTGCTGCAGATATTACCGACGTTATTATTCGCCATCTGAACAGTAAAGATAGCTCGATAAGCATTGCTCTACAGCAGATTCAACCAGAATCTTGGCAAGCTATCTGGGATGCCGAAATCGCGCCCCAAATGGAGGCTTTGATAAAGAAACCCGGTTACAGCATGTAATGCTTAACCCGCCGTAACTCGCTTGCCGCTGGTAACAAACGTGCCAGCACCTAAATGATGCAACGTATTGAGCTTATCATCATCAAACTGCCAGCGGCCTTCGACAAATACCCGTGCGTCTGCCGCTGCTGATACCACCTCGCCAAACAGCGTGTCGTATTTTTGTTGCGCAGAAGTCGCAGGTAGCAGGCGGCACTCCATCCACGCCAGGCATTTCTCTTCAACAAGTGGCAAACCAAGCACCGGACCTTTCACCACCGGAATGCCATAGCAATTAAATTTATCTTCTTCACGACCCGACACGCTTCCCACTGCCCACGTCCAGTTAGTTGCTGCAACGCCCGGGATAACGATGCCAAATTTACCGTTACGTTCAATCAACTCCCTGGTCCATGTCGATTTATCTACCACAATCGCCACGCGTGGCGGTTCAAACTCCACCGGCATTGACCAGGCTGCTGCCATAATGTTACGCCGCTGGGATTGCTCATCGAAACTGGTGATCATGACAGTTGGGCCATGATTTAATAGACGGCTGGCATGGTGTAATTCTATGGGGATGAATCGGCTCATGGTATCGCCTCGCGAAGAAGGTTTTTTTAAGCGTAGTCCGTAACGCAATAAGTAACGAAATTAACGGGATTGGCGATTTGCAAACGTGATGCATGTCCGCGATCGCACAAAATAGCCGGTGCGGCGTCTATTCCAGGTTATAAGTTGAGAAAACCACTAAGGGAAACGCCTGATGACGCCCATTCTGAATCACTATTTTGCCCGTATTAACTGGTCGGGAGCTGCTGCGGTCAATATTGATACGCTTCGTGCATTGCACCTGAAACACAATTGCACCATTCCGTTTGAAAACCTTGACGTTTTGCTGCCGAGGGAAATACAGCTTGATGATCAATCGCTGGAAGAGAAACTGGTGATAGCCCGTCGTGGCGGTTACTGTTTTGAGCAGAATGGCGTGTTTGAGCGGGTGTTACGCGAGCTGGGGTTTAACGTTCGCAGCTTGTTAGGGCGCGTAGTGTTATCAAATCCGCCAGCATTACCGCCGCGCACCCATCGTTTGCTGTTGGTGGAACTGGAAGAGGAAAAATGGATTGCTGATGTCGGTTTCGGTGGGCAGACGCTAACCGCGCCGATTCGTTTAGTTTCCGATCTCGTGCAGACCACGCCACACGGAGAGTATCGGTTGTTGCAGGAGGGTGATGATTGGGTGTTGCAGTTTAATCATCATCAGCATTGGCAGTCGATGTACCGTTTTGATCTCTGCGAGCAGCAACAAAGCGATTATGTGATGGGCAATTTCTGGTCGGCGCACTGGCCGCAGTCGCATTTTCGCCATCATTTGCTGATGTGCCGCCATTTGCCGGACGGTGGCAAGCTAACGCTGACCAATTTTCATTTTACCCATTATGAAAATGGGCACGCGGTGGAGCAGCGAAATCTACCGGATGTGGTGTCGTTATATGCCGTGATGCAGGAACAGTTTGGTCTGGGCGTGGATGATGCGAAACATGGCTTTACTGTGGATGAGTTAGCGCTGGTGATGGCGGCGTTTGATACGCATCCGGAGGCGGGAAAATAATTTATGTCAGGTTGCCGGATGCGGCGTAATCGCCTTATCCGGCATACATTAGCCCGGTTGTAGACCTGACAGGCGAAGCGCATCAGGCAACGATTTCAGATTTCAATTGCCCATTCGGCATGAAACAAAATCACCGCTGTGCCTGAAATGGTGACTTTTTCCGGTTGGTTATCACGAATTGTCACCGTCACTTCAATCACGCCGTCACGCCCCAATGCGCGCCCCTGATGGCCTTTAACACGCAGCACCTTGCCATCGTGGGGCAATACGTTGTGATGTACCAACCATGCACCCATCGGGCCATTGGCATTGCCAGTCACCGGATCTTCCACAATACCAATCGCAGGCGAGAACATGCGACCATCGGTTTCGTTTTTGCCTGGGCGGATCTGGAACGGGAAGAAACCATTGCAGCCAATCTGTTTGCTGATAGCGCTCAGCGCAGCAAGATCAGGCGAAAGGGCGTCGATATCCACTTCTGGTTTCAACGGGATCATCACTTTTGAGTGTCCTGTTGTTGCCACCTGAATTGGCAAGCCTGGCAGAATATCGTCCTCAGTGAGATGAAGCGCGTTGATAATCGCCTCACGTGTTTCACCCTCCAGCGGCGGTTCAAAGCCCGGCGTACCTTGTTCCAGCGAAATACGATAATCATCGTTGTGCTTTTCGATAGTCACGCGATGTTTTCCTGCCAGCGATGTTTGCCAGATCGTGCAATTTCCTAAACCTAACACCTTCGCACGTACATAGTGCGCAGCTACTGTCGCGTGACCGCAAATCGGCACTTCAACCGTTGGCGTAAAGTAGCGGATGCGCACATCGCTGTCGTCGCTGTGCAGCAGAAAAGCAGTTTCCGAATGGCCTAACTCGCGGGCGATAAGCTGCATTTGCGCTTCGCTAAGATTATCGGCGGGGAAAACAACACCGGCAGAATTGCCGCGAAATGGTTGAGAGGTAAAAGCATCGACGTGGTACACCTGCGGTTTCATTAACGTTCTCCTGTGACTGGAGAACTATCATAGCCTGCAAGTGGCCGGAGAGCGAAGGGCTATCCGGCCAGGGTGAAATTATCGCCGCGAACGCACAATCTGATACCGACGAGTAAAGTACTCAAACGGCGCGCTCCACACATGCACCAATCTGGTGAACGGGAAGAGCAGGAAGATGGTCATTCCCAATACCAGATGCAGGCGGAAAACGAACGCTACGCCGTTAAGCATTTCTGACGATCCACCACGGAAAGTGACAATGCTTTGCGCCCAACCCACCAGCTTCATCATTTCGCTACCATCAGGATACTGTGCTGAAAACGGTATGGTACTTAGCCCCAGCAGACACTGGATCAGCAAAATGCTCATGATGATAATATCCGGCGTAGTGGAAGTTGCACGCACGCGCTGATTTGTCAGCCTGCGCCACAGCAGTCCTGCGCCGCCAATCAATGTCAACACACCGCAAATACCGCCGAGCACCATCGCCATTAGTTGTTTCGCTGCCACTGGCAAAAACCACGCGTACATCCAGTGCGGCGTTAACATGCCGAACAAGTGCCCGAAGAAAATCCCCAAAATGCCGATATGGAACAGATTCGACCATATCACCATCCCGCGTTTATCGAGCATTTGACTTGAGGAGGCGCGCCAGGTGTACTGCCCGTAGTCGTAGCGCAGCCAGCTGCCGAGGAAAAACACCGTCGCACAAATGTACGGGTAGATATCGTAAAAAAAGACGTTCAGATACTGAATCATTTCCCACCTCCCGCACTGATGTCGACATATTGCGGCGCGACATCCTGGCTAAAGCGTCGCTGATATTGATTAAGCGGCGAGCTGTCACACGCCGTGGCGTTATCTTCAATAAACTTCACCTGTTCCTCTTCCCACACTGCATCAAGCGCCTGGCGGGTGTCATCGCGCTCTTCGCTGTTTACTTGTTTTGTGACACTGTCACTTGAAAGGGAGCTTCCCGCCAGTTGCAGCAGAGCATCAAACAACGCGTACCACGGTGCCTCGCGTTGTTTTAAGCGACCGCCAAGCAGGGCGAGGATCGGCGCAACATTGAGCAATCCTTCTTTCGCCTGATCGTCAGGCAGTACGCTTAAATACTCCAGATACAGCGGTAGATAATCGGGCAGTTCCCGACAATCCAGCTGCAGGCCGACCTTTTCATACTCCGCCAGCAGGTCCACCATTGCCTGGCCGCGATCGCGGGACTCGGCATGAACATGTTCGAACAGCAGCAGCGATGTGGTACGTCCACGGTCAAACACTTCGCACCATTCGGCCTGTTTATCCAGCAGCGGCGCGTTAAGCAGGTTGTGGGTGAAATCCGTAAGCATCGGCGCGTCGCTGCGGATCAACGCCAGCGCGTCCTCCTTGCATTCCCACAACAGCTCGTCCGGATACTCCATCAACAGGCCGATCACTTTGAGGATCTGCATTATTCGCCCTCCGCTTTGTCGCGCACTTCGGTGATGTTGATGGCATCGATACGGCTACTGTTGAACAGGTTGAATTTACTGTCCGAACCGTGGCAACCGTCGCCAAAGGTAAAACCGCAGCCGTTGCGTTCTGCGAAGGCATCGCCCGCCATTTCCCGATGGCTCGTCGGGATGACAAAACGATCTTCATAGTTGGCAATGGCGAGGTAACGATACATCTCTTCGACCTGGGCGACGCTCAGGCCTACTTCGTCGATGGCACGAGTATCAGTAACGCCTTCCACGGTTTGTGAACGCATATAGTGGCGCATCGCCATCATCCGTTTCAGCGCCCGCAGTACCGGACCGGTATCGCCGGCACTCAACATATTGGCGAGATATTGCACCGGAATACGCAGGCTTTCGATGGCGGGCAGCACGCCTTCGCTTTTCGGCAAACCGCCCGCATCTGCGTAGGACTGAATCGGCGACAGCGGAGGAACGTACCAGACCATTGGCAGGGTGCGATATTCAGGGTGCAGCGGTAGCGCCAGTTTCCAGTCCATCGCCATTTTGTAGACAGGCGAACGCTGGGCAGCTTCAATCACGTTTTGTGGAATACCTTGTTTCAGGGCTTCCTCGATCACTGAGGGATCGTGTGGATCGAGGAATACTTCGCACTGACGTTCATAGAGGTCAACTTCGCGCTCGGTGCTCGCCGCTTCCTCAATGCGGTCGGCGTCGTAAAGCAGCACGCCCAGATACCGGATGCGACCCACGCAGGTTTCTGAGCACACGGTGGGTTGGCCTGACTCAATTCGCGGATAACAGAAGATACATTTTTCTGACTTGCCGCTTTTCCAGTTGAAGTAGATTTTTTTGTACGGACAACCGCTAATGCACAAACGCCAGCCACGGCATTTATCCTGATCAATCAGCACAATGCCGTCTTCTTCGCGTTTGTAGATAGCGCCGCTTGGGCAGGTCGCCACGCAACTGGGATTGAGGCAGTGTTCGCACAGGCGCGGCAGGTACATCATGAAGGTGTTTTCAAACTGCCCGTACATCTCCTTTTGCATGGCCTCGAAGTTGCGGTCGCGGGCACGTTTTTCAAACTCGCCGCCCAGCAGTTCTTCCCAGTTTGGGCCCCAGATCACTTTGTCCATCCGTTTGCCGTCAATCAGTGAACGCGGGCGAGCAGTAGGGATATGTTTGCCTTCCGGTGCGCTATGCAAATGTTCGTAGTCGAAGGTGAAAGGTTCGTAGTAATCATCAATCTGCGGCACCACCGGGTTGGCGAAGATTTTGGTTATTACGCCCATCTTGCTGCCCAGACGCGGACGGATCTTGCCATTCACATCGCGGACCCAGCCGCCTTGCCACTCTTCCTGATCTTCCCAGTTTTTCGGATAACCAATGCCCGGTTTGGTTTCGACGTTGTTAAACCATGCGTACTCCATGCCTTCGCGCCCGGTCCAGACGTTTTTACAGGTCACCGAACAGGTATGGCAGCCGATACATTTGTCGAGGTTAAGCACCATGCCGACTTGTGAACGGATTTTCATTTTTTCGCCTCCTGTACCTGATCGCGACCTTCATCATCCAGCCAGTTAACGTTCTTCATCTTGCGGATCATGATGAACTCATCGCGGTTCGATCCGACGGTGCCGTAGTAGTTAAAGCCCCAGGCCAGCTGCGCGTAACCGCCAATCATATGCGTTGGTTTCGGGCAAACGCGGGTGACCGAGTTATGAATGCCGCCGCGCATGCCAGTTACTTCCGAACCAGGAATATTCATAATGCGTTCCTGGGCGTGATACATCATGGTCATGCCCGGCGGTACACGTTGGCTGACCACCGCGCGGGCCGTCAGCGCGCCGTTGGCGTTGAATACTTCCACCCAGTCGTTATCGACAATGGTCAGTTCTCGGGCATCTGTTTCGCTGATCCAGACAATCGGTCCACCGCGAGAGAGCGTCAGCATTAGCAGGTTTTCACTGTAGGTTGAGTGAATGCCCCATTTCTGGTGCGGCGTCAGGAAGTTAAGTGCTTTTTCCGGGAAGCCGTTTGGCGGTATCTGGCGCATCTCACTGACGCTACGGGTGTCGATAGGCGGGCGATAAGCCACCAGGCTTTCACCAAAAGCACGCATCCACGGATGATCCTGATAGAGCTGCTGGCGTCCCGACAGCGTGCGCCACGGAATTAACTCATGAACGTTGGTGTATCCCGCGTTATAGGATACGTGATCGCTTTCCAGACCGGACCAGGTGGGGCTGGAGATAATTTTACGCGGCTGCGCCTGAATATCGCGAAAGCGAATCTTCTCGTCCTCTTTGTGCAGCGCCAGATGGGTATGTTCGCGCCCGGTGATCTCGCCCAGCGCCTGCCACGCTTTGACTGCAACATGACCGTTGGTTTCCGGTGCCAGTGCCAGAATCACTTCTGAAGCGTCAATGGCGGTGTCAATCAGCGGACGCCCCTGTGCCGGGCCATCACGCTTGGTGTAATTGAGTTTGCCGAGGAAATCGATTTCATCCTGCGTATTCCACGAAATCCCTTTACCGCCATTGCCAAGTTTGTCCATCAATGGCCCGAGCGAGGTAAAGCGTTCATACGTAGCAGGGTAGTCGCGCTCCACCGCCACAATATTCGGCGCGGTTTTGCCTGGAATCAGATCGCATTCGCCTTTGCGCCAGTCGAGCACTTCACACGGCTGTGAGAGCTCTGCCGGAGAGTCATGCAGTAGGGGTTGTAATACCACGTCGGTTTCTTTGCCAAGATGACCCACGCACACTTGCGAAAATGCTTTGGCGATACCTTTGTAGATTTCCCAGTCGCTGCGTGATTCCCACGCCGGATCGACCGCCGCAGAAAGCGGATGAATAAACGGATGCATATCCGAGGTGTTCATATCGTCTTTTTCGTACCAGGTGGCGGTGGGCAGAACGATATCGGAGAACAGGCAGGTACTGGACATGCGGAAGTCGAGCGTCACCAGCAGGTCGAGCTTGCCTTCAATCGCCGCAGTTTGCCACTCGACTTCTTCCGGTTTGATCCCGTCGCTGGCACCGAGTTCCTCGCCCTGAATCCCGCTTTCGGTCCCCAGCAGATACTTCTGCATATACTCGTGGCCTTTGCCGGAGGAGCCAAGCAGGTTAGAGCGCCAGACAAACAAATTACGCGGATGATTGCTGCCGCTATCTGGTTGTTCGCAGGCCATACGTAAATCGCCCGATTTCAGCGCCTGGGCGGTAAATTCTGTGGGGGATAATCCGGCCTTGTCGGCTTCAGCTTTAATCCCGAGCGGGTTACGCCCCAGCTGCGGCGCAGAAGGTAGCCAGCCCATACGTTCGGCGCGAACGTTGAAATCAATCAGATGACCGCTGTACTTACTGGCATCGGCGAGCGGTGAAAGTAACTCCTGAGCAGAGACTTTTTCATAGCGCCATTGGCTGGAATGATTGTAGAAAAACGAGGTGCTGTTCATTTGGCGCGGTGGTCGGTTCCAGTCGAGCGCAAAGGCCAGTGGCAACCAGCCGGTTTGTGGGCGCAGTTTTTCCTGGCCGACATAGTGTGCCCAGCCGCCACCGCTTTGCCCGACACAACCGCAGAAGATCAGCATATTGATCATCCCGCGGTAGTTCATGTCCATGTGATACCAGTGGTTAACACCTGCGCCGAGGATAATCATCGAGCGCCCATGCGTTTTATGGGCGGTATCGGCAAATTCACGGGCGATGGTTTCAATATACTGGCGCGGCACGCCGGTAATTTGCTCACCCCAGGCTGGGGTGTACGGTTTGATTTCAGCGTAATCTTTCGCACTGTTTTCATCTTCCAGCCCGCGATCGAGGCCGTAATTCGCCAGTACCAAATCATAAACGCTGACCACCGGACAGGTGTTGCCATCGACTAACGTCAGGTTTTTAACGGGCAATTGGCGCACCAGCACCGGATTGTGTTTTACGCTGCGAAAATGCGGATTTTCAATGCCGCCAAAGTAGGGGAAGGCCACGCCTGCAACAGCGTCATGTTGACCGAGCAGGGTTAACGACAATTCGGTTTCCGTACCGGCGGCAATGGATTCCAGATTCCATTTGCCTTTTTCTCCCCAGCGGAAACCAATCGAACCGTTCGGCACTACCAATTCACCTGCGGTATTAACTGCTACGGTTTTCCACTGCGGATTGTTGCTTTCGCCCAGTCCATCCACCAGGTCAGATGCGCGGATCATGCGCCCGGGAACGTAGCTACCATCGTCGCGAGGCTCCAGCATTACCAGCATCGGCATGTCGCTGTAGCGGCGGCAGTAGTTGATAAAGTAGTCGCTGGGATTATCGAGATGAAACTCTTTTAAAATCACATGGCCCATTGCCATCGCCAGGGCGCTGTCAGTGCCTTGTTTCGGTGCCAGCCACTGGTCGCACAATTTGGCCACTTCAGAGTAGTCAGGGGTAATGGCGATGGTTTTAGTGCCTTTGTAGCGTACTTCGGTAAAGAAGTGGGCGTCCGGCGTACGTGTCTGCGGTACGTTAGACCCCCAGGCGATGATGTAGCTGGAGTTATACCAGTCGGCAGATTCCGGTACGTCGGTTTGCTCGCCCCAGGTCATCGGCGAGGCGGGCGGCAGGTCGCAATACCAGTCGTAGAAACTTAAACAGGTGCCGCCAAGCAGCGACAGATAACGCGTTCCGGCGGCGTAAGAAACCATCGACATCGCCGGGATCGGCGAGAAACCGGCAACGCGATCCGGGCCGTAGGTTTTGATGGTCCAGACGTTAGCGGCGGCAATCAGCTGGTTTAGTTCCTGCCAGTTGGAGCGGATAAACCCGCCGCGCCCACGCACTTGTTTGTAGCTCAGGCACTTTTGCGGATCGTTCATAATCGATGCCCACGCCAGTACCGGATCGCTGTGTTGCTTGAGGGCTTCGCGCCACAGTTCAATCAGTCGTTTACGAATGAGCGGGTATTTCAGGCGGTTAGCGCTGTAAAGATACCAGGAGTAACTTGCGCCACGCGGGCAGCCGCGAGGTTCATGATTGGGCAGGTCAGGGCGAGTGCGCGGGTAGTCGGTCTGTTGGATTTCCCAGGTCACCAGACCATTTTTAACGTAGATTTTCCAGCTACAGGAGCCTGTACAGTTAACACCGTGGGTGGAACGCACGATTTTGTCGAACTGCCAACGCTGGCGATAGCTGTCCTCCCAGTCGCGGTTGCTATGCATCACCTGTCCGTGACCATCGGCAAAGGTTTCGCCCTTTTGTTTGAAGTAGCGAAAGCGATCCAAAAGTTTACTCATGACATGACTCCTGCTCCAGGAATGAATTGGGATCTGATGCCTTGTCGGATGCGACACGGTTGTACATCAGGCATCGATCTCTTATTTTTGGCTGAACTTCCGCCGACCATAAACCAGCCAGGTCAGCAGCACACAAACGATGTAGAAGATTAAAAACACTTTCATCGCGCCGACCGGAGAGCCGGTCATATTGAGCGACATGCCAAACGCCTGCGGAATAAAAAAGCCGCCCACTGCGCCAATGGCTGAGATAAAGCCCAGAGCCGCCGCCGTTTCGGTGACGGCTTCTTTCTGAGCTTGCTCATCACTACCGCCTTTCATCTTTACCCGATAAATGGTTATCTGGCGAAAGATGACGGCGATCATCTGGAAAGTAGAACCACTTCCCAGACCCGCAGTCAGAAACAGCCCCATAAATACGGCGTAAAAGGCGATGAAATTACCGGAGCCTGTGCCCGGTAAGGTAAGGAACAGCAGGGCACTGAAAATCGCCATAAAAATAAAGTTGATCAACGTCACCCGCACGCCGCCGAACTTATCGGAAATAGCACCACCAACCGACCGCGCGATGGCACCGATAAATGGGCCAAAGAACGCCAGGCGCAGAATATTCACATCCGGGAACTGGGTTTTTGCCAGCATGGCAAAACCCGCAGAAAAACCGATAAACGAACCGAAGGTGGCAAGGTAAAGCAGGCTCAGCAGCCAGAGATGCAGGCGTTGTAAGACAGGGAGCTGGTCGGCAATTGAGGCGCGTGAACTGGCGATATCATTCATCCCTGACCAGGCGGCGATCGTGGCAATCGCCAGTAGCGGTACCCAAATCCATGCGGCATTCGCCAGCGACATCACCGAACCGTCGGCCTGCGGTACGCCATTGACGCCGAGAAAGGCAAATACAGGTACAAAAATGACCAGCGGTGCAACCAGCTGCATTACACTTACACCTAAGTTTCCTAATCCGCCATTAATCCCAAGAGCGCTCCCTTGTTTGGCTTTTGGAAAGAAGAAACTGATATTGCCCATGCTCGAAGCAAAGTTTGCACCTGCAAAACCGCATAGCAAAGCGATAACGATAAATACCCCAAAAGGAGTATTCGGATTTTGCACGGCAATTCCGAGCCAGACGCAAGGAATAATCAGGATTGCAGTACTAAAAACCGTCCATCGGCGTCCACCGAATATAGGCACCATAAAGGAGTAGGGAACACGCAATAATGCGCCAGAAACGGAGGGTAATGCGGTTAATAAAAAGAGTTGATCGGTAGTAAAATTAAAACCGATTTTATTGAGATTAACGGTAACTGCGCTAAATAGCATCCAGACACAGAAGGCAAGAAGTAGACAACTGACTGATATCCAGAGGTTTCTTCGAGCAATATGTTTTCCTTTATTTTCCCAGAAGGCCGGATTTTCTGGTTTCCAGTCGCGTAAAAGATAACGACTATTTTTCTCATTTTGCAGTGCCATATTGTTCCTCACATGCACACATTGGTAATGAAAAAAGACAAAACAGGAGGTAAGGCGCAATAGCCAGTTATTAGAATTAAGGATGAATTGGGTGAAGTGCTGATTGAAAGAATAGATAAGAAAGCGTAACCGCGGGGGCAGAATGGGGATTAAGTAGCCAGATATGTGTTACTAAATGTAACTAACAAGCTAACCTTCAAACGGGGGTTAATCTTTGAACGTATGTCATGTTTCAACCCTTCAGATCGTGAATCTAAAGGGTTACATATTAACTATATTATCAACAAGACCAGACACTTATAGAATTAGTGATGATTTATTCACTAAAAAGGCCATGAACTGGAGGAAAACGATCTGTCCAGAAGGTCTATCGGTTCCTCTCTTATTGCCTGATTGTAATAATCGTTATTACAGTAAGTATTGTTTATTTCATCTAAGGTCATGTTTTTAACTTTTATATTCCTCTGGTTTACAACTTCCTCTGTCTTGTAAGTGTGTATATTATATGGGGTATATGCTTTTTTAATAGGATAGTGAAACAATTCGTTATCCACATCTATTCCGTCAGAGTGAACTTCAAATGCACCAGGCGAAAGAATTGCCAGGCCAGTATTAAGCTTAAGTGCTGGGGAAAACAAATTAAATAACATGAGCTGCATAGTAGGGCAATTGTTCTTCCCAGAAACATTTAAAAAATTTAAGTTTTTGCTCTGTTTTATTATGGGGAATAAAGTTCCAATATCGGATGTATTATTAGTATCAATGTGGGTTATTTTATTATTGTCCAGTCTTAAACTTTTGATAGATGGAAGATAAGTCAGGAAATCAAGATTTATATATTTCAACTGGTTGTTAGCAGCGTTTAATGTCTGAACATTGCAGAAGTTGCTATAGAATATTTTAATTTCAGAAAGCAAATTGTTGTTAATAAGTAACGTATTCAAGTTGGGAAATAAGTCATTGTGTAAACTTGTTAGTTTATTATGGGATAGATCCAGCAGTAAGAGTTCATTTTTATTACCTGCAACAATATCAGTTAATTGATTATGGCTGAGATTCAGGTATTGCAGCCATTCGCAAGATTCTAATTGCACAAACTCTAGTTGATTATGTGCCGCACTAAAATAAGTAACTGATGAAAGCCTATCTATATCAATATTTCTGAGAGCATTATTATTCATAGATATATGTGTAATACTTACATTTCTGCCTTGAGGAAAATTTATTGACTCAAGAGCATTACTATTCAGACTTAGCTTTACGAGTCTATCGTAGTTGGTTGCATCAAAATGTGTGAGTTGGTTATTATCAAGATTGATAGCGGTGAAGTTTTGCAGCCCTGGTGGTTGAGTGGTTAAATTAAGTCCTGATAAATCAATGGTCACTTCATTAGTGTCATCAATTATATTTCTTACTGCAGTCCAGTACTGCATTTGTGCAAGTGGATCATTGTTGATGACGTTAACTAATACATGCCAAAGATGTTTTGATGATATTAGTTGATCAATGTCATTGGTTGGCAGTAAATTGTTATTGCTTAAGTTTAAATATTCCAGTTTTGTAGTGTTTTTGGCGTTTAAATGTGCAATATGGTTGTCGTTTAAAGTGATTGTTTTCATCCTGGGATGATTGTGTAATATAAGGTCAGGATCATATTGTGATGGGCACTTAACTCAATCAGAGATTCTTGCCGCGCGAGCCGTTGGCTTCATCGTTATAGCCTTTAAAATCATATTCCCAGTGACCAAAACCAATCATTTGATCATTGATTTGCGTTTCTCCTTTAAAGCCGAGACGGGCATAAGTTTTATCACCATCGTCACGCTTATCATCAGTAAAATAACGTAGAGCGGTAACCTTGCCATAAAGGTCGAGTTTATTACCATCCTTGTTATAGACTTCGGCAGCGTGTGCTACGTTCGCAGCTAACAAACCAGTTACAACCACCGCAACTATTTTTAATTTCATTTAACAGAATCCTTTTAATTATCGTTAAACGTATTTTCTAAACGAATTTTAAACGGCGTCATTTATAAATGACATACTGTTTTTAAAATAGAATGGTGATTAAAAACAATGAGAAAAATAGATGAAATAATATTATTTATCGATATGTGATCGAAGTCGAAATGAGATATAAGGTGAATTACTGGTATTTGAAATTTATTTTTTAATATTGTCGGAATTTATCTGATTAACTGCCGGGCCGTAGACCCGGCAATTATTTTAACCACGACGTGTCGCCAGCCAGCAGAGCAGGGAACCGCCGCAGACCATTAGCGCGCCTTGCCAGAATGAGAACGACAGCGGGGCGCTGAGCAGCACGGCTGCAAGCGCTGAGGAAAGTACGGGCGTAAAATACGAGCCTACCGCCATTATGGTGACATTGCCATGCAGTATACCGACATTCCATGCAGCATAAGCAAATCCTAAGGTAAATGCCGCAGAGATGAGTTTAATCATGACGGGCGTGCTAAATACCATTTCTGGTTGTGGCGTGAGAAAATAGTAAACCCACAGACTTGCTCCCGTTAGCAGGACAAAAACGGTAATTCCGTTAAATCCGCGTGCGTATTTATTCGTTACTGTGCAATAGGCTGCCCAGATAAACGCACCAATAAACGCCAGGAAATAACTCAATGGGCTGGTGGTAATATTATTGATGATTTCATCATAATGTAACCCATTATCACCGCCTAACACCCAGCAGACGCCGACCAGGGCTAATAATAATCCTGGTACAATCAGCCAGTTGGTTTTCTGACCATTAAACAGAATGGCAAAGAGAATTGTCAGGCTGGGCCATAGATAGTTCACCATACCCACTTCAATCGCCTGATGACGGGTCGCCGCATACCCTAAGGAAAGCGCCAGACAGATTTCATAGCTGACGAATAACAGACTCCCGGCGAGTAAATAGCCTTTCGGAATCTGCCGAATACGCGGAAATCCAACCGTGAAGATTAACAGCAGCCCGCTTAATGAATAGATAGCAGCTGCGCCGCCGACCGGGCCGAGCTCCTCGCTGACACCGCGAATCAATCCTACCATCGTGCTCCACAGGACGATCGCTATTAGCCCTATGAGCGTTGCTTTTTGTCGTGTCATGCTCGCTGTTTTGTCTCTCTTGCCGTTAAAAATTAAGCTGAATTTTATAGCATTTTTTTAACTGGCCTGTCAGGCAGTGGTGCGTTTTTCTACCGCTATTGAGGTAGGTCAATTTGCGCAGGCGGATTATTTTGTGGCAAACACGTGTTCTTTTTGATTTCGCGCAAAAAGATTCAGAATTTTACTGTTAGTTTCCTCGCGCAGTAATACCCCTGAAAAAAGAGGAAAGCAATGGACGTCAGTCGCAGACAATTTTTTAAAATCTGCGCGGGCGGTATGGCTGGAACAACGGTAGCGGCATTGGGCTTTGCCCCGAAGCAAGCACTGGCTCAGGCGCGAAACTACAAATTATTACGCGCTAAAGAGATCCGTAACACCTGCACATACTGTTCCGTAGGTTGCGGGCTATTGATGTATAGCCTGGGTGATGGCGCGAAAAACGCCAGAGAAGCGATTTATCACATTGAAGGTGACCCGGATCATCCGGTAAGCCGTGGTGCGCTGTGCCCAAAAGGGGCCGGTTTGCTGGATTACGTCAACAGCGAAAACCGTCTGCGCTACCCGGAATATCGTGCGCCAGGTTCTGACAAATGGCAGCGCATTAGCTGGGAAGAAGCATTCTCCCGTATTGCAAAGCTGATGAAAGCTGACCGTGACGCTAACTTTATTGAAAAGAACGAGCAGGGCGTAACGGTAAACCGTTGGCTTTCTACCGGTATGCTGTGTGCCTCCGGTGCCAGCAACGAAACCGGGATGCTGACACAGAAATTTGCCCGCTCCCTCGGGATGCTGGCGGTAGACAACCAGGCGCGCGTCTGACACGGACCAACGGTAGCAAGTCTTGCTCCAACATTTGGTCGCGGTGCGATGACCAACCACTGGGTGGATATCAAAAACGCTAACGTCGTAATGGTAATGGGCGGTAACGCTGCTGAAGCGCATCCCGTCGGTTTCCGCTGGGCGATGGAAGCGAAAAACAACAACGATGCAACCTTGATCGTTGTCGATCCTCGTTTTACGCGTACCGCTTCTGTGGCGGATATTTACGCACCTATTCGTTCCGGTACGGACATTACGTTCCTGTCTGGCGTTTTGCGCTACCTGATCGAAAACGACAAAATCAACGCCGAATACGTTAAGCATTACACCAACGCCAGCCTGCTGGTGCGTGATGATTTTGCTTTCGAAGACGGTCTGTTCAGCGGCTACGACGCTGAAAAACGGCAATACGATAAATCGTCCTGGAACTATCAGTTCGATGAAAACGGCTATGCGAAACGCGATGAAACACTGACTCATCCGTGCTGTGTGTGGAACCTGCTGAAAGCGCACGTTTCCCGCTACACGCCGGACGTTGTTGAAAACATCTGTGGTACGCCAAAAGCCGACTTCCTGAAAGTGTGTGAAGTGCTGGCCTCCACCAGCGCACCGGATCGCACAACCACCTTCCTGTACGCGCTGGGCTGGACGCAGCACACTGTGGGTGCGCAGAACATCCGTACTATGGCGATGATCCAGTTGCTGCTCGGTAACATGGGTATGGCCGGTGGCGGCGTGAACGCATTGCGTGGTCACTCCAACATTCAGGGCTTGACTGACTTAGGCCTGCTCTCTACCAGCCTGCCAGGTTATCTGACGCTGCCGTCAGAAAAACAGGTTGATTTGCAGTCGTATCTGGAAGCGAACACGCCGAAAGCGACGCTAGCTGATCAGGTGAACTACTGGAGCAACTATCCGAAGTTCTTCGTTAGCCTGATGAAATCTTTCTATGGCGATGCCGCGCAGAAAGAGAACAACTGGGGCTATGACTGGCTGCCGAAGTGGGACCAGACCTACGACGTCATCAAGTATTTCAACATGATGGATGAAGGCAAAGTCACCGGTTATTTCTGCCAGGGCTTTAACCCGGTTGCGTCCTTCCCGGACAAAAACAAAGTGGTGAGCTGCCTGAGCAAGCTGAAGTACATGGTGGTTATCGATCCGCTGGTGACTGAAACCTCTACCTTCTGGCAGAACCACGGCGAGTCGAACGATGTCGATCCGGCGTCTATTCAGACTGAAGTATTCCGTCTGCCTTCGACCTGCTTTGCTGAAGAGGATGGTTCTATCGCTAACTCCGGTCGCTGGTTGCAGTGGCACTGGAAAGGTCAGGACGCGCCGGGCGAAGCGCGTAACGACGGCGAAATTCTGGCGGGTATCTACCATCATCTGCGCGAGTTGTACCAGGCCGAAGGTGGTAAAGGCGTAGAACCGCTGATGAAGATGAGCTGGAACTACAAGCAGCCGCACGAACCGCAATCTGACGAAGTAGCTAAAGAGAACAACGGCTATGCGCTGGAAGATCTCTATGACGCTAATGGCGTGCTGATTGCGAAGAAAGGTCAGTTGCTGAGTAGCTTTGCGCATCTGCGTGATGACGGTACCACCGCATCGTCTTGCTGGATCTACACCGGTAGCTGGACAGAGCAGGGCAACCAGATGGCTAACCGCGATAACTCCGACCCGTCCGGTCTGGGGAATACGCTGGGATGGGCCTGGGCGTGGCCGCTCAACCGTCGCGTGCTGTACAACCGTGCTTCGGCGGATATCAACGGTAAACCGTGGGATCCGAAACGGATGCTGATCCAGTGGAACGGCAGCAAGTGGACGGGTAACGATATTCCTGACTTCGGCAATGCCGCACCGGGTACGCCAACCGGGCCGTTTATCATGCAGCCGGAAGGGATGGGACGCCTGTTTGCCATCAACAAAATGGCGGAAGGTCCGTTCCCGGAACACTACGAGCCGATTGAAACGCCGCTGGGCACTAACCCGCTGCATCCGAACGTGGTGTCTAACCCGGTTGTTCGTCTGTATGAACAAGACGCACTGCGGATGGGTAAAAAAGAGCAGTTCCCGTATGTGGGTACGACCTATCGTCTGACCGAGCACTTCCACACCTGGACCAAGCACGCATTGCTCAACGCAATTGCTCAGCCGGAACAGTTTGTGGAAATCAGCGAAACGCTGGCGGCGGCGAAAGGCATTAATAATGGCGATCGTGTCACTGTCTCAAGCAAGCGTGGCTTTATCCGCGCGGTGGCTGTGGTAACGCGTCGTCTGAAACCACTGAATGTAAATGGTCAGCAGGTTGAAACGGTGGGTATTCCAATCCACTGGGGCTTTGAGGGTGTCGCGCGTAAAGGTTATATCGCTAACACTCTGACGCCGAATGTCGGTGATGCAAACTCGCAAACGCCGGAATATAAAGCGTTCTTAGTCAACATCGAGAAGGCGTAAGGGGGCGAACAGATGGCTATGGAAACGCAGGACATTATCAAAAGGTCCGCAACTAACTCCATCACGCCGCCTTCTCAGGTGCGTGATTACAAAGCAGAAGTCGCAAAACTTATCGACGTTTCCACCTGTATCGGCTGTAAAGCCTGTCAGGTGGCGTGTTCGGAGTGGAACGACATCCGTGATGAAGTGGGGCACTGCGTCGGGGTTTACGATAACCCCGCCGATCTGAGCGCCAAGTCCTGGACGGTGATGCGCTTTAGCGAAACCGAACAGAACGGCAAGCTGGAGTGGCTGATCCGTAAAGACGGCTGTATGCACTGTGAAGATCCCGGCTGCCTGAAGGCGTGCCCGTCTGCTGGTGCAATCATTCAGTACGCTAACGGGATTGTCGATTTCCAGTCGGAAAACTGCATCGGCTGTGGTTACTGCATTGCCGGGTGTCCGTTTAATATTCCGCGCCTCAACAAAGAGGATAACCGGGTATATAAATGCACGCTCTGCGTCGATCGCGTCAGCGTCGGCCAGGAACCGGCTTGTGTGAAAACCTGTCCGACCGGGGCTATCCACTTCGGCACCAAGAAGGAGATGCTGGAGCTGGCGGAACAGCGCGTGGCGAAACTGAAAGCGCGTGGTTACGAACATGCTGGCGTCTACAACCCGGAAGGGGTCGGTGGTACGCACGTTATGTACGTGCTGCATCACGCCGATCAGCCGGAGCTGTATCACGGTCTGCCGAAAGATCCGAAGATCGACACCTCGGTAAGCCTGTGGAAAGGCGCGTTGAAACCGCTGGCAGCGGCTGGCTTTATTGCCACTTTTGCCGGGTTGATTTTCCACTACATCGGTATTGGCCCGAATAAGGAAGTGGACGATGACGAGGAGGATCATCATGAGTAAGTCGAAAATGATTGTGCGCACCAAATTTATTGATCGCGCCTGTCACTGGACCGTGGTGATTTGCTTCTTCCTGGTGGCGCTGTCCGGGATTTCGTTCTTCTTCCCGACGCTGCAATGGCTGACGCAAACCTTCGGTACGCCGCAGATGGGACGCATTTTGCACCCGTTTTTCGGCATTGCGATTTTCGTCGCACTGATGTTTATGTTTGTGCGTTTTGTGCATCACAACATCCCGGATAAGAAAGATATTCCGTGGCTGTTGAACATTGTCGAAGTATTGAAAGGCAATGAGCATAAAGTGGCGGATGTCGGTAAGTACAACGCCGGGCAAAAGATGATGTTCTGGTCGATCATGAGCATGATTTTCGTGCTGCTGGTGACCGGGGTGATTATCTGGCGTCCGTACTTTGCGCAGTACTTCCCGATGCAGGTTGTTCGCTACAGCCTGCTGATCCACGCGGCTGCGGGTATCATCCTGATCCACGCCATCCTGATCCATATGTATATGGCATTCTGGGTGAAAGGGTCGATTAAAGGGATGATCGAAGGGAAGGTGAGCCGTCGCTGGGCGAAGAAACACCATCCGCGCTGGTATCGTGAAATCGAGAAGGCAGAAGCGAAAAAAGAGAGTGAAGAAGGGATATAATCTCTTTTGAACTTTAAGCTGAAAATGGCGCTTTAAGAAGCGCCATTTTTTTATTGCGTAACCAGACGGCGTAGTCGCGACACATCCACCGTTTTTTCTGCCTCTGCCAGACTCCAGGCGTTTTGCAGATTCAGCCACATTTGCGGCGAACTGCCGATCACCACGGAAAGTTTAATCGCCATTTCTGGTGTCAAAGCTGCTTTTCCGGTCAGCAATCGGCTTGCCGTTGAGGGAGCAATTTCCATTGCTCTGGCAAACTCGCGCAGGCTGACATTAAGTTCGTCCAGCGATTCCTGAATAATGTCCCCCGGGCGGGGATGATTGGCCATTTTCATCAGTGTCTTTACTCTCAGTAGTGTTCCTTCATCAGGAACACTATCATTATTGTTGCGTAGGAAGGAACAATAATCCATTTAGCCATTTAATGTCGGAGAGAGTGCGATGCTGCGACACCAGGACTGGCACTCGCAGCAAAGGCCTCTTAACGGCGGAAATCAATCACCATACGGCCACGGATTTTGCCTTCTTCCATCTCGGTAAAGATGGTGTTGATGTCCGCTAACGGACGCAGGGCGACTTTCGGCACCACTTTGCCTTCGGCGGCAAACTGGAAGGCTTCGGTTAGATCCTGGCGCGTGCCGACCAGCGAACCGACCACTTCAATGCCATCCAGCACAAGGCGTGGGATATCCAGGCTCATAGACTCCGGCGGCAGACCGACAGCCACAACACGACCGCCTGCACGGACAGCATCAACTGCCGAGTTAAACGCAGCTTTAGCAACTGCTGTTACCACCGCAGCGTGAGCGCCACCGGTTTTCTCCTGCACAATTTTGGCGGCGTCTTCGGTGCGTGAGTTAATCGCTAAATCTGCACCCATTTCGGTTGCCAGTTTTAACTGCTCATCATTGACATCAATGGCGATCACTTTCGCGTTAAAGACATTCTTCGCGTATTGCAGAGCGAGGTTACCCAGACCGCCAAGACCGTAGATAGCAATCCACTGCCCTGGACGAATTTTTGACAGTTTAACGGCTTTGTAGGTGGTGACCCCCGCACAGGTAATGCTGCTGGCCGCCGCCGAGTCCAGACCATCTGGCACTTTTACCGCGTAATCGGCGACCACGATGCACTCTTCCGCCATCCCGCCATCAACGCTGTATCCGGCATTTTTAACTGAACGGCAGAGCGTTTCGTTACCACTGTTACAGTATTCGCAATGACCGCATCCTTCGTAGAACCACGCCACGCTGGCACGATCGCCTGGTTTTAATGAGGTGACACCTGGGCCAACTTCTGCCACCACACCGATGCCTTCATGGCCCAGAATTACGCCAGTTTTGTCACCAAAATCGCCATTCTTAACATGAAGATCGGTATGACATACACCACAACACTCCATTTTCAGCAGGGCTTCGCCATGTTTCAGTGAGCGCAGTGTTTTATCCGTAACGTCAACATGATGATCCTTCGTAACAACTGCAGCCTTCATAGTTCCTCCTTTTCGGATGATGTTCTGCATAGCAGGTGAGGCAAATGAGATTTATTCGCCACTACCCAGTATGGATGAGATCTGAAAAAGGGAGAGAGAAATAGCCCGGTAGCCTTCACTACCGGGCGCAGGCTTAGATGGAGGTACGGCGGTAGTCGCGGTATTCGGCTTGCCAGAAATTATCATCAATGGCCTGTTGCAGAGCTTCGGCAGACGTTTTCACCGCCACGCCTTGCTGCTGCGCCATTTTGCCAACCGCAAACGCAATTGCGCGGGAGACTTTCTGAATATCTTTCAGTTCCGGTAGTACCAGACCTTCGCCGTTCAGGACCAGCGGCGAATACTGAGCAAGCGTTTCACTTGCCGACATCAGCATCTCATCGGTGATACGTGACGCGCCGGAAGCAATAACCCCCAGGCCGATGCCCGGGAAAATAAAGGCGTTGTTACACTGGGCGATAGGGTAGATTTTATCTTTCCATACCACTGGATTAAACGGGCTGCCAGTGGCGACCAGCGCGTTACCTTCGGTCCAGGCGATAATGTCCTGCGGTGTGGCTTCCACGCGTGACGTCGGGTTAGACAGCGGCATCACGATCGGACGCGGACAGTGTTTATGCATCTCACGAATGATCTCTTCCGTAAACAGCCCGGTCTGTCCTGAGACGCCAATCAGAATATCTGGTTTTACATTGCGCACCACATCCAGCAGTGACAACACATCGCTGTCGGTATCCCAGTCACTGAGGTTTTCGCGCTTCTGCACCAGTTTGGTCTGGAAAGGCAGCAGGTTCGGCATCTTGTCGGTCAGCAAGCCAAAGCGATCGACCATAAAGACTTTCTGCCGCGCCGCTTCCTCGCTTAATCCTTCACGCTGGGTCTGGGAGATGATCATTTCGGCAATGCCGCATCCCGCTGAACCTGCGCCAAGGAAGACGATTTTTTTCTCGCTTAACTGACCACCTGCCGCGCGGCTTGCTGCGATCAGTGTGCCGACTGTTACCGCCGCAGTGCCCTGAATGTCATCGTTAAAAGAACAAATTTCATTGCGATAGCGGTTAAGTAACGGCATCGCATTTTTTTGAGCAAAGTCTTCAAACTGCAACAGCACGTCTGGCCAGCGTTGTTTCACAGCCTGGATAAATTCATCAACGAATTCATAGTATTCGTCGTCAGTGATACGCGGATTACGCCAGCCCATATACAGCGGATCGTTAAGCAGCTGTTGGTTGTTCGTTCCGACATCCAGCACCACCGGAAGGGTATACGCCGGGCTGATGCCGCCACAGGCGGTATAGAGCGACAGTTTACCGATCGGAATGCCCATCCCGCCGATGCCCTGGTCACCAAGCCCTAGAATACGTTCACCGTCAGTCACCACAATCACTTTAATATTATGGTTCGGCACGTTTTGCAGAATATCGTCCATATTGTGCCGGTTCTGGTAAGAGATAAACACGCCGCGTGAACGGCGGTAGATCTCAGAAAAACGCTCACAGGCTGCGCCGACGGTTGGGGTATAAATAACAGGCATCATCTCATCAAGATGATTGTTTACCAGACGGTAGAAGAGGGTTTCGTTAGTGTCCTGGATGTTACGCAGGTAGATGTGTTTGTCGATTTCGGTTTTGAATCCCTGATACTGGATCCATGCTCGTTCCGCTTGTTCTTCGATGGTTTCGACCACTTCCGGCAGTAACCCCAGCAGGTTGAAGTTACGGCGTTCTTCCATGCTGAAGGCACTGCCTTTATTCAACAACGGAAATTCCAGCAGTACAGGGCCAGCGTAAGGGATATAAAGCGAACGCTGTTTTTTTGTTTTTGGTTCCATGTCACTCACTCTTTTTTGAATATCCATCCCTGGCACGCTTTTATCGTCTTTGCTTTACCGCCAGGGCGTCGGCCCCAAGTATAGAGCAGATAAAAACAAAAACACCATTGCGCAGGCAATGGTGTTTAATCGTCATTGAGGACTGATGGTTATGAATTACTTTTCAGCGGGGCGTTTTCTGCCGGTTGGATTATTTACCACGCTGGATTTGTCACCTTCGGTAACTATTTTGCGCTGGTTAGAAATTTTATGGTCCAGTCCAAGAATATGACGTGCCTGACGGTTCGATTTCATTTTAACTCCTCAATCCTGTTGCTAGTTTTAAGGACAACATCGCCGTAGCGAAGAAACACGTGCTAAACCCCTAAATTAGGTTGCCGAACAAGCATAGCACCTTAAAGCGTAGGGTGCTGGCCACTGACCACATAATTGATCGTTTGCTGGTAGATATCACTGAGGATGTCGTTATCAGAAGCTTCCACCCATTTGGTCAGCTCCATGAGAATGTCATCTTCAGTGACAACACCGTGCTCTGCCCGAAGGCCTTGCTCAATGGCATTAACCAGAGCGGGTTCTGCTGTTGAATTTTCTGCCTGATAATAAGTAAACATAGTGATTCTCCGTGTCTGTGTATTTATGGTGTCTGCTACGGATCGCAGATTTATAAAGCACATTCAGCATGGCAAATATTTGCCGCTTCGTTGTTAAGATTAGTCCTGGTTGATGATTTTTATATTTTAACCCCATGATATTGATAGGTATTATTATTGTGATGAGTTGATTAATATTGATGCAATCTCTCTTGAGATATATATTTCAGGTTATCTATTGTGGGAATTTAATTTAAGTGCAGAAGTAATATTTTCGCCGTATTTTATTCGGAATATCCTGCTTATCCTCGTGCGGTTTCTCACGTAGTCTATAATTTCCTTTTTAAGCCCACAGGAGAGCAACAATGACAATCCATAAGAAAGGTCAGGCACACTGGGAAGGCGATATCAAACGCGGGAAGGGAACAGTATCCACCGAGAGCGGCGTGCTGAACCAACAGCCGTATGGATTTAACACGCGTTTTGAAGGCGAAAAAGGAACCAACCCTGAAGAACTGATTGGCGCAGCGCATGCCGCATGTTTCTCAATGGCGCTTTCATTAATGCTGGGGGAAGCGGGATTTACGCCAACATCGATTGATACCACCGCCGATGTGTCGCTGGATAAAGTGGATGCCGGTTTTGCGATTACGAAAATCGCACTGAAGAGTGAAGTTGCGGTGCCGGGTATTGATGCCTCTACCTTTGACGGCATCATCCAGAAAGCAAAAGCAGGATGCCCGGTCTCTCAGGTACTGAAAGCGGAAATTACGCTGGATTACCAGTTGAAATCGTAAAGCATTGCCGGATGACGCGTCAGGCGCGTGAATGCCTGATGCGTTGTTAGCATCTCTACAGCGCCCGCCAGCACCGGAGCTCACGTCCGTCCTCCCTTATTGCTAATGATTGCCGGACTTCACATCCGTGGGTTGCCAGCGGGCAACGTTCGTAGAAAAAACAGCCTTGCGGCAACGTGCGGTTTCCCGGCAGATCCGTTTTACGTAATGCCCATTCTTCCTCCAGCGGTTTATCAATGGCGGGGAGGGAATCCAGCAATAATCGGGTGTATGGATGTGCAGGTGCCGTCAGCACCTGCTGCGCGTCGCCCAGTTCTACAATCTGCCCGAGATACATCACCGCCACCCGATCGCTCATATGACGTATCACCGAGACATTGTGTGAAATCAGCACATAGGTCAGCCCGTGATTTTCCTGTAGCGTTACCAGTAAATTGAGGATCTGCGCCTGAACGGAGATATCCAGCGCAGAGGTTGGCTCATCAAGCACAATCACGTCAGGCTGCGAAGAGAGTGCTCTGGCAATGGCGATACGTTGCCGCTGCCCGCCGGAGAACGCATGAGGCAGGCGGTCGAGATACTCCGGACGAATACCCACCTGCACAGCCAACTCCTCTGCCAACGCTCGCCGCTGTTGTTCACTACTACGCTTAGCTATCCAGAGCGGTTCTGTGATGATGCGCCACACCGGTAAGCGCGGATTAAGCGAAGAGAGCGGGTCCTGAAACACCATCTGCATAATGCGTTGTGAGCCAGAACGGATGTACTGCCCGTGGCTCGGTTGCAGCATACCCATTAAAAGCTGTGCGAGGGTGCTTTTGCCGCAGCCTGACTCGCCGACGATCCCTAAGGTTTCACCACGGCGGATCTGTAAATCAATACCATTAATGGCATGAACATGTTCCGTAGTTTTACCAAGCCAGTTTTTACGGGCCGGGAAATTGATATGGACGTCGCGTAACGTTAATAACGTGTCAGACACTTATGACCTCCTGCTGCGGATACCAACAGGCGCAGCGCTGGTTGTTGTCACCACACGCTGTCAGCGCCGGGACGTTTTCACACTGTGCACCTGCCGCATAGCAACGATCGCGAAAAGCGCAGCCGTCAGGCAAATGGGTGAGGTTTGGTACCGTCCCTGGAATGGCGGGTAATAGCTGGCGTGGTACTCCATGTTCTGGTGCGCATTGCAGCAAACCAATGGTATACGGATGCCGGGGATGATGGATAACGTCTGCCGTCACGCCGCTCTCAATCACGCTTCCGGCATACATCACGTAAACGCTATCGCACAGTTGCGACACCACGGCCATATCATGGCTGATGAACAGTACCGCAGTTCCACTGGCGCGGGCTTTATGTTTAAGCAGACGCAGTACCTGCAACTGTACCGTGACGTCCAGCGCCGTAGTCGGTTCGTCGGCAATAATCAATTGCGGCTCGCAGGAGAATGCCAGTGCAATCATTACCCGCTGGCGCATACCACCTGAAAGCTCAAACGGATAGCGCGACATAACTTCCACGGCATCCGGGATTTGCATCTCTTCCAGCAGGGCAATCGCTTTAGCTCTGGCTTCCCGACGACTTATTGGTTGATGATGGCGGATTACGTCCATCATCTGAAGACCTATTCGACGTGTCGGATTGAGGGCGGTCATCGGTTCCTGAAAGATCATCGCCACTCGTGCGCCGCGCCATTGACGAAGCTGTTTTTCCCGAGCGTTAAGAACATCTTCTCCCAGCAGTGAAATCTGCCCCCGATGTACGCAATAACTGCCCGTCGGTAGCAGACGCATAATCAGCATTGCGGTGACTGATTTACCTGAGCCGGATTCTCCCACCAGACCGACAATTTCACTGCGGTTAATCTGCAAGGACACATTGTTGAGCGCGTGAACGTCGCCGTTAAAACCGGGGAAACTCAAATGCAGTTGTTGAATGTCCAGAACGGGTTGGGTCATGACTGCTTTCCTCCTGCTTTCGGGTCAAGCAGATCGCGAATACCATCACCAAAGAGATTAAACCCGACGGCGGTAAGCAAAATCGCTGCCCCCGGAAATGCGCAATACCACCACTGATCGAGTACATAGTTGCGACCATTCGCTACCATCGCGCCCCATTCAGCACTCGGTTGTTGTGCACCCAGGCCAATAAATCCCAACGTGGCGGCCATTAAAATCGCGCTACCGATATCCAGCGATGCCTGCACGATCAGCGGCGGCAGGGAGTTACGTAAAATATGCCAGTTGATCAGATGCCAACGAGACGCGCCAAAGGTTTTCGCCGCCTGAACATAAGTATACTGGCGTACAACTAATGCTTGCCCCCGCGCCAGGCGCACATAAAAGGGAATTCGCACAATAGCAATCGCCAGCATGGCGTTAAATAAACTCGGCCCGAGAGCGGCAGCCAGTGCCATTGTCAGTACCAACGAAGGAATCGACAGCATAATGTCCATGATGCGCATGATGATGGCGTCTGCGCGTCCGCCAAGCACACCGGATAGACATCCGAGTAGCGAACCAATCATACCCGCAATGGCAACCACGACTAATCCGGCGAGAATTGATTGCTGACTGCCGACCAGTACGCGGCTGAACAGATCGCGTCCCACTTCATCGGTGCCAAACCAGTGCGCCGCAGAAGGCGGCAAAAGGCGGGCGGTTAAATCAATGGCGTTGGGATCATGCGTCGCCAGCCACGGTGAAAAAATCATCATCAGTAGCATTAATACAATGATGACTGCGCCGGTCACGGTGAGCGGACTGCCTTTCAGCATCCATACCAGTTTTGCACCGTTAAATCGCGTTTGTTTTTGTGGGCGTACGGCGGACGTTTCCTCGCTTAGCATCATTCACCACCTCCACGTCCGATACGCGGATCAATCCACAAATAGAGCAAATCCACCACCAGGTTGACCAGCACATAAGCAAATGAAACCACGACGGCAAATCCCATCACCGCAGGGAAGTCGAGCGCCTGTATTGATGTCACTACCCATGCCCCCATTCCGGGCCAGGCAAAAACGGTTTCGGTGAGCACTGCGCCATACAACAAATCGCCCAGCGCCAGACCTAATACGGTAATCGATGGGATCAACGCATTGGGTAGCGCATAACATAAAACGATATACCAGCCGGGCAAGCCGCTGGCCCGGGCGGTACGAATGTAGTCTTCACTCAATTGTTCCAGCATCGCTGAGCGGATCTGGCGGGCGACAATCCCCAGGTGAACAAACGCCAGCGTTAATGCCGGTAAGATGAGATGTTGCAACGCATTGAAGAAGACTTCACCGTTGCCTTCAAGCAACGCATCGAGCAGATAAAAGCCGGTAACGTGCGTTGGTGGCTCCAGCCAGTCATCAAGCCTTCCGCCGCCGGGAAGTATTTGCAGATGACCATAAAACAGCACAATGACGCCCAGCCCAAGCCAGAATGCAGGTGTGGATATTCCGGTTATGGCCATCAGACGGACAAGATGATCCAGCCAGCGATTACGCCAGACGGCAGAGAGTATGCCCAGTGGGATGCCAATCAGTAGCGCCAGCAGCAGGGCGCAAAAGGCCAGTTCCAGCGTCGCCGGGAAGAATATACGCAGCTCTTCCAGCACCGGACGCCCGGTACGAATGGATGTCCCCAGGTCACCATGAAACAGGTCGCTGACGTAGCGGTAAAATTGTACGTATAGCGGCTGGTCGAGCCCCAATTGCTGGCGAATATTTTCCACGATGGCATTGCTGGCGCGGTCGCCAGCCAGCAACCGCGCCGGATCGCCGGGGATCAGATGCGAGATAATAAACGTAATCACGCAGACGCCCGCCACCACGAGCACCAGCCCCCAGCAGCGTTGGCGTAAAATACTCCAGAAGGTCACGTTATTTACTCATGGTATTGATATTGAAGACCTGTTCCAGCATGGGATTGAACACAAAGCCTTTCACCTCTTTGTTCATCGCCAGTTGGTAGTTTTTCTGGAACAGGTACACATAAGCAGCGTCATCAATGACGATTTTCTGTGCCTGCTGGTAGTCCCGGGTACGCTGCGTCTGGTCGGTGGTCGCAAGCGCATTGCGCAGTAACTTATCGACCTCACTGTTTTCATAGAACGAGCGGTTGCCTGGCAGACCTTTTTTGTCTGACTCAAACCAGTAATTCATAAACATATACGGGTCGGCAAAATCCGGACTCCAGTTGCCAATCGCAATGTCGTAATCACCTTTACCCACTCTGTCGCGCATGGTGGCGTTCGCCAGCTTTTCCAGCTTCACATTGATGCCCAGCTTGTTGAGACTGGATTGTGTCGCCAAAGCAATAGGCTCCCAGTTCGGATCGTTATCGGAGTAGAGAAACGTCAGGCTGGTGGGTTTGCTCGTCACTTTATCCCATTCGGCTTTGGCTTTCGTTTCGTCATGGTTGTATTGCATTGCCGTCGCATCGTAGCCCCACATGCCTTCCGGAATCGGGCCGCGCATCTGTTTTCCGTTACCACTCAGAATGCCGTTAACCATGCCCTGATAATCGGTAGACCAGGAAATGGCCCGACGTAGATCCGCCTGATTAAGAGGCGCTTTGCTGTTATTCAGATACAGATAGGTGACGCGCAGTGACGGATACTCTGCCACATTGACTTTATTTTCCTGCTTCAGGGCGTTGAGTTGATCCACCGGCAGCGCATCGGCAATGTCAATGTCGCCACGGGAGAGCTGCAGGCGACGGGAGGCACTTTCACCGATAATTTTTACCGATACTCGCTTAAAGTTCGGTTTATTGCCGGGGTAATGCGGATTTGGCACCAGAACTAATTGCTGACCTTTTTGCCAGCTTTTCAGCATAAATGGTCCGGAACCGGCGGTATTTTGCGCGAGGAAGCCGCGAGCATCATCCGCTGCATGTTCCTTTAAGACCGCCGGATTGATAATGGATGCACCGTCATTCGCCAGCGTGTAGAGGAACGGTGCGAATGGTTGGCTAAGGGTAAACTTCACCGTATGTTCGTCGGGAGCATCAATCTTTAAATCTTTGGGAAATGCTTCTGCTGGCCCCTGGCCGATTTTTAGTAGCCGCTCAAAAGAGAGTTTTACTGCTTCGGCAGTGACAGGTGTGCCATCGGCAAATTTAGCATTATCTTTCAGGGTGAACGTCCACTCTTTTTGATCGTCAGACGCTTTCCAGCTACTTGCCAGATCGCCTTCAACGTCGGTTGAGCCTTTATCACCGTCCGTTTTGTACTGAACCAGCCGCTGATAAGACGGGTAGGTCACCGTCCAGTCGTTATTATCTATTGTTACCGCCGGGTCGAGGGTTTGTGGATCGGCGGCCTTACCAATCACCAGCATATCTTTCGGTACGGCGGCGTGCGCAACCGGGAAAGTTGTGGCAAGGACGAGCGCGAGCAATGTGGGACGAAACGATATCGATCTCTTCATGACAGTTTCCTGATTAACTGACGTGCTGTGTGCCAGGGGATATAAAACAGGTGAATTGATCAGCGAGCAGAGGGTAACTCGCTGCCTGGGGTAATTCGAAGTGCCACCATTCGCTGGAGATACCGACAAAACCGCCACCAGTCATAATCGCATTCAGCAACAGGCGATTGCGCTGAGCGGCGGGCGGGACGGAAGGGTGATAGGCATGGGAGCGCTCGTGCATTTCATCGAACCCTGCGCCCATATCCAGGATGTTCCCGTGCTCATCACGAAGCGTCAGGTCGATCGCCGTGCCACGGCTGTGATTAGAACCGACCGTCACATCAACAACATATTGCGGGTCTGGGCAGGCTTGCCACAACATCGCCTGTGCTTGTTGTGGGCGATACGCATCGTAAATCACCAGTTGTAAGCCTGATAGCTGGGCGATACTGATACTTTTCGCCAGCGCGGTAATCGCATCCTTGTGTAACAGACAACGCGCTTGCTGGTAAATAGCTTTACCTGTGATGTTATCAGCGCAGGCGTATTTCAATTCGATCTCCAGATCAGGGAAGATCACGGCTAAATCAACCAGTTCGGTGGTATCCGACATAAACGGTTCCTGTATAAGACAAAAATTGCTGCGCTTTCCGCTTATGCAGATCTCATGCCATGCCGGGATAAGCGCCAGAATGCTGGCTTAAAGTTATATTTTTTAACTTTTGATCAACATTTGTGCAGCGTAGTGCAGTTTTGGTGCAAGAGGGGAAGTTAAGGAAGGAATCTCCCGGAATCGTAGCTGAAATCACAGTATTTAAGTGACAGTGTCACGTTAAATGAAAACCCGCGAGTGCGGGCGAGAGGAGTTTGTCAGATTTTCAGCGGTAACACGCTGCTCATCCAGCCTGGAATTTCTTCGGCGGGAAGGGGGCGGGAAAAGAAATATCCCTGAATAACGCGACAGTGGATCTTACGTAGCATCTCAAATTGCTCTTTGGTTTCGACCCCTTCCGCCACGACGGTTAAATTGAGGCTTTGCCCAATGCTGGTAATGGCTTCAAGTAAGGCAAGGATGCGTTTTTCGGTCAGACAACGATCGACAAAACTTTTGTCAATTTTGATTTCCGTTACCGGAAGACTGACTAAGCGGGATAATCCGGAAAAGCCCGTACCAAAATCATCTACCGATAAGCCCACGCCCATATCACGCAGGATCTGAATGCGCTTAAAGATTTCGGTATCGTGTTCCATCATCATGCTTTCCGTGATTTCTACCGTCAGCTGGTGGCCGTCAATACCCCAGGCGTGCATTGCATCAGACACCTGATTAGGCAGTTGATTACTGCGAAAGTGCAGCGCCGACAAGTTAACGGATAACGCCGGGATATGAATATTCTGGCTACGCCATTCTGCTAACTGACGGCAAGCTTCCGCGATGACCCAGCGGCCAATATTTTCGATTTCACCAATCTCTTCTGCGAGAGGAATAAACCGTGAAGGGGGCACATGACCATGCTGGGGATCGTGCCAGCGAGCAAGGGCTTCGATGCCGTACAGTTCACCCGTTTCTGCGAAGATTTGCGGCTGGTAAACCAGTTTCAGTTGGTTATTGCTAATCGCTTCTTTCAGCGCTGCGCCTAAAACCAAACGCTCTTTTACCATTTCGTTCATCGCCGGGCTGAAGAACTGCCAGCCGTTACCGCCATTCTTGCGAATATAATCCATTGCATTGTGAGCAGTGGAGAGCAGGTAATCGCGGTTTTTACCCACGTCGTAGCTGATGCCAATACTCAAGGTAAGCGGGAAGGGTTTATCGTCAATCATTATCGGCTTGCTGACCACATTCCGTAGCTCATCGGCGATCTGGGTAATGTTACTGACGTCGTTTTCCAGGCTCACGAGGACAAACTGCGTACCTTCGATACGACAGAGATACTGATCCGGTTTGAGTTTTTCACGAAAGCGATTGACCACTTCCAGCAATGCCTGATCGGCCCACGCATAGCCAAGGCTATCAATCACATCCTGAATATGGTCAACACCGATGAGATACACCACCGGAGAGACGGCTTTGTCGACCAGGTCATCGAGGTAATTGTGCAGGTTATTGCGATTTGGCAGACCGGTCATCGGATCAAATTGGATGAGTTGTTCAATATGCTGACGGCTTTTTTCCTGTTCCAGCGCCAGCGCGGCCATATGCTGGCTGATATCTGCCACGCGTTCGATAAAGGCGCTGGTTTCTGCTCCTGACGAGGTTTTAATTTGCAGGATCCCCGCAGGCGCGCCATCACGCTGACGAATGGTCGCTGACCAGCTTTGCGCATTTTGAACTTCTGCACCGTGCGAAGATGACGCCCAGTGTATCGGCATCCCGTTGCGCAGTGCGAACAGCGAAACATGCGATTCGTTGAGAACAGATTCGATGTTACGACAAATGATTTCCCCCATTTCATGAAATGGCGGGCTGCTGCACATGGCGGCGAGAATATTGCCTTCAAGCTGGCGGATCTGCCGTTCTTCGGTGATATCCGAGAAAGTCATTACCAGGTTCTGCAGATGCGCGAGCACGTCATAAACCGGGCTGATAGAGGCTTTAATCCAGATTTTTTCACCGGTGCGCGTCAACAGCAGAAATTCGTCCTGATCGCGGGCGGTTTTCCATAGCAACTGTTGTAAACGAATGCGGTTATCGGCAGGGAATGCAGGAATGTTCAGGAGTGTATCGGGCTGCATACCGCTGGCTTCGCTAATGCAGTAACCAAACATTTCGGTAAATGCGCGATTGCACTGCACAATATGGCGTTCCGGATCGAGGACAATCACCGGTCGGTCGAGATGGTCAACGGCAATAATCAATTGTCGGGTCTGTTCTTTTTGCGCCATTTCTACGCTGGCATCCCGTACCAGCGCCAGGTAATAAACTTTCCCCTCGGCGCTCACTTTCGATAGCGCAAAACGGGTCCAGATTTTACTGCCGTCTTTTTTCTCCAGCTGCAGCTCCCGACTCATCCCCTCGACGCGCGCTTTACCGCCTTCACGGTTGTGACGAATGTATTCAGGATGCGCAGGACGCAAATCTCGCGGAATCAGCATATCAATGTTATTGCCAATGACTTCTTCACGTTTGTACCCCCAGAGCTTCTCTGCGGCGGGGTTGAAAAACATCACTTCATCATTTTCGTTAATTAACACCGCACCCATCATATTTTGCTCAAGGGCGGGGAAAAAAATGCCATCGGCGGCATTATCCGCATCGGTTAGCTTCATGATTACCTCTGCATCCTGGCGCATCTAAAGACTGGCTTTCCAGAGTTCAACACGGTTTCTACCTCGTCTTTTGGCGATATACAGAGCTTCATCGGCTATTTGAATGAGGCGCTCATAGTCAGGATGACCATTAAACATGGCGGCACCGATGGAAAGTGAGAGGGCAATATCCTCGCCGTTTGCGGCTTTCAGTTTGGTTTTCTCCACCCGACTGCGAATACGTTCTGCGGTACGTAACGTTTCGTTTTCAGAAGCTTCAGTCAAAACAATGATAAATTCATCGCCCCCGTAGCGGAAAACATAATCACTACTGCGGACGTTGTCATAAAAGGCCTGAGAGACTTTACGCAGAATTTCATCGCCAGTGTTATGGCCCCACGTATCGTTGATCTCTTTGAATTTATCAACGTCAATAATCAGCACTGACAGCGGTGTACCGGTCCGGTTGGCATGGGCAATTTCGCGTTTGAAGATAGTCGGCAGGAAACGGCGGTTAAGTAATTTCGTCAGTACATCCATACCGACTTCGTGGCGCGATACTTCTTCAAACAATTCACGCAGCAAGGTAATAATTTGCGATACGGTATTTCTTATCTGTAATAGAAACTTCACCCGCAAACTTCTGTTATTCAAATTCCTGGTGTTACGCATGGTTTGATTGAAAATACCGTCGAAATCCTGAATCAGACGGGAGATATGGCCTACTTCGGCAATGCCGCTAAAATAATGTCGACCTTTATGGTTAAACCACAGGCCAAAATCAGCCTGGCTTAAAGGCAAACTACTGCCTAAATCAGAATCCAGCAGGATTTTATAGATAATATCTATTTCCCATGAAAGTATTGAGGCTATTTGCCGTTCTTTTTCTTCTTCGGCGTTTTCCAGTAACGAGAAGATACGATAGTTTTCATCTTCCTTTGAGGCACTACTGTCACTAAAGGTAAACGCGCGGGTCATCACTTCCATAGCGATATCAATACTGTTAATCGAGAAATGGTAGACCTGAAGTTTTTCTGCGGCAGAATAATCCGAAGAGAAGATTACCGGATAGAGGATTTTTTTCAGCACCCGAAACCCCATCTCGACAATTTCTACCGGAATTCCTATGCGGGCATGCACTTCCGCGACGGTATGCTGGATTTGTATTAGCCTTTCGACATCGTCAACCTGGGCAGAAAGCACGTTAATAATCCAGCGTTCCATCGCACTTTTCAACTGCCGCTCAACTTGTTCATTACTCAAGAATTCTTCGGCATGCGGGTCGATGCGGACAATTCGATAAAACTCGATACTCAGATAATGAGCATGCGCAAGGGCAATTTCTGCGGCTTTAGCACGAATGAAAGGATCTGCCTGTTCGACAAGTCCGGTCCACTCATCTTTCATTCTTTTAAAATACATCTCCATAATTCACACCCTTATAAGGCTGGGAAATCAGACGGAATCAAAACGCAACGTGCGAGATCGACTAACTGCACCATATTCTCCTGAAATATGAAGATATACTGAAAAGAAATAAGCGACTTAGGACAGTTTTAATCTACGCTACTGTTCTTCAGAAGAGTATAGCCCATCGTAATTATTTTTCGGTGACAGCGAATATCGTATGGTTTTTCATATTCATACATTTTTATTAGGGATTTATAGCTGTTTAACTAAGTGTGGTTAATTGCGTGGTTAATTTGACTTATGTAAGCATGATTACTAGTGGGATATTTCACAAGGTGTAACACGCCGGTGGGTAAAGCACCGGCTTGTTACAAAGTAAGCATGGGAGTTTAACTGCCCCAACGACTTTGCAGATAGCTGACCGCTTGTTGAGTCTGCGGTTTATTCAGATAGTCCTCACGGAACAAGATGGTGCCGCTAATTTCTGGTACCGCATCGTTAAGATCGAGCTGCTTTTTCAGTTCCGGTACGCCGCCGTTAATCATCCAGTCTGGCTCTATCTTTGAAGGTTCACCCACTTTATAGAAGGCGATACCGATATACAGGCGGGTCCTGGTCGGTTTAACGACATCCGCCCACCATTTTGCCAACACGTCATAACGCGCGGCACTCCGTGAGAACGGCCAGTAAATTTGGGGAGCAATGTAATCCAGCAATCCTTGTTCCACCCATCGACGGGTGTCAGCGTAGGATTCGTCATAGGCTGCCGCGCCTCGGGTATCGGAACCGAGCGGATCGTGTGATCGGTTACGCCACACGCCTGCCGGGCTAACGCCAAATTCGACTCCCGGCTTAATGCTTTTAATGGTGTGTGATACCTTTGCAATTAACTGCTGAGTATTGTTGCGCCGCCAGTCTGCTTTTGACGCAAATGCGCCTCCGTATTTACGGTACGTTTCGTTATCATTTAGCCGTGAACCCGGTGATTCAGTATAGAAATAGTCGTCAAACTGCACGCCATCTACCGGATAGCGGGAAACCACTTCAGCGACTATTGATGTGATCCAGTCCTGAACCTCAGGGATGCCCGGGTCGAGGACAAAGCGATCGCCAGACGTTCTGATCCAGTCACGGTGTTGCACATAGACGCTCGCCGGTTGTTGAGACAGAGTGCTATTCAGTTCCCTGATAGTACCGGGCTTCGTATTAACCGATACGCGATAGGGGTTAAACCAGGCGTGTACTTTCATCCCACGCTTGTGGGCTTCGTCGAGCATAAATTGCAGCGGATCGTAACCCGGATTTTCACCAATCTTACCGGTCATAAGATCGGACCACGGCAAAATTTTCGATGGCCACAGGGCGGTACCGTCCGGCTTGACCTGGAAAAAGACCGTGTTTATGCCGAGACGTTGCAGATGATCCAGTTTGTCGATCATCGCCTGTTGTTGTACACGGGCCCGGCTGGTGGGGTTACTAATGTTAACCGAGGAAACCGGTGGCCAGTCGAGCCGAGAAACCGTGGCCAGCCAGATGCCACGCATCGGTTGTGACGATTGTTGCGTCGTGGCTGGTGGCTTTGAACCTGCTGGTGGTGTCACCATGGACTCTGGAGGCGTGCTTTTACAACTACACAGTAAAAGTGCCAGTGCAACTAGTATCGCTGGTCTTCTAATCGTTAATTTCTTGTTTCGGGAGCAGATATCCATATGTGCTGGTTTCCGGTAAACAGATGTGCGCTCATTCTCGTACTTATCCCGGTTAAGTCAATACGACAGCAAGCACGAAAAAGGGAGCGATGACTTATCGCTCCCTTGTCTTATAACCATTCAGACATGGTTAGTGTTTCTTGTCATTCATCACAATATAGTGTGGTGAACGTGCACGCGGGTGCAGGAAGAAGTGACCTTTTGGTGCGTTCTGACTGTTGATTGGCTCCAGAGTGACGCCGGTATTCGCTTTGCCTTTACGATCATGAACAGCATAGAGAATAAAGGGCAGGGCAAGTACCACCAGGAAACTAACAACCAGTAATTCAACATACATATCGGTAGAATCACCCTGGATGTTATCCGGCGGCAGGAAGGAAACAATAAACGCCATAATTGAAGTCAGCAGACCGACAATTGCCACGACCAATTTCACCCCTTTACCACCAGGGATATTAAATGTGCGTTTTAAGTCAGGATGTTTAAGAACCAACACAATGTAGCCAATAAACAGCATGAAATAAGCACACAGATAAATCACCACCGTCAGCGCCAGTGCGATCAGGAAGGACATGTTGTTACCGCCACCGGTATTGGTGAGGATGATCAACGCGATAGAAGTAATCACCAGCTGCGAAATGACCAGCGTTACCGGTACGCCATTTTTGTTCATTTTAGCGAATGCCGCTGGCAGCAGGTTTTTCTGCGCTGTGACATACATCCCGCGAGAAGGACCAACAATCCAGGAGGCGATTTCCGCCAGAACACCCAGCAACAGCAGTGCGGAGATCACGCGAACCGTCCACTCAATTTCCGGTGCCACATGGGACATCAGAACGGTAAAGGTTTGCATTACACCTGCGGAGAGGTTGATTTCATTACCCGGAATGACCATCGCAATAGATAAACCGCCAACAGAGCTTAAGCAGATTGCCGCCACCATCAGCAGTAACATAGCCAGTGGATAGTCGCGCCCGGGGTTGCTCATTTCATTGACGTGAGTTGCGGAAGCTTCTACGCCCATATAACTCAAAATGAAGGCAACAAATACAACCAGTGTGCCCACTTTAGAGAAGTCAGGGAAGAAGGTCTTCGAATCCATTTCGATAGCAACGGGGGCACCGGAGTGCAGATAAATAGCCGCTAATGCGATCAAAATAAATGCAGGTAACAGGATACCGGCGAAGAAGCCAACTTTAGCAATTCGCGCCGTGTATTTCGTGCCACCAAACTGCGTTAATGCCAGCGCCCAAAGAATGATGAGTGCTGCAATAGTTTTGGTAATGGGGTCTTCATTCAGCGCTGGCCATTTCAGGATGTAGGAGAGTGCCCCTAACACGAAATAGAGCATCGGAATAAAACCAATGGCGATTTGCAGATAGCCAAATGAGATCGCTGCAAATCCCCATCTCGGCCCCAGAGTATTTGATACCCAGGCGAAGACACCACCTTCTTCCCAGCCGTCGACGGTGGCCATTTCCGCAGCACAAAGTCCCACGGGAATAAACCATAAAATCCCGCCTAATAGCAGGAAGAAGACTAATGAAAAGCCCGATGTTGCGAAGGTAGGGTATTCATAAACAGCCATTACCATCGATGCCGTTATGGCAAAGAATCCGAGTAATGTGAGCTGCTTAGCTTTACCTGTCTGTACTGATGTAGCCATATTATCCCCCTAAAACGGTATTCCTGTCGGAACCGCACCTGTTTTGTTCTGAAGCGTATTCAGAACAATATTTTCCGTTGCTAATGCCAGTGAACAGACTTTGGAAATTGTCCCGAAACGGGTTCGTTTCGGGACACCGTTACCGTTAAACGTTATCAGGTATGTTTAAAGCTGTTCTGCTGGGCAATACCCTGCAGTTTCGGGTGATCGCTGAGATATTTCAGGGAGGCTTTGTAGTCTTCCAGCAACAGTTCAGCAAAGTCCATTTCGAAGCCGCGACGACACATAATGCGCATCACCACGATGTCGGTGGCTTCACCGCCGAGAGTGAAGGCCGGAACCTGCCAGCCGCGCAGACGCAGACGTTCAGAGAGGTCGTACAGGGTGTATCCCGGATCTTCACCATCTTTCAGTTTGAAGCAAACCGCCGGGATGCCTTCGTCCGGGCGACCCGTACAGATGAACTCATACGGCCCCAGTTTGGCGATTTCATCCGCCAGATAAGCGGCAACCTGGTAAGAGGCGTTCTGTACTTTGGTATAGCCTTCACGACCGAGGCGCAGGAATTCATAGTACTGTGCAATTACCTGACCCGCCGGGCGGGAGAAGTTGATGGCAAAAGTACCAATTTGACCACCCAGGTAGTCAACGTTGAACACCAGTTCCTGCGGCAGCGCTTCTTCGTCACGCCAGATAACCCAGCCGCAGCCCAGCGGAGCCAGACCGAATTTATGGCCTGAAGCACTGATCGATTTCACACGCGGCAGGCGGAAGTCCCAGACGATATCCGGGGCGACGAACGGTGCCAGGAAGCCACCGCTGGCAGCGTCGATGTGCATGTCGATGTCGATACCGGTGTCGGCCTGGAATTTATCCAGCGCATCGTGCAGCGGTTGTGGGAACTCATAGTTACCGGTGTAGGTCACGCCGAAAGTCGGCACCACGCCGATGGTGTTTTCGTCACAGGCTTCAATCATGCGTTTCGGGTCCATAAACAACTGACCGGGGCGCATAGGGATCTCACGCAGCTCCACATCCCAGTAGCGGGCGAATTTATGCCAGCAGATTTGTACCGGACCGCACACCAGGTTTGGTTTATCCGTTGGTTTGCCTGCAGCTTCCATACGCTTGCGCCAACGCCATTTCATCGCCATCCCGCCGAGCATACAGGCCTCGGAAGAACCAATGGTGTTGGTGCCAACGGCCTGACCATTTTTCGGCGCAGGCGCATGCCACAGATCGGCAACCATATTTACGCAACGCAGGTCGATGGCTGCGGATTGCGGATATTCTTCTTTGTCGATCCAGTTTTTATTGATCGACAAATCCATCAATTTATGGACGTTTTCGTCGTCCCAGGTCTGGCAGAAAGTGGCCAGGTTCTGACGAGCGTTGCCATCAAGATATAATTCGTCATTGATAATCTGGAATGCGACATCGTCGCGCATTTCGTGCAGCGGAAAACGTTTTGATTCTGCGATAGTGGAAATAGACTTCGCACCAAAACGTGAATCGAGTAGTTCCGACCTTAAATCCGTTACTTGCTTCTTATCCATTTTAAACTCCTTAAAATGATTGGATCGCATTAAAAAAGTAGGATTTATCGATAAAGTAAGCAAGTGCAAAGGACTCGTGTTTAAATAACAAAATCCTAATGTTATTTATCGTGAGATATTACGCGAATAATATTTTTTCATTGAAAAACAATGCAATATGAAATTCTTGGGTGGTGGTAAGGTGTTTTATGCTGTTATTTTTATGCGCATTCTGTGTCTCCTGAATTATCACGTAAAAATCAGACCTTAAAATATCACTATTAGTACTTGATTATTATTTTGAACGCATTTATAAAATTATTACATAAAAATAGCGAATATTGCTAAAATCCCCGCCAACGATGTGTTGACGGGGCTGTTATTATTTTGGCAATAATACTCCGGTATAAGTATTTACCGGATGAGAAAGATATTGTTTAACGGCAGTGTTAACATTCTCTACCGTCATTTGTTTCAACAATTGCTCCTGCTCAGTCCATGCTGCAGGATCGTCATATTGAATAAGACTATTTACAATAGTGTTCGCTAATTGTTGAACGCTACGCTGTTGGATATCGAGGCTGCGCTGAACGTTTTGCTGGTATTCATTCAGTTCTTGCTCACTGATCCCTTTAGCCAGACGCTTAACCATCACTTCATTCGCTAACGTTAACAGTTCATCATGTCGTTCTGGTTGACAAGTAAAAGCCAGCAAATGACTGATATCTTTGGCCTGAGGATCAACCGAGAGGCGAGAAGAAACGCTGTATGCTCCAGATGCCTGTTCACGAATATTAACACGTAGATCTTTTGCCAGTGCGACGTTAAAAGCATCGAGCGCCATACGCGTCGCCAGATTAACAGGTGTCCGGGAATCATAACGCTTCCACTGTGAAACCTGTGCCACAGGTTCATTTTGTTCTTTTACAGTAACCGATGCGTTGTCCGTCGCGCGAGTTAATGGTTTACCTGCGGCTAATGGCGAATCAGAGTGTTTGATTGATCCTAAGTAACGCGTAATTAACGCCACGAGTTTGTCTTCTGAGACATTACCGACAATGACAAACGTGATATCCGCTGGAGATGAAAACAACTGGCGATCGGCAGCCAGCGCATCTGCGGCAGTAAACTGTACAATCTGATTTTCTTGCAGTAATTTCGTGCGGTCATCAGCATAGCGCGTCTCATACATCTGCTGGGCGAATTTCTCCGCTGGACGCTGGTCGAGCGTTTTCAACGCCTGAATTTGAGCATTTTGTAGCGATGCCCAAATATTGTCGTTAATCGTGCTGTGGGTGATTCGCTGGTTAATCAACTGAAAACCAGGTTCAGGGTTATTAGTCCGCGCGCTAACGGAGAGCAACGTATTCATGCCACTGACTTTACTGCTCATGGTTACCGAATTTTCCGCACTCCAGCGTTTCAGGCTGGAAGAGGAGAGCTCACCAACGCCGCTTCCGCTTACTGCTTTATTTGCCAGCGCGATAAGTGATTTTTGCTGCGCAGGGAAACTTAAATCGCCTTTATTCGATACGGCAGTAATTTGTAGCTTTTGCTCTTCACCCGCGGATTTTGCAAGAATAACCCTGGCACCATTAGAAAGTGTTAATGATGTCAGATTCTCAGCCAGCGTTTCTTTGCTGCTAATTTCCGCCTGTGGGTCAGCGTCTACTGTTAACGATAAATTTCTGCCTGGGAAGATGTAAGCCGCCAGCTTTTTGTTGGCGTACTCTTTTTCCAGCGCCAGGATAGCCGCAGGAGACAATGCTTTTTTGGCGGCAACCTCATTGTTTACCATTTGCTCCCAAAATGCGTCCTGGTTCTTTCTTAACTGTTGCCATTTTTTCGCCAGACTTTGCACGGTAATTTGCTGCCACAGACGTTTCGAAAGTTGATATGTCTCTTCCGGCGACAAGAACGGCGTATTATTTAATGAGCTGGATGCCAGGCGACTGGTCAGCATACGTAAATCACGTTCAGCTTGCTGATCAACCGCATTTTTCAGCCAGGTGAGGCGGGTAGATTTGACATCATCGAGTTCTTCAGCAGAAAAACCATGCTGATCAATGGTTGCCAACTCTGCCATTAATGCATTCGCAGCATCCTGCATATTATCGCCTCGTGCATTTACACGGAAAAACAGCGACTGATAATCGGGTGCAATTCTAACGCTGCGCGCAGTGCCGCCAGAAATAGTCTTCAACTCGCCCGACTGTATGCGTTCCTGCAGACGTTGATTGAACAGCTGAACTAACATGCTCCATTCAGCTTGTTCGATAAAGCTTTGCTCATCGTTCACTTGTACCATTGGCAGGCGATAATAGAGTGCGATGCCGTTCACCCGGTTTTCTTTATCATTAATGATATTAAAGCGCAGGTGATTTTCGGCTTTTGTCGGCCAGACGCGATTTTCAGCTGCTTTGTTAGCTGGAAGCTTACTTAAATTATCCTTTATCAGCGCCAGCGCTTCTTTACTGTCGATATCGCCGACCACGATAAAGGTCATATTATTTGGTTGATACCAGCGTTGATAAAATTGGCGCAATTGTGCCGGTGTGACCGTGGCGACAGTATCCATCAGGCCGATAGGTTCACGGTCTAAATTACGGGTATTTGCCAGCAGGAAAGGGCGGCGCGCCTGAGAGGTGCGCCATTTCGCATCCTGATGGGCACGCCATTCCTCAGTAATTACGCCACGTTCAGCGTCTACTTCGAGTTTTTCAAAGGTGGCGGCATTACTCCATTCACTGAAGATTGCCATCACTTGTTGCAGATTTTGTTTCTGCGTAGTCGGCAAACTCACCTGATACACCGTTTCGTCATAGCTGGTATAGGCATTAACATCGCGACCAAAACGCAGGCCCATTGACTCAAATGTTTCGATGACTTTATTACCCGGCCATGTTTTTGTGCCGTTAAACATCATATGTTCTACAAAATGAGCCACGCCGCGCTCATTGTCCTCTTCCTGCAATGAACCGGTATGAATTTGCAGCCATAAATTTACCTGATCCTTTGGATGAGCATGCGGATAAATCATATATCGCAAGCCATTGTCCAGTTGTCCGGTAATTAACTTTTCATCCTGCGGTAAGGCGGCGGCAATCAGCCGCCCGGGGAGCAACAGAGTTGCCACTAACGTCAGTAAGAAACAGAAGTTTCTCATAATTATCTCCATGCGAAAACCGGGCGAATTTACCCGGTTAAGTAAAATCCGAACTATTAAAATTTCATGCTGACATCAAGCCAGAAAGTACGGCCACTGGCGTAGGTCGCCACACCGGTATTCGTTGTATCAACAGCGGTTTTGCTATCCAGTACATTGAGAATATCGGCACTGATCGTCAGGTTTTGTTGTTTCAGAAATTGTGGCGTCCAGGACAAGCGGGTGTCCCAGGTCAGGCTGCTATCCAGTTTTTCGTCAACATACTGCTTGTAATCTGAATATTCGCTGATGTATTGCGCATTCGTCTTACCAAGGATAATGCGAGCTTTACGCGCTTCTTGCCAGGCCAGCGTATTCGCCCACACCAACCCGCTCGGTTGATGCGTGAAATCCATGTTTAAGGAGATCTTTAATGGGTTATTAAAATCTGCCACTGGAACGCTATCGTAAGAGACCAGATTACCGTTATAAACCACCTGGTTATCACCGGTATTGCTCTCCTCATAACCATTGTTTAACGACAAGTTGCCCTTGCTCTTGATATAGCTAAAGACAATTTGTGGGTTAATATCTACCTGGCGGATATGCAGGGGTTCGGCCAGTTCAAAACTGAGGCTGAACGAATGCGTTTTGGTTTTGCCATCGTTGTTATATTCAGTAATGGTGGTTTTAGTCGCGCTGTCGGTACGACTGCTTTTGCTGATTTGATCATGCGCTTCACGGTAAACATAGTTTGCGCGTGCAATAACGTTCTTACCGATTTTTTGCTGCAATCCCATTGCCAGTTCATCGTTATAAGGCGTTTTCAAATTCTGATAACGCGTCAGGGTTTTATTACCTGATACCGATTCCGTCCAGCTATTGCGGATATCACGTAATCCCATATCAAGAATATTCCCGCCATAGTAACGGTTATAACCGGCGGTAATCATTGAGGTTTGATTAGCAAAAATATCCCATTCCGTCATAAAGCGCGGGGAGATATTGTGGTTTGACAGATAGTTGTCATAGTCGTAACGCACACCGGGCATTAACGACACATTCCGCCAGCTAATGTGATCCGCCATATACAGCGTGTAGTTGTCAATTCCCAGGCTGCCTTTACCTTTATGGTAAATGGTATGGTTAGTTTTCTTTCCTGCAGCATTAATCACATAGGATTCAGACTGGTTATGGCGTTCAGTCCACGCATCGGAATAGATGTATTCCGCGCCGAAGTAGGGTTGATGCGAAACATTACCCACGGCGAATTTTTGCCAGTCCAGGCGTGTTTTGAAGGTGTAATTATCTACAGCCTGGGAAATGTGTCCTAATCCGCCACGGGTGCAACGCCCTGTAATATCACCATATGTACATGAAAGTTCGGTGTACCAGATGTCATGATCGTGACGGGTATAATCACTAATATGATCCCAACCAACGGTGGTACGCAGTTTGGCCCATGCGAGCTGCGTATCCATATCCCATGCCAGACCGTAGGATTTATTACCCATTTCGCGATCAGACTGCGGGAAGGTGCTGGTATTATAATCACGGCTGGAGCCGGTATATTTTAAGGTTAAATCGTGGGTAAAGCGGTCGCTGGCAAACCAGGTAAATTTGCTCAATGCAGTATCGATAACGTTTTTATACTGTGCCCGACCGGCGACAATGCCGTCATTCGAAACATAATCCGCGCGGGTGATATCAGACTGGCGGCGCGATAAACCGGCGGTAACGCCGAAGTTATCAGCGAGTTCCTGATTAAACGACAAGGTATAAAAGTTCTTTTTAAAATCTGGGGAGTAATAAGTACTTCCTGAAGAGCCTTGATTAAATGCGCTCTTGTTATTCTCATCGATATGCGATGTTAACCAGTCCGAACGCGTAGTGCGATAACCCAATTTAACCTTGCTATCATCAGCGTTGAAGCGTTTGATCTTTGCATCAATTACCCCGCCATTGAAGCGACCAAATTCAACCGGCACAAAACTGTCATAAAGCGTCACATTGTCCAGTAAGCTGACATCAAGATAATACCCCTGTGACATCCCGCTAATATTGGTTGCACTACTGGCATCGGACTCATTCGCTGGGTTCAGGTTATTAGTTGCACTAATACCGTCAATCAAATAGGCATTCTGGTAGGGCGACGCACCGTGAATAGAGATTTTCTCAGGGCGAATATCTCCCTGGTTCAACGAGGTACTTTGCGTTGAATCCATGCGTACCGCAGGGTTGGTTCTCAGCAGATCGCTGATATTGCCATTCCCGGTCGGTAAACGCTCGATGCTTTCACTGGTGTAATGCGTGTTGCCGTTTACGGGTACAGGGACAGGAGCATAGACCGTCATCTCTTCAAAAAAATGCATGTACATGTTTTTGTCATCGACGGCCTGCGCCACATCAGCGCCACATAAAATGACGCCAGGAATAAGAACTCGCTTCATTTATTTATATCTCCGTACAGCAGGGCTTTTATTGTTGTTATAAAACCGTGCTAATGTCACAAATATCATCAGCCAGGTTCCAGACACCGGGTTGATGTGTAACCATAATGACGCCGCTTGTGGGTAGTTTTTCACGCACTAAACGCAGTAAGCGTATAGCCTCTTGTTCCTCAAGATGAGAGGTAGTTTCGTCAAGAAATATCCATTTCGGACGTCGTAAAATTAATCGTGCCAGGGCGATACGTTGTTTTTCGCCGCTGGAAAGAATATCTCCCCAGCGATCGTGCTCATGAATACGCGCAGCCAATTTCCCCAGACCAACCTGATGCAGTACTTCGCTCAACGATTTATCGTCTACGGGCAGGGGAAGTGCTTTACAAATAATCTCTTTCAGTAAGCCGCTTTTGATTAACGGTGTTTGTGACACATACCAACTGCCAGCAGGAGAAGAAATATCACCTTTAAACCACGGCCAGCAGTGGGATAATGTTTTAAGCAGTGTGGTTTTTCCCGCACCAGAGTAGCCTTTCAGTAATAGCCATTTGCCTGGCGAAACATGAAAGTTCAAGTTCTCTAATATGATCTTATTATCAGGCGTACGAATACTCGCATTAGCCACTTGTACCGCATGTTGGCAATTTTTAGGCTTATTCGTAGGGCGCTGTTCAGTGAGTTGATGGAACTCATACAAGCGATCGATAACCGCAGCCAGTTCAGCAAGTTCGTCATATTTATAAATAAACCAGCTTAAATTGTTCGATACTAGCATAAATGCCTGGCGCGATTTCATCAGTCCGCCCAGATTGATCTGCCCGCTAATAAACTGCGGCAATAACAGAAAGTAGGGAAGAACGCTAAGCGAGCGCGAATAAATATTTTGCCAGTAATCAAGCCACCGCTGACGATTCATTAAACGATGCCAGTTCTCTTTAATGGTATGAAAATTGTCGCGCAACTCCTGGCGTTGTAGAGACTCAGCATTGCTTAGCGCAATCAGTTCTGCCTGCTTATTATGCTGCACAAGATTAGTTCGAAATGTCGCTTCGCTACGTTGTTTTTCCACATTAAGCGGACGAATACGTTTACCCACCTTATGGGTAAATAAAGTTCCACCGATCACAATGAGCACGACGGTATAGACCATATACCCCTGGATATTCCATTCTGTTCCACCAACAGTGAATGAGAGCGTACCCGCGCTTTGCCAAAGAATAACGGTAAAGGTGATCAGCATGCTAAGTGACTGGATGAAGCCAAATGAAAGACTGAGCGTTTTGCTGATCAGTAAGAGAATGTCTTCAGCGATACGTTGGTCAGGGTTATCTGTATTTTTATGCTCGCCGTAGATCTGCGTGAAGTAGTAGTTTTTATCTGCAAACCAGCGATTAAGGTAGTAATCTGTTAACCATTCGCGCCAGCGAATAGTCAGTAGTTTAATTAACCATGTTTTGTTTACGGATATTAATACAAAGATCCCCAGCAGGGCAGGGAACCAAAGGACAAGCTGCCAAAGCTTATCGGTTTCTTTCTGGCTTAGCGCATTGAAAAAATCATTATTCCAGTCGTTTAACCAGACCTGAATTTTAACCACGCCAAGGATCATGGCGAGGATAATAATGATTAACAGCACTGAAGTTTTATTATTCTTACGCAGCCAAAAGGGCTTCAACAGACAGAGATACTTTGCTATCAACATACAAAACGTAATGGGAATGGTTATCATTAGCGAAAATTGATTGTGCCATCCAATGATTATCTATGGCAATGATTTACTGATGAAATTTATTTAAGTATCATTTAACAATATGAAATATAAAGGAATATTTCATTTTCAGTGGTTATGGTTATGCTATTGATAATCAAGGATATTGCTAATGCCCTGATGCATACCACGTAAGCCAGGATTTTCGCAAGGGAAGATGATGATGACGAAACACCCGACAGGAATTTATGTCGGGTGCCTTGTTAAGGTCATAAGAAGGAGGCTAAGAATGGAGTTAAAAGAGAGCGTTATTAATTATTCTCCATTTGTTTTGCAACATCCATAATGTGGTAAAGCGGTACTCTGTTCTTAGCTAACTCCACCATGGCGTTCATATAAGGTACCATGGTTGAAAAAAGGATTTTATAACCTTCGCAAAAATAAGAAACAGTCTCATTGTTTACTTTAGTAATACGATGCTTAGGACAACCGCCATTGCAGATAGGTTTATATGCACATTTCAGACATTTCGCTGAAATCCGTTTTTTTTGCGCTGTCAGTTGTACACTGTTCATCGTTTTGAGTTCAGATTTATTAATGTTTCCAATTTTGTACTGTGGATAGACAAAATGGTCGCATTCATAAATATCTCCATTACTTTCAACAACCAGATTATCCTTGCAGGACTCCTGGAAAATACAACTGGTATGCCCATTCCCTAAAAAACGGCTGACAAAGCTTTCAAACTGACGGATGAAAATTTCACCCACATCGTTTTTAACCCATTGCATAAAAATGGTTGACATAAACTTGCCATAAGCCGTGGGAGGCACAGAAAAATCAATGATACGGAATGTGTTCTCACTATGACCACTGAAATCAATATTCGGCGTCCCGGTTTCGAGCAATTCGATAAATTGCATATGTTTACTGCCGATAGATTTTAAAAAATGATAAACCTCAAGAGGGTAATGGACATTAACGTTATTAATGACGGTTAACGTATTAAACTCAACTTGATATGATTTCAGACGCTCGATGGCTGCTATCACTTTTGCAAAAGTACCGTTACCTGAATTACTGCGTCTGTAACGGTCATGTAGCTCCTGGGGGCCATCGATCGAGATACCAACCAGAAACTCATGTTCTTTGAGAAAAGCACACCATTCATTATTCAATAAAATGCCATTCGTTTGTAATGCATTAAAAATACGTTTTTGGCCTGCATAGCGTTGTTGATAGTGAATAACTTTACGGAAAAAATCCAGGCCAGCCAGAGTGGGTTCACCGCCTTGCCAGGTAAAATAGACCTGATTGCCAGACGCTGCGATATATTGTTTGATGAACTCTTTCAGAGTGCTGTCATCCATCCATTTTTCATGAGTAAACTGCGACTCTTTTTCAAGGTAAAAACAGTAATCACATTTGAGATTACATTGAAAACTGGAGGGCTTGGCTGTAACGTGCATCGCTATCTCGCTCAATAAGGCGGCGGAAAATTCCGCCGCATGAAGGTTTAGTTATTTCGCTTCGCTTAGTGCTTTCTTGATATTGTTAAACTTCTCCTGATTTACTTCGCTAAGCGGTGGCTGGCTGCTGTCGATAAACTCTCTTACCACGCCTTGCATCTCTTTAACGACCTGCGGATTGGCGGCGGCAAGGTTATCTTTTTGCTGTAGATCCGTCAGTTTGTAGAGACCTAACTGATTGTTTTCTACTGTATAGACAAGCGAATAATCGTTATTTCTCACCGTATAAGAGAATTGGCTTAAGTCCTCAGTGTTGGGGTTATGCGGGTAATCGTCTGACTGATGGCGAACAAATTTGTGGTAATTATCCCAGAATGGAATATTTTCCTCGTCAAACCAGTGAGAATAAGAGGTTATCCAGGTCAGATTTTTATGTGGCTCGCCTTGTTTCTTATCTTGCAACCAGGGCAGCAAGGAAACGCCATCCAGCTTAAGGTCTTTTGGAATGCTGATATCGGCTGCATCAAGAGCTGTCGGGTAGAAATCCATTGCGGAAATCAGCTTGTCATAATTACCGGGTTGAAGTTTTCCTTTCCACCACATAAACATTGGGGTGTGAGTACCGCCAGGATAGGTCTGACTCTTATAGCCTTTTTGCGCCCCGTTCAGCGGCAGAGGACCATCGATAACCGCACCATTATCGGAGGTAAAGAGAATAATTGTATTGTCATACTGTCCGTTTTTCTTCAGTTGTTCGAGAATGCGTTTTACACCCTGATCAACAGAATAAACGGAAGCGTAGTAGTTATCTGCTGTTTGACTACCGGTATTAAATTGCTTCTGATATTGATCCGGTGCAGGATTATCATTTGGCAGGTGCGGAGCATTATAAGCCAGGTAAAGCATAAATGGCTGGTCAAGTGTTTTGGCACGATCAACAACGCCAATTGCCTCATCGGTTAACTGATCGCTGATATAACCTTTTGCGGGGACACGTTCACGATTTTTGAACAGTGAAGGGGAGTTGTAATATGCCGTTCCTGCAGCGTGGAATCCCATAAAGTAATCAAAGCCACGGTTTTGAGGTTGCCATTCTTCCGCAGAAAATGTGGTGAAGTTGTCATGATAGTCACGCGTTTGTTTATCTTCCGGTACCGGCACATTACTGATTTTTGACAAGTGCCATTTACCTACTGCTGCAGTGTAATAACCATGATTCTGGAATAATTCAGGCAAGAAAGTTTCTGTTAGCGGAATACCATCCTGAGCATCGGTATTGGAATAGACACCAAAGCGGGCGGGAGCTCGACCGGTCATTATTGCGGCACGGGAGGGGCCGGAAACACCGTGTGCCACATAGCCGTTAGTAAACCGTACGCCTTCATCCATTAATGAAAGGAGCGTCGGCGTTGATTTTTGTGCAGCTTCAATGGCTTTATCTATCCCTATTTTGTAGGTATCGACAACTTCACGATTTTCCATTGTTTTTGGGTCAAAAGATCCCTTATCAAAAGGAAGTTGTCCATAACCAAGATCATCCATGGTTAGTACGATAATATTTGGCTTTCCTTTGGTACTGTATTCAGTCGGCGTAAAGTCTGAGAAAGCAACGTTTGTTTTGGTTGCTTTCAGCTTTACATCATCTGCCGCATGAGCAGCAAATGCAGCCATACCAGATGCCAGTATCAAAGATATCGAGGTACTTACGACACTTTTCTTTAATGCAGACTTCATAAATGTTCCTCTTCTTATTGTACTTAATTCCGAAGTAATTTTACGAAGAGAAATAAGTGGATGTAAGTGAAGTTAGTCACATAAAGAGATAGCAGATTTAGCTAAAAAAAGGGAAATAACAGTCCATAAAGCGTTGACATTACTTTCTGTTCTATTAAGTAATTTCTCGCCGATAAACAACTAATTTATTGATATTTAATAAATTATTGCATTTTACTGACAGAATGCCGAATTGAGATCATAAATAATCATGCAACAGGTTATGCAAGTGCATAAATATGTGATGGATGTCACTTATTTATTTCAATAAATATATCGCCTAAAAACAACGCGGGGCAGGGAATGGCTGCCCCATATAATTCTTACGTAGCGTGCGTGGTTGACTACTCGTTAGCAAATAATCAAATAGCTAAAGCACTCATCGTGTTGCCCGTATTCATACCCGTGTGACTTTGACAACGGTACTCCTTAGAAACTCTCTTCGGACTGTTGCCGAAATGTTTGCGGAACGCATAAATAAAATAAGATGTACTGGCATAACCACATTGTTCGGCAATTTTATTGACTGAACCTTCTACGCGTATCAAATTTTTTGCGTGCTGCATTCTGGCATCTAATAGAATCTGTGAGAATGTCGTTTGCTCTTGCTTTAGTTTTTTCTTCAACAGGCTTTCACTGATGTACAGGCAGTCACAAATATCTTTCAGCTTCCATGGGTGCGCCAGCTTCATGTTGACAATATTTCTCACTTTCCCGGAAACGGATAGCACACCGTTAGTTAATAGTGTAATGAAACCTTTGCATGCGGCAAATATAGACAGGCAAGAAAAAAGCAAAAGTTCTGAAAAATTATGATGATTGCGTTCTTCCGAGTTGAGATAAGCAATCATTTCATTAAGCAATCCAGTCGGTACATTTGAAGCACGTAAAAACTTCGCAGGAACAGGCACCGTCACTGTCTGGATGTTAGTGCATTGTAGATATTTTTTAATGGTATTTTCATTAAATCCGATTTCTTTAAAATGCCGCTCATAAGGTTCAAAATGCGTACGAACAGCGTTATCTACCATCAGGATCTCGCCGTCAGAGAAGGCGTAATCTTTATCTAAAATGTTAGCGTTGAAGGCATGATGAATAAATATAACAGAACAAACGAGCGACATTTTATCTCCTTAAAACAATAAAGTTTTTATCGATACTTTTTTAACATTTCATATTTATAATTTGCTGTTTATTTTCAGTCTTGCAAACTATTGATAATGAAATGTGTAAGATCTCTTGCAATGCGACCCATTTCTGAAATGCCCAGCTGATCAATTGCCGAAAAAATGGCTATCAACGTAAGGGTCAGTAATAAGACAACCACAATTACAGACATGATTTCTTTATAGTTGTCTCTTTGCGTGATTTTGTTTTTCACTGTGGTCGCATGCATTTCAAATATGTTTATTAAGCGAATAACGTTAAGCATCGTTAATCAGTATGCTTAATATAACAGGCCGGAGAAAAGAGGAAATAGGACTGGCGCTTCAGTACTGAACGGAGTTTCTTACAGCTGTAGGCAGAAGTTTATATCTTATAGTATGTAGTTTAATTTAATCCATGTGAGCAAATTGCGCGATAATAGTCAATGAGGGATTCTTCTGCTGTGCGGATGACAGCAGAAGAAATGAGAAGAGGCATTAATTTGATGGTTCTAATTCAACCGGAATACTTTTATAGCCAGGAATGCCACTTAATGGATCGTGGTTATCAAGTGTTAGCATGTGATTCGATTCTGGAAAATAGGTCACTAGTGAGCGGTCAGCCATAGGGTAAATGACCACTTTTAATCTATCCATGCGGCGTGAGCTGCGCTTACCGTCTGGCGTAAGCGCAATAAGATTAACTCTTTCGCCGTTTTTTACATGGCAAATTTTAGCTTGTTTAGCACTCATAAAGACCACATCTCGTTGACCGAATACCCCTCGATAGCGATCATCCATACCATAAATCGTCGTGTTGTACTGATCGTGGCTGCGTACTGTCGCCATGACCAGCTTACTGTTAAACGCTGAAGAGGGATCTTCTAACAGCCCTTTGCTGGTAATGAAATTAGCCTTACCTGACTGAGTCATCCAGCGCCTTTCAGCAGCAGCGTTTATCAGGTGAAAACCACCAGGATGTCGGATGCGCTGGTTATAATCGGCGAACTCTGGCAGCACAGCTTCAATGTCATTGCGAATGCGATCATAATCTTCCACCAGATACTCCCAGGCTACCACGCTCTGGGGTAGTGCTGCCTGCGCGATTCCCGCGACCACTGCACACTCTGATTTCAGCATTACACCGGCGGGTTTTAACACGCCACGCGAGGCATGAATCATCGACATTGAATCCTCAACGGTTACCGCCTGCGCACCGCTTTTTTGCATGTCAATCTCGCTACGTCCCAGAACCGGCAGAATATAGCTATGCCGTGCGGTCAGCAGATGAGAGCGGTTAAGCTTAGTGGCTACGTGTACCGCCAGATCTAATTGCGTTAACGGTACAGCGCTCGCTTCCCGATCTGGCATTGCCAGTGCAAAGTTGCCCCCCATGCAGATCAATGCTCGAGCCTGCCCTGTACATATTGCTTGCATGCTGGCAATTGCAGCATGTCCAGGTGCTTGAGGTGGTGTGAAGCCATAGCGCTCACCCAGGCGAGCCAGAAACTCTGCAGACGGTTTCTCGGTGATACCGACGGTTCGGTCGCCCTGTACATTAGAGTGGCCACGTAGTGGGCAGATACCCGCACCAGGCTTGCCAATGTTACCTTTCATCAACAGCAGATTGACCAGTTGCTGTACATTCTGGGTACCATGTTCGTGCTGAGTGATCCCCATTCCGTAACAGATAATGGTTCGTTCGGCAGCGGCATATGCATCAGCCAGTTCGGCGATTTGAGTCTGACTTAATCCAGAAATACGTTCGATATCTTTCCACTCGGAATTGAGAACGTCACGGCGTAGCTCGTCAAAGCCGACGGTATGCGTTTGAATAAATTCGTCATCCAGCAATGAGGGCCGACCTGCGGCGCTTGCAGCATCATCGCGCTCAATTAACAGGCGCATCATCCCCTTGAGCAACGCCATATCACCACCAATGCGCACGTTATAGTAGGCACTGGCCAACTGAGTCTCAGAGTTCGTCAGCATTTCAAACGGGTTTTGCGGTGCAGTAAATCGCTCCAGGCCACGTTCCTGTAGAGGATTGATGGCGATCATTTTCGCTCCCCGTTTCACTAAAGCGCGCAACGAAGTCAGCATGCGAGGGTGGTTTGTACCAGGGTTATGCCCAATGCAAATGACTAAATCGCACTTCTCAAAGTCTTCCAGCAACACGGTCCCTTTACCTACACCGATACTCGCTGCCAAACCCACGCTTGTCGGTTCATGGCACATGTTGGAGCAGTCGGGAAAGTTATTGCTCCCGTATTCACGGGCAAAAAGCTGATAAAGAAAGGCAGCTTCATTGGAAGTGCGGCCCGAAGTATAGAATTCAACCTGATTGGGATCACTATAGCTTTGAAGGCGTGCGCCAATTTCATCGAAAGCTTGTTGCCAGCTTAATGGCTTGTAACAGTCGCTGACGGCATCATATTTCAAAGGCTGAGTGAGTCGCCCCGCAGCCTCAAGCTCGTGGTCTCCCCAGGTAAGTAATGATTGAACCGTATTCTCAGCAAAGAAAGAGGCGTTTACCTGCTTATCCGTGACTTCCCAGGCGATTGCTTTTGCGCCGTTTTCACAAATGTCGAATGACGCACTGTGCTTAGGATCTGGCCATGCACAACCCGGACAGTCAAAGCCCTCTGGCTTATTCATGTCAAACATGGCAATAACATCCTGGCGTATATCCATCTGCTTACGTACTGCATTCGCTACGGATTTAACAGCACCCCAACCACCGGCAGCACCCTGGTAGGATTCAATTTTTTTCTTCATCTACTTATCCTGTGTGGAAATGAATTATTAGGATTTGTAATAGCGATGATGCACAGTACATACAAAGGGATTATCGCCAACATGGATATATAAGAGTAGGGGACTACTCTCTTTCTATTTTTAATCTATTATCGTTAAACAATAGATTAAATACGATAAGGTAAGCATCATCTCTCATAGTGTTTAAATTAACATATTTTTTAATATAAAAAATAAGACTCTGGCTTCAATTGTGCGCGGATTTTCTTACAGGTGTAGGATAATAGCTTTCACAAAATAATTATCCGCGCAATTTTCGTGAATGGAGCGCATAGACTAAGGTCAAAATCACAATTATTCATAGATAAAAGTGACACCAATGACTGACTGGACGGTTCCGGCTGAAACTTTGTTCCCTGTTTGTCCATAGGTTGCGCTTAAACCCAGAGGTACTTTGCTTTTATTTACTGTCCCCAAGGAGACATTTTCTCCCGTAGCCAGTATTTTTCCATTACGCATCAGAGAGACACCCACTCCCGATGCTTTTGTTGCATCTGGTGCTGTGTTAGCAAACACTTGTCGGGCACTGTCAGTGGTGGCACCCGAAAGATAAAATGAGAGCTTTTGTTCGCTTGAGCAATATACGCCAAGGGGTATTTCTGCGCTTCCAGGAAAGTCCGGGAGATCCACGGTGACATTACGACTATCAACGGTGCAGCCGCCTGTTGGCATAACAACATTGTTATTTGAAATAATATTCCACGTAAAATTACGCGGATTTCCGCTTCCTAATGTTGCAATTTTATACATATGAATACGGGCAATGACTTCCCCCGCTTTTATGACAACTCCACCGGCCGCCCCAACTGGGGTAATATAGAGTTTTAACGGTAATGGCATCGGTGTCTTATCACCAATATCCAATACGTTGGTATTTGTCGTCAACGGGAAGGGGTAGGTCACATTATTCCAGTACAGCGATCCTTTATATGACTGTAGGGAGCCTGCGAAAGCTGAGCCTTGTACCAGGTTTATATGATCAGTGTCGTACCAGCCGCCGTAATCATTCCAGCAACTTATATGCTGAGACAAGTCTACAACCAGATTCTGGCCCGGCTGTATTACAGGGTCGAGATTAACATAAACAGAGGTTGTACCTGCTCCAATACTTGACCCGCCATCGACATTACAACTGAAGGCAAAAACTTTGCCTGCCATTAATAGAAGATAAATACCGAACAGGACCTTTATACTGATTGTTTTACCCATGATATATCCTAAGGTTAAAAATTGATTTAAAAAGAAGGCTAAGAAAATCGAATCGACGTTATTGCCAGGTGTAGATCACATTGATTAGCGCCTCGATCGTTCCCTGGCTTGCGTTTCCATTCACCGTGATAGCTCTTGCCTTAAGTGGAAACTGTGCATTACGAGTGATCTCATCAACAATAACCGTTTTGCTATCGCCATTTTTTAACGTCGCATCCTGGTCATCCCTCAGCTCTATCTGAATATTTTCGGCAGTACCTTCATTTTTGTAATAACCCGTATTGTCAGTTGAACCTGTCACGATTGCCGTCACTGCACTTGTTTCAACCGGACAATCGGTTAATGACAAAGTAATATTGTGCCAGCCAGATGCAGAACCAGGTTGTTGCAGATTGCGCGTATAAAGATCCCCGAGATTAACGTTAGCTTCTTTGGTTTGAATAGTGCAGGGTTTAGCGACTACCCGACCATTAACAGTGATAGTGACATCGACGGCCTGGAGAGTTGCTGTGAATAACGCGCAAAACGTAGCTAACAGGAACCTCTTGTGAAGTCTTTTCATATCTGACTCTGATTATTGAAATTCAAGGGTAAAGGTTGCCGAAGCCCTCACCAGTCCCGGATTGACGGACTTCTGAGTTGACTTCAGACGAGCGGAGTAAGGCAAAATATTGTTCTGTTCTGGTACCAGTGGGATCCACTGCATCCCGGCATGAAGGTCATTCAGTTTCACCGGACGCATATTTCCGTCCAGTATTTCTATACCTAAACCGGAGGCCGTATTGCTTCCCTCATCCAGTTTCAACAGAGTATTATTTTCTGCATCCTCAATACCGTTAAATGCAACCCGAACCCCCGTTGTCCCTTTGCTGCATTCACTTAACGTAATCTGAAAAGGGACGGCTGGACTTGTGCTACCGGTCGTTGGAAATTGTCTGGCACTGTTTTTTTGGAGATCTACGGTAAAATTAAGCGAATCCGATGAGACTGTGCAGCCATAATCGAGGACGCGCCCGCTAATTTTAATAACGCTATCTGCGGATAAAGCAGAATAGGTGGTTAACCCCAGACATAAACCGAGGAAAATAACGTTATTGTATTTCATAATCTATTGTTCCTTAGCGACAGATTGCTGTCTGCTGGTTCAGCAAGGTTCCAGGAGAGACTTCAGGAAGCTTGTAATCGACAATACAGTTTGAGTTTTTATCATTGCCCCATGAAACCTGTAATTTCCCTGACTGTGGAAGTCCAGTCAGATAAACCTGACCATTTTCCGCGACAATGCTGCCATTTTTATTCTCTCCGTGAGTGACAATTGCACCGAATGGAACGCTTTTATTACCGTACTTCAACGTCATTAATACTTTCCCGCCGATTTGTGCATTAAATGTTGCTCTGGCAATAGCACCGTGAGTTGGGATGACAGTGACTACGGTTTCATCCAGTTCAACATTATCTGCAAGGGAATTCGCGTTAAGAGCGACACGATTTTCTCTATATTCTGTCGCAAATGGTAATATTGCATAGCCACGCCAGTCGGTATGAATTCCGGTCTGGTTCTCTATTTTGACATTATCAGCGCCAGGAGCCTTAACCAGAACCATTGTGTCGCCCAGCGGCTGTCCAAAGGTGATGCCATCAGCATGAGCAATAATCCCACCACTCATTCCGTAATAAATCTGGCTGCTGTCACCATTCCGACTGTAACCGACATTCGTATTACCGTAAGCTCCACGATAATTAAGAGAACTGTAACCACTGGTGCCAGACGATGTATTACCTCCGTGGGTGTTACCGACCTGAACGCTATAATTCAGGTTATTATCCGGCAGCAGAGTGCCATAAACCCCCGATAGATTGGTCATGCCGCCTTTCAAATCGTTTGACATACTGTAACTGGCGTTTGAATTACGAAATGCCGACTGACTGTCTGTACGCATCCAATGACTGAAGGGAACATTAAGCGTAAAAGCGAGTAAATGATCCCGATCGTTTTGCCATATATTATTGGAATAGCTGTAATTCAGCGAAGTCGTAATATCACCAAACGGCACATTTAATCCAAATGATATTTGCTGGTCGCTGCGTGACGTGTTCCAGTAACTTTGGCGACTGGCACTGAAAAATGTCGTACCGTAATTTCCAAGCTGCTGAGAGATGCTTATTTGTTCCTGACCACGCTTACTGTAGAACAGATTAAAATAATCAATAAATTGTGTCTGCTCATTGGTGTCTCCGGTAGGAGGCTTGACGGTGTAACCACTCATTCGACTGTAGGCACTGTCGGATAAGTTATAAAAACCTTGCGTAGAATAGCGATATCCTGCGACCTGGATATTGGTTCCTGTCTGGTAGAAGGATTTGCTGTAGACGGATTTAACCGATTGCCCACTGTGACGGGTGCCATCTGCAAGTGTCGTATTGGCCTGCGTGATATCGAAAGAAAAGGCACCAAAAAGTCCTAAATCTTTCCCAATACCAAGGTTGAAGGCCTGATAATCTTCTGCAATTTGCATTCCGCCATAAGGTGTCCAGTTTCCTTCCAGACCATGCATCAAGCTACCTTGTATGAACTTGGGAGAGCTTTGCAGGTTATTTCCACTACGATATTCCCCCATGGCAAGCGCATAACGCGTATATCCAGCACGTTGGAGAACCGGAACAGACGAATAAGGAACATATAATGTCTGAATACTGCCGTCTGCCTCTTTTATGGTTACTTGCAGATCACCACCATTGGCCGCAGAGTTGATATCATCAATAGTAAAAGGGCCGGGTGGAACAGTAGTCTGATAAACATCGTATCCGTTCTGTTTTACACTCACTTGTGCGGTTCCACGGGCAATACCATGAATCACCGGAGCGAAACCATGTTGGCTATCGGGCAACATCGCTTCTGTTGAATTTATTTTGAGGCCACGAAAGTTCACACTATCAAAAATATCGCCATCGGTATAACTATCACCTACCGTTAACCGTGAGCGTAAGGGAATAATGTCACGTTCAGCCGACGTATTGATATGCTGCCATTTATTGCTGTCAGATGAATTGCTACTCCCACTGTAATAACTCCACGTTGAGTTATCGCGCAGTCGCCAACTACCAATGTTGATGCCACTCTGTAAATTCAAATATGCATAGTTTGATTTTCCTGCATTATGGTTACTACGATTATTAATAGAATTACCATTAAAACTATAGTTTAGAAGCCCAGCATTTATTCCTTCTTCCCACAGATCAGGAGAAACATAGCCGCGAGCCATTCTGCCAACATAAATTTGCGGAACGGAGAGTGACAAATGTTGCTGACCAACATCAAACTCAGTTGATGCGTCGGCCAAACGATCCTGAAGTGGTGTGCATGCGCTGTTGTCCGGCACATGTTTTTCTGCCGAATGTTCTTTATTGTCTAATAACGCTGATTTTTTTATACCAAGACTGACAAGAAGATCTGTACTCAGGCATGGGATGAGTTCTGCATTATTATCATCTGCAATAAAAGTAATATCCCGACTAGTCATAAATTCATCGTTCAAATAAATGTCGACCCGATATGTACCAGGTGGTGCCTCGCGTCCCTTAGTAAAGGCGGATAAATCGACAGATTCAGCAAGATCATTGCTTAAAAACCGTGGATTAAAATAATACTCTGCGTCAACGGGAAATACCGCAGTTGCTAAGCCAAGGGCAATGGTAAGCCGTGCAAAGCGAGGCATTATTAACACCTGATGCATACGATATGCCTTAAATGCGGCACGAATGGCTGTCATTATTAATTCCGATTGAGTTTATTATTAATTAGGTCACTGGCTTACTGCATGGTTGCCTTAATACGCGGAGTTAATGCACCGTAATCATTGATCGTCTGAAAACTGATATCCCCGGTTGCAGCATGCGTGATATCCACCGATACTTCACCTTTTGGCGGCACCATGGTGTTTGGGAGATTGCTATTTCCTGCTTTCATATTTGTTACGGTAATGAAATAGGGCGTTGGATTAATAAGCGTGAGTTTGCTACCGCTGCGACGAAACCGAAGCATTGCAGGCGCTTCTTCAGGTGCCATTGCCAGGTTCGTGGGGCGATAAAACATTTTTATGCGGCTAATAATTGCCAGCTGTAATGTATTCTCATTCTTCTGGTCTTTTTCCATAGCAGGAATAGCTTTAACATTCACCCAGAACAGGCTTTCACGGTCGCCTGGTAACTGATGATTAGTAGCGTTGATTATCCGCAGCGTATTCTCTTTTTTACCTTGCATGGAAAAAAGCGGTGGGGTAATGACAAACTGGGTGTCTTTTTGGTCACCTGCATTTTCTATCCATGACTGAATGAGATAGACACTGGCAGGATCATTATTCGTGACAGGCAATAAAACCTGTTTCTGGTTTGCCGGATAAATTACCCGCGTCGCACCCAGTGCGACAGCTGCGTTGGCAACGGTGCTATGGCAAGCAAAGAGCAATAAAAGTAACACTGTCGCCATAAAGGAAATAGAGTAGGGGGTACGCGTAGTTTGCATCTGATGCATTCTCCATGTGTTAAGAGGATAAGCGGGAAAACCGTTACATCAGACAATCGATTAATGTTGCTAATACATTGGCGAGTCGCCGGGTTTCCAGACTTAATGCGTTTGTAATAAATGTTGGTTCTCTTTTAATAGGAAAACCTTGCTACAAAGTAAATATTTTAAATAACAGTAAGTTTAACTACTGTTGTTTATTGATAGTTTAGATATTATGTGATTTTTCATAGCGCTCCAAATACAAACCATTTCTCATTAAAAATGAGATGAATATTGGTAAATTGCTCGGGTGTGCGTAGCCATGCCACACACACCCTGTTTCAATTTCAGATGACGTATAGCCACCTTAAGATTGAATTATAGATATTGAACTTTGAAGGTCGCATCAGCGTTTGCAGTACCAGCTACGGACTGCCCGAGAGCAATATAACGAGCCTGGAATGGCAGTATATTCGTGCCATCAATCAAGTCGGTTTTAGCACTAAAAGTGGCCCCATCAAGTATTAATACCTCACCCGTACGGTCCAAAATTTGAATACCGACATTTTGGGCAGAGCCTGCCGCTGAACTCTGCAGCGCTAACGTATCGTCATTACTGGTGACAGTAGTACCCAGGAATGCAACAGCTGCATTACTGGAAACATTGGTATCACAATCATTCAGCTTGATATTGAAGCCAACGGCGGAGCTGAGGTCACCCGCTTTAGCCAGGCGAGAAGAACGAACCTGACCCAGCTCAACCGTTTGGTTCATTGATTCTGAATCAATTGCACAAGCGGCATTTACCACTTCACCTTTAAAATGAATAACACCGCCATTAACAGTGGTCGTTACTGATTCATCACCCTCGGCTGCGCTTACCGCAGCAGACGACATCGCCAACACAGAAACGACAATCATACCAACATGTTTGAGTTTCATAATTCTCCAAAATTTATATTTAAGTAGCTGAATAAAGAGAGTTAACAATTAAGTCATTCTGTTATTGCTTATAAAACAAGAATCATTCTTGATTGGTTGTTGCCCTGAGAATATAGTTTCCAGGGTTATTACATTTCACGAAGAACGATAATATCTTTAAATCACAAGGACACCTAATCACAACAAGTTTATTGCTGCACTTGTTGAAGAGAGTATTTGCAAAAACATTTTATGTCGCTAAATAACATGACGATTTCATTATGCATGTTATTTATAAACCGTGACTAAACAGAATATTATTGCGAACAAGGGAAGTGTCAGGAAAGGTCAAGGGCTACTAATGGTTAATATGGCTATAAATCATTAGCTATGGTTAATGTTTGCTTGCTGAAACTAACACCGAATTGCTCTAAACAGATAAGTGCAGGGTTTATTAAAGCTGACCGACAGACTTTCTTAACCTGGTAATATCTCTCTTGGGTGACTCTCCAAACATCCGCGAATATTCCCGACTGAAATGGGATAGCTTTCGTAACCGACAGCATAGGCTGCTGTGGTGACATCGTAATGTTCATTCAGCATCGGTCGCCTGACTTCATTGAGACGTAGCCATTTCTGATACCGGAGTGGACTCATTCCCGCTTGATCCGTCCTTAAATAAGTAACAGCACCCTCTGGTGTTTTCGTATGCAGTGTCTATGCGACAGACACTGCGCTCTTAGCATGGGGCAGGGAATAACCAGGCTATTTCTCCATGCACAGGCCAATTATGAAAGAGGAGAGGCTTAAGTTCTTGAACCCTGAACGAATAACGACTACCAGAAAAGCACTTCGCATCACTCAGACATGATTTAACATAATATACATTATGCGCACCAGTATAAACCAAGGAAGAATCCAGTCGTTGGCGGTCATGATTGTCATGCTCATTAACAATGACCAAACCCCATATCTCACTTACTACCGTATTCTCGGCTTAACCGTCCATGCAACCTCAACACATTGCTTTCAACTGCCGTCACCACGTTCTCCGGAAAATCTGTCGGTAATGAAGTCTTCACGTTATCCAGTGCTGCTGGAATCATTCTGGCAAAGTCACTCAGGATTTCATGCATCTGCACTTCCGGGAATCTCAGCACCTTTGCTGTCGCCAAAAAATGTCGCGGATAAATTTTATCGATTGCCGTTTTTTTGCCTTTGGATGCGTTAAGCCCCATTGCCAGTTTGAGATCGCTGATGTGTATTCCCGTACCGCCAAGGACCGGAAATGCTGAAATGATGTCGTAAAATGGCGTGAGTCGATAACTGCCGCCAGCCTGAATAAATACGGAGAAGTTTTTTGCATGACCGTCCGTTGCGCCAATCAACCACTGGAAGACCTGGAATTTCATAAAATCATAGCGATCTTTCAGCGCCTCGCTGGACCCCATCAAAAAAGCCATGATCCGCGCGATGCCTGGGCCTCCATCTGATTCATATTTCACCGATGAAGGTAAACCGAATGTCTGACACATATCCTCCTGTGGCAAGCGAAGTAAAACCGTTCGCTCAGCATTCCAACGCCTGTCAAAACGTTCGACCGCTAACGCGCGCACATTTCCCGCTTTAATGATTTCTGCGTCCGGAACATTCAACCCAAGTTCTTTCGCCAGCAGCAGACAGTAATACTCATTATCAACGCTTTGGCTGAGATCGAGCGTCGCATTGGGCTGCCTGATTTCGCCAATCGGTAATTTAATGATGTGCGTCGTCGGCGTTATTCCTTTCGGAATGCACCAGTCATTGCCTATTCTAAGCAGCGCTGTCTTCTCCTGCGCGCCAGCAACCGAGATGCGAAAGTCATTTTCTTCTCTAATCATGCCCAGAGGGATATCTGCTTTATAAGCCGTTAATACTTCTTCAAGCCTGGCTTCAGTAAGCTTTTCCCATGCCATTATCGGGCGCGTTATGGTTTCATTTTCGGGTAATAACGTTACGGCACCAACGCTGTCTCGCCCTATTTCTGACAATAAATCAAACGGTTGTCTGGATTTAGCATGATAACGTTTAACGATCCGGTCACGTACAATCGGGCTATCGGGTAACAGGTTATCGAAGAAGTTAAATACGGCATCTGAGGTGATATTCCCCCTCTGCAATGGCAGCGAAAGTGACAACGGTCTGGCATAACGGCTGGCTAACCACTCCGGTGCATACTTAAAGGTGTGCGCGCCGTTGGCTAACTTCGTTAACTCGCCTACCCGCTGGTTGTTCATCCAAGTGACAAGTTTAGGCATTACCACTCCAGATCTTGCTGTTCTGTTGATTCTGGCGAGGCATTTTTCGTGTCGCATAGTGTCATTGAGAGTTCAAGCGACTGTAAAATCTTAAAAAATGTCGTGAGCGTGGTATTGTCAGGGTTGTTTTCGAAATTGGAAATTGTCGCCTGCTTAATGCCAATTTTTTTCGCCAGCTCGCTCTGCGTCCAGCCATTTTGCTGGCGAACCAGTTTCATTGCATTCGCTAATTGCGTTGGGCTATAGATCTTCTGAAAGCTCATCATGTCATACGTCCACAGCAAATTTATCCGCTTAAGGGGATATTATCAGTTTTATCCTTTAGTGAGGATAAAGTCAATCTGGAAACACATCTTATCCGCTGTACGGGATAAACGCTGCGATATCCGCGATCGCGGATAAAAGGGAGGCTTTAAAGCCTTTGAAGTCGGCAATATTAAGCCGCATGCCATCTCGACATGCGGCTTATACGGTTTACCAGCTATATTTCACTCCCAGCATGCCCTGAGTATCGCTATAGCCTTTATCACCTAGTTGCACACCGACATTCCCCCACAGGCTAAGGTTGTTATTTACTTTCGCCTCAACCCCGGTACGTACTTCACCGAGATTACGCGCACCTTCACGGCCTACGGTTTGACCATTCATCTTCACGGCGTAGACTTTGCTGTTGTTGATCCAATTCGCTTCAATGTAAGGCTGGAACTCACGCTGTTTACCATCGTCACGCTGGTGATGGCTGTTCAGGTAGGTTTTCACCCCAAGTCGCGTTTGCACATTTCCGTCGCCTTCCGTTTCAATGCGCGTTCCGTCTTTCCGGGTATGGTCGGAATCTTTCACACCCATCCAGGTGATTTGCGCCTGTGGCTGGACGTACCAGGTATTCAGCGTCCCTTCGCTGCCGCTAAATGTTCCCGCTTCAAAGGTATACCCACCCTCAACAGAGGCCGTCACACCGCGAGAATCATAGTCGTCAGCAGAACGGTTATCGGAACTGACGCTGTTATCAAACCAGTTATACAGCGCCCAGCTGTCAACATAAGCGCCGGTCTTATTCGCATCGTTCTGATACCAGGTCGCGTACAGCCCAGCGCTGTAACCGCTGATGCGCCCATCCGATTTATAACCCACACGATTACTCTGAGTATTACTGTGCTGATTAGCGTAACCTGCCATCACGCCAAGATGCCAGCGATCCTGCGCGTTGCTACTCCACTGCGCCAAATCGCCGCCTAGCTGCAATACATAGCGGTTAGCCTGAGTATTTAGCTGACCGTCACCGGCCCTTGAACGTTCGTGCCCTCCGACATGACGCATCCACATACTGCTTGCCGACCCCTGAGAATGCAGTGAATCTGTATACTGCGGCTCACCCAGACGGTCGTGTAAACGATGGCTAAACAGCGAGTTGGCTGCGGCAATGTTGCTGATATAGCTTCCGGCCTCCGGGCGATAAACTGATGGGCCTTCCGGATCCACAACAGGGGGATTATTGATGGGATCGGGTGTATCCGCTGGCGTTACGCCGTCCCATTTACTGGTCAGATACCAGTTTTTCTCGTCATTCCCCTTCCCTTTAGCCAGCGTGTAGACGTAAGCCCCAGCTTCGACAGTTCCGGTGGTCAGCGCGAAGTTACCTGCAGAATTACCGCCAACCTCAATGAGTTCAATACCGTTGACCGTTTGTGCACCGACGCCGCCAATGTTATCAACCCGAACGCGAGTGTTCCCTTGGGTATCGCCTTTCACGTTCATCTTATCGGTGGGCGAATTATCGCCGCCCAGCGTCGCGTTGAACGTCATCAGGCCATTGTTTCCGGTATAGTTGCCGTTAACGGTCAGTACATTCCCCGGTTTCCCCCCTTCGCTATTCATTTGAACCGTGCCGCCATTCTCCAGGTTGCCGCCGATAGTGGTTTTAGCGACACGCAGTGCCCCCCCAGGCATAACGTTCATATCACCTGCAGTGGTGACATTTCCCGACATCACACCGCTGTTATGGATATTAATGTGTTGACTTGCCATATTAATGGCAGAGTCGGAACCGAAAGCAATTTCCCCCCCCACGATATCCGTCGTACCCTGATACGCCGCGGAATCGTTGTTAAGAGTCAGGATCCCGGTACCCAGTTTTGTCACATCACCGCTACCGCTGATACTGTGCGTCATCGCCCAGCTACGCTCAGTGGAGATGGTGAGCAGGCCATTATTGATAACGGAAGCATCACCCAGGTTTTTCTGCTCGTTGACGCTGAGCGCGCTGCCTGTATCAATGTTGAATTGCCCCACAAAGCGGCTATTATCGCCATCCAGCTCTACATCTGTCCTGGCGGTTGCGCTCACGATACCCTTCCCGCTTATGCTATTACGCAGTTCGCCAGTCACGTTTTTTAGCGTTAACAGACCGTCATTGGCAATATTTCCTCTGCCTAACCCCTGAGTATTATCGAGGCTGACTTCCGCATTTGGGCTAATGCTGGTTAACGCATTGTAGCGTGCATTAAGCCCCTCGATAGCCAGCGTTCCCCCTGTAACATTCAGGTTTCCGCCACCTGTCAGTTCACCCTGACTGATCCCACCTTTATTTACCGTCAGCGCCCCCTCTTTGAACAAAACAGTCGAACCCATCTGCCCGGTGAATGTCTCTACCGTCTGCGTCGATCCATTAAGATCGACGATGGCCGCGTTGCTGATGTTCAGTTCCCGGGTGTTGCCAAGTGCACCATCCGCATCGGTACGTAATGTCCCCATCTGAACGTAGGTTGCCCCCTGATAGTCGTTCTGACCGTTGGAAAGCGAAACCTGTCGCACCGTATTGATTGCCAGATCCCCTTCACCACCGATTTTTGCCGACATATCGGCCGTTGCGCCATAGGCTCCGCCATGTTCGGCTAACGTCAGCTTTTGCCCACCATGGATGTTCAGCGCTTTCAGCCCATAGTTAACGTACAAACCATCACCTGGTGCGGTCGTGAGGCGGAATCCATAATCACCCTCGGCGACCACCGTTCCGTTTTGCGCAATGTGTAACGTTTTGTCCGCTTCCACCTCGTCGCCCTGTAAATCACGTAACGTTAATGAGCCACCCGACCCAATAACCGTTTGCGCCTTCACCAGTTGAACGCCGACATGGCTATCGTCGTGTTCCAGCAAATTGAGCGTCGTCAGAGGGTTATTCGCCATGGGATCATTCCACGGTTTAGGCACGTCGATAAGCACGTCGCCCGTCCCGTTTACCTGATAGTTACGGCCTTTCCAGGTGTAGTCACCCGCGCCGACAACCAGCGTATCGACGCTGATATATCCCTCTGCAAGCGTCGCAGCAGGAATATCCGTATCGAAAATGAGCGTACCGCCATTCATGGCCAGTCCACCAATGGATTGCTCTCCCACTTTTACCGATGTGGTATTTTCACTGTCAGACTGCAACATCGCGTGAGTAAGCGCAGCGGTGTTGTCGCGTTCCAGAGTGAAGGTACTGTCTTTCAGTTGGGCAACACCGGCGAATTCAGTCCCTGTTGCATGGGTAAAGCCAAACATCTTGTCGTAGGATGACAGCTGCACTCGCATCAAGCCATCGCCTTTGAGCGCATTGGTCAGCGTGTAATCTCCTGCACTGTTCGTTGATGCGAGAATGTCGAGCGTACCGGGGCTTGCAATGGTGACTTCACTCGAACCCATGCCCGTTACCCCATCTGCCGTATGAGACGCAATGGTCAGGAGGCCGTCATTGACCAGCGTTTTACCGCTATAAGTATTCCCTGCATTGAACACCGTATGGCCTGCATCATGGATCACTTTTCCGTCTTTATCGTCACCTGTAATCAGCATATCGACCTGGTAGCCGGCATCACTGTTATTAGTATGATTAAAGACAAAAACACCTTCGCCAGAACCAAACTCTACTTTCGTCGCGTTGGTTATATACCCGGCATCTGCCGCCGCCTCACCGTGAGCTGCACCAATGTTTAGCGTTCCTACAGCAGGTTCAAAAACACCTAAGTAAACTTCTCCACCTTCGACATTCAGCGTGCCGCTATTCGTCAGGGTTAACGTACCCGTACCAGATGTCCCTACGTACATATTGAATGTTTCAAGAAGAGAGTTCTGCCCATCCACCCTCACGTCGCCCTTACTTTTGTCATTGAGAGCTATCTGTGTATCACGCGCTTTAACTATACCTCCGGTGGTAATATTCAGTTCACCCGTGCCTAATACACCGACCTGTAGCAATTGGGCGTTAGTAGATGATGTCTTTAAATTCCAGAGACTATCCGTTGAAATATTAACTATCCCCTTACCGGAGGCATTTCCTCCGATAAATCCATAGCCCGTTGAATTAAGGGTGGCACCATTACTGACATTTACGATACCGCTACCAAAATTACCGACATTGATACCCACAGTATCGAACGATGATGTCGCATCCATCAGGTTCAGTGTGCCGATACCGCTTGCTTTATCGCCCAAAAAAGTAATATTTTGCGATACAAACTTACCGCCATCGCTAATATTGAGGTTTCCGACGCCCGCAACACCAATGGTGGTATAGACATTCTTATTGACCTCCCACATCCCCCCCGTGGTGATGCTGACATTCCCGACGCCGGTTTCTCCATAACCGAGTGAGCTTCCTCCGTTGCTGACAACAAGCCCCTCATTACTGATATTCATTTCGCCGTGGCCGTCATAACCAAGATTAGTTCCGAGATTAGTGATAACGGAGTTCTTATCCTTAACAGTAATGTTGCCTGTGCCTGTTTCTTTCATCCCCGCAGTGATAATACCCGAATCTACTTTACCTTCACGCGAGACATTAAGTTCACCGTCGCCAGCATCACCGATATAGATATAGCGGAAAGCTTCGCCCGTTCCGAGGAAATTCCAATGCCCTTTATCGGTCACGTTGACGACACCGTGGGAACCGTCTTCAACGCCCACCAATGAATATTCTTTGTTATTAATTAGTCCATTATTGGAAATATTGACTGTGCCATTACCGAAATATCCATTATAGAGTCTGCGTACCGTGATGACAGAGTCTTGATCCTGCACATTCAGGGTTCCGATACCGGTAGCATTGCCACCGATAATCGTATTTTCAGCCGTAATCAGTCCACCCTCGCGAATAGTCGCCTCCCCAGTTCCTTGATTACCAATTTGAAATTCAATTGAGGAATCGTTATTTTTTATTAGCCACTCGCCACCCTTTTCAACGACAACCTGGCCATTACTGCCCGCCTGATAGCCTAAAATGGCGACGATTGAACTCGTGACGTAACCCTTATCCGTAATATTTAATGAGCCCGTACCGTAACTCCCTATTTCGAATAATTCGGTCGTCAGAACAGAGTCCTCTCCCTCAACATTGACCGTCCCGACGCCTCCTGTCGAAGAACCTAATCTTAAATAGCCTCCATCGACGTGACCCTTCTGTTTAATATTCAGCGTCCCCGTTCCGGATTGACCCACATTTAAAGGCCTTGCATTATTTCCGCTATCATACAATCGCCAGGTGCCACCCAAAACATTAACGGTGCCCTCTGAGTCCTCATTAGCGCCAATGACGCTGGTAGTAATAGTGGTTAAGGAGGCATTACCGCCAGCCAAAATATTAAGCACTCCAGTGCCATACCAGCCAACCAGGTAGGCATCATAAGCAACATCAGTATCAATATTGGTAATCTGATCATTATCAACTTCCAGACTTGCACCAGACGCTGAACCGCTTAGTGCCAGCAAAACACCCAGCGTCAATCTACTGAATTTCGTTGTCAGTCCAGAGGATTTACGCAAATTAACCGTCGATGTTTTACCTGCCCTGCGAGTTAATTCCGAGCAGGCCTGAAATACCTGTAGAGTGCAATTCCATATCACGCGATAGATTCTATTCATATAAACGCTCCATATACAAACAATACAGCCACGAAAGAGATGAGTCGTCAGACATTAAAAATGAAACTTATTAAATTGTCAGAGGTCTGTATTGAGTGTTAGCTGGAGGTGCGAAGGTGTCAATTTGGCTAATTTGCTAATGCTTTCGAATTGATAGATTAAAAATTGCATAGTTCTTATTTTATTTAAAAATGAACTATGAGTTATTGTTGCTTAATAAGAAAACTGTTTCTTTTAATAGGAAAATTATCATCATCATATTTAACAAAGAATAGCACTAATTGCTAAAAATCGAAGTTTATTAAACCCCTTTTGCATCCATTAATGTCTTTAGGAATATTCGCTATAAAATAAGGGTTATGCTTAATGCTTTAAGAAAAATAGCAATTTTCCCTTGAATATAGTACTGGTGATGGAAGGATGAATCTGCAAGCTGGCATTTAACAAGCCAGTTCTAAAAGAAGGGAAATAAGAATAACTATACTCAAAAACTAACAGCCACGGTCATCATGATGTGGCTGTCAATGAAACTATAACCCAGGCGCTTTCCATAACGACGTCGTCAGTCCATGATCAACCAGCCCCAGCTGATCCTGATAAACTGCCTGCCACTTATCGCGTGAATCCTGATAAAGTTCATGCTTTTCCGGGTCTGGTGTGTGCGTCCGTTCCCAGCGAACCAGGCGTTCTCCGGTTTCTGCCATTGATGAAAAAATTCCGGCACCGACGCCAGCTGCAATGGCACATCCTAATGCGGTGGCTTCTTTGACCACCGGAATATTGACGGGTAATCCCGAGACATCAGCGAGAATTTGACTCCATAATTTCCCTTTTGAACCTCCGCCTGCAAAGACTAACGATGAAGGATGAATATTCGAGAAATCAGCAATTTGCTGCAAGTTACACGCTGATACAATCGCCGCATTTTCTTCCAGGGCACGGAACAATGTCGCTTTGTTACATTTATCCGGGTCAATGGACAAGTTAATAAAGGAAGGCGCAGCGTGATACCAGGTTTTAAAGCGCATTCTGTCGGAGAAGATCGGCATTACGCCCCACGACCCAGGCGGCACCCGACTGGCCATCTCTTCCAGCAGCGTATAGGTGTCGATGCCTAAACGTTCGGCAATCAGTTTTTCTTCGGCACAGAAAGCATCGCGGAACCAGCGCATGGTGAGCCCGGTAAAAAAGCTTATAGATTCAGCTTGTACCATGCCAGGAATAACATGAGGATTAACGCGCACGTTCATTTCTGGGTCTGTCACCGGCGCGGCTAAATTTACAACTTGCTGCCAGAATGTGCCGCCAAGAACCGCGGTTTGTGCCGGACGCACAACGCCTAACCCAAGGCAACCAAGCTGCACGTCGCCTCCTCCAACGACCACCGGAGTGCCCGCCTTCAGACCGCAGAGTTCCGCCGCTTGTGAACTTACCACGCCCAGCAATGTGCCGGTTTCTTTGACAGGAGAAAGAATATCGGCACGCAGGCCAGCCATATCCAGCAATGCAGGTTTCCAGTCACGGGTGGTTAGATCAAGAAGTCCCGTGGTGCCAGCGTTAGAGGGATCCACCGCCAGTTCGCCGCTGAGCATATAGGCCAGCCAGTCGCTGATCATGGTGATGGTTGATGCCTGACGGTAAATATCGGAACGATGGTGCGCCAGCCAAAGTAATCTGGGGATGGCACTTAAAGCCAGTGTTTGTCCGGTCGCGCGATAAACTTTGTTTTCAAAGGTATTGTTGTGCAGTTCTTTAAGTTCGCTAACTTCGCGCGCTGCTCTGGCATCCACATTGGCGCAGGCCCAGATCGGTGTTCCTTCATTGTTATATAAAACAATGCCTTCACGCATAGAACATGCCGAAACGGCAGCGATATACTCCGGGTCTATGCCGGCGTCGTGCAGCGCCTGGCGCATACACTCACACGCCAGTTGCCAGTTTTTGTTGAGATCAAATTCCATAGAACCAGGAACGTCCGGTACTGCCAGATGCCGCCACTCCGCCTGTCCCACTGCTATTTGATTGCCTTCCAGGTCGAAAATCACAGCCCGAATACTTCCGGTGCCTGCATCCAGCGCCAACAGGTAATACTTTGATTCTGAAGGGGTAAAGAGTCGAGCCATTAGATTATCCTCGGCTTATGCGTTCTGTCTGTTCCTCTATACGTTCTCCATCATTCCCGGTAATAAGGTCATGCAAATTTAACTACGTAAAATCGCCGCTGCTGTATCCTGATCAGTAACCAGTGCGTTGATATAACCGCCTTTCATTGCAGCGGCAATTGCTTCGGCTTTATTTTCTCCCCCTGCCACGCCAACCCGGACGGGTATGGTCTTCAGCGCGCTTAAAGGTAAGCCAATCAGTTCGTTATGTATTTTAATATCCGTGACAACGTCACCTTTTGCATCAAAAAAGTAGCCTAAAATGTCGCCAACCGCCCCTTTTCGACCAATCATTAACTGTTCGCCCTGGCTGATATAACCGGAGCGAATGATCGTCGCGTCGTCCTGTTGACTGACGGCCCCAATGCCGACAATCGCCACATCCGCTGCTTGTGCGGCTAACAGAACATCTTTGACGCAATTTTCATTTTTTAGCGTACGGGCAATGTCAGCGGAGGATGCCCGCAACGGAGCCGGAATAATATTCACACTGCACGCCGCGTTAAGCTGCCCGATACCCGTCATATAAGAACCGACGCCACCGGAGAGCGTGACCAGGCGAATTTGCTGTGACGAAATAAAACCACTTAAGCGTTGCAGCGTATTCATGGTTGCCTCGCCAAAACCAATCGCCAGCATCTGTTGTGGTTGAAGTAAACTCATCAACATATGCGCCGCGCCTATCCCTAGTCGCCCGCCGATATCAGCATCCGCAAGCCCAGGGATCACCCGGACATGTTGCAGCGAAAACTGACGACGTAATTGTGTTTCATATTCCAGACAGCCTTCAAAGCGAGAATTAATCTGTACGCGAATAATGCCGGACTGATGCCCTTTCTCCAGCAATCGCGATACTTTCAAACGTGTCAGGCCGAGACGATCGCTGATCTCGCTCTGGGTTAGCCCGTCGTGATAGTAAAACCACGCGATCCGCGCGACCTGTTCTTCTTCGCACATTCCCTGTTCTGAAATTGCCGAATCGTTGATTGTCATAATTCATTCTTCACTTTGAACATATTTAAATCTTTAATGCAATTGTTCAGTTCTTGCGCATTTATATCTGTGATGGCAACCACAGTTTGACTCTACGATCATGAACAAACGCAACCGTGAAAATCAAAATAGCATAAATTGTGATCTATTCGTCGGAAATATGTGCAATGTCCACCTAAGGTTATGAACAAATTAAAAGCAGAAATACATTTGTTCAAAACTCACCTGCAAAACTGAACGGGGGAAATATGCAAACGAGTGATACCCGCGCGTTACCGCTACTTTGCGCCCGCTCGGTTTATAAACAGTATTCAGGGGTCAATGTCCTGAAAGGCATCGATTTTACGTTGCATCAGGGGGAGGTCCACGCCCTGCTCGGCGGCAATGGTGCCGGTAAATCGACGTTAATGAAGATTATTGCCGGTATTACCCCTGCTGATAGCGGTACGCTGGAGATTGGGGGCAACAACTACGTCAGATTAACGCCAGTTCATGCTCATCAGTTGGGTATTTATCTCGTTCCCCAGGAACCGCTGCTTTTTCCAAGCCTGTCGATAAAAGAAAACATCCTGTTTGGGCTGGCAAAAAAACAGCTCTCCATGGAGAAAATGAAGAACTTGCTAGCGGCGCTGGGCTGCCAGTTTGATCTGCATAGTCTGGCAGGATCGCTGGATGTCGCCGATCGCCAAATGGTGGAAATCCTCCGCGGCCTGATGCGCGACTCGCGGATTCTGATCCTCGATGAACCTACCGCCTCGCTTACCCCTGCGGAAACCGAACGCTTGTTTAGTCGCTTGCAAGAGCTGCTTGCTACTGGCGTGGGTATTGTTTTTATCTCGCATAAGCTGCCGGAAATTCGCCAGATTGCCGATCGAATTAGCGTGATGCGCGACGGAACCATCGCCTTAAGCGGCAAAACCAGCGAACTGTCTACCGACGACATTATTCAGGCCATTACGCCAGCGCTACGGGAAAAATCGCTCTCTGCCAGCCAAAAATTATGGCTGGAGTTACCTGGTAACCGCCCACAACATGCCGCCGGAACGTCGGTGCTGACACTAGAAAATCTGACCGGCGAAGGTTTCAGGAATGTCAGCCTGACGCTCAATGCCGGAGAAATTCTGGGCCTGGCTGGGCTGGTGGGGGCCGGACGCACAGAACTGGCCGAGACGCTCTATGGTCTGCGTACTTTGCGTGGCGGACGCATTATGCTGAATGGTAAAGAGATCAATAAATTATCCACTGGAGAACGTTTACTGCGCGGTCTGGTTTATCTGCCGGAGGATCGCCAGTCATCTGGACTGAATCTCGATGCTTCGCTGGCGTGGAACGTCTGCGCCCTCACCCATAATCAACGCGGATTCTGGGCGAAAACCGCGAAAGATAACGCCACACTGGAACGTTATCGTCGGGCTCTGAATATTAAATTTAACCAACCGGAACAAGCTGCGCGGACCTTATCCGGTGGCAACCAGCAAAAAATCCTGATTGCCAAATGTCTGGAAGCCTCGCCGCAAGTATTGATTGTCGATGAGCCGACGCGCGGCGTGGATGTCTCAGCCCGTAATGATATCTACCAGCTGTTGCGCAGCATCGCCGCACAAAATGTGGCTGTGCTGCTTATCTCCTCTGATCTGGAAGAGATCGAAATGATGGCAGATCGCGTGTATGTGATGCATCAGGGCGAAATTACCCACTCTGCACTGACCGGGCGCGATATTAATGTCGAGACTATTATGCGCGTTGCCTTCGGCGATAGTCAGCGTCAGGAGGCATCATGCTGAAGTTTATTCAGAACAACCGTGAAATCACGGCACTGCTGGCGGTGGTGCTGCTGTTTGTATTACCCGGTTTTCTCGACCGCCAGTATTTAAGTGTGCAAACGCTGACCATGGTTTATAGCAGCGCGCAAATCCTGATCCTGCTGGCAATGGGCGCGACGCTGGTAATGCTTACGCGCAATATTGATGTTTCAGTGGGTTCGATTACCGGAATGTGCGCGGTGCTGTTGGGGATGTTACTGAACGCGGGGTATTCACTACCTGTTGCCTGTGTCGCGACTTTACTGCTTGGTTTGCTCGCGGGATTTTTCAACGGTGTCCTGGTCGCGTGGCTAAAGATCCCTGCCATTGTTGCCACCCTTGGCACGTTAGGGTTGTACAGAGGCATCATGTTGCTGTGGACTGGTGGCAAATGGATTGAAGGGTTACCCGCCGAACTGAAACAGCTCTCCGCCCCGCTGCTGTTTGGCGTTTCCGCGATTGGTTGGTTGACGATAATTCTGGTGGCATTTATGGCCTGGCTGCTGGCAAAGACGGCGTTTGGACGCAGTTTTTATGCCACGGGCGATAATTTACAGGGCGCTCGTCAACTGGGTGTTCGTACGGAAGCCATTCGCATTGTGGCATTTTCGTTGAACGGCTGCATGGCGGCACTGGCGGGAATTGTGTTTGCTTCGCAGATTGGTTTTATCCCCAACCAGACCGGTACCGGGCTGGAGATGAAAGCAATTGCAGCCTGCGTGCTGGGCGGCATTAGTTTGCTCGGCGGTTCCGGTGCGATCATCGGTGCGGTACTCGGCGCATGGTTCCTGACGCAGATCGATAGCGTACTGGTGCTGTTGCGCATTCCGGCATGGTGGAACGATTTTATCGCGGGCCTCGTGCTGCTGGCGGTGCTGGTGTTTGATGGACGCCTGCGTTGTGCGCTGGAACGTAATCTACGGCGGCAAAAATATGCCCGCTTTATGACGCCACCGCCATCCGTTAAACCCGCTTCGTCAGGTAAAAAACGGGAGGCCGCATAATGCGTATTCGCTACGGTTGGGAACTGGCTCTTGCCGCACTGCTCGTTATTGAGATTGTCGCATTTGGTGCAATTAACCCGCGAATGTTAGATCTCAATATGTTGCTGTTCAGCACCAGTGACTTTATCTGCATTGGCATTGTCGCCCTACCGCTGACGATGGTGATTGTCAGTGGCGGGATCGATATTTCGTTTGGTTCGACCATCGGCCTCTGCGCCATTGCATTGGGCGTACTGTTTCAAAGTGGTGTGCCGATGCCGCTGGCGATACTCCTGACCTTACTGCTCGGCGCATTGTGCGGGCTGATCAACGCCGGATTAATTATCTATACCAAAGTTAACCCGCTGGTGATTACGCTTGGCACGCTGTATCTGTTTGCCGGAAGCGCTCTGCTGCTTTCCGGTATGGCCGGAGCGACGGGGTACGAAGGTATTGGTGGATTCCCGATGGCGTTTACAGATTTCGCTAACCTGGATGTGCTGGGACTCCCCGTTCCGCTGATTATCTTCCTGATATGTCTCCTCGTTTTCTGGCTCTGGCTGCATAAAACCCATGCCGGACGTAATGTGTTTTTGATTGGGCAAAGCCCGCGCGTGGCGCTTTATAGCGCGATTCCAGTTAACCGCACCTTATGTGCGCTCTATGCCATGACGGGGCTGGCGTCTGCGGTCGCCGCTGTGCTGCTGGTATCGTATTTTGGTTCAGCACGTTCCGATCTCGGTGCGTCGTTTCTGATGCCCGCCATCACCGCCGTGGTGCTTGGCGGGGCCAATATTTATGGTGGTTCCGGTTCCATTATCGGCACCGCCATTGCGGTTTTATTAGTGGGATATTTGCAGCAAGGTTTGCAAATGGCAGGAGTGCCAAATCAGGTGTCCAGCGCCCTTTCCGGTGCGCTGCTTATCGTCGTTGTCGTAGGTCGTTCCGTTAGCCTGCATCGCCAGCAAATTAAAGAGTGGCTGGCGCGTCGGGCCAATAACCCATTGCCATAAAGGATATCTTCATGACACTTCATCGCTTTAAGAAAATCGCCTTACTTAGCGCTCTTGGCATTGCCGCAATCTCTATGAATGTGCAGGCCGCAGAGCGTATTGCATTTATTCCCAAACTGGTTGGCGTGGGATTTTTTACCAGCGGTGGCAACGGCGCACAACAAGCGGGTAAAGAGCTGGGCGTTGATGTGACCTACGACGGGCCGACAGAACCCAGTGTTTCTGGTCAGGTACAGTTGATTAATAACTTCGTCAATCAAGGTTATAACGCCATTATCGTTTCTGCGGTTTCGCCTGATGGCTTGTGTCCGGCACTGAAACGCGCCATGCAACGTGGTGTGAGAGTGCTGACCTGGGACTCTGATACTAAACCGGAGTGCCGCTCTTACTACATTAATCAGGGAACGCCCGCCCAGTTGGGAGGTATGTTGGTGGATATGGCGGCGCGTCAGGTGAATAAAGACAAAGCCAAAGTCGCGTTTTTCTACTCAAGCCCCACCGTTACGGACCAAAACCAGTGGGTGAAAGAAGCGAAAGCGAAAATCGCCAAAGAGCATCCAGGCTGGGAAATTGTCACTACGCAGTTTGGCTATAACGATGCCACTAAATCGTTACAAACCGCAGAAGGAATATTAAAAGCGTATAGCGATCTCGACGCCATTATCGCCCCTGATGCCAACGCCCTGCCCGCTGCCGCACAAGCCGCAGAAAACCTGAAAAATGACAAAGTTGCGATTGTCGGATTCAGTACGCCAAACGTGATGCGTCCATATGTGGAACGCGGCACGGTGAAAGAATTTGGCCTGTGGGATGTGGTTCAGCAAGGCAAAATTTCAGTGTATGTCGCGGATGCATTATTGAAAAAAGGATCAATGAAAACGGGCGACAAGCTGGATATTCAGGGAGTAGGTCAGGTGGAAGTCTCGCCAAACAGCGTTCAGGGCTATGACTACGAAGCGGATGGTAATGGCATCGTACTGTTACCGGAGCGCGTGATATTCAACAAAGAGAATATCGGCAAATACGATTTCTGATGTGCATTACTTAACCGGAGTAAGTTATGGCAGATTTAGACGATATTAAAGATGGTAAAGATTTTCGTACCGATCAACCGCAACAAAATATCCCTTTTACCCTGAAAGGTTGCGGTGCGCTGGATTGGGGAATGCAGTCACGCTTATCGCGGATATTTAATCCGAAAACGGGTAATACCGTGATGCTGGCCTTTGATCATGGTTATTTTCAGGGGCCGACTACCGGACTTGAACGCATTGATATAAATATCGCCCCGCTGTTTGAACATGCCGATGTATTAATGTGTACGCGCGGCATTTTGCGCAGCGTAGTTCCCCCAGCGACCAATAAGCCGGTGGTACTGCGGGCGTCAGGTGCGAACTCTATTCTGGCGGAATTAAGTAATGAAGCCGTGGCGTTATCGATGGATGATGCCGTGCGCCTGAACAGTTGCGCGGTGGCGGCGCAGGTTTATATCGGCAGCGAATATGAACATCAGTCGATCAAAAATATTATTCAGCTGGTTGATGCCGGAATGAAAGTGGGAATGCCGACCATGGCCGTGACTGGCGTGGGCAAAGATATGGTGCGCGATCAGCGTTATTTCTCGCTCGCGACTCGAATCGCCGCTGAAATGGGGGCGCAAATTATCAAAACCTATTATGTCGAAAAAGGTTTTGAACGGATTGTTGCCGGATGTCCGGTACCCATTGTTATTGCTGGCGGTAAAAAATTACCGGAGCGCGAGGCGCTGGAAATGTGCTGGCAGGCTATCGATCAGGGCGCTTCTGGTGTGGATATGGGGCGTAATATTTTCCAGTCTGACCATCCGGTGGCGATGATGAAAGCCGTACAGGCGGTGGTTCACCATAACGAAACGGCTGATCGGGCATATGAACTCTATCTGAGTGAAAAACAGTAACTGCGGATTTAAGGAGAAGAATTATGCACGTCACACTGGTTGAAATTAACGTTCATGAAGACAAGATTGACGAGTTTATCGAAGTTTTTCGCCAGAACCACCTGGGCTCTGTACAGGAAGAAGGCAATTTGCGCTTCGATGTCTTACAGGACCCAGAAGTGAATTCGCGCTTTTATATTTACGAAGCCTATAAAGATGAAGACGCAGTGGCATTCCATAAAACCACGCCTCACTACAAAACCTGTGTCGCGAAACTGGAATCTTTAATGACCGGGCCGCGTAAAAAACGTCTGTTCAATGGGTTGATGCCGTGAGGCGAATTTATCATTTTTATCTACAATTGGGGTAACGCGCTGACGGGAGTAAAAATATGTCTGACTGGAACCCCTCTTTATATCTGCACTTTGCCGCTGAACGATCGCGTCCGGCGGTGGAGCTGCTTGCCAGAGTGCCGCTGGAGAATATCAAATACGTTGCCGATCTTGGCTGTGGCCCAGGTAACAGCACCGCCCTGCTGCATCAACGTTGGCCTGCGGCCAGGATAACAGGCATCGACTCGTCTCCGGCGATGATTGCTGAAGCGCGCAGTGCTTTGCCAGACTGCCAGTTCGTGGAAGCAGACATCCGCAACTGGCAACCGGAACAGGCACTCGATCTGATTTTTGCTAATGCCTCACTGCAATGGCTGCCCGACCACTACGAATTGTTTCCTCATCTGGTTTCTTTACTTAATCCGCAGGGCGTGCTGGCAGTACAGATGCCAGATAACTGGCTGGAGCCGACCCATGTGCTCATGCGCGAAGTTGCCTGGGAACAAAACTACCCGGATCGCGGGCGTGAGCCGTTGGCTGGCGTTCATGCTTACTACGATATTTTGAGCGAAGCCGGATGTGAGGTCGATATCTGGCGAACCACCTACTATCACCAGATGCCGTCACACCAGGCGATTATCGATTGGGTGACTGCCACTGGATTACGTCCGTGGTTACAGGATCTGACCGAGAGCGAACAGCAGCTTTTTCTTAAGCGCTACCATCAGATGCTGGAAGAGCAGTATCCACTGCAAGAGAACGGACAGATACTGCTGGCATTTCCGCGTCTTTTTATTGTTGCCCGGCGTATGGAGTAAATATCACGTCAGCTGGTAATGACGATCGGGAAGAATTTTTGCTGGAATTTCGGCTTCATCGTTCATCTGTAACAGGTCAATTTCAATAGCGTTGCAGATGGCATCCAGCGGTAAATCATTGTTTTCAGTACCGAACGGATCTTCCAGTTCTTCCGCCAGACAATCCAGCGAAATAAAAGTGTAGGAAATCAGCACAGAGATAAAAGGCGTCATGTAATGCAGGTCCACGACCAGCGCGAACGGCAGCATGATACAAAACAGATAAACGGTACGATGCAAAATCAGGGTGTAGGCAAAGGGAATTGGCGTATAGGCAATGCGCTCGCATCCTGCCAGGACCGCTGAAATATCATTAAGCCGATCGTTGAGGCTAATAAACAGGATATCTGAAAGCTGCCCATTGCGGCGCTGAACCGCCAACCACTCCCCCATTATTAACAAGATACGGTTAGCTGGAGAGTTCGAAGCCAGTACAGGCTGAAGATCTTCAGTCTTGAGATAATGAGCCAGCACTTCCGCCTGTGGCTGTTTGCGTAATGTCATGCGTAAACAGTGGGCGAAGGCGATTTGCAACCGGGCAAACTCCCTTACACTTGCCGAATCCGGCAATGTCGTTTTTACCTCGCGCAGTAACGACCGTGAGGCAATCATCAACTGCCCCCAAAGTTTTCGCGCTTCAACGTAACGGGCGTACCCGGCATTATTACGAAAACCAAGAAAAATGGCGATGGCGACACCGAGAATGCTGAACGGTGCGAGGGTGAATTTGATGCCCAGATGCGTGTACCAGGGCAGCATGAAAATAACAGCGATAGAAAAGAGAAAATTGAGTAGTAAGCGCGATGATATCTTGGATAATACTGAGCCGTGCCAGACAAAAATACGGCGCAGCCAGTGTTGTTGTGGACGAACAATCATGGTTATCTTCAGGCGTGAAAAAGTCGCCCTATTAAACGTGATTACGATCACATTCTCAAGACGCTATTTACAAATTACCTACAAGCTTACAACATTAACAGGCGCTGCATGTGGCATCTGTTAATGATAAAGGCACATAGGATGTTGTAACTAATATAGTGAAATAAGAAACCCGGTCGAAACCGGGTTCAGAAGTAACGGTGTTATTAGCACAACGGACGTACAGCTTCGCGCATCCCTTTTTCAAGAATCGCATCCAGGTCATTAGCAACCTGCTCGACCAGACCAGGCACTTGCGTCAGGTCCTGCCCCCAGTGGTCTTTTTCTGCCAACACAATCGCTACCAGTTCCTGGGTACCGATAACACGGTCACGATGCTGGCTCCAGAGTTGCTGATAACGTTCCAGCCAGTGTGCATCGTCCTGTACCGGATATGTTTCTCCGTTACGCTCACCACGATAGAACGCAATCAATGCCGCTAATGCGAAAGTAAGGCGCGCCGGAAGTGTGCCGTTTGCCTTCTGCCCTGCCAGCAGCTGCGGCAGGATGCGAGTGCGGAACTTGGTCATACCGTTGAGCGCGATAGACAGCAGCTGATGCTTAATGTACGGGTTACGGAAACGCCCGGTGACTGCACTGGCGAAAGATTCCAGTTCATCACGAGGCAAATCCAGTACCGGAATAATTTCTTCGTAGATAGCTTTTTCAACGAATGCGCAAATTTCAGCATCGTTCATCGCTTCACCTACGGTATCCAGCCCTGCCTGGAACGCCACCGGCACCAGCGCGGTGTGCGCACCGTTGAGGATTGCCACTTTGCGTTCTTTGTACGGTTTAATATCGTCAACAATCAGCACGTTGAGCGGATATTTGTCCAGACGCAGTTCAGTCGCTAAGGATTTCGGTCCCTGAATCACAAACAGGTAAAAGTGTTCAGCGGTGTCGAGAAAACCATCGTGATAACCCAGCTCTTCTTCCAGTTTAGCCACTTCATCGCGCGGATAACCGGTAACGATACGGTCCACCAGCGTAGAACAGAAGCTGTTAGCCTGATCCAGCCATTGAATAAATGCTTCTGGCAGTGCCCACTCTTGTGCATAGCGCAGCACCAGTTCACGCAACGCGTCGCCATTGTAGTCGATCAACTCACACGGGATGATGATCCAACCTTTATCCAGCGCACCGTTGAAATGGCTAAAACGTTCGAACAGCAGACGGGTCAGTTTTGCCGGATAACTTACCGCTGGCGCGTCATCGAATTTATCGCCCGCATGGTAGCTGATACCCGCTTCGGTGGTATTAGAGAAAACAAAGCGCATTTCCGGGTTGTGAGCCAGTTTCAGGAATTCATCGTATTCACTGTAGACGCTGATTTCACGATTAACCGAGCGAATCAGACGCGCGTCGCTGACCGCTTCCCCCTTCTCATTCAGGCCACGGATAATGGTGGTATACAGACCATCCTGCGTGCTCAGTGACGGTGGGAATGAAGTTTCAATCGGACGAACAACGACCACACCAGAATTCAGATCGGTGTGCTCATTCAGGAGATCGATTTGCCAGTCAACAAAGGCGCGCAGGAAGTTACCTTCACCAAACTGAATGATACGTTCTGGATACTGTGCACCGGGAAAATCGCGACGATTTAGTGTTTTCACAATGGGTTCCCTTCTGATTAGTCATACAACCTGTTTGAATTGGTACGACAGGTTAGCAAACTTTAATACGCCGAACCCCTATTTTGATCAACTCCTGATGATTAATGAGCAGTTTTATGAGAAAAGTGTGGCGCGGATCATGGTTTAATCGAGGAAATACGCCTTTTCCTGGATCATAAAGTGGTAGAACACATTGCATTCAAATCGCGCGGAATGAATAAAGATGTCAGACAACTTCCTCACCGTAACGCATAGTGCTGGTACGGTTGCGCCCATCTTTCTTCGAGCGATACAGACACGTATCGGCTTCGACCATCAATTTATTAAAATCATCGGTCAGCGTTCGGTACGATGCGCGACCACTACCGACGCCAATACTTACCGTGAGATAAAGCGTTTTTTGTTGCCAGGTGAATGGTTGCAGTTCAACGCCTTTACGGATTTTTTCCGCCATTAGCAGACCATCGACAGGATTCACCGACGGCACTGCAACAGCAAATTCTTCGCCGCCCATGCGCGCCACCAGCCCCTTATCACCGACAATCTTCTGAATATGCCGGGCAAACACGCTTAACACTTTATCGCCACATTCATGTCCATAGTTATCGTTAATGCTTTTGAAATAGTCAATATCAAGCAGCATGACCGTCAGATGTTGTGTCTGTTTCAGCGATGGACTTTTCAGCGCCTCATAAAGACCGGACCGTGAGTAAACCTGAGTCAGAAAATCAAAGTCGGCTCGCAGCGCAACTTGCTTCATTAGCGAATTGATCGCTGCCACGCTAAAAGAAACCATAATTGGGCATATCGCCATCGTGGCAATACCGAGACGTGCGGAGAACATTTCCGGAATGGAGAACGGCGAACCGACCGAGATATCAATCACCGAATTTGCCACCAGTACGATTTCCACCGCACCGGTGACAAAGGTCAACAGACATGTTACCTGCGGCGTATAGCGCACTGCACACCAGATTAATGCAGGCAGCGGGAACGCCAGACTCCCCGCTCCGCCAATGACTACCGAGGCAATAACCGACACAATAAGCGCGATGGCGGGCATCATCTGTTCTGCTTTAAAGCGCGGCAGCACTCCAGGAATAGCCAACGTCAGCATACAAGGCACGATCAACACGCCCGTTGAGAATTGCTCACTGAACCAGTCCGCAAGCAAAGGCCAGAAATCCAGACTATCAATACTGACCGAACCAATCGCCCCGACAATAGCGCATAATAATGCGGCAATCAGACAGTAATTAAATAGCCGTAAGGCACTTACTGGCTCATACTTATTTTTCCCCAGACGCTTATCCCGCACGACCAGTAAGGCGACGGTAACAATAAACATCATATTGGAGAAATTGATAACCAGTGAAACCAGTCCCCATTCGGTGGTTATGGCATCATAAACCAGCATCGCCACATAACTGATCGCATAGTAATGCAGTCGATTAAGCCAGACATAGCGGGCAAACACCCCCGCCATTACGCCATTCAGCGGCCAGAAAAGAGAAAGTTCGTGAACCAGCCGTAACTCTGCACCAATAAAATAGAACAGCGTGGTTAGCGCAAAAATAGCGATGCTATTACGTAGCAGATGACCTTCCTGGAACAAACGGAAAGTTGAAATGGGGTGTACATGCATTAATTATCTGTCCATACAATTGCGGGTGGCAATTATCTCAACGTAATAAGTAAATTCTCATAAAGGATAGCATGTTCGCTAACAGCGGCGGCAAATAAAGGTACCCTGGGAATGCTATTTTATCGTTTTCCGCAATTCTCATGGCTGATTCATCTGTACAACCAGCCAGTGATAGATTACCGCCACGATATAACGTTGTTGTTCTTCGCTTAACGAAACACCCTGCGGAATGTTATGCCACTTAGCCAGACAACCGCGACAGCAGGTCGCGGTGGCGTGCTGAGCGATAAACACCGGATGCCCGCGCATGGGGGTTTGCTTACCGTCATTAGCCGGTAATGCCGGAGCAAGACGTTTAGCGACAAAATCCGCCGCATGTTGTTCGATGACTGGCGCGCCTTTCTCCAGGCAATACTGACGCTCTTTCATGCCCAGACGAAAGCGAGAGCGAAATTTTGAACGGGATAAACGCGCGAAGAGTGGATCGAGAGACTGCATTAATAAACCGAACGCCCTAACTGTTTCGTCAATTGTTCAAGGACGGCAATGCCCGCAAGCGAGTTACCTGCATCATCCAGTTCCGGACTCCAGACTGCGATGGCCATTTCATGCGGAACAATCGCCACAATACCGCCACCAACGCCAGATTTCGCCGGTAGCCCCACCCGCCAGGCAAACTCCCCCGCGTTCTGGTACATACCACTGGTCGCCATCAGCGCGTTAATTTGCCGCGCCTGCATTGGCGTCACCACAGGTTCATCAATATGAATAGCTTTCCCCTGATTAGCCAGAAAGACAAACGTCCGGGCCAGCTCTACACAGCTCATTTTCAGAGCGCAGTAATGAAAGTAGTTTTGCAGAACGGTTGTCACATCATGATGGAAATTGCCAAACGACTTCATCAGCCAGGCGATAGCCGCATTTCGCGCGGAATGTTCAAATTCGGAACGCGCTACCACCGTATCGTATGAAATATCAGACACACCGCTTAAGCCGCGCACGACTTCCAGCATACGTTGCCGTGGTGCGCTTAATCGCCCTTGCAACATATCGCAAACCACCAGCGCACCAGCATTAATAAACGGATTACGCGGAATACCCTGCTCCATTTCCAGTTGCACTAAAGAATTGAACGGTGATCCAGACGGATCTTTGCCGACGCGTTGCCAGATTTCCTCTTCGGAGTAATGACGCATGGCGACAACGAGACTCAGCACTTTGGAAATAGACTGAATGGAAAAACGTTCTTGCGCGTCTCCGGCCTGAAAAAGCTGTCCGTCAACGGTACAGATAGCAATGCCCAATCGGGAACCGTCTACTGTAGCCAGCGCCGGAATATAATCCGCGACTTTACCCTGACCAATGAGCGGCCGCACTTGCCGCAAGATGTTTTCTAAAATTGCATTATCCATGGCGACTGCCACTTTCTACTCCTGGACCGCAGGTCTGAAAAGACCTGCGAGTATATCAGAGCTGAATATGTCGCGTCAGATCCGGTCTTTCCACACCGTCTGGATATTACAGAATTCGTGTAAGCCGAAATGGGAAAGCTCACGACCAAAGCCACTCTTTTTCACGCCACCAAAGGCCACTCGCGCGTCGCTGGCACAATAACCATTGATAAACACCCCACCGCATTCCAGACGTGCCGCCATCTGTCTGGCCTGTGTTTCGTCGGTGGTAAAAATGGTCGCTGAAAGGCCGAACTCACTATCATTAGCCAGTTCCAGCGCATGTTCTGCATCTTTCGCAACGGTGATTGCCGCAACAGGGCCAAACATTTCTTCCCGAAACGCGGTCATTTCTGGGGTAACATTCGCCAGAACCGTTGGCGGATAGTAGTTACCTGCCCCAGCCATCTTTTCCCCGCCCAGTAACAAACGCGCACCCTGCGCCAGGGTTTTCTCCACCTGATGATGCAGCTCATCACGTAAATCAAAACGAGCCATTGGTCCGAGAGCGTTCTCTTCGTCACGGGGATCGCCCATTTTCAAGGCTGCCGCAGCTGCCACAAAACGTTCGGTAAATGCCGAAGCAATTCCCTCTTCGATAATAAAGCGTTTTGCCGCTGCACATACCTGTCCGGTATTCTGATAACGTCCGGCTACCGCCGCTTTCACCGCCAGTTCCAGATCGGCATCGTTAAGCACAATAAACGGATCCGAACCGCCCAGTTCCAGTACGCATTTTTTCAGTGCCGCTCCAGCCTGTGCGCCAATAGCCGCTCCCGCACGAACACTTCCGGTCACCGTGACAGCAGCAATGCGCGAGTCTTTAATCATCTGACTGACACCGTCGTTGTCGGCATTCAGCCAGCCATATACGCCTTGTGGGATACCCGCATCTTTAAACACCTGGGCAATGAGCTGTGCACAGCCCATCACATTCGGCGCATGTTTAAGTAAGTAGCCGTTACCTGCAAGAATGATGGGAACAGCGCCACGCATCACCTGCCATAACGGAAAATTCCACGGCATAATCGCCAGAATCGTCCCCAACGGTCGATACTCAATAACCGCCTGCTGATTTTCCACCAGCGTAGGTTCCGCCTTCAGCATTGCCGGACCATGTTCTGCATACCAGTCACACAAATTCGCCGATTTCGCCACTTCAGCGCGCGCCTGGTTGATTGGTTTGCCCATTTCGCGGGTGATCATTTGCGCCATTTCTTCGCTACGAGCGCGCAGAGCCTTACCGATATCACGCAGTTTTTCAGCACGATAATCTATATTTGTCTCGCGCCAGTCGCGAAAGCCTGCTGCCGCCAGCTGAAGTGCGTTTTCGATATCGTCAGCGCCAGCCCACGGCAGCACAGAAAGTTGTTCACCCGTGGCAGGATTTATCGAAATTGCATGAGTTGCCGGAGTAATGGTCATCGGGGTATCTCCTTTATGAGTCATGGTATGAAGATACGCAGATTTACTCTTGCTTTAAAATGAATAATATTAAGCCACTTATTCACGAATCGAGAATGCTATGGATCTGACCCAACTGGAGATGTTCAACGCGGTTGCCGAAGCTGGCAGCATAACCCAGGCTGCAGCAAAAGTGCATCGCGTGCCGTCGAATCTCACTACCCGTCTGCGCCAGCTGGAAACAGAACTGGGGGTTGATCTGTTTATTCGCGAGAATCAGCGTTTACGTCTCTCTCCTGCCGGGCATAACTTTTTACGCTATAGCCAACAAATTCTCGCGTTAGTGGATGAAGCGCGGAGCGTTGTCGCTGGCGATGAGCCGCAAGGTTTATTTTCTCTTGGTTCGCTGGAAAGCACCGCTGCAGTGCGCATTCCAGCCACGCTGGCGGAATTCAACCGTCGTTATCCCAAAATTCAGTTTTCACTTTCCACCGGCCCTTCCGGCACTATGCTGGATGGTGTACTGGAGGGAAAACTGAATGCGGCGTTTATTGATGGACCCATTAACCATACTGCCATCGACGGGATACCGGTATACCGCGAGGAACTGATGATCGTCACGCCACAAGGATATGCGCCAGTAACCCGTGCCAGTCAGGTTAATGGCAGTAACATTTATGCCTTCCGCGCCAATTGTTCGTATCGTCGCCACTTCGAGAGCTGGTTTCATGCTGACGGTGCCGCTCCGGGAACTATCCATGAGATGGAGTCTTATCACGGAATGTTGGCCTGTGTGATCGCAGGAGCAGGCATTGCGCTTATTCCGCGCTCTATGCTGGAAAGTATGCCGGGGCATCACCAGGTTGAAGCGTGGCCGTTAGCTGAGCAATGGCGTTGGTTAACAACCTGGCTGGTCTGGCGTCGTGGTGCGAAAACGCGCCCGCTCGAGGCATTTATTCAACTGCTGGATGTGCCTGACTCGGCAAGACAGGGATATCAATGAGCTATTTTTGATAGTTCTTGCGGCTAATATGCTCTATATAGTGATGTTCCGATGACTTATGACTATATGGGGCAAATATGGTTACGCCAGTAAGCATCAGCAATTACATATCTCTTCCTGATGATTTTCCCGTACGTAATATTGCACCTCAGATAAAAGAAGTTTTAAAGGATTTTATTGATGCACTCAGTACCATAATATGTGATGAAGAGTGGCGCACGTCTTTAAACATCAACTCAGCCACAAAAAAGATATTTAATAACCTTGACAACTTATCATATATTCAGAGGACTTCTTTTCGGGGTAACGACACACTATACAATGAAAAGGTTCAGTTTAAACTCACTTATCCCGTCAAGAATGGAAGACACAAAGAAAATATTGAATTTCAGGTAGTAATAAATTTAAGCCCTATTTATTTAGATAATTTTCGCCATGATGGAGAAATTAATATTTTTTGCGCTCCCAACCCAAAGCCTGTCACTATGGGGCGCGTATTTCAGACCGGCGTCGAGCGTGTGCTCTTTCTGTTTCTGAATGATTTTATTGAACAATTTCCAATGATCAACCTTGGCGTTCCCATCAAAAGAGCGCATACACCACATATTGAACCCCTGCCTCCGGATCACCATACCGCTGCAGATTACTTACGCCAGTTTGATTTGCTTGTCCTGAATTTTATCTCTCGCGGTAATTTTGTCATACTCCCCCGATTATGGAGTAACTCTGAGGTTCACAGATGGTTCGTCAATAAAGATCCTAACTTGATCACCGCCATTCTCGACATAACAGACGGCGAATTAAAAGAGGATTTATTGCAAAGCCTGATGGATTCATTAGGTTCTAACAAACATGTACTACCCGAAGTCTGCATCTGCTTTTTATCCCTTTTAGCAGAACAAGAATCTCCTCATTTTCAGGACTTGTTTTTATTTTTCGCCAATATGTTATTGCACTATCACCAATTTATGAATCCCAATGAAAGTGATTTGAATGGCGTGTTGATGCCAGCATCATTAAGTGATGATAAAATTATCAAACATATGGCGCGCAGGACCCTCGAACTGTTTGTAAAAAATGAAACACCGCCAAAAGTTACTCACGAAGACCTGGTGAAAAACAGGCCTCGCTCCCCTGTCAGACCACCTATACCCGCAACCTCCAAAACGCCAGACCTCCCTGAACGTCATTAAACCGTGATGTTACCGACTCTCTGACGCGGAACAGAATCAGCGTCAGAGAAACGGAAAACGCGATCCAGATCACAAATGCATTGTATTCACATCATTAACCGTTTTAAGATCATTTCATCACTTTTTCGCAACTCACCCGATAATCTGTTATGACAACAAACACTGTTTCCCGCAAAGTGGCGTGGCTACGGGTCGTTACGCTGGCAGTCGCCGCCTTCATCTTCAACACCACCGAATTTGTCCCTGTTGGCCTGCTCTCTGACATTGCGCAAAGTTTTCACATGCAAACCGCTCAGGTCGGCATCATGTTGACCATTTACGCATGGGTAGTAGCGCTAATGTCATTGCCTTTTATGTTAATGACCAGTCAGGTTGAACGGCGCAAATTACTGATCTGCCTGTTTGTGGTGTTTATTGCCAGCCACGTACTGTCGTTTTTATCGTGGAGCTTTACCGTTCTGGTGATCAGTCGCATTGGTGTGGCTTTTGCACATGCGATTTTCTGGTCGATTACGGCGTCTCTGGCGATCCGTATGGCTCCGGCCGGGAAGCGAGCACAGGCCTTGAGTTTAATTGCCACCGGTACAGCACTGGCGATGGTCTTAGGTTTACCTCTCGGGCGCATTGTGGGGCAGTATTTCGGTTGGCGAATGACCTTCTTCGCGATTGGTATTGGGGCGCTTATCACCCTTTTGTGCCTGATTAAGTTACTTCCCTTACTGCCCAGTGAGCATTCCGGTTCACTGAAAAGCCTCCCGCTATTGTTCCGCCGCCCGGCATTGATGAGCATTTATTTGTTAACTGTGGTGGTTGTCACCGCCCATTACACGGCATACAGCTATATCGAGCCTTTTGTACAAAACATTGCGGGATTCAGCGCCAACTTTGCCACGGCATTACTGTTATTACTCGGTGGTGCGGGCATTATTGGCAGCGTGATTTTCGGGAAACTGGGTAATCAGTATGCGTCTGCGTTGGTGAGTACGGCGATTGCGCTGTTGCTGGTGTGCCTGGCATTGCTGTTACCTGCGGCGAACAGTGAAATACACCTCGGGGTGCTGAGTATTTTCTGGGGGATCGCGATGATGATCATCGGGCTTGGTATGCAGGTTAAAGTGCTGGCGCTGGCACCAGATGCTACCGACGTCGCGATGGCGCTATTCTCCGGCATATTTAATATTGGAATCGGGGCGGGTGCGTTGGTAGGTAATCAGGTGAGTTTGCACTGGTCAATGTCGATGATTGGTTATGTGGGCGCGGTGCCTGCTTTTGCCGCGTTAATATGGTCAATCATTATATTTCGCCGCTGGCCAGTGACACTCGAAGAACAGACGCAATAGTTGAAAGGCCCATTCGGGCCTTTTTTAATGGTACGTTTTAATGATTTCCAGGATGCCGTTAATAATAAACTGCACACCCATACATACCAGCAGGAACCCCATCAGGCGGGAGATCGCTTCAATGCCACCCTTGCCCACCAGCCGCATAATTGCGCCAGAGCTGCGTAGACTTCCCCACAAAATAACCGCCACCAGGAAAAAGATCAGCGGCGGCGCAACCATCAGTACCCAATCAGCGAAGGTTGAACTCTGACGCACTGTGGACGCCGAGCTAATAATCATCGCAATGGTTCCCGGACCGGCGGTACTTGGCATTGCCAGTGGTACAAAAGCAATATTGGCGCTGGGTTCATCTTCCAGCTCTTCCGACTTGCTTTTCGCCTCCGGTGAATCAATCGCTTTCTGTTGCGGAAAGAGCATCCGAAAACCGATAAACGCGACGATTAAGCCGCCTGCAATTCGCAGACCGGGAATCGAAATGCCAAATGTATCCATCACCAGTTGCCCGGCGTAATACGCCACCATCATGATGGCAAATACGTACACCGAGGCCATCAACGACTGACGATTACGTTCGGCACTGTTCATGTTGCCTGCCAGGCCAAGAAATAACGCGACAGTTGTTAATGGGTTAGCTAACGGCAGTAACACCACCAGCCCCAGGCCAATTGCTTTAAACAAATCTAACATTGGTGGTTGTTATCCTGTGTATCTGGGTTATCAGCGAAAAGTATAAGGGGTAAACAAGGATAAAGTGTCACTCTTTAGCTAACCTTGCATCGCATTGACCAAAACTTGAACCGATTTAGCAAAACGTGGCATCGGTCAATTCATTCATTTGACTTATACTTGCCTGGGCAATATTATCCCCTGCAACTAATTACTTGCCAGGGCAACTAATGTGAAAAGTACCAGCGATCTGTTCAATGAAATTATTCCATTGGGTCGCTTAATCCATATGGTTAATCAGAAGAAAGATCGTCTGCTTAACGAGTATCTGTCTCCGCTGGATATTACTGCGGCACAGTTTAAGGTGCTCTGCTCTATCCGCTGCGCGGCGTGTATTACTCCGGTTGAACTGAAAAAAGTGTTGTCGGTCGACCTGGGAGCACTGACCCGTATGCTGGATCGCCTGGTCTGTAAAGGCTGGGTTGAAAGGTTGCCGAACCCGAATGATAAGCGCGGCGTACTGGTAAAACTTACCACCAGCGGCGCGGCAATATGCGAACAATGCCATCAATTAGTTGGCCAGGACCTGCATCAAGAATTAACAAAAAACCTGACGGCGGACGAAGTGGCAACACTTGAGCATTTGCTTAAGAAAGTCCTGCCGTAAACAAAAAAGAGGTATGACGATGTCCAGACGCAATACTGACGCTATTACCATTCATAGCATTTTGGACTGGATCGAGGACAACCTGGAATCGCCACTGTCACTGGAGAAAGTGTCAGAGCGTTCAGGTTACTCTAAATGGCACCTGCAACGGATGTTTAAAAAAGAAACCGGTCATTCATTAGGCCAATACATCCGCAGCCGTAAGATGACGGAAATCGCGCAAAAGCTGAAGGAAAGTAACGAGCCGATACTCTATCTGGCAGAACGATATGGCTTCGAGTCGCAACAAACTCTGACCCGAACCTTCAAAAATTACTTTGATGTTCCGCCGCATAAATACCGGATGACCAATATGCAGGGCGAATCGCGCTTTTTACATCCATTAAATCATTACAACAGCTAGTTGATAACGTGACAACGTCACTGAGGCAATCATGAAACCACTTTCATCCGCAATAGCAGCTGCGCTTATTCTCTTTTCCGCGCAGGGCGTTGCGGAACAAACCACGCAGCCAGTTGTTACTTCTTGTGCCAATGTCGTGGTTGTTCCCCCATCGCAGGAACAACCACCGTTTGATTTAAATCACATGGGTACTGGCAGTGATAAGTCGGATGCGCTCGGCGTGCCCTATTATAATCAACACGCTATGTAGTTATTGTCAGGCTCTGATCACAGAGCCTGACATCTCCGTAATATCTTCCTCAAGTCTCAAATATTTTCGCCATTGTTGGCGATGAGATCCCGATACCAGTAAAACGACGCTTTACGTATCCGTTCCAGCGTTCCCTTCCCTTCGTTGTCTTTATCGACATAAATCATTCCGTAGCGCTTTTTCATTTCCCCTGTTCCGGCAGAAACCAGGTCAATGCAGCCCCACGGGGTGTAGCCAATTAAGTCAACACCATCTTCAACTACGGCTTTTTTCATTTCCCGAATATGGGAAGCAAAGTAATCAATGCGATAGTGATCGTTCACCGTGCCGTCAGCTTGTCTCTGGTCAACCGCACCAAATCCATTTTCGACAATAAACAGCGGCAACTGGAAATGATCCCAGAACCAGTTGAGTGAATAACGTAGCCCTGCCGGATCAATTTGCCATCCCCATTCGGATGTATCGATATAAGGGTTGCTGACCAAGTCTCGTGGTTCAACATAATCCAGTTGCGGGTTATCGGGCGAAAATTGTGTCGTAAAAGACATGTAGTAGCTAAAACCGATAAAGTCGACACATCCACTGGCAAGAATCGCGTTATCTTCTGGTGTGATATCGAGGTTGAATCCTTTCCTGGCAAAGTAATTCAGCATATGTTGCGGATAATATCCACGAGCATGAACATCAGTAAACCAGTAACGACGATGCATCGCTTTCGTGGCCATCATCATATCGTTGGGTGCACACGTCAGAGGATAGATGGGGCACATGGCGATCATACAGCCAATGTTAAATTCAGGATTGATCGATTTTCCAGTCTGTACCGCCAGGGCACTGGCAACTAACTCGTAATGTACCGCCTGGTACATTATTTGTTCGCGCTCATTGATATCTTCCTCTGGCGAATACAAGATACCGGAATTAGTAAATGGACACAGGCTTTCGCTGAAATTCACCTGATTATTGATTTCGTTAAACGTCATCCAGTACTTTACTTTTTCTTTATAGCGCGTGAAGACCGTTGATGCGAAGCGGATAAAAAAGTCGATCAGTTTACGGTTTCGCCAGCCACCATATTTTGTCACCAGATGATAAGGCATCTCAAAATGTGAAAGCGTCACCACAGGTTCCATTCCCTGCTTAAGGCATTCATCGAACAGATCATCATAAAATTGTAAACCCTCTTCATTCGGCTCCTGTTCGTCACCTTGCGGAAAGATTCGTGTCCAGGCAATGGAAGTTCGAAAGCATTTGAATCCCATCTCGGCAAATAACTGAATATCTGTTTTATAGCGATGATAAAAATCAATTGCTTCATGATTGGGATAATTAAGCCCGTCGATAACGCCTTCTGTCACTTCACGCGGCACCCCGTGAGCGCCAGCAGTCATCACATCAGCGATGCTGATGCCTTTTCCTCCTTCATTCCAGCCACCTTCCAACTGATGCGCGGCTACCGCACCGCCCCATAAAAAACCTTTTTTAAATCCTGACATACACAACTCCTTAACTAAAATAGATTACCACCAGACTTCCGCCTGGATGCCGGCCATAAACTCGTCTTTGCTGTTCTCATTAAACTTAAAATTCGATAATTCGTTATCCAGAATATTGATATACGTTCCATAGAAGCGAATTTCTGGTCGTGAACCTAAAATGCTTTCACCCACTTTCAATGCATGCCAGAGTGTCGTTTTATAAGCCGATTCATTTAGTGTTACACCCTGCTGAGTTTTGTTCTGTTGCTTAAACCAGCCTAATTCAAGCCCCGTCTGATTCCATGTATTCCAGATCCAGGCCGGTCTTATTACAGTGCGAATACTGTCAAAATCACTATGAGCACCACTTTCATGACTATAAACATCTTCGCCGTGAGAATAGACAAGCGCGTTAGCCATAATAATATTGTCAGTAAGATACATCTCGCCCTGAGAGATTAAACGCCAGGCGATCCCATTGGTATGATCACCATAGTAATAGCGACCATGCGCCATCGTATTACTGGCATCTGAGAAACTGGCAAAACTGCTGGCATAGGAATTATTGGCAACCTGTAACGTAAATTCATTAAACGTATCGCGTTGCAGGTTTTGCCGTAAAACAGAAGTCAGCATCCAGCTATCTTTCATTTCAAAATAACTGTTGTCATTTTCGTTATCTTGTTGTTGATCCGTTTTATTAGGTGCGGAATATTTAGCCATTAATGATAATGTCGCATCATCCCATAACGGGATATTGCGATAACGAACATCCACAGAATTGGTATTCATCTGGCTGGTACGCGAAAAATCACGAGAGTAAACATCGACATCATCACGGCTTAAGGACATATCAAACAGCCCTACACCAAGTGCCCAGTTTTCAATCCCCACACCCGCGGCGACATCCGTGGTTAAGGTTTTCCAGTCCAGCATCTGGATCTCATATTGCGGGAGTTTATGTTTGCCGACCCAGAAGTCTGCCTCTGGTGCGAAGGGTAAAAAACCTCGCGTTGTCAGGTAAATATCGCTGAACTGCATGATATTTTCATTGGCACTGTCACCAAACCAGGCATCGTTATACTGCTCACCCACGTTGCCATCATAGGTAACGACCGCATTTGCCGTTTTACCGTCCTGATTATAAACACGCTGATTTAAGGTCAGGTCAAACCAACCGCTCATCTCATTACCAAAACGTCCCAGAGAACCCGCTGCATAAGTTTGTGGTGAGCCGTGATTACCAGTACCCCAGCCTGAGCGGAAGTACCCCTGATAGCTGAACCCAATATCATCCTTTATATATTTACTGATATCTTTCAGGGTCACGCTTTCGATAGTGGTTTTGTCGCCTTTACTTTCAATAACGGCAACTTGCTGCGATCCATTTATAGTATGCGCTGCGGTAAACGAGTTCTGTTCACCGTTTTCATTTTTGATGTTATCAGCGACGGGAGATGTCGCTGATATTTCAGCAAGCGAGGCTGATTTATATTTGTTTTCCGTGATGCTTTTTTGTAAGGTCGAAAGTCGGGATTTATATACTCCCAGTTCATTCTGTGTTGCTTTCAGCTCTTGTTTATTTTGCGACAATTCATTTTCAAGCAATTCAAGGCGCTGCTCTATGGTTAATTTTGTTGCCATCGCGTTCAATGGAAACAATGCTGTAATAATAGAAAAAGACAAAAGGCTGACGTTAAGCGTCTTTATATTCATGACTTATCCTTAAGAGTATAATAATTTCCTCCAGCTATCGCACTGGAGGAAAAAATCAGGCATGGAGTTCTTTTCTTAATGAAATAATTTCCCTGGCTAAATCCTGGCATAATATTGCATTCATCAAATGATCCTGTGCATGAATCAGAATTAAATTAACTTTTATTTTGCCACAGCCTTCATCCTGACTAATTAATGCGGTCTGAATCTTATGTGCCTGAAGACAGGCAGATTCAGAACTGGCCATTAGCTGAGTTGCGCCCTGCCAGTCTTTTTGCCCGGCACAACGTATGGCTTCCATCGCGTCAGAACGTGCCTGCCCCGCGTTGACCAGTAACTCCATAACAAGTTCTTCATCTGCAAACATCACAATCTCCTTCCTGGGTAAATGGAATTATCCGTTAGTTGTCATGTTATTGACTTTGTTGGCGGCAATAACAAAAGGTAAATAGATCATTGTCGCCACACCTAAACATAAAAAACCAACCAGTAAAGCCAGCCAGTTCCCCCCGGTTCCGAGGAAAGCAATTAAAGGTCCGGGCGTAGTCCAGGGCACGGCATAAGCAACCGGTGGAATAATTTCCATCGAAACAAAGAAGTAACCAATGGCACAGTTAACAATGGGAACCATAATAAACGGCACCATCATGATGGGGTTAAGTACAATAGGAAGGCCAAACATTATCGGTTCATTGATATTGAAAATACCGGGGATAAATGACATTTTTGCCAGATCACGGTATTCCGCACGCTTAGAAGCGATAAAAATAGCCAACAATAACCCCAACGTCATACCTGAACCGCCGCAGTTGGCGAATGCATCATTAATAGAAGTCCAGGTAATCGGATATGGCGCGCCCCAGGTAGTGCCATGTTGAGCGGCCCAGGAGAGATTCTCCAGATTAGCCTCAGAAAAAACGGTTTCTCGAATTGCCGATGTGGTATTAGGTCCGTGGATCCCCAGCACCCACAGGAAATTACCCACAGCCCCCAGGATAATTACCGCAAAGATATTCGTTCCCATATGTTTGAGCGGCGTCTGGATTAATGTGTAAATAAGATCGTTTAGTCCTGCCGGGGATATCAGTGTCAGGCAATAATTAAGTGCGGAAAAGAACACCATGACAAAAAATATTGGCAATAAAACTTTAAATGAACGCGCTACCGCAGGCGGTACAGCTGCCGGCATCGTTATGGTGATTTTTGGGTTTCGAGCTAAGCGACAAAATATTTCACTGGTGATCAATGCAACGATAACAGCAACAAACAACCCCTGCGCGCCGAGATATTTGGTCGTCAGGAATGCTTGCCCATCTATCATCTGATATGGCGTATAAACAATAAAAAATGCTCCTATTGCCGTTAATCCGCATAAAAGATCATCTTGCTCATAGCTAATCGCCATATTCCTGGCGACCAGGAAAGCAATCATAATTGACATGATATTTACAGAACCATTCATTACCGGAGTAAAAATAGCTTGTGCTTTTTCAAGGTTGGGGAAAATGCTATTCAGATGCAGTAATCCGGCAATAAAACCGTCTGGCGATAATATGGCAAAGTTAATTAATATAATTAATGAACTTGCCATGATAATTGGAAACGTAAAAACGAATCCATCTCTCACCGCTGCAACATGTTTTTGTGAGTTTAACTTGACAGCAACTGGAACAAGAAAACGTTCCATTCCACGTTCGAATGAGGCCATTAATCCCATTTTTTTATACCTGTTGTTTTGGATATTTATACATCCCAATAAAGCATGTATGCCATATCCATTTTATGATGTGTGAAAAGTTAGTTCAGGTAATAGTTTAATAATATTAGATTCTTACTCTTGCAGTAGTTTCATCGCAAATTCAAGAACTGCCTGTCCGTTCATGGTGCCGTAGTCTTTCATCTCGATAACGGCTACAGGCATTTTCCCCTGTGCAACGGCTTCAATCTCTGGTTTCTGAAAGCGAACTTGCGGGCCAAGTAAAACAACGTCAACTTCGTTATTTTTAATTTTCCCTTTAGCCTCTGCAATCGCCAATGCGGAAATATTAACTTCAAGTGAAATAGCGTTAGCATGATCAATCATACGTTTAACCAGCATACTGGTTGACATGCCCGCAGCGCAAACTAACAATATTTTTTTCATATTTTCCCTTACTGGTATATAACAGATTACATTGTTTAAATATCATATCCCGCAGTAGCTATACGTCCTGGTACATTGATCACAGTAATACAGTGATAAAGTTGTTCAACATCAGGGTGATTATTAAACGACTCGGCCATACGATAAACCAATCAGGACTCAACTCCTTGTTTTCAATGGCTCTTAAAAGGTGCAAAAGTGATTTTTCAAAAGATTGCCCGCTTACTTAAATCCGAAATCAATGGCAATTCATGGCATGTTGGTGATTTGTTGCCGTCAGAAGCGGAACTCGCTGTTAGTTATAATGTTTCGCGTAATACCCTGCGTAAGGCATTATCCTTGCTGGAAGGCGAAGGAATTATTCACAGAAAGCATGGTTCAGGAACATACATTCAAAAAAAGAATTTTGTTGCACACATTGATCACATGAACAGTTTCAGTGAAATTGCGCATAAAAGCGGCAAAGAGGCAGGGAGTCAGATTATGAAATTTGAAGTGCAGGATGCTTCACCCACTATTGCGACTGAGCTGAATTTAGTGACTGGTGAGCAGGTTTATTACATAAAGAGACTGCGATTCATTGAGGATAATGCAGCACAATTAGAAGAAACGTGGATGTCAGTAGCACGTTTTCCTGATTTAACCGTGTCACATATGCAAAAATCCAAATTTTCATATATTGAGAATGAATGCGGGATCAAAATCATTGGCACCTTTGAAACTTTCTCCCCTACTTTTCCTACCCCAGAAATCGCCAGTATTTTACGGATCAGCCCACGGGATCCCATACTTAAAATTCAGACCCAGGCTGTGGACAGTAACTCTATTCCGCTGGATTATTCGTTACTTTACAGCAATATTTTCGAGTTCCAGGTAAAGTACTTTTTCCCGCGATAAAAGCAGACGCACAGAGTGCTGACATCACATTCTGTGCGTATGGTTTAGCCTCTAACCTTTACCGCTTTACGCCACCGCAAGCCAAATACATTGATATACAGCCCGGTCATAATGAGCACCGCACCTAAAAATTGCAGACCCGTTAAGCGTTCATCCAACAATAGTGCCGCACTTGCCAGTCCGACTACGGGCACCAGTAACGATAACGGTGCAACCCGCCAGGTTTCATAGCGTCCCAGTAACGTCCCCCAGATCCCATAACCAACAATTGTCGCCACAAACGCCAGATACATCAGCGACAAGATGGTGGTCATATCAATAGTAACCAGACTGTGAATCATGGATGCGGAACCATCGAGAATCAGCGAGGCAACAAAGAAGGGAATGATTGGGATTAAAGCGCTCCAGATTACCAGCGACATCACCGCCGGACGCGTTGAGTGCGACATGATCTTTTTATTGAAGATGTTGCCACACGCCCAACTAAATGCTGCAGCCAGGGTCAACATAAAGCCGAGCATCGCCACATGCTGACCGTTCAGACTATCTTCGATTAACACCAGTACGCCAAAAATCGCTAAGGCGATCCCCGCCAATTGTTTGCCATGCAGTCGCTCCCCGAAAGTAAACGCGCCAAGCACGATAGTAAAAAACGCCTGTGCCTGTAACACCAGCGAAGCCAGTCCAGCAGGCATACCGAAGTTAATGGCACAAAAAAGAAAAGCAAACTGCGCAAAACTGATGGTTAATCCATACCCCAGCAGCAAATTCAGTGGTACTTTCGGTCGTGCGACAAAAAAGATAGCCGGAAAAGCGACCAGCATAAAGCGCAAACCGGCCAGCATCAGCGGTGGCATGTTATGAAGCCCCACTTTGATGACCACAAAATTTAGCCCCCATACGACCACTACCAGTAGCGCCAACACCCCATCTTTTCGCGACATTCTACCGCCTCTGAATTTCATCTTTTGTAAGCAATCAACTTAGCTGAATTTACTTTTCTTTAACAGTTGATTCGTTAGTCGCCGGTTACGACGGCATTAATGCGCAAATAAGTCGCTATACTTCGGATTTTTGCCATGCTATTTCTTTACATCTCTAAAACAAAACATAACGAAACGCACTGCCGGACAGACAAATGAACTTATCCCTACGACGCTCTACCAGCGCCCTTCTTGCCTCGTCGTTGTTATTAACCATCGGACGCGGCGCTACGCTGCCATTTATGACCATTTACTTGAGTCGCCAGTACAGCCTGAGTGTCGATCTAATCGGTTATGCGATGACAATTGCGCTCACTATTGGCGTCGTTTTTAGCCTCGGTTTTGGTATCCTGGCGGATAAGTTCGACAAGAAACGCTATATGTTACTGGCAATTACCGCCTTCGCCAGCGGTTTTATTGCCATTCCTTTAGTGAATAACGTGACGCTGGTGGTGCTCTTTTTTGCCCTTATTAACTGCGCCTATTCCGTTTTTGCTACCGTGCTGAAAGCCTGGTTTGCCGACAATCTTTCGTCCACCAGCAAAACGAAAATCTTCTCAATCAACTACACCATGCTCAACATTGGCTGGACCATCGGTCCGCCGCTCGGCACGCTGTTGGTGATGCAGAGCATCAATCTGCCCTTTTGGCTGGCGGCTATCTGTTCCGCGTTTCCCATGCTTTTCATTCAAATTTGGGTAAAGCGCAGCGAGAAAATCATCGCCACGGAAACAGGCAGTGTCTGGTCGCCGAAAGTTTTATTACAAGATAAGGCACTGTTGTGGTTTACCTGCTCTGGCTTTCTGGCTTCTTTTGTTAGCGGTGCCTTTGCCTCGTGCATTTCACAATATGTGATGGTGATTGCTGATGGGGATTTTGCCGAAAAGGTGGTCGCGGTTGTTCTTCCGGTTAATGCTGCCATGGTAGTTACGTTGCAATATTCCGTGGGCCGCCGCCTTAACCCGGCTAACATCCGCGCGCTGATGACAGCAGGCACCCTCTGTTTCGTCATCGGTCTGGTCGGTTTTATTTTTTCCGGCAACAGCCTGCTATTGTGGGGTATGTCAGCTGCGGTATTTACTGTCGGTGAAATCATTTATGCGCCGGGCGAGTATATGTTGATTGACCATATTGCGCCGCCAGGAATGAAAGCCAGCTATTTTTCTGCCCAGTCTTTAGGCTGGCTTGGTGCTGCAATTAACCCATTAGTGAGTGGCGTAGTGCTAACCAACCTGCCGCCTTCCTCGCTGTTTATCATCTTAACGTTGGTGATTATTGCTGCGTGGGTGCTGATGTTAAAAGGAATTCGTGCAAGACCGTGGGGGCAGCCCGCGCTTTGTTGATTTAAGTCGAACACAATAAAGATTTAATTCAGCCTTCGTTTAGGTTACCTCTGCTAATATCTTTCTCATTGAGATAAAAATTAAGGTAAGCGAGGAAACACACCACACCATAAACGGAGGCAAATAATGCTGGGTAATATGAATGTTTTTATGGCCGTACTGGGAATAATTTTATTTTCTGGTTTTCTGGCCGCGTATTTCAGCCACAAATGGGATGACTAATGAACGGAGATAATCCCTCACCTAACCGGCCCCTTGTTACAGTTGTGTACAAGGGGCCTGATTTTTATGACGGCGAAAAAAAACCGCCAGTAAACCGGCGGTGAATGCTTGCATGGATAGATTTGTGTTTTGCTTTTACGCTAACAGGCATTTTCCTGCACTGATAACGGATCGTTGACACAGTAGCATCAGTTTTCTCAATGAATGTTAAACGGAGCTTAAACTCGGTTAATCACATTTTGTTCGTCAATAAACATGCAGCGATTTCTTCCGGTTTGCTTACCCTCATACATTGCCGGTCTGCTCTTCCAATGACCACATCCAGAGGCTCTTCAGGAAATGCGCGACTCACACCTGCTGTCACGGTAATGTTGATATGCCCTTCAGAATGTGTGATGGCATGGTTATCGACTAACTGGCAAATTCTGACACCTGCACGACATGCTTCTTCATCATTAGCCGCTTTGACAATAATGATAAATTCTTCGCCCCCGTAGCGATAAACCGTTTCGTAATCACGCGTCCAACTGGCTAAGTAAGTTGCCAGGGTGCGTAATACTACATCGCCGATTAAATGCCCGTAGGTATCATTAACCAATTTAAATCGGTCAATATCCAACAACATTAAATAAAGATTCAGAGGCTCAGTGTTGCGTAACTGATGATCAAAGGATTCATCAAGAACCCGACGCCCCGGCAATCCCGTCAAAACATCCATATTGCTACGGATCGTCAGCAAATAAATTTTGTAATCGGTTAATGCCGCAGTAAAAGAAAGCAACCCCTCCTGAAAGGCGTCGAAATGCGCGTCCTGCCAGTGATTTTCAACAATAGCCAGCATTAATTCCCGACCACAGTTATGCATATGTTGATGGGCAGAATCCATTAGCCGAACGTAAGGTAATTCATCGTTATCGAGTGGCCCCAGATGATCAATCCACCGACCAAACTGGCACAGTCCATAAGAATGGTTATCCGTTATTTCTGGCTTACTGGCATCTCTCGCGACCACGCTGTGAAACATACTCACCAGCCACTGGTAGTGGGCATCGATAGCCTTATTGAGATTTAACAAGATGGCATCAATTTCCGTTGTCTTCTTGATCATTGCCACTCCTTTTTCACAGTTCCTTGTGCGCGCTATTCTAACGAGAGAAAAGCAAAATTACGTCAATATTTTCATAGAAATCCGAAGTTATGAGTCATCTCTGAGATAACATTGTGATTTAAAACAAAATCAGCGGATAAAAAAGTGTTTAATTCTGTAAATCACCTCTGCATTATCGTAAATAAAAGGATGACAAATAGCATAATCCAATACCCTAATGGCCCAGTAGTTCAGGCCATCAGGCTAATTTATTTTTATTTCTGCAAATGAGTGACCCGAACGACGGCCGGCGCGCTTTTCTTATCCAGACTGCCGCTAATGTTGATCATCTGGTCCGGCTGAACTTCTCGTCCATCAAAGACGGCCGCAGGAATAACGACATTAATTTCACCGCTCTTATCGCGAAAAACGTAACGGTCCTCTCCTTTGTGAGAAATCAAATTACCGCGTAGTGAAACCGAAGCGCCATCGTGCATGTTTTTTGCGAAATCAACGGTCATTTTTTTTGCATCATCGGTTCCGCGATAGCCATCTTCTATTGCATGAGGCGGCGGTGGCGCTGCATCCTGTTTTAAACCGCCCTGGTCATCTGCCAACGCATAAGGCATGACAAGAAAACTTGCTAATACAATGGCCTGAAATTTCATACTAACTCCTTAATTGCGTTTGGTTTGACTTATTAAGTCTGGTTGCTATTTTTATAATTGCCAAATAAGAATACTGCCAATTGTTATAAGGCATTTAAAATCAGCCCACTAGCTGTCAAATATTCAGAGAATTTAACTCACTAAAGTTAAGAAGATTGAAGAGTCTTAAACATATTTTCAGAATAATCGGATTTATATGTTTGAAAATTATTATATTTGACGAGCATACAGAAAAAGCAAATCACCTTTACATATAATAGCGTGGACAAAAAACAGTGAACATTAATAAAGATAAAATTGTACAACTCGCAGATACCGACACTATTGAAAACCTGACATCCGCGTTGAGTCAAAGACTTATCGCGGATCAATTACGCTTAACTACCGCCGAATCATGCACCGGCGGTAAGTTGGCTAGCGCCCTGTGTGCAGCTGAAGATACACCCAAATTTTACGGTGCAGGCTTTGTTACTTTCACCGATCAGGCAAAGATGAAAATCCTCAGCGTAAGCCAGCAATCTCTTGAACGATATTCTGCGGTGAGTGAGAAAGTGGCAGCAGAAATGGCAACAGGTGCCATAGAGCGTGCGGATGCTGATGTCAGTATTGCCATTACCGGCTACGGCGGACCGGAGGGCGGTGAAGATGGTACGCCAGCGGGTACCGTCTGGTTCGCGTGGCATATTAAAGGCCAGACCTACACTGCGGTTATGCATTTTGCTGGCGACTGCGAAACGGTATTAGCTTTAGCGGTGAGGTTTGCCCTCGTCCAGCTGCTGCAATTACTGCTATAACCAGGCTGGCCTGGCGATATCTCCAGGACAGCCATTGGTGGTGTTTATATGTTCAAGCCACGATGTTGCAGCATCGGCATAATCTGAGGAGCCTTACCGCGCCATTGTCGATACAGGCGTTCCAGATCTTCGCTGTTACCTCTGGAAAGGATCGCCTCGCGAAAACGCAGCCCATTTTCACGCGTTAATCCGCCCTGCTCAACAAACCACTGATAACCATCATCGGCCAACATTTGTGTCCACAGATAAGCGTAATAACCTGCGGCATATCCGCCACCAAAAATATGGGCGAAATAACTGCTGCGATAGCGTGGCGGTATAGCAGGAAGATCCATATTTTCCGCCACCAGCGCCCGCAATTCAAAATCATCGACATCCTGCATTGCTTCGTTTTCTTCCAGGCAATGCCAGCGCATATCGAGAAGTGCGGCGCTAAGCAGTTCGCTCATCTCATACCCTTTGTTGAACAGGCTGGCATTACGCATTTTCTGTTGCAGTTCGTCAGGCATTGCTGCCCCGCTCTGATAATGCCGGGCGTAGCGAGCGAATACCTGCGGATGCGTTGCCCAGTGTTCGTTGATTTGCGACGGAAATTCGACAAAATCACGCGGCGTGTTGGTGCCGGAAAGCGTGGCATAACGCTGGCGGGCAAAAAGGCCGTGCAGCGTATGACCAAATTCATGGAATAAGGTTATGACATCATCCCAGAGTAACAACGCAGGCTCACCGGCAGCGGGTTTCTGATAATTGCAAACGTTATAAATTACCGGATGCGTTTCATTAAGCGTTGATTGCTCAACAAAATTGCCCATCCATGCACCGCCGCTTTTTGAATCACGGGCGAAGAAATCACCGTAAAATAACGCCAGTCCCACGCCATTATGATCAAAAATTTCCCACACACGAACGTCAGGATGGTAGACAGGAATATCAAAACGTTCGACAAACTTAATACCGAAGAGCTGATTCGCGGTCCAGAATACACCTTCATTCAACACCGTGTTTAATTCAAAATATGGCTTGAGCTGCGCCTCATCAAGATCAAATTTCTCCCGCCGTACCTGTTCGGCATAAAATGCCCAGTCCCACGGCTGCGCGCTAAACCCGCCCTGCTGCTTATCAATAACCGCCTGTATGGAGGCTAATTCATCGCTCGCACGTTGACGCGCCGCTGGAACAATTTCCCGCATAAAGTTGAGCGCTGCTTCAGGTGTTTTTGCCATCTGATCGGCGATTTTCCATGCGGCATAATGAGGAAAACCAAGTAATGTCGCCTGTTGTGCACGGATCTCCACCAGACGTTGAATGATAGCGCGGGTATCATTGCCATCATTTTTTTCCGCTCGCGTCCAGCCCGCAATAAACAGTTTTTCACGCGTCGCACGATCGCGCATTTCGGCAAGCGCCGGTTGTTGGGTGGTATTCAGCAGCGGAATCAGCCATTTGTTATCCAGACCTTTCTCGCGAGCCGCCTCTGCCGCCAGCGCAATCTCTTGCTCACTCATTCCTGCCAGCTGCGCGATATCGTTCACAACCAGACCGCCGGATTTATTTGCTGCCAGTAACCGCTGGTTAAACTGACTGGTCAGTGTCGCAGCTTCTGTATTCAGTACTTTTAATTTTGCTTTATCAGCTTGCGCAAGTTTGGCTCCGGCAAGGACAAAACGTTGATGAATCACCTCCACCAGGCGGATGGATTCACTATCAAGCCCCAGGGATTCACGGCGCTGCCAGACAGCATCTACCCGCGCGAATAATTCACCGTTCAGATAGATATCATTAGCCAGTTCCGCCAGTTCAGCGGAAAACTGTTCATCAAGACGCTGTAATTCATCATTGGTATGCGCCGCAGTCATCGCAAAAAAGACGCTGGTAACGCGGGTAAGTAATTCTCCGCTTTGTTCCAGTGCCAGAATAGTATTGTTGAAATCAGGCGTTTGCGGGTTAAGCGCGATGGCAGCAATTTCTGCCCGCTTTTGCTGCATTCCCTCATCGAATGCCGGGCGATAGTGATGATTGGCAATTTGATCAAAATGAGGAGCCAGATACGGCAGTGTGCTTTGCACAAGGAAAGGATTCATTGTTGTCATTTTCTTCTCCTGAACGCGAGGTGTTCCATAGCGTAGGCTTACTGATAACGGAGTGCAATCTTGCAAACCAGTATTACCCGCTCTTAAGCATCACGTGCTATGTTATTGACACACAAAAGCGTTGAGGAACAGTGAGATGATCGTTTTAGTAACTGGAGCAACGGCAGGTTTTGGTGAATGCATTACTCGTCGTTTTATTCAACAAGGGCATAAAGTTATCGCCACTGGCCGTCGCCAGGAGCGGTTGCAGGAGTTAAAAGACGAACTGGGAGATAATCTGTATATCGCCCAACTGGACGTTCGCAACCGCGCCGCTATTGAAGAGATGCTGGCATCGCTCCCTGCCGAGTGGTGCAATATTGATATCCTGGTAAATAATGCCGGCCTGGCGTTGGGCATGGAGCCTGCGCATAAAGCCAGCGTTGAAGACTGGGAAACGATGATTGATACCAACAACAAAGGCCTGGTATATATGACGCGCGCCGTCTTACCGGGTATGGTTGAACGTAATCATGGTCATATTATTAACATTGGCTCAACGGCAGGTAGCTGGCCTTATGCCGGTGGTAACGTTTACGGTGCGACGAAAGCGTTTGTTCGTCAGTTTAGCCTGAATCTGCGTACGGACCTGCATGGTACGGCGGTGCGCGTCACCGACATCGAACCGGGTCTGGTGGGTGGCACCGAGTTTTCCAATGTCCGCTTTAAAGGCGATGACGGTAAAGCGGAAAAAACCTATCAAAATACCGTTGCATTGACGCCAGAAGATGTCAGCGAAGCCGTCTGGTGGGTGTCAACGCTGCCTGCTCACGTCAATATCAATACCCTGGAAATGATGCCGGTTACCCAAAGCTATGCCGGACTGAATGTCCACCGTCAGTAATTTTTATACCCGGCGTAACTGCCGGGTTATTGCTTGTCACAAAAAAGTGGTAGACTCATGCAGTTAACTCACTCACAAGCAAGAACGAATGACCGTCGAAACGCAACTTAATCCCACACAGCCTGTCAATCAGCAGATTTATCGTATTCTTCGTCGCGACATTGTCCATTGCCTGATTGCACCAGGCACACCGTTGTCGGAAAAAGAAGTTTCTGTTCGTTTCAATGTGTCACGCCAGCCGGTTCGTGAAGCCTTTATTAAACTGGCGGAAAACGGCCTGATTCAAATTCGGCCGCAGCGTGGCAGCTACGTCAACAAAATTTCCATGGCCCAGGTGCGAAACGGCAGTTTTATCCGTCAGGCCATTGAGTGCGCGGTGGCGCGTCGGGCGGCGAGCATGATTACCGAAAGCCAGTGCTACCAACTGGAACAAAATCTTCACCAGCAACGCATTGCCATTGAGCGCAAGCAACTGGATGATTTTTTTGAACTTGATGACAACTTCCATCAACTCCTGACGCAGATAGCCGACTGTCAACTGGCGTGGGATACCATTGAGAACCTGAAAGCGACCGTTGATCGCGTGCGCTATATGAGTTTCGACCATGTTTCTCCACCAGAAATGCTGTTACGCCAGCATCTTGATATTTTCTCTGCCCTGCAAAAACGTGATGGCGATGCGGTAGAACGTGCAATGACGCAACATTTGCAGGAAATCAGCGAATCCGTGCGCCAGATCCGCCAGGAAAACAGCGACTGGTTTAGCGAAGAGTAATTCATTTACTCTCATCCCATCCGGGATGAGAGGCTTTTCCCCCCGCCTTACGGCTCATGCATGCATCAAAAAAGATGTGAGCTTGATCAAAAACAAAAAATATTTCACTCGACAGGAGTATTTATATTGCGCCCGTTACGTGGGCTTCGACTGTAAATCAGAAAGGAGAAAACACCTATGACGACCTACGATCGTAACCGTAACGCAATCACCACTGGCAGCCGTGTTATGGTTAGCGGCACCGGTCACACTGGCAAGATCCTGTCGATTGATACTGAAGGTCTGACCGCTGAGCAAATCCGCCGCGGAAAAACCGTAGTTGTTGAAGGTTGTGAAGAGAAACTGGCACCTCTGGACCTGATTCGTCTCGGCATGAACTAAGTGTGTGAATGCCGCCGATGGCGGCATTGCTTTTTTTACTTCACGGAATATTTCGCCACGGTCGCTTTCGCGCCATGCGCTAATAAAGACAAGTACGCTTCCGTCACTTTTGCAGTAAACAAGCTATTGTCTGGCAAATCATCACCAAAGATTGCCTTAATCGCCAGCAATGACTGGACGCGCGCTTTCCCTTCGGCACTACTTTGTACAGCCTTCTGAATAACAGGTAACAGTGGGTCACTGATTTCTATCGGATTTCCCTGTTCATCAACACCACCGACATAACGCATCCAACCCGCGACGCCCAGCGCCAGCAGATCGAACTTGCTGTCATGCGCCAGATGCCAGCGAACAGAATCCAACATCCGCTGTGGCAATTTCTGGCTACCATCCATCGCAATCTGCCAGGTTCGATGACGTAACGCCGGGTTGCTATAGCGTGCAATTAATCGGTTAGCGTAATCTTGCAAATCAACGCCCTGCACTTTCAGCGTCGGCGCTTGTTCCTGCAACATCAAGCCATACGCCGCATAACGATAATGTTCATCTTCCATGCAGTCATTAATGTGCTGATATCCAGCAAGATAACCCAAATACGCCAGGAATGAATGACTGCCGTTGAGCATGCGCAACTTCATCTCTTCATAAGGCAGCACATCACTAACCAGTTCGGCTCCCGCTTTTTCCCATTCTGGACGTCCGGCAACAAAGTTATCTTCTATTACCCACTGGCGGAAAGGTTCACAGGCAACGCCCGCAGGATCGCCCACACCGGTAAGTTGTTCGATTTTCGCCAGCGTATCCTCTGTCACTGCGGGCACAATACGGTCCACCATTGTTGATGGGAAAGTCACGTTATCTTCGATCCATTGTGCCAGTTTTTCATCAACGGCTTGCGCGTAGGAAGTGACAACGTCACGCATAACATGACCGTTTTCTGGCATGTTGTCACATGACATGACGGTAAATGCGGGAAGTCCTGCCGCTTTACGGCGAGCCAGCGCCTCAACAATCACTCCTGTTGCTGTTTTCGGCTGGTGGGGATTTTGCACGTCGGCAGCGACCATCGGGTGATCGAGCATTAACTGTCCGGTCGCCGGAGAGTGGAAATACCCTTTTTCGGTGATTGTCAGAGAGACAATCGCGATTTGCGGTTCACACATCGCAGCCAACACGGTTTCTAAGCCATCCATCTGTACGTGCAAGGCTTTTTTAACGACGCCAACGACGCGAGCCGTCCACGCATCGGCCGACATTTCCGCAACGGTATAAAGATTATCTTGCTGTTGTAAATCGGCAATTTGCTGTTCGCCGCCGATTAAGTTGACCTCATAATATCCCCAGTCACTGAAATGTTCCGTAGCAAGAATATCGGCATACACGCCCTGATGCGCACGGTGAAATGCACCAAAGCCTAAATGAACAATTCTTGGGGCCAGGTTATTACGATCATAAACAGGGAGTGTCGCTTTTGCTGATAACAAATTATTTCCCATAACAATTCCTTAAATATAAATATGGCAAGCTACATGTTTTGTTATATGAATAAAAATCCCCTCTCCGGTAAGAGAAGGGATTGAGGATTTACAGACTTCTGGAAGGTTGCGCAGCTCTTACAACACGCGGTTGATCTTCCGCGGCGTCTTCCAGCGCACTTAAATCACGGTCTTTCACTTCTGGCATTTTCAGCGCAGAGATTAAACCAATCACTGAATATGCCATGATCATAATGGCGATCGGATACCAGGATTCCGTCATGGTGCAGAAAATACCCGCCAGGATAGGACCAAAACCGGAAGCGATAAGACCACCAATTTCTTTAGAAATAGCCATCCGGGTAAAGCGGTTTTTACAGCCGAACATTTCTGCCATGGTAATGTTTTCCAGAGCAAATAATCCCAGCACCGCACAGTTATGAATCACAATCAGTGCAACCATAATGGTGCTCGGGGCATAGCTTTTATCTACAATGATAGAAAGCATTGGCCATGCCAGCACAATCGCGGAGGTATTCATAATAATATACGGGATCCGGCGACCAATTTTATCGGATAACCAACCAAGGAACGGAATGGTCATAAAGCCGAGAATCGAACTAATCATCAATGCATCTGTTGGAATTGCTTTGTTAAACAATAACGTCTGCACTAAATAGCCTGCAAGGAAAGTCTGAATTAACCCGGAGTTACCCGCCTGACCAAAACGCAGCCCTGTTGCCAGCCAGAAGGATTTGCTCTGGAACATGCTACCAGCAGGTGCAGGTTTTGCTGTGGGTTGGTTGCTGTCATTAACCTTCTCAAAGACCGGGCTTTCTTTCAGATTCATACGTAACCAGATAGCAAAGACCATCACGACAACGCTCGCCAGGAACGGTATACGCCATCCCCACGCCAGCAGTTCCTCTTTACTGAGAATGAAGAACATAAAGGCCCAGATTGCCGTTGCGCTCAAGGTTCCGCAGTTAGTTCCCATAGCTACAAATGAGGAGATAATTCCGCGCTTACCTTTTGGTGCATATTCCGCCAGCATCGTACCGGCACCGGAAATTTCCGCACCTGCACCCAACCCCTGAATAATACGCAGCGTCACCAGCAAGATGGGGGCAAAAACACCAATCTGTGCATAGGTCGGTAACACACCAATTAAGGTGGTACAGATCCCCATCATGGTGATGGTAATAAAGAGCACTTTTTTACGCCCTATTCTGTCGCCCATTTTGCCGAAAATAAATGCTCCGACAATACGCGCCACATAACCTGCACCGTAGGTTCCCATTGCCAAAATTAACGCCATTGCCGTTGATGATTCAGGAAAAAATATTTCATGAAACACTAACGCTGCGCCGAGCGAATATAACTGGAAATCCATAAATTCAAGCGCAGTGCCCAGCCATCCCGATACTGCTGCTTTCACCAAATCCTTAGTGCTTCTTTCATGTTTTTCTATTGTCATAATGGTTATCTCTAAAAAAGAGGTAAGATGCGTACTACTTACTCGCCGTTATTGGTATTATTCAGAAAAAGTGAGCAAGACTTTGCAGCAATGTTTTTGATCCTGTTCAAATAAACTAATGGCATCAGCAACATGCTGGAAATCAAACGTATGGGTAATTAATTTTTCTGGTTTAATTAACCCTTTACTTAACCAGTCGATAACAACCGGAAATTTATTTGCATTTAAGCGTGAAGAGAAAATAGAGAGTTCTTTTCCGGTAATTCCTTGCTGAATCACTTCAGACGGTTCACTGGAGAAGCCCATCAATACAATACGTGCCGCTGGAGAAGCCAGCGTTACGGCCTCTTTCAGGATAGAAGGATGACAAGCCGCATCGATAATTAATGTCGGCTTGATGCCTTTTTCAGCGAAAATCTCGCCAAGCGGTGTCTGGCTGTTATTAATCGCCCAGTCTGCCCCGCTCTCTTTCGCTTTTTCCAGTCGTTCATCAATGCGATCGGCAACAATCACATTTTTAACGTTATAGACGCCTTTTAATACCTGAACGATCGTCAGGCCGATTGGACCGGCACCATAAACCAGAACGGTATCATTTTCAGTCGGTTGACCATGACCGGTAACGTTAGCCGCAATGGTAAAAGGTTCGATCATCACCGCATATTGATCGGCCACTGCTTCAGGAATTTTCCACGCATTTTTTGCCGGAACCACGGCATATTCACTGAAACCACCGTCAGCGTGCACACCTAATACAGCAAGTGTCGTACAAACGTTCGGCTTACCTATAGAGCACGGATAGCAATGCCCACAGCTGACCACCGGATCGACAGCAACGCGTTCACCGACTCTGGCGCTTTCCACACCTTCACCCACCGCATCAATGACGCCAAAGAATTCATGACCAATGACGCGCGGATATTTCGCAAAAGGATTATGCCCACGGTAAATATGGCTATCTGAACCACAAATTCCGGCAAGTTTCACTTTTACTCGTACTTCACCCGCTGACGGGGTGGGTATTTCACGTTCGATAATCGACAGTTGATTCGGTTTTTCAATTAAAATGCTTTTCATTACCTTACTCCTTACCAGTTCCACAGCGTGCCATCTTCCAGACGTGCGACTGGCAGATAAGCAGGTTCATAGGGATATTTCGCCGCCAGCTTTTCATCGAATTCGATGCCAAGACCCGGTTTGTCTCCCGGATGCATATAGCCGTTATCGAAAGTCCAGTTGTGCGGGAAGACTTCGAGCATTTGTTCGGAATAACCCATGTATTCCTGGACACCGAAATTGGGGACCCACAGATCAAAGTGCAGCGCTGCAGCCATGCAGACTGGTGACAAATCGGAAGGACCGTGTGAGCCAGTACGTACCTGATACAGCGAAGCAAAATCGGCAATCCGGCGCATACCGGTAATTCCGCCTGCATGGGTCAGCGTGGTGCGGATATAATCGATGAGTTGCTCTTCAATCAGTTGTTTGCAGTCCCAGATGCTGTTGAAGACTTCACCCACTGCGATGGGTGTGACGGTATGTTGGCGAATGAGACGGAAGCATTCCTGGTTTTCTGCAGGCGTCGGGTCTTCCATCCAGAACATGCGATAATCTTCAATGCTTTTACCAAAGCGCGCCGCTTCAATAGGCGTTAAGCGATGGTGCATGTCATGCAGCAAATGTTCATTAAAACCAAACTTGTTACGTACCGCGTCAAACAATTTCGGCATGAAATCGAGGTATTTCTCCGTCGACCACAGCTGCTCTTCCGGCCACTGTCCTTTGGTTGCGGGTTCATAAGCCAGACCTTTACCTTTCGACATGCCGTAGGTGGTTTTCATACCAGGGATTCCGCACTGCACGCGGATGGCTTTGAATCCCAGCTCCTGATGACGGGCATAATCATCCAGAGCTTCATCAATACTGTGACCGGTGGTATGGCAATAAACCATCACCCCTTCACGAGACGCGCCGCCGAGTAACTGGTAAAGCGGCATGTTGGCAGCTTTGGCTTTAATATCCCACAGCGCCATATCAACCGCTGAAATGGCCGACATCGTAACCGGACCGCGACGCCAGTAAGCACCTTTATAGAAAAACTGCCAGATATCTTCGATACGGTGCGCATCGCGACCAATAAGCTGCGGACAAAGGTGATCCTGCAAATAAGAGGCCACGGAAAGCTCACGTCCATTGAGGGTGGCATCCCCAAGGCCCGTAATACCGTCCTCAGTGGTGATTTTTAATGTGACGAAATTACGCCCCGGACAGGTAACAAAAACTTCAGCCTTTACGATCTTCATGTTCGATTCCTTGCATCGCTTGTCGTGATGCATGAAATCTACGCAACTGAGCTACTACCATACAAGTATAAAGATCGAAAAAAGCCGGAGTGATCACAAAAAAAGGCGTATATTTGCGCTGTGAATGGTTGACAAAAGATGAAATAGAATACCTTTTGTCAGCTGACACTTCCTCTTATCTTATTGATAAAATGGATTTATGTTCCTACGTGCGCCCCCAGCCCGCAACAATGATCAACATGCCGCAAAGCGCAATCAACGCACCCGTCCAGTCATAAAGAGTCAGTTTCACGCCATCCACAACGCGCAGCCACATCAACGCCGTGCAGACATAAACGCCACCATAAGCCGCGTAAACACGCCCACTCGCCGCTGGATGCAACGTTAACAACCAGACAAACAGCGCCAGTGAAATCCCCGCCGGAAGCAACAGCCAGATACTGGCGTTTCGTTTTAACCACAACCAGGGCAGAAAGCATCCAATAATTTCACACAGCGCAGTAGCAAAAAATAGTAACGTTGTTTTAATCATCTTTGTCTCTTATTGACATCATGTATAGTTATAGGGCGACATAATATCATCAATATAAACACCCTCCTGGTACGTTTTGCGTCCGCAGTGGATGGTGTAGAATCACCTTTAATCATTCATACAGGGAATGAATTATGAAAATCACTCTCAGCAAACGAATCGGCCTGCTCGCTATTCTGCTGTCTTGCGCACTGGCATTGAGCACAACTGTTCATGCCGAAACTAACAAACTGGTGATTGAGTCTGGCGACAGTGCACAAAGCCGCCAGCACGCCGCTATGGAAAAAGAGCAATGGAATGACACGCGCAATCTGCGCCAGAAAGTGAATAAACGCACTGAAAAAGAGTGGGATAAAGCCGACGCCGCTTTTGATAACCGCGATAAATGTGAGCAAAGCGCCAACATCAATGCCTACTGGGAGCCCAATACTTTGCGCTGCCTGGACCGTCGAACTGGCCGCGTTATTACCCCCTAACCTGTTATTGATTTAAGGAATGTAAGGACACGTTATGCCAAGCGCCCACAGTGTTAAGCTACGCCCGCTGGAGCGTGAAGATTTACGCTATGTACATCAACTCGACAACAACGCCAGTGTGATGCGTTACTGGTTTGAGGAACCCTACGAAGCCTTTGTTGAACTCTCTGATCTGTATGATAAGCATATTCACGATCAGAGCGAACGGCGCTTTGTGGTGGAATGTGACGGCGAAAAAGCCGGTCTGGTGGAGCTGGTGGAAATTAACCATGTTCATCGCCGCGCAGAATTTCAGATAATTATCTCCCCGGAGTATCAGGGGAAAGGTCTGGCAACCCGTGCCGCCAAATTAGCAATGGACTATGGCTTTACCGTTCTCAATCTCTATAAGCTGTATCTGATCGTTGATAAAGAGAATGAAAAAGCGATTCACATTTACCGCAAGCTTGGCTTTTCGGTTGAAGGTGAATTGATGCACGAGTTCTTTATTAATGGTCAATATCGTAATGCCATTCGCATGTGTATATTCCAGCATCAGTATCTGGCAGAGCACAAAACACCGGGTCAGACTCTCCTGAAGCCGACCGCACAATAGCATTAATAATAATCGATCGTATTTTTGATGGTGTAAACCCGTTCGACGGCGGGTTTTACTCCTTCATCAACAATGATTAGCTGACAGTCCACCGGATTAGCGTGACTGTCATATTCACAGCTCTGTTTTACATTACCAACCCGTTGATTATTCAGTAAAGTAACCGCTGTGTAATCTAATTTTTTGATCGGATCCGTTGATGGCGTGGCGCTGACAGATAATGTTTTGTCGTTACTTTTCGTGGTTTTACCCAGCGGATAACCCTGATCATCATAGCGATATTCCATCTGCATTTGTTTGCTGCTGGCTTTAATCACGAAGCCATTATCATCGGTTTCCCAACTCACCCCGGCAGAAGGTAATTCTGCTAGCTGGCATTTTCCCTGTAAACGTACTCTCTTCTCCAGCGTCTCGGCATCACGGTAATAATTGGCGTCCAGTACCAGAGCGACCACGGTATTATTTTCCAGATCCAGTAATTCGAGTGAATCAAAACAGCCTTCTTCCGACAAAGTCCCAGAAACACGTTTCGTCACTTCACCTTGCTCATCCATTAATGTCTGAGTGAAATCTTTTACCGGACCACGCAGCGGATCAAAATCGAATTCATTAGAGAAACTGGCCATCTCAGGGGTAAATGAAAGTGTTACCTCTGTGCGGTCACATCCTGTGAGGAATATCGCGAGTAAGCATGGTAGTAATTTGTATTTCACAACAGTCACCAGAGAGTAGAGATGATTCTCAATCATAGTAGCAAATACAGTACTTTACACGTTAAATGCTATGCTTAAAGAAGTTATCTTCGCGTAAGGAGCTTATGATGAAACTCTCAACCTGCTGTGCCGCGCTTCTGCTCGCCCTCGCCTCACCCGTGGTACTCGCCGCGCCGGGATCCTGTGAGCGCATACAGAGCGATATATCACAGCGCATTATCAATAATGGCGTACCCGAAAGCAGCTTCACGTTAAGTATTGTACCCAATGACCAGGTTGATCAGCCTGATTCCCAGGTCGTCGGCCATTGCGCTAATGATACGCATAAAATTCTCTATACCCGCACCACCAGCGGTAACGTCTCTGCTCCCGCGCAGTCTACCCAGGATGGCGCGCCTGCCGAACCGCAGTAATACATTATCGACTGAACGCCGGATACGACACATCCGGCGATTTGAACATACAACATAATCCCACCTTATTACTCATACCCTTCTATTGATATGGATTAATAATTCTTAACCCAAAATGGGTAGACTCCCTCTATTGTTAGCGCGCTAAATATTCAATATATAAACATTTATATAACGATAAAGAACAGGGAGTGAGTTATGTCCAAAAATGACCGAATGGTGGGCATCAGCCGCAGAACACTCGTTAAATCAACCGCGATAGGTTCTCTGGCGCTGGCTGCAGGCGGTTTTTCTTTACCGTTCACCCTGCGCAGTGCAGCGGCAACGGTACAACAGGCCAGCGAAAAAGTGATCTGGGGTGCCTGTTCCGTCAACTGTGGTAGCCGCTGTGCACTTCGTCTACATGTTAAAGATAATGAAGTGACCTGGGTGGAAACTGACAATACCGGCAGCGATGAGTACGGCAACCATCAGGTACGCGCCTGTTTGCGCGGTCGCTCCATCCGCCGGCGTATTAATCATCCCGATCGCTTGAATTACCCAATGAAACGCGTGGGTACACGCGGTGAAGGCAAATTCGAACGGATTAGCTGGGATGAAGCCCTGGATACTATCGCCAGTAGCCTGAAAAAAACCGTCGAACAATATGGCAATGAGGCTGTATATATTCAGTACTCTTCGGGGATTGTTGGCGGCAATATGACCCGCTCTTCGCCATCAGCCTCGGCGGTCAAACGCCTGATGAACTGCTACGGCGGTTCACTCAATCAGTATGGCTCCTACAGCACCGCGCAAATTTCCTGTGCCATGCCCTACACCTACGGCAGTAATGATGGCAACAGCACCACGGATATTGAAAACAGCAAGCTGGTCGTGATGTTTGGTAACAACCCGGCAGAAACCCGCATGAGCGGCGGTGGCATCACTTATCTTCTTGAAAAAGCGCGCGAGAAATCGAACGCCAAAATGATTGTTATCGATCCGCGATATACCGATACGGCTGCTGGTCGTGAAGATGAATGGCTCCCTATTCGCCCGGGCACCGATGCCGCGCTGGTTGCGGGTATTGCCTGGGTATTGATTAACGAAAATCTCGTTGATCAACCTTTTCTCGATAAATACTGCGTCGGCTATGACGAAAAAACCTTACCCGCAGATGCACCCAAAAATGGTCACTATAAAGCCTATATTCTTGGTGAAGGTGATGATAACACAGCGAAAACGCCACAGTGGGCTTCGCAAATTACCGGTATCCCGGTAGACCGTATCATCAAACTGGCGCGTGAAATTGGCACAGCAAAACCCGCTTATATCTGCCAGGGCTGGGGGCCGCAACGCCAGGCAAACGGCGAACTGACTGCACGCGCTATTGCTATGTTACCTATTTTGACGGGCAATGTCGGCATCAGCGGCGGAAATAGTGGCGCGCGTGAATCGACCTATACCATTACCATAGAACGCCTGCCGGTGCTGGATAATCCGGTCAAAACGTCAATCTCCTGCTTCAGCTGGACAGATGCTATCGATCATGGTCCGCAAATGACGGCAATCCGCGACGGCGTCCGCGGCAAAGATAAACTGGATGTGCCCATTAAGTTCATCTGGAACTACGCGGGAAATACCCTCGTTAATCAGCATTCTGACATCAACAAAACGCATGAAATTCTGCAGGACGAATCGAAATGCGAAATGATTGTGATCATCGAAAACTTTATGACCTCATCGGCAAAATATGCCGACATTCTGCTGCCAGACCTGATGACCGTTGAGCAGGAAGATATTATTCCTAACGACTACGCCGGTAACATGGGATATCTCATTTTCCTCCAGCCTGTCACCAGCGAAAAATTCGAACGCAAACCGATTTACTGGATCCTGAGTGAAGTCGCGAAACGTCTTGGACCTGACGTCTATCAAAAGTTCACAGAAGGTCGCACGCAGGAACAATGGTTACAACATCTGTACGCCAAAATGCTTGCCAAAGATCCGGCGTTACCGTCTTACGACGAACTGAAAAAAATGGGTATCTATAAGCGTAAAGATCCCAATGGCCATTTTGTCGCCTACAAAGCATTTCGTGACGACCCCGAGGCAAATCCACTTAAAACGCCTTCCGGTAAGATTGAAATTTATTCCAGCAGGCTGGCGGAAATTGCCCGTACCTGGGAACTGGAAAAAGATGAAGTGATAAGCCCATTGCCAGTTTATGCCTCAACCTTTGAAGGCTGGAACTCCCCTGAACGTAGAACCTTCCCACTGCAACTGTTTGGTTTCCATTACAAATCCCGTACTCACTCGACCTACGGCAATATTGATCTCCTGAAGGCTGCCTGCCGTCAGGAGGTGTGGATCAACCCTATAGATGCGCAGAAACGTGGGATTGCCAACGGCGATATGGTGCGGGTGTTTAACCATCGTGGCGAAGTTCGGCTACCAGCCAAAGTAACACCACGTATTCTCCCTGGAGTTAGCGCTATGGGCCAGGGAGCCTGGCACGAGGCCAATATGTCTGGCGATAAAATCGACCATGGCGGCTGTGTGAATACGCTAACCACTCTGCGCCCTTCACCACTGGCGAAGGGAAACCCGCAGCACACTAATCTGGTCGAGATCGAAAAAATATAACCCACGACAACCATAAATTCTGGCATGACATTTTGTTTGAAAAGCAATAAGTGAGTAATGATGAAAATCCATACCACAGAGGCGCTCATGAAGGCTGAAATCAGCCGTAGAAGTCTGATGAAAACCTCCGCACTTGGCAGTCTTGCGCTGGCAAGCAGTGCTTTCACTCTGCCATTTTCCCAAATGGTCCGGGCGGCAGAGGCTCCGGTAGAAGAGAAAGCGGTCTGGAGTTCCTGCACCGTTAACTGCGGGAGCCGCTGTCTGTTACGTTTGCATGTGAAAGATGACACCGTGTACTGGGTGGAGTCTGATACGACAGGTGACGACGTCTACGGTAACCATCAGGTTCGAGCGTGTTTACGCGGGCGCTCTATCCGCCGACGGATGAATCATCCTGATAGGTTGAAATATCCCATGAAGCGCGTCGGCAAGCGCGGTGAAGGTAAATTTGAACGGATAAGTTGGGACGAAGCCCTGGATACCATCAGTGATAATCTTCGGCGGATCCTGAAAGATTACGGCAATGAGGCTGTACATGTCCTGTACGGAACAGGCGTAGATGGCGGAAACATCACCAACTCAAACGTCCCGTACCGTCTGATGAACTCTTGCGGTGGTTTTCTCAGTCGCTATGGCAGCTACAGTACCGCACAGATCAGTGCCGCAATGAGTTATATGTTCGGTGCCAATGATGGCAACAGCCCGGATGATATCGCCAATACGAAACTGGTCGTTATGTTCGGAAATAACCCGGCAGAAACGCGGATGAGCGGCGGTGGTGTCACTTACTACGTCGAGCAAGCCCGCGAACGTTCAAACGCACGCATGATCGTCATCGATCCACGTTATAACGACACTGCTGCCGGGCGTGAAGATGAATGGCTGCCCATTCGCCCTGGCACCGATGGCGCACTGGCCTGTGCGATTGCCTGGGTACTGATTACTGAAAACATGGTCGATCAGCCATTTCTCGACAAATATTGTGTTGGTTACGATGAAAAAACGCTGCCCGCCAACGCACCACGTAACGCGCATTATAAAGCCTATATTCTGGGCGAAGGGCCTGACGGCATAGCTAAAACGCCGGAATGGGCAGCAAAAATCACCAGCATCCCGGCAGAAAAAATTATCCAGTTGGCACGAGAGATCGGTTCAGCAAAACCTGCTTATATTTGTCAGGGTTGGGGGCCACAACGACATTCCAACGGCGAGCAAACGTCCCGCGCTATTGCCATGCTTTCCGTTCTCACCGGTAACGTCGGCATAAACGGCGGCAACTCAGGTGTACGCGAAGGTAGCTGGGATCTGGGGGTAGAATGGTTCCCGATGCTTGAGAATCCTGTTAAAACGCAGATTTCCGTCTTTACATGGACAGATGCCATCGACCATGGTACGGAAATGACCGCGACCCGTGATGGTGTTCGTGGAAAAGAAAAACTGGATGTCCCCATCAAGTTTTTATGGTGCTACGCCAGTAACACATTGATCAATCAACATGGCGACATCAATCACACCCATGAGGTGCTTCAGGATGACAGCAAGTGCGAGATGATTGTTGGCATTGACCACTTCATGACGGCCTCGGCTAAGTATTGCGATATCCTGTTGCCCGACCTGATGCCAACAGAGCAAGAAGACCTTATCTCTCATGAATCTGCAGGGAATATGGGCTATGTGATCCTCGCCCAACCCGCAACCTCAGCAAAATTTGAACGCAAACCCATCTACTGGATGCTGAGTGAAGTCGCCAAACGCTTAGGACCAGACGTTTATCAAACCTTTACTGAAGGTCGCAGTCAGCATGAATGGATCAAATATCTCCATGCGAAAACGAAGGAACGTAACCCTGAGATGCCCGACTACGAGGAGATGAAAACGACCGGGATCTTTAAGAAAAAATGCCCGGAAGAACACTACGTCGCTTTCCGCGCATTCCGTGAAGATCCACAGGCAAACCCGTTGAAAACACCTTCGGGGAAAATCGAAATTTATTCTGAACGACTGGCGAAGATTGCAGATACCTGGGAATTGAAAAAAGATGAAATTATTCATCCCCTTCCTGCGTATACCCCAGGTTTTGATGGCTGGGACGATCCCCTGCGGAAAACCTATCCACTGCAGTTAACGGGCTTCCACTACAAAGCGCGTACCCACTCCAGCTACGGCAATATTGATGTGTTACAGCAGGCCTGCCCACAAGAGGTGTGGATCAACCCCATTGATGCTCAGGCACGCGGTATCCGTCATGGCGATACCGTGCGGGTATTTAACAATAATGGAGAAATGCTGATTGCCGCAAAAGTGACTCCGCGTATTCTGCCTGGCGTTACCGCCATCGGGCAAGGTGCGTGGCTTAAAGCGGATATGTTTGGTGACCGGGTCGATCACGGCGGCAGTATCAATATTCTGACCTCTCACCGCCCTTCACCGCTGGCAAAGGGAAACCCGTCGCACAGCAATCTTGTCCAGATCGAAAAGGTTTAAGGAGTAGCCCATGACCACACAATATGGATTTTTTATCGATTCCAGCCGCTGTACTGGCTGTAAAACCTGCGAACTGGCGTGCAAAGATTTTAAAGATCTTGGCCCGGAAGTCAGTTTCCGCCGTATTTATGAATACGCTGGCGGCGACTGGCAGGAAGATAATGGCGTCTGGCACCAGAACGTGTTCGCTTATTATCTCTCCATCTCCTGTAACCATTGCGATGACCCCGCATGTACAAAAGTCTGCCCCAGCGGCGCAATGCATAAGCGTGAAGATGGCTTTGTGGTGGTTGATGAAGATGTTTGTATCGGCTGCCGCTACTGCCACATGGCTTGTCCGTACGGCGCGCCACAGTACAATGCTGAAAAAGGGCACATGACGAAGTGCGATGGTTGTTATTCGCGCGTCGCCGAGGGGAAACAACCCATATGTGTCGAATCCTGCCCGCTGCGTGCACTTGAGTTCGGTCCAATTGAAGAGCTGCGCCAGAAGCACGGCACTCTGGCTGCCGTCGCGCCACTGCCGCGCGCGCATTTCACAAAACCCAATATCGTTATCAAACCTAACGCCAACAGCCGCCCGACCGGCGATACCACTGGTTATCTGGCTAATCCGGAGGAAGTGTAAAATGGGAAATGGATGGCATGAGTGGCCACTGGTTATCTTTACCGTATTGGGTCAATGCGTAGTAGGCGCGCTGATTGTTAGCGGAATTGGCTGGTTCGCCGCCAAAAATGACGCAGACCGTCAGCGTATTGTCCGTGGCATGTTTTTCCTCTGGCTGTTGATGGGCATCGGGTTTATTGCCTCTGTCATGCACCTGGGATCGCCACTGCGAGCGTTTAACTCGCTGAATCGAATCGGAGCTTCTGGTCTGAGTAACGAGATTGCTGCCGGTTCCATATTTTTTGCCGTTGGCGGACTATGGTGGCTGGTGGCGGTCATCGGTAAAATGCCGCAAGCGTTGGGGAAACTCTGGTTACTTGTCAGCATGGCGCTCGGCGTCATTTTCGTCTGGATGATGACCTGCGTGTATCAAATCGACACCGTGCCAACCTGGCATAACGGTTACACTACGCTGGCTTTCTTCCTGACGGTATTGTTGAGCGGTCCAATACTTGCTGCCGCAATTCTGCGGGCAGCTCGCGTTACATTTAATACCACACCATTTGCCATCATTAGCGTTTTGGCGCTGATCGCTTGTGCCGGGGTGATTGTGCTGCAAGGTTTGTCTCTGGCGTCTATTCACTCATCCGTGCAACAAGCCAGCGCACTGGTACCAGATTACGCCTCCTTACAGGTCTGGCGTGTGGTATTGTTATGCGCAGGTCTTGGATGCTGGCTTTGCCCGCTCATTCGTCGCCGTGAACCTCACGTTGCCGGACTTATTCTGGGGCTAATCCTCATACTTGGCGGTGAGATGATCGGGCGTGTGCTCTTTTATGGCCTGCACATGACAGTAGGAATGGCTATTGCAGGTTAACAAATTGGTGCGGGGCAACCCGCACATTTCAGGATGTTAGGAATGACCCATTTTTCACAGCAAGATAATTTTTCTGTCGCGGCGCGCGTGTTGGGCGCGCTGTTTTATTACGCTCCAGAGAGTGCGGAAGCCGCACCTCTGGTTGCGGTACTCACCAGTGACGGCTGGGAAACTCAGTGGCCTCTACCAGAAGCGTCATTAGCGCCGCTGGTGACGGCTTTTCAGACACAGTGTGAAGAGACTCACGCCCAGGCCTGGCAGCGTTTGTTTGTCGGCCCGTGGGCACTGCCGTCTCCGCCGTGGGGGGCGGTCTGGCTGGATCGCGAATCTGTGCTGTTTGGCGATTCAACATTGGCACTTCGTCAGTGGATGCGCGAGAAAGGCATTCAGTTTGAAATGAAGCAAAACGAACCGGAAGATCATTTTGGTTCACTGCTGTTGATGGCTGCGTGGTTGGCGGAAAATGGTCGCCAGACAGAATGCGAAGAATTGCTGGCATGGCACCTTTTTCCGTGGTCAACACGTTTTCTTGATGTTTTTATCGAAAAAGCAGAACACCCTTTCTACCGTGCACTGGGTGAACTGGCTCGCTTAACGCTGGCGCAATGGCAATCACAACTGTTAATTCCTGTCGCGGTTAAACCGCTGTTTCGATAGGATCACCGTAATATTGCCGGATGGTGACGATTACGCGCAATCCGGCAATAATAGGTTACAGTGTCACGTTTTTTTATCTCTTAAAGCACGCACTGCTTTTGCGGCTGGCCTCTTTTGTCGCAAAATAGTCGCCCGTGTTTCATTGCCCATTTCTGCTCATGCATCATCTACACATCTATCCGGATCTGCGCACTATGTTCCGCCGTCTGCTTATCGCAACAGTCGTCGGTATTCTCGCGGCCTTTGCCGTTGCCGGGTTTCGTCATGCGATGCTGCTACTGGAGTGGTTGTTCCTCAATAATGACTCCGGCAGTCTGGTCAATGCAGCGACAAACCTTTCCCCCTGGCGACGGTTGCTAACTCCGGCGCTCGGCGGACTGGCGGCGGGTTTGTTGCTGATGGGCTGGCAGAAATTTACCCAACAACGCCCTCATGCGCCGACCGATTACATGGAAGCGTTGCAAACCGATGGACAGTTCGATTACGCAGCAAGCCTGGTTAAATCGCTTGCCTCGCTGCTGGTAGTAACCAGCGGCAGTGCAATTGGTCGCGAAGGTGCGATGATTCTTTTAGCTGCCCTTGCCGCCTCCTGTTTTGCCCAACGTTTTACGCCACGCCAGGAGTGGAAATTATGGATCGCCTGTGGGGCCGCGGCGGGAATGGCTGCGGCCTATCGTGCCCCGCTTGCTGGCAGTTTATTTATAGCCGAAGTGCTGTTTGGCACTATGATGTTGGCCTCTCTCGGCCCGGTGATTATTTCCGCCGTCGTGGCATTGCTGGTTAGCAATCTGATTAATCATAGCGACGCGTTACTCTACAACGTACAACTCTCAGTGACGGTTCAGGCTCGTGACTATGCGCTGATTATCAGTACAGGTGTGCTGGCAGGTCTGTGCGGACCACTGTTGTTAACGTTAATGAACGCCTGTCATCGTGGATTTGTGAGTCTCAAACTTGCGCCGCCCTGGCAACTGGCACTAGGCGGGTTGATCGTGGGTCTGCTTTCCCTGTTCACACCTGCAGTGTGGGGCAACGGCTATAGCACCGTACAATCCTTTTTAACCGCCCCACCACTGTTAATGATCATTGCCGGGATCTTCCTTTGTAAACTGTGTGCCGTGCTGGCGAGTAGCGGTTCCGGCGCACCCGGTGGGGTCTTTACACCGACGCTATTTATCGGTCTTGCCATTGGCATGTTGTATGGTCGTAGCCTGGGATTATGGTTCCCTGATGGCGAAGAAATTACACTTTTACTCGGATTGACCGGGATGGCGACACTGTTGGCGGCGACCACGCACGCGCCGATTATGTCGACGTTGATGATATGTGAAATGACCGGGGAGTATCAGCTACTCCCCGGTTTATTGATTGCCTGCGTAATTGCGTCGGTAATTTCGCGGACGTTACACCGTGACTCTATCTACCGCCAGCACACTGCGCAGCATAGCTAAGCGGATGTATTGCCCCAGTTCACGCTGTTCGGCGCGCGGCAGATAAGGCAGTTCACCAATGAGCGGTGCCGGAAGTTTTTTACCCAGCACATCAATGATTTCCGCATAATGCGCCAGTCCTGGGTTGATTCGGTTAGCCACCCAGCCAATGAGCGGCAGCCCGTCGTTGGCGATCGCCTGAGCTGTTAGCAGTGCATGGTTAATGCAACCTTCCTGAATACCGACAACCATCAACACCGGCAGTTGTTCCTGCACTACCCATTCAGAGAGTGGACGCAAATCATTCATCAGACTGCGCCAGCCGCCAGTCCCTTCTACCACGACATGATCGACTTTTTCGGTCAGGTTTGCCAGGCCGTTTGAAATGAGGGTGTAATTGATTGGGCAACTGTGCGCCACGCTACTTTCTTCTTCGCTTAACGCGATAGGATTAACTGCTTCATAAGGCAGTTCGATGGTTGAAACACTCTGCAACACCAGGGCATCTTTATTACGCAGCCCTTCGGGTGTCTCTTTGCTCCCCTTCGCTACGGGTTTATATCCCGCAACCGTTTTTCCCTGGGAGGCTAACGCTTGTAGCAATGCGCGGGAAACCACCGTTTTCCCTACAGAAGTGTCTGTACCGGTAATAAAGAAACGCTTCAGCATCACTAACTCCACCGTTATGCTTCACAAATATAAACCAGGAAAATAATTAACCTTGAAAGTCTAAGTTATGCTTTCCTGGCCCAAATTGAGATAGCGCAAATTTTGGTAGAACAGTTAAAAAATGTTAACCCTGCAACAGACGAATCAACAAAGAACCGTTATACATCGCGTCTTTTACCAGTGCAGCGCCTGCCATCGTGCCCTGGTTAGAAAACTGAGTACTCTCAACGCTGATGTGCTGACTATACGCAGGAAGGGCCTGCTGACGGATGCTGTCTGAGATGACCGGGAAGAGGATATCTGCCGCTTTACTTAACGGTGAGCCAATCAGTATTTTTTGTGGGTTAAATAAATTCACCATGATGGCAAGAATGCGCCCTACATGCGCGCCCACCCCGGTAATGATGTCTTTTGCCAGCAGATCGCCGCGCAATGCCGCCTGACACAATGAGTCCACGGTTAACGGTTGTCCATGTAACATCGAGCTCATGGATTGATTAAGACGCAGCTGTGCCAGCTCAAGTATACTGTCCACACTGGCGATGGTTTCGAGGCAGCCGTGATTCCCGCAATAACAACGTTTCCCATACGGGTCGACCTGTGTGTGGCCTATTTCCACGAGGCTACTGCTGCCTGCGTGTAGCAGATGACCATCGGTAATGACGCCCGCCCCCACGTTGTGATCGATAACCACCTGAATCACATCGCGCGCCCCGCGTGAGGCACCAAACAAGGCCTCTGCCATCGTCCATGCGCTGATATCATGCTGAATATAAACCGGAACGCCGGTATGCTGCTCCAGAGCCTCGCCGAGCGGCATCTCTTTTACATCCTCGTAGAACGGCATGCGATGTACAATGCCATTTTCCGTATCAATAATTCCCGGCAGGGTTATGGCAATCGAAGTTAGACGCTCAAGTTTTTTCTGGTGGCGGATAAAAAACTGATCGATATGGGAAATGATACGATCCAGCAATGGCGAGTCATCTTTTAACGCCAGTTCCTGCGACTCTTCCACCACCAGTTTGCTGCTCAGATCGCGCAGAGCAAGGAAAATCTCCCCGCGACTAATGCGCAGAGAAAGATAGTGCCAGGCTTCAGTTTCAACCACCAGCCCCACCGCCGGACGGCCACGGTTCCCCGCTTCTTTGATTTCCAGCTCTTGCACCAGGTGTGCTTCGAGCATCTCACGGACAATTTTAGTGATACTGGCAGGAGCCAGTTGCGCCAGACGGGAAAGATCGATACGCGAGACTGGACCAAGCTGATCAATCAGGCGATAAACCGCGCCCGCGTTGGTCTGCTTTATTTGATCAATGTGCCCAGGCTGGTTTTCAGCAACCACCGCATACTCCCTATATTTTCGCGCTCCGAAATAATCTGTAGGCTATGGTGAAGCACTTCAATACGTGTCGTCAAATTTTTACTTAGGCATGTGATTAACAGCACATTTTTCGGGCTTTTTCGCTGAAATTTCCCTCACCTGAGAGCATTCAGCAGATGAATACGAAAGTTACGCGCAGCTGGACTTTGTTCATGATGTTTCGGCCAGACCAACCACATTTCAGAAACCGCATCCTCTTCAGCAATCGGCACCCAGCGCATTTCGTTGAGCTGAACACGTTTAAATGAAGCAGGCAAAATTGAAACACCCAGACCGGCGGAAACCAGACCGATGATGGTCATTGCCTCGCCCACCTCCTGAGTGATGACGGGCGTCAAATGGTAACGTCGCATCAGTCCGAGAATATCGTCATACAGCCCTGTCCCGACGTGCGGATCAAAAAAGACAAAGGGTTCTTTCGCCAGTTCAGCCAGCGTTACATTCGGGTTATTTGCCAGGGGATGATCGTGCGGGATCATCGCCATAAGCGGTTCATGGACGATGACTGCGTGTTCAAGCGTCTCCGGTAACGCTGTGTTACGCAGCAATCCCATATCCAGCGTTCCTTCAATGAGCGGAGCGATTTGCTCACGAGTGTTCATTTCGCGGGTTTGTAAATGGACATCAGGATAATCACGGCGAAACAGCGATAACGTATCGGACACCGCCCGAATAAAAGGAGCGGACGAAGTAAAACCAATACGCAACTCCCCCGCTTCACCCTGATGCAGCCTTTCAGCGCGAGCGGCAGCGTCATCCACCATAGACAGGATTTGCCGACTATCTGCAAGAAACTGTTTTCCTGCTGCCGTCAGCAATACACTGCGATTGGTTCGTGCCAGCAGTCGGGCACCAATTTGTTGCTCCAGCGCCTGAATCTGCTGACTTAGCGGCGGTTGCGAAATATTCAGGCGGGCAGCGGCGCGCCCGAAATGCAGCTCTTCCGCAACAGCAACAAAGTAACGCAGATGACGAAGTTCAATATTCATATTTAAAACATCTTATTTGAGATTATTAATATATTAGACAGAACAATTCGATTTTCCTACCCTATGTATAAGCCTGATCCACAGGCATATTTAGCAAGGATTTCAAGTGAGCCGTACTACAACTGTTGATGGCGCTCCGGCAAGCGACACTGACAAGCAAAGCATTTCTCAGCCAAATCAATTTATTAAACGCGGTACGCCGCAATTTATGCGCGTCACCCTGGCGCTGTTCTCTGCCGGACTGGCAACCTTCGCACTTCTCTATTGTGTGCAACCTATCCTTCCGGTGCTTTCGCAGGAGTTTGGCTTAACGCCCGCGAACAGTAGTATTTCACTGTCCATTTCCACGGCGATGTTGGCTATTGGTTTGCTGTTTACTGGCCCCCTATCCGATGCCATTGGTCGCAAACCAGTGATGGTCACGGCGCTACTGTTGGCCTCCATTTGTACGTTACTTTCGACAATGATGACCAGCTGGCACGGCATTTTGATTATGCGCGCCTTGATTGGGCTTTCGTTAAGTGGCGTGGCAGCTGTTGGCATGACTTATCTTAGCGAGGAAATCCACCCCAGTTTCGTGGCCTTTTCGATGGGGTTGTATATCAGCGGCAACTCAATTGGCGGCATGAGCGGGCGCTTAATTAGTGGTGTCTTCACGGACTTTTTCAACTGGCGAATTGCTCTGGCGGCAATCGGTTGTTTCGCGCTAGCCTCGGCGTTGATGTTCTGGAAAATCCTTCCGGAATCACGCCATTTTCGCCCGACTTCGCTGCGCCCTAAGACGTTATTTATCAACTTTCGTCTGCACTGGCGTGACCGGGGATTACCGTTATTGTTCGCAGAAGGCTTTTTGCTGATGGGGTCGTTCGTCACGCTGTTTAATTACATCGGCTATCGGTTGATGCTTTCCCCCTGGCATGTCAGTCAGGCCGTGGTTGGCTTATTATCGCTGGCTTATTTGACCGGTACATGGAGCTCACCTAAAGCCGGAACCATGACCACCCGCTACGGGCGCGGTCCGGTGATGTTGTTTTCGACGGGGGTTATGCTGTTTGGTTTACTGATGACCTTATTCAACTCGCTGTGGCTGATCTTTGCCGGAATGTTACTCTTCTCAGCCGGATTCTTCGCAGCCCACTCAGTAGCCAGCAGCTGGATCGGCCCCCGCGCAAAACGCGCTAAAGGCCAGGCCTCCTCGCTGTATCTGTTCAGTTACTATCTGGGGTCGAGTATTGCCGGGACGCTGGGTGGTGTTTTCTGGCATAACTATGGCTGGAACGGCGTCGGCGCATTTATTGCTCTGATGCTGGTCATTGCTCTGCTGGTCGGGACGCGTTTGCATCGTCGTCTGCACGCCTGAAAAATAAGCCCGGACTGCGGTAACTACACGTCCGGACTTATTGCTTGCTCAAACCAACGTTAATAGCCATCCTAAAATAGACGAAGCGCCAGCCAATTCCCGCAGCGCGTCTAGCGTCATCAGGATTATAAGTACCCAAATAAACGGATTCATTTTGCTGTGTGTCATTTATTACTGATGCGCAGTTATTCTACCGCTTTGTAAGTAGTAAAATAGTTAACCCGATCAAGACTACTATTATTGGTAGCTAAATTTCCCTTAAGTCACAATACGTTATTATCAATGCTGTAATTTATTCAGCGTTTGTACATATCGTTACACGCTGAAACCAACCACTCACGGAAGTCTGCCATTCCCAGGGATATAGTTATTTCAACGGCCCCGCAGTGGGGTTAAATGAAAAAACAAATTGAGGGTATGACAATGAAAAAAGTATTAGCTCTGGTTGTTGCCGCTGCTATGGGTCTGTCTTCTACCGCCTTTGCTGCAGAGACTGCGACCACACCTGCTCCGACTGCGACGACCACCAAAGCAGCGCCGGCGAAAACGACACATCATAAAAAACAGCATAAAGCAGCACCTGCCCAGAAAGCGCAGGCGGCTAAAAAGCATCATAAAAATACGAAAGCTGAACAGAAAGCCCCTGAACAAAAAGCGCAGGCAGCGAAGAAACACGCCGGGAAACACAGCCATCAGCAACCGGCAAAACCTGCTGCACAACCCGCAGCGTAAGTTTTCAACAGTAATGCTGGCGCGCCCCCTCGCGCCTGAAAATTACGGTGCTAAGCGGGTAACGTTTAGCACCGCCTTTAGCGGAGGGTAGTATGGTGGGCCGTTATCGCTTTGAGTTCATTCTTATCATCCTTATTTTATGCGCACTGATTGCCGCCCGTTTTTATCTTTCCTGACTGTAGTTATCTGATTTTACTCCCACTTTCATCCCGTCCCGTCTATAGTATTTATGAGGGTTTGCTTTTAATAATCATAATTACCCACCAGAGTGTGATATGCGTACAACCATTGCTGTAGTGTTGGGTGCAATTAGTTTGACGTCTGCTTTTGTGTTTGCAGATAAACCAGACGTTGCCAAATCGGCAAACGATGAGGTCAGCACCCTGTTTTTTGGTCATGATGATCGTGTGCCAGTGAATGACACGACCCAATCACCGTGGGATGCGGTTGGGCAACTGGAAACGGCCAGCGGCAATTTATGTACGGCGACGCTGATTGCACCCAATCTGGCATTAACGGCAGGACACTGTTTATTGACACCTCCAAAGGGTAAAGCCGATAAAGCAGTGGCGCTGCGTTTTGTGTCAAATAAAGGTCTTTGGCGCTATGAGATCCACGACATAGAAGGCCGCGTTGATCCGACACTGGGAAAGCGGTTAAAAGCAGATGGGGATGGTTGGATTGTTCCTCCCGCAGCTGCACCATGGGACTTCGGCTTGATTGTGCTGCGTAATCCCCCTTCTGGCATTACACCGTTGCCGTTATTTGAGGGAGATAAAGCCGCGCTTACTGCCGCATTAAAATCGGCTGGTCGTAAAGTGACTCAGGCGGGATATCCTGAAGATCATCTCGATACGTTATACAGTCATCAAAACTGTGAAGTGACTGGCTGGGCGCAAACGTCGGTGATGTCACATCAGTGCGATACCTTGCCGGGTGACAGCGGTTCGCCTCTGATGTTGCATACCGATGACGGCTGGCAATTAATTGGGGTGCAAAGTTCGGCTCCTGCCGCGAAAGATCGCTGGCGCGCCGATAACCGGGCCATTTCTGTTACCGGTTTTCGCGACAAGCTGGATCAACTGTCGCAAAAATAATGTTCAAACGCTGCCCGACAGCGCGGGCAGCGTCTTCATCAGGCAAGTTTCACCATGATCATTCCAGCCAACAGCAAGACCAGGCCAATCCAGCCTTTACGATTTAACCGTTGACCAAACAAGATCCAACCTGCGGCTAACGTGGCGGCAATACCAAACCCGCCCCACAATGCATAAGCGACAGACAAGTCGATCCCTTTTACGGCCTGAGAAAGCGCACTAAAGGCAGCCAGCACCGCCGCCAGGGAGAGCAAGCCAAATATTTTGCGACGAAAGCCGTCAGAAAATTTCAAAAAGACGTTAGCAACGATTTCCAGCACGATTGCCAATGCCAGCCAGGCGGCGTGAACCCATTCAAACTGCGCCATGGTTCACCTCCAGTTCAGGTTTACGCGCTTTACGGGTACCTGATTTGATCAACACAATCCCGGCGACCAGGGTGGTTAACCCGGCAATTTTCATCAGCGATAAACTTTCGTCGAATAACAAAACGCTAAACAAGGTAATAAATAAAATACCGATACCTTCCCACAGCGCATAAGCTACGCCTAAGGCGATCTTTTTAACGGCGAAAGAGAGAAATATATACGACAGAGAAATCATCACCAGCATTAAAATAAAGCCGCCATTTCCCTCACTGACGCTCGCCCATTTCATTGACAGCGTACCGGTAATTTCTGTAGCAATAGCCAGGCCTAATAAAATCCAATAAATATACATTGTCCTTCTCCTGCAAGAGAATTATTTTAATTTTCGCTTAATTCAGCGAAACCAAAGTAAAGTGGTCAAGCCCCGCGCATAGGGCAAGCTTAGGCAGAAGAAAGGACTAAAGCGCGTTGCGCCAGTGCTGCTCACCTACGAGCAAGATAGTGGATGAGGTACGAAGATGGGTAAATGTTGAAAATAACGTCCTGAACAAATTGTCCATAATATTACAATTATCCGCAGTGTTGCTTCTCGTCATCGCGGATGATAATTGTCCTCGGTAGTTGAACACGCCTGATTTGTATCATAGCTTAAGAATTAACTCAAAATATTTTCACTTCTTTACCTGAGCGGTTTGATTTTCGTTATGATGACGGAGCGAAAAAGACATTATTATTAGCAAAGGAAGAAAAAACGGGGACAAGCATGGCAAAGCCGATCATCACGCTCAATGGCCTAAAAATCGTCATTATGTTGGGAATGCTGGTCATTATTCTCTGCGGTATCCGTTTTGCCGCCGAGATCATCGTGCCGTTTATTCTCGCATTATTTATTGCTGTTATTCTTAACCCGCTGGTGCAACACATGGTCCGCTGGCGAGTGCCGCGTGTACTGGCGGTGTCGATTTTGATGACCATCATCGTGATGGCGATGGTGTTGCTATTAGCTTATCTGGGTTCCGCGCTCAACGAGTTGACGCGGACGTTACCGCAATATCGCAACTCTATTATGACGCCGCTGCAAGCTCTTGAGCCGTTGTTGCAACGCGTAGGGATTGACGTCTCAGTTGACCAGCTGGCGCATTACATTGATCCGAACGCGGCGATGACGTTGCTCACCAACTTATTGACGCAGTTATCTAATGCCATGTCATCAATATTTTTATTGCTGCTGACGGTGCTGTTTATGCTGCTCGAAGTGCCACAATTGCCCGGAAAATTTCAGCAAATGATGGCGCGTCCGGTTGAAGGGATGGCGGCGATTCAACGTGCAATTGACAGTGTTTCTCATTATCTGGTGCTGAAAACAGCCATCAGCATCATCACCGGCCTGGTCGCCTGGGCGATGCTCGCCGCACTCGATGTTCGCTTCGCTTTTGTCTGGGGATTGCTGGCCTTTGCGCTTAATTACATCCCTAATATTGGTTCAGTTCTCGCGGCAATCCCCCCTATCGCTCAGGTACTGGTGTTTAATGGCTTCTACGAAGCGTTGCTGGTGCTGGCGGGATATCTGCTGATTAATCTGGTCTTCGGCAATATTCTGGAGCCGCGCATCATGGGACGTGGGCTGGGGCTTTCCACATTGGTGGTATTTTTGTCGTTGATTTTTTGGGGATGGTTGTTAGGACCGGTGGGTATGCTGCTTTCCGTGCCGTTAACAATTATTGTCAAAATTGCGCTTGAACAAACAGCGGGAGGTCAAAGCATCGCCGTTCTGTTAAGCGATCTCAATAAAGAGTGACGGCCTCCGCAGAGGCCGTCAGGGTTACAGAGCTTTCAGGATTGCATCCACGCTGGCTTTGGCGTCACCAAACAGCATGTGGGTGTTTTCCTTGAAGAACAGCGGGTTTTGCACACCAGCATAGCCAGTGTTCATCGAACGTTTAAAGACAATCACGTTCTGCGCTTTCCACACTTCCAGCACAGGCATACCAGCAATAGGACTCTTCGGATCATCCTGCGCCGCCGGGTTAACCGTATCGTTAGCACCAATCACCAGTACGGTATCGGTATCAGCAAAGTCATCGTTGATCTCGTCCATTTCCAGCACGATGTCATACGGTACTTTTGCTTCAGCCAGCAATACGTTCATATGTCCAGGCAAACGCCCCGCAACCGGGTGGATACCGAAACGCACGTTGATACCACGAGCGCGCAGTTTCTCGGTAATTTCAGCGACAGGATATTGCGCCTGCGCGACTGCCATGCCGTACCCCGGAGTAATGATCACTGAATGGGAGTTTTTCAGCAGTTCCGCTGTCTCTTCTGCGGTGATTTCGCGGTGCTCGCCCACTTCCTGATCATCGCCAGTAGAAGAGCCGTCGGTGCCGAAACCACCCGCAATAACGCTGATAAAGGAACGGTTCATCGCCTTACACATAATGTAAGAAAGGATAGCGCCCGAAGAACCGACCAGCGCACCGGTCACAATCAGCAGGTCGTTGCTGAGCATAAAGCCCGCAGCCGCAGCCGCCCAGCCGGAGTACGAGTTCAGCATCGACACCACCACTGGCATATCTGCACCACCGATGGAGGCGACTAAATGCCAGCCGAATACCAGCGCAATGGCGGTCATTATCAGCAATGCCAGCACTTGCAGGCCGACGCTATCCGTGCGAACAAATACAATCAGCAGCAGGAAGGAAACGACCAGAGCCGCCAGGTTCATTTTGTGACGGTTTGGCAGCATCAACGGTTTAGACGAAATCTTGCCACACAGTTTGCCGAACGCCACCACCGAACCCGTGAACGTTACCGCCCCGATGAAGATACCGAGGAACACTTCCGTCAGGTGAATATTGACCAGAATCGGTGCCATTCCCGCGTCATGATGCAGATAACTGTTAAAGCCAACCAGCACTGCCGCCAGACCCACGAAGCTATGCAGGATCGCCACCAGTTCTGGCATTTCGGTCATTTCAACTTTCTTCGCCAGACGGATACCAATTGCCCCACCAATGACCATCGCCAGCAAGATCCAGCCAACATTACCCGTATCCGGTCCAAAAATGGTTGCGATTAACGCAATCGCCATCCCGGCGATACCGAAGTTGTTACCCTGGCGAGACGTTTCATGTTTCGAAAGACCGGCCAGACTGAAGATAAACAGGATCGCGGCAACAATGTATGCAGCTGTAACTAATCCTCCAGACATATGTTACCCCTTAATTTTTGCGGAACATTTTCAGCATGCGCTGAGTCACGGTGAAGCCACCGAAAATATTAATGCTGGCTATAAGCACCGCGATAAAACTAAGGAAGCTAACCCAGCCGCCCTGGCCAATCTGCAACAGTGCTCCGACAACAATAATCCCTGAAATCGCGTTGGTGACCGACATCAACGGTGTATGCAGCGCATGCGATACATTCCACACCACGTAATAACCGACAACGCAGGCCAGCGCGAAAACGGTGAAGTGCCCAAGAAACTCTTTCGGCGCAACGCTTGCCAGCCAACCGAAAAGGATGATTGCCAGCGCCATCAATGCGTATTTACGCCACGGTGAGCAGGCACATTTTTCCTCAGTTTTCACTTCCGGTGCCGCTTTTTGTGCCGCCTGCGGCTGAGCTGATACCTGAATCGGCGGTGCCGGCCAGGTAATTTCGCCCGCACGGATCACGGTCACGCCGCGAATCACCACATCATCAAAATCAACAGTGATATTGCCGTCTTTCTCTTTGCACAACAGTTTCAGCAGATTAACGAGGTTAGTACCGTAAAGCTGTGAGGATTGCGTAGGCAGACGGCCCGGAAGATCGGTATAACCAATCACTTTGACACCATTTTCCGTAGTGAAGATTTCACCCGGCACGGTGTATTCACAGTTGCCACCGTTTTGGGCTGCCAGGTCGACAATCACACTGCCCGCCTTCATGGAGTCAACCATTTCACGGGTAATTAGCTTCGGCGCTGGTTTGCCTGGAATAAGCGCGGTGGTGACAATGATATCGACCTCTTTTGCCTGGGCGGCAAAGAGTTCCATTTCCGCTTTGATGAACGCGTCCGACATCACTTTGGCATAGCCATCGCCGCTGCCCGCTTCCTCTTTAAAATCCAGCTCGAGGAATTCCGCGCCCATACTTTGAACTTGTTCTTTCACTTCCGGGCGGGTGTCGAATGCACGCACAATCGCGCCGAGACTGTTTGCTGCGCCAATGGCGGCCAGACCTGCAACACCCGCACCAATCACCATCACTTTTGCCGGTGGCACTTTCCCGGCCGCAGTAATTTGCCCGGTAAAGAAGCGCCCAAATTCATGTGCCGCTTCAACAATGGCGCGATAACCGGCGATGTTCGCCATCGAGCTTAGTGCGTCCAGCGATTGTGCGCGTGAGATACGCGGCACAGAGTCCATCGCCATCACGGTCACGTTACGTTCCGCAAGTTTTTGCATTAATTCCGGATTCTGCGCAGGCCAGATAAAACTCACCAGCGTTGTCCCAGGATTCAGTAACGCAATTTCATCATCTAACGGCGCATTGACCTTCAGAATGATCTCTGACTGCCAGACGCTATTCCCTTCTACAATTTCAGCGCCCGCTTGCACAAACGCTTTATCGTCAAAACTTGCCAGTTGACCCGCGCCGCTCTCTACCGCGACGGTAAAACCCAGTTTCAGCAGCTGTTCCACTGTTTTTGGCGTTGCTGCAACACGGGTTTCATTGGTTAACCGTTCTCTTGGTATGCCAATTCGCATGATATTCCCTTCCATCGGTTTTATTGATGATGGTTTGCCTGTGTCAGGAGCCACACAAGCCGCTCATGTACGAGCTAAATGTTACTCCGTTAAAATAAATTAGTAACAAACGCCCTATAACGTACTGAAAATTATGCCTGTGATCTAGCGCCAAAAATCAGTATTTCGGCGTGAACTCGCAAAATATTAACGATTCAGCCGTGATAGTGGGATAAACACCTTAGAACGCCGGATAAAGACTGATAATTGTCTTCGACGGTCGGGTAAAACGAGACATCGCCCCGGCACGAATCACTACTTAACATTAAATTAACTTATACAATTCAGTTGCTTCAGTAGTAATGATGCTGATACGGCTGTTTTTTAAGCATAGACGGTCATTTGAGCAGGATTAAAATTGGCTTAAGGAATGTGATATGAAAAATGACGCAGACAGTTACACCGTTTAAATGCAATAATCAGCCACGTTTCTCGTTAATAACAATACCAGTACCTGGTTTGCGCAAGGCGAAGGATTATTTTTATGAAGCTTAAGAACACCCTCCTGGCGTCGGCACTGCTTTCTGCTACGGCATTCTCCGTTAACGCAGCAACAGAACTGACACCGGAGCAAGCGGCAGCGGTTAAACCTTTTGACCGTGTAGTGGTTACCGGTCGTTTTAATGCTATTGGCGAAGCGGTGAAAGCCGTTTCTCGTCGCGCAGATAAAGAAGGTGCCGCCTCTTTTTATGTTGTCGACACTTCTGATTTTGGTAACAGCGGTAACTGGCGTGTGGTCGCTGACCTCTATAAAGCCGATGCTGAAAAAGCAGAAGAAACAAGTAATCGCGTAATTAACGGTGTTGTCGAACTGCCGAAAGATCAGGCTGTTCTGATTGAACCGTTTGACACGGTCACCGTCCAGGGCTTCTATCGTAGCCAGCCAGAAGTCAATGATGCCATCACCAAAGCAGCAAAAGCGAAAGGTGCCTACTCTTTCTACATTGTTCGTCAAATCGATGCCAACCAGGGCGGCAACCAGCGTATTACTGCATTCATCTATAAAAAAGATGCTAAGAAACGTATCGTCCAGAGCCCGGATGTGATCCCGGCAGATTCCGAAGCAGGACGTGCAGCTCTGGCTGCCGGTGGCGAAGCCGCGAAGAAAGTTGAGATCCCAGGTGTTGCGACTACCGCATCACCAAGTTCTGAAGTCGGTCGTTTCTTTGAAACCCAGTCATCAAAAGGCGGACGTTACACTGTCACGCTTCCTGACGGCACTAAAGTCGAAGAACTGAACAAAGCGACAGCAGCGATGATGGTCCCGTTCGACAGCATCAAATTCTCTGGCAACTACGGCAACATGACCGAAGTCTCCTATCAGGTTGCGAAACGTGCCGCGAAGAAAGGTGCTAAGTATTACCACATCACCCGCCAGTGGCAGGAACGTGGTAATAACCTGACCGTCAGCGCAGATCTGTATAAATAACTATTCAGTTACTCCTATAAGGCGGCTTGATGCCGCCTTTCGCATTTTTAGTCACAAATTTCCCCGCGACCATTGCATGCAGACACATCTCTTCGTAAAATCCCGCGCTTCAGTGGCAAACTCCATTTTTATGCGTTTTGCCCTAATATTTATTCTTCTTATCACGTTTTAATCACTGGATATCGATGGAAAAGAAACTGGGACTGAGCGCACTCACCGCGCTGGTATTAAGCTCAATGCTGGGCGCGGGTGTTTTCAGTCTGCCGCAAAATATGGCGGCAGTTGCCAGCCCGGCAGCACTGCTCATCGGCTGGGGTATTACTGGCGCTGGCATTTTATTGCTGGCCTTTGCCATGCTGATCCTCACGCGCATTCGTCCCGAACTTGACGGCGGTATCTTTACCTATGCCCGCGAAGGGTTTGGCGAGCTAATCGGCTTTTGTTCCGCATGGGGATACTGGCTGTGCGCAGTCATCGCCAACGTCTCCTATCTGGTGATCGTTTTTTCCGCGTTAAGCTTTTTTACGGACACGCCGGAATTGCGCCTGTTCGGCGATGGTAATACCTGGCAATCGATAGTCGGTGCATCGGCTTTATTGTGGATTGTTCACTTTTTGATCCTGCGCGGGGTGCAAACCGCTGCCAGCATTAACCTGGTGGCGACACTGGCAAAATTGTTGCCGCTGGGTCTGTTTGTTGTGCTGGCGATGATGATGTTCAAACTGGATACCTTCAAGCTCGACTTCACCGGACTTGCACTTGGCGTACCCGTGTGGGAACAGGTGAAAAACACCATGCTGATCACCCTGTGGGTTTTCATTGGTGTGGAAGGTGCCGTGGTTGTTTCTGCGCGTGCGCGTAATAAACGTGATGTTGGCAAAGCGACACTGCTGGCGGTTCTCTCCGCTCTGGGCGTTTACTTGCTGGTAACGCTGCTTTCGCTGGGCGTGGTGGCACGTCCTGAACTGGCTGAAATTCGTAACCCGTCAATGGCCGGTCTGATGGTGGAAATGATGGGACCATGGGGCGAAATCATCATCGCTGCCGGTTTGATCGTTTCCGTTTGCGGCGCGTACTTAAGCTGGACCATCATGGCGGCAGAAGTTCCGTTCCTGGCTGCCACTCATAAAGCATTCCCACGCATTTTTGCGCGCCAGAACGCACAAGCTGCGCCATCCGCCTCGCTGTGGTTGACCAACATCTGCGTGCAAATTTGTCTGGTACTCATCTGGCTGACCGGTTCCGATTACAACACGTTGCTGACCATCGCCTCAGAAATGATTCTGGTGCCCTATTTCCTGGTCGGCGCGTTCTTGCTGAAAATCGCAACCCGTCCACTGCATAAAGCGGTAGGTGTCGGTGCCTGCATTTATGGCTTATGGTTATTGTATGCCTCTGGTCCAATGCACTTGCTGTTATCCGTTGTTCTGTATGCGCCGGGGCTGCTGGTTTTCCTGTATGCGCGCAAAACGCATACACATGATAATGTACTGAACCGTCAGGAAATGGTGCTGATTGGCATGCTGTTAATTGCCTCAGTTCCGGCGACCTGGATGCTGGTGGGATAACGTTCATCCCATCGTTGGATAGCAAAGGAGATAACGATGGGTAAAGCCCAGCCCTTGCCAATATTAATTACTGGCGGAGGTCGTCGCATCGGCCTCGCCCTCGCCTGGCATTTCATTAATCAAAAGCAACCGGTGATTGTCAGCTATCGGACGCACTATCCAGCCATTGATGGACTGATTAAGGCAGGTGCGCAGTGTATTCAGGCTGATTTTTCGACCAACGACGGTGTGATGGCGTTTGCCGATGAAGTACTAAAAAGCACCCATGGTCTGCGTGCTATTTTGCATAACGCCAGTGCGTGGATGGCGGAAAAACCAGGTACACCACTGGCCGACGTACTGGCTTGCATGATGCAGATCCACGTTAATACCCCATACCTGCTCAACCATGCGCTGGAAAGATTACTGCGTGGGCACGGACACGCCGCCAGCGATATCATTCACTTTACCGATTATGTGGTGGAGCGCGGTAGCGACAAACATGTTGCGTATGCTGCAAGCAAAGCGGCACTGGATAATATGACCCGCTCGTTTGCCCGCAAGCTGGCACCGGAAGTGAAAGTGAATTCTATTGCGCCATCGCTGATCCTGTTTAATGAACATGATGATGCCGAATATCGACAACAGGCGCTGAATAAATCACTGATGAAAACCGCGCCTGGCGAGAAAGAAGTGATCGACCTGGTCGATTACTTACTTACCAGCTGCTTTGTCACCGGACGCAGTTTCCCACTTGATGGCGGTCGTCATCTGCGTTAATGCAGCTTTATCCAGCATATAATCAACACCCATGCGCTTATCCCCCAACACGCAACAGAACCAACAAAAGCGGCGGGCAAGCGCATCATTCCGGTGAAATACCACAGCGACACCAGGTAAACAAAATAGGGAATAATCGACCACATACTAAAAATGATGGTTGCGCGTAAGGCTTCAATGCCGCGTTCGCTGGCAACAATATAATGCGCGATAAGCGCAAAGGTCGGGAAAAGTGGAATCAGCCCGGCGATATAATAATTTTTCGTTTTTGCTAAAACACCAATCAACAGCACTACCAGCGCACCGAGCGCGGCTTTGATTACCAGCCCCATCTTTTTACCTTAACACTTCCATAACAAGTCATCAGTAGAATACCTGATGAAAACTTGTTTAGAAACGATTGATAGTAAGTAAAAACAGCGCGGTGTATTGTGACGTTTTTATATCTACCGTGAATGTTATGAACACTATCGTATTTGTGGAAGATGATGCGGAAGTCGGTTCACTGATTGCCGCGTACCTGGCAAAACATGATATGCAGGTTACCGTAGAACCGCGCGGCGACCAGGCCGAAGAAACCATTTTGCGAGAAAGTCCGGATTTGGTGTTACTCGACATCATGCTACCAGGCAAGGACGGCATGACCATTTGTCGTGATTTACGCGCAAAGTGGTCTGGACCGATTGTTCTTCTAACCTCTCTCGATAGCGATATGAACCACATCCTGGCACTGGAAATGGGTGCCTGCGACTATATTCTCAAAACGACGCCCCCTGCTGTTTTGCTAGCGCGTTTACGTTTGCATTTGCGTCAGAATGAGCAAGCCACACTGACCAAAGGTCTTCAGGAAACGTCTCTGACTCCCTACAAAGCCCTGCATTTCGGCACGTTGACCATCGATCCCATCAACCGCGTAGTCACCCTGGCTAACACTGAAATCTCGCTCTCGACAGCTGATTTCGAATTATTGTGGGAATTAGCTACCCATGCCGGGCAAATCATGGACCGCGATGCATTGCTGAAAAATTTACGCGGCGTCAGTTATGACGGACTGGATCGTAGCGTGGACGTGGCTATTTCGCGGTTAAGAAAAAAACTGCTCGATAACGCCGCAGAACCTTATCGCATTAAAACTGTGCGTAACAAAGGCTATCTTTTTGCGCCTCATGCATGGGAATAAGCGATGAAAAAACTGTTTATCCAGTTTTACCTGTTATTGTTTGTCTGCTTCCTTGTGATGTCTCTGCTGGTTGGGTTGGTGTACAAATTTACCGCCGAACGCGCGGGCAAACAGTCGCTGGATGATTTGATGAACAGTTCGCTGTATCTGATGCGCAGCGAATTGCGTGAGATCCCCCCACACGACTGGGGTAAGACGCTGAAAGAGATGGATTTAAATCTCTCTTTCGATCTGCGTGTCGAGCCACTGAGTAAATACCATCTTGATGATATTTCCATGCACCGACTGCGTGGCGGCGAAATTGTCGCCCTGGACGATCAGTACACGTTTTTGCAGCGTATCCCGCGCAGCCACTACGTGCTGGCAGTTGGTCCTGTTCCTTATCTTTATTATCTCCATCAGATGCGATTGCTGGATATCGCCCTGATCGCTTTTATTGCTATTTCCCTCGCCTTTCCGGTGTTTATCTGGATGCGTCCGCACTGGCAGGATATGTTAAAACTGGAAGCAGCGGCGCAACGATTTGGCGATGGGCATCTCAATGAGCGTATCCACTTTGATGAGGGTTCGAGCTTTGAACGACTTGGTATCGCATTTAACCAGATGGCGGACAATATCAACGCCTTGATTGCCAGCAAAAAACAGCTTATTGACGGTATCGCTCACGAACTGCGAACACCGTTAGTGCGCCTGCGTTATCGACTGGAGATGAGCGATAACCTGAGCGCCGCCGAATCCCAGGCGTTGAATCGTGATATCAGTCAACTTGAAGCTTTAATTGAAGAGCTGCTGACTTATGCCCGACTCGATCGCCCACAAAACGAGCTTCATCTTAGCGAACCAGACCTGCCGTTGTGGCTGTCAACGCATCTGGCAGATATTCAGGCAGTAACGCCCGATAAAACGGTACGGATAAAAACGCTCGTGCAAGGCCATTATGCGGCGTTGGATATGCGCTTAATGGAGCGCGTGCTGGATAATTTGCTCAATAACGCCCTGCGGTACTGCCATTCAACGGTTGAAACCAGCCTGCTACTGTCGGGGAATAGAGCGACATTAATTGTTGAGGATGATGGCCCAGGGATTGCCCCAGAAAACCGCGAACATATCTTTGAACCTTTTGTTCGCCTCGATCCCAGCCGGGATCGCTCAACCGGCGGCTGCGGGCTGGGGCTGGCAATTGTCCACTCTATAGCACTGGCAATGGGCGGTACGGTTAATTGTGACACCAGCGAACTGGGTGGTGCTCGCTTCTCGTTTAGCTGGCCGTTATGGCATAACATCCCGCAATTTACCTCTGCCTGACACTACGCGCACGATGGTCAAGTCACCACGACTGTGCTATAAAATAAGTATGTTGTAACTAAAGTGGTTAATATTATGGCGCGTTACGATCTCGTAGACCGACTCAACACTACCTTTCGCCAGATGGAACAAGAGCTGGCTACATTTGCCGCTCATCTTGAGCAACACAAGCTATTGGTTGCCCGCGTGTTCTCTTTGCCGGAGGTAAAAAAAGAGGATGAGCATAATCCGCTTAATCGTATTGAGGTAAAACAACATCTCGGCAACGACGCGCAGTCGCTGGCGTTGCGTCATTTCCGCCATTTATTTATTCAACAACAGTCCGAAAATCGCAGCAGCAAGGCCGCTGTCCGTCTGCCTGGCGTGTTGTGTTACCAGGTCGATAACCTTTCGCAAGCAGCGTTGGTCAGTCATATTCAGCACATCAATAAACTCAAGACCACGTTCGAGCATATCGTCACGGTTGAATCAGAACTCCCAACCGCGGCACGTTTTGAATGGGTGCATCGTCATTTGCCGGGGCTGATCACCCTTAATGCTTACCGCACGCTCACCGTTCTGCACGACCCCGCCACTTTACGCTTTGGTTGGGCTAATAAACATATCATTAAGAATTTGCATCGTGATGAAGTCCTGGCACAGCTGGAAAAAAGCCTGAAATCACCACGCAGTGTCGCACCGTGGACGCGCGAGGAGTGGCAAAGAAAACTGGAGCGAGAGTATCAGGATATCGCTGCCCTGCCACAGAACGCGAAGTTAAAAATCAAACGTCCGGTGAAGGTGCAGCCGATTGCCCGCGTCTGGTACAAAGGAGATCAAAAACAAGTCCAACACGCCTGCCCTACACCACTGATTGCACTGATTAATCGGGATAATGGCGCGGGCGTGCCGGACGTTGGTGAGTTGTTAAATTACGATGCCGACAATGTGCAGCACCGTTATAAACCACAGGCGCAGCCGCTTCGTTTGATCATTCCACGGCTGCACCTGTATGTTGCAGATTAACGCCCGGCTTTCATACTGCCGACCATCTGTTCTGGCCGTACCCAGCTGTCAAACTCGGCTTCGCTAAGATACCCCAGCGCAAGGGCCGCAGCTTTTAAGGTCAGCCCTTCTTTATGCGCTTTTTTGGCGATCTCCGCGGCTTTGTCATAACCAATGTGGGTGTTAAGCGCAGTCACCAGCATCAGCGATTCATTGAGTAATTGATTGATTCGCTCACGATTCGGTTCAATACCCACTGCGCAGTGTTTGTTAAAACTTTCCATGCCATCTGCCAGCAAGCGCACCGATTGCAGGAAATTGTGGATCACCATTGGACGGAAGACGTTCAGTTCAAAGTTACCGGAAGCGCCCCCCATGTTGATCGCCACGTCGTTCCCCATCACCTGACAGCAGAGCATGGTTAATGCTTCACACTGGGTTGGGTTCACTTTCCCCGGCATGATTGAGCTGCCCGGCTCATTTTCCGGGATTGAGATTTCACCAATTCCGCAGCGCGGGCCAGAGGCCAGCCAGCGGACATCATTGGCGATTTTCATCAGTGACACAGCCAACCCTTTCAACGCGCCGTGCGCCTGAACCAGGGCATCACAGGTCGCCAGCGCTTCAAATTTGTTCGGCGCGGTAACAAACGGTGCACAGGTAATGACTGCCAGTTCATCTGCTACGCGACGCGCATACTCCGGATGGGTATTTAGTCCAGTACCCACCGCTGTACCGCCAAGAGCCAGTTCCGCTACGTGAGGCAGGCTGTATTCGATATGTTTGAGATTATGCTCGAGCATCGCTACCCAGCCGGAAATCTCCTGCCCTAGTGTTAGCGGCGTGGCGTCCTGCAAGTGGGTTCGACCGATTTTGACGATATCGGCAAATGCACGCGATTTTTCACTCAGTGTCTGTGTCAGGGTTTTAAGCTGCGGAATGAGTTGCTTGCGCAGCGCCAGCAGCGCCGCAACGTGCATCGCCGTCGGAAAGACATCGTTGGAACTTTGGCTTTTGTTCACGTCGTCGTTAGGGTGAACTTTACGTTCCATCCCGCGCACGCCGCCGAGTAATTCACTGGCCCGGTTAGCCAGCACTTCGTTCATGTTCATGTTACTTTGCGTGCCGGAGCCGGTCTGCCAGATAGCCAGCGGGAATTCGTCGTCATGCTGTCCTGCCAGTACTTCATCCGCCGCCTGCCGAATGGCGCTCGCTTTCTCTTCAGACAACAAGCCTAAATCTTCATTAACTTTTGCCGCTGCGCGCTTGGTTAGCGCCAGCGCATGAATCAGTGAGGTGGGCATTTTCTCCGTCGAAATGCGGAAATGCTCCAGCGAGCGTTGAGTTTGTGCGCCCCACAGCTTATCTGCCGGGACATCAATCGCCCCCATCGAATCTTTTTCGCTGCGTACTGTATTCATGGCCTGCTCCTCACCTGTTTAATTTTTTCTTTCTGTTTTGCTTTCGTTAAGCAACTTTTAGCTCACTTATTATTTACTATTTGATAACAAATGTTTGGTCTTTCGTGCCATGTAAAAAAACCGCCCCGAAGGGCGGCTCTGTTTATTTCACACAGCGAGTGCACTGTGTGAGTTGTATCTGCTGGAAGAAGTCATTTCCTTTATCATCCACAAGGATAAACGCCGGGAAATCTTCCACTTCAATTTTCCAGATGGCTTCCATTCCCAGTTCCGGATATTCAACACATTCCAGGCTCTTAATACTTCCCTGCGCCAATACAGCGGCCGGACCACCGATACTGCCAAGGTAGAAGCCGCCGTGTTTTTTACAGGCATCCGTCACCTGCTGGCTGCGGTTGCCTTTCGCCAGCATGATCATACTTCCGCCCTGCGCTTGCAGTTGATCGACATAAGAATCCATCCGTCCGGCGGTCGTTGGGCCAAGAGAACCGGAGGCATAACCTTCCGGCGTTTTGGCCGGACCCGCGTAGTAAATCGGATGATCTTTAATGTACTGCGGCAGCCCTTCACCGTTATCCATCCGCTCTTTCAGTTTGGCGTGAGCAATATCACGACCGACGATAATCGTGCCGTTAAGCGATAAGCGTGTAGAAACGGGATACTGCGACAACTGTGCGAGGATCTCTTTCATCGGACGGTTAAGGTCAACGCGCACCGCTTCGCCTTCTCCCGCTTTACGCAGCTCTTCAGGGATATATTTACCTGGATTATGTTCCAGTTTTTCGATCCAGATCCCCTGACGGTTGATCTTCGCTTTGATATTACGGTCAGCAGAGCAGGAAACACCCATACCAACCGGACAGGATGCGCCGTGACGTGGCAGGCGAATCACGCGTATGTCGTGAGCGAAGTATTTACCACCAAACTGCGCACCCAGACCGAGATTTTGCGCTTCGATCAGCAATTCTTTTTCCAGTTCCACATCGCGGAATGCCTGACCGTGCTCATTCCCTTCCGTTGGCAGTTCGTCATAGTATTTAGCGGAAGCCAGTTTCACTGTTTTAAGGTTAGTTTCTGCAGAAGTTCCACCAATTACGAACGCAATATGATACGGAGGACAGGCCGCCGTACCCAGCGTGCGCATCTTCTCAACCAGGTAATTTTTCAGTTTCCCCGGCGTTAGTAACGCTTTGGTTTCCTGATAGAGATACGTCTTGTTTGCCGAACCACCACCTTTGGCGATACAGAGGAATTTGTACTCGTCGCCATCAACGGCATAAAGATCGATCTGCGCTGGCAGATTGGTGCCGGTATTCACCTCTTTATACATATCCAGCGGCGCGTTTTGCGAGTAGCGCAAATTATCTTCGATATAAGTGTTATAGACACCGCGCGCCAGCGCCGCTTCATCACAGCCACCGGTCCATACACGCTGCCCTTTTTTACCAACAATAATCGCAGTGCCGGTATCCTGACAGGTTGGCAGAACGCCTTTCGCCGCGATGTCGGAGTTACGCAGGAATTGCAGCGCCACATATTTATCATTTTCGCTGGCCTCCGGGTCACGCAGAATGTCGGCCACCTGTTGTTGGTGAGCCGGACGCAGCATAAACGACGCATCATGAAACGCCTGACGCGCCAACAGAGTTAACGCTTCGGGTGCGACTTTCAAAATCTCCTGCCCTTCAAATTCAGATACGCTAACGTGTTCGCTGGTTAGCAGGTAATACTCAGTATCATCTTTTTTGAGTGGAAAAGGAGCCTGATAATGAAAGGGTTTGTTTGACATTGTTCTCTCACTTACTGCCTGGTTTGGTTATGCTCTGGGCGGGTGTTCCGTTGCCCTGTTAAAAGCGAGTAACAATATCCTACACACTTTTTTAACAAAAACTGAGACTAGTACGACTTTTTGCGGCTCCAGGTTACTTCCCGTAGGATTCTTGCTTTAATAGTGGGATTAATTTCCACATTAAAACAGGGATTGATCATGCAAAAACTCATTAACTCAGTGCAAAACTATGCCTGGGGCAGCAAAACGGCGTTGACTGAACTTTATGGTATGGAAAATCCGTCCAGCCAGCCGATGGCCGAGCTGTGGATGGGCGCACATCCGAAAAGCAGTTCACGAGTGCAGAATGCCGCCGGAGATATCGTTTCACTGCGTGATGTGATTGAGAGTGATAAATCGACTCTGCTCGGAGAGGCCGTTGCCAAACGCTTTGGCGAACTGCCTTTCCTGTTCAAAGTATTATGCGCAGCACAGCCGCTCTCCATTCAGGTTCATCCAAACAAACGCAATTCTGAAATCGGTTTTGCCAAAGAAAATGCCGCAGGTATCCCGATGGATGCCGCCGAGCGTAACTATAAAGATCCTAACCACAAGCCGGAGCTGGTTTTTGCGCTGACGCCTTTCCTTGCGATGAACGCGTTTCGTGAGTTTTCCGAGATTGTCTCCCTACTCCAGCCAGTCGCAGGTGCACATCCGGCAATTGCTCACTTTTTACAACAGCCTAATGCCGAACGTTTAAGCGAACTGTTCGCCAGCCTGTTGAATATGCAGGGTGAAGAAAAATCCCGCGCGCTGGCGATTTTAAAATCGGCGCTCGACAGTCAGCAGGGTGAACCGTGGCAAACGATTCGTTTAATTTCTGAATTTTACCCGGAAGACAGCGGCCTGTTCTCCCCGCTGTTACTGAATGTGGTGAAATTGAATCCTGGCGAAGCGATGTTCCTGTTCGCTGAAACACCGCACGCTTACCTGCAAGGCGTGGCGCTGGAAGTGATGGCGAACTCCGATAACGTGCTGCGTGCGGGTCTGACGCCTAAGTACATTGATATTCCGGAACTGGTTGCCAATGTGAAATTCGAAGCCAAACCGGCTAACCAGTTGTTGACCCAGCCGGTGAAACAAGGTGCAGAACTGGACTTCCCGATTCCAGTGGATGATTTTGCCTTCTCGCTGCATGACCTTAGTGATAAAGAAACCACCATTAGCCAGCAGAGTGCCGCCATTTTGTTCTGCGTCGAAGGCGATGCAACGTTGTGGAAAGGTTCTCAGCAGTTACAGCTTAAACCGGGTGAATCAGCGTTTATTGCCGCCAACGAATCACCGGTGACTGTCAAAGGCCACGGCCGTTTAGCGCGTGTTTACAACAAGCTGTAAGAGCTTACTGAAAAAATTAACATCTCTTGCTAAGCTTATTAAAGGCTTATAACACCTTCAGGCGGCCAGTCCGCCTGATTTCATTTTATGGATAATCATTATGAATAAATCGCTGGTAGCGGTAGGCGTCATTGTTGCGCTAGGCGTAGTCTGGACAGGCGGCGCATGGTATACAGGCAAGAAGATTGAAACCCATCTCGAAGACATGGTCGCGCAGGCGAACGCGCAACTCAAACTGACAGCTCCTGAATCCAACCTGGAAGTGAGTTATCAAAACTATCATCGCGGCGTATTCAGCAGCCAGTTGCAACTGTTGGTGAAACCCATTGCCGGGAAAGAAAATCCGTGGATTAAAAGCGGTCAGAGCGTCATCTTCAACGAATCGGTTGATCATGGTCCCTTCCCGCTTGCCCAGCTTAAAAAACTGAACCTGATCCCGTCGATGGCATCAATTCAAACCACGCTGGTTAATAACGAAGTAAGCAAACCACTGTTTGATATGGCAAAAGGTGAAACGCCTTTTGAGATTAACTCGCGCATTGGTTACAGCGGTGATTCCAGTTCCGATATTTCGCTCAAGCCACTGAATTACGAGCAAAAGGATGAAAAAGTCGCCTTTAGCGGCGGCGAGTTCCAGTTAAATGCGGACAGAGACGGCAAAGCTATCTCCCTTTCCGGGGAGGCGCAAAGTGGTCGGATAGACGCAGTTAACGAATACAACCAGAAAGTGCAGTTGACCTTTAATAATCTGAAAACCGACGGTTCCAGCACGCTGGCAAGTTTTGGTGAGCGCGTAGGAAACCAAAAACTGTCACTGGAAAAAATGACCATTTCGGTGGAAGGCAAAGAACTGGCACTGCTGGAAGGCATGGAGATCAGCGGTAAATCGGATCTGGTCAATGATGGTAAAACGATCAATAGCCAACTGGATTACTCGCTAAACAGCCTGAAGGTACAGAATCAGGATCTGGGCAGCGGCAAGCTGACTTTAAAAGTCGGCCAGATTGATGGTGAAGCCTGGCATCAGTTTAGCCAGCAATATAACGCGCAAACTCAGGCGCTGCTGGCACAGCCAGAAATTGCCAACAATCCCGAACTTTATCAGGAGAAAGTGACGGAAGCCTTCTTTAGCGCCCTGCCGCTGATGTTGAAAGGCGATCCGGTGATTACTATCGCGCCGCTAAGCTGGAAAAACAGTCAGGGTGAAAGTGCGCTGAATCTGTCGCTGTTCCTGAAAGATCCGGCAACGACTAAAGAAGCGCCGCAAACGCTGGCGCAGGAAGTGGACCGCTCGGTTAAATCTCTGGATGCGAAACTGACCATTCCGGTGGATATGGCAACTGAGTTTATGACTCAGGTAGCGAAGCTGGAAGGTTATCAGGAAGATCAAGCGAAAAAACTGGCGAAACAGCAAGTTGAAGGTGCATCAGCAATGGGGCAGATGTTCCGTCTGACCACCTTGCAGGACAATACCATCACCACCAGCCTGCAATATGCTAACGGTCAGATAACGTTAAACGGGCAGAAAATGCCACTGGAAGATTTCGTTGGTATGTTTGCAATGCCGGCATTAAATGTTCCGGTCGTACCCGCTATTCCGCAGCAGTAATTCACAGACAAAACGCCGGAGATTTTTCTCTCCGGCGTTATTTTTTACTTCAGCATAAAGTCATACTGAATACTCATTTTCACATCCCAGTAATTCAGGCGATCGCCCAGCGTACTGCCATCGCGCTTTTCCCGCCCTTTATCGGCAGCAAGAAAGAAATTCATCCCTTGTAACGGCCCTTCGCTGACCCGATAGTTCATACCACCTAAGATACCCATGCCTTCAATCCGCACATCTCGTTTACTGGATTCATAGCCGCGAGTCACAATCGGTGCAAATGTCAGTGTAAATTGCGGCGTTAAACGATAGTTGACGCCCAATTGCCAGGACTGCATTCCTTCACGGTTACGATCAAGACTTAATGAAAAGGGATAGCCAATGTCGGTATCCACCACGGCACCATTCATTGCATGGCGCAAATAACCACCACTGCCAAATACGCTTCCCCACGGCGCATTCCAGGTCAATTGTCCACTAACCAACGCCGTTTCATTGGGCTGGCTGGTATTACGACTTAAACCTTCGAGCTGCGCGTAAAAGCCGAGCAACTCCCCTTTCAACGTATAATTCGGGTCGAGCGGTATGCTTTTCTCGAGAATACTTTGTATCTGATTGGAAACATCTTTCTGTACCGATGCCCCCAGAGAATAGCGACTGGTATCATCATGCCAACTGGCGGCTAAAAAAGAACGTGCGCGATGTTTATCGTATTTTCCCGTCTGGCTGTTATACACCCCTTCATCACGAATACCGGTTGTTGAATCAGTCCATAAAAATACTCGTGAACGCCACATTCCCCACAGATCAATATTTGGTGTTAAAGCCCAATAACCTAATGCTCCTTCAGAAACTGTCGGTAATGTACGTTGCGAACTGCCAGCCATTAACGGAATACGATAAGGTAAGCTACCATAACTATAATCCGTCCCGAAGCGACCTAATTTAAGCAGGCTATTTTCACTGGGTTTTATTTTTACTGCCCCCAGGGCAAAGCCAAAACTTTTATCACCATCAAGATACCACCGGGTACTCATATCAGCACGAGCACCTAATTTATAAACATAATACGCCCCGCCTTCAACGCCAATAATATTGGAATAATAACCACTATTGAAATCGAGCAATCCTCCCTGTACCCATGCGTAAATATCTCTTCCCGCGCCAGCACTGGGCTTATCCGCCCTGCGCAATTCGTTTTTCAGTCTGATGCGTAGTCCCGCTTCATCGTCAGCCAGTTGCGCCGCATAAGCAGAGGTAAGGCCAGAGGCAGCCGTCAGGCAAATAACGGCCATGGCCACTATTTTTCTCATAGTTGCACCTTTGATGTTCTGATTATTTTTATTGAATATTAATTAGTGATATCGCTGATTAATTGCTGCTGCACTTTTTTACGATTATCAATTTCAACCACGATTTCTTTGAATTTTTTATCCGTGAGCGGATAAAACCAGATAATAACGAATGCCAGTAGCATAAATCCGCAAGGTACTAAGGCAATTGATGTGCGGATGCCCATAATAACTTCCGGCGTTTGCACCTGATTGGCGATATATCCGCTTAATCCCAAAATAAAGGCAGGAATTGAACCTCCGATTGCCTGACCGCATTTACGGGTAAATGAGAATAGTGAATAGGTGAGCCCTTCAATTCGCACGCCGGTCAGGTATTCACCGTATTCTACGGTATCAGCTTCCAGTGCCCACATCACAGTCATAGTAACGCCCTGACCAATTGAAGCGATGGCCAACGCAACCAACGCCACCGGCAGTGACCAGACGGAAACCCAGAAGAATAGCAGATAACCGCAGGTTCCCAGCAAAGCGCCAATCAGGAAGGTATTCTTTTTACCGATCCTCGCGACCATCCCCGGCACCAGCGGTGCCGATGCCACAGTACCAACCAGGTTTTGCACCAGTACCAGCACAGTGAACAGCCCGGTATCATTTAACACATAGCGCACGTAGAACAACGACGAGGCGCTGACCGCGAAGGTCGAAATCAGCACACACAGCGCACCGATGCACAACATAAACAGCGGGCGATTCCGTTTCAGGGTTTGCAGACTGATCTTCAATGACGGCTGCGCCACGATACGTACCACATTCTCACGCGTCGATTTGAAGCAGATGAAGTAAAGCACCATTCCGGCAATCGCCAGCACAATCGTCCAGAAATGGTATACCGACACCATCTCTTCCGGGCTGGAGTTCTTAATGCTCGGTCCTATCAGAAATGCCAGGCAGACAAAGGTTAATGAAGCGGCAATCCCGCGAGCCGCGCCCAGACGGGCGCGGGATTGTGGTTGTTGGGTCATCGCGGTAGCAAGTGAACCATAAGGAATATTCACCAGGCTGTAGCAAAGCCCGAGGCCCATGTAGGTCAAATATGCATACACTACTTTGCTGCTATGGCTCCAGTCGGTCGGTACCCAGAATACCAGCACGCTGAAGATCATTAACGGCGCAGTACCGAAGAGTAAAAACGGGCGGAATTTTCCCCAGCGGGTATTCACACTGTCCACCACTCGTCCGGCAAAGACGTCGGCGAAGGCATCGAATACCCGCACCAGTAACAGCATGGTGCCCGCCGCAGCGGCACCGACGCCAGCGACGTCGGTGTAGTAACTCAATAGGAAGAGCGCCCCCATTGCGAAGGCGAAGTTATTGGCGACGTCACCGAGGCTGTAGCCGACGATGGTGCGCCAGGAGAGTTGTTGATTCATTGTTTGCCTCCCTGCTGCGGTTTTTCACCGAAGTTCATGCCAGTCCAGCGTTTTTGCAGCAGAAAAGCCGCCGACTTCGGTTTGCGGTCGCGAGTGAAGATCCCTTTCTTGTTACCGCCAACGCGCAATATGCCTTGCGAGGTCGCAAAATCGGCGAAATTCCATACCTGTTCACCGACGACGGCGCTGACGCGATCAAAGACGCGGTGATACATATCCAGCCATGCACACTGATACTCTTCACTCCACATGTCGGTGTACATTGAGTGCAGCCCGGCTAACGTATCCACGCCGTATTCGGTGATGATAATCGGCTGATGCAGTTTCTCCTGCCAGGCCAGAAGTTCTTTTTCCAGTACCTTCTCTGCCGTTTCCAAATCGCCGCTTTGGACATACCATCCGTAATAACGGTTCAGGCACAGCACATCAAAGAGATCGCTGATGGTATCGGTGTGAGCGTCGCAGAACATTACATTGACGCAGGTGATCGGACGCGTCGGGTCGAGTTTACGCGTTGCTTCCGCCAGTGGCGCGAAATATTCCCGTGCACCTTGCGGACGGGTATCCGGTTCGTTGGCAATACTCCACATCACCACGCTTGGGTGGTTTTTGTCACGCGCTATCAGCTCTTTAATCGCCTGTAAGTGCGCTTGCTGAGTTTCCCCGTTGACTGCCTCTTCGCTGTACAGTTCTTTCGGCTTGTTGCCCGCTTCGAAACCAATGCCTAAAGAGAGGTTAAAGCCGACAGCAGCAGTTTCATCAATCACCACGATGCCATGTTCATCTGCCCAGTCGAGCATCTCTTCAGCGTAAGGGTAATGCGAGGTACGGTAGGAGTTGGCCCCAATCCAGTCCATTAATGCGTGGTCGTGCACCATCAGCACGTTATCGAATCCTTTGCCACGCAAGTCCGCATCTTCATGACGACCAAAGCCAGTAAAGTAGAACGGTTTGTGGTTAATCAGGAACTGTTCGCCCTTCACTGCCACTGACCGGATGCCGACGCGAAGCGGGTAGATATCACACTCTGTCTGGCTTTTGGCTGTGACGCACAGTTCATAGAGATAACCTTCACCCGGTTGCCAGAGGTGCGGATTCACCACTTGCAAAGTCCCGCTAGTGCCTTGTCCAGTTGCAACCACCTGTTGATCCGCATCACGCAGTTCAACGCTGACATCACCATTGGCCACCACCTGCCAGTCAACAGACGCGTGGTTACAGTCTTGCGCGACATGCGTCACCACGGTGATATCGTCCACCCAAGTGTTCGGCGTGGTGTAGAGCATTACGCTGCGATGGATCCCGGCATAGTTAAAGAAATCATGGAAGTAAGACTGCTTTTTCTTGCCGTTTTCGTCGGTAATCACCATTCCCGGCGGGATAGTCTGCCAGTTCAGTTCGTTGTTCACACAAACGGTGATACGTACACTTTTCCCGGCAATAACATACGGCGTGACATCGGCTTCAAATGGCGTATAGCCGCCCTGATGCTCCATCACTTCCTGATTATTGACCCACACTTTGCCGTAATGAGTGACCGCATCGAAACGCAGCACGATACGCTGGCCTGCCCAACCTTTCGGTATAAAGACTTCGCGCTGATACCAGACGTTGCCCGCATAATTACGAATATCTGCATCGGCGAACTGATCGTTAAAACTGCCTGGCACAGCAATTGCCCGGCTTTCTTGTAACGCGCTTTCCCACCAACGCTGATCAATTCCACAGTTTTCGCGATCCAGACTGAATGCCCACAGGCCGTCGAGTTTTTTGATTTCACGGGTTGGGGTTTCTACAGGACGTAACATAAGGGACTCCTCATTAAGATAAAAATACTGGTCAACCTTTAATCTGATTAGTTAACCAATTCTGTGTTGCACACAGTTATCTGTGAGAAACCCATGGAAGAGAAATGGAAATAAAAAGAACTGACACCGCGATCAAAAAACCAAAAACTGCAATACCCACAGCGTGATATTGATCGCATTAATCTTTAAAACGGCGTTGACAGAAGCCATAAAATAAGCAATCGAACGTTCGTTCGAGCATCTTGAGAACGATAAACTCTCATGACATATGGCTACGGTGAATATTTTTGGGGGGAATTCTCCGATCCCGGCTAGATTGTATTTTGTACAGGGAAATTAAAGTATGAAACGCGGGCACAGTTATCACCAGCCCGCGAAATGAGAGGATCAGGATGCGGTTAAGATACCGCCAATCATCGCGCGTAATCCCTGAGCAAACGACGCTTCACGCGCCAGGTCTTCCGCTTCGATATCGGCCAGTACACCGTAGGTCAGATCCAGCAGTAAACGTGAAGTCATTGACGTGTTGATGTCTGGGCTTATCTCGCCTTTTTGCTGGGCATCACGCATCCGCTGGGCAACAAATTCAGTGATCGTCATATGCTTATTTTTAAGCATGGCGGCGACCTGTGGGTTACGCATCCCTTCCGCCATAATTTCAACCACCAGCGCCCGTTGCCCAAAGGCTTCATGGGTGAGAGAGACAATAGACTCGACCATATAGTCAACAAAATGAATCCCTTCAATCGGTTCCCGGAAACGGGCCAGCGCCCTCTCCTGGTCCTGTAAGATAATCGCCTGAATCAAGGCTTCTTTGGAGATGAAATGGTGATAGAGCGTCCCGGGACTAATGGCGCAGGATTTACAGATGGCTTTCATCGAGGCACTGTGAAATCCATTTTCTGAAAAAATCTCTCTGGCAGCATTGAGGATCCGGGTCCGTGTCGGTTGTGCTTCAGTCTGCATGTTATCCATCATTAAACCATTATAGTTAGCGTGAATAACTAGTTTACCGCGTTGTCAGGTGAGCGCCTATCATTGCTGTTGAATAGTGCGAAGGCACACTCTATTCGTATGCTTTTCATCCAGCTATTGGTTAACCAATAGCCGTGATTTGGCTGCCAGTTGTTTAGCAGAGACGTTGATGAATTGCACACGCTATCCCGGTAAACAACACATACGGCTGTTTACCGGTTCGTTAGTGTATTAATTGAGCTCCTGTACCCCACCACCGGAGACGGTGAGAATTTGTCCGCTTACCCAGCTGGCTGCAGGCGAGCAAAGGAACAGCGCCGCGTTAGCAATATCTTGCGGTTGGCCCAGACGTCTGATCGGCGTGTGCTGTAACATTTTTTGTTCAATTTCTGGTGTAATAACGGATTTCAGGGCATCGGTTAATATTGCCCCCGGCGCAATGCCATTCACCCGAATATTTTTTTCACCCAGGTCAAATGCCATATTTCTGACCAGATGACTGGCCGCAGCTTTAGATGATGCATAGGAAGTCATGTTTATATTTTTATTTTCTGCCGCCATAGAAGTGATGGTCAGAATAACGCCACCGCCATTTTTTTCCATTTCTGGCGCAACAAGTTGTGACAGATGGAAAAAAGAAAACACATTCAGTTCATAAGCACGGCGAAAATCTGCCATTGGCATATCAAACGGTTTAGGACCACCGCCACCGGCGTTGTTAACCAGGATATCAACTTTACCCAGCTTACTGACGGCAAAGTCTGCCAGTGCAGAGAGTTCCTGTTCGGAAGTAATATCACAACGGCAGGCAAATGCCTGACCACCCAGTTGTTGAATTTCGTCTACAACATGGTTAGCTGCGTCGGCGTTAATATCACTGACCACCACAGATGCGCCAGCTGTCGCGAATGTAATGGCGATTTCTTTACCAATACCTGCACCCGCACCTGTGATGATGGCGCATTTTCCGTCGAGTCTCAGGTTGTCAGAATTAAACACATAAACCTCCTGTGAACTTCAGTAAAAATAAAAGGCACCGCCTGTGTGCCACATTTTTTATCATTAACCTTGAGGAAAGGACACTACCAGGTATAGCAGATAAAGAGAGGATTATTTCGCCGCAATGAGCCGGGCGGGAATAATAAGATTGCGTGAATGCGTCTCTTCATGGGTGATTTTTTGCATCATGCGATCCGCAAGTGTGGTACCAAGTTCCCGCGCAGGCGTGCTGGCCCAGGTAACGGGTATATCATCAAGTGTGGTTGGTGTCGCATCGGTAAATGCCGCCAGCGAAACTTGTTGCTCAAAGTAACGATCGACTCCGCTTTCCCCGCTTTGCCGCCCTGCTTTGAGCAAACCAAACCATGCCCCCATCGCAATAGTTTCGTTATAGCAAACCACAGCACTGATGGTCGGGTTATGACGTAAAAGCGCCGTGATAGCTTCCGCGGCTTGCTTCTGGCTGGATGTGCACTCCAGCACCCAATCGCTGTGAAACGGCAGGCCAAATTTTAGTAGAGTTGCACAATAGCCCCCCACCCGTTCTGCACGGGTTAATGAGGAACTTTGCCCTCCCAGCCAGGCGATCCGCTGATGCCCATTGCGAATGAGATGCTCCGTCAACAACTGTGCAGCCTGCATGTTGTCCGGGCGAACCGTATCAACATCATCAAGATAACTGGCACGGGAAGCGAAAATCACCGGGATAGCTTTTTCTTCTGCCATCCGTCGCAGGTCATCGCTGCTTCCTGCAGCCCCGGCAATTACCACACCATCCACACCCTGATTCAGTAACAGTGAAAACCGCTGTGCCAGCTGCTCGCCGTCTTTACCGCCGTGAAGCAAAAAAACCATCCGTCCCTGCGCTTCCAGAGCTTCCGTCAATCCGGCCGTCAATTCGGCGTAAAACGGCGCAGATAAATCACGGACGATCAAACCAATGACGCCGCTTTGCCCGCCGCGCAGCGCCGACGCCTGGCGATTGCGCACAAATCCCAGCTCTTCAATGGCGGCGTTAACGCGTTCTCCTGTGGCGGTAGAGATTCGCCCTTTGCCACTAAGCACCAGCGAAACGGTACTTACCGACACGCCCGCAGCCAGCGCAACATCATGAATGGTTATTTTTTTGGCGGTAGCCATGCAGATGACCTACTCCCTGATTATGTGACAGATAAAACGTTTTACCTTTTATTTATCTTATACCCGCTATTATCGTTGCGTAATGTGATTTATGCCTCACTAAAATTTGATAAAACGTTTTATCTTCTCGCGCAATTTACTGAATCCAGATTGTTCTCTACGAGGAGTCGTTTTATGACGGCGAAAACAGCACCGAAAGTCACGCTGTGGGAGTTCTTCCAGCAGTTAGGCAAAACCTTCATGTTACCCGTGGCATTATTGTCGTTCTGCGGCATTATGCTCGGCATTGGTAGTTCTCTTAGCAGCCATGATGTCATAACCCTGATCCCGGTCCTGGGCAACCCCGTGTTGCAGGCTATCTTTACCTGGATGAGTAAGATTGGCTCGTTTGCTTTTAGTTTCCTGCCTGTCATGTTCTGTATCGCCATCCCGCTGGGCCTGGCACGCGAAAATAAAGGCGTAGCGGCATTCGCTGGCTTCGTCGGTTATGCGGTAATGAACCTCGCGGTAAACTTCTGGTTGACCAATAAAGGCATTCTGCCAACCACGGATGCCGCGGTTCTGAAAGCCAATAACATCCAGAGCATTCTTGGGATCCAGTCGATCGATACCGGGATCCTCGGTGCGGTGATCGCCGGTATTATCGTCTGGATGCTGCATGAGCGTTTCCATAATATCCGCCTGCCGGATGCGCTGGCATTCTTCGGCGGTACGCGCTTCGTACCAATTATCTCCTCGCTGGTGATGGGCCTTATCGGCCTGGTGATTCCATTAGTCTGGCCGATTTTCGCCATGGGTATTAGCGGCTTGGGCCATATGATAAACAGCGCGGGTGATTTCGGACCGATGCTGTTTGGTACCGGTGAACGTCTGCTGTTGCCGTTTGGTCTGCATCACATTCTGGTGGCATTAATTCGCTTTACCGACGCAGGCGGCACGCAGGAAGTCTGCGGTCAAACCGTCAGCGGCGCACTGACCATCTTCCAGGCGCAATTGAGTTGCCCGACCACTCACGGTTTTTCTGAAAGCGCCACGCGTTTCCTTTCGCAAGGTAAAATGCCTGCGTTTCTCGGCGGTCTGCCAGGTGCAGCGTTAGCTATGTATCACTGCGCGCGCCCGGAAAATCGCCATAAAATTAAAGGTCTGCTGATTTCTGGCCTGATCGCCTGTGTCGTTGGCGGCACGACCGAACCGCTGGAATTCCTGTTCCTGTTCGTGGCGCCAGTTCTGTATGTCATCCACGCGCTGTTAACCGGCCTCGGCTTCACTGTCATGTCTGTGCTCGGCGTCACCATCGGTAATACCGACGGCAATATCATCGACTTCGTGGTGTTCGGTATTTTGCATGGTCTGTCAACCAAGTGGTACATGGTGCCAGTGGTGGCGGCAATCTGGTTTGTCGTTTACTACGTCATCTTCCGTTTCGCTATCACCCGCTTCAATCTGAAAACCCCGGGGCGCGATAGCGAAGTTGCCAGCTCAATCGAAAAAGCCGTTGCCGGTGCGCCGGGTAAATCAGGTTACAACGTTCCTGCAATCCTCGAAGCATTAGGCGGTGCCGACAATATTGTCAGCCTCGATAACTGCATTACCCGTCTGCGTTTGTCTGTGAAAGATATGTCGCTTGTTAATGTGCAGGCACTGAAGGACAATCGGGCAATTGGCGTAGTACAACTTAATCAACATAACCTGCAGGTTGTTATCGGGCCACAAGTTCAGTCAGTAAAAGATGAAATGGCCGGTCTGATGCATACTGTCCGGGCATAAGGATAAGATATGTTCGATTTTTCAAAGGTCGTGGATCGTCATGGCACATGGTGTACACAGTGGGATTATGTCGCTGACCGTTTCGGCACTGCTGACCTGTTACCGTTCACGATTTCAGACATGGATTTTGCCACTGCCCCCTGCATTATCGAGGCGCTGAATCAGCGCCTGATGCACGGCGTATTTGGCTACAGCCGCTGGAAAAACGATGAGTTTCTCGCGGCTATTGCCCACTGGTTTTCCACCCAGCATTACACCGCAATTGATACGCAGACGGTGGTGTATGGCCCTTCTGTCATCTATATGGTTTCAGAACTGATTCGTCAGTGGTCTGAAACAGGTGAAGGCGTGGTGATCCACACGCCCGCCTATGACGCATTTTACAAGGCCATTGAAGGTAACCAGCGCACAGTAATGCCCGTTGCTTTAGAGAAGCAGGCTGACGACTGGTTTTGCGATATGGGCAAGCTGGAAGCCGTGTTGGCGAAACCAGAATGTAAAATTATGCTCCTGTGTAGCCCACAGAATCCTACCGGGAAAGTGTGGACGTGCGATGAGCTGGAGATCATGGCTGACCTGTGCGAGCGTCATGGTGTGCGGGTTATTTCCGATGAAATCCATATGGATATGGTCTGGGGCGAGCAGCCGCATATTCCCTGGAGTAATGTGGCGCGGGGAGACTGGGCGTTGCTGACGTCGGGCTCGAAAAGTTTCAATATTCCCGCGCTGACCGGTGCTTACGGGATTATAGAAAATAGCAGCAGCCGTGATGCCTATTTATCGGCACTGAAAGGACGTGATGGGCTTTCTTCCCCTTCGGTACTGGCGTTAACTGCCCATATCGCCGCCTATCAGCAAGGTGCACCGTGGCTGGATGCCTTACGCGTCTATCTGAAAGATAACCTGACGTATATCTCAGATAAAATGAACGCCGCGTTTCCTGAACTCAACTGGCAGATCCCGCAATCCACTTATCTGGCCTGGCTTGATCTACGTCCGTTGAATATTGACGACAACGCGTTGCAAAAAGCGCTTATCGAGCAAGAAAAAGTCGCGATCATGCCGGGGTATACCTATGGTGAAGAAGGTCGTGGTTTTGTCCGTCTCAATGCCGGCTGCCCACGTTCGAAACTGGAAAAAGGTGTGGCTGGATTAATAAACGCCATCCGCGCTGTTCGCTAACCCCAATTGCGCAACGTAAAAAATCGTTGCGCAATCGTGGATTTTTACCCTGCTTTGTTTTTATAATGGTGCGCACTTTTATATTCAGAAAAAGAGTGCGACCATGATTGATACCACCCTGCCATTAACTGATATCCATCGCCACCTTGATGGCAACATTCGTCCCCAGACCATTCTTGAACTTGGCCGCCAGTATAATATCTCGCTTCCTGCACAATCCCTGGAAACACTGATTCCCCACGTTCAGGTCATTGCCAACGAACCCGATCTGGTGAGCTTTCTGACCAAACTTGACTGGGGCGTTAAAGTTCTCGCCTCTCTTGATGCCTGTCGCCGCGTGGCATTTGAAAACATTGAAGATGCAGCCCGTCACGGCCTGCACTATGTCGAGCTGCGTTTTTCACCAGGCTACATGGCAATGGCACATCAGCTGCCTGTAGCGGGTGTTGTCGAAGCGGTGATCGATGGCGTACGTGAAGGTTGCCGCACCTTTGGTGTGCAGGCGAAGCTTATCGGCATTATGAGCCGGACCTTCGGCGAAGCCGCCTGTCAGCAAGAGCTGGAGGCCTTTTTAGCCCACCGTGACCAGATTACCGCACTTGATTTAGCCGGTGATGAACTTGGTTTCCCGGGAAGTCTGTTCCTTTCTCACTTCAACCGCGCGCGTGATGCGGGCTGGCATATTACCGTCCATGCAGGCGAAGCTGCCGGGCCGGAAAGCATCTGGCAGGCGATTCGTGAACTGGGTGCGGAGCGTATTGGACATGGCGTAAAAGCCATTGAAGATCGGGCGCTGATGGATTTTCTCGCCGAGCAACAAATTGGTATTGAATCCTGTCTGACCTCCAATATTCAGACCAGCACCGTAGCAGAGCTGGCTGCACATCCGCTGAAAACGTTCCTTGAGCATGGCATTCGTGCCAGCATTAACACTGACGATCCCGGCGTACAGGGAGTGGATATCATTCACGAATATACCGTTGCCGCGCCAGCTGCTGGGTTATCCCGCGAGCAAATCCGCCAGGCACAGATTAATGGTCTGGAAATGGCTTTCCTCAGCGCTGAGGAAAAACGCGCACTGCGAGAAAAAGTCGCCGCGAAGTAACAAAATGGATGGTGCAAATTGCACCATCCATTTTTCATGCAAGGCACAAAGTCGCGCGATGTTTGGCGGATTCGATGCCCAGCTCAATCAACTCCATTACCTGGATTGCCTGGCTTGCCGGAACCGGATTTTCACCATCGCCATTTAACGCATCACGAATAGCCGCATAGTAAGCCGGATAATTCCCAGGCACCGTCAACAGCGTTTCTTCGACACGTTCCTCACCTTCCACGCGGGTAAGTACGCCATCACGCATATCGTAGCCCCAGTCTTCCTGCGGTAGACGCTCGCCATTTTTCAGACGTTCTTCCTGTGGATCGAGGCCATATTTCACATAACTGCCTCGGGATCCATGCACGATATACCGTGCTGACTCAGCGGCTGCCAGCATGGTACCGTGTAAAATGACTCGCCGCTGTGGATAGGACAAGATGGCGTGGAAATAATCGGTCGACTGCGCTCCGGGCCGTAACTGTGCCAAATCTACCGTCATGCTGACCGGTAAACCAAAAAGCGTAATGGCCTGATCAAGAAGATGTGGTGCTAAATCGTACCAGATACCGCTGCCTGGGCCGCCCTGTTCACGCCAACGATCGCGCACCTGCGGACGGAAGCGGTCAAAATGAGACTCAAAGTAAGCAACTTCACCCAGCACGCCTTCCGCGAGTAAACCTTTTAGCGTCAAGAAATCGCTATCCCAGCGACGGTTATGGAATACAGACAGCACACGCCCCAGGCTTTTTGCCAGTGCATCCAGCTCTCGCGCTTGTGACAGTGTCACGGTAAAGGGTTTATCAACGACCACATGTTTACCCGCCTCAAGCGCCGCTTTGGCTAACGGGAAATGGGTATCGTTGGGTGTAGGAATGACAATCAGGTCTATGTTGGGATCGTTAAACAGATGCTTCGGCTCAGAGACAACCGTAACCGTTGGCCAGTCGGCTTTTACTTTTGTTTCATCACTGCTGGAGATTACCGCCAGTTCCAGCCCGGGCGTGCCCGCAATCAGGGGCGCATGGAAGGTTTTGCTCGCATAACCATACCCAATCAACCCAACACGGATGTTGTCGCTCATGTCATTGCCTCTCATTGAAGTATGATGGCTATTTGACACTATCCTTTACCCACGCTCAACAGTTTAATAACCTGCCAGCAATAAGGGATGTTGTTTAACTTAAGTCAAAAAAATAGCGAATTTTCCAACGACAAAAGCTAAATATCGCAAAAACCTCAGTAAAAATCTTGCTGGAGCTATTATTGCTAAGTAACATTTACCCCCTGAAGTTAATGGATCAATCAAGAGAGATGTGGGCTGTAATGAATCGTCTTATTGAATTAACAGGTTGGATCGTTCTTGTCGTTTCAGTCATTCTTCTTGGCGTGGCGAGTCACATTGACAACTATCAGCCACCTGAACAGAGTGCTTCGGTACAACACAAGTAAGCTCTGCACTTGTGGAGCGACATGCTGCCCGTCCGGGTGCATGTTTTCACTTGTCGGATATTAAACCAGGAATTTATTATCTTGTTCGATGTTGTTGGTGATTGTCAGGGATAGTAAAGCGCGTTACTCTTTTCAGAGCAGTTTTTCATCCCTGAATATTTGCCATCAGCGCATTCTTATTATTGTAATAACACAAGCGTTCACTTTTGGTGAAATTTTATCATCACTAATAATACCTACCCCTTTGGTATTAATTATTTTATGGACCTTTTATGACTGTTCAGGACTACTTATTAAAATTTCGCAAAATCAGTTCACTCGAAAGTCTGGAAAAACTCTACGACCATCTTAATTACACCCTGACGGACGATCAGGAACTGATCAATATGTATCGTGCTGCCGATCACCGTCGCGCAGAGCTGGTTTCTGGCGGGCGTTTGTTTGACCTCGGCCAGGTACCGAAGTCCGTCTGGCACTATGTCCAATAAAGAAAGTAGCGATCGGTTATAAAAGCCTTATAATAACGCCCCTAAAATTAGATTTGCCTGTTTGCGTCGCTATTCTGGAGAACCTATGACCACCACAACGCCACAACGTATTGGAGGCTGGTTGCTTGGCCCGTTGGCCTGGCTTTTAGTCGCTCTGTTGAGTACGACGCTGGCGTTGTTGCTGTATACCGCTGCGTTATCTTCTCCGCAAACATTTCAAACGCTCGGCGGACAAGCACTGACGACACAAATCTTATGGGGCGTTTCTTTTATTACCGCTATCGCCATGTGGTATTACACACTGTGGTTGACCATCGCTTTCTTTAAACGTCGGCGTTGTGTTCCTAAACACTATATTATCTGGCTGCTTATTTCCGTATTGCTGGCAGTAAAAGCATTCGCTTTTTCACCCGTGGAAGATGGCATAGCCGTTCGCCAGTTGCTGTTTACTTTGTTGGCAACCGCATTGATCGTCCCCTATTTCAAACGCTCGTCGCGGGTAAAAGCGACGTTTGTGAATCCGTAATAACCTTACAGTTAACCTGTTGTCGCCTGCTCTGGATTAACGGATAATAGGCGGCTTTTTTATTTCAGGCCGAAAAATGACTGACTACCTGTTACTGTTTGTCGGAACTGTACTGGTCAATAACTTTGTACTGGTCAAGTTTCTCGGTCTCTGTCCGTTTATGGGGGTTTCCAAAAAACTGGAAACCGCGATGGGCATGGGGCTGGCAACAACGTTTGTGATGACGCTGGCGTCTATTTGCGCCTGGCTTATCGATACGTGGATTTTGATCCCACTTAATCTGATTTACCTGCGCACCCTGGCATTTATTCTGGTGATTGCTGTGGTCGTGCAGTTCACCGAGATGGTGGTGCGCAAAACCAGCCCGGTGCTTTACCGTCTGCTGGGGATTTTTTTGCCGCTTATCACCACCAACTGTGCAGTGCTCGGCGTGGCGTTGCTGAATATCAATCTCGGGCACAATTTCTTGCAGTCGGCGCTGTACGGTTTTTCCGCCGCTGTCGGTTTCTCGCTGGTGATGGTGCTCTTCGCCGCCATCCGCGAACGCCTTGCTGTGGCTGATGTCCCGGCACCTTTTCGCGGTAATGCCATTGCGTTAATTACCGCAGGTCTTATGTCTCTGGCCTTTATGGGCTTTAGTGGTTTGGTGAAGTTGTAATGAATGCTATCTGGATTGCCGTTGCCGCCGTGAGCCTGCTGGGCCTGGCGTTTGGCGCCATTCTGGGTTATGCCTCCCGCCGTTTTGCGGTGGAAGACGATCCGGTCGTTGAGAAAATTGACGAAATCTTACCGCAGAGCCAGTGTGGTCAGTGCGGTTATCCCGGCTGTCGCCCCTACGCGGAAGCCATCAGCTGTAACGGTGAAAAAATCAACCGTTGCGCCCCAGGTGGCGAAGCTGTGATGCTAAAAATTGCCGAGTTGCTTAATGTCGAGCCGCAGCCGCTGGATGGCGAAGCGCAAGAGCTAACGCCTGCGCGGATGGTGGCGGTTATTGATGAAAATAACTGTATTGGCTGCACTAAATGTATTCAGGCTTGTCCGGTAGACGCCATCGTTGGCGCTACCCGTGCCATGCATACGGTAATGAGTGATCTCTGTACGGGCTGCAATTTATGTGTTGATCCGTGCCCGACGCACTGCATCTCGTTGCAACCGGTCGCAGAAACACCTGACTCCTGGAAATGGGATCTGAACACCATTCCCGTGCGTATCATTCCCGTGGAACACCATGCTTAAGTTATTCTCTGCATTCAGAAAAAATAAAATCTGGGATTTCAACGGCGGCATCCATCCACCGGAGATGAAAACCCAGTCCAACGGTACACCCCTGCGCCAGGTACCACTGGCGCAGCGTTTTGTTATTCCACTGAAACAGCATATTGGCGCTGAAGGTGAGTTGTGCGTTAGCGTCGGCGATAAAGTATTGCGCGGCCAGCCGCTTACCCGTGGTCGCGGCAAAATGCTGCCTGTTCACGCGCCCACCTCGGGTACCGTTACGGCTATTGCGCCCCACTCTACGGCTCATCCTTCAGCTTTAGCTGAATTAAGCGTGATTATTGATGCCGATGGTGAAGACTGCTGGATCCCGCGCGACGGCTGGGCCGATTATCGCACTCGCAGTCGCGAAGAGTTAATCGAGCGCATACATCAGTTTGGTGTAGCCGGGCTGGGCGGTGCAGGATTCCCGACAGGCGTTAAATTGCAGGGTGGCGGAGATAAGATTGAAACGTTGATTATCAACGCGGCTGAGTGCGAGCCGTACATTACCGCCGATGACCGTTTGATGCAGGATTGCGCGGCTCAGGTCGTAGAGGGTATTCGCATTCTTGCGCATATTCTGCAGCCACGCGAAATTCTTATCGGCATTGAAGATAACAAACCGCAGGCGATTTCCATGCTGCGCGCGGTGCTGGCGGACTCTAACGATATTTCTCTGCGGGTGATTCCAACCAAATATCCTTCTGGCGGTGCTAAACAATTAACCTACATTCTGACCGGGAAGCAGGTTCCACATGGCGGGCGTTCATCCGATATCGGCGTATTAATGCAAAACGTCGGCACTGCTTATGCAGTGAAACGTGCCGTTATTGATGGCGAGCCGATTACCGAGCGTGTTGTAACCCTGACTGGCGAAGCAATCGCTCGCCCGGGCAACGTCTGGGCACGGCTGGGGACGCCAGTGCGTCATTTATTGAATGATGCCGGATTCTGCCCCTCTGCCGATCAAATGGTGATTATGGGTGGCCCGCTAATGGGCTTTACCTTGCCATGGCTGGATGTCCCGGTCGTAAAGATTACCAACTGTCTGTTGGCTCCCTCTGCCAATGAACTTGGCGAACCACAGGAAGAACAAAGCTGCATCCGGTGTAGCGCCTGTGCTGACGCCTGCCCTGCGGATCTTTTGCCGCAACAGTTGTACTGGTTCAGCAAAGGTCAGCAACACGATAAAGCTACCACGCATAACATTGCTGATTGCATTGAATGTGGGGCTTGCGCGTGGGTTTGCCCGAGCAATATTCCCCTGGTGCAATATTTCCGTCAGGAAAAAGCTGAAATTGCGGCTATTCGTCAGGAAGAAAAGCGCGCCGCAGAAGCCAAAGCGCGTTTCGAAGCGCGCCAGGCTCGTCTGGAGCGCGAAAAAGCGGCTCGCCTTGAACGACATAAGAGCGCAGCCGTTCAACCTGCAGCCAAAGATAAAGATGCGATTGCTGCCGCTCTGGCGCGGGTGAAAGAGAAACAGGCCCAGGCTACACAGCCTATTGTGATTAAAGCGGGCGAACGCCCGGATAACAGTGCAATTATTGCAGCACGGGAAGCCCGTAAAGCGCAAGCCAGAGCGAAACAGGCAGAACTGCAGCAAACTAACGACGCAGCAACCGTTGCTGATCCACGTAAAACTGCCGTTGAAGCAGCTATCGCCCGCGCCAAAGCGCGCAAGCTGGAACAGCAACAGGCTAATGCGGAACCAGAAGAACAGGTCGATCCGCGCAAAGCCGCCGTCGAAGCCGCTATTGCCCGTGCCAAAGCGCGCAAGCTGGAACAGCAACAGTCTAATGCGGAACCAGAAGAACAGGTTGATCCGCGCAAAGCCGCCGTCGAAGCCGCTATTGCCCGAGCCAAAGCGCGCAAACTGGAACAGCAACAGGCTAATGCGGAACCAGAAGAACAGGTTGATCCGCGCAAAGCCGCCGTCGAAGCCGCTATTGCCCGTGCCAAAGCGCGCAAGCTGGAACAGCAACAGACTAACGCAGAACCAGAAGAACAGGTTGATCCGCGCAAAGCGGCAGTTGCCGCGGCTATTGCCCGCGCTCAGGCCAAAAAAGCCGCCCAGCAGAAGGTTGTAAACGAGGACTAAATGGTATTCAGAATAGCTAGCTCCCCTTATATCCATAACCAGCGCCAGACATCGCGCATTATGCTGTTGGTGTTGCTCGCAGCCGTGCCAGGAATCGCAGCGCAACTGTGGTTTTTTGGTTGGGGTACTCTCGTTCAGATCCTGTTGGCATCGGTTAGTGCTCTGTTAGCCGAAGCTCTCGTACTCAAACTACGCAAGCAGTCGGTAGCCGCAACGTTGAAAGATAACTCAGCATTGCTGACAGGCTTATTGCTGGCGGTAAGTATTCCCCCCCTCGCGCCATGGTGGATGGTCGTGCTGGGTACGGTGTTTGCGGTGATCATCGCTAAACAGTTGTATGGCGGTCTGGGGCAAAACCCGTTTAATCCAGCAATGATTGGTTATGTGGTCTTACTGATCTCCTTCCCGGTGCAGATGACCAGCTGGTTACCGCCACATGAAATTGCGGTCAACATCCCTGGTTTTATCGACGCCATACAGGTTATTTTCAGCGGGCATACCGCCAGTGGTGGTGATATGAACACACTACGCTTAGGTATTGATGGCATTAGTCAGGCGACACCGCTGGATACATTTAAAACCTCTGTCCGTGCCGGTCATTCGGTTGAACAGATTATGCAATATCCGATCTACAGCGGTATTCTGGCGGGCGCTGGTTGGCAATGGGTAAATCTCGCCTGGCTGGCTGGCGGCCTGTGGTTGCTATGGCAGAAAGCGATTCGCTGGCATATTCCCCTCAGCTTCTTAGTAACGCTGGCGTTATGCGCAACGTTGGGCTGGTTGTTCTCACCAGAAACACTGGCAGCACCGCAAATTCATCTGCTGTCTGGTGCGACCATGCTCGGCGCATTCTTTATTTTGACTGACCCGGTTACCGCTTCTACGACCAATCGTGGTCGTCTTATTTTCGGCGCGCTTGCGGGCTTATTAGTCTGGTTGATCCGCAGTTTCGGCGGCTATCCTGACGGCGTGGCTTTTGCCGTCCTGCTGGCGAACATCACGGTTCCTCTGATCGATTACTACACGCGTCCGCGCGTCTACGGCCATCGCAAAGGGTAAACCATGCTGAAAACTATCCGAAAACACGGCATTACGTTAGCGCTATTTGCAGCGGGTTCAACAGGGTTAACTGCGGCCATCAACCAGATGACCAAAACGACGATTGCTGAACAGGCCAGTCTGCAACAAAAGGCATTATTTGATCAGGTGCTGCCAGCCGAACGCTATAACAATGCGCTGGCACAGAGTTGCTATCTGGTAACTGCGCCAGAGTTAGGTAAAGGTGAGCATCGGGTTTACATCGCCAAACAGGATGACAAACCGGTAGCCGCCGTTCTGGAAGCAACCGCGCCAGATGGCTATTCCGGTGCGATTCAGCTGCTGGTGGGAGCCGATTTTAACGGCACGGTACTTGGCACGCGCGTGACAGAGCACCACGAAACGCCAGGGCTTGGCGATAAAATCGAACTGCGCCTTTCTGACTGGATCACCCATTTTGCGGGTAAAAAAATCAGTGGTGCAGATGATGCGCACTGGGCGGTGAAGAAAGATGGTGGTGATTTCGACCAGTTCACCGGCGCGACGATTACTCCCCGCGCGGTGGTTAATGCGGTAAAACGCGCCGGATTGTACGCTCAGACGTTACCGGCACAACTTTCTCAACTTCCTGCCTGTGGAGAATAAAGCGTGAGCGAAATTAAAGACGTTATTGTTCAGGGGTTGTGGAAAAACAACTCTGCGCTGGTCCAGTTGCTCGGCCTTTGTCCTCTGTTGGCGGTCACGTCCACTGCCACTAACGCTCTGGGTTTAGGACTTGCGACTACGCTGGTACTGACGCTGACCAACCTGACCATTTCGACGCTGCGTCACTGGACGCCAGCCGAGATCCGCATTCCCATTTACGTGATGATCATCGCCTCGGTGGTCAGCGCTGTACAGATGCTGATCAACGCCTACGCCTTTGGCCTGTATCAATCATTAGGGATTTTTATTCCGCTGATTGTCACTAACTGTATCGTTGTGGGCCGCGCTGAAGCCTTCGCCGCCAAAAAAGGTCCGGCGCTTTCGGCACTGGACGGCTTTTCAATTGGTATGGGCGCAACCTGCGCCATGTTCGTGCTGGGTTCACTACGCGAAATTATCGGCAATGGCACATTGTTTGACGGTGCAGATGCGCTGTTAGGTAGCTGGGCAAAAGTATTACGCGTGGAAATTTTCCACACCGACTCCCCTTTCCTGCTGGCGATGCTGCCTCCAGGTGCATTTATTGGCCTGGGACTGATGCTGGCAGGAAAATACCTGATTGATGAAAGAATGAAAAAGCGCCGTGCTGAAGCAGCTGCAGAACGTGCATTGCCAAACGGTGAAACAGGGAATGTCTGATGAACAAAGCAAAACGCCTGGAGATCCTCACTCGCCTGCGTGAGAACAATCCTCATCCCACCACCGAGCTTAATTTCAGTTCGCCTTTTGAATTGCTGATTGCCGTACTGCTTTCCGCTCAGGCGACCGATGTCAGTGTTAATAAGGCGACGGCGAAACTCTACCCGGTGGCGAATACGCCTGCAGCGATGCTTGAACTGGGCGTTGAAGGGGTGAAAACCTATATCAAAACGATTGGGCTTTATAACAGCAAAGCAGAAAATATCATCAAAACCTGCCGTATCTTACTGGAGCAGCATAATGGCGAGGTTCCGGAAGATCGTGCTGCGCTTGAAGCCCTGCCCGGCGTAGGTCGTAAAACAGCCAACGTCGTATTAAACACTGCATTCGGCTGGCCGACTATTGCTGTCGACACGCACATTTTCCGCGTTTGTAATCGTACTCAATTTGCGCCGGGGAAAAACGTCGAACAGGTAGAAGAAAAGCTACTGAAAGTGGTTCCGGCAGAGTTTAAAGTCGACTGCCACCATTGGTTGATCCTGCACGGGCGTTATACCTGCATTGCCCGCAAGCCCCGCTGTGGCTCTTGTATTATTGAAGATCTTTGTGAATACAAAGAGAAAGTTGACATCTGAAGAAAAGGGGTAACACCGATTACCCCATTGATAACCTTTCTTTATCCTCTTTTAAAACATCTTTTTAACGTCAATGATGCCATTGCTTAGCGTTATCATCAGGTAATCCGTTTGCGGATAACCAAAAATGCAGGTTAATTGTTTTTTTAATAGCGAAATTTTCTATTCATTCGTGATCAAGATCACGATGCTGTCGCAATGTAAAAACATTGCAAGAATCAGGTTAAAATCATTTAAATTTACACACGCAACAAATATTGACCTACAAAACATTACACTGGCTATTTTTCAGAAACTGGACTATCTCACTAGTAAAAACGCTAAATAGCAGAACATATCGCCGTTAAGCCATCACCCCCCTCTCAGTGCAGTGAAAAAATCTGCCGTTACGTTTTTTGAAAAATTTAACGCTGGATAACATTTCCCGGAATGGTTGAATTCCCCGCCTCAGTTATATGTAACAGATTATTACAAAGGACTTGTCTGAAAGTGCAAGATAGTGAACATTACCTGCCGTTTCCCCTCCCACTATAACAATTGCGCGTATGTTTTTTAGACATAACGCGAGAAAGCACCCCCGTTAATATGGGATGTAAAAAAAGAGGTAAAAGTGTCCACTGCAAACCAAAAACCAACTGAAAGCGTCAGTTTGAACGCTTTCAAACAACCGAAGGCGTTCTATCTCATCTTCTCGATTGAGTTATGGGAACGTTTTGGTTATTACGGCCTACAAGGAATTATGGCTGTTTACCTGGTTAAACAACTGGGTATGTCTGAAGCGGATTCAATCACCCTTTTCTCTTCCTTTAGTGCCCTGGTTTATGGTCTGGTCGCTATCGGCGGCTGGTTAGGTGACAAGGTACTGGGTACTAAACGCGTAATTATGCTCGGCGCTATTGTGCTGGCGATTGGTTATGCTCTGGTTGCCTGGTCTGGTCACGACGCCGGTATCGTTTATATGGGTATGGCGGCTATTGCGGTCGGTAACGGCCTGTTTAAAGCTAACCCGTCTTCTCTGCTTTCTACATGCTATGAGAAAAACGACCCGCGTCTGGACGGTGCATTCACCATGTACTACATGTCCGTCAACATCGGCTCTTTCTTCTCTATGATTGCTACGCCGTGGCTGGCCGCGAAATACGGCTGGAGTGTTGCGTTTGCGTTGAGCGTTGTAGGCCTGCTGATCACTATCGTTAACTTCGCCTTCTGCCAACGCTGGGTTAAACAGTACGGTTCAAAACCAGACTTCGAGCCTATCAACTACCGTAACCTGCTGCTGACCATTATTGGTGTTGTGGCACTGATCGCTATCGCCACCTGGCTGCTGCACAATCAGGAAGTTGCGCGTATGGCGCTGGGCGTTGTTGCCTTCGGTATCGTGGTTATCTTCGGTAAAGAAGCCTTCGCGATGAAAGGTGCTGCGCGTCGTAAAATGATCGTTGCCTTCATCCTGATGCTCGAAGCCATTATCTTCTTCGTGCTGTACAGCCAGATGCCAACGTCACTGAACTTCTTTGCGATTCGTAACGTTGAGCACTCCATTCTGGGTCTGGCCGTAGAACCTGAGCAGTATCAGGCACTGAACCCGTTCTGGATCATCATCGGTAGTCCGATTCTGGCCGCTATCTATAACAAGATGGGCGATACCCTGCCGATGCCAACCAAGTTTGCAATCGGCATGGTGATGTGTTCTGGTGCGTTCCTGATTCTGCCGCTGGGTGCGAAATTCGCGTCTGACGCTGGTATCGTGTCTGTAAGCTGGCTGGTCGCAAGCTATGGCCTGCAGAGCATCGGGGAACTGATGATCTCTGGTCTGGGTCTGGCAATGGTTGCACAACTCGTTCCGCAGCGTCTGATGGGCTTCATTATGGGTAGCTGGTTCCTGACCACTGCCGGTGCAAACCTGATTGGTGGTTATGTTGCGGGTATGATGGCTGTGCCGGATAACGTTACCGACCCGCTGATGTCACTGGAAGTTTATGGTCGCGTATTCTTGCAGATTGGTGTCGCTACTGCCATTATTGCAGTACTGATGCTGCTGACCGCGCCTAAACTGCACCGTATGACGCAGGATGACGCTGCAGACAAAGCGGCGAAAGCTGCTGTAGCGTAAAATTCAGGGAAACTCTTTTACAAGCCGCTAACTTTTCGTTAGCGGCTTTTTTTTTGTTCAGCAACGCACTACCATACTTTAAACCACAGACAAAAGGAGTTACCGATGAAATTGTTCTACAAACCGGGTGCCTGCTCTCTCGCTTCCCATATCACCCTGCGTGAGAGCGGAAAGGATTTTACCCTCGTCAGTGTGGATTTAATGAAAAAACGTCTCGAAAACGGTGACGATTACTTTGCCGTTAACCCTAAGGGGCAGGTGCCTGCATTGCTGCTGGATGACGGTACTTTGCTGACGGAAGGCGTAGCGATTATGCAGTATCTTGCCGACAGCGTCCCCGACCGCCAGTTGCTGGCACCGGTAAACAGTATTTCCCGCTATAAAACCATCGAATGGCTGAATTACATCGCCACCGAGCTGCATAAAGGTTTCACACCTCTGTTTCGCCCTGATACACCGGAAGAGTACAAACCGACAGTTCGCGCGCAGCTGGAGAAGAAGCTGCAATATGTGAACGAGGCACTGAAGGATGAGCACTGGATCTGCGGGCAAAGATTTACAATTGCTGATGCCTATCTGTTTACGGTTCTGCGCTGGGCATACGCGGTGAAACTGAATCTGGAAGGGTTAGAGCACATTGCAGCATTTATGCAACGTATGGCTGAACGTCCGGAAGTACAAGACGCGCTGTCAGCGGAAGGCTTAAAGTAATATCCATCGGCCCACAGGTCGTTGTGGGCCGAAATGAGATATTTCAGAGCTTTGTTGCGCTGAAGTAATGTTCTGGTTTGGCAATACGATCCTGAGCAGCCACCACTTGCAGCTCATATTCCTGCATTGCTTTGGTGGTCACCATGATTTCGTAGACTGCAGCGGTCACATGTTCCAGCGCCTCCTGCAGCGTTGCCCCCTGAAGCAGTTTCACCAGCAGTAAACCGCTCGTCACATCACCAACACCTACCGGCTGGCGCATACCAAAATCCACCAGCGGACGGCTGATATGCCAGGCTTCATCGGCGGTGACCAGCAGCATTTCAAAACGGTCACGGCTGTAGCCAGCTCGCGCCAGGTGTTTAACCAACACAATTTGTGGCCCTTGCGCAATGAGTTCGCGCGCTGCCAGAACCGCTTCTTCGACGTTATTTACCGCATGCTCACAGAGTATTTCCAGCTCAACCAGATTCGGCGCAATGATATCGCTGGCAGGCAAACCGTGCCGCACATGAAACTCTGCGACACCCGGTGCAACGATACAGCCTTTTTCCGGATGACCCATTACCGGATCGCAAAAATATTTCGCCTGCGGATTCGCGGCTTTCACCTGACGGACGATACCGAGGATATGTTCACCCTGCTCCGCCGATCCCAGATAGCCACTTAACACGGCATCACAGGTGTGTAATTTATCAATGGCGGCAATGCCTTGCACAATTTCGGTTAAATGGCTGGGCGGCATCACGCAGCCAGTCCATTTGCCGTATTGGGTGTGATTAGAAAATTGAACGGTGTTCAGTGGCCAGACGTTCGCGCCCAGACGGCGCATCGGAAACTCTGCCGCACTGTTACCCGCATGACCATAAACAACGTGAGACTGGATAGCGAGAATATTTTTCATCATGTTCCCTGTATAAAAACCAGGGGGAGTGATTTCTCACTCCCCCTTTCCACTTAATGCATTATTTCCAGCAAATCAGACAGTAATTCTTTTTACCGCGACGCAGTAAGGTAAAACGACCAAACAGACGATCTTCTTCTTTAAAGAAGTATTCAGGATCGGACTGTTTTTCACCGTTAATGGTGATGGCATTGGAGGCGATAATTTTACGCGCCTGACCACGGGAAGGTTGCAGTTCAGAATCGACCAGCGCCTGCATCAGGTCTGCGCCCTTTTCCATCTCAACCATCGGTACGCCGTCCTGCGCCAGCTGTTCGAAGTCCGCTTCACTCAGCGCACTCAAAGAACCGCTGAACAGGCATTCGGTAATACGTTTTGCCGCCTGTAAACCTTCTTCACCGTGAACCAGACGAGTCACCTGCTCCGCCAGTACATACTGGGCGCGCGGTGCTTTACCGCTGTTTTTATCTTCTTCTTCCAGGGCGTTGATCTCTTCAATGCTCATAAAGGTGAAGAACTTCAGGAAGCGGTAAACGTCGGCATCCGCAGTGTTGATCCAGAACTGGTAGAATTTGTACGGGCTGGTTTTCTTCGGATCCAACCAGACTGCGCCGCCTTCAGTTTTACCAAATTTGGTGCCATCTGCTTTAGTGATCAGCGGAACGGTCAGGCCAAACACCTGATTCTGATGCAGACGACGGGTCAGGTCGATACCAGAAGTGATGTTACCCCACTGGTCAGAACCACCAATTTGCAGCACCACACCGTACTGTTTGTTCAGACAGGCGAAGTCATAACCCTGCAACAGGTTGTAGGAAAACTCAGTGAACGAAATCCCCTGATCTTCACGGTTGAGACGCTGCTTAACCGCTTCTTTGTTGATCATCTGGTTAACGGAGAAGTGTTTGCCAATATCGCGCAGGAAGGTCAGCACATTCATATTGCCGAACCAGTCATAGTTGTTCGCCGCGATAGCAGAGTTTTCTCCACAGTCGAAATCGAGGAACGGGGCAACCTGCTTACGGATTTTGTCCACCCACTCCTGAACAGTTTCTTCGGTGTTCAGCTTACGCTCGGCAGCTTTGAAGCTCGGGTCGCCAATCAGACCCGTCGCGCCGCCTACCAGCGCAACCGGCTTGTGGCCCGCCTGCTGGAAGCGTTTCAGGCATAACAATGGAACAAGATGCCCCAAATGCAAGCTGTCAGCGGTAGGATCGAAGCCGCAATAGAGCGCGATCGGGCCTTGCGCCAGTCGCTCTGCTAACGCTTCCTCGTCCGTCACCTGGGCTACCAGCCCCCGCTCTTGCAATTGTTTAATCAAGTTACTGCTTGCCATCAAAATCTCCATGTATATAACGACTGCACCTTTGCCGGTACACGACTTTTCGCCAGATGCGAAAGAGACATAGAATAAAGTGCCAGAATCAGGAGTACCAGCGATTAAAGCAAGATTTTTGCATCTTTTCAGGGTGCAAGACGATCAATCTTCCACGCATCATTTTCTCGCTGGTACAAAAAGCGGTCATGCAGGCGATGCTCACCGCCCTGCCAGAACTCAATCTGTTCAAGGCTGACGCGAAAACCGCCCCAAAAGCTCGGCAATGGCACTTCGCCCTGTTGAAACTTCTGCTTCAGCTCCAGGAATTTACTTTCAAGGATACCGCGGGCAGAAATGCGACTGGACTGCTTCGAAACCCATGCACCAATCTGGCTATCACGCGGGCGGCTATGAAAATATTTCATCACTTCGAGAGTCGAAAGTCGTTCTGCTTTACCGATCACCATCACCTGGCGTTCAAGGGTATGCCACGGGAACAGCAGGCTAACGCGCGGATTATTTTCAATTTGATGTGCTTTACGGCTACCGAGGTTGGTGTAAAACACCATGCCTTTTTCGTCGTAATGTTTGAGTAAAACGATGCGTTGATAAGGCTGAGCATGTTCATCCACGGTAGCGACCACCATCGCGGTAGGGTCTGCCAGTTTGGCTTCACACGCCTGAGAGAGCCAACGTTCAAAAAGGGTTAATGGATCGGCGGGAAGATCGCGACGGCGTAACCCGCCTTTGGTGTATTCACGGCGCAGATGCGCGATTTGCTGCAATTCGTCGTTATCAGACATGGTTTTCTTTACGGATTGTCAGTGGGTGACGCTATTGTGCGCCGCCCCTGGAAAAATCTCAACGCTGTGGATTTTGTAACTGACAGTTATTCAATACGATGCGGTCGCGTTTATAGACAGTCGCTTCATCGCCTTTCGACCAGAAAACATAGATTCCGTCAGTGTAACGTGCACCAGACGCTGAAATGCCCTGTTTGAGATGCAGTAGTTGATTATCGTAAACAAAACTGACTTCCTGGCGCGGATTATTCAGTTTGACCGTCAACGGTTTTTCATCACACTGGTATTCCAGCGTAGCGGTTTGCATGTGCTCAACCAGTTGATTGAACGCGCTACAGCCGGTGAGAAGCACCGGCAAACAGATCAGTAACAGTTTTTTCATAGACATTTCCCGAAGACTTTCCTGGTCTGGAGGGCAATACGCCCTCCCTAATGTTCCAAGTGTAACGGCAGACGCGGTAAGAAAAATTCAGTTAACTCTGATATCACGGGTTAGCAGGGAAAATAGCCCCCAGTACCGTCTCCTGGCTTGCGCCAGTGACGGAAGGCAGATTTCCTGGTAATCCCGCCAGCGTCCGCCAGGCAAGCCAGGCGAAAGCCAATGCTTCCATGTCATCGCCACTAATGCCAACGGCATCGGTGGTGGTGACTTCTGTGCCTGGCAGTAATGCCGCCAGACGCGCCATGAGTAGCGGATTACGACTACCTCCACCACATACCATCAATCGTTCGCAGCCACCGCTCAACAAAACTTGTTCAGAAATGGTCACGGCGGTGAGTTCTGCCAGTGTGGCCTGAACATCACGGGGATCAACACCCGGAAAATGGCGTAAATGGCGCTCCAGCCAGCCGTAGTTAAAGTATTCGCGTCCGGTGCTTTTCGGTGCAGGTTGCGAGAAATATGGGTCGCTGAGCATATTTTGCAGCAGTGGGAGAATAACTTTACCCGCCCGTGCCCACTCGGCATCTTTATCGTAAGGTTTACCGGCCTGACGCCAGATCCAGGCATCCATCAGCATGTTACCAGGACCGGTATCGTAGCCGCCAACCGGCTGCCCAGGAATGAGCAGTGACAGATTGGCGATGCCGCCAATATTGAGCACCATTCGTCGCTCGGTTGAGTGAGCCAGCAAGGCATGATGGAACGCAGGTACCAGCGGTGCGCCTTGTCCTCCCAAGGCAATATCGCGACGGCGAAAATCACCGACAACCGTAATTCCGGTGCGTGCCACAATTTGATTGTTATCGCCAATCTGTAAAGTGTGTGGTGCCACGCCCGTCGGTTCATGCCAGACGGTTTGACCGTGACAGCCGATCGCAACTATATCTCTCGCCTGCAGGTTTTGTTCCTTAAGCAAGGCATTGACCGCATCAGCAAAAAGTCGCCCGAGTTGAGTATCAAGCTGTCCAAACTGCGAAAGTGTAAGCTGCTGGCCCTGGCAAATATCCAGTACAGCCTGTTTCAGAGACACCGGGATCGGCCAGCTCAAGCTTGCCAGCTGTGCGACCCGGTGTTCATCTATTGTCGCCAACACAACATCAACACCATCAAGGCTGGTGCCTGACATAACGCCAATAAAGCGGCCCGATTTCATAGTTCATCCTTTTTCAATCTGACGTTTGCGCACCACTCAAACATAAACTTTTCGTGAATACCATGCGGAATGACCGATTTTTACCGTTGGTAGTAAAACATTATCTTCAAATCAATAATCATCATGAATGTTTTGTTTATAATTGGTTGATCCTACTTTCATTATGATTTGCTCATATTTGGTAGAACATGTAACCATGGATTCACATATGCCATATACTTTGACCATGAGGGATGCTTGCGTGGCGTTTCATGGTGAACAGGAGATTTTTCAATGATTAAACGCGTATTGGTTGTTTCAATGGTAGGTCTGTCTCTTGTCGGTTGTGTTAATAACGACACCCTGTCAGGGGATGTTTATACCGCTTCTGAAGCGAAACAAGTACAGAATGTCAGCTATGGCACCATCGTTAACGTACGTCCGGTACAGATTCAGGGCGGTGATGATTCCAACGTTATCGGTGCAATTGGCGGTGCTGTTCTTGGTGGTTTCCTGGGGAATACTGTTGGTGGCGGAACCGGGCGTTCTCTGGCTACTGCAGCAGGCGCTGTTGCAGGTGGCGTAGCTGGTCAGGGCGTACAGAGTGCAATGAACAAAACGCAGGGTGTCGAGCTGGAAATTCGTAAAGACGATGGTAATACCATCATGGTGGTACAGAAACAAGGCAACACTCGTTTCTCTCCGGGCCAACGTGTCGTACTGGCCAGCAATGGCAGTCAGGTGACCGTTTCTCCGCGCTAAATAAGTTTGCGTGTGGTCAGGTTACTGACCACACGCCCCCTTCATTTCACCCTTTGGCCTGTAACTCAATGATATTATGCTCAAGTTTTGCGATGAGCGTAATCAGTTGCTCCAGTTCCTCTGCGGAGATGCCATGTAATATTTCCGCGCGGGTTTTGTTAATAACAGCTTCCATTTCGCTGATCAGTGGCTCTGCCTTTTCCGTCAGTTTAATACGTTTAGCCCGACGATCGCTGGCACAAGTTTGACGCGAAATTAACCCTTTTTCTTCCAGTTGGTCCAGAGTACGGACCAGTGATGGCTGCTCGATGCCAATCGCTTTTGCCAGTTGAATTTGCGACTGGTCTGGAGGTAACTGATGGATATTGTGTAACGTAACCCAATGGGTTTGTGTTAACTCCAGCGGTTTCAGGCGATGGTCTATCAGAGCACGCCATATGCGCACCAACCGTGCCAGATCAGAACCTAGTGGCGATTCCAATTTCATCTCCTTATAATTAGCTTGCTAAGATATTATGCGGCTTTTAGAATAGTGTGCAGCAATTGTATTGCTAAAACAAATGTATTGCTGCATTTGGTTACCGTCAGACATATTTTTCAGAAATTGCGCGTAAATTTTTCGCACTTAAAGAATATTTATTAATCTAACGCAATATATTCGGTCGTAAAGGAATCTACTTTGTGAAGTTTATGCTCAATGCAACAGGATTGCCCTTACAAGATCTGGTGTTCGGTGCGTCCGTCTATTTTCCTCCGTTTTTCAAAGCCTTCGCGTTTGGATTCGTCATCTGGCTTGTCGTACACCGCCTGCTTCGTGGCTGGATCTACGCCGGTGACATCTGGCATCCCTTGTTAATGGATTTATCGCTGTTTGCGATTTGCGTTTGCCTTGCTCTGGCAATACTGATTGCGTGGTAACTATGTCAATTAAAACAATTAAGTATTTCTCAACAATCATTGTAGCGATAGTTGCGGTTCTTGCCGGATGGTGGCTGTGGAATTATTACATGCAATCTCCGTGGACACGCGACGGGAAAATACGCGCAGAAAAGGTTTCTATCACCCCACAGGTGTCGGGACGTATTGTTGAGCTGAATATAAAAGACAACCAACTGGTTAACGCGGGGGATCTTCTGCTCACGATCGATAAAACGCCCTTTCAGATCGCCGAGCTGAACGCACAGGCTCAGCTGGCGAAAGCGCAATCTGACCTCGCAAAAGCCAATAACGAAGCGAATCGTCGTCGTCATCTCTCACAAAATTTTATTTCTGCCGAAGAACTCGATACCGCTAACCTCAATGTTAAAGCGATGCAGGCCAGTGTTAATGCCGCACAGGCCACGCTGAAACAGACACAATGGCAACTGGCGCAAACGGAAATTCGCGCCCCGGTGAGTGGTTGGGTGACTAACCTCACTACCCGCATCGGCGATTACGCTGACACCGGGAAACCGCTGTTTGCCCTTGTCGACAGCCACTCGTTTTACGTCATTGGTTATTTTGAAGAAACCAAGTTGCGCCATATCCGCGAAGGTGCACCAGCACAAATTACCCTCTATAGTGATAACAAAACGTTACGGGGTCACGTTTCCAGTATCGGTCGGGCGATTTATGATCAAAGCGTTGAAAGTGACTCAAGCCTTATTCCGGATGTGAAACCTAACGTCCCCTGGGTTCGTCTCGCCCAACGCGTTCCCGTCCGCTTTGCGCTGGATAAAGTTCCAGGCGATGTCACGCTGGTGTCGGGCACCACCTGTAGCATTGCCGTAGGTCAATAATGAACGCATCGTCATGGTCCTTGCGCAATTTGCCCTGGTTCAAGGCCACGCTGGCGCAATGGCGTTATGCGTTACGCAATACCATTGCCATGTGTCTGGCGCTGACGGTTGCCTATTATTTGAATCTGGATGAACCCTATTGGGCGATGACCTCGGCTGCAGTGGTTAGCTTTCCCACCGTTGGCGGTGTCATCAGCAAAAGCCTCGGACGCATCGCTGGCAGTTTACTGGGAGCCATTGCGGCACTGCTTCTTGCCGGGCATACGCTCAATGAGCCGTGGTTTTTTCTATTGAGCATGTCGGCGTGGCTTGGCTTTTGTACCTGGGCCTGTGCGCACTTCACGAATAACGTCGCGTATGCATTTCAACTGGCGGGCTACACGGCTGCCATCATCGCCTTTCCGATGGTTAATATTACTGAGGCCAGCCAGCTGTGGGATATCGCTCAGGCGCGCGTTTGCGAGGTGATAGTCGGTATTTTGTGCGGCGGAATGATGATGATGATCCTGCCTAGCAGTTCCGATGCTACAGCCCTTTTAACCGCATTGAAAAACATGCACGCCCGATTACTGGAACATGCCAGTTTACTCTGGCAGCCTGAAACAAACGATGCCATTCGTGCAGCACATGAGGGGGTGATTGGGCAGATACTGACCATGAATTTGCTGCGTATCCAGGCTTTCTGGAGCCACTATCGTTTTCGCCAGCAAAACGCGCGCCTTAATGCGCTACTCCACCAGCAATTACGTATGACCAGTGTCATCTCCAGCCTGCGACGTATGTTGCTCAACTGGCCCTCACCGCCAGGTGCCACGCGAGAAATTCTCGAACAATTGCTGACGGCGCTCGCCAGTTCGCAAACAGATGCTTACACCGTCGCACGTATTATCGCCCCGCTACGCCCGACCAACGTCGCCGACTACCGGCACGTCGCCTTCTGGCAGCGACTACGTTATTTTTGCCGCCTTTATCTGCAAAGTAGTCAGGAATTACATCGTCTGCAAAGCGGTGTAGATGATCATGCCAGACTCGCACGGACATCCGCTCTGGCTCGTCATACCGACAACGCCGAAGCTATGTGGAGCGGGCTGCGTACATTTTGTACGTTGATGATGATTGGCGCATGGAGTATTGCATCGCAATGGGATGCCGGTGCCAATGCATTAACGCTGGCAGCAATTAGCTGCGTACTCTACTCCGCCGTCGCAGCACCGTTTAAGTCGTTGTCACTGCTGATGCGCACGCTGGTGTTACTTTCGCTATTCAGCTTTGTGGTCAAATTTGGCCTGATGGTCCAGATTAGCGATCTGTGGCAATTTTTACTGTTTCTCTTTCCACTGCTGGCGACAATGCAGCTTCTTAAATTGCAGATGCCCAAATTTGCCGCACTGTGGGGGCAACTGATTGTTTTTATGGGTTCGTTTATCGCTGTCACTAATCCCCCGGTGTATGATTTTGCTGATTTTCTTAACGATAATCTGGCAAAAATCGTTGGCGTTGCGCTGGCTTGGCTAGCGTTCGCCATTCTGCGTCCAGGATCGGATGCTCGTAAAAGCCGCCGCCATATTCGCGCGCTGCGCCGGGATTTTGTCGATCAGCTAAGCCGCCATCCAACACTGAGTGAAAGCGAATTTGAATCGCTCACTTATCATCACGTCAGTCAGTTGAGTAACAGCCAGGATGCGCTGGCTCGCCGTTGGTTATTACGCTGGGGTGTAGTGCTGCTGAACTGTTCTCATGTTGTCTGGCAATTGCGCGACTGGGAATCGCGTTCCGATCCGTTATCGCGAGTACGGGATAACTGTATTTCACTGTTGCGGGGAGTGATGAGTGAGCGTGGCGTTCAGCAAAAATCACTGGCGGCCACACTTGAAGAATTACAGCGGATTTGCGACAGCCTTGCCCGTCATCATCAACCTGCCGCCCGTGAGCTGGCGGCAATTGTCTGGCGGCTGTACTGCTCGCTTTCGCAACTTGAGCAAGCACCACCGCAAGGTACGCTGGCCTCGTAATTACTTAATTACACCACAGGCATAGCGTTCACCGCCACCGCCCAGCGGTTTAGGTTGATCGGACATATTATCGCCGCCAACGTGGACCATCAGCGCTTTGTCTTTGATTTCATCCAGTGATTTCAGACGAGGCGCGATGACGGCATCGGTAGCTTTGCCGTCATTATTGACGACCAGTGCAGGCAGATCGCCTAAATGCCCGGCACCTTCTGGCCCTTCATGTTTACCGGTATTTTGTGGATCAAGATGCCCGCCTGCGGATTCCGCGGCGCTGGCTTTGCCATCTTTGGTGGCTGGCTGGCAGCTTCCTTTGGCATGAATATGGAAGCCATGTTCACCGGGGGGTAATGCTTTCAGATCGGGCGAAAACTCCAGACCTTTATCGGTTTCAGTAATGGTGACGCTACCAATTGACTGCCCTACCCCTTGCGACGTGACGAGGTTCATCTCGACTTTTTCACTGGCAGCTTGTGCGCCGGTTGCAACAACCAGCGCCAGAATAGCCAGACTAAAACGTTTCATAGGACCTCCGTTCATTGTGCATTCCTGAATAAGTGTAAACCAGTGACACATTTTTGAACGGCGGCTATTCCTAAAAGTGCTTACGGTACGTCGTACCCCAGTGCCGCTTTACGGATACGAAACCATTGTTGACGGGTCATTTTCAGTGTTTCTGCTTCGACAGCTGCCCGTACGCGCTCAATTTTACCTGAACCGATAATTGGCAGCGGCTGCGATGGTAAACGTAATACCCAGGCGTAAACCACCTGTTCAATCGAGCCCGCGTTTAACTCCTCTGCCACCACAGCCAGTTCATCACGCAGCTGCTGGAAATAATCATCATTAAACAGACGACCACCACCAAGGCAGGACCACGCCATCGGACGAACACGCAGTTGTTGTAGTTGGTCGAGCGTGCCATCCAGCAGTAACGGCTGATGCACCGGGGATATTTCCACCTGATTAGTGGCAAGGGTAAACGGCAGACGTGATTGCAACAGGGCAAATTGCGCAGGCGTAAAGTTCGATACGCCAAAATGACGCACTTTGCCGCTCTGATGCAGATGTTTGAACGCGTCCGCCACTTCATCGGCATCCATTAACGGGTCTGGTCGGTGGATTAACAGCAGATCCAGATGATCGGTCGCGAGATTAATTAGCGACTGTTCGGCGCTCTTAATGATGTGATCGCGGTCAGTGATGTAATGACCAATGACGTTTTCTTCACGCGCGGTCGTCGCGATACCGCATTTACTGACGATTTCCATCCGTTCACGCAGGTGAGGTGCCAGTTTCAGTGCCTCGCCAAACGCCGCTTCGCACTGATAGCCACCATAAATATCAGCATGGTCCACGGTGGTCACGCCGAGATCCAGATGCTCTTCAATAAAACTGACCAGCTGGCGGGCGGACATATTCCAGTCCATCAATCGCCAGTAGCCCATCACAAAACGGGAAAACTCCGGGCCTTGCGGCGCAATAGTAATACGCTGAACCATAATCGCTTCCTCTTATCAGATATGAGAGGAGTATACGCAAGATTAGGTTCAAAAGAGTGATGGTTGCTCCGGTTCGTCTGATGACGCTGGCTTATTTGCGCGTAATTTGCGCATTAATCGCTGCCGACAAAGGCGCAGCACCTCTTGTTTTTCGCCATCGCTCATTTTATTCCAGTTAAAACGCTCATCCCGACTACGAAAACAGCCGCGACAAAACCCGCGTTCGTCAGACTGGCAAATTCCCCGGCACGGGCTCTGGACGGGAAAGAACTCTAATTGCTCCGCCACTTCGCCCTCCTCAGATAAGATTATTACCATTATTGAAGCTGTTAATGTCCAAAGTAGCAACTTTGCTTGCACTAGACCGACTGGTCTACTACACTCCAACGCATGAACAAACACACCGAACATGATACTCGCGAACATCTCCTGGCGACGGGCGAGCAACTTTGCCTGCAACGTGGATTCACCGGGATGGGGCTAAGCGAATTACTAAAAACCGCTGAAGTGCCGAAAGGGTCCTTCTATCACTACTTTCGCTCTAAAGAAGCGTTTGGCGTTGCCATGCTTGAGCGTCATTACGCCGCATATCACCAGCGACTGACTGAGTTGCTGCAATCCGGCGAAGGTAACTACCGCGACCGCATACTGGCTTATTACCAGCAAACACTGAACCAGTTTTGCCAACATGGAACCATCAGTGGTTGCCTGACAGTAAAACTCTCTGCCGAAGTGTGCGATCTGTCAGAAGATATGCGCAGCGCGATGGATAAAGGTGCTCGCGGCGTGATCGACCTGCTCTCTCAGGCGCTGGAAAATGGCCGTGAGAACCATTGTTTAACCTTTTGTGGCGAACCGCTACAACAGGCACAAGTGCTTTACGCACTATGGCTGGGTGCGAATCTGCAGGCCAAAATTTCGCGCAGTTTCGAGCCACTGGAAAACGCGCTGGCCCATGTAAAAAACATTATTGCGACGCCTGCCGTTTAGCAGGCATTTTTTATCACCAGACGACCGGGAGCCTTTATGTCATCTGAAAAACTGTATTCCCCACTGAAAGTGGGCGCGATCACGGCGGCAAACCGTATTTTTATGGCACCGCTGACGCGTCTGCGCAGTATTGAACCGGGTGACATTCCTACCCCGTTGATGGCGGAATACTATCGCCAACGTGCCAGTGCCGGTTTGATTATTAGTGAAGCCACGCAAATTTCTGCCCAGGCAAAAGGATATGCAGGTGCGCCTGGCATCCATAGTCCGGAGCAAATTGCCGCATGGAAAAAAATCACCGCTGGCGTTCATGCTGAAAATGGTCATATGGCCGTGCAGCTGTGGCACACCGGACGCATTTCTCACGCCAGCCTGCAACCTGGCGGTCAGGCACCGGTAGCGCCTTCAGCACTTAGCGCGGGAACACGTACTTCTCTGCGCGATGAAAATGGTCAGGCGATCCGTGTTGAAACATCCATGCCGCGTGCGCTTGAACTGGAAGAGATTCCAGGTATCGTCAATGATTTCCGTCAGGCCATTGCTAACGCGCGTGAAGCCGGTTTTGATCTGGTAGAGCTCCACTCTGCTCACGGTTATTTGCTGCATCAGTTCCTTTCTCCTTCTTCAAACCATCGTACCGATCAGTACGGCGGCAGCGTGGAAAATCGCGCACGTCTGGTACTGGAAGTGGTCGATGCCGGGATTGAAGAATGGGGTGCCGATCGCATTGGCATTCGCGTTTCGCCAATCGGTACTTTCCAGAACACGGATAACGGCCCGAATGAAGAAGCCGATGCACTGTATCTGATTGAACAACTGGGTAAACGCGGCATTGCTTATCTGCATATGTCAGAACCAGATTGGGCGGGGGGTGAACCGTATACTGATGCGTTCCGCGAAAAAGTACGCGCCCGTTTCCACGGTCCGATTATCGGCGCAGGTGCATACACAGTAGAAAAAGCTGAAACGCTGATCGGCAAAGGGTTAATTGATGCGGTGGCATTTGGTCGTGACTGGATTGCGAACCCGGATCTGGTCGCCCGCTTGCAGCGCAAAGCTGAGCTTAACCCACAGCGTGCCGAAAGTTTCTACGGTGGCGGCGCGGAAGGCTATACCGATTACCCGACGTTGTAATCCAACATTGCGAGCGGCGTAAAGCCGCCGCTATACTAAAACAACATTTTGAATCTGTTAGCCATTTTGAGGATAAAAAGATGCGTCTTCTTCATACCATGCTGCGCGTTGGCGATCTGCAACGCTCCATCGATTTTTATACCAAAGTGCTGGGCATGAAACTGCTGCGTACCAGCGAAAACCCGGAATACAAATACTCACTGGCGTTTGTTGGCTACGGCCCGGAAACCGAAGAAGCGGTGATTGAACTGACCTACAACTGGGGCGTGGATAAATACGAACTCGGCACTGCTTATGGTCACATCGCGCTTAGCGTAGATAACGCCGCTGAAGCGTGCGAAAAAATCCGTCAAAACGGGGGTAACGTGACCCGTGAAGCGGGTCCGGTAAAAGGCGGTACTACGGTTATCGCGTTTGTGGAAGATCCGGACGGTTACAAAATTGAGTTAATCGAAGAGAAAGACGCCGGTCGCGGTCTGGGCAACTAATCTCCTGCCGGGCGTGAACTCATCGCGCCCGCATCTTTACTGCATCGACAAGTAATATTTGTCATAATGCGCGCTGCAATTTATCCGTATTAAGAGAATCAGATGTCCGATAACGCTCAACTTACCGGTCTGTGCGACCGTTTTCGTGGTTTTTATCCTGTTGTGATCGATGTTGAAACAGCCGGATTTAACGCCAAAACCGATGCGCTGCTTGAGATTGCCGCCATCACCCTGAAAATGGATGAACAAGGCTGGCTGATGCCGGACACCACATTACATTTCCACGTCGAACCATTTGTCGGCGCAAATTTGCAGCCAGAGGCCCTCGCCTTCAACGGCATTGACCCGAACGATCCCGATCGCGGCGCGGTCAGCGAATACGAGGCGCTGCACGAAATTTTTAAAGTTGTACGTAAAGGTATTAAAGCGAGCGGCTGTAACCGCGCCATTATGGTGGCGCACAATGCCAATTTTGATCACAGCTTTATGATGGCCGCCGCAGAACGCGCCTCACTGAAACGTAACCCGTTCCACCCTTTCGCCACTTTTGACACTGCTGCACTGGCCGGGCTGGCACTCGGACAAACCGTATTGTCAAAGGCTTGCCAGACCGCTGGCATGGACTTCGACAGCACCCAGGCGCACTCCGCGCTGTACGACACCGAACGCACTGCTGTGCTGTTTTGTGAAATCGTCAACCGCTGGAAACGTCTGGGAGGCTGGCCGCTACCTGCCGCCGAAGAGGTGTAATCGAGTCGATGCCTGATGACATGCAATGATTCAGGCATCTATAGTGAGGCTATTCCACGCATCCTGCATGATATTCACGGGGAATAGCGTTAATGGCAGATAATCCAGACCCTTCATCGCTCCTGCCGGACGTGTTTTCACCGGCGACCCGCGACTGGTTTCTTCGCGCCTTTAAACAGCCGACCGCTGTCCAGTCGCAAACCTGGCATGTGGCGGCGCGAAGCGAACATGCGCTGGTGATTGCACCGACCGGCTCCGGGAAAACGCTGGCAGCATTTCTCTACGCCCTCGATCGGCTCTTCCGCGAAGGCGGCGAAGATACCCGCGAGGCGCATAAGCGTAAAACCTCACGCATCCTCTATATTTCACCGATAAAAGCTCTGGGCACCGACGTTCAGCGCAACTTGCAGCTCCCGTTGAAGGGTATTGCCGATGAACGGCGGCGGCGCGGCGAAACGGAAGTCAATCTTCGCGTAGGGATCCGTACTGGCGATACGCCTGCACAGGAACGCAGCAAACTCACCCGTAATCCGCCGGATATTCTGATCACCACACCCGAATCACTCTATCTGATGCTGACCTCCCGCGCGCGCGAAACGCTACGCGGCGTCGAAACGGTAATTATTGATGAAGTCCACGCGGTAGCGGGCAGTAAACGTGGTGCGCATCTGGCGTTAAGTCTGGAGCGGCTCGATGCGCTGCTCCACACCTCAGCACAGCGAATTGGCCTTTCTGCCACTGTGCGCTCAGCCAGCGATGTGGCAGCATTTCTTGGTGGCGATCGCCCGGTTACGGTAGTCAACCCGCCCGCAATGCGCCATCCGCAGATACGAATTGTCGTACCGGTCGCCAATATGGATGATGTCTCATCGGTCGCCAGCAGCACCGGCGAAGACAGCCATGCCGGCCGGGAAGGCTCCATCTGGCCATATATTGAAACGGGTATCCTTGATGAAGTGTTGCGCCATCGCTCGACCATTGTCTTTACTAATTCACGTGGGCTGGCGGAAAAACTGACGGCACGATTAAATGAGCTTTACGCCGCACGCTTACAGCGTTCCCCGTCTATCGCCGTTGATGCGGCCCATTTCGAGTCGACCTCCGGCGCAACCTCTAACCGTGTACAAAGTAGCGACGTTTTTATTGCCCGCTCACACCACGGCTCCGTCTCTAAAGAACAACGAGCAATCACCGAGCAGGCGCTGAAATCGGGTGAGTTACGCTGCGTGGTCGCAACCTCCAGTCTCGAACTGGGGATTGATATGGGCGCAGTGGATCTGGTGATTCAGGTGGCAACGCCGCTTTCTGTTGCCAGTGGGTTACAACGCATTGGTCGCGCCGGACATCAGGTTGGCGGTGTATCTAAAGGGCTGTTTTTCCCTCGTACCCGGCGTGACTTAGTCGATTCCGCAGTCATTGTAGAGTGTATGTTCGCAGGCAGGCTGGAAAACCTGACACCGCCGCATAATCCACTCGACGTCCTTGCGCAGCAAACCGTTGCCGCCGCGGCGATGGAGGCATTACAGGTAGACGAATGGTACTCCCGCGTACGCCGTGCCGCACCGTGGAAAGATCTGCCAAGACGTGTTTTTGACGCCACGCTGGATATGCTTTCCGGGCGCTATCCCTCTGGCGATTTTTCTGCTTTTCGCCCCAAACTGGTCTGGAACAGGGAGACCGGGATATTGACCGCCCGACCTGGCGCTCAATTGTTGGCGGTTACCAGCGGCGGCACCATTCCGGATCGTGGCATGTATAGCGTGTTATTACCCGAAGGTGAAGAAAAGGCCGGTTCGCGGCGGGTGGGTGAACTGGATGAGGAGATGGTATATGAGTCGCGGGTGAACGACATTATCACTCTCGGCGCTACCTCATGGCGGATCCAGCAAATCACCCGCGATCAGGTGATTGTGACTCCTGCTCCGGGTCGTTCTGCCCGGCTCCCCTTCTGGCGTGGTGAAGGTAACGGACGTCCGGCTGAATTAGGCGAGATGATCGGCGATTTTCTTCATTTGCTGGCGGATGGCGCGTTCTTTTCCGGGACTATTCCCCCGTGGCTGGCAGAAGAAAATACGAACGCCAATATTCAGGGGTTGATTGACGAGCAACGCAACGCGACGGGCATCGTTCCGGGGAGTCGCCATCTGGTCCTCGAACGGTGCCGTGATGAAATTGGCGACTGGCGTATTATTTTGCACTCTCCCTATGGAAGACGGGTGCATGAACCCTGGGCGCTGGCGATTACCGGGCGAATACATGCCCTATGGGGCGCTGACGCGTCTGTGGTCGCCAGTGATGACGGCATTGTTGCGCGCATTCCTGACACTGATGGTAAATTGCCCGACGCCGCGATTTTTTTGTTTGAACCAGAAAAGTTGCTGCAAATTGTCCGCGAGGCGGTAGGCAGCTCGGCACTTTTCGCCGCCCGTTTTCGCGAATGCGCCGCGCGGGCATTATTAATGCCGGGGCGCACTCCGGGCCATCGCACCCCGCTTTGGCAACAACGGCTGCGCGCCAGTCAGTTGCTGGAAATCGCTCAGGGATATCCGGATTTTCCGGTCATTCTCGAAACCCTGCGCGAATGTCTGCAAGATGTTTATGATCTTCCCGCACTGGAACGTTTGATGCGTCGCCTGAACGGTGGCGAAATTCAAATATCCGATGTAACGACCACTACGCCCTCGCCTTTCGCCACAAGTTTATTGTTCGGCTATGTCGCGGAATTTATGTACCAGAGCGACGCCCCGCTGGCAGAGCGCCGGGCATCCGTACTGTCGCTGGACAGCGAGTTACTGCGCAATCTACTCGGACAGGTCGATCCGGGGGAATTACTCGACCCGCAGGTCATTCGCCAGGTGGAAGAAGAGTTGCAACGACTGGCTCCTGGCAGAAGAGCGAAAGGTGAAGAAGGATTGTTCGACCTGCTGCGCGAACTGGGGCCAATGACCGTTGAAGACCTGGCGCAACGGCATACAGGCAGCAGTGAAGAGGTTGCGTCGTATCTGGAAAATCTTCTTGCAGTAAAACGAATCTTCCCAGCGATGATTAGCGGACAGGAGCGTCTTGCCTGTATGGATGATGCCGCCAGGCTGCGTGATGCCCTCGGCGTACGACTACCAGAGTCATTGCCAGAGATTTATTTACATAGAGTCAGTTACCCGCTTCGCGACCTCTTTCTGCGCTATCTCCGGGCTCATGCTCTGGTCACGGCTGAACAACTGGCTCATGAGTTTAGTCTCGGTATTGCCATTGTCGAAGAGCAGCTTCAGCAACTGCGTGAACAGGGTCTGGTGATGAATCTGCAACAAGACATCTGGGTGAGCGATGAAGTATTTCGTCGTCTGCGTTTGCGCTCGCTGCAAGCCGCCAGAGAAGCGACGCGTCCCGTTGCAGCCACGACCTATGCGCGATTGCTGCTGGAACGTCAGGGCGTATTACCCGCCACCGATGGTAGCCCGGCGCTCTTTGCCTCAACATCGCCAGGCGTTTATGAGGGCGTAGATGGCGTGATGCGGGTGATCGAACAGCTTGCCGGAGTCGGTTTACCCGCCTCACTCTGGGAAAGCCAGATCCTGCCTGCCCGCGTACGCGACTATTCGTCAGAAATGCTCGATGAATTACTGGCAACCGGTGCAGTTATCTGGTCGGGGCAAAAAAAACTGGGTGAAGATGACGGCCTGGTGGCACTGCATCTACAGGAATATGCTGCAGAATCGTTCACTCCCGCCGAAGCGGATCAGGCGAATCGTTCGGCGCTGCAACAAGCGATAGTCGCTGTTCTGGCTGACGGAGGAGCCTGGTTTGCACAACAAATCAGCCAACGGATACGCGACAAAATCGGCGAATCGGTTGATCTCTCTGCCCTGCAAGAGGCGTTATGGGCGCTGGTCTGGCAAGGCGTCATCACCAGCGACATTTGGGCACCGTTACGCGCCCTCACCCGCAGCAGTTCCAACGCACGCACCTCAACTCGCCGCAGTCACCGGGCTCGTCGTGGACGTCCTGTCTATGCGCAACCCGTCTCGCCGCTGGTATCTTACAACACACCAAATCTGGCTGGACGCTGGTCGTTATTGCAGGTGGAGCCACTAAACGATACCGAAAGGATGCTGGCGCTGGCGGAAAATATGCTCGACCGCTACGGCATCATCAGTCGTCAGGCGGTGATAGCCGAAAATATCCCTGGCGGGTTTCCATCGATGCAAACGCTTTGTCGAAGTATGGAAGACTCCGGGCGAATTATGCGAGGTCGTTTTGTAGAAGGTCTGGGTGGCGCGCAATTCGCTGAACGTCTGACTATTGACCGATTGCGCGATCTGGCGACACAAGCCACGCAAACGCGCCACTATACACCAGTGGCGCTCTCTGCCAACGATCCGGCTAATGTGTGGGGAAATCTTCTGCCCTGGCCTGCACATCCGGCAACGCTGGTTCCAACGCGTCGGGCGGGTGCGCTGGTGGTCGTTTCTGGCGGCAAATTGTTACTCTATCTGGCGCAAGGTGGCAAAAAAATGCTGGTCTGGCAGGAAAAAGAGGAATTACTCGCCCCAGAGGTTTTCCACGCGCTGACTACCGCACTGCGTCGCGAACCACGGCTGCGCTTTACGCTAACAGAAGTGAATGATCTACCGGTCCGGCAAACGCCGATGTTTACGCTGCTGCGTGAGGCGGGATTTTCAAGTTCGCCACAAGGGCTGGATTGGGGATAGAGAAAGGACTGACGGATGCCCGTTCGCATCCGTCAGTATTGCAGGACGGATTATTCCGCGTCCGGCTCTTCAGACTTGTATTTAGCGGCAGTTTCTTTGATCAGCTGCTGCAGTTCGCCACGCTGATACATTTCGATCACGATATCACAACCGCCGACCAGCTCGCCGTCAACCCACAGTTGCGGGAAGGTCGGCCAGTTAGCATATTTCGGCAGTTCCGCACGAATGTCCGGATTCTGCAGAATATCAACATAGGCAAAACGTTCGCCACATGCGGCAAGCGCCTGGACTGCCTGGGCAGAGAAACCGCAGCTCGGCAGTTTCGGTGAACCTTTCATGTACAGCAGGATCGGGTTTTCAGCAATCTGGCGTTGGATTTTTTCGATAGTGGTGCTCATTGTCTTGCTTCCTCAAACTTCTTTACGGCAGTAATCTGACATTGTAGCGGGTCAGTGCGGCATCGGAAAATAACATTTTCATCACGCTTTTGCTATTTTATCCCTTTGCTCTATTTGTTGCATTTCAAATATTCGTTTCTTCTCTGATGCGCGGCAAACTGGCGTATTTATAACCATTTTTAGCTTTCACTGCTGCATTTTTTTGCGCTCGCCAACGAAACGTATTTTTTAACAATAAAAGCTATTAACTTTCTCTTCTTCTATGCATTAGAATCATCAAGTTTTGTAAATCAGACGCAGGCATGATAGACCTGCCTTAACAGAGGGACGCTCAGTGGCGCGGATAAACCGTATTTCGATCACGCTCTGTGCTTTACTTTTTACCACCCTGCCTTTAACGCCTATGGCCCATGCTTCAAAGCAAGCCAGGGAGAGTTCTGCTACCACTCATATCACCAAAAAAGCAGATAAAAAGAAAAGCACGGCAACCACCAAAAAGACCCAGAAAACAGCGAAAAAAGCCGCCAGTAAAAGTACGACCAAAAGCAAAACCGCTTCTTCCGTTAAAAAATCTTCCATTACCGCTTCTAAAAACGCCAAAACTCGCAGCAAACACGCCGTCAATAAAACGGCCTCAGCCAGCTTTACCGAAAAGTGTACCAAACGTAAGGGCTATAAATCGCATTGTGTGAAAGTCAAAAATGCCGCGTCAGGAACTCTTGCCGACGCGCACAAAGCGAAGGTGCAAAAAGCTACGAAAGTGGCAATGAATAAACTGATGCAGCAAATTGGTAAGCCATATCGTTGGGGTGGCAGCTCACCGCGTACCGGTTTTGATTGCAGCGGCCTGGTTTATTACGCTTATAAAGATTTGGTGAAAATTCGTATTCCGCGTACGGCGAATGAAATGTATCACCTGCGTGATGCAGCGCCAATCGAACGTAGTGAACTGAAAAACGGCGACCTGGTCTTTTTCCGTACTCAGGGACGCGGCACAGCCGATCATGTCGGCGTGTATGTCGGCAACGGCAAATTTATTCAGTCACCGCGCACAGGTCAGGAAATTCAAATCACTTCTCTCAGTGAAGACTACTGGCAGCGCCACTATGTTGGCGCTCGTCGGGTAATGACCCCAAAAACACTTCGCTAAAACTTTACCCTGTTGTTACGGCAACAGGGTAAGTTCATCTTTTGTCTCACCTTTTAATTTGCTACCCTATCCATACGCACAATAAGGCTATTGTACGTATGCAAATTAATAATAAAGGAGAGTAGCAATGTCATTCGAATTACCTGCACTACCATATGCTAAAGATGCTCTGGCACCGCACATTTCTGCGGAAACTATCGAGTATCACTACGGCAAGCATCATCAGACTTATGTCACTAACCTGAACAACCTGATTAAAGGTACCGCGTTTGAAGGTAAATCACTGGAAGAGATTATTCGCAGCTCTGAAGGTGGCGTATTCAACAACGCAGCTCAGGTCTGGAACCATACTTTCTACTGGAACTGCCTGGCACCGAACGCCGGTGGCGAACCGACTGGAAAAGTCGCTGAAGCTATCGCCGCATCTTTTGGCAGCTTTGCCGATTTCAAAGCGCAGTTTACTGATGCAGCGATCAAAAACTTTGGTTCTGGCTGGACCTGGCTGGTGAAAAACAGCGATGGCAAACTGGCTATCGTTTCAACCTCTAACGCGGGTACTCCGCTGACCACCGATGCGACTCCGCTGCTGACCGTTGATGTCTGGGAACACGCTTATTACATCGACTATCGCAATGCACGTCCTGGCTATCTGGAGCACTTCTGGGCGCTGGTGAACTGGGAATTCGTAGCGAAAAATCTCGCTGCATAATAACTGATGGCAAATGCAGCATTGCCTGATGCGCTTCGCTTACCATGCCAACGCGGATGAGGCGTTAACAGCGCATTCGGCAAGATAAATCGCACGTTGTCAGCAACTGTAACGCAGAAGGTTATCCTTCTGCGTTTTTGTTTAATTAGCTGTTAGCAACGCAAACTGTTTCAGGTTGTTTTCTGGCTGACATAAACACCAGCAATAATGCCAGTCCCGCGACAATCGCTCCCATCACCGGCACAAAGCTGTATCCCAGCCCAGCGGAAATTACCGCACCACCAGCAGCTGCTCCCAGCGCATTTCCAAGATTAAAGGCACCAATATTGACTGATGAAGACAGACCTGGCGCTTCACTGGCGACACGCATCACGCGCATCTGTAACGGCGGTACGACCGCAAAGGTTGCTGCGCCCCACACCACCATGCTAATAGCTGCGCCGAACTCATTGCGGGCCAGGAACGGGATTGCCAGCATAATCACCATCAACAACAACAAAAAGCCTTTCAACGTGCCGTTAACTGAACGATCTGCCAGTTTGCCGCCGAGATAGTTACCGATAGAGAATCCGACACCAATCAGCACCAGCATTGCCGTGACGAACACCGGTGTTGCGTGGGTAATACTTTGCAGTACCGGAGAGATATAGGTGTAGAGAGTAAACATTGCACCAGCTCCCAGTACCGTCGTCAGCAATGCAGACAGCACCTGCGGACGCATTAATACCGCCAGCTCTTTTTTCACTTCAGGTCGTGCCCCTGCACCACCTTTAGGTAATGAGAAGAACAGACTTACCATTGAAATCACTCCCAGCCCCGCCGTTGCCAGAAATGACATCCGCCAGCCGATGGTTTCACCCAACCAGGTCGCCGCCGGCACGCCACCGATATTTGCCAGGGTTAACCCCATAAACATAGTGGCAACTGCGCTGGCCTGTTTATGTTTTGGCACCACGCTTGCGGCCACGACTGAACCCAAACCAAAAAATGCTCCGTGATTCAGGCTGGTCAAAATGCGTGAAAGCATCAGGGTCATATAATCCGGCGCGATGGCGGAAAGTACGTTGCCGAGCGTGAAAATTGCCATCAGGAAAATCAACGCACTGCGGCGGGCACGATGAGAAAGTAGAAGCGTCATCAGCGGCGCGCCCACCATTACGCCAACTGCATAGGCACTGATTAACATTCCGGCAGCGGGAATCGAGACATCCACACCGCGCGCAATGACGGGCAACAAGCCCATTGGCGAGAACTCCGTTGTCCCGATACCAAACGCGCCAATCGCCAGCGCCAGCAACGGATAGTTAATTTTCATGCCTTATCTCCACCTCTTCGCGTCATTACGCGATATTCATTAAAGTGGCGAAAGCATGACAGCAATCACAAAAAAATGAAAATAACAAAAAGAGAAAACACTTTTGCCATTTTGCTAACAAACAGGAAGGAGATGCGAGGGAGAACGCGCTCCCTCGAGAGGAAATCAGTGCAGCGCGGCAGTCAAACCCACGGCTACGATCAAACCGAGGACGATAATCGTTGTTACCAGTGAAAATTTAAGGTCGGTGCTCATCAAGTTTTCTCCTTTTTTATTACCACACAAAAAGTGATATTACGCATTTTTACACACTGTGATGAAAAAATCTCCCGTCATTTATAATGATAAGTGTTTTTACCACTTCCCCTTTTCGTCAAGATCGGCCAAAATTCCACGCTTACACTATTTGCGTACTGGCCATTGACCCCTTCCTGACGCTCCGTGTCGTTTTTCCGGCGTACCGCAACACTTTTGTTGTGCGTAAGGTGTGTAAAGGCAAACGTTTACCTTGCGATTTTGCAGGAGCTGAAGTTAGGGTCTGGAGTGAAATGGAATGGCAACAATAAAAGATGTAGCGAAACGAGCAAACGTTTCCACTACAACTGTGTCACACGTAATCAACAAAACACGTTTCGTCGCTGAAGAAACGCGCAACGCCGTGTGGGCAGCGATTAAAGAATTACACTACTCCCCTAGCGCGGTGGCGCGTAGCCTGAAGGTTAACCACACCAAGTCTATCGGTTTGCTGGCGACCAGCAGCGAAGCGGCCTATTTTGCCGAGATCATTGAAGCGGTTGAAAAAAATTGCTTCCAGAAAGGTTACACCCTGATTCTGGGTAATGCGTGGAACAATCTTGAGAAACAGCGGGCTTATCTGTCGATGATGGCGCAAAAACGCGTCGATGGTCTGCTGGTGATGTGTTCTGAGTACCCAGAGCCGTTGCTGGCGATGCTGGAAGAGTATCGCCATATCCCAATGGTGGTGATGGACTGGGGTGAAGCAAAAGCTGACTTCACCGATGCGGTCATTGATAACGCGTTCGAAGGCGGCTACATGGCCGGGCGTTATCTGATTGAACGCGGTCACCGCGAAATCGGCGTCATCCCCGGCCCGCTGGAACGTAACACCGGCGCAGGCCGCCTTGCCGGTTTTATGAAGGCGATGGAAGAAGCGATGATCAAGATGCCGGAAAGCTGGATTGTTCAGGGTGACTTTGAACCCGAATCTGGTTATCGCGCCATGCAGCAAATACTGTCGCAGCCGCATCGCCCTACTGCCGTCTTCTGTGGTGGCGATATCATGGCAATGGGCGCACTTTGTGCTGCTGATGAAATGGGTCTGCGCGTCCCGCAGGATGTTTCGCTGATCGGTTATGATAACGTGCGCAACGCCCGCTATTTTACGCCGGCGCTGACCACGATCCATCAGCCAAAAGATTCGCTGGGTGAAACAGCGTTCAACATGCTGTTGGATCGTATCGTCAACAAACGTGAAGAACCGCAGTCCATTGAAGTGCATCCGCGCTTGATTGAACGCCGCTCCGTGGCTGACGGCCCGTTCCGCGACTATCGTCGTTAATCACCCGTTGCGGGAGTCTCTTCCGGCTCCCGCAGCCACTCCTTATTCAGCGTCTCACTATCGCCGAGATACTCAAGCAACCAGGTTAACGCAGGCGACATATCATTTTGCTGCCATGTCAGACAACATGCCGAATCCGGAAAGGGGTTTTCCAGTTCTAATGCTACCCACTTCCCCTCATTAAGCCACGGTTTGGCGAAATGTGTTGGCACCATCCCTATGCATAATCCTGCCGAGATACAGGTTGCCGATGATTCCCAGTCAGGCACGACAACTCTTTTTTGGTTATCCAGCAACCAGGTAATACGTTTAGGTAGCGTTCGCGAGGTGTCTTCGCGCACCAACGACGGCCAGTTGCGCAACGTATCATCGCTGAACGGGCCATCCATCAACGCCAGCGGGTGATGGCTGGCAACAACGCAACTCCAGCTTAGCATCCCCATATCCCGGAAGGCATAACGACCGCCTACCGGAATCGCGCGTGTTGCGCCAATCGCCAGTTCCACGCGCCCGTCGGAAAGCGCATCCCAGACACCGTTGAACACTTCCTGAAAGACAAGAAGTTCGACATCATCAAAATGGCGATAAAAATCAACGATCATCTGCCGTGTACGTTCTGGCCTGACAATATTATCCACTGCGATAGCTAACTGACCGCGCCAGCCGTTCGCTATCTGCTGACATTGCTGGCGGGTGATCTGCATTTTTTTGACAACAGAGCGCCCTTCTTTGAGAAACCACGCCCCGGCAGCGGTCAGTTCCACATCACGGTGCCGTCTTTCAAAGAGCGGCACCGCCAGCCACTCTTCCAGCTGACGCACGGTATAGCTGACCGCAGAAGGAACGCGATGCAACTCCTGGGCTGCGGCGCTAAAACTACCATTACGCGCTACCGCATCAACAACTTCGAGAGAATATTCTGACCACATAGTCTGCCTGCAAAATTTTTGAAACCAGTCATCAAATATTACCGTTTCACAACACTAATTTCACTCCCTACACTTTGCGGCGGTGTTTAATTGAGAGATTTAGAGAATATACATGCAACCTGGGAAAAGATTTTTAGTCTGGCTGGCGGGTTTGAGCGTACTCGGTTTTCTGGCAACCGATATGTATCTGCCTGCTTTCGCCGCCATACAGGCCGACCTGCAAACGCCTGCGTCTGCTGTCAGTGCCAGCCTTAGTCTGTTCCTTGCCGGTTTTGCCGCAGCCCAGCTTCTGTGGGGGCCACTCTCCGACCGTTATGGTCGTAAACCGGTGTTATTAATCGGCCTGACAATTTTTGCGTTAGGTAGTCTGGGGATGCTGTGGGTAGAAAACGCCGCTACGCTGCTGGTATTGCGTTTTGTACAGGCTGTGGGTGTCTGCGCCGCGGCGGTTATCTGGCAAGCGTTAGTGACGGATTATTATCCTTCACAGAAAGTTAACCGAATTTTTGCGACCATCATGCCGCTGGTGGGTCTATCTCCGGCCCTGGCTCCTCTGTTAGGAAGCTGGCTGCTGGTCCATTTTTCCTGGCAGGCGATTTTCGCCACCCTGTTTGCCATTACCGTGGTGCTGATTCTGCCTATTTTCTGGCTCAAACCCACGACGAAGGCCCGTAACAATAGTCAGGATGGTCTGACCTTTACCGACCTGCTACGTTCTAAAACCTATCGCGGCAACGTGCTGATATACGCGGCCTGTTCAGCCAGTTTTTTTGCATGGCTGACCGGTTCACCGTTCATCCTTAGTGAAATGGGCTACAGCCCGGCAGTTATTGGTTTAAGTTATGTCCCGCAAACTATCGCGTTTCTGATTGGTGGTTATGGCTGTCGCGCCGCGCTGCAGAAATGGCAAGGCAAGCAGTTATTACCGTGGTTGCTGGTGCTGTTTGCAGTCAGCGTCATTGCGACCTGGGCTGCAGGCTTCATTAGCCATGTGTCGCTGGTCGAAATCCTGATCCCATTCTGTGTGATGGCGATTGCCAATGGCGCGATCTACCCGATTGTTGTCGCCCAGGCGCTGCGTCCCTTCCCACACGCAACTGGTCGCGCCGCAGCGTTGCAGAACACTCTACAACTGGGTCTGTGCTTCCTCGCAAGTCTGGTAGTTTCCTGGCTGATCAGTATCAGCACGCCATTGCTCACCACCACCAGCGTGATGTTATCAACAGTAGTGCTGGTCGCTCTGGGTTACATGATGCAACGTTGTGAAGAAGTTGGCTGCCAGAATCATGGCAATGCCGAAGTCGCTCATAGCGAATCACACTGATCTATATCGATATACTTATACTTAGGCTGCTAACAAAATTTTGTTGTATGATTGAAATTAGCGGCCTATACTAATTTCGAGTTGTTAAAGCTACGATAAATATTATGTTTTTACGGGGACAGGATCGTTCCCGACTCACTATGGATGGTCATTTCGGCAAAGGTTCCTCCTTTCCCTCTGTTCTACGTCGGATTATAGACTCGCGGTTTTTTCTGCGAGATTTCTCACAAAGCCCAAAAAGCGTCTACGCTGTTTTAAGGTTCTGATCACCGACCAGTGATGGAGAAACTATGAGTTCATCGTGTATAGAAGAAGTCAGTGTACCGGATGACAACTGGTACCGTATCGCCAACGAATTACTTAGCCGTGCCGGTATAGCCATTAACGGTTCTGCCCCGGCGGATATTCGTGTGAAAAACCCCGATTTTTTTAAACGCGTTCTGCAAGAAGGCTCTTTGGGGTTAGGCGAAAGTTATATGGATGGCTGGTGGGAATGTGACCGACTGGATATGTTTTTTAGCAAAGTCTTACGCGCAGGTCTCGAGAACCAACTCCCCCATCATTTCAAAGACACGCTGCGTATTGCCAGCGCTCGTCTCTTCAATCTGCAGAGTAAAAAACGTGCCTGGATAGTCGGCAAGGAGCATTACGATTTGGGTAATGACTTGTTCAGCCGCATGCTTGATCCCTTCATGCAATATTCCTGCGCTTACTGGAAAGATGCCGATAATCTGGAATCTGCCCAGCAGGCGAAGCTCAAAATGATTTGTGAAAAATTGCAGTTAAAACCAGGGATGCGCGTACTGGATATTGGCTGCGGCTGGGGCGGACTGGCGCACTACATGGCATCTAACTATGACGTAAGCGTGGTCGGCGTCACCATTTCTGCCGAACAGCAAAAAATGGCTCAGGAACGCTGTGAAGGCCTGGATGTCACCATTTTGCTGCAAGATTATCGTGACCTGAACGACCAGTTTGATCGTATTGTTTCTGTGGGGATGTTCGAGCACGTCGGACCGAAAAATTACGATACCTATTTTGCGGTGGTGGATCGTAATTTGAAACCGGAAGGTATATTCCTGCTCCATACTATCGGTTCGAAAAAAACCGATCTGAATGTTGATCCCTGGATTAATAAATATATTTTTCCGAACGGTTGCCTGCCCTCTGTACGCCAGATTGCTCAATCCAGCGAACCCCACTTCGTGATGGAAGACTGGCATAACTTCGGTGCTGATTACGATACTACGTTGATGGCGTGGTATGAACGATTCCTCGCCGCATGGCCAGAAATTGCGGATAACTACAGTGAACGCTTTAAACGAATGTTTACCTATTATCTGAATGCCTGTGCAGGTGCTTTCCGCGCCCGTGATATTCAGCTCTGGCAGGTCGTGTTCTCACGCGGTGTTGAAAACGGCCTTCGAGTCGCTCGCTAAAGGCTATTCTATCGCCCCCTCTCCGGGGGCGAGTTCAGATCAGGCTTCTGTACCTGGTTGATTCATGGCATTTTCTCGTGCCGCCAGCACACGTTCTACCGTATCTACCACTGCCTGAGTTTGTGGATCAATTTCAATGTTGACGCGTGCGCCGAGTTTTTTCTTCCCAAGAGTCGTGCGTTCCAGAGTTTCCGGAATTAAATGGACGCAAAAACGCGTTGGCGTGACTTCGCCGACGGTCAGGCTAATACCGTCGATGCCAATAAATCCTTTGTACAGGATATATTTCATCAACTGACTATCCTGGACTTTAAACCAGATCTGGCGATTATTTTCCGAGGTTAATATTTTCGCCACTTCAGCGGTGGTCATAATATGACCTGACATTAAGTGTCCGCCAATTTCATCACTGAATTTCGCCGCACGCTCAACGTTTACCCAATCCCCCACTTTTAAATCGCCAAGATTGGTAATGCGTAACGTTTCTTTCATCAGGTCAAAACTGACATGGTTGCCGTTAATTTCCGTCACGGTCAGGCAGCAACCGTTATGCGCCACGGAAGCACCTGTTTCCAGGCCGTCCAGCATGTGGTCGGGTAACTCCACCACATGCGTACGAAAATTTGGTTTCTCGTCAATCGACACCAGTTTTGCGGTGCCCTGTACAATCCCCGTAAACATACTTACAACTCCTGAAATCAGTTAAGACATTCTGTTCAGCACAATAGCAGGTGGAAAACGCCCTTACCAGTGAAGGGGTAAGAATGGCCATTTTTTCACTGGAGAATTAATAAATCCTCGCTACAATAGACTGAATTTCCCCTGCTTCTTCTTTTTGCTGCCCATTCAGGCGGCTTTTTAGTCTCTCATATAACTACAAATAAAAGGTGTTCACGTGCAGAAGTATATCAGTGAAGCGCGTCTGTTATTAGCATTAGCAATCCCGGTGATTCTCGCGCAAATCGCCCAAACTGCGATGGGTTTTGTCGATACCGTGATGGCGGGCGGCTATAGTGCCACCGACATGGCGGCGGTCGCTATCGGTACTTCTATCTGGCTTCCGGCGATCCTCTTTGGTCACGGACTGCTGCTGGCATTAACGCCGGTTATCGCGCAATTAAATGGTTCCGGTCGACGTGAGCGCATTGCGCATCAGGTGCGACAAGGTTTCTGGCTGGCAGGTTTTGTTTCCGTTCTCATTATGCTGGTGCTGTGGAATGCAGGTTACATTATCCGCTCCATGGAAAACATCGATCCGGCTCTGGCGGACAAAGCCGTGGGTTATCTGCGTGCGTTGTTGTGGGGCGCGCCGGGATATCTGTTCTTCCAGGTTGCCCGTAACCAATGTGAAGGTCTGGCAAAAACCAAGCCGGGTATGGTAATGGGCTTTATCGGCCTGCTGGTGAACATCCCGGTGAACTATATCTTTATTTATGGTCATTTCGGTATGCCTGAGCTCGGTGGCGTTGGTTGTGGCGTGGCTACTGCGGCGGTGTATTGGGTCATGTTCCTTGCCATGGTTTCTTACATTAAACGCGCCCGCTCCATGCGCGATATTCGTAACGAAAAAGGCACCGCTAAGCCCGATCCTGCGGTTATGAAACGACTGATTCAACTCGGTTTGCCGATTGCGCTGGCACTGTTCTTTGAAGTGACACTGTTTGCCGTCGTGGCTCTGTTAGTGTCTCCGCTCGGTATTGTTGATGTCGCAGGACACCAGATTGCCCTGAACTTTAGTTCACTAATGTTCGTGCTTCCAATGTCGCTGGCGGCAGCGGTAACTATCCGCGTAGGTTATCGTCTGGGTCAGGGCTCAACGCTGGATGCGCAAACCGCTGCGCGGACCGGGCTTATGGTGGGTGTCTGTATGGCAACCCTGACGGCCATTTTCACGGTTTCACTGCGGGAGCAAATCGCCCTGTTGTACAACGACAATCCCGAGGTTGTAACGCTGGCGGCGCATTTGATGTTGCTGGCGGCGGTATATCAGATTTCTGACTCAATCCAGGTGATTGGCAGTGGGATTTTGCGTGGTTATAAAGATACGCGTTCCATTTTCTATATCACCTTTACAGCTTACTGGGTGCTGGGCTTGCCAAGCGGCTATATTCTGGCACTGACCGATCTGGTCGTTGAACCTATGGGGCCAGCAGGCTTCTGGATAGGCTTTATTATCGGCCTGACATCGGCAGCCATTATGATGATGCTGCGTATGCGGTTCCTGCAACGTCTGCCGTCAGTTATCATTCTGCAACGAGCATCCCGCTAATAAAGACAAGGCGCAACCTTCACGGGTTGCGCCTGTGTTTTTACGCAGGCTGGAGCGTTGCGCCAATCCCGTCTTCGTCTGGCTGTAATTTCAGAGCGTTGCACAGAGTTTGCCGACTGGCATCTGTTATCTCAACGTGTATATCCCCGGTAACTTCCCCTTTCACATTGATGAAGTCAGGTGAAATTTCTTTCGCACTGGTTTGCAGGCAAATCGCTCCCTCTCCGCGCAGGCGTTTCACTTTCAGTTGCACATGCGTTGCAGCACCAGTGATCAGCCACAGTTTTCCGCCATTCAGATTGATGTTACCAACACTGAAAGTGACACTGTCACCTTTTACCGTACTGCCGTCGAGAATCAACACACCGCCCTGCTGTACAGTAATCGTTGATTGTTGCAGATCTGCGCCATAGCCAATAATCATTGAAGCGCCGTCCAGTAATGCAACACTCCCGGTCAGTTCAACCGGTGCGCGATCTTCCTCTACGACAAAATTTTCGTCCGCGCTGGTGGGTGACAACAAGATCACTGTCCCACCTTGTATTACCGCGTTTTCCAGCGTACCAGCATGCACTTCAGCCCGACCACCTACATTAACGGACAAGTTTTGCGTCTTACCGGAACTGTAGAGCTGAAGACCATCCGTCCCCAGACGATAAGTGGATCCATTCTCAACAATAGTGTCAGAGTCTTCACCACCGAGATTATTCATGGTGCCACCAGCAAGCAACGTATCACTGGCTTTCCCGGCCAGCATAAAAACGCCGCCCTGATTAATCTCACAATTGCTGGCTTCCCCACCTGGATACACCAACAATTCACCACCTTCATCTACCACGACCGCTGAGGTTGTCCCATTGACCAACAGGCCGCCTTCTTGATCGAGAATAATTTTTTCCGCGCGATGGCCTTCCAGTACACGCAGGTTGCCGCCGTTTTCCAGTAACAAACCGCAGGCATAACCTTTATCAACGCTGAATTCACCTTCGGGATGGCGGCCATTAACCGTAGCGAGCGTAGAGAGACTAATTGCGCCTCCCTCGGACTGAACAATATCTGTGGCAATGGCACCATCGCTGACCGATAGCGTGCCATTGTTACCGTACTGTGTGCATCTGGCGATCCCACCGGTTGCCACTTTCAACCAGCCAGCCCCCGTGACCACGGTATTTTCGGCTCTTCCGCCAGCTTCAACAATCAACTCGCCTTCAGTAAGTTGCGTCGCGCCAATGACCTCGCCGGTCTTAACAATTTGCACATTCCCGTCGCTCATCAAGTTTTTCGCATCAGATCCCATGATTTATTCCTTTGCTGCATCTGTGTGCCTTTATTGCTACCTAAGTGTAAAGGCTACGGAGGATTTATCCACGACAGATTTGAGATGGTGGCAAACAACTCTGTTTAAACTCTGATACACGAATTATTGGGTTGTATCAGATGTAAATGCGATCCTGAATAAAAATCGCCCTTGCAAATCAACAAAATATAGCCAATTTGCTTAAAAGCTCTGCAAACGGTCGAAATAGCGCAGAAAATTACGTTTTGCCTCTTGCCACCTTCCCACTCTGCCGCTAATATTCGTCCCCGTTGTCACCTACAACGTTGCGTTCATAGCTCAGTTGGTTAGAGCACCACCTTGACATGGTGGGGGTCGTTGGTTCGAGTCCAATTGAACGCACCATCCTGCGTCCGTAGCTCAGTTGGTTAGAGCACCACCTTGACATGGTGGGGGTCGGTGGTTCGAGTCCACTCGGACGCACCAGATTTTCTTAATCTGGTCTTCTCCTTTTTCCCTCTGTTTCTTCTCTGTATCCAATACGTTAAAAGATTTACACTGTCTTCGTATGCGTTATCAGAAGGAGAATCGCTATGGCAACTTTGTTACAACTTCATTTTGCTTTTAATGGCCCATTTGGCGACGCAATGGCTGAGCAGCTTAAACCGCTTGCTGAGTCGATTAATCAGGAACCTGGTTTTCTGTGGAAGGTATGGACAGAAAGTGAAAAGAACCACGAAGCCGGTGGGATCTACCTTTTCACTGATGAAAAAAGCGCCCTTGCCTATCTGGAAAAACATACTGCCCGACTGAAAAATCTCGGCGTTGAGGAAGTTGTCGCCAAAGTTTTCGATGTCAATGAGCCACTTAGTCAAATCAATCAGGCAAAACTCGCCTGACAGAATTTAATCAAGGGCGGTTAGCGCCCTTTTCATCCCTGTCTGAAATTTCTCAAATTCTAAAAATCTCAACCAAACTTATCTGATAACACTAAATTCGAAAGAATGCGTACAGGTAAGTAACAATGAAAAAAATTGCTATTGTGGGTGCCGGGCCTACGGGGATCTACACCTTATTCTCGCTTCTACAGCAACAAACTCCACTTTCTATTTCTATCTTCGAGCAGGCTGACGAGGCCGGTGTCGGGATGCCATACAGTGATGAGGAAAACTCAAAAATGATGCTGGCAAATATTGCCAGTATTGAAATACCGCCGATTTATTGTACGTATCTCGAATGGCTACAAAAGCAAGAAGCCAGCCATCTCCAGCGTTATGGCGTTAAAAAAGAAACCTTGCACGATCGTCAGTTTTTACCGCGAATTCTGCTGGGCGAATATTTCCGCGATCAATTTTTACGATTAGTAGACCAGGCACGAAAGCAAAAATTTGCAGTGGCTGTTTATGAATCATGCCAGGTTACCGATCTGCAAATTACAAATGCTGGCGTCATGCTCGCTACAAATCAGGATTTACCCAGCGAGACGTTTGATTTAGCGGTGATTGCCACGGGTCACGTCTGGCCTGATGAAGAAGAAGCAACCCGAACGTATTTTCCAAGCCCGTGGTCAGGCCTGATGGAAGCAAAGGTCGATGCGTGTAACGTGGGTATTATGGGAACATCCTTGAGCGGACTGGATGCGGCAATGGCAGTGGCTATTCAGCATGGTTCGTTCATTGAAGATGATAAACAACACGTCGTTTTTCACCGCGATAACGCAAGTGAAAAGCTAAATATCACGTTGATGTCGCGCACGGGTATTTTACCCGAAGCCGATTTCTATTGCCCTATTCCCTACGAGCCTTTACACATCGTCACCGATCAGGCATTAAATACTGAGATTCAAAAAGGCGAAGAGGGCCTTTTGGATCGGGTATTTAGATTGATAGTAGAGGAAATCAAGTTTGCTGATCCAGACTGGAGTCAACGCATAGCCTTAGAGAGCCTGAATGTCGATTCCTTTGCTCAAGCCTGGTTTGCCGAGCGCAAACAACGCGACCCATTTGACTGGGCAGATAAAAATCTCCAGGAAGTCGAACGCAATAAACGAGAAAAACATACTGTTCCCTGGCGTTATGTCATTCTGCGCCTGCATGAAGCCGTACAGGAAATTGTTCCACATCTGAATGAACACGACCATAAACGGTTCAGTAAAGGCCTTGCCAGGGTTTTCATCGATAATTATGCGGCAATCCCTTCAGAGTCTATTCGTCGACTACTGGCCTTACGTGAAGCGGGGATCATTCATATTCTCGCCCTCGGTGAAGACTACGAAATGGAAATTAATGAGTCGCGCACCGTCCTGAAAACGGAAGACAACAGCTACTCGTTTGACGTTTTTATTGATGCCCGCGGACAGCGTCCGCTTAAAGTGAAAGATATTCCTTTCCCTGGGCTACGCGAGCAATTACAGAAAACAGGGGATGAAATCCCTGATGTTGGCGAAGATTATACGTTACAGCAACCCGAAGATATTCGTGGACGCGTAGCGTTCGGCGCGTTGCCCTGGTTGATGCACGACCAGCCTTTCGTTCAGGGACTTACGGCATGTGCAGAAATTGGTGAGGCGATGGCTCGGGCGGTCCTAAAACCTGCATCCCGTGCACGTCGGCGTCTTTCGTTTGATTAAAGGTAAAGCTATCAGCACTCAACAAACTGATGCTGTTCATTAAGACGATAGCGGACTCCGGCTCGAATATTGTTTTCACCTTCAATGGCGACGGCGAAGCGAACTCTTTCGCCGTCATGATATGCCAGTGCGGCGCTTCCCCCTGGCCCGAGAATAATTGAGTCGACCACGCCCGTGCTCACTACCGTTGAATTTTCACCGCTGGCAATGATGTGTACATTGTCGCCGCTGTTGGCAATTCTGGCGTTTGCGCCAAAGCTGGCGATTTGCACCAGGTCACCATTACTGGCGACATGACACCGTTCACCCAATGTACAAACGCGTACTCGCATTCCGGTGTTCGCAATCCGACTACTATCTCCAGCGCTGCTTATCCGCGAAGAATTACCGGTTACAGCAACCCGTGCGCGTTCACCGGAGCTGCCAATGTGACTGTTAAAGCCGACACTTCCAATCCGCACGCTATAACCCATACTGGCAATTTGCGCGGCATACCCAGCGGTTGCGATTCGGGCGTTATCCTCACAACAGCCGATGCGAGCATGATCGTCGCTGCGGGCAAACTGACTGCAAAATGGTATCTCTCCGGGGTCTGTGGCCAGTTTTTGCATAGAGGAAACTTCCTGATGCGCGAAGTTTTCATCCGCCAGCCATTTTTTCCACGCATACTCAACCAGACTCTCCGCCCAGTCCGTATATCCTTCCTCAATCAGTGCATGATGAATATCGGCATAACTACCGCCGCGTGGAAAATGGCGCAGGAACCAGCGATACATCACCGCTCCGATACGCCATTCTCGCAGGTCTGCTCGTGTAATGATCATTCGTTAGTGCCGGTGATAGCCATCGACCATGCTTTTAAAGGTTTCGTGTGGCGTACGCCCCGTGGTGCAAAGATAAAGATGACCGAAGATAAAAAAGAGGCTTATAAATGCCAGAGCAAAATGCGCCTGCAATAACCAGTATCTTACGCCAGGAAACACATCTCCCACGGCTTGCGGATAGAGACACAACAGCCCCGTCAATAGTAACAATGGCAGCAATCCATACATGACACCAACATAGGCGACCTGCTGTAAGGGATTAAATTTAGACTGTGTTGTTGCCGGGAAAGGATGTTCTTCCCCCTGCATAATGCCAAACAAATAAAATCGCGTTTGTTTTGCCGCTCGTTCCAGCCACCCCTGACGACGAATGCGATAGTGGTGACCATTACCCCCAATAGCATTGATCAGCACAAAGCCGAGCCAGCATACGAGTAACAAAAATCCGCAAACTTCATGCACCGCAACCAGACTTTTAACCGCAGTTGCGCCCACCATCGCAAAGTGATTTATCAGCCCACTTGCCAGCAACAATACAAAGAGTAACGCATTCGACCAGTGCCATAATCTGACCGCTTTGCTGTAAAGATAAACCTTCTCACCATGATCGGTGGCTGATTTCTTCACGCCACGAGCACGAAGCAAGGCGTGCAGCCCCAGCACCAACCACATCCCAACCAGCAATACTCCGGCAATGATCAACCACACCGGCCAAAATTCGGGAGTGAACTGTGGCACATAGTTCGCTAACTGGCTCTGAAACTGTTCAGCATATTGCGACGGGTTCATACATTTTCCTTTTTAATCAAATGTTGACCGAACCGGCGATACAGATGCGGTTTCCCGGCACCAGGTAGCTGATATTGATAGTATTTATTATCCTGCAACCACGCCTGAATTTCTGGGCTATCTTCGCGACCAAAGATCAATGCGTGTTCCGGACAGGCGCTGACGCAAATGGGCGGAAAGCCTTTTGCCAGTCGGGACTCAGCGCAGAAATCACATTTATCTGCCACTTTAGTGACAGGGTTAAGGTAGCGAACCTGGTACGGACAAGCGCCAATGCAATAACTGCAGCCGATGCACTGCGATTTTTCTACCCGCACGATCCCCTGCTCATCACGCCACGACGCCCCTGTCGGGCATACGTCGATGCACGGAGCATCTTCGCAGTGCTGACATGACTGGCGAAAAAAGTGATACTGCGTTTCGTTGTCGTTATCGGTGACTGGAATGTGTGCTATCGATAAACGGCTTCCCTGAGCGGGGACGTGGTTAGTTTTACGGCATGCGCGGGCGCAAATATTACAGCCATTGCACCGTGACTCGTCATGAATCATGGCATACCGAACTTCCTTTTCTTGCCTCGTGTTCGCTAACAGAGAAGACGCAGAACCAGTAAAAAAGATTACTGTTCCCATCCCCAGAACAAATTTGCGTCGAGTGAAGGACATCTGATTATCCCCTAATGCAGTGGCTGCAACTGTCCACCCTATCCATGACATCTCCCTGAAATTTCAGGGGTTCTGAAACTGCTCTACCTCGAACCATTCGCATAAGCCATAAGCCTTGCCATAGGTCATAAATCGCTCGCTAAACAAGTACAACACCGCCGTCGATGACTCCACCTGCCGTATATCGGCATATTCAGGTGCAACATCCATCGCGGCGATCGCGGCTTCAATCTGCGCTTCCTGGAAGTAATATGGCGCTTGCATCAGCATGGCGACTTTGTAAGGACGAGGATATGTCTGGCACTCAAAACGAACGGCGTGTGCAATGGCGCGACAAATGTCCTGCTCCACAACTTGCAAAGACATCGCCGCGTAGTTTTCACTCATGGCCTGCGTTGAGTAATAGTAATCATCCTGGCTTCCCGTCATACAAGCGATATCCGCGTAGTCTCCGTTCTGCTTAATGCTTTCCAGCAAAACTGACAGCTCCTCTTCTGCAACCGAATAGGGTGGCGAGAGAAACACGGCGCGCGCCACCAGCTGCCCAGCCACAGAATGCTGGCGAATGAACTCTGCCAGGATTTCAGCCGGTTCTGGTTCGGTTACCGTATCAACGGGGTGACGCATCCCCTGTAACCATTGCCGCTTCGCCTCGTCAACTTCGCTGACTTTCGCTAACGGCAATTCATCCCGATGGTTCATCTCACCCATTCCTTACACAGGCAGTAGATTGTGTGCTGCCAGATCGGCGGCAATATCTTCCAGCCCCAGACGCTGCAATGTTTCGCGGGTCGGACAACCAAGCTGTGGGTCCCAGCCCATTTCTTTGTAGAACATCGTGAGCGAAGCATGCATATCGTCACGATCCATTTTGTCAGTACCTTCAGTAAAGACCGGGATCTGCGGATCCTTGTCGAATACCCAGGAACAGATAAGATCGTGTTCATTACGCATATCTTTGGTTTGCATCAGTTTTACCGTGTAGGCACGATGCAACGTAAAGATACGCTCTGCAGCTAAATCTAATTTTTCCTGAGTCATCTCTTCGCCGGTGATCGCTTTGAAGAATTTGGCTTCAAGCGCCAGATCGCCCCGGTAATTACGGCTTTTCAGCGGCGAAACGGTCATTGGCCAGACCCAGTTACACAGGGTGACGGCGTTATGCAAACAGACCCGCAACAGCGACCACTTAGCATATTTAATTTTTGCGTCATTGATTGGCGTGTAGTTTTTGGTTTCATCGTAGGCATCTTCAGAACCAAAAAGCTCTTTCGCCACTTCACGTTGCAGTTTCAATGGCAAGCCGGAACCAATAAAGTTGATATGGGTATGTGTCATGCAGTCACGGTTGAACATACAGTTAACAATGGAACCGACCTGCGCTGACGCTTCATTGGCATGGTGAACCGGATAGCCAAACGGCGACCAGAGTTTATTTTTCGCGTAGCCCCAGTACTCTTCACCCAAATTCCAGCGTTCTGCGATGGCATATGAACCATCAGCCAGGTGACTCAGCTCACCCACACGATGCGCCAGACGGTAGTAAAAATCTTTAATGAAGTTAACGTCACCCGCTTCCAGTTGATCCCAGCGAATTTCCGCATACTCTTCAGCTGGCAGAACACGCTTGAACACACCTTTGCTGTAACAATAAGTAAAGTCGCGATGCAGCTGCCCGTAGTTACACCATAGGCCGTAGTCATCGAACAAATTCAGACCAACCAGGTTACCAATCACACGACCATCGTCTTTATCTTCAAAATCTTTCGGCCCGTTCGGGAAGATGGTGGTATGGACAAAGTTTGCTACACAAGTGTTACCACCTGTGCTGGGCACGCCAAACTCTTTGACCCGAGGAATATTCATTTGGGTCATACAACGGATCGGGCAAGAGTGGCAGCCGCTCATTTTTACTGTGTATTTCTCTGCCGCCGGACCTAAGTCAAAAACGGATTTATAGGTACGAAAGCCGACCGTATTCTGATTGCCTGGCGGAATTTCCCCCGTTTCAATTGGACCGCCTTCAGCCGCGCCCCAAAACAGCCCTTTACGTGCTGTCCAACGTGACTTGGGATCCGAATACTCTGCCCACGATTGCGGCGTACTTGGCACGACATGGTTGTTATTCGCACCGATAAGTTCAGTCATCATGTAATCGTTGAGACGCTTCATCTCCTGACGATCGGCAATGTTGACCCCTTTCGTCCCTTCAACCGCAATCGCTTTCAGGTTTTTCGAACCCATTATTGCGCCAGTTCCCGCACCACCGCTGTGGTTACGGCTATTCAACATGCCAGAGAGAGGAACAAGGTTTTCCCCAGCCTGACCAATAGCCGCCACACAGGTTTCCGGACTGGTCAATCGACAAATTTCTTCCGTCGTTGCGCGCGTCCCTTTTCCCCATAAGAAATCGGCTTTTTCCAGGCTAACTTTGTCATCTTTAATCTTCAGCCATACCGGTGATTTCGCCTTCCCTTCGATAATAATGACGTCGTATCCAGCGAATTTCATTTGCGCTGCAAAAAAGCCACCCATATGGGCATCGACAACTAAATTTCCTTTGGTAAAAGTAGAAAGTGAGGTGATATTTACGCGAGAACTACAGGGGGCACCAGATCCAGTTAATGGGCCGGTAGCAAAGACTAATTTATTCGCTTCATCGAAAGGTTTCGTGCCTGGCGGTACTTCGTCATACATAATTTTGTAGCCGAAGCCCATGCCACCGACAAAACTTTTAAACTTACTGGAATCTTCGAGGGTAATATTTCCTGTCGTGAGATTGACTCTTAATATATTACCTGTCCAACCGTTAGCCATGATTTTTTCCTTTGCAAGATTCACACAGTAATATCTTTCCACTCGATAATTTTTAACGCCCCTGTTGGGCAGGCGTTTGCGCATTCACCGCATAACACACATTTCGAGGATTTTTTACTTTCGGTATTTACGGTGGCCATCATCCACGGGCATGCCGTAGTACAGGCGCTACAGCCAATACAGCGTTTATGATCGACGGTAATACAGCCTTCTTTCTGCTGCCAGGTAATCGCACCAATCGGGCAGACGTTCATGCATTGCGGCTCTTTGCATTGACGGCAGGTGTCCGCGGTATAGTTGAGATCGCCATACAGGCCGCCGCCAGAGCCAACCCCGTTGTCGCCAAAGAAATAATTGCGATGGATTTTGATACGGGAGAAGAATGTCCCTACTGAGCCATCGTTGAAGTTGGTACAAGAGATTTCACAGCGGTGGCAACCCGTGCATCGCGCTCGCTGGGTCACCAGCACCCCTTTGGGTGTATTTATCAACCCTACTGTGCCGCTATCAATATCTTCCTGTTTGCAACCCAAAAGTGACAGTAACGCAGGGGCAATTGTTAGACCAGCAAGGCCTTTTCCTGATATACGCAAGAATTCTAATCGCGTTAAGCCAATATCTAATAGTGGACGATCAACCGGGTTCATTTATTTCGCATCCTCTTCGCAAACACAGTGCTGACAATTCAGCAGCCTGATATTAAGCATTCAACTAATACGCTGCTGACTCTGTCCCCAACACCAGATATTTTCCCTAACCCGATAGTGTATGAGAAAAGATTTAACGCCGATAAACTAATCCTTTATGGTTAGGAGAAAAAATAATGTGATTATTCTGAGCCCTTAACATTGATCGTTATCAATTAAAATTACAAAGCAAGAAATTATAAGTGAACTGATATTTATTATCATTTGAAATAAATTTAACTTAAGCGACAATTATTTGTGACGTTCATTGCAGAAAATAAAAATAATATTATCGTTATAAATTAAAATACATACCGCGATTCGTATAATTTCAGCAGTTGTTATTTAGAATGATTAACTGGACCGCAACTGAAGCAAGAATATCAGGATGAAGCTTACCGCCTCATCCTGAATGGTCATTTTACCAGTGCGTTAATGACGGTTTCCATCGCCTGCTTTTCCAGCTCACTGCGCTGAATGCGTTTATTGGCTAATGCTGTACGTAATACGCCTGCGATAACAATATGCTTTGGTTCCTGCCCCAGATCGCGCATTTCCAGCACAACTTTACCGACAACTCTGCACATTTCTCGGTACAGTTCATCCTCTTTTGTCCGATTTCCCATTCTTTATACCTATTTATCATGCCAACTATCAGCATATATCAATCTAACCAATTAAACAAAAATCAAACAAAATCAGACAAATAACGCGATAAATTATTTTAACTATAGCAATTGAGCGATGATATATTTATACACCGGATGAACTTTCACTTATCCTCACACTGACAACTTTGGCACCAGACGTTGCGCAAACAGCGAAGTTTTTGCGTAACCTTTTCCCTGGAACGTTAAATCTTTGATAACAATTTATTGTCTAACAAGTTGTATATTTTTTGAAACGCTGTTTTTGTTTTCCTTTTGGATTAATTTCAGCGTATAATGCGCGCCAATTGACTCTTGAATGGTTTCAGCACTTTGGACTGTAGAACTCAACGACTCAAAAACAGGCACTCACGTTGGGCTGAGACACAAGCACACATTCCTCTGCACGCTTTTTCGATGTCACCTATCCTTAGAGCGAGGCACCACCACTTTCGTAATACCGGATTCGCTTTCCGGCAGTGCGCCCAGAAAGCAAGTTTCTCCCATCCTTCTCAACTTAAAGACTAAGACTGTCATGAAAAAGACCAAAATTGTTTGCACCATCGGACCGAAAACCGAATCTGAAGAGATGTTAGCTAAAATGCTGGACGCTGGCATGAACGTTATGCGTCTGAACTTCTCTCATGGTGACTATGCAGAACACGGTCAGCGCATTCAGAATCTGCGCAACGTGATGAGCAAAACTGGTAAAACCGCCGCTATCCTGCTTGATACCAAAGGTCCGGAAATCCGCACCATGAAACTGGAAGGCGGTAACGACGTTTCTCTGAAAGCTGGTCAGACCTTTACTTTCACCACTGATAAATCTGTTATCGGCAACAGCGAAATGGTTGCGGTAACGTATGAAGGTTTCACTACTGACCTGTCAGTTGGCAACACCGTACTGGTTGACGATGGTCTGATCGGTATGGAAGTTACCGCCATTGAAGGTAACAAAGTTATCTGTAAAGTGCTGAACAACGGTGACCTGGGCGAAAACAAAGGTGTGAACCTGCCTGGCGTTTCCATTGCTCTGCCAGCACTGGCTGAAAAAGACAAACAGGACCTGATCTTTGGTTGCGAACAAGGCGTAGACTTTGTTGCTGCTTCCTTTATTCGTAAGCGTTCTGACGTTATCGAAATCCGTGAGCACCTGAAAGCGCACGGCGGCGAAAACATCCACATCATCTCCAAAATCGAAAACCAGGAAGGCCTCAACAACTTCGACGAAATCCTCGAAGCCTCTGACGGCATCATGGTTGCGCGTGGCGACCTGGGTGTAGAAATCCCGGTAGAAGAAGTTATCTTCGCCCAGAAGATGATGATCGAAAAATGTATCCGTGCACGTAAAGTCGTTATCACTGCGACCCAGATGCTGGATTCCATGATCAAAAACCCACGCCCGACTCGCGCAGAAGCCGGTGACGTTGCAAACGCCATCCTCGACGGTACTGATGCAGTGATGCTGTCTGGTGAATCCGCAAAAGGTAAATACCCGCTGGAAGCGGTTTCTATCATGGCGACCATTTGCGAACGTACCGACCGCGTGATGAACAGCCGTCTCGAGTTCAACAATGACAACCGTAAACTGCGCATTACCGAAGCGGTATGCCGTGGTGCCGTTGAAACTGCTGAAAAACTGGATGCTCCGCTGATCGTGGTTGCTACTCAGGGCGGTAAATCTGCTCGCGCAGTACGTAAATACTTCCCGGATGCCACCATCCTGGCACTGACCACCAACGAAAAAACGGCTCATCAGTTGGTACTGAGCAAAGGCGTTGTGCCGCAGCTGGTTAAAGAGATCACTTCTACTGATGATTTCTACCGTCTGGGTAAAGAACTGGCTCTGCAGAGCGGTCTGGCACACAAAGGTGACGTTGTAGTTATGGTTTCTGGTGCACTGGTACCGAGCGGCACTACTAACACCGCATCTGTTCACGTCCTGTAATATTGCTTTTGTGAATTAATTTGTATATCGAAGCGCCCTGATGGGCGCTTTTTTTATTTAATCGATAACCAGAAGCAATAAAAAATCAAATCGGATTTCACTATATAATCTCACTTTATCTAAGATGAATCCGATGGAAGCATCCTGTTTTCTCTCAATTTTTTTATCTAAAACCCAGCGTTCGATGCTTCTTTGAGCGAACGATCAAAAATAAGTGCCTTCCCATCAAAAAAATATTCTCAACATAAAAAACTTTGTGTAATACTTGTAACGCTACATGGAGATTAACTCAATCTAGAGGGTATTAATAATGAAAGCTACTAAACTGGTACTGGGCGCGGTAATCCTGGGTTCTACTCTGCTGGCAGGTTGCTCCAGCAACGCTAAAATCGATCAGCTGTCTTCTGACGTTCAGACTCTGAACGCTAAAGTTGACCAGCTGAGCAACGACGTGAACGCAATGCGTTCCGACGTTCAGGCTGCTAAAGATGACGCAGCTCGTGCTAACCAGCGTCTGGACAACATGGCTACTAAATACCGCAAGTAATAGTACCTGTGAAGTGAAAAATGGCGCACATTGTGCGCCATTTTTTTTGTCTGCCGTTTACCGCTACTGCGTCGCGCGTAACATATTCCCTTGCTCTGGTTCACCATTCTGCGCTGACTCTACTGAAGGCGCATTGCTGGCTGCGGGAGTTGCTCCACTGCTCACCGAAACCGGATACCCTGCCCGACGATACAACGCTTTATCGACTAACTTCTGATCTACAGCCTTATTGTCTTTAAATTGCGTAAAGCCTGCTGGCAGTGTGTATGGCATTGTCTGAACGTTTTGCTGTTCTTCTGCTGATAGTGGTCGATGTACTTCAACATAACGCATCCCGTTAGGTTCCACGGAATATTTCACCGGTTCGTTGATCACTTTCACCGGCGTTCCCGTCCGCACGCTGGAGAACAAGGCTTTAATATCCGGTGCATTCATGCGAATACACCCTGAACTGACGCGCAAACCGACGCTGTCCGGCGCACTGGTACCATGAATGAGGTATTCGCCATTACCATGCGCGAGGCGCAGTGCGTAACGTCCTAGCGGGTTATTTGGTCCGGCAGGAACGACTGGCGGTAATTTAATGCCACGCTCCAGCGAACGTTGACGAATGCCTGCCGTAGGCGTCCAGGTTGGGTTAGGGATTTTCTGCCCAACACGCGTTTCCATCACCGGCGTTTCCAGCCCCTGCAATCCAATACCTATTGGATAAACCTGCACAATATTTTCTCCCGGCGGATAATAATAAAGGCGCAGCTCTGCAAGGTTAACGATAATCCCCTGACGCGGTGCATCAGGTAATAACAGTTGTGAAGGAATAGTTATCGTCGTACCAGGTTTTGGCACCGGGGCGATAGTGTTATTGGCTTCAAGGATCAACATTGCCGCAGTATCAAAACGTCGGGCAATAGCCTGAAGGTTTTTATCCCCTTCTTGCACCGTATACGTTTGATTTTGCCCAACCAGTCGGCTTCCGGTTGGTGGTAGCGGATAATCAACCGCCCAGGCAGCCTGGATGGCGCTAAAAGCGCCGATAAGCGTGAGTGTAAGCAAAGACGCGCGTTTCATTGTAAACCTCCTGTATTTGCCGGAGACTCACGCTGAAACGTCGGATGGCGCTTATGTTCACCTGAAACCAAAACACTCCTGTGCAGGTCAGTGTAAACATTGACCATCCGGCAATGTGAGCCAACCGGATGAAAGCTGTCCCTTTAGTTTAGCTAAGTGCAGCGGCTTTGGCGCGAATTGCGCGAATCATCGCTTCCAGACCTTGTGAACGAGATGGGGTGAGATGTTGGGTGAGCGCCATTTTTTCAAACCACGGACGCACATCGAAATTGACAATATCCTGCGGCGTCATCTGATCGTAGAGAATAAAGACGACCGCAATAAGCCCTTTCACAATCGCCGCATCGCTGTCGCCCTGCAATTCAATAATTCCCTGCGCATTCTGGCGCATGACAATCCACACCTGACTCTGGCAGCCCTGAATGCTATTTTGTGGGCTTCGGTCTTCGGCGCGTAATTCTGGCAGACGCTGGCCCAGCTCAATAATGTAGAGATATTTCTCTTCCCAGTTGGCGCAGCGTAAAAAATTACGCAGCAATTTTTCTTTATCCGGCAATAAAGCCATAGTGCCTCCCTGTTATCCCAGCAGACGGTGAATACGTTGCAGTCCGGTCACCAGACGATCCACTTCTTCATGGGTGTTATACATGGCCAGCGACGCCCGACACATAGCAGGGACGTTGTAATAGGCCATTAATGGCATAGCGCAGTGATGTCCGGTACGCACAGCAATGCCGTAGTTATCGAGAAAACTGCCAACATCATAGGCGTGGTGTTTACCAAGATTAAAAGCAATAACGCCAAGCCTGTTCCGCGGGCCATAGAGAGTGAGATCCGGTACAGATTCCAGCTGTGATAGCGCGTAGTGCATCAGATTCTGTTCATACTCGGCTATGTTATTAAGCCCCAGCGCCGAAACATACTCCAGCGCCGCGCCAAGACCAATGATGCCCCCGGTATTGGGTGTACCGGCTTCAAACCGCCATGGTGCTTTGGTCCAGGTAGTGCCTTCACTCAGGCTGACGGTGGCGATCATAGAACCGCCCCCTTCCCACGGCGGCATCTCCTGCAACAAGGCTTCTTTCACATAAAGAATGCCAATTCCGGTGGGGCCATACAGTTTATGCCCGGAGAATACGTAAAAATCGCAATCCAGCGCCTGAACGTCCACCGGATGATGCATCACCGCCTGAGCGCCATCCACCAGCACTTTTGCGCCATGCTGATGCGCAAGCGTGATCATTTCCGCCAGGGGATTTTCTGTGCCAAGCACGTTGGAGACATGAGTAATTGCCAGCAGGCGAGTTTTCTCATCGAACAGATTAGGTAGCGTCTCCAGTTGCAGCGTACCGTCGGGATTGAGCGGGATCACACGCAGCTCTGCGCCAACGCGTGCGCAAAGCATCTGCCAGGGAACAATGTTAGCGTGGTGCTCCATCTGACTGATGATGATGTTATCGCCCGCCCGCACATTGCTGTTGCCCCAACTATTGGCGACCAGATTGATCCCTTCCGTCGTGCCGCGGACGAACACCAGCTCTTCCGCCGAACGGGCATTAATAAACAGCGATGCCCGCTTGCGCACGTTCTCCATTTTCTCGGTCGCCTGGGCGCTTAAGGTATGAATACCGCGATGCACCGCCGCGTAGCCGTGACGATAAAACTCGGCTTCGGAGTCAATCACCTGGCTTGGTTTCTGCGCACTGGCGGCGCTGTCGAGATAAGCCAGCGGCAAACCGTTTACCTCACGCGAAAGCACCGGAAAGTCGGCCCGCACTTTGTCGACGGAAAAAGTCATCTTGCACCTCCTGGCAGTCGTTGACCGATTCGGGCCAGCACCTGCTGTTTAAGCCCCTCATCACGCAGTGCTTCCGTCAGTTCGGCAGCAAAGGCGTAAATGATCATCTGCTGGGCATCCTGCTGATTGATCCCGCGCGAGCGCAGATAGAACATCTGTTCATCATCAATACGCCCCACCGTCGCGCCGTGGCTGCATTTCACATCATCTGCATAGATTTCCAGCTGCGGTTTCGTATCCACTTCTGCCAGTTTGCCCATCAGCAGATTATTGTTGGTCATCTGACCATCCGTTTTGATGGCGTGCTGCGCGACGTTGATCAAACCGTTAAATACCGCGCGGCCTTTGTCGCTGACGATAGTTTTGTGCAACTGTCGGCTGTTACAAAAACCTTTATTGTGTTCCAGCCAGGTACGGGTATCACACACCTCGTTTTTCACCGGCATCGCCAGGCTATTGATCCGCAGCGTGCTGTTTTCGCCATTGAGTTGCGTACTGGTGTTGTGTCGTAACACTGCGCCACCCAGCAGGAAACTATGGCTAAATGCGGTGGCATCGTCAGCCAGCAACAAATCGTTATGGGCAAAGTGGTGACTGACCGGGTTTTCAAACGCCAGCTTGATATGCTGCAAGTGGGCGTTCGCTGCGACATTGATAGTGAACCGTGCGCCGGTGAAGTGACGAGCATCATTAAGGCTGACAAAATGTTCGATCACCGTTGCTTCGGCACCTTCCGCCAGATCCAGATGATGTCGGTAATGGGCAGTGTTGACCTCTTCACCTGCCACGCCCTGGGTAATATGCATTAACAGCAATGGCTTTGCCGGCCGTTGACCGCGCTTCACGGCGATATGCGTCACGCTTTGTGCCAGGCTTTCCGTCAAATGCAGAAACACTTCCGCCTGAATAGCGTCGGGTACCCCCTGACGGTCGTCGTTAATGCTCACTTCATACCCGCTGCCTTCAGTCGCATCGCTCAGTGCTGACACGTAACGTCCATCGACAAATACCAGCCGCACAGCGTCTAACGTTAACGCTAAGGCATCACGCTGCTGTGGGGATATCTCCCCCGCAATGCTGACAAACTGGCTATTGGTCAGCCCTTCCAGCGGCGTATATTTCCAGTTTTCATGTTTACGTGTCGGCAGTCCGGTACGCAGCAATTGTTGTAAATGCTGCTGTGCTTGCGGTGAGCGTTTTGTCCCTTCAGCTTCAAACAAGTGATGCCACTGTTGCAGCGCATTACTGCTGTTCGGTAAGCCAGCCATAACCCTGCTCCTCCAGTTGTTTGACCAACGTGAAATCGCCGGATTTCACAATTCGTCCCTGATATAGCACATGAACGTAATCAGGCTTGATGTAGTCGAGAATGCGTTGGTAGTGCGTAACAATGATGAATGAGCGCTTGCCATCACGCAGCGAGTTCACGCCATCGGCGACCACTTTTAATGCGTCAATATCCAGCCCGGAGTCCGACTCATCAAGAATGCATAACTCCGGTTCCAGCACCGCCATTTGCAAAATATCGTTGCGCTTTTTCTCGCCGCCGGAAAAACCAACGTTTACCGAACGGGTTAATAAATCTTCCGGCATCTTCAGGAGAGCGATTTTCTCTTCCATCAAATCCTGAAAATCAAAGCGGTCGAGCGTTTCCTGGCCGCGATAGCTGCGCACCGCATTAAGTGCCGTTTGCAGGAAAAACTGGTTACTGACGCCTGGAATCTCCACCGGATACTGGAAGGCCATAAAGATGCCTTCGCCTGCACGATCTTCCGGCGACAGTGCAAGCAAATCTTTGCCTTTGAACTCAACCGTGCCGCCCGTCACTTCATAATCTTCGCGCCCGGCAAGCGTTGCCGATAAGGTACTTTTGCCCGAACCGTTTGGCCCCATAATGGCGTGAACTTCGCCGGGACGAACGGCGAGGCTTAATCCACGCAGGATAGCTTTATCTTCCACGCTGACGTGTAAATCTTTAATACTTAACATGTTTATTCCTTATCCGACGCTGTGTTCAAGACTGATGGCGAGGAGTTTTTGTGCTTCAACGGCAAATTCCAGCGGCAGTTCTGAGAACACGTCTTTGCAGAAACCGTTAACAATCATCGAGATGGCGTCTTCTTCGCTGATCCCGCGTTGCAGGCAGTAAAACAGTTGATCTTCACCAATACGTGATGTCGTTGCCTCGTGCTCCAGTTGTGCGCTGTTATTGCGACATTCGACATACGGGAAGGTATGCGCCCCACAATTAGCGCCAATCAGCATTGAGTCGCACTGAGTGAAATTGCGCGCATTGGTTGCCGTCGGCATGATTTTCACTAAGCCGCGATAACTGTTCTGACTATGTCCGGCAGAGATCCCTTTCGAGATAATGGTCGATTTGGTGTTTTTACCGATGTGGATCATCTTGGTGCCGGTATCCGCTTGCTGATGACCGCTGGTCAGCGCCACTGAGTAAAACTCACCAATGGAGTTATCGCCGCGCAAAATGCAGCTGGGATATTTCCACGTAATCGCGGACCCGGTTTCTGATTGCGTCCATGACATTTTGCTGTTTTCGCCTTCGCACAAAGCACGCTTGGTGACGAAGTTGAGAATACCGCCGGTGTTGTTATCGCCAGGGAACCAGTTTTGTACCGTGGAATATTTCACCTCGGCGTTTTTATGGATGATGACTTCCACCACTGCCGCGTGTAACTGATAGCTGTCACGCACCGGAGCGGAACAGCCTTCAATGTAGCTGACGTAGCTGTCTTCGTCGGCCACCAGAATGGTGCGCTCAAACTGCCCAGTTTTTTCCGCGTTAATGCGAAAATAGGTGGAAAGTTCCATCGGGCAGCGCACGCCTTTAGGCACATAAATAAACGTACCGTCAGAGGCTACCGCCGCATTAAGCGCGGCAAAGAAGTTGTCATTCCCCGGCACCACGGTGCCGAGATATTTACGCACCAGTTCCGGGTGATCGTGGATCGCCTCACCAAAGGAACAGAAAATAATTCCCTGCTCCGCCAGTTTTTCGCGATAAGTAGTGGCAACCGAAACAGAGTCGAAAATGGCATCCACCGCCACCTCTTTGCCTTCCCGCACGGGAACGCCCAACTGCTCAAACGCCGCCTCCACCTCTTTACTTAAAAAGGCGTTCGCGCCAGTTTGCTGCACCGCGCCAGGTTCAGACGCGCAAGTGTCGTCACAATTACCGCACGATGGTGCTGAGTAGTAGCTGTAATCCTGATAATTCAGCTTGTCGTAGTGCGCTTTCAACCAGTGCGGTTCTTCCATCTCCAGCCATGCGCGATAGGCGTTTAGACGAAACTTCAGCATCCACTCCGGCTCATTACGCTTCGCCGAAATTGCGCGCACCACCTCTTCGTTTATCCCCTTTGCCAGCTCATCGGTGGCTAACTGGGTGAAGAATCCTTCTTTATAATTCAGCGGGCCGCCGGTCCAGGTTTTGACATCGTCAGTTGCTTCAGTATTACGAGACATAGTACCGCCTATACCCCAAAGCTTTCGCCACAGCCACATTCATTCTGGGCTTTAGGGTTGTGAAATTTGAATATCTGATTAAGTCCTTCACGAACGAAATCGACTTCCGTGCCATCAATAAACGGCATCGCTTGCAGCGGGACAAACAGCTTCGCGCCGTCGTGTTCAAACAGCAGATCGTCTTTGTCCGGCTCGCTAACACTGTCGAGCACATAGCCAAAGCCCGCGCAGCCCGTTTGCTTCACGCCTAAGCGCACGCCGACCATACCCGGCTGCTTTGCCACCAGCTCACGGATGTGTATCGCCGCTGCGGGTGTCAGCGTTAAGCCTTGCCAGGCGAAATCTTGTGGGTTAAAGGTTCCTGAATGCATGTCCATCGATTTACCTCACTTCATCGCTTTCAGCGTATAACAGCATGTTAGTGATAATGATTATCAGTACAACCCAGCAAACGCAGGGGCTTTACCGTAAAACATGCTTTTTGCCTGCTTTTAATAAGCATAGACCCTGATGTGTGGGTTAACAGGCACGCTAAGAATTAGGTATCTCATTGTTAGATAATGGTTATTATCTAAGGAGCATTAAGGCTGTGATGAAAAAGAAAAAGTTGTATTGAAAATGACTATTTAAGAGATAGGTAAAAAAGTGCAGCGTTCAGAAATAAGAAAACCCTTAAGTCTGTGCGACACAGGCTTAAGGGTTTCTACCCCATCCGGCGCTTATCTCCGGCACTCTAAGTGGCTTAGCTCTTGAAGGGGCGATAAGAATAATCTCATAAAGCTAACCCGCCGTTTTAACACAAACTGCGATTAGTATTATTTTTGAACAATATCAGGCGGGTAGATAAGCAGTATTAAGAAGGTCATCGAACCTGGACGGAGGTTAATCCAGGTCGATTTGGCGAACTTGCGGCATTAAGTCAGGATCAATGCACGCCCAGACGCCAGGCAAAGTAGATTTCTTCTTTTAATTCAGCAGAAGAGAGAGTAAGCAGGTCAGCAAATTCAAGTTCTAGTTGTTTCAGACGTTTGAGATATTGGGCAGGTGAAAGATTGCTCTGGTCACGGCGTAAAAATTCAATGGCCAGCTGGGTGGGATCAAGTTGAGTAGACATAGCATCCTCGCTTTTAGACAAGACCTGCACAGTATACCACCGTTTACTGTGCAGATAATGACCAAAAGCAATATGCGTCACACTTTTCTGGTGACAACGTCACAAAATGGCGGTCGTCAATCGTGACGAACAGCACAAACGCCCTTTCTCATCGAAGATTTCAATCTGCCAGACCTGGTGACGCGAACCGAGATGCAACGGTTTGCATACGCCGCGCACCCGCCCTTCTCGTGCCGAGCGGACGTGGTTAGCATTGATTTCCAGGCCAACCACTTTTTGCTCACCTTCAGTACATAAATAACCGGCAACGGAACCGATACTTTCGGCCAGCACCACGGATGCGCCTCCATGCAGCAACCCGAAAGGCTGCTTTGTCCGCGAGTCTACTGGCATTGTCGCTTCAAGGGTGTCATCACCAATATGTTCAAAGCGAATATCCAGGAACCCCACCATGTTTCCTTCACCCATAGCATTCAGTGCTTCCAGGGTGATTTTCCGTTTCCATATCATTTAATAATCTCCAGTAAAGCCTGCACAGGATGGCGTACCCCCGTGCCTTCAACCCGTTTTACCTGGCTACGGCAGGAATATCCGGTCGCCAGACAGCGGTTACGCGGCAGTCGCTGCATAGCCTGATGCCAGGATAACTCATAGATCCCGAGCGAATTTTTATGGTTTTTCGCTTCATGTCCGTAAGTCCCTGCCATGCCGCAGCAACCCACGCTGACATTTTCCAGTTTCGCGCCAAAACGGGCAAATATCGCGGCCCATTGTGCTGGCGCACCCGGCAAGGCGGTAACTTCGGTACAGTGACCAAAGAAATACCATGATTCACCGCTGACTGTAGCCACTGGCTGTGACTCAAGTGCGCTTGCCAGCCATTCATTCGCCAGTAAGACGTTAAACTCGCCACGTTCCTCGCCCAGCGCCAGTTTATATTCATCGCGATAACAAAGTACCAGCGCCGGATCGACGCCCACCATTGGCATACCCAGCTTCGCCATACGGTTGAGGAAATCCGCCGTCTTTTTCGCCGTCTTCGCAAAACGATTAAGAAAACCTTTAATATGCTGGGCTTTGCCATTTGGCGAAAATGGCAGTAACACAGGCTGGAAACCTAATTTTTCGACCAGACGGACAAAATCCGCCACCACTTGCGCATCGTAATAGCTGGTAAAGGGGTCCTGCACCACCAACACTGTGCGCGCTTTCTGCTCTGCATTGAGAGATTCAAGCTGTTCCAGCGTCATGTTTGCCGAGCGATGCCCCACCATTTGTTGTTGTAGCGAGGGGACCGACAGCAGCGGCAAATCAACCATGCCGATATGTTTTTCCGAGAGTTTGCGCACCAGCGGCTGGTTAATGAAGAAGTTAAAGGTTTTCGGCGCGCGTGCCATCAGCGGCGCGTAGCTCTCGACCGTAGCGACGAGGTGGTCGCGCAGCGGGCGTAAATAACGGGTGTGATAGAGCTGCAGAAAACGAGAGCGAAACTCCGGCACATCAATTTTGATGGGGCACTGGGTCGAACACGCTTTACAGGCCAGACAGCCCGACATCGCCTCTTTGACTTCGTGTGAGAAGTCATATTCGCCTTTATTCGCATGCCAGCTATTGCGCGTGCGGGCAATTAACGTCCGCAAACTGACGCCGGATTCAGGCAGTTCTTGTTCCAGTTTGAGTGGATCAACGCCGCGATCCGCCAACAAACGCAGCCATTCACGCACCAGCGTTGCGCGCCCTTTCGGTGAATGAATCCGGTTCTGGGTGATCTTCATCGACGGACACATCGGACTACGGGCATCAAAGTTGAAGCATAAACCGTTGCCGTTACACTCCATCGCACCGCGCCACTGCTGGCGTACCGCAATGGGGATCTGCCGATCGAATGTACCGCGCTTCACCGCGTCCACTTTCATCATCGGCGCATCGAGACCTTCTGGCGGGCAAATCTTCCCTGGGTTGAGTCGGTTATGCGGGTCAAATGCCGCTTTCACTTTGCGCAGTTCTGCAAAAAGTTCCTCACCGAAAAACGCCGGGCTGTATTCAGCGCGAAAACCTTTGCCGTGCTCGCCCCACAACAAACCACCGTATTTCGCAGTCAGCGCCACTACGTCATCAGAGATTTGCTTCATCAAAATCTCTTGTTGAGGATCGCACATATCCAGCGCTGGACGGACGTGCAAGACACCTGCGTCGACGTGACCGAACATACCGTAGCTTAAGCCGTGGCTGTCGAGCAGCGCGCGAAATTCAGCAATATAATCGGCCAGATGTTCCGGCGGTACGCAGGTATCCTCAGCAAACGGAATTGGCTTAGCGGCACCTTTGGCATTGCCAAGCAGACCAACGGCTTTTTTACGCATCGCATAGATACGTTCAACACCCGCCAGCTCGCGGCACACCTGCCAGCCAATCACACCTGCCTGTTGGCTGGCAATCAGCTCATCAAGCCGCACACAGAGAGCATTAACTCGCTCGTCAATCAGCGCCTCATCATCACCAGCAAACTCCACAATGTTCAGCCCGAGCATCTCTTTGTCAGGCACATCGGTAATCAACTCGCTGACGGAATGCCAGACAATATCTTCCCGCGCCAGATTCAGCACTTTTGAGTCCACCGTCTCTACCGAAAGCGCCCGCGCCTCAACCATAAACGGCGCGTTACGCAGCGCGGAGTCAAAAGAGTCATATTTGACGTTCACCAGACGGCGCACTTTAGGCAAGGGCGTAATATCCAGCCGCGCTTCGGTAATAAAGGCCAGCGTCCCTTCTGAACCCGTCAGAATGCGCGTCAGGTCGAACTCGGTCATCTCATCGTTAAAGACATGACGCAGATCGTAACCGGTAAGAAAGCGGTTAAGTTTGGGGAAGTTGTCGATGATTAACTGGCGTTGCTGACGGCAACGTTGATAAACCGTGTTATAAATTCGCCCGATTGTGGTATTGGATTTACCCAGCGTTTCCGCCAGTTCGACGGGTAAAGGTTGCGTATCGAGAATATCGCCCCCCAACAACACCGCACGTACGCCAAGTACGTGATCCGACGTTTTGCCATAGACCAGCGATCCCTGACCAGAAGCATCGGTATTGATCATCCCACCGAGCGTTGCCCGGTTGCTGGTCGAAAGTTCCGGCGCAAAAAAGTAGCCGAACGGTTTCAGGTACTGATTGAGTTGATCTTTTATCACCCCGGCCTCAACGCGCACCCAGCCCTCTTCAGGGTTAATTTCGATGATGCGGTTCATATGGCGGGACATATCAACAATAATCCCCTGGTTGAGCGCCTGACCGTTAGTGCCGGTGCCGCCGCCGCGGGGGGTAAAGATCAGCGATGAATAGCGTTCCTGCGCGGCAAGACGGGCGATCAGCGCCACATCTGCGGTTGAACGCGGAAATACCACCGCATCGGGGAGAAGTTGGTAAATACTGTTGTCGGTCGACATTGTCAGACGATCGGCATAACTTGTCGCCGTATCGCCGGTAAAACCTTGTTGCTCCAGCTCTTGCAAAAAATTAAGCACCAGTTGAACGACGCCGGGTGCCTGGGAAATCTGTGGAATCATTATATTGACCCTTTCCTGCGGTCTGTGATGTAGGTCGATACACTATTCTTTCAGGCGGCTGCAATAGCGCACTGAAAGGTGATGTTTATTTACTCTATGGATTTCGAGTTGCAGGAAGGCGGCAAGCGAGTGAACTCCAGGAGCTTACAATAGTAAGTGACTGGGGTGAACGAACGTAGCCGCAGCACATGCAACTTGAAATACGACGAGTAAATCGTTTGCGTGTTGCCTGAGTTGTTGTACCACATTTTTTTCTAACACGCCCATCAGAATTAAGGGCAGAATCGGCCTGTTAAAAACCGCTGAAATTGCTCATCATTATGCAGGTGAGTTTCGCGTGTTCACGTCGCGTCGACGATTTGACGCACAAAAAAGGTGAAAAGTAGTTATGGTAAATGTTCGTCAGCCCAGGGATGTCGCACAAATTCTGCTTTCGGTGCTGTTTTTAGCCATCATGATTGTGGCATGTCTGTGGATTGTTCAACCCTTTATTCTCGGCTTTGCATGGGCCGGTACGGTGGTTATCGCCACCTGGCCGGTATTGTTACGTTTGCAAAAGATCATGTTTGGCCGCCGCTCTCTCGCCGTTCTGGTGATGACGCTGTTATTAGTGATGGTGTTTATCATCCCTATTGCTTTGCTGGTTAACAGTATCGTCGACGGCAGCGGCCCGCTAATTAAAGCCATTTCCAGCGGCGACATGACGTTACCCGATCTGGCGTGGCTTAATACCATTCCGGTGATTGGCGCGAAGCTGTATGCAGGCTGGCACAACTTGCTGGATATGGGGGGGACTGCGATCATGGCGAAAGTCCGCCCTTATATTGGCACCACCACCACCTGGTTCGTTGGGCAAGCGGCGCATATCGGGCGCTTTATGGTGCATTGTGCGCTGATGCTTCTCTTCAGTGCCCTGCTGTACTGGCGCGGTGAACAGGTGGCACAAGGCATTCGCCATTTTGCAACCCGTCTGGCAGGCGTTCGCGGAGATGCCGCCGTACTGCTGGCGGCACAGGCTATCCGCGCGGTGGCGCTGGGTGTGGTGGTGACGGCGTTAGTACAGGCAGTGCTTGGCGGTATCGGCCTCGCCGTATCCGGCGTACCTTATGCAACGTTGCTAACGGTGTTAATGATCCTTTCCTGCCTTGTCCAGCTTGGCCCGTTGCCGGTACTGATTCCGGCGATTATCTGGCTCTACTGGACCGGCGATACCACCTGGGGAACGGTATTGTTAGTGTGGAGCGGTGTGGTTGGCACGCTGGATAACGTCATCCGCCCAATGTTAATTCGCATGGGTGCCGATTTACCGCTGATCCTGATCCTCTCTGGTGTTATTGGTGGTTTGATTGCTTTCGGGATGATCGGTCTGTTTATTGGTCCGGTTCTGTTAGCCGTTTCCTGGCGTCTGTTTGCCGCGTGGGTGGAAGAAGTCCCGCCGCCGACGGACCAACCGGAAGAAATTCTCGAAGAACTTGGCGAAATCGAGAAACCGAATAAGTAATTTCTCATCAGGCGGCTCTGCCGCCTGATTGTTAACCCCCGCTAATTGATATTTGCTTGCTCTTCCCCATATTTTCCTGCTTACCGCCATTCAGCTGGTAGTACCTGTCGCAAATTCTTTACAGTTTTTAAACTAATGAGACGAATCTGATCGACGCAAAAAGTCCGTATGCCTACTATTAGCTTACGGTTATAAATCAACATATTGATTTATAAGCATGGAAATCCCCTGAGTGAAACAACGAATTGCTGTGTGTAGTCTTTGCCCATCTCCCACGATGGGCTTTTTTTTAACATTTTTCCGCTTCGCTACCTCGCCCCTCACTCTTTCCAATAATGTTGCACAAGATACTGTGACTCTCTTCAAGCCGTCAGCAGGCTGATAATGTTATTTATATTTTATTGTTTATTTCATGCAGCCATTACACGATGAACGCTTATGAACTCCAGGCACTCCGCCATATTTTTGCCATGACTATTGATGAATGCGCGACCTGGATTGCCCAGACCGGTGACAGTGAAAGCTGGCGTCAGTGGGAAAATGGCAAATGCGCCATTCCTGATCGTGTAGTCGAGCAACTGTTGGCTATGCGTCAGCAACGAAAAAAACATCTTCATGCCATCATAGAGAAAATAAATAACCGCATCGGCAACAACACCATGCGTTTTTTCCCCGACTTAACCGCGTTTCAACAAGTCTACCCTGATGGCAATTTTATTGACTGGAAGATCTATCAATCGGTAGCCGCTGAATTATATGCACACGATCTGGAGCGGCTTTGTTAATTTCTCCACAAAAAGGAATTGTCGTTGTTACAACAATAATGAACGGATACTGACACAACATCGCTACACTTTTTAAAGCACCTTTGCTAAGTAGAACCTATGAAAAATCCCTATTACCCTACCGCACTTGGGTTGTATTTTAATTACCTGGTGCATGGTATGGGCGTCATTTTGATGAGCCTGAATATGGCCTCGCTGGAGACACTTTGGCAGACTAATGCCGCGGGTGTCTCGATAGTTATCTCATCGCTGGGCATTGGTCGATTAAGTGTCTTGCTTTTTGCAGGATTATTATCCGATCGCTTTGGTCGCCGCCCTTTTATCATGCTCGGGATGTGCTGCTATATGGCCTTCTTTTTTGGCATCCTGCACACCAATAACATCATTATCGCCTATGTTTTTGGCTTTCTGGCGGGAATGGCAAACAGTTTTCTCGATGCAGGCACTTATCCCAGTTTGATGGAAGCTTTTCCACGCTCACCTGGGACAGCCAATATTTTAATTAAAGCATTTGTTTCCAGCGGACAATTTTTATTACCGCTAATCATTAGCCTGTTAGTGTGGGCTGAACTGTGGTTCGGTTGGTCCTTTATGATTGCTGCAGGCATTATGTTTATTAACGCTCTGTTTTTATACCGTTGTACGTTCCCACCCCATCCGGGTCGTCGCTTACCTGTCATAAAGAAAACCACCAGCTCTACGGAACATCGCTGTTCAATTATCGATTTAGCCAGTTATACCTTATATGGCTATATCTCAATGGCAACGTTTTATCTGGTTAGCCAGTGGCTGGCACAGTACGGACAATTTGTTGCAGGCATGTCATACACTATGTCGATTAAACTACTCAGTATCTACACCGTGGGTTCGCTGCTTTGTGTATTTATTACCGCTCCACTCATTCGTAATACCGTTCGCCCAACAACATTACTGATGCTGTACACCTTTATCTCATTTATTGCTCTGTTTACCGTCTGCCTGCATCCCACATTTTATGTGGTGATAATATTTGCTTTTGTCATTGGTTTTACCTCTGCTGGAGGTGTTGTGCAAATTGGCCTGACGTTAATGGCTGAACGTTTCCCTTACGCTAAAGGTAAAGCTACAGGGATCTATTACAGTGCGGGCAGTATTGCGACCTTTACTATTCCGTTGATTACGGCTCATCTGTCCCAAAGAAGTATTGCCGATATTATGTGGTTCGATACCGCCATCGCTGCCATCGGTTTTTTACTGGCACTGTTTATCGGCTTACGCAGCCGCAAAAAAACGCGGCATCACTCGCTAAAGGAAAATGTCGCTCCGGGTGGGTAATGCAATATTCTTTTCAGGTCATGCAAGATCTTACGGATAAATAACTCTTTCTGCGCTAACTAAGGAAAATCGCGATCAAAAACAAACTATGACATGCAATATTCCTGGAAACATAAACTTTATGCCATGTACCCAGGGAAAATCATCTTCAGTATAGTAATTATGTAAACCGTCGAAGAACAATACGTACGGTAACGAAATTATCTTTCAGCAAGGAGCTGTGAAAATGTCTCAAAATAAGGCTTTCAGCACGCCATTTATCCTGGCTGTTCTTTGTATTTACTTCAGCTACTTCCTGCACGGCATTAGTGTTATTACGCTTGCCCAAAACATGTCATCTCTGGCGGAAAAGTTTTCCACTGACAACGCGGGCATTGCCTACTTAATTTCCGGTATTGGTTTGGGGCGATTGATCAGTATTTTATTCTTCGGTGTGATCTCCGATAAGTTTGGTCGTCGGGCGGTGATATTAATGGCAGTAATAATGTATCTGCTATTCTTCTTTGGTATTCCCGCTTGCCCGAATTTAACTCTCGCCTACGGTCTGGCAGTGTGCGTAGGTATCGCTAACTCAGCGCTGGACACGGGTGGCTACCCCGCGCTCATGGAATGCTTTCCGAAAGCCTCTGGTTCGGCGGTCATACTGGTTAAAGCGATGGTGTCATTTGGGCAAATGTTCTACCCAATGCTGGTGAGCTATATGTTGCTCAATAATATCTGGTACGGCTATGGGCTGATTATTCCGGGTATTCTGTTTGTACTGATCACGCTGATGCTGTTGAAAAGCAAATTCCCCAGCCAGTTGGTGGACGCCAGCGTAGCTAATGAATTACCGCAAATGAACAGCAAACCGTTAGTCTGGCTGGAAGGTGTTTCATCGGTACTGTTCGGTGTAGCCGCATTCTCGACCTTTTATGTGATTGTGGTGTGGATGCCCAAATATGCGATGGCTTTTGCTGGTATGTCAGAAGCTGAGGCATTAAAAACCATCTCTTATTACAGTATGGGCTCGTTGGTCTGTGTCTTTATTTTTGCCGCACTACTGAAAAAAATGGTCCGGCCCATCTGGGCTAATGTATTTAACTCTGCACTGGCAACAATAACAGCAGCCATTATCTACCTGTACCCTTCTCCACTGGTGTGTAATGCCGGCGCCTTTGTTATCGGTTTCTCAGCAGCTGGCGGCATTTTACAGCTCGGTGTTTCGGTCATGTCAGAGTTTTTCCCAAAAAGCAAAGCCAAAGTCACCAGTATTTATATGATGATGGGTGGACTGGCTAACTTTGTTATTCCGCTGATTACCGGTTATCTGTCGAACATCGGCCTTCAATATATCATTGTTCTCGATTTTACTTTCGCGCTGCTGGCCCTGATTACCGCAATTATTGTTTTTATCCGCTATTACCGCGTTTTTATTATTCCTGAGAATGATGTGCGGTTTGGCGAGCGTAAATTTAGCACCCGGTTAAACACAATTAAGCATAGAGGTTAAAGGAGTTAATTATGGATGTTACCGCAAAATACGAATTGATTGGGCTGATGGCCTATCCTATCCGCCACAGTTTATCGCCTGAAATGCAGAATAAAGCCTTAGAAAAAGCGGGATTGCCATTTACCTATATGGCCTTTGAAGTGGATAACGATAGTTTTCCCGGAGCAATTGAAGGATTAAAAGCCCTCAAAATGCGCGGAACTGGTATATCAATGCCGAACAAACAACTGGCGTGTGAATATGTTGATGAATTAACGCCAGCAGCCAAACTGGTGGGTGCCATCAACACCATCGTTAATGATGATGGCTACCTGCGCGGCTATAACACCGACGGCACGGGCCATATTCGCGCCATTAAAGAGAGCGGTTTTGATATCAAAGGCAAAACAATGGTGCTGTTAGGGGCCGGAGGTGCCTCAACGGCGATTGGCGCGCAGGGGGCAATTGAAGGTTTAAAAGAAATTAAACTCTTTAACCGTCGGGATGAGTTCTTCGATAAAGCCCTCGCCTTCGCGCAGCGGGTTAACGAAAACACCGATTGTGTCGTCACGGTTACCGATCTCGCCGATCAGCAAGCCTTTGCTGAAGCCCTGGCTTCCGCCGACATTTTAACCAATGGCACAAAAGTGGGTATGAAACCCCTTGAGAATGAATCATTAGTTAATGATATCAGTCTGTTACATCCGGGACTGCTGGTCACTGAATGCGTGTATAACCCGCATATGACGAAGTTATTGCAGCAGGCGCAACAAGCTGGTTGCAAAACGATTGATGGATACGGCATGTTGTTGTGGCAAGGGGCTGAACAGTTCACGTTATGGACTGGCAAAGATTTCCCTCTGGAATATGTTAAACAGGTCATGGGGTTCGGTGCCTGACAGGCTGACCGCGTGCAGAAAGGGTAAAAAATGAAAACCGTAACTGTAAAAGATCTCGTCATTGGTACGGGCGCACCTAAAATCATCGTCTCGCTGATGGCGAAAGATATCGCCCGCGTGAAATCCGAAGCTCTCGCCTATCGTGAAGCGGACTTTGATATTCTGGAATGGCGTGTGGACCACTTTGCCGACCTCTCCAATGTGGAGTCTGTCATGGCGGCGGCAAAAATTCTCCGTGAAACCATGCCAGAAAAACCGCTGCTGTTTACCTTCCGCAGTGCCAAAGAAGGCGGCGAGCAGGCGATTTCCACCGAGGCTTATATTGCTCTCAATCGTGCAGCCATCGACAGCGGCCTGGTTGATATGATCGATCTGGAGTTATTTACCGGCGATGATCAGGTTAAAGAAACCGTCGCCTACGCCCACGCGCATGATGTGAAAGTTGTCATGTCCAACCATGACTTCCATAAAACGCCGGAAGCCGAAGAAATCATTGCCCGTCTGCGCAAAATGCAGTCCTTCGACGCCGATATTCCTAAGATTGCGCTGATGCCGCAAAGTACCAGGGATGTGCTGACGTTGCTTACCGCGACCCTGGAGATGCAGGAGCAGTATGCCGATCGTCCAATCATCACGATGTCGATGGCAAAAACTGGCGTAATTTCTCGTCTGGCTGGTGAAGTATTTGGCTCGGCGGCAACTTTTGGTGCGGTAAAAAAAGCCTCTGCACCAGGGCAAATCTCGGTAAATGATTTACGCACGGTATTAACTATTTTACACCAGGCATAAGCAATAATATTTCGGCGGGAACACCCTCCCCGCCGAACTTAAAAAATATATTTAACCGTATTTAATAAAAATATTTCGTGAGTCTCTGTGCGCTAATTCTCCATCTGGCGTAGGGAAAATCACATCTGAATCAGGAATTAACAATGAAACCTGTAAAACCACCTCGTATTAATGGACGAGTGCCGGTCCTGTCGGCACAGGAAGCGGTGAATTATATTCCCGACGAAGCAACACTTTGTGTGTTAGGCGCTGGCGGCGGTATTCTGGAAGCCACCACGTTAATTACAGCTCTTGCTGATAAATATAAACAGACTCAAACGCCACGTAATTTATCGATTATTAGTCCGACAGGGCTTGGCGATCGCGCCGACCGTGGTATTAGTCCTCTGGCGCAAGAAGGTCTGGTGAAATGGGCATTATGTGGTCACTGGGGACAATCGCCGCGTATTTCTGAACTCGCAGAACAAAATAAAATTATTGCTTATAACTATCCACAAGGTGTACTTACACAAACCTTACGCGCCGCCGCAGCCCACCAGCCTGGTATTATTAGTGATATTGGCATCGGGACATTTGTCGATCCACGCCAGCAAGGCGGCAAACTGAATGAAGTCACGAAAGAAGACCTGATTAAACTGGTCGAGTTTGATAACAAAGAATATCTCTATTACAAAGCGATTGCGCCAGATATCGCCTTCATTCGCGCTACCACCTGCGACAGTGAAGGCTACGCCACTTTTGAAGATGAGGTGATGTATCTCGACGCATTGGTTATTGCCCAGGCGGTGCACAATAACGGCGGTATTGTGATGATGCAGGTGCAGAAAATGGTTAAGAAAGCCACGCTGCATCCTAAATCTGTCCGTATTCCGGGTTATCTGGTGGATATTGTGGTGGTCGATCCGGATCAAAGCCAACTGTATGGCGGTGCGCCGGTTAACCGTTTTATTTCTGGTGACTTCACCCTTGATGACAGCACCAAACTTAGCCTGCCCCTAAACCAACGTAAATTAGTTGCGCGGCGTGCATTATTCGAAATGCGTAAAGGCGCGGTGGGGAATGTCGGCGTCGGTATTGCTGACGGTATTGGCCTGGTCGCCCGGGAAGAAGGTTGTGCTGATGACTTTATTCTGACGGTAGAAACAGGTCCGATTGGCGGAATTACTTCACAGGGTATCGCCTTTGGCGCGAACGTGAATACCCGCGCCATTCTGGATATGACGTCCCAGTTTGATTTTTATCACGGTGGTGGTCTGGATGTTTGTTATTTGAGTTTTGCTGAAGTCGACCAGCACGGTAACGTCGGCGTGCATAAATTCAATGGCAAAATCATGGGTACCGGTGGATTTATTGATATCAGTGCCACCTCGAAGAAAATTATTTTCTGCGGCACGTTAACTGCGGGCAGTTTAAAAACAGAAATTGCCGATGGCAAATTGCATATCGTCCAGGAAGGACGGGTAAATAAATTTATTCGGGAACTACCGGAAATTACTTTTAGCGGAAAAATCGCGCTCGAACGGGGACTGGATGTTCGTTACATCACCGAACGTGCTGTATTCACGCTGAAAGAAGACGGCCTGCATTTAATCGAAATCGCCCCTGGCGTCGATTTACAAAAAGATATTCTCGACAAAATGGACTTCACCCCAGTGATTTCGCCAGAACTCAAACTGATGAACGAAAGATTATTTATCGATGCGGCGATGGGTTTTGTCCTGCCTGAAGCGGCTCATTAACAGGAGTATAATGATGGATTTTTCTTTAACTGAAGAACAAGAACTGCTGCTGGCCAGTATTCGCGAACTGATTACGACTAACTTTCCGGAAGAGTATTTCCGCACCTGCGATCAAAACGGGACATATCCGCGTGAGTTTATGCGGGCGCTGGCGGATAACGGTATTTCCATGCTTGGCGTGCCGGAAGAATTTGGTGGTATCCCTGCGGATTACGTCACCCAAATGCTGGCGCTGATGGAAGTGTCAAAATGCGGTGCTCCGGCATTTTTGATCACCAACGGTCAATGTATTCACAGTATGCGCCGTTTCGGTTCTGCAGAGCAGCTACGTAAAACGGCAGAAAGCACCCTGGAAACGGGTGATCCCGCCTATGCCCTGGCGTTGACGGAACCAGGTGCTGGCTCAGATAACAACAGTGCCACTACCACTTACACGCGTAAAAACGGCAAGGTCTACATCAACGGACAAAAAACCTTTATTACCGGTGCGAAAGAGTACCCGTATATGCTGGTGTTGGCGCGCGATCCGCAACCGAAAGATCCCAAAAAAGCCTTCACCCTGTGGTGGGTCGACTCCAGTAAGCCCGGCATTAAGATTAACCCGCTGCATAAAATCGGCTGGCATATGCTCAGCACCTGCGAAGTCTATCTCGACAACGTGGAGGTTGAAGAGAGCGACATGGTGGGCGAAGAAGGAATGGGTTTCCTCAATGTGATGTACAACTTTGAGATGGAGCGCCTGATCAACGCCGCGCGCAGCACCGGCTTTGCCGAATGCGCCTTTGAAGATGCCGCCCGCTATGCCAACCAACGTATCGCTTTTGGTAAGCCCATTGGTCATAACCAGATGATCCAGGAAAAACTGGCGCTGATGGCGATTAAGATCGACAACATGCGCAACATGGTGCTGAAAGTGGCATGGCAAGCCGATCAGCATCAGTCACTGCGCACCAGCGCGGCGCTGGCAAAACTGTATTGCGCACGTACCGCAATGGAAGTCATTGATGATGCGATTCAAATCATGGGCGGTCTGGGCTATACCGATGAAGCGCGCGTCTCCCGCTTCTGGCGTGATGTCCGTTGTGAACGTATCGGCGGCGGTACAGACGAAATTATGATTTACGTAGCAGGTCGGCAGATCCTGAAAGACTATCAGAACAAATAATCTGCAGGCGGCGCAGCTTCTTAACAAACTGCGCCGCCAGATTTATCCAACAAGACTTACCGGTTGAGGAAATTCAGATAGGATTTCTTGTTCCGCAAAACAGTTTTTAAATTGTCTACGGTAATCGCTGGGCGAACAACCGACATGGCGCAAAAACAGTTTGGCAAAGTGATCGACATTTTCATAACCCACACGCCAGGAGATCTCTGCCTGTGATAATTCAGTATTAGTGAGTGACCATTTTGCTTCCGTCATACGCCGTTGAATAACATAGTTAATAGGGGAAATACGATACTCTTTGGTAAATTCATGGCAAATATAACTGACGCTGGCACGAAATTTTTTCGATAACTGTTCTAAAGTGATTTTTTCGCGATAATTATTATTCAGATAGAAAAGAATATCTTTTATCAGAACATCTTTTTTAATATACCCCTGCTCCGAACGATAAGCATTTTTAAAATTTTCGTAGTAAAGAATGGCTAACGTATAGGCAAATGCATCCCATAACGAAGATGTTTGGCTATTTTTACTTTGCGGCAAAATCACACTTAGCTCATTAAATAAGGTTTTTATGACTTCTTTTCCCTGCCCCGCGGCAATTACCGGACAAGAATGCGGTTGCAGTAGCTGATTTTCCTCAGCCCCCTGAAACTGAAAGCCGTACAGCGCACAGGTACACGTCGTTGCCGGATCGTTAACGTCAGAGGCCACCGCATGCAGCCTGCCGCGTTCTATCACCACAATGTCATCCGCATGTGCGACATATAACGAAGAATCGATGGTAAACCTTGCAACCCCTTTCTTGACGTAAATCAACTCGGTTTCATTGTCATGAACGTGATGTCCGGACTCCCATTTTGGATCATCGCTAAATGCAAAACGTGAAAGCCGTGGCGTTTTACCGGCGACAAACAGCGTTTCACTGGCGTTATCAAAACAGCGTTGATACATGACAACCTCCCTATTCCATGAGCAAGCAAAAACAATATATGCCGGATAAAATACGGCGTGTATTGCGGTTATACAACCGCGTTTAGCGAGAGCTAAACAAGATTATTTACACTGAATGCAAGATTGTACGGTCATGGAATAACTATATTGCCGCAAATTGCACTTTTGTTTTAGCGATCGCATTTTTTTTGCAAGATTGTTGGCAAGGAAAACAGCTTGCTCCGTCGAAAACCCCGCACCGCTATCGCACACTATTTTCAGGCCATTTTTACCTTCCATCGGAGATGGTTCCGTATGCGACTCACAGGAGAAATCATGAAAATAATAACCTGCTTTAAGCTGGTGCCTGAAGAACAGGACATTGTTGTCACTCCAGAATACACCCTGAATTTCGACAATGCCGACGCCAAAATCAGCCAGTTCGATCTCAATGCCATTGAAGCTGCAAGCCAGCTCGCAACAGATGACGATGAGATAGCCGCGCTGACCGTTGGCGGCTCATTGTTGCAGAACTCGAAAGTGCGCAAAGACGTGCTATCCCGCGGGCCGCACAGCCTGTATTTGGTGCAGGATGCGCAACTTGAACATGCACTGCCTCTCGATACCGCAAAAGCGCTGGCGGCAGCAATTGAAAAGATCGGCTTCGATTTACTGATCTTTGGTGAAGGTTCCGGCGACCTTTATGCCCAGCAGGTTGGCTTGCTGGTCGGAGAAATTCTGCAACTTCCGGTGATTAATGCAGTGAGTGCTATTCAGCGTCAGGGCAATACACTGGTGATTGAACGCACGCTTGAAGATGATGTTGAAGTTATTGAACTCTCTGTTCCAGCCGTGCTCTGCGTCACCTCCGATATTAACGTGCCACGCATTCCTTCGATGAAAGCCATTCTCGGCGCGGGTAAAAAACCGGTAAATCAGTGGCAGGCAAGTGATATTGACTGGAGCCAGAGCGCGCCACTTGCTGAACTGGTCGGCATTCGCGTACCGCCGCAAACAGAACGTAAGCACATCATTATCGATAACGATTCGCCGGAGGCCATTGCCGAGCTGGCGGAACATCTGAAGAAAGCCCTGAACTGAAGCCTACGGAGAAGAAACGATGAGTCAATTAAACAGCGTCTGGGTCTTTAGCGATAATCCTGAACGTTATGCTGAACTGTTTGGCGGCGCTCAGCAATGGGGCCAACAGGTGTATGCCATTGTACAAAATACCGACCAGGCGCAGGCAGTTATGCCTTATGGTCCAAAATGTATTTATGTTCTTGAGCAAAACGACGCGCTACAACGCACTGAAAATTACGCCGAAAGCATTGCTGCCCTGCTGAAAGATAAACACCCCGCTATGTTGCTGTTGGCCGCGACGAAACGTGGTAAAGCTCTGGCAGCACGGTTAAGTGTGCAACTGAATGCGGCGCTGGTGAACGATGCCACGGCGGTGGATATTGTCGATGGTCACATTTGCGCCGAACACCGGATGTATGGCGGGTTAGCGTTCGCTCAGGAAAAGATCAACAGCCCGCTGGCGATCATTACCCTTGCACCCGGTGTTCAGGAACCGTGCACCAGTGATACCTCTCATCAGTGCCCGACAGAAACGGTACCTTATGTTGCTCCGCGTCATGAAATTCTCTGTCGCGAACGCCGTGCGAAAGCCGCAAGCAGCGTGGACCTGAGCAAAGCAAAACGTGTGGTTGGCGTCGGTCGTGGTCTTGCGGCGCAGGATGACCTGAAAATGGTCCACGAACTGGCGGCGGTGCTGAATGCTGAAGTCGGCTGTTCACGTCCAATTGCCGAAGGCGAGAACTGGATGGAGCGTGAACGTTATATCGGTGTCTCCGGCGTGTTGCTGAAATCTGATCTCTACCTGACGCTGGGGATCTCCGGGCAGATCCAACATATGGTTGGCGGCAACGGCGCAAAAGTGATTGTCGCCATCAATAAAGATAAAAATGCGCCAATCTTCAACTATGCCGACTACGGTCTGGTGGGCGATATCTACAAAGTCGTCCCTGCCCTGATTAGCCAGTTGAGCCGCTAATTCCCCTTTCAACCACATCTCCCGCTGTAAACGCAGCGGGAAGGGAGCATAACGCATGTCGGATGACAAATTTGATGCCATTGTGGTCGGTGCGGGCGTTGCTGGTAGCGTTGCCGCACTGGTCATGGCACGAGCCGGGCTGGATGTCCTGGTGATAGAACGCGGCGACAGTGCCGGATGTAAAAACATGACCGGCGGGCGTCTTTATGCCCACACACTTGAAGCAATCATTCCAGGCTTTGCAGTATCAGCGCCGGTAGAACGCAAGGTCACACGCGAGAAAATCTCCTTCTTAACCGAAGAAAGCGCCGTTACCCTCGATTTTCACCGCGAGCAACCAGATGTTCCGCAACACGCATCTTATACCGTATTGCGTAATCGTCTGGACCCGTGGTTGATGGAACAAGCCGAGCAGGCGGGCGCGCAGTTTATCCCAGGCGTTCGCGTCGATGCGCTGGTTCGTGAAGGAAACAAGGTCACTGGCGTGCAGGCTGGGGATGATATTCTCGAAGCGAATGTGGTGATTCTGGCTGATGGCGTTAACTCGATGCTTGGCCGCTCGCTGGGAATGGTTCCCGCTTCCGATCCGCATCATTACGCTGTTGGTGTTAAAGAGGTTATTGGCCTCACACCAGAACAGATCAACAATCGCTTTAATATTACGGGCGAGGAAGGTGCCGCCTGGCTGTTTGCCGGTTCCCCTTCTGACGGCCTGATGGGCGGGGGATTTCTCTATACCAACAAGGATTCCATATCCTTGGGGCTGGTTTGTGGATTGGGTGATATCGCCCATACGCAAAAAAGCGTGCCGCAAATGCTGGAAGATTTTAAACAACACCCCGCCATTCGCCCACTAATTAGCGGCGGTAAACTGCTTGAATATTCCGCGCATATGGTGCCAGAAGGCGGTCTGGCAATGGTGCCGCAGCTGGTTAACGATGGCGTGATGATCGTTGGTGACGCCGCAGGCTTCTGCCTGAATTTGGGTTTTACAGTTCGTGGCATGGATTTAGCCATTGCATCGGCTCAGGCTGCCGCCACAACGGTGATCGCCGCCAAAGAACGCGAGGATTTCTCCGCCAGCAGTCTGGCGCAATACAAACGTGAGCTGGAACAAAGCTGCGTCATGCGCGATATGCAGCATTTCCGCAAGATCCCGGCGCTGATGGAAAACCCGCGCCTGTTTAGCCAATACCCACGAATGGTCGCCGACATCATGAACGAGATGTTCACCATTGACGGCAAACCAAACCAGCCGGTACGCAAAATGATCATGGGACATGCGAAGAAAATTGGGCTGATCAACTTGCTGAAAGATGGCATTAAGGGAGCAACCGCGCTATGAGCCAGAACGCTACGGTTAACGTCGACATCAAATTAGGCGTCAATAAATTCCATGTTGATGAGGGCCACCCGCATATCATTCTGGCGGCAAATCCCGATATCAATGAATTCCGTAAATTAATGAAAGCCTGCCCTGCCGGACTTTATAAGCAGGATGACGCCGGCAACATTCATTTTGATTCTGCCGGTTGTCTGGAGTGCGGCACCTGTCGGGTGCTGTGCGGTAACACTATTCTCGAACAGTGGCAATATCCCGCAGGCACCTTCGGTATTGATTTTCGCTACGGCTAATCATGCATCCCACAGGCCCGCATCTCGGGCCTGATGTTCTGTTTCGAGAGTCCAACATGAAAGTGACATTAACGTTCAACGAACAACGTCGTGCGGCGTATCGTCAGCAAGGGCTATGGGGCGATGCTTCGCTGGCCGATTACTGGCAGCAGACCGCTCGTGCGATGCCAGACAAAATTGCCGTGGTCGATAATCATGGTGCATCGTACACCTATAGCGCGCTCAATCACGCCGCGAGCTGTCTGGCAAACTGGATGTTAGCGAAGGGTATTGAATCAGGCGATCGCATCGCATTTCAACTGCCTGGCTGGTGTGAATTTACCGTTATCTATCTTGCCTGCCTGAAAATCGGTGCGGTTTCCGTGCCGCTGTTGCCTTCCTGGCGGGAAGCAGAACTGGTGTGGGTGCTCAATAAGTGTCAGGCAAAAATGTTCTTTGCACCGACGTTGTTTAAACAAACGCGCCCGGTAGATTTAATCCTGCCGCTGCAAAATCAGCTTCCACAACTACAACAAATTGTCGGCGTGGACAAACTGGCTCCCGCCACCTCTTCCCTCTCATTAAGTCAGATTATCGCCGACAATACCCCACTGACCACGGCGATAACGACCCACGGCGATGAATTAGCTGCGGTGCTGTTTACCTCCGGAACCGAGGGTCTGCCAAAGGGCGTGATGCTAACGCATAACAATATTCTCGCCAGTGAGCGGGCTTATTGCGCGCGGCTGAATCTGACCTGGCAGGATGTCTTTATGATGCCTGCGCCACTCGGCCACGCAACGGGCTTTCTGCATGGCGTAACGGCACCATTCTTAATTGGCGCTCGCAGCGTGTTGTTAGATATTTTCACTCCTGATGCGTGTCTCGCGCTGCTTGAGCAGCAGCGTTGCACCTGTATGCTAGGCGCAACGCCGTTTGTCTATGATCTTTTGAATGTACTAGAGAAACAACCCGCGGACCTGTCAGCGCTGCGTTTCTTTCTTTGCGGCGGAACCACAATCCCCAAAAAAGTGGCGCGTGAATGCCAGCAGCTCGGCATTAAATTATTAAGTGTTTATGGTTCCACAGAAAGTTCGCCGCATGCGGTGGTGAATCTCGATGATCCTTTGTCGCGCTTTATGCACACCGAGGGTTACGCTGCCGCAGGTGTAGAGATTAAAGTGGTCGATGACGCACGCAAGACCTTACCGCCAGGTTGCGAAGGTGAAGAAGCCTCGCGTGGCCCCAATGTGTTTATGGGATATTTTGATGAACCTGAATTAACCGCCCGTGCGCTGGATGAAGAAGGCTGGTATTACAGCGGCGATCTCTGCCGTATGGATGAGGCTGGCTATATAAAAATTACCGGACGCAAAAAAGATATTATTGTCCGCGGCGGCGAAAATATTAGCAGTCGTGAAGTGGAAGATATTTTATTGCAGCATCCTAAAATTCACGATGCCTGTGTGGTTGCAATGCCCGATGAACGTTTAGGTGAACGATCATGCGCTTATGTCGTGCTGAAAGCGCCGCATCATTCATTATCGCTGGAAGAGGTGGTGGCTTTTTTTAGCCGTAAACGGGTCGCAAAATATAAATATCCTGAACATATCGTGGTAATCGAAAAACTACCGCGCACTGCCTCAGGTAAAATACAAAAGTTTTTGTTAAGAAAAGATATTATGCGGCGATTAACGCAGGATGTCTGTGAAGAGATTGAATAAGTTTTATCTTCGGGGATCACATAAACCCGGCGACTGAACGCCGCCGGGGATTTATTTTATTTCTTCAGTTCAGCCAGGCTTAACCAGGTTTGCACCACGGTGTCCGGGTTCAGAGACAGGCTATCGATCCCCTCTTCCATCAACCATGCGGCAAAGTCTTCATGGTCGGACGGACCCTGACCGCAAATCCCGACATATTTGCCCTGTTTCTTCGCGGCACGGATAGCCATCGACAGCAATGCTTTCACCGCATCGTTGCGCTCATCGAACAATTCAGACACCACGCCGGAGTCACGATCCAGACCGAGCGCCAGCTGTGTCATATCGTTTGAGCCAATTGAGAAGCCGTCGAAATATTCGAGGAACTGCTCTGCCAGCAAGGCGTTGGACGGAATTTCACACATCATGATGATTTTCAGCCCGTTCTCGCCACGTTTCAGCCCCTGACGCGCCAGTTCTTCAACCACCGCTTTCGCCTGATCTACGGTACGCACGAACGGGATCATGATCTCAACGTTGGTCAGCCCCATGTCGTTGCGCACTCGTTTCACTGCTTCACACTCCAGCGCGAAGCAGTCGCGGAAGCTGTCGGAAACATAGCGGCCCGCGCCACGGAAGCCGAGCATCGGGTTCTCTTCATCTGGCTCGTAACGCTCACCACCGACCAGGTTGGCATATTCGTTCGATTTAAAATCAGAGAGACGGACAATGACGCGCTTCGGATAAAACGCGGCACCCAGCGTCGCGATCCCTTCAGTCAGACGACCAACGTAAAATTCACGCGGAGAATCAAAACCTTTCATCATCTCGCGGATTTCGTTTTGCAACTGCGGTTCCTGATCGTCAAACTCAAGCAGTGCGCGTGGGTGGACGCCAATCATACGGTTGATGATAAATTCCAGACGCGCAAGGCCCACGCCTTCGTTCGGCAGGCAGGCGAAGTCGAAAGCACGGTCCGGGTTACCGACGTTCATCATCACTTTCAACGGCAGATCCGGCATCGTTTCTACGCTGGAGCTTTTCACGCTAAATTCCAGCAACTCCGCATAGACGTAACCGGTATCACCTTCGGCACAAGAAACAGTGACGTTCTCACCGTCTTTCATCCGTTCTGTTGCATCACCACAGCCCACTACCGCCGGAATGCCCAGTTCACGAGCGATGATCGCCGCGTGACAGGTACGACCGCCACGGTTGGTGACGATGGCAGATGCTTTCTTCATGATCGGTTCCCAGTCCGGGTCGGTCATGTCAGTAACCAGCACGTCGCCAGGTTCGATGCGGTTCATTTCGCTGATGTCATGGATGACTTTCACCGGACCCGCGCCGATGCGATGACCGATAGCACGGCCTTCGGCGATAATCTTACCCTGTGAATGCAGCGTATAACGCTCCATGACCTGACCGCGTGAGCGCACGGTTTCCGGACGCGCCTGCACAATGAACAGTTTACCGGTGTGGCCATCTTTCGCCCACTCAATATCCATTGGGCGACCGTAGTGTTTCTCAATTTGTACGGCCTGTTTTGCCAGTTCCTGCACTTCTTCGTTGGTCAGCGAGAAGATGTCACGCTGTTCCTGCGGTACGTCTTCGATTTTAACCTGCTTGCCGTGCTCCTGGGTCGGCGCGTAAACCATGCGGATTTTTTTCGACCCCATGGTGCGGCGCACGATAGCCGGGCGATTCGCCGCCAGTGTCGGTTTATGGACGTAAAACTCATCCGGGTTAACCGCACCCTGCACGACCATTTCCCCAAGGCCCCATGCGGAAGTGATAAACACCACCTGGTCAAAGCCGGATTCGGTATCAATGGAGAACATAACGCCAGATGATGCGAGGTCAGAGCGCACCATCCGTTGAACACCGGCGGAGAGCGCCACGCCACGGTGATCGTAACCCTGGTGCACACGATAAGAGATGGCGCGATCGTTAAACAGAGAAGCAAATACATGTTTCACTGCCACGAGAACGGCGTCAAACCCCTGAACGTTGAGGAAGGTTTCCTGCTGACCGGCAAAGGAAGCGTCCGGCATATCTTCTGCGGTGGCGGAGGAGCGCACCGCAAAAGAGGCGTTTTCGTCATCGGCGGAAAGCTGTGCATAGGCTTCGCGGATGGCGTTTTCCAGCTCAGGCTGGAAGGGAGTGTCGATAATCCACTGGCGGATTTGCGCGCCCGCTTTCGCAAGCTGGGTAACATCGTCAATATCCGTTTTATCCAGCAGTTCATAAATGCGCTGGTTTACGCCGCTTTGGTCCAGAAACTGGTTAAACGCGTCGGCGGTTGTGGCGAAACCATTCGGAACGGAAACACCCATTCCGGAAAGGTTAGTAATCATTTCACCCAGGGAGGCATTTTTGCCCCCAACCCTGTCTACATCATTCATGCCGAGTTGGTTATACCAAAGCACCAGCGGTGACGAGCCATTGTTGGACATCGAACAATCCTTTTGTGATAAATGAACGGTTTGAGAAACACATTTCTGCGCATTTATCTTTGCATATTTAACCGGATGAAAAAAACGGTGAATCGTTCAAGCAAATATATTTTTTTACTTTTTAAGACTGATCCCAGCGTTGCGCAAATCTGCTCTCTTCGACAATTTCCACATAAACCATCGGTATAAACGAAACCATAAAAATGAAATGCTGTTTTCATAAAAAATAAAATTGAAGGTTCATTTTATAAACCAGACATAACGTTCTACGCTTCTGTGCGTTTTTAATTTATGCTTTCATAGAATTATGTCTGCATCACGGGAAGAACAAAATGGATAATGCTGTTGATCGCCACGTTTTTTATATTTCTGATGGTACGGCAATAACTGCGGAGGTATTAGGACACGCAGTAATGTCACAATTTCCCGTCACTATCAGCAGCATTACGCTGCCGTTTGTCGAAAATGAGAGCCGTGCACGGGCAGTGAAGGATCAGATTGACGCAATTTATCACCAGACAGGTGTGCGCCCGCTGGTCTTCTACTCCATCGTGTTGCCGGAGATTCGCGCCATCATCTTGCAAAGTGAAGGCTTTTGCCAGGATATCGTTCAGGCGCTGGTTGCCCCGCTACAACAAGAGATGAAACTGGATCCAACGCCGATTGCTCATCGTACCCATGGCCTTAACCCTAATAATCTCAATAAATATGATGCGCGCATTGCGGCGATTGATTACACCCTTGCCCACGATGACGGTATTTCGTTGCGCAATCTGGACCAGGCTCAGGTGATCCTGCTCGGCGTTTCTCGCTGTGGTAAAACCCCCACCAGTCTGTATCTGGCAATGCAATTTGGTATCCGCGCGGCAAACTACCCCTTTATTGCCGACGATATGGATAATCTGGTGCTACCCGCGTCGCTCAAACCGCTTCAGCACAAATTGTTCGGCCTGACTATCGACCCGGAACGTCTGGCGGCGATTCGCGAGGAACGTCGGGAGAACAGTCGCTATGCCTCGCTTCGTCAGTGCAGGATGGAAGTCGCGGAAGTGGAAGCGTTGTACCGTAAAAATCAGATCCCGTGGATTAACAGTACCAATTATTCGGTAGAAGAGATTGCCACCAAGATCCTCGATATCATGGGCCTTAGTCGCCGAATGTACTAGAGAACTAGTGCATTAGCTTATTTTTTTGTTATCATGCTAACCACCCGGCGAGGTGTGACACACCTCGCACTTGAAATCAGCAGCGATTGGTTTATCGTGATGCGCATCACTTCCCGGCAGTCCTGCCGTAGAAGCAACAAATTTCTGAGACTTGTAATGAACAGAACTGACGAACTCCGTACTGCGCGTATTGAGAGCCTGGTAACGCCCGCCGAACTCGCGCTACGGTATCCCGTAACGCCTGGCGTCGCCGCCCATGTCACCGACTCCCGCCGCAGAATTGAAAAAATACTGAATGGTGAAGATAAGCGACTGTTGGTCATTATTGGCCCCTGCTCGATCCACGATCTCACCGCTGCGATGGAGTACGCCACCCGTCTGCAGTCGCTGCGCAACCAGTACCAGTCACGGCTGGAAATCGTAATGCGCACCTATTTTGAAAAACCACGAACTGTTGTCGGCTGGAAAGGGCTAATCTCCGATCCAGATTTAAACGGCAGCTATCGGGTAAATCACGGTCTGGAGCTGGCGCGCAAATTACTTTTACAGGTAAATGAGCTGGGTGTCCCTACCGCGACTGAGTTCCTCGATATGGTGACCGGTCAGTTTATTGCTGATTTAATCAGTTGGGGCGCGATTGGCGCACGTACTACCGAAAGTCAGATCCACCGTGAAATGGCTTCGGCACTCTCCTGTCCGGTAGGTTTTAAAAATGGTACCGATGGCAATACGCGGATTGCTGTGGATGCTATCCGCGCAGCCCGCGCCAGCCATATGTTCCTCTCGCCAGACAAAAATGGTCAGATGACCATCTATCAGACCAGCGGCAACCCGTATGGCCACATTATTATGCGTGGCGGCAAAAAACCGAATTATCATGCCGATGATATCGCCGCAGCCTGCGATACGCTGCACGAGTTTGATTTACCTGAACATCTGGTGGTGGATTTCAGCCACGGTAACTGCCAGAAGCAGCACCGTCGCCAGTTAGAAGTTTGTGAGGATATTTGTCAGCAAATCCGCAATGGCTCTACGGCGATTGCTGGAATTATGGCGGAAAGTTTCCTGCGCGAAGGAACGCAAAAAATCGTCGGCAGTCAGCCGCTCACTTACGGTCAATCCATTACCGACCCGTGTCTGGGCTGGGAAGATACCGAACGCCTGGTCGAAAAACTTGCCTCTGCGGTAGATACCCGCTTCTGAATGCGTGCCCATTCCTGATGGGATGGGCATTTCTGCGCAACTTGTTGTCTTCTCAGCACATTACTGCTTGCTCTGGTCAGCCATAATATTGATAATAAGAATCATTGTTATATCAATTATTATTAATTTTTATGCGTTATACGGATAGCAGAAAACTCACGCCTGAAACGGATGCCAATCACAAGACCGCTTCCCCGCAGCCTATTCGGCGAATTTCCAGCCAGACACTGTTAGGTCCGGATGGCAAACTGATTATCGATCATGACGGGCAAGAATATCTGCTCCGTAAAACTCAGGCTGGCAAGCTGCTGTTGACCAAGTAGCCTTTAACTCGAGCAGCTGACTTCCAGCCGTTTACCCCAGTCAGGTGGACGACTGACATAGTCATCAGCTCTGTCGCTGAAAGGATTTCGCAACGCCTCATGCAGGCGGTGCAATTCCGTCATATCACCCTTTTCTGCCGCTTCAATCGCCCGTTGCGCCAACCAGTTGCGCAACACCAGAGCTGGGTTAACGCTTTGCATCAGCTGCTGACGCTCACTATCGCTAACCTCGTCTTGTTGCAAACGCCCCCGATAACGGGCAAACCAGTCATCAAATGCCGCACGATCAATAAACTCATCACGTAGCGGTGACGCCGCGCTGTGCTGCTCGGTCAGACTCAGCATGCGGAATGTGCGGGTATAATCGCTGCGCTCTCGCGCCATCAGACTGAATAATTCATTCAGTAGCGCGTTATCCTCTTTTTGCTCCGTCATGAAGCCCAGTTTCTGCCGCATCCGTTGTCCATAATGCGTCAACAAAACCTGCTGATAGCTGTCCAGGGCCTCATTCAGGGCATCTACGGCAACAAATGGTGACAATGTCTGCGCCAGACGATGTAAATTCCACAACGCGACAGCAGGTTGATTATCAAAGCTATAACGCCCTTGATGATCCGAGTGATTACAAATAAAACCGGGTTCGTAATCATCCAGAAAACCAAACGGCCCGTAATCAAGCGTCAGCCCCAGCAGCGACATGTTATCGGTATTCATCACCCCATGAGCAAAGCCGACCGTCTGCCATTGGGCAATTAACGATGCGGTACGTGCGACAACATCGCTAAACCAGAGGCGGTATTTGTCCTCATCATCTTCAAGATATGACCAGTAATGACGAATGGCAAAGTCAGCTAACTGACGAACCTTTTCCGGCTCGCGGCGATAGTAAAAATGTTCGAAATGACCAAAGCGCAGATGACTTGGTGCCACACGCATCAGCATCGCACCTGGCTCTACCGTTTCCCGATACACTGGCGAATCGCTGGTGACGATACTTAACGCGCGGGTCGTCGGAATGCCCAGATAATGCATCGCCTCACTGGCGAGACTTTCTCGTATCGTCGAACGTAAAACCGCCCGTCCATCACCCATTCGCGAATAAGGCGTCAGGCCAGCACCTTTCAGATGCCAGTCCATTGTAGTGCCATCAGCAAGCAGTTGTTCGCCAAGTAAAATGCCGCGCCCATCACCCAGTTGGCCCGCCCAGACGCCGAACTGATGACCACTGTAAACCTGCGCCAGTGGTGACATACCAGGCAGTAGGGTTTCGCCGCCCCAGACACCTGCAGCATTTTTAAACAGCGACGATGGAATACTCAGCGTGTTAGCGAGTTCGGTATTATGCCAAATCAGCCGGGCATTATTTAAAGGCGTAGGGGAAAGTGCTGTATAGGTTTCTGGCAATTCATCGCGCCAGCGGGTAACAAAAGACAGGGTCATAGATCCTCCTGTTTGATAGTGTAGACGGTTACTCTCGTCTTAAACACCAGCAAACAGAAGGGTTATCGCTGAACCAACGTCGTTATCTGATTTATGGGAACGGCAGGCCACAGGCATCCCTGGAGAGCATGGAAATCGAAGGGGGTAATCTGTGCCAATATTTCTGCCGTATCAATGCCTCCCGCGATGATGCAATTGCAACAAGGGGAAATTTGCGCCTGGATCGCACGAATAAACGGTTCGAAGGAGCGGTGCGTGATTTGTTGCTGAATAAAACTTTTATCCAGCATGACGCGGGTGAAAAGACCATCAAAAACCGCTTTCATTGTGCTATTGCCTGCTCCCAAATTACCTAACACAAGGGGATACACTTGCGATAAGGATAAAAGACCGCGATTATCTTTTCCTTCATTGAGATGCGGGTAATTCTCATTAATCAACAGTTCAATAAACGGATATTTTAATAGTTCGCCTGCGTAATTATCCCTCTCTAATAATAATGTAGCCACTTGTGGCGTTAAATTAAGCCAGGCAAAGAGTTTATGTTGAATAAAAAAATGTTGGCATGATTTTAGTAATTCCAACTGCTCTGAAAATAATTGCCAATGTTGCTCCTCGGTAAGTTGCGCTATAACCCGACTCGTCGGGATACGCACCGTGCCATCTTCACTGGAGAAATGGGTAATTAACTCAACGCCGACAAGGAGTTGCTGGTTATCTCTTATCGGCAGGAAATAGCAATCAGAATGATAAAGATTCTCCAAAAAAATCTTCATGGTAACCGTCCCTCTCGAAGGATGTTTTTCAGTATCCGGCTAAAAGGGATGAGGCCATAAGACATAACAATTACAGAAGGAGTAACTTTCATTTGTTCCATGTTAACCACTTTTTCAGGGGTCCTTTTTTTAGATTATCCTGATTATAAACGAATAATCCATTTACGGAATTTTTGTCTGCAAAATACTACTGTATTCAGGAGTAAATGGACGGCGATGTATCATCGCCGTCCATTTTTCGACATACTAAATTCGTCTCGCCTGCCAGAAATTTTTCTGCCAATAGACATTATCAAGTGAGGAACGCATCACTCCCTTGCTGGTAGAGGCGTGGATAAATTGGTTGTTGGTATCGTAAATACCTACATGCAAACCATTTTGTCCGGAACCCGTTTTGAAAAAGACCAGGTCACCAGGCAGCAACTCGTCTTTATCAATTTGCGTGCCGATAGAGGCTTGTTCTTTGGTTTCTCGGGGCAGCTGCAAATCGAAACGATCGCGCATCGTTACAACCACAAATCCCGAACAGTCCACACCGCGCCGCGTCATGCCACCATAACGATACGGCGTGCCATGCCAGCTTTGTAGCTGGTCGTTCAAACCGGCAATAACGGTAATCGAATCAGAAAGTCTGGCATTTGGCGGCGGTGCTTTATGGTGGCTACACCCGGCCAGAAACAGTGCTGTGATCAAAATAAGGCAGAAACGCATTCCGTACGGTTCCTCTGTTTTTTATTCTTGCATTAATTTAGCGTCGTAATTACCCGATTTTCAAGATACTAATGAAATCAGATGGTCGAAATCAGCATTCTGTGACCTTCGATATCCAGACGGCGAAAATTCATCCCATAGGCCTGCGCCAGATTTGGCGGCGTGAGCACCTCTTCTCTGCGTCCACTGGCCAGCATTTTTCCACCTTTTAGCAACCACGCCCGATGCGCATGACGCAATGTGTGGTTGAGATCGTGACTGCTCATCACAATCGCCAGTCCTTGCTGACACAGAGCGCTCAGAATTTTGTCTAACGCACTTTGTTGCGCAACATCAAGACTGTTCATCGGCTCATCAAGAAGCAGCAATTGACCTGCGGGATTGGCTTGTGGTGTGATTTGCAGCACCACCGCAGCAAGACGTACGCGTTGCCATTCACCGCCGGAAAGTTGATTGGTGCTACGTCCGAGTTTGTCATCAAGAGCCAGCGCCCCTGCGACATCATTCAGTAGTTCGGTACGCGTTTTATCGTGCTGATGCAGTGTCAGGTAGTGCCAGACCGGCATTGCAAACGGCGGCGTCTGCTGTTGTGAAAGATAGGCGCGATGCAGCGCGAGTTTTGTTGCGGACCATGCTTCCAGGGGTTGCCCCGCGAACTGAATGCTTCCCTTACCGCTGGTCATTCCGGCCATTCGTGCAAGCAAGGTACTCTTACCCGCGCCATTCGGCCCCACCAGATGCAGGATCTCCCCAGCCCGAACCTCGCCAGAAAGTGGCCCCAGGCGGGTAGATTCCGCAACATCCTGTAACTGCATCACAATAGACATTATTTTGCCAACGCCAGTTTAATGCTTTCCATCACAATGGGGTCTTCCGGCGTCATATCCGGGGAAAAACGCTGGATGACCAATCCGTCCCTGCCAACTAAAAATTTCTCAAAATTCCATAAAATATCATCAGGGTACAGCGGTGCACGACCTTTGCTGACCATACGGGCATAGAATCCGCTCTCTTCCGGCGCGACTGCGGTCGGCGCTGCGGCAATCAATTTTTGATACAGCGGATGGCGTCCTTCGCCATTAACTTCAATCTTACTGAACATCGGGAACGTCACCCCCCATGTGGTGGTACAGTAAGTTTTAATCTCTTCATCGCTGCCCGGTTCTTGTTCCAGAAACTGGTTGCACGGGAATCCCAGCACCACAAAACCTCGATCGGCCCAGGCTTTCTGAATATTCTCCAACTGCTCATATTGCGGCGTTAAGCCACACTTTGAGGCGACATTGACAATCAACAGCACATTACCGGCGTACTTCTCCAGCGTGGTCACTTCACCGTCGATATCTTTCACTACGGTCGTCAGAATGGAATCTTGCATCGTTTCTCCTGGGTGTGGTCAGTAAAAATCTTAGCTTTTAATCATAGACCGTCTTTTTGCGGCTAACGTCCTGCTTTTAACAATAACCAGATAAACACCGGCGCACCCAACGTTGCGGTGACCACGCCAATAGGCAGCTCTGCGGCAGCTAATGCCAAGCGCGCTACAACATCGGCCAGCAGCAATGCGCTCGCCCCTGCCAGCGCGCAGCCGGGAAGTAATACGCGATGATCGGTTAAACCACACAACCGAAGAATATGTGGGATCACCAGACCAATAAAGCCGATAGCACCCGCCAGCGCCACACTGACGCCAACCATCCAGCCGGTCGCTGCCACCAGCACATTGCGCCAGAACCACAGGGGTAAACCCAGTTGCCGCGCCGAGATCTCGCCAAGTGCTAACATATTCATCGGCCTGGACTGACAACAGATCCACAACAACACGGGGATCAATGCCAGCATCAGCCAGCTTTGCCGCCAGTCTACGCCGCCAAAACCGCCCATCATCCAGTACATCAGCTGACGTAAATCAACAGAGGTGGAAAAGTAGATAGCCCACGTCATTAGTGCGCTACAGATAATCCCTAATGCAACGCCAGCCAGCAATAACCGACTGGTCGAAAGATGACGACGGGCGAAACGTAAGAGTATTAAAGTGATGATAAGCGCGCCAGCAATCGCACACAGCCCTAGTGCCCAGTTTGGGAGTTGCCCTTGCCCAAGCAATACCGCGGCGATAAGCCCTACGCCTGCGCCGTTAGAGACGCCAAGTAGTCCAGGTTCTGCCAGAGGATTTTCAAACAACGCCTGCATTACTGCGCCGGATATAGCCAGCGCCGCACCAACCAGCAATACAGCCAGCGTACGTGGCAGGCGAATCTGCCAGACGAACAGTTCGCCACGAGGAGAAAACCAGTCACCTGGCGAGATCCATTGTTCACCGGCGCAAAGGCTTAAGAGAAGCGCCAGCAGCATCAAAACTGACAGGCATAATAACCAGCGAATATTTTGTCGCTGTTGTTGGCGGGCAAGTGTCAGCATGGTATCCGTTCTGCTGAAGTGTCATGGCGTTGATTTTACGGTGACTCTTCGACAGTGAAAAGAAAAAAGGCCGCAGAGCGGCCATAAACACAAGTAAAAATCAATAAGTTAGATAATTATCAAAGGCTTACAGACACACAAAAACACAGTCAACCACAACAAATAACAGGGATGTGGTCACTTTGTGGATCATATCGCCGCCATAAATTTACTTAATAACAGTAACCACAGCCACAAGCACAGCCATCGCAGACAGGACAATACCTGTGAGTAACCAAGTCTGATTTGCAAATGATTTCTGAAGTTCAGTACGATGCTCAGCCATCTCAACCTTCAGAGACTGGCGTAAATCAGCCATCTCAGACTTCAGGGATTGGCGCGATTCTGCCATCTCAAGCCTCAACCCTTCGCGAATCTCCAGTACATCAGATTTGGTAGCAAAGGATTCGCTTCTTGTGGTGAGAGTAATCAGGTTGTTTTTGATTTCAGTCACATCACTTTCCAGGCAACTGACCCGCCGTTCAAGGTCGTCATTCATGCCATCACCTCCATCATTACCACTTCCTGTTACTTGGTTGTTGGATACATTATAGGCATTCTCTTTCTTTTTTCTGAACCGCGAAATATGTGCAACATTCTCTGCCATCACTTCTCATCACCCTGCTTGCCTACCCAGTTCATAAAGGCCCGGGCCGAGTAACGATGAACAAACCCACATCTGTTACAGGTAAGTCGGAATTCATAGTTATGGATATTTTCCCGATCATGCCCCTCATATCCCGGATACCCAGTAAATGGACCGATGTAATCAAGCATAACAAAAGTGCCTAAATCACACTCCTCAGCAGTTTTCGGCTCAGGCCCCACCTCAACAATATTCGTCAAATACATGTACATATCCGTATCGCCACACGACAAACATTTTTCATTCGTAGACGACTCATTGAGAAAACGCGCAAAATTATCGAGCGTTGCCATTCTTTTAAGTTCATCTAAATGAAACTTCACTCTTAAGCACCTCCTAGTGGATTAAACCTCACCGCATCCTGCAGGTAATCCGGCGCAAGATGGGCATAAATCATCGTTGTCTGAATCTTTGCGTGCCCCAGAATTTTCTGGAGCGTCAGAATATTGCCGCCGTTCATCATGAAATGACTGGCGAAGGTGTGGCGCAGCGCATGAACAGCCTGGCCGTCAGGAACATCAGGTGCGACCGTTTTGATGACATCGCGAACCAATGAATAATCCAGCGTCGGAAACACCAGTTTCCCGCCCCGTTTTTTGATCTTTTCAAACAGGCTTTCAGAAATAGGAACGGTACGGTTTTTGCTGTTCTTCGTTTTTGAAAAAGTGATTCGACAATGAAGAACACGGCGCTGCTCCAGTGCCGCTACCTCGCCCCATCGCGCCCCGGTCGACAGAAGGATTTCGACAGCCAGCCGTTCATCGGGATTTTCAGCCAGTGCATCCAGCAACTGAACACATTCAGACTTACTCAGATATCCCATTTCGCGCTCGTTAACCTTCATTCCTTTAAGGCCTTGAACGGGGTTATCGTTAAGAAAATGGCCGGATGAGATGAGTGCGGTAAACATCGCGCTTAACGCCCCAATCTCTCGATTTATGGTGCTGGGCTGTATCCCCTGCTCTATCCTGGACACACGTAGCTCGGTGAGCATCGTTGTATTAAGTTTATGCACGCACGGGTCATCCATTGCCTCACTCAAGCGCAGCAATTTAAGGCGCGTGTTATGCCCTGACTTCATTAGCTGACCGTGGTATTTCCACCACAAGTCAATAAGCACTGACAGCGGACGGCGATCAATGGAGTTTCCTTTCCACTCATTGTTATGCTGTTGCGCCAGCACCCACCGCTCATATAAAACTGCATCCGATTTCGTTTTAAATTTTTTACGAATGCGTTTGCCTTTACGCCCCTCCGGGCGCATGTCAAGAAGATACCCTCCCGGAATTGATTTTATGCTCATTCGTGAAACCCCAGCGTTACAAGACCACCATGCCCCCAGCGTTCCATGATTAGCCGGGCTGTGTACCAGTCTTGCGGGATTTTTGAGAAGACGATGTGTTTTCTGGCCCATCAGGGGAGAGAGAGGGACTGATCTGCCCAGCAGCCTCATTTGTTTTTCCCGTCATAAGCCAATTCATGTACTTAAAAAAGCGAGGGTGATTAACAATCTTGATAAGCACTTCGCCCCCTATGTTTTCAATCCGCCCCGTTTCATAACGACGCAAAGTGCCGATAGGCACATCAATCAGGCCGCAAAATTCTTCGCGCGTTAAATCCTCTGATTCACGAATCACTCTAATTTTTTCACCGATAAGCATTGACAGTGTTCCTATAAGTACACTAAGCTTGCGCACAAGGTGTACTTATAAGTACACCAAGTCACAAACAACCACAGATAGCGCAGGTTATCACACATGGCAAAAGTCCTGAACACACACGAACAGGCAGACTTTGAGCGTTTAGCAGCGTTCTATCCCTACCGCGATGAGCATGGGTTACCAGTACTTGAAGAAAGCCTGAAAGATTACGCAAAGCGTACCAACCAAGCTGTTAACACAGTGAAAAGACAGGCTGACAGAGGTTCAATTCCCATCAACCAGGATGAAAAGAACTCAAGACGCACAGTAAATCTCTTCGCTCTTTTCCTGAAAACAATCAGGAGCGCAGAAAAATACGTGCAGATGACAAAATAACGAGGTGTCATTTTATGCTGAAGCAACGCCGTAATTTTCGTACCGGAACAGAACGCCACGCTAACCGTTTCACTACCAGTGCATCACGCAGCAACATCCGCTACAGCCTGAGTGATACACACGCAACGCCGGATGGCTACCCAGTAAAACAAATCGGCGAGCACGCCTGGCTGATTGAGAAAGCTGGAATCGTGATCCACAAATGCCCACGCAATCCGTTTACCGGAAACCGCATTTTTGCATTGAGCTGTGGCGACAATCAGTTCGGGCAGGATTTCACATTATACGAAGCACTTCGCACGGTTGATCGTCTGCTTCGCGGGCAAAGTTTTATTAAACAGGCTGATTTATAACAGGTGCTTTATGACCAAAGACCATGCACAAGGTGTATTTATCCGTTTTATTGATTTTCGCGGTGAACTGTTATTACGTGCATCCGCTATTGACGGAGTGACTCCGGCGGGTAAAAACGGAGCCGACGAAGCCACTTACGTTTATCTGAACGGCACGCGACTGCTTGTGGAACTTCCGTACCAGACCGTACGAGAAATCATTAGCGAAGTTGAAAAGGCACGCCAAGTTAATGGCGATGAACCCTATATCGAAATTATTTGTATGGATTCAGAAGCTGAAATACAGAAAGCAGATTAAAGGGCGTTGTGATGGGCAAAGAATATAAAACTCTCATTAACAAAGCACTTGAGCGTTTTTATTTTCGCTTAAGTGCATCAGGCGTTCATGCTGAACGTGCGGCCCGTGACTCATTGACCAGAGCAATCCGAAGTCTGTATGACGTGGCTTTTTACGCTGATGATCTGGATGCACTTAACGAACTTTCCGAGCTGATCTGTGCCGCAGAATGCGGGGAACATATTGAACCGTATAAGCTGGGAAATATCGCATGAGTATATTTATCTCATGGCTTGTTCTGATTATTTCGGTAGTCTGCGCCATTGGGATTATGGGAATTATTAATTCAGTAAAAAAGATTGAACGCTTTTTCACTGAAGAATAACTGCGCAAATAAGACCCCAGGTTAAATAAGAAAATGTGAAAACAATCCGCATTCGCGGAGGTATTCGCACACGCCAAGGAGGCGTAATGGCAATTAAGCATTTTCCTGTCGTTCGTTTCACCTCCAGAGGACGTGAATACGAAGTTGACGAACGCCTGATTACCACAATCGACAAACACCGTTCAGAAAAGGATGCACATCACATCTATCTCACTGACGGCACTTACTTCTGCGCCACCAACGTGGTGCAGGTGAATCTTATCAGACAGGTACAGGAGTCACGCAGATGACCATTCTGGACTACATCGCTGCCAATCCGGGTTGTAGCGGTGGAGAAATCGCCGCAGCACTGAATACACCAACCACAACCATTAATGCGGAGCTACGCCGTCTCTGGCGCAGCGGTTCAGTCATAAGAAAAGAGCGCAAAACAGGCGGTCGCTTTTCCTATCAGGTAAACCCGATGCCGTTTGGGTGTAGCAACCCACTAACCCAGATGTTCAACCAGCTACTGAGGGAAATCAGAGCATGAGCACCTCCAACTGCCGGAAACCACGTCGGGCTTCAGCAGCTCATCCGGCTGCAAAACAAACTCCATTAATTTCTGTTCCGGGCCTTTCCTGCACCTTGTGGCGGGAGGCCTTCGCACATCTGTAACAAGAGGATTGCCGCAATGATTCTCGCCAACGACTTTCTTGAATACCTGCTCAACACAGAACGTGATCTTGCCGCTCGCGTGCGTGATCGTTATGACATGTACCTGAAATCCCTGCCTGTACCGCAGCTCGCTGACGGAAAGATTGTTATTGATGGTCGCTACATGATTGACAGCCACGAGGGAAATTACAGGCTTTACCGCATTGAAGGTGGCACCCCGTCCGTTATTGGCATTTACCAGCGCCCATCCTCTGCAATCGTCGATGTGATTGCCGACAGCATCCGCATCACACATCGCCATGCCGACACAGAAGACACCGTGCTGGAAATTCAGCGGCTGGCTACAGTCTGCCGCGACACCCTGAATGGCATGGCGAAATAAATCACTATGACGGCAGAGTACATCAGGGACTGGCAACAACCGCGCCACTCAGTGGGGCGTGAAGGAACGGGGATCCCCGCTCCTGAATCCGCGCTTTCCTCCTGGCTGGATGCCTACCGGGCAGAGAACGAGCGCCGCCAGGAAATGGCTGATGCGGCGTTCTCCGCCACGCCGCTGGGCAACCTGATTAATAAAAGCCTGGACGCACAGGAAAAACAGGACAAAACCATCACACTGGCAGGAGACGCCAGAAAACAGGCACGCGGCGCGGTGGATGAAGCCATGGCCTCGCTGCGCCTGCTGCCGTCCTATCTGCGCGATCCGCTTATTCGCCACCTCTCATTCCTGCGCAAAAAACAGGAAGCCGATCGCCGGAAAGGCAAAAAGAGCTGGCAGGCGGAACGCTATGCACGCGGAACCCTGCGCAAAATATTCGAACGTCTGGATCGCACTGACGGACGCTGGCTGACACCGGGTTATCGCTCCCTTGCCGGACGCGAACGCCTGGACGATTTGCTTTACCTGCCGCAGCTCAACAAACACCAGATACAGACGCTGGCCACCATGACGGCGGCGATGTTCAGCAGCACCTTCGAAAAACTCTGCGATGGCTTTGGCGCGACTGATGGTGAACTGACCATGGATGTAACGCTGAAGGCGTATCAGATGCTGGCCCGCATGGCGTTACACCTGCACGCCATACCTCCACATTATGACGCACTGACAACAGACAAAGACCGGAGGAACGAACCGGACACGGAGCTGCTGCCGGGCGCAATCCTTCGCCTGACCTGTGCGGAATGGTGGAAACGCAAACTGTGGCTGGTACGTTGCGAGTGGAGAGAAGAACAACTCCGCGCCGCCTGTCTGGTTTCCAGAAAAACATCGCCATATCTGAGCCAGGACGCGTTAAGCGAGTTTCGCGCACAGCGCGAGAAAACACGCGATTTCCTGAAAAGTTTCATGCTGGAAAACGAAGACGGGTTCACGATTGATCTCGAGACAGTGTATTACGCGGGAGTAAGTAACCCGGTTCACCGTAAGGCAGAAATGATGGCCACCATGAAGGGACTGGAACTTCTGGCCGAAGCCCGTGGCGACAGAGCGGTGTTTCTGACTGTCACCTGCCCGTCAAAATACCACGCAACAACGGAGAACGGTCATCCGAACCCCAAATGGAACGGGGCCACCATGCGCGACTCCAGCGATTACCTGGTTAACACGTTTTTTGCGGCGGTCCGCAAAAAACTGAACCGCGACGGCCTGCGCTGGTATGGCATCCGCACGGTGGAGCCTCACCATGACGGCACCGTGCACTGGCATATGATGGTCTTTGCTCATCCGGAAGAAATCGACAGCATCGTGACCATCACCCGCGATATTGCCATTCAGGAAGACCGCCACGAGCTGGGCAATGATATTACTCCACGCTTTAAGGTGGAGTACGTCGACGGCTCAAAAGGCACACCAACCAGCTATATCGCGACCTACATCGGAAAAAACCTGGACAGCCGCGCCGTGGATGGCATCGACCCGAAAACGGGCAAACCACGCGTTGACCACGAAACCGGAAAATCAATGGCCGAGAGCGTGGAGCGCGCCATCGGTTGGGCACGCCTTCACCGGGTCCGCCAGTTCCAGTTCTTTGGCATCCCCTCCCGTCAGGTGTGGCGTGAACTCCGCCGCCTTGCCAGCCAGATGGCACGCAACCCGGAAGGCCCGCAACGGCTGAAGGATGACGCAATGGATGCGGTACTCGCTGCCGCTGATGCCGGATGTTTTGCCACCTACATAGAGAAACAGGGCGGCGTACTTGTTCCACGCAAAGACTACCTGATTCGCACCGCCTACGACCTCGCCGATGAGCTGAACGATTACGGCGAACAGAGCGTACAGATTTACGGGATCTGGTCACCACTCATCGGGGAATCCTCCCGTGTGTGCACGCATCCGGATAACTGGAAGCTGGTAAGACGCAAACCGGAAGCGGAAGACAGCGCCCGCGAAAATGCTTTTGACCTTCAGGGCGGCCCTGCCGCCCCTTGGACTCGTGGCAATAACTGTCCCCGTGTACAGGAAACAGACAACAACGGGACAGAACAGCCGGAAGAACGGCCAGCACCGTGGCCGCAGCTCCCTGACGGCGTTGAAGTGAACGAATGGATGCATTCACTGAAACGGCACGAACGCCGGGCGCTGATGCGTTCGCTTCGTGACAAACAGGCAAAAAACAGCAGCGATGAAATGCAGAACTGGACACAGAGCCGCAAACAGCAGCGGCCTTTGCCTGATAACCACGAATTACTCGCTAAAGAATGGCGGGAGTCTGCTGAATCTCTCGGCCTGCATATCGGTGAACAACAGATGCAGCACCTGTTACGGGGCGGCAGTCTGTACGTTGACGGCAGCATCATTGCACCGCAGGGATTTGAAATTGTACGCAAACCGGATACCCGCCCGGACAGCCGAATCACGCAGCTCTGGCAGCGCCTGAGCCGTAATCATGGCGTAAGCAGCACGGAGATCCGCCATAACCCGGTCGCCAGCTATCTGGCACAGCTGGGGGCATCAGACCCTGAAGCCGCCGCACGCCTGGCATCCACACTTCAGCAGGACCAGAACACCATGAAAACCCCCGTTACCGTGCTTTCTGACATGCTGCGCGCCATCCGTGACGCAGAGCACGCACAGAGAATCAGTGAAACCACTGAACGCGCCCGCCGCAAAGCAGACCTGCTGCGGGGTAGCCTGACCAGTGGAAACAAAAAACAGACAGAAACGGGACTCACAAATCCCGTAAATGAGCAAAAAACGTGCCGCGATATATGAAGCGCGCACAAAACAGGCAAAAGAGGGATTTCAGAATCCCGTAAACGGTTAATTAATCAACATAAGGAAAATCGACATGAAAATTTGTATCGACGACGGCTCCACCAACATCAAGCTGGCATGGACTGAGAACGGCGAACGCCGCAACGCCATCAGCCCGAACAGCTTCAAGTCGGAATGGTCTGCGCCGTTCGGTGGCACGCAGCCCGCGAACTACATGCTTGATGGCGTGCGCTATGGTTTTGATCCGGTCAGCGATCGCTTTGTCCAGACGACCGACACGCAATACCAGTACAGCGATGTGAATGTCATTGCCATTCATCACGCGCTGGTCAAATCAGGCATCACGCCACAGGAGGTGGATGTGGTTGTCACCCTGCCACTGAGCGAGTATTTCGACACAAACGCACAGCCGGACATGGCCAACATAAACCGCAAAAAAGCAAACGTTATGCGCCCGGTGGAATACCAGAACGGCGAAGCATTCACTATCCGTAATGTACGGGTTATGCCTGAATCCATTCCGGCTGGCTTTAAAGCACTGGCTGACATGAGTCCGTTTGAATCCCTGCTGATTGTGGATTTAGGTGGAACCACGCTGGATGTGGCAAAGGTTCAGGGACAACTGGCAGGTATCAGCCAGGTGTTTTGCGATCCACACGTAGGCGTTTCCCTGATGGCCGATGCAGTACTGTCGGTGATGGCCACTAACGGTATGCGTACCAGTCACCACATCGCCAATACCATTATCGAACATCGCCATGATGAAGCCTGGCTGCGCCAGCACATCTACAATGACGCGCATTACGCCAGCCTGATGGCGGTTATTCGTGAAAAGGAAGAAACACTGAAACAACGCGTGATCCGCGCGCTGGCGGGTTTTTCGGGTTACGGGCGGGTGATGGTTGTCGGTGGCGGGGCGGAGATTGTGGCACCCGCTATCCGCGAAGCCTGCGGAGTTAATGCGATTTTCATCGCGGACGGGGTGCCACAGTTTGCTCTGGTTAATGGGCTGTACGCAATGGACAAGGAGTAAACCAATGACGACACCAACCAGACGAATAAGTTTCTATCTGAAGCCCGCCGCCGTCAAGAACGAAGGCGAAGCATGCGCCTGGCTGGACAGCCTTACACCAGAAGCCCGTAAAAACGGCCAACGCGTGGCTTTTCTGGCCGGGCTGGCGCTTCTGAAAATGAATCCGGCAGAGGCTTACCGACTGGCAGCATGGGCTGACGATGAGGCGTTATCAGTGACACAAACTAGGACAGAACGCCTCCTGTCACAGCCAGTACCAACCGCACAGATAACCAGTCAGATGGCCGGAAATATCAGGGCGTTATTTCCTGAATAACACAACGTCAGGGCGAGTTCGCCCTGATCTCCATCTCAGAACATAAACAAGAAGAGCGACTTAATGAGCAAAATCAACTATCAGGCATTACGTGAACGTTATTCACCTGCACCAGTACCAAAATGCCCTATTTGCGGCGAAGAAATGTCAATTCAGCGAATATCTGGAGCACAGGTTGTTTATGGCTGCTCCGGTTATGGTGATGATGGAGATTTCAAAATTGGTCGAACTCTTGCCGACGAACATTATGAAAAATCACGCGTAACAGTGTTGGATGTCGGGGATCCTGAAGTATTGGCGCTACTTGATTGGCTGGAAACCAAAGACAACCGAATCGCTGAACTGGAAAAAATCGCCACTGACTATGCACTTAAATTCCAGAAAGCACAGGACGCATTAAAGTACGCCGCTTTGCTGCATAGCAGGACAGCGCAGCTACAAGACTAACTTAAAGCGGAAGATTAATACATGGTGAGTCGGGGTAATTTGTTTTTATCCCGACAAATAAACAAAAAAGTGGACTATCTCTGTAGTATCTTATTCAGCATCGTCTCGTGCAGTCTGTGCATACGTCACAACAACGCCCAATGCATTAGTTTTCTTTTCAACATAGATAATATTGTCATATTCATAGTTACCATACGGATAGCAAATAAGAATATTTTTATGCAGATCGGGATCATCAACAAACGCTCCGGAACAGCTTCTTGAACTACCGGATGTATACTCATACGGTGCAACATATGATGATGTTACTCCTGGTAAAAAATAAGTCACCATCATAAGAGGGATAATCAGGAATATCCCTGTAAGAATGCAAGAGCCAGCATAAACCTTCAGGTATTCCGACAGTCCTTTCCAGCCACTTTGCTTCACTACCCCCCTCTTCACCAGAAACAAGGAGAAGAAAAAGGACATACCCATACTACACAAGATGTAATAATTGGATATACGCGAATTAAGATATGTAATCCTGTAGATATCTGCCCTCCACCAGTAAAAGAGGAAAATAATCCCTAGCACTGAAACAGTCATGCAAATCAAATAAGGATATGAATCTTTCTTCATGTCTTGCGCTCATTAAAATTTCCCTGCTACGAACAAATTTACCATCCGTTTTTTGCGCAGAAAACAGCACGATGCACACTGCACGATAGTGCACAAATTTGCACAATTTTTTTGAACGACTTTTTACCCTTCCGGCCCGCATGGCGGCTGGATCCGTCAAGGATCCGTGCGTGCACAAAAAAACGCGTTTTTTCTGCGCGCAGGTGACGGGGGAACAGCCCGCGTTTCAGGGGGTAAATAGCATCCCCTGAACGATGTCGCAGCGACACAACAGAATGGCTGTATTTCTCACGCTGAGCGTGAAAAAGGCGTGAGGGCTTTTGATTTGATGGGGTGGCAGATAAGGCCGTCAAAATCGCACTGAAGCGGCGAGAACATACAGTCAACGCGGTGGGATTGCGTAAGAGTCTGACCGTCGATGGTGGCGATAAACTGGAAGGCGTCGTGAAATTATCTGATTGATACAGGAGCTGGAGAGTCGGGGCATAAATTTTTTATGCCCCGGCGAAGCAGCAGACAAGCGAAGCGCGTCAGGATGTGGGCTGGGTGTCTAACAGTGCGTAAGGGTTAAAGCGGATCACCTCTTCGCCAAGCCAGTCATTGATGTGCTTCATGGCCTCCATGACGGGCATCAGCTCGTTAATTGCGTAAACCCGCGCGGCCTTCTCCACATCACCAAATGCACTTTTTTCGCCCGGCATCGCCCCCATCAGTTGCGGCGGAACGCGGTGCACAGCCAGCACATCATCACGGGATGCCGCCTTAACATTCATGAACTCATCCTTTGCGGTGATCTGCTGGAACGGCAAAATTTGCACACCTTCTTTGCCCCCGTTGGGCGCATGAATGAGCACGTTTTTAAACGCACCACCACCACGTGCACCCTGTAGCGTTTCTTTCAGGGAGTCCATGCTTTCGCGGTTTACCTGCGCTGCACCGATGTAGATGATACACCCGGCGTGGGATCCGTTGTCGTAATACAGTTTTCTGAACATGTCCGCCGAATGAGACAGGCTGGCCGAGAGTAATGCGCCGAGATATTCCGGCATGCCGTAGATTTCCTGGTTAATGTCAGGATTCATCAGGTGGCACACTTTGCCAGGGCGAAACTGAAACGCGTCCTTACCATCCTGCACATACCACCATGATTCAAGATCGCTTCCGCGTCGCATGTATTTCGCCAGGGCGTGCCGTAATTTAAGCGGTTCGCCGAGCATATTGCTTCGAAGCTCAAGGAATGCGTTACCGAACACAAACCAGTCCAGCGCCAGCGCCGAGAAATCCTGCCGGGAAAGCAGCGGGTGCGGGATGTAGCAACCGAGTAATACATTGCGCTTAAAGTAAAGCGCAGACTGATGCCAGGACGTTTGCCGGGCTGCTCTTGCCAGACCGTACCAGTCCACCGGGGTTTCATACCACCGCCCGTTATCAGCACAGTACATATTGTCCAGCAGGTCATGCCCGGTCAGGCGATAAGGACCATCAAATGTGAATGCACTGAGCGATGATTCTTTCCTGAGCGCATCAGCGAGATCAATGCGTGAACTCATGCGCACTTTTTTATTTTTTCTGCTCATCAGAACTCCATAACCGTGAAACGCTCGTTTTCTCCTTCGCCGCCAATCGGTTCGTTAATGACAGCAAGCATGGTTGCCCACGCAAGGTCGCCGTGGCTGATCCCCCTCGCGCGGTCCGTTTCGTAAGTGATAAAGCCGCCCGGTGTTTTCACCTTACGCACGGCGTTAAAGGCCGCGACCAGCTCGCGTTCGGCGCGATCGTATTCCCACCGCCCGGCACGCATTATTTGCAGCATTTTCAGTACCAGCGACCGTTTTGATGACAGCGTGAAGGTGTACGGAATAGCAGCAGGGAAAAACCGTTTCACTATCTGATAAACAGCCTCCCCGTTCCCGCCCGTCACATCAATGCCGATGTGTTCCACGTTGTAGCGATACGTGAACTCTTCAATGACTCTGGCCTGTTCTTCAAACTCCAGCCCCTGAACGCGTCGCGTCTCCACCGTTCGAAAACGGCCACCAGGAACAGCCGGAGGAACCACCACGGACACTGCGCCGCTGTCGCCGTTTCCACTGCTGCCGTTTGCGTCATACCCAATCCATACCGGACGATTCCCCATCGGGCGGGGAGCAAAAGGTTTCCAGTCTTTCCAGTCGTCGTATCCGTCAACACCGCAGCCAATCAGGATATTCAGGTTAAATGCCGATTCCCCTTCGCGAACAAACTCACACATATAGAGATTGAGGAACTCGTCTTCGGTGTTTTCATCACGGATTTCGTCAATATCGGTGTGTTTCCAGCCGTGATTAACCACATCTTCCAGCGTGACAATTTGCCGCCACGTCCGGTCAGGGCAGATAAGCCCGTTATGCAGCGTTTTCCAGTCCACAGAAAAACGCTGGCGTTTATGCGAGGCCTTTTTCTCGTTCCAGCGGTCGCCGTTCCAGTAGGCGTATGCCTCGTGCGTTTCGGTGGATGGCGTGGAGAAGTAGGTGCGCCGCAGTCCGCTGAGGGTTGCCATAGCGCCAGCCACCTTGCGCAGTTCAGCAAAGCGACTGACCCAGAAAAATTCATCAAAATAAAAATTGCCCGTATAGGACTGTGCCGACGCAGCAGAAGTGCCGAGAAAATGCAGCTCTGCGCCGTTGGAGAGGATGATTTTATCGCCCCCTTTCAGCTCCACATCAACTTCAGCCGCGGCCTTCTGAATAATGCTTTTAAACTGGAACGCCTGACGACGCGACGCAGACAAAAAAATCTGGTTACGCTGGTAAGGTTGCGCCACATCGTCACGCAGCGCCATCAGCAGAGCTTCCTGTGCAAAATACCAGGTCGCCCCAATCTGTCGGGATTTCAGGATCATCCTGTTACGTATCCCGGCTTCCCTGCAAAGTGTCAGGGAGTCAAACCAGCCCCGCTGATGCCACTCCAGCCTGCTGATGATTTTTTCCCGCAGTGCGGCAATCTGTTCCGGCGTGAAATGATTTTTGAGTTTTTTCGCTCGGCCTTTCTTTCCTGCGGCCATCACATCCGGCTGACCATCATGCAGCTTTTTAAGCTGCCGGGTCAGCAGGTCTATTTCCTTAAAGTCACCGCCTGTTTTATTCTGTTTTTCAGTAAGCTGGATGAGGCGCGCATCGATGGACTGCGTGACACGCTGCACGGGTGGCGTTTCATCCCACTGGTCGCGTTTTTTCCACGCATAAATCGTGTTCGGGTTTATTCCCATCAGACGTGATATTTCTGCGGGCGGATAACCCTGCCAGTAAAGTTGCCGCGCACGCTGGCGCACAAAAGCGTCCTGAATCATTGCTCCCCCTGAGTAATTACAGGAAGATTACCCGCGCGCGAAACCGTTCTCCTTAACCCCCTGTTCTGGCCGTTTTCTTACAACAAAAGCCCTTTGTATCAGCCTGTTACGCTTTGCCATCATGACTGAAGAACCAGTCAGAGGGGCAAAAACTATGGCTAATGAAAAAAAGACATCCCGCAAAAAGTTTCGCGTGGCTGTCTCCGGATCAACTGTTGATGGCCGCGAAATCAGCCCGGTACATCTGCGTGAAGCCGCCGAGAACTTCAACCCGGATGTTTACGCTGCCCGCGTGAACGTTGAGCACTATCTCTCGCCATGCCCGTCAAGCGAATTTTCCGCAATGGGCGATGTCACCGCGCTGAGTACGGAAGATATTACGGAAGGCCCGCTGGCCGGACGTACTGCGCTGTATGCAGAAATCGAACCGACCGAGCGCATGAAGCAGCTTGTCGCTGACGGCAAGAAAATCTATTCCAGTATCGAACTGCACCCGCAGTTCTCCGTTAACGGGCGCGCCTATCTGGTCGGGCTGGCGATGACCGACACCCCGGCAAGCCTGGGCACTGAGCGCCTGAAATTCACGGCACAGCAACGTCAGGCGGTGATGACGTTCAACAGTATCCAGGGTGAAGCACCGCTTATCTCCGAAGCCATCGAGTCTGAAATCATCGAAATGGCAGAACAACGCCAGGAAGAAGGCACCCAGTGGTTTAACCGCGTAATGGGGATTATTGGTCGTGGCCGCAAAGCGGATGACGCCAGTTTCTCCCGTATTCAGGAAGCGGTGGAAGGCGTCGCAACGTCACAGGCCGACATTATCGACCGTTTTAATGTGCTGGAAACCCGCCATCAGCAGGACCGCCAGAAAATTACGTCACTGACCACAGAGCTGACAGCACTGAAGGAAAAACTGCGCACGCAGGACGGCGATCCGCAGAACCGGTTCACCGCAACGGGCGCAGCCTCCGACCAGCTGGCTGACTTCTGATAAGACAAAGGAGCAAATTTTTTATGAATCTGGTGATGTCAGATATTACCCGCAACAAGCTGGGTTGCTATATGGCGCAGCAGGCGTCGCTTAACAATATCCCGGTATCTGCACTGGTATCGCGATTTACCGTGGAACCCGCGGTGCAGCAGCGTTTTGAAAACGCCTCAAAGGAAAGTACCGAATTTACGAAAAGAATTAACGTGATCGGCGTGACCGACCAGAAAGGCGAAAAAATCCTCCTGGATACCACAGGACCAATTGCGCGCACGAATACCAGTTATGACGGAACAAAACGCCGTAACCCGAATAATGTGGTTGATCTGAAAAACCGCAAATACCAGTGCGAACAGGTGAACTACGACACGTTTATTTCGTATCCGCAGCTTGATGCCTGGTCGGCACACCCTGATTTTCAGTCCCGCATCAGCGCACAGATTGCCCGACAGGTGGCGCTTGACCGCATCATGATCGGTTTCAACGGCACGTCTCACGCGGATGAGTCCAACTTCAGCACCAACAAGCTGCTTCAGGACGTTAACGTGGGCTGGCTGGAGCACATCAGAACCGACGCCAGCGAACGCGTTATGAATGACGTGACGCTGACCTCCCGCAACATGGACAACACCGTGGCGCACGCGGGTAAGTATGCGAACGCTGATGCACTGGTACAGGACGCGCGTTCATCCCTGCTGGATGAATGGCACAAGGAAGCTGACGACCTCGTGGTGATTATGGGGCGCAACCTGTTTAACTCGCTGCGTCTGCCCGTGCTGAACAGCATCAGCGGCCAGAATCCCAATGCGGAATTACTTGCCGGGCAGCTCATCCTGTCATCGCGCACCATTGGCGGGCTGGGCGTGTTCCTTGCGCCGTTCTTCCCGGATGCAACGATGCTGATCACCTCGTTCAACAACCTGTCGATTTACTGGCAGAAAGGTTCAATGCGTCGTCTGATGAAAGACGAACCGGAATACAACCGCATCGCCACCTATCAGTCCATCAATGACGCTTATGTCGTTGAAGACTATGGCAAGTGCGCGATGGTCACTGGCCTGAAGTTCGCCGACAGCTAATCAACTCACGGCGGGCATCATGCCCGCCTGTAACGGAGAGAAAAAATGATTACTCCTGCACAGCAACACTGGCAGAACGTGATGGCACAGCGCGCAGGCCGGGCGAATGAAGGCGTGGACCACGCCGCGCGTACCGCGCATGAAGAGGTGCTGTATCGTCTGCGTCTGGCACAGGCCCGGCTTAAGGGCGTACAGGCCAGAAGCGCGAAAGCCGCCATCAAAAAAGAGTTGTTGCCGGACTTTTCCGGCTGGATTGAGGGAACGCTGGAGGCTGACGGCGGGCAGCAGGATGAAGTGATTGCCACGCTGATGGTGTGGGCGATTGACTGCGGCGATCTTCCGCTGGCGCTGCGTATTGGTGCGTATGTGGTCCGTCACAACCTCATTATGCCGGATAACTTTGGCCGTACTGCTGCCACGGTACTGACCGAAGAAATCTGTAATCCGGTACTGACGCAGGCCGGGACGGATGCCGACGCGGATTTGTCCGCCTTTATCGAACCACTGGACACCCTCCGGGAGATTGTCACCGACCAGGACATGCCGGACGAAGTGCGCGCCAAATTATGCAAGGCGTGCGCCTTTGCCCGCCGTGGCCTGACCGATGCGGACAGCATGGCCTCATCACTGAAGCTGCTGCGCGAAGCGATGCACCTGAACCCGAACGCAGGTGTGAAACGCGAGATTGCAACCCTTTCCCGCGCCCTGAAAAAAGCCGATTCCGCAGCCGCATCAGAAGACGCCAGCGCACAGCAGGCGCAGGACGAAAGCAGCAAAAGTAAAAAGACAACGCGGAAGCCTGCAACACGAAAAACCACCGCGACGCAGAAGGCGAAGCGCGGTTAACGACTGACCCCGTCAGCGGGCGGCGTGCGCGGTGTTCCGGTTTGACTCCGTGGCCGTTTACACCGCGCACCCACCGCCCGATTTTTTCAGGAGTGAATCCCATGAGCATGGTTGCCAGAACCAACCCCGGCCCCGCAGAGGACGACATCACCGATACCGATGATGGTGATACCCGTATTTCAGCGGGTGCATTCTGGCCGGATATTGTGCTGCGCGAGCTGCGTCTGGCGATACGACTGCCGGGCCGTGTGACCACCTCCCGCCTGCTGCATACCGCCACCGGGGCCGTGGCACACGTTACCCGCGAGCTGGAAGCGTGGCAGCAGGAACAGCAGGCGGCTGGCCATCAGACGCTGGCCGATGTTCCGGCACCCGTAATTAACGGAGAAAGCGTCAATCTCTGGCTCTGGCGCAATGCTGTTTATACCGCCACACGCGCCCTGATTCTGGAGCGTTACCGCGATGCGGACACAACGGACAAGGGCGACCGCCGGGCGGATGCACTGGATATACAGACATCGGATTTGTGGCGCGATGTGAGCTGGGCCATCTCTGACATTCTGTGCCGCCCGCGAATCTTTGCGGAGTTGTGCTGATGAAAGTGAAGGCACTGGAAGGCGACACCGTGGATTCGCTCTGTTTCCGGTACTACGGCACGACGCAGGGCGTCACCGAAAAGGTGCTGGATGCCAACCCCGGACTCTGTCAGCAGGTATTTCTGGACGCCGGGCAGGAAGTGGAGATGCCGGAGCCGGAGAAGAAGAAACGAGAAATGATTCAGTTGTGGGGGGAGTAGCAGTGAGCACCATTCAAACAGGGATCACAGAGCAGGTTATTGCGTGGCTCTTTGACCACCTGCCAACGGTGTATGCAGTAGGCGCGGCGGTCAGCATTTCCGCGCTGATGAGTCTTTATGACGGACGAACACTGGTTCAGACCGTAACGGGATCGCTGGCGTGCGGCGTTCTTGCCATGGCCGTGGCCGGGTCGTTGCGCTTCTTCGGGTTTCCTGAAGATGCCGTGACGTTTATCGGCGCATCAATCGGTTTTATGGGTGCAGAGAAAGCACGCGACAAGGTTATTGCGGCCTTTAATCGCAGGGTGAAGGAGAAGGACGAATGAGCAACACATTTAAATTCAGCAGCCGGAGCGAAAAGAATTTGCAGGGCGTAAATCCTGATCTGATGAAAGTGACCCGACGGGCACTGGAAATTTCGGAAGTGGATTTTGGTATCACCGAAGGGTTGCGCAGCCGTTACCGCCAGAAGCAACTTGTGGCCACAGGTAAGAGCCAGACCATGAACAGCCGCCACCTTACGGGACATGCCGTGGATGTTGTGGCTTATATCGGCAGCCAGGTGTCATGGGAATGGCCGCTGTACGAAAAAATCGCAGCAGCATTCAGACAGGCCAGCCGGGAACTGAATATTCCGGTGGAATGGGGCGGCGACTGGAAGACCCTGAAAGACGGACCACATTTTCAGTTACCACACGGAGCCTATCCGGCATGAAGCTCTGGCCCACGCTGGGTGTCGCTTTCCTTCTGATTGCCGCATGGGGAACATCCATGCGTCTGTCATGGTCGCTTGGCCGGGAGAACGCCAGAAACGAAGCACAGGCCAGCACCCTGAAAAGTACCGTCGACACACTGAATATCATCAGTGCCGGGGTACAGGATATGCAGCAGGTGCTGGCGCAACTCCGCGTGGAAAATCAACAGCGAAATCAGGACGGAGAGGCCAGACGTGAACAGCTACGCAACGATATTGCAAAAGATGAATGCGCCCACGCTTTGCCTGACGCTCGTTTTACTGACAGGTTGCGCAGGCACGCAGAACGCGCCACGGCCAGCGCCGTCAGTCCGGCTTATACCGCAGATGCTGACCATTCCGGTAACGCCGCCCCCCTTCCCTGACCCTCCCACATGGGGAAATCTCGGTATATGGGGCGACCGCCTTCTGGATGCACTGGAAACCTGTAACGCGGATAAACGGGCCATTGAATTACTGGAACAGCGCAGGCTGCAACGACTGAACAACGAGGACAACAACCATGCTGAAAACTGATTCCCTGCGTGAAGCCATGACCCGTTCATGCCGATGGTGTCAGGCTAACCCGGAAAAATTCACCATTTTCGTGGAGAGCGGCAACATTGAAACGACCGGAGAAACGCCCTCGTTTGTTTACCGCTATCAGATGGTGATGTTTGTCATGGATTACGCCGGAGAGCTGGACGACCTCACGCTACCGCTGCTGGCGTGGTTATCCGAAAATCAGCCACAGTTGTTGCTCAATCCGGAGCGTAATCAGGACATCAAATTTTCCGCCGTTATCAATGACGATGACAGCGCCGATCTCCTGTTTACGCTCCCCCTGCGGGAACGCGTTCGCATCACGCGCAACAGTCAGGGCACACCGCAGGCAGAACACCTGCCGGAGCCAAAACCCCGTCTGCCCTCTTCCGAAGGCGACTGGTCGCATGTATTCCAGGATGTGACGTGGGGTGAAAGCGATGGATAAGGCATTCATCCGCGTGGATGAAACCTTTGAGGCCATCCGCGACAGCCTGAATCAGCAGGCCATCAATAACATCGCCAGAAAGCTGGCACAGGATTTACGCCGCGCCCAGCAGGCGCGCATCCGGTCACAGAAAGCGCCGGACGGGACCGCATGGACACCACGCAGACGCCGCGTAACCCGGATACAGGAGCGCATTCGCTTTATCTGGAATAACGAAGCACGCACGCTGAAAAACTGGCATCACGACACGGGGAAATACGGGCGAACCATCACCGGGTGGGATGAGGATAAAAACAGCATCCGCACGTTTTACCGGGATGACATCGACCGCTTTCTGGAAATACGCACCCGGCGCATCAACCAGGACAGCACAAAGCGCGTCCCCATGTTTGTAAAACTGCGCACCGCCCGCTACCTGAAAGCCCGTGCAGATGCTTCCGGTGTGACGGTGGGTTACAGCGGCGTGGCCGCACGTATTGCACGCGTTCATCAGTTCGGTGAGCGCGATCAGGTTGCGCCGGGCATTTTCACCGATTACCCGGTACGTGAGCTGTTGGGCATCAGTCAGGCAGATGAGCGCCTGATTTATAACTCTGTGCTGGGCCGGATTGCGGAGGTTGTACGGTGAGCGCAGAACTCATGCGACTGCTGAGCAATATCATCCGCACCGGGATCATCTCTGAAGTTGATGAGGAATCCTGGTGCGTGCGCGTTCGCAGCGGCGAACTGGAAACAGGCTGGCTGCGCTGGAACACCACGCGCGCGGGTGCCTTCAATGTGTGGTTGCCGCCATCACCCGGCGAACAGGTGGTAATTGCCTGCATCGGCGGCAACCCGGAAACCGCCATGATAATTGGCAGTCTGTGGAGTGATGCCATTCCGGCACCCGGCAAAAGCCTGAAAGAAATCGTGGTCAGCGCGCCGGATGGCGCGGTGTTCCGCTACGACGCGGACGCAGGCGCACTGAGCGCCAGCGGCATGAAAACGGCCACTTTGCAGGCATCCGTCAGCGTGACACTGGATACGCCCGTCGTGGAATGCACAAACCTTCTGAAAACAGCCGAGATTGACGTCACAAAAGGGGGAAAGATGAGCGGCAATATCACGCACAGCGGCGGCGATTTCACCTCAAACGGCATCACAGTGCATACGCATAAGCACGGTGGCGTTAAAGGTGGCAGCGATTCGACAGGAGGCCCGCAGTGACAACCCGCTACACAGGAATGAACCCGGACGGAACGGGAAACCTGAACGATATGGAGCACCTGAAACAGTCAGTCAGGGACATCCTGACCACCCCGCTGGCAAGCCGGGTTATGCGACGGGAATATGGCAGCCTTGTGCCTGATTTGATTGACGAACCCATGAATAACACCACGCGTCTGCAATGCATGAGTGCTGCCGTGATTGCGCTGACACGATGGGAACCCCGCATTGCCCTGGATGCCATCGACGTTGTCTGGAAAGCGGGAGGCCGCGCCGGGGTGACGCTGTCGGGCACTGTCATGCAGACCATGCAGAATGTTGAATTAACCATCACGCTGAGGGAGTAAATCATGCCCGCCGTTGACCTTTCCCAGTTACCGGAACCCGCCATCATCGCGGAGCCTGATTTTGAGGCAATTCTGGCTGACACAAAGGCCATGATGATTGCAGCTTATCCCGCCGAACAGCGTGAAGCCGTTTCCGCCGCGCTGGAGCTGGAATCGGAACCCCTGAACGTTATCGCCCAGACAACAGCGTTTCGTGAAATGCTGTTACGCCAGCGGGTTAACGAGGGGGCACGCGCCTGCATGTTAAGCCACAGCGCCGGAACAGACCTGGACAACCTCGCGGGCAATATGAACACAAAGCGCCTGGTTATCACTCCGGCAACGGATACCACCGACGCGGTGATGGAGAGCGACACCTCGCTGAGACTGCGGGCGCAGCGGGCGTACGACGGCCTGAGTGTTGCTGGCCCGTCAGGTGCATACGAGTATTTTGCCCGCAGCGCCAGCGGTCTGGTGCGTGATGCGCGGGCTATCAGTCCGTCTCCGGCAAATGTGACGGTTTCCATCCTGTCCACTGAAGGCGACGGCACAGCAACGGAGGCGTTGCTTAATACCGTTCGCGCCGTTCTGAATGCAGAGGATACCCGCCCGGTGGCCGACCGCCTGACCGTACAGAGCGCCAGAATCGTGACATGGCGGCTGAATGCAAAACTGTACTTTTACCCCGGTCCGGAATCCGAACCTATTCTGGCGGCGGCGGAATCGTCGTTCAGGAAGTGGCTGGCTGAGCAGGGGCTTATCGGTCAGGACGTGGCGTTGTCCGCCATTGCTGCCGCACTGCATGTGCACGGTGTGCAACGCGTGGAGATAATCGAACCCACACAGAATATGGCCATCAGCGACATACAGGCGGCGCGCTGTGAGTCATTCACCATCAGCGAAGGTGGGCGCAATGAGTAATTCACTGTTACCGCCATCAGCCAGCAGTTTCATGCGTTGTGCCGAAGCCGTCGGAACACGCATTACAGACATTCCGGTAGACCTCAACACGCTGTGGTCGCCGGACACCTGCCCGGTGCACCTGCTGCCTTATCTCGCCTGGGCATTTTCCGTTGACCGCTGGGATCGCAACTGGCCGGAAGAGACAAAACGACAGGTGATTCGTGATGCATGGCTGATACACCGACACAAAGGGACCATCTGCGCACTGCGCCGGGCCATTGAGCCGCTGGGATACCTCATTCGTGTGTCTGAGTGGTGGGAGTTCGGCGGAGAACCGGGAACATTTACCGTTGAAGTCGGCACGCTGGACAGTGGTGTGACCGAGGAAATGTATCTGGAAATGGAGCGGTTGATTGCTGATGCCCGCCCGGTCAGCCGCCACATGACAGGGCTGAATATCATTCAGGAGATTCAGGGAGATATTTTCGCGGCGGCAGCAACTTACGACGGCGAAGTCATTACCATTTATCCGGACGATTAAGCATGAGTACCACAACACGAAAATTTAAAACCGTTATCACCGATACGGGTGCCAAAAAATTAGCTCAGGCAGCCGCGCCAGATGGTAAGCCTGTCCGCCTGACTCATATGGCCGTGGGCGACGGTGGCGGTACATTGCCCACACCAGACAGTAAGCAGACCCGTCTGGTGCATGAGGTGTGGCGACATACTGTTAATCGCATCATCCTGGACGCAACACATCAGAACCGCATTATTGCAGAGCTGGTTATTCCTCCTGAAACGGGCGGATTCTGGATCCGGGAAATTGGTGTGTTTGATGAGCACGGCGATTTGATCGCGGTGGGCAATACTGCCGAAAGTTACAAGCCAGCCGTTGCCGAAGGGTCCGGACGTGCACAAACATTTCGCACCATTCTGACCGTATCCAGCACTGCCACCGTGGCGCTTACCGTGGATAACACCATGGTTATGGCCACAGTGGATTACGTGAATGACAAACTGAAAGAACATGAACAGTCACGACGTCACCCGGACGCCTCGCTGACCGCAAAAGGCTTTGTTCAACTCAGTAGCGCCACCAACAGCACGTCTGAAGCACTGGCCGCAACGCCGAAAGCGGTCAAGGCAGCCTATGACCTTGCTAACGGGAAATATACCGCACAGGACGCCACTACAGCGCGAAAAGGTCTTGTCCAGCTCAGTAGTGCCACCAACAGCACGTCTGAAACGCTCGCCGCAACACCAAAAGCGGTAAAGGCCGCGTATGACCTTGCTAACGGGAAATACACTGCACAGGACGCCACCACAGCGCGAAAAGGTCTTGTCCAGCTCAGTAGCGTCACCAACAGCGATTCTGAAACGCTCGCCGCAACACCAAAAGCGGTTAAGGCAGCGTATGATCTTGCTAACGAAAAATATACCGCACAGGACGCCACCACAGCGCGAAAAGGCCTTGTTCAGCTCAGTAGCGCCACCAACAGCGATTCTGAAACGCTGGCGGCAACGCCAAAGGCGGTTAAGACAGCGTATGACCTTGCTAACGGGAAATACACTGCACAGGATGCCACCACGGCGCGGAAAGGTCTTGTTCAGCTTAATAGTGCCATCAACAGCGATTCTGAAACGCTGGCTGCAACACCAAAAGCGGTGAAGTCTGCCTATGACAATGCTGAAAAACGTCTTCAGAAAGATCAGAACGGTGCGGATATTCCGGGAAAGGATACCTTCACGAAAAATATCGGTGCCTGTCGTGCTTATAGCGGTGCTTTGAGCACTGAATCCGGAAACTGGACAACCGCTCAGTTTATTGAATGGCTGGATTCCCGTGGTGCATTTAATCATCCGTACTGGATGTGCAAAGGCTCCTGGTCATATGCAAATAACAAAATCATTACGGATACCGGATGTGGTGATATCCACCTGGCTGGTTGTGTCGTCGAGGTCATGGGAACTAAATCTGCAATCACTATCCGAGTGACCACGCCGACAACATCAAGCGGTGGCGGTACAACCAGCGCGCAATTCACTTACATAAATCATGGGGACGGCTACTCCCCCGGCTGGCGTCGTGACTGGAATCGTCAGGGCGACGCAATGACCGGAACGATTAATCAGGATGGCGGAAGCCAGAATGCCTATATGTCTACGGCCTTATGTTCAGGCACCAGAGGCGGCAAAAAATATCTCAGAAAGTTTCGTGGTGGAGAAGGAGACACTATCTGGCATGAAACAGTACAGGCTGGGGTAATTCGCTGGGCGACAGGTAATACTGATGCTCAGGAAGAATTATCACTCAGCTCCGCTTATGGTCTCCGTTCTAGAGGTGAAATTACATCACTCAGTGCTAATGGTCTGCGCATTGCTTATGGCAATTATGGATTCTTTATCAGGAATGATGGTGGCAGCACATATTTAATGCTGACGACCTCTGGCGATAAATTTGGGACATGGAACGGTTTAAGGCCGCTGACTATCAATAACGCTAATGGCGGAGTGTCAATGGGGCATGGCCTGAGTGTTACTGGTGATATTGTCTCAAGTACCAAAGTACGTGCCGGTAGCGGGAAGAAACTCACGGTCAGCAGCAGTAATACATCCACGAAGGAAGCCGCATTCAATTTGTGGGGAAACTCAAGTCGCCCGGTGGTAGCTGAATTAGGTGATGATGCAGGCTGGCATTTTTACAGCCAAAGAAATACAGATAACAGCATCACTTTTGCTGTTAACGGGCAGGTATCACCATCTAACTATGGCAACTTTGATTCACGTTATGTCCGGGATATTAGACTTGGTGGTGCGTCATCCTATAAACCAGCAAATAACGGGACAACATGGACGCATCAGGCTCCATCTGGTTGCGCGTATACCGGGATAATTGTTCAGGATACAGGCTCAAATTCTGCCGATAATATTGGTGGTGTTTATTACAGACCAATTCAAAAAAATATTAATGGCACATGGTATAACGTATCGAGTGTTTGATTATGATGCATTTAAAAAATATAAAACCGGGCAATCCAAAAACCAAAGAACAGTACCTGTTAACTAAAAACTCCAGCGTTGTCTGGTTATTCGATGAAGATGGTAAAAACTGGTATGATGAACAAAAGAACTTTCAACCAGATACTATAAAGATTGCATATGATGAAAATAATGTCATATGCGACGTGCAAATGGATGTAACTGCAATTTGCCCAGAAGGAAAAAGTGTTGTCGAGTTGCCCAATATCACAGCAAACCGACGTGCTGATATTTCAGGTAACTGGATGTTTAAGGATGGCGCAGTCATTAAACGTGTGTATACCGAAGAAGAGCAACGATTGCAGGCTGAAAACCAGAAACAAAGGTTATTACAGCAGGCCAGAGAAAAAACGCAGTTCTGGCAAACCCAGCTTACTTTGGGGATTATCACTGATTCAGACAGACAGCAACTGATGAACTGGATGCGATACGTGCAACAGATTGAAGCCACTGATACCTCTGAATTGCCCGTTACATTTCCGGAACAACCAGAATAAACGATAAGACCAGAATACCGAGTCTTATCGTTTCTGTTAAATCAGAACAGCCCTTTAACTGAACTGGCCGCGTTGTTAATGGATGCTGTCACCTTATCTTTGAAGCCGGACAGCATATCGCTGAACGATGAGGATTGCAGGCGCTCCCGCAAATCCTCATCACAGCGTTCAAGGGTCAGTGAAAATTCTATCTTTTTCGCCTTACCGTAGCGATCAAACTCGGAACGGGTCGTATTCGTTCCGGTCAGGACATACATGCCGTAAATCTGCCCGACGCCATCAATAAGAGGCCAGGGGCGTCCTGTATACGCCTGCGTGGTCAGCAGCGACAGCGACACTTCGCCACCTGTAATTTCAGGATAAAGCACACCAGAAAGAACAATACGATCATCGCCTGCCCCGATATACTGCCAGCTTGCTGAACGGTTAACGCGTTCATTTTTCACATGTCGCCAGCTTTTATTTTGCTGTAACTGCTGATGCGGCAATGTGCGCAGCTCAAAAACAAACATGCCGTAGATCATCATCATGGCCATGACTCCTCAATCTTTATCGTAAAAACTGCCACGCCCGGCACGGGCGCGCCGTTCCATTTCTGCCCTGACCATTTCACCGACCAGTTTCGCTAGTTCGCGGGGATTCTGTGTAACAACGTTATGCAGATGAACATGAATTTCACCGCCAAATCCGGAGGCAACAGGTTCCCGGTTACGGGAAGTTGCAGGAACTGATGCCACTGGCGATCGTATGGCCTCCGCCACCGGGCGGGAGCTGGCCGCAACAACAGGGACCAGCGCCGGAGGCAGCGGAGCCGGAACCACGGGTGTGATATTAATTGCGGTGGCAGGCTTACTGACCTGCGCAATCTTCCGCTCCTGCCACTCCCCACGAACAACAAGTGCGCGGGGCAGGTTCTTAAAGACAATATCGCCGGGGCCAATGCGTTTTTTCGTCTCATCAACCAGCTTACCTGTGTTATCAGCAATTTTGCTGAGTCTGCGTAGCGTCCCGGTATTGCTGTCTGTGAGCGGTTTATTGTCTTTGGGTTTATCACCTCCGGTGCCATTGCCATTTTCCACAGGCTTCGGCGGATTGATTTTCGCCAGGTCCCCCTGAAGCAAGGCAACCTTGTCCTGAAGAATGGCCGCACGCTGTGCGTCTTCGATTTTCTTTCTCGCCCTTTCCGCTTCATCCGGAAGAACACCGAGTTTTTCAAGTATCCACGCCAGCGTATCCAGCAACATTTTTGCAGGCGTCAGAACAAGCTGTAACGCGCCACCAAGAACGTTACCGAATATCTCGCCAGCACTGGTACATTTATCCAGCGTTTCCTTGCTGGACTCCATCGGTGACAGCAGCGATTTAAACCAGTTAAACACCTGGCTGATCCCGCTTCCGATTGCGTCAAAAACAGGACCAAACTGTTCAAAGGTTTCGCGCAACGGGATCAGCCTTTCCATAATCCCGCTGAACACCCCGGCAAAAAATGCCCTGATGGGATCCCAGTATTTCGAGATAAGAACGGCAGCTCCGGCAAGCGCAGCCACGATAAGACCAACCGGACTGAATAGCGCCCCGATAGCACCTCCCAGCAAAGAAACGGAACCCGTCACCATTCCCCATAGTGCTGGCAGGACCCTGACAGCATTCATTGATCCGGTCAGGAGAGAAAAACCAAGACGCAGTTTTGCCAGCGGGCCAGCAAGCACACCAATAGCCAGCGACAACGAGCCAACCGTTGCAGTCATTGCCAGCAACGCACCGCCTGCTATCAGTAGCTGCCGCGTCAGTACCGGATGGGCCTGCGCCAGCGCCGTCACCCTTGATACCACCCACGTGAGCCACTGCGTGACAGAACGCAGCGGACCGTCAATCAGATCTGCAATGCGGATGCGCAACCCTTCCCATGCACTGCCGAGTGATTTCAGATCGCCGTCAAGGTTGTTGGCCATAACCTTTGCTGTGCGTTCAGCCTCACCGCGCGCGCCTTCAAGTTCTTTTCTCAGTTTGGGTAAGGAACCGTCACCCGCTGCATCAACGAGCGCCATAAACGATGTGAAAGCCTCTTCTCCGGCAATGTCCTTAAAGAACGATACCCGGTCAACTTCCCCGTATTTGCGGGTGGCTTTATAAAGGTCAGCCAGCACATCCTCCATCGGGCGCATTTTGCCGTTCGCGTCAGAGACTGCCACACCAAGCTCTTTCAGCGCCTCTGCTGCTGCCTTTGGCGGTGATGCCAGACGAGCCAGGCTGGCACGCATTGCCGTCCCGGCATCACTCCCTCTGATACCCATATTCGCCAGCACGCCCGCCATCGCTGCGGCCTGCTCCAGCGATATTCCCAGCTTACCCGCCACCGGACCTGCATATTTCATGGTTTCGCCCAGTGCGCGAAGGTCAGTGTTGGTACGGGTAAACGCTGCGGTGAGCGTGTCGCCAACCCGGTCCATCTGGTCAGCAGAAAGGCCGAACTGCGTCAGGATATTTGATCCAATATCCGCCGTCTCGCCGAGATCCATGCCGCCAGCCGTTGCCATGCTCAGCACGCCCGGAAGCGCAGCCTGAATGGCCTGCGGTGTGAAGCCAGCCATTGCAAGAAATGCCTGCCCACTGGCGGCATCGCCTGCGGTGAACTGCGTTTCAGAGCCAAGTTTTAACGCCTGCTCACGCAGCGCCTTAAACTGCGGGCTGTTTTTGTCGATTCGCGTCAGTGCCTGAACGCGGGACATCTCTTTCCCGAACCCGATCGCAGGCTGCAAAAAACGCCCGGCAGCATAGCCGCCAGCCGCTGCCGCACCAATTGCCAGCGCACCACCTGTTTTCAGTTTTCCCGCGGTTTCCTGCGCGCGCGAATACCGCTCACGCGCCCGTGTTACACGCGCAAGCGCCTGCCGTTCGCGTTCAAGCTGGTTGTTGTACTGTTCGGTGCGTCTGATGGCCTGCTGGATGGTGTTATCGCTGCCTGTCAGGGAAATGCCGTGGCGTTTCAGCTCTCCGCCAAGCTCCCGCATTTTCTGAATTTCCCGTGTGCGCGATTCATTCAGGCGTTCAAGCCGGGTGCTTAACTGCTGCATCAGCTTTTGTTGTTTTTCGCTGAGCACTGTACCCGTGCGTTGTAACTGATTAAGGGCGTTAAGCTGGCGTCGTGCTTTCACGATGCCCGCATCCGCTTTACTGACAGCGTCACGGGCGCGCTCAAATGATCGCGCCTGACGCTCGAGATTTTTGATCGCCCCCTGCGTTCGCTGGATGGAGTCACCAAACTGCCCCATCAGGCGGCGGGCGTTTTCGGCAGGCCGGGTCAGCCTGTCAACGGCGCTGAAAGCGACCCGGATATCAAGAGTCTTCATTGTCTGCATTCCCGCTGCGAAGTGCCGCCCGCTCACGCCAGCTAACCACTTCGCCGGGCGTCATCATGAAGATTTCGGCGGGCGACCAGTTAAAAATGGCGGCAATATCCGCCACCAGATCTTCGATGTGCTCAAAGCACACCAGGGTGATTACGCTGCCGTCTCCTGCACGCTCTTCGCGCCAGAGTCTGGCTCGCTCATAAAATTTACAGCCACAGCGCACAACTGAATAAAATCGCGTGACGACATTTTTTTAATCATCACTTCATCCAGTCGTGGCGAGGTCACGCGAGGCAACAGCGTGAACATGGTATCCGCTTTCAGATTCAGCACATCAGACAGCGACAGACCACGCAGGGATCCAGCCTGCTCAATAGCCCCGGTGATCTCCACATACGTGATTTTTTCGCCACCACGCTCAATTGGTCGGGTCAGTTTTACGCCACGTTCGACAGCCATATCCTCACCTGCCGTCACATCATCCGCCACGGTGTTATTCCGGGTTTCAGTATCGATATCTTTCATCAGTTGTCTCCTTTTCAGTCAGAGGCGACGCACTGCGCCGCCTGCATATTACTTATCAGCCAAGCCCAAGCGCGGAACGGATACGGTCAGGCACAATGTCCTTGCCGTCCTTCCGGTAGATGTGGTTCAACAGGTCGATTTCCCACAGCGGGCGATCGTTAACGCTCAGCTTGTAGTAGGTGTTTTTGACAGCGTAAGTGTGTGATGTGGCTTCGCCCTGTTTGGCTTCCCCCATATCAATTTCCGTCACACGCCCGCGCATCTCGATTTCATACAGATCGCTTTCTGCATCGGTGTAGTATTCACCCGCAAAACGCAGCAGCGTGCCGTCAATCGTGCCGCCATATTTAAGGAACAGCGCACGAACAGCTCCCCCCATAACAAAACTCGCATCAAGCGCGGAGTCGTCCAGACCGAGATCAATACTTACCGCCCCCATCATGCCACCACCACGATAGCTGTCGGTTTTGCGCGTCAGTTTGGGCGGCGTGACGGATGTCACTTTACCCACTTCGTTTTCACCATCCACAAACAACGTAAAAAAGCGAAGATGTTTTGGTACAGCCATCAGACACCTCCCAGCACCGCAAATGCGGGACCAAAGAATTCATCAGTAAACGTCTGGTAAAGCTCCATGTCTTCCAGTGGCGGAACGGGCGTATATTTGTAGCGAATACGCACACGTCCCTGACGTAAATTCGTGGTGCCGTTATCCACCACGTCATACCAGCACTCCGCACCAATCAGTTTCCCGGCAGTAACCAGCGAATCCAGTTTTGCTCTGATGGCACTGATAACATCCTTCACGTTCGCAGGCGTCAGTGGACTGTCGATGGTTTCAAACTGCGCTTCCGCAATTGAATCAGCCAGCACCTGTGCGGTTCGGGTATACACCTCAAAGATGTAGGCGTTCGTTTCCGGTGTGCGGTTGCCCCAGAAGCGGAACCCGTTGCGACGAATAATGGTCGTGATTTCTTTGTTATTGAGGCTGTTGGCATCACTGTCTTCGGCCTGCAACGACCAGAACACATGCCTGGACATTCCCAGCACATTTTTAACCGGAACGTTGGACAGCGATTTGTGCCAGCCCTGCTCATGGTCAATGTACGCACGAAGGCCGCACGCATAAGCAGGCGCGGGGAACGTTTCGTTTTTGCCACTTTTCGGGTTGTAGGCGATGAAGTCCGGCCATAAGAGCATCACCTCACGTTCGTTGAATTTCTGGCGGTAGGTAATCGCCTCAGCCATCGTGTTACAGCTGTGACATGAGGCATACACAAACGCGCGCAGTTTACCTGCAATCACGCACAGGGATTTTGTTACAGCCTCCGTGTCCAGCTCCGGCGCGGCCAGAATACGCGGACGGTATCCGATGCTTTCATCCTGCTCTGCAACAAGCAGCGCATACATCCCCGTATAGCTGCCGTCATCCTCAGAACCACCGATAACCAGTTGATCCTGCGTCTTTCCGTCTTCTTCTTTGTGTTCAGCCACGCGAACGACGATCACCTTTGTGCTCACCTGGTCTGCGATGGCCTTAAGCGCACGATAAAGCGTCCCCGTTGTCCCGCATTTTCCCAGCACGTCATTGACGCGGGTCAGCAGTGTGGGCTTGTTCAGCGGGAACAGCTTCGCGTCCGCATCATCCGCCGTTGCCACGATACCGATAACGCTGGAATCAACATCGTTAATCGCTGTTACCAGGTCGGTATTTTCCGTAACACGGGCACCATGAAAACGAGTTTCACTCATAGCTTCAGCCCCTTGTATCCGTTAAATGATTCGGCAACAATCATCACCCACCACGCGCGTAATCTCACCCCTGCGCCATTCTCCCGCCACGGCGACAACAAAAAGCAGTAACCCCCTCCGCACGCACATGCGACCATGCCACACAGGGAGGGAGCAGATGACCGACACCACCATGCAATTGCTCAGTCAGGGCACAGACCCCGTGAAAATGCCGGATTTTGATATTCTCGCGGAGGGTAAAACGCTGTCAGGCGTGGCAGAGCGCCTGATGAGCCTGTCACTGACCGACAACCGGGGATTTGAGGCGGACCAGCTCACCATCACGCTGGATGATGCGGATGGTCAGTTGCAGCTACCGCCACGGGGCGCGCGCCTGACGGTTCTCATTGGCTGGAAAGGAGAACCGCTGACAGAAAAAGGCTCTTACATTGTTGATGAAATCGCTCACGAAGGACCGCCGGACAGGCTGACTGTTTCAGCCAGAAGCGCAGATTTTCGGGATGAATTTAACGTTAAACGTGAGGTGTCCTGGCATGATGTGACCGTTGAGCGTGTGGTATCCGCCATCGCTCATCGGTACGGCCTGAAACCGCAAATCAGCGAAATGCTGATGGATATCGAAATCGACCACGCCGACCAGACCGAAGAAAGCGACATGTCCTTCCTTACGCGCATGGCGGAAATGCTGGGCGCAATCACCACGGTAAAAAGCGGTAATCTGTTATTCATCATGCCAGGCGGTAGCGTGAACGCACAGGGCCAGCCGTTGCCATCGTTCGCCATCACGCGCAGCAGTGGCGATCGCCATCAGTTCCGCATTGCTGACCGCGAAGCGTATACGGGGGTACGCGCTTACTGGCTTGATCTTAATTACGGGAAAAAGAAAAAAGTCAGCGTGAAACGCCGCAAACCACCAAAACCTAAAAAGGAGAAAAGCAGCAGCCGTGAAGGTGATTATATGGAAGGTGCGGAAGGCAATGTGTTTGTGTTACGCAAGACCTATCAGAACGAGCAGGCAGCAAGACGCGCAGCAGCGGCAAAGTGGCAGCAGCTACAACGCGGAGCCGCATCATTTTCCATCACGCTGGCACGTGGACGTACAGAACTCTACCCCGAAATGCATGGCACGGTAACAGGATTTAAAAGCGAGATTGATAATCAGGACTGGATTATTGCAAAAGCCGAGCACACCATTGATAACAGCGGCTTTACCACACAGCTTGAGCTTGAGGCAAAAATCCCGGAATGGATAGCAGAATGAGACTCTTAAATGTATTAGTCCAGACACGTACTAGCGGGCTAAACGGTACAGTCTTATCTGACCATCTGCCCCTGACACAGAGCAGACGGTCCTTGATCTTACCCACCAATAATGGACGCGCGACTAATATAATTTATTGCTTTTTATTTATACCTCACTGAGATTTAGCGAGCTAATATATTCAAAGAATTTAACAATTGTGTGTCGAGTGTTTCAGTTGCAGGAATCGGTAATCCATTCGCAATGCGGTAATTTTTCACAGACAGCCTTGTGGATGGCCCCATTATGCCGTCAATATTTCCGTTATAAAATCCCCTGTCCAGCAATGCGAACTGAACTCGCATAATCAATCGCTTACGTTTCTCTGCATCAGAAGCAAGCCCATTACTCGTACGGTTAACCTCTGAAGTTCCAACAGAACTCGTGTTAGTGGTTCTATTATTATCGTTAGAACGAAGTGCACGCACCGAGGAAGAGGACGATGAGGAACTTGCACCTGAACTTGAAGAACCAGATGAACTTGGTGAGCTGTATGTTTTTGGATAATAGGGGGTACTTCCACCATAGTATCCACCACCTGATGAGGATCTATGAGAGCTATGGCTCCTATGAGAACTATGGCTTCGATGCCCTGCGATATAAAATGGGACTTCCGTGTTAAGTGGAGCTATCACTAAATCATGCTCATTAAGAGTCATACCAGGTAAATCACTCGCTCCTGTAGATGAATCGCTTGCCCATACAGAATTGTTGAGAGCCAAAAATCCCGGAAGTAGAGCAGCAAAATTAAACTTTTTCATAAAATTGGTCTCGGTGATTGATGAAAACGGCCTTTTGAGGAACTGAAATAGCCAGCACAGGAAGGCTTCTGAGTACATTCATCACATTCTTTTGGATAGTAATTTTTCCAATCAGAGATCGACTGAACAGCAAGCTCCCTAGCCCTTTCAGGAAGATAACACAAAGGATAATTAAAAATTGTCAGAGGTATGCCTGACCTGTATGCAGCGTCTATGGCAGAGATTATTTTCTCACTATAACTACTGTGATCAATGAAGATGGTGGACCAGTTTTTTCGTGCCCAACCGATAGGCTCCAACCCCATAAGGGAAATCTGATTGATGTTGGAGAACACACGGCCAGCGAATTCTACGATATCATCCAATTCGGTATAGTTAGCCAGTGTAGGAATAACTCTAAGTTCGATATTAATCCCCAAGTTTCCTGCATTGATTAACCCTTTAACCGTTTCATTAAATGCGCCATCACTCCCTACCAGATGATCATGCACAAGTGGTCTTGATGAGTAGAGCGGGATACCAAAGGTGATTTTGATCTTTTTGCTTCGCTTTGCCATTTCCTGTGTAAAGTTGGTATCAGCAAATTTGCGTCCGTTTGTTAAAACATGTAAAGCAGTATCTGGTGAATTCTCGATGATAAAATCAATGAAGTGAAGGAAGTCATCCCCATATAGCAAAGGTTCACCACCGCTGACCCCAACAACTCCGTTCAAGCCAAATGAAGCTATAGCAAGAGCTGATTGGGTAAGTAGCCAGTCATCATTTATTTTCTTTGGTGGCTGCGAACAAAACAGACACAAGTTATTGCAGCGTTCCGTAACTAAGACAGTATTATGGTTGGCTTTGCGTGACAGAATAACGCGTATCATATTGCCATTGTTGATTATCCCAATATCTCCATCTTCAATTGACTCAAATAATTCAGTGCTAATAACAGAGAAATCAAAGCATGGTGGAATGGCATCATTATTGCCTTCAGCAACTACTAGCAAATTGGGCAAAAAGAATAAAGGGTTCACTGGTTTTTGTTTGCATAACCGATAGAACCCCGTGGGCACGTTCTCTGTAGAAGCAAAATGAAAGATATCGTTCCTGATAACCTCAGACATATGCCCATCCTTTTAGCATCTCAGCCTTCGAACCACCCTCTGAGATGCAGTTCATCAGATACCTGAACATCCCCTTGTGATATTGACAAAACGTTGAACGACTCCTATCACCGACAGGCTCACCCTGTACACTTATGTTCTGGCATGGATCTGAACCACAAAATGGTTGATATGCACATGTATCACAACCTGGCAGAGCAAAATTGAACGATGAACTCAATACTGCGTTATAGTAAGGACTATCAGAAAATGATAGCGTCTTAACTTCACCCGCACTGAACTCCGTTTCAGGATTCACCTTCTGCAACATACGGCTCTCATCGCTACCATATACTCGACCGTCATAATTGAAAAGAATACTGTTAAGCACGACTCCACTTGGAGACTTTAAATCCGCATAACCACTAAAACCGGGATTGAAGATCCTTTTCAGATGAATGGAGGCCGAATGTTCCACAACCCTTATCCCTTCATTATTAATCTTAAGGATTTCATCTATCAACGAGGCATAGAAGCTGAAGTATTCGTCCATAGAAAAGGTGAAAGAAGCTTTTTGTGCAAACCCATAGGGACTAACAGGTCGGATAAACATGTCCTTGAGACCAAGAGACAAGTGAGCCTGAACAATCGATTCTGGACGTCTGATAAGCTCTTTAGTAACTGTAGTAACCGTTGCAACGCGGCCAGCACCTAAAGAGTGTTTGATAGCCTCTACCCCTGACACTGTTCTACTGTACGCAAGCCCACGACCAAGAATTCGATTACTGTTGTGAACAACTTCCTCACCATCAAGCGACACAGAGAACGTTATGTTCCGGTCTCTCGACCATTCAATCATATCCTCATTCAAGACAGACAGACTTGATGCCACCACCATCTCAAAATTGGTTCTTCCCAGCGTTTCAGCACATTGATCATAGATGCTCTGAATTAAATCAAACCGCAAGAGAGGCTCCCCACCCTGTATCTCTATTTTGTAAGGTGGCGTTGATAGTTTTTTAATAGCCGAAATAATATCGGGGATAAGCTCAGGATTTAGGTCGTAACCTGAGGCATTAACAGAAGCTCTACTAACCTGGCAATACTTGCATGTATGGTCACAACGTAATGTGGGTACAATCATGAAAATTGGCCTGACAGCCAGTTCATACATCAATCGTTTTGCAAAAGCAGAACTTAAAGCATAGGGAGTTATAGCAGATGAGCTTTCACTGGTTATGAAAAGCTTACTTTCTAGCACGTTTGATTGCTCCGAACTAATTCGCTCATCAGAAAGATCAATAAGGTCTTGCTCACCAATGAAATGATGAAAACCTGCAAGGTTGCTTATAAACACCTGTCCATTAGGCAATCTGTCAAAATTAAATGGCATCAATTCCATTATGAAAGCCTCTCATCAACACTGCGAAGCACTTTATGGACAATAGAGTCTCTCAACGCCCCTGTTTTATGCTGTAGCTTTTCTCGCAAAGAGTAATCATTAAGCAGCCTATCGAATTCATAAAGGAATTTGGGATTATCGTTTTCAAAAGAGATTATCCAGTGGGAAACGTCTTCATGGAGTTTCCATCGAGTAAGCGGAGTCATCCAATATAGACTATTGCGTATAACCCATTCAGAATATAGTTCTTTCTCAAACACTCTTTCGCTCATTGCAATTATCTTCCAATACAAATATTCATGATCAGCAACCACTTTAAAGCGGATTTTTCCTATGGCAACAATAATATAACATATCCATAGATATGTTACAGATGCCTTGTTTCCCGTTGACTAATACATCACAACGTTAGTAATGGCTATCACAATTGTGAACTTCCACTTTTCACACAAGACAAGCTGTTAATTGGAATCTGTATCAGTACAACTTAGAATAGCGGAAGCACCACAGTAAGGGAGGTCGCTATGTTCCGTTGTCCGCTTTGTGGCGCATCTGCCCGAATCCGCACCAGTCGTCCGGAAAATGATTCAAACACCGTGCGGCAAAAGTATTACCAATGTAACAACCTAGAATGCGGCGTATGCTTCTCAACACTGGAAGCTTTCCATAAATTCACATCGAAACACGCCTCCGGCGCTCACTCTTCAGAAGGTATCCCGTGGCATGAACTGCCAGCTTCACACAAAGGAAACAATCAGATGAGTTTGCCCTTACCTCAAAATTAACAGGCAGAATTGCCGGAGTAACAAAAAAGAGATAGATTACGCGCGGGTGCCTTTCGGCTGATGGTCGGAGGGAATACCCGAAGGCCAGATGTGGAAAGGCCCCGGAAAACATTTCTGTTTAACCGAGGCCCTAACCGCATTACCTTGACAAGTGAAAGGTTAGCGCCTCTCCGGAAAAGGAGCAAGTGCTATGTCGCAAAAATCGCTTACGGCCATCACGTTCTGCGTGACGGCAATCCTCATCATCTGGATGTTGCACGGTTCGCTGTGCGAAATACGGATGAGATTCTGGGGAGCGGAGTTTGCGGCGTTCTTACAGTGTAAGCAGTAAGGAAACCGCGACGGGGGAGCAATCCCCCGTCAATCGGTTGCCAGGGTAAGGTCGATAAGGCACCCTATCTCACAGACATGAACAACAAACCCGCAACGTAAAAACTGCGGGTTTTCTTTTTGGTGTCCTTACTGACTTGAAACGGTGATCAGACTATAAGACAAAGCCCACAATGTAGCGGGCTTACTCCCCTCTCCCTTCATTGAATGTGGACACATGGTGGAACAAAGAGATATAAAACATTATAAATCAATCTGTTATTGAAAGAAAAAAGGCCGCAGAGCGGCCTTTTTAGTTAGATCAGATTACTCGTCTTTGGGCGAAGCGTTTTCGACCCGGCTTTTTAACTTCTGCCCGGGTCTGAAGGTCACCACGCGCCGTGCTGTAATGGGAATATCCTCGCCCGTTTTCGGGTTACGTCCCGGGCGTTGATTCTTATCACGCAGATCGAAGTTACCAAAACCAGAGAGTTTCACCTGTTCGCCGTTTTCCAGAGCGCGACGGATCTCTTCGAAAAACAGTTCAACCAGTTCTTTGGCATCCCGCTTGCTAAGCCCAAGCTTATCAAACAGATATTCTGACATTTCAGCTTTTGTAAGCGCCATAGGTTCAATCCCTCAATGATGCCTGGAATCGCTCTTTTAATGCCTCTACACATTTGGCGACGGTAGCGGCAATCTCCTCTTCTTCGAGTGTACGGCTGGTATCTTGCAGGATCAGGCTTATGGCGAGGCTCTTATACCCCTCCGCAACACCCTTACCGCGGTACACGTCAAATAAGTTTACGCCAACTACCTGATTTACGCCAACTTTCTTACATTCGGATAAAATATCCGCTGCGGGAACGTTTTCTGCGACCACCACCGCGATGTCACGACGGTTCGCCGGGAAGCGAGAAATCTCGCGCGCCTGAGGCACCACGCGGTCTGCGAGCTTGTTCCACTCCAGTTCGAACACCAGAGTGCGACCGTTAAGATCCAGTTTACGTTCCAGTTCAGGATGAACAACCCCAACAAAACCAATACGTTCACCTTTCAGATAAATCGCTGCGGATTGCCCCGGATGCAGTGCCGGATTCGCTTCTGCACGGAACTCAACCTCATTCAGTTTACCGGTCAGGTCGAGAACGGATTCAAGATCGCCTTTCAAATCATAGAAATCAACGGTCTCTTTTGCCAGGTTCCAGTGCTCTTCGTAACGGTTACCGCAAATCACACCGGCTAACATCAGATCCTGACGAATGCCCAACGGTGCTTGAGTATCTGGTACGAAACGCAGACCGCTTTCGAAAATGCGCACACGGTTCTGCTGACGGTTCTGGTTGTACACCACGGTTGCCAGCAGGCCGGTCCACAGAGAAAGACGCATTGCTGACATTTCAACAGAGATCGGGCTTGGCAGCAGTAAGGCTTCAACGCCTGGATGGATCATCTGCTGCACTTTCGGATCAACGAAGCTGTAGGTGATCACTTCCTGATAGCCTTTGTCGTTGAGCAGCGTTTTCACGCGCTTGAGCGACAGGTCAGCTTCACGATGAGTACCCATAATCAGGCTTGCCTGTACCGGCTCATCCGGGATGTTGTTGTAGCCGTAAACACGCGCGACTTCTTCGACCAGATCTTCTTCAATCTCCATATCGAAACGCCAGCTCGGCGCAACTGCCTGCCACTCGTCTTTGCCTTCGGTCACTTCGCAGCCGAGACGACGCAGAATGTCAGTTACCTGCTCATCCGCAATATGATGGCCGATCAGGCGATCCAGTTTGCTACGACGTAAAGTGATGGTTGCACGCTTCGGCAGCGTTGCTTCGCTGGTGATATCAATTACCGGACCAGCCTCACCACCGCAGATGTCGATCAGCAGACGGGTCGCACGTTCCATCGCTTTGTGCTGCAGTGCCGGATCAACGCCACGCTCATAACGGTGAGACGCATCAGTATGCAGGCCATGACGACGAGCACGACCGGTGATAGACAGCGGGCTGAAGAAAGCGCATTCCAGCAGGACGTTTTGCGTTTCGTCATTCACGCCAGAGTGTTCGCCACCAAAGATGCCGCCCATCGCCAGCGCCTTGTTGTGGTCGGCGATGACCAGAGTGTCAGCATTCAGCTTCGCTTCAGTGCCATCAAGCAGCACCAGCGTTTCGCCCTCTTTTGCCATCCGCACCACAATGCCGCCTTCAATGCGATCTTTATCGAAAGCGTGCATCGGCTGGCCCAGTTCGAGCAGCACATAGTTGGTGACGTCAACAACTGCATCGATAGAACGGATCCCGCAACGACGCAGTTTTTCTTTCATCCACAACGGAGTTGGCGCTTCAACGTTAATGCCTTTTACCACACGGCCAAGATAACGCGGGCAGGCTTCCGGCGCTTCGACTGTAATCGGCAGCGTGTCGTCGATGGTCGCACCAACCGGAACGATTTCCGGTTCAACCAGCGGCAGCTGGTTCAGCACGGCAACGTCACGCGCAACACCAATGATGCCTAAGCAGTCGGCACGGTTTGGCGTCACGCTGATTTCGATGGTGTTGTCATCAAGTTTCAGGTATTCACGGATGTCGGTGCCAATCGGCGCATCCGCAGGCAGCTCGATAATGCCGCTATGATCGTCAGAAATTCCCAGCTCAGAAAAGGAGCACAGCATCCCTTCAGACGGTTCACCACGCAGTTTCGCCGCTTTAATTTTGAAATCACCCGGCAGAACAGCACCAATGGTCGCTACCGCCACACGCAGGCCCTGACGGCAGTTTGGCGCACCGCAGACGATGTCCAGCAGGCGATCGCCGCCAACATTCACTTTTGTCACACGCAGTTTGTCAGCGTTCGGATGCTGCGCACACTCAACCACTTCACCAACTACCACGCCGTGGAAGCTACCGGCAACCGGTTCTACACCGTCAACTTCCAGGCCCGCCATAGTGATTTGATTTGCCAGCGCATCGCTATCAATCGCCGGGTTCACCCATTCGCGTAACCACAGTTCACTGAATTTCATAATCTATTCCTGCCTTATTTAAACTGTTTGAGGAAACGCAGATCGTTTTCGAAGAATGAACGCAGGTCGGTGACGCCGTAACGCAACATAGTCAGACGCTCCATCCCCATCCCGAAGGCGAAACCAGAGTAAACTTCCGGGTCGATGCCAACGTTACGCAGCACGTTCGGATGCACCATCCCGCAGCCCAGCACTTCCAGCCATTTACCGTTTTTACCCATGACATCCACTTCTGCAGAAGGTTCGGTAAACGGGAAGTAGGAAGGACGGAAGCGAATCTGCAAATCTTCCTCAAAGAAGTTACGCAGGAAGTCGTGCAGCGTGCCTTTCAGGTTGGTAAAGCTGATGTTGGTATCAACAATCAGACCTTCCATCTGATGGAACATCGGCGTGTGAGTCTGGTCGTAGTCGTTACGATAAACACGGCCAGGCGCGATGATACGAATCGGTGGCTGCTGGGCTTTCATGGTGCGGATCTGTACGCCAGAGGTCTGGGTACGCAGCAGGCGGGTAGCGTCAAACCAGAAAGTGTCGTGGTCAGCGCGCGCCGGGTGGTGACCAGGAATGTTCAGAGCATCGAAGTTATGATAATCGTCTTCGATTTCCGGCCCGGTTGCCACGGTAAAGCCAAGCTCACCGAAGAAACTTTCGATACGGTCGATGGTACGGGTAACCGGATGCAGACCGCCGTTTTCAATGCGACGACCTGGCAGAGAGACATCAATCGTTTCCGCCGCCAGACGCGCATTCAGTGCAGCGCTTTCCAGTTCCGCTTTACGCGCATTCAGCGCCTGCTGAACCTGCTCTTTCGCTTCGTTGATAACCGCACCAGCTGCCGGACGCTCTTCTGGCGGCAGCTCACGCAGGGTCGTCATCTGAAGGGTTAAGTGCCCTTTTTTACCCAAATATTCGACGCGCACATTATCTAACGCGGCAACATCTGACGCCTGGCTAATGGCCGCCTTCGCACTGGCAACCAGTTCTGCGAGATGTGACATGGTTTTCCTCATTGTGTCAGTGGTGACACTGGTTCGTTGGACTTAGAGCCTATCCCATCAGGCTATTTTACTTGCCATTTTGGTCCCGGGCAGTGCTCGAAATCCTCACGTACTTAATTACGCTCCGGTTTCTCCGCGCTGGCCGTGTCCAGACTGGCTGCGACAATTACGCCTGATAGACTGGCTTTTTATTTTTCAAAACGCGCATACAAAAAAAGCCTCCACTGGGAGGCTTTCAGGCGCTGTTTTCCGTTTCTCTTCTCACGCGCTAGCCTCCTGGATTCAGGTGCTAAAGTAAAAAAAGAAGCGGAAAATAGCAGCATTCATTGCTTGCGTTACCTTTTGGTACTCTTCAAAAGACCTTTATTGAAAAGGCTACGGCGATAAAAGTCAATGTTTTGATGGCGTTGAAACGAAAAGAGGGAGACTAGCTCCCTCTTTCAACTGGCTTATGCCAGAGCTGCTTTCGCTTTTTCAACCAGAGCGGTGAACGCTACTTTGTCGAATACTGCGATATCAGCCAGGATCTTACGGTCGATTTCAACAGAGGCTTTTTTCAGGCCATTGATGAATTTGCTGTAAGAAATACCGTTCTGACGTGCTGCTGCGTTGATACGCGCAATCCACAGTTGACGGAACTGACGCTTACGTTGACGACGGTCACGGTAAGCATACTGACCAGCTTTGATAACAGCCTGGAAGGCAACGCGGTATACGCGAGAACGCGCACCGTAGTAGCCTTTAGCTTGTTTCAAAATTTTCTTGTGACGTGCGCGTGCAATAACACCACGTTTTACGCGAGCCATATGTGCTCTCCTGTATCTATATTCTAATTAAAAAGTTAAAAACGTTAACGGCTTATGCGTACGGCAGGCACGCGATTACCAGGCCCAGATCGCCTTTGGAAACCATGGCTTTTGGACGCAGGTGACGTTTACGTTTGGTCGCTTTTTTGGTCAGAATGTGACGCAGGTTAGCGTGCTTGTGCTTAAAACCACCTTTACCGGTTTTTTTGAAGCGCTTAGCAGCACCGCGTACGGTCTTAATTTTTGGCATTTTAATAACTTCCACTTCGCATTGTTAATAAACGAAACAAAGGCGAACAAAGCCTGTGAAGCCCGAAGGCTCCACAGACAGTGCTACTTGAAGGCCTTACTGTTTCTTCTTAGGAGCGAGCACCATGATCATCTGGCGGCCTTCGATCTTCGTTGGGAAGGATTCGACCACTGCCAGTTCTTGCAAATCGTCTTTCACGCGATTAAGCACTTCCATACCGATTTGCTGGTGCGCCATCTCACGACCGCGGAAACGCAGCGTGATTTTGGCTTTATCACCCTCTTCGAGAAAGCGAATCAGGCTGCGGAGTTTTACCTGATAGTCGCCTTCATCTGTACCAGGACGGAATTTAATTTCCTTAACCTGGATAACTTTTTGCTTTTTCTTCTGTTCCTTAGAAGACTTGCTCTTTTCATAGAGGAATTTGCCGTAATCCATTATACGACAAACCGGCGGCTCGGCGTTAGGGCTGATCTCGACTAAGTCTACTCCGGCTTCTTCTGCTTTCTCCAGAGCTTCTCTCAGACTCACAATACCAAGCTGCTCGCCTTCCAGACCTGTTAAGCGAACTTCCTGGGCGCGAATTTCGCCATTGATACGGTTAGGGCGCGCCGTTTGAACTCGTTTTCCGCCTTTAATACCTTATTCCTCCAATTGTTTAAGACTGCGGCTGCGAATCTCTTGTTGCAGCTTCTCGATCACTTCATTTACGTCCATGCTTCCCAGGTCTTTACCACGGCGGGTGCGAACGGCAACTTTGCCTGATTCCACCTCTTTATCACCACAGACCAGCATATATGGGACGCGACGCAAAGTGTGCTCGCGGATTTTAAAGCCAATCTTCTCATTTCTCAAGTCTGCTTTAACACGAATGCCCGCATTTGATAGTTTTTGCGTCAATTCGTTAACGTATTCAGACTGTGAATCGGTAATATTCATGATAACAACCTGAACTGGCGCAAGCCAGGTCGGGAAGAAACCAGCGAATTCTTCGGTCAGGATACCGATGAAACGTTCCATCGACCCCAAAATTGCGCGGTGAATCATTACCGGTACTTTACGTTCATTGTCTTCGCCTACATAAGAAGCGCTCAGACGAGAAGGCAAAGAGAAGTCCAGCTGTACTGTACCGCACTGCCATGCACGATCGAGGCAGTCATACAGGGTAAATTCAATTTTCGGACCGTAGAAAGCGCCTTCACCCAGTTGATATTCAAACGGGATGTTGTTTTCTTCCAGCGCAACCGCCAGGTCCGCCTCAGCACGATCCCACATTTCGTCGCTGCCAATACGTTTTTCAGGACGAGTGGAGAGTTTGACGACGATCTTCTCGAAGCCAAAAGTGCTGTACATATCATAGACTAAACGGATACATCCGTTAACTTCATCGCGAATTTGTTCTTCAGTACAGAAGATATGCGCGTCATCCTGGGTAAATCCACGCACGCGCATCAGGCCATGCAGCGAACCTGACGGCTCATTACGGTGGCAGCTACCAAACTCGGCCATACGCAGCGGCAGATCGCGATAAGACTTCAGCCCCTGGTTGAAAATTTGTACGTGACCCGGGCAGTTCATCGGCTTAATGCAGTATTCACGGTTCTCAGAAGACGTGGTGAACATTGCATCTTTGTAGTTGTCCCAGTGACCGGTTTTTTCCCACAGGACACGGTCCATCATGAACGGACCTTTAACTTCCTGATACTGGTACTCTTTCAGTTTAGAACGAACAAACACTTCCAGTTCACGGAAGATGGTCCAGCCGTCGTTGTGCCAGAATACCATACCCGGCGCTTCTTCCTGCATATGGTACAGGTCGAGCTGTTTACCGATTTTACGGTGGTCGCGTTTCGCGGCTTCTTCCAGGCGCTGCAGGTAAGCGTTAAGCGCTTTTTTGTCTGCCCACGCCGTACCGTAAATACGTTGCAACATTTTGTTGTTGCTGTCGCCACGCCAGTAAGCCCCTGCCGTTTTCATTAGTTTGAAATGATGGCAGAAACGCATGTTCGGTACGTGCGGACCGCGGCACATATCGACATATTCTTCATGGAAGTACAGACCTGGCTTGTCATCATGGGCGATGTTTTCGTCAAGAATGGAGACTTTGTAGCTCTCCCCACGGTTGGCGAAAGTTTCACGCGCTTCGTGCCAGCTGACTTTCTTCTTAATGACGTCGTAGTTTTTCTCAGCAAGCTCATGCATCCGCTTCTCGAGTGCTTCGACATCTTCCTGGGTTAACGTGCGGTCAAGATCAACGTCGTAATAAAAACCGTTGTCAATAACCGGGCCGATTGCCATTTTGGTATGCGGCCAAAGTTGTTTAATCGCGTGCCCTAACAGGTGCGCACAGGAGTGACGAATGATCTCCAGACCGTCTTCGTCTTTGGCGGTAATGATGGACAGTTGTGCGTCGTTTTCAATCAGATCGCAAGCATCAACCAGTTCGCCATTAACGCGCCCTGCGATACAGGCTTTCGCCAGACCTGGACCAATGTCCAGCGCAACATCCATGGGGCTTACAGCGTGGTCGTAATGGCGTTGGCTGCCATCAGGAAGAGTTATAACAGGCATTTTATATCCTTATTTGCAGTGGTGACCCACACGAAAGATCACATACAAAGAAAAATTTGTTTATTAACAGTTCATTGCGAAACCATCTAGCCAACAAATGCTAAATTGGTTCGCAATCAGGTACACAAATGAAAGACATTAACCTCTCACCTTCCACCCGGTTGAGCGATGTTAACACTAAAAAAAGGGAGATTGTACCTTTCCGTTTCACATTGATTCGATTCGCAATTCGTTTGTAGTGAGTACACCAGCAAAACGCTTAAAGAACCACTGATAACATCACGGTGCGTCTGAAAGGTTTACTGCGAGCGGATTTACAGCAGCATAAACTGAATCCAGCAAAGTTCGTTGCGTGATTTGGCGGTAGTATTTTAAACGCTCATGAGATTAATGACGAAGTGGTCATATCACAATGATAAAAGTGACACAATTCTTATAACAATTTTTCGTGCACATTTCGTTCTGGCGATAATAATTAATCATCATCCTCAAAACCTCCAGATATATATAAGGCGAATAGATTATGAGTCAAAACGATATCATTATCAGAACTCATTATAAGTCTCCTCATAGATTGCACATCGATAGCGACATACCAACACCTTCATCAGAGCCTATTAATAAATTTGCGCGCCAGCTCATCACCCTACTTGATACCTCTGACTTAAGTTCGATGCTGTCATACTGTGTTATTCAGGAATTTACCGCAAACTGTCGAAAAATATCACAAAATTGTTATTCCACTGCCCTTTTTACCATTAACTTTGCCACTTCACCCATCCATGCAGAAAATATACTCATTACATTACACTATAAAAAAGATTTCATTTCCTTATTACTGGAAACCACGCCTATTAAAGCTAACCATTTGCGAAGCATACTGGATTATATTGAACAGGAACAGTTAACTGCTGAAGATCGTAACCATTGTATGAAACTGTCTAAAAAAATCCATAGAGAAAAAACTATACACCCAACAGTAAATCTCAATGGTAGTGCATGTTTTTTGCAATCTCCTTCTGACGCTATTTTTTGTCGCCATCTGTCATTGCAATACGCCCTTGATTCATTGAGAAATGGAAAAGGCAAAGTCAACCTGATTAAACATTACTCCTCCGTTGAATCCATACAGCAGCATATCCCCTTAGTCCGGGATGCGGAGTTCAGAGCATTACTTCGCCATCCTCCTGCAGGGAGTCGCGTTATCGCGAGTAAGGATTTTGGCTTCGCTTTAGATATTTTCTTTTGTCGAATGATGGCAAACAATGTCAGTCATATGTCCGCGATTTTATATATAGACAATCATACTTTGTCAGTAAGGCTACGAATAAAGCAGTCAGTGTATGGACAATTAAATTATGTTGTGTCTGTTTACGACCCGAACGATACCAACGTTGCCGTCAGAGGCACCCACAGGACAGCACGGCGCTTTCTCTCGCTTGATAAGTTCATCAGTTCAGCTCCCGATGCTCAGACCTGGGCTGATAGGTATGTTCGCAACTGTGCAATTGCTATTCTTCCTCTATTACCTGAGGGAGTTCCAGTTGCTATTTTAGCGGGTATCACGACACGAATGCCATTTGCCCCTATACATCCATCGGCAATGTTGTTAATAATGGCCACAGGCCAGACTCAATAGCTTATTACACTATTCAAACAGTTGCCCATACTCCCTGAAAAAGAAATCATTGAAATAATAACTGCGCAGAATAGCGTTGGTACACCTGCTTTATTTCTGGCTATGATGAACGGACAAACTGACAACGTAAAAATATTTATGCAAGAAATCCAGTCACTGGTATACAATCATATCATTCATGAAGATAATCTGGTTAAATTACTGCAAACTAAAAGTGCTAACGAAACACCTGGACTCTATATCTCCATGTTGTATGGATTCGATGAAATAATCGATATCTTTCTGAATGCATTAACCACTCCAATAGCACAAGAACTTTTAAACAAAAAAATGGTGATGGATATTTTAGCCATGAAAACACGTGATGGTGAACCAGGGTTATTTGCTGCAATGGAAAATAATCACCCTTTGTGTTTCACACGGTTCCTCTCTAAAGTTTATGGGATCGCCGTTAAATATAAACTCAGCAAAATCAACATCATGGACTTATTAAAAGGCGCGACAGCACATGGAACCCCTGCTTTATACATCGCCATGAGCAAGGGTAATAAAGACGTCGTGTTATCTTATATATCAACACTGAGTACTTTTGCAAAAAAATATTCTTTTAGTCAACGTCAATTATTCACACTGTTGGCCGCTAAAAATCATGAAAACATGTCAGCTGTTCATATAGCCATTCATCATAATCATTATAAAACTGTAGAAACATATTATGCTGCTATTAATGCAATCAGCCAAAGCCTGAGTTTTAGTGCTGATGAACTAAAAACGTATTTATAACCAGCTATTTATGATATTTGTATATCGATACATAATTTTATTTTTTTCATAAAACGCAGAAACAGTGATCAGGTGTACAACGCCACCCGACGGCTGTAATAACAAAAAATCCCTTGATGCCTGTCCCTTTTGTTACACTCCGTTATCACGCACAAGAGATATGCAGGACACTGGTATGCCGACTAAACACTTTGATAAAAAACACTGGAAGATGGTGGTGGTGCTACTGGCAATCTGTGGCGCTATGTTGTTGCTACGTTGGGCAGCAATGATTTGGGGCTGAGCAGTGACAAACGAAGACAGCCAGACCGCATAACACGGTCCGGCAGATAATTTTACATGCTGTAGCCCAGCGATAAGGTTGTCCGACGATCGGTATGTTCCGGTGCAGACTCTGGAGGTTCAGAGTTCCATGTGACGTTGTAAGCCACTTTCAGTCCAAAATGTTCATTAATAGCAACATTTAATGCGCTTTCGGAGTTCAGCGTTGTGTCTTCCGCGCCAAAGACGGAAACACCCTGCGTAAATTTAGCGTTGTCAGTCAACTGCCATGCATAAGCACCGGAGGCATAGCCCAGCGGCTGAGTTTCACTGGCATTGTCGGTATATTTGTCGTAACGCACACCTGGACCGAATTCAAAGCGGAAACTGTGTACCGGGCCATTCAAAAACTGACGACCATAACCCGCGGTCAACACATCGCGCTCTCGATAGCCGTTATAACGGTCTGTCAGCCAGCTTGCCTGACCAAATAAATAGTCATAATCAGTTAAATTAAAACGGCTACGCCCGCCCGCCGCATATTTTTCTGAAGAACGCTCATCATTAGAAGAAGTATTACTGGCGTTCCCCCACAGCGACCAGGCAGTGGTTTGTCCATACCAGGTCATGGTGGTGTCAGCCGTAAGTGAGGAGCTTTTCGTATTGCCTGATTGTGCAAGATATCCTGCGTTCAGATTACCTTCGAAAGGTTTTTTAGCGCTGGCAGGATCGTCCATGACAGTAAAAACGGAATCATCGGCAGCTGCATTCAGTGACGCAAACATGCCCCCCGCCAACATAACGATGGCAGGAACTGTCTTCAAAAGCTTCATTTATCAAGAGTCCGTACAACAAAAAAAGAGACCATCGCGGTCCCGGAAACTTTCTTAAGGATCAAAGATTAGCGTCCCTGGAAAGGTAACGAATTATAAAAAGGCGCGAATAACTTAGCAATGTATTCTTATTTCATTTTTTGAATAAGCATGTGGCGAAAACAGATTTTTATTTATATATATTTATCTGCAAAATTTTAAATAAAGCTCTAATAAATCATATTGTTAATTTCTTCACTTTCGGCTGATTCGGTGCCAGACTGAAATCAGCCTATAGGAGGAAATGATGGTACGTATCTATACGTTGACACTTGCGCCCTCTCTCGATAGCGCAACAATTACCCCGCAAATTTATCCCGAAGGAAAACTGCGCTGTACCGCACCGGTGTTCGAACCCGGGGGCGGCGGCATCAACGTCGCCCGCGCCATTGCCCATCTTGGAGGCAGTGCCACAGCGATCTTCCCGGCGGGTGGCGCGACCGGCGAACACCTGGTTTCTCTGTTGGCGGATGAAAATGTCCCCGTCGCTACTGTAGAAGCCAAAGACTGGACCCGGCAGAATTTACACGTACATGTGGAAGCAAGCGGTGAGCAGTATCGTTTTGTTATGCCAGGCGCGGCATTAAATGAAGATGAGTTTCGCCAGCTTGAAGAGCAAGTTCTGGAAATTGAATCCGGGGCCATCCTGGTCATAAGCGGAAGCCTGCCGCCAGGTGTGAAGCTGGAAAAATTAACCCAACTGATTTCCGCTGCGCAAAACCAAGGGATCCGCTGCATCATCGACAGTTCTGGCGAAGCGTTAAGTGCAGCACTGGCGATTGGTAACATCGAGTTGGTTAAGCCTAACCAAAAAGAACTCAGTGCGCTGGTGAATCGCGAACTCACCCAGCCAGACGATGTCCGCAAAGCCGCGCAGGAAATCGTTAATAGCGGCAAGGCCAAACGGGTTGTCGTTTCCCTTGGTCCACAAGGAGCGCTGGGTGTTGATAGTGAAAACTGCATTCAGGTGGTGCCACCACCGGTGAAAAGCCAGAGTACCGTTGGCGCTGGTGACAGCATGGTCGGCGCGATGACACTGAAACTGGCAGAAAATGCCTCTCTTGAAGAGATGGTCCGTTTTGGCGTAGCTGCGGGGAGTGCAGCCACACTCAATCAGGGAACACGTCTGTGCTCCCATGACGATACGCAAAAAATTTACGCTTACCTTTCCCGCTAACAAAAACATTCCCCCAGCATTGGGGGAATCACCACCAACCTGTCGGCAACGCGTTTCTCCGACTATGCTCAAAAGTCATGTGATAACAAAGGGGTGAACTATGGCCAGTGGCGATCTTGTCCGTTATGTCATAACCGTCATGTTGCATGAGGATACATTGACTGAAATTAACGAGTTGAATAATTACCTGACTCGCGACGGTTTTTTGCTCACCATGACGGATGATGAGGGAAATATCCATGAGCTGGGGACTAACACTTTTGGACTTATCAGTACCCAAAGTGAAGAAGAAATTAGAGAACTGGTTTCGGGGCTTACCCAAAGTGCAACCGGCAAAGATCCTGAAATCACCATCACGACCTGGGAGGAATGGAATAGCAACAGAAAATAAATGGTTTTTGGGCAATAATCAGTCTGTGGTGTGCGTTAGCTCGTGTTTTTACACCGCATTCTTGCGCTAACCTTATGATCTGGCAGACAACATGGGAGAGACATCATGTGGCAGGCAATCCGTCGTCTTTTGAGCGAGCAGTTAGGTGAAGGCGAAATCGAACTGCGTAATGAACTGCCTGGCGGAGAAGTCCATGCCGCATGGCATTTGCGCTATGCAGGACATGACTTTTTCGTCAAATGTGATGAAAGGGAACTGCTTCCCGGTTTTACCGCCGAAGCCGACCAACTGGAGTTACTGTCGCGTAGTAAAACCGTCACCGTGCCTAAGGTTTGGGCAGTAGGCGCTGACCGTGACTACAGTTTTCTGGTGATGGATTATCTCCCACCTCGTCCGCTGGATGCGCATAGCGCATTTATTCTTGGTCAGCAAATTGCGCGTTTACATCAATGGAGTGACCAACCACAATTTGGCCTCGATTTTGATAACTCGCTCTCCACAACTCCACAGCCCAACACCTGGCAACGTCGCTGGTCAACGTTTTTTGCTGAACAACGGATTGGCTGGCAGTTGGAACTGGCAGCAGAGAAAGGGATCGCTTTCGGCAATATCGACGCCATCGTCGAGCATATTCAGCAGCGTCTGGCCTCGCATCAACCGCAGCCTTCTCTGTTGCACGGCGATTTATGGTCCGGCAACTGTGCGCTGGGTCCGGATGGCCCGTACATTTTCGACCCTGCCTGCTACTGGGGTGACCGAGAGTGCGACCTGGCGATGTTACCGCTGCATACTGAACAGCCGCCACAAATCTATGACGGCTATCAGTCAGTATCCCCGCTACCTGCCGATTTCCTTGAACGTCAACCGGTTTACCAACTCTACACGCTGTTAAATCGTGCAAGATTATTTGGCGGTCAGCATTTGGTTATTGCTCAGCAGTCATTGGATAGATTATTAGCAGCATGATATGGGTTGAGGATAATGGCCGCTCCGTGCGGCCTTTTGATTAAATAAACCCAAGCAGAGAAAAGAACACATAACCTGCAGCAATACAAATAACCGGCAGGATATATAGTGAGAAAAACTGCAGGAAAATAGTATGGTGCGGAACAACAATACGGGACTCAATTTGTTCACGCGTTAGCCCCTCTTCCCCTTTGGCTTTTTCCAGAATGAGTTGATCTTCAACACCTTCCCGCAAGAAGCGCGCCTGGCGACTCATCCGGGCACCGGAATCCTGCAACGCCAGTCCGACAAAAATCAGGATGAAAATCACCCAGAACATAACGTTCACGCCACCATTAAAATTAGGGGTCGGGGAGTTATACCAGAACAGATTCAAAAAAGGCGTATTCGCCTGCATCATATCGATCATGACATGAGTAAAGTCGAGCATGACCGCATTAATGCCTTCCTGGTTTTCCTGCCGGGTATTCATAAATTTCAGCAAAGAAATCAATGTAGAGATCAATGCAGGTATAAAAATCACCCAACCCAAAATCCTTTTCAAAACAGCAATGCGTCCAGCTTGTTGATACGTCATGAGTTCTCCTTGATTAAGACGCGTCGTTTCACTTAGTTTACCTGTAGATATCTGTTTTCGCCCATTCTTTAAAGGCGATATGATAGGCGCTTAATCATAAGCACGGCTTAATACCTTACACATAATGCTCTAAAGGAGAGGTTGTAATGTCAACCCCGCGTCAGATTCTTGCTGCAATTTTTGATATGGATGGATTACTTATCGACTCAGAACCTTTATGGGATCGAGCCGAACTGGATGTGATGGCAAGCCTGGGGGTGGATATCTCCCGTCGTAACGAGCTGCCGGACACCTTAGGTTTACGCATCGATATGGTGGTCGATCTTTGGTACGCCCGGCAACCGTGGAATGGGCCAAGCCGTCAGGAAGTAGTAGAACGGGTTATTGCCCGTGCCATTTCACTGGTTGAAGAGACACGTCCATTATTACCAGGCGTGCGCGAAGCCGTTGCGTTATGCAAAGAACAAGGTTTATTGGTGGGACTGGCCTCCGCGTCACCACTACATATGCTGGAAAAAGTGTTGACCATGTTTGACTTACGCGACAGTTTCGATGCCCTCGCCTCGGCTGAAAAACTGCCTTACAGCAAGCCGCATCCGCAAGTATATCTCGACTGCGCAGCAAAACTGGGCGTTGACCCACTGACCTGCGTAGCACTGGAAGATTCAGTAAATGGCATGATCGCCTCTAAAGCAGCCCGCATGCGTTCCATCGTCGTTCCTGCGCCAGAAGCGCAAAATGATCCACGTTTTGTATTAGCAAACGTCAAACTCTCATCGCTGACAGAACTCACCGCAAAAGACCTTCTCGGTTAATGGCCAGGGGCAGTGATCTCGCTGCCCCTGGTTCTTTATCTGAATTTGCATTCAACTGACGGATTAATCGTCAATTTAAGAGAAAGAGTTACACCGTCACCACTTCCGTGCACTGTATAAAAATCCTATACTGTACGTATCGACAGTTTAGTGAGTTTTATCATGACGGCGGAAGGTCACCTTCTCTTTTCTATTGCTTGTGCGGTATTTGCCAAAAATGCCGAGCTGACGCCCGTGCTGGCACAGGGTGACTGGTGGCATATTGTCCCTTCCGCAATCCTGACGTGTTTGTTACCGGACATCGATCACCCAAAGTCGTTTCTTGGGCAGCGATTAAAGTGGATATCAAAACCGATCGCCCGCGCTTTTGGGCATCGTGGTTTTACCCACAGTCTGCTGGCGGTATTTGCGCTGCTGGCAACCTTTTACCTTAAGGTTCCTGAAAGCTGGTTCATTCCGGCTGATGCGCTACAAGGAATGGTGCTGGGTTATTTAAGCCACATACTTGCCGATATGCTGACACCCGCCGGTGTTCCCCTGCTCTGGCCATGTCGCTGGCGTTTCCGCTTGCCTATCCTGGTTCCCCAAAAGGGCAACCAACTGGAACGTTTTATCTGCATGGCATTATTTGTCTGGTCGGTATGGATGCCCCATTCATTACCCGAAAACAGCGCGGTTCGTTGGTCATCGCAAATGATCAATACCTTGCAGATCCAGTTTCATCGGCTTATTAAGCATCAGGTTGAATACTAAAAAGGCAAAAATCACCTTTCTGGAATAAGCAATTCCATTTGAATATAAGAGCCAGCTCACAGTTCTGTTAATCTTGCGCCAACACTATGACTGCTACGCAGTGATAGAAATAATAAGATCAGGAGAACGGGGATGAACTTTCCATTAATTGCGAACATCGTGGTGTTCGTTGTACTGCTGTTTGCGCTGGCTCAGACCCGCCACAAACAGTGGAGTCTGGCGAAAAAAGTGCTGGTGGGTCTGGTGATGGGTGTGGTTTTTGGCCTTGCCCTGCATACCATTTATGGTTCTGACAGCCAGGTACTTAAAGATTCTGTACAGTGGTTTAACATCGTTGGTAACGGCTATGTTCAACTGCTGCAAATGATCGTTATGCCGTTAGTCTTCGCCTCTATTCTGAGCGCGGTTGCCCGTCTGCATAACGCATCTCAGTTAGGCAAAATCAGTTTTCTGACCATCGGTACGCTTTTGTTTACCACACTGATTGCGGCGCTGGTCGGTGTGCTGGTCACCAACCTGTTTGGTTTGACGGCTGAAGGTCTGGTTCAGGGTGGTGCAGAAACTGCACGTCTGAACGCCATCGAAAGTAACTATGTTGGTAAAGTCTCTGACCTGAGCGTTCCGCAGCTGGTCTTGTCCTTTATCCCGAAAAACCCGTTTGCCGATCTGACCGGAGCCAATCCGACGTCAATTATCAGCGTGGTAATTTTTGCCGCATTCCTCGGTGTAGCTGCGCTGAAACTGCTGAAGGATGATGCGCCGAAAGGTGAACGCGTCTTAACCGCTATCGATACCCTGCAAAGCTGGGTGATGAAACTGGTTCGCCTGGTCATGCAGTTGACCCCTTACGGCGTTCTGGCACTAATGACCAAAGTGGTTGCAGGTTCTAACCTGCAAGACATCATCAAACTGGGAAGTTTCGTTGTCGCGTCCTACCTCGGTCTGCTGATTATGTTTGCAGTGCATGGCATTCTGCTGGGCATTAATGGCGTGAGTCCGCTGAAGTACTTCCGTAAGGTATGGCCTGTGCTGACGTTTGCCTTTACCAGCCGTTCCAGTGCTGCGTCTATCCCACTGAATGTGGAAGCACAAACGCGTCGTCTGGGCGTTCCTGAATCCATCGCCAGTTTCGCCGCCTCTTTCGGTGCGACCATTGGTCAGAACGGCTGCGCCGGTTTGTATCCGGCAATGCTGGCGGTGATGGTTGCGCCTACGGTTGGCATTAACCCGCTGGACCCGATGTGGATTGCGACGCTGGTCGGTATTGTTACCGTTAGTTCCGCAGGCGTTGCCGGTGTCGGTGGTGGTGCAACTTTCGCCGCACTGATTGTGCTGCCTGCGATGGGCCTGCCAGTAACCCTGGTGGCGCTGTTAATCTCCGTTGAACCGCTTATCGACATGGGCCGTACGGCGCTAAACGTTAGTGGCTCGATGACAGCTGGCACGCTGACCAGCCAGTGGCTGAAGCAAACCGATAAAGCCATTCTGGATAGCGAAGACGACGCCGAACTGGCACACCGTTAATTCTTATGCTGGCAACGGTCCGTTTTGTATAGGGGCCGTTGCTTTACTTTTTAAATGTTCCATCGCGGCGATGCATACTGACTCATATTTAAACAGATCGTCAGCGAAAAAAATGTCCAACTTATCAATACATTCCTGGCTCAATGAATGTGCCTGTAGTGAGAAGCTTAAAACCTCATACCCGAGACGTTTTCTAAGTGAACTATCTGGAATACTCATAATATCTTCAAGCACACCACTTCCCATTCCCGGAAGATTTAGTGGATTAAAAAGAAGATTGATATTAAGCATTGATATTATCGAAGGAAACTTTAGGAGACTCTCATTTTTTTTGAATCGCAGCAAAAATGCTCCCGGCAGGATGTATATAATTTTTTTCATAGTATATAGTCCTTAAATAATGAATAACCAACCTATTTTTATATTGATCAAATTCGTCATTTTTTCGGGTCAGAATTCACAGGTAAAATCCATCCCAACAAAATTCTCATTAATATCTCTTATCCGAAACTCACTGCCATAAAGATTATTAATTATCACTCTATATTTAACATTGTCCTGCAGATACGTATCAAAACTAAGTGCTGGCGCTCCTGGCTTTGAGGCATCATAGTTAATGTTAGACATATAGGCAATCATACGATTGAAGTTCGACTCTGCTATTTCATCGCAGTCACATTGACCCGTTGATATAAAGAAAGTGAGTGCCGCCATGGTAGACTCAAGCCTTTCTTTAAAAGAGTCGAAAGCCAGGCTTTTAATATTTAAATCACCATAATTACTCTGTATTAAGTTTGTAGAAAACATCTCCCGCCCCATATTGTTCACAAAATTATTATCTCATTTAAATCTAAGTCACTTACAATATAAGTTTAAGAGCGACGCCACAGGATGAACTATCAAAAATAGCTCATCATGATTAGCAAAACTTAACCATTTTAAAATAAATAAACAATTAAAGAAAAAAGATCACTTATTTATAGCAATAGATCGTCAAAGGCAGCTTTTTGTTACTGGTGGTTTGAATGAATGTAGCAATGAAATACAGAATTTCAGGTCATGTAACTCCCGGCAAAACCGGGAGGTACGTAATCTTTACTCAGTCACTTCCCCTTCCTGGCGGATCTGATTTGCCCAACGCTGGGCGGATTCAGGCACAGTAAACGCCGGTGAGCGCAGAAATGACTCTCCCATCAGTACGAACGCAACATATTTGCCACGCAGCATCCAGACATCACGAAACGAATCCATCTTTATCGCATGTTCTGGCGGCGCGGGTTCCGTGCGTGGGACATAGCTAATAATCTGGCGGTTTTGCTGGCGGAGCGGTTTCTTCATTACTGGCTTCACTAAACGCATATTAAAAATCAGAAAAACTGTAGTTTAGCCGATTTAGCCCCTGTACGTCCCACTTTGCGTGTATTTCATAACACCGTTTCCAGAATAGTCTCCGAAGCGGGATCTGGCTGATGGTCTATAGTTAGAGGGTTTTTTGACCAAAACAGCGGCCCTTTCAGTAATAAATTAAGGAGACGAGTTCAATGTCGCAACATAACGAAAAGAACCCACATCAGCACCAGTCACCACTACACGATTCCAGCGAAGCGAAACCGGGGATGGACTCACTGGCACCTGAGGACGGATCTCATCGTCCAGCGGCTGAACCAACACCGCCAGGTGCACAACCTACCGCCCCTGGGAGCCTGAAAGCCCCTGATACACGTAACGAAAAACTTAATTCTCTGGAAGACGTACGCAAAGGCAGTGAAAATTATGCGCTGACCACTAATCAGGGCGTGCGCATCGCCGATGATCAAAACTCACTGCGTGCCGGTAACCGTGGTCCAACGCTGCTGGAAGATTTTATTCTGCGCGAGAAAATCACCCACTTTGACCATGAGCGCATCCCGGAACGTATTGTTCATGCACGCGGATCAGCAGCTCACGGTTATTTCCAGCCATATAAAAGCTTAAGCGATATCACCAAAGCGGATTTCCTCTCAGATCCGAACAAAATCACCCCAGTATTTGTTAGGTTCTCTACCGTTCAGGGTGGCGCTGGCTCTGCCGATACCGTGCGTGATATCCGTGGTTTTGCCACCAAGTTCTATACTGAAGAGGGTATTTTTGACCTCGTTGGCAATAACACGCCAATCTTCTTTATCCAGGATGCGCATAAATTCCCCGATTTTGTTCATGCGGTAAAACCAGAACCGCACTGGGCAATTCCACAAGGGCAAAGTGCCCACGATACTTTCTGGGATTATGTTTCTCTGCAACCTGAAACTCTGCACAACGTGATGTGGGCGATGTCGGATCGCGGCATCCCCCGCAGTTACCGCACCATGGAAGGCTTCGGTATTCACACCTTCCGCCTGATTAATGCCGAAGGGAAGGCAACGTTTGTACGTTTCCACTGGAAACCACTGGCAGGTAAAGCCTCACTCGTTTGGGATGAAGCACAAAAACTCACCGGACGTGACCCGGACTTCCACCGCCGCGAGTTGTGGGAAGCCATTGAAGCAGGCGATTTTCCGGAATACGAACTGGGCTTCCAGTTGATTCCTGAAGAAGATGAATTCAAGTTCGACTTCGATCTTCTCGATCCAACCAAACTGATCCCGGAAGAACTGGTGCCCGTTCAGCGTGTCGGCAAAATGGTGCTCAATCGCAATCCGGATAACTTCTTTGCCGAAAACGAACAAGCAGCATTCCATCCAGGTCATATTGTTCCTGGTCTGGACTTCACCAACGATCCGCTGTTGCAGGGACGTTTGTTCTCCTATACCGATACACAAATCAGTCGTCTTGGTGGGCCGAATTTCCATGAGATTCCGATTAACCGTCCGACCTGCCCTTACCACAACTTCCAGCGTGATGGCATGCATCGTATGGGGATCGACACTAACCCGGCGAATTACGAACCGAACTCGATCAACGATAACTGGCCGCGCGAAACACCGCCGGGACCGAAACGCGGCGGTTTTGAATCATATCAGGAACGCGTGGAAGGAAATAAAGTTCGTGAGCGCAGTCCATCGTTTGGCGAATATTATTCCCATCCGCGTCTGTTCTGGCTAAGTCAGACGCCATTCGAGCAGCGCCATATTGTCGATGGTTTCAGTTTTGAGTTAAGCAAAGTCGTTCGTCCGTATATTCGTGAGCGCGTTGTTGACCAGCTGGCGCATATTGATCTCACTCTGGCCCAGGCGGTGGCGAAAAATCTCGGTATCGAACTGACTGACGACCAGCTGAATATCACCCCACCTCCGGACGTCAACGGTCTGAAAAAGGATCCATCCTTAAGTTTGTACGCCATTCCTGACGGTGATGTGAAAGGTCGCGTGGTAGCGATTTTACTTAATGATGAAGTGAGATCGGCAGACCTTCTGGCCATTCTCAAGGCCCTGAAGGCCAAAGGCGTTCATGCCAAACTGCTCTACTCCCGAATGGGTGAAGTGACTGCGGATGACGGTACGGTGTTGCCTATAGCCGCTACCTTTGCCGGTGCACCTTCGCTGACGGTCGATGCGGTCATTGTCCCTTGCGGCAATATCGCGGATATCGCTGACAACGGCGATGCCAACTACTACCTGATGGAAGCCTACAAACACCTTAAACCGATTGCGCTGGCGGGAGACGCGCGCAAGTTTAAAGCAACAATCAAGGTCGCTGACCAGGGTGAAGAAGGGATTGTGGAAGCTGACAGCGCCGACGGTAGTTTTATGGATGAACTGTTAACGCTGATGGCAGCACACCGCGTGTGGTCACGCATTCCTAAGATTGACAAAATTCCGGCGTAAATATGGATAAGGTCACGTCCCCTGGGGAGTGACCTTACCACCTTACTTACACATTAAGATAACTACCCAACCGATAACCACGCTCAGCAATTGCATATTTCAACGACGCTGATGTCAGCACTTCCAGCTCCGTTAACCGTGGGAAACAGTAAGCACTCTGACGGATAGTATTATCGATAAACGCAGGATGACACATCACCTCCAGCGAAAGATCACCCCGATGGCTTGCGTCATCCAGCACTTGCAGGAACAGTGCCTCGCTAATCTCTTCACCATAAAACGCGCTACTGAATCCCTGAGAACTGCGCAGATTAGCCGGTAAATCACCAGAGTTAGATAGCGGCTGACGGTCGATGCGCAACGCAATCCCCTCTTCAGCCGCAAACCTGGCAACAATCGGGAAAATCTGCGGGAACATATGCACATGATGATGGCTATCAAGATGCGTAGGTTTGCGTCCAAATAGCTCAATGAAACGCAAATACTGACTGGCAAGCTCCTGAGTAATTTCTTCCAGCGGTAAAGCATCTTCTTCTGCCAACTGCCAGATCCATTTTCCCAGCACACCATCGCGGGTTAACCCCGGCATAGCTGTCAGTGGCTTGCCCATAGTAAGGACAAAGTGCATCCCTATGGCCAGACTCGGTTCATCACGACTCAACTGCACCGCATGGTCAATAGCCTGCCCATTCACCAGCGCCGTCGTCGATGTGACAATCCCATTGCGACAGGCCTCGATAATGCCGTAGTTCTGACCTTTGCTTAAGCCAAAATCATCGGCATTAACAATCAGTAAGCGTTCCATAATCAGCCTCGGTTAATGTGCTTTTTTAAGCTCTGCGATGCAGTCGGCAAAATTTGGCAGCCATTTCTCGTGCGCCAGAATCATCTCGCGTGCCAGCAGCTCAGCATCGCGATCGGAATGCACCAACGGACTAAGGTTTAGCGCCAGTAACACATCGTTAAATTCTCCGCTAAGTGCGGCGTTGCTGGCAGCAATCTCGAAGCCTTTAATGGTGTGAATCAGCCCCATCACTTTATCATCGAAATGCGTAATGCGCGGATGTGGCGTCGCGCCATCGCGCCCCAGCTTACAGGTCATTTCTACCGCCCAGTCTGCCGGAATATTATCAATATGCCCATGATGCGGGATATTAACGTAATGTTCAGCTTGCTTGTCGTTGTAGATAGCGTTGATCACTTCGCACGCTGCATCAGAGTAATAAGCCCCACCGCGCTGTTCCAGTTCTTTCGGCTTAACTTTCAACTCCGGATTTTTATACAGCTCAAAAAGTTGTTTCTCGACTTTCTGTACTACCTGTGCTCGTGCGCCGCCTTTGTAGTATTCGCCCATTTCAATAGCCAGCATCTCTTTCTGCTTGAAGTAATACAGCAGATAAGAACATGGCAGCAGATTTAACGAACGAATTAAGCCCTCACTAAATGGCAGATCGAAAATATTTTTTACAGAGGACGCTTTTAACTGCCCTGACGCCACACCATCAAGCAATTCGGCAAAGCGCGACTTGCCATTTACCAGCACATCCTTAATGAACACCATATGGTTGAGGCCGAACAGATCGATAGATAAATCATCGCTGTCTTTCAGCATCAGAACATCGCGAATAAACATCTTCATGCCGATCGGAATATTACACACGCCGATAAAGCGTTTAAATCCGGTATGACGATAAACGGCTTCAGTGACCATTCCCGCCGGGTTAGTGAAGTTAATCACCCATGCATTCGGACAAAGTTCTTCGACATCTTTTACGATGTCAAAAATCACCGGAATGGTACGCAGACCTTTAAACAGACCGCCCGCGCCGTTGGTTTCCTGACCAAGATAACCATGACTTAATGGAATACGTTCATCCAGTTCGCGCGCCGGTAATTGGCCTACGCGCAGTTGGGTAGTAACGAAATCAGCATCTTTCAATGCTTCGCGGCGATCCAGCGTTTTATAAAGCTTCATCGGGACGCCAGCGTTATCAATCATCCGTTGGCAGAGTTCAAAAATGATATCCAGTTTCTCTTTACCATCTTCGACATCCACCAGCCATAATTCGCTGACCGGCAATTCGTGATAACGCTTAATAAATCCTTCCAGTAACTCCGGGGTATAGCTGCTCCCGCCACCAATAGTGACGACTTTTAATTTCTGGCTCATAATTTCTCCCTTCAGTACAGAATACTGATATCTGGCATATCTGCCCCCCCGGACATAAATAATCCAGCAACAGGACAGATATGTGAATTGTCAGGTATAACGACTTACTGATTAAATTCAGTCAATTTCTTACGATAGCTCTTAGGCGTAAAGGACGTTAATTTCTTAAACGTTTTAATAAACAAACTCGGGCTACTATAACCGGCCTCAAACGCAATATCCGTCACGGAATAGTTGGTCATTTCCAGTTGTTTTTTGGCAAAATTAATACGGATCTCATTAATAATCTGCATTGGTGTTTTGCCATAATATCGTTGAGTCGCTCGCGTCAAATATTCCTGTGATTTGGCTGACAACGTCACCATATTCTCCAGCGCCGATTCACTAAACTGCTCTTTATCATGCATCTTTTCTACCGTACTTTTCAGCCACTGCGGTACATCATCAATCACCTGTTCTTCGCGGTAATGACGTAAACGGTTAATGACATAAAAAGTAACCATCTCAACAAACTCTTCCAGCCCTGTTTCGCGGAAATTCAATGAAGAAATCACTGTTTCCACATAGGTGAGAAAAGCGTTATTGGTCCGGTATACCTGCGAAGCGACAAAGCAATAAGGCAACAACGGCAGGTAATGCTGCTCAAAAAAGCGTTTACTGATCCCAACGTTCAATATACGCGTGGCACCAAACTCATAAAAACTTTGATGGTGCGAACCTAACGGAATAAAAACAAAATCGCCCCGTTCCAGTAACACGCGCTTACCGTTAATCTCCTGGAAATAACGCCCGGTTAATACCAGAGTAAATTCATAATAGTCGTGCTGATGCAGCCCGCTGATACTCTCAGTTTTGTTATAGATAAACACATGGAAGTTTTTGCCATTAAACAACTGCTGTTCTCGGGCAGTGGCAATTTCCGGCGCGTTAATCACTGGCTGCATCATCGACTCCTTATGCCTTCAGTTTTTCATGAAGCTCAATTAATTCAGTAATCAGTTCACGCGCAAGCATGGACGTCATTAAATGATCCTGAGCGTGGACCAGCACCAGACTCACTTTCATCTTACCTTCGCCCGCATCGCCTTCAATCAGTTTCGTCTGTACCAGATGCGCTTCATTCAATGCCATCCGTGACTGATCCATCATGGCTTTTGCTGCAGCAAAATCGCCCTGCTTCGCCTGTTTCAGTGCCGCATACGCCAGGCTGCGCGCTTGTCCGGAGTTGATGATAAGCCCCATCACCACTTCTTCCAGCTCTTCAGCTTCCGTTTGCGTATCGGGAATGTTATCGAGATCCATCATACATCGTTCCTCTCTATTCTTACCGGCACGATTACCCGTACCGGCATCGATTAAAATTTCAGGGCGTTAGCGATATCTTCTTCGCTCTCTTCTTTATCAATCGCGTTTTGTGCTTTGTTAGCCACCACAACAAAGGGCAGATAAATTAACGTTGCGATACCAAGGTTGAAGAGTGCGACCAGCAATGCGGCGACGCTACCGTTGGTGTTAAAGAAGGCTCCCAGACCGGTTGGCATGGTCCACGGTGCAATATTGGTCACCGGAGGAATGATGCCCATGTAGTACGCTGCGAGGGTGATTGCCGCCAGAATCGGTTGTACCAGTACAAACGGGATAAACATCACCGGGTTCATGATAATTGGCAGACCAAACAGAATCGGTTCGTTAATCTGGAAGATGCCGGACGGCAGCGCCAGTTTTGCCACCTGACGATAATCAGCACGGCGAGAGGCGATAAAGATAGCCAGGATCAGGCCTAAAGTCGCACCACTGCCCCCAAGGAAAATAAAGGAGTCCAGCATCGGCTTGGCCCAGATATGGAAGGTCTTACCGGCTGCCAGCGCCGCTTCGACGGAACCATATTGCTGATAGGTCGCGATATTTTCCAGCGCCCACGGCGTCATAATGCCGTTGTCCAGTGCGGTCAGCGCCAGCGCGCCATGAATACCGAAGAACCAGAGCAGTGGAACAAAGATCACATAGGCCCAGCCCACCACGCTACCCAACGATGCCAGTGGGGTTGAGATGGTATCCATAATGATCTGATGGAAGTTGGTGCCCCAGGTATTCAACGCCCAGGCAATAATCCCCATCACGGAAAGAATAATAAAGCCGGGAATTAATGCCGAGAAGGAACGCGATACTGAAGCAGGTACGCTGTCGGGCAGTTTAATGACCCAATTGCGGCGGACAATAAAGGTAAACATTTCTGCCACCACCAGGCCAATAATAATCCCGGAGATGATATTCGCCCCACCTAACCAGTTTGCGCCAACCGCATAGGCCTCACCGACACTATATGGGGTGACGGTCATAAATGCTGCAACGGATAACAACCCAGCCGCCAGCGCATCGACTTTACGCTCTTCTGCCAGCGCCATGCCAATAAAGAACGGTGCCATTAAAGACATTATCCCTAATGTTCCGTTATATACGTTGCCGCCAATACCTTTCAGACCATTAAGTGTTTCAATGGTTGAGGCGTCGAGGCGAATACCTAAGGAATAAAAAAACGACCCCTCCCCAAAGCTTAGAAAAACGTTGTTAATTAATACAAACATGGCCCCCGCAAGGGTTAACGGCATTAAGCGAATAAAGCCATTTTTGATTGCATTAACGTGTGGCTGCTTTCCTATTTTAACTGCAAAAGGGAGGAGTACCTTTTCAAGCGATGCAATAACATTACTCATAGAAAAATACCCTTAAAAACCGCAATTTAAATATTGCGGTATTGATTTATGAAATAACTCTTTGACGGGAAAATTTAAAATAAATTAATTTGCTGCGGCTTTTTTAATCGCTGCAACCGCAGCCTTAAGCACGCCTAAACCATCGACTTTGCCATAAAGCAGCGAGTCAATTACTTCAACCGGTTTGTTGGGTAACAAACGCTGGATTTCGGGCAACATATAAGCAATCTGCGGCCCTAATAACACGACATCGGCATTCTGACCTTTTTCACCAGCCAGTGTTTCCGGAAATGCTTCAATAATGACCGGAACTTCATATTTTTCTGCCTGTGCGCGCATTTTTGATACCAGTAAAGAGGTAGACATGCCCGCAGAACAAAACAGATAAATGTGTTTCTTTTCCATAAAACTGCCCTCATCGACGATTATCTGTCAGCCAGACACTCCGCAAGCCTTAACCTGCTTCCATGCTCTGGGTAACTTGCGAAACCAACATGACTTTTTTTGTGGCTGAAAGGAGTATACGGTATAGACCTGAGCAATAGTATTTCTTTGACCTTATAAATTGTCTCTCCTTGACCTGCGGTTATGACCCTCTTCACATTTCGGGCAAATAATTCGCGAAGATAATTAAGAACTCAGGCCAAAAAAAACCGGCGCAATGGCCGGTTTCCGTTGTAACTCAAGCTTTCAGGCGAAGTGATTACTTCGCAGCCTGTGGATCAGTGTCGTATTCAGCACAGGTCTGATAACCGGAGTTGATGACATGTCCGGTATCATCTAACGCGACAAAGTAGGTTTCTGCTTTACCATCACGTTGACCCAGGATGTAGGTCTGGCAAGTACCACGAGCATGGATCATGCTCACTTCAGACGAAGGCTTACCTGCAATTTGTGCAACCTGCGCCCGGCTCATGCCTTTTTTGACGTCTTTCACCACAGGCTGTACAAACTGGTCTTTAGTACGATCATAAGCCGTACAACCCGCCAGCATGGTTAATACCGCCGCTGCACTCAGAATTCCTGCCATATTCTTGTTCATATTCCGTCCTCTTGTTTATCAGCGTGTTAGATAAGCCTGGAATACATTGGGCGCTTTTTCAAGCCCGTGAACGAAACGGCTCCGCTTTCAGAGGATTCCTGTATGATGTTTTAACCACCATTCAGCCCGCTGTCGCTTGTCGTTTCAGTAGCAACGGGTTAGCTTTAAGGAAGTTTTGTCTTTTCTGTCTGGAGGGGTTCAATGACATTGCAACAACAAATAATAAAGGCGCTGGGCGCAAAACCGCAGATTAATGCTGAAGAGGAAATTCGTCGTAGTGTCGATTTTCTGAAAAGCTACCTGCAAACTTATCCGTTCATTAAATCACTGGTGCTCGGGATCAGCGGCGGTCAGGACTCCACGCTTGCCGGAAAGCTGTGCCAGATGGCGATTAATGAGCTGCGCCAGGAAACTGGCAACGAATCACTGCAATTTATTGCCGTACGCCTGCCCTATGGTGTTCAGGCCGACGAACAAGATTGCCAGGATGCCATTGCCTTTATTCAACCGGATCGCGTATTAACCGTTAATATCAAGGGCGCGGTATTGGCTAGCGAGCAGGCATTGCGGGAAGCAGGCATTGAACTGAGCGATTTTGTCCGTGGCAATGAAAAAGCGCGTGAGCGGATGAAAGCACAATATAGCATTGCGGGTATGACCAGCGGTGTCGTGGTGGGCACCGATCATGCAGCAGAAGCCATTACCGGATTCTTCACTAAATATGGTGACGGCGGTACGGACATTAATCCGCTGTATCGTCTCAACAAACGTCAGGGTAAACAGTTACTGGCGGCATTAGGTTGCCCGGAACACCTTTATAAGAAAGCGCCAACGGCCGATCTGGAAGATGATCGCCCTTCTCTGCCAGATGAAGTGGCACTCGGCGTGACCTATGACAATATCGACGACTATCTGGAAGGGAAAAACGTACCTGAACAGGTCGCCAGAACAATAGAGAACTGGTATCTGAAAACCGAACATAAACGCCGTCCGCCAATTACCGTTTTCGATGATTTCTGGAAAAAGTAATAATTTGCACCTATTGGATTGTGCGAAAAAGAGTAATTTGTTCACGCCGGATGCGGCGTGAACGCCTTGTTCGACCTACAAAACTATGCAAATTCAATACATTGCAGGAGTCGAATAGGCCTGACAGGCGTAGCACGTCAGACGGTGTAACCTTTGTCATCAACCCGCCTCTTTTTTAATCGCCTCCCGCCTGTTATACTGGATAGATAACCAGCATTCGGAGTCAACAGTGGTACGGCGTTTAACTTCTCCGCGGCTCGAATTTGAAGCTGCGGCAATTTATGAATATCCCGAACATTTACGTTCATTCCTTAATGACTTACCCACCCGACCAGGGGTGTATCTGTTTCATGGCGAAAGTGACACCATGCCGCTCTATATCGGCAAAAGCGTTAATATCCGCAGTCGGGTGCTTTCTCATTTACGCACCCCGGATGAAGCCGCCATGCTACGGCAATCCCGGCGAATTAGCTGGATCTGCACCGCAGGCGAAATCGGCGCTCTGCTCCTTGAAGCGCGATTAATCAAAGAACAACAGCCGCTGTTTAATAAACGGTTGCGCCGCAATCGCCAGCTCTGTGCCCTGCAATTAAATGAAAAGCGCGTCGATGTGGTGTATGCCAAAGAGGTGGATTTTTCACGAGCCCCCAACCTGTTTGGCCTGTTTGCCAATAGGCGCGCAGCTTTGCAAGCATTGCAGAGCATCGCTGATGAACAAAAACTTTGTTATGGCCTGTTGGGACTGGAACCGTTAAGTCGCGGTCGTGCATGTTTTCGTTCAGCGCTAAAACGTTGCGCCGGAGCATGCTGCGGTAAAGAGAGCCATGAGGAACATGCGCTACGCTTGCGCCAGTCTCTGGAGCGTTTGCGGGTGGTGTGTTGGCCTTGGCAAGGTGCGGTGGCACTGAAAGAACAGCACCCGGAAATGACTCAATATCATATTATTCAAAACTGGCTGTGGCTGGGGGCGGTTAATTCGCTGGAAGAAGCGACAACGTTAATTCGGACACCCGCCGGGTTTGATCACGACGGTTATAAAATTCTTTGTAAGCCGCTGCTTTCCGGTAACTATGAAATTACTGAACTTGATCCGGCGAATGACCAGCGAGCCAGTTGATTTCACTGAACAACAGTTTACCTTGCGGTTGTAAAAGCCGCAGGGTGTGCCTGCCATCGAACCAGCACGCGCCCTGGTCGGTAGTGAGCAATTTATCGCCCAGTTGCCACGCCCCGTTAATCACAAACACCACCCCGCCGCATGAGCCAAAGGTAGTAAACGTACGTTCGGCAATTCTGACTTTCGCCTTACAGACATCCAGGCGTGTCATGATGTTGAAATCCATCGACATCTGCCCTGCCGTCAGTTTCGCTTTTACCACCTGGTCCGCTGCAAAGGCAAAAGGCTGTAACGGTTTTAAGGTATGGTTAAAGCGGTCTGCGCTTTCAAGGAGCATCTCGCCGCCTTCCAGCAACGTCACTATCCTTTCCATGCCGGGAAACAAAGAAAACTCCCCATTCGCCGCGATGGATGCAATGCTGGCACGCCAGTAAAAATCACGTTTTGCCGGTGGGAAAGTGCAAATTTCGCGCGTTTCACCGGCAGCATTTCGCCACAGATTCACCGACATTTTACGCATATCAAAGTATTCCATACTCGCTCCCGGCCCGTTCTTTTCATTGTTATCGTTCAGGTAACCGTGGATGGTTATCGGCAACTCGGGTGATTTACGTTAGTGGTGATCAGGCTTTTTTTACAACTGTTTGAGAAGAGAAAAGAAAACCGCCGATCCTGTCCACCGCATTACTGCAAGGTAGTGGACAAGACCGGCGGTCTTAAGTTTTTTGGCTGAAAGATTATTCAGCAGTTGCAGGCATTTTACCTTTTGCCGCTGGACGTTCTGTCAGACGCTTCTCAAAATTAGCATTAAATTGCTTTTTCTGTTCCGGCGTCAGGATGTTGTAAATTTTGTTCTGGGTTTCCATGTGCGCCAGCATGTTAGCTTTGCGCTGTTCTTCCATTTTTGCGATCTGCGCTTCAGCTTTTGCTTTATCGAAGGTATCGCTGGCAATGATGTCATGCATTGCGCGGCGTTCTTCCAGCGGCGGACGTTTCATCTGGTCACGCTGGCCTTTCATGATTTCGCGGATCTGCTGTTTCTGCGCGTCGGTCAGGTTCAGGTCTTTGAACATCATGTCCTGATGCGGACCGAACTTGCCTTTGTGGTGCATCATCGGCTTCGCGTCAGCCGGTGCTGCGGTAGTGGTGTCTGCGGCATGGGTCAGGTTAGCCGCGCCAAGAGCCAGGGTAGAGGCAACAAACAGTGCAGTTAATTTACGCATATTCTATATCCTTCCTTTCAGTTATTTATTACGGCTTTCTTAAGTAGCGTGCCGTGTTGACGAGATTAACTTTACTGACTTTAGCGTCAATTAATCAGAGCAACGGTAAAACAATGAAAGTGTAAAAAACACTTTTGCGCCAATTATGGAGAAAAAAAGAAAATTTGATGGAGAGTGATGAGAGAATATTACAACACGATGATTTTGCAGAGATTATGAAGAACTATACCGGATGACTGGTGATAAATAAAGCAAATAACCAGGATTAATCTGTATTAATTTATAAGAAAGCAACTTAATACCCGCAGAATGATTTCTGCGGGTAAGTATTAGCTTATTTTTTCGAGCATTAATCCCGCGCGTAATCCCAACGCTACCAACGGATTAGGGAATAACACATACTCTACATCATGGGTTACGGTAAAACGTTCCTCTCCGTCCTGCGCCAGCAATGTTCCTTTCTCAAACGGCATAAAATTCAGCGTGTCACTTGCCATATGCATTTCGAAGGACGGCGAGTGGCGAGTAATTTGCGAAACCACCCGATAACGGAGCGGCGGTGTTCTCACGATACCGACACTCTCACCAGATAGCAGCGCAGCAATTGCGCTGGCAGTTACTGCAAACTGGCGAAGATCGTTTTGCCCAAAGGGCAACGCTTTGCCAAGTTCCAGCGTACAGGCCAGCGCGCCAAAATGTCTGGCGCTGAAATGGGTAAACGTACCACCAGGTTCCTGATGGAACACCAGCGCCTCCAGCCCCGCCGCACCCAGCCACGTCAGAAATTTCTCGTCCCAGGGAATGTCGCGTTGCGGTAATACACCGAACTGCGGATGCAAGGAGCCACGAATTGCGGTATGTAGATCAAGGTGCCAGCGCACAGATTCTTTGCCCAGGTCATAAAAATCTTCCAGGCACTGTTCCAGTTCGCGCGCCCGACAGGTTTCTCCGCTTTCAGCAAATAGCTGCCAACGACCGCCAAACATTCGATTCATATCGCTATGGCAATAACGTTTCCCTTGCTTCAGCGCAGGAGGATTCCCGAGGATCACCAGCAACCGCCAACGTAACGGGATCTCGCCGTGAGATATCGCGCCAAGCAACGCGTCCAGCATCTCCACAGGTGCCGTCTCATTACCGTGTATTCCCGCTGAAATCACCAGTGCGCCTTGCGGTGGCGTTAATGGCGTCAGTTCCAGCACACCATCGTCCAGCCAGCGCCAGCGAACACCGTTGATTTCTCGCTCGGTGATGACAGGTTTTTTACCCGTTAAGGTCAGAGCAAGAAAATTATCCATTGCCCCCTCCCTCGCGCTGGAACGGATAAACCGAACCGAGATTCAGTAATTGGCTCAATACATCCAGTGCTTCCCGCCCTTCGCGCAGCAATTGCGGGTCGGCCAGATCGGCCGCAGTAAGGCGATCGCGGTAGTAACGATCCACCCAGTCATTGAGCGCATTAAACAGCGTATCGTTCATCATCACCGCCGGATTCACCGCCCGGCGTTCTTCTTCTGTCAATACCACGCGCAACCGCAGGCACGCCGGACCGCCGCCGTTTGCCATGCTTTCACGTAAATCAAAGACTTTTAGTTCGCTAATCGGATTGTCCGCGGCAAGGAGTTCATTGAGATAACCCCATACTCCGGCGTGCTCACGGCACTCCTGCGGCAGCACAAGCAGCATGGAACCGTCATCACGGCTCAACAGTTGGCTGTTAAACAGATAGGTCGAAACCGCATCCGACACGGAAACCTGCGCCGTGGGCACCTCTATTGCCATAAAGCTATTGACCCGCGCACGCAGGTTTGCCAGTAACTGCGCCTGGCGAGCGAACGCCTGTTGATGGCAAAACAGTACCTGGCGGTTACTCACGGCAATCACGTCATTATGAAAAACGCCCTGGTCGATAACGTCCGGGTTTTGCTGGGCGAAAATCACCTGTTGGGGATTCACCTGATTCAGCCTTGCCACCGCCTCGCTGGCTTCGCGAGTCTGTCGCGCCGGATAACGGGAAGGCCGGGTATCATTACCTTCTTCTCGCCCGTAGACAAAAAGTTGAATACCCGGTTCACCGTAATGACCGCCGAGACGATTGTGGTTTGCCGCCCCCTCATCACCGAGCAACGCTACCTGCGGCAACGCCGAATGGACGCTAAATTTCTCTTCGTCCTTAAAAATCGCTTTTAACAGCGATTCAGTGACGGGCGCTTCCAGCGAACGGTGAAATTTATTGTTCAGGTTGGCAACGGTGAGATGCACTTTGCCATCCAGCGTATCGGCAGATGGCGCGATCGTTGCCGCATTGGCTACCCACATTGGCGAAGCGGAACTGACGCTGGAAAGCCAGTGCGGTGCCTGGCGTGCAACTTTTTCCAGTACCTGCTCATCGCTACCACTGAATCCCAACTGACGCAGCACCGGAATAAACGGGCGCTCGTGCGGCGGGATCACCGCCTGGGGGAATCCCGCATCGGCAAGGGCTTTCATTTTCAGTAAGCCCTGTTTTGCCGCCAGTCGCGGGTTAGACACCTGAAAACGGTGACGGGTAGAGGCTTCATTACCAAACGACAGGCCCGCGTAATGATGCGTCAGCCCTACCAGCCCGTCGAAATTAACTTCCCAGGCGTTCATCGCACCACCTCATCGGAAAAATCCAGCCCGGGGTTAAGCGTGGCGGGCAATGTTAACGAGTCCGACTCCAGGCTCGCCATAGGCCATGCGCAGTAATCTGCGGCATACCAGGCGCTGGGGCGATGGTTACCGGAAGCACCAATGCCGCCGAATGGCGCGGTACTGGCAGCACCAGTAAGCGGTTTGTTCCAGTTAACAATCCCCGCCCGCGCCTCCAGCAACAGTTGATCGAATTTTTCCCGCTCGGGGGAAACCAGACCGCAAGAGAGTCCGAAGCGAGTGTTGTTCGCCATCCGAATCGCCTCGTCGAAAGTATCATAACGCCAGACGCGCAAAAGCGGCCCGAACACCTCTTCATCCGGCACACCGCCAACGCCCGTCATTTCAATGATCCCTGGTGTCAGCAACGATGTCCCTGCTTGTAATAAGCGCGGCGCAAGCAGGGTTCGTCCGCCCATCGCTTCCAGTTGCTGCCAGGCAGTAACCACCTGCTGTGCGGCCTGTTCAGAAATCAGCCCGCCAATAAACGGCTGCGGTTCGTCATCCCAGTTGCCCGGCGTTAATCGCTGGCTGACGGCAACCAGACGAGCAAGAAACGCATCGCCCTGCGCTCCGCTTTTGAGTAATAAACGGCGGGCGCAGGTGCAGCGTTGCCCGGCTGTGACAAACGCCGACTGAATGGTCAGATGGACAGCCGCGTCGATATCCGCCACCTCATCGATAATTAGCGGATTATTACCGCCCATCTCAAGGGCGAGAATTTTCTCCGGCTGACCGGAGAGCTGGCGATGCAGCTGGTAGCCGGTATTGGCGCTACCGGTAAACAGCAAACCGTCGAGATCCTCCAGCGCACTCAGCGCCTGACCCGTTTCACGCCCGCCCTGCACCAGGTTCAGCACGCCCGGCGGCAAGCCAGCCTGCTGCCATAAACGCATTACCGCTTCGCCACTCCACGGTGTCAGTTCGCTGGGTTTAAAGATAATGGTGTTACCTGCCAGCAATGCCGGAACGATATGTCCGTTCGGCAAATGACCAGGGAAATTATACGGCCCAAACACCGCCAGCACGCCGTGCGGGCGATGTCGCAGGCTCGCCGCACCGTCCGGCATTTCACTACGCTGCTCGCCGGTACGAACGTGATACGCCTTAATTGATATCGCGATTTTATTGATCATCGCCGTCACTTCGGTTGCCGCTTCCCAGCGCGGCTTACCCGTTTCTCTGGCAATAATCGCGGTTAATTCGCCTTTATTCCTTTCCAGCAATCCGGCAAAGCGTTCGACAACGACCTGACGTTCAGCCAATGAGAGCCGCGCCCAGCGCGGAAACGCCGCACGGGCTGCCCGACAAGCCTGTTCGACCTGAGCGGCATCGGCATCATTGCCTTGCCATAACACCTCGCCCGATACCGGATTACGCTTCACACGCGATGCGCCCTGGCCCGTTATCCAGTCACCGTTAATCCATAAAGTCATGCTGTTTTCTCCTCTGCGCACAGGCGCACCAGACGAACGCGATCCCCTGCGTGGCATTTGAGGGCATCCAGTTGTTCGGCGGTTAAAATCAAACGCTCGGTTGCCGGATCGGTACGCGCCAGCACCACGCGGAAATGGTGATAATTTTCATTGGCGACCAGGCAGGCCGGAAAATCGCCCTGCGCAGGCTGCCCTTCTGCCACTTCCACCAGCCGACTTTTACGAATGGCGCGCACGCGGTCGATGTCACACTCAAGCGTTGGCCCGCCGTCGAAGATGTCGATATAGTTGCGGTAACGAAAACCTTCTTTCTCCAGCACCGCGCGGGCAGGCGCGGTTTGCGGATGTACCTGACCGATGACGTCCTGGGCTTCCTGGGATAAAAAGTGGGTATAGATCGGATGTTTCGGCATCAGTTCTGCAATAAATGCCTTTTGCCCGGTGCCGCAGAGAAAATCGGCGCGGCTAAAATCCATCGAAAAGAAGCGTTTACCGAGGCTTTGCCAGAACGGTGAATAGCCGTGTTCGTCAATCACCCCGCGCATTTCAGCAACCACTTTGTCATTAAACTTGTCGCGAAAAGCCGCCATAAACATAAAGCGCGATTTCGACAGCAAATAGCCGTTGCCCTCTTTGCGCCAGTCCGGGTCGAGAAACAGCGTGCACAGCTCGCTGCTGCCGGTGTGATCGTTACTAAGAAACAGCGTCGGCAATGCGTTATAGACATTCAGCTCTTTTGAGGCGTGAACCAACGTGCCGACGCGATAGTTGTACCAGGGATCGTTCAGCCCAACCGCCACCTCAATGGCGCAAATCCCCGCCACAGTGCCTGTCTCGCTATCTTCCAGCACGAACACATAGCCCTGCTCGCTTTTGGGCAGTTCGCCTTGCCAGGTTTTGATTGCCCTTTCGATACGCGCCGAAAGCGTGGCTTCATTGGCGGGAAGCGACGTCAGGCCGCCGCCCGTTTTGCTGGCAAGCTGCATCAGCGCCGAGACATCTGATCGCTCAACGGGACGGATGACCATCATGATGAACCTCGGCTAACAAAGTGTTCGCAAGCAGCTGCAAAGCGATCCAGTCCGGTCGTCACCTCTTCTTCGCTGACATTGAGCGCAGGCGCAAAACGCACCACGTTGCCACCCGCAATCAGTACCATCACGCCTGCTTTCGCCGCTTCCTGAGAGATCTGTTTCGCTTGCCCGGCGTAATCGGCATTCAGTACACAGCCAATCAGCAAACCTAAGCCGCGAACTTCACTGAACAAACCATAGCGGTGATTAATAGTATTAAGACGCTCAACAAACCAGTCGTGACGCTGTTTAACGCCATTAAGCATCTCTGGTGTGTTGATGAGCTCCAGCACTTTGCCTGCCACCGCCGAGGCCAGCGGATTACCGCCATAGGTGGTGCCATGAGTGCCAACGGTCATCACGCGGGCGCACTCTTCGGTTGCCAACAACGCACCGACCGGGAAACCGCCGCCCAGCGCTTTGGCGGTAGTTAACAGATCAGGCGTCACGCCGTAGTGCATATAGGCATACAGTTCCCCGGTGCGCCCGACGCCGGTTTGTACTTCATCAAAAATCAACAGCGCATTGTGGCGGTTACACAATTCACGCAGACCTTGTAAAAACGCGTTGCTGGCTGGCACCACACCGCCTTCCCCCTGGATGGGTTCGACAATCACCGCACAGGTAGAGTCGTCAATCAGCGCGCTGGCAGAGTTAATATCGTTATATGCAGCATGACGAATATCCGCCGGCAGTGGCGCAAAATCCTGTGAATAGGCTGGCTGCCCACCCGCACTGACAGTAAACAGCGTGCGACCATGAAACGCATTTTTGAACGCCACGATGCCGCTCTTATGGCTGCCGTAGCGGTCATGAGCGAATTTACGCGCCAGTTTTAGCGCCGCTTCGTTGGCTTCCGCACCGGAGTTACAAAAGAAGACGCGATCGGCAAACGTGGCGTCGATCAATTTTTTCGCCAGTCGCAGTACCGGCTCGTTGGTGTAACCGTTGCCGGTATGCCAGAACTTACTCGCCTGTTCGTTCAGCGCCTCACGCAGTTCCGGATGCGCATGGCCCAGCGCGTTCACCGCAATGCCACCCGCGAAGTCGATATACTCTTTCCCCTGCTGATCCCACAAGCGCGAACCTTCGCCACGTACCGGTATAAAGGGTGCCGGAGCGTAAACAGGTATCATCCATTCATCAAAGTTTTCACGCGTAATTGGCTGAGACATAGCGACCTCTACAGTAAATAATTCGTTATTTATATGTTAACAATAAGTAATGTTTGCGCTGTAAATGTAGATTGCAGGGTTCGTGCCAGCCAGTGATAAAAGTGCATAAACGGCGGAGGCTAACTGGAAATCAAGGAGTTATAACCAAACCATATGCATTTAAAGTGCATATAAAGTGAATACGTTTGCGATGTGGGTGAATAAAAAGAATAAAAAACGCAATGTTATGCAGAAGTAAAATATAATTCTGGAATTGTGATCATTGACGAAATTTACTGGAAATTACTGCGCCATTCTGACGCAGCGCGCACCAAAAGCGGGCATTTTTTGCGCCATCGTTGACATCATTAACAACCATCGATCAAATCACTTAACAACAGGCGGTAAGCAACGCGAAATTCTGCTACCATCCACGCACTCTTTATCTGAATAAATGGCAGCGACTATGAAATTTGTCTCTTTTAATATCAACGGCCTGCGCGCCAGACCTCACCAGCTTGAAGCCATCGTCGAAAAGCACCAACCGGATGTGATTGGCCTGCAGGAGACAAAAGTTCATGACGATATGTTTCCGCTCGAAGAGGTGGCGAAGCTCGGCTACAACGTGTTTTATCACGGGCAGAAAGGCCATTATGGCGTGGCGCTGCTGACCAAAGAGACGCCGATTGCCGTGCGTCGCGGTTTTCCCGGTGACGACGAAGAAGCGCAGCGGCGAATTATTATGGCGGAAATCCCCTCGCCGCTGGGCAATGTCACCGTGATCAACGGTTACTTCCCGCAGGGTGAAAGCCGCGACCATCCGATAAAATTCCCGGCAAAGGCGCAGTTTTATCAGAATCTGCAAAACTATCTGGAAACCGAACTCAAACGTGATAATCCGGTACTGATTATGGGCGATATGAATATCAGCCCTACAGATCTGGATATCGGCATTGGCGAAGAAAACCGTAAGCGCTGGCTGCGTACCGGTAAATGCTCTTTCCTGCCGGAAGAGCGCGAATGGATGGACAGGCTGATGAGCTGGGGGTTGGTCGATACCTTCCGCCATGCGAATCCACAAACAGCAGATCGTTTCTCATGGTTTGATTACCGCTCAAAAGGTTTTGACGATAACCGTGGTCTGCGCATCGACCTGCTGCTCGCCAGCCAACCGCTGGCAGAATGTTGTGTAGAAACCGGCATCGACTATGAAATTCGCAGCATGGAAAAACCGTCCGATCACGCCCCCGTCTGGGCGACCTTCCGCCGCTAATTTAGCAGCTCTCCTGGCTCAAACTGGGTCAGGAGAATTAACCTTGAGAAAAATCAACAAACTGTCAGTAATGATTTGTTGCCTGCCGTCCTTTGTTATACCGTCACTGCGTTTTTAGTTGTCTGACCACTTCTCTATTATCAAGTTTGATATAGGAAACTCCACGATGAACGCTGAGCGTAACTTTCTGTTTGCCTGTCTTATTTTTGCGCTGGTCATTTACGCTATCCACGCTTTCGGTTTATTCGATCTGCTCACCGATTTACCCCACTTACAGACACTCATTCGCCAGAGCGGATTGTTCGGTTATAGCCTCTATATTCTGTTATTCATCATTGCCACCCTCTTTCTGTTACCAGGAAGCATACTGGTGATCGCTGGAGGAATAGTTTTTGGCCCGCTCTTAGGGACACTACTCTCATTAATTGCCGCAACGCTGGCCTCCTCGTGCTCATTCCTGCTGGCGCGCTGGCTGGGACGTGATTTACTGCTGAAATACGTGGGCCATAGCCATACCTTCCAGGCCATTGAAAAAGGCATTGCGCGTAACGGTATTGATTTTCTTATTCTGACCCGCTTAATCCCGTTGTTTCCTTACAATATTCAAAATTACGCTTACGGATTAACCACCATCGCCTTCTGGCCTTATACCCTTATTTCGGCACTCACGACCCTGCCCGGTATTGTTATTTATACCGTGATGGCAAGCGATCTCGCCAATGAAGGCATTACGCTGCGCTTTATTTTACAACTCTGTCTGGCGGGCCTGGCGCTGTTTATTCTCGTCCAGCTCGCAAAACTCTACGCCCGACACAAACATGTGGATCTGTCTGCTTCGCGCCGCAGCCCACTTACTCACCCAAAAAATGAAGGATAGAACGATGTCGCAACATTATTCAGTGTCATGGAAAAAAGGACTGGCTGCACTCTGCTTACTGGCTGTTGCCGGGCTTAGCGGCTGCGATCAAAAAGAGAATGCGGCGGCAAAAGTGGAATACGACGGACTTTCGAACAGCCAACAGCTGCGCGTCGATGCCAATAACCATACGGTAACCATGCTGGTGCAAATTAATGGTCGTTTCCTCACCGACGACACTCGTCACGGTATTGTGTTTAAAGATGGCTCCAACGGACATAAATCGCTGTTTATGGCTTATGCGACCCCGAAAGCATTTTATGAAGCCCTGAAAGAGGCAGGTGGTACGCCGGGCGAAAACATGACGATGGATAATAAAGAAACGACTCATGTCACAGGCAGCAAACTGGATATTTCGGTCAACTGGCAAGGGGCGGCAAAAGCGTATTCCTTCGATGAAGTGATTGTTGACAGTAATGGCAAGAAACTGGACATGCGCTTTGGCGGTAATTTAACGGCAGCAGAAGAGAAGAAAACGGGTTGCCTGGTGTGTCTGGATAGCTGCCCGGTCGGCATCGTCAGCAATGCAACATACACTTATGGTGCGGTGGAAAAACGCGGCGAAGTGAAATTCAAAGGCAATGCCTCAGTTCTCCCGGCGGATAACACGCTGGCAACGGTTACCTTTAAAATCACCGAATAAAGCCAGGATAAAGGATGATGAAGATACAATCGCGTAAAATCTGGTACTACCGTATAACCCTCATCATCCTGTTGTTCGCTATGCTGCTCGCATGGGCGCTGCTTCCCGGCGTCCATGAGTTTATCAATCGCAGCGTTGCGGCGTTTGCCGCCGTGGACCAACAGGGTATAGAACGCTTTATTCAGTCTTACGGCGCACTGGCGGCAGTTGTCTCGTTCTTGTTGATGATTTTACAGGCCATTGCTGCACCGCTACCTGCGTTTTTGATCACCTTTGCCAATGCGTCGCTGTTTGGCGCGTTCTGGGGCGGCTTGCTGTCGTGGACCAGTTCGATGGCCGGCGCGGCGCTGTGCTTTTTTATCGCCAGAGTGATGGGCCGCGAAGTGGTGGAAAAATTAACCGGCAAAACCGTGCTTGACAGTATGGACGGCTTTTTCACTCGCTACGGCAAACACACCATCCTGGTCTGTCGGTTATTGCCTTTTGTCCCTTTCGATCCAATCAGCTATGCTGCCGGTCTGACTTCAATACGTTTTCGCTCGTTTTTTATCGCCACCGGGCTTGGTCAATTACCGGCGACTATTGTTTATTCCTGGGCGGGCAGCATGTTAACAGGCGGTACTTTCTGGTTTGTCACCGGACTGTTTATTCTGTTTGCCCTGACCGTGGTGATTTTTATGGCGAAGAAAATATGGCTTGAGCGCCAGAAGAGGAATGCCTGATGGGTTTACCGCCGCTTAGCAAAATTCCTTTCATTTTACGTCCGCAGGCGTGGCTGCATCGTCGCCATTACGGCGAGGTGCTAAGCCCGATTCGCTGGTGGGGGCGGATCCCGTTTATCTTTTATTTGGTGTCAATGTTTGTTGGGTGGCTGGAGCGCAAACGCTCACCGCTCGATCCGGTAGTGCGATCGCTTGTCAGCGCGCGCATTGCGCAAATGTGCCTGTGTGAGTTTTGCGTGGATATCACCAGTATGAAAGTCGCCGAGCGTACCGGCAGCACCGATAAACTGCTGGCAGTGGCTGACTGGCGGCAAAGCCCGCTCTTCAGCGATGAAGAACGGCTGGCGCTGGAGTACGCCGAAGCCGCAAGCGTCACACCGCCAACGGTCGATGATGCCCTGCGCACCCGACTGGCTGCGCATTTTGACGCTCAGGCGCTCACCGAACTGACGGCATTGATCGGCCTGCAAAACCTGTCGGCTCGTTTTAATTCTGCCATGGACATTCCCGCTCAGGGGCTGTGCCGTATTCCGGAAAAACGTTCTTAAGGAGAGAAGATGCGCCATTGTGGGTGGTTGCTGGGATTGTTATCGCTGTTTTCTCTGGCAACACATGCCAGTGACTGGCAGGAAATTAAAAATGAGGCCAAAGGGCAAACCGTCTGGTTTAACGCCTGGGGCGGCGATACCGCAATTAACCGCTATCTCGACTGGGTTAGCGGCGAGATGAAAACCCATTACGCTATAAACCTGAAGATTGTTCGTCTGGCGGATGCCGCAGACGCGGTGAAGCGCATTCAGACCGAAGCTGCTGCCGGACGTAAAACGGGCGGCTCGGTGGATCTGCTCTGGGTGAACGGCGAAAACTTCCGCACCTTAAAAGAGGCCAATTTATTACAAACGGGCTGGGCGGAGACTCTGCCCAACTGGCGCTATGTCGACACACAGCTGCCGGTGCGGGAAGATTTTTCAGTGCCTACAGAAGGGGCTGAATCGCCCTGGGGCGGCGCACAACTGACGTTTATCGCCCGCCGCGATGTTACGCCACAGCCACCACAAACGCCGCAAGCCTTACTGGAGTTTGCTAAAGCCAATCCCGGCACGGTTACCTATCCGCGCCCACCGGACTTTACCGGCACGGCGTTTCTTGAACAGTTGCTGATTATGCTGACGCCCGATCCCGCCGCGTTAAAAGTTGCCCCGGATAAAGCCACTTTCGCCCGCGTCACTGCGCCCTTGTGGCAATATCTTGACGCGCTACATCCCTATTTATGGCGCAAAGGAAAGGATTTCCCGCCTTCGCCCGCGCGGATGGATGCTCTGCTGAAAGCCGGCACATTGCGCCTGTCGCTGACCTTTAACCCTGCTCATGCCCAGCAAAAAATCGCCAGCGGCGATTTGCCTGCAAGCAGTTACAGTTTTGGTTTTAACCAGGGGATGATTGGCAACGTGCATTTCGTCACCATTCCTGCTAACGCAAATGCCAGTGCTGCGGCGAAGGTGGTTGCCAACTTCCTGCTCTCACCCAATGCGCAACTGCGTAAAGCGGATCCCGCTGTCTGGGGCGATCCTTCTGTTCTCGATCCGCAAAAACTGCCTGATGGGCAGCGCGAAACATTGCAATCAAGAATGCCGCAAGATCTGCCGCCGGTACTGGCTGAACCGCACGCAGGTTGGGTAAATGCGCTGGAACAAGAATGGCTACACCGTTACGGTACGCATTAATCTTTTTGCTGTGGGCGATGGTGGCGGTGATTTATGCACCACTGATCCCGGCAGCTCTCACGCTGATATCGCCTGCTTTGTCGTTGACACACTGGCAGGCGTTATTTGCCGATCCACAGTTACCGCAGGCATTACTGGCAACGCTGGTGTCGACAACCATCGCGGCGGTCGGGGCGTTGTTGATTGCCCTGCTGGTGATTGTGCCGCTGTGGCCTTGGCCGAAATGGCAGCGTATGTGTGCCCGTCTGCCGTGGCTGCTCGCCATTCCCCATGTGGCTTTTGCCACCAGCGCCCTTCTGCTCTTTGCTGACGGAGGGCTGCTTTATGACTATTTCCCGTATTTCACTCCGCTAATGGACAAATTGGGTATTGGGCTGGGCCTCACCCTTGCAGTGAAAGAAAGCGCATTTCTGCTGTGGATCTTAGCGGCAGTATTGAGCGAAAAACGGCTGTTGCAGCAGGTCATTGTGCTGGATTCGCTGGGCTACAGCCGCTGGCAATGCCTGAACTGGCTGCTCTTGCCCTCCGTCGCACCTGCACTGGCAATGGCGATGTTGGCGATTGTTGCCTGGTCGCTTTCGGTCGTGGATGTGGCGATTATTCTTGGGCCAGGTAATCCACCGACGCTGGCAGTAATTAGCTGGCAGTGGTTAACTCAGGGCGACGCGGATCAACAAACGAAAGGCGCACTCGCCAGTCTGCTGCTGATGCTGTTACTCGCCGCCTACGTTTTGCTGAGCTATCTGCTATGGCGCAGCTGGCGGCGCACTATTCCCCGCGTAGATGGCATTCGCAAGCCTGCCACACCTTTATTACCAGGCACTACGCTGGCGAGTTTTTTACCCTTAACCGGTGTGCTGTGTGTGGTTCTGCTGGCGATCCTCGCGGATCAGTCGACGATCAATAGTGAAGCACTCATCAACAGCCTGACAATGGGGCTGGTGGCGACATTCATCGCTTTGCTCCTGTTACTGCTGTGGCTGGAATGGGGGCCACAGCGTCGCCAGTTGTGGCTCTGGTTGCCCATTCTATTGCCCGCTCTGCCACTGGTGGCGGGCCAGTACACGCTGGCGCTATGGCTGAACCTGGATGGAAGCTGGACGGCGGTGGTCTGGGGGCATCTGCTGTGGGTAATGCCGTGGATGCTGTTTATCCTGCAACCCGCCTGGCAGCGCATTGATTCACGGTTAATTTTGATTGCGCAAACACTGAGCTGGTCGCGGGCCAAAATCTTCTTTTACGTGAAATGTCCGCTTATGCTACGCCCTACGCTGATTGCCTTCGCGGTGGGATTTTCAGTCAGTATTGCGCAGTATATGCCGACGCTGTGGCTGGGCGCGGGGCGTTTTCCGACGCTCACCACTGAGGCGGTGGCATTAAGCAGCGGCGGCAGCAATGGTATTTTCGCCGCCCAGGCTTTATGGCAACTGCTATTACCGCTTATTATTTTTGCCCTGACCGCGTTAGTCGCAAAATGGGTAGGTTATGTCAGACAAGGACTCCGCTAATGCTCTGCGTGAAAAATGTTTCGCTACGTTTACCAGAAAGCCGCTTGCTGACAAACGTTAACTTTACGGTGGATAAAGGTGACATTGTCACGTTAATGGGGCCGTCTGGCTGTGGAAAATCCACTCTGTTTTCATGGATGATTGGTGCACTGGCTGGACAGTTTTCTTGTACAGGTGAGCTATGGCTCAATGAGCAACGGATTGACATGCTACCCACCGCACAGCGTCAGATTGGCATTCTTTTCCAGGATGCACTGTTATTTGACCAGTTCAGCGTCGGGCAAAATTTACTGCTGGCGCTACCGTCGACGCTCAAGGGGACTGCCAGGCGCAATGCCATGAAAGACGCGCTTGATCGAGCGGGACTGGCTGAAACTTATCACCAGGACCCTGCGACATTATCAGGCGGTCAGCGAGCGCGGGTGGCCCTGCTGCGCGCCCTTCTCGCTCAGCCAAAAGCGTTACTCCTGGATGAGCCATTCAGCCGTCTTGATGTGGCTCTGCGCGATAATTTTCGCCAGTGGGTGTTCAGCGAAGTTCGCGAACTGGCGATCCCCGTCGTTCAGGTAACGCACGATCTCCAGGATGTTCCTGCTGATAGTTCTGTTCTGGATATGGCGCAGTGGTCAGAAAATTACAACAAACTGCGATAACGCAAAGTTTTTCTCAATGCGTCAGTTCAGAATGGCGCACTCAAAACTACAATGTCGGGATTTTCGATGAAACGTGTTTCTCAAATGACCGCGCTGGCAATGGCTTTAGGGCTGGCTTGCGCTTCTTCGTGGGCCGCTGAACTGGCGAAGCCTCTTACACTTGACCAGCTTCAACAACAAAATGGCAAAGCGATAGATACTCGCCCCAGCGCGTTTTATAACGGCTGGCCACAAACCTTAAATGGCCCTTCTGGTCATGAACCTGCCGCCTTAAACCTCTCTGCCAGCTGGCTCGACAAAATGAGCACCGAACAGCTCAACGCGTGGATCAAGCAACATAACCTGAAAGCCGATGCCCCGGTGGCGCTGTACGGTAATGACAAAGATGTCGACGCCGTCAAAACGCGACTGCAAAAAGCAGGTTTTACGCATATCTCCATTCTGAGTGACGCGCTAAGCGAACCTTCCCGTCTACAAAAACTGCCGCACTTTGAGCAGCTGGTTTATCCGCAATGGCTGCACGACCTGCAACAAGGTAAAGAGGTTACGGCGAAACCTGCCGGTGACTGGAAAGTCATTGAAGCGGCCTGGGGCGCTCCTAAGCTTTACCTTATCAGCCATATTCCCGGTGCTGACTACATCGATACCAACGAAGTGGAAAGCGAACCGCTGTGGAACAAAGTTTCTGATGAACAACTAAAAGCGATGCTGGCAAAACACGGCATTCGCCATGACACCACGGTCATTCTGTACGGGCGTGACGTATACGCTGGAGCGCGTGTGGCGCAAATTATGCTCTACGCAGGCGTGAAAGATGTGCGTCTGCTGGATGGCGGCTGGCAAACCTGGTCCGACGCGGGACTGCCTGTTGAGCGAGGAACGCCACCGAAAGTGAAAGCGGAACCGGATTTCGGCGTGAAGATCCCGGCACAACCGCAGTTGATGCTCGATATGGAACAGGCCCGTGGACTGCTGCATCGCCAGGATGCATCGCTGGTGAGCATTCGTTCGTGGCCAGAATTTATCGGTACGACCAGCGGTTACAGCTATATTAAACCAAAAGGTGAAATAGCCGGAGCACGTTGGGGACACGCTGGTAGCGACTCGACGCATATGGAAGATTTTCATAACCCGGATGGCACCATGCGCAGCGCCGATGATATTACCGCTATGTGGAAAGCGTGGAATATCAAACCAGAGCAGCAAGTTTCATTCTACTGCGGCACCGGCTGGCGCGCGTCCGAAACCTTTATGTACGCACGCGCCATGGGTTGGAAGAATGTTTCCGTGTATGACGGCGGCTGGTACGAATGGAGCAGCGATCCAAAAAATCCGGTAGCAACCGGTGAACGCGGCCCGGACAGTAGCAAATAACATTGCAATTACTGACGCTGGTGCGACTTCAGCGTCAGATACCCACTCCACACCCGCGTAAAGGTCGTCATCCAGCACAACGCACCGAAGATCCACGCAAACCACGCAAACCATGCAGGGAATAAACATCCCAGCACAAACAGTAAGATCGTTTCTGTGCCTTCGGTTAACCCGCCCAGATAATAAAACGATTTATGCGCATAACCGGGATTATCAATCTGATGTTTCGCCGCCAGCGCAGCAAAAGCGAGAAAACTGCTGCCTGTGCCGATAAACGCAAACAGCAGCCAGCCGCCTGCCAGGGCGTTTTGCTGCGGTGCGGCGAGGATAAACCCAAAAGGTACCAGCGCGTAAAAAAGAAAATCGAGAGAAATATCAAGAAAGCCGCCCGCGTCGGTAAGCCCTCTGCGCCGCGCCAGCGCACCGTCCAGACCATCAAGCAGCCTGTTCAACAAAATGACGACAAGCGCCGCCAGATACCAGCCCAGCGCCAGAAAAGGCAGTGCCAGCACGCCGATGGCAAATCCCACTAATGTTAAACCATCTGGCGTAATGCCCGGTTTATCAAGAACCCGCACGCACTGATGCAACAACGGTTTAATCCGGGGATGAAGATGGCGGTCTAGCACAGGCACTCCTTAAATATAAAGCCTTTCTGATTGAGCAACAGTGCGGATATTATGGCATTTTTCGCTTATCTGCCCGTGTGTAATTTATGAAAATGATTGAAGTTGTTGCCGCCATCATTGAACGTGATGGCAAAATTTTACTCGCGCAACGCCCCGCCCAGAGCGATCAGGCGGGATTATGGGAGTTTGCCGGTGGTAAAGTCGAGCTGGATGAAAGCCAGCAGCAGGCACTGGTGCGTGAGTTAAACGAAGAATTGGGCATCGAAGCAACTGTGGGTGAGTATGTTGCCAGCCATCAGCGAGAAGTTTCGGGGCGGATTATCCATCTTCATGCCTGGCACGTACCCGACTTCCACGGGACGTTACAGGCACATGAACATCAGGCGCTGGTCTGGTGCTCACCTGAAGAGGCGCTGCAATATCCGCTGGCCCCTGCTGACATTCCACTATTAGAGGCGTTTATGGCTTTACGCGCCGCCAGAGCAGCGGATTAGTGCTAAGGGTTTTGTCATCCCGCTGGCATTGCAGCAGTATTCCTTCGGCTTTAATTACCGCCCCTTCAGAATAATTTTGATCCTGATAAACGCAGCACTGAGTACAGGGCTGCGCTGACTGCCCGCCTGAACTGAACACTTCTGGCGGTACGTTTACCTCCACGTCCGGACGATAATGCGGGTTAGCCAGTGCAATTAATGGAAATGCTAATACTACGGCGAACAATGCTCGACTCACAGGGAACTCCTTAACGTTATTGTCTCTGCAACTGATAACGGTAGCCGGGTGGCAAAACTTTAGCGTCTGAGTTATCGCATTTGGTTATGAGATTACTCTCGTTATTAATTTGCTTTCCTGGGTCATTTTTTTCTTGCTTACCGTCACATTCTTGATGGTATAGTCGAAAACTGCAAAAGCACATCACATAAACAACATAAGCACAATCGTATTAATATATAAGGGTTTTATATCTATGGATCAGACATATTCTCTGGAGTCATTCCTCAACCATGTCCAAAAGCGCGACCCGAATCAAACCGAGTTCGCGCAAGCCGTTCGTGAAGTAATGACCACACTCTGGCCTTTTCTTGAACAAAATCCAAAATATCGCCAGATGTCATTACTGGAGCGTCTGGTTGAACCGGAGCGCGTGATCCAGTTTCGCGTGGTATGGGTTGATGATCGCAACCAGGTACAGGTCAACCGTGCATGGCGTGTGCAGTTCAGCTCAGCCATCGGCCCGTACAAAGGCGGTATGCGCTTCCATCCGTCAGTTAACCTCTCCATTCTCAAATTCCTCGGCTTCGAACAAACCTTCAAAAATGCCCTGACTACCCTGCCGATGGGCGGTGGTAAAGGCGGTAGCGATTTTGACCCGAAAGGTAAAAGCGAAGGCGAAGTGATGCGTTTCTGCCAGGCGCTGATGACTGAACTGTATCGCCACCTGGGCGCGGATACCGACGTTCCGGCAGGTGATATCGGCGTTGGTGGTCGTGAAGTCGGCTTTATGGCGGGGATGATGAAAAAGCTCTCCAACAATACCGCCTGCGTCTTCACCGGTAAGGGCCTTTCATTTGGCGGTAGTCTTATTCGCCCGGAAGCTACCGGCTACGGTCTGGTTTATTTCACAGAAGCAATGTTAAAACGCCACGGTATGGGTTTTGAAGGGATGCGCGTTTCCGTTTCTGGCTCCGGCAACGTCGCCCAGTACGCTATCGAAAAAGCGATGGAATTTGGTGCTCGTGTGATCACTGCGTCAGACTCCAGCGGCACTGTAGTTGATGAAAGCGGATTCACGAAAGAGAAACTGGCACGTCTTATCGAAATCAAAGCCAGCCGCGATGGTCGAGTGGCAGATTACGCCAAAGAATTTGGTCTGGTCTATCTCGAAGGCCAACAGCCGTGGTCTGTACCGGTTGATATCGCCCTGCCTTGCGCCACCCAGAACGAACTGGATGTTGACGCCGCGCATCAGCTTATCGCCAATGGCGTTAAAGCCGTCGCCGAAGGGGCAAATATGCCGACCACCATCGAAGCGACTGAACTGTTCCAGCAGGCAGGCGTACTGTTTGCACCGGGTAAAGCGGCTAATGCTGGCGGTGTAGCAACGTCAGGCCTTGAAATGGCGCAAAACGCTGCGCGCCTGGGCTGGAAAGCCGAGAAAGTTGACGCACGTTTGCATCACATCATGCTGGATATCCACCATGCCTGTGTTGAGCATGGTGGTGAAGGTGAGCAAACCAACTACGTGCAGGGCGCGAACATTGCCGGTTTTGTGAAGGTTGCCGATGCGATGCTGGCGCAGGGTGTGATTTAAGTTGTAAATGCCTGATGGCGCTACGCTTATCAGGCCTACAAATGGGCACAATTCATTGCAGTTACGCTCTAATGTAGGCCGGGCAAGCGCAGCGCCCCCGGCAAAATTTCAGGCGTTTATGAGTATTTAACGGATGATGCTCCCCAGGGAACATTTCTTATGGGCCAACGGCATTTCTTACTGTAGTGCTCCCAAAACTGCTTGTCGTAACGATAACACGCTTCAAGTTCAGCATCCGTTAACTTTCTGCGATAGCAGCAGATATGCCAGTAAAGAAATCCCATTAGACTATTTTTTTGATAATCTTCTTCGCTTTCGAACAACTCGTGCGCCTTTCGAGAAGCAAGCATTATATAATGCCAGGCCAGTTCTTCTTCAATTGTCCCGTTTTGAAAAGCTGTGCTTGATATCGAGATCATCCATGATAATTCCGCCGCCCATATTAGCTTCGCCGAGGATTTACCGGAGCGATTATTAGCGCAATCAGAGATATAGTCTGAGGGAAAAACAGCAAATTTATTCAACAAGGCGATAACCTGCTCTGGGGCTTCCTCCATGTTTGCTTTAAAGGTATTGGCTCCATGGTCGCCAGAAAGAAAATGCTCCATTAAGGCACAATAACTTTCGCTATCTTCGATACCCCATTGATCCTCTAAAGACTCGCGTCTTTTACTTATGATATCGATCGAGTCAAAAGGAAGCACATGATATTGGAAGGTATCTTTGCCAGGTTCAGGCTTTCGCGGCCAGAACTCCAGCGTTTCAGACCATTGCTTATGATAGAATCGATAAGGTGCGATCAATTGTAGCGCCTGAAACTTCTCGATACTGAGCGGCTCAATACCTTTAGCCTGATAATAATGCAGTTGTTCTTTTTTTGCTTTAAAACCGGCCCGAACAATAAGCCCCATCATAATTAATAGATAAAGAAAAGAGCATCCCGCGGTAATCAGGCCTCTTTCATTCAAACCGTTGGATGTTATCGCTGCGAACACAAACATTACAGCGACAACACATGTTAAATAAAACCCCCACTTACAAAGCAGCATGGCCTTATTTTCTTTAATCATCCGTTCAAAATTACTATTAAATATTTCCCAGCCATTAAAAGAATACTTCTCGCTCCCAGGATGGTTTTGTAATAAAACTTTTTTCATCACATTCCCTGTTATTACATACTTTAGAGGCGATAATTTTATCCATGCAAAAAAAATATCCAACGAATTTTCTTGATCCGCTGGATATTTCAGAATATGACTCGAATAGCACGAAAGATTCACTCGCTTACGCTATCGCCCCGCTTCCGACTTCATCTGCTGGCGGACTTTTTTTCGCACTACGTTTACGCGGTGCAGCCTTTTTCTTATCAGCACTGCCACCACTGCCCGGAGCCACAATGCCGCGAAACTGCCGCACCGGCGTACGTTTGGCTTGATCAATAAGCTGATATAGCGTCCCCACCAGCGGCTGCATAAAGTCCTGATAGCGACACTGCTTTTCGCTGATTTGCGTCAGCACCGATTCCCAGTGCGCGGTCATGTCCGGTCGCGTCGCCATTTCTGGCAGCGAATGGAATAACGCTTTTCCGGCGTCGGTGGAGTGGATATAACGCCCTTTTTTGGTCAGAAAACCACGCTTGAACAGCAGTTCAATAATCCCGGCACGGGTTGCTTCTGTCCCCAGACCATCGGTCGCACGAAGGATCTTTTTCAGATCTTTGTCCTGCACAAAGCGCGCGATCCCGGTCATCGCCGAAAGCAGTGTTGCATCGGTAAAATGGCGCGGCGGCTGGGTTTGCCGCTCTACCACTTCACCTTTTTCACACAGCAACTCATCGCCTTTCGCCACCACAGGCAATGGCGTGCCGTCGTTTTCTTCATCGCGCTCTTTGCTGCCTAACAGCGTACGCCAGCCTGCTTCAGCAAGAAAACGGGCTTTAGCGACAAATTTGCCTTTGGCAATGTCCAGTTCGATAACACACTTGCGGAACACCGCATCCGGGCAGAACTGCATCAGGTATTGACGGGCAATCAGGTTATAGACCTTCGCTTCGTTCTCCGTCAGGTTGATCGCAGAACTCCGTGCGGTCGGGATGATGGCATGGTGCGCATCGACCTTTTTGTCATCCCAACAGCGGTTGCGTATATCTGGATCTACCATTGGCTGCGGCAACAGATCTGGTGCATGAACGCTGATGGCATTCATCACCGCGTGGCGTCCGGCAAAATGTTCTTCTGGCAAATAGCGACAATCGGAACGCGGATAAGTGATTAGCTTGTGCGTTTCGTACAGCTTCTGGCAGATATCAAGCACGTTCTGCGCGCTCAGACCGAAGCGTTTTGCCGCTTCAATCTGCAACGCCGAAAGCGAAAAAGGCAGCGGCGCGGATTCTGATTCCCGTTTATCGTTATAGCTGGTGACAATAGCCGGTTGACCACTAATGCGGTTAACCACATGCTCCGCCAGTGGACGATGTAACAAGCGCCCTTCTTCATCCTGGTACGGTTCACACGCTTCGCTCGGTTGCCAGATAGCGGTAAACCGCTCATCGGCAGGTGTCACGATATGCGCTTTGACTTCAAAGAAGTCTTTCGCCACGAAGTTTTCAATCTCTTCATCGCGGCGCACCACCAGCCCGAGCACGGGTGTCTGCACGCGTCCCACGGAAAGTACGCCCTGATAACCGGCATTGCGACCAAGAATGGTATACGCACGGGTCATATTGATGCCGTACAGCCAGTCGGCACGCGCTCGCGCCAGCGCAGAAACGCACAATGGCACAAACTCACTGTTGGAACGAAGACGGTCGATCGCCCGCTCAACCGCCTGCGGGTTCAGGTCGTTTATCAAGCAACGCTGCACCTGCTGGCGCTTTTCCGGTGCCAGTTGCAGATAGTCCAGCACTTCATCCACCAGCAATTGCCCTTCACGATCCGGGTCCCCGGCGTGAACGATTTCGCTGGCTTCATGCAGGAAGCGTTTGATGACGTTAAGTTGTTTGGTCACGGAGGGTCGGGGCTGTAATTGCCACTTTTCCGGGACAATCGGCAAATCCGCAAGATTCCAGCGCGCATAGCGGCTGTCGTAGGCGTCTGGCTGCGCCTGCTCAAGCAGGTGACCGATACACCAGGTCACCACCTGACCATTACCGCACTCGATAAAGCCATCGCCTTTACGGTGCGGTTTGGGCAGGACATCAGCAATGGCGCGCGCCAGACTCGGTTTTTCGGCAATAAACAACCGCATTGAATTAACGGATCTCAACCATGGCACGACCGCCGCGCGCTGGCACCAGTTCGCCAATCGCCGTCAGTTCAATGCCAAACTCGGCGGCTGTAGTTTTAACCTCATTTTCTGCTTCCGGCATGACCGCCAGCAGCAAACCGCCAGAAGTTTGCGGATCGCACAGCAGATCGCGCACTTCACGCGGCATTTCACCCATCAGATGACCGTAGCTGGCAAAGTTACGTTCGGTGCCGCCAGGCACTGCGCCCAACTTAATGTACTCTTCAACCCCCGGCAATTTTGGGATCGCGTCATAGTCAACGCGCGCCTGCACACCTGCGCCCTGACACATTTCGCTCAAATGGCCCAGCAGACCAAAACCAGTAACGTCGGTCATCGCTTTTACGCCTTCGATGTTGGCAAAGGACGCACCTGCGATGTTCATCCGGCACATCACTTCCGTCGCCAGTCCCTGATGTTCTGGTTTCAACAGTGATTTTTTCTCAGCCGTGGTAAGAACGCCGATCCCCAGCGGTTTCGTCAGGAACAGTTTGCATCCGGCTTGTGCGGTACTGTTTTTCTTCACCCGCTCGGTCGGTACGATCCCCGTTACCGCCAGACCAAAAATCGGCTCCGGCGCATCGATGGAGTGACCGCCAGCCAGCGCAATACCCGCCTGACGGCATGCATAGCGTCCACCTTCGGTTACTTCGCGGGCAATTTCCGGGGAAAGTTTGTTAATCGGCCAGCCGAGGATCGCAATCGCCATAATCGGTTTGCCCCCCATCGCGAAGATATCGCTGATGGCGTTAGTCGCCGCAATGCGGCCAAAATCGAAAGGATTATCAACGATCGGCATAAAGAAGTCGGTGGTACTGATAACGCTGGTGCCATTGCCCAGATCGTACACCGCCGCATCGTCGCGGGTCTCATTACCCACAAGCAAATTCGGATCAACAAACTTCGCCTGCTCACTGTGCAGGATGGTTTCCAACACTTTTGGGGAAATTTTACAGCCGCAACCAGCTCCGTGGCTGTATTGGGTCAAACGAATCGAGTTCTCGCTCATGGACATCTCCTGTCAATGCAATCCGGGTATGGTAACCCTCATTCCGTGAAGTGATAAGTGAGAGTGTCTGAATTCCTGCGCCTTTGCTCACAATCCAGACAGTTTCGCGACAATTATCAGAAATAAGTTACAAACGGCGTCGGGTCCGGGACGTTAATCGACGTAGATGCTTTCAACTGCGGCGTGCCGAGGTAGAGAAAACCGACAATTTTATCCTGCTCACGGCAACCGAATGCTTCACGCACTACCGGACTTTCAGTTAATGCGCCACTGCGCCAGATGCCGCCAAATCCTTGGGCAACGGCTGCCATTTGCATCGCCATGACCGCGCATCCGGCAGACATTTCCTGTTCCCATCGCGGGACTTTATGATTTTCTTCGCATTTCGCCACCACCGTGATGATGAGCGGTGCGCGGAACGGCGCATTACGGGCTTTGTCGATAGCTTTGTCATCACTACCGGCAGCAATCGCCCCCTGTTCCAGTACGGCGCTGAAACGCTCGCGCCCTTCCCCTTCAATCACAAAAAAATGCCACGGTTGCATGGACTTATGGTCCGGCGCACGCATACCCGCACGCAGGATGTTTTGCAGTTGTTCACCCGTTGGCGCGGGTTCAGCCAGGCGGGAGGCGCTACGGCGATTGATCAATAGTTCGAGTGCATCCATTTGATTAACTCCTGTCGTGATATTTATTCACAAAATTAACACGAGAGTGGATTTTGTTACAGCACAGTCCGCAATTCCTGCTGACAAGTGCCGGTTGGGTCATTACGATAACCACATCTATTGCGCCTGTGACAGGTGTGACCTTAAGTTGGGAGAATACATGCGAACCCTTTGGCGATTTATTGCCGGATTTTTTAAATGGACGTGGCGTCTGCTGAATTTCGTCCGTGAAATGGTACTTAACCTGTTCTTTATTTTCCTCGTACTGGTTGGTGTGGGGATCTGGATGCAGGTCAGTGGTGGTGATTCGAAAGAAACGGCCAGTCGTGGCGCACTGCTGCTGGACATTTCTGGTGTGATCGTCGATAAACCCGACAGTTCTCAGCGGTTTAGTAAATTAAGCCGCCAGCTGCTTGGTGCCAGTTCCGATCGTCTGCAGGAAAACTCACTGTTTGATATCGTCAACACCATTCGCCAGGCGAAGGACGACCGCAATATCACCGGTATCGTGATGGATCTGAAAAACTTCGCAGGCGGCGACCAGCCGTCTATGCAGTACATCGGCAAAGCCCTGAAAGAGTTTCGTGACAGCGGGAAACCGGTTTATGCCGTTGGCGAGAACTACAGCCAGGGGCAATATTATCTCGCCAGTTTCGCCAATAAAATTTGGCTGTCACCGCAAGGCGTGGTTGATCTGCACGGTTTTGCTACCAACGGTCTGTACTACAAATCGTTGCTGGATAAGCTGAAAGTTTCCACCCATGTGTTCCGCGTGGGTACGTATAAATCTGCCGTTGAACCGTTTATTCGTGATGATATGTCACCGGCAGCCCGCGAAGCTGACAGCCGCTGGATTGGTGAGCTGTGGCAAAACTATCTGAATACTGTTGCCGCTAACCGGCAGATCCCTGCTCAGCAGGTATTCCCTGGCGCGCAAGGGTTGCTTGAGGGTTTAACCAAAACCGGTGGCGATACCGCGAAATATGCACTGGAAAACAAGCTGGTCGATGCACTGGCATCGAGTGCCGAAATCGAAAAAGCTCTGACCAAAGAGTTCGGCTGGAGTAAGACTGATAAAAATTATCGCGCCATCAGTTATTACGATTACGCATTGAAAACGCCGGCAGATACCGGTGACAGCATCGGTGTCGTCTTCGCTAATGGCGCAATTATGGATGGCGAGGAAACTCAGGGGAATGTTGGCGGTGATACCACTGCGGCACAAATCCGCGACGCTCGCCTTGACCCGAAAGTGAAAGCGATTGTCCTGCGTGTTAATAGCCCAGGCGGCAGCGTTACCGCGTCTGAAGTGATTCGCGCTGAACTGGCAGCAGCCCGGGCAGCGGGTAAGCCTGTGGTTGTATCGATGGGCGGCATGGCGGCATCTGGTGGTTACTGGATTTCCACGCCAGCTAATTACATTGTGGCTAACCCCAGCACCCTGACCGGTTCTATCGGTATCTTCGGCGTGATCACCACCGTAGAAAATAGTCTGGATTCGATTGGTGTTCATACTGATGGTGTCTCAACTTCACCGCTGGCGGATGTTTCTATCACCAGGGCACTGCCGCCGGAAGCGCAGCAGATGATGCAATTAAGCATTGAGAATGGCTATAAACGCTTTATCACGCTGGTTGCTGATGCGCGTCATTCGACGCCGGAGCAAATTGATAAAATCGCCCAGGGCCACGTCTGGACCGGTCAGGATGCAAAAGCTAACGGGCTGGTCGATAGTCTCGGGGATTTCGATGATGCGGTTGCCAAAGCAGCAGAGCTGGCAAAAGTGAAACAGTGGCATCTGGAATACTACGTTGATGAACCGACCTTCTTCGACAAAGTGATGGACAACATGTCTGGTTCTGTCCGGGCAATGTTGCCAGATGCGTTCCAGGCCATGTTACCTGCACCGCTTGCCTCGGTAGCCTCTACCGTTAAAAGTGAAAGCGACAAGCTGGCCGCGTTTAACGACCCACAAAACCGTTATGCGTTTTGCCTGACCTGCGCCAACGTGCGTTAAGTCTTGTACTGAGTGGCCGACAGATCGTCGGCCACATTATTTTTTACCTCGACGAATCCTCTTCCCGCTGTCTCGACCCATATTTCCTTATCCGCATAGTATCAGGTGCGCTCCTCCTGCCTCACGTATATACTTTTGCTCTTTCGATATCATTCATATCAATATCATGCAAAAGAAATCAATTTACGTCGCCTACACGGGCGGGACCATCGGGATGCAGCGTTCCGAGCAGGGTTATATTCCGGTGTCAGGTCATCTACAACGCCAACTGGCGCTGATGCCGGAATTCCATCGCCCGGAGATGCCAGATTTCACCATTCATGAATATACGCCGTTGATGGATTCTTCTGATATGACGCCGGAAGACTGGCAGCATATTGCTGAAGATATTAAAGCGCACTATGACGACTATGATGGTTTTGTCATTCTACACGGTACCGACACGATGGCGTATACCGCCTCTGCGCTGTCGTTCATGCTCGAGAATCTCGGTAAACCGGTCATTGTGACAGGGTCACAAATCCCGCTGGCTGAGTTACGCTCTGACGGACAAATTAATCTGCTGAATGCGTTGTACGTTGCGGCGAATTATCCGATCAACGAAGTAACGCTCTTTTTCAATAACCGATTGTATCGCGGCAACCGCACTACCAAAGCCCATGCCGATGGTTTTGATGCGTTTGCCTCTCCAAACCTTCCTCCGTTACTGGAAGCTGGTATCCATATTCGTCGTTTGAATACGCCACCCGCCCCGCACGGTGAAGGGGAATTAATCGTTCATCCAATCACGCCACAACCAATTGGCGTAGTGACGATTTATCCGGGGATTTCTGCTGATGTCGTGCGCAATTTTCTGCGCCAACCGGTGAAAGCATTGATTCTGCGCTCCTATGGCGTGGGTAATGCGCCACAAAACAAAGCCTTCCTGCAGGAATTACAAGAAGCCAGCGATCGCGGTATTGTGGTGGTCAACCTGACACAATGTATGTCCGGTAAAGTGAATATGGGTGGTTATGCCACCGGTAACGCCCTCGCCCATGCCGGCGTTATTGGCGGTGCAGATATGACTGTAGAAGCCACGCTAACCAAACTGCATTACCTGCTGAGCCAGGAACTGGATACTGAAACCATTCGCAAGGCCATGAGCCAAAACCTGCGCGGCGAACTGACGCCGGATGATTAAGGAGACTGCAATGCCCCATCGCGCCCTGTTACTGGTCGATTTACAAAATGATTTCTGTGCTGGTGGCGCGCTCGCCGTACCGGAAGGTGACAGTACGGTGGAGGTTGCTAACCGCCTTATTGACTGGTGCCAGTCGCGCGGAGAAGCGGTTATCGCCAGCCAGGACTGGCATCCGGCGAATCACGGCAGTTTTGCCAGTCAGCACGGTGTAGAGCCTTATACGCCAGGCCAACTCGACGGTTTGCCACAAACCTTCTGGCCAGATCACTGTGTGCAGAACAGTGAAGGCGCACAATTACATCCGTTACTGAACCAAAAAGCGATCGCAGCGGTGTTCCATAAAGGCGAAAATCCTTTAGTTGACAGTTACAGTGCCTTTTTTGATAACGGCCGTCGGCAGAAAACCTCTCTCGATGACTGGTTACGCGATCATGAAATCGATGAATTGATCGTTATGGGCCTGGCTACTGACTATTGCGTGAAGTTTACCGTGCTGGACGCGTTACAGTTAGGTTATAAGGTGAACGTGATTACCGATGGTTGTCGTGGCGTGAATATCCAGCCCCAGGACAGTGCGCACGCGTTTATGGAGATGTCAGCAGCTGGGGCAACGCTATATACGCTGGCAGACTGGGAAGAGACGCAGGGGTAATTTTACGCTGGCCTACAATTCTGTACTGGCATTGTAGGCCAAATAAAACACGTCAGTGGCACATCTGGCAATTGATGCCATCAACGAAAGATTTAATTCACCTCAGAAATCTCTTCCAACGACACCTTCCGCGTTTCGATGCCAAAAATGGAGAGAACCAGCGCACAAAGCAATAACATGACACCAAGTACCATAAACACCGTGATCGACCCATAATGTGTTAATAATGCCGCAACGCCATAGGGCGTGAAAACTGCGACGATCCGTCCGACGGCATTAACGAAACCCGAACCGCGCAGGCGTAAATGCGTTGGCCAAAGCTCCGGGATATAAACCGCCGACGCGAAGCAAACATACATGTATAAAAAGAAGATCATCACCAGGCCATAGATTAAAATCGCCCACTCTGTAGTCTGAATTGAATAGATATAGCCTAACACGGCAATAATAATAAGTAAGGTGGAGCCAAATAACCGACGAGGAAAATGATCAATAATTAATGCCGCAATAAATATTCCTACCGGAGCGCCAATCATAATAACAGCGGTCATTAATATTGATTTATCGACATCAATGCCGGAGTTAACAAATATGGTCGGTATCCATACGGTGATGGTATAAAGCGAGATGTTCATTGCAATTAAAACAGTAATCGCGACTAATGTACGTCGTAACATTTCACCTTTAAACAGGAGCCAGAAAGTACCCTTGATTACTTTAACCTTGCTGTTGCTCTGATACGAAGTAAGCGGGGGTAAACGAATACTCTTCTCTCTTTCAATTTGCTGCTCTACTTCACGAAGTTGGCTTTCTGCACCGGCGATTTGCCCTTTCCCTGCCAGCCATCGTGGCGACTCGATAAAGTATTTACCTGAGAGAAACCAGGCTAACAGTATGCCAATACCACCCAGCAGAAACATTATTCGCCAACTAAAAAAAGCGATAACCACCACGCCTATCGCCGCAGACAGCATGGGCGACCAGTTACCAACAAATGAGAGCCGCGCGGACCATTTTCCACGCACCGTCGCGGGGATAAACTCCGTAAATGAGGCATAGCCAACCATAATCAGCGCCCCCATTCCTGTTCCCATCAGGAAGCGAAAGAAGATGAGCCAGTACATATCAGGGACAAAAGCGGCCCCTGTTGCAGCAATACCGACGATGAGAAGATTTATGCGAAACGCCCTGCGCCGCCCAAAGTAGTCACCAATAAACCCACCAGTAAGTGAGCCGATGAAATAACCAAACATTAATGCCGAGGTAAAGGCGGCATTGAGGAAATTATTTGACCATCCATTGCTTACCAGCTTTGCTAAGACGACATTACCGGAGTAACTCAAAAACCCTGTTAATAACAGACTAAAGCTTATAATACCAAATATACGATAATGAAACCGGGCCAAAGGCAAGCGGTCCAGTCTTGCGCCAATTTGATCATATTGTTCCATTAGGTGCCTCGGATTTGCTAAAAAGGTAGCAATTGCGGCAAATTCACTTGCCGCATCTTTATCATCATTTTATTTCAAGGCGCAGGAACAAATAATATTGACAACGTGTGCTTAAATTACCACACCAGCTGGATATTATTGTCTTTGCAAAATGCTATCCACTCTGCACCCGGTGATTTATCAGTTATTATGTAATTAATATGACTAAAATCAGCTAACTGGACAAAAGCTTTGCGATCAAACTTAGAGTGATCAACCAATAACGCAACTTCTGTCGCCTGACGGATCATTGTCTTTTTGATTTCAGCTTCCGCTTCATTAGAGTCCAGCGCGCCGCTGTTAATATCAAGACCTTTACAACTCATTACCATGATATCGACATGATAGCGCCTGATGATCTCTTTAGTAATTCTTCCTTGCAGTGAAAGTGTATTTTTGTTTAGTTCCCCACCCGTTGAAACGACTTTAATTTCTGACTGAGCCAGAACATGAATCGCTTCCGCCGAGTTGGTTAGCAACGTCAGGCCACTACGGTCCTGTAACAATTTGAGCAATTCCATTACGGTACTACTGGAATCGGCTGCCATGGTGGTTTTATTGTCGATAAAGGGTAGTGCCTTGCGTGCAATAAGCTGCTTCTCTTCATAAAACGATGAAGCGCGCTTATAAAAATGGATATTCTCCGTCAACATCGCTGTATTTAAAACAGCACCACCATAGGTTCTGGTCAAAAAGCCTTCATCTTCCAGCTTCTCAAGATCGCGGCGAATGGTTTCTTCGGTTACCTGAAAAATCCCACTCAAATTTGAGACTGTCACCTTTTTATCGTTGGCAACCATTTGCTTAATTGCCTGAATCCTGTCTTTTGCCGCCACGATTACACCCCTGTATCTTTTTACATCACATTAGCGCGATTATCGCATAACCGATGTTTACTTTCAAAATAACCTGTTTGAATCACAGATTTTCATCACAGTTTTCACAGAAACAGAGGTGAATCGTGTTGAGTATTTAACGCTCCAGGGCCTCTGCCATTTCCCTCATCAATGTTGCGTCTGCATCCGATAAGTTGATATTCAGTGCCGCGACATTTTCGCGTACCTGTTCCGGTGCAGTAGCCCCACTAAGAATGGAGATTAAATCACTCTGTTTTAATATCCACGCCAGTGCCAGAGTGGGAATTGTGCACTGATAACGAGCACAAAGTGGCTGCCACTGTTCAAGCATATCAATCACTTTCAGCATGTTTTCACGCTGGAACCAGACTTTATTTGCCCGAGCGCCGCCCGGAACGTAATCACGAGTGATGGTGCCGGTCAACAATCCCTGCTCTAGCGGGGAATAAACCTGAACCACAATGCCATTATCACGACATAGTGGCAGCAGTTCGTTTTCCATTGCCCGGTCGAGGATACTGTATTTCGCCTGAATAATATCCAGTTCACCATATTGCAGATACTCGCGGATATGGTCAGCATCGACGTTAGCAGCGCCTATAGCGCGAATTTTCCCTTCAGACTTTAACTCATTAAGCACTGCGACAGTTTCAGCGATCGGCGTAAAAAATGGCGGCACCGACTGCCAGTGCGTCATGTAGATATCGATGTAATCAATACCCAGACGTTGCAAGCTCGCTGCTACCTCTTCGCGGATAGATTCCGGGGAAAGGTTTTTATACAACTGCCGATCGCCAACTTTGTTGAATAAACTTCCTTTTCGTTCCCAGACAATGCCGCATTTGGTTTCTACTACAACCTGTTCACGGGGCAGTTTTTTTAACGCCTGACCGACGATAACTTCACTATTGCCAAAGTTATATCCTGGCGCAGTATCAATCAGATTAATGCCACAACGATGGGCTTCAAGAATCGTATCAATACATATTTGCCGATCGAGATCGCCATTCCATGCAGGACCGCCGCCAATGGCCCATGTCCCCAACCCCATTCGCGAAAGCGTAATATCCGTTGTGCCTAAAGGTATCTTTTTCATTTGCCTTCATTATCCTTCGTATTCTTCCAGCAATTGTTCGACCAGCTTTCTGTTTTTTACGCCGGTGGTGGCACCGACGCTTAGAACCGAGATAGCCGCCGTTGCATTGGCAAAGCGTGCGCATTCACGCAGATTTTTGCCTTCTAACAGTGCCGCAATAAAACCTGAAGCAAAGTTATCGCCCGCGCCAATGGTGTCGATGGCGGTTATTCCTGCGACCGCCGGCACCTTCATCGTCATGTCACCACGCTTGATAAAGCAGCCGTCTTTACCCGTTTTAATCACCACCGTTTTTACGCCGCACGCAAGAAAGCAGTCAGCAATTTCATCCAGTGTCTCTTTCCCGGTGAGTAATTTTGCCTCGGCAAAATTAGGAAACAGATAATCGACATAACTCAATGCTTCGCAAATATCATCCAGCGTTTCATTCAACCGCGGTTTGATCATATCGGCACAGATAATCATCTGCCGGGCTTTAGCTTGCGTAAAAATTTCTGTTAGCGCTTTACCATCCAATAGTGGACTGTTGAAAATACTGGCCAGTGATAATAATTTCGCCTGAGAAAACCGCGCAAAATCAACATCGTCAATATTCAATTTCCACAGACTGCCATTACGGTTTGTGACAAACGTCCGCTCGCCATCCTCCGTCACCAGTCCAACGTTAATAGAGGTATCTATGCTGACGTCCTGCTTCAGGCTTTGAATATCAATATTCTCTTTGCGGCAATGGTCGAGAATAAATTGCCCTGCGGCATCTTTACCAATACGACTCATTAATGCTGTGCGATGGCCCAGACGAGAAATAATTGTTGCTTCATTTATTGCATCACCCCCGGTGGTCATTGCGATTCTTTCAAGAGGATAAGAATCCACATCAAAGATATTTTTACTGACCGGTTGCAATGGAATATCAACAATAGCGGCACCTATACAAATAACGTCGAGATTATCCATATCATTATTCCGCTTTGCCATCAGAACCGAACAGTTTAATTTTTTCCAATGCCCGTTCTTTTACAGCTTTACGTACTTCACGTTCTAAATGCAGGAAAGGCTGATCCTGGTTTTCTTTCACTGCAACCATTGCGGCCTGACAGAGCTCCGTATGAATGTTGATTTTCGCGATACCCAACGAAATTGCAGTTTTAATGTCGGCATCACTGATCCCCGATGCACCGTGCAAAACCAGCGGAACAGAAACGGCATCGCGTACGCGTTTGACGACCTCAAAGTTCAATTGTGGCTCTGACGTATAAACCCCATGCTGGTTGCCGATGGCGACAGCCAATGAATCACAGCCCGTACGTTCAACAAATTCAGCCGCCTGGTCAGGATCGGTATAGTGATAGCCCGCCAGCGCTTCCTCATAAACGGTTTCATTACCGACATGCCCTAATTCCGCCTCTACCGGAATACCCAGCGGATGGAAGAAATCGACAGCCTCTTTGGTTAAACGAATATTTTCTTCGAAATCAAACGCGGAAGCATCACGCATTAATGAATTCATACCATGAGTCCAGGCGTTATGAATAATCTCCATACTCCGACCATGATCCCAATGAGTTATTACCGGCACCGTTGCTTTTTGTGCCATTGATACCATCATGTGAGAGAAATCTTCAAATGAGGTGTTACCGACAAAACCTGTACCAAAAGAAATAATAACCGGGGATTTCGCTTCTTCGGCTGCGTCGATAACGCCCATCAACATTTCTGCATTCCATACGTTAAAATGGGCAATTGCATAATGTTTATTTGTGGCATCGTTTTCCCAATATCTGATATCTGCGAGCATGTTCTGTTCTCCCGTATTAATTAATCGCTAATTTTAATAACGCCTTTAATAATGTCGCGTTTGTTGTTAACTGACTCTTCAAATGCCTGTTGTACATCCCGATAATCGTAAATATGCGTCACCATCGATTTCACATCGAATCGCCCTGAAGAAATAGCTTCAATCGTGACCGGATAACGATTGGCATAGCGGAATACCGTCTGGATAGTGACTTCGCGATTGATTTTGAGGAAATTGATTGCCGAATCGCCGGGTACAGTACCAACAATCATAATTTTACCGCCGCGCATTACCAGATAAGGTGCCTGTTTAACGGTGACCGCAGAACCCGCTGTTTCGAAAACAATATCTGCGCCCATGTCTTCGGTAAATTGCTGACAGCGTGCAATAGTGTCCTCTTTTGCGCCGTTAATAACCACTGTCGCACCAAGCTGTTCCGCCATTGCCAGACGTTTTTCCAGTACATCAACGACGGCAATTTCCGTTGCGCCCAGGCATTTGCACGCTTGCAACGTCATCAAACCAATACAACCTGCTCCCAGAATAATTATCTTCTTACCCGGTTTAACATCTGCCAGCATCGCGGCATGCATCCCGACTGCGGCAGGCTCCACCAGCGCCCCTTCCATCGTGTCCATATTGTCGGGCAGTTTGTAAGTAAAGCTCTCCGGATGACACAGATAGTGCGTTAATGCGCCGCGGTAGTTGGGTTGTGTCGCCATAAAATCAACGTCCGGGCAGATGTTATATTTGCCTTCCAGACAGTAACGACAGTGACCGCAAGGAACGCCAGGTTCGATATTTACCCGATCCCCTGGTTTAAATTTGCGCACGCGGCTTCCCACAGCCACAACCGTCCCGGCGCATTCATGACCCAGGCCAATTTCTTGATTTGGGTCTTTAGGAGGAATAAACGGGCCTGATTCAAAACCATGTACATCTGAACCACAAATACCGACATATTCTACTTTAATCAAAACTTCATCTTCTTTAGGCACAGGTATTTCTGCTGAAATAATTTTCATTGTGCCCGGCACCTGCAATATTGCTTTTGAATTTTTCATTTTGAATCCACCAGTATTATTTATTGGCTACTGCATCAATACTTAAACTTTCAACGGAGACACCTTTGGTTTCAATTCCAATGGTGGCGATAGCAATTGCGACAATAATTGAAACAGCCCCCAGAAGAATAAAGACTCCCGTTACGCCATAACTACTGAGCAGCACTGCAACGGCATAAGGTGCGGCAATACCACTGATTCGCCCTACCGCATTCGCCAGACCGGAGCCACGGAGTTTGGCCTCTGTCGGCCAGATTTCAGGGACATACACTGCCGAGGCATAGCAAACGTACATATAGACGAAAGTAATCAGGAAGAAACCAATCAACGTTATGAGCAACATACTGGTTTGCAGTGAATAGATATATCCGAGCACCGCAATCAGGATTAATAGCCCCACACCCATTGTTTTACGCGGAATTTTATCCATCACCAGCATGGCAATAAAAATACCAAATGGCGCGCCAAACATACTCATGGTATTTAAAACAATCGAGTCTTTTAAATTAATCCCCTGGGTCATGAATATTGTTGGCAACCAGTTAATTAGTGTGTACTGCACAACGTTCATGGCAATCAGCACACAAGAGCCTAATATCACGCGTTTCAGTAATACTCCTGTCAGTAAGGCTGAATACGGCACCGCTTGTGGCGCTTTACCGTCATCAGCAATAACCACAGGCGGCAAAGGTTTACCCGTCTGGCGTATGACGCCTTCTTCTATACTCCGCATGACTTTCTCGGCTTCCTGATACCGTCCGCGCGATTCCAGCCAGCGCGGGGATTCAGGAAAGTAGCGCCAGGCCAGCGCCGTAGCGATAAGCGACAATATTGCAGGGATAAGCAGTTGTACCCGCCAGTTCCACTCTGCACTAATCAGCGGCGTGAGTCCCATCGCTATCAATGAACAGAGCGGATATGACCAGTTGCCAATAAAGGAAACCCGACTTGACCACGTTCCACGATTTCTACCGGGCATATATTCGGTGAAACCAGCAAACAGTGTAACCAGTAAAGCTCCCAGCCCAACGCCCATCACAAAACGGCAGGCAATAAGAAAATCCATATTCGGTGAGAAAGCACCGACAACCATCGAGGCAATATGAATGGCCTCATAGAGGATGAACGCATTTCTGCGACCGGTTTTGTCGCCAATGATGCCGCCCACCAGCGCACCGAGAAACATTCCGGCGGTCGTGATTGCTGAGAATGTGGCTGTGGTGGAATTATCTGTCCAGCCCAACGCTTTCAGCTGCGCGAGGATCAAGCCACCAACGGCATTACTCCAGCAGACAAGCAAGCCAAACGCGACGATGGCAAACATTGACGAATGCCAGCGGCAATCCGGTAAGCGATCCAGCCGTGCACCACAATGCGGTTTTGTTATCTGTTCCATGCGATAACGTTCCTTCAGGAGAGTGGTTATTCATCAAAGTCGTAAGTCATGATCACTTTGATTGCGGTTTTATCGACCATCGCATCAAACCCTTCGCGCCATTGCGACAGGCCGATACGATGCGTGATCATCGGTTTGACTTTGATAGCGCCGCTGGCTAATAGCCTGATAGCGTTACGCCATGAGGTGGAGTCATAGGCCATATGCCCAATGATGCTTTTGTTCCAGGCGGTAATGTCATTAATCGAGAAATCAAGAGGTTTGAAGCCCATTCCAACGCGTACCACTTCCCCGTTCGGGCGGAGCATTTCGATGGCTTGTTTCAGTGCGATATTGGCACCGGAGCATTCAATCACCAGTCCCAGATTATCTTTGCCACAAATTTGCTGGCAGCGCGCCACCACATCTTCGGTAGAACCATTTACTACTGCCGTCGCACCCAGTTCTTTTGCAACCGGGAAGCGGACCGCCACATCTTCTTGCAGACCAACGACGACGATATTTACCGCCCCCATAATTCGCGCCATTTGTACGGAGAACAGCCCGAGTGGGCCAGTGCCGATGACGACCACATCCTGACCAGGAAGGAATTTCGATTGCTGCGCGATGGATTTGTAGGCATTACAGATAGGGTCAAGTACGGCTGCGTCCTCATAATCAACACCATCAGGGATTTCCCACAACGCATGACGATGAATTTTGAGAATTTCACCAGGAACCAGACAATATTTGGAAAAACCACCGCCCCAGGTATTATTATCCAGACCAAGGTTTACTTTTTCTGTACAACACAGAAAATCACCTTGTTCACAGGCCGGACAAACGCCGCAAACGTGACCGCTGTTATCCGACACAACGCGTTGCCCCACTTTCCAGTCTTTGACTTTTTCACCAACCTGCGCAATACAACCTGCGAACTCATGGCCGCGGATAGAGTTAAACTCATCAGAACCGCTATCGACATTGTAGTGCTTCATGTCTGCGCCGCAGATTGCCGCGGCTTTAATTTCAATCACTACGTCTTCCGGGCCACAAATGGGTTGTGGGACATCAATCATCTTGTAGCCGCCAAAGGCCTTGCCAAACCGAGCCAGTGCTTTCATTGCGTCATCCTCTGTGTTTTGTTTTGCTTAGATGGCCATCATACTTACCCACATGATTTTTGAGGTCAACATTAAATCTGCAAAACACAGATAATGATCTGCGTTTTACAACTTAGATCACAATTACGCAGAAAATGGCTGGGTCTGTTACAGGTTGGTGGAAGGCGGAACGCAAAAAGAGCAAATTCAAGAGGGATTACCGGCCAAATAGGTCTGAGACTTAAGTCCAGGAGAAGTCATTCAGGCGTGAACGCGACGGCAAGAGATCGGACTGGGACTTAGCCAGGTCGGGTCGAGATAATTGAGACGAGTCGTGGGGTCATTGTTGGCTATCCCCTTCATAGCCGCGGCAAAAAGGGGATGAACCACTTACTTAAACATGGCAATAGGCTTTGCTGAGATACCAAAATCTTCTTTTAACTGCTGTTTGCTCTTCATGACCATCTGACCATTTGTGTCAATTGTCATATGCTGTGCTTCGGTATTATGGCGGGCTTGCCACAGCATCACCAGTTGCAGGCAATTCTCTTTTTGTTCCTCGGTCAACGCAACGCCATCAGGCCATTTCCCCAGTTCAACGGCGGTCGACAAACGCTGGTATACCTCAGGCGTCATGCTGTTGATAATGTCATCAAGATTCATAATTTTTCCGCTCCTGTGGAATAAGTTGCTGAATCGTTTTTTCAACCGTTGATTTCTTCGCCGTTTTCGCCATCGGTAAAGCGTAAAGAGGCAGAGTTAACACAATAACGTTCGCCTGTTGGTTGCGGCCCGTCGGGAAAGACATGCCCCAGATGGGCATCACAGTTACCGCAACGAATTTCTATGCGCTGCATTCCATGTGACAAGTCTTTGATATAACGAATGGATTCTTCACTCACCGGTTCGTAGAAACTGGGCCAGCCACAGCCGGAATCATACTTGGTTTCGGAATGAAACAGCGGGGCATCGCAGATCAAACAGTGATATACGCCGTCACGCTTGTTATGCAGTAAACGACCCGTAAATGGCGGCTCTGTCCCATGATTCTGCGTTACGTAAAACTGCATCTCGGACAAATTTTTTTTCAGTTCTTCTGCCGAAGGTTTATTAGCCATTTGCTCACATCTCACTTTAATCGTGCTCACATTACGTGACTGATTCTAACAAAACATTAACACCAACTGGCAAAATTTTGTCCTAAACTTGATCTCGACGAAATGGCTGCACCTAAATCGTGATGAAAATCACATTTTTATCGTAATTGCCCTTTAAAATTCGGGGCGCCGACCCCATGTGGTCTCAAGCCCAAAGGAAGAGTGAGGCGAGTCAGTCGCGTAATGCTTAGGCACAGGATTGATTTGTCGCAATGATTGACACGATTCCGCTTGACGCTGCGTAAGGTTTTTGTAATTTTACAGGCAACCTTTTATTCACTAACAAATAGCTGGTGGAATATATGACTATCAAAGTAGGTATCAACGGTTTTGGCCGTATCGGTCGCATTGTTTTCCGTGCTGCTCAGAAACGTTCTGACATCGAGATCGTTGCAATCAATGACCTGTTAGACGCTGATTACATGGCATACATGCTGAAATATGACTCCACTCACGGCCGTTTCGACGGTACCGTTGAAGTGAAAGACGGTCATCTGATCGTTAACGGTAAAAAAATCCGTGTTACCGCTGAACGTGATCCGGCTAACCTGAAATGGGACGAAGTTGGTGTTGACGTTGTCGCTGAAGCAACTGGTCTGTTCCTGACTGACGAAACTGCTCGTAAACACATCACCGCTGGTGCGAAGAAAGTGGTTATGACTGGTCCGTCTAAAGATAACACTCCGATGTTCGTTAAAGGCGCTAACTTCGACAAATATGCTGGCCAGGACATCGTTTCCAACGCTTCCTGCACCACCAACTGCCTGGCTCCGCTGGCTAAAGTTATCAACGATAACTTCGGCATCATCGAAGGTCTGATGACCACCGTTCACGCTACTACCGCTACTCAGAAAACCGTTGATGGCCCGTCTCACAAAGACTGGCGCGGCGGCCGCGGCGCTTCCCAGAACATCATCCCGTCCTCTACCGGTGCTGCTAAAGCTGTAGGTAAAGTACTGCCAGAACTGAATGGCAAACTGACTGGTATGGCGTTCCGCGTTCCGACCCCGAACGTATCCGTAGTTGACCTGACCGTTCGTCTGGAAAAAGCTGCAACTTACGAGCAGATCAAAGCTGCCGTTAAAGCTGCTGCTGAAGGCGAAATGAAAGGCGTTCTGGGCTACACCGAAGATGACGTAGTATCTACCGATTTCAACGGCGAAGTTTGCACTTCCGTGTTCGATGCTAAAGCTGGTATCGCTCTGAACGACAACTTCGTGAAACTGGTATCCTGGTACGACAACGAAACCGGTTACTCCAACAAAGTTCTGGACCTGATCGCTCACATCTCCAAATAAGTTGAGATGACACTGTGATCTAAAAAGAGCGACTTCGGTCGCTCTTTTTTTTACCTGATAAAATGAAGTTAAAGGACTGCGTCATGATTAAGAAAATTTTTGCCCTTCCGGTCATCGAACAAATCTCCCCTGTCCTCTCCCGTCGTAAACTGGATGAACTGGACCTCATTGTGGTCGATCATCCCCAGGTAAAAGCCTCTTTTGCATTACAGGGCGCACACCTTCTCTCGTGGAAACCTGCGGGTGAAGAAGAAGTTCTGTGGTTGAGCAACAACACACCGTTCAAAAATGGCGTCGCTATTCGCGGTGGCGTACCGGTTTGCTGGCCGTGGTTTGGTCCGGCGGCACAACAAGGTCTGCCTGCGCACGGTTTTGCCCGCAACCTGCCGTGGACGCTGAAATCACATCGTGAAGATGCTGATGGCGTAGCGCTGACTTTTGAATTGACGCAAAGCGAAGAGACGAAAAAATTCTGGCCGCACGACTTTACGCTGTTAGCGCATTTCCGCGTGGGTAAAACCTGTGAAATCGATCTTGAATCACATGGCGAATTTGAAACCACCTCTGCCCTGCATACCTACTTTAACGTGGGTGATATCGCTAAGGTAAGCGTCAGTGGGCTGGGCGATCGCTTCATTGATAAAGTAAATGACGCGAAAGAAGATGTACTGACCGACGGTATTCAGACCTTCCCTGACCGTACCGATCGCGTGTATCTGAATCCGCAAGATTGCAGCGTGATTAATGATGAAGCGCTGAATCGTATTATCGCCGTAGGCCACCAGCATCATCTGAACGTTGTCGGCTGGAACCCGGGACCGGCGCTTTCAGTTAGCATGGGCGACATGCCGGATGATGGCTACAAAACATTTGTTTGTGTAGAAACGGCTTACGCTTCAGAAACGCAAAAAGTGACCAAAGAGAAACCTGCACATCTGGCGCAATCCATTCGCGTTGCGAAACGTTAATTTGCGTTAATGTTGTGTGCCGGGTGCGATGCATCCGGCACGTATCAACATCACACCATATCCAGCGCAGTTTTTCCTTTTGGTGCCGGATACGCTTTATCCAGCATGGTTAATTCCGCTGACGAAAGTTCGACCTCAAGCACAGCCGCATTCTGTTGGACATGGGCAATCGTGGCCGCTTTTGGAATCGCCATCACACCCTGATGGCTGATTACCCACGCCAACAATACTTGTGCCGCGCTGATATTGTGAGCATGTGCAATTTCGTTGACTACCGCGTTTTTTAACAGTCCATTGCGCAACCGCCCGGCCTGGGCTAATGGACTGTAAGCCATCACCGGCATCTGCTGTTGCTGGCACCAGGGGAGTAGATCGTACTCAATCCCTCGTGAACCGAGATGGTAAAGCACCTGATTAGTGGCACACTGATTTCCCCCCGGCAGCTGCCAGAGTTCCTGCATATCAGCATGATCAAGGTTAGAAACGCCCCAGCGGCGGATTTTTCCCTGGGCGATCAATTTTTCCATCGCTGCCACAGTCTCTTCAAAAGCGAAACTGCCAGACCAGTGTAATAAGTAGAGATCGAGATAATCAGTATTGAGACGGCGTAAACTGGCTTCGCATGCATTTATCGCTTTTTGCCCGCCAGCATTCCACGGATAGACTTTAGAGACGAGAAAGACGTTATCGCGCAGACCGGTTAATGCTTCCCCAACCACCTTTTCGGCACCGCCATCGGCATACATTTCGGCGGTATCAATGAGGGTTAAACCGAGCTCAATGCCCGCGCGTAGTGCAGCAACTTCTGTTTTGCGCTGACTGGCATCTTCGCCCATATACCATGTTCCCTGCCCTATGGCTGGCAGTGAGACATCGCCACTAAATTGAATCATTTTTTGTTGCATTGTTTCCTCCCAGGTATTGCACCACCGTAATGCAAAACAGGGCGTGACGCCCTGTTTTTATGCACAAAATGCCCTGGAAAGATGCATTATCAGAATTTGTAGGTGATCCCGGTAGAAATCAGGCCAGTCCAGGATTTATCCACCATCGGGCTGTCAGTAACTTCATCAGACAGACGGGTATAGCGCGCGGTACCGTAAACACTCCAGTCGCCGAGGAAGTTGTAGCTGGCGCTCAGCTCCAGGTAAGGGCTCCAGCTGTCGTTCGGGTTATAGCCACGCAGACCGCTGCGAGCGGACTCTTTGCGCGATACGCCATAATAGTATTCGTTCTGGTTTTCGCTGTTCCACTGCACACCAATACCCGGAGTCACGGTCAGGCCACCGTTGGTGTAACGATACAACCAGGCCATATCCCAGACAATGCCGTTGCTGTTATCCAGGGTATCGCCAGCCAGGGTGGTACGCAGGTAACCGTACTGGGTAAAGTGAGCATAAGACAGACCAGCCATCATGGTGCTCTTACGGTCATCCAGGTGACGCATTTGGTGATCGCCACTGTCTTTCGCTTTGAAGTAAAGCGGCGACCAGTAAGCGGTAATTGAAAGTTTATCCGTTGCGTCATTCCACAGGTAGTAACCACCACCTAAGCCACGGAACCAGAAGTTATCGCCTTCATAGTTGATTACCGGTACTGGGTAAACATCGGTATCGTAATCTTTATATGGGTGTTCAACGACACCTACGCCTGCGCCCAGGGAAAATTTACCTTCAGCGTGCGCTACGCCTGCAGACGTTGCGATAAGCACTCCAAGTGCCAGAAGTTTGAGTTTGGTCACAATTAATCATTCCTTAAACAAATGTTTAGCGGGCGACAAAGTTTACCCGTCAATACATCGAAACCCAACCTTTTTACGTTTTCATTTTTTAAAGTAACTGTTTAATTTTCCTGACGCGGATGACACCGCGCTTACAGCCAAATGAATTTAGCGTTACTGGCTACCCTGGTCTTTACATTAATTATGCAAAATTTATGGATGAGTTGTTGATATGCCATTGAAATTAAGAAAGCCGTGCAGGCAAGTTTTCCATTTGCCATCTACGCTTAATTTTGAAGGTGTATCACCGGGCACGTTGTTCTCATCGTCGATAAAATGGCATGAGAGTTGCTGTGTTTTAGCAAGAGACGTCGTTCAGTTTACCTCTTCCGGGAGCCTCTACTATTCATATGAACGGCTCTTAACCTGTGCTAAAAAACGAAAGGACGGCATACCATGAATATATTCGATCACTATCGCCAGCGATATGAAGCTGCCAAGGACGAAGAGTTCACACTGCAGGAGTTTCTTACCACTTGTCGGCAAGATCGCAGTGCTTATGCCAACGCGGCTGAGCGGCTATTGATGGCTATCGGTGAGCCTGTCATGGTCGATACAGCCCAGGAACCCAGACTTTCTCGACTCTTTTCTAACCGGGTCATTGCACGTTATCCGGCGTTTGAAGAGTTTTACGGCATGGAAGACGCGATTGAACAGATTGTCTCTTATCTGAAACACGCGGCTCAGGGGCTGGAAGAGAAGAAACAAATCCTGTATCTGCTGGGGCCTGTGGGTGGGGGTAAATCATCGCTTGCTGAGCGACTGAAATCATTAATGCAGCTCGTACCAATTTATGTATTGAGCGCCAACGGTGAGCGTAGCCCGGTCAACGATCATCCGTTCTGTCTTTTCAATCCGCAGGAAGATGCTCAGATTCTGGAAAAAGAGTATGGCATTCCTCGCCGTTATCTCGGCACCATCATGTCGCCATGGGCGGCAAAACGCCTGCATGAATTTGGTGGCGATATCACTAAGTTCCGGGTAGTGAAGGTCTGGCCGTCAATTCTGCAACAAATTGCTATCGCCAAAACGGAACCCGGTGATGAGAACAACCAGGACATCTCCGCGCTGGTTGGGAAAGTCGATATTCGTAAACTCGAACACTACGCGCAGAATGACCCGGACGCCTACGGCTATTCCGGTGCGCTGTGCCGCGCCAACCAAGGGATCATGGAATTTGTCGAGATGTTTAAAGCACCGATAAAAGTGCTGCATCCGCTGTTAACCGCCACTCAGGAAGGTAACTACAACGGGACGGAAGGTATCTCCGCCCTGCCGTTCAACGGGATTATTCTCGCCCACTCGAACGAATCCGAATGGGTCACTTTCCGTAATAACAAAAACAACGAAGCCTTCCTCGACCGTGTTTACATCGTGAAGGTGCCGTATTGCTTACGCATTTCCGAAGAGATCAAAATCTACGAGAAATTGCTTAATCACAGTGAATTGACTCACGCCCCCTGCGCCCCTGGCACGCTGGAAACGCTGTCACGTTTTTCCATTCTTTCGCGCCTTAAAGAGCCAGAAAACTCCAGCATTTATTCAAAGATGCGGGTTTATGATGGCGAAAGTCTGAAAGACACCGATCCCAAAGCCAAGTCGTATCAGGAATATCGTGACTACGCCGGTGTCGATGAAGGGATGAACGGTCTGTCGACGCGTTTTGCGTTTAAGATCCTCTCCCGCGTGTTCAACTTCGATCATGTAGAAGTGGCGGCAAACCCGGTCCATCTGTTCTACGTACTGGAACAGCAGATCGAGCGCGAGCAGTTCCCACAAGAGCAGGCAGAACGCTATCTGGAGTTCCTGAAAGGTTATCTGATCCCGAAATATGCCGAGTTTATCGGCAAAGAGATCCAGACGGCCTACCTTGAATCCTATTCCGAATATGGGCAAAACATTTTCGACCGTTATGTTACCTACGCGGATTTCTGGATTCAGGATCAGGAGTATCGCGATCCGGATACCGGGCAGCTGTTTGACCGCGAGTCTCTTAACGCCGAGCTGGAGAAAATCGAGAAACCGGCGGGGATCAGTAATCCAAAAGATTTCCGCAACGAGATTGTTAACTTCGTACTGCGCGCCAGAGCGAATAACAGCGGACGCAATCCGAACTGGACCAGCTATGAAAAACTGCGCACGGTTATCGAGAAGAAAATGTTCTCCAATACCGAGGAGCTGTTGCCGGTTATCTCGTTTAACGCCAAAACGTCAACCGACGAGCAGAAGAAACACGACGACTTTGTCGACCGTATGATGGAAAAAGGCTACACCCGTAAACAGGTGCGTTTACTGTGCGAATGGTATTTGCGCGTACGTAAATCGTCTTAACAACCCTGGCCCGGTACACATGTTACCGGGCCTACAACGACAGCGAACCGTGGGCCTGAGAAGCGGCAACACAGGCGTAGCATACAGTTGGCAAATGTAGTACGGGGGGCATATGACCTGGTTTATTGACCGGCGTCTGAACGGCAAAAACAAAAGCATGGTGAATCGCCAGCGTTTTTTACGCCGTTATAAAGCGCAAATTAAACAGTCGATCTCCGAGGCCATTAATAAGCGTTCGGTGACTGACGTCGACAGCGGCGAATCCGTATCCATTCCCACGGAAGATATTAGCGAACCGATGTTTCATCAGGGGCGTGGCGGTCTGCGCCACCGCGTGCATCCGGGCAATGACCATTTCGTCCAGAACGACCGAATTGAACGTCCCCAGGGTGGCGGCGGAGGTTCCGGCAGTGGTCAGGGCCAGGCCAGCCAGGATGGTGAAGGTCAGGATGAATTTGTCTTTCAGATTTCGAAAGATGAGTATCTTGATTTGCTCTTTGAAGATTTGGCCTTACCGAATCTGAAACAAAACCAACAACGCCAGCTGACCGAATATAAAACGCATCGGGCGGGTTATACCGCTAACGGCGTTCCGGCAAATATCAGCGTTGTGCGCTCCTTGCAGAACTCACTGGCGCGACGCACAGCCATGACGGCAGGCAAGCGGCGGGAACTTCATGCACTGGAAGAGAATTTGGCCATCATCAGCAACAGTGAACCTGCGCAGCTGCTGGAAGAGGAACGTCTGCGCAAAGAAATTGCAGAATTACGTGCCAAAATTGAACGCGTCCCTTTTATTGACACCTTCGATTTACGTTACAAGAACTACGAGAAGCGGCCCGATCCCTCCAGCCAGGCAGTGATGTTTTGCCTGATGGACGTTTCCGGTTCAATGGATCAATCCACTAAAGATATGGCTAAGCGTTTTTATATTCTGCTGTATCTGTTCCTCAGCAGAACGTATAAGAACGTGGAAGTCGTATACATCCGCCATCATACCCAGGCGAAAGAAGTCGATGAACATGAGTTTTTCTACTCGCAGGAAACAGGCGGCACCATTGTTTCCAGCGCCCTGAAACTGATGGATGAGGTAGTGAAAGAGCGTTATAACCCGGCACAGTGGAATATTTACGCTGCACAAGCATCGGACGGCGATAACTGGGCCGATGACTCTCCGCTTTGCCATGAAATCCTGGCGAAAAAATTATTACCTGTTGTTCGTTATTACAGCTATATCGAAATTACCCGTCGTGCACATCAGACATTGTGGCGAGAATATGAGCATCTGCAATCTACTTTCGACAACTTTGCGATGCAGCACATCCGCGACCAGGATGATATTTATCCGGTGTTCCGTGAACTGTTTCATAAACAAAATGCAACAGCTAAAGACTAAAACTATCAGCCAGGTCATTATCGCCTGGCTGATTTTTAGCTTACTGTAAATTATCTCATTTATTACATACATTAGCTTACAATCGCTTTAAATATGACAGCGTAACCTTTACATAATTTAGTTCCAGAAAACAATCATTCGGAAAAATGATTCAGTCAACACGTATTTCCATGGGGTTATTCTTTAAATATTGTTTATCGTTAACGAAAATTGATCCTGGTCAAAACTATATATCTCTGCCATCAATAAAATCCAGCACTCACATTGCTCTCCTTTTTATGGTTTCTATGGGTACACAAAAATTAAAAGCTCAAAGCTTTTTTATTTTCAGTTTATTGCTGACGTTAATTTTATTTTGCATCACCACATTATATAACGAAAACACAAATGTAAAACTCATCCCACAGATGAATTACCTGATGGTTGTTGTGGCTTTGTTTTTCCTTAACGCCGTCATTTTTCTTTTCATGTTAATGAAATATTTCACTAACAAACAAATTTTACCAACACTCATTTTAAGCCTTGCATTTTTAAGTGGCCTTATCTATTTAGTTGAAACCATTGTAATTATCCATAAACCAATTAACGGCAGTACACTGATCCAGACAAAGTCGAATGATGTTTCTATTTTCTATATTTTCCGCCAACTCAGTTTTATTTGTTTAACCTCGCTGGCACTCTTTTGTTATGGAAAAGACAACATCCTTGACAACAATAAGAAAAAAACGGGAATCCTGTTGCTGGCGCTGATTCCTTTTTTAGTTTTTCCCCTTCTGGCACACAATCTGAGCAGTTATAACGCTGACTATTCTTTGTATGTCGTCGACTACTGTCCGGACAACCATACTGCGACCTGGGGAATCAACTATACAAAAATATTGGTTTGTCTGTGGGCATTTTTACTGTTCTTTATTATCATGCGTACACGATTAGCCAGCGAACTATGGCCGTTAATAGCATTATTATGTCTGGCATCGCTATGCTGCAACTTACTTCTACTGACTCTGGATGAGTATAATTACACCATCTGGTATATCAGTCGCGGGATTGAAGTTTCCAGTAAACTGTTTGTTGTGTCTTTTCTGATTTATAACATTTTTCAGGAACTGCAACTCTCCAGCAAACTGGCAGTTCATGATGTGCTGACCAATATTTATAATCGGCGCTACTTTTTCAACAGCGTAGAGTCATTATTGTCGCGACCTGTTGTTAAGGACTTCTGTGTCATGCTGGTTGATATTAATCAGTTCAAACGCATCAATGCCCAATGGGGACATCGTGTGGGTGATAAAGTGCTGGTTTCAATTGTCGATATTATCCAGCAAAGCATCCGCCCTGATGATATTTTAGCGCGACTGGAGGGTGAGGTGTTTGGCTTGCTATTTACCGAACTCAATAGTGCCCAGGCAAAAATCATTGCGGAACGTATGCGTAAAAATGTCGAACTCCTGACCGGCTTTAGTAACAGATATGATGTTCCTGAACAAATGACCATCAGTATTGGCACGGTTTTTTCAACGGGTGACACGCGTAATATCTCGCTTGTCATGACGGAAGCAGATAAAGCCTTACGCGAAGCGAAAAGCGAGGGGGGCAACAAAGTGATTATTCATCATATTTAAGTGCAAAAATATTCAGAGCCATGCTTTTTGCGTGGCTTTTGCATACAATTTATTACTATTACCCCTAAATTTCCCCTCCCCAGCGGCGCAGAGATGAGTATAATTAGCGCCCCTGTGCCAGGCCGCAATCGAACTTTATCTGGTTTTCTCGTTTCACTAACCGAAGGAGTGCCATTTATCATGAAATTGCACCATAGAATGCTCCGGCATTTTATCGCCGCAAGTGTCATTGTGCTGACATCTTCCTTCCTTATTTTTGAACTTGTCGCCAGCGACAGAGCAATGAGTGCCTATCTGCGCTATATCGTGCAGAAAGCAGACTCCTCCTTTCTTTATGATAAGTATCAGAATCAGAGTATTGCCGCGCATGTGATGCGCGCTCTCGCTGCTGAGCAGTCGGAAGTGTCGCCAGAACAGCGGCGCGCCATCTGCGAGGCTTTTGAGTCTGCCAATAATACCCATGGCTTAAACCTGACTGCCCATAAATACCCGGGCTTACGCGGCACACTACAAACCGCATCCACTGACTGCGACACAATTGTGGAAGCTGCAGCACTATTACCCGCTTTTGATCAGGCAGTGGAAGGCAACCGCCACCAGGATGATTACGGTTCAGGTCTTGGGATGGCCGAAGAGAAATTTCACTATTATCTCGATCTCAATGACCGCTATGTCTATTTTTATGAGCCGGTTAATGTTGAATACTTTGCGATGAATAACTGGTCCTTCCTGCAGTCAGGAAGTATTGGTATCGATCGCAAAGATATTGAAAAGGTATTTACCGGGCGTACCGTATTGTCGAGCATTTACCAGGATCAGCGTACTAAACAGAACGTGATGAGTTTGCTGACGCCGGTGTATGTTGCAGGGCAGCTAAAAGGGATTGTGCTGCTGGATATTAACAAAAACAATTTGCGGAATATCTTTTACACTCATGACCGCCCTCTCCTCTGGCGTTTTCTCAATGTCACGCTAACCGATACCGATTCGGGGCGCGACATTATCATCAACCAGAGCGAAGATAATCTGTTCCAGTATGTCAGTTACGTCCATGACTTACCGGGCGGCATTCGTGTCTCGTTATCCATTGATATTCTTTACTTTATCACGTCTTCGTGGAAAAGCGTTCTGTTCTGGATTTTGACGGCGTTAATTTTGCTGAATATGGTCCGGATGCACTTCCGTTTATACCAAAATGTGTCGCGAGAAAATATTAGTGATGCGATGACTGGACTGTATAATCGCAAAATTTTAACCCCTGAACTGGAGCAGCGGTTGCAGAAACTGGTGCAATCCGGTTCTTCGGTGATGTTTATTGCAATTGACATGGACAAGTTAAAGCAAATAAATGACACCCTCGGTCATCAGGAGGGGGATTTAGCGATTACGTTATTAGCTCAGGCGATTAAACAATCGATTCGTAAAAGTGATTATGCCATCCGACTCGGTGGCGATGAATTCTGCATCATTCTTGTCGATTCGACGCCGCAAATTGCAGCACAACTGCCTGAACGTATCGAAAAACGTCTGCAACATATCGCGCCGCAGAAAGAGATCGGCTTCTCTTCCGGTATTTACGCGATGAAAGAAAACGATACGTTACATGATGCGTATAAAGCTTCCGATGAGCGTTTATATGTCAATAAGCAGAACAAAAACAGCCGTTCATGATAACCTTCTGTGGTTGTTTGCTTGTAATCTCAGGAGCGTGAAATGACTGAAATGGCTAAAGGAAGCGTGACGCATCAGCGGTTAATCGCTTTATTATCACAAGAAGGTGCTAACTTCCGCGTCGTTACCCATGAAGCGGTAGGTAAATGTGAAGCGGTGTCAGAAATTCGTGGCACCGCTTTAGGCCAGGGAGCTAAGGCACTGGTATGTAAAGTCAAAGGCAATGGCGTAAATCAACATGTTCTGGCGATCCTCGCTGCCGATCAACAGGCCGATCTGAGCCAACTCGCCAGCCATATAGGCGGATTACGCGCTTCGTTGGCCAGCCCGGCGGAAGTCGATGAACTCACAGGCTGTGTCTTCGGCGCGATCCCCCCTTTCAGCTTCCATCCAAAACTCAAACTGGTTGCCGACCCTCTACTCTTCGAACGATTTGATGAAATCGCCTTCAATGCAGGGATGCTGGATAAATCCGTTATTTTGAAAACCACGGATTATTTGCGCATTGCGCAACCAGAACTGCTCAATTTCCGCCGCACTGCGTAACTAGCCTGTCCGTTCAATAAGCAGAACGGACAAAACCAGCACAACAGCAATGGCAAAAAACGATGACGTGATAATCAGTGTCTCGACGAACATTTGATCGTTCATAGCATGCCCCCGGGAGATAGCTGTTTTCACGTTATTGTTAGCGTGCACAAATGGCAGTTTGATGACAGTTCGCCTGATTTTTTATGCAAAAAACGTAAAGATTTTCTACTTCCTTCCTGCAGCAAGCGTAAAGTAAGCAGGCTTATTATTTTTTGGCAAGGAAACCACGATGTTTGATGTCACTTTGCTGATCCTGCTCGGGTTAGCTGCGCTGGGCTTTATCAGTCATAACACCACTGTCGCCGTTTCAATTCTGGTGTTGATCATTGTCCGCGTCACACCGTTAAGCACCTTTTTCCCGTGGATTGAAAAACAGGGGCTAAGTATCGGGATAATCATTCTGACGATTGGCGTTATGGCCCCCATCGCCAGCGGGACGCTACCGCCCTCAACCTTGATTCACTCGTTTCTGAACTGGAAATCGCTGGTGGCAATTGCAGTAGGCGTTATTGTCTCCTGGCTGGGTGGGCGCGGCGTGACCTTAATGGGCAGCCAGCCGCAACTGGTCGCCGGGCTGCTGGTAGGCACTGTTTTAGGCGTGGCGCTGTTTCGCGGCGTACCGGTCGGCCCGCTTATTGCCGCGGGTCTTGTTTCGCTGATTGTGGGGAAACAGTAGTTAATCCCGCAATATATCGGCCTGGCGTTTGCCCCAGGCCTTTCTTAAACATAGTAATAAAGGCCGTTGTTGAATCATACCCCAGCGTATGAGCAACTTTCTGTACAGTATCGCCTTTCACTAATCCCTGAAGTGCCATAATCAGCTGTAACTGCTGACGCCACTGGCGAAAACTCAACCCCGTCTCTTTTACTATCAGTCGCGCAAGATTGCGTTCACTCATCGCAAAAAAGCCAGCCCATTGCCCTAATGACCCCCACTCGACGGGCCCTTTCGCCATCATCTCCACCATCGTGCGGATTTTAGGATGAGAAGAAACGGGCAGGTGCAGCTGTTGTTGTGGCTGCTGAGGGAGTTCATCAAACAGGACCTGAATTAATCTGCGGGTCATCGGCTCAGCACGCTGAGTCGTCGTCCTGTTTGCCAGGGTTAAAATCAATTCCCGGCATAAGGGCGATATTTTCAATGTGCAACATGTTGTCGGCATTGTCACTGCGCTGGGTTCGATAAACAGAAAACAGAGTTCAGCGTTAGCTGTCACTTGATTGCTATGTTCCACCCCGCCCGGTATCCAAACCGCATATTGCGGCGGCACCATCCACAAAGCATTTTCCACCGTACAGGTAATTGCACCATGTAATGCTAGTATCAGCTGTCCTTTGCGGTGCTGATGTACAGGACTGGTTAACTCATCCGTTCCGGCGTGAATACAAAATGCGACCGCGGCTTCATGGTGTCGGTCGGGTTCATAGCCATTGAGATTCAACCTGTGCATCATTTTGTCCGAATTTAGCGATAATTTGTCATTTTAGCTTGATTCAACATAACAATAAAAACGGTAAGGTACAGCCTCGTTTGTAACAATGAGAAGCATATGACCTGTTCAACTTCATTAAGCGGCAAAAACAGGATTGTCCTTATCGCTGGCATTCTGATGATTGCCACAACATTACGCGTCACCTTTACCGGCGCAGCGCCGTTACTGGATACGATTCGTTCCGCTTACTCGCTGACGACAGCGCAAACCGGCTTATTAACCACCCTGCCATTATTGGCCTTTGCGCTAATCTCACCTTTGGCTGCCCCGGTGGCGCGACGTTTTGGTATGGAACGTAGCCTGTTTGCCGCGTTACTTTTGATCTGTGCAGGTATCGCAATTCGTTCTCTCCCTTCGCCTTACTTATTATTTGGCGGTACAGCGGTCATTGGCGGTGGGATTGCATTAGGCAATGTCTTACTGCCAGGATTAATTAAACGCGATTTCCCTCATTCCGTCGCCAGACTTACCGGCGCATATTCCCTGACAATGGGAGCTGCAGCGGCACTGGGATCGGCTATGGTCGTGCCGCTGGCTTTGAACGGTTTTGGCTGGCAAGGCGCGTTGTTCATGCTGATGTGTTTTCCTCTGCTGGCTCTTTTTTTATGGCTGCCACAGTGGCGAAGCCAACAACATGCAAATTTGAGTACCTCGCGCGCCTTACATACTCGGGGTATCTGGCGTTCGCCGCTTGCCTGGCAGGTCACATTGTTTCTTGGGATCAACTCACTGGTCTATTACGTGATTATTGGCTGGCTTCCGGCGATCCTCATCAGTCGCGGCTATAGCGAAGCACAGGCGGGTTCACTGCATGGTTTGCTGCAACTAGCCACAGCAGCTCCCGGTTTGCTGATCCCTCTTTTCTTACATCATGTGAAAGATCAGCGTGGTATTGCAGCGTTCGTTGCCTTGATGTGCGCAGTGGGCGCTGTTGGGCTCTGCTTTATGCCAGCGCACGCGATCACCTGGACTCTGCTTTTCGGTTTTGGTTCCGGCGCAACAATGATACTGGGGTTGACGTTCATTGGTCTTCGGGCAAGTTCTGCGCATCAGGCGGCGGCACTCTCGGGGATGGCACAATCCGTCGGGTATTTGCTGGCAGCCTGTGGGCCGCCGCTGATGGGTAAAATACACGATGCTAACGGTGACTGGTCCGTACCACTGATGGGTGTTGCCATACTTTCACTACTGATGGCGATTTTCGGACTTTGCGCCGGGAGAGACAAAGAAATTCGCTAATATCCGGTGCTATAGTGACGTGACAAATCATGCGTGAAAGGGAGAACAAACACGATGAATATTCAGTGCAAACGCGTTTATGATCCGGCTGAACAGAGCGATGGTTATCGCGTACTGGTCGACCGCCTCTGGCCGCGCGGTATCAAAAAAACCGATTTAGCCCTTGATGAGTGGGATAAAGAAATCACGCCGTCAACGGAACTGCGCAAAGCCTTTCACGGCGAAGTCGTCGATTTTGCAACCTTTCGCGAGCAATATCTTGCAGAACTGGCGCAACACGAGCAAGAAGGAAAGCGGCTGGCGGACATCGCCAAAAAACAGCCGCTGACCCTGCTCTACGCAGCAAAAAACACCACGCAGAACCATGCGCTGGTGCTGGCCGACTGGCTACGTAGCTTGTGATTTTAGTACAGCATCCGGCGGTTATTTTTCACCAGCCGGATGGTCCCGTCGCCACAATGCCCATTCATCAATCGTTTCACCGCCCGGTAATTTGCAATTGTTGCTGACCCCTTGCGCTGTCTGCACTGGAATGAGCGTCCCGCCCTTCTGCTGGCAATAGACCGACGCCGGATTTGCCATACCAATCTGCGGCGGTTTAGGTGCTTCTGGCTGAGAAGAGGTTGAACAACCAGCCAGGACCAGCAAGCAAGGCAAAGCAAAACTGATAATTTTCATTTATTGATCTCACACATTTATCTACGCTTAGAGTATCGCGGTATCGTTTTGTTTTGCAGCACTATTTTTATTACATTCACTCAAAACATATTACGTCTTGTTTCATCTTTGTTGATGATGTTTTATCATGCCTGCAAAGATTAAATAATCAGCATTTACCCGCCGTATCCTGGAGTTGTTTCGTGTCAGATCAGATTATCGCCCGCGTCTCGCAATCCCTTGCCAAAGAACAGTCACTGGAAAGTCTGGTCCGACAGCTTCTGGAGATGCTGGAAATGGTCACTGATATGGAATCAACCTACCTGACCAAAGTGGATGTCGAAGCGCGCCTGCAGCATATTATGTTTGCCCGTAACAGCCAGAAAATGCACATCCCGGAGAATTTTACCGTCTCGTGGGATTACTCGTTATGCAAACGCGCTATTGATGAAAACTGCTTTTTCAGCGATGAAGTCCCTGACCGTTGGGGCGACTGTATTGCGGCACGCAATCTTGGAATCACCACATTTCTGAGTACACCAATTCACTTACCGGATGGATCATTCTATGGCACGCTTTGCGCCGCCAGCAGTGAGAAGCGCCAGTGGAGTGAACGCGCGGAACAGGTTTTACAGTTATTCGCCGGACTGATTGCACAATATATTCAAAAAGAGGCGTTGGTTGAACAGCTGCGCGAAGCCAATGCCGCGCTGATTGCGCAATCGTATACCGACTCGTTAACCGGGCTACCGAATCGGCGGGCGATTTTTGAAAATCTGACGACGCTGTTTTCTCTCGCCCGGCATCTTAACCATAAGATAATGATCGCGTTTATCGATCTGGATAACTTCAAATTAATCAATGATCGTTTTGGTCATAATAGTGGCGATCTGTTTCTCATTCAGGTTGGCGAGCGCCTTAATACGCTCCAGCAAAATGGCGAAGTTATTGGTCGTCTCGGCGGTGATGAGTTTTTGGTTGTTTCACTAAATAACGAGAATGCGGATATTTCGTCGCTGCGAGAACGTATTCAACAGCAAATACGTGGAGAATATCACTTAGGTGATGTTGATTTGTATTATCCCGGTGCCAGTCTTGGCATAGTAGAAGTCGATCCTGAAACAACCGATGCAGACAGTGCCCTGCATGCTGCCGATATTGCGATGTATCAGGAGAAAAAACACAAACAGAAAACACCTTTTGTCGCGCATCCAGCGCTACATTCCTGAGGCGTATTCACATCCTTTTGATTGGTGATAACATGCGAATCGGTATTATTTTTCCGGTTGTAATCTTTATTACAGCGGTCGTATTTTTAGCATGGTTTTTTATTGGCGGCTATGCTGCCCCGGGAGCATAAAGATGAAAAAAACAACGATTATTATGATGGGTGTGGCGATTATTGTCGTTCTCGGCACTGAGCTGGGATGGTGGTAACGTCACCTCTAAAAAATAGCAAAGGCTGCCTGTGTGCAGCCTTTGTGCAATTTAAGCGTTAACTTTTAATCTTCCTGTAGATAAATAGCACGACAATCGCACCAATAACGGCAACCACGAAGCTGCCAAAATTGAAGCCATCGACTTTACCAAAGCCAAACAGTGTGCTGATCCATCCGCCGACTACGGCACCGACTATCCCCAGCAGAATAGTCATAAAGAATCCACCACCATCTTTACCTGGCATGATCCACTTCGCCAGAATACCGGCAATAAGCCCAAAAATAATCCATGACAGAATGCCCATTGTTTCCTCACTTATCTGTTTTGCATTAGCGGGTTAGTCGCTGATAAAAAGCATAGCACAACATCGGGAGGGCAAGATTTGTGACGAGCATCACGGAGGATTTTTTTGCGATGGCGCAGAAATTGCGCCATCAACGATCGGTGATAATTACCAACCACAAACATCATGTTCGTTTTCCGTGTCTTGACATCCTCCACGCCCTGAATGACGAGGATCCCTGCTACGTTCAGGCTGTCGCCTGAATCATTTCGGTGGGTTCCTGCTTCAACGAGCGGCCTGACTGCACCATCTCTCCACAGGCAAGAACGGCGTGCCCCGCCGCTAAAATGTTACGAGCGCCGTTTACATCGGCGTTCGCTGTATATCCACATACCTGGCATCTGAATTGACTTTGTGACAGGCGATTTTCTTTCGCTGTATGACCACAGCACGCGCAACGCTGGCTTGTGTACGCTGGCGGAACAGCAAGCACCTGACCGCCACTCCAGAGCTGCTTGTACTCAAGCTGGCGGCGCATTTCATACCAGCCCTGATCCAGTATCGAACGGTTTAAACCTGATTTTGCCCGGACATTGCGCCCCGGCTGGCTGACCGTACCCGCTGCTGACTTTGACATGTTGCTGACCTTCAAATCCTCAATGACTATCATTGCGTGGTTTTTGCTGACGGTCGTTGTGACTTTGTGAAGGTAGTCCCTGCGGATATTTGCGATACGGGAATGCAGTCGCTGTATTTTGCGTTTCTGCTTCTGCCAGTTGTTGCTGAATTTGACCTTGCGGCTTAACTGTCGCTGAAGTCTCGCCAGCGTCTTCTGGTTTTTCTGAAAACTGTTTACAGGCTCAAAGACTGTGCCATCTGACAGCGTGGCGAGTTTAGCCACGCCAGCATCCAGCCCGACCATTGATGCTGAAGGGTGAACCGGAGTGGATACTTCACTTTCTGTCTGAATACTGATGTACCACTTACCGCAGGACTGGCTGACAGTGACATTTTTCACAACACCCGTGACCTGACGGCTATTCCGGTAGCGCATCCAGCCCAGTTTCGGCAGAAAAATACGGCTGTTTTCCTGATCGAGCTTAACGCCCTGCGGGTAGCGGAATGCATCATTCTGTCCCCGCTTTTTGAATCGGGGAAAAGCAGCCCGCTTCCGGAAGAAGTTTTTGTAAGCCCGCTCAAGGTCTTTCAGTGACTGTTGCAATGGCTGTGAGGGAGAATCTTTAAGCCATTGCGTTTCAGTGGCATTTTTCCACTCAACCAGCCAGGAAGCCATTTTCCCGTAAGGGATGTATTTATTACCGGCCTCATGATTCTCATTCTGAAGCGCCAGAGCACGATTGAAAACGAAACGACATGCGCCTGCGAAGCGCCTCATTTCACACTCCTGTTGATCACCTGGTCTTAACTGGAATTTAAATGCCTGTAGTCGTTTCACAGGCCAAATGATACTTTGGTCTGTGAAAAAAGAAACCGATATCCGGCGTGGAAGGCATTGTGTTTTCCTGATGCATGTTCACCTGGTCTTTGTCACCAGATACAGACGTCAGATTTTTGACCATGACGCGACAGAAAAACTACGCGCTTACTTTTCAAATGTATGTGCTGATTTTGAAGCTGAACTTGTTGAAATGGATGGCGAACCAGATCACGTCCATTTGTTAATTAACTATCCTCCCAAACTGGCGATATCCAGTCTGGTAAACAGCCTCAAAGGCGTATCGGGTAGGTTACTGCGACGAGATCGACCAGATATTGCAGTCAGGTATTACTACAAAGGCGTTTTGTGGAGTCCTGGCTATTTTGCCAGTAGCTGCGGAGGTGCGCCAATATCCGTCATCCGCCAATACATTGAACAACAGCAAACACCTGGTTAGGTGGAAAACCGCGCCTTATATCCCCGCCCTGAAGGACGGGGTTTTACGGCGCACCGGATAAGAACGCACGGTATTCACCAGATCTTTTATCACTTCAGCCGCCACTTCTGGCACCAGCAAAGTCATCGGCGTCTCTGTTTCATAATCGACAGAAACGCCATTGCTGTTATTGGTGACGGTCACGGTATACGTTGCTTTGCCCATGATTCATTTCCCGTTATGAATGACTTTCCGTTGTTGCGCACCTTCCATCAGGACTTCAGGAGCCACGAAGAAGTCAATGTTGAAATAAGTATCGTCAGTCATGGCTTCAATGTTGTGCCACTTTTCTGGAGGGAACACCGCAAACTGCCCCGCTTCGATAAGGATCACCTGATCAGGCTCTGCACTGTGTTCATCAGCGTAGCCGAGATATTTGACCGCCCCATGCATAACGGAAAGGCGTGGGTAAACCCCCGGGCGCGTTCCTTTATCAAGATGACGTTCGAATATTCCGGCAGGCGCAGTTTGTTTATTCCAGAAAGGCGTTGAGCGCGTATGAATATAATTCTGTGGGATTTGCAGCATCCTATTCCCTCCTTCGGGGAATGCGCTGAAAACGGTTTATTCCAGCCGTTTCAGGGTACGCCTGATAATTTGCATTTTAAATACCATTTATTGGTTACTTTTTAGCACCATATCAGAGAAAAATCAGGGAGGATTACAAGTGGGAAGCCCGCGACAACGCGGGCTGAATGTATCAGGATTGCAGCGTCGCCAGTCGGGCGGCGAAACCCACGAACATCAAACCAATCAGTGAGTTGCCAACTTTAGCCAGTTTCTTTTTGGTACGTATGTACTGCGTGACAAAAGCACCAGAAATAATCAGGAAGCTCAAATAGCAGAAACTCACCAGTTCCAGCGTCGTCGCCAGAATAAAGAATGAAATTCCCGTATGTGGGGCATTAACATCGATAAACTGTACGAAAAACGACACATAGAACAAAATGGCTTTCGGATTAGTCAGGCTCAAAATTAACGCGCGTTTAAAAATGGCCCCGTATTGGGGCTCATCGGATTTGGCCTCGTTATTTTTACCCTTCAGGGTCGCGTAGAGAATTTTACTCCCCAGATAGAGCAAATAAAACGCACCAAGATAACGTACAATGTTGAATAATATCGGGGTGGTCTTAATTAATGTCGCCACTCCAGCCCATGCCAGAAACATCAATACTGCATCGCCAATAAATACACCGCAGGCCGCAAGATAACCGCCTTTCATACCGCTACTGACGCTATTTTTGAGTACAAACAGGGTATTTGGCCCTGGCACCAACACAATAAAAATGGCCCCAACCAGATAGGTCCAGTAATTCAGAACCCCGTATTCAGCGAACACATTAACCTCTTTAATTATCTTTCGATCATGCGCGATTAAAGGTGAATATGCTAACCAATCTGTAGCGGCTTAGAAAGGAGAAAATCAGGTTTTAACCCGATATCAACCCGATAATTGAATCATTAATCAGGCATGCTCCAGTGAAAAATTCGGGTAGTGCTCGGCAAAATACTGGCGTAAAAATTCTACCGTTATCCGCACTTTCGCTGACGTCGCCAGCCTTGAAACATAAACGGCCCAGACGTTCGCTGGCTGGTAATATTCCGGTAGCACTTGCACTAAATGACCACTGGCAATGTTTTCGCTAACATCCCACCAGGAGCGCAGAGCAATCCCCTGCCCATCGAGACACCACTGATGGACAATTTCTCCATGATTAGACGACAGTGGGCCGGTGACTTTAATCGCATGGTGGCCTTCTTTATTGCGTAATTGCCAGACACCAAAAGGATGATCGCGCTCTTTAATGACCAGGCACGGCAATGCGGAAAGATCGGTTAAATGTTTCGGCGCGCCATGTTGCGCAATAAATTCCGGCGACGCGCAGAGAATGCGGTAATTAGTCGCCAGTTTGCGGGCGATTAAATTAGGGGCGATGTCATCGCCAATGCGAATATCGAGATCAACACCTTCATTGACCAAATCGACCAACCGGTCTTCCACATCAAAACGTAATTCCAGTTGCGGATACGCCTTAGCCAGCGCTGATAACGCCGGAGCCACCACCTGTCGTCCAAAACCAAAGCTGCTGATAATACGCAGCATCCCCTGCGGCACCTGACGCACGTCAGAAAGTTCGTCCATCATCTGACCGACATCCTGCAAAATCCGCTGCGCCCATTCATAAATCCGCTCTCCTTCTTCGGTAATGGTGACGCGGCGGGTGGTGCGGTGTAACAACACCACGTTTAGCGTTTGCTCCAGCAAGGCGATGCGCTTGCTGACGAACGCCGGTGAAACGCCCAGTTCTTCCGCCACGGCGGCAAAACCAGCCCGACGAGCCACCAGCATAAAGACGCGCAAATCATTCAGCAGCGGTAAATTATTCATGATTCGTGTTTTATGTTTCACCAGTTACGGGGATTAATTCCTTTTCAGTCAATTATAGGATGGTGATGTTGTCAATTTTGATGGTCAGGAAGTGAGAACCCAATGATGAAAACGATGCGTATTGCTGCGATCCCGGGAGACGGGATTGGCAAAGAAGTCCTTCCTGAAGGGATTCGCGTGTTACAGGCTGCCGCTGAGCGCTGGGGCTTCGCCTTGAGTTTTGAGCAAATGGAGTGGGCGAGCTGCGAGTATTACAGCCATCACGGTAAAATGATGCCGGACGACTGGCATGAGCAACTTAGCCGTTTCGACGCCATCTATTTTGGTGCCGTCGGCTGGCCGGACACCGTTCCTGACCATATTTCGTTGTGGGGTTCGCTGCTGAAATTTCGTCGTGAATTCGACCAGTACGTCAACCTGCGCCCGGTTCGTCTCTTTCCTGGCGTTCCCTGCCCGCTGGCGGGAAAACAGCCAGGCGACATCGATTTTTACGTGGTCAGGGAAAACACCGAAGGCGAATATTCCTCGCTCGGCGGTAGAGTGAATGAAGGTACAGAGCATGAAGTCGTCATTCAGGAATCGGTATTTACGCGTCGTGGTGTCGATCGCATTTTGCGTTATGCCTTCGAACTTGCGCAAAGCCGCCCACGTAAGACGCTAACTTCTGCCACTAAATCAAACGGTTTAGCCATCAGCATGCCGTACTGGGATGAGCGAGTGGAAGCAATGGCCGAGAATTACCCGGAGATCCGCTGGGACAAGCAGCATATTGATATTCTCTGCGCGCGTTTTGTGATGCAGCCGGAACGCTTCGATGTGGTGGTGGCGTCCAATTTATTTGGCGATATCCTTTCCGATCTTGGCCCGGCCTGCACCGGCACCATTGGCATTGCCCCATCCGCCAACCTGAATCCGGAACGCACTTTCCCGTCGCTCTTCGAGCCAGTCCACGGTTCCGCGCCGGATATCTACGGGAAAAACATTGCTAACCCTATCGCCACGATTTGGGCCGGTGCAATGATGCTCGATTTTCTCGGCAATGGCGATGAGCGTTTCCAGCAAGCGCATAACGGTATTCTGGCAGCAATTGAAGAAGTGATTGCTCACGGGCCGAAAACACCTGATATGAAAGGCAATGCCACCACGCCACAGGTTGCCGACGCGATTTGCAAAATTATTTTGCGTTAAGGTCAAACCAGTTTATTTGAACCGCGTCACTGACGCGGTTTTTTTATTCGTTCTTTGCAGTAAATAACCTGCGTCATTTCACCTTTTATTGTTTCCGTTTCGTGTTTTATGGCTTTCCGTATTCTTAATTGTTTAATTTATGTAACATGCAAATAATCAATTTGTTAAACACAACATACAACTCATTACCCTGCAAATAATTACAACTGGCAAAAGCCAGAGACGGGCTTTTATGCCCAGGAGATGACTCATGATGAGCAATGTTAAGAAAAAAGATGTGCCGCTGATAAGCATCAGCCTGGTGGCCATTCTTTTCATCGCAGCTGCATTAAGCCTTTTCCCACAACAATCGGCCGACGCGGCCAACGCAATATACACTTTTGTTACGCGTACGTTAGGTTCCGCCGTACAGGTATTGGTTTTGCTGGCAATGGGACTGGTGATTTATTTAGCCACCAGTAAATACGGCAATATTCGTCTTGGCGAAGGAAAACCGGAATACAGCACGCTCTCCTGGCTGTTTATGTTTATTTGTGCCGGTTTAGGTTCTTCTACGCTTTATTGGGGGGTTGCTGAATGGGCCTATTATTATCAAACGCCTGGATTAAATATCGCACCGCGTTCACAACAGGCACTCGAATTTAGCGTCCCTTACTCCTTCTTCCACTGGGGCATCAGCGCCTGGGCAACTTATACGCTGGCCTCATTAATCATGGCTTATCACTTTCATGTGCGTAAAAACAAAGGTCTGAGTCTTTCCGGCATTATTGCCGCGATTACCGGCGTTCGCCCGCAAGGCCCATGGGGAAAACTGGTTGATTTGATGTTCCTGATCGCCACTGTCGGCGCACTGACTATTTCCCTTGTTGTCACCGCAGCAACCTTTACTCGTGGACTTTCCGCGCTGACCGGTTTACCCGATAACTTCACCGTGCAGGCATTTGTGATCCTGCTTTCCGGCGGCATTTTTTGCCTAAGCTCGTGGATTGGTATCAACAACGGTTTGCAACGTCTGAGCAAAATGGTTGGCTGGGGCGCGTTCCTGCTGCCATTACTGGTGCTGATTGTCGGCCCAACCGAATTTATTACCAACAGCATCATCAATGCCATCGGTCTAACCACGCAAAACTTCCTGCAAATGAGCTTATTCACCGATCCGCTTGGCGATGGTTCATTTACCCGCAACTGGACCGTTTTCTACTGGCTGTGGTGGATCTCATACACCCCTGGCGTAGCAATGTTTGTCACCCGCGTTTCCCGCGGTCGTAAGATTAAAGAAGTTATCTGGGGACTGATCCTCGGCAGCACCGTCGGTTGCTGGTTCTTCTTCGGCGTAATGGAAAGCTATGCCATTCATCAGTTTATCAATGGCGTAATCAACGTCCCACAGGTTCTGGAAACACTGGGCGGCGAAACAGCTGTACAGCAAGTTCTGATGTCGTTGCCAGCCGGTAAATTGTTCCTCGCCGCATACCTGGGCGTGATGATTATTTTCCTTGCCTCGCATATGGATGCGGTGGCCTACACCATGGCTGCGACCAGTACGCGTAATCTCCAGGAAGGTGACGATCCTGACCGTGGGCTGCGTCTTTTCTGGTGCGTGGTGATCACTCTGATCCCGCTTTCCATCTTGTTTACCGGTGCTTCGCTGGAAACGATGAAAACCACCGTCGTGCTCACAGCCCTTCCCTTCCTCGTCATTTTACTGGTGAAAGTCGGCGGATTTATTCGCTGGCTGAAACAGGATTACGCCGACATTCCGGCTCATCAAGTTGAACATTATCTCCCGCAGACACCGGTTGAAGCCCTGGAAAAAACGCCAGTGCTCCCTGCGGGAACCGTATTCAAAGGCGACAACTGAGCGCCATCATCCTAACGATAAAGGTATCCCTATGAGCAATCTGAGCCCTGACTTTGTACTACCCGAAAATTTTTGCGCTAACCCGCAAGAGGCGTGGACCATTCCTGCCCGTTTTTATACCGATCAGAACGCGTTTGAACACGAAAAAGAGAACGTCTTCGCCAAAAGCTGGATTTGCGTCGCTCACAGCAGCGAACTGGCGAATGCCAATGATTATGTGACGCGTGAGATCATTGGCGAAAGCATCGTGCTGGTACGCGGTCGTGATAAGGTTTTGCGCGCGTTCTATAACGTGTGTCCGCACCGTGGTCATCAGTTGTTGAGCGGTGAAGGAAAAGCAAAAAATGTGATTACCTGCCCGTATCACGCATGGGCATTCAAACTCGATGGCAATCTGGCCCATGCACGTAACTGCGAAAACGTCGCCAATTTCGATAGCGACAAAGCGCAACTGGTTCCGGTGCGTCTGGAAGAATATGCCGGATTCGTCTTCATCAACATGGACCCCAACGCCACCAGCGTAGAAGATCAGTTACCCGGTCTGGGCGCGAAAGTGCTGGAAGCCTGCCCGGAAGTCCACGATCTGAAACTGGCGGCCCGCTTTACCACCCGCACGCCTGCCAACTGGAAGAACATTGTCGATAACTATCTCGAGTGCTATCACTGTGGTCCGGCGCATCCAGGTTTCTCCGACTCCGTACAGGTTGATCGTTACTGGCACACCATGCACGGTAACTGGACGCTGCAATACGGTTTCGCCAAACCGTCCGAACAGTCGTTTAAATTTGAAGAGGGTACGGATGCGGCATTCCACGGTTTCTGGCTGTGGCCGTGCACGATGCTGAACGTCACCCCGATCAAAGGGATGATGACGGTCATTTATGAATTCCCGGTGGATTCTGAAACTACCCTGCAAAACTACGATATTTACTTCACCAATGAAGAGTTAACCGACGAGCAAAAATCGCTGATTGAGTGGTATCGCGATGTGTTCCGTCCGGAAGATTTACGTCTGGTTGAAAGCGTACAGAAAGGGCTGAAATCGCGTGGCTATCGTGGTCAGGGGCGCATCATGGCCGACAGTAGCGGTAGTGGCATTTCCGAACATGGTATCGCCCATTTCCATAATCTGCTGGCGCAGGTGTTTAAGGACTAATGACATCGGCGGCGGTATTTTCCGCCGCTGGGCTGATTTTTGATGGAGTACAGCAATGTCAGACTATCAAATGTTTGAAGTACAGGTGAGTCAGGTGGAACCGCTTACCGAACAGGTGAAACGCTTCACGCTGGTGGCAACCGATGGCAAACCGCTGCCTGCGTTCACCGGAGGAAGTCACATCATTGTGCAGATGAGCGATGGTGATAACCAGTACAGCAATGCGTATTCACTACTGAGTTCGCCGCATGACACCTCTTGTTATCAGATTGCCGTTCGGCTGGAGGAAAACTCGCGCGGCGGTTCCCGCTTTTTGCATCAGCAGGTAAAAGTGGGCGATCGGTTAACGATTTCAACGCCTAATAACCTGTTTGCGCTAATTCCCTCAGCCAGAAAGCATCTGTTTATCGCGGGCGGTATTGGCATCACCCCTTTCCTGTCGCACATGGCAGAGCTGCAACACAGCGACGTCGACTGGCAGCTACATTACTGCTCGCGAAATCCAGAAAGTTGCGCATTTCGTGATGAGCTAGTCCAGCATCCGCAGGCTGAGAAAGTTCACTTGCATCACTCATCAACCGGAACACGACTGGAATTAGCGCGATTATTGGCGGATATCGAACCTGGCACACACGTTTATACCTGTGGTCCCGAGGCGCTAAATGAAGCGGTAAGAAGTGAAGCTGCGCGTCTGGACATCGTCGCCGATACGCTGCACTTTGAGCAATTTGCTATCGAAGACAAAACCGGCGATGCCTTTACCCTGGTGCTTGCCCGTTCCGGAAAAGAGTTTGTGGTGCCGGAAGAGATGACTATTTTGCAGGTTATTGAAAATAATAAAGCCGCGAAAGTGGAATGTTTATGTCGTGAAGGGGTATGCGGAACCTGCGAAACAGCAATACTGGAAGGTGAAGCTGACCATCGGGATCAGTATTTTAGCGATGAAGAGCGTGCCAGCCAGCAAAGTATGTTGATCTGTTGTTCGCGTGCGAAGGGTAAACGCCTGGTGTTGGATTTGTAGTTTGCCAAAGCCGGATGTGGCGCTGAGCGCGCCCAGTCCGGCTTCGGAAGATTTTACTGCGGATATTCCTGCAATAAATTGTGTAATGCTTCCGCCATCAGCTCACCACGCCAGCCGGAAATCAGCTCCGGCAAATTGTTCTGCGGTTTCAGTTTCCAGTGCCAGTTCAGCAGTTGGTTGATTTGCCGACGCGATGCCAGCAATTCGGCGCTGATCTTATGCGTTTCGCTCACGTCAGTAATCAGCGACTTAATCGCTTTAAACGCTTTACGATAACCCGGCATGTCCATCAGGTTAAGCATCGGCTGCGGTAAGGCCTCTTCCGGCAATGTCTGCGCTTTTTCCACCAGCGCCAGCAGCGTTTTACCGTGAAAGCGGATTTCGCTACCGGATAAACCCAGGCTGTCCAGTTCGCCTAAACTTCCCGGCATATAACGCGCTACCGACCACAAATGCTCTTCACGCACGACAAAGTTCACCGCCAGATCGCGCTCTCGCGCCTTGCGCAGTCGCCAGTCGGCTAACAGTTGCAGACAGGCCAGTTGGCGTGTGCGTAACTGCCAGGCATTGGTGATATCACGCCAGGCATCTTCCGGCGCAACGACTTCCTGACGACGCATTTGCATCAGGCGGCATTCATCCAGCGCCGCAGGTAGCCAGCCGGAGGCCTCCGTTTCTACCATAAGCTTGGCGGTGATCGGTAACAGATACCAGACATCCGCCGCTGCGTATTCACACTGACGTTCGGTCAGCGGTCTGGCCAGCCAGTCGGTGCGCGATTCACTCTTGTCCAGCGTAACGCCGGAATACTCTTCCACCATGGAAGCGAAACCCCATGACATCGGGCGTCCGCAGAAGGCAGCAAGGATTTGCGTGTCAATCAAGGGTTGTGGTAATTCGCCAAAGACATTGAGGAACACTTCCAGATCTTCACTGCCTGCATGGAGAAATTTTGTGATGGACGGATCGCGCAGGATCGCTTTCAGCGGTGACCAGTCGGTGATCCCGAGAGGATCAATTAGCGCCAGATGCTCGCCATCGAAAAGTTGAATCAACCCCAGCTGCGGGTAATAAGTGCGCGTACGAACAAATTCAGTATCCAGGGCTATCGCCGGAAAGGCACGGACGGCTTCACACAAAGAAGCCAGCGCATCGTCCGTGGTAATCATTTGGTAATTCAAATTGTTTTCTCTTTAGTGGGCGTCAAAAAAAACGCCGGATTAACCGGCGTCTGACGACTGACTTAACACTCAGGCTTTATTGTCCACTTTGCCGCGCGCTTCGTCACGTAATTCTCGTCGCAAAATTTTTCCGACGTTAGATTTCGGTAACTCATCACGAAACTCCACCAGCTTCGGTACTTTGTAGCCCGTGAGCTGACGGCGGCAAAAGGTCACCAGTGACTCTTCGGTAAGCGATGGATCTTTTTTCACTACGAAGATTTTCACCGCTTCACCACTGGAGCCGGAAGGTACGCCAACAGCCGCGACTTCCTGTACGCCAGGATGCTGCATGACGACATCTTCAATCTCGTTGGGATAGACGTTAAAACCGGAAACCAGAATCATGTCTTTTTTACGATCGACAATGCGCAGGAACCCTTCTTCATCCATCACCGCGATGTCGCCGGTGTGTAACCAGCCATTTTTGATGATCTCATCTGTAGCATCCGGACGCTGCCAGTAACCCAGCATCACCTGCGGTCCTTTGACACAAAGCTCACCCGGTTGACCCGGTGGTACTTCATTATCATCATCATCCACCAGTTTGGCTTCCGTCGACGGCACCGGCAAACCGATGCTACCACTATGATAATCAATATCATATGGGTTAACGCTGACCAGCGGCGCACACTCGGTAAGGCCATAGCCTTCCAGCAGATACTGTCCTGTCAGTTTCACCCAACGCTCTGCCACCACTTGCTGCACTGGCATCCCTCCGCCTGCGGAAAGATGCAGACTGGAGAAATCCAGCTGCTGGAACTCTTTATTGTTCAGCAACGCATTGAACAAGGTGTTAACGCCCGTGATAGCGGTAAACGGATATTTCGCTAACTCTTTTACCAACCCTGGAATATCGCGCGGGTTAGTGATAAGCAGGTTCTGCCCACCCAGTTCGATAAACAGCAGGCAGTTAATGGTCAGGGCAAAAATGTGATACAGCGGCAGTGCCGTTACTACCAGTTCTTTACCTGGATGCAGCAACGGCCCATAGGTGGCGTTGACCTGTTCCAGGTTCGCCAGCATATTGCGGTGAGTCAGCATCGCGCCTTTCGCCACACCTGTGGTGCCGCCGGTGTATTGCAGGAAGGCTAAATCTTCCGGCACCAGTTCGGGTTTGACGTACTGCATCCGGTAGCCGTTATGCAGTGCGCTACGAAATGAAATGGCATCTGGCAGATGGTATTTCGGCACCAAACGCTTGATGTATTTAACAACGAAATTGACTACCGTGCCTTTTGCCGTAGATAGCTGATCGCCCATACGGGTCAGAATTACGTGCTGAACGGCGGTTTTATCAACCACTTTTTCCAGTGTGTGAGCAAAGTTAGACACGATAACAATCGCCGATGCGCCGCTATCGTTAAGCTGATGCTCAAGCTCACGCGGGGTATACAACGGGTTAACGTTTACGACGATCATCCCTGCACGCAAAATGCCAAACAGCGCCACCGGATATTGCAATAAATTAGGCATCATCAACGCAACGCGATCGCCTTTCTTCAGCCCCAACCCTTGTTGCAAATAAGCGGCAAACGCGCGACTGCGTTCTTCCAGCTTGCGGAAGGTCATCACCTCCCCCATATTCACAAACGCAGGCTGATCGGCGTAGCGCGCGACCGACTGCTCAAACATATCTACCAGAGATTGATAACGGTCAGGGTTGATCTCCGTCGGAACGTCCGCGGGATAACGGTTAAGCCAAACCTTCTTCAATTCTTCACCTCTAAAATGCGTGTTCGTCGTCATCGCAGCCCCAAATGATATACATGCCGTTAACATAATATTAACTCATCATACCAGCTTGATAATTACCCAACGAAAAGGTTGCGAAGCGCGTCACTATTTATTTTTATCTTTACCGTAAGAATGCAGAAACAGCGGACCAGCCGCTGTTTCTTTTTCTTTAAAAACAAGCAATTATTCAGTTACAACTGTTTGTACTCTCGCGGGACCGGGATTATACCAGCCCCATCCGCCGTAGCCATAGGGCCAGCCACGACCGCCATAAAACCATGGATCAATCGGCTGAGGCGGCATAATCACCTGCTGGGTTAAATGCCAACGTTTGTAACCCGTTACTTGCATCACCATAAATTTATAGGGCGTGTTGCCGATTTTTCCGTCAACCGCACCAGTGATTGGCCCGACTACCGTAACCAGTTGTCCACGGAAATCCACCGGGTCCAGAAAACCGTTCATATCGGCATAAATGCGACCGCGAGAAGGTTCTCCCAGCGTCGGTCTGGCTCCGCTGTCCAGCGGTACGGTAGCAATTTCCAGGCGGGTTTTCCCTTGCTGGTTTTGTACCGCAACCACTTTGCCACCAAAGCGTGCCTCCTGACCAACGTACAGCTGCGGCGCACTCATCACCCGAACTAAATCTTGTTGCGGCGTGGGACTGCTGCCTTTAATGGCGTCCGGCACAGTGACACAACCGCTCAGCATTAGCGCAAACGTACCTGCCAGTATGCCTTTGATAACATTCTTTTGAACCGCCATGATGCGACTCCTTTTTTTCTCAGGGCATACTCTTAAGATTCATTCTTTGCCCGGAAGTTTCTTCCATGCGACGTTGTTACGCAAATAAACCGGCTCGGCATGTTCCACCGCCACCGTTTTACCCTCGGCAAATATCTGACAAGCAATCGGCAGCATATCTTCTGCAGCGGGCAGTAACACTTCGCCATCGCGCAAAACCAGCCCGCTCTCTTTACCGAGATCCGGCCAGGCTTGCCAGCCCGTCCCTACCGTCACCCATTCGCCGGAAAGCTGTTGCATTCGTTCATGGACGATTTCGGGTTTGAGTACGGCTTCGGTTTCTTCACCGTGCCAGATACCGTTTTCATCACGCTGATATTCGGCCCAGTAAACTTCGCCCATTCGCGCGTCAATGGCTGCCAGCACACGGGTTGCGCCGTTTTTGCGCCACGCCCCTTGCGCCATCGTCATTAGCGTGGAGACGCCAATCATCGGTAGCTCTGCGCCAAGTGCCAGCCCTTGCGCAATGCCAATACCAATGCGCACGCCGGTAAAGCTACCGGGGCCGCGCCCGTAAGCCAGAGCGTTAATATCAGTCAGGGAAGTTCCGCTGGTGGTCAGGATATCCTGCACCATCGGTAAGATTCGTTGAGTATGTTCACGAGGGCAAAGCTCAAAATGAGCGTTGACAGTACCGTCGTTCCACAGGGCGACAGAGCAGGCCTCTGTCGCGGTATCGATAGCCAGAATTCGCATGGGTCTTCGTGCTTAGATCAATAAAAAGGCGCGCATCATACCATACTCCGTAACAAATTACCTGGAGGATGGTATCGCAAGGAAACGAACCGCACGGGCAATGTCACGAGTGCGTGGCGCGGGCGGCAGACTGGCGAGAAACGTCGCGCCGTAAGGACGCATCACCAGCCGATTGTCACAAATCACCAGCACGCCACGATCGTCGGCGTCGCGAATCAGTCGCCCTACCCCCTGTTTGAGAGTAATGACGGCATCTGGTAGTTGCACTTCATCGAACGGGTCGCCACCGCGCAAACGACAATCTTCCATGCGCGCTTTTAACAGTGGATCATCCGGCGAGGTAAACGGCAACTTGTCGATAATCACCAATGACAATGTATCGCCACGCACGTCCACCCCTTCCCAGAAACTACTGGTTGCCACAAGAAGCGCGTTACCGGCGCTGACAAATTGCTGCAACAGTTGCCCTTTGCTGGTTTCCCCCTGCAACAAAACGGGAAGCGTCATGGTAGCGCGGAACTGCTCGGCCAGATCACGCATCATGGCGTGCGAGGTACAAAGCATAAAACAACGACCGTTGTTAGCTTCGATGATCGGTCGCAGCATTGCCGCTAACTGGCGAGCAGAACCTGGCTGGTTGGTTTGCGGCAGATTGCGCGGCACACAGAGTAACGCCTGGCGGCTGTAATCAAACGGGCTTGGCAATAGCAACGACTCCGCCTGTTCTATCCCAAGCCGCGAGGTGAAATGATGCAGATCGTCGTTCACCGACAGCGTTGCTGAGGTGAAGATCCAGCTACCAGGCTTTTGCGCCATTAACTCTTTGAATTTATCCGCCACGCTGAGCGGCGTGAGAGCCAGAGTAAAATGGCGCGAAGTGCATTCGTACCAATAGCTGTAGCCCGGCTGATTGATCTCTTTTAGCCGCTTCAGCCGTGTGCGATACAACGTAGCGCGCTCAAATGCCGCATCCAGCAAGGCGGAACGCCCCAGTGACAGTTTCGCCACGTCATAACAAAGTTCCAGGGTGTCATCGAGCAGTAAAAATGCCCGCTGAATTTGCGGATTAGCTAACAGCTCACGCAGGTTACCGCGATAACCTGGCTCACCGAGTTGCAGACGAAAATCCTGCGCACTCTGGGCAAGACGATCAGCGCACTTTTGTAACTGCTGGGTGTCTTTTAATTCGGTGCGGTAAGCGATGGTGATGTCTTTTGCCAGGTCGAGCAGTTGTCGACTGGAGAGTGACTGACCAAAATACTGGCTGGCAATGTCCGGTAGCTGGTGGGCTTCGTCGAAGATCATGACGTCCGCTTCCGGGATCAGTTCGCCAAATCCACTCTCTTTAACCACCATATCCGCCAGAAAGAGATGATGGTTTACCACCACCACATCGGCGTCCATCGCTTTTTTACGTGCTTTGACCACAAAGCAATCTTTATACATCGGGCAGTCGCTGCCAAGACAGTTGTCGTTGGTGCTGGTGACCAGCGGCCACGCCTGTGAATCTTCCGCCACGCTGACGCAGGTGCTGATATCACCATCGACTGTTTGATTAGACCAGGAGCGCAGCAGGATCACATCGCTTAAGATTTGTACCGGCAGATCGCCCCCCGCCAGCGCCTGCTGTTCGAGACGCTCGAGGCAGAGGTAGTTTGAGCGCCCTTTCAGCAGCGCCACGTTGCCCGTATATTTCAATGCCTTTGAGACTGTTGGCAAATCGCGGCTGTAGAGCTGATCCTGCAACGCTTTTGAGCCGGTCGAGATAATGACTTTCTTTTTCGCCCGCAGCGCAGGAGCCAGGTAAGCGTAGGTTTTGCCCGTACCGGTTCCTGCTTCCACCACCAGCGGCTGGCCTTTTTCTATCGCCTGGGTGACGGCTACCGCCATCTGTCGCTGTGGTTCTCGCGGCTTAAAGCCTGGTATCGCTTTCGCCAGCTGACCGTCTGGTGCAAAATCGTCCGTCACACTACCCCCTGTTGATTTGAACAGGGATTATGTCAGGATGAGGGCGCTTTCGCCAGTTGAAGTGGTGACGGCAACCTCACATTGTGGCAGTCTTTGCAGCACGAAAATGGAAGTATAATGAGGACAAAATGATGACTATCGTTCGTATCGATGCTGAAGCCCGCTGGTCTGATGTAGTAATCCACAACAACACGCTCTACTACACTGGTGTACCGGAAAACCTCGACGCCGATGCTTTTGAGCAAACCGCCAACACGCTGGCGCAGATTGACGCCGTGCTGGAAAAACAGGGCAGCAATAAATCGAGCATTCTGGATGCCACCATTTTCCTGGCTGATAAAAACGACTTCGCGGCGATGAATAAAGCGTGGGATGCCTGGGTTGTGGCGGGTCATGCGCCGGTGCGCTGCACGGTACAAGCGGGTTTGATGAACCCGAAGTATAAAGTTGAAATTAAGATTGTGGCTGCGGTGTAAGCTTTATCGAAGCAAAATAAGTCAGACGATAATTTATCGATAATACTGGTCGGTTTTACATAAATCGACCAGAGATTAAGATATTACTGTTGATGCTCCTGCTAATTCATTATTTATTTTTATAATTTCAATTTTAGCTATAAAGTTAACTATATAAATAAACATAACCATGCCGTTGTGTTCGCCCTCTGACTAGCAACTCTGGTTTTCTTTCTTAGCTGAATAATCTGGTTATAGCGTGAGGACTGACCGTTAAATTTCTCCATCTTACTGGATAACACACCATGAGCTGCTACCTTTAAAACACCTGAATGTCAACAGGTTAACTCGTGCCATATCGTTATAATCCCTTTGATATTAGATGCAAATTAAGGTCATATATAGTCTTATCGATAACATGGTTAATTTTAAGGATAAGAATATGCCTGCTGTAATAGATAAAGCCCTGGATTTCATTGGTGCCATGGATGTATCAGCGCCAACACCAAGTTCGATGAATGAAAGCACGGCGAAGGGAATCTTTAAATATTTAAAAGAACTGGGAGTACCCGCGAGTGCCGCTGATATTACGGCGCGAGCTGACCAGGAAGGCTGGAACCCTGGGTTCACGGAAAAAATGGTTGGATGGGCAAAAAAAATGGAGACAGGTGAACGCTCTGTGATTAAAAATCCTGAATACTTTTCAACATATATGCAGGAAGAACTAAAAGCACTGGTCTGAGTTAAATTTATATCAGCATAAATGGGTCAGGACGCTTTTAATCACATATAAAAAGCGTCCTTTTTCTCACAATCAAATGATCATCGGCTTCTATAACGAAATCGATACGGATTAGTGTGTTACTCGTCTTCATCCTCAAAACGCGCCACGATTCGCTCGCCGGAGTGGTTGGCACGCAGCTCTTCTGCCACCAGCGCGATTGCCTGGCCGCTGCTCATCCCTTGTGCCATCAGTTCCTGGATCCGCTCGACAGCTTTTTGCTGCTGTTCATGGGTGAGTGAAGGTAAACCTGCAAACATTGTTAACTCCTGCTAAATTGTTGGCGCTAATTATTTCATGCTACCCGGCACATAGCCAGTAGAGTCAGGACTGATGAAGACGTTATCTCCCGCTGTGATTACTTTACCCTGGCGTCAGGACGCCGCTGAATTTTATTTCTCCCGCTTAAGCCACCTGCCGTGGGCGATGCTTTTACACTCCGGCTATGCCGATCATCCGTATAGCCGCTTTGATATTGTGGTCGCCGATCCGATTTGCACTTTAACCACTTTCGGTAAAGAAACCGTTGTTAGTGAAAGCGAAAAACGCACAACGACCACTGATGACCCGCTACAGGTGCTCCAGCAGGTGCTGGATCGCGCAGACATTCGCCCAACGCATAACGAAGATTTGCCATTTCAGGGCGGCGCACTGGGGTTGTTTGGCTACGATCTGGGCCGCCGTTTTGAGTCACTGCCAGAAATTGCGGAACAAGATATCGTTCTGCCGGATATGGCAGTGGGTATCTACGATTGGGCGCTCATTGTCGACCACCAGCGTCATACAGTTTCTTTGCTGAGTCATAATGATGTCAATGCCCGTCGGGCCTGGCTGGAAAGCCAGCAATTCTCGCCGCAGGAAGATTTCACGCTCACTTCCGACTGGCAATCCAATATGACCCGCGAGCAGTACGGCGAAAAATTTCGCCAGGTACAGGAATATCTGCACAGCGGTGATTGCTATCAGGTGAATCTCGCCCAGCGTTTTCATGCGACCTATTCTGGCGATGAATGGCAGGCATTCCTTCAGCTTAATCAGGCCAACCGCGCGCCATTTAGCGCTTTTTTACGTCTTGAACAGGGTGCAATTTTAAGCCTTTCGCCAGAGCGGTTTATTCTTTGTGATAATAGTGAAATCCAGACCCGCCCGATTAAAGGCACGCTACCACGCCTGCCCGATCCTCAGGAAGATAGCAAACAAGCAGAAAAACTGGCGAACTCAGCGAAAGATCGTGCCGAAAATCTGATGATTGTCGATTTAATGCGTAATGATATCGGTCGTGTTGCCGTAGCCGGTTCGGTAAAAGTACCAGAGCTCTTCGTGGTGGAACCCTTCCCTGCCGTGCATCATCTGGTCAGCACTATAACGGCGCGACTACCAGAACAGTTACACGCCAGCGATCTGCTGCGCGCAGCTTTTCCTGGTGGCTCAATAACCGGGGCTCCGAAAGTACGGGCTATGGAAATTATCGACGAACTGGAACCGCAGCGACGTAATGCCTGGTGCGGCAGCATTGGCTATTTGAGCTTTTGCGGCAACATGGATACCAGCATTACTATCCGCACGCTGACTGCCATTAACGGACAAATATACTGCTCTGCGGGCGGTGGAATTGTCGCCGATAGCCAGGAAGAAGCGGAATATCAGGAAACTTTTGATAAAGTTAATAAGATATTACGCCAACTGGAGAAGTAAGACGTGGAATACCGTAGCCTGACGCTTGATGATTTTTTGTCTCGCTTTCAACTTTTGCGCCCGCAAATTAACCGGGAAACCCTAAATCATCGTCAGGCTGCCGTGTTAATCCCCATCGTCCGTCGACCGCAACCGGGGTTGTTGCTGACTCAGCGTTCAATTCATCTGCGTAAACACGCTGGACAAGTGGCATTCCCTGGAGGTGCAGTCGATGACACGGACGCATCAGTTATCGCCGCCGCGCTGCGCGAAGCTGAAGAAGAGGTCGCTATACCGCCTTCCGCCGTTGAAGTTATCGGCGTGCTGCCGCCCGTCGATAGCGTAACTGGCTATCAGGTAACCCCAGTGGTCGGCATTATCCCGCCCGATCTGCCGTATCGCGCCAGTGAAGATGAAGTCTCGGCGGTGTTTGAAATGCCGCTCGCCCAGGCATTACATCTGGGTCGTTATCACCCTTTAGATATCTACCGCCGTGGCGATTCACATCGGGTATGGCTGTCCTGGTACGAACAGTATTTTGTATGGGGAATGACCGCAGGCATAATTCGTGAGCTGGCGCTGCAAATTGGTGTGAAACCCTGACTATACTTATCTTTACATCTACAAAACACTACTTGAGACAATCATCGCAATATTAGTTAAATCGCGGTTTTTGATTAGTTTAATTCATGTGAATAGTTAAGCCAGTCGCCGCGTTCCCTCTTACACTATGCGCTGTTATTAGTTCGTTACTGGAAGTCCAGTCACCTTGTCAGGAGTATTATCGTGATTAGTCTATTCGACATGTTTAAGGTGGGGATTGGTCCCTCATCTTCCCATACCGTAGGGCCTATGAAGGCGGGTAAACAGTTCGTCGATGATCTGGTCGAAAAAGGCTTACTGGATAGCGTTACTCGCGTTGCCGTGGACGTTTATGGTTCACTGTCGCTGACGGGTAAAGGCCACCACACCGATATCGCCATTATTATGGGTCTTGCAGGTAACGAACCTGCCACCGTGGATATCGACAGTATTCCCGGTTTTATTCGCGACGTAGAAGAGCGCGAACGTCTGCTGCTGGCACAGGGACGGCATGAAGTGGATTTCCCGCGCGACAACGGGATGCGTTTTCATAACGGCAACCTGCCGCTGCATGAAAACGGTATGCAAATCCACGCCTATAACGGCGATGAAGTCGTCTACAGCAAAACTTATTATTCCATCGGCGGCGGTTTTATCGTCGATGAAGAACACTTTGGTCAGGATGCTGCCAACGAAGTGAGCGTGCCGTATCCGTTCAAATCTGCCACCGAACTGCTCGCGTACTGTAATGAAACCGGCTATTCGCTGTCTGGTCTCGCTATGCAGAACGAACTGGCGCTGCACAGCAAGAAAGAGATCGACGAGTATTTCGCGCATGTCTGGCAAACCATGCAGGCATGTATCGATCGCGGGATGAACACCGAAGGTGTACTGCCAGGCCCGCTGCGCGTGCCACGTCGTGCGTCTGCCCTGCGCCGGATGTTAGTTTCCAGCGATAAACTGTCTAACGATCCGATGAATGTCATTGACTGGGTAAACATGTTTGCGCTGGCAGTTAACGAAGAAAACGCCGCCGGTGGTCGTGTGGTAACTGCGCCAACCAACGGTGCCTGCGGTATCGTTCCGGCAGTGCTGGCTTACTATGACCACTTTATTGAATCGGTCAGCCCGGACATCTATACCCGTTACTTTATGGCAGCGGGCGCGATTGGTGCATTGTATAAAATGAACGCCTCTATTTCCGGTGCGGAAGTTGGTTGCCAGGGCGAAGTGGGTGTTGCCTGTTCAATGGCTGCTGCGGGTCTTGCAGAACTGCTGGGCGGTAGCCCGGAACAGGTTTGCGTGGCGGCGGAAATTGGCATGGAACACAACCTTGGTTTAACCTGCGACCCGGTTGCAGGGCAGGTTCAGGTGCCGTGCATTGAGCGTAATGCCATTGCCTCTGTGAAGGCGATTAACGCCGCACGGATGGCTCTGCGCCGCACCAGTGCACCGCGCGTCTCGCTGGATAAGGTCATCGAAACGATGTACGAAACCGGTAAGGACATGAACGCCAAATACCGCGAAACCTCACGCGGTGGTCTGGCAATCAAAGTCCAGTGTGACTAATACTTCTTACTCGCCCATCTGCAACGGATGGGCGAATTTATACCCGCTTTCTCGTCTGCTGTAATATTCCCCACTACACTTCCACTGTTGCGTCAGGCGTTTGTCGCCATACGCTTACAGGGTGGCCCGCATGCAAAAAGCACAACGGATCATTAAAACCTATCGCCGTAATCGAATGATTGTTTGTACGATTTGCGCACTCGTTACGCTCGCTTCGACCCTGAGCGTGCGATTTATTTCACAGCGTAACTTAAATCAACAACGGGTAGTACAATTCGCCAATCACGCTGTAGAGGAATTAGATAAAGTACTGCTTCCCCTACAGGCAGGTAGCGAAGTCTTGCTTCCGCTGATTGGTCTGCCCTGCTCTGTCGCCCATTTGCCATTACGTAAACAGGCGGCAAAACTCCAAACTGTGCGATCCATTGGCCTGGTGCAAGACGGCACACTCTATTGCTCCAGCATTTTTGGTTATCGCAATGTGCCCGTCGTGGACATTCTGGCTGAACTTCCTGCACCGCAACCACTTTTACGCCTGACGATCGACCGTGCCCTGATTAAAGGCAGTCCGGTTTTGATTCAATGGACGCCTGCAGCGGGCAGTAGCAATGCTGGGGTCATGGAGATGATTAACATCGACTTACTGACGGCAATGCTCCTTGAGCCACAACTGCCGCAAATCAGTAGCGCCAGCCTGACGGTGGACAAACGGCATTTGCTCTATGGTAATGGGCTGGTAGATTCCCTTCCGCAACCTGAAGACAATGAAAACTATCAGGTTTCTTCGCAACGCTTTCCTTTTACCATTAACGTTAATGGTCCGGGGGCTACGGCGCTGGCATGGCACTATCTTCCAACACAATTACCGCTGGCGGTGCTGCTAAGTTTACTGGTGGGCTACATCGCCTGGCTGGCGACCGCTTACCGGATGAGCTTTTCCCGCGAAATCAATCTGGGCCTGGCGCAACATGAGTTCGAATTGTTCTGTCAGCCTTTGCTTAATGCGCGCAGCCAGCAATGTATTGGTGTAGAGATTTTGCTGCGCTGGAACAATCCGCGTCAGGGCTGGATTTCACCGGATGTGTTTATTCCTATCGCGGAAGAACATCATTTAATTGTGCCACTGACCCGCTATGTGATGGCAGAAACCATTCGTCAGCGCCATGTTTTCCCGATGAGTAGTCAGTTTCATGTTGGCATTAACGTCGCACCCAGCCATTTTCGCCGTGGTGTGCTGATAAAAGATCTCAATCAGTACTGGTTTAGCGCTCACCCGATTCAGCAACTGATCCTCGAAATCACCGAACGCGATGCCTTACTGGATGTTGATTATCGGATTGCCCGCGAGCTACATCGTAAAAACGTCAAACTGGCGATTGATGACTTCGGCACCGGCAACAGTTCATTTTCCTGGCTTGAAACATTACGTCCTGACGTGCTGAAAATTGATAAGTCATTTACCGCAGCTATAGGTTCTGACGCGGTTAACTCGACGGTGACCGATATCATCATCGCGCTGGGGCAAAGACTGAATATTGAACTGGTGGCGGAGGGCGTGGAAACGCAAGAACAGGCGAAGTATTTGCGCCGTCATGGCGTGCATATTTTGCAAGGGTATTTGTACGCACAGCCGATGCCGCTACGTGATTTTCCCAAATGGCTGGCGGGCAGCCAACCGCCGCCCGCCCGGCATAATGGACATATCACGCCCATTATGCCGTTACGTTAATGCTTACTCATCTTCATCGTGCGCCGGTTGCTCTTTAACAATGCGAACCAGATCAACACGATAATCATTGGCTTCAATGATGGTGATATGCAGTGGCCCTACATCAATCACATCGCCCACACGGGGAATGTGACCATTTGCCGAGATCACGAGGCCCGCGACCGTCGCGATATCATCGTCATCGGCAAGGTGCTCAACATCAAGCGCCTGCTGCAAGGCATGCAAATCTGTACCGCCTTTTACCAGCCAGCCGTCACCATCAGTAATGATTTCCGGCGTTTCGTCAGCGTCCGGGAATTCACCCGCAATGGCTTCCAGCACATCCAGCGGCGTGACCAGACCTTGTACCACACCAAACTCGTTGGTCACGATAACAAAGCTCCCGCGAGCACGACGCAGCACGCCCAACAGGTTGATCGGATCGAGGGTTTCCGGGACGATAATCGCCGGAGACGCCGAAGCAATCGCCGCCACATCAACGCCCTCTTCCAGCGCCACCAGCAGTTCTTTAGCACGTACAATACCGATGATTTCATCCAGTTCACCGCGACATACCGGGAACAGACTGTGCGGTGAAGAGAGCAGTTGCTCGCGGATTTCATCGACCCCGAGATTAGCGTCAACCCAGCTTATTTCACCGCGCGGCGTCATGATCCCGCGCAGAGAACGCGACGCCAGCGTCAGTACGCCGTTAATCATGTAACGTTCTTCTTCGGCAAATGCACCTTCCGGGATCGGCATCGGCATCGGGTTATCGGCATCGTGCTGAACATTGGCCTGACGTTTCCCGCCCATCAAACGCAGGATGGCATCGGCAGTACGCGCTCGCAGCGGCAAAGTCGACTGGTGGCGAATAAAGTTGCGACGCGCAATCTGGTTAAACACTTCGATGATGATCGAGAAGCCAATCGCGGCATACAGGTAACCTTTCGGAATGTGGAAACCGAAACCTTCTGCCACCAGACTCAGACCAATCATTAACAGGAAGCTCAGACAGAGCACCACCACCGTGGGGTGCTGGTTAACGAATCGCGTCAGCGGTTTGGATGCCAGCAACATAACCGCCATCGCAATCACTACCGCCGCCATCATCACCGGCAGATGGTTAACCATCCCTACTGCAGTAATTACCGCATCCAACGAGAAGACGGCGTCAAGGATGACAATCTGTGTGACGACCACCCAGAAACTGGCGTAGCCTTTACCGTGGCCGGAATCATGATCGCGGTTTTCCAGCCGTTCATGCAGTTCGGTTGTTGCTTTGAACAGCAAGAATATCCCCCCGAACAACATAATCAGGTCGCGTCCGGAGAAGGAGAAATCCATGACGGTAAATAGCGGTTTGGTCAGCGTGACCATCCATGAAATCAGCGACAGCAGCCCCAGACGCATAATCAGCGCCAGTGATAACCCCAGCAAACGCGCTTTATCGCGTTGTTTTGGCGGCAGTTTGTCAGCAAGAATGGCGATGAAGACCAGGTTATCGATACCCAGCACAATTTCGAGAACAACAAGCGTGAGTAGCCCCGCCCAAATTGAGGGGTCCATTAAGAATTCCATGACAAGCTCCTGCTTAAGGAATAGCTATTCGACGCCAGAAATAATGCAGGCGTAACGACAAAATGCAAACGAAAGGTGCGGCATAGAGAGCCAGAAAGGTAGGCGTTAAAAGGCCTGATGCTGAAATGACGTCGGTGACGATCCATACTGCGGGCTACTGCCCTATACTCCATGGTTGTTAAACGGGAGTTAAACATATCAGAGACGCCTCTGATTTGGCAAAGATTTACCTTCCTTTGCAAACGAATGTGACAAGGATATTTTACCTTTCGAAATTTCTGCTAATCGAAAGTTAAATTACGGATCTTCATCACATAAAATAATTTTTTCGATATCTAAAATAAATCGCGAAACGCAGGGGTTTTTGGTTGTAGCCCTTATCTGAATCGATTCGATTGTGGACGACGATTCAAAAATACATCTGGCACGTTGAGGTGTTAACGATAATAAAGGAGGTAGCAAGTGACCATTGCTATTGTTATAGGCACACATGGTTGGGCTGCAGAGCAGTTGCTTAAAACGGCAGAAATGCTGTTAGGCGAGCAGGAAAACGTCGGCTGGATCGATTTCGTTCCAGGTGAAAATGCCGAAACGCTGATTGAAAAGTACAACGCTCAGTTGGCAAAACTCGACACCACTAAAGGCGTGCTGTTTCTCGTTGATACATGGGGAGGCAGCCCGTTCAATGCTGCCAGCCGCATTGTCGTCGACAAAGAGCATTATGAAGTCATTGCAGGCGTTAACATTCCAATGCTCGTGGAAACGTTAATGGCTCGTGATGATGACCCAAGCTTTGATGAACTGGTTGCGCTGGCAGTAGAAACAGGCCGTGAAGGCGTGAAAGCACTGAAAGCCAAACCGGTTGAAAAAGCCGCGCCAGCACCCGCTGCCGCAGCACCAAAAGCGGCTCCAACTCCGGCAAAACCAATGGGGCCAAACGACTACATGGTTATTGGCCTTGCGCGTATCGACGACCGTCTGATTCACGGTCAGGTCGCCACCCGCTGGACCAAAGAAACCAATGTCTCCCGTATTATTGTTGTTAGTGATGAAGTGGCTGCGGATACCGTTCGTAAGACACTGCTCACCCAGGTTGCACCTCCGGGCGTAACAGCACACGTAGTTGATGTTGCCAAAATGATTCGCGTCTACAACAACCCGAAATATGCTGGCGAACGCGTAATGCTGTTATTTACCAACCCAACAGATGTAGAGCGTCTCGTTGAAGGCGGCGTGAAAATCACCTCTGTTAACGTCGGTGGTATGGCATTCCGTCAGGGTAAAACCCAGGTGAATAACGCGGTTTCGGTTGATGAAAAAGATATCGAGGCGTTCAAGAAACTGAATGCGCGCGGTATTGAGCTGGAAGTCCGTAAGGTTTCCACCGATCCGAAACTGAAAATGATGGATCTGATCAGCAAAATCGATAAGTAACGTATTGTGTTGATTATCACTCAGTTTTCACACTTAAGTCTTACGTAAACAGGAGAAGTACAATGGAGATTACCACTCTTCAAATTGTGCTGGTATTTATCGTAGCCTGTATCGCAGGTATGGGATCAATCCTCGATGAATTTCAGTTTCACCGTCCGCTAATCGCGTGTACCCTGGTGGGTATCGTTCTTGGGGATATGAAAACCGGTATTATTATCGGTGGTACGCTGGAAATGATCGCGCTGGGCTGGATGAACATCGGTGCTGCAGTTGCGCCTGACGCAGCTCTGGCTTCTATCATTTCTACCATTCTGGTTATCGCAGGTCATCAGAGCATTGGTGCAGGTATCGCACTGGCAATCCCTCTGGCCGCTGCGGGCCAGGTACTGACCATCATCGTTCGTACTATTACCGTTGCTTTCCAGCACGCTGCGGATAAGGCTGCTGATAACGGCAACCTGACAGCGATTTCCTGGATCCACGTTTCTTCTCTGTTCCTGCAAGCAATGCGTGTGGCAATTCCTGCCGTCATCGTGGCGCTGTCTGTTGGTACCAGCGAAGTACAGAACATGCTGAATGCGATTCCGGAAGTGGTGACCAATGGTCTGAATATCGCCGGTGGCATGATCGTGGTGGTTGGTTATGCGATGGTTATCAACATGATGCGTGCTGGCTACCTGATGCCGTTCTTCTACCTCGGCTTCGTAACCGCAGCATTCACCAACTTTAACCTGGTTGCTCTGGGTGTGATTGGTACTGTTATGGCAGTGCTCTACATCCAACTTAGCCCGAAATACAACCGCGTAGCCGGTGCGCCTGCTCAGGCAGCTGGTAACAACGATCTCGATAACGAACTGGACTAACAGGTGAGCGAAATGGTTGATACAACTCAAACTACCACCGAGAAAAAACTCACTCAAAGTGATATTCGTGGCGTATTCCTGCGTTCTAACCTCTTCCAGGGTTCATGGAACTTCGAACGTATGCAGGCACTGGGTTTCTGCTTCTCTATGGTACCGGCAATTCGTCGCCTCTACCCTGAGAACAACGAAGCTCGTAAACAAGCTATTCGCCGTCACCTGGAGTTCTTTAACACCCAGCCGTTCGTGGCTGCGCCGATTCTCGGCGTAACCCTGGCGCTGGAAGAACAGCGTGCTAATGGCGCAGAGATCGACGACGGTGCTATCAACGGTATCAAAGTCGGTTTGATGGGGCCGCTGGCTGGTGTAGGCGACCCGATCTTCTGGGGAACCGTACGTCCGGTATTTGCAGCACTGGGTGCCGGTATCGCGATGAGCGGCAGCCTGTTAGGTCCGCTGCTGTTCTTCATCCTGTTTAACCTGGTGCGTCTGGCAACCCGTTACTACGGCGTAGCGTATGGTTACTCCAAAGGTATCGATATCGTTAAAGATATGGGTGGTGGCTTCCTGCAAAAACTGACGGAAGGGGCGTCTATCCTCGGCCTGTTTGTCATGGGGGCATTGGTTAACAAGTGGACACATGTCAACATCCCGCTGGTTGTCTCTCGCATTACTGACCAGACGGGCAAAGAACACGTTACTACTGTCCAGACTATTCTGGACCAGTTAATGCCAGGCCTGGTACCACTGCTGCTGACCTTTGCTTGTATGTGGCTACTGCGCAAAAAAGTTAACCCGCTGTGGATCATCGTTGGCTTCTTCGTCATCGGTATCGCTGGTTACGCTTGCGGCCTGCTGGGACTGTAAGACTGTTGTACACTACCGGGGCCTTTTGGCCCCGTTTTTTTATCTGGAGGATTAATGACAATCACGGACCTGGTACTGATTCTTTTCATCGCCGCACTCCTGGCCTTCGCGATCTACGATCAGTTCATCATGCCCCGCCGTAACGGCCCCACCCTGCTGGCAATTCCTTTGCTCCGGCGTGGTCGCATCGATAGCGTTATCTTCGTCGGATTGATTGTCATTCTTATCTATAACAACGTCACGAATCATGGCGCGCTAATAACAACATGGTTATTAAGTGCACTGGCTCTGATGGGTTTTTATATATTCTGGATCCGCGTTCCGAAGATCATCTTTAAACAAAAAGGTTTTTTCTTCGCCAATGTCTGGATTGAATATAGCCGAATCAAAGCGATGAACTTGTCGGAAGATGGCGTGTTGGTGATGCAATTAGAACAGCGTCGGCTGTTAATCCGCGTTCGAAATATCGACGATCTGGAAAAAATTTATAAGCTTCTCGTATCAACTCAATAACTTATGAATTTAGCCAAAGCTATGTTTAGTGTATTTTTAATAATCAGACATAGCTTAGGCTATATTATCTCTTCCCTTATTTGTTATTTATTTTAACGTTTCATTGATATATAAATCTAAATGAAAATCGTTATCAATAAAGCAATGAAATAATATATTCCAACAGTTGTTTTATATTCTCAAAATATGTTAAGGTTGCGCCCTCATTTGGGGAGTAGCTGATTTCCAGATTCCGGAAATGTACGTGTCAACATACTCGTTGCAAAACGTGGCACGTACGGACTGAATACTTTCAGTCAGGCGAGACCATATGCACATCAATCGCTATGCCTGCATGAACGCGAAAACCATCACGGCTTGTTGTTCATGTATGCATGTTTGCTGGGGGCGATGATGTGTTTTATGGATACCCCGGTCAGGACATTGTCATGAATATCACTGCTACTGTTCTTCTTGCGTTTGGTATGTCGATGGATGCATTTGCTGCATCAATCGGTAAAGGTGCCACCCTCCATAAACCGAAATTTTCTGAAGCATTGCGAACCGGCCTTATTTTTGGTGCCGTCGAAACCCTGACGCCGCTGATCGGCTGGGGAATGGGCATGTTAGCCAGCCGGTTTGTCCTTGAATGGAACCACTGGATTGCGTTTGTGCTGCTGATATTCCTCGGCGGGCGAATGATTATTGAGGGTTTTCGTGGCGCAGATGATGAAGATGAAGAGCCGCGCCGTCGACACGGTTTCTGGCTACTGGTAACCACCGCGATTGCCACCAGCCTGGATGCCATGGCTGTGGGTGTTGGTCTTGCTTTCCTGCAGGTCAACATTATCGCGACCGCATTGGCCATTGGTTGTGCAACCTTGATTATGTCGACATTAGGGATGATGGTTGGTCGCTTTATCGGCTCAATTATTGGGAAAAAAGCGGAAATTCTCGGCGGGCTGGTGCTGATCGGCATCGGCGTCCAGATCCTCTGGACGCACTTCCACGGTTAATAAGAACGCTGCCAGAGGTGAATATTAAAGTCCGTCTGGCAGTCGAACACTTCTTTTGCTGCCAGTGTTTGCCAGACTTCTGGCTTCGCACGCCAGGCAAACGGCGTCATCTGCAATAATGCGACGGCTTCATCACCGCGAAGACGCATCGGATAACACAACTCATCACTCTGCTGTAATGTAAAACCTTCCAGTTGTTCTGCATGAGGTGCATGAAGATGTACTTCATTGTAAATCAGCCCCTTCAGCTCCATCAAATGTCGCGGTCCCGGCGTGGCAGTAATGACCCAGCCGCCGGGCTTCACTACTCGTGCTAATTCTTCTGCTTTACACGGCGCGTAAATACGTATTATGGCGTCCATACTGGTATCGGAAAACGGCAAACGGTGGCTGGAAGCGACACAAAGAGTGACCTGCGGATAGCGTTTCGCCGCCGCTTTTATCGCTACCTTCGAGACATCCAGGCCAAACGTGGTGATTTCGGGCAACACATCGGCAAATGCGTGTGTGTAATACCCTTCACCACAGCCAATATCCAGCACCGCCGTGGCCTTTTCATCAAGCCGTTCCCGCAGTTGGGCGACAATTGCATCACGCAGCGGCTGATAATGTCCGGCATCTAAGAATGCGCGGCGTGCTTGTATCATTTCCGCGCTGTCGCCCGGATCACGAGACCGTTTATGCTGAACGGGCAGCAGATTGACATACCCTTCTTTCGCCATATCAAACTGATGTCGCTGGGGACAGATATAGCTGTTTTTTTCACGCGAAAGAGGCTGATGGCAAAGTGGACAGGAAAACGACATGACAACTCCGGCAGGATACTAAAGGCCGCAAGTGTAACGCGAATCACGCGGCGGGCAAATATCCGAACGCCAGGAGCGAAGATAAAGCATAGTAAAAAGCCTCGCATTCGACGAGGCTTTATAGCGAGATTGAAGCGTATTCACACTTCAGATCAGTGGATTCGATCAGATAGCTGTTACGTTAACAGCTGCCGGACCTTTCTGGCCGTCCTGAATTTCGAACTCAACGTTCTGACCTTCAGCCAGAGTTTTGAAGCCATTACCCTGGATAGCGGAGAAGTGTACGAACACATCTTTGCTGCCATCAGCCGGAGTAATGAAGCCAAAACCTTTAGACTCGTTGAACCACTTAACCTGACCTTTAATCTTTGCCATTTGAAAAATTCCTTAGATTGTTTTCTTCGCCCGCAGGCATAACATAGATAAAACTGACACATTACTGCATGAGGCACCAATATAAGGCTCGGCAGAGAAGCGGTATTCAACGTCAACGTGTTTACTCAGGACTTCTTTACTGAAAATGCCACACATAAACAGAACTGTACCTCGTTTAACCCGAAATCTGTTATCACATACAACGTTAATTATGGCAAGCCATTTTTAAACATGTCTCGATCAGACGCACAAATCTCGATACGTCTTCCACTTTTTTTGCACACTTATGCAACGGAATACGCGCCGATATATCATTGTGCTTAACCTTGCCAGTTCAGGCAGATACTTAAACTGGCGTATTTTCTAACATAGTTCAATAAGTTCAGTTGTTCCAGGCCAGTGGGAGAAGTTATTACATAGTGCGTGCAATATCACATTTTTTGCTATGCAATGAATAAAAAGTTATATCACTTTTTCTCATAAAACAGTCAGTTAACGGCTATCAATTACCCTAAAGAGAAGTCAATCCCCAAAGGGATTGAAAATTTAAAATAAGAAAAATTGATGAATGAGCAAAAAAATCAAGAGAGAAACGTTTCGCTAATAAATAATACCACGCTTAATCACAAATCCGATGTAAACATCCTAATAAATTAATGAGGAAAATATCTTTTTCTGATATCCCGTTACGCAAATAAATAATATGATAATTATTTGAAGTCAGACCAGAGTTTTAATTTGAAGCAGTTGCACCATGGCAGTGCGTATAATCAGGATGAATTGAGTAACCCTTCAACGACGGGGTTACTCAAGATTGAGGAAGGATTATCGTTCGGCGACCAGACGAATAATATCTTCGTCTTCAACCGATTTTTGACTCTCAACGGTCTTTTTATCTGCTTTCTCAGGTTCGTTTGCTTCGCACAAACGACGTAACAGTGCATTTTGACGTTTTTGCTGATCCAGCAACGCCTCAAGCAGTTCAATCTGTTCGTTAGTCCGAGAACTGGCACGATTGATAAAAAACCACAAGATGAGCCCGATAAGAAGAACCACCACCGATACAACCAAAGACGCAATGTTCATCACGCCTGAATTTACAACTTCGTTCATTTCACCACCTCTGAGTAGAGGCGCTATTCTACCACTGCTGGAGAGGAAGAAAATCTAGTGCTGAAAAAATGATATCACCACGGGATAAACTGGTTAATGGCACAAATTCCGCTGAAAAATTGTACATCCTGATCGCACATCATGTTGAATACCTGCGCCCAAAGCAGCAAGCAAGCCAACACCACGACAACCAGAACGACCCATCGAAACTTTTTCACTCCAATCTCCGCTTCACCTACCTTATGTCATTAAACTAGCATGCGTTAGTTAAACAGCGCCTAACTATGTCGATATTCGTGCTTTTTCGGAATGAGTAGCTTGCTTCAGCGCATATTGCCGCTACGATTAAGCGAACATAAAAAGAGAAGAGGTTGTAATGCGATTCATCATTCGCACAGTTATGCTGATAGCACTGGTATGGATAGGATTATTACTCAGCGGATATGGCGTTTTGATTGGAAGCAAAGAGAATGCCGCAGGATTAGGTTTGCAATGTACCTATCTGACTGCCAGAGGCACCAGCACGGTACAATACTTGCACACTAAAAGTGGTTTCTTGGGGATAACAGATTGCCCACTGTTACGTAAAAGCAATATCGTGGTCGATAATGGTTAAGGGTAATAAATAACCAGATTCTCACTCATGAGTAAAATATTCTTATAGCAAGCGCGTTTAATATAACGCACCTTCAACTTTATTTTTCTCATGCTAAATAAAGAACCTGTCTGTTTGATATTCCGACAGGTTCTTACTCTCATCAGAACGGATAGTCGTGATAACCCATTTGGGCAGAAATTTTGCGCGCTGCGGTATGCAACATTGCGACATATTCCTGTAAACGCTCTTCAGAGAAACGCAACGTCGGGAAGGAGATGCTCAAACCGGCAATGACCACGCCAAAGCGATCAAATACCGGTACCGCAATGCATCGCAGCCCTTCTTCCTGCTCTTCGTTATCTTCGCCATACCCCTGCTCGCGCACCTGGTCCAGAACGGGTAATAACGCTTCTGTACTGGTGATGGTCCGCTCGGTACTGCGTTTATACTCCACGCCCTCAAGAATTTGCTTCACTTCATCGAGATCGCGCCATGCCAGCAGTACCTTACCAATCGCGGTGCTGTACAGCGGATTACGACGCCCAATCCGTGAATACATGCGCAAATTGTACATAGAGTCAATTTTGTGAATGTAAACAATACTGTCTTCGTCCAGTGCGCCGAGGTGGATAGTTTCTTTGGTCAGGCGGGAGATCTCACGCATCTGGATATCTGCGCTACGAATTAAATCGACGTTTTGTAACGCGCGAGCGCCCAGTTCAAACAATTTCAGGGTCAGGGAATATTTCTCCGACTCCCCTTCCTGCGCCACATAACCTAAGGTTTTCATGGTCTGTAAAAAGCGATAAACGGTGCTTTTTGACATCATGACGCGCTGCGACAGCTCGGTTATCCCTATTTCGCGCTCTTCACCCAGCGCCTGCAAAATGCCAAAAACTTTTAGCACGGAAGATACAGAATCAGGCTGTTTATCCAGATCTGCGTTAGCCATTTATCACCTCATTGCGAGTGTTTTATAAAAATCAGAACTGTTTTTTATTATAATTTCGCACCAGGGTGGTCGCAATCCATCTTTTGCCGGTTAGTTACAATTCTGCGACATCCACCGTGAATATCAGTGCTAGAATCATACCCCTGTTGATTATTCACCAAAGATATAAAATTCCTATGCCAAAAGTTCAGGCCGACGGCCTGCCATTGCCCCAGCGATACGGTGCGATATTAACCATTGTGATTGGTATTTCGATGGCTGTCCTTGACGGCGCAATCGCCAACGTCGCCCTGCCAACAATCGCCACGGACCTTCATGCCACGCCAGCCAGTTCCATCTGGGTAGTGAACGCCTATCAAATCGCCATTGTCATCTCCCTGCTCTCGTTTTCGTTTCTGGGCGATATGTTTGGCTATCGACGTATTTATAAATGCGGTCTGGTCGTTTTTCTGTTGTCTTCACTGTTCTGCGCCCTTTCTGATTCGCTGCAAATGCTCACCCTTGCGCGTGTCATACAAGGTTTCGGCGGTGCAGCGTTGATGAGCGTTAATACCGCACTTATCCGCCTGATCTATCCACAACGTTTTCTGGGGAGAGGGATGGGCATAAACTCGTTTATTGTTGCCGTCTCTTCTGCTGCCGGGCCGACAATTGCTGCAGCAATCCTCTCCATCGCATCCTGGAAATGGTTATTTTTAATCAACGTACCGTTAGGTATTATCGCCCTGCTTCTGGCGATGCGTTTTCTGCCACCCAATGGTTCTCGCGCCAGTAAACCCCGTTTCGACCTGCCCAGCGCCGTGATGAACGCGTTAACCTTCGGCCTGCTTATCACTGCGTTGAGTGGTTTCGCTCAGGGGCAATCGCTGACGTTAATTGCTGCGGAACTGGTGGTAATGGTTGTTGTTGGTATTTTCTTTATTCGCCGCCAGCTTTCTCTTCCCGTACCGCTGCTACCGGTGGATTTACTGCGTATCCCGCTGTTTTCACTTTCTATTTGCACATCTGTTTGCTCTTTCTGCGCACAAATGCTGGCAATGGTTTCCCTGCCCTTTTACCTGCAAACCGTGCTCGGGCGTAGTGAAGTCGAAACAGGTTTACTTCTGACACCGTGGCCGTTAGCAACGATGGTGATGGCTCCGTTGGCAGGCTATTTGATTGAACGCGTACATGCAGGATTGCTGGGTGCTCTAGGGTTGTTCATCATGGCTGCGGGGCTTTTTTCCCTGGTTCTGCTGCCCGCGTCACCTGCGGATATCAATATTATCTGGCCGATGATCTTATGTGGCGCTGGATTTGGCTTGTTCCAGTCACCCAATAACCACACCATTATTACCTCCGCTCCTCGCGAACGTAGCGGTGGAGCCAGTGGCATGTTAGGAACGGCTCGTCTACTGGGTCAGAGTAGCGGCGCGGCACTGGTGGCGCTGATGCTAAATCAGTTCGGTGATAATGGTACGCACGTTTCGCTGATGGCTGCGGCTATTCTGGCAGTGATTGCTGCCTGTGTCAGTGGTTTACGTATCACTCAGCCACGATCCAGGGCATAAAAAAAGCGCGTCGATCAGGACGCGCTTTTTAGTATTTACTTCATATTACTTCAGGTATTCACCCGTACGCAGAGCTTCAATTCGTTTATCCAGCGGCGGGTGAGTCATGAACAACTCACTGAGCGATTTCGACTTACCGTTAATGCAGAAAGCCATCATGCTGGTTGCTTCTTGCGGTTCATAGCTGGTTTTCAGGCGCTGCAGCGCGGCAATCATTTTCTCGCGACCAACCAGTTTTGCCGAACCGGCATCAGCATGGAATTCACGATGACGCGAGAACCACATGGTGATAATGCTCGCCAGAATACCAAACACCAGTTCCAGAACCGTTGCAACCGCAAAGTAGATCAGCGGGTTGCCGTTGCTCTCTTCACCTTCATCACGATTTCCGCCCATAAAACCCGCGGCAAGCTGCGCCAGAATACGGGAAATAAAGATAACGAAGGTGTTCACCACGCCCTGAATCAGCGTCATGGTGACCATATCACCATTGGCGATGTGGCTGATTTCGTGAGCAATTACCGCCTCGGCTTCATCCGGGCTCATGTTCTGCAGCAAACCGGTGCTGACAGCAACCAGAGAGGCATCACGGCGCGCACCGGTTGCAAAAGCGTTGATGTCCGGCGCATGGTAGATAGCCACTTGCGGCATAGCGATCCCTGCCTGACGAGCCTGGGTTGCTACAGTATTAACCAGCCAACGTTCCCTTTCGTTACGCGGTTGCTCGATCACTTCCCCGCCAACAGATCGTAATGCCATCCATTTGGACATCAGAAGCGAAACGAAGGAACCACCAAAACCGAACAGCAAGGCCATGATCATCAGCCCCTGAACGCTGCTCGACTGTATCCCTGTCAGGCTCAGTACCAGCCCGAAAACGACCATTACGGCCAGGTTCGTTAGCAGGAAGAGCGCGATTCGCATCATAATTTTCTTTTTACCTCAGTTTAACAAAACGCAATATGCGATACCCACATCGTATGGGTTACGCGACTATTTTCAAGTCTGGATAGTGCGTAAGTCACCAGAAAGACACAACTTTACATTTTGTAGCATCTGATTTACGGCATCTTGCCGCTGTTAAAAAATCAGGCACAATTTCTTGTGCCTGATTGATATTACTTGACGGGAGCGGGTTGTTCCGCGGGTCTGGCTTTTTCAAGCTTCGCCAGATCGAGTGCGATATTCACCGTCTCATCCAGATAAGGATCCGGCTCCTGGTAATCTTTCGGTAGATCATCCAGCTTCTTCAACTCCGGTTTACCTTCGCGTTTAAAGCGTTCGTTCAAACGCGCCAGACGCGTCGCATCATCTTCATTATTCTCTTTCTCACGCACAGCGTAGTTCAGAGAAACGATATTGCGCTTGTCCTTCATAGCGTTGAAGCGCGCGATATCCTTCATGATGTTCTGGAACTCAGGATCTTTCGCGATACGCGCATTATGTTCCTTCAGCAGCTCCGGCCCAAAGGCCGTTAAATCGCCTGATTTCACATAAGTCGCGGCATCAATGCTATCCCACGGCAGCGCGTTATCTTCGAATTTCTCACCCGTTTCCGTTTCTTCATTACCCGTCGGCATGATGATGTCTGGCGTTACGCCTTTACGTTGCGTACTGCCGCCGTTAACGCGATAGAATTTCTGGATCGTGTACTGCACAGAACCCAGCGCTGGCCATTCAGGACGTAACATCTGATCGTAAATACGGTTCAATGAACGGTATTGCTGAACGGTGCCTTTACCAAACGTCGGTTCACCCACAACCAGCGCACGACCGTAATCCTGCATTGCCGCGGCAAAGATTTCTGAAGCCGAAGCACTGAAACGGTCAACCAGTACCACCAGCGGGCCTTTATAGAACACCTGCCCGTCGGTATCGCTGTCTTCACGAACCTTGCCGTTGTTATCGCGGACCTGAACAATGGGACCCGCAGGAATAAACAGACCTGAGAGCGATACCGCTTCGGTCAACGCCCCACCGCCATTGCTACGCAGGTCGATGATCACACTGCTGACATTCTGTTTTTCCAGTTTCTGCAGTTGAACTTTGACATCGTCTGTCAAACCCACATAGAAGCCCGGAATATCCAGCACGCCGACTTTCTCTTTACCGACGGTCTTCACCGACATTTTAACCGCGCGGTCTTCGAGACGAATACGTTCACGGGTCAATGTTACAGTGCGGGTCTTGGTCCCTTTACCAGCAGGTAAAATTTCCAGACGAACTTTACTGCCCTTCGGCCCTTTAATTAAGGCAACCACATCATCAAGACGCCAGCCAATCACGTCAACCATCGGCTTGCCTGTTTGACCAACACCGACAATTTTGTCACCAACGCTGATAGCTTTACTCTTCGCTGCCGGACCACCTGCCACCATCGAATTGATAACGGTGTAGTCATCATCCATTTGCAGCACTGCGCCAATACCTTCCAGCGACAAACTCATTTCAGTGTTGAACTGTTCGGTATTACGCGGGGAAAGATAGTTGGTATGCGGGTCGATTTCACGCGCAAACGCCGTCATTGCCAGCGAGAAAACATCTTCGCTGTTGGTTTGCGCCAGACGACGAATGGCAAATTTGTAGCGGCGTGTCAGGGTTTCACGAATTTCTTTATCCGTTTTTCCTGCCAGCTTCAGGCTTAACTCGTCGAATTTGACTTTACTGTCCCACAGCGCGTTCAACTCAGCCTCGTTTTTCGGCCAGGGCGCTTTGCTGCGGTCAAGGTTATAAGTGTCGTTGCCGGTGAAATCCATCGGCTTTTCCAGTACCGACAAAGCGTACTGGTAACGCTCAAAACGGCGCTTTTGCGCCAGATTGTAGAGATCGTAGAAAACGTCGAGTTTGCCTGAACGCAGTTCATCGCCTAACTCGGTTTTCTTTTTCGCGAACTGTTCAACATCGCTTGCCAGCAGCACGTTGTGGCTGTAATCGAGCAGATTCAGGTAGCGGTCAAAGATTTTGGCCGAAAATGCCTGATCGAGGTCGAACTGGCGATAATGAGAACGGGTGAAGCGCGACGTTACGCGCTCACTTACCGTCGCATGCTGCGTCTCTTCCTTTAATACCGGAATTTGATCAGCACGCGTGATATCTTCTACAGCGAAGGTCTGGCCTGCTATTGCAAGCAGGCCAGCTAACGCGGTAAGCCTAAAAAACATGTTCATGCCTGGCCCGGCCTCCGTTTCAGAACACCAGGTGTTCTGCGCGCACAATCAAAGACATACCCGAATTCAGCTGGACGCGGACGCCGTCTTTGGTGATTTCTAATACGGTGGCATCCATCGCGTTTTGACCCGCTTTCACCTTCAGGGCTTGTCCGACAGTCAGAGCTGAAATGTCAGAAACCGGGGTGTGCTGTTCTTCGCGAGGTGCTTTTACTGTTTTTGGCGCTTTCTCTACCGGCTTTTGCGCACGAGGTTTACGTTCAGCGCCTTCTTTGCGGCGTGGCGTGGTCGGACGTGGCTTGCGTTCGCGGCGCGGTGCGTCTTCTTTCTCACCAGCAGCTGCGGCAGCTTCGCGTTTTTTCGCTTGCTGTTCAGCACGCTGTGCCTGAACACGCGCTTTCGCTTCTTCAAGCTGCTTGCGAGCATGCTCTACATGTTGCTCGTCCAGCTCACCGCATGGGTTGCCGTCAAGATCGACACGCGTTGCGCCGGGTTTAACACCGTAAAGATAACGCCAGCTCGAAGTGTAGAGACGTAAAGCGGATCGTAATTGCGTTTTGCTCAGGTTCATTTCCCCGGCAACACGATCGACCAAATCCTGAAAAATACCGATTTTCAGCGGACGCGCTTCACCTTCCGCACTGAAACAGTGGGGAAAACGTTCGGCCAGAAACGCGATTACTTCTTTACTGCTATTCAACTTAGGTTGATTTTCCATGAAATTTCCTGATTACAACGGACGTAGCCAACAAGCGCAGGCATGAACAGGCGTCATTATAATGACGCTACCAGTAAATGCTACGTTATCCGTTGATTATCCTGCGACGCTCGCAAAGAATTTTTTGTAATCCGTCGTTGCAAGCACTTTTTCAAGCTGTGCCACAAGCTGACGTAAGCCTTGCTCGTCCTCGTCTGTAAAGCGACCGAAGACGGTACTATCGATGTCAAGAACACCAATAATCTGATTTTTCACCACCAGCGGCAGAACAATTTCAGAATTACTCGCCGCATCACAGGCAATATGCCCGTCAAACGCGTGAACATCCTCGATACGCTGCACTTGATTGCGGGCAACCGCAGTGCCGCACACCCCGCGCCCGACGGGTATCCGGACACAGGCAATTTTGCCCTGAAATGGTCCTAGTACCAATGTATCGTCCTCAAGCAAATAAAAACCTGCCCAGTTTACGTCAGTGAGACGCTCGTATAACAACGCACTGGTGTTCGCAAGCGTTGCCAGAAAACTGGTTTCTCCCGCCATCAGCGCGTTAAAGTCGCGATTTAAATCCGCGTAAAATTCTGTTTTGTTCATTATATAATCACTTGGTTGTCTTACCTGGAACTGCCAGCCTATTAAAATAAGCATTAAATGCGTTAATGCTCAAGATCATTCCAATCATGGGTTAATATTAATGTTAATTCTTATTACATTTGGCACGTCATGGCTCTTAACACACCACAAATTACGCCGACAAAAAAGATAACAGTGAGGGCAATCGGCGAGGAACTGCCGCGTGGTGATTACCAACGTTGCCCGCAATGTGACATGCTGTTTAGCCTGCCCGAGATAAATTCTCATCAGAGTGCCTATTGTCCGCGCTGTCAGGCAAAAATTCGCGACGGGCGCGACTGGTCGCTAACGCGCCTGGCGGCAATGGCTTTCACCATGCTGTTGCTGATGCCGTTTGCCTGGGGCGAACCGCTGTTGCATATCTGGCTGTTAGGTATTCGTATCGACGCCAACGTCATGCAAGGCATCTGGCAAATGACCAAACAGGGCGATACGATAACGGGGGCGATGGTCTTTTTCTGCGTTATTGGTGCCCCCCTCATTCTGGTGTCCTCCATAGCATATTTATGGTTTGGTAACCGACTGGGAATGAATTTACGTCCGGTACTGCTGATGCTTGAGCGACTTAAAGAGTGGGTAATGCTGGATATCTACCTGGTCGGCATTGGCGTTGCTTCTATAAAGGTACAGGATTATGCCCATATCCAGGCGGGTGTCGGCTTGTTCTCTTTTGTGGCGTTGGTGATTTTAACGACGGTGACGTTGTCACATCTTAATGTCGAGGAGCTGTGGGAGCGATTTTATCCGCAGCGCCCCGCTACGCGTAGGGACGAGAAACTTCGTGTCTGTCTTGGGTGCCATTTTACCGGCTATCCTGATCAGCGTGGTCGCTGCCCGCGTTGCCATATCCCGCTACGCCTGCGTCGCCGTCATAGTTTGCAAAAATGCTGGGCGGCGCTGTTAGCGTCAATCGTTTTGTTGTTACCTGCCAACCTGTTGCCTATTTCTATCATTTATCTGAACGGAGGACGGCAGGAAGATACAATTCTTTCCGGAATTATGTCGCTGGCAAGTAGCAACATTGCGGTTGCGGGAATCGTGTTTATCGCCAGTATTCTGGTACCGTTTACTAAAGTGATCGTCATGTTCACTTTACTGTTGAGCATTCATTTTAAATGCCAGCAAGGTTTACGCACACGCATTCTGTTACTGCGGATGGTGACCTGGATTGGTCGCTGGTCGATGCTCGACCTGTTTGTCATATCTTTAACCATGTCGCTGATTAATCGCGATCAGATCCTCGCTTTTACTATGGGACCGGCTGCGTTTTATTTCGGCGCAGCGGTAATTTTGACTATTCTTGCTGTGGAATGGCTGGACAGCCGCTTACTTTGGGATGCACATGAGTCAGGAAACGCCCGCTTCGACGACTGAAGCGCAGATTAAAAATAAACGCCGTATCTCACCTTTCTGGCTGCTGCCGTTCATCGCGCTAATGATTGCCGGTTGGCTGATTTGGGACAGTTATCAGGACCGGGGTAATACCGTCACCATCGACTTTATGTCGGCGGATGGTATTGTCCCGGGCCGTACGCCTGTTCGTTATCAGGGCGTTGAAGTCGGAACAGTGCAGGATATCAGCCTCAGCGACGATCTTCGTAAGATTGAAGTCAAGGTCAGCATCAAGTCCGATATGAAAGATGCGCTGCGAGAAGAGACTCAGTTCTGGCTGGTGACGCCAAAAGCATCGTTGGCAGGTGTCTCCGGGCTGGACGCCCTCGTCGGTGGTAACTATATCGGCATGATGCCAGGTAAAGGTAAAGAGCAGGATCACTTTGTCGCACTCGATACCCAACCGAAATATCGACTGGACAATGGCGATCTGATGATCCACCTGCAAGCCCCCGATCTCGGTTCGCTGAACAGCGGTTCATTGGTCTATTTCCGCAAGATCCCTGTGGGAAAAGTCTACGACTATGCCATCAATCCCAACAAGCAAGGCGTGGTGATTGATGTCCTGATCGAGCGGCGTTTTACCGATCTGGTGAAAAAAGGTAGCCGTTTCTGGAACGTTTCCGGCGTTGATGCCAATGTCAGTATCAGTGGCGCGAAGGTGAAACTGGAAAGTCTGGCGGCACTGGTTAACGGTGCGATTGCCTTCGATTCACCTGAAGAGTCGAAACCTGCCGAGGCGGAAGATACCTTTGGTCTGTATGAAGATCTGGCCCACAGCCAGCGTGGCGTAATAATAAAACTGGAACTGCCGAGTGGGGCAGGATTAACCGCCGACTCGACGCCATTAATGTATCAGGGACTGGAAGTCGGACAGCTAACTAAACTGGATTTAAATCCTGGTGGTAAAGTCACTGGGGAAATGACAGTTGATCCCAGCGTCGTTACCCTGCTTCGTGAAAATACCCGCATCGAATTACGTAATCCGAAATTATCCCTTAGCGATGCCAATCTCAGCGCCCTGCTGACTGGCAAAACCTTCGAGTTGGTACCCGGCGATGGCGAGCCACGCAAAGAGTTCGTTGTTGTGCCAGGCGAAAAAGCACTGCTGCATGAACCTGATGTTCTGACGCTGACCCTGACCGCGCCGGAAAGTTACGGTATTGATGCTGGTCAGCCGCTCATTCTTCACGGCGTGCAGGTAGGCCAGGTTATCGATCGTAAACTCACCAGCAAAGGCGTCACCTTTACCGTCGCCATCGAGCCTCAGCATCGAGAACTGGTAAAAGGCGATAGCAAATTTGTCGTCAACAGCCGTGTCGACGTGAAGGTGGGGCTGGATGGCGTTGAGTTTCTCGGTGCCAGCGCCTCAGAATGGATTAACGGCGGGATACGTATTCTGCCGGGCGATAAAGGCGAGATGAAAGCCAGCTATCCACTGTATGCCAATCTGGAAAAAGCGCTGGAGAACAGCCTTAGCGATTTACCCACCACAACCGTGAGTTTGAGTGCAGAGACGCTGCCGGATGTGCAGGCAGGATCGGTAGTGCTCTACCGTAAATTTGAAGTTGGTGAAGTTATTACCGTCCGTCCGCGAGCTAACGCGTTTGATATCGATCTGCATATTAAGCCGGAGTATCGCAACCTTCTGACCAGCAATAGCGTGTTCTGGGCAGAAGGCGGGGCGAAAGTTCAGCTGAATGGTAGTGGCCTGACCGTACAGGCATCCCCGCTCTCCAGAGCATTAAAGGGAGCCATTAGCTTCGATAACCTCAGCGGTGCCAGCGCCAGTCAGCGTAAAGGCGACAAACGAATTCTGTATGCTTCCGAAACAGCGGCCCGTGCGGTTGGTGGGCAGATTACGCTTCACGCTTTCGATGCCGGAAAACTGGCGGTCGGGATGCCAATTCGCTATCTCGGTATTGATATCGGGCAAATCCAGACGCTGGATCTGATTACCGCGCGCAATGAAGTACAGGCAAAGGCGGTGCTCTATCCGGAGTATGTCCAGACCTTCGCCCGCGGCGGTACGCGCTTCTCGGTGGTCACACCGCAAATTTCAGCCGCGGGCGTTGAGCATCTAGATACTATCCTCCAGCCGTATATCAACGTCGAACCAGGCCGGGGCAATCCTCGCCGCGACTTTGAATTACAAGAGGCCACCATTACTGATTCGCGTTACCTGGATGGCTTAAGCATTATTGTTGAAGCGCCGGAAGCCGGTTCGTTAGGTATTGGTACGCCTGTGCTGTTCCGTGGTCTGGAAGTCGGTACGGTTACAGGAATGACGCTGGGGACATTGTCAGATCGCGTGATGATTGCGATGCGCATCAGTAAACGCTATCAACACCTGGTGCGTAACAATTCCGTCTTCTGGTTGGCATCGGGTTACAGTCTGGACTTTGGTCTGACGGGCGGCGTAGTGAAAACCGGCACCTTTAACCAGTTTATCCGTGGCGGCATCGCCTTCGCCACGCCTCCGGGTACGCCACTGGCACCGAAAGCCCAGGAAGGCAAACACTTCCTGTTGCAGGAAAGTGAACCGAAAGAGTGGCGTGAATGGGGAACTGCGCTTCCCAAATAATGCCCACTGCTCCGGCGTGCCTGCGCCGGAGCGTTTATGCTAAACTGCGCGCCTGTTTTTTTGCCAGTGGTACATGCTCGTGGCCCAACACACCGTTTATTTCCCGGACGCCTTTCTGACACAAATGCGCGAAGCGATGCCTTCGACGCTCTCATTTGATGATTTTCTTGCCGCCTGTCAGCGCCCGTTGCGCCGCAGCATTCGCGTTAATACGCTGAAAATCTCCGTTGCTGATTTCCTGCAATTAACCGCTCCTTATGGCTGGACGCTTACGCCAATTCCGTGGTGTGAAGAAGGTTTCTGGATTGAACGCGACAATGAAGATGCATTGCCATTGGGTAGTACCGCCGAGCATTTAAGCGGCCTGTTTTATATTCAGGAAGCCAGTTCAATGTTGCCCGTTGCCGCCTTGTTTGCTGACGATAATGCACCACAGCGGGTGATGGATGTCGCAGCTGCGCCAGGCTCCAAAACGACGCAAATTGCCGCGCGGATGAATAACGAAGGGGCAATCCTTGCCAATGAGTTTTCCGCCAGTCGGGTAAAAGTGTTACATGCCAATATCAGCCGCTGTGGCATCAGTAATGTTGCGCTCACACATTTTGATGGCCGCGTGTTTGGTGCGGCAGTGCCAGAAATGTTCGATGCCATTTTGCTGGACGCTCCCTGCTCCGGCGAAGGCGTGGTGCGTAAAGATCCCGATGCGCTAAAAAACTGGTCACCAGAAAGCAATCAGGAAATCGCAGCTACCCAACGGGAACTGATCGACAGCGCCTTTCATGCATTACGTCCTGGTGGTACGCTGGTTTACTCGACCTGTACCTTAAACCAGGAAGAAAACGAAGCCGTTTGCCTGTGGCTGAAAGAGACTTACCCCGACGCAGTAGAGTTTTTACCACTTGGCGATCTCTTCCCTGGTGCAAACAAAGCGCTGACCGAAGAAGGCTTTTTGCATGTTTTCCCACAAATTTACGACTGCGAAGGCTTCTTCGTTGCTCGTCTGCGTAAAACTCAGGCGATTCCCGCCTTACCCGCCCCCAAATACAAAGTGGGCAATTTCCCGTTCAGCCCGGTGAAAGATCGCGAAGCTGGACAAATTCGTCAGGCGGCTGCAGGTGTTGGCTTAAACTGGGATGAAAACCTGCGCCTCTGGCAGCGTGACAAAGAACTGTGGTTGTTCCCGGTGGGCATTGAAGCCCTGATCGGTAAAGTCCGATTTTCTCGGTTGGGGATTAAACTTGCCGAGACGCACAACAAAGGTTATCGCTGGCAGCATGAAGCGGTTATTGCTCTTGCCTCACCCGATAATATGAATGCATTCGAGCTGACACCGCAGGAAGCGGAGGAGTGGTATCGCGGGCGCGATGTTTACCCGCAAGCCGCGCCAGTGGCGGATGATGTATTGGTTACTTTCCAGCATCAACCGATTGGTTTAGCCAAACGGATTGGTTCGCGATTGAAAAACAGCTATCCGCGTGAACTGGTGCGCGATGGGAAACTTTTTACCGGTAACGCCTGACAGCGCACAAAAAAAGCGCACTTTTTGACTGGCACATTCGGCTGCCTCAACTAGGCTGAAAAATGGTGCGATCGGACTGGTCGTACCACAATCGGCAGCTAAATGGAGAGCACGAAGATGAAAACCAGTGTGCGCATAGGCGCTTTTGAAATCGACGACGGCGAATTACACGGTGAATCGCCGGGTGATCGAACGTTAACCATTCCTTGTAAATCTGACCCCGATTTATGTATGCAACTCGATGCCTGGGATGCTGAAACCAGTATCCCTGCCCTGCTAAATGGCGAACACTCTGTCCTTTACCGTACCCGTTACGATCAACAATCTGATGCCTGGATTATGCGTCTTGCCTGATCCAAAAAGAACCCGTCGGCATGGCGGGTTATTTGTCCTGGTTATTCCCCCGTTGTAAAATCTCTCCTAAACTTAACGGTACGGCACCACACTTCGGGGATGAAATGTTCGCGCTGGTACTTTTTGTTTGCTACCTGGATGGCGGTTGTGAAGATATTGTTGTGGATGTCTACAACACGGAACAGCAGTGTCTTTATTCTATGAGCGATCAACGGATCCGCCATGGCGGTTGTTTTCCGATTGAGGATTTTATAGATGGTTTCTGGCGACCTGCACAGGAGTACGGTGATTTTTAATTATTGCAATTGCACAAGAGTCAGTTCGCCCCCAAAGACAGCACCGGTATCAATATAATGCAGGTTGCCAATATCCACGCGATGTCGCAACGGTGTATGACCAAACCAGAAATAATCAGCACCTGTAATTCCCTGCCCTTTTTGGCGTTCACCTAATCGCGAGCGGCTCCACAAGACCTGATGCAAATCAACGTCCTTTTGCCATTCATAAACATCATCTGGATAATCGGCATGAGCAATAACATGTTTGCCGGTACGACTGTGTACTTCAAGAATAAAGGGCAAATGCTGACATTTTTCCAGCGCCGTTTTCGCTTGTTTCTGTTGATTATCTGCCAGCGCAATAAACCAGTCGCCGCCATTCATCAACCACAAAGACATCTGCTGAGATGCCAGCGCATCCATCGCCATCTGTTCATGATTGCCTCTTACCGCACGAACCCAATGTTGTTCCAGTAACTGCAGACAACGTAAACTTTGCGGCCCACGATCGATAACGTCTCCCACTGAGATAAGTAAATCTCGCCACGGATCAAAACGACAATGCCATAATTTGCGGCGCAACTGCTCAAGACAACCGTGTATATCGCCAGAAAGCCAGATATGTCGCCATTGATGACCCGCAATTCTCTGATAAACGGGCGCAGGCTGTTTCATCAATATTTTCCTCCCGCGCTAAAGATCACATAATCTTAACAAGAATGTTAAAAAACGCTGGACTCAGACAGTAGAGTGTGTGTTATGGTTGACTATAAAGTCAGCGAAGGGAATGCTTCTGGCTTTTAACAGATAAAAAGAGACCGAACACGATTCCTGTATTCGGTCCAGGGAAATGGCTCTTGGGAGAGAGCCGTGCGCTAAAAGTTGGCATTAATGCAGGCTTAGTTGCCTTGCCCTTTAAGAATAGATGACGACGCCAGGTTTTCCAGTTTGCGTGCAAAATGGTCAATAAAAAGCGCGGTGGTCATCAGCTTAAATGTTAAAAACCGCCCGTTCTGGTGAAAGAACTGAGGCGGTTTTTTTATTGGAAATCAAAACGCTAGTTTAGGTAATTAACAGAGTTTTTCAGCTCGTTCTATAAACGGTGCCAGACTCATTTTTTCGCCGGGATTGTTAGGATCATCAATCTGAATCACCGAAATGGGTTGGGCTTTAGTCTTCCCACTGGCAACTTCCTTTTGTGCGATATCGTTTAAAGGATACTGCACGAGGGTACTTGGGTTGATGACATACAAAGCATTACCCGGTCGGCAAGTCAGCATCACCTCTTCGCGATTAAACGCCCATTTGTCTTTACCCACTTCAAAACGGCTGACGGTAATCACCTGCGGTGCAGCCAGCGCCGCTGCAGAACTGGTGAGTAACAGAAACGCCAGAATACTTTTTTTCATCATTTTCGTAATCCATCAAAAAGGTTCGAGAGTCGCAAGCAGGCTGATGATCACCAGCACTACCGCACCTATCGCCCATTCGAGTTTAGTCATCCACACAAACCATGGTGCCGCACGATCTTCATCCTGCCTCATGCGCGGTACAAGAACATAACGATTAGCCAGCGCAATGACCACCATAATCATCACCAGGATGGCTTTGAGCAATAAGAGTTGGCCCCAGTAAGTCGTAAGCGTGGGGGGAAATCCGGTAATCAACAATGCATTAAGCACGCCGCTTGCCAGTACGCCGATCACCGCAAAATGCCCGCACCAGGAAAAACGCATCAGCGCCTGAATAGCCTGGTGTCGCCAACGGCCTTTGATGAGTTGCATACACCAGAGCACCGGCAGTAATCCCCCAAACCACGCCGCCGCACAAATCAGGTGAATCGCGTGATTAGTCTGATGGATTTTCGCCGTTACCCCTTCATTCAGCGTCGCATGCCCGATTCCCGCCAGCAGAATAAATTGCGCGGTAGTGAGCATAAACAGCAAACGTGGCATATTCCGCGGTTGCATAAGGGCGACGATCAACGTTACGAGGGCGAGAACAATTTGCCATAACCAGACGCCACCAAACTGCGTTTGCAAAACAGCCTGCCAAATGTTTGGCGAAAATACATCTGCCCATCCCGTTCCCATCAACCCGCCCTGAACGGCGAGCATTGCAGTGGCACTGATCAAACTCCAGACGGCAGCGTGCTGTTGTAAACGCAGAAAACGCTTCGCCAGCAAGCGACGAATCGTTAAGGGGGCCAGCCAGGCACCGTACATTGCGAAGCCAAAGACCAGCATCAGCGAGGTGAAATGGATAAATCGCAGCGCGATCCAGGTAAACGCCAGCATGATTTATTTCACGCTAAAGGTGTAGTGTCCTTTCGTTTTATGCCCGTCCACCGAAACAACATGCCAGTCAACGATGTAGGTTCCGGGTTTCAGCGAATCGGCCAGTGGAACAATCAGTTGCTTTTGGTCCTGCTCATTTCGCTTCGCCGGTAATGTTTTAATATTTTCGTTTTTTGGCCCCGTGATTTTTGCACCACTGAATCCTGTTTCAACACCTTCCGAGAAGTTTAAAGTGATTGCCTGCGGTGCAGCTGTCACTTGCGCGTTTGCCGCAGGATACTGATGCGTTAAATGCGCATGTGCCCAGACGGAAGGTGTCACCAACGAAGTGGTCAGGATTGCCAGCGCGTAGCGAAGGGAGCGTGCAGTTGAAGTCATATTATCTATTCCTTTTTGTAATAACTTTTTTACAGAGCATAACCTTGTCTAATGTCTGAGTCGAGGATCATCAATTCCGGCTTGCCATCCTGGCTCACTCTTAGTAACTTTTGCCCGCGAATGATGAGGAGATTAAGAATGCTGAAGAATCTGGCTAAACTGGATCAAACAGAAATGGATAAAGTGAATGTCGATTTGGCGGCGGCCGGGGTGGCATTTAAAGAACGCTACAATATGCCGGTGATCGCTGAAGCGGTTGAACGTGAACAGCCTGAACATTTGCGCAGCTGGTTTCGCGAGCGGCTTATTGCCCACCGTTTGGCTTCGGTCAATCTGTCACGTTTACCTTACGAGCCCAAACTTAAATAAAACTTATACAGAGTTACACTTTCTTACATAACGCCTGCTAAATTATGAGTATTTTCTAAACCGCACCCATAATTTGCAGTCATTTTGAAAAGGAAGTCATTATGTCGTTCTGGAAAGTTGCAGCAGCGCAATATGAGCCTCGTAAAACCTCACTCACCGAACAGGTAGCTCATCATCTGGAGTTTGTGAGGGCCGCCGCCAGGCAACAATGTCAGCTGTTAGTTTTTCCATCGCTTTCTTTACTGGGGTGTGATTATTCGCGACGTGCCCTTCCTGCCCCACCCGATCTCTCACTGTTAGACCCGCTTTGTTATGCCGCAACGACCTGGCGAATGACCATCATTGCCGGCCTTCCCGTTGAATATAACGATCGCTTTATTCGTGGAATTGCGGTGTTCGCACCGTGGCGAAAAACGCCTGGGATCTACCATCAGAGTCATGGTGCATGTCTGGGTCGTCGTTCCAGAACCATCACGGTGGTCGATGAACAACCGCAAGGTATGGATATGGACCCGACCTGTTCACTGTTTACTACAGGGCAATGTCTGGGAGAACCCGACCTGCTGGCGTCGGCCCGTCGCTTACAATTTTTTTCACATCAGTACTCGATTGCCGTGCTGATGGCAAATGCCCGTGGTAACAGTGCACTATGGGATGAATATGGTCGTCTCATCGTTCGCGCCGATCGTGGTTCATTATTGTTAGTCGGTCAGCGTTCATCACAGGGTTGGCAAGGCGATATCATTCCATTACGCTAGGCTTTTTCGGCCTGGAGCATGCCATGTTGCGCATTATCGATACAGAAACCTGCGGTTTGCAGGGAGGGATCGTTGAGATTGCCTCTGTTGATGTCATTGACGGAAAAATCGTCAACCCCATGAGCCACCTGGTGCGCCCCGATCGTCCTATTAGTCCACAAGCGATGGCGATTCATCGCATCACCGAAGCCATGGTCGCCGATAAACCGTGGATTGAAGATGTGATCCCACACTATTACGGTAGTGAATGGTATGTCGCGCATAACGCCAGCTTTGACCGCCGCGTACTGCCTGAGATGCCCGGTGAGTGGATTTGCACTATGAAACTGGCCCGTCGTTTGTGGCCTGGGATCAAGTACAGCAATATGGCGTTATATAAAACACGCAAGCTCAATGTACAGACGCCGCCGGGCCTGCATCATCACCGCGCGTTGTATGACTGTTATATCACCGCCGCGTTGCTTATCGATATTATGAACACCTCCGGCTGGACGGCAGAACAGATGGCCGATATCACCGGACGTCCGTCGTTGATGACGACCTTCACCTTTGGCAAATACCGTGGCAAAGCGGTTTCCGACGTTGCCGAACGCGATCCGGGCTATCTGCGCTGGTTATTTAATAACCTGGATAGCATGAGCCCGGAGCTGCGTTTAACACTGAAACATTATCTGGAAAATACTTAGTCCGCAGGCGTAGCGGGTAATGTTCCCTGCGCCAGCGCGACCAGAAAAGCATATTCCATCGCTACGCCTTCGTACGATTTAAAGCGACCAGATTTACCGCCATGGCCTGAGTCCATGTCGGTACAGAGCAATAAAAGATGGTCATCGGTTTTCAGCTCGCGCAATTTAGCGACCCATTTTGCCGGTTCCCAATATTGCACCTGAGAATCGTGCAAACCGGTCGTTACCAGTAAATGCGGATAAGCCTGTGCGGTGACGTTGTCATATGGGCTGTAGCTTTTCATGTACTCGTAATATTGCGGATCCTGCGGATTCCCCCACTCTTCAAACTCACCAGTGGTAAGAGGAATTGATTCATCAAGCATCGTTGTTACAACATCAACAAACGGTACCTGGGCGATAACGCCGTGGAATAATTCCGGGCGTTGATTAATTGCAACGCCCATCAACATGCCCCCCGCACTCCCGCCCATCGCATAACAAAGCGAAGGAGAGCCATAGCCCAGTTTTAACAATGCATCGCAGGCATCAAGATAATCATTAAACGTATTTTTCTTTTTCAGAAATTTTCCGTCTTCGTACCATTGTTGCCCCAGCTCACCACCGCCGCGAACATGGACAATGGCGTAGACAAAGCCACGATCTAACAAACTCAAGCGGCTAAAACTGAAATCGGCATCAATACTTGCGCCGTAAGAACCATAGCCATACACCAGCAACGGGTTGTGTCCTTTGCGAAAATGTTTGCGATGGTAGACCAACGAAACCGGAACTTCGACGCCATCACGGGCGACTATCCACAGGTGTTCACTGCGGTAATTCGCCGCATCAAAACCAGGAACTTCCGTTTGTTTTAATACACGACGCTCACCGGTATCCATATCCAGTTCAAACAAAGTATCTGGTGTGGTCATGGAAGAATAACCATAACGCAATCGCGCGGTTTCAGGTTCTGGATTGTAGGCAATCCAGGTCACATAGGCCGGATCATCAAAGGCAATACCAATGACTTCCCGGGTCTTGCGGTTAATTTGGCGCAAACTGGTTAACCCGCGCTGACGCTCTTCAACCACCAGCCAGTCGGTAAACAGCGTAAACCCTTCCAGCATAATGTTATCGCGTGGCGGAATTAACTCTTCCCACTGTTGCTCATCACGCAGGCGGGTACGGTATAAGCCAAAGTTTTTGCCATGGCGGTTGGAACGCAGATAAAACCGATGCTGGTAGTGATCAAGGCTGTATTCGTGATCTTTGCGGCGCGGCAGAAAAACAAACGGCTCGGCATCGGCCATTTCCGCGTCCAGCAGGCGAACTTCACTGGTGGTGGCGCTGGCCAAATGAATGACTACATAGTGCTTCGAGGTCGTTTTATGCAGGCTGACGTAATAGGTATCGTCTTTTTCTTCGTAGATCAGTTTATCTTGCGATGCTGGCGTACCGATGGCGTGACGCCAGACCTGATAAGGCAGCAGCGTCACCGGATGCTTGCGAACATAGTAGAAAGTCCAGGAGTCATTTGCCCAGACAAAGCTGGGTTCAACGTTATCCAGCAGTTCCGGGTACCAGTTACCAGTTTCCAGATTACGAAAACGAATGCCGTACTGGCGTCGGGAAAGAAAATCTTCTGCCAGCGCCATAATGGTGTTATCGGGCGTAATCGCCATTCCGCCCATCGAATAAAACTCACTATGAGCTGCGCGCTTATTGGCATCGAGCAATGTTTCCCACTCATCCCACTCTTCACTGAATGCCGATTGACGCTGGTAGATAGCATATTCACAGCCTGGTTCATAAATATGCCGATAGCGGTAGCCATTTTTGATGTAGGGCGCAGAAACTTCTCGTTGCGGAATGCGGTCGATGATTTCCTTTAAGATGCGATCCTGCAAGTCTTGTTGTGAGGCCATCACCCGATGACCGTAACTATTTTCTTGTTGCAGGTAGTCCAGGACTTCTGGCTGAGAACGCGTATCGTCCCGCAGCCAGTAGTAATTATCGATGCGCGTATCGCCATGAAGCGTCATGGCGTGGGGAATGCGGGCGGCTTTTGGTAGCATGTTATTGTTCTTTCTGGTTGAAACATCTTATAAGGGTGGCAAAACTCACCGGGGATGCAAGCGAAACAGGGGAGTCATTGCTTAGATGATGACAGGTAATGGCGCGGATATCGAATGTTATGCAGACAGAGAAAATCAGCCTGTTCAAATGGCTGTGCGATTCTGGATAGCCCGAAATAGTCAACTTCAGGCTATCCAGAGAGCGGAATTATTCCGCCAAAGTGCGTTTTTGCTGTTCGAGATCGCGTTCAATGCCGTCACGAACATCCTGGGGGATTTTCAGCGCGTCACCCAGTGCATTCAGGTAACTGCGTTCCATAAAATGGTCAATATCAATAGCCGCGCAACTCAGGAAATAGATTTCCAGCGCCTCTTCTTCATTGCGGACCCCGGTAGCCAGGCGTTGTGGATCCAGCGGTTGTTCGATTGCCTGCTCAATGAGTACACGCCCCTGCTCTTCCACGCCGGCTTCACGCAATTGCTGGTCGATTGCCGCACGTTCTTTGGCATCAATATGACCATCACTTTTAGCGGCAAAGACCAGCGCAAGGATCAAACGTTCTGTACGCTCATCCAGCGGCGTACTTTGCGCGCCAAACTGCGGTTCGTCCTGATGCGCCGCGCGAATTTTATCTTTGTATTTATTCCACAGCACCGTACCCGCTACCGCTCCGCCGCCAACCAGTAACGCGTTGGTGCCATATTTCGTAAGAAGTTTACGTGCTGATTTATTTGCGACCAGCAGCCCAGCCAGTCCGCCTAATGCGCCTGGCACTAACAGTTTGCCCAATCCCTGATCCGCAGACGAGGAGGTAGAAGAACTGCTTTGCCCAAGCAGGGATTGCAGTTGATTTAACCAGTTAGCCATATTTGCTCCTCAATAACCATTTTTAGTGCCTGTAGCATAGCGGATGAGGATGTCAGAAAATGTATATCGAGACAAAAGATGCGCAAATAAGCGGGGCGGTAGGCCGTTATTCAAAGAAATTCGCGCCAGGTAAGGTATTTACTGTATATCAGGTGATAAGGGTATTTTAGGTGAAAGTAGTTTGTCGTTTTGAGTGGCATTGTTTGATGCTGATTGCCCGATGCGACGCTGTTGCGTCTTCTCAGGCCTACGATTGTGGTGCGTTCTGGGGCGGACAAGGCACTCGCGCCGCATCCGCCAACGGTCAATCGAATTATCAGAAGCCATTAACGCCGCTGATATTCCGCCATTCCCGCTTTGCAGTCCACGCTGACCTGGTAATGAATATCGGCACTTTTACCACGCACGGTTAGCGGTACTGACCATTTATCATCTTTACCCTGAATGTCCTGCAAACTGACCCAAGCCACGGGATCGGCCTGACCGACAATTTTTTGATCATCTGCCCAGCGCGCCACGCGATTTTGTTGATAATCACGTTTTACGCTCGCGGCAATTCCGGCAGCATCCAGACCTTCACACTTTGGGAAAGTGACCGACTTGCTGGTTTCATTATTGGCAGCGAAAACTGATGCGCAGGCAGAAACCAACAACAGCCCTAAAAACGCCCCTCTTTTTTTCATGTTTTTCTCCATAGCACAATGATTCAGGAGAAAGCATGGTACAAATTGTCAGGAGCGCAAGTTGCTTCAGGCCGCGTGTGAGGCATCTTCCTCTTCGGATTCAGCACCGACGACCTGTGGGGACGGTAATTTGCCGGTTTTCAGAATGGTGCTCAGCACATCTTTTTGTTCTGCCAGCCATAGCGAAAGGGCTTCACGTTGCTCGTCTTCCATTTGCACTGGAGAATTTGTCAGCCAGGTGTCAAGCAGATCCGCCGTATCAAGCATTTTATCATAAGCATCGGCTTCCTTTTTGCTGGTAAACGACATTTTCTCTTCGCCCTCACGAATGACTACGTATTTAACTTCAACCGCCATTTGCAGCCTCTCATAATAACTGTGATTTTATACAGTATATTTCTTTTCGGTTGAGAAATCAACATCAGCAATAAAGACACACGCAAACGTTTTCGTTTATACTGCGCGCGGAATTAATCAGGGGATATTCGTTATGACGTTATTAGGCACTGCGCTGCGTCCGGCAGCAACTCGCGTGATGTTATTAGGCTCCGGTGAACTGGGTAAAGAAGTGGCAATCGAGTGTCAGCGTCTCGGCGTAGAGGTGATTGCTGTCGATCGCTATGCCGACGCACCAGCCATGCATGTCGCGCATCGCTCCCATGTCATTAATATGCTTGATGGTGATGCATTACGCCGTGTGGTTGAACTGGAAAAACCACATTATATCGTGCCGGAGATCGAAGCTATTGCCACCGATATGCTGATCCAACTTGAAGAGGAAGGACTGAATGTTGTCCCCTGCGCTCGCGCAACGAAATTAACGATGAATCGCGAGGGTATCCGTCGCCTGGCGGCAGAAGAGCTGCAGCTGCCCACTTCCACTTATCGTTTTGCCGATAGCGAAAGCCTTTTCCGCGAGGCGGTTGCCGCCATTGGCTATCCCTGCATTGTAAAACCGGTGATGAGCTCTTCCGGCAAGGGGCAGACGTTTATTCGTTCTGCAGAGCAACTTGCTCAGGCATGGGAATACGCTCAGCAAGGCGGTCGCGCCGGAGCGGGCCGCGTAATTGTTGAAGGCGTCGTTAAGTTTGACTTCGAAATTACCCTGCTAACCGTCAGCGCGGTGGATGGCGTCCATTTCTGTGCACCAGTAGGTCATCGCCAGGAAGATGGCGACTACCGTGAATCCTGGCAACCACAGCAAATGAGCCCGCTTGCCCTTGAACGTGCGCAGGAGATTGCCCGTAAAGTGGTGCTGGCACTGGGCGGTTATGGTCTGTTTGGTGTCGAGCTGTTTGTCTGTGGTGATGAGGTGATTTTCAGTGAGGTCTCCCCTCGTCCACATGATACCGGGATGGTGACGTTAATTTCTCAAGATCTCTCAGAGTTTGCCCTGCATGTACGTGCCTTCCTCGGACTTCCTGTTGGCGGGATCCGTCAGTATGGTCCTGCAGCTTCTGCCGTTATTCTGCCACAACTGACCAGTCAGAATGTCACGTTTGATAATGTGCAGAATGCCGTAGGCGCAGGTTTGCAGATTCGTTTATTTGGTAAGCCGGCAATTAATGGCAGCCGTCGTCTGGGGGTGGCACTGGCTACTGCAGAGAGTGTTGTTGACGCCATTAAACGCGCGAAGCACGCCGCCGGACAGGTAAAAGTACAGGGTTAAACCCGGCAAAAAAACGCTACAAAAATGCCCGATCCGCGATCGGGCATTTTGACTTTTACAGCTTAGCGCCTTCTACAGCTTCACGCGCCAGCTTAGTAATACGGTCGTAATCGCCCGCTTCCAGCGCATCTGCCGGAACCAGCCAGGAACCACCGATGCACAGCACGCTTTTCAGCGCCAGGTAGTCACGGTAGTTAGCCGGAGAAATACCACCCGTCGGGCAGAAACGGACCTGGGAGAACGGACCCGCGATCGCCTGCAGGGCTTTCACGCCGCCGTTAGCTTCAGCCGGGAAGAATTTGAACTCTTTCAAACCGTAGTCCATACCCAGCATCAGTTCGGAAACAGTGCTGATCCCCGGAATCAGAGGAATAGTCCCTTCGGTAGCAGCTTTCAGCAGCGGCTCGGTCAGACCCGGGCTAATTGCGAACTGTGCACCCGCTTCAGTGACTTCTGCCAGCTGCTGTGGATTCAGCACCGTACCGGCACCCACAATCGCTTCAGGCACTTCTTTGGCGATAGCACGGATAGCGTCAACTGCACACTCGGTACGCAGAGTCACTTCCAGAACGCGCACCCCACCAGCAACCAACGCTTTTGCCATCGGCACCGCGTGTTCCAGTTTTTTTACCACGATAACCGGTACAACCGGGCCGGTGGTCAGGATTGATTCTGCACTTGTTTTCCAGTTTTTCATCAGAGTTTTCTCTCGCCTGATTACAAATTTGTCGTCTTAAAAAGTGATACAGGTTGCGCCCTGTTCGGCACCGGACAGTTTTTCACGCAAGGCGCTGAATAATTCACGTCCTGTTCCCACGCGTGACGCGCTCAGGTCAGGAATGTGCGGTTCGCGAGCAGCCAGTTCCGCTTCGTCTACCAGCAGCGTCAGTTCGCCTGTCTGTCCATTCACACGAATGATGTCCCCGTCGCGCACTTTTGCCAGCAGCCCGCCATCGTAGGCTTCTGGTGTTACGTGGATAGCTGACGGCACTTTACCTGAAGCGCCGGAGAGTCGTCCATCGGTAACTAACGCAATTTTGAAACACCGGTCCAATAATACACCAAGTGGCGGCATGAGTTTATGTAATTCTGGCATTCCGTTCGCTTTTGGCCCCTGATGACGGACAACAACGACACAATCGCGGTCCAGCAAACCCGCTTCAAAGGCCGGCATAACGTCATGCTGGCTTTCAAAAACAACCGCTGGCGCTTCAATCACCTGGTTCTCAACCGGCACGGCAGAGGTTTTCATAACCGCGCGGCCCAGGTTACCGCTTAACACTTTTGTCCCACCATGATGAGAGAAAGGTTGCTCGAAGGAAGCGATCACATTGCTGTCGAGTGATTTTTCCGCCCCTTCCCGCCAGTCCAGTTCACCATTATTCAGCCATGGTTCAAGGGTATAACGAGACAGACCAAAGCCTGCCACCGTATTGACATCTTCATGCAGCAGGCCTGCTTTGAGCAGTTCACGCACCAGAACCGGTACGCCACCTGCCGCCTGGAAGTGGTTAATATCGGCCGGACCGTTCGGGTAGAGACGTGCCATCAGCGGTACAACATCAGAAAGGTCAGAGAAGTCATCCCAGTTAATCTGAATACCGGCCGCGCGCGCCATCGCCACCAGGTGCATGGTGTGGTTAGTGGAACCACCGGTCGCCAGCAGTGCAACGATACCGTTCACCACCACTTTCTCATCGATCATCTTACCGATCGGCATCCATTCATTACCATTACCGGTCATGCGTGTAACCTGACGCGCAGCGGCAGCGGTCAAAGCATCGCGCAGCGGAGAATCCGGATGAACAAAAGAAGAGCCTGGCAACTGCATCCCCATAAACTCCACCACCATCTGGTTGGTGTTGGCAGTACCGTAGAAAGTACATGTTCCCGGCGCGTGATAAGACGCGGCTTCTGACTCCAGTAGTGCCATGCGGTCCACTTTACCTTCGGCATAAAGCTGGCGAATACGCACTTTTTCTTTATTTGGCAAACCGCTTGCCATCGGTCCAGACGGCACAAACACCGCAGGCAAATGACCAAACGACAGGGCTGCCATCGTCAGACCCGGGACAATCTTGTCGCACACACCGAGGAACAGAGCACCATCAAACATGTTATGGGACAGCCCGACCGCCGCAGACATCGCTATCACTTCGCGGCTTAGCAGCGACAATTCCATTCCATCCTGCCCCTGGGTGACACCATCACACATCGCCGGAACACCGCCCGCAACCTGACCAACCGCATTCGCTTCATGCAGGGCTTTACGAATGATTTCTGGATAGTGTTCATAAGGCTGGTGCGCGGAGAGCATGTCGTTATAGGAGGTGATGATGGCGATATTGTTACGCAACATGCTTTTCAAAGAGGCTTTGTCTTCTGGCTGGCAGGCAGCGAAACCGTGTGCCAGGTTACCGCATGCCAACTGCGAACGATGAACAGTCGACGTTTTCGCTTGTTCTATCCGGGCGAGATAAGCAGAGCGAGTCTCGCGCGAACGTTCAATGATTCGATTTGTTACGCGTAACAATTGTGGATTCATAAAGGCTCCTGAAATTGAGTTGTCAGAGCAGGATGATTCACAACGCGTTTCATTCAGAGGATTTATGACTGAAACGCCTGTAACCGGAGCTCATAGGGCAAAAACGTTTCAGTCAGTGTAATAAAAAAAGCCTCGTGGGTGAATCCGCACGAGGCCTGAAAGTGTAAAAATTGTTCTACAATCTGTGCAAGATCATGTTACCGGTAAAATAACCATAAAGGATAAGCGCAGATATTACTCAAACTCATTCCAGGAACGACCATCACGGGTAATCATCGCCACCGAGGCAACGGGTCCCCAGGTTCCGGCCTGATACGGTTTCGGCGCATCATTGTCCATCGCCCACGCCTCAGTAATGGAGTCTACCCATTTCCAGGCTTCTTCCACTTCGTCGCGACGAACAAACAGTGCCTGAATACCACGCATGGTTTCCAGCAGCAGACGTTCATAGGCATCCGCCAGATGCGTCTGATTAAAGGTTTCTGAATAGCTCAGATCCAGCTTGGTGATTTGCAGGTTATGTTTGTGGTCAAGGCCAGGAACTTTATTCAGTACCTGGATATCCACGCCTTCATCAGGTTGCAGACGGATAGTCAGTTTATTCTGCGGCAGATCCTGCCACGACTCTTTAAACAGATTCAGTTCAGGTGTTTTGAAATAGACCACGACTTCAGAACATTTGGTCGGCAGACGTTTACCAGTACGCAGGTAGAATGGCACACCGGCCCAGCGCCAGTTATCAATGTCGACGCGGATCGCCACGAAGGTTTCTGTATTGCTGCTCTTGTTCGCGCCCTCTTCTTCCAGATATCCCGGCACTTTTTTGCCCTGGGCGAAGCCCGCAGTATATTGCCCGCGTACGGTTTTTTCGCGTACGTTGGAGCGGTCGATGCGGCGCAGGGACTTCAGTACTTTCACTTTTTCATCGCGGATGCTGTCTGCGCTCAGGTCAGATGGCGGAGACATCGCAATCATGCAGAGAATTTGTAGCAGGTGGTTCTGAATCATGTCACGCATCTGACCGGCTTTATCAAAATAGCCCCAGCGCCCTTCGATCCCCACTTCTTCTGCCACGGTAATCTCAACATGATCAATGGTGCGATTGTCCCAGTTATTCACAAACAGGGAGTTAGCAAAACGCAGCGCCAACAGGTTCAGCACCGTTTCTTTACCAAGATAGTGGTCGATACGGTAAACCTGGCACTCCTCGAAGTATTCGCCAACCTGATCATTGATTTCCTGCGAGGTCGCCAGCGACGTCCCCAGCGGTTTCTCCATGACTACGCGTGCCGGTTTAGCATTCAGTTTTGCCTCGCCAAGCCCTTTGCAAATTGCGCCAAAAGTGCTGGGCGGCATGGCAAAGTAGTTAATGGTGATACGATTTTTTTGATCCAGCATCGCGCCGAGACGGTTGAATGCAGCAGTGTCATTGACATCGAGATTACAAAAATCCAGACGTGCACTCAGGGTGTCCCATAAACCTTCATCAATGGTTTCTTTCATGAAAGTTTCGAGCGCCTCGCGGACAACTTTGGTATATGCCGCTTTATCCCAGTCAGCACGCCCTACGCCGATAATCCGGGTGTCCGGGTTGAGCTGACCGGCTTTTTCCAGTTGATACAGGGAAGGCAGCAATTTACGACGCGCAAGGTCGCCTTTCGCGCCGAAAATGACCAGGTCACAGGCCTGGGCTGTTTGCGTTACCGCCATGTCATTCTCCTTAAGTTAACTAACCCGGTACTTAAGCCAGGGTATACTTGTAATTTTCTTACGGTGCACTGTACTGCTTTTACGAGCTTGCGAAAACTGTAAACGCTTATCCACCCGTGCGATTACGGTAAAAGCGCGCAAAGTGCGGCAAAACTGATAAAAAAATCATCGTTTTCCATTGGGTAAAAATCTGACACTGATCATGTTATGAAAAAAAATAACAACTTTTTTATCTGCTTTTGTCATTAACACAGCACACAGGCGTAATATCTGACAAAACTACATTTCGATTTCTTTCAGTGCGGAAATCGTCATTACCCGTGAGTTTCTTTACATCATGAATATGCTGGAAAAAATCCAGTCTCAGCTGGAACATTTGAGCAAATCAGAGCGCAAAGTTGCCGAGGTCATTCTGGCTTCGCCCGATAACGCGATCCATTCGAGTATTGCTGCTCTGGCGCTGGAAGCCAATGTTAGCGAACCGACGGTGAATCGTTTCTGTCGCAGCATGGACACGCGCGGTTTTCCTGATTTTAAACTTCATCTGGCACAAAGTCTGGCGAATGGCACTCCCTATGTTAATCGCAATGTCAATGAAGATGACAGCGTTGAATCATACACAGGGAAAATATTTGAGTCCGCAATGGCAACGCTTGATCATGTCCGTCATTCACTGGATAAATCTGCCATCAACCGCGCCGTCGACTTGCTCACTCAGGCAAAAAAAATCGCCTTTTTCGGACTAGGCTCTTCAGCCGCCGTTGCCCACGATGCGATGAATAAGTTCTTTCGTTTTAATGTTCCGGTGGTGTACTCCGATGATATCGTGCTGCAACGCATGAGTTGTATGAATTGTAGCGACGGAGACGTGGTGGTGCTGATTTCTCACACTGGAAGAACAAAAAATCTGGTCGAGCTGGCGCAGCTGGCTCGCGAAAACGACGCAATGGTGATTGCCCTCACCTCTGCGGGTACCCCGCTCGCCCGGGAAGCAACGCTGGCAATTACCCTCGACGTACCGGAAGATACTGACATTTATATGCCCATGGTTTCTCGACTTGCACAGCTGACCGTGATAGATGTGCTGGCGACAGGATTTACTTTGCGACGCGGTGCAAAATTCAGAGATAACTTGAAGCGGGTCAAGGAAGCGCTGAAGGAATCGCGTTTTGATAAGCAGTTACTTAATTTAAGTGACGATCGCTAAAAACGACTGTCACTGTCCTAATCTTATACGACATCCGAATGAGATTAATTTATCGCCATCGCGGCGTTATTTCATTCGGATTTCATGTTCAAGCAACACCTGGTTGTTTCAGTCAACGGAGTATTACATGTCCAGAAGGCTTCGCAGAACAAAAATCGTTACCACGTTAGGCCCAGCAACAGATCGCGATAATAATCTTGAAAAAGTTATCGCGGCGGGTGCCAACGTTGTACGTATGAACTTTTCTCACGGCTCGCCTGAAGATCACAAAATGCGCGCGGATAAAGTTCGTGAGATTGCCGCAAAACTGGGGCGTCATGTGGCTATTCTGGGTGACCTCCAGGGGCCCAAAATCCGTGTATCCACCTTTAAAGAAGGCAAAGTTTTCCTCAATATTGGGGATAAATTCCTGCTCGACGCCAACCTGGGTAAAGGTGAAGGCGACAAAGAAAAAGTCGGTATCGACTACAAAGGCCTGCCTGCTGACGTTGTGCCTGGCGACATCCTGCTACTGGACGATGGTCGCGTTCAGTTAAAAGTACTGGAAGTTCAGGGCATGAAAGTGTTCACCGAAGTGACCGTCGGTGGTCCCCTCTCCAACAATAAAGGTATCAACAAACTTGGCGGCGGTTTGTCGGCTGAAGCGCTGACCGAAAAAGACAAAGCAGACATTAAGACTGCGGCGTTGATTGGCGTAGATTACCTGGCTGTCTCCTTCCCACGCTGTGGCGAAGATCTGAACTATGCCCGTCGGCTGGCACGCGATGCAGGATGTGATGCGAAAATTGTTGCCAAGGTTGAACGTGCGGAAGCCGTTTGCAGCCAGGATGCAATGGATGACATCATCCTCGCCTCTGACGTGGTAATGGTTGCACGTGGCGACCTCGGTGTGGAAATTGGCGACCCGGAACTGGTCGGCATTCAGAAAGCGTTAATCCGTCGTGCGCGTCAGCTAAACCGAGCGGTAATCACGGCGACCCAGATGATGGAGTCAATGATTACTAACCCGATGCCGACGCGTGCAGAAGTCATGGACGTAGCAAACGCCGTTCTGGATGGTACTGACGCTGTGATGCTGTCTGCAGAAACTGCCGCTGGGCAGTATCCGTCAGAAACTGTTGCAGCCATGGCGCGCGTTTGCCTGGGTGCGGAAAAAATCCCGAGCATCAACGTTTCTAAACACCGTCTGGACGTTCAGTTCGACAATGTGGAAGAAGCTATTGCCATGTCAGCAATGTACGCAGCTAACCACCTGAAAGGCGTTACGGCGATTATTACCATGACCGAATCGGGTCGTACCGCGCTGATGACCTCCCGTATCAGCTCTGGTCTACCAATTTTCGCCATGTCGCGCCATGAACGTACGCTGAACCTGACTGCTCTCTATCGTGGCGTTACGCCGGTGCACTTTGATAGCGCTAATGACGGCGTAGCAGCTGCCAGCGAAGCGGTTAATCTGCTGCGCGATAAAGGTTACTTGATGTCTGGTGACCTGGTGATTGTCACCCAGGGCGACGTGATGAGTACCGTGGGTTCTACTAATACCACGCGTATTTTAACGGTAGAGTAAGTACGTTGCCGGATGCGGCGAAAACGCCACATCCGGCCTACAGTTCAATGATAGTTCAACAGATTTCGAATATTCTGAAGCAAACTTGAACTTATCATCAGGCGAAGGCCTCTCCTCGCGAGAGGCTTTTTTATTTGATGGGATAAAGATCTTTGCGCTTATACGGCTGGATTTCGCCCGGTTTGCGAGTTTTCAGCAATTTTAGTATCCAGGTGTATTGTTCTGGTCGCGGACCAACAAAAATCTCGACTTCTTCATTCATCCGCCGCGCAATCGTATGATCATCCGCCTCTAACAGATCATCCATCGGTGGGCGCACCTGAATCGTCAGACGATGCGTCTTGCCATCATAAATCGGAAACAGCGGTACAACGCGCGCACGGCACACTTTCATCAAACGACCAATCGCGGGCAACGTCGCTTTATAGGTGGCAAAGAAATCCACAAATTCGCTGTGCTCTGGGCCATGATCCTGATCGGGTAAATAATATCCCCAGTACCCCTGACGTACCGACTGGATGAATGGTTTAATACCGTCATTTCTCGCATGCAGACGACCGCCAAAGCGACGACGCACCGTGTTCCAGACATAATCAAAAACCGGGTTGCCCTGATTATGGAACATCGCTGCCATTTTCTGCCCTTGCGAGGCCATCAGCATGGCAGGAATATCGACGGCCCAACCGTGCGGCACCAGAAAGATAACTTTCTCGTTATTACGCCTCATCTCTTCGATGATCTCCAGCCCTTGCCAGTCAACGCGCGGCTGAATTTTCTCCGGTCCGCGTATTGCCAACTCAGCCATCATTGCCATCGCTTGCGGCGCGGTGGCAAACATCTCATCAACAATCGCTTCGCGTTCAGCTTCACTACGTTCTGGAAAGCAGAGCGACAGATTGATTAACGCACGACGGCGTGAGCTTTTTCCCAGTCGTCCGGCAAAACGTCCCAGCCGTGCCAGAATGGGATCACGGAACTTTGGCGGCGTTAAAGCGATACCCGCCATCGCTGCTACGCCCAACCATGCTCCCCAGTAGCGCGGGTGGCGAAAGGATTTATCAAACTCAGGAATGTATTCGCTATTATTTTTTTTCGTTTCCATGCTTTTCCAGTTTCGGATAAGGCAAAAATCAATCTGGTGATAGTGTAGCGGCGCAACTTGCCCCGCACCAAATAAAAAAAGCCGGTACTGACTGCGTACCGGCTGCGAATGGATGTTAATTAATCAAACCGTAGCTGCGGCACAATCTCTTTGGCCTGCGCCAGGAATTCGCGACGATCGGAGCCGGTAAGCCCTTCAGTACGCGGCAGTTTTGCCGTCAGCGGGTTTACGGCCTGCTGGTTTATCCATACTTCATAGTGCAGATGCGGCCCAGTTGAACGTCCGGTATTACCGGAAAGCGCGATACGGTCGCCACGTTTCACCTTCTGTCCCGGTTTCACCAGAATCTTGCGCAAGTGCATATAACGCGTGGTGTAGCTGCGACCATGACGAATAGCCACATAATAACCTGCTGCGCCACTGCGTTTGGCAACCACCACTTCACCGTCACCCACTGAAAGCACTGGCGTACCCTGCGGCATAGCGAAATCAACACCTCTGTGTGGTGCAACGCGACCTGTCACCGGATTAGTACGACGCGGGTTAAAGTTAGACGAGATACGGAACTGTTTCGCCGTCGGGAATCGCAAGAATCCTTTCGCCAGACCAGTACCGTTACGATCGTAGAATTTGCCATCCTCAGCGCGGATAGCGTAATAATCTTTACCTTCTGAACGCAAACGTACGCCCAGCAGCTGGCTTTGCTCACGTTTACCATCAAGCATTTCTCGAGACATTAACACCGCAAATTCATCGCCTTTTTTCAGTTTGCGGAAATCCATTTGCCACTGCATGGCTTTAATCACTGCGCTCACTTCGGCGCTGGTTAAACCGGCGTTTCTGGCGCTGGCAACAAAGCTCCCCCCGACGGTACCTTTCAGCAGATTGTTAACCCACTCTCCTTGCTGCATTTCGCTGGTCATTTTAAAACCGTTAGCAGCAGTACGGTCATAGGTTCGGGTTTCACGACGAGACACTTCCCAGGTGAGGCGCTGCAGTTCGCCGTCCGCGGTTAATGTCCAGGAGAGTTGTTGACCGATTTTCAGATTACGCAATTCTTTGTCGGCAGCAGCCAGTTGGGTGATATCACCCATATCAATACCATACTGATTGAGAATGCTGCTTAGCGTATCGCCAGTGGAAACAACATATTCATGCACGCCCGCTTCACCGGCGATTTTGTCATCCAGTTCGTCCTGGGGAATGGCTTCATCTTCTTGTGCAGCTTGATCAATCGGCTCACTGGCTTCAGGTAAGAGCGAACGAATTTCGTTCTGTTCCAGCTCAATGGTTTTGACAATTGGCGTGGCATCACGGTGATAAACATAAGGCCGCCAGACAGCGACGGCCAGAGTAAGAACGGTGAGCGACCCCAACATAACGCGGTGTGGTCGCGGTAAATTATTAAACGCCAGGGCGACAGAGCGGGCTATCTGTTGCACGTAATCACTTCCTCATTAATCTCCTTTCAGGCAGCTCGCATACTGGTTGGCTAATTGACTCAGGAATTCTGAATAGCTTGTTTTACCCAGTTTGATATTCGTCCCCAGGGGATCCAACGTTCCCATACGAACGGATGTCCCTCGTGCGACGCTCTCAACGACCGCTGGCCTGAACTGTGGCTCAGCAAAAACGCAGGTTGCTTTTTGCTCAACCAACTGTGTTCTTATTTCATGTAAACGCTGCGCGCCAGGTTGAATCTCAGGGTTAACGGTAAAATGACCAAGCGGTGTCAGTCCAAACTGTTTTTCGAAATAGCCGTAAGCATCGTGAAAAACGAAATAACCTTTCCCCTTGAGCGGCGCGAGCTCGTTACCAACCTGCGTTTCGGTTGAGGCTAATTGTGCCTCAAAATCCTTCAGGTTGGCGTCAAGTTTGGCTCGACTTTGCGGCATAAGTTCCACTAATTTTCCATGGATTGCAACCGCTGTAGCCCGCGCTATCTCTGGGGAAAGCCAAAGATGCATGTTGAAATCGCCGTGATGGTGATCTTCGTCACTTTTTTCCGCGTGGTCGTGATCATCATCATCGCCGTGAATACTTTTCATCAGCAGCGGTTTCACATCTTCTAGCTGTGCAATCGTTACCTGTTTCGCTTCTGGTAATTTACTTACCGGTTTTTGCATAAACGCTTCCATCTCCGGGCCAACCCAAACGACTAAGTCCGCGTTCTGTAAGCGTTTTACATCCGATGGACGCAGTGAATAATCATGTTCTGAAGCGCCGTCAGGCAGTAAAACCTCCGTTTCTGTTACACCATCAGCAATGGCAGAAGCGATGAACCCAACGGGTTTAAGCGAAGCGACAACGGCGGCATCTGCGGCCTGTGTTGCACCTCCCCAGAGAGCGGCGGATAATGCTGCGAAAAGAAGCGTTTTTTTATGTAACATAATGCGACCAATCATCGTAATGAATATGAGAAGTGTGATATTATAACATTTCATGACTACTGCAAGACTAAAATTAACATGACAAGTCTGGTTTCCCTGGAAAATGTCTCGGTTTCTTTTGGCCAACGCCGCGTCCTCTCTGATGTGTCGCTGGAACTTAAACCTGGAAAAATTTTGACTTTACTTGGGCCAAATGGCGCAGGTAAGTCGACACTGGTACGGGTAGTGCTCGGGCTGGTAACACCCGATGAAGGGGTTATCAAGCGTAATGGAAAACTGCGCATCGGCTATGTACCGCAGAAGCTGTATCTCGACACCACGTTGCCACTGACCGTAAACCGTTTTTTACGCTTACGCCCTGGTACACATAAAGAAGATATTTTGCCTGCACTGAAACGTGTCCAGGCCGGGCACCTGATTAACGCACCGATGCAAAAGCTCTCTGGTGGCGAAACGCAGCGTGTACTGTTAGCGCGAGCATTGTTAAATCGCCCGCAATTATTAGTGCTGGATGAACCCACTCAAGGCGTGGATGTAAATGGCCAGGTGGCGTTATATGACCTTATTGACCAGTTGCGTCGCGAACTGGATTGTGGCGTTTTAATGGTCTCTCACGATCTGCATCTGGTAATGGCAAAAACCGATGAAGTGCTGTGTCTGAATCACCACATTTGTTGTTCCGGCACACCGGAAGTTGTTTCCCTGCATCCGGAGTTTATTTCAATGTTTGGTCCTCGTGGTGCTGAACAACTGGGTATCTATCGCCATCATCATAATCATCGTCACGATTTACAGGGACGAATTGTTTTGCGTCGGGGAAATGATCGCTCATGATTGAATTATTATTTCCCGGTTGGTTAGCCGGGATCATGCTCGCCTGTGCCGCGGGTCCGCTGGGTTCGTTTGTAGTCTGGCGTCGTATGTCTTATTTCGGTGATACGCTGGCTCATGCCTCATTACTTGGTGTCGCGTTTGGTTTGTTGCTGGACGTGAATCCATTCTATGCGGTGATTGCCGTTACGCTGCTGCTGGCGGGCGGTCTGGTATGGCTGGAGAAGCGTCCACAGCTGGCGATCGACACGTTATTAGGGATTATGGCGCACAGTGCCCTGTCGCTGGGCCTGGTGGTCGTTAGTCTGATGTCTAATATTCGTGTTGATTTGATGGCTTACCTGTTCGGTGATTTGCTGGCAGTGACGCCAGAAGATCTCATCTCTATTGCGATTGGCGTGGTCATCGTGGTGGCTATTTTGTTCTGGCAATGGCGCAATTTGCTGTCGATGACGATTAGCCCGGATCTGGCGTTTGTTGATGGTGTGAAATTACAGCGCGTGAAATTGTTGTTGATGCTGGTGACGGCATTGACGATTGGTGTAGCGATGAAATTTGTCGGTGCGTTGATTATTACTTCGTTGCTGATTATTCCTGCAGCTACTGCGCGTCGCTTTGCCCGTACGCCGGAACAGATGGCTGGTGTCGCTGTTTTGGTGGGGATGGTGGCAGTAACTGGCGGTTTAACCTTTTCCGCGTTTTACGATACGCCGGCGGGTCCGTCGGTGGTGCTATGTGCGGCACTGTTATTTATTCTCAGTATGATGAAAAAGCAGGCCAGCTAATCTATCGCTGAACACATTTGTCGGATGCGGCGCGAGCGCCTTATCCGACCTACGGTTCGCTATCTCTGGTAGGCCTGGTAAGACGCGAATAGCGTCGCATCAGGCACACTGCCAATGTCGGATGCGGTGCGAGCGACCAATCCGACTTACGGCATTTCTGGCGGCGTTATGCCAAAGTGATTCCACGCCCGCGTCGTCGCCATACGCCCACGCGGTGTACGCTGCAAAAAGCCTTGCTGAATCAAATAAGGTTCCAGCACATCCTCAATGGTTTCACGTTCTTCGCCAATGGCTGCCGCAAGGTTATCCAGACCTACCGGCCCACCAAAGAACTTATCGATTACCGCCAGCAATAACTTGCGGTCCATATAATCGAAACCTTCAGCATCGACATTCAACATATCCAACGCCTGAGCAGCGATATCTGCCGAGATGGTGCCATCGTGCTTCACTTCGGCGAAATCACGCACTCGACGCAGCAGACGGTTGGCAATGCGCGGCGTACCGCGAGCTCGACGAGCAACTTCCAGCGCGCCGTCATCACTCATCTCAAGCCCCATAAAGCGTGCGCTGCGACTGACGATATATTGCAGATCCGGCACCTGATAAAACTCCAGACGCTGCACAATACCAAAACGATCGCGCAACGGTGATGTCAGCGAACCTGCGCGCGTGGTTGCACCAATCAGGGTAAACGGCGGCAAATCAATTTTAATGGAGCGTGCCGCCGGACCTTCACCAATCATGATATCCAGTTGGTAGTCTTCCATTGCCGGATACAACACCTCTTCCACCACTGGCGAAAGACGGTGGATCTCATCAATAAACAACACGTCATGCGGTTCAAGGTTAGTGAGCATCGCTGCCAGATCGCCCGCCTTTTCCAGCACCGGACCAGAAGTCGTGCGTAAATTAACGCCCATTTCATTGGCGACAATGTTGGCAAGCGTAGTTTTACCCAACCCCGGAGGACCGAAAATCAACAGATGATCGAGGGCATCGCCGCGCAGTTTCGCTGCTTTGATGAAAATCTCCATCTGTGAACGAACCTGCGGCTGACCAACATACTCTTCCAGTAATTTAGGGCGAATGGCGCGATCTGCCACATCTTCCGGCAAAGTGGTACCGGCAGAAATCAGACGGTCTGCTTCAATCATCCTTTACCTCATAACGCGGCGCGTAGGGCTTCGCGAATTAATGTTTCACTGCTGGCGTCAGGGCGAGCGAATTTGCTCACCATGCGGCTTGCTTCTTGTGGTTTATAGCCCAGCGCCACCAGCGCGGCAACCGCTTCCTGTTCAGCATCGTCGGTCGTCGGGCTGGCAGGTGACGTGAGTACCAGGTCGGCGGCTGGCGTAAAGAGATCGCCATGCAAACCTTTAAATCGGTCTTTCATTTCAACAATCAAGCGTTCGGCGGTTTTTTTGCCAATACCCGGCAGTTTCACCAGTGCCCCCACTTCTTCACGCTCAACGGCATTAACGAACTGCTGCGCTGACATTCCGGAGAGGATCGCCAGCGCCAACTTCGGGCCGACGCCGTTGGTTTTGATCAACTCTTTGAACAATGTGCGCTCTTGTTTATTGTTAAAACCGTACAGCAGTTGCGCGTCTTCACGCACCACAAAGTGGGTGAAAACGATCGCTTCCTGACCCGCTTCAGGGAGTTCATAAAAACAGGTCATCGGCATATGCACTTCATAGCCTACGCCGCCCACTTCAATTAACACCAGCGGGGGTTGTTTTTCAATGATGATGCCTCTGAGTCTGCCTATCACATGACGCTCCTGCGTAATGAATCAAAGATAATGCTGTATGATAAAAAAATGCTGGATAGATATCCAGCGAAGGATGAAGAAAACTTGCGAGGCGTCCCAACGATCTGAAAAATGGCGCAGTATAATTTATTCTACAGGTTATATTGGAAGCAAATATTTGAATATTACATATTCAGTGAAGAAATGCGTAATAAAAATATACATTGCGACTCCTGAAATAATAAATTTTTTATGCTATTACGTATATTCATATCTATTTCAATGGAATGACAACGTGAATATTAATTACCCTGCTGAATATGAAATTGGTGATATCGTCTTTACATGTATAGGTGCTGCCTTATTTGGTCAAATATCAGCTGCATCAAACTGCTGGAGTAATCACGTCGGGATCATTATCGGTCATAACGGTGAAGACTTTCTGGTTGCAGAAAGCCGTGTTCCCCTCTCAACCATCACTACGCTATCCCGTTTTATTAAACGCTCTGCTAATCAACGCTATGCTATAAAGCGATTAGACGCCGGGCTGACAGAACAACAGAAACAACGAATTGTTGAACAGGTTCCCTCCCGGCTACGCAAACTTTACCACACGGGTTTTAAATACGAATCTTCCCGCCAGTTCTGTTCAAAATTTGTCTTTGATATTTATAAAGAGGCGCTATGTATTCCGGTGGGTGAAATAGAGACGTTTGGACAACTGTTAAATAGCAATCCGAATGCAAAACTCACTTTCTGGAAATTCTGGTTCTTAGGTTCTATTCCGTGGGAGCGTAAAACCGTCACGCCAGCCAGTTTGTGGCATCATCCGGGTTTGGTGTTGATTCACGCGGAGGGAGTGGAAACGCCTCAGCCTGAACTGACCGAGGCGGTATAACTTAACGCAGTCGCCCTCTCGCCAGGTTCAGCCGCGATTCGCTCATCTGCATTGCATTCTGACTGACGTGACAATGGGTAATCGCGATAGCTAACGCATCAGCGGCATCCGCCTGTGGATTAGCGGGCAGTTTCAGCAAGGTGCGGACCATATGCTGCACCTGGCTTTTCTCGGCGCTACCAATACCTACCACCGTTTGCTTTACCTGACGTGCCGCGTATTCAAATACCGGCAATTCCTGATTCACCGCCGCCACAATAGCCACGCCGCGCGCCTGGCCCAGTTTCAGGGCTGAGTCAGCGTTCTTCGCCATAAAGACTTGTTCAATGGCGAAATAATCAGGCTGGAACTGGGTGATGATTTCCGTCACGCCCGCATAGATGAGCTTCAGACGAGACGGTAAATCATCCACTTTGGTGCGTATGCATCCACTACCCAGGTAGGACAGTTGCCTGCCTACCTGGCGGATGACGCCATAGCCGGTCACGCGCGAACCCGGATCAATGCCGAGAATAATAGCCATCACGCGTCTCCGTTTTGCTGTTTAGCAGGCCTCATCAGAGAGTCGCTGCAACCTCATCAGAGATTTCACCGTTATGGTAAACTTCCTGCACGTCGTCGCAATCTTCCAGCATATCGATCAGACGCATCAGTTTCGGTGCGGTTTCTGCATCCATATCAGCTTTGGTGGACGGGATCATGGAAACTTCCGCGCTGTCTGCTTTCAGACCTGCCGCTTCCAGAGCGTCGCGCACTTTACCCATTTCTTCCCATGCAGTGTAGACATCAATCGCGCCGTCATCATAGGTCACAACGTCTTCAGCACCTGCTTCCAAAGCTGCTTCCATGATGGTGTCTTCATCGCCTTTCTCAAAGGAGATCACGCCTTTTTTGCTGAACAGATAGGCTACGGAACCATCAGTACCGAGGTTACCGCCACATTTGCTGAATGCATGACGCACTTCAGCAACGGTACGGTTGCGGTTGTCAGACAGACATTCAATCATGATTGCCGTGCCGCCAGGACCGTAACCTTCGTAGATGATGGTTTCCATGTTTGCATCATCATCACCGCCCACACCACGTGCAATTGCGCGGTTCAGTGTGTCACGGGTCATGTTGTTAGACAGTGCTTTATCAATTGCTGCACGCAGACGCGGGTTAGCGTCCGGATCGCCACCGCCCAGCTTAGCCGCGGTTACCAGCTCACGAATGATTTTAGTGAAGATTTTACCGCGCTTTGCATCCTGCGCAGCTTTACGATGTCTGGTGTTGGCCCATTTACTATGACCTGCCATAAAAATATCTCCAGATAGCCCTGCCTGTTCAGGCAGCGTTAATGACAAACTGTTCAATCGCCTGCCGGTTGCTCCAGGACTTAGTGAGCGCCGCCGCAGCAGGCGCATCAAGCCACTTGTAAGCCAGATGTTCAGTGAAAACGATCTGCCGCTCGTGCGGAAGCGCAAGACAGAACCATGATTCCGTATTACGCGTCACGCCCGGCGCATAGCGATGACGTAAATGTGAAAAAATTTCAAACTCTACCGTGCGCTGACAGTCAATTAAGGTCAGTTGTTCAGCGACAACATCAATGGTGACCTCTTCCTTTACTTCGCGCATGGCAGCTTGCGGCGCGGTTTCACCCTCTTCCACGCTGCCGGTTACCGACTGCCAGAAATCGGGATCGTCACGCCGCTGCAACATCAGCACCCGTTTCGTATCTTGTGCATAGATGACCACTAAGATCGAAACGGGACGCTTATACACTTTATCCTTCACGCTGCCTCTTCGTTGACTGCCTTCGCTCATCCCATTCACATAGTTATCTATGCTCATGGGAGTTCACTCAGTTGCCGCCTTGATGCAACGCGAATGATTTCGTGTATTTGAGTCATATCAGTTATTCTCAGCCTTCTTCACAACCTGAATGCTCAGCTCAGCCAGTGCAGTCGGGTTAGCAAAGCTCGGTGCTTCAGTCATCAGACACGCTGCCGCCGTGGTTTTCGGGAAGGCGATAACGTCACGGATATTGTCGGTGCCAGTCAGCAGCATGGTCAGACGGTCAAGACCGAATGCCAGACCTGCGTGCGGCGGAGTACCGTATTTCAGGGCGTCGAGCAGGAAGCCGAATTTCTCGCGCTGTTCCTCTTCGTTGATACCCAGAATACCAAACACCGTCTGCTGCATATCACCATTATGGATACGTACTGAACCACCGCCCACTTCGTAACCATTGATGACCATATCGTAAGCGTTCGCCACCGCATTTTCCGGTGCAGCTTTCAGTTCTGCAGCAGTCATGTCTTTCGGTGAGGTGAACGGATGGTGCATTGCCGTCAGGCCGCCTTCACCGTCGTCTTCAAACATCGGGAAGTCGATAACCCACAGCGGTGCCCATTTGCTTTCGTCGGTCAGACCAAGGTCTTTACCCACTTTCAGGCGCAGTGCGCCCATCGCGTCGGCAACAATTTTCTTGTTGTCGGCACCGAAGAAAATCATATCGCCATCTTGCGCGGCAGTACGATCCAGGATGGCTTCGATGATTTCTGCATTAAGGAACTTCGCTACCGGGCTGTTGATACCTTCCAGACCTTTCGCGCGTTCGTTAACTTTGATGTAAGCCAGACCTTTCGCGCCGTAGATTTTAACGAAGTTACCGTATTCGTCGATCTGCTTACGGGTCAGCGATGCGCCACCCGGAACACGTAGAGCGGCAACACGGCCTTTCGGATCGTTCGCCGGCCCCGCAAATACTGCAAACTCAACAGATTTCAGCAGATCGGCAACGTCGGTCAGTTCCATCGGGTTACGCAGATCCGGTTTATCAGAACCATAACGGCGTTCTGCTTCCGCAAAGGTCATTACCGGGAAATCGCCCAGATCCACGCCCTTCACTTCCAGCCACAAATGACGCACCAGCGCTTCCATCACTTCACGCACTTGCGGCGCGGTCATGAAAGAAGTTTCCACATCGATCTGAGTAAATTCAGGCTGACGATCAGCGCGCAGGTCTTCGTCACGGAAGCATTTAACGATCTGATAGTAACGGTCAAAACCGGACATCATCAGCAGCTGTTTGAACAACTGTGGGGATTGCGGCAGTGCGTAGAATTTACCTTTGTGCACACGAGAAGGCACCAGGTAGTCACGCGCGCCTTCCGGCGTGGCTTTGGTCAGCATCGGAGTTTCGATGTCGAGGAAGCCGTGGTCATCCATAAAACGGCGCACCAGGCTGGTGATTTTAGCGCGGGTTTTCAGGCGCTGAGCCATTTCCGGACGACGCAGGTCGAGGTAGCGGTATTTCAGACGCGCTTCTTCGGTGTTGACGTGGTTAGAGTCAAGCGGCAGAACATCTGCGCGGTTGATGATAGTCAGCGAGGACGCCAGCACTTCGATTTCGCCGGTCGCCATATCGCGGTTAATATTTTTTTCGTCACGCGCACGTACGGTGCCCGTGACCTGAATGCAGAACTCATTACGCAGTTCAGAGGCCAGCTTTAACGCGTCCGCACGATCCGGATCGAAAAATACCTGCACGATACCTTCGCGGTCGCGCATATCGATGAAGATCAGGCTACCAAGATCACGACGACGGTTGACCCAACCACACAGAGTCACCTGCTGCCCCACGTGGGACAAACGGAGCTGTCCACAATATTCTGTACGCATGAGATATCCCTTAACTTAGCTGCCGGCGGATGCCCCCTGCTGCGCAGGTGACCAAGTCGCAGCGTTAGCTGTATGTCACAACTGAATGAAAAAAGGCGGCTATTATACTGGAAATTCTGCCGCACCGTAAGAGCCTGGCCCGCGCTGGAACGCCTCGTTACCACTTTATATCGGGCCTGAAATCAGACTCTACGCCAGTTTGCTATAAAGGTGTTGCCCGAACTCATAAAAATTAACAAAATTTGTCGTTCCGCCATCGGCTAATCGCATTAAGGTGTGAGGCACGATTTTGTTTTTTCAGGAGTCATTATGCTTGAACTTAATGCTAAAACCACTGCGCTGGTGGTGATCGATTTACAAGAAGGCATCTTACCTTTTGCCGGTGGTCCACATACTGCCGATGAGGTAGTTAATCGCGCCGGGAAGCTGGCGGCGAAATTTCGCGCCAGCGGTCAGCCCGTGTTTCTGGTGCGCGTTGGCTGGTCTGCCGATTACGCCGAAGCATTAAAACAGCCGGTCGATGCGCCCTCACCGGCTAAAGTGTTACCCGAAAACTGGTGGCAACATCCTGCTGCATTAGGTGCAACTGACAGTGATATCGAAATCATCAAACGTCAGTGGGGTGCGTTTTACGGTACGGATCTGGAGTTGCAACTGCGCCGCCGAGGTATCGATACAATAGTGTTATGTGGGATCTCGACCAATATCGGTGTTGAATCCACCGCCCGCAATGCCTGGGAACTTGGCTTTAATCTGGTGATTGCCGAAGACGCCTGTAGTGCCGCCAGCGCCGAGCAACACAATAACAGCATTAATCATATCTACCCGCGCATCGCCCGTGTGCGCAGTGTGGAAGAGATCCTTCACGCGTTATGATTTACATCGGTCTACCGCAATGGTCGCATCCTAAATGGGTGCGGTTGGGGATCACCAGCCTTGAAGAGTATGCCCGCCACTTTAACTGCGTGGAGGGCAACACCACGCTTTACGCCCTGCCGAAACCCGAGGTTGTCCTGCGCTGGCGTGAACAGACCACAGATGACTTCCGCTTCTGTTTTAAGTTTCCGGCGACCATTTCGCATCAGGCAGCATTACGACATTGCGATGATTTAGTGACTGAATTTTTGACCCGCATGTCACCGTTGGCTCCGCGCATTGGGCAATACTGGCTGCAACTGCCTGCCACATTCGGCCCACGGGAGCTGCCTGCGCTTTGGCATTTTCTCGATTCTCTCCCTGGCGAATTTAATTATGGTGTGGAAGTCCGCCATCCACAGTTTTTCGCCAAAGGGGAAGAGGAACAAACGCTTAATCGCGGTTTACATCAGCGCGGCGTTAATCGGGTGATTTTAGACAGCCGCCCGGTTCATGCAGCACGTCCACACAGTGAAGCTATTCGCGACGCTCAACGAAAAAAACCTAAAGTTCCGGTACATGCTGTACTGACGGCGACAAATCCGCTGATCCGTTTTATCGGTAGTGATGATATGACGCAAAACCGGGAATTATTTCAGGTCTGGTTACAAAAATTAGCGCAGTGGCATCAGACCACTACGCCTTATCTTTTTTTACATACGCCAGACATTGCCCAGGCCCCGGAACTGGTACATACCCTGTGGGAAGACTTACGTAAAACGCTTCCAGAGATCGGAGCAGTTCCGGCTATTCCACAGCAATCTTCTCTTTTCTGAATTTGCCACCTATCATAGACAGGTGCCATCGGCCATTTTAAAGGGAGTTTGTATGGTAAGCGCGCTGTATGCCGTTTTAAGTGCGTTGTTATTAATGAAGTTCTCTTTTGATGTCGTTCGCCTGCGAATGCAGTACCGCGTTGCCTATGGTGACGGTGGTTTTAGCGAACTGCAAAGCGCTATTCGCATTCATGGTAACGCGGTGGAATATATTCCCATCGCGATTGTGCTGATGCTGTTTATGGAAATGAATGGCGCAGAAACCTGGATGGTGCATATTTGCGGCATCGTTTTGCTTGCTGGTCGTCTGATGCATTATTACGGTTTTCATCACCGTCTGTTCCGCTGGCGACGTTCCGGCATGAGCGCCACCTGGTGTGCGCTGTTGCTGATGGTGCTGGCGAATCTTTGGTATATGCCCTGGGAGTTGGTTTTCTCCCTGCGTTAGCGCACAATACGCCACTTTCTTTTTCCCGGATTTTTACGTTATGTCTCACCGCGACACGCTATTTTCTGCCCCTATCGCCAGACTGGGCGACTGGACCTTTGATGAACGGGTAGCTGAAGTCTTCCCGGATATGATCCAGCGTTCCGTTCCCGGCTATTCCAATATTATTTCCATGATTGGTATGTTAGCCGAGCGCTTCGTTCAACCTGGTACGCAGGTTTACGATCTGGGTTGTTCTCTGGGCGCGGCGACGCTCTCGGTGCGTCGCAACATTCATCATGATAATTGCAAAATTATTGCCATCGACAACTCCCCGGCGATGATTGAACGCTGCCGTCGTCATATTGACGCCTATAAAGCCCCTACGCCAGTAGACGTCATTGAAGGTGATATTCGCGATATCGCCATTGAAAACGCATCGATGGTGGTGCTGAATTTTACCCTGCAATTCCTGGAACCTTCCGAGCGCCAGGCATTACTGGATAAAATTTATCAAGGACTGAACCCGGGCGGCGCGCTGGTGCTTTCGGAAAAATTCAGTTTCGAAGATGCCAAAGTTGGTGAACTGTTGTTCAACATGCACCACGACTTTAAACGTGCCAACGGTTACAGCGAACTGGAGATCAGCCAGAAGCGCAGCATGCTGGAAAACGTGATGCTGACCGATTCCGTGGAAACCCATAAAGCACGCCTGCATAAAGCCGGTTTTGAGCATAGCGAGCTGTGGTTCCAGTGCTTTAACTTTGGTTCACTGGTGGCATTAAAAGCAGAGGACGCTGCATGATCGACTTTGGTAACTTTTATTCTCTGATTGCCAAAAATCATCTTTCACACTGGCTCGAAACGCTGCCCGCGCAGATTGCTAACTGGCAGCGCGAGCAGCAGCACGGGCTGTTTAAGCAGTGGTCCAACGCGGTGGAATTTCTGCCTGAAATTAAACCGTATCGTCTGGATTTATTGCATAGCGTAACCGCCGAAAGCGAAGAGCCACTGAGCACCGGGCAAATTAAACGCATTGAAACGCTTATGCGGAACCTGATGCCATGGCGCAAAGGGCCGTTCTCACTGTATGGCGTCAACATCGATACCGAATGGCGTTCCGACTGGAAATGGGATCGTGTTCTGCCCCATCTTTCTGATTTAACCGGACGCACCATTCTGGATGTCGGCTGCGGCAGCGGTTATCACATGTGGCGCATGATTGGCGCAGGCGCGCACCTCGCGGTGGGGATCGACCCTACGCAACTGTTTCTGTGCCAGTTTGAAGCGGTGCGTAAACTACTGGGTAACGATCAGCGCGCACATTTGATACCGTTAGGTATTGAACAGCTTCCGGCACTGAAAGCCTTTGATACCGTCTTTTCGATGGGCGTGCTTTACCATCGCCGTTCGCCGCTGGAGCATCTCTGGCAGTTGAAAGATCAACTGGTGAATGAGGGTGAACTGGTGCTGGAAACGCTGGTTATTGATGGTGATGAGAACACGGTGCTGGTACCAGGCGATCGTTACGCGCAAATGCGTAATGTCTATTTCATCCCTTCCGCGCTGGCGCTGAAAAACTGGCTGAAGAAGTGTGGTTTTGTAGATATCCGCATTGTGGATGTGTGCGTTACCACTACTGAAGAGCAGCGACGCACTGAATGGATGGTTACCGAATCTCTGTCCGATTTCCTCGACCCACATGATCCGAGTAAGACAGTTGAAGGTTATCCTGCGCCTAAACGCGCGGTGCTGATTGCGCGCAAGCCGTAAAGGTCTGGTATTACTGCCGGATGCGGCGTGAATGCCTTATCCGGCCTACAAACCCTTGCTAATTCAATCTATTGCAGGGACTATGTAGGCCTGATAAGCATAGCGCATCAGGCAGTTTTACGTTTGCATAACCTCAGCGCCCGTTTCCGGGCGCTATTCACTTCTTACGCCTGAACAGCAGGCTTATCAAATGCCGTTAACTTCGGTGCGTTACCCGTATATTTTTCGATATACACCAGCGCAGAGTTACCGGCACAGGCATTTGCCAGCTGCGAGCTGGGGATATCCGCCGTTAACACGTTCGCACTGCCGTTTTTACATAAGCCATTTTCCAGATCTGGCCATGCACCTTCATGCACGCATACCACGCCTTTTTTGATCCCGTCAGTCACCACCGCACCTGTTAGTATCTGACCACGTTTGTTCCAGACACGCACCAGATCGCCATTCGCAATACCAAATCGAGTAGCATCTTCGGTGTGAATAGTGATCGGTTCACGATCGGCAACCGCATATTTTTTACGCAGTCCCGCATAGTTAAGCTGACTGTGTAAACGGTGTGCCGGATGTGCGGTCAGAAGCTGCAACTGCTTCTCGTCGGCGGTACCCTTCCACTCATCAGGCGCAAGCCAGGTTGGGTGTGCCGGGCAATCCTTATAGCCAAATTTTTCCAGCGTTTTGGAGTAAATCTCAATTTTGCCGCTTGGCGTACCCAGCGCATTTTTCACCGGATCGGCGCGGAAATCACCATAACGAACGTACTGTTCGTTCTTCTCGCTGCTGCGCATTTCGATCAGTTTATTTTGCTGCCAGAAGGCATTAAACATCGGCATAGTCACGCGTTGCGCACGAGCACCTTTCTGAGCGGCATCATAGAAAAATTTCAGCCACGCCATTTCATCTTTACCTTCGGTATAGATCTCTTTTCCGCCAGGTTTCAGTAATTCAGCAAGATCGGCAAATACGTCAAAATCGTTACGCGCTTCAAATTGCGGAGCAACAGCCTGCTTCATCGGCACAATATGCTGGTTGCTGTAATCACCGGTCATCGTCAAGTCATTGCGCTCAAACGATGTGGTGATCGGTAATACGATATCTGCATGTTTAGCAGCTGCGGTCCAGTAGCATTCAGAAACGACGATCATCTCCGGTTTCTGCCATGCTTTGATCAGACGATTAGTATCCTGGTGATGGGTAAAGTTACCGCCACCCGCCCACCAGATCATTTTGATATTCGGATACGTTTGTTCTTTACCGTTATGCTGATATTTGCCACCAGGATTTTCCAGCGCATCGACGATACGGGCAACAGGAATCGCCGTCATTCCGCCATCATCAGCGGCCTCGCTGGCCTGTCCGGCAATCGCCGCAGACATTTCCGGCAGCACGCCGCCAACACGCGTCGGATTGCCACCGTTGGAGTAATGATAAGAGAAACCAAAACCGCCGCCCGGTGTACCAATCTGCCCTAACATCGCCGCCAGCGTCACCAGCATCCAGTGTTTCTGTTCACCATATTGCTGGCGCTGAATTCCCCAGCCAGCCATCAGCATTGTGCGATTCGCCGCCATCAGTTCAGCGAGTTTGACTATCTGCGCTTCCGGTACGCCAGTAATTTCCGCCGCCCAGGCCGCGCTCTTCGGAGTATTATCGCTCTTACCTGTCAGATACTCTTCAAACTGCGGATACCCGGTGGTGTATTTTTCAAGGAACACTTTATCGTGTTTACCTTGTGTCATCAGGGTATGCGCAATCCCTAACATCAGTGCCACGTCGGTGCCCATATTCGGCGCGATCCAGGTGGCATTATCACCAAAGAACTCGATGGTTTCGGAGCGGATAGGATCAATGGCAATCACTGGTTTGCCAGATTTTTTCAGCTGATGGAAGTATTCCAGCCCTTGCTCATCGGTACTGCTCCAGGCAATTTTTAAGGTATTCAGCGGGTTCATTCCCCACAGCACCACAACCTGGCTGTTTTCCAGAATCAGCGGCCAGGAGGTCTGCTGTTCATACACCTCTACAGAACCGACCACATGCGGCATGATCACCTGTGCCGCCCCGGTTGAATAATCGCCGCTATGCCCGGAATAACCGCCCGCCAGGTTCATATAACGTTGCAGTAAGGTTTGCGCTTTATGCAACACGCCAGAAGAGCGCCAGCCGTATGATCCGGCAAAAATAGCCGATGGTCCGTTAGCTTTGCGAATGCGATCGTGTTGCTCATGAATCAGTTTTAATGCTTGTTCCCAGCTCACCTGTACATAGGTATCTTCGCCACGACCTTTCGTCGGTTGCAGTGGATTATCGAGATAGCTTTTTCTCACCATCGGATGCTGAATACGCGTCGTGGTGTGTACCTGATCCGCCGCCGTAGACTGTAAGGAATTCGGTATGGTTTTCGCCAGCGCGCCTGTTGAAGAAACAATCTTGCCGTCCTTCACTTCTACGTTCATCGCTCCCCAACGTCCCGCGGTGAGGATTTTACCGCCCTTCTCTTCTGCCCATGCGGGGAGCGGTGCTGCCGATGTCACCACCAGCGCTCCAGCGGCAATACCGCTGTGTTTAATAAATTCACGTCTTGTTAATGTCATAACTTCCTCCCTGATCAACGAGGATCACTGTTTCTCGGTAATATCTTTGGCGTTGTACTGGAAATACCGCGTTAAAATGTCCAGTTCGTTTTCGCTCATGCTGGTTCGCGCACCCATTCCTTTGGCAATGGACGGCCATGCATTGACGGTGTAATGGTCAGCGGCAATAGGCGCATGGCAACCAGCGCAATAGGTATCGTCAAGTTTTTCAGCGTATTGCCATAGCGGTTTACGGTCCGCTAATGCGGGATCGGTAAGCGCACCCTGTAAAGACGCCTGACGCCATTGATTGCCGTATTCGTCAGCCTGCCATTCCCCGTTTACCGTGAGCGCCTTGATACCTTCTTCACTTAATGTGGCTAGCGCCAGCCGTTGACCTGCCGCCAGGTAGAGCGTGTTTTCACTGCCCTGCATTTGATAACCCTGCAACAGAACGATCGGCTGTTTGCCACTGGCATCAACGACGGTGAGATCGGTACCAGGATTCACGGTAGCCAGCTCGCCTATGCGAGAAGTTTTGAAAGGATAAATATGTGCGCCATTAGTCACTGAAGTAGCGGCCTGACTTTCCAGCTCATGCGCCGCGTTGTCATCCATTTTTATTTCTGGCGGAAAATGGGCAATGCCTTTATGACAATCGATACAGGTTTCGCCGCCCTTTTGTGCTTTGTTATGCATTTTCTGCGCAGATTCACTTTGCGAGGCAATATCCATGGCATCAAAAGAATGGCAACTACGGCACGTTGCAGAGTCAGTTGCTTTTAATTCTTTCCATACTGTTTCGGCCATTTCCTGGCGATGAGTTTCGAACTTATCGTCACTGTCTATTTTGCCGCTAACAAATTCATGATAAATATCTTTAGATGCTTTTAATTTAGCAAATAAATAATCCATCCCTGACTTTGGAATATGGCAATCTGCACATTCCGCACGTATCCCTTTCTGGTTCGAAAAGTGGACAGTTCCCTGATATTCCTCAAAAGGTTTACTCATCGAGTGGCAGGAAAGGCAAAATGCTGTATCCGACGTTTTATGTAAGGCTTTTTGCGCCAGCAATAACCCGCCGCCACCAACCACAACCGCTATCAGCAAAAACAATAACCCAATGCGTTTTTTCCCTCGCATAGATTCCTCTAAATAAATTCCAGAACACCGAAATCATTGTATAATTAAATACACAACGAATTAACCGCTTGCATAACTCGGCACAACACTGCCTGAAATAATCGATAAAGAATATGATTTATTACAATGTAATCATTAATTGCTAAGGAATAACCCAGTTGCTATTTAGAATATATATTTATCAGTTTTAGCAATTTAAATCCCATAATCAATGTGAATATAAAAAATATTATTAGCACAACGCTATGTTCACTGTCACCCGCTCAACAGATCACGGTTATCGTTCGTTTTTTATACTGCTCAGGGATAAAAAAAGGCCCCTGTTGAAATTGCAGGGGCCTGGTACGAGCAAGCATCATATTGGGCGACATGATGCAACGGTAAAAATCATTTGGCCTGATGGCGTTCAATGATTCCTTTCATTTCAGCAACCGCCGCCCCGTCTACGATATAACGCGAATACTCGTCCGCGTGTTCATCTGATGACATGGACAATCCTTGATTACGATAACGCATCGGTGAGGCTTGCCACGCTCCCGCGGAGCTATGGACTTCCAGCACTCCGGCATCGAGGAAGTGGTGCAGGTTTTCTGCACGGACTCCTGCTCCGGCCATAATGATTGGAGCATCACGATGGGCAATAAGTTCCATAATTTTTGATAAACCTTGCAGTGCGTCTGATTTTTGCCCTGATGTCAGCACCCGGGCAATGCCCAATTCCGCAAGATTATTGAGTGTATATAAAGGGTTAGCGCACATATCGAAGGCGCGATGAAAAGTCACTGCCAGCGGACCGGCAGCAGCCATTATTTTTTCCATTCGTGGCATATCGACATTCCCGTCAACATCGAGAACGCCCGTCACCAGTCCAGGAAAACCTAATTCGCGGACCGTGCGCACATCCTCAAGAATGGCGGCAAACTCACCGTCGCTGTAGCAAAAATCACCACCGCGTGGGCGAATTATCGGATGCACAGGGATCGTCACCCGCTGGCGCACGGATTTCAGTACCCCCAACGACGGCGTTAAGCCCCCCTCTTTTGGGGCTGCGCATAATTCAACTCTGTCTGCGCCGTTTTGCTGCGCCGTTAGTGCACATTCCATGCTGTAACAGCAAATTTCCAGTAATGCCATTTTTGCTCCTTAATTACGCTGACTGCTCGCTGGCAACGATCTCTTCAATGGACCACGGATGAAACTTAATAGTTGTTTTGCCATCGGTGACCGCCAGCGTCGGATTCGGTAATCGCTCATGCTCACCTTTTGGTGAACTGGTTTTAACTGAGATCCCCGGTAGGCTGAGTCCTTCATCAGAAAGCAATGCCAGCGCACGGGCATTCAGCGTTTCTGGATCACCCGGCAGAACGATTTCAATATGTTCCCAACCTTCGTGTGGGTAACGTTTTTCCCCGGGCCACGGTAGCTCCACAATAGAAAACTGCCAGTGCGCAACCTGTACCGGTTCATGCAATTTAAACAGACAAATCGGTCTGCCATTGATCATATTTTCTGACAAAAGCTCGCCACACTGTTCAAACCCGCGACGCCAGCGTTCAGCAGTGGCGTTTTGATGGCAACGCAAAGAAATGTGATCGGCAGTCAGCGGAGTGATATTCAACCCCAGACGGAGGGAAAGTTCATCTAATGCGTGGGTAAATCGCGGTAAATCCGATGCAATATCCTGCAGCTCGTCGATAGATTGCCAGTTCGCCATAATCACTCTTCGTCTTTCAGTAAAAGCGTTAATTTACCCTGTTGCCCTGCGCCAACCAACCGCTGATTTCACGCCGCTTCTGATGCAATAGTGAAAACGGCAATACGCCACGCGCACGTTGCTGACGAAAACAGCCATTTGCAGTATACTCCCGCCCTAATTTCTTTAACTGGTGCGGGCAATTTTTGCTCGCTTCATCAATGTAAGGTATTCCGGTGAATATTCAGGCTCTTCTCTCAGAAAAAGTCCGTCAGGCCATGATTGCGGCAGGCGCGCCTGCGGATTGCGAACCGCAGGTTCGTCAGTCAGCAAAAGTTCAGTTCGGCGACTATCAGGCTAACGGCATGATGGCAGTTGCTAAAAAACTGGGTATGGCACCGCGACAATTAGCAGAGCAGGTGCTGACTCATCTGGATCTTAACGGTATCGCCAGCAAAGTTGAGATCGCCGGTCCAGGCTTTATCAACATTTTCCTTGATCCGGCATTCCTGGCTGAACATGTTCAGCAGGCGCTGGCGTCCGATCGTCTCGGTGTTGCTACGCCAGAAAAACAGACCATTGTGGTTGACTACTCTGCGCCAAACGTGGCGAAAGAGATGCACGTCGGTCACCTGCGCTCTACCATTATTGGTGACGCAGCAGTGCGTACTCTGGAGTTCCTCGGTCACAAAGTGATTCGCGCAAACCACGTCGGCGACTGGGGCACTCAGTTCGGTATGCTGATTGCATGGCTGGAAAAGCAGCAGCAGGAAAACGCCGGTGAAATGGAGCTGGCTGACCTTGAAGGTTTCTACCGCGATGCGAAAAAGCATTACGACGAAGATGAAGAGTTTGCCGAGCGTGCACGTAACTACGTGGTAAAACTGCAAAGCGGTGACGAATATTTCCGCGAGATGTGGCGCAAACTGGTCGACATCACCATGACGCAGAACCAGATCACCTACGATCGTCTCAACGTGACGCTGACCCGTGATGACGTGATGGGCGAAAGCCTCTACAACCCGATGCTGCCAGGAATTGTGGCGGATCTCAAAGCCAAAGGTCTGGCAGTAGAAAGCGAAGGGGCGACCGTCGTATTCCTTGATGAGTTTAAAAACAAGGAAGGCGAACCGATGGGCGTGATCATTCAGAAGAAAGATGGCGGCTATCTCTACACCACCACTGATATCGCCTGTGCGAAATATCGTTATGAAACACTGCATGCCGATCGCGTGCTATATTACATCGACTCCCGTCAGCATCAACACCTGATGCAGGCATGGGCGATCGTCCGTAAAGCAGGCTATGTACCGGAATCCGTACCGCTGGAACACCACATGTTCGGCATGATGCTGGGTAAAGACGGCAAACCGTTCAAAACCCGCGCGGGTGGTACAGTGAAACTGGCCGATCTGCTGGATGAAGCCCTGGAACGTGCACGCCGTCTGGTGGCAGAAAAGAACCCGGATATGCCAGCTGACGAGCTGGAAAAACTGGCTAACGCGGTTGGTATTGGTGCGGTGAAATATGCGGATCTCTCCAAAAACCGCACCACGGACTACATCTTCGACTGGGACAACATGCTGGCGTTTGAGGGTAATACCGCGCCATACATGCAGTATGCTTACACGCGTGTATTGTCCGTGTTCCGTAAGGCAGAAATTAACGAAGAGCAACTGGCTGCAGCTCCGGTAATCATCCGTGAAGATCGTGAAGCGCAACTGGCAGCTCGCCTGCTGCAGTTTGAAGAAACCCTCACCGTGGTTGCCCGTGAAGGCACGCCGCATGTGATGTGTGCTTACCTGTACGATCTGGCTGGTCTGTTCTCTGGCTTCTACGAGCACTGCCCGATCCTCAGCGCAGAAAACGAAGAAGTGCGTAACAGCCGTCTGAAACTGGCACAACTGACAGCGAAGACGCTAAAGCTGGGTCTGGATACGCTGGGTATTGAGACAGTAGAGCGTATGTAATCGATTTTTCGTGAGAGTAAAGCCTGATCAGGGTTACCTGATCAGGCTTTTTTATTGCCATCTAAATGTATTCTGAAAATGGACATGCCATTGTTTTCTGACTGTTGGATAAGAGGCCAGAAGCGTAATATCCGGCCCCAGGGAAACGATAACGGTTGAATTTAAGGAATACCGCAGTGTTTAAATTTCTTGTATTAACATTAGGCATTATCTCTTGCCAGGCTTACGCAGAAGATACGGTTATAGTAAACGACCATGACATTTCAGCCATCAAAGATTGTTGGCAAAAAAATTCAGATGATGATACTGACATTAACGTGATCAAATCATGCCTGCGACAAGAATACAATCTCGTCGATGCGCAATTAAATAAAGCCTATGGTGAAGCTTATCGTTATATAGAACAAGTGCCACGCACAGGTGTAAAAAAACCTGATACCGAACAACTTAACTTGCTTAAAAAATCACAGCGAGCCTGGCTGGATTTTAGGGACAAAGAATGTGAATTAATCCTTTCAAATGAGGACGTTCAGGATTTAAGTGACCCTTATTCTGAATCAGAATGGCTCTCATGTATGATCATACAGACCAATACGCGAACTCGCCAGTTGCAGCTATACCATAACTCTGAAGATTTTTATCCAAGCCCTTTGACAAGAGGATAATTCACATCTTTTTGGCATGTTTTGTTGCAAGCTATTCCTGATAAATAATTGCAACAAGACATCGAGCCTTTTTCACTGAGTTATTAAACATACTCGCGAGCGCGTAATTTTTTTGTCCTTCAGCGATAATTCACAATCACTTCATTACGTTGTACCTTTAGCGGTGGAATTAACCGCCCACCGCCTGGCACTTCCCAGATAAATCGCAACGGTTCTGCTGCCGCTATACCGGAAAAGGCCACAGTGGTTCCGCTCTGCCCCTCTAATTCGACACAACGAGATTGCGAACACAAGCGAACCCGCAGTCCTGAAGGTGTCGGGCCGATAAGCTGATAACGCCACGCTACCAGCGTCATCAATCCTGAAGCAGGTTGTCGCGTAGAAAGAGGCGCAGACGACATCGACTCACCGCGATGATTTAGCGTAATTCCTACACTACTTGCCTGCCACATCCCCTCCCCGGCGGCTTGCACCAGCAGCGGAAACAATAATATTGCTAATAAGGTTCTCATTATTTGCCGCCAATTGTCGCCGTCATGCGGATATGTCGGTTATCAGACAGTTCCAGATTCGACAGGACCACTAACTGCGGCAAGCTGCGGCGCAGGAAGCGAGACAATAATGGTCGCAGCGCGTGGTTCACCAACAATACTGGCGGCGCACCCAGCATCTCCTGACGGGATAGCGCTTCCTGAGTTTGCGCCAGTAAACGATCCGCCAGCCCTGGCTCCAGTCCTCCCCCGCCCTGCAGCGCCTGTAGTAACAAACGTTCCAGCGGTGTATCGAGGCCAATAACATGGACTTCATCTTTGCCAGGAAACCACTGCTGGGTAATCGCCCGTCCCAACGCCACGCGCACGACGGCGGTTAATTCATGTGGATCGCTTTGGATGGGCGCATGTTCCGCCAGCGTTTCGAGAATGGTGCGCATATCGCGAATCGGTACTTTTTCATCGAGGAGATTTTGCAGCACTTTATGCAGTGTGGTGAGCGTGACGACGCCAGGAACGAGATCTTCCGTCAGCTTTGGCATCTCCTGGGCGACGCGATCCAACAGCTGTTGCGCCTCCTGACGACCAAACAGCTCTGCGGCATGCTGGCTAATGAGGTGGTTAAGATGCGTTGCTACCACCGTGCTGGCCTCAACCACTGTGTACCCCTGAATCTGCGCCTGTTCTTTTAGCGCACTTTCAATCCAGATAGCATTCAGGCCAAATGCCGGATCGACGGTCGCCTCACCAGGTAACGTCCCGGCAGCGGTTCCAGGGTTAATCGCCAGCCAGCGCCCCGGATAAGCATCACCACTGCCAATCTCCACGCCTTTCATCAAAATGCGATAGCGGGCAGGTTGCAGATCCATATTGTCGCGAATGTGCACCACTGGCGGCAGAAATCCCATCTCCTGGGCAAATTTCTTGCGGATACTGCGTATACGGCCCAACAACTCACCATCCTGCTGGAAATCGACCATCGGGATCAGTCGATAACCCACTTCCATTCCCAGAGAATCTTCCAGTTGTACATCGTTCCACGTCGCTTCGACAACGGTATTATTCTCTGCCATTTTTACCGGTTTGGGTTCGGCAGGCGCTTTTTGTTCGCGTCCGCGTATCCACCAGGCCAGCCCCAGCAATCCGGCAGTGAACAGCAAAAATACCAGGTTCGGCATTCCAGGCACCAGGCCGAGTAAACCGAGCACGGCGGCGCTTAACAACATAACGCTTGGGTTACTGAAAAGCTGATTCACCATCTGCTCGCCAACATCCTGATCGGTGCTGACACGCGTAACGATGACCCCCGCGGCGGTAGAAATCACCAGCGCCGGAATTTGTGCCACCAGACCGTCGCCAATGGTCAATAGCGTATAACTTTCCGCCGCGTGTCCCATGCTCATGCCATGTTGCAGCACGCCGACCAGCAACCCGCCGACAACGTTAATGACCATGATGAGGATCCCGGCGATGGCATCGCCGCGAACAAACTTACTTGCCCCGTCCATTGAGCCGTAAAAATCGGCTTCCTGAGTCACTTCGGAGCGGCGTTTTTTCGCCTCATCTTCACCAATCAATCCAGCGTTAAGGTCGGCGTCAATCGCCATCTGCTTACCCGGCATACCATCGAGAACAAAGCGCGCACCCACTTCTGCGATACGCCCGGCACCTTTTGTAATGACCATAAAGTTGATGATCACGAGAATGACAAACACCACGATACCGATAGCGAAATTGCCACCAACGAGGAAGTGACCGAATGCTTCGACCACCTTCCCAGCCGCCGCCGCGCCGGTATGCCCTTCCATCAAAATGATACGGGTTGAAGCCACGTTAAGTGCCAGACGCAACAACGTAGTAAACAACAGAATGGTCGGAAACGCAGCAAACTCAAGCGTGCGCTGGGTAAACATCGCCACCAGCAACACCATGATCGACAAGGCAATATTGAAGGTAAACAACAGGTCGAGTATGAATGCGGGCAGTGGCAGCACCATCATCGACAAGATCAACAGGATCAAAATCGGTCCGGCAAGGATCTGCCATTGTGTCGATTTCAGGTTTGCGGGCAGGCGCAGCATCGCGGCCAGATTACTCATGGGTCGGTTTCTCGTTAATAAAATCCAGGGCTTCCGGCACCGGAAGATGAGTAGGTTGTACAGGGCGCTGTCCACCAGCCAGACGCCAGCGTTTCAGTTGCCAGACCCAGGCCAGCACTTCCGCCACCGCGGCGTACAGTTGACCCGGGATTTGTTGACCAATCTCCGCATGTCGATACAGCGCTCGCGCCAGCGGCGGCGCTTCAAGCGTCGGGACGTTATTTTCAGCGCCAATTTCACGAATGCGCAGCGCGACCAGCCCTGCACCTTTAGCGACCACTTTCGGTGCGCTCATTTTGTTTTCGTCATACTGCAACGCTACCGAATAGTGGGTCGGGTTATTGACAATGACATCCGCTTTCGGCACATCGGCCATCATCCGACGCCGTGCAGCAGCTCGCTGCATCTGACGGATCCGCCCTTTAACATGAGGGTCACCTTCGCTTTGTTTGAACTCATCACGAATATCCTGCCGTGACATACGCAGCTTTTTCAGGTGGCTGAATATTTGGAAAAAGACGTCAAATCCCACCATTGGAATGACACCAAGCACCACCAGCAGTGCGCATAGCCCTACCAAATCCATCGCATTACCCATGGCGGTAATCGGAGACTCGGCCATCAAGCGCATCATCTGCGGCCAGTGATGCCAGAGAAAAAACCCCGTCACGCTGCCAACCAGGATGGTTTTCAAAATTGCTTTAAGCAACTCCGCGCCAGTCTGAGCCGAGAACATCCGTTTAATGCCCGGTAGCGGGTTGAGTTTGGAAAACTTCGGCTGCAAGGATTTGCCGCTAAATACCAGCCCTCCCAGCATGACCGGAGAAATGAGCGCCACCAGCACCACGCCGCTAATCAGCGGCAGCAGCGCCAGCATGGCTTCTCTGATCAGCAGAATAATCTGCCCGAGGATCAGATTCGGGTCATTGATAATACTGTGATCAAAATGCAGCCCAGCGGAGAGCATGCCCGACAATCGACGGGCCAGCGACACACCGCCAAACCAGATAACACTAACGCCCACCAGCAAAATCAGCAGTGAGGTCAGTTCACGGGAACGCGGGATTTGCCCCTCTTCCCGCGCTTTTTCTAGTCGGTGAGGTGTGGGGGCTTCTGTTTTGTCGTCGCTCTCGTCAGACACGTCGCCAATCCTGGAAAGAGTATTAAGCGTGAATGATGCCAGAGCGCAAAGCGTTCAATGGTTTGAGTAAGGGGCAAAACAGGCGGGATTTAGGGCTTTTGCTGCCACACATCAAGCATAGTGTGCGTTTGTCGGATGCGGCGTCATCGCCTTATCAGACCGCCTGATATGACGTGGTCACGCCACATCAGGCAATACAAATCAAAATCCAAGACTATCCAACAAATCGTCCACCTGATCCTGACTGGCTACCACGCCGGCTTTGCTGGTATCGACCTGAGGTCCATTAAGCAAACTCTGGTTTTCACGTTTTGGACGCGACTCCTGTTCCGGGATGTTTTCCAACAGCACCATCAGCAACTGGCGTTCGATCTCCTGAATGACATCCATCATCCGCTTAATGACCTGCCCGGTGAGATCCTGAAAATCCTGCGCCATCATGATTTCCAGCAGTTGCGCGTTAGTAAAGCTGGTATGCGCGGGTACATCTGCCAGAAATTGTCGTGTATCTGTTACCAGTTCACGGGCGTCGGCAAGGTCAATCGGATCGGCAAACCAGTCATCCCAACGTTGGGTTAACGCTTTTGCTGATTTCTCCATTTGATCCTGATGCGGTTGTGACGCCTCAACACTGTTCAGCGCCCGCTCCGCAGCCTGGGCGGTCATCTGCACAACATAGTACAAACGATCGCGCGCATCGGGGATGGCTTCCGCCGCTTCGGCAATGGCCTGATCCAGCCCCAGTTCCCGCAAACTGTCGCGCAGCATACGCGTCAGGCTGCCGATGCGCGCAATGATATCGCCAGCTGAATGCTCGTCAGCAGGTTTGATTGATGGTTGCATCATAGTCGCATCCTCACATGCCCAGTTTCTCAAAGATTTTGTTGAGTTTTTCCTCCAGCGTCGCGGCGGTAAATGGCTTCACCACATAGCCACTGGCCCCCGCTTGCGCCGCAGCAATGATGTTCTCTTTCTTCGCTTCTGCAGTCACCATTAACACTGGCAATGCCGACATCGCGCCATCCGCACGAATTGTTTTCAGCAATTCCAGGCCATCCATATTGGGCATGTTCCAGTCGGAGATAACAAATCCATAACCGCCTGCCTGCAACTTATTGAGAGCGTCGACGCCATCTTCCGCTTCCTCAACATTATTGAATCCCAGCTCTTTCAGCAGGTTACGCACTATGCGTCGCATGGTGGAAAAGTCATCCACAACCAAAAATTTAAGTTCTTTATCCGCCATTTCACACTCCTGATTTAAATACGTATCGCCTGTCCGGCACTAATTTTTGCCAACATTTGCTGGCTTACCTGGCTAAGATCGACCACTTCGCAGACACCACCCATATTGATGGCCTCGCGCGGCATGCCGAACACCACGCAACTTGCTTCGTTTTGCGCAAGGGTCCATGCCCCCGCCTGACGCATCGCCAACATTCCCGCCGCGCCGTCGTTGCCCATACCGGTCAGGATCACCCCAACCGCATTACGCCCCGCCTGTTTGGCGACAGAATGGAACAACACATCTACCGAAGGCCGATGACGGTTAACCGCCGGGCCATCGTGAATTTTGATTTGGTAATTTGCGCCACTACGCGACAGCTCCATATGCCGATCGCCCGGCGCAATATAGGCATGCCCCGGCAAGACACGTTCTCCGTCTTCGGCTTCTTTAACCCCGATCTGGCAAAGCTTATTAAGTCTGTCGGCAAAAGAGCGGGTGAAACCGGGCGGCATATGTTGGGTAATTAACAATGCCGGGCTGGAAAGCGGCAACGGTTGCAGTACGTGACGAATTGCCTCAGTTCCACCCGTTGAAGCACCAATCGCAATCAGTTTTTCAGAACTCAACAACGGACCCGCCTTCAGCGTTGTCGGTGCTGACAATGGCTTATGTGCTGCAAGGCTCGCCTTTGCTGCTGTACGCACCTTTTCAGCAATCATTTCGCTATACGCCAGCATTCCTTCGCGAATACCCAGTTGCGGTTTGGTGACAAAATCTATCGCCCCCAGCTCCAGCGCGCGCAGCGTGACTTCTGACCCTTTGCCAGTCAGGGAAGAAACCATCACTACGGGCATTGGACGCAAACGCATTAATTTTTCGAGGAAATCCAGTCCGTCCATCCGCGGCATTTCAACATCCAGCGTCAGCACATCGGGATTGAATTTCTTAATCAAGTCACGCGCGACCAGCGGATCAGGCGCGGTCGCCACCATTTCCATGTCGCTATGGCTGTTGATGATTTCTGTCATGATCTGGCGCATCAGTGCCGAATCATCGACAGATAACACCCTGATTTTGCTCATCGTTAATCCTTACTTAGCGCATACACCGTCTGACCACGCAGCGTGAAGCGGCGCTCAAGGTGGCTAAAGTTTTCAGAGTGACCCGCAAACAGCAATCCGTCGGGTTTAAGGAGCGGAACAAAGCGGCGCAAAATCTCCTGCTGGGTATTTTGATCGAAGTAGATCATGACGTTACGACAGAAGATCGCATCAAACGGCCCCGGCACGGTGTACTGTTTCGCCAGTAGATTCAGCGGGGCAAAATCAACATAGTTCGCCAGCTCCTGACGCACGCGTACCAGCCCTTCATGCGGTCCCGTCCCTCGCATGAAATACCGTTGCAGTTGCTGCGGCGTCAGGTTTTTCAACTCTTCATGGCGATAAATACCGCTTCTGGCTTTTTCCAGCACTTCGGTGTCGATATCACTGGCAAACACTTTCCAGCGTCCGGGCGCGGTGCCCAATGTGTCAGCCAGCGTCATCGCAATGCTGTACGGCTCTTCGCCGGTCGAAGCCGCCGCGCTCCATACGCGATACTCGCCAGAACGGCGACGTGCGTGATCCGCGAGCAGAGGGAAATGGTGTGCCTCACGGAAAAATGCCGTCAGATTCGTGGTCAGCGAATTGATAAACGCCTGCCACTCACCGCTGTGCTGATTAGATTCCAGCAAGTTCAGATAATGACCGAAATCCGTCAGTCCCAGCGAACGCAAACGACGAACCAGTCGGTTGTAAACCATGTCGCGTTTATGGTCAGCCAGAACGATCCCGGCTCGTTGATAGATCAATTGACTTATCCGCCGAAAATGCGCGTCGGAAAGCGCCAGGCGCTCGGTCATCTGTAACAATAAAGACGTTTGCCCACAGGGCAGAGATGAAGTCATAGCGCCTTCTCAATCACTTCAGGATACCACTGGCGCAATTTGTAACTGCGCCGACTCATGTCGTGCTACTTCATGTTCTTCAAGGGTAAATACCGCCACACGCGACGAAAGATGGTCGGCCTGATTCGCCAGTTGTTCCGTTGCCACCGCCGCTTCTTCTACCAGCGAGGCGTTCTGCTGAGTCACCTGATCCATCTGGCTGACAGCCTGTGCAACCTGCTCAATCCCCCGCTGTTGTTCTTCCGACGCAGAGGCAATTTCTCCCATAATGTCGTTCACGCGGGTCACCGAACTGACAATATCGATCATGGTCGCGGCGGCGTTATTCACCAGTTTCGAACCCTGCTGGACACGATTGACTGACTCTTCGATCAGCCCTTTGATCTCTTTTGCTGCCTGCGCGCTACGGCTGGCAAGATTGCGCACTTCACCTGCCACTACCGCAAAACCACGCCCCTGCTCTCCGGCGCGAGCCGCTTCCACTGCCGCATTCAGGGCCAGAATATTGGTCTGGAAAGCAATTCCGTCGATAACGCTGATAATGTCGCCAATTTTTTGCGAGCTGGTGGCGATCTCCTGCATGGTGTGAGTCATGGTACTGACCTGAACACCGCCCGCCTGCGCCGTTGTCGCGGCATTTTTTGCCAGTTCCGACGCCTGTCGTGCGTTATCGGCGTTTTGCCCTACCGTGGCGGTTAATTGCTCCATACTGGCGGCCGTTTGTGCCAGCGATGCCGCCTGCTGTTCGGTACGACTTGAGAGATCGTTATTGCCTGCGACAATCTCCGCGATACCAATGTGCATCTCCTGGCTTCCCTTACGCACATCACTTACCGTCCCACGCAAAGCCTGCTGCATGGTCTTCAGACTGGCAAAAATGGCGGTGATCTCATTACGACCATATACCGCAATCGGACGCGCCAGATTACCCGCAGCAATGCTGTCAAAATGGCTACCGATAATGGCCAGTGGTTGAACAATCATCTTGCGCGTCCACCACAGCGCACTGCTGATGTAGATCGCCGCAACAATAATCATGCTGATAAACACCAGTGCCGAAATCTGATAGTTACGCTGGCTTTGCGCACTGGCGGCTTCCAGCACATGGTTGATCTCCAGCTGCCAGGCCTCAAAGTTAACGTCAAACGCATTCTGTGATCCCTGCACCGGCGCAGTGAGGAAATCCGAAAGTTGATTACTTTCAAGCCAGGTCGCCTGATGTTCGAGATCGTTGTGCCAGCGGGCAAAACTTTTCTCCGTCTCTTTTTGCAATGCCCTGACGTGCTCGTTGCCCGCAGTCATCGCCATAAAACTTTTAAACAGCGTGGTGGATTGCGTCAGACTGGCGCGCGCCGTCGTCATCAACGTTTTAATGTCATCCGCCGGATAGCTAAGTGCCGTCAGAGTGCCCGCTTTGTTCAGCGCGGTACTGGCCTGTAACATTACCGCCCGAGTTTGCGCTAATGCCGCACGTTGCTGATTGCTCTGCTCGACCTGATTCAGTCGTTGCAAATCGTCGCGAAATGCCCAAAAAGACATGCCGTTACTGCCAATCTGCAAGATCCCGCAGAGAATCAAAATTAAAAACAGCGTGGTCGAAATTCGAATACGATTAAACATCAACGCTCCCCATCAGGCGGCAATGACCGCGTTAGTAAATACTCGTCAAAATGTTTCCCAGTTTGGATCTTGTTCAGCAATTCGCAGTCGTGGCTGAGCCGGTGGTTGCTCACTGGCAGGACGGGATGGTGTTTGCGGTTTATTGGTGAGTGGGCTGGCTGCCAGACGGAACGCGGAAACCGCTTGCGTTAAACGACTCGCCTGTTCTTCCAGCGCAGCGGCGGCGGCAGCTGATTCCTGCACCAGCGATGCGTTCTGTTGCGTGACGCGATCCATTTCCGAAACCGCCAATGCGACTTGATCGATGCCACGGCTCTGTTCATCCGATGCCGATGCAATCTCGCCCATAATGTCAGTCACGCGAGTGACAGCATTGACGATATTGTTCATTGTTTCCCCGGCGCTTTCGACCAGCACCGAACCGGTATCAACGCGTGAGACGGAGTCTTCAATGAGGGCTTTGATCTCTTTTGCCGCCTGGGCGCTGCGACTGGCAAGATTACGCACTTCACCCGCCACCACGGCAAAACCACGGCCCTGTTCACCCGCACGCGCGGCTTCAACCGCGGCATTCAGCGCGAGGATATTAGTCTGGAAGGCAATACCGTCGATAACGCTGATAATGTCGGCAATTTTCTTCGAACTATCGGCGATCTCATGCATCGTTTTCACTACGCCATCCACCACTTTGCCGCCGTGCTGGGCGGTGTCGGAGGCACTTTGCGCCAGTTGCGAGGCCTGGCGGGCGTTATCGGCGTTTTGCTTCACTGTCGCGGTGAGCTGCTCCATGCTGGCGGCAGTTTCTTCCAGCGCGGATGCCTGCTGTTCAGTACGGGAGGAAAGATCGGTGTTGCCCGCCGCAATTTCACGGGTACCGGCATAGATGGCATCTGAACCTTCTCGCACATGAGTGACGGTGTCAGTCAAAGAGCGTTGCATATGTGAAACGCTCTGCGCCAGGTCGCCCATTTCACTGCGCCCGTCAATGGTCAGGGTATTCGCCAGGTTACCACCGGCGATTTCGCGAATGTGAGCAATAATTTTTGCCAGCGGAGTAAGCAACATACGGCGAATGCCGTACCACGCCACCAGCAGAATCAATACCACCACCAGCGCGATAATCGCCAGTTGCCACTGCGCAAATCGGTAATCATCTGCGTTGTCAGTGACGATATCGCGATACAGTTTTTCACTGCTGAGGGCGTACTGAGCAAACGCTTCGCCCATTGCATTTTGCATTCCCTGGGTTGGCTGAGCGAAATAAGCTCCAGTATTGCCATAATCAAGATAATCAATCAGTTCAGTTAACGCTGTGTGATAGTTTTTATATTTTTCATCAATATTACGACTGGTGGCGACCATTTCAGGTAACGGTGCCATGCTTTTGAATTTTTTATAATGCGTCGCGGCCTGGGCCAATGTTTTCCTGGCGCTATCGAGCAATTCAACTTTGGCATTACTTTGTTGATTGGAGGAATCCATCATCATCCGCACCGCTGAACGACTCAGGTTAATACGCGTTTGCAGCATTAAATCCCAGGTTGACGTCAGCTCGCCCTGCTGTTCCCGTAATTGATTGGAAACCACAAAGCTCTTCTGGCTATGGTGAAGGGAAGAAAAAAACAGACTGCCGGAAATAAGTTGTAACAGTGCGAATACCCCCAGCACCATTACCAACAGCGTGACTACGCGGATACGGTTAATCATAAGGCACCTTCCTGAAAACAAGTTGATCTCGTTATCGGCAAGAAGGGGGGAAACTTTATTGCTGATGCCACCCGCCGCGAAATTGAAATAAAAAACCCGATGCGCAGATCATCGGGTTCATTTCAATTGAGGAAATCGGGAGAATTACGCCACTTCTGACGCCGCGCTATCTAACAGCGCCATCTCTTCGCTATTCAGCAGTTTTTCGATGTTCACCAGAATCAACATACGGTCGCCCAGTGCGCCCAGTCCAGTGAGATATTCTGTTGAAAGCGTCACGGCAAATTCCGGTGCCGGACGAATTTGCTCCGCCGTCAATGAAAGCACGTCTGAAACGCCGTCAACTACGATGCCGACCACCCGCTGTCCGAGATTCAGGACGATAACTACCGTGTTGTCGTTATAGTCCACATCCACCTGGCTGAACTTAATTCGTAAGTCAACAATCGGCACAATAACCCCGCGCAGATTCGTGACGCCTTTGATAAACGCTGGCGTGTTCGCAATCCGTGTTACCTGATCGTAGCCACGGATCTCCTGCACTTTCAGGATATCAATACCGTACTCTTCATCACCAAGGGTAAATACCAGAAATTCCTGGCCTGACGGCTCGCTGGCCAGCTTTGTTACATTCGTCATACCGGTCATATTGTTACCTTTTTACTCATTCAGGCGGCGGTGTTCGCCATACGTTGTTCGCGGTTTATCGCCTGCAAGGCGGAGACATCAACAATCAGTGCCACGCTGCCGTCGCCAAGAATGGTCGCAGCAGAAATGCCGGGGACTTTGCGATAGTTACTTTCAAGGTTTTTAACCACAACCTGGTGCTGACCAATTAATTGATCCACCAGCAAGGCGTAGCGGCGACCGCCACTTTGTAAGATCACCACAATTCCCTGGGTGGCTTCGGTTTTCGCGCCCGCGACGTTGAACACTTTCCACAGTTCGACGATGGGCAGATATTCGCCCCGCACTTCCAGCACCCGCTCGCCGCCGGCCAGTGGATGCAGATCGGCTTCACGGGGTTGCAGTGATTCCATGACAGCATTCAGCGGCAGAATGAAAACTTCATCCGCAACGCGTACGGACATGCCGTCGAGGATGGCCAGCGTCAGCGGCAGTAAAATGCGGATCGTAGTGCCAGTACCCTGCTTCGACTGGATTTCGACATGACCGCCCATCTCCTGGATATTACGTTTAACGACGTCCATGCCGACGCCGCGCCCGGAGACGTCGGTGACCTGCTCTGCCGTGGAGAAGCCTGGTGCAAATATCAGCATCGCGACTTCGTCGTCGCTCATGTTTTCGCTGACAGTCAAACCTTGCGAGGCCGCTTTTGCCAGAATTCGCTCACGGTTTAGCCCCGCCCCATCGTCGGTCACTTCAATGCAAATGTTGCCGCCCTGATGTTCGGCAGACAGAATTAAATTTCCGACGCTGTTTTTACCTGCGGCGAGCCGTTTTTCTGGCAGTTCAATACCGTGATCGAGGCTATTGCGTACCAGGTGGGTCAGCGGGTCGATAATGCGTTCTATCAGGCTCTTGTCGAGCTCGGTGGAACTGCCCACCAGCGTCAGTTCTACCTGCTTGCCGAGTTTTCCCGCCAGATCACGCACCAGCCGGGGATAGCGACTAAAGACATATTCCATCGGCATCATGCGAATCGACATCACTGATTCCTGCAAATCACGGGCGTTACGTTGTAACTGCCCCATGCTGGTAATCAAATCACCATGATTAACCGGGTCCAGTTCGCTGGAACGCTGGGCAAGCATGGACTGGGTGATAACCAGCTCGCCGACGAGGTTAATTAATTGATCAACCTTTTCTACCGCTACACGGATGCTGGTGGATTCACTGCTGCGCGTCGTTTTTTCCCGCTCCACGCGACCGGTTGGCGCTTGTTCGGCTGCCAGTTTAAGCACTGGTGGGGTGGATATTTTTGGCGAGACTTCTACTGTTTCAAAGGTAATCTGATCGGCTTCAATCACAAAACAGAGTACCGCTGTGATGTCATCTTCGGCGATATCGCCCGGTAATATTGCCGAGAGAGAATCCGCCCCTTTCACCACGTCAGTTAACGTTGTCAGATGCCCCAGCTCTTCTTCCAGCAGGTCGACTTCGCCGGCCTTCAGGCGCGAAAGGATAATTCGTCGCGGCGACTGACTGCGACTCTGCTCATCTTGCGGTTCACTTTTGGCAACCACACTTAATCGGGTCACTGCGGATGGCGTTTCGCCTTTCGCTTCTAATGCCAGTTGACGCAAGGCCTGGCAGATATAATCGAAGCTGGCGGCATCCGGCTCTTGCGACTGTTTATAAGCGTCGAGCTGTTCTTGCATGATGTCCTTCGTTTCCAAAAACAGATTGATAATGTCGGTGTTGAGTTGCATCTCACCTCGTCTGGCTTCATCGAGCAGGTTTTCCATCAGATGCGTGGTTTCCTGCAAAACGCTGAAGCCAAAAGTTCCTGCCCCTCCTTTGATCGAGTGGGCAGCCCGAAAGATGGCATTCAATTGTTCGGCATCTGGCGCTTCCGGCTGCAAAACCAGCAGATGCTGCTCCATATCAGCCAACAGTTCGTCCGCTTCATCAAAAAATGTCTGATAAAAATCGCTTATATCCATGCTCACGCTGTCACCTCGGTTCGGCTGATGGCATTGTGGGAACACTGACCTGTGGTGCAACCTCAGGTTTTTCCAGGGCGCTTACTGGCTCATTCTGGCTTTCGGCGTTTTCATGCAAAATGGCCTGTTCGGCTTGTTTGTTCAGTACCAGCAGGCTGATGCGACGGTTGACGGCATCATCAGGTCCGCGATCGCTTAAGCGCATCGTTGCCGCCATGCCGACGACACGTAACACTTTGCCGCTATCCAACCCTCCGACCATCAGTTCGCGGCGGGATGCATTGGCCCGATCGGCAGAAAGCTCCCAGTTGCTATATCCTTTCTCACCGCTGGCGTAGGGGAAATCATCGGTATGACCTGAAAGGCTAATACGGTTGGGAATACCGTTCAGTACAGGCGCAATGGCACGCAGAATGTCGCGCATATAGGGTTCGACATCGGCACTGCCGGTTCTAAACATCGGGCGATTCTGGCTATCGATGATCTGAATACGTAGACCTTCCTGGACCAGATCGATTTTGAGATGGGGACGTAACGCCCGCAGTTTCGGATCGGACTCTATCAACTGGTCGAGATCACCCCGCAATTTCCGCAATCGACTTTGCTCCATGCGTTTTTTCAGCTCTTCGATGTTCGGCTGCTTATTCACTTCCCCCTGGCTTTGGGTGTAATCATCACCACCGCCGGGAATTGGGCTTTCACTATTAGAAATGCGATCGCCGCCCGTAACCGCAGTCGCCAGTGGAGTCCGGAAGTACTCCGCAATCTGAATCAGCTCTTTTGGGCTGGAGATGGAGATCAGCCACATCACCAGAAAAAAGGCCATCATCGCAGTCATAAAGTCGGCATAAGCAATCTTCCACGATCCATGTGCTGCCCCGTGGCTTTTGGCTTTGCGTCGTTTGACGACAATAATCGGATGCGCTTGATTCTTCATGCTTCCTCGGTTGTCGTCTGTTGTTGCGGATTTTTCACCGCACGCACATGCTCTTCCAGTTCAATAAACGACGGACGTTCGCTGGAATAGAGCGTTTTGCGACCAAACTCAACGGCGATAGGCGGTGCGTAACCGTTCAGATTAGAAAGCAGAGTGACTTTGACGCACTGCATCATTTTGCTGGTTTCGGCGCTTTTCTGACGTAAAACAGTCGCTAATGGGGAAATAAATCCGTAAGCCAATAAAATGCCGAGGAAAGTCCCCACCATCGCATGTGCGATAAGCGCACCCAGCTCGGCGGCAGGACGATCGGCTGAACCTAACGCGTGAACGACCCCCATTACAGCCGCGACAATACCAAACGCCGGAAGTGAGTCCCCGACCAGCGCCAGACTGTTCGCCGGGACTTCTGCCTCGCTTTCGTGCGTCTCAATCTCTTCATCCATCAGGGCTTCGATTTCGAAGGTGTTCATATGACCGCTGATAATCAGACGCAGATAATCGACGATAAAATCAAGCATGACGCTATCCGCGAGGATGCGTGGGTAGCTGGCGAAGATCTCGCTCTCACGGGGATTTTCAATATCACGTTCCAGCGAAAACATCCCCATCTGCCGCGATTTCGCCATCAACCGATAAAGCAGAGCCAGCAGATCCATATACATTGCTTTGGTGTATTTGGAGCGACGAAACAGCAACGGCAGCGCCTTCAGCGTGCCTTTAATCGCTTTGCCATTATTGCCGACGATAAACGACCCAATCCCTGCACCGGCAATAATCACCAGTTCAGCGGGTTGATAGAGTGCTCCAAGGCTTCCACCGGTCATCAAATAACCGCCGAAAACTGTACCGAGAACAACCAGGTAACCTAATAAGATAAGCACGACATCATCCTTCCACTGTTGACCATGACAGGATGTTCAGTCGTCAGGCGTTAACGCGCGATTGGGGCAAAAAAAAGCAGCGGTACGTCGTTACCGCTGCTGGAATGTTGCGCCTCACCGTATCAGTTAAACAGCCTGTACTCTCTGTTCATCCAGCAGTTGTGGGATAATATCGGCAGGATTCTGGGAAAGTTTACGTCTTTTTACTGCCCGGGATGGCGGTTGACATAAGCTGCAGGCAAAGCTGCCAACAGGCTGGTGAGCGTGGGTAATAAAATTGCCGCCGCAGCAGTTGCAGCTGGAAAGTTGCAGTAATCCACTTTCAACAAACCGCACCAATGTCCAGGCACGGGTTAATGCCAGCAGCGGTCCTTCTTCTGCTTGCGGGCACTGTTCAAGGTATAAACGGTAGGCTTTGATCACCGCATCGACGCCATTACACAAACCGGTTTTCAGTAAAAACTGCCATGCATTACAGAACATCGAAGCATGAACGTTTTGTTCCCAGGTCATAAACCAGTCGGTTGAGAATGGCAGCATGCCTTTCGGCGGTGGGCTTCCGCGCAGTTCTTTATAAAGTTTTATCAGGCGTCCGCGACTTAACTGTGTTTCGCTTTCCAGCATCTGCAAACGAGCGCCCAGGGTGATCAATTCCATTGCCAGCTGAATATCCCGCGCTTCCTGAACAATGCTTTTTTCACTCATGATCAGGCCCTTTTCTTGCGCAGCGCTTCTTCAGGCTGATTAACATCATTCAGCAAGCGTGTTGAGAGCATGATGCCGGTATGAATTTGCTGGAGATCGTCAACGCGGGAATCTTGCGTCAACTGAGTAATCGTCTGGTGGCTGTCAAAACGGAAGTGACAAACCAGTTGATTGGTTTCTGCCAGCTTAACCATTTGCGGAAGAGTCAGTGCCGCTAACGTTGTCGCCATTTCTTCATTTATGCCGAGACGAAACATAGCGGACGCTTTGTCCTGAACAATCAAACGCTGTGCAAGTAGTAAATATGACAAGTTGATGTCATAAATGTGTTTCAGCAACTCGGAGGTATGCATTATTCCCACCCAGAATAACCAACTTTATTTTTATGCGGTTTCACCGCACCCCGTGATGTCGCCGGGAAGCCCCGGTAAAAAATAATTAGCATTAGAATAGTTGCGATAAGCTGCAATAAGCAGAACCACCTTTTTGGTTTAATATGTCCTTACAAATAGAAATGGGTCTTTACACTTATCTAAGATTTTTCCTAAATCGACGCAACTGTACTCGTCACTACACGCACATACAACGGAGGGGGGCTGCGATTTTCAATAATGTGTGATGCAGATCACACAAAACACTCAATTACTTAACATAAATGTATAAGTCATACTTTTGTTTTGGGTGTATTTCAATCTGTTAAAAAGTTTTTCGCTACGCTAGCAAGCAAAAATGAAACAGGAATAATCGAAATGGGATGTTGCGCACAGTTAAAATAACTCACCGTAAATAATCATCTGCTATAAATAATCACTTTCATGCAATACCAGATAAGCTATTTTTAAACAGACACTTACCGCACAACAAACTAATTAAATACAAAGAAAGGCAACAATCAACTTAATGTTAATGAAATGTTTTACATATATTAACCACTTGTTTAATGCGGAGAATCAGTACACTATTTTCTTATAATTACATTTGAAATTATATGATCACCGGGAGTGATTGATTAATTGTCTTTACTAATAATCAGACTAATATTTACCTGTTTGACCGAGTTGGGATTGCGTCGTTTCTCCATTAGGAGTAAAGCTTTAATGTCACCTGAAGTTCACAGAATAAGGAACAGGTTATGAGCTATAGCAATATTCTTGTCGCTGTTGCGGTTACACCGGAAAGTCAGAAACTGCTGGCAAAAGCGGTATCTATCGCCAGGCCAGTAAAGGGACACATCAGTTTAATTACTCTCGCTTCCGACCCGGAAATGTACAATCAATTAGCCGCGCCGATGCTTGAAGATTTACGCAGCGTGATGCAAGAAGAAACGCAAAGCTTTCTTGATAAGTTAATTCAGGATGCGGGGTATCCCGTTGACAAGACGTTTATTGCCTACGGTGAGTTAAGCGAACATATTCTGGAAGTATGTCACAAACATCATTTCGATTTGGTGATTTGCGGTAATCACAATCACAGTTTCTTTTCGCGAGCATCCTGCTCGGCGAAAAGAGTGATTGCCTCAAGTGAGGTCGATGTGCTGTTAGTTCCACTTACGGGTGATTAACCGCTCCTACGCAAGCTTTGGAAAGGTAGCAACTTTATCGCGCTGCTGGCTTTCCGCGCTTCGCGGAACTATCTGCTTTAGGTCGCTAATGAAGCACTCCTGCCAGTGGTTAATATCGTTTTTCACGATAACGTCCAGCATTTCTGCATGACGGGAAATACGTTCCGCCAGCGACATAGTCAATGCACGATCCAGCGCAGCTGCAACTTCGTCACGATCGTAGGGGTTAACAATTAACGCCGACGTTAACTCGTTTGCCGCTCCCGCAAATTGCGAAAGAACAAGAACGCCCGGGTTGGCTGGGTCCTGAGCAGCAACATACTCTTTTGCTACCAGGTTCATCCCGTCACGCAGTGGCGTCACTAAGCCCACGTCAGAGTAGCGGAATATTTTCATCAGTAATTTACGGTCAAAATGCTGATTCAAATAATAAAGCGGCGTCCAGCCTAATTGCCCGTATTTACCATTAATTCGTCCAGCTTCATTTTCGAGCTGATGACGAATATCCTGATAGGCTTGCACATCACCACGCGACGTTGGTGCAATCTGGGTATAACGAATTTTACCATGATGCTGCGGATATTTTTCCAGCAACGCTTCATAGGCGAGAAAACGCTCTGGCAAACCTTTGGAATAATCCAGCCGTTCGACAGAAAAGATATTTTGTACGTTTTTCAGTTCCGCTTTAAGTTGCGCCAGTTTTGGCGGCAGTGGCCCGGCAGCCTGTTTGGCTATTTCTTTCGGTTCAATGCCGATCGGGTAGACTTCTGTTCGAAATGCTTTGCCCCAGGCTGTATGGCTTTTTGCGCTACGTGTCGTGACGCGGGTCAGGTTAGAAAGACAATCCAGGAACGCCAGACGATCGTTTTCTGTCTGGAAACCCAGCAAATCATAATCACAAAGCTGTTCAAGCAAGGTGTCATATGTCGGCAGCGCGTTGAAGATTTCCGGTGTCGGGAAAGGAATATGCAGAAAGAAACCAATGCGATTATTCACTCCCCGTTTGCGTAATTCATGCGCAAATGGCAACAGGTGATAATCGTGGATCCAGATAATGTCATCGTCTTGCAACAGCGGCAGTAATTTATCTGCCAGCAACGCATTTACGCGTAGATAGCCGTCCCAGGCAGGACGCTGAAATTGCACCAGATCGAGCCGATAATGAAAAGCGGGCCAGAGAACGGCATTGGAGAATTGGTTGTAGTATTCGTCAAGGTCCTGTTCGCTGAGGTTAAAAGAGGCCCACGTAATGTTACCTTTTTTCACCTTTTTTAGCGGCTGATCCTCATTCCCTGTTTCACCACTCCAGCCAAACCACAGTCCGCCTGCGGCTTTCAGTGCCCCCAGTATGCCAACGGCAAGGCCACCGGCACTGGCGGCGTGCTCGTCTGGTGGTGCAATCCGGTTAGATACTACGACTAAACGACTCATAGTCATCACTCCTGTTATTTTCTCTTTTTTGTTGTAATGCGGTGGTTATCATTTCAAGCCAGCTCCAGACATCCGGCACACCCGCCAGTCGCCATGATGCCTGAGTTGCACCTGTGCCAATTTTTACTGACATTCCGCCCAGTCGGTTAACGACTGCGAAGCCAGATTCATCGGTTAAATCATCGCCCAGAAATACGGGCGTTCGCCCGATAAAGGGAGCTTCCTGCATAAAAGCTGCAATTGCCTCACCTTTACTGGTACCTCTCGGTTTGATCTCGACAACACACTTTCCCTGCTGTAACGCCATTTGTGGCCAGATCTGAGTAATACGTTGCGCTAATGTCATTAATGCGTCTTCATGCTGCGGAGCCTGACGATAATGCAGCGCAAAAGCCATCCCTTTCGCCTCCAGCTCCGCGCCGGGATACTGAGCGATGACTGTATGCAGTTGCACGCTAATATCACGCGCAATCGCATCCGGCAGATGAACGATATGTGTTTTACCATTGATGTCACGGCGCTCCGCCCCATGCACGCCCGCTAACGGGAAGCGATAAGGTTTTGCCAGTGCGTCAAGCTCCACCATTGAGCGCCCTGATATCAATGCCAATGCACCATCACTTGCGGTTGCCAGTAGCTGTAGTCCTTGCAGAATATTGTCAGGCACGACGACCTGATCGGGATGCGGTTTGATTTCCGCCAGCGTTCCATCAAGATCAAAAAACCAGGCATATTTCGCGGATAGTTCAGGGGTTTCGGTTAACGGTTCTGTCACCCGGCTCTCCTCCTTCTCTTTTCTTATTGTTTTGCGCAGAACGCGCTTTACAGACATGTAAGTATAGACAGTGTGACGGGGGTCGCCATTTGCAATGAAGAACAGCCAACCGTTGTGGCGGCTGGCTGTGGTGGGAAAAAACGTTAAATTGTTGTGGAAAAAAGCATCAGACAGTGCGTTTCGCTTTTTGCTTGTAACGGTCGAAGATCACCGCTGCCAGCAGGATTAAGCCGCGAACCACGTACTGCGCGAAAGGAGAAATATTAAGCAGGTTCATGGCGTTTTCCACGGTGCCTAAAATTAAGATACCCGCCACCACATATGAGATTTTTCCGATGCCACCTTTCAGAGAAACGCCACCTAAAACGCAGGCGGAGATAACAATAAGCTCATAACCAATCGACGTCATTGGCTGCCCACTAGTCATACGTGAAGCCAGAATAATTCCGGCTATCGCAGATACCAGGCCAGAGAGAACAAAGATAATAATTTTGGTGCGAACAACCGGTACACCCGCCAGACGCGCAGCCTCTTCGTTCCCGCCAATCGCCAGGGTGTTACGACCAAAGGTGGTTTTATTCAGCAACAAACCAAAGATAATCAGACACGCGACGGTGAGCCAGATTGGCGCAGGCAGACCGAACCAGTTAGCGTAACCAAGGGCAAAGAAGCTTTCATCTTCGATACCGACCGCTTTACCGTCTGAAATGATGTACGCCAGACCTCGAACAATCTGCATCGTTGCCAGTGTTGTGATCAGAGCATTTATTTTCAGTTTGGCGATAACAAAGCCATTGACCAGGCCACAGAGAATGCCAAGCAGCAACCCCGCTGCCACGCCAATCCACAGGCTTTCAGTCAGGTTGATAACCACCGCCGTGGTGACACCCGCACAGGCAATTACGGAGGCGACAGAAAGGTCAAAGTCACCGGAAGCAAGGCAGAACAACATGCCACACGCCACCATCCCCGACATGGAAATTGCCAGGCCCAACCCTTTCATATTAATGAAGGTGGCAAAATTTGGGACAAAAATGGCACAGGCGATAAAGAGCACCGCAAACACCACCAGCATGCCGTACTGATCCCAGATACGCCCGAAGCTGAATGACGACTTAGGTGCGCCAGACCCCGATGTAGAAACAGAAGACATCATACTCTCCTTACTCAGGCAACTGCCTGGCTGACTTTAGGCATCGCAAGGCTCAGTGCCTGACGCTCATATGCCTGCTCGTGTAACAATTCACCGGCGATTTCACCTTCCCGCATCACCACAATCCGGTCGGCAACGCCGAGGACTTCAGGTAAGTCGCTGGAGGCAAACAGCACCGCCACACCCTGCGCCGCCAGCGCATAAATCACGTTGTAAATTTCATGCTTAGCACCAACATCAATGCCGCGCGTAGGTTCATCCAGCAAAATGACCTTCATCTCTTCCGATAACCAGCGGCCCAGAATGGCTTTTTGCTGATTTCCGCCTGAGAGATTCATGATCAGTTGCTCAGCGCCCGGCGTTTTGATGTTGAGCGAACGAATGTGGTGATCGGCATTGTTTTCTTCCCAACCGTTGTTGATTACACAACCGCCGAGCACATGTTTACGTCTGGCACTGATGTTGATATTGTCGCGAACGGAGTGCACGGGAATAATGCCTTCCGCTTTGCGATCTTCCGGGCAGAGCATCATGCCTGCGGCAATGGCGTGGCTCGGTTTACGAATATCGATCGGCTGTTGGTCGATATAAACCTGACCGGCGGTGATTTGCGTCCCGCCAAACAAGCCTTTCATTAATTCGCTACGCCCCGCTCCTACCAGACCAAACAGCCCAACAATTTCACCACTGCGAACCGCCAGACTTATTGGCGTACGCACGCCTGGTGCTTTCACAGCATCAAGACGCAGGCGCTCCTCGCCATAACTACGAGGTTGCCAGCCGTAGATATCGCCAATGTCGCGCCCGACCATCGCCTGCACCAGCGCGTCGTGGTCAACCTGCTGCATATCGGTAAAGGTTTTGACATAACGTCCATCTTTAAAGACAGTGATGGCATCGCTGAGGGCAAATATTTCTTCCATACGGTGAGAAACGTATAAGATCACCCGCCCCTCTTTTCGCAGTTCACGAATAACGCGGAAAAGATTGTCGATTTCGCGGGCAGAAAGGGAGCTGGTTGGCTCATCAAAGGCGATAATTTTAGCGTTACGCGCCAGCGCCTTGGCGATTTCAACCATCTGCCACTGACCAATGGAGAGATATTTCAGCGGCGTGTCCGGGTCAATATCCATACCAAGATGTTTAAGTTGTAAACCCGCCTCATAATTCAGCAATGAGCGATTCACAATGCCGCCTTTATGCGGCAGCTGGCCGAGATAGATGTTTTCCGCGACGGTCATTTCCGGCACGAGATGCAGTTCCTGGTAAATAATCGCCACACCCGCGTTAAGTGCTGCGGTCGTGTCGGAAAAGGACATTTCCTGCCCATTAATCACTACAGAACCCGTGGTTGGCGCATAGTTGCCGCTGAGGATTTTTAAGAGAGTTGATTTTCCTGCGCCATTTTCACCCATCAACGCATGAACCTGACCGGCATAGCAGTCAAAACTAATATCCGTCAGCGCCTTAACGCCGGGAAACGTTTTACCGATGCCGCGAAATGAGAGATACGGGGTAGACTGTTGCATAACGTCTCCGTGAATCACTGGTCGTTCACACCCCCTCTGCATCATGCAGAGGGGAATTTTTCCGGCAAATTACTTACCGCCTAAACCTTTTTTCTCCAGTTCTTCTTTAAAGTTGTCACGCGTGATCAGCACCACGTCGGTAACTTCGGTAAATTTTGGCGGTTCAACGTCTTTTGCTACCCAGTTGTAAAGCATTTCGCTGGATTTATAGCCATGTACGTCCGGGCTTGGCAGCAGGGAACCGTAGAAGCCGGTTGCCTGTGCTTTAGACAGTTCGCTCACCGCATCCACACCGTTAATGCCAATGCCGATGATATCGGCAGCTTTAAAGCCCTGACCTTCCGTCGCGCGTACGCCGCCCAGCACGGTGCTGTCGTTCATACCGACGATCAGCCAATGTTTAACTTCCGGATGTTGAACCAGCATTGAGTTGGCAGCGTCAAATGCCCCCGGGATGTCGTTAGATTTGGTAGGTACCTGATAAATTTGTTTTTCCGGGAATCCGGCCGCTTTCAGCGCATCCATAGAACCCGTTGTACGGCGACGTGCCGTATCCAGTTCGTTGGCGGTAATCGCCATCACCGCGCTTTCTTTGACATCCCAGCCACGTTTCTGCATCTCTTTATACAGTTCCTGACCCTGACGTTCGCCAATTTTAGTCGCCGCCATCATCACCAGCGGAACGGTATCCATTGGCTTACCTTTGGCGTTAACAAACTGGTCATCCACGGCAATGACTTTCATATCGTAGCCACGCGCTTTCGCGACGATGGCAGAGCCGAGTTTGGGGTCCGGAGTACAAATAACGAAACCTTTTGCGCCACTGGCAGCCAGGCTGTCGATCGCGTTCAATGTTTTTTCGCCATCCGGCACGGCAATCTTAATAACCTCAAACCCTAAATCCTTCCCGGCTTTATCGGCAAACTTCCATTCGGTCTGGAACCACGGCTCTTCCGGTTGCTTCACCAGAAAACCGAGCTTCAGGTTCTCCGCCATAGCGGATTGTGACATAACGGCTGCCAGACCAATGGCTGCCAGGGCTTTAGTAAATTTGTGCATGGTTCTCTCCAGCTTTAGTGTCGTTTTGTGTAGGGCAAAAACGAATGACTTTCGTTAAATTAATCGGAAAACAAAGCATTACCTTTTATCTAAAAGATAAGTGACCGTGTTGACATAGTTTTAGCGAGAAATTAATTCTCCATAGGAGAGCAATATCACATCGCAGAATTACAGTGAGAACGTGCATAAATTTAGCGGGAAAAGACATAAGGGAAAGCCAATTTGTCAGACAAATTGTCGAATGCACAGCAGATTAATCCATAAGATTAGCCTGGAAATCCTTGTTGTCTTTGGTACCCATGCGGGATGTCTTCTTTTTAACCAGTCAATAGGCCGCATTACCTGGCGTTGAGTTTTTGAAATGGTGTAATAACCGCAACTCAAAGATGTGGAAAATGCACGTCATTCATTTCGCCATTAATTATCACTGTGCTCATTAATTAACAGAACACGTATAATGAGAGCCATCTCGCAAAAATGAAAAAACGTTTTATAAAATCATCACTTCATCATGAATTCAAATTCATTGATTAATATCAACAAGATACAAAAAGCACTATCATTAAAATTCATTGCAGTTACATTGATTTCATCAATGAAATGTAAAAATATATAAACTTGATGATTTAAGCATTTTCTTATACCCGTTCAGACGTTATTCTTATTTCAGATCATCGTCAGAATTGACTCCACGATCACATTTCGGACCGGCAGAAAGGAATTATTCTGCAAACAGTAATTATGGTGTTTTGATTTATCTTGCACCTCTCCACTTCTGGATATAAGGATATTAGGTATGGCAACCGCTGGAATGCTTCTCAAACTCAACTCTCAAATGAACCGCGAGTTTTACGCATCCAATCTCTACCTTCACCTGAGTAACTGGTGTTCTGAACAGAGTCTGAACGGCACCGCCACTTTCCTTCGCGCCCAGGCACAGAGTAATGTGACCCAAATGATGCGCATGTTTAACTTTATGAAGAGTGTCGGCGCTACCCCCATCGTTAAAGCCATTGATGTTCCCGGTGAAAAACTGAACTCTCTGGAAGAACTGTTCCAAAAAACGATGGAAGAATACGAGCAACGTTCTAGTACGTTGGCACAGTTAGCCGATGAAGCGAAAGAACTGAATGATGATTCAACCGTCAATTTCCTGCGCGATCTGGAAAAAGAACAGCAGCATGATGGTCTGTTGCTGCAAACCATTCTTGATGAAGTGCGCAGTGCGAAACTTGCGGGTATGTGCCCTGTGCAGACCGACCAACATGTTCTGAATGTCGTGTCACACCAGCTGCATTGATCATCATCGGCGCTAATGCATTGCGCCGATGAAGGTTTTGAGAAACCGCTGCCTCATCTGTTTGAAGCAGCGGTTTTTTTAATGGGATTCACCCTGTGGGGTAAACTTGAGTTCAATAAGCGCGATGGCTTTTTGGATTGCCCGCATGGTGACCGGGTCTGCGGCGGCGGGATGGTTAGTAAAGTCGATATTCTTCAGCTGACTGGACATTTTTTCACGAACTTCAACGGGCGCGATTACATCGAGAACATCCAGAATTTGTTTGATAACCAACTGGCAAGCAACCACATCAGAAACCAATTCCTGATCGGCATTCAGCGGCTGGGACATCGTAAACTCCTGATAGCATTTTGAAAGCCGTTATAGTAGCGACTTCACATCTTCAGCGATAGTCACATCCACCGTCATCAGGACACAAAAAAACCTGCCGGAGCAGGTTTTTTGTTATCGGAACATATTGCCTGGCGGTACGTCTTTGAACGTCTTGCAATAGTTATTGAACATACTTTTCAGGATTTTGCGCAGTTTCATCGCGGCACTCCGACCATTTGTTATACAGGTGTTATTGTCTTTGCGCTTATAATATGACAACCATCACAAAAATCAATCTTTATGTGATGCAAATCACATAAATGCCCCTTTAATGTTATAAAAATGATAATCCCCCCCCCCCCCCCCATTTCTGACACCTACAGATGGCAAGAAATAGCGCCTGCCAGGCGTCTTTTCCGGCCATTGTCGCAGCGCTGTAACGCGTAAAATAGTGCTTTCTCTTACTCTTCTGGCTGGACCATGAGACTTCTGATTCTGACTCTTTCATTAATAACGCTGGCGGGGTGTACGGTTACTCGCCAGGCCCATGTGAGCGAAGTTGACGCGGCAACAGGTATTGTACGGTTGGTTTATGACCAGGCTTTTTTGCAGCATGCCCATACCGATCGTTATGTCAGTCGCGGGATCGCCGATCGCGCATGCCAGCAGGAAGGCTATACCCACGCGGTCCCCTTTGGTCAGCCAGTAGGCAACTGTAGCCTTTTTGCGGGTTCCTTATGTTTGAATACGGAATTCACTTTGTCATATCAGTGCCATCATTCCGCCTTCCCTGTCTTTCTCTAAATATTTTAATCAGCGAGGGGATCTTCGCTGATTAAAGAAATAGCGGTAATGCGTTTTATTCCCATTCGTATTTTTAATAATTGAAGTTTATATTTTACCTTTTGCAAATAATAAAATAACAAATTATAGTGACGCCACAGCAACAAATATAACCTTTGTGGAGCACTATCATGCTGAAACCAGAAATGATTGAAAAACTTAATGAGCAGATGAACCTGGAACTGTACTCTTCACTGCTTTATCAGCAAATGAGCGCCTGGTGCAGCTATCATACCTTCGAAGGTGCTGCCGCGTTCCTGCGCCGTCACGCCCAGGAAGAGATGACGCATATGCAGCGTCTGTTTGATTACCTGACTGATACCGGCAATTTACCGCGTATTAATACCGTTGAATCTCCGTTTGCTGAATATTCCTCACTTGATGAATTATTCCAGGAAACCTATAAACACGAACAATTAATCACCCAGAAAATTAACGAACTGGCTCATGCTGCAATGACCAATCAGGACTACCCAACATTTAATTTCCTGCAATGGTATGTTTCTGAGCAGCATGAAGAAGAGAAACTGTTCAAATCGATTATTGATAAATTAAGCCTGGCAGGCAAAAGCGGCGAAGGTCTGTATTTTATCGACAAAGAACTCTCTACCCTCGACACACAAAACTAATGCTCTCCGGCGGCAGGTTTACTGCCGCCGTTTCAAATCAGTGACGGCAAATCTTACTCTGATCGGTCGAAAAACCGTCTTTCGAAGGTATAAATTTGCCTTTTGCTGCCAGAAACGCTACCAGCTCTCCCGCTGTCATCCCTTCTGCCGAGCAGGTGTGAAAACGTGCCTGTTCACCAAAACGCGCTTTAATCGCAGCTTCCAGACTGGCATGCGTATATTGCTCGCCTGATTCAATCATCATATTTAACACTTCATGACCGTGAATAGAGTCCATCGTCCCTCCTCAAAAAAAGCCTAGCGTAGCGATTGCCGCTTATGAAGACTTTGCGCCAGCGCAGGACTGAATGCTTTTTATTGTACATTTATATTTACACCATATGTAACGTCGGTTTGACGAAGCAGCCGTTATGCCTTAACCTGCGCCGCAGATATCACTCATAAAGATCGTCAGGACAGAAGAAAGCGTGAAAAACAGAACCCTGGGAAGTGTTTTTATCGTGGCGGGAACCACAATTGGCGCAGGCATGCTGGCAATGCCGCTGGCTGCGGCCGGTGTTGGTTTTAGCGTTACGTTAATCTTGTTGATTGGGCTTTGGGCGTTGATGTGCTACACGGCGCTATTACTGCTGGAGGTGTACCAGCATGTTCCGGCAGATACCGGTCTGGGCACGCTGGCAAAACGCTATCTGGGACGCTACGGTCAATGGCTGACGGGCTTCAGTATGATGTTCTTAATGTATGCTCTGACTGCGGCATACATCAGCGGTGCCGGTGAATTGTTGGCCTCCAGCATCAGCGACTGGACAGGTATTTCTATGTCGGCAACCGCTGGCGTGCTGTTGTTCACTTTTGTTGCCGGTGGCGTGGTTTGTGTCGGAACTTCACTGGTCGATTTATTTAACCGTTTTCTGTTCAGCGCCAAGATTATTTTTCTGGTGGTAATGCTGGTACTACTGCTGCCGCATATTCACAAAGTGAATCTTTTAACCCTGCCGTTGCAACAGGGGCTGGCTCTGTCTGCAATCCCGGTGATTTTTACGTCGTTTGGTTTTCACGGTAGCGTGCCGAGTATTGTCAGCTATATGGATGGCAACATTCGTAAGCTACGCTGGGTGTTTATAATCGGTAGTGCGATCCCCCTGGTGGCATATATTTTCTGGCAGGTGGCGACGCTTGGCAGCATTGATTCAACAACCTTTATGGGATTGCTGGCTAATCATGCTGGATTAAACGGGCTGTTACAGGCGTTACGCGAAATGGTGGCCTCTCCGCATGTTGAGCTGGCAGTGCATTTATTTGCTGATTTAGCCCTCGCCACGTCATTTCTCGGCGTTGCGTTAGGCTTATTTGATTATCTGGCTGATTTATTTCAGCGTTCAAATACCGTTGGTGGACGGTTGCAAACTGGTGCAATTACGTTTCTGCCGCCGTTGGCGTTTGCACTGTTTTATCCACGAGGATTTGTGATGGCGCTGGGTTACGCCGGTGTGGCGCTGGCGGTACTGGCATTGATTATCCCTTCGCTGTTGACCTGGCAAAGCAGAAAGCACAATCCTCAGGCGGGTTACCGGGTCAAAGGTGGTCGTCCGGCGCTGGTGGTGGTGTTTCTCTGTGGTATTGCTGTGATTGGCGTGCAATTTTTGATTGCGGCAGGGTTGTTACCAGAAGTGGGGTGATCAGATAGCCTCAAATTCCTTATTGGGTGCCAGAATTAACGCTGACACCCAATTTGGCCTCTTAATGCAGGCAGCACTGCTTAAATTTCTTACCACTACCGCACGGGCAAGGATCGTTACGCCCCGGTTTCTCTTCTGCTTTGATCGGTTGCTGAACAGCTTTTTCCTGCGGATGCGCCATCCAGTACGCATGTAGATCAAGCGCCGCCAGTCGAATGGCATCTACGCTCTCTTCAAACGCTTCTGGCGACATTTTCTCTACCCGCTCGAAGTTTTCCTCAGTACCGTGCAGCGCAATCGCCTCCAGCGCTGGTTTTAACGAATCGGGCAACGTTGACCAGTCAGAAAGTGCCACGCCCCGCATATAGCCAAAGCACCACTCCTCAACAATCGTCAGCTCGCTGCCATCAACTTCTCGCAAGCCGAATAACGGCTCAAACTGCTCCGGGAATTCGTTCAGACGCTCTGCGGTATCGGCCATATGTTGAAAAGCCAGATTCATAAAGCGCGTCATCTCTTTCTCTGACGCCCAGCGCGGCACATAGTCAGCCCCACCCCACACGGCAACCAGCCACTGTTCCGGTTCAATCTCTTGCGGAGAACTCAACACCGCCGTCAATAAACCGTCCAGCTCCGCCACATCAAGGATGGCGTGGTCAGTGTTGTATTTGGTCAGAATATCGTCCAGCCATTCCAACTCACTTTCGTTTAACGGTCCCGTTTTCATACGCTTTTCCTTGTGGATCTCAACTCGCCAGCACCTATCTTACATGCCGGTCCGTATCAGAGATACTTTTTGAGTGGCTTTGCTGGTGATTAAAAATTAAGGAGGGTGTAACGACAAGTTGCAGGCACAAAAAAACCACCCGAAGGTGGTTTCACGACACTGCTTATTGCTTTGATTTTATTCTTATCTTTCCCATGGTACCCGGAGCGGGACTTGAACCCGCACAGCGCGAACGCCGAGGGATTTTAAATCCCTTGTGTCTACCGATTCCACCATCCGGGCTCGGGAAGAAAGTGGAGGCGCGTTCCGGAGTCGAACCGGACTAGACGGATTTGCAATCCGCTACATAACCGCTTTGTTAACGCGCCAAATTCTTCAGGCCTTTCAGCCAGACATCCGCTTGACGCCGATGTCTTTTAAACTGGAGCGGGAAACGAGACTCGAACTCGCGACCCCGACCTTGGCAAGGTCGTGCTCTACCAACTGAGCTATTCCCGCATTCATCAAGCAATCAGTTAATCACTTGATTTTATTATCGTCTGGCAATCAGTGCCGCCGTTCGATGCGTTGCATTCTACTTACCTGGCGCGATGAGTCAACGATATTTTTCACCACTTTTGATCGTTTGCTGAAAATTACGCCGAAACGATCACTGATCAAGCAAATCTGCACGCGCAGCGCTCAAATATTGCAACATTGACCACAGAGTCAGTACCGCAGCCACAAAGAAAAGTGCAATACCGGCGTACTCAACCCAAATGTTCGGACGCCACAGCAGCCATGCCAACGCCACCATCTGGGCAGTGGTTTTCACTTTCCCAATCCAGGAGACGGCCACGCTACTGCGTTTACCCAACTCCGCCATCCATTCGCGTAGCGCAGAAATAATAATTTCACGGGCGATCATCGTTGCCGCCGGTAATGTCACCCACCAGCTGTGATAATGCTCGGTTACCAGCACCATGGCGATAGCCACGAGAACTTTATCTGCCACAGGGTCAAGGAAAGCACCAAACCGGGTACTCTGGTTCCAGCGGCGTGCCAGAAAACCATCGAACCAGTCAGTCACCGCCGCGACGCAGAAAATGAGCGCGGCGGCAAACGGCGACCAGGTGACAGGCAGATAAAAGACCAATACAAAGAATGGGATAAGGATGACACGGAACAGTGTAAGCAACGTAGGGATATTAAATTGCATAATGACGGGTAACTATCTGTTGTCAGTAAGATTACCCCTATGTTGCTACAGAGACATCAATGTTTCAACGACCAGAAGATCTTTTCTGCCAGACCTTGCGAAATACCCGGCACTTTTGCAATTTCCTCGACGCTGGCGTTACGTAAACCTTGCAAACCGCCCATATATTTCAACAACATTTGCCGACGTTTTGGCCCGACGCCTTCAATGGTTTCCAGGGAACTGGTATTTTTGACCTTCGCCCGTTTTTTACGGTGCCCGCCAATCGCGTGATCATGTGATTCATCGCGAATATGCTGGATAACATGCAGCGCGGGTGAATCTGGCGGCAAACTAAATCCCTCACCTTCCGGCTCAAAGAACAGCGTTTCCAGTCCAGCCTTACGATCTGCTCCTTTGGCAACGCCAAGTAGCAGCGGATGATTTTTATCCCATGAGACATCCAGTTCGGCGAAGACATTTTTCGCCTGCGCAAGCTGGCCTTTGCCGCCGTCGATAAGGATCACATCAGGGATCTTACTGTCGTCAATGGCTTTACCATAACGCCGACGCAGCACCTGATTCATCGCCGCATAATCATCGCCCGGCGTGATGCCTGTAATGTTATAGCGCCGATACTCCGCACGCAGCGGGCCGTTAGCATCAAACACCACACAGGAAGCGACGGTTTGTTCGCCCATGGTATGGCTGATGTCAAAGCACTCCATCCGCTTCACTTCCGGCAATTTCAACACGCTGGCAAGCGCGGTCAGTCGCTGGTGAACGGTAGATTGCTGCGAAAGTTTGCTGGTTAAGGCCGTCGCCGCATTGGTGCGCGCGAGTTTCAGATAACGCGCCCTATCGCCGCGAGGTTTGGTTTGAACATTAATCTTGCGTCCCGCCAGTTCTGAAAGGGAATCGGCGAGCAGCGTTTTATCGCTAAGATTAAAATCGAGCAGGATCTCACCCGGTAAGGTGCGCATCTGGCTGCCTTGTAAATAGAACTGGCCTACGAAGGTTTCTACCACCTCGCTCAGTTCCGTACCGCCAGGCACTTTCGGGAAATAGCTGCGGCTGCCGAGCACTTTGCCCTGACGAATGAACAATACGTGGACACAAGCCATGCCCGCATCGAACGCCACACCAATAACGTCGAGGTCGTCGCCGGTATTGGAAACGAATTGTTTTTCGGTGACGCGTCGCACCGCCTGAATTTGGTCGCGAATACGTGCAGCTTCTTCAAACTCCAGATTCTGGCTGGCAGTTTCCATACGACTAATGAGTTGCGTAAGCACCTGATCATCTTTGCCAGACAAAAACAGGCGCACATACTCGACCTGCTGAGCGTATTCTTCTTCACTCACCAGTCCTTCAACGCACGGTCCCAGACAGCGCCCTATCTGGTATTGCAGACACGGACGCGAGCGATTGCGATAAACACTATTTTCGCACTGGCGAATGGGGAAAATCTTTTGCAGTAGCGCCAGAGTTTCACGTACGGCATAGCCATTCGGGAACGGGCCGAAATATTCACCTTTGGCATGCTTCGCACCACGATGCATCGCCAGACGCGGGTGGGTATCACCACTCAGGAAGATAAAAGGATATGATTTATCATCGCGTAGCAAAACGTTGTAACGCGGCTGATAGAGTTTGATGTAGTTGTGTTCCAGCAACAGCGCTTCGGTTTCTGTGTGAGTAACCGTTACATCAATTTGCTGGATCTGGGCGACCAGCGCTTCGGTTTTGCGCGAAGCGAGGTTGCTACGGAAATAGCTGGAAAGCCGTTTTTTCAGGTCTTTCGCTTTGCCGACATAGATAACCGTACCACCAGCATCGTACATGCGATAAACGCCTGGCTGGCTGGTTACGGTTTTTAAAAACGCTTTTGCGTCAAACTGATCACTCACTGACTTGATAATGTCTCCGCATTACACAGACCATGGCGAATTGCCAGGTGAGTCAGCTCAACATCGCCATGAATGTTTAGTTTACTGAACATACGATAGCGGTAGCTGTTCACCGTTTTCGGACTGAGATTGAGCTGTTCTGAGATCTCATTGACCTTCTGGCCCTTGGTGATCATCAGCATAATCTGCAATTCACGTTCAGACAAACTGGCAAATGGGCTTTCTGTTTTTTCTGGTTCGATCTGGCTTAACGCCATTTGTTGAGCGATGTCAGAAGCAATGTAACGCTGCCCTGAATAGACAGAACGAATCGCACTCACGACTTCCTGCGGAGCCGCGCCTTTGCTGAGGTAGCCCGCAGCACCGGCCTGCATGACTTTCGCTGGTAAAGGGTTTTCTGTATGGACGGTAAGCATGATGATTTTGACATCAGCTGTGGAACGCGCGATTTTACGCGTCGCCTCAAGACCGCCAATGCCCGGCATACTCATGTCCATTAGCACCACGTCAACGGCATTTGTCCGGCACCACTTAACGGCGTCTTCACCGCACGATGCCTCACCGACGACTTTTATACCCTTTATATCTTCCAGAATGCGTCGTATCCCTGCGCGCACCAGTTCGTGGTCATCAACAAGTAGAACGTTGATCAAAGGAATATCTCCAGAAATAGGGATAACGCTACTGATAGTTAGTCATTCGTATATTAGCGGTTTTTATTGCAACTTTGAAACGTTAAAAATGGTGGGTATTCGATTTTTCTCTCGTTTTTGTCAATTCGATTGTCCACAGTTATGGTCACGCCCGTCACCAACGGCTTACCGGATCGTTTCACAGTAAGCCCTACGATGAAATGTGACAAAAATTGACTTTATTCAGCAAAAATGAAAATCAGCCCGCTGAATATGTAACATTAATTAACCCGAACAATACGGGCAAAAAACATTCATGATAAAAATATTTATTGGTCATTATATTAACGTATTTTATAGCACTGCCGATATCACGCTCAAAAAACAACCACTGCTATTTTTAGCAAAGCTTATGGTATACTCCGCCGCCTTAACATTTTTCACCGCAAATTTTCATTGCAACATGACGAGGAAAATAAATGAGTACGCCTGATTTTTCTACTGCCGAGAATAATCAAGAACTGGCAAATGAAGTCTCCTGCCTGAAAGCGATGCTGACGCTGATGCTGCAGGCGATGGGACAAGCTGACGCGGGCCGCGTGATGTTAAAGATGGAAAAACAGCTTGCGCTGATCGAAGACGAAACCCAGGCTGCAGTATTTTCCAAAACGGTTAAGCAAATTAAACAAGCCTACCGTCAGTAATATAAAACCGGCTGAGAGCGTGCCTTTCAGCCGGTTTTTGCATCTGGCACGCAGAAAGAAAAGCGATCAAATTAAGCCAGTAGCGGCCGCGTAACAGGCCACCTGGGTCTTATTTGGTGCATTGATTTTTTTCTGCATGTTTTTCTGATGGAAATTGACCGTATTCTCAGAGATTGACAAAATCATCGCTATCTCTGCTGATGTCTTCCCTTCCGCCGTCCATTTCAGAATTTCTTTTTCGCGCTTGCTGAAATTCATCTCTGGCGTCATCACTATTTCATCATTTAAACGCATCAGAGCCATCAGACTTTCGCGCACCAGTAACTGCATTTTTAATTGCAGTTCATCACTAAGAATGGGTATTTCGCGCGTGCTGCAACGGGAAAAGGACAAAAAGCCCAGCGCCCGATTTGGCAGCATTAAATACTGAGTGACACCGCGGCGTAAACCATGTGCGCGCGCGGCTTCCCATAACGGCTGTGCTTCGCTGAATAAGTCATCATTCCACATTAAATGGCCCTGACTAAAGTTTTCAGGGTTCAGCACCGGATCAATTGCGAGAAAATTTTTTGCCTGATAATAACTAACCCACGCCTCAGGGTAATTGGTGTAGAAAGCCACTTTAGGTCGCGTGAATGGTACCGGGTGGCGAACACATAACGAATAGTAATCGTACTCCAGCTGCTGAGCCTGAAGCTCTATTTCATGGTAGACCTCTTCTGCGGCCTCCATCCTCTGAAAACGCAACAGCATCGTGCGACGCCAGCTGAAAAAATCCGTATCCTGCATAGTAAACCGCAACGCCCCTGAGAGTGAGTATCATTTATAATGATAATTCAAACTATCACATAAATAAGATTTATATATAATTTATATTATTCAGGCAATGAATTACTTTTGCAAGCCATCGCATTCTCTTATGTTATTAATGAGTTATGCTGATTTGTTAAGCAGTTTTATCACGCTTGAAATGGCGTCCCGCCCCGACAGGTGAATCGTCGGGGCTGATTTTTTCTTATTATTGCAGCAGAAACTTCTCGAGGAACTGGCGGGTGCGAGGCTGCTGGGGATCGGCAAATAACGCTTTTGCTGCCCCCTGCTCGACTATCCGCCCCTGGTCCATAAAAATCGCCCGGTCCGCAACATCCCGGGCAAAGCTCATTTCGTGCGTCACAATCACCATCGTGCGCTTTTCCTGCGCCAGCTGACGAATGGTGTTCAGGACTTCGCCCACCAGCTCTGGATCCAGCGCCGACGTTGGCTCGTCAAACAAAATCACCTCAGGACGCATTGCCAGCGCACGCGCAATCGCAACACGCTGCTGTTGACCGCCAGACAAACGACGTGGATAGCTGGTTTCTTTACCGGCCAGCCCAACTTTCGCCAGCAGCTCGCGAGCGCGCGCCGTGGCCTCTTCTTTCGGTTCGCCTTTGACGATCACCGGCCCTTCAATAATGTTTTCCAGCACCGTACGATGCGGAAACAAATTAAAGTTCTGGAAGACAAACCCGACGTGCTGACGCAACTGGCGAATCAGCGATTTTTGCTGACTTAATGAACGTGCAGTATCAATAGTGATATCGCCAACGGTGATCGTTCCCGCTTCCGGTTGTTCCAGCAGATTTATGCTGCGTAGCAACGTGGTTTTGCCGGAACCACTCGGACCGATAATTGCCACCACTTCGCCAGGCTTTACCTCGAGGTCGATACCGTGCAGCACCGTCTGACCGTGAAATTTTTTCACCAGGTTCTTAACTTCAATGGCACTCATTTTGGTTCTCTCTCCTGGCGATTAAGTTGATTCTCAAAATGGTTCTGCAACGTCGATAATACTGTCGCCATGATCCAGTAGATGAGCGAAGCCGCCAGGTACATGGTGAACACCTCCAGCGTGCGCGAGGTAATCAACTGCGCCTGACGGAACAGCTCCGGCACCTGGATTGTCGCGGCCAGCGACGTATCTTTTACCAGACTGATAAAGCTGTTCGACAGCGGCGGCAACGCCACCCGCGCCGCCTGTGGCAAAATCGCGCGACGCATGGTCTGCCACGGCGTCATACCAATACTGGCAGCGGCTTCCCACTGACCTTTATCAATAGAAGAAATGGCGGCGCGCAGCGTTTCGGCGGCATAGGCGGCAGTGTTCAGCGACAGACCAATCATTGCTGACGGAATGGGATCTAATTCGATACCAAACTGCGGCAGGCCGTAATAGATCATAAACAGTTGTGCGATGAGCGGCGTACCACGAAAAATAGAGATATAAAAACGCGCCAGCCAGCGCACGGGCCAGATTGGCGACAGGCGCATCAGCGCGAGAATAAACCCGAGTAGTAAGCCAAAAAACATGCCGCCGATACTGAGTTGCAGGGTATACCCAGCCCCTTTCAACAGGAACGGCAAGGAATCAATAACCAGTTGTATACTTTCTTGCATGAGCGTTCCCGGAGCTAAACGTGGGGATGATAGGCGAACAGCGCAGGCGCGCCGCCGGTATGAATAAACAGAATCGGCCCTTCATCTTTGAAGCGTTTCTGACTGATACCGTCAATCAGCCCCGCCATCGCTTTTCCGGTATACACAGGATCAAGCAGAATGCCTTCCAGACGCGCCAGCAATTTCACTGCTTCCATGCCTTCGTCGTTCGGCACGCCGTAGCCAGGTGCAAAATAGTCATCCCAGAGTAAAATTTCCGCTGATGCGGTCAGCTCCAGTTCTTTCGCAATCGCCTGTTGTAGGTTAACCACTTTCGGCAATTGATCGGCAACGGAACGCGACACGGTCACGCCAATCAGTTCGCTTTCAGGCATCAGGTGTTCCAGCCCAACAGCCAATCCGGCGTGAGTTCCGGCACTGCCCGATGCGACCACCACCGACGAAATATTAACCGCCCCTTCACACTGTTGCGCGATTTCCAGCGCACTCTCCACATAACCCAGCGCGCCCAGAGCATTAGAACCGCCAACCGGAATGACATACGGGCGAAAGCCTTGTGCTTCGACTCGCGTCGCCAGCTCTTCCAGTTGGGCATTGGGATCGGTCAGTGCGTCGCACATTTCAATCTGGGTATTGAACAGATCCAGCAACAAACGATTGCCGTTGGTTAAATAGTTTTCTGCGGTTGTGCCAATAGGATTTTCCAGCAGCGCCACGCAGTGCAGGCCGAGTTTCGCCGCAACTGCGGCAGTCTGCCGCACATGGTTAGACTGGATCGCGCCGGCAGTAATCAGCGTATCGGCACCTTCGCGCAGGGCATCTGCCGCGAGAAATTCCAGCTTACGTAATTTATTGCCGCCCATTGCCATGGGTGTGACGTCATCCCGTTTGATGAAAATTTCCCGTCCAAGATAATCAGAAAAGCGCGGCAGATATTCGAGCGGCGTTGGCGCGCCGATAAACTCCAACCGTGGAAAACGGGTTAAATTATGCAGTGGCATAATAGCCTCCGATGTGTGTTGTTGTGATTTTCTTATTATGCACGCTGAAAACGCGTAAATAAAAAAGGCGCTAGTGAAAGCGCCCTTTTTTGTCATTATGCTGATTATTTGGTCACATCAGCACCAAACCATTTTTCGGAAAGAGCTTGCAGAGTGCCGTCTTTTTGCATTTCCGCAATTGCATCATTCACCGCTTTCAGCAGGTCTTCATTTCCTTTACGCAGCGCCACGCCAGACTCCTGACGGGAGAATGCTTCACCGGTTACTGCCAGCGTATCGTTGGTTTTCTTCACCAGATCCAGCGCCGCCAGACGATCAACGAGGATCGCATCGATACGCCCTACGCGCAGATCCTGATATTTGGTCGGGTCATCATCATAGGTACGCACATCGACACCCTGAACATTCTGACGCAGCCACTCTTCATAGTTGGTGCCCAGACCGACACCCACTTTTTTGCCTTTCAGATCATCAGCCGTTTTAATAGTGCCTTCGTTACCTTTTTTCACCAGCGCCTGAATACCGGAAATGGTGTAAGGGGTAGAGAAATCGTATTTTTTCTTGCGCTCGTCAGAAATGGTGACCTGATTAATCACCACATCAATGCGTTTAGAGTCCAGCGACGCCAGCATACCGTCCCATTTGGTCGGTTTTAGTGACGCCTCAACGCCAAGATGTTTTGCCAGCTGTTGGGCAAATTCCACTTCAAAACCGGTTAATTTGCCGTCATCCCCCTGAAAACTGAACGGCGGATAAGTGCCTTCCAGCCCTACCAGCAGCGTGCCGCGCTCTTTAACTTTATTAAGCAGACCTTCATCTGCAAAACTTTTAACGCTCATGCCCGCAACCAGCGCTACGGCCATCACACCCATCAATGCCTGACGTCCCAGATGTGCTAATTTCATATTCACCCCGAATGTTGTTATGTCTGTTTGCAGTGTAGATCCATTGTTTGTAAACACAAAAACAACTCCGCTACATCTTATTCTTATTTAATATATATCAGAAGCAGGCAGGCTGGAGGATTTCTGCACAAGTCCGGTACACGTTTGACGCTGATAGTGTTGATACTTCCGTAATGCGATGCGGTAATTGTTGGTGCTGGTGGTGGGCAGCCACGGAGCGAGGATTTCATCAAGGAAACCGTCCTGCAGCTGATCGAGGGAAATATTTTGCTCATGTAGATGATTCCCCAAACGGCGCAAACGAACGACATATTCACGCACCGTACCTGGGCTCATTTCAGTTTGCTCAAAAAGAAATTGCTTAAAGCCGATAATATCGAAAAAATCACTCTGCGTTTTGCAATGTAAATCACCGCAAAATCGGCACAATGCCGCCCATGATTTTTGTTCCGTTTGCCAGCCATTTTCATCAAGCAGCGTGTCCAGGCGGGAAATCTCGATTTTATTCACTATTTTGCCGTCGCGAACTAAGGTAATGCGATCGAGTAATTTACGGCAATGCGCGCAATGGGTCTGGCTGTGTTTAAAGTCTTTAAGATAGCGGCTTAATGGCCGTCTTTTCAGGTGCTGCACCATTATTAAGAACTCCTGGTAGTCAAAGTTAAAGTGCGGCATTTACTGACGTTATAACTTACCCAGTTTAGTGCGTAACCGTTTAATAGCCTGGCTGTGTAACTGACTGACCCGCGATTCCCCGACCTCCAGCACCGCGCCAATCTCTTTGAGATTCAGCTCTTCCTGGTAATAGAGGGTTAATACCAGTTTTTCGCGCTCCGGCAACGTTTCGATAGCTTCCATCACCCGCTGACGCAGATTACTGTCCAGCAGTTGTTGTAGCGGGTTTTCTCGCTGATGATCATCAGTAACCAGTTCGATGCTATCGCCGTGCTCTTCGCGCCACTCATCGTAGGAGAAGAGCTGGCTGTTATTGGTGTCGAGCAACATTTGGCGATAATCGGCAATATCGATCCCTAAACGTTCCGCTACCTCAGTTTCCGTGGCGTTGCGGCCAAGTTCCTGCTCCAGTTGCCCTATTGCCTGTGCCACTTCACGCGCGTTACGTCGCACGCTGCGCGGCACCCAGTCACGGCTGCGAAGTTCATCCAGCATAGCGCCACGGATACGCTGCACTGCGTAAGTTGTAAATGCCGTTCCTTGTAGGGCGTCATAGCGTTCGACGGCATTAAGTAACCCAATGCCGCCCGCCTGTAGCAGATCGTCAAGTTCCACGCTCGCGGGCAGTCGAACCTGCAGGCGCAATGCTTCGTGACGCACCAGCGGGACATAACGCTGCCACAGCGAGTGTTTATCCATTACACCTTCAGCGGTATAGAGTGAATTCACGATAAACAGCCCTGCGTTATATGAGTTATCGGCATGATTATCCGTTTCTGCAGGGTTTTTAATCGGACGATTAGTGGGTGAAATGAGGGGTTATTTGGGGGTTACCGGTAAATTCCAGGCAGAAAAAACCCCGCCGGTGGCGGGGTTTGAGCGATAAGTGTAAATTAACGCAGCAGAGACAGTACGTTCTGCGTGGTCTGGTTAGCCTGTGCCAGAACAGAGGTACCCGCTTGTTGCAGGATCTGCGCACGAGACATGTTAGACACTTCGGTTGCGTAGTCAGCATCTTCTATACGGCTACGGGCAGAAGACAGGTTGTTTACGGTGTTGCCAAGGTTGGTGATGGCAGAGTCGAAACGGTTTTGTACTGCACCCAAAGAACTGCGCAACTTATCAACTTTTGCCAAAGCTTCGTCTAATTTGGATAATGGATTTGTGGTTGCTAAGGCTTTCAAATCTGAGGCACTGAGTTCAGCACCTTTGGTTGCCGTCTTATTCGTGATATTGGCTGTATAAACCTTATCATCTTCACGCATAATTGCCTGTGCAGAACCATCATTTTTTACTGCCCATTCAACTGCCTTACCATTAGGATCAGTAATAACAGACGTGTTACCTGTAGCGGCATCTACATTTACTGCAATGTAGGTGCCGTCTGATGTTTTAGCAGCAAATGAATTAGGTACAGGATTCCCTTGGGTATCTTGTACTTGGTGGACATCTAGGTTTTTTCCCCCAAAATAAACAGACATTGGTGCATCATTATAAGCTAATGCTTTACCCATTTTACCCGCAGCTAAATCAACTGATGTGGCAGAACCATTATCTTCAACAAATGCAGTTACACGACCACCAAAGTTTGCTAACTGAACATCCTTACCACCCACCTGAACTTTTTCATAACCTGTAGAGTTTTGTTTCAATAATGTAAAACCGTTCGTGTTGGTATTATTATCTTGACCAACAAAATAAGTCTGCCCTTCCACCTGTACTTGATAAACTTTTGTTCCTGCAGTACCGGTCGCGTCAGTTGTATCCTTTGTATCTTGTACATTACCGGTACCAAAATAAGTTTCAACATCAGCATTTTTATAATTGCTACCGAATGCTTTAGCACCTCCCACACTACCATCAGTTGCATTTACCTTAGTTAAGTCAGGAGCGGCTTCGCTCTTAAGTGCAACCGCAGAGGACATTGGAACTTTTCCTGGTGCTACGCTAAAGTTATCAAGCCCCAAGGTTTTAGCATCAATTTTATCAAGGGCAATCTCAATGGTTTCACCATCGTTCGCACCTACTTGAATTTTCATAGTCTGATCAGAAGCCAGAACTTTTACACCATTAAATTGTGTCTGGTTAGAAACACGATCAATTTCACTAAGGCGTTGTGTAATTTCATCCTGAATTGAATTCAGGTCGGAGTCAGAGTTTGTACCATTAGTGGCCTGTACTGACAATTCACGAATACGCTGTAAGTTATTGTTGATTTCAGAAAGCGCACCTTCAGTGGTCTGCGCAACAGAAATACCATCATTCGCGTTACGGGAAGCCTGAGTCAGACCTTTAATATTTGCTGTAAAACGGTTAGCAATCGCCTGACCTGCTGCGTCATCTTTAGCACTGTTAATACGCAGGCCAGAAGAGAGACGTTCAATGGCGGAGCTCAGAGAAGACTGAGATTTGTTCAGGTTATTCTGGGTCAACAGCGACAGGCTGTTTGTATTAATGACTTGTGCCATGATCTTTTCCTTATCAATTACAACTTGATGTTATTGGGCTGTTGCCCACGGTTTCTCACCGTACCCCTTGTATCGGCACCTGAATTTCGAACTTTAGAAAATTTTAGTTTCTCTCCTGTTTTTTCTTAACGGCTGAAATATCCGTAATATACAACTCTACTCTGCGCATCATCTTCGTGAATCAACTATTAAACTTTGCGCACAAATTGCCGATAACCCGCTTATCTACTGTTTGCAATCAAAAGGAATTAGGTATGGCTTCATTTACATCTCTTGGCGTTGGTTCGAATCTGCCGCTGGATACATTGCTAAACAACCTGACCATCGCTGAAAAAAAACGCTTAAACCCAATTACTCAGCAACAGAGTGACAATACCGCACGTCTGACAGCCTATGGCACATTAAAAAGTGCATTAGAAAAATTCCAGACTGCAAATACTGCGTTAAATAAAGCCGATCTGTTCAAAAGCACTACCGTTACCAGTAGCAATGAAGACCTTAAAGTTTCCACCGAAGCAGGTGCTGCCCCCGGTATCTATACCATCAGCGTAACCCAACTGGCGCAGGCGCAATCTTTACGAACTGATTCCCCGACAATCATTGCATCAACAAAAGATGCACTGGGTGATGAGTCATCAGATACACGCACAATAAAAATTACCCAAGACGGTCGTAAAGAGCCGCTGGAAATCAAGCTCAATAAAGATCAGACGTCATTGGATGAGATCAGCAAAGCCATTAACGATGCCGATAGTGGAATTTCCGCTAGTATCGTTAAAGTCAAAGATGGTAACTATCAATTGGTATTGACCGCCAGTGAAGGTCTGGCCAATAAAATGACCATATCTGTTGAGGGTGACAGTAAATTAAATGATCTGCTGGCTTATGACAGCAAGACCAACACCGGGAATATGAAGGAACTGGTTAACGCGCAAAATGCACAGCTAAACGTTAACGGTATCGATATTGAACGTTCAAGTAACAAAATTACCGATGCTCCTCAGGGAGTGACTCTCGATTTGACCAAAAAAGTCACTGACGTCCGGGTCACGGTGACAAAAAGCAACGATAAAGCAACCGAAGCAATTAAAGGCTGGGTGGATTCATATAACTCCCTCATTGACACCTTTAACACCCTGACAAAATATAAAGAAGTAGACCCAGGTGCTGAAGCACAAGATAAAAATAATGGTGCACTTCTCGGAGACAGCGTTGTACGTACAATTCAAAGCGGCATCCGCGCACAATTTGCAAACGGTGCCAGCGACAGTGCCTTCAAAACATTAAACGAGATCGGGATTAAGCAGGACGGCACGACGGGTAAGCTGAAAATTGATGATGATAAACTCAAAAAAGTCCTGAATGAAAATACAGCATCCGTACGTGAATTGCTGGTAGGCGATGGTAAAGAAACAGGAATTACCACCAAAATTGCCACCGAGGTAAAAGGTTACCTTGCCGATGATGGCATTATTGATAGCGCACAGGACAGTATTAACGCCACACTGAAAAAACTGACCAAACAGTATCTATCCGTCAGTGCCAGCATTGATGACACCGTGGCGCGTTACACTGCACAGTTTACGCAATTAGATACCATGATGAGCAAACTGAATAACACCAGTACCTATCTCAGCCAACAATTTACTGCAATGAGTAATTCCTGATCACGGAGGTCAGCATGTATACCGCGAGCGGCTCAAAAGCCTATGCACAAATTGGCGTCGAAAGCGCCGTAATGAGCGCCAGCCAGCAGCAGCTGGTCACCATGCTATTTGATGGAGTGCTAAGCGCACTGGTTAGAGCGCGCCTGTTTATGCAGGACAACAATCAGCAAGGCAAAGGCGTCTCTTTGTCAAAAGCGATCAACATCATTGAGAACGGACTTCGGGTGAGTCTTGATGAAGAGAGCAAAGACGAATTAACCCAAAACTTGATTGCTCTTTATAGCTATATGGTCAGGCGCTTGCTGCAAGCCAATTTACGCAACGATGTCTCCGCAGTCGAAGAAGTGGAAGCATTAATGCGTAATATTGCCGATGCCTGGAAAGAGTCGTTACTCTCCCCTTCTTTGATTCAGGACCCAGTCTGATGAACCATGCACCGCATTTATATTTCGCCTGGCAACAACTCGTCGAAAAAAGCCAGCTCATGTTACGCCTGGCAACGGAAGAACAATGGGACGAACTCATCGCCAGCGAAATGGCGTATGTGAATGCGGTGCAGGAGATTGCACATCTGACTGAAGAGATTGACCCGTCCACCACGATGCAGGAGCAGCTCCGCCCGATGCTGCGCCTGATTCTCGACAACGAAAGCAAGGTAAAGCAGTTATTACAGATTCGGATGGATGAACTGGCGAAACTGGTCGGTCAGTCATCGGTGCAAAAATCGGTGTTAAGTGCCTATGGCGATCAGGGCGGCTTTGTGCTGGCTCCGCAGGATAACCTCTTTTGAATCTGAATGAGTCGATGGCTCGCGAATAATCCGATTACGGCTACGCTTCTAATGTTCCCCTTGAATGGAGTCGAAGAATGCGTAATCCCACGCTGTTACAATGTTTTCACTGGTATTACCCGGAAGGCGGTAAGCTCTGGTCTGAATTGGCCGAGCGCGCCGACGGTTTTAATGATATTGGTATCAATATGGTCTGGTTGCCGCCCGCCTATAAAGGCGCATCGGGCGGGTATTCGGTCGGCTACGACTCCTATGATTTATTTGATTTAGGCGAGTTTGATCAGAAAGGCAGCATCCCTACTAAATATGGCGATAAAGCACAACTGCTGGCCGCCATTGACGCCCTGAAACGTAATGACATTGCGGTGCTGTTGGACGTGGTAGTCAACCACAAAATGGGCGCGGATGAAAAAGAAGCTATTCGCGTGCAGCGTGTAAATGCTGACGACCGTACGCAAATTGATGAAGAAATCATTGAGTGCGAAGGCTGGACGCGTTACACGTTCCCCGCCCGTGCCGGGCAATACTCACAGTTTATCTGGGATTTCAAATGTTTTAGCGGTATCGACCATATCGAAAACCCTGATGAAGATGGCATATTTAAAATTGTTAACGACTACACCGGCGAAGGCTGGAACGATCAGGTTGATGATGAATTAGGTAATTTCGATTATCTGATGGGCGAGAATATCGATTTTCGCAATCATGCCGTGACGGAAGAGATTAAATACTGGGCGCGCTGGGTGATGGAACAAACGCAATGCGACGGTTTTCGTCTTGATGCGGTCAAACATATTCCAGCCTGGTTTTATAAAGAGTGGATCGAACACGTACAGGAAGTTGCGCCAAAGCCGCTGTTTATTGTGGCAGAGTACTGGTCGCATGAAGTCGATAAACTGCAAACGTATATTGATCAGGTGGAAGGCAAAACCATGCTGTTCGATGCGCCGCTGCAGATGAAATTCCATGAAGCATCGCGCATGGGGCGCGACTACGACATGACGCAGATTTTCACGGGTACATTAGTGGAAGCCGATCCTTTCCACGCCGTAACCCTCGTAGCCAACCACGACACCCAACCGTTGCAAGCCCTCGAAGCACCGGTCGAACCGTGGTTTAAACCGCTGGCATATGCTCTAATTTTGTTGCGGGAAAATGGCGTTCCTTCGGTATTCTATCCGGACCTCTACGGTGCGCATTACGAAGATGTCGGTGGTGACGGGCAAACCTATCCGATAGATATGCCAATAATCGAACAGCTTGATGAGTTAATTCTCGCCCGTCAGCGTTTCGCCCACGGTGTACAGACGTTATTTTTCGACCATCCGAACTGCATTGCCTTTAGCCGCAGTGGCACCGACGAATATCCCGGCTGCGTGGTGGTCATGTCGAACGGAGATGATGGCGAAAAAACCATTCATTTAGGAGAGAATTACGGCAATAAAACCTGGCGTGATTTTCTTGGGAACCGGCAAGAGAGTGTAGTAACCGACGAAAACGGCGAAGCGACCTTCTTTTGCAACGGCGGCAGCGTTAGCGTGTGGGTTATCGAAGAGGTGATTTAAATTCATCCCCGGCAGCAAGCCGGGGAGATTTCATTACGGCAGTGGCGTCGGTAGCGGCGCTTTATCCAGCGCGGCGGCACACTCTGCCGTCGGGCGATCCACACGCTCCATCGTCATACCATCGTACTCAATGGTGTTACCGTCACGCTCAACCTCGTACAGCTCACGTTTTACGGTAACGTTAGTGAGATCATCAGACATCAATGTCAACTTACCCGGCACGGCAATCACCCGCTGCCACTGACGGCAATCCAGAGTATCGCCCGCTTTAGTGACAATCAGGCTGCCTATCGCTTCCGGGCTGACCAGCGCACGTTGCGGCCCTTTGGTCTGCCAGTAGCCCGCCAGCCAGTCCGGCGCGGGGGTTTTCACGACATTGTTATAGTTTTCGACTTCGGCACAGCCCGCCAGCAACATGAGCGCGCCTGCAATTGCGAGTTTTTTCATCATTCGTCCTGCATGAGAAGAAAAGAGGATTGTGGCATTAAAGCCCTGATGTCGCCAGCCTTTCCAGGTTCAGAGAGAAATTTGATCTAACTATTATTTTTGTGAATTATTACCCCGAAAATAAATTTGCATGGTGTATGATTCGCGACTCTTGTTTCAAACCTTCTGAGTTCAGAGGCTACATTCATGTCATGGCAGCAATTCAAACACGCCTGGTTGATTAAATTCTGGGCGCCCATCCCCGCGGTCATCGCGGCGGGTATTCTCTCCACTTACTATTTTGGCATTACTGGCACCTTTTGGGCTGTCACGGGTGAATTTACCCGTTGGGGCGGTCAGCTCCTGCAGCTGTTTGGCGTCCATGCTGAAGAGTGGGGTTATTTTAAAATTATCCATCTGGAAGGATCGCCATTAACCCGCATCGACGGGATGATGATCCTCGGTATGTTTGGCGGCTGCTTTGCCGCAGCGCTGTGGGCCAACAATGTCAAACTACGCATGCCGCGTAGCCGTATCCGCATTATGCAGGCCATCATTGGCGGCATTATCGCCGGTTTTGGCGCGCGTCTGGCAATGGGCTGTAACCTGGCGGCGTTCTTTACCGGCATTCCTCAGTTCTCGCTGCATGCCTGGTTCTTTGCCATCGCCACTGCCATTGGTTCATGGTTTGGCGCGCGCTTTACCCTGCTGCCCATCTTCCGTATTCCCGTGAAAATGCAGAAAGTTTCTGCCGTCTCACCGCTGACGCAAAAACCGGATCAGGCGCGGCGTCGTTTTCGTCTCGGGATGCTGGTCTTTTTCGGCATGCTGGGCTGGGCGCTGCTCACGGCGATGAACCAACCCAAACTGGGGCTGGCAATGCTGTTTGGCGTCGGCTTTGGTTTACTGATTGAACGTGCGCAAATCTGCTTTACTTCGGCGTTCCGCGATATGTGGATCACCGGACGTACCCATATGGCGAAAGCAATCATTATTGGTATGGCGGTGAGTGCCATCGGGATCTTCAGTTACGTACAGTTAGGCGTTGAACCCAAAATCATGTGGGCGGGACCAAACGCGGTAATTGGTGGTTTACTGTTTGGTTTTGGCATCGTGCTGGCTGGCGGCTGCGAAACCGGCTGGATGTACCGCGCGGTAGAAGGCCAGGTGCACTACTGGTGGGTCGGTCTGGGCAATGTGATCGGCTCAACGATTCTGGCGTATTACTGGGATGATTTCGCTCCGGCGCTGGCCACCGACTGGGACAAAATCAACCTGCTGAAAACCTTTGGTCCGATGGGTGGCCTGCTGGTGACATATTTGCTGTTGTTTACTGCGCTGATGTTGATTATCGGCTGGGAAAAACGCTTCTTCCGCCGTGCGGCACCGCAGACTGCTAAGGAGATCGCATGAAAAATATCGTTCCTGATTACCGCCTTGATATGGTGGGTGAACCCTGCCCTTATCCGGCAGTCGCAACTCTTGAGGCGATGCCGCAGTTAAAAAAAGGGGAAATCCTGGAAGTGATGAGCGACTGTCCACAGTCGATCAATAATATTCCACTGGATGCGCGTAATCACGGCTATACGGTGCTGGATATTCAGCAAGACGGGCCGACCATTCGTTATTTAATTCAGAAGTAATCCCTCATTCCCGCTGTGGCCCACAGCGGGAACATCGTTGCCTCTGACACATAGATTTTACCCGCCCCCTCTCCTATTCTTTTCAGTATGATCTCAGGAGGTTTCTATGTGTGGACGCTTTGCCCAATCCCAAACGCGTGAAGATTACCTTGCGCTTCTCGCGGAAGATATTGAACGCGATATTCCCTTCGATCCCGAACCCATTGGCAGATACAACGTCGCGCCGGGAACCAAAGTTCTTCTGCTCAGTGAACGTGATGAACACCTTCATCTGGATCCGGTTTTCTGGGGATATGCTCCCGGATGGTGGGATAAACCGCCGCTGATTAACGCCCGCGTAGAAACTGCGGCCACCAGTCGTATGTTTAAACCGCTCTGGCAACATGGTCGGGCAATCTGTTTTGCCGATGGCTGGTTTGAGTGGAAAAAAGAAGGCGACAAAAAACAGCCTTATTTTATCTATCGCGCTGATGGACAACCTGTTTTTATGGCCGCGATAGGTAGCACACCGTTTGAGCGTGGTGACGAAGCCGAAGGATTTTTAATTGTCACTGCTGCAGCAGACCAGGGTCTGGTAGATATTCATGACCGCCGCCCGCTGGTTCTGTCGCCAGAAGCTGCACAGGAATGGATGCGGCAAGAGATTGGCGGTAAAGAAGCATCAGAAATTGCTACCAACGGCTGTGTGCCAGCAAACCAGTTCACCTGGCACCCGGTATCGCGCGCGGTAGGTAATGTCAAAAACCAGGGCGCGGAGTTAATTCAACCTGTTTGTTGACATCCTCCACGCCCTGAAGGACGAGGATCCCTGCTACGTTCAGGCTGTCGCCTGAATCATTTCGGTGGGTTCCTGCTTCAACGGGCGGCCTGACTGCACCATCTCTCCACAGGCAAGAACGGCGTGCCCCGCCGCTAAAATGTTACGAGCGCCATTTACATCGGCGTTCGCTGTATATCCACATACCTGGCATCTGAATTTACTTTGTGACAGGCGGTTCTCTTTCGCTGTATGACCACAGTACGCGCAACGCTGGCTTGTATACGCTGGCGGAACAGCAAGCACCTGACCGCCACGCCAGAGCTGCTTGTACTCAAGCTGGCGGTGCATTTCATACCAGCCCTGATCCAGTATCGAACGGTTTAAACCTGATTTTGCCCGGACATTGCGCCCCGGCTGGCTGACCGTACCCGCTGCTGACTTTGACATGTTGCTGACCTTCAAATCCTCAATGACTATCATTGCGTGGTTTTTGCTGACGGCCGTTGTGACTTTGTGAAGGTAGTCCCTGCGGATATTTGCGATACAGGAATGCAGTCGCTGTATTTTGCGTTTCTGCTTCTGCCAGTTGTTGCTGAATTTGACCTTGCGGCTTAACTGTCGCTGAAGTCTCGCCAGCGTCTTCTGGTTTTTCTGAAAACTGTTTACAGGCTCAAAGACTGTGCCATCTGACAGCGTGGCGAGTTTAGCCACGCCAGCATCCAGCCCGACCATTGATGCTGAAGGGTGAGCCGGAGTGGATACTTCACTTTCTGTCTGAATACTGATGTACCACTTACCGCAGGACTGGCTGACAGTGACATTTTTCACAACACCCGTGACCTGACGGCTGTTCCGGTAGCGCATCCAGCCCAGTTTCGGCAGAAAAATACGGCTGTTTTCCTGATCGAGCTTAACGCCCTGCGGGTAGCGGAATGCATCATTCTGTCCCCGCTTTTTGAATCGGGGAAAAGCAGCCCGCTTCCGGAAGAAGTTTTTGTAAGCCCGCTCAAGGTCTTTCAGTGACTGTTGCAATGGCTGTGAGGGAGAATCTTTAAGCCATTGCGTTTCAGTGGCATTTTTCCACTCAACCAGCCAGGAAGCCATTTTCCCGTAAGGGATGTATTTATTACCGGCCTCATGATTCTCATTCTGACGTGCCAGAGCACGATTGAAAACGAAACGACATGCGCCTGCGAAGCGCCTCATTTCACACTCCTGTTGACCACCTGGTCTTAACTGGAATTTAAATGCCTGTAATCGTTTCACAGGTCAAATGATACTTTGGTCTGTGAATAAAGAAACCGATATCCGGCGTGGAAGGCATTGTGTTTTCCTGAAGCATGTTCACCTGGTCTTTGTCACCAGATACCGACGCCAGATTTTTTGACGCGACAGAAAAACTACGCACTTACTTTTCAAATGTATGTGCTTATTTTGAAGCTGAACTGGTTGAAATGGATGGCGAACCAGATCACGTCCATTTGTTAATTAACTAACCTCCCAAACTGGCGATATCCAGTCTGGTAAACAGCCTCAAAGGCGTATCGGGTAGGTTACTGCGACGAGATCGACCAGATATTGCAGTCAGGTATTACTACAAAGGCGTTTTGTGGAGTCCTGGCTATTTTGCCAGTAGCTGCGGAGGTGCGCCAATATCCGTCATCCGCCAATACATTGAACAACAGCAAACACCTGGTCAGGTGGAAAACCGCACCTTATATCCCCGCCCTGAAGGATGGGGTTTTACGGCGCACCGGATAAGCCTGGAGATTATCTACACCAGCATGGACATCATTGTACTATGCCCCGTACATGCCCCATCACATCCTCAACATCAAAGTATTAGAGCCTTGCAAACCATTATGCGTCTCAGTTTGTCTCATCTATCTTACGCAAAAAAAAATAGAACTAATATCAAGCGGCGCTATATTGCGTATTAAATAAAACCACCTCAATTACATTAATAAATCCAAACAAACATCATGCAAATAATTTCCATGGTTATTTCTAGGCTATTTAAATTAAATAAATTATGAGTCAATCATAAATAACAACCTTTAATATGATTTGACTACCAAATTTATATTCGTTCACAAAATAGTCATGCATTGTGTGCAATAGAAACAGTTCAGATAAAGATAGGGATCTACTTCACAATTTAAATGAGAAACTAAAACTTACATCTTGAAATAATCTCATTGATTGGATGAATATTTATAGTGCAGTGACATCATTTTTAAATAATAGTTCAAATAAAAGGGCTCACGATGAAAAAATTAACAGTGGCAATTTCTGCTGTAGCTGCATCTTAACGTATAAACCAGATTTAATAACAACGAACTAGATTTAATAACAACGATATCCGTACCTATCCGGATATCTAATGTCATAAGCATCCCTTTAATTATCCCCTCAACCTCTTGTAACTTTCCCACTCTTGAACTCCACATAGTCCAAACGCCGGATGCAAAAAAATCACACGTGCATTTCTGAAATTGTGATGGAGGAAGATAGTATCAATTATATGTGCTTATAAACGTCCCCGATTAGCGCAGAAGTCACCGGATTGTTCAGGCTCCAATAGGTTGAGTATGCTGTATTTATTTTCCAAAATAAAAATCGATGCTGTTGCTCCTTCATAAAATACTTTTACTCTCTGGACGCTTTTCTTAGCTCTCTTGGTGTTATCTTAAAACGATTATGGAACCTTTCAGTAAAACGAGAAGGACACTTGTAACCATTTTCCCTGGCAATCTCGCTGATGGGTTTTACTGTCGTTTGTATAGCAGACAACGCATTATTTAACCTCACGTCGTCCAATATACTTTGAAAACTTACTCCCTCGCTTGCCAGACGGCGATGCAATGTGGAAACAGAAATGTAGAGATATCTCGCTACCTTGTTTGCTGTCCATTTTGTTCCAGGTTCGGATAGCATTAGGTTATAACAACGACTTATTAATGATTGTTTACTATCTGATAAAAGTAAACAATTAACATGATGTGCTCCTAATGAAAGTAGAACGCCCATTGCTAAGTGTTCCTGAATTTGCGTTGAGAAACCTCGGGAAATAGATGTTTTTAGTTGCTCCCAACAATATATTAACTCGGGATTCTGAGGTAAGCAGAAACCTGTCGTGTTACGAATTTGATCGGTTATCGCATAAAGATTTTGGAACTTTTCAATTAGATCAATGGGATAATAAAGCATTTCTGCAAGATAAAGACCTGCTTCTGGGTAATTCGCAATATAAAATTCATATCCACAGGGAAATAATATTATCTGATTATTATCAACAGTTAGACTATGCGTCTCCCAATTGATAACTTTTTTTCCCTGACGGATACGACATAAAGCTGGCATAAGAGGCTTAACCCTGTGAATCTCATGATGTTTATGCATCCGTATTTCTTCAATCTTTAGGTTAGTCCTATCTTTTGCCAGCATACTCTTATCCTACTTTACCTCATAAACGGGTATTATCTCAGCGGTTGCAATTTTATTGGCATTAAGCATATAACCAACTAACGCTCCGCTGGAATTAGAATCCACAGGAATCTTATCAGTTTTTAGAGCCCATATTTTAAACTGGTAATGATGGGGTTTATCTCCTTTGGGAGGACATGCTCCACCAAATCCCGCATAGCCAAAATCATTTCGGCCTTGGACAGCACCAGTCGGAAGTTTTGTACCATCACGTCTTCCTGCATCAGCGGGCAAATATGTTACCGTTGCTGGAATATTAGCAACAGTCCAGTGCCACCATCCGCTGCCTGTAGGCGCATCTGGATCATACACAGTTACGGCAAAGCTTTTGGTGCCTTCTGGAGCACCAGACCAGGTTAATGAGGGCGATGTATTACCCCCCTCACACCCAAATCCAGAAAATACATGAGACGTTGTAAGTTGCTCTCCTGTTTTTATTTCATTACTAGTGACCTGAAATGCTGCGGCCTGCGCAGAAAATGTTATGAATGCCAATACACTTGAAACGATAAGTTTTTTCATAAAAACCTCTTTGTTGTGACCTATCGTTATTTTATTTGATGTGCATTGATCTCATTATGCAAAAAGGCGCAATGATCGCGCAAATGCAATCATAATTATAAAGTTGCCCCGAACATTAGCCATAATATGCACAAATCAGATTCCTGTTATCTCAAGGATGATTATTTTTTAATGCGGTGCGCTTCGTGACAACAAGTTAATGACTAACACACCGGCACAAATCAACATCATGCCTATGATGGCTGGCAAGTCCAGTCGTTGGCCAAAAAATCCCCAGGAAAGCAAACTAATCAGAACGATACCGACTCCTGACCAGATAGCATAAGCAATCCCTGTAGGTATATAAGCCAGTGTCTGAGCTAATAACCAAAATGATGCACAATAGCAAATAATTGTGCCAACAGAGGGCCATAACCGTGTAAACCCCTCTGAAAACTTCATTAAGGTTGTACCAATGACCTCTGCAAGTATTGCGCCACCAAGATAAATATAAGGGTTCATAGCATATTCTTTCCTGTTCATACTGGAGAGAATTGTACTACAGTTTGAACACAACTCACCGTTTTCATCCTGGTGTATGTGTATCCAGGGGGCTCTGGCGTGGCAAGAGATAAAGGCAGGAACAATAATGATCAGAAGGAACCCCAGGCTAACAAAAGAGTTCACTCTTCCTATGAGCAAAGCGAAGACAAAACATGTTATCGCGTTTACGGATCGTGGATGGCAGAAAACTTTCAGGATCAGGTATCCATTTTAAACCAGAAATTGAGTGAGTTTGCCCCATCCATGCCCCAAGCGGTGAGATTGGAAGTAATTAACAACAGGTTACAAAACCTACACCTGCATGGACATCACTTCCTGATACGCCGCCACCAGCTTATTACGCACCTGAATCCCCATTTGCATAGAAACTGAGGCTTTTTGCATATCGGTCATCACATCGTTTAACGCCACGCCGGGTTCACCGAGGGTGAATTTTTCTGCCTGCGTGCGGGCAGCTGTTTGTGTATCGCTAATGCGATCGAGCGCGGCGTGCAGCTGCCCGGCAAAACTAATGGTCGGTTGCGGCAGTGAATCCTGCGCACGCGCACTCATCGCCGTAGCCTGTAACTGGCTGATAACCCCTTCAATCCCCTGTATCGCTGACATTTTCGTCTCCTGGATAATTTCTGGTAGCAAAGCCTACCAGTAAGTCAATAAGACAAAGGCGCTAAATAGCAACAAAAAAACGGGTTTATTGGCGGATAGAAAAAAACGAAAGCACAAATAATTGCAGCGTCAATTTTTCGAGTTTGCTGACCCGGGAGTGAGTCTTGTTCCACTTTGCCAATAACGCCGTCCATAATCAGCCACGAGGTGCGCGATGAATGCGACTGCAGCCCAGACAAAATCTCTTGAGTGGCTTAATCGCCTGCGTGCGAATCCGAAAATTCCATTGATTGTTGCCGGTTCCGCGGCAGTGGCGGTCATGGTCGCACTGATCCTGTGGGCGAAAGCCCCCGACTACCGCACATTATTCAGCAATCTTTCCGATCAGGATGGTGGCGCAATTGTCAGCCAACTGACGCAAATGAATATTCCTTACCGCTTCAGCGAAGCCAGCGGCGCTATTGAAGTTCCGGCAGAGAAAGTTCACGAACTGCGTCTGCGCCTGGCACAACAAGGTTTGCCCAAAGGCGGCGCGGTCGGTTTCGAACTACTCGATCAGGAAAAGTTTGGTATCAGCCAGTTCAGCGAACAGGTGAATTATCAGCGGGCGCTGGAAGGCGAGCTTTCTCGTACCATCGCAACTATCGGCCCGGTAAAAGGGGCGCGCGTACATCTGGCAATGCCGAAACCGTCTTTATTCGTCCGTGAACAAAAATCCCCTTCTGCATCGGTGACGGTAAATCTGTTACCCGGCCGCGCACTCGATGAAGGGCAAATTAGCGCCATTGTGCATCTGGTTTCCAGCGCCGTTGCTGGTCTGCCGCCGGGAAACGTCACGCTGGTGGATCAGGGCGGACATCTGTTAACCCAGTCCAATACCAGCGGGCGCGATCTTAATGATGCTCAGTTGAAATATGCCAGCGATGTCGAAGGCCGTATTCAGCGGCGTATTGAAGCAATCCTGTCGCCTATTGTTGGTAACGGTAATATTCACGCCCAGGTCACGGCGCAGCTGGACTTCGCCAGTAAAGAACAAACGGAAGAACAGTATCGCCCTAACGGTGATGAATCTCATGCGGCGCTTCGTTCACGCCAGCTTAATGAGAGCGAGCAAAGCGGTTCCGGTTATCCGGGCGGCGTACCGGGGGCGTTGTCGAATCAACCGGCACCTGCGAATAACGCGCCAATCAGCACGCCTCCGGCAAATCAAAATAACCGCCAGCAGCAGGCGAGCACCACCAGCAATAGCGGGCCGCGTAGCACACAGCGGAATGAAACCAGTAACTACGAAGTCGATCGCACCATTCGTCATACCAAAATGAACGTGGGCGATGTGCAACGTCTGTCAGTCGCGGTAGTGGTGAATTACAAAACCTTGCCAGACGGTAAACCATTGCCTCTCAGCAACGAACAGATGAAGCAAATTGAAGATCTGACCCGCGAGGCGATGGGCTTTTCTGAAAAACGCGGTGACTCGCTCAATGTCGTTAACTCGCCGTTCAATAGCAGTGACGAAAGCGGCGGAGAACTGCCGTTCTGGCAACAGCAAGCGTTTATCGATCAGTTGCTGGCTGCCGGTCGCTGGTTGCTGGTACTGCTGGTGGCGTGGCTGCTGTGGCGGAAAGCGGTACGCCCGCAGTTAACACGTCGCGCCGAGGCGATGAAAGCTGTACAGCAACAGGCGCAGGCCCGTGAGGAAGTGGAAGATGCGGTGGAAGTCCGCCTGAGCAAAGACGAACAACTCCAACAACGACGCGCTAACCAACGTCTGGGGGCAGAAGTCATGAGCCAGCGTATCCGTGAAATGTCTGATAACGATCCGCGCGTGGTGGCGCTGGTCATTCGCCAGTGGATAAATAACGATCATGAGTAACCTGACAGGCACCGATAAAAGCGTCATCCTGCTGATGACCATTGGCGAAGACCGGGCGGCAGAGGTGTTCAAGCACCTCTCCCAGCGCGAAGTGCAAACCCTGAGCGCTGCAATGGCGAACGTCACGCAGATCTCCAACAAGCAGCTAACCGATGTGCTGGCGGAGTTTGAGCAAGAAGCTGAACAGTTTGCCGCACTGAATATCAACGCCAACGATTATCTGCGTTCGGTATTGGTCAAAGCTCTGGGTGAGGAACGTGCCGCCAGCCTGCTGGAAGATATTCTCGAAACTCGCGATACCGCCAGCGGTATTGAAACGCTCAACTTTATGGAGCCGCAGAGTGCCGCCGATCTGATTCGCGATGAGCATCCGCAAATTATCGCCACCATTCTGGTGCATCTGAAGCGCGCCCAGGCCGCCGATATTCTGGCGTTGTTCGATGAACGTCTGCGCCACGACGTGATGTTGCGTATCGCCACCTTTGGCGGCGTGCAGCCAGCCGCGCTGGCGGAACTGACCGAAGTACTGAATGGCTTGCTCGACGGTCAGAATCTCAAGCGCAGCAAAATGGGCGGCGTGAGAACGGCAGCCGAAATTATCAACCTGATGAAAACTCAGCAGGAAGAAGCCGTTATTACCGCCGTGCGCGAATTCGACGGCGAGCTGGCGCAAAAAATTATCGACGAGATGTTCCTGTTCGAAAATCTGGTGGATGTCGACGATCGCAGCATTCAGCGTCTGTTGCAGGAAGTGGATTCCGAATCGCTGTTGATCGCGCTGAAAGGGGCCGAGCAGCCACTGCGCGAGAAATTCCTGCGCAATATGTCGCAGCGTGCCGCCGATATTCTGCGCGACGATCTCGCCAACCGTGGTCCGGTGCGTCTGTCGCAGGTGGAAAACGAACAGAAAGCGATTCTGCTGATTGTGCGCCGCCTTGCCGAAACTGGCGAGATGGTAATTGGCAGCGGCGAGGATACCTATGTCTGATAATCTGCCGTGGAAAACCTGGACGCCGGACGATCTCGCGCCACCACAGGCAGAGTTTGTGCCCATGGTCGAGCCGGAAGAAACCATCATTGAAGAGGCCGAACCCAGCCTTGAGCAGCAACTGGCGCAACTGCAAATGCAGGCCCATGAGCAAGGTTATCAGGCGGGGATTGCCGAAGGTCGCCAGCAAGGTCATGAGCAGGGCTATCAGGAAGGACTGGCCCGGGGGCTGGAGCAAGGTCTGGCAGAGGCGAAGTCTCAACAAGCGCCAATTCATGCCCGGATGCAGCAACTGGTCAGCGAATTTCAAACTACCCTTGATGCGCTTGATAGTGTGATTGCTTCGCGCCTGATGCAGATGGCGCTGGAGGCGGCACGTCAGGTGATCGGTCAGACGCCAACAGTGGATAACTCGGCACTGATCAAACAGATCCAACAGTTGTTGCAGCAAGAACCGTTATTCAGCGGTAAACCACAGCTGCGCGTGCACCCGGATGATCTGCAACGTGTGGATGATATGCTCGGCGCAACCTTAAGTTTGCATGGCTGGCGCTTGCGGGGCGATCCCACACTCCATCCTGGCGGCTGTAAAGTCTCCGCCGATGAAGGCGATCTCGACGCCAGTGTCGCCACTCGCTGGCAAGAACTCTGCCGTCTGGCAGCACCAGGAGTGGTGTAATGACCACGCGCCTGACTCGCTGGCTAACCACGCTGGATAACTTTGAAGCCAAAATGGCGCAGTTGCCTACGGTACGTCGCTACGGGCGATTAACCCGCGCTACCGGGCTGGTGCTGGAAGCCACCGGATTACAATTGCCGCTCGGCGCAACCTGTGTCATTGAACGCCAGAACGGCACTGAAACGCACGAAGTAGAAAGCGAAGTCGTTGGCTTTAACGGTCAACGGCTGTTTTTAATGCCGCTGGAGGAAGTCGAAGGTGTCCTGCCCGGCGCGCGGGTTTATGCCAAAAACATTTCGGCTGAAGGACTGCAAAGCGGCAAGCAGTTGCCGCTCGGTCCGGCGTTATTAGGTCGCGTTCTGGACGGCAGCGGTAAGCCGCTCGATGGCCTGCCCTCCCCCGATACGACGGAAACCGGTGCGCTGATTACCCCGCCATTTAACCCGTTGCAACGTACACCGATTGAACATGTGCTGGACACCGGCGTGCGCCCAATCAATGCCCTGCTTACCGTTGGGCGCGGGCAGCGTATGGGGCTGTTTGCCGGATCTGGCGTTGGTAAAAGTGTGCTGCTGGGGATGATGGCCCGTTACACCCGCGCCGATGTCATTGTCGTGGGTTTGATTGGTGAACGTGGGCGTGAAGTAAAAGATTTTATTGAGAATATCCTCGGTGCTGAAGGGCGTGCACGCTCAGTAGTGATTGCCGCTCCGGCGGATGTTTCTCCTCTCCTGCGAATGCAGGGTGCCGCCTATGCCACGCGCATTGCCGAAGATTTTCGCGATCGTGGTCAGCATGTGTTGCTGATTATGGACTCCCTCACCCGCTACGCGATGGCCCAGCGTGAAATTGCGCTGGCGATTGGCGAACCACCCGCCACTAAAGGTTATCCCCCGTCGGTGTTTGCCAAATTACCGGCACTGGTCGAGCGTGCCGGAAATGGCATTAGCGGCGGCGGCTCGATTACCGCGTTTTATACCGTGCTCACCGAGGGCGATGACCAGCAGGACCCCATTGCCGACTCCGCGCGGGCAATCCTCGACGGTCACATTGTGCTGTCTCGCCGACTGGCGGAAGCCGGGCACTATCCGGCTATCGATATTGAAGCGTCGATCAGCCGCGCAATGACGGCGTTGATCAGTGAGCAACATTACGCGCGAGTGCGCACATTCAAACAGCTGTTGTCGAGTTTTCAGCGTAACCGCGATCTGGTTAGCGTCGGCGCGTATGCCAAAGGCAGTGATCCGATGCTCGATAAAGCCATCGCCCTGTGGCCGCAGCTGGAGGGCTATTTACAACAAGGCATTTTTGAACGTGCGGACTGGGAAGCGTCTCTCCAGGGGCTGGAGCGTATTTTCCCGACAGTGTCATAACCCAGGAGATAACGGCAGATGGCAGAACATGGCGCGCTGGCGACCCTGAAAGATCTGGCAGAAAAAGAGGTAGAGGATGCCGCGCGCCTGCTGGGTGAAATGCGTCGCGGGTGTCAGCAGGCGGAAGAACAGCTCAAAATGCTGATCGATTATCAGAATGAATATCGCAATAACCTCAACAGCGATATGAGTGCCGGGATGACCAGCAACCGCTGGATCAACTATCAGCAGTTTATCCAGACGTTGGAAAAAGCCATTACTCAGCATCGCCAGCAACTTAATCAGTGGACGCAGAAAGTTGACATTGCCCTGAACAGCTGGCGAGAAAAGAAACAACGTTTGCAGGCCTGGCAGACACTGCAGGAACGGCAATCCACGGCGGCACTGCTTGCAGAAAACCGCCTCGATCAGAAAAAGATGGATGAGTTCGCCCAGCGCGCCGCCATGAGGAAACCTGAATGATTCGCTTAGCGCCCTTGATTACCGCCGACGTTGACACCACCACATTGCCTGGCGGCAAAGCCAGCGATGCTGCACAAGATTTTCTCGCGTTGTTGAGCGAAGCATTAGCAGGCGAGACAACTACCGACAAAGCGGCCCCCCAGGTGCTGGTGGCAACAGATAAGCCCACGACAAAAGGCGAGCTGCTGATCAGCGATATTGTTTCCGACGCGCAACAAGCGGATTTACTGATCCCTGTGGATGAAACACTGCCTGTCATCAACGTCGAACAATCCACATCAACACCGTTAACCACCGCTCAGACGATGACGTTGGCTGCGGTGGCTGACAAAAATACGACAAAAGACGAAAAAGCGGATGATCTGAATGAAGACGTCACCGCAAGCCTGAGCGCCCTTTTTGCGATGTTGCCGGGTTTTGACAATACGCCCAAAGTGACTGATGTGCCGTCAACCGTGTTACCGGCAGAGAAACCAACGCTCTTCACAAAACTGACTTCTGCGCAACTCACAACAGCACAGCCTGATGATGCCCCCGGCACGCCAGCTCAGCCATTAACACCGCTGGTAGCAGAAGCCCAGAGTAAAGCGGAAGTCATCAGCACACCGTCACCGGTGACCGCTGCCGCCAGCCCGCTAATTACTCCACACCAGACACAGCCACTGCCCACCGTCGCCGCGCCTGTTTTGAGTGCACCGCTGGGTTCTCACGAATGGCAACAATCATTAAGCCAGCATATTTCGCTATTCACCCGCCAGGGGCAACAAAGTGCAGAGTTGCGTCTGCACCCGCAGGATTTAGGTGAAGTGCAAATCTCCCTCAAAGTGGATGATAACCAGGCACAAATCCAGATGGTTTCACCGCATCAGCATGTACGCGCCGCGCTGGAAGCAGCGCTTCCGGTACTGCGTACGCAGCTGGCCGAAAGTGGCATTCAGTTAGGGCAAAGCAACATCAGTGGCGAAAGCTTTAGTGGTCAGCAGCAGGCCGCTTCCCAACAACAGCAAAGCCAACGCACAGTAAACCATGAACCTCTGGCGGGGGAAGACGACGATACGCTTCCGGTTCCCGTCTCTATACAAGGGCGCGTAACAGGCAACAGCGGCGTTGATATTTTCGCCTAACGTCAGAGGTAGCACCGTAATCCGCGTCTTTTCCCCGCTTTGTTGCGCTCAAGACGCAGGATAATTAGCCGATAAGCAGTAGCGACACAGGAAGACCGCAACACATGACTGATTACGCGATAAGCAAGAAAAGCAAGCGATCGCTTTGGATCCCGATTCTGGTATTCATTACCCTCGCGGCCTGTGCCAGCGCAGGTTACAGCTACTGGCATTCGCATCAGGTTGCCGCTGACGACAAAGCGCAGCAACGCGTCGTACCCTCCCCGGTCTTCTACGCGCTGGATACCTTCACGGTCAATTTGGGCGATGCGGATCGCGTGCTTTATATCGGCGTAACCCTGCGCCTGAAAGATGAAGCTACCCGCTCGCGGCTGAGTGAGTATTTGCCGGAAGTCCGTAGCCGTTTGCTGTTACTGTTTTCGCGTCAGGATGCTGCCGTACTGGCGACAGAAGAAGGCAAGAAAAACCTGATTGCCGAGATTAAAACCACGCTTTCCACCCCGCTTGTTGCCGGGCAACCGAAACAGGATGTCACCGACGTGCTGTATACCGCTTTTATTCTGCGATAACGACATGGGCGATAGTATTCTTTCTCAAGCTGAAATTGATGCGCTGTTGAATGGTGACAGCGAAGTCAAAGACGAACCGACAGCCAGTGTTAGCGGCGAAAGTGACATTCGTCCGTACGATCCGAATACCCAACGACGGGTTGTGCGCGAACGTTTGCAGGCGCTGGAAATCATTAATGAGCGCTTTGCCCGCCATTTTCGTATGGGGCTGTTCAACCTGCTGCGTCGTAGCCCGGATATAACCGTCGGGGCCATCCGCATTCAGCCGTACCATGAATTTGCCCGCAACCTGCCGGTGCCGACCAACCTGAACCTTATCCATCTGAAACCGCTGCGCGGCACTGGGCTGGTGGTGTTCTCACCGAGTCTGGTGTTTATCGCCGTGGATAACCTGTTTGGCGGCGATGGACGCTTCCCGACCAAAGTGGAAGGTCGCGAGTTTACCCATACCGAACAGCGCGTCATCAACCGCATGTTGAAACTGGCGCTTGAAGGCTATAGCGACGCATGGAAGGCGATTAATCCGCTGGAAGTTGAGTACGTGCGTTCGGAAATGCAGGTGAAATTTACCAATATCACCACCTCGCCGAACGACATTGTGGTTAACACGCCGTTCCATGTGGAGATTGGCAACCTGACCGGCGAATTTAATATCTGCCTGCCATTCAGCATGATCGAGCCGCTACGGGAATTGTTGGTTAACCCGCCGCTGGAAAACTCGCGTAATGAAGATCAGAACTGGCGCGATAACCTGGTGCGCCAGGTGCAGCATTCACAGCTGGAGCTGGTCGCCAACTTTGCCGATATCTCGCTACGCCTGTCGCAGATTTTAAAACTGAAACCCGGCGACGTCCTGCCGATAGAAAAACCCGATCGCATCATCGCCCATGTTGACGGCGTCCCGGTGCTGACCAGTCAGTACGGCACTCTCAACGGTCAATATGCGTTACGGATAGAACATTTGATTAACCCGATTTTAAATTCTCTGAACGAGGAACAGCCCAAATGAGTGACATGAATAATCCGGCCGATGACAACAACGGCGCAATGGACGATCTGTGGGCTGAAGCGTTGAGCGAACAAAAATCAACCAGCAGCAAAAGCGCTGCCGACGCGGTGTTCCAGCAATTTGGCGGTGGTGATGTCAGCGGAACGTTGCAGGATATCGACCTGATAATGGATATTCCGGTCAAGCTGACCGTCGAGCTGGGCCGCACACGAATGACCATCAAAGAGCTGTTGCGTCTGACGCAAGGGTCCGTCGTGGCGCTGGACGGTCTGGCGGGCGAACCACTGGATATTCTGATCAACGGTTATTTAATTGCCCAGGGCGAAGTGGTGGTCGTTGCCGATAAATATGGCGTGCGGATCACCGATATCATTACTCCGTCTGAGCGAATGCGCCGCCTGAGCCGTTAGTGATGAATAACCACGCTACTGTGCAATCTTCCGCGCCGGTTTCTGCTGCGCCACTGCTGCAGGTGAGCGGCGCACTCATCGCCATTATTGCCCTGATCCTCGCTGCTGCCTGGCTGGTAAAACGGTTGGGATTTGTCCCTAAACGCACTGGCGTTAACGGTCTGAAAATTAGCGCCAGTGCTTCGCTGGGCGCGCGTGAACGGGTTGTGGTGGTCGATGTGGAAGATGCACGGCTGGTGCTCGGCGTTACCGCAGGGCAAATCAATCTGCTGCATAAACTTCCCCCTTCAGCACCAACGGAAGAGATACCGCAGCCCGATTTTCAGTCGGTCATGAAAAACTTGCTTAAGCGTAGCGGGAGATCCTGATGCGTCGTTTGTTGTCTGTCGCCCCTGTCCTTCTCTGGCTGATTACGCCCCTCGCCTTCGCGCAACTGCCGGGTATCACCAGCCAGCCGCTGCCTGGCGGTGGACAAAGCTGGTCGCTCCCGGTGCAGACGCTGGTGTTCATCACCTCGTTGACGTTTATTCCGGCAATTTTACTGATGATGACCAGTTTCACCCGCATCATCATTGTTTTTGGTTTATTGCGTAACGCGCTGGGAACGCCCTCCGCGCCACCTAACCAGGTATTGCTGGGGCTGGCACTATTTTTGACCTTTTTTATTATGTCACCGGTGATCGACAAAATTTATGTCGATGCGTACCAGCCATTCAGCGAAGAGAAAATATCAATGCAGGAGGCGCTGGAAAAAGGGGCGCAGCCGCTACGTGAGTTTATGCTGCGTCAGACCCGTGAGGCAGATTTAGGGTTGTTTGCCAGACTAGCGAATACCGGCCCGTTGCAGGGACCTGAAGCCGTGCCGATGCGCATTTTGCTCCCGGCCTACGTGACCAGCGAGTTGAAAACCGCATTTCAGATAGGCTTCACGATTTTCATCCCTTTTTTGATTATCGACCTGGTGATTGCCAGCGTGTTGATGGCATTGGGGATGATGATGGTCCCCCCCGCCACCATTGCTCTGCCCTTTAAACTGATGCTGTTTGTACTGGTGGATGGCTGGCAATTGCTGGTCGGTTCGCTGGCGCAGAGCTTTTACAGCTAGAGAGGCAAAATGACACCTGAATCGGTCATGATGATGGGGACTGAAGCGATGAAAGTCGCGCTGGCACTGGCTGCCCCGCTGTTGCTGGTGGCGCTGGTCACGGGCCTTATCATCAGTATTTTGCAGGCCGCCACGCAGATCAACGAAATGACGCTGTCGTTTATTCCAAAAATCATCGCCGTATTTATTGCCATTATTATTGCCGGACCGTGGATGCTCAATCTGTTGCTGGATTACGTCCGCACCTTGTTCACTAACCTGCCGTATATCATCGGGTAGCCCGTACAATGATGCAGGTGACAAGCGATCAATGGCTTTCCTGGCTAAGTCTGTACTTCTGGCCGTTACTGCGCGTGCTGGCGCTCATTTCTAGCGCGCCAATTCTGAGCGAACGCAGCGTGCCGAAACGGGTAAAACTGGGTCTGGCAATGATGATCACGTTCGCTATTGCCCCATCATTACCTGCCAACGATGTTCCTGTTTTTTCGTTCTTTGCTCTGTGGCTGGCCGTGCAGCAGATCCTGATCGGCATTGCGCTTGGTTTTACCATACAATTTGCCTTTGCCGCTGTGCGAACCGCTGGCGAAATTATCGGTCTGCAAATGGGGCTGTCATTTGCGACGTTTGTCGATCCGGCCAGCCATCTCAATATGCCTGTTTTAGCGCGTATCATGGATATGCTGGCGTTACTACTGTTCCTGACATTTAACGGTCATTTATGGTTGATTTCACTGCTGGTCGATACCTTTCACACCCTGCCAATTGGTGGCGAACCGTTGAACAGCAATGCGTTTCTGGCACTCACCAAAGCAGGGAGTTTGATTTTCCTTAACGGGCTGATGCTGGCGTTACCGCTCATTACTCTGCTGCTGACACTGAATCTGGCATTAGGTTTACTTAATCGTATGGCCCCGCAATTATCCATTTTTGTTATTGGATTTCCATTAACTCTGACTGTCGGTATCTCTTTAATGGCGGCATTAATGCCGTTAATTGCACCTTTTTGCGAACATTTATTCAGTGAGATGTTTAATTTGCTGGCTGATATTATTAGTGAATTGCCATTAATATAATTCCGTAACGTTTATCATGTTATCCTAAGGATTATCCGAAAAATAATACCTGCGAACATCTTCCAGGATACTCCTGTGGCGAAATATTTGTTTTAAGCTCACTCACATATCGCAACATTTACTTTACTTTAAGACAATTCCAGGCAAATTATACAACACTTTACGGGATAGTAAGTCCGCCTGAAAAATCGCGAGAGTGGCGCATTAGGTGACCCATGTTGTTCCGTTTAGTCATGATGAAATATTCAGGTAAGGGGAATTATCGTTACGCATTGAGTGAGGGTATGCCATGTCAACGATTATTATGGATTTATGTAGTTACACCCGACTAGGTTTAACCGGGTATCTGTTGAGTAGAGGGGTTAAAAAAAGAGAAATCAACGACATTGAAACCGTTGATGACCTTGCCATAGCTTGTGATTCACAGCGCCCTTCAGTGGTGTTTATTAATGAGGACTGTTTCATCCATGATGCTTCTAACAGTCAGCACATCAAGCACATCATTAATCAACATCCCAATACGTTATTTATCGTTTTTATGGCAATTGCCAATGTTCATTTTGATGAATATCTATTGGTCAGAAAAAATTTATTGATAAGTTCTAAATCGATTAAACCGGAATCTCTCGACGATATCCTTGGCGATATTCTGAAAAAAGAGACAACGATAACCTCTTTTTTAAATATGCCGACGTTATCATTGAGCCGAACCGAATCGAGTATGTTGCGAATGTGGATGGCAGGTCAGGGAACGATTCAAATCTCTGACCAAATGAATATCAAAGCCAAGACCGTTTCATCGCATAAAGGTAATATTAAACGTAAGATCAAAACGCATAATAAACAGGTTATCTACCATGTCGTCCGACTGACGGATAATGTGACTAATGGTATTTTTGTCAACATGCGCTAACACATTCTGACTGGTGGTTTCCCACCAGTCAGGCTGAATAAGATTACTCTGCTTTCTCCACAAAGATACCGTCCTGATGCCCTGCTTCATAAAAGAACCAGATGCCGAGCGGGTAGTCTTCGAGCGAAACGAGGTACATTGAGCCTTCACTAAACTCCGCAACTGCCAGTACCTCGCCAGGACGACGCGGACCGCCATCCGTTTTGACTGTTACCCGATCATTCACCTTCATCGTTTTCCTCCTGTGGCTTTGTGCCAGTGTAGAACAATTTCGTTTTTCTGGCAGCGCCAGGCGCGCGCGAGTGCTGATTTTCTCGACGGTCTATACTTAAGAGATGCCAGGCGGACTTAACGACTGGCGGCAACAACAGAGTAACGGTTGCGAGGAAAGATGATGAAAACCGCAAAAGAGTACAGCGATACCGCAAAACGTGAGGTCAGCGTCGATGTCGATGCTCTGCTGGCGGCGATCAATGAAATTAGCGAAAGCGAAGTTCATCGCAGCCAGAACGATTCTGAACACGTTAGCGTCGATGGACGTGAATATCATACATGGCGTGAATTGGCGGATGCCTTCGAACTGGATATTCATGACTTCAGCGTCTCTGAAGTGAATCGTTGAATGCACAATAAAAAAATCCCGACCCTGAGGGGGTCGGGATGAAACTTGCTTAAGCAAGAAGCACTTAAAAAATTCGTTACACCAGGAAATCTGATGTGTTCATCACCTTATCCGCAATTTTTTTCGCTGACAAGAAAATATTCGCGATATGAATGATTAACGCTACTTATGAATAGAAATGTGACGTGCGTCACCCCTTGGTGGCTCTGGCGTCAACGGGATCGCTCCCGAAAAAATCATCTTTGATTATTTGTGCTGTTTTGAGAATCATCCTGGTAAGGGGAGAACTGCGCGACCATGTTTTCAATTCAACAACCACTACTGGTTTTTAGCGATCTTGATGGCACCCTGCTGGACAGTCATAGTTATGACTGGCAACCGGCTGCCCCCTGGCTCAGCCGTTTACGCGAAGCGAATGTTCCCGTCATTCTCTGTAGCAGTAAAACTTCAGCGGAAATGCTGTACTTGCAAAAAACGTTGGGGCTACAAGGGTTACCGCTGATTGCCGAAAATGGCGCAGTGATCCAGCTTGCTGAACAATGGCAGGATATAGACGGTTTTCCACGCATCATCTCAGGTATTAGCCATGGCGAAATCAGCCAGGTTTTAAATACGCTACGCGAGAAAGAACATTTTAAATTCACAACTTTTGATGATGTCGACGATGCAACCATCGCCGAATGGACGGGATTAAGCCGTAGCCAGGCGGCGCTGACGCAGCTGCATGAGGCGTCGGTAACGCTAATCTGGCGCGACAGTGACGAGCGTATGGCACAATTTACCGCTCGTCTGAACGAACTGGGCTTACAGTTTATGCAGGGTGCGCGCTTCTGGCACGTCCTGGATGCCTCTGCCGGAAAAGATCAGGCCGCCAACTGGATTATCGCGACCTATCAACAATTATCAGGCAAACGCCCAACCACACTTGGCCTGGGCGATGGGCCAAACGATGCGCCCTTACTGGAGGTAATGGATTACGCGGTGATTGTGAAAGGGCTAAACCGTGAAGGGGTGCATCTGCATGATGAGGATCCGACCCGCGTCTGGCGAACGCAGCGTGAAGGACCGGAAGGCTGGCGTGAAGGGCTGGACCATTTTTTCTCCGCTCGTTAAGCGTTATCGCTCGCGCATACCCGATTACGCCCGGCCTGTTTAGCGAGATAAAGCCGACGGTCAGCCAGTGACTGGAGTTGTTCAAAATCATAATCACCGGTTTCCTCGCTGCTACTTACCCCCAACGAGGCACTGATGCGTATCGTCGTACTCTTAGCAATCAACATCTCTTTTTCATTTAACTTCAGGCGAATACGTTCTGCGACTTCCGCAGCCTCCGTCAGACTCGCGCCTGGCAGAATCACACAAAACTCCTCACCACCGACCCGCCCGGCAACGTCCTGCGCACGCAAGGAACTGCTAATTAATCCGGCAGCATGAGAAAGAACACGGTCGCCCGCCTGATGACCAAAGCGGTCATTAATCGCTTTGAAATGGTCAAGATCGACCTGAATGACAGAAAAAGGATGTTGGTGCGTCTGACACATTTTCGCGAGCGGACGGGCTTTTTCGAACAGTGCGCCACGGTTATATAAACGCGTTAAGGTGTCGTGCCACGCCTGCCACTGCAACGAGCTTTGCAGAACATACATGTTGCTAACCATCCGGCGAATCACATACCAGGAGATGAGTAACATGGTGGTAAAGAGCGCCCACAGCAGGGTTAATGCAATGCTGATACTGCCGAAATCGCCGCGCACGCCTTCGCTTAACGTATGGACGCGCACCAGCACACCGTCGAAATGGTCCAGACGTTCCCAGCTAACATAGCGACTGTCCATACGAATGCCGCCCCGCGTGTCATGTTCCATTGCCTGCGCCAGCAAGGCCAGTTCACGAGGATCAAAAATATTCCCTGTTGGATGGTCAGGATTGGAAGAGGTCAAAAATCTCAGCTTACTGTCATAGAGCTGATACTCACCATCGAGGTTTTTATCGATGGCGTTTCTTAAAAATTGCTGCATAGTACGTACGGGAATACTCATCCCCAGCACGCCATACCAGTAGTTATTACTGTCTACCGGAACACTGACGGTAACCTGCGGTTCAGTATTGCTGGCGTGTTCCGGTTGCGAAGTGAACCAGCGTACCGCGCGGTGACGATTTTCTCGTTGTGAATGGCCGATAAACCAGGGTTGGGTGACATAGCCGTAATAACGCGTTGGAACATTGCGCGTAAACAAGGTCGGCTGCGTCGAAACGTAAAATCCGGCACGCGAGACATACATCGCCTGTTCAACCATCGACGAGGAGTTGTGCGCCAGTCGCAGCAAGTAACCAACTTCCAGTGCAGCGGTAATTTCATTGTCGAGGCTTTCATTTTCGCGAGACAGGAGATTTCCCTCGCTGACTAATGCATCCGATACGCCATTGACTGGCAGGGTGCGTCGTCGGTTGAGTTCGATTTTCCAGGCGTGCTCGTCGCGATGCTGTTCGAACTCGGTTACAGCATCACGCAGAGAGGTGAAATCCAGTGGCGCTACGAGAGCTTCGCGCATGCCATTACGCAAAAAGATCAGTTTGTCGACGTTATACTGCAAATGCTTATCGAGCGCGTTGGCTACGTTTTCCAGATGATTACGCTGGCTGGAGATATAGGCATCTTCCAGCACCACTACTTCACGCCAGGTGAGCAAGGTGGAAAAAAGCAATACCACGATAAAGCAGAGATTAACGACATGACCAGGCCCCAGGCGGCGTGCGAGTTTTTTCAACCAGCTCTGGTTTTCCATTTTTGTCTCGTGCTGCACCCTGACGACTCCCAACCTGCTTTTTTATGATTCTGGCATAACCTGGCGATAGCGTACCGCAAAACAGCGATAATTTTATAATGGTGGCATGATAAGACGCGACTATCATTCATTGCAGGCATTGGCACACCAGGCCGGATGTGATCCGGCCTGGTGTTAATGATACCCTTTCAAACTTCTTCCGCAGGACGACTCCCCTCCCCTGGAACAAGCTCGGTTTCATGAAAAGCTTCCCGCTTGACCCCGTAACCGTCATACCAACGACACTCAACCATACCGCTGGAGTATCCAGTGACAATCATCCGCGGGCCGCCCTCTTTAACCGTAACTTCCTCACTAACCATAAAGCTCATACTCGCCTCCTTTTTTCGAGTGAAACTTGTTCACCTTAGTTGAAGATGGCGAATTTTGCATAATAGCCTGTGCGAGTATTAATGTGCCTGACCGCGCATTTTCGCTACGGCTTTCACTCCCAGCACCACGATGCCGCCGATGATAAATCCAAGAATCAGATTTAAAACAGTCGGTAATATCATCGCCACCACTGCACTTTGCTGCCCGGCGAAATGTTCAATGGCGTGATGCAGCGGCGCAATACCATGTACCACAATCCCACCGCCGACGAGGAACATCGCCAGCGTGCCGACAATCGATAACGCTTTCATCAGCCAGGGCGCGATAATCAATAATCCTTTACCTAATGCCTGCATCAGCGCGCTGGATTTTTCCGCCAGCCAATACCCCAGGTCATCAATCTTAACGATAACCCCTACCAGACCGTAGACGCCCACGGTCACTACCAGCGCGATGCCTGAAAGCACCAGCACCTGATTAAGCAACGGCGCTTCGGCCACAATCCCCAGCGTGATGGCGACGATTTCGGCAGACAATATAAAATCGGTACGAATCGCCCCTTTTATTTTGTCCTTTTCAAACTTCAGCGGATCCTGCGCCGCCAGCTTCTCCAGACGCTGCTGGCTCTGCGCCGGATCTTCTTTATGTTTACGCGCCTCCAGCATATGCAGCACTTTCTCTACTCCTTCAAAGCAGAGAAACGCGCCACCAATCATCAACAGAGGCGTAATCGCCCACGGGATAAACGCACTGATGATCAGCGCCAGCGGCACCAGAATCACTTTATTAATCAGCGATCCTTTCGCCACGCCCCAGACCACGGGAAGTTCCCGGTTGGCCCGCACGCCTGAAACTTGTTGCGCATTGAGCGATAAGTCATCCCCTAATACACCGGCGGTTTTCTTCGCCGCCAGTTTGCCCATCACGGAGATATCGTCCAGTAGTGTGGCGATATCATCGAGCAACGTCAGTAAACTACTCCCGGCCAAAAGCATTCCCTCTCATTTTTATTGTTGAAGGGTGTAAGTATGAAGCAAAAACGGCAGCTCTGATACTTGCTTCACAGGTCAACATTTTTTTAACAATTAAGTGCAATTATATCTCTCGCCAGCAGAATGATTTTCACGTTTACTATGAACCACCTTTTTATTTCCACCGTGAGGGATTATGCGTTTCCGCCAGTTGTTACCGCTTTTTGGCGCGCTGTTTGCGTTGTATATCATTTGGGGCTCAACCTATTTTGTCATTCGGATTGGCGTGGAAAGCTGGCCTCCGTTAATGATGGCAGGCGTTCGATTCCTGGCAGCCGGTATTTTATTGATGGCATTTTTGCTACTGCGCGGACACAAGCTCCCCCCGCTACGTCCGCTGCTCAATGCCGCGCTGATTGGCCTGTTATTGCTGGCTGTCGGTAATGGCATGGTGACGGTTGCCGAGCATCAAAATGTTCCTTCCGGCATCGCCGCCGTTGTGGTTGCAACCGTGCCCCTCTTTACCCTGTGCTTCAGCCGCCTGTTTGGCATTAAAACGCGCAAACTGGAATGGGTGGGTATCGCCATTGGGCTTGCCGGAATCATCATGCTCAATAGCGGTGGAAATTTAAGCGGCAATCCGTGGGGCGCGATTCTGATTTTAATCGGCTCGATTAGCTGGGCGTTTGGCTCGGTTTATGGCTCGCGCATTACCTTACCTGTAGGGATGATGGCGGGTGCTATTGAGATGCTGGCGGCAGGCGTGGTGTTAATGATCGCGTCGATGATTGCAGGTGAAAAACTGACGGCGCTCCCTTCCCTTTCAGGCTTCCTTGCGGTCGGCTATCTGGCGCTGTTTGGTTCGATTATCGCCATCAACGCTTATATGTATTTAATCCGTAATGTCAGTCCGGCTCTCGCCACCAGCTACGCCTACGTTAACCCGGTGGTCGCGGTCTTGCTGGGTACGGGACTGGGCGGAGAGACGCTGTCGAAGATTGAATGGCTGGCGCTCGGCGTAATTGTCTTCGCGGTGGTGCTGGTCACGTTGGGAAAATACCTCTTCCCGGCAAAACCCGTAGTTGCGCCAGTTATTCAGGACGCATCAAGCGAGTAAATGAATCCCCTGCGTGTCGATCTGCGCGCTGGCACCTTCGCCGCAGATCCACTCTTCCAGACGCTCGCTAAGCGCTTCATCCGTCAGCTTCTCGCGCCCACGTAACGCGCACTCCCAGACAATCAATACGCGCCAGCCGAGTTCCTGCAAGCGACTGATATCGCGGCGATCGCGCTCAACATTTTTACCTATCTTCTCCAGCCAGAACTCGGTTCGAGTCGCAGGCACTTTAAACAGATAGCAGTGATGATGATGCCAGAAGCAGCCGTGGGTAAATATCACGCAGCGATATTCATCAACGACAAAATCCGGGCGTCCGGGCAGACTGGCGTCCTGAACGCGAAACGCCAGGCCCTGCCCGGTTAACAGACTGGCGAGGCGCTTCTCTATCGCCGTATCACGCGTGGCAATCGCGCGCATATTTTTGCTGCGAGTGGCCTTATCGTGAACGTCGGCCATGTTGTGCCTCTTGCTGACGCAACGCCACCGCCTGTTTGATTTTTGGCTCAAGCAGTTTTGCCACCGCGGCAAAGACCGGCACGACCACCGAGTTACCGAACTGGCGATAGGCCTGAGTGTCCGAAACCGGAATGCGGAATTTCGCTTCTCCCGGCGCTTCAAAACCCATTAAGCGCGCGCATTCACGAGGCGTTAACCGACGTGGACGATGTTGCTGATTCTGCGGATCGTCAAAGTCTTTCTCACCCGTGGCCATATCCCAGCCACGATCGATTAAAATTTCCGCGCCATCTTTGTAATAACGCGCAGACAGCGTACGCGTGACGCTTTGCGGATTGTTCGGATAAACCATTCCATAACCGAAGCCGTTACCGCGCGCCTGATGTTTTTTCGCATATCGATAGAGGTACTTCCACAGCACCGGCGTCAGGATATATTTCGCCTCGACCATCGGGTCCAGCAGCTGCGCCAGCGTCACTCGCTGCGCAGGGAAACATTCGCTGATATCACGCAGGGTAAAATCGGCTTTCAGATTCAGATCGCGACGAAAACCCACCAGCACGATGCGTTCACGGTGCTGCGGCAGAAAATGTTTGCCGTCGATGATTTTCGGATCGTCTGGCCCGTTATCTTCTGCATCAGCCACGTCATAGCCCAGTTCGTCCAGCGTCTGCATGATGATGCGGAACGTTTTACCCTGGTCGTGACTTTTCAGGTTTTTGACGTTTTCGAGCACAAACATCGCCGGACGACGCGCGTCGATAATGCGTACCACATCAAAAAACAGCGTGCCCTGGGTATCGCAGGCAAAACCGTGCGCCCGCCCGAGCGAGTTCTTTTTCGATACGCCAGCCAGCGAAAATGGCTGACAAGGGAAACCGGCCAGTAAAACATCGTGTTCAGGAATGTGTTGACGAATATGTTCCGCCGCCGCCTCATCACTCACGCCTTCTTTATGGCTGAGGGTGATGTCGCGGATATCTTCATTAAAATGATGCGTCGCCGGGTCGCAATAATGATTGGCTTTATAAGTGCGTACCGCATGTTTGTTCCATTCGCTGGTAAACACGCACTGTCCGCCAATCGATTCAAAACCGCGACGGATGCCGCCAATTCCGGCAAATAGATCGATAAAGCGAAACGCATAATGCGGATGATGTGCCGGTGGTTTGGGTAACAACGTTTGCAGATGGGCGAACTCTTTCTCACTTAAACGATGCCATGCCGAGTCATTCGCCAGCGCACGTTTTAAAATTGCCGCGCTCCAGTGATTCTCACCCACACCATTAAGCTGCGCCACCAGCGTTTTAACATCATAAATTTGCAGCAGTTTCTCCAGCATTGCCTGTGCGGCATTCCCGGTGCTGTATGAATCGGTTACTGATATATTTTCCTGCATAGATTTAACCGGCCATCTGAGATGGCCGACAGGTTAACATAATTACAGCCATTTAGGGCCACGCGCTTATCCCGCGGGTGAAAACGCATCTATCACCTTGTGATCGACACCTTCATTCTCCCCCGCCAGTTCGGCACTGAGCTTCGCCATAAACTCGACTAAAAAATGCGCGTTGTGCTGCGCCAGCTGCTTGCCTCTTATGGTTTGCATGGTATGCGGTAGCTTCAGCAACTTAGTCTGGAAATGATCCAGCGCGTAGCGTTTATCATCAAGCGGGCGATGCTGTGCGAACGGATCTTCACCATCAAACAGCGCCACGCCCAATGCTCCTGAAACGGCAAACACGCGCGCCAGGCCAATCGCCCCCAGGGCTTCCAGCCGATCCGCATCCTGGACAATTTTAGCTTCCGTGGTTAAGGGGGCGATTTGCGCGCTGAAACTGTGAGCGGCAATGGCATGACAAACGGCCTCAATTTTCTCCGCCGGAAATTGCACGAACTCTTCACGGAGCAGGCGACGCGTCTCTTCTGCCGCCAGGATTGAAGAACGCTGCCGTTGCGGATGATTTTTCGCCAGGCTCACAATATCGTGAAAATAACAGGCGGTTAAAATCACCAGCATATCGACGTCATCATCTGCCGCCAGCTTCTGTGCCGTAGCCCAGACGCGGCGAAAATGACACACGTCATGGGCCGCGTCCTGGTGCTGATGATGGTTTTTCAACCAGTTTTCGAACTGTGCCTGCCAGTGTTGTAAGTCCATACGCGCTCCGTTGCCAAAGAGTCGCCACCTTAGCAGTTTTTATTCATAGCGTCTGCTACGTGCGGGACGAGGTCGGGTGTACCAGGCAATGCTGCCTAACAATGCCCCGACCAGAGCCATAAATAAAAATCCGACCAGTGCCCCTAACCACTTTCCCGCGGTAGAGCCTAAATCGCTTTCAAATCCCGACACCGGGGCATCGGGGATCCGGCTCATCACCCAGATGTAACGCGCCATTGCCCAGACGAAATAGCCACACCATGTATAGAAAGCCCACAAAGCCAGTTTGCCACCAGGGCTGCGAGAGAGTCTCTCTTCCATCTTTGTCGAACCGTATTCCATTTTGAGATAACCCGGAAAATTCAGACTTAGTACTATTATGTGATAAAAGTCACATTTTTCCACATTGGATGAGCCAGTCAAGATTCACTCATTTTTTGAACAAATAGATAATTTTTGCGCAACGGCAGTGAATACAGGAAAAATCGTTTTGAGCGATTTTATTTATCTTTGAGATCGGCTTTATTAATTCATTTAATCAATATATTAGCACTGAATACAATTATACCTTTTTATTTTTCTGTGTCATGATGCCTCCGTTATTAGCCTTTTATCGTCTTGTTTATATTTTTTGGGCCGGCATGATGCCGGCTTTTTTTTATGCCTTCATTAATGTGCGCGTGATCACACCAGCCGTTTGGCGCAACAATCATTGATACCCCCTATGCTTCCGCTCAACTCATAACATATTGATATACATTTATAATTTTCATGAATATTTATATTTAGAATTCATAATCCTGAATTATATTAAATAGATTAGAAACATTTTGAAATCTTTTAAATACATTTGTTACATGTAATCTTTAAAATAAAATGAACTTCATAGAATAGTATCCAAATGTGCTTTTTTTTTGGATAACGGCACTTATTGATATATTCATGAAGATTATAATCACAAGGGAATACATAATGAAAAGAAAAGTTCTGGCAATGCTGGTCCCGGCGTTATTAGTTGCTGGCGCAGCAAATGCGGCTGAAATTTACAATAAAGATGGCAATAAAGTTGATTTCTACGGCAAGATGGTTGGCGAACGCATCTGGTCAAATACTGATGATAATAACAGCGAAAACGAAGATACCTCCTATGCTCGTTTCGGTGTTAAAGGTGAAACCCAAATCACCAGCGAACTGACTGGTTTTGGTCAGTTTGAATACAACCTCGACGCCAGCAAGCCCGAAGGCTCTAATCAGGAAAAAACCCGTTTAACCTTCGCAGGTTTGAAATATAACGAGTTAGGATCTTTCGACTATGGTCGTAACTACGGTGTTGCTTATGATGCCGCAGCTTATACCGATATGTTAGTTGAATGGGGTGGTGATTCCTGGGCTTCCGCTGACAACTTCATGAACGGTCGTACCAACGGTGTTGCAACCTACCGTAACTCTGATTTCTTTGGTCTGGTTGATGGTCTGAATTTTGCAGTGCAATATCAAGGTAAGAACAGCAATCGTGGCGTTACTAAACAAAACGGTGATGGCTATGCGTTGTCTGTAGACTACAACATCGAAGGTTTTGGTTTTGTAGGTGCATATAGCAAATCTGATCGTACTAATGAACAAGCTGGTGACGGCTACGGTGATAACGCTGAAGTGTGGTCATTAGCAGCCAAGTATGATGCAAATAATATCTATGCAGCAATGATGTACGGTGAAACCCGCAACATGACCGTTTTGGCTAATGATCATTTTGCAAATAAAACCCAAAACTTTGAAGCTGTTGTACAGTATCAGTTCGACTTCGGTTTACGTCCGTCTTTAGGCTACGTATATTCCAAAGGCAAAGATCTTTATGCTCGTAATGGACATAAAGGTGTTGATGCTGACCGCGTAAATTATATCGAAGTTGGTACCTGGTACTACTTCAATAAGAACATGAACGTCTACACAGCATACAAATTTAACCTGCTGGATAAAGACGATGCAGCGATTACCGATGCCGCAACTGATGACCAGTTTGCAGTTGGTATCGTCTACCAGTTCTAATCAGCCAACGCGCCGCGGCGTGTTACTGTAAAACATAACACTAGCCTGAGTTCGTCCCTCATCGAACTCAGGCTTTTTTTATTGGCATTTCATCTCCATCTGCGGCACACGCAATTGCCAAAGCATATCGATACAGCACCTTACCCTGCCCCTCCTGCCACAATAACATCTACCAGCGACTCTTCCAGCCAACACCCCAAATGCACATTCTGATGAATTACCCCGTAACAAACACGCTTCCCATATAGAAATATTTGCAAAAATAGTGCATGAAATAATCTTTTCTCTACCAATCCGCGATATAAATATTCATCAGTACCACAATATTTCACAGCACTAAATCTCTCCCCGCCGCCCCGTACCTTTGATAATGGTCTAAAATCATTGAGGCCACTTGCGACGACGTTGCTCAATAAGGAAAATTTGGCGTGAATAATATTCAACACCAGTGCAGCATCATCATTACATACTTACACCCGCCGACTACCGCTTTCGATATATTGACTCAATTTTCCAGACTGGTTAAAAATAGCGACCAGCTCAGTCGCAAATATAGTGACTACCCTAACTAAGCAACAATAAGGAATACACTATGACTGTTCAAACAAGTAAAAATCCGCAGGTCGATATTGCTGAAGATAATGCATTCTTCCCTTCAGAATATTCGCTTAGCCAATATACCAGTCCCGTCTCTGATCTTGATGGCGTGGACTATCCAAAACCGTATCGCGGTAAGCATAAAATTCTGGTGATCGCCGCGGACGAACGTTATTTGCCAACCGATAACGGAAAACTGTTCTCGACCGGTAACCATCCGATTGAAACGTTGCTGCCGTTGTATCATCTCCATGCTGCAGGTTTCGAATTCGAAGTGGCGACCATTTCCGGTCTGATGACCAAGTTTGAATACTGGGCTATGCCGCACAAAGATGAAAAAGTAATGCCATTCTTTGAGCAACATAAATCGTTGTTCCGCAATCCGAAGAAACTCGCGGATGTTGTCGCCAGCCTCAACGCTGATAGCGAATATGCAGCAATCTTTGTTCCTGGTGGTCATGGCGCACTTATTGGTTTACCAGAAAGCCAGGACGTAGCTGCTGCTTTGCAGTGGGCAATCAAAAATGACCGTTTTGTTATCTCCCTTTGCCACGGCCCGGCGGCTTTTCTGGCGCTTCGCCACGGCGATAACCCACTGAATGGTTATTCCATTTGCGCATTCCCAGACGCCGCAGACAAACAAACGCCAGAGATAGGCTATATGCCGGGTCATCTCACCTGGTACTTCGGCGAAGAGCTGAAGAAAATGGGCATGAACATTATTAATGACGACATCACCGGGCGAGTACATAAGGACCGTAAAGTTCTCACCGGCGACAGTCCTTTTGCAGCGAATGCGTTGGGTAAACTGGCGGCGCAGGAAATGCTGGCAGCTTACGCGGGTTAATCCCTGTTACGTTTGAATGTAAGCGCTAATCAATCGCAGCCGCGTTAGTACTCACGACGTGGCTGCGTTTTTTCACGGTTAATTTATGGCGTACTGAAGCCTTATGTTAATTTCTTTGCGGTAACGTAATCCGGAACACATTATGCTTATTGAGATAGTGATACGTAGCACTTCCCCCATGTAATTCGGCAATCGCTTTGACTAAAGAAAGGCCTAGTCCCTGACCTACGGAATGACGCGAATTATCTCCCCGCCAAAATCTACGGAAGAGTTTTTCAGGCTCATGAATTTTCGTTCCAGGACTGGCGACATCAATATTAAGATAGCCGTTGGTATCAAGAAAACTGGTTATATGAATATGCGATTTTTCTGGTGAATATCTAATGGCATTAACAATAAGATTCGATAACATTCGTTGCAGTAAAATTTTATCCGCAAAGATTTGCTGATTGCACTCGACCTTAAAGCAAATCTCTTTCTCGTCTGAAAGGTATTCAAGATAATCCAACAAATTTTCGACTTCCTTATTGAGAGAAAGCGAGTCCAGTTTCACCAAAACATTGTTTTTATCTGCCCGGGCAAGAAACAGTATGTTCTCTGTTAACCGCGAAATATTTTCCAGCTCTTCAATGTTACCGGCAATTGTTTTTTGATATTCAGCGATACTTCTGGTTTGACTGAGCGTAACCTGATTCTGACCCAGTAATGCATTAATGGGCGTTCTAAGTTCATGAGCGAGATCGTCAGCAAATTGACTTAGGCGTTCAAAATCTTTGACTAAGGCTTGATGCATTTTATTCAACGCCTGCCCAAGAGGTTTTAGTTCTCTCGGTAATGCGCTAACCTCAACAGGCTCCCGGCTATCGTTATAATTCAGCGCTTCCGTTACACCACTCAACTTTTTGATCTCTCGTAATCCCGTTCTGATTAACAGCGGACTTAATACTGAGCAAAGTACAATGGCGACAATGCAAATTATAATGCTATTAATTTTATACTGTTCAAGCATGTTATGTCTGGCTGAAGCCAATTTAGCCACAGTAACCGTTAATGATGGCGAAACTTCATCAATATTAATTCGTAAAGCATCAATCTCAGTATCATTAATAATGCTTCTGTAAATGCCAGCTGCGCTGATTGTCTCACTAGCAGGTATGTTATTTAACATGTCATCACTGACATTTGTCCGGTTAACAATTTTATTGATGCTATCACCATGAATGATCAAGATATCCTGACTAACATCCATCATCCGGTTAAAGTATACAGGTAACGTATCTGGATTTACCCCATCAATTAACAACTGCTTGATCTGTGCTGTCCGGTTAATGAGTGTTGTATCATCGCGCCATTTCAACTCACTTGCCAGGCCATTATAGAGAGTCCAGACAATTCCAGCGCCAGCAACAGACAGCAGCAATATAAAAAGCAAGGTTAAACGGACGGTTATAGATAATCTTTTCATTATTTTTTTACCGCTACGAATGAATAGCCCATCCCCCGGATTGTGGCGATTAGCTTTTCAGGAAAAGGATCATCAACTTTTGCGCGGAGCCTGCGAATGGCGACATCCACCGTATTGGTATCACTATCAAAGTTGATTCCCCAAATTTCACTCGCAATAACCGTTCTGGGTATAATTTCGCCAGCTCTGGAGGCCAGTAGCCAAAGTAACTGAAACTCCTTGCGCGTCAGTGTAATACTGATATTGTCCCTGCTCACACTTTGACTGACAGAGTCCATTCTTAAGCCGCTGATTTCTAATGATGAATTCAGAGCGTGATGTTGCCTTAATTGTGCCCGAACCCTTGCCAGCAACTCAGAAAATGAAAAAGGTTTTACCAGATAATCATTTGCTCCACTGTCCAGCCCTCTGACTCTGTCATCGACAGAATCCCTTGCAGTAAGGCAAATAACAGGGGTTTGCTTTGCTGTTCTTAACGTTTGTAAGATCTGCCAGCCATCCATACCCGGAAGCATAATATCCAGAATGATCAATGCATAATCATCCTTCAGCGCAAGATAAAGCCCATCTCTGCCATCAGAAACGGCATCAATGACATAACCCGCTTCGGAAAGCCCCTGCGTTACCCACTCCTGGGTCCTTTGATTATCTTCAATAAGTAAAATCTTCATGAAAATAATATGCCATAAATCATATGTTATAGAAACAGCCTGGTTCATTACAAAATTGTAATGCTGCTGTAAGGTTACCCTGGCCGCTTTTTCGCTATCCTCAAAACTCATTCACATGACAAGGATATAAACATGTTAAAGCGTTATTTAGTACTCTCGGTAGCAACGGCAGCATTTTCATTACCTTCTTTGGTTTATGCCGCACAACAAAACATTCTTAGCGTGCACATTTTGAACCAGCAAACCGGAAAACCCGCTGCTGACGTGACAGTCACTCTTGAAAAGAAGGCGGATAACGGCTGGTTACAACTTAATACCGCCAAAACAGATAAGGATGGACGAATTAAGGCACTGTGGCCCGAGCAAACTGCGACTACTGGCGATTACCGTGTCGTATTTAAAACCGGGGACTATTTCAAGAAACAAAATCTTGAAAGTTTCTTCCCTGAGATCCCCGTTGAATTTCATATTAATAAAGTGAACGAGCATTATCATGTGCCTTTATTACTTAGCCAATATGGGTATTCAACCTATCGTGGCAGTTAAAGCATAAATATGTAAAAGCAGATCTCTGCTACTGTTAGGGAGGACACTCCCTGACAGATTAACAGTAAACGGCTCTTGCTGGCTAACGACAAAAAAGTGTGATGGCTTATGAAAAAGAATCAATTTTTAAAAGAATCAGATGTTACGGCCGAGTCGGTATTCTTTATGAAGCGTCGGCAGGTGTTAAAAGCACTGGGCATCAGCGCAGCTGCACTTTCTTTGCCTCACGCTGCGCATGCCGATCTGCTTAGCTGGTTTAAAGGGAACGATCGCCCACCCGCCCCCGCCGGAAAACCGCTGGAGTTCAGCAAGCCTGCCGCCTGGCAAAATAACCTGCCACTGACGCCAGCAGATAAAGTTTCCGGCTATAACAACTTCTATGAATTCGGGCTGGATAAAGCCGATCCCGCCGCTAATGCTGGTAGCCTGAAAACCGATCCATGGACACTGAAAATCAGCGGCGAAGTGGCAAAACCATTGACCCTCGATCACGATGATTTAACCCGTCGCTTCCCGCTGGAAGAGCGTATTTATCGTATGCGCTGCGTGGAAGCGTGGTCGATGGTGGTGCCGTGGATTGGTTTTCCGCTGCACAAATTGCTGGCGCTTGCCGAACCCACCAGCAATGCGAAGTATGTCGCTTTCGAAACAATTTATGCACCGGAACAGATGCCTGGCCAGCAGGACCGCTTTATCGGCGGCGGGCTGAAATATCCTTATGTCGAAGGATTGCGTCTCGACGAAGCAATGCATCCGCTCACACTGATGACCGTGGGTGTTTATGGCAAGGCGTTACCGCCACAAAATGGCGCGCCGGTACGACTGATTGTGCCGTGGAAATATGGCTTTAAAGGGATTAAATCGATAGTCAGTATTAAGCTGACCCGCGAGCGTCCGCCAACCACCTGGAATCTGGCAGCGCCTGACGAATACGGTTTTTACGCCAACGTTAATCCGCATGTTGATCACCCGCGCTGGTCACAGGCTACCGAACGATTTATTGGTTCAGGCGGCATCCTCGATGTACAGCGCCAGCCAACGCTACTGTTTAATGGTTACGCCGACCAGGTGGCATCGCTGTATCGTGGCCTGGATTTGCGGGAGAATTTCTGAATGCGTCTGACAGCAAAACAGGTGACATGGCTGAAAGTTTGCCTGCATCTTGCCGGATTGTTGCCGTTTCTCTGGCTGGTCTGGGCGATCAATCACGGTGGACTGGGTGCCGATCCGGTGAAAGATATTCAGCATTTTACCGGTCGCACTGCACTGAAATTTTTGCTGGCGACCTTGTTAATCACACCTCTGGCACGCTACGCAAAACAGCCGTTATTGATACGCACTCGCCGCCTGTTAGGCTTATGGTGCTTTGCCTGGGCGACACTGCATTTAACCAGTTACGCATTGCTGGAGCTGGGCGTGAATAATCTGGCGTTATTAGGTAAGGAGTTAATCACCCGGCCTTATTTAACGTTAGGTATTATCAGCTGGGTAATTTTGCTTGCTTTAGCGTTTACTTCAACCCAGGCGATGCAGCGAAAACTCGGCAAGCACTGGCAACAGTTGCATAATTTCGTCTATCTTGTCGCGATCCTGGCCCCAATACATTATCTGTGGTCAGTGAAGATTATTTCACCGCAGCCGCTCATCTACGCTGGGCTGGCTGTACTGCTTTTAGCCTTACGGTATAAGAAGTTGCGTTCCCTTTTTAACCGGTTACGCAAGCAGGTTCACAACAAATTATCTGTATAACTTCATATTGCCGACAAAGTACGCGTTATCCCTGCCGGATGCGGCGCGAGCGCCCTATCCGGCCTACGCAGATCACATCAGGTTATGTTTCGTTTGTCATCAACCTCAAATTATCAACATAATTCATTTTATTTCAATAAGATAGATAATCACACCTGAGAGAACTATTCTCTTGTCTCCTAAGAGTTGTTGCATTTTGTCATATGTTACAATATAACATTACATATCATATACAATGACTCTGGAGGAAACTGTTTTGGCGATTCGTCTTCACAAACTGGCTGTTGCTTTAGGTGTCTTTATTGTTAGCGCTCCTGCTTTTTCGCATGGTCATCACTCACACGGCAAACCCTTAACAGAGGTCGAACAAAAAGCTGCTAATGGTGTTTTTGATGATGCCAATGTACAAAACCGAAAGCTCAGTGACTGGGATGGAGTCTGGCAATCCGTTTATCCTTTACTGCAAAGTGGCAAACTTGACCCTGTATTTCAGAAGAAAGCGGATGCAGATAAAACTAAAACATTTGCTGAAATTAAAGATTATTATCACAAAGGTTATGCAACAGATATCGAGATGATTGGCATTGAGGACGGCATTGTTGAATTCCATAGAAATAATGAAACAACATCCTGTAAATATGATTACGATGGATACAAAATACTCACCTATAAATCAGGCAAGAAAGGCGTTCGTTACTTATTCGAATGTAAAGATCCTGAAAGCAAAGCCCCTAAATATATACAATTTAGCGATCATATAATTGCACCACGAAAATCATCTCATTTTCACATTTTTATGGGTAATGATTCACAGCAATCTTTATTAAATGAAATGGAAAACTGGCCAACGTATTATCCATATCAGTTGAGTAGCGAAGAAGTGGTCGAGGAAATGATGTCTCATTGAGTATTCTCATGATAACGCCTCGATGCCGCTTTAGTAAGTCATCATAACTGCCACTGGTCCATCCACAAACGCCACTGAACGCAAGCTAGCTACAGACACGCTCATCACTATGACGTGTCTGTATATTAATAAGCTAACCCGCATTGAGTTAACCAATAACGGATTCCATACACAATACGGCCAACAGAGAAAGATACCTGTGCTCACGCCATTGCTTATATTGGCTGGTTACAATGTGCACTATCAATTTTTTAAATAACAAATTCTTAAAACCACATCTGTATAAGGATTTTTTAAGGTTCGTGGGATAGCTTGACTGTAAAAATTACAGGAGCTACAAAAATGAACCGATTCTCAAAAACTCAAATTTATTTACATTGGATAACGCTGCTTTTCGTTGCAATAACCTATGCCGCGATGGAACTCCGTGGCTGGTTTCCTAAAGGTAGTAGTACTTATCTGCTGATGCGAGAAACACATTACAATGCGGGTATATTCGTTTGGGTGTTAATGTTTTCACGCCTGATTATAAAACACCGTTATAGTGATCCTTCTATTGTGCCACCGCCACCTGCCTGGCAAATGAAAGCGGCTTCGCTAATGCACATCATGCTTTATATAACCTTCCTTGCACTTCCTCTGCTGGGGATTGCTTTGATGGCTTACAGTGGAAAATCGTGGAGTTTCCTTGGTTTCAATGTGTCTCCCTTTGTTACCCCAAACAGCGAAATTAAAGCACTGATAAAAAATATTCACGAAACCTGGGCAAATATAGGTTACTTTTTAATCGCAGCTCACGCTGGCGCAGCACTCTTTCATCACTACATTCAGAAAGATAATACTCTGTTACGAATGATGCCTCGCCGCAAATAAGTCGATCCCCTGACAAGGAAATGTGAACCATGGACATCAACGCGTCATAAATGTTTACGCAAGTGCACAATGCACCCTTTCCACTATCAACAAGGAGGAGCAGAAACTGTGTAAATCGTACAATGGTAAGACTTATCAAAAATACAGGTTAATTTTGGTATTTAAACCTTTTTTACTTGTTAGTATGATACAAAGGCTTTCAAAAAAGCTGGGAAATTCAACAACTCTTGGAAATTATGGACTTTGTCCCGCGGCTTTAATCTGACGGCCGCGTTCCTTTTTTGACTCAATTATTGACCCCTTCTCTACGCAACTTCAGTTCCCACCACCAACTTTGCGGCAGTTTCATAGGATGAATGTCTAAAAGAATAATGGTGAGCGATAAGAAAACGACTGAATAACTGCACATTTTCGCTCGAAAGCTTCCTGTCAGATCCATAGCGAATCAAGTGCTGAATGTCACAGTATCGAACAGAAAACAGTGACGATCTAACCCTTCAAGAATATTCTACGATTGTTCTGTTTAGGAAAAGCAAGGCGGGAAGTCGGGAGATAAGTCATTGATAAAGTGGCGGAGAGAGGGGGATTTGAACCCCCGGTAGAGTTGCCCCTACTCCGGTTTTCGAGACCGGTCCGTTCAGCCGCTCCGGCATCTCTCCGTTCAGATGGTTGCCATGATGCCAGGAAATTTGGCATTTTAACAGTCCCTGTCCGTGCAATTTTGTTCAAGTGACGAGTTTGCGAGCAAAACGATGATTAAGTGGCCCTGGAAAGTACAAGAATCAGCACATCAAACTGCCCTTCCCTGGCAGGAAGCACTATCGATCCCCCTTTTAACGTGTCTGACGGAACAGGAACAAAGCAAATTAGTCACTCTTGCCGAACGTTTTTTACAGCAAAAGCGGCTTGTTCCTTTACAGGGCTTTGAACTGGATTCATTAAGAAGCTGCCGGATAGCACTTCTATTTTGCCTACCCGTTCTGGAGTTAGGACTGGAATGGCTGGATGGTTTTCATGAAGTCTTAATTTATCCTGCGCCATTTGTGGTCGATGATGAATGGGAAGACGATATCGGTCTGGTGCATAACCAACGTATTGTTCAGTCAGGTCAGAGCTGGCAGCAAGGGCCTATCGTTTTGAACTGGTTGGATATACAAGATTCTTTTGATGCTTCTGGTTTTAACCTGATTATTCATGAAGTCGCTCATAAGCTGGACACCCGTAACGGCGATCGCGCCAGCGGAGTTCCCTTTATTCCGTTGCGTGAGGTTGCTGGCTGGGAACACGATCTTCATGCTGCAATGAACAACATTCAGGAAGAAATCGAATTGGTTGGCGAGAATGCGGCGAGCATTGATGCTTATGCTGCCAGTGATCCTGCTGAATGTTTTGCCGTACTTTCTGAATATTTCTTTAGCGCCCCAGAACTTTTTGCTCCTCGTTTCCCTTCATTGTGGCAACGTTTCTGCCAATTTTATCAACAAGATCCTTTGCAGAGACTGCATCGCACTAATGATACAGACTCGTTTTCGGCGACGAATGTTCATTAATTAACAACTTTGCAGATTAATTAACCAATTGAAATGACTTATGAAATTTAGTGTTGACAGACAAGGTACCGCTAAGTAATATTCGCCCCGTTCACACGATTCCTCTGTAGTTCAGTCGGTAGAACGGCGGACTGTTAATCCGTATGTCACTGGTTCGAGTCCAGTCAGAGGAGCCAAATTCTAAAAATTCGCTTCTTAGCGCAATGTCACTAACCTTAGTTGAACATTGTTTATTAACGGATAGCGGGTTTTTAACATCTTAAGCGCCCTCGACCTTTATGGTTGAGGGCGTTTTGCTATGAACGCCATCACCATTTTCCCCTCGATTATAAAACTTGAGTTATTCAGTAGTCTCCCCTCTTGCAACTCACACTCAAAACTGCCTAACGAAAAGTTATTAATTTTCAATCATATTGCTATCAGGATTTACATTTTTTCGCTGTGCTAGAAAGGGCGCATTTATGTTAGCTCGTTCAGGGAAGGTAAGCATGGCTACGAAGAAGAGAAGTGGAGAAGAAATAAATGACCGACAAATATTATGCGGGATGGGAATTAAACTACGCCGCTTAACTGCGGGTATCTGCCTGATAACTCAACTTGCGTTCCCTATGGCTGCGGCAGCACAAGGTGTGGTAAACGCCGCAACCCAACAACCAGTTCCTGCACAATTCGCCATTGCAAATGCCAATACGGTACCCTATACCCTTGGAGCGCTGGAATCGGCCCAAAGCGTTGCCGAACGCTTCGGTATTTCGGTGGCTGAGTTACGCAAACTCAACCAGTTTCGTACGTTTGCTCGAGGTTTTGATAATGTCCGCCAGGGTGATGAACTGGATGTCCCGGCACAAGTTAGTGAAAATAATTTAACCCCGCCACCGGGTAATAGCAGTGGCAACCTTGAGCAACAGATAGCCAGTACTTCACAGCAAATCGGGTCTCTGCTCGCCGAAGATATGAACAGCGAGCAAGCGGCAAATATGGCGCGTGGATGGGCCTCTTCTCAGGCTTCAGGCGCAATGACAGACTGGTTAAGCCGCTTCGGTACCGCAAGAATCACGCTGGGCGTGGATGAAGATTTTAGCCTGAAGAACTCCCAGTTCGATTTTCTCCATCCGTGGTATGAAACGCCTGATAATCTCTTTTTCAGTCAGCATACTCTCCATCGTACTGACGAGCGTACGCAGATTAACAACGGCTTAGGTTGGCGTCATTTCACTCCCACATGGATGTCGGGCATCAACTTCTTTTTCGACCACGATCTTAGCCGTTACCACTCCCGCGCCGGCATTGGCGCGGAGTACTGGCGCGACTATCTAAAATTAAGCAGTAACGGCTATTTGCGACTGACCAACTGGCGCAGCGCACCTGAGCTGGACAACGATTATGAAGCCCGCCCGGCCAATGGCTGGGATGTACGCGCAGAAGGCTGGCTACCCGCCTGGCCGCACCTTGGCGGTAAACTGGTCTATGAACAGTATTATGGCGATGAAGTGGCCCTGTTCGATAAAGACGATCGGCAAAGTAATCCTCATGCCATAACCGCTGGACTTAACTATACCCCCTTCCCGCTGATGACCTTCAGCGCGGAGCAACGCCAGGGTAAACAGGGCGAAAATGACACCCGTTTTGCCGTCGATTTTACCTGGCAACCTGGCAGCGCAATGCAGAAACAGCTTGACCCGAACGAAGTCGCTGCACGGCGTAGCCTTGCAGGCAGCCGTTATGATCTGGTGGATCGCAACAACAACATCGTTCTGGAATACCGCAAAAAAGAACTGGTTCGCCTGACCCTGACAGACCCCGTGACAGGGAAGTCAGGAGAAGTGAAATCATTGGTTTCGTCGCTACAAACCAAATATGCCCTGAAAGGCTATAACGTCGAAGCCACCGCTCTGGAAGCTGCCGGTGGCAAAGTGGTCACAACGGGTAAAGATATTCTGGTTACCCTGCCGGCTTACCGGTTCACCAGTACGCCAGAAACCGATAACACTGGCCGATTGAAGTCACCGCCGAAGATGTCAAAGGCAATTTGTCGAATCGTGAACAGAGCATGGTGGTCGTTCAGGCACCTACGCTAAGCCAGAAAGATTCCTCGGTATCGTTAAGTACCCAAACATTGAACGCGGATTCCCATTCAACCGCCACACTGACTTTTATTGCGCATGATGCAGCAGGTAATCCTGTTGTCGGGCTGGTGCTCTCGACGCGTCACGAAGGTGTTCAGGACATCACCCTTTCTGAATGGAAAGATAATGGTGACGGAAGCTATACCCAGATCCTGACCACAGGAGCGATGTCTGGCACGCTGACGCTGATGCCACAGCTGAATGGTGTGGATGCGGCTAAAGCCCCCGCCGTGGTGAATATCATTTCTATTTCGTCATCCCGAACTCACTCGTCAATTAAAATTGATAAAGACCGTTATCTCTCCGGCAATCCTATCGAGGTGACGGTAGAACTGAGAGATGAAAATGACAAACCTGTTAAGGAGCAAAAACAGCAACTGAATAACGCAGTCAGCATCGACAACGTGAAACCTGGTGTCACTACAGACTGGAAAGAAACCGCAGATGGCGTCTATAAGGCAACCTATACCGCCTATACCAAAGGCAGTGGGCTTACTGCGAAGCTATTAATGCAAAACTGGAATGAAGATTTGCATACCGCTGGTTTTATCATCGACGCCAACCCGCAGTCAGCAAAAATTGCGACATTATCTGCCAGCAATAATGGTGTGCTCGCCAATGAGAATGCAGCAAACACCGTCTCGGTCAATGTCGCTGATGAAGGAAGCAACCCAATCAATGATCATACCGTCACGTTTGCGGTATTAAGCGGATCGGCAACTTCCTTCAACAATCAAAACACCGCAAAAACGGATGTTAATGGTCTGGCGACTTTTGATCTGAAAAGTAGTAAGCAGGAAGACAACACGGTTGAAGTCACCCTTGAAAATGGCGTGAAACAAACGTTAATCGTCAGTTTTGTCGGCGACTCGAGTACCGCGCAGGTTGAGCTGCAGAAGTCGAAAAATGAAGTGGTCGCTGACGGCAATGATAGCGCCACAATGACCGCGACAGTCCGGGATGCAAAAGGCAACCTGCTCAATGACGTCAAGGTCACTTTCAATGTTAATTCAGCAGAGGCGAAACTGAGCCAAACAGAAGTGAATAGCCACGACGGGATCGCCACAGCTACGCTGACCAGTTTGAAAAATGGTGATTATAGGGTTACGGCCTCTGTGAGCTCTGGTTCTCAGGCTAATCAACAGGTGATTTTTATCGGTGATCAAAGTACTGCTGCCCTGACCCTCAGTGTGCCTTCAGGTGATATCACCGTCACCAACACAGCTCCGCTACATATGACTGCAACCTTGCAGGATAAAAATGGCAACCCATTAAAAGATAAAGAAATCACCTTCTCTGTGCCAAACGACGTCGCAAGTCGGTTCTCGATTAGCAACAGCGGAAAAGGCATGACGGATAGCAACGGGACTGCAATCGCCTCCCTGACCGGCACGTTAGCGGGCACGCATATGATCACGGCTCGTCTGGCTAACAGCAATGTCAGCGATACACAGCCAATGACGTTTGTGGCCGATAAAGACAGAGCGGTTGTCGTTCTGCAAACATCGAAAGCGGAAATCATTGGGAATGGCGTGGATGAGACGACTCTGACAGCAACAGTGAAAGATCCGTCGAATCATCCGGTGGCGGGAATAACGGTGACCTTCACCATGCCACAGGACGTTGCGGCAAACTTTACCCTCGAAAATAACGGCATTGCCATCACCCAAGCCAATGGGGAAGCGCATGTCACGCTGAAAGGTAAAAAAGCGGGTACGCATACGGTTACCGCAACGCTGGGTAATAACAATACCAGTGATTCGCAGCCGGTAACGTTTGTGGCGGACAAAACCTCGGCTCAGGTTGTCCTGCAGATGTCAAAAGATGAGATCACAGGTAATGGCGTCGATAACGCAACGCTAACTGCAACGGTTAAAGATCAGTTCGACAATGAGGTGAATAATCTTCCGGTAACATTCAGCTCAGCCTCTTCAGGACTCACCCTGACCCCGGGAGTAAGTAATACCAATGAGTCTGGCATCGCGCAGGCCACTCTCGCAGGCGTTGCCTTTGGTGAGCAGACGGTCACTGCATCACTGGCTAATAATGGTGCCAGCGACAACAAAACTGTGCATTTTATTGGCGACACAGCAGCGGCAAAAATTATCGAGTTGACGCCTGTCCCAGACAGCATAATCGCCGGTACCCCGCAGAACAGCTCCGGCAGCGTCATCACCGCCACAGTCGTTGATAATAATGGCTTTCCGGTGAAAGGTGTGACTGTGAACTTCACCAGCAGAACAAACTCTGCCGAAATGACGAATGGCGGCCAAGCCGTAACGAACGAACAGGGTAAGGCTACCGTCACTTATACCAATACCCGCTCCTCGATAGAATCAGGAGCGAGACCGGATACCGTTGAGGCCAGTCTGGAAAATGGTAGCTCCACGCTTAGCACATCAATTAATGTCAACGCTGATGCGTCTACGGCACATCTCACCTTGCTACAGGCACTTTTTGATACAGTCTCCGCAGGCGACACTACCAATCTGTATATTGAGGTGAAGGATAATTACGGCAACGGTGTACCCCAGCAGGAGGTAACCCTCAGAGTATCACCAAGTGAAGGCGTGACCCCCTAGTAATAACGCTATATATACTACCAACCACGACGGCAATTTTTACGCAAGCTTTACCGCTACAAAAGCCGGGGTTTATCAAGTGACGGCAACCCTCGAAAATGGCGATTCGATGCAACAAACAGTGACCTATGTGCCGAACGTCGCGAATGCCGAAATCACGCTGGCAGCCTCGAAGGATCCGTTGATTGCCGACAATAACGATCTCACGACACTAACAGCAACAGTCGCTGATACAGAGGGCAATGCGATAGCCAACACTGAAGTAACATTTACTCTGCCGGAAGATGTGAAGGCGAACTTCACGCTGAGCGATGGCGGTAAAGCGATTACTGATGCTGAAGGCAAAGCGAAAGTCACGCTGAAAGGTACAAAAGCAGGCGCTCATACTGTTACAGCATCGATGACTGGCGGTAAGAGTGAGCAGTTGGTGGTGAACTTTATTGCGGATACGCTCACTGCGCAGGTTAATCTTAACGTTACCGAGGACAATTTTATCGCTAATAACGTCGGGATGACCAGGCTGCAGGCAACAGTGACTGATGGAAACGGCAACCCATTCGCCAATGAGGCGGTGACATTCACGCTACCGGCAGATGTGAGCGCAAGCTTCACTCTCGGACAAGGCGGTTCCGCCATTACTGATATCAACGGCAAGGCTGAAGTTACACTGAGCGGTACCAAATCCGGCACCTATCCCGTGACAGTTAGCGTGATCAATTATGGTGTCAGTGATACGAAACAGGTGACTTTGATTGCCGACGCTGGTACCGCAACACTAGCCTCCTTAACCTCTGTATACTCATTCGTCGTCAGCACGACCGAGGGCGCGACCATGACTGCAAGCGTCACTGACGCTAACGGCAACCCGGTAGAAGGCATAAAAGTTAATTTCCGCGGAACCTCCGTCACGCTAAGCAGCACCAGCGTTGAAACGGATGATCAGGGTTTCGCTGAAATTCTTGTGACAAGCACCGAAGTCGGACTGAAAACAGTTTCAGCCTCTCTGGCAGATAAACCTACTGAAGTCATATCGCGATTACTGAATGCAAAAGCAGATATTAATTCTGCAACGATTACCAGTCTGGAGATACCTGAAGGTCAGCTAATGGTCGCACAAGACGTAGCAGTTAAAGCTCACGTCAACGACCAGTTTGGCAACCCGATTCTTAATGAATCTGTAACATTCAGTGCAGAGCCACCAGAGCACATGACCATCAGCCAAAATATTGTCTCTACTGATACGCATGGTATAGCCGAGGTCTCCATGACGCCCGAAAGAAACGGTTCGTATATGGTGAAAGCATCCCTGGCGAATGGAGCCTCACTTGAGAAACAACTGGAGGCTATTGATGAAAAACTGACACTCACGGTGTCCAGTCCGCTTATCGGTGTCTATGCCCCTACAGGCACTACTCTGACGGCAACGCTAACCTCTGCAAATGGCACTCCAGTGGAGGGTCAGGTCATCAACTTTAGCGTAACGCCAGAAGGGGCGACGTTAAGTGGCGGAAAAGTGAGAACTAACTCTTCAGGTCAGGCTCCGGTCGTTCTGACCAGCAATAAAGTCGGTACATATACGGTGACTGCATCGTTCCATAACGGCGTAACAATACAGACACAGACAACCGTGAAAGTCACTGGCAACTCAAGCACCGCACATGTTGCTAGCTTTATCGCTGATCCATCGACTATCGCCGCCACCAACAGTGATTTAAGTACCTTAAAGGCAACGGTTGAGGATGGCAGTGGTAACCTGATCGAAGGTCTCACTGTGTACTTCGCCTTAAAAAGCGGCTCTGCCACATTAACGTCATTAACAGCGGTGACCGATCAAAACGGAATCGCGACAACAAGCGTGAAAGGAGCGATGACAGGTAGCGTCACGGTAAGCGCAGTCACGACCGCTGGTGGAATGCAAACAGTAGATATAACGCTGGTGGCAGGCCCGGCAGACGCCTCGTAGTCCGTCCTTAAGAACAATCGGTCCTCACTGAAAGGGGACTTTACCGATAGTGCTGAGCTACATCTTGTTTTGCACGATATATCAGGCAATCCGATCAAAGTTTCTGAAGGGATGGAATTTGTGCAATCAGGTACTAACGTGCCCTATATGAAAATTAGCGCAATTGATTACAGTCAAAATATCAACGGTGATTACAAAGCCACCATTACAGGCGGCGGAGAGAGTATCGCAACGCTGATCCCTGTATTGAATGGTGTTCATCAAGCTGGTCTGAGTACCACAATACAATTCACTCGCGCAGAAGACAAAATAATGAGCGGTACAGTATCAGTCAATGGTACTGACCTACCGACAACTACATTCCCTTCGCAGGGGTTCACCGGGGCGTATTATCAGTTGAATAATGACAACTTTGCCCCAGGAAAAACGGCGGCTGATTATGAGTTTTCAAGCTCTGCCTCCTGGGTCGATGTTGATGCTACCGGTAAAGTGACATTTAAAAATGTCGGCAGCAATTGGGAAAGGATTACGGCGACGCCAAAATCAGGAGGCCCTAGCTATGTATACGAAATCCGTGTGAAGAGTTGGTGGGTGAACGCCGGCGATGCTTTCATGATATACAGCCTTGCTGAAAATTTTTGCAGTAGCAATGGCTACACACTTCCCCGTGCAGATCATTTAAACCATAGTCGTTCCCGAGGCATCGGGTCACTGTACAGTGAATGGGGAGATATGGGGCATTACACGACTGACGCTGGTTTTCAATCAAATATGTATTGGTCATCTAGTCCCGCAAACTCAAGCGAACAATACGTAGTTTCCCTGGCAACAGGTGATCAAAGTGTATTTGAAAAGCTTGGGTTTGCTTATGCGACATGTTATAAAAACCTGTGATTTTCCGTTATAATTTCTTAAAGAGTGCTCCATTCGGAGCACTCTTTTTTACATTCCCTCTATAGAGCTTGCCCTTCTCTCACAGAAAATGAATAAATAAAACTGCTGCACCGCAAGAATCGCGTTCGATGTGACTATGATCGTCTCCGGTGAGTACAGCTTTGATCCAAAGGCTGGTTTTCTGTGATGATTGACCAGCCTCAGAGTATTGATGACACCACCGTTCATAACAGATCGGCATTACTATGCATAAGTACTGTCTCATATTCTCGCCAAAACACTTTTTAATGCCTTTGCGAATTCATCCAGACTTATATTGTCAATTTTTTGCCCAACGACGACTGACTCCGAAACATCGGCCATTGCGGGCCATCGCGTTTTGTAATCAGCATAAATTGCAACAACGGGAGTATTATAGGCACTTGCCATATGTAATATTGAGGTGTCAGGAGTTATTGCGATATAAGCATCTTTTATGATTGCTGCTGAACGTTTAATCGAGGGTGATAAGGATAAACGGTAGACATTATTATAACAATCCACTAATACCCTGGCTTTATCTTCCCCTTTTGGTCCATGAACGATCACTATTGGTATATCTGTTTCACTTTGAATTTTTGCTATTAGATTTTCTGCAATCGATAATGAAAATGTACGTTCCTGCGAGCTACCTTCTAAATTAAGCGCAATGTAAGATCCTAACGATCGCATTTCCTCGCGCACCTCATCGAGTACATCCTCACTTAGTGGCAATTCATATATTGGCCTGACTGCTGGAAAACCCGCCTCACGCATCATAAATGCCCATGTCATGGGTACAGGAGCCCGGAGATTCTGATCCATCCGGGACGCGTTCTTGCACAAAGGGGAGTAGCACTTCATGGTTAAACCAACAACCTGAAAATTCGTTTTTGCTTTCAACTGACTGATAAATATCATCGTTTTCAGGTTCTTTTTACGCATCGCCTCTATACAAAGATCCGGCGTACCGTATTTCTGTGTTATGTTCTTTGCTAAATCTTTTATTTCTTTTAATGTTGCGTGATCCTGCATAGTCATTGTGACTAATGTTAATTTAGTCTTTTCAAGTTTAAGTGCATTAAACACTTCTAAATTAATTGTCGACGTAACAATTAAAAGATGCTTAATTTTATGCAATTCAAGCGCCCGAATAACAGGAAAGATGGCCATAGCATCGCCAATCTGGTCGGGAATATGGATGACAACAAAGTCTGTTTTTTCAATATTGAAATTATAAGCTTTATAATCGTAGTAACTAAATGCAATACGTCTCAACAATGATGCTAAAAACATACCTAACCTCGCCTCCCTACTGGTTATAATGCAATGCAGTCTATCAGACTCATCAGGGTGCCATTTTGTGCATATGCGGACTTTTATGTTTCATATCTCTAACCTGTGGCTCCTCTGCTTAATCCTTAAACAACACCAGCAACTCCTGCGCTTTCATCTTCCATCGAATTTTTCATGTTGCCGCTAATCAGCCATAAAATCATTTGCAGATGCGCTCTGTCGAGGTAGTCTCATAAGGTTCGTTTATAGATCGACGGCAATGTGAGTTACCTTTTCCATACTAATTATAAAAAGACAGTACAAACAGGATCATTATGGACTCCACGCTCATCTCCACTCGTCCCGATGAAGGGACGCTTTCGTTAAGTCGCGCCCGACGAGCTGCGTTAGGCAGCTTCGCTGGTGCCGTCGTCGACTGGTATGATTTTTTACTCTATGGCATCACCGCCGCACTGGTGTTTAATCGCGAGTTTTTCCCGCAAGTAAGCCCGGCGATGGGAACGCTCGCCGCATTTGCTACCTTTGGCGTCGGATTCCTTTTCCGTCCGCTCGGCGGTGTCATTTTCGGTCACTTTGGCGACCGACTGGGACGTAAGCGCATGTTAATGCTGACCGTCTGGATGATGGGCATCGCGACAGCCTTGATTGGTATTCTTCCTTCATTCTCGACCATTGGGTGGTGGGCACCTATTTTACTGGTGACGCTGCGTGCCATTCAGGGATTTGCCGTCGGCGGCGAATGGGGAGGCGCGGCGTTGCTTTCCGTTGAAAGTGCACCAAAAAATAAAAAAGCCTTTTACAGTAGCGGTGTACAAGTTGGCTACGGTGTAGGTTTACTGCTTTCAACCGGACTGGTTTCATTGATCAGTATGATGACGACTGACGAACAGTTTTTAAGCTGGGGCTGGCGCATTCCTTTCCTGTTTAGCATCGTACTGGTACTGGGAGCATTGTGGGTGCGCAATGGCATGGAGGAGTCCGCGGAATTTGAACAACAGCAACATTATCAAGCTGCCGCGAAAAAACGCATCCCGGTTATCGAAGCGCTGTTACGACATCCCGGTGCTTTCCTGAAGATTATTGCGCTACGACTGTGCGAATTGCTGACGATGTACATCGTTACTGCCTTTGCACTTAATTATTCAACCCAGAATATGGGGTTACCGCGCGAACTTTTCCTCAATATTGGTTTGCTGGTAGGTGGATTAAGCTGCTTGACAATTCCCTGTTTTGCCTGGCTTGCCGATCGTTTTGGTCGCCGCAGGGTTTATATCACAGGTGCGTTAATCGGAACGTTGAGCGCATTTCCTTTCTTTATGGCGCTTGAAGCACAATCTATTTTCTGGATAGTTTTCTTCTCCATAATGCTGGCAAACATTGCGCATGACATGGTGGTGTGTGTGCAACAACCGATGTTTACCGAAATGTTTGGTGCCAGTTATCGCTATAGTGGTGCTGGAGTCGGTTATCAGGTCGCCAGTGTGGTTGGCGGTGGATTTACACCTTTTATTGCCGCTGCGCTCATCACTTACTTTGCCGGGAACTGGCATAGCGTCGCCATTTATTTGCTGGCTGGATGTCTGATTTCCGCAATGACCGCTTTGTTGATGAAAGACAATCACCGCGCTTGATAGCCTGGCGAAGATCATCCGATCTTCGCCTTACACTTTTGTTTCACATTCCTGTGACATACTATCGGATGTGCGGTAATTGTATGGAACAGGAGACACACATGAATAATAAGGGCTCCGGTCTGACCCCAGCTCAGGCACTGGATAAACTCGACGCGCTGTATGAGCAATCTGTAGTCGCATTACGCAACGCCATTGGCAACTATATTACAAGTGGCGAATTACCTGATGAAAACGCCCGCAAACAAGGTCTTTTTGTCTATCCATCACTGACCGTAACCTGGGACGGTAGCACAACCAATCCCCCCAAAACGCGCGCATTTGGTCGCTTTACCCACGCAGGCAGCTACACCACCACGATTACTCGCCCTACTCTCTTTCGTTCGTATCTTAATGAACAACTTACGTTGCTGTATCAGGATTATGGTGCGCATATCTCAGTGCAACCCTCGCAGCATGAAATCCCCTATCCTTATGTCATCGATGGCTCTGAATTGACACTTGATCGCTCAATGAGCGCTGGGTTAACTCGCTACTTCCCGACAACAGAACTGGCGCAAATTGGCGATGAAACTGCAGACGGCATTTATCATCCAACTGAATTCTCCCCGCTATCGCATTTTGATGCGCGCCGCGTCGATTTTTCCCTCGCGCGGTTGCGCCATTATACCGGTACGCCAGTTGAACATTTTCAGCCGTTCGTCTTGTTTACCAACTACACACGTTATGTGGATGAATTCGTTCGTTGGGGATGCAGCCAGATCCTCGATCCTGATAGTCCCTACATTGCCCTTTCTTGTGCTGGCGGGAACTGGATCACCGCCGAAACCGAAGCGCCAGAAGAAGCCATTTCCGACCTTGCATGGAAAAAACATCAGATGCCAGCATGGCATTTAATTACCGCCGATGGTCAGGGTATTACTCTGGTGAATATTGGCGTGGGACCGTCAAATGCTAAAACCATCTGCGATCATCTGGCAGTGCTACGCCCGGATGTCTGGTTGATGATTGGTCACTGTGGCGGATTACGTGAAAGTCAGGCCATTGGCGATTATGTACTTGCACACGCTTATTTACGCGATGACCACGTTCTTGATGCGGTTCTGCCGCCCGATATTCCTATTCCGAGCATTGCTGAAGTGCAACGTGCGCTTTATGACGCCACCAAGCTGGTGAGCGGCAGGCCCGGTGAGGAAGTCAAACAGCGGCTACGTACTGGTACTGTGGTAACCACAGATGACAGGAACTGGGAATTACGTTACTCAGCTTCTGCACTTCGTTTTAACTTAAGCCGGGCCGTAGCAATTGATATGGAAAGTGCAACCATTGCCGCGCAAGGATATCGTTTCCGCGTGCCATACGGGACACTACTGTGTGTTTCAGATAAACCATTACATGGTGAGATTAAACTTCCCGGTCAGGCTAACCGTTTTTATGAAGGCGCTATTTCCGAACATCTGCAAATTGGCATTCGGGCGATCGATTTGCTGCGCGCAGAAGGCGACCGACTGCATTCACGTAAATTACGAACCTTTAATGAGCCGCCGTTCCGATAATAAGTTCTGAACCTTCTTATCAGAAATAGATGTGAAGGAGTAAGTAAGACACCTGGCAAATAGCCTGCAATAATCGTGGGCTGTTTGCTTCCTTGGGCGGATACGAGTTTTATTATCGTCTTAATGATTTCCACATATTAAAAGCAAGTATGCTTTCAAAACACAATTATAAAAAATCCCGCCAACAATATAAGTTTTTATAAAATTAAATATAAGATTATAGCTTTAGAATATTTTTATTTCTAATAGACGAGATTTTTCCTGTTATGATATAATATGCCGAATTAACACATGTTAACGATTTACCAGTAATGTAAATAAATTTTCGAGGAGATCATTCCAGTGGGACGTAAATGGGCCAATATTGTTGCTAAAAAAACGGCTAAAGACGGTGCAACGTCTAAAATTTATGCAAAATTCGGTGTAGAAATCTATGCTGCTGCCAAACAAGGTGAACCCGATCCAGAATTAAACACATCTTTAAAATTCGTTATTGAACGTGCAAAGCAGGCACAAGTTCCAAAGCACGTTATTGATAAAGCAATTGATAAAGCCAAAGGCGGCGGAGATGAAACGTTCGTGCAGGGACGTTATGAAGGCTTTGGTCCTAATGGCTCAATGATTATCGCCGAGACATTGACTTCAAATGTTAACCGTACGATTGCTAACGTTCGCACAATTTTCAATAAAAAAGGCGGCAATATCGGAGCGGCAGGTTCTGTCAGCTATATGTTTGACAATACGGGTGTGATTGTATTTAAAGGATCAGACCCTGACCATATTTTTGAAATTTTACTTGAAGCTGAAGTTGATGTTCGTGATGTGACTGAAGAAGAAGGTAACATTGTTATTTATACCGAACCTACTGACCTTCATAAAGGAATCGCGGCTCTAAAAGCAGCTGGAATCACTGAGTTCTCAACAACAGAATTAGAAATGATTGCTCAATCTGAAGTTGAGCTTTCCCCAGAAGATTTAGAAATCTTTGAAGGGCTTGTTGATGCCCTTGAAGATGACGACGATGTACAAAAAGTTTATCATAACGTCGCAAATCTCTAATTATCTTTTAAAGAAATCTGTCTTTACGGCAGATTTCTTTAATCTCATATAATCCTTATAAAAAAATATAATGTTCAACTCGTCATATTTCTTATAAAAAATCCTCGTTCCCAGAGAAATAATATTTATTATAATTCCAGTTCTTCTTTTTCTGATTACAGAAGGCAAAGTGACAATTACGCATAGTTTCCCGATAAAGACGCGATAGCGACATCCCGCATAAGGCATTTTTCTCTTTATCTTTGTACGGTACTTCATGGAACAGAGTTTTTGACCTTGCGAATCGTGATGTCTGTTGGGGAGGGGCAATTTGCTCACTGAAGCGTGAGACTCGATTAAGCGCACGAAACACAGAAATCAAAAAACCCGGTCACTTTTTTACAAGGTAACCGGGTAAAAATAATTTTTATTTTTTAACTGTTTTGAGACTCATAGAGATGTCTCAAAACTAAAATTTGGCTCCTCTGACTGGACTCGAACCAGTGACATACGGATTAACAGTCCGCCGTTCTACCGACTGAACTACAGAGGAATCGTGAGAACGAGGCGAATATTAGCGATGCCCACCCATAATGTCAAAGCCTGTTTTTTAAATTTGAAATCGTTTGCTGAAATAATCTGCATTTTGTCGTTTATTCCGACACAGCTGGCTTTTTTTCACACTTTTGCGGCTCGGATCGAGGGTATTTCCATAGCCAACGTCCAGTAACCATTCGCCAGTAAAACAGCACGGCCCGCACAGCCCAGTCGGCAAACATTCCCATCCAGACACCAACCACACCCCAGCCAAGCATGATGCCCAGCACATAACCGACGACAACCCGGCAACCCCACATGCTCAACATCGAAACCCACATGGCGTAACGGGCATCACGAGCACCTTTAAATCCAGCGGGTAGCACCCATGAGGCGGACCAAATAGGCATAAATAAAGCATTTAGCCAAATCAGAATCACAACGACATGTTTAACCTGTGGATCCTGGGTGTAAAACGATGCCATAAGCCCGGCAAAGGGAGCCGTTAGCCAGGCGATGGCCGTTAATCCAAGAGTGGACAGCCAGAACACATGCCGCAACTGAATCTCTGCTTGCGCTATCTGCCCTACCCCCAACCTTCGGCCTGTAATGATCGTAGAAGCAGAGCCGAGCGCACTTCCGGGTAAGTTGATAAGAGCCGCAATTGAAAACGCGATAAAATTTCCGGCAATAACACTGGTCCCCATCCCGGCAACGAACATTTGGGTTAATAACCGACCACTGGTAAATAACACTGATTCGACACTCGCTGGAATACCAATCCCCATGACTTCCCAGATAATGCTAAAATTCAGCGGTTTAAAATAGCTCTTTAACGAAATCCTTAGCGCAGGATTAAAACCAATCGCCAGCACCCACAAAATTGCAACTGCGCCAATATAACGAGAAATGGTTAAACCCAGCCCTGCCCCGACAAATCCCAGTCCCGGCCAGGAGAAAAGGCCGTAAATCAATATGCCGCTAATAATAATATTAAGAATATTCAGGCTACCGTTAATCAGTAGCGGTATTTTCGTATTCCCTGCACCACGAAGTGCCCCGCTACCAATCAAAGTGATGGCAGCTGCTGGATAACTGAGTACCGTCAGCTCCAGATAAGTCAACGCCAGTGCTTTAACTTCTGTCGTGGCATCACCCGCGACGAAATCAATAATTTGTTCGCCAAAATGATGAATAAGCGTTGCCAACAGTACGGCAAACAACGTCATGATCACCAATGACTGCCGCGTCGCCACCCTCGCTCGTCGTCGATCCCGCTTACCGAGACTAAATGCCACAACGACAGTAGTACCAAGATCGATAGCAGCAAAAAAAGCCATAATGACCATATTGAAGCTGTCCGCCAATCCCACGCCGGCCATCGCATCTTTTCCCAGCCAGCTGACCAGAAAAGTGCTCAGGACCCCCATCAACAGGACACAGGCATTCTCCATGAAGATAGGAACAGCAAGCGGGGTTATCTCGCGCCAGAACAACACTTTGTAGCTCTTGCGTTTAGCGTGCCAGCGAGTGCCGTGAACAACCTGGCGTAAAGCAGAGGAGATATTCAAAGCCGACCTTAATTGCAGAAAGTGAAACCACATTTCAAATAATGAGGGAGAATCAGCAAAGCTGCAAAGATTTTCGCCAACAAATTGTCTGCAAATGCAACAAACTGTTGATAGAAACGGCAAACAGTTGGGGAATTTAAAAATCGGGTTTGACAAAAGATTTTTCGCCGTTAAGATGTGCCTCAACAGCGATTCCTCTGTAGTTCAGTCGGTAGAACGGCGGACTGTTAATCCGTATGTCACTGGTTCGAGTCCAGTCAGAGGAGCCAAATTAAAGAAAGCAGACGTTCACTGACGTCTGCTTTCTGCATTTATATCAACTGGTTATCCCCTTCTTCAGGTTCACCTTCGTTCGTTAAAAACCGCTCGAATCCACACTACTTTGCTGGTAAAAATGCTGGTAAAGCTGGTTCGATTTGCGTTTTACCAGCACGCGGAGGGAACCGTCATGTCACTTACTGATACTAAAGTAAAAAATGCCAGACCAGCGGAAAAAGCCGTCAAGCTCACTGATGGATTTGGTCTCTACCTTCTTGTGCATCCCAATGGTTCAAAATACTGGCAGTTAGGCTATCGCTTCGATGGTAAACAGAAAGTGTTTTCCATTGGTGTTTACCCTGCGGTTTCTCTTGCTGATGCCAGACAACGACGAGATGAAGCAAAAAAGCTGCTTGCGCAGGGAATCGATCCTAACGCTAAAAAACAGGCTGATGAAAAAGCTCTACAGGAAAAGCGGGATAAAACCCGTTCGTTCCGTGTCGTCGCCAGAAGCTGGTTTGCCACCAAAACAAAATGGTCAGAAGATTACGCCGATACGGTATGGAAGCGCCTTGAGACCTATGTATTCCCGGACATTGGCGACAGCAACGTTTCAGATCTGGATACGGGTGATCTGCTTGTTCCGGTTAAAAAAGCAGAAACGCTTGGCTATCTTGAAATTGCCATGCGGATCAAGCAATACATCACTGCCATCCTGCGTCACGCCGTCCAGCAAAAACTTATGCGCCATAATCCTGCTTACGATATGGAAGGTGCTGTGCAGAAACCAGAGACTGAGCACCGTCCCGCACTGGAGCTGGAAGAGATCCCCCTGCTACTTGAACGTATTGATGCCTACAAAGGCCGTAGACTTACCACACTGGCGATTAAACTCAATCTGTTGATTTTCATTCGTTCCAGTGAACTCCGCTATGCACGATGGTCAGAAATCGACTTCAACAGTAAGTTATGGGTGATACCAGAAAAGCGTGAAGCGATTGAGCGCGTCAAATATTCCACGCGTGGCGCAAAAATGAAACGCCAGCACTTCGTTCCCCTCTGCAGGCAGGCTCTTAAGATACTGAAAGAGATCCGTCAGCTTACCTATGAAGAAGGTAATGAGGCGGGGTTAATTTTTACGGGCTGTTATGACTCGTTCAAGCCCATGAGTGAAAACACCATCAACAAGGCGCTGCGTAAGATGGGCTATGACACCACGCAGGACATCTGCGGTCATGGTTTCCGCACAGTGGCATGTTGTGCTCTGATTGAATCAGGGCGATGGTCTGAAGATGCGGTAGAACTCCAGATGAGCCACAAGGAAAGCAACAGTGTGCGTGCTGCCTATACCCATAAGGCCAAACATCTTGAGCAGCGAAGGTTGATGCTACAGTGGTGGGCAGATTTTCTTGATGCTAACCGGGATGGGATGGTCAGGCCGTTTGAGTTTGTTTCAGATAGATAATCCAGTGGGGGCCAAGGATGGCTTACTCCCTTACGGTAATATATTTAAGTAAGTCAATCAGTTAATAGACATAGCACTCAGCATAATCCGCACGATTATCCCCTCGGCTTACTGACCTATAGCTATCATTCTGACTTCGGATTACAGTTAGAAATCCAGATAATTCTATGAGGTTATTGATTGATCATGCAAATAGTTTCAGTTATAAATTATAAAGGTGGCGTTGGTAAAACAACGGTTACTTCCAACTTGGCTGCCGAGTTAGCATGGCGTGGAAAAAAAGTATTGGTTTTGGATATGGATGCTCAAGCAAGTTTGACGTTCTCACTATTAACCCCTGATTTTTGGGATCAAAACCTTAAAAATGAAAGAACTATAAAAAACTGGTTCGATTGTATTAGCCAAGGTGAGCAAACTATGCCATTGGCAGCACTCAGAGTTAGACCTGAGTCAATTAATGGTCGTTTCACGAATAGAGGTGGATGTGTTGATTTAATATCATCCCATCTTGGTTTAATAAATGTAGATCTAGAATTAGCAACTTTACTTGGTGGCGCAAGCCCAAGTCAAACGCAGAAGAAATATTTAAAAGTTCATGGTAAACTTAGGGAAGAACTTCAAACACTTGGCGATGAGATGAATTATGACATTGTACTGATCGATTGCCCACCGAATTTCAATATCGTCACAAAAAATGCCTTAATAGCATCAGATAAAATACTTATCCCTGCCAAACCTGACTATTTATCAACATTAGGTATTGATTATCTCAAACGAAGCGTAGATTCACTTATTACGGATTACAACTTCTATGCTGATAAAGATGATGATTATGAAAGAGTATCACCTGAAATAATTGGTGTAATATTTACAATGATACAAATAAACTCTGAGCAACCTATCGCAGCTCAGCGACAGTATATTTCACAGACAAAAAGACTAAGAGTCCCTGTATTTGAGTCAATCTTTAGAGAAAATAAAACTATTTTTTCCGATGCACCAAGAGATGGCATTCCTGTTGTCTTAAATTTATACTCTAATTCAACACATTCATCAATCGTCACAGAAATTGAAGAGTTTGTCGATGAGTTTATTGAAAAGATTGGAGAGTAATCATGAGTGATTTGAAACAACTCGCCTCGGTCTTTCGAGAACTACAAGATGCTATTCTTGAGTTGAGCAATAACGATATTGAAAAAATCATATCCGGTGATTATCAATTCACATTAAAGCTAACAAAAAAAAAGAGTAGCACTGGGACAAAGAATCAGTTAAATAATGACAAAGGGTTTGATTATTTACTTGAATTGCTTAGTCAATGTGGCTCAAGAGAGGACGGAATAGAAATTTTAGCAAAAGAGTTAAATAAAAAATCGGAATATGAAAAATTTGCACGACATGTCGATGTTGTTGTCATGAAAAGTGATAAAATTGAGAGAATAAGAGATAATATAATTGAATCTACCGTTGGAGCCAGACTCCGGTCCAATGCAATACAAAATAAAAATTAATAATATATAAAAAGGGCCGCTAGGCCCTTTTCGTTTTCCCTTGAAGGGAACTCTCCATTGGAGGGAATACATATCCCCACATTTGGGGGCATCAAAAATCAGCCCATTGGGCTATAAATTACTCCCCACATATGGGGCAATCAAACACTTCATTGAAGTGAAAATCTTTAAAAGATACTTATTAAACAATATATTATTTATTGAAAGTCAAATCTTATTATGATGTTCAAAGGCAAATATTAATTCCAGCAATTAGCATTACCTACATGCATATATATTTCTTATACTACTGGTGCAATGTGTATTTTGACCACCGCTACACGTTTGATCGTCATAGGTTGAAACTAATGTTCCTGATAAATAAGCGACCCTTGGGTCATATATAGACCCCGGACAAGAACATGCCCCCGTATCACTGTTAGGTATCGTGCATTTACCTTGTATCGTGATAAAAATACCTTTCAGGCCATCACCACTTGCTGTCTGCCATTTACCATTAACACACGATAACACTCGACCTGCACTGTCTCGTCCCACCAGACCATTAGGCGTACATTTTGCGTTCAATGTTGCCTGACCGTTCAGATGGAGATATTCACCTGCTTTGATTCTGCCTGTTGATTCAATTGTTCCGTTGGATTTTATCGTTCCGGCAGTAAGATTACCTGACGCATAAATATTACCCGCATTGTTCATGTAAGCTTTAACTGTCTTCCCGGTTCCAACACCAACAGTCCCCGACGCATACAAATCATAGGTGCGAACACCGCCAGCCCAGCCAGCAGGCAGATCGTTTGGATTAAGTCCGTTCGTCGCAATACGGCTACCAAACTTCGCCAGCCCTGTTGTAGAAAGCGTGTTCAGATAGGTATCGGATTTTACCTTCAGATTGTTGTTGATATTTACAGGACCATTAAGGGTAGAGGTTCCACCCACACTCAGATCTGATGCAACAGACGCATTACCCGTTGTCTTTAGTGCTCCGGTTGTTGTTGTCCCTGATGCTGTCATATCTTTGATGTTTTTGATGCTCTTACCACCAAGATTCAGATCACCCGTCATCGGCAACGTTCCATCACGACGCAGGTAAACAGAATACATTGAAGAGTTATACCCCACGCGGTAAGCCAGTAATCCACCACCCGTGATATTGCTGTAGCTGTTAGAGTTCTCACTCCACTGACCACCATAACCGGAAGCTATCTTGGTGTTTCTGCTCATCCCACCATCAACACCTGCCGCCTGAACCGCTTTACCTAACAGGTCATAACGAATTCGACCACCTTCTTCCCACGGGCTGGCGGTTGTTATAAGACCATTAATGACATAATCCGGTGCTGTTCCTGAACGTTTTAACACAATTTTGTAAGATGCTTTTTGCGCGTTAGTTCCTGTATAGCCTACAGGCAACAGACCTTCATTAATTAACGTCTGATAAGTGATTTCACAACCAGCAGCCGAACAGGTTCTTGGCCCCGGATCGCTGCTTTGATTATTGGATGATGACCGTGTGGAAATCTTGTCATAGCGAATACTGATATAGCGGTTAACTGCTTCTCCAAGCTGTTTAATCTGTGTTCCGACATTATCAGCCAATACCGCTTCCTGATTGTTTCTCATATCCTGAAACTTCATAAAAGCGATAAGTGTTCCAATACCCAACACAATACTGACTTCCAGTAAGGTGAATCCTTTTTTCTTTATCATAATTATCTCCCTGTTTTAGCAATAAGAAAGAAAAGGGCCTGCGCCCTCTTCATTAAATAGACGTGAAAACTAATGTATTACTTGTGGCGTTATTACAGGCCGCTGCCGTAGCTGCCACATCGAGTGTTCCATCCGAAGCCTTCACAACCTTTGAACCCACTTTAGCGGTATAAAAGTTGCCTGCCGCCGCAGTGGTTATTTTCACACATTCCGCTGCTGGCACATTATCGTATGTAATAGTGAAAGAAGAGCCAGTCGCTGATGACGGACCAGTTGCTGCCGCAGCCAGCGTCACATTACCTTTAAAAGCATTAATCGGTTTAGCCGCATTGCCTGTTCCACTTAACATATTGTCAGGGAAGATTTTTGCCTGAACAGCCACAGTATTTGTCAGGCCAGTAAAGCTTGATGCCGACGTGTATAACGCTTTAACACCTGCCTGTATGGTGGCAATGTTATTGGATTCTGCCTGTGCTCTTTGTGAAGCCTGAACCTTGGGATACACAATAAAAGCCGCTACCACTAATGCAGCAATGATGCCTAAAACAAGCAATAGTTCGAGTAGTGAGAAACCTTTCTTGCTTTTTCTTTTGTTATTTAATAAAACCATTATTATCTCCTTTTTTGTTTTAATGATAACTCCTGTTATAACGCTTCTCTCATATCTGGCAATAGAAATAGCAAGATATATTTAACTCTATCTGACAGACGGATGAATTAAAAAAGGCAAAGATTTCTCTTTGCCTTCCGGGAGATTTAAAAACAACATTTGTTATCACTGCTACTGTCATTCTTACTTTCTCATGGGATATTTATCATATCTGATAAAAAAGTAATAATGACGTTCACTACATAAAGATAAAAATTAACAGATTACTGGTCGAACAGAACGCATGATTGAAAAGGAAAAAATATTAATAAAGGATTATCCTGCGTTCTGTTCTTTTATATAGATAACAGATAATAATCAGATATCAATACCTGAAACAAAATAAATTTAAATATTTTTATTTTTGTCTTCCATCCATTTGAGCAAGAAACTTCCTGCCTGCTTTTATATATGTTATTTTTTCAATATCATTCAGGTCAGATGCTGAAAGCAAAATCCCCATAACGAGTTCTTTATCCACCTGTTCGATATCGCAATGCATAGCTTTAGCAACTTCCGCACCAAGTATAATCTTGAGTCTTGTTTCAACTTTCTTTCGCTCTGATTTTTCCAGAGACTTAAGACGATTAAGTTCAAGCTGAGCAAAAGCAACCTTTTGTTTTAATGTCTTTTCTGTTCTTGGTCTTTTTATATTATCATCCATAGTTATCACCTCTTGCTGTTTATACGCATTTAATTATCACAAAGAGAAATAACGTCAAATTTACAACATTTTGTTAGAGAGAATGATTCTGATAGATTTTTTATAAATATGTGCAACGCATATGATAGTAATTACTAACTTAAAATACCCAGCACTCTCCGCGTTACTTATTTTTGCGCATTTGTGCTTTTATTTTCACCTGTCAATTTTCAACTCTATTTTCCAATCTCAACCTGTGAATTGTGCAACACATAACACTCTCTGTTTTATTGGCTTTTTTTATTCAATTAAAGCTATCCCGCCTTACGGCGGGAATAATTAATACTTCTTTTGCCCTTACGGGCCTTTTCTTTACTCTTTTTGTCCTGCAGACGTGAAACCTACACCTTTAATCCAGTTTGCGCCGCTTAACCCGGCGTATTATTTTACAACCATACATATATTTCGTATTAATTAATAAGAGGTGCATTTTACATTGGCTTATTTTCTTAAAGACAATGCCCACCTATACACTGCTACGCAGTGTGTGGGGTCTACCGACGGTTGCCTGCCGCAGGCTAAAAGCAAAACCAAGGTCAACGTCAACCCCGAAGTTTTTCTGGCGAAAAACTAACAGCAGCACGTTTATTTGAGGTTAATTTATTAATGGCGATTTTTCATCTGGATTTTAAAATTGTGAAACGAAGCGAGGGCATGACTTCCGTTGCGAAAGCTGCCTACCATGCCCGTACACGTATTACAGATGTTCGCATTGGAGAAACATATGATTTCAGCCACAGAACAGATCTTCATGGTCATATTATATTAGCCCCTGTTTCCACACCTGCTCATATTATTGAAAGATCCTCAGCACTCTGGAATGAAGTTGAAAGAGTGGAACGCCAGAACAACGGTCAAACAGCCCGTTATTTTGATGTCGCTATCCCCGTAGAACTCAGTAATGATGACAAGAAAAAATTGGTTGCTGAATACTGCCAGAAGAACTTTGTTGATAAAGGAATGATTGCTGATATCGCATTTCATGACTTGGACAGTAAGAATCCACACGCTCACGTCATGTTAACCCTGAAAACCATTGGTCCCGAAGGCTTCGGTAAAAAAGACAGAAGCTGGAATGATAAGAAGATAATGATCCAATGGCGTGAGTCGTGGGCCACCATGTCAAACAGCTACCTTGAAGCCGCAGGCAGTGAAGAACGTATCGATCACCGTTCTCTCAGGACGCAATGTGCTGATGCCCTTGCTCAGGCAGAAGAAGCATTCAGCGCTGAAGAGAAAGCATTCTGGCTTGCCAAAGCAACGGAAACAAACCGCCCGGCAATGCAGCGTGTTCATCGTGCTAAATGGAATAACACCGAGTCTCAGGAACAACGAGCTGCTGAACAAGCTCAACGCGATCAGCAAATTGAAGAGGCCAAGAAGGTCTACGCCACATTCAGTGAGCTACCACTGGAGATCGTTGTTGATGTCAGAAGCTTTACGATTACACATCTTGCTGAACCCGAAGAGATTGTTCTACCAGACTTCCCGGCAACAGAAAAACAGCAACCGGTTATTGCGACACCATCCATAAGCAGAAGACCTGCTGCAAAGTCTTACCGTGACCCCAATAAGGTCAGTAAAGTAAATGTTTCAGGGAAGAAATCCCCTGTTCTGGTTGCTCCTGAACCAACTGCATCCACTAAATTGAAAACCCCATCTCTTCAAAAAACCAGAGCGATGAACCGTGCTCCTGTGAGAAGTAGGAAACAGACCAAGCCCCGCCAGAATGGTTTGTTTAAACGTTTCACGCTGCTTGTGGTGGGCTTATTCAAAGATAGATTTGTATGGGCCAGAAGGAAACCCGATACCACTGATGCTGACCATGATAAGCGTATCGCAGAGAACTATGTCTATGATGAAGTGTTGGGTGTCAATGTTCCACGTTCGGAGTTTGAAAGACGCGCTAAGTTTAACAATAACCAAACATCGCAAGAAGCAGGAGTCTATGGTAACAAATCAGATATTAACAAGACTGTTCGTTTCCCAAATCGTTTTGAGCAAGAACAAACGGAGGTCAACAAACACATGGAATTTATACTGTCTATTAGAGGAAAACCTTCTATGCCAAAGTTAAAACCAACTAACAGAAAATCTAACATCAAATAGTAATGTTCTCCCCACTATTAATTTTTAATCAAATGCATGTTACATAGGCTCAAAATGTGATAACATATGAAAACATAGAATTTTTTATATGCTTGGTGAATGTTTTGGACAACAATATATATAATATCCTTTTCTTCATCTTTCTTTCAATAGCAATTCCATTCCTTTTATTCCTCGCATGGAAACAGCACCTAAAAACCAAAGAGATTCGTTCATATCTATTGAAAGAGGGATATAATATTATTTTCAACGGAGAAGGTAACTCATATCTCGCATTTAATATTAGTAATGCGACATTTCGTGCAGGTGATTTAACTTCCAATGATTATTTTCAAGCATCAATTTCTTATATCCACGATTATAGATGGGAGTGGAAGGAGGTTGAGGCAAAGAAAATAAATAATATATTTATTATTTACATTTCGAATATTGATTTCCCTTCCCAAAAACTATTTTATCGCAATAATAAATCTTTAGCGGAAATAGACTGGGCAAAATTACAAGCAATTTTTCATCAACCATATGAAATACAGAATGACGTCATGCAAGATAACAATAATACGCACTATGATTTTTTCATATCCCATGCAAAAGAGGATAAAGATACTTTTGTCAGACCACTGGTAGACGAGTTAAATAGACTTGGTGTAATTATTTGGTATGATGAACAGACACTTGAAGTCGGCGATAGCTTAAGGAGAAATATTGATTTAGGCCTAAGAAAAGCAAATTATGGCATAGTCATACTTTCTCATAACTTTCTAAACAAGAAATGGACACAATACGAATTAGATAGTTTAATTAATCGTGCAGTGTATGATGATAATAAGATTATATTGCCAATCTGGCATAATATCAATGCTCAAGAGGTATCTAAATACAGCCATTATTTGGCGGATAAAATGGCCCTGCAAACTTCTTTATATAGCGTTAAGGAAATAGCAAGAGAGTTGGCTGAGATAGCATATAGGAGAAGATAAAACAATAAATCATAAGTGTTTAATATCTTCGATGCATAAAATTAATTGTATTAACACATCTAAATAGTATGTTTGTTATGGAATGAGTGTTCCGTGCTCATTCCACATATTGTTTAGTATACGTTGAAATATTACAGACCTAACTTAGTATAAACAGATGTAGGGTATAGATAACTACCACTATTTGAACTTGAGTAATAGTTAACACAGTAATTATCTAATGCGTATTTAATAATTTTAGGTTGGAAGGATACAGATACTGTATAATGCTCTGAATCTAAAATTGGTTTAGGAATGAAGTTCTTATCGACTGTTCTATCTCCGTCTAAATTAGCTATTACAACAGGAAGATTAAATTCTACGATAAGATCTATTTCATGGGCAAGAAACGATACTCCATCGCTACCTTTTCTCTTAGTATTAGCACTTCCCAACAGTACTACTTGTTTAGCATTTTTCATCCTTTCGCGGAGGTTTCGCTTTATGGTTTCGGGCTTACTTGTATCTCTTGAAATAAAGAGATCATGAGCATCAAAAAAGTTAAAGTCTATGTTTTCATTTGCTTTCCATGCCTCCATTAGACGATAAAACTTTATATCTTCGCTTGCAAAAGCCACATATGTCTTATTACGATAACTCATATAGTCCCCATGAAGCAGTCAACATTAGTATCAACATGTTGAAAATACCTTATATATCAGATAGTGTAAACATCATTTATAATAAACCACTTTCAATACACTTGAATTACATATAATTAACAAGGTTGGTACAAAAATGGCGAAAGTTAACTTTTTCGATAAGCGTATACTTAAAAAATTTTCAGACTACACATCAACTATAAGTACCATATTTTCACTTTTTTTGATTTTTATAGACATTCCAACAGAAAACAAACTAACACTTGGTATTATATTTTTAATTATTTTATTCTTACTATATTTCGGCATATGGTTTAAATCAAATAATCTTTCGGAAGTTAATTTAGATGTTGAGGGCAGCATTGTTACTGTAAAAGCAGGTGATTTATTCAGACAAGATGGATTCAAGGTCATTGCTTTTAATGAATATTTTGATACACAAGTTGATGATGTTATCATTTCTCATAATTCCCTTAATGGATTATATATTGATAACTATTTAGTGGGATCCGTATCTGATTTGGACCATCGTATTTCAAATCATCAGTTTGAAGAAGATGAACTGCTTGATGTCAACCATAAAAGAAAAGTGGGTAAAACACAAAAATATTCGCTAGGAACTATCTTCGTTAATAATGATTATCTATTAACTGCGTTTTCAAAATTTGACGATAAAAATAGAGCTTTTCTTACAATGCCAGATTATCTAGCATTTTTAATAAATTTTTGGGACAAAGTCAATCGTATATATGCTCAAAAAAGTGTCTCTGTTCCTATCTTTGGATCTGGAATCACTAGAATAAAGGAACATAAAAATATTAGCGATGAGGATTTACTTAAAATAATGTTGTGGACTTTTAGAATAAGTGAAATGAGGTTTAAATTTCCGGCAAAGCTTACTATCGTTATTCACAAAGATAAGATAGATAAAATAAACTTATTGGATATAAAATCAGCGAGAAATGGTCTTTAGTTATATTTATATATGGGCGAACCATGAAACGTCGCCCATATATAATTGTTTTCGCTTTTTATATCTTTCGCCTAAACACTACATTATCAGCAAAAATAATTTTGCCAGCAACAAACCCAATAGCTGCAATGATTGGTAGGCTGATAGTAGCCCCCGCCATGCCTGTTGGCATACCGATCAACGCCGATAAACCAAAAGCCAACAACAAAACAACAGCAGCATACCACTTCGGGTAGGCACCATATAACACCGTCGCTAAACAGCCTGTACAGACGTGAACCCCACGCTGGCTCTCTTTGAAACAGAACGGGCATTTGATGATATTGTTTTCCATAGTGGTTTCCTTAATTGGCTCTCCAGCCATTACTGGTTTTAACGAGATTCATTACGCCATCAGCAGGTTCATTCATCCCTTTAACGTTGGCGAACACTTTTTTGTCAATCCAGCTCGGAACGTCAGTAAGCTTCCATGTATAAGATACGCGAACAACTTTCTGACCACCTTCACCCGGTTCCGTCCATTCCTTAATTTCGTCAACGGCACGACGACCAACACAGGCACCATCTTGTGTGCTCCAGACTTTGGCTTTTTTGCCTTCCTCTGTTATCCCTAAGACGTTCGAGTCATAGCCCTGTTCAAAGACCATCATTCCCTGTTCAACAAATCCATCGAGGATCACTGAATTCGTTCCTGTGCCAGTCGAATCAAGCCGTGGCTTGGCAAGACGGATGGGGAAGCTGGTGTTATTGTTATCCAGCGAGAAGCAGTATTTGTCCTGCCCAATCTTGGCATTGATCGCTTTCTCAAAATCACCTTTCTCACCACATCCCGCCAGTGCCAGAGCTGCGCCAGCAACGAGTAAAATCTTCTTCATCTGCTTATCCATCCTGATAATCAAAGTGCCTAAATTTTTGACCTAATCCGGTCAGGGCTAGAGTTGTTGCGGGATCCGGCTGATATCACATGGCAAAACCACCGCTTAACCAATTGATAGGATTCAATTCTTTTAGCGTCTCGTCATATCGTTTAAAACGATCAAAAACGACCACATGATAGCTTTTAGCTATCATAAGTTGATATTCGATCGATAATAACAATTAATTGCCGATCGATATCATCTATTTAATCGTTAAAACCTATCAATAACTCATTATCGATCTTTTATATCGATCATGATTTCAAGTTCTGATAGCCTTGCAACGCCGAGACCGACGCCATGAGTTTGGTGCTGTAGGACGTATAAAACGAAGCAAAGCTCTGTGAGCGGGTTCAGTCTCTTTAACTCATTTACATGGAGGAAGTAAGAGTGGAAGCAACAGGTATCGTGTTTTTAGTGGTGCTCTTCGTCATTATCATGACCGCAGCAGATATACAGAAGAAAAAGCACTACAACAACTTCACAGAAGTTCTGGACGGCGACATTCTTTCGTATGAATGCCAGCAGACAGGTATTGTAATTGATACTCAAAAACATACTATCCGTATTTTCAATAAAGATAAAGACAGCACATATACTTTTGATGAAATCCGGGAAATAAATTACACGCTTTCAGAGGGTGGTAAGTTTTACGGCAATGGAACATTACGAGGTATGAATAATGCGGCTATTGCTAACTGGAGAGAACAACTTTCAGCGAATAAAAGGTCTGGCCTAAATATTTTAACCGATGATATTAAAAATCCCATGTGGAAAGTTAATGTTCCCCTGAAAAATAAAAGCACTTCAAATCACGAACTTTGTGAGCGATGGATGCTGGTATTTAAAAAGTATGTTTTCTGAGTCTCACCTTTCATCTATTTATGGAACAAAAATGAAAAATTTATTATTTGCTATTTTTATCATACTTCCGCTTGGTGGCTGTACCGTTCATGGCAATAAATCCCTAACTGATGAAAATCATCAGACGGTTAAAGTTAAAATCGTCAAGGGAAAAACTACCCAACAAGAAATTCTTGCTGCCTTTGGAGAGCCTCAGACACGCGCTACGAATGATGGGCAGGAGATGTGGAACTACTCAAGTATGACGGGAGAAAACCAACTATCTAACTATATACCGGGCCTTGCTCTGTTGACCAATAGCAGCACGGCGCACATTAAATCTCTGGATATCTGGTTTAAGGGTGATGTTGTGGAACGTTATGATTTTCGTCATACTGCAAGTAAGACTTCACGCGGTTTGATGGATTGATAATACAGCGTATCATCGTAAAATCGGGAGTTGCTACGTATGAACTCCCGACTTTATTTCATAATATTATATCAATCAAATGCTAAATAAATTACAAAACAAACACTTCTTGTATATTACTAAGTGTCTTGGCACCTATACCTTTTATATTTTTTAAAATATCCAGATCAAGCTTCCCTTCACGAACTCGTGCTTTAACAATTTCTTTAGCGATTGCTCTATTTATATTTAACAACGCCTCCAGTTCATCTAAAGTAGCTTTATTGATATCAGGCTTAGAGACAGTGATCTTAGTATTTGACATATACTCAAGCAAATCTGCCACAACTAAATACGTATGAAATACTGACTTTACAGCTTCAATCCGATTTAACTCGGCATGAACACCTTTATTTGTTAACTTGTTAACTTTATCCAACCATGATCCAAGAAAATCTATATGAGCTTTGGCAAGGTCTTTATTACTTTCGGATTGAATAGCCCCATCCATAAATGCCCACAAGCGATTTACATATTGACCTTGCCCAACGGCCCGACCATTAAATTTCTCCTTTGATGCAGGGTAAAGTTCATCAGCCAATCCCTCCAGAAGTCGACGGCATGTAGTTAAAGCTTGAGACCATTCTTCTTCTTTATCAGAAGAGATGGCTTTAAATGCCAACATTAGCTGTTCTGCGATCACTGGATTTAGATCTAATAGTTTATCATCGACAGCATTTTTTAGTATATCAAAACAGTTACTGACAGTGCCTGAGAATTTTAGTTGATTAAATATTTGTGATGCTAACTCATGTGCTTTTTTTCTCACATAATTAATATGTTGGTTTAAGTTATTTTTATAGTATGTCCCATCATTACCTTCTTTTTTTCTTACAAGATCTGCATATTTCTCTTCAATAAACCCGATATTATTATATCCACCACCACTTTCATTACTTTTTAACGTAAGTTCTTCGTTAGAATAGTGAACTCCAGACTTAATTCCTGTATCAGATAACACTTTTATATGTTTGCTTAATTTTTCCTCATAAGTCTTCGTAGTTGTATTTTTGTTATCGATTAAGAATTTTAAAAATAATTTAAGTGGTGTTGTGTATTTATCGTCCCCCAACTGAATAGCACACCATATTTTTGTATCTTCATCATTAATGATATCTGCGGTCCTTTGGAGCTTTTGTATAGCCGATAACAAAGAGCCTTTTGGGGACTCAAGTTCTTTAAGCGTTTCCTCAATAAGCTGTAGCGCTACTTTTTTATGCGGCATGTGAATCATCCTTCGACTTATAGTTTCGTAATCATTAAGTGGTAGATTATTGCTTTTAAACTAAAAATGAAACTCTGGTGGCTCAGCCATTTTGATGTTGCCAATACGTATGGGCAGCTCACCTTCTTGCTGGCACAACTTCTTAATGTATTGCCACTCCGCGTTTTCAGACTCCATGTGAGCTGCGAGCGAATCAAATGCACCTTCGGCTACGACGATGGTAGGTTCTTCCTCTGTTTCATTGCCAGTCGACTCCGCATTTGGATTTTCAGCGCGTTCTTCTTCCAGTTCAGCCACACTCGCTTTCAGCTCATCAAGACTACTGGCGGCGTCTCTTGGCGCATAGAAGAACAGCCCGCTAATGAAGATGGCTTCCATAGCCTCTCTCAATGAAAACGAGGTATCGCCATAAACGAAGCAACTGTGCTTGGAACTCTTCACACCCGATACGTTTTTCTTCAGCAAACCGTCTTTCGGTGAAGTCATCAATGTCTGTTTGCTATAGAGGATTACAGGCAGATTCTTTATCTCGTGAACATCACCACTGATGCTCCAGCGTTCTTTATCACCTTTAATGAAGCCAGAAGCCTCACAGCCACTTTCAATCTCAAATTCATCGGTCAGAACGCGTTCCCGGTTTAAATAGTCAGAAACGTCCTCATCATCTTGCATCTCCTGACGTTTATAAGCACGGTAAACCATGCTACGACGATCAATCCCAATCCATTCAATATCCCATATCGTTGGCCCGGACGGTTTTCTTACCTCATCTATATAAGCACCAACATCTCTGTCCAGATAAGCCGCTAACAAAGCCTTCCACGGTTCTATTGCCAGAAAGATACTTGCCAGCGTTGTTCCTTCTTCAATCAGAACGGTATGGTGGAAGAAACGGAGAAGAAAAAACGGATCGGTATCGGCTATGACGTTCTGGATGGATAGCAATGGAACGGCAGCGGTTTCATCGTAATCGGACTGAAACCGTAGTATTGCATCGGAACAAAAAATTAACTTACCTTCCATCGCTCATCCTCCTCCTGAAGTTATCAGACTAAATATTTTACCAGATCATAGTTTGTTGTCGCATTTTACTTTTTACTGCTTCATATTCATTGATGTGATCCTTAAAAGTGCTTATTGCTTTTGGCAATGACCTGTTAAGTAAACCATTAATCTCCTGTGATGTTTTCCCGTTTCTGACGACCACTATATATCCAAGAGTCAGATCTTGTCTTATCATTGGATTCAATGGTTCTATACCTATGCTAATCCCCGTGTTTTTGTATTTAGCAACCGGATACCCAACTGAACTATGGATAACAATATTGCCGCTATCTGCAAGCCTTGATAACATTCTGTCGCTGTATATCACTCTTCTTAAATCCTGTAAAACAGGGATATAGTGTTTATCCATGTTTCCTGTCAAAGCTGTAGCCAAGTAGATTTTTGTTATTATTTTTATTTAATACCATGCAACCAGTCGTAATATCAAAAATATTTATGATATTTATGATATTTATGATATTTATGATATTTATGATATTTTATGACATCTGTGATTTTATAGTTTCTTCACACATCTGTGTGAGTGCTGAAACCAAGCGGATATAAACAGGATCTAGTTTTTCATAACACTAAATAATTAAAAATAGCATTTCATCTCTGACATATAGCATTTGCTCTTAAATGTATAGGAAAACTATATCTTTAGTAGCAGCACTTCGTGATTGTTGCCAACAATCACTTTGCTGGACAGGGCTTGTTCCTGTTAATGATGGATTTTTCAATTAATGATTTTTTCCATATAAATTACTGCCTGTAATCAATTATAAGCGTTTTAAGTATGAAGATGGTTATATGTGTCATCTTCCTGCTTCCAACGTCTTAGCAAGCTTCCTGTGCGGTTTATTAACAGCTTATAGAACACTATTACTTATATTTATTGATATTTATTCTTACCTGATACATTCAATTATTTTTTTTGAAAATATATACATTGTGCTGGCGCACGGCTACGCCCCTGATACTGGTATAAAACTATTTTTCTTGTTCACTTATAAGTTATTACTATTTTATTAATGGAAAACAACATGATCTTAATCTCACTATTCACTCTATCAAGTTAACATCAGATCCTATGTTCGAACATAGCATTTCCCCTCTGACATATAGCATTTGCTCTTAAACACATAGGAAAACTATATATTTAGTAGCAGCACTTCGTGATTGTTCACACCAATCACTTTGTTGGACAGGGCTTGCCCCTGTTAATGATGGATTTATCCAAAAAAGATCGCATCGAAGACGCATATAAAGTAAAAGAAATCTTAAATAAGCTCTCACAATAAAAGCAGCATTTCGTGATTGTGCAAAACAATCACTGGCTGTTCATAACATAAAGAAAAAATAATAAAAAAAACAAACGGTGCCATTTATCCGGCACACTCCACGTTAAAGTTATTAAACATATTATAGTATTAAGGAAGCATAAACCATTATTTTTAAAGGAGATTTTACGGAAAAAGTTTCCTGTACGGAAATTTAAGTTTCTTCTATGGAAACCGAAGTTTCCTGTACAGAAACCAAAGTTTCTTCCGTGGAAACTTTCAATAGTTAAAATCCGCAAGCAAGCAGTGGACGCTATTTCGCAAAAGTGTATTATTTTTCTTTTTTTCACATTTATTTTTGACAAAAGCACATACTACATTATATATAAAAAACAACAATAATAATAAAAGGAAAAACCATGAGCATTGATTACAACACAATAATGACCTCAAGTAGTGAACAATTGGAAGATTATATCATCAAAAATGATTTTACCGATAAACAGAAACTAGAGATTTACAGTTTTTATAACAGAAACCGAAAAGATAAAATAACCGTCAATATTAAAAAGGAACGAAGTTCGGATATACAGCCGGGAATAGCCTATGTTCATGCTTTTGTCGATAATCTGGAAAAGCTTGGTAAAAATATGTCTGGTGCTGAATACACAATAATGATCCGTTTGTGTAAACTCATGCAGCATGGGAATCTGATAGCCAGTATATCTCAGTCAGCACTCGCAGAAGAGCTTGGTATGAGCAAATCTAATGTGTGCAAATGCTGGAAAAAACTTATCAATAAAGGCATTCTTATTCAAGACGGTAAACACACTTTAATAAACGCCAATCTATTCCTGAAAGGCCAATACAGAACATTAAATCCAATAAGGAAAGAATATGTTCAGAAGTCGCTGAGAACAACCAGTGAAGGCATCGAGGACGTATTCGTCACCGTTTATAAAGATAGGATATTTAAAAACCACGAAGAGAAATCAATCAATAAAGAAGATGATAAACCTTTGCTTTCCACACCCGATGAGGATATTGATTGGGACTCTTTTTCAGAAGACAACATATTTGATGATTATTCTCAAGAAGATGAGTTTGATGAAAAAGAAAACATATAAAACTCTTGCCTATATATTAGGCCATTTGACACTTACACCATATATCGTAATATAAAAATATCCCCTATTTTATCTACGAGGTATTTCTTATGAGAAAAGTAAAAACAGACAACAGTGATTTAATCGAATATTTAGACACGGTAAAAGAACTAAAAAATCATATTTCGATAGAAGAATACAGAGACGAATACCGCAAGCTGCGTTCCAATGATATTCCATTGGTTAAGGCTCAGAAATTTAAGTCTGCACATACCGAACTTCGCAGACTTGAAAAGAAGAGAGAATCTCTTATCGAATACTTTATTGACGAGTTAAATCCCATCAGCAGTTCAAAAGCTAACACATCAGCGAGATCAACTGGTAATCTCGATTTATTTAACGAACGAGTGTTATACCGTAAGGCGATTTCAGAAAAGAGTGATGAAGAAATAGTAGCCTTAGTCATAAAACAACGCACAGAAGCCGCTGTTGAGTTCCAGCGTTCAATTGAACAGAGTCTTGAGCAACTATCTCGTATCTCGTCAGAGTTCGTACCATCAAGCCAGAAGCGCAGGAAAATGTCTCTTTAAAACGACTCTATGCTATTCGTGTGAAATGGAATGTATTAGATTGCTTAAACGATAATGTTTACTATATTATTTACTGACTGTTTTTTTTGATTTTTCCAACAGCACCGTAAGCATTATTTTTATTAATCGCCCATTTAAAAACACCGGATAACATACTATGAGTGAAGCTCTCAAGGCACTGAACAATATTCGTACACTTCGCGCACAGGCTCGTGAAACAGATCTGGCAACTCTGGAAGAGATGCTGGAAAAACTCACCACAATCGTTGAAGATCGCCGTGAGGAAGAAAATTCAGCCCGTAAAGAACAAGAAGAACGTCAGGCTAAACTTGAAGCCTTCCGCCAGAAATTGTTAGAAGACGGTATCGATCCTACAGAACTACTCGCTTCAGTTGGTTCATCCCAGCCTAAAACCAAATCAACTCGTGCTCCTCGTCCTGCTAAATACAAATATACAGATGAAAACGGTAATGAGCAGACTTGGACGGGTCAGGGCCGCACGCCTAAAGCAATCGCCGCTGCTATCGAAACTGGTAAAACGCTGGAAGACTTTGCAATCTAACCGCTACAGCATATCCGGGCTTAAATGTTCTCAAAATAACAGGCCCGGAAAATATTCTATTATTCATCCAAGACTATTCCAGTCAGGCAGGTTGTTAACGACCTTTCGCCACCAATGATACGTAGCCATAAGAACACCAAAACAAATGCCTGCTACTACGCTTGAGACGAATGCAGTGCCCGGTTGTATCCCTGTATCCTTCCAAGTAAAAAACCACATACAGATCCCCCATGCCGGACCAAACCATCCACCCATCAACAAAGTGTTTTGCCAGAATGAGGCAAAAGGTAGCGGTGGTATCTTGAGTCCAGCTTTCCATGCGAGGTGTAGCAAAGGAGGGGCATAATTACTTCGCCACATCTTCTTGCTTTCCATGATGGCAATAGCGTGATTCTTTTTAGCTTCAAAGCCCATACGGTTCCCTCCAGATCCACCTTTACTCGTCTATCTATCGATAAAAAGCCACAATAGACACTAATGATTATCAATTCCATGTATGTAAGTCAAAAATAACTCAAATAGTCATTCCTTTAGATCTTCTGGTGAAACCCGGTCACATGCCATTTTCTCAAGTAATCTTTGTGCTCTTTTCATTTTCAACTTATGTGCTTTTTTCTCACCAATCTCCTGATAGTATTCTTCACGACGTTCGTTAACCACGCTCCTGAACTTTTTCAAAAGCTGTTCAAGTGTTTTGAGGTCAGTAGTTGCGGCTTCTGCTTGGATTTTTTTAAACATATACATCACATGAAATTCATCAATCATTTTTGGTTCCTTGTATAGGATATTTTTACTACATAATGTGTATTAAATATTATTTTGTTAGAACTTATTTACTCTTACTTTTCGCTTAAGCCCAAGTTTGTTATCAGCCCCAAGAAGGGGCCGATGGACATCAGAATATATCAGCATATTGATTCCGCCAGAACCGTATAATGCATTTTGGCTAATGCCTGCTTAACCCCTTTAAAATCCACCTCAGACAGTTTTTCAGCAGCGTTCTTTTTCCATGCTTTTTTCAGAAGATGCTTCTCAGCATTCCTCATCGCCAGATCGATTAACCTACAGACAAACTCATGATCCATTACATGCGTTATAATCATATTACTGGTCGTTTTATCCTTTGAGTTAAAAAGCTCCGCATAGATATGCAAAGACACAACATAAAAGATTTCAGTATTTTTATTTTTAAATGTATTCATTGACTTTTCCTTTTGGTTAATATTAAAAATGAAACGCTATAGTATTAGCGGTATACACACTTATAGATAATCCAAAGCTGACGAAGGTGTTGCTTTACCTTACAGTGGCTTACTTCTCCATAAATCCGATTCCTTTTGCCTTCTTCAGTGTCATCATAAAAATGATATCTCGTTTTTTTAATGATACTTTCCATAATGTCATTCATATTATATTTATTGTTGATAAAATAATAAAAATCATCTGGTGCATTCCTTCGCAATCCGTCCATATAGCTCCTGAAATAATATTCGGCTTGTTCAATAAACTGTTTTGTCGTAATAAGTTCTATCTTCATACTCTTCTCCATTATTGTTTAGGATAATAAGATTCCCTGTGCGAACAGTTATCTATTCGACACGAGATCTTGTTTCTGTTTTTATGCAGCGTTCTGGCGTGAGTTTCGAATAGTCGCGTCAATCCATTCATCAATCTCACTTTCAATGAATGCCACCGCTCTTATCCCTGTTTTCACCTGCGATGGAAACCGTCCGGCCTTAATCAGTTCATAAATCCACGTTTTACCAAATCCGGTGCGTTTTATTACTTCTGGCAAACGGATAAACGTTGTCTTTGCTTTTATTTCTCTTTTAACCATATTTATCTCCTGTGTTATTCGATGGAGATAATTGTAGGGAGAACGCTTGTGAAAAACTAGGTTGGTTCACCAGCCCTGAACCAGAGGGATGTTCAGGACCAGTGAATTCAGGGGATGTTTATAAGATATGAATACAGGGGAAGTTCAGGGTTAGTGGATGTCCCTTGTTTTCTTTTTTGTTTCTGGTTTGTCATTCATTGCGATGACATCAAGAATAGGCGAGTTTTTCACCAGATTGTTTTTTATGAAAAAATCATTCAATGACTTGAAATAATTGTCATTGCTTAAAAAACCGTGGGCGAGCGGATAATCAGTGTCTTTGATTTGCTCGCTACCTCTGGCATAACGCATATCAGGGTGTAGGATACCAGCCAATACAGGGTATTTGATTTTCTGGTTGTTGAGCTGTTCCCAAGCGATGAGGTCCATCAGAGGGATAATCTTGTAATCGAGTATCTTCTGGAATGTTTTATGACCAAACCGGAAATCTTTTTCCGGTGGTTTAGGCACTTTCAGGTGCTTTTGCCACTGACTGATAAGCACTTTCAGGTGTTCAGCCAGATCGTCACTGCTGGCTTCCTCCAAGTCAATTTCAATCAGCATCTTGTTCGCAGGATTCAGCCCTCCCTGTTTCAGGTATTCAGATATGTAATCCGAACTCACTGAAAAATTTTCTTCGTGAGGCGTATTCTCCAGCCGATACATTGCCCGTCCATAGTTAAACAGTGAGTTCCTTGTCATTGGCCTGACAGCATAGCTATGAGACAGCATGTGGCTTTCAGAGATCCATTTATCCTCCAGCAAGACCCTACCAGAGTGGATCATCGCATCATGGTGAATAACGGCATTACGATGCTTATCGTCCAGTGTTTCCCATTGCTGTCTGGCTTTATAGACAAACATGCGCCTTTCCAGTTCTGAATAAATTTGTTCCAGAGTGAGGTCTTTCAACGCATCATAGCGACTAACATCAAACCATTTGCTTAGTGCTTCTACTATCTCCGCGACAGGCATTCTTTTTGTCATTCTTTTCCCTAAAAATGTTGATATTCATTACATTGACGTTAACGCATCCGGCAGCATATAGAAAGGCAATAATGATAACTGGCGGTCTCAGCATTGGTCATAGAGTGTTCTTCTGTCTTTAGTCATCTTTCCGGGGGTAAACATAACGGGTAATAGCAGTAATCTGTTGAATCAGCGATTGAAGATTTGTAGCAGAACAGGGAGATAGTTCAGTGAGGCTCAGTGAAGCGTGTTGTCATAACTAATTGATAGTAATTGACTTTATGGTGATATGGCATTAAAAATGCTGGTAAATATGATGGTAAAAACAGATGCCATTTTTTGAAAGCCACTAACAGCAGGAGATACAGATGAAGTTCGAGTCCAGTCAGAGGAGCCAAATTCCTGAAAAGCCCGCTTTTATAGCGGGCTTTTTGCTATATCTGATAATCAATTTCCTCTTCACTGTTTTCCATCACCTGCCGCTTGATATCCTCAACTGACAGTCCTGCATTACAAAGTTCCAGAAAGCGCCAGACATAGTTACGCTGAAGTTGTCCTCGCTTCAGTCCCAACCAGACAGTATTAGCATCGAAAAGATGCCGCGTATCCAGACGGATTAAATTCTCTTCCTCTTGTTCGCCGCTGGATTGTTCGGCAACTAATCCGATCCCAAGCCCAAGAGCAACATAGGTTTTAATGACATCAGAATCCTGCGCACTTAATACAATATCTGCCAGCAAACCTTTGCGGGCAAATGCGTCATCAATACGTGAGCGCCCCGTAATCCCCTGTCGGTAAGTGATTAACGGCCACTTCGCTATTGATTCCAGCGTCAATGGTGTAATTTGCGTTAAGGGATGATCGAGTGGAACAAGCAAACTATGGTGCCAACGAAACCACGGGAAGGCGACGAGCTGCGGGTCATTACTCAAACGCTCGCTGGCGATACCAATATCAGCTTCGCCATTTTGCAACAACGTCGCAATTTCCTGTGGCGTCCCCTGGATTAGCTCGAGCCGAACCTCCGGGAAAAGTTCGCGAAAAGCTTTAATGACCTCTGGCAAGCTATAACGTGCCTGAGTATGCGTCGTTGCAATAGTGAGAACGCCAGACGTATCGTTGGTAAACAGGTCTGCAAGCCGACGAACATTACTGGCTTCATTCAGAATACGTTCTGCAATGACCAGTAATGCTTTGCCCGGTTCAGTCATGCCCAGCAGTCGCTTACCTCGTCGAACAAATATTTCGATGCCAAGTTCATCCTCCAGTTCCCGAATATGACGGCTGACGCCGGACTGTGAGGTAAAAAGCATATTCGCAACCTCTGTCAGGTTGTAATCCTGACGTGCAGCCTCGCGGATTATCTTTAGTTGTTGGAAATTCACGGTAAACTCCGGGCAGTTCAGATTTCCCGTTATTGTTAAAGTCTAACGCCCGGCATAACAAATAATAAAAACCCGCATCTTATTCCATCCCGATATAACGCTTAGCTCACCAATTGCCACTGCCTTTTTTCCATCACTGGAGAACTAATCACTGACATTAACAACTCTTTCACTGCCTGTGCCTGTGGCGATAAGTTCACTCTGGCGGGTAAATTTAATGACAAAGAGAGACTCATGGAAGGCGTGGTAATGCGTGACATCCACCCATTTACTGCGCCACATAACGAACGCGCGGCCGATTCGGGTAATACTGCAACGCCCATGCCGCTGGCAATCGCTGCGGTAAGCGTGGCAATAGACTCAATTTCACCAATGACTTTTGCCGTGAGTCGCCGTAGGGAAAACGCCTCATCAACACGAAGTCTAACAGCGCTGTAATCACTGGGGAGAAAAAGGTTCATTTGTGCAATAGCATTAACATCAACGCTTTGCCCCGGGCAATCTTGAGTTCCTACCAGGAAAAGATCTTCTTTCAGCAATGCCTGACTGGATACCCCAGCCACAGGGGAATGCTCATAAATCACCGCCATATCGAGTTGGTGATTTATCAGTTTTTCGTTAAGCACTGCACCGCTATTTTCATGAAGATAGATAACGATCTCCGGGAATTCAGCGCGAACCGCCTGTAATAAGGGCATGGTGATGGATGACGCAGCGGTTCCTGGCGCAAAGCCAATCGCGACTTGCCCCGATAATGCCTGACCAACGTTATGCACCGCCAGTTGGGCCTGTTCACACTGACGTAAAATGGCCCGCGCATGGGTATAGAGAATTTTTCCGGCGTCTGTTGGCGTAACGCCCCGTTTTGTGCGAATCAAAAGTTGTTGATTTAACTCACCTTCCAGTGTGGCAACCTGCTGGCTGAGCGCTGGTTGTGCGATATGCAATACTTCAGCAGCCTGAGTCAGGCTACCAATATCTACAATTTTTACGAAGTATTTCAGGCGTCTGAAGTTCATGTTGCCTCCGGTTTTTGAGAATCGGCCCAAGTGCCGCCATTACTTACAACCAGATTGCAAGATGCTTGCCAGTTTTATTTTGGCGTTGATGTACAAGCTAACCAACTGTCAAATAAGAGATTATGATAGATTCGTCATTGGTTCTTTTTATCAGCAGTCGCGTTCCCCTGCCCCATAAAAGGAGAGTATGCACCACGATGGTTCATAACCAAAAAGATTGAAAGCTCACCACTTTGTTGAAATTGACAGCAAACAAACAAAAAAATGCATTTCACCCTTTGACATCACCATGCACTGCCATTAATATGCGCCCCGTTCACACGATTCCTCTGTAGTTCAGTCGGTAGAACGGCGGACTGTTAATCCGTATGTCACTGGTTCGAGTCCAGTCAGAGGAGCCAAATTCAAAAAAGCCTGCTTTCTAGCAGGCTTTTTGCTTTCTAATTACCAACGCTCTTAAAACATCTGTCTTGAACCAGAACTAATTTGCACAGGCATTCCCGATCGACGTTGCAACGCAGCATTTGCGCGATTTACATCAACTTCTTGCCCGCTGATAAACGCCCGCAAAGATGGGGTTACCGGCAATGGCACTTTTCGGTCAGACTCATATTCTGCACGATTGCGCGACAACGGCTCATGAACTTCCAGCCAGTTCGAGCCATCTGGTTCAGTGGTGTATTTTACTGGCTGGTCGATAATTTGCACACGCGTCCCAACAGGAACATTATCAAACAGATATTTGATATCGTCATTGCGCAGACGAATACAGCCCTGACTTACCCGGAGCCCAATACCAAAATTGGCATTGGTACCATGGATGGCATACAACCTGCCAATATAAATCGCGTACAGCCCCATGGGATTATCGGGGCCCGCAGGAACAAATGCGGGCAAACTCTCCCCTCGTTTCGCATATTCGCGCCGAGTGTTCGGCGTTGGCGTCCAGGTTGGAGCTTCTTGTTTACGTTCAACGGTAGTCACCCAGTTACGCGGGGTTTCTCGCCCAGCCTGGCCGATACCAATAGGAAAGACTTCCACAGTATTACTGTCTGGTGGGTAGTAATAAAGACGCATCTCAGCGACGTTAACCACAATCCCTTTACGAACAGTGGCGGGCAAAATCAGTTGCTGCGGAATGGTGAGTTGCGAGCCAGACTTCGGCAAAAAAACATCAGCGCCCGGGTTCGCTTCCAGCATGTTACTTAACCCTTGCCCGTATTGTGCGGCAAAAGTCTCCAGCGGCTGGGTATTGTGATCAGGAACAGTTACAGTAAACGACTGCCCCACTAAACGGCTACCCTCTGGAGGTAATGGATAAGTTACCGCCAGGCTAGTATGGCTGGCAAAAAGTAGAGCAAATGAGCAAAAAATATTTACACGACGCATCATGTCCCTTTCCTAAGTCGCGAAAGCTATCCGTTAAGTATAGCTTTTATCAGACTTTTCGTTTTTAACTGTTCAAATCAGAAGTCGTATTCCCCGGTAGAACAATATTACTGGCAGCAAGTTCGCCCATGTTGTTATATATCGCACAGGCAGCTTCGATGATGGGCATCGCCAGAGCTGCGCCACTCCCCTCACCTAAACGCATCTCCATATTGAGATAAGGCTCCAGCCCCAAATGCGACAGCGCAATACGCGCCCCTTTTTCTGCCGACAGGTGAGAAGGAATGAGATACGGTTTGATTGCAGGAGACATCTGGCAGGCTGCGAGCGCGGCAGCATAAGAAAGAAATCCATCCAGCAACACGGGTAAACCGCAGGAAGCAGCGCCTAACATCACGCCAGCCATTCCGACCAAATCAAATCCACCCACTTTTGCCAGGACATCAACGCCATCCTGCGGATTTGGTTGATTCAACGTAATCGCCCGGCGCACAACATCAATTTTATTAGCCAGTTTATCTGTCGGCAGGTTTGCGCCAATCCCAACCACTTCTTCAGGAGCCCGGCCAGTGATTGTGCTGACTATTGCCGCTGCCGGTGTCGTGTTTGCCATCCCCAGTTCACCTACACCAAACAGCGTAACACCGTTTTTTGCCAGCTCCCGCGTATAACATATGACGTCCAAAAGCAACTTTTCTGCCTGATGGCGACTCATTGCCGGAGCTGAAGCAATATTGCCACTACCTCGAGCAACACGCATGTTGATAAGCCCGGGGATAGGCTCAGCAGTATCAATACCAACATCAATTACGTAGACGTTAGCGCCCGCTTGTGCTGCCAGCACACACACGCCGGTTGTTCCGCGGGTCATATTTTCAGCCTGAATGGCTGTCACTTCTTTTGGGGAAATAGCGACCCCTTCCTCCCAGACGCCGTGATCGGCACACATAACCAGTACCGCGTTTTTGCCCACATGCGGTATGCCATTCAACCCCGGCATTCCCGCCAGTTGTATGGCAAGCGCCTCCAGCCTTCCCAGGCTACCAACAGGTTTGAGTAACCCGTCAATATGCCGTTGTGCACGCGACATAGCGGCAGGATCGATAGCAGGGATCGTATTCAGTAAATCGGCAAGTGTTTGCATGTCACGTCTCTTTATAGCAGTGCCAGCAGGAAGACCAGTTCACCAAGCTCTATAGCAGCTCCCAGCGTATCGCCGGTTTGCCCGCCCAGCGTACGTTTGAGAAGCTGACCGAGGATGAAAATCGCCACCATCGTCACCACCATAGCAGCCACACCATGCATACCCGGCAATAATACGGCAGCAAAAATAGCGGCTAAGCCGAGTGTGACGCAGGTTTGTCGCCCATCAATTTTGCCAATGAACACATTGCCAAGTCCTTCTTCCCGGGCATAACGATGACGATACATCAATAATGCGGCAGTCCCGCGGCTGACCGCACATGCTGCCGCCAGCGATGCAAGGATCGGTTCGCCACGCAGAGCCAACTCGCTTAATACCAGAATCTTTGCCAGTACAACAAAAATCAATGCCAGACCGCCGTGGGTGCCTAAACGGCTATCACGCATGATTTCCAACATGCGATCGCGGCTACGTGCAGAAAATACGCCATCACAGGTATCGGCGAGGCCGTCCAGGTGGAATCCCCCGGTCATCAGCGCCAGCACAAGTACGCTAAACAGTGCCGCCAGTGGTACGCCACACCATGCCTGCAGCACCATGAAGACCAGCCCGCTAATCGCGCCAAGCAATAATCCAATTAAAGGAAAAGTAATAATACCGCGAGAATAATGCTCGAAATCCAGTCCCTGGGACCAGCGACGCGGTACAGGCAGACGCGTAATAAAAGAGAGCATCGCCCAAAATAATTTACTCATTTGATTTTTACTCCAATACCCGAAACCACCAACCATACTTCATTTGCCGCAGCGGCCAGCTGCTGATTTACCCGCCCGGCAATATCACGAAAATGTCGTGCCAGACGACTCTCCGGCACAATCCCCATTCCCACTTCGTTAGTCACTAATACAACCTTTGCGGGGCAACGTTGGCAGGCAGCAATCAACGACTGAATCTCAGCATTAATCGCCTGTTCCATCGCCTGATAATCCCATTCATCAGGGTCTTTATCGCCGCCATAATCAAACAACAGATTAGTCACCATTGTGGTAACGCATTCCAGCAACACAGCTTCATGCGGGTTAATGTCTGCATGAATTAATTCATCAACATGTTGCCAACGCTCCACCGTGCGCCAGTGCGCCGGACGGCCTTGCCGATGATGTTCTATCCGTGCAGCCATCTCATCATCAAGGATTTGCGAGGTGGCGATATACAGAACCTGTGAAGAGTCCCCAATAAGCGCCTCTGCGTGGCGACTCTTCCCGCTCCGTGCTCCACCTGTCACCAAAATCATCATACCGACTCCTGATTCAATTGTATGATGGTATTCATTGAACAGAACAATGGATCCCCCACCGTTGCTGACCGCAAAACATTTACGCGATTAATACTGCGCGTAATATAATTAAAAATCCAGCATTCTCAATCCATTACGAAAGAAGATGGCATTGTGGAATAGCCAGACTTCCTCGTGTTAACGCCCGGTCATTGGAGTAGTAACCAAAGCAGATTTAGCCAACATGGAACAAATATCTTTGGTGAAATGTTGGTTACGGGAAGCTGGAGCGCACAACGTGTTAGTAACCAGTGCGGTTAATAACAATAGAGTTGCAGAACTTTTTGCCTTGCTGCATATAGAAGAAGTCTGTCGCTAATTTCGACAGGTTATCAGATGGGAATGATGACTTTGATACACAGAAAAGAATCAATGAGCAATGAGGGTTGCCGGGCAACCCTCATTGAATAAAACAGGAATTACTTCGCTTCGCCGTTTTTCATTTCGCCCATAGCTTTCAGCTTTTTGGAGATATCGCGGCGTTCTTTGGAGAGCTCGGCATTTTTGATGATGTAATCGTCAACGCGATCTTCATAGTCACCTTTCATGCTGGCGATGATGCCCTGGATTGCTTCAACGCTCATCCCCGGCTTGATGTAATCGCTCAGGTTGTCCAGCAGCAGGACGCGCTTCTGGTTGTCACGGATCTTTTTCTCAACGTCCTGAATTTCACGTTGCAGTTTGTTCTTACGACGGAACAGACGAACAAATTCCAGTACGTCCTGGAATGAAGGCTTGGTAGTTTCCATTTTTATACCCCTGATAATGTGAGAGTCGGATTCGTTTAAGCAACCGCTATTCGTTAGGGCCAACATTACTCATAGCTGCCGCAGATGACAATGCTTTTATCCCTTTTCACTATCATACCCTTTATCCTTGCTGAATCGAAGCAGCAGCAAGATGATTCTGAAGTTCAGGAATTATTTGCGCAAGGCCCGGCAAATCAGATTCGATAGCAACTCAAGCTGATGCGCCGTTTCCATGTTCAGCCACACATAACCATAGATTGGTGTTTCCACTACCTTCAGGTCATGGTGGTTATTGAGCAACTGACGCAGCTCTTCCACAGCATCGTTCAATTTTTCCGTATTGGCAAAAACCGGCTGCGGATTACCTTCGTACAGCGCATGAACAAGGCTCAGCAGTATTTGCTGCATCATGTGCTGGGTATCACGAAGTTTTTGCGCGTTCAATAACACGAAATGGCTGGGGCGCGTGGCCCAGTACGCATTGATTTGCAACTCCAGCATACAAACCAGATTGCGGTTAATGGTCTGGATACCTTCATATATCGATTTTGGAATACGGGTTTCTTTGCTGGCGGGCGCAATCAGCCCACGCATTTTCACGGCATCGGTCAGGAGTTTTTGTAGATGGCTTTCCAGACGTGGGCGTTCGAGTAAGTTCGGTGAGAATGCAGATTGATAGACCCGATTATACTCGGTCAGACTTTTCGCCAGTTGAATGCGCCAGTGGATGAACGCCCGTTGTGGCCAGATACCGGTAAACAACATTGCCAGTAAAGAGCCGAGGATCACATCGCCGCTTCGCCATAACGCCGTATCAATTTCACCTGTCGGGGAACCAACAACAATTGCCAGCGTCACCCCAATCAATAATCCTTGATACGGTTTCTTGCCCAGCGCCAGCCAACCGCAAAGAAACATCGCCGCCGCGCACCAGACTAACATCAGCGGTAACGAAATTAACTCCAGTTGCAGAGCGATAAGACCTAAAATCGAACCCAACACCGTACCGCCAATACGTTCGAAGGCGCGAGGGACAACGTTACCCCAGAACGAGATTGGCCCCATAATCACCACCATGGTGACCAGCGGCCAGGTGCTTTCCGGGATAGTAAACAGGCGGATAATGAGAAAAGTGAGCAGGAATGCCAGCGCGACCCGAGTACCATGCACAATGCGGTAATGGCGGTATACCCGGATTTCAAACGGGCTTAATGACTTATCGGCACGCACGCAGAAACTCCGTAATGAAGATTAAAAGCGCTCATAACTCATCTGTCGGCCAGAAGGCGCACCTCTGAGTTATCCGACGGACATACCGGGAACAGTGTAATTTCCCGGCAGGAGCGAAAAATTTGAAAGGCGCATCTTACTCTTTTCGCTTTCAAAAAAAGAGTGGTCTTCGCGTCAACACACCGCCCTGAGATGAATTAGTGATGTTTTGGCTGCACCGCAACATACATTTCGATATCCCAGTACCCATCTTCCGCGCCATTGTTCAAGTAAACCTCGAAGCAGGGCTTTGGTAACATTTCATAAGCACTGTCCTGCAAGAGACTATTAAAGAACTGATACCAGGGTTTAGCAAAATCATCACCGACTACACGAGCTACCGCCACCGCATACTGACCACCTGTAATTTCTGTCAGAATGACGCCCTCACTGTTTTCGGGAAGCGTAAAGTAACCCGGCACCGTCACGACGGTGTCGCAGCGTAATTTTTCGGCGGGTGTTTCATCTGGATTGTCGTAATAGACAGCAACCCACTCCTTCGGCACAATATTTTTGTTATCTACCCACATCATCAACTGCTCAAAGCCTTTCTTTACCGTCTGTTCCCACGGGCCAACGAGATGGAAACCTGCAACGGTACGTTTCTCTTCCTGCTTAATCTCGTAGTTCATGACGCCTCCATTAATACTGTTTTTATATACAGTATAGTTGCAATATTAAAACCACAAGGAATGAGTGTTGATTATGCGAGCAGACTCGCACTCCTGCCAGTCTGCTGCAAAAGAAAGGTCAGGCCTTATGGTGGAAATAATCACTCAGGCGGGAAAACATGCCGCCTTCCCCGACAGATTCCAGGGTAACCAGCGGCCAGTGCGCCACCTGTTTATCACGGTCGTAAAGTTCAATTTCCCCTACCCGCTGATGGGCGCTAATTGGCGCGGTGAGCTCTTTACCATCAAGGGTATATTTGGCTTTGATATGTGGAATTTCGGCTTTCGGTAGCACCATCCAGAACTCTTGTTCCGTTCCCAGGTCGATATTTTCTTTATCGCCATACCAGATGCGTTCCGTTCCGACCTTTTTCCCACGGTGCAAAATTTGCACCGTAGTAAAGTTTTGTTGCCCCCAACGCAGTAATTTTCTTGCCTCTTCCTCACGACCTTTTGCACTGTCAGCCCCCATTACCACTGCAATGAGACGACGCTGCCCATCTACAGCCGAAGCAATGAGGTTAAAACCGGCACCAGAAGTATGACCCGTTTTCAGGCCGTCAACATTCATGGTTTTATCCCACAACAACCCGTTACGGTTTTGCTGGGTGATACCGTTCCAGGTGAGACTTTTCTCACTGTACATATGATAAAACTCGGGCTCGCCGTGGATGATAGCGCGAGAAAGCACAGCTAAATCATAAGCCGAGCTATGCTGGCCAGGTGCATCCAGACCATGCACTGTTTCAAAATGCGTATCCTTGAGATGCAGCTTCTCGGCATAGTTGTTCATCATTTCAACAAACTGCCGTTGCCCACCGGCAATATAGTCAGCCAGAGCAACACAAGCGTCATTTCCGGAATCCACAATTAAACCACGGCTTAAATCACGTACCGATACGCGATCGCCCTCTTTCAAAAACATCAGTGAAGAACCGACAAACACCGGATTATCTTTCGCCCACGCATCGCGCCCCACGGTGACAATATCGTCTGGCGTAATGCGATGACTATCGATAGCGCGATCCACGACATAACCCGTCATCAGCTTTGTCAGGCTGGCGGGATTGCGCTGTTGATGCTCATTACCCGCGGTGAGGATCTGACCGGTGGTGTAATCCATCAGTACCCAGGACCCGGCATGAATCTGTGGAGGCTGAGGTGAAAAAGGAATGTTTTCCGCCGCAAAACCAGACGATAAGTTAAAAACGAACAAAGAAGCAGCAATAATAAGACGGCGTTTCAACAGCAAACCCTCAGGAGTTTCAAATAGCTGTTCTTTTTACGGAAATACTTATGAACTGGCTGGAATAAAGTGCAAGAAAATGTGACTACTCTCTCATTTTTATCTGACATGATCTGTTGCCACTCGCTGTCAAATTGTTGCGCTAAAGCTGATTAGCACGGTGATATTTGATACTCTGGCAGACAGCAGAAATAACGGATTTAACCTAATGATGAATGACGGTAAGCAACAATCTACCTTTTTGTTTCACGATTACGAAACCTTTGGCACGCACCCCGCGTTAGATCGCCCTGCACAGTTCGCAGCCATTCGCACCGATAGCGAATTCAATGTCATCGGCGAACCCGAAGTCTTTTACTGCAAGCCCGCGGATGACTATTTACCCCAGCCTGGAGCCGTATTAATTACCGGTATTACCCCGCAGGAAGCACGGGCGAAAGGAGAAAACGAAGCCGCGTTTGCCGCCCGTATTCACTCGCTTTTTACCGTACCGAAGACCTGTATTCTGGGCTACAACAATGTGCGTTTCGACGACGAAGTCACACGCAACGTTTTTTATCGTAATTTCTACGATCCTTACGCCTGGAGCTGGCAGCATGATAACTCGCGCTGGGATTTGCTGGATGTTATGCGTGCCTGTTATGCCCTGCGCCCGGAAGGAATAAACTGGCCTGAAAATGATGACGGTCTACCGAGCTTTCGCCTTGAGCATTTAACCAAAGCGAATGGTATTGAACATAGCAACGCCCACGATGCGATGGCTGATGTGTACGCCACTATTGCGATGGCAAAGCTGGTAAAAACGCGTCAGCCACGCCTGTTTGATTATCTCTTTACCCATCGTAATAAACACAAACTGATGGCGTTGATCGATGTTCCGCAGATGAAACCCCTGGTGCACGTTTCCGGAATGTTTGGAGCATGGCGCGGCAATACCAGCTGGGTGGCACCGCTGGCGTGGCATCCTGAAAATCGCAATGCCGTAATTATGGTGGATTTGGCAGGAGACATTTCGCCATTACTGGAACTGGATAGCGACACATTGCGCGAGCGTTTATATACCGCAAAAACCGATCTTGGCGATAACGCCGCCGTTCCGGTTAAGCTGGTGCATATCAATAAATGTCCGGTGCTGGCCCAGGCGAATACGCTACGCCCGGAAGATGCCGACCGACTGGGAATTAATCGTCAGCATTGCCTCGATAACCTGAAAATTCTGCGTGAAAATCCGCAAGTGCGCGAAAAAGTGGTGGCGATATTCGCGGAAGCCGAACCGTTTACGCCTTCAGATAACGTGGATGCACAGCTTTATAACGGCTTTTTCAGTGACGCCGATCGTGCAGCAATGAAAATTGTGCTGGAAACCGAGCCGCGTAATTTACCGGCACTGGATATCACTTTTGTCGATAAACGGATTGAAAAGCTGTTGTTCAATTATCGGGCGCGCAACTTCCCGGGGACGCTGGATTATGCCGAGCAGCAACGCTGGCTGGAGCACCGCCGCCAGGTCTTCACGCCAGAGTTTTTACAGGGTTATGCAGATGAATTGCAGATGCTGGCACAACAATATGCCGATGACAAAGAGAAAGTGGCGCTGTTAAAAGCGCTTTGGCAGTACGCGGAAGAGATCGTCTAATTTGAAGCCTCCGCCGCTGGTACGGCGGAGGACAATGTTGAGTCAGGCTTTTTGAACGGTGATGCTCCACGCTGCATCGCCAATCTGCTGATAATCGGTGATGGCATGTCCTTCTTCTGCCGCCCACTGTGGGATTGCTTCAGTTGCCTGGGTGCAATCAAACTCAATTACCAACTCATCGCCGCTGGCCATTTCTGCCAGTGCTGCTTTTGCTTCTATGAGTGGAAACGGACAGACCTGCGTCACCACATCCAGCTTTTTAATCGCCATCTTTACACCTTACTTAATTTGCCGCAGCAGTTGCCAGTCGCGCCTTACGCTGCGGTCGAACATACACAAGCCAGGACGCAGTCCAGACTCCGAGAATCATAAATACAAGGCCAATCCAGCCCTGCCAGGTCATCATTGCAGTCATAACCAGTCCATTACCGATAGAGCAACCACCTGCAATACTGGCACCGAAGCCCATCAGTACACCACCTAACCCGCTACGTAATGTTGTTTGTGCATCAGCTGCGCGAACGCGGAACTCACGGCTCGCTTTGGCTGCAATAAATGACCCCACGAAGATCCCTAACACCAGGAAAACGCCCCAGTTAATGTATTTCACGTCACCCGCGACCAGAAATTGCAGAATATTGGCCGTTGGGGAAGTGATTCCTAACCCAAACATGCGTCCGGTTGCTTCACTCAGGGGCCAGGCTAAAAGCGCAATCAAACCGATGAGTACAGCAGTGACAAAGGGATGCCAGCGTTTTTCAAACAGAATATGAGCGATCCCGGTTCGGCGCGGCGGTAAGGTCGCGACTTTGAGTTTTGGCTTCTTCAACTCTTTCATCACCACCCAGAGCGTTATCACCAGCAAAACGGCAACCAACGGCCACACAGACAAATGAAAAGTCTCAGCAATAGAGTTATGTTCAGTACTGTAGTGCTGCAAGGTTTGATTTAAACCACTGGCATGTGGAGAACGCATCACCGCACTCATCACCATATAAGTGAAAAGCGCGATCCAACTGCCGATCAATCCCTCACCCGCGCGATACCAGGTCCCGGTGGCACATCCACCCGCCAGAACAATTCCCAGCCCAAAGATATACCCACCTATAACAGTACCAAGCCACGGGAACGCCCCGGCTTCGTAAGTCAGTAGGCCCGCCTGAATTAACGCAAAAACCCCCACACTTTGTACCGAAATTGCAATCAGCAAGGCGTAAAACATGCGATTATTTTTCGCGAGATACATATCGCGAAAACCACCTGTCAGGCAAAAACGCCCACGCTGCATGACAAATCCCAGCAGAGCACCACAAATTAGCCCGCTTAATATCATTGAAAACATAAATTAATTAACCAGTTGAATGTTAATAGGGAAATTATTCATGACTGGTGGAATGCAGACCAATAACCAAATTCTCTAAATTAGAACAAATGGTTATTAATGAGGATGTCGATAAAAAAGAATAAAAAAACCGGAGCCAAATATTCATTCGACTCCGGTTTATTATTACAAAAGATGATTACGCTACGTCTTCGTACTGCGGAACCGGGTTACGGAAACTCTTGGTGACGCAAGCCAGGTAAATCAGACCGATAGCCGCCCAGATCAGACCCAGAACCATTGAGCTTTCTTCCAGGTTAACCCACAGCGCACCAACGGTCAGCGCACCACACATCGGCAGGAACAGATACTGGAAGTGATCTTTCAGCGTCTTATTACGCTTCTCACGGATCCAGAACTGCGAGATGACCGACAGGTTAACGAAGGTGAACGCCACCAACGCACCAAAGTTAATCAGCGCTGTAGCCATTACCAGGTCGAAGTTGATTGCCAGCAGGGCAATCGCGCCAACCAGGATGATGTTCATCGCCGGAGTACGCCATTTCGGGTGTACATAACCGAAGAAGCTTTTCGGGAATACGCCGTCACGACCCATTACGTACATCAGACGCGCTACGCCTGCATGCGCCGCCATACCGGACGCCAGTACGGTAATGGTGGAGAAGATCAGCGCGCCAACCTGGAACGCTTTACCCGCAACGTACAGCATGATTTCAGGCTGTGACGCATCCGGATCTTTAAAGCGAGAGATATCCGGGAAGTACAGCTGCAGGAAGTAAGTTGCAAAGATGAAGATCATGCCGCCAATCAGCGCGGTCAGGAAAATCGCACGCGGGATCACGCGCTCTGCATCTTTGGTTTCTTCCGACAGGTTGCTGATGCCGTCAAAGCCGGTAAAGGAGAAGCACAGGATTGTCGCCCCGGTAATCATCGGGATAACATGCGCATCGCCAGACCAGAACGGACGAGTGCTCGCCAGAGTACCAGCGCCTTCACCTTCAAATACGCCATAAACAACCATGCCCAGAATCACCGCGATCAGCACTACCTGCAACACGACGATTACAGTGTTGAAGTTCGCTACGGATTTCAGACTACGCAGGTTAAAGGCGGTCATGAAGGCCACCAGCGCCACCACAAACATCCACGATGGGATGGAAGGCACTAGAGCTTCAAAATAGATTTTCGCCAGCAGAATGTTGATCATCGGCGCGAACAGATAGTCGAGCAGAGAAGACCAACCCACCATAAAGCCGACAGTCGGGCTAATGGATTTCTGGGCGTAAGTGTATGCAGAGCCAGCAGAAGGATAGCGGCGAACCAGCTTCCCGTAGCTCAGAGCCGTAAACAGGATCGCAATCAATGCGAACGCATAGGCTGTCGGCACATGACCATCCGTGAGGCCTGAAACGATACCAAAAGTATCAAACAGCGTCATCGGCTGCATATAGGCAAGACCCATCATTACAACCGGAACTAACGTAAGCGTTTTACGCAATTCCACGCGAGAGGTGTTTGGAGTAACGTTATGCGACATGGTCATTCTCCTTTACGGTGATAACCGTCGCGTAAGCAAAAAATTGCCCCATTTTTTTGGATTCCTCAGCGACAACAACTGTCGATTTTTAGTAAATATCTATCCGGTACGAAGCCCGGCCTCTTGGTATGAATGATTGGTTTGAAGCAAAAAATAACCGACGCTGATGAAACGTCGGTTTTTAGTCATTTTTTGACAGCGGCGCATTGTGCCTAAATGGGGGGGAAATGACAAGAGAATGAGAGGCTTGTCATAATAATTTTTCTTTAAATGGCTGATTTTCCGTCATCAGATTTTGCATAAACACCGGCGATCGCACTATTTGCTAAAATTTCATCCCGCCACCAGCCGCTGGCAAGCCCTGCGGTCTGTTCATTCCAGCCAATCCAGACGGGTTCAAAGAGAGTTTGGGCGACCACTTTCTTCTCGATTAACGCGCCACTATCGAGAAACCGTTGCGCCAGATAACGGGGTAAATAGCCGCAGCCGAGGCCGCTAATTTGCAGCTCCAGCTTGGTTTTAAAATCGAAAACGGTAATGGCTTCTTGTTCGTCGAGAAGTTGTGAGGCCGTAGAAGCGCCTGCCTGCGCAGTATCCCCCACCACAATCGCCCGATATCGCTTAATAATACGACGGTTTAACGGCTCTTCTTCCAGAGCTAACGGATGATGAGGCGCGACCGCAAAGACTTGTTCCAGATCGCCCAACCGTGAAAAACCAAACTCACTGGAAGATGGTGGCTCATGCATCGCGCCAACAATAATATCCGCTCGCCCCTGAGTCAGGGCATCCCAGGAACCACCGAGTACGCCATTGATAAACTTCAGGCGCGTCACGCTATGATGTTGATAAAAAGCTTCAATCAGTGGCGCAAGCAGAGAAAAAGGAAACGTGTCGTCCACGCCAATCACCAGCTCGTTTTCCCAGCCTTCATGCAGTTTGATCGCCTGCTTTTCCAGTTCTCGCACGGTATGCAGAACTTCCCGCCCTTTCTCTAATAACATTTTTCCGGTACGGGTGAATTTAGCGCGGTGACCGCTACGATCAAGCAATTGAATATTAAGGTCGCTTTCCAGCTTGTGAACGGTGTAACTCAGAGCGGACGGCGTCTTATAGAGTTTGGCCGACGCCGCCGCAAAACTGCCTTCTTTTTCTAAGGCATCGAGGATCATCAACACATCCAGCAGTGGTTTCATACACGCCCCCTTGCAGTGTATGCGGCGTCCTGCTGGCGTGATCGTTTACTCCAGCGGCATTACCAGCGGATCGGGATACTGGTATTCAAATCCCAGTTCATTACAAATCCGACTGCCATCAATAATCTTACCTTTGCCGCTGTCCAGACTATTTCTGAACTGCGGAGGCTCCAGCCCCAGTAAACGGGCCATCTGCGGATAGAAAACATTACGCGCAGGGTGAGCTGGCGCACATATATTATAGATGTGTCCGCCTTTAGGTGCCTGTAACAACAGAGTGATAGCGCCAATAACATCTTCTAAATGGACTAAATTAACACCATGTTCACCATCAGGCGCGGTTTTTCCGGCAAAGAAGCGTCCGGGATGACGCCCCGGTCCGACCAGGCCCGCAAGACGCAGAATATCGACCGAAGTACCGGGTAAATTGTGCAGCCAGTCTTCGAGTTCTTCTAATACTCGTCCACTGTTGGTTACCGGATTACGCGGGGTAGTTTCTTTCACCATGCCTTGCGCATCGCCATAGACAGATGTTGAGCTGGTAAAAATAATTCGGGGAATACGATGGGCCAGCGCGCTATCCACTAACTCTTGTACCGCTTGTAAATAGAACTCATCGCCGGAGCCGCTACGACGTGCCGGAAGCGTAATGACCAGTGCATCGGCATCCATCAGGGCATCCAGATCGTCAGAATCGCAAACTAACTCAGGCTCCATGCGAAGCAGATAGCTATCAATGCCACTCATTCGGGCCGCTTCGACACCATCTTGTGTGGTTTTACTCCCGGTGACTTGCCAGCCTCGCGCTGAAAGTGACATCGCCAGCGGCATGCCTAACCACCCTAACCCGACAATTGCGACCTTTTTCATCCGTTATCTCCTGATACACCTTAGATCTATAAGGCTACGCTAGCGTATCAAAACTGACAATTCATTCTATGAATGAAATCGAAACTGTTAGCAAATATACCATTGCCTGATGCGCTCCGCTTATCAGTCCTACAAAAACATCAATATATTGAATTTAGGCAACATTTGTAGACCAGATATGGCATTCACGCCGCATCCGGCAGGAACAAAGCCCACTTTAGTTACTGAACACAATGTTCTTGAGGGTTTTAAAGACATATTTTCACGATTACTTTTCTAACGTAATCACTCCAGGCCCCCTCCTTTCCCCGCTCATTCATTAAACAAATCCATTGCCATAAAATATATAAAAAAGCCCTTGCTTTCTAACGTGAAAGTGGTTTAGGTTAAAAGACATCAGTTGAATAAACATTCACAGAGACTTTTATGACACGCGTTCAATTTAAACACCACCATCATCACCATCATCCTGACTAGTCTTTCAGGCGATGTGTGCTGGAAGACATTCAGATCTTCCAGTGGTGCATGAACGCATGAGAAAGCCCCCGGAAGATCACCTTCCGGGGGCTTTTTTATTGCGCGATTGATAACGGTTCAGACAGGTTTAAAGAGGAATAAGAAAATGACAGACAACACTCGTTTACGCATAGCTATGCAGAAATCCGGCCGTTTAAGTGATGACTCACGCGAATTGCTGGCGCGCTGTGGCATTAAAATCAATCTTCACACCCAGCGCCTGATCGCGATGGCAGAAAACATGCCGATTGATATTCTGCGCGTGCGTGACGACGACATTCCCGGTCTGGTAATGGATGGCGTGGTAGACCTTGGGATTATCGGCGAAAACGTGCTGGAAGAAGAGCTGCTTAACCGCCGCGCCCAGGGTGAAGATCCACGCTACTTTACCCTGCGTCGTCTGGATTTCGGCGGCTGCCGCCTTTCGCTGGCAACGCCGGTTGATGAAGCCTGGGACGGCCCGCTCTCCTTAAACGGTAAACGTATCGCCACCTCTTATCCTCACCTGCTCAAGCGTTATCTCGACCAGAAAGGCATCTCTTTTAAATCCTGCTTACTGAACGGTTCTGTTGAAGTCGCCCCGCGTGCCGGACTGGCGGATGCGATTTGCGATCTGGTTTCCACCGGTGCCACGCTGGAAGCTAACGGCCTGCGCGAAGTCGAAGTTATCTACCGCTCGAAAGCCTGCCTGATCCAGCGCGATGGCGAAATGGAAGAATCCAAACAGCAACTGATCGACAAACTGCTGACCCGTATTCAGGGTGTGATCCAGGCGCGCGAATCAAAATACATCATGATGCACGCACCGACCGAACGCCTGGATGAAGTCATCGCCCTGCTGCCAGGTGCCGAACGCCCAACTATTCTGCCGCTGGCGGGTGACCAACAACGCGTAGCGATGCACATGGTCAGTAGCGAAACCCTGTTCTGGGAAACAATGGAAAAACTGAAAGAGCTGGGTGCCAGTTCAATTCTGGTCCTGCCGATTGAGAAGATGATGGAGTGATCGCCATGAGCTTTAACACAATCATTGACTGGAATAGCTGTACTGCGGAGCAACAACGCCAGCTGTTAATGCGCCCGGCGATCTCCGCTTCTGAAAGCATTACCCGCACTGTTAACGATATTCTCGATAACGTGAAAGCACGCGGCGATGAGGCCCTGCGGGAATACAGCGCGAAGTTTGATAAAACCACGGTTACCGCACTGAAGGTGTCTGCTGAGGAAATTGCCGCCGCTAGCGAACGCCTGAGCGACGAGCTAAAACAGGCGATGGCGGTGGCAGTAAAGAATATTGAAACCTTCCACACTGCGCAAAAACTGCCGCCGGTAGATGTAGAAACGCAGCCAGGCGTGCGTTGCCAGCAGGTCACGCGCCCGGTCGCTTCAGTTGGGTTGTATATTCCTGGCGGCTCCGCCCCGCTCTTCTCAACGGTATTAATGCTGGCAACTCCGGCGCGTATTGCGGGCTGTAAAAAAGTAGTGTTGTGCTCACCGCCGCCGATTGCCGATGAGATCCTTTATGCGGCGCAGTTGTGCGGTGTGCAGGACGTGTTTAACGTCGGCGGCGCACAGGCCATTGCCGCGCTGGCGTTTGGTACGGAATCTGTGCCGAAAGTGGACAAAATCTTCGGGCCGGGTAACGCCTTTGTCACCGAAGCGAAACGTCAGGTGAGCCAGCGTCTGGACGGTGCGGCGATCGATATGCCCGCAGGCCCGTCGGAAGTGCTGGTGATTGCTGACAGCGGCGCTACGCCGGATTTCGTGGCTTCTGATTTGCTTTCCCAGGCTGAACACGGCCCGGACTCACAGGTGATTTTACTGACGCCCGCTGCTGATATGGCGCGTCGCGTTGCCGAAGCTGTCGAACGCCAGTTGGCAGAACTGCCGCGTGCCGAAACCGCCCGTCAGGCACTGAGCGCCAGCCGCCTGATCGTGACTAAAGATTTAGCGCAGTGCGTAGAGATCTCCAACCAGTACGGCCCGGAGCACCTGATCATTCAGACCCGCAACGCCCGCGTACTGGTCGATGGCATTACCAGTGCCGGTTCGGTATTTCTTGGTGACTGGTCACCGGAATCGGCAGGTGATTACGCCTCCGGCACCAACCACGTTCTGCCGACTTACGGTTACACCGCCACCTGTTCCAGCCTCGGGCTGGCAGATTTCCAGAAGCGCATGACCGTGCAGGAACTGTCGAAAGAAGGTTTCTCCGCGCTGGCTTCGACCATTGAAACATTGGCCGCCGCCGAGCGCCTGACCGCCCACAAAAATGCCGTTACTTTGCGTGTTAACGCCCTTAAGGAGCAAGCATGAGCACCGTGACTATTACCGATTTAGCGCGTGAAAACGTCCGCAACCTGACACCGTATCAGTCAGCGCGTCGTCTGGGTGGTAACGGCGATGTCTGGCTGAACGCCAACGAATACCCCTCTGCCGTGGAGTTTCAGCTTACTCAGCAAACGCTCAACCGCTACCCGGAATGCCAGCCGAAAGCGGTGATTGAAAATTACGCGCAATATGCAGGCGTAAAACCGGAACAGGTGCTGGTCAGCCGTGGCGCGGACGAAGGTATTGAACTACTGATTCGCGCTTTTTGCGAACCGGGTAAAGACGCCATCCTCTACTGCCCGCCAACGTACGGCATGTACAGCGTCAGCGCCGAAACCATTGGCGTCGAGTGCCGCACAGTGCCGACGCTGGAAAACTGGCAACTGGACTTACAGGGCATTTCCGACAAGCTGGACGGCGTAAAAGTGGTCTATGTTTGCAGCCCCAACAACCCAACCGGGCAACTGATCAATCCGCAGGATTTTCGCACTCTGCTGGAGTTAACGCGCGGTAAGGCGATTGTGGTTGCCGATGAAGCCTATATTGAGTTTTGCCCGCAGGCCTCGCTGGCGAGCTGGCTGGCGGAATATCCGCACCTGGCTATTTTGCGCACACTTTCGAAAGCTTTTGCTCTGGCGGGGCTTCGTTGCGGATTTACGCTGGCAAACGAAGAGGTCATCAACCTGCTGATGAAAGTGATCGCCCCCTACCCGCTCTCGACGCCGGTTGCCGACATTGCGGCCCAGGCGTTAAGCCCGCAGGGAATCGTCGCTATGCGCGAACGAGTGACGCAAATTATTGCAGAACGCGAATACCTGATTGCCGCACTGAAAGAGATCCCCTGCGTAGAGCAGGTTTTCGACTCCGAAACCAACTACATTCTGGCGCGCTTTAAAGCCTCCAGCGCAGTGTTTAAATCTTTGTGGGATCAGGGCATTATCTTACGTGATCAGAATAAACAACCCTCTTTAAGCGGCTGCCTGCGAATTACCGTCGGAACCCGTGAAGAAAGCCAGCGCGTCATTGACGCCTTACGTGCGGAGCAAGTTTGATGAGTCAGAAGTATCTTTTTATCGATCGCGATGGAACCCTGATTAGCGAACCGCCGAGTGATTTTCAGGTGGACCGTTTTGACAAACTCGCCTTTGAACCGGGCGTGATCCCGGAGCTGCTAAAGCTGCAAAAAGCGGGCTACAAGCTGGTGATGATCACTAATCAGGATGGTCTTGGAACACAAAGTTTCCCGCAGGCGGATTTCGATGGCCCGCACAACCTGATGATGCAGATCTTCACCTCGCAAGGCCTACAGTTTGATGAAGTGCTGATTTGTCCGCACCTGCCCGCCGATGAGTGCGACTGCCGTAAGCCGAAAGTAAAACTGGTGGAGCGTTATCTGGCTGAGCAAGCGATGGATCGCGCCAACAGTTATGTGATTGGCGATCGCGCGACCGACATTCAACTGGCGGAAAACATGGGCATTACTGGTTTACGCTACGACCGCGAAACCCTGAACTGGCCAATGATTGGCGAGCAGCTCACTAAACGAGACCGTTACGCCCATGTGGTGCGCAACACCAAAGAGACGCAAATTGACGTCCAGGTGTGGCTGGATCGTGAAGGTGGCAGCAAGATTAATACCGGCGTTGGCTTCTTTGATCACATGCTGGATCAGATCGCCACCCACGGCGGTTTCCGTATGGAAATCAACGTCAAAGGCGACCTCTATATCGACGATCACCACACCGTCGAAGATACCGGCCTGGCGCTGGGTGAAGCGTTAAAAATTGCCCTTGGCGACAAACGCGGTATTTGCCGCTTTGGTTTTGTGCTACCGATGGACGAATGCCTTGCCCGCTGCGCGCTGGATATCTCTGGTCGCCCGCACCTGGAATATAAAGCCGAGTTTACCTACCAGCGCGTGGGCGATCTCAGCACCGAAATGATCGAGCACTTCTTCCGTTCACTCTCATACACCATGGGCGTGACGCTACACCTGAAAACCAAAGGTAAAAACGATCATCACCGTGTAGAGAGCCTGTTCAAAGCCTTTGGTCGCACCCTGCGCCAGGCCATCCGCGTGGAAGGCGACACCCTGCCCTCGTCGAAAGGAGTGCTGTAATGAACGTGGTGATCCTTGATACCGGCTGCGCCAATCTGAACTCGGTGAAGTCAGCCATTGCGCGCCACGGTTATGAACCAAAAGTCAGCCGTGACCCGGACGTCGTGTTGCTGGCCGATAAACTATTTTTACCCGGCGTTGGCACTGCGCAAGCAGCGATGGATCAGGTGCGTGAGCGCGAGCTGTTTGATCTCATCAAAGCCTGTACCCAACCGGTACTGGGCATCTGCTTAGGGATGCAACTGCTGGGTCGGCGCAGCGAAGAGAGCAACGGCGTCGACTTGCTGGGCATCATTGACGAAGACGTGCCGAAAATGACCGACTTTGGTCTGCCGCTGCCGCATATGGGCTGGAATCGCGTTTACCCGCAGGCAGGCAACCGCCTGTTTCAGGGGATTGAAGACGGCGCGTACTTTTACTTTGTTCACAGCTACGCAATGCCAGTCAATCCGTGGACCATCGCCCAGTGTAATTACGGCGAACCGTTCACCGCGGCGGTACAAAAAGATAACTTCTACGGCGTGCAGTTCCACCCGGAGCGTTCTGGTGCCGCTGGCGCTAAGTTGCTGAAAAACTTCCTGGAGATGTGATGATTATTCCGGCATTAGATTTAATCGACGGCACCGTGGTGCGTCTCCATCAGGGCGATTACGGCAAACAACGCGATTACGGTAACGACCCGCTGCCGCGCTTACAGGATTACGCCGCGCAGGGTGCCGAAGTGCTGCATCTGGTGGATCTGACCGGGGCAAAAGATCCGGCTAAACGTCAAATCCCGCTGATTAAAACCCTGGTGGCGGGCGTTAACGTGCCGGTGCAGGTTGGCGGCGGTGTGCGTAGCGAAGAAGACGTGGCGGCGTTACTGGAAGCGGGCGTTGCGCGCGTGGTGGTCGGCTCCACCGCGGTGAAATCACCAGAAATGGTGAAAGGCTGGTTTGAACGTTTCGGTGCGGATGCCTTAGTGCTGGCGCTGGATGTCCGTATTGACGAGCAAGGCAACAAGCAGGTGGCGGTCAGCGGCTGGCAAGAGAATTCGGGTGTGTCACTGGAACAACTGGTGGAAACCTATCTGCCCGTCGGCCTGAAACATGTGCTGTGTACCGATATCTCGCGCGACGGCACGCTGGCAGGCTCTAACGTCTCTTTATATGAAGAAGTGTGCGCCAGATATCCGCAGGTGGCATTTCAGTCCTCCGGCGGTATTGGCGACATTGATGATGTGGCGGCCCTGCGTGGCACTGGTGTGCGCGGCGTAATAGTTGGTCGGGCATTACTGGAAGGTAAATTCACCGTGAAGGAGGCCATCGCATGCTGGCAAAACGCATAATTCCGTGTCTCGACGTTCGTGATGGTCAGGTGGTAAAAGGCGTACAGTTTCGCAACCATGAAATCATTGGCGATATCGTGCCGCTGGCAAAACGCTACGCTGAAGAAGGTGCAGACGAACTGGTGTTCTACGATATCACCGCTTCCAGCGATGGCCGTGTGGTAGATAAAAGCTGGGTATCTCGCGTGGCGGAAGTGATCGACATTCCGTTCTGCGTGGCGGGTGGGATTAAGTCTCTGGAAGATGCCGCGAAAATTCTTTCCTTTGGCGCGGATAAAATTTCCATCAACTCGCCTGCGCTGGCGGACCCGACGTTAATTACTCGCCTGGCGGATCGCTTTGGCGTGCAGTGTATTGTGGTCGGTATTGATACCTGGTACGACGGAGAAACCGGTAAATATCATGTGAATCAATATACCGGCGATGAAAGCCGCACCCGCATCACTCAGTGGGAAACGCTCGACTGGGTAGAGGAAGTGCAAAAACGCGGTGCCGGAGAAATCGTCCTCAACATGATGAATCAGGACGGCGTGCGTAACGGTTACGACCTCGAACAACTGAAAAAAGTGCGTGAAGTTTGCCACGTCCCGCTGATTGCCTCCGGTGGCGCGGGCACCATGGAACACTTCCTCGAAGCCTTCCGCGATGCCGACGTTGACGGCGCGCTGGCAGCTTCCGTATTCCACAAACAAATAATCAATATTGGTGAATTAAAAGCGTACCTGGCAACACAGGGCGTGGAGATCAGGATATGTTAACAGAACAACAACGTCGCGAACTGGACTGGGAAAAAACCGACGGACTTATGCCGGTGATTGTGCAACACGCGGTATCCGGTGAAGTGTTAATGCTGGGCTATATGAACCCGCAAGCTCTGGACAAAACCATCGAAAGCGGCAAAGTCACCTTCTTCTCGCGCACTAAACAGCGACTGTGGACCAAAGGCGAAACGTCGGGCAATTTCCTCAACGTAGTAAATATTACGCCGGACTGCGACAACGACACGTTACTGTTGCTGGCGAATCCCATCGGCCCGACCTGCCACAAAGGCACCAGCAGCTGCTTCGGCGACACCGCTCACCAGTGGCTGTTCCTGTATCAACTGGAACAACTGCTCGCCGAACGTAAATCTGCCGACCCGGAAACCTCTTACACCGCCAAACTGTATGCCAGCGGCACCAAGCGCATTGCGCAGAAAGTGGGCGAAGAAGGCGTGGAAACCGCACTGGCAGCAACGGTGCATGACCGCTTTGAACTGACCAACGAAGCATCTGACTTGATGTATCACTTGCTAGTGCTGTTGCAGGATCAGGATCTGGATTTAACGACGGTAATTGAGAACCTGCGTAAACGGCATCAGTGAGTTGCGGGGTAAGCGGATGCAATGTTGTTGTCGCATCCGGCAAAAAAACGGGCAAGGTGTCACCACCCTGCCCTTTTTCTTTAAAACCGAAAAGATTACTTCGCGTTGTAATTACGCAGAGCGTTACGCCCCAAGACAATCCCCGCGCCAACCATGCCGCCCAGCAGCACCGCCAGAATCAAGGTGATTGCCTTTTTCGGACTATCGCGACGAATAGGTAACGTCGGTTTCATTACATAGCGGTAAGCATGAATATCAAGATCATCAACCTTTAAGCTTTCGATATCCAGCAGGTTTTGACGAGTCTGATAGTAGTTTGGCGAGAACACCAACGGACGGGTCGCCTCATGCTTAATCATCGACTCCAGCGCGTCGCTCCCCAAAAGGAACAACGTATCTTGCGTCACATCTTCAGTCTGCTGAACCTGTGGTTTTGTCACCTGCGCCTGATTCGCATACTGCAACGCTTCCTGAATCTGACGGATACGCAGATCTTTCTGCTCCTGCGCAACTACTTCCTGAGTCTTCAAAGAATCCTGCAAGTTTTTCATACGCAGCGCGATGTTGTCTTTCAGGTCTTTTTCCAGTTCTTCATTTACCTGGTCGTCAACTTGCTGGATATACTTCGCCAGCTGCTTCTGCGCACCTTCAGGTGTTTCACCAACATAAGACACCGCCAATGGTAACGACTGGTTTTTAACGGTAGGCTCAATGGTCAGCTTTTCTGCTTCTTCCTGGTTATCCAGCGTTTCCGCTAATGCTGAGAATGCAGTACTGTAACGTCCGATAAGTGAAGCCTGAATGTCGGAGACTTTCGGTACAGCCGGACCGTAAATCACATTCATCGCGTTGGTATAACCAGCGATTTGCCCCACATCAGGTTGAGTAACGATAGCTGTGGAAGTCCACTTTTCTTTGGCAACGGCCAGATACCCTATAGCCAAGGCAATAGCCACAATGACAGAGATGATAATTGTCATCTTGCCGCGCCACAACTGCACCAGTAAATCAATCAAATCAATCTGTTCCGGGTCATGGTTTTGCCCAGAAACATTATTATTTTCTACTCTCATCATTACCCTAACGGACGAAATAATTTTAAGTCGCCATAGTTTAGCGATAATCGCCATGAATGCTATAGGATAAATGATAAAAATAATGAATTATTACAAAGGGAACATAAGAGAATCAGGGCGAAAATCGCCCTGATAACAGGATGTTAGTCACTGCCAAAGAGATCGCGGGTGTAGACTTTGTCTGCCACATCCTTAAGCTCTTCTGCCATACGGTTGGAAATAATGACATCGGCTTGTTGTTTGAAAGTGGCGAGATCACGTTCCAGCCGAGAGTTGAAGAATGAATCTTCTTTCATCACCGGTTCGTAGATGATCACTTCAACGCCTTTCGCCTTGATACGCTTCATAATCCCCTGAATGGAAGACGCGCGGAAGTTATCTGAACCGCTCTTCATAATCAGACGATAAATACCCACCACTTGCGGTTTGCGTGACAAAATGGCATCGGCAATAAAGTCTTTACGTGTGCGGTTAGCATCGACAATTGCCGAAATCAGGTTATTCGGCACAGACTGGTAGTTCGCCAGTAACTGCTTGGTATCTTTCGGCAGACAATAACCACCATAACCAAACGAAGGATTGTTGTAATGGTTGCCAATACGCGGATCGAGACAAACGCCTTCGATAATCTGGCGAGTATTCAGCCCTAAACTTTCTGCATAGCTATCCAGTTCATTAAAGTATGCTACGCGCATCGCCAGATAAGTATTAGCAAAAAGTTTAATCGCTTCTGCTTCAGTGGAGTCGGTAAACAATGTAGGGATATTTTGCTTAATCGCCCCTTCCTGTAACAACGCAGCAAAACGTTCTGCGCGTTCTGAACGCTCACCAATGACAATACGTGAAGGATGGAGATTATCGTAAAGAGCTTTACCTTCACGGAGAAATTCCGGAGAGAAAATAAGGTTATCGATACCCAGACGTTCTTTAATTGATTTGGTGAAACCTACCGGAATTGTAGATTTAATCACCATTACCGCGTTGGGATTAATTTCTGTCACATCGCGAATGACCGCTTCCACGCTTGAGGTATTAAAATAATTTGTTTTCGGGTCATAATCGGTAGGCGTGGCAATAATAACGTAATCGGCATTTTTATACGCGTCATACTTATCTGTCGTAGCGCGGAAATTGAGATCTTTAGTCGCCAGATACTCTTCAATCTCCTTATCAACAATCGGTGATTGCTTCTTGTTAAGCATGTCCACTTTGGCCTGAACGATATCCAGTGCAACCACTTCGTGATTTTGCGCAATCAGAATACCATTTGAAAGACCAACATAACCTGTTCCTGAAATTGTTATTTTCATTAGCTCTGACTTCTTCCGGTTAAACATTTAGAGTGGTCATTAATCCACCACCACAACTTCATCTACTGCGGGATTTTTAACGCTGATGTAGATGAACTGTCAAGGCAGCGATCCTGCTGTGCGGCGCTGTATTATATCGCGTTTTTAACTATAAATTATAAAAAAAGGCCATAACCTGCCGCTTTGTATAATAAAAAAGCCCGGAGGGTTTCTCCGGGCCTTGCATTGATTAATTGATTTAAATCAGATTAATCCAGCCATTCGGTATGGAACACACCTTCTTTATCAATGCGCTTATAAGTATGCGCACCGAAATAGTCACGCTGTGCCTGGATCAGGTTTGCAGGCAGAACTGCGGCGCGGTAGCTGTCATAATAGGCAACCGCAGCGGCGAAGGTCGGAACCGGGATACCGTTCTGTACCGCGTAAGCGACGACATCGCGCAGCGCCTGCTGGTAGTCATCGGCGATTTGCTTGAAGTACGGAGCCAGCAGCAGGTTAGCGATCTGCGGATTTTCGGCATATGCATCGGTGATTTTCTGCAGGAACTGCGCACGGATGATGCAGCCAGCACGGAAAATCTTCGCGATTTCACCGTAGTTCAGATCCCAGTTGTACTCTTCAGACGCGGCGCGTAGCTGAGAGAAGCCCTGAGCGTAAGAAACGATTTTGCCCAGATACAGCGCACGGCGAACTTTTTCGATGAACTCAGCCTTGTCGCCTGCTGGCTGCGCTTGCGGGCCAGAGAGAACTTTAGACGCGGCAACGCGCTGATCTTTCAGAGAAGAGATATAACGTGCAAACACAGACTCGGTAATCAGCGACAGCGGTTCGCCGAGATCCAGCGCACTCTGGCTGGTCCATTTACCGGTACCTTTGTTAGCCGCTTCATCCAGAATCACATCAACCAGGTAGTTACCGTCTTCATCTTTTTTGGTGAAGATATCTTTGGTGATGTCGATCAGGTAGCTGCTCAGTTCACCGTTATTCCACTCGGTAAAGGTCTGTGCCAGTTCTTCGTTGGTGAGGTTCAGGCCACCTTTTAGCAGAGAATAGGCTTCAGCAATCAGCTGCATATCACCGTATTCAATACCGTTGTGAACCATCTTCACATAGTGACCTGCGCCATCGGCACCAATATAGGTAACGCACGGTTCGCCGTCTTCAGCCACTGCGGCGATTTTGGTCAGGATCGGTGCAACCAGTTCATAGGCTTCTTTCTGCCCACCAGGCATAATGGAAGGACCTTTCAGCGCACCTTCTTCACCGCCGGAAACACCGGTACCAATGAAGTTAAAGCCTTCTGCAGAAAGCTCACGATTACGACGAATGGTGTCCTGGAAGAAGGTATTACCACCATCAATGATGATGTCACCTTTATCGAGGTATGGCTTGAGGGAATCAATAGCAGCATCCGTGCCTGCACCTGCTTTCACCATTAACAGGATGCGACGAGGCGTTTCCAGAGATTCAACAAACTCTTTCACCGTATAGTAAGGAACCAGTTTCTTGCCTGGATTTTCGGCAATCACTTCTTCCGTTTTCTCACGGGAACGGTTGAAAATAGAGACGGTATAACCACGGCTTTCGATGTTGAGCGCAAGGTTGCGCCCCATCACTGCCATACCGACGACGCCGATCTGTTGCTTTGACATTGTTTACTCCTGTCAGGGGTTACCGCGGGAGAATGCGGTATAGACAAATGAATCTACGTATGTGTATTAATATTATGCTGCTAGTTTTCAAAATAGCAATAAGGAGTTATTCAATTTCGAGTTAGCTTGGTAATTTATGTTTTTTTAATGCTCTAATAACATAGTGTGAAAAATACCATAAGGTTTTAATAAAACTCAACCCGACATGCTCTCTATAAAATAACCATTGAGTTCGTAGGATCTTTAATTTATTCGATGAAAGGCTTTCGTGCCCCTCTCTATAAATAGCCAATTCCTCAGCCAAACAATGAGCAGTTGGTACTATTTTTAGGATATTAAGCCATAATCCCATATCCTGACGTTTACGAATTGTAGGCATATATACTTTGCCCAATGAGGAAGCATCATATATTGCAGTCAAACATCCAATAACGTTAGATTTTAATAGTTCGTTATAGTTAACTTCTAATGGTGGCCTTAATCTGCCGGTGATTTCTCCAGATGCATTAGTCTTTTTATAATAGGTGTAGGTTAAAGGAAAATGATTATCCAACATGAATTTTATTTGTTTTTCAAGTTTATCATTAGTCCACATATCATCGCTATCGAGAAAAGCAATAAATCTTCCGCGAGCATGTTCGATAGAGTTATTTCTAGTCAGGCCAGCACCAGAGTTTATGTTATTCTGGAATACTCTAATTCTATGGTCTTTGAGTGCGTAATTGCAGATAATTTTGTAAGTATCGTCAGAAGAGCAATCATCAGTTATTAGCAATTCCCAATTTGTATAGGTTTGCGAAATTACAGATTCAATACTCTGATGTATAGTCGATGACGAATTATATGTTGGCATAATTATTGAAACAAGATGCATTTACTACTCCTGTCCGATGAATATATTCTCAACAAATGAGTCCAATGAATATTTTTGTGCAATAAAAAAGGATTTCATCGATAATTCAGTATATAATTCTTTATTTACACATAATTCTTTTGCAATTAAGCAAAATTGTCTTTCAAAATCAGAGCGTATTATTAAAGAATCAAAAACTGGTTCTTGGCTTAAGATGTAGCGCACGTAACCAACATCAGTTGACAGGCAAACACATCCTTCAGACATCGCCTCCAAAATTACTCTCGGTCCAGTTTCAGATAAAGAAGGATTTATTAAAAAATGAGCATTCCTATAAAATTCATTAAGTGGTTCTCCATTTTGCACATATCCTTGTATAGTAATTCGATTGGAGACTGATAAAGTAGCAACTTGAACTTCTAAACATTTCTTTAAAGGTCCATCCCCAATAATAGTTAGATGAGCATCAATATCAATATGTTTATTTAAGAAAGCAGAAAATGCAGAGATGAGTTCTTGAAGTCCCTTACCTTCTTGTAACCGACTAACACAAATAAAATTATAACAGCCTGCATGTGTTCTTTCACAATATTCTTTTTCTACTAATTCTTCTTTTGTAAGCGTATTTTCAATAAGAATTCGAATTCTTTTTCTTAAGAAGAAAGGGATATTTTTCAGAACTGACGGGCCATTACATGTGGCATTATTTACACATGCAGAAATAATCGAAAGATAATACTCTGGAAGAAACGCTATATATTTTATGTATTTTTTAAGGGAAAAAAATGATTTTTGTTTAAGAAGAACATCTAATGGATTAGATGTAAAATGATGATTTATTATAATTTTATCTTTGTTTTTCGCAAACATAAAAAACCAACATAAAGGCTCTGGAGTCCTTACATATATATATTTACACTGTTCGGTAAGTTCATTTATACCATTAATAATTTGCTTACTAAACCTTAAAGCTGATAAATAATTTTTGAAACCAGGCAACTCTATTAAGTGTATATCATCATCGACAATTAGAACATCAGAATCATTTATTTCATCACTACCAACATTTGACAGTAAAAATATTTTTTTATATATTTTCTTAAATGCAAGGATATATTTAGCATGAACACTAGGTATATAAAACCCACCATTCTTATGCGGTTTAACTTTCCAATTACAATATAATCCAATATTCATAATTACCTAACCACTGAACAAGGTGGAATTAATGTACCATCTTTTATAGTTGAACCTGCAGTAACAACACAGTTTGCTGCAATCCATACCCCTCGCCCTATATTAATCTCCTTTGCACTTCCCCTTTTAAATCTATAACTATTATTTTCTTTACCATGATTAGCATCGACAATCACGACATTCATAGCAACTAATGTTTCATCACCAATTATTATTGATTTACGTGCCATAATATATGAATTGGGACCAAAATATACATCATTCCCACAGGATATCCGTTCGATTCCACGTAGCACTGCAGTAGATGAAACTTGGAGATTATGCCCACATTTATTCATGCCCCATGAGTAAACATAACCCCGAAATCGCATTATCATCGGGGTATCTGGCAACCATAAAAATATTAACCTTACAAAAAATGAATACATTAATAAAAACTTATGCTTCATATTTATTCCTGTTGTAAAATACAATATCTAAAACCAATAAAATCAAGACAGATTGAAAACTATCAAATATAATCGCCCCTTTGAACATCATTATAGTAATGTATATAAATATACAAATTGAAATTATATTTTCAATAGAAATTCTAGATGTAAACAACCTGTTGAATCTAAAAATATTCATTAGTGTTATATACCAGAAAATTACGCCCAAAAAACCAATTGAAAATGCAAGCCTATACCATCCAACATCTGTGTTCATAAAATAATCATTATTATCACCATACCACCTGGATTGACCAAACGCACTAAAATCATTCAAACCGTAGATGTACATATCAATATTAGTTTGTAATGAGCCAGTTTTGGTACCAGAAACAAAAAATTCAGTAGCCCAATTAATGAAAAAATCACTCAGATTATCTGGCAACAACATAGTTATAATGCTAAATAAAAAAATAACACTGATAATTGATAATGATAATGTTTTTATAAATCTTAATGAATTCATATTAAACATAAGAATTATGATCGACAGAAAAATACCAATCAGAGACGAACGTGCAGAAACCAATGCCGATAAAAAAATAATAATCAACAAGATATAATCAGACAATTTTAGCCTTATTCGTCCATCTCTGAGTATCATATAATATATATAACAAATTGCACATAACACCTGGACAAAACCGGTTGTATACGCAGAAAACCCCGTGATGCCAATCATACGTAAAGACATCAAACTTTCAATTGCATCATTTCCTCCGATTAGCAAGAACGTTTTTTCACTTAACAGAGGTAAATATATATATTGCAATGGCTTAAATATAAGCATACCCAGTATCAAAATACCATTTACCAACCCTGCATACCCTACCGTTTTTAATACTTCCTTTCGGTCATTTTTAAATATACAAGCAATAAATGGCGATACAAACAGCACCATAATAAGATAGATAAATGTTGTTCTAATCATGTATAAATCAGCATGTTCTATATTATCAAAATAGCTAATCATTGAACAAAAAAATAAAAGTAATGCGCTAACAAGCGCCCAACCATTGGCAACAGGGAACCTTTTTTTCCTAAGTATCCAGTATAAAGAAGCTACTACAATAAAACCTAAACTTAAATAGCTTGTAGGTATGTCGCCTGGTATAAATTTATAATTCACATTATACAAAAAAAACAGAATTAATAAAACTTTAGGAAAATATATCTTTGAATCATAAGATGCTTTCACTTGTTACACCTATAATTACTTTGCGGTATTTGTAATGTTTCAATTCACGTAATAAAGATTTGATTGCTTGTTTAAATTTAAATTTCCTAAGAAGATATAAAATAGATAAATTATGCTTAAAAAGAATCTCCTTATAAATAAATGAAAGAACTATTTCTTCTTCCTCTGGATTTAATGAAGCTGCCATCCCTTCATTTAATAGCAAACCCAGCAAATACTCATGGTGCTTAATATAATATTCAGTCGTAAACCTCATTGAATCAAAAAATATTTTTTGCTTATTCAAGCGAGAAAGCGAAGTATTTAACACTCTATATTTTATTAAAAAGTCTTTCGTATTAGAAAATGATGCTCCCAAATTTTTTAATCTACACCATAACTCTAAATCTTCTGCATATACATTTGCATTCTTCCTATAGCGAACATTATTCTCTATCAAGAAGCTATTTCTAAACATGACTGTCGGATGTGCAAATGGAACTCTGCTTACCAGAGAGAGTTCCATACAAACTCTATCAAAAGGAACAAAACGCTTGCGGATAATATCACCTGAATCATTTATCTCGTAGTAATTTCCTCCACATATATCTGCTTTCGTCGCCTCCATATGTAAATATTGACTTTCAATTCTGTTGGGCAAACAGACGTCATCAGCATCGATCCGGGCAATATATTTTCCAGTGGCTATATCTAAGCCATAATTTAATGTTTCAATCAACCCTCGATTTGGCTGGTGAATATATATAATCCGTTCATCTTGCTTAGCGTGTTTAAGTATAATATGTTCTGAACCATCATTTGAACCATCATTAATTATTAATATCTCAAGGTTTTTATATGTTTGATCGCGAATAGATTTAATACACTCATCAACATAAGATTCACAATTATACACTGGCAATAAGACTGTAACTTTATCTCGGTTCATATTCAAACCCAAATATATATTTGAAGGTATGCAATTTTAAATTAACTACAAGTAAAATCATAAAGCTAATTAATTCCGTTAATAATATTGCAATACATGCGCCATAGGCCCCATAATTTTTTGACAAATAAAATGCATAAAAGAAATGCATAAAGGCAGTAATAACTGGAATGTAACTAAAATATTTCCTATATCCAAAAGGCAATAAAATATAGTTAGACATTATTATAGAGGCTGGAACAAGGAAAATCATAGGCGCCATGACTTTTAACAATCTAATACAATCATAATATTGCTCACCTAAATAATAACGAACTATAAGTGGAACTGAAAAATAAAACAAAACCATAAGCAGTAATGATGCTAATGACTGAAATATTATGATTTTCCTTAAAATATCATATGCCCCATTTCTGTTGAACTTCCATAGATTATTAATCCTTGGATAAAAAACACTACCTAACATTACAAACACACCAAGTAATGCTGCTCTAATTTTATCTGCTGCATTAAAAATACCTACATCATAATTTGATGCAACAAGGCCTAAAATTACAGCAGTACTGAGAGTATATAGACTTATAGCTACAGTTCCGACAAAAATGCCACTACTTCTTTTGAGATAACTGGAAATAGTCGACAATTTAATTTTAACTAGTCTAACTCCCATCTGTCTAATTAAAATAAACGCAATCACTCCGGATATAGCAAAGACGCACGACTGAAGAAAAGCGGCTATTAAAACATCACTTGGTTTCTTGACAAAAACGAAAATAAGCGGTAATGAAATAAACCTTGCTATAACAGTAATAATAGCAAATTTCTTCATCACTTCCATCCCCTGAAAAAACCAAATTGGCGTAAATATTGCCCCCCATATTTGAATAACCGAAACAGCCAACAACCAACGTATATCATATAATTTAGGGACAAAAAATGTCAGAAGTATAGTAATAAAGATTATAATTATTGATATACACACTTTGGCAAAGATAGTCGCAGAATATATTTTACTTACGATAAATGTATTCTCTTTATTCTTTGCTATTCTGGCTGACGATAGTAAATTAAACCCAAAGTCGATTAACAATATCAAATACTGTATTATGGCAACTGAAAATCCTAATCGCCCGTACTGCTCTGGTCCAAGAACACGTACTAAATAAGGAAGTATTATTAGCGGCAGTAAATAATTGGTTCCCTGCATTCCAAAAAGATAAAGAATATTCCTTAACATTTCATTGTTCCAATGCTCTTACCTAAATAATAAATATAAGCTCTAGGATTATTTATAATGCACGCTACCGCCTTGACTATAGCAACCAAAGAGCTCAAAGAGTTAAATTTTAGGAACATATACTAACCTATTGTAAAATCAGTGGTGATTAAAATAATCACCATTTTCCTCAGAATCATTCAGGCTTCAAATTATTCATTCAGTAGCTTCTCAATCCCTTTGCGGAACTTCGCCCCTTCTTTCAGGTTGCGTAGCCCATACTTCACAAACGCCTGCATATAGCCCATTTTTTTACCGCAGTCGTAGCTGTCACCAGTCATCAGCATTGCATCAACGGACTGTTTTTTCGCCAGTTCAGCAATGGCATCAGTCAGCTGAATACGCCCCCATGCACCAGGTTGAGTGCGTTCAAGTTCCGGCCAAATATCGGCAGAAAGCACATAACGGCCAACGGCCATGATGTCTGAGTCCAGCGTCTGCGGCTGATCCGGTTTTTCGATAAATTCGACGATGCGGCTGACTTTACCTTCGCGATCCAGCGGTTCTTTGGTCTGAATGACGGAGTATTCAGAGAGATCGCCCGGCATACGTTTTGCCAGCACCTGGCTGCGGCCCGTTTCGTTGAAGCGCGCAATCATGGCTGCAAGGTTGTAGCGCAGCGGGTCGGCGCTGGCATCGTCGATCACAACGTCTGGCAGCACCACGACAAATGGGTTGTCACCAATGGCGGGTCGTGCACACAAAATGGAGTGGCCTAAACCTAAAGGTTCGCCCTGACGCACGTTCATAATGGTCACGCCCGGTGGACAGATGGACTGCACTTCCGCAAGCAGTTGACGCTTCACGCGCTGCTCAAGGAGAGATTCTAATTCATATGAGGTGTCGAAGTGGTTTTCGACCGCGTTCTTGGACGCGTGAGTTACCAGGAGGATTTCTTTGATCCCTGCAGCCACAATCTCGTCAACAATGTACTGAATCATTGGCTTGTCGACGATCGGTAGCATCTCTTTGGGAATCGCCTTAGTGGCAGGCAACATATGCATCCCAAGACCTGCTACCGGTATAACTGCTTTTAAATTCGTCATTCTTTTCCTACCTCTAAGTGGCTGATAGTGCGTAAATTATTGCCATAGGTTAGCCAAACGTTATGGCTATATACCAAAGCTTAGTTCCGCATAACTTTACTTAAACCTTAGGATAACACTACACACCATCAGCATCTGGGTTACTCGGATTACTCGGAATTCCGCATACTGATAATTTAATCAGTACCTCTTTCCGAATAATCGTAGTCCAACCTGGTCCTTTTTTCTCTGACTCGTCTGCATTACTCAGAAACAAACGTTATGTCGTCTTTTTTGGCATGAACGAATTCATACTGCAGAGTTCGATCCAGACCTTGCGACAGCGTATACGGTGCCACAAAACCTGAAGAATGCACTTTCGTTGCGTCAAACTGTGTTGTTGCGCAGAACTTTTTCACGCGCACAGAGCTGACAGCGTATTTTTTGCCCGTAATTTTGCTCAGGATATCAAAGCAATATCCACCCAACATTCCTAGTGGGTAAGGCAAGTGCATAGAAGGGATCTTTTTGTTCAGACTTTGTTCAACTTCAGCAACCAACTGGTTCATGTTCAGATCTGGCTTATCAACGTAATTATAAACCTCATAACCTGCGGCAACATTCTTCAGTTTGTACTTGATAAACTCAACAATGTTTCCAACATAAGCCATGGACTTATAGTTAGTCCCTGCGCCCACCATCATAAACTTGCCGCCAGCGATCTGTTTCAGCAAGTTATAGACGTTACCGCGGTTGCGTTCACCGAAGATAACGGTAGGACGGATGATGGTTAATGAACGTTCTGTTGGTGCTTTGTTATACCATTCACGCAGCACTTCCTCTGCCTGCCACTTACTTTTGCCGTAGTGGTTGAAAGGGTCGTGTGGATGGTTTTCGTCAGGGTTGTGTTTGTTCAAACCATAAACAGCAACGGAACTGGTAAAGATGATATTTTTAACGCCATTTTTTTCCATGGCCGCCAGCACATTGCGGGTACCCTGAACGTTGACATCATAATAGAGAGAAGTAGGGCTGACGTCATCGCGGTGTTCCGCTGCCAGTAGTACAACAGTGTCAAAACCGGCTAACGCCTGGTCGAGTGCCTGTTGATCACGAACATCGCCAATCTGTGTGATTTCTGGATAAAAGTGGCTCTGCTGTTTGTCCAGGTTCTTGATATTAAAGTCAGCAATTGCCGTTTCAAGTAGTCGGGTTCCTACGAATCCGGAAGCTCCTATGAGCAAAACGTTATCGTTCATAAATCACTTTAGTCTGGTTGTTACGTAAGAAACACAAGATAAAGATGAGTACCTTCCCTGAGTAGTCAATGCTGCCCAGCCCCAGCTTTAACAGTTAGTGTGAGGATTATAATCTTTTAGAACATTATATCCAGTAAGTTTATGAATGGTCGCAAATCTACTCTCTCCGTTCCGGCAATCTAAAGTTAATCTTTTCCACATTAACAATATGGTGATTAATCCTGTCGATATCGACGGAGCTTTGCCCTCTTTCATTCACCGCATGAACATTTGCAAGAGACAGCAGTGTTTCTTCTTTCGCCATAAAGACGCCGCGAACGTCTTTGCGCATGTCGAAGTTCATGCTCAATGCGGGTCCAAGAGAGGATTCCTGCATCACTTTGATATTTCGCATAAAAAGATGTTGCGGCTTATTGTGTAGCTCAAGCGACGCATGCTTCACCTCAATGTTAGTCAGTGCCACAAAGGAGACGGCATTCCCGGCAGAGATTTGGATACCGCGCAATTTATAAGCAAGATGGGTGTTATCCAGTTGAATATTATTCACTCGGAAATTTTGCGGTATCGAGAGATATTTGCCTTTAATTACCCCATAGCCGATTAACATCCCGGCGCTATTAATCATTTCAATATTATCAATCACGAAATTGTCACAACCGTAAATAGCGACTGTGGCGTTATCAATACCTGCTTTCTTACTGAAATCCGGCGTGATATTGCAGGCTTTGATATTACGAATAACAAAATGTTTACCATTTTCAACATGGATCAACTGCCGACAATCCGATCCCGTGATATTCGCCACGACAAAGTTTTTCACTGCCTGGTCTTCCGGGTAATTATTATCGTAAGTGCTTCCCGCAAGGCCTATACCGATGCCCCAGTTGATTTTGCCGTTGGTACAGTTGATGCGCTCGATGACATGGTCGGAGATCAAAATATCACTGTCGTTAATCGCCACGTTCCATTCAATAGCGTCCCCCTGTAAGTCGCTGAACTTACAGTTGGTGATGTTGGCACCGATAATCTGGTTATGAAATCCCTGGCGTAAGATGGCGTAATTAGCGTGGCTGACAGTGAGGTTATCGATGGTCAGGTTACGCATGACCCGTTTGTTTTTGCCGCCGATATAAATCTGCGTTACCGGGCCAAAGCCGCTCATCGCCAGCCCTTTGATGGTGCAGTCAGAGCCTCGCACATCCAGGGTGATGTTATGCATACTGCCGCCCTCCTCCCCTGTCACCTGGCTGCCGTCCTGTAAGATAAATCGCCCTCTGCCGTTGCCGCGCAGGCTTCCAAGGATGTGTAACGTTTTACCTGCAGGAATGAAGATGCCGGTGTTGATATTGTCGCAAACCAATCCGGCAGGCACGACGACCGTTTGCCCTTCGCTGAAGGCTTGTTTAAATGAGGCGATCCAGTCGTGAGGGTTGTAGTCGTTAATGTTAACGCTTTGTCGGGCGGGAAGTGCGCGAGCGAAAGGGGTATGGAGGAAGGCAAGGGCCGAGCTTGCCGTCAGGAAGGTGCGTCGGGAGAGTTTTTTAAATGGCATACGTTCTCCTCTATAAAGCCTGCAACAAGCTGGCGAGTTCTCGATTAATCACCTGCTGGTTAAAATCGTGTTCGACTTTTTCGCGAGCACGTTTGATAACCGGAGCCAGTTCGTTGGTGTCCAGTTGGCTAAATGCCGCCAGGCGTTGCGCCAGTGCGCGAGCATCGTTCTCAGGCACCAGCCAGCCGGATTTGTCAGCCTCCACCAGTTCCGGTATTCCGCTATGCAGAGTAGAAACCACCGGAATGCCGACCGCCATCGCTTCCATTAGCGCCACCGGAATGCCTTCCATATCACCATCCGCACCTGTAACCGATGGCAACAGGAAGACATCCGCGTCGTCGAGCATCGCTTTCACTTCATGGCTCGGTTTAAAGCCAGGCATCTCCACCACATCTTCCAGTTGATATTGTTCGATGAGCGTGCGCAGGCGTCGTTCCCACGGGCCAATGCCGAGGATGCGATAGCGAAATGCCACGCCCTGCTCTTTCAACTGACGGCAGGCTTCAATCGCCACATGCAGGCCTTTTTTCTCGGTTAAGCGTGCGACGGAAATGATTTCTAGCGGCGTTGCGGGCGCTTTCACCGGACGCGGGCTAAAACGCGTCATGTCCACGCCCATGCGCGATACGGCAATTTTTTCCCTCGGGCAGCCCATTTTTTGCAGCCTTCCGGCCCACAGATTGCTTATTGGTAACATCAGGTCGCCACGGCGAAACAGTTGTTGATATTCGGGAGTGTAGTGGTTGAGCACTTCCCGACTGGAGATATCAATACCGTGAAAGATAGTGGCAATTTTGCCGCGAATGACACCCAGTTCGCGTAGTTTTGCTGCGGTTACCCCCGCAGGGCCAAAATGAGCGATAAAGACATCGGCATGAAACGGTGTTTCGACCTGGCCGCAAATGGCAGACAAAATCAGGTTTCGCGACTCAGCACCATAGCGTTTGAGGTTGAGCGCCTGCCAGGTATTTTTACGATGAATGCCGCGTAAGGTCTGGCTGGCGCGGTGGCGCAGCTTCGCCACTTTGCCCGTAGGTTCGTCCTGTAACCAGCGGGTTCTGGCGGCAAGGTTGTATTTCGTCCATGCCGCGTGGGTGTTCTGGGTGTCGCCTTTTTGCAGCGCGACAATCTCCACCTCAAAGCCCATATCAATAAACGCAGTGATTTGGTTAAGAACAAAGGTTTCCGACGACAGCGGAAATTTCAATAAGAAGAAGCCGACCTTCATTTCGCCTCCCCGATGCGTTCCAGTACGGACTGCACCATCTGCATTCCTGTCTGACGCTCACGACTGACGGCTTCACTAAGTCGCGCATTCAGCGCCGGAAGCTGGCCTAAGGTATCCGCAACCATCGCTTGCAGGCTGCCGTCTAATAAATGACGAATATCAATTGCCATCTCTGGTAGCCCCAGTTGTTGCATAATCCCGGCGGATTTATGTTCATAGTTGATGGCAATCGCCGGAGTGGCAAAGTTCATCGAGATAATGGCAGAGTGCAGGCGCGTACCGACGGTGAGTTCACAGGCCCCCAGAATTTTGCCCATTTCCAGATCGTTGAGTTCATCCATCACTACGTGGTAACGGGCAGGATCGCTGATGTGCTGGCGCAGATTGAGCGCCACCATGCGATCGTCTTTGTTATAACTGTCGATGCCCGTACAGGTGGAAAGCGCAATCACCTGATACCCTTCATCGAGAATGCGATTGACCACCCCGGCAAAGGCTTTTTCATACGCTTGCTGAGTGGTGCCGAGACGTTTGTCGAACGGTGCCAGTTCGCGCAGGGTAATTGCCACCGTTTTCTGTTGTGCGGCAACGTCCAGCCAGTGTTGGACGGCATAGCTGGCGGTGAAATCTTCTGTGTGGTGATCGACCAGCCACGCGGTATCGACGCCATGTTCCACTTTTGCAGTGGTGATATTGCTGCGTTTCATCAGTTCGAGACTGACCGATTCGCGCAGGATCAGCGCGTTACAGTGACCAAAAACGTAGTTCGCCAGTTGGTTAAATTGCTCATCCTGGAAGGGACCGACGCTGTGACCAATCATAAACAGCGGCTTTTTCGCCATAAATGTGCAAAGCGCGTGTTCAAACTGCGGCACGCCGTAGAGATCGACAAAAAACGATCCGCCGACCTGAATAATGGCGTCGTAACCTGACAGCAGGCGCACGAAGTCGGTGAATCCCTGGGCGATGGCGATATTACGCAGCTTGCCAGTGTCAGTGACGCGTGAGAGCAATACCTGGTGTTGATAGCGGCGACGGAGGACTTTTTTAACGCGCCCGACAACGCCCGCCGCGCTGTTGTGTTGTTTCATTTGCAGGAACAGCGGATCGCCCATTACCGGGCGGTTGAGCAGCCAGGAAGAACTGACCGGATAGCGGCTCATCACGTCCACTTCGGCTTGTGGATTGAGGATGTTGATGGCATCAAGTAAGCCGCGCAAGATGGCGCTGTCGCCACGATTGCCGCAAGTGTGGTTGCCCAGAATAAGTAATTTCATTTTTTCCTCATAAATTTGATGCCAGGTGAGGCTGCGTTTGTTTTGTTCGTTGCCGCTTTTTGCCTGATGCGACGCTGACGCGTCTTATCAGGCCTACAAGACCCGAGCCTAGAACCGTAGGCCGGATAAGGCGTTTACGCCGCATCCGGCATTCAGTGCCTGATGCGACGCTGGCGCGTCTTATCAGGCCTACAAGATCCGAGCACAGAACCGTAGGACGGATAAGGCGTTTTACGCTGCACCCGGCAACCGTTGTCGGAACCGAAAACAACAACTCACCCCGCCCGTAAAAGCATTTTCATTTTTTCGCTGCGACAAAACTGACGCTTCACTTCCACCACCAGCGGATGGCGCGACAGCACAATCATCACCACAAACGCCAGCACGCCCGCGGCTATTTGCACCGCCAGCAGCATCCCCAGCGCCAGTTGCCCTTTCAGCACAATGCCCAGCGCATAACTGACCACCAGCGTCGGCAACGAGAGATAAAACGGCAGCCACAAACTCAGGATGTACTGGCGATAACTGGAACCAAGAACCGGTTTAATCATCACGAAGTAACTCAGAATGGTGTTGATAATCTGCACCAGCAGGAAACCGAGCGTGACGCCGATTGCGCCCGCCATCTGCCCACCAATAACAATCGCCGGAATAAACAGAAATGTTTTGAATACGTTGAATTTAAAGCTGATATCGACCCGCGCTTTCGCCATCAGCAGCGAACCAATCGGGTTACCCACGGAGCGCAGTAGCCCCACCACACACAGCAATTGCAGCACCGGAATAATGCTGTTCCACTTTTCGCCAAATACCAGCGGTACAAAGTTATTTGACACCACCATCAGCCCGAGCAGCGCCGGAAAGTTGATAATCCCCACCACCGACAGCAGCTTGTAGAAGTTGACGCGCAGCTTTTCGGTATCGTCCTGAATTTTGGCAAACGCCGGAAACAACACACGGGTGATGATTGGGTTCAGCTTCATCGGCGGCACAACGGCCACGTTGTACGCCAGGTTGTATCCCCCTGCCACGCCCGCGCCGAGAATACGCGCCAGCACCAGCGTTGAAAGGTTGGTATTGAGATAGTTGATGATGCTGTCCGCCGTCAGCCAGGCACCAAAACGTAAGTTTGGTGCCACAGACGCCAGCGAGAAATGCAGACCGGGGCGATAAATTTTTCGACCAAAGTAGCCAAACAGCAGCGTTCTCACCGCACTATTGACCAGATAACCGAGGATCGCGGTCATCGCCAGCGGCCAGAAATGGGCGCTAACCACCGTAAAAGTAAAGCCCGCCAGCACCGCGCTGGTTTCGATCATGCCGATTTTGTTGAACTCCAGTTCCTTTTGCATCAACGCGCGGAACTGCTGCCCGTGGGGGATCACCACAAACGCCAGCGACAATGTTTTAATCAACGGTGCCAGGTCCGGGTTATTCAGCACGTCACCAATGGCATCACTCAACAAAAACACCGCCACGCACACCACAAGCCCCAGCCCGACGTTCAGCCAGTACAGCGTGGTGAGTTCCAGGTGGCTGATTTCTTTTCGCTGAATAATCGAGTTAGCAATACCGAAGTCAGAAAGCGTATCTGCCAGCGCGATGATCACCAGCGACACGGTAAGCAAACCGAACTGGTGGTTGTCGATAATCCGCGCCAGCACGGTCATCTGTACCAGCCCGAGGCCGATGATGATCACCGTAGCAATCGCCGACCACTTCGCGCCGCTGATGGTTTTTTCACGTAAGCTCATATCAATATGCCGCTTTGTTAACGAAGCCTTTGAATACCGTCAGGAAAACGATTTTGATATCGAACCAGACGCTCCATTCGCGGATGTACTCAAGGTCGAACTCGACGCGTTTTTCCATTTTCTCCAGCGTGTCGGTTTCGCCGCGCCAGCCATTAATCTGCGCCCAGCCGGTAATGCCCGGTTTCACCTTATGGCGCAGCATGTAGCCTTCAATGAGCTGTCGATACTGTTCGTTATGCGCTACTGCGTGCGGACGTGGCCCCACAATCGACATCCCCCCGGTCAGCACATTGATAAACTGCGGCAGTTCATCCAGCGAGGTGCGGCGCAGAAAGTTCCCCACTTTAGTGACGCGCGGATCGTTCTGCGTCGCCTGGGTCACCACTTTGTCGTTCTCCATCACTTTCATCGAACGGAACTTCCACACTTTGATCGGCTTGCCATCCATGCCATAGCGAGTCTGGCGGAAAATAACCGGTCCTGGTGAACTGAGTTTTACCGCCAGCGCAATACAGCACAGCACCGGGGAGATCAGCAGCAGAATAAGCGTCGCCAGCACAATATCTTCCGCACGTTTTAGCAGGCGGTTAACCCCGGAAAGCGGCGTATCGTACAGCGGCACCACCGGAACGCCGTTCATCTCTTCGAGGCGTGAATGGAGAATGTTGAAGGTAAAGACATCGGGGATCAGCAACACCGAACAGGTGGTGTCCGCCAGTTGATGGACCAGTTTTTTCACGCGTGCGCCGTCGCACATTTGCATCGCGATATAGACGTTATGAATCTTGCCCGCTTTCGCATCCTCGACCAGCTGTTGCAGATTGCCCGCCCAGTCGTTAGAAACGCCGCCCGGTTTCGGGTCGTGGTAAACCCCCACCACTTCAAACCCTAACCACGGCTGATTACGGAAGCTCTCCATCAGCATTTGTCCGGCGGCTAAATCCCCCGCCACCGCGACCATGCGCTTGTTATAGCCATGATTACGCAACCAGCCCGCCCCAATGCGAATACATGAACGGCAAACCACCAGTCCGATGCTGGTCAGCCCATACCACGCCAGCCAGATTTTCAGTTGCGTGTCTAAATCATTGTTGAACGCCACCAGTCCGGCGCTGAAAATCACGCTTAAGGTCCAGTTTTGTAGCAACAGGGCAAATTCTGTCGCTGCCCGAACACCGCGCCATGAGCGATAAAAATCGGTGATGCCACCCAGCATCTGGAATACCACCAGCGTAATCAGCGCCACCAACAGGTGCATGTAGAGGAATGACAGTCCGCTCACTTCGCAAACCAGCCATAGCCCGGCAAACATGATGGTGATATCTGAAAAGCGTTGCACCATAGAGATTAACGATGCATTGGTTTTCGCTCGCTCGCGCTTTTTTAGATTTGTCATCGTTGTTCCTGTTATTAGCCCCTTACCCGCAGTGGGGTAAGGGAAGATCCGACATTACTCGTTCAGCAACGTCAGCAGAGTTCGCGTTCGCGCTTCCATCAGCGGCACATCACCGCGCGATTCCACATTCAACCGCACCACCGGTTCAGTGTTGGAGGTGCGCAGGTTAAAGCGCCAGTCGGCAAAGGTCATGCTGATGCCATCGGTACGATCCACCGCCAGCGCCTCACGGCTAAAATGCTGTTCGACGCGATTAATCGCCTCAACGGGTTGCGCCAGTTTGCTGTTGATCTCACCGCTTGCCGGAAACGCCGCCATCCGGTCACGCACCAGTTCGCCCAGCGTTTTTCCTTTCAGACACACCAGTTCGGCGACCAGCAGCCACGGGATCATGCCGCTGTCGCAGTAAGCGAAATCACGGAAGTAATGGTGGGCGCTCATTTCACCACCGTAGATGGCGTCTTCCTTGCGCATACGTTCTTTAATAAAGGCGTGTCCGGTTTTCGACATTACCGGGGTGCCACCTGCGGCAGTCACCACATCAACGGTGTTCCAGGAGAGACGTGGATCGTGGATGATCTTCGCGCCGGGATTTTTTTCGAGGAATGCTTCTGCCAGCAGGCCGACAATGTAATAGCCCTCGATAAACTGCCCTTTTTCGTCAAACAGGAAACAGCGGTCAAAATCGCCATCAAAGGCAATGCCCATATCCGCGCCGTGTTTGATGACCGCATTGCGGGTGTCGTCGCGACATTCTGGCAGCAGCGGGTTAGGAATACCGTTGGGGAAATTCCCGTCGGGCGTGTTGTGCACTTTGATTAATTCCACAGGTGCGCCGAGGGCTTTAAAGCGGGCTTCGATGGCGTCCACCACCGGACCCGCTGCGCCATTCCCGGAGTTAATCACCAGCTTGAGCGGCGTGAGGTTTTTGACGTTGATATAACCGAACAGGTGATCAACGTAAGCGTCACGCAGGGTAATTTGCTGATAACGACCGCGTTTGGTTTCATCAACGGGAGGAAAGTCGTTGGCTTCTGCCAGACGCTGGACGTCGCGCAGTCCGGTATCACCGCTGATCGGGCGAGCCCCTTCGCGCACCAGCTTCATGCCGTTGTAATCCATCGGGTTATGGCTGGCGGTAACTTCGATGCCGCCATCCACGCCGAGATGGAACGTGGCGAAATAGATCTCTTCGGTGCCGGACATACCAATATCCAGCACATCGACGCCCGCATCCTGTAAACCTTTCGCCAGCGCCAGTTTTAAGGTTTCGCTGGTGAGGCGGACATCACCGCCTAACACAATGGTTTTCGGTTTGAGAAATTCGCCATAGGCGCGACCAATGCGCCAGGCAATATCTTCATTCAGTTCTTCGCCTAATTTTCCACGAATATCATAGGCTTTAAAGCAGGTTAATTTTTTCATGTCGTTACCCTTTTTCAGGCAATAGTTGGCCCTGACCGAAACGGCCAATTTTATTTTTGTCGTTATTTACACCGCGGTTTCGCATTCATTGCCTGATGCGACGCTGCCGCGTCTTATCAGGCCTACAAAACCGAACCGTAGGTCGGATAAGGCGTTCACGCCGCATCCGACAAACAGCGCCTGATGCGACGTTTACACCCGTCCGTAGCGATCCGCGAAGCGCACCACATCATCCTCTTCGAGATAAGAGCCGGAGCGCACTTCAATTAAATCGAGCGGAATTTTCCCCGGGTTTTCCAGGCAGTGCGTCGCCCCCAGCGGAATATAAATGGACTCGTTTTCACCAAGCAGTTTGATATCACCGTCAATGGTGACTTTTGCCGTTCCCGCGACAACCACCCAGTGTTCCGCACGGTGATGGTGCATCTGTACCGACAAGCCTTCGCCCGGTTTCACGGTGATGCGTTTCACCTGGTAGCGGTCGCCTGCGTCGATAGAGTCATATTTGCCCCACGGGCGATAGACTTCGCGATGCACCCGATGCTCATGGCGACCATCGGCTTTGATCTGCTCGACCACTTTTTTCACATCCTGCACCGCGTTACGGTCGGCAATCAGCACCGCATCTTTGGTCTGCACCACTACCAGATCTTTCACCCCGACGGTGGTGACCAGGCCAGATTCGGCGTACACATAGCTGTTTTCAGTTTTGTGATTAATCACATCGCCGTGGCAAACGTTGCCCTCGGCGGTGTGGGCGCTGATCTCCCATAATGAAGACCAGGAACCAACATCGCTCCAGCCCGCATCCATCGGCACCACAACAGCATCTGCCGTACGTTCCATGACCGCGTAATCCACCGACTCTTCCGGGCAGGCGAGAAACGCTTCTTCATCCACACGAATAAAATCAAGATCCGGATCGACGGCGCTCATCGCTTTTTCACAGGCATCGAGAATATCCGGGCGATATTTTTTCAGTTCTTCGAGATAGCGTCCGGCGCGGAACAGGAACATGCCGCTGTTCCAGTAATATTCGCCGCTTGCCACATAGGCCTGGGCGGTTTCCAGATTCGGTTTTTCGACAAACTGCGCCACTTCAAAGGCCACCGTATCCTGCTCACCCGCAGACACTTCACCGCGACGAATATAGCCATAACCGGTTTCTGGTAGATCCGGCACAATGCCAAAGGTCACCAGCTTGCCCGCTTCGGCATATGGCATGGCATTACGCACGGCGGCACGGAACGCGTCTTCATCGGCAATTACATGATCCGCCGCCAGCACCAGCATTAACGGGTCGTTCTCCGGGCTATGACGTTTTGCCGCCAGCGCCGCCAGCGCAATGGCCGGTGCAGTGTTACGCCCTGCAGGTTCGAGAATAATGTTCTCGGTAAGTTTGTTCAGTTGACGCAGCTGTTCCGCGACAATAAAGCGGTGCTGCTCATTGCAAATCACCACCGGGCTTTCGCACTCCACGCCGTTCAGGCGGCAGATGGTGGTTTGCAGCATGGTGAGATCGCCTTTCAGGCATAAAAACTGCTTGGGATAAAGTACGCGGGAAAGCGGCCATAAGCGGCTACCGGAGCCACCTGCCATCACAACTGGATAGAGTTTCGACTGCGCCATAATTATCCCCGAATATCATTTATAAATTGACGTAACACGTTCTCTTTATCGAGTGTGCGTTCGGCATATTCACGTGCCACCGTGTTGTGTTTGGGCAGCAGGAGCGCCTGACGGATCCCCGCCACCAGCGCCTCGACCGATTCCGGTTCTACGCAAACCGCAATGCCCGGAAAGGTTTCGCAAAGCTGCCCCAGTTCTGTGTGGGCCTCTGCGGTAATCACCGCGTTACCGCCTACCGCCAGAATATTGGTCAGTTTCGACGGCAATACGGCATCTGCCGCGCCGCGTTTTTGCACCACCAGATGGCAATCGCCCATCTTCAGCAGTGCGGGTAAAGCGTCATACGATTGCAGCGGGAAAAATTGCATGTTGCGCAGTCCACGCTGCTGCGCCATTTTTTCCAGCCGCGCTTTGCCGCCGCCCTGCCCGACAATGGCAAAAATCAGCGGTTCATCGCGCAGGCGATCGGCAGCTTCAATAACGTTTTCCAGTCCCTGCTTTTCACCAATATTGCCGGAGTAAAGAATGATTTTTTTGTTATCCGGCAGGCCAAGCTGGTTACGAAGGGCATCAACATCGGCGTCTGCAACATGCTGAAAACGGGCGATTTCCGACCAGTTGGGGAAGAAAATGATGTTATCCGCCGCCACGCCTTTTTCGATGGCTTTATTCATCATCGAACGCGAAATCGTGGAGACGTTATCGACGTTATGCAGTCCGCTACGTTCGAACGCCGTTGCCAGCTGTGCCACTTTGCCGCCTTTGCCTTTTCCGGCAAGGCCCAGCCCCAGCATGGCGTCCACTTCGTAATCCTGAATATGCAGCACGGTACGCGCACCAGAGAGTTTCGCCAGCAGGCGCATTCCCGGCGTGCAAAACAGCGTTGGCACCACGCCGATAATGCGATCCGGCTTCCAGCGACGTTGCGCCATCAACGGGAAAAAACTGCTGACGGCAAAACTGCCGAGATGCAACAGGCGTTTCAGGGTGCTCGGCTGTTTTGGCACGTACAGCGGGCAGCGCCACACCGTGGCGGCCCCCTCTTCTCGTTTGTAGCGCCAGGCGGAATAGTTCTCGCCCACCTGCCACTGCGGGTAGTAAGGCGGTGCGGTAATAACCCGCACCTCATGACCTTGCGCCGCCAGCCATTCCACCATTTCTCCGGTGTATTTGCCGATGCCGGTTAACTCCGGCGAGTAGTTAATGCCGTAGACCAGTATTTTCATAATCCGGGTACTCCGGCACGCTTCTCAGCGAGAAAATAGGCGCGGCTGTTAGCGTGAACATTGTCACTGGCGAGCAGTGCATCCGGCGTCAGCCAGCGGTAATCGTCATGCTGCTCATCCGGCAGTAACAGCTCTTCTTCCGATACTCTGAAGCGAAAACCGAGCACCACATAGTGAGTGGTGAAATCCGTGCCGGAGAAGTTATCGTCATAAAAGTGCTGCCAGACACCGTAAAACTGGCCTGCTGTTATCGGCAGACGCAGCCCCAGTTCCGCCATCGTCAGCCGCTCGAATGCGGCTTCCAGCGTTTCGTCTTTCTGCACGCGCCCTCCCGGCACAAACCAGTAACCCTGCGCCGGGCGGTTGGTTCTTTTGCCAAGCAGAAACTCGCCGCGACTGTTCTCGACAATAAAGTCGAGAGAGACAAGCGGTGTGGAGCGCACTACAGTGGCAAAGTCTTCCTGACGTAAAAACATCATTACCCCCGAAAGCGGTCTTGATTCTCAAGGAACCACTGGTAAGTGCTGGCAAGCCCCGCTTCCAGTGAGATTTCGTGATACCAGCCAAGCTGATGCAGGCGCGTCACATCCAGCAGTTTGCGCGGCGTGCCATCCGGTTTGCTGGCATCAAAAACCACCCGACCTTTGTAACCCACCACTTTGGCGATGGTTTGCGCCAGCTCGCGGATAGTGCAGTCAACGCCCGTGCCGACGTTAATGTGCGACAGCATCGGTTGGGTGTTCTCCAGCCAGACTTCGTGCGCCAGCTCCATGACATGAATGCTCGCCGCCGCCATATCATCGACGTGCAGAAATTCGCGCATCGGTGTACCGCTGCCCCATACCACCACGTCCGGCGCATTCTGTGCCGTCGCCTCGTGGAAGCGACGCAGCAATGCTGGGATCACATGCGAATTACTCGGGTGGAAGTTGTCGTGTGGCCCGTACAGGTTGGTCGGCATGACTGAGCGGTAATCGCGTCCGTACTGGCGGTTGTATGATTCGCACAGTTTGATCCCGGCGATTTTGGCAATAGCATAAGGCTCGTTAGTCGGCTCCAGCGTGCCCTGCAACAACTCGCTTTCTGCCATCGGCTGTTTTGCCAGTTTCGGGTAGATGCAGGACGATCCGAGAAACAGCAGTTTGTTCACGTCGTTCTGATGCGCGGCGTGAATGATGTTGCTCTCAATCATCATGTTCTGGTAGATGAAATCCGCCGGATAGGTGTTGTTGGCAACAATGCCGCCCACTTTCGCCGCCGCCAGATAAACCTGGTCAATACGTTCGCTGGCAAAGAAATCATGCACCGCGCGGCTGTCCAGCAGGTTCAGTTCATCGCGGGTGCGTAATACCAGCTCCACATCACCGCGCTGTTCGAGCTGTCGCTTGATGGCGGAACCGACCATCCCGCGATGACCAGCAATAAAAACTCGTTGTTTACTCATGCTTATGACTCCAGCGCGATCGCCACGTCGTAGCCGTGAGATTTCAGCAGAGAGTGTTTTTTCGCCGCTTCGAGGTCATTAGCCACCATTTCAGACACCATCTCTCTGAGGGTGATTTCCGGTTTCCAGCCCAGTTTTTCGTGCGCTTTGGTCGGGTCGCCGAGCAGCGTTTCAACTTCAGCCGGACGGAAGTAACGCGGGTCAACAGCGATAATCACATCACCCGGTTTAACGCCCGGCGCGTCATGCCCGGTGACGGAAACCACAATGCCCTTCTCTTCAACACCCGTGCCTTCAAAGCGCAGTTTGATGCCCAACTGTGCTGCCGCCATTTCCACGAACTGACGTACGGAGTACTGAACGCCGGTCGCGATAACAAAATCTTCCGGTTGTTCCTGTTGCAGCATCATCCACTGCATTTTTACGTAGTCTTTGGCATGGCCCCAGTCACGCAGGGAGTCCATATTGCCGAGGTACAGGCACGACTCCAGCCCCTGGGCGATGTTGGCGATTGCGCGGGTAATTTTGCGGGTAACGAAGGTTTCGCCGCGGCGCGGGGATTCATGGTTGAAGAGAATACCGTTACAGGCGTACATGCCGTAGGATTCGCGGTAGTTAACGGTGATCCAGTAGGCGTACAGTTTGGCGACCGCATACGGAGATCGCGGGTAGAACGGCGTGGTTTCTTTCTGCGGAATTTCCTGCACCAGACCGTACAGTTCAGAGGTGGAAGCCTGATAGAAACGAGTTTTCTTTTCCAGACCGAGGAAGCGGATCGCCTCCAGCAGGCGCAGCGTACCCATCGCGTCGACGTCAGCGGTATATTCTGGTGACTCAAAAGAGACCGCAACGTGGCTCATTGCGCCCAGGTTGTACACTTCATCCGGCTGTACTTCACGCAAAATGCGCGTCAGGTTAGAGGTATCACTCAGGTCGCCATAATGCAGATGGAATTTCGGGTTGCAGGTGTGCGGATCCTGATAAATGTGATCCACGCGCTCGGTGTTGAATGACGATGCGCGACGCTTAATACCATGCACCTCGTAACCTTTTTCCAGCAGAAACTCTGCCAGGTAAGAACCGTCTTGTCCGGTTACACCGGTGATGAGAGCGACTTTTGACATGTCTTATTCCTCTGTATTTTTGAATTTATTCAGTTTCAACGCGTTCGCGTATCACCACTGCGGGATTCCCCCGGCAAACCACATTTGCCGGAAGCGATTTAAAAACACTGCTTCGTGCACCCACGACGGTGCCGTCGCCGATTGTGACGCCTGGGGCAACAAAGACATCGGTTGCCAGCCAGCATTTCTCGCCAATCACAATAGGCGTGGCGTTAATGGTGAAATGTTGACTTGCATGGTCGTGGCTACCGGTGCATAAATAACTTTTTTGCGATATCACCGAATGTGCGCCAATGGTTATTTCACCGAGGGTATATAAATTGACGTCATCGCCGACCCACGCGTAATCACCTAAGGTTAATTTCCACGGATAGGTAATTTTTACTGACGGACGAATAACTACGTTTTTTCCTATTTTTGCTCCGAATAAACGTAATAAAAAAGCCCGCCAGCGATACAATACTTGTGGCGACCAGGCAAATATTGTTGCCTGTACTGCCCACCATAATTGCACTTTAATAGCGTTGCCGCCCCGGAACCCTTTCGGCACCGAGAAACCGCTTAAATCCTGCATCGTTTTCCCTTATATTTAGCTTTTGTTATATAAGGCTTTCGTCTTTGAGGTAGTACGTTGGCGTAAATGCCAGGATAATTCTGCCCAGAAGCCAGGTACATGTAATATTTGCCGTTGGACTTTTTTGGCGTCAGCACACAATTCCATATTATTGGTGGTTGATACCCCACCCATGGAAAATTCAGACACCAGGCCATTGAGTTTTTTAAATGCATAACCGGCTTTATACATTTTAGCCGCCAGCGCGTAATCGGAAGAAACTTTATATTCCAGGTCATAACGCCATTTTTTCAAGCCGGATACCGGGAAAAATATCGCCTGATGACTGGCGGGCAGACTGTGGTAAATATACCAGCCAGGTTTGGCGCTACGTTTAATTTTATGCCCGTCGCCAAAATCCAGCAGCGCATCGCCGGTGATCATCACGTTATCTTTTTGCATTTTTAACTTACGGACAAAATTTGCGGCATCCTGATGAAAAATATCGCCCGAATTGAGAAACAACGCGAACTTGCCTTGTGCCATCGCAATGCCTTTGTTCATGGCGTCGTAGATACCGTTATCTGGCTCGCTGACAAAGCGTAGGTTATAGATACCATTGAGATTTTCCAGATACTCACGGGTGCCGTCATTGGAGCCGCCATCGACAACAATCCATTCGAAGCTGATATCGTCCGCCTGCGCCAGATGCGCCAGCGAGGCATGTGTTTTGACTATCCCTTCGAGGTTACGAAACGCGACAGTGATTATGCTAAGCAACATGTTCTTATTCTTACCTCGTAATATTTAACGCTTTTCGCAAAATAAACGGACAGACGATTAAAAATGCATATTCCGGGCTAAATATCGAACCGGTAAAAAACAGCGATACCGGAGTAAAAAGATATAATTGCACGCGAAAATTGCGGTTATCACCAAAAGCGTTGATCATCATTTTTATCACTTTCCCCATGTACCACAGCGATAAAAACACCGCGAACCAGGAAAAATAAATAATCAGCAGATACAAACCATTGTCTATGGTTTTTCCGACATCCGCACCGTTAAATATTCCGAATGATGCGACATATTCATAAAGTGAGCCAAATCTGACTACACCGTCAATATGGGTCAAAGAATAACCGACCATCACCAGCGGACCGACAATACGATAATACGATGACGATCCTTCCGTACCTAAATCGCCCAGACGGGTGGAAATATAAGGAAACGCGATTACCACACCAACCAGGAATACAGCCAGAGAAATCAATGCTAACGGTAACTTTTTCTTAATCGCCTCTTTATTCAGATATTGGAATGCCCACTCCAGCAAATAAAACAGGATAAAGGTCATAACCCCTGAAAACGATCCGGATAATATTATCCCTGCGAGAATCATAGCATCGGTTTTAGGCGTTTTGATACCAAACTGTTTGATGCTGAGCCAAATTGAGATTAATGCCAGAGCGAAAAATGCCGGTTCGAAATAAAGTGCTGTCGTGCGCTTGCCGCCGAATTTGATGAAATTCAGCACATAGCTGTTGCTGTAAATCAGATATTTCGAAATCGACTCCATAATACTGCTGCCGCCGGTGAGGATAATTTGCGCCATCTCCACCGCCGCCAGCGCCACCACCAGCCCGACCACCAGATAAAAGAAACGTAATATCTTGCGATGGTTGTGTGGCGAAATCGTTTTAAAGCGAATACTCCACACCATGCCAATAATGATCACAATATAGACAAACAGCATGGTTGAAGTGACGTATTTACTGGCATCCAACGACTGACCAAACAGATAGTTGAACGCCGTGAGTCCCGCACCAATCCCTAAGGCAATCATCAATTTTTTAACGCTGATGCGTTCTAAAAACAGCAGTAACAAGACAGGTAAAAAAGTGACGATAGTGATGGGGAAACTTTCACCAAGCTGGGCGATTTTGACGTTAACCAGCAGGTAGATCAGCGGCAGCAGCAGGTAGCTACAGATTCTGATAGAAGTTGACATACTCCTCCAGCATCTGTTGTCCACTGTAGGCGGCGCGGCTGCGTTGGCTGAACTCAGCCAGCGTGGTACCAAATATCGCCTGCGCGATTTCCGGTTTGCTTAACTGCACCAGTTGCAGCACCTCTTCTTCACTGACGGTTTTACCACCGGATTTTTGCAGCACTTCCCGCGCCGCATCGCTATGGGTGGCGATCACCGGCACGCCAATCGATAGCGCCTCACACAAAATCAGCGGGTAGTTATCGACGCGAGAACTGAACACCAGCGCATCCATCTGATTGAGCGCGCTCATCAGCTTACGTTTGTCGGTTTCAAAGCCGTGATTAACCACGTTACCAGCGGTGAACGGCGAGAACTTACCAAAGGTATGCAGTTCGATTTTGTCGCCCAGCGCCATCATCTCACGCACCAGTTGCTGGTTAGTTTTGCCGTCGTAACGCAGGTCATGCGCCACCACCGCGATTTTCGGCTTACCCTGGGTTTCGCGCACCGGAGGCAGATCCGCCAGAATCGCTTCGGTTGCCATATCAATACCGTTATTGATAATCCGGCAACGCCCTGGACCGTACAGGCTATTGAAAGCGTCAGCCACATGCTGGCTGGGGGAAATAAACTGACAGCCCAGCGCCAGCATCTCACGGAATAACTGGCGTTTGCCCGCCACCAGTTGGTGTGCGCGATCAATCTTCACCGGCGGATAATTATTTAAGGTCGGGCATTTCTGGCAGCCCGTTTTCCAGCCTTCACAACCGTCGGTAAAGGCGCAGCGTCCGGTAACGCTCCAGTGGTCGTGCAGCGTCCAGACCAGAGTGACGTCCGGTTTATGGTTTTTCACCTTTTCGCAAAAGCGCACCACGCTCTTAAGATTTAGCCAGTAGCTGTGCAGCACATGAAAATGCAGGACCACCGGACCCGGTGTACGAGTAATGGTGCGATATAACTCATTGAAATTGCCAAACAGATCGCGATTAAACAGACGAAACAGGACAATATTCGCCATTGCAGTCATCCGCGGCGTATGTTTGATGACCTGCGGATAGTTTTGATGGCTGACGCTCTCTTTGCCGCCTTTGCCGTAACCGTAGACAAAATGTGACGCTAGCCCCTGTTGCAGCGCACGCTGGTGGAGATCTAACGCCACACCTGCTGCCCCGCCTTCCGCCAGTCGCACATTAAATTGCAAAATATTCATTTAATTACCTTCACTCGCGCTTTTTCTCCCACCACCAGCGCGTTGTCCGGGACAGAGTCGAGCACCACGCTGCCCGCACCCACGGTGACGTTGTTACCAAGCGTGATATCACCAAGAATAATAACGTTGGCACCGAGTTCGACGCCGTTGCCAATATGTGGACATGCCATGTTATCGGCACCACGATTGCCGATAGTGACGCCGTGGCGAATGGTGAAATCATCCCCCGCCACCACGTTTTTATTGATCACTACGGCGTAACCGTGATGGATAGTAAAGCGGCGGCCAATGGTCGCGGCAGCCTGGATTTCATAACCGAAAAAGCATTCGGTGATAATGCGATACAGCACCAGCAGAGGGGCCGCCCACAGATTGTTGAGGACGTTCTTTTTGCGCCACACCGAACAAAAATGAGCGACGCGATAGGCTAGAACCATGCAGCACGGACGTAAACTCCAGCTGTTGGCGCGCAGATCTTCCAGCATCTTTAGCGCCCCCGAATACCATCAGCCAGACGTTTGCCGTTACGCACCGACAGCAGCGTCAGCAAAGTGCGCCAGGTCATACGTTTATTGCGGATCTGGTAGAGGGTAAACAGCTGATATTTTTTGCTGGCGCGGTCGAATTTGTCTTTGTGCTTGCGGTAAAAGTGGAAGTATCCGGAGAATTTTTTCGGTGACGAGGTGATCTGCATTTCACCGTGATTGATATGCAGGATCTGCGTCGCCTCTTCCACTTTCCACGGTTCGCCATACTCCACCACCATCCGCAGGAAGATGTCGTAATCCTGTGCTGCTTTCAGTTCGGTATCGAACAAGCACTCTTTGAAACGCCACGCCCAGGTAAAAACCTGATTGCCAATGATATTGCGTTTATAGAACAGGCGGCGTGAGTACGGCGATTTGGGATACAGTGGTAAGCTTGCTGGTTGGGAATAAACTTCTCCCTGGCATACGTAGTCGTTAGCGTACAAAAAGGCGTGAGTGACCAGTTGCTGTTTATGGGCGAGGAAGACGCTCAGGCGGTTGGGTGTCCATTCGTCATCGTCATCGATCCCGGTAATGTATTCCCCTTGCGCCAGCATAATAGCCTGGTTACGTACCGCGCACGCCCCGCTGTTAATATCGTTGTGGATGTAAGTGATACGCGGATCGTTGAGGGCGGTGACGTACTGTTGCAGTTGTTCCCAGGAGGTGGAGCAATCATCCACGATGATCATCTCCCAGTTGCTGTAGTCCTGGCGCAGGACCGATTTTATCGCCCGAATCGCCAGTTGTTGGCGGTTCCAGGTTGGCATATAGATTGAGATCAGCGGATTATCTTTCATAGGTTGTTCTCCCGGCTTATGAGCTGGTTTGCTTGCCGGATGCGGCGTGAGCGCCTTATCCGGCCTACGGGGCGGTGCGAATGCAGGCGTCGTTATTTCGCATCCGACTTATATTCGTATTCGTAATAGCCATAATCCTGATACGCGCTGGCGCGGCGGAAGATGGAGTTCAGAATCACCCCTTTCACCGGAATACCGTTTTGCTCAAAGCGGCTCAGACTGGTTTCCACTTCTTTCAATGTGTTGACCGCATAACGCGCCACCATTAACGTGGTTCCAACATGACGACCAACAATTGCCGCATCGGTCACTGCCAGAATCGGCGGCGTATCAATCAACACCAGGTCGTAGTTTTTACTCGCCCAGTTCACCAGTTCGGCAAAGCGTTCGCTCATCAACAGTTCAGAAGGATTTGGCGGTACCTGACCGCGCGGGATCAGGTCAAATTTGGCAATAGAGGTCGGTTTAGCAGCGGTAGTAATATCGCCATGACCAATCAGAATTTCCGACAGGCCATTGACGTTATTGGTGCCCAACAGCTCGTGGGTGTAGCCTTTGCGCATATCGCAGTCGATCAACAACACGCGTTTATTGGTCTGGCTGATCACCGCCGCCAGGTTGGCGCAGACAAAGGTTTTACCGATTGACGGGCTAACCCCGGTCATCATCAACACATTGTTCTGCGCCTGCATCATCGCGAAGTGCAGACTGGTACGCAGACTGCGGATGGCTTCAATCGCCAGATCGGTTGGATTCCCCACCGCCAGTAGCTGGCTCTGTTTATAGCGTTTAATCCCTTTGATGGTTTTGACGCTATCGCGCGCTTTCTGCCATTCCGACAACGGGATGCTGGCATAGACGCTGATACCGTGTTCTTCCAGCACCTGCGGGCTTTCGATGCCGCGATTAAACAACGAGCGCAGCAGCACACCCACGATAGAGAGCATCAGGCCAAGAATAATCGCCCCAAGGATAATCAGCCCTTTCTTCGGTTTCAGTACACCTGGCTGGGTGATTGCCGGGTCAACAATGCGCACATCGCCGACGGTGCTGGCTTCGGTGATTTTCAGCTCCTGCTCTTTATTCAGCAGTTGCATATAGACCTGCTGACCAGACTCGACATCGCGGGTCAGACGGACAATTTCCTGCTGGGTTTTCGGCATCGCCGTTACGCGACCATTAAGTTTGGCTTTTTCGTCTTCCAGCGCCTGACGTTTCTCCAGCAGCGTGCGGTACGCGGGGTGAACTTTGGTGTACAGCTTGGAGATTTCCGCCTCTTTAAAGGTCAGTTCGTTCAACTGCGCGTCGATGTTCACCATCGAATCGAGCACCGCTTTCGCTTCCAGCGGCAGATCAACAGAATCTTTATCCTGACGGAAGGCATTCAGTTTGTTTTCGGCAACATCGAGGCGGCTACGTACTTCCGGTAACTGTTGCGCGAGGAAAGCGAGGCTTTTCGACGCTTCCGCCGATTTGCGCTCAATATTTTGTTCCTGATAGTTACGGGCGATGCTGTTAAGAATGTCGCGGATCTGTTCGCGATCTTCACCGGTATAAGTCAGGCTCAGTACGCCTGCGTCTTTGCCGTTCTCCGTTACCGTCAGGCTGTTTTGCAGTTGGTTGATCATCCCCAACGTGGAGTATTTGGTGACGGTAAACTCACTGCCCGGGCGGGCGTGAATGGCTTCAACCATCAGCGTGACGCCTTCTTTTTTCAGCATCTGGCCCGCTTGCCCACGGGCGCTAAAGCCGCCATCACTGCTCAGAGTGTAGTTTTTGTCATCCAGCACATTAAGCGTAAACACCTGGTCCGCCATCTCTTTCGGGCGGTTAAAGGTGGTCACTTTCACCGTCTCGTTCTGACGTCCCATCAGGCGATCCCAACCCGCACCGAAAATCGGGAACGTGTTTTTGCTCACCGCAATATCGAGGTCTAGATCGTCCACCGTTTTACCAAGCACCAGACGCGAACGAATCAACTGGATCTCGGCGTCCGATGCAGGCGGTTTGTTGGCTAATGCCGAGCCAATGTCCTGCACTAACGAATTGCCGCTGTTTTGTTCGATTTGTACCAGTGCGTCGGCACTATAAATCGGCGTGGCGAAGAAAGTGTAAACCACAGCACAGAGGGCAAATACAGCGGTGATGCCAATCACCCACCAGCGCGCTTCAATGACGGTGCCGACCAGGCGACCAATATCGATTTCATCACTGCCCGTTACCGGAGCGGCATGTTGTTTTACTTTTTCTGTCATTCTTATACCTGCTCTGCGTTCAATGCCTGCGCCCACTGGCGGGCAGACCGTTCAAGTAATGTGTACACCGCTGCAAACGTTTCCCGGCTTTTGCGATACGGATCGGGGATTTCACATTCGTTATCCCAGTGACCAAACAGCATCACTTTGCCACGCATCTCAGGTGCCATCTCGCATAAGCGTTCGATATGGCGCTTTTCCATGGTCAAAATCAGGTCATAGTTGCGACACAGGCGGCGGCTGATTTGCCGTGCACAGTGACCTTCCAGAGACAGTTGATGTTCTGCGGCGACGCTGATAGCGGTAGGATCAGCGCCCTTACCGACCAGCGCGCCGAGTCCAGCGGACTCCACTTTCAGCTCCGGGTGATAACGTTGCAGTAAGCGTTCCGCCGTCGGGGAACGGCAAATATTGCCGACACAGACAACTAAGATGTTGTTAAACATGACGATTACCAGTTATGAATGTCGCTGGCTGTATCCGTCATGTAACGGACACCGCTAATAGTTGGCAGCAACTGATTGATCAGACGGTTCCAGCGGGAAACCGGGGCGGTGGTGACATACACCACGTCATAAGGTTGCAGGCGGAATTCTGTCGCCATCACCAGCGACGTCGCATCGGACATATCCAGCTGGTAGATATTGGCAATCTTGCCGTTACGCCCGCCCTCGCCTTTCAGCGGACGAATGACAAAGATGCCGCTGGCGTTGGAGGTGGTCATGTCGATACCTTCAGCATTACCCAGGGCTTCAGTCAGGGTCATGCCGCTAAAGTCCATTTTCAGGGTGCTCTGTTTCTTCACTTCACCCATCACAAATACTTTCAGATCATCATTACGGGGCACGTAGAGAATATCGCCGGGATAAAGCAGTCGGTTCTGATTGAGGTCGCCGTTTTGCATCAGCGCCTGCAAAGAAATGCGTTCTTCACGACCATTGTGTGTTAGCACTACGTTGCGCCAGTCAGCGGTGTCGGTCAGGCCACCTGCGGCGTTGATGGCGTCGAGAATAGTCAGTGGCACGTTGGTGATCGCCTGTTGACCGGATTTATTCACCTGACCTGAGATATAGGCCTTTTGTGAGCGGAAGGCGGCGATATTAACGTCCACCTGCGGATCAGCGATGTACGTCGCTAAGCGCCCGGTAATATCACTGCGGATTTCAGCGAGCGTTTTCCCGACTACGTGAACCTTGCCGATATACGGGTAAAACATAGTGCCGTCAGGCTGTACCCAGTTGCCGGTGTCGCTGGAACTGCGGTACTGACCGGCTGGCGTGGTGAGTTCCGGGTGATCCCAGACGGTGACATTAAGAACGTCCCCCGGCCCGACGCGATACTGGTAATTCGCGATCTCGCTTTCCAGCGTCATATTGGGGCGCGCTACATTCGGGCGTGGGCGTAATTGGTCAATCAGGCGCGGGGTCAGCGGATAAACATTCACCATTTTGTCGAGATCGAAATCAGCGTCCTGCTGTTTGATGACGTCTTTGCCCATCGTCGACATATTGCTGCCCGGAAGTACTGTGCAACCGCTTATCAAGGTTACTGACACCAATAATGGCATCAATTTCATTTTGGATTTCATCATTGTTTATTTATCACTTTGGCAGAGTAATTATCCTGTGCACTATTAATAGCAATGTCGCCATGCACATTTACCTTGCAGTTAATTGAATAAAAATTTAACTGGCATCAGTCCTAAAAAAATTGATTTCATCCGCAGGCTATTGACAGAATAATTCAGACTGGTCTTTCAGGCATCCAGACACGCTACCGCCCCTGGCTTTTTAGCTACCAATACACTGATTTAGCTTAATTTTTAAAACCCTCTCAACATACAGTCGTTGATGAGAAAGGGTTATTGCGGAAATTAACTTCCGAATATAAGGTGACATTATGGTAATTGAATATTGGCTCTCCAATAATGCAGGAGGAAGTGTTACAGCTAACGGAATAGCAGGCAAGGTAACAATTCGGCAATTGGCTATTTTTAAGAATTATATTAAGTGTCATTCAATATGGTTTTTAGGAGTTTCTTTAGGTTGACAATATTTAATATTGCGTCTCCACATGCGATATTTCTTAAATAATGTTTTATTATTACCACTTTTAATTCAGGGATAATGTGAGGTTATTACCCTCAAATAATATGAGATAAATAGTGCTGCAACATTGCATTTTTGCCCCGATTTATCCATGATCGAATTGTGACATTTGTCATACAACGAATAGGTTTTGTACTTACTATGGAATGGATTGCCGATCCGTCTATCTGGGCCGGGTTAATCACGCTGATTGTGATCGAACTGGTCCTCGGCATTGATAACCTGGTCTTTATTGCCATCCTCGCCGAAAAACTACCGCCGAAGCAGCGCGACCGCGCACGGGTTACCGGGCTGCTGCTGGCGATGTTAATGCGCCTGTTACTGCTGGCGTCAATCTCCTGGCTGGTCACCCTGACTCAACCGCTGTTCAGCTTCCGCTCGTTTACCTTTAGCGCCCGCGACTTAATCATGCTGTTTGGTGGTTTCTTCCTGTTGTTCAAAGCCACGATGGAGCTGAACGAACGGCTGGAAGGGAAAGACAGCAATAATCCCACACAACGCAAAGGTGCGAAGTTCTGGGGAGTGGTGACACAAATTGTGGTACTGGACGCCATCTTCTCACTCGACTCAGTGATTACCGCCGTCGGGATGGTCGACCATTTACTGGTCATGATGGCCGCCGTGGTTATCGCTATCAGCCTGATGTTGATGGCCAGCAAGCCGTTAACGCAATTTGTTAACAGTCACCCGACGATCGTTATTCTCTGCTTAAGCTTCCTGTTGATGATTGGCTTTAGCCTGGTGGCAGAAGGTTTCGGCTTCGTCATTCCGAAAGGCTACCTGTACGCTGCCATTGGTTTCTCGGTGATGATCGAGGCGCTCAATCAGTTGGCTATCTTTAACCGGCGACGTTTTCTTTCCGCTAACCAGACGCTGCGCCAGCGGACTACCGAAGCGGTAATGCGCCTGCTTAGCGGGCAAAAAGAAGATGCGGAACTGGACGCCGAAACCGCGTCCATGCTGGTGGATCATGGTAACCAGCAGATCTTTAATCCGCAGGAACGGCGGATGATTGAGCGGGTACTTAATCTTAACCAGCGTACCGTCAGCAGCATTATGACGTCGCGCCACGATATTGAGCATATCGATCTCAACGCGCCGGAAGACGAGATCCGCCAGTTACTGGAGCGAAATCAGCATACGCGGCTGGTGGTTACCGACGGTGATGATGCAGAAGATTTGCTCGGTGTTGTTCACGTTATCGACCTGCTACAACAGTCACTGCGCGGCGAACCGCTCAACCTGCGGGTGTTGATTCGCCAGCCGCTGGTGTTCCCGGAAACCTTGCCGTTGTTACCTGCCCTGGAGCAGTTCCGTAATGCCCGCACGCACTTTGCTTTTGTGGTGGATGAGTTTGGCTCGGTGGAAGGGATTGTGACATTAAGTGACGTCACTGAAACCATTGCCGGTAACTTACCGAACGAAGTGGAAGAGATCGACGCCCGCCATGATATTCAGAAGAATGCGGACGGTTCCTGGACGGCGAATGGTCATATGCCGCTGGAAGATCTGGTGCAATATGTGCCGCTGCCGCTGGATGAAAAACGTGAATATCACACCATTGCCGGGCTGTTGATGGAGTATTTGCAACGTATTCCAAAACCTGGCGAAGAAGTTCAGGTGGGGGATTATTTGCTTAAAACGTTGCAGGTGGAAAGCCATCGCGTGCAGAAGGTGCAGATTATTCCACTGCGTAAGGATGGCGAGATGGAGTACGAGGTGTGATGGTATCGGTCATTTTACCCGATAGCCGAAAGGAATAAGATGAGGGAACCGCGCCAGCGGCGATTTACCGCCGGGAGCCCGGGTTGCCAGGGTGGTGGCGATTGAGCCACCCTGGCACGTTCACCGGCTTGAGCGTTCCATAGTAGTGAGGAACATCAAGTGAACGGAACAGCCTTCGATCTTACATATTCAGAATATAATGGTGCCGCCGCGAACGCCTGATGCGACGCTTTACGCGTCTTATCAGGCCTACAGGACAGGTCACCTGGTAACCTACATCTTCTCCAGCAACTTCTTCACATCTTTGCCATTGCGGGAATCTTTATTCCGCTCGGCCCAGTCATTCAGGCGACGTTTCGCTTCGTCCTGTAGATGTTTGCGCAGTAACTGATCCACTTGCAGACTGTAATTGAGTTGCTGCCAGTTGCCATAAACCCGCAGCGGTACTGGCGTTTCTTTGAGGAAATCAATCAGTTTGCTTTCCCCGTTCCAGCCACCCACGACCCGAATATCAAACTGGGTGTCGCAGGTTTGATCTGCCAGATTCAACATGCCTTCCCCTGTCAGCGCCAGCACAGGCGATTGACCTTGCATGTCGTTTAACGTCACGACGCCATCCTTCAACGTCAAATCGGTGGTAAAGCGGTCAAGACGCGTTACGTTATCGAAGTTTTCAGCGGCCTTCACATCACCACCATTACGTTCTACCGCTTGCTGAATCATCTGCTGGAAGTTCATCCCTTCCATGCGCGTGTCGGTCATTTCGACATGTGCCTGTCCTTGCCAGTTGTGGCGGAATGCGTCGGCATCTATGTCAGCACCGGAGAAATCACCAGCCAGTGACATTTTTCCGGTCAGCGAAATGGGGTAGTTAAAGGCATTCAGAATGGTACCAATCTCAACGTTTTCCAGCCGTGGCTGGAAGTTTATCCGCGGATTTATTGATGTCGCGTCCAGCGTGCCCGGCAGTGAAACCTGTCCACCGTTAAGCTTGCCCTGCAGTTGAGTAATTTCCAGCAAACCCGACTTGTTGGTCATTTGCGTGGCAACATCTGTAAAATTCATTCCGCGCCAGCGCACGTTACTGGCCTGCAACAAAATATCAGCCGTAAAGCCTTGCAGTCCCTGATATGCCGGTTCATCAATACGCGAAGAAATGACCGGGCGCGGCAATGTTGATTGGCTCTGCCCCTGCTGCGCGGCACCGTTTTCACCATTCGCTGTTTCATTAAGCGGGATGAGGTTGTCAAGATTCAGTTGCGGGAATTGCAGTCTCAGCTGCCATTCAGGTTTCTCTGTCAGCGTGACCTGTGCTTGCCCGCTCAGCGTGCTGTCATTGGCGGTCAAGCTGATTTGGTTAAATGAAAGGCGTTTATGTGACTCCTGCCACTGGGCCTGGAAACTCCCCTGCCCCTGAATACCTTGTTTTGGTAAATCTGCACCCTGCAACTGCCAGTTAATTTGTTCAATAGCCGCCGTTAAATCATGCGGATAATCAGAAGCATCTACCGTACCGTTAAGGGATATCGTGAGATCGCGCTGATCGCGATTAACCCGCCCGGAGAACTCAAATGAACCACGATGTTGGGGATCTTGTTCCATTTGCAGGCGAATATTGCGGATTGTCACCTGCTCGTCATCTTCATGCTGGAACACCAGCACGCTGTCCGCCACCTTAAGACTGGATATATCAAACGACCATCCGCGATCGTCTGACAGATCCGGCAAGGTATTGTCGCGCGGTGCAACCGGAGCGTCTTCACTGCGCACCGCTTCCGTCTGCGGCGTCAGTTGGATCACTGCCCCTTTTAGCATCACCTGCTTAACGCTCAGTTGATGACTCAGTAGTGGTAAAAGCGCCACGTCCAGACGCATGTTGTCGGCGCGAACCAGTGGCTGGCTTGCGCCCTGGGCGGTGAGAGACATTCGCCCGGAGAGGATACTAAGCTGCGGCCAGACGTGCCAACGCAGTGGCCCGTCGAGCTGCAATTGATAACCGCTACGTGCAGCAACTTGCTTGACCATATAGTCGCGGAAATCATTCGGATTCACCAGCAACACTAACGCAGATAACCCGGCCACCAGCACGACCAGGAGTATCATCAGCGTCGTCAGAAATCGTCTCATGGTATCCTCAATGGGCCTGAATTAGTCTTTATCGATTCGGCTGGCTACCGCGCCCTGCTGGTTGCGATATTTCGCATCTTCACGGCGGTTGTAAGGTCGCGCCGCCGGGCCGGAAAGCGGCTCAAAGCTCAGCGCACCAATTAACATGCCCGGACGCAGCGCCAGCGGCAGCTTACCGGAGTTGTAGAACTCCAGCACAATGCAACCAGACCAGCCCGGATCGATACGGTGCGCGGTGACGTGCACCATCAGCCCCAGACGCGCCAAAGAGGAACGCCCGTCCAGCCAGCCCACCAGATCGGCTGGCAGCGTCACCGACTCCAGCGTCACCGCCAGCGCCAGCTCTCCTGGGTGAAGATAGAACGCCTCGCCCTCGTCGAGAACGATCTCATCGCTCATCACGCGGTCAAGCGCGGCGCTCACTTCATCTTTGGGACCGCTCAGATCGATAAACGCTGCCGTGTGACCACGGAAGGTACGAAATTTATTGCCCAAGCGTACATCCACCGTCGCGCCGTTAATACGCTCCACTGGCGGACGTGGGTTGATCGACAAACGGCCTTCATCAAGCCAGGCTTCAATATCTCGGTCACACAGACGCATGGCATTTTCTCCTTTCGCGCATCACTCCCTTAACGCCAATTACGTCAAGGGCATACCAGGTTATCACTGAACGGTACACAATTTATCAAGCTTATTCAAAGAACTGACTTATTTTCGCTTTCAATATATCGATCGCGATGCGGTTTTTCCCGCCGCGCGGCACGATAATGTCCGCATATTGTTTAGAAGGCTCAATGAATTGCAGGAACATCGGGCGCACGGTTTTTTGATATTGCGCCATCACGGAATCCATTGAACGCCCACGCTCGTTAACGTCACGCTTGATGCGGCGCATCAGGCAGATATCCAGCGGGGTATCAACGAAAATGGAGAAGTTAAGTTCGTCACGCAAACGCGCATCCGTCAGCAACAAAATGCCTTCGAGAATGATGACCTTCTTCGGCTCAACCGTCACCGTTTCTTTCATACGCGTATGTTCAACATAGCTGTAAACCGGCAGGTCAATTGCCGAGCCGCGTTTCAACGCTTGTAAATGCTCAAGCAGCAGGCTGTGATCCATCGCGCTGGGATGGTCGTAGTTGGTCTTAACGCGTTCTTCCATCGACAGATGGCTTTGATCTTTGTAATAGCAGTCTTCGGGAATTACGCCGATGTGTTCATCACCGACTTGCTCACGTAATTCACGATAAAGGGTACTGGCAATAAGACTCTTGCCGGAAGCCGATGCGCCAGCGATACCGATAATGACGCACTGATGAGACTGATCAGTCATATATTTAGCGACCTGATTAACCTGGATGTTAGGAAGGGGGCGACGAAGCGCCAAACGCGGCAATTATAGGGATTTCATCCGCCTGATACCAGTCGAATAGCGCTGCCGCGCGCTCAGAGTTTATTGTTGACGAAGAATTCCCGGTGGCAAATTACGTTGATCAGTTTTATGTAAGGTAAAAAATGTTATACGCAGTTGCGCAAATTATCCGCCTTTACGTCACTTTATGAGCAATTCGCATATAAAATGTAAAACTTTTGTACTAGCATAAACACAGAAACGAATACTGGCGACCTGGTCTTGCGGATAAAGCGGTAATGAGCAAACAATCACAGCATGTATTAATTGCCCTGCCCCACCCGCTGCTTCACCTGGTCAGTTTAGGTTTAGTCTCGTTTATCTTTACCCTTTTCTCGCTTGAGCTTTCGCAGTTTGGCACCCAACTCGCCCCACTGTGGTTCCCGACGTCCATCATGATGGTGGCGTTTTATCGCCATGCCGGGCGCATGTGGCCGGGAATTGCGCTGAGCTGTTCGCTGGGAAATATCGCCGCATCCATCCTGCTTTTTTCCACCAGCTCGCTGAACATGACCTGGACGACCATCAATATTGTTGAAGCCGTGGTCGGGGCAGTGCTGCTACGTAAATTGCTGCCGTGGTATAACCCCTTGCAAAATCTGGCTGACTGGCTGCGTCTGGCACTCGGCAGCGCCATTGTTCCGCCTCTGTTGGGGGGGGGTCTGGTTGTCCTGCTGACGGCCGGAGACGATCCTCTCAGGGCATTTTTGATATGGGTACTGTCAGAATCCATCGGCGCTCTGGCACTGGTGCCGCTGGGATTGTTATTTAAACCACACTATCTGCTGCGCCATCGCAACCCACGGTTGCTTTTTGAGTCGCTGCTCACGTTAGCCATCACACTGACGTTAAGCTGGCTTTCGATGCTGTATCTGCCGTGGCCTTTTACTTTCATTATTGTGCTGTTGATGTGGAGCGCCGTGCGCCTGCCACGAATGGAAGCCTTTTTGATCTTCCTTACCACGGTGATGATGGTGTCGCTGATGATGGCCGCGGATCCCTCCCTGCTTGCTACGCCGCGTACATACCTGATGAGCCATATGCCGTGGCTACCGTTTTTGCTGATCCTGCTGCCCGCCAACATCATGACGATGGTGATGTATGCCTTTCGTGCGGAACGCAAACACATTTCCGAAAGCGAAACCCGTTTTCGGAACGCCATGGAATATTCCGCTATCGGTATGGCGTTAGTGGGCACCGAGGGACAATGGCTGCAAACCAACAAAGCGCTCTGCCAGTTTCTCGGGTACAGTCAGGAAGAGCTGCGCGGACTCACCTTTCAGCAACTGACCTGGCCGGAGGATCTCAATAAAGATCTCCAACAGGTTGAAAAGCTGATAAGCGGTGAAATAAACACCTATTCAATGGAAAAACGCTACTACAACCGCAATGGCGATGTTGTCTGGGCGTTGCTTGCCGTCTCACTGGTGCGCCACACGGATGGCACGCCGCTCTATTTTATCGCTCAGATTGAAGACATTAACGAGCTAAAACGCACCGAACAGGTGAATCAGCAACTGATGGAGCGCATCACGCTGGCTAACGAAGCGGGCGGGATTGGCATCTGGGAGTGGGAGTTGAAGCCGAATATTTTTAGCTGGGATAAGCGGATGTTCGAGCTGTATGAAATTCCTCCACATATCAAACCGAACTGGCAGGTGTGGTACGAGTGCGTGCTGCCGGAAGATCGCCAGCATGCCGAAAAAGTGATTCGTGATTCGTTGCAATCACGCTCGCCCTTTAAACTGGAATTTCGCATTACCGTAAAAGACGGTATTCGCCATATCCGCGCCCTCGCCAACCGGGTACTGAATAAAGAAGGCGAAGTCGAACGCCTGCTCGGCATTAATATGGATATGACTGAGGTTAAACAGCTTAACGAGGCATTGTTTCAGGAAAAAGAGCGCCTGCACATAACGCTGGACTCCATCGGCGAAGCCGTGGTCTGTATTGATATGGCAATGAAAATTACCTTTATGAATCCAGTGGCGGAGAAGATGAGCGGCTGGACGCAGGAAGAAGCATTAGGTGTTCCGCTCCTGACGGTGTTGCATATTACCTTTGGCGACAATGGTCCCCTGATGGAGAACATTTACAGTGCCGACACCTCACGTTCCGCGATTGAACAAGATGTGGTGTTGCACTGCCGGAGCGGCGGCAGCTACGACGTGCATTACAGTATTACGCCGTTAAGTACTCTGGACGGCAGCAATATTGGTTCGGTTCTGGTGATTCAGGACGTCACCGAATCACGCAAAATGCTACGCCAGCTGAGCTACAGCGCCTCCCATGATGCACTAACGCATCTCGCCAATCGCGCCAGTTTTGAGAAGCAACTGCGTATCCTGCTGCAAACGGTAAACAGTACACATCAGCGACATGCCCTGGTGTTTATCGATCTTGATCGCTTTAAAGCGGTGAATGACAGCGCCGGGCACGCCGCTGGCGACGCTTTACTGCGCGAACTGGCGTCGTTGATGCTGAGCATGCTGCGCTCCAGCGACGTGCTGGCGCGGCTCGGCGGTGATGAATTTGGTCTGCTGCTGCCAGACTGCAATGTCGAAAGTGCGCGTTTTATCGCTACACGCATTATCAGTGCCGTGAATGACTATCACTTTATCTGGGAAGGACGTGTACATCGGGTAGGTGCCAGTGCCGGGATTACCTTGATTGATGACAACAATCATCAGGCGGCTGAAGTGATGTCGCAGGCTGATATCGCCTGTTATGCCTCCAAAAATGGTGGCCGTGGCCGGGTGACGATTTACGAACCGCAGCAAGCTGCCGCACATAGCGAACGGACGGCGATGTCGCTTGATGAACAGTGGCGGATGATTAAAGAGAATCAGTTGATGATGATCGCCCACGGTGTCGCTTCGCCGCGGATCCCGGAAGCGCGTAATTTGTGGCTGATTTCGCTTAAACTCTGGAGTTGCGAAGGCGAGATTATTGATGAACAAAAATTTCGTCGTAGCTTCAGCGATCCGGCACTTAGCCATGCTCTTGACCGACGGGTATTCCACGAATTTTTCCAGCTGGCCGCAAAAGCGGTTGCCAGTAAAGGCATAAGCATCGCCCTCCCCCTTTCCGTTGCCGGTTTGAGTAGCGCCACGCTGGTGAATGATCTGCTTGAGCAGCTGGAAAATAGCCCTCTACCACCACGGTTATTACATCTGATTATTCCGGCAGACGCGATTTTAGATCACGCAGAAAGCGTGCAAAAACTGCGGCTGGCGGGATGTCGGATAGTGCTCAGCCAGGTGGGCCGCGATCTGCAAATCTTCAACTCGCTGAAAGCGAATATGGCAGATTACCTGCTACTTGATGGTGAGTTATGCGCCAACGTGCAGGGTAATTTGATGGATGAGATGCTGATTACGATTATTCAGGGGCACGCTCAGCGACTCGGGATGAAAACCATCGCCGGGCCAGTCGTTTTACCCTTAGTGATGGATACGCTTTCTGGCATCGGCGTCGATCTGATTTATGGTGATGTGATTGCCGATGCCCAACCGCTGGATTTGCTGGTGAATAGCAGTTATTTCGCGATTAACTGAGGGAGCGTTTGCCCATTGCCTGATGCGACGCATCAGGCCTACAATTCGTCCGTTCCGTCTGGTTGCCAGCCTTCCGTATACCAGATATGCAACAGCGCATAAGAACGCCAGGGCTTCCAGCGCTCGGCATAACGGCGGATTTGTGCCGGTGTCATCCCCGGAAATCGCTGTTTAATCAGATAATCATCCGGCAGAAAAACATCTTTCGCCTGCCAGCCACGCAAAGCGAAATAATTCGCCGTCCAGCGCCCGATACCCGGAAAAGTTTGCAGCGTTTTCATCGCCTGCTCCACATCGCCCGGAATTGTCATTGGTAAGCTGCCCTCCAGCGCCGCATTTGCCAGATGAATCAGTGCCTCTGCCCGTTTCAACGGCATGCCTAACGCTTTTAATGCCTGCGGGTCGGCTGCTGCCAGCCGCTGAGGCGTGGGGAAGCAGATATACTCCGGAAAATCATCCAGCCGTTCGCCATAAAGCTGTACAACTTTGGCAGTCAATTTTGCCGCCATCGCCACGCTCACCAGTTGGCCTAAAATCGCCCGCACACCCTGCTCAAAAGCATCAATACAGCCGGGTAAACGCAATCCGGGCCGCGCCGCGCCTAACTTGCCCAACGCACCGTTAACAATCTGCGGGTTACATTGCAGATCAAACAGGCGGCTCATTTTCGCCAGACACTCAGCGGCAACGGGTTCTAAACCTGCACTTAAATTTATGTGCAGAGTATGGCGGGCTATATCCGGAATAGCAGTCACCACGCCGCGATATTCGCCCACCGCCAGACTACGGGCATAATAATCCTCAGCGACCGTTTCCACACCACTCACTGCACGGGCGGCGAGAAATCCCAACATCCACGACCAGTCATACGGCGGCTGCCAGTTCAGGGTATACATCGCATCTCCTTATTCATCCGCTTTCAGCATAAACGTTATTCAGACGCTACGCTTTGCTTTCATATTCCGGTTGTCGCGACAGCAACATTTCGCTAAAGTCACGCCCCTTCTTCACCGGCATGGGGATTAATTCGTGTTTATTGGTTTTGATTACGGTACAGCAAACTGTTCAGTGGCGGTCATGCGTGACGGTAAACCGCAATTACTGAAAATGGAAAACGACAGCACGCTGCTGCCTTCAATGCTTTGCGCGCCAACGCGTGAATCGGTAAGCGAATGGCTGTACCGCCATCATGATGTTCCGGCAGACGACGATGAAACGCAGGCGCTGTTACGTCGGGCGATTCGTTATAACCGCGAAGAAGATATCGATGTTACGGCGAAAAGCGTGCAGTTCGGTCTTTCCTCACTGGCACAGTACATTGATGATCCAGAAGAAGTGTGGTTTGTGAAATCACCAAAATCGTTCCTCGGTGCCAGCGGCTTAAAACCGCAGCAGGTAGCGCTGTTTGAGGATCTGGTCTGCGCAATGATGTTGCACATTCGCCAGCAGGCGCAGGCGCAGCTGCCAGAAGCGATTACTCAGGCGGTGATTGGTCGCCCGATCAACTTCCAGGGGCTGGGCGGCGATGAAGCAAACACCCAGGCGCAAGGGATTCTGGAACGCGCGGCGAAGCGTGCCGGATTCAGGGACGTGGTATTCCAGTACGAGCCGGTCGCGGCTGGGCTGGATTACGAAGCCACCTTGCAGGAAGAAAAACGGGTGCTGGTGGTGGATATCGGCGGTGGTACGACTGACTGTTCATTGCTGCTGATGGGGCCGCAGTGGCGTTCGCGTCTCGATCGTGAAGCCAGCCTGCTGGGTCACAGTGGTTGCCGTATTGGCGGTAACGATCTGGACATCGCACTGGCGTTTAAAAACCTGATGCCGTTACTGGGCATGGGTGGCGAAACCGAAAAAGGCATCGCCCTGCCGATTCTGCCGTGGTGGAATGCGGTTGCCATCAACGACGTACCTGCGCAGAGTGATTTCTACAGTAGTGCCAACGGTCGTCTGCTTAACGATCTGGTACGCGATGCCCGCGAACCGGAAAAAGTGGCCCTGCTACAGAAAGTCTGGCGTCAGCGTTTAAGCTATCGCCTGGTGCGTAGCGCAGAAGAGTGCAAAATTGCTCTTTCAAGCGTAGCGGAAACCCGCGCCTCACTGCCGTTTATCAGCGATGAACTGGCTACGCTGATTAGCCAGCAAGGGCTGGAAAGCGCCCTCAGCCAGCCACTGGCGCGGATTCTGGAACAGGTGCAACTGGCCCTGGATAACGCCCAGGAAAAACCGGACGTTATCTACCTGACCGGCGGTAGCGCCCGTTCGCCGCTGATTAAAAAAGCGCTGGCAGAACAGTTGCCGGGAATTCCGATTGCAGGCGGCGATGACTTTGGCTCCGTCACCGCCGGGCTGGCACGCTGGGCGGAAGTGGTGTTTCGTTAAAAGAAAATGGCTCAGCAGCGGCTTAAATCTGCCTGCGCCTGAGCCAGTTTTTCTGCCGCCTGACGTAAAGGTTCCATCAACGGCATGGTCCGTGCTGGAGCATGAAGGCGGAATCGCTGCAACTCTGTCGCGCCGACAGTCAACGTCGATTCCAGCCGATGTCGTTTGGCGGTCATTTTCGCCATTACCGCTTGTCTGTCTGCTGGCGTTATCGCTTCATTCGGCCTGAACACAAAACGGCGTTCACAGCTCGCTTTCCAGTCGATAACCGCCTGGGTCAGATGGTCGCCAAACCCTTTCACTTGCTTAACGCCACGACGGGTAACATCTGCGGCTGTTTCAATACCAAAAGACCGTAACGCCGCTTTACGCGCAGGGCCAACGCCGGGAATAGAGGCAACATCAATAAAAAATCCCTCCAGAAACTTCTGCTTCTGCCGTTCCCTTGCAGTGTCATGAAGTGCTGCCAGAGCGCGTTTCTCTTCTTCCGGTAACCCGAGAATTTCGTCCTTCATTTTTTCGAGCATCGCCCGTTTGGCGATAAAACCTTCCAGCCCGCCCAACTGTTGGATCTGGCTGACTAAATGCTCATAGTCCATTTTCGCGCGATTAAATGCCTCACGGCGTTGCTGGATTTCTGCTTTGTACGCTTTGCTTGTCAGACTGCCAATAATCCAGATAGCCGACAGCACAGGAACCAAAATAATATAACGCGGTTCTGCCTGAAGGCCGCAAAGCAACAGCGATAACGCTGACAGTGCGATCTCAATCAGAATGATGTATTCGCGCCGTAACAGGCCTAAAGGAAGCGGCCTGCCAGTCGGTTGGAAATGATCGGGTAATGGCAATTGCAATGCTGGCGGTGCTACTGACGCCATCACCATCGCCCAGACTTTCGCCAGCACAAAATCACCGCCGGTGGTAATGACCTCTTCGCCGAGATCAATAAAATAGATAACGCCTTGATTATCCAGCGCACACCACGGGCAGTCGGTCAAATGAGCGGGATAAACATGCATTGCCGAAACGGGACATTTCTTTAACTGTTGGCGCAGAGAATCAAGTGCCGCTACCCACGCTTTAGCCGTCGGACGCCCGGTTGCCACGCCACTTTCCGTGAATGCCTGCTGAAACATGGCTTCAACATCGCCCGGTAACATCGATAGCGGAATCGATCGTGGCGGCGGTTTTAAACCACGTCGCTGATTATCTGACGCGTAGGCATAACGGAAATGGGTAATATCCGTCTCCAGCGCATTACCCGCATCAGAGATAAGCGGCACACCAGAATAAGGATGCCGGCCACCAAACAAGACGTGAAAAATCAGCAACGCAAGGCCAAAATTATCGTGATTTTCTGTGCGTTCAAAGCCGACAAATGACGACAAGGTTTGTAGCTCTGGCGGCGTAAAATGCGACACGCCGACTTCGCATAAATGCAGTGTGCCATTGGCGTTAATCTGAAAGGAGTCGCTATCAATCAGTACCACTTTGCTGTCGCGACCTACCATAAAACTGTTCTGGTTTACGTCACCCACGACGTGCCCGTGCTCGTGAACCGTAGCAAAAGATGAAGCAATATTGCGCGCAACATAGAGTAGAAAATCCCACGCACAATGAGGGTAACGTTGACGACGATGTGCCGGGCTATAGATCATATGAATCGGTTCTTTACCAGAAACTTTTGGCATCATAAAACCGATAACTTTTCCGCCTCGTCCACCGTGAAGCGTTGCCTGCGGCCAGGCGACATAATTCAACAATTGCGCGTCAGCTGTCGCAGCCATAAAGGCAAGTTTGTCCTGTTTTAAGGCGGGTGGCGGCGTGTGATAAATCTTGGCGACGCTATCGACAAACTCATTGATATCATAAACCGCGCCTTCACCGCCTTTGCCCAGTTCACGGCCTGGCGTAACGCACTCACCAGTAGCAGTATATAAAGTGGGTTTCATGGTAACCACAGCGCCAGTGCCAACGTTTTATCATCATCCGTACGCTCGTTTACCGCCGGGCTGGACAAAAACTGCTTTAACAATTCAGGTAATAAATCGAGTTGTTCCTGCGTTGCTGACGCCAGTCCATTGAAAAACGGGGTAAAGAAAGGTACATGAGGAGAATTATCCAGCATATTTAACGCCAGTCGCTGGATACCATCCGTAAATGCTGCAACTTTATGCACACGCTCAGTGCTGGTGAAAGTTTCCAGTCTGGAAACGGCATCTTCATCGGTAATGAAGTGCGTCATATTGGCATATTCACCCACCATCGGCGTAAGCGGCAATTGCAGACCGTGACCAAAATCCACCACCACGCCGCCATCGCCAATCTGCATAATCAAGGTGCCATTAGCCGATGAAATCAATCCCAGAAACGTGCAGGCAAAATCGCGAACTGCTAATTCTTTGGCTTCCGCCTCGGCAAAAAGTCGCTGACGAACGGTCAGCACAATATCCGTGGCGAGGATATCATTAAGCCCCAATTCCCCACCCTGCACTTTTTGCGACATATAAGCCATCGCTTCATTGACGGCGAGCGTCGCGCCTTCTCCTCCCTGCGAAACGCTACCTGCGCCATCAGCAAGGAACATCACCAGTAATGGCTGCTGGTCATTTAGCCAGGCAACCTGCATCTGGCAGGCATCCTGGCAAGGCAAGTCCGCGCTGATGTGCGATGTTCCAACAGCGGATGCATAAACCAGACGCCAGCTCACACTGACGTCCAGCCTTTTGGCGCTTCCAGCACAACTTCCGTTCCCGGCGTGGAGCGGGAAACCGAACGCAGCGAACTGGATAACCAGCTAAACAGTTCACGGAATTGTAATCCTTGCAGAGGCAAAGGCTGACGAACGCTGATTTGTGCCAGAGTCTTCATATCCGCCCCCTGAACACCGATGGAAAAGAAAGCAAACCTTTTATCTTCTTCCCCCCGAAACACTTTGTTGGCTGCAGCCTGCCACTCATCGGTTGGTGCACCATCGGTAATCAGGAAAATCCACGGGCGATAATACGAAATACCATTTGCACGATACTCACGTTTCCGCTCCTCTACCATATCCAGGGCTTTGGTAATGGCCGCACCCATTGGTGTATCGCCCTGGGCAAACAGGATGGGCGGAAAAAAATTAGCGGCGCTGGTAAAGGGTTGTTCCACATGCACCGGGCCGAACGTCACAATGCCGAGTTCCACTCTTTTTAAAGCCAGCGGATCGGCAAGCAGTTCATCACGAAAGGTCACCAATCCGGCGTTAAGTTCATTAATAGGTCTGCCGCTCATCGAGCCAGAAACATCCAGCAGCAAAATGCAGGGGCAACGTGGTTCCGGGTTACTGGCAAAATCGCTGGTGGCAAACGTGATTTGTTCGCTCATAAGAAATCCTTTCTTAGAGAATTATCGAGGTCCGGTATCATACCGACTGCAATAATGAAATAAGAGCAAACGAAGAAACTTTCAGAATTAGGCCCGGCGGCGCAGAAAATTTTGCTATTCGCCTCGCAAGAACGGAGAGCCGTCGATTGACACTAAGGGCGGAGTGACATAATTTCAGGAGTGAGGGTTAGGGAGAGGTTTCCCCCTCCCCCTGGTGTTCTTAGTAAGCCTGGAAGCTAATCACTAAGAGTATCACCAGTATGATGACGTGCTTCATCATAACCCTTTCCTTATTAAAAGCCCTCTTCTCCGGGAGAGGCTTTCCCGTTTCAGCGTCCCGCTGAAATCATCGGCTTACCTCCTTTCGCCCTGAATGCAGTCTATCGCTAACGCGTGAATAAAATAGTTTCCTCTGTGATTATTGCGTAACGACTCGCAAAGAATATTTGCTGGCAGGATCGCAGACGGCAAAGCCTGCGGATTGACAATCTTATCGTGAAGGCATACTTTCAGGAGTGAGGGTAGAGCGGGGTTTCCCCCGCCCTGGTAGTCTTAGTATGCTGGGTAGCTAATCACTAAGAGCACCACGATGATGAGTAGCTTCATCATGACCCTTTCCTTATTTAAGGCCCCTTCCTCGGGAGGGGCTTTCCCGTTTCAGCGTCCCGCTGAAATCGTCGGCTTACCTCCTTTCGCCATGCACTTAGTCTATCGCTGACTTGCAGATAAAATAGTTTCCAGTGTGATTATTGCGTAACGTCTCGCAAAGAATTTTTGCTGGCAGGATCGCAGACGGCAAAGCCTGCGGATTGACAATCTTATCGTGAAGGCATACTTTCAGGAGTGAGGGTAGAGCGGGGTTTCCCCCGCCCTGGTAGTCTTAGTATGCTGGGTAGCTAATCACTAAGAGCACCACGATGATGAGTAGCTTCATCATGACCCTTTCCTTATTTAAGGCCCCTTCCTCGGGAGGGGCTTTCCCGTTTCAGCATCCGGCTGAAATCTGCGGCTTACCTCCTTTCGCCCTGTATGTAGTCTATCGCTAACGCGTAGATAAAATAGTTTCCTGTGTTATTACTGGATGCGTGCTCGCAAATGTGCCCGCCATTCAGACGATTCCCGATAGTGTTTCATAATTCCTCCATTTTTCTCCCTTATTGGCTGGCTACACTAGTATCATTCCGCGAAACGTTTCAGGAAGAGAAACTCTTAACGATGAAAGGCAGTTATAAATCCCGTTGGGTAATCGTAATCGTGGTGGTTATCGCCGCCATCGCCGCATTCTGGTTCTGGCAAGGCCGCAATGACTCCCAGAGTGCAGCCCCAGGGGCGACGAAACAAGCGCAGCAATCGCCAGCGGGTGGTCGCCGTGGTATGCGTTCCGGCCCATTAGCCCCGGTTCAGGCGGCGACCGCCGTAGAACAGGCAGTTCCGCGTTACCTCACCGGGCTTGGCACCATTACCGCCGCTAATACTGTTACGGTGCGCAGCCGCGTGGACGGTCAACTGATGGCGTTACATTTCCAGGAAGGCCAGCAGGTCAAAGCAGGCGATTTACTGGCAGAAATTGACCCCAGCCAGTTCAAAGTTGCATTAGCACAAGCCCAGGGCCAACTGGCAAAAGATAAAGCCACGCTTGCTAACGCCCGCCGTGATCTGGCGCGTTATCAGCAACTGGCAAAAACCAATCTCGTCTCCCGTCAGGAGCTGGATGCCCAACAGGCGCTGGTCAGTGAAACCGAAGGCACCATTAAGGCTGATGAAGCAAGCGTCGCCAGCGCGCAGCTGCAACTCGACTGGAGCCGCATCACCGCACCAGTCGATGGTCGCGTTGGTCTCAAGCAGGTTGATGTTGGTAACCAAATCTCCAGTGGTGATACCACCGGAATTGTGGTGATCACCCAGACGCATCCTATCGATTTAGTCTTTACCCTGCCGGAAAGCGATATCGCTACTGTAGTGCAGGCGCAAAAAGCCGGAAAACCGCTGGTGGTAGAAGCCTGGGATCGCACCAATTCGAAGAAATTAAGTGAAGGCACGCTGTTAAGCCTCGATAACCAAATCGATGCCACAACCGGTACGATTAAAGTGAAAGCACGCTTTAATAATCAGGATGATGCGCTGTTTCCCAATCAGTTTGTTAACGCGCGCATGTTAGTCGACACCGAACAAAACGCCGTAGTGATCCCAACAGCCGCCCTGCAAATGGGCAATGAAGGCCATTTTGTCTGGGTGCTGAATAGCGAAAACAAAGTCAGCAAACATCTGGTGACGCCGGGCATTCAGGACAGTCAGAAAGTGGTGATCCGTGCAGGTATTTCTGCGGGCGATCGCGTGGTGACAGACGGCATTGATCGCCTGACCGAAGGGGCGAAAGTGGAAGTAGTGGAAGCCCAGAGCGCCACTACTCCGGAAGAGAAAGCCACCAGCCGCGAATACGCGAAAAAAGGAGCACGCTCCTGATGCAGGTGTTACCCCCGAGCAGTACAGGCGGCCCGTCGCGCCTGTTTATTATGCGTCCTGTCGCCACCACGCTGCTGATGGTGGCGATCTTACTCGCCGGGATTATCGGTTATCGCGCCCTGCCCGTTTCGGCGCTGCCGGAAGTGGACTATCCGACCATTCAGGTGGTCACGCTCTACCCAGGTGCCAGCCCGGATGTCATGACCTCTGCCGTTACCGCGCCGCTAGAACGCCAGTTCGGGCAGATGTCTGGCCTGAAACAGATGTCGTCGCAAAGTTCCGGCGGTGCGTCAGTTATCACTTTGCAGTTCCAGCTAACATTACCGCTCGATGTCGCCGAGCAGGAAGTGCAGGCCGCGATTAACGCTGCGACCAACTTGTTGCCGAGCGATCTGCCTAACCCGCCGGTTTACAGCAAAGTGAACCCGGCAGATCCGCCGATCATGACGCTCGCCGTCACCTCAACCGCCATGCCGATGACGCAAGTGGAAGATATGGTGGAAACCCGCGTCGCGCAGAAAATCTCGCAGATTTCCGGTGTCGGACTGGTGACGCTTTCCGGCGGTCAGCGTCCGGCTGTTCGCGTCAAACTTAACGCCCAGGCGATTGCCGCCCTCGGCCTGACCAGCGAAACCGTGCGCACCGCCATTACCGGCGCTAACGTTAACTCGGCAAAAGGTAGCCTCGACGGCCCTTCCCGTGCGGTCACGCTTTCCGCTAACGACCAGATGCAATCCGCCGAAGAGTATCGCCAGCTAATCATCGCCTACCAGAACGGCGCGCCGATTCGTCTGGGCGATGTCGCAACCGTAGAGCAAGGTGCAGAAAACAGCTGGCTCGGCGCGTGGGCGAACAAAGAACAGGCCATTGTGATGAATGTTCAGCGCCAGCCCGGTGCTAACATTATCTCCACCGCCGACAGCATCCGGCAGATGCTGCCACAGCTGACTGAGAGTCTGCCGAAATCGGTGAAGGTGACGGTACTTTCTGACCGCACCACCAATATTCGCGCATCCGTCGATGATACTCAGTTTGAATTGATGATGGCTATCGCGCTGGTAGTCATGATTATCTACCTGTTTTTACGCAATATTCCGGCGACCATCATTCCCGGTGTTGCCGTGCCGCTGTCGTTAATCGGCACTTTTGCGGTTATGGTGTTTCTCGATTTTTCAATCAATAACCTGACGCTGATGGCGTTAACTATCGCCACCGGGTTCGTGGTCGATGACGCCATCGTAGTGATCGAAAATATTTCCCGCTATATCGAAAAAGGCGAAAAACCGTTGGCGGCGGCGCTCAAAGGCGCGGGTGAAATCGGCTTTACCATTATCTCGCTGACCTTCTCGCTGATTGCGGTGTTGATCCCACTGCTGTTTATGGGCGATATCGTCGGGCGACTGTTCCGCGAATTTGCTATTACCCTGGCGGTAGCGATTTTGATCTCAGCGGTGGTGTCGCTGACCCTGACACCGATGATGTGCGCGCGGATGCTCAGCCAGGAGTCGTTGCGTAAACAGAACCGCTTCTCCCGTGCCTCGGAAAAAATGTTCGACAGGATAATCGCCGCCTATGGCCGTGGACTGGCGAAAGTGCTGAATCATCCGTGGCTAACCTTAAGCGTGGCGCTCAGCACGCTGCTGCTTAGCGTGCTGCTGTGGGTGTTCATTCCGAAAGGTTTCTTCCCGGTACAGGACAATGGCATTATTCAGGGCACTTTGCAGGCACCGCAATCCAGCTCCTTTGCCAATATGGCCCAGCGGCAACGCCAGGTCGCGGACGTGATTTTGCAGGATCCGGCGGTGCAAAGCCTGACCTCATTTGTTGGCGTTGATGGCACTAACCCGTCGCTGAACAGTGCGCGTTTACAAATCAACCTCAAACCGTTGGATGAACGTGATGATCGGGTGCAAAAAGTCATCGCCCGTCTGCAAACGGCGGTAGATAAAGTGCCGGGCGTCGATCTCTTCCTGCAACCAACGCAGGACCTGACCATCGATACTCAGGTCAGCCGCACCCAGTACCAGTTTACCTTGCAGGCCACCTCACTGGATGCGCTCAGTACCTGGGTGCCACAGTTGATGGAAAAACTCCAGCAACTGCCACAGCTTTCTGATGTCTCCAGCGACTGGCAGGACAAAGGGCTGGTGGCGTATGTCAATGTTGATCGCGACAGCGCCAGCCGTCTGGGGATCAGCATGGCGGATGTCGATAACGCCCTGTACAACGCGTTTGGTCAGCGACTGATTTCCACTATTTATACTCAGGCTAACCAGTATCGCGTGGTGCTGGAGCACAACACCGAAAATACTCCTGGCCTCGCGGCGCTGGATACCATTCGCCTGACCAGCAGCGACGGCGGCGTGGTGCCGCTAAGCTCAATTGCCAAAGTTGAACAGCGTTTTGCGCCGCTTTCCATTAACCATCTGGATCAGTTCCCGGTAACGACCATCTCCTTTAACGTGCCGGATAACTATTCGCTGGGCGATGCGGTGCAGGCGATTATGGACACCGAGAAGACGCTGAATCTGCCGGTGGATATCACCACGCAGTTCCAGGGCAGCACCCTCGCCTTCCAGTCGGCGCTTGGCAGCACTGTCTGGCTGATTGTCGCGGCGGTGGTGGCGATGTATATCGTGCTCGGCATTCTGTACGAGAGCTTTATTCACCCGATCACCATTCTCTCGACGCTACCCACCGCAGGGGTTGGCGCACTGCTGGCGTTAATGATTGCCGGTAGCGAACTGGATGTGATTGCGATTATCGGCATTATTTTGCTGATCGGTATCGTGAAGAAGAACGCCATCATGATGATCGACTTCGCGCTGGCTGCTGAGCGCGAGCAAGGCATGTCGCCGCGCGATGCCATCTACCAGGCTTGTCTGTTGCGTTTTCGTCCGATCCTGATGACCACTCTGGCGGCTCTGCTTGGCGCGCTGCCGCTGATGTTGAGTACCGGGGTCGGCGCGGAACTGCGTCGTCCGTTAGGTATCGGCATGGTCGGCGGCCTGATTGTCAGCCAGGTGCTGACGCTGTTTACCACGCCGGTGATTTATCTGCTGTTCGACCGCCTGGCATTGTGGACCAAAAGTCGCTTTGCTCGCCATGAAGAGGAGGCGTAAGTGAAGTTTTTTGCCCTCTTCATTTACCGTCCGGTGGCGACGATTTTACTGTCGGTTGCCATTACCCTGTGCGGCATACTGGGCTTCCGTATGCTGCCGGTCGCCCCGCTGCCGCAGGTCGATTTTCCGGTGATTATGGTCAGCGCCTCGCTGCCCGGTGCGTCACCAGAAACAATGGCGTCTTCCGTTGCCACGCCGCTGGAGCGCTCACTTGGGCGCATTGCCGGAGTCAGTGAAATGACCTCCAGCAGTTCGCTCGGCAGCACGCGTATTATTTTGCAGTTTGATTTTGACCGGGATATCAACGGCGCGGCGCGCGATGTGCAGGCGGCGATCAACGCTGCACAAAGTTTGCTGCCCAGCGGGATGCCCAGCCGTCCGACCTATCGCAAAGCTAACCCGTCGGATGCGCCAATTATGATCCTCACGCTGACATCCGATACTTATTCGCAGGGTGAACTGTACGATTTCGCCTCGACGCAGCTGGCTCCGACGATTTCGCAAATCGACGGTGTTGGTGATGTCGATGTCGGCGGCAGCTCACTGCCCGCCGTACGCGTCGGGCTGAATCCGCAGGCGCTGTTTAATCAGGGCGTCTCGCTGGACGACGTACGCACTGCCATCAGCAATGCCAACGTGCGTAAACCGCAGGGGGCGCTGGAAGATGGCACTCACCGCTGGCAGATCCAGACCAATGATGAGCTAAAAACCGCCGCCGAATATCAGCCGCTGATTATTCATTACAACAACGGCGGCGCGGTTCGTCTGGGCGATGTGGCGACAGTGACCGACTCTGTACAGGATGTACGTAACGCCGGGATGACCAATGCCAAACCGGCTATTTTGCTGATGATCCGCAAGCTGCCGGAAGCCAATATTATCCAGACGGTTGACAGCATCCGGGCAAAATTACCGGAGTTGCAGGAAACCATTCCGGCGGCGATTGATCTGCAAATTGCTCAGGATCGCTCCCCCACCATTCGCGCCTCGCTGGAAGAAGTCGAGCAAACGCTGATTATCTCGGTGGCGCTGGTGATTCTGGTGGTGTTTTTATTCCTGCGCTCGGGTCGCGCAACTATTATTCCCGCCGTTGCGGTGCCGGTTTCGCTGATTGGTACGTTTGCGGCGATGTACCTGTGCGGTTTCAGTCTCAATAATCTTTCGTTAATGGCGCTCACCATCGCTACTGGTTTCGTGGTGGATGACGCCATCGTGGTGCTGGAAAACATTGCCCGTCATCTGGAAGCGGGAATGAAACCGTTGCAAGCCGCACTGCAAGGTACTCGCGAAGTCGGTTTTACGGTGCTGTCGATGAGTCTGTCACTGGTGGCGGTGTTCCTGCCGCTGCTGTTGATGGGCGGATTGCCGGGCCGACTGTTACGCGAATTTGCCGTGACGCTTTCTGTCGCCATTGGTATTTCGTTGCTGGTTTCTCTGACATTAACGCCAATGATGTGTGGCTGGATGCTGAAAGCCAGCAAGCCGCGCGAGCAAAAGCGACTGCGTGGTTTTGGTCGCATGTTGGTAGCCCTGCAACAAGGCTACGGCAAGTCACTGAAATGGGTGCTCAATCATACCCGTCTGGTGGGCGTGGTGCTGCTTGGCACCATTGCGCTGAATATCTGGCTGTATATCTCGATCCCGAAAACCTTCTTCCCGGAGCAGGACACTGGCGTGTTGATGGGCGGGATTCAGGCGGATCAGAGTATTTCGTTTCAGGCGATGCGCGGTAAGTTGCAGGATTTCATGAAAATTATCCGTGACGATCCGGCAGTGGATAATGTCACCGGCTTTACAGGCGGTTCGCGAGTGAACAGCGGGATGATGTTTATCACCCTCAAGCCACGCGACGAACGCAGCGAAACGGCGCAGCAAATTATCGACCGTCTGCGCGTAAAACTGGCGAAAGAACCGGGGGCGAATCTGTTCCTGATGGCGGTACAGGATATTCGCGTTGGTGGGCGTCAGTCGAACGCCAGCTACCAGTACACGTTGTTATCCGACGACCTGGCGGCACTGCGCGAATGGGAGCCGAAAATCCGCAAAAAACTGGCGACGTTGCCGGAACTGGCGGACGTGAACTCCGATCAGCAGGATAACGGCGCGGAGATGAATCTGGTTTACGACCGCGACACCATGGCACGGCTGGGAATCGACGTACAAGCCGCCAACAGTCTGTTAAATAACGCCTTCGGTCAGCGGCAAATCTCGACCATTTACCAGCCGATGAACCAGTATAAAGTGGTGATGGAAGTGGATCCGCGCTATACCCAGGACATCAGTGCGCTGGAAAAAATGTTCGTTATCAATAACGAAGGCAAAGCGATCCCGCTGTCGTATTTCGCTAAATGGCAACCGGCGAATGCCCCACTATCGGTGAATCATCAGGGATTATCGGCGGCCTCGACCATTTCGTTTAACCTGCCGACCGGAAAATCGCTCTCGGACGCCAGTGCGGCGATCGATCGCGCAATGACCCAGCTTGGGGTGCCTTCGACGGTGCGCGGCAGTTTTGCCGGCACGGCGCAGGTGTTCCAGGAGACGATGAACTCGCAGGTGATCCTGATTATCGCCGCCATCGCCACGGTGTATATCGTGCTGGGTATCCTTTACGAGAGTTACGTACATCCGCTGACGATTCTCTCCACCCTGCCCTCGGCGGGCGTTGGAGCGCTGTTGGCGCTGGAGCTGTTCAATGCCCCGTTCAGCCTAATCGCCCTGATAGGGATCATGCTATTAATCGGCATCGTGAAGAAAAACGCCATTATGATGGTCGATTTTGCGCTTGAAGCCCAACGGCACGGTAACCTGACGCCGCAGGAAGCTATTTTCCAGGCCTGTCTGCTGCGTTTTCGCCCGATTATGATGACTACCCTGGCGGCGCTGTTTGGTGCGCTGCCGCTGGTATTGTCGGGCGGCGACGGCTCGGAGCTGCGGCAACCCCTGGGGATCACCATTGTCGGCGGACTGGTAATGAGCCAGCTCCTTACGCTGTATACCACGCCGGTGGTGTATCTCTTTTTCGACCGTCTGCGGCTGCGTTTTTCGCGTAAACCTAAACAAACGGTAACCGAGTAAATGACAGATCTTCCCGACAGCACCCGTTGGCAATTGTGGATTGTGGCTTTCGGCTTCTTTATGCAGTCGCTGGACACCACCATCGTAAACACCGCCCTTCCCTCAATGGCGCAAAGCCTCGGGGAAAGTCCGTTGCATATGCACATGGTCATTGTCTCTTATGTGCTGACCGTGGCGGTGATGCTGCCCGCCAGCGGCTGGCTGGCGGACAAAGTCGGCGTGCGCAATATTTTCTTTACCGCCATCGTGCTGTTTACTCTCGGTTCACTGTTTTGCGCGCTTTCCGGCACGCTGAACGAACTGTTGCTGGCACGCGCGTTACAGGGCGTTGGCGGCGCGATGATGGTGCCGGTCGGCAGATTGACGGTGATGAAAATCGTACCGCGCGAGCAATATATGGCGGCGATGACCTTTGTCACGTTACCCGGTCAGGTCGGTCCGCTGCTCGGTCCGGCGCTCGGCGGTCTGCTGGTGGAGTACGCGTCGTGGCACTGGATCTTTTTGATCAACATTCCGGTGGGGATTATCGGTGCGATCGCCACATTGATGTTAATGCCGAACTATACCATGCAGACGCGGCGCTTCGATCTCTCCGGCTTTTTATTGCTAGCGGTTGGCATGGCGGTATTAACCCTGGCGCTGGACGGCAGTAAAGGTACAGGTTTATCGCCGCTGACGATTGATGGCCTGGTCGCAGTTGGCGTGGTGGCACTGGTGCTTTATTTGCTGCACGCCAGAAATAACAACCGCGCTCTTTTCAGTCTGAAACTGTTCCGCACTCGTACCTTTTCGCTGGGCCTGGCGGGGAGCTTTGCCGGACGTATTGGCAGTGGCATGTTGCCCTTTATGACACCGGTTTTCCTGCAAATTGGCCTCGGTTTCTCGCCGTTTCATGCCGGACTGATGATGATCCCGATGGTGCTTGGCAGCATGGGAATGAAGCGAATTGTTGTACAGGTGGTGAATCGCTTTGGTTATCGTCGGGTACTGGTAGCGACCACGCTGGGTCTGTCGCTGGTCACCCTGTTGTTTATGACTACCGCTCTGCTGGGCTGGTACTACGTTTTGCCGTTCGTCCTGTTTTTACAAGGGATGGTCAACTCGACGCGTTTCTCCTCCATGAACACCCTGACGCTGAAAGATCTCCCGGACAATCTGGCGAGCAGCGGAAACAGCCTGCTGTCGATGATTATGCAATTGTCGATGAGTATCGGCGTCACCATCGCCGGGCTGTTGCTGGGACTTTTTGGTTCGCAGCATGTCAGCGTCGACAGCGGCACCACACAAACCGTCTTTATGTACACCTGGCTTAGCATGGCGTTTATCATCGCCCTTCCGGCGTTCATCTTTGCCAGAGTGCCGAACGATACGCATCAAAATGTAGCTATTTCGCGGCGAAAAAGGAGCGCGCAATGAAGTTCTGGCGACCTGGTATTACCGGCAAACTGTTTCTGGCGATTTTCGCCACCTGCATTGTCTTGCTGATCAGTATGCACTGGGCGGTGCGTATCAGTTTTGAGCGTGGCTTTATTGATTACATCAAGCATGGTAATGAACAGCGATTACAACTGTTAAGTGATGCGCTTGGCGAGCAGTATGCGCAGCATGGCAACTGGCGCTTCCTGCGCAACAATGATCGCTTTGTCTTTCAGATCCTGCGTTCATTTGAACACGATAATTCGGAAGATAAACCCGGCCCGGGTATGCCACCGCACGGCTGGCGTACCCAGTTCTGGGTGGTTGATCAAAACAACAAAGTGCTGGTTGGTCCGCGAGCGCCGATTCCACCTGACGGTACACGGCGACCCATTCTGGTCAACGGTGCGGAAGTTGGCGCGGTGATCGCCTCCCCCGTTGAGCGGTTAACGCGCAATACTGATATCAATTTCGATAAACAACAGCGGCAAACCAGCTGGTTGATTGTCGCCCTGGCAACGTTACTCGCGGCACTTGCCACTTTTCTGCTGGCGCGCGGTTTACTGGCACCGGTAAAACGACTTGTCGATGGCACGCACAAACTGGCGGCGGGCGATTTCACTACCCGCGTAACGCCCACCAGTGAAGATGAACTGGGCAAACTGGCGCAAGACTTCAACCAGCTTGCCAGCACACTGGAGAAAAACCAGCAAATGCGGCGCGATTTTATGGCCGATATTTCTCACGAACTGCGTACGCCATTAGCGGTGCTGCGCGGTGAACTGGAAGCCATTCAGGATGGCGTGCGTAAATTCACGCCGGAGACGGTGGCGTCTTTACAGGCGGAGGTCGGTACACTGACCAAACTGGTTGACGATCTCCATCAGTTGTCGATGTCTGATGAAGGCGCTCTCGCCTATCAAAAAGCACCGGTAGATTTGATCCCACTGCTGGAAGTGGCGGGCGGCGCATTTCGCGAACGATTCGCCAGTCGTGGCCTGAAACTGCAATTTTCCCTGCCAGACAGTATTACCGTATTTGGCGATCGCGACCGTTTAATGCAGTTATTCAATAACTTACTGGAAAACAGCCTGCGCTACACTGACAGCGGCGGCAGCCTGCAAATCTCTGCCGGGCAGCGCGACAAAACGGTGCGCCTGACCTTTGCCGACAGTGCGCCAGGTGTCAGTGACGATCAGCTACAAAAATTGTTTGAACGTTTTTATCGCACCGAAGGTTCCCGCAACCGTGCCAGCGGCGGTTCCGGGCTGGGGCTGGCGATTTGCCTGAACATTGTTGAAGCACATAATGGTCGCATTATTGCTGCCCATTCGCCTTTTGGCGGGGTAAGCATTACAGTAGAGTTACCGCTGGAACGGGATTTACAGAGAGAAGTATGACCGAGTTACCAATCGACGAAAACACACCGCGTATTTTGATCGTGGAAGATGAACCGAAGCTGGGGCAGTTGCTCATTGATTATCTGCGTGCTGCGAGCTATGCGCCGACGCTTATCAGCCACGGCGATCAGGTACTGCCGTATGTGCGCCAGACACCACCGGATCTGATCCTGTTGGATCTGATGCTCCCTGGCATCGATGGCTTGACGCTGTGCCGGGAAATTCGTCGTTTTTCTGACATTCCTATCGTGATGGTGACGGCAAAAATCGAAGAGATCGACCGCCTGCTCGGACTGGAGATTGGCGCAGATGACTACATCTGCAAGCCGTACAGCCCACGGGAAGTGGTAGCGCGCGTCAAAACCATTTTGCGCCGTTGCAAACCGCAGCGCGAGTTGCAGCAACAGGATGCTGAAAGCCCGTTGATTATCGACGAAGGTCGTTTTCAGGCTTCATGGCGCGGTAAAATGCTTGACCTGACACCTGCGGAATTTCGTCTGCTGAAAACGCTCTCTCATGAACCAGGAAAAGTGTTCTCCCGCGAGCATTTGCTCAATCATCTTTATGACGACTACCGCGTAGTAACCGACCGCACCATCGACAGCCACATTAAAAACCTGCGCCGCAAGCTGGAATCTCTCGACGCCGAACAGTCATTTATCCGCGCCGTTTACGGCGTCGGTTACCGCTGGGAAGCCGACGCCTGCCGCATCGTTTAGTTTTAGCGACATGACTTTGTTAGCCGGAGATGGCGTTCAGACCAGATCCGGCAACATTATCCCACGCATGGTCAGCAAACTGACATTATCTCTCCGCCCTGGCAGGCATCAGAAAATCGCTCATACTTTAATCGGTAAACAGCACCTTTAGATGCTGTTTTCGATACGCAATTTCAATCAAGGAGTCATTATGGCTGGTTGGTTTGAACTCAGTAAGAGCAGTGATAATCAGTTCCGGTTTGTGCTAAAAGCGGGCAATGGTGAGACTATCCTCACCAGCGAGCTGTATACCTCAAAAGCCTCTGCGGAAAAGGGCATCGCGTCGGTGCGTAGCAACAGCCCGCAAGAAGAACGCTATGAGAAAAAAACGGCAAGTAACGGCAAATTCTATTTCAATCTGAAAGCCGCTAATCATCAAATTATCGGCTCCAGCCAGATGTACGCCACCGCGCAATCTCGTGAAACCGGAATTGCCTCCGTTAAAGCCAATGGCACAAGCCAGACGGTGAAAGACAATACGTAATTACGATGCCGGGCGTGGGTTGTTGGCGTCCGGCTTTATATCCAAATAACGCTTAGTTATTAATAATTAAGAGTAACCGCCGCCATTAAAATAGTGGGCACTGACGAGCACTCGTTGTGCTTTCTTTGTTTACCATCCCATACTTATCCTCCTGAACATGTTCATGTGCCAAAATATCTTCTAATACTTTCGTGACGCTATCCGGTTTATGACATACACTGATGTAAGATTTTTACTTACAGGCGGGCGTAAAATGGCCAGAACGATGACGGTTGATCTCGGCGATGAGTTGCGTGAATTTATCGAGTCCTTAATTGAATCCGGCGACTATCGCACCCAAAGCGAAGTGATCCGTGAGTCACTGCGATTACTTCGAGAAAAGCAAGCAGAGTCTCGCCTGCAAGCGTTACGTGACATGCTCGCAGAAGGGTTGAGTAGTGGTGAAGCTCAGCCGTGGGAAAAGGACGCGTTCTTACGGAAGGTGAAAGCAGGGATAAGGAAATAATGTGCGTATTATTAAACTCATGCCAAAAGCCAATGAGGATTTAGAAGGCATCTGGTATTACAGCTATCACCATTTCGGCGAACCACAAGCCGACAGATATGTGGAACATCTTTCAGACGTTCTCCAGATTCTGAGTAACAATAATATAGGTACGCCCAGACCTGAATTAGGCGAAGGTATTTTTGTTCTTCCTTTTGAACGCCACGTCATTTATTTCCTGCAATCACCAGGGGAAATTATCGTCATTCGTATCCTTAACCAAAACCAGGACGCCACCAGACATTTACACTGGAGCTAAACCCGCCGATTGCGCTACAATGCCCGCCCTTAAAGTGGGGGCACTCCCCTAACCGCTTCATCAGGTGAAGCGGATCTGACCTGTCATCAGAACGAGAGAATTATGTTTAAACCGGAACTCCTTTCCCCGGCGGGAACGCTGAAAAATATGCGTTACGCTTTCGCTTATGGCGCAGATGCTGTTTATGCGGGCCAGCCGCGTTATTCCCTGCGTGTGCGCAACAACGAATTCAACCACGAAAATCTTCAGCTCGGCATCAATGAAGCCCACGCGCTGGGGAAAAAGTTTTATGTCGTGGTCAACATTGCACCGCACAACGCCAAGCTGAAAACCTTTATCCGTGACCTGAAACCGGTGGTGGAAATGGGGCCGGATGCGCTGATTATGTCCGATCCAGGGCTGATTATGCTGGTGCGTGAGCACTTCCCTGAAATGCCGATCCACCTTTCGGTGCAGGCTAACGCCGTGAACTGGGCGACGGTGAAATTCTGGCAGCAAATGGGCCTGACCCGCGTGATCCTCTCTCGCGAGCTGTCGCTGGAAGAGATTGAAGAGATCCGCAATCAGGTGCCGGATATGGAGATCGAGATCTTCGTTCACGGCGCGCTGTGCATGGCCTACTCCGGTCGCTGCCTGCTCTCTGGCTATATCAACAAGCGCGACCCGAACCAGGGCACCTGCACCAACGCCTGCCGCTGGGAGTACAACGTCCAGGAAGGGAAAGAAGATGATGTTGGCAACATCGTACACAAGTACGAGCCGATTCCGGTGCAAAATGTTGAGCCGACGCTGGGTATCGGCGCACCAACCGACAAAGTGTTTATGATCGAAGAGGCCCAGCGTCCGGGCGAGTATATGACCGCGTTTGAAGATGAGCACGGCACTTACATCATGAACTCGAAAGATCTGCGCGCCATCGCCCATGTAGAACGCCTGACCAAAATGGGCGTGCATTCGCTGAAAATCGAAGGTCGTACCAAATCTTTCTACTATTGTGCACGCACCGCACAGGTTTACCGCAAAGCTATCGATGACGCCGCTGCGGGAAAACCGTTCGATACCAGCCTGCTGGAAACTCTGGAAGGTCTGGCGCATCGTGGCTATACCGAAGGTTTCCTGCGTCGTCATACTCACGACGATTATCAGAACTACGAATACGGTTATTCAGTTTCTGACCGCCAGCAGTTTGTTGGTGAGTTTACCGGTGAGCGCAAGGGGGACCTCGCGGCGGTAGCGGTGAAAAATAAATTCTCCGTTGGCGACAGCCTTGAGCTGATGACGCCGCAAGGCAACATTAATTTTACCCTTGAGCACATGGAAAACGCCAAAGGCGAAGCTATGCCGATAGCACCAGGCGATGGTTATACTGTGTGGCTCCCGGTCCCGCAGGATCTTGAGCTCAATTACGCGCTGCTGATGCGTAATTTCTCCGGGGAAACCACGCGTAATCCCCACGGTAAGTGATTAATTTCGATTATTTTTCCCGGATGGAAAATTCTTAGAAACCGATCACATACAGCTGCATTTATTAAGGTTATCATCCGTTTCGCTGAAAAACATAACCCATAAAATGCTAGCTGTACCAGGAACCACCTCCTTAGCCTGTGTAATCTCCCTTACACGGGCTTATTTTTTATGCATAAGCCCTATCCCTGGTCACCGTCTTCCATTGACCACATCGATAGAATCTCCCTTCATAGCACGATGCCTTTCACGTAACGGCATCGTGCTCGCACAGGTTCCGGCTAAGCACAACCAGAACGCGCATGTTTGATGCTTACCAAAAAATATTCTCACTCTCCACATTTGAATGTCAGACGAGCGACGCCATGTAATCCTGCACCTTCTGTCTTCAGGTCAACTATCTGCATTTTTTTGCCCTGAGTAACACAGAAATGGGCTGCATCATTTTTTACTATATTTTCTGCACCAGATATTCTGCCCCTGGCTAAAGAAGCTTCGGCTTCGGTGTAGTATTGATTATCGAGTTTACGCTGAATATTACTTTTATATGCAAGACCAAATTTACCGATACTTGTCTCATCATTATGCACAGCACAACCAGACATAATAAAAATACTAATTAATGATATAGCAGCTATCTTTTTCATCTCACCTTCCCCCATTAAATACCAACGACACTCTCTAGTGTTTAAATATAATAATGGCATGATTATTATAATTGAATAGGATTATAATAAATGTTCTGTACAACATTTCCTACATAAGTAGGAATTACGGACATTGAGGCCCTTCAGGGTAACTCCATGGGGGCTTTAATATATTTGGAATAGTATATTTAAGATGCCACTGTTTGGTTGAATATTAGGCATATGCTCTTTTTTGAAATTTATCGGTGGCAGCCGTTAGTATTCGCTGTCCCCATTGCAAGCTCCTGGTGGTAACCACTGAATCCTCCATACTTGAACTGACTTTTTATCCTCCGACTTTCATCCTGTTCTGACTCCACCTTTTGTTTTCTGCTCTACACTATCTACAGACCAATCATAAAGGCACATACGATCATGGCAGAATTTCCCGCCAGCTTACTGATTCTTAATGGCAAAAGTACTGACAATCTACCCTTGCGCGAAGCAATTATGCTGTTGCGTGAGGAAGGAATGACGATCCATGTGCGGGTCACCTGGGAGAAAGGCGATGCCGCACGATATGTAGAGGAGGCCCGGAAGTTGGGCGTCGCAACGGTGATTGCCGGTGGTGGCGATGGCACCATTAATGAAGTTTCTACGGCGTTGATTCAGTGTGAGGGGGATGACATACCCGCGCTGGGAATTTTGCCATTAGGAACCGCCAATGATTTTGCCACCAGTGTAGGGATTCCTGAGGCACTGGATAAGGCGCTGAAACTGGCAATTGCCGGTAACGCCATTGCGATAGATATGGCGCAGGTCAACAAACAAACCTGTTTTATTAATATGGCGACAGGCGGATTTGGGACGCGTATTACCACAGAAACGCCGGAAAAATTAAAAGCCGCGCTGGGTGGCGTCTCTTACATCATTCATGGCTTAATGCGCATGGATACTCTGCAACCGGACCGTTGTGAAATCCGCGGTGAAAACTTTCACTGGCAAGGTGACGCCCTGGTCATTGGTATTGGTAACGGGCGTCAGGCCGGTGGCGGTCAGCAATTGTGTCCGAACGCGTTAATTAACGATGGCTTGCTGCAACTGCGCATTTTTACCGGCGATGAAATTCTTCCGGCTCTCGTATCAACCTTAAAATCTGACGAAGATAACCCGAATATTATCGAAGGCGCTTCGTCGTGGTTTGATATACAAGCCCCACACGAAATCACTTTTAATCTTGATGGCGAACCGTTGAGCGGACAAAACTTTCATATTGAAATACTTCCGGCGGCGTTGCGTTGTCGATTACCACCAGATTGTCCATTATTGCGTTAATCAAACTATTCTCTCTTGAACCAGGGAGAATCCGTAATGCCGGATGCGGTGTAAATACCTTATCCGGCATACAGAACAATACTACACCGTAATTAATTTCACCCGTGTCTTCTGCAATGCCAGTTTATCCACCTCAGACACAGCATCATCGGTAATAATAATGTCAATTTTTTCGATTGGCAGTACCTGATTAAAACCGCGACGGTTAAATTTCGATGAATCGAGAACGGCAATCACTTTATTAGCGGCTGTGACCATCGCACCGCTAACGGAATAACCCTCATTAAAGGTCGTAATACCATTAACCGCATCAATACCATCAGCACCGACAAACATTAAATCGGCATTAATATCCTGCAATGAACGCTCGGCAATGGAACCATGCATCGAGCGCGTTTTATGGCGGACCGTGCCACCACAGACGACCAGAGTAATGTCTTTATTTTCGGAAAGGGCAAACGCTGCCGGGAGACTGTTGGTAATCACCGTGATATTTTTGGCGGTCATTAATCCTTCGGCGATAAGCATTGTGGTACTTCCGCTGTCGAGAATAACGGTCATCCCTTCATGGATCATTTTGACTGCCGCCTGCGCTATTCTGTTTTTGGGCGCGCTGGCGAGCTGAAATCGCTCTTTAAACCCGACTTCCTGGGTCTCGGTTTCACTATTACCGGACATTATTTTCGCCGCACCGCCATGAAAGCGCGTAACCACGCCTTTTTGTTCGAGAAAGCGCAAATCGGCACGGATTGTCGCTTCCGAGGCAGCAAATACTCCCGCCAGATCCTGAACAAGCACGGTTCCCTGTTCATTCACTAATTGGATGATCTTATTCCTTCGCTCGAATGAATTCATCGTCATTTACCCATATTCAATTGTGGCTAGTGTAAACGAAGGGGGACCATTGGTGAATGATCTGTTTTGCACAATACCGGGCCAGCATCACGCTGGCCCGCGGTTTCATGGAATGAGCAACACTTTGCCCGGCATGGCATTACGAGCGATGTCACGCACCGCCTGGGTGAAGCTTTCAAAGCTTCCACGGTGAGCGATTAATGGCTCCAGGCTTAACTTACGTTCTGTCAGCAACCGGCTCGCCGTTTCCCACTCCTGCCCCGGCCAAGGGCTGGAATAGTTCATCCAACTGCCGATAACCGTCAGCTCTTTACGCAATATTTTGCCAAACGTTGCCGATGTTAAATGCAGATCCTGATGCAACGTGCCCACCAGCGCCAGTTGGGCATGAGGACCGGCAATCTCTACCGCCAGTTCGACAGTTTGCGGTACGCCAGCCGTCTCGAGGATAAGCTGATTAAAACGCAGTTCGCGTAAAACGCTCTGCATTTGCGGCGCGCTCATTTCGCTACTGTTAAATGTTTGCATCGCACCGAAAGATTTTGCCAGTGCCAGTTTTTCTGAGCTAATGTCGATAGCCGTCACACTCTTTGCTCCCAGCGCGACAGCGCACTGAATAGCCAGCAGGCCAATGGTTCCGGCACCAATAATAATAACGTTTTTATTCTCACAACCTTGCGCTAAATGAAAAGCATGCAGACCAACGGTAATCGGCTCAATAAAAGCCCCATCCTCAATAGGCATATCCGTGGGTAGAGCAAAGACATTTTTTCGGTTAACGACAATATATTCGGCAAATCCACCATCACGCCGCGAGCCAATAAAATCATATTTTGCGCACTGGGAATAAAACCCTTTCAAACACTCTGGACAAGTAAAACAGGGTAATAACGGCACACAGGCAACCGCATCGCCAGGGTGTAAATCATCAACACCGGATCCTACCGCATCAATATAGCCGCTAAATTCATGGCCTAACGTTATTGGATAATAATGTGCACCATTTTTAAATATCCTGGGTAAATCGGAACCACATAAGCCCGAGCTGGCAATTTTTACCCGCACCTCATCCTGATGTTTAATTTCAGGAATGACGCTTTTTGCAACGCGCACGACACCATCAGTATCATTCACTACTGATTTCATAAAAACTCCTGATTGTTAAGGGGGATAACCTCCCCCTCAGGTAAAAATTATTCTGCGAGAACGGCTTTCTCTTGTTTAGTAAAACCACGCGCTCTACGCCAGGTCATGAAAATACCGGTCAGATAAATTGCGCCGATAATAATGAAACCGGGAATATTTTGCGGGGAGAAAACCTGAATCAGTAACCAGGTAATGGGAGAACCGCCCTGATCCATTGAAGCCACCATACCCCCGGCTTTTAACGCCCCAGCATTAGCCGCCAGTTGGGTGTGCAAACCAATAGTTTGCGTCGCGATCCACAGGGTGATGCTCATAATGATGACACCCGAGATTAAGGTGCGGAACAGATTTCCACGATGCACCGCGACCGCCATCGCCACGAAGAAGCCGATAGTGGCAAGATCGCCAAACGGCAGTACCTGATTACCCGGAACACAAACAGCAATTAAAATGGTGAGCGGAATAAAAATCAGGCTTGCCGATACCACCGCCGTATGCCCCAGCAGTAATGCGGGATCCAGGCCAATCAGGAACTCCTGACCGCCGAACTTCGCCTGTAAACGACTACGGGCCTGCTTAGCGATGGGCGTTAAACCATCCATGATGGGTTTAATCACCCGTGGCATCAGCAGCATCACCGCCGCCGTTTTTACCGCCAGCTGCAATACACCTTTGACATCGTAACCCGCGAGGATGCCGATAATCAGCCCCATCACAAAACCCACGGTGACAGGCTCGCCAAACGGACCAAATTTACGCTGAATATCGTCGGCGCTAAATTTAATTCGGTTAACGCCTGGGATTTTCTCGATGATAGTATCGACCAGCACCGCAATCGGCCCCATATACGCCGACGTACCGTGCGGAATAGCAATGCCTTCCAGCTCAAAGAAATTTCGGGTATCGCGGGCAAACCAGTCGCCGAGCTTATAAACAAACGCCGCGTGAATTACCACACCCGCCATCCCTATCATCCATGAACCGGTTGCCAGATGCAGCAACGCGCCGGTGAAGGTCATATGCCAGATATTCCAGATATCAACATTTACCACCCGCGTCATACGGGTCAGTAACATCGCCACGTTAACCAGAATCGCAATCGGAATCGCCACCAGCGCAATTTGCGACGCCCAGGTCATTGGTGAAGAGCCCGGCCAGCCGACATCGACCACATGCAGATTCAGGTCGAAATTTTCCGCCATCGCTTTCGCCGCCGGACCAATGGAATCCAGCATTAAGCCAATCACAAGGCCAATGCCAACAAAGCCAATCCCGATATGCAGACCCGCTTTAAAGCAATCGCCTGCCTTCATGCCTAATATTTTAGAAAAAATAATGATGACAATCGGAAGCATCACCGTAGGGCCGAGGTCGAGAATATAACGCATGACTTCTGAAAACATAGGTCACCCCTGTAAGATAGTCAGAATTTTATTTTGTAATGCTTCGATACCGACACCAGAAATAAAAGGCATGCCGTGAACTAACGGAATATCGCCAAAACTGCGATCCACCCTGGCAGTGGTACATATCAAATGCACACCATCCATATAGGTTTCTATTTCATTAACCCGACACTGGATTAATTCAACAGGAATATTATGACTCTGACACAACTCTTTAATTTCTTCCGCCGCCATCGTAGAGGTCGCAACCGCGCCTCCGCAAGCGACAATAATCTTGCGTTTCATAAATAGTCCTTTTTATTGTTACAGAGGGATTTATTCGTCTGAATCTAAAACATATTTTGTGAAGTATTCCTTTAACTTAGTTTCAGGAAGAGTGATTAGTGTCTCGACGATATCGGGCTGTTGTAACTTGCCAAATAAACAGCGTAAAAGTTTCAATTGCTGCTGCGGGTTTTCAACAATCAACGCAATAACCAACGATACCTCCACGTCGTTATCATCATCCGCTTGCTGAAAATGAACTTTATTTGTTGGCCTTAACAGATAAATGGCTGACGACTTAGCATGAATCGCCTCACAATGCGGTATTGCAATGGCGTGCTGCTCAAGCATTATCCCGGTAGGGAATTCTGCTTCTCTGGCAATTAATGCCTGTGGCCAGGTATCATGAACCACACCTTTGGCGAGCATCTCATTACCGATATGGGTTAAAACTTCGCTACGATCGACAAAAGAAATTCCGCTACGAACAAACAGGTTAGTCATATACCGTCCTTATTCCGCACAGCCGTAGCGATAGGCGCGCAAAACATCATAAATTTTATCCATAATCAGCTGATGCGGTATTGCTGATAATTCCCCGGACTGAATGCGTTCAAATTGTTTGGGAAGATACTGACTAATCATGCCCAGTGGGATGTCCACGCCTTCAAGATTCACCATCATCGTTTCGACGCTATTTTTAATCCGACTATGCGGCCAGTAATAACGAATACGATCCGACAGGCTGTAACGAATATCCAGTAATGAATCGTTAAAACCCGTACGATAATATTTTTTCCAGTATTGCGGTTCGTCGAGCATCACTTCTTCAATTACCGCCAGGCAACCGCTGCGATTTTCGGGGGCGATAAGTTCCTGCTCAATTTGCGCCAGCGCAAATATCGCCTCACGTAAAGCAAAGGTTAATGCGGGACCGACTTTCAATATTGCAAAGTGATCGCGGACTAATTCCCAATAAGCCGTCCGGGTCTGGTAATCGGTAGAATGTGCTTCATAAACCATTCGGGTGCTTTCTATCCATTGCGCCAGCGGCTGCGCTTCCTGCGGCTGATAATGGATAATATTGCTGTGATCAAATTCCACGCCCGGCTGCACCACGATGGCAATCACGCGTGTTAACGCCTCTGTCAGCCCACGGGCAATAAAGGCCTTTTGATGCGTACGTAAAGTATTGGCGGCATCTTCAACATGGGTGATGTGTACTGACTGAATGGCGCTGGCCTCACCGCCCGGAACCGGAACTTCGGTGCCAATGACATAGCTCAGTTGCTCACGCTGGCAATCTGTCGCCACACTTTCCGCAGCAAAGCAAAGCACAGCAGCTCGTTCCGCAACCGTTTCTGGTGCTAACGGTATGGGATCCCCCGCGCAGGACATTGACGCATCAAGATGAATTTTACTGAAACCGGCACGAACATATTCCTTTACCAGCTCGACGGATTTTTCCATCGCCGCATCCGCATTTTCTTGCTGCCAGCAGTTTGGCCCCAGATGATCGCCGCCGAGAATAATGCGTTCGCGTGCAAACCCAACTTTATCGGCAATCGTAAAAACAAATTCGCGAAAGTCTGCCGGTGTCATTCCGGTATAACCGCCAAATTGATTGACCTGGTTTGACGTTGCTTCAATCAGCACTTTGCGCGTGCTGTTGCGATCAAATGCCAGCGCCGCTTCGATAACCAACGGATGGGCAGAACAGACTGAACATATGCCGATATGTTCACCAGCTTTATGCCGGGCAATTAACGTTTTCATGTTTTTTCCTTATTAAATGGCAGGTGCGTTATGCCCTGCCCTCGCAGCCACAATCGGCAATCACTTTGCTCACCACATCGCGCATTGCGGATTTAGCCGACTGCAAATAATCCCGGGGATCGGTCGCTTCGGGGTGCTCGGTCAGGTAATTTTTTAACGCCTGCGAGAAGGCATTTTTCAGCTCCGTTGCAACGTTGATTTTGCATATCCCCAGTTTGATGGTTTGCTGAATATCCTTAGTCGATAACCCTGACGCGCCATGCAGCACCAGCGGTAAGTTCACCCACTGGCGAATGTTCTCCAGTCGAGAAAAATCAAGCGCCGGTGCGCTGGCATACATACCATGAGCCGTGCCGATGGCTACCGCCAGGGAATCAATCCCGGTTGCCTCGGCAAATTCACGCGCCTGTGCGGGGTTGGTGTACAACGCATCGGCTTCATTGACTTGCACATCATCTTCCTGGCCGCCAAGTTGCCCCAGCTCCGCTTCGACGCTGACATCAAAGCGATGGCAAAAATCCACCACCTCTTTGACCCGTGAAATATTTTGCGCAAAAGGCAAATGCGAGGCGTCAATCATGACTGAGCGCACGCCAGAACGAACCTTCTGAGCGATATCGTCAAATTTCGTGTGATGGTCGAGATGAATTGCCAGTGGATGGTGATATTGCTTCGCCATCGCGCTGACCAGCGCCAACAGATTTTCTGTACCAGCATGAGTAAATGTGCCAGGCGTTCCGGCGATGATGACCGGCGCATGCAGGTTGGCAGCGGTTTCTACCACCACTTGCATCGTTTCGAGATTGTGAATATTGAATGCCGGAACCGCATAACCGCCGCGCTGTGCGTTGTTCAGCATCTGCTTTGTCGATACCACGTACATTTTCATATCCTGTCGTTTGTTTTCGATTTCAAAATATAATGAAATTATTTGTTTTTAAATATCGAGATAACGATCACAAAAACGACAATATGAAAATTGTTCGAGGAGTGAAAGGCAAAAAAACGGCCTCCCGATAGGGAAGCCGTAGCAAAGTGCGCGTGTTTTTATGCCGGATGCGGTGTAAACATACGTGGCAGTGCTATGTAGGCATGATAAGACGCTTCCGCGTCGCATCAGGCATAGGTTGCCGGATGCAGTGTAAACGCCTTATCCGTCCTACGGGGTGGTGCTGTTCGTATGAGGCGTATCAGGCAATAGTAATTTTGCTATCGAGATAAACGTCCTGCACGGCATTAATCAGTTTCACGCCGTCAGCCATCGATTTCTTGAACGCCTTACGTCCAAGAATCAGCCCCATTCCGCCAGCGCGTTTGTTGATAACCGCAGTACGCACTGCATCGCTGAGGTCAGTTTCACCGCCCGCAGCACCGCCGGAGTTTATCAACCCAGCCCGACCCATATAGCAGTTAGCTAACTGATAACGCACCAGATCAATCGGGTTTTCGCTGGTCAATTTGCTGTAAACACGATCGTCGGTGTAACCGTAATTAATTGCTTTATAGCCGCCGTTATTTTCCGCCATTTTTTGTTTGACGATATCTGCACCGATGGTTGCCGCCAGATGGTTTGCCTGACCGGTCAGGTCGGCGGAAACATGGTAATCAACGCCATCTTTCTTAAAGGCGGAGTTACGCAAATAGGCCCACAGCACTGTCACCATACCCAGCTCGTGCGCACGTTCAAAAGCCGCAGAAATTTCTTCAATCTGGCGACGTGACTCTTCCGAGCCAAAATAGATAGTCGCACCAACCGCAACCGCGCCCATGTTGAACGCCTGCTCCACGCTGGCATACAGCGTTTGATCGTAGGTATTCGGGTAACTTAGCGTCTCGTTGTGATTAAGTTTGACGAGGAATGGAATGCGATGCGCATAACGCCGCGATACCGACGCCAGCACGCCGTAAGTTGACGCCACACAGTTACAGCCCGCTTCGATCGCCAGTTCAACAATGTTTTTCGGGTCAAAGTAGAGCGGGTTAGCAGCAAATGAAGCTCCGGCAGAGTGCTCAACGCCCTGGTCAACCGGCAGAATAGAAAGATATCCTGTGCCAGCCAGACGCCCGGTGTTGTACAACGTCTGCATATTACGTAACACCGCTGGCGGGCGATTATTGTCAATCATTACGCGGTCTACGTAGTCATGTCCGGGGAGATAAAGCTGGTCAGAAGGAATTGTCATACAACGGTGCTGTAAAAGGTTGTCGGCGTCTTTGCCAAGCAACTGCGCAATATCTGTCATTACTATGCTCCCGTAAATTCCGATTGGATATCGGCTATGGATTGTCCTGGCCCGCCTTTTGCGGGCAATCATAATCCTGGTCGTTACGGGCGAGTTTTTCCATCTTTTGGATGTTTTTTCAGCGTTTTCTGTTGGCTCGATTCATCAGAAAAAATGTTAGCGCGGTCAAGTTTTCACCGCAAAGGTATTTAAAAGGTATTATTAAGTGGTATTGTCATCGCGTACCTTACATTACCTGTCATGAAGGAATTAAAAGATGAAAACAACAGCAAAGCTGTCGTTCATGATGTTTGTTGAATGGTTTATCTGGGGCGCGTGGTTTGTGCCATTGTGGTTGTGGTTAAGTAAAAGCGGTTTTAGTGCCGGAGAAATTGGCTGGTCGTATGCCTGTACCGCCATTGCGGCGATCCTATCGCCAATTCTGGTTGGCTCCATCACTGACCGCTTTTTCTCGGCGCAAAAAGTGCTGGCGGTATTGATGTTCGCAGGCGCGCTGCTGATGTATTTCGCTGCGCAACAGACCACTTTTGCCGGGTTCTTTCCGTTACTGCTGGCTTACTCTCTAACCTATATGCCGACCATTGCGCTGACTAACAGTATCGCTTTTGCCAACGTGCCGGATGTGGAGCGTGATTTCCCGCGCATTCGTGTGATGGGCACTATCGGCTGGATTGCCTCTGGTCTGGCATGTGGTTTCTTGCCGCAAATGCTGGGGTATGCCGATATCTCACCGACTAACATCCCGCTGCTGATTACCGCCGGAAGTTCTGCTCTGCTCGGTGTGTTTGCGTTTTTCCTGCCCGACACGCCGCCAAAAAGCACCGGCAAAATGGACATTAAAGTCATGCTCGGCCTGGATGCGCTGATCCTGCTGCGCGATAAAAACTTCCTCGTCTTTTTCTTCTGTTCATTCCTGTTTGCGATGCCACTGGCGTTCTATTACATCTTTGCCAACGGTTATCTGACCGAAGTTGGCATGAAAAACGCCACCGGCTGGATGACGCTCGGCCAGTTCTCTGAAATCTTCTTTATGCTGGCATTGCCGTTTTTCACTAAACGCTTTGGTATCAAAAAGGTATTATTGCTTGGTCTGGTCACCGCTGCGATCCGCTATGGCTTCTTTATTTACGGTAGTGCGGATGAATATTTCACCTACGCGTTACTGTTCCTCGGTATTTTGCTTCACGGCGTAAGTTACGATTTTTACTACGTTACCGCTTACATCTATGTCGATAAAAAAGCCCCCGTGCATATGCGTACCGCCGCGCAGGGGCTGATCACGCTCTGCTGCCAGGGCTTCGGCAGTTTGCTCGGCTATCGTCTTGGCGGTGTGATGATGGAAAAGATGTTCGCTTATCCGGAACCGGTAAACGGGCTGACTTTCAACTGGTCCGGGATGTGGACTTTCGGCGCGGTGATGATTGCCATTATCGCCGTGCTGTTCATGATTTTTTTCCGCGAATCCGACAACGAAATTACGGCTATCAAGGTCGATGATCGCGATATTGCGTTGACACAAGGGGAAGTTAAATGAAAACAGAACGTATTCTCGGTGCTCTTTATGGGCAGGCGTTAGGGGATGCGATGGGGATGCCCTCCGAGCTTTGGCCACGCAGCCGCGTTAAAGCACACTTTGGCTGGATTGACCGTTTTCTGCCTGGACCAAAGGAGAATAACGCGGCCTGTTATTTTAACCGCGCCGAATTCACCGACGATACCTCGATGGCGCTGTGTCTGGCGGATGCGTTACTGGAACGTGAAGGCAAGATCGATCCGGATCTGATTGGGCGTAATATTCTCGACTGGGCGCTGCGTTTCGACGCCTTTAACAAAAACGTACTAGGTCCGACCTCGAAGATTGCGCTTAACGCCATTCGCGACGGTAAACCCGTTGCTGAACTGGAAAACAACGGCGTGACCAACGGCGCAGCGATGCGCGTCTCGCCATTAGGTTGTTTGCTTCCGGCGCGTGATGTTGATTCCTTTATTGATGATGTGGCGCTGGCGTCGAGCCCGACCCATAAATCCGATCTGGCAGTTGCAGGTGCGGTAGTCATCGCATGGGCGATTTCTCGTGCCATTGACGGAGAAAGCTGGTCAGCGATTGTTGATTCCCTGCCTTCAATTGCGCGACATGCACAGCAAAAACGCATCACTACCTTCAGCGCCTCACTGGCAGCACGTCTGGAGATTGCGCTGAAAATTGTGCGCAATGCCGACGGCACCGAATCCGCCAGCGAACAGCTTTACCAGGTCGTTGGCGCAGGTACCAGCACTATTGAGTCCGTTCCGTGCGCCATTGCGCTGGTTGAACTGGCACAAACCGACCCGAATCGCTGCGCCGTCCTGTGCGCTAACCTTGGCGGCGACACAGACACCATCGGCGCTATGGCGACGGCGATTTGCGGCGCGTTGCATGGCGTTAACGCTATCGATCCTGCATTAAAGGCGGAACTGGATGCGGTAAATCAGCTTGATTTCAACCGCTATGCCACAGCGCTGGCGAAATATCGTCAACAACGGGAGGCGGTATGAGCGGCGCTCGATTACACACGCTGCTGCCTGAATTAACCTCGCGTCAGCCGGTGATGGTCGTCGGCGCGGCGGTCATTGATGTGATCGCCGACGCTTATGCCCTCCCCTGGCGTGGGTGCGATATCGAACTGAAGCAGCAGAGCGTTAACGTTGGCGGCTGCGCACTGAATATTGCCGTGGCGTTAAAGCGCCTCGGCATCGAAGCGGGTAATGCCTTGCCGCTCGGTCAGGGCGTGTGGGCGGAGATTATTCGCAACCGGATGGCGAAAGAGGGGTTAATCAGCCTGATCGATAACGCCGAAGGCGATAACGGCTGGTGTCTGGCGCTGGTTGAGCCGGATGGCGAACGCACTTTTATGTCATTCAGCGGTGTGGAAAATCAGTGGAATCGCCAGTGGCTGGCGCGATTAACCGTTGCGCCTGGCAGCCTGCTCTATTTTTCCGGTTATCAACTGGCCTCGCCTTGCGGCGAATTGTTAGTGGAATGGCTGGAAAAGCTGCAAGACGTGACGCCGTTTATCGATTTTGGCCCACGTATCGGCGATATCCCGGACGCATTACTGGCGCGGATCATGGCCTGTCGACCTTTAGTATCACTCAATCGTCAAGAGGCTGAGATTGCCGCCGAACGTTTTGCTTTATCCGCAGAGATAACAACACTTGGCAAGCAATGGCAGGAGAAATTTGCCGCGCCGTTGATCGTTCGTCTCGATAAAGAGGGTGCATGGTATTTCAGCAACGACGCTTCTGGCTGCATTCCGGCATTTCCAACGCAAGTTGTAGACACCATTGGGGCGGGCGACAGTCATGCAGGTGGCGTACTTGCCGGGCTGGCCTCTGGTCTGCCACTGGCGGATGCCGTATTACTGGGCAATGCAGTGGCGTCGTGGGTTGTCGGGCATCGGGGCGGTGATTGTGCGCCAACGCGCGAGGAACTACTCCTCGCACACAAAAACGTATAGATCGCTGCGACAGTGGCTAATGCTGTACTCAATAGGCCGTTGCTGTTGGTCAAGCGCCACTTGCTTGATCACCAGCACCGGTATTTTGCTATCTAACTGAATATGTGACTGAAACTCGGCATCCGGCATCCGGGCGCTAACGCGGGAACGCGTACGTTGTGGGTAAATGTGCTGGCTGCGGAAATAGTCATAAAGTGAAATCCCGATGGCATCAACATCATGAATTAAATGCGCCGGAACCCACGATTCCTCAATCGATACCGCTTCTTCATCGACATAGCGAATACGCTTAAGCAAAAAGACATCACTTCCTGCTTCGACCGCCAGCTGCTGCGCGACTTCTTCGGGACATTTCACGACACGCTTGTTAACCCATAGCGTATCGGGCTTTTTCCCGCGCAATACCACCTGCTGAGAAAAACCTCGCGCTTCTTTCAACGAGTATTCGAAGATGTTGTTGATCTGCGTGCCGTAACCGCGCGAACGCGTCACCACACCCTCTTCTTCCAGCGCCTGCATCGCCTTGCGCACCGTAATGCGCGAAACGCCGGTTAACTGACTTAAATCACGCTCACCGGGCAAAATATTGCCATGCTCCAGCACCCCGCTGCGCACGGCATTTTTTACCGTTTCGGCAAACTTAATATAAAGCGGCGTGTTATCCGCCGCTAAAATACGCTCGTTCAGTTGGGCAATCAGCTGGGTATGCGCTTGTTCCATTTGTCTTTTTCCTGCCAGGGAGTCTGGTGGGAGTATATCACTGCTTCTTATTTAAGGCGTTTCTTTAATCCCATCAACGAATCCCTGCAACTCCTCCACCGTGCCATTAAACACATTAAAATCCACCGGACCATTGATGCCATCTACCTGTCCACGGTCGGAATGCTGCCAGAAGCGCCAGGCCATTCCGTCATTGTCCGGACGACGTTGATAATAGTGAGCCACCCACCACGGATATTCATTAAAATAGCCCGCCAGATTCGTGTGATAAAAAACGGCTCCTGAGTAAATAATCGGCTTTTTTCCCGTGCGTTTTTCTACCATTTTTAGCCACTGACTTACCCGCTTGCGTAATTCTTTTGCCGATAATTTTCCCCGTTCTTCTACGTCCAGCACGGCAGGGAAATCGCCTTGTGAGAAATCCACCGTTTGCAGAAATAATCGTGCCTGAACCGGCGCTGCTACCGACGGGGAGAAATAATGATACGCCCCGCGCAGCAGGCCATTTTCGCGGCTTAGTTGCCAGTTACGCGAAAAATACGGGTCCACCAGCTTTTCGCCTTCCGTCGCCTTAATAAAAGCAAACTGTAAGCGGATACCGTTGTCGCGCATTTTTGCCACCCGCTGCCAGTCGATCCGCTCCTGCCAGCGAGAAACATCTATTCCGTGAATGGTGTAACTGGCAGGAATGCGAATAGCGAAAGATTTAACCGGGCGATAACCGTAGAAATGGATGTAGTCTGTAATCTGAACTGCTGTCGAATAGAAAAAATTCACCGTCTGACGCGGATAAATTGCAACGATGGAAATTAGCCCAAGAGCGCATAATAGAGAGGTGAGTTTTTTTCGACTGGTAATTCTTAGCTGCATTGGTTTCATCCCTGAATGTCAGTGCCAAAGGCTGACAATAACCAAAGCAGCTATAGTACGGTGCTCACCACCAGGCGTGGAAGTGGTGAACCGGACCAATACCGTGACCAACTTCCAGCGTGTCGGCCTGGGCTAATGCTGATGAAAGCCAGCTTTTTGCCTCCTGTACGGTGTCAGCCCAGTTTGTATGGCGCGGGCGTAGTGCAGCCAACGCCGCAGAGATCGTACAACCAGTGCCGTGGGTGTTTTTGGTCATAATGCGCGGTGCGGTAAACCGTTGTTCACCCTCGCGGGTAAACAGCCAGTCCGGGCTTTGCTCATCATCCAGATGACCACCTTTCATTAGCACTGCGCCACAGCCCATCGCCAACAGCGATCGCCCTTGTTCCAGCATTTCCTGTTCGGTGCGCGCGTGTGGCGCGTCGAGCAAGGCGGCAGCTTCGGGCAAGTTTGGCGTTATTAATGAAACCTGTGGCAATAATCGACTGCGCAGCGTAGCAACCGCCGAAGGTGAAAGCAGCGGGTCGCCGCTTTTTGCCAGCATAACGGTGTCGAGTACCACGTTTTGGATCTGATAACGTTGCAACCGTTCTGCCACCGCTTCAACAATATCGGTTTCCGCCAACATACCGATTTTAGTGGTGTCGATTCGCACATCGCTGAACACCGAATCGAGCTGGGCGGCGACAAAATCAGGCTCAATGCGATACACCGACTGTACGCCACGGGTATTTTGCGCCACCAGTGCAGTAATAACTGAGCAACCATAAGCGCCAAGTGCCGAGAAGGTTTTAAGATCGGCCTGAATCCCCGCACCACCACTCGGATCAGTACCGGCAATCGTCAGAGCGTTAATTCGTTTCATGCCTGCACCTCCTGCGTCAATTGCCAGAGCGCATCAAGGAAATGTGGAACAAAACTGCCTGGCCCCTCGCTTCTGGCGACTGCGCGCTCTCCGGCTTGTTTCATCCAGTGACAGGCAGATGCGACATTTTCCAGCATATCGCCTGGTAACGCACAGCAGGCAGCGACAACCGCCGATAATGCACAGCCAGTTCCTACCACTTTGGTCATTAACGGATCGCCACCGTGAATACCAATGATACGATGTCCATCGGTAACATAATCCATCTCGCCAGTGACCACGACGATTGCGCCAGTTTCCCGTGCCAGTGTTTGTGCAGCGGGTATCGCGTTAGCTGCGGCGTCAGTGGTATCCACTCCCCGTCCACCATTAGCAATGCCAGCTAATGCCATGATTTCCGAAGCATTACCACGTATGGCGGTTGGCTTATGAGACAGAAGTTCCAGACAAAAACGGCGGCGATAATCGAGTGCACCAACCGCTACTGGATCAAGCGTCCAGGGTGTTTGAGAGCTTTTTGCTTGCTCAACGGCGGCACACATCGACTGTGCGCGTAGCTGCGTCAGCGTGCCAACGTTAATCAGCAACGCACTGGCAATAGCCGCAAACTGACTGGCCTCTTCGGTTTCGATAACCATCGCTGGCGATGCACCGAGCGCCAGCAAGGTATTGGCAGTAAAGGTTTGCACCACATCGTTGGTCATGCAGTGCACAAGAGGGGAATGTTGGTGAAAAAGGTGTAACGCGTGCGCAGATTGCGCTGAACTCAGCAGGTCGACTTGCATAGTTTGCTCCTGCCATAACGTGAAGAAGCAATGACCTGGTGGTCCGTGACTTCCCTACGCTGGCATTATCCAGATCAGGTGATACGGGTATTTCTCAGCCTTCACGCAGAAGGGCACCCCGAGTCGTTTGGTTGCGATGATAAATCGCAGAGGAGGATGGTAATGTCCAGCGCACGCGTTGTAAACGAGGAAAAACGGCAGTTTTACAATCGCGTTAATAAATTATTTGATATATGAATCCAGCACCTTCAGAACGACATCCAGATCTTCTTCACGTTTTAGCTCATCCCCCTGGTGAACGATGTGTTCCGTCAGATGACCTTTAATCACTTCCCGCATCAGACCGTTTACCGCGCCACGGATAGCAGCAATCTGTTGTAAAACTGCAGCGCATTCGTGCGGCTCGTCGAGCATTTTCTTGAGCGCCACGACCTGGCCCTGAATCTTACTGGCACGCGCTTTCAGTTTCTGTTTATCACGGATTGTATGAGACATGGCAACACCTGGTTAACAAGAATATGAAAAATCATAGCACTATTAATCTACTGGGGGGTAGTATCAGGTACTGGGGGGGAGTAGAATCAGATTGCCGAATTAATACTAAGAATTATTATCATGACCGAATTTACAACTCTTCTTCAGCAAGGAAACGCCTGGTTCTTCATCCCCAGCGCCATCTTACTTGGTGCGCTTCATGGCCTGGAACCAGGGCACTCAAAAACGATGATGGCGGCGTTTATCATCGCCATCAAAGGCACCATTAAACAAGCGGTGATGCTCGGACTGGCAGCAACTATTTCGCATACCGCAGTGGTCTGGTTAATTGCCTTTGGCGGGATGGTGATCAGCAAGCGCTTTACTGCTCAATCAGCAGAACCGTGGCTCCAGCTGATTTCCGCAGTGATCATTATTGGCACCGCGTTCTGGATGTTCTGGCGTACCTGGCGCGGCGAACGCAACTGGCTGGAGAATATGCACGAGTATGATCATGAACATCATCACCACGATCACGAAGATCACCACGACCATGGACATCATCACCATCACGAACATGGCGAGTATCAGGATGCCCATGCACGAGCCCATGCCAATGACATTAAACGACGCTTTGATGGTAGAGAGGTCACCAACTGGCAAATTTTGTTATTTGGCTTAACCGGTGGCCTTATCCCCTGCCCGGCAGCAATTACCGTGCTGTTGATATGCATTCAGTTGAAAGCCCTGACACTGGGCGCAACACTGGTCGTCAGTTTCAGCATTGGCCTGGCGTTAACGCTTATCACCGTAGGCGTTGGCGCAGCAATCAGCGTTCAGCAGGTCGCAAAACGCTGGAGCGGATTTAACACTCTCGCTAAACGCGCCCCCTATTTTTCCAGTCTGTTGATTGGCTTAGTCGGTGTGTATATGGGCGTACATGGCTTCATGGGCATAATGCGATAACTCAATCCTTTAGGCTTGCATGTTATCTTCAGCCCAGGATGATTCTTAAATCAGCTATTTCCGCTGACTCTCTGCTCGCTAAGGATGCTTTTAGGGCATCCTTTCATTTACACTTTTTACGAAATCATGGGATCACTAACAAAATATCGCTTGTCAGTTATATTGTATGGCAGGAAAGATATGCGACTGATATTACAGATCCCCAAAGTGGAGAGTTTATGACCATTAAAAATAAGATGTTGCTGGGTGCGCTTTTGCTGGTTACCAGTGCCGCCTGGGCCGCACCAGCCACCGCGGGTTCGACCAATACCTCGGGAATTTCTAAGTATGAGTTAAGCAGTTTCATTGCTGACTTTAAGCATTTCAAACCAGGCGATACCGTCCCAGAGATGTACCGCACCGATGAGTACAACATTAAGCAGTGGCAGTTACGTAACCTGCCCGCGCCTGATGCCGGGACGCACTGGACCTATATGGGTGGCGCGTACGTGTTGATCAGCGACACCGACGGTAAAATCATTAAAGCCTACGACGGTGAGATTTTTTATCATCGCTAAAAAAAGCCCCCTCATCATGAGGGGGAAATGCAGACACCTTGTTATTTTTTATTATTAGCCACTTGCTCGTCTTGCTTGTTATTAGTCGTATTTCACGTTGATTAATGCGGTTGCCTCCAGTGCGCCAGATTTAACTTTGTTTGTATCGTAGACGTAGTAACTGGCAGTTATCGGAATTGAAACCGTTGTATCTGTAAGTTTTGACTTTGCCGCAATTTCTTTTAAATTTGTGTATCCTTTACTGCTGTTAGTGATATTTAAAAGTGTGACTGACGAACCATTACTTTCAAGAATAAATCCTACGCCATTATCTTCCGCACCTTTCAGTATTGTGTTGCTGTTGGTTAACAAGTCAGAACTTGATAAATACACCTGCATTTTCCGTGATGTTTGATTTTGTTGACCTAATAAATTTTTACAACGCAGAATAATATCCCCTTGTTTACTATTTATTGTTGCTTTGTTACCTGTGGCTGGTAATTGTGAAACGGGAATACTGTCTAAAGTAATTAATAAATCGTCCGGTTTGCAGGTTGTGGTTATCGGGTTGTATGACAATGTCAGATTAAAGGAATAGACACCTGCATTTTGTGCCAATGCATTTCTGTAGCTATTTACACATGCATCCCATGACTTGCCACCTAATAAACACAGTAGAAATTGTACTGCGGCACTCCCGCGTGTCGATGATGAAGCACTGGATAATGTCGCAACACCATTAATCATCACTGAACCGCCGCCCCCCGCAGAAACATTCACTTTTGCATTACTGGCCGCAGGTGTCACCGTAACTGAATAACCACTGGTGAAACTGGTCTGATTATTTGACAACGTGATGTTGTTTTTATTGGTCCATTCAAAATGTAAATTTAATTTTATGGTATCGTTATAAAGTCCAACAATAATATCCGACGGGCTCATAGGGGTGATAGTATTTGTACTTACGCATGACGAATCATTAAAATTATGCTCATATGTCGCCATTTGTGTTTGAGTAAGTGCAAAATCCCCCTGAACAACCAAGTTGTGCTGAACAGATAACTCACTATAACATGCCGCATAGCTCACAGGCATAACCATCATCATTAATATAAATAGCATTATGCGAATTTCCATAGAACCACCTGACTATTACTGGCAAATATAATTTCTACTTTCATCAATCTCTTTACCGAAGGTGATTGTGCATGAAAGTCCTTGTTGCTTATCAATTGCCACATTAACCGATGGCGGTACTTCATTGGTGCGAATAAATAACTGGCTTCCCTGGCCGACAACGCCAATATTATGACCATGGATATCATTGACTTCATAACCAAACATTAATGGTTGACCATCCGCTCTTAACGCTTTAATAAACCAGGGCTTGCGCTGATCGGTATCAAAATTAACCAGTACAACCGCGCCGCGATAAGGGGCGGCAATTTTCCGGTTGCCACGTAATTCTGCTTCGCTATCGCTTTGCGACACATCCAGCATCAGGTGATTTTCCCGATAAGGTGTCATTCCGTCGTATACCACCACTCCATTACGGTTTGTTGTGCGATATTTTTGCCCATTGACATAAGCATCTTTAATTCCTGGCGCATTCATCACAGCAAACGTTTCGGAAAGACGGTTCGCCAGATTAACGCCCCCCGACCAGGCGACAATGCCCCCTGAAACACTGGCTCCAGCCTGTCGATAAGTACTCGACTGACTATAACTGCCATTCACTGTCGCAACCGGCGCGTTCCAGGTCAAATTCGCCCCAGCTGTCGTTTCATTTCCCTGATTCTGATAACTCAGGTTGACCCCATAGTTAAACTGATCCCGGCTTCCAACGGTTCCTGATAATCCCGTATTATTTGAGGCAAACCCCTGATCATCAAACGTCGTTGAGTTAGACATATATATTTGCCGACGAGGCGTCGTAACGTCATCACCCCAATCAAAGGGAATCGATATAAAAATATTAAAACGTTTCTCTTCATGATGATTCTCGTCATACGCCTGGCTTGCCGCGAGGATATAGCTTATCCGCCGCCAGTTATTGGAATAACTCAACTGATAATCCTTACTGCTGCCGCTACGCCCCCAGTAATCTCGCCATAACGTACTTAAGGACACAGACCCCCAGCCTTCTGGCAATGACTGGCTCATATTGGCAGAGAAGCTATTTTTACGGCCAAAATCGTTCTGGTAATAATCGGCAATGTCATAGACATCGTTTTCATCACGGCGATAATTATCTTTATTGTTTGCCCAAACGTGATCATTAAATGTCCGGTAATCACGCGATGAATAACGCCAGGCCGCCAGACCAAAACGCGTCGACGTTTGGCTCACAAATTTGTTGTAGGCAATTTGATAACTTTGCCCGTCAAACACATCGCCGTTGTCTTGTTTACTATGCGACTTCGTGGCATCGACGGAAATGGCACCAATGCGTGTATTCCAGCCAGTCCCCAAAGTAAACGCGTAATAATTATTCGCGACCATCGAGCCACCATACAGCGTCAATAAATTATTAAAACCATACTGATAACCCGCCTGGACAAAATCACTTTGTTTGCTCGCCCCTTCAATATGGCTACGACCCGCCGCAAAATCATATTTCGATACGCCGGGTTGCAGCATATTTGGCACTGCTGCATAAGGCACCAGATAGGTGGTTACCGAGCCGTCCGCCTCTTTCACGCTGACATCAAGATCTGCTCCACCACCGGCCAACTGCAAATCTGTAATCGCGAACGGGCCAGGAGGAACCTCTTTCTGATAAACCACAAAACCGTTCTGTTCAATAGTTACCAGCGCATTACTCTGAGCAATCCCCTGCACCCGTGGCGTAAAATTTTGTTTCGAGTTAGGCAACATCTGCATATCACGAAACAACCGCACACCGCTGAAGCGAACAGAATCAAAAATATCGCTTGATGTGTACATATCACCCACGCGAAGCGTGCCGAGAAGTTGGGCAAATCCACGTTCCAGATACAGGGTATTGCTTTTCCACACCCCTGGATTGTTATTTGTTTTACTGAAACTGGCATCAGAATGCAGTTGCCACCCCAGTAAATTTAACCCGCTGTTAAAACGTACATATGTACTCTTACTATTACCCGACGCTTTATAGTCACTGTAATACTGACTCACATAATAAGAGGTATAAAACGCATTAATACCCCGCTCCCAGTTTTCCGGTGGAACATAGCCACTTTCCAGTTCTTCCACCCAGGCCTGCGGGACACTGAAATCGAGACGAAAAACCCCGATATCCCAGGTATAGCTCCCACCCTGAACAAGTTGCTCAAATGTTAAACATTGCTTACCGCTGGCGAAGTTATCGCTATTAATGCCTAACCGCTTGATAACTTCTATTGATAAACATGTTTCTTGCGGGTTGTCTTTAACAATAATCTCATATTTCCCGCGCCATTGCTTATTGACATAAATATCGATGTCATACTGCCCCGGTAAGGGTTGATTATCATCAAGACGAATATTTGCAACCTGCTGGTCTTTCATTCCACCTATCATAAAATGGGTATCAAAGGTTTCTTCAGCTGCATAAGCTTCAATGCCGAGCAATAACGCTACGATTGCTGATGCAAGTGGGGTCATTCTCAACATAGGCAGCTCCTGCAATTAAATTTTGTCACTAATATAGTTGCCGTGGTCATCGATAATGGTCAGATACCAGTTATTTGCATTATTACTTTTGACATTAACACTCTGACTTTCTAAGGGGGCAATCATTATAGTTTCATAATTGACTTTGACATTATTAGCTTTGACATCCGAAATCGTCACCCAATTAGCTGAGTCATTTTTTATCACCAATCCATTGCCACTGCGACTTACCAGTAACTTTTTAAAGGTCGCTTTATTTACCGGAGCAATACCCGCCGGGCGGTAAAACAATTTGATTCTGTTTTGCATCGCAAACTTCAGTGCATTCTTACCTTCTTGTTCTGGACTATTTGGTGGAATATCCAGAACATTCAGATAAAAAATGCTTTCTTTATTAGTGGGCAGTTTATTCGGCATAATTTTGATTTTTACTTGCTGCCCGGAATTTGCCCCTATTTTTGCCACTGGTGGCGTTAACATGAAAGGAACCTGAATTTTTTCTGGTGGTAACGACGTATCGCCATCATCAATCCACGCCTGCAGCAGCGAAGAACGGTTTCCCTGGTTCATCAACTGCACCATAACTTCTTTATTTTCTGCCGGGTAAATAATGCGCGTCCCGTAGATAACAATTCCGGCATGTGCAGGAAGGACCATAGAAAAAATGAGTAAAGATAATAATCCTTTCATCTTAATGCCTCTTAAATTAAAAAGCCGCCATGGGGATAGCGGCCATGTTTATTACCTGGAGAAACTTGCAATTTTATTTATTAATCCTGCGCCACACGCATAACCAGAGAAGATAACACATCACCTGATTGCACTGAGTTATCTGTCAGTTTCAGGTATTTTGCTTTAAACGGAATAGCATATTGACCTTCCGCTGTTTTATAACTCTCAATGTTAAAAGGTGCAGAAACATCCAGGACATCGCTGTTATCACCTAAATAGAGATAGTAACCCACGGTATCGTTGCTACTGGCTATCGCCTTATCGTTACCGGTTATTTTATCGTTGGTAATCAACGAGAGTTTTACACCAGCAACTTCTTTCGGGCAGCTAATTTTTAACATGCTGCTGGTTACACCGACTGCATCATCATAGGTAGAATATTTAGCTTTACCTTCAAAGACAGTGGTTGGTACAGTCGGCATATTAATACTTACTGAATCACCACCCGCTTCGAATTTACACGGAGATTCTGCAATATTCCCCTTAATAGTTAATGTTCCGGTATCAACGTCTGCAGCAAATACTCCAGCGCTCATAAAAAAAGAAGAAAAGACAGCGGCAGCAATAATTGAACGTTTCATAATATGTTCCTTAATAAAATTTATTTTTGGTTGTTAAGAGTCTGTATCTCTTGGAAACAAATTTCTCACATCAAAAAAGTTGCCGCAATGTAAACACATTGTTTTATTGATTTAAAACAAATTAACCATTGCAATATAAATACAACAAATATTTAAGAGTATTAACTATTTATCGCATCTATCAATTAATGTAGATTTATGTAAATGGTATTGTTGATATCAATAAAAAAGCCGAAATCATTTATATAAATGATTTCGGCTTTCTAAATGCAATTAAAATCAGGTTGCCAAATTAATCGTAGCGATTTAACACGATTCGACGTTTGCTATCGCTACCTGCAACAACCACTTCTGTCGTTACACCTTTGACGGGCGAAGAAAACAGATGACGGGTGTCAACATTATACGTTAACTGACCACAATGCTGTTGTGGTTGACTATTAACCATAGCCATACTGCATGTTGGGGGACTGATCCTGCCATTAATCGTTAATGTGGCAGTCTCTGAAGAGAATGCGGGAGAAGCCAATCCATAGGCAAGAAAAATAATTCCTGACAGCCAATACTTATTCATTGAACGTTATCCCTGTAGTAAAGGTTATGCCTGGATAGAATGAGTGCATAACAAACTATAGCTGTACATCCACTACACAGCCACGAAGGATGATAATGAAGCATTGCCTGTATGATCAATCGACTTTGTAGAGTTTCGGACGAAGGTCCGCAGAATATTCGCAGTATTAAATAAGTGTTCATTAATGCGGCAAAAACTAATACACCGCATCAATGTAACATCTCTGCGGTGTATGAAGAATAACCAGAATGGTTAATAGGCGTTAGACCGCGCGGAAGGAAATCTCGCCTGGAATGACTTCACCCTGCCAGTAGAGCTGAGCTGCAACGCGGTCAGCCAGCTGGCGGTAGATAGCGGTAAATTCGCTCTCCGGACGGCTGATAACCGTTGGCGTGCCTTTATCGAGATCCTCACGTAAGGAGATGTGTAACGGCATCTGCCCCAGCAGCTGTGTGTGGTATTTTTCAGCCAGTTTCTCAGCACCACCGGTACCGAAAATCGGTTCATGGTGACCACAGTTACTGCAAATATGCACACTCATGTTCTCGACAATACCAAGCACCGGAACCTCGACTTTCTCGAACATCACAATGCCTTTTTTCGCATCGATCAACGCGATGTCCTGCGGGGTGGTGACCACGACTGCACCAGTTACTGGAATGTTTTGCGCCAGCGTCAATTGAATGTCACCGGTGCCTGGCGGCATATCAAGCACCAGATAGTCGAGATCCGGCCACAAGGTTTCCTGCAACATCTGCATTAACGCCTTGCTCGCCATCGGTCCACGCCACACCATCGCATTGTCGTCAGTGACCAGATAACCAATTGAATTGGTTGCCAGGCCATGAGACATAATCGGTGCCATGTGGGTACCGTCCGGCGACGTTGGACGCTGATTTTCTGCGCCCAGCATGGTGGGAATTGATGGGCCGTAGATATCGGCGTCCAGAATGCCGACTTTCGCCCCTTCCGCCGCCAGTGCCAGCGCCAGGTTTACCGCCGTGGAGGATTTACCCACGCCGCCTTTACCGGAGCTGACCGCAATGATGTTCTTCACACCATTAATACCCGGCTGATTCTTCACGCGTTTTAAGGTGGCGATATTGTGCGACAGTTTCCAGTCGATAGCTTTCGCCCCGGTGATACGCAGCAGTTCGGCGCTACATTGCTCTTTTAACTCTTCAAACGCGCTATGCCAGACGAATGGCATAACCAGTTCCACATGCAACGTGTCGTCCATCCAGGCGACATGGTGCAACGCTTTCAGCGTGGTGAGGTTATGCTTCAGGGTTGGGTGCTGAAAATTGGCCAGTGTCCCGGCGACCATTGCGCGCAAGGCTTCTGGTGATTTGGCCTGGGATTGTTCGTTCATCCCGACTCCTTTTTTGTATAGATAAACCATCAGCTGATAGTTTACCTGAAGAATATAGAGAAGTACTTACTTAACATTTTCCCATTTGGTACTATCTAACCCCTTTTCACTATTAAGAAGTAATGCCTACTATGACTCAAGTCGCGAAGAAAATTCTGGTGACGTGCGCACTGCCGTACGCTAACGGCTCAATCCACCTCGGCCATATGCTGGAGCACATCCAGGCTGATGTCTGGGTCCGTTACCAGCGAATGCGCGGCCACGAGGTCAACTTCATCTGCGCCGACGATGCCCACGGTACACCGATCATGCTGAAAGCTCAGCAGCTTGGTATCACCCCGGAGCAGATGATTGGCGAAATGAGTCAGGAGCATCAGACTGATTTCGCAGGCTTTAACATCAGCTATGACAACTATCACTCGACGCACAGCGAAGAGAACCGCCAGTTGTCAGAACTTATCTACTCTCGCCTGAAAGAGAACGGTTTTATTAAAAACCGCACCATCTCTCAGCTGTACGATCCGGAAAAAGGCATGTTCCTGCCGGACCGTTTTGTGAAAGGCACCTGCCCGAAATGTAAATCCCCGGATCAATACGGCGATAACTGCGAAGTCTGCGGCGCGACCTACAGCCCGACTGAATTGATCGAGCCGAAATCGGTGGTTTCTGGCGCTACGCCGGTAATGCGTGATTCTGAACACTTCTTCTTTGATCTGCCCTCTTTCAGCGAAATGTTGCAGGCATGGACCCGCAGCGGTGCGTTGCAGGAGCAGGTGGCAAATAAAATGCAGGAGTGGTTTGAATCCGGCCTGCAACAGTGGGATATCTCCCGCGACGCGCCATACTTTGGTTTTGAAATTCCGAACGCGCCGGGCAAATATTTCTACGTCTGGCTGGACGCACCGATTGGCTACATGGGTTCTTTCAAGAATCTGTGCGACAAGCGCGGCGACAGCGTAAGCTTCGATGAATACTGGAAGAAAGACTCCACCGCCGAGCTGTACCACTTCATCGGTAAAGATATTGTTTACTTCCACAGCCTGTTCTGGCCTGCCATGCTGGAAGGCAGCAACTTCCGCAAGCCGACCAACCTGTTTGTTCATGGCTATGTGACGGTGAACGGCGCAAAGATGTCCAAGTCTCGCGGCACCTTTATTAAAGCCAGCACCTGGCTGAATCATTTTGACGCTGACAGCCTGCGTTACTACTACACTGCGAAACTCTCTTCGCGCATTGATGATATCGATCTCAACCTGGAGGATTTCGTTCAGCGTGTGAATGCCGATATCGTGAACAAAGTGGTTAACCTGGCCTCTCGTAATGCGGGCTTTATCAACAAGCGTTTTGACGGCGTGCTGGCAAGCGAACTGGCTGACCCGCAGTTGTACAAAACCTTCACTGATGCCGCTGAAGTGATTGGTGAAGCGTGGGAAAGCCGCGAATTTGGTAAAGCAGTGCGCGAAATCATGGCGCTGGCTGATCTGGCTAACCGCTATGTCGACGAGCAGGCTCCGTGGGTGGTGGCAAAACAGGAAGGCCGCGATGCCGACCTGCAGGCAATTTGCTCAATGGGCATAAACCTGTTCCGCGTGCTGATGACTTACCTGAAGCCGGTACTGCCGAAACTGACCGAGCGCGCAGAAGCATTCCTCAATACAGAACTGACCTGGGATGGTATCCAGCAACCGCTGCTGGGCCACAAAGTGAATCCGTTCAAAGCGCTGTATAACCGCATCGATATGAAGCAGGTTGAAGCACTGGTGGAAGCGTCTAAAGAAGAAGTGAAAGCAGCTGCCGCGCCAGTTACTGGCCCACTGGCAGATGATCCGATTCAGGAAACCATCACCTTTGACGACTTCGCAAAAGTTGACCTGCGCGTGGCGCTGATCGAAAACGCAGAGTTTGTTGAAGGTTCTGACAAACTGCTGCGCCTGACACTGGATCTCGGCGGTGAAAAACGCAATGTCTTCTCCGGTATTCGTTCTGCCTACCCGGATCCGCAGGCACTGATCGGGCGTCACACCATTATGGTGGCCAACCTGGCACCGCGTAAAATGCGCTTTGGTATCTCCGAAGGCATGGTAATGGCTGCTGGTCCTGGCGGGAAAGATATCTTCCTGTTAAGCCCGGATGCTGGTGCTAAACCAGGCCATCAGGTGAAATAATCCCCCTTTAAGGCGCTGCATCGACAGCGCCTTTTCTTTATAAATTCCTAAAGTTGTTTTCTTGCGATTTTGTCTCTCTCTAACCCGCATAAATACTGGTAGCATCTGCATTCAACTGGATAAAATTACAGGGATGCAGAATGAGACACTTTATCTATCAGGACGAAAAATCACATAAATTCTGGGCAGTTGAGCAACAGGGAAACGAGTTGCATATCAGTTGGGGAAAAGTTGGCACCAAAGGGCAAAGCCAGATAAAAAGTTTTTCAGATGCTGCGGCAGTGGCAAAAGCGGAGCTTAAGCTGATTGCGGAGAAGGTGAAGAAGGGGTATGTGGAGCAAGCGAAGGATAATTCTTTGCAACCTTCCCAAACGGTAACGGGCTCTCTCAAGGTAGCGGACTTATCCACCATTATTCAGGAACAACCCTCTTTCGTAGCAGAAACCCGTACGCCTGACAAAAATACAGATGCTGTTTTACCGTGGCTGGCGAAAGATATTGCTGTCGTTTTTCCGCCCGAAGTTGTACACACCACGTTAAGTCATCGCCGCTTTCCCGGAGTTCCTGTTCAGCAAGCAGACAAATTGACCCAATTACGTCGCTTAGCCTGTAGTGTGTCGCAACGGGATAATAAAACAGCCACATTTGACTTCAGCGCCTGTTCTTTAGAATGGCAAAACACCGTCGCCCAGGCGATCAGTCAGATCGACGGCCTGAAAACAACACAGCTACCATCACCAGTAATGGCTGTACTCACGGCACTTGAAATGAAATGCACAAGATATAAAGTGCGTGAGGATGTTATGGATCAGATCGTCCAGGAAGGCGGTCTGGAATATGCTACTGATGTAATAATACACCTTCAACAGATTGATATTAAATGGGATTATGCGAATAATGTCATTATTATTCTGCCGTCTGGCATTGCACCTGACTACTTGGAGCAATATTCCAGATTTGAATTACGCCTACGTAAACATTTATCACTGGCGGAAGAGTCTCTCTGGCAAAAATGTGCACAAAAACTTATTGCCGCAATTCCACATATTCCAGAATGGCGGCAACCATTAATTGCTTTGTTATTACCCGAAAAACCAGAAATTGCACATGAAATTGCCCAGCGTCTACTGGGGCAAAAAAAATTACCCTCGCTTGAGTGGTTAAAAATAGTGGCGACTGATGAGCACATTCTTGCCTCATTAGAAAAATATCACGAGCCATATGCCATTTTTGATGATTACTATTGTGGTGCGATATGGTCAGCCACCGTATTACAGGAGCAAGGTGTTGCAGCCCTGCCCCGATTTGCTCCCTATGCCGCAAGTGACTACTGCGCCGATGTGTTGCGTCATATCAATCATCCGTTCGCATTAACACTGCTTATACGTGTAGCCGGGCATACTAAACGCTGTCACGATCGGATGACGAAAGCCATTGCTGCGTTCCCACATGCAGCAATGGCGGCACTGACGGAACTTCTTGGGCAAAAAGAAGAGAACAGTTGGCGCATTATGCTAATGACAATGCTTATCTCACAACCAGCACTGGCAGAACAGGTCATTCCCTGGCTCTCGACACCCGCAGTTGCCGTACTGAAATCATGCCAGCAACAACTGACACAGCCCTCAAACCATGCCAGCGCCGATCTACTGCCAGCCGTAGTAGTCTCCCCTCCCTGGCTTTCGAAAAAGAAAAAATCGCCGATTCCGGTGCTGGATTTAGCGCCATTAGGCATTGAGCCAATCTGTTATCTGACAGAAGAAATCAGTAATCAACTTTTGGCGAAATATATCTGGTATTCAAAACACATCACGGTTAGCCATGAAGAAAGTACTACCAACCTGTTGGCAAGGATGGGTTTTCAACGACGGATCGCTGGTACATATATTAAAGCTCCCGAAGCGGTAGTTGAGGCATGGCTAAATGAAGATTATTCAACCTTACTAAGTGAATTTAAGGTGTTTCATTCACCTACCGGGCATTATTGGCAGTTGGGGATTTTGACAACATTGCCGCTGGAGAAAGCAGTAAAAGCATGGAATGCCCTTACCCTATCTCCACATACCGATACCGAATACGCCATGTTACATTTTGGACTCAAAGGGTTACCTGGGTTAGTAAACTCACTTGCACGCTATCCACAAGAAGCCTTGCCCATCACGAATTACTTCGCAGCGAGTGAGCTGGCTCCTGCCGTCGCCCGTGCCTTCAACAAACTGAAAACGCTACGCGAAAACGCCCGTAGCTGGCTGTTGAAATACCCGGAACATGCCCTTACCGGCCTGCTGCCTGCGGCGCTCGGCAAAGCCGGTGAAGCACAGGATAACGCCCGCGCTGCCTTGCGTATGCTTACCGAAAACGGTCATCAGCCATTACTGCAAGAAATCGCCCGACGTTATAACCAGCCGGAAGTAACCGATGCGGTGAACGCTCTGCTTGCGCTCGATCCCTTAGATAATCACCCGACAAAAATCCCCACTCTTCCGGCCTTTTATCAGCCATCGCTCTGGACGCGCCCGGTATTAAAAGCAAATGCCCAATCACTGCCAGATAGCGCCCTCCTCCACCTCGGTGAAATGCTCCGCTTCCCTCAGGAAGAGGCTCTGTATCCGGGATTATTGCAGGTGAAAGACGTCTGTTCCGCCGACTCACTGGCGGGATTTGCCTGGGATCTGTTTACCGCCTGGCAGACCGCTGGCGCGCCGTCGAGAGAGAGTTGGGCGTTCACTGCGTTAGGCGTTCTCGGTAACGATGACACCGCCCGCAAACTGACGCCATTAATCCGCGCCTGGCCTGGCGAATCTCAGCATAAACGCGCCACCGTTGGGTTGGATATTCTCGCCGCTATCGGTAGTGATATAGCCCTGATGCAGCTTAACGGCATTGCCCAGAAACTGAAATTCAAAGCATTACAGGAGCGGGCGAAAGAGAAAATTGCCGACATTGCCGAAAGTCGCGAACTGACAGTGGCGGAGCTTGAAGATCGGTTAGCACCAGATCTCGGTCTGGATGATAACGGTTCGTTGCTGCTGGATTTCGGCCCACGCCAGTTCACCGTCAGCTTTGATGAAACCTTAAAACCGTTTGTGCGTGACGCTTCCGGCAGCCGTCTGAAAGACCTGCCCAAACCAAACAAAAGCGATGATGAATCACAGGCGAACGATGCTGTTAACCGCTACAAACTGCTGAAAAAAGATGCGCGTACCGTCGCCGCCCAGCAGGTAGCAAGGCTGGAATCCGCCATGTGCCTGCGTCGCCGCTGGTCGCCAGAAAACTTTCAGCTCTTCCTGGTTGAACATCCACTGGTACGCCACTTAACCCGCCGTCTGATTTGGGGCGTTTATAGCACCGAAAACCAGCTACTGACGTGCTTCCGCGTGGCGGAAGATAACAGCTACAGCACCGCTGACGATGATCTTTTCACCCTGCCGGAAGGCGATATCTCTGTTGGCATTCCTCACGTTCTGGAAATATCACCGACGGATGCTGCCGCCTTTGGTCAGCTTTTTGCCGACTACGAACTGCTACCACCGTTCCGTCAGCTTGACCGTAACAGTTACGCCCTGACAGAAGCCGAGCGCAACGCCAGCGAACTGACCCGCTGGGCAGGCAGAAAATGCCCGAGCGGTCGGGTCATGGGGCTGGCGAATAAAGGCTGGATAAAGGGCACCCCGCAGGATGGAGGCTGGATCGGCTGGATGATCAAACCTCTCGGTCGCTGGTCGTTAATCATGGAAATCGACGAAGGTTTTGCGGTAGGCATGTCGCCAGCCGAACTGAGTGCCGAGCAGCTCTTAAGCAAGCTGTGGCTATGGGAAGGCAAAGCAGAAAGCTATGGCTGGGGGAGTAATTCAACACAGGAAGCGCAGTTCTCCGTACTCGATGCCATCACCGCCAGCGAGCTAATTAACGATATTGAAGCCCTGTTTGAATAAGGAAAGAGCATGGACAAGGAATTACCGTGGCTGGCGGATAACGCTCAACTGGAACTGAAATATAAAAAAGGCAAAACACCACTCAGCCATCGCAATTGGCCGGGCGAACCGGTGCCTGTTATCACTGAAAGCATCATTCAGACACTGGGTGATGAATTGCTACAAAAAGCTGAGAAGAAAAAAAACATTGTCTGGCGTTATGAAAATTTTTCACTGGAGTGGCAGTCCGCCATTACGCAGGCCATCAACTTGATCGGCGAACACAAACCCTCAGTCCCGGCCCGCACAATGGCGGTGCTAGCCTGTATCGCGCAAAAGGACAGCCAACAGTTGCTCGACGAAATCGTCCAACAAGAGGGGCTGGAATATTCGACTGAGGTGGTGATTGCACGCCAGTTTATTGCACGGTGTTATGAGAATGATCCTCTGGTAGTCACATTGCAGTATCAGAACGAGGACTATGGCTATGGTTATCGCTCAGAAACCTATAACGAATTCGATCTCCGACTGCGTAAACACCTCTCTCTGGCAGAGGAAAGCAGCTGGCAGCGTTGCGCCGACAAACTCATTGCCGCACTGCCAGGAATACCCAAAATTCGCCGTCCTTTTATTGCACTACTCCTCCCGGAAAAACCTGAAATAGCCAATGAACTCGCCAGTCTTGAAAGCTCCCGGTCAAGTCTCCATTCAAAGGAGTGGTTAAAGGTCATTGCTACTGATAATACGGCGGTAAAAAAACTCGAACGATGCTGGGGCCTGGACGTATTTAGCGATCGAGAAGCCAGCTACATGTCGCATGAAAACCACTTCGGCTACGCGGCCTGCGCCGCCCTTTTGCGCGAACAAGGACTGGCAGCCGTTCCGCGCCTCGCGATATATGCCCATAAAGAAGATTGCGGCAGTCTGCTGGTACAAATTAACCATCCGCAAGTCATCCGCACCTTGCTACTGGTGGCTGATAAAAACAAACCCAGCCTGCAACGTGTAGCTAAATACCATAAAAACTTCCCCCATGCGACGCTCGCCGCACTGGCAGAACTGCTGGCGTTAACAGAACCACCAGCCCGCCCAGGTTATCCAATCATCGAAGACAAAAAGCTGCCTGCACAGCAAAAAGCACGCGATGAATACTGGCGTACGCTGTTACAAACGCTGATGGCATCGCAGCCACAACTGGCAGAAGAGATGATGCAGTGGTTAAGTACTCAAGCCAGGGCAGTGCTGAATAGTTATTTATCGGCACCGCCCAAACCGGTTATTGATAGTACCGATAACAGCAATCTGCCTGAAATCCTCGTTTCACCACCGTGGCGTAGTAAGAAAAAAATGACAGCTCCACGTCTTGATTTGGCACCGCTCGAATTAACGCCGCAAGTTTACTGGCAACCTGGCGAACGAGAGAGGCTTGCCGCCACTGAGCCTGCCCGTTATTTCAGCACGGAATCTCTTGCGGAACGCATGGAACAAAAAAGTGGGCGAGTTGTATTACAGGAACTGGGTTTTGGGGATGATGTATGGCTGTTTTTGAATTATATACTCCCCGGAAAACTGGATGCTGCACGCAATTCACTCATTGTTCAGTGGCATTACTACCAGGGGCGGGTTGAAGAGATCCTGAATGGCTGGAACTCCCCGGAAGCACAATTAGCAGAACAGGCGCTCCGCAGCGGTCACATAGAAGCGTTAATTAACATATGGGAAAATGACAACTACTCACGTTATCGTCCGGAAAAGAGTGTCTGGAACCTGTATTTATTGGCACAGTTGCCGCGTGAGATGGCTTTGACCTTCTGGCTGCGTATCAATGAGAAAAAACATCTGTTCGCGGGTGAGGACTATTTTCTCAGTATCCTCGGGTTGGATGCGCTACCAGGTCTGATGTTGGCTTTTTCACATCGTCCAAAAGAAACATTTCCGTTAATTTTAAATTTCGGCGCAACAGAACTGGCCCTGCCCATTGCCCGCGTCTGGCACCGTTTTGCGGGCCAGCGTAATCTGGCTCGCCAGTGGATTTTACAATGGCCGGAACATACGGCTACTGCACTTATCCCTCTTATCTTCACCAAATCTAGCGATAAAAGCGAAGCTGCATTACTTGCCCTGCGTTTACTTTACGAACATGGGCATGGCGAATTGCTACAAACTGTAGCCAATCGTTGGCAGCGTACAGATCTATGGCCTGCCCTGGAACAATTACTTAAACAGAGTCCAATAGAGATTTACCCGGCACGCATTCCAAAAGCCCCTGATTTCTGGCATCCGCAAATGTGGTCCAGGCCGCGCCTTATCACTAATAATCAACCTGTTACCGATGACGCTCTGGAAATTATCGGCGAAATGCTGCGCTTTACCCAGGGGGGACGTTTTTATAGCGGGCTGGAACAACTGAAAACGTTCTGCCAGCCACAAACGCTGGCAGCTTTTGCCTGGGATCTCTTCACTGCGTGGCAACAAGCTGGTGCCCCCGTAAAAGACAACTGGGCATTTCTGGCGTTAAGTCTCTTTGGTGACGAAAGCACGGCACGGGATCTAACGACACAGATCCTCGGCTGGCCACAAGAAGGCAAATCTGCCCGTGCTGTCAGTGGCCTGAACATCCTTACCCTGATGAATAATGATATGGCGCTGATACAGCTGCATCATATATCGCAACGGGCGAAATCCCGCCCCTTACGTGATAACGCGGCGGAATTTCTTCAGGTGGTCGCAGAAAATCGCGGGCTAAGCCAGGAAGAGCTAGCGGACAGATTAGTCCCAACCCTGGGCCTTGATGATCCGCAGGCGTTGAGTTTTGATTTTGGTCCCCGGCAGTTTACCGTTCGCTTCGATGAAAACCTCAACCCGGTTATCTTTGATCAGCAAAACGTTCGCCAGAAAAGCGTTCCCCGGTTGCGCGCCGATGACGATCAACTGAAAGCGCCCGAGGCACTGGCCCGACTAAAAGGGCTAAAAAAAGATGCCACTCAGGTGAGCAAAAACCTGCTCCCGCGTCTTGAAACGGCCCTACGTACCACCCGACGCTGGTCGCTGGCAGATTTTCATTCTCTGTTTGTTAATCATCCCTTTACCCGTCTGGTTACCCAGCGATTAATATGGGGGGCTTATCCGGCAAATGAACCGCGTTGTTTACTCAACGCCTTTCGTGTGGCCGCAGAGGGGGAGTTCTGCAATGCGCAAGATGAGCCAATTGACCTGCCTGCGGACGCTCTGATTGGCATTGCCCACCCGTTAGAAATGACAGTAGAAATGCGCAGTGAATTTGCACAGCTTTTTGCCGATTACGAAATTATGCCGCCTTTTCGCCAGTTGGCGCGGTGCACGGTGCTGCTCACACCTGATGAGTCAACCAGTAACAGCCTGACTCGCTGGGAAGGTAAATCCGCTACCGTTGGGCAGCTTATGGGAATGCGATACAAAGGCTGGGAGTCAGGCTATGAGGATGCATTTGTCTATGACCTGGGCGAGTACCGGCTGGTCCTTAAGTTTTCACCCGGTTTTAACCACTACAATGTTGATAGCAAAGCGCTAATGAGCTTCCGTTCTCTTCGAGTGTACTGTGACAATAAATCCGTCACTTTTGCCGAACTTGATGTGTTTGATTTGAGTGAGGCGTTAAGCGCACCTGACGTCATTTTCCATTAAAACACAGCGGGCAGTGATGCGACTGCCCGTTATCTACACGACTTACCAGCGGGGAAAGCGATGATCGTGCAAAAAGAGCTAGTTGCTATTTACGATTATGAGGTCCCTGTACCTGAAGATCCGTTTTCCTTCAGACTTGAGATCCATAAATGCTCTGAATTATTTACAGGTTCCGTCTATCGACTGGAGCGATTCCGGCTACATCCAACATTTCATCAACGTGATCGAGAAGATGCTGACCCGCTAATAAATGATGCGTTGATTTATATAAGAGATGAGTGTATTGATGAGCGGAAATTACGAGGTGAATCACCTGAAACTGTAATAGCAATTTTTAATCGTGAACTACAGAATATATTCAACCAAGAAATAGAATAATATACTCTAGATAATTAAAGTCGCAGCACATGCAACTTGAAGTATGACGAGTATAGCTTTCTTAAAGGGGGAAACGGTATTCCCCCTTAGATGCGTTTCAATTTGCCCGTTACTTCAACAAATCAATCAACCGTAACAGAGACACTAATAGCTCCAGTACGGCAATGAGCACGGTTAACTTTTGTGTCAGCGTGTCCATCCGCTCTCCTTATTAAGGAGCGCAACACCAGCACCTTACCCTTACACTGCCTGTCGATACTGGTTTACGTTTGTTGAGTCGCCATGTTGCACTCCGGATCAGAGCACTACCTGCGGCACCACCCGTCCGGTAGCCAGGACTTGAAATGGGTTCGATCCGGCGCAACTTCCCAACAGTCAGGATTATAAATCTCATTATCTTAATTGCAACACTGTCCAGAGGTGGTTATAATTCGTTCGTTGAGATGCCATGTTGCACTATCAGTAACTTAACATCAAAGTAGTAAATAAAAGAACCTGCCTCACCAGCAGGTTTTTTTATTTTCTGCGATCTACTTTCCAGATATTTTTTGCCAATAGCCCACCATAAATATTCACATCCCGGTCAAATGGTGCGTTGAATATAAAATCGATGAATTTATAAATAAAAATGAGTTATATGATGAATTAATAAAAACAGTAATCATTTTATTAAAGGGGGAAGCGGTTTTCCCCCTTAGATGCGTTTCAATTTGCCCGTTACTTCAACAAATCAATCAACCGTAACAGAGACACTAATAGCTCCAGTACGGCAATGAGCACGGTTAACTTTTGTGTCAGCGTGTCCATCCGCTCTCCTTATTAAGGAGCGCAACACCAGCACCTTACCCTTACACTGCCTGTCGATACTGGTTTACGTATGTTGGACCACGATGTTGCACTCCGGATCAGGGCACCACCTGCAGCACCACCCGTCCGGTAGCCAGGACTTGAAATAGATTCGATCCGGCGCAACGTCCCAACGGTCTGGATTATAAATCTCATTATCTTAATTGCAACGGGGTCCAGCCGTGGTTATAATTCGTTCGTTGGAACACGATGTTGCACAGGCTGTGGTGTTAGGCCTGAAAGTAGTAAATAAAAGAACCTGCCTCACCAGCAGGTTTTTTTATTTACTGTGATCTGCTTTCCAGATATTTTTCGCTCAAACAACTAATGCGCCAAACATTTATTGCGCGTAAAATATCGTTTATTTCATTAATACATTTCAGGGATGAATATATGTCACCGCAGAATAATCATCTGCAGCGTCCGCCTGCTGCTGTGTTATACGCCGATGAACTGGCAAAATTAAAACAAAATGATAACGCACCTTGCCCGCCCGGTTGGCAGTTAAGTTTGCCTGCGGCCCGTGCTTTTATCCTTGGCGATAGCGCGCAAAATATTAGCCGTAAAGTGGTGATTAGTCCCTCCGCTGTCGAACGCATGTTAGTCACTCTTGCCACCGGGCGCGGTTTGATGTTGGTGGGGGAACCTGGCACCGCAAAATCTCTCCTGTCTGAATTACTGGCAACCGCTATTAGCGGCGATGCCGGGTTAACCATCCAGGGCGGCGCATCTACTACCGAAGATCAAATCAAGTACGGCTGGAACTACGCCCTGCTTATCAATCATGGTCCATCAACGGAAGCGCTGGTCCCTGCCCCGCTTTACCAGGGAATGCGCGACGGCAAAATCGTCCGTTTTGAAGAGATAACGCGTACACCGCTGGAAGTGCAAGACTGTCTGTTAGGTATGCTTTCTGACAGGGTGATGACGGTGCCGGAACTCACTGGTGAAGCCAGTCAGCTCTATGCGCGAGAAGGCTTTAATATTATTGCCACTGCCAATACCCGAGATCGCGGCGTCAATGAAATGAGTGCTGCGCTAAAGCGTCGCTTCGATTTTGAAACTGTCTTTCCGATTATGGATTTCGCCCAGGAGCTGGAGCTTGTCGCCAGTGCTTCGGCGCGTTTGCTGGCCCATAGCGGTATTCCGCATAAAGTGCCTGACGCGGTACTGGAGTTACTGGTCCGCACCTTCCGCGATCTGCGTGCCAACGGCGAAAAGAAAACGTCAATGGATACACTAACAGCAATTATGTCCACCGCTGAAGCCGTGAACGTGGCCCACGCCGTAGGCGTCCGCGCCTGGTTTTTAGCGAATCGCGCAGGTGAGCCAGCCGACCTGGTGGACTGCATTGCCGGAACCATCGTCAAAGATAACGAAGAAGATCGCGCTCGTCTGCGCCGTTACTTCGAACAACGAGTCGCCACACATAAAGAAGCTCACTGGCAGGCTTATTATCAAGCCCGCCACCGCCTGCCGTGAGGAAAGATGCATGAGCGAGCCGTTAATTGTCGGCATCCGGCATCATAGTCCGGCCTGCGCCCGGCTGGTGAAATCGTTAATCGAAAGCCAGCGGCCACGATACGTATTGATTGAAGGCCCGGCTGATTTTAATGACCGGGTAGACGAACTGTTTTTAGCCCACCAGCTTCCGGTAGCTATTTACAGTTATTGCCAGTATCAGGACGGTGCAGCCCCCGGGCGTGGTGCCTGGACGCCATTTGCTGAATTTTCGCCGGAGTGGCAGGCGCTACAAGCCGCACGTCGTATTCAGGCACAAACTTACTTCATCGATTTGCCTTGCTGGGCGCAGAGTGAAGAAGTGGACGATTCGCCTGATACGCAAGAGGAAAGCCAGGCCTTGCTGCTGCGTGCCACCCGCATGGATAACAGCGACACCCTGTGGGATCACTTGTTCGAAGATGAAAGCCAGCAAACTGCATTACCCTCTGCACTGGCGCACTATTTTGCCCAACTGCGGGGCGACTCCCCCGGAGATGCTCTCAATCGTCTGCGCGAAGCCTTTATGGCCCGCTGGATTGGATGGGCGATGCAGCAAAATAATGGCGACGTGTTAGTTGTCTGCGGTGGCTGGCACGCTCCGGTACTGGCAAAAATGTGGCGCGAATGCCCGCAGGAAATTAACACGCCAGAATTGCCGTCGCTGGCAGATGCCGTTACAGGTTGTTATCTCACCCCCTACAGTGAAAAGCGCCTTGATGTGCTGGCAGGATACCTTTCCGGTATGCCTGCCCCGGTCTGGCAAAACTGGTGCTGGCAGTGGGGCTTACAGCAGGCCGGTGAACAACTGCTAAAAACGGTTCTCACCCGTTTGCGCCAGCACAACTTGCCTGCTTCGACCGCGGATATGGCTGCCGCACATCTGCATGCAATGGCACTGGCACAGTTGCGCGGTCATACACTACCGTTACGCACTGACTGGCTGGATGCCATAGCAGGCTCGTTGATTAAAGAAGCCCTGAATGCACCGTTGCCGTGGAGCTATCGCGGCGTTATTCATCCCGATACCGATCCGATTCTGCTAACGTTGATAGACACATTAGCGGGTGACGGATTCGGTAAACTTGCCCCTTCCACGCCACAACCGCCTCTGCCAAAAGATGTCACCTGCGAACTGGAACGTACCGCAATCTCTCTTCCGGCGGAGCTTACCTTAAATCGCTTTACCCCCGATGGGCTGGCGCAAAGTCAGGTGTTACATCGGCTGGCAATACTGGAGATCCCTGGGATTGTACGCCAGCAGGGAAGTACACTGACACTTGCAGGCAACGGTGAAGAACACTGGAAATTAACCCGCCCGCTTAGCCAGCATGCGGCATTGATTGAGGCCGCATGCTTTGGTGCAACACTTCAGGAAGCCGCACGCCATAAATTAGAAGCCGATATGCTGGACGCGGGTGGAATCGGCAGTATCACCACATGTCTTAGCCAGGCGGCGTTAGCGGGTCTGGCGTCCTTCAGTCAACAATTACTGGAGCAACTCACATTATTAATCGCCCAGGAAAATCAATTTGCCGAAATGGGCCAGGCGCTGGAAGTGCTATATGCCTTATGGCGGCTGGATGAAATTAGCGGTATGCAAGGCGCGCAGATATTACAAACGACGTTATGCGCGGCTATCGATCGCACGCTGTGGCTATGTGAATCTAACGGCAGACCAGATGAAAAGGAGTTTCACGCTCACCTGCATAGCTGGCAAGCGTTGTGTCATATCCTGCGCGATCTACATAGCGGTGTGCAACTCCCCGGCATTTCTCTTTCTGCGGCGGTAGCCTTACTGGAGCGACGCAGTCAGGCAATTCATGCCCCGGCGCTGGATCGCGGCGCGGCTCATGGCGCACTGATGCGTCTGGAACATCCTAACGCCAGTGCCGAAGCGGCGCTGACGATGCTGGCGCAGTTATCCCCGGCACAATCCGGCGAAGCGCTGCACGGTTTGCTGGCGCTGGCCCGCCATCAACTGGCCTGTCAGCCGACATTTATCGCCGGTTTCAGCAGTCATTTAAATCAACTAAGTGATGCCGATTTTATCAATGCCCTGCCCGATTTACGCGCGGCGATGGCCTGGCTACCACCACGAGAACGCGGGACGCTGGCGCATCAGGTGCTTGAGCATTATCAACTGGCGCAACTTCCCGTTTCGGCGCTGCAAATGCCGTTGCATTGTCCACCACAGGCCATTGCACATCATCAACAACTCGAACAGCAGGCACTGGCATCGCTGCAAAACTGGGGAGTTTTCCATGTCTGAACTGAACGATCTTCTGACCACCCGTGAGCTACAACGCTGGCGATTAATTCTTGGCGAAGCGGCAGAAACGACGCTTTGTGGGCTGGATGACAACGCCCGGCAGATAGACCACGCGCTGGAGTGGCTGTATGGGCGCGATCCTGAACGGCTCCAGCGTGGTGAACGCTCTGGTGGATTAGGTGGCTCAAATCTCACCACCCCTGAGTGGATCAACAGTATTCACACTCTGTTTCCGCAACAGGTGATTGAGCGACTGGAAAGCGATGCCGTACTGCGCTACGGCATTGAAGATGTGGTGACGAATCTCGACGTGCTGGAACGTATGCAGCCTTCGGAAAGCCTGCTACGCGCCGTTTTGCACACCAAACATCTGATGAATCCCGAAGTACTGGCTGCCGCCCGCCAGATAGTGCGCCAGGTTGTTGAAGAAATTATGGCGCGACTGGCAAAGGAAGTTCGTCAGGCTTTTTCTGGTGTCCGCGATCGCCGTCGCCGCTCATTAATTCCACTGGCGCGAAACTTTGATTTCAAAAGTACTCTGCGCGCCAACCTGCAACACTGGCACCCGCAACACGGCAAGTTGTATATCGAATCCCCCCGCTTTAACAGCCGCATTAAACGCCAAAGCGAACAATGGCAACTGGTCTTACTGGTTGATCAAAGCGGATCGATGGTGGACTCGGTGATCCACTCTGCGGTGATGGCGGCCTGTTTGTGGCAGTTACCCGGCATTCGTACCCATCTGGTGGCGTTTGACACAAGCGTGGTTGATCTCACGGCAGACGTTGCCGATCCGGTAGAGTTATTAATGAAAGTACAGTTGGGCGGCGGGACCAATATCGCCAGTGCCGTGGAGTATGGTCGGCAACTTATTGAACAACCAGCAAAAAGCGTCATTATCCTCGTGAGCGATTTTTACGAAGGGGGTTCATCATCATTACTGACGCATCAGGTGAAAAAGTGTGTCCAGAGCGGCATCAAAGTGCTGGGACTGGCAGCGCTCGATAGCACCGCAACGCCTTGCTATGACCGCGATACGGCCCAGGCGCTGGTTAATGTCGGCGCACAAATAGCCGCCATGACGCCGGGCGAGCTGGCATCATGGCTTGCGGAGAATCTTCAGTCATGAATTCACTACGTCCGGAATTATTAGAACTGACACCGCAGGCACTGACGGCGTTAAGCAATGCCGGTTTTGTTAAGCGCAGTCTTAAGGAACTGGAAAATGGCAACGTCCCGGAAATCAGCCATGAGAACGGCGCTTTAATCGCCACCTTCAGTGACGGTGTCCGTACCCAGCTGGCGAACAGCCAGGCACTGAAAGAGGCTCAGTGCAGCTGCGGGGCCAGCGGCATGTGCCGTCATCGCGTGATGCTGGTGTTAAGTTATCAACGACTTTGTGCCACCGTCCAGCCCACGGAAAAAGAAGAAGAGTGGGATCCGGCAATCTGGCTGGAAGAACTGGCTACCCTGCCCGATGCCACCCGCAAACGCGCGCAGGCGCTGGTCGCTAAAGGCATCACCATTGAGTTGTTCTGTGCGCCGGGCGAAATTCCCTCTGCCCGCTTACCGATGAGCGATGTGCGTTTTTATTCCCGTAGCAGTATTCGTTTCGCCCGTTGTGATTGTATTGAAGGCACACTTTGCGAACATGTCGTACTGGCTGTGCAGGCCTTCGTCGAGGCCAAAGCGCAGCAAGCAGAATTTAACCATTTAATCTGGCAGATGCGCAGCGAACACGTCACATCATCTGACGATCCGTTTGCCAGCGAAGAAGGCCAAACGTGTCGTCAATATGTTCAGCAATTAAGCCAGGCATTATGGCTTGGCGGCATCAGCCAGCCGCTTATTCACTACGAGGCAGCATTCAACCGCACATTGCAGGCGGCAGAGGCCTGCAACTGGCGCTGGGTGAGTGAATCACTACGACAGCTACGGGCAAGCGTTGATGCCTTCCACACTCGCGCCAGCCACTATCATGCCGTAGAATGCTTACGTCAGCTTGCGGCATTAAACAGTCGATTAAATTGCGCACAAGAGATGGCCCGGCGCGACAGTGTTGGTGAAGTTCCTCCTGTGCCGTGGCGCACGGTCGTTGGCTCTGGCATTGCCGGAGAAGCAAAGCTTGATCATCTGCGGCTGGTGTCTTTAGGTATGCGTTGCTGGCAGGATATTGAGCATTATGGTTTACGCATCTGGTTTACCGATCCCGACACCGGCAGTATTTTGCACCTTTCGCGCAGTTGGCCGCGAAGTGAACAGGAAAACTCACCGGCAGCTACGCGTCGGCTGTTTAGTTTTCAGGCTGGCGCACTGGCGGGTGGGCAAATTGTTTCACAAGCAGCAAAACGCAGTGCCGATGGCGAGCTGCTGTTAGCTACCCGCAACCGCTTAAGCAGCGTTGTGCCGCTGTCGCCTGATGCCTGGCAAATGTTGAGCGCGCCGTTACGCCAGCCGGGCATTGTGGCTTTGCGGGAATATTTACGCCAGCGTCCCCCCGCCTGCATACGGCCTCTTAATCAGGTCGATAACTTATTTATTCTGCCGGTCGCTGAGTGTATTTCGCTCGGTTGGGATAGCAGCCGCCAGACGCTGGATGCGCAGGTAATCAGCGGAGAAGGTGAAGATAATCTCCTGACGTTATCCCTTCCGGCATCTGCCTGTTCTCCTTTTGCCGTTGAACGCATGGCGGCGCTTTTGCAACAAACAGACGACCCCGTGAGTCTGGTTTCTGGCTTTGTCAGTTTTGTTGATGGGCAATTGACACTGGAACCACGGGTGATGATGACAAAAACCCGCGCCTGGGCGCTGGACGCAGAAACTGCGCCTGTGGCACCGCTACCTTCTGCCAGCGTTTTGCCTGTGCCGTCTACCGCTCATCAGTTGCTGATGCGCTGCCAGGCGTTACTTATTCAACTGCTCCATAACGGCTGGCGCTATCAGGAACAGAGCGCTATTAGTCAGGCAGAGTTGCTGGCGAATGACCTCTCCGCGGTCGGTTTTTATCGGCTGGCACATGTGTTGGGACAATTTCGTAATACAGAAAGCGAGGCACGGGTAGAAGCAATGAATAACGGTGTTTTACTTTGCGAACAATTATTCCCCATGCTTCAGCAACAAGGATGAAATAGTGCTTTTTACTAAGAGTTCTACTCCAGTTCCGGACTGCTCACGTCACGGTATTAGGCATATTCTATATAGCCCCTGGTGAGAGTCACCAGTTTCTTGATTAAATAAAATGGAGTTTTACATGAAGGCTTTCAATAAGCTGTTTTCCCTCGTTGTTGCATCTGTTCTGGTTTTCTCTCTTGCTGGCTGCGGTGACAAAGAAGAATCGAAGAAATTCAGCGCCAATCTGAACGGCACTGAAATTGCCATTACCTATGTCTACAAAGGTGACAAGGTGCTTAAGCAATCTTCTGAAACCAAAATTCAATTTGCTTCTATTGGTGCAACCACCAAAGAAGACGCTGCCAAGACACTTGAGCCGTTAAGCGCCAAATACAAAAACATCGCGGGTGTTGAAGAAAAATTAACCTATACAGATACCTACGCGCAGGAAAACGTGACTATCGATATGGAAAAAGTGGATTTTAAAGCCCTGCAGGGTATTTCAGGAATCAACGTTTCTGCTGAAGATGCCAAAAAAGGTATCACTATGGCGCAAATGGAACTGGTGATGAAAGCCGCTGGTTTTAAAGAAGTGAAATAATCTGTCGGCGGCCATGTTTCGCATGGCCGCCATACCCGTCTTAGCTTTTCTTCACATGCTGGCGCGCTGCCAGTCCACGCAGAAAATAACGTAAAAATTGATCGCCGCATTCGCGGAAGTTTTTATGATCCGGTGCGCGCATCATCGCTGTAATTTCCGGCATCGAAACGCGGAACTGCTGTTCGGTGAGGATAGCCAGAATGTCATCGGTTTTCAGCGAAAACGCGATGCGTAATTTTTTCAGCACGATGTTGTTATTAATGCGACGTTCCGGCTCCAGTGCCGGAGCAGACTCATCCTTGCCGCGTTTTTCATAAATCAGGCCATTGAGGAATGACGACAAAACAATGTCCGGACAACGCTGAAAACCCTCTTCGTCTTCTTTACGTAGCCAGACGGCGATCTGTTCCGCGGTGGCTTCGACATTACCCAGCGCCAGAATACGCACCAGGTCATTATTATTGGCTTTCAAAATGTAGCGCACGCTGCGCAGAATATCGTTACTTAGCATGAGGCCTTCAGGTGTTGATGAGGCAAAAAGCCATTTTAGCAGTCTTTTACAGGCCAATCGCCTCTTTTAAGCTTTTCAGATAACGGCGGCTGACCGGCACGGTTAAGCCATTACGCAAAATCAACTCGGCCTGGCCGTTATCTTCCAGACGAATCTCCTGTAAATGCGCGAGGTTAACCAGATACTGACGATGGCAGCGCAGTAGTGGTGTACGACTTTCCAGGGTACGTAATGTCAATTCGGTAAAGCCCTCTTTCCCTTCGTGGCTGGTAACGTAGACACCGCTCATCCGACTGCTGACAAATGCCACATCTTTCATTTGCAGCAAATAAATCCGACTATGCCCCGTACAAGGGATAAATTTCAGCGCCTGTTGATTTTCCGGTAACAGCGAAACATCCTGCTTGCTGCGTTCCTGACGCAAACGCGCCAGCGTTTTCTCCAGTCGCGCTTCATCAATTGGCTTCAGCAGATAATCAAAGGCATGTTCTTCAAAGGCTTTAATAGCGTATTCGTCAAACGCGGTGAGAAAAACAATATACGGACGATGTTCCGGGTCGAGCATCCCCACCATTTCCAGACCACTGATGCGCGGCATCTGGATATCGAGAAACAGCACATCCGGGCGCAGTTTATGCACCGCGCCGATCCCTTCCACGGCGTTTGAACACTCTCCAACGATTTCAATATCGCTCTGCTCCTGCAAAAATACACGCAGGTTCTCCCGTGCTAACGGTTCATCATCGACAATTAAGACTTTAATCATGCCTCGTCCCTCCATGGTAGTCGTAACGTTATTCGGGTGTAACTATCAGGCTCACAGGCGACGCTTATCCCATAGTCATCGCCAAACCGTTCACGTAAACGCTTATCCACCAGATTCATCCCCAGCCCACTGGCATTGGTTACCGGTTGATACAAACCGGCATTGTCTTCGATCTCCAGCATCAAATGTTGCCCCTCACGTCGGGCGCTGATTGCCACTCGCCCTGTATCCAGCAGTTGTGATGTCCCATGTTTAATGGCGTTTTCCACTATCGGTTGCAGGGTAAACGCGGGCAATTGCTGCTGGGATAATTCTTGCGGAATAGCAATGTTGACCTGCAACCGCGACTGGAAGCGCGCCTTTTCAATTTGCAGATAAGCGTTCACATGTTCAATTTCGTCGGCGAGAGTAACAAACTCCGAAGGCCGCTTTAAGTTTTTGCGGAAAAAAGTGGAAAGATACTGCACCAGCTGGCTGGCCTGTTCGCTGTCGCGACGGATCACCGCTTTAATGGTGTTAAGCGCATTAAACAAAAAATGGGGGTTCACCTGGGCGTGAAGCAGTTTGATCTCTGACTGGGTGAGCATCGCTTTTTGCCGCTCATATTGCCCGGCGAGGATCTGCGCCGAAAGCAGTTGCGCAATCCCCTCGCCCAGCGTGCGGTTGATTGAACTGAATAAACGGTTTTTGGCTTCATACAATTTGATGGTGCCCATCACCCGCTGATTTTCACCACGCAACGGAATTACCAGCGTCGACCCCAGTTTGCATTGCGGATGCAAAGAGCAACGATAAGGTACTTCGTTGCCATCAGCGTAGACCACTTCACCGGTTTCAATCGCTTTTAAGGTGTAAGTCGAAGAAATCGGTTTGCCGGGTAAATGGTGATCGTCACCAATTCCGGTAAAGGCCAGCAATTTCTCTCGATCGGTAATCGCGACTGCACCAATATCCAGCTCCTGATACAGCACCTGTGCCACTTTCATGCTGTTCACTTCGTTAAACCCCTGTCGCAAAATGCCTTCCGTCGAGGCTGCCACTTTCAGCGCAGTGGCAGAAAAAGCCGAAGTGTATTTTTCAAACATCGCGCGTTTATCGAGCAATATACGCATAAACAGCGCCGCGCCGACGGTATTGGTGACCATCATTGGCGCAGCAATATTACTCACCAGACGCACCGCATCTTCATAAGGTCGGGCGATCGCCAGGATGATCAGCATTTGCACCATTTCAGCGACGAACGTGACGGCACCGGCGGTAATGGGGTTAAAGACTTTATCAGTGCGCCCGCGACGGATCAGGATGCTGTGTACCAGGCCGCCGAGCAATCCTTCAACGATGGTTGAGATCATGCAACTTAGCGCGGTCATGCCCCCCATCGAATATCGATGTAAGCCGCCGGTCAGACCAACCAGCCCACCGACGACCGGACCGCCGAGTAAGCCGCCCATTACCGCGCCTATCGCACGGGTATTGGCAATAGAATCGTCAATGTGCAACCCAAACCAGGTGCCCATGATGCAGAAGATGGAAAAGACGATGTAGCAGAGAAATTTATGCGGCAGACGAACCGTGACCTGCATTAACGGTATGAATAATGGCGTTTTACTCATTAACCACGCAATGACTAAAAAAACGCACATCTGCTGAAGCAGCAGCAACACCAGATTAAAATCGTACATACCCGCAAACCACACTTCCCTTTAAAACGCGTAACATACATTGCCTGCGTTTAACTTTCTTTGAACTCTTGCAGAAAAATGAGAATTCGTGAGTACGATCACTCAAAATCGCCTGGCAAAAATAAAATCACCCTATAGATGCACAAAAAACGGGCAAAACTACCTGGTTCGCAAAACTGCGTCTAAAGTTAAACCGGGACCTCGCGAGCAAGGGTGAGACGATGGCGCTTTACACAATTGGTGAAGTGGCGTTGCTTTGTGATATTAACCCTGTCACGTTACGCGCGTGGCAGAGGCGTTACGGGTTGCTGAAACCGCAACGGACAGACGGCGGTCATCGACTGTTCAACGATGCCGATATTGACCGTATCCGCGAGATCAAACGCTGGATCGACAACGGCGTGCAGGTCAGCAAAGTTAAAATGCTGCTCAGTAATGAAAATGTTGATGTGCAGAACGGCTGGCGCGATCAGCAAGAAACATTACTGACCTACCTGCAAAGCGGCAATCTGCATAGCCTGCGAACGTGGATCAAAGAGCGCGGTCAGGATTACCCCGCCCAGACGCTCACCACACATCTGTTTATTCCTCTGCGCCGACGGCTTCAGTGCCAACAACCGACTCTGCAGGCGCTGCTGGCGATCCTCGACGGCGTACTGATCAACTACATCGCCATTTGTCTGGCTTCGGCACGTAAAAAACAGGGTAAAGATGCGCTGGTGGTTGGCTGGAATATTCACGATACCACCCGTCTGTGGCTGGAGGGCTGGATTGCCAGTCAACAAGGATGGCGCATTGATGTCCTCGCCCACTCGCTCAATCAACTACGCCCTGAACTGTTTGAAGGCCGTACATTGCTGGTGTGGTGCGGTGAAAATCGAACCTCCGCCCAACAGCAGCAACTCACCAGTTGGCAGGAACAAGGCCATGATATTTTCCCACTCGGCATTTAATGATTCGTTAACAAATGCGCTTTACTGTACAATCCTTTCGTTAACATAAGGAGTGCATTATGCGCATAGCTAAAATTGGGGTCATCGCCCTGTTCCTGTTTATGGCGTTAGGCGGAATTGGTGGCGTCATGCTCGCAGGTTATACCTTTATTTTGCGTGCTGGCTAAGCGCCTGCACCAGCCTTTCAAACAGGCGGTCTGCGATGATCGCCGCCAGTGCCACCAGTAACGCCCCCTGGATCACATACGCGGTATTAAATCCGCTAAGCCCGATGATGATGGGCGTACCCAGCGTGCTGGCCCCTACCGTTGAGGCGATCGTCGCCGTACCAATGTTGATAATCACCGAAGTTCGCACGCCCGCCAGAATCACCGGAGCCGCCAGCGGTAGCTCGACCTTACGCAGTCGCTGACCACGACTCATTCCCATACCTTTCGCAACTTCTGTCACGCTGGCATCAATCGCTCCCAACCCGGCAAGTGTCGCCTGCAGGACGGGCAGCACACCATAAAGGATCAAGGCGATAATCGCTGGTTGCAGACCAAAGCCGATCACCGGAACAGCAATCGCCAGCACCGCAACGGGCGGAAAAGTCTGCCCAACGGCGGCAATAGTTTCCACCAGTGGGCGAAATTCCGCGCCCCACGGGCGAGTGACAGCAATTCCGGCACCAGTGCCAATGATCACCGCAAACAAACTCGAAATTCCCACCAGCCAGAAATGAGCCAGTGCCAGAGCTGCAAAACTTTCTTGCTGATAAACGGGTCGTGGCAGTTGTGGGAACAAGGCAGCAAACAGCGGCTGGCTGTAAGGCAGCCAGAAAATCAGCGCCACAAACAGAGCAATGAGCCAGAACAGCGGATCGCGCAACATCTTCATACGCTTACGCCTCCACCAGCAGATCCTGAAAATGCAGCGTGCCGCAAGGCTGGCCCTGCGTGTTCACCACCGGCAGCACCTCGCATCCCCGCGCGACAAACAGGGAGATCGCATCGCGTAGCGTCATCTCTTCTGCCAGTGCCTCACCTTCTGCCCGTTCTTCGCGACGCACGTAATCCGCCACACTACGTAACGAAAGCAGGCGCACCCCCAGTTCACTACGTCCAAAAAACTGGCGGACAAAATCATTCGCCGGACGAGTCAGCATCGTCAGCGGATTCCCCTGCTGCACCACTTCACCGTGATCCATCAATACCAGATGTTCTGCCAGCCGTAGCGCCTCATCAATATCATGAGTGACCAGCACAATGGTACGCCCCAGCAAACGGTGAATGCGCGTCATCTCTTGTTGCAACGCGCCGCGCGTTACCGGGTCCAGTGCGCCAAAAGGTTCATCCATCAGTAAGACTTGCGGATCGGCAGCCAGTGCGCGCGCCACTCCCACACGTTGCTGCTGACCACCGGAAAGCTGATGCGGATAACGCTCACGTAAATTTGACTCCAGCCCCAGTAGCGCCATTAATTCGTCGATACGATCATCAATCCGCGCCCGCGACCATTTTTGTAATTGCGGCACGGTAGCGATGTTTTGCGCCACGCTCCAGTGGGGGAACAGGCCAATAGATTGAATGGCATAGCCCATCCGGCGGCGCAACTCCAGTACTGGCAGCGAGCGAATTTCTTCTCCGGCAAAGCGGATCACTCCGCTGTCATGCTCCACCAGGCGGTTAATCATTTTCAGGGTGGTGGATTTGCCGGAGCCAGATGTGCCAATCAGCACCGAAAAACTCCCTTCCTGAAAATTGAGATTGAGATCGTTAACGGCTTTTTGTGCGCCGAACAGTTTGCTGACATGGCTAAATTCAATCATTACGTTTCACCTTCAGCAGTGCGATAAGCAAATCGAACAGCGCGTCGGTAAGCACCGCCAGAACAATTACCGGGATCACCCCCAGCAACACTAAATCAATGGCGCTGCTTAGCAGCCCCTGGAAAACCAGCGCACCAAAACCGCCTGCGCCGATTAACGCCGCAATCACCGCCATACCTACAGTTTGCACCATCACCACCCGCAGGCTGCGCAGAAATACCGGTAACGCCAGTGGTAACTGAACATGCAGGAATCGCTGCGCCCCGCTCATGCCCATCGCTCTGGCGCTCTCCAGCACATCGCGCGGGATCTGGTTCAAACCGACTACCACGCCGCGCACCAGCGGCAGCAAGGCATAGAGCACCAGCGCAATCAGTGCGGGTGTCATTCCGGTTCCTGCTATGCCGAGCTTCCCCAGCCACGGAAAGGCCGTAACCAGCGCGGCAAGCGGCGCAATCAACAGGCCAAAGAGCGCCACCGAAGGCACGGTCTGAATGACATTGAGCAGAGAAAAAATTGCCCCCTGCCGAGCAGTGGAAAAGTAGCACCAGATGCCCAACGGCACACCAATCACTAACGCAGGCAGCACCGCACCAAACAGCAACGTCAGATGTTGTGCCAGCGCGTCGTCAAACACATCCTGACGGTTGGCGTATTCTTTCATTAGTGAGAGATCGTTAAGCGTGCCGGAGTACAGCAACCACAGCGGAATAATGGCAATCTGCATATGCAACAACCAGCGCCACAGCGGATGCGTGGAGATTCGGCGGATGGCATCGCTACAGGCCAGCAATGCCAGCGCCGCAGCCAGCCAGAAACCACTGCCGAGGCTGGTACGCGCCAGCGCACTGCCATTTTGCGCCAGTTGTGTCGCCGCCTTTCCCGCGCCCCACACCAGCAATACGAAGACGAATTGCGCCAGAATGAGTGCACAAATGCTGCCTTTTTTACCGGGAATAAAACAGGCCGTCAGCCAGGCGCAACCAACGCCCACCAGCATCCAGATCGTTTGCGGCCACAGCTGCCAGAGATGACGCCCCTCACCCGAAACTAAACGATTAGGCGCGTAACTGATAAACGGCAGCGCCGCTGCGATTGCCGTCAGCAACAGCAGCAGCGCCAGAACAGGATTAATACGGAAATAAGTCACGGGAAATTACTTCGTCCACCCTTTTTGTTTCAGGTAGTCGGCAGCCACTTTTTTGGCATCCAGTCCTTCCACAGCAATGCTGGCATTCAGTTGCTGCAATGTTTTTGCATCGAGGCTGGCGAAGACTGGCTGTAGCCACTGTGCCATTTGCGGATACTCCTTCAACACCGACTCACGCACCACTGGTGCAGGCGCGTAGATAGGTTGCACACCTTGCGGATCGCTTAAGGTTTGCAGCCCCAGCGCCGCTACCGGGCCGTCAGTGCCGTAAGCCATTGCAGCATTAACGCCAGAGGTTTGCTGGGCAGCGGCTTTGATCGTCACCGCCGTGTCGCCACCAGCCAGTGACAGCAACTGATCCTGACCGAGCTTAAAGCCATAGGCTTTTTCAAACGCGGGTAACGCATCGGCGCGTTCGATAAACTCTGCCGAGGCTGCCAGTTTGAAGGTGCCGCCCTCTTGCAGATAACGACTCAGGTCGGCAAGCGAAGTGAGTTTATTTTTCTCTGCCACATCCTGACGCACGGCGATAGTCCAGGTGTTATTTGCAGGCGCGGGCGTCAGCCAGATTAACTTGTTGTGCTCCGAATCGAGCTTTTTGACTTTCTCGTAACCTTGCTGCGCGTTTTTCCACGCTGCATCGTTTTCATCTTTAAAGAAGAAAGCGCCATTGCCGGTATATTCCGGATAGATATCCAGTTCACCGGAAGTAATCGCCCCGCGCACCACAGGAGTCGTTCCGAGTTGCACTTTATTCACCGTCGGTACGCCGTGGCTTTCCAGCACCTGCAAAATGATATTGCCGAGTAGCGCACCTTCGGTATCGATTTTTGAACCGACTTTAACGGGGGAAGCCGCCTGTAGCGGCAGGCTCACGGCTGCCAACATAACCAGTGAACCTGCCCAGAGCTTTAAGAGTGGCATGATGCTTTCCTCATTCTTTTACTGTTGTTTTCAGCGAATTAAGAGAAAAGCATAGTTGATAATGGCGGGGTTAGCTTGAGCGGAAGGATTCAGTTGCAGAATCAGATAAATACTTAAGAGGCATATTCGGTCCGGCGTTTCCTGCCGGATGCGGCGCGAGCGCCTTATCCGGCCTACAAAGGGCGCAAACGTCGCGCCCTTACTAAAGCATTACAGCAACTCAAACTCGCCTTTCTTAACGCGTGCGGAATCAGTGCCGATAAATACATTGAACTTGCCAGGCTCGGCGTCATATTTCATCTGTTGATTCCAGAACTTCAGCGCCTCAATATCGATCGGGAAGCTGACAGTCTGAGTTTCGCCCGGTTTCAGGGTGATTTTCTCAAAGCCTTTCAGCTGTTTCACAGGGCGACTCATGGAAGCCGTCACATCCTGCAAGTACATCTGCACTACCGTGGCCCCCTCGCGCTTACCGGTGTTCGTCACCTGCACGCTGGCAGTCACTTTGCCGTCACGCTTCATGGTCGGCGCAGAAAGTTTCACATCAGAGACGGTGAAAGTGGTGTAGCTCAGCCCATAGCCGAACGGATACAACGCCCCGTTAGCTTCATCAAAATAACGCGAAGTGTATTTGTTCGGCTTGTCGGCATTATACGGGCGACCGGTATTCAGATGGCTGTAGTACACCGGGATCTGCCCGACAGAACGCGGGAAGGACATTGGCAGCTTGCCGGACGGGTTGTAATCGCCAAACAATACATCGGCAATTGCATTACCGCCTTCAGTCCCCGCAAACCAGGTTTCCAGAATCGCATCAGCCTGCTGATCTTCTTTCACCAGCGCCAGCGGACGCCCGTTCATCAGCACCAGCACCAGCGGTTTACCGGTGGCTTTCAGCGCCGCAATCAAGTCACGTTGGCTTTGCGGAATAGTGATATCGGTCCGGCTGGAGGCTTCGTGCGCCATCCCCTGTGCTTCACCGACTACAGCCACCACCACATCAGATTGTTTCGCCGTCTGCACCGCTTCATCAATCATCTCTTGCGGCGAACGCGGATCGACTTTGACCGCTTCTTCATACTGATTCAGGAAATCGATAATGCCTTTGTCACTGGTAACGTTCGCCCCTTTGGCATACAGCACTTTACCGTTTTCACCGACGGAATTTTTAATCCCGGTCAGTACGGTCACGGATTGATCGGCAACACCGGCTGCGGACCAGCTGCCCATCACGTCACGTTTACTGTCCGCCAGTGGCCCAACCACCGCAATGGTGGCCGATTTTTTCAGCGGTAACGTTTCGAGACGGTTTTTCAGCAACACCAGGCTTTCGCGCGCCACTTCACGCGCTTCTTTACGGTGCAGGCGGCTTTCGGCATTGGTATCCACCGGGTCAGACTCTTTCGGCCCCAAATGGCTGTATGGGTCGTTAAACAATCCCATATCATATTTAACGTTCAGTACATGGCGGGCAGCATCGTCCAGCTCTTCCATCGTCACTTTGCCGGATTTGATCAACCCAGGCAGATACTTCGAGTAATACTCGTCGCTCATACTCATGTTGATTCCGGATTTCAGCGCCACGCGCACCGCATCTTCCGGGTCTGCCGCCGTGCCATGTTTAATCAGCTCTTTGATTGCACCGTGATCGGAAACGGTGATGCCTTTAAAGCCCCACTGGTCGCGCAGAACATCTTTCAGCAGCCAGGAATCGGAGGTGGCTGGCGTGCCGTTCAGCGAGTTCAGCGCCACCATCACCGCGCCGCTGCCTGCGTCCAGCCCCGCTTTGTACGGCGGCATATAATCATTAAACAGGCGCTGCGGACTCATATCGACGGTGTTGTACTCTTTACCGCCTTCTACCGCGCCGTATGCGGCAAAGTGTTTGACGCTGGTCATCACCGAGTAGCGATCTGCCGGGCTTTTACCCTGCATCGCTTCCACCATGGTTTTACCCATTGTTGAGGTGAGATACGTATCTTCGCCAAAACCTTCGGAAGCACGTCCCCAGCGCGGATCGCGCGAGACATCGACCATCGGTGCCCAGGTCATATTCAGGCCATCATCTGCCGCTTCATAAGCAGAGACACGTCCGACCGTTTTCACTGCATCGAGGTTAAAAGACGAGGCCAGACCGAGGCTAATCGGGAACACCGTGCGCTGACCGTGCAGCACGTCGTAAGCAAAGAAAAGAGGAATTTTCAGGCGGCTTAATTCCATCACCTGATCCTGCATGGCGCGGATATCCTGACGGGTTACGGTGTTGAAAATCGCCCCAACCTGACCGTCTTTGATCATCTCGCGGATCGCCTCTTTCGGGTTATCCGGGCCGACGCTGATTAAGCGCAGCTGACCAATTTTCTCATCAACTGTCATTTTCTTAAGCAGTTCGGTGACGAACGCATCCCGCGCTTCGGGCGTTAATGGATGGTTGCCGAATAAATCATCCGCCAGTGCTGGCTGCAGGGCCAGACTCACCGCGATTCCTACTGAACATAGCCATTTCATATGGATTTTTCTTCCTCTGTTGCCCGACGAGGCAGCGAAAATGGTGCAAAAACCGTAGTTTGCCATAAGCATGATGGAGAGAGAAAAAGAATGCTCAGTTTATTGTCTGAATTTTCAAAATATTCACTCGCTGAATTGTCATACAAGGCGCTATTCTAGTTTGTGATATTTTTTCGCCACCACAAGGAGTGGAAAATGTCTTCCATGACAACAACTGATAATAAAGCCTTTTTGAATGAACTTGCCCGTCTGGTCGGTCATTCACACCTGCTCACCGATCCCGCAAAAACGGCCCGCTATCGCAAGGGCTTCCGTTCTGGTCAGGGCGACGCGCTGGCTGTCGTTTTCCCTGGCTCACTACTGGAATTGTGGCGGGTGCTGAAAGCCTGTGTCACCGCCGACAAAATTATTCTGATGCAGGCTGCCAATACAGGCCTGACCGAAGGATCGACGCCAAACGGTAACGACTATGATCGCGATATCGTGATCATCAGCACCCTGCGTCTCGACAAGCTGCACGTTCTTGGCAAGGGCGAACAGGTGCTGGCCTATCCGGGCACCACGCTCTATTCGCTGGAAAAAGCCCTCAAACCGCTGGGACGCGAACCGCACTCGGTGATTGGATCGTCGTGTATAGGCGCATCGGTTATCGGCGGTATTTGTAACAACTCCGGCGGCTCGCTGGTGCAACGTGGCCCGGCGTATACCGAAATGTCGTTATTCGCGCGTATAAATGAAGACGGCAAACTGACGCTGGTGAACCATCTGGGGATTGATCTGGGCGAAACGCCGGAGCAGATCCTTAGCAAGCTGGATGATGATCGCATCAAAGATGACGATGTGCGTCACGATGGTCGTCACGCCCACGATTATGACTATGTCCACCGCGTTCGTGATATTGAAGCCGACACGCCCGCACGTTATAACGCCGATCCGGATCGGTTATTTGAATCTTCTGGTTGCGCCGGGAAGCTGGCCGTCTTTGCAGTACGTCTTGATACCTTCGAAGCGGAAAAAAATCAGCAGGTGTTTTATATCGGCACCAACCAGCCGGAAGTGCTGACCGAAATCCGCCGTCATATTCTGGCTAACTTCGAAAATCTGCCGGTTGCCGGGGAATATATGCACCGGGATATCTACGATATTGCGGAAAAATACGGCAAAGACACCTTCCTGATGATTGATAAGTTAGGCACCGACAAGATGCCTTTCTTCTTTAATCTCAAGGGACGCACCGATGCGATGCTGGAGAAAGTGAAATTCTTCCGTCCGCATTTTACTGACCGTGCGATGCAAAAATTCGGTCACCTGTTCCCCAGCCATTTACCGCCGCGCATGAAAAACTGGCGCGATAAATACGAGCATCATCTGCTGTTAAAAATGGCGGGCGATGGCGTGGGCGAAGCCAAATCGTGGCTGGTGGATTATTTCAAACAGGCCGAAGGCGATTTCTTTGTCTGTACGCCGGAGGAAGGCAGCAAAGCGTTTTTACACCGTTTCGCCGCTGCGGGCGCAGCAATTCGTTATCAGGCGGTGCATTCCGATGAAGTCGAAGACATTCTGGCGTTGGATATCGCTCTGCGGCGTAACGACACCGAGTGGTATGAGCATTTACCGCCGGAGATCGACAGCCAGCTGGTGCACAAGCTCTATTACGGCCATTTTATGTGCTATGTCTTCCATCAGGATTACATAGTGAAAAAAGGCGTGGATGTGCATGCGTTAAAAGAACAGATGCTGGAACTGCTACAGCAGCGCGGCGCGCAATACCCTGCCGAGCATAACGTCGGTCATTTGTATAAAGCACCGGAGACGTTGCAGAAGTTCTATCGCGAGAACGATCCGACCAACAGCATGAATCCGGGAATCGGTAAAACCAGTAAACGGAAAAACTGGCAGGAAGTGGAGTAAAAATTACGGATGGCAGAGTATCGCCATCCGAATTCACTTAATCGTTCTGTGCCGTCTGCCCCGCCGCCGCCATTTGGGCGGCTTTTTGTTTTTTATAGCTCAACGCTGCTGCCGGCACAGGCATCACTTTACCGGTTTCAATCCAGGTACGCAGGCGGCTGGCATCGGCAAAATGGGTATATTTGCCAAACGCGTCCATCACTACCAGCGCCACCGGTTTATTATTGATAACCGTACGCATCACCAGACAATGGCCCGCCGCATTGGTAAAGCCGGTTTTGGTTAACTGAATATTCCAGTTATCGCGATACACCAGATGATTAGTATTGCGGAACGGCAGCGTATACGTCGGGTTAGAGAAGGTTGCCATATCTTCCCGGGTAGTACTTAACTGCCCGATCAACGGATACTGTTTGCTGGCAATGAGCAGTTTGGTTAAGTCACGGGCAGTTGAAACGTTATGCACCGACAATCCGGTAGGTTCAACAAAGCGCGTGTTGTTCATTCCGAGCGATTTCGCTTTCGCATTCATTGCCTTAATAAAGGCTTTGTAACCACCGGGATAATGGTGCGCAAGGCTTGCCGCCGCGCGGTTTTCTGAAGACATCAGCGCCAGCAACAGCATATCTTTACGGCTGATTTCGCTATTCAGTCGTACGCGCGAATAGACCCCTTTCATCTCCGGCGTCTGGCTGATATCCACTTTTAGTTTTTCATCCAGCGGCAGTCGTGCATCCAGCACAACCATCGCGGTCATTAATTTGCTGATAGACGCAATCGGACGCACCAGATCCGGGTGGTTCGAATAGATCACTTTGTTGGTATTCAGATCAACAATCATCGCGCTACCGGAGGCAATTTCCGGTTGTGAAGCGGTGGTAGCGGCTGCCGTTTTCGCAACGGCCTGCGGTGCCAAAGGCACAGCCAGCATCAGGGCCAGGCTAAATAAAGAAACTCGAAATTTCGGCATGATGAGCATTCAGATAGTGGTTCACGCGCACGGGTTGCGCACCGCCGGAGTAAGGATTTACTGAGGCTAGCGACGCCATCATAACGAGCAAAAAGTGCGATCGTCAAAGGAGAATCGTGAGGAAATGCTGCATTGCTGACATTTACGCCAGCAATGCAATGTCAAAGAACTTTCTAGAACAGGCGATACCCGTAGCCCCATAGTATAACGGTTAGGGCGAGCAGCACTTCCAGTACCAGCACGCCAATCGCCAGCGTCGAACTGGAGAAGCTAAGGCCTTCCTCTTTGTTGATATTCAGGAAGCTCGGAATACCAAGGTAAAGCAGGTAGCCGGTGTAAAACAGCGCCACCGTGCCGACCAGCGCACACAACCAGACCAGCGGATAAAGCGCCACCAGACCGCTTAAAAACAGCGGAGTTGCAACGTAGCCCGCGAAGACCATGCAGTGCGCAAGTGACGGACGCTGCGGGTAATTGCGCGCCATCCACCAGATGACCCGCCCCATCACCGCGACCCCAGCCAGCATAACGCCGTAAAACAAGACAGCCAGCGCCAGTCCGGTAAACCAGGATAACTTCAGGATAGTGCCATCGCCAAAATTCCAGCCAATCTGTGTAGTGCCAATGAAGGCGCAAATCACCGGAATCGCCGCCATCAGCAAAACGTGGTGGGTGTAATGGTGAGAAATCGTTTCGTTTTCGCGATTAATCACCTGCATTTCACGATCGGGATGGGAAAACAGTCCCCAGACATGGCTCATACCGCCCCCTTGTTGTGAGTTCATGAACCTGACAGTTCAAGTATAAGTCAGCTTGTGATTATTTTTTGTTCGCCCATGTAATTTTCACTGTCTGATGAACGTCCTTTTTCAGCGTGAATGATTCACAGGGTGTATGCTTACTGGCAACCAAAGGGAGACAGACTGGCCTATGGATCTCAATACACTTATCTCACAATATGGTTATGCCGCGCTGGTGATCGGTAGCCTGGCGGAAGGTGAAACCGTGACTTTGCTGGGAGGCGTTGCGGCGCATCAGGGGCTATTAAAGTTCCCGCTGGTGGTACTTTCTGTGGCGCTTGGCGGCATGATTGGCGACCAGGTGCTCTATCTGTGCGGGCGGCGGTTTGGCGGCAAGCTGTTACGCCGTTTCTCGAAACATCAGGATAAAATTGAGCGGGCGCAGAAACTTATCCAACGCCATCCGTATCTGTTTGTCATTGGTACGCGCTTTATGTATGGCTTTCGGGTGATTGGCCCGACGCTGATTGGTGCCAGCCAGCTGCCGCCGAAAATCTTTCTGCCGCTGAATATTCTCGGCGCATTTGCCTGGGCGTTGATTTTTACCACTATTGGTTACGCTGGTGGTCAGGTGATTGCGCCGTGGTTGCACAATCTCGACCAGCATTTGAAGCACTGGGTCTGGTTGATTCTGGTCGTGGTTCTGGTGGTGGGCGTGCGCTGGTGGCTGAAACGGCGCGGGAAGAAAAAGCCGGATCATCAGGCGTAAAACCATTGCCCTGGGTAAGGCGTTCGCGCCGCATCCGACATCCGGTGCACCATGCCTGATGCGACGCTTGTGCGTCTTATCATGCCTACCAAAATTTTACCCATTGAAATAACCACGCACCTCACTGCGCTATTCTGGGTTGAACTGCGGATTCGCCAACATAAAGCCGCCATCCACTATCAACGACTGCCCGGTGGTGTAATTTGCGCCCTCTGAGCACAGCCACGCTACCAGGCTGGCAATCTCATGCGTTGCGCCAAAACGCCGCAGAGGAATCGAAGGCTCCGCGTCGGGCTTCACGTCGCTGTCATCCATGCCATTCATTGGCGTGGCGATCGCCCCAGGCGCGACTGCGTTCACCAAAATCTTATGCCTGACCAGCTCCAGCGCCATCGTTTTGGTTAACCCGCCGAGCGCATGTTTAGCGGCTGTGTAAGCGCTGGCATCCGGCAGCGGCGTATGTTCATGTACCGACGTAATGTTGATGATGCGACCGCCCTGCCCTTGTTTCACCATCTGGCGGGCCGCAATTTGTGAGCATAAAAATGCACCATCGACATCAACGGTAAAAATCTTGCGCCACTCATCGAAAGCCATATCAAGAAACGGCGCTTTGGTCATTGCGCCCGCATTATTCACCAGCACATCAATACGCCCCAGCCGTTGAATGAGTTTCTCCAGCGCCTGCGCACCTTCTGGCAGTTTACCGAGATCCAGCTGCACGATCTCCGCACGTACGCCGTGGCTAACTACCTCACGCGCGGTATCTTTTGCCCCTTCTTCATCTGAGTGCCAGGTAATGCCAATATCAAACCCCTGCTGCGCCAGTAATAACGCGCACTCTTTGCCGATCCCCGAATCGGAGGCGGTAATAATCGCAACCTGTGCCATCGAGTTCTCCACTTAACGCTGAATAAACGTTAAGTATAGAAGGCGCATATCATCAGCGTTTGTAACCCCCGCCCAACGCACCAGTGAGTTGAATGGAAGCATCCAGCCACTGCCCTTGCAATAACAGGCCATTGGCCCGCTCACGCAGCGCGGGGATTCTGGCTTCGCTGACGCGGGAACCAGCAATGATGCCCGCGTTAAAGCGCGCCTGCGCAAGACCTACCACACGCAAGGCATCGCGCTCAATTTGCGCCTGATGCTGGTTTTTCTCCGCAAGTGTCTGAACCTGACTGGCTGCCCGCGCCACGTCATTCACCGCTTCAACCACCGCTTTGTTGTAGCTGGCGATAGACAAGTTGCTTTCGGCTTTTGCGATATCGAGATTGGCGTTAAGACGACCACTATCGAAAATGGGTAGCGTCAGGCCTGCCGTAACGCCCATTTGCTGCGCGGAATGACGGAACAGATCGCTTAAGTGCAACGCATCCTGTTGCAGGAAGGCCATCAGGTTGATGTCAGGATAAAATGCCGCTTTTGCCGCATCAATGGTGCTTAGCGATGACTCAACGTACCAGTGCGCCGCCTGCAAATCTGCCCGCCGGGCCAGTAAGGAGTACCCCAGTTCATCAGGAAGCTGGCTTGCCACTTTCGGCAACGCGACCGGTTTAAGCTTCAATGACTTTGTCTGGTTATTTGTAAGTGCGCTTAACCGTGCCTCAATAATTTTCATTTTCCCCGCGACATCGTTGAGCTGCTGCCGGGTTTTGCTGGCATTAATATCGGTTTCCACACCTTCAACTGAAGAAGTAATCCCGTTCTGATATAGCTGGCGATCGGTCGCGATAATGGTGTTCTGCTCTTTTTCTATTTGCTGCAAGACCGTGTTTAACGCCGCCTGGGTTTGCCACTCCCAGTACAGGCGGGCTACGCTGCCAGCCAGCAATTGGCGGGTTTGCTCGCGTTCCGCCGCCCGTGCTTTAACCGTACCCAGGCGGGCAGTAACCTCCGCCCGATTCTTTCCCCAGATATCGAGATGCCAGCCCGCCGTTAAGCCAAAAGTTCCGTTGGTGTACCACGGACCGGTCGTACCTGCGGCCGGATCGTTCAGAGCAAACGGCCCCATTAAGCCTTCTGCCGACATTTTTTGCCGCTCCATATCCGCAGAAAAGTCGATCTGCGGACCATCCTGAGTAGCAATTGCCTTCGCCTGGGCTTCAGCTAGCTGAATGCGCTGTTCAGCCACCTGCATATCCGGTGCGTTCTGTAGTGCATTGTTAATTAAGGAAGTGAGTTGATTATCGTGATACTCCAGCCACCATTGGCTGTCTGGCCAACCATTTTTCAGCGCCGTGGGTAATGCGGTGTCAACTTGTGCAGCGGGCGTTTGCTGGCTTAACGCCTGGCGGGTTTCATGCATAGGCGCACACCCGGCCAGCATCAGTAACAGCGGAAAACAGGCGATGGCGGGATAAAAGGAATCACGATTCATGGGGGAATAATCAGGTAAGAAAAGGTGCGCGGAGATTACCGTGTGTTGCGATATATTTTTTAGTTTCGCGTGGCAATACATCAGTAGCAATAAAACGACATATCCAGAAAAATATACACTAAGTGAATGATATCTTCCGATTTATCTTAATCGTTTATGGATAACGGCAAAGGGCTTCGTTTTTTCCTATACTTTTCAGCACTCACAAATAAAGGAACGCCAATGAAAATTATACTCTGGGCTGTATTGATTATTTTCCTGATTGGGCTACTGGTGGTGACTGGCGTATTTAAGATGATATTTTAAAATTAATTAATGTCATCAGGTCCGAAAATAACGAGAATATTTCAGTCTCTCATCCTGTTGCGCTCCTGTCATGTGCATTGCTTCATATAATCACTGGCGCAAGGAGCGCGCAGGGGGCGGCCAATCGCCGCCGCCCCCTGCACCCCCGGGCTCTGGCGAACAAAATCGCCGCTGCGCGGTGCCCTCGGCTTATCCCTTACGGCTACCGGGTCGGGCGCGAGGTAACATCCCTGTAAAACGCGCCCTCAGCCCACATCCATGTGGGCTGCCCCGGCCTTCAGGGAACGCCTCGGCAATTTTGACGCCACCAAACAACCGTGCGGCCTATTGATAAAGAGCTAACACATTGTCAAAAAACATCACTATGGTTTTTTAGAGTTTCTCGATATCAATTGCCTGAATAGCCCTTGCAATATCAGGGGAATTATTCAACACCCGAACATGCTGAAATAATTCCGTTGCTTCATCGTATTCTTTACGCAAATAACTCAACCACTGTTTAATCCGCGCAACGTGATATAACCCGGTATCGCCCTGCTTTTCCAGACGGGTATATTTTTGCAGCAAAGCAACCACCTCCGGCCACGGCATTCGCGGTTCGTTATATTTTACCACCCGGCTCAGGTTGGGAATATTGAGCGCCCCGCGACCAATCATCACTGCGTCGCAGCCGCTGATCGCCATACATTGTTGCGCACTCTGCCAGTCCCAGATTTCACCGTTGGCAATCACCGGAATATTCAGCCGCTGGCGAATCTCGCCAATCGCCTGCCAGTCAATATGCTCCGCGCGGTAACCCTGCTCTTTTGTCCGTCCATGCACCACCAGCTCCGTAGCACCAGCCTGTTGAACCGCATCGGCGATTTCAAATTTCTTCTCACCGCTGTCCCAGCCCAGACGCACTTTCACGCTGACGGGCAAATGCGCCGGTACAGCTTCACGCATCGCTTTTGCACCCTGGTAGATGAGTTCAGGATCTTTGAGTAACGTCGCCCCACCACCGCTACCGTTGACCGTTTTCGACGGGCAGCCGCAATTGAGATCCACGCCCCAGGAACCTAACTCCACCGCACGGGCGGCGTTCTCTGCCAGCCATTGTGGGAACTGACCTAACAACTGCACGCGCACCAGCGTACCAGATGGTGTCCGGCTGGCGTTTTGTAGCTCAGGGCAAATGCGATGAAAGACTTTTACCGGCAGCAGTTGATCCACCACGCGGACAAACTCGGTGATGCACAGATCGTAGTCGTTAACTTCGGTCAGCAATTCACGCACCAGAGAGTCAAGCACTCCCTCCATCGGTGCCAGTAACACACGCATATCATCACCCGCAAAAAAATGAGGCGCTATGTTAGCGCCTATGGTCAACGGATTAAAGGTCTGCAAAGAGGGATTGCTGCAAACTGCAATCCCTCTCTATGCTTGATGTATGCCTGAGTTCGCTGCTCATTGCGTAATACCGGGGAGCGAAAAAATAAGCGCTGATTTCTTAATGTGATCGGTAGCACGTTTTACGAATTAATTGTATGATGAATCCATCTCATCTGGGGTGTTGATTATGAGTAAGACACTGAACATTATCTGGCAATATTTACGCGCTTTCGTCCTGATTTATGCCTGCCTGTATGCAGGCATTTTCATTGCTTCCCTGCTACCGGTAACCATTCCGGGCAGCATCATCGGGATGCTGATCCTGTTTGTCCTGCTGGCCTTGCAAATTCTTCCGGCGAAATGGGTCAATCCGGGGTGCTACGTACTGATTCGCTATATGGCGCTATTGTTTGTGCCGATTGGCGTAGGCGTCATGCAATATTTTGATTTGCTCCGCGCACAGTTTGGCCCGGTAGTGGTTTCCTGTGCAATCAGTACGCTGGTGGTTTTTCTGGTGGTGAGCTGGAGTTCGCAACTGGTACACGGTGAACGTAAAGTCGTAGGTCAGAAAGGATCAGAAGAATGATGGCGAATATCTGGTGGTCATTACCGCTGACGTTGATTGTCTTTTTTGCCGCCCGCAAACTGGCGGCACGGTATAAGTTTCCCCTGCTTAACCCGTTGCTGGTAGCAATGGTGGTGATCATTCCTTTTTTAATGCTGACCGGCATCTCTTACGACAGCTACTTTAAAGGTAGCGAAGTGCTAAACGATCTGCTGCAACCGGCGGTCGTCGCGCTGGCCTATCCTTTATATGAGCAGCTACACCAGATCCGCGCGCGCTGGAAATCGATCATCACCATCTGTTTTATCGGCAGCGTGGTTGCGATGGTGACGGGGACTTCCGTGGCATTGTTGATGGGCGCTTCACCGGAAATCGCCGCGTCAATCCTGCCGAAATCAGTCACCACGCCTATTGCAATGGCGGTTGGCGGCAGTATTGGCGGTATTCCGGCAATCAGCGCAGTTTGCGTGATTTTCGTCGGCATCCTCGGCGCGGTATTTGGCCATACATTGCTTAATGCGATGCGTATTCGTACCAAAGCTGCGCGCGGTCTGGCAATGGGGACAGCCTCGCACGCCCTCGGTACGGCGCGCTGCGCCGAGCTGGATTATCAGGAAGGTGCATTTAGTTCGCTAGCGCTGGTGTTATGCGGGATAATTACTTCGCTGATCGCACCGTTCCTTTTCCCGATTATTCTGGCAGTAATGGGCTAAAATTTGCGATGCGTCGCGCATTTTTGATGTAAGTTTCACGCGTTGCATAATTAATGAGATTCAGATCACATATAAAGCCATAACGGGTTCGTAAACTGTTATCCCATTACATGATTATGAGGCAACGCCATGCATCCACGTTTTCAAACCGCTTTTGCCCAACTTGCGGATAACTTGCAATCTGCACTGGAACCAATTCTGGCAGACAAGTACTTCCCCGCTTTGTTGACCGGGGAGCAAGTCTCATCGCTGAAGAGCGCAACGGGACTGGACGAAGACGCGCTGGCATTCGCACTACTTCCGCTGGCGGCGGCCTGTGCGCGTACGCCATTGTCGAATTTTAATGTTGGCGCAATTGCGCGCGGTGTGAGCGGAACCTGGTATTTCGGTGCCAATATGGAATTTATTGGTGCGACAATGCAGCAAACCGTTCATGCCGAACAAAGCGCGATCAGCCACGCCTGGTTGAGTGGTGAAAAAGCGCTTGCAGCCATCACCGTTAACTACACGCCTTGTGGTCACTGCCGTCAGTTTATGAATGAACTGAACAGCGGTCTGGATCTGCGTATTCATTTGCCGGGCCGCGAGGCACACGCGCTGCGTGACTATCTGCCGGATGCCTTTGGGCCGAAAGATCTGGAGATTAAAACGCTGCTGATGGACGAGCAGGATCACGGCTATGCGCTGACTGGTGATGCGCTTTCTCAGGCGGCGATTGCAGCGGCAAACCGTTCGCACATGCCTTACAGTAAGTCGCCAAGCGGTGTCGCGCTGGAATGTAAAGACGGTCGTATTTTCAGCGGCAGCTACGCTGAAAACGCCGCATTCAACCCGACTCTGCCACCGTTGCAGGGAGCGTTAATTCTATTGAATCTCAAGGGTTATGATTACCCGGATATCCAGCGCGCGGTTCTGGCAGAAAAAGCCGATGCGCCGTTGATTCAGTGGGATGCCACCTCCGCAACGCTGAAAGCTCTCGGCTGTCACAGTATCGACCGAGTGCTTCTCGCTTAAGCCTGGTGCCGGATGCGGCGTGAACGCCTTGTCCGGCTTGCCAGCCCTCTCCTGGTGTCGAAATTCCCGGCAAACAGTTTGCCGTTTCTTGCGCAAAACCAGCGGGTAAAGTAGCCTGATGGAAATTTTCCTTAGATCGAGTCTCCTGCATGTTAAAGCGCGTGTTCCTCAGCCTGTTAGTCCTGATCGGCTTGCTGCTGTTGACTGTGCTCGGCCTCGATCGCTGGATGAGCTGGAAAACCGCGCCTTATATCTACGACGAATTGCAGGATCTCCCCTACCGCCAGGTCGGTGTGGTGCTCGGAACAGCAAAATATTATCGTACTGGCGTAATTAATCAGTATTATCGCTACCGCATTCAAGGAGCGATTAATGCCTATAACAGCGGTAAGGTAAATTATCTATTACTGAGCGGCGATAACGCATTGCAAAGTTATAATGAGCCGATGACCATGCGCAAAGATTTAATCGCTGCTGGTGTCGACCCATCAGATATTGTTCTCGATTACGCAGGCTTTCGTACGCTGGATTCCATCGTGCGTACACGCAAAGTTTTCGATACTAATGATTTCATTATTATCACCCAACGTTTCCACTGTGAGCGGGCATTATTTATTGCGCTGCATATGGGGATTCAGGCTCAGTGTTATGCCGTACCGTCACCGAAAGATATGCTGTCAGTACGTATTCGCGAATTTGCCGCCCGTTTCGGTGCGCTGGCTGACCTTTATATTTTTAAACGTGAACCGCGTTTTTTAGGGCCGCTGGTCCCTATTCCGGCTATGCACCAGGTGCCGGAAGATGCGCAGGGGTATCCCGCCGTCACACCCGAACAGTTACTTGAATTACAAAAGAAACAAGGAAAGTAGTTATGGATGTACAGCAGTTTTTTGTCGTTGCCGTTTTTTTCCTTATTCCGATATTTTGTTTCCGCGAAGCATGGAAAGGCTGGCGCGCAGGCGCGATTGATAAACGGGTTAAAAATGCACCGGAACCGGTGTATGTCTGGCGAGCAAAAAATCCCGGACTCTTTTTCGCTTATATGGTGGCATATATCGGCTTCGGAATTTTATCTATCGGCATGATTGTTTATCTTATTTTCTATCGTTAATATTTTCTCTTTTCTGTTAATTATTGAGAATAATTATTACTTCACTCAATAAGCTGCGGATATAACATTCTGAACCGCAGCTATTTGTGAATCCTTTCACAGTATAAATTTCCCCACGCGCATAGCCTTAATATCAGCACGCAATATTTATACTCTAAATAATTCGAGTTGCAGGAAGGCGACAAGTGAGTGAGTCCCCAGGAGCTTACATAAGTAAGTGACTGGGGTGAGCGAACGCAGACGCAGCACATGCAACTTGAAGTATGACGAGTATATTTAGCGTTCGCCTTAATTACTCATAGCATTAAGGAAGATCACATGCCGCAACAAAATTATCTGGATGAACTCACTCCGGCTTTTACGCCTTTACTGGCGATTAAAGAAGCCTCTCGCTGTTTATTATGTCATGACGCTCCCTGTAGTCAGGCTTGCCCGGCACAGACCGATCCGGGGAAATTTATTCGCTCAATCTACTTTCGTAATTTTAAAGGCGCTGCCGAGACAATTCGCGAAAATAATGCCCTCGGTGCCGTTTGTGCCAGAGTGTGCCCGACGGAGAAATTATGTCAAAGCGGTTGTACCCGTGCCGGTGTTGATACTCCCATTGATATCGGTCGCTTACAGCGTTTTGTTACTGATTTTGAACAACAAACTGGGATGGAAATTTATCAGCCCGGTACTAAAACGCTCGGCAAAGTCGCGATTATTGGCGCAGGTCCTGCCGGATTGCAGGCCAGTGTAACACTGACAAACCAGGGTTATGACGTCACGATTTATGAGAAAGAAGCGCACCCCGGTGGCTGGTTGCGTAACGGTATTCCGCAATTCCGGTTACCGCAATCAGTGCTGGATGCAGAGATCGCCCGTATTGAAAAAATGGGCGTGACCATTAAGTGCAACAACGAAGTCGGTAACACACTCACCCTTGAGCAGCTGAAAGCAGAAAACCGCGCGGTACTGGTCACCGTGGGGTTATCAAGCGGTTCCGGGCTACCGCTGTTTGAGCATAGTGACGTTGAGATTGCCGTCGACTTCCTGCAACGTGCACGACAGGCGCAAGGCGATATCAGCATTCCACAAAGCGCATTAATTATCGGCGGCGGTGATGTTGCGATGGACGTAGCCAGCACGCTGAAAGTTCTCGGCTGTCAGGCGGTAACCTGCGTAGCGCGTGAAGAGTTAGATGAGTTTCCGGCAAGCGAAAAAGAGTTTGCCAGCGCCCGGGAGCTGGGCGTTTCGATCATCGATGGATTCACGCCAGTAGCCGTGGAAGGCAATAAAGTCACGTTTAAGCATGTACGGTTACCGGGCGAACTGACGATGGCGGCAGATAAAATTATTCTCGCCGTCGGTCAGCATGCCAGACTGGATGCCTTTGCGGAGTTAGAGCCGCAGCGTAACACCATCAAAACACAAAATTATCAGACCCGCGATCCGCAAGTCTTTGCTGCTGGCGATATTGTTGAGGGTGACAAAACCGTGGTCTATGCCGTGAAAACCGGGAAAGAAGCCGCCGAGGCGATTCATCACTATTTAGAGGGAGCTTGCTCATGTTAACGAAAGATCTTTCGATTACTTTTTGCGGCGTGAAGTTTCCCAACCCGTTCTGCCTCTCTTCTTCGCCTGTAGGCAACTGCTATGAGATGTGTGCCAAAGCCTACGACACAGGTTGGGGCGGCGTGGTGTTTAAAACGATCGGCTTTTTTATCGCCAACGAAGTCTCGCCGCGTTTTGATCATCTGGTGAAAGAAGATACCGGTTTTATCGGCTTCAAAAATATGGAGCAGATTGCTGAACATCCGTTGGAAGAGAATCTGGCCGCCCTGCGTCAGCTGAAGGAAGATTACCCGGACAAAGTATTGATCGCTTCGATCATGGGGGAAAATGAGCAGCAATGGGAGGAGCTGGCGCGCCTGGTGCAAGAAGCTGGCGCGGATATGATCGAGTGTAACTTCTCCTGTCCGCAAATGACTTCTCATGCGATGGGTAGCGATGTCGGGCAAAGCCCGGAGCTGGTAGAAAAATATTGTCGGGCAGTGAAACGGGGTTCCACGCTGCCAATGCTGGCGAAGATGACGCCGAATATCGGTGATATGTGCGAAGTGGCGCTGGCGGCGAAGCGCGGCGGCGCAGATGGCATTGCGGCGATTAACACCGTTAAATCCATCACCAATATCGATCTTAATCAGAAAATCGGTATGCCGATCGTTAACGGAAAATCGAGTATTTCCGGATATTCCGGTAAAGCGGTAAAACCGATCGCCCTGCGCTTCATTCAGCAGATGCGCACCCATCCAGAACTGCGCGATTTCCCAATCAGCGGTATCGGCGGCATTGAAACCTGGGAGGATGCGGCTGAGTTTTTATTGCTCGGCGCAGCAACGTTACAGGTGACCACCGGCATCATGCAGTACGGGTATCGGATAGTGGAAGATATGGCAAGCGGGTTGTCGCATTATCTCGCCGATCAGGGATTTGATTCGCTGCAGGAGATGGTAGGTCTGGCGAATAACAATATTGTCCCGGCGGAAGATTTAGACCGCAGTTATATTGTCTATCCCCGTATCAATCTTGATAAATGTGTTGGCTGTGGACGCTGTTATATTTCCTGTTACGACGGCGGTCACCAGGCGATGGAATGGAGCGAGAAAACCCGCACACCGCATTGTAATACCGAGAAATGTGTGGGTTGTCTGCTTTGTGGTCACGTCTGCCCGGTGGGTTGTATTGAGCTCGGGGAAGTGAAGTTTAAGAAAGGCGAGAAAGAACACCCGGTAACGTTGTAAAACCAGAGACGCATCCGGCATTTGGCACCGATTGCCGGATGCAGCGCATCCGGCAATATCCACAATCACATCACTTCTTACGCGCGTATTTCAGTGAATCCAGCGCTACGGCGAAGATAATAATCGCCCCTTTGATGATGTACTGCCAGTATGGGTTTACGCCGATATACGTCAGGCCATAGTTGATGACGGTAAAAATAATTACCCCGGTCACCACGCCAATCACCGTCCCCACACCGCCGCTGAACGATACACCGCCTACCACGCACGCCGCGATAGCATCCAGCTCATACATAAAGCCGAGGTTGTTGGTGGCAGAGCCGATACGTCCGGCTTCTAACATCCCGCCAAAGGCATAGAACACGCCAGACAACGCGTAGATCATCAGCAGGTTCAGGCCGACGTTGACACCAGATACTTTTGCCGCTTCCGGGTTACCGCCAATGGCAAAAATGTTCTTACCGAAGCGGGTTTTGTTCCACAACACCCAGACGAACGCCACCGCAATCAACGCGTAGAAGGTGATGTAAGAGAGACGGAAACTCCCCAGCGCGACAAAGCCCTGAGCAAAGGTAGAGAAGCCACTGTCAAAACCAGAAATTGGCGACGCCCCGACAAAGTCGTAATAGAGCGAGTTGATGCCATAGACGATGATCATCGTGCCGAGCGTGGTAATGAACGGCGTCACGTTGAGATAAGCGATAATCAGACCGTTGATCAAACCGATCACCGCACCAATGGCACAGACAATCAGAATAACCAGCGCAATCGGCATCGTCGCCATTTCCGGGAACACTTTGTTGGCGTTATCCATGGACTGCAATAATGTCGCAGCCACCACTGCCGCCAGCCCTACCTGACGACCAGCAGAAAGATCGGTCCCCTGGGTGACAATTAACCCTGCCACACCGAGCGCGATAATAATACGCACCGATGACTGGGTGAGAATATTACTTAAGTTCAACAGACTTAAAAATGTTGGGTCCTGGAAAATAATAATCGCCAGCAAAACTAAAAGAACGACGTAAATACCGCCCTCTTTCAGGTAAGTAAGAAAACTTTTCTTATTTAACGCACTCATGGGAAGCCCCTAATCTTAAAGGTGCAAAGACGCAAGACGCAGAATTTCGTTTTGCGTTGTTGTTTTTGTATCGACAATTCCGGAAACGAGACCATTGCTCATGACCAGAATACGGTCTGTTATCCCTAACAACTCAGGCATTTCAGAGGAGATAATAATAATCCCCTTGCCTTTCTTCGCCAGTTCGGCAATTAACTGATAAATTTCAAACTTCGCCCCGACATCAATACCGCGCGTCGGTTCATCGAGCATTAATATTTCTGGTTGCGTTAGTAGCCAGCGACCAATAATCACCTTTTGCTGATTACCACCGGAGAGCGAACCAATTTGCGTCCGATGACCCGGCGTTTTTACCCGCATCGAATCAATCACCCACTGGGTATCGCTTTTCATCCGCGAGTTATCCAGTAAACCAACTTTATTTTTGTAGTTGCGAATATTGGAAATTAACGAGTTAAAACCAATATCCAGATAGGCATAAATTCCCGTTGAGCGGCGCTCCTCAGTTACCAGTGCAAATCCGTGGTTTATGGCTTCGTTGGCATTATGGTTATTGATCTGTTTGCCGTGCAACGTAATGGTGCCAGCCGATTTCTCGCGAATACCAAATAACGTCTCAACAATATCGGTACGTTTCGCCCCCACCAGCCCGGCAATACCGAGGATCTCCCCTTTATGCAGATCAAACGAGACATCGCGAATCGACGGCTGGCGCAGTGACGTTAGGTTACGCACCTCGAGGATGACTTCGCCCGGCTTGTTTTCTTTGTCAGGAAAACGCTGATTAAGAGAACGCCCAACCATCATGGCGATGATCTTGTCCATCGTCAGTCCTGCCAGCGGTTCGGTGGCGATCCACTGACCGTCGCGCAATACGGTAACTTCATCACATAACTGGAAGATTTCTTCCATTTTATGCGAGATATAAACAATACCGCAGCCGCGCTCTTTTAATTTACGAATAATAGTGAACAGATGATTGACCTCTTTTTCGGTTAACGAAGAAGTCGGTTCATCCATAATCACAATTTTCGCGTTATAGGAAAACGCTTTGGCGATTTCGATCATCTGCATTTGCGAAACGGATAATGTGCCGACGCGCGCACGCGGATCGATATCAATATCCAGTTCATCAAAAATCGCTTTGGTTTCGCGGTACATTTTGTCCTGATCGACAAACATGCCTTTGGTGGGATATCGCCCCAGCCACATGTTATCCATCACCGAACGTTGTAATACCAGGTTTAACTCCTGGTGTACCATCGAAATACCATTTTCCAGTGCTTCTTTGGCAGAATGGAAATCGATCTCTTTACCCTGGAATAAAATGGTGCCGGAGTCTTTTTGATAAATACCAAACAGGCATTTTAATAATGTCGATTTTCCTGCACCGTTTTCCCCCATTAATGCATGGATAGAATGTGGCCGGACTTTTAAATTAACGTTATCAAGTGCCTTAACACCAGGAAAGGACTTGTTGATACCGCTCATTTCCAACAAGTATTCCCCGGAAGACGGAGTCGTTGAGCTGACCATATAATTTTACCTTGTTGGCCATACAATAAGGGCGCAGTAAACGACTGCGCCCAATCAGTCTTATTTCTTGCTGAATTCAGCCAGGTTGTCTTTATCTACGCCAACATAAGGTACGCGGACCACTTTGTTGTCGATTTTCCAGTTGGTGCCATCAGCCGCACCTTTGCCATCGGCCAGGTTTTTCGCCAGATCAAAGGTCGCTTTCGCCTGGTTGTTAGCATCGTTCAGTACTGTGCCCGCCAGTGCACCGGATTTCACCAGCGCCAGCGCTTCTGGCAGCGCATCGACGCCAAACACCGGAATGCTGGACTTGTTGTGTGCTTTCAGTGCTTCTACCGCGCCCATTGCCATCGCATCGTTGTTGGCGATAACCACTTCGATTTTGTTGGCGTTCGGGCCAGACAGCCAGGCGTCCATCTTATCTTTCGCCTGAGCGGTATCCCACATAGCGGTATCTAACTGTAACTGTTCAGTTTTAATGCCTTTGTCGTTCAGCTCTTTAATCACGTAAGTGGTACGTGCTTCTGCATCCGGATGGCCCGGTTCACCTTTCAGCAATACGAATTGAATCTGACCGTCTTTGTTCAGATCCCAACCCTGATTCGCCGCCCAGTGTTTAGCAATCAAATCGCCCTGAATAATGCCGGACTCTTTGGAATCAGTGCCAACGTAGTAGGCTTTGTCGTAGCTATCCAGCGCCTTACGAGACGGTTCTTTGTTGAAGAAAACCACCGGCACGTTTTGCCCACGCGCTTTCTCAATCACCGTACCCGCAGCTGCCGGGTCAACCAGGTTGATTGCCAGTGCCTTCACCCCTTTCGCCAGCAATACGTCGATCTGATCGTTCTGCTTGGACTGGTCATTCTGAGAATCATTCATCAGCAGCTGAACATCTGGCGCGGCTTTCGCATCTTGCTCAATAGCCTTGCGCACTACAGACATAAAGTTATCGTCGTACTTATAGATTGTTACACCAATGCGAGTATCAGCAGCGTGTGCAGCGGCACCGAATAACATGCTGGCCATCACAGCAGACAGGGTTAACACCTTCTTATTCATGGTATCTCCGGTTTTTCTTATGCAGGGTAGTGCTTGAGATAAATGCTCGGCGGGGCAGTAGAGTTAATGAAGTGTTACTGAACGCCGAAGCTCACTTTTTAAAATTCGTTCTTCCATGCCCGGTAACGCTCCAGAAAACGGCTTTAATTGTTGTTATGACGCTATTACCTCGGTGAAAGTGATTATTCACTGTTACATACGGGTTACAACGTTAAAACGGTGCAATCATAGCTATCACATTGTTAAGATACTGTGAAATCACTCACAGATTGAAAGCGGTTACATCGCCTGATTTGTTGAGTTAGTGATCGTCGCCGCATTCTGGCGTGTTGCGACAGAATGGCGACGCACTAACGTCGGCATAAAACAGTGGCTGGCACGAGGATCAATATTGCCTGCTGCCCCCTGCAAGGCCAGTTCGGTGGCTAATTTCGCCATTGAAGCAATGGGATAACGCACGGTCGTTAATTGCGGGTCGGTGTAACGGGCGATGGGAATATCATCGAAACCGATGATTGAGAGATGTAACGGAATCGCAATGCCATTATCTTTTAATGCTGTCAGTGCGCCAGCGGCCATATTGTCGTTATAAGCAAATACAGCGGTAAGTTGTAGATTGCGCCCCAGCAGTTCAACCATCGCCGCCTCACCGCCCGGCATGTCCGGCGTACCAGTGCCAATCCAGCTTTCCGGCGGAATAATATCCTGCTCTTTCAACGCACTCATCCAGCCTGCTTTACGCATGGCGTCATCTTCAATGCCGTGGCTGGAAGAAAGATAACCAATACGTTGATGACCGTTATTCAGCAACATGCGCGTCGCCATTCGGGCACCGCTGAGATTATCCAGGCAAACGCAACGATGGGCGTACCCCGGCACAACGCGGTTGATTAACACCATACCGGGAATGTTATCCATAAATTGCGCCAGTTCATCGTCACTCAATGCTTTTGAGTGAACAATCAACGCATTACAACGCTGGCGAATTAACACCTCAATGGCGTGACGCTCTTTTTCCGCTTCATGATAGCTATTGCCGATTAGCACGTATTTCTGATGCTGCTGGGCGACCAGATCCACCGCTTTTACCAGCGCGCCGAAAAACGCATCAGAAACGTCCATCACCACCACGCCAATGGTGTCGCTAACCTGAGTTGCCAGCGCCTGGGCATTGGCGTTTGGCCGATAATCCAGCTCACTCACGGCTTTCATTACTGCTTCACGCGTGTCGGCACTGACCAGCGTGCTGTTATTGAGCACCCGGGAAACCGTTGCCACAGAGACGCCAGCCTGACGCGCTACATCACGAATGGTGATCATATTCACTACCTGTTATGAGATTGCAGTAAATGACTGCTTGCTGGCGGCTATTTTGTCAGCACTGAATACAGGACTTCGTGAATCGAGTCACAGCAATGGAAACGGTTACAGCCGTTTTGTTAACGAATGTGATCCAGATCGTTATCTTGATGTTTTAGATATTGCCGGTCCGGCAGCACGCAAAGTTAACTGACGCCAGAGCCATTCCACCGGCCCCTGGCGGAAGTAACGCAGCCAGATAACAGAGAAGAGGATATTCGCCAGCCATACCGGAATAACAAACGCCAGCAGCTCCAGGCGGTCAAAATGCATAAACAAACCGAGGTGGTAAAAAAGCGTGGTACAAATCAGCGTTTGCAATAGATAGTTGGTCAGCGCCATCCGTCCGACGCAGGCGATTGCCAGCACCAGCTTAAAGCGGCTTAATTGCGGCCAGAAGCCATAAAACAGCGACGCATAGCCAATCGCCTGAAACGGCGCACTCAGTTCCCGCGGCATTTGAAGTAAGAAGGCACACCAGCGATACGCCCAGTCCAGCTGCCATTGCAGGGCGATGGCAGGAAGGTTAATGGTCACCCCAATCGCCACCAGCACAAAACCAGTACGACGATAGTGACGTAAGCTGAACTGCCCTTTCAGCCAGCCGCTGCGCATCAGCGCCGCACCAATGAGCATCATCCCAGCCAGTTGCCAGCCATACTGTGCGCCCAGTGCCAGTAAACTGTTGCCAACACCATCGGCACGATTACTGATCGCATCAACGCCGCCGTGAAGCTTCCAGTATTTTTCATACAAAATAGCCGATGCATCCGGCGTCCAGGCGCGGCTGGTCTGGCTGTCGGAAATCAGCCCCAATAACAGCAAAACGCCAAGCCCCACCAGATAAAGCATGACGCCGGTATTAAACAGGCTTTTTACCGATGGCGCATCGCGCACCAGCCGCCAGCAGATTAAGCCCACCAGCCCGTAAGCCAGCAGAATATCGCCGTCCCAGAACAATAAACCGTGAATAAAGCCCAATAAGACTAACAGCGTTAACCGCGACTGGATCCAGCGTCTGCCACGGGGCAGCAACATTTGCAGGCCCGCACCAAACAGCAGCGCAAAAAGCGTGAGGAATTTCACCTGGCCGATGAGATCGAGAAATGCCCAGGTCCATGCATCCTGCGGCGTAATAGCGCCGTACCAGGCGGGATTGAGATAAGCCGCCTTTGGTAGCCCAAAGGCGCTGATGTTTAATAGCAGGATCCCCAGAATGGCGACGCCGCGAACAAAATCGAGCGTGACGTTGCGCTCCATGGTTCCTGCCTTTTAATCAGTTGTGATGACGCACAGCGCGCAGAAACTCGTGGCGCGTATTCTGACTGGATTTGAACAATCCACCAAGAGAGGTCGTTGTTGTGGCACTGGTTGCATCGCGGATGCCACGCGCCTTCACGCAGTAATGCACCGCGTCGATCGAGACAGCCACGTTATTGGTGCCCAGCAGCGTTTGTAGCGCAATAAGAATTTGCTGCGTCAGACGTTCCTGCACCTGCGGACGCTGGGCAAAGAACTGCACGATACGGTTAATTTTTGACAGACCGATCACCGAATCTTTCGGGATATAAGCCACCGTCGCTTTGCCATCGATGGTAACAAAATGGTGTTCACAGGTACTGGTCAGAGTGATATCGCGCACGGTGACCATTTCATCGACCTTCATTTTGTTTTCAATGAGGGTGATTTTCGGGAAGTTGGCGTAATCCAGACCGGAGAAAATTTCATCGACATACATTTTAGCGATGCGATGCGGCGTTTCCATCAAACTGTCATCAGCCAGGTCGAGATTCAGCAGCTGCATGATTTCGGTCATATGACCAGCAATAAGGCTTTTGCGCGTTTCGTTATCCATTTCATGCACGGGCGGGCGCAGCGGTGTTTCCAGTCCTCGCGCAACTAACGCTTCATGAACCAGGGCCGCTTCTTTACTGAGTGATGGCATTTATGATTTCTCCTGCAGGTGTGACGCCTCCGCCCTGCGTGGGGGCAAAGTTATTAAGCTGATTTACAGCCTGATTATTGTGCGTGAGGCGGCGCACATAATCCAGTATTCACAGCGATAATTATTGTAATTGCCGCTGCCTTTCATCAGCAGATGTTAAAACATCGTTATGCAAATACGGAAGTGAAAGTTACTCACAGCACATTGAATAAACGGTATGATGAAGAAATTGCAAACAACACAACAAGGAGCCACGCATGGAAATGCTCGAAGAGCACCGCTGTTTTGAAGGCTGGCAGCAACGCTGGCGACACGACTCCAGTACCTTAAACTGCCCGATGACGTTCAGTATCTTTCTCCCACCCCCTCGTGATCACACCCCGCCACCAGTGCTGTACTGGCTTTCCGGATTAACCTGCAATGACGAGAACTTCACCACCAAGGCGGGTGCCCAGCGCGTGGCGGCAGAACTGGGGATTGTACTGGTGATGCCAGACACCAGCCCGCGCGGCGAAAAGGTTGCCAACGACGATGGCTACGATTTAGGCCAGGGCGCAGGCTTTTATCTTAATGCCACGCAACCGCCGTGGGCGACGCATTACCGGATGTATGATTATCTGCGCGATGAATTACCGGCGCTGGTTCAGTCGCAATTTAATGTCAGCGACCGCTGCGCCATTAGCGGTCACTCAATGGGTGGTCACGGTGCGCTGATTATGGCGCTGAAAAATCCGGGTAAATACACCAGCGTTTCGGCCTTTGCGCCAATTGTGAATCCGTGCAGCGTCCCGTGGGGAATCAAAGCGTTTAGCAGCTATTTAGGTGAGGACAAAAATGCATGGCTGGAATGGGACAGTTGCGCGCTGATGTATGCCAGTAACGCGCAGGATGCGATCCCGACGCTTATCGATCAGGGCGATAATGATCAGTTTCTTGCCGACCAGTTGCAACCTGCGGTACTGGCAGAAGCCGCGCGCCAGAAAGCGTGGCCGATGACGCTGCGTATTCAGCCGGGATATGATCACAGTTACTACTTCATCGCCTCTTTTATAGAGGATCACCTGCGCTTCCATGCGCAGTATTTACTGAAGTGAAAGTCCGCCCGGTTCGCCGGGCATCTTCTCATCAGAAGCGATAATCCACTGCCATAAAGTAACGACGTCCGTCTTCGTTATAGCTGTAGTCGTCACGACTGAGATCCTTGTCGCCAAGGTTCAGCACGCCTGCGCGCAGTTTGACGTCTTTAGTCACCTGCCAGGCCGCGCCGGTATTCCAGATGGTATAACCGCCCGGTGTTTTAGCCGTCGCGCTGTCGGCGCGTTTCTGCCCGGTATAGTGACCAGAAACATAGAATGACCAGTCTTCCAGCGCCAGCGGTTTCCAGTCCAGCGTACCGTTAGCAGTATGGAACGGCAGATCGGATAGCGGTTTGTTTTCGCCGTTGCTGACATCACGACCATCGTTGTAGGTGTAGTTGATCGACAGTTTCCATTCATCGTTGAACGGAATTTTCAGTTCGGTTTCCACGCCCTGAATACGAGCTTTGTTAACGTTGTAGTAGCTAAATACCGGTATGCGCCGTCCGTTAGCGCCCGTCTCAAAACCAACAAAGTTTTGGTAGCCCGGTGCAGCGTTGACGTCAGACGTACGGCTGATGCTGATACGATCTTTCACATCGTTACGGAAAACGGTAACGCTGGATTCAACCCCTTCCAGCCAGCCTTCTTCACCCATGTAGTAAAGCCCCAGCTCCCAACTTTCGCTGGTTTCTGGTTTCAGATCCGGGCTACCCACAATCTTACATGCGCCACGGCAGGAATTGCTCGTCCAGTCAGGGCTAAGTTGCAACAGAGAAGGTGCTTTAAATGCCGTCGCCCAGCCCCCTTTCACCGTTACGGTGTCGGTGGCGTTATAAACCAGGTAGGCACGCGGACTCCAGTGTTCACCGTAGGTTTCGTGATCGTCCATACGCACGCCGGTCGTCAGCGCCAGCGGCTCGAAGATCCGCCATTCATCTTCCACAAACAGCGCGTACTGGCTGGCAGACGTTTTGGAGCTGGTTCCCCCGGTCAGGTTCACCGCATCGCTAAGTTTGTCGTGACGCCATTCACCGCCAACCGTGAGAAACTGATTAATCGCCGTCAGCGGCAACGTGTATTTGCCGTCGACCGTATTGCTTTCGGAAGTTATCGGGCTGCTGTTGCCAGGGTTTTTGTTCTCGACTTTCTCACCGTAGTATTTCAGTTCGCTGGTGCCGTAATCCCAACGCCCATTATGGCTGACGGAGTAGTTCTGGCGTTCCAGGCGGTTTTTGTCCAGCGAGTCGGAATCACGATCCTGACGGTCGAAACCGTATCCGGCAGTAAAATCGTGATTTTGATTCGGTGTCCAGGCAAATTCGACATTGCCGTCGCGGCTGGAGAATCCTTCAATACGCGGCGTTTCTCCGGTATCGGTGGTCGTTGAGTTTTGCGGGTCATCCTTTTCACGTTTTGCCAGGCTGCCGTAAGCTTTCATTCCCAGCACACCATCAATTAATGGTCCACTGGTAAAGAACTGACCGTTATAGGTATCACCGCGATCGCGATGTTCCTGAATGGTGGTATCGACGGTAACGGTACCCGACCATTTCTGACCGATTTTTTTGGTGATGATATTCACTACACCGCCGAGCGCATCGGAGCCGTATAGCGACGACATCGGGCCACGAACCACTTCAATACGTTCGATGGAATCGACCGGGATCCAGTTCAGATCGAAATCATTGTGGCGGAAGACGGCATTGCGGGAGTTAACGCGTTTACCGTCGACGAGAATCAGGGTGTAGCTGCTGTCCAGACCACGAATACTAACGCCCTTACGGTTATCCCCTTCGTTCGTCAGTTGTACGCCAGGCACTTCTTTGAGGACATCCTTCAGATTCTGTACCGGTTTTCGCTGCAGGTCTTCCTGGGTAATGACGCTGATACTGGCGGGTGCATCTTTGAGGTTTTGTTCAACGGAAGATGCAGTGACAACCATCGTTTCGCCATCATCATCGACCGCTAACACAGGCCATGCACAAGAAATAGCGGACAAACACAGCCCGACCCGTACGAAAGGGTTCAACCTAAACATTCCATATCTCCATGAGGTAACTACGAAAATAAAATGGGTTATCGCTCACATCTTCTTCACGTCCCCTTGCGTACGGCAGCATCGCGGTGGACTTATTTGTATGCAGGTGATCATCCCAGAAAGCCGGAACAGCCTCTGATTTGTCAGCCTTTTTTGATTGCGGCGTAACGATAATGCAAACGATAACAATTATCAATCCAAATGTTAAATTTTATATCCGCATGATTTGTCAGGGAAATGGAATTGAAAAAGCCCTCTCGGTTGAGAGGGCTTAGCAAGGAAGGGAGGAAACTTATTTCTTATCGTTCTGCGGGAACTTCATTTCGCTGTAACGTACGAAGTGAGTTCCTTTAATCAGCTTGTAGCCGAACCAAATAATCAGGAACAGCGGGATACCAATATACGTTGCCGCTACGCCGCCCCAGTCAATGGTATCTTTCAGGAACGCTTCGTAGTTCTGGCCCAAAGTGATAATCAGACACAGAATGAATGCGAAGATCGGCCCCAGTGGGAAGAAACCTGAACGGTACGGCAGATCGTTAATGTCGTGTCCCTGCAATACGTAACCGCGACGGAAGCGATAGTGGCTAATGGCAATCCCCAGCCAGGCGATAAAACCCGTCATCCCGGAGGTGTTCAGCAGCCACAGGTATACCGTCTGGTTGCCAAACATGGAGGTCAGGAAGCACAGACCGGCAATCACCGTCGTCGCATACAGCGCATTACGCGGCACGCCACCACGCGACAGTTTAGCGAAAATGCGCGGCGCTTTACCGTCACACGCCAGGGTGTACAGCATACGAGTAGACGCATACATACCGGAGTTACCCGCTGACAGCACCGCCGTCAGAATAACTGCGTTCATCACCGCCGCCGCAGAGAGCAGACCCGCGTGCTGGAACACCAGGGTGAACGGACTAACGCTGATGTCTTTAACATCGTTACGCAGCAGGCTCGGATCGGTGTACGGAATAATCAGGCTGATAATCAGGATCGCGAACACATAGAACAACAGGATTCGCCAGAACACCTGACGTACCGCGCGTGGAATGTTTTTCGCCGGATCTTCGGACTCGCCTGCAGCAATACCGATCAGCTCGGTTCCCTGGAAAGAGAAGCCGACAATCATAGCTACGCCGATCATCGCCGCAAAACCACCAGCAAACGGCGCTTCGCCGATTGTCCAGTTGCTCCAGCCCGCAGGCTGCGCGCCTTTGAAGATACCGATAATCATCAGCACGCCAACGATGATAAAGACAATAACTGTCGTGACTTTGATCAGTGAGAACCAGTATTCCGCTTCACCAAAGCCACGAACTGAGATGTAGTTCAGCAGGAAGATAACGCCGAGGAACAACGCACTCCAGATCCAGCCCGGTGTATCCGGGAACCACCAGCTCATGACCAGCTGAGCTGCAACCAGGTCAACGGCGATAGTCACCGCCCAGTTGTACCAGTAGTTCCAGCCCAGCGCGAAGCCAAAGCCTTCTTCAACATAGTTCTGACCGTAAGTGGCAAACGAACCGGAAACCGGCATATATGCAGCCAGTTCACCGAGACTGGTCATCAGGAAGTAAACCATCAGGCCAATCAGCATATACGAGAGCAATGCCCCGCCCGGACCTGCCTGAGAAATCGTTGCGCCAGAGGCAACAAAAAGACCTGTACCGATGGAACCGCCAATGGCAATCATCGTCAGGTGACGCGCCTTTAATTCACGGCGTAAGCCCGGCGCTTCTGTGGTTTTAGTTTCGGAAACCATACAAAAATGCTATCCATCTTAAAAATGAGGCGCGATTGTAGCAGACGATTGGCAATCCTTCCGGCAGAAATACACGGTTATAAGACACCTTCATGATCGCCCAGGGATTATAAGTAAAGCAGCCAATCTCTTTTCTGGCGAATGCATGCTGAGGGCGCTGCGTCACGAAATCGACACAGCACCAGCATGTTCTTGTACAGCAACTTAACGCGGTACATTCGCGGGATCGCAATAGTCCAGAAAGCGCCGTAGCGCGTTGGAAAGGTGTTTTTGCCGATGATGTATACGCCACAACGTACGCATCAGGCGCGGCAGAGGGACCGCAACTTCACTTAATGTGCCTGCCTGCAATTGATCTTCAATCACCCGTCGCGACAGGCAACTAATTCCCAACCCATGACGCACCGCATGTTTGATTGCCTCGGAGTTACCTAATTCCATCGCCATCTCAAACTTCGGTAAATGTGACAGCAATAGATAATCGACAATCTCCCGCGTGCCGGAACCGCGTTCACGCAGGATCCACGGCGCAGCGGCCAGCTGTTCTAAGGTGACCGGACCACGAGCCAACGGCGAAGTCGGCGCGGCGAAAACCACCAGCTCGTCTTCCAGCCACGGTTCAGAAATGATTTCAGTGCTGTGGCACGGTCCTTCAATAAAGCCAATATCAACGCGGAAATCCAGCACCGCTTGCATCACGTCCTGGCTGTTCCCAACGCTAAGTTCAATCGGCAACTGCGGATAATCATGGCGATAACGGGCGATAACTGCAGGCAGAATGTAGTTACCGATGGTACTACTGGCATAGATACGAATCGCGCCGTTGTCTTCGCGAAACAGTTGTTCGATTTCAACCGCCTGTTCAAGCAATGCCAACGCACGCGGATAGAGCAGCCGCCCGTGTTCATTAACAACCAGTCTTTTCCCCACGCGATCAAACAGTTGCACGCCAAGCTGCCCTTCCAGGTCGGTCAAGGCTGCGCTCACTGCTGATTGCGACAACGCCAGCATCACCGACGCCTGGGTGGTTGATCCACTTTTCAATACTTCTGCAAAAACTTCCAACTGCCGGAGGGTGATGTGCATAGTCGCTTACCACTTATAAAGATTAATTATAAATATATAATCAATTTTATTTTTAAACCAGTTAGTCGTAACCTTATGCCCGGTTAAAGGAGAGGGTTATGACGAATATCACCTTACAGAAACAACATCGTACACTGTGGCATTTTATTCCGGGGTTAGCCCTGAGTGCAGTTATCACCGGGGTCGCCCTGTGGGGTGGTTCCATTCCCGCGGTTGCGGGTGCCGGGTTTAGTGCCCTCACCCTCGCAATCTTGTTGGGGATGGTTTTAGGCAACACCATCTATCCGCACATCTGGAAAAGCTGTGACGGTGGTGTGCTGTTTGCCAAGCAATATTTATTACGTCTGGGTATCATTCTTTATGGCTTCCGTCTGACGTTCTCGCAAATTGCCGATGTCGGTATCAGTGGGATCATCATTGACGTGTTGACGCTGTCCAGTACCTTCCTGCTGGCTTGCTTCCTGGGGCAGAAAGTGTTTGGTCTGGATAAGCACACCAGCTGGTTGATCGGTGCCGGTAGCAGTATCTGTGGTGCTGCCGCGGTACTGGCGACTGAGCCGGTAGTGAAAGCGGAAGCCAGTAAAGTAACCGTGGCTGTTGCAACCGTTGTTATCTTCGGGACCGTCGCGATTTTCCTCTACCCGGCGATATATCCGCTGATGTCTCAATGGTTTAGTCCGGAAACTTTCGGTATCTACATTGGTTCTACTGTGCACGAAGTGGCGCAGGTGGTGGCGGCAGGTCATGCCATCAGCCCGGATGCGGAAAACGCAGCAGTTATTTCCAAAATGCTGCGCGTGATGATGCTGGCTCCGTTCCTCATCCTGCTGGCGGCGCGTGTTAAACAGCTGTCTGGGGCGAACAGCGGCGAGAAAAGCAAAATCACTATTCCGTGGTTTGCCATATTGTTCATCGTCGTTGCCATCTTTAACTCGTTCCACCTGTTACCGCAGAGCGTGGTGAACATGCTGGTAACGCTGGATACCTTCCTGCTGGCAATGGCGATGGCGGCGCTGGGTCTGACCACTCACGTCAGCGCGCTGAAAAAAGCCGGGGCGAAACCTCTGCTGATGGCACTGGTACTGTTTGCCTGGCTGATTGTTGGTGGTGGTGCGATTAACTATGTGATTCAAAGCGTCATCGCATAAACCACTACATCTTGCTCCTGTTAACCCGCTATCATTACCGTTTTCCTCCAGCGGGTTTAACAGGAGTCCTCGCATGAAATACATTGGAGCGCACGTTAGTGCTGCTGGCGGTCTGGCAAATGCCGCAATTCGCGCCGCCGAAATCGACGCAACCGCGTTTGCCTTGTTCACCAAAAACCAACGTCAGTGGCGTGCCGCACCGCTCACGACGCAAACCATCGATGAATTCAAAGCGGCCTGTGAAAAATATCACTACACATCGGCGCAAATTCTTCCCCACGACAGCTATCTGATTAACCTCGGACATCCGGTCACTGAAGCTCTGGAAAAATCGCGCGATGCCTTTATAGATGAAATGCAGCGTTGCGAACAACTGGGGCTTTCTTTGCTCAACTTCCACCCTGGCAGCCATCTGATGCAGATTTCAGAAGAGGATTGCCTTGCGCGTATTGCCGAATCCATCAACATTGCGCTGGATAAAACTCAAGGTGTAACAGCGGTGATTGAAAACACCGCCGGTCAGGGCAGTAACTTAGGGTTTAAATTCGAACATCTCGCGGCGATTATCGACGGCGTGGAAGATAAATCCCGTGTCGGCGTCTGCATTGATACCTGCCATGCTTTCGCTGCCGGGTATGATTTGCGTACTCCAGCCGAATGCGAGAAAACGTTCGCGGATTTTGCCCGTATTGTTGGCTTTAAGTATCTGCGCGGGATGCACCTTAACGATGCGAAAAGCACCTTTGGCAGCCGCGTTGACCGCCATCATAGCCTCGGTGAAGGCAATATCGGTCATGATGCGTTCCGCTGGATCATGCAGGACGACCGTTTCGACGGCATTCCGCTGATCCTTGAAACCATCAACCCGGATATCTGGGCAGAAGAGATCGCCTGGCTGAAAGCGCAACAAACTGAAAAAGCGGTGGCCTGATCGATGAACGACAGGGAAAAGCAGATTCTTAAAATTTTACGGCGTAACCCGCTGATTCAACAGAATGAAATCGCCGATATTCTGCAAATCAGCCGCTCACGTGTTGCCGCTCATATTATGGATTTGATGCGCAAGGGTTTGATTAAAGGCAAAGGATATATCCTTACCGAGCAGGATTACTGTGTGGTTGTGGGTGCAATCAATATGGATATTCGCGGAATGGCGGATATCCGTTACCCGCAAGCAGCCTCTCATCCAGGTTCTGTTCACTGTTCCGCAGGCGGCGTCGGACGTAATATCGCGCATAACCTGGCTCTGCTTGGTCGGGATGTGCATTTAATATCAGCTATTGGCAACGATTTTTACGGCGAGACATTACTGGAAGAAACGCGCCGCGCGGGCGTGAACGTTTCAAACTGCATTCGTCTGCATGGACACAGCACTGCAACTTATCTCGCTATCGCTAATAAGCAGGAAGAAACTATCCTGGCAATCAATGACACACATATTCTGCAACAGCTAACGCCTCAACTGCTCAATACTTCACGGGACTTGATTCGCCATGCTGGTGTGGTGCTGGCTGATTGTAATCTCACACCTGAAGCCCTGGAGTGGGTCTTTACCATTGCTGATGAAATTCCGATGTTTGTCGATACCGTTTCCGAATTTAAAGCGAACAAAGTAAAAAACTGGTACAGCCGGATCCACACTCTGAAACCAACACAAAATGAACTGGAAATTTTGTGGGGGCAACCGATTAAAGACGACAACGATCGCATCAGAGCTGTAAATTCGCTGCATCAACAAGGTGTTAAACGCATTTTTGTTTATCTGAAAGATGAATCTGTATTTTGCAGCGATAAGGATGGAGAACAATTTTTGCTGACCGCGCCAGCGCATACGACAGTAGACAGTTTTGGTGCTGACGATGGTTTTATGGCGGGCCTGGTATATAGCTTTCTTGAAGGATACAGTTTCCGCGACAGCGCCCGTTTTGCGGTAGCCTGCGCGGCAATTTCGCGCGCCAGCGGCAGCTTAAACAACCCTACCCTGTCTGCCGATAACGCGCTTTCATTAGTGCCAATGGTGTAACAATGTTGCCGGATTCGACGCTTGACCGCATCTTATCCGGCTCATAAATTGCGCACTACGCTAAACCAATAAAGAATCCTGCAATAGTAGCACTCATCAGGTTAGAAAGTGTCGCCGCCGCCAGCGCGCGTAAACCAAGTTGGGCGATTTCCGGCGCACGGTGTGGCGCAACCGCAGAAAACGCCCCCACCACCACCCCGATAGAACCAAAGTTAGCGAAACCGCACAACGCGAAAGAAATAATCGCCACGGTTTTAGCATCCAGAGTGCCACCCGTTTGCAGATATGGCGAGAAATTGAGATAAGCGACAAATTCATTGATCGCCAGCTTCTGCCCAATCAAACTCCCGGCAAGATTTGCATCACTCCAGTCAACCCCCATCACCCACGCCAATGGGGCCAACAGGTAACCTAAAATGGACTCCAGCGAGGCATGTGCAAAACCAAACCAGCCGCCAACGCCGCCGATAATACCATTAATTAACGCAATGATGGCGACAAATGCCATAACAACTGTCGCTACACCGGCGGCGATTTTCAGCCCGGTCATTGCCCCTGTCGCAGCGGCTTCAATAATGCTTTTTGGCGGTGTTTCGGTGAAAGAGAGGTTATTAAAGGAAACCTGCGAAGATTCCGTAGCCGGGCTTAACAGGCGGGCAAACAAGATCCCGCCTGGGATCGCCATTAACGATGCCGCCAGCAAATATTCCACAGGTACGCCCAGGGCGGCGTAACCAATCATTGTCGAACCAGCAATCGAGGCCATGCCACTACAAATCGCTGTAAATAATTCATTGCGATTCAGACGATCGATAAAGGGTTTGACGATCGCCGGAATTTCGTTTTGCCCGAGGAAAATGGTGGTGACCGCGACGAATGACTCAATCTTGCTGATATTTAATGCTTTCTGGAATATACCGCCGAGAATGCGAATTAAAATCCCCATCACACCGATGTAGTAGAGAATACTCACCAGTGCAGTGACGAAGATAATTGCCGGTAATACCCTGAAACCAAAGATAAATCCTGCGCCATCAAACAGCGTGTCCATTTTCGGCCCGACCAGCGAACCGAAGATAAATGCGCTACCCGCGTCGCTGTACGCCATCACTTTATGCACGCCAAAAGCGACTTTTTCAGCGACCCAACGCCCTGGCGGTAACCAAAGCATAATCCCGCCAATCACAACCTGTAACACTAACGCCGCGCCAACGGTACGCAGGCTGATCTTCTTCTTGTTTACTGACAGCAAAAATGCAATTGCCAGCAATACCACCATTCCCAGAACACTTCTCATGACATCCATAGTGATTATCTCTTCATGTCATATTGGGCGACGGCTTTCTGCCCATCAGAAATAGCCGGGCCTGCATCTTGCGCTATCGGCCCGGCTTGTTATCAACGCTTAATGGGTTTTGATGTAGCCGCGCACGCACTCTTCGACTAAGCCCCAGAACCAGTCGGTATCAATAGTGATGCCGACTTTGGTATTGGCGGGCTTGCCAAGAACGCCCAGCTCGTCGCAGACGGTGCGCCCATAGCAAGGGCCACTGTTGACGTCCACTTCGACGTACATCTCCTGGGTTTTAATGCCATCAGGGTTAATCAGATAACCGATGCAGGTGGCGTCGTGCACCGGGCCGCCAGCCAGGCCGTAGTTTTCGAACTGCGTTTTGAGAGTGAAGTTCATGATGTCGCTGAACAGCTCTCCGGCAGGGCCGCCTGCCCTTTCCATCCGTGCAATCACGTCCGGGGTGCAAACGGTCTGGTTGGTGAGATCGAGGCCCATCATCACTAATGGAACGCCGGAGGTGAACACCACGCGGGCTGCTTCCGGATCAGCAAAGATGTTGAACTCGGCAGATGGCGTGAAGTTGCCTGTACCGTAAGCGCCGCCCATTAGCACAATTTCACGGATTTTGGGCAGGATCGCGGGTTGCATACGCATTGCCACCGCGATATTTGAAAGCGGACCAACCGGCACCAGAGTGATATCGCCATCGCTTGCCATCAGGGTATCAATGATGTATTTCACCGCGTGGGTACTTTCTGCCTGGCGGGTCAGCGGCTCGAATACCGGGCCATCCAGTCCGGTTTCACCGTGAATATTATCGGCAACGATTTGTTTACGCATAATGGGTTGCGGCATCCCCGCATAAACCGGAACATTAATCTCCAGTTTCTGGCAAACATTCAGGCCATTAATTAATGTTTTATCAAGCGTCTGATTACCCGCTACAATAGTGATGCCTAATAAATCTATTGCCGGATGTTTCGCTGCCATCATCATTGCAATAGCATCATCATGACCCGGATCACAATCCAGAATAATTTTTCTCTTTTCCATTGTTTATTTCCTCTGTTTCCAGTTGCGTTATTTTTTCTACAGCAAAGAAAATTCGACCGGGCCGATGATTGAATCTTACCAACCGCGTACGTATGCTAAATATGAGAAATCTCATAGCGGATAAACATCGTGAAAGAAATCCACAATAATGATCTTAAGCAGCAATTGATGAGTGAATCCGCGTTTAAGGATTGCTTTTTAACGGATGTTTCAGCCGATACGCGGCTGTTTCATTTTTTAGCGCGTGACTACATTGTGCAGGAAGGGCAACAGCCGTCCTGGCTGTTTTACCTGACGCGAGGCCGCGCCAGGCTTTACGCCACGCTAGCTAATGGTCGCGTGTCGCTGATCGATTTCTTTGCCGCCCCCTGTTTTATTGGCGAGATTGAGTTAATCGACAAAGACCATGAACCGCGTGCGGTGCAGGCTATTGAAGAGTGTTGGTGCCTTGCGCTCCCTATGAAACATTACCGCCCGCTGTTATTAAACGACACGCTATTTTTACGAAAACTCTGCGTCACCTTAAGTCATAAAAATTATCGTAATATTGTTTCTTTAACTCAGAATCAATCATTTCCGTTAGTTAATCGCCTGGCAGCTTTTATATTACTCTCGCAGGAAGGTGATCTTTATCACGAAAAGCATACGCAAGCGGCAGAGTATTTAGGCGTTTCTTATCGACATCTTTTATATGTTCTCGCGCAATTCATTCACGACGGTTTATTAACTAAAAGCAAGAAAGGGTATCTCATTAAAAACAGAAAGCAGTTGTCAGGACTGGCGCTGGAGATGGACCCGGAGAATAAACTCTCCGGGATGATGCAGTAAAAATTATTTGCAATAGCGCGATTGCCGGATGCAACGCTTAATACGTTTTATCCGGTCTACAAATCGAGCATTACGCCAGACCAATAAAGAACCCGGCAATAGTCGCACTCATCAGGTTGGAAAGCGTTGCTGCTGCCAGCGCCCGTAAACCAAGCTGGGCGATTTCCGGCGCGCGTTTTGGCGAAATAGCCGAAAATGCGCCAACGACAACACCGATAGAACCAAAGTTAGCAAAACCACAAAGCGCAAAGGAGATAATCGCAATGGTTTTCACTTCCAGCGTGCCGCCCGTTTGCAGGTATGGGGAGAAACTCAGGTAAGCGACGAATTCGTTAATCGCCAGTTTCTGCCCAATCAGGCTACCCGCAAGATTGGCATCACTCCAGTCCACACCCATGATCCACGCCAGCGGTGCCAGCACATAGCCAAAAATACTTTCCAGAGAGGCATTGGCGAAACCAAACCAGCCACCAATTCCGCCGATAATGCCGTTGATCAGCGCAATAATTGCCACAAATGCCATTACCACCGTCGCCACACCGGCGGCGATTTTCAGCCCGGTCATTGCACCGTTCGCCGCAGCTTCAATAATGCTTTTTGGCGGTGTTTCGCTAAACGACAGATTTTCAAACGTAACTTGCGAAGGTTCCGTCGCCGGACTAAGAATACGTGCAAACAGGATACCGCCAGGAATAGCCATCAGCGAAGCGGCTAACAAATAGTCAATCGGCACGCCCATTCCGGCATAGCCAATCATCATCGAACCCGCAATAGACGCCATGCCGCTACAAATAGCCGTAAATAGCTCGTTGCGATTCATGCGATCAATAAAAGGTTTAACGATCGCCGGGATCTCATTTTGCCCGAGGAAAATAGTGGTGACTGCGACAAAAGATTCGATTTTGCTGATGTTGAGGGCTTTCTGAAAAATACTGCCAAGAATACGAATCAGCAGCCCCATTACGCCAATGTAGTACAGCAAGCTGATAAGCGCGGTAACGAAAATAATCGCCGGGAGTACGCGAAAGGCGAAGATAAAGCCCGCACCGTCAAACAGAACATCCATTTTGGGACCGACCAGCGAACCAAAAATAAAGGCACTTCCTGCGTCACTGTAGGACATCACTTTATGGACGCCTAATGCCGCCTGCTCTACTGCCCATTTTCCCGGGGGAAAATAGAGCATGATGCCACCAATGGCAATTTGCAGCAGCAGCGCAGCGCCAACCGTGCGCAAGCTGATGCTCTTTTTATTTACCGACAACACAAAGGCAATTGCCAGCAATACCACCATCCCCACAACACTTCTCATTATATCCATAATGATTTTCCCTTCATGCCAGTAAATCCGGCGTCAGCGCCAGGTTTTGGTATGTTTGATGAGTACGGGCGACGGCTTTCTGCCCGCCAGAAATTAACCCACGAGACGCTGATATTCTTTGGCAATTTCGCTCGCCAGAATGGCGTTATTAAAGACCAGTTGAATATTGGATTTCAGGCTATCACCGCCTGTTAGCTCAGCAACGCGCGCCAGCAGGAACGGTGTACTTTCTTTACCAATAACGCCCTGCTCTTCGGCTTCGGCGACGGCTTGATCTATGGCTGCATTGATAGATTCCTCCGGCATCGCAAACTGTTCCGGGATCGGGTTCGCTACCACGAGGCCACCGTTCAGCCCGCTTTGCCATTTCACCGCCATTGCACGGGCAATTTCACTGGCGCTGTCGAGACGAATGCTGACGTCAAACGAGCTGGTACGGCAGAAAAACGCAGGCAGCGCTTTAGTCTGATAGCCAATTAACGGCACACCGAAGGTTTCTAAATACTCAGTGGTTAATCCTAAATCGAGAATAGATTTCGCCCCGGCACAAACAACGGTGACATTAGTATTTGCCAGTTCTTGCAAATCGGCAGAAATATCGAAGGTATGTTCCGCCCCGCGATGCACACCACCAATTCCCCCGGTGGCAAATACTTTAATTCCGGCAAGCGCCGCAATAATCATCGTTGAAGCCACAGTGGTTGCGCCATTTTTTCCGGCGGCAACAACAAAAGGTAAATCGCGACGACTAACTTTGGTCACGTTATGTCCTTCACGGCCCAGCAATTCGATTTCTTCTTTACTTAAGCCCACTTTCATCACACCGCCAATAATGGCGATAGTGGCTGGTACTGCGCCCTGTTTACGAATAGTTTCTTCTACTTCAATTGCGGTTTGGGCATTTTGTGGGAATGGCATTCCGTGAGAAATTATGGTCGATTCCAGCGCAACAACCGGTTTTTTATTTTTTAAAGCATCCTGCACTTCCGGGGAAATTTGTAATAATTCAGGGGAAATTTTTAATTCAGACATTCTGCGTTCTCCACTAACGATATAACGTTGGCAATCGATAAATCGGGGTTATTGGTGTATTCACAGGAGAGCGCCATTGACGAACATCCCTGTGCGAAACGAACAGATTCGGCAAACGGCATTCCGTCTACCCAACACGAAGCAAGTCCCGCCATCATGGCATCGCCCGCTCCGGTAACATTAATAACATTGGTTTTGATCGGCGCAGACCAGCCATTTTCACCGCTGATATCGCTGTAATAAACGCCATCGCCGCCCATGCTCAATACCAGTCGGTTCAGGCCATGTTGATGGAACCAGGCAGCAACTTTTGCCACATCGTCACGCCCTGACAGCGCAATCCCACTCAGGGTTTCCGCTTCAAGGCGGTTTGGCTTGAGAGTGTGGATCTGATTTAGACGGTCGCGCACTTTGACACATTTCCACGCTGAAACCGGATCGACAAATACGGGTACGTTGGCGGCATTATCCAGAATCCATGCCAGTGCCTCTTCACTGATATTACAGTCTGCGACAATGACCTTTGCCCTCTGAATAAATTCACGGTGCTGTGCGAGATATTCAGCTGTAATAGCGTTGCTAATATTCATGTCATTTATAGCAACCAGCATTTCACCGGTATTATCGAGTAATGATAAATAACTAGACGTATTTTCTCCCGGCACAATCAGGCATTTATCGACATAAACGCCAGATTGATTGGTTTGCGTTAGCAGCGATTGACCATAAAAATCACTGCCTACTGCGCTCAGTAGCCAGGCTTTGTTACCCAGCAACGCCAGGTTTTGTGCAATATTGCGCCCTACTCCACCAGGCGTAAATTTTATTTTACCTGGATTTGAATCCGCATAATTTAATGATTCATGTGAATATCCGGCGACATCAATATTCGCCGAACCTATAATTACGACATAATCCTTTTCGCGCATAGCACGTCCTCTGGTAAAAAATTACCAACCCTGTCAATCCACAAGAATATAGATACTGCAAAGACGGTTTAAACATGTGTTCATATTTAAACATGTGCTCATAGTATGCATGTTTTACGTAAAGTAAATTACCGCCAGAGAGGCAAAATGGGCAGATTTGAGCAGGCTCACAAAATGCGATTAAATGCCTGAATTACAAAAGCGAGGAATTTGTGACGGGATGCACAGAACAGGAACACTAAAAAAGGGCAGAAAATAATCTGCCCTTGAGGAAATAACCTTAGTGTTTGATGAACGTTTCAGGTTTCTACTGAAAGATAAAACCATTTAAATTCATAAAATTACATTTACAAACCGGTCATTCCCTTTGCGCTCATCCAATGATACAGGGCAGGAAATTTCTGCCCTGTAACACACCTTTTATTACGCTGCTTTCGCTACTGCGTCCACTTCCGGACGTTTCAGGAAGGCATAGGCCAAACCCGCCACCAGCGTACCGGCAATAATTGCTACCAGGTAACCCAATACCGGCGTAATAGCGCCAGGGATCAGCAGAACAAACAGACCACCGTGCGGTGCCATCAGTTTCGCACCAATCGCCATTGAGATTGCGCCAGTCAGCGCCCCACCCACGATACAGCACGGCAGCACACGCATCGGATCACGAGCAGCAAACGGAATTGCACCTTCCGAAATAAAGCACAGTCCCAGTACCAGAGCGGCTTTGCCACCTTCCTGCTGCGCTTTGTCGAATTTGCGACGCGCCACCATTGTTGCCAGGCCCATTGCCAGCGGTGGCACCATACCTGCCGCCATAATCGCCGCCATCGGGCCATAGGTTTGAGTACTCAGCAGACCCACACCGAATGCGTACGCTGCTTTATTTACCGGACCGCCCATGTCAGTACACATCATGCCACCGAGGATCGCCCCCAGCAGAACCGCATTCGCAGTCCCCATGGTCTGCAGCCAGTGAGTCAACCCTTCGAGAATGCCAGCAACCGGTTTACCGATCAGGTAGATCATCGCCAGACCGACCACCAGACTGGAAATTAGCGGAATGATCAGGATCGGTTTCAGCGCCTCCATACTCTGTGGCAGTTTCAATTGCGTACTGATTAACTTCGCAATGTAACCAGCCAGGAAGCCCGCAATAATACCACCAATGAAGCCAGAACCGGTGCTGACCGCCAGCATACCGCCAATCAGACCCGGCGTGAGGCCCGGACGATCGGCAATGGAAAAGGCAATATAACCTGCCAGTACCGGCACCATCAGCGCAAAGGCTGAACCACCACCAATCTGCATCAGCGCCGCTGCCAACGTACCCGGCTCTTTAAACGCTTCGATACCAAAAGCAAAAGAAAGCGCGATACACAGACCACCAGCAACGACCATCGGCAGCATGTAAGAGACGCCCGTTAGCAAGTGACGATAAGCGCCTGCACTCTCTTTCTTACCTTCAGTGGTCGCCGTTTGAGTTTTGCCCGCCGGTTCATACGGCGTTGCTTCAGCAACCGCTTTATCCAGTTCCTGCGCGGTTTTCTTCAGCGCCAGACCGGTAGAGGTACGATACATCGGTTTACCAGCAAATTTCGCCAGATCCACTTCGATATCTGCCGCCACAATCACCAGATCCGCTGCGGCTACTTCCTCGGGAGTGATTGCATTACCCGCGCCAACAGAACCACGGGTTTCAACTTTCACCCACCAGCCACGTTTTTTCGCTTCGGTTTCAATGGCTTCAGCCGCCATAAAGGTGTGTGCTACGCCAGTCGGGCAAGCAGTCACCGCAACTACGCGTTTCGGACCGCTGGCGGCAACCGGTGCTGTCGCAGTGACCGGCGCAGTGTAAGGTTTCGCATGGCCTTTGGCTTCACTCAGGAACAGCTCAGGGTGCGCAACTGCCCGGGAAATATCACCCAGCCAGACATTTTTACCGTTCAGCGCGCTGTCATTCGGGATGGAATCACCGAGAACAATCGCCATTTCTGCGTCGTTCGGATTGTCGATGATTTCCAGTTTTGCTTTTCGCGCCGCCGCGCCCAGCAGGGTCTTCGCCATATAGGCGCGTGCCTGACCGAGATTAGCGTCAATAATCAGCAGCGTTTTCATTATGCCTCTCCTGCTGTCAGTTAAAAGGTTGTAAGTCGACGCGCGCCATCATTGCGGCCAACTGCGGACGATCGGTAATACCCACATTGCTTTGACTTACCGCCAGGGCTGCAACAGCTGTCGCCAGACGCAGTGTGTGTTCACTGGATTCACGCATCAGCAAGCCATAAATCAGGCCACCAACCATAGAATCCCCTGCGCCAACGGTGCTTACGACATCGACTGACGGTGGTTTGGCGATCCATTCGCCGGAGGCATTAACCCAAAGCGCGCCTTCGGCACCCAGTGAAATAACAACATGCGCAATACCTTGTTCACGTAGCGCATGTGCAGCTTCAATCACATCTTTCATTTCAGGCAGTTTACGGCCTGCCCAGATTTCCAACTCGCGGCGGTTAGGTTTCACCAGCCACGGTGCCGCTTTCAAACCTGCTACTAACGCTTCACGGCTACTATCAAAGATAATGCAAGGACACTGACTACGCAGGCGAGTCATCCAGTCGGTGAACGCTTCCGGGCTGACGCCTGACGGTAAGCTTCCGCTGACACAGACCATATCGAACTGACCGAGCCAGCTCAGAGAATCAGTCACAAAGCGTTCCCAGTCGGCGGGGGTGACTTCAAAACCCGAGAAGTTGAAGTCGGTCACTTCGCCGTCTTTTTCCGTCAGCTTAACGTTAATTCGGGTGCGCCCCTGTACAACCTGGAAACGGTTGGCAATGCCCAGCTCGCTGAACAGTTGCTGAAAACCATCCTGATTGTCTTTACCCAGGAAGCCGCCAACGGTGACATCAATTCCCAGGTCTTTTAATACTTTGGCCACGTTGATGCCTTTACCCGCCGCATGCAGACCGGTGGTTTTCACCAGGTTCACTTCGCCGCGTTCAATTTCCGGGCAGAAACCAACAAGGTCATAAGCCGGATTAAGGGTGATAGTAGCAACACGTCTGCTCATTATGCGCCCTCCCCAAGACCAGCAGCGATAGCGTCGCCGATTGCTTTCAGCGCCTGTTCAGCATCTGCACCCTGGGCGGTAAAGCGTAGGCGATGACCTTTCTTAACGCCAAGTGCCACAACTTTCATCAGACTACGTCCGTTTGCCGGTTTGCCGGTACCATCAAGGTTTGTCACGGTAATATCACTGTTAAATTGTTTAATGGTATTGACCAGCATGGTACCTGGACGAGCATGCAGGCCGTGTTCATTGCGCACCACAAACTCCGCGCTTAACACGTCGTCGGTCGGCGCATCATCGCTGGTCAGCAGCGCCAGCAACGTTGCCGCATCCGCTTTCAGCAAGCGGTCAGCTTTATTGTCGAGCAACAAATCAGCGAGACGCTTAAGAACCGCAATGGGCTGATCGTCATTCATCGCCACACTCACCAGCATGGCTGCCGTTTCGCCGTCCACATCAAAAGCATTTGCCGCACGGCTTACCGCAATCGCGCTACGCAGATTGCCTTCGGCGCTATCGCTCAGCCAGATACCCTGTCCGAGGTTCAGCGGTTGTTCATTGATGGCTTTGGTGACGAAAGTGGCGTCAACTGCCCTCGCCTCTTTCAGACGCGCAGCGTTCAGCGCCTGAAGAGTCAGCAGATCGCTGGCGACGATATCCAGCGTCAGCATTTCGTTGTCGAGCTTCAGCTGCTCACTCTGCTTTTCGCCCATCAGTAATGCGCGAAGTTCTTCTGCTGTTGTTGCTGACTTCAGTTGTTCAGCAACGGAATCATCGCTCAGTACGTGGGTCAGCTGGCGTAGCAGGCCCAGATGTTCATCCGAGCTGGCAGCAATACCGATTGCCACGTACGCTACCTGACCGTCACCCCAGGTGACGCCTTCCGGGAACTGAAATACCTGAACGCCGGTTTTCAGCACCTGATCGCGGGTGTCGGTAGTGCCGTGTGGAATAGCAATACCATTGCCGAGGAACGTTGAGGTTTGCTGTTCGCGCGCCAGCATGCCATTGACGTAGCCTTCTGCTACATTACCGGCCTGCACCAGCGCCGCAGCGACCTGGCGAATCGCCTCTTCTTTGTCTCCGGCCTTTTCGCCCGGATGGATGTCCTGTACGGATAACTGGAACATAGTTCTCCTCTCTTGCTGAATTGAAACGATTCAGCCTCTATGAGAAAAAAAGCGCCAACCTGGCTTAGGGTTAAAGACAAGATCGCGCTGAAACGTTTCAAGAAAGCATAATACTTCTGTTTCAGCACGCAAGGAAAGCCGTAAAGTTATGAGCAAAAGTTTGATGTGCTGCACAATTTTTTGCCATTTTTCCTAATTGCTGATGGGAAAATCCGTTATCAGCAATTTCATTTCAGCAGCGTCAGCAGCCAATCAGCAACAGTGAAATGGCATTTTGATTATTCGTGGCGCTTTTGATTTCGCTGTCTGTTTATTTTCTGACAAGCAGCGTAAACTCCGCGTCTTCCTCTTCCAGTGATCGACCAGCATGCATAACTCCCCCGCAGTCTCCAGCGCGAAATCGTTTGACCTGACCTCGACGGCGTTTTTAATCGTTGCCTTTCTCACCGGTATTGCGGGCGCTCTGCAAACCCCGACACTCAGTATTTTTCTTACTGATGAAGTACATGCTCGTCCGGCGATGGTGGGATTCTTCTTTACCGGCAGCGCTGTCATTGGGATTCTGGTAAGTCAGTTTCTCGCCGGGCGCTCTGATAAGCGCGGCGATCGCAAATCGCTGATTGTCTTTTGCTGCCTGTTAGGCGTGCTGGCCTGCACCCTTTTTGCCTGGAATCGCAACTACTTTGTTTTGCTATTCGTTGGCGTCTTTCTTAGCAGCTTTGGCTCGACCGCTAACCCGCAAATGTTTGCCCTTGCCCGTGAACATGCCGACAAAACCGGACGTGAGGCGGTGATGTTCAGCTCTTTTTTACGCGCTCAGGTTTCACTGGCATGGGTCATTGGCCCACCGCTGGCTTATGCCTTAGCGATGGGTTTCAGCTTTACGGTAATGTATCTGAGCGCAGCGGTAGCGTTTATTGTTTGCGGTGTGATGGTGTGGCTGTTTTTACCGTCGATGCAAAAAGAGCTTCCGCTGGCGACCGGCACGATCGAAGCGCCGCGCCGTAACCGTCGCGATACGCTGCTGCTGTTTGTCATTTGTACATTGATGTGGGGCTCGAACAGCCTGTACATCATCAACATGCCGCTATTTATTATCAACGAACTGCATCTTCCCGAGAAACTGGCCGGTGTGATGATGGGGACCGCCGCCGGGCTGGAAATCCCGACGATGTTGATTGCCGGATATTTCGCCAAACGTCTGGGTAAGCGTTTCTTAATGCGCGTTGCTGCCGTGGGTGGCGTCTGTTTTTACGCAGGAATGCTGATGGCGCATTCACCTGTCATTCTGTTGGGCTTGCAGCTGCTAAATGCTATTTTTATTGGCATTCTGGGCGGCATCGGGATGCTCTATTTTCAGGATCTGATGCCCGGTCAGGCGGGTTCAGCCACCACGCTCTATACCAACACGTCGCGCGTGGGCTGGATCATCGCAGGATCAGTGGCGGGCATCGTCGCCGAGATCTGGAATTATCACGCTGTGTTCTGGTTTGCGATGGTGATGATTATCGCCACTCTGTTTTGCTTACTGCGGATTAAAGATGTTTAAGGCGCGGTCAGCATTTCCAGATCGATAAGCCAGGTCATGGCCTGCTGACGCGAGTTACCGCACATTTCAGCGCTGGCTTGTAAGCCTGCACAGACTTTCGGTCGCAGTGGCGAGGTGAAAATTTTACAGCGTTGCTGTTCATCAAGCTGAATGCAGGGCGTATTGGCGGGCTTGCCATCTGGCATACCGGGAATAGGGCTGGAAATTGAAGGGGCAGTGCAACACGCCCCGCAACCCGGACGGCATTTCATACGTTGTTCTCTTAAGGTTAACCACCGGATTGATGAGCGCGCACAGTACCACCTTTTTTGCACCAGCAAAAGTGCGAATACCACTTGCCCGAAAGGCCCGTCGCGAGTACTTTGTCGCGATATTTTTGACATTTTCGACTACAGGAATTTTTCGATGCCAAGAGCGAACGAAATTAAAAAAGGTATGGTACTGAATTACAACGGCAAACTGCTGCTGGTTAAGGATATTGATATTCAGTCGCCCACTGCCCGCGGTGCCGCTACGCTGTACAAAATGCGTTTTTCTGATGTCCGTACCGGGCTGAAAGTAGAAGAGCGTTTCAAAGGTGATGATATCGTTGACACCGTGACGCTGACCCGCCGTTACGTTGACTTCTCCTATGTCGATGGCAACGAATATGTCTTTATGGATAAAGAAGACTATACCCCGTATACCTTCACCAAAGATCAGATTGAAGAAGAGTTGCTGTTTATGCCAGAGGGCGGCATGCCGGACATGCAGGTGCTGACCTGGGACGGTCAACTGCTGGCGCTTGAGCTGCCGCAGACCGTTGATCTGGAAATCGTTGAAACCGCACCAGGCATCAAAGGGGCATCTGCCAGCGCCCGTAACAAACCGGCGACATTGAGCACTGGTCTGGTGATTCAGGTACCAGAATACTTAAGCCCGGGCGAAAAAATTCGTATCCATATCGAAGAACGCCGTTATATGGGGCGTGCTGACTAACTTCAGCCGCATGCAGAAAAGGGATAGCTCAGGCTGTCCCTTTTTTAATTTATTATACCAATCTTCTATTTTGCGCTTCCTGAACACCTTACGCCCTCAATTTTCACTCGTTGATTGATCGCCCTCACACTTCATCGCATTAACAATCCAGACCAATTTCAATTGCTGTCATATAACTTTACACTGTCATTGTTAATTTATCGTTACTAAGACGTGACTCCTATGAAGACAATTGCCTCCGTTACGCTCCCGCATCATGTACACGCTCCACGCTACGATCGCCAGCAGTTGCAATCACGTATCGTTCATTTTGGCTTTGGCGCCTTTCACCGCGCTCATCAGGCGTTACTGACCGATCGTGTGCTGAATGCCCAGGGCGGCGACTGGGGGATCTGTGAAATCAGCTTGTTCAGCGGTGATCAACTGATGAGCCAGCTCCGCGCACAGAACCATTTATATACCGTGCTGGAAAAAGGTGCGGACGGCAATCAGGTGATAATTGTCGGTGCCGTTCACGAATGCCTTAATGCAAAACTGGATTCCTTAGCGGCAATTATTGAGAAATTTTGCGAGCCACAGGTGGCAATTGTTTCCCTGACGATTACCGAAAAAGGCTATTGTATTGACCCGGCCACCGGTGCACTCGACACCAGTAATCCGCGGATTATTCACGATCTACAAACCCCTGAAGAACCTCACTCCGCACCGGGTATTCTCGTCGAAGCACTGAAACGCCGCCGTGAGCGCGGCCTTACACCGTTTACCGTGCTCTCCTGCGACAATATTCCCGACAATGGCCATGTGGTGAAAAACGCGGTGCTGGGAATGGCAGAAAAACGTTCGCCAGAACTCGCCGGGTGGATAAAAGAACACGTCAGTTTTCCGGGAACCATGGTCGACCGCATTGTTCCGGCTGCAACCGACGAATCACTGGCAGAAATCAGCCAGCATCTGGGGGTAAATGATCCCTGCGCGATTAGCTGCGAACCGTTTATCCAGTGGGTGGTGGAAGATAACTTCGTCGCTGGGCGTCCTGCCTGGGAAGTCGCAGGTGTACAAATGGTGAATGATGTCCTGCCATGGGAAGAGATGAAACTGCGTATGCTTAATGGCAGCCACTCTTTTCTCGCTTATCTGGGTTACCTTTCAGGATTCGCCCATATCAGTGATTGCATGCAGGATCGCGCATTTCGCCATGCCGCCAGAACATTAATGCTGAATGAGCAAGCGCCGACACTACAAATTAAAGATGTCGATTTAACACAATATGCGGACAAGTTAATTGCACGTTTTGCTAATCCGGCGCTGAAACATAAGACCTGGCAAATCGCAATGGATGGTAGCCAGAAATTACCGCAACGTATGCTGGCAGGTATTCGCATACATCTGGGGTGCGAAACGGACTGGTCGTTGCTGGCATTAGGCGTTGCTGGCTGGATGCGTTACGTCAGCGGCGTTGATGATGCCGGAAATGCCATTGATGTTCGCGATCCGCTTAGCGATAAAATTCGCGAACTTGTTGCGGGCAGCAGCAGTGAACAACGCGTAACCGCCCTGCTTTCCCTGCGTGAAGTTTTCGGTGATGATCTGCCAGATAACCCGCATTTTGTGCAGGCCATCGAACAAGCCTGGCAACAAATCGTACAATTCGGCGCACATCAGGCGCTATTAAACACCCTCAAAATTTAACGATTTCTGCGGTTAAAGCGGATGAAGCTCACCTTCGTCCGCTCTCCCCTTCTCTTTTCTGCCTTTTTTAGCCAGGATTAACGCTCAGTTAACTTACCAGAGTATTGCGGAGCCGTTGTGACCAGGACCAACCTCATCACCGGTTTTCTCGGCAGCGGGAAAACCACGTCGATTCTTCATCTGTTAGCCCATAAAGATCCCAACGAAAAATGGGCGGTACTGGTTAATGAATTTGGGGAAGTCGGAATTGATGGTGCTTTGCTCGCCGATAGCGGCGCATTGCTGAAAGAGATCCCCGGCGGCTGCATGTGCTGCGTTAATGGTTTACCCATGCAGGTAGGGTTGAATACCTTACTGCGTCAGGGAAAACCAGACCGCTTGTTGATAGAGCCGACCGGGCTGGGCCATCCGAAACAGATCCTCGATCTGTTAACCGCACCAGTCTATGAACCGTGGATAGATCTGCGCGCCACCTTGTGCATTCTCGATCCGCGCTTGCTGCTGGACGAAAAAAGCGCCAGCAATGAAAACTTCCGTGACCAGCTGGCTGCCGCAGACATCATTGTCGCCAATAAATCCGACCGTGCGACGCCCGAAAGTGAGCAAGCGCTACAGCGTTGGTGGCAGCAAAATGGTGGCGATCGACAATTAATTCACAGTGAGCATGGGAAAGTTGACGGTCATCTTCTGGATTTGCCGCGTCGCAATTTAGCCGAGTTGCCCGCCAGCGCCGCGCATTCTCATCAGCATGTCGTGAAAAAAGGGTTAGCAGCGTTAAGCCTGCCAGAGCATCAACGCTGGCGTCGCAGTCTGAACAGCGGGCAAGGATATCAGGCCTGCGGCTGGATATTCGACGCTGATACGGTATTCGACACCATTGGCATTCTGGAATGGGCGCGACTTGCACCGGTGGAACGCGTCAAAGGCGTGCTGCGTATTCCCGAAGGGCTGGTACGAATCAACCGTCAGGGCGATGACCTGCACATTGAAACGCAAAACGTTGCGCCACCGGACAGTCGTATTGAGCTGATTTCCAGCAGCGAAGCTGACTGGAATGCTTTGCAGAGCGCGCTGTTGAAGCTTCGTTTAGCGACTACCGCGTAAGGTTGCCTGCGTTTTTCAGTAAGATAATTAGAGAAAATATGATTAAAAATTTGCCGCAAATAGTGTTGTTGAATATTGTCGGCCTCGCGCTGTTTCTTTCCTGGTATATTCCCGTTAATCATGGATTCTGGTTGCCGATTGATGCGGATATTTTTTATTTCTTTAATCAGAAACTGGTCGAAAGTAAGGCCTTTTTGTGGCTGGTTGCATTGACCAACAATCGCGCCTTCGACGGTTGTTCACTGCTGGCGATGGGTATGTTGATGCTGAGTTTCTGGCTGAAAGAAAACGCCCCAGGCAGACGACGTATCGTGATTATGGGTCTGGTCATGCTATTAACTGCAGTGCTATTAAACCAGCTGGGTCAGGCATTAATTCCTGTAAAACGGGCCAGCCCAACATTGACTTTTACCGATATTAACCGCGTCAGCGAACTGCTCTCTGTTCCCACGAAAGATGCCTCACGAGATAGCTTTCCCGGCGATCACGGCATGATGCTGCTTATTTTTTCGGCATTCATGTGGCGTTATTTCGGCAAAGTTGCAGGCCTTATCGCCCTTATTATTTTTGTGGTTTTTGCATTTCCCAGAGTAATGATTGGCGCACACTGGTTTACTGACATCATTGTCGGTTCGATGACCGTGATATTGATCGGTTTGCCCTGGGTGTTGCTGACGCCATTAAGTGATCGATTAATCACCTTTTTTGACAAATCACTACCGGGAAAAAACAAACATTTCCAAAACAAATAACTCACAGTAATTAACATCATCAGGCTTATTTTTATAGTGAGGATAATCCTGATGATGCGCACCGTGCTTTCATCCATCGCGCGCAAAAATCATTCTCTAAGTAAATGAATGGATTGCATGCGTTTCACTCAATCGTACTTTAATTGACCAATCCCGCTTATTAACTTTCTGTATCACTTTTTCTTATAAAAAATCATGTAAAACCGCTCGCCAAGACCGCACCAATCGGGTAATCTCGAACTCGTTTTGCCTCGGCGGTAGATTATCCTCACAGCATATAATTTTGTGCGTTAGTCCACAGATTTGGCCTTAAGGAATTGTTTCAACATGCCCAGGTAATTAGTCTCGTGTCGCTTGGCATTTTTTTATAACGATATTTGTCGTTAAGGACTTCAAGGGAAAACAAACAACATGGTCAAATCTCAACCGATTTTGAGATATATCTTGCGCGGGATCCCCGCGATTGCAGTAGCGGTTCTGCTTTCTGCATGTAGTGCAAATAACACCGCAAAGAATATGCATCCTGAGACACGTGCAGTGGGTAGTGAAACATCATCACTGCAAGCTTCTCAGGATGAATTTGAAAACCTGGTTCGTAATGTCGACGTAAAATCGCGAATTATGGATCAGTATGCTGACTGGAAAGGCGTACGTTATCGTCTGGGCGGCAGCACTAAAAAAGGTATCGATTGTTCTGGTTTTGTACAACGTACATTCCGTGAGCAATTTGGCTTAGAACTTCCGCGTTCGACTTACGAACAGCAGGAAATGGGTAAATCTGTTTCCCGCAGTAATTTGCGTACGGGTGATTTAGTTCTGTTCCGTGCCGGTTCAACGGGACGCCATGTCGGTATTTATATCGGCAACAATCAGTTTGTCCATGCTTCCACCAGCAGTGGTGTTATTATTTCCAGCATGAATGAACCGTACTGGAAGAAGCGTTACAACGAAGCACGCCGGGTTCTCAGCCGCAGCTAATAAACCGTTTGGATGCAATCCCTTGGCTATCCTGACGAGTTAACTGAAAGCACTGCTTAGGCAGTGCTTTTTTGTTTTCATTCATCAGAGAAAATGATGTTTCCGCGTCTTGATCCAGGCTATAGTCCGGTCATTGTTATCTTTTAAATGTTGTCGTAATTTCAGGAAATTAACGGAATCATGTTCATACGCGCTCCCAATTCTGGACGTAAGCTCCTGCTTACCTGCATTGTTGCAGGCGTGATGATTGCGATACTGGTGAGTTGCCTTCAATTTTTAGTGGCCTGGCATAAGCACGAAGTCAAATACGACACACTGATTATCGACGTACAAAAGTATCTCGATACCTATTTTGCCGACCTGAAATCCACTACTGACCGGCTTCAGCCGCTGACCTTAGATACCTGCCAGCAGGCTAACCCCGAACTGACCGCTCGCGCGGCGTTTAGCATGAATGTCCGTACGTTTGTGCTGGTGAAAGATAAAAAAACATTCTGTTCATCTGCGACTGGTGAGATGGACATTCCACTCAATGAATTGATTCCGGCGCTCGACATTAATAAAAACGTCGATATGGCGATCTTACCCGGCACGCCGATGGTGCCGAACAAACCCGCAATCGTCATCTGGTATCGCAACCCTTTGCTGAAAAATAGCGGCGTCTTTACCGCTCTGAATCTCAACCTGACACCGTCACTCTTTTATAGTTCACGGCAGGAAGATTACGATGGCGTCGCCCTCATTATTGGCAATACTGCGCTATCTACCTTTTCTTCACGTTTGATGAACGTTAACGAATTAACCGACATGCCAGTCCGTGAAACTAAAATTGCGGGCATTCCTCTGACCGTTCGGCTTTATGCGGATGACTGGACATGGAACGATGTGTGGTACGCATTTTTACTGGGCGGCATGAGTGGAACTGTCGTTGGCCTGCTCTGCTATTACCTGATGAGCGTACGTATGCGCCCCGGCAGAGAAATCATGACCGCCATCAAGCGCGAACAATTTTACGTGGCGTATCAACCGGTGGTGGATACACAAGCTTTGCGAGTAACGGGCCTGGAAGTACTGCTACGCTGGCGGCATCCTGTCGCGGGAGAAATTCCCCCGGATGCCTTCATTAACTTTGCCGAATCGCAAAAGATGATTGTGCCGCTGACTCAGCACCTGTTTGAGTTAATTGCCCGCGATGCCGCAGAATTAGAAAAAGTGCTGCCGGTAGGCGTCAAATTTGGCATTAACATTGCGCCGGACCATCTGCACAGCGAAAGCTTTAAAGCAGATATCCAGAAACTGCTCACTTCCCTACCCGCACACCATTTCCAGATTGTGCTGGAAATTACCGAGCGCGATATGCTGAAAGAGCAAGAAGCCACACAACTCTTCGCCTGGCTGCACTCGGTCGGCGTAGAAATTGCTATTGATGACTTCGGCACCGGGCACAGCGCGCTTATCTATCTTGAGCGTTTTACGCTCGATTATCTGAAAATTGACCGTGGATTTATCAACGCCATCGGTACGGAAACGATCACTTCACCCGTACTTGACGCGGTGCTGACGCTGGCGAAACGCCTCAATATGCTGACGGTTGCTGAAGGGGTCGAAACGCCGGAACAAGCGCGATGGCTAAGCGAACGCGGCGTTAATTTCATGCAAGGCTACTGGATTAGTCGCCCGTTACCGCTGGACGATTTTGTCCGCTGGCTGAAGAAACCGTATACGCCGCAGTGGTAAGGTGTGCTTACGTCCCTTATTATTCATAGTGAAAGCATGCCGGATTGCGGCTAATGATGAGTAAAAGGAAATCCGTTGCAGATGATTGTGCGCATACTGCTGCTGTTTATCGCTCTGTTCACCTTTGGTGCGCAGGCGCAGGCTATCAAGGAAAGCTATGCCTTTGCCGTGCTGGGCGAACCCCGGTACGCGTTTAATTTCAACCATTTTGATTATGTGAACCCCGCCGCGCCAAAAGGTGGGCAGATAACGTTGTCAGCCCTCGGTACCTTCGATAATTTCAACCGCTATGCACTGCGCGGCAACCCGGGCGCACGCACCGAGCAGCTGTACGACACGCTATTTACGACTTCCGATGACGAACCAGGCAGTTATTACCCGCTGATTGCTGAAAGCGCACGCTATGCTGACGATTATTCCTGGGTGGAGGTCGCTATTAATCCGCGCGCCCGTTTTCATGATGGTTCGCCCATTACTGCCCGCGATGTAGAGTTTACTTTTCAAAAATTTATGACCGAAGGCGTGCCGCAATTTCGTCTGGTCTACAAAGGCACCACCGTCAAAGCCATTGCGCCGTTAACCGTGCGCATTGAGTTAGCTAAACCCGGCAAAGAAGATATGTTGAGTCTGTTTTCGCTGCCGGTATTTCCAGAAAAGTACTGGAAGGATCACAAACTTAGCGATCCGCTCGCCACGCCTCCGCTTGCCAGTGGTCCGTACCGAATTACGTCCTGGAAAATGGGGCAAAATATTGTCTATTCCCGCGTGAAAGATTACTGGGCAGCAAACTTACCGGTAAACCGTGGACGCTGGAATTTCGACACCATTCGCTACGATTATTACCTCGATGATAATGTCGCCTTTGAAGCGTTTAAAGCAGGTGCCTTTGATTTGCGTATGGAAAACGACGCTAAAAACTGGGCCACGCGTTATACCGGTAAAAATTTCGATAAAAAATACATCATCAAAGATGAGCAAAAGAACGAATCAGCCCAGGATACGCGCTGGCTGGCGTTTAATATCCAACGTCCGGTATTCAGCGATCGCCGGGTCCGGGAAGCAATCACCCTCGCCTTTGACTTTGAATGGATGAACAAGGCGTTGTTTTACAATGCCTGGAGTCGCACGAACAGTTATTTTCAGAATACCGAATACGCGGCCAGAAATTACCCCGAAGCCGCGGAGCTGGTGCTTCTGGCACCAATGAAAAAAGATCTACCGTCAGAAGTCTTCACACAAATCTACCAGCCGCCGGTATCTAAAGGCGATGGCTACGATCGTGACAACCTGTTAAAAGCCGACAAACTTCTCAACGAAGCGGGCTGGGTGCTGAAGGGTCAGCAACGCGTTAATGCCACAACGGGTCAGCCACTCAGCTTTGAATTATTGCTTCCCGCAAGCAGCAATAGTCAGTGGGTATTGCCGTTCCAGCACAGCCTGCAACGGCTGGGTATCAACATGGACATTCGCAAGGTGGATAACTCGCAAATCACCAACCGCATGCGCAGTCGCGACTATGACATGATGCCGCGCGTATGGCGGGCGATGCCGTGGCCCAGTTCCGATTTACAGATTTCCTGGTCATCGGAATATATCAATTCCACTTATAATGCCCCCGGCGTGCAAAGTCCGGTTATCGACTCGCTGATCAATCAAATTATTGCCGCGCAGGGAAATAAAGAAAAATTACTGCCGTTAGGGCGAGCACTGGATCGCGTATTAACGTGGAATTATTACATGCTGCCAATGTGGTACATGGCGGAAGACCGTCTCGCCTGGTGGGATAAATTCTCCCAACCCGCTGTACGCCCTGTTTACAGCCTGGGTATCGATACCTGGTGGTATGACGTTAATAAAGCGGCCAAACTGCCGTCAGCCAGACAACAGGGAGAGTAGATGGGCGCTTATCTGATTCGCCGTCTGTTGCTGGTGATCCCAACGTTATGGGCGATTATCACTATCAACTTTTTCATCGTGCAAATTGCGCCTGGCGGTCCGGTCGACCAGGCCATCGCCGCCATTGAGTTTGGTAATGCCGGAGTATTACCCGGCGCAGGCGGTGAAGGTATTCGCGCCAGCCATGCGCAAACGGGCGTCGGCAATATCAGCGACAGTAATTACCGTGGCGGACGCGGATTAGATCCAGAAGTGATCGCCGAGATCACTCATCGCTACGGTTTCGATAAGCCGATCCACGAACGTTACTTCAAAATGCTCTGGGACTACATCCGCTTTGATTTTGGTGATAGCCTTTTTCGCAGCGCCTCGGTGCTGACGCTGATTAAAGACAGTCTGCCGGTTTCCATCACCCTCGGATTGTGGAGCACGCTGATTATCTATCTGGTGTCGATTCCGTTAGGCATTCGCAAAGCTGTTTATAATGGGAGCCGCTTTGACGTCTGGAGTAGCGCATTTATCATCATCGGCTACGCCATTCCGGCCTTTTTGTTTGCCATCCTGCTGATTGTCTTCTTCGCGGGCGGCAGCTATTTTGACCTGTTCCCTCTACGCGGCCTGGTTTCCGCTAACTTTGATTCGCTGCCGTGGTATCAGCAAATCACCGATTATCTGTGGCATATCACGCTACCGGTGCTGGCGACAGTGATTGGTGGCTTTGCGGCGCTGACCATGCTGACCAAAAACTCATTCCTTGATGAAGTGCGCAAGCAATACGTGGTGACCGCGCGTGCGAAAGGGGTAAGTGAGAAAAACATTCTCTGGAAACATGTGTTCCGCAACGCCATGCTGCTGGTGATTGCCGGTTTTCCGGCGACGTTTATCAGCATGTTTTTTACCGGCTCGCTGCTGATTGAGGTGATGTTTTCACTCAATGGTCTTGGCTTACTGGGCTACGAAGCGACCGTCTCGCGCGATTATCCTGTAATGTTTGGTACCTTGTATATTTTCACCCTGATTGGCCTGCTGCTGAATATTGTCAGTGATATCAGCTATACGCTGGTCGATCCGCGTATAGATTTTGAGGGACGTTAATGTCGCGACTCAGCCCCGTCAATCAGGCCCGTTGGGCGCGTTTTCGCCATAACCGTCGCGGATACTGGTCGTTATGGATTTTCCTCGTCTTGTTTGGTTTGAGTTTGTGTTCTGAACTTATCGCTAACGATAAACCGTTGCTGGTGCGTTATGACGGCAGTTGGTATTTCCCGTTGTTGAAAAACTACAGCGAAAGCGATTTTGGCGGCCCGCTGGCAAGTCAGGCTGATTATCAGGACCCGTGGCTGAAACAACGGCTGGAAAATAACGGCTGGGTACTGTGGGCACCGATTCGCTTTGGTGCTACCAGTATCAACTTTGCTACCGATAAGCCCTTCCCTTCTCCACCCTCCCGGCAAAACTGGCTGGGAACGGATGCCAACGGCGGCGATGTGCTGGCACGCATTCTCTATGGCACGCGGATCTCGGTTCTGTTTGGCCTGATGCTGACTCTCTGTTCCAGCGTGATGGGCGTGCTGGCGGGGGCGCTACAAGGCTATTACGGCGGTAAAGTCGATCTCTGGGGACAACGCTTTATTGAAGTATGGTCGGGGATGCCGACGCTGTTTTTGATTATTTTACTTTCCAGCGTCGTACAGCCTAACTTCTGGTGGCTGCTGGCAATTACTGTCTTGTTTGGCTGGATGAGTCTGGTCGGCGTGGTGCGGGCGGAGTTTTTACGTACTCGTAATTTCGACTACATTCGTGCGGCACAGGCGCTTGGCGTCAGCGATCGCAGTATCATCCTGCGTCATATGTTGCCTAATGCCATGGTCGCGACCCTCACCTTTTTACCGTTTATTTTATGTAGTTCGATAACCACCCTGACCTCGCTCGATTTCCTCGGCTTCGGTCTACCGCTCGGTTCACCGTCACTCGGTGAACTGCTGTTACAAGGGAAAAATAACCTTCAGGCCCCGTGGCTTGGGATCACCGCATTCTTGTCGGTGTCGATATTATTGTCTTTGCTGATCTTTATTGGTGAAGCCGTCCGCGACGCATTTGATCCTAATAAGGCGGTGTAGCATGACGCAAACTCTGTTAGCGATTGAAAATTTGTCGGTGGGTTTTCGCCATCAGCAAACCGTACGTACAGTAGTCAATGATGTTTCACTACAGATTGAGGCTGGCGAAACGCTGGCGCTGGTGGGTGAGTCAGGTTCAGGCAAAAGCGTTACCGCGCTGTCAATTTTACGCCTGCTCCCTTCCCCGCCGGTTGAATATCTCTCCGGCGATATTCGTTTTCATGGCGAATCGCTGCTTCATGTCAGCGATCAAACGTTGCGCGGTGTACGCGGTAATAAGATCGCCATGATTTTTCAGGAACCGATGGTGTCGTTAAATCCATTGCATACCCTGGAAAAACAGCTTTATGAAGTGCTTTCACTCCACCGCGGGATGCGTCGGGAAGCGGCTCGTGGCGAAATTCTTAACTGCCTTGATCGCGTTGGTATCCGCCAGGCGGCAAAACGGCTGACAGATTATCCGCATCAGCTCTCCGGCGGCGAACGCCAGCGGGTGATGATTGCGATGGCGCTGTTAACGCGACCGGAATTATTAATTGCCGATGAACCGACCACCGCACTGGACGTCTCTGTCCAGGCGCAGATTTTACAGCTGTTGCGCGAACTGCAAGGCGAGCTGAATATGGGCATGCTGTTTATTACTCATAACCTCAGCATTGTCAGAAAACTGGCCCACCGCGTGGCGGTAATGCAAAACGGTCGCTGTGTCGAGCAAAATTACGCCGCTACGCTATTTGCATCACCCACTCATCCTTACACACAAAAGCTACTCAACAGTGAACCGTCAGGCGATCCAGTGCCGTTGCCAGAACCTGCCTCAACGTTGCTGGATGTTGAACAGCTTCAGGTTGCCTTCCCCATTCGCAAAGGGATTTTGAAGCGCATTGTGGATCATAATGTGGTGGTGAAAAACATCAGTTTTACGCTACGAGCGGGTGAAACACTGGGTTTAGTGGGCGAGTCCGGTTCCGGGAAAAGTACGACGGGACTGGCGCTGCTGCGACTGATTAATTCTCAGGGCAGCATCATCTTTGACGGTCAGCCACTGCAAAATTTAAATCGCCGCCAGCTGTTACCTATTCGTCATCGCATTCAGGTGGTATTTCAGGATCCAAACTCCTCGCTCAACCCACGACTCAACGTTTTGCAGATTATTGAGGAAGGCTTACGGGTTCACCAGCCGACGCTTTCTGCCGCACAACGCGAACAACAAGTGATAGCCGTGATGCATGAAGTGGGATTAGATCCTGAAACACGCCACCGTTATCCGGCGGAGTTCTCTGGTGGTCAGCGACAACGTATTGCGATTGCCAGGGCATTAATTCTTAAGCCCTCGCTGATCATACTTGATGAACCGACATCATCACTCGACAAAACGGTACAGGCGCAAATATTGACGCTATTGAAATCATTGCAACAAAAGCATCAACTGGCCTATTTGTTTATCAGCCACGATTTGCACGTTGTCCGCGCGTTATGTCATCAGGTTATCGTACTGCGACAAGGGGAAGTAGTGGAACAAGGACCGTGCGCGCGCGTGTTTGCCACACCGCAGCAGGAGTATACGCGTCAGCTACTGGCGTTGAGCTGACGCTTAAAAAGGATTGTAGTTTGAAAAGGGTTCGGCAATTGCCACACCAAAATTTTTCAATCGGCATGTTGCAGCAAACTCGTCCTGGCGATTTACAAACAGGCACGGCTCACCTTCACACTCCAGCACCGAACATGGAACTTCGATGTCGCTTAACGCCTGGCTTAGTTTATACATCACCGACCATGCATTATCACCATCCGGGCTAAGCAATTTAAGCGCCACCAGGCTGTTGTCACCGCACGGTCCATTTTGCGGAATCGGTTCAACCTTCGAACCTGCGAAACCAGCAGACCAGCGATAGTTCTGCGGTAGACGATGGACGATTGAGAGTTGTAATGAAGTCACTTATTTTCCCCGGAAGTACATTTACTTCACAATTTGTTTACATCAATTTTAACACATCATCAACAATCCGTCTTTATACAGATCGTAAAGATTGATGCCTCGCCTGAGTGGCCTCTATGGCTCTGATTTAAGTAATATCTGCGGGCGTGGTCACGTTTGCGGGGCTATATGTACCCGTTTCTGCGATCTAACTCAACCTTTTTAACTACAATGATGTGACTTTTTACATAAATTGATTTTACATAAAATAAACATATATCGGGGGAATGATAGATTTGTGGTTGACATGCATCAACAAAGGAAGCCTTTTAGCTTCCTCGTTGTGCAATAGATCACCGTTTTTTCGGTCGACTGGCGTACAGACAGAAGAGAATGGAGCTGCTTGCGCAGAATGCAATTGACCAAATCATCGGCCATGCAGAGTTAAAGGTCGCAAGAGAAAGCAATGCGCCAACAATTGCCCCTATGCCAAAACGGAAGGTTCCTGCCAGCGAAGATGCCGTTCCCGCCATATGGGGAAACTCATCAAGAATGACCGCCATCGCATTGGATGACACCATCGACACGCAGCCCACAAACGCCGCAACGCCAACCACCAGCGACCAGAATCCCAGCCCCAGCAGCGCACTGATGACCATCCACGCCGCCATAATAAACTGTATCCACAACCCCGAGCGGAACATATTTAACGCGCCAATACGGCGGACGAAGCGGCTGTTAAAAATGGTCATCACGAACAGGAAAACAATGTTTAGTGCAAAGTAATAACCAAAGTTTTCCGGCGCGACGTGGTTAATTTCAATGTAGACAAACGGTCCGGCGCTTAAGAACGAGAACATCCCGGCAAAGCTGAAACCACTGGCAAGCATATAACTCAGGACACGCTTATGACGGAACAGCGCCGCAAAGTTACCAATAGTGGTACGAATGTGAAAAGGCTGGCGACGCTCCGGTGGTAAGGTTTCTTTGATCAGAAAGAAGATCATTGCCGAAGCCAGAATCGCCGCCACGGCGAGGATCCAGAAGATGTAATGCCAGCTCAGCCACACCAGCACCCAGCCGCCAACTATCGGTGCCATCAGCGGTGCAATGGTCGTCACCAGCATGACAAACGACATCATCCGCGAGAACTCTTCTTTCGGGTAGATATCACGCATCAAAGCGTTGATAACCACGCTGGCCGCAGCCGCCGCCAGCCCGTGGAAGAAACGCATCACAATCAGCTGATCGATGGTTTGTGCCAACGCACACGCCACCGCGGCGGCGGCAAACACCAGCGTACCGCCAAGAACCACCGGCTTACGCCCAAAGCTGTCTGCCATCGGCCCGTAGATTAACTGCCCCAACGCAAAGCCCAGAATATAAGTACTGAGGGTCATCTGCGTACTGCCCGCAGGTACGCCAAACTGCGCTGAAATTACCGGTAGCGCGGGCAGATACATATCAATCGACAGCGGCATCAACATGGCCAGCAGGCCAAGGATAAAAACAATAGCAAACGACGAATGCTGTCGGGTGGTCACAACGGGCTCCTGAAAGTCATGGAAAAGTTAGACGACGCTGGCAATTTCTTCTTCAGTTAACGGACGATATTCACCGGGGGCTAAATCAGCATCCAGCGTAATACCGCCAATACGTTCACGATGCAGCTCAACCACATGGTTACCCACAGCGGCGAACATGCGTTTCACCTGATGATAACGCCCTTCGCTGATGGTCAGACGGACCTGCGTAGGGGTAATCACTTCCAGCACCGCTGGCTTAGTGAGATCTTTTTCGTTATGCAGCTGTACGCCTTTGGCAAATTGCTCTGCCGTATCGTCAGCTACGGGTGATTCCAGCGTCACCAGATAGGTCTTCTCGCAATGATGGCGCGGAGAAGTAATGCGGTGCGACCACTGACCATCATCAGTCATCAGCACCAGACCGGTGGTATCGATATCCAGACGTCCTGCGGCGTGCAGTTTCCAGGCTACCGGTTCATCCAGAAAATAGAGCACCGTTGGGTGATCAGGGTCGTCCGTGGAGCAAACATAGCCCTGAGGCTTATTGAGCATGAAGTAACGTGGACCATGTTGCTGCGCCAGCGGGTTGCCATCGTAAGCGACATCATGTTCAGGAAGCAGTTTGAACGCTGCATTACGAACAATTTCGCCATCGACGGTGACACGATTGCCGCGGATTTCACGCCCGGCAATAGCACGGCTAACGCCGAGTTGCTGTGCGATAAATTTATCAAGTCGCATGTGTGTGATTTTGCCTGTAAAAACGGAGGTCGGGCATTGACCCGAAAATCTGAACTGTTGTCTGCCCAGTATAGCGGTCTAATAACATCCCTCAAGGGAAAAAGATCCATGGCATACTATTAGCAGAATAATCTACCTACGCGAGACCATGATTTTTACACTCCGCCCATATCAGCAAGAAGCCGTGGATGCCACGCTCAACCATTTTCGTCGTCATAAAACCCCTGCCGTTATCGTGCTGCCCACCGGCGCAGGTAAAAGCCTGGTGATTGCCGAACTGGCACGGCTGGCGCGTGGTCGTGTTCTGGTGCTGGCACACGTCAAAGAACTGGTGGCGCAAAACCATGCAAAGTATCAGGCGCTGGGGCTGGAAGCCGATATTTTTGCCGCTGGGTTAAAGCGCAAAGAGAGCCACGGTAAAGTGGTATTTGGCAGCGTGCAGTCGGTCGCTCGTAATCTTGATGCCTTTCAGGGTGAATTTTCGCTGTTGATTGTCGATGAATGCCACCGTATTGGTGACGATGAAGAGAGCCAGTATCAGCAAATCCTCACTCACCTGACTAAAGTGAATCCCCACTTACGCCTGCTGGGGCTGACTGCCACGCCTTTTCGATTGGGCAAAGGCTGGATCTACCAGTTCCATTATCACGGCATGGTACGCGGCGATGAGAAAGCCCTTTTCCGTGACTGCATTTATGAGCTGCCGCTGCGTTATATGATTAAACACGGCTATCTGACGCCGCCAGAACGACTGGATATGCCAGTAGTGCAATACGATTTCAGCCGCTTGCAGGCACAGAGTAACGGGCTGTTCAGCGAAGCTGATCTCAACCGTGAGCTGAAAAAACAGCAACGCATTACGCCACATATCATCAGCCAGATCATGGAGTTCGCCGAAAAGCGCAAAGGGGTAATGATTTTCGCCGCCACCGTTGAACACGCAAAAGAGATTGTGGGATTACTGCCTGCCGAAGATGCTGCACTGATTACTGGCGACACCCCCGGCGCTGAGCGCGATGTGTTAATTGAAGATTTTAAAGCCCAGCGTTTTCGCTATCTGGTCAACGTCGCAGTACTGACCACCGGATTTGACGCCCCGCACGTCGATCTTATCGCCATTCTGCGCCCTACCGAATCAGTGAGTCTTTACCAACAAATTGTCGGGCGCGGTCTGCGTCTCGCTCCGGGCAAGACTGATTGTTTAATTCTTGATTATGCGGGTAATCCTCACGATCTCTACGCGCCGGAAGTTGGTACACCGAAAGGCAAAAGTGACAACGTTCCGGTACAGGTTTTCTGCCCTGCCTGCGGTTTTGCCAACACCTTTTGGGGGAAAACGACCGCCGACGGGACATTGATTGAACACTTTGGTCGCCGCTGTCAGGGATGGTTTGAAGATGACGACGGTCATCGCGAACAGTGTGACTTCCGTTTCCGTTTTAAAAATTGCCCGCAATGTAACGCAGAAAATGATATTGCCGCTCGCCGCTGCCGCGAATGTGACACGGTACTGGTTGATCCGGATGATATGTTAAAAGCGGCGCTACGACTGAAAGATGCGCTGGTATTACGCTGTAGCGGCATGTCTTTGCAGCATGGGCACGACGAGAAAGGCGAATGGTTGAAAATCACCTATTACGATGAAGACGGTGCGGATGTGAGTGAGCGTTTCCGTCTGCAAACGCCCGCCCAGCGAACTGCCTTCGAGCAGCTTTTTATCCGCCCGCATACGCGCACACCGGGCATCCCTCTGCGCTGGATCACCGCCGCCGATATCCTCGCCCAGCAAGCCTTATTGCGACACCCGGATTTTGTCGTTGCCCGCATGAAAGGTCAGTACTGGCAAGTGCGTGAAAAAGTGTTCGATTACGAAGGTCGTTTTCGTCGGGCGCACGAATTACGCGGTTAATGGTAGTTTTGATTGATGTATAAAGCGATTGAGTATAGAATCTCGCCCGCTTTTGCATACGCAAAGCAGATCACTTACCTGTTGCTGGGTCGCCTGTAGCAGGATTAATTTAAGAGAGAAAGAAATGTTTACTATCAACGCAGAAGTACGTAAAGAGCAGGGTAAGGGTGCGAGCCGCCGCCTGCGTGCCGCTAACAAGTTCCCGGCAATCATCTACGGTGGCAAAGAAGCGCCGCTGGCTATCGAGCTGGATCACGACAAAGTCATGAACATGCAAGCTAAAGCTGAATTCTACAGCGAAGTTCTGACCATCGTTGTTGACGGTAAAGAAATCAAAGTTAAAGCTCAGGACGTACAGCGTCACCCGTACAAACCGAAGCTGCAGCACATCGACTTCGTTCGCGCTTAATTGCTGAATAAGTTGTAAAAAACCCCGCTCCGGCGGGGTTTTTTGTATCTGCAGATTATGCCTGATTACGGTATTGCTATTTTTTGCAGGCCAGATAAGGCGTTCACGCCGCATCTGGCATTCAGAACACAAAACCGATTAATTGCCGCCAGACGTCCGGCGCTGCAATTGGTCACGCAAATTCGGCGGCGTGCCTTTAATGGTCAGGGTATCGGTTGCCGGATCCCAGAAGATGCGTTCACCTAACAGCATCGCATCAAAGTTAATAGTCAAGCCACCGCCGCTACCGGCAAACTTCGTCAACTGACGCAGTGTGCTACGGTCTGCCGGGAAGCTCTCTTCCAGTTCGTAGCCTTTTTCAGCCGCAAACTCCGTGAAACTCACTTCGCTGACGCCTGCCAGCTCTTTCGACAGCGACTCCAGTTCGATCTCTTCGCCTGCCTGCAGCTGCTCATTACAGTAGCTATAAACCTGCTGGCGCACGTTCTGTCGCTCTGCTTTATCCAGTTGTGCTTCGGCAGTGAAATCATCAACCGCTTGCAACAGCCCACGGTTTTGCGCTTTCGCGTTTAACCCTTCGCTGGCCCCGAGGAAATCCATAAAGAAATCCGCCACTTTGCGCCCTACTCGCCCTTTCAGGAAAGTGAGATAGCGGGTGGACTCTGGATTGGTTTCCCATTCGGTTAAATCGATACGCGCAACAATATCCGCATGATTGATATCAAGATAATGGGTTGGATTGATGTCGAGATTTTCGTTAACGCGCATACTGCTCAGGTTGCTCAGAACTGCCACCAGCAGATACTCCACCGCCAGATAACGGTAGTGGCAAAACAGCACGAATCCACCGTCAGCAAAAGGATATTTCGCTAATTCGTCACGCAGGCGCCCGGTTGCCGCGCGGCTAAATGCCAGAAAGTCCTCTTCGCCCTGACGCTGTAAGCGCAGCGTCTGCGCCAGTTCACTCTCTTCGCTAAACAAGCCGTAAGCTTTATTTTTGGCGCTATAGACCCGATGCAGTTCTGCCACCATCTCAACGACGGTTTCTGTCGGTTCCAGCAATGAATCGCGCAACACCAGCTCAAGGTTCTGCTCATCACGCTTGATAAGCTGGTGCAGAGCAATCTGGTTGATATCCAGACTCATGATAAACTCTCCTTTAAGACCGGGCGGTATTCAACCACCGCCGGTTAAGCGACGCAATAAAAGATGGCGGTCATTTTACAGAAGGCAGCGTAACGAGAATGATTTAACGCATAAAAAAGCAGAAAAAAAACCGTTGCTACGGTAATATGTTGCCCTTTCATCAACTAACTGATTTCGATTTATGCCACAAATTTCCCGCTACAGTGATGAACAGGTTGAACAATTGCTCGCAGAGCTGCTCAACGTACTGGAAAAACATAAGGCTCCGACCGACCTTTCCCTGATGGTGTTAGGCAACATGGTCACTAACCTTATCAATACCAGCATTGCCCCGGCCCAACGCCAGGCAATTGCCAACTCTTTTGCCCGCGCCTTACAGTCCTCTATCAACGAAGACAAAGCGCACTAAGGGAAACAGATAACAGGTTATGGTAACTCATCGTCAGCGCTACCGTGAAAAAGTCTCCCAGATGGTCAGTTGGGGGCACTGGTTTGCACTGTTCAATATTCTGCTTTCGCTCGTCATTGGCAGCCGTTACCTGTTTATCGCCGACTGGCCGACAACGCTTGCTGGTCGCATTTATTCCTACGTAAGCATTATCGGCCATTTCAGCTTCCTGGTGTTCGCCACCTACTTGCTGATCCTCTTCCCGCTGACCTTTATCGTCGGCTCCCAGAGGCTGATGAGGTTTTTGTCCGTCATTCTGGCAACGGCGGGAATGACGCTATTACTGATCGATAGCGAAGTCTTTACTCGTTTCCATCTCCATCTTAATCCCATCGTCTGGCAACTGGTTATCAACCCAGACGAAAATGAGATGGCGCGCGACTGGCAGCTGATGTTCATCAGCGTGCCGGTTATTTTATTGCTTGAACTGGTGTTTGCGACGTGGAGCTGGCAAAAGCTGCGCAGCCTGACGCGTCGTCGGCGCTTCGCGCGCCCGCTGGCCGCATTCTTATTTATCGCCTTTATCGCCTCGCATGTGGTGTATATCTGGGCCGATGCCAACTTCTATCGCCCGATCACCATGCAGCGCGCTAACCTGCCGCTTTCGTACCCGATGACGGCGCGACGTTTTCTTGAGAAGCATGGTCTGCTTGATGCGCAGGAGTATCAACGCCGTCTTATTGAGCAAGGTAATCCAGACGCCGTTTCCGTTCAGTATCCGTTAAGCGAACTGCGCTATCGCGATATGGGCACCGGGCAGAATGTGCTGTTGATTACTGTCGATGGCCTGAACTACTCACGCTTCGAGAAGCAGATGCCTGCGCTGGCAGGTTTTGCTGAGCAAAATATTTCGTTCACGCGCCATATGAGCTCCGGCAACACTACAGACAACGGCATCTTTGGCCTGTTCTATGGCATCTCGCCGAGCTATATGGACGGCATTCTGTCGACCCGTACCCCTGCGGCGTTAATTACTGCGCTTAATCAGCAAGGCTATCAGCTGGGATTATTCTCATCAGATGGCTTTACCAGCCCGCTGTATCGCCAGGCATTGTTGTCAGATTTCTCGATGCCGAGCGTACGCACCCAATCCGACGAGCAGACCGCCACGCAGTGGATCAACTGGCTGGGCCGCTACGCACAAGAAGATAACCGCTGGTTCTCGTGGGTCTCTTTCAATGGCACTAACATTGACGACAGCAATCAGCAGGCATTTGCACGGAAATATAGCCGGGCGGCAGGCAATGTCGATGACCAGATCAACCGCGTGCTCAATGCACTGCGTGATTCTGGCAAACTGGACAATACGGTGGTGATTATCACTGCCGGTCGGGGTATTCCGCTGAGCGAAGACGAAGAAACCTTTGACTGGTCCCACGGTCATCTGCAGGTGCCATTAGTGATTCACTGGCCAGGCACGCCGGCGCAGCGTATTAATGCTCTGACTGATCATACCGATCTGATGACGACGCTGATGCAACGCCTGCTACATGTCAGCACACCTGCCAGCGAATATTCGCAAGGTCAGGATTTGTTCAACCCTCAACGCCGTCATTACTGGGTTACTGCAGCGGATAACGATACGCTGGCAATTACCACCCCGAAAAAGACGCTGGTGCTGAACAATAACGGTAAATACCGCACTTACAACTTACGTGGTGAAAGAGTGAAAGATGAAAAACCACAGTTAAGTTTGTTATTGCAAGTGCTGACAGACGAGAAGCGTTTTATCGCTAACTGATTAATTATAAATCAGTTAGCAAAATATCTTACTTGCAATCGGTGTGGAAAACGGTAGTATTAGCAGCCACGAGTCGGCACGTAGCGCAGCCTGGTAGCGCACCGTCATGGGGTGTCGGGGGTCGGAGGTTCAAATCCTCTCGTGCCGACCAAAAATCCCAAGAAAAAATCAACCTTTACGGTTGGTTTTTTTTATATCTGCAATTAATTCGATAAACAGACCGTGACACATCACAGCCTGTTTATTTTTTGTTATCAGAACGTCCAGACCACACCCGCCTGAGTATTCCACGGCGATTCTACCCCTGCGCCATTGCCATAGCTGACTGACAAATGACCGCTTAACGTCGGGGTAAACGATGACCTTATCCCAGCCTGATAAACGCCACGGGTTCCAGCCACATCATTATTAAATTTGCCATCGTCATTAACTTTCACCTGGTTAGAATCGGCGTATTCCTGACGCACGGCGGCTTTCAGTCAGGGTTCCAGCGTCGTACCGTTTTGCAGGTCCATGTGATAGCTTACCGCCGTTCCCGCTTCAGCGCGTAATATCCGGGTATTTCCCACATCCGCGCGCATGCCGTTTGATAACGTGTAGTCCTGACCATCTGTGGTAAAGCCGGTAAAGGCCAGATAGGGTCTAACACTCCACAATCCGTCAACCCAACGGAACCCGCTCTCGACATGAGCACCCGCGCCGTTACTATTGTAATCGCCAAACGCTGTTGCCCCATTACTCATCTTGCAATGGATGGTGTTGGCAAAACGGTCAACTTTCACCACTCCATCAACATAGGCACCGTTCTGATGCTCCCAACCGGCATAAGCCCCCAGGGTATAGCTATCGACATTGCCTTTGCCGCCGCGATCAAAACCAATATCAGAATGAGAGTAACCAAAGAACAAGCCGCGAATTGTGCTGGTTTCTTCACGGGAGAAACGGCTATCGATACCGAGCGTCAGCCCGGTCAATGTTTGCTCAAAGCCAGCGCCCGCATCAGTGGTCACGTTATTGCGGGTGTTAATTGCCGAACTCCACATCGCCGTATCGTAATTAACGCCTTTTACGCTACCAAGACGCTCACGCACGGTGTCCAGTTCTGCATCAAATACCAGCGGTTGTGCTGCCGCCATATTCAGCACATCAGTGGTTGAAGGGGTAATTTGCGCGCGATTCTCTGCCAAACTCCAGCTATGGTTGCCATTATCCAGCAAGGTATATTCATACGTACCGATATCAACAACGCCTCCGGCATTGCCCAACGTAAATGCAGCATCACCGCCGCCCGTTGTTACCAGTGTAAGGCTATCTCCTGCTGCCGGGCTGGCACCGGTGTCCGTCACGAATATTTTGAAATCACCTGTTGCCTGACCGGTGACGTTGAGCTGATCGCTCTGATGATTAGCCATATCGGTACGCATATAAAAATTGCCGTTTCCCGACAGGGTATTGGTGGTCAACGTAATGAAATTTTCCGCACTTGCCGTCACTGATGAACGAGTCACTGGCTCATCCATCATAATCACATTTGCGTCAGACATCGCAAGGTTGGCTAAGTTGAGGAGGGTGTTTTGGTTCGTCGTAGTGATATCGGCAATGATGGTCCATACGCTATTTTCGAGCGAAACGTCCGCTTTGCTGGTATCCACGGCACCATGCGTTCTAAAAGAAGCGCCCTCAGAAACCACTACCTTACCCACCAACATTGCGGGTGCATAATTTATTTGCGGCTTCATGACCTCAAGAATGCCATCATTCCCTCTGACTGAAACGTTAACCATTGTGCCAGCCCAGACGTTAGCGCGGCCATTGTTGATAACCATATTTTCAGAGATGGCTTTTGAGGAATACGTGATACTTCCATTCTGATCTGATCGACCGAGATCATATACCGCATTTGCCTGCACTTTCGTACCAGTATCCTTTCCCAGCGATTGCATAGTGGCATGCTCATCAAGGATAGTATCAATGGCCTGCGTGTCCTCCATAACAATGAGCCCGGAACCATCATCCAGTTCATAATTTTTTGACACACCATCTTTTATACTAAATTGGCCTTTACTGTTTGTACCACTCACTTCCAGCGCATTCGTTGAGACAATTAATTTTCCGCCTGCTTTTTTATCAACGCCAGTTACAGTCCCGCCATCCATAACCTCCAGTAAGCCGCCACTATCTACAGTAGTATTATAAGCGAAGTCATTTTCTTCAACTCGCAAACTTCCGCCGTTTTCCAACAGCATATTGTTAGCAATACCATTCTTGATTTCGAACTGACCGAGACGGTTTGTTCCGAATGCCTCCATGACCCGCGTGCTTGCTTTAATAGCACCGCCTGCTTTCTGATCTACCGCAATCGCTAATCCCCCCTCTTTAACCTCCAGTAATCCTCCCTTTTCGATAGCGGCAAAGACGGTCCCCCCATCTTTTTCAACGATTAAGCGCCCGCCTTTAATCGTGGGATCATTCGCCGCGCCATAAACCTGTAGCACACCATTATTGAGCGTAGTCTGGTTTGCCGCGCCACCCATTTGAACAATTTGATAACCGTCATTTAATACTGAGTATTCTGCGGCGCCATTCATTTCAATGTACTGATACCCTCCGTTAATTTCAGTATTATTACTTACACCAAATTCTTTTATATGCTGTTCTCCGCCAGGATTGATTTTCGTATTATTGGCGGTCCCATAAACCAGCTGGATATCTTTTTCCAGGACAACACCATCAACTGTCTCACCATACTCAACAGTTGATGCCAATGCTATGGGTGAATATAACGCTGTAGCCACCAGAACAGATATTGCGGAACGACAAAGAGAAACAGAACCAGATTGATGCATTGAGCTTTCATCCTATGAAGTTAATTGCTGTTAAAAGCATTGGGTACAGAAAATACCCATAGCTCCATACCCGGAGTCAGTTTTTAAAAACTGTTTAAAGAAATGCACAAGTATTGTGATTGATTTTTTAGTTGTTTTTCTTGATGAGAAGCTGATGCAAAATTCCGTCTTTATAATGAAAATGATGCCAAAGCGAACGACAAGGTTGTAGTTTTCACTACATGTCCATACATAAAATGGGGTAACATTCACGCGCCTGGTAGCGTTACCAACGCTACGCTCAAACATAATGATTCTAATAAAACCTCAGGAGACTACTATGCCTGAAGCAACGCCTTTTCAGGTGATGATTGTGGATGATCATCCACTTATGCGACGCGGTGTTCGTCAGTTACTGGAGCTTGATCCTGGCTTTGAAGTGGTCGCCGAAGCGGGCGACGGCGCGAGCGCTATCGATCTGGCGAATAGACTGGATATCGACGTGATCTTGCTGGATCTCAATATGAAAGGTATGAGTGGCCTGGATACTCTCAATGCCTTGCGCAGGGATGGCGTTACCGCGCAAATTATTATCCTGACCGTATCCGATGCCTCCAGCGATGTCTTTGCGCTGATAGACGCAGGCGCAGACGGTTATCTGTTGAAAGACAGCGACCCGGAAGTATTGCTGGAAGCGATTCGTGCCGGAGCGAAAGGCAGCAAAGTCTTTAGCGAACGCGTCAATCAGTACTTACGTGAACGTGAAATGTTTGGCGCGGAAGAAGATCCCTTCAGCGTGCTGACGGAGCGCGAGCTGGATGTTCTGCACGAGCTGGCACAGGGGCTGTCAAATAAACAGATTGCCTCGGTGTTGAATATTTCAGAGCAGACAGTAAAAGTACATATTCGCAATCTGCTGCGCAAACTCAATGTCCGCTCACGCGTGGCAGCCACCATTCTGTTCCTGCAACAACGCGGGGCACAATAAAAATAGCCCGATGGCATCACCATCGGGCCTCTTTTTATTTACTCTCCTGCGGCGACAAATGTTGCATCGCCTGCGCGATACTACGTTCAATCACCGCACGGCGAGTATCGTTGGCAGGTAAGAGTTTCAACATCATCTCCCACGCGGCAACGGCTTCGCCAAATCGCTGCTGCTCAAAGGCATTAAACGCATACATGCTTAACACACGGATATTGCTGTGGTCGCTTCTCACCAACTGGCGCAGCAGTTCGCCGCCGAGGCGGTTGTCGTTGGGATCAGATGAACGTGTCAACGCTTCAGCATAACCCAGTGCGGCATCGCTGTTTTTCGGATCGAGGCGATACGCAGTAGCGTATGCATCGGTGGCGATACTAGCGTTACCCAGCGCCATGCCAACGCGGCCCAACATAATCCAGCCTTCTATATCTCCCGGATTTTTTTGCAGTTGAGTACGCATCCCCAGCGCAAGACGCGACATCTCTTCTTCGTTGAGCGGATCGGCTTTCGGATCCAGCGCCCTGTCCAGCAACGCCGGAGCCTGTGCCGTGGCCTGCTGCCAGATTTTCACCTGTTGATAATTTCCGGTCTGGTAGTAGCTGACGCCAGCCACAATTAACGCCACCACAATGCCCGGCAAATAAGCGACATATCCGGCACGCTTACCTTCCGGCACGCTTTGTTCAGGAAACGCTTCCGGCACCACGCGTACCCGACGCCGCGAGCGGGCGTAAATGACCCAACCGCCAATGCCAATAGCCACTACTGGCAGCACCCACAGCAGCACGGTCAGCGGCGTTAACGGCGGATCGTAAGTGACGAAGTTGCCGTAACGCGCCACCATATAATCGACAATCTCTTTCTTACTTTTACCTTCCTGCATCAGTTCATACACTTTCTGGCGCAGGTCGGTGGCAATCATCGAGTTGGAATCGGCAATGCTGTTGTTCTGGCATTTCGGGCAGCGCAGTTCTTCAGTGAGCTGACGGAACTGTTGTTCCTGTGCTTCATCTTTAAACTGCAACACGTCGATGGTCGCCAGTGCTGAGCCGGAGATCATCAGCATCAGCACGCCCAATAAAAACCTCATTGTGCGGCCTCCTTACTGTATTTCTCCCACAGCGGCTTGATCTCTTCTTCCCAGACGCGAGGATTGAGATCGCCCGCATGGCGATAGCGAATGATACCGTTGCCGTCAATAAGGAAGGTTTCTGGCGCGCCATAGACACCGAGATCCAGCCCTAACATGCCGTCGCCATCAAACAGGCTTAGCGCGTAAGGATTGCCCAGCTCTTTCAGCCAGCTGATTGCCTTCTGGCGATCGTCTTTATAGTTCATGCCGACCACGCGAATGCCCTGCGCTGAAAGCTGATTCAGATATTGATGTTCCGCACGGCAGGTCGGACACCAGGTCGCCCAGACGTTAAGCAGCACTGGTTTGCCCTGAGTCAGCACATCCGCCTGATAAAACTGCCCCGGATTGTCCAGTGATTCGAGACGAAACTTCGGCACAGGCTTGCCAATGAGCGCCGATTCCAGATTGGTCGGATCATCCCCTTCGGCATTACGCGCCAGCTGCCACAGCAGCGCCGCGGCAATCGCCAGGAAGATAATCAACGGAATTAACAATACTTTGCGCTTCATACGGCCTCCGGCGCAGTTTTTTGCGGACTCACGCGCTTACGATAGCGAGGATCAAACAGACACAGTAGTCCGCCCAACGCCATCATCAGCCCGCCCGCCCAAATCCAGCGAACAAATGGTTTGTAGTAAAGACGCACGGCCCACGCGCCGTTTTCCAGCTCTTCACCGAGCGCGGCGTACAGGTCACGCGTGATGCCGCCGTCAATTGCCGCTTCGGTCATCATCGACCCGGCAGTGTTGTAATAACGTTTTTCCGCATACAGCACCGTTTCCGGCTTGCCATCGCGCGTTACGCCGATAGTCGCCACACCGCCACGCCAGTTCGGGCCAGTCACCTCTTTGACATCACGGAAGGTGAAGCGATATTCATGAATATCGACGCTATCGCCGGACTTCATGCGCACATCACGCTCAACGCTATAGTTCTGGCTAAAAGCAATGCCAACAATTGTCACTGCCAGCCCCAGGTGAGCCGCCACCATTCCCCAATAACTGAAGGTGGTTTTCGTGCCACGTGAAATACGCAGCGCAGCTTCCGCAATTGCCAGCACAGCAATCCAGCAGGCCATTGCCAGGCCGAGCACCGTCATCGCCACAACTTTGCTTTCGAACAGCCACGGCAGCAGCAGCGACAGCACCAGCGTTGAGATGAAGGCGATAATCAATAAATTGCGGATTTTACGTGGGCGATCGCGCCCCCAGCGCACCAGAGGACCGACACCAAGCAGCAGCGCAAACGGCACCATCAGCCAGGTAAACATGGTGTTGAAGAACGGTTCGCCAATCGAAATACTGCCCAGTCCCAGTTGCTTGTGCACCAGCGGCAGCAGCGTCCCCAGTAATACCACCAGCATCGCGGCGACCAGCAAAACGTTGTTCGCTAACAGCAGAGATTCCCGCGACCACAGCGCATTGTTTACGCGTGAGCGAACTTTGTGTCCACGCGCGGCAAACAGCAGCAGCGAACCACCAATCACCAGTACCATAAAGGCGAGGATAAACATACCGCGTGCCGGATCAGAGGCAAACGCGTGTACCGATACCAGCACGCCGGAACGCACCAGGAAAGTCCCCAGCAGACACAACGAGAAGGCACTGATTGCCAGCAGTAATGTCCACGCTTTGAAGCTGGCGCGTTGTTCAGTGACCGCCAGTGAGTGCATCAGCGCAGTCCCCACCAGCCACGGCATAAACGAGGCGTTTTCTACCGGATCCCAGAACCACCAGCCGCCCCAGCCGAGTTCGTAATAGGCCCATGCGGAACCGAGCACAATGCCGAGCGTCAAGAAGATCCACGCCGCCAGCGTCCACGGACGAGTAAAACGCGCATAAGTGCTGTCCAGACGCCCGCTCAACAAAGAAGCAATGGCAAAAGCAAACGCCACCGAGAACCCCACGTACCCCATATAGAGCAGAGGCGGATGGAAGATCAGCCCCGGATCCTGTAACAGCGGGTTAAGATCGCGCCCTTCAATCGGGAAGTTCGGCAACGTGCGTGAGAACGGGTTAGAGGTAAAGAGAATGAACAGCAAAAAGCCGACGCTGACCATCCCCATTATCGCCAGTACGCGGGCCACAATATCCAGCGGAATACGCTGACTAAAAATCGCCACCGCAAAGGTCCAGCCGCTCATCAGCAGCACCCACAGCAGGAGCGAGCCTTCATGCGCGCCCCAGGTAGCCGCCACGCGATACCACACCGGAAGCTGGGTATTGGAGTTGCTGGCAACATAGGTGACGGTGAAGTCGTTGACCACGAAGGCATTGACCAGTACCAGAAATGCGCCAGCCACAGACATAAACAGCAGCCAGGCAAACAAGCGGGAAGACGCCATCATGCGCGCATCTCCGCGCGCTACGCCCCATAGCGGATACACGGACAGCAGCAGCGCAATTCCTAGCGCCAGACACAGCAGCCCGTTACCAATTTCCGGCATCATGATGCTGGGTCCTTATAAACACTCGCCGGGCGACGGTGATTAGCTTCCATCGCTTTCTCAACTTCTGGCGGCGTGTAGTTTTCGTCGTGTTTCGCCAGCACTTCTTTTGCGAGGATATGATTGCCTTTTTCCAGTTCGCCCTGCACCACAACGCCCTGCCCTTCACGGAACAGATCCGGCAAAATGCCTTCGTAAGAGACATCTACTGAACCTTCAGCGTCGTAAATGGTGAAAGTTACTTTTAGCGAATTGGGATCGCGCTGCACGCTACCCGGCATCACCATCCCGCCGACGCGCAGACGCTGCCCGACTTCCGGCATTTGCTGAGTTTCACGCTTGCCGTAGAGAATTTCCCCCGGCGTATAAAAGAGATCGATATTCGAGCGCAGCGCATATAGCACCAGACCGATAGTCAGCGCCAGCCCTGCCAACACGGCACAGGCAATCCACAAGCGGTTTTTACGGCGAATATTCATGCAGCCTCCTGCTGTTGCGCAGCACGTAAACGCGCCTCACGCGCCCGCTGTTGCGCCACACCACGCAGAATTGCGCGATGCTGCATCACCGAGTGCACGACCAAAACCACCAGCGGAATAACGGTCATCACCACCGCCAGCCAGACAAAAAAGGCGTAACCGCCCATTGCGAAAAATTCATTCCAGGAAGCAAATGCAGGGGTCATTTACGGCCTCTTTTCAGTATCAGTTCACTCACCCACGGACGGCGTTTTTCCATCAGCAAAATCAAATTACGCATCCGCATCAGCGTCAGCGTGGCAGACAGCAGCAGGAAGCCAAAAATCGACCAGCGCAGCGGCGAACGCATCGCCGGATCGATACTTTGCTGCATTCGCGTTGATCCCTGATGCAGGGTGTTCCACCACTCCACGGAGTAATGAATAATCGGCAGATTCACCACGCCAATCAGCACCAGGATACCTGCCGCACGGCCCGCCAGACGGCGGTCGTCGAAGGCGTGCCACAGGGCGATCACACCCACATACAAAAACAGCAGCACCAGTTCAGAAGTCAGACGTGCATCCCATACCCACCAGGTGCCCCACATCGGTTTTCCCCATGCAGAGCCGGTAACCAGGGCAATAAAGGTAAACACTGCACCAATGGGGGCCATCGCCGCCACCGCCAGGTTGGCCATTTTCATCTGCCAGACAAGGCCAATAAACGCTGCCACTGCCATTGATGCATAAATGCCCATCGACCAGATCGCCGCAGGCACATGCAGGTAGATAATGCGGTAGCTATTTCCCTGCTGATAATCAGCCGGAGCAAAGCCGAATCCCCAGATCCAGCCGACGGTAAGCACGACCACACTGGCAATTGCCAGCCACGGTATAAACCAGCCACAGATTTGATACAGCCGTGGTGGGATCGCCAGTTGATGCAGTGTTTTCCACATAGTTTCGATACCAGACTCGAACAAAAATCAGTAATCCAGCGTTATTGAATGCTGATTCGTAACGCTGCCGCCGTCGCAAAAGGACTTAATGTCGCGGTGCCTGCCAGCAACGCGCCTAAAATTGCCAGATACCCGTCAACGGGCAAATGCATGGAAGCCGCGTCCATCGCGGCGGTGGCGAAGATGAGTAATGGGATAGTCAGCGGTAACACCAGTATGCTGAGCAGCACACCACCGCGCTTAAGTCCCACTGTCAGCGCCACGCCCGGTGCACCGAGAAAGCCAAGCGTAGGCGTTCCCAGCAGCAGCGTCAGCGCCATCACTTGCCAGCCATAAACATCCATTCCCAGTAGCATTGCTACCAGTGGCGAAAGGATGAGTAACGGCAGACCGGTTACCATCCAGTGCGCCATCACCTTCGCCAGCACAACGGCGGGCAAGGGTAACGGCAACAACATCAATTGTTCAAGACTGCCGTCCTGCAAATCGTCACGGAACAGTCGTTCCAGCGCCAGCAAGGATGAAAGCAGCGCAGCAACCCAGATAATGCCCGGTGCAATACGCGCCAGCAGTTGCGGCTCCGGACCGATACTGAGCGGAAAAAGGGTAATTACAATCAGGAAGAACCACAGCGGGTTGGCGATTTCGGCGCTATGGCGAAACGCTACACGCAGCTCAAGACGGAAAATGCGCCAGAACATCATGCGGCCCTCGTTTGCGTCAGTGAAATGCGGCGAATTTTACTTTCAGCAACGTTGAGCGGCTGGTGGGTAGTCAGAATCACAATCCCCCCCTGCTCCGTATGCTGCGCCATACGCTGGGTCAGACGATCGACGCCGTTAACGTCAATCGCGGTAAAAGGCTCGTCGAGGATCCATAACGTGGCACGGGTCAGCCACAGACGCGCTAAAGCGACGCGGCGTTGTTGCCCGGCCGAGAGCTGATTTACAGGAATATCTTCGAATCCGGCAAGCCCGGCCTGCGCCAGGGCTTCCAGACATTGTGCGGTATCGCCATCGCGATGATAAAAGTGCAGATTTTCTAACGCCGTCAGCCGGGTTTTGATCCCCGGCTGATGGCCTATCCATAACAGGTTTTGATGGTAGCTGTCGCGTACCTGATGCAAGGGCTGCCCTTGCCAGAGAACCTCGCCTGCGTCAGGGCGAGACAACCCCGTCAGCAAACGGAGAAGCGTTGTCTTCCCCGCACCGTTGCTACCGGTGATTTGTACCCACTCTCCTGCGTTCAGCGTAAATGACAAGCCACTAAATAAGGTTCGTTCATCCCGCTCACAAAGTAACTCTCTGGCTTCAAGCATACCCACGCAATAACCCTGTTAAAAACCTGGCTCGACTTCACGCATATCGGGCAGCTTGTGCGCTATCCCTTTATGGCAATCAATACAGGTTTGCCCATCTTTCACCGCCTGGTCATGCATCTTCGCGGCAACCGATTTCTGGGCGGTTGTATCCATATACTCGAAGTTGTGACAGTTACGGCACTCCTGCGAGTTATTGTCCTTCATGCGCCGCCACTCATTCTGTGCCATCGTCAGACGATGAGCTTCAAATTTCTGCGGCGTGTCAATAACGCCAAAAATTTTACCATACAGCTCTTTACTTGCTTTGAGCTTGCGTATCATCTTCGGCACAAACTCGTGCGGAACGTGACAATCCGGACAGGTCGCACGGACGCCGCTACGGTTGTTGTAGTGCACGGAATCCATGTATTCCTGATACACCGTGTTGCGCATTTCGTGGCAGCTAATGCAGAACTCTTCGGTATTGGCTTTTTCCATCCCGGTGTTAAAGCCACCCCAGAAGACGATGCCGCCAACAAAACCGATCAACAGCAGCGTCCCCAGCGCCAGACGGCTGGGGGTACGCCACCATTTCCACAGGCGCTTAATCAGACCAGGCTTACGGTCAGAATTTCCCATAATAACCTCTTATTTCCCGTAACCTTTTGATGGGGTAAAGGTATTCCCCACGATTGGCGCGGTATCGGCCTGCGGTACGTGACATTGCAGACAGAAATAACGACGCGGAGCCACTTCCGCGCCCACTTTGCCGTCGCTGTCCATAAAGTGAGTAGGACTGATACGCGGCGCGCCAGTGGTGCGATAACTTTCGACACCGTGGCACTGCAAGCAGCGGTTGGTATTGGTCGTTACCTGATAACCTTCAACGCTATGCGGGATCATTGGCGGCTGATTCACATAGTTCAGCGGCATCCGTTCCTGCTCTTTTGGCATCCGAATGGCCCCTTCCTGTGTCCCGGATACTTCCGGCGACTGGCTAAAATCGACGCCATTAGCCGCCCAAACCGCGCCGCTTACCACCAGGGCCAGCATCGCCGTCCATTGACACAGCGCTTTCTTCAGGTCATGGCTTTTCATGATTTCGCTCCCGAACTCCATCGTGTAGTTATTGTAAATACATCCTCAGAACAGACATCCACGCAGCGACCGCACGTCATGCAATCGCGGCTGGTGACCTGCACCGGGCTTTGTTCATCCAGCACCGGGGCACGTAGCACATGCGGTTCCGGGCAAACATGAAAACAATCCATACAGCGGTTACATTTCTGCCGATCGGTGGCCGCAACGGTAATCACACCTTTGCTACCCAGCACGCCATACAGCGCGCCAACCGGACAAATGTGCCCGCACCAGCCGTGTTCAACGACCAGTAGATCAAATAAAAACAGCGCGAGAATAAGCAGCGCGCCGCTGCCGAAGCCCATTACCAGGCTGCGCCCCATCAGAGATACGGGGTTGATCCATTCCCAAATGAGCGTGCCAGTTAAGGCCGATCCCACCAGAATGACCACCAACAGCACGTAGCGAATGTGGCGAGGGATCGTCGCAGACTGATTGAGGTCAAAGCGCCTGCGTAACCAGTTCGCTAAGTCGGTAATCGGGTTCAGCGGGCAGACCCAGCTGCAAAATAATCGCTTTCCCGCCAGGGCGTAGAGCACGGTGATAATCACCGCACCGGTCAACGCCACCGTGGCAGGCAGATGACCACTGGCAAGACTTTGCAGCGTCATCAGCGGATCGGTCAGCGGAACGGTGTCGAATAACAGGCTACTGCTGTAGTTACCGTGTAAGATCCACACACCAAACCACGGACCGCTCAAAAACATCCCCAGCACGAAGAACTGACAAAGGCGACGTAACACCAGCCAACGGTGACTGCGCCACCAGCCTTTTTTCTCCAGCGCCTCGCGCCCGGCGTCACGTTTACGATTTGCCATTGTTCCCCTCCAGCCAGCCGAAGCGGTAATGGTGACCTAACTCCCCTTTCGCCAGTGACAGCGGTAACACCTTGATTGCCGGTTGTTCCAGCACGCATACTTTTTCGCACTTACCGCAACCGGTACAGGCGTCGCTGTGAACCGTCGGCAGAAAGCGGGCGTGCTTACCGGTACGCGTGTTGCGCTCCAGCTCCAGGGTGATGGCCTCATCAATTTTCGGGCATTCGCGATAACAAACATCGCAGCGCAGCCCCTGAAAGTTGAGACAGTTTTCCTGGTCCACCAGTACCGCCAGCCCCATCCGCGCGTCGTCGATCGATTCAATCTCACGATCCAGCGCACCGCTTGGGCACACTTTGGCGCACGGAATGTCCTCACACATTTCGCAAGGAATATCCCGTGCGACAAAATATGGCGTGCCCGCCGACAGGCCAGAAGCCAGCGTCGCCAGTTTTAAGGTGTCGTAAGGGCAAGCCTGAACACACTGACCGCAACGCACACAGGCACTGGCAAAGGCGTTCTCGTTTATGGCTCCGGGCGGGCGCAACCGCACGCCAGATGCGCGTGCGGTTTGCTGTTGTAACCCCAGCGCCACACCCACGGCAGCCAGCCCGCCTGCTGTGCGAACGACATCGCGCAGAAAGCGGCGGCGACCATTTTGAGGTTTCGCTGACCGGGACATAATGGCTTACACCTTCTCCAGTTTGACTGCGCACTTCTTGAAGTCCGTCTCTTTCGAGAGCGGATCGGTCGCATCCAGCGTCAGTTTGTTAACCAGCTGTGCGGCGTCGAAGAACGGCATGTACACCAGGCCCTGTGGCGGACGGTTACGACCGCGCGTTTCGACAATCGAGATCACTTCGCCACGGCGAGAAACCACTTTCACTTTGTCGCCACGACGCAGATCGCGCGCTTTCGCATCCAGCGGGTGAATAAACAGGACCGCTTCCGGGAAGGCGCGGTGCAGTTCTGGTACACGGCGAGTCATACTGCCGGTGTGCCAGTGCTCCAGAACGCGTCCGGTAGAGAGCCACAGGTCGTACTCTTCATCCGGTGCTTCCGCCGCCGGTTCGAACGGCAGCGCGAAGATCACCGCTTTGCCATCCGGTTTACCGTAGAACTTGTAGCCTTCGCCCGCTTTCACGTACGGGTCGTTACCTTCGCTGTAACGCCACTGCGTTTCTTTACCGTTCACCACCGGCCAGCGCAGACCGCGCGCTTTGTGGTAGTCATCGAACGGTGCCAGATCGTGACCGTGACCGCGACCAAACCATGCGTACTCTTCGAACAGCCCTTTTTGCAGATAGAAGCCCAGCTCGCGGGATTCATCGTTCAGCTGATCTTCCGCCAGTTCGGATACAGGGTATTTGCTCACTTCGGGGGTGGCATACAGAACTTCGTACAGCGTTTTGCCACGCAGTTCCGGTTTCTTCGCCAGCAGCTCTTCCGGCCATACTTCTTCAGTTTTGAAGCGGCGGGAGAACTGGACTAACTGCCAGAGATCCGATTTCGCTTCGCCTGGCGCCTGTACCTGCTGACGCCAGAACTGAGTACGGCGTTCGGCGTTACCGTAAGCGCCCTCTTTCTCTACCCACATTGCGGTCGGCAGGATCAAGTCGGCGGCCAGCGCACTGACTGTCGGATACGGATCGGAGACGATGATGAAGTTGCGCGGATCGCGCCAGCCCGGCATACGCTCTTCATTGATGTTCGGCCCGGCCTGCATGTTGTTGGTACACATGGTCCAGTAAACATTCAGCTTGCCGTCTTTCAGCGCACGGTCTTGTGCTACCGCATGCAGACCGATTTTCGCCGGAATGGTGCCGCTCGGGATATTCCACTTCTTCTCGCAGATATCACGATGTTTCTCGTTAGTTACCACCATGTCCGCAGGCAGACGGTGAGCAAAGGTGCCCACTTCACGCGCAGTACCACACGCGGAAGGCTGCCCGGTCAGGGAGAACGGACCGCAACCCGGCTGGGAAATTTTGCCGGTCAGCAGGTGCAGGTTGTAGACCAGGTTGTTGGCCCACACGCCACGAGTATGCTGGTTGAAGCCCATCGTCCAGTAGGAGATGACTTTCTTGTTCGGATCGGCATACAGCTGCGCCAGTTGTTCTAACTGGTCTTTCGGCACGCCGGTCATTTCGGCAGTTTTTTCCAGCGTATACTCAGCAACGAAGGCTTTGTAATCTTCAAAGCTCATCGGTTCGGAGGCGTCAGAACCCGGATTCTTCGCTGCTTTTTCCAGCGGATGGGTCGGACGTAAACCGTAGCCGATGTCCGTCGCCCCTTTGCGCAGGTTAACGTGCTTGCTGAAGAAGTCCTGATTTATCGCATTGTTTTGAATGATATAGTTGGCGATGTAGTTCAGGATCACCAGGTCAGATTGCGGCGTAAAGATGATGCCGTTATCCGCCAGCTCGAAGCTACGATGCTGGTAGGTAGAAAGCACCGCCACGGTGACGTTCTGGTTAGAGAGACGACGGTTAGTGATGCGTGACCAGAGGATCGGGTGCATCTCCGCCATGTTAGCGCCCCACAGCACAAACGCGTCAGCCTGCTCGATGTCGTCATAGCAGCCCATCGGCTCATCCATACCAAAGGTACGCATAAAGCCAACTACTGCCGACGCCATACAGTGACGTGCGTTCGGGTCGATGTTGTTCGAACGGAAGCCCGCTTTGAACAGCTTGGACGCGGCATAACCTTCCCAGATAGTCCACTGACCAGAACCGAACATACCGATCGATTCCGGTCCTTTTTCTTTCAGGGCGGTTTTGAATTTCTCTTCCATCACATCGAAGGCCTGATCCCAGGTGATTGGGGTAAATTCGCCTTCTTTGTCATATTTACCGTTTTTCATACGCAGCAGCGGCTGCGTCAAACGGTCTTTACCGTACATGATCTTGGGCAGGAAATAGCCCTTAATGCAGTTCAGGCCACGGTTAACCGGTGCGTCCGGGTCGCCCTGACAGGCCACCACACGCCCCTGCTGCGTTCCGACCAGAACGCCGCAACCAGTACCGCAGAAACGGCACGGCGCTTTATCCCATTTAATGGCTTCCTGCTGACCAACAACGGCGCGGGCAACGCCCGGCACGCTGAGACCGGCAGCCGCCGCAGCGGCCGCAACGGCGTTAGCTTTCATAAAGCTACGACGACTGAGTTTCATGGTGTTTCCTCACCTTGCTCTTCCTGCTGGTGATAAACCAGCGACACCGCCAGCACGCCCTCTACGTTGCGTACTGACTCAATGGTTTGGATCAGCGTTTCGCTGTCTTCTGCTTCCACCACCACAATCAACTGACCGCTCGGCGCGTCGCTGACAGCAACTTCACAGCCGGGAAAGGCGTTCAGTTGGGTGCTGATGTCTGAAATTCGTTCGCTTTTGGCCTGCACGACCAGGCTGCAAACTTGCCAGTTAGTGTGCATGGAGATACTCCGCAGTTATGACTGATACCGGACAGCTGGCTGCACATGCTCCACATCCGTTGCAAAGTTGGCTATTAAGTTGCGGCTGGTAGATTCCGGAGAGCGTCGGGCGAAAGATAATTGCCATTGGCTCACAGCTATCCTGACAGCGGCGGCATTCAACTGACTGATACGCCAGGCACGCGTCCCCAATGGTGAACTGCAAATCCCAGGCCCTGGTGTGGCGCGGAGAAAATAGCGATTCGGGGCAAGCCTGCGCGCAGGCGTAACAGAAGCTGCACTCGTTATTTTTGAAATTAACGCTCGGATAGCCGCCCGCGCCGCGTTGCAGAATGTTGTTTTCACAAGCATTAATACAGGCGTCGCAACGGGTGCAATGGGTCAGAAAATGAGATTCATCACCGGACCAGGGTGGACGGATACCGTTACTGGCTTTGCGCCAGCGACCAGTGAGTATGCCCCGACGGGATGCATCAATCTTCACATTGACCTTCCATCATTAACGCGCTCTGAAAATTGAGAGCGACCAAATAAACCGCATAATTAATAAGCCATTTTTATAGCCGCTAAGATATTAAAGGATGTGTCAAAGATGCATACCCCGATCGGGGTAAAACCTGTAGCAGGATCAAAAGAGTGGCGGGAAGCGTGGCAAAAACGGGCTTTTGCTCACATTTCAAATGGTTATAAACATATTTATATAGCGATTAATTCACCAGAGATATTTCTGCTGGTTTGCTCCCTCATCAGAATTTAACACTAAAAGAGCAGGTAAAATTGTCTGAATGTTCTTTAAGTTATTCATAAAGCAAATTAATAAATCTGATGAATATGTTAACCTTCAGCGACATCATCGGTGAAAACCTATAAATGAAGAAGGAAAGCAAAAAAATGAAGACCATTCTACCTGCAGTATTGTTTGCCGCTTTCGCTACCACTTCCGCCTGGGCGGCAGAAAGCGTCCAGCCACTGGAAAAAATCGCGCCTTATCCACAAGCTGAAAAAGGGATGAAGCGTCAGGTGATTCAGTTAACCCCGCAAGAAGATGAATCTACCCTGAAAGTAGAACTGTTAATCGGTCAGACGCTGGAAGTCGATTGCAATTTGCATCGTCTCGGCGGGAAGCTGGAAAGCAAAACGCTGGAAGGCTGGGGCTATGATTATTATGTCTTTGATAAAGTTAGCTCGCCGGTTTCCACGATGATGGCCTGCCCGGATGGCAAGAAAGAGAAGAAATTTGTCACCGCGTATCTGGGCGATGCTGGAATGCTGCGTTACAACAGCAAGCTGCCGATCGTGGTGTATACGCCAGACAATGTAGATGTGAAGTACCGCGTCTGGAAGGCGGAAGAGAAAATTGACAACGCGGTAGTTCGCTAAAATGCTGTGAAGTGCGGCACCCCGTAGGCCGAATAAGGCGGTCACGCCGCATCCGACATCTAACGCCCGAGCCGGTGCCTGATGCGACGCTGGCGCGTCTTATCAGCATACGCCACATCCGGCATACCATGCCGGATGTGGCACATCATTACAACGCAATATCCGCCACTTCTTTTTGAACGGGTTGCGGTTTCAACTGCGGTTTTGGCGTACTATCTGCTGCCTGCGGCTTGTCGTATTTCAGCCCCAGCACTTCGCTGGTGTACTGCAACTCGCGTTCTGTTGCCGCTACATCACCGTTCAGCTTGCGTCCATAAGACGGAACGATCGCTTTCAACGTAGCCTGCCATTGCGGGCTGGAAACGCGATCGCCAAATACTTTTTCCAGCAGATCCAACATAATCGGCGCGGCGGTTGACGCCCCTGGCGATGCCCCCAGCAGCGCGGCAATGGTCCCTTGCTGGTCACTGACCACTTCAGTACCCAGACGCAGTACGCCACCTTTCTCGGCATCACGCTTGATAATCTGCACGCGCTGCCCCGCTTGCCACAAACGCCAGTCCTCTTTTTTTGCCTGCGGATAGTACTCTTTCAACGCTTCAAAACGATCCTCTTCACTCAACATCACCTGACTCACCAGATATTTCACCAGATCGAAATTATCCAGCCCGACGTGCATCATCGGCATCACGTTAGAGGTGGTGGTGGAACTCATCAGATCCCACAATGAACCGTTTTTGAGGAATTTGGTTGAGAAGGTGGCAAATGGCCCAAACAGCACTACGCGTTTACCGTCCAGAACGCGGGTATCGATATGCGGAACCGACATCGGTGGTGCGCCAACGGATGCTTTACCGTAAACCTTCGCCAGATGGTGATTAACCACGTCCGGGTTTTCCGAAACAAGGAACTGTCCGCCCACCGGGAAACCGGCGTAGTCTTTCGCTTCCGGAATCCCCGATTCCTGTAATAGCTTCAGCGCCGCACCGCCCGCGCCGATAAAGACAAATTTGGCGCGGATGTTCTGTGCAGTGCCGTTTTTCAGATCGGCAACGGTAACGGTCCAGGTGTTATCGTCATTACGCTTTAGGGCGCGGACTTCGCTGCTGAGTTGCAGCGAGAAGTTAGATTTCTTCTGTAAGGAAGCAATTAACTGGCGGGTGATCTCGCCATAGTTCACATCAGTGCCAATTTCTGTGCGTGTTGCCGCTACTTTCTGTTGTGGATCGCGCCCTTCCATCACTAACGGTGCCCACTCTTTGATCTGCGCGTGATCTTCAGAGTAACGCATACCGCGAAACAGCGAGCTTTGTTGCAACGCGGCGTAACGGGCGCGCAGGAAATTAACGTTATCCTCGCCCCAGACAAAGCTCATATGCGGAACGGTATTGATAAATGAACGCGGAGTACGCAGCACGCCGCGCTCAACCTGGTGCGCCCAGAACTGGCGGGAAATCTGAAATGCTTCGTTAATGGCGACTGCTTTTTCAATACTGATGCTGCCATCGGCGTTTTGCGGGGTGTAGTTCAGTTCCATCAGTGCAGAATGCCCGGTTCCGGCGTTATTCCAGCCGTTCGAACTCTCCTGCGCGACACCCTCCAGGCGCTCCACCATGGTCATCGACCATTCAGGCTCCAGCTCGCGTAAATAGGTCCCCAACGTGGCGCTCATAATGCCGCCGCCAATCAACAGTACATCAGTTTCCTGCTCCTCGGACGCTTTCGCTTTTGCCGCCATCGAAACGGCATTAAGCCCCACGGCCATCGAGAAGAGCATGGCAGTCACTTTTTTCATCTTGTTAATGCCTTACTTTTAGTCGCTTTATTGCAGGTGAGATTTGCGCGGCATCAACGGTAACACTTAAGTAACAACATTTAAATAATGTTTATAAATTATATTCTAATTTTAGAAACATTATAATTTCGTTGATTAATTATAGGGTTATTAGAAATGAAGGGATTTTTAGCATATTGACCTGACGGCAGCAGTCCGCCAGGTCAGCGTCGTAATATTATGCCGTCCGGGCAACGGCATCACGCGAAGCGGCATCGCGCTCTTCGCCCGTCAGCTCGCTAAGTTGCCCATTGCGCATTTCCAGCAGGCGGTCGGCGTGGATAAAGTAATGATCATCATGACTGATAGCGAAAATAGTTTTACCCATCTCCTGCATCAGCGGCAGCAACACCTGATAAAACTCACGACGGAAGTGTGGATCCTGATCCGCCGCCCATTCATCCAGCAGGATAATATCGCGTTCTTCTGCCAGCGCCAGCAACAGCGCCACGCGTTTTTTCTGCCCTTTTGATAACTTCAGGTTAACAATACGCCCGTTGCTTAACTCAAGCTTATGAGCCATTTTCAGCTGCGCCAGCCACTTCTCAACCAGTTGCGGGTTAGCGGGTTTACCCTCCGGCCCCAGCAGTTGATCAAACAGCCAGACATCGGTAAACACTGCCGAAAACAGTTTGCGATAATCTTCCGGTTGTTCGCCACTGACAGGTTTGCCATCCAGCAAGATTTCGCCGCTTTGTGGCTGGTACAAGCCCGTCAGCAACATCGCCAGCGTCGATTTTCCACTACCGTTGCCACCAATCAGAAACAGCAGCTCGCCACGTTTAATGGTGAGGTTAATCGGCCCAACGGAAAACGCGTTATCCTGATAGCTAAACGTCACGTTACGCAGCTCCAGCGTTTGCCAGTTGGGAAAAGCCTGCGGGCGCGGAAACTCAGCTTTGAAAGGCGCGAGCGCGAATTTGTTCAGCTTGTTAAACGCCACCTGCGCCGTCAGCAGCGTCGGCAATGCGCCAACCGCCGAAAGCAGCGGCGTACGCAGGAATAACAGCGTCAACGAATAGGTCGCAGCAACGTTGGTATCAGCCCAACCGAGACTGTTCGCCATCCAGAACACCAGGCCGATAGCGCCCAGCATCATGATGTTTGACCAGTTCACGGCGCTAAGATGGAAGGTGTCTGCGCGAATAATATGATGGCGATACTCTTGCGCATCGGGGATGTAGAGGTTGTTAAACACATACTCGGCGCGTTCCCGGTTCAGAGTCAGCTCTTTGCGCCCTTCGAGTACGGTTTGAAAATCCGTGTACAGCTTGTCTTCGGTTTCACGCAGGGTCGCCATATGTTTGTACACCCGCGCCACCAGTACAAAACCACCCCAGATGGTGATCGCCATCCAGATAGCCGTTACCAGCAACATTTTGCCCGACAGCATCCACAGATACGCCGCGGAACCGATAGTGAGAATGATCCCCTGCACCAGTTCCGGAAGACGCACAAAAGCAATGGTGATATTGCGCACATCGCTGGTTAATCCCGCCAGCAACGAGGCGCTACCGAGTTGTTCAATGCGCTCGACGTGGGTATCCAGAATCCGCTTGATAAATTCACTACGCAGTCGGTAAACGAAGTGATGCCCCAAAGTGGTGAGCGCCAGTTGCGATCCGAGAGTGACTGCCATCAACAGCAGTAATAATCCAAGAAACTCCGGCAACACCAGCAGACTGGTATCCGCCGTTTCGATAAGGCGCTGATTGATAAAAGCAATTAAGCCAATGCCTAATGCCGCACTGGCGAGGCTTAGCGCCATCACACTGATAAATGGCCAGCGATACTGCCGCCAGACAAGTACAAGAAGTTCCATGCAGAAAACCCGGACAATGAATTACAGCCCGCAGTTTAAACATCTTCGCGCGCACAGCAATAATAATTCTTATTTTTATTCTTTTTTACCTGCCTGACGGAATGTCAGGTTGTAGCGGCAGTCGGTGGTGAGTGGATGAAACCCCGCTTTCAACGGTTGAATACCGTGATAAAACAGCCGCGATTCACCGCCCCATACCACCACATCGCCATGTTCCAACAACAAACGTTTGAGCGGATCATTACGTTTCAGGCCACCAAATTGAAAAATTGCGGGTAAGCCCAGAGAAACAGAAACAATTGGCGCGCGCAGATCCGGTTCGTCTTTATCCTGATGCAGCGACAGTTTCGCGCCAGCAGCGTAGCGGTTGATAAGACAAGCATCTGGCTGGAAATCTGGATAGCCCGCCGCCGTAGCCGCACGTTGACATAAATTATGAAAACTCTGTGGCATGGCGGGCCACGGTTTATTTGTTTGCGGATCAATGGGCGAATAGAGATAACCTTGCCGATGGCTCGTCCAGCCCAGATGCCCACAGTTGGTCATCGCCACCGACATGGTATATCCCCCGGGGGTGACCATCTGGCGAAACGGCGACTGGCTGGCAACGTTATTAATATCGCGGATCAGTTGCTCCGCAGCGTTAAAAGCAAAACGGTGCAAAATTACCGCTCCAGCCGCCAGTGGCTCTTGCCACGGTTCAGCATCGGCAAACAGATCCAACATTACCTCTCCTCATTTTCAGCTTCGCGGCGCAGCAGTTGCGCTTTACGCGACACGCCCCAGCGGTAACCGGAAAGTGTGCCATCACCACGGACCACCCGATGACAGGGTATTATGATAGCCAGCTTGTTGGCGGCACAGGCGCTGGCAACGGCCCGTACCGCTTTCGGTTTGCCGATGGCGTTAGCCAGTTGCTGATAACTGACGGTTTCACCGCAAGGTATGGTGCGCAGTGCCTGCCAGACTTGTTGCTGAAAAGCAGTGCCGCGAATGTCCAGCGGTAACGTCAGCGGCGTATCGCGTTGATTGAGGCTGGCGATCACTTCACGCACATGTTGCTGAAACATCAGATCGGCAGGCGCGTTGTCGGCAGCGGGAAACATCTGCTGCAACTCGCTGATTAGTGTCGCGTCATCATCGCCCAGTAATATCGCGCAAATCCCCCGCTCGCTTTCTGCCACCAGGCAACGCCCCAGCGCACAATCAGCCAGCGCGTAACGCACCGCCAGATTTTCGCCACCGTGACGGAATTGTTTAGCCGTCATGCCCAGCGTTTCATCGGCTTTGCGGTAGTAACTGCTGCTGTCGGGGAATCCGGCGTTAAGAATAGACGTCGTCACGCTCTCCCCTTTCGCCAGCGATTCGCGCAAACGGCGAGCGCGCCAGGCCTGTTGCCAGGCTTTAGGCGTCATTCCGGTAGTCGCTTTAAACAACCGATGCAGATGGAACGGACTCATCGCCACCTGATCGGCTAAGGCTTCCAACGTTACAGGCGTTTCCTGTTCCAGCAGTCGACACGCGTGGGTGATTTTATCCAACCGATGTTGCTGGGCATTGGCTTTATCAGGTTGGCAGCGTTTGCAGGGGCGAAAGCCAGCGGCGAGTGCCTCGCTGGCATTTGCGTAGAAGGAGACGTTTTCCCGCAAAGCATGTCTGGCGCGGCAAGACGGACGGCAAAAGATGCCAGTGGTACGCACGGCGAAAACGAATTCGCCGTCGGCATTCGGGTCGCGGGCTAAGACAGATTGCCAGCGTTGATCGTCAGTTAAGCATGTGGCTTTTTTCATAATCAGCTCCCTGGTTAAGGATAGCCTTTAGTCTGCCCGGTCACCATCACGCAAAAACCAACAATCTTGCGCTTTAATTTTTTTCGCTGATAAGGAAGCTTTTAAACTGCGGCGACATCCAGGTTTTAAAGCTATCACCTTCTTTGGTGATCATATAGACCGCCAGCCCTTCCCGGCGAACAACCTCTTTGGCTTTCTCCGGCCCGAGTACCATTAAGCCAGTATCCCAGGCATCGGCTTCCAGCGCCGTCGGGGCAATCACCGTCACGGATACCAGATTGTGTTCGATAGGACGCCCGGTTTGCGGATCGATAACATGAGAAAGACGTTTGCCGTCCAGTTCGTAATAGTTACGGTAGCTGCCAGAGGTGCTAATGCCATGACCGTTGATATCCACCACGGCCTGAACCGCGTTTTCTTTATCGGTTGGTTTTTGAATCGCTACCCGCCACGGCTGGCCTTCACCGTTCATACCACGGCTGTTCAGCGCGCCGCCCACCGACACCAGATAGCGGGAAATCCCTTCCTGCTCCATCAAGCGTGCCAGGTGATCCGCCGCATAACCTTCACCGACGGTGGAGAGATCGACATATAAATCCGGCAGGTCTTTTTGCAGATATTGCTGATGCGACTGATTGATGACCGTCAGGTGCTGTAAGCCGGTTTTGGCTTTCATCGCATCGATCTGTTCCTGGCTCGGAATTTGAACCGGCTGTTGTTCCGGGCCAAAGCCCCACAGATTCACCAGCGGCCCGACGGTTATATCCATCGCACCATCGGTCCTTGCGCCAATGCGCAGCGAGGTGGTGACGATATCGGCCATCGCTTCACTTACCGGCCACGGCGACAAACTTTGCGAGTCGTTAAAGCGCATCAGCGCGGAATCTTTTTTATAGGTCGAAAGCAGCTGATCGTCGGCGTCCAGCTGGGTCTGAATCTTTTCTTTAAGTTCGGCACTGCGTTTGGCATCAATGCCCGGGATGCTGGCACGCCAGAAGGTACCCATGGTTTTGCCTTCAAGAACGGTAACTTCAGTAGCGTGGGTTTTGGCGGGTTGTGGTTTTTGATCGCAACCAACAAAGAAGAGCGCGGCAGCCAGCAGTGCCACGCGGGTAAAGCTTATTTCCATACGTGATTATCCTCATGCGAACGGTCGCAAGAGTACACCAAAAAACTGAGTTTGTACGCTGAAAACAATGAAAAAAGGGCCCGCAGGCCCTTTGTTCGATATCAATCGAGATTAGAACTGGTAAACCAGACCCAGAGCTACGATGTTATCAGTGTTGATGCCAGCGTCACGAGTGAACTGGTTGTCGTCCAGCAGGTTGATTTTGTAGTCAACATAGGTGGACATGTTTTTGTTGAAGTAGTAGGTCGCGCCAACATCAACATATTTCAGGATATCTTCGTCGTCGTAGTTACGACCATTGATGACACCCAGGTTTTTACCTTTAGACTGCAGGTATGCTACAGACGGACGCAGACCGAAGTCGAACTGGTACTGAGCAACAGCTTCGAAGTTCTGTGCTTTGTTCGCCCAACCCAGGGAACCTACGCGAGTTGCGTTGTAGGTCTGGGTGTACTGAGCAGCCAGGTAGATGTTGTTAGCGTCGTATTTCAGACCACCAGTGTAGGTTTCAGCACGGTCGCCAGTACCGATGTAGTTACGAGCTACACCATTGCTGATGTAGCTACCATTTTGATCATCAGTACGTTTGGAGCTGGAAACTGCAGCACCGATACCGAAGCCTTCGTAATCATAAGTGATAGAACCGCCAACGCCGTCGCCGTTCTGACGCAGAGCATCGCGACCATTGTTGGTCATGCCTTCGCCGCTTACGCTACCGTTTTTGCCCTGGTACTGAACAGCAAAGTTCAGGCCGTCAACCAGACCGAAGAAGTCAGTGTTACGGTAGGTCGCAAAGCCGTTACCACGCTGCTGCATGAAGTTGTCAGAACCGTAGGTGTCGCCACCGAATTCTGGCAGTACGTCGGTCCAGGAAGTTACGTCGTAAACAACGCCGTAGTTACGACCGTAGTCGAAAGAACCCACATCCTGGAATTTCAGACCTGCGAATGCCACACGGGTCCAGGAGTTGTTTTCGTTTTCAGCGCTGTTGCCCTGGATCTGATATTCCCACTGGCCGTAACCGGTCAGCTGGTCAGTAACCTGAGTTTCACCTTTGAAGCCAAGACGCATGTAGGTCTGGTCGCCATCTACATCTTTGTTGTCAGAGAAATAGTGCAGGCCGTCTACTTTACCGTACAGATCTAATTTGTTGCCGTCTTTGTTGTAAACTTCAGCAGCGTTTGCTGCGCCTGCTACCAGCAGAGCTGGGACCAGGAGGGACAGTACTTTAACTTTCATGTTATTAACCCTCTGTTATATGCCTTTATTTGCTTTTTTATGCCACTGCATACTGATTAACCCTCATTAATCAGTCGGCAAGTCCATTCTCCCCAAAAATGCAGAATAATCCAACACGAATATGATACTAAAACTTTTAAGATGTTTCATTTATCGCTATAGATGTTTCAAAATGTAAATTCAAGGGAACTTTTTAAGATTATTGCGGAATGGCGAAATAAGCACCTAACATCAAGCAATAATAATTCAAGGTTAAAATCAATAACTTATTCTTAAGTATTTGACAGCACTGAATGTCAAAACAAAACCTTCACTCACAACTAGAATAACTCCCGCTATCATCATTAACTTTATTTATTACCGTCATTCATTTCTGAATGTCTGTTTACCCCTATTTCAACCGGATGCCTCGCATTCGGTTTTTTTTACCCTTCTTTACACACTTTTCATTATTCTTTGCTACCACAGAAAAACTATAACGCTTGTTAACTATTTCACAAATAATTAACATCAGCATAATTTCCAGCAATCTTTGTTTATTTGCAATTATTTTCGTTGGGCTTTTTGTAGGTTATTTGTACAGCAAAATGGCGCTTGTACATCTATTTCCCCCAATGCAGGATGATAAATATCACGGGAGAATAGAGAATCATCAATCAGGTAAGAGTCTGGAATTTCACACTGTACCCTTTATACTGCCCTATCACTTCGCGAAGTTTTAACAGGTCATAAACACGAATGCGTCAGAAAGAGACAACGGCCACGACCCGCTTTTCACTCCTACCGGGGAGCATTACCCGCTTCTTTTTACTGTTGATCATTGTGTTACTGGTGACGATGGGTGTAATGGTACAAAGCGCCGTTAACGCATGGCTGAAAGATAAAAGTTACCAGATTGTCGACATTACCCACGCTATCCAAAAGCGCGTCGATACCTGGCGTTACGTGACCTGGCAGATCTACGACAACATTGCCGCGACGACCTCCCCCTCCTCCGGCGAAGGTTTACAAGAGACGCGCCTGAAACAGGATGTCTACTATCTGGAGAAACCGCGCCGCAAAACGGAAGCGTTAATCTTTGGCTCTCACGACAACTCAACGCTTGAGATGACTCAGCGGATGTCCACCTATCTGGACACATTGTGGGGCGCAGAAAATGTACCGTGGTCGATGTATTACCTGAATGGTCAGGATAACAGTCTGGTGCTGATCTCAACCCTGCCCCTCAAAGATCTCACCTCCGGATTTAAAGAATCGACCGTCAGTGACATTGTTGATTCACGTCGTGCAGAAATGTTGCAACAGGCCAACGCCCTCGATGAACGCGAAAGTTTTTCTAACATGCGCCGCCTGGCCTGGCAGAACGGTCATTACTTTACCTTGCGTACCACGTTCAACCAGCCGGGACATCTGGCAACGGTCGTGGCTTTTGATCTGCCGATTAATGATTTGATCCCACCGGGTATGCCGCTGGACAGTTTCCGCCTTGAGCCAGACGCGACGGCAACGGGAAACAATGATAATGAGAAAGAAGGGACGGATAGCGTCAGTATCCACTTTAACAGTACGAAGATTGAAATCGCCTCGGCACTCAACTCTACCGATATGCGCCTGGTCTGGCAGGTTCCTTATGGCACCTTATTGCTGGATACGTTGCAAAACATTCTGCTGCCACTGCTGCTGAACATCGGTTTGCTGGCGCTGGCGTTATTTGGCTATACCACATTCCGCCATTTCTCCAGCCGCAGTACAGAAAGTCTACCCAGCACGGCGGTCAATAACGAATTGCGCATTTTACGGGCAATTAATGAAGAGATAGTCTCACTGCTGCCGCTCGGCCTGCTGGTTCACGATCAGGAATCGAACCGCACTGTCATAAGTAACAAAATTGCCGATCATTTGCTGCCGCATTTGAATCTGCAAAACATCACCACCATGGCGGAACAGCATCAGGGGATTATTCAGGCGACGATCAATAACGAGCTGTATGAGATCCGCATGTTCCGCAGCCAGGTCGCGCCGCGCACACAAATTTTCATTATTCGCGATCAGGATCGCGAAGTGCTGGTAAACAAGAAACTCAAGCAGGCGCAGCGTCTGTATGAGAAAAACCAGCAGGGGCGGATGACCTTTATGAAAAACATTGGCAATGCGCTGAAAGAACCCGCACAGTCCCTGGCGGAGAGCGCGGCTAAACTCAACGCCCCGGAAAGCAAACAACTGGCGAATCAGGCAGATGTGCTGGTGCGGCTGGTCGATGAAATACAGTTAGCGAACATGCTTGCGGATGATAGCTGGAAAAGTGAGACGGTGCTGTTCTCCGTGCAGGATTTAATTGATGAAGTTGTGCCTTCAGTGTTGCCTGCCATCAAGCGTAAAGGTCTGCAACTGCTGATTAACAATCATCTGAAAGCACACGATATGCGCCGCGGCGATCGCGATGCCTTACGACGTATTTTGCTGCTACTGATGCAATATGCCGTGACCTCAACGCAATTGGGAAAAATCACCCTTGAGGTTGATCAGGATGAGTCCTCCGAAGACCGCCTGACGTTCCGCATTCTGGACACGGGAGAAGGCGTAAGTATTCATGAAATGGATAATTTGCACTTCCCGTTTATCAACCAGACCCAAAACGATCGCTATGGCAAGGCGGACCCGCTGGCATTCTGGCTGAGCGATCAACTGGCACGTAAACTGGGCGGTCATTTAAACATCAAAACGCGGGATGGGCTTGGTACACGCTACTCTGTGCATATCAAAATGCTCGCAGCTGACCCGGAAGTTGAAGAGGAAGAAGAGCGTTTACTGGATGATGTCTGCGTAATGGTGGATGTTACTTCGGCAGAAATTCGGAATATTGTCACTCGCCAGTTAGAAAATTGGGGTGCAACCTGTATCACACCCGATGAAAGATTAATTAGTCAAGATTATGATATCTTTTTAACGGATAATCCGTCTAATCTTACTGCCTCTGGCTTGCTTTTAAGCGATGATGAGTCTGGCGTACGGGAAATTGGGCCTGGTCAATTGTGCGTCAACTTCAATATGAGCAACGCTATGCAGGAAGCGGTCTTACAATTAATTGAAGTGCAACTGGCGCAGGAAGAGGTGACAGAATCGCCTCTGGGCGGAGATGAAAATGCGCAACTCCATGCCAGCGGCTATTATGCGCTCTTTGTAGACACAGTACCGGATGATGTTAAGAGGCTGTATACTGAAGCAGCAACCAGTGACTTTGCTGCGTTAGCCCAAACGGCTCATCGTCTTAAAGGCGTATTTGCCATGCTAAATCTGGTACCCGGCAAGCAGTTATGTGAAACGCTGGAACATCTGATTCGTGAGAAGGATGTTCCAGGAATAGAAAAATACATCAGCGACATTGACAGTTATGTCAAGAGCTTGCTGTAGCAAGGTAGCCTATTACATGAACAATATGAACGTAATTATTGCCGATGACCATCCGATAGTCTTGTTCGGTATTCGCAAATCACTTGAGCAAATTGAGTGGGTGAATGTTGTCGGCGAATTTGAAGACTCTACAGCACTGATCAACAACCTGCCGAAACTGGATGCGCATGTGTTGATTACCGATCTCTCCATGCCTGGCGATAAGTACGGCGATGGCATTACCTTAATCAAGTACATCAAGCGCCATTTCCCAAGCCTGTCGATCATTGTTCTGACCATGAACAACAACCCGGCGATTCTTAGTGCGGTATTGGATCTGGATATCGAAGGGATCGTGCTGAAACAAGGTGCACCGACCGATCTGCCGAAAGCTCTCGCCGCGCTGCAGAAAGGGAAGAAATTTACCCCGGAAAGCGTTTCTCGCCTGTTGGAAAAAATCAGTGCTGGTGGTTACGGTGACAAGCGTCTCTCGCCAAAAGAGAGTGAAGTTCTGCGCCTGTTTGCGGAAGGCTTCCTGGTGACCGAGATCGCTAAAAAGCTGAACCGCAGTATTAAAACCATCAGTAGCCAGAAGAAATCTGCGATGATGAAGCTGGGTGTCGAGAACGATATCGCCCTGCTGAATTATCTCTCTTCTGTGACCTTAAGTCCGGCAGATAAAGACTAATCACCTGTAGGCCAGATAAGACGCGTTAGTGTCTTATCTGGCATTTGCACCGATTGCCGGATGCGGCGTAAACGCCTTATCCGGCCTACGATTCCCATTATTTCAACAGATTACATTAAAGTAGGCCAGATAAGACGCGTCAGCGTCGCATCTGGCATTTGCACTGAATGCCAGATGCGGCATAAACACCTTATCCGTCCTACGATTCCCGCGATTTCCTGACCCTCTCGGCATATACCGTCAGCGTCTGTTTTATCACATCCAGCGTTACCGGCTTCGACAGGCAGCTGTCCATACCGGACTCCAGACACCGCTGCTTCTCTTCAGCCAACGCATTAGCAGTTACTCCGATTACCGGCAACGTCAGTCCCAACTGACGAATGCGTTGCGTCAAGCGGTAACCATCCATATTTGGCATGTTGACGTCGCTAAGCACGATATCAATATGATTCTTGCTAAGTACATTAAGCGCATCGACACCATCATTCGCGGTTTTACATTGATAGCCCAACGATCCCAACTGATCTGCCAGCAGACGTCGGTTAATCGGATGATCATCCACGACCAGAATCATCATATCGTCATTATCGCTGACCGCTTTGTCCGTCGACGGCAGAGCGTTAGCAGGATCGTCGCTCTCCATCTCGATCAAATAAATACGCGCCAACAATGCCGGTAGCTCATGCGGGGCAGCCACACTGTGTACCCACTCCCCTGGCGCTTTCTCCAGCGGAATACCAATATGGCGACGACAGAAGGTCACTACCGCTCTACCCTGCCATTTTTTACTCACTACCTCGTCAGTAATTAACACATCTTCGGGAGTCGGTTCCTGCCCTTCGTATGTTGTAACGACGATGCCGCTGCGCTGCAAACTGGTTTCCAGGAACTGACAGAGCGACGCATTGCGGACCGCCAGCCAGCAGCGTTTACCACTCAACCCTTCCACGCCTTTTTTCTGCGGGTACTGAGCGCCGTACAACGGAATACGCACGGTAAACTGGCTGCCCATTCCCGGTTCTGAATCTACCGAGATATCGCCGTCCATCATGCTGATCAGTTTTTCACAAATCGCCAGACCCAGACCGGTCCCCTGGAAGTTTCGCTGTACGCCCGTTCCGACCTGGAAGAAGGGATCAAACAAGCGCACCACTTCTTTCGCCGGAATCCCCACGCCGGTATCGCGAACACGGATAGAGAGATAATCGCCATCAGCGCGGACATGCAAAACTATACAGCCGGTATCGGTGAATTTTATGGCGTTACTCAACAGGTTGGAGATGACCTGCTGTAAACGCATCGGGTCGCCATTTAAGGCCACTGGCACATCCGGTTCAATAAAGCAGTACAAGCCTAACTGCTTGCGTACCACCAGCGGTAAATAGTTGGCGGTGATGTGGTTCATCACTTCACGCGGTGAAAACTCACGCGGTTCGATCTTCAACTGTTCCGATTCAATCTTCGAGAAATCGAGAATATCGCTGATAATTTTCAACAACAGGCTGGAAGAGTTGTTCATTGCCGTCACCAGCCGATCGACGCCTTTCGGTAACTCTTTGGTTTGCAACAGATCCAGGTTACCGATAATGCCATACAGCGGCGTTCGCAGCTCATGACTGACGGTGGCAAGGAACATCGATTTTGACTGGCTCGCCTGTTCCGCTGCTTGTGCCATCTCCTGCAACGACTCTTCCATCTTCACGCGCGAAGAAACATCCACCAGCACACAAATGGCCACGTTTTCATTACGATAGCGCGAATGGACGAAGCTGATTTGCAGATTGGTATTGTTGCTGGTCAGGACATCAACAAAATTGACCTGCTGCCCACAGATAATTTGCGTCAGTCGTTGGCGGTCCTCATGCGTAAGCATATTGAGATAGGTATGCGCCAGTTCGTTACTTAAAATATTGACGCCATCAGCGGTACGCAAAATGCAGATACCCACTGGCGCGGAGGCGACAATCTTGCGATTGAACTGCTCATGTTCTTCCAGTCGCAGGGCGTCGCTTTCCGCCGGAATGAAAATACGTCGCTCGTACATCCGCGCGAGAGTAAACAATGCAGCTCCGGCAAGCACATTCAGCAAAATTGCGTTAAGGATCAACATGCGAATGCGTTCCAGCACCTTATCAACCGGCACCGAATACACGATGCTTAGCGATGAGGGTGGCAGATTTTTCTTCAGCACCAGCTCCCGGAACCCTTCCGTATAGCCAAACCAGGAGCGTTCCTGCATCCAGCGAGGATCGCCCTTAATTTTACTTTCTGGTCCGGTAAGCGAAATCAGGGTATGACCATTTTCATCAAGAATGGTAACCCCCATCGGCAACGTACCCGGTAAGAAAAAGTTCTCCATCCGGATGGTCTGCTCGACACCCAAAAGCGCCTGCAACCGGTTCGCCAGATAAACTGGCGTCAACGCGTAAAAATATCCGACGCCAGGGCGCGGACCTTCGCTGATCCAGTAGAGGTTACTGCCGCTATCATCTTGTGGTGCATTTCGATATTTATTGATGCGTTCATGCAAAGCTTTCAACGCGGTATCGCGTTCCACTGGCATATCACGCAGACCGAAATTGGCCATGCAGAGGTTATCGCTGCCGATTAAAAATACCCGGTTGAGATCGTAAGCCGCAGAAAAATTATCGCGCCAGTAGCGCATAAACCACGCCAATGACTCCAGAGAACCTCGCCAGGTGTTACTCATTGCGGAACAATCGGAGTCGGCAAACAGCGGTTCAAACGCAGGCACATCCGCCTGCGTTTCTCGTCCACGCGGGGAAAGCACACCGTTTTCTGCCGATAAGCGATTTTCGGCGATGTACTTCAGCTCTTTCATCACATCAGAGGTGCGTTGAATAAAGCGCTGAGCCTGATCGGAACTCAGATTAAATTCCTGACGAATTTCCGATTCTCGCTGATGTAACGCATTAACGATGTAAAAAACGGATGAAAAAGCAATCAACAGCCAGAGCACTAACGCCAATGCTCTGAACATGTAGCGCGAGGCTTTCAGGGTTGTACGAAAAGAAGCAAGGTATTTCAAAGGGGCGAAGCTCCGCCTCAGGTGACCGATGGAGTGTGGTTAAGGTAGCGGTAAAAGCGTGTTACCGCAATGTTCTGTCACCATTGCAATAATGCGTATCGCTTAGAAACCATTGCCTTAACCAGGAAAGCCGGAGTAGATGGACAGTTCTCAGTACGAAAAATAAGAAATGACCAATCTGCCGACGCTTGTTAATGGTTATATCCTGGCGTCGGCAGATCGCCCAGCAGTCTTATCTGAAAAAAGAGAGAGCCAGGTTGTGTGAAGGGATGGATCACCAGTCAAAACTTTTCACCAGCGTCAGCTCGCCAGCATTACGCATCGGTACAATAAATGTTTCCTGTTTCTCATTGACCGATCCTTCATCGGTGATCAGCGTCAGTTGGGCGGTCGTCAATTCCGTTTCGCTGCGCCCACCATAGTAGTTGATATACACCTGATAGCGCCCGTGAACTGGTGCTGGCATGGCGAAAATCTCGGGTCCGTACCCCGTCGTGACATCCATATCCAGTGCACCACTGTTTTTCAGCACGGTGTTACCGTACCAGGCGTGTTCGCCATCGGGCGTGACAACATGGAGATCGAGATCGGTATTGTCCGTATCCCACGAGAGAACCAGCCGTAAACGTGCACGAATCGTTCCTGTACCCGGCGTTGAGTAAAACTGCATTTTTTGTCGGCTTTGCCCATCCGGGCTGATGACCTGCACGCTGTTGCTGCCTTCAGTGAAAATATAAGGGCGTGCAAATGAACCATCGGATTCAACTCTCTGCGGCATACTGGCACCGTTGACCACCAGCCGGCCCTGCTGAACTTTACCCGCCGCAGCATAATTCTTTATTTTGCCGCGGATCTGCGCTGAGATATTTTGATCATCTGCCATGTTGACGGACGACGCCGGGTAATTGATCGATTGTGAAAAACTGGCATCTTCGCCCTCTGCCGGATGCCAGCCAGAGAGCGGTGCGTCAATCTCGACTTCCTGCACACCTTCACTGTGAGCGACAGGCGAAAGTGCCACCAGTAACAACGGAAGAAAAATCTTTCGCATAGCATTAGTCCATTAATAATTGTCGGGTCAGCGTTTCGATATAGTTCTCATCAAGCCCGGTGGGATAACCATCAAAGGCCAGGTGCAGATACTCATGGGTTAAATCCAGCCGATCCTGAAGCGTAAAGAAGTTACGAATAAACAGCCGTTTCTGCTGCCGATCGGTATAGGGGAAACCTGAGACTAAACGACAGACCGCAAACACGTCTGGTTCGTTGTACCCCGTCTCGCCTTGTAATATACGCCGCCACTGCGGCATTTTTTTCGCCAGCCAGGCTTTCGCTTTGGGTAATAACTGGCAGGTTGAGCGTGGAGCTCCCCAGCGGCTAAGGCTGTTGTCGGGATAAGCAAACGCGAGTATCTGGTCGTAACGCTCCCCCTGCCCCGCCTGGGCCGTGGCTTGCCGCCAGGAAAGTGTCCCTTCGGTAGCGCGACTGCCATGATAATGAACCGGATCGCCTGCATAGATGAGATCCTGCGTCCAGGCGGTCATCGTTCGCGCCCCCGTGGTCGCTGGCGAAGCAGAAACACGCTGCGTGGCGCTGCTGTCGGGGATGGTCAGGCAATCGCCTTCCCGATTGGCGTTTTGCTGTAAAAAAGTGCGAATCGCCACGGTCATGGCTTTCGCTGCCTCAGGGGGCGTACTTTTCGCCTCGCGATCCAGAACTCTGGCAACGTACTCTTCACGATCGAGATGCGACTGCAATTTCAGTTTGCCCTTTTCGCTCAGTAAGGTCGTCTCACCGTGGCTGACAAACGTAATGTGGTTACCATTGGTAAACGTCACACGATAGCGCCCATTAAGTACGCCGGGTTTTACTGCCGTCGTACTCTTTTCCGCTGTGATTTTCTTCAGCGGATAGCGGGCAAACAGCTCCACCTCTACACATTGCCCACTGGCAACCTGCGTCGGCACTGGCAAAACCCGATTAAGCACCGTCGCATAACGGGTTAGTACCGTTTTGCTGGTGCCACTGCCAGTAGCCCACAGCGGTGTACCATCGGTTAACCAGCCGGCAAAACCACCCTGACGGATTTCCTGTTTATCATCGGCAAACCAGCTCCAGGTTTTCACCCGTACCCGACTACCGAGCATGGATGCGACTCCGATTTTCGCCTCGTCCAGCACCACATCCAGTAAGACTTCCTGAGCTTTGTTTTGCGCAGGTAACGTCGCTAATGAATCAAGCAGCGATTTAACCGTTACCGAGGTTTCTGGCTTCAGCGTAGTAAGAGACGCTAACCACGCAGGTGCCTGACGCTGTTGCCAGTATTGCCCCCACACATCTGCGCCAATATGCAACCGCTGCGGCGCAAAATAGAGCCCACAGGAACGTACCAGCGCGGTATCGCGCGTTATGCTCTCCCCAGCCTGACAACAATAAACCTCTTCCGGGGAGTTTCCGCGACACTGGTAGGGCTGCTCCGGTTGATGGGTATCCTCCAGCCAGGCGTAAACATACAGTTTCCACAAACTCCCTAACGGCGTGGTGAGCGAGTCAGGTAATGTCGAGGCTTTGGTCACGCCTGATGACGACAGCTGATACAGTTGATCGTGCTGCGCACCGCGCAGCACCAGTTGTAACGGCGTCTCCTCCGCAAGCGTTGGCAGAGTAACCAACGCCAATAGCCAGACGATTCTGCGCCAGTTCACTTATTTCACCTGCATCCCGGTCCATTCACTCCCTGCCGCAACACTTTGCTGCGCAGGTGCATAGGAACGCACATAACGAGCAGGAGGCAGAACGAATTGCCCTTTTTGCGAGAAGCGCAGCAAATGGCGGAAAGTGACCGTTCCCGTCAGTTCTTTCACCGGCACCATATAGGCCAGTTCGCCCATTTCATTACGCGCTTTTTCCAGCAATTGCCCCTGCTGTTTCGCGGCGTTGGGTTTATTGACTGAAATGCCCCATGTTGTGCGCTCAACGTCGGCTCCCGGCGGGAGCGGTACTTCCACCTGACCATAGCGCAGAACTGCATCCTGCTCGCTGGTAAGCGTAATTTCATCGAGATACAGCGCATCGCTGTCAATCTCATTGCTGGTCACCGGTTGCAGAATAAAGCTCATCTCTTCTTCACCAGGGATAAGCCGATACAACTGGCGTTCAACGGTCACCGGAATGTTACTTTGTTGAGCCATTTTTGCCGGCTCACGCCAGCGGACCTGCACATTTTGCGGCGATAATTCGTCACCAAAAGAGAGAATGTCCGGCACGCCCTGACCAACCCAACGCCAGTCTTCGCCCCCTCCAGTTAACTTATGTTTAGCCCATGCGCCCGCAGGCGCAGGCAAAACAACTGGAGGCATCGTCGCCATATATTTCGCCAGCCAGTTCATGGCCAGCGCGCGCTCAATAGTGGATTGCTCAGCGGTCAAACCACTTAAAATAGCGGCCGTCTGGGTAGCGTCACCACCGCTATTGAGCAGCACAACCGTGTGCGCCAGCGGCTGATTGCTGTTTGCCGCTTTATCCCACGCATATTGCTGAACCTGTGGCATCACCGTGGACTTCAACTGCGCTTTTTTCAGCAACGTCATGGTTAAGACGTTTGCCACCGCATCTGCCAGTGGAGATTCCGGTGTATCGAGGATCAGGCTGTCATTGATATCGCGGATGTCTTCCTCAGAGAAATCTTCATCTTTAGTTCCGCGCCGGGCGATAGCTTCATCCAACCCTTTCAACAACGTTTTGCACGGCAGATTCATCTCCTGTGCCCACGCCAGCACCAGCGCCCGATGCAATAACGGCATGTTATCCGCCTGCTCGGCATAACTGTCGAGCATATGCTGCCAGTATTCCGGTTGTTGCGTTACGCCGAGCGCCTGGCTGGCCTGCCAGTCGGCGTACCATGCCCATGCCGTAAGGAAGGCGTCACCATTGCCATCTTCACCCCACCAGGTAAAGCGCGCTCCGGGCCCCGCCAGTTGCATCAGCCGCAGACGGTTATCCTGAATCATCTGACGAATGTCGTTAGCGGCGGCACTTTGATGATCGGCAAGCGAACGCCAGGCGAGACTGAGCGGGATCAGACGGCTACCGGTGTTGATCACGCCACCCCATGGTCCATCGACTAACGCATCAAGATTGTTGCGGAAAATCTCCTGCGGCGTTTCACTACTTTGTAGCCGGATATTACTCGCCTGCTCGGGCAACATCAGCGCGTTCTCGCCACCGCCGAGCATGACATTTTTCTGCTGTTCAACGGGCCAGCTGTTGTCCACAAAAGACAGTTTTGTGCTAATGCTGTCCTGCACTTGCCCATTTTGTTGCAGTTCTGCACTTAACAAGCCAGATTGCTGAATGTTCTGCGTCAGCGAAATATAATTCGCCCCTTTGTGCAGCGTCAGCGTCTGGCGCATCTCAGCGCCTGCAAATTTAGTCACCAGCGCCACCGGTTCGTTATCCTGCTGACTGAAGATAAACAGTCCTGCCGCCGGTTTGTCGCCCACGCGATACACCGTTGGCATACTCCACTTCATGTAGAGATTTTTTTCCGAACGCAGATAAGCACGCCCCTGCCCGACCAGCCCGTCGCCGTTCATCCCACGCGCGGTGATACGCCAGCGGGTTAACGAATCAGGCATCAGGAACGTGAAATACGCTTTGCCTTGTTTATCGGTTGTGAGTGACGGCATCCATGCCGCGGTATCCACCTCTTCACGCCGTGGACGTTCAAGCATTTTTACTCGCCGCTCGCTGCGGTTAGTTGCGCCAGGCGCAACCGGCTCGCTGGAGAGCGCCTGGTCGTAGCTGATAAACGACAGACTGGAGCTGGTACGCACATTGTTACGCCCCAGCGGATAGAAAAATTTGCCGATATTCGGCGCGATTTCTGGTTGCAGCGCGTAGATCATTTCATCGACCACGCCTACCGTTAGCTGCGCAGAAACAGGTTTACCTTTCAGCGACGAGGTTAATTCGACATTGACCAGTTCACCAGGCTGGTAATGGGTTTTGTCCGTTTTCACCCGGATATCAAGCTGAGGAACGGCAACTTTGATCCCGGCGTTCTGAAAACTGTACTGACCATTACGGGTATACAGCACCGAAAAAGTGATGTTAGGCGCAAAGGAATTGCTCACTGGAACCCGGGCTTCATACTGGGTATCGTTTAAACGTTGTAACGTCAGCCAGTTTGCCGGATGCGAAAGCAGCGACTGCTGTTCCACGCGATCGCGTTCCAGCGTCAATAATGCTTCATCAATTGGCTCCGGAAAGGTAATCAGCATCTTCGCAGTTTCGCCTGGCTGGTACAGCGTTTTATCCGCCACGATATCTACCGTACCAGTATGCGCCGTGCTGCCCTTACCGCTGACGGCATGACTTAACCCAGCGAGAATTAAGCCGTCTTTATCGCGTAATGTCAGATTGTAGTTGCCAGGTTTAGCGAAATTGACGGTAAAGGATTTGCCGCCTGACGGTAGCTCTCCGCTATGGCTCGTGCGGTCTTCGAGACGCAACCATTCATACGTAACAGGAACCTGTTTTGAAGATTCCAGCGCGGCATAACGGAACACAACCGACTCGCCGCTATTACTGTATTGTGCGGCGGTACTTAAAGAGTAATGCGCCAGGCCGCGTTCAATGAGGATCTCTTTGGTGGTGGTGACGCGATACGCCGCGCCGTCACTGGCGGAGACGGTTAACAAATAGCGGCTCGGTTTATCGGCGGCGGGGAGATTTAACGCCACATGACCGCTGGCGTCGGACACCGTTTCGCTGCCTTCCAGCGACACGGGAAAACGTCCGGCATAACGCAAATCGTTACCGACCATTGATAATTGCTGAGCGCGCAAACTTAACTGCACGCGGGCATCTTTTACCGGCTCACCATCCGGGTAAAGCAGTTGCAGTTTGCCGCTGACCGCTTCGCCAGTTTTGAACTCTTTTTTGTCGAGAGCTAAACCAATCTCGAAATGTGGCTTGATGTAGTTTGCCACGCGAAAACTGCTGCTATAGACCTGATTGCGGTAAGCAAGACGTAACTCATAACCTCCGGCTACGGCATTTTCTGGCAGGCGGAAACTTCCCTGCCCGCCATTGCGCGCATCCAGCGTGACATTGACGGTTTGCAACAGACTGCCGTTAGCGTCCAGCACCGAAAGCTTCGCCGGGGCGCTGACGATGGGGGATGAATGCAACGGATCGTGGAACTCGCGGCCCATCACTTTAACATCGACACGATCGCCTGCGCGATATAGCGGGCGATCGGTAAAAATATACAAGCGGGTGTTGTAGATTTCGCTTTCGTAGAAGAAGTTCTCGGAGACAAAAACACCGCCTTCAGCATCCTTACCCAGAATGTATGAACGTTCTGGCGATATATGTTGTAACTGCAAGGTACCGCTGTCATCGGTCACACCGCGGGTCATCACGCCAAGACCGTCAGTCCACAAGATCTCTGAGCCGGGCTTCGCTTCACCCTGTTTTTTACCCGCGGTCCACACCAGAAGCTCGTTGCCTGACACTTTGCTAAGCGCCACGGTATCGGAAACAAACACCACCGTCGTCGCCCGATACCCACCAACCATCGCCTCGACGAGGTACAGTCCCGGCTCTTGTTGGCCGAGAGGAATATAAATGTTACCCGGCTGCGGCGAGATGAAATTGCTGGATGCGCCTTCCAGTTTTACCCCTTGCTGCGGCTCGACCGGTTTAGCCTGCCATAGTGGATAACGGAACTGTTCCACCAAGGGATATTTTTTCAGCGGGGAAAACTGGTTGTTCTGTACATAACGGGAAGGTTTAATAATGGCATTGCCGAGATGTAATTCGGGTAATGCCTGAGTCACATTCTGCCGTGACTGAGAAGAGAAAGTACGCTGCATTACGCGGCGAGATTTGCCGTACCAGTTATCCCACAGCCAGGTCAGCGTATTGTTCAGCCCGTCGCCCAGATATTGCGGTTGCACCACAATGCGATGCAGGTTTTTCTGCTGGCGCAAAAATGCCATCGGGTCAGGAATACGATACAGGCGAACGTCCACGCCGCCGTACTCTTCCATCTGATAGCGCCGATAATCACGCCCCGGCGCTTCCAGTCGCACTTTCGCCTCTTCACTGCTGCTAAAACTGCTGTCAGCAAGCAAAAAGAATGTTCCCCCGGCGGGCGGCGCATAGTTACTGGAAGGAAGCGAATCATCAGCATTAGCAAGCCCTGTTCCCACAAGAGACAGGGACAAGCACGCTGCTATCGCGCCAGAAAATTTAAACGATAAATGCCAATGAAATTGGGATTGGAATCGTTGGGTATCCATCGGGTGTCCTTCCATGTCATAAGTTGTTGCAGACTGACTGCGCGCATTCCGTTGTCAGTTTTCGTGGCGCTTCCGGTGTGGTAGATGACGTAACGCCCCATCCAGACCATTAAGTGCTGGGCATCGCCCTGATCGAAAAAAATCATATCGCCAGGCAGCGCCTGGTTTATGTCCTGGCCAATAAACTGGCTGTTGTACTGAATCAAATTAATCGCGGTCACGTAGGGGCCGGTTTTCCCGTTCCCCTGATTCCAGTTTTGCGCCAGTTGACGCTGTCCAGGTGTTAGCGTCATCTCTGGCGGCAAATACTGGCTAGAGAAACCGTTACTTTTTAGCCATTTACTATCGTGAACTTTCAGCGTCTCGTTCGCCGCAAATCGCACCAGGCCCGCACAATCCTGCTGATACCAGCGTGGACTTGGCCCCTGGCGGAGCTGTTCTTGTGCAATGCGTACAAACCAGGCGCGAAACAGCCCGGATTGTTCGACATTCAGCATTTCGCTATGGGCAACAACACAACACAGCCAGCAAATCAGCGCCAGCAGCCCGTGCCTCATAGCGGCTGCCAGGTTATGGGTAGCCACTGCCAGGCGGCACCGGGTTCCATCTGGGCCAGCTTCATGACATAACGCGGTTGTTGAGATAAAGCGTCCAGCTTCGGCATTAATAAAGTTTGTGCGGCGTTATAAAAAACCGGTTCGAGATTCTTCGGCAGACTGGTCAACGTTTCGTTACGCAGCAGTTTCGCCACGCCTTGTGGATTGATATAGAGCGGAACGATGCCATCAGTGGGTATTACATCCACCATTGCCGGGCGGTTTTTATTCAGTGTTTGCAGGGCGTTATTAACCAGCGTGTCATCGAGGGAGAAAAGCAGCGTTTTGTTTTGCATCGCCAGCGACACGCGGAAAAAATAATCCGACATTAATTGATCGGGTTGCGCCGCCTGCGCTTTCGGATACTGACCGTATCGGGAACTCACTTCGCGACGCCAGATTTGCGCTTCGCCCTGCTGAGCCTGGCTTATCGGCAAAACACCTTCTGGCGCTTTGCTTTCGTGCGCACCAATATTTTGCGTAAACAGTTTCCCTGGCAATTGCGCCTGTTCGGCAGTGCCATCAAACTGACCGACAAACAGCGGGGTTTGCAATTTTGAGTCTGCATACCAGCACAGCCCCGCGGCACCGTCTAACGCCCCATTCAACTTGTCGTTTTCCTGACTGATGTGCGAAAGCATCTCTTCGGCAATACCGTGTGAATACGGCACCACCACACAGAAGCTGGCCCCGGCAGGCATACTGTTCCAGACCGGCGTAAAATCGAAACTGGTATCTACGCTGGCGGATTCATCATTTAACGCCACAAAACTGTGCCAGCCGTCGTTACCCATTTCGAAGCGTACGCCAGCAAAAGAAGGCATTAACCGCTGGTAGCCAAAACCCAGCAACCTGGCGCTGACCACGATGCGCTGGCGTACTGGCGTTTTTTCAGCAGCACGCTCTTCCAGGCCAAAGCTTGCTTGCCAGCGTTTTTTGCCGCTCAACAAATCACCTGCGATCGCCGTGGCTTCGGTATCCTGCTGATCATCTTTAAACAACATATCCGTGCTGGAAAACACCAGCATCTTGTCCTGATAAGTCGCGAACATCAGGGCGTTATTGCCGTTATAGCGCAACTGATAAACAGGAACAGTTTCACTATTTATCTTGATGCTACTGATTTCCGTTTTGCTTAACTGGCTGTCGCTGGTAGCGGCAAACAACAATGGCTCCAGCAGTTTGCTTAAACCACTGCGCTGGATCAGCACCATATAATGTGAAAGATGGCCTTGTTTATCGTGCCACAGCGCTGCCTGCGCGGGCTGATCTAAGAGTGACGAAAAGAGCTTATCTTTCAGCGTGAGATCGTGTTCATAGACAATACGACGAATGCTGCCTTCAATGCCCAGACGATCGGCATGATTCTGATAATAGAAAACGAAATCTTCGCTCAGAACATCGTGGAGAAACGGAATGGTGAGGAGATCTTTGGGAAGCTGGCTCAGAGAGTCGCTGTCGAGAAAGAGGTCCGGCTCATTGAGATCGATTTGCAGATTGTTGTGCACCACCAGCGGCGACAACGTTTTTTCTGGCCCACTGCCAGCATATTGCAACGCCCAGACGCCAGCGGAAAGCAGTGCTATTGCGCCAAAACCTACAAGACCATAGAACCGCCAGCCTTTCGCCTTTTTTTCACCACTCATTGCCACATTCCTTGTGTATAGCCAGCCATTTTTTACGGGCACAGCCAAACTTTACCGTGCCCTAATACGACAAAAGCCCAGACTTTGCAGCCTGGACTTTTCAATTCAAACAAGGGAGATAGCTCCCTTTTGGCATGAAGAAGTAAAATTATTCTTCTTCTGGCTCGTCGTCAACGTCCACTTCCGGAGCGATTTCATCGTCCCCTTCCGCGGCACTGCCATCGATGGTATCCAGATCTTCCTCGTCAACCGGTTCAGCAACACGTTGCAGACCCACTACGTTTTCATCTTCCGCAGTACGGATGAGGATCACGCCCTGGGTGTTACGGCCTACGATGCTGATTTCCGAAACGCGAGTACGTACCAGCGTACCGGCATCGGTGATCATCATGATCTGGTCGCAGTCATCTACCTGTACCGCGCCAACCACTAAACCATTACGTTCAGTAACCTTAATGGAGATAACCCCTTTCGTCGCACGCGACTTGGTTGGGTATTCCGCCACTGCGGTACGTTTACCGTAACCGTTTTGCGTTGCGGTGAGGATTGCGCCATCGCCACGAGGCACGATCAGAGAGACGACTTTATCGCCTTCACCTAAGCGAATACCGCGAACACCGGTGGTGTTGCAGCCCATCGCACGGACAGAAGACTCTTTAAAGCGCACCACTTTACCTTCAGCGGAGAACAGCATTACTTCGTCTTCGCCGCTGGTCAGGTCAACGCCGATCAGCTCATCGCCGTCAACCAGTTTGATCGCCACTTTACCGGCGGTACGCAGACGGTTGAACTCGGTGAGGACAGTTTTCTTCACGGTACCGTTAGCGGTCGCCATGAAGACTTTCACGCCTTCTTCAAACTCGGTCACTGGCAGGATCGCAGTGATACGTTCGTCCTGCTCCAGCGGCAGCAGGTTGACGATCGGACGACCGCGCGCGCCACGAGTGGCTTCCGGCAACTGATAAACTTTCATCGAATAGACGCGACCACGGCTGGAGAAGCACAGAATATGGTCGTGAGTGTTCGCCACCAGCAGTCGGTCGATAAAGTCTTCTTCTTTAATACGTGCGGCAGATTTACCTTTCCCGCCACGACGCTGCGCTTCGTATTCAGAAAGCGGCTGATACTTAACGTAGCCCTGGTGAGAGAGCGTCACTACCACATCTTCCTGAGTGATCAGATCTTCCAGGTTAATGTCTGCGCTGTTGGCGGTGATTTCAGTACGACGTTTGTCACCGAACTGTTCACGAACCAGCTCCAGCTCTTCACGGATCACTTCCATCAAACGATCGGCGCTACCAAGAATACGCAACAGTTCCGCGATCTGATCCAGCAGCTCTTTGTATTCGTCGAGCAGTTTTTCGTGCTCAAGGCCGGTCAGTTTCTGCAAACGCAGATCCAGAATCGCCTGAGCTTGCTGTTCGGTCAGGTAGTACAGACCATCACGCACGCCGAACTCTGGCTCCAGCCATTCCGGACGCGCAGCATCGTCGCCAGCACGTTCGAGCATCGCGGCAACGTTGCCCAGCTGCCACGGATTAGCAACCAGCGCAGTTTTCGCTTCTGCAGGCGTCGGCGCATGACGGATCAGTTCGATGATCGGGTCGATGTTCGCCAGCGCCACGGCTAATGCTTCAAGGATATGAGCACGATCGCGAGCTTTACGCAGTTCGAAAATAGTACGACGGGTCACCACTTCACGGCGGTGACGAACAAACGCCGCGATGATGTCTTTCAAGTTCATGATCTTCGGCTGACCATGGTGCAATGCCACCATGTTGATACCGAAAGAAACCTGCAACTGGGTCTGGGAGTAGAGGTTGTTGAGCACAACTTCACCGACCGCATCGCGTTTCACTTCAATCACGATGCGCATACCGTCTTTGTCAGACTCGTCACGCAGCGCGCTGATGCCTTCCACGCGTTTTTCTTTTACCAGTTCCGCAATCTTCTCGATCAGGCGCGCTTTGTTTACCTGATACGGAATTTCGTGGACGATAATGGTTTCACGACCGGTTTTGGCGTCAACTTCCACTTCTGCGCGAGCGCGGATATACACCTTGCCGCGACCGGTACGGTAAGCTTCTTCAATACCGCGACGACCGTTAATGATTGCCGCCGTCGGGAAGTCCGGCCCCGGGATGTGTTCCATCAGCCCTTCAATGCTGATGTCTTCATCATCGATATACGCCAGACAACCGTTGATGACTTCCGTCAGGTTGTGCGGCGGGATGTTGGTTGCCATACCTACGGCGATACCGGAAGAACCGTTCACCAGCAGGTTAGGAATTTTGGTTGGCATGACGTCGGGAATTTTTTCCGTGCCGTCATAGTTATCAACGAAATCGACCGTCTCTTTTTCGAGATCGGCCATCAGTTCATGGGCAATTTTCGCCAGACGGATTTCCGTATAACGCATTGCCGCCGCAGAGTCGCCGTCGATGGAACCGAAGTTACCCTGACCGTCTACCAGCATGTAACGCAGCGAGAATGGCTGCGCCATACGGACGATCGTGTCATAAACCGCCGAGTCACCATGGGGATGGTATTTACCGATTACGTCACCAACGACACGGGCAGATTTTTTATAGGCTTTGTTCCAGTCATTGCCTAGTACGTTCATGGCGTAAAGTACGCGACGGTGTACCGGCTTCAGGCCATCTCGGACATCTGGCAGCGCACGGCCAACAATGACCGACATCGCATAATCCAGATAGGAGCTCTTCAGCTCTTCCTCAATGTTGACCGGTGTAATTTCTCTCGCAAGGTCGCTCATCTAACCGCTATCCCTCTACTGTATCCCGGATTCAAAGGTCGCAAATTATAACACAGCCGCGCAGTTTGAGGTAAACCTATACGCTTTATTCACATCCAATGCCTGATATACTCGTTTGTCTTGCCAATTACGGAGTAGAAGTGCCAATGAATGCCGAAAAATCGCCGGAAAACCATAACGTAGACCACGAAGAGATCGCTAAATTTGAAGCCGTCGCCTCCCGCTGGTGGGATCTTGAAGGTGAGTTCAAACCGTTGCACCGCATTAACCCGCTGCGTCTGGGCTATATTGCCGAGCGTGCTGGCGGTTTATTTGGCAAAAAGGTGCTCGATGTCGGTTGTGGCGGCGGCATTCTGGCCGAGAGTATGGCGCGCGAAGGCGCGACGGTGACCGGTCTGGATATGGGCTTTGAGCCATTGCAGGTGGCAAAACTGCACGCGCTGGAAAGCGGCATTCAGGTGGATTATGTGCAGGAAACCGTGGAAGAGCACGCGGCAAAACATGCCGGGCAGTATGATGTGGTGACCTGCATGGAGATGCTGGAGCACGTCCCCGATCCGCAGTCAGTGGTCAGAGCCTGTGCGCAACTGGTGAAACCAGGCGGCGATGTCTTTTTCTCGACGCTTAACCGCAACGGCAAGTCATGGCTGATGGCGGTGGTTGGCGCGGAATATATTTTGCGCATGGTGCCCAAAGGCACGCATGATGTGAAGAAGTTTATTAAACCGGCAGAACTGCTTGGCTGGGTAGATCAGACAAGCCTTAAAGAGCGACATATAACCGGGCTACATTACAACCCGCTCACTAATACTTTTAAACTCGGCCCCGGCGTGGATGTGAACTATATGCTGCACACGCAGAATAAGTGAGGTTGTTGTTTGGCCGAGCCAATGCCTGATGCGACGCTTGCCGCGTCTTATCAGGCCTACAAATGCTCCCCGTAGGCCGGATAAGGCGTTTACGCCGCATCCGGCAACCGTGCCGACTAGACAGTGATTACCATTTCACCGTCATCGACAAAAACCCTGCCATCTGGGCAAAATCATCACTCCCTTTCTGCCACGCCACGCTGCCGCGCAGGGACACTCGCTGACTGATATTGCCCGTGACTCCCACTTTTATTTCACCCCGTTGCTTCACCGCATCGTCACTGATAGTGCTGCCATCCTCTTCAATTTCCGTCGAATGGGGATTGTGATAATAATTCAGATCTAATGTTGGTATGACATGAACAGCGGTACGCCATTCGCTGTGTAAACCCAGCCGCATCTGAATATCATCACCCTGCGATTGTGACACGCGCGCACGGTTAGCGGCGGTAAAATCATCCTGCTGCACGCCCTGATAAATCACCTGCGCCTGCGGTTCAATCACCACACCACGCCCCGGTAACCACTGATACCCGGCTTCCAGCGAGGCGATAATCCCCGACGAGTGGTAATGATCTGTGCCATCGTCTTGTTCGGAAACATCATTGTTAAACCACGCGTATTGCAGCCAGCTATCCAGCCAGGCCCCCTGCTTCTGATTACCGTGCTGATACCAGCTTGAGGTCAGCCCAACGGCATAACCGTGGTTCTGGTTATCGGCGCGAGTTCCGGTCATATTCGAGCGGCTCTCGCCCTGATTATCACTGTAGCCACCAACCGCCCCAAGCATCCACTCGCCATCATCGCCCCAGCGCCCGCTAAACAGGTCACCGCTAAGCTGCACCGTAGAAGTGTCTTCATGCTGAGCCAGTTGCCCTGCCGCCGTGTAATGATAACGTCCGCCGATAACACGTAAATTCAGCGTCTGACCATTGCCACCTGCATGATCGCGTCGCTCCATCATAAACGCCTGATTTGCCGCCCGCAGATTATTGAGATAACCGCCAACTTTGGCATTCAGCACCGGCTGGTAAGCGGGGATTGGATCGGGTGTTGGGTCAGGATCGGGTGTTGGGTCAGGGTCTGGATCAGGTGGCAATGGTGGCGTTACTTCTTGCGATCGCAGATACCAGTCGTTGTTATCTTCCACCAGCGTGTAGTCATATGCTCCCATATTGACGTAGCCGCTGCCTGCCAGACTGAACTTCGCATTGTTTTGAAACTGCGTGGGATCGGCTGCGAAATCAACCACTTTAATGCCTGTCGATGTCGGCTCACCAATCCCTGTAATGGAGTTAACCACCACAGTTGTGTTGCCAGCAGTATTACCGTTCAACACCAATTGATCGCTTACCGAGTCATCGCCGTTTAATTCGCTATCGAGCAGTAGCGTACCGCCGCCGGTATAATCACCGTTTACCGTCAGCGTATCGCCAGCGACGCCATTTTGCAGGCTAACCGCACCGGACGTATTGGTCAGATTGCCATTAACCGTCACGTCGGAAAGATAGGTCAGGCTGTCAGTTTCAAGGTTGGTATTAAGCTCACCTGTCAACGTCACGCCATCGGTGGCATTCACCAGCGTCCCATCGCCGTTAAACAATGAGGCATTAAGGGCGACGGAAGTATCCTGCCCGGTCAGACGCAAAACCGTACCATCGCTGATATCGATAGTGCCGCTGGAAGTAGCATCGATAGACTGAATATCCTGATCCGCGCCAGTAACGAACGTCGCCCCATCACCGACCCACAGTGACGAAGCATAAGGAAAGATATCCGCAACATCGCCTTTCAGGGTGCCTTCTTCGACACGTACTGCCGACTGCGTTGTACCGCTGGCGGTCAGCTCCAGCGTACCCGCCCCCGTTTTAGTAAATGTGCTACCCTCATCCTGATGCTGCCCGCTGCTGTCAGCCATCAGTGCGCCCCACTGCGTGTCTACCCCCGCATCAACTGCCACTTCACCGTCGGCGCGCATTTCAATATCACGCCCATGCTCAGTCGTCGTAGAGCGAGTATCGACATTGGCAGTAATCTCCATCACGCTTTCTTGTTGCTTATCGGTAAAGATAACCTGGCGGTTATAGTGGGTATCTCCAAGCTGCGAGTTGTCGCTCACCATCAGCGTACCGGAGGCGATTTGTGTTGTGCCCAAATAACTATTATTGTTTGCCAGACTTACCTGCCCGTCGCTCGCATCGACCACCACGTAGACGCCATCTTTCCCGTCGCCGCCGATATGCAAATTGTCGCCACCTGCAAGATCTACCACATCCTGACTGCCGATAACCGTTCCGCTGCTGCCACTGACTTCAAGGCCATCATTGTATGATGTGCCGCTCTGCCAGGTGGAGAAATCAGAGAGATCGAGCACACCGCCGTTTAACACGATCGACTGCGGATCGTCCTGGAGAGCGGCGAGATCTGCCGCGTCGCCTTCCAGCGAAAGCACCGCACCATCATCAACGACTATATCGCCGGTTAGCGCCATCGACTGCGCCCCCGACAGCACGTAGCTGCCGTTTTGCGCAATGGTGAGCTGACCAGCACCTTCGATGGTGCCAGCAAAACTGCCTTGATTAACAGTAACATTGCCACCAGCATCGATATTTAAAGTGCCATTCTGAAAGCCCGTCAATGAGTGCACAAAGGTTTGTTGGGTGGAGCCAACGTTTAGCTCTGCCTGATTCTGGTACTTATCAATACTCCCTATCGTCAGACCGTAGCAGTCTTGCGGATCGTCCTGGCAATGCGTATCGCCGACATTCATCAGGGAGTTGCTGCGGCCCAGGGTAACTTCACCGTTTTCAATCTGCATCTCACCAGTAAAGTCATTGTTATCTGCATTAAGTACCAGATCGCCGGAACCTGTTTTGGTGATCAACCCGGTACCAGCAATAGAGTCAACAGCTCCGTCATTCTCTGTATTGCCAATAACCAGCGTTTTTCCGTCGGCAATATCAAAGGTAACTTCACTTAAGCCGAGATACATAAAGCCACCCGCCGCAGTGGAAGGACCATCTCCATAGCCTGCTGCGCTGTTGTTCTCATCCACTAACACGCCGCCGTTCTGGCTGTAGCTGTCATCAACAGAAATATCAATAAGATAGGGAGCCGTCGCGCTATTGGTATATATCGCCCCGCCATAACCTTCGGCAGTGTTATTTGTAAAGGCAGTGTTATTTATTATCGTATAACCTGAAGGATGCTTGCTGACGCTATTATTATCGGTAACATCGATTGCCCCGCCATCGCCATCACTGTAACTTGTTGATGTATATGCCTGGTTGTTATCAAAAATAACATCACTTAAATAGACGTCATTATTAATGGTATAAATTGCGCCACCTTTGCCATCATTAGCGATATTATTGCGAAACATGGCGTTAGTGACACGTAAATCGACGGCACCAGTATCATTAGTACCAGAAGAATAGATTGCGCCACCATAGCCGCCTGCGACGTTACCAGAAAAAATAACATCAGTAAGATTCAGCGTTGAGTTTTCTTTAGCAAATATGGCCCCGCCGTTATTATATTCTCCTGTAACGGTGTTATTGGCAAACAGAGTCATTCCAGTTTCATTTTCTGGTAATAGTGAAAATTCCGCTCCTTGTTGCAAAAATACGGCTCCTCCGCTGGCGTTATTGGTCATATCCGAAAAAACCAGCCATTGCCCATCGGCGACACTCCAGTCCTGCGTAATGCCTGAAAGGCTTTGCCTGCTGGCGTGACAACTCGCTTTGATATCATATCCCTGGCATAAATCAATGGCCGCCGCGAAACCGTTAGCAGAGAAAAGAGATGCAATCATTGACGGGAGTAGAGATAAATACTCCTTGCGTAGAAAGATAATCCGCATATTCATCTAACCATCATTTTATATAAGACGGCATATTTAAACGCATTATACAATATGGGTTATCTTTCTTTTGTAAATTGTCCAACCCGATGCAATGGCTATTATGTTATTATTTGATGAATAGTATCAGTGCGTCATAATTCAAGTTAATAACCTTAAGGGATACCAGTTATATTTAAACTAAATTAAAGTAATGAATAATTTTCTTATAATATAAGGTAAATTAACAAAATGGCTTCGCATTTAACAATAACCGAATAGAAAACAACCATTTCGACATCAACAATCGCTTACATTCGTTTATATATTGACCACAACTGATACATCAGATTATGTGATGACTCGTGCTTAGATCAATTTTTGCAATCATTAGCAAAAAGATTAATAAACCATCTATATCAATTTATCCAACCTATTCTGCCGTTCAAGAAATCGCCGAACAGTTATTTTTAACAAATTTTTCTCTTCCCATTGACTTTCCCGGACACCTTGTCTGACCTAAGGTGCGCGAAAGCCACTTTTTCCTTCCTGAGTTATCCACAAAGTTATGCACTTGCAAGAGGGCCATTTTCACACTATCTTGCAGTGAATCCCAAACATACCCCCTATATATAGTGTTCTAAGCAGCTTCCCTTACTACAGGTAGTCTGCATGAAACTATTGCGGAAAGAATTCCAAAAACAGGTACGACATACATGAATCAGAATCTGCTGGTGACAAAGCGCGACGGTAGCACAGAGCGCATCAATCTCGACAAAATCCATCGCGTTCTGGATTGGGCGGCAGAAGGACTGCATAACGTTTCGATTTCCCAGGTCGAGCTGCGCTCCCACATTCAGTTTTATGACGGTATCAAGACCTCTGACATCCACGAAACCATTATCAAGGCGGCCGCAGACCTGATCTCCCGTGATGCGCCGGATTATCAGTATCTCGCCGCGCGCCTGGCGATCTTCCACCTGCGTAAAAAAGCCTACGGCCAGTTTGAGCCGCCTGCGCTGTACGACCACGTGGTGAAAATGGTCGAGATGGGCAAATACGATAATCATCTGCTGGAAGACTACACGGAAGAAGAGTTCAAGCAGATGGACACGTTTATCGATCACGACCGTGATATGACCTTCTCTTATGCTGCCGTTAAGCAGCTGGAAGGCAAATATCTGGTACAGAACCGCGTGACCGGCGAAATCTACGAAAGCGCCCAGTTCCTTTATATTCTGGTTGCCGCGTGCCTGTTCTCGAACTACCCGCGTGAAACGCGCCTGCAATATGTGAAGCGTTTTTACGACGCGGTTTCCACATTTAAAATTTCGCTGCCGACGCCAATCATGTCCGGCGTGCGTACCCCGACTCGTCAGTTCAGCTCCTGCGTACTGATCGAGTGCGGTGACAGTCTGGATTCCATCAACGCTACCTCCAGCGCGATTGTGAAATACGTTTCCCAGCGTGCCGGGATCGGCATCAACGCCGGGCGTATTCGTGCGCTGGGTAGCCCGATTCGCGGTGGTGAAGCGTTCCATACCGGCTGTATTCCGTTCTACAAACATTTCCAGACAGCGGTGAAATCCTGCTCTCAGGGCGGCGTGCGCGGCGGTGCGGCAACGCTGTTCTACCCGATGTGGCATCTGGAAGTGGAAAGCCTGCTGGTGTTGAAAAACAACCGTGGTGTGGAAGGCAACCGCGTGCGCCATATGGACTACGGGGTACAGATCAACAAACTGATGTATACCCGCCTGCTGAAAGGTGAAGATATCACCCTGTTCAGCCCGTCCGACGTACCGGGGCTGTACGACGCATTCTTCGCCGATCAGGAAGAGTTTGAACGCCTGTATACCAAATATGAGAAAGACGACAGCATCCGCAAGCAGCGTGTGAAAGCCGTTGAGCTGTTCTCGCTGATGATGCAGGAACGTGCGTCTACCGGTCGTATCTATATTCAGAACGTTGACCACTGCAATACCCATAGCCCGTTTGATCCGGCCATCGCGCCAGTGCGTCAGTCTAACCTGTGCCTGGAGATAGCCCTGCCGACCAAACCGCTGAACGACGTCAACGACGAGAACGGTGAAATCGCGCTGTGTACGCTGTCTGCTTTCAACCTGGGCGCAATTAATAGCCTGGATGAACTGGAAGAGCTGGCAATTCTGGCGGTTCGTGCACTTGACGCGCTGCTGGATTATCAGGATTACCCGATCCCGGCCGCCAAACGTGGAGCGATGGGGCGTCGTACGCTGGGTATTGGTGTGATTAACTTCGCTTACTATCTGGCGAAGCACGGTAAACGCTACTCCGACGGCAGCGCCAACAACCTGACGCATAAAACCTTCGAAGCGATTCAGTATTACCTGCTGAAAGCGTCTAATGAGCTGGCTAAAGAGCAAGGCGCGTGCCCGTGGTTTAACGAAACCACTTACGCGAAAGGGATCCTGCCGATCGATACCTATAAGAAAGATCTGGATGCCATCGCTAATGAGCCGCTGCATTACGACTGGGAAGCATTGCGTGAATCAATCAAAACGCACGGCCTGCGTAACTCCACGCTTTCTGCCCTGATGCCGTCCGAGACCTCTTCGCAGATCTCTAACGCCACTAACGGTATTGAACCGCCGCGCGGTTACGTCAGCATCAAAGCGTCGAAAGACGGTATTTTGCGCCAGGTGGTGCCGGACTACGAGCACCTGCACGACGCCTATGAGCTGCTGTGGGAAATGCCGGGTAACGATGGCTACCTGCAACTGGTAGGTATCATGCAGAAATTTATCGATCAGTCGATCTCTGCTAACACCAACTACGATCCGTCACGTTTCCCGTCAGGAAAAGTGCCGATGCAGCAGTTGCTGAAAGACCTGCTCACCGCCTACAAATTCGGGGTCAAAACGCTGTATTATCAGAACACCCGTGACGGCGCTGAAGACGCGCAGGACGATCTGGTGCCGTCAATCCAGGACGATGGCTGCGAAAGCGGCGCATGTAAGATCTGATAATCCCCCAGCCTTTGCACCAAACCGTCCCCTCTCCCCTTGCGGGAGAGGGTTAGGGTGAGGGGTAATAAAACCACAGGACACACTCATGGCATATACCACCTTTTCACAGACGAAAAATGATCAGCTTAAAGAACCGATGTTTTTTGGTCAGCCGGTCAACGTGGCTCGCTACGATCAGCAAAAATATGACATCTTCGAAAAGCTGATCGAAAAGCAGCTCTCTTTCTTCTGGCGTCCGGAAGAAGTTGACGTCTCCCGCGACCGTATCGATTACCAGGCGCTGCCGGAGCACGAAAAACACATCTTTATCAGCAACCTGAAATATCAGACGCTGCTGGACTCCATTCAGGGTCGTAGTCCGAACGTGGCGCTATTGCCGCTTATTTCTATTCCGGAACTGGAAACCTGGGTCGAAACCTGGGCGTTCTCAGAAACGATTCATTCCCGTTCCTATACTCATATCATTCGTAATATCGTTAACGATCCGTCTGTTGTGTTTGACGATATCGTCACCAACGAGCAGATCCAGAAACGTGCGGAAGGGATCTCCAGCTATTACGATGAACTGATCGAAATGACCAGCTACTGGCACCTTCTGGGCGAAGGCACCCACACCGTTAACGGTAAAACCGTAACCGTTAGCCTGCGCGAGCTGAAGAAAAAACTGTATCTTTGCCTGATGAGCGTTAACGCGCTGGAAGCGATCCGCTTCTACGTCAGCTTTGCTTGTTCCTTTGCCTTTGCAGAACGCGAATTGATGGAAGGCAACGCCAAAATTATTCGCCTGATTGCCCGCGACGAAGCCCTGCACCTGACCGGCACCCAGCATATGCTGAATCTGCTGCGCAGCGGCGCGGACGATCCTGAGATGGCGGAAATTGCCGAAGAGTGTAAGCAGGAGTGCTATGACCTGTTTGTTCAGGCAGCTCAACAGGAGAAAGACTGGGCGGATTATCTGTTCCGTGACGGTTCGATGATTGGTCTGAATAAAGATATTCTCTGCCAGTACGTTGAATACATCACCAATATCCGTATGCAGGCAGTCGGTTTGGATCTGCCGTTCCAGACGCGCTCCAACCCGATCCCATGGATCAACACCTGGCTGGTGTCTGATAACGTGCAGGTTGCTCCGCAGGAAGTGGAAGTCAGTTCTTATCTGGTCGGGCAGATTGACGCGGAAGTGGACACCGACGATTTGAGTAACTTCCAACTCTGATGGCCCGCGTTACCCTGCGCATCACTGGCACACAACTGCTGTGCCAGGATGAACACCCTTCCCTTCTGGCGGCGCTGGAATCCCACAATGTGGCGGTTGAGTATCAGTGTCGCGAAGGTTACTGCGGCTCCTGTCGCACACGCCTGGTTGCAGGTCAAGTTGACTGGATTGCCGAACCGTTAGCCTTTATTCAGCCGGGGGAAATTTTGCCCTGTTGTTGCCGGGCAAAAGGCGATATTGAAATCGAGATGTGAATTGGTTGTAGTGCCAGATACAACGCTTATGCGTCTTATCTGGCCTACAACGATTACATGGCGTAGTAATACGCTTTCACCTGCTCCCAGTCCGCTTTGGGGATTGGCTCCAGATATTTTTCCAGCTGGCGGAAGTCATGATTAATCGCTTTATCGCGACGCAAGCGGCGACGACTTTTCTCCAGGTCAAGAAAACCAGCTTCTGCCTTACCTTCTGTTTTCACATAGATATGGCGAACATAACAACAGCCATGCTGACGATTAATGCTATGCATTTTCTTAAACGCCAGCGCCACTGCTTTCAACATGGCTTGCCGTACTTCGTCAGAATAAGGCGATACTGCATGCTGGGCATACCAGTCAGCAATGCTGATGAACCCCGCCATATCTTCAGTCACCAGCAACGCTCGCCATTCACCCTCAATTTTCACCGCTTCACCAAAAACGATCTTCGGCACGATGACACCGGCCCGTTCCAGTTCTTTAATTACCGCAACCTCACGGACAATCGTTGGTCGGCCGAACGGATAACGTACAGAATGAAACAGATGATGCGTCATGCGCTTTACATACAGCTTTTTGCCGTTGCGCTCGACGCATTGCACCCCGCTCATACCATTACGGCGATAGTTAGGCTCTTCAACCCAGTCGCCCTCTGTTGCCCACCAGTGATTAAATTCGTCGTACTTTGCTGAAACTGCCATACCCTATCGCCTGTCATTTTTATTAACGACAATGACTATAGGTGGTTACCTGAGGAAAATCTTAATGAAACGTGTCGTATTAATGAATTTCTTTTGCCGCTACAGGTGTGACACCGCTTTTGCCCTTCATTTGCAGCGCATAGATTCCACCAGCCACTACCACTAATAGTGCGCCCAGCAGATAAAATGTGAATTTAATCAGTCAGATACAGCGATGAATTTTATTCGACAGGGATTAGGCATCGCCTTACAACCAGAGTTAACGCTGAAAAGCATTGCAGGTGAATTGTGTCCGTTCCTCACGAACCAACCTTCTATCGACAGATTTCGTTGTTGGCTAAAGAAAAGCCGGTAGAAGGCAGTCCACTGTTTTTACTACAAACGTGTACGGAACAACTCGTGGTGAATGGAAAAATTTGATATGAGACAGGATGGCGCATGAACGCCATCCTGCAGTAGCATTACTCTTTATTAAGGAATTTTACTGCCTTATCAGGGAAATCAGTAAACAGCCCATTTACACCCGCTTTGTTATACAGAGCATCATATAACTGATTCACATCAGTAGTGTATTCAGGCAGTTTATCCGACCGCACGGTATAAGGATGCACTACCAGTTTATTCTGCTGAGCATCTTGCACCATGCCAGTGAGTTTGATATTACCCGGCTGCGATGTTTCCTCAATCAACATATGGTAATCCGGACCAATACCATCTGCATATTCCGCCACCTGTTTCATGGCACCCGGCTTAAACATCCAGTCGTAGTTGTAATTAACCCAGCTTCCATCCGGCTGTTTCTGCTGCGTTTCATTCCAGTCGGTATAGGCAATCAGCTGTACCAGATTGAGCTCCATGCCCATTTTGGGTTCCAGCTCATTCTTAATACGCTTCAGCTCATCAGCATCAAAACATTGCAAATAAACTTTATCGTCTTTACCGGTGTAACCATATTTCTTCAGCACTTCCAGCGTTTTTGCCGCAATATCCTTCCCTTCCTGATGATGGAACCACGGCGCTTTGATTTCTGGATAAATACCGATATTTTTCCCGGTAGAGTGATTTAACCCCTGAACAAATTCAATCTCTTCTTCAAAGGTGTGCACCCGGAAGTCGGACTTACCCATTGGGAAACGCCCCGGATAAGTCTGCACTTTTTTACCGTTTTCAATATCGAAACCTTCGGTAAATTTCAGCGACTTAATTTCATCCAGCGTGAAATCTATCGCGTAGTAACGACCGTCTTTGCGCGCCCGATCCGGGAAACGATCGGCAACATCAGTAACACGATCGAGATAATGGTCATGCAGAACAACCAGATGGTCGTCTTTGGTCATCACCAAATCCTGTTCCAGATAATCCGCTCCCTGCGCATACGCCATCGCTTTTGCTGGCAGCGTATGCTCCGGCAAATATCCACTGGCACCGCGATGGGCGATGACTATTTTTTCGTTGCTGTCCGCCGCCATTGCACTGCTTCCCATGACTATAGTGCTCATCATGATCGCCATGCTAAGGTTTTTCAGCGTCAATTTCATGCCATTAGCCTCCGTTGCGTTTTTGCAGTAATTGTTCATGGCGACGTTTTTCGCCAATCATCACAACAATCAACAAGATAACCGCCAGAATGCTGCCGCCAATCATTACCATAAAGCCGCCATCCCAGCCGAAGAAGTCCACGGTGTAGCCAACAATCGCGCTCGCCGCCACCGAACCGCCCAGGTAACCAAACAGCCCGGTAAAGCCCGCTGCCGTACCTGCCGCTTTTTTCGGTGCCAGTTCCAGCGCATGCAGACCGATCAGCATCACAGGACCGTAGATCAGGAAGCCGATAACAATCATACAAATCATATCGACGGTTGGGTTACCTGCCGGGTTCATCCAGTAAACGATAGTCGCGATGGTCACCAGTGTCATAAAGAAAACGCCGGTTGCCCCACGGTTGCCACGGAAGACTTTATCCGACATCCAGCCGCACAGCAGAGTGCCCGGAATACCTGCATATTCATAAAGGAAGTAGGCCCAGGAGGATTTATCCAGCGCGAAATGCTTAACCTCTTTCAGATAAGTCGGTGACCAGTCGAGGATGCCGTAACGCAGCAGATAAACGAACACGTTGGCGATGGCGATATACCACAGCAGTTTGTTCGGCAGTACGTACTGCATGAAGATTTGCTTCGCCGTCAGCTCCTGTTCCGCTTTTTCGTTATAGTCGTCCGGATAATCATTTTTGTACTCTTCGATCGGCGGCAAGCCACAGGATTGCGGGGTATCGCGCATCATCGCAAAGGCGAATAATGCCACCAGAATGGCGCAGAAAGCGGGCATATAGAGCGCCGCGTGCCAGTCATTGAACCAGGCCATCCCCAGCAGGAACAGCAGCGGCGGAATACCACCACCAACGTTGTGCGCACAGTTCCACACTGACACAATGCCGCCACGTTCTTTCTGCGACCACCAGTGCACCATAGTACGACCACACGGCGGCCACCCCATCCCCTGGAACCAACCGCAGAGGAACAAAAGTACAAACATCACCGCAATGCTCGACGTCGCCCATGGCACAAAGCCCATAAACAACATCACTGCCGCCGCCAGAATCAAACCTGCGGGGAGGAAAACGCGCGGATTCGAGCGATCTGATACCGAACCCATTATGAATTTCGAAAATCCATAAGCGATCGAGATCCCCGAAAGCGCGAAACCTAAATCACCGCGAGAGAATCCCTGCTCGACCAGATAAGGCATAGCAAGCGCAAAGTTCTTACGAACCAAATAGTAAGCCGCATAGCCAAAGAATATCCCCAGGAAAATTTGCCAGCGCAATCGACGATAAGTCGGATCGATCTCCGCAGCAGGTAAGCGCGCTTTGTGTGGCGCTGGTTTAAAAATACTCAACATTGAAAGCCTCCGTGGCCCGTGGTCTTATTTATGATTAACAGACTGATTCAGTGGGAGAACCTGCCGTTTCTTTAGTTGCCGCGATGTTAAGAAAACATTCAGAAATTAAATGTGAATTGCCGCACACATTATTAAATAAGATTTACAAAATGTTCAGAATGACGCATGAAATCACGTTTCACTTTCGAATTATGAGCGAATATGCGCGAAATCAAACAATTCATGTTTTTACTATGGCTAAATGGTAAAAAACGAACTTCAGAGGGATAACAATGAAAACTCGCGACTCGCAATCAAGTGACGTGATTATCATTGGTGGCGGCGCAACGGGAGCCGGGATTGCCCGCGACTGTGCCCTGCGCGGGCTGCGCGTGATTTTGGTTGAGCGCCACGACATCGCAACCGGTGCCACCGGGCGTAACCACGGCCTGCTGCACAGCGGTGCGCGCTATGCGGTAACCGATGCGGAATCGGCCCGCGAATGCATTAGTGAAAACCAGATCCTGAAACGCATTGCACGTCACTGCGTTGAACCAACCAACGGCCTGTTTATCACCCTGCCGGAAGATGACCTCTCATTCCAGGCCACTTTTATTCGCGCCTGCGAAGAAGCAGGGATCAGCGCAGAAGCTATAGACCCGCAGCAAGCGCGCATTATCGAACCTGCCGTTAACCCGGCACTGATTGGCGCGGTGAAAGTTCCGGATGGCACCGTTGATCCATTTCGTCTGACCGCAGCAAACATGCTGGATGCCAAAGAACACGGTGCCGTTATCCTTACCGCTCATGAAGTCACGGGGCTGATTCGTGAAGGCGCGACGGTGTGCGGTGTTCGTGTACGTAACCATCTCACCGGCGAAACTCAGGCCCTTCATGCACCTGTCGTGGTTAATGCCGCTGGGATCTGGGGGCAACACATTGCCGAATATGCCGATCTGCGCATTCGCATGTTCCCGGCGAAAGGATCGCTGCTGATCATGGATCACCGCATTAACCAGCATGTGATCAACCGCTGCCGTAAACCTTCCGACGCCGATATTCTGGTGCCTGGCGATACCATTTCGCTGATTGGCACCACCTCTTTACGTATTGATTACAACGAGATTGACGATAATCGAGTGACGGCAGAAGAGGTTGATATTCTGCTGCGTGAAGGGGAAAAACTGGCCCCCGTGATGGCGAAAACGCGCATTTTGCGGGCCTATTCTGGCGTGCGCCCGCTGGTTGCCAGCGATGACGACCCGAGCGGACGTAACGTCAGCCGTGGCATCGTGCTGCTCGACCATGCTGAACGCGATGGTCTGGACGGATTTATCACCATCACCGGTGGCAAACTGATGACCTATCGGCTGATGGCTGAATGGGCTACCGACGCGGTATGCCGCAAACTGGGCAACACGCGCCCCTGTACGACTGCCGATCTGGCACTGCCTGGTTCACAAGAACCCGCTGAAGTTACCTTGCGTAAAGTCATCTCCCTGCCTGCCCCGCTGCGCGGTTCTGCGGTTTATCGTCATGGCGATCGCACGCCTGCCTGGCTGAGCGAAGGCCGTCTGCATCGTAGCCTGGTATGTGAGTGCGAAGCGGTAACTGCGGGTGAAGTTCAGTACGCGGTAGAAAATTTAAACGTTAATAGCCTGCTGGATTTACGCCGTCGTACCCGTGTGGGGATGGGTACCTGCCAGGGCGAACTCTGCGCCTGCCGCGCTGCCGGACTGCTGCAACGTTTTAACGTCACGACGTCCGCGCAATCTATCGAGCAACTTTCCACCTTCCTTAACGAACGCTGGAAAGGCGTGCAACCCATCGCCTGGGGAGACGCACTGCGCGAAAGCGAATTTACCCGCTGGGTTTATCAGGGACTGTGTGGTCTGGAGAAGGAGCAGAAAGATGCGCTTTGATACTGTCATTATGGGCGGCGGCCTCGCCGGATTACTCTGTGGCCTGCAACTGCAAAAACACGGCCTGCGCTGTGCCATTGTCACGCGTGGTCAAAGCGCGCTGCATTTCTCATCCGGTTCGCTGGATTTGCTGAGCCATCTGCCTGATGGTCAACCGGTGACAGACATTCACAGTGGACTGGAATCTTTGCGTCAGCAGGCACCAGCCCATCCTTACAGTCTTCTCGAACCACAACGCGTGCTCGATCTCGCTTGCCAGGCGCAGGCATTGATCGCTGAAAGCGGTGCGCAATTGCAGGGCAGCGTGGAACTGGCCCATCAGCGCGTTACCCCGCTCGGCACTTTGCGTGCAACCTGGTTAAGTTCGCCAGAAGTTCCCGTCTGGCCGCTACCCGCGAAGAAGATATGTGTAGTGGGGATAAGCGGGCTGATGGATTTCCAGGCGCATCTTGCGGCGGCTTCGTTGCGCGAACTGGATCTTTCGGTTGAAACCGCAGAAATAGAGCTGCCGGAACTGGATGTCCTGCGCAATAACGCCACCGAATTTCGCGCTGTGAATATCGCCCGTTTCCTTGATAATGAAGAAAACTGGCCGCTGTTACTTGATGCGCTTATTCCTGTCGCCAATACCTGCGAAATGATCCTGATGCCCGCCTGCTTCGGCCTGGCCGATGACAAACTGTGGCGTTGGTTGAATGAAAAACTACCTTGTTCACTGATGCTTTTGCCAACGCTGCCGCCTTCCGTGCTGGGCATTCGTCTGCAAAACCAGTTACAGCGCCAGTTTGTGCGCCAGGGTGGCGTGTGGATGCCGGGCGATGAAGTGAAAAAAGTGACCTGTAAAAATGGCGTAGTGAATGAAATCTGGACCCGCAATCACGCCGATATTCCGCTACGTCCACGTTTCGCGGTTCTCGCCAGCGGCAGTTTCTTTAGTGGCGGACTGGTAGCGGAACGTAACGGCATTCGCGAGCCGATTCTCGGCCTTGATGTGCTACAAACCGCCACGCGGGGTGAATGGTATAAGGGCGATTTTTTTGCGCCGCAACCGTGGCAGCAGTTCGGTGTAACCACTGATGAGACGCTACGCCCGTCGCAGGCAGGGCAAACCATTGAGAACCTGTTTGCCATCGGTTCGGTGCTGGGCGGATTTGATCCCATCGCCCAGGGATGCGGCGGCGGTGTTTGTGCCGTCAGTGCTTTACATGCCGCTCAACAGATTGCCCAACGCGCAGGAGGCCAACAATGAACGACACCAGCTTCGAAAACTGCATTAAGTGCACCGTCTGCACCACCGCCTGCCCGGTGAGCCGGGTGAATCCCGGTTATCCAGGGCCAAAACAAGCCGGGCCGGATGGCGAGCGTCTGCGTTTGAAAGATGGCGCACTGTATGACGAGGCGCTGAAATATTGCATCAACTGCAAACGTTGTGAAGTCGCCTGCCCGTCCGATGTGAAGATTGGCGATATTATCCAGCGCGCGCGGGCAAAATATGACACCACGCGCCCGTCGCTGCGTAATTTTGTGTTGAGTCATACCGACCTGATGGGTAGCGTTTCCACGCCGTTCGCACCAATCGTCAACACCGCTACCTCGCTGAAACCGGTGCGGCAGCTGCTTGATGCGGCGTTAAAAATCGATCATCGCCGCACGCTACCGAAATACTCCTTCGGCACGTTCCGTCGCTGGTATCGCAGCATAGCGGCTCAGCAAGCACAATATAAAGACCAGGTCGCTTTCTTTCACGGCTGCTTCGTTAACTACAACCATCCGCAGTTAGGTAAAGATTTAATTAAAGTGCTCAACGCAATGGGTACCGGTGTACAACTGCTCAGCAAAGAAAAATGCTGCGGCGTACCGCTAATCGCCAACGGCTTTACCGATAAAGCACGCAAACAGGCAATTACGAATGTAGAGTCGATCCGCGAAGCTGTGGGAGTAAAAGGCATTCCGGTGATTGCCACCTCCTCAACCTGTACATTTGCCCTGCGCGACGAATACCCGGAAGTGCTGAATGTCGACAACAAAGGCTTGCGCGATCATATCGAACTGGCAACCCGCTGGCTGTGGCGCAAGCTGGACGAAGGCAAAACGTTACCGCTGAAACCGCTGCCGCTGAAAGTGGTTTATCACACTCCGTGCCATATGGAAAAAATGGGCTGGACGCTCTACACCCTGGAGCTGTTGCGTAAAATCCCGGGGCTTGAGTTAACGGTGCTGGATTCCCAGTGCTGCGGTATTGCGGGTACTTACGGTTTCAAAAAAGAGAACTACCCCACCTCACAAGCCATCGGTGCGCCACTGTTCCGCCAGATAGAAGAGAGCGGCGCGGATCTGGTCATCACCGACTGCGAAACCTGCAAATGGCAGATTGAGATGTCCACGAGCCTTCGCTGCGAACATCCGATTACGCTACTGGCCCAGGCGCTGGCTTAACCGACCTTTTGATGCCCGGTAAGCACATTGCTTATCGGGCATTTTTGCGAGCGCGATTCCACGCACCATGTATGCGTTGCAACGCTTTGAAAATTCCTCTGAAAATGTCTCGCAAAGGCTGAAACTGACAGATGTCAAAGGCCCGGGATAGACGTAATGTCGCGTCATCATAAATATCAGGTGACGGACAACCATGACCGAATCAACAACATCCTCCCCGCATGATGCGGTGTTTAAAACCTTTATGTTCACACCCGAAACCGCACGGGATTTTCTCGAAATACATTTACCAGAACCACTGCGCAAGCTTTGCAACCTGCAAACCTTACGCCTGGAACCCACTAGTTTTATTGAAAAAAGTTTACGCGCTTACTACTCGGATGTTTTGTGGTCCGTGGAAACCAGCGACGGTGACGGCTATATCTACTGCGTGATTGAACATCAAAGCTCTGCAGAAAAGAATATGGCTTTTCGGCTAATGCGCTATGCCACTGCCGCCATGCAGCGTCACCTGGATAAAGGCTATGACAGAGTTCCGCTGGTGGTGCCATTGCTGTTTTATCATGGCGAAACATCGCCCTACCCGTACTCACCTAACTGGCTGGATGAGTTTGACGATCCGCAACTTGCCCGGCAGTTGTACACCGAAGCTTTTCCGTTGGTGGATATCACCATCGTACCTGACGATGAGATCATGCAACATCGGCGTATAGCTCTGCTGGAACTGATTCAAAAGCATATTCGCGACCGCGATTTAATCGGCATGGTCGACAGGATCACCACGCTTTTGGTTAGAGGCTTCACTAATGACAGCCAGCTACAAACACTGTTTAATTATCTGCTGCAATGCGGCGATACCTCCCGTTTCACCCGTTTTATTGAGGAGATTGCCGAACGTTCACCACTACAAAAGGAGAGATTAATGACTATTGCTGAACGGCTACGGCAGGAAGGGCATCAAATTGGCTGGCAGGAAGGTATGCATGAACAAGCCATTAAAATTGCTTTGCGCATGCTGGAACAGGGCATTGATCGTGACCAGGTGCTCGCGGCCACCCAGCTAAGCGAAGCCGATCTGGCAGCGAATAACCACTAATTAACACAGGCCCACAGCCGATCCCCATGGGCCTTTGATATCAATAACTACCTTTTATGCGTGGCCCATTTTTGCCTGATTTAAACATCGCCAGTCGTTGATCCAGGGCATCGCTGTAGAGCATCGTGTCAACGCCAACAGCGACAAAGTTCGCTCCCCACGCCAGGCATTGCTGCGCCATATCAGGAGCCACAGCCAGAAAACCAGCCGCTTTACCCGCAGCACGGATCCGCCGAATGCTGGTTTCAATAATTCGCTGCACTTCCGGGTGCCCGGCGTTATCCGGGTAGCCCAACGACGCAGAAAGATCCGCTGGTCCAATAAACACGCCATCAATCCCTTCGACGTCGAGGATCTCGTCCAGGTTATCCAGTGCCGTTTTACTTTCCACCTGCACTAACAGACAAAGCGAATCGTTGACTTGCGCCATGTAATTCTCAATGCGTCCCCAGCGCGCAGCCCGTGCCACACTGGCCCCAACACCACGCTCACCGTAGGGAGGGTTGGACAAGTTTTGCCGGAGGGGGAATGTGCCGGTGCAGTAAACCGGCACAGAGTGGCGGAATCAGACAGATAAGGTCATGGACTCAATAACCTCAATCCAGCCATGCTCACTGGCGATATCCTGGCCGTTTAACCAACGGCGCAGCATATTCAGTGCCATCATTGCGCACACTTCCTGACGGATAGCCAGGCTGTAGCGCGTAGTGCTGAAACGCACACGCAGAGCGAAAGTGCCGTCTGGTGTGGCTAGCGCAAAGTTGAGATGTTCGTTCTCGAAACCCGAAACAGCCAGTGCCAGCCCGGCAAAATGGTTGGCCCGCCGTTCTGTAATCCAGTGCGCAGTTTGCGCCAGGGTTTCTTCCTGTGAAGGAACCACTTCACACGCCAGCAATGGAGCACCTGCGCGAGAAAGTTGCAAAGCCAATAAACCACCGGTGAATTGCTCGCTCAACGTCAGGCTGAACTGGCGGTTTTGCAATTCGCGACTGATCTGCGCGGGCAGTCCTTCGGTGCCTTCGAAAATCACGCTCTGTCCGGCAACACGTTTAACGTCCAGCCACAGTTTTTCCATCGCCTGTTGCTCGCTTGCCGGTCCGGTGAGTTTCAGTTCGATAATCGGCATTGAAGAGCGATAGCCCATTGTTACGCCCGGCGGCAGTTGTAGAGTGTCCAGGCTTTGTGCCAGATCGCTTTCCGAACGACCAAAGGTAGTTAAACGCAGACAAACCGGCGGCTGTGGTAAAGAAAAACGCTCGCGCAGACGCGGCAGGATTTCGTGCTCGACCATCACCTTAAATTCTGACGGTACGCCGGGAGTAAAGAACATCAGGCAACGATTAAGCTGCACGGCAAAACCACAGGCGGTGCCTACCGGGTTATTGATAAATTCAGCACTGGCAGGCAGCTCCGCTTGTTTACGGTTGCTCGGTGCCATTACTCGTCCACGTTCGTGGAAATAGCGTTCCATCTCTTTGAGCCAGGCTTCATGCAGCACCAGGCCTTCACCTTTTGCTGTCGCAGCGGCGAGTGCGCTTAAATCATCGCTGGTCGGTCCCAGCCCGCCGTTAACGATCAGCACATCGGCGTGCTGACTACGTTCGCGAAGAATGGTGACTAAGTCATCAAGGTTATCCCCCACCGTATTGCGGCGAGATAATGGCAGCCCCTGATGAAAGAAAAAATCGGCCAGCCAGGCAGCGTTAGTGTCAACGATTTGCCCGTGTAACACTTCATCCCCGGTGGATAGCATTTCCACTTTTAACATGGTTATCTCCTGCTTTTGTTATCGAATCACTATAACGCAAAGGGAGATAAGGCGTAGTAAGAAACTGAATGGCGCGACAGAATGCCGCGCCGGAAGGGATCAGAAACTGGCGTTAACCCCAACATACGGGCCGTCAGCCACGGCGTTGTCGCGGTTACCGTCTTTACCCGACAGATTCAGGTAGCGATAACCCGCCTCAATACTGACTGGACGCATAATGGTGTAACGCGCGCCAGCATTCGCTTCCTCATAACTTTGAATACCGCTGGAGAGCGAATCCGGAGAGTAGTAATACTCGCCAAACAAACGGAAGCTGTTGCCAATTTTCCACTGCAAACCACCTCCTACCGCTGCGGCATAACCTTCATCGCCGTAATTCGGGTTGGTGTAAACGCCTTTTCCGCCAACGGTCGCCATTAACGGCCCGAGAGGCAGATTCAACCCCAGCCCCACGCCCGCGACGTCACCGTCGTCGTCGTTATGTGTCCAGTTACCGCTTAAAGCCAGGCCCGTCGATTCAGTCCCAAAACCGACACCAATATTGGTGTATTCTTTACCCGCCTGGCCGCTGATGCTCATTGCATTGACCGATGCAGAAACCAACAGCATTCCGGCCAGACCTGCTAGCGCAATTTTTTTCATTATCCCCTTTCCCACAAGCAATTAATCAAAATTCCCAAAGCTGCGGGATTGTACTGCCTGGCACAGAGGATTCAATGAGCGAAAAAAGGGATCTAGTCACTTATTGTAACTAAATACTTCTTAAATAATTAAACGCCGAAAAAATAAACACACTTTACCGATACACACAAAAATAATAATAAGTGCAGTTATCATTGCAAAAGAGATTACTGTCACTTTCACATATTTCTGAGTTACCGTATTCTCATGGTTTCTTTTTATTTATAAGGAATACCCCTATGCGACAACGGACTATTGTATGCCCTTTGATTCAAAATGATGGTGCTTATTTGCTGTGTAAAATGGCCGACGATCGCGGCGTTTTCCCCGGTCAATGGGCGCTTTCGGGTGGCGGCGTGGAGTCTGGCGAACGAATTGAAGAGGCACTACGCCGCGAAATTCGCGAAGAACTGGGAGAACAGCTGCTTTTGACAGAAATCACGCCGTGGACCTTCAGCGATGATATTCGCACCAAGACGTATGCAGATGGTCGCAAGGAAGAGATTTATATGATTTACCTGATTTTTGACTGCGTTTCTGCCAACCGAGAAGTGAAAATAAACGAAGAGTTTCAGGACTACGCGTGGGTAAAACCTGAAGATCTGGTGCATTATGATTTAAATGTTGCCACCCGAAAAACGTTACGTTTGAAAGGTCTTCTTTAACAATGATGACAGCCATCACTGGCTGTCAGATTGAAAATTTAGTGGTTAACGAATTCCCCATCCAGATAAACTTTGCCTTTTTCCACATGCATGACTAAACCATCCAGATAATCAGGTTTAAATGTCGCATCACGCTTATTTTTAGCAATATATGTCAGGCAATGATTATGGGTGAAAATAACGATATTTTTATCAGGCGCTTTGCTTTGTAAGTCCTTAATTGCACTATAAATCTCATTACCGCACTGAAGAAGTCGTTTATCTACCGTCAGCTTTTTACCCGCGGAAAACCAGGTCGCCGACTGAATGGTCCGGACGGTATTACTGGAATAAAGATCGAAATCAGGGATGTCAGCGCTAAAAGCGTTGCCCAGTTCACGGGCATCCTGGGTACCTTTAACCGTAATACCTGTTTTATCTGACAAGCATTGATTGGTTGAACGATCGCAACGTTCAGCATGGCGAAACAAAACGACAACCGGGTGCTGCTGTGCCAGTCTGGCCAATGTTTTATTGTCGATACGTGGCAAACCATTGCTACTCCAGGCGGCATGAGTACCCAGTCCGGCAATTGCAGCGAGCGCCAGTAAAATGATGAAATATTTTTTTGACTTCAATGATGAGCGGCAAAAAGCTAACACGTAAACTCCACCTATAGACAAGCGCAACCAGACAATTACCGTAAAATTGAGCGACATTTCTGGCGATAATTAGCAGTTGGTGTAATATTAAAAATCCTACGATGTCGGCAAAATGCCTCAAAATTTTGCCAAATGCAAAGCCTAAATAAGAAAAAATATAAAAATTTCAATATTTACGTCTAATATTAGTTTCTTAAGGTTAAGTTAATATTCTATCCTTAAAATTTCGCTCCAAATGGCAAAATATACACAACACTCTTTATAGCAAATATAAGTGGACAGGTATTCAATGGCGGAAGGAAAAGCAATGTCAGAATTTTTGCCTTTTTCGCGACCAGCAATGGGCGTGGAGGAACTCGCTGCAGTTAAAGAGGTTCTCGAATCCGGTTGGATCACAACCGGTCCGAAGAATCAGGCGCTTGAGCAAGCCTTTTGCCAGTTGACGGGAAATCAGCATGCCATCGCGGTCAGTTCAGCCACCGCCGGAATGCATATCACGCTAATGGCGTTGGAAATTGGCAAGGGCGATGAAGTGATTACGCCTTCCCTGACCTGGGTTTCAACCCTCAATATGATTTCCTTGTTGGGTGCAACGCCGGTAATGGTGGATGTCGACCGCGATACGCTGATGGTCACGCCTGAAGCGATCGAGTCAGCCATAACGCCACGCACTAAAGCCATCATTCCGGTGCATTATGCCGGTGCGCCAGCAGATATTGACGCCATTCGCGCCATTGGCGAACGTTACGGCATCGCAGTTATCGAAGATGCTGCCCATGCCGTCGGTACGTATTACAAAGGGCGACATATTGGCGCAAAAGGTACCGCTATTTTTTCATTTCATGCCATTAAAAATATTACCTGTGCGGAAGGTGGCCTGATTGTAACTGATAATGAAAACCTTGCCCGCCAGCTACGGATGCTGAAATTTCACGGTCTGGGTGTCGATGCCTATGACAGACAAACCTGGGGCCGTGCACCGCAGGCTGAAGTCTTAACACCGGGCTATAAGTACAATCTGACCGATATTAACGCCGCAATTGCCCTGACACAGTTAGCAAAATTAGAGCACCTCAACACCCGTCGGCGCGAAATTGCCCAGCAATATCAGCAAGCACTGGCAGCTCTCCCCTTTCAGCCATTAAGCCTTCCCGCCTGGCCGCACGTTCACGCCTGGCATCTGTTTATTATTCGTGTCGATGAACAACGTTGTGGTATCAGTCGCGATGCGTTGATGGAAGCGTTAAAAGAAAGAGGCATTGGTACCGGGTTACATTTCCGCGCCGCTCACACACAAAAATATTATCGCGAGCGTTTTCCCACGCTGTCGTTACCGAATACCGAATGGAATAGCGAACGCATCTGTTCTTTGCCGCTGTTCCCGGATATGACTACCGCCGATGCCGACCGTGTCATCACAGCCCTTCAGCAACTCGCAGGACAATAAGCCATGTTTGAAATCCACCCTGTTAAGAAAGTCTCGGTGGTTATTCCCGTTTATAACGAGCAGGAAAGCTTACCGGAATTAATCAGGCGCACCACCACAGCCTGTGAATCGTTGGGGAAAGAGTATGAGATCCTGCTGATTGATGACGGCAGTAGCGATAATTCCGCGCATATGCTGGTCGAAGCCTCACAAGCGGAGAACAGCCATATTGTGTCTATTTTGCTTAACCGCAATTACGGGCAACATTCAGCGATTATGGCGGGATTCAGTCACGTTACCGGCGACTTAATTATTACCCTTGATGCCGATCTCCAGAATCCGCCAGAAGAAATCCCCCGCCTGGTGGCAAAAGCCGATGAAGGTTACGACGTGGTAGGGACTGTACGCCAGAACCGCCAGGACAGCTGGTTTCGTAAAACAGCTTCGAAGATGATTAACCGGCTTATTCAGCGCACCACCGGCAAAGCGATGGGTGACTACGGTTGTATGCTGCGCGCCTATCGCCGTCATATTGTCGATGCGATGTTGCACTGCCATGAACGTAGCACCTTTATCCCGATTCTGGCGAATATCTTCGCCCGCCGTGCCATTGAAATTCCAGTACATCATGCCGAGCGTGAGTTTGGTGAATCCAAATACAGTTTTATGCGCCTGATTAATTTGATGTACGACCTGGTGACCTGCCTTACCACAACGCCGCTACGTATGCTGAGTCTGCTCGGCAGCATTATTGCGATTGGAGGTTTTAGCATTGCGGTGCTGCTGGTGATTTTACGCCTGACCTTCGGACCACAATGGGCGGCAGAAGGCGTCTTTATGCTATTTGCCGTGCTGTTTACTTTTATTGGCGCTCAGTTTATCGGCATGGGATTACTCGGTGAATATATCGGCAGGATCTACACCGATGTCCGCGCCCGCCCCCGCTATTTTGTTCAGCAAGTTATCCGTCCATCCAGCAAGGAAAATGAATAATGAAAACCGTCGTTTTTGCCTACCACGATATGGGATGCCTCGGTATTGAAGCTCTGCTGGCTGCCGGTTACGAAATTAGCGCCATTTTTACCCATACCGATAATCCCGGTGAAAAAGCCTTTTATGGTTCGGTGGCTCGTCTGGCAGCGGAAAGAGGCATTCCGGTTTATGCGACGGATGACGTTAATCATCCGCTGTGGGTGGAACGCATTGCCCAACTGTCGCCAGATGTGATTTTCTCTTTTTATTATCGCCATCTTATTTGCGACGAAATTTTGCAGCTCGCTCCCGCAGGTGCATTTAATCTGCATGGTTCGCTGTTACCAAAATATCGTGGTCGCGCGCCGCTGAACTGGGTGCTGGTCAACGGTGAAACGGAAACTGGCGTTACATTGCACCGAATGGTGAAACGTGCCGATGCCGGGGCCATTGTGGCGCAACTGCGCATTGCCATTGCGCCAGACGATATCGCTATTACGCTGCATCATAAATTGTGCCATGCCGCGCGCCAGCTACTGGAACAGACATTACCCGCCATTAAACACGGTAATATTCTGGAAATCGCCCAGCGCGAAAACGAAGCCACCTGTTTTGGTCGCAGAACGCCGGATGACAGTTTCCTTGAATGGCATAAACCGGCATCCGTACTGCACAACATGGTACGTGCCGTTGCCGATCCGTGGCCGGGTGCCTTCAGCTATGTTGGCAATCAGAAATTCACCGTCTGGTCGTCGCGTGTTCATCCTCATGCCAGCAAAGCACAGCCGGGGAGCGTGATTTCTGTTGCGCCACTGCTGATTGCCTGTGGCGATGGCGCGCTGGAAATCGTCACCGGACAGGCGGGCGACGGCATTACTATGCAGGGCTCGCAATTAGCGCAGACGCTGGGCCTGGTGCAAGGTTCACGCTTGAATAGCCAGCCTGCCTGCACCGCCCGACGCCGTACCCGGGTACTCATCCTCGGGGTGAATGGCTTTATTGGCAACCATCTGACAGAACGCCTGCTGCGCGAAGATCATTATGAAGTTTACGGTCTGGATATTGGCAGCGATGCGATAAGCCGTTTTCTGAATCATCCGCATTTTCACTTTGTTGAAGGCGATATCAGTATTCATTCCGAATGGATTGAGTATCATGTCAAAAAATGTGATGTCGTCTTGCCGCTGGTGGCGATAGCCACGCCGATTGAATATACCCGCAACCCGCTGCGCGTATTTGAACTCGATTTTGAAGAGAATCTGCGCATTATCCGCTACTGCGTGAAGTACCGTAAGCGAATCATCTTCCCGTCAACTTCAGAAGTTTATGGGATGTGTAGCGATAAATACTTCGATGAGGACCATTCTAATTTAATCGTCGGCCCGGTGAATAAACCACGCTGGATTTATTCGGTATCAAAACAATTACTTGATCGGGTGATCTGGGCCTATGGCGAAAAAGAGGGTTTACAGTTCACCCTCTTCCGCCCGTTTAACTGGATGGGACCGCGACTGGATAACCTTAATGCGGCACGAATCGGCAGCTCCCGCGCTATTACGCAACTCATTCTCAATCTGGTAGAAGGTTCACCGATTAAGCTGATTGATGGCGGAAAACAAAAACGCTGCTTTACTGATATTCGCGATGGTATCGAGGCGTTATACCGCATTATCGAAAATGCGGGAAATCGCTGCGACGGTGAAATTATCAACATTGGCAATCCTGAGAACGAAGCGAGCATTGAGGAACTGGGCGAGATGCTGCTGGCGAGCTTCGAAAAACATCCGCTGCGCCATCATTTCCCACCGTTTGCGGGCTTTCGCGTTGTCGAAAGTAGCAGCTACTACGGCAAAGGATATCAGGACGTAGAGCATCGTAAACCGAGCATCCGCAATGCCCACCGCTGCCTGGACTGGGAGCCGAAAATTGATATGCAGGAAACCATCGACGAAACGCTGGATTTCTTCCTGCGCACCGTTGATCTTACGGATAAACCATCATGACCAAAGTAGGCTTACGCATTGATGTCGATACCTTTCGTGGCACCCGTGAAGGCGTGCCGCGTCTGCTGGAAATCTTGAGTAAGCATAATATTCAGGCCAGCATTTTTTTCAGCGTCGGCCCGGACAATATGGGCCGCCATCTCTGGCGACTGGTGAAGCCACAGTTTTTGTGGAAGATGCTGCGCTCAAATGCGGCATCGCTTTATGGCTGGGATATTTTACTGGCAGGTACGGCCTGGCCAGGTAAAGAGATTGGTCATGCCAATGCCGATATCATTCGTGAAGCGGCTAAACATCACGAAGTCGGCCTGCACGCCTGGGATCACCATGCCTGGCAAGCCCGTAGCGGTAACTGGGATCGGCAAACAATGATCGACGATATTGCACGCGGTCTTCGCACTCTGGAAGAGATTATCGGTCAACCGGTAACCTGTTCTGCCGCTGCGGGCTGGCGTGCCGACCAGCAGGTGATCGAAGCAAAAGAAGCGTTCCATTTGCGCTACAACAGCGATTGTCGTGGGGCCATGCCGTTCCGTCCATTGCTCGAATCAGGAAACCCTGGCACTGCGCAAATTCCGGTGACCTTACCCACCTGGGATGAAGTGATTGGTCGGGATGTGAAAGCAGAAGATTTTAACGGTTGGTTACTCAACCGCATCCTGCGAGATAAAGGCACGCCGGTTTATACCATTCATGCAGAAGTTGAAGGCTGCGCTTATCAGCATAATTTTGTGGATCTCCTCAAACGCGCAGCTCAGGAAGGCGTGACATTTTGCCCTTTAAGCGAACTGTTATCAGAGACGTTGCCGCTCGGACAAGTTGTTCGCGGAAATATTGCCGGACGTGAAGGCTGGCTGGGTTGCCAACAAATTGCGGGTAGTCGCTGATGAAATCGGTACGTTACCTTATCGGCCTCTTCGCGTTTATTGCCTGCTATTACCTGTTACCGATCAGCACGCGTCTGCTCTGGCAACCCGATGAAACGCGTTATGCGGAAATCAGTCGAGAAATGCTGGCATCCGGCGACTGGATTGTGCCCCATCTGTTAGGGCTACGTTATTTCGAAAAACCCATTGCCGGATACTGGATTAACAGCATTGGGCAATGGCTATTTGGCGCGAATAACTTTGGTGTGCGGGCAGGCGTTATCTTTGCGACCCTGTTAACTGCCGCGCTGGTGACCTGGTTTACTCTGCGCTTATGGCGCGATAAACGTCTGGCTCTACTCGCCACAGTAATTTATCTCTCATTGTTTATTGTCTATGCCATCGGCACTTATGCCGTGCTCGATCCGTTTATTGCATTCTGGCTGGTGGCGGGAATGTGCAGCTTCTGGCTGGCAATGCAGGCACAGACGTGGAAAGGCAAAAGCGCAGGATTTTTACTGCTGGGAATCACCTGCGGCATGGGGGTGATGACCAAAGGTTTTCTCGCCCTTGCCGTGCCGGTATTAAGCGTGCTGCCATGGGTAGCGACGCAAAAACGCTGGAAAGATCTCTTTATTTACGGCTGGCTGGCGGTTATCAGTTGCGTACTGACGGTTCTCCCTTGGGGACTGGCGATAGCGCAGCGGGAGCCTGACTTCTGGCACTATTTTTTCTGGGTTGAGCATATTCAACGCTTTGCACTGGATGATGCCCAACATAGAGCTCCGTTCTGGTACTACGTGCCGGTCATCATTGCCGGTAGCCTGCCGTGGCTGGGATTACTCCCCGGTGCACTGTACACAGGCTGGAAAAACCGCAAGCATTCCGCAACCGTCTATTTGTTGAGCTGGACGATAATGCCGCTGCTGTTTTTCTCCGTCGCTAAAGGTAAATTGCCCACCTATATTCTTTCCTGCTTTGCATCTCTGGCAATGCTGATGGCGCATTACGCTTTGCTGGCAGCAAAAAATAATCCTCTGGCGCTGCGGATTAATGGCTGGATTAACATCGCTTTTGGCGTCACTGGCATTATTGCCACATTTGTGGTCTCCCCCTGGGGACCAATGAACACGCCGGTGTGGCAAACCTTCGAGAGCTATAAAGTCTTTTGTGCCTGGTCGATTTTTTCGCTATGGGCATTTTTCGGCTGGTACACCTTAACAAACGTCGAAAAGACCTGGCCTTTTGCCGCGCTTTGCCCGCTGGGGCTGGCGTTGCTGGTAGGATTTTCAATTCCTGACAGAGTTATGGAAGGAAAACATCCGCAATTTTTTGTCGAGATGACACAAGAATCACTTCAGCCAAGCCGCTATATTCTTACTGATAGCGTCGGTGTTGCCGCAGGTCTGGCATGGAGCCTGCAACGCGATGACATCATCATGTATCGCCAGACAGGTGAGTTGAAATACGGCCTTAATTATCCGGATGCGAAAGGGAGATTTGTCAGCGGTGATGAGTTCGCAAACTGGCTTAATCAACATCGTCAGGAGGGGATTATTACTCTCGTGCTTTCGGTTGACCGCGATGAAGATATCAACAGTCTCGCCATTCCGCCCGCAGATGCCATCGATCGTCAGGAGCGTCTGGTGCTGATTCAGTATCGTCCCAAATGATCTGGCTAACATTAGTCTTTGCCAGCTTGCTTAGCGTTGCCGGGCAGTTGTGTCAGAAACAGGCAACCTGCTTTGTGGCGATAAACAAACGGCGCAAACATATCGTGCTGTGGCTGGGACTGGCGCTGGCTTGTCTTGGTCTTGCCATGGTGCTCTGGCTGCTGGTCTTGCAGAACGTACCGGTAGGCATTGCCTACCCGATGTTAAGTCTGAATTTTGTCTGGGTGACGCTGGCTGCAGTAAAACTGTGGCACGAACCGGTATCGCCGCGTCACTGGTGTGGGGTGGCGTTCATTATTGGTGGCATTGTGATCCTCGGGAGTACGGTGTAATGGGCCTGATATGGGGATTATTCAGCGTCATTATTGCCTCAGTTGCGCAATTAAGCCTGGGTTTTGCGGCAAGTCATCTGCCGCCGATGACGCACTTATGGGATTTTATCGCGGCTCTGTTAGCTTTTGGCCTGGATGCCCGGATACTGTTACTCGGGCTGCTGGGTTATCTGCTTTCCGTTTTTTGTTGGTATAAAACGCTACATAAACTTGCGCTAAGCAAAGCCTATGCTTTGCTCAGTATGAGTTATGTGCTGGTATGGATTGCTTCAATGGTACTTCCCGGCTGGGAAGGGACTTTTTCGCTGAAAGCACTACTGGGAGTAGCCTGTATTATGAGCGGGTTGATGCTGATTTTCCTGCCCACGACAAAACAACGTTACTGAGTTTTCCCTGCCGCTGTACACTGCCGTTCCCACTCATCGGGGCTATAACTGCTTGCCGAGAGGACTTTCACCGTATGCAGCTTTTCACGATTAATACAATAAAGCGCATTCTGCAAAGGTGAGAGTAAATCCCCCACTTTCACGGCGAAGTCACTCTTCACTTCGGCGATCATTTTTATCGCGCCGCCAGCATCGCAGAGCATAAGTACATGTCTGTTATCTTGTTTATTGCAGCACGATTTTTTGACCAGCCATTCCATTGCATTATCCTGTTTGCTAAGAGTTTTCACATCAATTTACAGATTAACAGATAAACTCTTTATCAACGGCAATGGAATGGCAGAAATGAGAAGTGAAACGGAGGGTTAATTATTGCTGACGTTGCACCCACTCTTTTAGCGCCTGACGTGAAATTTTAATACCGCCGTTTTTCAGCTCCGGCGGTAAAGTCAGCCAGCGCACCGGTTGTTGAAAACGAGCCAGCTTATCTTTCACCCATTCGCCAAGATCAACGGTTTGCTGGTCATACTCCACCACCGCTACCGGCCGATGACCAAACTCCTTGTCGGCAACGGGAACGATAAACACCTGCAAAACCGCAGGATGTGCAGCAATAACACGCTCGACTTCTTCCGGCTGAATACCCTCACCGCCACTGAAGAACAGATTGTCTAAACGTCCGACAATGGTCAGCTTGCCATTATGCATCTCACCGCGATCGCGCGTAGCGTACCAGCCTTCGTCATTAACCAGTGAAACCAGTTGCCCGTTACGCCAGTAACCTTCTGCCATACTGGCAGCCCGCAGCCACACTTCATTATTAACGATTTTCACTTCCCGACCCGGCAGCGGCGAACCAACGTCTGCCAGGCCGTCGGCTTCTTTCGCACACACCGTGGAGGCAAACTCGGTCAGACCATAGCCGCAAAAGCAACGAATCCCCTGCTCGCGCGCCTGTTCCGTCAACTCGACCGGGATAGCCGCGCCGCCAAGTAACACCGCTTTCAGGGAAACGGAACTGCGGTTAACCAGCAAACGCCAGAGTTGTGTTGGCACCAGTGAAGCGTGAGTACAGCCTGCCAGCATTTGCTCCAATGGCTGTTTATCACGCACCGTCATCCGCGCACCAGCGTATAACCAGCGCCACATAATTCCCTGACCGGAGACGTGAAACAGCGGTAAAGAGAGCAACCAGTCATCGTGATCGCCAAACGGAATCAACGATAACACCCCTTCGGCACTGGCAAGATGGGCCTGATAAGTATGGACAGCGGCTTTCGGCAACCCGGTAGAACCCGAGGTCAACGTCATTGAGCACAGACGCGTCGGCTGCCACGTAGCGGCATGTGCGCCTTCAACCCGCTGAATGTGCAGCGACGTTAACGCCGGAAACGTGTTTTCCCCATCCGGCACCAGCGCAAATTGCAGCGTCAGATTGGGCAGCAATTCTTCAAGCAACGGTTGCGGCAGCTGAGGGTTCACGGGCAACACCCGCGCCCCGCATTGCAGTAACGCCAGCCAGGCGAGCAGCGTTTGCGGCGTATTCCACGCCCGCAACATCACGCCGCTGCCCTCAACAACGCCCTGCGCCGCAAAGCCTGAGGCTAATTCATCGACGCGAGCACAAAGCTCGCGCCAGTTAAGTTGCTCGTCATTAAGACGTAAGGCGATGGCTTCTCCCCGCACTTGCCGCCAGTGACGCCACGGCCAGTCAGAGAAGATCATAACAACCGCTCCAGTGCATCAACTTCCACGACAGGCAGCGTGCTACCCGGCCAGCGACGTACCTGCTGCGCCTGCATCAGATCCAGCGTGTCCAGCCCTGGAATGGTGTCCGGCGTTAACCAGGCGGCAATCCGCGCCAGTTGCGTTAAGCCTAAGCTCGATTCAATGGAAGAACTGATCACCGCCGTCAGCCCCAGCGCGTGCGCCGCCTGTACCTGCTCGCGTACTTTCTCCAGACTGCCCGTGAGCGTGGGTTTGATAACTACCGCGCGCACGCCCTCTTCAGCCACAAAGGCAAAATCCGGCTCGCGCAGGCTTTCATCCCAGGCAATGGCAATGCCGGTTTCACGGGCAAACGCTCGCGAATCATCGCGGGTTTTGCACGGCTCTTCGAGAAACGCGATGCGGTGGCGATAATCCGGGTTAACATATTTGGCAAACTGCTGGCCTTTCAGCGGTGTCCAGGCGCGATTTGCGTCAAGACGCAAATGCAGATCCGGAATTGCCTCCAGCAACAGATTAACCACCATGCCGTCGCGCACGGCTTCGTACAATCCCACTTTGACCTTCGCCACTTTCTCGCCTGGCATATCAGCAAGTTTGAGGATCAGATCGTCAGGATCGCCATTACACAGTGGTGCCGCACGGTAATTGGCCGCCTGCGGGAGCGTATCTGCCAGCTCCGCCAATGCACAGCTTACGCCAAAGGCAACGGAAGGCATCTGCGGTAGCTCGCAATCGCCTGCCAGCCAGTTATTTACCCAGGCAAGCAGCACGCTTTGCGCCTCTTCCCAGGTTTCCTGGCTGAAGCCCGGCAGTGGGGAGATCTCCCCCCACCCTTCGCGCTCGCCCTCACGCAGGCAAACGTACAGCCCGTCGCGGGTTTTTAACCGCCTGTCGCGCAGAACCACCCCCGCGTCCATGGGGATCTGCCAGCGGTATACCTGCGCGCTACGCATTACGGATTCCGTTTAAATTTGCTGAAATCAGGCTGACGTTTCTGGTTGAAAGCGTTGCGACCTTCCTGACCTTCTTCCGTCATGTAGAACAGCATGGTGGCGTTGCCCGCCAGCTCTTGCAGCCCCGCCTGCCCGTCACAGTCGGCGTTCAGCGCAGCTTTCAGGCAGCGCAGCGCCATCGGGCTGTTTTGCAGCATTTCGCGGCACCAACGGACGGTTTCTTTTTCCAGATCCGCCAGCGGTACCACGGTGTTGACAAGGCCCATATCCAGCGCCTGTTTTGCGTCGTACTGACGGCACAGGAACCAGATTTCTCGCGCTTTTTTCTGCCCGACGATACGAGCCATGTAGGAAGCGCCCCAGCCGCCGTCGAAGGAACCGACTTTCGGGCCAGTCTGACCGAAGATGGCATTATCTGCTGCGATAGTCAGGTCGCACATCATGTGCAGAACGTGACCACCGCCGATGGAGTAGCCAGCCACCATCGCGACAACCGGTTTCGGACAGGTACGGATCTGACGCTGGAAGTCCAGCACGTTCAAGTGATGTACGCCGGAATCATCTTTATAGCCGCCGTAATCACCACGCACTTTCTGGTCACCACCGGAGCAGAACGCTTTATCGCCTGCGCCAGTCAGAATGATCACGCCGATATTGTCGTCATAACGCGCATCTGCCAGTGCCTGGATCATCTCTTTTACCGTCAGAGGACGGAAGGCATTGCGCACCTGCGGACGATTAATGGTGATTTTTGCGATACCGTCGGTGGATTTTTCATAACGAATGTCCTCGAAACCTTCGGAGCAGTCGTGCCATTCAACCGGTGCGTAAAGCATTGCTTCATCAGGATAAATCATATTGTGTCCTTTAGTCAGAAACGCAAGATCTGCGCCAGACTTGCGATTACGCCAGCGGGATTTTCCCGATGCGCGTTATGTCCGGCGCGAGGAATGACATGGCAGTCGGCAGCCAGTTCCGCCGCCAGGGCGCGGAATTTGCTGTCACGTTCACCACATAAATAATAAAACGCAAATGTGCGGGCGCTAAGGTTAGCACGTAAATCAGGCTGGACGGCGAGAGAAGTCGCCTCCAGCATGGCGGCAAGGGTTGCGCCATTATTGTTGCTGCGCAGCGCCACCAGCTCCCGGCGTTGATCGTCATTGAGCGAGGCAAAAACAGGCTGTTGATACCAGTCGGCAAATACCGCCGTTAACGGTTCTGTGCAAAAACGCTGCGCCCATTGGCGATCGGAACGCTGACGTTCCGCACGTTGTTCAGCATTTTGCAGCCCCGGATGCCCGCCTTCGACAATAACCCCACAAAGCCCCGCCAGCCCCTGGCAAGCCGCCATCATCGCCACCCGTCCGCCAAGCGAGTACCCCACCAGCCAGAAGTCAAGGATGTTGTAACTAACCAAGGTTTTACGCAGTAAGTCGGTGACATCATCAAATCCATCGACGCTAATCGCCGCCGAACCACCATGACCTGGGAGATCAACATACAACCGTGAGTAGTCGGCAAACGCCTCGCCCACTTCTTGCCATTCGTGGCAATCGCCGGAAAAACCGTGCAAAAACACCAGCCAGGGTAAACCTGGTTTTCCGTGTTTTGCCTGCGCGTGCAGGATCATAAATGGCTTACCTGCGCCAGAAGTTGCTGGAGCGTTTGCGCACCATCGGTGTCGTTAACCACCATTTCAATCACCGTGGTGGTTGGCGTGCGCCAGGCGTCGGCAAATGCCGTTTCAAGTTCCTGCCAGTTTTGCGGACGATGATATTTCAGCTCGAACATCGCGGCGGCGTGCTCAAAATGGACGTTTTGCGGCATCAGATAGAAACGCTCACGCTCGCTTTGCGGCGTTGGCAACAGCGAGAAAATTTGCCCGCCGTTGTTGTTCACCACAATTAATACCAGCGGCGCAGAAACCTGACGCAATAACGCCAGCGCGTTGAGATCGTAAAGTGCGGAGAGATCGCCCACAATCGCCAGCGTCGGTTTGCCGCTTGCCCGCTGAACGCCTGCGGCGGTCGAAAGCAGTCCGTCGATACCGCTGGCCCCTCGGTTGCTGTACACCGGGTAACCTGCCGGAAGTTGCGAAAGCGCATCAATCAGACGTACCACCAGGCTGTTACCAACAAACAATTGCCCCTGTTCAGGCAGATAGTCGCAGATGCGATGCGCCAGTTGCGCTTCGCCAAACGCATCACGGCGGGCAATAACCGCCTGCATTGCCTGTTCCGCCAGGCGCGGGATTTCAACGCACCAGGGCTGGCGTTTTTCTGCCGGATGCAGCTCCAGCCAGTCGGCAATATTGGCAATTAAGCGACGTCCGCGATGGTGTGCCGGATCAAGTCGCCCTTCAATGTCATCAACAATCCAGTACTCTTCTGGTTCACAGCTTGCCTGCCATTGCAGGAGCCGTTTGCCCGTCAGGCTGCTTCCCAGTTGCACCACAATTTGCGCCTGCTGCAGCTCGCTGGTCGCTTTGGCATTGCCTAACCAAAGATCGGCACACGGCAGCGGCTGCCCGGTTTGTGACAGCACATCGCCAATCAGCGGCCAGCCAAGAGTTTGCGCCCACAGGGCAACTTTTTTGCCCTCTTCCGCACTCATGCGCCCGGCAACCACCACGCCGCGCTTTTGTCGCCAGAAGAACCAGTCGCGCTGTTTTTCACTTTCCAGACGAGGCGCTTCACGCAGCCACGGTTTGTCGTCCTGCCACCAGTCACCCAGACGCTGTTGCCAGCTAAGCCCGGTATCGTCCATTTCGCCATACAGCGGTTCAGCAAACGGGCAGTTGATATGGACTCCCCCCGCATGAAGCGTACCGAGAGCGTGGTCGATGGTAGAAACCAGCCAACGTGCGGGGATATCCCGGGTCGGGCGCGGCAATGAAATACTGTGCGTGGGGTGAGAGGCGAACATTCCCGGCTGGCGAATTGCCTGATTCGCGCCGCAGTCAATTAGCTCCGGCGGGCGATCGGCGGTTAACAGGATCAGTTTTTCTCCGGTTAACCCAGCTTCAATCAGTGCCGGATAGAGATTTGCTACCGCCGTGCCGGAGGTCACAATCACCGCCACCGGCTGCTTGCTGACTTTCGCCAGCCCCAGCGCCAGATGTCCCAGTCCACGCTCATCGAAATGGGTGTGGTGAATGAATGTGGAATTCTCCGCCGCCGCTAACGTTAACGGTGTAGAACGCGAGCCAGGGGCGATACAGATGTGTCTGACGCCGTGACGCGTTAATGCTTCCAGAATGACCGCCGCCCAGCGTCGGTTAAATGCGCTTACTGACATGAGTTTGTCCGGTATCAATATTGCGGCTAAGTATAAGGAGCTACAAAAATAGATTATTGATATGAATCGGTAATGATGCGACTCATTACTATTCCATCTGTAATAAAGTACGCAGCCCTGCCGCTTTGTTGTCGATTTCCTGCCACTCTTGCTCGGGGTCGGAACCACGGACAATGCCCGCGCCAGCATATAATCGCACGACATTGCCGCTAATTTTTGCTGAGCGCAGGGAAACGCAGAATTCGCTTTGTTGTAATGAGAGATAGCCCGCAGAACCGGCGTACCATTCTCGGGTGAACGGTTCGTGACGGGCGATAAACTGTCGCGCCAGATCGCGCGGTAAGCCAGCAACTGCTGCCGTTGGCTGCAACTGATGTAAACAGATCACATCATCCGCTTTGTTGAGTGAAGTCCAGATACAGCGGCGAAGATGCTGCACTTTACGCAGACGCAGTACCTGCGGCGGTAAAACATCCAGCGTCTGGGTATCGGCCTGTAATCGTTGGCAGATATCTTCCACCACCAGCATGTTCTCGCGCTGGTTTTTATCATCCGCCATCAGCCACTCTCCTAACTGCTGCGCCTGCTTATCATCAGGATTATTTGCTACTGTTCCCGCCAGCGCTTCAGTACGCAGCGCTTTGTCACGCCGCCGCCATAACCGTTCCGGTGAAGAGCCAAGAAAAGCATTTTCGCCATCAAAGGCCATGTAAAAATGGTAGCAATTCAGATTCAGTCGACGACTGGCAGCCATCATCGCCGCCGCGTTGACCGGACTTGCGAAATGCAGGTCAGTTGCCCGAGCGAGCACCACTTTGTCGAGCTCACCTTCGGCGATGGTTTTCGTTGCCAGTTCGATTAATTGCGTCCAGCCCGTTTTGTCCGGCCAGTGTTGTTCTCGCGTGGTGGTTAAATGTAACCCAGGCAAGGGCTTGATACTCACCAGTGTGGCGATAAATTCTTTTGCCTGAATCGCATCGTGCTGAAGGGAGCTTTCGCTGAATAGCGTCAGCCGCAGCGTGGCTTTACCGCCACAGCGTCGCCATTCCAGGCGGGGTAAAAGTAAATTGCCCTGCGACGGGTCAAAAGCATTCAGCCCCCAAATGCGTAAGTCGGCGTGTTCCGGGTGCTGGCGAAGAAAACGTTGTGCCTGGTCCAACGACGTAAAACGGGTAATCGCGCCCAGGACGGCAGCTTCTTCATCACCATTACGTTGTTGCCAGTAGAATTGCGGGTACGTTTGCTGACTGGCCAGCCAGCTCAAGGCATCAAAAGCGTCTTTGAGAGGGAAAGGAATATCGATAACCCGAATGCCGGGTGTCGCCGGAATCTCTTGCGACAAATGGCGCAGTAGATTTTCCAGCGCCGTAGTAAGTGATTGCACGCGGACCTCTCCCTGTTAAAAGCCTCACATTATACGGGGTACTACAAAAAAAATGCAGTACCCCGGTGTAGGGAGGTTTTAACGGCGTGCCAGCAACAGTCCTAGTACCAGCCCAACGGCCGCGCCCACACCAATTCCTTGCCAGGGTTTTTCGTGGACGTAGTCATCAGCACGATAAACTGCCTGCTTCGCCCGATAGTAATAACTGTCTGAAGCCTGGCTAACCCGTTTTTTCACATCATCCAGCGCTTTTTCTGCACGCGCTTTCAGCTCAACATATTTCTGATCGGCGGGATCGCCAGAGGAGCGGAGCACCTCTTCCAGTGTTTCACTAAGCAGCGTCAGGTCGTCATCGATACGTGTATCACCAAACTGATTAGACATTCTCGTTCTCCATTTGCGTAAAACCTGTCACTAACTATAGACAAGGGTTGTTGATTACGCCTGAATTACCTCGCGTGCCATCCCAATGTGTGGGATACCATCTTCTTCATAGACCTCCGTCACAGGGATAAAACCGAAACTCTGGTAGAAGTTTTGCAGATGCGCCTGCGCCCCGAGGTAAACAGGCTTATCAGGCCAGTGATGCGTGCAGGTGTCGAGGGTTTTACTCATCAGTTGCTGCCCCACTTTTTCGCCACGCAACGCTTCACTGACAATCACCCGACCTATAACGACCGGCTCAAGATCATCATCACTTTTCAGAATCCTCGCATATGCCACCAGTTCATCATTTTTCCAACCAAGAATATGGCGATTATCCCCCGTCAAATCATCACCATCGATATCCTGATAAGGGCAATTCTGCTCGACAACAAACACCGCGCAACGCAGTTGTAATAAGGCATAAAGCTGGGAAACCGATAATTCAGAGTGATGCAGATCTTGCCATTCAATCATAATGCTCTCCTTTTAGATGTATGCCTTATACTAGCCGGAATATTTTTTGAAACGTGATGAACTCATGGAATTAATTTTTTTAGGTACTTCGGCCGGTGTGCCAACCCGCACGCGCAATGTCACGGCAATATTGCTTAACCTGCAACATCCGACCCAGAGCGGACTTTGGTTGTTTGACTGCGGTGAAGGCACCCAGCATCAGCTACTGCATACCGCCTTTAACCCTGGAAAACTGGACAAGATTTTTATCAGTCACCTTCATGGCGATCATCTTTTTGGTTTACCCGGCTTGCTGTGCAGTCGTTCTATGTCAGGCATTATCCAACCCTTAACGATTTATGGTCCGCAAGGTATCCGTGAATTTGTGGAAACCGCGCTGCGGATTAGCGGCTCATGGACCGATTATCCGCTGGAAATTGTCGAAATTGGCGCTGGCGAAATTCTCGATGATGGCCTGCGCAAAGTAACCGCTTATCCGCTGGAACACCCACTGGAATGTTATGGCTATCGTATTGAAGAACATGATAAACCGGGTGCATTAAATGCCCAGGCATTAAAAGCTGCTGGCGTGCCGCCTGGTCCACTGTTTCAGGAATTAAAAGCGGGCAAAACAATCACCCTGGAAGATGGAAGGCAGATTAACGGCGCAGATTACTTAGCTGCTCCAGTGCCAGGTAAAGCGCTCGCTATTTTCGGCGATACCGGCCCCTGCGATGCCGCACTTGATCTGGCTAAAGGTGTCGATGTCATGGTGCACGAAGCGACGCTGGATATAACCATGGAAGCCAAAGCCAATAGTCGCGGCCATAGCTCTACACGCCAGGCTGCGACACTGGCCCGTGAGGCTGGAGTCGGTATGCTAATCATTACCCACGTCAGCTCGCGCTATGATGACAAAGGTTGTCAGCACCTGTTACGTGAATGCAGGTCAATTTTCCCGGCGACTGAACTGGCGAATGATTTCACCGTGTTTAACGTTTAACTCTGCTTATTATTAAAAACAGGGCGAAACTTGCCCTGTTATCGCAACCCGCGCTACATATATCCACCCACACGGGCATATTGAGCGATTTTTGATATTTATTCATCTCCTCACGCACTATATTCAGAGCAATAAGTTGCCTCTATTTATCTTGATTCAGCACAACCTTTGCAACTAAAAGGAGCCCATGATGGTTACAGTTGTCAGCAATTATTGTCAATTATCTCAAAAGCAACTCAGTCAGACATTTGCAGAAAAATTTACTGTGACCGAGGAATTACTGCAGTCTTTAAAAAAAACAGCGTTATCCGGAGATGAAGAAAGCATTGAGTTACTGCATAATATTGCGTTAGGTTATGATAAATTTGGAAAAGAAGCTGAAGACATTCTTTACCATATTGTTAGAAACCCAACAAATGAGACCCTATCGATTATCCGACTTATCAAAAATGCTTGTTTAAAATTATATAATTTGGCACATACCGCAACCAACTTCCCCCTTAAACCAACTGGTCCGGATAATTCAGATGTTCTCCTGTTCAAAAAGCTATTCTCCCCTTCGAAATTAATGACAATTATCGGTGATGAAATTCCTCTTATATCTGAAAAACAGTCGCTTTCAAAGGTGCTTTTAAATGATGAGAATAATGAACTGAGTGATGGTACAAACTTCTGGGATAAAAATCGTCAATTAACCACAGATGAAATAGCTTGCTATCTTCAGAAGATCGCCGCTAATGCAAAAAATACTCAAGTCAATTATCCTACTGGTCTCTACGTCCCCTACTCCACCAGAACTCACCTGGAAGACGCTCTCAATGAAAATATTAAGAGCGATCCATCATGGCCGAATGAAGTCCAGTTATTCCCCATAAATACTGGCGGACACTGGATATTAGTTTCGCCACAGAAAATAGTAAATAAAAAAAATAATAAACTACAAATAAAATGCGTCATATTCAACTCATTGCGGGCACTAGGCCATGATAAAGAAAATTCACTTAAGCGTATCATTAATAGTTTTAATTCTGAACTCATGGGAGAAATGTCGAATAATAATATAAAAGTTCATTTAAATGAACCAGAGATAATATTTTTACATGCCGATCTTCAGCAATACTTAAGCCAAAGTTGCGGTGCGTTTGTGTGCATGGCAGCCCAGGAAGTGATTGAACAAAGGGAAAGCAATTCTGACAGCGCCCCCTATACGTTATTAAAAAACTATGCTGACAGATTTAAAAAATATTCAGCAGAAGAGCAGTACGAAATTGATTTTCAACATCGACTGGTAAACAGAAATTGTTATTTAGATAAATATGGCGATGCACGAATCAATGCTTCTTATACACAATTAGAAATAAAACACTCACAACCCAAAAATAGAGCATCCGGCAAAAGAGTGAGTTAACATCATTGTTAATTAATTCGACCAGTCAGCAAATATGCTGACTGGTCGAACATAGTTTGCTAAACAGTCATCACTGACTGATGTCAGTCACACCATCCGCCAGTTCAATCTTCGGGTATTTCCAGCGTATCTCGGCACGCGATTGCTGGTCTGTTGATGTAGTGGATTGTTGTTGCTGACTTTTCTTACCCTCAGAGTTCTGCCCCCTGTCAACTCAATCTGCCAATAAATAACATAATTATATTTTTCCTTATATGAATTCCTTTTTAAAATAGCGAAGCCACTGTAAAAGATACTTTTTGTATAGATCTAACAACCGTAATAAAACAAACACTCATAACTCATTATAAATAATGATAAAATAACGTCTTTTATTGATAATTTATATATGAAAAAAAATCCTTTTGTTATATTATTTCTGATTTCACTCCCTCTGATTATTTTTACCAACCCTGGGTCACTGCATTATCGCCAACGCCCCGACACGTCAGTCCTGAGCAATTAGAAAAAACAGTTCGTTATCTTACACAAACTGTGCATCCACGTAATGCCGACAATATTGATAATCTGAATAGGTCCGTAGAGTATATAAAAGAGTTCTTTGTCAGTAGCGGTGCCAGAGTTACCGCGCAGGGCGTCCCCGATTGGCTATTACGACTCTGCGCCTGGTAGCCAGGATTACCCTTACCCGCAATGTCCTGGCTTTATCCCGATCGGGGGGACTTTATTGCCTGGTCGGCAGAATACAGGATATCAACACCGTTCGTCAGGTAAAAACGGCATTGTTATCATCCCGGGATTTATCTGTTTATTCTATGAATGCCCCATGGTTTATTCCCGGTATTGATTTCTCTGACCACCTGAATTATTGGCAACACGATATTCCCGCCGTAATGATTACTGACACCGCTTTTTATCGTAATAAACAATACCACTTGCCCGGTGATACAGCAGACAGATTGAATTATCAGAAAATGGCTCAGATGGTGTTATAACCTTGTTACACAACAGTAAATAATAAAAATTTCTCGAGGCGGGTCCAGAAACAGCGACATGTACATTTTATTTTCCCTCGTCTGTTTTAAGATGCGAAACATAAAATTCAATGGAGGAAAAATAAATGGGAATGATTGGTTATTTTGCAGAAATTGACTCAGAAAAGATTAACCAACTGCTTGAGTCTACTGAAAAACCTTTGATGGATAATATACATGACACGCTTTCAGGATTACGCCGACTGGATATTGATAAACGCTGGGATTTTTTACACTTTGGGCTGACAGGCACCTCTGCTTTTGATCCCGCGAAGAATGATCCGCTGAGTCGTGCCGTGCTTGGTGAACACAGCCTCGAAGATGGCATAGATGGCTTCCTGGGATTGACCTGGAATCAGGAGTTAGCCGCGACAATCGACCGACTGGAATCACTGGATCGAAGTGAGCTGCGTAAACAGTTTTCCATTAAGCGACTCAATGAAATGGAGATTTATCCGGGAGTGACCTTTTCAGAAGAGTTAGAGGGGCAACTCTTTGCTTCGATCATGCTTGATATGGAAAAGCTGATTAGCGCGTATCGACGTATGCTGCGACAAGGGAATCATGCGCTGACGGTTATTGTTGGGTGATGGTGTCAGGGCACCAAAAAAAACCGCCGAACATGTCGGCGGCTTTCTGACTTACAAACTGATAGCTTACATCAGCGGCATTGCTAACCGCACAATGCTAATCAGCGGTTGTGGCCATACACCCAGCACCAGTACCAACAGTGCAGAGATCAGCACCACGATACCGCCTGCGCTGTACTGCCAGTTTGACGGTGCATCGCGACCCGGTTGTTCCGGGGCGTGCAGGTACAGGCTCACCGCCACGCGCAGGTAGTAGTAAAGGCCGATTGCCGAACCGACAACCACGGCGCCCACCAGCCACCACAAGTGTGCCTGGACACCGACCGCCAGCACGTAGAACTTACCAATAAAGCCCAGCGTCATCGGAATACCGGCCAGAGACAGCATCATCACCGTCATCACCGCCGCGAGGATCGGGCGATGCCAGAACAGACCGCGGTAAGAGAACAGGGAATCAGCATCCGGGCCACGGTACGGGCTGGACATCAGGCTGACCACGCCGAACGCGCCGAGGCTGCTGAACAGATAACCGGCAAGGTAAACCCCTACCGCTTCCATCGACATCTCGCCGGTTTGCAGCGCAATCAGCGCCACCAGCAGATAGCCGAGGTGAGAGATAGATGAGTAACCGAGCAGACGTTTGATATTGGTTTGGCTCAGCGCCATCAGGTTACCGAAGATGATGGAGGCAAAGGCGATAATCGCCAGTACTACGCGAATCGCTTCGCTGTCACCCACCGGTGCGTAGAGGAACAGACGCATCACCACACCGAAGATAGCGATTTTGCTCGCCGTCGCCAGGAAAGTGGAAACCGGCGCAGGCGCGCCCTGGTATACGTCTGGCGTCCACAGGTGGAACGGCACCAGCGAGAGTTTGAAGCCGAGGCCAACAATCATCAGTCCGAAACCTGCCAGCAACAGCGGCTCGTTGAGCATACCGTCGCCGAGGTTTTTACCCAGCGCGACAAACGACAGGTCGCCAGACTGTGCATACACCAGCGCCATACCAAACAGCAGGAAAGAAGACGCTGCGGCAGAAAGGATGGTGTATTTGATACTGGCTTCCAGCGAACGTTTCTGGCGGAAAGCGTAACCGACCAGGCCAAACAGCGGCAAAGAGATCAGTTCAATACCGAGGAACAAAGACGCCAGATGGTTGGCATTCGCCAGCAGGATCCCGCCCAGCGCGGCAATTAACACCAACAGGTAGAACTCATCCTTGTTGTCGTTATAGCCTTCAAGCCACGGGTAGGCGAAAGTACAGGTGGCGAGGCTCGCCAACAATACCAGCCCGGTGTAAAGCATGGCGAAACCATCAACGCGCATCAGCGGCGTAACGTCCATAGCGCCCGCCTGGCCGACAAACCAGAGCGAAACCAGCGCCGCGTTAAGCCCAATAACCGAGAGCGTAGCGTTGAGGAAATGATTGCGTCGCCACGCAATGGAGAGCATCACAACCACCACCGTCAAGCCGACGATCAGCAACGGTAGCAGTGCGATCAGGTTTTGTGGAGTTATTGTCATGGCGATTTACGGCCTTGTAGTAGTAACGGAATTAACAAACCACTGCTGGATATTGCCAATCGCGGAGTGCGAGGTATCCAGAATCGGCTGCGGATAGAAGCCCAGCAGTACCAGCAGCACCACCAGCAACAGGATCATAAACAGCTCACGCAGCGACATCCCTGGCAGTTCCTGGCTGGCAATCTGGCTTTTCGCTTTACCGAAGTAAGCGCGATGCAACATCGCCAGCGAATAAACAGATGCAAAGACCAGCCCAAAGGTAGAGATAACGGTAATCACCGGGACAACCTGGAAGCTGCCGAACAGAATCATAAATTCGCCGACGAAGTTACCGGTGCCAGGCATCCCAAGCGTTGCCACCGCAAAGAACAGCGACAGTGCTGGCAGCCATTTCATCTTGCTCCACAGACCGCCCATCATGCGCATGTCGCGGGTATGGATACGTTCATAAAGCTGACCACAAAGAATAAACAGACCCGCCGCCGACAAGCCGTGCGCAATCATCTGGATTACCGCGCCCTGGTAGGCCAACTGGCTGCCGGTGTAGATAGCAATCAGCACGAAGCCCATGTGGGAAACCGAGGTGTAGGCGATCAGACGTTTGATATCGGTCTGGGCGAAAGCCATCCACGCACCGTAGAAGATGCCGATAACCCCCAGCCACATAGCGATTGGCGCAAACTCTGCCGATGCGTTCGGGAACAGCGGCAGGGAGAAACGCAGCAAACCGTAAGCGGCAGTTTTCAGCAAGATCCCCGCGAGGTCAACGGAACCGGCGGTCGGAGCCTGAGAGTGCGCATCCGGTAGCCAGCCATGCAGCGGAACCACCGGCATTTTGACTGCGAAGGCGATGAAGAAGCCCAGCATTAACAGGTATTCCACACCACTGGACATTGGCGTATTCAGCAGCTCTTCATAGTTGAAGGTCCAGACGCCGGTCGCATTGTAGTGAACAAAAACCAGCGCCAGGATGGCAATCAACATCACCAGACCACTCGCCTGGGTGTAAATGAAGAACTTGGTTGCCGCCGTGATACGCGTTTTACCGTCAGAGGCTTTATGCCCCCACAGTGCGATCAGGAAGTACATCGGCACCAGCATCATTTCCCAGAAGAAGAAGAACAGGAACATGTCGATGGCAAGGAACACGCCGATAACGCCGCCCAGGATCCACATCAGGTTGAGGTGGAAGAAGCCCTGATATTTTTCGATCTCTTTCCACGAACAGAGTACCGCCAGCACACCGAGCAGACCGGTCAGCACGACCATCAGCAGCGACAGCCCGTCAATGGCGAGATGGATAGAGATACCAAAACGCGGGATCCACGGCATGTCGAATTCAGACTGCCACTGCGGAATTCCGGCGGATTGCGTCAGTGAATAACCGCCCTGCAACCACAGTTGCAGCGACAGCGCCAGCGTCAATCCCATGGTGATCAGCGCGATCCAGCGCGGCACCTTGACGCCAAAGCGTTCGGTCTGCCAGCACAGGAAGCCGCCAATAAAGGGAATTAATATTAGCCAGGGTAGTAACATGGCGATCTTTATTCCTTGTAAAAGTCCCGTCAGGACCGGATTTTCAACGAATTCTCACGACAGAAAATTCTCTTCGGACTGGGGGTAGTGTCGGATGCACCGCGAAGGCGGCTTATCCGACCTACGTTCTTATATGCCCAGGGGCAATCCCACAATCCTTAACTCAACGCAGTACCATCAACAGTGCCAGCACCACGACCGCACCGATGCTCATGGATGCCACATACCAGCGCAGATAGCCGTTCTCACTTAACAGCAGACCTTTACCTGCAAAGCGGGAAAGGACAGCCGGGATGTTCATCATTGAGTTCAGCGGATCGCGTTTCAGCAACCAGGCAATACCCAGGAACGGCTTGACGAACACTTTGTCATACAGCCAGTCAAATCCCCAGGCGTTGTACCACCAGGTGCCCAGCAGACGGCCCGGCGCACTGTTGGCGATGGAGGTCACCAGAGTACGTTTACCCAGCCACAGCCAGGCTGCCAGCAGAATGCCGACCACCGCGACCACGCCAGAGGTAATTTCCAGGGTCAACATGCTGCCGTGCGCCAGTTCCGTCGTTTGCGGAAGCACGCCCTGCAGCGGCGGTACAATCAGTGCGCCAACGAAGGTGGAAAGGATCAGCAGCACAATCAGCGGCAGGCTGTGAGTTACCCCTTTCACGGCGTGAGCGTGAATTTGTTCTTTTCCGTGGAAGACGATGAAAATCATACGGAAGGTGTAGAGCGAGGTCATAAACGCACCGACCAGACCTGCCACCATCAGATTGATATGACCATTCGCCATCGCACCCGCGAGGATCTCATCCTTACTGAAGAAGCCCGCAGTGACCAGCGGTAGTGCCGACAGTGCTGCGCCGCCCACCAGGAAGCAGAGATAAACCAGCGGAATAGATTTACGCAGACCGCCCATCTTGAAGATGTTCTGTTCGTGATGGCAGGCCAGAATGACGGAACCGGATGCCAGGAACAGCAGCGCTTTAAAGAACGCGTGAGTCATCAAGTGGAAAATCGCCGCATCCCATGCCTGCACGCCAAGCGCGAGGAACATGTAGCCAATCTGGCTCATGGTAGAGTAAGCGAGAACACGTTTGATGTCGGTCTGTACCAGCGCGGCAAAACCGGCCAGCAGCAGCGTAACCGCCCCGACAATACCCACCAGATGCAGAACTTCCGGCGTCATCAGGAACAGGCCGTGGGTACGGGCGATCAGGTAGACACCCGCGGTTACCATCGTTGCGGCGTGGATCAGCGCGGAGACAGGCGTCGGGCCCGCCATCGCGTCAGCAAGCCATGTCTGCAACGGCAACTGCGCAGATTTACCGACCGCACCGCCCAGCAGCATCAGCGTCGCCCACATCAGCATGTTATTGCCGTCAGCAAAGTACGCTGGTGCCAGTTCCACCATTTCGCGGAAGTTCAGGGTGCCCAGTTCGTTGTAAAGAATGAACAGTGCGAAAGCGAGGAAAACGTCACCCACACGGGTCACGACGAACGCTTTCATTGCCGCTGCGCCATTCTTCGGATCGGTGTAATAGAAACCGATCAGCAGATAGGAGCACAGGCCCACGCCTTCCCAGCCGAGGTACATCAGCAGCAGGTTATCGGCGAGAACCAGAACTACCATGCTGGCGATGAACAGGTTGGTGTAGGCGAAGAAGCGAGAGTAGCCCTCTTCACCGCGCATGTACCAGGAGGCGTACATGTGAATAAGGAAACCCACACCAGTGACCACCGAGAGCATGGTCAGCGACAGGCCGTCCAGCACCAGGTTAAAACCGATGTTAAAGTCGCCTACCGACATCCACGTCCACAGCGGCTGGCTGTATGACTGCTCGCCGTTAGCGAAGAAATCAACGCCGATAAAGGCGGTTACCAGCGCCGCCAGGCCCACAGAGCCAACGCCGACGATCGCCGAAACGTTTTCAGACCAGCGCCCACGGGAGAACGCCAGCAGGACGAAGCCAATCAATGGCAAAATAATGGTTAAGGCAAGCATGTTCATCCGCGCATCTCACTTACTGAATCGATGTTCAGGTTCTGGCGACGACGGTGAAGTTGCAGCAGCAGCGCAAGGCCGATACTCGCTTCTGCCGCCGCGAGGCTGATGGCGAGAATGTACATCACCTGACCGTCGGTCTGACCCCAGTAGCTTCCGGCGACCACAAAGGCCAGCGCGGAGGCGTTAATCATGATTTCCAGACCAATCAGCATAAACAGCAGATTGCGACGGATAACCAGACCGGTTAAGCCAAGAACGAATAAGATTGCCGCGAGGATCAGTCCATGTTGTAAGGGGATCATGCGTGCTCCTCCGTTTTTCTTTTCGCGCTGTCGTCTTTACGATTGCTCAGCACTTCACCCGCACGCTCTTCACGACCGACGTGGAAGGCCACAACCAGACCCGCGAGCAGCAGCATAGAAGCCAGTTCCACCGCCAGTACGTAAGGCCCGAACAGCGTAATACCCACTGCTTTAGCACTGATTGGCGTACCGTCGATACCCTGATCATTAAGACCAAGGATGGCGTAAACAATCACCACCAGCATGATGGCCGACAAAATTGCCGGACCAATCCACACCTGCGGTTTCAGCCACTGGCGTTCCTGTTCGATTTCTGAACCGCCCAGGTTGAGCATCATCACCACGAACACGAACAGCACCATAATGGCACCCGCGTAGACGATAATTTCCAGCGCACCGGCGAAGTAAGCGCCCAGTGAGAAGAACACCCCGGAAATCGCCAGCAGCGAAATAATCAGGTACAGCAGTGCGTGTACCGGATTGGTATGGGTGATCACTCGCAAGGTCGCAAGTATGGCTATCAGGCCACAGATATAAAAAGCGAACTCCATTGCCCCTCTCCTTACGGTAACAGGCTCTTGACGTCGATAGGCTTGGCTTCGTTCTCTGCTTCGCCCTTATCTTTGCCGTCGATTGCCATACCTGCCATCCGGTAGAAGTTATATTCCGGGTATTTGCCCGGACCGGAGATCAGCAGATCCTCTTTTTCGTAAACCAGATCCTGGCGCTTGTATTCCCCCATTTCGAAATCCGGGGTTAACTGAATCGCCGTGGTCGGACAGGCTTCTTCGCACAGACCACAGAAAATGCAGCGTGAGAAGTTGATGCGGAAAAATTCCGGGTACCAGCGACCGTCTTTGGTTTCTGCTTTTTGCAGCGAGATACAGCCGACCGGGCAGGCTACCGCGCAGAGGTTACAGGCTACGCAACGCTCTTCGCCGTCCGGGTCGCGGGTCAGAACGATACGACCACGATAACGGGGCGGCAGATAGACCGGCTCTTCCGGGTACATTCGCGTTTCGCGTTTGGCGAACGCGTGCAGGCCGATCATCCAGATACTACGAACCTGGGTGCCGAAACCTACTAACAATTCTTTTAAGGTCATGGTCTTATTGCCCCTTATTGCGCCTGCCAGAGAATGACAGCCGCCGTTACCAGCAAGTTGATCAGCGTCAGCGGCAGGCAGATTTTCCAGCCGAAGGACATTACCTGGTCATAACGCGGACGCGGTAACGACGCACGAATCAAAATGAACATCATCATAAAGAACGCGGTTTTCAGCGCGAACCAGATGAATGGCGGTAACAACGGGCCTTGCCAGCCACCGAAGAACAGCGTCACCATCAATGCAGAGATGGTCACAATCCCGATGTACTCACCCACGAAGAACAGACCGAACTTCATACCGGAATATTCAATGTGGTAACCATCCGCCAGTTCCTGCTCGGCTTCCGGCTGGTCAAACGGGTGACGGTGACATACCGCCACGCCCGCGATGGCAAAGGTAATAAAACCAAAGAATTGCGGGATAACGTTCCACACATGCGCCTGGCTGTTGACGATGTCGGTCATGTTGAATGAACCGGCCTGCGCCACCACGCCCATCAGGGAAAGCCCGAGGAACACTTCGTAGCTCAGGGTCTGCGCAGAAGCACGCATCGCACCCAGCAACGAGTATTTGTTGTTACTTGACCAGCCCGCAAACAGCACCGCGTAAACCGCCAGACCTGCCATCATCAGGAAGAACAAAATCCCGATGTTCAGGTCGGCAACCACCCAACCCGGACTGACTGGCACAATCGCAAAGGCCAGCAGCAGCGAGGTAAAGGCAATCATCGGTGCCAGGGTAAAGATGACGCGATCCGAGAATTTCGGGATCCAGTCTTCTTTAAAGAACATTTTGATCATGTCCGCAACCAGCTGGAGCGAACCGCCCCAGCCAACACGGTTAGGTCCGTAACGGTTCTGGAACAGACCCAGCAGGCGACGTTCGCCAAAGCTCATGAATGCCCCGCAGGTGACAACCACCAGCAGGATCACCACCGCTTTGAGGATGGTCAGCAGGATCTCAATCAGTTCCGGTGATATCCAACTCATTGTTGTGCCTCCTTGAGATCCTCAAGATGCGCGCCAGCCAGCACCGGAGCAATACCGGACATACCCATCGGCAAGCCCACCTGCCCTGCCGTCAGCCCTTCAGCGATTTCAACCGGCAGCGTGACCGTGTTGCCATCGTAACTAAAGGAGACGTGTGTACCTGCGTTCACACCTAACTTCGCGGCATCCGCTGGGTTGAGTTTGATGTACGGCTGCGGCATACGGCTCTGGAAGACCGGAGCACGCTGTGACAATTCATCGCTGCCAAACAGGTGGTAATACGGCGCGATACGCCATTTCCCGTCCTGCGGCTGGAAGCGTGCCGGTACGCTGGTGAAGTAATCCAGACCATTTTCGCTGGTTTCAAACAGACGCACGCCCGGATCGCCAAAGCGCAGTTTGCCGCCCACTTCGTCCTGGAATTTGTTCCACGCCTGCGGGGAGTTCCAGCCCGGCGCCCAGGCAAACGGCACTTGCGAACGGTGCGCAGTCGGCTGGTTGTTACCTTCCATCGAGAAGGTGAACATGGTGTCAATATCCTGCGGCTGACGCGGCTCATGAACGCTGATATTGGCGCGCATGGCGGTACGACCGCTGTAACGGTGCGGTTCACGGGCCAGTTTCTGCCCACGAATACGGAATGTCGCATCCGGCGCAGCATCTTTGATACCTGCCAGTTCCGGGATTTTCGCCACAACAGCGTCAATCACATGGTCGAGCTGCGTCCAGTCCACTTCACGGCTCAGCAGGGTGCTGTGCAGCGAGTGTAACCAGCGCCAGCTTTCCAGCATGACAGTTTTGCTGTCGTAATAAGCAGGATCGTAAACCTGGAAGAAACGTTGGGCGCGGCCTTCGTTGTTGATCACCGTACCGTCGCTTTCAGCAAAGCTGGCAGCAGAAAGTACCAGATGGGCGTTTTCCATAATCGCTGTGCGTTGATGATCAACCACCATCACCAGCGGCGCTTTAGCCAGCGCAGCATTCACGCGGGTAGCGGAAGCGTGACGATGCAGATCGTTTTCCAGCACCACCACCGCGTCGGCGCGTCCGGTTTCCAGTTCGGTCAACGCTTCTTCAAGCGAACCGCCACCCATAATGCCCAGCCCCATGCTGTTGACGGAACGGGCAATCATGGTGATACCAACGTCAGCGCCGCGACCTTTCAGGGCTTTCGCGACGTTAGCCGCAGCCTGAATCACCTCTATGCTACCGGCGTTCGTCCCGGAGATAATCAACGGTTTCTTCGCACCTGCCAGTGCCTGCACGATGACGTCGATTTTGCTTTGCAGCTCAGGTTCGATACCGTCAACCGCTGGCGCAGAGTTATCCAGCGCATGGGCGATGGCAAAACCTAAACGCGCCTGATCTTCAACCGGTGCGCGGTAAGTCCACGCCGCGATATCATCCAGACGGGTGTCATCAACGTTGGTAACAAACAGCGGATGCTTCGCACGTTGACCGATGTTGAGGATTGCCGCAATCTGCCAGTCAGCCACTTTCTGTGCTACCGCCATTTCGCGCGCTTTACCTTTCACAGCCTGACGCACTGCCAGCGCGACGCGCGCGCCGGTCTGGGTAACGTCTTCGCCCAGCACCAGTACCGCATCGTAAGATTCGATTTCGCGCAGAGCCGGAGTATAAATGCCGCCTTCACGCAGCACTTTCAGCGCCAGTTGCAGACGTTCCTGCTCACCGTGAGCGATACCGGTGTAGAAGTTTTCTTCGCCCACCAGTTCACGCAGCGCAAAGTTGCTTTCCACGCTGGCACGCGGAGAACCAATGCCGATCACTTTCTTCGACTGACGCAGAATATCTGCTGCACCCTGCATTGCCTGTTCGGCGTTGAGGGTAATGAAATCATCGCCACGACGCTGTACTGGCTGACGCGGACGATCTTTCAGGTTGACGTAACCGTAACCGAAACGACCACGGTCGCAGAGGAAGTAGTGGTTTACCGTACCGTTGTAACGGTTTTCGATACGACGCAGTTCGCCATAACGCTCGCCGGGACTGATGTTACAGCCGATAGAACATTGCTGGCAGATGCTCGGCGCAAACTGCATATCCCATTTACGGTTGTAACGCTCGGAGTGCGTTTTGTCGGTAAATACGCCGGTCGGGCAAATTTCGACCAGGTTACCGGAAAATTCGCTTTCCAGCGTGCCGTCTTCCGGGCGACCGAAGTAGACGTTGTCGTGCGCACCGTAAACGCCCAGATCCGTACCGTCAGCGTAATCTTTGTAGTAACGCACGCAGCGGTAGCAGGCGATGCAGCGGTTCATTTCGTGAGAGATGAATGGCCCCAAATCCTGATTACGGTGGGTACGTTTGGTGAAACGGTAGCGACGGAAGCTGTGTCCGGTCATCACGGTCATATCCTGAAGATGGCAGTTACCGCCTTCTTCACATACCGGACAGTCGTGCGGGTGGTTGGTCATTAACCACTCGACCACACTTTCACGGAACTGTTTCGCTTCTTCGTCGTCAATGGAAATAAAGGTGCCATCGGAAGCCGGTGTCATACAGGACATCACCAGGCGACCACGCGTGTCTTCCGCGTTTTGGTATTGCTTCACCGCACACTGGCGGCAAGCACCGACGCTTCCCAGCGCCGGATGCCAGCAAAAGTAAGGAATATCAAGGCCCAGAGACAGACAAGCTTCCAGCAGGTTGTCCGCTCCGTTGACCTCGTATTCTTTGCCGTCTACATGAATTGTAGCCATTAGCATGCTTCCAGTTTTCTCAGTCAGAGACTGAGCGTTAATCGAAATTCGGTTACCAGCGCTCTTTCAGCAGGTTCGGCTGAATCCCATTAATCAAATGGGTATTGCTGAACGGCTGTTTGATTCCCGCCTCAAATTCTTCGCGGAAATATTTGATGGCGCTCTGTAACGGCTCCACTGCACCAGGCGCGTGGGCACAGAAAGTTTTACCCGGGCCTAAGAATCGACACAGTTGCTCAAGTGTTTCGATATCGCCCGGCTGACCTTCACCACGCTCCAGCGCACGCAGAATTTTCACGCTCCACGGCAGACCGTCGCGGCACGGCGTACACCAGCCGCAGGACTCACGGGCGAAAAACTCTTCCAGATTACGCACCAGCGACACCATGTTGATCTCATGGTCAACCGCCATCGCCAGCGCCGTACCCAGACGGCTTCCCGCTTTACCGATACTTTCGAATTCCATCGGCAGGTCAAGGTGCGCTTCAGTCAGGAAATCAGTCCCCGCGCCGCCTGGCTGCCAGGCTTTGAATTTCAGACCGTCACGCATACCACCGGCGTAATCTTCAAGGATTTCACGCGCGGTAGTACCGAACGGCAGTTCCCACAGGCCCGGATTTTTCACCCGACCGGAGAAGCCCATCAGCTTGGTGCCAGCATCTTTACTTTTCGAGATGTTCTGATACCACTCCACGCCGTTAGCGAGGATCGCCGGAACGTTACACAGGGTTTCGACGTTGTTGACACAGGTCGGTTTACCCCATGCGCCGGAGGTCGCCGGGAAGGGTGGCTTCGAGCGTGGGTTAGCACGACGTCCTTCCAGGGAGTTGATTAACGCTGTTTCTTCGCCGCAGATGTAGCGCCCTGCCCCGGTATGGACGAACAGTTCGAAGTCAAAACCTGTTCCCATAATATTTTTGCCAAGCAGACCTGCTTCGGTGGCTTCGGCAATGGCACGGCGTAGATTCACTGCCGCTTCGATATATTCGCCACGCAGGAAGATGTAGCCACGGTAAGCTTTCAGCGCAAACGCGGAGATGAGCATACCTTCCACCAGCAGGTGCGGCAGTTGCTCCATCAACAGGCGGTCTTTATAGGTGCCCGGCTCCATTTCATCGGCGTTACACAGCAGGTAACGGATGTTCATGGATTCGTCTTTCGGCATCAGGCTCCATTTCAGGCCGGTAGAAAAGCCCGCGCCACCGCGCCCTTTCAGACCAGCGTCTTTTACCTGATTAACGATTTCGTCCGGAGACAGCCCGGTCAGCGCCTTACGCGCGCCTTCGTAACCGTTTTTGCTGCGATATTCGTCCAGCCACACTGGCTGTTTGTCATCGCGCAGACGCCAGGTCAGCGGATGCGTTTCGGGAGTACGGATAATGTTTTTCATTTATACCGCTCCAGCAGTTCAGGGATCGCTTCCGGGGTCAGATGCGCGTGAGTATCCTCATCGATCATCATGTTTGGCCCTTTATCACAGTTCCCCAGGCAGCAAGTTGGCAGCAGCGTAAAGCGACCGTCAAATGTCGTTTGCCCTGGTTTGATGTTTAGCTTTTTCTCGAGCGCCGCCTGAATACCCTGGTAACCGTTGATATGACAGACCACGCTGTCGCAATAACGGATCACATGGCGGCCAACCGGCTGGCGGAAGATCTGGCTGTAGAACGTTGCCACACCTTCGACGTCGCTTGCCGGAATACCCAGCACATCGGCGATCGCGTGGATCGCACCATCCGGCACCCAGCCACGCTGCTTCTGAACGATTTTCAGCGCTTCAATGGACGCCGCACGCGGGTCTTCGTAGTGGTGCATCTCGTGCTCAATCGCTTCACGCTCTGCCGCACTCAGCTCAAAAGCCTCGGTTTGTGGTTGTTGATTCTCGTGCATAATTAGCGGTCCACATCTGACATAACAAAATCGATACTGCCCAGATAAACAATCAGGTCAGACACCAGGCTACCGCGGATCGCCGCCGGAATTTGCTGCAAATGCGCATAACTCGGCGTGCGGATACGAGTGCGATAACTCATGGTGCTACCGTCGCTGGTCAGGTAGTAACTGTTGATCCCCTTGGTCGCCTCAATCATCTGGAAAGATTCATTGGCAGGCATCACCGGCCCCCACGACACTTGCAGGAAGTGGGTGATCAGGGTTTCGATATGTTGCAGCGTGCGCTCTTTCGGCGGCGGCGTGGTCAGCGGGTGATCCGCTTTGAACGGGCCTTCCGGCATGTTGTTGAGGCACTGCTCAAGAATGCGCAGACTCTGGCGCAGCTCTTCCACTTTCAGCATTACGCGGGTGTAGCAGTCAGAAACACCACCACCAACCGGGATTTCAAAGTCGAAGTTTTCATAGCCAGAATAAGGACGCGCCTTACGCACGTCGAAGTCGATCCCGGTAGCACGCAGGCCCGCGCCAGTGGTGCCCCACTCCAGCGCCTCTTTCGCGCCATAGGCGGCAACGCCCTGGGAACGACCTTTCAGAATGGTATTTTGCAGCGCCGCTTTCTCGTAAGACGCCAGACGTTTCGGCATCCAGTCGAGGAACTCACGCAGCAGGCGATCCCAGCCGCGCGGCAGGTCGTGCGCTACGCCGCCAATACGGAACCACGCCGGGTGCATACGGAAACCCGTGATCGCTTCCACCAGATCGTAAATTTTCTGACGATCGGTAAAGGCGAAGAACACGGGCGTCATTGCGCCGACGTCCTGAATAAAGGTCGAGATGTACAGCAGGTGGCTGTTGATACGGAACAGTTCGGAGAGCATAACGCGAATGACGTTAACGCGATCCGGCACGGTGATCCCGGCCAGTTTCTCTACCGCCAGCACGTAAGGCATTTCGTTAACGCAGCCGCCGAGGTATTCAATACGGTCGGTATACGGAATGTAGCTGTGCCAGGACTGGCGCTCGCCCATTTTCTCCGCACCACGGTGGTGGTAGCCGATGTCTGGTACGCAGTCGACAATCTCTTCGCCGTCGAGTTGTAAAACGATACGGAAAGCCCCGTGCGCCGACGGGTGGTTCGGACCGAGGTTGAGGAACATGAAGTCCTCGTTTTCGGTGCCGCGCTTCATCCCCCACTCTTCCGGTTTGAAGGTCAGGGCCTCCATCTCCAGATCCTGTTTGGCTTTGGTCAGCTCAAACGGCGAGAATTCGGTAGCGCGCGCCGGGTAATCTTTACGCAGCGGGTGACCTTTCCAGGTTTGCGGCATCATGATGCGGCGCAGGTTCGGGTGACCGTCGAAAGTAATGCCAAACAGATCCCAGGTTTCACGCTCATACCAGTTAGCGTTCGGGAACAGTTTGGTGAAGGTCGGTACGTGCAGGTCGTTTTCTGCCAGCGCCACCTTCAGCATGATGTCGCGGTTACGATCGATAGAAATCAGATGGTAGAAAACGGAAAAATCCGCGGCAGGTAACCCTTCGCGGTGTGTGCGCAGACGTTCGTCCATGCCGTGTAAGTCAAACAGCATGACGTAAGGTTTCGGCAGTTTCTTTAAGAAATCGCCAACTTCCAGTAATTGTTCACGCTTGATCCACACAACGGGAACCCCGGTGCGAGTCGCCTGAACAGTAAAGGCATCCGGCCCAAAACGGTTGCGCAGTTCGCCAATCACCGGATCATCAAGATGATCGCGGGTCTGCCAGGCGGGTTCTTGCGCGGTTAAGTCGGTCATATTGTTCACCATTGCAAATGGTCCGTGGTGACTGTCGGCGCAGTAAGCTTCGCGAAATAGATTTAGGAATAAGCGAAGAAAAATCCCTTTGCCGACAGGCGCAAATTAAATCTCGTCAGGTGTACGCAGGTTGGTTACGGCAATGCGTTCACCGCGCTTGCGTTCGCGCTCTGATTGCATATTGGCGCGATAAACGCCCTGATCGCCAACCACCCAGGAGAGCGGACGACGTTCTTTGCCGATAGATTCCTGCAACAGCATCAGTGCCTGCATGTACGCTTCAGGACGCGGCGGGCAGCCCGGGATATACACATCAACCGGGATGAATTTATCGACGCCCTGCACAACGGAATAAATATCGTACATACCACCAGAGTTGGCACAGGCACCCATTGAGATAACCCATTTTGGTTCCAGCATCTGGTCATACAGACGCTGAATAACCGGTGCCATTTTGGTAAAGCAGGTTCCTGCAACCACCATCAGGTCAGCCTGACGCGGCGAAGCACGCAATACTTCTGCGCCAAAACGCGCCACGTCATGCACCGCGGTAAACGAAGTCACCATCTCAACGTAACAGCAGGAAAGACCGAAGTTATACGGCCAAATTGAGTTTTTACGACCCCAGTTAACCATGTCATTGAGCTTGCCCATAAACACGTTTTTGTTAACTTCTTGCTCCAGAGGGTCGGTTACGATCTCCTGCTTTTGCAGGGGGTAACGGTCGTTCTCACCGTTGGGATCTATGCGGGTGAGCGTATAATCCATCTTAATGCCTCGCGGTTAGCGTTGACGATTAGCGATACTGTTCGTTTCCGGGTTCATACGCTCGCGGCGTGAACGCGCGGGCGTCCAGTCCAGCGCGCCAATACGCACCAGATAAACCAGACCTGCCAGTAACACAAAAATAAAAATTGCAGCTTCCACAAAGCCTACCCAGCCGCTTTCGCGGATAGAGGTTGACCATGCGAACAGATACAGCGCTTCAACGTCGAAGATAACGAAGAACATGGCCACCAGATAAAACTTGGCGGACAGGCGTAAGCGGGCGGAGCCGACCGAGTCGATACCGGATTCAAACGGCACGTTTTTCGACCTCGCGCGTGCGCGACCGCCTAAAAACCAACCGCCTACCAGCATCAGGCAACACAGGCCAATGGCAACGATAAGAAAGATAGCGAATGCCCAGTGATGAGCGATGACTTCAGTGGATGTTGACATACTCATTGCTTACTCATCAAAAGTAGCGCCAGATTCACTGCTCTTCACGGCAGATGGACGCCACATCGATTCATGGGGAGGAATAAAAAAAACCTTACAATCACTGTAGAAATTCTTTTATACAGCTAATTGATGTGGTCTTTTACTCCTTTCTATAACCTTTTGTCAACTTTAACAAAAGTTTCTTCACATTAGTTTACATAATATCAACACCATTAGCATTTAATGCCCTTTCACCCCAGATCCTTGACGACTCCAGGATAATTAGATGTTGTTGAATCGTGTCCGTTGTGAAGCAATGGAAAAAATACGGGTCTATTTTGACAGGAATTTGTGTCGATTCCTCCCCCCAAAAGAGAGTATTTTCTTGATCTGTGACACGCTTTTGTCATTCCATAACAAAAACGCAGCAACAAATTTACGTATTTTTTAACATCATTGTAGCAGGTGATTTTTTTCAGGCGATTATTTGTGCGTTCGGGACGTGAATCTCTGGTGATTGAAAAATGAACAGTTTTGTACGTTCTGCACTATGCGAGGAAGGATTTTTACTAAAAAAAAGCCGCTGGGGTTTAAAACACCCCCAGCGGCTCGTTTTTTACACTATTGTCTCAGGAATTATCTATCGTCCGTCGATTACTCGATATCCCTTTCAATCAACAATGAATCATCCCCTTCCGGAGCAGACATTGGGCTGTATTGCCACGGATTATGGTAGCTCTCCATCGCCTGATAGATCACCTGGGCCAGCTCATTATTACTGGACGGGTCATAGCACAGCAAATATTCGGTATCAGGTAGCGGCGGTAAGCCATCTACTCCACTCAGCACACGCAGGTCCGGGCTCATCATCTCAACCGGCCTTGCCGTCACGCCAAGACCGGCTTTCACTGCCGCACGAACGGCCGGAAGCGTCGAGGCGACATAAGCCAGTCGCCATGGAATATCTGCTTTATTAAGCGTCGCCAGCACCATATCGCGAAACGGACTTGGATCATCCAGCAATACAAGAGGGATCGGCTCGCCTTTTTGCAATACGTATTCCGCTGCGCAGTACCAGTGTGTTGGCGAGGTACGCAGGTTCAATGCCTTAAACGCTGAAGGACGATGGGTGGTTACCATCAAATCCACTTCCTGGGATTCCAGCATTTCTGCCATATAGGCATTACGTTTAACGCGGACATCCAGCGCTAATTTCGGATAAACCGAACTCACGCGATTTAACAGGAAAGGTAAGATCGTATCGGCAGATTCATCTGAAGCACCGATAGTTAACACGCCCTGAAGATTACTGAACATTAATGATGAGCAGGCCTCATCATTAAAACGCAGGATTTTCCTGGCGTAACCAAGAAGTTGAATGCCATGTTCAGTTAACAGTTTGTTGCGACCGTGACGAGCGAACAGTTCTTTCCCAACGAGTTGTTCCAGACGCTGCATTTGCTGACTTACGGCGGACTGAGTACGACACACAGCGGCAGCTGCGGCAGCAAAAGTGTTCAGATCGGCAACAGCAACAAATGTTCTCAGCAGATCGAGGTCGAGGTTAATTATCGGACGATTTGCACTTATCATATATTATCACTTACTGGCGGCTCATACTGAGCTGGTTAATGCTGTGCACACACAAACAAGCAATTCCATTTGTAATGTGCCTCCCTGGCAGTTTCATCCGGAACCCGGACGAAAGTAAAAATGCATATGAGTTGCACTAAAAAAGCGACTCACATTGTTCCGTTATAATGCCTGAAGTAGATCACAGAATATATCTTCAGGGATCGCATATCTATTAAGTTACTCACTCTTTTCTATTTATGACATGCGCGTGTTTGTATAAATGTAAATGTGAGTCCTTGTTCCACTCTCGTGCAGCATCGCTGGTCATACGCGAACACGTACAAACAGCAATGGTGAGGCGGCATCAAGAGCAGGGATCCGTCATTTATGCGAGCATTTTACCCCAAAAACCTTTTATTTATAAGGGTCATTGCGAATTATCTGATGCAAAGTTATGTTATGTTAGGCAAAGTAATCTTCTATTATTAATAAGCACATCAAAACCTTTTTGAATATTAAATAATAATTAATTAGCATCATCCTCATTCATTAATTCCGCTTAACAATAGTTTCACACCTTGCCCCCATTACGACACCTCGGAAATCATCACGCTGTTAAACTCTCCGTAATGCGGAAATATCATCATCGCGTTTCATTAGTGAATTCTTAAATGAGGCATTTTCACACAATTATCTTACAGATAAAAAAACCAGACTTACAATTAAGAATCAGAACAATTCACTATATAACATTGCATGTAAAGCATATACACCTCATTATTTTGTCATTATTAAGTTATTAACAGCACAATCGAGCCTTCCCCTCTGGCAAAATCTTATTCTGCAGACCTTCAAAACACCGTCCTGGGGGAGTACATTGTTCTAAGCTGACTTCCACGGCAGGGAGTGGCGATAACAGCAAAAAAGGTCAAGATTCATGTCCCCCATTGAAAAATCCAGCAAATTAGAGAATGTCTGTTATGACATCCGTGGTCCGGTGCTGAAAGAAGCAAAACGCCTGGAAGAAGAAGGTAACAAGGTACTGAAACTGAACATCGGCAACCCAGCCCCGTTCGGTTTTGACGCGCCAGATGAAATCCTCGTTGACGTGATACGCAACCTGCCTACCGCTCAAGGGTATTGCGATTCCAAAGGTCTTTACTCCGCGCGTAAAGCCATCATGCAGCACTACCAGGCTCGTGGCATGCGTGATGTTACCGTGGAAGATATTTACATCGGCAATGGTGTATCGGAGCTTATCGTTCAGGCAATGCAGGCATTGCTGAACAGCGGGGACGAAATGTTGGTTCCTGCACCAGATTACCCACTATGGACCGCGGCGGTTTCGCTTTCCAGCGGTAAAGCGGTGCATTATCTTTGCGATGAATCCTCTGACTGGTTCCCGGACCTCGATGATATTCGCGCTAAAATTACGCCTCGTACGCGTGGGATCGTTATTATCAACCCAAATAACCCAACCGGCGCGGTATATTCCAAAGAGCTTTTAATGGAGATTGTGGAGATTGCACGTCAGCATAATCTCATTATCTTCGCCGATGAAATTTATGACAAAATTCTTTACGACGACGCTGAGCATCACTCAATTGCGCCGCTGGCACCTGACCTGCTGACCATTACCTTTAACGGACTGTCGAAAACGTACCGCGTTGCAGGCTTCCGTCAGGGGTGGATGGTGTTGAACGGGCCGAAAAAACACGCCAAAGGCTACATCGAAGGTCTGGAAATGCTGGCTTCAATGCGCCTGTGTGCTAACGTTCCTGCGCAACACGCCATTCAGACCGCGCTGGGTGGTTATCAGAGCATCAGTGAATTTATTACCCCTGGCGGTCGTCTTTATGAGCAGCGTAACCGCGCGTGGGAACTGATCAACGATATTCCGGGCGTTTCCTGCGTGAAACCTCGTGGTGCGCTGTATATGTTCCCGAAAATCGACGCCAAACGCTTTAACATTCACGACGATCAGAAAATGGTGCTGGATTTCCTGTTGCAGGAAAAAGTTCTGTTGGTGCAAGGGACGGCATTCAACTGGCCGTGGCCGGATCACTTCCGCATTGTCACGCTACCGCGTGTCGATGATATCGAGCTGTCTTTGAGCAAGTTCGCGCGTTTCCTTTCTGGTTATCATCAGCTGTAATCTTAATTTCACTGCCGGAGATTGCATCCGGCAGCGTTATCCCGCCACAATGACCTGATGATGTCATCATACGTAAGGTCACTATGAAACAGAGCCATTTTTTTGCCCATCTCTCCCGCCTGAAACTCATTAACCGCTGGCCGCTCATGCGCAACGTGCGGACGGAAAATGTGTCCGAACACAGTTTGCAGGTAGCGATGGTCGCCCATGCGCTGGCAGCTATCAAAAATCGGAAATTTGGCGGTAATGTCAACGCCGAACGTATCGCTTTACTGGCGATGTACCACGATGCCTCAGAAGTGCTCACCGGCGATCTCCCTACTCCGGTGAAATACTTCAATTCGCAAATCGCTCAGGAGTACAAGGCTATTGAAAAAATCGCTCAGCAAAAACTGGTCGATATGGTTCCGGAAGAGCTGCGGGATATCTTTGCGCCGTTAATTGACGAGCATGCATATAGCGATGAAGAAAAATCGCTGGTGAAACAGGCAGATGCACTGTGTGCATATCTGAAATGTCTGGAAGAACTCGCGGCCGGAAATAATGAATTCTTGCTGGCAAAAACGCGACTGGAAGCGACGCTTGAAGCGCGTCGCAGCCAGGAGATGGACTACTTCATGGAAGTATTTGTTCCCAGCTTCCATCTTTCGCTCGATGAGATTAGCCAGGATTCACCGCTGTAAGCAGCCGGAGTCTGCGTCGCATCAGGCAATAAGCGCCGGATGCGACATCAGGCTCTTGTCAAAACGGAAACAGCATCGGGATCATCACCACACAAACCGCCATCACGATAATGGTGAACGGTACCCCCAACTTCACAAAGTCACTGAAGCTGTAATTTCCCGGACCTAAAACCAGTGTGTTAACAGGTGAAGAAACCGGTGTCATAAAGGCGGCGGATGCTGCCATCGCCACGACCATCGCGAATGGATAAGGCGACACCCCCATCGTTTTGGCAGCAGCCAGCGCAATCGGAGCCATCAACACCGCCGTCGCGGTATTAGAGATAAATAGCCCAATAACCGCCGACAAGACAAACAAACAACCCAGCATCATATGTGGCCCGTAACCACCGCCAATGTCCATCAGCCCTTTCACCGCCAGCGCGACACCTCCCGTTTTCTGTAATGCCACAGCAAACGGCATCATCCCAACGATCAAAATAATGCTCGGCCAGTGAATGGATTTATAGGCGCTTTCAGCATCTATACAGCGGAATTTCCCCATCAGCAGGCAGGCGATGATAGCGGCAACAGGATTAGGAATTTCATCTGTCAGCATTAACGCCACCATTAGCACCAGACAGAAAATGGCATGGGGTGCCTGGCTGTGCGCGGGCGATGCTTCACTCACCTCTTCCGGTAAGTTCAGCGCTACGAAGTCGCGGCCCTGTTTGGCCAGCATACCGATCAGTTTCCAGTTACCCACAACCAGGATGATATCGCCCAGCAGCAGAGGCTCATCCGCCAGCGAACCTTCCAGCGCCACGCCATTGCGCTTTAGCCCCACCACATTCAGTCCGTAGCGGGTACGAAAACCAATTTCGCGCACCGATTTACCAATCAGTTCTGACTCAGGAATTAATGAAATCTCTGCCATGCCCACATCAAGGGCCTGGTCAGAAAAATACTCGCCGCGCAGTACCATCGGCTCCAGCAATTGCTCACTACAAAATTGCCGGAGATCGACATCAGCCGCAGACATATCAATAAGCAAAACGTCACGCGCGCGAAATTCAGAAACCCCATTAACGTTCACGATAACGCGACGAAAACGCCGCCAGCGTTCAACACCGATGACGTTAGCGCCATAACGCTCACGTAATTTGAGATCATCCAGCCGTTGACCTATCATTGGCGATCCGGGGCGAATAGCCAGACGTCGCGCACGCCCGGTCAGTCGATATTCACGGATAAGATCGCGAAAGGTTCGACGCGTCCAGCCTTCGCGCTGCGGGGTCTGGGTATCCCCTTTCAGCATGAAACGCATCACTAACATATACAAAATACCCAGCACCAGCACGACCAGGCCAATAGGTGTTACGCTAAAGAAACTGAAGCCGTGATAGCCTTCACGCAGCAATTCACTGTTGACTACCAGGTTCGGCGGCGTCGCCACCAGCGTCATCATGCCGCTAATCAGCCCGGCAAAACTTAACGGCATCATCAGACGTGACGGCGAAGTTTGCATACGCATGGCAACGCTTAACACCACGGGAATAAAGATAGCGACAACGCCGGTTGAACTCATAAACGCGCCAAGCCCCGCGACGGTCAGCATCAACAAAACCAACATTTTGATTTCACTGTTGCCCGCCACTTTGACCAGCCATGTTCCCATTACGGTGGCAACACCGGTACGGACCAAACCATCGCCAATAATAAACAAGGCGGCAATCAGGACAACGTTAGGATCAGAAAAGCCGGAAAATACTTCGGGGACCGTCAGCGTTCCGCTTAATGCAAACGCGACAATAACAAACAAAGCGACCGCATCCATACGCACTCTGCCCGTCGCAAACAAGACGATGGCAACGGCCAGTAATGAAAGAACCCAAATCAATTCACCGTTCACAACTTATCCTTGTTAATTGAGGGGGATGACTTGATTCTGCCATAAAAAAGCCCCGACGAGACGGGGCTAAATCATGATCAGGTGTTTCACTGAATAATAACATCGCCATTTGGCTGTTTGGTCACAGTAATTTGCTCCAGACTGTGGAGGACCAAATCGACCTCATTCAGGCGCGGGGTATCTGCCGGAGCGTTAACCGCAATGACATGGCAACCCGCCGCCAGGCCAGAAAGCACGCCAGCGGGAGCATCTTCCACCACCACACACTCCTGCGGCGCAAGCCCCAGCAGCTGCGCACCTAACAGATACGCATCAGGTTCTGGTTTTCCGCGCTTCACTCGCTCAGCGGTTACAAACACCTCTGGTGCGGGAAGCCCAGCTATTTTATGGCGCGCTCGCGCTACCGGCATGGAGCCAGAAGTCACAATGGCCCACGGAATACCTGCTTTATTCAAATGATTGAGTAAGGCGATTGCCCCCGGAAGCGCGGTAATACCTTCGGTTTCCGTGGCCTCGATGTGCTCCAGACGCGTAAACTCGGCGGCAATATCAGCCTCGGATTTGCCCGCCATAAAATGGCGCAAAGAGGTGATCGCCTGTTTACCGTGAATGAAAGCCAGCACCTCTTCCGGCGCTAACCCATGACGTCTGGCCCAGTTGCTCCACGCCCGTTCTACCGCAGGCAGGGAATCCACCAGCGTTCCATCAAGATCAAACAGAAAACCTTTGCACCGCACGCGGGCCTCCTCAGGCGTTGATAATTTGATTAATTTCGTTGGCGCTCAAATGGTACTGACGCGGGCAGGCATGCCACACATTAAGCATGCGCTGATATTTTTCCCACATTGGCGTCTGGGCGTTAAAACCGTGAGTTCCGGCGTCAAAATGGGTATAGCGCCCTTCCACATTAACCATAAAGCGGACATAACCGAGGTAACGTGCTTCAGTGGCGGCGTCAAAGCCGAGGAAGGTGACACGACGTTCATCGATGGATTGCTGGTCCTGCAAATTAGACCAGGAAACATGCAACGCATGATACATCTCCATAATGTCGATGATAGTGCGGCAGGTTTCTTCTTTCAGCTCGCCAAACTCGCGATCCAATTCACGCATCTGTAATCCGTAACCACGCTCAATAATTGTTTGCAGGCGACGGTAACGTTCAGCATTTGCCGGATCGAGCATAGTCATCATCTTGTACTGATTAGACAAAATAAGACGTTGCGCGTTGGTCATTTCCATTGTTGACTCCTGTATCACTATACTACGGTGAAAAAAAAGAAGGCTGAGTATGCCTTCTTTTATATGCGTAATCAGGGGTCAATTACAAATCATCAAGGAAAGTTTTATCCAGTTGTTTGAAGGCGCGCTTAAGCGTGTCAGCTAATGCCTGGTAATCAGGCTTGCCTTCAACGGGTGCCAACACCTGTCCAGACTCCTGCAATTTACCGCGAACTTCATAAAACCAGTTAAGGATTGCAGGGGGTAATGGCGTTACAGAACGCTTGCCCAGCCACCACAATCCCTGCATGGGTAAACTTAAGGCGAACAGCGCAGTGGCAACTGCCGGCCCAAGCTGACCGCCCAGGGCAATCTGCCAGCAGAGAGTAAATACGGCGATCGGCGGCATAAAACGGATCGCATAACGCGTCATCTTGATAACGCGATTTTCGACAAAGACCGGGGCAAGGCGTTTTTCCAGCGGCCACGTCTTTGAGTAATGCTGTCCCCGGCGAAACAAGCTAAAAAAATTAACAGAACGATTATCCGGCGTTGACATGCTTCACCTCAACTTCACATATAAAGATTCAAAAATTTGTGCAAATTCACAACTCAGCGGGACAACGTTCAAAACATTTTGTCTTCCATACCCACTATCAGGTATCCTTTAGCAGCCTGAAGGCCTAAGTAGTACATATTCATTGAGTCGTCAAATTCATATACATTATGCCATTGGCTGAAAATTACGCAAAATGGCATAGACTCAAGATATTTCTTCCATCATGCAAAAAAAATTTGCAGTGCATGATGTTAATCATAAATGTCGGTGTCATCATGCGCTACGCTCTATGGCTCCCTGACGTTTTTTTAGCCACGTATCAATTATAGGTACTTCCATGTCGAGTAAGTTAGTACTGGTTCTGAACTGCGGTAGTTCTTCACTGAAATTTGCCATCATCGATGCAGTAAATGGTGAAGAGTACCTTTCTGGTTTAGCCGAATGTTTCCACCTGCCCGAAGCACGTATCAAATGGAAAATGGACGGCAATAAACAGGAAGCGGCTTTAGGTGCAGGCGCCGCTCACAGCGAAGCGCTCAACTTTATCGTTAATACTATTCTGGCACAAAAACCAGAACTGTCTGCGCAGCTGACTGCTATCGGTCACCGTATCGTACACGGCGGCGAAAAGTATACCAGCTCCGTAGTGATCGATGAGTCTGTTATTCAGGGTATCAAAGATGCAGCTTCTTTTGCACCGCTGCACAACCCGGCTCACCTGATCGGTATCGAAGAAGCTCTGAAATCTTTCCCACAGCTGAAAGACAAAAACGTTGCTGTATTTGACACCGCGTTCCACCAGACTATGCCGGAAGAGTCTTACCTCTACGCCCTGCCTTACAACCTGTACAAAGAGCACGGCATCCGTCGTTACGGCGCGCACGGCACCAGCCACTTCTATGTAACCCAGGAAGCGGCAAAAATGCTGAACAAACCGGTAGAAGAACTGAACATCATCACCTGCCACCTGGGCAACGGTGGTTCCGTTTCTGCTATCCGCAACGGTAAATGCGTTGACACCTCTATGGGCCTGACCCCGCTGGAAGGTCTGGTCATGGGTACCCGTTCTGGTGATATCGATCCGGCGATCATCTTCCACCTGCACGACACCCTGGGCATGAGCGTTGACGCAATCAACAAACTGCTGACCAAAGAGTCTGGCCTGCTGGGTCTGACCGAAGTGACCAGCGACTGCCGCTATGTTGAAGACAACTACGCGACGAAAGAAGACGCGAAGCGCGCAATGGACGTTTACTGCCACCGCCTGGCGAAATACATCGGTGCCTACACTGCGCTGATGGATGGTCGTCTGGACGCTGTTGTATTCACTGGTGGTATCGGTGAAAATGCCGCGATGGTTCGTGAACTGTCTCTGGGCAAACTGGGCGTGCTGGGCTTTGAAGTTGATCATGAACGCAACCTGGCTGCACGTTTCGGCAAATCTGGTTTCATCAACAAAGAAGGTACCCGTCCTGCGGTGGTTATCCCAACCAACGAAGAACTGGTTATCGCGCAAGACGCGAGCCGCCTGACTGCCTGATTTCACACCGCCAGCTCAGCTGGCGGTGCTGTTTTGTAACCCGCCAAATCGGCGGTAACGAAAGAGGATAAACCGTGTCCCGTATTATTATGCTGATCCCTACCGGAACCAGCGTCGGTCTGACCAGCGTCAGCCTTGGCGTGATCCGTGCAATGGAACGCAAAGGCGTTCGTCTGAGCGTTTTCAAACCTATCGCTCAGCCGCGTACCGGTGGCGATGCGCCCGATCAGACTACGACTATCGTGCGTGCGAACTCTTCCACCACGACGGCCGCTGAACCGCTGAAAATGAGCTACGTTGAAGGTCTGCTTTCCAGCAATCAGAAAGATGTGCTGATGGAAGAGATCGTCGCAAACTACCACGCTAACACCAAAGACGCTGAAGTCGTTCTGGTTGAAGGTCTGGTCCCGACACGTAAGCACCAGTTTGCCCAGTCTCTGAACTACGAAATCGCTAAAACGCTGAATGCGGAAATCGTCTTCGTTATGTCTCAGGGCACTGACACCCCGGAACAGCTGAAAGAGCGTATCGAACTGACCCGCAACAGCTTCGGCGGTGCCAAAAACACCAACATCACCGGCGTTATCGTTAACAAACTGAACGCACCGGTTGATGAACAGGGTCGTACTCGCCCGGATCTGTCCGAGATTTTCGACGACTCTTCCAAAGCTAAAGTAAACAATGTTGATCCGGCGAAGCTGCAAGAATCCAGCCCGCTGCCGGTTCTCGGCGCTGTGCCGTGGAGCTTTGACCTGATCGCGACTCGTGCGATCGATATGGCTCGCCACCTGAATGCGACCATCATCAACGAAGGCGACATCAATACTCGCCGCGTTAAATCCGTCACTTTCTGCGCACGCAGCATTCCGCACATGCTGGAGCACTTCCGTGCCGGTTCTCTGCTGGTGACTTCCGCAGACCGTCCTGACGTGCTGGTGGCCGCTTGCCTGGCAGCCATGAACGGTGTAGAAATCGGTGCCCTGCTGCTGACTGGCGGCTACGAAATGGACGCGCGCATTTCTAAACTGTGCGAACGTGCTTTCGCTACCGGCCTGCCGGTATTTATGGTGAACACCAACACCTGGCAGACCTCTCTGAGCCTGCAGAGCTTCAACCTGGAAGTTCCGGTTGACGATCACGAACGTATCGAGAAAGTTCAGGAATACGTTGCTAACTACATCAACGCTGACTGGATCGAATCTCTGACTGCCACTTCTGAGCGCAGCCGTCGTCTGTCTCCGCCTGCGTTCCGTTATCAGCTGACTGAACTTGCGCGCAAAGCGGGCAAACGTATCGTACTGCCGGAAGGTGACGAACCGCGTACCGTTAAAGCAGCCGCTATCTGTGCTGAACGTGGTATCGCAACTTGCGTACTGCTGGGTAATCCGGCAGAGATCAACCGTGTTGCAGCGTCTCAGGGTGTAGAACTGGGTGCAGGGATTGAAATCGTTGATCCAGAAGTGGTTCGCGAAAGCTATGTTGGTCGTCTGGTCGAACTGCGTAAGAACAAAGGCATGACCGAAACCGTTGCCCGCGAACAGCTGGAAGACAACGTGGTGCTCGGTACGCTGATGCTGGAACAGGATGAAGTTGATGGTCTGGTTTCCGGTGCTGTTCACACTACCGCAAACACCATCCGTCCGCCGCTGCAGCTGATCAAAACTGCACCGGGCAGCTCCCTGGTATCTTCCGTGTTCTTCATGCTGCTGCCGGAACAGGTTTACGTTTACGGTGACTGTGCGATCAACCCGGATCCGACCGCTGAACAGCTGGCAGAAATCGCGATTCAGTCCGCTGATTCCGCTGCGGCCTTCGGTATCGAACCGCGCGTTGCTATGCTCTCCTACTCCACCGGTACTTCTGGTGCAGGTAGCGACGTAGAAAAAGTTCGCGAAGCAACTCGTCTGGCGCAGGAAAAACGTCCTGACCTGATGATCGACGGTCCGCTGCAGTACGACGCTGCGGTAATGGCTGACGTTGCGAAATCCAAAGCGCCGAACTCTCCGGTTGCAGGTCGCGCTACCGTGTTCATCTTCCCGGATCTGAACACCGGTAACACCACCTACAAAGCGGTACAGCGTTCTGCCGACCTGATCTCCATCGGGCCGATGCTGCAGGGTATGCGCAAGCCGGTTAACGACCTGTCCCGTGGCGCACTGGTTGACGATATCGTCTACACCATCGCGCTGACTGCGATTCAGTCTGCACAGCAGCAGTAATCTCGTCATCATCCGCAGCTTTGCGCTGCGGATATCTGAACCGGAAATAATCACTATTTCCGGTTTTTTATTCTCTTAATCTGCATTAATCCTTTCTGATTATCTTGCTTAACTGCGCTGCATCAATGAATTGCGCCATTTCACTTTGCATACTTACCACTTTGTTTTGTGCAAGGGAATATTTGCGCTATGTCCGCAATCACTGAATCCAAACCAACAAGAAGATGGGCAATGCCCGATACGTTGGTGATTATCTTTTTTGTTGCTATTTTAACCAGCCTTGCCACCTGGGTAGTTCCGGTGGGGATGTTTGACAGTCAGGAAGTGCAGTATCAGGTTGATGGTCAAACAAAAACACGCAAAGTCGTAGATCCACACTCATTTCGCATTCTGACTAACGAAGCAGGCGAACCTGAGTATCACCGCGTACAGCTGTTCACGACGGGCGATGAACGCCCGGGCCTGATGAACTTCCCGTTTGAAGGATTAACCTCAGGATCGAAATACGGGACAGCTGTTGGCATCATCATGTTTATGCTGGTGATTGGCGGCGCGTTTGGCATTGTGATGCGTACAGGAACCATTGATAACGGTATCCTGGCGCTTATTCGCCATACCCGCGGGAATGAAATTCTCTTTATTCCTGCGCTGTTTATTCTGTTTTCACTTGGCGGCGCGGTATTTGGTATGGGAGAAGAGGCCGTCGCCTTTGCCATTATCATCGCACCGCTAATGGTCCGGCTGGGCTATGACAGTATTACCACCGTCCTGGTGACCTATATTGCCACGCAAATCGGTTTTGCCAGTTCGTGGATGAACCCGTTTTGTGTGGTCGTTGCTCAGGGGATTGCCGGCGTTCCGGTGCTTTCTGGCTCCGGGTTGCGCATCGTGGTATGGGTTATCGCCACTCTGATTGGCCTGATCTTTACCATGGTGTACGCCTCACGAGTGAAAAAGAATCCTCTTCTGTCACGCGTGCATGAGTCCGACCGCTTCTTTCGTGAAAAGCAGGCTGATGTTGAACAACGTCCGTTTACCTTTGGTGACTGGCTGGTATTGATTGCCCTGACCGCCGTAATGGTCTGGGTGATTTGGGGCGTGATCGTTAATGCCTGGTTTATTCCAGAAATTGCCAGCCAGTTCTTCACCATGGGTCTGGTAATTGGCATCATCGGCGTTGTTTTCCGCCTTAACGGCATGACGGTTAATACCATGGCTTCATCCTTTACCGAAGGGGCGCGAATGATGATCGCCCCTGCCCTGCTGGTGGGTTTCGCCAAAGGGATTTTGCTGCTGGTCGGTAATGGTGAAGCGGGTGATGCCAGCGTGTTAAATACCATCCTCAACAGCATTGCCAATGCCATTAGCGGTCTGGACAACGCGGTCGCGGCCTGGTTTATGTTGCTCTTCCAGGCGGTATTTAATTTCTTCGTGACGTCCGGTTCTGGTCAGGCGGCGTTAACCATGCCGTTACTGGCACCGCTTGGCGATCTGGTCGGTGTTAACCGTCAGGTTACCGTGCTGGCATTCCAGTTTGGTGATGGCTTCAGTCACATCATTTACCCAACCTCAGCTTCGTTAATGGCAACTCTCGGTGTGTGCAGGGTGGACTTCCGTAACTGGCTGAAGGTGGGCGCGACCCTACTTGGACTGCTGTTTATTATGTCCAGCGTCGTAGTGATCGGCGCTCAGTTGATGGGCTACCACTAAAAATGTTAAGAGCCGCAATTGCGGCTCTTTTTTCATTCTGCCGTTTCAGTCTCTACGGCTTCATTTTTGGCATTGCGCTTCATCCACAACGCCAGCGCTTTCAGCGAGTCTGGAGTGAACTCATCGCAGCGTGCGGTGATTTCTTCCGGCGTCAGCCAGCAAACTTCACTGACTTCATCTTCCTGTAGGGCGAAGGGACCGTGAGAGACGCAGCTGAACAACGCGCCCCAGACACGGCAATTTTTATCTTCGAAATAGAACTGCCCGTGCTCGGCAAAGGGGACACCGGCAATGCCCAACTCTTCTTCCGCTTCGCGACGCGCGGATTCCAGCAGTTGCTCATCGGCCTGGACTACACCGCCTGCGGTCGCATCCAACATGCTGGGTAAAAAGTCTTTTGTCTCGGTACGACGCTGGACCAGAATTTTGCCCATGCCATCATGCACGACGATGTAAGTTGCACGATGACGCAGACACTGTGCCCGCATTTGTTCCCGGCTGGCTTGTGCAATGACTTCGTTCTCTTCATTGACAATATCCACCCATTCAGTACTTGCCAAACGACGCTGTTCCATTATCAGGAAACCTTCTTTTTCTGGCGCTCTTACGGCGCATTTTGAGTTGTGGGTAAATTACGGATTAATCGCGACCTGCGCAATGATACTTTGATCATTGAGTGCGATTACACTAAGTACGTCATTATCCAGCATGCCATAACTCGCCGGATTACCGCCTTTCGGAATACTCACCGAGCCGGGGTTGAAGTGGAAAATCTCCCCCCGCTGTTCTGCCACTGGCAGATGGGTATGACCGTACACCAGCACATCGTTCTGGTTTAAAGCAGGTAGATTTTCCGGGCCAAAAAGATGACCATGCGTCAAAAACAGACGTTGTTTTTCCAGTAATACCTGTTGCCACGGCGCGGTTATCGGGAAATGCAGCAGCATTTGATCCACTTCGCTGTCGCAGTTGCCGCGCACAGCGATAACCTTATGTGCCACTTCATTAAGCCGTTCAGCGACTTTGGCTGGCGCGTAACCCTCCGGTAAAGCATTACGCGGGCCGTGATTCAACACGTCGCCAAGGATCACCAGCCACTGGGCACCGCTTTGGGCAAACAACTCCAGAACACGTTCCGTCGCCGGTAACGACCCATGAATGTCCGATGCAAACATCAGTTTCATCACTCACTCCTCGTCGAAAAAACGTAAGCTATGATACTGGATTCTGTCGTTGCTATCAGCCAGATTGCTTCGCCGAAAGTGCAATAAAACGCTGGACAGACGCTCGCTGCCACTGGAATGTCGCATAATCCACCAGGCGTTCTGGCACCTCATCGCCATGTAGTACCAGGCGGTTAATCATTAGCGCCAGATCAGTATCAGCAATGCACCATTCACCAAATAAATTCGGCTGACCCAGTGCTAACAAATGTTCTGCCATCGCGAACAGTTTCTCTGCACTGGCTTTTCCCTCGGCCGTTAGTGGCGCTTTTTTCGCCCCCGCAAAGACAACATCCGTCGGACGCTCTTCGCGGATGGGCATCAGATCGCTGCGCAGCCAGGCCTGAATCTGTCGTGCACGCGCACGATTTTCTAAATCAAGCGGATAAATACGTTCCCAGGTCGGTGGCGCAAATCGATCTTCCAGATACTCCGCAATGGCAGAAGATTCACTCAACTCAAAATCATCGATTTGTAATAACGGCACACGGCGTGTCTGACCGTAACCTTGCCACGTCGGCTGCAAATGTTCACCGCTGTCGAGGTCGATGGTCTTGATATGAAACGACAGGCCTTTTTCCTGCAACGCCACCCAGGCGGATAACACATAAGGGGAGAAAAAGTGGGCATCTGACCAAAGCGTGATAGCGGGTTTACTCATTATGTCCTCGGCAATAAAGGGGGCTGGCTATCAAACTATAGAGCCTTTTTGTCACTGTCACGTGACGAATACTCACGTAAGTCGCCGCGCTTTCTATACTTGTGGTGTTCAGATGATTAAACAACCGGAGCTGCAATGATCGATCTCTATTTCGCCCCGACACCCAATGGTCACAAAATTACGCTGTTTCTCGAAGAAGCAGAGCTGGATTATCGCTTGATTAAGGTAGACCTGGGGAAAGGCGGTCAGTTTCGTCCGGAATTTTTGCGCATTTCGCCCAACAACAAAATTCCGGCAATTGTTGATCATTCTCCTGCCGATGGCGGCGAACCGCTAAGCCTCTTTGAGTCTGGTGCCATTTTGTTGTATCTGGCTGAGAAAACAGGACTCTTTTTGAGTCATGAAACGCGTGAGCGCGCCGCCACATTACAGTGGTTATTCTGGCAGGTAGGCGGACTGGGGCCGATGCTTGGGCAAAATCATCATTTTAATCACGCAGCCCCCCAAACCATTCCTTACGCTATTGAACGTTATCAGGTTGAAACTCAGCGTCTTTACCATGTACTGAACAAGCGGCTGGAAAACTCGCCCTGGCTGGGAGGCGAGAACTACAGCATTGCGGATATTGCCTGCTGGCCGTGGGTTAATGCCTGGACTCGCCAGCGAATTGACCTAGCAATGTATCCGGCAGTCAAGAACTGGCATGAGCGGATCCGTTCGCGCCCTGCCACCGGGCAGGCACTGCTAAAAGCACAACTCGGTGATGAGCGTTCGGATAGTTAACAGAAACAGGTTCTCGTGTATTATTTCATCCTAAGTAAAACAACGGAGAACCTGCAATGGCACAACCTGCCGCTATTATTCGTATAAAGAACCTTCGTTTGCGTACGTTTATCGGAATTAAGGAAGAAGAAATTAACAACCGTCAGGATATTGTTATCAATGTGACGATCCACTACCCCGCCGATAAAGCGCGCACTAGCGAAGATATCAACGATGCGCTGAATTATCGCACCGTAACGAAAAACATTATTCAGCATGTAGAGAATAACCGTTTCTCTTTGCTGGAAAAATTAACTCAGGATGTGCTCGATATCGCACGTGAACATCACTGGGTGACGTATGCTGAAGTGGAGATCGATAAACTGCACGCGCTGCGCTACGCCGATTCGGTATCCATGACCTTAAGCTGGCAGCGTTAATCGCCATATCGGGAGGCTGCATGAACATAGTGATCACCGGAGGGACAGGATTAATTGGTCGCCATTTGATTCCGCGTTTGCTGGAGCTGGGCCATCAAATTACGGTAGTGACGCGTAACCCGCAGAAAGCCAGTTCCGTTCTCGGCCCTCGGGTGACACTATGGCAAGGGCTTGCCGATCAAAGCAACCTCAACGGCGTTGATGCGGTAATCAACCTGGCCGGAGAACCGATTGCTGATAAACGCTGGACTCACGAGCAAAAAGAGCGTCTCTGCCAAAGCCGCTGGAATATCACGCAAAAACTGGTCGATTTGATTAATGCCAGCGACACGCCGCCGTCGGTACTCATTTCCGGCTCGGCAACGGGCTATTATGGCGACTTAGGTGAAGTGGTGGTTACCGGAGAGGAACCGCCGCATAACGAATTTACTCATAAACTCTGCGCCCGCTGGGAAGAGATTGCCTGCCGGGCGCAAAGTGACAAAACGCGAGTGTGCCTGCTGCGAACCGGCGTGGTACTGGCACCGGACGGCGGTATTCTCGGTAAAATGCTGCCGCCGTTTCGTCTTGGCCTGGGCGGGCCGATTGGTTCCGGTCGGCAGTATCTTGCCTGGATTCATATCGATGATATGGTCAACGGCATTCTCTGGCTGCTGGATAACGAGCTGCGCGGGCCATTTAATATGGTTTCGCCCTACCCGATACGCAATGAACAATTTGCCCATGCGCTCGGTCATGCGCTGCATCGCCCGGCTATTTTGCGCGTCCCCGCAACCGCCATTCGGCTGTTAATGGGCGAATCTTCAGTACTGGTATTAGGTGGACAACGCGCGCTGCCTAAACGGCTGGAAGAAGCGGGTTTTGCGTTTCGTTGGTACGATTTAGAAGAGGCGCTGGCGGATGTCGTTCGCTGATGTGGTTTACTGCAAACATCCGCCAGTTAACTCCCGGTGTTACAGGGTTAGTGGCTTTGCGCTATAAGATCGTCTGGCGATAGTCGGGTCACCATCATAACTAACTCTCTGTCTAAACCTCTATCCAGCATCTCCTGAGCAATACGCAGGGCTTCTTCGCGTTTGCCCAGAATTAATCCATCATTCCGCCCTTCTTCACGTAATCTGTCAGCAATGGTCATCAGTTTCTCCTTTTCTTGTGGTGCGCGTTCTGCTATCTCACCAATAAATGCACGGAAACGCTGGGCATCTCCCGTTTGTAATACATAATTAAACAGGGCTTTTAGCTGTCTGTCATTAGTGTTCCCTGTAACTAGCAGCGAAACAATTTGGTCGACTAATCCCAACAGATCGCGCTGACGAATATGTTTCTGAATTAACTCCAACAGCGCCATTTTGCGGTGTTGCATAATCTCGTCATCCGGCACCACGGTAATATCCACCAACGGAAAAGCCGATGAATATATTTTACGGGCAATCGCAGGCTCAGCAAATTCATCAAGCCAGCAGAGTGAATAAGGATAAGGACTTCTGCAACCATGATAAAACAGCATCGGGATCACCAATGGAAGCTCTTTATAGCCCGCATCAAGATGGTTTTGCATTGCCGCAATGGAATAACGCATCATGCGAAAAGCCATTAATTCTTCCGGCTTACTTTGGTGCTCTATCACTACATAAATATAACCCACTCCCTCCTGCGTTTTCACAGACCACAAGAGGTCGGAATAATATTGCCGCAGGTCGTCATCAATAAAACTGTTTGGTTCCAGTTTAAGCGTCGTTAAATCACACAGTTTGCGCAGCGGCGCGGGAAGATGAATATCAATAAAATCCCGCGCGGTGTCTGGATGGCGTAAAAAAGATTTAAATACCGCATCATGCGGCGTGGAAGTTGTCGATATTGTCATGGCGTTCCGTCACCCCTCAAATTTAAGATGACGCGACAATAACCACGATTAACACCCAATGCAGCAGGCAGTTTTTATCTTTGGACAGCGAATTCAGAAGTATTTTTAGCGGACTGCAACTTTTACATTTCAGCGGAAGCTGACTCGCAAATTCCCCATGAAAATACTCCGGCAGCGTTAGCCACCGGAGAGGAAATTATTTCAGCGATCCCTTAAGGAACTGTTGCAGACGAGGGCTTTGCGGGTTGCCAAATAACTGCTCCGGCGCGCCCTCTTCTTCTATTTTCCCCTGATGGAGGAAAATGACGTGAGTAGAAACATGGCGAGCAAAGCCCATTTCGTGAGTCACTACCACCATGGTTTTCCCCTCTTCTGCCAGTTGCTGCATAATACGTAACACTTCGCCTACCAGTTCAGGATCGAGCGCCGAGGTAGGTTCATCAAACAGTAAAACTTCCGGTTCCATCGCCAGCGCCCGCGCGATAGAAACACGCTGTTGCTGACCGCCGGAAAGATGCACCGGATATTTCCCCTGCGCACGTTCGTCTATCCCGACTTTTGCCAGATACTTCACCGCCCGCTCGCGCGCTTCCTGCTTGCTCAGGCCCAACACCTGAATCGGCGCTTCCATGACGTTTTCCAGCACCGTCATATGGCTCCAGAGATTGAAGTGCTGGAATACCATCGTCAGGCGTGTGCGCAGTAAGCGCAGTTGATTTTTATCGGCGACTTTGAGTTGACCGTCTTTGTCGCGCACCAGATTGATCGTCTGGCCATTGACCACGATCGACCCTTCACTCGGTTTTTCGAGGAAGTTAATGCAGCGCAGAAAGGTACTTTTCCCCGATCCCGACGATCCGATGATGCTTATTACATCTCCGGCATTCGCTTGCAGTGAGACCCCTTTCAGCACTTCATGTTCGCCGTAGCGTTTGTGCAAATCGATAACGTTTAATTTATTCTCGGACATCGTATTCTCAGTGCGTTGAAGAAGGTTTCACATGCTGCAACCAGCGTTTTTCCGCTCTGCGAAAGAGGCTGATCAGGACATAAGAGATGATTAAATAGAGCACCGCGGCAATGCCGAAGGCGGTAAAAGGTTGATACGTGGCGGCGTTAATATCGCGGGCTATTTTCAGCAGATCCGGCACAGTGGCCGTAAACGCCAGCGCAGTAGAGTGCAGCATCAGGATCACTTCGTTGCTGTATGCCGGTAACGCAATACGCAGCGCAGAAGGCAAAATAATGCAACGATACATTTTAAAAGTCGAGAAGCCATAGGCTCTGGCGGCTTCAATTTCCCCATGCGGAACCGAACGGATTGCCCCAGCAAAAATCTCGGTAGTGTAAGCGCAGGTGTTAAGCGTCAGCGCCAGCACGGTACAGTTCAGGCCACTGCGGAAGAAAGCGTTAAGGAATTCGGTTCCCTTAACAATCTCAAGCGTGTACATGCCGGAATAGAACACCAGCAACTGAACATACAGCGGCGTACCGCGAAAAATATAGGTAAATAACCAGATTGGAAACTGGATGTATTTATTACTGGAGACACGACCAATCGCCAGAAACAGCGCCAGGACTCCGCCTATCACTACCGACAAAATAAGCAGCCACAGAGTGATCGCCACACCAGTAAAGCGATAACCGTCGGTCCACAGCAGCGGTTTCCAGTATTCATGTAAGATTTCGATCACAGGTCAGCCCTCTTCACACCCACGGAGTAGCGGCGCTCAAGGAACAGCAGCACACCATTGGAAACAGTGGTGAAAACCAGGTAAATCACGCCACAGACGATGGCGAAATAGAACGGTTCCCAGGTACTTTTGCCTGCCAGTTGGGTGGCTTTGACCACATCTTCCAGGCCGAGTAACGAAACCAGTGCGGTAGATTTGAGGATCACCTGCCAGTTGTTGCCAATGCCTGGCAGGGCGTAACGCATCATCGCCGGAAACATGATCCGCCGAAACACTTGCCCACGAGTAAAACCGAACGCCGTCGCCGCCTCTATATGCCCTTTCGGCACTGCCATAAACGCGCCACGGAACGTTTCGGTAAAATAAGCACCGTAGATAAAACCGAGAGTAATAATACCAGCGACCATCGGATCGATATCAATCTGCCCGACGCCCATCGCCTCCGTCACCGTGTTTAGTGCAATCTGCAAACCGTAGAAAATCAGCAGCATCAACACCAAGTCCGGCACGCCTCGAATCAGCGTGGTGTACCCTTCGAAAATCAGCCCCGAAAGCCGATTTTGCGAGAGCTTACCGCCAGCGCCAATTAAACCGATGATTACAGCGAGCACTACAGAACTGATAGCCAGCTCCAGCGTGACGAGCGCACCCTGTAAAATAACACCTGAAAACCCATACAACATGCTGCCTGTCCTGTCGTGTGTGGTGAATTACCGCCTCTTGTCTCCCTCCGGTTACCCGAAGGGAGCGGGCTTTCTTTCACCGATGGCGATTAACCGCCATAAACATCAAAATCGAAGTACTTTTTCGCTAATTTCTCGTAAGTACCGTCAGCGCGCATTTCGGCAAAGGCTTTGTTCAGTGCCTCGCGCAGTTCGTTATCTTCTTTACGCAGGCCCATGCCGGTCCCTACGCCAAACAGTTTTTCATCTTTAACAGACGGGCCACCGAATTTGTAATCTTTACCGACAGGTTGTTTGAGGAAACCTTCGCTGGCAGCGACCTCATCCTGGAACGCGGCATCAATACGTCCGGCAGTCAGGTCAGAATAAATGTTGTCCTGCCCCTGATACGAGACGATTTCAATGCCTTTTGGTGCCCAATGTTCGTTACCGAACGTCTCCTGGGTGGTGCCCTGCAATACGCCTACCCGCTTGCCTTTCAGCGACTCGACTGTCGGCTGAATGTCGGAATTTTTCGCCACCACCAGACGAGAATCGGCAGCGTACAGTTTGTCGGTGAAGGCAATTTCTTGCTGACGTTTTTCCGTAATGGAAAGCGATGACATGATGGCGTCAATCTTCTTCGCTTTTAAGGACGGGATTAACGCATCCAGCGGATTTTCGACAAACGTACATTGCGTATTGATGCGTTTGCATAATTCCTTTGCCAGATCGATATCGAAGCCAACCAGTTCGCCTTGTGAATTTTTTGATTCAAATGGCGCATAGGTCGGGTCGGTACCGATGCGGATGTTTTGCGGAATCGCAGCAAACGCCGCAGTTGCGCTGGAGAAGGCCAGAACCAGAGAGAGCGATAGCACCAGTTTTTTCATAATGTCCTCAACTGACAGTCTTTTTATAGGGAATATTTACAGGTTTGTTACACTTATCGTGCCATAAAATTGACCATCAAGGCAAAATATCCCGCCCCGTTAGACGTATTATTTTTCATTAAAAATGCTTAAGTATGCATTTCAATGCACCACGATAGTGCAACAAACCTGGCGTGCACCATGATGATCATTCCATCAGGTACAGCTTCCCAGCGACGTATCAGTCACCGTAGACATTAAAGTCGAAATACTTTTTCGCCATCTTGTCGTAGGTGCCGTCCTGACGCAGCTCGCCAAGCGCCTTATTGAAGGCAGCCGTCAGTTCAGCATCATCTTTACGTAGCCCTACACCGGTGCCATCACCGAAGTATTTTTTGTCTTTTACTGATGAGCCAGCAAAGGCGAAATCTTTACCAGCAGGTTGCTTGAGGAATCCTTCGCTGGCAGCAACTTCATCTTGTAACGCAGCATCCAGACGTCCTGCAGCCAGATCGGAATAGACCAAATCCTGGTTGGCATAGGCCACCACATCCACGCCTTTGCTACGCCAGGTCTCGTTAGCGTAAGCTTCCTGGGTTGATCCCTGCAGCACACCAACATGTTTACCTTTCAGTGAATCCAGCGTTGGCTGAATCGGCGAACCTTTGGCAGCAATCAAACGAGAATCTGCGGCGTACAGCTTGTCGGAGAAGGCAATCTCCTGCTGACGTTTATCGGTAATGGAAAGCGACGAAATAATAGCGTCGATTTTTTTCGCTTTCAGTGAGGGGATCAGCGCGTCAAAGTCACTGGCAACCCAGGTACATTTCACCTGCATCCGTTTGCACATCTCGTTACCGAGATCGATATCAAAGCCAACAAAATCACCTTTAGCATCTTTCGACGAGAACGGTGCGTAGGTGGTATCGGTTCCGATACGTACCGTCTCCGGTAGCGCCGCATAGCTGGAAGCCGCTGCGGAGAGACCGACTAACAAAGACAGAGCGAGAATCGACTTCTTCATACATAACCCTCAAGTGAAAATGGCTTTTTTATGTTGTGTATTGTGTTGTGTGTTTGCAGGCTCTTTCATGCAGGTCTTATGCCATCTTGACGACAACAGTAACATTCAACGTTAAATATGTTAATAAGACGTTGCATTATTGTCCTGAAGTTGAAGATAGCAGGTATAGCGGTTGAATCGCAGCGTTTCGATTGAATGGCAGAAACAAAATGTCGAGGATTTGATCGCGGTTGCAAAATTGCCCTGAAACAGGGCAACAGCGGAGTTATGCGCCCTGCCAGCGGGCAAAGAGATCTTCAGGAAGGGTTATTGCAAACTGGTCAAGAACACGATTAACCGTCTGATTTATCACATCATCAAGGGACTGCGGGCGATGATAAAACGCTGGAACGGGAGGCATAATCACCGCACCGATTTCTGCTGCCTGAGTCATTAAACGCAGATGGCCTAAGTGCAATGGTGTTTCACGCACGCAGAGCACCAACGGGCGACGCTCTTTCAGCACAACATCTGCCGCACGGGTCAGTAAACCATCGGTATAGCTATGGACAATGCCGGAAAGGGTTTTGATTGAACAGGGTAAGATCACCATCCCCAGCGTCTGGAAAGAACCGGAAGAGATGCTGGCAGCAATATCGCGCGCATCGTGCGTGACATCGGCTAATGCCTGCACTTCGCGCAGGGAAAAATCCGTTTCGAGGGATAAGGTCTGGCGCGCTGCCTGGCTCATCACCAGATGCGTTTCGATATCTGTGACATCGCGCAGAACCTGTAATAAGCGCACGCCATAAATCGCGCCGCTGGCACCGCTGATGCCTACAATGAGTCGTTTCATAAATAGTTGCCCTGTCAGACTTGCAGGCAGACTTTGCAGGATTTCGGCAGGAGTTGCAAGTCAGGGTGCCAGACCGGCACCCTGAGCGAAGGCATCATCCTTCGTTATGCATTTCGAGATTTTCCACTTCGTTCTGACGTTGCACTGCTTTGGCGTCGTCATTACGTAAAGTATCGAGGAAATCGAGGTAGCCCTGATCAACATCTTTGGTGACGTAGACGCCGTTGAACACCGAGCATTCAAACTGCTGGATATCCGGGTTTTCAGCGCGAACGGCGTCGATCAGATCGTTCAGATCCTGGAAAATCAACCCGTCAGCACCGATGATCTGGCGAATTTCATCTACTTCGCGACCGTGAGCGATCAGTTCCGTAGCGCTCGGCATATCAATACCGTAAACGTTCGGGAAGCGAATTTCCGGTGCCGCAGAAGCGAGGTACACTTTCTTCGCTCCGGCTTCGCGTGCCATCTCGATAATCTGCTCAGAAGTGGTGCCACGGACGATGGAGTCGTCGACCAGCAGGACGTTTTTATCGCGGAACTCGGCGCGGTTGGCATTCAGTTTACGGCGCACGGACTTACGACGCAGCTGCTGGCCCGGCATGATGAAGGTGCGGCCAACATAGCGGTTTTTAACGAAGCCCTGGCGGTACGGTTTGCCAAGAATACGCGCAATTTCCAGCGCGATATCACACGAGGTTTCCGGGATCGGGATCACCACGTCGATATCCAGATCTTCCCATTCGCGGGCAATTTTCTCACCCAGTTTCGTGCCCATATTCACACGCGCGCTGTAAACGGAAATTTTGTCGATAAACGAGTCCGGGCGGGCAAAGTATACATACTCAAACAGGCACGGATTGCTGACCGGATTGTCAGCACATTGACGGGTAAACAACTGCCCTTCTTCAGTGATGTAAATCGCTTCGCCCGGCGCGACGTCACGCAGGAAATCAAAGCCCAGCGTATCGAGCGCTACGCTTTCGGAAGCGACCATATATTCTGTACGGTTCTCGTCAATATCACGTTTTCCCAGTACCAGCGGACGAATCCCGTTTGGATCGCGGAAAGCAACCATACCGTGGCCGATAATCATCGCCACACAGGCATATGCGCCGCGGATTAAGCGGTTTGTGGCAGCAATGGCAGCGAAAATATTGTCGGCTTCCAGCGGGTAGTGGCGGAAGTTGTCCAGCTCGCTGGCGAAGATATTAAGCAGAATTTCCGAGTCGGAAGTGGTGTTGATGTGGCGGCGTTTTTCTTCAAACAGTTTTTTACGCAACTCGTGAGCGTTGGTCAGATTGCCGTTGTGGGCAAGCGTAATGCCATACGGGGAGTTAACGTAAAACGGCTGCGCTTCAGAGGCGCTGGAGCTGCCAGCCGTAGGGTAACGCACATGACCAATGCCCATATTGCCCTGCAAACGCTGCATATGGCGAGCTTCAAATACATCGCTCACCAGCCCGTTCGCTTTACGCAAACGGAAGCAGTTATTGGCATCTATGGTGATGATGCCGGCGGCATCCTGACCGCGATGCTGAAGCACCGTTAAGGCATCATAAATCGACTGGTTAACCGGCATAACACCGGCGATACCGACAATACCGCACATACGTCTTTTTCCTCGTTAAGCCACATCTCAGAGCACTTACGCTCTGGGCAAGAAACTTGACGAGCTTTGCAGATAATCAAAAAACCATCTGATGATAAAACTGAACTGCGGGATCAGCTGTGATTTGCTCCAGTCTTCGCTTTTCGACACCCCGGTAAAGGAGTCGAGAAAGAATAGAATGGCGGCAACAATCAACACACCGCGCAACGCACCGAAACAGACGCCCAGCACCCGATCGGTGCCTGACAACCCCGTTTTCTCCACCAGCTGGCCTATCACGAAGTTCACGATAGCACCAACGATCAGGGTAGCGATAAATAGTACCGCGATGGCAATCCCATTTCGAACCAGTTCGTCTTCAAAGCCCGTAAACCAGACTGACAGGTAAGTGTAGTAATGACTGGCAACAAAGAAAGCACAACCCCATGTCACCAGCGATAACGCTTCACGAACAAAGCCGCGGATCAGGCTAACCAGAGAGGAAAAAGCAATCACCGCGATTATGGCGTAATCAATCCAGACCATATGTGTCCCACGATTTTACGCCCTGTCATCCTGTTCGGGGCGCATTCTAACAGAAAAAGAAAACGTTTGCGTAGGGATTTCCTTCCCGCGCATCAATAAAAATGGCGCTGAAAAAATATTCAACGCCATCGACTTTTTATGCCTTTGCGGCATCGTGCAATGCGTGTCGGATGCGGCGTAAACGCCTTATCCGACCTACGGTTCTAACACTGCCCAGGCCTGATAAGACGCGCCAGCGTCGCATCAGGCAAGACTGTATTAATTCGGCGTATAGCCCATTACCACGCCACTTAAGCCAGAAAGTTGCTTCAACTCACCCAGCGAACCTTTCAGCTTATCTTTCGAGGCATCCGGCCCAACCAGAATACGGGTAATTTTACCCTGCACTGGCGTGGATGGCGACGTATAAACCCGATAACCGGCACCGCGCAGCTTACCGACAATCTCATTCACTTTATCGGCATTTTTCAGCGCACCCAGTTGCACAACATAGGCTTTACCCGTTGGCGCTGCTTTTTCTTCCACGACCGGCTTCGGTTCTGGCTTCGGCGCAGGTGGTGCTTCAACCTTCGGTTTAGGCGGCTCCACCGGTTTCGGCTTCGGTGGGGCGACCGGTGCAGGTTCCGGTTCAAACTCGGTGTTATTGGCTGCAATAGTGGCCGGATCGAGCGACGGTGCTGCGGCATCACCTGCCCGCACCTCTTCCGCTGCGCCTTCCGGCGGCTGCGTCGGCAACGCCTGGGTGGCGGCTGGCATCATATCAGGCTCATCGCGATCGCCCGCTTTTGGAACCAGCGGGATAGCCGCAAACTCATCCTGATAATGTTTTTTCTGCCCGTCCAGCAGCCCTGGAAGTACAATCACCCCCAGCGCCACCAGCACGATCGTGCCCACTAACCGATTCTGAAACTTACTTGCCACCGCTTCTCCTCGCGTCAATCACTTCCATGACATGTGCGACCGTGTGGAAAGAACCACACACCAGCACGGTGTCTTCCGCTTTAGCGTCCGCCATTGCGGCATCCCATGCCTGCGCAACGCTATCAAATGATTTGCCGTTACCCAAATGCTCAAGCAGTTGTTCTGCCGTGGCACCGCGCAGCCCTTCCAGTGGCGCACAATACCAGTCATCAACCACGCTTTTCAACCAGGCCAGAGTTCCGGCAATATCTTTATCATGTAGCATACCGATAACCGCCAGCACGCGCCCGTTTTTCGGTAGCGCTTTCATACGCCCGGTGAGATATTCCGCCGCATGTGGATTATGCGCGACATCAAAAATAACGCGTGGCGACTCGCTCACAATCTGGAAACGTCCCGGCAAAATTGCGCTGGCAATCCCGTCGCGAATGGCATTTTCACTGACTTCCAGCCCGCTGGCACGCAGTGCCGCCAGCGCCGTTGCGGCATTCGGTTGCGGGACAAGCGGCAACGGCAGATTTTCCAGCGTGCCGTGAGCATCGCTAAACGCCCAGTCATGATCGGTGACGGAATAGTTCCACTCAACGCCCCGACGTTGTAACAGTGCACCTTTTTCCTGTGCCACATCAGCAATGGTAGAAGGCATTTCCGGCTCACCGACAATTGCCGGTTTTTCGCTGCGGAAGATGCCTGCTTTCTCGCGACCAATACTTTCGCGATCTGGACCCAGCCAGTCGGTATGATCCAGCGCAATACTGGTTACTACCGCGACATCGGCATCGACAATATTGGTTGCGTCCAGACGACCGCCCAGCCCTACTTCCAGAATCACCACGTCAAGTTGTGCCTGCTTGAACAGCCACAACGCCGACAGCGTACCGTACTCGAAATAGGTCAGGGAAATATCACCGCGTGCCGATTCAATCTCCGCAAAAGAGGCGGTGTGGGCCGATTCCGGCAATTCCTGGCCCTGCACACGTACGCGCTCGGTATAACGCACCAGATGCGGTGAACTGTAGACGCCCACTTTGTACCCTGCCGCCATCAGAATCGACTCCAGCGTACGGCAGGTGGTGCCTTTGCCATTCGTACCCGCAACGGTAAACACAAATGGCGCTGGTTTCAGAACGCCAAGACGCGCCGCGACCTGGCTCACGCGCTCAAGGCCGAGATCGATAGTTTTACTGTGCAGGTTTTCCAGATAAGAAAGCCACGAAGCCAGAGGCGACGCGGCTTGAGGAGTGCGTTTGATAATCATGGTATCCGCTGATTCGTTACGGTGAGAATAGCAAAAGGGCAGAGCCAGTGGCCCTGCCCTTATCAGTTATCAGGCCTCAGGTTCCTGATCCGGTACCGGGGGTACCACTACGCCTTCACGCGGCGCTTCAGGATTCGGCGCTGGCAGATTCATCAACTTCGCCAGAATGCTCGCCAGTTTCAGGCGCATTTCCGGACGACGGACGATCATGTCGATGGCGCCTTTCTCGATCAGGAATTCACTGCGCTGGAATCCTGGCGGCAGTTTTTCGCGAACGGTCTGTTCGATAACACGCGGACCGGCAAAGCCAATTAACGCTTTCGGTTCAGCGATGTTGAGATCGCCCAGCATGGCGAAACTTGCAGAAACACCGCCCATCGTCGGGTCGGTCAGCACGGAGATGTACGGCAAGCCGCGCTCCTGCATTTTTGCCAGTGCCGCAGAGGTTTTCGCCATCTGCATCAGCGACATCAGTGCTTCCTGCATACGTGCGCCACCAGAGGCGGAGAAGCAGATCAGCGGGCAGTTATCTTCCAGCGCCTGCTCAACGGCACGCACGAAACGTGCACCCACAACAGACCCCATTGAACCGCCCATAAAGGCGAACTCGAATGCCGCAGCGACAACCGGCATTCCATACAGAGTGCCTTTCATCACCACCAGCGCATCTTTTTCGCCAGTTTCTTTCTGCGCAGATGCCAGACGGTCTTTATACTTCTTGGAGTCACGAAACTTCAGCACATCTTTCGGCTCAAGCTCGCTACCCAGCTCCACAAGGCTTCCTTCATCTAACAGGCTATGCAGGCGATTACGCGCTGTCATACGCATGTGATGGTCACACTTCGGACAGACCTCAAGATTACGTTCCAGCTCAGCGCGGTATAAAACCTGACCGCAGCTATCACACTTAGTCCACACCCCTTCAGGAATGCTCGCCTTGCGGGTGGGAGTAATGTTGCTTTTAATTCGTTCAATCCAGCTCATTAGGGACCTTTCTGTCTGAACCTGGTTCGATGCCAGTTTTATCTTTGGGGACGCATAATGCCATTTTTGCCCCCAACAGACCATGAATGTTGCACATTAAAACATAACAGCCCGAAACTTTGGATAAAAAAGTGGTCGAACCGCGGAGTTACTTTTTATTTTGCGGCGCGTGCCGCAGCGCGTTTGTGACGAATAAATTCGAAAACCCCAGGCAATATTGAAACAAAAATAATGCCAACAATCATCAGCTTAAGGTTGCTCTGAATGAAGGGGAGCGTGCCGAAGAAATAACCCGCGTAGGTAAAAATCAGTACCCACAACAGTGCGCCGATCACGTTATAAGCGGCGAAATGACGGTACGACATGTGGCCCATTCCCGCAACAAACGGCGCGAACGTTCTGACGATCGGTACAAAACGGGCGAGAATAATCGTTTTGCCGCCATGTCTCTCGTAAAACTGATGAGTCTTATCAAGATAACTGCGACGAAAGATTTTCGAATCCGGGTTACTGAACAGTTTGTCACCAAATAACCGTCCAATGGTATAGTTCACTGCATCACCGACAATAGCGGCAATCAACATAAGCACCACCATCATATGGACATTGAGATCGTTAGTTTCCAGCGACGCCAATGCACCAGCAACAAACAGCAGCGAATCACCAGGCAGGAATGGCGTTACCACCAGCCCCGTTTCGCAGAACAGAATCAAAAACAGAATGGCATAAACCCAGACGCCGTACTCCGCGACCAGCTCTGCCAGATGCACGTCAATGTGCAGGATAAAATCGATGAGGAAATAAATCAGGTCCATATTTGCCTATGCCTTGTACTCGTCATCTTTCAGGCTGTAACTACGTTGGCTACAGCCTGAAATGTTCCGAGCATTATTCTCGTTAGTCCGCCAGAAATAGCGGGCCCATTGGCGGTTTTGGAAGATCATACCGGTCAGGGTAATCCACCGCGACCAGATACAGCCCTTCCGCTTTTGCCGTTGCTGCCGCCAGCGTTCTGTCCTTTGCCGCCAGCAACTCTGCTATCCAGCTCTCCGGCTGGTTGTGGGCACCGACTTCCATCAGGCTGCCGACAATATTCCTGACCATATGATGTACAAAGGCATTCGCTTTGATATCTACCACCACATAAGGACCGTGACGCGTGACATTAATATGCATAACGTTACGCCACGGGGTTCGGGACTGGCACTGCACCGCACGGAACGAGGTGAAATCATTCTCGCCCAGCAAGCATTGCGCAGCCCGATGCATCCGTTCAGCGTCCAGCGGTTCGTAAAAATGGGTTACCCCTTTACTCAGTACCGCCGGGCGCAGCCGATGATTGTAGATGATGTAGCGATAACGGCGAGCCGTGGCGCTAAATCGGGCATGAAAATCATCAGGTACAGCTTTAACCCAACGCACGGCGATGTCACCAGGTAAATTCGCATTTACGCCCAAGGTCCACGCCGCGTCTTTGCGCTGCGCGGTTGTTTCGAAATGCACCACTTGCCCGGTACCGTGTACCCCTGCGTCAGTACGCCCGGCGCAGAAGACGGTGATGGGTTCGTTCGCCACCTGGGAGAGCGCCTTTTCCAGCTTCTCCTGCACACTGCGGACTTCATTCTGCCGTTGCCAGCCGTAATACTTACTGCCGTCGTACTCAATGCCCAGCGCAATTTTATAAACTGGCAGTTGTTGCTGGTCGGACATTAGTACAGATACTCCTGCACCAGTTTCTCGGCGATTTTTACTGCCATCAGCGCGCCGCCAAAGCGAACGTTATCGGCCACCGACCAGAACTGGACTTGCTCCGGCATACCGTAGTCATTACGCACGCAGCCAACAGAAAGATGCGGCGTACCCGAAGCATCCCCTACCTGAGTCGGGAATTCGTTCTCTTCAGAGAGCACAATATCTTCGCCCTGAGCAAACGCATCACGCGCTTCTTCTGCCGCCAGCGGACGCAGTGCTTCAAAGTTGACCATCTGGGCATGACCGTAGAATACCGGTGCCTGGACGACGCTTGCCGAAATCATCAGCCCTTCGTCCTGCAGGATTTTGCGTACTTCGTCAACGATACGACGTTCTTCACGCACGCTACCTTCGCTATCCGGCAACAACGGCAGCATATTGAACGCCAGTTGACGACCGAAGAAATCTTCTTCGTCAATCGGAATGCCGTTGAGCAATTTCGCACTCTGCCCCGCTAACGCATCGACCGCTTTTTTGCCTTGGGCGGAGGCTGAAATCAGGCTGGTAACACTGATACGCGACAAACCGCCCTGATCGATTAACGGTTTCAGTGCCGCCAGCAGCTGGCTGGTCAGACTGTCTGGTACGGCGATGACATTCCGGTTGCGGTAATCGGTCAGTACAAACGGGTTTACTTCCGGCACCACCAGCGGTACGTCGGGTTCGAGAGCAAACAGTCCGCTGCTGTCGATCACCAGGCAACCTGAGTTGGTCGCTTCTTCAACCCAGGCAGCGGTAGCTTCTTTGCCTGCGACAAAAAATGCCAGCTGCGCCTGCGTCCAGTCGAATTCAGCGGCATCCTGCACGGTGATTGTTTTACCACCAAAGCGCAGTTGTTCGCCTGCGCTTTCGTTACGTGCCAGTGCATAAATTTCCCCAACCGGGAACTGACGTTCAGCCAGCGTTTCAAGCAGGGCTTCGCCCACAGCGCCAGTTGCGCCCAGGACGGCAATGTTCCAGCCTTCAGACATGGTGGTTTACTCCAGAAATAGCAAAGCTCCCTGCCAATGTTACAGCAGAGAGCATGAAGAAGAGATTAACGTGCCGGATGATGAACGGCGTTAAAACCCAGTTTACACAGCAATGATGCCGCACTGGCGTCATCACAAATTACATACAGAGATGACCATTCACGGCGCTCAAGATAGTTTTTGCGCAGTTTATCGAACTCACCCGGTATCCCGGCGACTTTACGCAGCGGTGCGTCATCGCGGCGCACATCATACACCAAATGCACCAGCCTTTTCAGCGTCGGTTGATCGAGCGGGCCATGCAGCGTAATGCGACCAAACTCTGGCGCGGGCAGTAATGTATCCAGCGCAACGTGCTGTTCATGCCCAATAAACTTGCTATAGGCTTCAAACACTTGCGTAGTACCGCGTGCTTTACCTTCCAGGGTATAACCTGCGATATGCGGCGTGCCGATATCCACTTTTGTCAGCAACTCCACGTTAAGTTCCGGTTCGCCTTCCCAGACATCCAGCACTACGCTTAACTTCTGGCCTTCATTCAGGCAGGTCAGCAACGCAGTATTATCGACGACTGCGCCACGGCAGGCGTTAATCAGAATCGCTCCCGGCTTCAGGCTACGGATCAGTTTTTCATCCGCCAGATGCAGCGTTTTGTACGGCCCATCTTTGAAGAGTGGCGTATGGAAAGTCAGAATATCCGCATGCTGAACTAATTCATCCAGCGAGCGGAAATCACCCTCATCCCCACGGTCAGCGCGAGGCGGATCGCAAAGCAATGTTTTAATCCCTAACGCTTCCAGTCGCGCCTGCAATCGACGTCCAACGTTACCAACGCCCACGATCCCCACCGTACGGTCGTGCAGTGAAAATCCATCGCGTTCGGCAAGCATCAGTAGTGAGGAGAAAACATATTCCACCACCGCAATCGCATTACAGCCAGGTGCAGCGGAAAAACCAATTCCCGCCTGCTTCAACCATGCTTCATCGACATGGTCGGTCCCCGCAGTGGCAGTGCCAACAAATTTAATGGGTTTTCCTGCCAGCAAAGATTCATTCACTTTCGTGACCGAACGCACCATCAGCGCATCCGCGTCTGCCAGTTGAGCGACGGGGATTGGACGCCCGGGAACCGCGGTCACCTCACCCAAACGGCTAAATAAGTCGCGGGCATAAGGCATATTTTCATCAACAAGGATTTTCACGTTTGTGTTACCTGTATGAGACGAGAGTTAACCGGACAAGTGTGCCATAATCTCGCGGCCAGGCATACTTGCGAAGATTTCAGGTATAAGGATACGTAATGATACAACCTATTTCCGGCCCTCCTCCTGGGCAACCACCAGGTCAGGGAGATAACCTGCCGTCTGGCGCGGGCAATCAGCCTTTATCCAGTCAGCAACGTACTTCGCTGGAAAGCTTAATGACGAAAGTGACCTCACTGACGCAACAGCAAAGAGCAGAACTGTGGGCGGGTATCAGGCACGATATTGGTCTGTCGGGAGATTCACCGCTGCTTTCGCGTCACTTCCCTGCCGCTGAGCATAATCTGGCGCAACGTCTGCTGGCCGCGCAAAAAAGCCATTCTGCCCGCCAGCTTTTAGCGCAATTAGGGGAGTATTTACGTCTGGGGAATAATCGTCAGGCGGTCACGGATTATATCCGTCATAACTTTGGTCAGACGCCGCTGAATCAGCTCTCACCGGAGCAATTAAAAACCATTCTCACCCTGTTGCAGGAAGGGAAGATGGTTATTCCGCAACCACAGCAGCGCGAGGCGACCGACCGTCCTTTATTACCGGCGGAGCACAATGCGCTAAAACAGCTGGTGACCAAACTTGCGGCGGCAACGGGGGAACCCAGCAAACAGATCTGGCAATCGATGCTGGAACTTTCCGGGGTGAAAGATGGCGAGTTAATTCCAGCGAAACTGTTTAACCATCTGGTGACCTGGCTACAGGCGCGTCAGACGCTAAGCCAGCAAAATACGCCGACGCTGGAATCACTACAGATGACGCTAAAACAACCTTTAGATGCCAGTGAACTGGCGGCGTTATCGGCATATATCCAGCAAAAATATGGTCTTTCTGCGCAATCATCGCTTTCTTCTGCCCAGGCCGAGGATATTCTTAATCAGCTTTATCAACGGCGGGTTAAAGGGATTGATCCGCGTGTTATGCAACCGCTGCTTAATCCTTTTCCACCGATGATGGACACGTTGCAAAATATGGCAACGCGTCCCGCGCTGTGGATACTGTTAGTCGCGATTATCCTGATGCTGGTCTGGCTGGTTCGTTAACCCCGACGAAATGACAGTATCGTGACAATAATACCCAGCACCGCAGAGATCGCCCCGGCAAGAAATACCGAAGAGTAACCAAACGTGGTCGCCAGCATTCCCGCCAGCGGCCCGGAGACGCCGAGGGCGATATCCTGAAACGCGGCGTAACCGCCCAGTGCGGTGCCGCGAACTTGTGAGGGGACGCGTTTAACCACCTCCACGCCCAGCGCAGGAAAGATAAGCGAACATCCGGCTCCGGTTAACGCCGCGCCCGCTAATGCGACCCACGCACCTGGGGCTTGCCAGAGCAGCAACAAGCCCACCGTTTCTACAAGCAGAGAGACAATCGCCACTTTCACGCCGCCAAAACGGTCCGGCATCCAGCCAAACATGACGCGCATCACGACAAATGCGCCGCCAAACGCGGTAAGAGTAAAGCCCGCCATCGCCCATCCTTTGCTGGCAAAGTAGAGCGAAACGAAAGTCCCGATAACCGCAAAACCAACGCCTTGTAGTGCCAGCCCTAACCCTGGTTTCCAGATAAACCCGACAACGCTCCACAGCGATGGACGTTCTCCCGCCAGGGCCGGTACTTTGCGCACTGTGCCGTTACAGGCCCACGCCAGTAAGGGTAATACCATTGTGGTGATCGCCAGTGCGGCAAAACCGTAATGGCTATGAATCAACAGGCCAAGCGGAGCACCAACAGCGAGGGCACCGTAAATCGCCATTCCATTCCATGACATCACTTTGCCAGAGTGTTTTGGCCCTACGATGCCTAACCCCCAGGTCAGAGCGCCTGTCAGTAACTGGCTTTCACCAAACCCAAGAATCAAACGCCCGATGACCAACAGGGCAAATTTGAACGGTGCGGAGACAGGCAAAATCGCCGCCAGCAGCAACGCGCCGCCAGCCAGACCACAAGCTAACATCCCCTGAAGCGCCGAACGTTTTGCACCATATTGATCGGCCAGTCGCCCGGCATAGCCACGCGTCAGCACCGTAGCCAGAAACTGAATCCCGACGGCAATCCCGACCATGGTATTGCCATAGCCCAGATCATGATGAACAAACAGCGGGATAACCGGCAACGGCAGCCCTACGGTCATGTAGGTGAGAAAAACCGCAAAAGCGATGCGGAAGAGCGAAAAATTGGCAGAAGATCGTGTTTCGGTTTGGCTTACAGCAGTCATGCATTACTCCAGAATGCAGCGCAAGGCGAGGAGTATCCCCGTCTCATCTCTCTGGTTTCAGGGTTACGGTGCGTTGGCAGGATTTAACGCGTACGTCTTTTCAGAAGGAAATCGACAAAGCGGGAAGTTTGCCTGGAACTGGCGGCGATTGTCAATGATGTGAAAAAGGGAACCATCAGGTTCCCTTTTGCGTTAGTGCCGGAGGCCGCATTGGCGCGTAACGTCGGATGCGACGCTGGCGCGTCTTATCCGACCTACTCCGACTACTCCGACTACTCCGACCTACTGCGAATTAATCTTTCAGCTTGCGCATTACCAGCGTGGCGTTGGTGCCGCCGAAGCCGAAGCTGTTAGACATAACGGTGGTCAGTTCGCGATCGGTCGTTTCGGTCACGATGTTCAGACCCGCAGCCTGCTCGTCCAGCTCTTCAATGTTGATGCTCGGGGCGATAAAGCCGTGTTCCAGCATCAGCAGAGAGTAGATAGCTTCCTGTACGCCAGCAGCGCCCAGAGAGTGACCGGTCATGGCTTTGGTTGCAGAAATCGCCGGGCTCTTATCGCCGAACACTTCACGGATAGCTGCCAGCTCTTTCACGTCGCCAACCGGAGTCGAAGTACCATGAGAGTTCAGGTAATCGATTGGGGTATCAACGCCGTGCATCGCCATCTTCATGCAGCGTACTGCGCCTTCGCCAGACGGAGCAACCATGTCTGCACCATCAGAGGTTGCGCCGTAGCCAACGATTTCAGCATAGATGTGAGCACCACGCGCCAGCGCGTGTTCCAGCTCTTCAACCACTACCATACCGCCGCCGCCAGCGATAACGAAACCGTCACGGTGAGCGTCGTAAGTACGGGAGGCTTTTTCCGGGGTGTCGTTGTATTTAGTAGACAGCGCACCCATCGCGTCGAATTCGCAGGCCATTTCCCAGCACAGCTCTTCGCCGCCGCCAGCAAACACGATGTCCTGTTTGCCCAGTTGGATCTGCTCTACTGCGTTACCGATACAGTGTGCGGAAGTCGCACACGCGGAGCTGATGGAGTAGTTAACGCCATGAATTTTAAACGGCGTGGCGAGGCAGGCAGAAACGCCGGATGCCATCGCTTTGGTGACCACATACGGGCCAACCGCTTTCAGGCCGCGCGGGCCGCGCATTGCGTCAGCGCCGAACACCTGGAAACGCGGGGAACCGCCGCCAGAACCTGCAATCAGGCCAACGCGCGGGTTATTCTGGTAAGCTTCCGGAGAAAGGCCCGCATCTGCGATTGCCTGCTCCATAGAAAGGAATGCATAAATGGATGCGTCGCTCATAAAGCGCACAACTTTGCGGTCAATGAGGCCAGTGGTATCCAGTTTTACGTTGCCCCAGACGTGGCTACGCATGCCGGAATCCTTCAGCTCCTGAGAGAAAGTGATCCCTGAACGTCCTTCACGCAGAGATGCCAGGACTTCCTGCTGGTTATTACCGATGCTGGAAACAATGCCCAGGCCAGTAATCACTGCACGTTTCATTCAATACCTCTGTAAGTCGCACATAGAGTAAGTTTCGAATGCACAATAGCGTACACTTGTACGCCGAACAAGTCCGATCAGCCATTTAATAGAGAAATTTGCGCAGCCTTACACACATCGCTAAGATCGAGCCACCGCCTGTAAGACGAGTAACTTACGTGAAACACTACTCCATACAACCTGCCAACCTCGAATTTAATGCTGAGGGTACACCTGTTTCCCGAGATTTTGACGATGTCTATTTTTCCAACGATAACGGGCTGGAAGAGACGCGTTATGTTTTTCTGGGAGGCAACCAATTAGAGGTACGCTTTCCTGAGCATCCACATCCTCTGTTTGTGGTAGCAGAGAGCGGCTTCGGCACCGGATTAAACTTCCTGACGCTATGGCAGGCATTTGATCAGTTTCGCGAAGCGCATCCGCAAGCGCAATTACAACGCTTACATTTCATTAGTTTTGAGAAATTTCCCCTCACCCGTGCGGATTTAGCCTTAGCGCATCAACACTGGCCGGAACTGGCTCCGTGGGCAGAACAACTTCAGGCGCAGTGGCCAATGCCCTTGCCCGGTTGCCATCGTTTATTGCTCGATGAAGGCCGCGTGACGCTGGATTTATGGTTTGGCGATATTAACGAACTGACCAGCCAACTGGACGATTCGCTAAATCAAAAAGTAGATGCCTGGTTTCTGGACGGCTTTGCGCCAGCGAAAAACCCGGATATGTGGACGCAAAATCTGTTTAACGCCATGGCAAGGTTGGCGCGTCCGGGCGGCACGCTGGCGACATTTACGTCTGCCGGTTTTGTCCGCCGCGGTTTGCAGGACGCCGGATTCACGATGCAAAAACGTAAGGGCTTTGGGCGCAAACGGGAAATGCTTTGCGGGGTGATGGAACAGACATTACCGCTCCCCTGCTCCGCGCCGTGGTTTAACCGCACGGGCAGCAGCAAACGGGAAGCGGCGATTATCGGCGGTGGTATTGCCAGCGCGTTGTTGTCGCTGGCGCTATTACGGCGCGGCTGGCAGGTAACGCTTTATTGCGCGGATGAGGCCCCCGCACTGGGTGCTTCCGGCAATCGCCAGGGGGCGCTGTATCCGTTATTAAGCAAACACGATGAGGCGCTAAACCGCTTTTTCTCTAATGCGTTTACTTTTGCTCGTCGGTTTTACGACCAATTACCCGTTAAATTTGATCATGACTGGTGCGGCGTCACGCAGTTAGGCTGGGATGAGAAAAGCCAGCATAAAATCGCACAGATGTTGTCAATGGATTTACCCGCAGAACTGGCTGTAGCCGTTGAGGCAAATGCGGTTGAACAAATTACGGGCGTTGCGACAAATTGCAGCGGCATTACTTATCCGCAAGGTGGTTGGCTGTGCCCAGCAGAACTGACCCGTAATGTGCTGGAACTGGCGCAACAGCAGGGTTTGCAGATTTATTATCAATATCAGTTACAGAATTTATCCCGTAAGGATGACTGTTGGTTGTTGAATTTTGCAGGAGATCAGCAAGCAACACACAGCGTAGTGGTACTGGCGAACGGGCATCAAATCAGCCGATTCAGCCAAACGTCGACTCTCCCGGTGTATTCGGTTGCCGGGCAGGTCAGCCATATTCCGACAACGCCGGAACTGGCAGAGCTGAAGCAGGTGCTGTGCTATGACGGTTATCTCACGCCACAAAATCCGGCGAATCAACATCATTGTATTGGTGCCAGTTATCATCGCGGCAGCGAAGATACGGCGTACAGTGAGGACGATCAGCAGCAGAATCGCCAGCGGTTGATTGATTGTTTCCCGCAGGCACAGTGGGCAAAAGAGGTTGATGTCAGTGATAAAGAGGCGCGCTGCGGTGTGCGTTGTGCCACCCGCGATCATCTGCCAATGGTAGGCAATGTTCCCGATTATGAGGCAACACTCGTGGAATATGCGTCGTTGGCGGAGCAGAAAGATGAGGCGGTAAGCGCGCCGGTTTTTGACGATCTCTTTATGTTTGCGGCTTTAGGTTCTCGCGGTTTGTGTTCTGCCCCGCTGTGTGCCGAGATTCTGGCGGCGCAGATGAGCGACGAACCGATTCCGATGGATGCCAGTACGCTGGCGGCGTTAAACCCGAATCGGTTATGGGTGCGGAAATTGTTGAAGGGTAAAGCGGTTAAGGCGGGGTAATCTGCTCTCGCAGTGTTTGCCGGATGCGGCGTGAACGCCTTATCCGACCTACGTGTGACGTGTAGGCCTGATAAGACGCGATAAGCGTCGCATCAGGCATGGTGCTCCAGACGCCGCAACTTACTGCTGTGACGCCTGCTGAAACAGGTTTTCCCACATATCGGTCACCAGCGCCTGGTCACGCGGCGACAATTCACCGGCACCAATGGCTTTTTCCAGACTCTGGCTAACGGTCGTATGCACCGCCTGAGCGGAGTGGTCATCACCACTTTCCAGTTCTGCGATGGCTAATGTCAGGTGGCCACGCAAATACCCACTGGCAAACAACTCATCATCACTGGCATGGTCAACCATACCGTCGATTAATGCCAGAATGCGTGATTCAAACTCCGCGATCATCTTCTTTCCTCATTGTAAAACGTGGCGCTGGCTTTAGTTGAGCGCTTCCGGCCACGGGAACTGTTCCGCCGTAAGTTCCGGCGTGTGATAATAATTTTGTAGTGCTTTAATGAAGCGTGCCGGGCGTTCAGGAATGCCGTTTGCTAGGTAATCCATCACCTGCGCATGTACCCGCCGTTGAAACACCACACGATCTGGTTCGAAGTCGCCTTCCAGATTGTCGCAACTGACGTTAAACGGATATCCCGCCGCCACACAGAACAACCAGTCGAGTGCCTGCGGCTTCACTTCAACATCTTCAAACTGGCTTTGCGTTTGGGCATCACGCCCATCCGGGCAATACCAGTAGCCGAAATCAACCAGCTCACGGCGCGCTTTTCCGGCAATACACCAGTGCGAAATCTCATGAATTGCGCTGGCATAAAAGCCGTGGGCAAAGACAATTCGGTTATACGGTACTTCCGCATCAGCAGGAAGATAGATCGGTTCGTCGTCGCCTTTAATCAGACGGGTATTAAATTCATCGGCAAAGCAGCTATTAAAAATTTCAATCAACTGCTCATAGTGGTGTGTACTGTTCATTAGTTCATCCCCAACCAGTGGAGGATCTCCTGTCCGTGGCTATCGTAAAGTAATTTGGCACTCATCACCGCCGAGACGATAACAATCATCGGGCGGATCAGCTTTTGTCCTTTGCTCAACACCAGCCGTGAACCCATGCGCGCGCCGAGGAACTGCCCCACCAGCATCACAAAGCCCGTCGCCCAAATCACTTTGCCGCCGAGAATAAACAGCAGCAGACCGCCAATGTTTGACGTTGCGTTGAGTAATTTGGCGTGAGCCGTGGCTTTGGCGAGGTTGAATCCGCACAGCGTAACGAAGGCCAGCGCGTAAAACGATCCGGCAGCCGGGCCAAAGAATCCGTCATAAAAACCGACGCAGCCACCGGCAATTAACGCGAAGGGTAAACCGTACATCCGGCGCTGGCGATCTTCTTCACCCAGCTTTGGCATCAGCAAGAAATAGAGGCCGATACAAATCACCAGAATGGGCAAAATCTGCCGTAAGACATCAGCCTGAACGTACTGTACCAACAGTGCGCCGCTCATTGAGCCGACAAAGGTCATGGCAATATTGAGTTTCTGATCGCTTAAACTAACCACTTTGCGGCGAATAAAGTAGATAGTGGCGGAAATAGAGCCGCCGCAGGCTTGCAGTTTATTGGTTGCCAACGCGTTAGCGGGAGACATTCCCGCTGCCATCAATGCCGGAATGGTGAGTAACCCACCGCCACCGGCAATCGAGTCGATAAATCCCGCCAGCATGGCGACAAAAAAGAGAACTCCCAGCAACAGCGGGGAAACCATAAACAGGCTATTAAACGTTTCCATTAGATCACGTGCTCATCCAGTAGCGCCTGGCAGGAAGGCGGCAACGGAGGCGGTGTCTTCTTCTCAGGCTTTGTTGTTCCCGGTTTTGGAGGTGCAAACCAGCTTTGCAGTTCTGCCCCGCAACCATCGCCTGGTGGCGGTAAAGGTTGATCTTCACACTCCAGACTATCGGCAGGACAACGTAATCGTACATGCATATGCGCGCGATGCTGGAACCAGGGTCGCACTTTGCGCAACCAGTCGCGATCGGTGCCCGCATCAAGGCAAAGTTGTTGTTTAATCGCCGGATTAACAAAAATGCGTGTGACGTCTTTGTCCTGGGCGGCGAGTTTGATCAAGCTGAAAATTTCTGGCTTCCACAGCGTCGGAACAACGTGTTTACCGTCGCGGGAAACTAAGTCCAGTGCTTGCGGGCGCAAGAGCTGCGCGGAGGTCCAGCGAGTTTTCGGCAGTTGCAGAAAGATATCGACATCCAGTCCGGTCTGGTGGCTGGCATGACCGCCGTTGAAACGCCCACCAGCGGGCATCCCCATATCGCCAATCAGCACCGTACCCATGCCCAGATTGCTCACCTGGCTACTCAGACGCTGGATAAACATCACCAGATCCGGGTGACCGAAATAGCGACGCTGATCGGTACGCATGACCTGATAATGTTCGGACTGTATCGGCAACGTGTCAGCGCCGACAATACAGCCATTAGAAAAACTGCCTATCGATTGTGCGCTACCCGGCACAGGTTGGGTTATTTTTTGCCACGGCGTCGCTGCCAGGCTAGCGCTACTGGCAAGCAGAGCCAGCAGCGCAATCGCGGTTTTGTTCATTTTTTACCAGCGTGGAATATCAGTCTTCACATCGGCATTTTGCGCCCGCTGCCGTAACAGGTGATCCATTAAAACGATCGCCAGCATCGCTTCTGCGATCGGCACTGCACGGATCCCGACACAGGGATCGTGACGGCCTTTGGTGATCATCTCAACTTCTTCGCCAAAGCGGTTAATAGTGCGCCCCGGCACGGTAATGCTGGAGGTCGGTTTCAGCGCCATATGGGCAATGATTTGCTGCCCGCTGCTGATACCGCCGAGAATGCCGCCCGCATGGTTGCTCTGGAAACCGTCTTTGGTGATTTCGTCGCGGTTCTGGCTGCCGCGCAGCGCCACTACGTCAAAACCGTCGCCAATTTCCACGCCTTTCACCGCGTTGATGCTCATCAGCGCATGGGCGATGTCGGCATCCAGGCGGTCAAAGACCGGCTCGCCAAGTCCGGCGGGGACACCACTGGCAACAACGGTGACTTTCGCGCCGATGGAGTCGCCCTCTTTTTTCAGCGCGCGCATCAGTTCATCTAACGCGTCGATTTTGTCGGGGTCCGGGCAGAAGAACGGATTTTGTTCAACCAGCGACCAGTCTTTGATTTCCAGCGGAATGTCGCCCATCTGGGTCAGGCAGCCGCGGATTTCAATACCAAATTTCTCGGCGAGATATTTTTTGGCAATCGCCCCTGCCGCCACGCGCATGGCGGTTTCGCGGGCGGAAGAACGTCCACCGCCGCGATAATCGCGCAGACCGTATTTTTGTTCGTAGGTGTAATCAGCATGGCCTGGACGGAAGACGTCTTTAATTGCGCTGTAATCCTGAGAACGCTGGTCGGTATTTTCGATCAACAAGCCAATGCTGGTGCCAGTAGTAACGCCTTCAAAAACACCGGAGAGTATTTTGACCTGATCCGGCTCGCGGCGCTGGGTGGTATAGCGCGATGTCCCAGGGCGACGACGATCAAGGTCATGTTGCAGGTCCGCTTCCGTCAGCGGAATGCCTGGCGGAACACCATCGACGATGCAGCCGAGCGCCAGCCCGTGCGATTCGCCGAAGGTGGTTACGCGAAAGAGTTGTCCAATTGTGTTTCCAGCCATCACGGCTCCGTTATTGTTGTGTTTGCGTGTTTACTTAATCTTTATAAATCGCGAAATGTTCTCGTGCGGCAATAAGCTGCTCTTTGGTGAGCATAAACACTCCATCGCCGCCGTTATCAAACTCCAGCCAGGTGAACGGAACATCGGGATATTGTTCCATAAGATGTACCATGCTGTTGCCCACTTCACAAATCAACACGCCATCATCCGCAAGGTAATCTGCCGCGTTACCGAGAATGCGACGCGTCAGTTTCAGGCCGTCGGTGCCAGATGCCAGGCCCAGTTCCGGCTCGTGACGGTATTCGTTTGGCAGGTCGGACATATCTTCCGCGTCGACATACGGCGGGTTAGTGACAATCAGATCGTATTGCACTTTCGGCAAATCACGGAACAGATCGGAACGAATCGGAATGACGTTGTGGATCAGACCGTGTTCTTCGATGTTCTGTTCGGCAACCGCCAGCGCGTCGGGAGAGATATCTACCGCGTCGACTTCCGCTTCCGGGAAGGCATAAGCACAGGCAATGGCGATGCAGCCGCTACCGGTACACATATCTAAAATATGCTGCGGTTGCTTGCTGATGAGTCCGGCAAATTTATTGTTGATCAGTTCACCAATCGGTGAGCGCGGCACCAGCACGCGTTCATCGACGTAAAATTCATGACCGCAGAACCAGGCTTTGTTGGTCAGGTAAGCCACCGGAATGCGCTCGTTGACGCGGCGGATCACGCGTTCAACAATACGGTGTTTTTCGCTGGAGGTCAGACGCGCGGTGCGCATATCTTCCGGGATATCCAGCGGCAGGTAGAGCGATGGTAACACCAGCTGTACGGCTTCATCCCACGGGTTATCGGTGCCGTGACCGTACCAGATATTTGCCGCGCTGAAGCGGCTTACCGACCAGCGCAACATGTCCTGAATGGTTTGCAGCTCATTTACTGCTTCATCAACGAAAATTTTATCCACGTATTCCTCCAGGGCATGATCGCAATAATTTCGGCGGCTAGTTTGCCATGAAGATGACGATAAATCAGCATTCACGCGCGGTGAGTGAGGAAAAATACGTTTAAAACGATCGATTGCGCTACGAGTCGGGTAAACTGTAGGAAAATTAGAAATTGAGACAGATAAATGAAAAAGAAAACAACACTTAGCGAGGAGGACCAGGCTCTGTTTCGCCAGTTGATGGCGGGGACTCGCAAGATTAAGCAGGACACGATTGTCCACCGACCGCAGCGTAAGAAAATTAGCGAAGTGCCGGTGAAACGCTTGATTCAGGAGCAGGCCGATGCCAGCCATTATTTTTCCGATGAGTTTCAGCCGTTATTGAATACCGAAGGTCCGGTGAAATATGTTCGCCCGGATGTCAGCCATTTTGAGGCGAAGAAACTGCGCCGCGGCGATTATTCACCGGAGTTGTTTTTGGATTTGCACGGTCTGACGCAGCTACAAGCCAAGCAGGAATTAGGCGCATTGATTGCTGCCTGCCGCCGCGAACATGTGTTTTGTGCCTGCGTGATGCATGGTCACGGGAAGCACATATTGAAGCAGCAAACACCGCTGTGGCTGGCACAACATCCGCATGTGATGGCATTTCACCAGGCACCGAAAGAGTACGGCGGTGATGCGGCTTTGTTGGTGTTGATTGAAGTGGAAGAGTGGTTGCCGCCGGAGTTGCCCTGAATGCTGGCAGCAAATGCCGGAGCAGCGTAAACGCCTTATCCGGCCTACAAATATGTGATAATTCAATAAATTGCAATTCACTTCGTAGATACTGTTATGGCCTGCAAGTTTTTTCCTGGTCCGGTTTCCCGGATTGCAGGCATGCCAGACACAGCGCCGTCAGGCGCTGTTTTTTTCATCCCTTCCGCGATTTTTACGCCGCTACCGGATTATGCCGTGACGCATCGAACGGCACGCCTGACTTCAGCACTCCATACGCCACCTGTGCCAGCTTGCGCATCATCGCGCCGAGAATCACCTTTCCTTTCTTGCCATTAGCCGCCAGACGGTCGCGGAACGCCCGTCCCCACTCAGTCTTACTGGTGGCTACCATTGCGGGCATATACAACGCCCTGCGAAGCGACACATGTCCGGCCTTACTCATCCGGCTCGCCCCTCTCACACTGCTACCTGATTCATAACGCCGTGGTGTCAGACCCGCAAAAGCGGCGAACTGTCTGGCATGGGCGAAGCGGTCCTTCAGACCGATATAAGCCAGCAATACCGCAGATGTTTTCTCTCCGATACCCGGGATGCTTTCCAGCAGTTTCCTGCGGTGTTTCATATCCGGATCATCGTCTGTCAGGTCTTTTATCTGCTTCTCAAGACGCTTCAGCTCTGCTTCAAGCCACAGAAGGTGAGCATCAATGCTCGGTCTCTGGACTTCCCGCGCCGTTTCAGTGCGATTCAGTTCCTGCGTGTGCATATCTGTCAGCGCCTGGTGGCGGACTACCAGGGCACGCAACGCGCGTTCAAGCGGGTGAGGCGCTTCCCAGGCTGCAGGGCGCTTCTGACGACAGAACTCTGCCAGCATGCGCGCATCCACGGTATCAGTCTTGTTACGCAGTCCTTCACTCTGAGCGAAAGCTTTACCCAGCGCAGGATTAATGACTGACACTATGTAGCCAGCATCGTAAAGGCACTCAGCGACAGGTTCCATATAGGTGCCGGTCGCTTCGATGCAGATATGCGCATGGTCAATCTTGTGACCTTTCAGCCAGCTCACCAGCTCATCGTGCCCTTTAGTGGTGTTAGCGAATTTTTTGGTGCGATGACGACCATCAGGACGCAACACATCGACATCCAGTTTCTCTTTAGCGGTGTCGATACCGATATAATGAAGTTCATGTTCCATAGTGAAACCAACCTTGCAAATACGGATTACCGGGAAAACCGGTCCATGATACTGTCCGGTTTATCACTTTGGGAGAAAGGCAGTCCGCTGCATAAATCTACGCAACAGGTTAGAACCCAAGGCCCGATACGGCATGCGGACTGCAGGCAGAGAAAACTGGCCGATTTTCTCTGCACTGGAGGGATAATACAAGGCCTGATAAGACGCATCAGAGCAATACTACGAACTACAGTTCATTCAATACATACTGAAAACGACACGTCGAATCAATCGGTTGCCCACTACTGGTATTCACATTCACCACAATATCGTGAAGTACTTTATCCGTTACCGGATGACGAGTTGGCGTAACCGTTACCGTTGATTTATCACAACCGTAAGAGGTAAAGGTTAACAATTCTGATACCGCGCGGCAGTATGCTCCTCTGCCATCATTATCAGAAAAATTACTGCCATCACAGAGTCTGCCGCCTTCCATCAGGTAGGTCGAAAGCGTGGTGGTCACTGTTGACCCCGTGGACTGAATTCGTAACGCCTTATTATGGCTGACATAATTTTCACTCCAGGAGATATCGTATGAAGCGACCGGTATCGTTGGGCATATTGTGTTATGCACTGTAGGGGCCGTATAGCTTCCAAATCCGGGTAAATCTGTATAGGAATAAAAGGATGCGATCCAAGGGCAACCATAATCATCAGATGCAACGGTAATTTTAAACGTCATATATGCACAACGAAAAATTTTCGTATCTATGCCAGGGCAATTTGAGTTATTAATTGTATCAAAGTCAGTCAGTACCAAAGTTGGAGCTGAACCCGACCCAGACCAGGAAATAACCCGCAACGTATCGCCTTTATACGCAAAAGAATCATATTTCCCATATGCAACCTCCTTTGGCGTTATCACCGTAACATTGAAAACACTGCTCGCTACAGCACCGGTTACCTTGTCCATGGCATAATAAACTCTCACACTGTCAAAACTCGCACTCATAAGTTTATCTCCAGCATAACTTTTAGATGCGCCGACAACACTCAGAACGAGCAGCATTAGGCTCGCGAAAATTATGGTCCATTTTTTCATTTCAGAAATACTCAAAGGTTGCCGTCACTATGGCACTAAAGTCTCCGGACGTTACATCTCGCCCGCTCTTTGCCTGTAACCAGGTATTAAAATTTAGGCTGTTATTTCCCTGATTCAGTGGGAGCGTGACGCCTGTTGTATTGTTGATTGGCACCGATGTGCCTGCCGCAGTTTCAATACCAATCCCAGCGCCGGATGCTGATGACGAGGAGTCAAAGGCCAGAAAGCCGGGTAAAGCACTATCTTCTGTTCCTGTCAACGTTACTTTGACATTAAACGATGTAGAACTATGACAATCTTTCAATTGAAACACCAATGGCACTCGCTCTGACTGCCCAAGGTTCATTAAATCGCTGGCGGCAATGGCAGGAAAATGTACTTCTGCCAACTGGCTACCATTAATCACTGGCGTACACGATTTACTGATTAAATTGCCGGTAAAGTGCAAATTATCTCCTGCTATTGTGGTTCCACTGCCCAGCAACATCAGGCTACTAATAAAAAACAACGTACGCTTTTTCTTCATTGGTAATCTACCTGTAACGTGGCCCAGGCCTCAAAGTCCGCCTCTGGCAAAACGACACCACTCTTTTTTACTGGCACAGCCGTTAACACCGGTAAATCGGTTTCATTCACCACAAGTGGCGTATTGATCGTAAAACTCTGCCCTGCCTGTTTGAGCTGAATGCCTAAACCAGTGATATTGCTGCTTACTGCAGCATTATCAAAATCGCTTGGTGTGCCACTCCAGCTCAAGGTCATTTCCATTAATGGGTCGCGAACCGCCGTATCGCAGGTAATGGAATACGGCACGGTTTGCTCATAATTGCTGCCATTAATGTCATCAATAAGCACATCCTGAAAAGTTATTTCAATGGTTTGAGCGTTGCTAATCGTGCAGTTAGGCGGCTGCACTAAATAACCGTGAAAAGAGACGTTTGAGAGTGCCATCGAGCAAAAGCCCCACAGCAAAATAAGCGAGATCCGTTTCATTGGTAATCCACCACAATTGTGGCACTGGCGTTAAATTCAGCTGCCGCTAACGTTGTACCACTCTGTTTCACCGGCACAGCTTCCAGAACGGGAACTCCCGAGGAAAAATTAAATGGCAACCATGAGCCAGAGTTTAAGTCGAGTATTGTGTGATCACTACTTTTCTGAACCCGAATACCAAACCCAGGAATACCCGTGCTGATAACTGTTTCACCGTTAATCACGACCGTTGTCGCCTGCATCTGTAGACGCAGGTCATCCATTGCCAGATTGTTACAAACAAGCGAGTAGTCAATGGGACGTTTATAATCAACCCCATTGATCTTATTAATGAATACATTACCAAACTCAACTGCCGCACCATTTACCGTACAAGGAGGAGGGGCATCGACAAGCACCCGTAAATTCATACTTACTGACTTACTCGCTGCAACTGCAAAGCCGCTACCAACACAACATATCAGTAACCCAGTTACCGCCCAGACAGAACAAGATCCTTTCATACTGGCTCTCCCGGCCTCAGCCTTTGCGGCTCTGCTCTTCATCGACCTGGCAACTGTTACCGTTGCAAGTGAAAAAGAGCGGCATCCGAGCGCCATAGTCGTTGACATAGGTCAGTACCGGCACGCTACCCATCTTCACATTCAGCGGTGCAGAGGTTTTCGGCGACATCACTATTGGCGAGAAACCGGCTGCCGGATTGCCATTTTTCTGTGTGCTGGCATTACTGAAAATGACGTAATACGGCGTCGGGTTATTGACGGTAAATTCCTGACCGTTGCGGGTTAAAGTAACCTTATATTGCCAGGGGTTTTTCATGCTGACGTTCTCCAGCGCCTTCGGTCGCCAGAACAACTTAATACGCGTTTGTAGTGCTATTTGCAGCGTGTTGGCTTTGTTTGATTTTGGCGGGATCTCACGCACGTTGAAGTAGAACAGGCTTTCACGATCGGCAGGCAATTTGTTGATATCCGGCATTCCCTGCACTTTTACCTGCCCGTTCATCATTGAATCGATGCGTTGCACCGGTGGCAGAACAGTTAACGGTGAACTGATCTTGTTACCCTTTTCATCTTCGATCCAGCTTTGGGCCAGATAAGGCAGTTTCGGATCGTTATTGCGCAACGTCACGCTGATTGATTTGTCGCTTTCATTAAATATCAAACGGGTACGATCTGGCGTTACAGAAGCCTGGGCAGACAAACTGGCAGCGCTAAGCAGTAACGCTAGCGTCGTAGCACCCAATTTGGCAGAGCAAAGTAAATCAGACATGGATCATTCCTTAATCACGTTATTGGTTAGCTGAAACAGAAACAGGGGGATTGGTGGGTGTCACCTGTTGCGTCTGCTCCTGAATGACAGGCTTTATGTCATCAGGAACAACCGGCGCGACGTTGCCTTTATGCTGGCATGGCAGTAACAAGCCGTTAAACAGATCGGCAGGCAGCGGGTCCGGCAGGTTGATATCGCAATGCGCAACACCACTCCAGAACACACTCATGTGTTCGCCAGGTTTCACCCCAGCCAGATAAACATTGCCGTCATCATCGACAAGGCCCACTGTCTGCTCGTTATCATTTTTTACTTCTGCGCCAAACGGAGGATGGCTGCCGTCTTGTAAACGCAGCACCGCCATCGCTTTTTGACCACTGATGACGGCAAATTTGCGGTAGCCAATCGCCCCTTCAGTTAGCGTGGCTTGTACCACCGACTGGGTTGCTTCGGCGTTTTCCGGCAGTTTGTTGAGGTCGATATACGCCTGATTGCGGTAATAGTTATTGACGTCAGAAACGACGGCTTTACCAAACATATTGGTATAAACAGCAGCACCGTTACCTTCTACCGGAACATCGGCAACGCCATCGGCATCAATCAACAAGCGTGTCCCGCCCATATTCTGGGTACGGTGAAGTGCGCCACCGTGGGCAGTAAGCGTTGCGCCGCCCTGTAACGACAAGCCCGCAGAGGTGTATTGCCCTTCATGGTAGTTCGCACTGAGGTCAACCTGCGCCAGCGAACCATCATGGCTGTAATAGCCGTCAACGCTGGTGTGTTTGTCACTGGTGCCGACGTTCAACTGATAGTGAGTCGCGTCATCGACACGGCTGAAATAACCGACCTGACTGCTGTCCGTCCCACTGCCATAGTTACCGTTATAGCTAACGGTACTGTTGTCGCCCCACGGCATACTGAGCGAAATGTACATGCCTTTGTCGGCCTGGTTGTCATACTCGTAACGGTAGCCAGTCATCGAGATGCTGACATTACGAATACTGCCCATATTGAAATAGTGCGAGAGCATGATGTTGTAGTTTGTCTGCTCCTCGCGATCCCAGTAGGTATGGCGGGTATAGTTGAGATAAACCGAAACACCCGCATCGCGGAAGTTCTGGTTATAAGTGGCGGTGTACATCTCTTTGTCGTTGCCCGTGCGTACCATTCCGCTGTCACTGGCATCCAGATACTCGCTCATGGTCATAAAGTTCTCTTCCGAGAAGCGATATCCAGCAAAAGTAACGCGGCTGTTGAGCTGGTCAAAGTCTTTGGAATAACTCACACGGAAGGAGTTACCGTCCAGCGAACCTTTGCCATAAGCGGTGTCTTTATCCAGTTTGGTGTGCGAGTGAGTAACATCAAACGCGACCGCGCCGAATGTAGACAAATCGCGACCGACGCCAAGCGCCGCAGACTGATAGTTTTCATCTCCCAGTGCGCCGCCATATAACGACCAGCCGTTAGCGATCCCCCAGGAAGCTTCAGCACCAGAAAAAAATTCACCCTCGACATGGTGTCCCCACTCTTGCGGACGGCCCATCATGATCTTATAGCGAACCTGACCTGGACGAGTGAGGTATGGCATCGAGGCGGTGCTGATGTCATATTCCTGCACCTGGCCGTTCTGTTCTTCAATGCGAATATGCAACGTACCGGAGACAGAATCACCAAGATCCTGAATACGAAACGGTCCAGCCGGAACCTGCGTTTCGTAAATCACACGCCCCATCTGGCTGACGGTCACTTTTGCTGTGGTGTGTGCCACGCCGGAAATGTCTGGCGCGTAGCCGCGCAGATTGGGAGGCAACATTTGATCGTCAGTACTGACACTGCCACCAACATAGTTAAAACCATCAAAAATATCGGATCTGAGGTAATCCTCGCCCAGCGCCAGTTTGGCTTTTAATGATGGTAACGCCCGCCAGGCATAGTAGCGACTCCACTCCCATTTTTTTTGAGTTTCATCGCCGCTGAATTCATCGTCATCATTACTGCGAGTATGTTGATAGTTAGTCTGCCAGTCAGCACGCATACGCCACGGCCCCAGGTTAACCCCGACCGTCCCGTTGCCGCTGATCTCGTTACTATCATCACCGCCATTTTCTTCGTGCCGGGTTTGTGCGTTGATGCTGTAGTCCGCGACGATCCCGGAGATGCCGTCATCCCAACGTGAAGGCGGATCCCAGTCGGGGTAAGTATATTCGAGGTAAGCCTGTGGCAGTGAAATGACTAATGCGGACTGGCTTAAATCAGCCTTAATTTCCATGCCTTCCAGTTGACCGGATTTCAGGCATTTAGCATCGTGGCTCCATTGCAGATTTTTCGCCACGTCTTCTTTTAAACCAAACTGCGCTACCAGTTCCGGTGTCAGACAAGCATAGCTTTTGCTCGCGTCATCTTCACCAGCATACCAGTAAATATCGTACTCTTCCGCCAATGGCTGTTTATTTAGTTGAACCTGTAAATTGTATTTTCCGGGCTCAACATATCCCTGGCTGGAAAAACGCTTCAGATCAATTTTTGTGTCGCCTTTTAATTCCAGAAAACGGGAATCAAACTGAATGTCGTCTTCAGCCCAGACACTGCTATAACTCCCTGACATTGCCAGCGCAATGCACCACGGAAGAATCCGTAATCGAAAAAGAGAATGGTCAGGCATACACGTTTCTATCCGTTTTTATTCTTGTTCGGTCAAAATCCATTTAAATCCCCCATAGCAGTGTCGCTATGGGGGTATGCCTTACAGGTAAGTAATCTGGAAGGTGGTATTTGCTTCGAAATTACCCAGATCTGGCGCATCAGCTGCGCCGACCAGCCAGGCTTTAAAGTTCAGTGTCTGCTTCGCTTTGCCTTTATTGGTAGAAGTGTCTTTCACTATTTTCTGGTCAATACCCATGCCGCTTTTGTAAGAGGTACCCAGAGAGTCACCGATCGCCAGGCTAACATTGTTAAATGCCGCACCGGTATCGGTATTGAAAATGGTGTAATAATTGCCGCTATTTGCAGAAGAAACGGTACCAGTAAAGGTAGTGGTCATTGTTTCCTGAGTATCAAATACGCAATCTTGCAGACGAATCTGGAAACTTTTCGGCGTGGTGGTGCCGTTATTTTTCAGTTTTTCGGCACCGATATCACCCATATCAACTTCCAGTTTGTGATCGTCCGGAACGATAGAACACACTGAGTCTTCAATGGTGCCGTAAAAACGTGCAGTACCGTTGTTACCCGCAGCGATTGTTGCCGTAGAGGTGAAAACGCCCATCACCATTGCCGCAGCAATAGCTGTTTTAACAAACTTACTCATTATTTGTCCTTAAACTATAAATAATTAAAAATATAAACATTACAATACATTGATTCAGTCAATACCCAATGTTTATACCCAGCCATTGAATACGGCATGCGATCCAAAAAGAACAGGTCGTAGAAAATTGTATTCTTTGGTGTGGGGCCGCATAGTGATGTTTTCACCCCCCTGATGCAATTTAATTTTACTAAAGAGTAAATGTAGATTTAATTAATATATTGACAGAAGAAAGGTTATCTTAAGGACATCCTTAAAAAATACGGAATAAGTATTTAGAAAAAATAGAAAGTATATCAATAATGAATATCAACAGCTTAAAAAACAAACAATGAACATATAATGCGATTGGCATTTATCCACTTTTGACAATATAATATATAAACACTATAGCCAGAATTTAATCAAGTTTCAATTACATCCTGCCTGATTATTCAACTCTATTTTCTCTATTATCTGTATTAATAAATGACAATGAGTGTCAAACAGACATTATTCATTTCAACATGTAACTTTGGGCAAAATCAAGATACGCGCAGAAGAATAATTTCCGAATGAATGTAGAAAGTGTTTTATTTATAGATAAGGAGAGTCTTCGATAGTAGTGAGGTTGACAGATATCCGCTGCCTGATGAGCAATTATGCCCAATGAATCTACCTCATTGGGCATAATTTGGAACACATCAGATAGCTTTTGCCATCTTCAGATTACACGGGCTCATCTGCCAGTTGAATGTACCGTTTCCGCTTTCATCAAGCGTTACGCTGGCAATGGCCGAGGTGGTAAACATAGGCGGCGTTTCGCCCGGACATAACTCGGCAACCAGATACCCGACTAACGGTAAGTGAGAGATCACCAGTACCGAAGCAACACCTTCATTGGTCAACGCCTGCAAATAGGCACTGACCAGACCAACATCGCCGCAGGGCGTTAACTCCGGCAGAACTTCTGCACTGGAAGGCAGGTTCAGACAATCCCCTACTTCTTCCAGTGTTTGCTCGGCTCGCAGGAACGGGCTCACCAGAACGCGTTCGATTTCCACTTTTTGACCTTTCAGCCAGTTCGCCATCAGGCGAGATTCGTCACAACCATTAGTGGTCAGAGGACGAACGGAATCACTGGCGGCATCGAGGGCTGCGTCGCCGTGACGCATGATAAAAACTTGCATATTGCACCGCTTTTGTTAACCAGATTCGCCCGTTTTCTTTCATCTGAAACCAGAGAAAGAAAACGGTGGCCGGCATTGTGCCTTATCCATTCACCGAATGAAACGCTGTTTTTTACCTCAATGGCGTAAGTATAGTCAATATGCGTTTACATTTTGACCAACACTCCGCCATTCAGCGCGGATTCATATAGCTTTGACCTTCTTATTACAGGTCAGTTGCAGTTGTTTTCCAAAAACTTTCCCCACGCGCGCCCATCTCGACCAAACGCTCGCAAGGGGTAAAACGGGAACCATACTGCGTGGCAAGTCGTTGCATTATTGCAACCACTTCGCCCGCGCCGAGAGAATCGATATAGCGGAACGGTCCACCGAGAAATGGCGGAAAACCAATGCCAAATACCGCGCCAATATCCCCGTCACGCACGCTACGGATAACCTGCTCATCAACACAACGTACTGCTTCATTCAGCATCAACATCACACACCGTTCAGCAACCTGCGGTGCGGAGAGTCGCCCCTGCCCTTGTGCGCCAATGAGCGGGTAAATGGCAGGATCGACCTGTTTTTTGCTTTTACGCCCTTTCTGACCATAAAGATAGAAACCCCGACCATTTTTTCTGCCTTTGCGATCGTCGTTCAAAATTGAAGAAACAACATTTGCAGGCGCGCTAAAACGTTCTCCATAAGCGGCTTCCAGTACAGGAATAATTTTAGTCCCGGTGTCGATTCCTACCTCATCCAAAAGTTGGATTGGGCCTACCGGAAAACCAAATTTCACTAGCGCAGCATCAATGTGCTCTACCCGTTCACCTTCGGTCAGCATGCGGATAGCTTCATTAATGTAAGGCGCTAAGATGCGATTGACGTAAAACCCGGCTTTGTCACGCACGACAATGGGCGTTTTGCCCTGTTTTTTCGCCAGTTTTACCGTAGTGGCGATGGTTTGCGCTGATGTACCCGCATGAGGAATAATCTCCACCAGCGGCATTTTTTCCACCGGACTGAAGAAATGCAGGCCGATAACTTGCTCAGGTCGCGTGGCGTGAGCGGCGATATCACCAATCGGCAAAGATGACGTATTCGAAGCAAAGATGGTATGAGCGGCGCAATTTTGCTCCACTTCCGCCACCATCTGTTGTTTTAATTCGAGATTTTCAAACACCGCTTCAATAATCAGATCGCGATGGGCAAAGCCGCGATAGTCCGTCGTTCCGGAGATTAATGCCAGCTGTTTGTCACGTTCGCTGGCTTTGAGATGACGACGGCGAACTTTGCCCTCCAGCTGATCCCAACTGTACTTCAGCGCATGATTTATGCCCTGCGGGTTGATATCTTTAATTCTGACCGGAAGCCCCGCTTTACAAGCAGTGACATAAGCAATACCGCCGCCCATCAAGCCACCACCTAAAATTCCCACGCTGTTTAATGGCGCAGGCGGTGCATCACTACCGGGATCTTTCTTCACTTCCGTACTGGCAAAAAAGATACTACGCAAAGCTTGCGATTGTGGCGTCATCGCCAGTTCGCCAAACGCCCGAGCTTCGGCGTCATAACCGCTGCTGGTGCCCTGCGCTAATCCCGTTTCAACAACCTCCAGGATGCGTTCTGTCGCCGGATAATTGCCTTGAGTTTTGTGTTCTGTTTTCTTGCCGACCATTTTGAACAGCAGCGCACGACCTAACGGCCCCGCCAGAATACGCTCGCGTACAGGTAGAGGGCGGGAAGATGGGCGATCCTTCTTCGCCAGCTCAACAGCGGCTTCCAGCAAAATGGAGTGCGGAACAACGTCATCCACCAGCCCCAGCTTTAATGCCTGTTTCGCCCGAAGTTGTTTTCCGGTGAGAATCATCTCTAATGCTGTACTGACGCCTATCAGACGCGGTAAACGCTGGGTGCCGCCTGAACCGGGTAACAATCCAAGTTGTACTTCAGGCAAACCGAGCACCGTTTTAGGATCGTCAGTACAAACGCGACCGTGGCACGCCAGCGCCAGCTCCAGCCCACCGCCCAGGCAAGCGCCATGAATAGCCGCGATAACCGGAATGGGCAAAGCATGAATCTCCGCCATCAACTGTTGGCCCTGCCGCGCCAGTGCTTCCGCTTCTTGCGCCGTTTTGCAGTTGCCGATCATGTTGATGTCTGCGCCAGCAATGAAGTTGTCCGGTTTAGCGGAGACAAACACCACGCCTCGCAACTCTTTGTTTTCACGGAGTTGCTTAATAATGGCGCGCACCTGCGAGGCAAACTCCGCCTTCAGGGTATTCATTTTCTCACCCGGTACGTCGATGGTGATAACGGCAATGTTGTCCAGACGAACATTAAGGGTAAACGCTGATGTCATTTCCATTATTCCGCCTCCAGAACCATTGCCGCGCCAAGCCCACCGGCAGCACAGGCGGTAACTAAACCAAATCCACCGCCGCGACGGTGAAGTTCATGCAATGTCTGGGTAATCATCCGCGCGCCGGTCGCCGCGAAGGGATGCCCGTAAGCAATCGAACCGCCAAGCACGTTAAATTTGCTATCGTCCACTTCGCCAGTGGCATGTGCACGCCCCAGTACTTCACGAGCAAAACGTTCGCTGCCCAGCAACTGAATATTCGCCAGTGTCTGAGCGGCAAAGGCTTCGTGCATATCGATCAATGTCAGATCGCTCATCGTCAAACCGGCACGTTCCAGCGCCAGCGGCGTTGACCAGGCCGGACCGAGCAACATGTCCTGCCAGACATCAATCGCAGTAAATGCGTAGCTGCGCAGATACCCCAGCGGTACCAGCCCTAATTCTTTCGCCCGGGATTCAGTCATCAGGATCACCGCCGCTGCGCCATCGGTCAGCGGCGTACTGTTCGCCGCCGTTACCGTTCCGTGTTTGCGATCAAACGCCGGGCGCAGCTTTGCGTAATCGGCAAGCGAGGAATTACCGCGAATATTGTTGTCTTCGACAAGCGGTTGTTTATAAGGAGGGATAAAGGCAGTCATCACCTCTTCTTTGAGTTTACCGTCTGACCACGCCTGAGCGGCACGCTGATGCGAACGGTGCGCTAATGCATCTTGCTGTTCTCGGGTGATGCCGTAGGTTTTCGCCATTTGTTCGGCGGTGTCGCCCATCCGCAAGCCAGTAGAATATTCTGCTACCGCAGGCGGTACGGGCATTAAGTCGCGCAAACGCAGGCGAGAGAAGAGTTTCAGTCGCTGGCTCATGGTTCGAGCTTTGTTGACATCAACCAGCACGCGCGCCAGTTTTTTACTGACGCCAATTGGCAATACGGAAGAGGAATCTGCCCCACCGGCAATCCCCGCTCGGATAGTTCCCGCCATCACGCTTTCTGCGACGTTTGCAACCGCCTGGAAACTGGTAGCGCAAGCGCGGCTGACGCTGTAAGCATCGGTATGCACATTCATTCCGGTACCGAGAACAATTTCACGCGCAATGTTGGGGGCTTCAGGCATTTGTACGACCTGACCAAAGACCAGCTGTTCAATCACTTCAGCGGGGATCTCGCTGCGTGCCAGCAGTTCGCCTACCACCATCTTCCCTAAATCAACCGCGGGAATGCCATGAAAAGCCGTCGCCTGGCGGGCAAAAGGCGTACGTAAACCGCTAACAATGGCGATACGATCGCCCTGGCGGGTAACCAGCGGTAAAACCTGACCCATAACACTCCCCTGTAAAAAAATAAATAAAGTGGTCTGACCTGATCATAGTCTTAACCATTTTTTTACATTTAGCCAAGCGGAGAAAAAGGAAAGTGGGAGCTATGACACAGTGAAGACAGGAGAAAGAAAAGAAAACGCCCCTGCCAGCAACTGACAGGGGCGAACGTACCCGAGAGGAATTAACGCAGACCCAGCTGGAAGATCAGCATTTCAGCTTCGCAGGCAAAAGTGAAATCGATATCCAGGCGCACACCGTCAGACTCTTCAGTGAAAGTCGGGGAGATTTTGCACGGTTCGGATTCCACGCTACGGGCTTTTTCAGTCAGCGCCGCCAGCGTTTGTTCTGCTTCTGCGCGGTTTGCAAACACGCGGCTGTAAGACGCGGTGCAGTCGGAGTTGTCCATAATGGTGCCAACATCCATACAGCAGCAAACCGGGGTTTCATCAGCACTACATTTACTCATCGTTGATTTCCTCTGTATGTGCACCCAAGGTGCCAGATAAACGTTGTGGATATTTTACGCTTCCGGAAAGTGCTGCTCCAGTTGTTAATTCTGCAAAATCGGATAAGTGACCGAAATCACACTTAAAAATGATCTAAAACAAAATTCACCCGAATCCGCGAGTGCGCAACCTCCAAATTTTGCCAGCTGGATCGCGTTTCTTAGATCATATTTGAAAAAAGATGGAAACATACTTGCAACATTCCAGCTGGTCCGACCTATACTCTCGCCACTGGTCTGATTTCTAAGATGTACCTCAGACCCTACACTTCGCGCTCCTGTTACAGCACGTAACATAGTTTGTATAAAAATAAATCATTGAGGTTATGGTCATGAGCCAGAAAACCCTGTTTACAAAGTCTGCTCTCGCAGTCGCAGTGGCACTTATCTCCACCCAGGCCTGGTCGGCAGGCTTTCAGTTAAACGAATTTTCTTCCTCTGGCCTGGGCCGGGCTTATTCAGGGGAAGGCGCAATTGCCGATGATGCAGGTAACGTTAGCCGTAACCCCGCATTGATTACCATGTTTGACCGCCCGACATTTTCTGCGGGTGCGGTTTATATTGACCCGGATGTGAATATCAGCGGAACGTCTCCGTCTGGTCGTAGCCTGAAAGCCGATAACATCGCGCCTACGGCATGGGTTCCGAACATGCACTTTGTTGCACCGATTAACGACCAATTTGGTTGGGGCGCTTCTATTACCTCTAACTATGGTCTGGCAACAGAGTTTAATGATACTTATGCAGGCGGCTCTGTCGGGGGTACAACTGACCTTGAAACCATGAACCTGAACTTAAGCGGTGCGTATCGCTTAAATAATGCATGGAGCTTTGGTCTTGGTTTCAACGCCGTCTACGCTCGCGCGAAAATTGAACGTTTCGCAGGCGATCTGGGGCAGTTGGTTGCTGGTCAGATTATGCAATCTCCTGCCGGGCAAACTCCTCAAGGGCAAGCATTGGCAGCTACCGCCAACGGTATCGACAGTAATACCAAAATCGCTCATCTGAACGGTAACCAGTGGGGCTTTGGCTGGAACGCCGGAATCCTGTATGAACTGGATAAAAATAACCGCTATGCACTGACCTACCGTTCTGAAGTGAAAATTGACTTCAAAGGTAACTACAGCAGCGATCTTAATCGTGCGTTTAATAACTACGGTTTGCCAATTCCTACCGCGACAGGTGGCGCAACGCAATCGGGTTATCTGACGCTGAACCTGCCTGAAATGTGGGAAGTGTCAGGTTATAACCGTGTTGATCCACAGTGGGCGATTCACTATAGCCTGGCTTACACCAGCTGGAGTCAGTTCCAGCAGCTGAAAGCGACCTCAACCAGTGGCGACACGCTGTTCCAGAAACATGAAGGCTTTAAAGATGCTTACCGCATCGCGTTGGGTACCACTTATTACTACGATGATAACTGGACCTTCCGTACCGGTATCGCCTTTGATGACAGCCCAGTTCCGGCTCAGAATCGTTCTATCTCCATTCCGGACCAGGACCGTTTCTGGCTGAGTGCAGGTACGACTTACGCATTTAATAAAGATGCTTCAGTCGACGTTGGTGTTTCTTATATGCACGGTCAGAGCGTGAAAATTAACGAAGGCCCATACCAGTTCGAGTCTGAAGGTAAAGCCTGGCTGTTCGGTACTAACTTTAACTACGCGTTCTGATAACACGTTCGCCTGGATAAAGTCACCTGCATAGCAGGTGACTTTAACTCCCCCACTTCACCGAAAGTAGTGTCCTCATTGCTTACCTCCTGAGTTTTGCAAACAGCCTGATGGCAGCTTGCCCTTTCAAATCAATAAGCGGTATCCACAGACAAATCTGAAGGGAAAGGCATATTTTCAGGCGTTCTGCTCGTCCTTCTCAAAGAGTTTACTTTTCTGAATTTCCAGGATACTCACCCCCCCCTGGCTATTGTGCGCTCATACACTCAAATTAAAGATAGGTTCTAAATAAATGAGCGTTTTTTGATAGTCTATTTCATTAGGTAATATATATTTGTAACAAATCAATCAAAATGGAATAAAATCATGCTACCATCTATTTCAATCAACAATACCAGCGCAACTTACCCAGAATCCATTAATGAAAATAACAATGATGAAGTTAATGGATTAGTACAAGAGCTCAAAAACCTTTTTAATGGTAAGGAAGGAATAAGCACCTGTATTAAACATCTACTTGAGCTTATAAAAAACGCCATACGAGTAAACGACGATCCTTATAGATTTAATATTAATAATTCCTCAGTTACTTATATTGATATTGGCTCCAATGATACAGACCATATTACTATTGGTATCGACAACCAAGAACCAATAGAATTACCTGCGAACTATAAAGACAAAGAACTCGTCCGTACTATCATTAATGACAACATAGTTGAGAAGACTCATGATATCAATAACAAGGAAATGATCTTCAGCGCATTAAAAGAAATATATGATGGAGATCCTGGTTTTATCTTCGATAAGATATCACACAAACTCAGACATACGGTAACGGAATTTGATGAGAGCGGGAATAGCGAACCAACGGACTTATTTACCTGGTACGGTAAAGATAAAAAAGGCGACTCTCTCGCTATTGTAATTAAAAATAAAAACGGAAATGATTACTTATCTCTCGGTTACTACGATCAGGACGACTACCACATTCAAAGAGGAATTCGTATTAATGGTGATAGTCTCACCCAATATTGTAGTGAAAACGCCAGGAGTGCTTCAGCGTGGTTTGAAAGCAGCAAAGCTATCATGGCAGAATCATTTGCAACAGGTTCCGATCATCAGGTTGTAAACGAGCTCAACGGGGAAAGACTGAGAGAACCTAACGAAGTTTTTAAACGTTTAGGTCGAGCAATAAGATATAATTTTCAAGTGGACGATGCAAAATTTAGACGCGATAATGTAAAAGAAATAATTTCTACTTTATTCGCTAACAAAGTTGACGTTGACCATCCTGAAAATAAATACAAAGACTTTAAGGATCTCGAAGATAAAGTTGAAAAAAGGCTTCAAAATCGCCAGACGGAATATCAAAATGAAATTAATCAACTATCTGCGCCAGGTGTTAATTTTGATGATATTTAAAATTATTTTTCCAGTTTTTTGATTTTTCAACTCCTGAATATCGGAAATAGTCAGTGACGAACATCAGTATTTTTACATCATTACGTCCGGGTCATTGTCGGTTTATCTCCTTTTACTTGTGGTAATTGAGGGATAACAACAAAAAAGGTGAGTATTGCGACTCACCTTTTTTATTTGTTTCTTATTCAGAATCGATATCTTTTAAATCATCCTGAATCGCTTGCGCGTTCGGATTTTCCTGCGGTTTGAGTTCGCCGCCATTAGCGATGAAATCATGACGCTGGAAGTACGCTTCGCGCACCATAATATAAGGATCGGACGACTGACGCAGCAGACCATCGGAATCCAACAACTGCGCACGAGTTTCTATCCCTTCAAGCGTCCATTTACCCACAGACATCGGCCAGGTCAGCCAGGAAAGAACCGGGTAAAGACCATCCGCCATATCACCACCGTCATCACGCAGCGTGAAGCTACCGTAGAACGGTAACTGGACGTAAGGCCCATAACCCACGCCATAATGACCAAGCGTACTACCGAAGCGGTGAGGTTCAGTCCGTTGCAGTTTCGGGTTCGCCATCCCTGCAACATCAATAAAACCGCCCATCCCCAAAATGGTGTTCAGGAAAAAGCGGGTAAAGTGGACCATCCCCTGATAAGGGTCGCCCTGCAAGAAGTAGTTAACCATCACCGCAGGTTCTTCAAGGTTGCCAGTAAAGTTGCTCAAACCGTTACGCGCCGGTTGCGGAACATAATCACGCCAGGCGACAGCGACCGGTCGAACAATATACGGGTCTAATACATTGAAGTTGAAGTTGTACATGGTGCGGTTGAACCCTTCTAACGGGTCAGAACGCCCTTGCTGATCTGTACCGGAACTCGCACACCCCACCAGAAGCGTAGTTCCCAGAGCAAGCGCCGACAGGCGAAGCTTCATAAATGTCTCCCTGTTTTTTTATGGCTTATGCAGTTTGCCATCCATGACGGAACGATACCGTATCCGCCTGTTTAGGTGTGGGCGATTGTAACAGCACGTCAACTGATGTCCAGACGCCCTGATTTGCTGATTTGATCATAGCCTGGTAATCGCCGCCCTGTAGGCTACTTGATTCTATAGAAACAGAAAAAGGCAAACGCAGCCTTTTCTACATTTTCAGAGTAACTCCCGCCAGTTGCGAGCAAAAAAGCCGCTACGCTTTAGCTATACGTGCTAATTCAAGAGAAGAGACCATGGACAACGACAAAATTGATCAACACAGCGACGAAATTGAAGTTGAGAGCGAAGAAAAAGAGCGCGGCAAAAAAATAGAAATAGATGAAGACCGACTCCCCTCCCGGGCGATGGCAATTCATGAGCATATCCGCCAGGATGGTGAAAAAGAGCTGGAACGCGACGCAATGGCGCTACTGTGGTCAGCCATTGCGGCGGGTCTGTCGATGGGCGCTTCGCTACTGGCAAAAGGGATATTTCATGTCGAACTGGAAGGAGTGCCAGGCAGCTTCTTACTGGAGAATCTCGGTTATACCTTTGGTTTTATTATCGTCATTATGGCCCGCCAGCAATTATTTACCGAAAACACCGTGACTGCGGTACTACCCGTCATGCAAAAACCGACAATGAGCAACGTCGGCTTACTTATGCGATTATGGGGCGTCGTGCTGCTGGGTAATATTCTCGGGACAGGTATTGCTGCATGGGCATTTGAATATATGCCTATCTTCAATGAAGAAACTCGCGATGCATTTGTCAAAATCGGCATGGATGTGATGAAGAACACCCCCAGCGAGATGTTTGCCAACGCGATCATTTCCGGCTGGCTGATCGCCACTATGGTTTGGATGTTTCCTGCTGCGGGTGCGGCAAAGATTGTGGTGATTATATTGATGACCTGGCTTATTGCACTGGGTGACACCACCCACATCGTTGTCGGTTCTGTTGAAATCCTCTATCTGGTGTTTAACGGCACGCTGCACTGGAGCGATTTCATCTGGCCCTTCGCACTACCTACTTTAGCGGGGAACATCTGCGGCGGCACCTTTATCTTCGCGTTAATGAGTCATGCACAGATTCGTAACGACATGAGCAACAAGCGTAAAGCAGAAGCACGCCAAAAAGCAGAACGTGCGGAAAACATTAAGAAAAATGATAAAAACCCAGCATAAATGGCGAGGGTTTAAGCAATCGAGCGGCAGCGTACTTACCCCGCAGTCCATTAGCGGGTATACTCATGCCGCATTGTCCTCTTAGTTAAATGGATATAACGAGCCCCTCCTAAGGGCTAATTGCAGGTTCGATTCCTGCAGGGGACACCAGATACCCTTCAAACGAAATCTACCTTCACCCCGTAAAAGATGGGTTTGGCAGCACACTTGCCTTATATCTACTCATTTTTACTGCAACAGGTTGAAATCTCAGCACTGTCAGAAAGCGCTGATGACTAAACAGCCCTGAGCCGGGCGATGTAACCATCACACAGAATCCTGATAGCGAAATATGGCGTGACTCGATACTTCACTCCGCAATGCATTCCTTGATGAATTCGCAGGACCGTGATACACGGGACAGGTCACTGAATGACGACAATGTCCTGGAAATCAGCGAACCGCGCATCTGAAGTACATTTGAGCGACTGTACCAGAACATGAATGAGGCGTTTGGATTAGGCGATTATTAGCAGGGCTAAGCATTTTACTATTATTATTTTCCGGTTGAGGGATATAGAGCTATCGACAACAACCGGAAAAAGTTTACGTCTATATTGCTGAAGGTACAGGCGTTTCCATAACTATTTGCTCGCGTTTTTTACTCAAGAAGAAAATGCCAAATAGCAACATCAGGCAGACAATACCCGAAATTGCGAAGAAAACTGTTTGGTAGCCTGCGTGGTCAAAGAGTATCCCAGTCGGCGTTGAAAGCAGCACAATCCCAAGCGAACTGGCAATTTGAAAACCAATCAGAAAGATCGTCGACGACAGGCGCTTATCAAAGTTTGCCACGCTGTATTTGAAGACGGATATGACACAAAGTGGAACCTCAATGGCATGTAACAACTTCACTAATGAAATAATCCAGGGGTTAACGAACAGCGCGCAGGAAAGGATACGCAACGCCATAATCACAACTCCGATAAGTAATGCATTTTTTGGCCCTACCCGATTCACAAAGAAAGGAATAATCGCCATGCACAGCGCTTCGAGTACCACCTGGAATGAGTTGAGATAACCATACAGGCGCGTTCCTACATCGTGTGATTCGAATAAACCTGAATAAAAGACAGGAAAAAGTTGTTGATCAAAAATGTTATAGAAAGACCACGTCCCCACAATAAATATGACGAAAACCCAGAAGTTTCGATCCTTGAAAACTGCGATAAAATCCTCTTTTTTTACCCCTCCCGCATCTGCCGCTACGCACTGGTGATCCTTATCTTTAAAACGCATGTTGATCATCATAAATACAGCGCCAAATAGCGAGACCAACCAGAAGTTGATATGGGGACTGATACTAAAAAATATGCCGGCAAAGAACGCGCCAATAGCATAGCCAAAAGATCCCCAGGCGCGCGCTGTTCCATATTCGAAATGAAAATTTCGCGCCATTTTTTCGGTGAAGCTATCAAGCAAACCGCATCCCGCCAGATACCCCAAGCCAAAAAATAGCGCCCCCAGAATTAGACCTACAGAAAAATTGCTTTGCAGTAACGGTTCATAAACGTAAATCATAAACGGTCCGGTCAAGACCAGGATGAAACTCATACACCAGATGAGCGGTTTCTTCAGACCGAGTTTATCCTGAACGATGCCGTAGAACATCATAAATAGAATGCTGGTAAACTGGTTGACCGAATAAAGTGTACCTAATTCCGTCCCTGTCAACCCTAGATGTCCTTTCAGCCAAATAGCGTATAACGACCACCACAGCGACCAGGAAATAAAAAAGAGAAATGAGTAACTGGATGCAAAACGATAGTACGCATTTCTGAATGGAATATTCAGTGCCATAATTACCTGCCTGTCGTTAAAAAATTCACGTCCTATTTAGAGATAAGAGCGACTTCGCCGTTTACTTCTCACTATTCCAGTTCTTGTCGACATGGCAGCGCTGTCATTGCCCCTTTCGCCGTTACTGCAAGCGCTCCGCAACGTTGAGCGAGATCGATAATTCGTCGCATTTCTCTCTCATCTGTAGATAATCCCGTAGAGGACAGACCTGTGAGTAACCCGGCAACGAACGCATCTCCCGCCCCCGTGCTATCGACACAATTCACAGACATTCCAGCAAAATGGTGAACTTGTCCTCGATAACAGACCACCACACCTTCTGCACCTTTAGTCACCAACAGCATGGCGATCTCATACTCTTTTGCCAGGGCGCATATATCCCGATCGTTCTGTGTTTTTCCACTGATAAGTCGCCATTCTTCTTCCGAGAGCTTGACGACATCCGCCAGTTGTAGCGCCTGCCGCAAACACAAGCGGAGCAAATGCTCGTCTTGCCATAGATCTTCACGAATATTAGGATCGAAGCTGACAAAACCTCCGGCATGCCGGATCGCCGTCATCGCAGTAAATGCGCTGGTACGCGAAGGCTCGGCAGACAACGCAATTGAACAGAGATGTAACCATTCGCCATGTCGCCAGCAGGGCAAGTCTGTCGTCTCTAAAAAAAGATCGGCACTGGGGCGGACCATAAACGTAAATGAACGTTCCCCTTGATCGTTCAGATCGACAAGCACCGTGGATGTCCGGTGCCATTCATCTTGCTTCAGATACGTGATATCGACTCCCTCAGTTAGCAGCGTTCTTTGCATTAACGCACCAAAAGGATCATCCCCCACCCGACCTATAAACCCACTTGTTCCGCCTAATCTGGCGATTCCCACCGCAACGTTAGCTGGCGCGCCGCCAGGACAAGGCAGTAGGCGCCCGTCTGATTCTGGCAAGAGATCTACGACCGCATCCCCTAAAACCCATACTTTGGCTGACATTTTTTTCCCTTAAATTCATCTGAGTTACGCATAGTGATAAACCTCTTTTTCGCAAAATCGTCATGGATTTACTAAAACATGCATATTCGATCACAAAACGTCATAGTTAACGTTAACATTTGTGATATTCATCGCATTTATGAAAGTAAGGGACTTTATTTTTATAAAAGTTAACGTTAACAATTCACCAAATTTGCTTAACCAGGATGATTAAAATGACGCAATCTCGATTGCATGCGGCGCAAAACGCCCTAGCAAAACTTCATGAGCACCGGGGTAACACTTTCTATCCCCATTTTCACCTCGCGCCTCCTGCCGGGTGGATGAACGATCCAAACGGCCTGATCTGGTTTAACGATCGTTATCACGCGTTTTATCAACATCATCCGATGAGCGAACACTGGGGGCCAATGCACTGGGGACATGCCACCAGCGACGATATGATCCACTGGCAGCATGAGCCTATTGCGTTAGCGCCAGGAGACGATAATGACAAAGACGGGTGTTTTTCAGGTAGTGCTGTCGATGACAATGGTGTCCTCTCACTTATCTACACCGGACACGTCTGGCTCGATGGTGCAGGTAATGACGATGCAATTCGCGAAGTACAATGTCTGGCTACCAGTCGGGATGGTATTCATTTCGAGAAACAGGGTGTGATCCTCACTCCACCAGAAGGAATCATGCACTTCCGCGATCCTAAAGTGTGGCGTGAAGCCGACACATGGTGGATGGTAGTCGGGGCGAAAGATCCAGGCAACACGGGGCAGATCCTGCTTTATCGCGGCAGTTCGTTGCGTGAATGGACCTTCGATCGCGTACTGGCCCACGCTGATGCGGGTGAAAGCTATATGTGGGAATGTCCGGACTTTTTCAGCCTTGGCGATCAGCATTATCTGATGTTTTCCCCGCAGGGAATGAATGCCGAGGGATACAGTTACCGAAATCGCTTTCAAAGTGGCGTAATACCCGGAATGTGGTCGCCAGGACGACTTTTTGCACAATCCGGGCATTTTACTGAACTTGATAACGGGCATGACTTTTATGCACCACAAAGCTTTTTAGCGAAGGATGGTCGGCGTATTGTTATCGGCTGGATGGATATGTGGGAATCGCCAATGCCCTCAAAACGTGAAGGATGGGCAGGCTGCATGACGCTGGCGCGCGAGCTATCAGAGAGCAATGGCAAACTTCTACAACGCCCGGTTCACGAAGCTGAGTCGTTACGCCAGCAGCATCAATCTGTCTCTCCCCGCACAATCAGCAATAAATATGTTTTGCAGGAAAACGCGCAAGCAGTTGAGATTCAGTTGCAGTGGGCGCTGAAGAACAGTGATGCCGAACATTACGGATTACAGCTCGGCACTGGAATGCGGCTGTATATTGATAACCAATCTGAGCGACTTGTTTTGTGGCGGTATTACCCACACGAGAATTTAGACGGCTACCGTAGTATTCCCCTCCCGCAGCGTGACACGCTCGCCCTAAGGATATTTATCGATACATCATCCGTGGAAGTATTTATTAACGACGGGGAAGCGGTGATGAGTAGTCGAATCTATCCGCAGCCAGAAGAACGGGAACTGTCGCTTTATGCCTCCCACGGAGTGGCTGTGCTGCAACATGGAGCACTCTGGCTACTGGGTTAACATAATATCAGGTGGAACAACGGATCAACAGCGGGCAAGGGATCCGCGTCACTCTTCCCCCTTCACGACCTTCAATAATATGCAATGCAGCTTCCCGCCCGATAATGTCATGTGGAAGCTGAATTGTGGTCAGCGGCGGTAAAAACAGATGCCCGACGCCAACCAGATTATCAAAGCCCATTACGGCGACATCCTGCGGGATTCGTACCCCCTTCGCCAGAAGAACCTGATAAGCCACAAAGGCTGCGCGATCGTTACCACATATCAGAACATCAAAATCTGGTTTGCCCGATTTGAAGTGGTCATTGAGTAAACTTGCGAGATCGGTGTAGTGATCATCACCTGTTGCCATGTGAAATTGTTTCACCTCAGCCAGATCTCGTCCAGCATCACGCCAGGCCTGCTCAAATCCCTGCCGACGATACCCTGTTGCCAACGCACTTTCCGGTAGCCAGAAGCATAACGGTTGACGATAGCCCGCCCCGAGCAAATGCTGTGTTGATTCATATTGTGCAGTGTAATCATCAGGGATATAACTGGGTAACGCTGGGTCATCCGCCACACAGTTCGCCAATACAATATTTTCACCATACAGAGACTCAGGCAGCGTGATATGTCGCAGCCCCATTGTAGTATAGATAATGCCATCCGGACGGTGGGCAAGCAGCTGACGTGCCGCGCGGGCAGCGTCATCTTCAGAAAAAATATTGATTAAAAAACTATTCCAGCCGAACTCGCTGGCGGTTTGCTCAATGGCAAGCAGAATATCAACAGAGAAAGGAGTGGTAGCCGTGTCCTGCGCCAGCACGGCGAGAGTCGACGGCTTACGTCCTTGAGCGCGCATCTTACGGGCGGAAAGATCAGGAACATAATTCAGGGTCTGGATTGCCTGCAATACGCGGTCACGCGTTGCAGGACGCACAGATTCTGCATTATGCATCACCCGGGAGACTGTCATCATCGACACTCCCGCCAGGCGTGCGACATCCTTTAATGAAGCCATACCCAAGCCGTTTGCCGTAAAACGGGCACTGTAGCAGAAACAGACGTCACTGGCGAGATCCAACGCCCTATCACCTGACACAGCAATACAATAAAAAATAACAATAATTCCCGGACAATTGTCCCCAATTCCGCCTCTGTTCTCGCCAACGAGTAACCATATAGGCAAGTAAGTAAAACATGCCAACTGGCATCGCCAACCTGGAGAAGAAAATATAAATATGGATCATTGTGCTGCCGCTGTATCCCGACATCAGCCCGGAAATTATTGCGATTGCTATCGGTTCAGGTGCAATTGGCTGCACGATCGTTACGGACTCGCTTTTCTGGCTAGTGAAGCAATATTGCGGCGCTACGCTCAATGAAACATTTAAATACTATACGACAGCGACATTTATCGCTTCAGTCGTCGCTCTGGCGGGCACATTCCTGCTGTCATTTATCATCTAAGCGCAAAGAGACGTACTATGGAAAACGCTAAAATGAACTCGCTCATCGCCCAGTATCCGTTGGTAAAGGATCTGGTTGCTCTTAAAGAAACCACCTGGTTTAATCCTGGCACGACCTCATTGGCTGAAGGTTTACCTTATGTTGGCCTGACCGAACAGGATGTTCAGGACGCCCATGCGCGCTTATCCCGTTTTGCACCCTATCTGGCAAAAGCATTTCCTGAAACTGCTGCCACTGGGGGGATTATTGAATCAGAACTGGTTGCCATTCCAGCTATGCAAAAACGGCTGGAAAAAGAATATCAGCAACCGATCAGCGGGCAACTGTTACTGAAAAAAGATAGCCATTTGCCCATTTCCGGCTCCATAAAAGCACGCGGCGGGATTTATGAAGTCCTGGCACACGCAGAAAAACTGGCTCTGGAAGCGGGGTTGCTGACGCTTGATGATGACTACAGCAAACTGCTTTCTCCGGAGTTTAAACAGTTCTTTAGCCAATACAGCATTGCTGTGGGCTCAACCGGAAATCTGGGGTTATCAATCGGCATTATGAGCGCCCGCATTGGCTTTAAGGTGACAGTTCATATGTCTGCTGATGCCCGGGCATGGAAAAAAGCGAAACTGCGCAGCCATGGCGTTACGGTCGTGGAATATGAGCAAGATTATGGTGTTGCCGTCGAGGAAGGACGTAAAGCAGCGCAGTCTGACCCGAACTGTTTCTTTATTGATGACGAAAATTCCCGCACGTTGTTCCTTGGGTATTCCGTCGCTGGCCAGCGTCTTAAAGCGCAATTTGCCCAGCAAGGCCGTATCGTCGATGCTGATAACCCTCTGTTTGTCTATCTGCCGTGTGGTGTTGGCGGTGGTCCTGGTGGCGTCGCATTCGGGCTTAAACTGGCGTTTGGCGATCATGTTCACTGCTTTTTTGCCGAACCAACGCACTCCCCTTGTATGTTGTTAGGCGTCCATACAGGATTACACGATCAGATTTCTGTTCAGGATATTGGTATCGACAACCTTACCGCAGCGGATGGCCTTGCAGTTGGTCGCGCATCAGGCTTTGTCGGGCGGGCAATGGAGCGTCTGCTGGATGGCTTCTATACCCTTAGCGATCAAACCATGTATGACATGCTTGGCTGGCTGGCGCAGGAAGAAGGTATTCGTCTTGAACCTTCGGCACTGGCGGGTATGGCCGGACCTCAGCGCGTGTGTGCATCAGTAAGTTACCAACAGATGCACGGTTTCAGCGCAGAACAACTGCGTAATACCACTCATCTGGTGTGGGCGACGGGAGGTGGAATGGTGCCGGAAGAAGAGATGAATCAATATCTGGCAAAAGGCCGTTAATAACGTTTCAACGCAGCATCGCAATCCTTTCCCTGGGTGAGCGATGCTGCCGATGGCGCAGACTTAAGATCCCCGGTCTTACCCGCTATAACCCCCTCCTTTTATCATCACCCAATGCCTTTCGCTGTAAACGGCGGTTTCGCAAACCAAACCAAAACCGTAAGTAAGATAAAAGCAATAGCCGCCATACGGAAAATCTCATTTGCAGAAATAGAAAGTGACTGCTGGGTTATTTCATTATTAATTTCATTAAGAACTCCTGAAAGCGAACCATAGTATTTATCCATAATTTGTGACGATGAATTAAACACGGGGTTAAATTGATCGATGGTTGCTGTCAACTGACTATGGTGTAACGATTCGCGTCGTCCCCACAGCGTCATTGTCAACGACGTACCAACTGATCCTGACAAGGTACGAAAAAAATTACTCATACTCGAGGCATTGGCAAATTTATTATCTGGCAAGCCTGAAAACGAAATCGTTGTTAAGGGTAAAAAGAAACAGGCAACGGCGAATCCCTGGAAAAACTGTGGCAAAATGATGCCTGTAAAATCAATCGTTGGCATAAATGTCACAGAACGCCAGTAATAGCAAACCGCATACATCAAAAAACTAAATGTCACTAACAACCGCATGTCTATTTTGTTGCCATAACGTCCTATCAAAGGTGAAATCAATAGTGGCATGATGCCGATGGGCGCATAAGCAAGCCCGGCCCATATCGCATTATACCCCATCGTTTCCTGGAGTAACTGCGGCATAAGGACGATCGCTCCAGAGTAAAATAAATACGCGCAGGTGATACTCACAATACCAATGGTGAAATTACGAGACTTAAACAAACTGAGATCAAGAATCGGATTCTCTGAGGTCGACTCCCAAATGACTAAAGAGATCAGAGAAATAACTGATACTACTGTTAATATTATTATTGTACTCGAGTTGAACCAATCCAGATCGCGCCCTTTATCAAGCATAATTTGCAAGCCACCAACACCGAGCACTAACAGGGTCAGTCCTGGTAGATTCATTTTTACCGGTGAAGTTTCAGTTTCTCTTCCTTTAAGTAAGGTTAAGCATAATGTCAGGACGATAATCCCCATAGGGACATTGATTAAAAATATCCAACCCCAGCTAAAGTTATCGCAAATATAACCGCCCAATATCGGCCCACATATCGGAGCGATAATCACGGTCATTGACCATAATGCCAGAGCAAATGTTCTTTTTTCTGGTGGATAATTCCTCAATAATAAACTCTGTGACAGTGGAATTAACGGCCCCGCCATTAACCCCTGAACGACTCTAAAAAATATCAGCACATCAAGATTGGTCGATAGGCTACACATTAATGAAGACAGCGAAAAAAAGGTTACTGAAAGTAAAAATAATCTTAATTCGCCTATTCTTTGTGCCAACCTGCCAGTAACAGGGATCGCAATGGCATTTGCTACACCAAACGAGGTGATAACCCAGGTGCCTTCGTCTGTTGATGCTCCCAGAAAGCCAGATATTGTCGGTATTGCGACGTTAGAAATAGTGGAATCCAACATTTGCATAAATGTCGCTAATGACAATGCAATAGTGACGCACCATAACGTCCCACCGGTTAATGGTGCCGGAGTTGATTTAGTGATTGCCATTAAAGTTGTCCATTATGCGAAATAATGTTGCTAATTTCTTTTTCTATCGGACTGGTATCGATAACTAAAGCCTTACTGGTATAAGCCGGCATGGAGTTCACGGTTGAAGCCAGCTCAGGCATCTCGGCAATGTCTTCGTTCTTCGTATCAATAGTTGCTGTCATCGATAAACCAATACGCAAGGGATGTTCCATGAGTTCTTTTGGATCAAGAGAAACTTCAACCGGTACACGCTGAACGATTTTGATCCAGTTCCCTGTCGCATTTTGTGCAGGTAATAAGGAGAACGCATTGCCGGTTCCCATATTGATCCCTGTCACCCGACCATGAAACACAACATTTTCACCATAAAGATCGCTGATAATATTGACCGATTGACCAATCCGTACATCCGTAAGTTGTGTTTCTTTAAAGTTGGCATTAACCCACATTTGACGTGCCGGTACGACAGCCATTAACGATTGTCCGGGGCTCACTGTTTCGCCGACCTGAACACTTCGCTGGGCAATATAGCCGGTAACCGGACTCTTAATATCCGTACGTTTAAGCGCCAACCAGGCTTCTTTAGTTGCATCCGCCGCTTCAACGACTTGTGGCTGACGGTTTAATGGTGTGTTCATTACTAAAGCTTTATTCGCTTTATAAGCCTGGATAGCGGCATTCAATGCCGCTTTGCTACTTATTAACGTATCTTTGGTATGCTCCAGCGTTTCTTTTGAAATAACCCCCTGCTTCGCTAACGGCACTCGACGGTTATAATCTTCTAAAGATTGTTGATACTGAATACGTGCTGAAGCGACTTCGGCACTGTATTGTTTATCCTGTAAGTATAGTTTATTCGTTTGCCGAACAATATTTGCCAGATTATTTTTAGCTTTATTGAGTGCGATAGTGGCATCAGTTTTATCCAGTGAAACTAAAATGTCACCTTGTCGAACGTAGTTCGTATCTTTATGATTAACGACAGTGACACTACCTGAGACTTGTGCAGAAATTGGATCTGCATTCCCCGTGACATAGGCGTCATCTGTACTAATCATGTCTTCTAATTCCATTGACCAATAGGCATAGGCACCTGAAAACGCAATAAATAAAACTACCGCCAATAAAGAAAAGTATTTTCTTCTGTTAGAATGTTTTTTATTTGAATTAATCTGTTCCACTATTATCTCTCATTTCTCATAGATGAAATTTATGAATTGAATGAAAAGAGCATTCATTCTTCATATCAAACACAGTGCATGTGTTGCACATTATCCCAGGAACGTTGGAGGCCTAATTTAAATGAGGTGCAAAAAAACAACAGAGGACTAAACCGTGGCTTTTGCAATACAATTCTTACGCCTGTAGGATTAGTGAGAAGACTTATAGTGCTAACTTGAAACTATAAATCATCGGTATAATCCCTGATTTTATTGTTGACATTTCATTTATGCCGACTATTTATATGGTATACTTGTCGAATTATCTTAAAGGAAGCTCAGATTTTCTTATTTTTATTGAGAAAATGAGATGACGCCTTATGTCTGTATTACTACAGGGAGAAGGGAGATGCTTCATTGCAAAGGGAATAATCTATGAACGCAATAATTATTGATGACCATCCTCTTGCTATCGCAGCAATTCGTAATTTATTGATCAAAAACGATATTGAAATCTTAGCGGAGTTGACTGAAGGGGGAAGCGCCGTTCAGCGGGTGGAAACACTTAAGCCTGATATCGTCATCATTGATGTCGATATCCCCGGAGTTAACGGTATCCAGGTGTTAGAAACGCTGAGGAAGCGCCAATATAGCGGAATTATTATTATTGTCTCCGCTAAAAATGACCATTTTTACGGGAAACATTGTGCTGATGCTGGCGCTAATGGATTCGTGAGTAAAAAAGAAGGCATGAACAATATCATTGCGGCTATTGAAGCTGCAAAAAATGGCTACTGCTATTTCCCCTTCTCTCTCAACCGGTTTGTTGGAAGTTTAACGTCCGACCAGCAAAAACTCGACTCCTTATCGAAACAAGAAATTAGTGTCATGCGGTATATTCTTGATGGCAAGGATAATAATGACATTGCTGAAAAAATGTTCATCAGCAACAAAACTGTCAGCACTTATAAAAGTCGCCTGATGGAAAAATTAGAATGTAAATCACTGATGGATCTTTACACATTCGCGCAACGTAACAAAATCGGCTAATCACATGAAGTTTTTACCCTATTTTTTTCTTCTCTGTTGTGGTCTTTGGTCGACCATAAGTTTCGCAGACGAAGATTACATCGAATATCGTGGCATCAGTAGTAACAACCGTGTCACACTTGATCCAGTACGTCTGAGCAACAAGGAATTACGTTGGTTAGCGAGCAAAAAAAATCTTGTGATTGCAGTACACAAGTCCCAAACGGCTACCTTGTTGCATACCGATTCGCAGCAACAGGTTCGTGGTATTAATGCTGATTATTTAAATCTTTTAAAAAGAGCGTTAAATATCAAATTAACACTCCGGGAATACGCAGATCATCAAAAAGCAATGGACGCGCTGGAAGAAGGTGAAGTCGATATAGTGTTATCACATTTAGTTACTTCGCCGCCTCTTAATAATGACATTGCTGCAACCAAACCATTGATAATTACCTTTCCGGCGCTGGTAACCACCCTTCACGACTCAATGCGACCGCTTACCTCACCAAAACCAGTAAATATTGCTCGGGTAGCAAATTACCCCCCAGACGAGGTAATTCATCAATCATTTCCAAAAGCAACAATTATCTCTTTTACAAATTTATATCAGGCATTAGCATCCGTCTCAGCTGGGCACAATGATTACTTTATTGGTAGTAACATCATTACCAGCAGTATGATTTCCCGCTATTTCACTCACTCCTTAAATGTAGTGAAATATTATAACTCGCCGCGTCAATATAATTTTTTCTTGACCAGAAAAGAATCTGTCATTCTTAATGAAGTACTCAATAGATTTGTTGATGCTTTAACAAATGAAGTTCGCTATGAAGTATCACAAAATTGGCTTGATACAGGAAACCTGGCCTTTCTGAACAAACCATTAGAACTCACTGAACATGAAAAACAGTGGATTAAGCAGCATCCCAATTTAAAGGTGCTGGAAAATCCTTACTCGCCCCCCTATTCTATGACGGATGAAAATGGCTCGGTTCGGGGCGTTATGGGGGACATTCTTAATATTATTACCTTGCAAACAGGTTTAAATTTTTCTCCGATCACCGTTTCACACAATATCCATGCTGGAACACAGCTTAGCCCCGGAGGATGGGATATAATACCTGGCGCTATTTATAGTGAAGATCGAGAAAATAATGTTTTATTTGCTGAAGCCTTCATAACAACGCCTTACGTTTTTGTCATGCAAAAAGCGCCTGACAGTGAACAAACATTAAAAAAAGGAATGAAAGTTGCCATTCCATATTATTATGAGCTGCATTCGCAATTAAAAGAGATGTATCCGGAGGTTGAATGGATACAGGTCGATAATGCCAGCGCTGCATTTCACAAGGTTAAGGAAGGTGAACTTGATGCTCTGGTCGCGACACAGTTAAATTCGCGTTACATGATCGATCATTACTATCCTAATGAACTTTATCATTTTCTTATTCCTGGCGTTCCGAATGCATCGCTTTCGTTCGCTTTTCCTCGCGGAGAACCGGAACTTAAGGATATTATTAATAAAGCACTGAATGCAATTCCCCCAAGCGAAGTTCTGCGCCTGACGGAAAAATGGATTAAAATGCCCAATGTGACCATTGACACATGGGACCTATATAGCGAGCAATTTTATATTGTTACGACATTATCCGTTTTATTAGTTGGCAGTAGCCTTTTATGGGGATTCTACCTGTTACGCTCAGTTCGTCGTCGTAAAGTCATTCAGGGTGATTTAGAAAACCAAATATCATTCCGAAAAGCACTCTCGGATTCCTTACCGAATCCAACTTATGTTGTAAACTGGCAAGGTAATGTCATTAGTCATAATAGTGCTTTTGAACATTATTTCACTGCGGATTACTACAAAAATGCAATGTTACCATTAGAAAACAGTGACTCACCCTTTAAAGATGTTTTTTCTAATGCGCATGAAGTCAAAGCAGAAACGAAAGAAAATCGAACAATATACACACAGGTATTTGAAATTGATAATGGCATCGAGAAAAGATGCATTAATCACTGGCATACATTATGCAATCTTCCTGCAAGTGACAATGCAGTATATATTTGTGGTTGGCAAGATATTACTGAAACGCGTGATCTAATTAATGCACTCGAGGTAGAAAAAAATAAAGCGATAAAGGCTACCGTAGCAAAAAGTCAGTTTCTGGCAACGATGAGTCACGAAATAAGAACACCAATAAGCTCTATTATGGGCTTCCTGGAACTTCTGTCGGGTTCTGGTCTTAGCAAGGAGCAACGGGTGGAGGCGATTTCACTTGCCTACGCCACCGGACAATCACTCCTCGGCTTAATTGGTGAAATCCTTGATGTCGACAAAATTGAATCGGGTAACTATCAACTTCAACCACAATGGGTCGATATCCCTACTTTAGTCCAGAACACTTGTCACTCTTTCGGTGCGATTGCTGCAAGCAAATCCATCGCATTAAGTTGCAGCAGTACATTTCCTGATCATTACCTGGTTAAGATCGATCCTCAGGCGTTTAAGCAGGTCTTATCAAATTTACTGAGCAATGCTCTCAAATTTACCACCGAGGGGGCAGTAAAAATTACGACCTCCCTGGTTCACATTGATGACAACCACGCTGTTATCAAAATGACGATTATGGATTCTGGAAGTGGATTATCGCAGGAAGAACAACAACAACTCTTTAAACGCTACAGCCAAACAAGTGCAGGTCGCCAGCAAACAGGATCTGGCTTAGGCTTAATGATCTGCAAAGAATTAATTAAAAATATGCAGGGCGATTTGTCATTAGAAAGTCATCCAGGCATAGGAACAACATTTACGATCACAATCCCGGTAGAAATTAGCCAGCAAGTGGCGACTGTCGAGGCAAAAGCAGAACACCCCATCACACTACCTGAAAAGTTGAGCATATTAATCGCGGATGATCATCCGACCAACAGGCTATTACTCAAACGCCAGCTAAATCTATTAGGATATGATGTTGATGAAGCCACTGATGGTGTGCAAGCGCTACACAAAGTCAGTATGCAACATTATGATCTGCTTATTACTGACGTTAATATGCCGAATATGGATGGTTTTGAGTTGACTCGCAAACTCCGTGAGCAAAATTCTTCCTTACCCATCTGGGGGCTTACAGCCAACGCACAGGCTAACGAACGTGAAAAAGGGTTAAGTTGCGGCATGAACTTATGTTTGTTCAAACCGTTGACCCTGGATGTACTGAAAACACATTTAAGTCAGTTACACCAGGTTGCGCATATTGCACCTCAGTATCGCCACCTTGATATCGAAGCCCTGAAAAATAATACGGCGAACGATCTACAACTGATGCAGGAGATTCTCATGACTTTCCAGCATGAAACGCATAAAGATCTACCCGCTGCGTTTCAAGCACTAGAAGCTGGCGATAACAGAACTTTCCATCAGTGTATTCATCGCATCCACGGTGCGGCTAACATCCTGAATTTGCAAAAGTTGATTAATATTAGCCATCAGTTAGAAATAACACCTGTTTCAGATGACAGTAAGCCTGAAATTCTTCAGTTGCTGAACTCTGTAAAAGAACACATTGCAGAGCTGGACCAGGAGATTGCTGTTTTCTGTCAGAAAAATGACTAAATAGCGGCTCCCACAATGTTCAAATGTGGGAGCTATTTACCAGCACATCTTACATTTATGATGAGAACTCCTGGCGAATTTGTTCCCCATGCTGGTCGAGCGTTGCCGCTCCCGGCATAACATGCGGGTCCGCGCAGCCGCTGATTTTTATCGGATTACCCGGCATCATTATTCCCCCGGCTTCAATCAACATATTTCTCGCCTGAGTTTGTGGCAATTTAATGGCCTCAGCCACACTTAATAACGGCGCGACGGGTACACCAACTTCATGTATTCTGGCTAACCAAACTTCAGCTGCCTGCGTTTTTAACGTCCGCTCAATATATTGTTTAAGAATAGCCTGGTTTTGTACGCGTAAAATATTGCTGCTAAATCGGGGATCATTAACCAGTTCCGTAAGCTCCAGTGCCTGGCATAACGCAGAAAAAAGCTTGTCATTACCACAACAAATCGTAATCGGCTTATCCTGAGTATTGAAAACATCAAAAGGTGCCATGTAGGGATGGCGATTTCCCAGACGTTGTGGTGACTTCCCAGTTGCGATATATGCCATCAGACCATGCTCCAGAAAACTCAGCGTGGCATCAAACATCGCTATATCGACATGCGCCCCTCTCTGGCTCTTTTCGCGGCCATAAAGTGCACTCACTATTCCGCTGAATAAATAGACACCGCCGCATAGATCCGCAAGAGAGGTACCAACGCGCACTGGCGGAGCATCAGGATATCCTGTTTCCATCATTATCCCGCTCATTGCCTGAATGATGGTATCGTAGGCAGGAGCATCTTTTAGCGGACCGGTATGTCCGAAACCTGACGATGAAGCATATATGAGGCGCGGGTTGATTTCTTGAAGCGTTTCCCATGAAAACCCCAGTTTTTCCATTGTACCTGGGCGAAAATTCTCAGCTAATACATCAGCTTGTTTGAGCATATTTATAAATATACTTTTATCGTGATCATTCTTTAAATCAAGAACCACACTCTCTTTGCCATGATTAATAAAACTGTAATAGAGTGACTGTCCATCCACATAGGGACCAAATGTGCGGGTATCATCACCATGACCCGGCGGCTCAACTTTAATTACCCTTGCGCCCATATTACAAAGAAGTTGAGTTCCGAAAGGTCCATTAAGGACATGTGTCATATCGATAACTAATAAGCCTTCAAACGGCCCTTTGCTTTCATTATTTGTCATTTGCTTATGCCTTGAAAAAAGCCGAAGGTGAAAAGACACTTCGGCATTTATGTAAAATCAATAACATGATTAATTATGAAACCAGTCGACTGACATAAATCCACAAGGGAGCCGTGACGACAAAGCCCAGTACGCTCACAGCCAATGACGCTGTACCAGTACGGGTGTAGACATTAAACCGGCTGGCAATAATGATTCCGGAGAATGCCGGCGGTAATGCGCCTGCCAGTACCATCATCTGCAGATGTTCGCTGTTCAAATGACATGCCATACCAACGAGAAGCAGTGCCAGTGGCATCAGAATCAGCTTCAGGAAGGTGTTATAAGCAATTTCGGCACTGAACTCGAATTTATGTGCAGCCAGAGTCAACCCCGCAGCGAATACCGCTACCCCTGAGTTAGCCTTCGCAATCAGATTAAAGGTTGGGTCCCATGCTGCCGGAATTTTTACCCCAACCAACACCAGGATCGTTGCCAGAACAGGTGCCCATACTACTGGCTCCTTTGCCGCAGAAATTAATGCGCTCAGATTACTATTCTTCTTACCATCCGCTCCTGAGGAAGGATTCAGCAAATACAGACCAATAGGAATAGTAATTGCGTTAACAATAATAGAAATAATTGCTACCACTAAACCTGTTGATACGGAATCACCATAAATAGGATCGAGAACTGCAAACCCCAGGAATCCAATGGTAGGTGAACCCGCAATTAATGCACATACAGCTGCTTCTGCATGGGTACGTTTAAAAAATTTGTAGCAACCAAACCAGGAGAAAAAGAAACATCCGACAATAACCACAAGTGATACAAGGGTCAGACGAGTGTCCGCAAAAATCATTTCCCTGTTTGCCCGGGTAATAGAAACAAATAGAGCCGCAGGAAGAGCGTAGTTTAATACCAGTTTATTAAATGCGCGGGCTTGATCTTCTGAAAAAGTTTCTCGTCTGCCGCTAAAATAACCCAACAGCATGATTACGATAATAGGCAATAAATCGCCAATAAAAAATGTTAGCATAATAGTATTTCCGATAAGGGTCCCCTCACCATCGCATAATGAGTTGGCAAGAGGAGACGATGTCAGTATTTAATTACCAGCGACTTGTTTTGGGTTAAGTTTGGTAATATGGCCACTTTCAGTTCCTGCTGCAGGGTCGATGACCACATTAATAATGGTCGGTTTGCGCGACTGAATACCGGTGGTTAAAGCATGACGAAGTTCATCTGTCGTGGTGACGTTATAGCCAACGCCACGAAACGCATCCATTAATTTGTCATACCTTGCATGGTGCAACAGATCCGTTGGTGATGGTGCACCAGCGCCACTGAGATCAACACCGTCTCCTCTGTAGATGCCGCCATTATTAAAAATAACGATCGTCACCGGCAGGTTATATCGACAAATCGTTTCAATTTCCATCCCACTGAAACCAAAAGCACTATCACCTTCAATGGCGACAACCGGAGAACCAGAAGTCACGCTAGCACCGATGGCATAGCCCATACCGATGCCCATGACACCCCAGGTACCACAATCCAGACGACGACGTGGTTTATACATATCAATAATATTTCGTGCATTATCCAGGGTATTTGCACCTTCATTAACTAAATAAATATCCTGGTTCTCGCGCAATACGTCGCGCACAGCACTTAATGCATTAAAGTAATTTAATGGTTGAGTATCTGTACTTAATTTTTCATGCATTTTTTGTGCATTTTGCTGCTTGTGGATATTTAAAATATCGCGCCATACCAGTGGAGTCGTAAATGTGTTTTGTTTCAGTTCTGCCAGCATACCTTGCATACTGGATGCAATATCACCAACGACTGGCACAGCAATGGGGCGGTTGCTGTCAATTTCCTGCGGTTCAATATCCAGTTGAATAAACTGTGTATCTGCCGCCCATCCTTTTTTACCGTGTGCCAATAACCAATTCAGTCGTGCACCAACAAGCATGACAACGTCAGCATTTGCCAGGGCAAACGAACGCGCAGCTGCCGCAGAAAGTGGATGCGTATCTTCAAGGATCCCTTTCGCCATAGACATTGGCAGGAATGGAATCTGAGTACTTTCAATAAATTCACGAAGCTGTTCATCAGCTTGTGAATACGCCGCGCCTTTGCCAAGGATAATTAATGGCCGTTCAGCTTTTGCTAAAAGCGAAATTGCGCTAGTGACTGACTTCGGGCATGGCAATAATGCTGGCGACGGATTTTCAACTTTAACAATCGTGGTTAACGCTTCGTCTTTTTCCATCGTCGCGGCCAGGACATTTGCTGGCAAATCAAGATAAACTCCGCCAGGGCGACCCGATACAGAGACCCGGATAGCGCGTGCCAATGCAATGCCAAGATCCTGCGGCTGATTAACGCGAAATGCTGCTTTGGCATACGGTTTTGCCGCATTCATTTGGTCCAGCTCTTCATAATCACCTTGCTGTAGGTCGACGATCGCGCGGTCGCTGGAGCCGCTAATCATGATCATCGGAAAACCATTTACCGTTGCGTTGGCCAATGCGGTCAAACCATTGAGGAATCCTGGCGCAGAAACTGTCAGGCAGATCCCCGGTTTTTGGGTAAGAAAACCGCTTGCCGCAGCGGCATAGCCTGCCGACTGCTCATGACGAAAACCAATATAACGAATGCCTTCCGCCTGGGCATGGCGTGCCATATCCGTCACAGGAATACCTACAACACCATAAATAGTGTCAATATTATTCTGTTTTAATGCTTCAACGATGATATGCATACCATCTGTCATTTGAAGTTGATCTGACATGATTAATAACCTCGAAATTTTTATAAATTGGGAGCCAGAAGCCCCCGTTAATATCAGATGGCGTGGTTTTGCTTCATTGCAGCAATTTCATCGTCGCTATAACCCAGCTCCTGCAATACAGCAGCGGTATGTTCACCTAATAGCGGCGCAGCTTTAATATCCGGCGTAAAGGCAGAGAATTTCATTGGACAACCAACGGTCAGATATTTTCCACGCAACGGTTGTTCCACTTCAACAACACTGCCACTTTGGCGCAAAGAGGGATCAAGTGAAATTTCTTTCATACTTAAAACCGGTGCACAAGGAATATCAAACTGAGTCAAATAGGCCACCGCTTCATGTTTATCAATAGTGACAGTGTATTTTTCGATTTCAGCAAAAATATCGAAAATATGTGGCTGTCGTGCATGGGCTGTACTGTATGCCGGATCGGTAATCCATTCTGGTTTGCCGATGGCTTTACAGGTGTTTTCCCAGTTTTGCTCCTGAATAGTGAAATAAATATAGGCGTTAGGATCGGTTTCCCAGCCTTTACATTTCAGGATCCAGCCAGGCTGACCGCCACCACCTGCATTACCACCGCGGGGAACTGCATCACCAAATGTACCATTCGGATACTGCGGGTATTCTTCCAGATAACCCAATTTATCGAGACGCTGCTGGTCACGTAATTTCACGCGGCAAAGGTTCAATACGGCATCCTGCATTGACATGGTGACTCGTTGCCCACGCCCCGTTTTTTCGCGATGCAGCAAAGCAGCAAGTAAACCGATCAGCAAATGCATTCCGGTGTTGCTGTCACCCAACGCTGCAGCGCTTACCAGCGGCGGACCATCCCAAAAACCCGTAGTGGATGCCGCGCCACCCGCTGCCTGAGCAACGTTTTCATAGGCTTTTACATTCACATAAGGCGAACACTCATCAAACCCTTTGATCGAACCAAAAATCAGACGTGGATTGATTTCTTGAATATGCTCCCAGGTGAAGCCCATGTGATCAATGGCCCCTGGATGAAAGTTCTCGACTAAGATATCAGCTTCGCGGATCAGCTTTTCCATTACCTCTTTGCCTTCCGCTGTTTTGGTATTTAACTCAATAGAACGTTTGTTACTGTTAAGCATGGTGAAGTAAAGCGCATCGATATCAGGAATATCTCGCAGCTGGTGACGCGTTACGTCACCAACGCCGGGACGTTCAATTTTAATAACGTCAGCGCCAAACCAGGCCAGCATTTGAGTACAAGATGGGCCAGATTGCACACCGGTGAAATCGAGAACTTTAATTCCTTGAAGTGGAGTTGACATAGCAATACCTATTAGTTAATTAAATATGTGTTAATTTAGCGTTTATTTAAGGCGTAATATCTTCTATAAATAACCCGCAAAATATCGTCGTAGCTGCACTCGATATTTTTAAAATCCTGTATCAAGTGCTGAAAATCATTTCATCGCCACTTCCAATTCCTTTCTGCATGGTAAGTAGTGAGGACGAAAAGAAGAATATGATAAATATTGATTCGTGGTAATCAGAGAGAGTCGCGACATTTGTGATGTTATTCTTACAACTGTAAGAAGCGCCGGTGATTTACAAGTAAGGGTATGATTACGCTTTTTAAAGCGTACCATAAAACATAACATAATAAATGATTTGTGATGACACGGGATTATTGGGATTTACTTTGAGGAAGATAAAATGCGTGTTTATAGAACCGCGAGCGCCAAATAATTTTATGACCACAACCTGTCGTATTGTGGTCATAAAAAATTGTCGGCTGGAGGGAGTTAAATCCTTTACCTCAATATACTGCCTGTCAGCATTAGTTCACAAACAGTGCTTCGCTGTCGACGATGATTCCATCTTCCGCACCTTTAAGCGCCAGGTTTGCCTCGTAGTATTGCTTTTTATCAAGCAGTTTCTGCGCATCAGCAAGTGCATTACGAGTCTGTTTAAGCGGCATCAGATATTGGTTTTCCATTACGCCAACACCGGCCAGGCGAAGTTCTTCCATTGCGCCCTTTTTATCCCCTTTCGCCATTTTTTCATTGGCAATTTTTATCGCGGCTTCTTTTTCGGGAGTTGCTACATAACTCTCAGAAATTCCGACAGATGCATTAATGACAATATATTGGTCATCATTGAGATTGGTCTTTTTACCTGGCTTAGCGAACTTTGCCCATTCGGTACTGTCATCTGACAGCAAAGCGGAAGCTTCATTGGTCAGTTCTTTTGCCTTTTCTGGATCGCCATGAAACAGAGCCAGGCGCGCTACCTGCACGTCACGCATCGCATATAAACCTTGTTCAGAGATACGCTCTGCTGCTGCCGTTTTCTGGGTTTGCTGAACTTGCTGAGTTTGCTGTTGTGCCGCTACCGGTGCATTATCAGCAGCCCATACAGTTGAAGATGCCAGAATTGCTGTGACCATCGTAGCCATAATTAAACGTTTCATACTTACCTCATTCTTTAACAGTTTTAGAAAACGCCGCCATCATATTGGGTGAGCATGAAATGAGAAATCAGAGAGCAACGGTCATTTTGAAAGGGTTATCTTACAGTTGTAGTTATTATCGCAAGAAGTATTTTAGTCTTACAATTGTAGTTATTATCGCAAGAAGTATTTTAGTCTTACAATTGTAGGAATCTGCTTCCTGTCGCAGAGAACTATTCTTATGTACCACAAAGAGATGTCATTTATTATATCGATGTAAATATTGATTAATTATATGTAAATACAGCCATAACATCGTAGGTTCTCAGTGAACCATTTTCAGGATAACTTTCTATGAAAGTAAACTTAATACTTTTCAGCTTATTTTTATTGGTCTCTATTATGGCATGCAATGTTTTTGCATTTTCCATTTCTGGTGGTGTAAGTGAGAGGAGCTATAAAGAGACTGAAAAAACATCAGCGATGACAACCACACACTCTACAAAACTTCAGCCATCACAGGCGATTTTGTTTAAGATGAGAGAAGATGCGCCACCATTAAACCTCACAGAAGAAATCACGCCTACTTATCCGACAAAGGCGAATTATCTTATTCATCCTGTGCGATAGCGTCTGTCACATGGCAGGTGAACAATCATGTCTGATGCTGATGTGAACACCTGCCCAAATGAGCCATCCTGACCCACTATCGCCTGCCATACCCCACCATAAAGCGAATCATCAAGCCACAAGCCGGGGCAAGAAACATAAATATCCCCGTCACTAGTTCATTACCGCCAGTTAACCACATGGTGAAGTAATAAATGAGTGCAGCGAGGATCACCATGCCGAAGAAAGAAGAGACCGCCGATACCACGTTCAGTACCTGACCGATGTAGCCGCTTACGCAGACAATACACAGGGCGAGAAACATCCATAAATAAATCATAGCTCAACCTCCTGCCGCGCTAAAAAACCTGTAACTTCAGTCACTTTAATAGTAAGACAATCCTTAACCTCTGGCAATTTTTGCTAAGCATCAATGAAAACAGCATGTTAAATGCAAGACTGTTGTGTACGGAAAAATATTTACTTTGCACGATTAATAATCAGTAGCTGAAAGCAGTCAGCGAGTGATAAAGTACAGATACCGCATTCATGCTCCTCGTGGTTATGTCCTGACTAGTCTTTACACTCTTTACAGGAACCATTGTCGTACATGATGGCCCAACCAATTGAGTGTACCGCTGTCGACATGGAATCTTCTGCGATACAACAATTCGTATCTACAGAAGGTAACTATGTTTCCACAATGCAAATTTTCCCGCGAGTTTCTACATCCTCGCTACTGGCTCACATGGTTTGGGCTTGGTGTACTCTGGCTTTGGGTACAGCTTCCTTATCCTGTTCTCTGCTTTCTCGGCACGCGTATTGGCGCAATGGCGCGACCATTCCTGAAACGTCGTGAATCTATCGCCCGTAAAAACCTGGAACTTTGTTTCCCGCAGCATTCTGCGGAAGAACGCGAGAAGATGATTGCCGAAAACTTTCGTTCACTCGGCATGGCGCTGGTAGAAACCGGCATGGCATGGTTCTGGCCCGACAGTCGCGTACGTAAATGGTTTGATGTTGAAGGGTTGGATAACCTTAAACGCGCACAAATGCAAAATCGCGGCGTAATGGTTGTCGGCGTCCATTTTATGTCGCTGGAACTGGGCGGCCGCGTGATGGGACTGTGCCAACCAATGATGGCTACCTATCGTCCACATAATAATCAGCTGATGGAATGGGTGCAGACCCGTGGGCGCATGCGCTCTAACAAAGCGATGATCGGCAGAAATAATCTGCGCGGCATTGTCGGTGCACTGAAGAAAGGTGAAGCGGTATGGTTTGCTCCCGATCAGGATTATGGTCGTAAAGGCAGCTCCTTCGCGCCGTTCTTTGCGGTGGAAAATGTCGCCACAACCAATGGCACCTATGTTCTCTCCCGTCTCTCTGGCGCAGCCATGTTGACCGTAACGATGGTAAGAAAAGCGGATTACAGCGGATATCGTTTGTTCATCACCCCAGAGATGGAAGGCTACCCGACAGATGAAAATCAAGCCGCTGCCTATATGAACAAGATTATCGAGAAAGAGATCATGCGCGCACCGGAGCAGTACCTCTGGATCCACCGTCGCTTTAAAACGCGCCCGGTGGGAGAATCGTCGTTGTACATTTAACAAACTGCTCTTACTCTTTCCCTCCTCAAATCGGCCATAATAACCTCATGGTTTTTATGGCTTTTTTCTTAAGGTTTTTTCCTTCGCTGAATATCTAATTATTACCGTCAGAAATTAAACTGTCGCCGATATGAGACACTTGTAAGTTACTAAAAGTAAATAAGAAAATGCCTCTTGTCTCGTTTCAGTTTTAGGCGTACATTAGCGCCGTCTCGAGCAGTTTAGCTCAGAATTCTGGGGTGATGCCCACGGTAAAATACAGGGCTTTTAAGGTCGCTTTGCCCGGTGTCAACTCACTGTATCAGGTGTAATGAAGTCATTCAGGCGTAACAGTAATTACGCGGAGAGATGTAAAGTGAAATATTTCTTTATGGGCATTTCTTTTATGGTCATCGTTTGGGCCGGTACTTTTGCCCTGATGATCTAAAAGCAAACTGTGCAATGAAAAACAGGAGCCATCAGGCTCCTGTTTGCATTTCTGACGACGGTGTTTATTCCGCGTTTTCGTGAATATGTTTGCTGCTGGCGGGTAGTAAACCGTCGGCACGGAACATCGCTTTAATCCCTCTGATGGCCTGACGAATACGGTCGCGGTTTTCAATCAGTGCAAAGCGAACATGCGTATCACCATAGTCGCCAAAGCCAATCCCCGGCGAGACACAAACCTTCGCTTCGTTAAGGAGCTTCTTGGCAAATTCCAGCGATCCCATGGCCGCATATGGTTCCGGGATTTTCGCCCAGACATACATCGAAGCCTTCGGCATTTCAACCATCCAGCCCGCTTCATGCAGCCCTTTAACCAATACATCACGGCGGCGTTTGTACTGTTCGGCAATGTCGCGCACGCACTGTTGATCGCCCTCCAGCGCCGCAATCGCCGCCACCTGCAACGGCGTAAAGGTGCCGTAATCGTGATAGCTTTTAATACGAGCCAGGGCGCTGACCAGCGTTTTGTTGCCAACCATAAAGCCGATACGCCAGCCCGCCATGTTGTAGCTTTTCGACAGCGTAAAGAACTCGACTGCCACATCGCGTGCACCCGGTACCTGCATGATTGACGGCGCTTTCCAGCCATCGTAGACGATATCGGCATAGGCCAGGTCGTGGACCACCAGCACATCGTAGCGTTTCGCCAGCGCCACAACCTTTTCGAAGAACTCCAGCTCCACGCATTGCGCGGTTGGATTCGACGGGAAGCCGAGGATCATCATCTTCGGTTTCGGATAACTTTCACGAATGGCGCGCTCCAGTTCGTTGAAGAAATCGACACCTTCCACCAGCGGCACTGAGCGTACCTGCGCCCCGGCAATCACCGCGCCATAAATATGGATCGGGTAACTTGGATTCGGCACCAGCACCGTGTCACCATGATCCAGCGTCGCCAGCATCAGATGCGCCAGGCCCTCTTTCGAACCAATAGTGACGATGGCTTCTGATTCCGGGTCGATTTCAACGTCGTAGCGATCCTGATACCAGCGGGAAATGGCGCGACGTAACCGCGGAATGCCGCGTGAAGTGGAGTAACCATGCGTGTCCGGGCGCTGGGCCACAGTACATAATTTTTCGACGATATGCGGCGGAGTCGCACCGTCCGGGTTACCCATGCTGAAATCGATAATATCTTCGCCGCGCCGACGCGCAGCCATTTTCAGTTCAGCGGTGATGTTAAAAACGTAGGGCGGGAGACGATCAATGCGCGTAAAGCGACGTTCAGGGCGAGTGTCAGCCATAATTTCCTCAGATTAACGTTAGCGCCCGGACCGTCCGAGCGACGCTGCCACAATGGTGGCTGTTTTGAAAATAGCCTGATTAATTTCTGTCTGTCCAGCGTTTTAGAACATTTTTATCAATGGCTTTAAATGAGGAACTCCACTTCAAAAACAGGAAATTTTTCTACGCTAACAAGAAAATTACCACCAATTTTATTAACATTATAATTTCAATAAATTTACCAGCCAGAAGTGCATTATCAAGAGATACATTGCTAATACACCATTTATCTTTCAATCCCCTTTTAAATTTATGGTTTTTCCTCAAAAACGGCCTGCTGGTCATCAGCCTTCAGGTTACCTATCATAGAGGTTTAATCCTTATTCAGAGTCACCCGTGCACGAAATATTCAACATGCTGCTGGCGGTCTTCGATCGGGCAGCGTTAATGCTTATCTGCCTGTTCTTTCTCATCCGTATCCGCCTGTTTCGCGAACTGTTGCACAAGTCGGCGCACTCCCCAAAAGAATTGCTCGCCGTTACCGCCATTTTCTCGCTGTTCGCCCTGTTCAGCACCTGGTCCGGCGTTCCCGTAGAAGGCTCGCTGGTGAACGTACGTATTATCGCGGTGATGTCCGGCGGGATTCTGTTTGGCCCGTGGGTAGGCATCATTACCGGCGTGATTGCGGGTATTCACCGGTATTTAATTGATATCGGCGGCGTGACGGCGATCCCCTGCTTTATCACCAGCATTCTGGCGGGTTGTATATCAGGCTGGATAAACCTGAAAATCCCCAAAGCACAGCGCTGGCGCGTCGGTATTCTCGGCGGCATGTTGTGTGAGACGTTGACCATGATTCTGGTAATTGTCTGGGCACCAACTACCGCGTTGGGGATCGATATCGTCTCTAAAATCGGCATTCCAATGATCCTCGGTAGCGTCTGTATCGGCTTTATTGTGCTTCTGGTGCAAAGCGTTGAGGGCGAAAAAGAGGCCAGCGCCGCGCGGCAGGCCAAGCTGGCGCTGGATATCGCCAACAAAACGCTACCTCTGTTTCGCCATGTCAATAGCGAGTCATTACGCAAAGTTTGTGAAATTATTCGCGATGACATTCACGCCGATGCGGTGGCGATTACCAATACCGATCATGTGCTGGCCTATGTTGGCGTGGGTGAACATAACTATCAGAATGGCGATGACTTCATTAGCCCGACTACCCGTCAGGCGATGAATTACGGAAAAATCATCATTAAAAACAATGATGAAGCCCACCGCACACCAGAGATTCATTCCATGCTGGTGATCCCATTGTGGGAGAAAGGCGTTGTGACCGGAACGCTGAAAATTTACTACTGCCACGCGCATCAGATCACCTCGTCATTACAGGAAATGGCGGTCGGTCTGTCGCAAATCATCTCCACCCAACTGGAGGTTTCACGCGCCGAGCAGCTACGTGAAATGGCAAATAAGGCAGAGCTTCGCGCCCTGCAAAGCAAAATTAATCCCCATTTCCTGTTTAACGCTTTGAACGCTATTTCATCGTCAATCCGTCTGAATCCGGATACTGCTCGCCAGCTGATCTTTAATCTGTCGCGTTATCTGCGCTATAACATTGAATTAAAAGACGATGAGCAAATCGATATCAAAAAAGAGCTGTATCAAATTAAAGACTATATTGCCATTGAGCAGGCCCGCTTTGGCGACAAGCTGACGGTTATCTATGATATTGATGAAGAGGTGAATTGCTGCATTCCCAGCCTGCTGATCCAGCCGTTGGTGGAGAATGCCATTGTCCACGGTATTCAGCCTTGCAAAGGTAAAGGCGTTGTCACCATCAGCGTTGCAGAGTGCGGCAATCGGGTACGCATTGCGGTGCGGGATACCGGGCACGGCATCGATCCAAAGGTGATTGAGCGGGTCGAAGCGAATGAAATGCCGGGCAATAAAATTGGCCTGCTGAATGTCCATCATCGCGTGAAGTTATTGTATGGCGAGGGGCTGCATATCCGCCGCCTGGAGCCGGGGACGGAAATTGCGTTTTACATTCCTAACCAACGCACCCCAGTCGCCTCACAGGCTACGTTATTGCTTTGAGCCGGAGTGATATTGTGAAAGTCATCATTGTTGAAGACGAATTCCTGGCACAACAGGAACTGAGCTGGCTAATTAAAGAGCACAGCCAGATGGAGATTGTCGGCACCTTTGACGACGGTCTGGACGTGTTGAAGTTTTTGCAGCATAACCGCGTCGACGCCATTTTTCTGGATATCAATATTCCGTCGCTGGATGGCGTGTTGCTGGCGCAAAACATCAGCCAGTTCGCCCATAAACCGTTTATTGTGTTCATCACCGCGTGGAAAGAACATGCGGTAGAAGCGTTTGAACTGGAGGCGTTTGACTACATTCTCAAACCGTATCAGGAGTCACGTATTACCGGGATGCTGCAAAAACTGGAAGCGGCCTGGCAACAACAGCAGACCAGCAGTACGCCTGCCGCGACGGTAACGCGTGAGAATGACACCATTAATCTGGTGAAAGATGAGCGAATAATCGTCACGCCAATTAACGATATCTATTACGCCGAAGCGCACGAGAAAATGACCTTTGTCTATACGCGGCGTGAATCCTACGTAATGCCGATGAACATTACCGAATTTTGCAGCAAACTGCCGCCGTCGCATTTTTTCCGCTGCCATCGCTCATTTTGTGTCAATCTGAACAAAATACGCGAAATCGAACCGTGGTTTAATAACACCTACATTCTGCGACTGAAAGATCTGGATTTTGAAGTGCCGGTCAGTCGCAGCAAAGTGAAAGAATTTCGCCAGTTAATGCATCTTTAATCGGGAACTTTCATGAAAGCACCAGGCTTGCCCGCCGATCAACAATTTTTCGCCGATCTGTTCAGCGGCCTGGTGCTTAACCCGCAACTACTGGGGCGCGTCTGGTTTGCCAGCCAGCCTGCCTCGTTACCGGTGGGCAGTTTATGTATTGATTTTCCCCGTCTGGATATCGTGCTGCGCGGCGAATACGGCAACCTGCTGGAAGCAAAGCAGCAGCGAATGGTGGAAGGAGAAATGCTGTTTATTCCGGCACGCGCGGCTAATTTACCGATCAACAACAAACCGGTGATGCTGTTAAGCCTGGTGTTCGCACCGACCTGGCTTGGGTTATCGTTTTACGATAGCCGCACCACGTCGTTGTTGCATCCTGCTCGCCAGATCCAGCTTCCCAGCCTGCAACGCGGTGAAGGTGAAGCGATGCTTACCGCCCTCACCCATCTTAGCCGTTCGCCGCTGGAGCAGAATATCATTCAGCCACTGGTGTTAAGTTTGCTGCATCTTTGCCGCAACGTGGTGAATATGCCGCCGGGTAATTCGCAACCGCGCGGCGATTTTCTCTATCACAGCATTTGTAACTGGGTTCAGGATAATTATGCCCAGCCGCTCACCCGCGAGAGCGTGGCGCAGTTTTTTAATATCACGCCCAATCATCTGTCAAAACTGTTTGCTCAGCATGGAACGATGCGTTTTATCGAGTATGTGCGTTGGGTGCGAATGGCGAAGGCGAGGATGATTTTGCAGAAATATCATCTGTCAATTCATGAAGTGGCACAGCGTTGCGGTTTTCCGGATAGCGACTATTTTTGTCGCGTTTTCCGGCGTCAGTTTGGTCTGACGCCGGGAGAGTACAGCGCCCGTTTTCAGGGCTAACGTCAGAAGGTTAATTCTGTTTCCAGCAGCGTCAGGATACTTTGTGCATCTTGCGCGGCAAACAACGACTGGCGGAAGTTTTTATTCACCAGTTTACGCGCCAGCTGCGAGAAGACTTTCACATGATTCATCCCTTCGTTAGCACCCAGCGTCAGCATGATCACCAGTTCGACTTCGCCCATTTCTGACTGCCAGTCAATCGGTTTCGCCAGCCGGGCAATGCTGATACTGGAATGACGGATCCACTGAGATTTGGTGTGCGGGATCGCTACGCCAAAACCAACGCCGGTGGTAACAATCTCTTCCCGCTGCCAGACATCTTCTTCCAGCTCAAACGGATGTTCAGTGCGCCCGTTAACGCCGAGGTTGCCGCACAGGAACTGGATCGCCTGCTCTTTATTGCTAAAATCCTGATCAACAAAGATATTCTCCAGCGCCAGCAGTGGGCGAACGTCTTCTTCCGGCGTAAAGGCGGTGAGTAACGCTTCAATTTCCTGCGCACTGCGGCATTCACATGCCTGACGCGCCAGTTCCCGACACGCCTCGCTATCCAGTTGACGAAGCTGGCTTTTCACCGCCGGAATACGCGGGCTACTCATACTCAGCTCATCCAGGCCCAGCCCAAGCAGTAGCGGCAGATAACGGCTTTCACCGCCCAGTTCACCGCAAATGCCTACCCATTTGCCCCGCTGATGCGCAGTGGTAACAATCTGCTGCAACATGCGCAGGAACGATGGCGTAATCGGGTTATACAGCGGCGATACGCGCGGGTTATTACGATCGACCGCATACAGATACTGGGTCATATCGTTAGAACCGATACTGAAGAAATCGACCTCATCGCAGAAGTGGTCGATGATGTAACACACCGACGGCACTTCCACCATGATACCCAGAGTAATCGTCTCTGCATGACGCAGGCCATCGCGCTTAAGCTCAACGATCGCTTTTTGGATCTCGCCCTTCACCCATAAGATCTGATCGAGGCTGTGAACCATCGGGATCATCAACTGGGCGTTGCCAAAACTGGCAGCGCGCAAAATCGCCCGTAGTTGAGTGCGGAACAGGCCAGCAAATTCCGGGTAAATACGTACCGCGCGATAGCCGAGGAACGGGTTCTCTTCCTGGGGAATATTCAGATAAGGAATGCTTTTATCGCCTCCGATGTCCATTGTGCGGAAGATAATCGGCTTGTCGCCCGCTGCCAGTAGCACCTGCTGGTAGGCTTCAAATTGCTCCTGCTCGTCCGGCGCGCTGTCACGATCCATATACAGCATTTCGGTACGGAACAGCCCGACGCCTTCCGCGCCGTTGGCAAACGCGCCTGGTGCTTCCAGAGCGGTGCCAATATTCGCCGCGATATCAATACGCTTGTTATCACGGGAATAGGCCAGCTGCGCGGCAGCCTGCGCCTGTTGTTTTTGGCGTTTATCCGCCAGCGTCTGCGCAACCTGATAATAACCGCTCACCGCGTCATTCGGGTTAATCGCCAGCACGCCGCACTGGGCGTCAAGCACCGCCGGTTGCCCGGCATAACGGGCAATCGCATCCAGCGGCAGGCCGCTCAGTACCGGGATCGCCGAGGCGCGGGCCAGAATCAGGGTATGCGAGGTGCGCCCGGTTTTCTCCAGAATCATGCCCGCAAGATTTTTCAAATCAAGGCTCAAAAACTGGCTTGGGGTTAAATCTTCAGCCACCAGAATGGTCGGTTTTTCCAGCACCAGATTGTTGCGCGGCTTCAGTTCCGGCCAGGTGATATGCAGCAACTGTTCGCTAATATCGCGAATGTCGCTAACACGTTCGCGCAGATAATCGCTGGCAGAAGCAGAAAGCTTGGCGCAAACCTGCTCCATATTGCTGATGATCGCCGCCCCCAGTCCCTGATGCTGTTCTGTCATCAGGCGACGGATATTGCCTGCAAATTCATCATCCTGAATCAGCGACAAATGGGCGCTGAGGATAGTTTTGCTTTCGCCGTCACGCTCACGCAATTGCTGGTTCAGTTGCTCGGCAAGCGTTGCCAGGCTGTGCTCCAGCCGGGTGGAATCTTGCACACTGGCGGGGATTGCCCGATAACTGTCGAGGCTGTCGCTTTGTAACAGGGTCAGCGTACCCACGCCGACGCCGCTTGCCAGCACATTGCCGTACAGTAAATCCGGGTTAAGGCGGCTTAATGAACGCGGCAGCGGATGCGCCGTCAGTTCTGCCTGCGTAGGCTGGACGCTGTCGCTGTCGATAAAGCGCACCTGGATGTACTCTTCCAGCACGCGCCGCGCCTGCTCTTCATCGCTGCCGCTAATGTTCAGGCTGCAACTGTCATTAAATAGGGTGCCGGTGCCAATCAGCGCCAGCGAACTTTTCGCATCGGCCTTTGCGTTCTGGCGATGGTTAATAAAGGTGACTTCACTTTGCCACTGGCTGCACTGTTCTTTAAGTTCCCACGCCGGACGAGCATGCAGACCGTTAGGCAAAGGACAGAGAAATTGAATCGTTAACATAACCGCTCCGGGTTAATCAGGAGATCATCTGAAATCCGTCAGTTGAACAACCGTCTCACGGGTAAGACGTTGAATAAGGGCAGATAAAAGTTGCTGCATCTGCAAAATGTCGCGGCAATCGGCAATCGATGCCGCACAATGTCCGTGGCGCGTCGCTGGCCCCATCACCACCGTGGGCACGCCGGTGCCGGTTAAATGCACCGCTCCGCCGTCCGTGCCGCCGTTGCTGAACATATCCGCCTGCAACGGCACGCCAATTTCTGCCGCCACGGTTTCGATCCAGGCGGTAAGTTTTGGCGGCGCAATCAGCGACTTGTCGCTTAACACCAGCATCGGCCCGTTACCAATCTGGCGATGGTTAGCCGCGCTATAATCAAAGTTTTTCGCCCAGCAGGCGGTATCAAGCACAATGGCGACATCCGGCGACACCGCGCGGGTGGCAGTTTGCCCGCCGCGTAATCCCACCTCTTCGCTGGAACTTGCCACCAGCCACACCTCCGCAGGCAGTTCGGCGTCGTGCAGCTCACGTAGTAACGTCACCAGCAGATAGCAACCGAGGCGGTCATCAAAGGCTTTCCCCATCACCCGCTGGTGAGGGAGAACCTGAAAAGTTGTATCAAAGGTGACGCGATCGCCTGGACGAATTCCCGCCTGCATCACTTCGTCATAGGAGCGCGCACCAATGTCCACGCGCATGGCGCTGACGTCATTCCCCTGCCGGTCGCCGTCAAGCAGGCCTGGAATTTTGCACTCTTCACGGGTGGTGATGCGCACCGGCTGCAGCTGGCGGGCAGCCATGCGCACGTTGCCAACCGGCAGCACGTCAATAGCGCCTTCGCGGGAGATGCTGCGCACCATAAATCCCACTTCGTCCATATGGGCGCAGATCATCACCTTCGGACCTGTCGATTCATTGAGGCGGATCAGCACCGATCCCAGACCATCAAATCGCACTTCTTTTTGCAGGCGATCCGCTTCTTCCAGTAGGATCTGCCGCACTTCCTGTTCCGAGGAGGCGATCGCATCTGCCTCGCTCAACGCTTTTAATAGCGATAAATCCATTATGCCTCTCCCGTGAGCAACACTGTTTTCGGCATGGCGTAGAGCACTTCTGCGCCTTGCGGGGTAACCAGCACAACATCTTCGATGCGCACGCCCCCTTGCCCTGGCAAATAAATCCCCGGCTCCACGGTCAGCAACATGCCTGGCTGTAGCGTCGTGGTGTCCCGCGGTGAAAAACGCGGATCTTCATGAACTTCAATGCCGATAGCATGACCGGTGTTATGACCGAAATAGTGGCTAAAACCTGCCTCGGTAATCACTTGGCGCGCGGCATCGTCAACCTGCTGGCAGCGCACGCCGGGGCGAATTGCAGAGATTGCTGCGAGCTGTGCCTGCAGGACAATCTGGTAGACGTTAAACAGCGGGTGAGATTCGGCGCTCACCCCTTCGCCATTCACCAGCAAGGTGCGCGTCATATCAGAGCAGTAGCCCTGATACAGCGCACCAAAATCGAGAGTGACAAACTCGCCCGCTGCAACAATCTTGTCGCTGGCTTTGCCGTGCGGCAGCGCCCCGCGCCAGCCGCTGGCGACAATGGTGTCAAAAGAGGCTTTTTCTGCGCCCTGCTGGCGCATAAACCACTCCAGTTCAGCGGCTATCTCGCGCTCGCTCATCCCCGCCTGAATAAAGCGGCGAATATGCTCCGCTCCGCGATCGGCAATCCCACAGGCGAGGCGGATTATCTCCACCTCCTCTGGCGTTTTGATTTGCCGCAGCACATCCGGCGTGGCGCTAACCAGTTTCGCATTGAGTTCAGACTTCCAGCGGTGCGCGGTTTCCCAACTCACCTGCTGGCCTTCAAAACCGAGCGTTTGCAACTGCTCATCGGCAATGATTTGATTGACGATAGTGGTAAGCGTGTTCGTCGCGTCAAGCAAATGCAGCTGGTAGCCTTGCGCACGGGCTTCCACCTCAACGAAATAGCGCGAATCTACCAGAATGTGCGCACTTTCACGGCTAATAACCACATAGCCTGATCCGGTGGAGATCCCCAGATGCGGCTGTTTGTTCTGCCGTGAGGAGAGAAGCACAGCATCCAGTTGTTGCGCCTTAAGCCAGTCGCGCAGCGAAGCGAGTAATGTCATCTGGATTTTCCTTCTTACAGGCTATCGATTAACAATTTGCCTTTACGGAACATCATCAGACGCAGGAACACCACCATCAGCGCAGTTATGACTGCCCCCAGCGCGATCCCCGCCATATAGACGCCCAGGTTAGTGACCAGCGGCCATGCCCAGATAGCGGATTCCGGGAACCATTGCACTGCGCCCAGCCAGACAGCGGCGGTTGAGCCGACAATCGCGCCGACCATATACGACGGAATGGCGGTGATGGGGCTTTCCAGCGCAAACGGAATCGCACCCTCACTAATCCCCATAAAGGCAAGGAACATCGCGGTCTTACCCTGCGGATAAAGCTGAGCATTGAACAGGCGTTTGCCGGTTAAACGACGGTCGATAATGGTCGCCAGCCCCAGACCAATCGGCGGAATAACGATAGCGATAGAACGCGCGGTAACCGGTAATACGTGGTCGGTGGTAAAGCTGAAGGCAACGAAACCTGCCGCTTTGTTGATTGGGCCACCAAGGTCGATTGCGGTCGCCGCGGCAATCCCCATTGCATACATCAGCGCGCCCTTCTCACCTGCGGCAGTCAGCACGGTACGGATACCGCCGTTGATCCAGCCACCAAATGGGGTGATGACATAGTACATCGCCAGCATGACAAAAATGGCGGAAAGAATCGGTAGCAAAAATGTGGTTTTGAACGCTAACAGGAAATCTGGTAACTGGATTTTCTGGTTCATCCATTTCACAAGGTAACCAGCAACGATAGATATAATCAGCGCACCAATGAAGGTGGACGGCACCGGCGAAGAGGTCGCCCATTGCATAGTGCTGGGATCGAAGTTCAGCAGTTGCGTCGGCTGGGTAGACATCAAGCCGCCGATAAAACCAGCCGGGAACGCCAGTTTGCCGCCGATAGAGTTCGCCACAAAAGCGGCAAACATCGGAATAGCAAAGCCAAACAACACGCCGCCGAAGGACTGCGACAGCCAGGCAAATTTCAGTAAGGAGAGGTCGAAACCGGAGAATTTCCCGCTATTAAGAGCATCCATGATGCCGATCTCAGCAGGAATTTTAAGCCAGCTATAAGCAATCAGCTGGCTGAAAGCGAGGATCACACCGCCCATAATTAAGGTCGGCACCATGCGTGAAATCCCTGACATCACATGCTGCGGGAGTTCACCCCAGAAGCTGCTTTTAGAGGCCTGCGGATTCTTAACTGCCGCTGCCGCACCGGATGCGCCAGGCACAACGGTTGCACTGCGTTTTTTAATGGCCATAACAATTATCCCTGTCGAATATTACTGTTGTTCAGAGGCAATCATCTCTTCGATTTCTTTGATGATGCCTACAGCGTTTTTAATTGCGTCCTGCAAAGTGATTTCATAAACGTCGCGTGATTCGAAACGTTCGTTATCTTCCGGGGTAACTGCCACGGAATGGATGATGATGGTCGCTTCGGCGATATCCTGCGCCGTCAGGCGATTCTGGATGCCGTCCGCGCCCTGGGTTTCAATTTTCACTTCATAACCGGCTTCTACCGCCGCTTCTTCCAGCGCCTGAGCGGCCATAAAAGTGTGAGCCAGGCCCATCGGGCAGGCACATAAGGCAATCAGTTTCTTACTCATCGTTAATTCCTCGTTCAGTGATAGTTGACGAGTGAAATTATGAACGTGCAAAACAAATCGCCGTTACCAGACAAATAATGCATTTACTGGAGAATTAATCCCGCTGTATGGAAGTGTGACGCAGGTCGGCCTTGTGAGGGGACACAAAGAAAAATTGAATTAACTGTATGATTTAAAAGATTATCGGGAGAGTTACCTCCCGATATAACAGGAAGGATTTACAGAATGTGACCTAAGGTCTGGCGTAAATGTGCACCGGAACCGAGAAGACCCGGATTGTCATGGACGATGAGATACACCGGAATATCATGGACATATTCTTTAAAGCGCCCTTTATCTTCAAATGCGGCACGGAAACCAGAGGCTTTGAAGAACTCAAGGAAGCGCGGCACGATACCGCCCGCAATAAACACGCCGCCAAATGTCCCGAGATTGAGCGCCAGATTGCCGCCAAAACGGCCCATAATGACGCAAAACAGCGACAACGCGCGGCGGCAATCGGTGCAGCTATCAGCCAGCGCACGTTCGGTAATATCTTTTGGCTTGAGATTTTCTGGCAGGCGGTTGTCAGCTTTCACAATTGCGCGATACAAATTCACCAGCCCAGGGCCAGAAAGCACGCGTTCCGCCGAAACATGGCCAATTTCCGCACGCAATATTTCGAGGATAATGGCCTCTTCTTCACTATTCGGCGCAAAATCAACGTGACCGCCTTCGCCCGGCAAGCTTACCCAACGCTTATCGACATGGACCAGATGCGCAACCCCAAGCCCTGTTCCGGCACCGTAAACCGCAATAGGTTTACCTTCTACCGGTTCTGCGCCACCAAACTGAATCAGATGCTCTTTTTTCAGCATCGGGATCGCCATTGATACAGCGGTAAAATCGTTAATAATTTCCAGATGGCTAAAACCGAGATTCTTTTTCATTTCGGCAATTGAGAACGCCCAGGTATGGTTGGTCATTGCCACCCAGTCACCGGTAATTGGGCAAGCGATGGCAATACAGCCGTCTTTCACCTCGACCTTATGTTCTTCAAGATAAACGCGAATGACCGCTTCGAGGCTGGGGTAATCAAGCCCTGAATAGGTCTTAGCCTGCGAGATTTCACCACTGGCAATATCACACAGAGCAAGACGTGCGTTGGTGCCGCCCACATCACCGACTAATGCATACTTTGTCATTCTTCAACTGCTCCGCTAAAGTCAAAATAATTCTTTCTCACACTGTAAATACCTGGGGGCATAACAACAACGCCGGAAAGGCAGGCTCCCTGTAAATATCGATCTGGGTCACACAATTACTTTATCGTTTCAGCACCAATTGCAGCGATGCCTTTTTGCAAGCTGGGCAAACTAAGTATCTGACCCCGCATAAGGAATAGAACATGCTCCATCCGCGAGCCAGAACCATGTTGTTATTATCGCTCCCCGCCGTGGCAATTGGGATTGCGTCCAGTCTTATTCTGATTGTGGTGATGAAAATCGCCTCGGCATTACAGAATTTGCTCTGGCAACGACTGCCGGGAACTCTGGGGATAGCCCAGGATTCACCTCTCTGGATCATCGGTGTATTAACGCTAACGGGTATTGCGGTGGGGTTGGTTATCCGTTTCAGCCAGGGTCATGCCGGACCAGACCCCGCCTGTGAACCGCTGATCGGCGCACCAGTTCCGCCCTCTGCGCTACCAGGACTTATCGTAGCATTAATTCTCGGTCTTGCTGGCGGCGTCAGCCTGGGGCCGGAACATCCGATCATGACCGTCAATATCGCCCTTGCGGTTGCCATTGGCGCTCGTCTGTTACCGCGCGTCAACCGAATGGAGTGGACTATTTTAGCCTCTGCCGGAACCATCGGCGCGCTGTTTGGTACACCTGTTGCGGCGGCGTTGATATTTTCGCAAACCTTAAATGGCAGTAGTGAAGTTCCGCTATGGGATCGTCTTTTTGCGCCATTAATGGCGGCAGCAGCTGGTGCACTTACTACCGGATTATTTTTCCATCCCCATTTTTCACTGCCCATTGCGCATTACGGACAGATGGAAATGACCGATATTCTCAGCGGTGCAATTGTCGCGGCGATTGCCATCGCAGCAGGGATGGTCGCCGTATGGTGCTTACCACGGTTGCACGCGATGATGAATCAAATGAAAAATCCGGTGCTCGTGCTGGGTATTGGCGGATTTATTCTCGGTATTCTGGGGGTTATTGGTGGACCAGTTTCGCTGTTTAAAGGGCTGGATGAGATGCAGCAGATGGTGGCAAATCAGGCTTTCAGCACCAGCGATTACTTTTTGCTGGCGGTAATTAAACTTGCCGCCCTGGTCGTTGCTGCCGCCAGTGGCTTTCGCGGTGGGCGAATCTTCCCGGCAGTGTTTGTCGGCGTGGCATTAGGGTTGATGCTGCATGAGCACGTACCCGCCGTACCAGCGGCAATAACCGTTTCTTGCGCTATTCTCGGCATCGTGCTGGTGGTAACACGCGATGGCTGGTTAAGTCTTTTTATGGCGGCGGTCGTTGTACCCAATACCACATTGCTACCGCTGCTCTGTATCGTCATGCTTCCGGCATGGCTGTTATTAGCAGGTAAGCCGATGATGATGGTCAATCGTCCGAAGCAACAGCCACCCCACGATAACGTTTAGCAAAAAATGCTCTCCTTTATGATTTAAGAGTTATGGCGATGATACGGGGCTTTACCTCCCCGTAATATTGCGTTAACAGGCCGCTGACGGCTTCGATCGTGAAGGAGAATAACAATGTTCAGGTCACTGTTTCTGGCGGCCGCCCTGATGGCATTTACCCCGCTTGCAGCAAACGCAGGTGAAATCACCCTACTGCCATCAATCAAATTACAAATTGGCGATCGCGATCATTACGGTAATTACTGGGACGGTGGTCACTGGCGCGACCGTGACTACTGGCATCGCAATTATGAGTGGCGTAAAAACCGCTGGTGGCGTCATGATAATGGCTATCATCGTGGCTGGGATAAGCGTAAAGCGTATGAGCGTGGCTATCGTGAAGGCTGGCGCGATCGTGACGATCATCGCGGAAAAGGCCGCGGACATGGACACCGCCATTAAACACATTCGCCAATGGAACACAATGCCTGATGCGACGCTAGCGAGTCTTATCAGGCCTACAAACCGGCTCTTTAACGCGTAGGGCGGATAAGGCGTTTACGCCGCATCCGCCAATAGTGCCAGATGCGACGCTCATTCAACTACAATCCCAGCGCCGTCCCCACCAACAACCAGATATTCAGCGCCACGACCAGCACTACAATCACCCAGCCTGTCTGTTTTACGCGTTTGCTGTTCACCAGATCGCCCATCAACTTGCTGTCACTGGTGAAAATCAGCAGTGGAACCAGCGCCAGGGCGATACCAAAACTTAACAGCACCTGACTCATAACCAGAATCCGTGTCGGATCTAATCCCATCAGAATGACAATAAATGACGGCAACATGGTGACTGTACGACGCACCCACAGCGGGATATGGAAGCGAATGAATCCCTGCATCACCACCTGCCCCGCCAGTGTCCCCACCACCGTTGAGGACAGTCCGGCAGCAACCAGACTTAACCCAAAGACCGTTGCCGCAGCATGGCTTAACAGCGGTTGCAGCGTCAGATAAGCCTCATCAAGATCGGCAACACCAGTATGACCAGAAAAGTGGAACGCCGCCGCAGCTGTAGCCATCATCGCCAGATTGACAAAACCGGCAATCGTCATGGCGATAGCCACATCCCATTTGGTGGCGGAATAACGTTGTTGACGCGAACCGCCATGTAAATGCTGAGTGAGCGAAGAGTGCAAATAAATCACATGCGGCATAATCGTCGCCCCTAACACGCCTGCTGCCAGGAAGACCGCTTCCGAAGTAGGTAAACTCGGGATCACCATTCCTTTACCCAGCTGCGCCAGGTTAGGCTGGGAAAAAATCAACTCGACAATGTAAGCCGCGGCAACAAACAACAGTAACCCACCAATCACTTTTTCCAGCGGTTTTTGCCCGCGACGTTGCAGCATTAAAATCAGGAAAGTCGCGATCCCCGTCAGCACCGCGCCCTGCAACAACGAGACACCAAGAATGAGTTTAAAACCGATCGCCGCACCAATAAATTCCGCCAGGTCGGTTGCCATCGCAATAATTTCTGCCTGAACCCAATAGAACCACACTACGGGACGCGGATAGTGATCGCGAATCTGCTCCGCCAGATTTTTACCGGTGGCAATCCCTAGTTTGGCAGAGAGGATCTGAATCAGCATCGCCATCAGGTTGGCCCAAACGACAACCCACAGTAGCTGATAGCCGAAGCTGGCACCCGCCTGAATATTGGTCGCAAAGTTACCGGGATCGATATAACCAATCGCCGCAATGAACGCAGGTCCCATTAATGCGAGCCTCATCTTGCGCGCCGCCCGTCCGCTGCTACTCTCAACGCGATAGTTCGTCATCTTGTGCCTCTAAAACATAGCCTTTGCTATGTTTCATGCTATGCCAAACGAGAATGATTATCAAATTCATTTAAATGGGTTGTGGTGATTTCTTTGATAGACCAGGATTATGACTACGAAAAGATTGATGACTTGAATGTTATGGTTATGTTTAATGTTAGCACATTTACATAACTTTCAGCTTCCATACACAACATAGCAGAAATGTATGACAGATCACTATTTTTGAAGCTTGTCACAGGACGTCATTATAGTGTGTGTCAGATCTCGTTTTCCTTAACCATGTTACATAGAATGTGCACGGAAATTTAACCTGCCTCATATTTGGAGCAAATATGGACCGCGTCCTTCATTTTGTACTGGCACTTGCCGTTGTTGCGATTCTCGCACTGCTGGTAAGCAGCGACCGCAAAAAAATTCGTATCCGTTATGTTATTCAACTGCTTGTTATCGAAGTGTTACTGGCGTGGTTCTTCCTGAACTCCGACGTTGGTTTAGGCTTCGTGAAAGGCTTCTCCGAAATGTTCGAAAAACTGCTCGGATTTGCCAACGAAGGGACTAACTTCGTCTTTGGTAGCATGAATGATCAAGGCCTGGCATTCTTCTTCCTGAAAGTGCTGTGCCCAATCGTCTTTATCTCTGCACTGATCGGTATTCTCCAGCACATTCGCGTGTTGCCGGTGATTATCCGCGCAATTGGTTTCCTGCTCTCCAAAGTCAACGGCATGGGCAAACTGGAATCCTTTAACGCCGTCAGCTCCCTGATTCTGGGTCAGTCTGAAAACTTTATTGCCTATAAAGATATCCTCGGCAAAATCTCCCGCAATCGTATGTACACCATGGCAGCAACGGCGATGTCCACCGTATCTATGTCCATCGTTGGTGCATACATGACCATGCTGGAGCCGAAATATGTCGTTGCGGCGCTGGTACTGAACATGTTCAGCACCTTTATCGTGCTGTCGCTGATCAACCCTTACCGTGTTGATGCCAGTGAAGAAAACATTCAGATGTCCAACCTGCACGAAGGTCAGAGCTTCTTCGAAATGCTGGGTGAATACATTCTGGCAGGTTTCAAGGTTGCCATTATCGTTGCCGCGATGCTGATCGGCTTTATCGCCCTGATCGCCGCACTGAACGCACTGTTTGCTACTGTGACTGGCTGGTTTGGCTACAGCATCTCCTTCCAGGGCATCCTGGGCTACATCTTCTATCCGATTGCATGGGTGATGGGTGTTCCTTCCAGTGAAGCACTGCAAGTGGGCAGTATCATGGCGACCAAACTGGTTTCCAACGAGTTCGTTGCGATGATGGATCTGCAGAAAATTGCTTCCACGCTCTCTCCGCGTGCTGAAGGCATCATCTCTGTGTTCCTGGTTTCCTTCGCTAACTTCTCTTCAATCGGGATTATCGCAGGTGCAGTTAAAGGCCTGAATGAAGAGCAAGGTAACGTGGTTTCTCGCTTCGGTCTGAAACTGGTTTACGGCTCTACCCTGGTGAGTGTGCTGTCTGCGTCAATCGCAGCACTGGTGCTGTAAAACCATACATAAAAAAGCCGGGGATCATTCCCCGGCTTTTTTACGCCTGTTAATCAGCTAATGGCTGCGGGCGACCAATCAAATACCCTTGCAGATATTGCACCCCGAGCTTATGCAATAGCGCCTGCTGCTGTTGCGTCTCGACAAACTCCGCGACCACACTCAATGACTTCGCTTTCGCCAGATCGGTAATTGATCTCACAATCATCGCATCCAGCGTGTTCGTGACAATATCTTTCACAAAGACGCCATCAATTTTGATGATATCAGCCTGCAAACGCTTTAACCGTTCGTAGTTGGCATATCCGGTGCCAAAGTCATCAATCGCAATCCGGAAACCAAACTTATGCAGCTGCTCGATGTTGTACATGCTGCTTTCTGCGTTAGAAAACGCCTGCTCCTCGGTGATCTCAAGAATGACCGACTGCGGGGAGATGTGATAACGCTTAAACAGACGAATAATCCGCCCGGCAATATTCTTTTGCAGCAGCGTGAGCGGCATTAAATTGACTGAAAAGCGCGGTCCTTTTTTGTCGCAAGGGTGTGTTGCCAGCCACTTCAACAAGGATTCCAGCACTTGCAAATCAAAACGCGCGCTAAGGTTAAACTGAGCAATAAGGGGCAGAAACTTATCCGGGGTCATAATGCCGCCGTCATATTTCAGTCGCGCGAGGATCTCATCATAACCTTCACCCTCTTTGTTGCGAATTGGCTGGGCGTAGAGCAGCAAATCACCCTGATCTAACGCCGTGCGAATGGTATTCAGCAATAGCACCTGTTTAGTGGTCTGCCCGGAAACCATCTCCTCTCTGCTATCCAGCGCCAGCACATGATGATGTGCGCAGGATTGCTCCGCCAGCCAGCTTAACTGCCCCAACAAGGGTTGCAGGGTTTCCTGATTTCCATCAAAACGCCCCCAGGCAGCACCATAGCCCATATCCAGCCCGGTATTGTTCCAGTGAATTTGCCGACTATTCAGGATGTTAACCATATGCTGGAGTCGCCCTTCCGTTTCCGGCCCGCTCAGCACTAACAGCAGTTCACTACCCGGCAATTGATACAACTTTTCGTTTTCCTGCATCAACGGCAGCAGCGTACGGCAAATTGAGCGGATACAGTGAACGCGCATCATTAAGCCGTAATGACGACTCATAAACTCAAGATTATCAATGCGCAGGCAGCAAAAACTCTTGCCCGCCTCTTGCTCCGGCGCTTGTTCCAACGCACGAAAGTTGGGTAGGAGCGTTAACGGATCTGTCAGCGCCTGCAAATGCCAGCGGCGATTAAGCCATTCACTGCGATGATAAATGCGCACCATATAGAGCAGGCAAACGCTAAAGGAAATCAGCACCGCAAGAATAAATGCCAGCGAATATTCGGTTTCCACCCCTTGCAAAAAGTTCTGGTTGTAATTCAGCAGGCAAAGCGTTGAAACAGCCCAGGTGAGATTTAAAAACGGATAGCGAAGCTTACCGACCCCGAGGGTAAAGATGATGAAGAAAACGGGTACCAAGTAACCGGCAATAAAGTCGTTTTCATAAGGTGTGCACAACAGAAGTAGCAGCACGCTTAACGCTGCCAGCCAGCTTAAGGTAAATGCGCGTTTCTCTTTGCCCAACGACGGAGCGATATCCCTGCGCCACAATATCTGCGCAAAGTGGGGACTTACAATCATGCGAGTGAGATAGTAGAAAAGCATGTTGTAAATCAGCACAGCGGTGAAAAGGCTTAGCAAATCAACGACCGTGAAAATGGCATCCGCATCGCCGAAAAAGGTGGATATCTTTAGCGGGAAATCAAAGAAGCTCCCCACAAGATACATGCTGCATTTGATGCCGATCGGCGTCACCAAACCAAGCCAGAACAGACGTTGCCAGACATATCGGCTGGTCAATCCATAACGCCAACGCGTCCCCAGCTGCCAGCGTAATATTGCGCAGGCACACAACACGACAAACGTCTGGCTACCGAGCATGACCGCAGTCTGTAAAAAAGAGAGATGAAAGTTCCACAGATTGGTGCAAAACATCCCGCATAAAACGGGAACGACACCGCGCCAGCCAAAGATAAACAAGATTGACAGCATTACGCACAGTGGCATCCACGCCAGAAAGATATAACTGGAATGGATAATGGCAAGTGGCGAAATAAAACGGGATAGCTGAATAAGTACCACGGTGAGCGTAAACGCTAGTGTGAATATCTTGATATTTTTTATCAGGTTATGCTCCACAAACATGAGTACACTACTCTCACTGATCGGGGTTTTCAGGCACACAAATAATAAGTTTATTCGCATCGCGAAGCAAACAGGGGCCAGCCTGTTGCCGATTTTTCATCCAATGATGCTTTCACCAGGCGGCGCTAACCCGGACGTAGACTGTATTACAAAAGCGGCAAAAAGCAGAGACAAAAAACCCCCGCTTTGCAGCGAGGGTTGGAAATTTGGTGGAGCTAAGCGGGATCGAACCGCTGACCTCTTGCATGCCATGCAAGCGCTCTCCCAGCTGAGCTATAGCCCCGTCACGTAAAGCTTGTCGAGTTGACGGGCGGCATCATATGAATTCCGCCCGAATGTGTCAACGGCAAATTGCAACGTGTAGTTTCAATCGCTGAAAAATCAGGCAAATGAACAATTTTGGAAAACCGCTCGCATTCAGTAGTTATTCATGTCACGGTTTCCTGTAAAGTGGTGTTATAAAATGAACTACTAATAGACCCACATACATTCAGGGAATTGTTATGTTCAAGGAGAGGATGACACCAGATGAACTTGCCAGACTGACCGGCTATAGCCGCCAGACCATTAATAAATGGGTACGCAAGGAAGGCTGGACAACGTCACCAAAACCTGGCGTCCAGGGTGGCAAAGCCCGACTGGTTCACGTCAATGAACAGGTTCGTGAATATATTCGCAATGCTGAACGTCCAGAAGGTCAGGGAGAAGCGCCTGCCCTTTCTGGTGATGCGCCGCTTGAAGTATTGCTGGTGACACTGGCGAAAGAGATGACGCCAGTTGAACAAAAACAGTTTACATCCTTGCTTCTGCGGGAAGGGATTATCGGATTGTTACAACGCTTAGGGATTCGCGATAGCAAATAATATGAAAAGATTACGCAACAAAATGACCACCGAAGAACTGGCTGAATGCCTCGGTGTGGCTAAACAAACTGTTAACCGTTGGATCAGAGAAAAAGGCTGGAAAACGGAAAAATTTCCCGGCGTGAAAGGCGGTCGTGCCAGACTTATTCTGGTCGATACGCAAGTTTGCGAGTTTATTCAGAACACGCCAGCCTTCCATAACACACCAATGTTGATGGAAGCTGAAGAGAGAATTGCTGAATACGCTCCTGGAGCACGCGCCCCGGCGTATCGACAAATCATCAACGCGATAGATAATATGACAGACATTGAGCAGGAAAAAGTCGCGCAATTTTTGTCACGTGAAGGAATTCGCAATTTCCTCGCCCGTCTCGATATTGACGAATCAGCATAAATAAAAAACGGCAGGATATTATCTCCTGCCGTTTATCTTTTTACACGCTAATTACTGCTGATTTTCGCGTTCAGCAATAAAATCCAGCGCTTTGTTGATACGCTCGATACTGCGGGTCTTACCAATTGCGTGAACGGTAACATCCAGTGCTGGAGACTGCCCCGCACCGGTTACGGCGACACGCAGCGGCATACCAACTTTACCCATACCCACTTCCAGCTCATCCGCCGTCGCCTGAATAGCGTGATGAACGTTTTCAGCGGTCCAGTCAGTAATCGCGGCCAGTTTGTCACGAACCACTTCCAGCGGCTGACGCGCTACCGGACGCAGATGTTTTTTCGCCGCATCGGCATCGAACTCAGCAAAATCTTCGTAGAAATAACGGCAGCTCTGTGCCATCTCTTTCAGCGTCTTGCAGCGTTCGCCCAGCAGTTTCACCAGATCAGCCAGCTGCGGGCCGTTACGGGTATCGATATTTTCCTGCTCAATGTGCCACTGTAAGTGAGTAGCAACATACTCCGGCGGCAGCGCGTTAATGTAGTGATGGTTCAGCCACAGCAGCTTGTCGGTGTTGAACGCACTGGCAGATTTGCTGACGGCATTCAAAGTGAAGTATTTGATCATCTCTTCACGAGTGAAGATTTCCTGATCGCCGTGGGACCAGCCCAGACGCACCAGATAGTTCAGCAGTGCTTCTGGCAAATAACCGTCATCACGATACTGCATTACGCTGACTGCCCCGTGACGTTTGGACAGTTTTTTACCGTCATCGCCATTGATCATAGAAACGTGCGCGTAAACCGGCACCGGCGCTTTCAGGGCCTTAAGAATGTTGATCTGGCGCGGCGTGTTGTTGATATGGTCTTCGCCACGGATAACGTGGGTGATTTCCATATCCCAGTCATCGACAACCACACAGAAGTTATAGGTTGGGGAACCATCGGTACGGCGGATAATCAGATCATCCAGCTCCTGGTTGCTGAACTCGATCGGACCACGGATCTGATCGTCAAAAACAACAGAACCTTCCTGCGGATTAGCAAAACGCACGACACACGGTTCATCATCAGCATGATGCTCATGGCTGTGGCGGCAGCGACCGTCATAACGCGGCTTCTCACCTTTCGCCATTTGCTCTTCGCGCAGCGCTTCCAGGCGCTCTTTAGAGCAATAGCATTTATAAGCAGTGCCCTCTTCCAGCATCTGATCGATCACCGCATTGTAGCGATCAAAACGTTTGGTCTGGTAGTACGGACCTTCATCCCACTCCAGGCTCAGCCAGTTCATGCCATCCATAATGGCTTCGATAGCTTCCGGCGTGGAACGCTCAAGATCGGTGTCTTCAATACGCAGCACGAACTCACCGCCGTGGTTACGTGCAAAAAGCCAGGAGTAAAGAGCAGTACGCGCGCCGCCAACGTGCAGATAGCCTGTTGGGCTTGGCGCGAAGCGAGTTTTGATTTTCATGAAATGGCCTTACGTTTAGAAAGATGCCGACAACCGGCAAATCCTGGAAAAATTGAGTGGGCGATATTCTATCACTCCCGCCTGATTCCTCAATGTAGTTCGGGTTTCTACCTTACGCATTATTGTTTTCGTTGACAAATTGCGCAACACGGTCTGTTTTGCGATCATCTTGCTTAAATTTACGACGAACGAACAATTTCTTTAGAAAATGCGTTGACTCATTTTGAACTCTCCCTATAATGCGACTCCACACAGCGGGGGTGATTAGCTCAGCTGGGAGAGCACCTCCCTTACAAGGAGGGGGTCGGCGGTTCGATCCCGTCATCACCCACCACTTTCTCGCCAGCTAAATTTCTTGTAAAAATGTGAAGTACCGAAGTGGGTGATTAGCTCAGCTGGGAGAGCACCTCCCTTACAAGGAGGGGGTCGGCGGTTCGATCCCGTCATCACCCACCACTTTCTCGCCAGCTAAATTTCTTGTAAAAATGTGAAGTACCGAAGTGGGTGATTAGCTCAGCTGGGAGAGCACCTCCCTTACAAGGAGGGGGTCGGCGGTTCGATCCCGTCATCACCCACCACTTCGGGTCGTTAGCTCAGTTGGTAGAGCAGTTGACTTTTAATCAATTGGTCGCAGGTTCGAATCCTGCACGACCCACCAATGTAAAAAAGCGCCCTAAAGGCGCTTTTTTGCTATCTGCGATACTCAAAGATTCGAACCTGCAGCAGGTTTGAGTTGAGCGCAGCGAAACAACGGAGCCGCTCGCGGCGACGGCCCGAAGGGCGAGCGAAGCGAGTCATCCTGCACGACCCACCAATGTAAAAAAGCGCCCTAAAGGCGCTTTTTTGCTATCTGCGATTTGCGAAATTGCCTGATGCGCTTCACTTAGCAGACGACTATTTCCGGCAATTCCTGTCTCCTCACCTACTGTGTCAATGCAGCCAACAGCTTAACCATCGCGGGCGTCACCTGCTGTGTTTCATAAACAATATATAAATCTGCAGGGATGCGCTGTTTGAGCGGACGGAAAATGACACCTGGCCAGTTCATTTGTGCGTAGCTGTCCGCTATCAATGTGATACCAATACCCATACTGACCATGGCGAGTACCGTTTGCGGTTCATTAACTTCGCGAATAACAACCGGTGAAAATCCCACCTGCTGGCAAACTCGCTGCAAAAAATCCCAGTCAGTGTACACGGGCGGCATTGTAACAAAATACTCGTCACGTAGCGCTTCCAGCGGAACGGTGGAAAATGATGAGAGATGATGCTCTTCAGGCATCGCCACCAGAAACGCCGATTCATGCAACCGTAAGCTGGTAAAACCTGTCGGTGGTTCTGTCGCCATTCGCCAGATCCCGGCATCGAGTTCACGTCGTTCCAGCAGGGCCATTTGCATCGCGGGCATCTTTTCGCGAAAAAGAACTTCAACGTTAGGATTTTCCCTGAGGAATCGCCGCATAACCGGGCGCATCCGTCCCCACATAGCCGTTCCCACTACGCCGAGTTCAATCCGCCCTGCTTCTCCCCGACCTATTTGTTCAACCCGAGCCAATACATTATTAGCATTCACCAGCAATCGACGCGATTCTTCCATCAAGATTTTGCCCGCGTGTGTCAGTACGACGCTGCGCGAATGGCGAATAAAAAGCTGCGTGCCGAGTTGATTTTCCAGCTCTTTAATATGAATACTGAGCGGAGGCTGAGACATATTTAAACGCGCTGCTGCGCGGCCAAAATGCAACTCTTCCGCTACGGCAAGAAAATAACGGAGCAACTTAAGATCTGTTCTGTATACGCGTTCCATAATTAAGTGCTCCATATAATAAATACATCGTATTAAATTATCATGGCATAAAGTATTTCACCACCAGATATCCGACATACATAAACACAATGGATAATATACCTGGTAATACATTTGGTACAGGAATAGGCAAGCGCACGATTGTAAACAAAGCACCAATGCCAAAACCAACGCCGGAAGAAAATAAAATATCTTTCACTAATTAACCTTTATCATAAAAGCAGCTCTGAAGAGCAGAGCTGCGAATCCTTTTAATGAGCCACCGCTCGATGCTTTATCTTTTCAGGGTCATGATTATATTTAAACCCAAAGAAAAATATCACTGCGAGAAAAAGAGCATATCCTGCAAACACCAGCCAGATAGTTTGCCAGTCTTTTACGCCATCCACCGAAAAGTAATCTACTGCCATGCCACTCAGAATCGAGCCAACCCATGCGCCGACACCATTTACCATGGTCATAAAGAGCCCCTGCGCGCTGGCACGAATGCTGGAATCAACTTCCTGTTCGACAAATACCGAACCAGAAATATTGAAGAAATCGAATGCACAGCCATAAACAATCATCGACAGCAGCAGCAAAATAAATCCGGTTGTTGACGGATCGCCATAGGCGAAGAAGCCAAAGCGCAGCGTCCAGGCCACCATACTCATCAGCATGACGGTTTTAATGCCAAATCGCTTTAAAAAGAATGGGATAGTCAGTATAAAGCCCACTTCTGCCATCTGTGAAACTGACAGTAAAATGGAGGGATATTTCACCACAAAACTGTCAGCAAACTCCGGGTTACGGGCGAAATCATGTAGGAACGGATTACCAAAAACGTTGGTAATTTGCAGTACCGCACCCAGCATCATGGCAAAGAGGAAAAAGATGGCCATGCGTGGATTTTTAAACAGCACGAAGGCATCCAGACCCAGCTTGCTGGCAAGCGATGTGGTCGCTTTTTTCTCCGCAACCGGAATCTTCGGCAAAGTCAGCGCATAAGCCGACAGCAGCAATGACGCACCGGACGCGATATACAGCTGCAGACTACTCAATTCCAGATGCAGCAGGCTTACTGCCCACATCGCGACAATGAACCCCACCGTACCAAAAACGCGAATGGGCGGGAAAGCGGTCACCGGGTCAAGCCCTGCCTGGGCAAGACAGGAATAAGAGACGCTGTTCGATAACGCAATAGTCGGCATAAACGCCATCGCATTGACTAACATCACCCAACACATCATATCCGGATCAGTTACGGATGCCGCATAAAAAAGTACGCCCGCACACACCAGGTGACACAGCATGTATGCACGTTCTGCGCGCAGCCATTTGTCTGCGATGATCCCCATTATACTAGGCATAATAATCGCGGCGATCCCTTTGGAACTGTAAACCATGCCAACATTAGCGCCGGTGAAATGAAGGGTATTAATCATGTAAGAGCCGAGGGTAACCAGCCAGCTCCCCCAGATAAAATATTGCAAAAAGGACATTACCTTTAAGCGCATCGCGATGCTCATAATCGTTTCCTTGTCGCATCATTTGGCCTCACCCGCGAGGCCGTTTCTTATTGTTTTTCTCAGGCAATTTTGCGCAGAAAGCCACAAATAAGGTTGATGAAGTTCTGCTTAGAGAGCTCCGCAGCCGCCAGCGTTTGCGCATGTGACAATTTCACATCGCTTAAACCTTCCGCCATATTGGTAATCGCAGAGACCGCAACGACTTTAAGGTCGCAATGGCGAGCTGAAATAACCTCAGGCACCACAGACATACCAACAACATCCCCACCAATAATTTGCATCATGCGAATTTCCGCCGCAGTCTCGAAATTCGGCCCCGGATACGAGACGAACACGCCCTCCGTCAGAGGGAAACCCTCTTCTTTCGCCACTTTTTGTAACAGTGCGCGGTATTCCGCATCGTAGGCATTTGCCAGTGAGAAGAAGCGCTCTCCAAAACGATCATCGTTAAGACCCACCATCGGCGTACCGGGCATGGTGTTGATATGATCTTTCAATGCGACCAGGCTGCCTGCCCCCACTTCCGGACGCAGCGAGCCTGCCGCATTGGTGCAGAACAGTAGCTCGCAGCCCAGCAGCTTAAAGGTACGAATTGCGTCAGTCATAATGGTCATTCCACGACCTTCGTAGAAATGTCCGCGACCTTTCATACATACCACCGGTACGCCCTGGAGATGGCCCAGCACTAACTCCCCCGCATGACCATGTACCGTACTTACCGGGAAGCCCGGCAGCTTTTCGTAGGAAATTGCGACAGCGTTCTCAATCTGATCGGCCAGCGCGCCGAGCCCGGAACCTAAAATAAAGGCCACTCGTGGCGTGAAATCAGGTTTATAAGTCTTGATAATATCTATGCAAAACAGCGGGTTATGAGAAAATTGAACCTGAGACATACATATCCTTTTTCTGTAGGGTGGAATCTAACGCCTTTTTATAGCGAGGTTGTCCCGGCTCTTACCAATACACTTTTCTCACGCATTCAATAGCGATTCGATATCGATGGATTTATATCTTTTCTCTATTAATCCACGGTAAAAACTGTATTGGCGATATTAATTCCTTTGCATTAACAATATGTCGTTTTTAGCAAACCACTTTATTAAGCAATCTACTAATAACGATCGGCATAGGGAATTATGCTATGAAAAAACATCTTTTAACTCTGACACTTTCCTCTATATTAGCGATACCTGTTGTATCTCATGCAGAATTTAAAGGCGGTTTTGCAGATATCGGCGTGCATTATCTGGACTGGACCAGCCGGACTACCGAAAAATCGTCGACCAAATCACACAAAGATGATTTTGGTTATCTTGAATTTGAAGGTGGCGCTAACTTTAGTTGGGGAGAAATGTACGGGTTCTTCGACTGGGAAAACTTCTATAACGGTCGCCATAATAAACCAGGTAGCGAGCAGCGTTATACCTTTAAAAATACCAACCGTATTTACCTGGGTGACACCGGATTTAATCTCTACTTGCATGCGTATGGCACCTACGGTTCTGCGAATCGCGTGAATTTCCACGACGATATGTTCCTGTACGGTATCGGCTACAATTTCACCGGCAGCGGTTGGTGGTTCAAACCGTTCTTTGCTAAGCGTTATACAGATCAAACCTATTACACTGGCGACAACGGCTATGTCGCCGGCTGGGTTGCAGGTTACAACTTTATGCTGGGCAGCGAGAAATTCACTCTTACCAACTGGAACGAGTACGAGTTTGACCGTGACGCTACCTATGCAGCGGGTAATGGCGGTAAAGAAGGGCTGAATGGCGCAGTTGCACTGTGGTGGAATGCAACATCACACATTACTACGGGGATTCAGTATCGATATGCGGATGACAAACTGGGCGAAGATTTTTACCAGGATGCGATAATCTACTCCATCAAATTTAACTTCTGATTGATTACTGCCGGGGCTCCCGGCAGTATGAATTCACTCTATATCTGATACAACGGATCCCCTTCCCGCCCAGCCATTAGCGCATTGCCCTGGTCTCGTACCACGTCCCATAACGCTTCAGCGGCGGTGGAAAGTGAACGGTTCTTCCTGCGCACCAGCATCAACTGGCGTTCAACAACCGGCGTAATGCGCTTTACCACCAGTGGGCTACCTTCAGGCAATGGTAGCGCCAGTGCGGGAAGAATACTGATGCCGATGCCTGCGGCTACCATCGGGAACAGCGTCGCCGGATGTCCAATCTCCTGCACAATATTCGCCTGAATACCATTGCGCGCCAGCGCTGCGTCAATCAGCGGTCGGCTGCCTGACGCGTAATCCTGCAACACCAATTTCGCTCCCTGTAATGCCTGCCAGGGTACATAATCTTCGACGGCCAAAGCGCTATCGCGATGGCAAAGCAGAAAGAAAGGCTCGGAAAGAATCGCTTCACATTGCAGATCGCCCACTGGGCCTGGATCGATGACGATGCCAAAGTCGACATCTCCCTGGCGAATACTTTCCATCACCCACTGCTGCGGACGATCGTGCAGGACAAACTGAATATCTGGATAGCGGCGATGGCTTTCAGCAATGCATTGCGGAATAAGATGCGCGGAAATGGTCTGGCTGGCAGCGACCCGAACTTTTCCGCTCAGTTGTTGCCCCATACGCCCGGTATCGCGCAACGTGCTGTTCAGTTCATCCAGCAGTCGCTCAAGACGCAAAGCCAGCTGCTGCCCTGCATCTGTAAGCACCACTTCACGCGTGGTTCTGTCCAGCAGGCGAACACCAGTATGATTTTCCAGTTCCTTCACACTGTGACTCACTGCCGACTGGCTCAGGCCGATACGCTCTCCTGCACGACTAAAACTTTTCTCCTGCGCTACTGTGACGAAAACCTTTAATTGTTTTAAAGAATAATTCATCTGTTTTCTTCATGAATGGATGCAATAAATCAATTTTATTTCTCAAACTGGAAGAAGCACAATAGAACCATCGATCATCTGGAGTCTTTATGAAACTTTTTCGTATCCTCGATCCTTTCACCTTAACCCTGATCACGGTGGTGTTGCTGGCCTCTTTCTTTCCGGCCAGAGGCGATTTCGTCCCCTTCTTTGAAAATCTGACCACCGCAGCTATTGCCCTGCTGTTCTTTATGCACGGCGCGAAGTTGTCGCGTGAGGCGATTATTGCTGGCGGTGGTCACTGGCGACTGCATTTGTGGGTAATGTGCAGCACCTTCGTGCTGTTTCCGATTCTGGGTGTACTGTTTGCCTGGTGGAAACCGGTAAATGTCGACCCGATGCTCTACTCCGGTTTTCTCTACTTGTGCATTCTCCCGGCTACCGTGCAGTCTGCAATCGCCTTCACGTCAATGGCGGGCGGTAACGTCGCGGCGGCGGTTTGTTCTGCGTCAGCATCCAGCCTGCTGGGGATTTTCCTTTCACCATTGCTGGTTGGTCTGGTGATGAATGTTCACGGTGCAGGGGGCAGCCTTGAGCAGGTCGGTAAAATTATGCTGCAACTGCTGCTGCCGTTTGTGTTGGGGCATCTTTCCCGGCCGTGGATTGGTGACTGGGTGTCGCGCAATAAAAAATGGATTGCGAAAACTGACCAGACGTCCATTCTGTTGGTGGTTTATACAGCGTTCAGCGAAGCCGTCGTTAATGGTATCTGGCATAAAGTTGGCTGGGGATCATTGCTGTTTATCGTGGTGGTCAGCTGCGTTCTTCTGGCTATCGTGATTGTAGTTAACGTCTTTATGGCACGCCGACTGGGCTTCAATAAGGCAGATGAAATTACTATCGTCTTTTGTGGTTCGAAAAAGAGTCTGGCAAATGGCATCCCGATGGCAAACATTCTGTTCCCCACATCGGTGATCGGTATGATGGTGCTGCCCCTGATGATTTTCCATCAGATCCAATTGATGGTCTGTGCGGTGCTGGCGCGTCGATACAAACGCCAGACCGAACAGTTACAGGCACAGCAGGAAAGCAGCGCCGATAAAGCTTAAAGCGGACGCTTCAGGGGCTGGACCAGTTGCGTCAGCCCCTCGGTTTTAATCAGCAGCGTGATTTGCATTAGCTCACCGAGCTTCCCTGCCGGGAATTCATCTTTGCGGGCAAACCACAGCAGATACTCCTCCGGCAGGTCGATTAAGCGACGCCCTTTATATTTGCCAAACGGCATTATCGTATTGGCTATTTCAATCAGCTGCTCTTTTTCCATCTCAGCTACCCAGCAAACGCAGCATTTCCGCTTCGTCGATGACTTCAATGCCCAGTTCCTGCGCTTTCGCCAGTTTAGAACCTGCCGCTTCTCCGGCAATCACCAGATCGGTTTTCTTCGACACGCTGCCCGCGACTTTCGCGCCCAGTTCAACCAGTCGAGCTTTAGCGTCATCACGCGACATCTGGCTTAAGCTGCCCGTAAGCACCACGGTTTTACCAGCAAACGGGCTGTCAATCTCTTCCGCGTTGATAACGATCGGCGCAGGCCAGTGAACACCTTCCGCCAACAGCTCGCTGATGACATTGCGGTTGCTTTCTTCGGCAAAGAAGTTGTGAACGTGGGATGCAACGACAATGCCAACATCAGGCACCTTTTGCAGCTCTTCAATCGAAGCGGCTTCCAGCGCTTCCAGCGTGCCGAAATATGCCGCCAGACCTGCTGCGGTGGCCTCGCCGACTTCACGGATGCCAAGTGCATAGAGGAAGCGAGCAAAGGTGGTTTCTTTCGCTTTTTCTAGCGCGTTAACCACGTTTTGTGCCGATTTTGGCCCCATACGCTCCAGTCCGGTCAGTTTGCCTGCGGTGAGTTTGAACAGATCTGCCGGAGTATGGACATATTCTTTTTCAACCAGCTGATCGATGATTTTGTCGCCCATTCCGTCAACATCCATCGCACGGCGGGAAACAAAGTGTTTCAGCGACTCTTTACGCTGCGCTCCGCAAATCAGGCCACCGGTACAGCGGGCAACCGCTTCACCTTCCACACGCTCAACGTCAGAACCACATACCGGACAATGCGTCGGGAATACAACCTCACGGGTATCTTCCGGGCGTTCAGAAAGCACGACGTTAACCACCTGCGGGATCACGTCGCCAGCGCGGCGAATCACCACTTTATCGCCAATGCGTAAACCAAGACGTTCGATTTCATCCGCATTGTGTAAGGTTGCGTTACTCACCAGCACGCCAGCAACATGGACAGGTTCCAGACGCGCAACAGGCGTAATCGCGCCAGTACGCCCAACCTGAAACTCGACGTCACGCACAAAGGTCATCTGCTCCTGCGCCGGGAATTTAAACGCTACCGCCCAGCGCGGGGCACGCGCGACAAAGCCAAGCTGCTCCTGCTGTTCCAGTGAGTTGACCTTAATCACCACGCCGTCGATATCAAAGCCCAGCGTCGGGCGGTCTTCTTCCACTTTGTGATAGAACGCCAGCACTTCTTCCGCCGATTCACAAAGCGTTACCCGATCGCTGACCGGCAACCCCCACTTTTTAAATTGCAGTAAACGGCCAAGATGAGTATCCGGCAGCTCGCCACCTTCCAGAACACCAACGCCATAGCAGAAAAAAGTGAGCGGTCGCTTCGCTGTAATACGCGGATCAAGCTGACGCAGTGAACCAGCTGCCGCATTACGTGGGTTAGCAAAAACTTTCCCGCCCGTGCGTCGCGCATCTTCGTTAATCTTTTCGAACCCCGCCTGCGGCAGGAACACTTCACCACGCACTTCCAGACGCGCCGGGATATTCTCTCCGTGCAGCTTCAGCGGAATAGCGCGAATAGTACGCACATTAGACGTGATATCTTCCCCGGTGGTGCCATCGCCACGGGTCGCGGCACTGACTAAAACGCCATTTTCATACAGAATACTGACGGCAAGGCCATCCAGCTTCAGCTCACAGCACCAGGTGACTTTCTCGTTGTTTTTCAGACGGTCCTGCACACGTTTGTTGAAAGCAAGAAAGCTTTCTTCATCAAAAACGTTATCCAGTGACAGCATTGGTACTTCATGGCGTATCTGGCTGAAAGCCGCCAGCGGCGCAGCGCCTACACGTTGGGTAGGCGAATCAGGCGTAATCAGTTCTGGATGTTTGGTTTCCAGCTCGCGCAGTTCGCGCATCAGCCTGTCGTATTCAGCGTCGGGAATTTCCGGCGCATCCATCACATGATAAAGATATTCATGATGGCGAAGCGTCGTTCGCAGTTCTGTCAGTTGTTGTTCGATTGATTCCATATCGCACCATCAATGCTAAAAACCCCCGACAAGCGGGGGTTCGAAGAGGAGTTAATTTGCCTTAAGTGTATCAGGCGTTGGCGTCTTTGACTTCGCGGATGATGTCCTGGTACTCGCGCAATTTCTGCGGAGTCATCATACGGCGCTGATCGTCAAGCACGACACCGCCCACTTCATCGGCAATATGCTGCGCAGATTGCAGCATCAGCTTGAAGTTCTGCAGCTCGTCACCGTAAGACGGTACCTGCATAAAGATGGTGACACCCGGAGTAGTGAAATCCTTCATTTCAGGATCAAAGGTTCCCGGTTTCACCATATTCGCCAGGCTGAATAACGCCGGGCCGCTGCCATCCGGGCTAAGATGACGATGGTAAATATTCATATCGCCAAAAATGAAGCCCGCTTGTTGAATGCTGTTAAGAAGCAGTTCACCGTTTAGCTCGCTACCGTGATGCGCCGCGACGTTCATGATAATCACCGCTTCTTTGCGCTTCGGTTTATCCATAACTGGAGCCGGTTCCGCTACAGGCTCAGGCTGTGGTGCCGCTACGGGTTCTGCAGGCTGGAAAGCCTGTTGTGCCGGTTGCGGTGCTGAATGCACAGGCTGCGGCGCTGGCGCGACCTGTGGCGAAACTGGCTGCTGCAACGGCTGTTCAGGCTGCGGCTGATAGGCAGGCTGCTGCACCGGCTGCGCTGGACGCGGAGCATGTTGCGGCGGTACCTGCGCTTCAGGCGGCTGCTGGACCGGTTGACGCGGCTGCGCAGACGCATAAGGCGGTTGGTACTGGTGTTGCGGCGACGGACGAGCAGCCTCATGCTCCTGAGCGTTAGCCGGGGCATGATTCACGCGGTGAACACGAACCTCACCAACGCCCTCATCATCTTCGACATCCTCGTCATAAGAATCGTCGTCACGTTTTGACTTCATTCGTTTTAATGGCCGATCGCGGAACATAGAAGATCGTTCTTTACGGCTGGTCCAGAAACCATGTACCAGTAAAGCGATTATGGCGATCGCGCCAACAATGATTAATATCAGACGCAAATCCTGCATCATTATATTCTCTGTTGTTCTAACACCTTGCCACCACGGCAAACATTTACTCACTAAGAGTATTTGCCGATTACCTCAAGTGCAAGTGCACTATTAACTTTCACAGCACAAAGATAGATGAAATCGTGCTTTTTGCTGTTTTTTCGAACATATCCTAACTGTCCATTGCGCAATTACCCGGTAAAATACGCAGAATTTTCCTGGGATTGGTCAAAAGGAGCTCATCCTGATTATGGTTTCATCATTCACATCTGCCCCACGCAGCGGTTTTTACTATTTTGCGCAAGGCTGGAAGCTCGTCTCGCAACCTGGGATTCGGCGTTTCGTTATTTTACCGCTGCTGGTCAATATTTTGTTGATGGGGGGCGCATTCTGGTGGCTCTTTACACAGCTCGATGTCTGGATCCCGACTCTCATGAGTTACGTTCCGGACTGGCTACAATGGCTGAGTTATCTGTTGTGGCCTCTGGCTGTCATCTCTGTGCTGTTAGTGTTTGGCTATTTCTTCTCCACGATTGCTAACTGGATTGCCGCTCCGTTTAACGGTTTATTGGCTGAACAACTGGAAGCACGATTGACTGGCGCTACACCGCCAGATACCGGGATTTTCGGTATCATGAAAGATGTGCCGCGAATCATGAAACGCGAATGGCAAAAATTTGCCTGGTATCTGCCGCGCGCAATTGTATTGCTAATTCTTTACTTAATCCCTGGTATTGGGCAAACCGTCGCGCCGGTACTGTGGTTCCTGTTTAGCGCCTGGATGTTAGCCATCCAGTATTGCGATTACCCCTTCGATAACCACAAAGTGCCGTTTAAAGAGATGCGCACCGCCCTGCGCACACGCAAAATCACCAATATGCAGTTTGGTGCTTTAACCAGCCTGTTTACGATGATCCCGCTGCTTAATCTGTTCATCATGCCCGTTGCCGTTTGTGGCGCGACGGCGATGTGGGTCGATTGCTATCGCGATAAACACGCGATGTGGCGGTAACAATCTACCGGTTATTTTGTAAACCGTTTGTGTGAAACAGGGGTGGCTTATGCCGCCCCTTATTCCATCTTGCATGTCATTATTTCCCTTCTGTATATAGATATGCTAAATCCTTACTTCCGCATATTCTCTGAGCGGGTATGCTACCTGTTGTATCCCAATTTCATACAGTTAAGGACAGGCCATGAGTAAGATTTTTGAAGATAACTCGCTGACTATCGGTCACACGCCGCTGGTTCGCCTGAATCGCATCGGTAACGGACGCATTCTGGCGAAGGTGGAATCTCGTAACCCCAGCTTCAGCGTTAAGTGCCGTATCGGTGCCAACATGATTTGGGATGCCGAAAAGCGCGGCGTGCTGAAACCAGGCGTTGAACTGGTTGAACCAACCAGCGGTAATACCGGGATTGCACTGGCCTATGTAGCTGCCGCTCGCGGTTACAAACTCACCCTGACCATGCCAGAAACCATGAGTATTGAACGCCGCAAGCTGCTGAAAGCGTTAGGTGCAAACCTGGTGCTGACGGAAGGTGCTAAAGGCATGAAAGGCGCAATCCAAAAAGCAGAAGAAATTGTCGCCAGCAATCCAGAGAAATACCTGCTGCTGCAACAATTCAGCAATCCGGCAAACCCTGAAATTCACGAAAAAACCACCGGTCCGGAGATCTGGGAAGATACCGACGGTCAGGTTGATGTATTTATTGCTGGCGTTGGGACTGGCGGTACGCTGACTGGCGTCAGCCGCTACATTAAAGGCACCAAAGGCAAGACCGATCTTATCTCTGTCGCCGTTGAGCCAACCGATTCTCCAGTTATCGCCCAGGCACTGGCTGGTGAAGAGATTAAACCTGGCCCGCATAAAATTCAGGGTATTGGCGCTGGTTTTATCCCAGCTAACCTCGATCTCAAGCTGGTCGATAAAGTCATTGGCATCACCAATGAAGAAGCGATTTCTACCGCACGTCGTCTGATGGAAGAAGAAGGTATTCTTGCAGGTATCTCTTCTGGAGCAGCTGTTGCTGCGGCGTTGAAACTACAAGAAGATGAAAGCTTTACCAACAAGAATATTGTGGTTATTCTACCGTCATCGGGTGAGCGTTATTTAAGCACCGCATTGTTTGCCGATCTCTTCACTGAGAAAGAACTGCAACAGTAATGCCAGCTTGTTAAAAATGCGTAAAAAAGCACCTTTTTAGGTGCTTTTTTGTGGCCTGCTTCAAACTTTCGCCCCTCCTGGCATTGATTCAGCCTGTCGGAACTGGTATTTAACCAGACTAATTATTTTGATGCGCGAAATTAATCGTTACAGGAAAAGCCAAAGCTGAATCGATTTTATGATTTGGTTCAATTCTTCCTTTAGCGGCATAATGTTTAATGACGTACGAAACGTCAGCGGTCAACACCCGCCAGCAATGGACTGTATTGCGCTCTTCGTGCGTCGCGTCTGTTAAAAACTGGCGCTAACAATACAGGCTAAAGTCGAACCGCCAGGCTAGACTTTAGTTCCACAACACTAAACCTATAAGTTGGGGAAATACAATGTTCCAGCAAGAAGTTACCATTACCGCTCCGAACGGTCTGCACACCCGCCCTGCTGCCCAGTTTGTAAAAGAAGCTAAGGGCTTCACTTCTGAAATTACTGTGACTTCCAACGGCAAAAGCGCCAGCGCGAAAAGCCTGTTTAAACTGCAGACTCTGGGCCTGACTCAAGGTACCGTTGTGACTATCTCCGCAGAAGGCGAAGACGAGCAGAAAGCGGTTGAACATCTGGTTAAACTGATGGCGGAACTCGAGTAATTTCCCGGGTTCTTTTAAAAATCAGTCACAAGTAAGGTAGGGTTATGATTTCAGGCATTTTAGCATCCCCGGGTATCGCTTTCGGTAAAGCTCTGCTTCTGAAAGAAGACGAAATTGTCATTGACCGGAAAAAAATTTCTGCCGACCAGGTTGATCAGGAAGTTGAACGTTTTCTGAGCGGTCGTGCCAAGGCATCAGCCCAGCTGGAAACGATCAAAACGAAAGCTGGTGAAACGTTCGGTGAAGAAAAAGAAGCCATCTTTGAAGGGCATATTATGCTGCTCGAAGATGAGGAGCTGGAGCAGGAAATCATAGCCCTGATTAAAGATAAGCACATGACAGCTGACGCAGCTGCTCATGAAGTTATCGAAGGTCAGGCTTCTGCCCTGGAAGAGCTGGATGATGAATACCTGAAAGAACGTGCGGCTGACGTACGTGATATCGGTAAGCGCCTGCTGCGCAACATCCTGGGCCTGAAGATTATCGACCTGAGCGCCATTCAGGATGAAGTCATTCTGGTTGCCGCTGACCTGACGCCGTCCGAAACCGCACAGCTGAACCTGAAGAAGGTGCTGGGTTTCATCACCGACGCGGGTGGCCGTACTTCCCACACCTCTATCATGGCGCGTTCTCTGGAACTGCCTGCTATCGTGGGTACCGGTAGCGTCACCTCTCAGGTGAAAAATGACGACTATCTGATTCTGGATGCCGTAAATAATCAGGTTTACGTCAATCCAACCAACGAAGTTATTGATAAAATGCGCGCTGTTCAGGAGCAAGTGGCTTCTGAAAAAGCAGAGCTTGCTAAACTGAAAGATCTGCCAGCTATTACGCTGGACGGTCACCAGGTAGAAGTGTGCGCTAACATTGGTACGGTTCGTGACGTTGAAGGTGCAGAGCGTAACGGCGCTGAAGGCGTTGGTCTGTATCGTACTGAGTTCCTGTTCATGGACCGCGACGCGCTGCCCACTGAAGAAGAACAGTTTGCTGCTTACAAAGCAGTGGCTGAAGCGTGTGGCTCGCAGGCGGTTATCGTTCGTACCATGGACATCGGCGGCGACAAAGAGCTGCCATACATGAACTTCCCGAAAGAAGAGAACCCGTTCCTCGGCTGGCGCGCTATCCGTATCGCGATGGATCGTAAAGAGATCCTGCGCGATCAGCTCCGCGCTATCCTGCGTGCCTCGGCTTTCGGTAAATTGCGCATTATGTTCCCGATGATCATCTCTGTTGAAGAAGTGCGTGCACTGCGCAAAGAGATCGAAATCTACAAACAGGAACTGCGCGACGAAGGTAAAGCGTTTGACGAGTCAATTGAAATCGGCGTAATGGTGGAAACACCGGCTGCCGCAACAATTGCACGTCATTTAGCCAAAGAAGTTGATTTCTTTAGTATCGGCACCAATGATTTAACGCAGTACACTCTGGCAGTTGACCGTGGTAATGATATGATTTCACACCTTTACCAACCAATGTCACCGTCCGTGCTGAACTTGATCAAGCAAGTTATTGATGCTTCTCATGCTGAAGGCAAATGGACTGGCATGTGTGGTGAGCTTGCTGGCGATGAACGTGCTACACTTCTGTTGCTGGGGATGGGTCTGGACGAATTCTCTATGAGCGCCATTTCTATCCCGCGCATTAAGAAGATTATCCGTAACACGAACTTCGAAGATGCGAAGGTGTTAGCAGAGCAGGCTCTTGCTCAACCGACAACGGACGAGTTAATGACGCTGGTTAACAAGTTCATTGAAGAAAAAACAATCTGCTAATCCACGAGATGCGGCCCAATTTACTGCTTAGGAGAAGATCATGGGTTTGTTCGATAAACTGAAATCTCTGGTTTCCGACGACAAGAAGGATACCGGAACTATTGAGATCATTGCTCCGCTCTCTGGCGAGATCGTCAATATCGAAGACGTGCCGGATGTCGTTTTTGCGGAAAAAATCGTTGGTGATGGTATTGCTATCAAACCAACGGGTAACAAAATGGTCGCGCCTGTAGACGGTACCATTGGTAAAATCTTTGAAACCAATCACGCGTTCTCTATCGAATCTGATAGCGGCGTTGAACTGTTCGTCCACTTCGGTATCGACACCGTTGAACTGAAAGGCGAAGGCTTCAAGCGTATTGCTGAAGAAGGTCAGCGCGTGAAAGTTGGCGATACTGTCATTGAATTTGATCTGCCGCTACTGGAAGAGAAAGCCAAGTCTACCCTGACTCCGGTTGTTATCTCCAACATGGACGAAATCAAAGAACTGATCAAACTGTCCGGTAGCGTAACCGTGGGTGAAACCCCGGTTATCCGCATCAAGAAGTAATTCTTGCCGCAGTGAAAAATGGCGCCCATCGGCGCCATTTTTTATGCTTCCGCCAGCGGCGGCAAAATCAATTCATCGCTCTCATGCTGCTGGGTGTAGCGCATCACTTCCAGTACGCGCAACCCCGCACGGTGCACCGCATCGTTTAACGCCTTCCCTTTCAGCAAACCACTGATAAGCTGAGCACAAAACAGGTCGCCAGTCCCTTTCAGGTCGGTTTTTACCCGTGAATGGGAAATGACATTCACGCTGTCGGCACTGACCACCACCACCTGCATCTCCTGATTTTCTTCATTACCGGAGGCGCTGGTAATCACCACCCATTTTAATGTGTCTGAAAGCAGACTTTTTGCGGCAGCAATGGCACTGTCGAGATCGCGGCAATTTTTACCGGTCAGGATTTCCAGCTCAAAGATATTGGGGGTAATTCCCTGCGCCAGCGGCAGTAAATATTGTCGATACGCCTCGGGAAGGTCAGGTTTGACATAAATTCCGCTATCAATATCGCCAATCACCGGATCGACCATGATCAATAGGTCAGGATGGTCTTTGCGTAGCGCAGTCAGCCACTCGGCAAGGATTTTGATTTGCGATGCCGTTCCCATATAGCCCGTGGTTACAGCGCGCAGCTGGCGCAGCGCATCACGCTCCTGAAGCGCACGCAAATAACCGCTAAACCATTCATCCGGAATCGCACCACCGTAGAAAGTGTCATAATGCGGCGTATTGCTCAGCAATACCGTCGGCACGGCAAAAACATTCAGACCGTTCTGTTTGATAGCAGGCACGGCAATGCTGTTGCCCACGCTGCCGTAAACCACCTGCGACTGCACGGCGACGATATCCGCCTGCAGCGCCCTGCTCTTATCGTTAAACAACAACAAACTACTCATTTAATTTTTTCTCCTTGCCGATGATCCTCATCGTATTCCAACCGAAACTTTACCTGATTCTGGCAGTCAAATCGGCTATCACAAAACAAGGATAAGGTAATTCAATGAAGAAAATCATTTGTCTGGTCATTACACTACTAATGACACTCCCCGCTTACGCGAAGTTAACTGCCCATGAAGAAGCCCGCATCAACGCCATGCTGGAGGGATTAGCACAGAAAAAGGATTTGATATTTGTGCGCAACGGTGATGAACATACCTGCGATGAAGCGGTTTCTCATCTGCGTCTGAAGCTGGGCAATACCCGTAACCGCATTGACACTGCCGAGCAGTTTATTGATAAGGTTGCTTCGTCGTCATCGATTACCGGGAAGCCGTATATTGTGAAGATCCCCGGTAAGAGCGATGAGAACGCACAGCCTTTTTTACATGCGCTAATTGCGCAGACGGATAAAACGGTGCCTGCGCAATAATCTTAAATCCCCGCCCCCTGGCTAAAATGCTCTTCCCCAAACACCCCGGTGGAAAGGTAGCGATCGCCACGATCGCAGATGATCGCTACCACCACCGCACCAGGGTTAGCTTTTGCCACCCGCAGTGCTCCGGCAACCGCGCCGCCGGAGCTGACGCCACAGAATATTCCTTCCCGCACTGCCAGTTCGCGCATGGTGTTTTCTGCATCGCGCTGATGAATATCCAGCACCTCATCCACCAGAGAAGCGTTGAAAATCCCCGGCAGATATTCCGCAGGCCAGCGGCGAATGCCGGGAATACTGCTGCCTTCTTCCGGCTGCAGGCCAACAATCGTTACTGGTTTGGATTGTTCGCGCATAAAGCGTGAAACGCCGGTGATAGTGCCGGTTGTTCCCATGCTGGAGACAAAATGGGTAATGCGCCCGCCGGTTTGCTGCCAGATTTCCGGCCCGGTAGTGGTGTAATGGGCGTAAGGGTTATCGGGATTATTAAACTGATCGAGCAGCTTTCCTTCGCCACGATTCGCCATCTCCAGCGCCAGATCGCGCGCACCTTCCATGCCCTGCTCTTTGGTGACAAGAATCAGTTCCGCACCATAAGCACGCATCGCCGCACGGCGTTCCTGGCTCATGTTGTCGGGCATCAGCAATTTCATGCGATAGCCTTTCAGCGCGGCAATCATTGCCAGCGCAATGCCGGTGTTACCACTGGTGGCTTCGATTAAGACATCACCCGGTTTAATTTCCCCGCGCTTTTCCGCCTCGACGATCATCGAAAGTGCCGCACGATCTTTCACCGAACCTGCCGGGTTATTGCCTTCCAGTTTTAACCACACTTCACTGCCGTTATCCGGCCCCATTCGCTGCAACTTCACCAGAGGCGTATTGCCTATTGTTTGTTCTAATGTACTCACGATCTCTATCCATACGTGGTGTTGCCTGATGCGACGCTTGCGCGTCTTATCAGGTCTACAGGTTACAAACCTTGCCATTAAAAAGCCCGGATCGCGGGAAGCGCCTCCGGGCGTTTAACATTCACTCAACCTATCAGGCGCTTTGTGCGAGAGCAAGTTCCTCATCGCGGGTTTCGATACGCTCGTCGCCGTTATACAGCCGCGCATGTTGCAGACCAACGAATAAACGCTCGCCACGCTGCGGGGCATCGTCGCCATGCATCACGACCGTCAGCGGTTCGTTGTACCACCCCAGCGGCTGCACCACTAATTGGGTGTAGTGACCTTTCGGGCTGGCTTCCAGTACCTGTACCGGCAGCGGCGAATCGAGACTGGTACGGCGGCTGATATCCACTTCCCACGGGCGCAGGAAGAGATCCACCGGCCCCTGATAAGCAGGTGTGTAGCCCAGCGGCCAGCGATGTGCGCCAACATGGAACTGCCCGCCGCGAATGGTTCCCTGCAGGCGGTTCACTTCGCCCATAAATTCGAGTACAAAACGGGTCGCTGGTTCGCGCCATACCTGATTCGGCGCATCAGCCTGTTCAATATTCCCCTGACTCATCACCACTACACGATCGGCTACTTCGGTCGCCTCTTCCTGGTCGTGGGTCACAAACACGCTGGTGAATTTCAGCTCTTCATGCAGTTGACGCAGCCAGCGACGCAGCTCTTTACGCACCTGCGCATCCAGCGCGCCAAACGGTTCATCAAGCAGCAGAATTTGCGGTTCTACAGCCAGCGCGCGCGCCAGCGCCACACGCTGTTTCTGGCCGCCGGAAAGCTGCGCCGGATAACGATCCGCCAGATGCGCAAGCTGGACCATTTCCAGCAATTTTGTCACTTTCGCTTTGATGGCTGCGGCATTCGGGCGCTCGCGACGCGGCAGCACCGTCAGGCCAAAAGCGATATTGTCGAATACCGTCATATGGCGGAACAGCGCGTAATGCTGGAACACGAAACCGACCTTGCGATCGCGCGCGTGCAGGCGGCTGACGTCGGTGCCGTGGAAGCGAATATGCCCGCTGGTTTGATGCTCCAGCCCGGCGATAATGCGCAGCAGCGTGGTTTTCCCGGAACCGGACGGCCCCAGCAACGCGACCATCTGACCTGAAGGAATATCCAGTGAGATATCGTTCAGCACCTGGGTGCGACCAAACGACTTCTTAATATTGGCAATCTCAATGCTCATGATGTTCCTCCTGCTGTGCGCGTTTTTCCTGATTCTCCAGGCGCCACTGCAACATACTTTTTAAAAACAGGGTGATAATCGCCATCAGCGTTAACAGTGCCGCAGCGGTAAAGGAGCCGACGGTGTTGTAGTCCTGCTCCAGCAATTCAATCTGTAACGGCAGCGAAAGTGTTTCGCCGCGAATCGAGCCGGAAACCACCGACACCGCGCCAAACTCGCCAATCGCGCGGGCGTTGGTCAGCACTACGCCATAAAGCAGCGCCCAGCGGATGTTCGGCAATGTGACACGACGGAACATCTGCCAGCCAGACGCGCCAAGCAAAATCGCCGCCTCGTCTTCCTGACTGCCCTGGCTTAACATCACCGGCACCAGTTCGCGCACCACAAACGGACACGTCACGAAGATGGTGACCAGCACCATTCCCGGCCAGGAGAACATAATTTGCAGATTATGTTCATCCAGCCAACCGCCCAGCGGGCCGTTAGAGCCGTAGAACAGCAGATACACCAGACCGGCAACCACCGGCGATACGGCAAACGGAATGTCCAGTAGCGTCAGCAGTAACTGGCGTCCAGGGAAGTTAAAGCGCGTCACCAGCCAGGCCAGCAGAATGCCGAACACCAGGTTTACCGGTACGGCAATCAGCGCGATCATCACCGTCAGCCAGATGGCGTGTAGCATGTCCGGATCGGCCAGATTCTGTAAAACCGGCATCAGCCCTTTGCTGAACGCCTGTACGAAGATATAAATCATCGGCACCAGCAGGATGAACGCCGATACCAGCATCCCGATGCCAATCAGAAACCATTTGCCCCAGTTAATCGGGCGCGCGTCATAACGCTTCAATTGGGTAACTTCCGCCATTAATGACCTACCACACGCCGACCAAAGCGACTTTGCAGAGTGTTAATTGAGAACAGCAGCAGCAGAGATGCCGCGAGGATCACCGAAGCAATCGCGCTCGCTGCCGGGTAATCAAACTCCTGTAAGCGCACAAAAATCATCAGCGACGTCACTTCCGTCTTCCACGCGATATTTCCGGCGATAAAAATCACCGCGCCAAATTCACCAAGACTACGGGTAAACGACAGCGCCACGCCCGCCACCAGCGCCGGAGAAAGCTCCGGCAGCACCACTTTGCAGAAACTCTGCCAGCGCGTTGCACCAAGCGTTTCCGCCGCTTCTTCATATTCCGGGCCTAACTCTTCCAGCACCGGCTGCACGGTACGTACCACAAACGGAATGCTGGTAAAGGCCATCGCCACCGCAATCCCCAGCCAGGTATAGGTGACTTTGATATCAAACTTCGCCAGCCATTCACCGTAAAAACCGTTTACAGAAAAGAGCGAGGCTAGCGTTAAACCGGCGACTGCCGTTGGCAGCGCAAAGGGTAAATCCATCAGCGCATCAAGCAGCGTGCGGCCTGGGAAGCGATAGCGGGTTAGGATCCACGCCATCAGCAGACCGAAAACGCCGTTAAAAATCGATGCCACAAACGCCGACAGCAGCGTTACTTTGTAGGCCGCGACCACCTGCGGGTTGGTGATCACCTCCCAGTACTGCGCCCAGCTCATCTGGGCCAGTTGCATCACCAGCGCGGAGAGCGGCAGCAGCAAAATCAGGCACACAAACAGCAGACTGGTGCCGAGGCTTAAGGTAAAGCCCGGCAGCACGCGTCTGGAGGAGACAGCAAACATCAGTTACGCCCCGCCGCTAACAGCTTGTCTAACTCGCCGCCGCTGGTGAAGTGGGTTTTCATCACTTCCGGCCAGGAGCCAAATTTGTCTTCCACGCGGAACAGCTCGGTCTGCGGGAATTTGTCTTTCAGTTTGTCCATCACCTCCGGGTTATTCACGCGGTAGTAATAGTCGGTGATGATGGTTTGCGCCTGCGGGCTATAGAGCCAGTTCAGATAGGCTTTGGCGGCTTTTTCCGTACCGTTGGCCTGCACGTTTTTATCAACCCACGCCACCGGGAATTCCGCCAGAATGTTGGTTTTCGGAATCACCACTTCAAAGCCCTGCGCTTCATACTGTTTACGGATGTTGTTCACTTCCGATTCGAAGCTAATCAGCACATCGCCCAGGCCGCGCTCGGCAAAAGTGGTGGTCGCGCCACGACCGCCAGTATCGAACACTTCAACGTTTTTCAGGAACTGGGTCATAAACTGTTCGGTTTTGCCTTTGTCACCACCGTCAGCTTTATCCGCTGCGCCCCATGCCGCCAGATAGGTATAACGCGCGTTACCCGACGTTTTCGGGTTCGGGAAAATCAGCTTCACGTCGGAGCGCACCAGGTCGTTCCAATCGTGGATATTCTTCGGGTTACCCTTACGCACCAGGAAGCCCATGGTGGAGTAGAACGGCGAGCTATTATTCGGCAGGCGCGACTGCCAGTCGGCCGGGATCAGCTTGCCTTTATCGTGCAGGATTTGTACGTCGGTCACCTGGTTATAAGTGACAACGTCGGCTTTTAAGCCCTGTAAAATCGCCAGCGCCTGTTTTGATGACCCGGCATGAGATTGTTTTATCGTCAGTTTGTCGCCGCCGTTATCTTTTGCCCATTGTTGCTCAAACGGCGGATTCAGGGCGGCAAACAGCTCGCGGGAGACGTCATAAGAACTGTTCAGCAGTTCCGTTGCCTGTACATGGCCCGCCAGCAGCAGAGAAGCGACCAGCGCGAGTGAGTTCTTTTTCAGTAAGTTAACGGCCATTGCGCACCCTTATAAATTTAATGACTTTCTAATAGCCATCATATTTATAACGGACGTGAAAGGAGTAACGGTTTTATATACCGTTTGGTGATTTGGAAGTTGAAAAGGGAATAAGACGAAATCCTCCCCACACATGCAGGGAGGAAACAGAGGTGAATCAGATACCGACGCTGACCGTCTCCGGCAGTGTGCTGCCGCCATCAATCACATTCTGTGTACCGGTTAAATAGCTGGATTCATCCGATGCGAGGAAGGCCGCCAGTTCGCCGACTTCCAACGGATCGGCGAGGCGACGCATCGGGATTGCTTTCGCCATTTCAGTCAGCACCGATTCTGGATCTTCCGGGTTCGACTGGCGGGCAATGCTTTCCGCCATTGGTGTGCGAACGTATCCAGGGCATATGGCGTTAACGCGAATACCAGACTGCGCATACTCCACCGCCAGCGATTTTGTCAGGCCAACAATCGCCGCTTTCGTTAAGGCGTACGCCGTTTCACCCGGATCGGCCACCATATCGCCAGTGACCGAAGACATCATCACAATGCGACCATCTTTGCGGGCAATCATCTCCGGCAGCACCGCCTTCGTGACGTTCCATACGCCTTTAATATTGATGTCAATATGGAAATCGCGATCGTCATCGCTCATATCGAGGAAACTGCCCAGACGACAAACGCCTGCGTTATTCACCAGGATATCAATGCGCCCTTCTTTTTCCTTCGCGCGTTTGATAGCTGCGGCTACCGACGCCGGGTCACGCACATCGGCGACAACCGCCGTACAGCGATGACCACGACCACACAGTTCGTCCGCCAGCTTTTCGATCTCAGGGGAGATATCCAGCAAGATTAGGTTTGCGCCATGACGCGCAAAAGTTCTGGCAATTCCTTCGCCAATTCCCTGCAATGCGCCCGTAATCAGTGCTGTCTTGCCCGTGAGTTTACCCATTTTAATGCTCTCCTTGTTAATACAGAGCGTTACACTCCATTCCCTCTGAAAATACAGGATAAACAAAATATTGCTGCGGATCAGCTCACTAATTCAGGAAAATCTCAATCCAGTCGCTGCTTTATGCATCATTTCAGGCGTTGTGTTAGCTCACTGCTGCGCTGAATCATTTTCAATGACTCCACATCATTGAGTTGCACAAGACCAACAAACAGTAAATCGGTAACAGAATTTTGCGCCGTGCGGGTAGACATCGACGAGCTACGCCATTCGGTTTCACCGGAAACGGTATCGAGCGTGAAATGCGCCAGCCGCCGCAGCGGAGAATCAGCCAGAGAAGTAATGGCAATCACCGTTGCCCCCTGCTTTCGTGCCGCTTCTGCGCATAAGACAATCTCTTTTTTACTGCCGCTGTAAGAGATAGCGATTTGTACATCGCCTTTTTTCAACGCCTGGGAAACGGTGGCTTGTACGTGCGTGTCGGCTTCGCAGGCCACGCGATAGCCAATTTTCATCAGTTTGAACGACAGATCGCGCCCCACCAGCGCCGATCCGCCCAGGCCCGTTATCTGGATAAACGGTGCTTTACTGATGACCTCAATGATTTTTTGCAGCCGCGCGTAGTCGAACAACGAACAGGTTTGCTCCAGCGCCAGCTCTTTTTCGCGATTCAATTTGCGGGCAATCACTTCCAGCGAATCATCACTGGTAATCGAACTGTGCAGGTGCAGCGCCGTGGCATTCGTTTTCTCCCGGCTGGCACTGTATTCGCCTATTAACGCCATACGCAATTCAGTAAATCCTTGCGCGCCGAGTTTTTGGGCAAATTTCACTATGCTCGACTGGCTAATGCCGAGCTGTTTCGCCATCTGCCGTGAAGAAACGGATTGCAGCTCACTCACGTTGGCCTGCAGAAAGTCAGCGATTTTTTGCTCGTTTTCGGTGAATTCACTCCCCGCATTGCTTATTTTCGTCAGGTACAACATCTTCCACTCTCCTGGGCTGGCAGCATAAATTCCGCTTAAGTTCTTATGACGCTCTTCACACTCTGCGAGTGTAGACTCAATGATTCCTTTAAGTCTGTCAATTCGGGATATATGATTCCATACATCTGCAATTATTTGATCGTAAATAGTAAGGTCACCACCGATGCAACTAGAAAAGATGATTACTGAAGGCTCGAACACCGCCTCGGCTGAAATTGACCGCGTATCGACGCTGGAAATGTGCCGGATTATCAACGATGAAGATAAAACCGTACCGCTTGCCGTTGAGCGCGTCCTGCCGGATATCGCCGCGGCGATCGATGTTATCCACGCCCAGGTCAGCGGCGGCGGTCGTCTGATTTATCTCGGTGCGGGAACATCCGGTCGTCTGGGGATTCTGGATGCCAGCGAATGTCCGCCCACCTACGGCGTGAAACCGGGTCTGGTGGTTGGTTTGATTGCTGGAGGCGAATATGCCATTCAGCACGCGGTGGAAGGCGCTGAAGATAGCCGGGAAGGTGGTGTTAACGATCTGAAAAATATTAATTTAACGGCACAGGATGTGGTGGTTGGCATTGCTGCCAGCGGTCGCACGCCGTATGTGATTGCCGGACTGGAATACGCACGCCAGCTCGGCTGCCGCACAGTGGGAATTTCCTGTAATCCGGGGAGTGCCGTTTCCACCACCGCCGAGTTTGCCATTACACCGATTGTAGGTGCCGAAGTGGTCACTGGTTCTTCGCGAATGAAAGCAGGCACAGCGCAGAAACTGGTGCTCAATATGCTTTCCACCGGGCTGATGATTAAATCTGGCAAAGTGTTCGGCAACCTGATGGTCGATGTGGTCGCCACCAACGAAAAACTGCATGTGCGCCAGGTCAATATCGTTAAAAACGCCACCGGATGTAATGCCGAACAAGCGGAAGCGGCGTTAATTGCCTGCGAGCGCAACTGTAAAACGGCCATTGTGATGGTGCTGAAAAATCTCGATGCCGCAGAAGCTAAAAAACGCCTGGATCAACACGGCGGCTTTATTCGTCAGGTTTTAGACAAGGAATAACCCATGGCCAAAGAGATCAGCAGTGAACTTCTGAACACCATTCTTACCCGTGTCGGCGGACCGGGAAATATCGCCAGTTGTGGTAACTGTATGACGCGCCTGCGTCTGGGTGTACATGACAGTTCACTGGTTGATCCCAATATCAAAACGCTGGAAGGCGTGAAGGGCGTCATTTTGACCAGCGACCAGGTGCAGGTCGTTTTTGGGCCTGGTAAAGCGCATCGTGCCGCAAAAGCGATGAGCGAGCTGCTGGGCGAGGCACCGGTACAGGATGCCGCAGAAATCGCCGCCCAGAACAAACGTCAGTTAAAAGCCAAACAAACCTCCGGCGTGCAACAATTTCTCGCCAAATTCGCCACCATCTTCACGCCGCTGATCCCCGGTTTTATTGCCGCCGGTCTGCTGCTGGGGATAGCGACGTTAATTGCCACGGTGATGCACGTTCCGGCAGATGCTCAGGGCACGCTACCCGACGCGCTGAATTTTATGAAGGTGTTCAGCAAAGGTTTGTTCACTTTCCTGGTGATTCTGGTGGGCTATAACGCCGCCCAGGCATTTGGCGGCACGGGCGTCAATGGCGCAATTATTGCCGCACTCTTTTTGCTCGGTTATAACCCCGCTGCAACCACCGGTTACTACGCCGGTTTTCACGATTTCTTTGGTCTGCCCATCGATCCGCGCGGCAATATTATCGGCGTGCTGATTGCCGCGTGGGCCTGCGCCCGCATTGAAGGCATGGTGCGCCGCTTTATGCCGGACGATCTCGACATGCTGCTGACCTCGTTAATCACCCTGCTGATCACCGCTACGCTTGCGTACCTGATCATTATGCCGCTGGGTGGCTGGTTATTCGAAGGTATGTCATGGCTGTTTATGCACCTGAACAGTAATCCGTTCGGTTGTGCGGTTTTAGCCGGGCTGTTCCTGATCGCCGTGGTATTTGGCGTGCATCAGGGCTTTATTCCTGTTTACCTCGCGTTAATGGACAGCCAGGGATTCAACAGCTTATTTCCCATCCTTTCAATGGCAGGCGCGGGCCAGGTGGGCGCGGCGCTGGCACTCTACTGGCGGGCGCAACCGCACAGTGCATTACGCAGTCAGGTACGCGGGGCGATTATTCCCGGTCTGCTGGGCGTTGGTGAACCGTTGATTTACGGCGTCACCCTGCCCCGCATGAAACCGTTTATTACCGCCTGTTTAGGCGGCGCAGCGGGCGGTTTGTTTATCGGCCTGATAGCCTGGTGGGGTCTGCCGATGGGCTTAAACAGCGCCTTTGGGCCGTCTGGTCTGGTGGCGCTGCCGCTGATGACTTCCGCACAAGGCATCCTTCCGGCAATGGCGGTTTATGCTGGCGGGATTCTGGTGGCATGGGTTTGCGGGTTTATTTTCACCACGCTCTTTGGCTGCCGTAACGTCAATCTGGACTGATATCATGAAACGGACAATGCTCTATCTTTCTCTGCTGGCTGTTAGTTGTAGCGTCAGCGCCGCAAAATACCCTGTTCTGACAGAAAGTTCGCCAGAGAAAGCAGGGTTCAACGTCGAACGGCTTAACCAGATGGATCGCTGGATTAGCCAGCAAGTGGACGCCGGTTATCCCGGCGTAAACCTGCTGATCATTAAAGATAATCAGATTGTGTATCGCAAAGCCTGGGGAGCGGCGAAAAAGTACGATGGCAGCGTGTTGATGGAACAGCCTGTCAAAGCCACCACCGGGACGCTGTATGACCTGGCCTCAAACACCAAAATGTACGCCACGAACTTCGCCCTGCAAAAGCTGATGAGCGAAGGCAAACTGCATCCTGACGATCGGATTGCGAAATATATTCCGGGGTTTGCCGATAGTCCAAATGACACCATCAAAGGCAAAAACACGCTGCGGATTTCTGACCTGCTGCATCACAGCGGCGGTTTCCCGGCGGACCCACAATATCCGAATAAAGCGGTCGCGGGCGCGTTATATTCCCAGGATAAAGGCCAGACGCTGGAGATGATCAAGCGCACGCCGCTGGAGTATCAGCCCGGCAGCAAGCATATTTACAGTGATGTCGATTATATGCTGCTTGGATTTATCGTCGAGTCGGTCACCGGTCAGCCGCTTGACCGCTATGTTGAAGAGTCGATTTATCGCCCGCTCGGCCTGACACATACGGTATTTAACCCGCTGCTGAAAGGCTTTAAACCGCAGCAAATTGCCGCCACGGAATTGAACGGCAATACCCGCGATGGCGTGATCCATTTCCCGAATATCCGCACCTCCACTCTCTGGGGTCAGGTGCACGATGAAAAAGCCTTTTATTCGATGGGCGGCGTTTCCGGGCACGCAGGTTTGTTTTCCAATACCGGCGATATTGCGGTGTTAATGCAAACGATGCTGAACGGCGGGGGCTATGGCGATGTGCAGCTGTTCAGTGCGGAAACGGTGAAGATGTTCACCACCAGCTCTAAGGAAGATGCCACTTTTGGCCTCGGCTGGCGCGTGAATGGTAATGCCACCATGACGCCGACGTTTGGCACGCTGGCAAGCCCGCAAACCTACGGTCACACTGGCTGGACCGGAACGGTGACCGTTATCGATCCGGTGAATCATATGGCGATTGTGATGTTAAGCAACAAGCCACATTCGCCGGTTGCCGATCCGCAAAAGAATCCCAATATGTTCGAAAGCGGTCAGCTGCCGATTGCAACGTATGGTTGGGTAGTTGATCAGGTGTATGCGGCGTTAAAGCAAAAGTAATAAAAAGGCCAGTCAGTAATGTTACTGCCTGGCCTTTAATCAATGAATCAGAAACGCTTACAGCGCCATCAACTTGTCCAGCGACGGTGCGAAATAATAGCCGCCGGTTACCGGTTTGGTGAAACGCAACATCGCATCACGCTTACCATCGGTATCGCCAAACATGCTCAGCAGTTGCTGCTCAATGTTATGCAGACGCGCGCAGTAGGCGCAGAAGTACAGACCGTGAGTGCCACTGGCAGTGCCGTACGGCAGGCTCTGGCGAACAATCTTCAGCCCTTTGCCATCTTCTTTCAGATCAACGCGGGTGAGGTGAGAGGTTTCCGGACGTTCGTCGCCGTCGATCTCTTCGTTGGCCTCTTTGGTGCGCCCGATCATCATCTCCTGATCGTGAACGCTCATCCGGTTGAGCTGCTTCAGGTTGTGTTCCCAACGCTGGACAAACACATAGCTGCCGCCCGCATCCACGCCGTCTTTGATAACCGCCACTTCGCGACGCGTCTCTTCACCCGCCGGGTTTTCCGTACCGTCAACAAAGCCGCTCAGGTCACGCTCTTCAACCCAACGGAAGCCGTGGATCTCTTCTTTCACTTCAATGCAGTCACCAAAGGCTTCCATCGCCGCCTGGGCGACAGAGAAGTTTACGTCGTGACGCAGAGAAAGAATGTGGATCAACACATCGAACTGGGTGGTCGGCGCAAGGCCTTTACCGTAGCCCGGAAAATCTTTCAGCTCTTCTGCCCCAACGCCGCCGCTCAGAGCGCGCCAGGTGTTGTTACCAAAGGCAACCACCGCACCAAGATGCGCGTCCGGGAATTTCGCTTCAAAAGTTGCCAGTTTGTCGGCAAATGTTTTACTGGCCGCACGCAGGGCGTCAACTTCCCCTTTCACGTTGGCTTCGATCCAAATCGCCGCGCGGCAATGTTCTGGCAAAATGCCACTCTGAACCTGAGACATTGTTCCTCCTGAAAATAATAATGCCACGCAATCCGTGGCATTGTTGAGCGCTATTTTACGTGTTTTTTCGCGGCGGCGGTTTGTTCAGACGCAAATTAACGCCGCCAGATAATTTTACTGACTTTCCAGTTTTTCAGGGTATCGTCCGAAGGCATTAACCCTTCAGGACCACTCCATTCCCCGCTGAACTGGTAGCTAATATGTTGACTGCCTTCGGCTTTACATTCGACGGCACGATTATCATCACCATCAGCTTTTTGGCAATTGCCAAATGCTTTGCTGTAAAGGTCGCTAAACGGTGTACCGATTTTAACACCGGTGTCAGCAGGAATATCGCTATCCAGCACGTCAATGCGACTGATCGTGCCTTGATCGCCGTTAATCACCATCGCCACGTTGTCGCCCTTCATCACTTCAAAAAAGCGCACCACGTTGCCGTTCGCGGTTTTCATTCCGCTGCGCAGGCGATAATCGCCATCAAGCGCATCGGCAATGGCTTGTTCTTGCAGTGGTGTGGACGCCGTTAATTCACCAACGCCCTGCTCGCTCACTTTGGTGGACGACCCAAACCAGTTCCACGGGTTAGCGGCAGACCAGTTAACTGACGACATCGTGGAACAGCCGGTCAGCATCAATGGCATAGCGCATAACATTAAACGCAGCGATTTCATGTCACTTCCTTTGGTTATTCAATAACGTTGCTTGGAGTGCAAATTCACCAAAAAGTGCCGTTATTCTTTTTCTTCATTAAAACAAGCGCGTAAACGTCGATTGGTCAGCAGCCAGATTAACGCCACAATATCCGCCACTACCAGCGCCAGACCGATACCGCTAACGGATTCACCGTTCAGCCACAGCCACGGTTGCCAGCAAAGTAAAACCACCTGCGCCAACAGCAACAGAAAATAGAGTACACGCCAGGTGCGAGGAAACGTAGCCCGCCGACCGCTCAACAAAAACGCCAGCACCGCCGGAATGCCAGGAATCAGCCCCAGCCAGAAATTATCGTGATCGGGATAAAACAGATTTAGCAGCGCAGTACCCTGCTCGCGCGACGCACCGGCAATGACAAACAGCACCCAGGTTCGCGCCTGAAGCAATAGCACAAGCCAGAAGAGCAAGGGTAAACGCAGGCGACCGTGCGCATCATAATGGACAGGATGAAACTCAGTACTCTTCATCTTCAATCAAACGCTTACCCAGACTCAGCACGTCGGCGTGTTCATATCCCAGGCGTTCATACATTCCGAGCACCATGTCGTTATCTTCCGGCACGTTGATCTGAATTTTCGGGCAGCCACGAGCAATCAGCTTTTTCTCCAGCCGATTAAGCAACGCATTGGCAATCCCACGCCCACGAAACTCTGGATGCACGCCAAGATAATAAGCAGACCCGCGATGCCCGTCATAACCGCCCATCACCGTTCCGACCACTTCACCGTTTACCTCAGCGACCAAAAACAAACTGACGTCATGGTTCATCTTACGCTCGATGTCCATTTCCGGATCGTTCCACGGACGCAGCAAGTCGCAACGCTCCCAAAGGGTGATGACCTCTTCGAAATCTTCCTGGCGAAATACGCGTATCTCCATGGTATTCGTTACCTTTTTGCGGGTTAAAAGGCTGATTATGGCGTGAACGGTCGAATTAGCCAATATCTGACGAAAATCGGTTGAAAAAGTGGCATAATGGGGAGTTGTCAACTATTGAAATGAAAAGTAAAACAATTCTCAACATCAAACCGTCGTAACGGATTACGCGATACGATATAACATCTGGAACTTTATTATTACAACTCAGGCCGTATGAGCACTTTTAAACCACTAAAAACACTCACTTCGCGCCGCCAGGTGCTGAAAGCCGGTTTGGCTGCCCTGACGTTGTCAGGAATGTCGCAAGCCATCGCCAAAGACGAACTTTTAAAAACCAGCAACGGACACAGCAAGCCGAAAGCCAAAAAATCTGGCGGCAAACGTGTCGTTGTTCTCGATCCAGGTCACGGCGGAATTGATACCGGAGCGATCGGACGCAACGGTTCGAAAGAAAAACATGTGGTGCTGGCGATTGCTAAAAACGTCCGTTCCATTTTGCGTAATCATGGGATTGATGCGCGTTTAACGCGTTCTGGCGATACGTTTATCCCACTTTACGATCGCGTTGAAATCGCCCATAAACATGGCGCAGATCTGTTTATGTCAATTCATGCCGATGGCTTTACCAACCCGAAAGCTGCCGGTGCTTCGGTATTTGCCCTCTCTAACCGTGGGGCAAGTAGCGCAATGGCGAAATACCTGTCTGAACGCGAAAACCGCGCCGATGAAGTTGCCGGTAAAAAGGCGACTGACAAGGATCACCTATTGCAACAAGTGCTGTTTGATCTGGTGCAAACAGATACCATTAAAAATAGTCTGACGCTCGGCTCGCATATTCTGAAGAAGATTAAGCCGGTGCATAAACTGCACAGCCGCAACACCGAACAAGCGGCATTTGTGGTGTTGAAATCGCCGTCGGTTCCTTCGGTGCTGGTGGAAACCTCGTTTATCACCAACCCGGAAGAAGAGCGGCTGTTAGGCACGGCGGCGTTTCGTCAGAAAATCGCCACAGCGATTGCTGAAGGCGTGATCAGTTATTTCCACTGGTTCGACAACCAGAAAGCACATTCGAAAAAGCGATAAGTTATGAAACCCGACGCACACCAGGTTAAACAGTTTCTGCTCAACCTTCAGGATACGATTTGTCAGCAGCTGACCGCCGTCGATGGCGCAGAATTTGTCGAAGATAGTTGGCAGCGCGAAGCTGGCGGCGGCGGGCGTAGTCGGGTGTTGCGTAATGGTGGTGTTTTCGAACAGGCAGGCGTCAACTTTTCTCACGTCCACGGCGAGGCGATGCCTGCTTCCGCCACCGCTCATCGCCCGGAGCTTGCCGGGCGCAGTTTCGAGGCGATGGGCGTTTCACTGGTAGTGCATCCGCATAACCCGTATGTTCCCACCAGCCACGCGAATGTGCGTTTTTTTATTGCCGAAAAACCGGGTGCAGAGCCCGTCTGGTGGTTTGGCGGCGGCTTCGATTTAACCCCTTTCTATGGTTTTGAAGAAGACGCCATTCACTGGCACCGCACCGCCCGTGACCTGTGCCTGCCATTTGGTGAAGACGTTTATCCCCGTTACAAAAAGTGGTGCGACGATTACTTCTACCTCAAACATCGCAACGAACAGCGCGGTATTGGCGGGCTGTTCTTTGATGATCTGAACACGCCAGATTTCGACCACTGTTTTGCCTTTATGCAGGCGGTAGGCAAAGGCTACACCGACGCTTATTTACCAATTGTAGAGCGACGTAAAGCGATGGCCTACGGCGAGCGCGAGCGCAATTTTCAGCTCTACCGTCGCGGTCGTTATGTCGAGTTCAATCTGGTCTGGGATCGCGGCACTCTGTTTGGCCTGCAAACTGGCGGGCGCACCGAGTCGATCCTGATGTCAATGCCGCCACTGGTACGCTGGGAGTATGATTATCAGCCAAAAGATGGCAGCCCAGAAGCGGCGTTAAGTGAGTTTATTAAGGTCAGGGATTGGGTGTAACTCCCTCACCCCCATTCCCGCATCCGCTGATGCAACGTCAACGACGGCTTCTCGGCAAACAGCTGCTGGTAATCCGTGGCAAATTGCCCCAGATGCCAGAATCCCCACTGCATGGCGGCGTCTTTTACCGTTGTGCTTTGCGACCACGGGCTTATCAGTTCGCGGCGTACGGCGTTCAGGCGAATGCGTTTCAGCCACGCGTTTGGGCCAATGCCTAAAATAGCGTGAAACGCGTTTTGTAGCGTGCGGCGACTGACATGCAGTTGATTACACAAGTCCAGCACCGTCACCGGCTCAGACATATTTTCCAGCACATATTCACGGGCGCGGGAAAGTAATCTACGGTAACTCTGATGACTGATGCTTTCCGCCGTCACCATTGGTTGCGCGTCTTCCAGCATCGCCCCCATCGCCATTAGCAAATTATCCCCCAGCACTTTTCGCACTGCAGGCTGATGGAGATTTTCCGGGTTCTCGCAAAACGTCGCCAGCGCCTGTTGGACAAAGCCCCACAGCGCGGCTTTATGCTGCTCTTTCACTTCCAGCGCCGACTGGCTACGCAGCATATGTAATACCCGATCCGGGTTATGCAAAAAGTTAGCCTGCCGGGTGATGACATCTTCAGAAAGCACCACGCCCAGGATCGTGTAATCATCCGGCGTGCTCAGTTCAAATTCAGTGCCACCAGGGCGGGTGGCGATTTCCGCGCTTCCCAGACATTGCGAACCGATAAATCCCTGCTCACCGCGCGTCGCCGGAATGCCAAACCAGAACGAGTTCGGCCAGACCAGGCACGACTGACGCAGCGCCAGACCGGTGTATTCACGAAAAACCTGAATATCATCGAGTAGAATTTCCGTAAATTCACCATGAAACTTGCCCGGATGCAGCTGATCGTAAATCTGCTGCCAGGCGGTAATCGTTAAAGCATGTTCATAGACATCCGTTGTCTGTCGTTGATGAACATTATCCACTTCGACCTTCGGCGTGAGCTTCAGGTTTTCGGGTAAGGGTTCATGATAAAGATGGTGCAAATTGGCTGTACGGGTCTTTTTCATGATGTTAATGCCGGGTGTTGTAGGACACCCGGCACCTCCGACAGGTTAATGGGGCTTGAGACGATAACGACTACTGCGTTTACGTAACGTCCCGGCAGAAAAGAGCTGTTCGAGCGCATTTCTGGCTTTTTCCAGCGGCCAGCCAAAGTGGGCAGCCACTTCTCCTGCCGTCATTCCCTGACGTACTGATGTTAACAGCGCCAACAACTCGTCAGCAGATTCCGCGACGATAACTGGCGCGTCGGGTTCCCTTACGGGTTGCTTCGGCTGGCGGTTAAAGCCAGTAACCAGCCACTGGGTGTCATCGTCTGGCCGACCGATCTCCTTGCGGCTGATGACACGCCCGGTACGCATCGCGGCAGCACAACCTGCGTCCAGCGCCGCACGACACGCCGCCAGATCGCCTTCCACCACCAGCGTTAAGCGACCAGGGTCAAGCACTTCGTGACTGAGCAGACGAACGTTAGCTGCTTTGAGCATGGCATCCGCTGCATCTATCGCGGCGACCATGCCGTCCACTTCCAGCAATCCCAGTGCATTGATCATCGGCAACCTCCGTTACGCACGCTGGATTGGATTACGCGCGATTTCCAGCACTGCATCGGTAAAGGCGTTACAGGCTGCTTTACACGCGGCCTGGCTACCGGTTAAAAATGCTGCCGAGTAGTTGGTTTCAGACGGTGGCGGGACATAGGTCACCAGCTGTACGTCGGCAGATTTCAACGCTGCATCAATGCCATAGGTCGCTTCCAGCGGCGGTGCCACCAGATATGCCATCGGATCGCCAAGCGTGATCCCGGCGGTTGATGAGAGATAAGAACCGGTACGCGAAACCACATGCGCCAGGAAGGCGGTGTTTTCTGCGTCATTGGCCCACTGGAATGCTGCACCATTTTCAATATGTGCAACCATCGCATCCAGACCGGCACGCACTTCCGCCGGGTTTGGCCCACCAAGCATAATCAGCACTTCACCGGCAGTCGGTGACGGGCCGTGTGCAGCGCCCGCATACAGCGAGCGACCATATACCACTTCCACCATCGCCTGCTTGGTCGCTTCATCAGCGGCAATGTAGGTGACGTCATCGGAATCAGCAGAAATCAGCCCGAGGCTACGAATATGCGGCGGCAATTTTAGTTCACGCGCAAATTCAGCGTTAACGGAGGCAATCACCCGCATGGCGGTTACCGACGGTCGAATCAAATCTAAAGCTGGCATGATGCCTCCTTATCGGGTCATGTTGATGCCGGATGCTTTCTGCTCCAGCATACGTTTCGCCAAATCCACAATGACGGCTGCGGCTTCAACCGGCGGCGTGCCGCCCTGGTGAATGTTAGAGATGCAGGTGCGATCGGCCTCAACGGTGGTCGCCATACGCGGCGAGTAAACGGCGTAACAGGAGAGGCTTTCTGACTGACCCAACCCCGGACGTTCCCCCACCAGCAGGATCACCACTTTCGCGCCGAGGATCTCACCGATCTGATCTTCAATCTTCACGCGACCATAACGAACAAAGAATGGCGTGCCGACTTTCAGCCCGGCCTGTTTCAGGCCCGCCATCAGCGGCGGCAGGATCTCTTCGTAGTTGACGGTGATGGCATCAGTTGACAGGCCATCAGAAATAACGACCTGTACGTCCGGATTAGCAACACACTGTGCTTTCAGCGCTTCAACAGCTTCTGCACACAGGCGGCGGCCCATATCCGGGCGAGTCAGGTAGAGATTTTTGTCGCTAATTTCAGAGCGTACTTCCAGCAAGCCCTGCGCTTTCACCCACTCTTCCGGCACTTCTTTCAGTACGGTATCTTTCGAACGAGAGTGATCGGCCAGGAAACGCAGCAGCGCCTGGGTACGTGGACGCGGACCGGCACGACCGGTACAAACGCGGGCCACGGTGCTGCGGCGCAGTTCTGTTAATACGTCTGCGCGATGCGGGTTTTCAACACCAATCCACGCTTTTGCTTCAGCGGAACCTAAATCCAGCGCACAGCTTTCCGAGGTCACCGGTGCCGCACAGTTGGTGGTGGCGCACTTTGCTTCTGACGGCGCGGGGGCCGTTTGTCCCATTGACGCCATCACGCTGCGTACAATTTCTTCAATCTGTTTTTGATCCATGATGTGTTATCTCCGCGTCATCAGAAGAACAGTGACGGATCGCCCGCCCGTTTGGTCAGGCGACCGTTTGCCATAATGCCCATGCTTTCCAGCCAGCGTTCAAACTCCGGTGACGGACGCAGGTTGAGTAACTGACGCACAGTGGCGGTATCGTGGAATGCGGTGGTCTGGTAGTTGAGCATGATGTCATCACCCAGCGGCATCCCCATGATGTAGTTGCAGCCTGCGGTGGCGAGCAGGATCATCAGGTTTTCGTTGAGGTTCTGGTCAGCGTCAGCGTGGTTGGTGTAACAGCAGTCACAGCCCATAGAGATGCCGCTCAGCTTGCCCATAAAGTGATCTTCTAAGCCAGCACGGATAATCTGGCGGTCGTTGTAGAGATACTCCGGCCCAATAAAGCCGACCACGGTGTTGACGATAAACGGATCGTAATGACGCGCCAGCCCATAGTTACGTGCTTCCATCGTCACCTGGTCAGCGCCGAAGTTAGCGCCAGCGGATAGCGCAGAGCCTTGTCCGGTTTCGAAGTAGAGGCAGTTTTCCCCGGCGATACGGTTGAACTCTGCACCCACTGCGCGCGCTTCGTCGAGCATCGCCAGTTCCACGCCAAACTCTTTCAGCCCTTTTTCGCTGCCACAGATACTCTGGAAAATCAGTCCGCCAGGCGCGCCGCGACGAATCGCTTCGATCTGGGTGGTGACGTGCGCCAGTACGCAGCCCTGAGTTGGGATGTTGAATTTGTCGATCACGCCGTAAATGGTGTCCAACACGCGGCTTAAGTTTTCCACGTCGTCAGTTACCGGGTTAACGCCGATCACCGCATCGCCCACCCCAAAGGAAAGCCCTTCATAGATTTGCGCAGCGATACTTTGCACGTCGTCACGGGTATCGTTCGGCTGCAAACGGGCGCTGAAGGTGCCCGGAATACCAATGGTGGTATTGGCCTTTTTGATTACCGGCATTTTCTTCGCGCCGTAGATCAGGTCCGCGTTGGAGCAAATCTTCGCTACCGCCGCGACCACTTCCGAGGTCAGCCCTTTGCGGGTAAAGGCAATGTCGTCCACGCTGGTTTCATCGCTCAGCACATACTCACGCAGTTCGCTGATGCTCCAGTTTTTAATCTGGTTGTAGGCCGTTTCGTTAACATCGTCCTGAATCAGCCGCGTCACGCAGTCATCTTCATAGGCAATCACCGGATTATTGCGGATGTCCGCTACGGTCATTTCCGACAACACCTGCTTTGCCGCCACGCGCTCCTGTGAGCTTGCCGCTGCAACGCCCGCCAGCACATCCCCCGAACGCAGTTCGTTGGCTTTAGCCAGCACCTCTTTTACATCCTTAAACTGATATACATTGCCGAACAATGTGGTCTTTAGTTTCATAAGTCGTTCCCTCAGGAAGGAAATGCGAGTGATTTCACCGTCACCGGCACAACCGATCCGCCAAAAAGAGGCGTACCAATGTCGATATAGTCCCCCGCGCGGACAATCACTTCGTCAATGACTGCCAACGGGAGTTGTTGTAGCTGTGGGCGCAACAACATGCCCAGAGCTTTACCAAAGTCCTGCCCGGCCACCACCAGCAGGGGATGCGGATTCGGAAAACGCGCGACGAAATCGACCAGCGCGTTGATGACCGTCAGTACCGCGGCGTAACGCACAGGCAGCGAGGCGGGAAGCGCCAGCACGTACGCGTCAGTTTTGGGATCAAGATCCAGCTGAAGCAGCGCCTGTTGCCAGGCACTCACCAGATCCGTTTCATCAATCGGGATCGCCACCGGCAAATTGCGCAGCGGCAGTTGTACGCCCTCCAGCCAGATTGTGCTGCCAGAGAGCGAAAGGGTATGTGCACCCGCGCCAATCACCGTGGCGCGTACGGTTTGCGCCGGAAACTGCACATTCATCTCACGCAGGCGCGGATGGTCATGCAGCGCCGTTGCCAGAAGTGGGCCAATATCGGCAAAACAGAACGGGTCGGCGGGCTGGTGGCGATAACATTCGCCCACGCCTCCAGAAAGCGTAATGATTTCGGGCGTAACACCTGCGGGCAGCAAACCGGTTTGCATCAATGCCTGCGCGAGCGGCGAAAGCGTTCCGTCAATCACTTCGACAATCAGCGCCGCCATCCGCCGGGTAACCTGCACCAGCTGCGCGCCGGTCAGCGAACGGGCGTCAGTGCCTGCACCGAAGCACTCATCCACAATCATCTGCCCCGGTTTATGAGCGTAAACCACGCGCCCCTGGCTGTCGGTTTCCAGCAGGCGACCACCGACGTTGAGACAGGCAGTGCCGCTGATTTTTCCGGCATCGAACAGGGCGTAGTTCGCGGTGCCACCGCCGATGTCGATATTCAGTACCCGACACAGCCGTTGTTCAGAAAGGGTTTGCGCCCCAGCTCCGTGACCGGCGATCACGGATTCGAGGTGCGGCCCGGCGCTGGCAACGACAAAATCCCCCAGCGATTGAGAGAGCGCCATCACCGCCGGGCGAGCATTGCGGGTTTTCGCGCTTTCACCGGTGATGATGATGGCACCAGAATCAACGCTTTCCGGCGCAATACCCGCAGCCTGATATTGCTCGAGTATTAAGGTTTTCAGTTCCGCTTCTTTTAAACCGCCCTGTTTATCGACAGGGGTAAAGAACACCGGACTTTGCCAGCTAATTTCGCGTTTAATGAATTCGTAGCGCGGCACCTGCGACACCGCCGCACGGTTAACCAGCTCCAGGTGGGAGAAAATCACCTGGGTGGTGGTGGTGCCGATATCGATACCGACGCTCAATAGCTGGCGAGTGTTCACGATTGTGCCTCCGCTTCGGTTTTAGTCGCGGTCGCGTCTTCTTTTGGCACCAGCATCATCGCCACGCCAATCGCCGTTACGCCGCCGATCAACTTGCCGACAATCATCGGGAAGATCATGGCGTTCATGTTGGCAGCGGCGAAGCCTAAGTGGTCGCCCAGGGCGAAAGCAGCGGAAACGGCGAAGGCGCAGTTGATGACTTTGCCGCGGGTATCCATCTGCTTCATCATGCCGAACATCGGGATGTTGTTGGCAAGCGTTGCCACCATGCCGGCTGCCGCGATGTTGTTCATATTCAGTACTTTACCGACGCTCATCAGCGGTTTTTCAAACCAGCGAGTCAGCAGCAGCACCATTGGATACGCCCCTAACAGCACGCAGGAGATAGAACCGATAACTTCAATGGCGCGCATCACTTCACCGGGTTTATCGCCAGGGGCCATAAAGATAGGATCCAGACCGGGGATCAGTTCCCAGCCAAGCAGGAATTTCACTACCGCAGCGGCAAGACCGAGGGTGATCAATGCAACGAGGAATTTGGCGAAGATCTGGAAGCCGTTGATCATTTTTTCCGGGATGAATTTCAGCCCCAGCGCCACCAGAATCGCGACAATGATCACCGGGATCATGTTCATCAGGATCAGGGCGAAAGTGAATTCCACCGGCTGACCGTTGATCTGCACACCGGAGTACATAGCAACCAGACCACCAGCAATACAGCCAATCGGAATGGTCACAATGCCCGCCAGCACGCCGAGCGCCAGATAACGACGGTCAGAAGGTTCGATAATGCCGAGCGCCACCGGAATGGAAAACACAATCGTTGGCCCCATCATCGACCCAAGAATTAACCCAGAGTATAGCCACGCTGCTACGTCGCCGCCCGCCAGCTCTTTGGCGAGGAAGAAACCGCCCATATCGCACGCCAGCAGCGTTCCGGCGAACATTGACGGGTTTGCGCCGAGCATTTCGTAAACCGGGATAATTACCGGCCCGAGTACGTGAGCCAGTACCGGTGCCAGCGCGGTCATACCGACCATCGCCAGACCCAGAGCGCCCATTGCCATAAAGCCTTCTTCGAACTGACCGCCTGATCCTTCGATACTTTTACCGAACTTACCGAGGAAACGAGCAGAACCGCCGAACTGCGACAGGATCCTGTCTACGGCAGCTATCAGCATAAAGAACATCATGATGTACATGATGATTTCGTTAATTCCCATCGCCTTTACTCCCTGTTAGTTGTTATTTATTGGCGGATGCGGCGTAAACGCCTTATCCGCCCTACATGTGCAATCCCGAAGGCCGGATCAGACGCGGCAAGCATCGCATCCGGCAATTGCACCGCGCCACTGGCGGATGCGGCGTAAACGCCTTATCCGCCCTACATGTGCAATCCCGTAGGCCGGATAAGACGCGGCAAGCGTCGCATCCGGCATTTATTGCGCCGCCGCGTACAGTCCGACAATCTGTTCCAGGCTGGCGGTACGCGGGTTGCTGCGCAGACAAATATCTTCCTGCGCGGCCTGCGCCCATGCACCGTAATGCGCAGATGTCGCGCCAACATCGCCCAGTCGTTTACCAATCCCAACTTCCGCAATCAGCTCACTTACCGCGTTAATAGCGTCACGATCGTCGGATTTTTTAGTTCGCAGTGCCCGACCAATCTGACTAAACCGTTCGCGACAAACCATCCGGTTAAATTCCATCACCGTTGGCAGCAACATGGCGTTCGCCAGACCGTGTGGAATATGCAGCGCCGCGCCCGGCTGATGCGCCATCGCGTGGCACAACCCAAGACCCGCACTGGAAAACGCCATTCCCGCCATACATGAAGCCAGCAACATGCTCTCGCGCGCGGCAAGGTCGTGACCGTAGCCCACCGCTTTCGGCAGCGATTTGCCAATCATCGCAATGGCACCAATCGCCAGACTGTCGGTAAACGGTGTAGCGTTCAGGGCGCTGTATGCTTCAATGGCATGGGTTAACGCATCAATGCCGGTCATCGCCGTGACATGCGACGGCACACCTTCGGTCAATGCGGCGTCGAGAATCGCCACATCCGGCATCAGCGAAGCATGGGCTAACACCTGCTTGCGCCCGCTCACCGCATCGATAATCACCGTTACGTTGGTGGTTTCAGAGCCGGTTCCGGCGGTCGTTGGAATGGCAATCAACGGCAGGCGCGGTTGCAGAACGCTGGTTTCTGACATTTCCGCCAGCGTGCTATCCGGGTTCGTCACCAGCAACGCCACGGCTTTCGCCGCATCCAGCACCGAGCCGCCGCCAAATGCGATCACCCCATCACAGCCTGACTCACGCAACTGCGCCACGGCTGCACACACGTCGGTGATGCACGGTTCGCCCACCGGACATGGCCAGAGCGTCATGGCGATGCCTTTAACAGCCAGGCTGCGCGTCAGCCCGGCGGTCATCCCTGCCTGATGCAAAAAGCTGTCTGCCATCACGAACAGATGTTTCAGCCCACGCGTTTGCGCTTGCTGTCCGCAACTGCTCACCGAGCCCGGACCGCAAAGCGTCACCGGTGGAACGCTAAATGTTTTTACCCGTTGCAGATTCAGGGTATCGAACGCCTGAAAGAGCGCGGTCTGCAATTCATTTTGCATATAGCCCCTCCGCTTTCTTTCGCCCACTACTGGCGATCGCCAGCGGGGTCATAAACAAACTGTGCTGCGGTAAATGCACCTGTAACGCCGGGAATTGTTTGCGAAACAGTTCCGCCACGCCCGGTTGCATACAAGAGCCGCCCGCCAGCCATAAATCAGTAATGCCCTGCCCTTCAATATGCCGGGCGACAATGTCCGCCATTTTTTCGTACACCGGTTTCACCGCGGGCCAAATCTCGTCACCATGACCGCGCTTGTACTGCTCTGCCTCTTCCAGCGAAATACGACGATTTCCGGCGAGAGTCAGAGAGATGTGATGTCCGCCGGTGGCTTCATCCGCCGAGTACGTCACCTTGCCCTTTTTCACGATGGCAATGCCGGTAGTGCCGCCGCCGATATCCACTACACCGGCGTTGTCCAGTTGCAGCAGATCCGCGACTGCGGTTGGCTCATCCAGCACATGGCTCACTTCCAGCCCGGCAGATTCCAGCACGTTGATGGAAATACGCGGGTCCGTACCTGGAGGAAATGAAGTCGCCGCATGGCTAAAACGGCGACCGAATTGCTGCTCGAGCGTGTCGAGATGGCGACGAACAATGGTGACAGCGCCGAAGAAATCCCAGACGATGCCGTCGCGGACCACATCGGCCCAGTCGAGGCATACCGCCACCGGCTGACCGTCGCGGTCGACAACCATCGACACCACATCGCAGGTGCCCAGATCCACCCCCAGCCACAGCGGAGATTCCGTCGCGGCGGGCGTCTGGTTACACAGCGTTGCCGCCGTTTGCAGACGTGGGGTGAGCCATTGTTCGTCGTGCGCCATCTGTTACTCCTTAAACAATGCGAAACGCATCGACTAATACACAGCGACGCAGACGGACAAACGTACGCGCGCTGGTTACCCCTTCACCGGTTGGCGTGGTGATGGTCATGGTGGTCCAGCCTTCCCCGCCCAGCCCCAGCCCGGCAATGCACGGTCCGTTCTTAACGAAAATGCTGGTATCAATAGCATTCGCCATCTGGTTCATGTTTTCGATGTTGCGCGAGTGCATTGCCGCCGTGTGGTGGCAACCGCCTTCCAGTTTCACCGCCAGCGCAATGGCATCCGCCACGTTGGCGACGCGCACGACGGGCAGCACCGGCATCATCAGTTCGGTCACGGCAAACGGATGTTCTGCAGTGGTTTCCACAAACAGCAAACGCGTTTCTTGCGGCACGTTCAGGCCGATTGCCGCCGCGATTTTCGCCGCATCGCGACCAACCCAGTCACGGCTGACGGTGCCTTTTCCGCGCTCGTCGATATTTTTCAGCAACACCGGTTGCAGCTGCTGCGCCTGTTCTGCGGTCAGTTTCACCGCGTGCTGGCCTTCCATCAGACGCATCAGTTCATCGGCTACGCTATCAACAACAATCAGTACCTTTTCGTCGGCACAAATGATGTTGTTATCGAAAGAAGCGCCTTTGACGATGGACTGAGCGGCACGGGCGAGGTCGGCGGTTTCATCCACCACTACCGGCGGGTTGCCAGCGCCTGCGGCAATCAGACGTTTATTGGTGTGTTTACGCGCCGCTTCTACTACCGCTTCGCCGCCGGTCACCACCAGAAGGCCGATGCCCGGAAACTTGAACAAACGCTGCGCGGTTTCGATATCCGGATTTGCCACAGTAACCAGTAAGTTTTCCGGCCCGCCTGCGGCAACAATCGCCTGGTTGAGCAGCGTGATCGCCCGCTGGGAGACTTTTTTCGCCGCCGGATGCGGGGCAAAAATGACGCTGTTGCCCGCGGCAATCAGGCTGATGGCGTTGTTAATTACGGTTGCCGCCGGGTTAGTGGAAGGCGTCACCGAAGCCACCACGCCCCAGGGTGCGTTTTCAATTAGGGTCAGGCCGTTGTCGCCAGTCAGCACTTGCGGAGAGAGGCACTCAACGCCTGGTGTGCCGCGCGCCTGAGCGACGTTTTTTGCAAATTTATCTTCAACGCGCCCCATGCCGGTTTCACTGACGGCAAGTTCCGCTAAATCTCTGGCGTGTTTTTCGCCTGCTTCACGAATGGCAGCAATGGCTAACTGGCGCATTGCCACGCTTTTTAACCCTTGCTGGGCGACTTTGGCTGCCGCAACGGCGTCATCCAGGGACGCGAAAACGCCCATCTCATGAACGGCGGCGGACGGCGTGTCACTGCTTTGCATTTTCAGCAGTACCGCTTTCACCACCTGTTCAATATCCTGTTGATTCATGATGTTCTGCCTTATTTGTGGAAAATTACCTGACCGCCAGACACCACCTCATCGACAATGCCAATCACGCACAGATCGACCGGTGACGTTTCGCTTTTATGCGCCTGGCGGGCGGAACTGCCACTCACCAGTAACACCCACTCCCCGGTTCCCGCGCCAATATTGTCGATGGCGACGGCGCATTGCCCGTCAGGATTACCTTGTGGATCAATCATTTCCACCATCAGCAATTTGTCATGCGCCAGTCCGTGATGGCGTACGGTACAAACAATTTGTCCAGTGACGACTGCCAGTTTCATACCCGCCTCCGTGGCGTATTTCAGGTAAAAGCTCCCCCTACCCTCCGCAGAAGGTAAAATGAAAAAGGAGAGAGCGTGACGCCCGAATCGACGTCACACAGGGTGATTACAGGTTGCTGCTATCGCCTTTCAGGCCGATCGGGAAGACTTCTTCCAGGTCGCCGTGCGGACGCGGGATAACGTGTACAGATACCAGCTCGCCGATACGCTGTGCCGCTGCGGCACCTGCATCGGTCGCGGCTTTACAGGCTGCAACATCACCACGAACCATGGCAGTACACAGGCCGCCGCCAATCTGCTTAACACCAACCAGCTTGACGCGCGCAGCTTTCACCATCGCGTCAGAAGCCTCAATCAGTGCAACCAGGCCCCGGGTTTCGATCATTCCTAATGCTTCCATTGTGCTTTCCTCTTTATCAGGGTCCAGAACGGGACCGTTCATTCAACCAGTGTTTGTAAACTGCTTTCGCGGTTCACTTCTGTCTGACGCGGCACAGCTGCCACCAGCGCCAGCTCGATAATTTCCTGCACGCTACAACCACGAGAGAGATCGTGCATCGGCGCGGCAAGTCCTTGTATCAGTGGCCCGACGGCACGATATCCGCCGAGTCGTTGTGCGATTTTGTAACCAATATTTCCGGCTTCCAGCGACGGAAAAACCATCACATTGGCCTTGCCCTGTAGCGGGCTGGCAGGCGCTTTTTGCGCCGCCACTTCCGGCACGAAGGCGGCGTCAAACTGTAACTCGCCATCCACCACCAGCTTTGGTGCGCGCTCACGGACGATTTCTGTCGCCTGCTGGACGTTAGCAACACAGGGGTGACGGGCGCTACCATTGCTGGAAAACGACAGCATCGCCACGCGCGGCTCTTCTCCGGTGATGGCGCGCCAGGTTTCGGCACTGGCAAGCGCGATATCCGCCAGCTGCGCCGCCGTCGGCTGTGGCACCACGCTGCAATCGGCAAAGCCCAACGCCGGGCCGCTGTACTGTGGCAACATCAGGAAAATGGAAGAGAGCGTTTTACAGCCTGGCTGCAAGCCGATAATGCGTAATCCGGCACGCAGCACATTTGCCGTGGAAGAGAGGTTGCCCGCGATACAGACATCCGCTTTACCGGCGCTGACCATTGCTGCGGCGAACATCAGAGGGTCGGTAAGTTTTTCCAGCGCATCCGGCGGCGTTTTTTCGCCCGCGCGGGCCAGCCAGCGATGAGCAAATTCTTCCCGCATTGCGAGGTTGCCATGCGGATCAATCACCTGTAGCCCGTCCATCGCCACGCCGTGACTGAGCGCAAACTGACGAAGTTCAAACGGATTGGCGACCAGAATGGGCGTTGCCAGACCTTGTTGATGTAAATATTGCGCGGCTTTCAGCACACGTTGGTCTAACGCATCCGGAAAAACCACTCTGGCGGGCGCTCGCAACGCCAGTTCACGACAACGTTCAATAATCATTGCGTTTCCCCCAGTCGTTGTTGGATCTGCTTCACCGTTAGCGGCTGCTTCGTTACGCTCAGGATCATCATCACGTAGACCGTGCTGGAAAGGCGGTTCAGCGCCTGCAAAATGTCCGGGCGTAATACTTCAAAGCTGCGGGTGATAAACACCTGCGCCGCTACGGTTTCGGTTTCCCGCACTTTGGTACGTAGCAGATTGAGCAACGCCGCATCGCGCCCGTGGCTGGCTTCCGGCACCAGATGATCGTGGTCGAGATAGCGCAGCGGCTGGTGAGAAAGTCGATGCAGATCTTCGTCAGAAAGCCCGACAATCGCCTGGCAGCCCAGCGGTTCACCCAGCGCATCGGCGCGCATAATGTTGCCAAGACGCGAACGGATATCCGCCAGCCACGGCTGCCACGGTTCCGCCAGTTCAATTTGCAGCCACACTGCCAGCGCAATGGTGCTGTCGAGAACCGCGCGAAAACCCAGACGCGGATCGCTTTTGGCGACCATTTTTTCCGCCGACAGGTGAGTCAGCGTATCCGGCTTTTTTGCCACCGGCTGGCGGCACAGTTCGCAGCACGCCTGCGGATGTTCATCGCTACTGGTCAGCCCATGAACGGGCTGCGGCTGCTGCTGTTCATCGTCAACAAACAGGCGGCCCTGCTCGTCAATAAACTTGATGCGCAGATGGCGGCTTTCCAGTAACTCCCGGGCAGAGGGCGTCAGGCGACTGTCCGCAGGGAGATGGATCTCTGCGCCTTCGCTGAGCGTATGGTTCGCTCTTAGCCATGCTTCGGTGATGAAATCTTTCATAGGGATTGCCAGTTAGCCGGCCAGGCGACATACAGGAATTTCACGCTGGATGTCGTACCAAATTCGATACTGGAGCCTTTCGGGATAAACATCACGTCACCCGCTTTGGCGATCATGGTTTCGCCTTCGTGGCGAACATGCAGCTCCCCTTCCAGCACCATGTCGATTTCGTCGTAGTTCAGGGTCCACGGGAAGAATGCGTTCTCCCACTGCATAAAACCAGCGGCCATGCTGCTGCCGTCGTCTCCGGTCACAAGATCAGTCAAGCCCACGCAATGCGGCTCTGCGCCGTCGAAACGACCAAACTTGACGCTGCTGCCATCAATCACTTTGATGCCGCCTTTGCCGGTCACCGATTTGAAGCTCGGCTGCATTGCGCCCTGCTCCAGCGACTGTTTTTCCTTCATCACTTTTTCCATCAGCTGTGCGACCAGGCTTTCGGTAAACTGGCCTTCCGGCAGCTGGGCAATGATGGTTTCGCGGATGCGCTGGCTTTCGGTTTTGTCGGCTGGCACGCTGGCGGGCACGGACGCCGTTACCGGGATCGATTCATCACATTCGGTGATGGTAAAACCCAGTAGATCCGCCACTTCACGGGCTTCCGGGGTAATAATGCTGGCGCGCAGAACCACGGACATTGCCTGTTCGCCGCGCGCGTGTGCTTCACGAATATCATTCGCTGTGATGAGTTTTTTCACCTGCTTCCTCCTGTTTGGTGAGAGATGCCAGATAATCCACCAGTTGCTGCACGCTTTGCGGGTCGTGGCTGTTTAGCTCGAAAATCGGCTCTTCGAAACCCGTCTCAAGCAATAACTTTCGCGTTGCGGCGACGTCAGCATCTGGCATGTCCGTTTTACTGATGACGGCGATTTGCCGTTTGCTGACGCCAATATCCAGCAACCCGGCAGGCAACCGACTTTCCGGGTCATTTGCGCCATGGACATAGATCAGCATGTCTACATCCTGTAGCGTGGTAATTAAGGCGTGATACCAGCGGGGATGGCTAAAATATTCACCCGGCGTATCAATATCGCCCTTATCATTAAATTCCACGGCCTGTGTTTTTCTGGCGAGGGTATAATTCCCCTGCAACGCATTAAATAACGTTGTTTTTCCTGCCCCAACGCTACCCACAAACGCAATTCGTTTCATGAATGCCTCGTATTAACTTTTGGTCATTTCACAAAGCGTATAATTTAATAAGCGACCTAAACCGCTGACGGTTTGTGATAACGCTTCTTCTACTGCGCCCACCGAGCCATAAATCACCAATGCACCGCTGAAGCGGTCGAGAAAACCGATATGCACATCAGCGGCTTTCAGCGCTAAATCACCGGCGATCATCGCCGTTTCGCCGGGAGTTAGCGTCATAATGCCAATTGCGCCCGCATCCGGAACGCCGATTTTCTTCGCCAGTTCCTCACCGGGATGCGCGATGAGATGCGCCAGTGTGACCTGTTTGCCGGGCACAAATTCCTGAATGATGCGTTCTTTATCCATGAGTCGCCGCCTGTGAAAAACTTTCGTGTATCGTGACAATTTTTCGTCAGAGTAAATAACAAAATTCGGCAAGCGCGTTTAAAAGGTGAGGTAGATCACTAAGAATGGAGAGATATTCGCTGTGGTGCATAAACTTTCATATGCAACGCATGAATATAAATAAAATAATATCGAGATATTATATAGACTGCTTTTTTTATTATTCGCAAACTCAGTAATAAGCTTTACTAATATATTGCAGCCAAACCGCTTACCCTGAATATTCAGGGTAAGCGTGAGAGTTAAAAAAGAATTACAGCGGTTGGGTTTGCGCTTCAACCACGGCCAGCGCCACCATGTTGACGATACGACGCACCGATGCGATCGGCGTTAACACGTGAACCGGTTTCGCCACGCCCATCAGCACCGGACCGACAGTCACACCTTCCGAGCTGGAAACGCGCAGTAAGTTGTAACTAATGCGGGCAGCTTCCATGTTCGGCATCACCAGAATATTGGCAGAACCTTTCAAAGGGCTGTCCGGCATACGGTCGTTGCGAATCGCTTCCACCAGCGCTGCATCGCCGTGCATTTCACCATCAATCATCAGATCTGGCGCACGATCCCTGACCAGTTCCAGCGCCTGACGCATTTTGCTCGACGACGGGCAGTCAGAAGAACCAAAGTTGGAGTGCGACAACAGAGCAACGCGCGGCTCAATACCAAAACGACGGACAGTTTCTGCCGCCATCAAGGTGATCTCCGCCAGCTCTTCTGCGTCTGGTTCGTCATTGACGTAGGTATCGGCAATAAAGGTGTTACCACTCGGCAGCAGCAGCGCGTTCATTGCACCTGCGGTGTGAACGCCATCGCGATAACCAAAGACATTTTTCACCACGCTAAAATGTTCATGATAATCGCCCACCGTACCGCAGATCATTGCATCGGCTTCCCCACGCTGAACCATGATCGCGCCGATCACTGTCGGGTTACTGATCAGCGCCCGCTGCGCCTGTTCCTGAGTGACACCGCGACGCTTCATGATCTGGAAGTATTCGGTCCAGTACTCTTTAAAGCGCGGATCGGATTCGTTATTGACGATCTCAAAATCAACGCCCGCTTTGATCTGCAAGCCCAGTTTCTGAATGCGCATTTCGATCACGTTCGGACGACCGATAAGGATCGGTTTCGCCAGTCCCAGCGTTACCAGTTCCTGAGTGGCATGCAGAACGCGCGCCTCTTCCCCTTCTGGCAGAACAACGCGCTTCGGCGCTTTGCGAGCCTGGGAGAAAATCGGCTTCATAAACAGGTTGGTTTTGTAAACGAACTCAGTCAGCTTGTCGATGTAGACGTCGAAATCAGCAATCGGACGCGTCGCCACGCCCGACTCCATCGCGGCTTTAGCGACCGCAGGAGCGATCTTAACGATCAAGCGCGGATCAAACGGTTTTGGAATGATGTATTCCGGACCAAAGCTCAGATCCTGATCGCCATACGCTGAAGCCACCACTTCGCTCTGTTCGGCGTGGGCCAGTTCCGCAATCGCGCGTACCGCCGCCAGTTTCATCTCTTCATTGATAGCCGTTGCGCCAACATCCAGCGCGCCACGGAAGATAAACGGGAAGCAAAGGACGTTGTTGACCTGGTTTGGATAGTCAGAACGACCGGTGCAAATGATGGCATCCGGACGCACTTCTTTCGCCAGCGGCGGCAGAATTTCCGGTTCCGGGTTCGCCAGCGCCAGGATCATTGGCGCACGAGCCATTTTCTTCACCATTTCCTGGGTCAGCACTTTCGGGCCGGAACATCCAAGGAAAATATCCGCGCCTTCAATCACATCATCGAGGGTACGTTTGCCGTCATCCACCACCGCATATGCGGCTTTGGTTTCCGCCATGTTTGGCTCACGGCCCTGATAGATAACGCCTTTTGAATCGCAAACCACGATGTTATGTTTTTGCAGACCCAGCGCTACCAGCAGGTTCATACAGGCGATTGCTGCGGCACCCGCGCCGGAAACCACCATCCGCACGTCGGAGATGTTTTTCTCCACCACGCGCAAGCCGTTGAGGATGGCGGCAGTGCTGATGATTGCCGTGCCGTGCTGATCGTCGTGGAATACCGGAATATTCATCCGCTCGCGCAGTTTCTGTTCAATATAGAAACATTCTGGCGCTTTAATGTCTTCGAGGTTGATTCCGCCGAAGGTCGGTTCGAGCGCAGCGACAACTTCAATAAATTTGTCCGGGTCGAGTTCATCAACTTCAATGTCAAATACATCAATCCCGGCGAATTTCTTAAACAGAACGCCCTTGCCTTCCATCACCGGTTTGCCAGCCAGCGCGCCAATGTTGCCTAACCCCAGCACCGCCGTACCGTTAGAGATCACCGCCACCAGGTTACCGCGCGCGGTATATTTGTAGGCTTTTAACGGGTCTTTTTCGATTTCAAGACAAGGTGCGGCAACGCCTGGTGAGTAGGCCAGCGCCAGATCGCGCTGCGTTGCCAGAGGCTTGGTTGGAGAAACCTGGATTTTCCCTGGAACTGGAAATTCATGGAAATCAAGTGCACTTTGTTTTAACTGGTCATCCATTTGGTTGTTCCTTTCACGTAACGTTCACAAATAAAGTGTGTGGGCAACAGCCCCTGCCCACAACGTGGCGCACATTATTACCCTGCCGGAGTCTACAGACTTTGAGCAAGTCCAAACTCTCACCATTAATATAATGTTTTGGTAATAATCCTATAACACTGATGTTACCTGCTTAATCCAGCAATACCATGCCTGTCTGCTATGCTTTTTTGATGCGTTTAGCGAAATTTCTCAGAAGTGTGAATTAACGCACTCATCTAACACTTTACTTTTCAAGGAGTATTTCCTATGAACGAGTTAGACGGCATCAAACAGTTCACCACTGTCGTGGCAGACAGCGGCGATATTGAGTCCATTCGCCATTATCATCCCCAGGATGCCACCACCAATCCTTCGCTGTTACTCAAAGCTGCCGGATTATCACAATATGAGCATTTAATAGACGATGCTATCGCCTGGGGTAAAAAAAATGGCAAGACCCAGGAACAACAGGTGGTCGCAGCGTGTGACAAACTGGCAGTCAATTTCGGTGCTGAAATTCTCAAAATCGTACCCGGTCGCGTGTCAACAGAAGTTGATGCACGCCTCTCTTTTGATAAAGAAAAGAGTATTGAGAAGGCGCGCCATCTGGTGGACTTGTATCAGCAACAAGGCGTTGAGAAATCACGCATTTTGATCAAACTGGCTTCGACCTGGGAAGGAATTCGCGCGGCCGAAGAGCTGGAAAAAGAAGGTATTAACTGCAACCTGACGCTGCTGTTTTCTTTTGCCCAGGCGCGGGCCTGTGCAGAAGCGGGCGTTTTTCTGATTTCGCCGTTTGTCGGGCGTATTTATGACTGGTATCAGGCACGCAAGCCGATGGACCCGTATGTGGTGGAAGAAGATCCGGGCGTTAAATCGGTGCGCAATATCTACGACTACTATAAGCAACACCACTATGAAACCATTGTGATGGGCGCGAGCTTCCGTCGCACCGAACAAATCCTCGCCTTAACCGGCTGCGATCGACTGACTATCGCACCGAATTTGCTAAAGGAGCTGCAGGAAAAAGTTTCGCCAGTGGTACGTAAATTAATCCCACCTTCTCAGACGTTCCCACGCCCAGCTCCCATGAGCGAAGCGGAGTTCCGTTGGGAGCACAATCAGGATGCGATGGCGGTAGAAAAACTGTCTGAAGGCATTCGTCTGTTCGCCGTTGATCAACGCAAACTGGAAGATCTTCTTGCCGCCAAACTATAAACCAGCCACGGAGTGTTATATGTCCCGAAAAGACCTTGCCAATGCGATTCGCGCACTCAGTATGGATGCGGTACAAAAAGCCAATTCTGGTCATCCCGGCGCGCCGATGGGCATGGCTGATATTGCCGAAGTGCTGTGGAACGATTTTCTTAAACATAACCCTACCGACCCAACCTGGTATGATCGCGACCGCTTTATTCTTTCCAACGGTCACGCGTCGATGCTGCTCTACAGTTTGCTACATCTGACCGGTTACGACCTGCCGCTGGAAGAACTGAAGAACTTCCGTCAGTTGCATTCGAAAACCCCAGGCCACCCGGAGATTGGTTATACGCCAGGCGTTGAAACCACCACCGGCCCGCTTGGACAAGGTTTGGCGAACGCCGTCGGGCTGGCGATAGCAGAGCGTACACTGGCGGCGCAGTTTAACCAGCCAGACCATGAGATCGTCGATCACTTCACCTATGTGTTTATGGGCGACGGCTGCCTGATGGAAGGTATTTCCCACGAAGTCTGTTCGCTGGCAGGCACGCTGGGACTGGGCAAGCTGATTGGTTTTTACGATCACAACGGTATTTCCATCGACGGTGAAACTGAAGGCTGGTTTACCGACGATACGGCAAAACGTTTTGAAGCCTATCACTGGCATGTGATCCATGAAATCGACGGTCACGATCCGCAGGCGGTGAAGGAAGCGATCCTTGAAGCGCAAAGCGTGAAAGATAAGCCGTCGCTGATTATCTGCCGCACAGTAATTGGCTTCGGTTCGCCTAACAAAGCGGGTAAGGAAGAGGCGCATGGCGCACCGCTGGGTGAAGAAGAAGTGGCATTGGCACGGCAAAAACTGGGCTGGCACCATCCGCCATTTGAAATCCCTAAAGAGATTTATCACGCCTGGGATGCCCGCGAAAAAGGCGAAAAAGCGCAGCAGAGCTGGAATGAGAAGTTTGCCGCCTATAAAAAGGCTCATCCGCAACTGGCAGAAGAGTTTACCCGTCGGATGAGCGGTGGTTTACCGAAGGACTGGGAGAAAACGACTCAGAAATATATCAATGAGTTGCAGGCGAATCCGGCGAAAATCGCTACCCGTAAGGCTTCGCAAAATACGCTTAACGCTTACGGGCCGATGCTACCGGAGCTGCTCGGCGGTTCGGCGGATCTGGCTCCCAGCAACCTGACCATCTGGAAAGGTTCTGTTTCGCTGAAGGAAGATCCAGCGGGCAACTACATTCACTACGGGGTGCGTGAATTTGGCATGACCGCTATCGCCAACGGCATCGCGCACCACGGCGGCTTTGTGCCGTATACCGCGACGTTCCTGATGTTTGTTGAATACGCCCGTAACGCCGCGCGGATGGCGGCACTGATGAAAGCGCGGCAGATTATGGTTTATACCCACGACTCAATTGGCCTGGGCGAAGATGGTCCGACGCACCAGGCTGTTGAGCAACTGGCCAGCCTGCGCTTAACGCCAAATTTCAGCACCTGGCGACCGTGCGATCAGGTGGAAGCGGCGGTGGGCTGGAAGCTGGCGGTTGAGCGCCACAACGGACCGACGGCACTGATCCTCTCAAGGCAGAATCTGGCCCAGGTGGAACGTACGCCGGATCAGGTTAAAGAGATTGCTCGTGGCGGTTATGTGCTGAAAGACAGCGGCGGTAAGCCAGATATTATTCTGATTGCCACCGGTTCAGAGATGGAAATTACCCTGCAAGCGGCAGAGAAATTAGCAGGAGAAGGTCGCAATGTACGCGTAGTTTCCCTGCCCTCGACCGATATTTTCGACGCCCAGGATGAGGAATATCGGGAGTCGGTGTTGCCTTCTAACGTTGCGGCTCGCGTGGCGGTGGAAGCAGGTATTGCCGATTACTGGTACAAGTATGTTGGTCTGAAAGGGGCAATTGTCGGGATGACGGGTTACGGGGAATCTGCTCCGGCGGATAAGCTGTTCCCGTTCTTTGGCTTTACCGCCGAGAATATTGTGGCAAAAGCGCATAAGGTGCTGGGAGTGAAAGGTGCCTGATGGTGATCGCCGGATGCTGATTGCCGGATGCGACGCTGACGCGTCTTATCCGGCCTACAGCGTCTTATCCGGCCTACATGTCCCCGCAATTTTGTTTAACGGGTGATCCACAACGTGGGCCAGGCGTCTGGCCCATGCCAGTTATCGCAGGTGGGTTCTGCGGCATAACGCACCAGGCGAAAACGCTGACCGTCAAAGCGCCAGCGCGCCTGAATGCCACAATCGCTTAATCCGCGCCCTTTCGCTAAGGTCACCAGTTCACGCGATTTCTCATCAAATGTTGCGTTCATCAGTTCCAGTTCATTCGTCTCCTGACCGTTGTTGAATGGCAAACGCAACCGAACCGGGCGCGAGGCTAGTGGCTTTTTACGCGACACAATCCATGCCAAATCAATGGTGTTATAGGCCCCTGCCTCACAGCTAATCATCATCAGCGCTTTATCATCAGTCAGCGCAGTGACATTCACCTCACGACGTAACGGATCAAGCGAGCAGCGCAGACCATTCATCCGCCAGTTTCCATAATCCAGCAAATCGTTGCGTTCTTCGAGTGAGAGTGGCGTCGGCGTTGGGTTAACCACCGCGACCTCTTTCAGCGCAGGCGCGGGCGGTACGCTGAGCGGCGGTTCGTCCCCTTTCTTGATCCACGCGGTTTCACTGCCAACGCGCTTTTGCTGAGCATCAATAAACAACAACGCCGCTTTTAAGCCACTCAGAGAAATGGTCTGATTGCCGTCGCGTAAGGTGATCGCCTTCCCTTCCTGAATCATCTGCAAAAACGCGGTGATGGTTGCCGTATCATCGGTTACTAATAACCATGGTGAAATCCGCCACTTGTCACCACTTAACGCCAACGGCTCACCATCTAACAGCAGCCGTGGCGCTATCTCTCCTTCAGACGCATCCGGCGACTTCAACCCGCCGCGCTCAATACGTAAAACGGCATCGGTATGCGCCCCGGCGCTGCGGCTCAGGGTCATCACCAGTCCATTATGATCGCCCGTATTGCGCGCCACGCAGAAGTTTTGGTTATTACAGGTGACCTGCCAGTCGGAAAACGCCCGTTGCGCTGGTGCCGCCCACACCAAAGACGTCGGCAACAAAGCGAAAAAAAAGAGAAGGAAAATGCGATAGCGCATGGACGGTACGACCCCAGAAGTTCAAACAAACAGCACAAGTCGTATCTTCGTTGCGCAGGTAGCGCGGCTCAATCAGATTTGTCGGATTGAGCCAATAATAAACAACGAAATATTATTGTTATTTTTCAGTCCATTAAATGTGACGTTTGCAAATAGTTAAGCAATAACACCGTCTTACCGTCACGTATCTCGCCGGTTTTGATCATCTCCAGCGCCTGGCTGAACGGCAGCTCGAGCACTTCAATATCTTCATCTTCAACACCGCCACCGGCGTTAGCGCGCTGATTGTCACTGTATTCGGCGATAAAAAAGTGGATTAGCTCAGTCACACCGCCAGGCGACATATACAGTTCAAATAATTTGCGCACTTCGCCCACTTCATAGCCCGTCTCTTCAATCGCTTCTTTACGAATGCACACTTCCGGTTCGTCGTTATCCAGCAGCCCGGCGCAGGTTTCAATCAGCTGCCCGCTTTCATTGCCATTAACCCAGGTAGCGACACGGAACTGACGAATCAGAACCACGCTCTTTTTCTTCGCGTTGTACAGGAGGATCGTCGCACCATTACCGCGATCGTAAACTTCACGTTTATGGCGGATAACTTCGCCATCTTTGCGCGTGAGATCGTAGGTAATGTTGTGCAGGGTGAAATAGTTATCGGAGAGAATTTTGTCTTTAATGAGGGTGATTTGTTGCGTCATACCGACTCCACAGCGCGAAATGAACAATTATCTTACGCTGTGAAGTCGGGTTTGTCTGCGCAGGCTATCAGTGAGATTTGACTGATTTTACCCCCAGCCAGTCAATAATCCCCTGTGCCGCATGACGTCCTTCTGCCATTGCGGTAACCACCAGATCCGCACCACGCACGGCGTCGCCACCGGCGAAGATTTTCGGATTGGTGGTCTGGTAACGGTACTGGCTTTCCACATCCGCGATGATGCGGCCCCATTTGTCTACCGTTACACCGTGCGACTCCAGCCACGGCATCCCGTGTGGATTGAAGCCAAACGCCATAATCACCGCATCGGCTGGCATGACAAATTCACTGCCCTCAATCGGTACAGGTCGCCGACGCCCCTGGGCATCCGGCTCGCCAAGACGCGTGCGCAGGAAACGAATTCCGCAAACGTGACCTTGTTCATTCAGCTCAAGCGCCACCGGCTGGACGTTAAATTCGAAGTTGGCCCCCTCTTCGCGGGCGTTCTTCACTTCTTTCTTCGAGCCTGGCATGTTAGCTTCATCACGACGATAAGCGCAGGTGACGTTACTCGCGCCGTGGCGCAGTGCGGTACGCACACAGTCCATCGCGGTGTCGCCGCCGCCCAGTACCACGACGTTAAGTCCGGCGGTATTGATAAACGGCTCTTCCGGTAGCTCTTCGAGCCCCATCACCTGTTTAGTGTTGGCAATGAGGAACGGCAGCGCGTCATAAACGCCCGGCGCATCTTCATTGGGTAAACCCGCTTTCATGGAACGGTAAGTGCCTACGCCAACGAAGACCGCGTCGTATTGTTCCAAAAGCGAATCCAAAGAGACATCTTTACCCACTTCACAATTGAGTTCGAAGTGAATCCCCATCGCGCTGAAGATTTCCCGACGGCGTGCCAGCAGGGATTTATCCAGTTTGAAAGAAGGAATGCCGAAAGTGAGCAAGCCACCGATTTCTGGATGGCGATCGTACACCGTCACCGCCACGCCATTGCGGGTCAGAACATCCGCACAGGCCAGCCCTGCCGGACCTGCCCCGATAATCGCCACCCGCTTGTCCACTTTGGTGACATGACTTAAGTCAGGACGCCAACCTTTCGCCAACGCCTGATCTGAAATATAGCGTTCAATGTTGCCGATAGTTACCGCGCCGTGCTCATCGCGAATAGTACAGGCACCTTCACACAAACGGTCTTGCGGACAAACGCGTCCGGTAATTTCCGGCAGGGTGTTGGTCTGGTGAGAAAGCTCGACGGCGGCGTCGATGTTTCCGGCTTTCACCAGTTCAATCCACTGCGGTATATGGTTATGCAGCGGGCAGGTCCATTCACAAACGCTGTGCTCGCCGCACTTAAGGCAGCGCGAGGCTTCCCGTTGTGCCTGGTCGGCGCGAAATGGCAGATAAATTTCATCAAAACCGGTTTTGCGCGCTTCAATCGCCAGTTTATCCGGCTCGCCACGCGCGGGCGTTGCCTGCATTTGTTCGACTTTACTCATTACCGGCATTTCTTGCGCCGCGGTACTGGCATGCCACGGTTGATGTTCCTGACGCGCGGTGCGCAAGCGGCGGGATTTCGCCATGCCGGAGAGTGCGACGTCAGTGACCAGTTGCAGCGCGTCCGCCGGGCAATTCTCAACACAGGCAGGACCGTTTTCGCGCCCCGCACAAAGGTCGCATTTATGCGCCGTGGCTTTTACTTTTCCTGCCGCGACGGGTGTCAGGACGATTTGCATCGTACCAAAAGGACAGGCCACCACGCAGGATTTACAGCCAATACACTTTTGCTGATTGACCTGAATGCTGTCATCAACGTGGCTGATTGCGCCATTAGGGCAGCTACGGGCGCAGGGCGCATCTTCACAATGGTGACAGGTCACTGCACTACGTTGCTGTTGATGTTTGATAACCGTAATTCGGGGATGAAAATGGTGTTGGCTCAGGACATGTTGCTCATCATTGTGAGCCATGACACAGGCGATTTCACAAGCATGACAACCCAGACATTGCTGACTGTTGGCCATAATAAAACGATTCATAACGACCTTCTTTTTTGGTTGTAAAAACCTTATTCTTTATGTGAGTGTTGTTATTACCCGACTTACAGGGGAATCGGCAATGTTCATGTGCCCAGAATAAGTAACTATTTCGCTATAAACTGTGGCAGATCAAATAATCCCATCACTGACTAAATTGTGTTTCAGCGAACTGGAACATTAATGATTTTTTGTGGAGAAGACGCGTGTGATTGTTAAACGACCCGTCTCGGCCAGTCTGGCCCGGGCCTTTTTTTACATTGTGCTGCTGTCGATTCTTTCCACGGGTATCGCTCTGCTAACTCTGGCGAGCAGTTTGCGCGACGCTGAGGCTATCAATATTGCCGGATCGCTGCGTATGCAGAGTTACCGCCTGGGCTACGACTTGCAAAGTGGCAGTCCACAACTCAATGCACATCGCCAGTTGTTTCAGCAGGCACTGCATTCACCGGTATTAACCAATCTCAACGTCTGGTATGTGCCAGAAGCAGTAAAAACTCGCTATGCGCATCTGAATGCCAACTGGCTGGAGATGAATAATCGGCTCAGCAAGGGCGATTTGCCGTGGTATCAGGCCAATATTAATAATTATGTTAATCAGATAGACCTGTTCGTGCTGGCTTTACAGCACTACGCTGAACGCAAAATGCTGCTGGTGGTGGCGATTTCCCTGGCTGGCGGTATCGGTATTTTCACGCTGGTCTTTTTTACTTTGCGCCGCATACGCCATCAGGTGGTTGCCCCGCTGAATCAGCTGGTTACCGCCAGTCAGCGTATTGAACACGGACAGTTCGACTCGCCGCCGCTGGATACCAGTCTGCCGAATGAGCTTGGTCTGCTTGCAAAAACCTTTAACCAGATGTCGAGCGAGCTGCATAAATTGTACCTTTCGCTGGAGGCGTCAGTAGAAGAAAAGACCCGCGATCTCCACGAGGCCAAGCGTCGTCTGGAGGTGTTGTATCAGTGTTCGCAGGCGCTGAACACCAGCCAGATTGATGTGCATTGTTTCCGCCATATTTTGCAGATTGTTCGCGATAATGAAGCGGCTGAATATCTGGAGTTAAATGTCGGTGAAAACTGGCGGATTAGCGAAGGGCAACCAAACCCGGAATTGCCGATGCAGATTTTACCGGTGACAATGCAAGAGACGGTTTACGGCGAACTGCACTGGCAAAATAGTCACGTTTCATCATCAGAACCGCTGCTTAACAGCGTTTCGTCGATGCTGGGACGCGGTTTGTACTTTAATCAGGCGCAGAAGCATTTTCAGCAGTTATTGTTGATGGAAGAACGTGCAACCATCGCCCGCGAATTGCACGACTCGCTGGCTCAGGTACTTTCTTACTTACGTATCCAGTTGACGTTACTGAAGCGTTCGATACCGGAAGATAACGCCACCGCACAAAGTATCATGGCCGATTTTTCCCAGGCGTTGAATGATGCTTATCGGCAGTTACGCGAGCTGTTGACTACTTTCCGCCTGACGCTGCAGCAGGCGGATCTCCCCTCCGCGTTGAGGGAAATGCTGGATACGTTACAAAATCAAACCAGCGCCAAACTGACCCTCGACTGCCGTCTGCCAACCCTGGCGCTGGATGCGCAAATGCAGGTGCATTTGTTGCAAATTATTCGCGAAGCGGTGCTGAATGCGATGAAGCACGCCAACGCCAGCGAAATCGCCGTCAGTTGCGTCACCGCGCCGGACGGCAATCACACGGTTTATATCCGTGATAACGGGATTGGCATCGGTGAACCGAAAGAGCCCGAAGGTCATTATGGTCTGAATATCATGCGCGAACGCGCGGAACGGCTGGGTGGGACGCTGACTTTTTCACAACCTTCCGGCGGCGGCACGTTAGTGAGTATTAGCTTTCGCTCCGCGGAGGGTGAGGAAAGTCAGCTGATGTAATGCCTCCTACTGACCAAAGAATACTTGCACTTAAGGTTCAGTATAAAAGGGCATGATAATTTACATTAACTCCTTTTTTTCTCCACGATTGGCTCGTACCTTGCCGCTACAGTGAAGCAAGTCAAGCCTACAACGATACGCAGAAACACGAGGTCCTCTTTTAATGGCGAATTTCTTTATTGATCGCCCCATTTTTGCCTGGGTGCTGGCAATCCTGTTGTGTCTGACAGGTACCCTGGCGATTTTCTCATTGCCCGTTGAACAATACCCCGATCTCGCGCCACCGAATGTGCGAGTGACCGCTAACTATCCCGGCGCATCGGCCCAGACGCTGGAAAACACCGTGACCCAGGTTATCGAGCAAAATATGACCGGCCTCGATAATCTCATGTATATGTCATCTCAGAGCAGTGGCACCGGTCAGGCATCTGTCACTTTAAGTTTTAAAGCAGGCACCGATCCGGACGAAGCCGTGCAGCAAGTACAAAACCAGCTGCAATCAGCCATGCGAAAGTTACCGCAGGCGGTGCAAAATCAGGGCGTGACGGTGCGTAAAACCGGCGATACCAATATTCTGACCATTGCTTTCGTCTCTACCGATGGTTCGATGGATAAACAGGATATTGCCGATTATGTTGCCAGTAATATTCAGGACCCGTTAAGCCGCGTGAATGGCGTCGGGGATATCGATGCCTATGGTTCGCAATATTCCATGCGTATCTGGCTGGACCCGGCGAAACTCAACAGTTTCCAGATGACGGCTAAAGATGTCACTGATGCCATTGAGTCACAGAACGCGCAGATTGCGGTTGGGCAACTTGGTGGTACACCTTCCGTCGATAAGCAGGCGCTCAACGCCACCATTAACGCCCAGTCACTGCTGCAAACACCAGAACAGTTCCGCGATATCACCTTGCGGGTGAATCAAGACGGCTCAGAGGTAAGGCTGGGCGATGTCGCCACCGTCGAAATGGGGGCGGAGAAATACGATTATCTTAGCCGCTTCAATGGTAAGCCAGCCTCCGGGCTGGGGGTAAAACTGGCCTCCGGCGCAAACGAAATGGCGACAGCGGAGCTGGTGCTCAATCGTCTCGACGAGCTGGCGCAGTACTTCCCGCACGGACTGGAATACAAGGTGGCGTATGAAACCACCTCGTTTGTTAAAGCCTCCATTGAAGACGTGGTGAAAACGCTGCTGGAAGCTATCGCTCTGGTTTTCCTCGTTATGTATCTGTTCCTGCAAAACTTCCGCGCCACGCTGATACCCACTATCGCCGTGCCGGTGGTGTTGATGGGAACCTTCTCCGTACTTTACGCCTTCGGTTACAGCGTCAACACCTTAACCATGTTCGCGATGGTGCTAGCGATCGGTCTGCTGGTGGATGACGCCATCGTGGTGGTGGAAAACGTCGAACGTATTATGAGTGAGGAAGGACTCACTCCTCGCGAAGCCACACGTAAATCGATGGGGCAGATCCAGGGGGCACTGGTCGGGATTGCGATGGTTCTTTCGGCGGTATTTGTACCAATGGCCTTCTTCGGCGGCACCACCGGTGCCATCTATCGCCAGTTCTCTATTACCATTGTTGCGGCGATGGTGCTGTCAGTACTGGTAGCGATGATCCTCACTCCGGCTCTGTGTGCCACACTACTTAAGCCACTGAAAAAAGGTGAGCATCACGGGCAAAAAGGCTTTTTTGCCTGGTTTAACCAGATGTTTAACCGCAACGCCGAACGCTACGAAAAAGGGGTGGCGAAAATTCTCCACCGTAGCCTGCGCTGGATTGTGATTTATGTCCTGCTGCTTGGCGGCATGGTGTTCCTGTTCCTGCGTTTGCCGACGTCGTTCTTACCGCTGGAAGACCGTGGCATGTTTACTACCTCGGTACAATTGCCCAGCGGTTCAACCCAACAACAGACCCTGAAAGTCGTTGAGCAAATCGAGAAATATTACTTCACCCATGAAAAAGACAACATCATGTCGGTGTTTGCCACTGTTGGTTCTGGCCCCGGGGGTAACGGGCAAAACGTGGCGCGAATGTTTATCCGCCTGAAAGACTGGAGCGAACGCGACAGTAAGACCGGCACCTCGTTTGCCATTATCGAGCGTGCAACAAAGGCGTTTAACAAGATTAAAGAAGCTCGCGTTATCGCCAGCAGCCCGCCAGCAATTAGCGGTCTTGGTAGTTCTGCGGGTTTTGATATGGAGTTGCAGGACCACGCTGGAGCAGGTCACGATGCGCTGATGGCAGCACGTAACCAGTTGCTGGCGCTGGCGGCGGAAAACCCGGAGCTAACCCGTGTGCGCCATAACGGCCTCGACGACAGTCCGCAGTTGCAGATTGATATCGACCAGCGTAAAGCTCAGGCGCTGGGCGTTGATATCGACGATATTAACGACACACTGCAAACCGCCTGGGGTTCGAGCTATGTTAATGACTTTATGGATCGCGGTCGCGTGAAGAAAGTCTATGTGCAGGCAGCTGCGCCGTATCGCATGCTGCCAGATGACATCAATCTCTGGTATGTCCGAAATAAAGATGGCGGCATGGTGCCCTTCTCTGCTTTCGCGACCTCACGCTGGGAGACAGGCTCGCCGCGTCTGGAACGCTATAACGGTTATTCTGCGGTTGAGATTGTTGGGGAAGCCGCACCGGGGGTCAGTACCGGTACGGCGATGGATATTATGGAATCGTTAGTGAAGCAGTTGCCAAACGGCTTTGGTCTGGAGTGGACGGCGATGTCGTATCAGGAGCGGCTTTCCGGCGCGCAGGCTCCGGCGCTGTACGCCATTTCCTTGCTGGTAGTATTCCTGTGTCTGGCGGCATTGTATGAAAGCTGGTCGGTACCGTTCTCGGTAATGCTGGTCGTGCCGCTGGGGGTTATCGGCGCGCTGCTGGCAACCTGGATGCGCGGGCTGGAAAACGACGTTTACTTCCAGGTGGGCCTGTTAACGGTCATTGGTTTATCGGCGAAAAACGCCATCCTGATCGTCGAGTTTGCTAACGAGATGAACCAAAAAGGCCACGACCTGTTTGAAGCGACGCTCCACGCCTGCCGTCAGCGTTTACGCCCGATTCTGATGACCTCGCTGGCATTTATCTTCGGCGTATTGCCAATGGCAACCAGCACGGGTGCCGGTTCCGGTGGTCAGCATGCGGTGGGTACTGGCGTAATGGGCGGGATGATTTCGGCCACTATTCTGGCTATTTACTTCGTGCCGCTGTTCTTTGTGCTGGTGCGCCGCCGCTTCCCGCTGAAGCCGCGCCCGGAATAAGCAATAAAAAAGGCGACATGCCAATGTGTCGCCTTTTTCAACTTTCCGATTAAGAACCTGCTCAGCGGGTTCTTGCTGTTTATACTTTGTCTCGGGAATTACTTACGAAGCATAACTTCGATAAAGTCTTTCCAGTTCCCCAGTTCACGTTCAATCATAACAACCTCTCTTATAATTATGGGTATTCTACGGAAACAATATACCGTGGTGAAGCTAATTTACTCGATTGCTGCGATGACTACCTCCGGGGGACAAACCTTATGTAAATACTATGGTCCTGCGGTGATAATTTGTATGTGATACACAGCAACATTTCGAGATATTCATACGGCATCTAATACTGATTTAATTCTGGTTAAAATACAGACAGATAACAAGATGAATATTCTTAATGTTTACGTTAAAAATGTTTAATATTATTTAATAGTTGTTAATTTGAATACTTCGATAATGTTATATTTCCTGATAATCATTTGCAGGCAAAATGTTTTCACCCTTAAATGAGTATTTATTCTCATAAATCGAAAAAGGATTCATTATGGTTACACTTTACGGCATCAAAAATTGTGACACCATTAAAAAGGCTCGCCGTTGGCTGGAAGCCAATAACATCGACTATCGTTTTCATGATTACCGCGTCGATGGGCTGGACAGCGAATTATTGAACGGTTTTATCAACGAATTAGGCTGGGAAGCGTTACTCAACACCCGTGGTACAACCTGGCGTAAACTGGACGAAACCACCCGCAATAAAATCACCGATGCGGCCTCTGCGGCGGCATTAATGACTGAAATGCCTGCAATTATCAAACGTCCATTGCTCTGCGCGCCTGGTAAGCCTATGCTGCTGGGTTTCAGTGATTCCAGTTATCAGCAATTTTTCCATGAGGTGTAGTCTATGTCGTGCCCGGTTATTGAGCTGACACAACAGCTTATTCGCCGCCCTTCCCTGAGTCCTGATGACGCAGGATGCCAGGCTTTGTTGATTGAACGTTTGCAGGCGATCGGTTTTACCGTTGAACGCATGGACTTTGCCGATACGCAGAATTTTTGGGCATGGCGTGGGCAGGGTGAAACGTTAGCCTTTGCCGGGCATACCGACGTGGTGCCGCCTGGCGACGCCGATCGTTGGATCAATCCGCCGTTTGAACCAACCATTCGTGACGGCATGTTATTCGGGCGCGGTGCGGCAGATATGAAAGGCTCGCTGGCGGCGATGGTGGTAGCGGCAGAACGTTTTGTCGCACAACATCCCAACCATACGGGGCGACTGGCATTTCTGATCACTTCTGATGAAGAAGCCAGTGCCCACAACGGTACGGTAAAAGTCGTCGAAGCGTTAATGTCGCGTAATGAGCGTCTCGATTACTGCCTGGTCGGCGAACCGTCGAGTATCGAAGTGGTTGGTGATGTGGTGAAAAATGGTCGTCGCGGATCGTTAACCTGCAACCTTACCATTCATGGCGTTCAGGGGCATGTGGCCTACCCGCATCTGGCTGACAATCCAGTACATCGCGCAGCACCTTTCCTTAATGAATTAGTGGCTATTGAGTGGGATCAGGGCAATGAATTTTTCCCGGCGACCAGTATGCAGATTGCTAATATTCAGGCGGGAACGGGCAGTAACAATGTTATTCCGGGTGAACTGTTTGTGCAGTTTAACTTCCGCTTCAGCACCGAACTGACTGATGAGATGATCAAAGCACAGGTGCTTGCCCTGCTTGAAAAACATCAACTGCGTTATACGGTGGACTGGTGGCTTTCCGGGCAGCCATTTTTGACCGCGCGCGGTAAACTGGTGGATGCGGTCGTTAACGCGGTTGAGCACTATAATGAAATTAAACCGCAGCTACTGACCACAGGCGGAACGTCCGACGGGCGCTTTATTGCTCGCATGGGGGCGCAGGTGGTGGAACTCGGGCCGGTCAATGCCACTATTCATAAAATTAATGAATGTGTGAACGCTGCCGACCTGCAGCTACTTGCCCGTATGTATCAACGTATCATGGAACAGCTCGTCGCCTGATGAGTGGTTCTGCAAGAGGAAATAAGCATGGACTGGCTGGCTAAATATTGGTGGATTCTGGTGATTGTCTTTTTGGTAGGCGTCCTGCTGAACGTGATTAAAGATCTCAAGCGCGTCGACCATAAGAAATTTCTCGCCAACAAGCCGGAGCTTCCCCCGCATCGTGATTTCAACGATAAGTGGGACGATGACGACGACTGGCCGAAAAAGGATCAACCGAAGAAGTAAGCTGAGTGCTCAACCGTAGGCCGGATAAGGCGTTAACGCCGCATCCGGCAATGGTGAACGATGCCTGATGCGACGCTCACGCGTCTTATCAGGCCAGGTAATCTGTCTTTTACATCATTTCAATCACATCATCATCGCCAGGCTTACCGCCACTTAGCGCTTCGTCGAAATAATGTTTCGGAATGGTATAACGCAAGTGATCCAGGGCAAATTGCATACTGCGATTGTCGATCGCATGGCCTAAATCCTCCACGATATCCAGCGTCACGTCACCACCGGCACTGATTAACGCTTCCTGCGCCGCAACCGCATGCGCCAGATCGATAACCGGATCTTCACCGCCATGAATCAGGTGAATTGTCGTGGCTGTAGACGCAGTTTCCGGCAGGCTCGCATAGCGTCCGTTAAAAGCAATGACGCGTGAAGCAAGGCCCGGTTCGGCTTTAATGCTCTCCAGCACCATAATCGCGCCTTGAGAGAAACCGATGAGTGCCGTGGCGTTAGCCCCTACTCCGCTCTGTTTCTGCCAGTAGCGCACCGTTTCAATAAACGTCGGCATGATCGCATCCACACGCGCCTGGCGATTATCTTCCGTAATACCCTGCACCGAAAACCACTGACGCCCCGCCGGATTACCGCTCGGCTCCGCGCCACCGACACTCACCACCAGCGCATCAGGAAACAGCGGTGCAAACCAGCTACCTATTTCCCCCATTGCCACCGGGTTATCCCCGACACCGTGGAAAAGCAGTAACAACTGTTGCGCAGGTTTATCCGGGCTTTGAACAACAAAATGGACATGTTTCATGGCGAACTCCTTAACTGATGTCATTAATTTTACGCCGCTGACTCACAATGACCATGGGAGAAAATTGAAGGAGTCAGTGAAAAAATTGCCATTGCGTTATGCGATCGCGCAGACGCTCAGTGCGAACATCATTAAGTGCGAACAGCGCCTGCGCGGCCTCTTCCCGCTGACGGACCAGTAACATCTTGCGGCCTGAAAGTTTAAGTGTGGTACATAACTGCGCGTCGCTGACGTTTTTCTGTAAACGCCCACGCAGCGCCGGTAATGCCAGTTCACTGGTTTGTAGCAGACGCAATAAGCAACCTAACGATGTTAATAGCGGACGATGAGCGAAAGCAAAACCGGCCAGTTCAAGCCAGTCGTCGTCAGAAAGGACGGCATCGTTTAGTGGATCAACAGGAAGCGTTTCGCCATTCCACTTTGCGAGAGCTTGCGCATCGCGACGTAAACGGTAATGCTCACGTTCAGCCAGTTGTTTACCCGCATTACTCATCGGTAACAGCGCCATCGCCGTATAGCAACCGCTGCTGGCTTCACGATGATTACCCATCCGCACCAGCACAAAACCGCAGCGGTGCCAGAAACGCCATAACTCCCCGGTGTAACCAAAACTCACCGAAAGATAGTCGAGGTCACGCGTATATTGCAAAGCACCAGCAATAAGTTGCTGCCCTGTGCCTTCCCGCTGACGCGCCGGATGAACTGCTATCCGGCTGACCCGCCGTCCACGCAATGTCGCTGCCAGTGGATTGCTACCGTGCGCCGCCAGCGACTGGGCCACCAGATTACCCCGCGGGCGACGAAAACCTGCCCATACCGCCTGACTGAGTTGTTGAGATAATCCCCCCTCATCCACCAGCCACAGCGCTCCGGCAATCTCGTTTTCGCCAGCCGCCTGTAAAAAATATTGCCCTGGTGCATCCATCATCCGGCGTAAATCCAGCGGCGAAGTCCGGTAGTGCGCACCAGACAATAACTGATAAACCTTTAACGGCGTTTCTGGCTCGCTTCGCCATAACGTTTGTTCAAATGCGGAAATGACGATATTGCCTTGTGGTGTATGGGTGAAGTTTTCATCGTCAAAAACCAGTGCCTCACTAACCATTTTTTCCAGCGGGCATCCCTGTGCCCAGCGGATCGGCTGTTGCAGTTCAAAACGGTGTAAATGCGGAAAGCGAGCGCAAAATTTCAGCAAAAAACCACGTCCGGTGCCTTCGTAGCCCTGCACCGTAGTGGTTAACAACGTTCGAGGAAAACGCGATACCAGTTGATGCAACAACGGCGCAGGTATGGCTGCGGCTTCATCGACCACCAGCCAGTCGGCTTGCTCATCGCTGGCTAACAAGGCATCCGGCGCAATAAAGCGAAACTTCTCGCCCGCAAATTGTGCCAGTACATCCGTTGCCGCTTTTGCGGGCGCAGTGACAATCGCACTACCCGCAATACGAGAAATGAGTTGCCCTGCCAGCGCCGATTTACCGCGCCCACGCGCAGCCGTTACCGCTGCCACGCCCGACGGCATGGTCAGTAGCTGCTGTAAGAGTTGCTGTTGTTCTGGTTGTGGTGCGCCGGTCGCGGTGTGCCAGTCAGTACGGGGAGTAAAATGCGCCAACGAGAACGGCTGGTTTTGCCGCCAGAGAATAGCGTCGTTATCCGCCGTAAGTACACGTTTGAAATGCTGGACAAAATGCGGCGCCGCAATAGGGTCAGGGCAATCACTCCAGCGCAGCGAGTCGGTATCAGGTTGGTTTTCCCACTCTTCCCATACAGGGAGTAACAAAACCAGCCAGCTTCCCGCTTTCAACGTTCCGCTAAGTGCCGCAAAGGCAGCGGCATCAAAGCCGTGGCGGGCGTCGAATACCGCATGCCGGAACTCGCGCCCAAGTAAAGTTTGTAGTGCCGAGGGAGAACAGTGGTTTTCAGCATCTGGCTGCGGCGAAATCCACAGCCAGTCGCCAGGTAAGGCATCACGCAACTTAAGCGCATGATCAAAACACCAACCCTCTTCCCCGCTCAACACCAGCAAGCGGCGGATCCCTTCACGTTTCATTTGCGCTGTTAATGTGTGAAACGCAGTCAGTTCAGCCATCCCTGCCCCGGAAGTTAAATGCTTTTACCAAAAGTATTGCATTGTGCCGGATCGCCGCTGTCGAAACCACGTTTAAACCAGCTGTAGCGTTGCTGAGAAGTGCCATGAGTGAAACTGTCTGGTACTACTCGCCCCTGACTTTGCTGTTGTAAACGGTCATCGCCGATGGCCTGCGCCGCGTTCAGCGCCTCTTCCAGATCGCCGGTTTCCAGAACGCCTTGCTGCTGCATACTATGCCCCCAGACACCGGCAAAACAGTCGGCCTGGAGTTCCATACGCACAGATAAGCGGTTCACTTCCGCCTGCGTCGCGTTTTGTTGCAGTTGACGAACTTTCGGCTCGATGCCTAACAGTTTCTGCACATGATGACCGACTTCATGGGCGATAACGTACCCCTGGGCAAAATCGCCATCCGCGCCAAGTTTGTCTTTCATGTCATCATAGAAGGAGAGATCGATATAAACCGTGCCATCCGCCGGGCAATAGAACGGCCCCATTATGGACTGGCCCGCCCCGCATCCGGTACGCGTCATTCCACGGTACATGACCAGCTTCGGTTGCTGATAGGTCTTACCCATCTTCTCGAACTGTTGTCCCCAGGTGTCTTCCGTGGTTGCCAGAATCACCGAGGTGAATTTTGCGGCTTCGTCTTCATTTGGGCTAATTGACCGCGTTGATTGCTGTTGAGAAACCGGCTGCCCGGTCATCAACCCGGTTAAATCAACGCCATAGTAGCCTGCAACCAGCACGACTATCAGTAAAATCAGCCCGCCTTTACCGCTCGGCAGACGGAAACCGGGACCGCCCATTGACGGACCGCCGGAGCTATTGCGCCTGTCTTCAACATTGTCACTTTCACGTCGCCCTTGCCAACGCATAGATACCTCAACAATATATTCATTATAGAAATGATCGTAGGTGGTTCAGAGGAAGATTACCACAGGAAAGCGGGATGAAATGGCGGAGGAATTAAGGCTTCATGCCACGTTATATAATTTACGAATGTTAGAAGTAAAAGAGAATGTTAGCTCCAGTCTTCTAGTCTGATTCCCGCCACTCGCTCAAACTCTCGGGTATTGTTGGTAACCACAATCAAACCGCGACTGCGAGCATGTCCCGCTATCATCTGGTCAAAAGGTCCAACAGGCCTTCCCTGCCGGGCAAGCTCGGCCCTGATTTGCCCGGTATGCGTCGCAGCAGCACTATCATAATCAAGCACTACCAAACGAGATACGAAACCTTCAATAACCGCCAAATTGCGTTCTGGCATCTGACTTTTTTCTGCCCCATAGATAAGCTCCATCAATGTTACAGAACTTATACACATCCGGCCAGAATTCAGGTTAAACCGCTCTCTGACATGTACTGGTTTATTCTTAATAGTGAAAATACAGATATTGGTATCCAGCATGAATTTCAGCATCAAAATGATTCCCTTTCCTGCATTGCGGGTTGATCACGGATATCCATAAAATCCGCACTCACATTTTCGCCATCAAACCAACTGTCCCAGGACTCACCGGCGGGAGTGATGATTCTTGTACGACCAATCGCAATAATTTCTACTTTCTTAACGTCTTCTGGCAGAGCGACCGCTTTCGGTAATCTGACGGCCTGACTGCGATTACTTAAAAATACAGTAGTTTCCATAGCCCCCCCTTTTTGGGATATACGTTATGTATATACATATTGGCCTGGTATGACTTTCCTGTCAAAGGGAGATAATGAGAAGTATTGTAGCGGGGGTATCAAAGACATTTAGCCGGAGTACCCTCCGGCTAAAGAAACAAGCAACCAGAAAAATCAGTCCAGCTGTACACCCAGGCGGCGGGCGACGGCTTCATAGGCTTCGATCAGGCCACCGAGGCTCTGGCGGAAACGGTCTTTGTCCATTTTCTCCAGTGTTTCTTTGTCCCACAGGCGGCTGCCGTCCGGGGAGAACTCATCGCCCAGTACCACTTCACCTTTGTACAGGCCAAACTCCAGCTTGAAGTCGACCAGAATCAGACCAGCATCATCGAACAGTTTTTTCAGCACGTCGTTCGCTTTGTAGGTCAGCTCTTTCATACGCGCCAGGTTCTCTTTGCTCACCCAGCCAAAGGTTTCGCAGTAAGATTCGTTGACCATCGGATCGTGCATGGCGTCGTTTTTCAGGAACAGATCGAACAGCGGCGGGTTCAGCTCAATACCTTCTTCGATTCCAAGACGTTTCACCAGAGAGCCAGCAGCACGGTTACGCACGACACACTCAACCGGCACCATATCCAGCTTTTTCACCAGACATTCGGTATCGGAGAGCAGACGCTCCATTTGAGTCGGGATACCCGCTTCAGCCAGTTTGCTCATAATGAAGTAATTGAACTTGTTGTTCACCATACCTTTGCGATCAAACTGCTCAATGCGCGCGCCATCCCCTGCTGACGTATCATTGCGGAATTCGAGCACCAACAGGTCCGGGTTTTCCGTGCTGTATACGGTTTTCGCTTTACCACGATACAACTCAGCTTGCTTTTGCATCTTTATCACTCCTGGGTGTGAATTAACGTTTTAAAATCTTTTGCTGTCTGGTGTGCCGGATGTTTTGTCGGATGCGGCGTGAACGCCTTATCCGAACTACGTCCGACAAACAAATTTCGTGCGAATTACCGCTAAAATCGCGTTTTCCTGCCGACGCACACGTTTGCGTATCATATCAGAAAAAAGGGCCGGATGATTCCAGCCCTGTATTTTTACTTGCTAAACGCAGCCTGGAAGACAGCTACCAGCGCGTCGTTCTGACTCTGAGTCAGAGTATGACCTTTCGGATCGATGAACTGTAGGCTGCTGCGGTTATCTAAATCGCCAACCTGCAGTTTATAGTCACCGGATGCCAGGCCTGGATCGCTCGCGCCCAGTTCCTGCCAGTCGCTGTCAGACAGCGGCTTATAAGTTACGGCCATGTTACCCTGCGAACGGGTGCTGTCGGTCACTTTCATGCCCACTTTTTCCAGCGCCGCTGGCAGACGTTGCCAAACCACATTGAACGGCCCGCGTACGACCAGCATCGGTAAACCGGTGTCATCAGCTGCACTTTGTACGTCCATAGTGGTGGAGGCACGATTTTGCGCAGCGTTCGCGGCGTCAGTGGCAGATTTATCCAGACCGGCGGAAATAACGTTCATCATCTCCGTGCTGTAACGCTGCATGGAAGCCGCGTCTGCAACCGGTTTGCCCGCCTGTTCCAGGTTCAGCAGTTTAACCGTAACCGCCTGCTGATAACCCTGCGGCTTAACAGAGATTTGATAACGACCACGATACTGCTCGTCTTCGTCCAGACGGTTCCATTGTACCCAATCGGTGGTCAGTGTCTGACCAGCATCATCACGTTGGGTGATGGTGTAGTTTTTCGCCTGCAGCACGCTAACCACCTGCGGCCACAGAGTATTGCCACGACCATTTTCCACCAGCAATGAAGCGGTATCGCCCGTGAACTGGGTACGCGCGCCAGAAACCAGTGCCAGCGGCTGGGCTGGTGGACGAATGTCCAGCGCCTTACCGACAGCACCACTACCGTTGGTCACCGGGATTGCATAATCACCGGAGGTCACCGGCAAAATCATTCCAGCCGGGGCATGAAGCTCCGCAAGCGGTGCCGCTTCCAGGTAGGCTTCATCACCACTGACCTGACGCTTATAGCGTGAGTCAGAACTACAGGCAGCGAGTAATAAAACAAGCGAAACACCCGCAACCTTTGCCAGGCGCGACTTTTGAACAGAGTAAGCCATCAAATCTCCCTAAACTTTACAGCAAACCGGCATGCTTAAGCGCCGCTCTGACCGTCTCACGACCACTGTCGGTGATTGGTGTCATTGGCAGGCGCAGCGTATCGGTCGCCACAAGACCCAGTTCCTTACATGCCCATTTCACCGGGATTGGATTGGGTTCGACAAATAGTTTGTTGTGTAATGGCATCAGACGCTGATTAATAACGCGTGCCTCGGCAAAATGCCCTTCTGCTGCCAGTTTGCACATCTGGGCCATATCACGCGCTGCGACGTTAGCCGTAACGGAAATAACCCCATGACCGCCCAATTGCATGAAGTCCAGCGCGCTCGCATCATCGCCGCTCAGCAGAACAAAATCATCTGAAACCAGCTCTTTGATCTGGTTTACACGCGTTAAGTTCCCTGTTGCCTCTTTGATTCCGATAATATTTTTTACTTTCGCCAGACGGCCCACCGTTTCCGGGAGCAGATCGCAGCCAGTACGGGACGGCACATTATACAGAATTTGCGGCAGGTCAGTATGCTCAGCGATGGCTTTGAAATGCTGATACAAACCTTCTTGCGACGGACGATTGTAGTAAGGGGTTACCGTCAGGCAGCCGACGATACCACTGTCATTGAAGCGCTGCGTCAGGCTAATGGCTTCCGCAGTAGCGTTAGCGCCGGTCCCGGCAATTACCGGAATGCGCCCATCAGCCAGCTCCAGCGTCATCATCACCACATCAGCATGTTCGTCATGATTTAAGGTAGCGGACTCGCCAGTGGTGCCAACAGAAACGATCGCCGAAGTACCGCTGGCGACATGATAATCAATCAGTTTTTTCAAGCTAGCCCGACAGACATTACCTTTTTCATCCATCGGAGTAACAATCGCGACAATACTTCCCGTGAACATGGGCCATCCTCTGTGCAAACAAGTGTCTCAATGGTACGTTTGGTATGGCATTAAAAGCAAGCAGACAGAACCGTTCTGATTGTTGTATGCATGTTTTTTTTATGCTTTCCTTAAGAACAACTCACCCCTTAAAGGAATAACCAGTTTGACACTGTCATCGCAACATTATCTGGTGATCACTGCGTTGGGTGCCGATCGCCCTGGAATTGTGAACACCATCACCCGTCATGTCAGTAGTTGCGGCTGTAATATTGAAGACAGTCGCCTGGCGATGCTGGGAGAAGAGTTCACGTTTATCATGCTGCTTTCCGGTTCATGGAATGCCATCACTCTGATTGAATCAACGTTACCGTTGAAAGGTGCCGAACTGGATCTTTTAATCGTGATGAAGCGCACGACGGCGCGTCCGCGTCCGCCAATGCCAGCATCTGTCTGGGTTCAGGTCGATGTGGCAGACTCCCCGCATTTAATTGAACGCTTCACAGCACTTTTCGACGCGCATCATATGAACATTGCGGAGCTGGTGTCGCGCACGCAACCTGCTGAAAATGAACGGGCTGCGCAGTTGCATATTCAGATCACCGCCCACAGCACCGCATCTGCGGACGCAGCAAATATTGAGCAAGCGTTCAAAGCCCTATGTACAGAACTCAATGCACAAGGCAGTATTAACGTCGTCAATTATTCCCAACATGATGAACAGGATGGAGTTAAGTAATGAATCCACTGAAAGCCGGTGATATCGCACCGAAATTTAGCTTGCCGGATCAAGACGGAGAACAAGTTAATTTGACCGACTTCCAGGGACAGCGTGTTCTGGTTTATTTCTACCCGAAAGCCATGACCCCCGGCTGTACCGTACAGGCCTGCGGCTTACGCGATAACATGGATGAGTTGAAAAAAGCGGGCGTTGATGTGCTGGGTATCAGCACCGATAAACCCGAAAAACTCTCCCGTTTTGCGGAAAAAGAGCTGCTTAACTTTACGCTCCTGTCTGATGAGGACCACCAGGTGTGCGAACAATTCGGCGTCTGGGGTGAAAAGTCCTTCATGGGCAAAACCTACGATGGCATTCATCGCATCAGCTTCCTGATTGACGCTGATGGCAAAATCGAACATGTCTTTGACGATTTCAAAACCAGCAATCACCACGACGTTGTGCTGAACTGGCTGAAAGAACACGCCTGATTACTTTGCTCCATTCCGTGCTGGCTGCGCTTGCGGCCAGCATACCTCACTTCTCGTGATCAAGATCACATTCTCGCTTTCCCCTGCGACACGGGTGTCGAATCCATTTTTTGCTGAACGTTAATGACCATCATTTTTGTACCGTTCAGAATCCAGTCAATACATAACTTATTGAATATATTGAGTTAATCAGAATGGCATCCTTTATGCAATATGAAATGCAATGTTTCATATCATTTTCAAGGAGCCGACATGAACCGCTTTGTGGTGGCCGAACCACTGTGGTGTACAGGATGTAATACCTGTCTCGCTGCCTGTTCGGACGTGCATAAAACGCAAGGTTTACAGCAACACCCGCGCCTGGCCCTGGCGAAGACGTCAACACTCACTGCCCCTGTCGTGTGTCATCACTGTGAGGAAGCCCCTTGCCTGCAGGTCTGCCCGGTTAATGCCATCTCCCAGAGGGATGATGCGATCCAACTCAACGAAAGCCTCTGTATTGGCTGCAAGCTTTGCGCCGTGGTCTGCCCATTTGGCGCAATCAGCGCTTCAGGAAGCCGTCCGGTGAATGCCCCTGCGCAATATGTTTTTCAGGCTGAAGGCTCACTCAAAGACGGCGAAGAAAACGTGCCGCCCCAACATGCATTGCTGCGCTGGGAACCGGGTGTCCAGACCGTCGCGGTGAAATGCGACCTGTGTGATTTCTTGCCAGAAGGTCCGGCCTGCGTTCGCGCTTGCCCGAATCAGGCGTTACGGCTGATCACCGACGATAGCCTGCAACGACAGATGAAAGAAAAACAGCGCCTTGCCGCAAGCTGGTTTGCCAATGGCGGGGAGGATCCCCTTTCCCTCACTCAGGAGCAACGCTAATGGATGCCCTGCAATTATTAACCTGGTCGCTGATCCTCTATCTGTTTGCCAGTCTGGCTTCGCCGTTTTTACTCGGTCTGGACAGACTGGCTATTAAGCTTTCCGGCATCACATCGCTGGTGGGCGGCGTGATTGGCATCATCAGCGGAATTACGCAATTACATGCTGGTGTAACTTTAGTCGCCCGTTTTGCCACCCCTTTTGACTTTGCCGATTTTACCCTGCGAATGGATAGCCTCTCGGCATTTATGGTGCTGGTTATCTCCTTGCTGGTGGTGGTTTGTTCGCTCTATTCATTGACTTATATGCGCGAATACGAGGGCAAAGGCGCGGCGGCGATGGGCTTCTTTATGAATCTTTTCATCGCATCGATGGTTGCCCTGCTGGTGATGGACAACGCTTTTTGGTTCATCGTGCTGTTTGAAATGATGTCGCTGTCTTCCTGGTTTCTGGTCATTGCCAGGCAGGATAAAACGTCGATCAACGCTGGCATGCTCTACTTTTTTATCGCCCACGCCGGATCGGTGCTGATTATGATCGCCTTCTTGCTGATGGGGCGCGAAAGCGGCAGCCTCGATTTTGCCAGTTTCCGCACGCTTTCACTTTCTCCGGGGCTGGCGTCGGCGGTGTTCCTGCTGGCCTTTTTCGGTTTTGGCGCGAAAGCCGGGATGATGCCGTTGCACAGCTGGTTGCCGCGCGCTCACCCTGCCGCACCATCGCACGCTTCGGCGTTGATGTCTGGCGTAATGGTCAAAATCGGTATTTTCGGCATCCTGAAAGTAGCGATGGACCTGCTGGCGCAAACGGGTTTGCCGCTGTGGTGGGGCATTCTGGTGATGGCGATCGGCGCAATCTCCGCGCTCCTGGGCGTGCTGTATGCGCTGGCGGAACAGGATATCAAACGGCTGCTGGCCTGGAGTACCGTCGAAAACGTCGGCATTATTTTGCTGGCAGTCGGTGTGGCGATGGTCGGTCTGTCACTGCACGACCCGCTGCTCACCGTGGTTGGACTGCTCGGCGCACTGTTTCATCTGCTCAACCATGCGCTGTTCAAAGGGCTGCTATTTCTCGGCGCGGGCGCGATTATTTCGCGTTTGCATACCCACGACATGGAAAAAATGGGGGCACTGGCGAAACGGATGCCGTGGACAGCCGCAGCATGCCTGATTGGTTGCCTCGCGATATCAGCCATTCCTCCGCTGAATGGTTTTATCAGCGAATGGTACACCTGGCAGTCGCTGTTCTCACTAAGTCGTGTGGAAGCCGTAGCGCTACAACTTGCGGGTCCTATTGCTATGGTAATGCTGGCAGTCACTGGTGGGCTGGCAGTAATGTGCTTCGTAAAAATGTACGGTATTACTTTCTGTGGTGCGCCGCGCAGTACACACGCTGAAGAGGCACAGGAAGTGCCAAATACGATGATCGTCGCCATGCTACTGCTCGCGGCACTCTGCGTATTAATTGCGCTTAGTGCCAGTTGGCTGGCACCGAAGATAATGCATATTGCCCATGCGTTTACCAATACCCCTCCCGTCACTGTCGCCAGCGGAATAGCACTTGTACCCGGCACGTTTCATACACGGGTCACCCCCTCATTACTGTTGCTGTTACTACTGGCGATGCCTTTGCTGCCTGGCCTTTACTGGCTGTGGTGTCGTTCGCGCCGCGCAGCGTTTCGTCGCACAGGAGATGCCTGGGCATGCGGCTACGGCTGGGAAAATGCGATGGCCCCGTCAGGCAATGGCGTGATGCAGCCGCTGCGTGTGGTCTTCTCTGCGTTATTTCGTCTACGACAACAGCTCGACCCTACGCTGAGGCTAAATAAAGGTTTTGCGCACGTCACCGCCAGGGCTCAGAGCACAGAACCCTTCTGGGATGAGCGGGTGATCCGCCCCATCGTGAGCGCCACCCAACGGCTGGCCAAAGAAATACAGCATCTGCAAAGCGGCGACTTTCGTCTCTATTGCCTGTATGTGGTCGCCGCACTGGTTGTGCTGCTAATCGCTATTGCCGTCTAAGGAAATCACCATGAGACAAACTCTTTGCGACGGATATCTGGTTATTTTTGCGTTAGCACAGGCCGTGATTCTGCTGATGCTAACCCCACTTTTTACGGGTATTTCCCGGCAGATACGCGCGCGTATGCACTCCCGCCGCGGGCCGGGGATCTGGCAGGATTATCGCGATATCCACAAAATGTTTAAACGCCAGGAAGTTGCGCCGACATCTTCAGGTCTGATGTTCCGCCTGATGCCGTGGGTATTAATCAGCAGCATGCTGGTGCTGGCGATGGCCTTACCACTGTTTATTACCGTTTCCCCTTTTGCGGGCGGCGGCGATCTGATCACCCTTATCTATCTTCTTGCCCTGTTTCGTTTTTTCTTTGCTCTTTCCGGGCTGGATACCGGAAGTCCGTTTGCGGGAGTCGGTGCCAGTCGCGAGTTGACGCTCGGCATTCTGGTCGAACCAATGCTTATTCTCTCACTGCTGGTATTGGCGCTGATAGCAGGTTCCACGCATATCGAGATGATCAGCAATACGCTGGCGATGGGCTGGAACTCGCCGCTAACCACCGTACTGGCGTTACTGGCCTGTGGTTTTGCCTGCTTCATTGAGATGGGAAAAATTCCCTTTGATGTTGCTGAAGCAGAACAGGAATTACAGGAAGGCCCGCTGACCGAATATTCCGGTGCCGGGCTGGCGCTAGCGAAATGGGGGCTGGGGCTGAAACAGGTCGTGATGGCAGCACTGTTTGTGGCCCTGTTTCTGCCCTTTGGGCGCGCGCAAGAACTTTCTCTCGCCTGCCTGCTGACTTCACTTGTCGTTACGCTGCTCAAGGTTTTGCTGATTTTTGTACTGGCCTCAATCGCAGAAAACACGCTGGCACGCGGGCGTTTTTTACTCATTCACCATGTGACCTGGCTTGGCTTCAGCCTTGCTGCGCTTGCATGGGTCTTCTGGTTAACCGGTCTGTAAGGAGCACTGACGGAATATGGAAAATCTTGCTCTGACGACGTTAATGCTGCCTTTTATCGGCGCACTGGTCGTTTCGTTTTCGCCACAACGTCGGGCCGCCGAATGGGGGGTTTTGTTCGCCGCGCTGACCACGCTGTGCATGTTGTCGCTGATCTCCGCGTTTTATCAGGCCGATAAAGTTGCCGTCACGTTGACGTTGGTCAACGTGGGGGATGTGGCATTGTTTGGCCTGGTCATTGATCGCGTGAGTACGCTGATTCTGTTTGTGGTGGTGTTTCTCGGTTTGCTGGTCACGATCTACTCCACGGGTTATCTGACGGATAAAAATCGCGAACACCCGCATAACGGCACGAATCGTTATTACGCATTTTTGCTGGTGTTTATCGGCGCGATGGCGGGACTGGTACTCTCCTCGACGCTGCTCGGTCAGTTGTTGTTTTTTGAAATTACGGGCGGCTGCTCCTGGGCGTTGATCAGTTATTACCAGAGCGATAAAGCGCAGCGTTCAGCACTAAAAGCGTTGCTTATCACCCATATCGGTTCGTTGGGGTTGTATCTTGCCGCCGCCACGCTGTTTTTGCAGACCGGAACGTTTGTGCTTAGCGCGATGAGCGAGTTACATGGCGACGCACGTTATCTGGTTTATGGCGGCATCCTGTTTGCCGCGTGGGGGAAATCGGCCCAGCTACCGATGCAAGCGTGGCTACCGGATGCAATGGAAGCGCCAACACCGATCAGCGCCTATCTCCACGCCGCATCGATGGTGAAAGTGGGCGGCTGGCACTGGAGGGCAGCATCGCCTACATCGTCAACCACGCGTTCGCTAAAAGCCTGTTTTTCCTTGTAGCAGGTGCGCTGAGTTACAGCTGCGGCACGCGCTTGTTGCCGCGTCTGCGTGGCGTATTGCACACCCTGCCGTTGCCAGGCGTGGGTTTCTGCGTGGCAGCGCTGGCGATTACCGGCGTGCCGCCGTTCAACGGCTTCTTCAGTAAATTCCCGCTGTTTGCTGCCGGTTTTGCGTTGTCAGTGGAGTACTGGATCCTGCTGCCCGCCATGATTCTGCTGATGATTGAATCGGTCGCCAGTTTCGCCTGGTTTATTCGCTGGTTTGGTCGCGTTGTGCCTGGCAAACCGAGCGAGGCCGTCGCCGATGCCGCACCGCTGCCAGGGTCAATGCGCCTGGTGTTGATTGTACTGATTGTGATGTCGCTGATTTCCAGCGTAATCGCCGCGACCTGGTTGCAGTAAGGAGATGATGAATGACCGGTTCTATGATCGTAAATAATCTGGCGGGACTGATGATGCTGACATCGCTGTTTGTGATTAGCGTCAAAAGCTATCGCCTGTCATGCGGATTTTACGCCTGCCAGTCGCTGGTGCTGGTGTCTATTTTCGCCACTCTCTCGTGCCTGTTCGCCGCAGAGCAACTGCTGATCTGGTCCGCCAGCGCCTTTATCACCAAAGTGCTGCTGGTACCGTTAATCATGACTTACGCTGCACGAAATATTCCCCAGAACATCCCGGAAAAAGCGTTATTCGGTCCGGCAATGATGGCACTGCTCGCGGCGTTAATTGTCCTGCTTTGCGCATTTGTCGTTCAGCCCGTGAAGCTACCGATGGCTACCGGGCTGAAACCGGCGCTGGCGGTAGCGTTAGGTCATTTTCTGCTTGGCCTGCTGTGCATTGTCAGCCAGCGCAATATCCTGCAGCAAATTTTTGGTTACTGCCTGATGGAAAACGGCTCCCATCTGGTGCTGGCGCTTCTTGCCTGGCGAGCACCGGAACTGGTGGAAATAGCTATCGCTACCGACGCCATCTTCGCCGTCATTGTGATGGTGTTACTGGCAAGAAAAATATGGCGTACCCACGGCACGCTGGACGTGAACAACTTGACCGCGCTGAAGGGATAATGAGATGAGTTATTCTGTGATGTTCGCTTTACTCCTGCTCACGCCGCTGCTTTTTTCGCTGCTCTGTTTTGCCTGCCGGAAACGGGGGCTCTCTGCGACTTGTACGGTGACTGTATTACATAGCTTAGGGATCACACTGCTGCTGATTCTGGCACTCTGGGTGGTCCAAACTGCCGCTGATGCAGGAGAAATATTCGCTGCGGGACTGTGGCTTCATATTGATGGTCTGGGCGGTTTGTTCCTCGCCATTCTTGGTGTGATTGGCTTTCTCACCGGTGTTTACTCGATTGGCTACATGCGTCATGAAGTGGCACACGGCGAGCTTTCACCCGTTACGCTGTGCGATTACTACGGTTTCTTCCATCTGTTTTTGTTCACCATGCTGCTGGTTGTTACCAGCAATAACCTGATTGTGATGTGGGCGGCAATCGAAGCCACCACCTTAAGCTCGGCGTTTCTGGTAGGCATTTACGGTCAGCGTTCATCGCTGGAATCAGCATGGAAGTACATCATTATTTGTACTGTTGGTGTCGCTTTTGGTCTGTTCGGTACCGTGCTGGTATACGCCAACGCCGCCAGCGTTATGCCGCAGGCAGAAATGGCGATATTCTGGAGCGAGGTTCTTAAGCAATCGTCCTTGCTTGAACCAACATTAATGCTGTTGGCCTTTGTGTTTGTGCTAATTGGCTTTGGTACCAAAACCGGGCTATTTCCCATGCACGCCTGGCTGCCGGATGCTCACAGTGAAGCACCGAGTCCGGTCAGCGCCCTGCTCTCCGCCGTATTGCTGAACTGCGCGCTGTTGGTGCTGATTCGCTATTACATCATTATTTGCCAAGCCATCGGCAGCGATTTCCCCAACCGGTTGTTGCTCATCTTCGGCATGTTGTCGGTTGCCGTGGCGGCATTTTTCATTCTGGTACAGCGGGACATTAAGCGTCTGCTGGCGTACTCCAGCGTGGAGAACATGGGGCTGGTCGCGGTGGCGCTAGGCATTGGCGGGCCGCTGGGAATTTTTGCCGCGCTGCTGCACACCTTAAACCACAGTCTGGCAAAAACGCTGCTGTTCTGCGGTTCCGGCAATGTACTGCTCAAGTACGGCACGCGCGATCTCAACGTCGTCTGTGGGATGCTCAAAATCATGCCATTTACCGCCGTGCTGTTTGGCGGCGGTGCGCTGGCGCTGGCAGGGATGCCGCCCTTCAACATTTTTCTTAGCGAATTTATGACCGTTACCGCAGGACTGGCACGTAATCACCTGCTGATTATCGTCCTGCTGTTATTGCTGTTAACGCTGGTGCTGGCGGGCCTGGTACGGATGGCTGCGCGGGTGTTAATGGCGAAACCGCCGCAGGCCGTTAACCGGGGTGATCTCGGCTGGTTGACCACCTCGCCAATGGTGATTCTGCTGGTCATGATGCTGGCGATGGGAACGCATATTCCACAACCTGTCATCAGGATCCTGGCTGGCGCTTCCACTATAGTCCTCTCAGGGACGCACGACCTGCCTGCACAACGTAGCACCTGGCATGATTTTTTGCCTTCAGGCACCGCATCTGTTTCGGAGAAACACAGTGAACGTTAATTCATCGTCAAATCGTGGCGAAGCGATTCTCGCCGCCCTGAAAACGCAGTTCCCCGGCGCGGAGCTGGATGAAGAGCGACAAACGCCTGAACAGGTCACCATTACGGTGAAAATCAATCTGCTGCCTGACGTTGTACATTATCTTTATTATCAACATGATGGCTGGCTTCCAGTCCTGTTTGGCAACGACGAGCGGACACTTAACGGTCATTACGCGGTTTATTATGCCCTTTCAATGGAAGGGGCCGAAAAATGCTGGATCGTGGTGAAGGCACTGGTCGATGCCGACAGTCGGGAGTTTCCGTCAGTCACACCGCGCGTCCCTGCCGCGGTCTGGGGCGAGCGAGAAATTCGCGATATGTACGGGCTGATTCCGGTTGGCCTGCCGGATCAGCGTCGCCTGGTGTTGCCCGATGACTGGCCGGAAGATATGCATCCGCTGCGCAAAGATGCGATGGATTATCGACTGCGCCCTGAACCGACGACAGATTCCGAAACGTATGCGTTTATCAATGAGGGCAACAGCGATGCGCGGGTGATCCCTGTCGGCCCGCTGCATATCACCTCCGATGAACCGGGTCACTTCCGCTTGTTTGTGGATGGCGAGCAAATTGTCGATGCTGATTACCGCCTGTTTTATGTCCATCGCGGCATGGAGAAACTGGCAGAAACGCGGATGGGCTACAACGAAGTGACCTTCTTATCGGACCGCGTGTGTGGGATTTGCGGTTTTGCCCACAGTGTGGCCTATACCAACTCGGTTGAAAATGCACTGGGGATTGAGGTGCCGCAACGAGCGCATACCATTCGCTCGATTCTGCTGGAAGTCGAACGGCTACACAGTCATTTGCTCAACCTTGGCCTCTCCTGCCATTTTGTTGGTTTTGATACCGGCTTTATGCAATTTTTCCGCGTGCGGGAAAAGTCGATGACGATGGCGGAATTGCTGACCGGGTCGCGTAAAACCTACGGTCTGAATCTGATTGGTGGTGTTCGCCGCGATATTCTCAAAGAGCAACGTCTGCAAACGCTGAAACTGGTGCGCGAGATGCGCGCCGACGTGTCGGAGCTGGTAGAGATGCTGCTTGCTATGCCGAATATGGAACAACGCACTCAGGGCATTGGCATTCTCGACCGACAAATCGCCCGTGATTATAGCCCTGTAGGGCCGCTGATCCGCGGCAGTGGTTTTGCCCGTGATTTGCGCTTTGATCACCCCTACGCCGACTACGGCAATATTCCAAAAACACTGTTTACCTTCACCGGCGGCGATGTTTTCTCCCGCGTGATGGTCCGTGTCAAAGAGACGTTTGATTCGCTGGCAATGCTGGAATTTGCCCTCGACAACATGCCGGATACCCCGCTGCTGACCGAAGGCTTTAGCTATAAACCTCACGCATTCGCGCTGGGCTTTGTTGAAGCGCCACGCGGTGAAGACGTGCACTGGAGCATGCTCGGTGATAACCAAAAATTGTTCCGCTGGCGCTGTCGTGCCGCCACCTACGCCAACTGGCCGGTGTTGCGTTACATGCTGCGCGGCAATACCGTTTCTGACGCACCGCTGATTATCGGTAGCCTTGATCCCTGCTACTCCTGTACCGACCGTGTGACGCTGGTAGATGTGCGCAAGCGCCAGTCAAAAACCGTGCCGTATAAAGAGATCGAACGCTACGGCATTGATCGTAACCGTTCGCCGCTGAAGTAAGGACAGAAGATGCTGAAGTTACTGAAAACTATTATGCGCGCCGGAACCGCGACGGTGAAATATCCCTTCGCGCCACTGGAGGTCAGCCCAGGCTTTCGCGGGAAACCGGACCTGATGCCCAGCCAATGTATTGCCTGCGGCGCCTGTGCTTGTCCGGCAAATGCGCTGACTATCCAGACCGACGACCAGCAAAATTCGCGCACCTGGCAGCTCTATCTGAGGCGTTGTATTTACTGCGGACGTTGTGAAGAAGTGTGCCCGACCAGAGCCATCCAGCTTACCAATAACTTTGAACTGACCGTCACCAATAAAGCCGATCTCTATACCCGCGCGACGTTCCATCTACAACGTTGCAGCCGTTGCGAACGCCCGTTTGCCCCGCAAAAAACCGTCGCACTGGCTGCTGAATTGTTGGCACAGCAACAAAATGCGCCACAAAACCGCGAAATGTTGCGGGCGCAAGCGAGCGTCTGCCCGGAGTGCAAACAACGCGCGACGCTGATCAACGACGATACAGATGTACCGCTGGTGGCTAAGGAGCAGCTATGAGTCCAGTGCTTACGCAATATGTCAGCCAGCCCATCACGCTGGACGAGCAAACGCAAAAGATGAAGCAGCATTTGCTACAGGATATCCGTCGCTCGGCTTACGTTTATCGCGTCGATTGCGGCGGCTGCAACGCCTGTGAAATCGAAATTTTTGCTGCCATCACACCCGTATTCGACGCAGAACGTTTTGGCATTAAGGTTGTTTCATCACCGCGTCACGCCGATATTTTGTTATTTACTGGCGCAGTCACCCGGGCGATGCGTATGCCTGCACTTCGGGCGTATGAGTCTGCCCCCGATCATAAAATCTGTGTTTCCTACGGCGCGTGCGGTGTCGGCGGCGGTATTTTCCACGATCTCTACAGCGTCTGGGGCGGCAGCGACACCATTGTCCCCATTGATGTTTGGATCCCCGGCTGCCCGCCAACACCGGCCGCCACCATTCACGGTTTCGCCGTGGCGCTCGGTTTGCTGCAACAGAAGATTCACGCTGTGGATTATCGCGATCCCACCGGGGTGACTATGCAACCGCTGTGGCCGCAAATCCCGCCATCACAACGTATCGCCATTGAGCGAGAAGCGCGGCGGCTGGCGGGCTATCGTCAGGGGCGAGAAATTTGCGATCGGCTCCTGCGCCATTTAAGCGACGATCCTACAGGAAATCGGGTTAACACCTGGTTGCGCGATGCCGACGATCCACGTCTCAATAGTATCGTTCAGCAACTCTTTCGCGTACTCCGGGGGTTACATGACTGAAGAGTGCGGGGAAATTGTTTTCTGGACGCTGCGAAAAAAGTTTGTCGCCAGTAGCGACGAGATGCCGGAACACAGCTCTCAGGTAATGTATTACTCGCTGGCTATCGGTCATCACGTTGGCGTGATTGATTGTCTGAATGTCGCCTTCCGCTGCCCACTGACGGAATACGAAGATTGGCTTGCACTGGTCGAAGAGGAACAAGCCCGACGTAAGATGCTGGGGGTGATGACTTTTGGTGAGATTGTTATTGACGCCAGCCACACCGCCCTGTTGACCCGGGCATTCGCGCCACTGGCAGATGACGCGACGTCTGTGTGGCAGGCGCGTAGCATTCAATTCATTCATCTGTTGGATGAAATTGTGCAGGAACCGGCCATCTATCTGATGGCCAGAAAAATTGCGTGAGAAGGATTTCTCATTAATAAGGACTGTTGATGGCTATGTCAGACGAGGCGATGTTTGCCCCGCCACAAGGAATAACAATTGAAGCGGTAAACGGAATGCTCGCGGAGCGGTTAGCACAGAAACACGGTAAGGCGTCTTTATTACGCGCCTTCATCCCGATGCCGCCGCCGTTCAGCCCGGTACAACTTATTGAACTGCATGTTCTCAAAAGCAACTTCTATTACCGCTACCATGATGATGGCAGCGATGTGACGGCAACAACAGAGTATCAGGGCGAGATGGTCGATTATTCGCGTCACGCCGTCCTTCTCGGCAGTAGTGGAATGGCGGAGCTACGCTTTATTCGCACCCACGGCAGCCGTTTTACTCCCCAGGATTGCACACTGTTTAACTGGCTGGCGCGGATAATCACCCCGGTTCTGCAATCATGGCTCAATGATGAAGAACAGCAGGTGGCGCTGCGTTTGCTGGAGAAAGATCGCGATCATCATCGGGTACTGGTTGATATTACTAATGCAGTGCTGTCACATCTTGATCTCGACGATCTGATCGCTGACGTCGCTCGTGAGATCCATCATTTTTTCGGTCTGGCTTCAGTCAGTATGGTACTGGGCGATCATCGAAAGAACGAGAAGTTTAGCCTGTGGTGCAGCGATCTTTCTGCCTCACATTGTGCGTGTCTGCCACGCAATATGCCTGGCGACAGTGTATTGCTGACACAAACGCTACAAACCCGACAACCGACCTTGACGCACCGTGCAGACGATCTGTTTCTCTGGCAACGCGACCCGTTATTACTCTTACTTGCATCTAACGGCTGCGAATCTGTGCTCCTTATACCGCTTACCTTTGGCAACCATACACCGGGTGCATTGTTGCTGGCGCATACCTCTTCCACTCTCTTTAGTGAGGAAAACTGCCAGCTACTACAACACATAGCCGATCGCATCGCTATTGCCGTTGGCAATGCCGATGCCTGGCGTAGCATGACCGATTTGCAGGAAAGTTTGCAGCAAGAAAACCACCAGCTTAGCGAGCAGCTCCTTTCGAATCTGGGCATCGGTGACATTATCTATCAAAGCCAGGCAATGGAAGACCTGCTCCAGCAGGTAGATATTGTGGCGAAGAGCGACAGTACGGTGTTGATTTGCGGTGAAACCGGAACCGGCAAAGAGGTGATCGCCAGAGCGATCCATCAACTTAGCCCGCGACGCGACAAGCCGCTGGTCAAAATCAACTGCGCTGCCATCCCCGCCAGTCTTCTGGAAAGTGAGTTATTCGGTCATGACAAAGGGGCGTTTACTGGTGCGATTAATACCCATCGTGGTCGTTTTGAAATTGCCGATGGCGGCACGTTGTTTCTCGATGAAATTGGCGATCTGCCGTTAGAACTTCAGCCTAAACTGCTGCGCGTATTGCAGGAACGGGAGATTGAGCGTCTCGGCGGGAGTAGAACGATCCCGGTAAATGTCAGAGTCATTGCCGCCACCAACCGTGATTTGTGGCAAATGGTTGAAGATCGCCAGTTTCGCAGCGATCTCTTTTATCGCCTGAATGTCTTCCCACTGGAATTGCCGCCGCTGCGCGACCGTCCGGAAGATATCCCTCTTTTAGCAAAGCATTTCACGCAAAAAATGGCGCGCCATATGAATCGTTCAATTGACGCCATCCCGACCGAGGCGCTACGCCAGTTGATGTCGTGGGACTGGCCGGGCAACGTGCGCGAGCTGGAAAACGTGATTGAGCGAGCGGTACTGCTGACTCGCGGTAACAGTCTGAATTTACATCTTAATGTCCGACAAAGCCGTTTACTGCCGACGCTAAATGAAGATTCAGCGCTTCGCAGTTCAATGGCGCAGTTGCTGCACCCGACGACGCCAGAGAATGACGAAGAAGAACGTCAGCGCATTGTTCAGGTATTGCGAGAAACCAATGGCATTGTTGCCGGGCCCCGTGGCGCGGCGACACGATTAGGGATGAAGCGCACCACGCTGCTGTCACGAATGCAGCGTCTGGGAATCTCGGTTCGCGAGGTGTTGTAATCTGCTTTTGCAGGAGTATGCATGAGAAACAAACTCTCTTTCGACTTGCAGTTGAGCGCCAGAAAAGCGGCAATCGCTGAACGGATTGCTGCCCATAAAATTGCCCGCAGTAAAGTGTCGGTCTTTTTAATGGCGATGTCCGCTGGCGTGTTTATGGCGATCGGATTTACTTTTTACCTTTCAGTTATCGCCGATGCCCCGTCTTCACAGGCATTAACCCATCTGGTGGGCGGCCTTTGCTTTACACTTGGCTTTATTTTGCTGGCGGTTTGCGGCACCAACCTGTTCACCTCGTCGGTAATGACGGTAATGGCAAAAAGTCGGGGCGTTATTAGTTGGCGAACTTGGCTGATTAACGCACTTCTGGTGGCCTGCGGTAATCTGGCAGGTATTGCCTGTTTCAGTTTGTTAATCTGGTTTTCCGGGCTGGTGATGAGTGAAAACGCGATGTGGGGAGTCGCGGTTTTACACTGCGCCGAGGGCAAAATGCATCATACATTTACTGAATCTGTCAGCCTCGGCATTATGTGCAATCTGATGGTTTGCCTGGCGCTGTGGATGAGTTATTGCGGGCGTTCGTTATGCGACAAAATCGTCGCTATGATTTTGCCCATCACCCTGTTTGTCGCCAGTGGCTTTGAGCACTGTATCGCCAATTTGTTTGTGATTCCGTTCGCCATTGCCATTCGCCATTTTGCCCCACGCCCCTTCGGCAACTGGCGCACAGTAGCGCAGACAATTTTCCTGCACTGACGGTCAGCCATTTTATTACCGCCAATCTGCTCCCGGTGATGCTGGGTAATATTATCGGCGGTGCAGTGCTGGTGAGTATGTGTTATCGGGCTATTTATTTACGTCAGGAATCCTGAAAAATCAGCCCGGCGAAACAGTTCGTCGGGCTGAAGATTATTCTTGCGCTATTTGCCCATCGGGCCAGGCGTGGATCACGGCTTTGATCAGCGTCGCCAATGGAATGGCGAAGAATACGCCCCAGAATCCCCACAAACCACCGAAGATCACCACCGATAAAATAATCACCAGCGGATGCAGGTTAACCGCTTCGGAGAACAACACCGGTACTAACAGGTTGCCGTCCAGCGCCTGAATAATCAGATACACCGCGAAGCAGCTCCAGAATTCCGTGCCTGCACCAAACTGGAATAGCGCCACGCCAACCACCGGAATGGTCACCACAAATGCGCCAATGTACGGAATAAGTACCGAGAAGCCGACCAGCACCGCCAGCAGCAGCGAATAGTTCAGCCCAAAGAGCAAGAACCCCAGCCAGGTGGCGATCCCCACCACGATCATCTCCAGCACTTTGCCGCGGATATAGTTGGTGATTTGTTGATTCATCTCCTTCCACACCTGTCCTGCCAGTCCACGGTTGCGCGGCAGCACCCGACGAACGGCGTTCAGCATCTGCTCTTTGTCTTTCAGCAGGAAGAAGACCATCAATGGCACCAGCACCAGATAGACGGCTATGGTCAGCAAACCGACCAGCGAGGCGAGGGAAATTTTCACCACCGAATCGCCCATGGTCAGCATCCGACTGCGCATATTTTCGGCCATTGCATCAATAATGCCCGCATCCATTAACGCCGGATAGCGGCGCGGCAACGTGGCGGCAAAGTCAGAAAGCTTATTGAGCATCCCCGGCATATCGCGGATTAAGTAGATGCCCTGTTGCCAGGCGATAGGCAGTACCACGAACGCCATCAGTAGCAATATACCGACAAAAACCACCAATACAATCGACGTCGCCCAGCGGCGGGAGCAGCCAATAGATTGCAGGCGCACGGTTGGCCATTCCAGCAAATAGGCCAGCACAATAGCCACCAGCAACGGAGCAAGCAGGCCACTAAAGAAAAAGATAATGCCAAATCCGGCAACTAAAATAACCAGCAAGGCAATCGCTTCCGGGTCGCTAAAACGGCGGCGATACCATTGCATCAACATTTCGAGCATAAAGACCTTCCCTGAACCTCAAGAGCGGGATTGCGATCCGCAATTGTATCGAAATGTCACAAAAAAGACTTCGCTTTTTATGACGGATTCAGGAAACTGAAAAGTCATTTGAGTGGGCTAATCTTCGCCGTTACACTCAAAGGCGGCGCGGTGGGAACGATATTTCACAGTATCGGTCAAATGACTATCTTCAGAAATACAGGATAGAGGTTATGTTCAGGCAGTTGAAAAAAAACCTGGTTGCAACCCTCATTGCTGCTATGACCATTGGTCAGGTAGCCCCGGCGTTTGCCGACAGCGCAGACACCTTGCCGGATATGGGAACCTCCGCAGGAAGCACGCTTTCCATTGGTCAGGAAATGCAGATGGGCGACTATTATGTCCGCCAGCTACGCGGCAGCGCGCCGTTAATTAATGACCCGCTGTTAACGCAATATATTAATTCGCTGGGGATGCGTCTGGTTTCGCATGCCAATTCGGTTAAGACACCGTTTCATTTCTTTCTGATCAACAACGACGAAATTAACGCCTTTGCTTTCTTTGGCGGCAACGTGGTGCTGCACTCTGCCCTGTTCCGTTATTCCGATAACGAAAGTCAACTGGCTTCAGTTATGGCGCACGAAATCTCCCACGTCACCCAACGTCACCTGGCGCGAGCGATGGAAGATCAGCAGCGCAGCGCGCCGCTGACCTGGGTCGGCGCGTTAGGTTCTATTTTACTGGCGATGGCCAGTCCGCAGGCGGGGATGGCGGCGCTGACCGGTACACTGGCGGGAACGCGTCAGGGGATGATCAGTTTCACCCAGCAAAATGAACAGGAAGCGGACCGCATTGGTATTCAGGTGCTGCAACGCTCGGGATTCGATCCGCAGGCGATGCCAACCTTCCTCGAAAAATTACTCGATCAGGCGCGTTACTCCTCGCGTCCGCCGGAAATTTTATTGACTCACCCGTTGCCGGAAAGTCGTCTGGCAGATGCCCGCAACCGTGCTAATCAGATGCGCCCGATGGTGGTGCAGTCGTCGGAAGATTTCTATCTGGCGAAAGCGCGCACACTGGGGATGTATAATTCCGGACGTAACCAGCTCACCAGTGATTTGCTGGATGAATGGGCGAAAGGAAACGTTCGTCAGCAACGAGCGGCGCAATATGGTCGTGCTTTACAGGCGATGGAAGCCAATAAATACGACGAGGCGCGTAAAACGCTGCAACCGTTACTGGCGGCAGAACCTGGCAACGCATGGTATCTCGATCTGGCTACTGATATCGATCTTGGGCAAAACAAAGCCAATGAGGCGATCAATCGTCTGAAAAATGCCCGCGATTTACGCACCAATCCGGTGTTGCAGCTCAACCTGGCGAACGCTTATCTGCAAGGCGGTCAACCACAAGAAGCGGCCAATATTCTGAATCGCTACACCTTTAATAATAAAGATGACAGCAACGGCTGGGATTTGCTGGCACAGGCGGAAGCCGCGCTAAATAACCGTGATCAGGAGCTGGCTGCGCGAGCAGAAGGTTATGCGCTCGCCGGACGACTCGATCAGGCCATTTCGCTGTTGAGTAGCGCCAGTTCGCAGGTGAAATTAGGCAGCCTGCAACAAGCGCGTTACGATGCGCGCATCGACCAGTTGCGCCAGCTGCAGGAACGCTTTAAGCCTTATACCAAGATGTAATTCGCATTAAAGGAAGAACAATGACCAAACAGGTAAAAATCTACCATAACCCACGCTGTTCAAAGAGCCGGGAAACGCTGAACCTGCTGAAAGAAAACGGCGTGGAGTCAGAAGTGGTGCTCTACCTTGAGACACCCGCTGATGCGGCAACGCTGCGCGATTTGCTGAAAATGCTGGGGATGAATAGCGCCCGTGAATTGATGCGCCAGAAAGAGGATCTTTATAAAGAACTGAACCTGGCTGACAGTTCGCTTAGCGAAGAGGCGCTGATTCAGGCAATGGTGGATAATCCGAAGCTGATGGAGCGCCCGATTGTGGTCGCGAATGGCAAAGCGCGGATTGGTCGTCCACCGGAGCAGGTACTGGAAATCGTGGGTTAAGATGTGCTCCATCGCTAGTTGAAGCACATTGCCGGATGCGACGCTTGCCACGTCTTATCCGGCCTACGAATACTATGGATTAACTTCGCGTAGTTCGGATAAGGCGTTCGCGCCGCATCCGACAATAAACACCTTATCTACAACTTCAGAATTTCTTTCACAAACGGAATGGTCAGCTTACGTTGCGCGGTAATCGACGCACGATCCAACTGATCCAACGTCATAAATAGCGTGCGCATTTCTCTGTCGAGCCGCTTCAGCAAGAAACGCCCCACATCTTCCGGCAGTTCAAAACCACGCAAACGCGCGCGTAACTGTAGCGCCTGCAACTTATCTTCATCAGAAAGTGGCTGCAATTTGTAGATCTGCCCCCAGTCGAGTCGCGACGCGAGATCCGGTAATCCCAGATTCAACTGCCGCGGTGGACGATCGCCGGTGATCAACAACCGTGTTTTGCCCGATTCCAGAATTCGATTGTAGAGATCGAAAATCGCCATCTCCCACAACTCATCGCCTGCAATACACTCAATGTTGTCGATACAGACCAGCGACAAATGCTCCATACCGTCGAGCACTTCCGGAACAAACCAGGTGCGTTTATCCAGCGGGACATAGCCCACCGCATCGCCACGCTGCGACAATTCCGCGCAAGCCGCGTGCAGCAGATGGCTGCGCCCCGCGCCTTCGCGTGCCCAGAGATAGATGTAACCGCTATGTTCCTGACGCAGCACGTTTTGCAGCGCGGCCAGTAAAGAGGAGTTATCCCCCGGCCAGAAACTTGCAAAGGTTTCGTCGTCAGGAAGATAAAGTGGCAAAGAGAGCTGTGCCGGTGTGTTCAGAGATACCTCAACCAGGATTTCACAAAATCGCGAGAAGTTTACCACAGAATCCCATGATGTTTGAACCGGGCAGCAACACTGCCCGGTCGGTACATTATTTGTCTGTTATATCCGCGTCTTCTGCGTCCAGCACCACTTCTTCAGGGCGCAGCACACTGATCAGTTTGAAAATCAAACTTAAGCCGATACCGACGATGGTCGCCAGCGCCATACCTTTTAACTCCGCCGCGCCGATGTTTACCTTCGCGCCACTGACGCCGATGATCAAAATCACGGAAGTCAGGATCAGGTTCTGTGCTTTGTTGTAATCCACTTTCGATTCGATCAAAACACGAATACCGGAAGCACCGATGACACCATAAAGCAGCAGCGAAACGCCGCCCATCACCGGCAATGGGATCATCTGGATAGCGGCAGCCAGTTTACCGACGCAGGAAAGCAGGATAGCGAAAATCGCCGCCCCACCGATAACCCAGGTACTGTAAACACGGGTGATCGCCATCACGCCAATGTTTTCTCCGTAAGTGGTATTTGGCGTAGAGCCAAAGAAGCCGGAGATCATGGTCGACAGGCCGTTAGCAAACATCGAACGGTGCAGACCTGGATCGCGCAGCAGATCTTTTTTGACGATATTAGCCGTTACTACCAGGTGCCCTACGTGTTCGGCAATAACCACTAACGCCGCTGGCAGAATAGTCAGAATGGCAAACCACTCGAAGCGCGGCGTATAGAGGGTTGGCAGCGCAAACCAGTGAGCATTAATAATCGGCGTGGTATCGACAATTCCCATTGCGAAAGAGAGCGCGTAGCCCACCAGCACGCCAATTAAAATCGGGATAATTGCCAGGAAACCACGAAACAGCACGGAACCTAAAACCGTGACCGCCAGGGTGGTAATAGAGATGATGATGGTTTTGGAGTCTGGCGTTTGCCCTTCAGCCGGGAGTAAACCCGCCATACCGGCAGCTACGCCCGCCAGCTCCAGACCGATGACGGCAACGATTGCGCCCATTGCCGCAGGTGGAAACAGCACGTCCAGCCAGCCGGTCCCCGCTTTCTTCACGATAAAAGAAACCAGGCAGAACAGCACGCCGCACATAATAAAGCCGCCCAGCGCGACTTCATACCCTAACGGCAACAGTAACAATACCGGTGAAATAAAGGCAAAGCTGGAACCAAGATAAGCCGGAATTTTCCCTTTACAGATGAAGAGATACAGCAGCGTTCCAATACCGTTAAATAACAGTACAGTCGCCGGGTTAATATGAAATAAGACGGGCACCAGGACGGTTGCACCAAACATGGCGAACAAATGTTGCAAACTAAGCGGGATTGTCTGTAAAAGTGGCGGTCTTTCACTCACCCCGATAGCACGGCGCGTCATAGTATTATCCTCTGTATTATGTGTTATAGGCGCTTTACTCAAAAAAAAGCCGACTCTTAAAGTCGGCTTTAATTATTTTTATTCTTTATTTCGTACCAAAGATTTTGTCACCGGCATCGCCGAGGCCCGGAATAATGTATCCGTGCTCGTTCAGTCCCTGATCAATCGATGCGGTATACAGTTCGACGTCCGGGTGCGCTTTTTCCAGCGCAGCGATACCTTCTGGCGCAGCGACCAGCACCAGAACTTTGATGCTGCTGCAGCCCGCTTTTTTCAGCAGGTCGATGGTCGCGATAACGGAACCACCGGTTGCCAGCATTGGGTCAACGATCAGCGCCATACGCTCATCGATGTTAGAAACCAGTTTCTGGAAGTACGGTACCGGCTCCAGCGTTTCTTCATTACGGTACATACCGACAACGCTGATGCGCGCGCTCGGAACGTTTTCCAGCACACCGTCCATCATACCAAGACCCGCACGCAGAATTGGCACAACGGTAATTTTCTTACCTTTGATCTGGTCGATTTCTACCGGGCCGTTCCAGCCTTCGATAGTTACTTTTTCCGTTTCGAGGTCGGCGGTCGCTTCGTAAGTCAGCAGGCTACCCACTTCGGAAGCGAGTTCGCGAAAGCGCTTGGTGCTGATATCTTGCTCACGCATCAGTCCCAGCTTGTGTTTGACGAGTGGGTGTTTGACTTCCACGATCTTCATACTCTTTCTCCTTTGAGGGGCAGCCACAAAAAAAATCGACGGATTATACCTCCTTTCTTCAAGGCGGCAATATTCTTTTCGTTGACTTTAGTCAAAATGATAACGGTTTGAGATAAAGTTATTTTATATTCAAATGGTTATGAAAGAAGATTATTCCATCCGAAAACTAACCTTTACCCTGGCACAAGTCTTCTTTCGCCGCGTGCCTGGGCAAAAGACGTGCAAAAAGGTTGTGTAAAGCAGTCTCGCAAACGTTTGCTTTCCCTGTTAGAATTGCGCCGAATTTTATTTTTCTACCGCAAGTAACGCGTGGGGACCCAAGCAGTGACCGATAAAACCTCTCTTAGCTACAAAGATGCCGGTGTTGATATTGACGCGGGTAATGCTCTGGTTGGAAGAATCAAAGGCGTAGTGAAGAAAACGCGTCGTCCGGAAGTGATGGGCGGTCTGGGCGGCTTCGGTGCGCTGTGTGCATTGCCGCAAAAATATCGTGAACCTGTGCTGGTTTCCGGTACTGACGGCGTAGGTACCAAGCTGCGTCTGGCGATGGACTTAAAACGTCACGACACCATTGGTATTGATCTGGTCGCCATGTGCGTTAATGACCTGGTGGTGCAAGGTGCAGAGCCGCTGTTTTTCCTCGACTATTACGCAACCGGAAAACTGGATGTTGATACCGCTTCAGCGGTGATCAGCGGTATCGCGGAAGGATGTCTGCAATCGGGCTGTTCACTGGTGGGTGGCGAAACGGCAGAAATGCCGGGGATGTATCACGGTGAGGATTACGATGTCGCGGGTTTCTGCGTTGGCGTGGTAGAAAAATCAGAAATCATCGACGGCTCTAAAGTCAGCGACGGCGATGTGCTGATTGCACTCGGTTCCAGCGGTCCGCACTCGAACGGCTATTCGCTGGTGCGCAAAATTCTTGAAGTCAGCGGTTGTGATCCGCAAACCACCGAACTTGATGGTAAGCCATTAGCCGATCATCTGCTGGCACCGACCCGCATTTACGTGAAGTCAGTGCTGGAGTTGATTGAAAAGGTCGATGTGCATGCCATTGCGCACCTGACCGGCGGCGGCTTCTGGGAAAACATTCCACGCGTATTGCCAGATAATACTCAGGCAGTGATTGATGAATCTTCCTGGCAGTGGCCGGAAGTGTTCAACTGGCTGCAAACGGCAGGTAACGTTGAGCGCCATGAAATGTATCGCACCTTCAACTGCGGCGTCGGGATGATTATCGCCCTGCCTGCTCCGGAAGTGGACAAAGCCCTCGCCCTGCTAAACTCCAACGGTGAAAACGCGTGGAAAATCGGTATCATCAAAGCCTCTGATTCCGAACAACGCGTGGTTATCGAATAATGAATATTGTGGTGCTTATTTCCGGCAACGGAAGTAATTTACAGGCAATTATTGACGCCTGTAAAACTAACAAAATTAAAGGCACCGTACGGGCAGTTTTCAGCAATAAGGCCGACGCGTTCGGCCTTGAACGCGCCCGCCAGGCGGGTATTGCAACGCATACGCTCATCGCCAGCGCGTTTGACAGTCGTGAAGCCTATGACCGGGAGTTGATTCATGAAATCGACATGTACGCACCCGATGTGGTCGTGCTGGCTGGTTTTATGCGCATTCTCAGCCCGGCGTTTGTCTCCCACTATGCCGGGCGTTTGCTGAACATTCACCCTTCTCTGCTGCCGAAATATCCCGGATTACACACCCATCGTCAGGCGCTGGAAAATGGTGATGAAGAGCACGGTACATCGGTGCATTTCGTCACCGATGAACTGGACGGTGGCCCGGTTATTTTACAGGCGAAAGTCCCGGTATTTGCTGGTGATACGGAAGATGACATCACCGCCCGCGTGCAAACCCAGGAACACGCTATTTATCCACTGGTGATTAGCTGGTTTGCCGATGGTCGTCTGAAAATGCACGAAAACGCCGCGTGGCTGGATGGTCAACGTCTGCCGCCGCAGGGCTACGCTGCCGACGAGTAATGCCCCGTAGTTAAAGCGCCAGCTCTGCCGCTGGCGTTTTTCAATTCACCTGTAAATCGCAAGCTCCAGCAGTTTTTTTCCCCCTTTTCTGGCATAGTTGGACATCTGCCAATATTGCTCGCCATAATATCCAGGCAGTGTCCCGTGAATAAAACGGAGTAAAAGTGGTAATGGGTCAGGAAAAGCTATACATCGAAAAAGAGCTCAGTTGGTTATCGTTCAATGAACGCGTGCTTCAGGAAGCGGCGGACAAATCTAACCCGCTGATTGAAAGGATGCGTTTCCTGGGGATCTATTCCAATAACCTTGATGAGTTCTATAAAGTCCGCTTCGCTGAACTGAAGCGACGCATCATTATTAGCGAAGAACAAGGCTCCAACTCTCATTCCCGCCATTTACTGGGCAAAATTCAGTCCCGGGTGCTGAAAGCCGATCAGGAATTCGACGGCCTCTACAACGAGCTGCTGCTGGAGATGGCGCGTAACCAGATCTTCCTGATTAATGAACGCCAGCTCTCCGTCAATCAACAAAACTGGCTGCGTCATTATTTTAAGCAGTATCTGCGTCAGCACATTACGCCGATTTTAATCAATCCTGACACTGACTTAGTGCAGTTCCTGAAAGATGATTACACCTATCTGGCGGTGGAAATTATCCGTGGCGATACCATCCGTTACGCGCTGCTGGAGATCCCATCAGATAAAGTGCCGCGCTTTGTGAATTTACCGCCAGAAGCACCGCGTCGACGCAAGCCGATGATTCTTCTGGATAACATTCTGCGTTACTGCCTTGATGATATTTTCAAAGGCTTCTTTGATTATGACGCGCTGAATGCCTATTCAATGAAGATGACCCGCGATGCCGAATACGATTTAGTGCATGAGATGGAAGCCAGCCTGATGGAGTTGATGTCTTCCAGTCTCAAGCAGCGTTTAACTGCTGAGCCGGTGCGTTTTGTTTATCAGCGCGATATGCCCAATGCGCTGGTTGAAGTGTTACGCGAAAAACTGACTATTTCCCGCTACGACTCCATCGTCCCCGGCGGTCGTTATCATAATTTTAAAGACTTTATTAATTTCCCCAATGTCGGCAAAGCCAATCTGGTGAACAAACCACTGCCGCGTTTACGCCATATTTGGTTTGATAAAGCCCAGTTCCGCAATGGTTTTGATGCCATTCGCGAACGCGATGTGTTGCTCTATTATCCTTATCACACCTTTGAGCATGTGCTGGAACTGCTGCGTCAGGCTTCGTTCGACCCGAGCGTACTGGCGATTAAAATTAACATTTACCGCGTGGCGAAAGATTCACGCATCATCGACTCGATGATCCACGCCGCACATAACGGTAAGAAAGTCACCGTGGTGGTTGAGTTACAGGCGCGTTTCGACGAAGAAGCTAACATTCACTGGGCGAAGCGCCTGACCGAAGCAGGCGTGCACGTTATCTTCTCTGCGCCGGGGCTGAAAATTCACGCCAAACTGTTCCTGATTTCACGAAAAGAAAACGGTGAAGTGGTGCGTTACGCACACATCGGGACCGGGAACTTTAACGAAAAAACCGCGCGTCTTTATACTGACTATTCATTGCTGACCGCCGATGCGCGTATCACCAACGAAGTACGGCGGGTATTTAACTTTATTGAAAACCCATACCGCCCGGTGACATTTGATTATTTAATGGTGTCACCGCAAAACTCTCGCCGTCTGTTATATGAAATGGTAGACCGCGAAATCGCCAACGCGCAGCAAGGGCTGCCCAGCGGTATCACCCTGAAGCTAAATAACCTTGTCGATAAAGGCCTGGTTGATCGTCTGTATGCGGCCTCCAGCTCCGGCGTACCGGTTAATCTGCTGGTTCGCGGAATGTGTTCGCTGATCCCCAATCTGGAAGGCATTAGCGACAACATTCGAGCCATCAGTATTGTTGACCGTTACCTTGAACATGACCGGGTTTATATTTTTGAAAATGGCGGCGATAAAAAGGTCTACCTTTCTTCCGCCGACTGGATGACGCGCAATATTGATTATCGTATTGAAGTGGCGACGCCGCTGCTCGATCCGCGCCTGAAGCAGCGGGTGCTGGACATCATCGACATATTGTTCAGCGATACAGTCAAAGCACGTTATATCGATAAAGAACTCAGTAATCGCTACGTTCCCCGCGGCAATCGCCGCAAAGTACGGGCGCAGTTGGCGATTTACGACTACATCAAATCACTCGAACAACCTGAATAACCCTATGCCAATACACGATAAATCCCCACGTCCGCAGGAGTTTGCTGCGGTCGATCTTGGTTCAAACAGTTTTCACATGGTCATAGCCCGTGTGGTAGATGGTGCCATGCAGATTATTGGCCGCCTGAAACAGCGGGTGCATCTGGCGGACGGCCTGGGGCCAGATAATATGTTGAGTGAAGAGGCAATGACGCGCGGTTTGAACTGTCTGTCGCTGTTTGCCGAACGGCTACAAGGGTTTTCTCCTGCCAGCGTCTGTATAGTCGGCACCCATACGCTGCGTCAGGCGCTGAACGCCACTGACTTTCTGAAACGCGCGGAAAAGGTCATTCCCTACCCGATTGAAATTATTTCCGGTAATGAAGAAGCCCGTCTGATTTTTATGGGCGTGGAACATACCCAACCGGAGAAAGGTCGCAAACTGGTTATTGATATTGGCGGCGGATCTACGGAACTGGTGATTGGTGAAAATTTCGAACCGATTCTCGTTGAAAGCCGCCGGATGGGTTGTGTCAGCTTTGCCCAGCTTTACTTCCCTGGCGGGGTCATCAATAAAGAGAATTTTCAGCGCGCTCGTATGGCGGCAGCACAAAAACTGGAAACTTTAACCTGGCAATTCCGTATTCAGGGCTGGAACGTGGCAATGGGCGCTTCCGGTACCATAAAAGCCGCCCATGAAGTGTTAATGGAAATGGGCGAGAAAGACGGGATAATTACCCCGGAACGTCTGGAAAAACTGGTAAAAGAAGTTTTACGTCACCGTAATTTCGCATCGCTCAGTTTACCGGGTCTTTCCGAAGAGCGGAAAACAGTCTTCGTTCCTGGACTGGCGATTTTATGCGGTGTGTTTGATGCTTTAGCCATCCGTGAACTGCGCCTTTCTGACGGGGCGTTACGCGAAGGCGTACTGTATGAAATGGAAGGACGTTTCCGTCATCAGGATGTGCGTAGTCGCACCGCCAGCAGCCTCGCCAACCAGTATCACATCGACAGCGAACAGGCCCGACGAGTGCTGGATACCACTATGCAAATGTACGAACAGTGGCGGGAACAGCAACCGAAGCTGGCGCATCCGCAGCTGGAGGCGCTACTGCGATGGGCCGCCATGCTGCATGAGGTCGGGTTGAATATCAACCACAGCGGTTTGCATCGCCACTCCGCTTATATTCTACAAAACAGTGACTTGCCGGGTTTTAATCAGGAACAGCAGCTGATGATGGCGACACTGGTGCGCTATCACCGTAAAGCGATTAAACTCGACGATCTGCCGCGCTTTACCTTGTTTAAGAAGAAACAGTTCCTGCCACTGATACAGTTATTGCGCCTTGGCGTATTACTCAACAATCAGCGTCAGGCAACCACCACACCGCCAACATTGACGCTGATTACTGATGACAGTCACTGGACACTGCGTTTCCCGCATGACTGGTTTAGTCAGAATGCGCTGGTACTGCTTGATCTGGAAAAGGAGCAAGAATACTGGGAAGGCGTGGCTGGCTGGCGGTTGAAAATTGAAGAAGAAAGTACACCTGAAATCGCCGCTTAATGCTTTGTGGGCCGACGAGAAATGTCGGCCCGCATTATTCAGGCACTTTCGCGAATGGGTTCGATTTCATTCAGCGTATCAATTAACGGTTGCGGCTTACCAATAAGATAACCCTGCATATAATCGATCCCCAAAGAGAGCACTGCCTCGCGGATCTCTTCGTTTTCAACGTACTCTGCCACTACCCGCATTTTCTTCATTCGCGCCAGGTGGCAAATCGATGCCACTATCTGATAATCCAGACTATTTGACACAATATTGCGGATAAAACTGCCGTCAATTTTAAGCAGATCGGCATTCACATTTTTAAGCCGCGCATAGCTGGCGTAGCCGGTGCCGAAATCATCAATCGCAATCTGGCAGCCTAATTCCTGAAGATGCTGCAAGGTGATTTGCGCCTGCTTAACATTGGTCAGAGCATTACTTTCGGTGACTTCAAAAATAAGTTGCCACGCTTCAATCTGATATTTAGCCAGCAACTGACTGACTTCAACAGGAAAACGAGCCTGACATACCGAGGTTGGAGACAGATTAATAGCAAAACGGTGAGCGGGCATCTTCGCTCTGTTTTCAGCCATAAATTGCAGCGTATGCTCAATGACCCACATGTCGATACTCGACGATAAACCAAATTCGTGCGCGACCGGCAAGAAGCTATCGGGGCTGATCAGTTCATCATTCTCACCTTTCATGCGCAGAAGAATTTCATGGTAAACATCACCACGCATACCGGTAATCGGCTGGGCCATCAGGAAAAAATGGTTGTGTTCCAGCGCCTGCTGTAGTCGATTCATCATCGCGACTTTATCTTTCAATTCGCGTTGCAAATACATTGCCCCGCGACGCTGCATATTTTCCGGGGCGTTGGTCACGATGGAAAGTTCGGCGACCGTATTTAGCTCTCCCAGCAGCAGGTAGATATGATTCACTGGCGAGCGCACATAGCAGTAACTGACGCCAATCTGCGGTTGCATCGGCATGCCATCCCAAAAGAAACGAAATTGCTTGAGATGGCTATCCAGTGCGGTAATGCGCTCCTGGTGCGATTCTGTATTCAGCCGCAGCGCGAGATCGTTACCCGAAAGCTGATAAACATCTTCACCCGGTTCCAGCAAGGGTGACAGCCAGTGAGAAAGTTTTTGCTTGTATTGAATCCGCAGCATGATGCCATAGTTCTTAACCAGCATTTCCATGCCAGGGATGCGTAAATAACAAAGCGCAGACCAGGGGGCATCACGCAACGCGCGATTCAGGGCGCGAACATTTGGCAGATGAACCACCGGGTCCACATACGCAAGCCGCTGAATGCGTCTGACTACCGCTCGCTGACGAGTTGCCAGTACAGCCATATAATTGACAATAAAAGAGAATACCAGATAACTGGAGGAGGTTATGGTCAGCTGCGTGGTATAGCCAGGATAAATGGGAATGTAATTTTGATAGCTGTGGATGCTGATCATCAACACGACCGCCCAGAGCAGCGAAATCAGCTTATAACCATAGCGCATCGCTCCCCACATCATCAGGGGCAGCAATAATGACAAGGTATAATTGGTGCTAAAAATTGTGCTTTTTTCATTTAACGGCATGCATAACAGCAACAATAAAGCACCTAATGCCAGTAGCCAGAGCGCGAACTCTTTTTTGGTGACTTTGGCATCAACCTGCTGTTTTAATTGCGAATAATAGCTACGTAAATAAAATGGATTTCGCACTACCCGAATGATGAAGTAGCACAGCGGGACACCGATCAGATTACCCACCAGTAAGGCCTGATAATTGATTAAAGTCCCGAGGTTAAAAGGCATGACACCGACCAGATTTTCTCTGCTCGCCAGCAATCCTACAAATGCAGCAAACTGGAAAAGTATCAGAAACAGCGTTGCAGGAAACACTATCTGCCAGAATATACGCTGGGAAATTAAACGGGTATCACCATGTGAAACGTTGTTACGCCGGGGAGTAAAGACCCTGTAACCGCCCCAACAGAGAATGATAATGATAATAAAATTAGCCGTTAATGATAGCGTTTCGTAAAAACCCAGCTCTGCATATTTGCGGACAAAAATCCCTAAGGCGATCCCTGGCAATGCCGCCCAGCTGAAAAACATCATCATGCTGATCATCAGTGCCAGAGGCAGATAAAAGAGAAAAACCTCACCGGAAGAAATATGCGCGAAAGTATTAATGTGGGCGAAAATGGGCAAGATTAAAGAAGGCAGGAACAGCGGAAGCCCCCACCATTTATCACGTATTTTTATATAAGTTGCATTCAGTTTCATAGATGCTCAGCAGAATCCCCCACATCCTGAAGGAGGTGTATTCAGACAGGCATCCCACCTGACTTCGAATGATGATTATTCATCACTATAGAGAGCATTGATTCTAAGTGTCATATGAAAGTTCCAATTGATATATATCAAACAAAATAACCCTGATTAATGAATTATTACGTTTATCATGTTAATTCATCATTATTACATCATCATTGTAAATAATTAAATTAACTTCCATAACATTAAAATATGTATCCACTGACGCTTTTTTACATAACGAAGAATTGACCATTTTGTCCTGTTGTGCCTTAATGTAAGTACCGTCCACAGCGTGGGACATACTTCAAGGAACCTTTTGTGAGTCAGGCAACCAGTATGCGAAAACGACACCGATTTAACAGTCGCATGACCCGTATCGTACTGCTCATCAGCTTTATCTTCTTCTTTGGCCGTTTTATCTACTCGTCCGTCGGTGCCTGGCAGCACCATCAGAGCAAAAAAGAAGCTCAGCAATCCACACTCTCCGTCGAATCACCGGTACAACGTTAGCGGTTACCTTCTCCACTTTCACAGAACCTAACGGCACTTCGCTGTCGGATGCTTTTGCTCTTTGGAATTATCAAAGCGGCAGATATTCTTTCATCTTAAATTTTACGTCTTTGTCCTGACTGATGTTTATCCTGTTTGGCTGCGAAATAAATATAAAATTAATATATATGTTGTAATGATATATTTTTATAAATTATTCCCTGCGTGAATTTTAATAAATTTAATCTATCCCTTTATACGCAATACATTTACTTTCCTCTTTTGATGATCTTAAATGTCTTATTTTTCGTAATGTGTATAACAAGGAATAGTGATGAAATTTAAAAAATGTCTTCTGCCTGTGGCAATGTTAGCGTCATTCACTCTGGCAGGATGCCAGTCAAATGCTGACGATCATGCCGCCGATGTTTATCAAACCGATCAACTGAATACCAAACAAGAAACTAAAACCGTTAATATTATTTCCATTCTTCCCGCAAAAGTTGCCGTAGACAACTCCCAAAATAAACGGAACGCACAAGCCTTCGGCGCGCTTATTGGCGCAGTCGCTGGCGGTGTTATCGGCCACAACGTCGGTTCTGGCAGCAATTCCGGAACGACGGCAGGGGCAGTTGGCGGCGGAGCTGTAGGCGCGGCAGCGGGTTCTATGGTGAATGATAAAACCTTAGTGGAAGGTGTTTCTTTAACCTATAAGGAAGGCACCAAAGTGTATACCTCTACCCAGGTGGGTAAAGAGTGCCAGTTTACGACAGGTTTAGCCGTTGTTATTACCACGACGTATAACGAAACGCGTATTCAGCCAAATACCAAATGTCCTGAAAAGAGCTAATAATCAGGAGGAGTCATGAAGAAAGTTTTTCTTTGCGCCATCTTAGCCTCCTTAAGCTATCCGGCTATCGCCTCATCATTGCAGGATCAACTCTCTGCTGTAGCAGAAGCTGAACAGCAAGGTAAAAATGAAGAGCAAAGGCAGCATGACGAATGGGTCGCGGAGCGCAACAGGGAAATCCAGCAAGAGAAGCAACGTCGCGCAAATGCCCAGGCCGCCGCTAACAAAAGAGCGGCAACGGCAGCGGCAAATAAGAAAGCTCGTCAGGATAAACTGGACGCCGAAGCCACTGCGGACAAAAAACGCGATCAAAGTTATGAAGATGAGCTACGCAGCTTAGAGATTCAGAAACAAAAACTGGCGCTGGCGAAAGAAGAAGCCCGCGTTAAGCGCGAAAACGAATTTATCGATCAGGAACTGAAGCACAAAGCTGCGCAAACCGATGTGGTGCAATCTGAAGCTGACGCCAACAGAAATATGACTGAAGGCGGTCGCGATCTGATGAAAAGCGTGGGCAAAGCAGAAGAGAACAAATCGGAAAGCTGGTTTAATTAATCGATGTTAGTAACTTCAAGCCTATGATTCTTGAAGATAAAAAACCCTCTGTAGTAACAGAGGGTTTTGTTCATTCATAGTGCAGGGTCAAATCATTCCCACTCAATGGTAGCTGGCGGCTTGCCGCTGATGTCATACACCACGCGAGAAATACCGTTCACTTCATTGATAATGCGGTTGGAAACACGACCGAGGAAATCGTACGGCAGATGCGCCCAGTGTGCGGTCATAAAGTCGATGGTTTCGACAGCACGCAGAGAGACAACCCAGTCATACTTACGACCATCGCCCATTACGCCAACGGAACGTACCGGCAGGAACACAGTGAACGCCTGGCTGACTTTGTCGTACAGGTCCGCTTTACGCAGTTCTTCAATGAAGATGGCGTCAGCACGGCGCAGCAGGTCACAGTACTCTTTCTTCACTTCACCCAGCACACGAACGCCAAGGCCTGGTCCCGGGAACGGGTGACGGTACAGCATGTCGTACGGCAGGCCCAGCTCCAGACCAATCTTACGCACTTCGTCTTTGAACAGCTCTTTCAGCGGTTCAACCAGGCCCATCTTCATCTCTTTCGGCAGGCCGCCCACGTTGTGGTGAGATTTGATGACGTGTGCTTTACCGGTTGCAGAAGCCGCAGATTCGATAACGTCAGGGTAGATGGTGCCCTGCGCCAGCCACTTCACGTCTTCCAGTTTCAGCGCTTCTTCATCGAACACTTCAACGAAAACGCGCCCGATGATTTTACGTTTTGCTTCCGGATCGTTTTCGCCAGCCAGCGCTGACAGGAAGCGATCTTCTGCCGGTACGTGAACAATGTTCAGACCAAAGTGATCGCCAAACATATCCAGAACCTGCTCTGCTTCGTTGAGACGCAGCAGGCCGTTGTCGACGAATACGCAAGTCAGGTTTTTACCGATAGCGCGGTGCAGCAGCATTGCGGTTACGGAGGAATCCACACCACCAGAGAGGCCGAGGATGACTTTATCGTCGCCTACCTGCTCGCGGATGCGAGCTACAGCATCGTCGATAATTTTCGCTGGCGTCCACAGGGCTTCACACTGGCAGATATCACGCACAAAACGCTCCAGCATGCGCATACCCTGGCGGGTGTGAGTCACTTCCGGGTGGAACTGTACGCCATAGAAGCGTTTTTCTTCGTTAGCCATAATGGCAAACGGGCAGCTTTCGGTGCTGGCTACGGTGACGAAGTCGGACGGGATAGCGGTAACTTTATCGCCGTGGCTCATCCAGACATCGAGCAGCGGTTTACCGTCTGCGGTCAGCGCATCTTCGATACCGCGAACCAGTGCGCTGTCGTTTACGACTTCAACCTGCGCGTAGCCAAATTCACGTTCGTTAGAGGCTTCAACGTGACCGCCCAACTGCATTGCCATGGTCTGCATGCCATAGCAAACGCCGAATACCGGTACGCCTGCTTCAAAGACATACTGCGGCGCACGCGGGCTGTTTTCTTCGGTGGTGCTTTCCGGGCCGCCGGAAAGAATAATGCCGCTTGGATTGAAGTCACGAATTTGTGCTTCTGTCACATCCCACGCCCACAGTTCGCAGTAAACACCCAGCTCACGCACGCGGCGCGCAACCAGTTGAGTGTACTGAGAACCGAAGTCCAGAATGAGGATGCGATGCTTATGAATGTTTTCCGTCATTGACGCTTATTCCGAGGCAAGTGAAACAGATAATATAAATCGCCCGACATGAAGTCGGGCGAAGAGAATCAGGAGCCCAGACGGTAGTTCGGGGACTCTTTAGTAATGGTCACGTCGTGAACGTGGCTTTCCTGAATGCCCGCACCGCTGATACGTACAAACTCCGCTTTAGTACGCAGTTCGTCGATAGTACCACAGCCGGTCAGACCCATACAGGAGCGCAGGCCGCCCATCTGCTGGTGAATGATCTCTTTCAGGCGACCTTTATAAGCTACGCGACCTTCGATACCTTCCGGCACCAGTTTGTCGGCAGCGTTATCGCTCTGGAAATAACGGTCAGAGGAACCTTTGGACATCGCGCCCAGGGAACCCATACCACGGTAAGATTTGTAAGAACGGCCCTGGTAGAGTTCGATTTCACCCGGAGATTCTTCAGTACCCGCCAGCATGGAACCTACCATCACCGCGCTTGCGCCAGCGGCGATAGCTTTGGCGATGTCGCCGGAGAAGCGAATACCACCATCTGCGATAACCGGAATACCGGTGCCTTCCAGGGCTTCAACTGCGTCAGCAACGGCAGTGATCTGCGGAACACCTACGCCAGTAACGATACGAGTCGTACAGATAGAACCAGGGCCGATACCGACTTTAACCGCGCTGCAACCAGCTTCTGCCAAAGCGCGTGCACCTGCAGCTGTTGCCACGTTGCCGCCGATGATTTGCAGATCCGGATATTTAGCACGGGTTTCACGGATACGCTGCAAAACGCCTTCTGAGTGACCGTGGGAGGAGTCGATCAGCAGAACGTCAACGCCAGCGGCAACCAGCGCGTCAACACGCTCTTCGTTACCCGCACCTGCGCCAACTGCAGCACCAACACGCAGACGGCCTTGCTCGTCTTTACAGGCGTTCGGTTTACGTTCCGCTTTCTGGAAGTCTTTCACGGTGATCATGCCGATCAGGTGGAATTCGTCATCAACCACCAGCGCTTTTTCAACGCGTTTTTCGTGCATTTTTGCCAGCACCACTTCACGGGCTTCACCTTCACGCACGGTGACCAGACGCTCTTTCGGCGTCATGTAAACGCTAACCGGCTGGTTCAGGTCGGTAACAAAACGCACGTCACGACCGGTGATAATACCCACCAGTTCGTTTTCTTCGGTAACGACCGGATAGCCCGCAAAACCGTTACGCTCAGTCAGTTCTTTCACTTCGCGCAGCGTCGTGGTTGGCAGAACAGTCTGCGGATCAGTCACCACACCAGATTCGTGTTTTTTCACACGGCGAACTTCTTCTGCCTGGCGTTCAATGGACATGTTTTTGTGGATAAAGCCGATACCGCCTTCCTGAGCCAGAGCAATAGCCAGGCGCGCTTCCGTTACGGTATCCATTGCTGCGGAAAGCATAGGGATATTCAGACGAATAGTTTTCGTCAGCTGGGTGCTGAGGTCAGCAGTATTCGGCAGAACGGTAGAATGAGCAGGAACGAGGAGAACGTCGTCAAACGTCAGAGCTTCTTTAGCGATACGTAGCATGGGCAATATCTCGACCAGAGTGGTTAATAAATATTGCCGCGGCATTATACAGAGCGTAACCGATTGCATCTACCCCTTTTTGCAAAAAATGCTTGCTATCCCCGAAGGGCGGGTTACTATCGACTGAATAACCTGCTGATTTAGAATTTGATCTCGCTCACATGTTACCTTCTCAATCCCCTGCAATTTTTACCGTTAGTCGCCTGAATCAAACGGTTCGTCTGCTGCTTGAGCATGAGATGGGACAGGTTTGGATCAGCGGCGAAATCTCTAATTTCACACAACCGGCTTCCGGTCACTGGTACTTTACACTCAAAGACGACACCGCCCAGGTACGCTGCGCGATGTTCCGCAACAGCAACCGCCGGGTGACCTTCCGTCCACAGCATGGACAACAAGTTTTAGTTCGCGCCAATATTACGCTCTACGAGCCGCGCGGTGACTACCAGATAATCGTTGAGAGTATGCAGCCGGCCGGTGAAGGGCTGCTGCAACAGAAGTACGAACAGCTCAAAGCGAAGTTGCAGGCTGAAGGTTTGTTCGATCAGCAATACAAAAAACCACTTCCCTCCCCTGCGCATTGCGTTGGTGTGATCACCTCAAAAACCGGTGCTGCGCTACATGATATTTTGCATGTGTTAAAACGTCGCGATCCTTCTCTACCGGTGATCATCTACCCCACCGCCGTTCAGGGCGATGACGCACCGGGGCAAATTGTTCGCGCCATTGAACTGGCGAATCAGCGCAATGAGTGCGACGTGTTGATCGTTGGGCGCGGCGGCGGTTCGCTGGAAGATTTATGGAGTTTTAACGACGAACGCGTAGCGCGGGCGATTTTTGCCAGCCGCATTCCGGTCGTCAGCGCCGTCGGGCATGAGACGGATGTGACCATTGCCGATTTTGTTGCCGATCTGCGTGCGCCAACGCCGTCTGCCGCCGCTGAAGTAGTGAGCCGTAATCAGCAAGAGTTACTGCGCCAGGTGCAATCGACCCGTCAACGGCTGGAGATGGCGATGGATTATTATCTCGCCAACCGCACGCGTCGCTTTACGCAGATCCATCACCGATTACAGCAACAGCATCCGCAGCTCCGGCTGGCACGCCAGCAAACCATGCTTGAGCGCCTGCAAAAGCGGATGAGCTTTGCGCTGGAAAATCAACTTAAGCGTACCGGGCAACAGCAGCAGCGGTTAACACAGCGGCTGAATCAGCAAAATCCACAGCCGAAGATTCATCGCGCGCAAACGCGCATTCAGCAACTGGAATATCGTTTAGCAGAAACCCTGCGCGTACAGCTTAGCGCCACGCGTGAACGTTTCGGTAATGCAGTAACGCACCTCGAAGCCGTAAGCCCACTGTCAACGCTGGCGCGTGGATACAGCGTTACTACTGCTACTGACGGCAATGTACTGAAAAAAGTGAAGCAAGTTAAAGCGGGTGAAATGCTAACCACACGTCTGGAAGACGGCTGGATAGAAAGTGAAGTTAAAAACATCCAGCCAGTAAAAAAATCGCGTAAAAAGGTGCATTAAGCCAGCACGAATTCAACGCGTTTTTTCGATATCAAGCCATGCCCGTGCTGACAGAAGTAATCTACTGCACCGCAGGCTTTTAACACCTGCAACGGTTGATGGCAGTCTGGACAAAGAGCTTTCATTTCAATAATTTCCCCGCAGGATGGGCAACGCGCATGGCCGTTATCCTGATCAAGCACATGCTGACATTGTGGACAATGCAGTTCCATATGAATTCCTCCGGTAGCCATCCCTCTACATTCATAGAGGGAATGGCAGATAAAATACTTACGGATAATTATTTATTTTTCTTGATGTGCTTCATCAGACGCTTACGTTTACGCATCTGGGTTGGCGTCAGGGTGTTACGCTTGTTCGCATACGGGTTTTCCCCTTCTTTGAACTGAATACGAATCGGCGATCCCATTACGTCCAGCGATTTGCGGAAGTAGTTCATCAAGTAGCGCTTGTAGGAATCAGGCAGGTCTTTCACCTGATTACCGTGAATCACCACAATCGGCGGGTTATAACCACCAGCGTGGGCATATTTCAGCTTCACACGACGACCGCGTACCAGCGGCGGTTGGTGATCTTCAACAGCCATCGTCATGATGCGCGTCAGCATAGAGGTCCCCACACGACGGGTGGAGCTGTCATACGCTTCACGTACTGATTCAAACAAGTTACCAACACCACTGCCGTGCAAGGCAGAGATAAAGTGCACACGAGCAAAATCGATAAAGCCCAGACGGAAGTCCAGCGTTTCTTTCACCTGCTCTTTCACTTCCTGGCTCAGGCCATCCCACTTATTCACCACAATGACAAGTGAGCGCCCACTATTGAGAATAAAGCCCAGCAGCGAGAGATCCTGATCGGAAATACCTTCGCGCGCATCAATCACTAACATCACCACGTTGGCATCTTCAATGGCCTGCAACGTTTTGATTACGGAGAATTTCTCTACAGCATCGGTGATTTTGCCGCGTTTACGTACGCCAGCGGTATCAATGAGCACATACTCACGTCCATCGCGTTCCATTGGAATGTAGATACTGTCACGCGTCGTGCCAGGCATGTCATAAACAACAACGCGCTCTTCACCAAGAATACGGTTAGTGAGTGTAGACTTACCTACGTTCGGACGACCCACAATCGCCAGTTTGATCGGCAGACTTTGCGGGTCGAAGTCGTCTTCCTCTTCTTCTTCGCCGTTCTCTTCCGCTTCAAATTGCGCCCAGTATTCAGCGTCTTCGTCGACTTCCTCTTGCGGTGCGAGATCTTCCATCCACGGCAGCAGCACATGCTCCAGCAGACTTAATACGCCACGACCGTGAGACGCGGCGATCGGGTAGATTTCACCTAAACCAAGCGAGTAGAAATCAACCACTGCCTGATCGGGATCCAGACCGTCAGTTTTGTTTGCCACCAGGAAGGTCGGTTTTTCACGGGAGCGCAGATGTTTGGCAATCGCTTCATCTGCCGGCATCAGGCCCGCGCGCGCATCCACCATAAACAGTACGACGTCCGCTTCTTCAATCGCCAGCAGCGACTGTTCCGCCATGCGGGTTTCTACACCGTCTTCTGTGCCATCAATCCCGCCGGTATCAATACAGATAAACTCACGGCCTTCAATTTCCGCACGACCGTACTTACGGTCACGAGTCAGACCCGGGAAATCCGCAACCAGCGCATCTCGGGTGCGAGTTAGACGGTTAAATAACGTGGATTTTCCTACGTTAGGGCGCCCGACAAGCGCGACCACAGGTACCATGTTTAAAGCCTCATTTTTATAAATCATCAGACAACGCACGCTATATTCGCGTCGTTGTTAAAAACAGGAAAACGGCCCCTGTCCAGGAGCCGTTTTCAAAGTGAACGACAGAGACGATTAACGTGTAATAGAGTACACGGTTCCGTCTTTTGCCTGGATCAGCAGTTTGCCGTCAGCGGCAACCGGTTCAGTCTGGAAACCGGAACTATCAACTTTTTGCTGGGCAACGAAACGACCATCTTCGACGTTAATCCAGTGCAGATAACCTTCACTGTCACCGACCACCAGGTTGCCATTATACAGCACCGGAGAAGTCAGCAGGCGATGCAGCAGATCGCTTTGTGCCCACAGCGTAACGCCGCCATCAATGGTCAACGCCATCACCCGGTCATTTTGATCGACCAGATAGATGCGATTGCCGTCGACGATGAAATCATTCACCGAACCCAGTTCGCGTTTCCACATAATCTGACCACTGCGCAGATCAAGCGCCGTCAGGTTACCATTATAGGCCAGCGCGAAAACAACGCCGTTAACAACGACGGGAGTCGTGTCAACATCGCTCAGACGGTCAATTTCGGTAGAACCGGTCGCCTGGGAAATACGCTGCTGCCAAATCATCTGGCCCTGTTCCATCAGCACTGCGCTGACGCGACCATTATCGCCCCCCACGACGGCCGCACCAAAAGCCGTTGCCGGCGCAGACTCGCCACGCAAAGAGAGCGAAGGCATATCGAGGTTAACTGTCCATTTGACAGCGCCGTCAGCTTCGTTCAGCGCTTGTAACTGACCGTTACTGGTGTGGATTAACACCAGACCGTCGCTGACCACCGGGCGCGAAAGTGCTTCACCCGCGACTTTAGTTTGCCATGCCACAGTACCATCGCTGGTATTCAGCGCGTAAACCTGCGCCTTTTCGCTGCCAATGTAGACATGCCCACCAGACACGGTCACACCGCCAGAAAGTAATGCAGGCTCTTTAGAGAACCAGCCATCTTTCTCGGCCAGGCTGACAGACCAGATTTCTTTGCCATCATCCGCATTCAGCGCTTTTACCAAACCAGCGCGGTCCGCTGCATAGACAACGTTGTCCGCCAGTGCCGGATGAAGATTGGAATAGAAGTTGCCAATGCCGCTACCAACGGAAGTACTCCACGCCGTGGTCGGCGTAAACTGGTTTTCAACGGTTGGCAATGGGGACATCTTTACCACATCTTCTTCGCTGTTAAACAGCGAACAGCCGCTTAAAAGGGTAACGGAAAGCAGTCCTGGCAGCAGTAATTTACGCAATTGCATCGGGTCCCTCTCAGATGGACAAATTATTAATTTTCATCTGCATCATTTCGCTCAGTGCCGGAGTAACATCGCTTTTCACGCCTGCTTCCCATGCACTACGCGCACCTTGCTTATCACCTTTGCTCAGCAATGCTTCACCACGCAGGTCGGCAACAATGGCAGCCCACCCTTCACCTTTGATGGTATCAAGGGTTTTCAGCGCGGCATCAGCCTGCTTGAGCTGTACCTGAACGCGAGCAAGACGCAGATTTATCACGGCTTTGAGATTTTCATCGCTCGTGTCTGCCAGCCCCTGTTGTAACTGGGCGGCAGCTTTCTCTAGTTCATTTTTGTCAACAAATTGCTGCGCAAGTTCCAAAGAAGCCAGCGCACCATAAGTATTTTTATTTTCAGCAGCAAATTTTTCCGCCGCCGGGATGCTATCCGGTTTGCCTTCGCTCACTGCGGTAACCGCATTTTGATAGGCAAGAGAAGCGGAGCGTGCAGAATCAACCTGATGGCTGTTCCAGTAGCGCCAGCCAATCAGTGCGCCAACGCCCAAAATCACCCCAACAGCCAGTGCTTTGCCATTTTCAGCAAAAAAGCGTTTAACCGCTTCTACCTGGTCGTTTTCGTTCTCGTAAATTTCCACGCTGTCCTTCTCCTTCCTTAACCCAGTAACGTGCGCAAATGCGCGGCTACGCTATCCTGCGCAACTGCCGTTTGCTCACCAGAGCGCAAATCCTTCACTACTGCTGTGCCGTTAGCCACTTCAGACTCACCCAGCACCACAGCAACGCGGGCACCCCATTTATCAGCACGGGCAAACTGTTTCTTAAAGTTGCCGCCGCCGTGGTTGGTCATCAATTTCACGCCCGGTAATTCATCACGCAGACGCTCAGCTAATGCCATAGCCGCAGATTGTGTATCAGCACCTGAAGCCACCAGGTATATATCGACAACAGGATCGGCTTTAAATTCCGGATTAACGGCCTGTACTAACAATACAAGACGTTCGAGGCCCATCGCAAAACCGACAGCCGGTGTTGCACGACCGCCCAGTTGTTCCACAAGACCGTCATAACGACCGCCTGCACACACGGTGCCCTGGGAGCCGAGACTGTTAGTCACCCACTCGAAAACGGTACGGTTATAGTAATCCAGACCACGCACCAGACGCTGGTTTACGGTGTAAGCGATCCCCGCGCTCTCAAGCAGTTTGCACAGACCGGCAAAATGCTCACGAGATTCCTCGTCCAGATAATCACCTAATGCCGGAGCGTCGTTGAGAAGCGCCTGCACTTCCGGATTTTTTGAATCCAGCACGCGCAGCGGGTTAGTGTACATGCGGCGTTTGCAGTCTTCGTCCAGCTTATCTTTATACTGCTCAAGGAATGCCACCAGCGCATCGCGGTAATTGGCGCGTGCTTCCAGCGAACCGATAGAGTTCAGCTCAAGAGTTACGTGCTCGGAAATACCCAGCGCACGCCACCAGCGGGCGGTGAGCATAATCAGTTCAGCGTCGATATCCGGACCTTGCAGACCGAAAACTTCGCAGCCCAACTGATGGAACTGACGATAACGCCCTTTCTGCGGACGCTCGTGACGGAACATCGGCCCGATATACCACAGACGCTGTTCCTGATTGTACAGAAGACCATGCTCGATGCCGGCGCGTACACAGCCCGCCGTCCCTTCAGGGCGCAGAGTCAGGCTGTCGCCATTGCGATCCTCAAAGGTGTACATCTCTTTTTCAACCACGTCGGTGACTTCACCAATCGCACGTTTGAATAGCGGGGTCTGCTCTACAATCGGCAAGCGGATTTCACTGTAACCGTAGCTGCCGAGCACGTTTTTCAGTGTGCCTTCAATGCGCTGCCAGATGGCCGTTTCGCCAGGCAGGTAATCGTTCATGCCGCGAATGGCTTGAATGTTTTTTGCCACGTTTATTCTCTTTCTGAATATAAAAATGAACCCTCAACGCTTCCCTCAATGTTTCGGGAGCCATGCGGGTTCAATCATACACGGGAAGCGAGGCGCTTCCCATCACGTTATTATTTTTCGACCTGCTGAACGTCAATTCGACGCGCTTCGTCCAGCTGACTGGCTTTCGCACGAATGCGTGCTTCCAGCTGGTCGATCATATCGTTGTTGTCCAGACGGTCTTTGCGCACGCCATCTTCATAGAGGCCGCTTTTCTTGTTGCCGCCGGTGACGCCGAGTGTAGAAACCAGCGCCTCACCTGGGCCATTCACCACGCAGCCGATAATCGAAACGTCCATCGGAGTGATGATATCTTCCAGGCGTTGCTCCAGCGCGTTAACCGTACCGATAACATCAAACTCCTGACGCGAACAGGTCGGACAGGCGATGAAGTTGATACCTCGCGAACGGATACGCAGCGATTTCAAAATATCGAAACCGACTTTGATCTCTTCGACCGGATCGGCCGCCAGTGATACGCGCAGCGTGTCGCCGATGCCTTCAGACAGCAGCAGACCTAAACCAATGGCGGATTTTACTGCCCCGCTGCGCGCGCCACCCGCTTCGGTGATCCCCAGATGCAGCGGCTGATCGATTTGTTTTGCCAGCAAACGATAAGACTCAACAGCGAGGAAGACGTCAGACGCTTTCACGCTGACTTTGAACTGATCGAAGTTCAGGCGATCGAGATGATCAACATGGCGCATGGCGGATTCCAGCAACGCCTGCGGCGTCGGTTCGCCATACTTTTCTTGCAGATCTTTTTCCAGCGATCCGGCGTTAACGCCAATGCGGATCGGAATGTTTTTATCGCGCGCACAGTCAACTACCATGCGAATACGCTCTTCATTACCGATATTGCCAGGGTTAATACGCAGACAATCGACGCCGTATTCCGCTACTTTCAGCGCAATGCGATAGTCGAAGTGGATGTCAGCCACCAGCGGCACGTTAACCCGCTGTTTGATGAGTTTGAACGCTTCTGCCGCGTCCATCGTCGGTACGGAGACACGGACGATATCAGCGCCAACGCGTTCCAGCGCCTTGATTTGATTGACCGTTGCTTCGACATCTGTCGTACGCGTATTGGTCATGGACTGTACGGCGATGGGAGCACCATCGCCAATCGGCACATTCCCAACGTAAATACGTGTTGATTTTCTACGTTGAATTGGAGCCTGGTTATGCATGAAAAATCTCCCGCGTTACCCGTCTGTTACTGCGCCGGTGATTGTTCGGCATTGAGGGTCAGACGCGCAACCTGGTTAGTTCTGATAAAACGACTCAGATCGACAGGTTTCCCTTGATACTGGATCTGTACTGCGGCTGGCGCACCAATTTTCAGTTTGTACGGTGCCTGGCCGGTTAAGTTCAAATTACCGTCTTTACGCTGCATACCGCTAAACAATTTTTTACCGGTAGCATCAGTAACCTCCAGCCAGCAATCGGCAGTAAAGTTCATCACCAGCGCATTCGGATCAGCCGCCGGCGTAGTCACGCCTGCCTGATCGGTTGGCAACGGCGCAGCGCCATCTGGCGTTGTTGTTGCCGTTGGTGCCGGGGTCGCGGCGGTATCAACATTTGCCTGCGAAGGCGAAACAACCGCATTCTGTTGCGGATCAACAGCTGGTGCTGGCGCAGTTACGGCAGGTGTTTGCGTGTTGGTTGCGGTAGTATCCACAGACGCTGGCGGCGTGGACGTTGTAGCCGGGTCTGTAGTTGTCGACGTATTTAACGGAACACTCTGCCCCTGCTCGCTATTACTGCTCAGTTCCGCCGAAGATTGATCGGCCATAGTGGTGATCTCTTCCTGCTGAGCTTTGTGGTCTTGCCACCACCAGGCACCGCTCAGGCCGATAACCACAAACAACACCAGCCAGGTGAAGGTCATCAGCCAGCCGTCACGTTTTTTGCGGCGTTTACCGAGGGAAAAACTCTGCATCGGCGCAACTTTCGCAGCCCGTAGTGGAGCCTGCTTTTCCAGCCCTGGCAGCAGTTCTTCTTCTGGAATATGTACCAGACGCGCATAAGAGCGGATATATCCGCGCAGGAATGTTGAAGCAAGATCGGCGGGTGCCTTATCTTCTTCAATGTCGCGTACCGTGGAAACCTTCAGGCAAAGTCGCTCGGCAACGGCCTGCTGACTAAGTCCTAGTTGTTCGCGAGCATTACGCAGGCGAGCGCCGGTAGTAAGTGCTTCATTTTGGTCGTGCGTGGCTTCAGTATTCATTCGCTGCAGGTACGTTTAAATGAGAATTGAGATGCCGGTGAACCATCATGCTCACCCACACCGCGAAACATCCGTTAAGTTAACCGTTATCATACAGTATAAGACCGTCTGTGTGCTCGTGACAAAGCCCACATTCACTAAGGCTAACTTACTGTTGCATCGTTACATACTGCCTTAAAGTCAGCAAAAACGCACCGTTAATATTGACCAGACAATTGCAACTTAATACTTCATTCATAAAAGATTACGCCACGGTACATAAAGTAACCGTGGCGTAATGGCTATCAGACCGCTTTAATGTCGATGGCTTCACCCTGCATCCGTTTACGCAGGGTACGTTTCGTACGGTCGATAACATCGCCCGCCAACTGACCACAGGCAGCATCGATATCATCACCACGGGTTTTACGCACAATAGTGGTGAAACCGTAGCTCATCAGCACTTTTGAGAAACGGTCGATACGGCTGTTCGAGCTGCGTCCATACGGCGCGCCCGGGAAGGGGTTCCACGGGATCAGGTTGATCTTACACGGCGTATCTTTCAGCAGTTCCGCCAGTTGGTGCGCGTGTTCAGTGCCGTCGTTAACGTGGTCAAGCATCACATACTCAATAGTGACACGGCCCTGATTGGCGTTGGATTTCTCCAGATAACGGCGCACCGCAGCAAGGAACGTTTCGATATTGTACTTTTTGTTGATCGGCACAATTTCGTCACGAATTTCGTCGTTCGGCGCGTGCAGGGAAATTGCCAGTGCAACGTCGATCATATCGCCCAGTTTATCCAGCGCCGGAACTACACCGGAAGTAGAAAGCGTGACGCGACGTTTAGACAGGCCAAAACCGAAATCATCAAGCATGATTTCCATCGCCGGAACGACGTTGTTCAGGTTGAGCAGCGGCTCGCCCATGCCCATCATCACTACGTTAGTGATTGGGCGCTGACCGGTGACTTTTGCTGCGCCGACGATTTTCGCCGCACGCCACACCTGGCCAATAATTTCCGATACCCGCAGGTTGCGGTTAAAGCCCTGCTGGGCGGTGGAACAGAATTTACACTCCAGCGCACACCCCACCTGCGAAGAGACGCAGAGCGTGGCACGGTCGTCTTCCGGGATATACACCGTTTCGACGCGCTGATCGCCAACGGCGATCGCCCATTTAATGGTGCCGTCGGATGAACGCTGTTCTTCAACCACTTCCGGTGCGCGGATCTCCGCCACCTCTTTCAGTTTGCCGCGCAACACTTTGTTGATGTCGGTCATCTCATCAAAGTTGTCGCAGCAATAGTGATACATCCACTTCATCACCTGATCGGCGCGGAAGGGTTTTTCACCTAAATCTTTAAAAAACTCCCGCATCTGCTGACGGTTGAGATCCAGCAGGTTGATTTTTCCATCTTTCGTGGTGACGTTTTCAGGTGTGACTAATTGTTCAGACATATGCTATTCCGGCCTCGTTATTACACGTTATGGCCCCTGGAGGGTTGAAAAAAGAAACGCCCCGGTGAGCGGCTGCTCGTCCGGGGGCGCTGCATTGTACAAATTCTGGCGCACGGATGCCACGTTTGCACGCGGCATTTACGAAATTATTAACGGGTGCGCGGGCACACTTCGCCTTCGCCAAAGAAATAAGCGATTTCGCGAGCGGCAGATTCGACGGAATCAGAACCGTGGGTACCGTTTTCGGTCAGGCTGTCAGCGTAATCAGCGCGCAGAGTACCAGCCAGTGCGTTTGCCGGATTGGTCGCGCCCAGCAGATCGCGGTGACGCTGCACGGCGTTTTCACCTTCCAGCACGGAAACCACGATCGGGCCAGAGGTCATGAATTCAACCAGACCATCAAAGAACGGTTTTCCATCGTGTTCAGCATAAAAGCCACGTGCCTGTTCAACGGTCAGGTGCAGCATTTTGGTGCCGACAATTTTGAACCCTGCAGCTTCAAAGCGCGCAAAGATATTACCAATGACGTTTTTTGCTACCGCGTTCGGTTTGATGATGGAAAAAGTACGTTCAATAGCCATTTTTACCTCTGTAAATTGTTCTGTTGTTGTCTGTACCAGCGTACGAGATGGCGCGGATTATAATGAGCAACAGGGCCGTTGACTATTGATGAAGGTAACATTTTTTTAAAATAAAATGAGTTTTAGCAACAATCAGGAGCAAAACAGACTATTGCATGACAAATTTCACTGTCGCGATTTGCCCCACATCATCCATCACCAGCAATTGATAATCACCTTTATCCGTCAAATGCAGGGTCACGTTGCGCCCGCGTTCAGTTAACGGTTCGCCATTCAGAAACCACCAGCGTTCACCTGCCCCTCCACTTGATTGCAACGGCAAAGTCGCTTCCGCTGCGCCCGGTAAACGTTTAATAATCGCGCCATCGCGAACGCCTGTCAGCTGCAGAGGGAGCTTGGCATCGTGACCGTATGGCGGGCAAATTGTCGAGGCCGGTGGTAAGCGCACAGCGCGACGTTCTGATGCGGGCAGCCAGGGTTCCAGCGGTAGCGGCCAGACATTTATCATTTCTTGTCGCGCTTGCGGGCAATCAGCGGCAACACGTTTGCCATTTTCATCCAGCCAGATGGGGAAACGAATGCCATTAATGCCTTCCTGCTCCGGCAGTAATAGAGTTGGCGGCTGACTCCCGTCCAGCAGCCAGGTTGCCAGGCGGCGGCGACAGTTACCGTCACCTTCCGGCAAAGACTGTCCGCCCGGCCAGCAGATAACGCCACGAGTGACTGAGTTCGGGCGCGGGTCTTCCGGCAGATTCGCACTGCGCGACAGTAAGATATTATTGACCTGATTCAACAATGGTACGGCACTGGCAAAGCCAAACTGACCAACAACGGGCGTGCCGTCCGGTCTGCCAGTCCAGATCCCAATGACATAGCGAGCGTTAACCCCAATCGCCCAGGCGTCACGATAGCCATAGCTGGTGCCCGTTTTCCATGCCAGTGGGGCGACGCGCGGCAAGGCACTATCCGGCAAGGGTTTCGCTTCATCAGCCATAATCCGGCGAATGATCCACGCCGCCCCCGACGACATTAAAGGCCGTTCAAGCAGCGGATCGTCAGGCTGTAAGCGCAATTTGCCTGCCTTGCCGTGGCGAGCAAACGCGGTATACGCTGCCGCCATATCTTCCAGTTTTGCACCAGCGCCGCCGAGAATGAGTGAAAGATTCGGCGCAGCACCGTTGGGCAAATATAACGGCAATCCAACATTGCGTAACTTTGCCGCAAACCGTTTCGGTCCATAGGCTTCCAGCACCTGCACAGCAGGTAAGTTCAGCGAGCGCACCAGCGCCTCGCTCATGCTGATCGGGCCATGAAAACCGCTATCAAAGTTACCTGGTCGATAATCACCGGTGCGCCGGGGGACGTCTTGCAGCAGTGATGCCGGGTGGATCAAGCCTTCATCCAGCGCCAGACCATAAACAAACGGTTTGAGCACCGATCCCGGCGATCGGATCGCATTGACCATATCAACATGACCAAAGCGTGAATCATCGTTGAGATCAACCGATCCCACCCAGCCGCGAACACGCATATCGGTATGATCAACCACGATCATCGCCAGTGAGCTGCGCGGTGGCAACCGCCCTTTCCAGTTTTGCGCCAGTTCTTCCAGACGTCGTTGAAGACCGGCATCCAGCGTAGTAACGATTTTGTCGCTTTTGCTTTTACCGAGCATCATGCGCGAAAACAGCGGTGCCAGTTGCGGCATTTGTCGGGGTGCCAGCCAGATGGGTTCTTCCCTTGACTCTTTTACCTGCTCACGGGACCACACACCTTGCACGGCCATCCGTTCGAGCACTTTATTACGCGCGGCTTCGGCACGCTCCGGCCAACGATCCGGGCGAAGACGGCTGGGCGCTTGCGGCAAAACCGCCAGCATTGCCGCCTCGGAATAGCTTAAATTCGCAGGCGACTTTCCGAGATAAGCCCAACTTGCCGCACCGATCCCCTGCAACGTACCGCCAAACGGAGCGCGGTTAAGATACAAGGTCAGAATTTCACGCTTAGACAGATGCCATTCCAGTTGCAACGCGCGCCAGAGCTGGCGAATTTTGCCGCCAAATGTTTTGGGGTGAGGATCAAGCAGACGAGCAACCTGCATAGTGAGCGTGCTGCCACCGGAAATAACCCGTCCCGAAGTGAGATCTTGCCATGCTGCGCGCGCCACCGAGAATGGATTCACCCCCGGATGCTTCCAGAACCAGCGATCTTCATAATTGATCAGCGCTTCAAGGTAACGTGGAGAAACATCTTCGATTGTTACCGGATAACGCCAGATGCCGTCAGCATCGGCGAAGCGCCATAGCGGCGTACCATCCTGCGCCACGACCACTCGTGCGGGATTGACTTCATGCAGCGGTAGAGGCCAGAGTTTATCTGCTCCCCACGCTGCAAGAAAAAGGAGAAATGGCGCAGCTGCCAGCGTTATCCAGCAGCCGCGTTTGGTTAACAAGCGAGGCATTTACGGTCGGACAATCAGCAGATCTTCAGCCGCGCCGGTCGCCCGCCATTGGGGAACATACATTGATTCCACCATCGGTTGCGGTACCTGATACGTTCCCGGCGTCACCGCCCGCGCCAGATACACCAGCGTTACCGGTTGGTATTCATCAACGGCAACCGCCGCCACAAAGCGATCGTCACGGAACTCAATGTGCTTAATGCTCGCCTGCTGCATCTGGTTCAGTAAGTTTTGCACTTCGCCACCACTTTGCTCCAGGCTGGCGCTACCGTTCGCCAGATTCTGATTTTCCAGTTCCAGACCCGCAGGCAGCAGATCCACGACTAACGCATCCGGCACGCTGTTACTGGCTTTTACCTGCAACCAGACCAGCACCAGATCGCCGCTACGTAACGAGTCCAGCGATTTGCTCTTACCATCAGTACCAAGAATATGACGCTCGATTTGCAGCACATTGTTCGCCGGTAAAGGTGCGGATTGCGGATAACCGCTGGCATCCATACGCAACCATAACGGCTGATCGCCACTGTTTCTCACCTGCAAGGTGGCAAGTTGATCGCTATTCAGATTGCTGTTTAGCGTTTTCTCGCCTGTCAGCGGCTCAGCTGAGAAAGAGGTTTGCGCCTGCCATTTACCCGGTAAATCCTGAATCGTACGGGCAGCCAGGAACAACGCGTTACTTTCCTGCGTCGATAGCCAGCGTTCACCAAACGCCTGCTGCGAAAGTGTGTTCAGCAAAGTGTACTGCTCATCGGGTAGCAGTTTATTTTCTTCCAGCAAGGAGAGCATTAACGCGTTGTCGCGCAGTGGACTACCGTAATCACCCAGCCATATCCGCTCATCACTATTTCTCGGCGTTTTCAGCGCCAGCACAATCGCTTCTTCACCACGCGTTGCATCACCCATGGTTTTCAGCGCAACGCCAAGTTGCAGCAGCGGTAAACCAGAAGCGGCATCTGCACGATGCTCCCAGATTTCACGCAGCGCACCCAGCGGAGCCTTTTGTTGACGGGCCAACACCAGCGCAGCGTAAGACTGTACGGCGAATTTACTGGCTTTGAGATTATCCGCGTACGGGATCGACATCATGCCCGGATCTTGTAAATAGCGCAGCAGACGCTCATTACCCCGGTTAATGGCGTCTGTCGGCACGCTGTAACCCTGTTCGCCTGCGCGGACCAGGAAATCCATCACGTAAGCCGTCAGCCAGTACTCTTCGTCACCGTTTTTATCCCACAGCGCAAAGCCGCCGTTATCACGTTGCATTTGCAGCAAACGGGAAATGCCGATATCGACCGATGCACGGCGTTTCTCATCACTGTCGCCTTTGATGCCCAACGCCTGCAGTTGGGCTGCGTTGGTATAAAGTGACGGGAACAGGCCGCTGGCGGTTTGCTCAAGACAGCCGTACGGATACGCTTTTAACTCTTTGATATAACGTGCAATGTTCAGCGGTGGTTTGCCGCTCAACAACAATTGCCCTTCCAGCGTAACAGGCGAGAAGTTTTGCAATCCATCCGCCGGAATCGCCCATGTCTCACCAGGCTGTAACGCCGTACCGTAATTAACCGTTTGTGCCGGGAACGCCGGACGGACGCCGATTTTCCACTGCTTATGCTGATCGGCAACGGTTTCACCCGGTAACGCTAACCCGCTAATGGTGGCCTGAATTTCTCCATCGCCATAACCCGGCAATGCTCGCACCGGGATAAACAGCGTAGTACGCACACCTGGCGCTAATTCAACGGCTGCGGGTGAATCGCTGACCAGTTCAAGCAAACCACTGGCGGTCAGGGCAACGTTCAGTTTTTGCGGTTTATCGGTAAGATTAGTGATATCCAGCGTCAGACGCGAGGTATCGCCACTCGCCATAAAGCGCGGCATGTTCAGTTCAGCAATCACCGGTGCGGCAACTATCACTTTGCTTTCGTTGCTACCGAAATCATCTGCCGTCCAGGCTTGCGCCATGACGCGCAATTCACCGTTAAAATCGCCAATCGGCAGTGTAACCGAGCCTTCGCCCTGTTCGTTGAGCGTTACCGGCAGCGCCTGCTGCGCGACAATATTGACGTGATTGACCGGCGGTTTACCACCACGTTTCAGCTCATCACCATCGCCACCGAAACGCAGAGCTGCCAGACGCCCCTGACCTTCAATAACCTGACCGTAAATATCGTAAATGTCTGCGCCATAGCGTTTCTGACCAAAGAACGCCTGCCACGGATCTGGCGTGACGTAGTCAGTAATATTCAGCACACCACTATCAACGGCAGACACCAGCACATTCACCTGTTTAGGCTTCTCGCCATTTTTAGTGCTGGCTTTAATTTTCACGGTTAATGGTTGATTGGGACGCATTTTTGCTGGTGTTTCCAGCGCCAGATCGAGGCGACGGTTTTCATCGCCAAGCGGCAGATGCAACACACCAACCGCGCGTTTTGGCGTCGCGGAGCGAGATTTATCGCCAGGACGTACCACCAGCGTACTTAAATACAGATCATGACGATTCCAGGTTTTATCGACCGGAATCGTCAGATCCAGCCCTTGAGCCCGAACATCAATCTCTTGCCACCACAGCGGCCCTTCACTGGACTCGACCATCGCATAACCTTTACCCGCCGTTGGCGCGGCGATATGCAACTTAATGGTGTCGCCAGGGCGATAACTGGCTTTATCCAGTTTCAGCGTGACACGGTCGGGTCGCACTGCGCCGCTACCGTCGCTGTTGTCCTGCCAGCTATAGCCAGCCCAGAAACGAACACTACTGACCGCTTCATTCGGCGCTTTGACTTCCAGACGATAAGCGCCCCACTCTACCGGAAAACTGACCTTGCCGGTTTCGTTCGCTTTCAGATCCAGAGTTTGTTCATTTTCGATCAGATCTTTTTGATCAAACTGTGACTGCCAGCCTTCATCTTCTGACCAGTTCCAGTAGTAATCGCGGCGTTCGCGAATCAGGCGCACCTGCAAGCCCGACACGGCTTTTTTCACGCCTTGCGCATCGCTATAAACGATGTCAAAAGCGGCGTTACTGCCTTCATCAACAATGGGCTGTTTCACCGTGCTGTCAGTACGATAATCGTAAACCGATTTCGAGGCGAACTGCGGACGGATCCCCGGCAATGCATCGGCAGGCCAGATAGCCTGCTCAGCGCGGCGCGTCACCGGGCGACCGCCCGATTCCAGCAAACTACCCTGGAAAATAACCTGTAATGGGGAATGCGTTTCCTTCCACTGGCTTTCTGTAGAAACTTCGCCGCGCCCTTTATCATCCAGCGTCAACTGAACTTCATCCAGCGTGCGGGAAAGATTTTCGGCAGCTATATCGCCGAATTCAAAACCAGGTAAGGCTGACACAGCTTCACGCAGTGGGCGCAGGAAAAGTTGCCCTTGCAAAGTATTACCATTAGCAGGTGCACCATACAGGTAGTACCCCACCACGGAGAATTTCACTTCATCTTTCGGCGTTAGCGGGGTTTTCTCACCGGTCAGATTCAGCGCCATGCGCTCTGGCATAAAATCTTCGACGTGGAAATCCCACATCCGATACTGGTTATCGCCCGTGTTAGCGCGAATATGCCACATACCGGTTGCCGCATTGCTATCGAGTGGCCAGGTAAAGTGGTAGAGGCCATTCTCCGGCTGACTAACGACGCTCCTGAGTACCTGCCCATCGGGTTTAATCACGTCTAACTTGATGGGTTGATTGGGCAACGCTTTACCGTCTGCATCACGCAGCAAACCATTGAGGATTACCGTTTCACCTGGGCGATAAAGATCGCGTGGGCCAAACATGAAAAACTGTTTGCTATAGCCTGGCGCGCCAGCAATGTTAAATTCTGCTAAGTCCAGCGCCGGAAGTTTTAAATCGAGTAGCGTTGTCTGACCGTCTTTACGCGCCAACAGTAATGCCGCGTTTTTATCATTTTCCAGCTGCACATGCCCCTGAGCGTCACTGGTTGCCTGAGTCAGAGTCTGCCCTTTCTCATTTAATAAAGAGACTTCAATTCCTTGCTGGGCCGCGCCGTTTTCCAGACTTTGGGTAAAGATATCCAGACGATTGTGATAACGGTGAGCTGAAACGCCGATATCACTTAACGTAAACAGCGTCGCGGGATTACTGTAATCGTAACGTCCAGCCTGATTCATCACAGCCAGATACACGCCCGCCTGCTGAAGCGGTTTGATATCGCCCAGCGGCAGCAATAATTTTTCACGGGTGTTACGCGCAGGATTGAGATCAAACCGTCCGGTGTAGACCAGATCCGCCATCTGCAGCAGTTTGTCTGACTGCCAGTTCGCCAGCGAATTGCGGTATTCCCATTGGCTAATGAATGCTGGCAGAGATTCTGGCTTAACGCGGAAGAAGTTAACATCGACATTATTAACGTTGAGCGCCATTACCGGCAGCCCTTCAACGACTTTGCCAGGCAGCAGCGAACCACGGCTGGCAAAACCGACGCTGGGTTGGATGTCGCGGGTAGTTATAGTTTTTTCGTAATCTTTACTGAAGGTTGCGTTGTTGAGTGCTTTGACCTCCTTGCCAATAGTAACGATCAAATCACGTTTCGGTTCGAGGTGGCGTAAACGTAACTCTTTAAGATTATCTGACAGCTCCCAGGCACCATCCACTTTGCCGCTTTTTTTATCGACGACATGAATAACGCGTGAGAAATCCTGATCCGGGTCGAGAGGGATGGAGAACGTCAGCACCAGCGTGGCTGCACCATCAAGTTGGACTTCAGAGAGATCCAGCAATGTCAGCACCTTACCGGCACTCTGTTGGGCCAGTTTTTGTCTCTCCGGCACGGAGAGTTTTGCTGAACTCGCGTTTTCTGAAGAGGCCGCTTTAGTAACTTCAGAAGGCGCATCTTTTTTCACCGCTGTTGGCGCGTTATCGTTGTTGTCGCACCCTGCCAGCGCCAGCATTAGCATGCAGGCGGCTACGCGTAACTTTTTCATTTTTCATCCCTGCCACAATGGCCCGTTAGCAACGTCGAATAATTATTATGCGTGAGAATTTACGTTATGTAATTCAGTATCACGCCCATACAATCCGAATTTTAGTGAGAATTGTGGCTCAGACAGCCAAATCAGCCTCTTTCGCTTGTCGCTTTTCACTAAACATCCGACAATTTAGCCTAACCCCGGCAAAAATGGAGATGCCTATGTCCACGACATGGTTTGTAGGAGCCGACTGGCTCGCCGAACATATTGATGACCCGGAAATTCAGATTATTGATGCCCGCATGGCGTCGCCTGGACAGGAAGATCGTAACGTTGCTCAGGAGTATCTGAATGGACATATTCCCGGCGCAGTGTTTTTTGATATCGAAGCGCTTTCTGATCACACTTCCCCGCTTCCGCACATGCTGCCGCGCCCGGAAACGTTCGCCGTGGCGATGCGTGAATTAGGCGTTAACCAGGATAAGCACCTGATTGTCTATGACGAAGGTAATCTTTTCTCAGCCCCACGAGCATGGTGGATGCTGCGCACCTTTGGTGTAGAGAAAGTGTCGATTCTGGGGGGTGGACTTGCAGGCTGGCAGCGCGATGATCTGCTGTTAGAAGAAGGTGCAGTAGAGCTGCCGGAAGGAGAGTTTAACGCCGCGTTTAATCCTGAAGCCGTGGTGAAAGTAACCGATGTATTATTGGCAAGCCATGAAAATACGGCGCAAATTATTGATGCCCGCCCGGCTGCACGTTTTAACGCAGAAGTTGATGAACCTCGCCCAGGTTTACGTCGCGGACATATTCCCGGAGCACTGAATGTTCCGTGGACGGAACTGGTGCGCGAAGGCGAACTAAAAACGACCGATGAACTGGATGCGATATTTTTTGGTCGCGGCGTCAGCTACGACAAACCAATTATCGTCAGCTGCGGCTCTGGTGTAACGGCAGCCGTGGTTTTGTTAGCACTCGCGACGCTGGATGTGCCAAACGTGAAACTGTACGACGGCGCATGGAGTGAATGGGGCGCGCGGGCAGATTTACCGGTTGAGCCAGTGAAATAAGCTTTATACAGGCAATAAAAAACCGCCGAATTTGGCGGTTTTTTATTGCTGGTCTGGTTCGCGGCCTTTCCAGCAGGTTGTATTACCGTAGTAATGCAAGCGCGTCTCAGCGGAGACAATACTCGCCAGTAACTCTCTTTTTGTCAAGCAAAAGAGAGTTATTATTGTTCTGTTAGTGTATTATCCACTGCGGCCCTTTCCGCCGTCTCGCAAGCGGGCGCTGGCTTAAGGAAAGGATGTTCCGCGACCGTTAGAGCAAGCGCGTCTCAGCGCTTGCTATCGCGGCAATATCGCCAGTGGTGCTGTCGTGATGCGGTCTTCGCATGGACCGCACAATGAAGATACGGTGCTTCTGTATCGTACTTATTGTTTCTGGTGCGCTGTTTTCCCAAGTAAATAATAACCGGAGTCTCTCCGGCGACAATTTACTGGTGGTTAACAACCTTCAGAGCAGCAAGTAAGCCCGAATGCCGCCCTTTAGGGCGGCATATTTTAGATTATCCGGTTTTGTTTAAAGTCACGCAAAAAACCACCCCAGCGACGTTCATAGAATGGCACAATATGTTCGGTAATAAAGTGGCTAATTCCTTTTTCCCCTTTTTTCACCTGACAAATATCGATTGGTTCATCGCCAGGTAATGTATCGGTCGCTACACTTCCCGTCGCCTGAATAATTTCTTCGATATCACCATCGGCTTCAATGCCAATAAGTAAATTAGGCTGTGCCTCTTCGTTCTCTTTAATTGAACAAATAAAAGCACGCTTCACCGGCTTAATGGTTTTAAATAAGGTGGTGAGTGAATCAATCATTTGTGCTGGCGGCTCTGCGACTTCCGATAATATCAGCGATTCACCGCCTTCCAGGATTTCCTGGCTGCTCAGCGGATTTCCCTCTTCACCAATCAACAAACTGATTTCACGCGGCATAAATTCTTTACCGGTCGGCAGTTTGGCATTAAGGAAGAGCGTTTCGCCAAGGGTCATCTCAAACAATGTGCGAACGGGCATTACGACAAATGCCTGTTCGTCTTCAACCGCCTGTTGAAGCGCTTCTAACGAGGTGAAAAAAGGAATGACGCTGGTGCCGTCTTCTTTTTCCCAGTGCTGTAAATCAAGCGCACTATCTTCAACCACAGCCTCGCCCTGCGCCGCCGTACCAGGCACCCAGACAGTGGATTCCAGTAGAGTACGGAAAAAGGCCGGGCGGTGCGCCGGTTCGGTTGCTGCTTTTTCCAGCAGGTCTTCAAGTTCGTTTTTTGTTTCGGACATAAGAACCACAATTCATTCAACGTTCGGGGCGCAAATGCCTGATGCGCTACGCTTATCAGGCCTACAAGGGATTCGCAATTTGTTGAATTTGCAGAATTTGTAGGCCGGATAAGGCGTTTACGCCGCATCCGGCATATTAGTTTACGCCGTTAACAGATTAGCTATCGTGCGCACACCAAGTCCCGTAGCGCCCGCAGACCACTGTTCAACCGGCGCTTTACGGTAAGTCGCCGAGCAGTCGATATGCAGCCAGCCTTGCTGATAGTTCTCAACAAAGTGCGACAGGAAGCCCGCCGCCGTGCTCGCGCCTGCCGGATACGCCGCGCTTCCGGTATTGTTCAGTTCGGCAAAGTTAGACGGCAGCTGGCTGCGGTGGAATTCCGCCAGCGGCAGACGCCAGAATGGTTCGTTCTCTTGTGAGGCACTCGCCAGCAAACGACCGGCAAGCGCATCGTCAAAACTGAACAGCGCGTGATAATCATTACCCAGCGCAGTTTTCGCCGCCCCGGTGAGGGTCGCCGCATCAATGATCATTTCCGGTTTCTGCGCACTGGCATCAATCAGACCATCGGCAAGCACCAGACGCCCTTCGGCATCAGTGTTCATCACTTCAACTTTTTTACCGTTGCGATAGGTGATGATATCGCCCAGCTTGAACGCATTGCCGCTAATCAGGTTATCCGCACAGCAGAGGAACAGCTTCACGCGCTTGTTCAGTCCGCGCGTAATGGCAAATGCCAGCGCCCCGGTAACCGTTGCCGCGCCGCCCATGTCCGACTTCATCGAGTCCATAAACGCAGTCTGTTTGATGCTGTAGCCGCCGGAGTCAAAAGTGATACCTTTACCTACCAGGCACGCGTACACCGGTGCTTCTTTATCGCCAGTTGGGTTGTAATCCAGCGCCAGCAATACCGGAGAACGTTCTGAACCGCGCCCGACGGTGTGCAGCCCCATATAACCTTGCTCACGCAGATCTTCGCCTTTGGTGATCCGATAAGTCACACGACCGCCCGCGACGTTGCTGATCAGATCAACAGCACGCTGTGCCAGTTGCGATGGTCCCAATTCTTCTGCCGGTGCGTTGATGGTGTCACGCACCCAGTCGATGATCATCAGGCGGTTATCCAGTTCCTGGCGCTGGGCATCGTCCAGATCCGGCCACTCCACTTTACGCGTGCCTTTCGGGGCTTTGTAACCTTGCCAGAATGCCCAGCAGCGATCCGCATCCCAGCCTTCACCGCTTAACTGAACATGCTTGATGCCCAGACCGTCAATCTTGCGCGCCGCACGCTGGATCAGCCCCAGATCGTCTGCCCCGTTCAAATGCAGGGTAATGCCGTCATTATTAATGCTGTAAGTTGCTTTTTCTCCCCAGCGCGCGTCGGCAGGTTGGGTAGAGAGGGTAATCTTCATCGCTTCTGTCATTTTAGTTATCCTTCTTTGTAAAAGGGCCGCCAGTTGGCAGCCCCAGGATTTTTCCGCTAAATGATTCGCGTTGCAGGAAGGCGGCAAGTGAGTGAAGCCCCAGGAGCATAGATAACTATGTGACTGGGGTGAACGAGCGCAGCCAACGCATCTGCGGCGTGAAGCATGACGCGGAAATTATTCGGCCTCGTCCAGCCAGACTAACAAAATCGCTTCGAGGATTTTCTCGTTGGATGCCTGCGGGTCGTCGTCGAAATCTTCCAGATCGCAAATCCACTGATGCATATCGGTGAATCGAACCGTTTTCGGATCAAGATCGGGATACGCATCGTACAGTGCTTCGCCAATTTCGCGGCTATCGGTCCATTTAAGTCCCATACTAACCTCTGTTAATGCTCACGCGCATGGTTGATAGTGTAACGCGGGATTTCGACCACTAAATCTTCGTCGGTGACGCGCGCCTGGCAGCTTAAACGGCTTTCCGGCTCCAGTCCCCAGGCTTTGTCCAGCATGTCGTCTTCCTGCTCTGAGCTTTCCGGCAGCGAGTCAAAACCTTCACGAACGATGCAGTGGCAGGTGGTGCAAGCACAGGATTTTTCACAGGCGTGTTCAATCTCGATACCGTTACGCAGAGCTGCGTCGAGAATGGTTTCACCGCTATTAGCTTCCAGAACAGCGCCATCAGGGCAGAGATCCTGATGAGGCAAAATAACAATCTTTGGCATATTAAACCTCGTCCACGGAATGGCCTTTCAGCGCACGACGAACCGACTGGTCCATGCGGCGAGCGGCGAAATCCTGGGTTTGTTTGTCTACGTTTTTAATCGCTTGTTCGATGGCGTCAACGTCATCGCCCTGCGCCACTTCACTCAGGTGAGCGGCAGCATCGTCAATGACCTGACGTTCTGCGGCGCTTAACAGCGCGGCATCAGCAGCCAGCGCGCCGTGCAGACTTTCCAGCACACGCGCCGCTTCTACTTTTTGTTCTGCCAGCATTCGGGCTTTTACGTCCTGCTCGGCATAGCTCATTGAGTCTTTGATCATCGAAGCGATTTCGCTATCGGTCAGACCGTAAGACGGTTTGACCTGAATAGACGCCTCAACGCCGGTGGATTTCTCCATCGCCGTCACGCTCAAAAGACCGTCGGCATCGACCTGGAACGTCACGCGAATATGCGCACCACCAGCCGGTAGCGCCGGAATACCACGCAGCGCAAAACGCGCCAGTGAGCGGCAGTCCTGCACCAGTTCGCGCTCACCCTGCATTACATGGATAGACATCGCCGTCTGACCATCTTTAAAGGTGGTGAAATCCTGGGCGCGGGCCACCGGAATCGTGGTATTACGCGGGATCACTTTCTCCACCAGGCCGCCCATCGTTTCGAGGCCCAGCGACAGCGGGATCACATCAAGCAGCAGCATTTCGCTGTCCGGCTTGTTACCCACCAGAATATCCGCCTGAATCGCCGCGCCAATAGCGACGACTTTATCCGGGTCGATGGAAGTCAGCGGTGGACGACCGAAAAATTCGCCTACCCGTTCACGCACCAGCGGCACACGAGTAGAACCGCCAACCATCACCACTTCCAGCACTTCATCAGCTTCTACGCCCGCGTCTTTCAGCGCACGACGACAAGCCAGTAAGGTTCGTTTTACCAGTGGCGCGATCAGTTCATTGAATTGTTCACGGCTGATTTCGCCCTGCCAGCCCGCAACGTTAACGGTCACGGAGTCCGCATCGCTCAGCGCGATTTTGGCTGCAATGGCGGCATCCAGCAGTTCACGCTGAACGCGGTTATCGCTACGATCAGGAATGTCCGCCTGCTCGCGAATGTAATCCGCCAGCAGATGATCGAAATCATCGCCGCCGAGCGCGGAATCACCGCCGGTTGCCAGCACTTCAAACACGCCGCGACTTAAGCGCAGAATGGAAATATCAAACGTCCCGCCACCGAGGTCATAAACGGCGATCACGCCTTCCTGACCGGAATCCAGCCCGTAGGCGATAGCCGCAGCGGTCGGTTCGTTAAGTAAGCGCAGGACGTGAAGGCCCGCCAGACGCGCCGCGTCTTTGGTGCCCTGACGCTGGGCATCGTCAAAGTACGCCGGAACGGTGATAACTACACCATCCAGCTCGCCTGCCAGGGCTTCAGTTGCCCGCGCCGCCAGTGCTTTGAGGATGTCCGCAGAAACGCGCACCGGGTTCAGCAGCCCCGCCGCCGTTTCAATCATCGGTAGGCCGTTTTCGCTGGCCTGGAATTGATAAGGCAGATGCGGATAGCGTTGCTGGATATCAGCCAGCGAGCGCCCCATCAGGCGTTTAACAGAACTAATGGTGTTGGCGGTATCGAGCGCTGCGTTAGTACGCGCGTCATAACCCACCGAATGCCCTTGCTGTTGATAGTGAACAACAGATGGCAGCAGGTGACGGCCTTCATGGTCGGCTAACGTTTCGGCCTGACCGCTGCGCACTGTCGCCACCAGCGAGTTGGTTGTGCCCAGGTCAATACCAGCCGCCAGACGACGCTGATGCGGCGCAGCACTCAAACCAGGTTCACTAATTTGTAATAAGGCCATGTTTAGCTTCCAGAAATTAAAAATCGAGCAGTTTTTCTTCGAGTTGTTCGGCACTGCTCCGCAGTTTATCGAGAAAACGCAGCTTACGCACGGTATCCGCCGCCGCGTCCCACGCCTCGTTGTCTAACTGTTCAACCATCAACTGATGGCGGGTATCAAACATCTTTTTCACACGTTTGATAAAGCTTTCCAGCCGCGCTTCATCTTTCGCCTGTTCGATCTCGTCCAGCTCTTCGCGCAGCTCCAACTGTTCCATCAGGAACGCGGTGTCGCGCACAGTATGCTGCTCGCTGGCGAGATCAAAACCGTGTAAAGAAAGCAAATATTCCGCGCGCATTAACGGATGACGCAGCGTTTGCCAGGCCTGGTTAATGGTTGCAGATTGCTGTACGGCGGCGAGTTGTTCCGCCTGGCTTCCGCTGGCGAATTTATCAGGATGATACTGACGTTGTAGATCCTGAAAACGCAGGCTCAGCGCCTGGGTATCGAGTTGATAACGGGCAGGCAAGCCAAAGAGGGTGAAGTAATCCATAACATTCTCAGGGCTGCGATCCGCCGCGATAACGGCGAATCAGGTAAAACAAACCCCACGCGCAGGCGACCACGGTGGGGTTATCGGTATGCGCATCAAACGTGGAAGCTTTCGCCGCAACCACACTCATCTTTAACGTTCGGGTTGGTGAATTTAAACCCTTCATTCAGGCCTTCTTTTACGAAGTCCAGCTGCGTACCGTCCAGAAATTGCAGGCTTTTGCCATCGACCACGACTTTCACGCCTTTGTCTTCAAACACGATGTCTTCCGGCGTCGGTTCGTCAACAAATTCCAGTACATAAGCCATACCTGAACATCCGGAGGTTCTCACGCCCAGACGCAGGCCAAACCCTTTGCCGCGGTTAGCCAGAAAGGTATTTACTCGCGCTGCTGCACTGTCGCTCAGTGTAATCGACATAACCAAACCTCAACTCTTATTTTGCTTCACGTTTGCTTTTATAGTCCGCAATGGCGGCTTTGATCGCGTCTTCTGCCAGAATAGAACAGTGAATTTTCACCGGCGGCAGTTCAAGTTCTTCAGCAATATCGGTGTTTTTGATCGCCTGCGCTTCGTCGAGAGACTTCCCTTTCACCCATTCGGTGACCAGGGAGCTGGAAGCGATAGCAGAACCGCAGCCGTAAGTTTTAAAACGCGCGTCTTCAATGATACCTTCATCGTTGACTTTAATCTGCAACTTCATCACGTCGCCACAGGCCGGTGCCCCCACCATGCCGCTGCCGACGTTCTCGTCGTTGTTGTCAAAGGAACCCACGTTACGCGGATTCTCGTAATGGTCGATAACTTTTTCGCTGTAAGCCATTATAAATTCTCCTGATTCCGATACCGATTAATGATGAGCCCATTCGATGCTGTTCAGATCCACGCCCTGCTTGTACATTTCCCACAGCGGAGAAAGGTCACGCAGACGACCGATGGATTTACGAACTAACTCGATGGTGTAGTCGATCTCTTCTTCAGTAGTAAAACGACCTAAAGAGAAACGGATAGAGCTATGTGCCAGCTCGTCGTTCAGCCCCAGCGCGCGCAGCACGTAGGACGGTTCGAGGCTTGCTGACGTACAGGCGGAACCTGAAGAAACTGCGAGGTCTTTCAGCGCCATAATCAGCGACTCACCTTCAACGTAGTTGAAGCTGACGTTGAGAATGTTCGGCGCACCGTGTTCCAGGTCACCGTTCAGGTAAACTTCTTCGATATCTTTGATGCCGTTCCATAGACGGTTACGCAGGCCGCGCAGACGTTCCATCTCGGTCGCCATCTCTTCTTTTGCGATGCGATAGGCTTCGCCCATGCCGACGATCTGGTGAACAGGCAGAGTGCCGGAACGCATACCGCGTTCGTGACCGCCGCCGTGCATTTGCGCTTCGATGCGTACGCGCGGTTTACGACGCACATACAGCGCACCGATACCTTTCGGGCCATAGATTTTGTGACCGGAGAAAGACATCAGGTCAACTTTCAACTGGCTCAGGTCGATAGGCAGTTTACCCACGCTCTGGGTTGCATCAACGTGATAGATAATGCCACGAGCACGGCACATTTCGCCGATAGCCGCGATATCCTGCACCACGCCGATTTCGTTATTTACGTGCATGATGGACACGAGGATGGTGTCGTCACGCATCGCTGCTTCAAGTTCTTTCAGGTCGATAATGCCGTTACGCTGCGGTGCCAGGTAGGTGACTTCAAAACCTTCGCGCTCCAGCTGACGGCAGGTATCCAGTACCGCTTTGTGTTCGGTTTTGCTGGTGATGATGTGCTTGCCTTTTTTCTGATAAAAGTTGGCTGCACCTTTGATCGCCAGGTTGTCAGATTCGGTTGCACCAGAGGTAAAGACGATTTCACGCGGATCAGCGCCGACCAGATCGGCAATCTGATTACGGGCGATATCTACCGCTTCTTCAGCCTGCCAGCCGAAACGGTGAGAACGGGAGGCCGGGTTACCAAAGGTTCCGTCCATCGTCATAAACTGCATCATTTTCTCGGCAACACGCGGGTCCACCGGCGTGGTTGCGGAGTAGTCGAGATAAATCGGTAATTTCATTGCTCTATAAACTCCGTACATCACTCAATGCAAGGAATCAGGCTACCGGCTGGATGTACGACCGTGTTTACGGAGTATTTAGCACTCCGGCCTGATTCTGAATTCTTTTTATTAAGCGCGTAACTTAACGTCGATCGCGTCTTGTGTGCGGGTGCGTGGCGCGTCGTGAGTATGCTGACGACCAGACACATCCAGCACTTCCTGGTTATTAACCAGTTCGCCTAAAGTAATGTTGTTGAGAAAACCGGTGAGACGGTCGCTCAAATCACGCCACAGCGCGTGGGTCAGGCATTTATCGCCGCCCTGGCAGCCGCCTTTACCCTGACAACGGGTGGCATCTACAGATTCGTCAACGGCGCTAATTACTTCGCCAACGGCGATGCTGCTGGCATCTTTGCCTAACAGATAACCACCGCCTGGTCCACGTACGCTGGAAACCAGACCATTTTTACGCAGACGGGAAAACAGTTGTTCCAGATAAGAAAGGGAAATTCCCTGACGTTCGGAAATATCAGCCAACGGTACCGGGCCCGCTTCAGAGTTGAGCGCAACGTCAAGCATTGCGGTCACGGCATAGCGCCCTTTAGATGTCAGTCTCATGTCTTACTTCACCTCAAACTCGCCCCTGCCCGGGGTTTTTTATTGTAAAAGTGGGGGTATTGCATAGCAGGGTCAAGTCTGACATTCCCGAGTAAATTGGTCAACTATTTACTTGACTGATTTAGTCGGGTATTTAACCTTCAGTGCCATTTTTTTATCGTGGCGTTTGTACCTGTTGTCCTTCCAGACCATGGGCGGGTTGAGGGCAATTATTCGCATTAGCGCTGGCCTCTTCCCCTCACCCTAACCCTCTCCCCGAAGGGGCGAGGGGACCGTCCGTGCATTTATCTGGCTTAGCCCTCAGGCCTTATTACCTTTATTCTGCTGCTCAATAGAAGCCAGAATCCCGCGCAGGATATTCAATTCCTGGCTTTCCGGGCGCGCACGGGTAAACAGACGGCGCAATTTATTCATCACCTGCCCCGGATGGTTTTCACGGATAAAACCGGTTGCCAGCAGCGTTTGTTCCAGATGACCATAAAAACGCTCCAGATCATCGACCAGCGGATACGGCGTCTCTTCATGCTCGACCTGCTCGCCGTTTTCCTGAGTTGCCAGCCAGGCCATGCGCACTTCATAGGCAATAACCTGAACCGCCATCGCCAGGTTCAGCGAGCTGTATTCCGGGTTAGCCGCAATCGCGACATGATAATGGCATTTCTGCAACTCTTCATTGGTCAAGCCGACGCGCTCACGACCAAACACCAGCGCCACAGGGGTATTTGCCGCTTCAGCGACGCTTTTCAGACCGCATTCGCGCGGGTCGAGCATCGGCCACGGCAGCGTGCGGGAGCGTGCGCTGGTGCCCACCACCAGGCTACAACCGGCTAACGCTTCGTCGAGCGTATCGACGATGTGAGCATTACCAATCACATCGCTGGCCCCTGCTGCCAGGGCAATCGCCTGGGAGTCGGGTTTCACCAGTGGATTAACCAGCCACAGATTGGTTAATCCCATTGTTTTCATGGCACGGGCAACAGAACCCATATTGCCGGTGTGTGACGTCTCCACCAGCACAATTCGAATATTTTGCAGCATTGTCTTTCTTCATCTAAAGATTATTCACGCATCTTATCATAAAACGAAGACAGATGCCGATCTCGCTGCTATACTCTGCGCCGTTTTCCCGTTCTTTAACATCCAGTGAGAGAGACCGATGCATCCGATGCTGAACATCGCCGTGCGCGCAGCGCGCAAGGCGGGTAATTTAATTGCCAAAAACTATGAAACCCCGGACGCTGTAGAAGCGAGCCAGAAAGGCAGTAACGATTTCGTGACCAACGTAGATAAAGCTGCCGAAGCGGTGATTATCGACACGATTCGTAAATCTTACCCACAGCACACCATCATCACCGAAGAAAGCGGTGAACTTGAAGGTACTGATCAGGATGTTCAATGGGTTATCGATCCACTGGATGGTACTACCAACTTTATCAAACGTCTGCCGCACTTCGCGGTATCTATCGCCGTTCGTATCAAAGGCCGCACCGAAGTTGCTGTGGTATACGATCCTATGCGTAACGAACTGTTCACCGCCACTCGCGGTCAGGGCGCACAGCTGAACGGCTACCGTCTGCGCGGTAGCACCGCTCGCGATCTCGACGGTACCATTCTGGCGACCGGCTTCCCGTTCAAAGCAAAACAGTACGCCACTACCTACATCAACATCGTCGGCAAACTGTTCAACGAATGTGCAGACTTCCGTCGTACCGGTTCTGCGGCGCTGGATCTGGCTTACGTCGCTGCGGGTCGTGTTGACGGTTTCTTTGAAATCGGTCTGCGTCCGTGGGATTTCGCGGCAGGCGAGCTGCTGGTTCGTGAAGCGGGCGGCATCGTCAGCGACTTCACCGGTGGTCATAACTATATGCTGACCGGTAACATCGTTGCTGGTAACCCACGTGTTGTGAAAGCCATGCTGGCGAACATGCGTGACGAGTTAAGCGACGCTCTGAAGCGTTAATGACTCAGGCGGGTGATGTCACTCACCCGCCCTCGCCTTTCAGGCGCTATTCTGAAATACTTCCTCACCGCTTTACTTTCTTTCGTCACTCTCCCACCATCTTTCCCCGATTAATGGATGATAAAGAAGTCGCAAGGAAAGGTTATGGCACTGCCAGTGAACAAACGCGTTCCCAAAATTCTGTTTATTCTCTTTGTTGTTGCCTTCTGCGTTTATTTAGTGCCGCGCGTTGCCATCAACTTCTTCTATTATCCTGACGATAAAATTTACGGTCCCGACCCCTGGTCGGCGGAATCCGTCGAATTTACGGCTAAGGACGGTACTCGTCTGCAAGGCTGGTTTATTCCTTCTTCGACGGGCCCTGCTGACAACGCCATCGCAACCATCATTCATGCTCACGGCAATGCCGGAAATATGTCCGCCCACTGGCCGCTGGTCAGTTGGTTACCTGAGCGTAATTTCAACGTTTTTATGTTTGATTATCGCGGGTTTGGTAAATCAAAAGGCACGCCGTCCCAAGCCGGATTGCTGGACGATACGCAAAGTGCCATCAATGTGGTGCGCCATCGCAGTGATGTAAACCCACAACGGCTGGTGCTGTTCGGGCAGAGTATTGGCGGGGCGAATATTCTTGCTGTTATTGGTCAGGGTGATCGTGAAGGCATACGTGCGGTGATCCTCGACTCCACATTTGCCTCTTATGCAACCATCGCCAACCAGATGATCCCCGGCAGTGGCTACTTACTTGATGAGAGTTACAGCGGCGAAAATTATATCGCCAGCGTCAGCCCGATCCCGCTTTTACTCATTCACGGTAAAGCTGATCACGTTATCCCATGGCAGCACAGCGAAAAGTTGTATAGCCTGGCAAAAGAGCCAAAACGGTTGATCCTAATCCCGGATGGCGAACACATTGATGCTTTTTCCGATCGTCACGGCGATGTTTATCGCGAACAGATGGTGGACTTTATCCTTAGCGCGTTGAATCCACAGAACTAACCCATGATCGCTAGCACGATAATCATTCACAAAACCACCTTAAGACATGCTAATCCACTGGTCAGAACAGTTTAAGATGAGAAAAATTCTGTGACGCTTGCCAACATTTCTGATGATTAGCATTCCCTTCGCCATTTCCCTGAGCAAACTTTAGCTATTCTTATCAATTATGCTTATGGGAGATCTACAGATGATGCCTACGCTTGCTCCACCATCTGTCCTTTCGGCTCCCCAGCGCCGCTGCCAGATCTTGCTGACGCTCTTTCAGCCGGGGTTGACCGCCACCACGGCAACTTTCAGCGAGCTTAATGGTGTGGATGATGATATTGCCAGTCTTGATATCAGCGAAACAGGACAGGAGATCCTGCGCTATCATCAACTCACACTGACGGCTGGTTATGACGGTAGCTACCGGGTTGAAGGTACAGTGCTTAACCAACGTTTGTGTTTATTTCACTGGCTACGACGTGGTTTCCGTCTGTGTCCATCATTTATTACCAGCCATTTCACCCCCGCCCTGAAGAGTGAACTGAAGCGGCGCGGAATTGCGCGTAACTTTTACGACGATACCAATCTACAAGCGTTAGTGAATCTCTGCTCCCGACGACTGCAAAAACGCTTTGAAACGCGCGATATTCATTTCCTGTGTCTGTATCTGCAATATTGTTTGCTGCAACACCACGCTGGAATTACGCCTCAGTTTAATCCGCTCCAACGTCGCTGGGCGGAATCCTGCCTTGAATTTCAGGTAGCGCAGGAAATTGGACGCCACTGGCAGCGTCGGGCGCTCCAGCCTGTACCGCCTGATGAGCCACTGTTTATGGCATTACTTTTTTCCATGTTGCGGGTTCCCGATCCACTGCGGGATGCGCATCAGCGAGACAGACAATTGCGTCAGTCTATCAAACGTCTGGTAAACCATTTTCGTGAGCTGGGAAATGTTCGTTTTTATGATGAACAGGGGTTATGCGATCAGCTTTATACCCACCTCGCCCAGGCGTTAAATCGCAGTTTGTTTGCCATCGGTATTGATAATACCCTGCCGGAAGAGTTCGCCAGACTGTACCCACGCCTGGTGCGCACCACCCGCGCGGCGCTGGCCGGATTTGAAAGTGAATACGGCGTCCATCTTTCTGATGAGGAAAGTGGTCTGGTCGCGGTGATTTTCGGTGCCTGGCTAATGCAGGAAAACGATCTGCATGAAAAACAGATTATTCTACTGACCGGGAATGATAGCGAGCGAGAAGCGCAGATTGAGCAGCAGTTACGCGAACTAACGTTACTGCCGCTCAACATTAAGCATATATCGGTAAAGGCATTTTTGCAGACAGGCGCTCCGCGTGGCGCGGCACTGATTATTGCGCCTTATACCATGCCATTACCGCTCTTTTCACCACCGCTGATCTATACGGACCTGACGCTGACAACACATCAACAGGAGCAGATCCGCAAAATGCTCGAATCAGCATGAGGGAACAACTTTCGGGCGCAAAAACATTGCCGGAAGCGCCACCAGCGCCATTACCCAGAACACGCCGTGGCCCAGATATTGATACAGGAAACCGGCGAAAACGGTCATGATAGCGATACTGCCGCCCATCGCGACGGCAGAGTAAACCGCCTGTAAACGGATGACTTCGCTACCCTGGCGAGCAGCAATATAACGCATGGCGGCCAGGTGGCAGACCGTGAAGGTGCCGCAATGCAGAATTTGCACCACTATCAACCACGGCAACGCCGTAGTTGCTCCCATAATGCCCCAGCGCACTACGCCGCAAATCGCCGAGATCAACAGCATATCGCGTGCACTACAACGGCGGAAAAGTTTATTACTCAGCGCAAAGATAATGACTTCCGCCACCACGCCCAGCGACCACAAATACCCCACCGCCGAGGCCGAGTAGCCAGCTGCCTGCCAGTAAATGGCGCTAAAACCGTAATAGGCCGCATGTGCCCCCTGCAATAAACAAACGCAGGCCAGAAAGCGCCAGTTCTGGCGAACCAGCGCCAACCACGCTGACCAACCGGTGCTCTCCTGCTGGCGGCTTGCCCCTTGTGGCTGAATCGTCGGACGGATGAGAAAGCCGAGCAGCATGGATGCCACGCCCAACGTCAACAGCGCGAGGATCACCCGATAATCAAACATAGTGACCAGTTTGCCCGTCAGCGCCGAGCCAATGACAAACGCCACCGAGCCCCACAGTCGCACTTTGCCGTAATCAAGCGGGAACTGCTTTTGCCACGTATTCGCCAGTGCATCGGTCAACGGTACCAGCGGTGAGAAAAAGAGGTTAAAGCCAATCATCACCAGCATCAGCCACGCTACGTGCGCCCCCGCCCAGAAGGCGACAGCAAAGAGAAGTGTCAGCAGTGCCAGCACGCGCAAGGCGGAAATCAGGCGGGAAGGATCGCTGACGCGGGGCGCGATGAGCAAACTCCCGAGAAAACGGGCAACCAGACCTGCCCCCAATAACAGGCCGATGGTTTCTGGCGTTAAACCAATCCCTTTAAGCCAGACGCTCCAGAAAGGTAGAAAAATGCCGTAACTAAAAAAGTATGTGAAATAGCCGAGCGCCAACCAGCGCGTGGATTGCAAAACCATGAGTCCCTCCCGTCAGGAGGCGTTAGTCTGGGGTTAATCGAATGTTGGTGCAAGTTGAAAAATAAGAATATTCGAGCCTGCTTCCCGATGTCTGTAACGCCAGTTCACAAGCACTAAAAAACTGCGATCCGCGACGCATGTTGCAAAAATAATGCGTAATTATGCCGTTACGTTTGCCAAACGTTCCTGCACAATGGCGATGAAATCGCGTAATGCCGGCTTCATCTCCCCTTTCTTCCACGCCATCAGTAAAGCAATGGAAGGCACATTTCCGGCAATGGGACGAAAAACAACCTGTCCGGTATTAAAATTATTCATATAACCGGGTATCAAAGTGACGCCCAGCCCCATGCCCACCAGATTCATGGTCACCAGAATATTCGTTGCCACCTGGACGATATTTGGCTGGCTGTTTTCTTGCGCAAACCACGCTTTAACGATCGGCGCAAGCGAACCGGAATACGCCGGATCGGTACTGACGAAATTCACGCCATCCAGTTGCGCGGCGGTGATCTCTTTTTCATGTGCTAAAGGGTGATCAACCGGTAACACAACCACTAATGGTTCGTCAAAAAGCTCCAGATAATCAATCTCCGGGCTATAAACAGGATGGCGCATTAAGCCGACGTCGAGTTCACCACGGCGAATTTTTTCCTCCTGTTGCGTGGTGATTAAACTCACCAGCTCAATCAAGGTGTCTGGCTGTCTGAGACGAAACATCGGTAATACTTTTGGCAGTAAATTCACTTCCGCCGATGGCACAAAGCCAATGGTTAATTGTCTGTCTTCCTGAACAATTTTCCGCGCCCGTAATTTGGCATTTTCCGCTTGTTCGAGGATTGCCAGCGCGTCCTGGAGAAAACATTCTCCCGCCGCCGTCAACGCGACTTTGCGCTTATCCCTCACCAGTAACGGAACACCGACACAGTTTTCAAGATCGCGGATCTGGCTGCTTAACGAAGGCTGTGAGGTATGCAGTTTTTCCGCCGCACGGGTAAAGTTCAGTGCCTGCGCCACTGCGACGAAATAGCGTAAATGCCGTAGTTCCATCACCTTCCCCTTGTTATCGAAAAAACGTCTCAGCTGGTAGAAATTAACTATTTCACATATTAGCAACCAACCAGCAACATCCTTATGGCACAAAAATAGAAGGTCAATACATCTTATCTTTCAGGATTAAAAAATATGACCACACCCTCAGATTTGAACATTTACCAACTGATTGATACCCAAAATGGTCGGGTCACTCCGCGTATTTATACCGACCCAGATATTTACCAACTGGAGCTTGAACGTATTTTCGGCCGTTGCTGGCTATTTCTCGCCCACGAAAGCCAGATCCCAAAACCTGGTGATTTCTTTAACACCTACATGGGGGAAGATGCGGTTGTCGTAGTGCGTCAGAAAGACGGCAGCATCAAGGCGTTTCTCAACCAATGCCGCCACCGGGCCATGCGTGTGAGTTATGCAGATTGCGGCAACACTCGCGCCTTTACCTGCCCGTATCACGGCTGGTCTTATGGCATTAACGGCGAGTTGATCGATGTACCGCTGGAACCTCGCGCCTACCCACAAGGGTTGTGTAAATCCCACTGGGGACTAAACGAAGTTCCTTGTGTGGAGAGTTATAAAGGGCTGATTTTTGGCAACTGGGATACCAGCGCACCGGGCCTGCGTGATTACCTGGGTGACATTGCCTGGTATCTGGATGGCATGCTGGATCGTCGCGAAGGCGGCACCGAAATTGTCGGCGGCGTACAAAAGTGGGTGATCAACTGTAACTGGAAATTCCCGGCAGAGCAGTTCGCCAGTGACCAGTATCATGCTCTGTTCAGCCATGCTTCTGCCGTTCAGGTATTAGGGGCGAAAGATGATGGCAGCGATAAGCGCCTCGGTGATGGACAAACCGCCCGCCCGGTGTGGGAAACCGCCAAAGATGCGCTGCAATTTGGTCAGGACGGTCACGGTAGCGGTTTCTTCTTTACTGAAAAACCGGATGCTAATGTCTGGGTCGATGGCGCAGTTTCAAGCTATTACCGCGAAACCTATGCCGAAGCAGAACAACGTTTAGGTGAAGTTCGCGCCCTGCGCCTGGCGGGTCATAACAATATTTTCCCCACGCTTTCATGGCTAAACGGCACTGCCACACTCCGCGTCTGGCATCCGCGCGGCCCTGATCAAGTTGAAGTGTGGGCGTTCTGTATTACTGACAAAGCCGCCTCCGATGAAGTTAAAGCCGCTTTTGAAAACAGCGCCACTCGTGCTTTTGGTCCTGCTGGTTTTCTCGAGCAGGATGACTCGGAGAACTGGTGTGAAATCCAGAAATTGCTTAAAGGCCACCGCGCCCGCAACAGCAAACTGTGTCTGGAAATGGGGCTTGGTCAGGAAAAGCGCCGCGACGACGGCATTCCTGGCATTACTAACTATATCTTTTCAGAAACTGCCGCTCGTGGAATGTACCAACGCTGGGCTGATCTTCTGAGTAGCGAAAGCTGGCAGGAAGTGCTCGATAAAACCGCCGCTTACCAGCAGGAGGTGATGAAATGAGTGCGCAAGTTTCACTAGAGTTACATCACCGCATTAGCCAGTTTCTCTTTCACGAAGCCAGCTTACTGGACGACTGGAAATTTCGTGACTGGCTGGCGCAGCTCGACGAAGAGATTCGTTACACCATGCGCACCACAGTTAACGCGCAAACACGCGACCGCCGCAAAGGCGTCCAGCCACCGACAACCTGGATTTTTAATGACACCAAAGACCAGCTGGAGCGGCGAATCGCCCGTCTGGAAACGGGCATGGCCTGGGCAGAAGAGCCGCCGTCACGCACCCGCCACTTAATCAGCAACTGCCAGATAAGCGAAACCGACATCCCAAACGTATTTGCTGTGCGGGTAAATTATCTGCTTTATCGGGCACAAAAAGAGCGCGATGAAACATTCTATGTTGGAACGCGTTTCGACAAAGTTCGCCGTCTGGAAGATGACAACTGGCGCTTGCTGGAACGGGATATCGTCCTGGATCAAGCGGTAATCACTTCCCATAACCTGAGTGTACTGTTCTGATGAATCGAATTTATGCGTGTCCCGTTGCGGATGTGCCGGAGGGTGAGGCTCTCCGGATCGATACCTCGCCCGTCATCGCCCTGTTCAACGTTGGCGGCGAGTTTTATGCCATTAACGATCGTTGCAGCCATGGTAATGCGTCAATGTCAGAAGGGTATCTGGAAGATGACGCCACGGTGGAGTGCCCGCTACACGCCGCCAGTTTTTGCCTGAAAACGGGGAAAGCGTTATGCCTGCCCGCCACCGATCCGCTCACCACTTATCCAGTACACGTTGAAGGTGGTGACATTTTCATCGACTTACCGGAGGCGCAGCCATGAGCGATCTGCATAACGAGTCCATTTTTATTACCGGCGGCGGATCGGGATTAGGGCTGGCGCTGGTCGAGCGATTTATCGAAGAAGGCGCGCAGGTTGCCACGCTGGAACTGTCGGCGGCAAAAGTCGCCAGTCTGCGTCAGCGATTTGGCGAACATATTCTGGCGGTGGAAGGTAACGTGACCTGTTATGCCGATTATCAACGCGCGGTCGATCAGATCCTGACTCGTTCCGGCAAGCTGGATTGTTTTATCGGCAATGCAGGCATCTGGGATCACAATGCCTCACTGGTTAATACTCCCGCAGAGACGCTCGAAACCGGCTTCCACGAGCTGTTTAACGTCAATGTTCTCGGTTACCTGCTGGGCGCAAAAGCCTGCGCTCCGGCGTTAATCGCCAGTGAAGGCAGCATGATTTTCACACTGTCAAATGCCGCCTGGTATCCTGGCGGCGGTGGCCCGCTGTACACCGCCAGTAAACATGCCGCAACCGGACTTATTCGCCAACTGGCTTATGAACTGGCACCGAAAGTGCGGGTGAATGGCGTCGGCCCGTGTGGTATGGCCAGCGACCTGCGCGGCCCACAGGCGCTCGGGCAAAGTGAAACCTCGATAATGCAGTCTCTGACGCCGGAGAAAATTGCCGCCATTTTACCGCTGCAATTTTTCCCGCAACCGGCGGATTTTACGGGGCCGTATGTGATGTTGGCATCGCGGCGCAATAATCGCGCATTAAGCGGTGTGATGATCAACGCTGATGCGGGTTTAGCGATTCGCGGCATTCGCCACGTAGCGGCTGGGCTGGATCTTTAAGGAAGCACGATGAAAGAAAAAACCATCATTATTGTCGGTGGCGGGCAAGCGGCGGCAATGGCTGCGGCCTCGCTACGCCAGCAAGGGTTCACCGGTGAGCTGCATCTGTTTTCCGATGAGCGACATCTTCCTTATGAACGACCTCCACTCTCGAAATCCATGTTGCTGGAAGATTCCCCGCAGTTACAGCAGGTGTTACCCGCTAACTGGTGGCAGGAAAACAATGTTCATCTGCATTCCGGTGTAACCATCAAAACGCTGGGTCGCGACACACGAGAGTTAGTGTTAACCAACGGCGAAAGCTGGCACTGGGATCAGCTTTTTATAGCAACCGGCGCGGCAGCTCGACCGCTGCCGTTGCTTGATGCACTGGGAGAACGCTGCTTTACCCTACGCCATGCCGGTGATGCCGCCAGACTGCGAGAAGTTCTGCAGCCCGAACGGTCAGTCGTGATTGTCGGTGCCGGAACTATTGGTCTGGAACTGGCTGCCAGCGCCACGCAGCGCAGATGTAAGGTGACAGTGATTGAACTGGCGGCAACCGTCATGGGCCGTAATGCACCACCGCCCGTGCAACGCTATCTTTTACAGCGCCACCAGCAGGCTGGTGTGCGCATTCTGCTCAATAATGCCATTGAACATGTTGTCGATGGTGAAAAAGTAGAACTGACGCTGCAAAGTGGGGAAACGCTTCAGGCTGATGTGGTGATTTACGGTATTGGTATCAGCGCCAACGAGCAACTGGCTCGCGAGGCCAACCTTGATACTGCCAATGGCATTGTCATTGATGAGGCTTGCCGCACCTGCGATCCCGCGATCTTTGCCGGTGGCGATGTGGCAATCACTCGTCTTGATAATGGTGCACTACACCGCTGCGAAAGCTGGGAAAACGCCAATAACCAGGCGCAAATTGCCGCTGCCGCAATGTTAGGGCTACCGCTACCGCTACTGCCGCCGCCGTGGTTCTGGAGCGATCAGTACAGTGATAACTTACAGTTTATTGGCGATATGCGTGGCGATGACTGGCTTTGTCGTGGCAACCCGGAAACTCAGAAGGCGATTTGGTTTAATCTGCAAAACGGCGTGCTTATCGGTGCGGTCACGCTGAATCAGGGGCGTGAGATTCGCCCAATTCGCAAATGGATCCAGAGCGGCAAAACGTTTGATGCGAAACTGCTGATAGATGAGAACATCGCGCTTAAATCACTGTAACCAGGATAATTAGCGAATATCTCAATGCCTGGGGCGTGGCGAGGTGCAAGAGTGTGTATTACGTTTAAATCACATTATCTTGCAAAGGGATTGGTTATGAACACACTACGTTATTTTGATTTTGGAGCTGCCCGCCCCGTTTTGTTATTAATTGCCCGTATCGCCGTGGTCTTAATTTTCATTATTTTTGGTTTTCCCAAAATGATGGGCTTTGACGGTACGGTCCAATATATGGCCTCGTTGGGCGCGCCAATGCCGATGCTGGCAGCGATTATTGCGGTAGTTATGGAAGTGCCCGCCGCGATATTAATCGTGCTTGGCTTTTTCACCCGTCCGCTGGCGGTGCTGTTTATTTTCTACACGCTGGGTACGGCGGTGATTGGTCACCATTACTGGGATATGACCGGCGATGCGGTTGGGCCAAATCTGATTAATTTCTGGAAGAATGTCAGTATCGCTGGCGCGTTCTTGCTATTGGCAATTACCGGGCCGGGGGCAATTTCTCTCGATCGGCGTTAGGAAAGATGCCGGATGCGGCGTGAACGCCTTATCCGGCATTTTATAAATTACAGCCACTCTACCCGCAACGACATCTCTGAGGTTGTTGATTCCCCTGGTGCTAGCGCAATGAGATCACCCCCTTCCGGGCGATGATGATCATCCGGCGCATGGCTCATCGGTTCCAGACAGAAGAAATCAAACGCATATCCTTTATCAAACGCAGGGTCGGAAACAAAGATGAAATAACACGGTGCAGGTGGCGTCGTTTCCATGATGATGGCATAACCTTCCTGCGGCTGCTCGATGCGGGCCTGACCATTCCATCCGGCAAAACCATTGTTCACCCACTGGCGCGGCAACGGCGCGAGCTGGTTAAAATCCAGTTCCTGCGGTAGCTGCTCGCAAAACTCACCCGCCAGCCACTGCTCCCGTTCCAGCCAGTAACCGCTCGCCTGTGCCTGAATCCGCGTTTGCGGCGACAACGGAAAATAAGGATGCCAGCCGGTACCAAATGGCAGCGTCTCTGCCCCTTGATTGGTGACAGAGAGCGTCACCATCAGCGTATCCGCCGTTAAATGAAACGCCTGACTTACCCGATAGTGATAGACACCGCTGCGATGTTCATACACCAGACACAAACTATCATCGCTGTGCGAGACACATTGCCACTCGCCCAGCCAGCCATCGCCGTGTAGATAGTGCGCATCCCACTCAACATTCGGTTGCAGTTGATACTCACGCCCCTGCCAGACAAAACGATTGCCGCTCACCCGGTTTGCAAATGGCACCAGCGGAAAACATGAGGCATCGGTTGCCACACCGCTTTTTTTACCAGGACGTAAGAGCGGCGTCGTATCGCGCCAGAAGCCTTCGATTACGCCGCCCTGGTCAGAAACGTCCAGCTTTAGCGACCCGTGGGATAAGGTATAGATGGTCATCCGCTAACTCCTTAATCCGGGAAGTTAATCACAACTTTCCCGCATTTGCCGCTCGCCATCAGCGCATAGGCATCACCTGCCTGTTCCAGCGAGAAGCGATGGGTAATGGCGTTACGCGGCCACAGCTTCCAGTCCGTCAGATCATGGGCGCATTTTTCCATATGGAACAGACTGGTCACCCAGGAGCCGATAATCCGCCGTTGATGGTGCATCAGATCGGCGCTGACCTCGAATTCCACTTTTCCGGTTTCACCAATGTAAACCACCCGTCCCCAGTCAGCAGTGGATTGCAGTGCCAGCAAGCGACCTGCGGCATTACCGGAACAATCGAGCGCAACATCCGCGCCACCGTGGGTAAGTTCAGCAATTATCTGCGGCAGACCTTCGGTGGTCGCTAAATAGCCGTGATCCATCACCCCTAACTGTTTTGCCATCGCCAGACGTTCCGGCAGCATATCAACGCCGATGATCCGTTTTGCACCGCGACCTTTCGCCAGCATCATCGCCATCATGCCGACTGGCCCCAGACCGACCACCAGCACGTTATCACTGCCGGAAACTTCGCCGCGCAAAATCCCTTCATAGGCCGTGCCAACGCCGCAACTGATAAACGCACCATCTTCGTAGCTCAGCGCATCCGGCAGGAGGATCAGATCTTTTTCTTCCGCCAGCAGATATTCGGCATGACCGCCGTCACGCTGCCAGCCGTAAGCCGCTTTTCCTTTGCCAGTACAAGAGATAGGAAAGCCGCGGCGGCAGTTCGGGCAAAAACCACAGCCAGAAATGTGATACACCAGCACGCGATCACCCTCTTTAAAATGGCGACAGCCTTGCCCCATCGCCACAATCTGCCCGCACGGTTCATGACCGTTGATAAATCCCTGGTATAACGGTTTATCGGGTGCCGCCGCCGTGGCACGGTGATGATGATAGATATAGTGGACATCGCTTCCGCAAATCCCGGAGGATTTCATTTTGATCAGTACCTGGTTAATCCCCGGCGTCGGCACCGCAACTTCCCGCAGATCGACGGTTGAATTTCCTGGTAAATAAGCTGCCAGCATCGTTTTCATAAATCCCTCATTAACAATACGATTAATTTTCATCCCTGCCGCACCCGCGCCAGGGGCGTTAAGGTTTAGCGTTTCGCTTTACTGCTTCGCTGGGTCAGCAAGATATTCGCCAGCACCGCCACCACGATGATGACGCCGCGTACCACCTGCTGGAAAAAGGAGTTAATACCGAGCAGCACCAGACCGTTACCGATTAGCGTAATCACCAGCACACCAAGCAATGTACCGAACAGGGAACCGCGACCGCCGGAAAGTGCCGTACCGCCGACCACGACCGCGGCGATGACGTCAAACTCCAGACCGTTTGCGGCACCTGCGTTACCAGAACCGAGGCGCGCCGCCAACAAAATGCCGGTCACCGCCGCTAATAATCCCGAAAGGGTAAAGATAAGAATGCGCACCCGACGAACGTTGATGCCGCACAACTGCGCCGCCGTAGCATTACCGCCAACGGCAAAAACCGAGCGCCCGAAGGCGGTTTTGCGGCTGATGAACACAAACAGCGCAAACAACACAATCATGATCAGCGCGGATACCGGCACACCGAGAAATTGTCCGCCCAGCCAGTCCAGCACCTCGTTTTCGTCAATCGGCATTGGCAGTGCGTTCGTCATAAACAGCCCCATTCCGCGCAGGGCGCTCCACAGCCCCAGTGTGGCAACGAAACTTGGTACGTTAAACACGCCGCGCAGCACCCCGGCCAGCGTTCCCATCAGCGCGCCTAACAGCAACACCAGCAGACACGCCACCGCCAGCGGAACTTCAAATTGCAGCAAAAATGCCAGGCACACCGAGACAAAAGCCACCATCGGCCCAACGCTGACATCAATTTCACCGGAGATAATAATCAGCGTCATCGCCCAGGCGGCAATCCCAATGGTGGCGGCATCGCGCAGCACGTTCATCTGGTTATTCAATGAGATAAAGCCAGGCGCGTTCAGGGAGAAGACCAGATAAAGAATGGCGATTACCACCAGCAAACCGATCTCATTAATATGGCGACTGACAAATTGTTTGAGCGAGACGCTCTTGCCCTGCGGCAATGATAATGACGAAGCAGACATCTTCAGGTTCCTCGGTAAAATTCATCAGTGCACAGACAGAATGGCGGACATCAGCTCATCCACATTGACCGGCGAGTGAAACTCCTGCGAGAACGTACCGTGCTGTAACAACAGGATGCGGTCGCACACCAGCGGCAACTCCTCCACTTCACTGGAGATAAACACCACGCTTTTTCCTTCGGCAGCCAGCTCACGGACAATACGGTAAATCTGCTGTTTGGCTTCGATATCGACGCCGCGCGTTGGCTCGTCGAGCAACAAAATCTGGCTGGCGGCATAGACCCAACGACCGATCACCACTTTTTGCTGATTGCCGCCAGAAAGCGTGCCGATGGGCGTTTCGCTACTGGCGGCCTTGACCGTCATCCGCTGCATCACCTCTTCGGTCAGGCGGCGGATGGTGGACCATTGCAGTACGCCGTTGGCGCTGATTTTTTGCCGATTGGTCAGCACTGTATTTTCGTCAACGCCCAACCAGGGAATGATCCCCGCTTCTTTGCGGTTTTCTGGCGTATAGCCAATGCCGCGTTTCAGCATGTCGCCGTAATCGGGGCGCGTGATTTTCTCGCCGTTGATAACAATTTCGCCCTGTTCATACTCCTCCAGCCCAACAATCGCCTTCAGCAATTCACTGCGCCCTGCCCCCAGCAGGCCAGCAATGCCAAGCACTTCGCCGCGACGTAACGTAAAGCTGATATCCTCCAGCTTGGGCTTATGGCGTAATGCACGGACTTCCAGCACGGCCTGATCCACAATTTCCTGAGGGGCTACCGGCGCAATATCAACGTGATCACGCCCTAGCATTAGCGACACAATATGATGCGTGGAGGTGTTTTCGAGCATCACATCGCCCGCCACCTGACCATCGCGCATAACGGTGGCACAGGAGGCAATGCGGCGGATTTCTTCCATCCGGTGGCTGACATAAATCACCGCCACGCCCAGTGCCGACATCTTTTTCACCGCACTGATCACCAGTTCAACTTCTGCACTGGCAAGCGAGCTGGTGGGTTCATCAAGAATGACCACGCGCGGCTCGCCCTTCATCACCCGTGCAATTTCCACCAGTTGCTTTTGCGCCGGGCTTAGCGTTGAAACAAGTTGTTCAGGACTAACGTCAACGCCCAGCGCCTGTAAGCAACGTTGGGCATCCTGCGCCATTTGCAGGTAATCAATCATGCCGTTGCGGCGAGGCCATTGACCAAGGCAGAGGTTTTCTGCCACCGTCAGCCCTTCCACCAGACTTAATTCCTGATAAACCGCACGAACCCCCAGTTCAGCGGCACGGCGAGTCAACGTAGCTTCGTCACCTTCCAGTCGCGTCTCGCCAATCCAGATATCACCGCTATCCGGGCGTTCGCTGCCGGTAAGCATTCGAATGAGAGTCGATTTGCCCGCGCCGTTTTTACCTAACAGCGCACGAACTTCGCCTTTATTGAGCGTGAAGTTAACGTTATCCAGCGCAACGACGCCGGGGTAACGCTTATTTCCTGCCACCACTTTTGCTACCGGGACTGCCTCTGTTGCCGTGAACATAGGGACCTCTGCGAATCAGCGATTAGGGCAGACCATCAACGTGCGTTGCCAGCCACTGTTTACCATCTTCCGTTTTGGTATAGAGATCGATTGGCACCTGAATCACTTTTTCACCGTCGGCTTGTTTATTGATAACCTTCAATGTTTGCGCGAAAACAGCATTGCCCATTTTCTTACCGGAAATATCCACTACCGCTTTCAGCACCTGATTGTTTTCCAGCTCCTGAGCAATTTCGGTTGTCATATCCGAACCGAAAACAGCAATTTTTCCGGCCTGATTTTGATTACGTACCGCTTTTACCGCGCCGAGTGTCGCACCGCCCGACTCCCCCATAATGGCGTTGAGATCCGGCGTGGAGATAATCAGTTTTTCACCAACGGAAATCGCTTTATCTAAAACAGTCCCTTCCTGATTAGCGACAATTTGCGCGCCGGGAACGCGGGATTTTAATACTTCTTCAAATCCTTTACGTCGCTGCACACAAACTTCAAAGGCTTCGCAATTGATGACGGCAATTTTCGGCTGGTCAATTTTATTGGCAATAAAATAATCGGCGGCAGCGTTACCCAGTTTTTTACCAAATTCCAGTGGATCGCCGACCAGATACGCCGAGACATATTTATCGACACCCTTTTGATTAATACAGGTGTTGTAGCAAATCACCGGAATACCCGCTTCACTGGCGCGACGAACGGTACGGCTACTGCCATTTTCAGACACTGCCGATAAAATAATGGCATCGACATTACGCGCCACGAGGGTATCAACAAAGGTACTTTCTTTCGAAATATCACCCTGGGCGTTAGTTTCAATTAACTGTACCTGTACTGAAGAATCTTTTGCCGCATCCTGAACGCCCTGACGCACTCCAGCGTAATATCCCTGGGTATCAAGGTATATTGCACCAATGGTCATTTCTTTATCCGCAGCCCTGGCAAATAGTGCGCTACCTAATAGCGTAGCCATTAATAATAGATTACGGGTTGTTCTCATTTTTTTAGGCATAGTGCCTCCTGTAGGGTTTTTATTAACAACGGCTTATTCTAATTATTTTGTGATGAGCGGCAGCGCGTGCCGCTCAAATATTACAGTTAATAGGGTTTAGTGAACGTAGTTAAAAATAAAAGGCATCACGGTGGTGAATAATGCCGCTTTCGGCCAGGCCGGATTAATCGCCGTCAATTCAGCGCGAGCAGATTCATATTGCGCAACCTCCCCGAGTCCCGCGGACGCCAGCATCGCCACCATCAGGCATTTTTCTTTATGCTGCTGTTGTAAATCGCCATACAGCGACAACAGGTCAGGTTGTGAAACAGCAAAGAAATCCGCCTCAATACTGGTTTTCGCCATCTCTTGCGCCCACTGTTTCATTTCACTAAACAGTTGCTGTGCGATTTGTTGTTCGCCCAGCAGTCGCAGCGCCATTCCTTGCCAGAAGAGATAATCAACCGGCTGATCGTTGTAATAACTGTGGATGTTAATGGTGCGATCGCCGGTCGCCGCCAGACGTAAACAACGCGTCGCTTCAGTTTCATCGCCCTGCGCGTTGGCGCATATCGCCTGCCAGAACCAGATGTCGTTATCAGTTTGCCCCGGTAAACGGCCTTCGCTTAAATTCTCCGGATAATGCAGCGCGGCATGAAGCAGTTCGCTGGCCTGCTGCGGCTGTCTGGCATCAAGGTGCTGCCAGGCGCGTAATAACTGGTTGAGGATAAACTGACTGGTGACCTTCCCTTCCCCGCCTTCCCACGGGTGGAATTTGCGCGTGGCGAGAATGTCCGCCGCTTTGTCTGCCTGACCCGTGAGATGCCACAAATTGAGCAACTCTGCTGTCATGTCGTCGCGTTTCAGCGCAATTTCCAGATTATTTTCCAGACGCGCCAGTCGTTTCTCCGGTGTGGCTCCGCTTAACTTATCAAGCAAATCCCGTTCGAAAAGCAGACGTGCATCCTGCGGCGCAAGCTGATAAGCATTATCAAGATAACGCGCGGCCAGCTCATAATCGTGTTGCTTATTCCACGCATGGATCGCTAACCCGCGCCAGCCGTCGGCAAACTCCGGCGACATCTCTACGCAACGTTGCCATAAGGTAATGGCTTTGTTGTAGCTACGCTTGTTGTAGTAGAAGCAGGCCAGTAAATGACGGGCAAACCAGCACTCTTCAATACTCTCCAGCGCCGCCACTTCTTCCAGCGTATTCGGGAAACGGACAAACTGCGGGAAGACATCAATGGCTTTTGCGACCAGTTCGCCGCGTTCGGCTTTCGGCAATAAACTCGCCTGCAGGTAAAGCGGCAGCGTGCGCTGGCAGTCCAGTGCGTTCAGCATCTCTGCCGCCAGGGTGGGCATTCCCCAGTTAATCAGTTGCCCGGCGGTCATCAGAGCGTTAACGTCGCGTCCCTGACACAGACCGCGCCACTGCGCGAGGGCTGATTCGCTACGACCATCGAACCAGTTCAGCCACCACAGAGTGGCGTTCAGCGGATAATCACGCAGCAGTTTCGCGCGCTGCAAACGCGCGTTGTCCTGACGACCACTTAACACCAGCAGCAGATTATGCAGGCAAAGCACTTCCTGATTGGTTGGGCAGGCACGAAGACTTTGTTGGCAAAAATCCAGACCAGCGTCGAAGTTACCATTACGCGCCGCCAGTCGTGCCAGGCCATAATAGCCACCGGCTTTGCTGTTGCCGCTCCAGACCGCACGCCAGAAATCCTCTTCGGCTTGTTGATATTGTCCCTGACGTTCGTAAGCACTGGCGCGAATCAAACTGGCCTGTCCGCACTGCGGATTTTTGTTCAGCGCATGTGCGCGTTTCAGCGCCTGAGTGGCATACGCCACCGCTTGCGGGAAATCGGCGCGGTTATATTCCAGCATCGCCAGCGCCAGGTTACAGCGATAATCCAGCGGATCCAGCGCCACGCCGCGCAGGTAGTAATCGAACGGTGAACGGCTGGCGTGATGATATTGCTCCAGATGCTGACCGATAAACCAGGCTTCATCTGTACTGGTAATGTCTTGTGCTGACAGTGGCGCTTTGGCGACGTCCGGCAACGGCAACTCTTGCGGCTGATGTTCCTGATAACTCAGTACAATATTGCCGTCGGCATCGGAGAGCTCAATGGTCAGCCTTTCAGGATTGATACCGTGCAACACGCCCTGGATGGCGGTCGCAGGCATCAGTGCCACGGCATCATCAAGTAACGCGTTGCATTTGCCGATTTCGCGGATCGCCAGGCGGTATCCGTTCAACGGAGAGATGGCATACAGCCCCCACTCAATCCCCCGCTCACTACGTTGGAGTTTTATCACCGCATCGCGGGAGGCATTTTGCACCATGCCCAAAGAATGATAAGGCAGGAAATACTGCTCAAAACGCTTCTCTTCGTAAGCATCAAGCCAGGTAAAATCGGGCTGGTTATCGGCAAAAATACCGGTCATCAGTTCGATATACGGGCCGTTATTGTCGGTCAGACTCTTATCCCACGCCTGGCCAAATTCACTGTGTCCCCAACTCCACTGTTTTTTACCTGGCGCGATATGGTGGTTGGCAACGTGCAGCAAACCGCCATCTTCATCGTGACACCACGCGCCAACAAAATCGTACTGTGATTTTTCAGCCATATATGAGGTTGGAACGGGCACATTTTTATAGCGAGAAATGTCCACTCCAGCGGAGTAGTCCACTTTGTAGTAAGTGCCGGTGGCGATGGGGAAAGCGGAGACGGCTCGTTTGCCGTGATCAAACACCGCCGTTACATCCGGCGGGAAGACGCTCTGATGCCCTTCCCCCCCTTTCACTGCCGGGTTGGCCCACCATAAGAAATGACGCGGCGTGGCGTTGCCGTTATAGACGCGGCTGGCGATTTCCAGCGCCGCCCGGTCAGGGCGCAGGGTGAAACCTGTCATCACCTGTAAACCATGCATCGGCTCCGTTTCGCCGACCCACACCGTCTGTGCACCGTCTTCATGGGCTTCGAGGGTGAAATCAACGGGCATAAAGGTGGTCGGGCGATGGTGTTGCGGCCAGTTAAACTCAATCCCACCGGAGATCCACGGTCCCAGCAGCCCCACCAGCGCAGGTTTAATGACTTCATTGTGATAGACAAAATCGCGCTGTTTCACTTTATCCCATGCGCGATGCACCCGACCGCCCAGTTCCGGCAGGATCATCACTTTGATGTAGTCGTTTTCCAGCCACACCGCCTGCCAGGATTTCAGGGTTTTCTGCTCGCTCAGCGTATCGGTCACGCCGTAGGGATAAACCGCGCCGGACGATCCCTGATAAACGCGATTTTCCAGGAACATGGGATGTATATCCTGCGGCCCGGTTTCATAGGTCGGGATCTCAACGCGCTCTTGCCACACTTTTACTGGAGTCATGGTGCCCTCAATATTAACAAGACATACTGAATTAAAAGATTTGTGGCAGTGTATTGAACAATCTGGCAATGTTTTCGCGGAATAATCACGCAATTAACTAAACAAGGTTTAGTGAAGATGAGAGCCTGCATTAACAATCAACAGATTCGCCACCATAACAAATGCGTGATTCTGGAACTGCTGTACCGGCAAAAGCGCGCCAATAAATCAACGCTGGCCCGGCTGGCGCAAATTTCGATTCCGGCAGTCAGTAATATTTTGCAGGAACTGGAAAGCGAAAAACGGGTGGTGAATATCGACGATGAAAGCCAGACGCGCGGGCATAGTAGCGGTACATGGCTGATTGCGCCGGAAGGTGACTGGACGCTGTGCCTGAACGTGACGCCCACCAGTATTGAGTGTCAGGTTGCTAATGCTTGTTTAAGTCCGAAAGGCGAGTTTGAGTATTTACAGATTGATGCACCGACGCCGCAGGCGCTGCTGTCCGAAATCGAAAAATGCTGGCATCGCCACCGTAAATTGTGGCCGGACCGCACCATCAATCTGGCGCTGGCAATCCACGGTCAGGTTGATCCGGTGACCGGCGTGTCGCAAACCATGCCGCAAGCGCCGTGGACAACGCCGGTGGAGGTGAAATATCTGCTGGAAGAGAAGCTCGGCATTCGGGTGATGGTCGATAATGACTGCGTGATGCTGGCGCTGGCGGAGAAATGGCAAAATAATTCGCAGGAACGGGATTTCTGCGTGATCAACGTTGATTACGGCATTGGCTCGTCGTTCGTGATTAACGAGCAAATTTATCGCGGCAGTTTGTATGGTAGCGGACAGATTGGTCACACCATCGTTAATCCGGATGGCGTCGTCTGCGACTGTGGACGTTACGGCTGCCTGGAAACCGTCGCCTCGTTAAGTGCTTTAAAAAAACAGGCGCGGGTATGGCTAAAATCACAACCGGTTAATACTCAGCTTGATCCTGAAAAACTGACAACCGCGCAGTTAATCGCTGCCTGGCAGAGTGGAGAACCGTGGATCACCAGCTGGGTTGACCGCAGTGCCAATGCCATTGGTTTGAGTCTGTATAACTTCCTCAACATCCTCAATATTAATCAGATTTGGTTGTACGGTCGCAGTTGTGCCTTTGGTGAGAACTGGCTTAATACTATTATTCGCCAGACAGGATTTAACCCGTTCGACCGCGACGAAGGACCGAGCGTGAAAGCGACGCAAATTGGCTTCGGGCAATTAAGCCGCGCACAACAGGTGCTGGGAATTGGCTATTTGTATGTTGAGGCGCAGTTACGACAGATTTGATGGCGCGATAACGTAGAAAGGCTTCCCGAAGGAAGCCTTTTTTCAACAGATTAACCGTTTCGCTTATGCGTAAACCGGGTAACGTGCGCAGATGTCGAGAACTTTACCTTTGATGCGCTCGATAACGGCTTCATCATTGATGCTGTCCAGCACGTCACACATCCAGCCAGCCAGTTCTTTCGCTTCTGCTTCTTTGAAGCCGCGACGCGTAATTGCCGGAGTACCCACGCGAATACCGGAGGTCACAAACGGGCTCTTCGGATCGTTCGGTACGCTGTTTTTGTTGACGGTGATGTTAGCACGGCCCAGAGCGGCGTCTGCTTCTTTACCGGTCAGGTTTTTATCAACCAGATCAACCAGGAACAGGTGGTTATCAGTGCCGCCGGAAACCACTTTGTAGCCGCGCTCGAGGAACACTTCTACCATCGCTTTAGCGTTTTTAGCGACCTGCTGCTGGTAAGTTTTGAACTCAGGCTCCATCGCTTCTTTCAGAGCAACCGCTTTACCGGCGATTACGTGCATCAACGGACCGCCCTGACCACCAGGGAAAACGGCAGAGTTCAGTTTTTTGTACAGCTCTTCGCTACCACCTTTCGCCAGGATCAGGCCGCCGCGCGGACCCGCCAGGGTTTTGTGAGTGGTGGTAGTAACAACGTGAGCATGAGGAACCGGGTTCGGGTAGACGCCAGCAGCAACCAGGCCCGCAACGTGCGCCATATCAACGAACAGGTAAGCACCGATGCTGTCAGCGATTTCACGCATTTTCGCCCAGTCCACCACGCCGGAATATGCAGAGAAACCACCGATAATCATTTTCGGCTTGTGTTCTTTGGCTTGTTTTTCCAGATCGGCGTAGTCGATATGACCGGTAGCATCGATACCGTAAGGAACGATGTTGTACAGTTTACCGGAGAAGTTAACCGGAGAACCGTGAGTCAGGTGACCGCCATGCGCCAGGTTCATACCCAGAACGGTATCACCTGGTTCCAGCAGCGCGGTGTAGACCGCAAAGTTAGCCTGGGAGCCGGAGTGCGGCTGGACGTTAGCGTAGTCAGCGCCGAACAGTTCTTTCGCACGATCGATCGCCAGTTGTTCAACGATATCAACATACTCGCAACCGCCGTAGTAGCGTTTGCCCGGATAACCTTCAGCATATTTGTTGGTCAGCTGAGAACCCTGCGCCTGCATTACGCGCGGGCTGGTGTAGTTTTCGGAGGCGATCAGTTCGATGTGCTCTTCCTGACGTACTTTTTCCTGCTCCATAGCCTGCCACAGTTCGGCATCATAATCGGCAATGTTCATTTCACGCTTTAACATCCGCATCTCCTGACTCAGCTAACAATAAAATTTTTGGCCTTTATAGGCGGTCCTGTTGGACAACGGCGAACAGTATAACCGAATCATTGTGCGATAACAGGTCTTGACAAAGGAATTTACGCAAACGATTACCTTCAGGCTACACAAGGCTTTGGAGAATAAAGAGCTTGCAACCGGAAACGGATTTCTTTTCAGGTTTGTGATGCAAATTTTTCACTTCATCACATTCTTTCTGAAAAACACCAAAGAACCATTTACATTGCAGGGCTATTTTTTATAAGATGCATTTGAGATACATCAATTAAGATGCAAAAAAAGGAAGACCATATGCTTGACGCTCAAACCATCGCTACAGTAAAAGCCACCATCCCTTTACTGGTGGAAACGGGGCCAAAGTTAACCGCCCATTTCTACGACCGTATGTTTACTCATAACCCAGAACTCAAAGAAATTTTTAACATGAGTAACCAGCGTAATGGCGATCAACGTGAAGCCCTGTTTAACGCTATTGCCGCCTACGCCAGTAATATTGAAAACCTGCCTGCGCTGCTGCCAGCGGTAGAAAAAATCGCGCAGAAGCACACCAGTTTCCAGATCAAACCGGAACAGTACAACATCGTCGGCGAACACCTGTTGGCGACGCTGGACGAAATGTTCAGCCCGGGCCAGGAAGTGCTGGACGCGTGGGGTAAAGCCTATGGTGTACTGGCTAATGTATTTATCAATCGCGAGGCGGAAATCTATAACGAAAACGCCAGCAAAGCCGGTGGTTGGGAAGGTACTCGCGATTTCCGCATTGTGGCTAAAACACCGCGCAGCGCGCTTATCACCAGCTTCGAACTGGAGCCGGTCGACGGTGGCGCAGTGGCAGAATACCGTCCGGGGCAATATCTCGGCGTCTGGCTGAAGCCGGAAGGTTTCCCGCATCAGGAAATTCGTCAGTACTCTTTGACTCGCAAACCGGATGGCAAAGGCTATCGTATTGCGGTGAAACGCGAAGAGGGTGGGCAGGTATCCAACTGGTTGCACAATCACGCCAATGTTGGCGATGTCGTGAAACTGGTCGCTCCGGCAGGTGATTTCTTTATGGCTGTCGCAGATGACACACCAGTGACGTTAATCTCTGCCGGTGTTGGTCAAACGCCAATGCTGGCAATGCTCGACACGCTGGCAAAAGCAGGCCACACAGCACAAGTGAACTGGTTCCATGCGGCAGAAAATGGCGATGTTCACGCCTTTGCTGATGAAGTTAAGGAACTGGGGCAGTCACTGCCGCGCTTTACCGCGCACACCTGGTATCGTCAGCCGAGCGAAGCCGATCGCGCTAAAGGTCAGTTTGATAGCGAAGGTCTGATGGATTTGAGCAAACTGGAAGGTGCGTTCAGCGATCCGACAATGCAGTTCTATCTCTGCGGCCCGGTTGGCTTCATGCAGTTTACCGCGAAACAGTTAGTGGATCTGGGCGTGAAGCAGGAAAACATTCATTACGAATGCTTTGGCCCGCATAAGGTGCTGTAATTTGATGTTGCCGGATGGAAACATCCGGCAACCCTTGACGCGGTTTAAATTGCCGCGTCGTCCTCTTCACCGGTACGGATGCGAATGACCCGTGCCACGTCGAAGACGAAGATTTTACCGTCACCGATTTTGCCGGTTTGCGCCGTGCGAATAATGGTATCAACACAGGTATCGACAATGTCGTCCGGTACGACAATCTCAATTTTCACTTTCGGCAGAAAATCCACCATATACTCCGCGCCGCGGTACAGCTCGGTATGGCCTTTCTGGCGGCCAAAACCTTTCACCTCAGTGACCGTCATGCCGGTAATGCCGACTTCAGCCAGTGCTTCGCGGACATCGTCCAGCTTGAAGGGTTTTATAATCGCATCAATCTTTTTCATGCTATTCCTTGAAAAGGTCGCCTGTCTTTTGATCTGCTAAACGTAACACATAACGCCAATTCATTCCTTGAAATCGTTTGCATCCAGCTCGTGTCGGGAAAGCAGTTTATAAAATTCTGTCCGGTTGCGCCCCGCCATTCTCGCCGCGTGGGTGACGTTGCCTTTGGTAATTTGCAGCAGCTTACGCAAATAGTTGAGTTCAAACTGATTACGTGCCTCAACAAAGGTTGGCAGCGCCGTGTTTTCACCCTCCAGCGCCTGCTCTACTAATGCATCGCTAATAACCGGAGATGAGGTCAGCGCCACGCACTGTTCAATCACGTTGACCAACTGGCGCACATTACCCGGCCAGCTAGCGGTCATCAGGCGTTTCATCGCATCAGTGGAGAACGCGCGGACAAACGGTTTATGTCGCTCTGCCGCCTGGCGCAACAGGTGATTTGCCAGAAGCGGAATGTCTTCTGTGCGCTCTGCCAGAGCCGGAATTTTCAGGCTGACAACGTTGAGGCGGTAATAGAGATCTTCACGGAATTCCCCGCGCGCCATCGCTTTTGGCAGGTCGCGGTGAGTGGCGGAAATAATCCGCACGTCGATATCAATATCGCGGTTGCTGCCCAGCGGGCGCACTTTACGCTCCTGCAACACGCGCAGCAGTTTGACCTGCAATGGTGCGGGCATATCGCCAATCTCATCGAGAAATAGCGTACCGCCTTCCGCCGCCTGGAATAAACCTTCGCGATTGCTGACAGCGCCAGTAAACGCGCCACGCGCATGACCAAACAGCTCCGACTCCAGCAACTGCTCGGGCAATGCGCCACAGTTAATAGCAATAAATGGTTTGCTGTTACGCGGGCTGGCGTTGTGGATAGCCTGGGCGAAAATCTCTTTCCCGGTGCCGCTCTGGCCATTAATCAACACGCTGACGTCTGATTGCGCCACCAGCCGCGCCTGTTCCAGCAAACGCAGCATCAGCGGGCTGCGGGTGACAATTGCCTCGCGCCAGCGTTCATCGGTGGCTGGCGCGGATTGCTCCAGCGCATCGTCAATTGCCTGATATAGCGCGTCTTTGTCGACAGGCTTGGTGAGGAAACTAAAAACGCCCTGCTGTGTTGCAGCAACGGCATCGGGGATAGAACCATGCGCAGTAAGAATAATTACCGGCATTCCCGGCTGCACTTTCTGGATTTCAGCAAACAGCTGCATACCGTCCATTTCATCCATCCGCAGGTCGCTGATAACTAAATCTACTTTTTCGCGATTCAGTACCCGTAATCCTTCAGCGCCACTTTCCGCCGTGACCACACTGTAGCCTTCGCTGGTCAGGCGCAGGCCAAGCAGTTTCAGCAATCCCGGATCGTCATCGACCAATAATAAATGCGCAGGTTTATGGCTCATCAGGAGTGACCTCATGGGTGGATGGCGCGGGCTTTTCACCCTCGTGCGGCGTATCCGGCGAGAAATTTCCAGCCGGTTTGCGGGTCGAGAGCTGGCGTTCAATATCAGTCAGGTTTTCCAGCTTGCGGGTGGTGAGTTCCAGTTGCTGCTGTAGAACGTGATGTTGCTGGCGCAATGTATCCAGCTCGCTGTCGCTGGCCTGCTGGAGCTTGCCGTAGCGTTGGCGCTCTTCCGCCAGTTGCAGTTGCAGCGCCTGACCGTCGCGCCAGAGTTGATACAGAGGGCGAACCTGTGCCGGGATCTCGGTACTTAGCGCATCAATGCGCGCGACCAGCTGGCGGCGCTCATACGGCGTAATTTTGGCGTCGGCGAGCAAAATCCCTTGTTTAAAGGTATTTTGCCAGCTGCCGTCGTCATATTGGCGAGCTTGCTGACGTGACTGCGCAGGCATTAAACGATCAGCACAATCCATCGCCCGCAGCCAGTAAAGCGGATTGGTTTCGGTTGATTTACCTTGCAGCGCCCAGATGTCGCTACATTCAGTAGAAAGATAGTCAGCCAGTTGATAAACCGGAATTTTTTCTTCTGCTGGCGTATCAATGGCTGGCTTATTGTGACTCTGCACGCAACCCAGCAATGCCAGACATGGCAGCCCTGCCAGCCACAGCCGTCGGGGCAATAATCGTTGAAAAATGTGTCGCATATTCACCAGACTTAATGCCTATCCCAGTGGGCGTAATTATTGCAGGCAGTTTGGACATGGACAGCGCGGAGAAACCGGAGCGTACACGTCGTACGTGAGGATTTCGAGCACTGCCCGGGGCCGAACTGGCAAATAAAATAGCCTGATGGGATAGGCTGTTAGCATTATTTCGTGTTTTTCGACGACGGCAATTCAATGCGGAAACAAACGTCTTGCCCGCTCTCGTCGACCAGATACAGTTCCCCTTGCATACGGCGAATACAATCCCTGGCAATGCTTAATCCCAGACCGCTGCCCTTCACCGCCCCTTTTCGCTGGTGGCTTCCTTGAAAAAAGGGTTCGAAGATCATGGCGCGTTCCTCTTGCGGAATGGGTGTGCCTGTATTGATGACATCAATATAAACCCGTGCACCATGTAAGCTGCTGCGAAGGCAAATGTTACCGGATTCAGCCCCGTAGTGCACCGCATTGGAGTAAAGATTATCCAGTACGCTCATCAGCAGCATTGGCTCCGCCAGGCAAGCTGTTGCTTTGAGATCGACGTCGGTATGCATCATTTTAGCCCGTGCGGGCAGGCTATGAGCAGAAACCACTGTCTCCACCAGCGGTGCTAATTCAACATTCTCCAGTTCCACCGCACTGTCCGCCTGTTTACGGTTGTAATCAAGCAGTTGTTCGATCAGTTTTTGCAAATTGCGGCTGCTGCTATCAAGAATGCTCACCACCTCTTTTTGCTCTGGCGTAAGCGGCCCGACAACCTGGTCAGCCAGTAATTCAGTGCCCTCGCGCATACTCGCCAGTGGCGTTTTTAATTCATGAGATAAATGTCTTAAAAATTGATGGCGTTGGGATTCCAGCCATGACAGGCGCTCACTTAACCAAAGAATACGTTGCCCAACCGAGCGTAACTCGCTCGGTCCACTGAACGAAACGCTATTGCCCAGAGAACGCCCTTCCCCCAGACGGTTGATCATGCGCTCGATATTTTTCACCGGCCCGATAATCATCCGCGTGAAAAGTAGCACCATCACCAGACTCACCAGAAATAGCACCAGCGATTGCCAACCAAAATATTGCCCACGTTCGGCGATTTCACGCTGAAGTTGCTGCCCACGAGAGAACACCACTGTGCGCGTGGCCTGCACCATTTCGGTATTGGCACTGGCAAAGGCTTCAAGACGCGCGGCGGCGGCAGCATCGGGACCACTGTTGTTACACTGAAGTTGGGCCAGATTGTTCAAATCCTGACGCAATGCCTGGTAAAGTTTATCGTCTGGCAGTACGCCTGCGTGGGCATCGAGCATTTCGCTGTAACGCTTGCGCTGGCTTTGATAAACCTTCGCAAGCGTAGGATCGTCCAGCACGCAATACTGACGGTAGCTACGCTCCATCTCCAGCGCCGCGTTGGTCATCGCTTCACTACGCCGGGCATCAATAAGCGTAGTGCGGTTAACCAGCGCCGCCTGATCGCTAAGCGCATTCAGGCTTTGCCAGGCTTGCCATGCCAGCACCAACAGGGGTAGTAGAATTAGCAAAAATGCCAGCATTACCAGTTGTCGTAATGAGCGGGGAAAAACAGGCCAGCGTTTCAAGGTGTTACTCTCGTCAGACGCGAATAGCCTGATGCTAACCGAGGGGAAGTTCAGATACAACAAAGCCGGGAATTACCCGGCTTTGTTATGGAATAAGGCGGTGCCTAACTCGACGTTTCGCCCGATGGTTGATATAGCTACGCTGATATCAGAAGTTGGACGGCAGGCACCTTGTTGTGCGTCATTCGAATTTTATGTAGCACGTCCCGAAGGGGCTGACATAAGTCGGTGAATGAGCCACTGCTTACTATTATGCAGTAACTGTGCCAATAAAGAAAATAGTTTGGTAACGTACTGATTATACGTCGCTTTGAGGGGTTTATGGCTTCTCCGTTATTTGAATGTAAATCAGCCACTGTGTCGCTAAAAAGAGACAACTTAAGATAAACTTATTAGATAATATTAAAATCAATGAGTTAAGTGTCGCCAGAAAGCGACACGGCAAACCACCCATTGTCGTGATTTACAGACACAAAAAAGCTCCCAGAGTTGGGAGCTTATGATAGCGGTTGTATTTAATGCCGGATGCGGCGTGAATGCCTCATCCGGGCTGCAAAACCAATGAGTTTGACGGCTTACCCCAACTGCTTACGCGCATTGCGGAAAATGCGCATCCATGGGCCATCCTCGCCCCAGTTTTCCGGATGCCAGGAGTTGCTGACAGTACGGAAAACACGTTCCGGGTGCGGCATCATAATGGTGACTCGACCACTTTCAGTCGTAACCGACGTAATACCGTTCGGTGAACCGTTCGGGTTAGCCGGGTAGGTTTCAGTGACTTTGCCGAAGTTATCGACATAGCGCAGTGCCACCAGCCCTTTGCTTTCCAGTGCCGCCAGATGCGCCGCATCACGCACTTCAACGCGCCCTTCACCATGAGAGACAGCAATCGGCATTTGCGAGCCCACCATCCCCTGCAACAGCAGCGACGGGCTTTGGGTCACTTCAACCAGGCTGAAACGCGCTTCAAAGCGATCGGAGGTATTGCGCACAAAACGTGGCCACAACTCACTACCTGGGATCAGTTCACGCAGATTAGACATCATCTGGCAACCGTTACATACCCCCAGCGCCAGCGTTTGCGGACGGTGGAAGAAGGTTGCAAACTCATCGCGTACACGGTCATTGAACAGGATTGACTTCGCCCAACCTTCACCGGCACCCAGCACATCACCGTAGGAGAAACCACCGCACGCGACCAGGGCGTGGAAATCTTCCAGGCCCGTGCGTCCGGTCAGCAGGTCACTCATATGCACGTCGATAGCATCAAAGCCTGCACGGTGGAAAGCTGCCGCCATTTCAACATGCGAGTTCACGCCCTGCTCACGCAGCACAGCAACTTTCGGACGTGCGCCAGTGGCAATATACGGTGCTGCCACATCTTCGTTGATATCGAACGACAGTTTTACATTCAGGCCAGGATCGGCATCGTTAGATTTCGCCTGATGCTCCTGATCGGCACACTCCGGGTTGTCACGCAGGCGCTGCATCTGCCAGGTAGTTTCTGCCCACCAGACACGCAACGTAGTGCGGCTTTCGCTGAATACAGTCTGCCCGTTGGCGGTAATCACAAAACGGTCACCGGAAACCGCCTGCCCAACATAATGGACACAATCAGCAAGCCCATGCTGTGCCAGTACGGACTCGACCGCTTCACGGTCAGCGGCACGAACCTGAATCACCGCACCCAGTTCTTCGTTAAACAACGCCGCCAGGCGATCGTCACCCAGAGTGGCGATATCCGCGTCAATGCCACAATGACCAGCAAAGGCCATTTCCGCCAGCGTTACCAGCAGGCCGCCATCAGAGCGGTCGTGATACGCCAGCAGCTTACGCTGTGCAACCAGCGCCTGAATCGCGTCATAGAAGCCTTTCAGTTGCGCGACGTCGCGTACATCTGCCGGTTTGTCGCCAAGCTGACGATAAACCTGCGCCAGCGCCGTTGCGCCCAGCGCGTTATTGCCTTTGCCCAAATCAATCAGCAGCAGTGCGTTATCTTCGGTAGAAAGCTGCGGCGTGATGGTGTGACGTACATCTTCCACGCGGGCAAATGCAGAAATCACCAGCGACAGCGGCGACGTCATTTCGCGCTCTTCGTTACCTTCCTGCCAGCGGGTTTTCATCGACATAGAGTCTTTACCCACCGGGATCGTCAGGCCCAGCGCCGGACAAAGCTCTTCGCCCACGGCTTTAACGGCTTCATACAGGCCCGCATCTTCACCAGGGTGGCCTGCCGCCGCCATCCAGTTGGCGGAAAGTTTAATGCGTTTGATATCGCCAATCTGTGTTGCGGCAATATTGGTTAACGCTTCACCGACCGCCAGACGGGCAGAGGCGGCGAAATCCAGCAGTGCAACCGGCGCACGCTCGCCAATCGCCATCGCTTCACCGTAGTAGCTGTCGAGGCTGGCGGTAGTGACCGCACAGTTAGCGACCGGCACCTGCCACGGCCCCACCATCTGATCGCGCGCCACCATGCCGGTTACGCTGCGGTCACCGATGGTCACCAGGAAAGTTTTCTCCGCCACGGTCGGCAGATGCAGTACGCGTTTCACCGCGTCTGCAATGGTGATCCCTTCACGGACCAGCGCATCGCCCTTCGCTTTCAGCGTTTGTACATCGCGGGTCATCTTCGGCGTTTTACCAAGCAGGACGTCCAGCGGCAGATCGATCGGCTGATTATCAAAATGACGATCGTGCAGAGAAAGATGCAGTTCTTCGGTCGCTTCACCAATCACCGCGTAGGGCGCGCGTTCACGCTTACACAGTTCGTCAAACAGCGGTAACTGATCGGCAGCAACCGCCAGCACGTAGCGTTCCTGGGATTCGTTACACCAGATTTCCAGCGGGCTCATGCCCGGTTCGTCGTTCAGAATATCGCGCAGTTCGAATTTACCGCCGCGTCCGCCGTCGCTCACCAGTTCCGGCATCGCGTTAGAAAGACCGCCTGCGCCGACGTCGTGGATAAACAGAATTGGGTTAGCATCACCAAGCTGCCAGCAACGGTCGATCACTTCCTGGCAGCGACGCTCCATCTCCGGGTTGTCGCGCTGAACAGAAGCAAAGTCGAGGTCGGCATCAGACTGACCAGACGCCATAGAAGACGCCGCGCCGCCGCCAAGACCGATGTTCATCGCCGGGCCGCCGAGAACGACCAGTTTCGCACCAACGTTGATCTCGCCTTTTTGTACGTGATCGGCACGAATGTTGCCGATCCCGCCCGCCAGCATGATCGGTTTGTGATAACCGCGCAGCTCTTCGCCGTTGTGGCTGTTCACTTTTTCTTCATAAGTACGGAAGTAGCCGTTCAGTGCCGGACGACCAAATTCGTTGTTAAACGCCGCACCGCCCAGCGGGCCTTCGGTCATGATGTCCAGCGCGGTGACAATGCGCTCAGGCTTACCGAAATCTTCTTCCCACGGCTGTTCGAAGCCAGGAATTCGCAGGTTGGAAACGGAGAAACCAACCAAACCAGCTTTCGGCTTCGCGCCGCGCCCGGTGGCACCTTCATCGCGGATTTCACCGCCGGAACCGGTCGCCGCGCCCGGCCACGGAGAAATCGCCGTCGGGTGGTTGTGAGTTTCGACTTTCATCAGAATATGCGCCGGTTCCTGATGGAAATCGTAGCGGCCCGTTTCGTGGTCAGCAAAGTAGCGGCCCACTTCAGAACCTTCCATTACGGCGGCGTTATCTTTATAAGCAGAGAGAACGTGATCTGGCGTGGTTTCGAAAGTATTTTTGATCATCTTGAACAGCGATTTCGGCTGCTGTTCACCGTCGATAATCCAGTCGGCATTAAAAATTTTGTGGCGGCAGTGCTCAGAGTTCGCCTGAGCGAACATATACAGCTCGATGTCGTTCGGGTTACGACCAAGCTTTGTGAAAGCATCCTGCAGATAGTCAATTTCATCTTCCGCCAGAGCCAGGCCAAGACGCAGGTTAGCGTCGATCAGCGCCTGACGGCCCTGCCCCAGCAAATCAACGCTGGTAACCGGAGTCGGTTGATGGTGGGCAAACAACTGCTCTGCATCATCTAAAGCAAAAAAGACCGTTTCCATCATGCGGTCGTGCAGTTCAGCGGTAACCTGCTGCCATTGTTCATTGGTCAGCGTACCGGCTTCTATATAGTAAGCAACGCCGCGCTCAAGGCGGTTTACCTGTTGTAGCCCGCAGTTATGGGCAATATCGGTCGCTTTCGAAGACCAGGGAGAGATGGTGCCAGGACGCGGGGTCACCAGCAGGAGCTTGCCTTGCGGGGCGTGGCTGGCGAGTGCCGGGCCATATTTCAGCAGGCGTTCAAGTTGTGCGTGCTCATCATCGTTTAACGGCGCATTGAGGTCAGCAAAATGGACATACTCGGCGTAAATATTGTGAACCGGGAGCCTGGCAGCCTGAAAACGTGCCAGCAGTTTGTTGATTCGGAATGCCGACAATGCAGGCGAACCACGCAGAATTTCCATCATAAGTCTCTCGTCTTCTAAGCTTTCGGTGTACCCAAGGGGGGGAAACGGGCGTCATTATAAAGAATCTGATGCGCTGACGAAACCGTTTGCGTGGAAATAAAATCACCATCGTGAATTAGCAACGCGTGCCGCCAATGGCTGTAATAAGTTGCCATCTGGCGCAGGTTTACGCAAAATGCCGCTCATTTATGAGTAAACCTTTCACTATTATTACGTTTTTTCAAGCTGGGACGCGCACGACACAGAGAATTAACTAATTGAAAAAATTAAAGATTAATTATCTGTTCATCGGCATTCTGGCACTGCTGCTCGCGGTCGCTCTCTGGCCATCCATTCCCTGGTTTGGTAAAGCCGACAACCGTATCGCCGCCATTCAAGCGCGGGGAGAGTTGCGTGTGAGCACCATTCATACTCCCCTGACTTATAACGAAATCAACGGGAAACCTTTTGGCCTGGATTACGAACTGGCGAAACAGTTTGCCGATTACCTCGGCGTAAAACTGAAAGTGACCGTGCGGCAGAATATCAGCCAGCTGTTTGACGACCTCGATAATGGTAACGCCGACCTGCTGGCGGCAGGACTGGTCTATAACAGTGAGCGGGTAAAAAATTATCAGCCTGGCCCTACCTATTATTCCGTGTCACAACAACTGGTTTATAAAGTGGGTCAGTATCGCCCACGTACGCTGGGCAACCTGACGGCGGAGCAACTCACCGTTGCACCGGGTCATGTGGTGGTTAACGATCTCCAGAACCTGAAAGAAACAAAATTCCCGGAATTAAGCTGGAAGGTAGACGACAAAAAAGGCTCTGCGGAATTAATGGAAGATGTCATCGAAGGAAAACTCGATTACACCATTGCTGATTCTGTCGCCATCAGCCTGTTTCAGCGCGTTCACCCGGAACTCGCCGTAGCGCTCGATATCACCGATGAACAACCGGTGACCTGGTTTAGCCCGTTAGATGGCGATAATACCCTTTCCGCCGCCCTGCTCGACTTCTTCAACGAAATGAATGAAGACGGTACGCTGGCACGCATTGAAGAGAAATACCTGGGGCATGGCGATGATTTTGATTACGTCGATACGCGCACATTTTTACGCGCCGTCGATGCGGTACTGCCGCAGTTAAAGCCCCTGTTTGAGAAATACGCCGAAGAAATTGACTGGCGTTTGCTGGCCGCTATTGCTTATCAGGAATCGCACTGGGATGCACAGGCCACTTCACCGACGGGTGTGCGCGGCATGATGATGTTAACCAAAAATACCGCGCAAAGCCTCGGCATTACGGATCGTACCGATGCCGAACAGAGCATCAGCGGTGGCGTGCGTTATTTGCAGGATATGATGAGTAAAGTGCCGGAAAGTGTGCCGGAGAACGAACGGATCTGGTTTGCCCTCGCTGCGTACAATATGGGCTATGCGCATATGCTGGATGCCCGCGCCCTGACGGCAAAAACCAAAGGGAATCCTGACAGTTGGGCTGACGTAAAACAGCGTCTGCCTTTACTTAGCCAGAAACCCTATTACAGCAAGCTGACTTACGGCTACGCTCGTGGGCATGAAGCCTACGCTTATGTCGAAAATATTCGTAAGTATCAGATTAGCCTGGTGGGTTATCTGCAAGAGAAAGAGAAGCAGGCTACAGAAGCGGCGATGCAACTAGCGCAGGATTATCCGGCGGTATCGCCTACGGAGTTGGGCAAAGAGAAATTTCCTTTTCTCTCGTTTCTTTCCCAGTCGTCATCAAACTATTTGACCCATTCTCCCTCTCTGCTGTTTTCCAGGAAAGGGAGTGAAGAGAAACAAAATTAATCCGTCGAGGATTGCGCTTTTTTCTGCGCTTTAATTTCCTGGCGGCGCATGCGAAAGAAGTCACTGAGCAACGCCGCGCACTCATCCGCCAGTATTCCTTCCGTAATTTCCACTCGGTGATTCATACCCGGATGATGCAGCACATCCATTAAAGATCCCGCAGCGCCAGTTTTCGCGTCACGCGCACCAAAGACCACGCGACCAATGCGACTGTGGATCATCGCTCCGGCACACATTACACATGGTTCAAGCGTGACATACAACGTGGCGTCGATCAGACGATAATTTTGCATCACCAGACCGCCCTGCCTCAGGGCCATGATTTCTGCATGTGCGGTGGGATCATGTCGACCAATCGGACGGTTCCAGCCTTCGCCAATAACACGATTGTTATGCACTAATACCGCGCCGACCGGTACTTCCCGCTCATCCCAGGCACGCTTCGCCAGCGTCATTGCATGACGCATCCAGTATTCGTGGCTAAATTCGACTTCAGACAAAAAGAAAACTCCGGTTATAAAAGCGCGGCGCATTATACACGGACGCTATGCTTTACTCTATTCCAGTTGCTGGAGTTCACCGCGCGGGGTTACTCGCCAACGATGCTGACAGAAATAAAGCAGCGGATTGTCCTGATTACTGTCGCTATAGCCACTGTACAGCCGCAGCGGAGTGCCGATTTTGCGCTCCAGTTGTGCGACCTTTTCATGTCCCAGACAACGCATCGTCAATACCCAACCACCATAGCCACGCTGAATTTGGCTGGCGATAAGATTAACCCGCGGCAGCCAGGGCGTATCGAAATAAACCGCTTCAACCAGCGGCTGCGGAGAGCCGGTAATCAACCAGATATCAGCATCGGAACTTAACAGGTAGGTGGTTAATCGCTCCTGAACCAGCGGAAAGGCGGTAACATTGTCGCGAAACCAGCGCACGAAATCGGCCTGCAACGTCTGTAAACGTGCTTCGCTGTGACCAAAAGTGCACCCCCACAGAAGCAGACTCATCGGCCAGCGTGCCGCACGACCTTTTATCAATAACGCAATGGCTATAATCGGTAACAACGGCAGGACAAGTAACGCATTCAGCGGTTGGCGACGTAGTAAATAGCGCAGAAAACTGCCGAACATATCCTGCTGATGCAATGTTCCATCTAAGTCAAAAAACACCACACGACGCTCGTGAGTTGCCAAACCATACTCCTCTGGACTGAAACATCCTGATTAATTTTCGCTACTACATAGCCTAACAGATAGATCATCACTTTTCCGGCAACAATCGACCGCATCATGGCTAACTGGAATTTTTAATTCATGGCAATTAGCGGCAATGGAATATAAAATTCACTCGCGTTTGTCTCATATTGCCTGTTGTCGCCACTATTTCATCGCGAGGAAAGATATGAACGGCTTACTTCGTATCCGTCAGCGTTACCAGGGGCTTGCCCAGAGTGATAAAAAACTGGCGGATTATCTGCTGCTACAACCTGATACGGCGCGCCATTTAAGCTCTCAGCAACTGGCCAACGAAGCCGGAGTCAGTCAGTCCAGCGTCGTGAAGTTCGCGCAAAAACTCGGCTATAAAGGTTTTCCGGCGCTTAAGTTGGCGTTGAGTGAAGCGCTGGCAAGCCAGCCGGAATCGCCCTCCGTGCCCATTCATAACCAAATCCGCGGTGATGATCCGTTACGGCTGGTCGGCGAAAAACTGATTAAAGAAAATACTGCCGCTATGTACGCAACGCTAAACGTTAATAGTGAAGAGAAACTGCATGAATGCGTAACAATGTTGCGCTCTGCGCGGCGGATAATTCTGACCGGTATTGGCGCTTCGGGTCTGGTGGCGCAAAACTTTGCCTGGAAGCTGATGAAGATTGGCTTCAATGCTGCCGCAGTGCGCGATATGCATGCGCTACTCGCTACCGTACAGGCGTCGTCCCCTGACGATCTGTTATTAGCCATTTCTTACACCGGTGTACGACGCGAGTTAAACCTGGCGGCAGATGAGATGCTGCGAGTGGGCGGAAAAGTGCTGGCGATTACCGGCTTTACTCCCAATGCCCTGCAACAGCGTGCTTCTCATTGCCTGTATACCATTGCCGAAGAACAAGCGACAAACAGTGCTTCAATCTCTGCTTGTCACGCGCAGGGAATGTTAACGGATTTGCTGTTCATTGCGCTGATTCAGCAGGATCTGGAACTGGCACCAGAACGTATTCGTCATAGTGAAGCGCTGGTGAAAAAACTGGTCTGAGTAAAGAATGCGCGTATAATGCCCGCCCGGTTTGTGTTGTTTTGAGAGTTTCCTTATGGCGTTGTTAATCACTAAAAAATGCATCAATTGTGATATGTGTGAACCCGAATGCCCGAATGAGGCGATTTCAATGGGAGATCATATCTACGAGATTAACAGCGATAAGTGTACCGAATGCGTAGGGCACTACGAGACACCAACCTGCCAGAAGGTGTGCCCGATCCCCAATACTATTGTGAAAGATCCGGCGCATGTCGAGACAGAAGAACAGTTGTGGGATAAATTTGTGCTGATGCACCACGCGGATAAAATTTAATATTCTACTCTGGAAGTAGAGTATTAATTATATTACTGGGAAGCCTTAACGCCATTATATTTATTTAATTGATGACATTAGCATAATCATTCACTAAGTTAATTTATATAGTATCTGCCAAGACACTTATTTATAGTTATTAAAGGCGCGTCCGATTGGTTCACCGGACGCACCTTAAGTACGTTTCCTTGTGTTATAAGAACAGAAGGATCAGCTGTAAAACAGCAATGATGATTTTGATGACCCGTTTAATCAGGTATCGGCAATCAGTCATTCGTTTTTCCTTAAACAAGGAATGCAGCCATTCAGATTAGCCCTTACATCTCCCCAAAACTGAACGTGCGAGTTATTGAGGGTGCATGCTGCACTCCACACCAGAGCTTTGACGACACCACTCGTTTCAATGGGGGAATTCTGTGGCATGGTGTAAAGCACAGCAAAATCTTCAATAACGAAGCCAATTTTAATGTACTTACGAATTGGCGGTCACGTTAATCTTTCCATCAATATTGCTTTCTTCGTAAAGGCTCGAGTTTTTATGCTAAAGATTGCAAGTTGCTTGTAAAAGATAAGCACACTGATCCATAATCGCTGTTGTTGAGGGTGCATGCTGCACAAAATTAAAGTTAAAAAGTAAAACCCCCGTTCCTTACCAGTTCGGGGGTTTTACTTTATAAATAGAACGGTATTATTTTTAACTTTCAATAATTACCGTGGCACAAGCATAGTGCCGCTCATCTGCCAGCGTTACATGCATATTTACAACGCCGAGCTTTTCCGCCAGTTTTAATGCCTCACCCCATAGCCGTAGCCGTGGTTTGCCGAGCTCATCATTGAATACTTCAAATTGATTAAACGCCAGACCATTGCGGATCCCGGTGCCAAACGCTTTTGCTGCGGCTTCTTTCACAGCAAAACGCTTCGCCAGAAAACGCACCGGCTGGTGGTGCGTTTTCCAGATTGCCCATTCGTTATCGCTTAATACGCGGCGTGCCAGGCGCTCACCGGATCGGGCGATCACTGCTTCTATGCGAGCGATCTCTACGATATCCGTGCCTAAACCTAATATTGCCATTAGCCACGCGCTTCCAGCATCAGACGCTTCATTTCTGCCACCGCATCTTTCAGTCCGGTCATCACTGCACGGCCAATAATGGCATGACCGATATTCAGTTCATGCATCTCAGGGATGGCAGCAATGGCTTTCACGTTGTGATAGGTCAGACCGTGTCCGGCGTTAACTTTCAGACCGAGACTAGCGGCAAAGGTCGCGGCTTTGGTAATACGCGCCAGCTCTTGCGCCTGTTCGGCGTCAGTTTTGGCATCAGCATAGCAACCGGTGTGGATCTCGATAAACGGTGCGCCAACCTTCGCCGCAGCTTTGATCTGCTCTTCATCGGCGTCGATAAACAGAGAAACCTGAATCCCGGCATCTGCCAGACGTTTGCAGGCATCGCGCATTTTGTCACGCTGCCCTGCGACGTCCAGGCCGCCTTCGGTTGTTACTTCCTGACGCTTTTCCGGTACCAGGCAGCAAAAATGTGGCTTCGTCTCAACGGCGATCGCCAGCATCTCTTCGGTCACTGCCATCTCCAGATTCATTCGGGTATCCAGCGTCTGCCGCAGGATGCGCACATCGCGGTCAGTAATGTGGCGGCGATCTTCACGTAAATGCACGGTAATGCCGTCCGCTCCCGCCTGCTCAGCAATAAACGCCGCCTGCACCGGATCCGGGTAAGCAGTACCGCGTGCGTTACGCAGCGTTGCAATATGGTCAATGTTGACGCCTAACAGTAATTCAGCCATGACAATCCTCATCATTCATAATGTGTTTTCACCGTTCGCTTAGGCATAAACTGCCGGAACAGTTCCCTGCTCTTTAATGGTTTACCGCCAAGATACGGCTTAAGCGCCATGCGGGTAAAGCGTTTCGCGGCGCGTAGTGTGTCTGCGTCAGGAAATTCCCGCGCGTTTAACGCTTTTAACTGCCTTCCGGTGAACGTTTTATTGTCGATAACGACGCTTGCGATAAACCCTTTTTCTTCGCGATAACGATACGTCATGGTGTCATCTACCGGCTCGCCGCTACCCGCGCAATGGGTAAAATTGACGCCATAGCCCAGATGCCCGAGTAGTGCCAGTTCAAAGCGGCGCAGCGCGGGTTCTGGCGTACCAGTGGCACCTGCAAGAGACTGAATGCAGTGCAAGTAATCGAAAAAGAGTTCAGAGAAGCGCGTCTCGTATTCCAGTACGCGGGAGAGAAGTTCGTTGATGTACAGACCGCTGTAAAGCGTGATACCGCTTAATGGCAGCGCCAGTGAGACAGCTTCAGCACTGCGCAGCGTTTTGACTTCGCCACGCCCGCCAAAACGTAGCAAGAGAGGGGTGAAAGGCTGTAATGCACCTTTCAGAGTAGAGCGTTTAGAGCGTGCGCCTTTGGCAACCAGACGCACGCGACCCGATTCCTCCGTGAAGACGTCCAGCATCAGGCTGGTTTCGCTCCACGGGCGACTATGCAGGACAAATGCGCGCTGCCAGCCTTCCATCGGAGTGACTCTTAAAGATCGTCAACATAACCGAGACTGCGCAGTGCGCGTTCGTCGTCGGCCCAACCGGATTTCACTTTTACCCACAGTTCAAGGTGGACAGGCGCTTCGAACATTTCCTGCATGTCTTTACGCGCTTCAATCCCGATGGTTTTGATCTTGGCCCCTTTGTTGCCAATAACCATCTTCTTCTGCCCTTCACGCTCAACGAGAATCAAACCATTGATGTCATAACCACCGCGTTCGTTAGAGACGAAACGTTCGATCTCCACGGTCACGGAGTACGGCAGTTCAGCGCCGAGGAAACGCATCAGTTTTTCGCGGATGATTTCAGACGCCATAAAACGCTGTGAACGATCGGTGATGTAATCTTCCGGGAAGTGATGGGTCGCTTCAGGCAGATGCTTACGCACGATTGCTGCGATAGTGTCGACATTCAGCCCGGTTTCAGCAGAGATCGGCACGATATCGAGGAAGTTCATCTGGCTTGCCAGGAACTGTAAGTGCGGCAGCAGATCGGCTTTTTCCTGCACGTTATCCACTTTGTTCACCGCGAGGATCACCGGCGCTTTGCCTTCGCGCAGTTTGTTGAGCACCATTTCGTCGTCCGGCGTCCAGCGGGTGCCTTCAACGACAAAAATCACCAGCTCAACGTCGCCAATGGAGCTGCTCGCAGCTTTGTTCATCAGGCGGTTAATGGCGCGTTTTTCTTCCATATGCAGGCCAGGGGTATCGACGTAGATCGCCTGATACGCGCCTTCAGTATGGATCCCCACAATGCGGTGACGAGTTGTTTGCGCCTTGCGGGAGGTGATGGAAATCTTCTGCCCCAGCAGTTTGTTCAACAATGTGGATTTGCCAACGTTCGGACGTCCGACGATAGCAATAAATCCGCAGTAACTTTTATCGATGCTCATTCCAGCTCCAGTTTTTTCAACGCCTGTTCGGCGGCAGCCTGCTCAGCCTTACGACGGCTTGAACCTGTGCCAACCACCGGTTCACTCAGGCCGCTGACCTGGCAGTGGATTGTAAATTCCTGATCGTGCGCTTCGCCACGGACCTGGACAACCAGATAAGTCGGCAGCGGCAGATGGCGACCCTGCAAATATTCTTGCAAGCGCGTTTTCGGATCTTTTTGTTTATCGCCTGGGCTAATTTCGTCCAGACGAGTTTGATACCAGTTGAGGATTAATTTCTCGACGGTTTGAATATCACTGTCGAGGAATACGCCACCAATTAATGCTTCGACGGTGTCGGCGAGAATTGACTCACGACGAAATCCACCGCTTTTAAGTTCACCTGGCCCTAAACGTAAGCACTCGCCTAACTCAAATTCGCGCGCCAGTTCCGCCAGCGTATTGCCACGGACCAGCGTGGCGCGCATCCGGCTCATATCGCCTTCATCCACACGAGGGAAACGGTGATAAAGCGCATTGGCGATAACGTAGCTCAGAATAGAGTCGCCTAAAAATTCTAAACGCTCGTTATGTTTGCTGCTGGCACTACGATGAGTTAATGCCTGCTGCAACAGTTCCTGATGATTAAAAGTGTAGCCCAGCTTCCGTTGAAGCCGATTAATTACGATGGGGTTCATGCGATACCAATAAATAAATGCGTCAACAATTCAGCACACGAAACAGACCTGATATACATGGCTCTGCTAACTGCTTCGCTGCAGTTTCAGTTTACCGGTATATGGGGACCAACGCTGTTTCGTGTGCCGTGGCAACCTGGAGGTGCCAACCTTAAACTTCGGGGGAATATTCTATACACAACGACGGGGGATGTCGTTAGCCACGGGAGATTTATCTCATAAATAATTCACGTTGTCGCCATAACGGCGACAACGTGAACGAAGATGGGCTATTAATGGATGCCGCCAATGCGACTTAAGCGCACACCTGTCGGCCATTCGCCTTCTTGCTTATCGAAACTCATCCAGATAGCCGTTGCCCGACCGACCAGATTCGCTTCAGGCACAAACCCCCAATAACGGCTGTCCGCGCTGTTGTCGCGGTTGTCGCCCATCATGAAGTATTGTCCCGGAGGAACAATCCAGGTTGCCAGTTGTTGCCCTGGCTGCTGGTAATACATCCCCACCTGATCCTGCGCAATCGGCACTGTCAGAATTCGGTGCGTCACATCACCCAGTGTCTCTTTACGCTCGGAAAGACGAATTCCATTTTCTTTGGTTTCGTTTTTCGGCACTTCAAAGAATCCGCTGGTCGCTTCCCCACCATTACGGCGTGAGAAGGTCTGAACGAAATCGCTCGGTTCCACGTTTGAGTAGGTGACCGGCAGCGCGTTTTCACACGCCTGGCCGGAACTGCATCCCGGTTGAATCGTCAGCTCTTTCGAGACCGGATCATAAGTAACTTTATCGCCCGGTAAACCCACCGCGCGCTTGATGTAATCAAGCTTTGGATCTTCCGGATATTTAAAGACCACGATATCTCCGCGTTTCGGATGACCGGTTTCGATCAGCGTTTTCTGGTAGATAGGATCTTTAATGCCATAAGCAAACTTTTCTACCAGAATAAAATCACCGATTAACAGAGTCGGCATCATCGAACCTGACGGGATCTGGAACGGTTCATAAATAAACGAACGTACAATCAATACGATAGCCAGCACCGGAAAAACAGAAGCACCGGTTTCCAGCCAGCCAGGCTTCGGCGCAACCTTTTTCAGGGTTGCTTTATCCAGTGAGTCACCGGCAGCCGCCTGCGCCGCTGCCTGACGTTCCCGCCGTTTAGGTGCGAAAAAGAATTTATCCACGCACCATAAAATGCCCGTCACCAGTGTGGCAATCACCAGAATCAGGGCAAACATATTCGCCATGCCAACTCCTAAGGGTTATTTGTTGTCTTTGCCGACGTGCAGAATGGCGAGGAACGCTTCCTGCGGCAGCTCGACGTTACCGATCTGCTTCATGCGTTTCTTACCTTCTTTCTGCTTCTGCAGCAGCTTTTTCTTACGGCTGATATCGCCGCCATAACATTTAGCCAGTACGTTTTTACGCAGCTGTTTCACGGTGGATCGCGCAATAATGTGCGTACCAATCGCTGCCTGAATGGCGATATCAAACTGCTGGCGTGGGATCAGATCTTTCATCTTCTCCACCAACTCGCGACCGCGGTTTTGCGAATTATCACGGTGGGTGATCAGCGCCAACGCATCAACACGTTCACCGTTGATTAATACGTCTACACGTACCATGTCGGACGCCTGGAAGCGTTTGAAGTTGTAATCCAGAGACGCATAACCACGCGAGGTAGATTTCAGGCGATCGAAGAAGTCGAGCACCACTTCCGCCATCGGGATCTCGTACGTCAGCGCCACCTGATTACCGTGGTAAACCATATTGGTCTGCACGCCGCGTTTTTCTACGCACAGCGTAATAACGTTGCCGAGATATGCCTGCGGCAGCAGCATGTGACATTCGGCAATCGGCTCGCGCAGTTCGTAGATGTTATTTACCGCTGGCAGCTTGGATGGACTGTCGACGTAAATAACTTCTCTTGACGTGGTTTCAACTTCATACACTACGGTCGGCGCAGTGGTGATCAGATCCAGATCGTATTCACGTTCCAGACGTTCCTGGATGATCTCCATGTGCAGCAGGCCGAGGAAGCCGCAGCGGAAACCAAAGCCCAGCGCGCTGGAGCTTTCCGGCTCATAGAACAGTGAAGCATCGTTCAGGCTGAGTTTACCCAGCGCGTCACGGAAGGCTTCATAGTCGTCGGAACTTACCGGGAACAGACCGGCGTATACCTGCGGTTTGACTTTCTTAAAGCCAGGCAGCGCCTTTTCTGCCGGATTACGCGCCAGCGTTAAGGTATCGCCGACTGGAGCGCCGTGGATATCTTTAATCGCACATACCAGCCAGCCTACTTCGCCACATTTCAGTTCAGTGCGGTCAACCTGCTTCGGCGTGAAGATGCCCAGACGGTCGGCGTTATAGGTCTGCCCGGTACTCATGACTTTCACTTTGTCGCCCTTACGCAGGGTGCCGTTTTTAATACGGATAAGTGAAACAACGCCCAGATAGTTGTCGAACCAGGAGTCGATAATTAGTGCCTGCAACGGGCCTTCCGGATCGCCTTCCGGCGGCGGAATGTCGCGCACCAGACGTTCGAGAACGTCCTGCACGCCAACGCCGGTTTTCGCTGAACAGCGCACCGCGTCGGTGGCGTCGATGCCGACGATATCTTCAATTTCTTCCGCCACGCGTTCAGGATCGGCTGCCGGCAGGTCAATCTTGTTCAGTACCGGCACCACTTCGAGATCCATTTCCATGGCGGTGTAGCAGTTTGCCAGGGTTTGCGCTTCTACGCCCTGCCCGGCGTCGACCACCAGCAATGCACCTTCACAGGCAGCCAGCGAACGGGAAACTTCATAGGAGAAGTCTACGTGGCCCGGGGTGTCGATAAAGTTAAGCTGATAGGTTTCGCCGTCAGACGCTTTGTAGTCCAGCGTCACGCTTTGCGCTTTGATGGTAATGCCACGCTCACGCTCAAGATCCATGGAATCGAGAACCTGCGCCTCCATTTCACGGTCAGACAGGCCACCGCAGATCTGGATAATACGGTCAGACAGCGTCGATTTACCGTGGTCAATGTGAGCTATGATCGAAAAGTTACGTATATTCTTCATAAAGTATGATTATTGTGCCTTAATGCCCGGTTAACCAGGCTTTTAGAAGTCGCTGTTCTGAGCTTAACGTCTGTATTAATAGAAACGCCGCATTCTACACTACAACATTGAGGCGAGGAAATGTTCATACCGTATGGATTGTGGTATCTGGAAACGTCCTCGCATTTGTTATGCAAAATGCAATAAAGCCAGTGAAATCACTGGCTCGCGTCTTCCGAAGATGTTTCAAATCGCACAAGGCCAGGCGGCAATGCCACGCTTAAGATGATCGGTTGCCATTCTGCCCGGGCAGCAAACTTACGCGAGTAGCCGCGCGCAATCAGGAACCCGCCAATACCACCGAGGATCGCACCACATAATGCTGCGACGTCAGAAGCAAAGAGTAGCTGAAATAGCGAAGCGATGAGGAATAATCCCACCAGCGGCGACATATAAACCAGTAATGCGGAGCTAAGCAGGCTGCCTTCGGCGATCCCCAATTCCACTTTTTGCCCCGGCACTAACGGCTCATCACAGGGTACGACAATGGTATGCGTGGTTTGCGGGCCAAGTTTATTTAACACGCGGCTACCGCAACCGGCGCGTGAAGCGCAGCTGCTGCATGAAGCTTTAACATCACAACTGACCAGCGCCTGCCCGTTTTGCCAGGAGACGACGGTAGCCCACTCTTTGATCATTGCGCTGCCCCGAACTTAATATTCTCGGCAATGCGTTTCGCCGTTTGCGGCGGCAGTTCACCGACAATGGTGATTTCGGCGTTATCACGTACGCTTGTACTGACGGTTCTGCGTCCGGTGCGCAACATCTGATCGGTGCTCGATGGCGTAGCGCGGTTAACGTTTACCGAGAAGCTGAATAATCCGTCGGAATAGAGACGTGATTCGATAGGCATGTTGTCCATCGTCGGTAGCGGACGTCGACTACTGGAAACTTCGCTAAAACCCTGTGGCAACCAGGTTGGCGTCCAGCTGAATTTAGCTTTTTCACCTACAGGAACAGAAAGCAACGGCGGCAAATTTGCCTTCGCCAGCGTCTGCATACTGCTGCTGATATCCTGATTGACGTTAAAAGCAATCACGCGAAATTGTTCCAGCGTTTCACCATCGCGATCAAGGAGATCAACCCGCATCGGTAATTTCGATTCGGTGTCCATCCACACGATGTAGCTGTAGCGTGTACCATCTCGGGCAACCACGCGAATGACTTCGCAAAGACGATCAGCAATACGCGTGCGCCCGACGGAGATAAAGTCGTAGTAAGGAGAAAGGCGTTTGAAATCGGTATAGATAAGCGATGGCAGAGAATCAACAATGTAATCGCCATTAAGCGTGAACGGTTCAAGTCCCGGTTCAAAATAGCTGATTTCATTGCCGCGCTGTACCACTTCCCGGCGCGGGCCATCCATTTGCAACAATTGTGCAAGAGGACGGTTATCGAGGCGTGCATGTCGATAACGCAGAGACTCAACACCCTGTTTATTGATGCTGATGAATGACAGCTCGTAATTCAGTGACTGACTGGCCAGGTTCATCTGCTGTAATAACGCCCCGGACGCGGGAGTGGCCGAGGCGTTAGCAGAGAATAACAGGCTACCTGTCACTAATGACATGGCAAACCAAAGTTGCTTCATTACTGCGATTGCGTTCCTAAAGTTTGAATTCCTGGCACCTGTACAGCGGCTTGCTGGGTTTGCGCCTGCTCAAACTGAAGCTGTTCAGAGTGGAGTCGGCGTTGCAGTTCGTAATCCTGCAACATTGCATTAATGCGACGACGCTGCTCCTGTACCTGCTGCTGTTGACCATTGTTTGCGGTCGCTTCAGAAGGTACTCCCAGGCTTACCGGGCTGGCTTTACCCATCATCGGCAGTGTATTAAATACCGGCGTTTCGGGCTGCTGGGACGTTTCAGATTGTCCATTATAGTGCTGGACGCCAACGATAACTGCAAGCGATACGCATGCTGCTACGCCCATTTGGGTAAGCTGTGCCGCCCACGGACGTACTTTCTGCCAGAATGGCATTTTCTGCCATTGATGCGGCGCAGGCTGGGCTTCCGGGATCAATGTCGCCGGTTGACGTACTGGCTCTTCTTCAATGGCGGCCATCACGCGTGAAGAGATATCGAAATGGAGCACCTCGGGAGTATCACCCCGCATTGAGTCACGGATTAAGTGATAGCTTTCCCAGGTTTTCTGCATTTCTGGGTTATGAGCCAGTTCGTTAAGCAGCTCACTATCCAGCGTTTCGCCATCCATTAAAGCGGAAAGTTGTTCTTTCTGCATGCCTAATACCCTTATCCAGTATCCCGCTATCGTCAACGCCTGATAAGCGGTTGAACTTTGTTATCAATAGCTTCCCTCGCTCGGAAGATACGTGAACGCACCGTACCTACCGGACAATCCATGATAGCGGCTATCTCTTCATAGCTCAGGCCATCCAGCTCCCGCAAGGTTATTGCCATGCGCAAATCTTCCGGGAGGGACTCAATAGTTCGGAAAACTATCTGTCTCAGTTCTTCTGACAACATTAAGTTCTCAGGGTTCGAAATTTCTTTCAACGCGCCGCCACTTTCGAAGTTTTCAGCTTCAATGGCATCCACATCACTGGAAGGTGGACGACGCCCCTGAGCAACCAGGTAATTTTTCGCTGTATTTACAGCAATCCGATACAGCCATGTATAAAAAGCGCTATCTCCCCGGAACGAATCCAGCGCACGATAGGCTTTAATAAAAGCTTCTTGTACCACATCGGGAACATCACCCGACGGCACATAGCGGGAAACCAGACTCGCCACTTTATGCTGATAGCGCACTACCAGTAGGTTAAAGGCTTTCTGATCTCCCTTCTGGACCCGTTCAACCAGGACCTGGTCCGTTAACTGCTCGCTCATCCGAGGTAAAGTCTCCCCAAACCAAATTTCCACGCGCTATCGAAACGCCACTCCATTAGCTGCAATTTGAGCAAGCAAAGGGTTAGAGTGTCTCGTTTTTGTAAAGTTCCGTAACGCATCTGTTTTTGTTTGTCATGCTGTAGACGGATCATTATCTATCATTATAAGTCTACAGAATCTGAACATCGCATTATCTGTGTAGAAATGCCCATTTAACTGCCTGAAGAGTAACCCAACGGCCTTTTTATTTCACCACCTAATCCTCCACCAGCCAGTAACTTCTCTTTTTCTCGCCGCCCTGCGTCAGCGTGTTTAGCCACTGTAACAAATATTAAAATAGCAGGTGTTTATTCGCACAACATGATGCTATGCTGACCAAACAGTGTTTAGTAAATTAAACAAAGAAAATGAATACTCTCCCAGAACATTCATGTGACGTGTTGATTATCGGTAGCGGCGCAGCCGGACTTTCACTGGCGCTACGCCTGGCTGACCAGCATCAGGTCATCGTTCTAAGTAAAGGCCCGGTAACGGAAGGTTCAACATTTTATGCCCAGGGCGGTATTGCCGCCGTGTTTGATGAAACTGACAGCATTGACTCGCATGTGGAAGACACATTGATTGCCGGGGCTGGTATTTGCGATCGCCATGCAGTTGAATTTGTCGCCAGCAATGCACGATCCTGTGTGCAATGGTTAATTGACCAAGGGGTTTTGTTTGATACCCACGTTCAACCGAATGGCGAAGAAAGCTACCATCTGACCCGTGAAGGTGGACATAGTCACCGTCGTATTCTTCATGCCGCCGACGCCACCGGTAGAGAAGTACAATCCACGCTGGTGAGCAAGGCGCAGAACCATCCGAATATTCGTGTGCTGGAGCGCAGCAACGCAGTTGATCTGATTGTTTCTGACAAAATTGGCCTCCCGGGCACGCGACGGGTTGTTGGCGCGTGGGTATGGAACCGAAATAAAGAAACGGTGGAAACCTGCCACGCAAAAGCAGTGGTACTGGCAACCGGCGGTGCGTCGAAGGTTTATCAGTACACCACCAATCCGGATATTTCTTCTGGCGATGGCATTGCTATGGCGTGGCGCGCAGGCTGTCGGGTTGCCAATCTCGAATTTAATCAGTTCCACCCTACCGCACTGTATCACCCACAGGCACGCAATTTCCTGTTAACGGAAGCACTGCGCGGCGAAGGCGCTTATCTCAAGCGCCCGGATGGCACGCGTTTTATGCCCGATTTTGATGAGCGCGGCGAACTGGCCCCGCGCGATATTGTCGCCCGCGCCATTGACCATGAAATGAAACGCCTCGGCGCAGATTGTATGTTCCTCGACATCAGCCATAAGCCCGCCGATTTTATTCGCCAGCATTTCCCGATGATTTATGAAAAATTGCTTGGGCTGGGGATTGATCTCACACAAGAACCGGTACCGATTGTGCCTGCTGCACATTATACCTGCGGTGGTGTAATGGTTGATGATCATGGGCGTACGGACGTCGAGGGCTTGTATGCCATTGGCGAGGTGAGTTATACCGGCTTACACGGCGCTAACCGCATGGCCTCGAATTCATTGCTGGAGTGTCTGGTCTATGGCTGGTCGGCGGCAGAAGATATCACCAGACGTATGCCTGATGCCCACGGCGTCAGTACGTTACCGCCGTGGGATGAAAGCCGCGTTGAGAACCCTGACGAACGGGTAGTAATTCAGCATAACTGGCACGAGCTACGGCTGTTTATGTGGGATTACGTTGGCATTGTGCGCACAACGAAGCGCCTGGAACGCGCCCTGCGGCGGATAACCATGCTCCAACAAGAAATAGACGAATATTACGCCCATTTCCGCGTCTCAAATAATTTGCTGGAGCTGCGTAATCTGGTACAGGTTGCCGAGTTGATTGTTCGCTGCGCGATGATGCGCAAAGAAAGCCGGGGGCTGCATTTTACGCTGGATTACCCGGAACTGCTCACGCATTCCGGTCCATCGATCCTTTCCCCCGGCAATCATTACATAAACAGATAAAAAGCCTGGGTCAGCGCCGTATACGCTTCGGAATAGTTCTGGTCTGGCCCACGAATGACTAAGCGATCGCTAAAGCATTCTCCCGCCTGCGGGGAGAATGCCAGCAGCACCCGATGCGGCAGTCGCGCTTCGTTTTCCGCCACATCCGTCCGCAAACGTAAATGCCAGCCCATGCTTAATGCCAGTTCAGTAAAACCATTACCAATCTGCTCTGGCAGCACCACGCAGAAAAATCCCTCTTCGGTAATGCACTCCGCCGCACAGGTCAGCAGCGATGGGTGATCAAGCGTAGTGGTATAGCGAGCCTGTTCCCGTTGAGGTGTCGCGCACTCTACTCCCTGCTGATAGTAAGGTGGGTTACTGATGATTAAATCGAAGCGTACTGTCTGCTGTGTGATCCACTGCTGAATATCCGCCGTATGGACGTTAATCCGCTCTGCCCACGGGGACTGGTTGATATTTTCCTGCGCCTGCGCGGCAGCTTCACTTTCCAGCTCAACGGCATCAATTATCACGCTGTCACTGGTTCGCTGCGCCAGCATCAGTGCCAGCAACCCGCTACCCGCGCCGATATCAAGGCAACGTTTCACCCCAGCCACCGGTGCCCATGCGCCCAGCAAAATGCCATCCGTTCCCACTTTCATCGCACAGCGATCGTGAGCAACAAAAAACTGTTTAAAAGTAAATCCATTACGACGAAGCACGGATGTAGACTGTGACATGAAAATAAAACCTTGCAGGAAAAACGGCGATAGCACCGGGTGAGAACAATACCCGAGAAGCGATATCCATACAAACAGATGAAGATTGCAGCCGTAACGTCTATAATCAGCGCCCCACACAGAGGTAGAACATGACTGTAACGACTTTTTCCGAACTTGAACTCGACGAAAGCCTGCTGGAAGCCCTCCAGGATAAAGGTTTCACTCGCCCGACCGCCATTCAGGCTGCCGCCATTCCGCCTGCGCTCGATGGCCGTGATGTACTCGGTTCTGCGCCGACAGGCACCGGTAAAACGGCGGCGTATCTGCTGCCAGCGTTGCAGCACCTGCTCGATTTCCCGCGTAAGAAATCCGGTCCGCCGCGTATTTTGATCCTCACCCCAACTCGCGAGCTGGCGATGCAGGTGGCCGATCATGCCCGCGAACTGGCGAAACATACGCATCTGGATATCGCCACCATCACCGGCGGCGTAGCCTATATGAACCACGCGGAAGTGTTCAGCGAAAATCAGGACATCGTGGTCGCCACGACCGGACGTCTGCTGCAATACATAAAAGAAGAGAACTTCGATTGCCGCGCGGTTGAAACGCTGATCCTCGACGAAGCAGACCGTATGCTGGATATGGGCTTCGCTCAGGATATCGAACATATTGCTGGCGAAACGCGCTGGCGTAAACAGACCCTGCTCTTTTCGGCAACGCTGGAAGGCGATGCGATTCAGGACTTTGCCGAGCGTCTGCTGGAAGATCCGGTGGAGGTTTCTGCCAATCCGTCCACCCGTGAGCGCAAAAAAATTCATCAGTGGTATTACCGCGCCGATGACCTGGAACATAAAACCGCATTGCTGGTGCATCTGTTAAAACAGCCGGAAGCGACCCGCTCAATTGTGTTTGTGCGTAAGCGTGAACGTGTGCATGAGCTGGCAAACTGGCTGCGCGAAGCGGGCATCAACAACTGCTATCTCGAAGGTGAGATGGTACAAGGCAAGCGTAACGAAGCGATCAAGCGTTTGACCGAAGGTCGCGTAAACGTACTGGTTGCAACCGATGTTGCCGCGCGCGGTATCGACATTCCTGACGTCAGCCACGTCTTTAACTTCGATATGCCGCGCAGTGGCGATACTTATTTGCACCGTATCGGACGTACCGCGCGCGCCGGTCGTAAAGGCACCGCAATTTCGCTGGTGGAAGCCCATGACCATTTGCTGCTGGGCAAGGTTGGCCGTTACATTGAAGAGCCGATTAAAGCTCGCGTTATTGATGAGTTACGCCCGAAAACGCGTGCGCCAAGCGAGAAGCAGACCGGCAAGCCATCGAAGAAAGTACTGGCAAAACGCGCCGAGAAGAAAAAAGCTAAAGAGAAAGAGAAACCGCGTGTGAAAAAACGCCATCGCGACACCAAAAATATTGGTAAGCGCCGTAAACCAAGCGGAACGGGCGTGCCACCGCAAACGACAGAAGAGTAATCTCAATGCCGGGTTTAAGCCTGGTATTAAAAGTGCTGGCAAACGCAAAACTGCCTGATGCGCTACGCTTATCAGGCCTACGTGGCTCATGCAATATATTGAATTTGCACGATCTTGTAGGCCGGATAAGGCGTTCACGCCGCATCCGGCATGAATAAAGCGCACTTTGTCGACAAGTTAAATGCCGGGTTTAATCCCGACATTATTTTTATCCAGCCACAAAACTCTCTTCAACACACTGAATAAAAGTGTGCATCGCCGGGCTAACCGCTTTTCCAGCATGGTGTGCGCACATGGCCGTAATGGTCTGCGACTGTTCGCCAAAAGGCAATTCAATTAATTCTCCGCTCTCAAGCTCTTTTTCCACCGCAAAGCGGGGCAAGTAACTGACACCGATATTCGCCGCGACACAACGTTTGATACTTTCAATGCTTAACAGCTCAATGGTGTTTTCCACCGTGATCCGCCGCTGACGCAGCGTGCTCTCAAATATCTGCCGGAAGACACATTGCGGTTCGTTGATAATAAAGCTACAGGCGTTATGTCTTCCCGGCTCAGTAAAATCGACATCTGCAATTTGCGGTGAAGCCACCAGCACCAGCGATTGTTCACCCAACTCTCGTCGGTTCAGGGCATCATCATTCCCTACGCGATAAAAGACGCCGACATCGGCCTCATCATTCAGTAGCGCATCACGGATCACGTAACAGTTCAGCGACTGCAACGATAAACGCACTTTTGGTGCGCGTTGCCGAAAACGCTGCAACACCTGCGGCATTCGGTAAGAGAGCAACGTTTCGCCCGAAACAACGCGTAGTTCCCCGTCCGGATCTGACTCCTTTTTGGCAGCCTCACGAAGCGTATCCATCACTCGGGTAAGTTCATAAATGTGCGGCAGCAACTTTTTTCCTTCGCGGGTAAGGCACATCCGTCGGCCAATTTTCTCAAATAACTGGACTGAAAACTCCTGCTCAAGCTGCTGAATATGAAAAGTCACCGTCGATTGTGTACAGCACAATTTTTGCGAAGCTCGCAAAAAGGAACCCTCTTCCACCACGGTTTTAAGCGTAATAAAACGGCGCAGATCCATAACCCCAAACCTATCGAAAATATCGAATCTAGAATATAAAAACATTCATTTTTTTAAATGTTCCGTGTCGGGTACTGTCTACCAAAACAGAGGAGATAACAAGTGACACCGACCCTTTTAAGTGCTTTTTGGACTTACACCCTGATTACCGCTATGACGCCAGGACCGAACAATATTCTCGCCCTTAGCTCTGCTACGTCGCATGGATTTCGTCAAAGTACCCGCGTGCTGGCAGGGATGAGTCTGGGATTTTTGATTGTGATGTTACTGTGTGCGGGCATTTCATTTTCACTGGCAGTGATTGACCCGGCAGCGGTACACCTTTTGAGTTGGGCGGGGGCGGCATATATTGTCTGGCTGGCGTGGAAAATCGCCACCAGCCCAACAAAGGAAGACGGACTTCAGGCAAAACCAATCAGCTTTTGGGCCAGCTTTGCTTTGCAGTTTGTGAACGTCAAAATCATTTTGTACGGTGTTACGGCACTGTCGACGTTTGTTCTGCCGCAAACACAGGCGCTAAGCTGGGTAGTTGGCGTCAGCGTTTTGCTGGCGATGATTGGGACGTTTGGCAATGTGTGCTGGGCGCTGGCGGGGCATCTGTTTCAGCGATTGTTTCGCCAGTATGGTCGCCAGTTAAATATCGTGCTTGCCCTGTTGCTGGTCTATTGCGCGGTACGCATTTTCTATTAACGAAAAAAAGCGGAAGAGGTCGCCCTCTTCCGCTTAGTAACTTGCTACTTAAGCCTTACAGGCTTTCAGTAAAGGTACGAGCGATAACGTCGCGCTGCTGTTCCGGAGTCAGAGAGTTAAAGCGAACTGCATAACCGGATACACGGATGGTCAGCTGCGGATATTTTTCCGGATGCTTAACTGCATCTTCCAGAGTTTCACGACGCAGAACGTTAACGTTCAGGTGTTGACCACCTTCAACGCGAACTTCTGGTTTCACTTCTACTGGAACTTCACGGTATTCAATGTCACCCAGTTTGCTTACTGCAACCACTTCATCTTCTGCATAACCTGCTTTTGCAACGATGCAACGTGCTTCGCCTTTTTCGCTGTCCAGCAGCCAGAAAGAGTTCAGCAGATCGTCGTTAGCGGCTTTAGTAATCTGGATACCTGTAATCATGTGATGCCTCCCCGGCAAAATTATTTGATTTGTTCAGCCTGTCGCGGCCAATTGGTAAAACCATTGTTGCTTGAGTGTATATATACTCCTCAACCACCCTTGATTCTTTGATTTAAATCAATAAAAACCACACATCGATTGTGGTCGTAAATGGATTTTATTGTTTTACATCAACTTATGCGGGTGTGAAATTTTACCAATTTACATTTTTTTGCACTCGTTTAAGTCTAAAAAATGAGCATGATTTTGTTCTGTAGAAAGAAGCAGTTAAGCTAGGCGGATTGAAGATTCGCAGGAGAGCGAGATGGCTAACGAATTAACCTGGCATGACGTGCTGGCTGAAGAGAAGCAACAACCTTATTTTCTTAATACCCTTCAGACCGTCGCCAGCGAGCGGCAGTCCGGCGTCACTATCTATCCACCACAAAAAGATGTCTTTAACGCGTTCCGCTTTACCGAGTTGGGTGACGTTAAAGTGGTGATTCTCGGCCAGGATCCTTATCACGGACCGGGACAGGCGCATGGTCTGGCATTTTCCGTTCGTCCCGGCATTGCCATTCCTCCGTCATTATTGAATATGTATAAAGAGCTGGAAAATACTATTCCGGGCTTCACCCGCCCTAATCATGGCTATCTCGAAAGCTGGGCGCGTCAGGGCGTTCTGCTGCTCAATACTGTGTTGACGGTTCGCGCAGGTCAGGCGCATTCCCACGCCAGCCTCGGTTGGGAGACGTTTACTGATAAAGTCATCAGCCTGATTAACCAGCACCGCGAAGGCGTGGTGTTTTTGTTGTGGGGATCACATGCGCAAAAGAAAGGGGCGATTATAGATAAGCAACGCCATCATGTACTGAAAGCACCGCATCCGTCGCCGCTTTCGGCGCATCGTGGATTCTTTGGCTGCAACCATTTTGTGCTGGCAAATCAGTGGCTGGAACAACGTGGCGAGACGCCGATTGACTGGATGCCAGTATTACCGGCAGAGAGTGAGTAAATTTGCGGTAAAATGCCGGATGGCAGAGTTGCCACCCGGCTGATTTATCAGGCTTTATTCTGACGCCACCATTCACCAAGCAAAACGCCGGTTGCAACAGAGATATTCAGCCCGGCAACGTTGCCCGTACCGTCAATCTTCACGCGCAGATCGTTCGGATCGCGTGCGGCATCCGGTAACCCTTCATATTCCTGACCCAGCACCAGTACCATTTTCGCTGGCAGACTGGTTTTGAACAGCGGTTTCCCCTGCTCGCTGGAAGTGGTCACTACGGTGTAACCTGCCTGACGGAAATCATCCAGCACGTTAACAATGTTGTCGCCAGTAATCGGCTGAACGTGCTCTGCGCCGCCTTCTGCGGTACGGATAGCCGCCCCCGACTCCAGCAGTGCCGCATCCTGCACCACGACACCTTTCACGCCGAAGTGCGCGCAGCTGCGCATCATGCCACCCAGGTTATGCGGGTTAGATTCGTTTTCCAGTGCCAGAACGCAATCCTGCGCGCCTGCCTGGCTTACCCACTGCTGCACGGTTGTACCGTTACGCTTTTTGATCAAGAAGCAAACGCCGCCGTGATGTTCCGTGCCTGACGCTTTTGTCAATTCCGCTTCATCCACCACATGGTACGCTTTGCGGTTTGCTGCCATCCAGCGCAAGGCTTCTTTAAAACGCGGCGTTACACTCTGGATAAACCAGGCGCGAACAATCGCTTCCGGACGGCTCTGGAAAAGTGCCTGACATGCATTTTCGCCGTAGACGCGGGTTTCTTCCGCACGCTGACGACGCAACACTTCCGGATCAATAAAACTTTTACCACTGATGCCACCGTGATCGGCCTTTTCCGGCGTCTCATCACCCGGCGCGCGGGAAACCGTGCGCCACGGCGAATCTTCCCACTTGCGGTCACGGGGCTGACTCTGTTTGTCATCGCGGGCGGGGCGACGGCCACCGTCAGCACGAGATTTTCCTGGACGCCCGCCCCCTTTCCCGGTACGCGGGTTGTGGGTACGTTTATCAGAATCATCATCACTGCGGACATACATCACTTTGACCTTGCCGCTTTTACCTTTCATTTCATCGTTCATGCTTTTCTCCACCAGCGCTGCGCGAAGCGCGCAGATTACCCGAAGTCCGCGCGGTTCGCCATGATTTCGTACCAAAGCCTGCGACTATCATACCTATTGAATAAAACAGATTGTTGTCTGGAACAATGTCCCCGATAATATGTAACATATTAGAAACATACCGGCGTCGTTGCCGATAAGTCTCCTTACTCATCCCGAGGTTAGTTATGAATACCGTTTGTACCCATTGTCAGGCCATCAATCGCATTCCCGACGATCGGATCGAAGATGCGGCAAAATGCGGACGCTGCGGTCACGACTTGTTTGACGGAGAGGTGATTAATGCGACCGGTGAAACACTCGACAAATTGCTGAAGGATGATCTACCTGTGGTGATCGACTTCTGGGCACCGTGGTGCGGCCCCTGCCGTAATTTCGCACCAATTTTTGAAGATGTCGCGCAAGAGCGTAGCGGTAAAGTGCGCTTTGTGAAAGTGAATACCGAAGCTGAACGTGAATTGAGCAGTCGCTTTGGAATTCGTAGTATACCGACGATCATGATTTTCAAAAACGGTCAGGTTGTCGACATGCTTAATGGCGCAGTACCGAAAGCGCCGTTCGATAGCTGGCTGAACGAATCTCTTTAATCTTACCGGGGCGCATCTTGTGCCCCGTTTTCTCCTCTGCGACAATGGCGTTTTTTCGACGCTCTCTTATGACCGAAAACGCTGTTCTCCAGTTACGCGCCGAGCGTATTGCGCGCGCAACACGTCCTTTTCTTGCCCGCGGTAATCGCGTTCGTCGCTGCCAACGCTGTCTTTTGCCAGAGAAATTATGTCTCTGTTCGACAATTACCCCAGCACAAGCAAAAAGTCGCTTCTGTTTGCTGATGTTCGACACCGAGCCAATGAAGCCCAGTAATACCGGGCGTCTGATTGCTGATATTTTGCCTGATACCGTTGCGTTTCAATGGTCGCGTACCGAACCCTCGCAGGATTTGCTGGATCTGGTACAAAACCCGGATTATCAGCCAATGGTGGTCTTTCCCGCCTCGTATGCTGATGAGCAACGGGAAGTGATCTTCACACCACCTGCCGGTAAGCCACCGCTGTTTATCATGCTCGATGGTACCTGGCCGGAAGCTCGCAAGATGTTTCGTAAAAGTCCGTATCTGGATAATCTTCCCGTCATTTCCGTCGATCTTTCCCGGCTTTCTGCCTATCGCCTGCGTGAAGCCCAGGCTGCAGGCCAATATTGTACTGCCGAGGTAGCCATCGCACTGTTAGATATGGCCGGCGATACCGGGGCGGCAGCAGGGTTAGGCGAGCATTTTACCCGCTTTAAAACACGCTATCTGGCAGGAAAAACGCAACATCTGGGTAGCATCACAGCAGAACAGTTAGAAAGCGTTTAAAATCATTCGGTCACTTCTGCGGGAGACCGGTATGAGTCAGCGAGGACTGGAAGCACTACTGCGACCAAAATCGATAGCGGTAATTGGCGCGTCGATGAAACCCAATCGCGCAGGTTACCTGATGATGCGTAACCTGCTGGCGGGAGGCTTTAACGGACCGGTACTCCCGGTGACGCCAGCCTGGAAAGCGGTGTTGGGTGTGTTGGCCTGGCCGGATATTGCCAGCTTGCCCTTTACACCCGACCTTGCGGTTTTATGTACCAATGCCAGCCGTAATCTTGCTCTTCTGGAAGAGCTCGGCGAGAAAGGCTGTAAAACCTGCATTATTCTTTCCGCCCCGGCATCGCAACACGAAGATCTCCGCGCCTGCGCCCTGCGCCATAACATGCGCCTGCTTGGACCAAACAGTCTGGGTTTACTGGCTCCCTGGCAAGGTCTGAATGCCAGCTTTTCGCCTGTGCCGATTAAACGCGGCAAGCTGGCGTTTATTTCACAATCGGCAGCCGTCTCCAACACCATCCTCGACTGGGCGCAACAGCGTGAGATGGGCTTTTCCTACTTTATTGCGCTCGGCGACAGCCTGGATATCGACGTTGATGAATTGCTCGACTATCTGGCGCGCGACAGTAAAACCAGCGCCATCCTGCTCTATCTCGAACAGTTAAGCGACGCGCGACGCTTTGTTTCGGCAGCCCGTAGTGCCTCGCGTAATAAACCGATTCTGGTGATTAAAAGCGGACGTAGCCCGGCGGCACAGCGACTGCTCAACACGACGGCAGGAATGGACCCGGCATGGGATGCGGCTATTCAGCGTGCCGGTTTGTTGCGGGTACAGGATACCCACGAACTGTTTTCGGCGGTGGAAACCCTTAGCCATATGCGCCCGCTGCGTGGCGACCGGTTGATGATTATCAGCAACGGTGCTGCGCCTGCCGCGCTGGCGCTGGATGCCTTATGGTCACGCAATGGCAAGCTGGCAACGCTAAGCGAAGAAACCTGCCAGAAATTGCGCGATGCATTGCCAGAACATGTGGCAGTCTCTAACCCTCTCGATCTGCGCGATGACGCCAGCAGCGAGCATTATGTCAAAACGCTGGACATTCTGCTCCACAGCCAGGATTTTGATGCGCTGATGGTTATTCATTCGCCCAGCGCCGCTGCTCCCGCAACAGAAAGCGCGCAAGTATTAATTGAAGCGGTAAAGCATCATCCCCGCAGCAAATATGTCTCTTTGCTGACGAACTGGTGCGGCGAGCACTCCTCGCAAGAGGCACGACGTTTATTCAGCGAAGCCGGGCTGCCGACCTACCGTACCCCGGAAGGAACCATCACTGCTTTTATGCATATGGTGGAGTACCGGCGTAATCAGAAGCAACTACGCGAAACGCCGGCGTTGCCCAGCAATCTGACTTCCAATACCGCAGAAGCGCATCTTCTGTTGCAACAGGCGATTGCCGAAGGGGCTACGTCGCTCGATACCCATGAAGTTCAGCCCATCCTGCAAGCGTATGGCATGAACACGCTCCCTACCTGGATTGCCAGCGATAGCACCGAAGCGGTGCATATTGCCGAACAGATTGGTTATCCGGTGGCGCTGAAATTGCGTTCGCCGGATATTCCACATAAATCGGAAGTTCAGGGCGTCATGCTTTACCTGCGTACAGCCAATGAAGTCCAGCAAGCGGCGAACGCTATTTTCGATCGCGTAAAAATGGCCTGGCCACAGGCGCGGGTCCACGGCCTGTTGGTGCAAAGTATGGCTAACCGTGCTGGCGCTCAGGAGTTGCGGGTTGTGGTTGAGCACGATCCGGTTTTCGGGCCGTTGATCATGCTGGGTGAAGGCGGTGTGGAGTGGCGTCCTGAAGATCAAGCCGTCGTCGCACTGCCGCCGCTGAACATGAACCTGGCCCGCTATCTGGTTATTCAGGGGATCAAAAGTAAAAAGATTCGTGCGCGCAGTGCGCTACGCCCATTGGATGTTGCAGGCTTGAGCCAGCTTCTGGTGCAGGTTTCCAACTTGATTGTCGATTGCCCGGAAATTCAGCGTCTGGATATTCATCCTTTGCTGGCTTCTGGCAGTGAATTTACCGCGCTGGATGTCACGCTGGATATCTCGCCGTTTGAAGGCGATAACGAGAGTCGGCTGGCAGTGCGCCCTTATCCGCATCAGCTGGAAGAATGGGTAGAATTGAAAAACGGTGAACGCTGCTTGTTCCGCCCGATTTTGCCAGAAGATGAGCCACAACTTCAGCAATTCATTTCGCGAGTCACCAAAGAAGATCTTTATTACCGCTACTTTAGCGAGATCAACGAATTTACCCATGAAGATTTAGCCAACATGACACAGATCGACTACGATCGGGAAATGGCGTTTGTAGCGGTACGACGTATTGATCAAACGGAAGAGATCCTCGGCGTCACGCGTGCGATTTCCGATCCTGATAACATCGATGCCGAATTTGCTGTGCTGGTTCGCTCGGATCTCAAAGGGTTAGGCTTAGGTCGACGCTTAATGGAAAAGTTGATTACCTATACGCGAGATCACGGACTACAACGTCTGAATGGTATTACGATGCCAAACAATCGTGGCATGGTGGCGCTAGCCCGCAAGCTCGGGTTTAACGTTGATATCCAGCTCGAAGAGGGGATCGTTGGGCTTACGCTAAATCTTGCCCAACGCGAGGAATCATGAGTAAGGTACTGGAAATGTTGACCACTTAATCGGGACTGGTGTTATTATTGCCCGCTTATGTCGTCTGCATTGCACAGAGGACCCTTCAATGAACAGAGAAGAAATGCACTGTGATGTTGTCAAAATTTAAGCGTAATAAACATCAACAACACCTTGCCCAACTACCCAAGATTTCTCAATCAGTTGATGATGTCGATTTCTTTTACGCTCCCGCCGACTTCCGGGAGACGCTGCTGGAAAAAATAGCCAGCGCGAAGCAGCGCATTTGCATTGTCGCCCTGTATCTCGAACAGGATGACGGTGGCAAAGGCATTCTGAACGCGTTGTATGAAGCTAAAAGGCAGCGTCCGGAACTGGATGTGCGGGTGCTGGTCGACTGGCATCGTGCACAACGTGGACGCATTGGCGCTGCGGCATCTAACACTAACGCTGACTGGTACTGCCGCATGGCGCAGGAAAATCCGGGCGTAGATGTTCCGGTTTATGGCGTTCCAATCAATACCCGTGAAGCCCTTGGTGTTCTGCACTTTAAAGGCTTTATCATCGACGATAGCGTACTTTATAGCGGTGCCAGCCTGAACGATGTTTACCTGCATCAGCACGATAAATATCGCTACGACCGTTATCATCTGATCCGTAACCGTAAGATGTCAGACATTATGTTTGAATGGGTTACACAGAATATTATGAATGGCCGCGGCGTTAATCGTCTGGATGATGTTAATCGGCCAAAAAGCCCGGAAATCAAGAACGATATTCGTCTGTTCCGCCAGGAGCTGCGTGATGCCGCTTATCATTTCCAGGGCGATGCCGACAACGATCAGCTTTCCGTAACGCCGCTAGTGGGGCTGGGGAAATCGAGTCTGTTGAACAAGACCATTTTCCATCTTATGCCTTGTGCCGAGCAGAAACTAACCATCTGTACGCCATACTTCAACCTGCCAGCAATCCTTGTGCGCAATATTATCCAGTTGCTGCGCGAAGGGAAAAAGGTCGAAATTATTGTTGGTGATAAAACCGCGAACGACTTCTACATTCCGGAAGATGAACCTTTCAAGATAATTGGCGCATTGCCTTATCTCTATGAGATCAATCTGCGTCGTTTCCTGAGCCGTTTGCAGTATTACGTCAATACTGACCAGCTAGTGGTTCGGTTATGGAAAGATGACGACAACACCTATCACCTAAAAGGGATGTGGGTTGATGATAAGTGGATGTTGATCACCGGTAATAACCTGAACCCGCGCGCCTGGCGTCTGGATCTGGAAAACGCCATTTTGATCCACGATCCACAACTGGAGCTTGCGCCGCAGCGAGAGAAAGAACTGGAGCTGATCCGCGAGCATACCACCATCGTTAAGCACTATCGCGATCTGCAAAGTATTGCCGATTATCCGGTGAAGGTTCGTAAACTCATCCGCCGTTTGCGCCGTATCCGCATCGACCGATTAATTAGCCGCATCCTGTAATCACAACCCCGTCCTGTACGGGGTTTGTTTTTTGGAGGCCACGTTTTGCGTATTCTTTTTGTCTGTTCGCTATTGTTACTTTCTGGATGCAGCCATATGGCTAACGATAGCTGGAGCGGGCAGGATAAAGCTCAACACTTTATTGCCTCGGCGATGCTTTCCGCCGCCGGAAATGAATATTCACAGCATCAGGGGATGAGCCGGGATCGCAGTGCCATGTTTGGATTGATGTTCTCTGTCAGTTTGGGGGCGTCAAAAGAGCTTTGGGATAGCCGCCCCGAAGGGAGCGGCTGGAGCTGGAAGGATTTGGCCTGGGATGTCGCCGGTGCAAGCACCGGCTATACCGTCTGGCAACTGACCCGTCACTAAAGACGCATCCCCTTCCCTTTGCGATGTAGCATCAAAGAAACCAGAAACGCCACCACGGCCATCAAGGTCACATACCAGAAGAAGGCTGTTTCCATTCCTATTGATTTCAGCGACAACGCTACGTACTCCGCCGAACCACCAAATATAGCATTAGCGACCGCATATGACAGGCCAACGCCTAATGCGCGAACCTGTGCCGGGAACATCTCAGCCTTCAGTATTCCACTGATTGATGTATAAAAACTCACTATCAGCAGGGCACACATCACCAGACCAAAAGCGGCATAAGGCGAGGAAACGTTTTGCAATGCTGAGAGAATAGGAACGGTAAAAATGGCTGCCAGCGAACCGAAACATAACATTGAGGTACGGCGACCAATCTTATCCGACAGCGCGCCAATGAGTGGTTGAATAAGCATGAATACAAACAATGCGGCAGTCATAATGCCACTCGCCACGTTGGCATGCATTCCCGCAGTATTTACCAGATACTTCTGCATATAAGTGGTGAAGGTATAGAAACAAAGGGAGCCCGCAGCGGTAAAACCGAGAACCATGATGAATGCACGGCGATTGCGCCATAATCCTTTCAGAGATCCAGCTTCTTTTAAAGCGCGCGTTTCTTGTTGCGAAGTTTCATCTAACTGACGACGTAACCACAACGCCACAACAGCTAACACAGCTCCTAACGCGAAAGGAATACGCCATCCCCACTCTCTGAGTGCAGCGTCTTCCATGGTGTGTTGTAAAACCACGACAACCAGTAGGGCTAGCAGTTGTCCGCCGATCAACGTCACATACTGAAATGATGCGTAAAAACCTTTGCGCCCTTCAACGGCAACTTCACTCATATAGGTGGCGCTGGTGCCATATTCTCCGCCAACGGATAATCCCTGAAATAAACGCGCGAGAAGCAATAATGCCGGAGCCCACGTACCGATTGTTTCATAACCAGGCAAACAGGCGATTACCAGTGAGCCGAAACACATCATACACACCGATAGCAGCATCGATTTTTTGCGACCATGTTTATCGGCTATGCGGCCAAATAGCCAACCGCCTATTGGGCGCATCAGGAATCCCGCAGCAAAAACACCTGCTGTTTGTAGTAGTTGAGTCGTCGTGTTCCCGGAAGGGAAGAAGATGTGGGCAAAGTAGAGTGAACAGAACGAGTAGACATAGAAATCGAACCACTCGACCAGATTACCTGAAGAGGCCCCCACAATCGCCCAAATGCGGCGACGTGTATCACTACTTGTCAGTTTGCTGTCTGCCGTTACAGTACTTTCAGCCATGCCATTATGTCTCCTGCCGTAATCCGATGCTTTTGTCGGTCGCTTTTGTTTATTTCTTTTGGTAAAGAAAATGTTATACATTTGTTGCGTATCATTATGCAACCTTAACCATGAATTTAGTTAGCAGGAAAATGGTTATTGAGGAGCTTAAGGATAAATTTCTGGTGAGGAGAACACGTATGGAGGTGGGCAAGTTGGGGAAGCCGTATTCGCTGCTGAATCTGGCATATGTGGGAGTATAAGACGCGCAGCGTCGCATCAGGCATTTTTTTCACCAACGCAAAAAGGCCATCCTGACGGATGGCCTTTCGCTTAATTTGATGCCTGGCAGTTCCCTACTCTCGCATGGGGAGACCCCACACTACCATCGGCGCTACGGCGTTTCACTTCTGAGTTCGGCATGGGGTCAGGTGGGACCACCGCGCTAAGGCCGCCAGGCAAATTCTGTTTTATCAGACCGCTTCTGCGTTCTGATTTAATCTGTATCAGGCTGAAAATCTTCTCTCATCCGCCAAAACAGCTTCGGCGTTGTAAGGTTAAGCCTCACGGTTCATTAGTACCGGTTAGCTCAACGCATCGCTGCGCTTACACACCCGGCCTATCAACGTCGTCGTCTTCAACGTTCCTTCAGGACTCTCAAGGAGTCAGGGAGAACTCATCTCGGGGCAAGTTTCGTGCTTAGATGCTTTCAGCACTTATCTCTTCCGCATTTAGCTACCGGGCAGTGCCATTGGCATGACAACCCGAACACCAGTGATGCGTCCACTCCGGTCCTCTCGTACTAGGAGCAGCCCCCCTCAGTTCTCCAGCGCCCACGGCAGATAGGGACCGAACTGTCTCACGACGTTCTAAACCCAGCTCGCGTACCACTTTAAATGGCGAACAGCCATACCCTTGGGACCTACTTCAGCCCCAGGATGTGATGAGCCGACATCGAGGTGCCAAACACCGCCGTCGATATGAACTCTTGGGCGGTATCAGCCTGTTATCCCCGGAGTACCTTTTATCCGTTGAGCGATGGCCCTTCCATTCAGAACCACCGGATCACTATGACCTGCTTTCGCACCTGCTCGCGCCGTCACGCTCGCAGTCAAGCTGGCTTATGCCATTGCACTAACCTCCTGATGTCCGACCAGGATTAGCCAACCTTCGTGCTCCTCCGTTACTCTTTAGGAGGAGACCGCCCCAGTCAAACTACCCACCAGACACTGTCCGCAACCCGGATTACGGGTCAACGTTAGAACATCAAACATTAAAGGGTGGTATTTCAAGGTCGGCTCCATGCAGACTGGCGTCCACACTTCAAAGCCTCCCACCTATCCTACACATCAAGGCTCAATGTTCAGTGTCAAGCTATAGTAAAGGTTCACGGGGTCTTTCCGTCTTGCCGCGGGTACACTGCATCTTCACAGCGAGTTCAATTTCACTGAGTCTCGGGTGGAGACAGCCTGGCCATCATTACGCCATTCGTGCAGGTCGGAACTTACCCGACAAGGAATTTCGCTACCTTAGGACCGTTATAGTTACGGCCGCCGTTTACCGGGGCTTCGATCAAGAGCTTCGCTTGCGCTGACCCCATCAATTAACCTTCCGGCACCGGGCAGGCGTCACACCGTATACGTCCACTTTCGTGTTTGCACAGTGCTGTGTTTTTAATAAACAGTTGCAGCCAGCTGGTATCTTCGACTGATTTCAGCTCCACGAGCAAGTCGCTTCACCTACATATCAGCGTGCCTTCTCCCGAAGTTACGGCACCATTTTGCCTAGTTCCTTCACCCGAGTTCTCTCAAGCGCCTTGGTATTCTCTACCTGACCACCTGTGTCGGTTTGGGGTACGATTTGATGTTACCTGATGCTTAGAGGCTTTTCCTGGAAGCAGGGCATTTGTTGCTTCAGCACCGTAGTGCCTCGTCATCACGCCTCAGCCTTGATTTTCCGGATTTGCCTGGAAAACCAGCCTACACGCTTAAACCGGGACAACCGTCGCCCGGCCAACATAGCCTTCTCCGTCCCCCCTTCGCAGTAACACCAAGTACAGGAATATTAACCTGTTTCCCATCGACTACGCCTTTCGGCCTCGCCTTAGGGGTCGACTCACCCTGCCCCGATTAACGTTGGACAGGAACCCTTGGTCTTCCGGCGAGCGGGCTTTTCACCCGCTTTATCGTTACTTATGTCAGCATTCGCACTTCTGATACCTCCAGCATACCTCACAGTACACCTTCACAGGCTTACAGAACGCTCCCCTACCCAACAACGCATAAGCGTCGCTGCCGCAGCTTCGGTGCATGGTTTAGCCCCGTTACATCTTCCGCGCAGGCCGACTCGACCAGTGAGCTATTACGCTTTCTTTAAATGATGGCTGCTTCTAAGCCAACATCCTGGCTGTCTGGGCCTTCCCACATCGTTTCCCACTTAACCATGACTTTGGGACCTTAGCTGGCGGTCTGGGTTGTTTCCCTCTTCACGACGGACGTTAGCACCCGCCGTGTGTCTCCCGTGATAACATTCTCCGGTATTCGCAGTTTGCATCGGGTTGGTAAGTCGGGATGACCCCCTTGCCGAAACAGTGCTCTACCCCCGGAGATGAATTCACGAGGCGCTACCTAAATAGCTTTCGGGGAGAACCAGCTATCTCCCGGTTTGATTGGCCTTTCACCCCCAGCCACAAGTCATCCGCTAATTTTTCAACATTAGTCGGTTCGGTCCTCCAGTTAGTGTTACCCAACCTTCAACCTGCCCATGGCTAGATCACCGGGTTTCGGGTCTATACCCTGCAACTTAACGCCCAGTTAAGACTCGGTTTCCCTTCGGCTCCCCTATTCGGTTAACCTTGCTACAGAATATAAGTCGCTGACCCATTATACAAAAGGTACGCAGTCACACGCCTAAGCGTGCTCCCACTGCTTGTACGTACACGGTTTCAGGTTCTTTTTCACTCCCCTCGCCGGGGTTCTTTTCGCCTTTCCCTCACGGTACTGGTTCACTATCGGTCAGTCAGGAGTATTTAGCCTTGGAGGATGGTCCCCCCATATTCAGACAGGATACCACGTGTCCCGCCCTACTCATCGAGCTCACAGTATGTGTATTTTTGTGTACGGGGCTGTCACCCTGTATCGCGCGCCTTTCCAGACGCTTCCACTAACACACACACTGATTCAGGCTCTGGGCTGCTCCCCGTTCGCTCGCCGCTACTGGGGGAATCTCGGTTGATTTCTTTTCCTCGGGGTACTTAGATGTTTCAGTTCCCCCGGTTCGCCTCATTAACCTATGGATTCAGTTAATGATAGTGTGTCGAAACACACTGGGTTTCCCCATTCGGAAATCGCCGGTTATAACGGTTCATATCACCTTACCGACGCTTATCGCAGATTAGCACGTCCTTCATCGCCTCTGACTGCCAGGGCATCCACCGTGTACGCTTAGTCGCTTAACCTCACAACCCGAAGATGTTTCACTTCAGAGTTGCGAAAATTTGAGAGACTCACGAACAACTTTCGTTGTTCAGTGTTTCAATTTTCAGCTTGATCCAGATTTTTAAAGAGCAAATATCTCAAACAAGACTTAACAGTCTGTTTTGAGATATTGGGGTCGGCGACTTTCACTCACAAACCAGCAAGTGGCGTCCCCTAGGGGATTCGAACCCCTGTTACCGCCGTGAAAGGGCGGTGTCCTGGGCCTCTAGACGAAGGGGACACGAAAATTGCTTATCACGCGTTGCGTGATATTTTCGTGTAGGGTGAGCTTTCATTAATAGAAAGCGAACGGCCTTATTCTCTTCAGCCTCACTCCCAACGCGTAAACGCCTTGCTATTTACTTTTCATCAGACAATCTGTGTGAGCACTGCAAAGAACGCTTCTTTAAGGTAAGGAGGTGATCCAACCGCAGGTTCCCCTACGGTTACCTTGTTACGACTTCACCCCAGTCATGAATCACAAAGTGGTAAGCGCCCTCCCGAAGGTTAAGCTACCTACTTCTTTTGCAACCCACTCCCATGGTGTGACGGGCGGTGTGTACAAGGCCCGGGAACGTATTCACCGTGGCATTCTGATCCACGATTACTAGCGATTCCGACTTCATGGAGTCGAGTTGCAGACTCCAATCCGGACTACGACGCACTTTATGAGGTCCGCTTGCTCTCGCGAGGTCGCTTCTCTTTGTATGCGCCATTGTAGCACGTGTGTAGCCCTGGTCGTAAGGGCCATGATGACTTGACGTCATCCCCACCTTCCTCCAGTTTATCACTGGCAGTCTCCTTTGAGTTCCCGGCCGGACCGCTGGCAACAAAGGATAAGGGTTGCGCTCGTTGCGGGACTTAACCCAACATTTCACAACACGAGCTGACGACAGCCATGCAGCACCTGTCTCACAGTTCCCGAAGGCACCAATCCATCTCTGGAAAGTTCTGTGGATGTCAAGACCAGGTAAGGTTCTTCGCGTTGCATCGAATTAAACCACATGCTCCACCGCTTGTGCGGGCCCCCGTCAATTCATTTGAGTTTTAACCTTGCGGCCGTACTCCCCAGGCGGTCGACTTAACGCGTTAGCTCCGGAAGCCACGCCTCAAGGGCACAACCTCCAAGTCGACATCGTTTACGGCGTGGACTACCAGGGTATCTAATCCTGTTTGCTCCCCACGCTTTCGCACCTGAGCGTCAGTCTTCGTCCAGGGGGCCGCCTTCGCCACCGGTATTCCTCCAGATCTCTACGCATTTCACCGCTACACCTGGAATTCTACCCCCCTCTACGAGACTCAAGCTTGCCAGTATCAGATGCAGTTCCCAGGTTGAGCCCGGGGATTTCACATCTGACTTAACAAACCGCCTGCGTGCGCTTTACGCCCAGTAATTCCGATTAACGCTTGCACCCTCCGTATTACCGCGGCTGCTGGCACGGAGTTAGCCGGTGCTTCTTCTGCGGGTAACGTCAATGAGCAAAGGTATTAACTTTACTCCCTTCCTCCCCGCTGAAAGTACTTTACAACCCGAAGGCCTTCTTCATACACGCGGCATGGCTGCATCAGGCTTGCGCCCATTGTGCAATATTCCCCACTGCTGCCTCCCGTAGGAGTCTGGACCGTGTCTCAGTTCCAGTGTGGCTGGTCATCCTCTCAGACCAGCTAGGGATCGTCGCCTTGGTGAGCCGTTACCCCACCAACAAGCTAATCCCATCTGGGCACATCCGATGGCAAGAGGCCCGAAGGTCCCCCTCTTTGGTCTTGCGACGTTATGCGGTATTAGCTACCGTTTCCAGTAGTTATCCCCCTCCATCAGGCAGTTTCCCAGACATTACTCACCCGTCCGCCACTCGTCAGCAAAGCAGCAAGCTGCTTTCTGTTACCGTTCGACTTGCATGTGTTAGGCCTGCCGCCAGCGTTCAATCTGAGCCATGATCAAACTCTTCAATTTAAAAGTTTGATGCTCAAAGAATTAAACTTCGTAATGAATTACGTGTTCACTCTTGAGACTTGGTATTCATTTTTCGTCTTGCGACGTTAAGAATCCGTATCTTCGAGTGCCCACACAGATTGTCTGATAAATTGTTAAAGAGCAGTGCCGCTTCGCTTTTTCTCAGCGGCGCGGGGTGTGCATAATACGCTTTCCCGCTACAGAGTCAAGCATTTATTTTTGCTTTCTCTGCCGGAATTCTCAGGAGAACCCCGCTGACCCGGCGGCGTGTTTGCCGTTGTTCCGTGTCAGTGGTGGCGCATTATAGGGAGTTATTCCGGCCTGACAAGCGAAAAATATAAAAACTTTATCGTTCGCTCATTTTTCAGGCAAAACATCTTAAATATAGTCTTTTCCGTCTAACTTATAGACAAAAACGAGCCCCGAAGGGCTCGTTTTATCATTTACTGGACGGCGACAATCCGGTCTTCATTAACTTCCAGGCGAATCACTTTACCCGGAACCAATTCACCAGACAGTATTTGCTGTGCCAGCGGGTTTTCGATCTGCTGCTGGATAGCACGTTTCAAAGGACGTGCACCATAGACTGGATCGTAACCGTTCTCGCTCAGCAGTTTCAGCGCCTCGTCAGAAATGTGGATTTCATAACCACGTTCTTCCAGACGTTTGTACAGACGTTTCAACTGAATCTGCGCAATCGAGGCAATGTGCTGTTCACCCAGCGGATGGAAGACCACCACTTCATCAATACGGTTAATGAATTCCGGACGGAAGTTATGGCTTACCACACCGAGCACCAGCTCTTTCATGTGCGCATAATCCAGTTCACCGAAGCGTTCCTGAATCAAATCGGAACCGAGGTTAGAGGTCATAATGACAACCGTATTACGGAAGTCGACCGTTCTCCCCTGCCCGTCAGTCAGACGACCATCATCCAGTACCTGCAACAGAATGTTGAAGACATCCGGATGCGCTTTTTCCACTTCATCCAGCAGGATGACGGAATACGGACGACGACGCACAGCTTCGGTCAGGTAGCCACCTTCTTCATAACCGACATATCCCGGAGGCGCACCAACCAGACGAGACACCGAGTGTTTCTCCATAAACTCGGACATATCGATACGGACCATCGCCTCGTCGCTATCAAACATAAAGTTCGCCAGCGCCTTACAAAGCTCAGTTTTCCCCACACCCGTTGGGCCGAGGAACAGGAATGAACCAATCGGGCGATTTGGATCCGCCAACCCCGCACGGCTACGGCGAATAGCGTTAGATACCGCATCAACCGCTTCGTTCTGACCAATGACGCGATGGTGCAGTTCTTGCTCCATACGCAGCAGTTTTTCGCGCTCGCTTTCCATCATGCGAGAAACCGGAATCCCCGTCCAACGCGCCAGCACTTCAGCAATTTCGGCGTCGGTCACTTTATTACGCAACAGACGCATAGTTTTGCCTTCGAGCTGCGTTGCGGCTTCCAGTTGCTTTTCCAGTTCCGGGATTTTGCCGTATTGCAGTTCAGACATCCGCGCCAGGTCCCCCACACGGCGAGCCTGTTCAATAGCGATTTTCGCCTGTTCCAGTTCCGCTTTAATGGTCTGCGTACCAGAAAGCGATGCCTTCTCTGCTTTCCACTCTTCTTCTAACTCGGAGTACTGACGTTCTTTGTCGCTCAGTTCTTCGTTGAGCATATCCAGGCGTTTTTTACTGGCTTCATCAGACTCTTTCATTAACGCCTGTTGTTCCAGTTTGAGCTGGATGATACGACGATCGAGTCGGTCGAGTTCTTCTGGTTTTGAGTCAATCTGCATACGAATGCTGGATGCTGCTTCATCGATCAGGTCGATGGCTTTATCCGGCAGCTGACGGTCAGCAATGTAGCGATGAGACAACGTCGCCGCTGCAACAATTGCCGGGTCAGTAATTTGCACATGGTGGTGCAATTCGTAACGTTCTTTCAGGCCACGCAGAATCGCAATGGTATCTTCAACAGAAGGCTCGGCAACAAACACTTTCTGGAAACGACGTTCCAGCGCAGCATCTTTTTCGATGTACTGGCGATATTCGTCAAGCGTCGTGGCACCTACGCAGTGCAATTCACCACGCGCCAGCGCCGGTTTCAGCATGTTTCCGGCGTCCATTGCGCCATCGGCTTTACCCGCGCCGACCATGGTATGTAATTCGTCGATAAACAGGATGACGTTGCCTTCCTGTTTGGCAAGATCGTTAAGCACGCCTTTTAAACGTTCTTCAAACTCACCGCGATATTTCGCCCCAGCCACCAGCGCGCCCATATCCAGCGCCAGTACGCGGCGGCCTTTCAATCCTTCCGGCACTTCGCCGTTGATAATACGCTGCGCCAGACCTTCAACGATGGCAGTTTTACCGACGCCGGGTTCACCAATCAGTACCGGGTTATTTTTAGTACGACGTTGCAGCACCTGAATGGTACGGCGAATTTCTTCATCACGACCAATCACCGGATCGAGTTTGCCCTGTTCGGCTCGTTCGGTAAGGTCGATGGTATATTTTTTCAAAGCCTGACGTTGGTCTTCAGCACCTTGATCGTTCACGCTTTCACCTCCACGCATTTGTTCAATCGCTTGAGTAATGTTGGCGGTGGTCGCCCCTGCTGCTTTCAGGATGTCGGCCAGCGTGCCGCGAGACTCAAGTGCCGCCAGAACGAACAGTTCTGACGAGATAAAGTTATCACCACGTTTTTGCGCCAGCTTGTCGCAAAGATTAAGAACGCGCACCAGATCCTGTGATGGCTGGACATCACCACCAGTACCTTCAACCTGCGGTAAACGATTTAATGCCTGATTGATATCTGTGCGCAACTGGCCAGCATTTATGCCAGCGGATGTTAATAAAGGACTAACCGAACCCCCTTCCTGATTCAGCAGGGCGCTCATTAAATGAAGTGGTTCGATAAATTGGTTGTCGTGCCCGAGTGCAAGTGATTGGGCATCGGCAAGAGCAAGCTGGAATTTATTAGTAAGACGATCCAGACGCATAACTCCTCCCATAACGGATCAAAGTTGCTACTGGAGATTAAATGAGGTCATCCCTCAATTATTCAAGGTTATTGACCAGATTAATGTGAAAAGAAAATCACGCGTACCGGATCGTCTTGATTCTTTAGGTTATATCAGCCAAATGAAACTTGCCATACGACCGGTGGTCTTGTCGCGACGATAAGAGAAGAAAGTCTCATTTTCCGTATATGTACAACGGTCGCCGCCGAAAATTTGCTCAACACCCACGTTCGCCAGACGCTGCCGGGCAAGCTGATAAATATCCGCCAGATACTTATCACCATGCTGAATGAAAGCTGCACTTGCTTTAGCGTCTACTGCCATAAACGCCTCGCGAACCTCCACCCCCACTTCGAACGCGCGTGGACCAATTGCCGGCCCTAACCAGGCGAGAATATTTTCCGGATTATCAGCAAAACAGGAAACCGTCTCTTCCAGCACGCCTGCGCACAGTCCACGCCAGCCAGCATGAGCGGCGGCGACTTCCGTTCCCGCTCGATTGCAAAACAGCACAGGGAGGCAGTCGGCAGTCATCACTGCGCAAACCGTGCCGGGCGTATTGCTATAAGAGGCATCTGCTCGTTTTGAGGCATAAGGTTCGCCAGTAAGCTTAAGCACATCTTTGCCGTGTACCTGCTCAAGCCAGACCGGTTTAGAAGGCAAATTGCCCGCAGCAAAAAGTCGCTTGCGATTCTCCTCAACGTGATCCGGGTTATCGCCACAATGGGCACCGAGGTTGAGCGAGTCATACGGGGGCAAGCTCACGCCGCCGATACGAGAAGAGCTACAGGCCGCAACACCTTTTGGTAGCGGCCACTGCGGGACAATCAGCTTACTCATAACCAGTCCACTTCATCCTTATGCTCTTCGAAATCGGCGCGCATCACCTCAATCAGCTCCACCATATCTTGTGGAATAGGCGCATGCCATTCCATTTCGATGCCGGAGATCGGGTGATAAAGACGCAGCATGGTTGCATGAAGCGCCTGGCGGTCAAACTTACGCAGCATGGAGATAAATGCTTCCGAAGCACCTTTTGGCGGACGCGGACGGCCACCATAAACCGGATCGCCCACCAGCGGATGAGTGATATGGGCCATATGCACGCGGATCTGGTGCGTACGTCCAGTTTCCAGACGCAACCGCAGACGCGTGTGCACACGGAAGTGTTCCATGATGCGATAGTGAGTCACCGCCGGTTTGCCCATCGGATGCACCGCCATGTGAGTACGTTTGGTCGGGTGGCGGCTGATGGGTTCATCTACTGTACCGCCAGCGGTCATATGACCAATCGCCACCGCTTCATACTCACGAGTAATTTCACGCCGTTGCAAAGATTCGACTAAACGCGTCTGAGCCGGAACGGTTTTTGCCACAACCATCAGGCCAGTGGTGTCTTTATCCAGACGATGGACGATGCCCGCACGTGGTACATCGGCAATGGGCGGATAGTAATGAAGCAACGCATTCAGTACCGTGCCATCCGGGTTACCCGCGCCAGGATGTACCACCAGGTCGCGCGGTTTATTAATGACGATGATATCTTCATCTTCATAGACGATATCCAGCGGGATATCCTGCGGTTCAAAACGCGCTTCTTCTTCAATCTCAGCGTTGATGGCAACCTGCTCGCCACCCAATACTTTTTCTTTCGGCTTATCACAAACTTTGCCGTTTACCAGCACGCGCTGGTCGAGGATCCATTCTTTTATTCGCGAACGTGAATAATCCGGGAACATTTCGGCCAAAGCCTGATCTAAGCGTTGACCGAGTTGGTTTTCGGACACCGTTGCAGTGAGCTGTACTCGTTGTGCCATATATACTGCTTCTTCGTTTATCGTTGGGGTTTTACGGCTTTGCCGTTTAATATAGTGTGCTATTGTAGCTGGTCTTAACCGGGAGCAGGAACAGAGAATCTCCCGTATTACATTTTGAGGAAAGTCAAAACGTCATGACGCGCATGAAATATCTGGTGGCAGCCGCCACACTAAGCCTGTTTTTGGCGGGTTGCTCGGGGTCAAAGGAAGAAGTACCTGATAATCCGCCAAATGAAATTTACGCGACTGCACAACAAAAGCTGCAGGACGGTAACTGGAGACAGGCAATAACGCAACTGGAAGCGTTAGATAATCGCTATCCGTTTGGTCCATATTCGCAGCAGGTGCAGCTGGATCTCATCTACGCCTACTATAAAAACGCCGATTTGCCGTTAGCACAGGCTGCCATCGATCGTTTTATTCGCCTTAACCCGACCCATCCGAATATCGATTATGTCATGTACATGCGTGGCCTGACCAATATGGCGCTGGATGACAGTGCGCTGCAAGGGTTCTTTGGCGTCGATCGTAGCGATCGCGATCCTCAACATGCACGAGCTGCGTTTAGTGACTTTTCCAAACTGGTGCGCGGCTATCCGAACAGTCAGTACACCACCGATGCCACCAAACGTCTGGTATTCCTGAAAGATCGTCTGGCGAAATATGAATACTCCGTGGCCGAGTACTATACAGAACGTGGCGCATGGGTTGCCGTCGTTAACCGCGTAGAAGGCATGTTGCGCGACTACCCGGATACCCAGGCTACGCGTGATGCGCTGCCGCTGATGGAAAATGCATACCGTCAGATGCAGATGAATGCGCAAGCTGAAAAAGTAGCGAAAATCATCGCCGCAAACAGCAGCAATACATAACAGAAACCTGAAACACAAAACGGCAGCCCTTGAGCTGCCGTTTTTTTATTCTGTCAGTTGTGAAACTGAACCGATTTAGTCGCTATCGATCTCATCAAATATGGCTCGCTTTGAGATATTCCTCAAGTAAAAAAACACCTCTTCCTGCGATTTCTCACAAAAAAGATTCGTTGACAAAAAGTGACAAAATTATGAGATTTTCATCACACATTTTGACATCAGGAACGGTATGCTGAATTCACCAAGACGGGAAGACAAGAGGTAAAATTTATGACAATGAACATTACCAGCAAACAAATGGAAATTACTCCGGCCATCCGCCAACATGTCGCAGACCGTCTCGCCAAACTGGAAAAATGGCAAACACATCTGATTAATCCACATATCATTCTGTCCAAAGAGCCACAAGGGTTTGTTGCTGACGCCACAATCAATACACCTAACGGCGTTCTGGTTGCCAGTGGTAAACATGAAGATATGTACACCGCAATTAACGAATTGATCAACAAGCTGGAACGGCAGCTCAATAAACTGCAGCACAAAGGCGAAGCACGTCGTGCCGCAACATCGGTGAAAGACGCCAACTTCGTCGAAGAAGTTGAAGAAGAGTAGTCCTTTATATTGAGTGTATCGCCAACGCGCCTTCGGGCGCGTTTTTTGTTGACAGCGTGAAAACAGTACGGGTACTGTACTAAAGTCACTTAAGGAAACAAACATGAAACACACACCGTTTTTCTTCGCATTCTTTTTTATCTTCCCCTGAAAGGGAGGCGTTTCGTCGTGTGAAACAGAATGCGAAGACGAACAATAAGGCCTCCCAAATCGGGGGGCCTTTTTTATTGATAACAAAAAGGCAACACTATGACATCGGAAAACCCGTTACTGGCGCTGCGAGAGAAAATCAGCGCGCTGGATGAAAAATTATTAGCATTACTCGCAGAGCGGCGCGAACTGGCCGTCGAGGTGGGAAAAGCCAAACTGCTCTCGCATCGCCCGGTACGTGATATTGATCGTGAACGCGATTTACTGGAAAGATTAATTACGCTCGGTAAAGCGCACCATCTGGACGCCCATTACATTACTCGCCTGTTCCAGCTCATCATTGAAGATTCCGTATTAACTCAGCAGGCTTTGCTCCAACAACATCTCAATAAAATTAATCCGCACTCAGCACGCATCGCTTTTCTCGGCCCCAAAGGCTCCTATTCACATCTTGCCGCTCGTCAGTACGCTGCCCGTCACTTTGAGCAATTCATTGAAAGTGGCTGCGCCAAATTTGCCGATATTTTTAATCAGGTGGAAACCGGCCAGGCCGACTATGCCGTCGTACCGATTGAAAATACCAGCTCCGGTGCCATAAACGACGTTTACGATCTGCTGCAACATACCTGCTTGTCGATTGTGGGCGAAATGACCCTTACCATCGACCACTGCCTGCTGGTTTCCGGCACCACAGATTTATCTACCATCAACACGGTCTACAGTCATCCACAGCCATTCCAGCAATGCAGCAAATTCCTTAATCGTTATCCTCACTGGAAGATTGAATATACCGAAAGTACGTCTGCGGCAATGGAAAAGGTTGCACAGGCAAAATCACCGCATGTTGCTGCATTGGGAAGCGAAGCTGGCGGCACTTTGTACGGTTTGCAGGTACTGGAGCGTATTGAAGCGAATCAGCAACAAAACTTCACCCGATTTGTGGTGTTGGCACGTAAAGCCATTAACGTGTCTGACCAGGTTCCGGCGAAAACGACGTTGTTAATGGCGACCGGGCAACAAGCCGGTGCGCTGGTTGAAGCGTTGCTGGTGCTGCGCAACCACAATCTGATTATGACCCGTCTGGAATCACGCCCGATTCACGGTAATCCATGGGAAGAGATGTTTTATCTGGATATTCAGGCCAATCTTGAATCAGCGGAAATGCAAAAAGCATTGAAAGAGTTAGGGGAAATTACCCGTTCAATGAAGGTATTGGGCTGTTACCCAAGTGAGAACGTAGTGCCTGTTGATCCAACCTGATGAAAAGGTGCCGGATGATGTGAATCATCCGGCACTGGATTATTACTGGCGGTTGTCATTCGCCTGACGCAATAACACGCGGCTTTCACTCTGAAAACGCTGTGCGTAATCGCCGAACCAGTGCTCCACCTTGCGGAAACTGTCAATAAACGCCTGCTTATCGCCCTGCTCCAGCAACTCAATCGCCTCGCCGAAACGCTTATAGTAACGTTTGATTAACGCCAGATTACGCTCTGACGACATAATAATGTCGGCATAAAGCTGCGGATCCTGAGCAAACAGTCGCCCGACCATCGCCAGCTCAAGGCGGTAAATCGGCGAAGAGAGCGCCAGAAGTTGCTCAAGCTGAACATTTTCTTCTGCCAGATGCAGCCCATAAGCAAAAGTAGCAAAGTGGCGCAGAGCCTGAATAAACGCCATATTCTGATCGTGCTCGACAGCGCTAATACGATGCAGCCGAGCGCCCCAGACCTGAATTTGCTCCAGAAACCATTGGTATGCTTCCGGCTTACGTCCATCACACCAGACCACAACTTGCTTTGCCAGGCTACCGCTGTCCGGGCCGAACATCGGGTGTAACCCCAGTACCGGGCCATCGTGCGCCGCCAGCATGGCCTGTAATGGTCCATTTTTCACTGATGCCAGATCAACCAGAATACAATCTTTCGGTAAAGGCGGTAATTTGCCGATAACTTGCTCAGTAACGTGGATTGGCACACTAACAATCACCATTCCGGCATCGGCAACAATATCAGCCGCTCGATCCCAGTCATGTTGCTCCAGAATCCGCACCTGATAACCCGAGAGGGTCAGCATCTTCTCGAACAGGCGTCCCATCTGACCGCCACCGCCGACGATAACCACCGGACGCAGTGACGGACAAAGTGTTTTAAATCCTTTGTCGTTTTCACTGGAGTAAGATTCACGCATCACCCGACGCAAAACATCCTCAATCAGATCTGGCGGTACACCCAGAGCTTCCGCCTCTGCACGACGCGAGGCCAACATAGATGCCTCGCGCTCCGGAACATAAATAGGCAGTCCAAAGCGGCTTTTCACCTCGCCCACTTCAGCAACCAGTTCCAGACGCTTAGCTAATAAATTCAGCAGCGCTTTATCGACTTCATCAATTTGATCGCGTAATGCGGTCAATTCAGCAACCATAATAAACCTCTTAAGCCACGCGAGCCGTCAGCAGCCCGTTCAGATCCTGATGAATTTCACGCAGCAAGGCATCGGTCATTTCCCAGCTAATGCAGGCATCGGTTACGGATACACCGTATTTCATTTCACTGCGCGGTTGCTCGGAAGACTGATTGCCCTCGTGGATATTACTTTCGATCATCAGACCAATAATTGAGCGATTGCCATCTTTGATTTGAGCAACCACGGATTCTGCCACCGCAGGCTGACGGCGATAATCTTTATTGGAATTACCGTGGCTGCAATCTACCATCAGAGACGGGCGCAGTCCCGCCTGTTCCATCTCTTTTTCACATTGCGCAACATCCGCAGGGCTATAGTTCGGCGCTTTACCACCGCGCAGGATGACATGCCCGTCCGGATTCCCCTGAGTTTGTAGCAACGCAACCTGCCCTGCCTGGTTAATGCCAACAAAACGGTGCGGCTGGGCGGCGGCGCGCATAGCGTTAATTGCTGTTGCCAGACTGCCGTCGGTGCCGTTTTTAAAACCAACCGGCATGGAAAGCCCGGAGGCCATTTCACGGTGAGTTTGCGATTCCGTTGTACGAGCACCAATTGCTGACCAGCTAAACAGATCGCCCAGGTATTGCGGGCTATTCGGATCTAACGCTTCCGTCGCCAGTGGCAGTCCCATATTCACCAGCTCAAGCAGCAATTTACGCGCGATCTGCAGCCCGGCTTCTACATCAAAAGAGCCATCCATATGGGGATCGTTAATTAACCCTTTCCAGCCGACAGTGGTACGGGGTTTTTCAAAATAGACGCGCATTACCAGATAGAGGCTATCGCTGACCTCTGCGGCAAGGGCTTTAAATCGACGAGCATATTCCAGAGCAGTTTCCGGATCATGAATGGAACAAGGACCACATACTACCAGCAGACGAGGATCGCGCCCGGCGATAATATCTGAAATGGTTTTACGCGAGTCAGCAATCTGGGCTTCTTGTTGCAGGCTCAATGGAAAAGCGGCCTTCAGTTGTTCCGGAGTCATTAAAACCTGTTCGTCGGTAATATGTACGTTATTCAGCGCGTCTTTTTGCATGATGGCGATCCTGTTTATGCTCGTTTGCGATAGTTGATCCTCAGCGAGGATGACGTAACGATAACACATAAAGTAAAGTTTTCAATCCATATTTCGTACATTTTTATTTACACAGGCAATTTAGTCGCGATTTCAACCCTTACTTCTGTATAGATAAATTTACACTTCCTTTGAAAACAATCCGCTATGCTTTGAAAAAGGAGAAAGAAATGATGAAAAAGTTTATCGCCCCCTTGTTGGCTTTACTGGTTAGCGGATGTCAGATTGATCCTTATACTCACGCGCCAACCTTGACCAGCACCGACTGGTATGATGTTGGTATGGAAGATGCGATATCGGGCAGCGCCATAAAAGATGACGATGCATTTAGCGATTCACAGGCGGATCGCGGTCTATACCTTAAAGGATATGCCGAAGGACAAAAGAAAACTTGCCAGACCGATTTTACTTATGCCCGGGGACTTTCCGGTAAAAGCTTTCCTGCCAGCTGCAACAATGTTGAAAATGCCAGCCAACTGCATGAAGTATGGCAAAAAGGGGCTGATGAAAATGCCAGCACAATACGATTAAATTAATTAAAACCCCACAAATAAATTAAACATAAGATTTTACTCATTGTGTTTTATTTCTCACATTGATGACGATCGCATGAAAAAATGATATTTTAATGAGCATTCTGAAAAAATATCGATGCATTTCGAGCGAAGATGGTGGGGATCCCTGAATGCGTTTTTCTCACCGACTGTTCTTACTTCTGATTCTCCTGCTGACGGGAGCACCAATACTCGCTCAGGAGCCTTCTGACGTTGCGAAAAACGTGCGTATGATGGTTTCCGGTATTGTCAGTTACACCCGCTGGCCTGCGCTATCAGGGCCACCAAAGTTATGTATCTTTTCATCTTCACGTTTTAGTACCGCCCTACAAGAGAATGCCGCGACATCTTTGCCTTATCTGCCTGTCATCATTCACACTCAACAAGAGGCGATGATTTCAGGCTGCAATGGTTTTTATTTTGGCAACGAGTCACCGACATTCCAGATGGAATTAACCGAACAATATCCGTCAAAGGCGTTATTATTAATTGCCGAACAAAATACCGAGTGCATTATTGGTAGCGCCTTTTGTCTGATCATCCACAATAATGACGTCAGATTTGCCGTAAACCTGGATGCCTTATCGCGTAGCGGTGTAAAGGTCAACCCGGATGTCTTAATGCTCGCACGGAAGAAAAATGATGGATAACGATAATTCTCTTAATAAGCGCCCCACGTTTAAAAGAGCATTACGCAACATCAGTATGACCAGCATATTTATCACTATGATGCTGATCTGGTTGCTGCTTTCCGTGACCTCGGTGCTGACCCTGAAACAGTACGCGCAAAAAAACCTGGCACTGACAGCAGCAACAATGACTTACAGTCTGGAAGCAGCTGTCGTTTTTGCCGATGGCCCTGCAGCAACTGAAACACTGGCAGCGCTGGGCCAGCAAGGGCAATTTTCAACTGCAGAAGTACGTGATAAGCAGCAAAATATTCTGGCATCCTGGCATTACACCCGTAAGGATCCAGGCGATACTTTCAGCAATTTCATAAGCCACTGGCTCTTTCCTGCCCCCATCATTCAGCCGATTCGTCACAATGGCGAAACCATTGGCGAAGTACGCTTAACCGCTCGCGACAGTTCAATCAGCCATTTTATCTGGTTTTCGCTCGCCGTACTGACCGGTTGTATTCTGCTGGCATCAGGAATCGCAATTACCCTCACCCGCCATTTGCACAATGGCCTGGTGGAAGCACTGAAAAATATCACCGATGTCGTACATGATGTGCGTTCCAACCGCAATTTTTCCCGACGAGTTTCGGAAGAACGTATCGCTGAGTTTCACCGCTTCGCTCTCGACTTCAACAGTCTGCTGGATGAAATGGAAGAGTGGCAGCTTCGTTTACAGGCTAAAAATGCGCAGCTTCTACGTACCGCGCTACATGACCCATTAACCGGGCTGGCTAACCGCGCAGCGTTTCGTAGCGGCATCAACACGTTGATGAACAATTCCGATGCCCGAAAAACGTCGGCGTTACTATTTCTTGATGGCGATAATTTCAAATACATCAATGATACCTGGGGTCATGCGACGGGCGATAGGGTCTTGATTGAAATCGCAAAACGGTTAGCTGAATTTGGCGGGCTGCGACATAAAGCATACCGCCTGGGCGGCGATGAATTCGCTATGGTGCTCTATGATGTACAGTCAGAATCTGAAGTGCAGCAGATATGCTCAGCACTGACACAAATCTTTAATCTCCCGTTTGATCTTCATAATGGCCATCAGACCACCATGACATTAAGCATTGGTTACGCGATGACCATTGAGCACGCCTCTGCGGAAAAATTACAAGAGCTTGCCGATCACAATATGTATCAGGCCAAACACCAGCGTGCCGAAAAGCTGGTGAGATAACAAGGATATATCGATATGATAAAGCACCTGGTAGCACCCCTGATTTTCACCTCACTAATACTGACTGGCTGCCAGTCCCCTCAGGGAAAGTTTACTCCTGAGCAAGTCGCCGCTATGCAATCTTATGGATTTACTGAATCCGCCGGCGACTGGTCGCTGGGCTTATCAGATGCCATTCTGTTCGCAAAAAATGACTACAAATTGCTCCCGGAAAGCCAGCAACAGATCCAAACCATGGCAGCCAAATTGGCCTCGACAGGGCTAACACATGCCCGTATGGATGGACACACCGATAACTATGGTGAAGACAGTTACAACGAAGGCTTATCATTGAAACGGGCGAATGTCGTGGCCGATGCATGGGCTATGGGTGGACAAATTCCACGCAGCAATCTCACCACACAGGGTTTAGGAAAAAAATATCCCATAGCCAGTAACAAGACCGCCCAGGGCCGCGCCGAGAACCGCCGCGTCGCAGTGGTGATTACTACCCCTTAAAACACGAGCAAACAGATAAAAAAAGGGCCAGCCAATTGGCCAGCCCTTCTTAACAGGATGTCGCTTAAGCGAAATCTTAGTTAAGACGCTCTTTGATACGAGCAGCCTTACCAGTACGCTCACGCAGGTAGTACAGTTTAGCTTTACGAACAGCACCACGACGTTTGACAGAAATGCTGTCAACTACCGGAGAGTGAGTCTGGAAGACACGCTCAACGCCTTCGCCGTTGGAAATTTTACGAACAGTGAATGCAGAGTGCAGACCGCGGTTACGAATAGCGATAACCACGCCCTCGAATGCCTGCAGACGTTTTTTGGAACCTTCAACAACCCATACTTTCACTTCCACGGTATCACCCGGACGGAAGGAAGGTACGTCCTGCTTCATCTGCTCTTGTTCAAGTTGCTTAATAATGTTGCTCATAATTTAATCTCTTATCCTGGGTAAACTGATATCTCGGGGGCTTACGCCATCCCATCATGTTTATGTTGCTGTTGTGCGTGTTCCGTTTTGAACTCCGCCAGCAACCTTGCTTGCTCTTCAGTCAGAGCCAGGTTTTCCAGAAGTTCAGGTCTTCTAAGCCAGGTACGGCCCAGCGACTGTTTCAAACGCCAGCGACGTATCTCGGCATGGTTGCCCGACAGTAACACTGGCGGAACTTCCATCCCTTCTAACACCTCAGGCCGCGTATAGTGCGGGCAATCCAGCAATCCTTCAGCAAAGGAATCTTCCGTTGCCGAGGCTTCATGTCCCAGTACTCCCGGAATAAACCGGGAAACGGAGTCAATCAGCGTCATTGCTGGTAACTCACCACCACTGAGAACGTAATCGCCGATTGACCATTCTTCGTCAATTTCGGTTTGGATCACGCGCTCATCTATACCTTCGTAGCGACCGCACACCAGAATCAATTTTTGATTCGTTGCCAGTTCGCTGACGCCCGCTTGATCAAGCTTGCGTCCCTGTGGTGACAGATAAATCACCTTTGCGCCTTCACCCGCCGCGGCTTTTGCTGCATGAATGGCGTCCCGCAAGGGTTGCACCATCATTAACATCCCCGGTCCGCCGCCGTAAGGACGATCGTCCACGGTACGGTGCCGGTCATGCGTGAAGTCGCGAGGACTCCAACTCTGGATGCTCAGCAGGCCATTTTTAACTGCCCGGCCAGTTACCCCGTAATCGGTAATTGCGCGGAACATTTCAGGAAACAGGCTAATTATGCCAATCCACATAGCGCCGTCTTTTACCGTTTATCCGGTGGTTTAAAAACCAGGATCCCAATCTACTTCGATTGAACGAGTAGTGAGATCGACTTTCTTGATAACCTGCCCATCGAGGAACGGTACGAGACGTTCCTTGATACCAAACGCATCTTTCAGGTTTGCCTTAATGACGAGAACGTCATTAGATCCGGTTTCCATCATATCGACGACTTTACCGAGATCGTAGCCTTCAGTGGTTACTACCTGGCAGCCCATCAGGTCTTTCCAGTAGTAGTCACCCTCTTCAAGCTGAGGCAGCTGCGATGAATCCACGACAATTTCACAATTCGTCAGCAGGTTCGCCGCATCACGATCGTCAACGCCTTTCAGCTTGATGATCATGTCCTGATTGTGGTGCTTCCAGCTTTCCAGCTGGACTTGCTGCCACTGACCCGCCTTCTGGATAAACCAGGGCTGATAGTCAAAAATGCTTTCGGCGTCTTCGGTGGAAGAAAACACTCTGAGCCACCCACGAATACCGTAAGACGAACCCATTTTCCCCAAAACGATGGGATCAACAGGTGCTTGCGCGGTGAGTTGTTTGCTCATCATGACCACCGTGACAGATTAAGCTGCTTTGTTTACTTCTTTGATCAGCGCAGCAACGCGATCAGAAATAGTTGCGCCCTGGCCAACCCAGTGAGCGATGCGATCCAGATCCAGGCGAGTGCCTTCTTCTTTTTCGCTAGCGATTGGGTTGAAGAAACCAACGCGCTCGATGAAGCGACCGTTGCGTGCATTACGGCTGTCAGCGACAACAACCTGGTAGAACGGACGCTTTTTAGCGCCGTGACGTGCTAAACGAATAGTTACCATAACATCCTCTTGTGTGAATAAAACAACCGGACCCCATCGAGGAACGGAGTCCGGTGTCATATTAAAAGCCCGAAAATTTTACTGATTTCTGGAGAAAATGCAATCAGCAGTTAATAACTCTGTCGCATAAGGTCATTTAGCGACCAGGAAATCCCGGCGGCATCATCCCCTTCATGCTTCTCATCATCTTCGCCATTCCGCCTTTCTTCATTTTCTTCATCATGCGCTGCATGTCGTCGAACTGCTTCAGAAGGCGGTTCACGTCCTGCACCTGCATACCGCAACCGGCAGCGATACGACGCTTACGCGAACCTTTGATGATTTCTGGCTTAGCGCGCTCTTTCATCGTCATCGAGTTGATGATGGCTTCCATACGCACCAGCACTTTATCGTCCATCTGCGACTTAACATTATCCGGGATCTGCCCCATGCCCGGCAGCTTGCCCATCAGGCTAGCCATGCCGCCCATATTTTTCATCTGGCGCAGTTGCTCAAGAAAATCGTTGAGATCGAAGCCGTCGCCTTTTTTCAGCTTGCTGGCTAATTTCTCTGCCTGCGCGCGGTCAACTTTGCTTTCGATATCTTCGATCAGCGACAGTACGTCGCCCATGCCGAGAATACGCGACGCGATGCGGTCCGGATGGAACGGCTCCAGCGCCTCAGTTTTCTCGCCAACACCGAGAAACTTGATCGGTTTGCCAGTGATGTGACGAATAGAGAGCGCCGCACCGCCGCGGGCATCGCCGTCCACTTTGGTCAACACTACGCCGGTAAGCGGTAACGCTTCATTGAATGCTTTTGCCGTATTGGCCGCATCCTGACCGGTCATGGCGTCAACCACAAACAGGGTTTCAACCGGGTTAATCGACGCATGGACTTGTTTGATCTCGTCCATCATCGCTTCGTCAACGTGCAGACGACCAGCGGTATCCACCAGCAGCACGTCGTAGAATTTCAGTTTGGCTTCTTTCAGCGCCGCGTTAACGATATCTACCGGCTTCTGACCAACATCAGAAGGGAAGAAATCAACGCCCACCTGCTCTGCCAGCGTCTCAAGCTGTTTGATTGCCGCCGGGCGATAAACGTCGGCAGAAACCACCAGCACTTTCTTCTTGTGCTTCTCGCGCAGGAACTTACCGAGTTTACCAACGCTGGTTGTTTTACCGGCACCTTGCAGGCCCGCCATCAGTACGACCGCAGGCGGTTGCGCAGCCAGGTTCAGGGTCTGGTTCTCTTCGCCCATCGCCGCAACCAGTTCGTTACGGACTATTTTGACGAACTCCTGCCCCGGCGTCAGGCTCTTATTAACTTCATGACCAACCGCTTTCTCTTTTACGCGATTGATAAACTCACGCACTACCGGCAGAGCGACGTCCGCCTCCAGCAGCGCCATGCGCACTTCGCGCAGCGTATCTTTTACGTTGTCTTCAGTGAGGCGTCCACGGCCACTGATATTGCGCAGCGTGCGCGACAAACGATCGGTTAAATTATCAAACATTGTCTCTCGCCTGGGGTGGAAACGGTTGGCCGCAATCGCGACACATCATCAGTATTTTGCCGCAGTATAACATGAAGGCGTCTTTGTTGTTATGCAACGGTTGGAGCAGCGTTCACCTGACGCTATACTGCTTCTCTTTCTTATTGCTCAAACTGTCGACATTACTATGCCCGTTTTTGCTCTGCTCGCGCTTGTCGCCTACTCCGTCAGTCTTGCGCTGATTGTTCCCGGTCTGCTGCAAAAAAACGGCGGCTGGCGGCGCATGGCTATTATTTCTGCGGTCATTGCGCTGGTCTGCCACGCAATCGCTCTGGAAGCCCGCATCCTGCCCGACGGTGATAGCGGACAAAACCTCAGCCTGCTGAACGTTGGTTCATTGGTCAGTTTGATGATCTGTACGGTAATGACCATTGTGGCTTCTCGCAATCGTGGCTGGTTGCTGCTACCCATTGTCTATGCCTTTGCGCTTATCAACCTGGCGCTGGCGACCTTCATGCCCAATGAATACATCACCCATCTGGAAGCAACGCCTGGGATGCTGGTGCACATTGGCTTATCGCTCTTTTCCTATGCCACGCTAATTATCGCCGCCCTGTACGCGCTGCAACTGGCGTGGATTGATTACCAACTGAAGAACAAGAAGCTGGCATTTAACCAGGAAATGCCGCCATTGATGAGTATCGAGCGTAAAATGTTCCACATCACGCAGATTGGCGTGGTGCTGCTAACGCTCACGCTTTGCACTGGCCTGTTCTACATGCACAACCTATTTAGCATGGAAAATATCGACAAGGCTGTGCTCTCTATCGTGGCGTGGTTTGTCTATATTGTGCTGCTGTGGGGACATTACCATGAAGGATGGCGTGGACGCCGCGTCGTCTGGTTTAACGTTGCGGGCGCGGTAATTCTGACACTGGCCTACTTCGGCAGCCGAATTGTCCAGCAGTTAATCAGCTAAACCCAGAAAAGGAGTTTCCCCTGGAACACATTTCTACTACTACGTTGATCATTATTCTGATCATCATGGTGGTCATTTCAGCCTATTTTTCCGGGTCCGAAACCGGAATGATGACCCTCAACCGCTATCGTCTGCGACATATGGCGAAACAGGGTAATCGCTCGGCCAAACGCGTCGAAAAATTGCTGCGTAAGCCAGACCGCCTGATAAGCCTGGTGTTAATCGGCAATAACCTGGTCAATATTCTTGCCTCCGCGCTCGGCACTATTGTTGGGATGCGTTTGTACGGCGATGCGGGCGTGGCAATTGCGACTGGTGTGCTGACCTTTGTGGTGCTGGTTTTTGCCGAAGTGTTGCCGAAAACTATCGCTGCGCTATACCCGGAAAAAGTCGCTTATCCGAGTAGTATTCTGTTAGCACCGCTGCAAATTTTGATGATGCCGCTGGTCTGGTTGCTGAACGCTATCACCCGCATGTTAATGCGCATGATGGGCATCAAAACCGATATCGTGGTCAGCGGCTCTTTGAGCAAAGAAGAGTTGCGCACTATCGTGCACGAATCACGCTCACAAATTTCCCGTCGCAATCAGGATATGCTGCTGTCGGTGCTCGATCTGGAAAAAATGACCGTTGATGACATCATGGTGCCGCGCAGTGAAATTATCGGTATTGATATCAACGATGACTGGAAATCGATTCTGCGCCAACTCTCCCACTCACCTCACGGGCGCATCGTGCTCTACCGTGATTCGCTGGACGACGCCATCAGTATGCTGCGAGTACGTGAAGCCTGGCGGTTGATGTCGGAGAAAAAAGAGTTCACCAAAGAAACCATGCTGCGCGCCGCGGACGAGATCTATTTTGTGCCGGAAGGTACGCCGCTCAGCACGCAGTTGGTAAAGTTTCAGCGCAACAAAAAGAAAGTCGGCCTGGTCGTCAACGAGTATGGAGACATTCAGGGGCTGGTGACGGTTGAAGATATTCTGGAAGAGATTGTCGGCGATTTCACTACGTCGATGTCGCCAACACTTGCCGAAGAGGTCACGCCGCAAAACGACGGTTCGGTGATTATCGATGGCACCGCCAACGTGCGGGAAATCAACAAAGCCTTTAACTGGCATCTACCGGAAGATGATGCCCGCACGGTTAATGGCGTCATTCTTGAGGCACTGGAAGAGATCCCTGTCGCAGGCACCCGCGTGCGTATTGGCGAGTACGATATAGATATTCTCGACGTACAGGACAATATGATTAAGCAGGTAAAAGTTTTTCCTGTGAAACCGCTGCGCGAGAGTGTGGCGGAGTAACGCAATGGCGAACTCCGGTTCGCCTTTTTTTTATCGCCGTCTTTTAGGATTCCATCAATTCCTGTCATTTACTTAGCAATGTAATAATGTCTTTTCAAGCATTCGGAAAGGATATTGATGTTATGTCAGAAGATTATGTAATTGAATGGGATAAGGATTTTGCAGACGATCTCAACGTCGTCGCCAGCGTTTTTTTACAGCACACCCCAACCTTATGGCCCACTATTTTCTCTCAACTTTCGACGCAACCTGAAATCTTTGAAGACGAAGATGAAGACGAATATGGATTGCAGGACGTTCTCGATTGCAGTGGTGGCGATCTCGGGAATCGTGACCTGGCGCAGGCATTTTTACAGGTTCTACGCGGTGAAGGATTAATTCAACTCGTTGACTGGAAAGGTGAAGATGAAGAAGGTGAGCTGGCTAATTTTGCTGCAGATCGCTTTTATGAGCTCACAAAAAACCTGATAGCTTCTGAGGAATTAAGGAGTCTTCTTGTCGAAATAACCCAAGAGGATGAAATCTCCGATGTCTGTGAAGCCGGAGACCGCTACCTTGACGAAATCTTTGAACGCATCCAAACCGAACTCAATAAAAGGGGCTTTCAGATTTTTGATCTGAATGAAGGATCTGACACCTATAACGTGGTCGTTCTGCCAATGAACGAATATAAAAAAATAGATGATTTCAACACGCCGTGGCTGGAAGTACAGGATTTTTTAAGCTAAAAAAATGGCCGACTTCGCGTCGGCCATCAGATATTTACTTCGCCTTCGCTACAGTAACCATCGCCGCACGAATCGTACGACCATTCAGCGTATAACCCTTCTGCATAATGCCGAGTACGTTACCTGGCGCAACGTCATCAGATTCCACCATTGCGATAGCCTGATGCACATTCGGGTCCAGCGGCACGTTAGTTTCGGCGATCACTTCAACACCAAACTTACGCACAACATCCAGCATCGACTTCAGCGTCAGCTCAATGCCTTCAACCATCGCAGACATATCCGGGTTAGCTTTATCAGCCACTTCCAGCGCACGATCCAGGCTATCAATCACCGGCAGCAATTCGTTGATGAATTTCTCCAGCGCGAATTTGTGGGCTTTTTCAATATCCAGTTCAGTACGACGACGCAGGTTTTCCATTTCGGCTTTTACACGCAAAATGCCGTCACGTTCACGGGTCTGGGCTTCAGCCAGCTGAGCTTCGAGATTCGCAATTTTTTCATCGCGCGGATCCACCTGCTCAGCAGAAGCTTCTGGCTCAACTGCCTCAATCTCTTCGTGCTGATCCATGATAATTTCTTCCGGGGCTTGCCCCTCAGGCGTTTTCTGTTCTTTACTACTCATGAATTTCTCCGCGTTTTTTTCGCATTCACCTCGCTAACTTCGCTTATTATGGGGATCAGTTTCAGGGTTTCAAGGGAAGCACTCACATTGTCATCAATCTTCGCAACAAGGACCTCGGAAAAATGAATAATCATTTCAAGTGTATTGGCATTGTGGGACACCCACGGCACCCTACTGCACTGACAACACATGAAATGCTCTACCGCTGGCTGTGCACAAAAGGTTACGAGGTCATCGTTGAGCAACAAATCGCTCACGAACTGCAACTGAAGAATGTGAAAACTGGCACGCTCGCGGAGATTGGGCAACTAGCTGATCTCGCGGTAGTCGTTGGTGGCGACGGTAATATGCTGGGCGCGGCGCGCACACTCGCCCGTTACGATATTAAAGTTATTGGAATCAACCGTGGCAACCTGGGTTTCTTGACTGACCTTGACCCCGATAACGCCCAGCAACAGTTAGCCGATGTGCTGGAAGGCCACTACATCAGCGAGAAACGTTTTTTGCTGGAAGCGCAAGTCTGTCAGCAAGATTGCCAGAAACGCATCAGCACCGCGATAAATGAAGTGGTGCTTCATCCAGGCAAAGTGGCGCATATGATTGAGTTCGAAGTGTATATCGACGAGATCTTTGCGTTTTCTCAGCGATCTGATGGACTAATTATTTCGACGCCAACAGGCTCCACCGCCTATTCCCTCTCTGCAGGCGGTCCTATTCTGACCCCCTCTCTGGATGCGATTACCCTGGTGCCCATGTTCCCGCATACGTTGTCAGCACGACCACTGGTCATAAACAGCAGCAGCACGATCCGTCTGCGTTTTTCGCATCGCCGTAACGACCTGGAAATCAGTTGCGACAGCCAGATAGCACTGCCGATTCAGGAAGGTGAAGATGTCCTGATTCGTCGCTGTGATTACCATCTGAATCTGATTCATCCGAAAGATTACAGTTATTTCAACACATTAAGCACCAAGCTCGGCTGGTCAAAAAAATTATTCTAATTTTACGCCAGCCTCTTTACTGTATATAAAACCAGTTTATACTGTACACAATAACAGTAATGGTTTTTCATACAGGAAAACGACTATGTTGGCACAACTGACCATCAGCAACTTTGCTATCGTTCGTGAGCTTGAGATTGATTTTCATAGCGGCATGACCGTAATAACTGGCGAGACCGGCGCGGGTAAATCTATTGCAATAGATGCCCTCGGTCTTTGTCTCGGTGGTCGCGCTGAAGCCGACATGGTGCGTACCGGCGCTGCTCGCGCTGACCTGTGCGCCCGTTTTTCTCTGAAAGATACGCCAGCGGCTCTGCGCTGGCTGGAAGAAAACCAGCTTGAAGACGGGCATGAATGTTTGCTTCGTCGCGTGATCAGCAGCGATGGTCGCTCCCGTGGTTTCATCAACGGTACAGCTGTTCCTCTGTCACAACTGCGCGAACTGGGTCAGTTGCTGATTCAGATCCATGGTCAGCACGCTCATCAGTTACTCACCAAACCCGAGCACCAAAAGTTCCTGCTTGATGGCTATGCCAATGAAACCTCTCTACTCCAGGAAATGACAGCACGTTATCAGTTGTGGCATCAAAGCTGCCGTGACCTCGCGCATCATCAACAGTTAAGTCAGGAACGCGCTGCCCGTGCGGAACTGCTGCAATACCAATTAAAAGAACTTAACGAATTTAATCCGCAGCCCGGAGAGTTTGAACAAATCGACGAAGAGTACAAACGTCTGGCGAACAGCGGTCAATTGCTGACCACCAGCCAGAATGCATTGGCATTAATGGCCGACGGTGAAGACGCAAACCTGCAAAGTCAGCTTTACACGGCTAAACAACTGGTGAGCGAATTGATTGGCATGGACAGCAAACTGTCCGGCGTACTTGATATGCTGGAAGAAGCTACCATCCAGATTGCTGAAGCCAGCGATGAACTGCGCCACTACTGCGATCGTCTGGATCTCGATCCCAACCGACTATTTGAACTTGAACAGCGCATCTCAAAACAGATTTCGCTGGCACGTAAACATCACGTCAGCCCTGAGGCATTGCCACAGTATTACCAGTCGCTACTGGAAGAACAGCAGCAACTGGACGATCAGGCCGACTCACAAGAAACGCTTGCGCTGGCGGTAACGAAACATCATCAGCAGGCACTGGAAATCGCGCGCGCATTACACCAACAACGCCAGCAATATGCAGAAGAACTTGCACAGCTGATCACCGACAGTATGCATGCGCTCTCAATGCCGCATGGGCAGTTTACGATCGATGTTAAATTTGACGAGCATCACCTGGGCGCTGACGGTGCCGATCGTATTGAGTTTCGGGTAACCACCAACCCAGGTCAGCCAATGCAGCCTATTGCCAAAGTCGCATCCGGTGGTGAATTGTCCCGCATCGCACTGGCAATCCAGGTCATCACGGCGCGTAAAATGGAAACCCCGGCACTGATTTTTGATGAAGTGGATGTAGGGATTAGCGGTCCAACAGCGGCAGTTGTCGGCAAACTGCTGCGTCAACTCGGCGAATCAACTCAGGTGATGTGTGTTACCCACCTGCCACAAGTCGCGGGATGTGGTCATCAACACTATTTTGTCAGCAAAGAAACCGATGGTGCGATGACAGAAACGCATATGCAATCCCTGAATAAAAAAGCGCGGTTACAAGAGCTGGCGCGCCTGCTTGGTGGCAGTGAAGTCACACGTAATACACTGGCGAATGCGAAAGAACTGCTTGCAGCGTAAACTTTTTTCCTGCTTCACGGTCAGAGTAAACAGCAAAACGCCGTAAGACCGGAAAGCAAAAGGTTTTAAAGTGATGAAAGGTCTATTATCATCGGCATATTACAGATGAGCCACGTACTGCTCGGGCCCGAAAAGGAATCAAATCACTATGCGCTGTAAAACGCTGACTGCTGCAGCAGCAGTACTATTGATGTTGACCGCAGGCTGTTCCACTCTGGAGCGAGTGGTTTACCGTCCTGACATCAACCAGGGGAACTATCTGACCGCTAACGACGTATCCAAAATACGTGTTGGCATGACGCAACAACAAGTTGCGTACGCATTGGGTACACCGCTGATGTCCGATCCATTTGGTACGAATACCTGGTTCTATGTCTTCCGCCAGCAACCAGGTCATGAAGGTGTAACGCAGCAAACGCTGACGCTGACCTTTAACAGTAGCGGTGTGTTGACCAATATTGATAACAAACCTGCGCTGAGTGGTAACTAATAATAAAGTTGCTCTCAAAGACGTTAAAAAAGGTGCTCAATGAGCACCTTTTTTCTGTCTGTTATTTATTCGCTGATTTTTCTGCTCGTTGCCTGCGAAGCTCTTTCGGATCGGCAATGAGAGGGCGATAAATCTCCACCCGATCGCCATCATGCACACTATCGCTTAGTTTTGCCGGACGGCTGTAAATGCCGACTTTGTTTTTAGTTAAATCGATATCGGTACGCAATTCCAGCAAGCCACTGGCGCGAATAGCTTCTTCAACCGTCGCGCCCTCCTGCAGCGTCACGCGCTGCAGGTACTGCTTCTCAGGTAGCGCATAAGCCACCTCAACGGCAATTTTACCTGGCACTGTAAACCTCTTTCGCACGAACCGTAAAAGCCTGGACCATATTAGACGCCAGCTCTTTAAACACGCGACCAAAGGCGAGTTCAATCAACTTATTGGTAAACTCAAAGTCGAGATGAAACTCGATACGACACGCCTCCTGGCTCAGCGGCGTAAACTTCCATCCACCAATCAATTTCTTGAACGGCCCATCCACCAGATTCATAAGAATACTTTGGTTACTGGTCAACTGGTTGCGGGTAGTAAACGTTTTGCTGATCCCAGCCTTAGAGACATCTACCGCCGCAGTCATCTGCCCAGGAGTGGACTCCAGAATCCGACTTCCGGTACAACCCGGCAAAAACTGAGGATAAGACTGAACGTCATTCACTAACTGATACATTTGCTCCGCGCTGTAGGGTACCAGTGCGGTCCGGCTAATCTGAGGCATAACAATTTCCATCAACAAAAATCCAACAAATAATATCATTTATCCTGCTGTAAAAAAAACGCTATCCCGGCGCTGGGTAACATCGGGTTCATGCTAAGATAGAGCCTTGTCCCCCGCAGGATTGATATGGGGTGTTTTCGATTTCAGATTACCGATGATTCACGACGCTTATGACGAAGAAAAAAGCACATAAACCTGGTTCAGCGACCATCGCGCTTAACAAGCGCGCCCGTCACGAATACTTTATCGAAGAAGAGTTCGAAGCGGGACTTGCCCTGCAAGGCTGGGAGGTTAAATCCCTGCGCGCAGGAAAAGCCAATATCAGCGACAGCTACGTCCTTCTGCGTGACGGAGAGGCATTTCTGTTTGGCGCTAACATCACGCCAATGGCCGTGGCCTCCACGCATGTGGTGTGCGATCCTACCCGTACCCGCAAGTTACTTCTCAACCAGCGCGAACTGGACTCATTGTACGGTCGCGTCAATCGAGAAGGCTATACCGTAGTGGCGCTCTCCCTGTACTGGAAAAATGCCTGGTGCAAAGTGAAAATCGGCGTCGCCAAAGGTAAAAAACAGCACGATAAACGTTCAGATATCAAAGAACGCGAATGGCAGGTGGATAAAGCACGTATCATGAAAAACGCCCACCGTTAAACCTGCACTCCAATTATTGACCAGTTCCTCACCGCGCCTCCCTCTCCGGCGGCGCGAATGAACATCTTATTGGCTATCACATCCGACACAAATGTTGCCATCCCATTGCTTAATCGAATAAAAATCAGGCTACATGGGTGCTAAATCTTTAACGATAACGCCATTGAGGCTGGTCATGGCGCTCATAAATCTGGTATACTTACCTTTACACATTGGGGCTGATTCTGGATTCGACGGGATTTGCGAAACCCAAGGTGCATGCCGAGGGGCGGTTGGCCTCGTAAAAAGCCGCAAAAAATAGTCGCAAACGACGAAAACTACGCTTTAGCAGCTTAATAACCTGCTTAGAGCCCTCTCTCCCTAGCCTCCGCTCTTAGGACGGGGATCAAGAGAGGTCAAACCCAAAAGAGATCGCGTGGAAGCCCTGCCTGGGGTTGAAGCGTTAAAACTTAATCAGGCTAGTTTGTTAGTGGCGTGTCCGTCCGCAGCTGGCAAGCGAATGTAAAGACTGACTAAGCATGTAGTACCGAGGATGTAGGAATTTCGGACGCGGGTTCAACTCCCGCCAGCTCCACCACTTTTTAGTTGTTTGAAGTTCAATGAAGTCTACTAAGCCCACACAGCACAAGCTCTGCGGGCTTTTTTACGTCTATTGTCGTCCAGTGAGAATTGCTGAGAACTACAAGTTATGGCACCCTGAATGGGACCCACTAAGAAGGGTCCAAAAACCGAGGGTCCCAAAATGGCAAAAATCGCTAAGAAGCTCACTGACACTGAAATCAAAAGCACCAAGCCAGCCGATAAAGAAATCAACTTGTTTGACGGTGATGGTCTGATTCTACGAATCGCTCCTTTGGCGAAAGGAGGCAAGAAAAATTGGTATTTCAGGTATGCAGTACCAGTGAGCAAGAAAAGAACCAAAATGAGCCTTGGGACATATCCTCACCTTACCCTTGCAAGAGCCAGAGCCTTACGTGATGAATATCTCTCCTTTCTGGCAAATGGTGTTGATCCCCAAATCCATAACAACGATAAGGCGAAGGCATTAAAGAGTGCTACTGAGCACACTCTCCAAGCCGTAGCGCGGAAATGGTTAGATGAGAAGGTAAAGACATCAGGTATCTCACAAGACCATGCAGCAGACATCTGGCGCAGCTTAGAGAGAAATGTCTTTCCCGGTCTGGGTAATGTCCCTATCAATGAGATCCGACCTAAGCTCTTAAAACAACACCTTGATCCTATTGAGCAACGAGGCGTATTGGAAACTCTACGCCGTATCATTTCACGTCTGAATGAAATCTTCCGGTGGGCAGCTACTGAAGAACTTATTGAGTTCAACCCGGCTGACAACCTTGGTCAAAGATTCAGTAAACCAAAAAAGCAAAATATGCCTGCCCTTCCCCCAAGCGAATTGCCAAGGTTTATGGAATCTTTGACGAATGCGTCAATCCGGTTGGAAACACGTATGCTAATTGAATGGCAATTGTTGACATGGGTTCGTCCGGGTGAAGCCGTTCGCGCAAGGTGGTCTGATATTGATACAACCAACAGCATTTGGAACATTCCTGCTGATTTCATGAAAATGAAAAAGCTTCACAAAGTTCCTTTGAGTAAAGAAGCTTTGCGCATCCTTGAATTAATGAAATCAATAAGTGGGCATAGAGAATGGGTTTTCCCCAGCATAAAAGCGCCTCTTAATCATATGCATGAACAAACAGCCAACGCAGCTATCATCCGAATGGGGTTCGGAGGCGAGCTTGTAGCTCACGGTATGCGTTCTATTGCACGAACAGCGGCAGAGGAGTCTGGTAAATTCAGAGCTGAAGTTCTTGAGGCAGCGCTTGCCCACTCGAAAAAAGATGAAATTATCGCAGCATACAATCGTGCAGAATATCTGATAGAGCGACAGAGTTTGATGCAATGGTGGAGTGATTACGTTCAAGCTCAAAGATCAAATGCTCTGGTAGCCTAAGTATCAGAATAGCTAATATAATCCTGAAGGTAAAGAAAATGGAAACCCTATTCAAAGTTTTTGAAAAATTTAGTTCCAGACCACTTTTTTTTATTTTTTTCGGACTCTCACTTTGTGAATTTTTTCAGAAACAATCTGTTCTGATGAATCCATCAGCAGATAACATCGCGAAATTATTCGCAGCCATGATATTAGTTGTTTTTTTTACTTGGGGATTTGAATGGCTAATCTTCAAGTTCAATGTAAACCTTGAACCTCATGATCAAGGCGATATTGGACCAACAATTGGAACGGCTACTTTAGCTGTATACTTAGTTTATGCCTTTCACTTTCTCAGTGAAAATCCTGAAGCATTAAATTTAAAGTTATTAACTAACTCTGGCTTTATATACAGCACAACTCTATTATTATTCTCATTAGAATGCATGAAGCTTAGAAGACTTAAACAAAAATAAACAACATCATTGTGATGATAAATATAAAATAGGCATGGCGAAAAAAAATCACCACGCCTAAAATATAATAATTATGGTAGCATCATTGATACATAATCCACACCAATCCTTGAGCTATACTGAGACGCTATAGCCTGATATCTTTCTGCATAACCAGTTCTCAGTTGAGATTTAAGTTTGAGTCGGACAGGAACATTTTGCACGTTGCCATCCATATTACTTAAAAACACGGCAGAAATAATATTTTTTTCTTCGCCATCAACTGTTGTTCCATGATTCAACACCACCATATAATCAACAACAGGAAGCGTTTTATCCCCTTCGAAAATAGAGAGATATTTTCTTTGATTTTTATGCATTACATATATATATTTCGAATGTTCAGCAAATGGCAATGCTTTACTCTGACTGGCGTTAAAAAGCTCCAGAACTTTAATGAGCCTGTGCGGACTTAATCTTACATGGTGAGGGTCGTTACCCTGAGTAGGAACCAAATCACATGCCGCAGATACACATAAATACCATTTGTTCGACTCTGTATCAAAGAAAATAGTGCCAGTAGAAATATGACCATCTTCAAAATTCTTTGAAGACAAATTCATATTTAAAGCATGATACATTTCGTGATAAGTATCATTATTTGATGGCAGATCCATTTTTGAAGAGCAATATTGGAGCAATGCAGCAACTCCGCTGTTAGCGTATTCATTTGAATAGCTATCAAAAACACTTTTGATAAATTCATCCAGCGTATTATTATTTTTAAGTCTTTGATAAAGCTCTTCTGATAAATTACCAAATACAAAGTCAATATTTCTACATCTAATATCAGGCGAGTCTGATTTTAATATCTCATTTAACCACGCAGCTTGACCGTAATGATCGTTAGCCAAATGATTTACAAAAGATAAAGCCTCAGCTTCGATTGCATTCTGAATTTCAGATTTTATTAACTGATAATAAGATGGTTTCCATTCAATGAGAGAATCATTGAGAGTTTGCCAAATCCTATCTCCATCGTTTTCATGATCATCTTGAACCTTATGAAATAGGGAGACAAAGATATTACCACATTGAATCCATTTTACTCCGCTTTCATCACCCCGAATGACATTGCCAGATGTGTTGCTAGAAATAATTGCATTTCTAGACACAGCATATTCTGCAATCATTTTTGCAATGAAGTTTTTATCCTTTTGATCCTCCAACACAGCATCATCATGTATTAATCTTTTAATTCTTCTACAAGGCTTACTGTCTTTAATATAGGCTATTGTTTCATCTCTTGTGAGAGCTTTATTACCATTATCATTTAAGTTCGGTAATACAACGTCTTCCCAATAACTTTGGACATCTTCATTATCGTAGTCAATGATCAAGCTGTTGATATCCAGAGCACCTTTGAGAGTCGATGATATCTGCATCCAAACCGTTTCTAAATTCTCTCTAGTATATATTACAATCATATTTAAATGATCGGAGTCTTTCAAATCTTGTAATAGTTTAAGTGTTTTATCAGGTGCATTATTATCAAGATGATAATCTACAATAATAAGATCTGATTTTCTAATCCGATCCACATCGAAATTAACAGAACCATTGTCAACATCACAAATCATATTTTTAGATTGAAAAAAGCTCTCAAGAGTAGCGGCTCGTTTAGATGAGTCAATTTTGTTGTAGTCTAAATCAACTTCGTTATTCAACGCCCTGATTGATTCAGAATACGTCAGAAAATCGTCATCAATCATGACAACGGAACGAATTGCATTTTCGCAGAAAGTTTTCTGGACAAGAGAATTATAATTTGCCACTGTCATATTAGAACTCCACTCCATTGAACTGGATCACAAAATTAGCGCCATCTTTTATTAAATAGTTATCGCCTTCATCAGGTTCTGAATACCATATTTTATGATGTGCAACAGCAAGGTTTTCTCGACATAGATACAGACCTACCCCATGTCCATTTGCTCTTTTGCTATAAAATAGTTCAAATAGTCGCGGGATATCATCGGTATCAATTGCCGGACCAGAATTTGCTATGATAACCAAAGAATTCACAAAACCAATCTTTATGAGCCTATTATTTGACAGACTGACCCAATACATTGCATTGTTGATAATATTAGTAAAAACAGGATAGATCCTTGATGGTATATCTGTTATTGCGATTTGCTTAAACTCTTCACTAAATTCAATAGTTATTCGTTGCCGTTCGAAACGCTCCCCAAAGAACTTCAGGACATAATCCATGATATTTTTTCCAGTTATTCTCTGCCTGGATTGATAACCTGATATTTTCAAAGGTGATAAGAAACGTATTTGTTGAGTAAGCGATCTGTGAGCATTTAACGCCAATGAAAAACCAGGGTGTTCTTTTACAGAAGTAGGAAGAGAGTTTAGTCCTCTGGTTACCATAGAATCCATTTCTTCAAGTTCATGAGATATTATCTCAACACTAATACCTAACTGTGCAAGCGCGTTTAAACTTTTAGCTTTTTCTTCAAAATATGAGCGTTCTTCTTCAGATAATGAGAATGCTGAATCTAAGTTTATACCTTCAAATAATCTATCGAGACCTTTTATTATTGATTGATATTTGAAAGTTAGGGTATCAACTGACTCAACATATAAACTATCGAGCAAATTAAACACATTTTCAATTTGTGAATCATTATCTATTGAATCAACAACTGATATAGTTTTAGCATAATAATCACTTCGATCAACCTTTATTTCATCGGCCCATTTTTTTAAAAGAGAATGTATCTTCTCCTCTATCGTGTTATTAAACTTAGTTAGTTTAGAATTAATAATACCTTGATTTTTTTCAAGGTGATTTTTCGCTGACAATGAAGGCTCAAGTTTATTTAATTCAGAATCAAGTTTATTAATTGCTAACTTCATTTGTAGAATATACGCAGAGAACTCATTAAATTTATCTCTGTAGTCTCTATATTTCTCTTCATACATTCCAAGTTTTGGAGGTTTGATAGGCGTTTTAATTTCACTGCGCAACGCATCTAAGTTTGTAAGATCACTGTCTATAATTTTAAGATAGTTTAAATCTAACGAACCATCAGTTTTATCAAGCTTAGTTTTCAGCCTTTTAACAGCCTCCAAGGAAGCATCAAGAACTGGTGTCTGATTCTTCAAAGCTTCTGAAAAACTTTTTTGTGTTGATTTTCGAGCTTGTTGTTGAGCAGATTTTCTTAACTCTTTTTCACGCTTAACTTGTTCTAAAAGCTCTTTACGGTCATCAGAACGTGAACCAAAAAATCTATCAGCAAGTTCAGTTAACAAATTAGATATAATAGTTTTCAGTTCTCTTGCAGCCTGGTTTCTTATGAATCCCTCTCTCCCCGACTTATCTTTCAGCTCTTTATTACTGGATTGAGTAATTCCAATATAACCAAAAATCCTTCTATTAGACCAATAATATCGCCCTGCATTCCATGAACGTCTTTCTTCTATCTGGAAGAAATCATTATCTACTCGACCATAAGGTAATACTCTCAAGCTATCCCTAAAAATCATTAGTCCTGCATACTTTTTGGCCTTAAGATCAAAGTGGGAATGTTCACGTTCAGTATGTGATGTATTTTGTGTATGGAATTCAAACGTTCCTATCTGAAGCTCAAATGGGCCGACCCCTGCGTGATCCTACCCACGTAATATGGACACAGGCCTAAGCGAGGTTCTTGTTTTCAAATTGTTCCGGACTGAGGCCGCCACACCAACTGTGCCGCCGCCACCGATTGTAATCACATTCGATATAATTAAACACCGTTGCCCGCATTATTTCCCGGCTGATAAAGTGTTCTCCATGGATACATTCCACTTTCAGCGAATGAAAGAAGCTTTCCACGCAGGCATTATCGTAGCAGCAACCTTTTGCGCTCATACTTCCACGCAGATTATGCCGCTTCAGTTGCGCCTGATAATCTGCTGAACAGTACTGGCCTCCACGGTCCGTGTGAACGATAACGTTCCGGGGCCTCTTACGCCGCCACAGCGCCATCTGCAGGGCATCGCAGGCCAGTTGCGCCGTCATGCGTGGCGACATTGACCAGCCAATAACGGCACGTGACCACAGGTCAATGACCACTGCCAGATACAGCCAGCCTTCATCTGTACGTAAGTACGTGATGTCTCCTGCCCACTTCTGGTTCGGGCCACTGGCGTAAAAATCCTGCTCCAACAGATTTTCTGACACAGGCAGACCGTGTGCGCGGTAGCAGACCGGGCTGAACTTCCGGGAGGCCTTTGCCCTCAGTCCCTGACGGCGCAGGCTTGCCGCCACGGTTTTTACGTTAAAGGGGTAACCCTGAGCACGCAGTTCATCCGTCAGGCGTGGGGCACCGTAACGCTGTTTTGACCGGGTAAAAGCCGCGAGGACAACGCTGTCGCAGTGTTGGCGGAACTGCTGACGCGTGCTTATCCTTGTCCGCCGCTGACACCACGTATACCAGCCGCTGCGGGCCACCCGGAGCACGCGGCACATTGCTTTGATGCTGAACTCAGCCTGATGTTTTTCAATAAAGACATACTTCATTTCAGGCGCTTCGCGAAGTATGTCGCGGCCTTTTGGAGGATAGCCAGCTCTTCATCCCGTTCTGCCAGCTGGCGTTTGAGACGTGCAATCTCGGTAGACATCTCCAGTTCACGTTCAGAAGACGTCTGCTGATTTTGCTGTTTACTGCGCCAGTTGTAGCGCTGTGATTCATACAGGCTGAGTTCACGGGCTGCGGCAGTAACACCGATGCGTTCAGCAAGCTTCAGGGCTTCACTGCGAAATTCAGGCGAATGCTGTTTACGGGGTTTTTTACTGGTTGATACTGTTTTTGTCATGTGAGTCACCTCTGACTGAGAGTTTACTCACTTAGCCGCGTGTCCACTATTGCTGGGTAAGATCAAGATAACATCTCTAAGGATGAATGGGAAAACCTCCATGCATTAAAAGAAAAGCGTTTAAATGGAATGCCTAAAACAACACCCAAAAGTGACCAGGTTATTATGTTGCAAAATCAATACGTTCGTGAAATGCGAAAATATGGCGTACGAGGTTTACGTTATGATGCGGCAAAACACTCAAAACATGAACAAATAGAAAGATCAATAACCCCACCGCTTAAAAATTATAATGAGCGGTTACACAATACTAACTTATTTAACCCAAAATATCATAAAAAAGCCGTTATGAATTACATGGAATATCTGGTAACTTGTCAGTTGGATGAACAACAAATGTCATCACTGCTTTATGAAAGAGATGATTTAAGCGCCATTGATTTTTCATTGCTCATGAAAACGATAAAAGCCTTTTCATTTGGTGGAGATCTCCAAACCCTTGCATCAAAACCGGGTTCCACAATCTCAAGTATCCCATCAGAAAGACGGATATTGATTAACATTAACCACGATTTTCCTAACAATGGTAATCTTTTCAATGACTTTCTATTTAACCATCAACAAGATGAACAATTAGCAATGGCATATATGGCCGCTCTGCCGTTCAGCAGGCCTTTAGTTTACTGGGATGGCCAAGTATTAAAATCAACGACTGAAATTAAAAATTATGATGGGTCCACGCGTGTTGGCGGTGAGGCGTGGCTTAATAAAGGTTGCTCTACCTATCAGCAGCTCTACAATGAATTCCACGCATTATATATAGATAAAGCAGGAATATGGAGCGCATTTGAGGGTATATTTGCAACTAAAAACGTTCTGGCCTTTAGTCGTGGGGATTCTGTGAACATTAATCACTCTCCTCATGATGGACTAGTTATAATAAATAAAGGAAACGAAGAAGTTGAAGGTACCTGGCCTAACAAATTGCAACCTGGAATATATAAAAACATGGGGAGTAATAGCGTTAACATTATTATTAATAATACCCGAAAAATTATCCCCCCTGGTAAAGTATTTACGCTTAGAGGCGGATCTCTAAATATCAATATTCCTGGGCGTAGCGCTCTTCTTTTAGGGAAAACAGGAGAACCGCCGAACTATCTCTATTTATAATTTAATGTTATATCTGCCCCGATAAAACGGGGCAGATAATATGTTTAGTTTACTAACGGTCATTTTGCAGTGAAGCCATTTACTGTTTTTTATCGACCAGATAATCTGTTCTCTAATGTTAACTCCCCCTAACCTGTTGCTTTAGTTATTCATTTCCTGTCTCACTTTGCCTTAATACCCTACGTTAAATGTTACTAATTTGTTGCTTTTGATCACAATAAGAAAACAATATGTCGCTTTTGTGCGCATTTTTCAGAAATGTAGATATTTTTAGATTATGGCTACGAAATGAGCATCGCCATGTCACCCTACATCTCATAAGAGGATCGCTTCTGATGAATGCACTGACCGCCGTACACAATAACGCTGTCGATTCAGGCCAGGACTATAGCGGATTCACTCTCATCCCGTCGGCGCAATCCCCGCGTCTGCTGGAACTCACCTTCACCGAACAGACGACCAAACAGTTTCTCGAACAGGTTGCCGAATGGCCCGTGCAGGCGCTGGAGTACAAATCGTTTCTGCGTTTTCGGGTAGGCAAAATTCTTGACGATCTGTGTGCGAATCAGCTGCAACCATTGCTGTTGAAGACCCTGCTAAACCGTGCTGAAGGTGCGCTGTTGATCAATGCGGTGGGTATCGATGATGTGGCGCAGGCAGATGAGATGGTGAAGCTGGCAACGGCGGTAGCGCATCTGATTGGTCGCTCAAATTTCGATGCGATGAGCGGTCAGTATTACGCGCGTTTCGTGGTGAAAAATGTCGATAACTCAGACAGCTATCTGCGTCAGCCGCACCGCGTGATGGAACTGCACAACGACGGCACGTATGTCGAAGAGATCACCGATTACGTGCTGATGATGAAAATCGATGAGCAAAACATGCAGGGTGGAAATTCGTTGCTGCTGCATCTCGATGACTGGGAACATCTGGACCACTATTTCCGCCATCCACTGGCGCGTCGCCCAATGCGCTTTGCCGCGCCGCCGAGCAAAAACGTCAGCAAAGATGTTTTCCATCCAGTGTTCGACGTTGATCAACAGGGTCGCCCGGTGATGCGCTATATCGACCAGTTCGTCCAGCCGAAAGACTTCGAAGAAGGCGTGTGGTTGAGCGAGCTTTCGGACGCCATTGAAACCAGCAAAGGCATTCTTTCTGTACCCGTTCCCGTTGGCAAATTCCTGTTGATAAACAACCTGTTCTGGCTGCACGGTCGCGACCGCTTTACTCCGCACCCGGATCTGCGCCGTGAACTGATGCGTCAGCGCGGCTACTTCGCTTACGCCACTCACCACTACCAGACGCATCAGTAAGCGCAAAGGAATTGAGCGGATGTATGATTTTGTGATTATTGGCGGCGGCATCATCGGCATGTCGACCGCCATGCAACTGATTGATGTCTATCCGGATGCCCGCATTGCGTTGCTGGAAAAAGAGTCCGGCCCGGCCTGTCACCAGACGGGCCACAACAGCGGCGTGATCCATGCCGGGGTCTATTACACGCCCGGCAGCCTGAAGGCGCAGTTTTGCCTGGCGGGAAACCGCGCCACCAAAGCCTTTTGCGATCAAAACGACATTCGCTATGACAACTGCGGCAAGATGCTGGTCGCCACGTCCGATCTCGAAATGGAACGGATGCGCGCGTTGTGGGAACGCACGGCGGCGAACGGTATCGAGCGCGAGTGGTTAAACGCCGAGGAACTGCGCGAGCGCGAACCGAATATCACCGGGCTCGGCGGCATTTTTGTGCCGTCCAGCGGCATTGTCAGCTATCGCGAAGTCACAGCGGCAATGGCAAAAATCTTCCAGGCCAGAGGCGGTGAGATTATTTATAACGCCGAAGTCAGCGCCCTCAGTGAGCATAAAAACGGCGTGGTCGTCCGAACCCGTCAGGGCGGCGAATATGAAGCATCGACGCTGATTAGCTGTTCCGGGCTGATGGCTGACCGGCTGGTGAAAATGCTCGGCCTCGAACCGGGTTTTATTATCTGCCCGTTCCGTGGCGAGTATTTCCGCCTTGCGCCGGAGCATAACCAGATTGTTAACCATCTGATTTACCCCATTCCCGACCCGGCAATGCCATTTTTGGGCGTGCATCTCACCCGAATGATCGATGGCAGCGTCACCGTCGGGCCAAACGCGGTGCTGGCTTTCAAACGCGAAGGCTATCGCAAGCGCGACTTCTCATTTAGCGACACGCTGGAGATTTTGGGCTCGTCGGGGATTCGCCGGGTGCTGCAAAACCATCTACGCTCAGGACTGGGCGAGATGAAAAACTCGCTGTGCAAAAGCGGCTATCTGCGCCTGGTGCAAAAGTATTGTCCCCGGCTTTCGTTAAGCGATCTCCAGCCCTGGCCCGCCGGTGTGCGGGCGCAGGCAGTATCGCCGGACGGCAAGCTGATTGACGATTTTCTGTTTGTCACCACCCCACGCACGATCCACACCTGCAATGCGCCCTCCCCGGCAGCGACATCAGCAATTCCTATTGGTGCGCATATTGTCAGCAAGGTACAAACGCTGTTGGCAAGCCAGAGTAACCCCGGACGCACGCTGCGAGCGGCACGTAGTGTGGATGCCTTACACGCCGCATTTAATCAATAACCTTTGAAAACAGGACGTAACAATGAAACTTAACGACAGTAACTTATTCCGCCAGCAGGCGTTGATTAACGGGGAATGGCTGGACGCCAACAATGGTGAAGTCATCGACGTCACCAATCCGGCGAACGGCGACAAGCTGGGTAGCGTGCCGAAAATGGGCGCTGATGAAACCCGCGCCGCTATCGACGCCGCCAACCGCGCCCTGCCCGCCTGGCGTGCGCTCACCGCCAAAGAACGCGCCAACATTCTGCGCAACTGGTTCAATTTGATGATGGAGCATCAGGACGATTTAGCGCGCCTGATGACCCTCGAACAGGGCAAACCACTGGCCGAAGCGAAAGGTGAAATCAGCTACGCCGCCTCTTTTATTGAGTGGTTTGCCGAAGAAGGCAAACGCATTTATGGCGACACCATTCCCGGTCATCAGGCCGATAAACGCCTGATTGTTATCAAGCAGCCGATTGGCGTTACCGCAGCTATCACGCCGTGGAACTTCCCGGCGGCGATGATTACCCGTAAAGCCGGTCCGGCGCTGGCGGCAGGCTGCACCATGGTGCTGAAGCCCGCCAGTCAGACACCGTTCTCTGCGCTGGCGCTGGCGGAGCTGGCGATTCGCGCGGGCATTCCGGCTGGCGTGTTTAACGTGGTCACCGGTTCGGCAGGCGCGGTCGGTAATGAACTGACCAGCAACCCGCTGGTACGCAAACTGTCGTTTACCGGTTCGACCGAAATTGGCCGCCAGTTAATGGAACAGTGCGCGAAAGACATCAAAAAAGTGTCGCTGGAGCTGGGCGGCAACGCGCCGTTTATCGTCTTTGACGATGCCGATCTCGATAAAGCCGTGGAAGGCGCGCTGGCCTCGAAATTCCGCAACGCCGGGCAAACCTGCGTCTGCGCCAACCGTTTATACGTGCAGGACGGCGTGTATGACCGCTTTGCCGAAAAATTGCAGCAGGCGGTGAGCAAACTGCACATCGGCGACGGGCTGGATAAAGGCGTCACCATCGGGCCGCTGATCGATGAAAAAGCGGTAGCAAAAGTGGAAGAGCATATTGCCGATGCGCTGGAGAAAGGTGCGCGTGTGGTTTGCGGCGGTAAAGCGGATGAACGCGGCGGCAACTTCTTCCAGCCGACCATTCTGGTGGACGTGCCGGCCAACGCCAAAGTGTCGAAAGAAGAGACGTTCGGCCCCCTCGCCCCGCTGTTCCGCTTTAAAGATGAAGCCGATGTGATTGCGCAAGCCAATGACACCGAGTTTGGCCTTGCCGCCTATTTCTACGCCCGTGATTTAAGCCGCGTCTTCCGCGTGGGCGAAGCGCTGGAGTACGGCATCGTCGGCATCAATACCGGCATTATTTCCAATGAAGTGGCCCCGTTCGGCGGCATCAAAGCCTCGGGTCTGGGTCGTGAAGGTTCGAAGTATGGCATCGAAGATTACTTAGAAATCAAATATATGTGCATCGGTCTTTAACTGGAGAATGCGAATGAACAGCAATAAAGAGTTAATGCAGCGCCGCAGTCAGGCGATTCCCCGTGGCGTTGGGCAAATTCACCCGATTTTCGCTGACCGCGCGGAAAACTGCCGGGTGTGGGACGTTGAAGGCCGTGAGTATCTTGATTTCGCGGGCGGGATTGCGGTGCTCAATACCGGGCACCTGCATCCGAAGGTGGTGGCCGCGGTGGAAGCGCAGTTGAAAAAACTGTCGCACACCTGCTTCCAGGTGCTGGCTTACGAGCCGTATCTGGAGCTGTGCGAGATTATGAATCAGAAGGTGCCGGGCGATTTCGCCAAGAAAACGCTGCTGGTTACGACCGGTTCCGAAGCGGTGGAAAACGCGGTAAAAATCGCCCGCGCCGCCACCAAACGTAGCGGCACCATCGCTTTTAGCGGCGCGTATCACGGGCGCACGCATTACACGCTGGCGCTGACCGGCAAGGTGAATCCGTACTCTGCGGGCATGGGGCTGATGCCGGGTCATGTTTATCGCGCGCTTTATCCTTGCCCGCTGCACGGCATAAGCGAGGATGACGCTATCGCCAGCATCCACCGGATCTTCAAAAATGATGCCGCGCCGGAAGATATCGCCGCCATCGTGATTGAGCCGGTTCAGGGCGAAGGCGGTTTCTACGCCTCGTCGCCAGCCTTTATGCAGCGTTTACGCGCTCTGTGTGACGAGCACGGGATCATGCTGATTGCCGATGAAGTGCAGAGCGGCGCGGGGCGTACCGGCACGCTGTTTGCGATGGAGCAGATGGGCGTTGCGCCGGATCTTACCACCTTTGCGAAATCGATCGCGGGCGGCTTCCCGCTGGCGGGCGTCACCGGGCGCGCGGAAGTAATGGATGCCGTCGCTCCAGGCGGTCTGGGCGGCACCTATGCGGGTAACCCGATTGCCTGCGTGGCTGCGCTGGAAGTGTTGAAGGTGTTTGAGCAGGAAAATCTGCTGCAAAAAGCCAACGCTCTGGGGCAGAAGTTGAAAGACGGATTGCTGGCGATAGCCGAAAAACACCCGGAGATCGGCGACGTACGCGGGCTGGGGGCGATGATCGCCATTGAGCTGTTTGAAGACGGCGATCACAACAAGCCGGACGCCAAACTCACCGCCGAGATCGTGGCTCGCGCCCGCGATAAAGGCCTGATTCTTCTCTCCTGCGGCCCGTATTACAACGTGCTGCGCATCCTTGTACCGCTCACCATTGAAGACGCTCAGATCCGTCAGGGTCTGGAGATCATCAGCCAGTGTTTTGCTGAGGCGAAGCAGTAGCTATGTCCGTTTGTAAGAGTTAACCGTTGCTAAGGGAATGATAACGATGCAGTAAAAAATAATAACGATGAGGCGATCGACAAAGTTAAAAACGACTGCGGACTGTCCCCTCGCCCCTCTGGGGAGAGGGTTAGGGTGAGGGGTAATCACGCGGCTACACCCTCACCCCGGCCCTCTCCCTAAGGGAGAGGGAGAAAACCCTCCCGCTTTCGTTTTTAAGATTTTGTTGACCGTCTCAATTAAACGCGTGACCCGACGCGGGAAATGTCGGGGCGCTCTCCCAAGTGACACACTTTCGAGAGGATTCAGGATGGGGCAATCATCGCAACCACATGAGTTAGGCGGCGGGCTGAAGTCACGCCACGTCACCATGTTGTCTATTGCCGGTGTTATCGGCGCAAGTCTGTTTGTCGGTTCCAGCGTCGCCATCGCCGAAGCGGGCCCGGCGGTATTACTGGCCTATCTGTTCGCCGGATTACTGGTGGTTATGATTATGCGAATGCTGGCGGAAATGGCGGTTGCCACGCCCGATACCGGTTCGTTTTCCACCTATGCCGATAAAGCCATTGGCCGCTGGGCGGGTTATACCATCGGCTGGCTGTACTGGTGGTTTTGGGTACTGGTTATCCCGCTGGAAGCCAACATCGCCGCTATGATCCTGCACTCGTGGGTTCCAGGCATTCCCATCTGGTTATTTTCCCTCGTCATTACCCTCGCCTTAACTGGCAGTAATTTATTAAGCGTTAAAAACTACGGCGAATTTGAGTTCTGGCTGGCGCTGTGCAAAGTCATCGCTATCCTGGCCTTTATTTTCCTTGGTGCAGTCGCAATTAGCGGTTTTTACCCTTATGCCGAAGTGAGCGGGATCTCAAGATTGTGGGATAGCGGCGGCTTTATGCCCAACGGCTTCGGTGCGGTATTAAGCGCGATGTTGATCACCATGTTCTCGTTTATGGGCGCAGAAATTGTCACCATTGCCGCCGCGGAATCCGACACGCCGGAAAAACATATTGTCCGCGCTACCAACTCGGTTATCTGGCGTATTTCTATCTTCTATTTGTGCTCTATTTTTGTCGTAGTGGCGTTAATACCGTGGAATATGCCGGGGCTGAAAGCCGTTGGTTCTTATCGCTCGGTTCTGGAATTGCTCAATATTCCCCATGCGAAATTAATCATGGACTGCGTGATATTACTTTCCGTAACCAGCTGTCTGAACTCGGCGCTGTATACCGCGTCAAGGATGCTCTACTCCTTAAGCCGTCGCGGTGATGCGCCCGCGCTAATGGGCAAAATCAACCGCAGTAAAACCCCGTATGTGGCGGTGTTACTCTCCACCGGAGCGGCATTTTTAACGGTGGTGGTGAACTATTACGCACCTGCGAAAGTGTTTAAATTCCTGATAGACAGCTCCGGCGCTATCGCCCTGCTGGTTTATTTAGTCATCGCCGTTTCACAGTTGCGGATGCGCAAAATTCTGCGAGCAGAAGGAAGCGAAATTCGCTTGCGCATGTGGCTTTATCCCTGGCTCACCTGGCTGGTCATCGGCTTTATTACCTTTGTGTTGGTAGTGATGCTATTCCGTCCGGCGCAACAGTTAGAAGTGATCTCCACCGGCTTATTAGCGATAGGGATTATCTGTACCGTGCCAATTATGGCGCGCTGGAAAAAGCTGGTATTGTGGCAAAAAACACCCGTTCATAATACGCGCTGATCATGATCAGGAGTCACACCATGACCATTACGTCTCTGGATGGCTATCGCTGGCTGAAGAACGATATTATTCGCGGTAATTTTCAACCGGATGAAAAATTACGAATGAGTTTGCTGACATCGCGTTATGCACTTGGCGTTGGGCCGTTACGGGAAGCTCTTTCGCAACTGGTGGCGGAACGGCTGGTCACGGTGGTGAATCAAAAAGGGTATCGGGTGGCGTCTATGTCAGAGCAGGAGCTGCTCGATATTTTCGACGCCCGCGCCAATATGGAAGCGATGTTAGTGAGTCTGGCGATTGCCCGCGGTGGCGATGAGTGGGAGGCAGACGTTCTCGCAAAAGCGCATCTGCTGAGTAAGCTTGAGGCCTGTGACGCCAGCGAGAAAATGCTTGATGAGTGGGATCTGCGTCATCAGGCGTTTCATACGGCAATTGTGGCGGGCTGTGGTTCTCACTATTTGCTGCAAATGCGTGAACGGTTGTTTGATCTGGCGGCGCGTTATCGATTTATCTGGCTGCGGCGAACGGTGCTTTCGGTGGAAATGCTGGAGGATAAACACGATCAGCACCAGACCCTGACTGCGGCGGTACTGGCGCGAGATACCGCGCGCGCCAGTGAGTTAATGCGCCAGCATTTACTGACGCCAATTCCCATTATCCAGCAGGCGATGGCTGGCAATTAACTACTCTTCCGGAATACGCAACACTTGCCCCGGATAAATTTTATCCGGGCTTTTTAGCATCGGTTTATTCGCTTCGAAGATTTTATTGTACAGATTAGCGTTACCGTAGACCTGTTTGGAAATGGCACTCAGAGTGTCGCCAGACTTAACGGTATAAAACTGGCTGGCAGTGGCTGGTGTCGCCGTTTTCACCTGATCATCGACACTGGCAATACCGGAAATATTCCCCACCGCAACAAGGATTTTCTCCTTCGCCTCCTGACTCAGGCCGTCACCAGTGACCGTCGCTTTGCCGTCGGCAATTTGAATATTCACTTTATCGGCATCCGGTATACCGGTTTTGTTCAGATGCTCCTGCACCTTCTTCGCCTGATCGTCTTTATCGTGCTGACCTGTAACCGCGTCCCAGAGTTTTTCTCCGGCATCTTTCACAAAATTGAACAGACCCATAGCTACCTCATTCGTTAACGGAAACACTCAGAAAGTGTAGCAGAGGAACGCGGCGCGTTAACGCCGCGGGGATGAGCACAGGTTTAATCGCGGGTTTGCACCCAGAACGCGTGAATCAAACCGGGGATATACCCAAGCAGTGTCAACAGAATATTAATAATGAACGCCCAACCGAACCCTTTACCGAGCAGCACGCCGAGCGGCGGCAGAATGATGGTGATGACGATTCTCCAGAAACCCATATGTACTCCCTATAAGAAAATTACTCATTGTTTAAAAAGAGATTTTATCTCTTAAGCGTAGTAATTTTAGCGGAGCCTGCCAGTTTCAGCTTACGCTTTTACTCTCATTTACGCTGCTGAGGCTGGTATATGTTGCATTTTTAGTTTAGAGTTTACTTAATTTAGAAAATACTTAAATAAATATGACTGAACTCGCGCAATTACAGGCCAGTGCCGAACAGGCAGCGGCCTTATTGAAAGCAATGAGCCACCCTAAACGATTGCTGATTCTGTGCATGCTTAGCGGTTCCCCCGGCACCAGCGCGGGAGAGCTGACGCGCATTACCGGACTGAGTGCCTCTGCGACATCACAGCATCTCGCTCGTATGCGGGACGAAGGGCTTATCGACAGCCAACGGGATGCCCAACGCATTCTATATTCCATTAAAAATGAGGCGGTAAATGCCATTATCGCCACCCTGAAAAATGTCTATTGTCCGTAAGGAGTCACTATGGCTTTGACAACCATTTCGCCGCATGATGCACAAGAATTAATCGCACGCGGCGCAAAGTTAATCGATATTCGTGATGCTGATGAATATCTTCGTGAACATATTCCTGAAGCAGATCTGGCTCCATTATCCGTGCTGGAACAGTCAGGTCTTCCGGCTAAATTACGTCACGAGCAAATTATATTCCACTGCCAGGCAGGTAAACGCACCAGTAATAATGCCGATAAATTAGCAGCGATTGCCGCCCCCGCAGAAATATTTTTACTCGAAGATGGGATTGATGGCTGGAAAAGAGCTGGATTGCCAGTAGCGGTAAATAAATCTCAACCCTTTCCGTTAATGCGCCAGGTGCAGATCGCTGCGGGTGGTTTAATATTAATCGGCGTTGTACTGGGTTATACCGTAAATAGCGGTTTCTTCTTATTAAGTGGCTTTGTTGGTGCCGGGTTACTGTTTGCAGGAATCAGCGGTTTTTGTGGAATGGCAAGGTTGTTAGATAAGATGCCGTGGAACCAACGAGCTTGAGAAGCGACGCCGGACGCGCCCTAGCAGCGACATCCGGCCTCAGTAATTAGATCAGGAAATCGTCGAGAGATTTACCTTCTGCCAGCGCCTGAGCAATTGGCTTCGGTGTACGGCCCTGACCGGTCCAGGTTTTAGTTTCACCGTTAACATCGGTGAATTTATATTTCGCCGGACGCGGCTGGCGTTTTTTACCAGCGCGTGGTGCAGCAGCAGAGCTATTACCCAATAACTCTTCCGGGTTAATTCCGTCAGCCTTCATCAGCTCCAGCCAGGTGCTAATTTTTTCCTGACGCTCAGCCAGTTCACGCTGCTGCTGTTCTTCTTCTTCACGTCTTTCTTTAGTGACAACCCTGAATTTTTCGAGCATTTCTTCAAGAACGTCAATGGAGAATTCGCGAGCCATCGCACGGAGGGTGCGAATGTTATTTAAACTTTGTAACATTACGGACATAATAAAGAAAACCTTTTAACGCCAAAACAAAAAAGTATTTCGTCGCGTAGTGTAAGCGATCACTTATTATATTTCCACAAAATTTAATCTATTTACAGTCCTGCGCGAGATTATTTCAGCTGTTATTTTCTGAAACTCTCAGAATAATTTCAAGATTATATATTAGCCATTTTGATGAGTAATTTAGATTATTGGTGAACAGAGTGGCGCTCTCTGCTCGCTAATTCCGCAAGCCTGACAAAACCGAAGTGAATAAAAATGCAATATAACAGAATAAAAGAAAACACCCCTCACTGGTGCTTTCTGCTGTTAATGTACATTTTCTGGCATAAAAAATGCTCATAAAAAATGCTGTAAATGACACGGTCACGACATACACCGAATTCTCTACGCTTATAGCGTTACCTCACCCCCAAACTTTCATTAGTGAAATTAAAGGCAAGGTCATATCTAATTGATTTAATTGAAAATAAATCATATCGGCATGTAAAAATCCACAATGTACAAAAAACGAGCCGTTACGGAATATTTTATCTACAAAAACTGACTAAATAAAAATTTTTCACTAATTGAATAGTCATAGCCAGCGATATACGCTATGCGAAAATGCAGATGACAATGAGATCCACTGCTTTCATCTCCATTAACATCCCATTACGCTTTTATTAAGGAGCATTAGCATGTTCTCACCGCAGTCACGCTTGCGTCATGCAGTTGCAGATACGTTCGCGATGGTTGTTTACTGTTCTGTCGTGAACATGTGTATTGAAGTTTTCCTCTCCGGAATGAGCTTCGAACAGTCTTTTTATTCCAGATTGGTAGCGATTCCGGTGAACATCTTAATTGCATGGCCATACGGTATGTACCGCGATCTGTTTATGCGCGCGGCACGCAAAGTTAGCCCGTCGGGCTGGATAAAAAATCTGGCTGATATCCTGGCTTATGTGACGTTCCAGTCACCGGTGTATGTGGCGATCTTGTTAGTGGTGGGCGCAGACTGGCATCAGATTATGGCGGCGGTCAGTTCAAACATCGTTGTTTCGATGTTGATGGGGGCGGTTTATGGCTACTTCCTCGATTATTGCCGCCGACTGTTTAAAGTCAGCCGTTACCAGCAGGTAAAAGCCTGACTCTTCTTTTCGCGACTGGCATCGCCAGTCGCGTCTTTAACTGGCTTCGCCAAATAAACCATTCAAATAACGTTCAAGCGCAACACGCGAACTGAAGCCATGCGGGATACCGTAATGCTCGTGTCGCTCGCCTGCTAAATAGAGCGGAAATTGCTGGTAATGATCGCAAGTTTTAATATCGGAAGCGGGTTCAGCCAGTGTTGAACTGCGTTCTTTTAATGTTGGATGAATTACCAGAGCGGTACGTCCCATTCGCGCTTCGCGATTAACATAGACATAATTTTCCCCACGGCGGTAACCATACGCTTTCTGGGTTACCACATCGACAGTAAAACCGACTTTTTCAAGTACGCGCGCCACCTCGTCTGGTCGTAAATACATATTTGATCCTCGTTATTATCAACCGCGGGCCTACCTTACCTGATTGCGCATTCACAACGCTTTCAGAAAAGTCCATAAAGCCGCGATGAACCTCAGTTAAGAAAATTATGGTCTACACTGAAAATTACATCGAATTCTAATGGGGGATCATATGTTTAACCGACCGAACCGCAACGACGTTGATGATGGCGTGCAGGATATCCAGAATGATGTCAATCAATTAGCTGACAGCCTCGAATCTGTATTGAAGTCCTGGGGCAGCGACGCCAAAGGGGAAGCTGAAGCCGCACGCAGTAAAGCTCAGGCGTTGCTGAAAGAAACCAGGGCGCGAATGCATGGTCGTACTCGCGTCCAGCAAGCCGCGCGCGATGCCGTTGGCTGCGCGGATTCTTTTGTTCGTGAAAGACCCTGGTGTAGCGTGGGTACAGCAGCTGCGGTAGGTATTTTTATCGGCGCACTGTTAAGCATGCGCAAATCGTAGTGCAAAAATGATAATAAATACGCGTCTTTGACCCCGAAGCCTGTCTTCGGGGTTTCTTTTTGCCTGGTGAATCACAAAAATCCCCCTACCCCGTCACGCTCATATCCAGGGTAATTTCGACCACTATTTGCTATATATTGTGTGGTTGAATCTTTTTTCAACTACATCTAGTATCTCTGTATCAACAGAGAGACAACCCGACGCGTATCATCGCGCCGTATCTTCATTTTAAACGGAAATACGAATCATGCGCATTACTATTTACACTCGTAACGATTGCGTTCAGTGCCACGCCACCAAACGGGCGATGGAAAACCGGGGCTTTGATTTTGAAATGATTAATGTCGATCGCGTTCCTGAAGCAGCGGAAGCGTTGCGTGCTCAGGGCTTTCGTCAGTTGCCGGTAGTGATTGCTGGCGATCTTAGCTGGTCTGGTTTCCGTCCGGACATGATTAACCGTCTGCATCCAGCGCCACACGCGGCCAGTGCATGAGCCAGCTCGTCTACTTCTCCAGCAGCTCCGAAAATACGCAGCGTTTTATCGAACGTTTAGGTCTGCCCGCGGTGCGCATCCCGCTCAATGAGCGGGAACGGATTCAGGTAGACGAGCCTTACATCCTGATCGTGCCCTCTTACGGCGGCGGCGGTACGGCTGGCGCGGTGCCACGACAGGTAATTCGCTTTTTAAACGACGAGCACAACCGGGCGTTGCTTCGCGGCGTTATTGCTTCGGGTAATCGCAACTTTGGTGAGGCGTATGGCCGTGCCGGAGATGTGATTGCTCAGAAATGCGGCGTGCCGTGGCTGTACCGTTTTGAACTCATGGGTACGCAAAGCGATATCGAAAACGTTCGTAAAGGAGTAACCGAATTTTGGCAACGACAACCGCAGAATGCCTGACGCAGGAAACGATGGATTACCACGCGCTGAATGCGATGCTTAACCTCTACGATAGCGCAGGTCGCATTCAGTTCGATAAAGACCGCCAGGCCGTTGACGCCTTTATGGCGACGCATGTGCGTCCGAACAGTGTGACCTTCAGTAGCCAGCAGCAGCGCCTGAACTGGCTGGTCAACGAAGGTTACTATGATGAAAGCGTTCTTAATCGCTACTCTCGCGACTTTGTCATTACGCTGTTTGCCCACGCACACACCAGCGGTTTTCGTTTCCATACATTCCTCGGGGCATGGAAGTTTTACACCAGCTATACGTTGAAGACATTCGACGGTAAGCGTTATCTGGAAGATTTTGCCGATCGAGTCACGATGGTGGCGCTAACGCTGGCACAAGGCGATGAAACACTGGCGTTGCAACTGACCGATGAGATGCTGTCAGGACGCTTTCAGCCTGCAACACCGACATTCCTCAACTGTGGTAAGCAGCAGCGCGGCGAACTGGTTTCCTGTTTTTTGCTGCGTATTGAAGACAATATGGAGTCGATTGGCCGGGCGGTAAATTCCGCACTGCAACTGTCGAAACGCGGCGGCGGCGTAGCATTTTTGCTGTCGAATCTGCGGGAAGCGGGCGCGCCAATTAAACGTATTGAAAATCAATCTTCTGGCGTAATTCCGGTGATGAAAATGCTGGAAGACGCATTTTCCTATGCCAACCAACTCGGCGCTCGTCAGGGGGCTGGTGCAGTCTATTTACATGCTCATCATCCCGATATTCTGCGTTTTCTCGACACGAAACGGGAAAATGCCGACGAAAAAATCCGCATTAAAACACTGTCGCTTGGCGTGGTGATCCCGGATATCACTTTCCATCTGGCCAAAGAGAATGCGCAGATGGCGCTGTTTTCGCCCTATGACGTTGAGCGAGTTTATGGCAAGCCGTTTGCCGATATCGCCATTAGCGAACACTATGACGAACTGGTTGCCGATGAACGCATCCGCAAAAAATACCTCAACGCCCGTGATTTCTTCCAGCGACTGGCAGAAATCCAGTTTGAGTCCGGCTATCCCTACATCATGTATGAAGACACGGTAAACCGTGCTAACCCTATCGCCGGGCGCATAAATATGAGTAATCTATGCTCAGAAATTTTGCAGGTTAACAGCGCCTCAGAGTATGACGAGAATCTCGACTATGCCCGTACAGGCCATGATATTTCCTGCAATTTAGGTTCGTTGAATATTGCCCACACCATGGATTCCCCCAACTTTGCCCGCACGGTAGAGACTGCCGTACGCGGTTTAACGGCGGTGTCAGATATGAGTCATATCCGCAGCGTGCCGTCCATCGAAGCCGGAAATGCCGCCTCACACGCCATCGGGCTGGGGCAGATGAATTTACACGGTTATCTGGCGCGAGAAGGCATCGCTTATGGTTCGCCGGAAGCACTGGATTTCACCAATCTCTATTTCTATACCATCACCTGGCACGCACTGCGTACCTCGATGTTGCTGGCACGCGAACGCGGTGAAACCTTCGCCGGGTTCAAACAGTCACGCTATGCCAGTAGTGAATATTTCAGCCAATATCTGCAAGGGAACTGGCAGCCGAAAACGACGAAAGTTGGCGAACTGTTTGCCCGTAGCGGTATTACGTTACCTACCCGTGAGATGTGGGCGCAACTGCGCGACGACGTGATGCGCTACGGCATTTATAACCAGAATCTTCAGGCGGTGCCGCCAACCGGTTCTATCTCTTATATCAACCATGCTACGTCGAGTATTCATCCGATTGTGGCGAAAGTAGAGATACGCAAAGAGGGCAAAACAGGACGCGTTTACTACCCTGCCCCGTTTATGACTAACGAGAATCTGGCGCTGTATCAGGATGCTTACGAAATCGGCGCAGAAAAGATCATCGACACCTACGCGGAAGCGACTCGCCATGTCGATCAGGGTTTGTCGCTGACGCTGTTTTTCCCCGATACCGCCACCACTCGCGATATCAACAAAGCGCAGATTTACGCCTGGCGCAAAGGTATCAAAACGCTCTATTACATTCGCCTGCGTCAGATGGCGCTGGAAGGCACTGAAATTGAAGGCTGCGTCTCCTGTGCACTTTAAGGAATATCTATGAAACTCTCACGTATCAGCGCCATCAACTGGAACAAGATATCTGACGATAAAGATCTGGAGGTGTGGAATCGCCTGACCAGCAATTTCTGGCTACCAGAAAAGGTGCCGCTGTCGAACGATATTCCTGCCTGGCAGACATTAACTGTCGTAGAACAACAACTGACGATGCGCGTTTTTACTGGCCTGACGCTGCTCGACACGCTGCAAAATGTTATCGGCGCGCCTTCGCTGATGCCCGATGCACTCACGCCTCATGAAGAAGCGGTATTATCGAATATCAGCTTTATGGAAGCGGTTCATGCCCGCTCTTACAGTTCGATTTTCTCGACGCTGTGTCAGACCAAAGATGTCGATGCCGCCTACGCATGGAGTGAAGAAAACGCACCGTTGCAGCGAAAAGCTCAGATTATTCAGCAACATTATCGCGGTGATGATCCGCTGAAAAAGAAAATCGCCAGTGTGTTTCTTGAATCTTTTTTGTTCTATTCCGGTTTCTGGCTGCCGATGTATTTTTCCAGCCGCGGAAAGCTGACCAATACCGCAGATCTGATCCGTCTGATTATCCGCGATGAAGCAGTCCACGGTTACTACATAGGCTATAAATATCAGAAAAACATGGAAAAGATATCTCTGGGACAACGTGAAGAGTTGAAGAGTTTCGCCTTCGATTTGTTGCTGGAACTCTACGACAACGAGTTGCAATACACCGATGAGCTGTACGCCGAAACCCCGTGGGCTGACGATGTGAAAGCGTTTCTCTGTTACAACGCCAATAAGGCTTTGATGAATCTGGGCTACGAACCGTTATTTCCCGCAGAAATGGCGGAAGTGAATCCGGCAATCCTCGCCGCGCTTTCGCCGAATGCCGATGAAAATCACGATTTCTTTTCCGGTTCAGGCTCCTCTTATGTGATGGGGAAAGCGGTTGAAACAGAAGATGAAGACTGGAATTTCTGAGGGTGTTATTTTCAAAAATATCACTACCCGCAGCAGGGAAATAATTCCCGCCAAATAGCTTTTTATCACGCAAATATTCTGTAGTGATCTACACTGATACTCTGTTGCATTATTCGCCTGAAACTACAATATTCAGGCGTTTTTTCGCTATCTATGACAAAAAATATCAACTTTTCTCGATTTGCTCTCAGCCCTTATATCACGGGAAATTCCGGCGATTTGCTCGCATCAATATTCATGCCACATTTGCCCTCAGGGGTTGCCTCAGATTCTCAGTATGTTAGGGTAGAAAAAAGTGACTATTTCCATTGGGTAATATATCGACATAAACAAATAAAGGAATCTTTCTATTGCATGGCAATTAAATTAGAAATTAAAAATCTTTATAAAATATTTGGCGAGCATCCACAGCGAGCGTTCAAATATATCGAACAAGGACTTTCGAAAGAACAAATTCTGGAAAAAACTGGGCTATCGCTTGGCGTAAAAGACGCCAGTCTGGCCATTGAAGAAGGCGAGATATTTGTCATCATGGGATTATCCGGCTCGGGTAAATCCACAATGGTACGCCTTCTCAATCGCCTGATTGAACCCACCCGCGGGCAAGTGCTGATTGATGGTGTGGATATTGCCAAAATATCCGATGCCGAACTCCGTGAGGTGCGCAGAAAAAAGATTGCGATGGTCTTCCAGTCCTTTGCCTTAATGCCGCATATGACCGTGCTGGACAATACTGCGTTCGGTATGGAATTGGCCGGAATTAATGCCGAAGAACGCCGGGAAAAAGCCCTTGATGCACTGCGTCAGGTCGGGCTGGAAAATTATGCCCACAGCTACCCGGATGAACTCTCTGGCGGGATGCGTCAACGTGTGGGATTAGCCCGCGCGTTAGCGATTAATCCGGATATATTATTAATGGACGAAGCCTTCTCGGCGCTCGATCCATTAATTCGCACCGAGATGCAGGATGAGCTGGTAAAATTACAGGCGAAACATCAGCGCACCATTGTCTTTATTTCCCACGATCTCGATGAGGCTATGCGTATTGGCGACCGAATTGCCATTATGCAAAATGGTGAAGTGGTACAGGTCGGCACACCGGATGAAATTCTCAATAATCCGGCGAATGATTATGTCCGTACCTTCTTCCGTGGCGTTGATATTAGTCAGGTATTCAGTGCGAAAGATATTGCCCGCCGGACACCGAATGGCTTAATTCGTAAAACCCCTGGCTTCGGCCCACGTTCGGCACTGAAATTATTGCAGGATGAAGATCGCGAATATGGCTACGTTATCGAACGCGGTAATAAGTTTGTCGGCGCAGTTTCCATCGATTCGCTTAAAACCGCGTTAACGCAGCAGCAAGGTCTTGATGCGGCGCTGATTGATGCGCCGTTAGCAGTCGATGCACAAACGCCTCTTAGCGAGTTGCTCTCTCATGTCGGACAGGCACCCTGTGCGGTGCCCGTGGTCGACGAGGACCAACAGTATGTCGGCATCATTTCGAAAGGAATGCTGCTGCGCGCTTTAGATCGTGAGGGGGTAAATAATGGCTGATCAAAATAATCCGTGGGATACCACGCCAGCGGCGGACAGTGCCGTGCAATCCGCAGACGCCTGGGGTACACCGGCGACTGCACCGACTGACGGCGGTGGTGCTGACTGGCTGACCAGTACGCCTGCGCCAAACGTCGAGCATTTTAATATTCTCGATCCGTTCCATAAAACGCTGATCCCGCTCGACAGTTGGGTCACTGAAGGGATCGACTGGGTTGTTACCCATTTCCGTCCCGTCTTCCAGGGCGTGCGCGTTCCGGTTGATTACATTCTCAACGGTTTCCAGCAATTGCTGCTGGGTATGCCCGCACCGGTGGCGATTATCGTTTTCGCTCTCATCGCCTGGCAGATTTCCGGGGTCGGAATGGGCGTGGCGACGCTGGTTTCGCTGATTGCCATCGGCGCAATCGGTGCCTGGTCGCAGGCCATGGTTACCCTGGCGCTGGTGTTAACCGCCCTGCTGTTCTGTATCGTCATTGGTTTGCCGCTGGGGATCTGGCTGGCGAGAAGTCCGCGAGCGGCGAAAATTATTCGTCCACTGCTTGATGCCATGCAGACCACGCCAGCGTTTGTTTATCTGGTGCCAATCGTCATGCTATTTGGTATCGGTAACGTGCCGGGCGTGGTGGTGACGATCATCTTTGCTCTGCCGCCGATTATCCGTCTGACCATTCTGGGGATTAACCAGGTTCCGGCGGATCTGATTGAAGCCTCGCGCTCATTCGGTGCCAGCCCGCGCCAGATGCTGTTCAAAGTTCAGTTACCGCTGGCGATGCCGACCATTATGGCGGGCGTTAACCAGACGCTGATGCTGGCCCTTTCTATGGTGGTCATTGCCTCGATGATTGCCGTCGGCGGGCTGGGTCAGATGGTACTTCGCGGTATCGGTCGTCTGGATATGGGGCTTGCCACCGTTGGCGGCGTCGGGATTGTGATCCTCGCCATTATCCTCGACCGCCTGACGCAGGCCGTTGGGCGCGACTCACGCAGTCGCGGCAACCGTCGCTGGTACACCACTGGCCCTGTCGGTCTGCTGACCCGCCCATTCATTAAGTAACTCTGCACTTGCCCGGTAACGCCGGGCATATCACCCTGCCAAAAAAAGGAATAACAATGCGACATAGCGTACTTTTTGCGACAGCGTTTGCCACGCTTATCTCTACACAAACTTTTGCTGCCGACCTGCCGGGCAAAGGCATTACAGTTAATCCAGTTCAAAGCACCATCACCGAAGAAACCTTCCAGACACTGCTGGTCAGTCGTGCGCTGGAGAAATTAGGTTATACCGTCAATAAACCCAGCGAAGTAGATTACAACGTTGGCTACACCTCGCTTGCTTCCGGCGATGCAACCTTCACCGCCGTGAACTGGACGCCGCTGCATGACAACATGTACGAAGCTGCCGGTGGCGATAAGAAATTTTATCGTGAAGGGGTATTTGTTAACGGCGCGGCACAGGGTTACCTGATCGATAAGAAAACCGCCGACCAGTATAAAATCACCAACATCGCACAACTGAAAGATCCGAAGATCGCCAAACTGTTCGATACCAACGGCGACGGTAAAGCGGATTTAACCGGTTGTAACCCTGGCTGGGGCTGCGAAGGTGCCATCAACCACCAGCTTGCCGCGTATGAACTGACCAACACCGTGACGCATAATCAGGGGAACTACGCAGCGATGATGGCCGACACCATCAGTCGCTACAAAGAGGGCAAACCGGTGTTTTATTACACCTGGACGCCGTACTGGGTGAGTAATGAGCTGAAGCCAGGGAAAGATGTGGTCTGGTTGCAGGTGCCGTTCTCCGCACTGCCGGGCGATAAAAATGCCGATACCAAACTGCCGAATGGCGCGAATTACGGCTTCCCGGTCAGCACCATGCATATCGTTGCCAACAAAGCCTGGACCGAGAAAAATCCGGCGGCAGCCAAACTGTTTGCCATTATGCAGTTGCCAGTGGCCGATATTAACGCCCAGAACGCCATTATGCATGACGGCAAAGCCTCAGAAGGCGATATTCAGGGCCACGTTGATGGCTGGATCAAAGCCCACCAGCAGCAGTTCGATGGCTGGGTGAATGAGGCGCTGGCAGCGCAGAAGTAATTTTTATTCAGGCGGATAAGGCGTTTTTGCCTCATCCGCCGCTCTGTACACAATGCCTGATGCGACGCTGACGCGTCTTATCATGCCTACAAAATACACTCATTCGTATGGCGGATAAGGCGTTTTCGCCGCATCCGCCGTTCTGTGCACAATGCCTGATGCGACGCTGGCGCGTCTTATCATGCCTACAAACCACATCGCACATTTCAACAATCTATCTTTCATCCCATATTCATCAACATCCGCTATTATTGATTTCCAGCTTAATCATCACCTGATGAACAAAAATAATGACTAAACCTAATCATGAGCTTAGCCCGGCGCTGATCGTGCTGATGTCTATCGCCACCGGTCTGGCGGTAGCCAGTAACTATTACGCCCAGCCATTGCTCGACACCATCGCGCGTAACTTTTCCCTTTCCGCCAGTTCGGCAGGCTTTATTGTTACCGCCGCGCAGTTGGGCTACGCCGCAGGTCTACTGTTTCTTGTTCCCCTCGGTGATATGTTTGAACGCCGCCGCCTGATTGTCTCGATGACCTTACTGGCAGCGGGCGGTATGTTAATCACTGCCAGCAGTCAGTCACTGGCGATGATGATCCTCGGTACGGCATTAACCGGTTTATTCTCAGTCGTGGCACAAATTCTGGTTCCGCTGGCAGCGACGCTGGCTTCACCGGACAAACGCGGCAAAGTGGTTGGCACTATTATGAGCGGTCTGCTGTTGGGGATCTTACTCGCACGGACCGTTGCCGGATTGCTGGCGAATCTCGGCGGCTGGCGCACCGTCTTTTGGGTTGCCTCGGTGTTAATGGCACTGATGGCGCTGGCATTATGGCGTGGTCTGCCACAAATGAAATCAGAAACCCACCTCAACTACCCACAGTTGTTAGGTTCCGTTTTCAGCATGTTTATCAGCGATAAGATCCTGCGCACCCGCGCATTGCTGGGCTGCCTGACCTTTGCCAACTTCAGCATTCTCTGGACCTCAATGGCCTTTTTGCTTGCCGCTCCACCTTTTAACTACAGCGATGGTGTCATTGGTCTGTTTGGACTTGCGGGAGCTGCCGGAGCGTTGGGCGCTCGTCCGGCGGGCGGTTTTGCCGATAAGGGTAAATCGCACCACACCACAACTTTCGGTCTGCTGCTGCTATTACTTTCATGGCTGGCGATCTGGTTTGGTCACACTTCCGTACTGGCGCTGATTATCGGCATCCTGGTGCTGGATCTCACCGTACAGGGCGTGCATATCACTAACCAGACGGTAATTTATCGAATACACCCTGATGCGCGTAATCGCCTGACCGCAGGTTACATGACCAGCTACTTTATTGGCGGTGCCGCCGGTTCGCTAATTTCAGCCTCAGCCTGGCAACATGGCGGTTGGGCTGGCGTTTGTCTGGCTGGCGCGACGATTGCCCTGGTTAACTTACTGGTCTGGTGGCGAGGTTTTCATCGTCAGGAAGCCGCAAATTAAGCAATCAGCAACCGTTTTCGTGGCTTTACACTTATAAGGGTGTTAAGAAGCCCATCAGTCTGATAAGGTTAAGATATTCATTCAGTCTATTTATAATATTAACAATCGTTAAGCGTACACTCTATGGAAAGCCCTACTCCACAGCCTGCTCCTGGTTCGGCGACCTTCATGGAAGGATGCAAAGACAGTTTACCGATTGTTATTAGTTATATTCCGGTGGCCTTTGCGTTCGGTCTGAATGCGACCCGTCTGGGATTCTCTCCTCTCGAAAGCGTTTTTTTCTCCTGCATCATTTATGCAGGCGCGAGCCAGTTCGTCATTACCGCGATGCTGGCAGCCGGGAGTAGTTTGTGGGTTGCTGCACTGACCGTCATGGCAATGGATGTTCGCCATGTGTTGTATGGCCCGTCACTGCGTAGCCGTATTATTCAGCGTCTGCAAAAATCGAAAACCGCCCTGTGGGCATTTGGCCTGACGGATGAGGTTTTTGCCGCCGCAACCGCAAAACTGGTACGCAATAATCGCCGCTGGAGCGAGAACTGGATGATCGGCATTGCCTTCAGTTCATGGTCATCGTGGGTATTTGGTACGGTAATAGGGGCATTCTCCGGCAGCGGCTTGCTGCAAGGTTATCCCGCCGTTGAAGCTGCATTAGGTTTTATGCTTCCGGCACTCTTTATGAGTTTCCTGCTCGCCTCTTTCCAGCGCAAACAATCTCTTTGCGTTACCGCAGCGTTAGTTGGTGCCCTTGCAGGCGTAACGCTATTTTCTATTCCCGTCGCCATTCTGGCAGGCATTGTCTGTGGCTGCCTCACTGCGTTAATCCAGGCATTCTGGCAAGGAGCGCCCGATGAGCTATGAGGTTCTGCTGCTTGGGTTACTGGTTGGCGTGGCGAATTATTGCTTCCGCTATTTGCCGCTGCGCCTGCGTGTGGGTAATGCCCGCCCAACCAAACGTGGCGCGGTAGGTATTTTGCTCGACACCATTGGCATCGCCTCGATATGCGCTCTGCTGGTTGTCTCTACCGCACCAGAAGTGATGCACGATACACGCCGTTTCGTGCCCACGCTGGTCGGCTTCGCGGTACTGGGTGCCAGTTTCTATAAAACACGCAGCATTATCATCCCAACACTGCTTAGTGCGCTGGCCTATGGGCTCGCCTGGAAAGTGATGGCGATTATATAACCCACAAGAATCATTTTTCTAAAACAATACATTTACTTTATTTGTCACTGTCGTTACTATATCGGCTGAAATTAATGAGGTCATACCCAAATGGATAGTTCGTTTACGCCCATTGAACAAATGCTAAAATTTCGCGCCAGCCGCCACGAAGATTTTCCTTATCAGGAGATCCTTCTGACTCGTCTTTGCATGCACATGCAAAGCAAGCTGCTGGAGAACCGCAATAAAATGCTGAAGGCTCAGGGGATTAACGAGACGTTGTTTATGGCGTTGATTACGCTGGAGTCTCAGGAAAACCACAGTATTCAGCCTTCTGAATTAAGTTGTGCTCTTGGATCATCCCGTACCAACGCGACGCGTATTGCCGATGAACTGGAAAAACGCGGTTGGATCGAACGTCGTGAAAGCGATAACGATCGCCGCTGCCTGCATCTGCAATTAACGGAAAAAGGTCACGAGTTTTTGCGCGAGGTTTTACCACCGCAGCATAACTGCCTGCATCAACTCTGGTCCGCGCTCAGCACAACAGAAAAAGATCAGCTCGAGCAAATCACCCGCAAATTGCTCTCCCGTCTCGACCAGATGGAACAAGACGGTGTGGTTCTCGAAGCGATGAGCTAACGCGTCATCTCGCTCAAAAATCCAGATTTATAAAAGAAAAAATGACCGGCCAGCATCGCAACATGCTGGCCTTTTTGGCAAGCAGGTCGGCTCAGCCGATGAGTTAAGAAGATCGTGGAGAACAATATGAGCGCAAATGCGGAGACTCAAACCCCGCAGCAACCGGTAAAGAAGAGCGGCAAACGTAAGCGTCTGCTCCTCCTTCTCACCTTGCTCTTTATAATTATTGCCGTAGCGATAGGGATTTATTGGTTTTTGGTACTGCGTCATTTCGAAGAAACCGATGACGCATACGTGGCAGGGAATCAGATTCAAATTATGTCTCAGGTGTCTGGCAGCGTGACGAAAGTCTGGGCCGATAACACCGATTTTGTAAAAGAAGGCGATGTTCTGGTCACTCTCGACCCGACAGATGCTCGCCAGGCGTTTGAAAAAGCCAAAACTGCACTGGCTTCCAGCGTTCGCCAAACCCACCAGCTGATGATTAACAGCAAACAGTTGCAGGCGAATATTGAGGTGCAAAAAATCGCCCTCGCGAAAGCACAAAGCGACTACAACCGCCGTGTGCCGCTGGGCAATGCCAACCTGATTGGTCGCGAAGAGCTGCAACACGCCCGCGACGCCGTCACCAGTGCCCAGGCGCAACTGGACGTCGCTATTCAACAATACAATGCCAATCAGGCGATGATTCTGGGGACTAAACTGGAAGATCAGCCTGCCGTGCAACAGGCTGCCACCGAAGTACGTAACGCCTGGCTGGCGCTGGAGCGTACCCGTATTGTCAGTCCGATGACCGGTTATGTCTCCCGCCGCGCGGTACAGCCTGGGGCGCAAATTAGCCCAACGACGCCGCTGATGGCGGTCGTTCCAGCCACCAATATGTGGGTGGATGCCAACTTTAAAGAGACGCAGATTGCCAATATGCGTATCGGTCAGCCGGTCACCATCACCACCGATATTTACGGCGATGATGTGAAATACACCGGTAAAGTGGTTGGTCTGGATATGGGCACAGGTAGCGCGTTCTCACTGCTTCCGGCGCAAAATGCGACCGGTAACTGGATCAAAGTCGTTCAGCGTCTACCTGTGCGTATCGAACTGGACCAGAAACAGCTGGAGCAATACCCGCTGCGCATTGGTTTGTCCACGCTGGTGAGCGTCAATACCACTAACCGTGACGGTCAGGTACTGGCAAATAAAGTACGTTCAACACCGGTCGCGGTAAGTACCGCGCGTGAAATCAGCCTGGCACCTGTCAATAAACTGATCGACGATATCGTAAAAGCTAACGCTGGCTAATCCAGAGGTGCGTGTGATGCAACAGCAAAAACCGCTGGAAGGCGCGCAACTGGTCATTATGACGATTGCGCTGTCACTGGCGACATTCATGCAGGTGCTGGACTCCACCATTGCTAACGTGGCGATCCCCACTATCGCCGGGAATCTGGGCTCATCGCTCAGCCAGGGAACGTGGGTAATCACTTCTTTCGGGGTGGCGAATGCCATCTCGATCCCGCTTACCGGCTGGCTGGCAAAGCGCGTCGGGGAAGTGAAACTGTTCCTTTGGTCCACCATCGCCTTTGCTATTGCGTCGTGGGCGTGTGGTGTCTCCAGCAGCCTGAATATGCTGATCTTCTTCCGCGTGATTCAGGGGATTGTCGCCGGGCCGTTGATCCCGCTTTCGCAAAGTCTATTGCTGAATAACTACCCGCCAGCCAAACGCTCGATCGCGCTGGCGTTGTGGTCGATGACGGTGATTGTCGCGCCAATTTGCGGCCCGATCCTCGGCGGTTATATCAGCGATAATTACCACTGGGGCTGGATATTCTTCATCAACGTGCCGATTGGCGTGGCGGTGGTGTTGATGACACTGCAAACTCTGCGCGGACGTGAAACCCGCACCGAACGGCGGCGGATTGATGCCGTGGGGCTGGCACTGCTGGTTATTGGTATCGGCAGCCTGCAGATTATGCTCGACCGCGGTAAAGAGCTGGACTGGTTCTCATCACAGGAAATTATCATTCTTACCGTGGTGGCAGTGGTGGCTATCTGCTTCCTAATTGTCTGGGAGCTGACCGACGATAACCCGATAGTCGATCTGTCGTTGTTTAAGTCGCGCAACTTCACCATCGGCTGCTTGTGTATCAGCCTCGCGTATATGCTCTACTTCGGCGCGATTGTTCTGCTGCCGCAGTTGTTGCAGGAGGTCTACGGTTACACGGCAACGTGGGCAGGTCTGGCCTCTGCGCCGGTAGGGATTATTCCGGTGATCCTGTCGCCGATTATCGGCCGCTTCGCGCATAAACTGGATATGCGGCGGCTGGTAACCTTCAGCTTTATTATGTATGCCGTCTGCTTCTACTGGCGTGCCTATACCTTTGAACCAGGTATGGATTTTGGCGCGTCGGCCTGGCCGCAGTTTATCCAGGGGTTTGCGGTGGCCTGCTTCTTTATGCCGCTGACCACCATTACGCTGTCTGGTTTGCCACCGGAACGACTGGCGGCGGCATCGAGCCTCTCCAACTTTACGCGTACGCTGGCGGGGTCTATCGGCACGTCCATCACCACCACCATGTGGACCAACCGCGAGTCGATGCACCACGCACAGTTAACCGAGTCGGTAAACCCGTTTAACCCAAACGCCCAGGCGATGTACAGTCAACTGGAAGGGCTTGGGATGACGCAACAGCAGGCCTCCGGCTGGATTGCCCAGCAGATCACCAACCAGGGGCTGATTATTTCCGCCAATGAGATCTTCTGGATGTCAGCCGGGATATTCCTCGTCCTGCTGGGGCTGGTGTGGTTTGCTAAACCGCCATTTGGCGCAGGTGGCGGCGGAGGCGGTGCGCACTAAGTACAACTAAGCCAGTTCATTTGAACTGGCTTTTTTCAATTAATTGTGAAGATAGTTTACTGACTAAATGTGCAGTTCCTGCAACTTCTCTTCCGGCAGCGCCAGTTCTTCGTTGCTGTTGATGCGCACGTCACGTTCCAGAATGCTACGCGCAATATCCTGCGCTTCCTGCAACGAGTGCATCTGGTAAGTGCCACACTGGTAGACGTTCAGTTCCGGGATCTGATTCTGATCCTGCACTTTCAGCACGTCTTCCATTGCCGCTTTCCAGGCATCAGCAACACGCTGCTCATCTGGCGTACCAATCAGACTCATATAAAAACCGGTGCGGCAGCCCATTGGCGAGATATCGATAATCTCTACACCATTACCGTTAAGATGGTTACGCATAAAACCAGCAAACAGGTGCTCCAGGGTATGGATCCCTCTTTCTGGCATCACTTCTTTGTTCGGCACGCAGAAGCGCAGATCGAACACGGTGATTGCGTCGCCATGCGGGGTGTTCATTGTTTTCGCCACCCGAACTGCAGGCGCTTCCATCCGGGTATGATCGACTGTGAAGCTATCTAACAACGGCATTTAGCCACCTCCGGTAATTTTTTTAAAAATTTTCTGAACTCTTTCTTCCCAGGCGAGTCTGAGTATATGAAAGACGCGCATTTGTTATCATCATCCCTGAATTCAGAGATGAAATTTTGGCCACTCACGAGTGGCCTTTTTCTTTTCTGTCAGGCGTGTTTTTCCAGCCACACCGCAAACGGTTCGGTATCAGCGGCTTCCATTTCCTGCTGACGGCGTTCAGACGCCTCGCGCTCGGCTACAAAATCCTCTTCGCGCAGAATTTCCAGCGGCTCTTCACGCAGCAGATTACGGTAGGCTTCTGCAAATGCTTTGCCTGTTCCGCCAATACCAGTATCAATCATAGACCTTAAGATACGGGCAGAGAAAGTCAGATCGGGATTATCGAAGCAGGCAACCAGTTCATCACACACTTTCTGATACGCTTCGCCGCCGTTAATACTATCCAGCGTTTGCGCGACGCGTTTCAGATCGCGGAACAGATCTTTACCCACCTGCGGTAACGGGAACTGTGCGGTTTCGCAGCCGATACCCAGCGTCAGACCCGGTTTGCGACCTTCGAGGATCACCCGGTTCCAGTTAACGCGTGTACAGGCAAGTTCGCTACTGCTCATTTCCGGTGCATCAGCCAGCGCACACCAGACCATAAACAGGTCGAGGAATCGCACCTGCTGTTCATCTACACCAATCGGCGAGAACGGGTTGATGTCCAGCGAACGCACTTCAATATATTCAATGCCGCCACGTAACAGCGCATCAGAAGGCGACTCGCCGCTGCGGGTAACGCGTTTTGGACGAATCGGCGCGTACAGTTCGTTTTCAATCTGCAACACGTTGCTGTTGATTTGCAGCCTCTTACCGTCTTTCTCAATACCAATCTTCGCGTACTCTTCCGATGGCGTTTTGATTGCCTGTTTAAGGCCCGCTACGTACTCGTAAAGATCGTTGAAGGTAATACCAAGATTGCTTTGCGATTTATTGGTATAGCCGAGATCGCTCAAACGAAGAGAGGTCGCATACGGCAGGTAATACATACCGCACTCGGTTTTCTCAAACGGCAGCGACGTTGGTTTTCCTTGCAGGAAAGAAGAACAAATCGCCGGAGATGCACCAAACAGATAAGGAATGACCCAACCGAAACGATAGTAATTGCGGATAACGCGGAAATAGCCCGCAGAAATTTTCTCTTTGGCATCAGCGCCCGAGATATCACCGCACTTCGCTTGCCAGAATGCCATTGGCAAAGAGAAATTGTAGTGCACGCCGGAAATGGTTTGCATCAGCGCGCCGTAGCGATTTTTCAGCCCTTCACGATACAGCGTTTTAAAGCGTCCGGTGTTAGAAGTGCCGTACTGTGCCAGTTCGATGTCCTGACCTTCTGCGATGTAGCATGGCATACTTAACGGCCACATCCGCTCATCGCCCATATTGCGCGCCGTATAACGATGCAGATCGCGCATAAAGGTCAGCATATGTTCAATATCACCATCCACTGGTGTAATGAATTCCAGCAATGCTTCCGCAAAATCGGTAGTAATCCATTTGTGCGTCAGTGCGGAACCTAATGCTTCAGGATGACCTGTTGTTGCCAGTGTGCCATCAGCATTAACACGCAAAGTTTCGCGCTCCAGCCCACGCTGTATCCCCTTTAACGCCTGAGGATGTTTTTCCAGCCAGGCCAGCGCCTGTGATACGTCCGGGATCAAATTGACCTCCCGCCTGTCAAAATCGTTTTAATTAGCATAACTGTAATGGTGACCATATGTGCAGGCCTACAATTAGTGCCACCACATCATGCCCTGAACGGTCGCTGCTGCAACTGCAACATAGCGTAACGCTTTACCAAGGCACAAAAAAAAGATTACCGGTCCCCACGAGATGCGCATCCATCCCGCTAACAGACACAGTAAATCGCCAACCACGGGCATCCAGCTTAATAATAGCGTGACTGCACCATAGCGTTTCAGCCAGCCGGTAGCTTTCTCTTGCCAGCGCGATGTTTTACGCAATGGAAAGAAACGCCCAAGGATAACGTTAGTTAACCCTCCAAGGCTATTACCCATTGTTGCTGTTAAAACTAAAACCCAGGGATGACTGATCCCGGAAAGCAACATTGCCACCAGCACGACTTCGGAGTTGCCGGGTAATAGTGTAGCGCTGAGAAAACTACTGGCAAACAACGAGAAAAGCGATAACGCTTCACTCACAGCAAGCGAACATCCACGGCGTCCATGCCTGCTGCACGGGCCGCCTGAATACCGAAATCGGCATCTTCAAAGACCACACACTGCGTCGGTTGCACGCCCATACGCTGCGCGCACAACAAAAATGTGTCTGGCGCGGGTTTATGGTGTTTGACGTGATCAGCAGCGACGACGGCGTCAAAATAACGGCGTAATCCCAGGTGCGCCAGCAATGCCTCAGCGATGGCGCTTTCACTCCCCGTTCCTACAGCCATTGGGCGACGACCATGCCAACTTTTCACCACTTCAACAAGAGGAAGCGGCTCGACACTATCCAGCAGCATACTTCTTACTGCTTCTGTTTTTTCACGCGCTAACGCATGCGGGTCGAGATCGGCCTGATTCAGCTCAATAATTGCCTGAGCAATACGCCAGGTGGGCGATCCATTAAGCGCAATCATTGCCTGAACATCGTACTGAAGACCGTAGTGCCCTAATACTTCGCGCCACGCTTTACGGTGCGTAGGCTCCGTATCCAGGATTGTGCCATCCATATCAAAAATTAAACCTGCATAACGCTCGTACATGGTCTTCTCGCAAGTCGAAAAATATGACGCTACTTTAGCGTAATTGCTTGATTTTGTCGCTGATGGCGAAGGAGAAGAAAATTCAGGAAATGGATAAAGTAGTTATTTAGAAATGAGATATTTTTGAAGGAAATTTTTGGGAGAAGATGGTGCATCCGGGAGGATTACTCACTGGCGTTCGCCCTTCGGGCCGTTGCTGACGCAACGTTATCCTCCCTGGTGCCTGCGGTTAATACCGCTATCTCTTCGATACCTTCATTGCTGAAGATTTCGGAGAATATGGTGCATCCGGGAGGATTCGAACCTCCGACCGCTCGGTTCGTAGCCGAGTACTCTATCCAGCTGAGCTACGGATGCATCGGGAAAATTTATTTTACTGCTGATATTGATACCGCTACTAAAGCCATATCAAGTAAGAGATGGTGCATCCGGGAGGATTCGAACCTCCGACCGCTCGGTTCGTAGCCGAGTACTCTATCCAGCTGAGCTACGGATGCAAATGGCGGTGAGGCGGGGATTCGAACCCCGGATGCAGCTTTTGACCGCATACTCCCTTAGCAGGGGAGCGCCTTCAGCCTCTCGGCCACCTCACCACACGCCTCTTACGAGTGCTTCGAAGAACTTGTTTATCGCTCATCGTCGCTGCGTGGCGCACATATTACTTTCTGAGACTTATAAGTCAAACAATTTTTCCTACACTTTTATCGTTTGCACACTTCACGTTCAATTAGTCTGTAAAAACGTCAAAAAGAGTGTTTTATCAACAGAAAAATGGAGGTCTGACAGATAGTAGTAATGCAAAAAAATGGAGACTTAAGTTGAATGAACGGGAGTAAAGCGAAAAGACTATAGAGTGAAGGAGAAATTTTGAGGGTGCGTCTCACCGATAAAGATGAGACGCGGAAAGATTAGTAACTGGACTGCTGGGATTTTTCAGCCTGGATACGCTGGTAGATCTCTTCACGGTGAACAGAAACTTCCTTCGGGGCATTTACGCCAATACGTACCTGGTTGCCCTTTACCCCTAAAACTGTCACGGTGACCTCATCCCCAATCATGAGGGTCTCACCAACTCGACGAGTCAGAATCAGCATTCTTTGCTCCTTGAAAGATTAAAAGAGTCGGGTCTCTCTGTATCCCGGCATTATCCATCATATAACGCCAAAAAGTAAGCAATGACAAACACATTACATGTAAGCAGTCATGGCATTACATTCTGTTAAACCTAAGTTTAGCCGATATACACAACTTCAACCTGACTTTATCGTTGTCGATAGCGTTAATGCGAATGCCGTGAAGCGAGTCCACGGCATTGCCTGACGCTTATATTATTGCAATTTCGCGCTGACCCAGCCTTTCACACTGGCTAACGCTGCAGGTAAGGCCGCAGCATCCGTACCACCGGCTTGCGCCATGTCAGGACGTCCACCACCCTTGCCGCCCACCTGCTGAGCGACCATACCAATCAGTTCCCCTGCTTTCACACGATCTGTGACGTCCTTAGATACGCCTGCAATCAGAGAAACCTTACCTTCGGCTACCGTTGCCAGCACGATAATTGTCGACCCCAGCTGATTTTTTAAATCGTCAACCATGGTACGCAACATTTTCGGCTCAACACCGCTAAGCTCGCTAACCAACAGCTTAACACCATAACATCAATTGCCTTACTGGAAAGATTTGCGCTCTCCTGTGCGGCAGCTTGTTCTTTAAGCTGTTGTAGTTCTTTTTCTAACTGACGCGTACGTTCCAGTACTGAGCGCACTTTATCCGCCAGATTATTGCTATCGCCTTTCAGCAGATGCGCGACTTCGCTTAAGCGATCGCTGTCTGCATGAACGGTGGTGATAGCGCCTTCTCCGGTTACCGCTTCGATACGACGAACGCCTGCAGCAGTACCCGATTCAGAGATGATGCGGAACAGACCAATATCACCAGTGCGGCTGGCGTGAGTACCGCCACACAGCTCGGTGGAGAAATCGCCCATGCTCAGCACGCGTACACGCTCATCATACTTCTCGCCGAACAGCGCCATCGCACCTTTCGCTTTCGCCGCTTCGAGATCCATGATGTTGGTTTCGATCGGCAAATTGCGACGAATCTGTGCGTTCACCAGGTCTTCGACCGCACGAATCTCTTCCGGTTTCATCGCTTCGTTGTGTGAGAAGTCGAAGCGCAGCACCTTGTCGTTAACCAGTGAACCTTTCTGCGATACATGAGTCCCCAGAACCTGGCGCAGCGCAGCGTGCATCAGGTGCGTTGCGGAGTGATTCAGACGAATACGGGCGCGACGAGCCTCATCAACATCAGCCTGCACAGCGTCGCCCACTTTCAGAGAACCCGCAGCAAGTTTACCGATGTGACCAATCGCCTGGCCGTATTTCTGCGTATCTTCCACCGCGAAGGAGAAGTTAGCGCCTTTCAGTTCGCCTTTATCACCAACCTGACCGCCGGATTCCGCATAGAATGGTGTTTGATCCAGCACGACCACAGCTTCCTGGCCTGCATTGATTGCATCAACCGCTTTACCATCAACAAACAGCGCGGTCACTTTGCCGTTCAGTTCCAGATGGTCATAGCCTTTAAATTCAGATGCACTATCAACACGGATCATTGCGTTGTAATCGGCACCAAAGCCGCTGGCTTCGCGCGCGCGACGACGCTGCTCTTCCATTGCTGCTTCAAAACCAGCTTCGTCAACTTTGATGTTGCGCTCACGACAAACATCAGCCGTCAGGTCAACCGGGAAGCCATAGGTGTCGTACAGACGGAAAGCCGTTTCACCATCCAGCGTATCACCAGAAAGTTTTGCCAGCTCTTCATCCAGCAACGCCAGACCGCGCTCCAGAGTACGGGCAAACTGCTCTTCTTCAGTCTTCAGCACCTGCTCAACCTGCGCCTGCTGGCGTTTCAGGTCTTCACCCGCAGAGCCCATAACGTCGATCAGCGGACCAACCAGTTTGTAGAAGAAGGTTTCTTTCGCGCCGAGCATATTGCCGTGACGCACTGCGCGACGAATGATACGACGCAGTACATAACCACGGTTTTCATTGGACGGCATTACGCCATCCGCGATCAGGAACGCACAAGAACGAATGTGGTCAGCGATTACGCGCAGCGATTTATTGCTCAGATCGGTCGCGCCAGTGACTTTCGCTACCGCCTGGATCAACGTGCGGAACAGGTCGATGTCATAGTTAGAGTTAACGTGTTGCAGCACCGCAGCAATACGCTCCAGACCCATACCGGTATCTACAGACGGCTTCGGCAGCGGTTCCATCGTGCCATCTGCCTGGCGGTTGAACTGCATGAAGACGATGTTCCAGATCTCAATGTAGCGGTCGCCGTCTTCTTCCGGACTTCCCGGAGGGCCACCCCAAATGTGGTCGCCGTGATCGTAGAAGATTTCGGTGCACGGGCCGCACGGACCAGTGTCACCCATCTGCCAGAAGTTGTCAGATGCGTATGGCGCACCTTTGTTATCGCCGATGCGAATAATACGTTCGCGCGGGATCCCGACTTCTTTTTCCCAGATTTCGTAGGCTTCGTCGTCGCTTTCATAGACGGTAACCCACAGACGCTCTTTCGGCAGGGCAAACCATTTTTCGCTGGTCAGCAGTTCCCATGCAAACTGAATGGCATCGTGTTTGAAATAGTCGCCGAAGCTGAAGTTGCCCAGCATTTCGAAGAAGGTATGGTGACGCGCGGTGTAACCGACGTTTTCCAGGTCGTTGTGTTTACCACCCGCACGCACGCAGCGTTGGGAAGTGGTAGCGCGGGAATAATTACGCTTGTCGAGCCCAAGGAACACATCCTTGAACTGGTTCATCCCGGCGTTGGTAAACAACAAAGTTGGGTCGTTATGGGGTACCAGGGAGCTGCTGGCAACTACCTGATGTCCCTTACTATGGAAAAAGTCGAGAAACGCCTGACGGATCTCAGCGGTGCTCTTGCTCATAATTATCCTGAAATCAAGCTAACGAAATATCGCCACCAGCTCCAGCGTGTCTTAACCGCCGGGCTGGTAACTGAAAAGTGGGAATAAGATAAGTTTTCTTGACTGGGAAGTAAAATACCGTATGCGTTCAGTCGGCAAAATTTCGCCAAATATCCTGGATATCTTCCATCAGATAGCCACGATAGAGCAAAAAACGCTGGATCTTAACTTTTTCTGAAAAGACAGTTGGCAAAGGTTCACCATATTTTCGCGTCGCCTGATCGCGCGCCAGTGCGCACCAGTCGATGTCACATTCACGCATCGCTTTTTCTGTCGCTTCGCGGGAAATACCTTTCTGATTCAGTTCCTGGCGAATACGCGCAGGTCCATAACCTTTGCGGCTACGGCTGGCGATAAAGCGCGCAACAAATCGGCTGTCATCGAGATAGCCATGTTCATGGCACCAGGCAATAACGCGCTCGTAATCTTCTGCCGTAGCATCAATCTCTTCTGGGCCATTTTTGCCCATAATCGGTGCCGCGAGTTTACGTCGCAGTTCTTGCTCACTGTGATCGCGCACCGCCAGAATGCGTACCGCACGATCCAACAGGCGAGCATATGCCGGGCGACGGGACGTTGATTCTGTCATGGCATATCCTTACAACTTAAAAAAGCAAAAGGGCCGCAGATGCGACCCAGGTTTTGCTGATAAACAGATTTAATAGTCAATGAGTGTGCAGAATGTTCCCGCAGGCCCAATTCGTTAGAGGATCGAGGTGAGAGTAATTTTTCACGCCAGTGCTGGCCTGTTCCCCTCACCCTAACCCTCTCCCCAAAGGGGCGAGGGGACCGTCCGTGCACACATTATCTATTATCATCAATAACGAACGATTAAAAATCTTCGTTAGTTTCTGCTACGCCTTCGCTGTCATCTACAGAGAAATCCGGCGTTGAGTTCGGGTTGCTCAGCAGCAACTCACGTACTTTCTTCTCGATCTCTTTCGCGGTTTCCGGGTTATCTTTCAGCCAGGCAGTTGCATTCGCTTTACCCTGACCGATCTTCTCACCTTTGTAGCTGTACCACGCGCCTGCTTTCTCGATCAGCTTCTCTTTTACGCCCAGGTCAACCAGTTCGCCGTAGAAGTTGATACCTTCGCCGTAGAGGATCTGAAATTCAGCCTGTTTAAACGGTGCAGCGATTTTGTTCTTCACCACTTTCACGCGGGTTTCGCTACCCACCACGTTTTCGCCCTCTTTCACCGCGCCGATACGACGGATGTCGAGACGAACAGAGGCGTAGAATTTCAGCGCGTTACCACCGGTAGTGGTTTCCGGGTTACCGAACATCACACCAATTTTCATACGGATCTGGTTGATGAAGATCAGCAGCGTGTTGGACTGCTTCAGGTTACCCGCCAGCTTACGCATCGCCTGGCTCATCATACGTGCCGCAAGGCCCATGTGAGAGTCGCCGATTTCGCCTTCGATTTCCGCTTTCGGCGTCAGTGCCGCCACGGAGTCAACGACGATAACGTCTACTGCGCCAGAACGCGCCAGGGCGTCACAGATTTCCAGTGCCTGCTCGCCGGTGTCCGGCTGGGAGCACAGCAGGTTATCGATATCGACGCCCAGTTTACGTGCGTAGATTGGGTCCAGCGCGTGTTCAGCATCGATAAACGCACAGGTTTTACCTTCACGCTGCGCTGCGGCGATCACCTGCAGCGTCAGCGTGGTTTTACCGGAAGATTCCGGTCCGTAGATTTCGACGATACGGCCCATCGGCAGACCACCTGCCCCAAGCGCGATATCCAGTGAAAGCGAACCGGTAGAGATGGTTTCCACATCCATGGAACGGTCTTCACCCAGGCGCATGATGGAGCCTTTACCAAATTGTTTCTCAATCTGGCCCAGTGCTGCCGCCAACGCTTTCTGTTTGTTTTCGTCGATAGCCATTTTTACTCCTGTCATGCCGGGTAATACCGGATAGTCAATATGTTCTGTTGAAGCAATTATACTGTATGCTCATACAGTATCAAGTGTTTTGTAGAAATTGTTGCCACAAGGTCTGCAATGCATACGCAGTAGCCTGACGACGCACCGCATCACGGTCGCCGCTGAAGCATTCCCGCCGGGTAATGCCTTCACCGCGGGCAGTGGCAAAAGCAAACCAGACGGTGCCGACAGGCTTCTCTTCACTGCCGCCATCCGGCCCGGCGATACCACTAATAGACACGGCATAATCAGCACGAGCCGCTTTCAGTGCGCCTATCGCCATTTCCACCACGACGGGTTCACTCACCGCGCCATGCTGCGCCAGCGTCTCTTCGCGTACGCCGATCATCTGCGCTTTGGCTTCGTTACTGTAGGTGACAAATCCGCGTTCAAACCAGGCGGAGCTACCGGCAATATCGGTAATCACTTTCGCTACCCAACCACCGGTACAAGACTCGGCAGTTGTTACGGTTGCGCCACGGGCTTTCAGCGCCTGCCCAACCTGTTCACTTAACTGCATCAGTTCACTGTCAGTCATCACAACCTCTGTCAGTCAAAAATTTATGCCGGACAAGATAGCACTTTCGTCAGGAAGATGGTGTTGGCGTTGCAATTTTACGAGGAGGATTCAGAAAAAAGCTGATTAGCCAGAGGGAAGCTCACGCCCCCCTCTTGTAAATAGCTACTGTACTCGCGCCAGCGCCACGGCTTGTCCTAACTGCCAGACCGCCATTGCGTAATGGGTGCTGTGGTTGTAACGGGTGATGGTGTAGAAGTTCGGCAGACCGTACCAGTACTGGTAGCCGGTGCCAACATCCAGACGCAGCAGGCTGGCTTGTTGATGGTTGCCCAGCGGCTGCTGTGGCGTTAAACCTGCGGCGGCAAGCTGCGAAATGCTGTACTTAGTTTTGAAGCCATTTGGCAAGCCTGGAGCCTGACCGTTTGCCATTACCGCGACCTGATCGCCTTTCACCCAGCCGTGCGCTTTGAAATAGTTCGCCACGCTACCGATCGCATCAACCGGATCCCACAGGTTGATATGCCCGTCGCCGCTGAAATCTACCGCATATTGTTTGTAAGACGACGGCATAAACTGTCCGTAGCCCATCGCCCCGGCAAAGGAACCTTTCAGATTGAGCGGATCGTCCTGCTCGTCGCGCGCCATCAACAGGAAGGTTTCCAGCTCGCCAGAGAAATACTCCGCGCGGCGTGGGTAGTTAAATGACAGCGTTGCCAGCGCATCGAGGATGCGAGTTTTCCCCATCACGCGCCCCCAGCGGGTTTCAACGCCGATAATCCCGACGATAATTTCCGGCGGTACGCCATACACCTGCCACGCGCGATTCAACGCATCTTCATACTGATTCCAGAAAACCACACCGTTCTGCACGTTGTCCGGCGTAATAAATTTTTTGCGATAACGCAGCCATGCGCCGTTCGGACCTGATGGCGGTTTCACCGATGTGGTTGGTGCCTGGTTATCCATCAGCCGCAGTACCGAATCCAGACGTTTCGCCTGGGAGAGAATTTCCTGCAACTGCTGACGATCGAAACCGTGTTTGTTCACCATTTTGTCGATGAACTGCTGGGCATTCGGGTTATTAGCGAAATCGCCGCCCATCTGCATCACATTGTGCTGCGGCTCAAGCAGGAAGCCGCCAGACGGCGTTCCGGTGGTCGTTTCAGTCTCAGTAGGTTTTGGCTTGCTGCTACAGGCGGCAAGCAACACAAAAAGGGGAAGCAATGTTACATAACGACGCTTGAACATGAGGGGTCCATTTAACAGATTCAACCAGGGGCAAGTATGGTAAAGCATCACGCCCCACACAAGGAAGCGGTAGTCACTGCCCGATACGGACTTTACATAACTCAACTCATTCCCCTCGCTATCCTTTTACTCAAACTTTCAAATTAAAATATTTATCTTTCATTTTGAGATCAAAATAACACTTTTAAATCTTTCAATCTGATTAGATTAGGTTGCCGTTTGGTAATAAAACAATAAATCCTGAAGGAGAGAACAATGATAGAAACCATTACTCATGGTGCAGAGTGGTTTATCGGGCTGTTCCAAAAGGGCGGAGAGGTGTTTACCGGGATGGTGACCGGCATTCTTCCGCTGTTGATTAGCCTGCTGGTTATCATGAACGCACTGATTAATTTTATCGGTCAGCATCGTATTGAACGTTTTGCTCAACGTTGCGCCGGTAACCCTGTTTCCCGTTACCTACTGTTACCGTGCATTGGCACGTTTGTCTTTTGCAATCCGATGACCTTAAGCCTGGGTCGCTTTATGCCGGAAAAGTACAAACCCAGCTACTACGCGGCGGCCTCTTATAGCTGCCACTCAATGAATGGCCTCTTCCCCCATATCAACCCTGGCGAACTGTTTGTTTATCTTGGCATTGCCAGCGGTCTGACAACGCTGAACCTGCCACTTGGCCCACTGGCGGTGAGTTATCTGCTGGTTGGTCTGGTCACCAATTTCTTCCGCGGCTGGGTGACCGATCTGACCACCGCCATTTTTGAGAAAAAGATGGGCATTCAACTTGAACAAAAAGTTCACCTGGCAGGAGCAACATCATGACGCATATTCGGATCGAAAAAGGAACGGGTGGCTGGGGCGGCCCGCTTGAGCTGAAAGCCACGCCGGGAAAAAAAATCGTCTATATCACCGCCGGTACCCGGCCTGCGATTGTTGACAAACTGGCACAGCTTACTGGCTGGCAGGCTATTGACGGATTTAAAGAAGGTGAACCCGCGGAGGCGGAAATTGGTGTCGCGGTAATCGACTGTGGCGGCACATTACGCTGCGGCATCTATCCGAAACGACGTATTCCCACCATTAATATCCACTCGACGGGCAAGTCCGGTCCGCTGGCGCAGTACATTGTGGAAGATATTTATGTCTCTGGCGTAAAAGAAGAAAACATCACTGTAGTGGGTGATGCGACACCACAACCCTCTTCCGTGGGCCGTGACTATGACACCAGTAAGAAAATCACCGAACAAAGCGATGGTTTACTGGCGAAGGTGGGAATGGGCATGGGGTCCGCCGTTGCGGTGCTGTTTCAATCTGGTCGTGACACCATCGACACTGTATTAAAAACCATTCTGCCGTTTATGGCATTCGTCTCGGCGCTCATTGGCATCATTATGGCTTCTGGCCTTGGTGACTGGATTGCCCACGGTCTTGCTCCGCTGGCGAGCCATCCACTGGGTCTGGTCATGCTGGCGCTCATCTGCTCCTTCCCACTGCTTTCACCTTTCCTCGGCCCAGGCGCAGTTATCGCACAGGTTATCGGCGTATTGATTGGCGTGCAGATTGGTCTCGGCAATATTCCGCCGCATCTGGCTTTACCGGCACTGTTTGCCATCAACGCGCAGGCGGCCTGCGACTTCATCCCGGTCGGTTTGTCGCTGGCGGAAGCCCGTCAGGACACGGTTCGCGTCGGTGTCCCTTCTGTACTGGTGAGCCGCTTTTTAACCGGCGCACCGACTGTACTGATCGCCTGGTTTGTCTCCGGTTTTATCTATCAATAGAGGCTGAAACATGACCGTTATTTATCAGACCACCATCACCCGTATCGGCGCGAGTGCCACTGACGCCCTCAGCGACCAGATGCTCATCACCTTTCGTGAAGGCGCGCCAGCGGACCTCGAAGAGTATTGCTTCATTCATTGCCACGGCGAGTTGAAAGGTGCACTCCATCCCGGTTTGCAATTTACGCTCGGGCAGCATCGCTATCCGGTGACCGCCGTTGGCAGCGTGGCGGAAGACAACCTTCGCGAACTGGGTCATGTCACCCTGCGCTTCGATGGTTTAAACGAAGCGGAATTTCCGGGCACTGTCCATGTGGCAGGCCCTGTACCCGACGATATCGCGCCGGGATCGGTTTTGAAGTTTGAATCTGTTAAGGAGTAAAAAATGAATCAGGTTGCCGTTGTCATCGGTGGTGGGCAAACATTAGGCGCGTTCCTGTGCCACGGTCTGGCTGCCGAGGGGTATCGCGTCGCGGTTGTCGATATTCAGAGCGACAAAGCCGCAAATGTGGCACAAGAAATTAACGCCGAATATGGTGAAAGTATGGCGTACGGTTTTGGTGCTGACGCCACTAGCGAGCAAAGCGTTCTGGCGCTCTCTCGTGGGGTAGATGAAATCTTTGGTCGCGTGGATTTGCTGGTCTATAGCGCCGGAATAGCAAAAGCAGCCTTTATCAGCGACTTCCAGCTCGGCGATTTTGACCGTTCGCTACAAGTGAATCTGGTGGGTTATTTCCTGTGTGCCCGTGAATTTTCGCGTTTGATGATCCGCGACGGGATTCAGGGTCGCATTATTCAGATCAACTCGAAATCCGGCAAAGTGGGCAGCAAACACAACTCTGGCTACAGCGCAGCGAAATTTGGTGGCGTCGGGCTGACTCAATCACTGGCGCTGGATCTGGCGGAGTACGGCATTACGGTGCATTCACTGATGCTCGGTAACCTGCTGAAATCGCCGATGTTCCAGTCACTGTTGCCACAATACGCGACCAAGCTGGGTATCAAACCGGATCAAGTCGAGCAGTATTACATCGACAAAGTACCGCTCAAACGCGGCTGCGATTATCAGGACGTGCTGAATATGCTGCTGTTCTACGCCAGTCCTAAGGCGTCGTACTGCACCGGACAGTCGATCAATGTCACCGGCGGTCAGGTGATGTTCTGATTAACAGCGGAGATCCGTTAAGGATCTCCGTGAGACTATAGAATGCCTGATGCGCTACGCTCATCAGGCATACAGGACTTCCGCCACTACATTAAGGAAAAGTTATGGTATCCGCACTCATCACCGTCGCCGTTATCGCCTGGTGTGCGCAACTGGCCTTAGGCGGCTGGCAAATTTCTCGTTTTAACCGTGCCTTCGACACACTATGCCAGCAAGGGCGGGTTGGCGTGGGCCGTTCCAGCGGGCGCTTTAAACCGCGGGTCGTGGTCGCCATCGCGCTGGACGATCAGCAGCGCATCGTCGACACCTTGTTTATGAAAGGACTGACCGTCTTCGCCCGACCGCAAAAAATTCCCGCAATTACCGGTATGCATGCGGGTGATTTACAGCCCGATGTGATCTTTCCCCATGATCCACTATCACAGAATGCTCTATCATTGGCGCTTAAACTGAAACGTGGATAATTTCGTTGTGAATGTTACTTGCTTGCGAAGTTATCATTTTGAAACCTAAATCAGGTAATCACGCCCATGAAACCTCGTCAGCGTCAGGCCGCCATTCTGGAGTATCTGCAAAAGCAGGGTAAATGCTCGGTTGAAGAATTGGCGCAATACTTTGACACCACAGGCACAACCATTCGCAAAGATCTGGTCATTCTGGAACATGCCGGAACCGTCATTCGTACTTATGGCGGAGTGGTGTTGAATAAAGAGGAATCCGATCCGCCTATCGATCATAAAACGCTCATCAACACCCACAAGAAAGAGCTGATTGCAGAAGCTGCCGTTAGTTTTATCCATGATGGCGATTCGATCATTCTTGATGCTGGCAGTACCGTTTTGCAGATGGTTCCCCTGCTCTCGCGCTTTAATAACATCACGGTGATGACCAACAGCCTGCATATCGTCAATGCGCTATCCGAACTGGATAACGAACAAACTATCCTGATGCCAGGCGGAACGTTTCGTAAAAAATCGGCCTCATTTCACGGACAGCTGGCAGAGAATGCCTTCGAACATTTCAGTTTCGATAAATTGTTTATGGGCACCGACGGCATCGATCTCAATGCGGGCGTAACCACCTTCAACGAGGTTTATACCGTCAGTAAGGCAATGTGCAATGCCGCGCGCGAAGTGATTTTGATGGCGGACTCATCAAAGTTTGGCCGTAAAAGCCCCAACGTAGTTTGCAGTCTTGAAAGCGTCGATAAGCTGATTACCGACGCAGGTATCGATCCGGCGTTTCGTCAGGCGCTGGAAGAGAAAGGGATCGATGTGATCATAACCGGAGAGAGCAATGAGTGAAGCACTACTGAACGCGGGACGTCAGACGTTAATGCTGGAGTTGCAGGAAGCAAGCCGTTTACCGGAACGTCTGGGCGATGATTTTGTTCGCGCCGCCAATATCATCCTGCACTGCGAAGGCAAAGTGGTGGTTTCGGGAATTGGCAAATCGGGCCACATTGGTAAGAAAATCGCCGCAACACTTGCCAGTACCGGCACACCGGCTTTTTTTGTCCATCCGGCAGAAGCGCTGCACGGCGATCTGGGGATGATTGAAAGCCGCGATGTGATGCTGTTTATCTCTTACTCCGGTGGCGCGAAGGAACTGGATCTGATTATTCCGCGTCTGGAAGATAAATCTATCGCGCTGCTGGCGATGACCGGCAAACCGACGTCACCGCTGGGCCTGGCGGCGAAAGCGGTGCTGGATATCTCCGTAGAACGCGAAGCCTGCCCGATGCACCTTGCGCCGACCTCCAGCACCGTCAATACCCTGATGATGGGTGACGCGCTGGCGATGGCGGTCATGCAGGCGCGCGGATTTAATGAAGAAGATTTTGCCCGCTCCCACCCAGCCGGGGCACTGGGCGCTCGCTTGCTGAATAAAGTGCATCATCTGATGCGCCGTGACGATGCCATCCCACAGGTGGCGTTAACCGCCAGCGTGATGGATGCGATGCTGGAACTCAGCCGCACCGGTCTGGGGCTGGTGGCGGTATGTGACGCTCAACAACAGGTACAAGGCGTCTTTACCGACGGCGATTTACGTCGCTGGCTGGTTGGCGGCGGCGCACTCACCACGCCAGTTAATGAAGCGATGACGGTCGGCGGCACCACGTTGCAATCGCAAAGTCGCGCCATCGACGCCAAAGAGATCCTGATGAAGCGCAAAATCACTGCCGCACCGGTGGTAGATGAAAACGGCAAACTCACCGGCGCAATTAACCTGCAGGATTTCTATCAGGCCGGGATTATTTAATCCTTCATTCCCAGACGTTTCGCCAGCCGATGCAGGTTGGCGACGTCGGTTTCCAGCATCCGCGCGCAGGCAGCCCAGTTGTGATGATTTTGTGCCAGCGCCTGACGAATAGTTTCACGCTGGAACGCTTCTGTCGCTTCACGCAGGTTTTGCTTAACAACGGGCACCGCCGCCACTTCTGGCGTCGGCAACGTCACCTCAGGAAAAGCAAAATGTTGCGCCTCAAGAATCACTTCATCGCCGTTGCGGGTGGCTCTCGACAGCACTACCGCCCGATGAATAGCATGTTCCAGTTCGCGCACGTTCCCCGGAAAACGATAGTGTTGCAGTAAATTTCGCGCTCCGGCACTTAATACCACGCGGGAGAGCCCCAGCCGCAAACGACACTGCTCGCAGAAATACCCCGCCAGCAGAATGACATCATCGCCCCGCTCACGCAGCGGCGGCACCGAAAGTGGAAACACGCTCAGGCGATGAAACAAGTCAGCGCGAAATCGCCCTGCCAGCACCTCTTCGCGTAAGTCGCGGTTAGTCGCCGCCAGCACGCGCACATCGACCCGCAAACTGCGGTCATCGCCAACGCGCTGAATATCGCCATACTGCAACACCCTCAGCAGCTTGGCCTGCAATGCCAACGACAACTCGCCGATCTCATCCAGAAACAGAGTGCCGTTATCCGCCATTTCAAACTTCCCGCTGCGGTTACTGATAGCGCCAGTAAACGCTCCTTTCACATGCCCGAACAGTTCACTTTCCGCCACACTTTCCGGCAGTGCGGCACAGTTGAGATAGACCAGCGGATTCACCGCCCGTGGCGAGGCTTCATGAATCGCTTTCGCCACCAGCTCCTTACCGGTTCCCGTCTCACCGCTGATCAGGACGTTGAGATCGGACGCCGCCACAATCTCAATCTCTTTTTTCAGTTGCGTCATGCCAGGGGACAAGCCAATCATCTGCGTCTGTTTCACCGCTTCAAACGGCGTGGCATCGCCTGGCATCATATTCTGGCTTTCCAGTTGTTCAATCAGCAACGCATTGCTTAACGCTCCCGCCGCCAGCGCAGCAATCAGCCGTAGCTCTTCGTCGCTGAAAACATCGAACTGATCGGGCTGCATCCCGTCGAGCGTCAGTGCGCCGATCAGGTTTTGCCCGGCAAACAATGGCAGACCAACGCAGGCGTGAACCTTCAGACTCTCCTGCCCAGGAATCAAACCGTCATAGGGATCGGGCAATTCGCTGTCTGCGGGAAAGCGCACCACATCCCCGGCGCGGGCAATCGCTTCCAGCCGTGGATGCCCTTCCAGCGCAAAGCGTCTACCGAGTACATCCTTTGCCAGACCGTCGATGGCAAGCGGAATAAACTGCCGCGAATCGTAACGTAGCAACGCAGACGCATCGCACTCCAGCACCTGACGTAGCGTGGTGATCAGGCGCTGAAAACGATCCTGATGACCAATCCCACGCTGCAATTCGATGGCGATATTCGCCAGCACATCAACGGAAAAACTCATCTTTGCCTCACTGTCAATTTGACTATAGATATTGTCATATTGACCATTTGATTGATAGTCATTTTGACTACTCATTAATGAGCATAATTTTATTTATAGAGTAAAAACAATCAGATAAAAAACTGGCACGCAATCTGCAATTAGCAAGACATCTTTTTAGAACACGCTGAATAAATTGAGGTTGCTATGTCTATTGTGGTGAAAAATAACATTCATTGGGTGGGTCAACGTGACTGGGAAGTGCGTGATTTTCACGGCACGGAATATAAAACGCTGCGCGGCAGCAGCTACAACGGCTACCTCATCCGCGAAGAAAAAAACGTGCTGATCGACACCGTCGACCATAAATTCAGCCGCGAATTTGTGCAGAACCTGCGTAATGAAATCGATCTGGCGGATATCGATTACATCGTGATTAACCATGCAGAAGAGGACCACGCTGGGGCGCTGACCGAACTGATGGCGCAAATTCCCGATACGCCGATCTACTGTACTGCCAACGCTATCGACTCGATAAATGGTCATCACCATCATCCGGAGTGGAATTTTAATGTGGTGAAAACTGGCGACACGCTGGATATCGGCAACGGCAAACAGCTCATTTTTGTCGAAACACCAATGCTGCACTGGCCGGACAGCATGATGACTTACCTGACAGGCGACGCGGTGCTGTTCAGTAACGATGCTTTCGGTCAGCACTACTGCGACGAGCATCTGTTCAACGATGAAGTGGATCAGACGGAGCTTTTCGAGCAGTGCCAGCGTTACTACGCCAATATCCTGACGCCGTTCAGCCGCCTGGTAACGCCGAAAATTACCGAGATCCTGGGCTTTAACTTACCAGTCGATATGATAGCCACTTCCCACGGCGTGGTATGGCGCGATAACCCGACGCAAATTGTCGAGCTGTACCTGAAATGGGCGGCTGATTATCAGGAAGACAGAATCACCATTTTCTACGACACCATGTCGAATAACACCCGCATGATGGCTGACGCTATCGCCCAGGGGATTGCGGAAACCGACCCACGCGTGGCGGTGAAAATTTTCAACGTCGCCCGAAGCGATAAAAACGAAATCCTGACTAATGTCTTCCGCTCAAAAGGCGTGCTGGTCGGCACTTCGACGATGAATAACGTGATGATGCCGAAAATCGCCGGGCTGGTGGAAGAGATGACTGGTTTACGCTTCCGTAACAAACGCGCCAGTGCTTTCGGCTCTCACGGCTGGAGCGGCGGTGCGGTGGATCGTCTTTCCACGCGCCTGCAGGATGCGGGTTTCGAAATGTCGCTTAGCCTGAAAGCCAAATGGCGACCAGACCAGGACGCTCTGGAGTTATGTCGTGAACACGGTCGCGAAATCGCCCGTCAGTGGGCGCTCGCGCCGCTGCCGCAGAGCACGGTGAATACGGTGGTTAAAGAAGAAACCTCTGCCACCACGACGGCTGACCTCGGCCCACGGATGCAGTGCAGCGTCTGCCAGTGGATTTACGATCCGGCAAAAGGCGAGCCAATGCAGGACGTTGCGCCAGGAACGCCGTGGAGTGAAGTCCCGGATAACTTCCTCTGCCCGGAATGCTCCCTCGGCAAAGACGTCTTTGAAGAACTGGCATCGGAGGCAAAATGAGTAACGGCATTGTGATCATCGGTTCGGGCTTCGCCGCCCGCCAACTGGTGAAAAATATTCGCAAACAGGACGCCACTATTCCATTAACCCTGATTGCCGCCGACAGCATGGATGAGTACAACAAACCTGACCTCAGCCATGTTATCAGTCAGGGGCAACGTGCCGATGACCTTACCCGCCAGACGGCGGGTGAATTTGCCGAGCAGTTTAATCTGCACCTGTTTCCACAAACCTGGGTGACGGATATCGATGCCGAAGCCCGTGTGGTGAAAAGCCAGAATAATCAGTGGCAATACGACAAGCTAGTACTGGCAACCGGTGCCAGTGCCTTTGTCCCGCCTGTGCCTGGGCGTGAGTTAATGCTGACGTTAAATAGTCAGCAAGAGTATCGCGCCTGTGAAACGCAACTGCGGGATGCCCGACGCGTGTTGATTGTTGGCGGTGGTTTGATTGGTAGCGAACTGGCGATGGATTTTTGTCGTGCAGGCAAAGCGGTCACGCTAATCGACAACGCTGCCAGTATTCTGGCGTCATTAATGCCACCGGAAGTAAGCAGCCGCTTGCAGCATCGGTTGACGGAGATGGGCGTTCATCTGTTGTTGAAATCTCAGTTGCAGGGGCTGGAAAAAACAGATTCTGGCATTCTGGCAACGCTGGACCGCCAGCGCAGTATCGAAGTGGATGCGGTAATTGCCGCCACCGGACTGCGCCCGGAAACCGCCCTGGCACGACGCGCCGGGCTGACGATTAATCGCGGCGTTTGCGTCGATAGTTATCTGCAAACCAGTAATGCCGATATTTACGCGCTGGGCGATTGCGCGGAAATTAACGGTCAGGTATTGCCGTTCCTCCAGCCGATTCAACTTAGCGCGATGGTGCTGGCAAAAAATCTTCTCGGCAATAACACGCCACTGAAACTACCGGCGATGCTGGTGAAAATCAAAACGCCGGAATTACCGCTGCATCTGGCAGGCGAAACCCAGCGTCAGGATTTACGCTGGCAAATTAATACCGAACGCCAGGGAATGGTGGCGCGCGGCGTTGACGATGCTGACCAGCTTCGCGCCTTTGTGGTCAGTGAGGATCGGATGAAAGAGGCATTTGGATTGTTGAAAACATTGCCGATGTAGGTGGGCTACTGTGCCTAAAATGTCGGATGCGACGCTGGCGCGTCTTATCCAACCTACGGGGAGCGCATGTGTTGGTCACATACTGCGTTCATGTCGCATCCACCTACTGTGCCCAAAATGTCGGATGCGACGCTGGCGCGTCTTATCCGACCTACGGGGACGCATGTGTAGGCCGGATAAGGCGTTTACGCCGCATCCGGCAATGGTGTCCAAATGCAACACGTTTTATCCGTTCTGGACTTCACCCGCTAACCAACGCGCCGCAGCAATAACCCCCTGCCCCAGAGACAAACCGCCATCACCCGCCGGTAAACTCTGTGGAAAGAGCAATGTGAAATCAGCGAGATAATGCGCCAGACGTGCACGCAGCAAACGGTTATGAATAACCCCGCCGCTAAATACCAGCGTAGTGATACCACGCATCGTGGCCTGCTCACGCATCAACGCGGCAAAACCCTGCGCCAGCGCATCATGAAACGCCCACGCGCGTTGATTAACCGGTGCCTGCCAGTTCAGCCACTGCTGCCAGAAAGTGGCGAGATCCAGTTGATTGTCCACCAGCGGCATTGTCACCGGATGCGTCACTCCGTGGCACGAAGCTGCGAGTGCCTCCAGAGCACAAGCCGCTTCACCTTCATAACTTAACGTGGCTGGCGCACAGCCCAGTGCCGCCGCCACGGCATCGAACAACCGCCCACACGATGACGCCAGCGGCGCGTTAATTCCACGCTCAATGGCCCGCGCCAGCACGCTCCAGTTTTGCTGTTGCACACTTGCTGTTTCAGAATAATTCTGCCACTCCGGCACAAAGCGCAGGCACTGCGCCAGCAGGTTTCGCCACGGCTGCTTCGCCGCCAAATCGCCACCCGGAAGCGCCACTGCAGGCAAGCCGCCCAGGTGCTCACATTCGCGATAGTTCACCCGCAGACACTCGCCGCCCCACAAAGCGCCGTTCTCCCCCATACCGATACCATCGAGCGTCAAAGCAATGACATCACCGCCATCCAGCGGCCACTGATGCTCTGCCAGACACGCCGCTGCGTGGGCATGATGATGCAGCACCGTTTGCGTCGGCATATTCATTTCGCTCGCCCACTGGCTGGAGACATAGCCCGGATGCACGTCATGCACAACGTATTGCGGAGTGAAATCGTAGATGTTTTGCATCAGGCGTAACGCTTCGCGCCACTGCATCTGGATGCCATCGTCACTTAAATCGCCCAGATGCTGACTCAACACCGCTTGTTCACCGCGCACCAGGCAGAAGGTGTTTTTCAGATCCGCGCCAAGACACAGCACAGGCGGAACATTTTTAAAGCCCGGAGGCAAAACCAGCGCATCCGGCACATACCCGCGTGAACGGCGCAGCATTTCGCCGCTTTCGCGCACCACCGAATCATCCATCCGCTGCACGATGTCGCGGTTATGTATCAAGAATCCGTCGGCAATGCCCTGCAAATCCTCCAGCGCCTGTTCGTTGCTGATAGCCGGTGGTTTACCGCTCAGGTTGCCGGAGGTCATCACCAGCGGGCATTGCAGTTCCTGTAACAGCAAATGCTGGAGCGGGTTCGCAGGCAACATTGCCCCGACTTCGTTAAGGTCAGGGGCGATATCATCACAAAGCTCAGGAACGTATTTTTTATCCACCAGCACAATCGGCGCGGCGGGCGTGGTAAGCAACTGGCGCGCAGCGTCTGGTAAACCGTCAGCCACTGGCAACATGACCGCCAGCGGTTTCGCCGGGCGATGTTTGCGCGCCCGAAGTGTCGCCACCGCGTTACTGTTACGTGCATCGCAGGCAAGATGAAATCCGCCAATCCCTTTGATGGCGACAATGTTGCCCATTTTTAACTGTGCGATAGCCGCCTGTAATGCCGCCTCTTGTTCTGCATGTTCACCATGACTTACCCATTCAAGATGTGGGCCACACTCCGGGCAGGCCACCGGCTGGGCGTGGAAGCGACGATCGAGCGGGTCGCGGTACTCTTTGTCACAAGCCGGACACAACGGAAACGCCGCCATCACGGTAAACGGGCGGTCGTAAGGCATGGCGCGAATAATGGTGAAACGCGGGCCGCAGTGGGTACAGTTGATAAACGGATAACGATAACGCCGTTCGCCTGGGGTATTCATTTCGGCAAGACAGGCAGGGCAAGTAGCGGCATCGGGAACAATTTGCGTATTCATGGTGCCGCCTGTGCTCTGGCGTATAGTGAACTCGGTGGGCAGTTGTGACCAGATGTACGGCTCACGCTCGACGCTATCAATACGCGCCAGCGGCGGGCAGTGCTGATGCAATTGAACAAGAAACGTTTCCGGGTCTTCCAGCAGCCGGACTTCTACGCCATCGCCGTCATTACAGACATCGCCGTGAAGATTTAATTGCTGTGCCAGCTGCCAGACAAACGGACGAAAACCGACGCCCTGCACTTTGCCTCGAATACGCAGTTGGACACCGCAAGATGTGTTTTTTGCCATTGAGTTATTCCCGCCATCATGAATTGCGTAACCCGCCCTGCCGGACACGACTGCGTCGTATCCGGCAGTCTCAGGTCGGCGATACCGCCAGCTCCGTATTCTACGAATATTTCCGGGAATTCCTTTGATGCCAGAACAGTTCTATAAGATTTTTAGAACATCAGCGCCGTACGGCGACGTTTTTCTGCGCTCAGTTGTTCAAGTTTATTACGATCGACACAAATCAGCGCATGGGTCGGGCAAGCCGCCATACACGCCGGGCCGTCTTCGCGATGGTTGCACAGGTCGCATTTATTGGCTTCAGCTTTGTCAGCCCGTACATTCAGCCCCGCGCCGCTGTTGCGGATCACCGGACGTACCACCACTTCCATCGCGCCATACGGGCAAGCCACCACGCAGGTTTTGCAACCAATGCAACGTTCCTGCATCACATGAACAAACCCTTTATCACGGCTGATAGCACCATTCGGGCAGACGTTAGCGCACGGTGCATCTTCACACTGACGGCAGACTGTCGCCGTGGAAATGTTCACACCTTTAATGACATGGATTCGCGGTAAAAAGGTTTCCGGGGTCAGCGATGCACAGTCCTGATTTTCCTGATGAGAAACCACGCACGCCACTTCACAGGTACGGCAACCAATACATTTACTCGCGTCAGCAATGATGAAACGGTTCATCAAATTCTCCAGCAATGACAGTTAATGCGCCGATACATTCACAAATCATGCCAGTTTTTAATTTGCTGTTATTTAAGGAAATTAATTTCTGTAATGCAGGAAAAAAGATGTCATCGACACTAGTGACGATGACATGTGATGACAATGTTTATCGCGAAAGGGCAATGAGTGAGTCGCGGCGGATCAGTTTTCCGCTGAAGGTTTTCGGCGGTGAGAAATCCCCGCCATCGAGCATAAAAATCAGCCGTCCAATAATTTCCTGAATCATCTCTGTTACCGGAATTTTTACGCTGGAGAGCGCCGGAACGGTGTAGGGGGCAATTGCGATATCATCGAATCCGATAACCGACACCTGCTCTGGCACCGCTACGCCGCGCTCGTGCAACGCTTTGATCGCACCTATCGCCATATCGTCGTTACTGGCAACTAACGCGCTAAATTTAGCCCCACGTTCGAGCAACGTTTCTACCCCTTCGGCCCCGCTGGCGGGCGTCCATTTACCGTTAGCGATAAGTTTTTCATTGAGCGCAATACCATGCTGCGACAGCGCGTCTTTATACCCGGCAAGACGTTCAACGCTGGTGGGGGAATCCATCGAGCCGGTAAGGAAAGCAATCTCCTGATGTCCGGCGTTTATCAACTCTGCCACGGCATTAAAGCTGGTCTGTTTATGATCGCACCAGACGCTATGGCTGCTGTTTTTGCGCAGGCGGCGATTAAGCACCATTATCGGCTGACTGTGCGCGTCAATGATGTCATCAATCTCATCCACGCTTAAAAAACGCGGGTAAATCATAATGGCGTCGCAGCGCAAATCCAGCAGATACTGAATCGCCTGGCGCTCTTCTTCGGCGCTGTGTTTACCATCTGCCAATAGCAACTGCCGCCCTTTCTCTTCCGCCATTCGCGCGGCATGAAACAGTAATTCACTAAAATAAATGCCGTGATAAAGCGTGTTGGTCACTACCAGCCCCAGCGTCTGAGTACTCTTCGCCGACAGATTGCGCGCCAGCAAATTTGGGCGGTAACCGCTCTCTTCTACCGCCTGAAACACGCGATCTTTAGTCTCCTGGCTGACGTAGCCATTACCTGAAAGCACGCGGGAAACGGTCGCTTTTGAAACCCCGGCGCGCTTCGCCACTTCCAGCATCGTCGTCATCATTTTCATCCCTTTACACGCAATCAACGCAGTGTACTGCACCGTTTGCCGATTGTCCTTGCGCAATCGGCGGGAAAAATATTCAGGTGACCGGTTTCACAAATATAAAAAATGAACAATTAACTCTCTTGCTTATTTAGTGACAACTATTCATGATTTTGTGAAACCGGTTTCCTAATTCCGTTTCAGCATCGGCATTTTTCCGTTACGTCGACTGATAACAACTACATCTACCCTACTGATAACAGGATAAAATCCGATGGCCAAAAATTATGCGGCGCTGGCACGCTCGGTGATAGCGGCACTGGGCGGCGTTGATAACATCTCGGCAGTCACGCACTGTATGACGCGTTTGCGCTTTGTTATCAAAGATGACCAGCTTATCGACAGCCCGACGTTAAAAACCATCCCCGGCGTGCTCGGCGTGGTACGTAGTGACAACCAGTGTCAGGTGATTATCGGCAATACCGTTTCACAAGCCTTTCAGGAAGTCGTCAGCCTGCTGCCGGGAGATATGCAGCCCGCACAGCCCGTGGGTAAACCCAAACTCACGCTGCGTCGCATTGGTGCGGGGATCCTCGATGCGCTGATCAGCACCATGTCACCGCTGATCCCGGCGATTATCGGCGGATCGATGGTCAAACTGCTGGCGATGATCCTCGAGATGAGCGGCGTGTTGACAAAAGGATCGCCGACCTTAACCATTCTGAATGTGATTGGTGACGGTGCTTTCTTCTTCCTGCCGCTAATGGTCGCGGCATCTGCCGCCATCAAATTTAAAACCAATATGTCGCTGGCGATTGCCATCGCAGGTGTGCTGGTACATCCGAGCTTTATTGAACTGATGGCGAAAGCGGCCCAGGGTGAACATGTCGAATTTGCCCTGATTCCGGTCACCGCGGTGAAATATACCTACACGGTGATCCCGGCGCTGGTGATGACCTGGTGCCTGTCATATATCGAACGCTGGGTGGATCGCATTACACCGGCTGTGACCAAAAACTTCCTCAAGCCAATGCTGATTGTGTTGATTGCCGCACCGCTGGCAATCCTGCTGATTGGCCCGATTGGTATCTGGATCGGTAGCGCCATTTCGGCGCTGGTTTACACCATTCATGGTTATCTGGGCTGGCTTTCAGTCGCCATTATGGGCGCGCTGTGGCCTCTGCTGGTAATGACCGGGATGCACCGCGTCTTTACGCCAACCATCATTCAGACCATTGCCGAAACCGGCAAAGAAGGGATGGTCATGCCGTCAGAGATCGGCGCTAACCTGTCGCTGGGCGGTTCATCACTGGCGGTGGCGTGGAAAACGAAAAACCCGGAACTGCGCCAGACGGCGCTGGCTGCGGCGGCATCAGCCATTATGGCGGGGATTTCCGAACCGGCGTTATACGGCGTGGCGATCCGCCTGAAACGTCCGCTTATCGCCAGTCTTATCAGCGGTTTTATTTGCGGCGCGGTTGCCGGTATGGCGGGGCTTGCCAGCCACTCAATGGCAGCGCCGGGGTTATTTACCAGCGTGCAATTCTTCGATCCGGCGAATCCAATGAGCATCGTCTGGGTGTTCGCGGTCATGGCGCTGGCGGTGGTGCTGTCGTTTATCCTCACACTATTGCTCGGCTTTGAGGATATTCCTGTTGAGGAAGCGGCTGCCGAGGCGCGAAAGCATCAGAGCGCACAACCGACCGTCGCCAAAGAAGTAAGTCTTAATTGAGGATGAAAATGTCAGTATTTCCAGAAGGTTTTTTATGGGGCGGCGCGCTTGCCGCCAACCAGTCTGAAGGTGCGTTCCGTGAAGGTGGCAAAGGACTGACCACGGTCGATATGATCCCGCACGGCGAGCATCGAATGGCGGTGAAACTGGGGCTGGAAAAACGTTTTCAGTTGCGCGATGACGAGTTTTATCCCAGCCATGAGGCGACGGATTTTTATCATCGTTATAAAGAAGATATCGCCCTGATGGCAGAGATGGGATTCAAGGTTTTCCGTACCTCAATTGCCTGGAGCCGCCTCTTTCCGCAGGGCGATGAAATCACGCCCAATCAGCAGGGCATTGCTTTTTACCGTTCTGTCTTTGAAGAGTGTAAAAAGTACGGTATCGAACCGCTGGTCACGTTGTGCCACTTCGATGTGCCGATGCATCTGGTCACTGAATATGGCTCCTGGCGTAACCGCAAGCTGGTGGAGTTTTTCAGCCGCTACGCCAGAACCTGCTTTGAAGCATTTGATGGTCTGGTGAAATACTGGCTAACCTTCAATGAAATCAACATTATGTTGCATAGCCCGTTCTCCGGCGCGGGTCTGGTGTTTGAAGAAGGTGAAAATCAGGATCAGGTGAAATATCAGGCCGCGCATCACCAGCTGGTTGCCAGTGCGCTAGCCACCAAAATCGCCCATGAGGTTAACCCGCAAAATCAGGTGGGCTGTATGCTGGCGGGCGGTAACTTCTACCCTTACAGCTGCAAACCGGAAGATGTCTGGGCGGCGCTGGAGAAAGATCGGGAAAACCTGTTTTTTATCGATGTGCAGGCGCGCGGCGCGTATCCGGCTTACTCTGCCCGCGTATTTCGCGAAAAAGGGGTAACCATCAACAAAGCACCGGGCGATGATGAAATCCTGAAAAACACCGTCGATTTTGTCTCTTTCAGCTATTACGCCTCGCGCTGCGCCTCGGCGGAGATGAACGCCAACAATAGCAGTGCGGCGAACGTAGTGAAATCGCTGCGTAACCCGTATCTGCAAGTGAGCGACTGGGGCTGGGGTATTGATCCACTCGGTCTGCGTATCACCATGAACATGATGTACGACCGTTATCAGAAGCCGCTGTTTCTGGTGGAAAACGGCCTCGGCGCAAAAGATGAACTTGCTGCCAATGGCGAGATTAACGATGACTATCGCATCAGCTATTTACGCGAACATATCCGCGCAATGGGCGAAGCGATTGCAGATGGCATTCCGCTGATGGGCTACACCACATGGGGCTGTATTGATTTAGTTTCCGCCTCTACGGGTGAAATGAGCAAACGCTACGGTTTTGTCTACGTAGACCGTGACGACGCAGGCAACGGCACGCTGACGCGCACGCGTAAGAAATCGTTCTGGTGGTATAAAAAAGTAATTGCCAGTAATGGGGAAGATTTAGAGTAAGTAACCGTGCCGGATGCGGCGTGAACGCCTTATCCGGCCTACATAGTTCGTGCGACATGTAGATACTGTTATGGCCTGCAAGTTTTTTCCTGGTCCGGTTTCCCGGATTGCAGGCATGCCAGACACAGCGCCGTCAGGCGCTGTTTTTTTCATCCCTTCCGCGATTTTTACGCCGCTACCGGATTATGCCGTGACGCATCGAACGGCACGCCTGACTTCAGCACTCCATACGCCACCTGTGCCAGCTTGCGCATCATCGCGCCGAGAATCACCTTTCCTTTCTTGCCATTAGCCGCCAGACGGTCGCGGAACGCCCGTCCCCACTCAGTCTTACTGGTGGCTACCATTGCGGGCATATACAACGCCCTGCGAAGCGACACATGTCCGGCCTTACTCATCCGGCTCGCCCCTCTCACACTGCTACCTGATTCATAACGCCGTGGTGTCAGACCCGCAAAAGCGGCGAACTGTCTGGCATGGGCGAAGCGGTCCTTCAGACCGATATAAGCCAGCAATACCGCAGATGTTTTCTCTCCGATACCCGGGATGCTTTCCAGCAGTTTCCTGCGGTGTTTCATATCCGGATCATCGTCTGTCAGGTCTTTTATCTGCTTCTCAAGACGCTTCAGCTCTGCTTCAAGCCACAGAAGGTGAGCATCAATGCTCGGTCTCTGGACTTCCCGCGCCGTTTCAGTGCGATTCAGTTCCTGCGTGTGCATATCTGTCAGCGCCTGGTGGCGGACTACCAGGGCACGCAACGCGCGTTCAAGCGGGTGAGGCGCTTCCCAGGCTGCAGGGCGCTTCTGACGACAGAACTCTGCCAGCATGCGCGCATCCACGGTATCAGTCTTGTTACGCAGTCCTTCACTCTGAGCGAAAGCTTTACCCAGCGCAGGATTAATGACTGACACTATGTAGCCAGCATCGTAAAGGCACTCAGCGACAGGTTCCATATAGGTGCCGGTCGCTTCGATGCAGATATGCGCATGGTCAATCTTGTGACCTTTCAGCCAGCTCACCAGCTCATCGTGCCCTTTAGTGGTGTTAGCGAATTTTTTGGTGCGATGACGACCATCAGGACGCAACACATCGACATCCAGTTTCTCTTTAGCGGTGTCGATACCGATATAATGAAGTTCATGTTCCATAGTGAAACCAACCTTGCAAATACGGATTACCGGGAAAACCGGTCCATGATACTGTCCGGTTTATCACTTTGGGAGAAAGGCAGTCCGCTGCATAAATCTACGCAACAGGTTAGAACCCAAGGCCCGATACGGCATGCGGACTGCAGGCAGAGAAAACTGGCCGATTTTCTCTGCACTGGAGGGATAATACAAGGCCCGATAAGCGCAGCGCATCGGGCAATCTGGGGTTTGGCATCAGTCAAAATCAAAGAAACCATTCCGGCTTAACGCCAAATCGGGCTGAAAGTGCCTTAATGTGGGATATTGTCAGGGATCGTTGTCCAGACAAAATCTGACTGACCAGGGATTTAGAGCCGATTTCGTTCTTCAAATCCGCATAGGTCAGATTATGTTGATCAATCAACGTGCGAAGTAACGCCACGCCAACCGGCATTGCCGCAACGGCTTTGTCGAACTCTGCAAACTTTTCGTTGTTGTTTTCATACTCTGCAATGCGGCTCGCCAGAAAGTCGATAAGTGGATTGGTGTCATCTTCTTCAATCAAATATTCGACCAGTTCCAGTGCTTCACGATAATCATCTTCTGAGTCACTGCCTCCCAGAAAGGGGACTGCATTGACCAGTTCTCTTGTTGCTTTAACAGCGCGTGCAGCATTAGCAGTCATTCTTTGTTCTCTCTGTAGTAACGTGACGTCTGTCTGCACGTAATCCCCCTCATAGCCACTCTGCAAAAAGTCAGTTCTGGTTCACCCCATAAAGCACATCCCCCTTTATCAAGCAACGCTGCGTCTGCGCCAGATCTTCCGTTTGCGGGTCGCGCCCGGCGATGGGTTTGAGGACGAGTTTACGGTTGGGGGTATAAGTAAAACGCGTGAGCGCGGGATAGCTTAACTTGCCAAACCAGCCGTGAACACGCTGCCATTTGGCGTCTTTTACCTGATACAGACTGGTTATCCAGTAACCGGAATCAAACTGCATATCCAGCAATTGCGTGTGGCCATTCCTTTGTAAATCCAGCAAATCATCAATGCCAGTTTCACTTGCGGTATAAAAACCATCGGACTGAAAAACACACGGGCGACCTTGCTGATTAAAGGTCATCAGAATCAAAAACGCGTTAGGTGCCAGACCATTTCCTGAAATACCCCGCCAGATAACCAGATCCTGAATGCCGTTACGATCAAGATCGACACGGTAAAGTTGCGCATTACCCGCCATATTTTGCAGCACCCCCACAGGCACAGACCAGGATTTACCGGCGCGATCTTTACCGTTCAATTGCCATTCACTATCATCATTTGGCATCTTTTCAAGCGTCACGCCAGCAACGCCGACTTTTCTAAAATGCCAGTTTTGCTCGGCATCATAAGGCATGGTCAGGAGAGGTTTCAGCGCCCGCTTTTGCGCGTATTCGCTGTCACTCATCGGCAGATATTCGGTAAAGCTGGTGGCCTGTGCAGGCAGCACTAAGCTCAATAAAAAAGCGCACATCCCTGTTCTGATGTTCAATTCCCTGAATTCCTTAATGAAAAACTACTCTACTTCCACCGCTAACTGCGCAAATCCACCATTTCCTTCCCAGCCTTCCAGTCGTTGATAAACGGTTTCAACCGCATCTTTAATCGGCTGGGTCATCGGGTAGTAAAAGCCGACGATATCCGGCTGGATGCCGAGGAAAATCACTTCGCCAATATCTTCTTTCAACTGGTCGATAAGGTAGTTCAACGGCATGTTATGGGTAGTCATCATAAACATCTCGGCGATATCATCCGGGTCGATGATGCGGATCTCGCCGGGGTTTAGCCCCATATCAGTGGCGTCGACAATCAGCAGTCGCGTAGGGCGCAGTTCACGGATGGCGACGATGTCGTTTTCCGGTGCACTACCGCCGTCAATCACCACCCAGTTACCTTTCGGCGCGGCGGCGCACTTTTCCGCCAGCAGCGGGCCTGCGCCATCATCGCCCATCATGCTATTGCCAACACAGAGTAAAACGTCAGTCACGCAGTCTCCTCACCATCAAATAGATGGCGTTTTCCTGATGAATATCATGCAGCATACTTAGCAGCATTGTACTCCATTCCTGCTGCTGCGAAGTTTGCGCTGCCCGGGCTTTATCGAATGCGTTGGCCAGCATCGGCACATGGTTAATGTCGATGACGATCTCACCATATTTCGGCACGCCTTCCATTTTGCGGCGGGCTTCGCTGCCCGCCTCCAGAGTGGCAATCCATGCCAGATATTCATCCCACGGGCAGGTGAGCGCCGCTTCCAGGCAATCGATAACCCCAAGGTGGTGACCAATCGCCAGGCTGTAATAGACCACCTGCTGCGCCTCGGCGGGCGTGGCATCGTTCTCATCAATAAATTTACGGCTCAGTTGACTGAACACCACCTTTTCACTCATCGGATACGCGCCTCTTCTACAACATGATTCAGATGGCTGACAATCTCGTTCAGACGCGGATCGTTTTCCGCTTCCAGCCAGCGTGCAACCTGTTCTTCGCCCTGCCCTAACTGTGTCAGGAAGTCATCGGCAATCTGACGACCGTAACGATAACCTGCCAGGCGGCGTGCTTCGCGATCCACTTTCACACGCAGCGGCTGCACCATATCGCCATGCAGGATTTCCGCCGGTTGTTCATCCTGCTCACCCGGGCCACGGGCGTGAATTTTCTGCTCCAGCAGGCCGAGCGCCATTGCAAAGCCGTACAGCGTGGCGGCAGGCGTTGGCGGGCAACCAGGGATGTAGACATCTACCGGGACGATTTTATCCGTACCGCCCCACACGCAGTAGAGATCGTGGAAGATCCCGCCACTGTTACCGCAGGCACCGTAGGAGATACAGATTTTCGGGTCCGGCGCGGACTGCCACGCACGCAGCGCAGGGGATCGCATTGCACGGGTGACCGCGCCGGTAAACAGTAAAATATCCGCATGACGCGGTGAAGGAACGACTTTAATGCCGAAGCGTTCTGCATCAAACAGCGGCGAAAGCGTGGCGAAAATTTCGATTTCGCAGCCGTTGCAGCCGCCGCAGTCCACGCGGTAAACGTAGGCAGAACGTTTGATTTTTTTCAGTAACGACGCCTTCATGCTGGCGATGGATTCATCCACCGTCATCGGGACCGGAATGCCGTTGGCGTCACGGGGGCCTAATAAATTGCTCATCAGATGGCCTCTTTCATATGGCGAGTCAGTTCAATACGGTCGGACGGCACCAGGCATTTCTGGCGCTTACATTCCGGGCAAGTCTCAAAGCTTTCGCGGTGGTTTTCCGCGCGGCTGTCACCATTGTGCTTAAGCAGCGCAATGGCGTAGTCGATCTCTTTCTGGACGGCGAAAGGACGATTGCAGACGCGACAGCTGCACAGCACAAAACGGGACTGTTGCAGGAAATCTTCTTTCTTCCACACCGCCAGTTCGTACTCTTGCGACAGTTTGATCGCTGCCGTCGGGCAGACTTCTTCGCAGCGTCCACAGAAGATGCAGCGCCCGAGATTAAACTCCCACGCAAGCTCTCCTGTGGCGAGGTCAGCTTCAACCGTTAAGGCGTTTGACGGGCAGGCATTGACGCAGGCCGCGCAGCCGATGCACTGCTGCGGGTTCTGCTCTGGCTTACCACGGAAGTTTTTATCAACCGCAATCGGCTCCAGCGGATAAGACGAGGTCGCCGTGCCGGTTTTGATGACTTTTTTGATAAAGGTAAACATGGCGATTCCTTATTTCAGCGGCGAGTTTTTACGCTCAATGCTGTAACGCTCGAGTTCTTTGTACGGCACCACTTTGCTCTTCTTCTTACGCACATCGACCACGGTCATGCGGTCGGTACAGGAGTAGCAAGGGTCCAGGCTACCGATAATCAGCGGCGCATCGGAAACGGTATTGCCACGCAGCATGTAGCGCAGGGTCGGCCAGTTCGCGTAGGTCGCGGCACGGCAGCGCCAGCGGTACAGCTTCTGGTTGTCGCCGGTCATGCTCCAGTGGATATCGTCGCCGCGCGGCGCTTCGGCAAAGCCCAGCGCGAAACGGTGCGGACGGTAGGTAACGCCTTCCACCATCAGCGGACCACCCGGCAAGTTATCCAGACCGTAGTCGATCATGTTCAGCGCGGTATAGACTTCGTTGATACGCACTTTCAGACGGGAAATAACGTCGCAGCCCTGCTCGCTGTGGACTTCCATTGGCAGCAGGCCATAACCAACAAACGGGTGATCGGCGCGGGTATCGCGAGCGTGTCCGCTGGCGCGGACCATCGGGCCAACGTTACTGAAATCGCGGGCGATTTCCGGGTCCAGACGACCAATGCCGACAGTGCGCTGTTCCATGTTCGGCGTACTCAGCAGCACATCCACCAGCTCCTGCACTTCACGACGCATTTGTTGCGCCAGCTGGCGGGTCTGGATCATGTCATCTTTCAGCAGATCGCGACGAATCCCGCCGATCAGGTTCAGGCCGTAGGTTTTACGCGCACCGGTAAGGATCTCTGCCATTTTCATGGAGGTTTCACGCACGCGGCAGAACTGCATAAAGCCGGAGTCGAAGCCAGTAAAGTGACAGGCCAGGCCGAGGTTGAGCAGATGCGAGTGCAGGCGTTCCACCTCCAGCAGAATGGCGCGGATCATCTGCGCACGTTCTGGCACCTGAATACCCATCGCGTTTTCCACCGACGTGGTGTAGGCGGTGCTGTGAGCAAAGCCGCAGATGCCGCACACACGGTCAGAGAGGAAGGTCACTTCGTTGTAACCCATACGGGTTTCCGCCAGTTTTTCCATGCCGCGATGGACGTAGAACAGGCGGTAGTCGGCGTCGATAATGTTTTCGCCATCGACGAACAGACGGAAGTGACCCGGTTCGTCAGAAGTGACATGCAGCGGACCAATCGGCACGACGTTGTTTTTCTTGTCGCCCAGTTCGTTGATGAACTCGTAGGTTTCAGCATCGGTGGTCGGTGCCGGACGCTGACGATAATCCATGCTGTCTTTTCGCAGCGGATAAAGTTCATCCGGCCAGTCATCCGGCAGCACCAGACGACGTTCATCCGGCAGACCAACCGGAATCAAACCGTACATATCGCGCACTTCGCGCTCGCCCCACACCGCCGCCGGAACGCGCGGCGTCACGGACGGATATTCCGGTTTGTTGGCGTCAACTTCGACGCGAACCGTTACCCAACACTTAGTGCCCTTCTCCATCGACAGCACGTAATAAACGGCGTAATGACCATTCAGTTTGCGTTCGTCGTTACCAAACAGCACCGACAGCCAGCCACCCTGCTTGTAGTAGAGAAACTCCACCACTTCCGGCAGATAGTTCACCTTTACGGTGACAGTCAGCTGATCTTTGGTCTGCCAGGCGTGGTCCAGCACGACGCCCGGAAATGCCTCATTCAGCGCGGCGAGATAATGTTGACCTAATTTTTCTTCAGACATGCTCAAACTCTCTTTAATCACGCCGCCAGCAAGGAGACGAACGCTAAAAATGCAAAGCCAAACCCAGCCCAGGTAATGCGCGGAGTAATATCAAGACGCAGACGGGCCATGCTGTTTTCGAACAGCGCGATAACCAGGACGCCGACGACCAGTTTGACGATGGCAATCACCAGCGCCAGCAGCAGCCCACCGGCGGTGAAGGTTTCCATCTGTCCCCACGGGATAAATACGCCGACGAACATCTGCAGCACCACCAGCTGTTTCAGGCTGATACCCCATTTCATGACGCCAAAGCCGCTGCCGCTGTATTCAGAGAGCGGGCCTTCCTGCAGCTCCTGCTCGGCTTCCGCCAGGTCGAACGGCAGTTTGCCCATTTCGATAAAGGTGGCGAACGCACAGGCACAAAGCGCCAGTACCAGCGGGATGCTCTGGCTCAGCGGCCAGTGATAAACGGTGTCGGTGATGTTGCTGATGTTGGTGGAACCGGCAACCTGTGCGGCAACCCACAGACCAAGCAGCAGCATCGGTTCGACCAGCACGCCAAGCATCGCTTCACGGCTCGCGCCGATAGCGGTAAACGGGCTACCGGTATCCAGACCAGAAATGGCAAAGAAGAAACGCGCGATGGCAAAGAGATACAGTAAGGTGATTAAATCACCCAGTTGCGGCAGCGGAGAACCGACGGTCACCACCGGCAGCGCAGTAGCGATAGTCAGCATGACGCCCACCATCACATACGGCGTCAGGCGGAACACCCAGCCGGAGGCATCCGGGCCAACGCTCTGGCGGCCCAGCAGTTTGATAATGTCACGATACTCCTGCAACACACCCGGCCCACGACGGTTATGTAAGCGGGCTCGCGCCACGCGGGTAATACCGGAGAGCAGCGGCGCAACGGCAAATAGCACCAGCGCCTGAATTAACGGATATAAAACACTCATTCTCAGGCTCCTCGTGAAACAATAATCACCACCAGTACCGCCAGTTCAACCAGCGCCATCCGGCGGAACAGCAACGCACTACCTTCGCACTGCCAGCCCGGCACCAGCGACACCGGATTCAGCCATTTGCGCAGTTTCAGCACTGGCGCAAACGCCTGTTTAACCGGCATGGCAAAACCGTGAGCGGTAATCACCATTGATTTTTCATGGTCGTAGCCGCACACCCAGGCCGCACCGCGGGAACGTGACGGCAGGCGGTCGCCTTTGCAAATCGCCATAATGATGAATGGCAGCAGCGGGCAGGCAATCAGCAGCAATGTGATCATGGGTTGAGAAACGGTGGTGTTAGCAGGCTCCAGCGGCAGAGGTACAGCAGCAGAGAGCATCGGCAGCAGCCACGGCGCAGCAACACCGCCAATTACGCAGCAAATCGCCAGTGCCACTACGCTTACGCTCATCAGGAGCGGCGCACAGGTGGCGTTTTCGGCTTCTTTGGTACGCGGCGCGCCGAGGAACGTGACGCCATAGACTTTCGCCATACACATCACCGCCAGCGCACCGGTAATTGCCAGACCCACAGCGAGCAGCGGCCCCAGCAGACGGGCAACAAACGCGCCACTATTGCTCAGTTTGAAGAAGGATTGATAGATAACCCATTCCCCGGCAAACCCGTTCAGCGGCGGCAGCGCAGCCATTGCCATCAACCCGACTAACATGGCGATGGAGATAACCGGCATTTTCTTGCCAATACCACCGAGTTTTTCGATATCGCGATGACCGGTACGGAACCAGACGCTCCCCGCCCCGAGGAACAGTACGCTTTTGAACAGGCTATGGTTAAGCAGATGGTACAGACCACCGACCAGACCAAGGGCAATCAGCGCCGGTTGTTCGAGCGCGATACCCGTTACGCCAGCGCCCAGCCCCAGCAGGATAATGCCGATATTTTCCAGGGTGTGGTAAGCCAGCAGGCGCTGGATGTTGTGCTCCATCAGCGCATACAGACCACCGACAAACGCGGTGATCATGCCGAGCACCAGCAGCGCGATCCCCCACCACAGCGGTGCATTACCGCCCAGCAGTGACAGGGTTAAAATGCCCAGCAGGCCAATTTTCATGACTACCGTAGAAAACAACGCGGCAGCTGGCGCAGAGGCGTTAGCATGTGCCTGCGGCACCCAGCCGTGCAGCGGAATAATCCCGGCGAGCAGGCCAAAGCCAATCACACCGAGCAGCCAGATATCGGAACCGAGCGGCAGCTGTTGCATACGCATATCCAGCAGGCGCAGATCCAGCGTGCCATAACGCTGCCACAGCAGCCAGCAAGCAATCGCCAGCAGCAGAGTGCCAAGACGCCCCAGCGCAAACCACAGTTTGCCCTCTTTGCTGTTGCTAGTGAGGAACACCGCGCACAGGGCCATGATTTCGGCCATTACCACGAACATGCCGAGGTTGCTGGCAATGACGACGCAGACGGCGGCAGCCATCAACATATTGATCTGCAAGCCGTTGCACTTCACCTGCGCGTGGCGATGCCAGTCAATGTTATAGAGGCTGACAAACAGACCGCAAAGGCCGAGGGTAATCAGCCAAATCGCGTTAAGCGGGGAGATTTGCACATCGTAGCTTACCAGCGACAGCGCACCGCTCACGCCAACCGCGCCAGTCAGCACAGTGAAGCCCGCGGCTGCCGTATACAGGCTACCAACCGCGCCGCCAATTCCGGCTATCCAGCCACTTAGCGTCTTTTGAAAAGAAAAGAGAAATGCCAGAACAGCGGCGGCGACAAACCACGCCACGCCGCTATTGATCAGGGAAATTGCGCTCATTTAGCCTCTCCACTTTGAGCCTGCTGAAACAAGGTGAGATCGCCAAAGTCCGTGTTAAAGGTCAGCTCACGCTTACGTTTGCTGACGCGGGCGATATCGGTGTTATCCACCAGATGCAGGGCTTTAGTCGGGCACATCCGCACGCAGGCCGGACCTTGTTCATCAAAGCTACAAAGGTCACATTTGACGGCGATCGCGCGAATACCTGGCACCCAGTCAAGCAATGTGCTGACACGCGCCGGAGCAGGCGGTGCCGGTGGCGCTTTCGGGGTATTGGCGTTTGCCGGAATATCCAGCGGACGGCTGCCGGAAAATTCAATTGCGCCAAACGGGCAGGCGATGCCGCACAGCTTGCAGCTTACGCACAGGCTTTCATTCAACTGCACGGCCCCATCAACGCGGGTGATGGCGTTAACCGGGCAGACCACCGCGCAGGGTGCATCTTCACAGTGGTGACAGAGCTGCGGCGCAGATTCTTTTTCATTTAGCATCACTCTCAGGCGCGGCATTGATTGCAGGCCGTGCTGGCGATGCGTCTCCGAACAGGCGGCCTCACAAGTGTGGCAGCCGATACAGAGCGTGGAGTCAGCAATTACAAAACGATTCACCAGGCATTCCTCAGGTGATTGTCATTTTTGACGAAAACATGCCGATGAAATGTCATTTTCGACACTCATCGACACGCCCATCCCCAAACAGGCGTAACGCCTGCAAAACGGGCAAAGCCTCAGCTCATGCTGCCGGGCTTTGTCCCTTTACCAGTTGGCTTAAATTCACCGGCACATTGTTTTCAATGGCGGTGTATAAGCTGTCGTAAACGCCAGCGATTTTTTCGAGATAGTGTTCCAGAACCTGTTCGCGATCGCGGATGTTGACCTTGCCATCAATCATGCCGTCAATGCTCAGTTGCGCCTGCGCAATCCGCTGTTTGTCTTCGCCATCTTTTGTTTCGACGTAATACTCGATGGTGTGGCTGTTAAAGCCATCCGCCAGGGTGACGTAAATACGAAAATGTTCAAAAAGGACGAAACAGAGTTCTTTGTCCGGCGCGCAGCTCATGGCGTGATGCAGGCGCGCTTTCGATAACGTGATCCCCTGAACCAGCGAATTGCAGTAGATGTGCCACTGGTCCTGTAGGCGACGATGCCGCTGTGCGATGTAATCGGCTTTCTCGCTTATTTCCCAAATAGTCATTGTCAGGTTACCCGTTTAACAGAGATGCCAGCTTTAAGCATTTTTTGTGCCAACTTTTAATTCATTGTTATTAAAACGATTTTTAAGCTGAAGATGAATTTCGTCGCCGTGTCGACGTGTCATTTCGACATCATCGACATTATTCACCGCAGGGATAATCAACACTGGCACAATTATTGCTTGTAGCTGGCAATAGTTAATGGGAGGCGATATGCACGAAATAACCCTCTGCCAACGGGCACTGGAATTGATCGAACAGCAGGCCGCAAAACACGGCGCAAAACGCGTAACTGGGGTCTGGCTCAAAATTGGCGCATTTTCTTGTGTCGAAACCAGCTCTCTTGCCTTTTGTTTTGATCTGGTTTGCCGCGGCAGCGTGGCGGAAGGTTGTAAACTGCACCTCGAAGAACAAGAGGCCGAATGCTGGTGTGAAACATGCCAACAGTATGTGACGCTACTGACCCAGCGCGTCCGCCGCTGTCCACAGTGTCATGGTGACATGCTGCAGATTGTGGCAGACGACGGTTTACAGATTCGGCGGATAGAAATAGACCAGGAGTGAGCGATGTGTACAACATGCGGTTGCGGTGAAGGCAACCTGTATATCGAGGGTGATGAACATAACCCTCATTCCGCGTTTCGTAGCGCGCCATTTGCCCCGGCGGCACGCCCGAAGATGAAAATCACCGGCATTAAAGCGCCTGAATTTACCCCCAGCCAGACTGAAGAAGGCGACCTGCATTACGGTCATGGCGAAGCGGGCACTCACGCACCGGGCATGAGCCAGCGTCGGATGCTGGAAGTCGAAATTGACGTGCTGGACAAAAATAACCGTCTGGCTGAACGCAACCGCGCGCGCTTTGCTGCCCGCAAGCAACTGGTGCTCAACCTGGTTTCCAGCCCTGGTTCCGGTAAAACCACCCTGCTGACGGAAAGCTTAATGCGCCTGAAAGACAGCGTTCCGTGCGCGGTTATTGAAGGTGACCAGCAAACCGTGAACGATGCCGCACGCATTCGCGCTACCGGCACACCAGCGATTCAGGTGAACACAGGTAAAGGCTGCCATCTTGACGCACAGATGATTGCCGACGCCGCACCGCGTCTGCCACTGGACGATAACGGTATTCTGTTTATCGAAAACGTTGGCAACCTCGTATGCCCGGCCAGCTTCGATCTCGGTGAAAAACACAAAGTGGCGGTGCTTTCCGTTACCGAAGGTGAAGACAAACCGCTGAAATATCCGCATATGTTTGCCGCCGCCTCGCTGATGCTGCTCAACAAAGTTGACCTGTTGCCGTATCTCAACTTTGACGTTGAAAAGTGCATCGCCTGCGCCCGCGAAGTCAATCCAGAAATTGAAATCATCCTTATTTCCGCCACCAGCGGCGAAGGGATGGACCAGTGGCTGAACTGGCTGGAGACACAGCGATGTGCATAGGCGTTCCCGGCCAGATCCGCACCATTGACGGCAACCAGGCGAAAGTCGACGTCTGCGGCATTCAGCGCGATGTCGATTTAACGTTAGTCGGCAGCTGCGATGAAAACGGTCAGCCGCGCGTGGGCCAGTGGGTACTGGTACACGTTGGCTTTGCCATGAGCGTAATTAATGAAGCCGAAGCACGCGACACTCTCGACGCCTTACAAAACATGTTTGACGTTGAGCCGGATGTCGGCGCGCTGTTGTATGGCGAGGAAAAATAATGCGTTTTGTTGATGAATATCGCGCGCCGGAACAGGTGATGCAGTTAATTGAGCATCTGCGCGAACGTGCTTCACATCTCTCTTACACCGCCGAACGCCCTCTGCGGATTATGGAAGTGTGTGGCGGTCATACCCACGCTATCTTTAAATTCGGCCTCGACCAGTTACTGCCGGAAAACGTTGAGTTTATCCACGGTCCGGGGTGCCCGGTGTGCGTACTGCCGATGGGTAGAATCGACACCTGCGTGGAGATTGCCAGCCATCCGGAAGTCATCTTCTGTACCTTTGGCGACGCCATGCGCGTACCAGGGAAACAGGGTTCGCTGTTGCAGGCAAAAGCACGCGGTGCCGATGTGCGCATCGTTTACTCGCCGATGGATGCGTTGAAACTGGCGCAGGAGAATCCAACCCGCAAAGTGGTGTTCTTCGGCTTAGGTTTTGAAACCACCATGCCGACCACCGCCATCACTCTGCAACAGGCGAAAGCGCGTGATGTGCAGAATTTTTACTTCTTCTGCCAGCATATTACGCTTATCCCGACGCTTCGCAGTTTGCTGGAACAGCCGGATAACGGTATCGACGCGTTCCTCGCGCCGGGCCACGTTAGTATGGTTATCGGCACTGATGCCTATAATTTTATCGCCAGCGATTTTCATCGTCCGCTGGTGGTCGCTGGTTTCGAACCCCTTGATCTACTACAAGGCGTGGTCATGCTGGTGGAGCAGAAAATAGCGGCCCACAGCAAGGTAGAGAATCAGTATCGTCGAGTGGTACCGGATGCCGGTAACCTGCTGGCGCAACAGGCGATTGCCGATGTGTTCTGTGTCAACGGCGACAGCGAATGGCGCGGCTTAGGCGTGATTGAATCTTCTGGCGTACACCTGACGCCGGATTATCAACGATTCGATGCCGAAGCACATTTCCGCCCGGCACCGCAGCAGGTCTGCGATGACCCGCGCGCACGTTGTGGTGAAGTATTAACGGGCAAATGTAAGCCGCATCAATGCCCGCTGTTTGGTAACACCTGTAATCCTCAAACCGCATTTGGTGCACTGATGGTCTCCTCCGAAGGAGCGTGCGCCGCGTGGTATCAGTATCGTCAGCAGGAGAGTGAAGCGTGAATAATATCCAACTCGCCCACGGCAGCGGCGGCCAGGCGATGCAGCAATTAATCAACAGCCTGTTTATGGAAGCCTTTGCCAACCCGTGGCTGGCAGAGCAGGAAGATCAGGCACGTCTTGATCTGGCGCAGCTGGTAGCGGAAGGCGACCGTCTGGCGTTCTCCACCGACAGTTACGTCATTGACCCGCTGTTCTTTCCTGGCGGTAATATCGGCAAGCTGGCGATTTGCGGCACTGCGAATGACGTTGCGGTCAGTGGCGCTATTCCGCGCTATCTCTCCTGTGGCTTTATCCTCGAAGAAGGATTGCCGATGGAGACACTGAAAGCCGTAGTGACCAGCATGGCAGAAACCGCGCGCACGGCAGGCATTGCCATCGTTACTGGCGATACTAAAGTGGTGCAGCGCGGCGCGGCAGATAAACTGTTTATCAACACCGCTGGCATGGGCGCAATTCCGGCGAATATTCATTGGGGCGCACAGACGCTAACCGCAGGCGATGTGTTGCTGGTGAGCGGCACGCTCGGCGACCACGGGGCGACTATCCTTAACCTGCGTGAGCAGCTGGGGCTGGATGGCGAACTGGTCAGCGACTGCGCGGTGCTGACGCCGCTTATTCAGACGCTGCGTGACATTCCCGGCGTGAAAGCGCTGCGTGATGCCACCCGTGGTGGTGTAAATGCGGTGGTTCATGAGTTCGCGGCAGCCTGCGGTTGCGGTATTGAAATTTCTGAATCAGCGCTGCCGGTTAAACCTGCCGTGCGCGGCGTTTGCGAATTGCTGGGACTGGACGCCCTGAACTTTGCCAACGAAGGCAAACTGGTGATCGCCGTTGAACGCAACGCGGCAGAGCAAGTGCTGGCAGCGTTACATTCCCATCCACTGGGGAAAGACGCGGCGCTGATTGGTGAAGTGGTGGAACGTAAAGGTGTTCGTCTTGCCGGTCTGTATGGCGTGAAACGAACCCTCGATTTACCACACGCCGAACCGCTTCCGCGTATATGCTAATAAAATTCTAAATCTCCTATAGTTAGTCAATGACCTTTTGCACCGCTTTGCGGTGCTTTCCTGGAAGAACAAAATGTCATATACACCGATGAGTGATCTCGGACAGCAAGGGTTGTTCGACATCACTCGGACACTATTGCAGCAGCCCGATCTGGCCTCGCTGTGTGAGGCTCTTTCGCAACTGGTAAAGCGTTCTGCGCTCGCCGACAACGCGGCTATTGTGTTGTGGCAAGCGCAGACTCAACGTGCGTCTTATTACGCATCGCGTGAAAAAGACACCCCCATTAAATATGAAGACGAAACTGTTCTGGCACACGGTCCGGTACGCAGCATTTTGTCGCGCCCTGATACGCTGCATTGCAGTTACGAAGAATTTTGTGAAACCTGGCCGCAGCTGGCCGCAGGTGGGCTATACCCAAAATTTGGTCACTATTGCCTGATGCCACTGGCGGCAGAAGGGCATATTTTTGGTGGCTGTGAATTTATTCGTTATGACGATCGCCCCTGGAGCGAAAAAGAGTTCAATCGTCTGCAAACATTTACGCAGATCGTTTCTGTCGTCACCGAACAAATCCAGAGCCGCGTCGTCAACAATGTCGACTATGAGTTGTTATGCCGGGAGCGCGATAACTTCCGCATCCTGGTTGCCATTACCAACGCGGTGCTTTCCCGCCTGGATATGGACGAACTGGTCAGCGAAGTCGCCAAAGAAATCCATTACTATTTCGACATTGACGATATCAGTATCGTCTTACGCAGCCACCGTAAAAACAAACTCAACATCTACTCCACTCACTATCTTGATAAACAACATCCCGCCCACGAACAGAGCGAAGTCGATGAAGCCGGAACCCTCACCGAACGCGTGTTCAAAAGTAAAGAGATGCTGCTGATCAATCTCCACGAGCGGGACGATTTAGCCCCCTATGAACGCATGTTGTTCGACACCTGGGGCAACCAGATTCAAACCTTGTGCCTGTTACCGCTGATGTCTGGCGACACCATGCTGGGCGTGCTGAAACTGGCGCAATGCGAAGAGAAAGTGTTTACCACTACCAATCTGAATTTACTGCGCCAGATTGCCGAACGTGTGGCAATCGCTGTCGATAACGCCCTCGCCTATCAGGAAATCCATCGTCTGAAAGAACGGCTGGTTGATGAAAACCTCGCCCTGACCGAGCAGCTCAACAATGTTGATAGTGAATTTGGCGAGATTATTGGCCGCAGCGAAGCCATGTACAGCGTGCTTAAACAAGTTGAAATGGTGGCGCAAAGTGACAGTACCGTGCTGATCCTCGGTGAAACTGGCACGGGTAAAGAGCTGATTGCCCGTGCGATCCATAATCTCAGTGGGCGTAATAATCGCCGCATGGTCAAAATGAACTGCGCGGCGATGCCTGCCGGATTGCTGGAAAGCGATCTGTTTGGTCATGAGCGTGGGGCTTTTACCGGTGCCAGCGCCCAGCGCATTGGTCGTTTTGAACTGGCGGATAAAAGCTCCCTGTTCCTCGACGAAGTGGGCGATATGCCACTGGAGTTACAGCCGAAGTTGCTGCGTGTATTGCAGGAACAGGAGTTTGAACGTCTCGGCAGCAACAAAATCATTCAGACGGACGTGCGTCTAATCGCCGCGACTAACCGCGATCTGAAAAAAATGGTCGCCGACCGTGAGTTCCGTAGCGATCTCTATTACCGCCTGAACGTATTCCCGATTCACCTGCCGCCACTACGCGAGCGTCCGGAAGATATTCCGCTGCTGGCGAAAGCCTTTACCTTCAAAATTGCCCGTCGTCTGGGGCGCAATATCGACAGCATTCCTGCCGAGACGCTGCGCACCTTGAGCAACATGGAGTGGCCGGGTAACGTACGCGAACTGGAAAACGTCATTGAGCGCGCGGTATTGCTAACACGCGGTAACGTGCTGCAGCTGTCATTGCCAGATATTGTTTTACCGGAACCTGAAACGCCGCCTGCCGCAACGGTTGTCGCCCAGGAGGGCGAAGATGAATATCAGTTGATTGTTCGCGTGCTGAAAGAAACCAACGGCGTGGTTGCCGGGCCTAAAGGCGCTGCGCAACGTCTGGGGCTGAAACGCACGACCCTGCTGTCACGGATGAAGCGGCTGGGAATTGATAAATCGGCATTGATTTAACTGCAAATTGCCGGACAGATCTGCCTGTCCGGCATACTATTCACGAGGTTTTTTCGGACGATATTTTTCCGGCAGTTCTGGCACCGGACGCTTGTCATCGATGAGATGACGCACGGTTAAGATCGGATGACGCCACAGCATTCTCGGCCCGGCCCAACGCATAATCTGTTTCATCTCTTCACGCTTTGCAGGCTGGTAACAGTGCACCGGACACTGCTTACAGGCTGGTTTCTCTTCGCCGAACACACATTTATCCAGCCGCTTTTGCGCGTAAACAAACAACGCCTCGTAATGCTCCGGCTCCGCTGACGCCTGCGGGCATTTCGCTTGATAAAGATCGATCATTTTTTTAATCGTCAGTTTTTCACGAGAGATACGCTTGCCGGACATGCTGCCTCCACCTCATTAAGATGTATTTATATTACATCTTAATCTTAAAGGGCACTATGACTCTAAAGAAGAAAGGTTCGCCAACCGACGCAATTTTGCGTACTTGCTTCATAAGCATCACGCAAAAGCTGCAAAACAGCATCTTTCCCGGAACCAGCATCAAGAACTCGCCGTTCGCTTCTTCCCCTGAAATGATTAACTCCGGTATCATGTGCGCCTTATGTGATTACAACGAAAATAAAAACCATCACACCCCATTTAATATCAGGGAACCGGACATAACCCCATGAGTGCAATAGAAAATTTCGACGCCCATACGCCCATGATGCAGCAGTATCTCAAGCTGAAAGCCCAGCATCCCGAGATCCTGCTGTTTTACCGGATGGGTGATTTTTATGAACTGTTTTATGACGACGCAAAACGCGCGTCGCAACTGCTGGATATTTCACTGACCAAACGCGGTGCTTCGGCGGGAGAGCCGATCCCGATGGCGGGGATTCCCTACCATGCGGTGGAAAACTATCTCGCCAAACTGGTGAATCAGGGAGAGTCCGTTGCCATCTGCGAACAAATTGGCGATCCGGCGACCAGCAAAGGTCCGGTTGAGCGCAAAGTTGTGCGTATCGTTACGCCAGGCACCATCAGCGATGAAGCCCTGTTACAGGAGCGTCAGGACAACCTGCTGGCGGCTATCTGGCAGGACAGCAAAGGTTTCGGCTACGCGACGCTGGATATCAGCTCCGGGCGTTTTCGCCTGAGCGAACCGGCCGACCGCGAAACGATGGCGGCAGAGCTGCAACGCACTAATCCGGCGGAACTGCTGTATGCAGAAGATTTCGCCGAGATGTCGCTGATTGAAGGCCGTCGCGGCCTGCGCCGTCGCCCGCTGTGGGAGTTTGAAATCGACACCGCGCGCCAGCAGTTGAATCTGCAATTTGGCACCCGCGATCTGGTCGGTTTTGGCGTCGAGAACGCGCCGCGCGGACTTTGTGCTGCCGGTTGTCTGTTGCAGTATGCGAAAGATACCCAACGCACGACCCTGCCGCATATTCGTTCTATCACCATGGAACGTGAGCAGGACAGCATCATTATGGATGCCGCGACACGTCGTAACCTGGAAATTACTCAGAACCTGGCGGGCGGTGCGGAAAATACGCTGGCTTCTGTGCTCGACTGCACCGTCACGCCGATGGGTAGTCGTATGCTGAAACGCTGGCTGCATATGCCAGTGCGCGATACCCGCGTGTTGCTTGAGCGCCAGCAAACTATTGGCGCATTGCAGGATTTCACCGCCGAGTTGCAGCCGGTACTGCGTCAGGTCGGCGACCTGGAACGTATTCTGGCACGTCTGGCTTTACGAACTGCTCGCCCACGCGATCTGGCCCGTATGCGCCACGCTTTCCAGCAACTGCCGGAGCTGCGTGCGCAGTTAGAAACTGTCGATAGTGCACCGGTACAGGCGCTACGTGAGAAGATGGGCGAGTTTGCCGAGCTGCGCGATCTGCTGGAGCGAGCAATCATCGACACACCGCCGGTGCTGGTACGCGACGGTGGTGTTATCGCATCGGGCTATAACGAAGAGCTGGATGAGTGGCGCGCGCTGGCTGACGGCGCGACCGATTATCTGGAGCGTCTGGAAGTCCGCGAGCGTGAACGTACCGGCCTGGACACGCTGAAAGTTGGCTTTAATGCGGTGCACGGCTACTACATTCAAATCAGCCGTGGGCAAAGCCATCTGGCACCCATCAACTACATGCGTCGCCAGACGCTGAAAAACGCCGAGCGCTACATCATTCCAGAGCTAAAAGAGTACGAAGATAAAGTTCTCACCTCAAAAGGCAAAGCACTGGCTCTGGAAAAACAGCTTTATGAAGAACTGTTCGACCTGCTGTTGCCGCATCTGGAAGCGTTGCAACAGAGCGCGAGCGCGCTGGCGGAACTCGACGTGCTGGTGAACCTGGCGGAACGGGCCTATACCCTGAACTACACCTGCCCGACCTTTATTGATAAACCGGGCATTCGCATTACCGAAGGCCGCCATCCGGTGGTTGAACAGGTGCTGAATGAGCCGTTTATCGCCAACCCGCTGAATCTGTCGCCGCAGCGTCGCATGTTGATCATCACCGGTCCGAACATGGGCGGTAAAAGTACCTATATGCGCCAGACCGCGTTGATTGCGCTAATGGCCTATATCGGCAGCTACGTACCGGCGCAAAAAGTCGAGATTGGCCCGATTGACCGTATCTTTACCCGCGTAGGCGCGGCAGATGACCTGGCTTCCGGGCGTTCGACCTTTATGGTGGAGATGACCGAAACCGCCAATATTTTACATAATGCCACCGAATATAGTCTGGTATTGATGGATGAGATCGGGCGTGGAACGTCCACTTACGATGGTCTGTCGCTGGCGTGGGCGTGCGCGGAAAATCTGGCGAATAAGATTAAGGCATTGACGCTGTTTGCCACCCACTATTTCGAGCTGACACAGTTACCGGAGAAAATGGAAGGCGTCGCCAACGTGCATCTCGATGCACTGGAGCACGGCGACACCATTGCCTTTATGCACAGCGTGCAGGATGGCGCGGCGAGCAAAAGCTACGGCCTGGCGGTTGCTGCTCTGGCGGGCGTACCGAAAGAGGTTATTAAGCGCGCACGGCAAAAACTGCGTGAGCTGGAAAGCATTTCGCCGAACGCCGCCGCTACGCAAGTGGATGGTACGCAAATGTCTTTGCTGTCCGTACCAGAAGAAACTTCGCCTGCGGTCGAGGCACTGGAAAACCTGGACCCGGATTCACTGACTCCGCGTCAGGCGCTGGAGTGGATTTATCGCTTGAAGAGTCTGGTGTAATAAAAATTCCCGATAGTCTTTTGCTATCGGGAATATTAACGACAACTGACGAATCAAATAAAAATACCCTGTATAATAGGAAAGCTTATTTTACAGGGTAAAACCATGCCATCTACACGCTATCAAAAAATCAATGCCCATCACTATCGCCATATATGGGTCGTTGGTGATATTCATGGTGAATATCAGTTATTACAATCCCGCTTACATCAACTCTCTTTTTTCCCCGAAACCGACTTACTTATTTCTGTCGGCGATAATATTGATCGTGGGCCGGAGAGTCTTGACGTCCTGCGCCTGCTAAACCAGCCCTGGTTTATCTCCGTTAAAGGCAACCACGAAGCAATGGCGCTGGATGCGTTCGCGACCGGCGATGGCAATATGTGGCTTGCCAGCGGTGGTGACTGGTTTTTCGATTTAAATGATTCAGAGCAAAAAGAAGCTACAGATCTGTTGCTGAAATTCCATCACCTTCCACATATTATTGAAATCACTAACGACAACATAAAATATGTCATCGCACATGCAGATTATCCGGGGAGTGAATATCTCTTTGGTAAAGAAATAGCGGAGAGCGAATTACTCTGGCCTGTTGATCGTGTGCAGAAATCGCTTAATGGCGAGTTACAACAAATAAACGGCGCTGATTATTTTATATTTGGACATATGATGTTTGATAACATTCAGACGTTCGCTAACCAGATTTATATTGATACCGGATCGCCGAAAAGTGGGCGGCTGTCATTTTATAAAATAAGGTAGTCTCATGCTTCTTCTGTGAAGCATGAGTAACCAGATGTTATTGCAGGCCATTATTCATTTTTCGCTACCAGCAAAGAGAGATCCTGCTTCGCCAGCGCGCGACTGGCACTCTCCGGCAAACCGTCGTCTGTAATAATCTGATCAAACTCGCTTAATGGTAACGCCAGCCATGTCGCCACCTGACCATATTTCGTCGCATCACAGACCAAAACTCGCTGGCGGCTGGCACTGGCAATCGCCCGTTTCACCGTGACTTTATCTTCCGCTGGCGTAGAAATCCCCCGCACACTCCATGACGATGCAGAAATAAAAGCCTGATCAATCATCAGGCTGCGCAGCATGGTCGCAGCGGCTTCCCCGACACAGGAACGGTTTTCCCGACACACTGCACCGCCAGTGTGAATAATTGTGCAATTACTGTTGTCGAGCAAGTAGTTCGCAATAACGAAATCGTTTGTGACCACAGTCAGTGACTCCATGTGAATCAGATGCTGTGCTATCGCTAACGTGGTCGTTCCCGCATCCAGATAGATACAACTTCCCGGCTGAACAAGACTTGCCGCCAGCTTGCCAATAGCCGCTTTTTGCGTCATTGCCAGCGCAGTTTTTACCTGATGAGAAGGTTCATGCGCCACGCGTCCCGGAGACTGGACGCCTCCGGACACCAGCACAACGGCTCCCTGCTGCTCCAGTTTTTGTAAATCCCGACGAATGGTCATATGTGACACATTCATTCTGTCCGTTAGTTCAGCAATACTGACAATGCCTTTTTCAGCTACCATCTCAAGGATGATTTGGCGACGCTCTACGGGTATCAACTTTTGCTCCTTCCTTTGTCCTGCTGACATTCTACGCTATTTGCCTGCGAAACGTGCGCGGCGCAACTAACGCTTAGTTCACATAAAATAACACACAATGTTAATTTATGTGAATCAGCTCACCATATCGTTATCTTCCAGCGCTTATATTCACAATATTAAACAAAATATCACTTAAATTAACAAGGAGAGCAGATGAAAACGGGATCTGAGTTTCATGTCGGTATCGTTGGCTTAGGGTCAATGGGAATGGGAGCAGCACTGTCATGTGTCCGCGCAGGTCTTTCTACCTGGGGCGCAGACCTGAACAGCAATGCCTGCGCTACGTTGAAAGAGGCAGGTGCTTGCGGGGTTTCTGATAACGCCGCGACGTTTGCCGAAAAACTGGACGCTCTGCTGGTGCTGGTGGTCAATGCGGCCCAGGTTAAACAGGTGCTGTTTGGTGAAACAGGCGTTGCACAACATCTGAAACCCGGTACGGCAGTAATGGTTTCTTCCACTATCGCTAGTGCTGATGCGCAAGAAATTGCTACCGCTCTGGCTGGATTCGATCTGGAAATGCTGGATGCGCCAGTTTCTGGTGGTGCAGTAAAAGCCGCTAACGGTGAAATGACTGTCATGGCCTCCGGTAGCGATATTGCCTTTGAACGACTGGCACCCGTGCTGGAAGCCGTTGCCGGAAAAGTTTATCGCATAGGTGCAGAACCGGGACTAGGTTCGACCGTAAAAATTATTCACCAGTTGTTAGCGGGCGTACATATTGCTGCCGGAGCCGAAGCGATGGCACTTGCAGCCCGTGCGGGGATCCCGCTGGATGTGATGTATGACGTCGTGACCAATGCCGCCGGAAATTCCTGGATGTTCGAAAACCGGATGCGTCATGTGGTGGATGGCGATTACACCCCGCATTCAGCCGTCGATATTTTTGTTAAGGATCTTGGTCTGGTTGCCGATACAGCCAAAGCCCTGCACTTCCCGCTGCCATTGGCCTCAACAGCATTGAATATGTTCACCAGCGCCAGTAACGCAGGTTACGGGAAAGAAGACGATAGCGCAGTTATCAAGATTTTCTCTGGCATCACTCTACCGGGAGCGAAATCATGATCAAGATTGGCGTTATCGCCGATGATTTTACCGGCGCGACGGATATCGCCAGTTTTCTGGTGGAAAACGGTCTACCAACGGTACAAATTAACGGTGTTCCAACAGGTAAAATGCCGGAAGCAATCGACGCACTGGTGATCAGCCTGAAAACGCGCTCCTGTCCGGTGGTTGAAGCCACACAGCAATCGCTGGCGGCTCTGAGCTGGTTGCAACAGCAAGGTTGCAAACAGATCTATTTCAAATACTGCTCTACTTTCGACAGTACGGCGAAAGGTAATATCGGCCCGGTTACCGATGCATTAATGGATGCTCTCGACACGCCGTTTACGGTCTTCTCTCCGGCCCTGCCGGTCAACGGACGTACGGTTTATCAGGGGTATTTGTTCGTAATGAATCAACTGCTGGCCGAATCCGGGATGCGCCATCACCCGGTAAATCCCATGACCGACAGCTATCTTCCCCGTCTGGTTGAAGCGCAATCCACAGGGCGCTGCGGCGTCGTTTCGGCACATGTTTTCGAACAAGGTGTGGATGCCGTTCGTCAAGAGCTGGCTCGCTTACAGCAAGAGGGCTACCGCTACGCGGTGCTTGATGCGCTGACCGAACACCATCTGGAAATTCAGGGAGAAGCCTTGCGCGATGCCCCACTGGTAACGGGCGGTTCTGGTCTGGCGATTGGCCTGGCCCGGCAGTGGGCGCAAGAAAACGGTAACCAGGCTCGCGAAGCAGGGCATCCGCTCGCTGGGCGCGGCGTAGTGCTCTCCGGTTCATGCTCTCAAATGACCAACCGCCAGGTGGCACATTACCGTCAAATTGCACCAGCCCGTGAAGTTGATGTGGCACGCTGCCTCTCAACCGAAACTCTGGCCGCTTATGCACACGAACTGGCAGAGTGGGTTCTGGGCCAGGAAAGTGTACTTGCTCCACTGGTTTTTGCCACCGCCAGCACTGACGCATTGGCAGCAATTCAACAGCAATACGGTGCACAAAAAGCCAGTCAGGCAGTAGAAACTCTATTTTCTCAACTAGCGGCGCGGTTAGCAGCGGAAGGCGTGACACGCTTTATTGTCGCAGGCGGTGAGACCTCCGGCGTAGTCACACAGAGCCTGGGCATAAAAGGGTTTCATATTGGCCCAACCATTTCCCCCGGCGTGCCGTGGGTAAACGCACTGGATAAGCCTGTCTCACTCGCCCTTAAATCTGGCAACTTCGGTGATGAAGCCTTTTTTTCACGAGCCCAAAGAGAGTTTTTATCATGAGCGATTTCGCAAAAGTAGAGCAGTCTTTGCGAGAGGAGATGACGCGGATTGCCAGTTCATTCTTTCAGCGCGGCTATGCAACCGGTTCGGCTGGCAATCTGTCGCTGCTTTTACCTGACGGGAATTTACTGGCGACACCGACAGGTTCATGCCTGGGCAATCTCGATCCGCAGCGGCTTTCCAAAGTCGCCGCGGATGGCGAATGGTTAAGTGGTGACAAACCCTCGAAAGAGGTGCTCTTTCATCTGGCGCTGTATCGCAACAATCCGCGCTGTAAAGCGGTGGTGCATTTGCACAGCACATGGTCGACGGCGCTTTCCTGCCTGCAAGGGCTGGACAGCAGCAACGTTATTCGTCCGTTCACACCATACGTGGTGATGCGGATGGGAAATGTCCCGCTGGTGCCTTATTACCGACCGGGCGATAAACGCATCGCACAGGATCTGGCGGAACTGGCAGCAGACAATCAGGCTTTTTTACTGGCAAATCATGGCCCAGTGGTTTGCGGTGAAAGCCTGCAAGAAGCCGCCAACAATATGGAAGAGCTGGAGGAAACGGCAAAGCTGATTTTTATTCTCGGTGACCGCCCGATCCGTTATCTGACCGCAGGTGAAATTGCGGAATTAAGGAGTTAATGCAATGCCTCGTTTTGCAGCTAATTTATCCATGATGTTCACCGAAGTGCCTTTTATTGAACGCTTCGCCGCAGCGCGAAAAGCCGGGTTCGATGCTGTGGAATTTCTGTTTCCCTATGACTACTCCACCCTGCAAATCCAAAAGCAACTGGAGCAAAACCATCTGACACTGGCGCTGTTCAATACCGCTCCCGGAGATATTAATGCGGGGGAATGGGGATTATCCGCCCTTCCCGGACGTGAGCACGAAGCACACGCAGACATCGACCTGGCACTGGAATATGCATTGGCGCTCAATTGTGAACAAGTCCATGTGATGGCAGGCGTCGTGCCCGCTGGCGAAGACGCTGAACGGTACCGGGCAGTATTTATCGATAATCTCCGCTACGCTGCCGACCGCTTTGCGCTACACGGCAAGCGAATATTAGTTGAAGCACTCAGCCCCGACGTTAAGCCTCATTATCTCTTCTCCAGCCAGTATCAGGCACTGGCTATTGTTGAAGAGGTTGCGCGAGATAACGTGTTTATTCAACTAGATACTTTTCATGCGCAAAAAGTAGATGGCAACCTGACGCATTTAATCCGCGACTACGCTGGGAAATATGCGCACGTACAAATTGCCGGACTACCTGATCGACATGAACCGGACGATGGAGAAATCAACTATCCGTGGCTGTTCCGCCTGTTCGATGAGGTGGGATATCAGGGCTGGATCGGTTGTGAATATAAACCTCGTGGCCTCACCGAAGAAGGGCTTGGCTGGTTTGACGCCTGGCGCTAATTCGTTAAATCCCTAATTACAACGTACCCATACATCCCCCCATCTACGGATGGGGTAGGTTAACTATAACTTTCAGACAGGGTTTCCCATGTCCACAATTACATTGTTATGCATTGCGTTAGCTGGCGTAATCATGCTGTTGCTGCTGGTCATCAAGGCAAAGGTACAACCATTCGTTGCTCTGCTCCTCGTCAGCCTGTTAGTCGCACTTGCGGCGGGTATACCGGCGGGCGAAGTGGGTAAAGTGATGATCGCCGGGATGGGCGGTGTGCTTGGTTCCGTCACTATTATTATTGGTCTGGGCGCTATGCTGGGGCGTATGATCGAACACTCTGGTGGTGCAGAGTCACTGGCTAATTATTTCAGTCGCAAGTTAGGTGACAAACGAACTATCGCTGCGCTGACTCTGGCAGCGTTCTTCCTCGGTATTCCCGTCTTCTTTGATGTCGGCTTTATTATTCTTGCGCCAATCATTTACGGTTTTGCCAAGGTTGCCAAAATATCGCCACTCAAATTTGGCCTGCCTGTCGCTGGGATCATGCTAACTGTACATGTGGCGGTACCGCCGCATCCAGGCCCTGTCGCCGCAGCGGGGTTACTCCACGCAGACATCGGCTGGCTAACCATCATCGGTATTGCGATTTCTATTCCCGTAGGGATTGTTGGCTACTTTGCAGCGAAAATAATCAATAAGCACCAATATGCGATGTCGGTGGAAGTACTGGAACAGATGCAACTGGCTCCGGCCAGTGAGGAAGGCGCGACAAAATTAAGCGATAAAATAAATCCACCGGGCGTCGCGCTGGTCACCTCGCTAATTGTTATTCCTATCGCGATTATCATGGCGGGTACGGTTTCCGCAACACTGATGCCGCCTTCGCATCCCCTGCTTGGTACGCTACAGCTGATCGGCTCACCAATGGTAGCTCTAATGATTGCGCTGGTGCTGGCATTCTGGTTATTGGCTTTACGTCGCGGCTGGAGCTTACAACACACCAGCGACATTATGGGCTCAGCCCTTCCCACTGCGGCGGTAGTGATTTTGGTTACTGGTGCTGGAGGGGTATTTGGCAAAGTGCTGGTGGAATCGGGCGTCGGCAAAGCCCTTGCCAATATGCTACAAATGATTGACCTGCCTCTGTTACCAGCCGCATTTATTATTTCACTGGCTCTGCGTGCATCGCAGGGGTCAGCAACCGTAGCAATCCTGACAACCGGCGGGTTACTCTCAGAAGCGGTGATGGGATTGAATCCGATTCAGTGCGTATTGGTGACGCTGGCAGCCTGCTTTGGTGGGCTTGGCGCGTCACATATTAATGACTCAGGGTTCTGGATTGTGACCAAATATCTGGGGTTGTCGGTAGCAGACGGTCTGAAAACCTGGACAGTGTTAACGACCATTCTCGGTTTTACCGGATTCTTAATTACCTGGTGCGTATGGGCGGTAATTTGACCTTAATAAAAAGGTCCGATGGGCATCGGACCTTTTATTTAACGCTTACCTTCCACCAGCAGCGGCGGGATGCTCGGCACCATTGGCGCGTCATCAATATCTTTCTGCGTCATGCGGAACGCTTCGGGATAATGTTCGCGGCTGGTACGGCGCAGCGGTTCGGTATCGCGCCAGGTATAAAGGCAATGCTGGCACTGATATACCGTCCAGACATCTTTCACCGGCGATTTCGCCATCACTTCAATCTGTTCATCGGCACAACGTGGACAAATCATCTTCTTCTCCTTATTTACGTGCAGCCAGCATAGCGGTCAGTTTTTCAGCCCAGGCTTTGGTTTCCGGTAAATCCACCACCGGTTGGCTGTAGTGACCACGGTTGTCCGGGGCGACAGGCGTAGTGGCGTCGATAATCAGCTTGTCGGTGATCCCCGCAGGGCTTGAGCCTGGATCGAGTTCCAGCACGGACATATTCGGCAACTGCACCAAATCCCCTGCCGGGTTCACTTTCGAGGAGAGCGCCCACATCACCTGCGGCAGGTTGAACGGGTCAACGTCTTCATCGACCATAATCACCATCTTCACGTAGCCCAGACCATGCGGCGTGGTCATTGCGCGCAGGCCCACCGCGCGGGCAAAGCCGCCGTAGCGTTTTTTGGTGGAGATAATCGCCAGCAGGCCATGGGTGTACATGGCGTTTACCGCCTGCACTTCCGGGAACTCGGCTTTCAGCTGCTGATACAGCGGCACGCAGGTGGCTGGCCCCATCAGGTAGTCGATTTCGGTCCACGGCATACCGAGGTACAGCGATTCGAAAATCGGCCTGGTGCGGTAAGAGACTTTATCGATGCGCACCACGGTCATGTTACGCCCGCCGGAGTAGTGCCCGGTAAACTCACCGAACGGCCCTTCGATTTCGCGTTTACGGCTTTCGATGACCCCTTCGAGGATCACTTCTGAACCCCACGGCACATCAAAACCGGTCAACGGGGCGGTGGCGATCGGGTACGGGCTTTCACGCAGCGCGCCTGCCATTTCGTACTCGGACTGATCATATTTCAGCGGCGTGGCCCCCATCAGCGTGATGATCGGATCGTTACCGAGCGTGATCGCAATCGGCAGATCTTCACCGCGCTCTTCTGCTTTATGCAGATGCAGGGCGATATCGTGCATCGGCACCGGTTGCAGGCCGAGCTTACGCTTGCCCTTCACTTCCATGCGGTAGATGCCGACGTTCTGCTTGCCGAAGTTATCCGGGTCGAGCGGATCGCGGGAAACCACGCACGCTTTGTCGAGATAGAAACCGCCATCGCCATCGTTTAAACGAAACAGCGGCAGGATATCGAACAGGTTGATCTCGTCGCCATCAACGGTGTTCTGCGCCCAGGCTGGATTGGCGCGGCGCTCCGGGGCAATCGGGAAGTTATCCCAGCGGCGGATAAACTCATCAATCTGCTTTTTAACCGGGGCATTTGGCGGCAGGCCGAGGGAAATCGCGTGGTTCTGCCAGGAACCGATGGTGTTCATCGCCACGCGGGCATCGGTAAAGCCGCGAATATTATCAAACCACAGCGCGGGCGCGCCGTCGCCGATACGCCCGGTGGCGTTAGCTGCTGCTGCCAGATCCGGCTCGGCGTTCACTTCTTCGCTGATTTTCAGTAACTGGCCGTGGTCATCAAGCTCCTGTAAAAAGCTGCGTAAATCATCAAATGCCATTATTCATTCTCCTGAGAAAAATTCCGGGCCTGCGGCAATCCTTGCCAGCGCCTGGCGTGGGGATGTTCGAGGCCAAATTGATCCAGCACGCGGGCTACCACATGGTGGACAATGTCATCTACCGTTTCGGGATGGTTATAAAAGGCAGGCATCGGCGGCACCATCGCCACGCCCATGCGTGAAAGTGCGAGCATATTTTCGAGATGGATGGTGCTAAGCGGCATTTCACGCGGCACCAGCACCAGTTTGCGGCCTTCTTTGAGCACGACGTCCGCCGCGCGCCCTACCAGGCCATCGGCGTAACCAGCGCGGATACCGGCGAGCGTTTTCATACTGCACGGAATAACGATCATGCCGTCGGTACGAAAAGAACCGGATGAGATGATCGCCGCCTGATCCGCCGGGTTATGGCTGAAGTCTGCGAGGGCAGCAACATCGCGAGCGCTGTAAGGCGTTTCCAGTTCAATGGTGGTTTTCGCCCACTTCGACATCACCAGATGAGTCTCGACATTCGGCATCTCCCGCAGCGCTTGCAGTAATGCCACACCAAGAGGCGCACCGGTAGCCCCTGTCATCCCGACGATCAGTTTCATTGCTTATTCTCTTAATTGTTCGTATACGAACGTTATTATTAACATACTCCTTCATATCCACAGCGGCAAGGATTGAAAAGTAACAACATCTTCTTCGTCACTAAAAAACCGCTATGATAGCGACAGAGAATTAGCCCGGAGTTTACATGGCGTTACGAAATAAAGCGTTCCATCAGTTACGACAGCTTTTTCAGCAGCACACGGCTCGCTGGCAGCACGAGTTACCTGACCTGACCAAACCACAGTACGCGGTGATGCGCGCCATTGCTGATAAACCTGGTATCGAACAGGTGGCACTGATAGAAGCAGCAGTCAGCACCAAAGCAACGCTAGCAGAAATGTTGGCAAGAATGGAAAATCGTGGCTTAGTCAGACGTGAACATGACTCCGCTGACAAGCGGCGACGCTTTGTCTGGCTGACTGCCGAAGGAGAAAAGGTACTTGCTGCGGCGATACCTATTGGTGACAGCGTGGATGAGGAATTTTTGGGGCGTTTGAGTGGAGAAGAGCAGGAGCTGTTTATGCAGCTGGTGCGCAAGATGATGAACGCATAGGGGGCAAATTTCCGGATGCGACGCTATCGCGTCTTATCCAGACTACAAATACACCGACTCACCAACCGAAAGAAAAAAGGCCAGCCTCGCTTGAGACTGGCCTTTCTGACAGATGCTTACTTACTCGCGGAACAGCGCTTCGATATTCAGCCCCTGCGTTTGTAGGATTTCGCGCAAACGGCGCAGGCCTTCAACCTGAATCTGGCGAACACGTTCACGGGTGAGGCCAATTTCACGACCTACATCTTCCAGTGTTGCCGCTTCGTACCCCAGCAAACCGAATCGACGTGCCAGCACTTCACGCTGTTTGGCGTTCAGCTCGAACAGCCATTTGACGATGCTCTGCTTCATATCATCATCTTGCGTGGTATCTTCCGGACCGTTCTCTTTTTCATCGGCCAGGATGTCCAGCAACGCTTTTTCGGAATCACCACCCAGCGGGGTGTCTACCGAGGTAATGCGCTCGTTAAGACGAAGCATACGGCTGACGTCATCAACTGGCTTATCCAGTTGCTCTGCGATCTCTTCCGCACTTGGTTCATGGTCCAGCTTATGGGACAACTCACGTGCGGTTCGCAGGTAAACGTTCAGCTCCTTTACGATGTGAATCGGCAAACGAATAGTACGGGTTTGGTTCATAATCGCCCGTTCAATCGTCTGGCGAATCCACCAGGTTGCGTATGTCGAGAAGCGGAAACCACGTTCCGGGTCAAACTTCTCTACCGCGCGGATCAGCCCCAGGTTGCCCTCTTCGATAAGGTCCAGCAACGCCAGACCACGATTGCCATAACGGCGGGCAATTTTTACCACCAGACGCAAGTTACTCTCGATCATCCGGCGGCGAGAGGCGACATCTCCACGCAGTGCGCGACGCGCAAAATAAACTTCTTCTTCGGCCGTTAACAGTGGTGAATAACCAATCTCACCAAGGTAAAGCTGAGTCGCGTCCAACACACGCTGTGTGGCTCCCTGCGATAACAGTTCCTCTTCGGCCAAATCGTTATCACTGGGTTCCTCTTCTACTAAGGCCTTTTCGTCAAAAACCTCAACTCCGTTCTCATCAAATTCCGCATCTTCATTTAAATCATGAACTTTCAGCGTATTCTGACTCATAAGGTGGCTCCTACCCGTGATCCCTTGACGGAACATTCAAGCAAAAGCCTGGTTCCGCCGATTTATCGCTGCGGCAAATAACGCAGCGGGTTTACGGATTTCCCCTTGTAACGAATTTCAAAATGCAAGCGTGTTGAACTGGTTCCGGTGCTACCCATGGTTGCTATTTTTTGCCCCGCCTTCACTTCTTGTTGTTCCCGGACCAGCATTGTGTCGTTATGGGCGTAGGCACTCAGGTAATCATCATTATGTTTGATGATAATCAGATTACCGTAGCCGCGCAGCGCGTTACCGGCATAAACAACGCGGCCATCTGCGGTCGCGATAATTGCCTGTCCTTTGCTGCCTGCGATATCAATCCCCTTGTTGCCCCCCTCAGAAGCGCCAAAGGTTTCGATCACTTTGCCCTCAGTCGGCCAGCGCCAGGTGGAGATAGGCGTACTGGTTGATGTACTGCTGACAGTTGGCTCGGTTGTGCTTGCTGTTGGTACCGTTACAGGCGCTGTGACCGTGGTCGCAGCTGGCTTGTTGTTCGGCAACATTTTGTTAGCACTCTGTTCACCCGAAGATTCAGAATACGTAATTGTCGGTTGCGACGCAACAGCAACGGTGGAATTTTGTGCAGGCTTGATCACAACTCCTTGCTCTGCTGCGTCGGCCTGGGTAATGGCATTTCCGCCAGTGATTGGCGTACCGGAAGCATTACCCACCTGCAAGGTCTGACCAACGTTCAGCGCGTATGGTGCCTGAATATTGTTGCGCTGAGCAAGGTCACGGAAATCGTTGCCAGTAATCCAGGCGATATAGAAAAGTGTGTCGCCTTTTTTCACGGTATAGGTACTGCCGCTATAACTGCCTTTCGGAATGTTCCCATACTGACGGTTATAGACGATGCGTCCGTTTTCCATCTGTACCGGCTGCTGAGCTACTGGCTGCACTGGCTGGATTTGCGGTTGTTGAGTAGCCTGAATTTGTGGCTGCTGTACCGGCTGAATTTGCGGTTGCTGGGCTGTAGACGTCGTCCCCATTTTCGGCGGCGGCGTAATCAACATACCAGAATTGGTATTTGCAGGCGCATTGCCATTAACGGAGCTGACCGGTGCCGGTGGATTTGAAGTGTCAGAACAGCCTGCCAGCCATAGCGAAACCAGTGACAAAGCCGCAATGCGGCGAACGGTGAATTTTGGGCTTCCCGCGCTCATTTATCCCCCAGGAAAAATTGGTTAATAACCAGTGACATAATTACCGTGCAAGGCACCCTACTGAACACTGGAAAAGATGTTCACGATACGCTGACCTGCGGCAAAATAACCAGGAAAAATCCAGGTATTTCCTCACGTTTTAAGCCAGCTCACCCTTCACTAAAGGGACAAAGCGCACGGCCTCCACGGTATCGATAATAAATTCGCCTCCCCGACGACGCACCCGTTTCAAATACTGGTGCTCCTCCCCTACGGGTAAGACGAGAATCCCGCCTTCGTCCAGCTGCGTCATTAGCGCAGTTGGAATTTCCGGCGGTGCCGCCGTAACAATGATAGCGTCAAACGGCGCGCGTGCCTGCCAACCTTGCCATCCATCGCCATGACGGGTTGAAACATTATGTAAATCAAGATTTTTCAGGCGGCGACGCGCCTGCCACTGCAAACCTTTAATCCGTTCGACCGAGCAAACATGCTGGACAAGATGCGCCAGGATTGCCGTTTGATATCCCGAACCGGTGCCAATTTCCAGCACCCGCGACTGCGGCGTCAGCTCGAGTAATTCGGTCATTCGCGCCACCATATACGGCTGCGAAATTGTCTGCCCCTGACCTATCGGCAAGGCGATATTGTCCCAGGCTTTTTGTTCAAACGCTTCATCAACGAATTTTTCACGCGGCACGGCAGCAAGTGCATTCAGCACCTGCTCATCCTGAATACCTTGCGCACGTAATTGATCCAGAAGTGCTTGTACGCGTCTGCTTACCATTGCGTGCCAACTCCCACGCTGTTTAACCAGTCTGAAACCACATCTTGCGCGCTATGCGCAGTTAAATCCACATGCAGCGGCGTGATGGAGACATAGCCCTCATCTACCGCAGCAAAATCGGTCCCCGGACCGGCATCACATTTACCGCCCGGCGGGCCAATCCAGTACAGCGTATTGCCGCGCGGATCTTGCTGCGGGATCACCTGATCTGCCGGATGTCGTGTACCGCAGCGCGTCACGCGAATACCTTTGATTTGGTCCAGCGGCAAATCCGGTACATTTATATTAAGAATACGCCCTGTTCGCAGCGGTTCTTTGCACAGTGCACGCAGAATAGAACAGGTAACTGCCGCAGCGGTGTCGTAATGTTTATGCCCGTCTAGCGAGACGGCAAGCGCCGGAAAACCTAAATGGCGACCTTCCATCGCGGCGGCTACCGTACCGGAATAAATAACATCATCCCCCAGATTCGGCCCGGCGTTAATTCCGGACACAACAATGTCCGGGCGCGGACGCATCAGAGCATTCACGCCAAGATAGACGCAATCGGTCGGGGTTCCCATTTGCACAGCAATATCACCATTTTCAAAGGTAAACGTGCGCAGGGAGGATTCCAGTGTCAGAGAATTTGAAGCGCCGCTGCGGTTACGATCGGGGGCGACCACCTGAACGTCAGCAAACTCACGCAAGGCTTTCGCCAGCGTTTGTATACCGGGTGCATGTACCCCGTCATCATTACTCAGCAATATGCGCATAATCACCTGTTGTGTTGATAAGTTCCCTGACAACGCTGGTTGCAAAACTACCCGCCGGAAGCCAGAAACGGATCTCTACGGTGACGTCATCCCACCAATTCCAGCTTAATTGTTGCGGATACAGCAGCATCGCTCTGCGCGCGGCTTCAACTTTTTCGCGCACCAGTAAAGCTTGTAATTCAGTTTCTGCGGCGACAGCTGCTTGTTCGAATGCCAGCGCTTCACGCTGAGTTCCCCATTCGCCACTGCCCGGCAATGCGGCGGTTATCATCAGCTCTTTATCGTTGACGCGACGCTGTAATTCCGCCAGTTCTTCGGTGGTTGCGACAAACCAGCTACCACGTCCGGCTAATTGTAGCGCATCGCCGTCAACAACTTGATTAACGTCTGCTTTTTTGAGGCGCTCAGCAACAATCTGATTAAACAACGCACTGCGGGCTGCCGACAACCAAAAACTCCGTTTATTGCGATCGCGCACCGGAGTATTGGTTTGCGCCCAGCGCTGCGCCCCCTGCAAGTTGCTACCGCCAATCCCAAAACGTTGGGCACCGAAGTAGTTCGGTACACCTTTTACGCAAATATCGATCAGACGTTGTTCAACGTCATCGCGATTGCTCACTTCGCGCAGAACCAGGGTAAAGGCGTTACCTTTCAGCGCGCCTAAACGCAGCTTGCGCTTGTGCCGCGCATACTCCAGCACCTGGCAGCCTTCCAGTTGAAAGGCGCTCAGATCGGGCATTTCCTTGCCTGGCACGCGAGCGCATAACCACTGTTCCGTAACAGCATGTTTGTCTTTTTGCCCAGCGAAGCTGACTTCACGGGCATGAATTTTCAGGAATTTCGCCAGTGCATCCGCCACAAAACGGGTATTGCAGCCGTTTTTGAGGATTCTAACCAGAATATGCTCACCTTCACCATCAGGCTCAAAGCCCAAATCTTCCACCACCACAAAGTCTTCCGGATTGGCTTTCAGCAGCCCGGTGCCTTGCGGTTTACCGTGGAGGTAAGTGAGATTATCAAACTCAATCATTTTGTTGCCTTAATGAGTAGCGCCACCGCTTCACAGGCAATCCCTTCCCCACGTCCGGTAAATCCAAGTTTTTCCGTAGTAGTGGCTTTCACGTTAACATCATCCATATGGCAGCCGAGATCTTCGGCAATAAACACGCGCATTTGTGGAATGTGCGGCAACATCTTCGGTGCCTGAGCGATGATAGTGACATCGACGTTGCCCAGGGTATAACCCTTCGCCTGAATACGACGCCAGGCTTCGCGTAGCAGCTCGCGGCTGTCGGCACCTTTAAATGCCGGATCGGTATCCGGGAACAGCTTGCCGATATCCCCCAGCGCCGCCGCGCCAAGCAATGCATCGGTCAACGCATGGAGCGTCACGTCGCCATCAGAATGCGCCAGCAATCCTTTTTCGTAAGGAATGCGTACGCCACCAATGATAATTGGGCCTTCACCGCCAAAGGCATGTACGTCAAAACCGTGTCCAATTCGCATTATGTATTCTCCTGATGGATGGTTCGGGTGAGGTAAAACTCGGCCAGTGCCAAATCTTCCGGGCGCGTGACTTTAATGTTATCCGCACGGCCTTCGACCAACTGAGGATGGAATCCGCAATATTCCAGCGCCGAGGCTTCGTCGGTAATAGTCGCGCCTTCATTTAAAGCGCGCGTCAGACAGTCATGTAACAGCTCACGAGGGAAAAATTGCGGCGTCAGCGCGTGCCATAAGCCGTTGCGATCAACGGTATGAGCAATGGCATTTTTGCCCGGTTCGGCACGTTTCATCGTATCGCGCACTGGTGCGGCTAGGATCCCTCCCGTGCGGCTGGTTTCGCTCAACGCCAACAATCGCGCGAGGTCATCCTGATGCAGACAAGGACGAGCGGCGTCATGCACCAATACCCACTGCGCGTCGCCAGCGGCTTTCAAACCTGCCAGCACGGAATCGGCACGCTCATCACCGCCATCTACAACGGTGATTTGCGGATGATTCGCCAGAGGAAGTTGTGCAAAACGGCTATCGCCAGGACTTATGGCAATGACGACACGTTTCACCCGGGGATGCGCCAGCAGCGCATGCACCGAGTGTTCAAGAATGGTTTGATTACCGATTGAGAGATATTGCTTAGGACATTCCGTTTGCATTCGACGGCCAAATCCGGCCGCCGGAACCACGGCGCAAACATCCAAATGAGTGGTTGCCATGTTAATTCCCGGGCTGATTTATCGATTGTTTTGCCCCGCAGACTGTGCGCGCTTCGACGCGTCAGGCACCAGACGATAAAAAGTTTCGCCCGGCCTGGTCATGCTGAGTTCATTACGCGCACGCTCTTCGAGCGCCTCCTGGCCGCCATTGAGATCGTCAATTTCGGCAAAAAGTTGATCGTTTCGCGCTTTAAGTTTCGCGTTTGTAGCTTGCTGTGCCGCCACATCATCATTGACGCGGGTATAGTCATGTATACCGTTCTTACCGAACCACAGCGAATACTGTAGCCAGACCAGAATAGCCAGCAACAGCAGCGTTAGTTTACCCATCCTGCCCCCTGAAAAACGGCATCATCATCCCATGCATCCGAAGACGACTCTACATCCTCTGTTGGGGATACCGCGACAACGCGGGCAAATGTACCACATTTGTCCATTGTTACGTATACCCAGGGCGTGCAGAACATAATCTCATTATTAGTTACGGTTTGAATTATGAACAGAGGAGACAAGAAAGTACAAATTAGCCCAGTAGCCACATAAACAGTGCGCCAAACATAATGCCTACTGTCACCAGGGTGAAAACAATACTGTAGCGTAGCTTTCCGTCCATCAATGAATGCAGCGCAATCCCCACCACTACCGCGACGGGCATCAGCGCCAGAAAGAAAGGCCAGGTGTAGATAAAGAAGAACAGCGTGTTAGAGCCATAAATCAACATCGGCATCGCCAGCGCAAATAACCAGGAGATAAAACCGACCACGGCACCAGGCAGTGACCATGTGGTTTCTTCATCCTCAGTAAGGCTGTCGTTATTTGTTAGTGTAATGTTATGGCTATTACGCATATTTGATCCTGTTACTTTGACGAACCGGGCATGGAAACCCGGTGGTGTCTCAGGATCTGATAATATCGTTCTGTCTCAACAGATCTAATAATTGCTGTACCAAATTTGTTACTAATTGTTCACCATTGAGATGAATTTCTGCCGATTCAGGCGCTTCGTAAACGGAATCTATTCCCGTAAAGTTGCGCAGTTCACCGGCACGCGCTTTCTTATATAAGCCTTTGGGATCGCGGGCTTCGCAAATCGCCAGCGGCGTATCGACAAACACTTCGATAAAGCGCCCTTCTCCTACGCGTTCGCGAACCATCTGGCGTTCGGCGCGGTGTGGCGAGATAAATGCGGTCAGCACCACCAGTCCGGCTTCAACCATCAAATTCGCCACTTCACCGACGCGACGGATATTCTCTTTACGATCGGCATCGCTAAAACCGAGATCGCTGCATAATCCGTGGCGAACATTGTCGCCATCCAGCAGATACGTACTGACGCCGAGTTTATGTAACGCCTCCTCCAGCGCCCCGGCGACCGTTGATTTACCGGACCCAGAGAGGCCGGTAAACCACAGCACTACACCACGATGACCGTGGTGTAGCTCGCGTTGTTGCACAGTGACCGGATGGCTATGCCAGACGACGTTTTCGTCATGCAGCGCCATTATTTATCCCCCAGCAAATCGCGCGCGCCCCAGTGCGGAAAGTGGCGACGAACCAGGGCATTCAATTCCAGTTCGAATGCACTGAATTCAGATGACGCAACGGCGGCCTCGTTTTTCGGCTCATGCACCATACCGGCACCAACAGTCACGTTGCTCAGGCGATCGATAAAAATCAGCCCACCCGTCACCGGATTTTGTTGATAACGATCTAACACCAGCGGCTCGTCAAAAGTGAGATCCACGAGGCCGATCCCATTCAGTGGCAGGTTTTCAACTTCACGCTGGGTAAGGTTATTAATATCAACCTGATAGCGAATGCCATCAATACGCGCGCGCGTCTTCTTACCGGCAATTTTGATGTCGTAACTCTGGCCCGGGGAAAGCGGCTGTTCCGCCATCCATACCACATCCACCGACGCGCTCTGCACCGCCGGTAACGCTTCGTCTGCCGCCAGCAGCAGATCGCCACGGCTGATGTCGATCTCATCCGTCAGCACCAGGGTGATCGCTTCTCCGGCAAAGGCTTCTTCGCGATCACCATCAAAAGTCACGATCCGCGCGACGTTTGATTCCACACCAGAGGGCAGCACTTTGACACGTTGCCCGACTTCCACGCGACCGGATGCCAGCGTTCCGGCGTAGCCACGAAAATCGAGATTCGGGCGATTAACGTACTGCACCGGGAAGCGCATTGGCTGAGCATCCACCACTCGCTGGATCTCCACGGTTTCCAGCACTTCGAGCAGTGTCGGACCGCTGTACCACGGCATACTTTCACTTTGCGAAGCCACGTTGTCGCCTTCCAGCGCAGAGAGCGGCACAAAGCGAATATCCAGATTGCCAGGTAACTGTTCGGCGAAAGTCAGGTAGTCTTCACGAATGCGGGTGAATGTCTCTTCACTGTAATCCACCAGATCCATTTTGTTGATCGCTACGACCAGATGTTTGATCCCCAGCAGCGTGGAGATAAAACTGTGACGACGGGTTTGATCGAGCACGCCTTTACGGGCATCGATCAGTAAGATCGCCAGCTCACACGTTGAGGCGCCGGTCGCCATATTGCGGGTATACTGCTCGTGCCCGGGGGTGTCGGCGATAATAAATTTACGCTTCTCGGTAGAGAAATAGCGGTAGGCCACATCAATAGTGATGCCCTGTTCGCGCTCAGCTTGCAGGCCGTCCACCAGCAGAGCCAGATCCAGTTTTTCGCCCTGGGTGCCGTGACGCTTACTGTCGTTATGCAGCGATGAGAGCTGATCTTCGTAGATTTGGCGGGTATCGTGCAGCAGGCGACCAATCAGGGTACTTTTGCCGTCATCGACGCTACCACAGGTCAGAAAACGCAGCAGGCTTTTATGTTGTTGCGCAATCATCCAGGCTTCGACGCCGCCTTCATTAGCGATTTGTTGTGCAAGTGCGGTGTTCATCTTAAAAATACCCCTGACGTTTTTTCAGCTCCATAGACCCCGCCTGGTCGCGGTCAATCACGCGGCCCTGACGTTCACTGGTGGTGGAAACCAGCATCTCTTCGATGATCTCCGGCAGTGTTTGTGCATTTGACTCCACCGCACCGGTCAGCGGCCAGCAGCCCAGCGTACGGAAACGCACCATCCGTTTTTTAATCACTTCGCCCGGTTGCAGGTCGATACGGTTGTCATCAATCATCATCAACATACCGTCGCGTTCCAGAACCGGACGTTCCGCAGCGAGATACAGCGGCACAATGTCGATATTTTCCAGCCAGATGTATTGCCAGATATCCTGCTCGGTCCAGTTAGAGAGCGGGAAGACGCGGATGCTTTCGCCTTTGTTAATTTGCCCGTTGTAGTTGTGCCACAGCTCCGGGCGCTGATTTTTCGGATCCCAGCGATGGAAGCGGTCACGGAAAGAGTAGATTCGCTCTTTAGCGCGGGATTTCTCTTCGTCACGGCGCGCACCACCGAAGGCGGCATCAAAACCGTATTTGTTCAGCGCCTGTTTCAGGCCTTCAGTTTTCATAATATCGGTATGTTTCGCGCTGCCGTGCACGAATGGATTAATCCCCATCGCCACGCCTTCCAGGTTTTTATGCACCAGCAGCTCGCAGCCGTAGGCTTTCGCCGTACGATCGCGGAACTCATACATCTCGCGGAATTTCCAGCCGGTATCGACATGCAGCAACGGGAAAGGCAGCGTACCTGGATAAAACGCCTTGCGCGCCAGATGCAGCATGACGCTGGAATCTTTACCGATAGAGTAGAGCATCACCGGATTTGAGAATTCTGCCGCCACCTCGCGAATAATGTGGATGCTTTCCGCCTCCAGTTGCCGCAGGTGAGTAAGTCGTTTTTGATCCATAACCGTTCCTTTGCAATACCGCTATTTTCTTGCCATCAGATGTTTCGACTATAGGGAGCGTAAGAGAGCGAATGAAATTACCAATTAGAATGAGTAGTTCCTTAACGGAATAACGATTTGGCAAAGCTAATATCAAAAAGTGCTTAAGGCACCGGATTTCGGGCGTTTAGGAAGATTTGAAATTGTTTTAGCGCAGCGGCAGTTTCATACTATGGCGGTAAAAAAATTTGCATGGTATTTAAGGACTCACTATGTTTTCCGCATTGCGCCACCGTACCGCTGCCCTGGCGCTCGGCGTATGCTTTATTCTCCCCGTACACGCCTCGTCACCTAAACCTGGCGATTTTGCTAATACCCAGGCACGACATATTGCTACTTTCTTTCCGGGACGCATGACCGGAACTCCTGCAGAAATGTTATCTGCCGATTATATTCGCCAACAGTTTCAGCAAATGGGTTATCGCAGTGATATTCGGACATTTAATAGTCGGTATATTTATACCGCCCGCGATAATCGCAAGAGCTGGCATAACGTGACGGGAAGTACGGTGATTGCCGCTCATGAAGGCAAAGCGCCGCAGCAGATCATCATTATGGCGCATCTGGATACTTACGCCCCGCTGAGCGATGCTGACGCCGATGCCAATCTCGGCGGACTGACGTTACAAGGAATGGATGATAACGCCGCAGGTTTAGGTGTCATGCTGGAATTGGCAGAACGCCTGAAAAATACGCCTACCGAGTATGGTATTCGATTTGTGGCGACCAGTGGTGAAGAGGAAGGGAAATTAGGTGCTGAGAATTTACTCAAGCGGATGAGTGACACCGAAAAGAAAAATACGCTGCTGGTGATTAATCTCGATAACTTAATTGTTGGCGATAAATTGTATTTCAACAGTGGTGTAAAAACCCCTGAAGCAGTAAGGAAATTAACGCGCGACAGGGCGCTGGCAATTGCGCGCAGTCACGGAATAGCCGCAACGACCAATCCGGGTTTGAATAAAAATTATCCGAAAGGCACTGGGTGTTGTAATGACGCAGAAATATTCGACAAAGCGGGCATTGCTGTACTTTCGGTGGAAGCGACTAACTGGAATCTTGGGAATAAGGATGGTTATCAGCAACGCGCAAAAACAGCCGCATTCCCTGCGGGAAATAGCTGGCATGACGTAAGACTGGATAATCAACAGCATATTGATAAGGCACTTCCTGGAAGAATAGAACGTCGCTGCCGTGACGTTATGCGGATAATGCTACCGTTGGTGAAGGAGCTGGCGAAGGCGTCTTGATGGGTTTGAAAATGGGAGCTGGGAGTTCTACCGCAGGGGCGGGGAATTCTAAGTGATATCCATCATCGCATCCAGTGCGCCCGGTTTATCCCCGCTGGCGCGGGGAACACAAAACCAAACTTCTCCATAAATTCCATAGCCGCGGTTTATCCCCGCTGGCGCGGGGAACACACGCGCGTACCGGATCGCGGACAACAAATTGCCGGTTTATCCCCGCTGGCGCGGGGAACACCTGAAACCAGTTGGCTCGTTGTTCTTCTTTGGCGGTTTATCCCCGCTGGCGCGGGGAACACGCTGGTTTTGAATCGTCCCGCGCTCGAGACGCCGGTTTATCCCCGCTGGCGCGGGGAACACGGCAACATAACGAACAAAATCAACGTCAACCTCGGTTTATCCCCGCTGGCGCGGGGAACACTTGCTGAAAAAGAAGGCTCCGGCGTTATCAGTCGGTTTATCCCCGCTGGCGCGGGGAACACTAGTTAACTTTTAGACAGAATATCCGTGTACCCGGTTTATCCCCGCTGGCGCGGGGAACACGGTTTTACAAGCTTAAATGATTTTAAATTTTGCGGTTTATCCCCGCTGGCGCGGGGAACACAACTGGATTCTGCTCTAATTATTACATCATCGCGGTTTATCCCCGCTGGCGCGGGGAACACGGAAACCGCCCCGGCGGTGGTTAGCTGTTTGCCGGTTTATCCCCGCTGGCGCGGGGAACACTTTGCTACCCGCTCAAAACCGCCGATTCGCGTCGGTTTATCCCCGCTGGCGCGGGGAACACTCGGCCAGCGTCCAGGCTGGCACCCGATATTCCGGTTTATCCCCGCTGGCGCGGGGAACACCTGCCGACTGACCGCCGACGCTTTCGCGTTAACGGTTTATCCCCGCTGGCGCGGGGAACACCGTTTTTGCCGGGTTTATTTTAAAACCGGAGCCGGTTTATCCCCGCTGGCGCGGGGAACACGGAATATCGTTGCGCTAAAAGAGATTCTGGGCCGGTTTATCCCCGCTGGCGCGGGGAACACCCTGGTGTTGTCTGTTTCGTGACGCTCGGTAACGGTTTATCCCCGCTGGCGCGGGGAACACCTATAATTTGTTTTTGCACCACTGTACCTCGTCGGTTTATCCCCGCTGGCGCGGGGAACACTCTTCGGGCGCGCGTTTTCGCAGACCAGCGATCGGTTTATCCCCGCTGGCGCGGGGAACACGTTACGCTGCCTGAATATCGCAATTCCCCTGACGGTTTATCCCCGCTGGCGCGGGGAACACTGCATATCAGATGGGCACTGCTGATTGGAGAACGGTTTATCCCCGCTGGCGCGGGGAACACATTAAATTTTGCAGGTAGCTGTTATCCGTGTCCGGTTTATCCCCGCTGGCGCGGGGAACACCGATTCCTCGTAGCTGCCACTCGACTGAAAGCCGGTTTATCCCCGCTGGCGCGGGGAACACGTCGCCTGTTCAACTTTAAACGGCTCAAACCACGGTTTATCCCCGCTGGCGCGGGGAACACCCTGGTGGAGATTGACGCGAAATATGAGAAACCGGTTTATCCCCGCTGGCGCGGGGAACACATGACTACACGTACCCGATGCGCGGCGCGGGGCGGTTTATCCCCGCTGGCGCGGGGAACACTTCTGTCACCTGACTATTTAACGCTATATTTCCGGTTTATCCCCGCTGGCGCGGGGAACACACACACCAGGACCGCGCCAACTTACCCCGCGTCGGTTTATCCCCGCTGGCGCGGGGAACACGCGATCGCGGTGGTTAATCTGCTGAAAATACCCGGTTTATCCCCGCTGGCGCGGGGAACACATCTGATTACTAGTTGTTATGCGAAGTATTTCCGGTTTATCCCCGCTGGCGCGGGGAACACACTAAGCATACATATCTGTTTTTAAACAAATTTATTCCACATCAACAATCTACCAACTAAATTCAAACATTTCCTTATTTTTAAAGAACGTCTAACTTATTGATTATCAACAGGAAGAAAAGAAACCAAACGTAACCCATCCAAATCCACCGGAATACGTCTGTTTTTGCCCCAGGTCTGAAATTCAAAACCCGACTCGGTATTGGTCGCCCAGGCCATCACCACATTTCCGCAACCAGCCAGTTGGGTAATTTGCTGCCAGATCATCTCCCGAATACGTTTTGATGTATCACCAACATACACACCGGCACGCACTTCCAGTAGCCAGATTGCGAGCCGTCCACGTAAGCGCGGAGGGACATTTTCTGTAACAACCACGACCATGCTCATCCGCCGCGCCCCCGGTGACCACTATCACCCAGCGTTTCAGGTTCAGGGATGGCAGGCGGTAACATATCCGGCGCGGGTTGTGGTGGTTCAATTTCACCTGCAGCAAGGACTTCCTCAATTAACGGTATTAATTTGCCCGTTAACTTAGTGCTACGGAAAATATCGCGACAGGCTAATCTGACTTCTTTATCAGGTTCTGCGGGTTGCCTCGCTGCTATTTCAAATGCCTTTGGCACAACCGAATCAAATTTAATGATATCGGCTATGTCATAAACAAATGAAAGCGGTTTGCCACTATGGATAAACCCAATAGCGGGCGCATATCCCGCGGCTAATACTGCCGCTTCAGATATACCGTACAGACATGATGTAGCAGCACTGATGCAGCGATTCACAACATCGCCTTTTTCCCAGTCTTTAGGATCGTATTTGCGACCATTCCATTTCACACCATATTGTTTCGCCAGTAATGCATACGTCTGGCGAACGCGAGATCCCTCAATTCCACGTAACTGCTCCACTGAACGGCGAGCTGGCGGTGGTTCACGAAAACGTAATTCATACATTTTGCGCACCACCTTCAACCGTAGATCTTCCGTTAAAGCCAGCTTTGCCTGGTAGAGTAATTTATCTGCCCGCGCCCCTCCGGGTTGTCCGGAGGAGTAAACGCGAACGCCCGCTTCACCGACCCAGACCAGTAGCGTCCCCACCGTGGCGGCTAGATGCACCGCCGCGTGGGAAACTCTCGTTCCCGGTTCGAGCATAATGCAGGCGACCGATCCCACCGGAATGTGCGTGCGGATCCCGGTTTTGTCGATCAGCACGAAAGCGCCGTCCAGTACGTCGATCTGACCGTACTGGAGGAAGATCATGGAGGTGCGATCTTTTAACGGGATCGGACTCAGTGGTACAAACGTCACGCCTCTGCTCCGGGTTTGATCAGCATCAGACCACAGCCGAACGCCCGGCTTTTGCCATACCCCTGACTGAGACGTTGCAGAAATAACCCGGGATCGGTGACCGTAAGCATCCCCGTATAATCCACGCTACTGAACTGGATCAGTTGCCGGGTGTTTTCCCGCCGGAGTTGTTGTTGTCGGTAGGCATCAACCGAGGTATCCAGTAGTGTAAAACCACTTCTTTCCCCCTGCGCTGCCAGCCAGTCCAGCGCCGCCTGTTGTTGATGCAACCAGATATCACGCCCTTCCGCCTGCCCCTTCACCTGCCGTTTCGCCTCCATCAGCAGATCGTGGCGCTTGCCCGCTTTACAGATTGTTGGATTCGCCCGCAGGTTGAAACAAAGAGATTGTCCGGTACGCAGCTCGGACACAAATGGTCGGCATTCGATGGTGAAAGTTTCACTTTCCGCCGGGCGTTCCTGCGAGAGGACAAAAAAGCGAAACGCGCCCTGGAGTTCTTCCCGACGATAAAGAAATTGCCTTTCTTTGCCGCCAGGGAAGAGATCCCACAGCCACTGATGCATCACATATTCACCGCGATCCACCAGATGCAGCAACTGCGCTGGGGAAAGCTGGCCGGTATGTAAGGTTATTCTTGAGAGGTACATGGTTCCTCCTTGCTGAGCCACGGCCCCTGATTGACGGTGCGTTCCCCAAACAACCACTGCTGACGATTTAAAGGAACATCCCGACGGCGTAATATTTTGCTCGCGACCAGGCCGTCGTGTTCCCCTTCCCACCAGCATTCATCCTGAAGTTTTGGGAGTGAGACTTTCAGTTTGCGGAAATGATCCTGATACTGTTGGTATGCGTTACGTAAGGTATCCGACGCGTTGCCTTCGAGTAGTAACGGCGCAAGTGGTAACGCCAGCGGATGACTTTTTCGCCCCAGATAAAGCGGAAAAACCGGATGGCGTAAACCGTCCTGCAACTGTTCGAGGCTGTAAGGCGCATCGGGGGTTGTTGCCACCGCCACCATCCACCAGGCATCGGTGTAGTAGTCGCGCCGGGAGATAATCGCGCTCAAAAGCTCAGGGGCGCTCAACTCTTCGCGACGGCTGAAATAACGTGCTTTACGCACCTCTTTTGGCATCTGGACCGTGTGATAATCCCGTGCCCAGCGCGGGTTACGGCTGGCGCAAACCACCAGTGAATAGTGGCGATTAAACGCGTTTAAGCGTTCGGTATCATCACGCCGGATCCCTACCCCGGCAGCCAGCAGCCCCAGCAATGCTGAGCGCGAAGGCAGTTCATGGGTATGACGCACTTCGCCGGGGGCATCGACGCCCCAGGATGCCATCGGCCCATGAAGCTGAAAAATCAGATATTGGCTCATAAGCCGCCCCTTACGCGCAGATAAAGTCCAGCACGTCCTTCATGCTTCCCTGTTTGTTCATCACGTCAAAACTTGCGTAATCGGTCTTCTGTTCGTAGACCGTATTCATATTTTCGCGAAGAGTTGTAATACGCTGCACCGCCACCTCTAACTGACGGGTGCCATTAATGGGTTCATAGAAAGCTGCCGCCAGAGAACGCGGTTGATCGGTGCCTTTTTCTGCCAGCGCCCAGGAGGCGTAGGCACGGCTGGCAAAGCTGTTCTGTTTGCCGGTTGGGGAGACTTTAAGTGCGGCTTCCGTAAAGGCACGTATGGTCTGATTAGCTAACGCTTCGTCACCGCCAAGGTTTTCGACCAGCAGATCTTTATCAATGCAGATATAGGTGTAGAACAGTGCAGAACCGAATCCGGTTTCACCAAGATGCCCGGCACCGGCATCTTCAGAAGCCTGGCGCAAATCATCAACGGCGGTGAAAAAATCATCTTCGACAATCGTTTCACTGACACCAAATGCGTGCGCTACCTGGCAGGCGGCTTCAACATTAAACTCGGGTTTATTCGCCAGCATACGACCAAACATGGCAATATCTACCGCCATACGGTCTTTGCGTAACAACGCGAGATCTTCCTCTTTTGGCGCGCGCTTTTCTTCTGCAAGCTGATGGGCCAGCGCTTTTACGGCGTCAAATTCTGCCGGGCTGATATGAACTAATTGTTCAGTTTCGGCGTTAGTGAGCGGATCTTTTGGTTTTTTGTCGTTTTTAGCTTTCCCAAGATAATCCGCAATTTTTGCCGCCCATTCGATGGCTTTTTTCTCTTCGATTCCTTTCTCAATCAGGATAGTTGCCGCCTCACGCGCAATACGCCCACTACGAATACCAATATGGCCCGCCAGTGCCTGTTCAAAAAGTGCAGAAGTGCGCCACGCACGTTTCAGACTTTGTGAGGAAACGCGCAGACGCGTTGCGCCACCCAGTACCACAGTTTTTGGCGCACCAGTATCATCACGGTTAAGGTTGGCAGCAGGGTAAGCGGTTAACAAATGAAGCTGAATAAATGTTGTCATGAGATAGTCCTTTATTGATTTTGTTCGTTATCGGCGTCGCCAGCCTGGTAATATTCCAGCGCCCAGCGGATACGGATAAATTCGGTTGGCCGCTGCTGGCGGCGGTGATGATTGAGCAGGTCGTCGCTCTCCTGGCACCAGCGGAAGACCCCCTCTGCCAGAGAGTCAAGATTGACGGAACCGTTTAATAATCTGACTGCGCGCCGTAACTGGCGCAGTAATTCATCCGGTGTTTTTACTGCCGAGAGGCGAGTAAAACGCCCCTTTGACATTACCGCCGCCAGCTGCGCGGCAAAAGGCTGCCGTTCATCAATGGCTTTAACATTGGCGCTAACTGCGGCTATCAGCGCTAGTGCGGTGATACGCCACTCAGGTTCATCCTGCCACTTTATTTGTCTGTTCTTCAGAAACAGGCGAAATCCATCCGTCAGACAAACATCATTAACCGTCGTACTACGCCGCAGACTGGCACGTTCGCCGCGTTTCTCCTGCAATTCCTCGTGCCATTTGCGCAGCGTGGCTTTGTGCTCCTCTTTTACAATACTCATTCAGCAGCCTCCTGCTTTTTCTCCCTGGCGGCTTTAGCACTTTGCTTCTCCGCCGATGTTGTAAAATATTTCTTGCGCGCGGTCATGATGCGTTCCAAATTAACGGGCTCATAAGGATTAGTGAATACACGCTCGTCAAAATCCTGACGCGCGAATAACCAAATTTCCTTATTCCATTTGCTGAGTAATTCATCCGCATCCTGACCTTCTTCAATTTGGCGCACGAACCTCAGAAAGCGATGCTGAGTTTTGTTCCAGAAGTCGATATCCACAAAACTAAAATCACCCCTTGCACCTTTTGGATCAGAGAACCATGCTTCTTTCAATGCACTCCGTAACAGACTTAGAATCCGTGAAGCCGTTTGCGCAGCCAGCCGCAGCTTTGGTATCTGGCCTTCTTTTTTATTGAGCAATAGAGGGAAATGGTGTTCGTACCAACAGCGCGCTTTCATGTTGTCGAAATCATAACCAAATCCCCACAGGCCCACTTTTGCCTGTTTCAGACTGCTGGCATTAAAGAGTTTCACCACCAGCGCGGGAAGTTCCGTATTGTTTTCTGATTTACCCGTTTCGATAAGGCCTAACCAGTCACGCCAGATTAAACCGCCCGGTTGTGGTTTAACGGAGTAAAACTCGCCACCCTCTTTAAGTGGTACACGGTAAGGCGTTAAGGGATGCTGCCACATGGCATAATTCGCACCGTAATTTTTGGTCGTCATCAGGCTCAGGAGCGCGTCGTTCTGCTCGCCGCAAATATCGCAGTTGCCGACTGTCGTGGTATTAAAATCAATACGAATACGCCGCGGCATTCCCCAGTACGCCTGGAGTTTATTAACCTGATCATCGGTTACCACCGCACCGGCCAGTTCGCTGGTGCGCGTCGGGCCAAGCCAGGGGAAAACCAGATCGTCAAATTTTTTGGGTAGCGGTAAATCGGCTTCATCCTGCGGCATCACGTTGAGCCACATTTTGCGCCACAAGGGAGTTTGTTGATTGCCCTGATATTCCTGTAATTCAATCAGCGTGGTCATCGGCCCACCGCCGCGTAAGCCGGTGCGGTAGCCTTTACCACCTGACGGCGCATTTAACTGTAGGGAGAACAGAGCTAACGCAGAACAATGTGGGCACAGGTATTCCGTTACACCACGCTTGATAAAGTGGTCTTTATTAAACTTCGTTGTTTGAGCGCCGGGAATCTCAGGCAGTAGTGAAGCGACCTGAACTTTATCTCCCGTGAGCGCCTCAAAATCCTGCATAAATGAAGGGGAATCTGGCCCAAACTGGAAAGCGTGTTCTAAGGACAGCAATGCTTCCCGTAGCTTTTCAACTTCCAGTCCGTCTTCCCAGATATCATCCCAACGACGATGATCTTTTGGCGCAAAGCTGGTTTGTAGTAGCCCCAGCAAAAACTGCCATGCCGCTCCCTGGAGATCTGCCCGTGGCGCAGCAATATCGACAACATTTTCATCCGCCAGATCGACAGGCGCCAGTTTGCCTGTCGTTCCATCTTTGAAACGAACAGGCAACCACGGGGTTGTCAGAAGTGAAAACGAGTTCATACGCATCCTCTCGTAAAAAAGACCATCCCAGGTCGGTTGTCCATCATTCCATCCTTTTCGGTGTATCAACTATTCAGAGAGCCCTGTCGCAGGCATCTCAACCAACCTTGCCAGTCAATCCTTCCATAGCCGAATACCCGCAACTTTCGTCATCGTTGACTAAAATCACGTTTGCCATCTCCGGATCTTGTCGCTGTTCAATGCACCACAGCCTGAACGCCTCTCCCTCCAGTAAAGAAAACTCATCCCGATGTTTTTTCCACCAGCTTCGGCGCACTCTGACAACGCTCATTTCCCATGCGTGAGCACCGGTGGCATAAGGCTTCACCACACCGTCAATACAGGTAGCCAGCCACAGGGAAACAGACTCCTCAGCCAGACGTGTCGACAGTTTTTCCGGGAGGTAATCGTTGATATTGGCGGCATAGCCGGGCCTGAAGTTCAGCACAAACTTTTTAGCCATTGCGCGATCGCAGTAATATTTGCCCACTTGCTCCTGCTCGCTGCGGGCAAATCCTTCCGGCATTACCACGTCCTCACCGTAGACGGATTCAATAAGAAGCCGGGCTGCGTGTGGCATCTGAATAGCACCTTGCTCACGCAGCACACGCTGCGTCAGCCAGATTCGCCCATGATCGGGATAGACAAATGCACTGTTACGCATGGCACTGCCAAACCATTCGTCGCCAGGAGAGTCGTCCCAGACGGGAGCCAGAATCAGCAATTCAGGGGGGGAACGCTCGTCCTTTCCGTCACGCTTTAACTGACCATTAATATCGCGGATATGCCGCTGTAATCGTCCTGCTCGCTGAATCAGCAAATCAACAGGGGCCAGGTCGGAGATCATTTCGTCCAGGTCAATATCCACGCTTTGCTCAATTACTTGTGTACAAACAATGACTTGCGACGCTCTCTGTAAACTACAATATTTACCAAAGCGTGCCAGTGTCTCCGTTTCAATTCGCTGGCGATCGCTAAAAGCAAAGCGGCTATGAAAAAGTGAAAGGCTGGAAGCAGGAATGACGCCGCGGGCAAGCAGCTGACGATGAACCTTAATAGCGTCATCGACAGAATTCCGGATCCAGGCGATGCATTTCCCCTGACTTACCGCCGATTCGATACGCGCAATACACTCTTGTTCACTATGAAGCCAACCCACGCTGACGCTACGCTCAACGTCTTTGCGCGTCGCTACCCGGTGTGAGTTCACATCGGATTTCGTGACATGCGTCAGCCAGGGGTAATCATCCTTTTCCAGGAACGGAGCTTCTTGCAGGCCCTCTGTACCCCGCGCAAAGGCAGCGACGAGTTTGTCGCGCTGCTGTTGAGATAACGTGGCAGAAAGCAAAATAACGCTGTTTCCGCCACGCGCCTGCCGCTCGATCAACCCTTCAAGAATGCACGACATGTAAGCGTCACAGGCGTGGATCTCATCAGCCAGCAGGATTTTGTTACTCAGCCCCAGAAGCCGCAGATTATTATGTTTGAACGGCATCACCGCCATCATCGCCTGATCCAGCGTGCCGACGCCAATTTCAGCCAGCAACGCCTTCTTGTTACTGTCGGCAAACCAGGCCGCACATCCCTGACTGAACGTTTGTTCATCCGGTTCTTCTGACCCGACTAAATCACCAGACCAGAGTGATTCATTAAAGCGGTCCATTAATGTGCGGGCACTATGTGCCAGCACCAGGCTGGGGCGGGATTCTGGCGAATAGAAAGCAAGCCAGGTTTTGACCAGCCGATCGTACATGGCATTGGCCGTTGCCATTGTTGGCAGACCAAAAAACAGCCCCTGAGCTTTCCCCGCAGCTATCAACCTGTGCGCCAGGATAAGCGCCGCTTCTGTTTTACCTGCGCCAGTCACATCTTCCAGAATAAATAACTGCGGTCCTTGCTGGCTGATATCCAGATCCAGCACCTTTTGCTGTAACGGTGTCGGATTCTCAATAAAAGGAAACAGCGTATTAATTCCGTTGAAAGGCGCGACTTTTGCTTTTAGAGGAAAGACGGTTAAGGCGTTTTGAGCCTGAATTAAAGTTTTCTGCCAGTAACCTTTAATATCCATTGGGTGTGCGACGCGTGGAAAAAATCGCGTTGACGAACCCGTCCAGTCTGCGAGCACGACGGTTGCAGAGATATACCAGGAAAGGTGTTTTATAAGTTCAATGCCCTCATCATCATCCCAGAATGCGGGGATCTCTATGAGCGGAAACAGTGGTTTGATTTCAAGGAGAAAATCTCGTGCTGCAGCTTTGTCTTCAGGCAGAAAATTATCCAATTCATCCATACGATCAGGGGGCCGACCATGATGCCCTGTCGTCACGGGCATCCACATTTCTATCACTCGCCTAAGTTTGCGCGGAGAGAGCGAAGATGAAGGAAGTAACTCCTGACATTCACTTAAATAATGATTCCACAACCAGTAGCCCAGCGTTGAATGAGAGATTTTTTCGTAATTTTTTCTGGCACCTTCCTGAATCTTGAGTTCAGGGGGCAGGTAAAGTTGTTGAAAAGAGCGGGCAAATTTTCCAATATCGTGCCAGCACAGCAACCAGGCGAAAAATTGAGCCGCCTGTTCCTTGTCAGAAATCCCTAATTGACGAAAATAATCAGCCAGCCCGAAGCAATTTCTTTTAACCATTAAATAGCCCATCGCGGCTACATCCAGCGAATGCCAGCAAAGAAGGTGATAGTCGTCGCCCCCGTCTTTCTCGCCGCGTCGGGTTTTTCCCCAGAAATCAAAAAAAGTCACAATATTTTTATCCTTCAGTAAACTTAAAGGATATTTACGCATATTTTAAAAATTATCTGTGATATATATCAGCCAATAAAACATTTACATTATGAATAAATTAATGATTTTCATTTGAAATTCACAATAATAAATAGAGACTATATATTCACATAAAAAATATAAATTTTAAAAAAGGGTGCAGGAGACCAAACCATCACAATTCAGTACGCGGGGTTTTACCCCCGCGTGGTGGCTACTTCTTCGATTCGTAAGCGAGAACTGCCTTAAACTCCATACCACGTTCTCTGATACTCAACTCACACAACGAGTCACCTACCATCAGCGTGAATCCCAGTACTGTACAACACAGTACGATGATTGCCACAAGGGCATATTTTGTCAGCATGTCTTGCCTCCCTGCAAAGAAGAGACTAACATTCGAATTGTTTGGGTTCGAACGTAAGCCTCAGGTTGATAGAAATATCGCCTGGGGCTTTTGTCCATCTGGAACCTCGCGAATGCTTAACGCCAGACAGCCTCAAGCACCCGACGCCATTCTATACCTGATAATTCTTCCAGCGGCGTTCACGTTTAAAATCAGGAATACTGCTCGCAAAATAAAAACGCCCCCATCATTTCTGACAGAGGCGTTTAATTTATCCGGCAATATTTACCCTTCGTGCAATCCACATTCCCTTTTTAAGCCAAAGAAACGTGTTTCTTCTTCCGACATGCCAGGTTCCCATTTACGGGTTGTATGGGTATCACCGACCGATAAATATCCTTCATCCCATAATGGGTGATATTTCAGGCCATGTTTTTGCAGGTACTGATAAATAGTTCGGTTATCCCAGTCGATAATCGGCAGCACTTTAAATACGCCACGCTGAATTGCCAGCACCGGTAAATTGGCGCGGCTGCCGGATTGTTCGCGGCGCAGGCCAGCAAACCACGTTTGCGCATTCAGTTCTTTCAGCGCCCGGTTCATCGGTTCGACTTTGTTGATGTCATTGTACTTTTCAATGCCTTCAACGCCCTGTTCCCACAGTTTGCCGTAGCGTGCTTCCTGCCAGGCGGCGCTTTCGGTAGCGCGGTACACTTTCAGGTTGAGCTTGAGTTTGTCCGTTAACTCGTCAATAAAGCGGTAGGTTTCCGGGAACAGATAGCCGGTGTCGGTGAGGATCACCGGAATATCCGGGTGAATCTGATTCACCAGATGCAGGCTCACCGCCGCCTGAATGCCAAAGCTGGAAGAAAGTACATATTCACCGGGCAGATTATCCAGCGCCCAGGCAACGCGGCCTTCAGCGTCCAGTTTTTCCAGTTCGGCGTTAGTTTCTGCCAGCGCCAGAATGCGATCTACCTTCGGCAGTTCGTTCAGGGCGTTTAGATCGAGTTTGGACATAGATTCCTCACTGTTTGCCTTGCCTGATGCGACGCTCACGCGTCTTATCAGGCCTACAAGACCGGGCTGATGGTTAATCCCACAAATCGCGCGCCGGATCGAGCACCGGGCGAATGATGCCCGCACGCACCGTAAAGTCGCCGAAGCCTTCACCCGCTTCGCGCTCTTTCGCCCAGCGCCCTATCAGTTCATCAAGCGACGCCAGGATTTCCGGCTCGGTGATGTTTTCTTTATACATCCGTGGGATACGTGTCCCAATGCGGTTGCCGCCAAGATGCAGGTTGTAGCGACCCGGCGCTTTACCCACCAGGCCCACTTCCGCCAGCATCGCGCGACCACAACCGTTCGGGCAGCCTGTTACACGCATCACGATATGCTCATCGCTGACACCATGTTTCGCCATTAAATTATCGATGTTGTCGATAAAAGACGGCAGGAAACGCTCTGCTTCCGCCATCGCCAGCGGGCAAGTCGGGAATGACACGCAGGCCATCGAGTTTTCACGCTGCGGCGTGACGGCATTCATTAAACCGCTCTCTTTGGCGATCTTCTCGATCTTCGCTTTCTCGCTTTCCGGTACACCGGCGATGATCAGATTCTGGTTCGCCGTAATGCGGAAATCGCCTTTGTGGATCTTCGCGATCTCCAGCAGGCCGGTTTTCAGCGGACGCCCCGGATAATCAAGGATGCGACCATTTTCGATAAACAGCGTCAGGTGCCAGTTATCATCAATGCCCTTAACCCAGCCAATACGATCGCCTCGTCCGGTGAACTCATATGGACGGATCGGTTCAAATTTGATCCCCGCGCGACGCTCCACTTCCGCTTTAAACGTCTCAACCCCCACGCGCTCCAGCGTGTATTTGGTTTTGGCATTTTTACGATCGGTTCGGTTACCCCAGTCACGCTGAGTTGTCACGACGGCTTCGGCCACCGCCAGCGTATGCTCCAGCGGCAGATAGCCAAACTCGCTCGCCGTGCGGGCGTAGGTTTTCTTGTTGCCGTGTTCGATAGAAAGCCCACCGCCCACCAGCAGGTTGAAGCCTACCAGCTTGCCGTTTTCGGCGATTGCCACGAAGTTCATGTCGTTGGCATGCAGATCGATATCGTTCTGCGGCGGGATCACTACCGTGGTTTTGAACTTACGCGGCAGGTAGGTCTGACCAAGGATCGGTTCTTCATCAGTAGTGGCGACTTTTTCCTGGTCGAGCCAGATCTCCGCATACGCGCGGGTACGAGGCAACAGATGCTCAGAAATCTTCTTCGCCCACTCGTACGCTTCCGCGTGCAGCTGCGACTCGTAAGGGTTCGAGGTGCAGAGTACGTTACGGTTCATGTCGTTAGCGGTCGCCAGCGCATCAAGACCGACCGAGTGCAGCATCTGGTGCACCGGTTTGACGTTCTTTTTCAGAATGCCGTGGAACTGAAACGTCTGGCGGTTGGTCAGGCGAATGCTGCCATAGATGGTGTTTTCACCGGCAAATTTGTCGATCGCCTGCCACTGTTTAGTGGTAATCACCCCACCCGGCAGACGACAGCGAAGCAGCATCGCGTGGCGCGGCTCCAGCTTCTGTTCAGCACGTTCGGCGCGGATGTCGCGGTCATCCTGCTGATACATGCCGTGGAAGCGGATCAGCAGGAAGTTATCGCCCTTAAAGCCGCCGGTCAGACCGTCGTTTAAATCTTCCGCAATGGTGCCGCGCAGGTAGTTGCTTTCAAGCTTCATGCGCTCGGCGTCTGTCAGTTTTCCTTCGACCACTAAAGGCCCTGGATGTTTTTCGCTCATTAGTAGACATCTCGCTGATAACGGCGCTCTACGCGCAGCTCACTTAAAAATTCATCCGCCGCTTCGGTGTCCATGCCACCAAATTCGGCAATCACTTCCAGAAGTGCCTGCTCAACGTCTTTCGCCATGCGATTAGCGTCGCCGCAGACATAAATGTGGGCACCATCATTGATCCAGCGCCACAGCTCCGCGCCCTGTTCGCGCAGTTTGTCTTGTACGTAAACTTTTTCTTTTTGGTCGCGCGACCAGGCAAGATCGATACGTGTCAGCACGCCATCTTTGACGTAGCGCTGCCACTCCACCTGATACAGGAAGTCTTCCGTAAAGTGCGGATTACCAAAGAACAGCCAGTTTTTACCTGGCGCTTCGTCGGCGGCGCGTTGCTGCATAAAGGCGCGGAACGGCGCAATACCGGTGCCTGGGCCAATCATAATCACCGGGGTTTCCGGGTTAGCGGGCAGGCGAAAGTTATCGTTATGTTCGATAAATACGCGGACTTCGCCCTCTTCTTCCACGCGATCCGCGAGGAAGCTGGAGGCACCACCGGCACGGGCTCGGCCTTCCACGTCGTAACGCACCACACCAACGGTGACGTGTACTTCGTTCTCGACTTCCGCCTGCGAGGAGGCGATGGAATACAGGCGCGGGGTCAGCGGGCGCAGCAGATTAATCAGCGCTTCGGCATCCAGTTGCGCCGGAGAGAAACGCACCATGTCGACAATCGGCGTCGTCGCGGCGTAATGCTGTAACTTCGCTTTATCGCCCACCAGCGGCAGCAGTGTTTCGCTGCGGGTAAGCGTGGCGTAATTCTCAACAATGTTGGCGGTGTTGACGGTCAGTTCGAAGTGCCACTGTAGCGCTTCGTTCAGAGGCAACGTTTTGCCCTCGACGGTGACAGGTTCATCGCCTTTCAGCCACAGCAGTTCGACAAGTTCTTTCACCAGTGCCGGATCGTTCTGATACCAGACGCCCAGCGCGTCACCCGGCTGGTAACGCAGGCCCGAGTCACCTAAGTCAATTTCGATATGGCGAACGTCTTTTTCAGAGTTACGCCCGGTAATTTTCTGGTTAACAGAGAGGCTAGCCACCAGCGGCGCGTCTTTGCTGTACGGGCTGGTGTGGATTTCATTTACCGCGCCAGTAGCGACGGATTGCGAAGGTGCCGCGACAGGCGCACGCGATTTAAGCGCATCAACCACGCGGGCGCGCCACTCGCTGGCAGCAGCCTGGTATTCAACATCGGCATCGACACGGTCGAGCAGGCGTTCACCACCCAGTTCCGCCAGCTTGCTGTCGAAATCTTTCCCGGACTGGCAGAAAAATTCATAAGAGCTATCGCCGAGGCTAAACACGGCAAACGCGGTGTTTTCCAGCTTTGGCGCTTTTTTGGAGAACAGGAACTTATGCAGCGCGACGGCTTCCTCCGGCGGTTCCCCTTCCCCTTGCGTTGACGTCACTACGATGAGCAGTTTTTCGCTGGCGATTTGTTTGAATTTATAGTCGCCCGCGTTCACCAGCTTAACGTTCAGTTTTGCTGCTAATAAATCATCGCGTAATGCTTCAGCAACCCGGCGCGCATTGCCGGTTTGCGAGGCGGAGATAATAGTTATACCCGGCATTTCTGCGGCTGGCGCTGGCGTCGCTGCAAGCGCAGCAGGCTGCTGATTGAGCACGCCCCAGAAATAGCCAGAAACCCAGGCAAGCTGGGTGGGAGTTAAATCGGTCGTGGCCGCCTGAAGGCGTGCCAGTTGCTCCGGGTTCAACGGAAGCAACGCGGAAGGTGGGACCTGTGTCGTCATGCGTCGTTATGTTCCAGTAAGCAAAGCTGTTTCTGCGCCCTGTCAGCGCCCATAAAACAGAAGAGAAGGTAAGGTTAACGGGGTGAACGGTGTGGATTAAAGACGGGATAGCGATAACTAATAACCAAATCGACTAACCTGTTTTAGCAATAGTCTTTAACAACAAAATAGATTAACCAACCTAATGAAAAACAAATGAATTTAGCCAATCATTAAGATAAATCAGCGATTTTGCGCAACAAAGTCGTTTTAGATAATGCGAAAAAACAGCCTTTCCGGTACTCTACGGCGGTTTTATCGTCCTGTAGAGAAATTATGATGTCCACCACGTTATTTAAAGATTTCACCTTCGAAGCCGCTCACCGCTTACCACACGTCCCGGAAGGGCATAAATGTGGTCGCCTGCACGGGCATTCCTTTATGGTGCGACTGGAAATTACCGGGGAAGTCGATCCGCATACGGGCTGGATTATCGATTTCGCTGAACTGAAAGCGGCGTTTAAGCCAACTTATGAGCGCCTCGATCACCATTATCTCAATGATATTCCAGGTCTGGAAAACCCAACCAGCGAAGTTTTAGCAAAATGGATTTGGGATCAGGTTAAACCCGTTGTGCCGCTGTTAAGTGCGGTGATGGTAAAAGAAACCTGTACCGCAGGTTGTATCTATCGCGGCGAATGATAAGAGTGTGTCGGCGGTCAATTTCCCTTAAGTAACGCTATGTTAGGGTGTTGTGTTCTGGATATCTGGGGCATGACATGGAAGACGACTGCGACATTATTATTATTGGTGCCGGTATTGCAGGCACCGCTTGCGCGTTACGCTGCGCGCGAGCGGGTTTATCCGTTTTGTTACTGGAACGCGCTGAAATCCCCGGCAGCAAAAATCTTTCCGGCGGGCGGTTATATACCCATGCACTCGCGGAACTCCTCCCGCAATTTCATCTGACCGCGCCTCTTGAACGACGCATCACTCACGAAAGCCTTTCCCTGTTAACGCCCGATGGCGTAACGACGTTTTCCAGCTTACAGCCCGGCGGTGAATCCTGGAGTGTATTACGTGCACGGTTCGATCCGTGGCTGGTTGCCGAAGCCGAAAAAGAAGGTGTCGAATGCATCCCCGGAGCGACGGTGGATGCACTGTATGAAGAAAACGGCAGGGTGTGTGGTGTCATTTGTGGTGACGATATTCTCCGCGCCCGTTATGTGGTGCTGGCAGAAGGTGCCAACAGCGTCCTGGCTGAACGTCACGGATTAGTGACTCGTCCTGCTGGCGAAGCGATGGCGTTGGGGATCAAAGAAGTGCTGTCGCTGGAAACATCCGCTATTGAAGAACGTTTTCATCTGGAGAATAACGAAGGCGCAGCGTTGCTGTTCAGCGGCGGGATCTGTGATGACTTACCCGGCGGCGCATTTCTTTATACTAATCAACAAACGCTCTCGTTAGGGATTGTTTGCCCGCTCTCTTCCCTTACGCAAAGCCGTGTTCCGGCAAGCGAGCTGCTGACTCGCTTTAAAGCGCATCCGGCAGTGCGCCCGCTTATCAAAAACACGGAATCACTGGAGTATGGTGCGCATCTGGTGCCAGAAGGTGGCTTGCACAGTATGCCGGTGCAATACGCCGGTAACGGCTGGCTGCTGGTGGGCGATGCGTTGCGCAGTTGCGTCAATACCGGAATTTCCGTGCGCGGCATGGATATGGCGCTGACTGGCGCGCAGGCGGCGGCACAAACGCTGATAAGCGCCTGCCAGCACCGCGAGCCGCAAAATCTGTTTGCGCTTTATCATCACAACGTAGAGCGCAGCCTGCTATGGGATGTTCTACAACGTTATCAGCATGTTCCGGCGCTTTTGCAACGCCCTGGCTGGTATCGGGCGTGGCCTGCGTTAATGCAGGATATTTCCCGCGATTTATGGGATCAGGGTGATAAACCTGTTCCACCGCTGCGCCAGTTATTCTGGCGTCATTTACGTCGTCATGGCCTGTGGCATCTGGCGGGCGATGTTATCAGGAGTCTGCGATGTCTGTAGCCCATAATCTCTGGCGCGTTGCTGATGCGCCGCACATTGTTCCGGCTGACTCCGTTGAGCGTCAGATGGTACAACGGTTGATTAACGCCTGTCCGGCAGGTCTTTTTTCGCTCACACCGGAAGGTGACTTACGCGTTGATTATCACGGCTGCCTGGAGTGTGGCACCTGCCGTTTGCTGTGCGACGAATCCACACTACAACAGTGGCGCTATCCGCCTTCCGGATTCGGCATCACCTACCGCTTTGGATAAATAATAAGGATAATTTATGCCCCTCTTACACCTGCTCCGCCAGAATCCGGTGATTGCTGCCGTTAAAGATAATGCCAGCCTGCAACTGGCAATCGATTCTGAATGCCAATTTATTTCCGTGTTGTACGGCAATATCTGCACCATCAGTAATATCGTTAAAAAGATTAAGAACGCCGGGAAATATGCTTTTATTCATGTTGATTTGCTGGAAGGCGCGTCAAATAAAGAAGTCGTTATTCAGTTTTTGAAACTGGTGACCGAGGCGGACGGCATTATCAGTACCAAAGCCTCAATGTTGAAAGCGGCAAGAGCGGAAGGTTTTTTCTGTATTCATCGCCTGTTTATTGTTGATTCAATTTCGTTTCACAACATTGATAAGCAAGTTGCGCAATCGAATCCGGATTGTATTGAGATCCTGCCAGGCTGTATGCCCAAAGTGCTGGGCTGGGTGACAGAGAAAATCCGCCAACCGCTGATTGCCGGTGGGCTGGTGTGCGATGAAGAAGATGCGCGTAATGCGATTAACGCGGGTGTCGTGGCGCTTTCCACCACGAATACCGGGGTCTGGACGTTAGCGAAAAAATTACTTTGACGGGATAATCGTAACCAATTGAATTTGGTTTGATTTGTAGGCCGCACGCCACATCCGACATTCAGCGCCTGATGCGACGCTTGACGCGTCTTATCAGGCCTACAAGTCCCCAGGCCAGAACCGTAGGCAGGATCATCCGGCAACACGTTATTGGCAATCTGCGTGAATGTTTGTCACCAGTGCCTCCAGCACCACTTTCCAGTCATCAACCACGCCAACATCTGCCTGTGAAAATACCGCAGCGCTGGCGTCATGATTAATCGCCACCACAAACTTGCTATTGCGTACGCCCGCCATTAACGCTGCTGCGCCAGAAGCGCCAACAACAATACACACCTCAGGTGCCAGCAGATGTCCGGAAATACCAATCACTTTTTCAGCATCAACGCCACCGTTCATCACTCGCGCCCGACTGTAGCCCACTTCGGCTCCCAGCTTTTCTGCCAGCATAGCGATTTCCTGGTTATCTGCCTCTCCGCCCTGCCCCACCACCAGCACCCGTCTGGCCTCAGCTAATGGGTCGCGAGTAACATTTTTCAGATCCTCTGTGCTAACCAGCCAGTCGGGAAGCGCACCCGGGACAATGTTCAGTTGTTGCATTCCAGAGGGCAACGTGGCGTTTTTCGCTGCTCCCGCCTGACGCGCCAGGGAAAGGCATAGCGGGCGTTTTTCTGTTTGCAGCGTCGCCGTTAGCGCATTTCCCCAGTGGGATTTGCGCACGCTTACGGTTGGAATATCTAACGAAGTCACCTGGCAGATGCTTGCACCATGTAAACGCCAGGCCAGCCGGGTCGACAGTTCATCGCCAAACGTTCCCGGCGGAAAGAGAACAACGTCCGCAGGCGTTCGCTGCCACTGTTCCACCAACGCATCCAGCACCTGTTCCGCCACTACAGGCTGAGGTTCAATCTGCCAGTGCGCCAGGGTACAACCGCTGAAATCCTGCGCCGCCAGCCAGCTTGCTATTGCGGCATTCTCCTGATTTATTGTCACAATTGCGATATTCATGGCTGCATCCTTTGGCGTAAATAGTCCCGCCATAGCTTTTGAGCTTTTTCTGCTACCGTTTGCCCATCAATCAGCGTCGCTCCGCGTCGTTGCTCTGCTCTTGCCAGTTGCAGACACTGCATCGCTGGCATTTCGGCAGCAACAGTTTTACGGATAATTTCTGCTTTCCCCGCAGCCATTCGCTGGCGCATTCCCGGTACTGGCAAGGCCACTTCACCGCACTGACGCACGGCAATCACCGCAGGCAAGCGAACCCGGCAACAACGCAACCCATGTTCAGTACGCTGTTCGAGGGTGATAAACAGCGCGTCGAGAGTGAAACGCTCCACCTGGGTGAAGCAGGGCCAGCCCAGCATTTCCGCCAGCAAAAATGGCGTTTGCCCATTCTGCCCTTCGCTGCTTTGGCAGCCGGTAATTATCAGATCCAGCGGATTCTGATGCTGCCATTCGGCAATATGGCGAGCGACAAATTCCGGCGCAAAGCGCAGATCTGCCGCCGTCTCCAGCAATACAGCTTCCTCAAACCCAAGAGCCATGAGATAGCGCAGCCAGTGCAATGCCCGTTCATCCCCCATGCTCAACGCGGTTAAAGACATCGGCGTACCGTTTTTTCTCTGCGCCAACAGCAGCGCGGCAGCGGCCTGTTCATCAGCACCGAGTAAACTTCGCAGTAGCGAAATATCCGGTCCGCTTTTACCCTGAGCCGCCGCCTGCCACTCTTTTTCCGCCAGCATTCCGGCATCCGGTTCGGCTTTAAACGCTAACAGAATGTTCATTCGCACCTCCTACATTTCCCGCCGCCACCAGCGGGAGGGCTTTAGTTTCTGGTGCCCATAGCCAGGTCACAACAAAACCAACCAACAACACTGTCGCCAGGAGCAATAAGGTGACTTGCATTCCCCACTGCGCCAGCACCCACGGCAGCAGGCCAGTACTTACCGCCGCGCCAAGTCGACTCATGGCGGTGGCAAAACCGACGCCCAGCGAGCGAATGTCAGTAGGAAAACTTTCCGCAGGCAAAATGCCCACCAGATTACTGACTGCCGAAATGGTGGTGCTGAAGAGAACAAAAAGCAGCAGCGTTAATGAACTGCCGGAAGGCAAACAGGCCATTACTACCAGCGTTGCCGCCAGCAGCAAAAAACTTCCCAGCAAAAATTTGCGATGTGCCAGCAGGTGCGTCAGAACTAATCCCAGCAGCGCGCCCACAATTAACAACGCATTAAGCATCAGGCTGGCAGTCAGCGCATCTTCCAGACCAATAGTCTGGGCGATAGTTGGCAGCCAGGTATAAATCACAAACCATGGGATTACGAGGCAGACAAAGAAGACGCTGTTAAACGCCGTGCGCCGCCAGTAACGCGAAGAGAACAAGGTTTTGATGTGTTTATGGGTCGCCGTTACCACTTCATCGCCCAGTAAAACATGGGGACCAAAATAGCGATGCACGATAGCGTGAGCTTCTGCAAAACGCCCCTGGCGCAGTAGCCAGCGTGGTGATTCTGGCGTTCCCCAGCGTAATAACGTAATCAACAACGCGGGTAGAGCTGCCGATGCCAGTAGCCAGCGCCAGGCCTCCGGGTTTTCGGAAATAAAGTGATGTCCGGCAATACTTGCCAGCACATAGCCTACGGTCCACACCACGCTGAATGCGCCCAGCAAAATACCGCGATGGCGGCGCGGGGAAAATTCAGCCAGCAAGGTGTGACCTACTGAATAATCACCTCCCAGACCAATGCCAATCAAAATGCGCAGTCCAATAAGATGCTCTGGCGTGGTGGCAAAAAATTGTAAAAACGAAGCAAGCGTAATCAGCAAAAAGCTGAAGGTGAAGATTTTTTGCCGACCAATATGGTCGGAGATCCACCCAAGAACCAGGCTGCCAAGGAACAAACCAAGGAGCGCCGAGCCGCCGATCATTCCCGCCATAAACGGCGTCAGTTGCATGGCGGGCGTAAGCTGAATAATGGCGTAACCAATGACGCCGAGAACATAACCGTCGGTCAGGTGTGCGCCGAAAGTGAGCGCAGCAATGCGGCAGTGAAAACGGTTAAGCGGTAAATCATCCATTCGCACCGGTGAAGTGTTCATCTTTACCCCTTCATTGTCCGGTAATAAGAACGGCTTCTCGCCTGAGAAGCCGAAAAGGCAACGCCCCGTCATCGCGGAACGCTGCCTGACACATTATTTTTCAATCGGATAGATAGTACCCGTATTCATAATGCCATTAGGATCGAACTGCTTTTTCAGCCCTTCCAGCAACGCCCACGCGCTGCCGTGTTCCAGTTTGCTCCAGTGAACGCGATGTTTACCGATACCGTGGTGGTGCACCATCGAACCGCCGAGGCGAATGGTTTCTTCACAGATGATCTTGTTGAGCGGATTGTGGTACTTGTCGATTTCCTCTTCCGGCTTACAGTCAACGACGTTGTAATCGTAGACGAAGTACATGTTGGTGCCGTTCTGATAGCTATGAGAGGAATGACCGCCCAGCATGGTGATGTCGTCGGCGTGCGGGAACTCAGTACGAATACGGTTAATAACGCTTTCGTAGATTTCGTGGATGCAGCTCCAGCAGCCGGACACTTCAGTGGTAAAGCCCATGTTGCCGGTTTTGAGGATCTGCACACGTTCGGCAGCCACTTTATCCGGTCCCCAGTTCAGGTTGTTAAACCAGGTTTCGATCAGCTTGCTGTCCACGCGCTGGCATTGCGGGTAGCGGGCAACGATTTCCGCAATCCCTTCGCCCGTCGCCTTCGCAATGCGAGGGTTACCTTCAGCCATAAAGATCAGCACGCATTTTCCGTCTGCAAAATGGGTGAAGTGTTGGGTGCCATCTTCAGCGTCATACAAACGAGCGATCGACGGACGATACCCTTCCACCATGACTTCACGCAGGATGTTGAAGCCGGTTTTCATGTCTTCCAGGATATAGCCGTAGAAGAGGTTGTTTTCCGGGGTGAATTTAAAGATTTTCACTGTTACTTCAGTGATATAGCAAAGTGCACCTTCGTTACCGATGATGATGTGGCGAATGTCCGGGCCAGCCGCGCGGCGTGGCACGTTTTTAATGCGTGTGACGGTGCCATCAGCCAATACTGCTTCCAGACCAACGACCATATCTTCGATTGCGCCGTAGAGTGTGGAGAACTGCCCGATACTGCGGGTTGCTACCAGGCCGCCCATCTGAGCCAGCGGCTTTGACTGCGGAGAATGCCCCGTGGTGTAACCTTTTTCACGCAACGCATTTTCCAGCACCTCCAGCGGAACGCCACATTGCGCCGTCGCCTGCATATTCTCAATATCAATATTAATGATTTGATTCATGGCGGAGCCGTCGAGTACCACCGAGTTTTCCACAACGGTTTCCAGCCCACCTTCAGTGGCGGAAGCGCCGGTACGCGGCACACCGTTAATTTTGTGCGCATTCATAAAATTCAGCACACGGGATACTTGCTCTGTGGAACCGAGTTTTACGACCGCTGCCGGAATCGGCAAAGTATAAATGCCATGAATATCCGGAAATTTACGAAAACGGTCAATACTGTTCTTCTTTAATACTGTTTCATCGGTAATTACGCGATCTGCACCAACAATTTCCTTTAGTTGGTCGACAATCGCTGCGCGAGATAAAGACATAGTAATTCCTTCCTGATAATAAAAATGGAATAATCATTAATAAGAGAAAACAGAAACCACCGTTATGGATTAGCGCACTAAATAACCACCATCGACCACTAATAAATGCCCATTGACATAATTTGAAGCCGGACTTGCGAGGAATACAGCTGCGCCCATTAAATCCTGAGTATCGCCCCAACGGTTTGCCGGAATATGATCAAGAACGCGCTGATTGGTTTCTGGATTACTGCGTGTCGCCAGCGTAATATCTGTTGCATAATAGCCAGGGGCAATACCATTTACCTGAATATTATATTGACCTAGTTCATCACAATAAGCTTTGGTGAATCCGGCAAGAGCATGTTTAGTGGCAGAATATGCAGGTGACCATTGTCCACCTAAGTAAGAGAACAATGAACAGATATTAATAATTTTGCCGCTTTTCTGCGGGATCATAATTTTTGCCGCTTCATAGCTTAACTCGAATGCGGCGGTCAGGTTCACATCAATCATCGGATCCCAGTCGGCACGACCGAAGTCCAGCACCTTATTCAGCTTACAAATACCGGCATTGTTTACCAGAATATCAACTGTACCGAAACGCTCACAGCAAGCAGCGATAATCTTCTGCGGCGCGCCTTCTGCGGTGATATCCACCTGCATGAAGTCCACCTCAACACCCTGTTTTTCAATCATTTCCTTTGTTTCGCCGTTATCTTTGACGAAACTAGGAATAAAGATATTTGCGCCAGCTTTGGCCAACGCCATGGCAAATGCCTGGCCTAAACCGCTATTCCCACCGGTAACAATTGCGGTTTTACCTTTCAGTGAGAAAAAATCCATTGAGAACGCATTGAGAGATTCGATTGACATAGTTAGCTCCAATTTCCGTAAGGCAAAAAAAAAGAAAGGTAACTTCCCCCGCGAGAGGGAAGTTACCTTTCTCATTATCTCTGGTAACTGGAGATAATTTTTAGCATAACGGCATAACTGCTAATGTGATCGTAATCACAGTGTGATATTCGTATTGTCAAATAGTTTTAAAAAGCAGAAGCGTGATTACTCTCACACAACACCTCTGCTTTCCATGTTATTTCTTATTGCAATTACTAGAGACCTGAGAAAAGTAATCCACCTGAAAGGGCGGCTTACTTTTCTCTTTTTTTTGTCTATTACAAATGGGAATACGATATGCAACACAACTCATATCGCCGTTGGATAACCCTCGCGATAATTAGTTTTAGCGGCGGCGTTAGTTTCGACCTGGCTTATTTACGTTATATTTATCAAATTCCCATGGCGAAATTTATGGGATTCAGCAATACCGAGATAGGTTTAATAATGAGTACCTTTGGTATTGCGGCTATTATTCTTTATGCCCCCAGCGGCGTTATTGCCGATAAATTTTCACACCGCAAAATGATTACTTCCGCGATGATCATTACCGGATTACTGGGTCTGTTAATGGCAACGTATCCACCGCTGTGGGTAATGCTCTGTATTCAGGTCGCCTTTGCGATAACGACGATTTTAATGCTGTGGTCGGTGTCGATTAAAGCCGCCTCGTTGCTGGGCGATCATAGTGAGCAAGGGAAAATTATGGGCTGGATGGAAGGGCTGCGCGGCGTCGGTGTAATGTCGCTGGCGGTGTTTACCATGTGGGTCTTTTCTCGCTTTGCACCGGATGACAGCGCCAGCCTGAAAACAGTCATTATCATCTACAGTGTGGTTTACATCTTGTTGGGGATTCTGTGCTGGTTTTTTGTTAGCGATAACAACAACCTGCGCAGTGCCAATAACGAAGAAAAACAGTCATTCCAGTTTAGCGACATCCTTGCCGTTTTGCGTATCAGCACCACCTGGTATTGCAGCATGGTGATTTTTGGTGTCTTCACAATCTACGCCATTCTGAGTTACTCCACCAACTATCTGACCGAAATGTACGGCATGTCGCTGGTGGCAGCGAGCTACATGGGGATTGTGATCAACAAAATCTTCCGCGCGCTGTGCGGCCCACTTGGCGGCATTATCACCACCTACAGTAAAGTGAAATCCCCTACCCGCGTGATCCAAATCCTTTCCGTACTCGGCCTGCTGGCGTTAACTGCCCTGCTCGTCACGAACTCTAACCCGCAATCGGTCGCGATGGGGATTGGCCTGATTTTACTGCTGGGATTCACCTGTTACGCCTCACGCGGGCTGTACTGGGCCTGCCCTGGCGAAGCGAGAACACCGTCTTACATTATGGGCACCACGGTAGGTATTTGTTCGGTGATTGGATTCCTGCCGGATGTCTTCGTTTACCCGATTATCGGCCACTGGCAAGACACCCTGCCCGCAGCAGAAGCCTACCGCAATATGTGGCTGATGGGAATGGCGGCGCTTGCCATGGTGATTGTCTTTACCTTTTTGCTGTTCCAAAAAATTCGTACTGCTGATAGCGCCCCCGCAATGGCTAGCAGCAAGTAAGCCAGGAAAATTACAGGAGAAAAATCATGTCGAAAAAATACATCATAGGGATTGATGGCGGAAGTCAGAGCACAAAAGTGGTGATGTACGATCTGGAAGGTAACGTGGTTTGCGAAGGCAAAGGCTTATTACAGCCGATGCACACGCCAGATGCCGATACTGCAGAACATCCTGACGACGATTTATGGGCATCATTATGTTTTGCCGGTCACGATTTGATGAGTCAGTTTGCCGGGAATAAAGAAGATATTGTCGGTATTGGTCTGGGATCCATCCGTTGCTGTCGTGCGTTATTGAAAGCCGATGGCACGCTTGCTGCGCCGTTGATTAGCTGGCAGGATGCACGCGTTACACGCCCTTACGAACACACTAATCCTGACGTGGCATATGTCACCTCTTTTTCGGGTTATCTGACGCATCGCTTAACCGGCGAGTTTAAAGACAATATCGCCAACTATTTTGGTCAGTGGCCGGTGGATTATAAGAGCTGGACATGGAGCGAAGATGCTGCGGTAATGGATAAGTTTAATATCCCCCGTCATATGCTGTTTGATGTGCAAATGCCTGGCACCGTCCTCGGACATATCACACCACAAGCCGCACTGGCGACACATTTCCCGGCAGGACTGCCGGTTGTTTGTACCACCAGTGATAAACCGGTAGAAGCTCTGGGGGCCGGATTACTGGATGATGAAACTGCGGTAATTTCTCTTGGCACTTACATCGCATTGATGATGAACGGCAAAGCACTGCCGAAAGATCCGGTGGCGTACTGGCCGATTATGTCTTCTATTCCGCAAACATTGCTGTATGAAGGTTACGGTATTCGCAAAGGTATGTGGACGGTGAGCTGGCTGCGTGACATGTTAGGCGAGTCGTTAATTCAGGATGCCAGGGCGCAGGATCTTTCACCGGAAGATTTACTCAACAAGAAAGCCTCTAGTGTGCCACCTGGCTGTAATGGGCTGATGACGGTGCTGGACTGGCTGACCAATCCGTGGGAACCGTACAAACGCGGGATTATGATCGGCTTTGATTCCAGCATGGATTACGCATGGATATATCGTTCGATATTGGAAAGCGTGGCGCTAACGCTGAAGAACAATTACGACAATATGTGTAATGAAATGAATCACTTTGCGAAGCATGTGATCATTACTGGCGGCGGTTCGAACAGCGATCTGTTTATGCAAATTTTTGCCGACGTGTTCAACCTTCCGGCACGCCGTAACGCCATTAACGGTTGTGCAAGTCTGGGAGCAGCGATTAATACAGCGGTAGGTCTGGGGCTATACCCGGATTACGCAACGGCTGTTGATAAGATGGTTCGCGTGAAAGATATCTTTATACCGATTGAGAGCAATGCCAAACGCTACGACGCGATGAATAAAGGCATTTTCAAAGACCTAACCAAACATACTGATGTGATCCTGAAAAAATCGTATGAAGTGATGCATGGGGAATTGGGGAATGTGGATTCGATCCAGAGCTGGTCGAATGCGTAAGTGAGGAAGGCCGGGCGGGAAACTGCCCGGCCTGAACATACCTGAATGGTTATCCCCGCTGACGCGGGGAACATAAGTTCGACAACTTAAAAAATGATAACAAGTCCGGTTTATCCCCGCTGATGCAGGGAACATAATAAAAACTTTAACTAGTTCGGTTTATCCCTGTTTTTACAAGGAATATTAACTACACTCGATGTCTTTAGAATAAAAGACAATACGAATCGCACTTTATCAATTTTCACTTAAAGTATGAACTGGATATCTTTATTCATAAGAACTATTCATCAACAGCGTATAGAGGCGGTTATGTAAAACCACTCATTAGCCTCAAAACAAAGACAAACTTCCAGATTTATTACTTAACCAATGAATAACAAGCTTAAAAAACATACTGTTATTCTAAAGAAAAAATTAACAGGCATTAATTCAATATTAAAAAAATAATAGATTAAAATTTCTTAACGATTTAAGAATCATACAAATAACACTTTGATTAAATTTAATTTTTTGTATCGATAATTGTGAACCTCTCTGGCATGGAGAACTATTTTGAACATGAGGTGTTACGTGGATATGTTGCTTATTACAAGTACTGCTAATATAAAAACTTGAGAAAGAGATAACGGGTTATATGGTGGTTTATCCCCGCTGGCGCGGGGAACTCGCCTGACATTGCAGACGTTACAAATTGAGAGGCGGTTTATCCCCGCTGGCGCGGGGAACTCTAATCACGTTTTAGCGCGCCCTCGTCCGGTTTCGGTTTATCCCCGCTGGCGCGGGGAACTCTCGGCAGTGAACGCCGGGGCAGTAACCGGCGGCGGTTTATCCCCGCTGGCGCGGGGAACTCACCGAGGATTTCAGTAACGCCACCGCTGGCGTCGGTTTATCCCCGCTGGCGCGGGGAACTCTAGGACTCGTTGCGCCAGCGTTTGTATTCGCCCGGTTTATCCCCGCTGGCGCGGGGAACTCGCCCGCCGCCGCTGTCGTTCGGTAGTGTCCGGCGGTTTATCCCCGCTGGCGCGGGGAACTCATAATGCTCATGAGCAGGCATAGGATTGACGACGGTTTATCCCCGCTGGCGCGGGGAACTCTTGAACGTTATAACTCCCCTACGATGTTGTCCCGGTTTATCCCCGCTGGCGCGGGGAACTCGCGCAGCGAGCAAAATCTACTGGCCGGGCTAACGGTTTATCCCCGCTGGCGCGGGGAACTCGGGCGGACTACGCGGGAGATAAACCAGTTTTGCGGTTTATCCCCGCTGGCGCGGGGAACTCTGTAAACATAACCTATTATTAATTAATGATTTTTTAAGCCAGTCACAATCTACCAACTTTATAGTATCACACAAACAACACATCCATTATGTTAAAGAGCACTTAATCCATTGATTAAAAAGGTAAATATTTAAAATAACTCTATACAAACTAAAATCTACCAAACTTTACCGCAATAATTTTCACTCCAGCGAAAAATTAATGCCACAGAATTTGTAGAGAATGCTAATGATTAGCCCTGGATGGGTAAAATGGAGGAGTTTTCAGAGGCGACAAACAATATAAATGAGTAGAAGTCTTTACAGGTTCCACCCATTTATAACGCTTATAAATGTTTAATCAGGCAATATTTAGATATTTATGTGTTTGCATCGACAAACGCCAATTACGCGCAATGCAGGTTTCAATGCACAAACGTGTGGCATCATCCTTTTGGCTAATCGGCTGCAGTGCAATGACTCGCGGTTTATCATCGGTCAGCGTTGCCAGTAGTTCATCCAGTGCTTCAATATCACGTACGCGCCCCACTGGATGCTTGATTTCGTTGGCTCGCTCCAGTGCCTGTGACAACACTTCATAGCCGCCGCGCATGTTCAGCTTTGGTGATACGGTAACCCAGGTATTCGGTGTGCAGCGTACTTCATGAGTTCCACTGGTTTCGATCTGGCAGCTAAAACCGTTCTTTTCGAGCAGGTCAGTCAGTGGCAGCAAATCATGAATGCAAGGCTCACCACCCGTAATCACCACATGCCGCGCGGTATATCCCTGCCGACCAATGACAGCCAGCAAATCTTCACTGCTCGCCGCCCCCCACTTATCACTCTCTTTGGTCTTCGCCAGAATGCTGAAAAGGGAGACTTCCCGATCCTCAAGCTTTTCCCAGGTGTGTTTGGTGTCGCACCAGGCACAGCCAACCGGGCATCCCTGTAAACGAATAAAAATGGCGGGGACGCCGGTAAAGTAACCCTCACCTTGCAGGGTCTGGAACATCTCGTTAATCGGGTACTGCATAGCATTCTCTGTGAAGTGGATAATTGTTAATTATTGCAGATCCTGCCGCAACAATCATGTCTTATTAACATTCTGTTACATGCAGATTTAAAGAAAAATGCGAAACATATCGTTAATAATTAAAGGGAGTAACGTATTATGTCAGAAGAAAATAAAGAAAATGGATTTAATCATGTCAAAACATTCACCAAAATTATATTTATTTTTTCTGTATTAGTTTTTAATGATAACGAATCTAAAATTACCGATGCCGCCGTCAATTTATTTATCCAGATTTAATGAGAAATTTATAATGCGCTATTTCATACTAATGTTCACTTTCGTATGTTCCTTTGTTGCAGCCCAACCAACTATTGTCCCACAATTACAGCAACAAGTTACGGATCTTACGAGTAGCTTAAACTCACAAGAAAAGAAAGAACTGACGCACAAGTTAGAATCTATTTTCAATAATACCCAAGTGCAAATTGCTGTATTAATTGTTCCCACAACCAAAGACGAGACAATTGAACAATATGCTACAAGAGTTTTTGACAATTGGCGTTTAGGAGATGCCAAACGTAATGATGGGATACTGATCATTGTTGCCTGGTCAGATCGTACTGTCCGCATCCAGGTAGGTTATGGGCTGGAAGAAAAGGTAACCGATGCTCTGGCTAGAGATATCATCCGTAGCAACATTATACCCGCATTTAAACAACAAAAATTTGCTCAGGGATTAGAGCTAGCTATAAACGCTTTGAATAACCAACTCACTTCACAACACCAATATCCGACTAATCCTTCAGAAAGTGAATCAGCGTCTTCCAGTGATCATTATTACTTTGCTATTTTTTGGGTATTTGCAGTGATGTTCTTCCCTTTCTGGTTTTTTCATCAAGGCAGTAATTTTTGTCGCGCATGTAAAAGTGGAGTCTATATTTCAGCAATCTATCTTTTAGATTTATTCCTGTTCTCCGATAAAATTTTTTCCATTGCTGTATTTTCCTTCTTTTTTACTTTCACCATATTTATGGTCTTTACCTGTTTATGTGTACTTCAGAAAAGAGCATCAGGTAAAAGTTATCATTCAGACAACAGCGGTTCCGGTGGAGGCTCAAGTGGCGGCGGATTTAGCGGCGGTGGCGGTTCTTCTGGAGGTGGCGGCGCATCCGGCCGCTGGTAACTCAACCATAAAAAATGCCAGCCCGGAGGCTGGCATTTTTAAATCAGATAAAGTCAGTCTTATGCCTGGCCTTTGATCTCTTTACGACCGTTGTACGGTGCTTTTTCGCCCAGAGCTTCTTCGATACGAATCAGCTGGTTGTATTTAGCAACACGGTCAGAACGGCTCATAGAACCAGTTTTGATCTGGCCTGCAGCAGTACCAACAGCCAGGTCAGCGATGGTAGCGTCTTCAGTTTCGCCAGAACGGTGAGAGATAACTGCAGTGTAGCCAGCATCTTTCGCCATCTTGATTGCAGCCAGAGTTTCGGTCAGAGAACCGATCTGGTTGAATTTGATCAGGATGGAGTTAGCGATACCTTTTTCGATACCTTCTTTCAGGATCTTGGTGTTGGTTACGAACAGGTCGTCACCAACCAGCTGGATTTTGTCGCCCAGAACTTTGGTCTGGTATGCGAAACCGTCCCAGTCAGATTCGTCCAGACCGTCTTCGATAGAAACGATCGGGTACTGTTTGGTCAGTTCTTCCAGGAAGTGAGTGAATTCTTCAGAGGTGAACGCTTTGTTGCCTTCGCCAGCCAGAACGTATTTACCGTCTTTGTAGAATTCAGAAGCTGCGCAGTCCATCGCCAGAGTGATGTCTTTGCCCAGTTCATAACCAGCAGCTTTAACAGCTTCAGCGATAACAGCCAGAGCTTCAGCGTTGGAACCCAGGTTCGGCGCATAGCCACCTTCGTCACCAACAGCAGTGTTCATGCCTTTCGCTTTCAGAACTTTTGCCAGGTGATGGAAAACTTCAGAACCCATGCGGATGGCTTCTTTCACAGTTTTCGCGCCAACCGGCTGAATCATGAATTCCTGGATATCAACGTTGTTGTCAGCGTGCTCACCACCGTTGATGATGTTCATCATCGGAACCGGCATAGAGTATTTGCCCGGAGTACCGTTCAGTTCAGCGATGTGCTCGTACAGCGGCATACCTTTAGCAGCTGCAGCAGCTTTGGCGTTAGCCAGAGATACAGCCAGGATTGCGTTCGCGCCGAATTTGGATTTGTTTTCGGTGCCGTCCAGGTCGATCATGATCTTGTCAATGCCAGCCTGATCTTTAGCATCTTTGCCAATCAGCGCCTGAGCGATCGGGCCGTTTACCGCAGCAACAGCTTTGGTTACGCCTTTACCCAGGAAACGGGATTTGTCGCCATCGCGCAGTTCCAGAGCTTCACGGGAACCAGTAGAAGCACCTGACGGAGCAGCTGCCATACCGACGAAACCACCCTCCAGATGTACTTCGGCTTCAACAGTCGGGTTACCACGGGAGTCGATGATTTCACGACCGATGATTTTTACGATTTTGGACATTAGGTTTTCCTCAAGTCACTAGTTAAACTGAAACTCCAGACAAACAACGCGTACCCAGGGTACGCGTTGCCGTTCTAACTTTTTTACTTACTTCGCCTGACGTTTCTGGAACTCGCTGGCGGCTTTCACAAAGCCTGCAAACAGCGGGTGACCATCACGTGGAGTAGAAGTAAACTCCGGATGGAACTGGCAAGCCACGAACCACGGGTGATTCGGAACTTCGATGATCTCGACCAACTGATCATCCCCGGAACGGCCCGCAACGCGCAGACCTGCATCTTCAATCTGTTTCAACAGCATGTTGTTGACTTCGTAACGGTGACGATGACGCTCAACAATTGTCGGCGCATTGTACAGCTGGCGAACCAGGCTATCGTCAACCAACTGGCACTGCTGTGCGCCGAGACGCATGGTACCGCCGAGATCGCTCTTCTCGCTACGAACTTCAACGTTGCCGTTTTCATCGCGCCACTCGGTAATCAGCGCCACAACCGGGTACTTACAGTCTGGCACAAATTCCGTAGAGTTGGCGTTCTCCATGTTGGCAACATGGCGAGCGTAATCAATTAACGCCACCTGCATACCCAGGCAAATGCCCAGATAAGGAATATTGTTCTCACGCGCAAAACGCGCGGTCGTAATCATGCCTTCTACGCCACGATAGCCGAAACCGCCAGGTACGAGGATTGCGTCCAGACCTTTAAGGATTTCAACGCCGCGCGTTTCAACATCTTGTGAATCGATCAGTTTGATGTTGACGCTGACACGATTCTTCAGCCCACCGTGTTTCAGTGCTTCGATCACTGATTTATAAGCATCCGGCAGTTCAATGTACTTGCCGACCATACCGATGGTGACTTCACTTACCGGGTTCGCTTCTTCGAAGATAACCTGTTCCCATTCGGACAGATTCGCTTCCGGGCAGTTTAAGCTGAATCGTTTACAAATATAATCGTCCAGCCCCTGAGATTTCAACAGGCCCGGAATTTTATAGATGGAATCGACGTCTTTCAGAGAAATAACCGCTTTTTCCGGAACATTACAGAACAATGCAATCTTCGCACGTTCGTTCGCCGGAACAGCGCGATCTGAACGACAAATCAGGATGTCAGGCTGGATACCGATGGAGAGCAGCTCTTTTACAGAGTGCTGAGTCGGTTTGGTTTTGACTTCACCAGACGCTGCCATGTACGGCACCAGCGTCAGGTGCATAAACAGAGTGTGCTCACGGCCAATTTCAACAGCCATCTGGCGAATCGCTTCGAGGAACGGCAAGGATTCGATATCACCTACTGTACCGCCGATTTCTACCAGTACTACGTCATGACCTTCGCCACCTTCCAGCACGCGCTCTTTGATTGCGTTAGTGATGTGCGGAATAACCTGCACGGTTGCGCCGAGGTAGTCACCGCGGCGTTCTTTACGCAGAACGTCAGAGTAGATACGACCCGTGGTGAAGTTGTTGCGGCGGCTCATTTTGGTACGAATGAAACGCTCGTAGTGCCCCAGGTCCAGGTCGGTTTCAGCGCCGTCTTCAGTAACGAACACTTCCCCGTGTTGGATTGGGCTCATAGTACCTGGATCGACGTTGATGTACGGATCCAGTTTCATGATGGTCACATTGAGGCCACGGGCTTCAAGAATGGCTGCGAGGGAGGCTGCGGCAATGCCTTTACCCAGAGAGGATACGACCCCGCCGGTCACAAAAATATAGTTCGTTGTCATGCTGAACCTGAGAAGTTAGGTTGAAAAGACGATGGAATAACCAGGACGGGAAAGCAGTATACCCGAACATGACCTGTGCCACAAACTTTCATTATCCCTCCTCTTCGCCAGCGCACTATTGAAATCAGGAGTGAGAAAATAGCCCCTTTGGGGTAAATGTTTTTGACGCAAATCAAGCGCTTGTCATTTAAAAAATGACACAAATGGCGCTTGACCGCGTAATTCCCTTAGAGATCAATTTCCTGCCGTTTTACCTGTTGCCAGACTTCTTCCATTGTTTCGAGGTCAACACCTGTCATTTCCAGTCCACGCGCGGCAACAATACGCTCCACTTCGCGAAAACGACGCTCAAATTTTTCGTTCGCTTTTTGCAATGCGATTTCCGCTTTTGTCCCTAAATGACGAGCCAGATTGACCGTGGCAAACAGCAGGTCCCCCATTTCCTCCTCCAGTTTAGCCTGGTCGACAACAGCCTGCCGCGCTTCGTACATCACCTCGTCGATCTCTTCGTAGACTTTATCGACTACCGGACCAAGCGTCGTCCAATCGAAGCCAACGTTGGCGCAACGTTTCTGGATTTTTTGCGCACGCATTAAAGCCGGTAAACTACGAGGAATATCGTCCAGCGCCGAATGCTGCGCTTTCTGCGCGCGCTCTTCGGTTTTGATTTGCTCCCAACGGGCAAGCACTTCACTACTGTTTTCGGCAGAACTATCAGCAAAAACATGCGGATGGCGACGCTCTAATTTATCGCTAATAGCAGCGCAAATATCATTAAAGTCAAAGCGCCCTTCTTCCTGAGCCATTTGCGCGTAAAACACCACCTGGAATAGCAGATCGCCCAGTTCACCGCGAAGATCGTCAAAATCTTCACGGGCGATGGCGTCCAGCACTTCGTAGGTTTCTTCAAGGGTGTAAGGCGCAATGGTGGCAAATGTCTGCTCTTTATCCCACGGGCAGCCGTTTTCCGGATCGCGCAGGCGCTGCATAATAGTGAGCAAACGGTCGATTTGATTCATTGAATTGTCCTGAAAATTGCGGGTCTGTCAGGTGGAAACCTGTGACCAGAATAGAAGTGAGTTAGTAACACTACCCAATCAGTACGTTAATTTTGGCTTTAATGAGTTGTAATTCCTCTGGGGCAACTGTTCCTTTCTTCGTTGCTCCTCTTGCCCGCCAGGCGATACTTTTTACCTGATCAGCTAACGCTACGCCATCACGTTCCTGACCGGATAAAACAACTTCGAACGGATATCCTTTTGATTGCGTTGTATAAGGAACACACAGACACATACCTGTTTTGTTGTTGTACATGAAAGGACTCAGGACAACAGCTGGACGATGTCCAGCTTGCTCGCTACCTTTTGTCGGGTCAAAATCAACCCAAATCAGATCGCCCATATCGGGTACGTATCGGCTTACCATTACCAGACTTCCTTATCTTTCGGCTCTCCCCAGTCGATATTCTCGTGGAGGTTTTCCGGCGTGATGTCGTTGACCAGTTCAGCAAGCGTAAATACGGGCTCTTTACGCACTGGCTCAATAATTAATTTGCCATCCACCAGGTCAATCTTCACTTCATCATCAATATTCAGATTGAGCGCCTGCATTAACGTAGCCGGGATCCGCACCGCCGGTGAATTTCCCCAACGCTTTACGCTACTGTGGATCATAACCCTTTCCTCAAACCGCTATCATATGTAGATACAGTATATATCAATCTACATTGTAGATACGAGCAAATTTCGGCCTAACTCCCGTGCAACCGACGCGCGTCGATAACATCCGGCACCTGGTTGAGTTTACCCAGCACGCGCCCCAGCACTTGCAGGTTGTAAATCTCAATGGTCATGTCGATGGTCGCCAGTTGCTGTTTGGTGTCGCTACGGCTGGCAACGCCAAGCACGTTCACCTTCTCGTTGGCGAGAATGGTCGTGATATCACGTAACAACCCACTACGATCATTAGCCACCACGCGGACCACCAGCGAATATCCGGCGGAGTAGCTCTCACCCCATACCGCGTCAACAATGCGTTCTGGCGCATGGGAGCGCAGTTCCGCCAGTTGTTCGCAATCGGCGCGGTGTACTGAAATACCGCGCCCCTGGGTAATGAAGCCGACAATCTCATCTCCAGGAATCGGCTGGCAGCAGCGCGCGATGTGGTGCATCAGGTTGCCAACACCTTCGACCACCACGCGACCGTTATCTTTACTGCGGTTTTGCGGCGTGTAGCTTTTTTGCTGAAGTTGCTTCAGCGCGGCGGCGTCCTGCTCTTCGGCACTCGGCTTATTAAATTGCGATTGCAGGAAGTTCACCATCTGATTGAGACGGATATCCCCGCCACCAATCGCCGCCAGCAACTCATCGACATCATTAAAGTTGTAACGCGGCAGCAGATGTTTTTCTGCTTCTTTCAGGCTGATCCCCAGATGTTCCAGCTCGTCGTCAAGGATTTGCCGCCCAGCCAGAATGTTTTTGTCACGGTCCTGTTTACGGAACCAGGCGTGAATTTTCGAACGCCCACGGCTGGTTGTGACGTAACCGAGGTTTGGGTTTAACCAGTCACGGCTGGGGTTCGGCTGTTTCTGGGTGATAATTTCAATCTGGTCGCCCATCTGCAGCTGGTAGGTGAACGGCACAATGCGCCCGCCAATTTTTGCCCCGATGCAGCGGTGTCCGACATCACTGTGGATGTGGTAAGCGAAGTCCAGCGGCGTTGATCCCGCAGGCAAATCAACGACATCACCTTTCGGCGTAAAGACATACACCCGGTCGTCAAAGACCTGGCTGCGTACTTCGTCGAGCATTTCGCCGGAATCAGCCATCTCTTCCTGCCACGCAATCAGTTTACGCAGCCAGGCAATCCGGTCTTCATGTCCCGAACGTGCGCCGCCAGCTGCCGCGCCCTCTTTATATTTCCAGTGCGCAGCAACACCCAACTCTGCATCTTCATGCATCTGTTTGGTGCGGATTTGGATCTCAACGGTTTTGCCACCTGGCCCCAGAACCACGGTATGAATAGACTGATAACCGTTTGGTTTCGGGTTAGCGACATAATCGTCAAACTCATCCGGCAGGTGGCGATAGTGAGTGTGCACTATCCCCAGTGCGGCATAACAATCCTGTAAACGCTCGGCGACAATACGTACCGCACGCACATCAAACAGCTCATCGAAGGCGAGGTTCTTTTTCTGCATTTTGCGCCAGATACTGTAGATGTGTTTCGGACGACCATACACTTCAGCTTTAACGCCTTCAGCTTTCATCTCAGCGCGCAGATGGCCGACAAACTCTTCGATATAGTGTTCGCGGTCGAGACGGCGTTCATGCAGCAGTTTTGCGATGCGTTTGTATTCGGTCGGGTGGAGATAACGGAAGCAGTAATCTTCCAGCTCCCATTTCAGTTGCCCAATCCCAAGACGGTTCGCCAACGGCGCGTAGATATTGGTGCACTCTTTTGCCGCCAGTACGCGTTCATCTTCCGGCGCATCTTTTACTTCGCGCAGATGAGCAATACGCTCCGCCAGTTTGATGACCACGCAGCGAAAATCATCGACCATCGCCAATAACATCCGGCGAACGTTATCGACCTGTTCGGAGGAAACAGAATCAGTGTGCGTCGCTTTCAGCTGGCGGATCGCCGCCATATCACGCACGCCGTGAATAAGGTTAACGACCGACTTACCGACGCTCTCACGCAGCACATCTTCGCTGACTACGTTGGCATCAGCCAGAGGGAACAGCAGCGCCGCCCGCAGCGTGTCAATGTCCATACTTAATGTCGAGAGGATCTCCACCATCTCAACACCACGCCACAATAACAGACTGGCATCCGGATGCCCCTGCGTCTGTTGCAGACAATACGCCCAGGTTTCGGCTAAGCACTCACACGACTTCTGGCTGGTAATACCCAGACTTGCGATCCATTTTTCCGGATCAAATTCACCAGCCTTATTGATATGTGCACTTCTTACCGCAACCATTGTCCTCTCCTTTAGGGACCAGACCTGCCGAAATCGGCAAATCGTAACTATTTAACGCGCGAGAAAAGTACCATCGATTCCAGATGTCCCGTGTGTGGGAACATATCCAGCATCGCCAGTCGCGCAATGGTATATCCTGCTTTTAATAACGCTTCGCTATCCCGAGCCAGCGTTGCAGGGTTACAGGATACATAAACTATACGAATAGGTTCCAGTTTTATAATTTGCTGCATAACACCTGCGGCACCTGCTCGCGCCGGGTCCAGCAACACTTTATCGAAGCCGTTTTTCGCCCACGGCTGCTTTGTGACATCTTCTTCAAGATTTTCGTGATAAAACGTCACATTCTGTAAACCATTAAGACGCGCATTCTGCTGGCCTTTTTCCACCAGCGCCGGAACACCTTCTACACCGACCACACTGGCTGCTTGTTTCGCCAATGGCAGTGTAAAGTTGCCCATACCGCAGAACAGATCCAGTACGCGATCTTCAGGTTGCACATCCAGCCATTCCAACGCACGCGCTACCATTTTTTGGTTCACACCCGCATTGACCTGAATAAAATCGCGCGGGCTAAAAGTTAAGCGCAACCCGTTTGAGTCATACCAGGGCATCTCACCAGAGACGGTTTCGAGTATCTCACTATCGGGGGCGAGATACAGATCCAGGCCTTCAGAATGCGAAAAGCGTTCCAGTTTTTCGCGATCTGCCGAACTTAGCGGTGCGGTATGGCGCAAAATCATCAGCGTGCCGCTGGTTGCCTGTACCAGTTCAACATGACCAAGATGGCGCATAACTTGTAAGCTGCCCAGGCATGCCCTGACTTTGGGCAGCAATGCTTCAAGTTGGGGCACTAAAATGGGGCATTGTTTAACGTCGACAATGTCACTGGAGCCCGCTTTGCGAAACCCCATCTGAAGTTGCTGTGTTTTCGGTAAGTAGTTCAAACTTAAACGCGCGCGACGGCGATAGCCCCAGGGAACATCGGCGATCACTTCAGAGACTTCGTGTTTCATTAATCGGGCGAGTGCCGCACTTTTGCTTCGCTGCTGTAAATCCACGCTGGCGTGTTGTTGCTGACAGCCGCCGCATACGCCAAAATGAGGACAGCGTGGCGTTTCGCGTTCCGGGCTATCGCTTAACCGGCGCACGACTTTAGCGCGGGCGTACTGTTTTTTATCTTCAGTAACAGTAACTTCCGCGTTTTCCTGTGGCAGTAATCCAGGAATAAATAACGCTTTGCCGTTATGTCGCGCCACGCCCTGACCAAAAGAGTCGAGGTCGTTGACTGAAACGGTTATGATCTGACGCGTCGTCGTGCGTCGTTTTGCAGAGTAGAATTGCGCCATTGGCGAGACTTTCTCAATTTAACAGTGTGACCTTAATTGTCCCATAACGGAACTCCATGACCAACTACAGCCTGCGCGCACGCATGATGATTCTGATCCTGGCACCGACCGTCCTTATTGGTTTATTGCTGAGTATCTTTTTCGTCGTGCATCGCTATAACGACTTGCAGCGTCAACTGGAAGATGCCGGTGCCAGCATTATTGAGCCGCTTGCAGTTTCTACTGAATATGGCATGAGCCTGCAAAATCGCGAATCTATCGGTCAGTTAATAAGCGTACTGCATCGTCGCCATTCCGATATTGTTCGCGCGATTTCGGTTTATGATGAAAATAACCGACTCTTTGTCACCTCCAATTTTCATCTTGATCCCTCATCAATGCAGCTCGGCAGCAACGTGCCGTTTCCTCGCCAGCTCACTGTCACTCGTGACGGCGATATTATGATCCTCCGCACGCCGATTATTTCTGAGAGTTACTCCCCCGACGAATCGCCCAGTAGCGATGCCAAAAATAGTCAAAATATGTTGGGATATATTGCGCTTGAGCTGGATCTTAAATCGGTTCGCTTGCAGCAATATAAAGAGATCTTTATTTCCAGCGTGATGATGCTGTTTTGTATCGGTATTGCGCTTATTTTTGGCTGGCGCTTAATGCGCGATGTAACCGGTCCGATTCGCAACATGGTGAATACCGTCGACCGCATCCGTCGCGGGCAACTCGACAGCCGGGTGGAAGGATTTATGCTCGGCGAGCTGGATATGCTGAAAAACGGTATCAACTCGATGGCAATGTCGCTGGCTGCTTATCACGAAGAGATGCAGCACAATATCGACCAGGCGACGTCCGATCTGCGTGAAACGCTGGAGCAGATGGAAATTCAGAACGTTGAGTTAGATCTGGCGAAAAAGCGCGCCCAGGAAGCGGCGCGTATTAAATCCGAGTTTCTGGCAAATATGTCACACGAGCTGCGTACACCACTGAATGGTGTTATTGGCTTTACCCGCCTGACGCTGAAAACAGAATTAACACCAACGCAGCGCGATCACCTGAATACGATTGAACGTTCGGCAAATAATTTGCTGGCAATTATTAATGATGTTCTCGACTTCTCGAAACTGGAAGCAGGTAAGCTGATTCTGGAAAGTATTCCATTCCCACTACGCAGCACGCTGGATGAAGTCGTTACTCTGCTGGCACATTCTTCTCACGATAAAGGGTTGGAACTGACGCTCAATATTAAAAGCGACGTGCCTGATAACGTGATCGGCGACCCACTGCGATTACAGCAAATCATCACTAACCTGGTGGGGAATGCAATTAAATTCACCGAGAATGGCAACATTGATATTCTGGTAGAAAAACGTGCGCTGAGTAATACCAAAGTGCAGATTGAAGTGCAGATTCGGGATACCGGCATTGGTATTCCTGAACGCGATCAATCGCGCTTATTCCAGGCCTTCCGACAGGCTGATGCCAGTATTTCCCGCCGTCATGGTGGCACCGGTCTGGGGCTGGTGATTACACAAAAACTGGTTAATGAAATGGGCGGCGATATTTCGTTCCATAGCCAGCCGAATCGCGGTTCAACTTTCTGGTTCCACATTAATCTCGATCTGAACCCGAACATTATTATCGAAGGGCCATCCACCCAGTGCCTCGCCGGTAAGCGCCTGGCCTATGTCGAACCAAACTCCGCAGCAGCGCAATGCACGCTGGATATTTTAAGTGAAACGCCGCTGGAAGTGGTTTATAGCCCAACGTTCTCCGCGCTGCCTCCCGCGCATTACGACATGATGTTGTTAGGCATCGCGGTGACCTTCCGCGAGCCGCTAACAATGCAACATGAGCGATTAGCGAAAGCGGTATCGATGACCGATTTCCTGATGCTGGCACTTCCTTGCCATGCACAAGTCAATGCAGAAAAACTCAAGCAAGATGGTATCGGCGCGTGTCTGCTGAAACCATTAACACCTACGCGCCTGTTGCCTGCCCTGACGGAATTTTGTCATCACAAACAAAACACGCTTTTGCCTGTAACCGATGAAAGCAAGCTGGCAATGACAGTCATGGCAGTTGATGACAACCCCGCTAACCTGAAACTTATCGGCGCATTGCTGGAAGATATGGTGCAACATGTGGAACTTTGCGATAGCGGGCATCAGGCGGTTGAACGGGCGAAACAGATGCCGTTCGATTTGATCTTAATGGATATTCAAATGCCTGACATGGATGGCATTCGGGCCTGCGAGCTCATCCACCAGCTCCCCCATCAGCAACAAACGCCGGTTATCGCGGTAACGGCGCATGCAATGGCCGGGCAAAAAGAGAAGCTGCTTGGCGCAGGGATGAGCGATTATCTGGCGAAACCGATTGAAGAAGAGCGATTGCATAATTTGTTGTTGCGCTACAAGCCTGGCAGCGGTATTTCCTCTCGCGTCGTGACGCCCGAAGTCAACGAAATTGTGGTGAACCCGAATGCGACCCTCGACTGGCAACTGGCACTACGCCAGGCAGCAGGAAAAACCGATTTAGCGCGCGATATGCTGCAAATGTTACTCGATTTCCTGCCTGAAGTTCGCAACAAAGTTGAGGAACAGCTGGTTGGAGAAAACCCGGAAGGCCTGGTTGATTTGATTCATAAACTGCATGGCAGTTGCGGCTATAGCGGTGTGCCGCGTATGAAGAATCTCTGCCAACTGATCGAACAACAGCTACGTAGCGGTACTAAAGAAGAAGATTTGGAGCCGGAGCTGCTGGAACTGTTGGACGAGATGGATAATGTAGCGCGCGAAGCCAGCAAAATTCTCGGGTAACGGACGTCTTGTCGAGTAGCAATCGGCTTTTTATGACGCTGGTTTCAGATTGGTGACAAAGTGCCTGTGTTTATGCCGGATGCGGCGTTAACGCCTTATCCGGCCTACAAAACCAATTAAATTCAATGAATTAAAAAATGATGTAGACCTGATACATAGCACAACAGGCTATTTTGCGTTTAGCATCAGTCTCAAGCCGGCTCCAGATAGAGCCGGTTTTGGTTTTCTGTCTTAACGCACCATGCACGGGCGCTTGTTATCGAACGTCCAGCCAGGAATCAGATACTGCATTCCCATCGCATCGTCACGCGCGCCAAGCCCGTGTTTCTGATACAGCTCATGGGCTTTCATCACTTGATCCATATCGATTTCTACACCCAGCCCCGGTTTTTCTGGCACCTGTACCAGCCCGCCTTTGATCTCAAACGGTTCTTTGGTCAGGCGCTGATTACCTTCCTGCCAGATCCAGTGCGTATCAATAGCAGTAATTTTACCCGGTGCAGCGGCGGCAACATGGGTAAACATCGCCAGGGAAATATCGAAGTGGTTGTTTGAGTGTGAACCCCAGGTCAGGCCAAATTCATGGCACATTTGCGCCACACGTACCGAACCTTGCATCGTCCAGAAATGCGGATCCGCCAGCGGGATATCAACGGATTGCAGGGAGAGCGTATGGCCCATCTGCCGCCAGTCGGTGGCGATCATATTGGTTGCGGTCGGCAGGCCAGTTGCGCGACGGAACTCTGCCATCACTTCACGCCCGGAGAAACCTTGCTCCGCACCACACGGATCTTCTGCATAAGCCAGCGACCCTTTCAGGTATTTACCAATTTTAATCGCTTCGTTCAGCGACCAGGCACCGTTAGGATCGAGCGTAATACGCGCCTGCGGGAAGCGTTGCGCCAGTGCCACAATAGACTCGGCCTCTTCTTCCCCGGCCAGTACACCGCCTTTCAGTTTGAAATCGTTGAAGCCATATTTTTCATACGCCGCTTCCGCCAGGCGCGCCACCGCATCCGGCGTCATCGCTTCTTCATGACGCAGGCGATACCAGTCGCATGAGTCATCCGGCTGGCTTTGATACGGCAGCGGTGTGGCTTTGCGATCACCGACGAAGAACAGATAACCGAGCATTTCGACTTCGCTACGCTGCTGACCATCGCCCAGCAGGGATGCCACGTTTACCCCCAGATGCTGCCCCAGCAGATCCAGCATTGCCGCTTCTATCCCGGTAACTACATGAATAGTGGTACGCAAATCAAATGTCTGCAAACCGCGCCCACCAGCATCACGATCGGCAAAAGTATTACGCACCAGCGTCAGAACGTTTTTGTATTCACCCAGCGTTTTACCTACCACCAGCGGAATCGCATCTTCCAGCGTTTTACGGATTTTCTCGCCGCCGGGAATTTCCCCTACGCCAGTGTGACCAGAATTATCTTTGATAATCACAATATTACGCGTAAAGAACGGTGCGTGTGCACCACTCAGATTCATCAGCATACTGTCATGACCCGCCACCGGGATGACCTGCATTTCAGTAACAACAGGCGTCGTAAATTGAGAACTCATATTTATGTCCTTTTTCAGAATCAATGACGGCCGAAAACGGGACGTTTACGGTCAAAGGTCCAGCCGGGGATCAGGTACTGCATCGGACCTGCGTCGTTACGCGCACCGACAGGCAGACGTTTATAGGCCTCATGTGCCTTTTGTACCTGTTCCCAGTCCAGTTCCACGCCCAGACCGGGCGCATCAGGAACGGCAATTTTTCCGTTTTTAATCTCCAGCGGATTTTTGGTCAGGCGACAATCGCCCTCCTGCCAAATCCAGTGGGTATCGATAGCGGTAGGATTACCCGGTGCCGCCGCGCCCACATGGGTAAACATCGCCAGAGAGATATCGAAATGGTTATTAGAATGGCAGCCCCAGGTCAGCCCCCAGTCGTCGCAAAGCTGCGCCACACGGACTGCACCGGAAAGCGTCCAGAAGTGCGGATCGGCAAGTGGAATATCTACCGCATTGAGCATCACCGCATGACCCATTTCGCGCCAGTTGGTGGCGATCATGTTAGTCGCGACGGGCAAGCCGGTCGCCCGCCGAAACTCCGCCATAACTTCACGACCGGAGAAACCCTGTTCTGCGCCGCATGGATCTTCGGCATAGGTAAGAACATCATTCAGCCCTTTGCATAGAGAAATGGCTTCATCAAGTAGCCAGGCACCGTTGGGATCAACGGTAATCCGCGCATCAGGGAAGCGTTTCTTCAATGCACGAACAGTGTCGATTTCTTGCTCGCCAGGTAACACCCCGCCCTTAAGTTTGAAATCTTTAAAGCCATAGCGATCCTGTGAGGCTTCCGCCAGACGCACAACGGCTTCGCTGTTCATCGCTTTCTGATGGCGCAACTGATACCACTCATGGTTGCCCGGCGTATTTTCCAGATAAGGAAGATCGGTTTTGGTCCGATCACCGATATAAAACAGATAACCGAGGACGGTAATAGTCTCGCGTTGCTTGCCTGGCCCCAACAGTTCGCAGACCGGAACATTCAGCGCCTTACCTAGCAGGTCAAGCAAGGCGGCTTCCAGCGCCGCCACGGCATTAACGCGCAATTCAAAAGTCCAGGCACCTTTGCCGAAGGTATCAAAATCGGCTGCCTGATTACCTTTATGCACCTGCTGAACCACTTTATTCAGGCGCGCAACTTCCTGGCCCAGAACCATCGGAATAGCATCGACCAGTGTTTGATAAATCACCTCTCCGCCCGGCGCTTCACCAATGCCGGTATGCCCGGCGTTATCGGTGAGTACCACAATATTGCGGGTGAAATATGCGTTATGTGCCCCACCAATATTAAGCAACATGCTATCGTGCCCGGCGACCGGAATGACTTTCATATCAGTAATAACAGGACTGGATTGTGTCGTCATCTTATTGCCCCGCGACAGGTTTCAGCTCGATACGCTTGATATCGCCCACCAGCACCAGGTAGCTCAGTACCGCGATTAAGGCATGAACACCAACATAAATCAGCGCCCCATTAAAGGAGCCAGTCGTGCCAACGATATAACCAATTGCGATTGGCGTGACGATGCCAGAAATGTTACCGAACATGTTGAACAGGCCACCGGAAAGACCGCTGATCTCTTTTGGCGCGGTATCTGCCATTACTGCCCAACCCAGCGCCCCGATGCCCTTACCGAAGAAGGCCAGCGCCATAAAGCCGATGATCATCCACTCAACGTTGACGTAGTTGCAGAACACCATCACCATCGACAGCAACATGCCCATTACGATCGGTGTTTTACGCGCAATGTTCAGCGATCCCGTGCGGCGCATCAGCCAGTCGGAAATAATCCCACCCAGCACACCGCCGATAAAACCGCAAACCGCCGGAACGGAAGCCACAAAGCCCGCTTTCAGAATCGACATCCCACGCGCCTGCACCAGATAAACCGGAAACCAGGTAATGAAAAAGTAAGTCAGGGCGTTGATACAGTACTGACCGATATAAACGCCGATCATCATCCGTGACCCGAGCAGTTGTTTGATCTGCCCCCACTTCACGCTGAACGGCACTTTAACTTTGGTGTTTTGCTGATCCATATTGATCAGCGCGCCACCCGCGGCGATGTACTCCAGCTCTTTCTGATTTACCCCCGGATGTTGATTTGGCTCGTGGATGACTTTCAACCAGATAAAGCTGATGACAATCCCCAGACCGCCCATAAAGAAGAAGACGTGTGACCAGCCCACTTCATGCGTCAGCCAGCCCATAATCGGCGCGAAGATCACCGTTGCGAAGTATTGAGCGGAGTTAAAAATCGACACCGCCGTTCCCCTTTCCTGCGCCGGAAACCAGGCCGCAACAATGCGACTGTTGCCGGGGAAAGATGGCGCTTCAGCAAGCCCGACCAGGAAGCGCAGCGTAAACAGGGCAACGATAATGCCGAATCCACTAAAGATATCGACGAAGCCTTGCAGCAAGGTAAACATCGACCAGATAAAGATCGACCAGAAGTAGACGCGTTTTGAACCAAAACGATCCAGCAACCAACCACCAGGGATCTGCCCGATAACATAAGCCCATGAGAAGGCAGAGAACACATAGCCCATTCCCACGGGATCAAGGCCGATATCTTTGGCCATTTCCGAACCAGCAATAGAAAGCGTAGCGCGGTCGCCGTAGTTGAAGGATGTGACGATAAACAACATCACCACTATCCAGTAACGAGCATTCGTGCGTTTTTCCACACTGCTCGCAGCCTGACTTAAAGAACTCATTGTTGCACTCCTGAAAATTCGCGTTAGCCACGCTCACTCTGGACTGCGACATCGCCAGGAAATCAGAGGTGACGTAGGGTGTTTTTTGCCGTTTTTATAGGTCGTTCGCCGAATACGGCGCGTGTTTATATCTGGCAATAGCAGTATAAAAAGCGCGCCATAGCGGCTCACCGTGCAACAACACAACATTAATGCGTTCAATGAGGCCCGATTTTGGCATTAGCCCTGGACGGTGGAATCCACTTCACGGAAATGAAAACAAGAACAAGAAAGGAAGGGTAAAAACGAAGAAATAAAGAAGAGTATGAAATGGATCGCTTGACTCCAGGCAAACGCCAGTAAAAATCCGCGCTATGAAGCAGTTTTTACTGGCATTTGCCTGAAAAGATTCGATTCAGCACCGCTAAAACGACATTTACCGCTCGCTGAACATATCAGGACAACAGCGTGCCCCACTGTTCGACCCACGGATTTGATTCCGTTTCCGGTTCCGGGTTCTCACTGGCGTCAATCAACAGTATTTCGCCAACCCGCTGAGCGCTCTGTTCCTGCAACAAGGCATCGAACTGTTTGCCGCCATTGCAGAAATTTACATAACTGCTGTCGCCGAGCGCAATCACGCCATAACGCAGATTCGGCTGTAAGCCCAGACTATCTTTGATTCCCTGAAAGAGCGGCACAATGCTATCAGGAAGGTCGCCCTGCCCGGTCGTGGACGTAACCACCAGAACATACTTATCCTGATAGGGCAGCCAGTCGCTTAATTCAGGATCTTCAAATACCGTTGCTTTGTGGCCCTGTGCGGTCAGAATTGCTTCTGCTTCTTCCGCCACTAACAGCGAATTTCCGTACATGGTGCCGACAAAAATACCAATTTCCGCCATACCGTTTTCTCCCTGGATTAGGAACTTATCTCTCCATCCTGACCCGATGGCGCATTGAACTCAACCCTTTCATTTTCAGGAAGCAGACCGCGCCAGCCAAATTGTGATAACGCCTGCATCCAGGTGTCGTCCAGGCCCGCGTGAATAGTCAGCGGCTCGCCAGTAAAAGGATGCGTCAATGACAACTGACTGGCATGTAGCATTAACCGCTGGAGGCCAAAATGCTCAGCACCGCTGCGATTCTGGCGTAAATCGCCATGTTTGCTATCGCCAATAATCGGATGACGCAAATGGGCAAGATGTCGGCGAAGCTGATGTTTGCGTCCGGTTTTCGGCTCCAGTTCCACCAGGCCGTAGCGCGTGGTCGGGTAACGTCCGGTCGCTACCGGCATTTCTACGGTCGCCAGACCGCGATAATGCGTCACTGCTGGCTGCGAGCCTTTATCTTCGCGGGCAAATTTATCAGCGATTTTGTCCAGTTCTTCCACCAGTGGATAATCCAGAACTGCTTCTTCCATCAACCAGCCGCGCACAATCGCATGGTAACGTTTCTGGATTTGGTGCTGTTCAAACTGTTGTGCCAGCAGCCGTCCGGCCTCGCTGGATAATCCCATCAACAACACACCAGAAGTGGGTCGGTCCAGACGATGAGCGGTAAAAACGTGCTGGCCAATCTGATCACGCACGGTTTGCATGACCACTACTTTCTCGTCGCGATCCAGCCAGCTGCGGTGAACCAGCCAGCCGGAGGGTTTATTTACCGCAACCAGCCATTCATCCTGATAGAGTATTTCCAGCATTAGCTCGCATCATCCGCAAAAAGAGCATCCAGTTTTTCCAGCTCAGCCAGAATAAGCGCGCGTTGCGGATGGTCCGTCGCCAGCGCCATTTCATAATAGGGTGCAACGGCAAAAGCGCCCGGTAACGGCTGTTTGTTATCTAACAAATCGTGCATTCGCGGGATCAGCACCCACTGCAACCACTCCAGTGGTTCCATGGTGTCCATAAAGAACGGTTGGGTACTATTAAATTGATGCGGCTGGGGTTCATCGTTTCGCCAGTGCTGATGTTCACGCAGTAACGCTTCAAGCGCCTGCAACTGGAGACGAACGCGGTCATGAGTGGTCATAAAGCAACCTCAATAAGAAAAACTGCCGCGAAGGATAGCAGGAATAAAAAAAGGGAGCACTGTATTCACAGCGCTCCCGGTTCGTTTCGCAGCATTCCAGCTACTTTTGTTGCTCCCTGCTCATCCTTGACAACTTTTCCTCTGGCCTTGCGGCCAATCGTTCATCCTGAACTATTGCTTCCTGCTCACACCACCCCGATGTGATACTTCATCCTGAAGTGTCCCTGGCCTTCCTGACCCACCGAATCATCCTGACCGGTTCTCATTCTCCATCCTGGAGGTGTCCTTTAACGCGTCCTGCGTCATCCTCTTCGCTTCATCCAGAAGCCTTTCCCTGAAACACCATCCTGGTGTGTCCTGCAGAAGTGTCATCATCCTGATGTTCACTTCGTTGTCTGACTCCCTGTCGACGAAGATAGAATCGTCTTTTTCGCGAAGTCTTACAAGGCGCTTACAGACAATGCCTTAAGGAAAATTTCATATGAAAGTTAAGAATTAACAATCAACATTTTGATTTTAAATGAAAATAACGATTCTTATCTTTTTAAGTATTCGCTTATTTCCTGGCGATCTCCTACAGAGTCTGTAAGAGATCTCTCACAACCAGATGGGGTATTTGGATTACAGAAGAGGCTTAAGTTGATTAAGGAATTCCGCAAGATTTGAGGCTAAATGCGTCCGTTTACGTGTTCCCAGCGTCTCTTTGCACACTTCACCGGAGAGATTACACACCGAGATGACCTCTAACTCTTCTTCCAGCGTCGCGATAAATAGCGTGGGCGGCAGTTTTAGCCTTTTCTGAGTCACCAGATGACCAATCAGATTTTCCTGCACCCGACGGAAGTCGTCTTCACTCCAGGTTTGCAGCAATGTCAGTTTGATATCGCCAAACTGCGCGTGCATATCCCCGGCAAACTGAGTCGTATAAAAGGTATGAATTGTGGGTTGTATCACAATATCAAAAGCGCGTTCAACCGCGTTTACATTTTGTTCCCCGGTAAACGGCTGGGGTTGCCAGTATACGGCATCTTCGGTAGTTGAAATAATGCACGGTGAAGGAACACCGTACAGTTCCTCACTTAACGGCCAGCTTTTATGCTCTTCATGCCACGCATCGCAGTAGCGTGCAGTAAAATCTTTCAGGGCTTGTGCGGTCAAATCGTCCACTAATTTCTCTCTTCACTTAAACCAGATACACTTGTCGTTTAGTTTATCTGGTTTATGACGGTGAAACATGTCTTCTTATGCAAACCATCAGGCACTTGCGGGCCTGACTCTTGGAAAATCAACCGATTACCGGGATACCTATGACGCCAACCTACTGCAAGGCGTTCCACGCAGCCTGAATCGCGACCCGCTGGGTCTGAAAGCGGATAACCTGCCTTTTCACGGTACGGATATCTGGACGCTGTATGAACTTTCCTGGCTGAATGCGAAAGGTTTGCCGCAGGTCGCTGTCGGTCATGTTGAACTTGATTACACCAGCGTAAATCTGATTGAGTCGAAGAGTTTTAAGCTCTATCTCAACAGTTTTAACCAGACGCGTTTTAATAACTGGGATGAGGTGCGCCAGACGCTGGAGCGCGACTTAAGCACTTGCGCCCAGGGTAAGGTTAGCGTGGCGTTATATCGTCTTGATGAACTGGAAGGCCAGCCGATAGGTCATTTCAATGGCACCTGCATTGATGACCAGGATATCACTATCGATAACTATGAATTCACTACTGACTATCTGGAGAATGCCACCAGCGGTGAAAAAGTAGTGGAAGAGACGCTTGTCAGCCACCTGCTGAAATCAAACTGCCTGATCACCCATCAACCAGATTGGGGTTCGATCCAAATTCAGTATCGTGGACGCCAAATTGACAGAGAAAAACTGCTGCGTTACCTGGTCTCATTCCGTCATCACAACGAGTTCCACGAACAGTGCGTGGAACGCATCTTTAATGACCTGTTACGCTTCTGCCAGCCAGAGAAATTAAGCGTTTACGCACGTTATACCCGTCGTGGCGGTCTGGACATTAACCCGTGGCGCAGTAATAGCGATTTTGTCCCATCGACCACAAGACTGGTTCGGCAATAAATTTTTTCTCAATTTTGCGTGCTGGATTCACGCAGAAGGTTGTGAAAGGTCATCAGGCAGGGCTATTGTAATCAAAGGGAATGACGATATTCGTCCCATAAGGAGTTTTTCTTGATTACACATATTAGCCCGCTTGGCTCCATGGATATGTTGTCGCAGCTGGAAGTGGATATGCTTAAACGCACCGCCAGCAGCGACCTCTATCAACTGTTTCGCAACTGTTCACTTGCCGTACTGAACTCCGGTAGTTTGACCGATAACAGCAAAGAATTGCTGTCTCGTTTTGAAAATTTCGATATTAACGTCCTGCGCCGTGAACGCGGCGTAAAGCTGGAACTGATTAATCCCCCGGAAGAGGCTTTTGTCGATGGGCGAATTATTCGCGCTTTGCAGGCCAACTTGTTCGCGGTTCTGCGAGACATTCTCTTCGTTTACGGGCAAATCCATAATACCGTTCGTTTTCCCAACCTGAATCTCGACAACTCCGTCCACATCACTAACCTGGTCTTTTCCATCTTGCGTAACGCTCGCGCGCTGCATGTGGGTGAAGCGCCAAATATGGTGGTCTGCTGGGGCGGTCACTCAATTAACGAAAATGAGTATTTGTATGCCCGTCGCGTCGGAAACCAGCTGGGCCTGCGTGAGCTGAATATCTGCACCGGCTGTGGTCCGGGAGCGATGGAAGCGCCGATGAAAGGTGCTGCGGTCGGACACGCGCAGCAGCGTTACAAAGACAGTCGTTTTATTGGTATGACAGAGCCGTCGATTATCGCCGCTGAACCGCCTAACCCGCTGGTCAACGAATTGATCATCATGCCGGATATCGAAAAACGTCTGGAAGCGTTTGTCCGTATCGCTCACGGCATCATTATCTTCCCTGGCGGTGTGGGTACGGCAGAAGAGTTGCTGTATTTGCTGGGAATTTTAATGAACCCGGCCAACAAAGATCAGGTTTTACCATTGATCCTCACCGGCCCGAAAGAGAGCGCCGACTACTTCCGCGTACTGGACGAGTTTGTCGTACATACGCTGGGCGAAAACGCGCGCCGCCATTACCGCATCATCATTGATGACGCCGCTGAAGTCGCTCGTCAGATGAAAAAATCGATGCCGCTGGTGAAAGAAAATCGCCGCGACACTGGTGACGCTTACAGCTTTAACTGGTCAATGCGCATTGCACCAGATTTGCAAATGCCGTTTGAGCCGTCTCACGAGAATATGGCTAATCTGAAGCTTTACCCGGATCAACCTGTTGAAGTGCTGGCTGCCGACCTGCGCCGTGCGTTCTCCGGTATTGTGGCGGGTAACGTAAAAGAAGTCGGTATTCGCGCCATTGAAGAGTTTGGTCCTTACAAAATCAACGGCGATAAAGAGATTATGCGTCGTATGGACGACCTGCTACAGGGTTTTGTTGCCCAGCATCGTATGAAGTTGCCAGGCTCAGCCTACATCCCTTGCTACGAAATCTGCACGTAATCTCCCCTCCCCCGGTGACGTTTGTTGCCGGGTTTTCTCGTTTTTGGTCACTTACTCATCAACTCATTTCATTTGTTATATGAATGTTTCTTACCACCCTCACGCGACAAATATCATCACAGTTAATATGTCATACAATTTATATTGCAACGCAAACGTTTCCCTATTTTCATAAACCGTATTTTATCGCTATGAAAAAGAAATTATCGCCATGATTAACTAAAAGTATTGATTTTTTCAGTTCAACCTACATATATTGCGCGCCCCGGAAGAAGTCAGATGTCGTTTAATGGGCAAATATTGCCCTTAAATTCTCTTTTACTTTTGATTTACAGAGTAAAGCGTTGGGATAATCTATCTTCCAAGTAGATTATTGTATTTGAGATCAAGATCACTGATAGATACATAACTTGTGTGTATCTTTCCGCCCTCAAATTATTACGGCGGTAAATGATTAAGCCATCGCCGATAGACAGATTTCATTTTTACGGTCAGGCACCTTCCCGGGCTGAACTGGCTAAAAGCTGAATTATTTGCATTCCTCCAGGAGAAATAGATGGAAACGACTCAAACCAGCACGATTGCGTCGAAAGACTCTCGTAGTGCCTGGCGCAAGACAGACACCATGTGGATGCTGGGCCTTTACGGCACGGCAATCGGCGCGGGCGTGCTGTTCCTGCCAATCAACGCCGGTGTTGGCGGTATGATCCCGCTGATCATCATGGCTATCCTTGCGTTCCCGATGACGTTTTTTGCTCACCGCGGCCTGACTCGCTTCGTACTGTCTGGTAAAAACCCGGGCGAAGACATCACCGAGGTTGTAGAAGAACACTTTGGTATTGGCGCAGGTAAACTGATTACCCTGCTCTATTTCTTCGCTATCTACCCGATCCTGCTGGTTTATAGCGTAGCAATCACCAATACAGTTGAAAGCTTCATGTCTCACCAGCTGGGTATGACACCACCGCCGCGTGCGATTCTGTCGCTGATCCTGATCGTGGGTATGATGACCATCGTTCGCTTCGGTGAGCAGATGATCGTTAAAGCGATGAGTATTCTGGTATTCCCGTTTGTTGGCGTACTGATGCTGCTGGCTCTGTACCTGATCCCGCAGTGGAACGGCGCAGCACTGGAAACGCTGTCTCTGGACACTGCATCTGCAACCGGGAACGGTCTGTGGATGACCCTGTGGCTGGCAATTCCGGTAATGGTGTTCTCGTTCAACCACTCTCCGATCATCTCTTCTTTCGCCGTTGCGAAGCGTGAAGAGTACGGCGATATGGCAGAACAGAAATGCTCGAAGATCCTTGCATTCGCACACATCATGATGGTGCTGACCGTAATGTTCTTCGTCTTCAGCTGCGTACTGAGCCTGACTCCGGCAGACCTGGCTGCGGCTAAAGAGCAGAACATCTCGATTCTGTCTTACCTGGCTAACCACTTTAACGCACCGGTTATCGCGTGGATGGCTCCGATTATCGCGATTATCGCTATCACCAAATCCTTCCTCGGCCACTACCTGGGCGCACGTGAAGGCTTCAACGGTATGGTGATTAAATCTCTGCGTGGTAAAGGTAAGTCTATCGAAATCAACAAGCTGAACCGTATCACTGCGCTGTTCATGCTGGTAACGACCTGGATTGTTGCCACCCTGAACCCGAGCATCCTGGGTATGATTGAAACCCTGGGCGGCCCAATCATCGCGATGATCCTGTTCCTGATGCCGATGTACGCAATTCAGAAAGTACCGGCAATGCGTAAGTACAGCGGTCACATCAGCAACGTATTCGTTGTCGTGATGGGTCTGATTGCAATCTCCGCAATCTTCTACTCTCTGTTCAGCTAAGTCCTTTCGCGCCGCTTTCGGGCGGCGCTTCCTCCGTTTTAACGCGATGTATTTCCTATGATTAGCGTATTCGATATTTTCAAAATCGGCATTGGCCCTTCCAGTTCTCATACCGTTGGACCAATGAAAGCGGGTAAACAATTTACCGACGATCTGATTGCCCGTAATCTGCTTAAAGACGTGACCCGCGTGGTGGTTGACGTGTACGGCTCGCTCTCTCTGACCGGTAAAGGCCACCACACTGATATCGCCATTATTATGGGCCTGGCGGGTAACCTGCCGGATACCGTGGATATCGATTCCATCCCTGGTTTTATTCAGGATGTGAATACTCATGGTCGCCTGATGCTGGCAAACGGTCAGCATGAAGTGGAGTTCCCGGTTGATCAGTGCATGAACTTCCATGCAGACAACCTTTCTCTGCATGAAAACGGTATGCGCATTACCGCGCTGGCGGGCGATAAAGTCGTTTACAGCCAGACTTACTACTCTATTGGCGGTGGCTTTATCGTTGATGAAGAGCATTTTGGCCAGCAGAATAGCGCACCGGTTGAAGTTCCTTATCCGTACAGTTCAGCAGCCGATCTGCAAAAACATTGTCAGGAAACCGGGCTGTCACTCTCTGGCCTGATGATGAAAAACGAGCTGGCGCTGCACAGCAAAGAAGAGCTGGAACAGCACCTGGCGAACGTCTGGGAAGTCATGCGCGGCGGTATTGAGCGCGGTATTTCTACCGAAGGCGTGTTGCCTGGCAAACTGCGCGTACCACGCCGTGCTGCGGCACTACGCCGGATGCTGGTCAGCCAGGATAAAACCACCACTGACCCGATGGCGGTTGTTGACTGGATCAACATGTTTGCACTGGCAGTGAACGAAGAGAACGCCGCTGGCGGTCGCGTGGTGACTGCGCCGACTAACGGTGCGTGCGGGATTATCCCGGCTGTGCTGGCGTACTACGATAAGTTTATCCGCGAAGTGAACGCTAACTCACTGGCTCGTTACCTGCTGGTAGCCAGTGCCATTGGTTCTCTTTATAAGATGAACGCGTCAATTTCTGGTGCTGAAGTCGGCTGCCAGGGTGAAGTTGGTGTGGCGTGCTCAATGGCGGCGGCTGGTCTGGCAGAACTGTTAGGTGCAAGCCCGGCGCAGGTGTGCATCGCGGCGGAAATCGCCATGGAGCACAACCTCGGTCTGACGTGTGACCCGGTCGCCGGACAGGTCCAGGTGCCATGCATCGAGCGTAACGCCATTGCGGCAGTAAAAGCGGTGAACGCCGCACGTATGGCGCTACGCCGTACCAGCGAGCCGCGCGTCTGCCTCGATAAAGTTATCGAAACCATGTACGAAACAGGTAAAGATATGAACGCCAAGTACCGCGAAACCTCTCGCGGCGGCCTGGCAATGAAGATCGTTGCCTGCGATTAATCGCTCTCCAGAGGCCTCGTTTTGCGAGGCCTCTTCCCGATTTCTCATCCAGCCGTAGCCTGTTCCGGCATCGAATGTTACCCTTATCGCCTGATCTTTAAGGGGGTTATCGTGGCTGTTCATTTGCTTATTGTCGATGCACTGAATCTTATTCGTCGCATTCATGCCGTTCAGGGATCGCCCTGTGTCGAAACCTGCCAGCATGCGCTCGATCAGCTCATTATGCACAGCCAGCCAACCCACGCGGTCGCCGTTTTTGATGATGAAAACCGCAGTAGCGGCTGGCGTCATCAGCGTTTACCAGATTACAAAGCGGGTCGACCGCCAATGCCGGAAGAGTTGCACGACGAGATGCCTGCATTACGCGCCGCCTTTGAGCAACGCGGCGTCCCGTGCTGGTCAACCAGCGGCAACGAAGCCGATGACTTAGCCGCCACGCTGGCGGTCAAAGTGACACAGGCCGGGCATCAGGCAACGATTGTTTCGACAGATAAAGGCTACTGTCAGTTACTTTCACCGACATTACGTATTCGTGATTACTTCCAGAAACGTTGGCTGGATGCGCCATTTATCGATAAAGAATTTGGCGTTCAACCGCAGCAGTTGCCCGATTACTGGGGACTTGCGGGGATCAGCAGTTCAAAGGTACCGGGTGTTGCGGGAATCGGACCAAAAAGCGCCACGCAGCTGCTGGTCGAGTTTCAGAGTCTGGAAGGGATATATGAGAATCTGGATGCGGTTGCCGAAAAGTGGCGCAAAAAATTAGAAACCCATAAAGAGATGGCGTTTCTGTGCCGCGATATTGCCCGCTTACAAACCGATTTGCATATCGACGGCAATTTACAGCAATTGCGGTTGGTACGGTAACGGCGAGCCGGATACGCCGCAAACGTCGTATCCGGCATTATCACATCAGCGCATTTACCAGGCGGTATGGTAAAGCTCTACAATATCCTCAAGCGTTGCTTCACGCGGGTTGCCACCGGTACAAACATCATCCAGTGCCGCCTGAGCCAGTGCCGGAATGTCTTCCTTGCGTACACCAACATCACGCAAATGTGGCGGAATACCGACATCACGGTTGAGAGCAAACACCGCTTCAACAGCGGCATTACGCGCCTCTTCCAGGCTCATACCTTCCACTTTCACGCCCATAACGCGCGCGATATCGCGGTACTTCTCACCGGTAAAGTCAGCGTTATAGCGCATGACATGCGGTAACAGGATGGCGTTCGCAACACCGTGTGGAGTGTTGTAAAACGCGCCCAGTGGATGCGCCATACCATGCACCAACCCTAACCCAACATTCGAGAAGCCCATACCCGCAACATACTGCCCGAGTGCCATTTCTTCTCCGGCATCCTTATCACCAGCAACCGATCCTCGCAGCGCCCCAGCAATGATTTCAATCGCTTTAATGTGCAGTGCATCGGTTAGCGCCCACGCGCCACGGGTAATATACCCCTCAATAGCATGAGTGAGCGCATCGACACCCGTCGCAGCTTTCAGCGCTGGAGGCATACCATCCATCATGTCAGCGTCAATAAACGCCACCTGCGGGATATCATGCGGATCAACGCAAACAAACTTGCGCCGTTTTTCTTCGTCAGTGATCACGTAGTTAATGGTCACTTCTGCCGCAGTGCCTGCTGTGGTGGGGATTGCCAGAATCGGTACACTGGGTTTATTGGTCGGGGAAAGTCCTTCCAGGCTACGCACATCGGCAAACTCCGGGTTGTTGCTGATAATGCCAATCGCTTTACAAGTATCCTGTGGAGAACCACCACCAATAGCGATCAGGTAATCCGCGCCGCTATTCTGGAATACACCGAGCCCTTCTTTGACGACAGTAATTGTTGGGTTGGGCACTACGCCGTCGTAAATCGCCCATGCCAGCCCTGCAGCATCCATCTTATCGGTCACTTTCGCCACCACGCCGCATTGCACCAGCGTTTTATCGGTGACGATCAGCGCCTTCTGATAACCACGGCGTTTCACCTCATCGGTTAAAGCCCCAACAGCACCCCGACCAAACCATGCCGTTTCGTTCAGAATCATTCTGTTAGCCATCATCCTTCTCCTTGTTGCTTTACGAAATTACTCTTCAATCCGTAACCCATAGGTTTTGAATTTCTCCAGCACTACGGCAATCTCTTCATCGCTCAGCACTGGCACCGGGTCCGTAATCGCCAGGGTCGTCAGGTAAAGTTGCGCCAGCACTTCAACTTCATGCGCCAGCCATAACGCTTTTTCCAGATTCACCTCACAAGCGATAAGCCCATGATGTTGTAACAAAGTTGCCTTACGATTTTTGAGAGCCTGCGCAACATGTTCAGAAAGTTCACGTGTTCCAAAGGTCGCATAAGGCGCGCAAGGAATAGAATTACCGCCAGCCGCCGCAATCATGTAGTGAATAGCGGGGATCGATCGGTTAAGAATGGAAACTGCCGTGCAATGAACGGCATGATTGTGAACAACCGCGTTGGCATCCGGTCTGCTTTGATAGGCCGCCATATGGAAACGCCATTCGCTTGAGGGGAGCTTTCCTTCCTCATGTTTACCGTTGCCATCAATAAAGACAATATGCGACTCCGTCAGTTTTTCATATGGAATGCCTGTAGGCGTAATCAGCATCCCATCCTGATAACGTACACTGACGTTCCCCGCTGTCCCCTGGTTCAGTCCCAGGCGGGTCATTTCCAGGCAAGTGTCAATAATCTGACGAGCAAGTTTATTTCGTTCCATTAGCTACCTCTCTCTGATTCAAAACAGGGCAATAATGTTGTTCCTTTCACACTATTGAATTAGCCGTTTAATTACCCACCATCTTCTTCCTGATTAACCAGAAAGAAATTCACAAGCTTATATTTTGTGACCTGGTTCAACTAATCACAGTAAATAACTGCAAGTTCTCTTTTTATAACCCCATTAAAAATGACCGCTCTTAAAAATATTTATCAAAACGGTCATTTTTCTATTCACTCAAGCCAGGAATGCCCGTTTTCGGCATAAACAATTAATACGGTCATCTGGTTTGTGTTTTTTATGATTTATTTTCTGAAACGGGCATGAAATTTCGATTATTAAAGTGATGGTAGTCACATAAAGTCACCTTCCAGCTAATAAGTGTGACCGCCGTCATATTACAGAGCGTTTTTTATTTGAAAATGAATCCATGAGTTCATTTCAGACAGGCAAATATTCACTGATATGAAGCCCGAACTCGCTGGTTTTGCACTTTTGAAAACATAACCGATTACGTGCTTAAGCTTCTGAACCTAAGAGGATGCTATGGGAAACACATCAATACAAACGCAGAGTTACCGTGCGGTAGATAAAGATGCAGGGCAAAGCAGAAGTTACATTATTCCATTCGCGCTGCTGTGCTCACTGTTTTTTCTTTGGGCGGTAGCCAATAACCTTAACGACATTTTATTACCTCAATTCCAGCAGGCTTTTACGCTGACAAATTTCCAGGCTGGCCTGATCCAATCGGCCTTTTACTTTGGTTATTTCATTATCCCAATCCCTGCTGGGATATTGATGAAAAAACTCAGTTATAAAGCAGGGATTATTACCGGATTATTTTTATATGCCTTGGGCGCTGCATTATTCTGGCCCGCTGCAGAAATAATGAACTACACCTTATTTTTAGTTGGCCTATTTATTATTGCAGCCGGATTAGGTTGTCTGGAAACTGCCGCAAACCCTTTTGTTACGGTATTAGGGCCGGAAAGCAGTGGTCACTTCCGCTTAAATCTTGCGCAAACATTTAACTCGTTTGGCGCAATTATCGCGGTTGTCTTTGGGCAAAGTCTTATTTTGTCTAACGTGCCACATCAATCGCAAGACGTTCTCGATAAAATGTCTCCAGAGCAATTGAGTGCGTATAAACACAGCCTGGTATTATCGGTACAGACACCTTATATGATCATCGTGGCTATCGTGTTACTGGTCGCCCTGCTGATCATGCTGACGAAATTCCCGGCATTGCAGAGTGATAATCACAGTGACGCCAAACAAGGATCGTTCTCCGCATCGCTTTCTCGTCTGGCGCGTATTCGTCACTGGCGCTGGGCGGTATTAGCGCAATTCTGCTATGTCGGCGCACAAACGGCCTGCTGGAGCTATTTGATTCGCTACGCTGTAGAAGAAATTCCAGGTATGACTGCAGGCTTTGCCGCTAACTATTTAACCGGAACCATGGTGTGCTTCTTTATTGGTCGTTTCACCGGTACCTGGCTCATCAGTCGCTTCGCACCACACAAAGTCCTGGCCGCCTACGCATTAATCGCTATGGCACTGTGCCTGATCTCAGCCTTCGCAGGCGGTCATGTGGGCTTAATAGCCCTGACTTTATGCAGCGCCTTTATGTCGATTCAGTACCCAACAATCTTCTCGCTGGGCATTAAGAATCTCGGCCAGGACACCAAATACGGTTCGTCCTTCATCGTTATGACCATCATTGGCGGCGGTATTGTCACTCCGGTCATGGGTTTTGTCAGTGACGCGGCGGGCAACATCCCCACTGCTGAACTGATCCCCGCACTCTGCTTCGCGGTCATCTTTATCTTTGCCCGTTTCCGTTCTCAAACGGCAACTAACTGAACATATTTTCCGAATAAAGTGAGGAATCTGTAATGAAAAAAATCAGCTTACCGAAAATTGGTATCCGCCCGGTTATTGACGGTCGTCGCATGGGTGTTCGTGAGTCGCTTGAAGAACAAACAATGAATATGGCGAAAGCTACGGCCGCACTGCTGACCGAGAAACTGCGCCATGCCTGCGGAGCTGCCGTCGAGTGTGTCATTTCCGATACCTGTATCGCGGGTATGGCTGAAGCCGCTGCTTGCGAAGAAAAATTCAGCAGCCAGAATGTAGGCCTCACCATTACGGTAACGCCTTGCTGGTGCTATGGCAGTGAAACCATCGACATGGATCCAACCCGCCCGAAAGCCATTTGGGGCTTTAACGGCACTGAACGTCCCGGCGCTGTTTACCTGGCAGCGGCTCTGGCAGCTCACAGCCAGAAAGGCATCCCGGCATTCTCCATTTACGGTCATGACGTTCAGGATGCCGATGACACATCGATTCCTGCCGATGTTGAAGAAAAACTGCTGCGCTTTGCCCGCGCCGGTTTGGCCGTCGCCAGCATGAAAGGTAAAAGCTATCTGTCGCTGGGCGGCGTTTCGATGGGTATCGCCGGTTCTATTGTTGATCACAACTTCTTTGAATCCTGGCTGGGAATGAAAGTCCAGGCGGTGGATATGACCGAACTGCGTCGCCGTATCGATCAGAAGATTTACGACGAAGCCGAACTGGAAATGGCACTGACCTGGGCTGATAAAAACTTCCGCTATGGCGAAGATGAAAATAACAAACAGTATCAACGCAATGCCGAGCAAAGCCGCGCAGTTCTGCGCGAAAGTTTACTGATGGCGATGTGTATCCGCGACATGATGCAAGGCAACAGCAAACTGGCCGATATTGGTCGCGTGGAAGAATCACTTGGCTACAACGCCATCGCTGCGGGCTTCCAGGGGCAACGTCACTGGACCGATCAATATCCCAATGGTGACACCGCCGAAGCGATCCTCAACAGTTCATTTGACTGGAATGGCGTGCGCGAACCCTTTGTCGTGGCGACCGAAAACGACAGTCTTAACGGCGTGGCAATGCTAATGGGTCACCAGCTCACCGGCACCGCTCAGGTATTTGCCGATGTGCGTACCTACTGGTCACCAGAAGCAATTGAGCGTGTAACGGGGCATAAACTCGATGGACTGGCAGAACACGGCATCATCCATTTGATCAACTCCGGTTCTGCTGCGCTGGACGGTTCCTGTAAACAACGCGACAGCGAAGGTAACCCGACGATGAAGCCACACTGGGAAATCTCTCAGAAAGAGGCTGACGCTTGCCTCGCCGCTACCGAATGGTGCCCGGCGATCCACGAATACTTCCGTGGCGGCGGTTACTCTTCCCGCTTCCTTACCGAAGGCGGCGTCCCGTTCACCATGACCCGTGTCAACATCATCAAAGGCCTGGGACCGGTACTGCAAATCGCGGAAGGCTGGAGCGTGGAATTGCCGAAGGATGTGCATGACATCCTCAACAAACGCACCAACTCAACCTGGCCAACCACCTGGTTTGCACCGCGCCTCACCGGTAAAGGGCCGTTTACGGATGTGTATTCGGTAATGGCGAACTGGGGCGCTAACCACGGGGTTCTGACCATCGGCCACGTTGGCGCAGACTTTATCACTCTCGCCTCCATGCTGCGTATCCCGGTATGTATGCACAACGTTGAAGAGACCAAAGTGTATCGTCCTTCTGCCTGGGCCGCGCACGGCATGGATATTGAAGGTCAGGATTACCGCGCTTGCCAGAACTACGGCCCGTTGTACAAGCGTTAATACATTACTCCCTGATGTGATGCCCGGTTGCTCCGGCTACCGGGCCTGAACAAGCAAGAGTGGTTAGCCGGATAAGCAATGTTATCCGGCTATATTGCAGGAGCGATTATGAAACAAGAAGTTATCCTGGTACTCGACTGTGGCGCGACCAATGTCAGGGCCATCGCGGTTAATCGGCAGGGAAAAATTGTTGCCCGCGCCTCAACGCCTAATGCCAGCGATATCGCGATGGAAAACCACACCTGGCACCAGTGGTCTTTAGACGCCATTTTGCAACGCTTTGCTGATTGCTGTCGGCAAATCAATAGTGAACTGACTGAATGCCACATCCGCGGTATCGCCGTCACCACCTTTGGTGTGGATGGCGCTCTGGTAGATAAGCAAGGCAATCTGCTCTATCCGATCATTAGCTGGAAATGTCCGCGAACAGCAGCGGTTATGGACAATATTGAACAGTTGATCTCCGCACAGCGGTTGCAGGCTATTTCTGGCGTCGGAGCCTTTAGTTTCAATACGTTATATAAGTTGGTGTGGTTGAAAGAAAATCATCCACAACTGCTGGAACGCGCGCACGCCTGGCTCTTTATTTCGTCGCTGATTAACCACCGTTTAACCGGCGAATTCACTACTGATATCACGATGGCCGGAACCAGCCAGATGCTGGATATCCAGCAACGCGATTTCAGTCCGCAAATTTTACAAGCCACCGGTATTCCACGCCGACTCTTCCCTCGTCTGGTGGAAGCGGGTGAACAGATTGGTACGCTACAGAACAGCGCCGCAGCAATGCTCGGCTTACCCGTTGGCATACCGGTGATTTCCGCAGGTCACGATACCCAGTTCGCCCTTTTTGGCGCTGGTGCCGACCAAAATGAACCCGTGCTCTCTTCCGGTACATGGGAAATTTTAATGGTCCGTAGCGCCCAGGTTGATACTTCGCTGTTAAGTCAGTACGCCGGTTCCACCTGCGAACTGGATAGCCAGGCAGGGTTGTATAACCCAGGTATGCAATGGCTGGCATCCGGCGTGCTGGAATGGGTGAGAAAACTGTTCTGGACGGCTGAAACACCCTGGCAAATGTTGATTGAAGAAGCTCGTCTGATCGCGCCTGGCGCGGATGGCGTAAAAATGCAGTGTGATTTATTGTCGTGTCAGAACGCTGGCTGGCAAGGAGTGACGCTTAATACCACGCGGGGGCATTTCTATCGCGCGGCGCTGGAAGGGTTAACTGCGCAATTACAGCGCAATCTACAGATGCTGGAAAAAATCGGGCACTTTAAGGCCTCTGAATTATTGTTAGTCGGTGGAGGAAGTCGCAACACATTGTGGAATCAGATTAAAGCCAATATGCTTGATATTCCGGTAAAAGTTCTCGACGACGCCGAAACGACCGTCGCAGGAGCTGCGCTGTTCGGTTGGTATGGCGTAGGGGAATTTAACAGCCCGGAAGAAGCCCGCGCACAGATTCATTATCAGTACCGTTATTTCTACCCGCAAACTGAACCTGAATTTATAGAGGAAGTGTGAAATGCTGAAAACAATTTCGCCGTTAATTTCTCCCGAACTATTGAAAGTGCTGGCAGAGATGGGACATGGAGATGAAATTATTTTTTCCGATGCTCACTTTCCCGCCCATTCGATGGGACCGCAGGTGATCCGCGCTGATGGCCTGTTGGTGAGCGACTTGCTCCAGGCGATTATCCCGTTATTTGAACTGGACAGTTATGCACCGCCGCTGGTGATGATGGCGGCGGTAGAAGGTGACACTCTCGATCCTGAAGTAGAACGACGTTACCGTAATGCGCTTTCACTACAAGCCCCGTGTCCTGACATCATCCGCATCAATCGTTTTGCGTTTTATGAACGGGCGCAAAAAGCCTTTGCGATCGTTATCACAGGCGAACGAGCGAAGTACGGGAATATTCTTTTAAAAAAAGGGGTAACACCGTAATCTCATACCGGTACGCCCGCATGACGCGGGCGGTTATCGAATGATGGGGTGAAAAATATGAAAGCGGCACGCCAGCAAGCGATAGTCGACCTGCTGCTGAACCATACCAGCCTGACCACGGAAGCTCTCTCTGAACAGCTAAAGGTCAGTAAAGAAACCATTCGTCGCGATCTCAATGAATTACAGACGCAGGGTAAAATTCTGCGCAATCATGGACGCGCTAAATATATCCACCGTCAAAATCAAGACAGTGGCGATCCCTTTCACATCCGGCTGAAAAGCCATTATGCGCATAAAGCAGATATCGCGCGCGAGGCGCTCGCGTGGATTGAAGAAGGGATGGTGATAGCCTTAGACGCCAGTTCAACTTGCTGGTATCTGGCACGCCAGTTGCCTGACATCAACATTCAGGTCTTCACCAATAGCCATCCGATTTGCCATGAACTCGGTAAACGCGAACGCATTCAACTGATCAGTTCCGGCGGCACACTTGAGCGCAAATATGGCTGTTACGTCAATCCCTCGCTGATTTCCCAACTTAAATCGCTGGAAATCGATCTGTTTATTTTTTCTTGTGAAGGGATCGATAGCAGCGGCGCACTGTGGGACTCCAATGCCATCAACGCTGATTACAAATCGATGCTATTAAAACGTGCCGCGCAATCGTTGTTATTGATTGATAAAAGTAAATTTAATCGTTCAGGGGAAGCCCGCATCGGGCATCTGGATGAGGTAACGCACATTATTTCTGATGAGCGCCAGGTTGCAACTTCTTTGGTAACAGCCTGACGGAAAGGGTAGCAGGCCGGAGACGACGCCCCGGCCTTGCCTGTTATCGCTCGTCGCGACGACCACCCACCGCAGCCCAGATGCGGCGGACGTGCACCGTCACTTCTTCGCGATCGTGATACAACTGCCGCGCCTGAATCTGAGCATTTATGCCATGTTCATCAAGCTGTGCCTGAATATACGCCAGATTGTGTGATACTTCTTCGTAGCGTTTTTTCATCGGCAGTTTGAGATTGAAAATGGTTTCACGGCACCAGCCATTAACCAGCCACTGCGCCATCAATGCCGCAACTTTAGCCGGTTTTTCAACCATATCGCATACCATCCAGGAGATATTGCTGCGTGTCGGACGGAATTTGAAACCGTCTTCCCGCAGCCACGTCACCTGCCCGGTATCCATCAGACTTTGCGCCATCGGGCCGTTGTCGACGGAATAAACCCACATGTTGCGCTTCACCAGTTGGTAGGTCCAGCCGCCTGGGCAAGCGCCCAAATCCACCGCCCACATCCCGTTCGCCAGGCGTTCATCCCACTCATCCGCAGGAATAAACACATGAAATGCCTCTTCCAGTTTGAGTGTGGAACGACTCGGCGCATCTGCCGGAAATTTCAGGCGCGGAATGCCCATATAGAACGGCGAATTATTGTTGCTGTATGAGTAACCGGTATAGCAGCAACCTGGTGCAATGAAGAATACATGCACAACCGGACGCTTCGGCGTTTCATAGTTCGCCAGCACCCCGGCATCGCGCAAGGCAGCGCGTAGCGGCACGGTGAATTTACGGCAGAATTTCAGCAACTCTTTGCTTTCGTTGGTATCGGCAACTTCAACACGCAGTTCACCGCCCTTCTCTACTACGCCCTGTAACATGCCGACAATGGGGGTAATACGATCTTCTGGCGGCAAATGCTGCAGGAGTTCCCCCACCACAAACCACTGGCGGGCAAAAATTAATGAACTGAACGGCAGCTCACGGATTAACTTATCGCCATCATCAGGTTGATAACATTCATAAATGACATAACCCGCATTCTCTTTCACGCGGGCAAAACCGAAAATTTCCCGCTGGCCGGCTTTATCGGTAATTTCTGCGGCGCACTCTTTTTCAAAGCCCGGACGGCACAGCAATACAACCTTATTCATGACTTACGCCCTTGCGCTTTAAACGGATAGCACCAACTAACATTAACGCCCAGCCCGCAAGGAAGCTCACGCCGCCAACCGGAGTGACAAACGCCCACAAACGCAGATGGGACAGTGCCAGGCAATAAAGGCTGCCGCTGAACAGCACCGTGCCTAACGCGAGGAAAACGCTACTCCAGTAAAACCAGATACTGATGCGACGCTGCATTGCCACCGCCAGACCTAAGATCGCCAGCGTATGAAACGCCTGGTATTCGAGGCCGGTCTGGATCCAGCCCATCTCAACGGCCCCCATGGTTTTACTTAACACATGCGCGCCAAAAGCGCCCAGAGCCACAAAAATGAAGCCGCTAATGGCGGCGAAAATCAGCATAAAACGGCTGGTCATGGTCGTACCCTACGTAAATTATTGTTCATAACGAAAGCGGAATTTTTCTTGTTCAGCAGCGGCTTTCGCCAGGATCCATTGGCGAAAGGCGGCTATTTTACCCAGTTCTGCCTGGCTGTCATGACAAACCAGATAAAAAGCGTTTTTACTGACCAGAACATCATTAAACGGGCAAACAAGACGTCCGGCTTCAATTTCAGATTGCGCCATCACGTTATTTGCCAGCGCCACTCCTTGCCCGTGAATAGCCGCTTGCAGCACCATGGCGCTATGACTAAAAATTGGCCCTTGCTGAACGTTGATATGATTTAACCCCAACTGTCGGGTATATGTCTGCCAGTCACGGCGTGACGCATCATGTAATAACGTATGTTTAGCCAGATCTTCCGGGGTCTTCAAGGGTTTTTCGCCTGTCAGCAGTAGCGGCGAACACACCGGCAATAAATATTCGGCGTACAGTTTTTCCACCCGTAGCCCCGGCCAGTTGCCCCGACCATAAAATATCGCCACATCAACATCATCCGCCAGCTTATCTTCCTGACGATCAACCGCCTGGATTCGAACGTCAATTCCCGGATAAGCTGAATTAAAGCTGGAAAGTCGCGGAACCAACCAATGAATGGCGAAACTGGGGAGTAAACTGACCGTCAACGCCCCCTTGGCGCTACGGGCCTGGAGTTTACGCGTCGCTTCGGTTAATTGCGAAAATATCTCTTTGATATCGAGGAAATAGCTTTGCCCTTCCTCGGTCAGCAGGAGTGAACGATTACGGCGGCGGAACAGTTTTAGCCCCAAAAAATCCTCAAGAGACTTGATTTGATGACTTACTGCGGCCTGGGTCACAAAAAGCTCTTCTGCTGCGCGAGTGAAACTTAAATGGCGTGCTGCGGCATCAAAAACTCGTAAGGCATTTAGCGGTGGTAATCGTTTAGACATGGCTTTTAAACTTTGATGTTAAATGAATTTAACAATTAGATCACACTATGTAACCTATTAGTTTTTTTAATCTGAGCCATTATAAATTGTCCGTTGAGCTTCTACCAGCAAATACCTATAGTGGCGGCACTTCCTGAGCCGGAACGAAAAGTTTTATCGGAATGCGTGTTCTGGTGAACTTTTGGCTTACGGTTGTGATGTTGTGTTGTTGTGTTTGCAATTGGTCTGCGATTCAGACCATGGTAGCAAAGCTACCTTTTTTCACTTCCTGTACATTTACCCTGTCTGTCCATAGTGATTAATGTAGCACCGCCTAATTGCGGTGCTTTTTTTTACCTTGCGATCGCGAATTACTGATCCAGTTCGACCATCTCTTTCACGTCAGTACGGTTGATCTGCTGTTTGTTGCCATTAGCGTCTTTATACGAAATCATACCGGTATCGTTATCAGTCTGTGGTTTGCCGTCAGAGACGATGGTACGTCCGTCATTGGTGTGCATCACATAGTTCGAACCGGAACAGGCGCTCAGGGCAAAAGTCAGCATACAGGCAGAAATAATTGCGGCAGTCTTTTTCATCATCTTCTCCTTAAAGCGATTAATAAATCTTAATAGTATTGATTAACAGGCTAAAATTAACGCCTAACACTATTCAGCATATGTTACTTACGCGGCTTCGCCAGGATATCCAGATAATTCTGATGGTTAGCACTCTCCTTGTATCAAAGTGAATTTTGCGTCACGATCGGTGCATCAAGCCGAGGAGTACCATGAACGTTTTTAATCCCGCGCAGTTTCGCGCCCAGTTTCCCGCACTACAGGATGCGGGCGTCTATCTCGACAGCGCCGCGACCGCGCTTAAACCTGAAGCCGTGGTTGAAGCCACCCGACAGTTTTACAGTCTGAGCGCCGGAAACGTCCATCGCAGCCAGTTTGCCGAAGCCCAACGCCTGACCGCGCGTTATGAAGCTGCGCGGGAAAAAGTGGCGCAATTACTGAATGCACCGGATGATAAAACTATCGTCTGGACGCGCGGCACCACTGAATCCATCAACATGGTGGCACAATGCTATGCGCGTCCGCGTCTGCAACCGGGCGATGAGATTATTGTCAGCGTGGCAGAACACCACGCTAACCTCGTCCCCTGGCTGATGGTCGCCCAACAAACTGGAGCCAAAGTGGTGAAATTGCCGCTTAATGCGCAGCGACTGCCGGATGTCGATTTGTTGCCAGAACTGATTACTCCCCGTAGTCGGATTCTGGCGTTGGGTCAGATGTCGAACGTTACTGGCGGTTGCCCGGATCTGGCGCGAGCGATTACCTTTGCTCATTCAGCCGGGATGGTGGTGATGGTTGATGGTGCTCAGGGGGCGGTGCATTTCCCCGCAGATGTTCAGCAACTAGATATCGATTTCTATGCTTTCTCTGGTCACAAACTGTATGGCCCGACGGGTATCGGCGTGCTGTATGGCAAATCAGAACTGCTGGAAGCGATGTCGCCCTGGCTGGGTGGCGGCAAAATGATTCACGAAGTGAGTTTTGACGGTTTCACCACTCAATCTGCGCCGTGGAAACTGGAAGCAGGAACGCCAAATGTCGCTGGCGTCATAGGATTAAGCGCGGCGCTGGAATGGCTGGCAGATTACGATATCAACCAGGCCGAAAGCTGGAGCCGTAGCTTAGCAACGCTTGCAGAAGAAGCGCTGGCGAAACGTCCAGGTTTTCGTTCATTCCGCTGCCAGGATTCCAGCCTGCTGGCCTTTGATTTTGCTGGCGTTCATCATAGCGATATGGTGACGCTGCTGGCGGAGTACGGTATTGCCTTGCGGGCCGGGCAACATTGCGCTCAGCCGCTACTGGCAGAATTAGGCGTAACCGGCACACTGCGCGCCTCATTTGCGCCATATAATACAAAGAGTGATGTGGATGCGCTGGTGAATGCCGTTGACCGCGCGCTGGAATTATTGGTGGATTAATGACAAACCCGCAATTCGCCGGACATCCGTTCGGCACAACCGTAACCGCAGAAACGTTACGCAATACCTTCGCTCCGTTGTCGCAATGGGAAGATAAATATCGCCAGTTGATCATGCTGGGGAAACAGCTTCCGGCTTTGCCAGACGAGTTAAAAGCGCAGGCTAAAGAGATTGCCGGATGCGAAAACCGCGTCTGGCTGGGATATACCGTGACTGAAAACGGTAAAATGCACTTCTTTGGCGATAGCGAAGGGCGCATTGTGCGCGGCCTGTTGGCGGTGTTGTTGACTGCCGTTGAGGGGAAAACCGCCGCCGAATTGCAGGCACAGTCGCCGCTGGCATTGTTTGATGAGCTGGGATTGCGTGCACAGCTTAGCGCCTCACGCAGCCAGGGGTTGAATGCGTTAAGCGAGGCGATTATCGCTGCGGCGAAGCAGGTTTAAGCATAGAACCGGGTCGGATAAGACGTTCGCGTCGCATCCGACCTGATTGTTTAACCCTGACGCGCCGCTTTCGCCATCATCTTCTTCAGCGCATGAGAAACCGCAACAAACCCAAAGGTGGCGGTCACCATCGTTGCCGCGCCAAATCCAGATGCACAATCCATCCGCTTCGGCCCTTCTGCCGTGGCTTTCATCGCACACACAGTACCGTCTGACTGCGGGTACACCAGCGCTTCAGTAGAAAACACGCAATCGACGCCGAGCTTACCTTTACTGTTTTTCACTACGCCAAAATCGCTTTTCAGGCGCTCGCGCAACTTCGCCGCCAGCGGATCCTGAATCGTTTTCGCCAGATCGGTAACCTGAATCTGCGTCGGGTCAATCTGCCCACCCGCGCCACCGGTCGTGACCAGCGGGATTTTATTGCGCCGACAATAAGCAATCAGCGCCGCTTTGGGCCGTACACTATCAATGGCATCAATCACGTACGAATAACCCACGCTCATATACTGCGCTACGTTATCCGGCGTCACGAAATCATCCACCACCGTTACACGGCACTCCGGGTTAATCTGGCGAATACGCTCCGCCATGACTTCCGCTTTTGCCAGCCCGACGTTATCGCGCAGAGCGTGAATTTGCCGATTGGTATTGGTGACGCACACATCATCCATATCGATAAGCGTGATTGCGCCAATCCCCGTGCGCGCCAGCGCTTCCGCTGCCCAGGAACCGACACCACCGATACCAACCACACAAATATGCGCGTCAGCAAACAGTTGCAACGCTTTTTCACCATACAGACGCGCTGTGCCACCAAAACGCTGACGCCATGCATCACTAATTACCACAGACATAGCACCTCAGAATTAAAAAGGGTGAGGTTTTCCCTCACCCTAAACGCATAAATGCCTGATGCGCTACGCTTATCAGGCCTACATAACTCCTGCAATATTTTGGATTTGCATGATTTGTGGGCCGGATAAGGCGTTCACGCCGCATCCGGCATGAACAACGCGCACTTAGTCAATAATCAGGATGTGAGGTTACCCCTCACCCTGTCATATCCGTAAAAACGGCATACAGAATATCACATCAGCCGCTAAAGACGTTACCTGCGCCCGGGGCGGTTTTCAGCACCCAGACACGTCCATAGTGGTTGTACCAACCTGCGCGGTGTCCGGCTTCCGGCCCGATCCCTTGATAGATATCGAAGTGTTGGCCTTTGATTGCGCCCCCGACATCCAACGCCACCATCAGACGCAATTCGTACTGACCGTTAAATTTGCCGTTATTATCCAGCAGCGGCACTTCTGCCAGCAAGGTAGTACCTGGCGGAATAATTGAACGATCGGAGGCAACAGAAGCACGGCCAACCAGCGGCACCGCACTTGCCCCTTTCACCGGTGCAAAAGATTGCGGTTTAAAGAAGACGAAAGACGGGTTCTGTTCCAGCAGCTCGCGAACCTCGGCTTCACTGTGTGTTTCGCCCCAATGACGAATCGCCTGCATCGACATATCTTCTTTTTTCACTTCGCCACGGTCGATCAGCACCTTACCAATGCTGCGATAGGCATGACCGTTTTTCCCTGCATAGCTGAAAAAGTTAAGCGGACTGCCATCACCAAAGTCGATATACCCGCTACCCTGCACATCCATAATGAAGTTATCCATCAGGGAGTTGCTGTAAGCGAGAATATATTTATCACTCAGCGCCCCTGCGTAGATCTCCGCACGAGACGGCAGACGACCACGTTTTGGCGGCATACGGTAAATCGGATACTGGAACTCGCCCTGGCGGGTATGGCGCGCCTGAATTACCGGCGTGTAATAGCCTGTAAACTGCACGTTACCATAGTTGTCGGCACCTTCCATCTGCCAGGCATCAATGCCGAACTGACGCATATTGCGGGTATCACCGCCTGCGCGCAGCCACTCTTGCACCGCGTTATAAACATTACTCTGGTTGCCATACAGACGCGGTGACGAATTACGGATATGGTTAATTTGCTCGGCAAAATCACCGGCGTTAATCGGCGCGCCAACGGCATCTGGCTGGTTCACCAGAGAGAAAGGCTGGGTAAATTTCCCGTCTTTATATTGCTGTCCGCGATCGGTTGGTTTGGAAGAGCAGGCGGCAAGCATTGCCACAACCGTGCCCATAAGAAGGTACTTTACCCAACGTCCTTTCATTGTTCTCTTCTTCAGGTTAAAAAATAAGGCGCAACGAAGATAACAAACCGCCGCGTTTAATGAAATGAGCAGCCTCTCCCTGACGCAAATTTTGCACAAAAAATAGGCTTTAGTGATTTGTTTTTGTTCAAAATCATGCCAAATCCGTGATCGGGGTAAAAAAAAGGTTGCATGAAAACGCGAGCGGAGTATAGTGCGCATCCACGGACGCGGGGTGGAGCAGCCTGGTAGCTCGTCGGGCTCATAACCCGAAGGTCGTCGGTTCAAATCCGGCCCCCGCAACCAATTAAAATTTGATGAAGTAAAGCAGTACGGTGACGCGGGGTGGAGCAGCCTGGTAGCTCGTCGGGCTCATAACCCGAAGGTCGTCGGTTCAAATCCGGCCCCCGCAACCAATTATTGAACACCCTAACGGGTGTTTTTTTGTTTCTGCTCTCCCATAAAAAAAGCGCCATTCAGCGCCTTTTTATCATCCCCTTCTCGCCAGCGTCGCCCCATCGGCAAAATACGCTTTAATTCCCGCAAGAATAGACTCCGCAACTTCCTGCTGGAAAGTCGCCGTTTTCAGTTTACGCTCTTCCTCAACGTTACTGATAAACGCCGTTTCGACCAGAATGGAGGGAATATCAGGCGCTTTCAGCACGGCAAACCCGGCCTGTTCAACCTGATTTTTATGCAGCTTGTTGATTTTACCGAGCTTATTCAGCACCGCTTTACCAAACTTAAGGCTGTCGGCAATGGTCAGCGACTGCACCATATCGAACATGGTGTGGTCGACATAGCGGTCACCGCTTTTGCTCACGCCACCAATCAAGTCCGAGGCGTTCTGGGTCTGTGCCAGATATTTTGCCGCAGTACTGGTTGCGCCTTTGGTTGAGAGCGCAAACACTGAGGAACCGCTCGGCTGGCGACTGGTAAAGGCGTCGGCATGGATAGAGACAAACAGGTCGGCACGCTGTTTCTGGGCTTTTGCTACGCGCACTTGCAACGGAATGAAGATGTCTTCATTGCGCGTCATGTACACCTTCATATTGCCCTCTTTCTCGATCAGAGAGCGCAGACGGCGAGCTATTTGCAATACCACGTCTTTTTCGCGCGTTTTGTATTTCCCCACCGCACCGGAGTCTTCGCCGCCGTGGCCAGGGTCAAGCATAATAACAATAGGACGATCGCGCCCTGCTTTACCCGGTTGTGGACCACTTTGTGCTGGCGGCACCTGCTTTTCGAGGTCGCCTTTGTTGTAATCCTCCAGCAGCGCCAGCAGCGGGTCCTGCATATCCTGTGCATTGGCCGGATAGAGGTCCATCACCAGACGCTCTTTAAACCCGGCGACCGGCGCAAGGGCAAACAGCTGCGGTTTTACGTTTTGCTTTAATTCAAAAACCATCCGTACGGTCTGCGGGTCAAATTGCCCGACGCGCGCCGACTTGATGAACGGGTCGTCTGCACGAATTTGTGCCGCCATCCCCTTGAGTACCGAGTTCAGGTTTACATCTTCGATATCCACCACCACGCGTTCCGGGTTACTCAACGCGAACTGCTTATATTTCAGCTGACGATTTGATTCTACCGTCACGCGGGTGTAGCTGGACGCAGGCCAGACGCGCACCGCCACGACCTGGCTAACCGCAGCCAGGCTGACCTGACTTACGCTCAATAGCCACATAGCGCCCGCGCCTTGCAGTAAACGACGACGGCTGATTGCAGTGTTGGATCCTGACATGCCTCTCCCGAGCAAAAGAAATCTAAGCTGTGTAACAAGTAAACGACTAATTTGACCGGAAACTTTAGCGAAAGACGCATAATCTGTCATCTAATAAACGGTAAACATTCTTTTTATATTCACGGCATTACTGATAAAAAAGTCGCTCTCGCATAAAATTTACACTTGCACCCTGCGAAAAAACAGAATAAAAATACAATAATTTCGAATAATAATGCAAAGGGGTGTGCCGTGGTAAAGGAACGTAAAACCGAGTTGGTCGAGGGATTCCGCCATTCGGTTCCCTATATCAATACCCACCGGGGAAAAACGTTTGTCATCATGCTCGGCGGTGAAGCCATTGAGCATGAGAATTTCTCCAGTATCGTTAATGATATCGGGTTGTTGCACAGCCTCGGCATCCGTCTGGTGGTGGTCTATGGCGCACGTCCGCAGATCGACGCAAATCTGGCTGCGCATCACCACGAACCGCTGTATCACAAGAATATACGTGTGACCGACGCCAAAACACTGGAACTGGTGAAGCAGGCTGCGGGAACATTGCAACTGGATATTACTGCTCGCCTGTCGATGAGTCTCAATAACACGCCGCTACAGGGCGCGCATATCAACGTCGTTAGTGGCAATTTTATTATTGCCCAGCCGCTGGGCGTCGATGACGGCGTGGATTACTGCCATAGCGGGCGTATCCGGCGGATTGATGAAGACGCGATCCATCGTCAACTGGACAGCGGTGCAATAGTGCTAATGGGGCCGGTCGCTGTTTCAGTCACTGGCGAGAGCTTTAATCTGACCTCGGAAGAGATTGCCACTCAACTAGCCATCAAACTGAAAGCTGAAAAGATGATTGGTTTTTGCTCTTCCCAGGGCGTTACTAATGACGACGGTGATATTGTCTCAGAACTTTTCCCTAACGAAGCGCAAGCGCGGGTAGAAGCCCAGGAAGAGAAAGGCGATTACAACTCCGGTACGGTGCGCTTTTTGCGTGGCGCAGTGAAAGCCTGCCGCAGCGGCGTGCGTCGCTGTCATTTAATCAGTTATCAGGAAGATGGCGCGCTGTTGCAAGAGTTGTTCTCACGCGACGGTATCGGTACGCAGATTGTGATGGAAAGCGCCGAGCAGATTCGTCGCGCAACAATCAACGATATTGGCGGTATTCTGGAGTTGATTCGCCCACTGGAGCAGCAAGGTATTCTGGTACGCCGTTCTCGCGAGCAGCTGGAGATGGAAATCGACAAATTCACCATTATTCAGCGCGATAACACGACTATTGCCTGCGCCGCGCTCTATCCGTTCCCGGAAGAGAAGATTGGGGAAATGGCCTGTGTGGCAGTTCACCCGGATTACCGCAGTTCATCAAGGGGTGAAGTTCTGCTGGAACGCATTGCCGCTCAGGCGAAGCAGAGCGGCTTAAGCAAATTGTTTGTGCTGACCACGCGCAGTATTCACTGGTTCCAGGAACGTGGATTTACCCCAGTGGATATTGATTTACTGCCCGAGAGCAAAAAGCAGTTGTACAACTACCAGCGTAAATCCAAAGTGTTGATGGCGGATTTAGGGTAAGCGATGAAAATCGTCGGATGCGACATGCGTAACACTCGTACGTCGCATCCGGCAATTACGTTTATTCCCGTGAACTAAACAACGCCGCCAGACCACTGCGCCGCTCAGTACGAGTGGCGATTGCCGCACTTAATATGCGCTCATCGGCATACAGCGACAGACGGCGACGCGCGCGGGTCACTGCGGTGTAAACCAGCTCTCGCGTTACTACCGGCGTGCGTTGGCTCGGCAAAATCAACGCCGCATGGTCGAACTCCGATCCCTGCGATTTATGTACCGTCATCGCCCACGTAGTTTCGTGCTCTGGCAAGCGACTCGGTTGCACAGACTTAATATTGCCGTCCGGCATCGCAAACCAGACGCGCGTCCCCTGCCCGCGATCCAGCGCAATACCGATATCGCCATTAAACAACCCAAGCGCGCTGTCATTACGGGCAATCATCACCGGTCGACCTTCGTACCAACGAGAGTGCGGATGACGATGAATTTTGCGCTTCTGTTGCATAAACTGCTCAATTCGCTCATTCAGTCCAGCCACGCCAAACGGCCCTTCCCGCAGGGCGCACAAAAGCTGGTACTCATTGAACGCCTGAATGATTAAATCCGGCTCGGCACGCGCTTGCAGCAGATCCAGATAACGTCCGTAACCCGCAAGAGCTTCCTCAAGCATCGCAATATAATCTTCGCCGCTCTGTAAAAGCCGTTTTTCGATATCAGTAAAATCCTGCTGAAAAACGGTTTTCACTGCCGTTTTATCACCACGGTTGATCGCCGCAGCTAACTGACCAATGCCAGAATCGCTGCCGAAACGATAGCTTTTTTGCAGCAGGCAGAGACTGTCGCGCAAAGATGCCGCTTCTGTGCCGGTTCCTGCCGGAACGTGAGTCCCCGTCAGGCGGCTTAGCTGCCTGGCACGCTCGGCGGTAAAGCCCGCGTTGGCATAAGCGCAGATATCGCCCAGCACAGCCCCAGCCTCAACCGAGGCCAGTTGATCACGATCGCCGAGAAAGATCACTCGCGCATGATCGGGCAAGGCGTCGATCAGTCTCGACATCATAGGCAGATCGATCATTGACGCTTCATCTACCACCAGCACATCAAGATGCAGCGGGTTACCGGCATGATGACGTAAACGCTGGCTACCCGGCTGCGCGCCCAGCAATCGGTGCAAAGTGCTGGCATCTTCCGGAATGCGTTTCTTTTGTTCATCGGTCAGCGGTAACTGTCGCAAAGCCTTGCCGAGAGATTCGGTTAAGCGCGCGGCAGCTTTACCCGTTGGTGCAGCCAGACGGATACGGCAGCGTTCGCCGTCGGCCATTTGAATTAACGCTGCCAGCAACTTCGCTACGGTGGTCGTTTTACCGGTGCCAGGGCCGCCGGAAATCACCGAGATCCGCCGCGTCAGCGCCACTGCCGCCGCAACTTTTTGCCAGTTAATTTCATCGCTTACTGGAAAAAGTTTGTCCAGGGTTTGCGCCAGTAGAGCTTCATCAACCTCAATGGCATGATTCACTTCGTTGAAAAAGCGTGCCACTGTGCGCTCGTTACACCACATGCGATTCAAATAAAGACGATCGCCACAGAGGATCATCGGCGTGGGTTCATCTCCCCTGCTGACCGCTTGAGAAGCCAGCAAGCATTCTTCCCAATTTTGTAGCTCACCGATTTCACTGACACAGGTCGCCAACAGCGGATGCGACGCCTCGTTATTTTCCAGTCGTGAAAGCGGCAAACAAACGTGTCCCTCTCCGGCATCATGACTTAACAGTGCCGCCGCGAGGGTGACGGCAGGATGTTCATCTCCCGCCACGGTCAGGGCAAATTGCACATCCAGCGGGCGTAGCTGTTTGTGCTCCACAGCTTCCAGTAATTGCTTTTGCAATTTCATTACGCCTCCTCCAGGGTCATACCGGCAAACATCTCATCCATCAGGGCAATCAACCCGGCGTTGGGTCGGGTTGTGTAAATCCCCTGTTGCGGATGTTCTTTATCAACGCCACGCAGGAACAGATAAATAACGCCGCCAAAGTGGTGCTCATAGTCGTAATCAGCAATGCGATGGCGCAGATAACGATGCAGCGCCAGGGTATAAAGCTGATATTGCAGATCATAGCGGTGTGCCTGCATTGCCGCTGCCATAGCCTGTTGGGTGTAAGCCGAACTGTCTTCACCCAACCAGTTGGATTTATAGTCGAGCAGGTAATAACGCCCTTCGTGGCGGAACACCAGGTCGATAAAGCCTTTTAACATGCCACGTACCTGCATGAACTCCAGCGGCGGGCAGCCTGCGGATAGCGGGTCAAACTGGCGGATTAACGTATCAAGCTGACTGGCGATAAGCGGTTCACTAATCGGCAGATAAAACTCCATCTCCACCTGTTTATTGCGGGCGGAAAGTTGACTCAGGCTTACGCCGGTTTCATTGAGAGGTGCCTGGAGGACAGCCGTGATCCACTCGGTCAATACCGGTTCCCACTGCGATTCAAAGCCGCCGAGTTCCAGTTTTTCCCGCACCCAGTTCGGGTCAACCGGCTGGGTAAAATCCAGGTCTTCAAACAAACTGTGCAAGAACGTCCCCGGTGACGCACCGCGCGGAAACTGATGTGGTGTTAACGTCGGTTCTTCAACGACGCTGGCAACGCCTGCAGCATCGACATCCAGCCGAGGCATCAAATCCTGGGCGATACCGTGACCACGCTGTTGCAAACCAGAGTAGCTGGTGACGCGCCAGTTATCGCCGGGCAATCGTTGTAACGTCTTCGCATTCAGCTCTGCTGTAGAAACATCATTAACCTGCCAGGGTTGGTTATCACCAGTTTGTGCCGTTTGCCAGGCAATATCATCATCGCATAACGCTTCAATACAGGTGCGAAGCCCTGCCGCATCTTGCGGTTCCCCTTTTTGCAGCAAACGCCCGAGCGCACTTTGGTGGACGTCGGTGTCACCTTTTTTATCGCCACGACGGCGCACCAGCGGTGCAACGCCGAGACTGCAATGCCAAACCGAACGTGTCAGCGCCACGTAAAGCAAACGCAGATCTTCCGCCAGACGTTCGGCCTCCGCGAGGTCGACGCTTTCTGGCGCAGCATTAAGATCCAGAACTGCCTCAAACGAGTGGCGATCGTGATAAAACGCCTGCTCCTGGACGCGGAAATTGGTGATAAACGGCAGCCAGACCAATGGATATTCCAGCCCTTTCGATTTGTGGATCGTGACAATCTGCACCAGATGTTTATCACTTTCGAGACGCATTTGTTGGCTGGAGGCATTACTGTCTGGCTCGAGGATATGTTGCGATAACCAGCGTACCAGCGCATGTTCACTTTCCAGCTGCGTTCCGGCTTCTTGTAGCAGTTCGCTGATATGCAAGATATCGGTAAGACGCCGCTCACCGCCTGCCGTTGCCAGCAAGTTTTCAGCAATGTTACGCGCCGACATCAGCGCCCGCAGCATCGGCATAACGCCACGTTTGCGCCAGATTTGCCGATAACCATCGAACTCTTCGACTACCACATCCCACGCATGTTCGTCATTGTTCAGCGTTTCGATATCCAGCGCGTTCAGCCCCATCATTGACGTTGCCAGCGCACTACGCAGGGTGTTCTCACGTTCGGGCGTCATCACCGCCTGCAACAACCAAAGCATTTCCTGCGCTTCCAGAGTTTCAAAAACACTGTCGCGGTTCGAAAGGTAAACGGAAGGGATTTCCAGCAACGTTAAGGCGTCGCGCACCTGGGCGGCCTCCTGGCGGCTGCGCACCAGCACACTGATGTCCGAAGCACGCACCGGACGCGCGTCGTCGCCGTTCATCAGCAACGCTTCGCCCCGCTGTCCGGCTTGTAGCCAGTCGCGGATTTGCGCAGCACATACCTGCGCCATGGTACTTTGATAGTCGCCAACGCCGCAGCTTTCGCCTTCCATCAGCCACATTTTCATCGCAGGCTGCGTTTCACCTTTAAACACAAAACGTAACGCCTGATTTTTCCCGGCTGATTTCACTGGAATAAACGGTATTTCGCGAAACATGAACGCGTCATCAGTCTGGCTGAAAAGCTTGTTCACACTGTTCACCATTCCTGGTGCGGAACGCCAGTTGGTGTCTAAAGTGTAGTGGGCGTGAACTTCGCTACGCGCCTTCATATAAGTGAAGATATCCGCACCCCGGAATGCATATATGGCCTGTTTCGGGTCGCCAATCAGCAACAATGCGGTTTCCGGCTGATGGTGCCAGATACGGCGAAAAATTCGGTACTGCTGGGGGTCGGTATCCTGAAATTCATCAATCATTGCCACCGGGAATCGCGTACGGATCGCCGCTGCCAACACCTCGCCGCTTTCGCTACGCAGCGCGGAATCGAGCCGACTTAACATGTCATCAAAACCCAATTCGCCACGGCGGCGTTTTTCACGCGCTACTGTTTCGCGGATCTCAGCCAATGCGCGGGTTATCACCAGATCACGGATCGACAATGGTTCTGCAAGCAGTTGTTCGATCGCCTCAAACAGTGGATGTCGCGGGGTTTCCCCCCCGGCTTTCGTGCGATCTTCTAAGAAACGCTGAGAGAATTTTTCCAGCGACTCCGGTAACTGATAACTGTTGGTCTCTTCTTCTGCCCAGGCGCTGATCTTCTCGATCCATTTAGCCTGATTGCTACGGTTAAACTTGCGTCGATCAATACCAGAAGATTCGATCAGCGCATCCAGTTCACCCACTGCGTCGCGCCACTGCTGTTTTACCGTATCAATACGCGCCACAATTTGCGCGTGGCGGGAAGCCAGCGTTTCATCATCGGGCGGCGGTGCTTTGATAACCGGTGCTTCGCCTTGCAGATAACGATTAATATCGCGCAGCAACGCCTGCGGCCCTTTCCAGGTTTCAAAGACCACCAGGGCAATTTCACGCGGCAGCGGGTAGCAGTGGCGACGCCAGAAATCGGCGCAGGCCTGGTAGCGTAGCAGAGACTCATCTTCAATCAGCTGCTGCTCAAACAGCATACCGGATTCAAAGGCATTCAGGTTGAGCATGCGCTGGCAAAAACCGTGAATAGTAAAGACTGCCGCTTCATCCATCTGCCGTTCGGCTAACAACAACCACTGCGCGGCTTGCGCTTTATCGTCGATCTCTTCCAGCAGGCGTTCGTACAGTGGATTGTCGGTGGTTTCACGCAGACAGGCGATGCGCAACTCGTGGATATTGCTACGGATACGACCGCGCAATTCTGCCGTGGCAGCCTCGGTAAAGGTGACCACCAGCAGTTCTTCAACGGTCAGCGGGCGGGGAAAGGCGGCGGAACCGCCTAGTCCAAGTAACAGGCGCAAATAAAGCGCCGCAATCGTAAAGGTTTTGCCTGTGCCGGCAGAGGCTTCAATCAGGCGCTCGCCCTGTAAGGGCAAGCGCAAAGGATCTAGTGTCTCGGCGACATCACTCATTCTTTTCACTCATCAGGGGCATTGTTTGCTGCAACGCGCTGACGTTCTCCCACACTTTCCAGCCTTCAGGATGCACATATTCGGCTTTCCCGTTCTGGCTGCCGGAAATCTGCGACAGGATAGCCATGCCTTGCGGCTCGACCACCGCCTGATGGAAGAAATCAGCAAGTTTTTGCGGCGTCAGCAGTTTTATCTGGGCCACGATTTTATCACGCGAATCGAAGCGCATATTGCCGCGATCGAAATCTTTACTTAACTTCGATGCTTCTTCGCCGAGCGTTTGCGGTGCCTGCAGCATCTGGGTAATTACCGCCTGCTGGATTTGCGCAAACTCTTCTGGCTTCATCGCCCGCAATTTTGCCTCTGCGGTTGGGAAAAACGCCTTGTAACGCTCCCACAAGAATGAAGGCTGTTTATCATTGCTTTGCAAAAGGAAGCCCATGCCCCACTGACGCCCCACGCTCATTGGGAATGCAAACACGGCATAGCCCAACTGTTCTTCGGTACGCAACTGATTGTAGAACCACGGCTGTACGATCTGCCCCAACAGTGAGCTATAGGCTGAGCTGGTGTATTCATCGTAGCCAGTCGGTACAAATACCGCTGCCAGTGCGGAGTCGGTGCTGTTACCGGCTTTTTCAAAGATGACGGATTGTTTTTTATCGACCACGACATCTTTGTTACGACACCACTCTGAACCATCAGCGCCCAACTGTTTTTGCACATCGCGTGCCAGCGTTGTTGCCTGGGCTTCGGTCATGTTGCCAATAACCATAAACTCTGGTCGAGCCCCTGATTTTAAGGCGTCGCGATAGGCCAGCACCTCTTTCAACGTAATGGAGGGCAAAATTTTGCGCCGTTCATCTCGCGAGAAGTACGGCACTTGCGAGAGCATCTGCGCGGGCATAATCGCCTGCTCGAACGCTTTGCCCTTTTCTGCGGAATCCATCATCTGGTTATACCAGGACTTTGCCTGCTCAAGCTGATCTTCCGTGGCGGTATAGCTAAAGTAGCCCTCCAGCAATGCCTGGAACAGCTGCGGCAGACGCTGGGTGTAACCATTAGCATTAACCATAAGGCCGTTGTTAGCGTTGGTGGAAAAACTTATGCCACCAACCGACGCCTGGTTGCTTAACTGATCAAGCGCCAGCCCTGCGAGATAATCATTGAGCGCAAACATCACCTGATTGCGGGCGCTGTCCATGGCTTTCGGATTACGCAAAATCAGGCTGACATCAGCTTTGGGTTCGCTGGAAAAATAACGGCTTGGCGCATACACCACACGCAGATTCGACTCATCAACAATCAGCTCTGGATGGTCATATTTCTTCTCTGACTTAATCAGCGAGAAATCGTCAGGAATATAGGGGTTAAGCTCCGGTAAGGAGAGCGCAATATTGGCAGCTTTTTGCTGCCAGTCAGCGAAAGTTTGTTCGCTGATTTTATCGACCTGATACGGCGCATCGACAAAATAAGCCGTTTTATTGTGCGGCTCTTTCGGGCTGATATACCAGATACGCGCATTCTGCGGCGTCATCATCGCCAGACGTTCTTTTACTGCTTTAGCATCGTACCGATCGGCAATATTGACTGCATCCAGCGTATGCTCAACCGGAACGCGAATCATGGTATCTGCCAGCCATTCGACGTAATCCATATCACGGGTGATCGACGGATAACGGAAGTCGATATCCAGCACATTCGCCAGTTCATCGAAGTATTGTTTATCAATGCCTTTTTCACGTAACAGATTGAGATAGCTAAAAATTGCCGCCACAACCTGATCGCGATTAGCCAGGCCTTTATCGGTTAAAGACGCAGAGATCGCTAATACGCCGCTGTTGCCGTTGACGATAGGATCGGAGTTGGCGCTAATGCCCTCAACTAATCCCTGCTTTTGCAGCCAGTCGGAAAGTGTACCTGGGCTGCGATTACCAATCAGATAGGTAATCAATTCATCCGTTTTACTACGGAACTTCGCTGAGTTGTTATCGATGCGAAACTCAACGCGCAGAACTTTACGCGGCAGTGCCGGGACGTAATGAATGATAATGCCCTTTTGCGCGTCGGTGACTACCGGCACGGTGATTTCCGGTTTTTTGCTCTCTTTGTTCGGCACGCGACCAAAGGTGTCCGCCGCCATTTTTGCCAACTCCGGCAGCGGTTTATTGCTGTAAATAACCGCCTTCATCAGATTGGCGGAATAGTACTTCTCGTGGAAATCTTTCAGCGCCTGCTGCACCGGATTACCAGGTTTATCGCTTAAAGTTTCGAGGTTACCACCAGAAAACTTTGAACCGGGGTGTGCCGGGTTAATGGTTTCTGCGCTGACCTGTGCCATGCGCATCCCGTCACGCGTACGCGCCATGGTTAATTCAGCGTTCACCGCATTACGCTCACGTTCGGCATATTTCTTGTCGAGCAAAGGTTCAGCAATAGCATCGGCCAGGCGGTCTACCGCACCAGGCAAGGCGTCGTTCTCAACTTCCAGATAGAAAGCCGTGCGATACGGCGCAGTGCTGGCATTGTGACTACCGCCGTGCATTTTGAGATATTCGGCCAGACTGTCAGCCTGCGGGTACTTTTTCGACCCCATCAGACTCATATGTTCAAGGTAATGTGCCAGCCCCTGGTACGCCTCGGGATCTTCCAGCGACCCAACGGGCACCACCAGCGCCGAGAGCGATTTAACTGCCTGCGGATCAGAAACCAGCAAGACCACCATACCGTTATCCAGACGTATAGCCTGATACTGGCGGTTATCTTTATCACTTTTACGGATGGTTTCCTGAATCGGCTGCCATCCCGTTTCTGCCTGACTTAAGGGTGCCCAAAGGGCAACAAACAACAATAATGCTTTGAACCAGGTGCTGCGGGGCATTCACGGACCTCATAATCAACTTTATTTTCTGGCCAGATTCAACAGGTTAACGCAAATCATCTGCCAGAATTTAATCTTGTGCTGCACGAGTCAGCCTATGTCTATATATCCATCAGTCCGTGACTGGTGCGCATCATAAAGTAAGCGGATAGATTGCGCAATTTTTATACAGCACTCATGACTGATTAAAGCGAAACAGCGGTAACAGGAAACGTTGCGACTGTTCAACGATGGCCTCCATTGTCTCTGGTGTTAATTGCCGCCAGAGCCTTTGATACCAGATATCATCACCTTCGCCACGCACCATCATGTTGCCTTCGTAAGCCTGAAGGAATTTCGTACGGGCTTTTTGCAACGTGGAATCGTCATCCAGCATGGCATCGTTTTGCGCGTCATAACAGGTTTTTAGCCACGCGCCGCCACTTTCAGGTAACACCAGCAATGGCGCGGACATCCCTTCACGATACCCCTCAATCAGTTGTGAGAGGTAATGCAAAGCCTGTTCGGCTGCAAGCGGCGGAAAACGCCACTCGCCGTCTTTGCGTAGAAAAAGGCGACTTTCACCATTACCACCGCTGGCACAGTAGACAAGGTGTTCCAGCCAAAGTTGCATTCCCTGCGCCACACTTAATAAAGAGGGACGCCAGCGCAACAAGCCATCCGGCTGCACCTGCGGCAACCAGCCAGTTATCTGCACACCGTTGCAGGCGAGATCAATTTCCATACTCTGCCCCGGCTGGCGACAGGCAATGACTCTGTCGGCAAGCTGCTGCATCTCCTGGCACTGTGTTTCCCAGAAAATTTCACCAAAAGCGCCATACGGTAAATCCCCTGCCGCCCGGAAGCGGCGGAACAAGCGTTCGGCATCATCCTGCTCAACCAGTGCATTCAATAACTGCTGATTGATTTGATAACGACTAAGCCCTTCAAGAATAAATGGCTCGGTGTCGGGGATTTCGCTGTCTTCAGTACGGAAGTTCACCTGCAAACGCATCTGGAAGAACGCCCGCACCGGATGTGCCCAGAATCGTTGTAGCGTTTCCAGCGGCACGGTTTCCGGTAAGGTAAACGGCAGCGGCTGAACAAATTCAGAATGTGCTTTACCAGCCTGGCTGGCCGCAGGTAGCCATTCACGAGCATAGCTTTGTCGTTCGCCTGGCTGGTAGTTTTGCGGATCAAACGGCATCCGGGTATGGAGGCAAGTAAGATGCGCTTTTACCCTTGCCTCGCTTTCATCACAGTTGAGCGCTTCATCGCCCGGTAGATAATGACTTTGCCCGATGTAGTCGATCAGTTCCTGCACCAGTACCGACGGGAAACGTTCACTGTTATCCTGAATGGAACGCCCGATATAGCTGATATAGAGTTTTTGCTGCGCGGAAATTAACGCTTCCAGGAACAGGTAGCGGTCGTCATCGCGACGGCTACGGTCGCCACGCTTCGGTTTCTGGCTCATCAGGTCAAAGCCCAATGGCGCAAGCTGACGTGGATAAACGCCGTCGTTCATTCCCAGCAGGCAAACCACTTTGAACGGAATTGAACGCATTGGCATCAGAGTACAAATGTTAACCGGTCCGGCGAGAAAACGCTGGCTGATACGTTCTTGATCCAGACGCTGCGCCAGTTCATCACGCAATAGTGACAGCGGCACCGCGTCGCCATACTGCGCACCTAAACCTTCGGCGATAATCGCCTGCCATTGTTGTTCGATCAGCGTCATCGCCGCTTCGGTTTCCGCATCCGGCAGGAAGAAGGCGTTGAGCATATCGCGACAAACCGGCAACCACTCTTCTAGCGGACGCTCCTGTGCCAGCCCGCGACGCCAGATGTTTAGCTGCATTAGCAGTGAAGCCAGATGCCCCACCAGTTCTGCAATTAAGCCGCTCGATTCATCATAAGGTAGAACCGATTGCCACTCGCCCTGCGCGCTCTCCATCGCGTAGCCCAGCAACATACGCGTCAGGCCAAATCGCCAGGTGTGTTGTCCGGTGGCGGGGAGTTCCAGCTCGCGAACGTTGTCGTCATCTATCCCCCAACGAATGCCGGATTCGTTGACCCACTGGCGTAAATAACGCAGCCCTTCTTCGGTGATGTCAAACCGCGCCGCCAGCACCGGCACATCCAGTAATGCCAGCACGTCTTCCGACACAAAGCGGCTGTCTGGCAACGATAACAGGCTGATAAACGCTTCCAGTACCGGATGCGACTGCCGCACCCGACGGTCGGAAATGGCGTAAGGCAGGTAACGATCCGCAGGTGCGCTACCAAACACAGCCTGAATAAACGGACTGTAGCTGTCGATATCAGCCACCATCACGATGATGTCGCGCGGAGTAAGTGTCGGGTCTTCTTCCAGCATCGCCAGCAGGCGATCGTGCAAAACTTCAACTTCACGCTGCGGGCTATGGCAAACGTGGAAGGTGATACTGCTATCCAGTGGATCAAGCGGGCGTTTGTTATCGCTACGGGAAAACTCTTCGATGTTCACACCAGCAACGGCACGGTTTTCCAGTTCCAGAATGTCAGACTGAATGTTATGCAGCAGGTTATCTGGCGTGACATCGACAAAGGCGTCCAGCTCCTGGCTGCTCTCCAGGTCAGAAAGGAGATAAATGTAGTCGCGCCCAAGCTTACCCCATGAAGCCAGCAGCGGGTTGCCGACATCCTGTTCACCATCGCTGTTAAAGAGCTGCCCGGCATTTTCGCTATCACGAAATAGCGGCAATTCGCGATCTTCAAAACTGTGTCGACGCTGACGGGTCAGCAGTTTCGCCAGATAAGCAGGATCTTTAATATCGCCCCAGTAATAACGGCAGGGGTTGGTAAACAGGAGATGGATTTCAATATGTTTACCCAGCGCCTGTAGCGCCTGGAGATAAACAGGCGGTAACGCGGAAATACCGCATATAAAGACGCGCGAAGGTAGCCCCGGCGGGCAGGTCGTCGCGGACTCCAGCGTTTCGATAAAGCGCTGATAGAGATTGGCGCGGTGCCAGCGCGGTTGCCCGAGTTGATGGGTATATTCCACCAACGCCTTCCACAACGGCGCTTGCCAGGCCTGTGCTTCTCCCAGCCCTTCAACCAAATGTCCTGTTTCCCACTGTGCCAGCCAGTCCGGACGATAGACCAGATACTGGTCAAACAGGTCCGCCGCTTTTGAAGAAAGCTGGAACAGTTTTCGCTTGTCGCTATCGTCAGTCAGATAATGCCGCAACAGGGTAAAGTCTTCGCGCTCCAACAATTGCGGCAGCAGAGTCATCAGTTTCCAGCTCATGCTCTGTTTGTTAAAGGCGCTCTCTTTGGGGATTTCCGGTAACACCCGGACGAACATATCCCAGATAAAGCTCGCTGGCAGCGGAAAATCAATGTTTGCCGCAATACCAAACTTTTGCGACAGGGTCATTTGCAGCCACTGCGCCATACCGGTACTTTGCACCAGAATCATCTCTGGTTCGAAAGGATCGTCCAGCCGTTCGCGTTCGACAATAAACTCCATCAACGCTTCCAGCACGTCCAGACGATTGGAATGGTAGACCCTTAACATAGCGGCTCCTGACTACTGACGATTCGGGCAATGCAGGCGGGTCATCTCGCCTTCTCTGCCCCCGGGTGAAACAAGCGTAACGCTGATGCTGACACATCCCGCCTGCGATGTCTGCATTCGGTTGACCTGCCAGTTGGCAGGTGGCGAAATCGCGCGCAGTTGCGTTTGCTGCCAACCATGCCGCCAGAGCTGTTGGTACTGGTTTCTGCTGGCGAGACTGTTCATTAATGTTCGCTGGATACCCGATAACGCAGTGACAATCATCACCATCAGCACCATCGCAACCATTACCTCCGGCAGGCTAAAGCCTTGTTGATTCTTCAGGGAAGCTGACATAACGCCCTCTCTTTCAGCGGACAAAAATCGCTCCAGCCGCGTGGCGAAAAAACAATGTTTCCATCAATGACTTCGCCTGTTCGCCACAACGAAACGCCTTCATAACCGGCAATCAATAAGGCTTCATTATCTGCCAGTAAACGCAAACAAACCTGGGCATCGGTTCCAGCGTACTGCGAGCACTGAACTGCTGGCTGCGTCTGCCAGGAGTGCATTTTTCCCCACGCCAGCGCCGACTGAACGATGGCCTGGCGGCGCAATGACTGACTTTCCATGCTCACGCGAGAGGCAAAACTGCGATCCTGCTGACTCATTCCTTGCAATAGCAAGCTACCCAAAACCAGCAGCATCAGGACCAGAGCCAGTGACGAAACACCTTTTTCGCGGTTCACAGGTTGAATCCTGTCACGCTATAGCTGGCATCCACCACGGTTTGCGGTTCAGACTTACTGGCAGCACGCATATTAACCGTCAACACCGGCGAGAAGCCGCTGACATCCTGACGTACGACCTGAAAAGTGTCGATAATGATGGCATCCGGATTAGTGACTTTATCCCAGCCCTTACCTTCACAGGATGTCGCACCGCGTAGCGTTTCCAGCACATGCTCCTTCAGACGAAATCCAATCTGGTCAGACTCTTTTACCGGTTCGCGATCCCAGATACCGTTACTGTTCGCATCCCACTGCACAATGATACAGTCACCCTGTCCGACAATTTCCAGCCCTTCGCCGGTACAGCTGCCATGACAATAACCCGCCCTCTGGAGATGCTTCGCGACGGTAAATACCCGCAGCCAGATTTCATCTTCCAGCGCCAGCTTACGGGTGCTCGTTAAACTTTCACGCTGTAACGCAGGCAGAAAGCGTGCAGCCCCCAGCAACAATACGCTACTGATCGCCATAGCAATCAACACTTCCAGCAGAGAAAAACCTTGCTCTTTTACAGGCATCCTTCTGTTTCTCCTTGCTGACAAAGCCGGAGTCTTCCCCACGGCGAAACCACCAGCCACCACTCGCCCGTTGAGTTTTTGAAGCGAATATGCCCGGCCCATGCGGTATTGCGCAGGCCAAAGAAAGCAAGCGAAGGTGTCAGGTCGCTCATTTCGACTTCGGGCCAGCGTGGCACAAAGACCAATGGTGAACTGCCATGACAGGTATTGGCCCCAGCAGCGGAACTCACAAGGCACCATAACGTCCCCTCCCTGATAACGCTGATACTGTGGTCGCGGTTATGCCAGTTGGCATCTTCACGTAAATAGAGCAAATAGTCCCGCGCCTGGCTGGCGGTTTGCCATAGCCGTTGCGACTGCTGCCAGTATTGCCAGCCATAGAGTCCACTTGCGCTTAGCATGACCAAAATCAGCATCGCGACCAGCGTTTCAATCAGCGTATAACCACGTTGTGTTTTCATGCCGGCAGTATGGAGCGAGGAGAAAAAAAGACGAGGGCCAGTTTCTATTTCTTCGGCGCATCTTCCGGACTATTTACGCCGTTGCAGGACGTTGTAAAATTTCGGGAAGGCGTCTCGAAGAATTTAACGGAGGGTAAAAAAAACCGACGCACACTGGCGTCGGCTCTGGCAGGATGTTTCGTAATTAGATAGCCACCGGCGCTTTAATGCCCGGATGTGGATCGTAGCCTTCAATCTCAAAGTCTTCGAAACGGTAGTCGAAGATGGATTCGGGTTTACGTTTGATAATCAACTTCGGCAGCGGACGCGGTTCGCGGCTTAATTGCAGATGAGTTTGATCCATATGATTGCTGTACAGGTGCGTGTCGCCCCCCGTCCAGACAAAATCGCCCACTTCCAGATCACACTGCTGCGCCATCATATGCACCAGTAACGCGTAGCTGGCAATGTTAAACGGCAGGCCGAGGAAAACGTCACAGGAGCGCTGATAAAGCTGGCAAGAGAGTTTGCCGTCTGCCACATAGAACTGGAAGAACGCATGGCACGGTGCCAGCGCCATTTTATCCAGTTCGCCTACGTTCCACGCTGAAACAATAATGCGGCGCGAATCCGGGTCGTTTTTCAGCTGGTTCAGTACCGTAGTGATCTGGTCAATATGACGACCATCTGGCGTTGGCCAGGCGCGCCACTGTTTACCATACACTGGTCCGAGGTCGCCGTTTTCATCGGCCCATTCGTCCCAGATGGTGACATTGTTTTCGTGTAGATAAGCAATGTTAGTGTCGCCCTGCAGAAACCACAGCAGTTCGTGGATGATGGAACGCAGGTGGCAACGTTTAGTTGTCACCAGCGGGAATCCATCCTGCAGGTTAAAACGCATCTGATGACCAAAAATGGAAAGCGTTCCGGTTCCGGTACGGTCGTTTTTCTGTGTGCCTTCGTCGAGCACTTTTTGCATCAGTTCTAAATACTGTTTCATGGTTCCTCAGGAAACGTGTTGCTGTGGGCTGCGACGATATGCCCAGACCATCATGATCACACCCGCGACAATCATCGGGATGGAAAGAATTTGCCCCATGCTGATGTACTGCACCCAGGCACCGGTAAACTGCGCGTCGGGCTGGCGGAAAAACTCAACAATGATGCGAAACGCGCCGTAGCCAATCAGGAACAAGCCAGAGACAGCTCCCATTGGGCGCGGTTTACGAATATACAGGTTGAGGATAATAAACAGCACCACACCTTCCAGCAGCAGCTCGTAAAGCTGTGATGGGTGGCGCGGCAGCACACCGTAAGTGTCGAAAATGGATTGCCACTGCGGGTTGGTTTGCAGCAGCAAAATATCTTCTGTACGGGAGCCTGGGAACAGCATGGCAAACGGGAAGTTCGGGTCAACGCGGCCCCACAATTCACCGTTAATAAAGTTGCCCAGACGCCCGGCACCAAGACCAAACGGAATGAGTGGTGCGATAAAATCAGAAACCTGGAAGAAGGAACGTTTAGTACGGCGGGCAAAGATAATCATCACCACGATAACGCCAATCAGGCCGCCGTGGAAAGACATGCCGCCGTCCCAGACACGGAACAGATACAGCGGATCGGCCATAAACTGCGGGAAATTGTAGAACAGAACATAACCAATACGTCCCCCGAGGAAGACGCCGAGGAAGCCCGCATAGAGTAAGTTTTCAACTTCATTTTTGGTCCAGCCGCTGCCCGGACGATTCGCCCGTCGTGTTGCCAGCCACATTGCAAAAATGAAACCCACCAGATACATCAGGCCGTACCAGTGAAGCGCCACGGGTCCTATTGAGAAAATGACCGGATCAAACTCCGGAAAATGCAGATAGCTACTGGTCATCTGTCACCACAAGTTCTTGTTATTTCGCTGAAAGAGAACAGCGATTGAAATGCGCGCCGCAGGTTTCAGGCGCTCCAAAGGTGCGAATAATAGCACAAGGGGACCTGGCTGGTTGCCGGATACCGTTAAAAGATATGTATATGATCCGCGCTATAACCCTCCGCGAATCAGCCCGCCCATGCCGCGACGCTCCATAAAGGCTGCAACCTGATGGCGAACTTCGGTCGCCAGTTGCGCTTCCAGACTACGCTGCGCAAGATTTTCTGCTTCGGCATAATCTATGCGCCGCAGCAGGTATTTTACCCGCGCTACAGAACGTCCGTTCATAGACAGATGGCGATACCCAAGCCCAATGAGGATTGCCACGCACATGGGATCGCCCGCCATTTCACCGCACAAACGGAGATCGATTCCATGTATTTCCGCTTCCCGGGCGATCATCGCCAGAGCTCGTAACATTGCAGGATGAAGACTGTCATAAATGTTCGCCACCCGGGTATTGTTGCGATCAACGGCCAGAATGTATTGAGTCAGATCGTTGGTGCCAACAGAGATGAAATCGACCCGCTTTGCCAGATGCGGCAGCATAAATACCATTGACGGCACTTCCAGCATGATGCCGATACGTGGTTTGGGAATTTCGTAACCGATCATCTCCTCGACTTCACGTCCGGCACGTTCAATCAGGCGGCGTGCTTCATCAACTTCATCGAGGCTTGTGACCATCGGCAACAGAATATTCAGGTTGCCCGTAGCGGCATTAGCACGCAGCATCGCCCGCACCTGGATCAAGAAGATCTCCGGCTGATCGAGCGTAATGCGAATCCCACGCCAACCCAGGCATGGATTCTCTTCGCTGATCGGCATGTAAGGCAGCTGCTTATCTGCTCCGACATCCAGCGTACGCAAGGTGACGGGTTTATCATTGAACATTTGCAGCATCCCCTGATACTGCGCCACCTGTTCTTCTTCCGACGGGAAACCACTTTGCAGCATGAATGGGATTTCAGTGCGATAAAGACCGATGCCATCAATACGGCTGCCCAGTTTTTCTTCATGTTCCGGGCTTAAACCAGCATTGAGCATGACTTTTATACGCTCACCGCTTTTTAACTGCGCGGGTAAATTGACGTCATCTTCCGCCAGACGGCTAAGCTCAATCTCTTCACTAATTAGCCGCTGATATTCTTGCAGCAGTACCGGCTCCGGATCGACCAGCAATTCACCGCGATAGCCATCAACGATCAGCGTCCTACGATGCAGCACCGAAGGCTGAATATCCGCGCCCATCACGGTAGGGATCCCCAGCGCACGTACCATGATCGCAGCATGGGAGTTGGCTGCGCCATCTCGCACGACAACACCGACTAAGCGATCCTGGGGCAGCTCAGCAAGAGTTGTCGCTGACAGTTCATCTGCCACCAGAATGAAACGTTCCGGCCAGGCGTTCGGCCCTTGATTAGCGTCATCAAGATGAAACAGCAATCGCTGACCCAGCGCACGTAAATCGCCAGCCCGCTCTTTGAGATAGTTATCGCTTAGCGCGGCAAACTGTTCGGCAAATTTTTCAATGACCGTTTTTACCGCCCACTCTGCCACCGAGCCTTTATCAACCTCGGCAAACAATTCGCGACGCAGCCGGGTGTCCGAAAGCAGGTGCGAGTAAAGATCGAAAATAGCCGCCGTTTCTTTTTGTGCACCGGCGGCAAAGCGTTTGCTGTAGCGGCGAAACTCGTTTGCCGCTTCTTCCAGCGCCCCGGTCAGTCGTTCGCGTTCCAGAGCCGGATCCAGCGTTGATGCCTGATACACCTGTTCCATTAAAGGTAACGTGGCATCCTGCCAGCCTTCGGCAATCGCCACACCAGGTGCTGCCGGTAATGCGCGGATTCGCGTCTGGCGATATTGCCCAAACAGGGCAGTCAACTGCGACTGAGAAAGAATAGCTGCCATCTGGGTGGCAAGCGTCACCAGGAAGGATTCTTCACTTTCGTCATACTGGCGCAACTCTCGTTGCTGTACCACCAGTACACCAAGCAACTGGCGACGTTGAATAATTGGTACGCCTAAAAACGCGCGGAAACGTTCTTCTTTTACGGAGGGGATGTATTTGAAGCTGGGGTGCTTTTGCGCATCTGCAAGGTTTATCGGTTCCGCCAGCCTGCCAACCAGGCCGACGATCCCTTCATCAAACGCGAGCGTTACAGTGCGACCGCGTGGTTTTTTCAGCCCCCGGGTCGCCATCAGGTAGTAACAACGTCGATCATGATCGGCCAGGTAGACCGAACAGACCTCGGTATCCATCGCAAGACAGATGTCGGTAACCAGAATATTTAACGCCTCATTCAGGCGTGGTGCGCTGGCTACCTTTTCGACTATTTCGCGCAGGCGAGTGAGCATAATTGGCGTGACTTAACCTCTTTTACGTCGATAAGCAGATGCGTTTTGTGGTTTTGGCGTATTTTCCTGCAGTGACATCACCACACTCGCGAACTCTTTCATTACCCTACGGTAGACATCACGTTTAAATGACACCACCTGTCTGACCGGATACCAGTAACTTACCCATCGCCAGCCGTCAAACTCTGGTGTACTGCTGGTTTGCATATTGATTTCTGCATCGCCGCTCACCAGCTGCAAGAGAAACCATTTTTGTTTTTGGCCGATACAAACCGGCTTCGTGTCCCAACGCACCAAACGTTTCGGTAATTTGTAGCGCAACCAGTTACGCGTTGAAGCAAGGATTCGAACGTCTTTGCGGCTTAATCCTACTTCTTCAAACAATTCACGGTACATCGCCTGCTCTGCGGATTCTCCGGGGTTGATTCCGCCTTGCGGAAATTGCCAGGAGTGCTGACCAAATCGCCGGGCCCACATTACCTGCCCCTGGCGATTACAAATCACGATACCTACGTTTGGGCGGTAGCCATCGTCATCAATCACCGGACTACCTCAAAATAAAGCTTTATATACGAATGATTGTTTCATACTCCAGGAAGACGGTAAACCACTCTCTGCAGGGCATTACACACTAATAACAATTGAATAACTCACAGTTATGTGCAGAGTTATAAACAGAGGAAGGGGTGGATAGCCGTTTTTATTCACCTTTTCTGTGGATAGAGTTGTGAAGAACTACGGAATTACTACGGGAAAACCCGGAGCATTCTGAATAAGCCCGATATAGACATTTTAAAATATTCATTATTAGTCAATGCATTACATGTAATTTGAGTAATGAAAAAGAGTAATTCGTGACCCAGGTCACACCTCTCATTTACGGGTTGGCGAAAGATCAACCAATGCCGTATTTATCCACAGAATGTGCCACTAAGTTAAGCACTGAACCACTAAAAACTGGAGTTTCGTCGCACGTCAAGGCTGTAAATGGAAACAGTAGTGGAGGTTTTTCACAGTTATCCCAGCTTTCTGTGGATAACATGGTGTAAGATCCTGTTTATTTTCAGTGACCAGATTTGGAAAACCTATTGCAGTGTTGCGCAACTCGATTACCGGCAGCCTAAAAAGCAATATAAATCAGAGAATTGAACAACACATGTGGAAAAAGTTACACTGCGAATATTCGGCACATAATTGCTGTTTGTTTTTTAACCAAGGTATCATGACATGTCCCAACCTCGCCCACTGCTCTCTCCTCCCGAAACTGAAGAACAGTTGTTAGCGCAAGCACAGCAACTTTCTGGTTATACATTGGGAGAACTGGCGGCACTTGCCGGGCTGGTTACGCCAGAGAATTTAAAACGCGATAAGGGCTGGATTGGCGTGTTACTGGAGATCTGGCTAGGTGCCAGCGCAGGGAGTAAACCTGAGCAAGATTTTGCTGCTCTGGGCGTGGAACTTAAAACTATCCCTGTGGATAGTCTTGGTCGTCCGCTGGAAACAACATTCGTTTGTGTTGCCCCGTTAACGGGTAATAGCGGGGTGACCTGGGAAACCAGCCATGTGCGCCACAAGCTCAAACGCGTACTGTGGATACCGGTTGAAGGCGAGCGCAGCATCCCGCTGGCGCAGCGTCGCGTAGGATCACCGTTGCTGTGGAGCCCGAATGAAGAGGAAGACCGACAGCTACGCGAAGACTGGGAAGAATTAATGGATATGATTGTTCTCGGTCAGGTTGAGCGGATCACCGCTCGTCACGGGGAATATTTACAGATAAGACCGAAAGCAGCGAATGCGAAAGCGCTTACCGAAGCCATTGGTGCCCGGGGCGAACGGATTCTGACGCTGCCACGCGGCTTTTATTTGAAGAAAAATTTCACCAGTGCACTACTGGCCCGTCATTTTCTGATCCAGTAGCCATCGCTTTGACCTGCCGCTTTCCGGGCATATAATTACCGCTTCATTTTTTTGGCAGGGCTTTTTAGATGTTATTTGCATGGATAACCGATCCTAACGCCTGGCTTGCGCTCGGTACGCTGACGCTGCTGGAGATCGTTCTTGGGATCGACAATATTATTTTCCTTTCTCTGGTGGTGGCAAAGCTTCCCACAGCACAACGTGCTCATGCGCGCCGTCTGGGGTTGGCGGGAGCCATGGTTATGCGTCTGGCGCTGCTGGCATCAATCGCCTGGGTTACGCGCCTGACAAATCCGCTTTTTACAATATTCAGTCAGGAAATTTCCGCCCGTGATTTGATTCTGCTTCTGGGTGGCTTGTTCCTTATCTGGAAAGCCAGCAAGGAAATCCACGAATCCATTGAAGGTGAAGAAGAAGGGCTGAAAACACGCGTTTCATCATTCCTCGGCGCTATCGTGCAGATTATGCTGCTGGATATTATCTTCAGCCTCGACTCGGTGATTACGGCTGTGGGTCTGTCAGATCACCTGTTTATTATGATGGCAGCCGTGGTGATTGCCGTAGGCGTGATGATGTTCGCCGCGCGCTCGATTGGTGATTTTGTCGAACGCCATCCTTCGGTAAAAATGCTGGCGCTCTCTTTCCTGATTCTGGTCGGCTTTACCCTGATTCTGGAAAGTTTCGACATCCACGTACCGAAAGGTTACATCTACTTCGCGATGTTCTTCTCTATTGCGGTTGAAAGCCTCAACCTGATTCGCAACAAAAAGAACCCGCTCTGATACTCCGTACGCTCTCCTGCGGGAGGGCGTACTCACTCCTGTTACCCTCACAGTTTAAGATTTTCCTGCTTTCAAGATATATAACGTCGGTTTATAAACAGACTATTATCATAGGTGGGCCAAATGAGGATAACCGGATGAAAAAATGGGCAGTAATAATTTCTGCAGTCGGACTGGCGTTTGCTGTTTCCGGGTGTTCCAGTGATTACGTCATGGCGACCAAAGATGGCCGTATGATTTTGACCGATGGAAAACCTGAAATTGATGATGATACCGGGCTGGTGAGTTATCACGATCAGCAAGGTAACGCGATGCAAATTAACCGTGATGATGTTTCGCAAATTATTGAACGTTAACAAATAAGGTCAGCATCCGGCTGGCCTTAAGATTTTTCTCTTTCCCTTTTCCCTTCCCTCTGCCATTTTTATATTCCTTATGTCGTGATTATAAAAAGGAAACGGCTATGCAATATCACCGTATACCCCACAGTTCGCTGGAAGTCAGCACGCTGGGGCTTGGCACGATGACGTTTGGTGAACAGAACAGCGAAGCCGACGCCCACGCACAACTCGACTATGCCGTCGCTCAGGGCATTAACCTTATCGACGTTGCCGAAATGTACCCAGTACCTCCGCGCCCCGAAACGCAAGGGTTAACCGAAACCTACGTCGGCAACTGGCTGGCGAAACATGGCAGCCGCGAAAAGTTAATTATCGCCTCCAAAGTGAGCGGACCGTCGCGCAATAATGACAAGGGCATCCGCCCGGATCAGGCGCTGGATCGGAAGAATATCCGCGAAGCGCTGCATGACAGCCTCAAGCGCCTACAGACTGATTACCTCGATCTTTATCAGGTGCACTGGCCGCAGCGCCCGACCAACTGCTTCGGCAAACTCGGTTATAGCTGGACGGATTCTGCGCCTGCGGTTTCGCTGCTGGATACGCTGGACGCACTGGCAGAGTACCAACGCGCGGGAAAAATTCGTTATATCGGCGTGTCGAACGAAACTGCATTTGGCGTAATGCGCTACCTGCATCTGGCGGACAAACACGATCTGCCGCGTATTGTCACCATTCAGAACCCTTACAGTCTGTTAAACCGCAGTTTTGAAGTAGGTCTGGCAGAAGTCAGCCAGTATGAAGGGGTCGAACTGCTGGCCTATTCGTGCCTGGGTTTCGGCACGCTGACCGGGAAATATCTCAATGGTGCAAAACCCGCTGGCGCACGTAATACGCTCTTTAGTCGGTTCACCCGCTATAGCGGTGAGCAAACGCAAAAAGCCGTCGCGGCGTATGTTGATATCGCCAGACGTCATGGCCTGGACCCTGCTCAGATGGCGCTCGCGTTTGTACGCCGTCAACCGTTTGTTGCCAGCACTCTGCTGGGCGCAACCACGATGGATCAGCTGAAAACTAACATCGAAAGTTTGCATCTGGAGTTAAGCGAAGACGTATTAGCTGAAATTGAAGCGGTGCATCAGGTTTATACTTATCCGGCACCATAAGATTAACGCCGGTTAAAACCGGCGTTAAATATTAATGACGGCGCTGCCAGATCCACAGCGCCGTTATTGCCAGCGCAAACAGCGCACCGAAGCCAATGCCAATGGGCACGACCGGGATGCCTATCATTACCGCCAGCGAGTAAATGCCCAGCATCAACAACATGGCGCTGTTTTCGCCAAGGTTTTGTACTGCAATCGCATTCCCCGCCCCGACGCTTTTTTTACCCCGCTCCTGTAGCAACGCATTGAGCGGAACGACAAAAAAGCCCCCCATCACGCCAATCAGCATCAACAAGGCATAGGCTGGCAGCAGCTCGTGTTGCAGGGAAAAAATCAGTACCACCACGCCAATCAAAATCCCGGCTGGCATACAGCGTGACACGGTTTCCAGCGTAACTAACTTCGCTGCCGCACCTGCGCCAACCACGATACCAATCGCTACCATCGCGTTGAGATAGGTGGGCGTAGCGTTATCGGTAATGCCCAGCGCCACCGGTACCCACAGCACCAACAGGAAACGCAGCGTGACACCCGCTCCCCAGAATAAACTGGTGCCCACCAGCGAAAAACGCGTTTCACCATTGCGCCATAGCGAGGTGCAGGCATTCAGGAAACTGCGGGTCATGTTGATGAGATTCCAGGACTGCCCCGGACGCGCCGCCGCCAGTTTGGGAATGTAGATATTGGCAACGACCGCACCACCGTAGGCCAGTGCGCATGCGGCCAGGGCGACGAGGACATGCCAGTCAGCCAGCACACCACCGGCTACGGAACCGAGCAAAATCGCCGCTATGGTAGAAGCTTCCATTAAACCGTTAGCTTTCACTAACTTACTACCCGTGGTTAATTCGCCGAGAATACCGTATTTCGCCGGTGAATAGGCTGCAGCACCAACACCCACCAGCGTATAGCCGAGAAACGGATTGATACCAAAGCAGATACTGGCTGCGCCCAGCAGCTTCAGGCCGTTGGCAAACATCATCACCCGGCCTTTGGCGAAGCTATCCGCCACCTGCCCGACAAACGGCGCAAAAAGAATGTAAGCACCTACAAACACCATTTGCAGGATGGGCTGGCTCCACTCCGGATAGAACTGCGCTTTCAGTAACGCCAGAGTGGCAAACAGTAGGGCATTATCGCCAAACGCAGAGAGAAACTGCGCCACGATAACCGCTTTCATCCCCTTCGACCACAACGAAGTGTTAGTGTGCACTGACTCACTCATCGTGTTGTTCCGCTTCGTCTACCCAGCTTTTCAACGTGACAAAGTCAGGTTTGCCGCTGCCAAGTAATGGCATCTGTTTCAGATAGCGAATATCGCGCGGTACAGCAAGCTCCGGCACGCCGTGCTCGCGGGCATACTGTTGCAACTTATCGCGCGTCAGTTCGTTATCTGTGGTGAAAAGCACCAGTGCCTCGCCTTTGCTGGCATCGCTCTTAATCGCAGTGGCATGGACTTTATCTGGCGAAACACCAAGTGCCAGTTGTTCCACCATTTCCAGCGACACCATTTCGCCTGCAATTTTGGCAAAGCGTTTTGCGCGGCCCTGAATCTGCACAAAGCCCAGCTCGTCAAAACGCACAATATCGCCAGTGTCATACCAGCCGCGCTCCATTTCGCCGCGAACATTCTCGGCGGTGGGCACTTCCAGTACACCTGGCTTCTCCACCCGCAGATAGCCGTTCATTATGTTCGGCCCTTTCAGTTGCAGGCGTCCGCCCTCTTCGATACCAGGGACCGACAACAGGCGCGCATCCATTCCTGGTAGAATACGCCCTACCGTACCGGGTTTCGCCGCCATCGGTACGTTGATAGAAACGACAGGCGCGCATTCGGTCACACCGTAGCCTTCAAGGATGCGCAGGCCAAATTTATCCTGCCAAAGCTGTTTGGTACTTTCTTGTAGTTTTTCTGCGCCTGCCACCACATAGCGTAGACGATAGAAGTCATACGGGTTGGCGAAACGCGCGTAGTGACCGAGGAAAGTCGAAGTGCCGAACAACACGGTGCAACTGCGGTCATACACCAACTCCGGCACAATACGGTAATGCAGCGGGCTTGGATAAAGAAACACTTCTGCACCTGTGAGCAGTGGCGTAAACAGGCCTACCGTCAGCCCAAAGGAGTGAAACAGCGGTAACGCCGACATAAAGCGATCGTTGGTGGTGAAGTCGGCAATCGTTTTAATCTGCTCGACATTCGCCAGAATGCTTTTATGGCTATGGACGACGCCTTTCGGATGGCCTTCAGAACCGGAGGTAAAAAGGATCAGCGCCTCTTCTTCCGGCTGCTGTTTAACCTGTGCCAGACGCGGCATCAGCAAATGAGCGAAGATCCATACTTTGTCGGCAGTGGTGACATCTGCTTTTAAATCTTCCAGATAGACCCAGCGCACCTGAGTAAGTTGCTCCGGCAGATGCCAGAGTTTGCCTTTATCGAGAAACTGGCGGGAAGTGAAGATGGTTTTGATTTCAGCCGCCGTAATAGCACTGGTCAGCCCTTTTACCCCGGCAGTGTAGTTCATCATTGCGGGAATGCGGCGACGGGCGATGGCCCCAAAAATCACTGCCGCACTGATGCCTGCATTGGGCAGCATTAAGCCGATGCGTTCGCCTTCAACACTGTATTTTTCAAGGATGCGTCCAACAAACAGCGTTTTCGTAAGCAATTTGCGATAGGAGTCTGGGGTAAAGTTGACGTCTTCGACACATTTCTTCCCGGCTCCGAAGCGGTACATTGCACTCAGTAAAGATTCGTACAGCGTTTCACGCGGGCGCACCGCCATTCGCGCTTCCATCATTATTTGATGCAGCATTTCGCCAGCGATTTTGCGACGGTCACGGGCACGCGGCGCATCCGGCATCTCCACCTGCGTTGGTGGCAAAATATGCAGAGTAATTTGCGGGAACAAGCGACGTTTAACCAGACCTTTCAGGCGGCTGAAGTGCGTGAGTTCCGCCCCTTCAATACGCACAGGAATAACCGTTGCACCAGACTTCGCCGCGACAAAACCCGCGCCATCGTAGATTTTCATCAGCGAGCCTGTAGTGGTGATGCGTCCTTCAGGGAAAATCACCACTGGTCGGCCCTGTTCCACCAGACGTACCAGATGTTTAATAGCCATAGGTTGCGTCGGGTCGAGAGGAACAAAGTCGATAAATGATTTCAGCCAACGCATATACCACTGTTGGCTTATTGAGGTGTAAACGGCAAACACTGGACGCACAGGTAAAAACAGTCCAAGCAAAATGCCATCAATAAAAGAGACGTGATTAGGCGTAATTAGAACGCGCTCGCCCTTCAGTGCCTGGGTGTCACCCGTAACGCGAACGCGATACAAAACACGGCACAAATTTCGAAAAAAGCTAAAAAGCATTCCAACTCCCTTTGCTCTGATTCAGTAAAAGCGAATGGAGGGAGATTACACGAGATAAAGAACGCGAGCGACAGTAAATTAGGTGCGAAAAAAAACCTGCGCATCCGCGCAGGTTGGTGCAAGAGACAGGGTACGAAGAGCGTACCGAATAATCTCACCAATCAATACCTCTGGGATCTTGATTGTGGTCTGCACGACGACTCTTCGCCAGCGAGAAAACGCAAAGGAATGAAGGGAAATGCAACGAGGTGTGTAAATTGTCGGTTACTGTTACAGATTGATGACCGGCAAAAAAAAACCTGCGCATCTGCGCAGGCTGGTGTAATTCATGTGCTCAACCCGAAGTTGACTTCACCTATCAATACCTCTGGGATCACCACTTTAGCAACCTGAAGCCAAACGCCACCAGCGGTCAATCGCAACAGCGTTTCGCAAAGTGTAACCAAAGGTTTGCAATCTCTTTTTTTGTCTTACTTATTTGCGTTTGGCTCACATTCCCACGATGAAAACACGCCACCCCTTGAACCAACGGGCGTTTTCCGTAACACTGAAAGAATGTAAGCGTTTACCCACTAAGGTATTTTCATGGCGACCATAAAGGATGTAGCCCGACTGGCAGGCGTTTCAGTCGCCACCGTTTCCCGCGTCATTAATAATTCACCTAAAGCCAGTGAAGCTTCCCGGCTGGCTGTGCATAGTGCAATGGAGTCTCTTAGCTATCACCCGAACGCCAACGCCCGTGCGCTGGCGCAGCAGACCACTGAAACGGTCGGTCTGATCGTTGGTGATGTTTCCGATCCGTTTTTCGGTGCAATGGTGAAAGCGGTCGAACAGGTGGCTTATCACACCAGTAATTTCTTATTGATTGGCAACGGTTACCACAACGAACAAAAAGAGCGTCAGGCTATTGAGCAACTGATCCGCCATCGCTGTGCTGCGTTGGTCGTCCATGCCAAAATGATCCCGGATGCCGATTTAGCCTCATTAATGAAACAAATGCCCGGTATGGTGCTGATCAACCGTATCCTGCCTGGCTTTGAAAACCGTTGTATTGCTCTTGACGATCGTTACGGTGCCTGGCTGGCAACGCGTCATTTAATTCAGCAAGGTCATACCCGCATTGGTTATCTGTGCTCTAACCACTCTATTTCTGACGCCGAAGATCGTCTGCAAGGGTATTACGATGCCCTTGCTGAAAGTGGTATTGCGGCCAATGACCGGCTGGTGACATTTGGCGAACCAGACGAAAGCGGCGGCGAACAGGCAATGACCGAGCTTTTGGGACGAGGAAGAAATTTCACTGCGGTAGCCTGTTATAACGATTCAATGGCGGCGGGTGCGATGGGCGTTCTCAATGATAATGGTATTGATGTACCGGGTGAGATTTCGTTAATTGGCTTTGATGATGTGCTGGTGTCACGCTATGTGCGTCCGCGCCTGACCACCGTGCGTTACCCAATCGTGACGATGGCGACCCAGGCTGCCGAACTGGCTTTGGCGCTGGCGGATAATCGCCCTCTCCCGGAAATCACTAATGTCTTTAGTCCGACGCTGGTACGTCGTCATTCAGTGTCAACTCCGTCGCTGGAGGCAAGTCATCATGCAACCAGCGACTAACCGCAGTTAAAGCAATTCCAGCGCCAGTAATTCTTCGATGGTCTGGCGACGGCGAATCAACCGCGCCTGACCATTATCAAACAGAACCTCTGGTAACAGCGGACGGCTATTGTAGTTGGATGACATTGATGCGCCATATGCCCCTGTATCATGCAGTACCAGATAATCACCTGCCTTCACTTCCGGCAAGGCGCGGGTTTCAACATTTCCCCCTTCCTGCTGGGTAAAGACATCGCCCGATTCACATAACGGTCCGGCGACGACGGTTTCCACCGTTGGCGCGTGTTCCAGAGAACGACCATCAGCTGCCAGGGCACTGATATGGTGGTAACTACCGTACATTGCCGGGCGCATCAGATCGTTGAACCCAGCATCAACCAGCACAAAGTGGCGGCTACCCATTTGTTTGACGCTCCGCACCTGAGTAATTAATACGCCAGACTGCGCTACCAGGAAGCGACCCGGTTCAATTTCCAGTTTCACAGGGTGGCCCAAATGGCGGGCGATTTGCTCACGCGCGGCATTCCACAGACCATAATAATGTTCGGTATCAACCGCCTCTTCACCCTGTTGATAAGGAACAGAAAGCCCACCGCCCGCAGAAATAGCCTGTAAATCCTGACCGAATTCGATGACCTGACGCACCATAGCACCACACACCTGTTCCAGATGGGCATAATCAACGCCAGAACCAATGTGCATGTGAATGCCGACCAGCTGCAGATGATGACGTTGTATCACGTCCAGTGCGGCGGGCAGATCGGTGTACCAGATACCGTGCTTGCTGTTTTCGCCACCGGTATTGGTTTTTTGGCTATGTCCGTGACCAAACCCCGGATTAACGCGCAGCCATACCCGATGCCCTGGCGAAACCTGGCCCAGTTGGTCGAGCATATCAACAGAACCCGCATTCACCGGAATTTGCAATTCACTGACGCGTTCAAGCGTCGCCTGATCGATAACATCTGCCGTAAAAACAATATCATCGGGGTGCGTTTGCGGATTGTAACCCGCCGCCAACGCACGCTCTATTTCGCCTAACGAGACGGAATCCACTTTCACGCCCTGCTCACGCATTAAGCGCAAAATATGAATATTGGAACAGGCTTTCTGTGCAAAGCGCACCACATCAAACTGTTTCAGCGCTGCAATCTGCCGACGAATAATTTGCGCATCGTAGACCCACACCGGGCAGCCAAATTCAGCGGGCAAACGCAGCAGATTTTCGGCGGTGAGATCGGTATCGGTGCTGAACAGTGAATGTGGCATAACAAACTCCAGATAAGTGCTTTTTTATGATTACGCCACATCATAAAAAGAATAAAAAATATCGATTTATGTCGAGTCTATGCAAAAATGATATGGATTACCGGATTGCGAGAGAGCGCTAATGGCCGCCGTTAACTTACGTCATATTGAAATTTTTCATGCGGTAATGACCGCCGGAAGCCTGACTGAGGCAGCACACCTGCTACACACCTCACAGCCAACCGTCAGCCGCGAACTGGCGCGCTTTGAGAAGGTGATCGGGCTAAAATTGTTTGAGCGCGTACGTGGACGATTACATCCTACCGTGCAAGGACTGCGTCTGTTTGAAGAAGTGCAACGATCCTGGTACGGACTGGATCGCATTGTCAGCGCCGCAGAAAGTCTGCGCGAGTTTCGCCAGGGAGAACTGTCTATTGCCTGCCTGCCGGTCTTTTCGCAATCTTTTTTACCGCAGCTCCTGCAACCCTTTCTGGCACGTTATCCCGATGTCAGCTTAAATATCGTGCCCCAGGAATCACCGCTACTTGAAGAGTGGCTCTCGGCCCAGCGTCATGATTTAGGACTCACTGAGACACTCCATACGCCTGCGGGAACAGAACGTACCGAATTACTCTCTTTAGATGAAGTGTGTGTGTTACCTCCGGGTCATCCGCTGGCGGTAAAAAAGGTATTAACGCCGGATGATTTTCAGGGTGAGAACTACATCAGCCTTTCCCGTACTGACAGCTATCGCCAGTTGCTGGATCAGCTATTTACTGAACATCAGGTTAAACGACGCATGATCGTAGAAACCCACAGCGCCGCGTCAGTCTGCGCAATGGTACGGGCGGGGGTAGGTGTTTCGGTGGTTAACCCGCTCACCGCACTGGATTATGCGGCAAGCGGTTTAGTGGTGCGGCGGTTCAGTATTGCGGTTCCGTTCACCGTCAGCCTGATCCGCCCCCTGCACCGCCCGTCATCAGCGCTGGTGCAGGCGTTTAGTGAGCATTTACAAGCGGGGTTACCGAAACTGGTCACTTCTCTTGACGCTATTTTGTCGTCAGCTACGACAGCATAAAAGCGACAGCATCCTCGGCATGGATCGCCGCAGTATCAAACACAGGCAAAACACTGCGCTCTTCTGGCACCAGTAAACCAATTTCTGTGCAGCCAAAAATGACGCCCTGTGCGCCCTGTTCTGCAAGGCGAGCAATCACTTGCGCATAATAAGCGCGTGACGCTTCGGTAAATTGCCCCAGACACAGTTCTTCAAAAATAATCTGATTAATTTTCGCCCGTTCATCCGCTTCAGGAATAAGACAATTGATGGAAAATTGTTCCATCAGCCGCCCGCGATAAAAATCCTGTTCCATGGTGTAACGCGTACCCAGCAGCGCCACACGAGTCATTCCGGCCCCGGTAATTGCACGTCCGGTGGCATCCGCAATGTGTAAGAAAGGCAGAGTGCAACGTGACTCAATGGCATCCGCCACTTTATGCATCGTATTGGTACATAACACAATACCTTCTGCGCCCGCCCGCTGTAAGCCAAGCGCCGCCTCAGCCAGAATGTCCCCGGTTTTATCCCATTCCCCGCGACGCTGGCACTCTTCTATTTCATGAAAATCGACGCTATGTAGCAGCACTTGCGCAGAGTGAAGCCCACCAAGCCGCTGTTTAATGCCTTCATTTATCAGACGATAGTAAGGAATGGTGGATTCCCAGCTCATTCCTCCCAGCAAACCAATTGTTTTCATTCCTCTCTCCTGATGTGTGTTACCGCAACAAGGCTGAATAAGGAACGAGACAAACGCCTCAACGGCCAGGTGCCCGATCTCTATTAACGAAAAAAGGGCCGGATGTACAGCACATCCGGCCCGTGAAATCAGACGCCGATATTTCTCAACTTCTCGCCTGCCATCAGTTTGCGTTCGATATGTTCCAGCGTGACATTTTTGGTTTCCGGAATGAGCCAGAAAGTGATGCCCACAAACGCAATGTTCAGCGCAGTGTAGAGCCAGAACGTACCGGCAGCGCCAATGCTATCAAGCAGTGTCAGGAAGGTCGCGCCGATAATCATATTCGACACCCAGTTTGTCGTCGTCGAACAGGTAATACCGAAATCGCGGCATTTCAGCGGCTGAATTTCAGAGCACAGGATCCACACCACTGGCGCGGCGCTCATCGCATAACCGGCAATACACATCATCGTCATGCCAACAGAGAGCCAGGACAAGCCACTGGAAGCCGTACCGTTATCAAACTGCATCAGGCAATAGCCCAGCACCAGAGTGCCTAACGCCATCACGCTGAAACCAATTTTCAGAGCCGGTTTACGACCTGCTTTATCTACCGTAAAGACCGCAATGAAGGTCGCGAACATAAAGGTCAGTCCCACGACCAGAGTCGCAATCATCTGTTGTTCTGTGGTCGTAAAGCCCGCCATTTTGAAGATACGCGGCGCATAGTACATGATGATGTTCATACCGGTAAACTGCTGCATCGCCTGCAACAACATACCGAGAAACACAGCACGACGGACGTTACGGTTGATCTTAAACAGTGCCCAACCGCCTTGTTTTAACTTCAGGCTTTCACGAATTTCGTTGAGTTCTTCTCGCGCTTTTTCCGACGTATCGCGCAGCATACGCAACACTTCTTCCGCCTCAATATGACGCCCCTTTTCCGCCAGCCAGCGCGGGCTATTTGGCAGGAAGACCACCAGAATAATCAGCAGGACTGCTGGTAAAGCAAGAACCCCCAACATTGCGCGCCAGTTACCGCTATAACTGAACGCTGTATCGGATAAAAACGCCAGCACGATGCCGAGTGTGACCATCAACTGGTACATACTGATCATCTTACCGCGAACGTTTTCACTTGCCATTTCAGAAAGATACAGAGGAGCGGTGTAAGACGCGATCCCGACAGCAATGCCCAGCACCACCCGAGCGGCGATTAACATCTCTACGCTGGTCGCAAAAGCGGACCCTATAGAACCGAGTACAAACAGGATGGCCCCCGCCATCAGGCTGTATTTACGACCCAGGCGGAACGACAGCCAACCATTAAACAGCGCACCAATTGCTGCGCCGAGCATCATGCTACTAACCACCCATTCCTGCAAACGACTGGTCAGCACAAAGTGATCGGTAATGAACGGCAACGCTCCGGCGATTACGCCGATATCAAGACCAAATAACAATCCTGCGACCGCAGCAGCTACCGAAACAAACATATTCATACGCCGCGTATCCCGCAAAGAACGTGGCGTTAAAGCAGATTCCGTATTGATAGTAACCATTTTTTCCTGCCAGCAGAGAGTAAGACATAGTGAAAAAATACGTGAACAACTCACGCAGGTGTCAGGTCGGAAACAGCATAAATATGGATTAAATTGCTACGACATGTCGTTATGTGATGGATATTCCAATTTTCAAATTAAGTTGAATTATTGATATTATTATTAACCACCTAATTTTACAGCAGATAAAATTCATAAAGTTCATTAATTGATATGGATTATTTCATAACCATGATATGGATTATGATGATCTACAGATATAAAAAACCCTGCCATGCGGCAGGGTCATAAAAGTAAGAAGAATGAATTAACGCGCCAGCCAACCGCCATCCACGGCAATGGTATAACCATTCACATAATCTGAAGCGCTGGAGGCAAGGAACACTACCGGCCCCATCAGGTCACTCGGCAGTCCCCAACGGCCAGCTGGAATGCGGTCGAGGATTTCCGCGCTACGTTGTTCATCTGCCCGTAGTTGTTGAGTATTGTTGGTCGCCATGTAACCCGGGGCTATCGCATTAACATTAATGTTGTGTTTAGCCCATTCGTTCGCCATCAATCGCGTCACACCCATCACGCCGCTTTTTGATGCGGTATAAGAAGGCACACGGATCCCGCCCTGGAAGGAGAGCATTGACGCGATATTGATAATCTTGCCGCCATTGCCTTGCGCGATAAAGTGTTTCGCCGCTGCCTGAGACATGAAGAATACGCTCTTGATATTCAGGTTCATGACATCGTCCCAGTCTTTTTCGCTGAACTCGAGAGCGTCTTCGCGGCGAATCAATCCGGCGTTATTCACCAGGATATCAATATGACCAAACTCCGCTACCGCGCGATCCAGCAGTGCTGGAATACCATCAATCTTTCGCAGATCGGCGGTCAGGCTTAAAAAACGACGCCCCAGCGCCGTGACCTGCTTGATGGTTTCAGTCGGTTCAACGATGTTAATGCCAACAATGTCACAGCCCGCTTGCGCCAGCCCCAACGCCATCCCCTGGCCCAGCCCAGTATCACAGCCAGTGACGACCGCAACTTTACCTTCGAGAGAAAATGCACTTAAAATCATAACAATACCTTATTCGTTTATGCCCACAACTAGCGCAAATCTTTAACGGCCACATGGTCCATATCATCAAAGACCTGGTTTTCACCGACCATGCCCCAGATAAAGGTATAAGCTTTGGTTCCGACGCCGGAATGAATCGACCAGCTCGGGGAGATCACCGCCTGCTCGTTATGCATCACAATATGACGCGTTTCTTGCGGCTGCCCCATCATGTGGAAAACGCAGGCGTCATCATCCATATTGAAATAGAAATAAACTTCCATCCGGCGCTCGTGGGTGTGACACGGCATGGTGTTCCACAAGTTACCCGGAGCCAGCTCCGTCAGCCCCATACTCAATTGGCAGGTTTCCAGTACATCCGGGACAAAATATTTGTTAATCGTGCGACGGTTACTGGTGAGGTTATCGCCTAACGTGACTGGAGATACTTCGTCCGGTGTGACTTTTTTGGTGGGATACGTCGTATGCGCGGGTGCGCAATTGTAATAAAACTTCGCCGGAGTGCCGGTATCAATACTGGCAAAGACAACTTCTTTTGCACCTTTACCAACATACAGGGCGTCGCGGTGACCGATTTCATAGCATTGGCCATCGACAGTAATCGTACCGGCACCGCCAATATTGATAACACCTAACTCGCGACGTTCAAGGAAATAGCTTACGCCGAGTTGTTTACCAACTTCCCCGCCAACGGAAACCGTTTTAGTTATCGGCATAATGCCGCCAACAATAATTCGGTCAATGTGGCTGTAAACCATGGTGTACTCATCGGCGACAAATACCTTTTCAACCAAAAATTCATTGCGCAGCCCTTGGGTATCCAGCGTTTTTGCGTGCGCACTGTGGATGCTCTGTCTTACGTCCACATCAACCTCCGATAATCAGTGAAGCGTGAAAATAGAAAACGATAGTGAAACACTGTTTCGTTTTCTCTATAAAGGGATGATATGCCTATGGGCTAGGGTTTTCAATTAAAAATAAAACAATGTTTCATTTTTAAGTTAAGGATTAAAAAAAGTGCAGTGTCGATCACGAATATGTCATGAGAATGGAAAAATGAGGGAGCCCAGAAAATGTATGTCGACTTGCCAGCCATCATTATTCAACAGATTAATGACGGCAGATATTTATCGGTAAGGAGGAAATGCAGAGCTATTCGTCACGTTCAATGGTCAATGCCACGCCCTGGCCCCCGCCGATACAAAGCGTTGCCAGTCCTTTGCGGGCATTACGTTTCACCATTTCATGAACCAGAGAAACCAGGATTCGGCAACCGGAAGCGCCTATCGGGTGACCAAGTGCGATCGCACCACCATTGACATTGACCCGACGCTCATCCCACTCAAGCATCTTGCCAACCGAAAGCGCCTGTGCAGCAAACGCTTCATTAGCCTCGATAAGATCGACATCAGCCAACTGCCAGCCTACACGCTCCAGGCAACGGCGGGTCGCATACACCGGCGCAATTCCCATCAATGCCGGATCTACACCAACGCTGGCAAATGCGCGAATGCGGGCCAGCACGGGTAAATTCAACGCTCGTGCTTTGGCTTCGCTCATCATCATTACCGCAGCTGCGCCATCGTTTATGGATGATGCATTACCCGCTGTCACAGAACCGAGACTATCAAATGAAGGATTTAAACGGGCTAAACCTTCTGCACTGGCGTCAGTGCGTGGCTGTTCATCGGTATCAACAACCAACGTCTGACCGTTACTTTGGGTCATTACCGGGACGATCTCATCTTTAAATCGTCCGGCGTCAATCGCCGCTCGCGCTTTTTGTTGCGAGCTAAGTGCGTAAGCATCCTGCAATTGACGGCTGATGCCATATTCGCGAGCCAGATTTTCGGCGGTGACACCAATATGATAATCATTGAAGGCATCCCATAACCCATCATGCACAAGACTGTCAACCAGCTGGCTATTGCCAAGCTGTGCACCGGTGCGGCTATCAGTCAGAACATGTGGTGCGCGGCTCATGTTTTCCTGGCCACCGGCGATGACAATATCAGCCTCGCCACACTGTATCGCCTGAGTAGCCAGATGCAGTGCTTTAAGTCCGGAACCGCAGACGTCATTAATCGTGATTGCAGAAACGCTATTAGGCAGACCACCTTTAATAGCCGATTGCCTTGCCGGATTCTGCCCTGCCCCTGCAGTCAACACCTGACCAAGAATTACTTCATCCACCGCATATGCAGGAACGCTGGTACGTTCTATTAACGCTTTCACGACCAGACTACCAAGTTCCACGGCGGAATGACCCGCTAACGCACCGCGAAAGCAGCCGATAGGTGTCCGTAACGCCCCGACAATCACAACGTCTTTCATCACAACCTCGCACCAATTAACAGTGCAATAGTAAATGATTGTTAATTACAGTTATCTTAATTGTTTAAAAAAAGTGATTTTTATCACAAAGGAAATATGCCTGAGCAGTAGTCAGAGTCATAACTGGCACGTAAGGTTTGCAACCACTAACCCACCAATAGAGGGGTAGATAGGGCGTTAATCTCCCATACTTAACCTGGTTTATGGTAAATTGCCCTCCATTTTGTTTAATTTGTAGATGATACGTTCAGATAATGTCTAATATTTGGTCTAAAGAAGAAACTCTGTGGAGTTTCGCGCTCTACGGCACAGCCGTTGGTGCAGGCACGCTCTTCCTTCCTATTCAGTTAGGTTCGGCAGGGGCTGTGGTCCTGTTTATTACTGCTCTGGTCGCCTGGCCTTTAACATATTGGCCACATAAAGCCTTATGCCAGTTCATCCTCTCATCGAAAACATCAGCAGGTGAAGGGATAACGGGCGCAGTAACACACTACTATGGCAAGAAGATTGGTAATCTGATTACCACGCTGTACTTCATCGCCTTTTTTGTCGTCGTGTTGATATATGCAGTGGCAATTACCAACTCACTTACGGAACAGCTGGCAAAGCATATGGTTATTGATCTTCGCATCCGTATGTTGGTGAGTCTGGGTGTTGTATTAATCCTGAATCTCATTTTTCTGATGGGACGCCATGCAACCATTCGGGTAATGGGTTTTTTGGTATTCCCATTGATTGCCTATTTCTTATTTCTTTCCATTTACCTTGTCGGTAGTTGGCAACCTGATCTATTAACGACCCAGGTAGAGTTCAATCAGAATACCCTTCACCAGATATGGATATCGATTCCCGTGATGGTTTTCGCCTTTAGCCATACGCCCATTATTTCTACGTTTGCCATAGACAGACGTGAAAAATATGGCGAACACGCTATGGATAAATGCAAAAAAATTATGAAAGTCGCTTATCTCATCATCTGCATAAGTGTACTGTTCTTTGTCTTTAGCTGCCTGCTTTCTATTCCACCTTCGTATATTGAAGCGGCTAAAGAAGAAGGGGTCACCATTTTATCGGCGCTTTCTATGCTGCCGAACGCCCCAGCATGGCTGTCAATTTCCGGGATTATTGTCGCAGTAGTTGCGATGTCGAAATCATTCCTGGGTACGTACTTTGGCGTTATTGAAGGTGCCACGGAGGTCGTCAAAACAACACTACAGCAGGTTGGTGTAAAGAAAAGTCGTGCATTTAACCGCGCACTATCAATTATGTTGGTATCGCTGATCACCTTCATTGTTTGTTGCATTAACCCGAACGCGATTTCGATGATTTACGCGATCAGCGGCCCGCTCATTGCCATGATACTTTTCATCATGCCTACGTTGTCAACGTATCTGATCCCGGCGCTTAAACCCTGGCGTTCCATCGGAAATCTGATTACGCTGATCGTGGGTATCCTGTGCGTATCGGTAATGTTCTTTAGCTGATATCCATTGTGAATGGTTCAAAATTGCTACAATTTTGAACCATTCCAGTTTTCATAATGTTCATTCGTTATTATTCCGCACTATCACTTCCCTCATCATATCCTAGTATTATCAGTTAGTTAAACACACAAAGAGATCTGAACATCTTAAATAAGACTATTTAAGATGCATAACTTAGATTCGCAAGATATCTTCTGGTCATTCAAAAACAATTTGCGATATAGATATTCTCATACCATGAGATAGTTATCTGAACCACCCTCAACCAGGTAAGATTAAATCAGTGAAACATAATCATATTTAATAACGAGAAATGCATTTTAAAATGTCTTAATCAGAATTATAGCAAATACAGATTAATCGCAATTTTTCCCAGCAAAATTACAAAATCATGGTGTATTGACATCATCAATCACCAATGAAATTATGCAATTATATACGGATAGGGAGGTTCTTAACATGGGGCTTTGTAGTCGTTATAAAAGTCTTACATGCAATAGTTGCTCAATGCATTGCCAAATAATGCCAGAAGAGTCACCGCGTTTGCAGTACTGCGCAAACTCGTGTTTTTGTATGTGGCCCGAAGAAAGTTCATATTTTAATCGTGGTGTGGTAGAAGGTATCTTAACAAAAAACCACAATGCGAGATTAAGCGGATATATTTTTGTCGATTTTTCAGTAAGTTTTTTACGTCTATTCCTTGAAAAAGACTGGATTGACTATCTTGCAAGTACTGACATGGGGATTGTTTTAGTCAGCGACCGCAATATGCAATCGTTAGCTAATTACTGGCGAAAACACAACTCAGCAATATCTGCTGTCATATATAATGATGATGGTCTTGATGTTGCCAATGAAAAGATCAGACAACTATTTATTGGTCGTTATTTATCATTTACCAGAGGTAACACATTAACTCAGATGGAATTCACCATAATGGGGTATATGGTTTCTGGTTATAATCCATATCAGATTGCTGAAGTTCTGGATATGGATATCCGTAGCATCTACGCGTACAAGCAACGAATCGAAAAGAGAATGGCTGGTAAAATAAACGAATTATTTATTCGTTCACATTCGGTCCAACATTGATACTCAACAATCTGCAAGAATCATACTCTGTTTATACGGGCATTTATGGAAATGCCCGTATTTTATAAATAGGCCGTCACCTCAAGAGTAAACACATAGTATTTAAAACCATCACACGAAAAATTCAGAAGCATTACGAAATATGAACTTACAAACAATAGTGGCATAAATGTTAACCATGTTAATTTACATAAAGTTTTACGTTGCGACATTAAAGCCTCATTTCAATCATCATGATAAATATAAAATTAATATATATTTATGCCGTAAATACCAATATACTTAGCAAACTATGTGATTTCCATTTCGATTGATTTAGTGTTTATTGACGTATGTACTGGATTATTAACGATAATATCGAGTTCTGGCCTGAGCACCGAAAATTAATATCGGTACATAACGCCGATCTTAACGTCGTTCTGACAACGCCAGCCAGTCGTTGTTTATCACTTCTACTTGAAGCTTTTCCTGATGTGGTTGCACAACAAGATTTTTTCACCAGAGTCTGGGAAGAAGAAGGTATGCGTGTGCCTACTAACACGTTATATCAGAACATATCCATTATCAGACGCGGATTTCGCGCTGTTGGTGATACTACCCACTCGCTTATTGCAACCGTACCGAGAAGAGGATTCAAGATCCATAATGACATTAACATACAAAATCATGTAATAAACTCATCAACAGACGCACATACACACAATGCCCCACCTGCCATAAAAGTTAATGCGGGATACAAAGAGAGCATTGGTGGCGCAAAGAATTTCAATAACAAAATCCTCAAACATATAAAAAGTTATCTAATTATGTTGAGCGCATTTGTCATAGGCGCATATTCTGCATATTGGCTATGGAATAATAATCAACCGAAACCATTTTTCAAGGATTACAAGACTGTTGCGGAAATTAATGGCTGCCATTTTAATGTAACAGAAGATACAATTGATGGGTTGAAAGAGTTCGATAAATATAAAACACGGATACTGGATTCGGGGATTAACTGTAAAAAATATCCGTGGTTATACTTCCCTCTTGCAAAATCCTCACCGGGGATGATTGTTATGGCATGCAATAAAAACTATAACCAACATGAAGTGGCTGGCTGTTTAACCCTGTCTTACCGTGAGGTTAATCGTGATTGATTATAAAAAAAACTTATTATTTATTTTAGTTTTTATCAGTGGGTTTATTCTCTTCACTGTCTATTCTTACACTGCAGAAAAAATGATATATAACGAAACATGCACTGCAAATTGGGTAATTTTTAATGACCAGGGACGAGCAAATCTTACCATCGACTTTATGTTTAACAAAAAAAATAAAACAGGAACTGTTGCGTTGAGTGGAACCTGGCAACAAGGTAACAGAGAAAGTAAATCAATACGGCGAAATATTGAATACACATGGATTGAAAACTATGACACAGCCCATTTAACATCAAAGAAAGTTAATAAGTTTGAGATTATGGATCAAGTTGATGATGATAGACTTGTACAACTTATTCCTGATTTTTATGTCTTTCCAGAAAAAAGTGTAAGCTATAATATACTAAAGCAAGGTAAGCATGCTTTTATTTTGAGCATTGGTAACAGAGCAATAATGCATTGTGCAAGGTAAACTAAAATAGATAACAAAAAGATGGAACCTCGTTAATCATAAAACAATAAAATTAAATATTCTCGCAGTATATGGCAGTCTAAAGCATCAAAGTTTTGATCAACATCTTTCATTTTAGACATCTCCTTGCAATGTAAAATATCATGTATCAACAACATCTGGTGCAAATCCATGAGTCGAACTCGACATTCATCTTAGCTCGATTATTATTCCTTCGTACAGTCGATGTAAACAATACAGAAAGAGGATTATTAAGAACCAGTTTACTCAGTGAATCAATAGAGGAAAGGATTAACGTTTCTTTAAAAGAATTAATTTCATCATCTGTTAAACTAAACTCATCATTGACAGATCGTGAGATATAACTGTTTTTAACTTTACTCTTTACGTTGACTTTATTGACAGAATTAACATTCACATATCTTGAATTTAATGTCCATGATGTTGTTTGCGTGAGAACCTTCTCAGCATTAAGGAATTTTTTAACGGAATCCTTGGTTTCTTTTTCGAGTCCGAATTTACAATATCATGCATATAGACCATTTCATGAATCTGCGAAAACTCAATGTCCATTGTATACCTCACATTTTTACCGTGACTCGATGTTACTGTTCAATAATCACCTTCCATCAATACTAAAATTAATACCCCTAATGTGCCGATAACAAATATAGTCATTCTACGTAACGTCTCCATAAGGTGATATTTGACATTATCAGAAGCTGCGAATTCGGATTTTGCTCTAATCAAATGAGAGAAATGTAAAATGAAGCCACGAAATATTAATAATAGCCTATCACTGCAACCATTAGTTCCTGATCAGGAGAACAAAAATAAGAAAAATGAAGAGAAATCCGTTAATCCAGTTAAAATCACAATGGGGTCTGGTTTAAATTATATTGAACAAGAATCTCTTGGAGGAAAATATCTAATACATGATTTGTCAATAAAGATAGCGGATATTTCTGAAGAGATAATTCAGCAAGTAATATTATCTGCTATGAGCATATATAAATTTTCGATAACAGATGATTTAATGAGTATGGCTGTAAATGAACTCATAAAACTGACCAAAATAGAGAATAATGTAGACCTGAATAAATTCACTACTATATGCACAGACGTTCTATCCCCCCTCGTCACCAGACATAATAAAGAAAAAAAACAAACGACATTCTACTCTTCGCAAAAATCCCCTTTTTAATTTTCATTGAAAAAATGGCAATTGATACTATGAATCCAGGTCATACACATTAAGGCATTTATGTAATGTCGTAATTAAGACAACTAATAAGGTGAATATTAGTAAAACAACTAATGATGTTATTATTTTGTAGTGAACAGTACTTTTACCAATAATGAAAAATATACCATAAGCAATGCAAGCTTAAAACCAATAATTTAAAAAAGATAAATGTAAAAATATTAATGAGTCAATCAATAATAATTTAGCATCACGAGACACATCACAGAGGAATATTATGAGCACAAAAACAATTGAAATATTCAATAATAGTGATGAATGGGCAAATCAACTAAAACACCTATTATCGAAAGGAGAAAATCTGGCATTACTACATGGTTTAACTCCTGATATCCTTGATAGAATATATGCATATGCATTCGACTACCATGAAAAGGGTAATGTAACGGACGCAGAAATTTATTATAAATTTTTGTGCATTTATGCGTTCGAAAATCATGAGTATCTAGAAGGTTTTGCATCAGTATGTCAGTCAAAAAAGAAATATCAACAAGCATATGACCTTTACAAACTAAGTTACAATTACTTCCCGTATGATGACTATTCAGTTATTTATCGTATGGGTCAATGTCAGATTGGGGCTAAAAATATCGATAACGCAATGCAATGTTTCTATCACATTATTAACAATTGTGAGGATGATAGTGTTAAGAGTAAAGCGCAGGCATATATTGAACTCTTAAACGATAATTCAGAAGATAATGGCTAAGCATTACAATCATTTGGTTAAATTTGCTGGTTATAGTGCAGTTAACCACTATAACCAGCACCTCTTATGTTTTCTTAAATCAGCATCTTAAAACAGTTAAGAGCATACTATAAATCATTATTTTTCAATGCGTTAGAGAACAATCTACTTTATCAAAATTGAATAAGGCTATTTCAGATTACATCACTGAATTCCTAAGATAAATTAGTGAACACAACCATAGATATGTCGAATGTAATTTCCTGTAGCGTTAATGACACATAAATATGAATAGCCATAATTTCTATTGCTTAAGCAGGATGCAAGAAACCAATTTTTTCATAGAGGTTAACTAATGGACTTAGAAAATAAATTCTCATATCATTTTCTTGAGGGATTAACGCTCACGGAAGATGGAATTCTTACTCAAGGAAATGAGCAAGTTTATATTCCACAGAAAGAGTTAGGTGTATTAATAGTATTACTTGAATCCGCTGGTCATGTTGTACTGAAAGATATGATCATCGAATCAGTATGGAAAAATATTATTGTTAGTGACGAGTCCCTGACAAGATGTATCTATTCTTTGCGCTGCATTTTTGAAAAAATTGGCTATGATCGTTGCATAGAAACAATCTACCGGAAAGGTTATCGTTTCAGCGGGCAGGTTTTCAAAACTAAAATTAATGAAGATAATACTTCAGACTATTCCATAGCTATATTCCCTTTCACTACTTCGTTGAATACACTGGATCCATTAATACTTAATCAGGAATTAGTGCAAATCATTTCAAACAAAAAAATCGATGGTCTCTATACCTATCCGATGGCTGCGACAAATTTTTGTAATGATCACATATCTCAAAATTCATTCTTGAGCAGATTCAAGCCAGATTATTTCGTTACAGGAAGAATAAACCAGAATAATGCAGTGAACACTTTATACATTGAGTTGATCGACGCTAAAAACCTTTTCCTCATCGCCAGTAATCATCTCCCTGTTGATGAACTACATAATACATCACAATTTATTATAGATAATATCCTTCAAACGGTACATAAACCAGAACGATCTGTAAGATTAGCTAAGCAGGACCAAGGATATAAGAATCATTATTTATCAGATGAAATGTTAGCCGGAAAGAAAGAACTTTACGACTTCACCCCTGAAAGCATTTACAGGGCCATGACTATATTTGATAGATTACAAAATAAAAGTGATATACAGACGCTAAAAACAGAATGTTATTGCCTTCTAGCGGAATGCCATATGTCTTTGGCACTTCATGGAAAAAGTGAACTTGAACTTGCTGCTCAAAAAGCATTAGAGCTTTTAGATTATGTATCAGACATAACCACTGTCGATGGAAAAATTTTAGCTATTATGGGACTGATAACTGGTCTGTCTGGACAAGCAAAAGTATCTCATATCTTATTTGAACAGGCTAAGATACACCCAACTGATATAGCCTCTCTCTACTACTATAGGGCACTAGTCCACTTTCATAATGAAAAAATTGAAGAGGCAAGGATTTGTATAGACAAATCACTACAACTCGAACCCAGAAGACGAAAAGCAGTTGTGATAAAAGAATGTGTAGATATGTATGTGCCTAACCCGCTCAAAAACAACATTAAACTCTACTATAAAGAAACTGAGAGTGAAAGCCATCGAGTTATAATTGACAACATTTTGAAATTAAAGCAGCTGACGAGAATTTGTATGCGATAAATTTTTATTGACGCAATTTTATTATTTAGATGTATGCAACTTGTTATTTAAACAACAGAGATAAAAATATCTAAGATATTCACCTTATTGCAAGATATTTAAAATGCTCTAGAGTTAAAAGTATGATGTAAAGACCATTGGCCTGGACAATTAAAAAAGGGAGCTTTATGACTAATCCAATCGGTATCAATAATTTATCTCAAAGTTCAAATATAGCGAATGCAACGGGTGATGAAGTCGTATCATTAGATAAACACATCAACACCAGTGCTACTGATACAGATCAAATACAAGCATTTATAGTTTCAACATGGATGGCGCCTTTTCAAAATGATATGTATTCAGAAGATAATCCTATCTCACCTTACTATAAAATTGAATGGTAGACGATTGACCAAATAAATCATAACGAGATACTTTTATAATAGTATCTCGTCCCTTTCATTCAATCCTCACACATGAAAAAATATGCGCTCACCAAAAGTTAAATTCTTAACCATCTTCACGTTTTGTATATTTATTACAAAAATGTCTTTCGCCAGCAACTCTTGCTCTAATGAAGCAGGAACAATGTTCAGAATCGAACCAAATTTAATTAAAGCTATCGCTCTTGTTGAAAGCAATCTAAAAAAGGATAGCATAGGCAAGAACAGAGATAAGAATAACAATATAAAGAGTTTAGATTATTGGTTAATGCAGATAAACCAGATGCATATTCCCCTGTTAAAAAAACGTGGAATAATAAAAGATGAACGAGATTTGTTAGATAACCCTTGTCTGAACATTAAAATAGGAACCGAGATTTTATATAACCATTTTTCACGTTGTGGAGTAACGTGGCAATGCCTGGGGACTTATAATGCGGGTTTTGCAATGGATAACCAAAAAAAGAGACAGCAATATGCCCCAAAATATATATTGTATATACCAGGCTTAATGAACTAGACAATCGTAAGGCTTCAGCAAAATGAGCCTAAAGCCTCTTTTTTTTATATAGTGCAAACACCCATACGTAAAGCTGTTTTGATCAACTCGATACCACTGTGAACATCTAATTTCTTCATGATATTGAGTCTATGAGTTTCGACTGTTTTTCTGCTTAACTGCAAGAAATTAGCGATTTCTTTGTTTGTTTTACCATCAGCTATGAGTTGTAATATTTCTGACTCACGATTTGTAAGTTGATTATCAGAGGAATACCTGGAAGATATTTTTTCACAATCCATATGTACACTATCAAAATAAGTGTAACCATTACTAATCGAATCAATAGCACGATTTAGTTTCGCCGGGTGACTGGTTTTCCATACGCATCCTTTCGCACCTGCTTCAAGCAATTTTATTGAATCAATATACGGCATCTTTGCTACAAATGTAATAATATGAGCATCTATCTTATGCGATTTAACCCATTTTACGAGTTCGGACCCCATCATTCCACCTGCAAATTCTCCTAAAATAAATATTTAGGCTGTAGATTTGTTACACTCCGCTATAGCTTTCTTCAGATCTTTATAGCCCCCAACAACCTTATATAAATCAGGATAATGTCCGAGAAATCCAATTATCCCATCAATCATAAACGGCTGCTGATCTGAAACTACAATTTTAATTTTTCCCATATATTCATCCTGAGTGTAAATGCTTTAACGCATTCATTTATAATCATCCCTTCCATTATTATTATAAGCAAAATCCAAAGAATACATTGATGAAATAATAATGAAATATAATTAAAAATAAAATTTTTGCGTAAAAAATACCACAGGCATTAAAAAATCATGAGATGATTAAAATATTACAATTAGATTATATTCAAATCATTAAACTTGAGCCAGGGAGCTATAAGTCCTCAGGGCTTGCCAAAACAGAATTATTCATATCCAAAGAATGTGTTTCAAACATTTTTTCAACTAAATAATGTCTGGCTTGTTCGCAGATTTCGTTAACCTTGTCAGGGGAGAAACAATGATTATTAATTAAATATTGCTCACAATTATCCACAAATTCCTGCGGACTAAATTCAGCAATAAATTGATCGGTAAAAAACACAAAACGCTTATCATCATGAAATGTAATATGGACATTCCATATTGATTTGTCGACAAAATATGACTCTACTTCAAGATACTTATCTTTGAATCTGGTAGGTATAAAGAGATTTACAGGACCTGATATTGCCGGTAATTTTTTTCTCCAACTTTCAAAAATTTTGATAAAAACATCAACTTCCTCTGAGGATTTTAACAATATACTCTTCAGATCGTTTATCATGTTTATTCTTTTTTTTCTAGTTCTGAGCTCAACAAGCTTATCAAGGGTATAAAATTATCCATCACATCAATAATGCCTTTTGTATAGCCATCATAATAACCTTGAATAAATTTTTCTTCTCTCTTTACCTCAATGCTCTGAATTTTTGCGCTGGTTTCAAGAAGGATACTTTCTTTAAGAGAAACTATTTATTTCAATCCATCAGAAATTTTTCTTTTAATCACAACACCATTTGCAGGAGATTTTATCAAGCTCATCTCTATTTTTTTTCGCATAAAATGTAATTCTCTCTAAAAGAGTTGATGCAAGTGGTAACGGCAATTGTATGTGATCAACAAAATCAGGAAATAATAAATTAAATCGTTGCTGCATTGCCAATGGTTGTTGCCTTATATAGGGTGACAACGTTGAAAACCACATGTGATGATATTTTGATAGCTAGCGATGCCGGGTTTGTATCGTGCCTTTTCATTTATTTTCACCGGTATAGCTGATAAATAATCCCTTAGCACAGCAGGAACCTTATAAAAAAATCCGCGTTCTGCAAACCTTTCTCGATAAAAGTGATAACCACTGAATAAACAGAACAATGGAAATAAATTCCAATTGTTTATGTAGTAAATAAGTGAACTATTCAGATTAAAATGTTCAACTGAAAGATTGTACTGCAGAACAATCATTTCATTGGTAATAGATCTAAGCACCGGATTGTTAATAGGTGTATTATTCAAGCTTACTCGTTGAGGATGAATATAACTAATTGGATCATATATAATCTTTCTTAGGGCAAGATTCATAACGCTCTCATATGTCTACTTAATTTTCAACCTGACTAAATTAGTTAGAATGGCCCTATACTTCCATAACAGCCAGCAAGTCGCTACGGATATTAATGCAAGTAAGATAGAAACCGGCATAGCCTTATCATAAGCAAAAACAGGTTCGCTAATTTCATATGTTGGTGCTTGCTCAATAATGTCTCTTCGTTTTGACAATACAACAGAAATATTTTCATATTGTACGCTTGCAGAGCTATTAACAATAAATCTCTTGATATCATTTATTTTTATTTCTGGGTTGATATCTTTTTCATATACTGCAAGTACAGAAATATGAATTGGTAAAGCAGTTTTACCACTATCGCCATTATCAACATCGTAACTAACATGTACTCTCGAAGAAATAATGCCATCCATAATTTTGAGAGATTGCTCTAACCGCTGCTCAATAGCAGAATATAGCCTTGCTTTTTCCGCTCGTGGAGATGAAACGAGTGCATCTGCAGGGAACATCTGCGATATTTGAATATCAGGCTTACCCGGTAGATTGTAGATTTTTAGCCAATCCACCGCAGAAGCAAAATCCGTTGGTTCGACAAATATTGAAAATCCTGTTTTGCCTTAATCCTTCTTTTCAGCATTAATATTATGTCTTTGTAAAACAGCAAGGACATCATTAGCTTGCTGTTGATCAAGATGGTTCAATAATTCCTGCTGCTTGCAGCCGCACAACAGCAGGATAAACAATAATAATGATAAATATTTCATGAGCGGGTCAACGTCTCAACTGCAGCGACAATCTTTCTTGCTAATGTTCCACCAATGAAACCTCGACATTATAATTAAGCACATGATCCTGCAAGACTAATAATTTTTCAGGAGTTAACCCCTCTTTATCAGACCTTAATGCTTGTAACGCATTTTGCTGCCAATTTTCAGTTTGTACAGCATAGTTGGCAAAAGCGGAGATCATTTTATCATCCGGGTTGTCAAGATTGAGAACCCGGTCATTTAAATCAATCACTTTCGCTTGCTGTATTTCATGAGCAGTTGATTGCTCAGCTCTATCAATAGGTGGCATATTGCTTACTGACATAATAAAATCCTTATCCAGTTTAGCGGAAGTTTTGTATGATTGCTGAATCAAGATCTTTATACGCTTTTACAACGTTAGATTGCGCATTTCGATATAATGTATACTCAGCTAATGCACTTTGATATTCGGCAAGAAATTTCGTGTCGGAGGGATTGGTTGGCTAAATCCTCCAACGCTTTTTCAACTTGCTGGTTCAGATCATCAACGCCCTGATCAAATTGATTGCTGATATCCATAATATAACCATTCCAATCTGCCATAAGTCCTCCTCAATTATTCCTGAAATGTCCAGTTGCTACCTTGAGACTTCTCGAATCGGTTATCTCCGTAGCTAAATGAACTATTATTTGTGTCCTGATTTTTCAAATTCACATTAAATCTTACATATTGTTTACCCCATTGTTTATAATATTCGTCAACATAGTTATTAATTTTATTTAATTCACTGTCACTTAACGTACCAATGATATTGAAATACACATTGTTAGCTGTTTTATATTTTTCATAAGAAAGACCTATCGCTGACAACGTTTCAATAGCCTGACTTTCCAATACATTATCATCTAATACCGCAATACTTATATTGCTGGCATATGGCATAGTTTGCAGTAATCCTTTAATAAGATTATCGATTAGTTGCTGTGTGATAGCGTTCCGTTGCTTACTCACTGTCAATCTTAGATTACTGGCATCTAATAGTTGAAGTTTAAAATATTGTAAATTAGGGAAATTATCAGCAAGCCATGAAAAAATTCGTATCGATTCATCATCAGGATTTATCACCCGTACTGGCTTTCCTGGTTGATTTTTTTCCAGTGCTTGTTTGACCCAGACTGCTTCATCCAAAATATTGGTATTAATATAGATAACATGATCTCTACCATATAAAACTTCATAATTCCTGTTTTTGTTTACAAGAATTTTATCGATATGTCTCAGCTGCGGATCATTACTGGCATTAACAATATAAAAAGCAATGAAAATGATAGCAAAAAGAAAAAAAAGCATTACATACTTAAACAGCTTACTGCTAAAGAAATGTTGTTTTGTAGAAATAATGTTATTTTCAATAATGCCTGGCAATGAATACTGCCAAACTTCATTTTTTTCTTTTACAGCAAATTTGAGACCTAAAACTTCTATTTGCTGATTCAATGTTAACGTTCTATCTTCAGGTTCTTGTGCTGTTAATTCTCTGAATGTTACTACCAGATCAGGGTCGGTAGTAATTATTATCTCAAAACTACCTGTAAGCTCGCCATAAGGAACGACTATTGTGTTTTCTGGTAACTCAGAAAAAGCATCACTTCTTCCTAACGAAACATCATTACCAATGATAACAAGTAGACGCCCATTAAGTATTTCATACTCGCATCCATTCAATGGTCCGCTCAACAAACGAATGGCATAAGATTCCAATAAGTCTTGTGATAAGAATTTATCATTATTTTCCATGAATACCACCCGCTAATTCCATAAGCTCTAGTTTAGAGTAGTGTAACAAGACGGAAATTTCATGACCAAATTATGATGACACAGAATAAAAAAATTATAATTCCGAGAACTATTTTAAATGCCTCTATGCATAACTTTATTTACAATTTAAGGTATAAACCCTATTCCCTCAATGTTAAGCAAATATAACAATCACTCTTATTTTAAATTTTACACGTAATATTTACCCTAAATGATTTTAGAGTACAGGTGGGCATATGCAAGTCTTTTCCAGTGATGTCTACTTCACTGTAGGCACTAATGCATTATTAGCATCCCAAAAAGAATATTACAGCGATTTAGTTGCGTTGGTTGATCTTGGACATTCGTTCGTTGTTATTGATGAGCATCAACATCGAAATCTCAAACCAAATACAGAACCTGTAAACATCCTTTTGAGCAACAATTTCATCAGGATCAATAAGAATATTACATTATCTGATTTAACGCATTTCCTGGTTTCAAATCTTCATACACAAAATGTGTATTCCACACAAGAACCACTTACCCATGATGAGATAGATATCCTGCGGTTATGTGTTTCTTACTCGTTAAAACAAATAGCCATTATTAAAGGAATTGATTATAAAACAATATCATATCACAAAATAAGAGCCCTAAATAAACTTAACATAAAAGGTACTGTTTAGTTGTTTATAGCACTCTGTGAATGGGATAAACATTATTTTAAACTCCAATCTTGCGTAAGAGAAAGTTGATATGTCATTAGTAGGATATAATAGTAACATCATAATAACCATCGCGCTGATATCGTTGCTCTCTGCATGCACCAGAGAAAATTCATTAAAGGAGAATCAAAATAAAAGAAGTGGCGAATCCCAAGCGATAGTAGATGCAAGACAGTTCTTTAGCGAACACCCGGAATATATATCATCAGCAGAACTGGAGCAAAAGCTATATCGCGAATTTGCACAGGTTACTACAGTTCCAGCTTATAAAGAGATGAGTATGTATCAATTGCTTATCATTTCACAAGATCGTTTAACTCATTAAATAAGGATCTACACGCTTTTTGCGTGTAGATTCTTATAAATTTCTGACTACGACAGATGTTTAATTTTTTAAATTATCGTCTTTATTCTCGATTTTTGTGTCTTCACCCTCAATGAATTTATCTTCTGAAGAGAGCTGTTCATCTTGAACAGGTTGCCCAGCATTCTCCACATCTTCAAGCCACAGCAGAAGACGTAATATTTCATCTATATTTTCGAAGCTAACATAATCGTAGCGACGATGGGTAGCATAATTTTTTCGTGCTAATTTTTTATCTGTGATAATTGGTATTCCGATTTCCTTTGCATATTTCCTTACGCCTAAGGCCACCTCATTAGTTACTCTTACAGAAATCAATGGAATAGGTGAAAGATGTGGCTTAAAGTATATCCCTATTGCAATGTGAGTAGGGTTGGAAATCATCAAACGACTATTACTGACATCAGACTTCAATTGCTCAGAAAGAATTTCCTGATGCGCTCTCTGCGTTTAGACTTAATTTCTGGATTTCCTTCTTGCTCCTTGTATTCTCTTTTAACTTCTTGTTTATCCATTTTCATATCTTTCATAAATAAAAAATATTCAGCGATAAAATCAAAAATTAAGACAATTATCATACTGCCGAGACAATACAGTATGAGAAGGAATAGCATCTCTCCCCAATCTGATAATAAAGATATGATATCTCCATCAAGAGTTTTAAAAAGCAGTGATTTATGATTACTCCAAAATACTTTGATCGCCAATGCAAAAAAAACAATATAAAGAATTGCTTTAACAAATTCTTTTACGGTTTTTAAGCCAAATATACGCTTTAAGCCATTTACTGGATTCAATGAATCAAACTTAAATTTAACAGCTTCAGTTGCTAATTGCATTTTACTTTGAAACCAGGAGACAAGTATTGTTGTGAACATGCAAACCAGCAAAAAAGGAATGTTCGTTTTCAACCAACCAACCCCCATAGCTTTAAAATAGTCCCAAATATCTGGTTTAGCGTTATGATCAAGGATGTATTCAAGAATCGACATAATGTGATGCACATCAAAAACATATCCGAGATATAAAGTACCCACAAGCATTATTACAGAGATGGTTAAGTCTCTACTTTTTAGAATTTGCCCTTTTTTAGAAGCATCCTGGAGTTTCTTTTGTGTTGGCTTTTCAGTTTTATTGGCCATGAAACACTCTATTTCTCAATGTATAGTTGCAATTGTTCTGGGAAAAAGGATAACGGCATTACTCGTTCAGCCAGTATTGGGGCAAAATAAATAATTAATATTAAAAATGCCAGCGCACTTTTGACAGTCAGTGAAATGGCAAAAGCATTTAGTTGTGAAGCATAACATGCCAGCAATCCCAGGACAGCCTCACCGCCCAGCATAACGGCAATCACGGGGCTTGCGTAAACGATAGTATGAGTCATTATGTTATTAATATATGAGAATAAAGGCTCTAATTTAGGAAAATTAAAATTGCCTGAAGGCCATAAATTATAACTTTGCCAAAGAGTTTCCAGAATAAAGTTCATTCCACCTTTAGTAAGATAAACCGCAGCAGAGAAAAGGTTAAATAATCTTGCTAATTCCGAGGTATCGACACCTGTAGCCGGATCCAAAGTACTACTTAATGTTGCACCGCGTTGGTTATCGATAAAGCTACCTATAGCAAGGAAAATCCAAAACGGGGATGCTAATAAGCATGCAATAAACAGCCCTATGATAATTTCTCTGGCAGCGAACAAAGCAATATCGATTTCATTTAAGTTCAATAATTCATAGTGGTAATGCTGAACTAATGCACATGATACCACTATTATTATTGGGTGACGAACTACTGTTGGTATATTCCCACTGGCGAAAAATGGTAACAAATAGAAAGTTGGTGCCAATCGGCAAAAACCGAGCGCTGTAGCAGCCAGCAGACTATGCAACTGATAGAGTATCGCCTCCCCCATGCTATCCTCTCGCGAATGCTAAATTCAGCATTTCGATACCAAATGAATATAATTTTTCACCATACCACCCGCTCATTAAAAAAAAGCAAATACTTACGCACAATAATTTCACGCCAAATGGCAACGTCTGTTCTTGCAACTGCGTTACCGTTTGAAAAAGCCCTACCAATAAACCAACAAATGTCGCAACTGCAATAGGTCCTGCAGACATAACTAAAATCAGATACAGCGCCCTATTCCCCGCAAAAACAATATCGTCCATATTTTTTCCTCAGGGATTAATGGATAGGTAAAAATATTGTAAAATGAGCCCTTTTGATAACATTGTCCAACCGTCCATCGCGACAAACAAAATTAATTTTATCGGTGTAGATATGGTTACCGGACTCATCATCATCATACCTAACGTTAACAGAACGCTGGATATAACCAGATCCACTACGACAAAGGGTAAATAGATATAAAAACCTATAATAAATGCACTTTTTATCTCACTCAATGCATATGCGGGCAGTAACGAGAAAATTGAAATATTATCATCATCGATTATCTCTTCATTGTCTTCAGAACTATTCACCTTCTGAATCTTTTCAAAAAAGCTAACCAACTCAGGTTCAGAATATTTTATCAAATATGATTTATAACCACTCATGCCTGTCTCAACAAAATTAACAACCGATGCTACATTATTGAATGAAAGATTCTCATTCTGACTGTTATTATATATTTCCTTCCCAACCGGCATCATTACGAACATTGACAATAGCAAAGCAACCCCATTAAGTGTCATATTTGATGGCACTTGCTGAAGTCCCAGCGCGTTTCGGACAATAACAAAAACAATCGAGAATTTAATAAAACATGTCCCGGATGCTATTATAAACGGCAATAGTGTAAATAATGATAATATCGCTATCAGCGAAATGCTATTTGACATTATTATTCCCTGATAACCAAGAATGAATTTCTACGCCCAATTTATCATCCACTTCAACAAGTTCGCCATAGCCAGTTAGCGCACCATTTACACGTATCTCTATATTTTTCTCAGATTCAGGAAGCAGAGATATTATTCTTTTTGCACAGAGATCGTCTATTTCATAAAGATTAATTATTTTCTTACCAAGAACAAACTCAATTTTTACAGGCAACTCTTCAAAACTATTAATCATCTGTTCGTCATTTTCATCATAAATCTCACTCTCGTTTTTTTTGATATCAAAATCATCTGTTTCAAAATCTTCCTCGTACTCAAAATGATCAGCCATTTTTAACTCCTCTGGATAAATTAAATCACAAATTTTTGTATTATAAATAACCGCATAAGCCAAATTATTTGAGATTAATAAAACATCACCAACTTCAATATCAACAAGACTTCTGTAACATGTTTTACTAAATCCAATCACAAAATGAATGGACCAATATAATGATTTTTTGTCTAACACTGGAGCGTTTCCGTATTGGCAGACTGTGACTTTATCTAACCAAAGATTCAATTCCCCTGTTCATATTCTTATTAGTGGTTGAGCAGGGCTCAATACTCCATCAAATACTTTACCTACGTGCAAACGATTATATTTTAGTTCAGGATGCTTTAGATTTAACGGGGAACTGGATAAACTGAGCCATTCCCCTATTAACCTTTCCGTTTCTGGCATTAAAGCCATCCCAGCGAGCTCAGATGAAATTAAGGGAAATATTTCTCCAAGCAATACCCATCCAGACCAGCTGCCACTCTCTTCTGCTATCGGTAACCATTTAGCACTAAATTCGGGCATTAATAATGCAACATCTTCGCCATTTTCTTTCCAATTTTGAAAAGTGGTTTCAAACGTATGAGTGTTTCGATTTACTTTCCTCAGACCGAACATTAACTTTCATCCTTCTGATCGTTTTCGAATTTGCTTTCATTTTCTTGCTCCTCATAAGGCTGATGTCGTTGTCCTTGTCGTTCATCTTGCTCAGTCAATACCCAACGTTGTGCTGTAACTCATTATGAAAACTATTTAATTCCCTCATCATTGATAAGGTTGGACATCTCTTTCAACATGAGAGTCATTGAAGCTTTCGACCAATTTAGCGGAATGATAGGGCTTGGCGCTTCATGCAAAGTTCCCGACTTGTGGATATAGTTATAGCTTTCGGGAAGTGCCATTTCAGGTACACTCCTGCCATTTGCACCAATCATATTCTCGCCTGTTATTTGGGCCAATGATCTATTCATAAATTGCACTGAGTCATTCAAATACTCTTCCTTTCTTGATTCTTTATAAACAATTGCTGCTGATTTTGCATACCATGAGTCAAAAAACCATTCTGCTTCTGTTGATGGAATGAAGCTCTTTTCTCTTTTCGCATGTGAATTTTGATCGGTATCGGTTTTAATATCATTGAACCAAAAATTTGCCGACTGATAATTATCCTTCTCGTATCTTTTTATACCATACGGACCTGCTAGTTTTTTAACTATTTTTAGAACCTGCTCTTTTCTTCTGGTGTTTATCTTTGCAAGATTTGCAGGATAAATAACATTAAGTAAAGCCGCATCGGCTTCTCTGTAATGTTTATCTTTTTCCAGATAACCTGGGGATTCTCCCCCTAAATCAAGCTGTAACGTTATTCTTTCATAACCTTTATCTATGAGGTGGTTCAACCTCGTTGTTGAAAGAGGTTCATCCAGTTCATTGGCTTTAGCTTCGCGTAGTAAATCAGAGACAAAAACAGAGTCTTTCTTCGAGAGTAAGTTCGACAAACGTTCCAGTCCAGAGGTCACCAGTGCAACGGAAGATGTGTTTAATCGGGCATCTTCTTCCCATGCTCCGGAATCTTCCATAACATAGAAATTGGCTTTATCCAGATAAGCAATCAGCAGCGCAACCGATTTTAATCGGTCACCTTTTTGCCAATCTTCAGCGTTAATTGTATCAGTGTCGATTGCTTGTATAAGGAGATCAAGATAAAGACCTAACGCATCATTTTGTTTATGGTTCCACAGCTGCGGCTTGCCTTCTTCCTGCACATCTGCCATCACGGGGGAGTTGCTGTCAAATCGGATATGCACAACATTCATTTGCCCGGGAACTCCATCCAGTCGTTTGGGGTTGCTAATGACGTCCTGCATCCGCTTAATCTGGTCGGGCGTAGACATATAATCCCACAGGGTGAGCAGAACCTTTTTTGCGGCTACACTATTTCCCTGATCTGATACTAATGCCATATAGCCCCATAAACTATCCCTCAGCCAGACAGCATCATAGTGGGTTTCTGCCGCTGTTTTGTCATCTTCGAAAGTAGAAGCAAGAATAAACGTTCCCCAGGGTTTCTCCGTCAACGTTAACTTTCGTGTGTTTTCTGTTAATGTTAGCAATCCTTGAATTTCGTCTTTGGTATAGTGGCTCTTTATTTCATTTTGTAATTTGGCTGAGTGAATCAAAAGACGATAATTAGGATACTTATCTGGATTTAACGATAAATAACTTTTATCTGTTGCTGCCCCCGTGGAATTAAGAATGTTAAATACAGATTCACTCGTCACTTCTGCCCCTGTCGCCTGGCATGTGCCGCACGAAAATATACCAGCGAGCAGAAGAGTTAATGCAGATTTCCCTTTCATAAAATATTCCATCAATCGTTTGTTAAAAGCGTAGATAACCACTTATTTAACAACTTGAAAATAAGGTGTTTTACCTGGGTTGTTACAAAAGGATTGCATTGCGTAAACGCTTTTTATTTACAACAAAATGGGGAAGTATTACGGCGATTGCGAAAAGTCTGAAGCGATTGAATTAAGATAATATAGAAAATCAGATACAGCAAAAATGGCAGATTGATCAGGTGAAGATAAATTGGAGCGGGCGAAGGGAATCGAACCCTCGTATAGAGCTTGGGAAGCTCTCGTTCTACCATTGAACTACGCCCGCTTCGAGATGCGTAAGGCATTATAAACCTTACGCTCTCCTTAGCAAGTGCCGCGCTGCTGACTGCTGATTAATTCGCCATCAGCATTTTGGCTTGCTGCCCTGCGGCGGCAAGTAACGTAGCGGATCAATTGCCGTTGCACGGTAACGAATCTGGAAATGCAGGCGAACAGATGCCGCATCCGTGCTCCCCATAGTGGCGATTTTTTGCCCAGCCTTCACGCTTTGCCCATTATTTACCAGCATCGTGTCATTATGGGCGTAAGCCGTAATGTAATCTTCACTGTGTTTAATCATGATGAGATTACCGTAGCCACGCAGCTGGTTGCCCACATACACCACCTTTCCTGCACCCGCGGCGTAAATAGGTGTACCCCGTGGAGCTGAGATATCAATCCCTTTATTGCCGCCATCTGCTGTCGAATACGGCATGATAACTTTCCCTGTCGTTGGCCATAACCAACAACGTTGCCCTACTGGCGGCCAGGAAGATTTCGGTACCGCTGATGACGGTGTAACCGATGCGGTTTTGGTCGTTGATTTGGCGGTTGATTTACGTGTACTACTGCTACTTTTCGCCCCACCCAGTTTTAGTTTCTGACCAACTTCAATGGTGTAAGGGGGGGAAATGCCGTTCAGTCGCGCCAGTTCTTTTACGCTGGTTCCCGTGGTGCGCGAAATACGATATAGCGTATCCCCCCGTTTCACGGTGTAAACGGAGCCGGAATACGTTCCTGTATCGGATGATTTGCTACCCGAACAGCCCGCCAAAAGCAGTCCAACCGATAACAACATCACGATACCCAGAGATTTTTTATTCAGGCGTCCCGCACTCAAAATCTTTCCTCGCTTAAAAAACAAGACGCCTTATCATAGCAGCCAGCCTCTTGATACCCAATCTCTTGCTTCTGGAAAAACGTGGTAATAGAGAAAGAGGTTAATTTCATTTGGCAAAGGGAAGTATCATCAGCAAAATATTCGCTGTAGAGGTATCGAACTTCCTGACTTTTTACCCTATTTCCCATCCTGATGCGTAATAATCCCAATTTATCACATTGATTTTATCGCCACTCATATTGATACGTATCACTGCCCCTATTCAGAGTCCTGTTTCGTATCATATCTGTGTTTTTTTAACGTCATCACACTTCCTACCTCCCCTAACGCTTATCGTCGTTTCTGGCGTAAATCTTGCCTGCTTAGACTAAATCTTTGCCATAAGAACCAAATGTTCAAATCGAGGGGATTTCTATGGAAGCGCGGGAAGCAACCGCTACGGGTGAATCATGCATGCGCGTCGATGCCATTGCTAAGGTCACCGGGCGGGCACGATATACTGACGATTATGTTATGGCGGGCATGTGTTACGCGAAATATGTACGTAGCCCTATCGCACATGGTTATGCCGTAAGTATTAATGATGAACAAGCCAGAAGTTTACCGGGCGTACTGGCGATTTTTACCTGGGAAGATGTGCCTGATATTCCATTCGCTACAGCTGGGCATGCCTGGACACTTGACGAAAACAAGCGCGATACCGCCGATCGCGCACTGCTAACTCGCCATGTTCGTCATCATGGTGACGCCGTTGCCATCGTCGTGGCCCGCGATGAACTCACGGCAGAAAAAGCGGCGCAATTGGTCAGCATTGAGTGGCAAGAATTACCCGTTATCACCACGCCAGAAGCGGCGCTGGCAGAAGACGCTGCACCAATCCATAACGGCGGCAATTTACTGAAACAAAGCACGATGTCGACGGGCAATGTCCAACAAACAATCGATGCCGCCGACTACCAGGTACAGGGGCACTATCAGACCCCCGTTATTCAACATTGTCACATGGAAAGCGTAACATCGCTGGCGTGGATGGAGGATGACTCGCGAATTACCATCGTTTCCAGCACCCAGATCCCGCACATTGTTCGCCGCGTGGTTGGTCAGGCGCTGGATATTCCCTGGTCATGCGTACGAGTCATCAAACCATTTGTCGGTGGCGGTTTTGGTAATAAACAGGATGTACTGGAAGAGCCAATGGCGGCATTCCTGACCAGCAAGCTTGGCGGCATTCCGGTGAAAGTTTCCCTTAGCCGTGAAGAGTGTTTCCTCGCAACCCGTACCCGCCACGCTTTTACCATTGACGGGCAAATGGGCGTGAACCGCGACGGAACATTGAAAGGTTATAGTCTGGATGTTCTGTCTAACACCGGCGCTTATGCATCTCACGGGCACTCCATCGCTTCTGCGGGGGGGAATAAAGTCGCTTACCTTTATCCTCGTTGTGCCTACGCTTACAGTTCAAAGACCTGCTATACCAACCTCCCCTCGGCTGGTGCGATGCGTGGTTATGGCGCGCCACAAGTCGTATTTGCCGTTGAGTCTATGCTTGATGACGCCGCGACAGCGTTAGGTATTGATCCTGTTGAAATTCGTTTACGCAACGCCGCCCGCGAAGGAGATGCTAATCCGCTCACGGGCAAACGTATTTACAGCGCAGGGTTGCCGGAGTGTCTTGAAAAAGGCCGGAAAATCTTTGAATGGGAAAAACGCCGTGCAGAATGCCAGAACCAGCAAGGCAATTTGCGCCGCGGCGTTGGCGTCGCCTGTTTTAGCTACACCTCTAACACCTGGCCTGTCGGCGTAGAAATAGCAGGCGCGCGCCTTCTGATGAATCAGGATGGAACCATCAACGTGCAAAGCGGCGCGACGGAAATCGGTCAGGGTGCCGACACCGTCTTCTCGCAAATGGTGGCAGAAACCGTGGGGGTTCCGGTCAGCGACGTTCGCGTTATTTCAACTCAAGATACCGACGTTACGCCGTTCGATCCCGGCGCATTTGCCTCACGCCAGAGCTATGTTGCCGCGCCTGCGCTGCGCAGTGCGGCACTATTATTAAAAGAGAAAATCATCGCTCACGCCGCAGTCATGCTACATCAGTCAGCGATGAATCTGACCCTGATAAAAGGCCATATCGTGCTGGTTGAACGACCGGAAGAGCCGTTAATGTCGTTAAAAGATTTGGCGATGGACGCTTTCTACCACCCTGAACGCGGCGGGCAGCTCTCTGCTGAAAGCTCCATCAAAACCACCACTAACCCACCGGCGTTTGGCTGTACCTTTGTTGATCTGACGGTCGATATTGCGCTGTGCAAAGTCACCATCAACCGCATCCTCAACGTTCATGATTCAGGGCATATTCTTAATCCACTGCTGGCAGAAGGTCAGGTACACGGCGGAATGGGAATGGGCATTGGCTGGGCGCTATTTGAAGAGATGATCATCGATGCTAAAAGCGGCGTGGTCCGTAACCCCAATCTGCTGGATTACAAAATGCCGACCATGCCGGATCTGCCACAACTGGAAAGCGCGTTCGTCGAAATCAATGAGCCGCAATCCGCATACGGACATAAGTCACTGGGTGAGCCACCAATAATTCCTGTTGCCGCTGCTATTCGTAACGCGGTGAAGATGGCTACCGGTGTTGCAATCAATACACTGCCGCTGACGCCAAAACGGTTATATGAAGAGTTCCATCTGGCAGGATTGATTTGAGGATAACATCATGTTTGATTTTGCTTCTTACCATCGCGCAGCAACCCTTGCCGATGCCATCAACCTGCTGGCTGACAACCCGCAGGCCAAACTGCTCGCCGGTGGCACTGACGTACTGATTCAGCTCCACCATCACAATGACCGTTATCGCCATATTGTTGATATTCATAATCTGGCGGAGCTGCGGGGAATTACGCTGGCGGAAGATGGCTCGCTACGTATCGGCTCTGCAACGACATTTACCCAGCTAATAGAAGATCCTATAACTCAACGTCATCTCCCGGCGTTATGTGCTGCGGCCACGTCCATTGCTGGACCGCAGATCCGTAACGTCGCTACCTACGGTGGAAATATTTGCAACGGTGCCACCAGCGCAGATTCTGCCACGCCAACGCTAATTTATGACGCGAAACTGGAGATCCACTCCCCGCGCGGTGTTCGTTTCGTCCCGATTAATGGCTTTCACACCGGGCCGGGCAAAGTGTCTCTTGAGCATGACGAAATCCTCGTCGCCTTTCATTTTCCGCCACAGCCGAAAGAACACGCGGGCAGCGCGCATTTTAAATATGCCATGCGCGACGCAATGGATATTTCAACGATTGGCTGCGCCGCACATTGCCGACTGGATAACGGCAATTTCAGCGAATTACGCCTGGCATTTGGTGTTGCCGCGCCAACGCCGATTCGCTGCCAACATGCCGAACAGACTGCACAAAATGCGCCATTAAACCTGCAAACGCTGGAAGCTATCAGCGAATCTGTCCTGCAAGATGTCGCCCCGCGTTCTTCATGGCGGGCCAGTAAAGAGTTTCGTCTGCATCTCATCCAGACGATGACCAAAAAAGTGATTAGCGAAGCCGTCGCCGCGGCGGGGGGAAAATTGCAATGAATCACAGCGAAACAATTACCATCGAATGCACCATTAACGGGATGCCTTTTCAGCTTCACGCCGCACCAGGCACGCCGCTCTCGGAATTACTCCGCGAACAAGGACTGCTAAGTGTCAAACAAGGGTGCTGCGTGGGTGAATGTGGTGCCTGTACGGTGTTGGTCGACGGCACAGCAATAGACAGTTGCTTATACCTTGCCGCCTGGGCTGAAGGAAAAGAGATCCGCACGCTGGAAGGTGAAGCGAAAGGCGGAAAACTTTCTCATGTTCAGCAGGCTTATGCGAAATCCGGCGCAGTGCAGTGCGGGTTTTGTACGCCTGGCCTGATTATGGCTACCACGGCAATGCTGGCGAAACCACGCGAGAAGCCATTAACCATTACGGAGATTCGTCGCGGACTGGCGGGAAATCTTTGTCGCTGCACGGGGTATCAGATGATTGTAAATACAGTTCTGGATTGCGAGAAAACGAAGTAAAAGGATATCCGGCCTGAATTCAGGCCGGATTCACTGAGGTTATGTGTTTAACAACTCATATTTCTTAATCTTGCGATAGAGCGTAGCAATGCCGATGCCCAGTTCATCAGCAACTTGCTTCTTGCTGTTATGACGTGAAAGCGCCTCGCGGATCATTTGCTTTTCCATCTCCTCCAGCGCCGTGCCGCCCGCATCATCGAGTGACAGGTGCGCCTCACTGACCTCTGTTACATCACTTTGCTCCGTTGTGCCATTATTCAGCAGATTTGGCGGCAATAGCGTGCTGTCGATAACTTCACCTGAAGGAACTACGTTAACCAGATATTCCATCAAATTGCTTAACTCGCGCAGGTTTCCGGGCCAACGATGCTTACGCAATATTTCGACGACATCGGGAGCAATGCCAGGATAAACCGATCCCAGACGACGGGTATGCAGATGTAAAAAGTAATGCACCAATAGTTCAATATCTTCCTGACGTTCACGCAGCGGTGGCAGAGTTATCGGGATAACATTAAGTCGGTAGAAGAGATCTTCGCGGAATTTACCTTCGGCAATGAACTGGGCCAAATTCTGATTAGTTGCAGAAATGATGCGAATGTCGACTTGTATTGGGCTACTGGCACCAATCGGCAGAATTTCACGCGCCTCAATAGCGCGCAGTAATTTAGCCTGCAACATTAATGGCATATCACCTATTTCATCGAGAAACAGCGTGCCCGTATTCGCCGCCTGAATCAACCCTGTTTTACCGTTGGCAGAAGCGCCAGTAAATGCGCCTTTAACATAACCGAACAGTTCGCTTTCCAGAAGCTGCTCCGGAATCGCGGCACAGTTGATAGCAATAAAGGGTTTATTCCGTCTTCCGCTCAACTTATGGATTGCTCGGGCGACGACTTCTTTACCCGTGCCGCTTTCACCAACCACCATAACGCTGGATGGGCTGGGTGCAATACGGCTAATGAGTCGTTTTAATTGCCGCATAACACGGCACTCGCCAACCAATTGTTCAATATGTGGTTCATCAGGTGCATTTGCTACAGAAAAACTGGTATGCGATTGGTGAAATGCCATTAAAAATAATTGTCGGCCCTGAATGTTATGCAATTGACCAATGATTAATTCACTTTTATCGTCCCACGAAACAATATGCTGCATATGTCCATGAGTAAAATTACTCTCAAATGTTAATGGTCTGAAACGGATAGGTTTCCCAATAATATTATTTTGTACAACACCAAGTGTTTTTAAGGCAGTCTGATTAACAAACTGAACCCGACTTTCATCATCAACAACTAATACGCCCTGATCCATATTATCGATCATGGTCGCGAATATTTTACTGATGTTATCTCCTGGCCCCTGATCCTCCAGAAGTTTCGAAACAAAAATGGTGGATATATGGCGAACATAATCAGAAAATTCGCGTAAATTATCACTGATATGCTCTTGTTGCTCGTGGGTAACGGCAATCAAACTTATCACCCCAACACAACGATCCTGTAAAATGACAGGCGTACCCAGAAATGCTTTTTCACGGCAATTTTCTTTACTATCGCAACCTTCGCAAAGGGGATCGAAGCGAGACTGTGTCACAACTTTTTCAGTTTTCGTTTCCAGGACGTGGCGGAGCAGGCGTGAGTTGCCGCTCAACTGGCGACCAAGAAACTTCCCATACGCGCCCGTTCCGGCGACGCGACACAAGTTTTCATCAACGATCTCAACCTCAAGCTGCAAAACGCTGGCAAGCATTCTGGCAAAACGCTGAATTGTCGGTTGAATTTGCATCAATACTGACTGCGTAGTAGCAAGCTCCATAGCTTTACCTTCCAGACTTACTTAAAAGTCGATCATTGAAGACGTTGATGGTTCACAGATCATGATGATATTAACTCAGGCGAAATTGGCTTTGATAAAAACATAAGATTTTTATCATTTTCTAATGAAATTATGGAAGAGATATCACATTTCTATATCAATATGAGAATTACGGCGGTGAGTTTATCAAACTGAAGAGAGATAGCCTGTCCCTTTATCTTATTTCTGATACTTAGCAGCAAATAAATAACGAGATAAAAAAAGCCAAACGTTTTCGTATTTTACAAACAACCGGAAGCTGGCATCAATTTGTGATCAACCCCACACATTATCCGTCAAATTAGTCTTTTGCAGCCCCGTGGATAATTCTGGCACACTTATTGTTAGTCCCAGGTATAGCTGTGAAAACACCAATCACTTTGGCAAGTCACAGTGAAATAAACCACTTTGCCTGTCATTCCACTACCGGGACTTTATGATGAAAACTGTTAATGAGCTGATTAAGGATATCAATTCGCTGACCTCTCACCTTCACGAGAAAGATTTTTTGTTAACGTGGGAACAGACGCCAGATGAACTGAAACAAGTACTGGACGTTGCCGCAGCATTAAAAGCACTGCGTGCTGAAAACATCTCAACCAAAGTCTTTAATAGTGGATTAGGTATTTCCGTATTCCGCGACAACTCCACCCGTACCCGCTTCTCTTATGCTTCCGCGCTTAACCTGCTCGGCCTTGCACAACAAGATCTCGACGAAGGCAAATCACAAATCGCTCACGGCGAAACCGTGCGTGAAACCGCCAATATGATCTCCTTCTGCGCCGACGCTATTGGTATTCGCGACGATATGTATCTGGGCGCAGGCAACGCCTATATGCGTGAAGTTGGCGCTGCACTTGATGACGGTTACAAGCAGGGTGTACTGCCACAGCGTCCGGCTTTAGTGAACCTGCAATGCGATATTGACCACCCGACTCAGTCAATGGCTGACCTCGCGTGGTTACGTGAACACTTTGGTTCACTGGAAAACCTGAAAGGTAAAAAAATCGCCATGACCTGGGCCTACTCTCCAAGCTATGGCAAACCGCTCTCTGTACCACAAGGCATCATCGGTCTGATGACTCGCTTCGGTATGGATGTCACCCTGGCCCATCCGGAAGGCTACGACCTGATCCCGGATGTAGTAGAAGTCGCGAAAAACAATGCTAAAGCATCTGGCGGTAGCTTCCGTCAGGTCACCAGCATGGAAGAAGCATTCAAAGATGCAGACATCGTTTATCCGAAGTCATGGGCACCTTACAAAGTGATGGAACAGCGTACCGAATTGCTGCGCGCTAACGATCACGAAGGCTTAAAAGCACTGGAAAAACAGTGTCTGGCACAGAACGCGCAACACAAAGACTGGCATTGTACTGAAGAGATGATGGAACTGACCCGTGATGGCGAAGCCCTGTACATGCACTGCCTGCCAGCTGATATCAGCGGCGTATCCTGCAAAGAAGGGGAAGTGACTGAAGGCGTATTCGAAAAATACCGTATCGCTACCTACAAAGAAGCCAGCTGGAAGCCTTATATCATCGCCGCGATGATCCTGTCCCGTAAATACGCCAAACCAGGTGCACTGCTCGAGCAACTGCTGAAAGAAGCGCAAGAACGCGTGAAATAACCCCTCGGGCCGATCAGCTGGTCGGCCCTCTATTTCCAGAGGCCAAAAGGATAGGATATGTCCGTTTTCTCATTGAAGATTGATATCGCCGATAACAAATTTTTCAACGGCGAAACATCACCGCTCTTTTCGCAAAGCCAGGCCAAACTGGCGCGCCAGTTCCACCAGAAAATAGCTGGTTATCGCCCAACACCGCTTTGTGCGCTGGACGATCTCGCAAACCTTTTTGGTGTGAAGAAAATTCTCGTCAAAGACGAATCAAAACGATTCGGTCTGAACGCCTTCAAAATGCTTGGCGGTGCGTACGCCATCGCTCAATTATTGTGTGAAAAATATCATCTTGATATCGAAACGCTGTCATTTGAGCACCTGAAAAATGCCATCGGCGAAAAAATGACTTTCGCGACCACCACCGACGGCAACCACGGGCGCGGTGTGGCGTGGGCAGCACAGCAACTCGGACAGAATGCGGTGATTTACATGCCGAAAGGTTCTGCTCAGGAACGCGTTGACGCCATTCTGAACCTCGGTGCCGAGTGCATCGTCACGGATATGAACTATGACGATACCGTTCGCCTGACCATGCAACACGCGCAGCAGCACGGCTGGGAAGTGGTACAGGACACGGCATGGGAAGGTTACACCAAAATCCCAACCTGGATCATGCAAGGCTACGCAACCCTGGCAGATGAAGCCGTCGAGCAAATGCGTGAAATGGGCGTAACCCCGACGCACGTTCTGCTGCAAGCCGGTGTCGGAGCAATGGCCGGTGGTGTGCTGGGTTATCTGGTCGACGTCTACAGCCCGCAAAATCTGCACAGCATTATTGTTGAACCTGACAAAGCTGACTGTATTTATCGCTCCGGCGTCAAAGGCGACATCGTCAACGTTGGCGGTGATATGGCCACCATCATGGCGGGCCTGGCCTGTGGCGAACCTAACCCGCTGGGCTGGGAAATCCTACGTAACTGCGCCACCCAATTCATCTCCTGCCAGGACAGCGTTGCCGCATTAGGTATGCGCGTGCTGGGTAATCCGTACGGCAACGACCCGCGCATCATCTCCGGTGAATCCGGCGCTGTCGGTTTGGGCGTTCTCGCGGCGGTTCATTATCACCCGCAACGTCAAAGCCTGATGGAAAAACTGGCGCTGAACAAAGATGCCGTGGTGCTGGTTATCAGCACTGAAGGCGACACCGACGTGAAGCACTACCGCGAAGTTGTCTGGGAAGGCAAACACGCTGTAGCACCTTAATCACCCTATTGGAACTACTCCCTGCAAAACGGGGAGTAAAAAATCTGGAGAAAAATAATGGCTAAGAATATTCCATTCAAACTGATTCTTGAAAAAGCAAAAGATTACCAGGCGGACATGACTCGCTTCCTGCGCGACATGGTTGCTATTCCCAGTGAAAGCTGCGACGAAAAACGCGTAGTACATCGTATTAAAGAAGAGATGGAAAAAGTCGGCTTCGATAAAGTTGAAATCGACCCGATGGGCAACGTTCTCGGTTATATCGGCCACGGCCCGCGTCTGGTGGCAATGGACGCTCATATCGATACCGTCGGCATTGGCAACATCAAAAACTGGGACTTCGATCCGTACGAAGGCATGGAAACTGATGAGCTAATCGGTGGTCGCGGTACTTCCGACCAGGAAGGCGGCATGGCATCTATGGTTTATGCCGGTAAAATCATTAAAGACCTCGGTCTGGAAGATGAATATACCCTGCTGGTTACCGGTACTGTGCAGGAAGAAGACTGCGACGGTCTGTGCTGGCAGTACATTATTGAACAATCCGGCATTCGCCCGGAATTTGTGGTCAGTACCGAACCAACCGACTGCCAGATATACCGTGGTCAGCGCGGTCGTATGGAAATTCGTATTGATGTTCAGGGTGTTAGCTGCCACGGTTCTGCGCCAGAACGCGGTGACAACGCCATTTTCAAAATGGGTCCGATTCTTGGCGAATTACAAGAACTCTCCCAACGTCTGGGTTATGACGAATTCCTCGGCAAAGGCACCCTCACCGTTTCTGAAATCTTCTTCACATCCCCAAGCCGTTGCGCTGTAGCAGATAGCTGCGCCGTCTCTATTGACCGCCGTCTGACCTGGGGCGAAACCTGGGAAGGCGCGCTGGACGAAATCCGCGCCCTGCCTGCAGTACAGAAAGCTAACGCGGTTGTTTCTATGTACAACTACGACCGTCCGTCCTGGACTGGCCTGGTTTACCCAACCGAATGCTACTTCCCGACCTGGAAAGTGGAAGAAGATCACTTCACCGTTAAAGCACTGGTGAATGCCTACGAAGGGCTGTTTGGCAAAGCGCCGGTTGTTGATAAGTGGACCTTCTCAACTAACGGCGTATCTATCATGGGCCGTCACGGCATTCCGGTGATCGGCTTTGGCCCGGGTAAAGAACCTGAAGCGCATGCACCTAACGAAAAAACCTGGAAATCTCACCTGGTGACCTGTGCCGCGATGTACGCTGCAATCCCGTTAAGCTGGCTGGCAACAGAGTAATTACTCTTCACTTATTCCCCTCCGGTTCGCCGGAGGGTTTTTGGAGTTTGCTATGCGCGTATTGATCAAAAACGGCACTGTCGTTAACGCAAATGGACAAGCCAAACAGGATTTGCTGATTGAAAGCGGGATTGTTCGCCAGTTGGGCAACAATATTTCGCCGCAGCTCCCGTATGAAGAAATTGATGCCACTGGCTGTTACGTTTTCCCTGGCGGCGTGGATGTCCATACGCATTTCAATATTGATGTCGGCATCGCGCGCAGTTGTGATGATTTTTTTACCGGTACCCGCGCAGCTGCGTGTGGCGGTACAACAACCATTATTGACCATATGGGATTTGGCCCAAACGGCTGTCGGTTACGCCATCAACTGGAGGTTTATCGTGGTTATGCCGCCCATAAAGCGGTCATCGATTACAGCTTTCACGGTGTGATCCAGCACATTAATCACGCAATCCTCGACGAAATCCCGATGATGGTCGAGGAAGGACTGAGCAGTTTTAAACTCTATTTAACCTATCAATACAAACTCAACGATGACGAGGTTTTGCAGGCATTACGCCGTCTGCATGAATCCGGCGCGCTGACCACCGTGCACCCGGAAAATGATGCGGCTATCGCCAGCAAGCGGGCGGAATTTATCGCCGCAGGGTTAACCGCGCCGCGCTATCATGCCTTGAGTCGCCCTCTGGAATGCGAAGCGGAAGCCATCGCCCGCATGATTAACCTGGCACAAATTGCCGGTAACGCCCCGCTCTATATCGTGCACCTGTCTAACGGCTTAGGTCTGGATTATCTGCGTCTTGCCCGTGCGAATCACCAGCCAGTCTGGGTTGAAACCTGCCCACAATATCTCCTGTTGGACGAACGCAGTTACGATACAGAAGACGGCATGAAGTTCATTCTTAGCCCACCGCTGCGTAACGTACGCGAGCAGGACAAACTGTGGTGTGGCATCAGCGATGGTGCGATTGACGTGGTGGCGACCGATCACTGCACCTTCTCGATGGCTCAACGCCTGCAAATTTCTAAAGGCGATTTCAGTCGCTGCCCAAATGGCTTACCCGGTGTGGAAAACCGCATGCAGTTACTGTTTTCCAGTGGCGTGATGACGGGACGTATAACACCGGAACGCTTTGTTGAATTAACCAGCGCAATGCCCGCCAGGCTGTTTGGCCTGTGGCCGCAAAAAGGATTATTAGCGCCCGGTTCCGATGGCGACGTGGTGATTATCGACCCACGTCAGAGCCAACAAATTCAGCATCGCCATCTCCACGACAACGCCGACTACTCGCCATGGGAGGGTTTTACCTGTCAGGGCGCGATTGTCAGAACCTTATCCCGTGGTGAAACGATTTTCTGTGACGGCACCTTTACAGGCAAAGCCGGGCGAGGTCGTTTCCTGCGACGCAAACCGTTTGTCCCTCCCGTGCTCTAACCACTGTCAGGGATCTATACACAATCAAGAATGATGAGTGAGGAAAAATGAGTAAGAAAATTGTTCTCGCCCTGGGCGGGAATGCGCTGGGCGATGACCTGGCCGGACAAATGAAAGCGGTAAAAATTACTTCTCAGGCAATTGTTGATTTAATTGCCCAAGGACATGAAGTTATCGTCACTCATGGTAACGGGCCGCAGGTGGGCATGATTAACCAGGCCTTTGAAGCTGCTGCAAAAACTGAAGCGCACTCGCCAATGCTGCCGATGTCTGTCTGCGTTGCCTTAAGCCAGGGTTATATTGGTTACGATCTACAAAACGCCTTAAGAGAAGAACTGCTTTCTCGGGGCATTAATAAACCGGTAGCAACGCTGGTTACTCAGGTCGAAGTCGACGCTAACGATCCGGCATTCCTCAACCCGACCAAGCCGATCGGTTCGTTCTTTACCGAGCAAGAAGCAGAGCAACTGACAAAACAGGGTTACACTCTGAAAGAAGATGCTGGTCGCGGCTATCGCCGTGTTGTTGCCTCGCCAAAACCGGTTGATATTATTGAAAAAGAAACGGTTAAAGCTCTGGTAGATGCAGGCCAGGTGGTGATCACCGTTGGCGGTGGTGGTATTCCTGTTATTCGTGAAGGTAACCATCTGCGTGGTGCCAGCGCGGTTATCGATAAAGACTGGGCCAGCGCCCGTTTAGCAGAAATGATTGATGCCGATATGCTGATCATTCTGACTGCGGTAGAAAAAGTGGCCATTAACTTCGGTAAAGAGAATGAACAGTGGCTCGATCGCCTGTCATTAAGTGATGCTGAACGCTTTATCGAAGAAGGTCATTTTGCGAAAGGTTCTATGCTGCCTAAAGTGGAAGCTGCCGCCTCGTTTGCTCGCTCTCGCGCAGGTCGTGAAGCACTGATTACCGTATTGAGCAAAGCGAAAGAGGGGATTGAAGGCAAAACCGGAACGGTGATTTGTCAGTAATTTTAAGGCCGGGTGGGTAATACCATCCGGCCATTTTCATTTAAGCCACTTCCAGCACTTCTTTTGTCGCTTTCACGCCCTGATGCATCAACATCATTAACGCCTCAAGTACGCCGCCGCCAATCGCCCGGGCTTTATCAGAAACGCTGGTGAAATCAGCCGTTTCACCACGAGGATCGATATCACCAATTTTAAAACCACCGACCACTGCCAGGCCGTCGTTCAACAAGCCACGCACCATCCCCGTCAACGGTGCTTTAATTTCATGCTCACCAATCCAGGCAATCACATCGCCCTCTTTCACCAGATCGCCTAATTTCACGTTGGATCGCATAATGCCTGCAGCAGGAGCACGGATCACCCGTCGGGTGGTATGCCCCATAATATTGCCAGGAACACCGGTATTCTCCTGCGCACAACCAGAGTAAATCACCTGACCGAGCCAGTGCCCGCGATTTGTTTCAATTACCGCATGACAATCCTTCCCTGCAGTAAAGCCCGGCCCAAGCGCGATTGTTACTGGTGCCATATCTGCCCGCGTTCCCAAATTCTGTTTCGCCAGAATAGCGTCCACCACGCAAAGCGGTTTCAGTTCATCAAGCAATGAACAGGCGGGATCTGCCATCACAGGGATGAATCCGCGTTCGGTAAGTTTCATCGCTTCCGCAGAGCTGGTTGCCAGGCGAGCAGTAACGCCTTCGACCGTCATTTCGCCATCGAACACGGCCTGGGCAAACGCCACGGTACAACGAATCACTGTCGGTTTTTCCACTTCCAGCATGATCACTTTAAAACCCGCATGATACAGACGTAGCGCCACACCACTGGCGATATCTCCCGCACCGCGAATCACCACCAGCTGGTGTCCGGAAGGATGAGAAGGTTTCATCATCAGCCCACCCGGCGCGTTATTTTTCACCTGTAATATTTCTGCCAGCACGCTGATGGCGATCTCCTGCGGCGTTTCCGCACCTATGTTGTAACCAACGGGCGCATGTAAACGGGCAATATGTTCTTCAGCCACGCCTTTCTCACGCAATTGACGCAGGAAAAGCTGAACCTTGCGGCGACTTGCCAGCAACCCCAACCATGCAATGGGCTGTTCAATGAGTTTGTCGAGGGCTTCACGATCCTGATTATTCGTGGCAATCAGGACAAAATTATCAGGGCGAATATCCAGTGCTTCCACTGCTGCACCAAACGACTCAGCATGGAGAAGCGTGGTTGATGGAGGGAATAGTTCAGGATTGAGGCTTTCGCGATAAATATCGGCAACGGCAATATCAAATCCTAATAGCGCCGCACTCTGGGCTATCGCCCGGTTGACATGCCCCGCGCCAATCAACACCAGACGTGGACGCATACCATGGACGCTGATAAATACTGACATTGCACCTCCACAATCTGACCCGACAGCATCCGCACCGTTACGAGCCATACGTCCATGGAATAATCGCGGCTTACGTTCCTGCAATGCCTGAAGTGACTCTTCAATCACCTTCCGCTCAACCATTCCGCCACCAATTGTACCGACGATAGAACCATCGGCGCGCACTAACATTTGTGCAGAATGGCGGGGAGTCGAGCCTCGGCTATCAACAATTTGCGCCATCGCAAACGGACAATTTTGCTCTTCGAGTTTTGCAGCCTCTGTGAAAATATTCATACCAACCTCAATGGATATCCTTTCAGTAACCCGGAATACCCGGGCCGCTAATTCACAAATCTGCGCGCGATTGCAGGATGTTCTTGTATATCGCCCAGCCAGATTGCCTCTACGTCGTGTTGTTGCAGCGGTTGAAGGAGCTCGCTTTGTGCAATCGCATTCTCACATTGAGAAAAACGGTTAATGAACCAGACTCGCCGACAACCTTGCGGTACGTTTTTAAACGCCCCCTGAGGGTGGCGAACCAGCGCAACGAGATCGCTCAGTTGCAAGGTTGCATCAGGTGTTAACCCGGTAATATCAGCAAACTGCGACCAGCGATGGACATTTTCTGTGCTCACTTTCGCGCCCAAAGTATGTCCTCCCATCACAGCAATCACGCAGCAACTGCTTTTGGGTATGCAAGGTTCGTGCTCATCAGGCGCTTTTAACGGCATTCCACGCGAGCCATCTGCTTCAATGAGAATTACGTCACACTCTGGTCGTTGCACCAGTGCATCAATCGCTTCTGGCGTAAATCCCTGCACTTTTCCCTGGTTCGCTTTCCAGCTGTGAAAACAAAATGAAATGGGGGATGTAAGAGACGCATGAGGAAGCATGGCGGGATCACGACAGAAAACCACGGGCCAGTGAGACGTTGGCATAAACATATGTGTCGTCGTCGTGATTAACACACGCCTGCCGCTAGCCTGGAGCAGTTCTGCCAGCCAAAAAAGCAAGCTGGTTTTCCCCCCAGCACCAACAACAGAAATCACAGTGGGACGTTTCTGCGCACCTAAATCAATGACTAATGCCGATGGGTCAACTATACTTTTCACGAGTCTTTATGACCTCTCTGGGATAAATTATCCCCAACTTAATCCATCAGGAAGTAACGCAATTATCAGGCGTTATTAGCCCCTATAAATAATGGAACCACTATGTCAGCCATCGACTGTATAATTACCGCTGCCGGATTATCATCAAGAATGGGGCAATGGAAAATGATGTTACCCTGGCAACAGGGGACAATTCTTGATACAAGTATCAAAAATGCGTTGCAGTTTTGTAGCCGAATTATTTTAGTCACCGGCTATCGTGGTAATGAACTGCACGAACGTTATGCGAACCAGAGCAATATCACTATTATCCACAACCCAGATTATGCGCAGGGTTTACTAACATCAGTAAAGGCCGCAGTACCCGCAGTGCAAACAGAACATTGTTTTCTCACCCACGGTGACATGCCAACCCTCACCATCGATATTTTTAGAAAAATCTGGTCGTTACGAAATGATGGCGCAATACTGCCACTCCATAATGGCATCCCCGGCCATCCGATTTTAGTGTCAAAACCATGCTTGATGCAGGCAATCCAACGACCCAATGTCACCAATATGCGTCAGGCACTCCTTATGGGAGCTCATTATTCCGTCGAGATAGAAAATGCAGAAATAATTTTAGATATTGATACTCCGGACGACTTTATTACAGCGCAAAAAAGGTATACTAAAATTTAGAAAATGTAGTTAAACGATTGCGTTCAAATATTTAATCTCTCCAGCACTCTTTATCATAATGATAAGGAATCACTGATTTTGAGAAAAGAGAAAAAGTGATAAATGGGCTGACAATAATAATTTTCAGGAGTGATTTTAATTCTCATTTGGCACCTGTGAGTTCATTCACAAAAAGCCTTTAAGTTTCGAGCCGCCTCACATTTTTTTATATTTCCCGCCAAACCTGGCAAGAGTGGTGCGATTGTTGCTCTATCCCCCTAAACCACCGGATTTCTCAACACCGGTCACTCAATGATATCTGTATAAGCTAAGGAGAGGGTTATGGGGGATATTATGCGTCCCATTCCGTTTGAGGAACTTTTGACGCGCATATTTGATGAATACCAACAACAACGCTCAATCTTTGGTATTCCCGAGCAACAGTTTTACTCACCTGTAAAAGGTAAAACTGTTAGCGTCTTCGGTGAAACCTGTGCCACTCCCGTCGGCCCTGCCGCTGGCCCGCACACGCAGCTCGCGCAAAATATTGTCACTTCCTGGCTGACTGGCGGACGCTTCATCGAACTAAAAACCGTCCAAATTCTTGACCGCCTGGAGCTGGAAAAGCCCTGTATCGATGCCGAAGACGAGTGCTTTAACACCGAATGGTCTACCGAATTTACCCTGCTTAAAGCCTGGGATGAATACCTCAAAGCCTGGTTTGCCCTGCACCTTCTCGAAGCGATGTTCCAGCCTTCTGATTCCGGTAAATCGTTCATCTTTAATATGAGCGTCGGTTACAACCTCGAAGGTATTAAGCAACCGCCAATGCAACAGTTCATCGACAATATGATGGACGCATCTGACCATCCGAAATTCGCGCAATATCGCGATACGCTGAATAAATTACTCCAGGATGACGCATTTTTAGCCCGCCACGGATTGCAGGAAAAACGCGAAAGCTTGCAAGCCTTACCCGCTCGCATCCCCACCAGTATGGTGCAGGGCGTCACCCTCTCCACCATGCACGGCTGTCCTCCGCATGAAATCGAAGCCATTTGCCGCTACATGCTGGAAGAAAAAGGGCTCAACACCTTTGTGAAACTCAACCCGACCTTACTGGGGTACGCGCGTGTTCGTGAGATCCTCGATGTCTGCGGTTTCGGTTACATAGGCTTAAAAGAAGAGTCATTTGATCACGACCTCAAGCTGACGCAAGCACTGGAAATGCTGGAACGCCTGATGGCACTGGCAAAAGAAAAATCACTCGGCTTTGGCGTAAAACTGACTAACACTCTCGGCACCATCAACAATAAAGGCGCACTGCCTGGTGAAGAGATGTATATGTCAGGCCGTGCGCTGTTCCCGCTCTCCATCAATGTTGCAGCAGTTCTCTCTCGCGCCTTTGACGGCAAACTGCCCATTTCTTATTCCGGTGGTGCCAGTCAGCTGACTATCCGCGATATTTTTGATACTGGTATTCGCCCTATTACTATGGCAACCGACCTGCTGAAACCTGGCGGCTATCTGCGCTTAAGTGCCTGCATGCGCGAGCTGGAAGGCTCCGACGCCTGGGGGCTTGACCATGTTGACGTCGAACGACTGAACAGACTGGCAGCAGATGCGTTAACCATGGAATACACCCAGAAACACTGGAAGCCAGAAGAGCGTATTGAAGTGGCAGAAGACCTGCCGCTGACCGACTGCTACGTTGCCCCCTGTGTTACTGCCTGCGCTATCAAGCAAGATATTCCGGAATACATCCGTCTGCTTGGCGAACACCGCTATGCCGACGCGCTGGAACTCATCTACCAACGCAACGCTCTGCCCGCCATTACCGGTCATATTTGCGATCACCAGTGCCAATACAACTGTACCCGCCTGGATTACGACAGTGCGCTGAATATCCGCGAACTGAAAAAAGTCGCGCTGGAAAAAGGTTGGGATGAATATAAGCAACGCTGGCACAAACCAGCCGGTTCTGGTTCACGCCATCCGGTTGCCGTGATTGGTGCAGGTCCGGCGGGTCTGGCTGCAGGTTACTTCCTTGCCAGAGCGGGCCATCCGGTTACGCTGTTTGAACGCGAAGCCAATGCGGGCGGCGTGGTGAAAAATATCATCCCTCAGTTCCGTATTCCTGCAGAGTTAATTCAGCACGATATCGATTTTGTTGCCGCTCACGGCGTGAAATTTGAGTATGGCTGCTCACCCGATTTGACCGTTGAACAGTTAAAAAATCAGGGCTTCCACTATGTTCTGATTGCCACCGGCACTGATAAAAATAGCGGTGTGAAACTGGCGGGCGACAACCAAAATGTCTGGAAATCACTCCCCTTCCTGCGTGAATACAACAAGGGTACAGCGCTCAAGCTGGGCAAACATGTGGTCGTTGTCGGGGCGGGTAACACCGCAATGGACTGCGCTCGTGCGGCGTTACGCGTTCCAGGCGTAAAAAAAGCAACGATCGTTTACCGTCGTTCACTGCAAGAGATGCCCGCATGGCGCGAAGAGTATGAAGAAGCGTTGCACGACGGCGTGGAGTTCCGTTTCCTGAATAATCCGGAACGTTTCGATGCTGATGGCACCTTAACCTTGCGCGTTATGTCGCTTGGCGAACCGGATGAGAAAGGTCGTCGTCGTCCGGTTGAAACCAACGAAACAGTAACACTGCATGTAGACAGCCTGATCACCGCCATTGGTGAACAGCAGGATACTGAAGCCCTGAATGCGATGGGCGTGCCGCTGGACAAAAACGGCTGGCCAGACGTCGACCATAATGGCGAAACTCGTCTGACTGACGTCTTTATGATCGGCGACGTACAGCGCGGACCATCCTCCATTGTCGCTGCTGTCGGAACCGCGCGTCGGGCGACCGATGCCATCCTTAGTCGGGAAAATATCCGTTCCCACCAGAACGATAAATACTGGAACAACGTCAATCCGGCGGAAATCTATCAACGTAAAGGCGATATCTCTATCACGCTGGTGAACAGTGACGATCGTGATGCGTTTGTCGCGCAGGAAGCTGCTCGCTGCCTTGAATGTAACTACGTTTGCAGCAAGTGCGTGGATGTCTGCCCGAACCGCGCCAACGTCTCCATTGCGGTCCCAGGCTTCCAGAACCGTTTCCAGACGCTGCACCTCGACGCTTACTGTAACGAATGCGGCAACTGCGCTCAGTTCTGTCCGTGGAACGGTAAACCATACAAAGACAAAATCACCGTCTTCAGCCTGTCGCAAGACTTTGATAACAGCAGCAACCCAGGCTTCCTTGTGGAAGATTGCCGGGTACGAGTACGTCTGAATAACCAAAGCTGGGTGTTAAACATCGACAGCGAAGGTCAGTTCAACAACGTACCACCGGAGCTGAACGATATGTGCCGCATCATCAGCCATGTCCACCAGCATCATCATTATCTGCTGGGCCGCGTGGAGGTGTAATCATGTTGATTCTGAAGAATGTCACCGCAGTGCAGTTACACCCGGCGAAAGTGCAGGAAGGCGTTGATATCGCTATCGAAAATGATGTGATTGTCGCTATCGGCGATGCCCTGACGCAACGCTACCCCGATGCCAGCTACAAAGAGATGCATGGTCGGATTGTGATGCCGGGAATTGTCTGCTCGCACAACCATTTTTACTCGGGGCTTTCCCGCGGAATTATGGCAAACATCGCCCCCTGCCCGGATTTCATCTCAACGCTGAAAAATCTCTGGTGGCGGCTCGATCGCGCCCTTGATGAAGAGTCGCTCTATTACAGCGGGCTGATTTGTTCCCTGGAAGCGATTAAGAGAGGATGTACATCGGTTATCGATCACCATGCCTCTCCAGCGTATATCGGCGGGTCGCTCTCCACATTGCGCGACGCATTTTTAAAAGTTGGCCTGCGCGCAATGACCTGTTTTGAAACTACTGACCGTAACAACGGCATCAAAGAGTTGCAGGAAGGTGTAGAAGAAAACATCCGCTTTGCCCGTCAGATTGATGAGGCGAAGAAAGCAGCAACCGAGCCGTATCTGGTGGAAGCACATATCGGTGCTCACGCGCCGTTTACCGTGCCAGATGCCGGTCTGGAGATGCTGCGTGAAGCCGTGAAAGCCACAGGTCGTGGTTTGCATATTCACGCTGCGGAAGACCTTTACGACGTTTCCTACAGTCACCACTGGTACGGCAAAGACCTGCTGGCACGACTAGCGCAATTCGATCTCATCGATAGCAAAACGCTGGTCGCTCATGGGCTGTACTTGTCGAAAGATGACATCGCCCTACTCAATCAGCGCGATGCGTTCCTGGTGCATAACGCCCGTTCAAACATGAACAACCATGTCGGCTACAACCATCACCTTAGCGACATCCGCAATCTGGCGTTGGGAACGGACGGCATTGGTTCGGACATGTTTGAAGAGATGAAATTTGCCTTCTTTAAACATCGCGATGCGGGTGGTCCGCTGTGGCCTGACAGTTTTGCCAAAGCCCTGACTAACGGTAACGAACTGATGAGCCGCAACTTTGGCGCGAAATTTGGACTTCTGGAAGCCGGTTACAAAGCTGATTTAACCATTTGCGATTACAACTCACCGACGCCGCTGCTGGCAGACAATATCGCCGGGCATATCGCTTTCGGTATGGGCTCAGGCAGCGTTCACAGCGTGATGGTCAATGGTGTGATGGTCTATGAAGACCGTCAGTTTAACTTCGATTGCGATTCCATTTATGCACAAGCCAGAAAAGCCGCTGCCAGTATGTGGCGTCGGATGGATGCGCTGGCATAAATGACAGATGCCCTCTTCCCGCAGGGAAGAGGGTTAAATAAGGAAAGAAGATGATTGAACAATTTTTCAGGCCCGACTCTGTCGAACAGGCGCTGGAACTGAAGCGCCGCTACCAGGATGAAGCCGTCTGGTTCGCCGGGGGCAGCAAACTCAATGCTACACCAACCCGTACCGATAAAAAGATTGCCATTTCCTTACAGGATCTGGAACTGGACTGGGTTGACTGGGATAACGGTGCACTGCGGATTGGCGCAATGTCTCGCTTGCAGCCACTGCGTGATGCGCGATTTATTCCTGCAGCGCTGCGTGAAGCCCTCGGTTTTGTTTACTCACGCCATGTTCGTAATCAGTCGACCATTGGTGGTGAAATCGCCGCCCGCCAGGAAGAGTCGGTGCTGCTTCCCGTCCTGTTGGCACTGGATGCTGAACTGGTTTTTGGCAACGGCGAAACGCTGTCAATCGAGGACTACCTGGCCTGCCCATGCGATCGCCTGCTAACCGAAATTATCATTAAAGATCCGTATCGCACCTGTGCGACCCGCAAAATTAGCCGTTCTCAGGCAGGTTTAACCGTCGTGACGGCAGCCGTTGCAATGACAGACCACGACGGTATGCGAATTGCGCTGGATGGCGTCGCCAGTAAAGCACTGCGTCTGCATGATGTCGAAAAACAAAATCTGGAAGGCAATGCACTTGAACAGGCTGTCGCCAACGCCATTTTCCCGCAGGAAGATTTGCGGGGCAGCGTGGCCTATAAACGCTATATCACGGGAGTTCTGGTAGCCGACCTGTATGCCGACTGCCAACAGGCTGGGGAGGAAGCCGTATGATCATCCACTTTACTTTAAATGGCGCGCCTCAGGAGCTAACCGTTAATCCAGGCGAAAACGTGCAAAAGCTGTTGTTTAACATGGGAATGCACTCTGTACGCAACAGTGATGATGGCTTCGGGTTTGCCGGTTCTGACGCAATAATCTTTAACGGTAATATCGTTAACGCGTCCTTGCTTATTGCCGCACAGTTAGAGAAGGCAGATATTCGTACCGCAGAATCTTTGGGCAAATGGAACGAGTTAAGTCTGGTTCAACAGGCAATGGTTGATGTTGGCGTGGTGCAGTCTGGTTATAACGATCCAGCTGCAGCTCTGATTATCACCGATCTTCTCGATCGCATCGCCGCACCTACCCGCGAAGAGATCGACGACGCGCTTTCTGGTTTGTTCAGCCGCGATGCAGGCTGGCAACAATACTATCAGGTCATTGAACTGGCGGTTGCACGTAAAAATAATCCGCAGGCCACCATTGATATCGCTCCGACTTTCCGTGACGACCTTGAAGTCATTGGCAAGCATTATCCTAAAACTGATGCCGCGAAAATGGTGCAGGCAAAACCCTGCTATGTTGAAGACCGCGTAACGGCTGACGCCTGCGTCATTAAAATGTTACGTAGCCCACACGCTCACGCACTGATTACTCATCTGGATGTCAGCAAAGCTGAAGCCTTACCGGGCGTCGTTCACGTTATTACTCACCTGAATTGCCCGGATATCTACTATACCCCGGGTGGTCAGAGCGCACCGGAACCGTCACCGCTTGACCGCCGTATGTTCGGCAAGAAAATGCGTCACGTCGGCGATCGTGTTGCTGCGGTCGTCGCAGAAAGTGAAGAAATTGCGCTCGAAGCATTGAAGCTCATCGACGTTGAATATGAAGTGCTTAAGCCGGTAATGTCGATCGACGAAGCAATGGCGGAAGATGCGCCTGTCGTGCACGATGAACCGGTGGTGTATGTTGCTGGTGCGCCAGATACTCTGGAAGACGATAACAGCCATGCAGCCCAGCGCGGCGAGCATATGATCATCAACTTCCCGATCGGTTCTCGCCCTCGCAAAAATATCGCCGCCAGTATTCATGGTCATATTGGCGATATGGACAAAGGCTTTGCCGATGCCGATGTGATCATTGAGCGAACCTATAACTCAACGCAGGCACAGCAGTGCCCGACTGAAACACATATCTGCTTTACCCGGATGGACGGCGATCGTCTGGTTATCCACGCCTCCACCCAGGTACCATGGCACTTACGCCGCCAGGTCGCGCGCCTCGTAGGCATGAAACAGCATAAAGTTCATGTCATTAAAGAGCGAGTTGGCGGCGGTTTTGGCTCCAAACAGGACATCCTGCTGGAAGAAGTGTGCGCATGGGCAACCTGCGTGACCGGGCGTCCGGTACTGTTCCGCTACACCCGTGAAGAAGAGTTTATTGCTAACACCTCTCGTCACGTCGCGAAAGTCACCGTCAAACTGGGAGCGAAAAAAGATGGTCGCCTGACGGCAGTGAAGATGGATTTCCGCGCCAACACTGGCCCTTACGGCAACCACTCACTCACCGTACCGTGTAACGGACCGGCGCTGTCGCTGCCGTTATATCCGTGCGATAACGTCGATTTCCAGGTCACCACCTACTACAGCAACATTTGCCCAAATGGTGCTTATCAGGGTTATGGCGCACCGAAAGGTAACTTCGCTATCACCATGGCATTAGCGGAACTGGCTGAACAGTTACAGATCGACCAACTGGAAATTATCGAACGTAACCGGGTACACGAAGGGCAAGAGCTGAAAATTCTCGGTGCAATCGGTGAAGGTAAAGCGCCGACCTCCGTTCCTTCCGCCGCCAGCTGCGCACTGGAAGAGATCCTGCGTCAGGGTCGCGAGATGATCCAATGGTCTTCACCGAAACCGCAAAATGGTGACTGGCACATCGGTCGCGGCGTCGCCATTATCATGCAGAAATCGGGTATCCCGGATATCGATCAGGCTAACTGCATGATCAAACTGGAATCGGACGGCACCTTTATCGTTCATTCTGGCGGTGCGGATATTGGTACTGGTCTGGATACTGTAGTGACGAAACTGGCAGCAGAAGTGCTGCACTGCCCACCGCAGGACGTGCATGTTATCTCCGGTGATACCGATCATGCGTTGTTTGATAAAGGCGCATATGCCTCGTCCGGTACTTGCTTCTCGGGTAACGCGGCGCGTTTGGCAGCGGAAAATCTGCGGGAGAAAATTCTGTTCCACGGCGCGCAAATGTTGGGTGAGCCAGTGGCAGATGTTCAACTAGCAACGCCGGGCGTCGTGCGCGGCAAGAAAGGCGAAGTTAGTTTCGGGGATATTGCCCATAAAGGCGAAACCGGCACCGGCTTTGGTTCACTGGTGGGAACTGGCAGTTATATCACGCCTGATTTCGCTTTCCCGTATGGCGCAAACTTCGCTGAAGTTGCCGTCAACACGCGTACGGGTGAAATCCGCCTGGATAAATTCTACGCCTTGCTGGACTGCGGTACACCGGTCAATCCAGAGTTAGCGTTGGGACAAATCTACGGTGCCACCCTGCGTGCTATCGGCCACAGTATGAGCGAAGAGATCATTTATAACGCCGAAGGTCACCCGTTAACGCGTGATTTACGCAGTTACGGCGCACCGAAAATTGGTGACATTCCGCGTGATTTCCGCGCTGTGCTGGTGCCGAGCGACGATAAAGTCGGCCCGTTCGGGGCGAAATCGATCTCGGAAATCGGTGTAAATGGCGCAGCTCCGGCGATTGCTACCGCAATTCACGATGCATGCGGCATCTGGTTACGCGAATGGCATTTCACACCGGAGAAAATACTCACTGCGCTGGAAAAAATATAAATAATAAATGGCCGCTTCGGCGGCCTGTTTCTCTGTTTGAACGATGACTAAATAGTGACTGCGAAAATGAGATAAGCCGTTCTCAAGGCGTCCTGCGCCCCAAATTCGTGGGAATTTATTTTACTAATTCAGATGATCAAATTTACTTTAAAAGGAGTGAAGGGATGTCTGATATAAACAATGCAGGTTCTGACCTTATATTTGAACTGGAGGATCGCCCTCCCTTTCATCAGGCTCTCGTTGGTGCCATTACCCATCTGTTGGCAATTTTCGTTCCGATGGTAACCCCCGCGTTAATCGTGGGGGCGGCCTTACAGCTTTCCGCTGAAACAACTGCCTATCTTGTTTCTATGGCGATGATCGCCTCTGGTATTGGTACCTGGTTACAAGTAAACCGCTACGGCATCGTCGGTTCTGGCCTACTCTCAATTCAGTCAGTCAATTTTTCATTTGTTACGGTCATGATTGCGCTGGGCAGCAGCATGAAAAGCGACGGTTTTCACGAAGAGTTAATCATGTCGTCGCTTCTCGGCGTCTCCTTCGTTGGCGCATTTCTGGTTGTCGGATCTTCATTTATCTTGCCCTATTTACGTCGGGTTATTACGCCTACCGTCAGCGGTATTGTGGTACTGATGATCGGCTTAAGCCTGATTAAAGTCGGCATTATCGATTTTGGTGGAGGATTTGCAGCCAAAAGCAGCGGTACATTCGGCAATTACGAACATCTCGGCGTTGGTTTATTGGTTTTAATTGTGGTGATCGGCTTTAACTGCTGTCGCAGTCCGTTGCTACGCATGGGAGGGATCGCCATTGGGCTATGTGTCGGCTATATCGCATCGTTATGCCTGGGCATGGTGGATTTCAGCAGTATGCGCAATTTGCCGTTAATCACCATCCCGCATCCGTTCAAATACGGCTTTAGTTTTAGCTTCCATCAGTTCCTGGTGGTTGGCACGATTTATCTGCTTAGCGTGCTGGAAGCTGTCGGCGATATCACCGCCACGGCAATGGTTTCCCGCCGACCCATTCAGGGAGAAGAGTATCAGTCCCGACTGAAAGGCGGCGTGCTGGCAGACGGTCTGGTTTCTGTTATCGCCTCCGCTGTCGGGTCATTACCCTTAACCACGTTTGCGCAAAATAATGGGGTTATTCAGATGACTGGCGTCGCTTCACGTTATGTCGGGCGAACCATCGCGGTAATGCTGGTTATCCTCGGTTTGTTTCCGATGATTGGCGGCTTCTTCACGACCATTCCCTCGGCAGTTCTGGGAGGCGCAATGACGTTGATGTTTTCCATGATTGCCATCGCTGGGATTCGCATAATCATCACCAACGGTTTAAAGCGCCGAGAAACACTTATTGTCGCCACTTCTTTAGGTTTAGGACTTGGCGTCTCCTACGATCCCGAAATTTTTAAAATATTGCCAGCCTCTATTTATGTACTAGTTGAAAACCCTATTTGTGCTGGCGGGTTAACTGCGATTTTATTAAATATTATCCTCCCTGGTGGCTACCGACAGGAAAACGTTCTGCCTGGTATTACCTCAGCGGAAGAGATGGATTAACAGTAAAGGAGTCAATGATGTCAGGAGAACACACGTTGAAAGCGGTACGAGGCAGTTTTATTGATGTCACCCGTACGGTCGATAACCCGGAAGAGATTGCCTCTGCGCTGCGGTTTATTGAGGATGGTTTATTACTCATTAAACAGGGAAAAGTGGAATGGTTTGGCGAATGGGAAGACGGAAAGCATCAAATTCCTGACACTATTCGCGTGCGCGACTATCGCGGCAAACTGATAGTACCGGGCTTTGTCGATACACATATCCATTATCCGCAAAGTGAAATGGTGGGGGCCTATGGTGAACAATTGCTGGAGTGGTTGAATAAACACACCTTCCCTACTGAACGTCGTTATGAGGATTTAGAGTACGCCCGCGAAATGTCGGCATTCTTCATCAAGCAGCTTTTACGTAACGGAACCACCACGGCGCTGGTGTTTGGCACTGTTCATCCGCAATCTGTTGATGCGCTGTTTGAAGCCGCCAGTCATATCAATATGCGTATGATTGCCGGTAAGGTGATGATGGACCGCAACGCACCGGATTATCTGCTCGACACTGCCGAAAGCAGCTATCACCAAAGCAAAGAACTGATTGAACGCTGGCACAAAAATGGTCGTCTGCTATATGCGATTACGCCACGCTTCGCCCCGACCTCATCTCCTGAACAGATGGCGATGGCGCAACGCCTGAAAGAAGAATATCCGGATACGTGGGTACATACCCATCTCTGTGAAAACAAAGATGAAATTGCCTGGGTGAAATCGCTTTATCCTGACCATGATGGTTATCTGGATGTTTACCATCAGTACGGCCTGACCGGTAAAAACTGTGTCTTTGCTCACTGCGTCCATCTCGAAGAAAAAGAGTGGGATCGTCTCAGCGAAACCAAATCCAGCATTGCTTTCTGTCCGACCTCCAACCTTTACCTCGGCAGCGGCTTATTCAACTTGAAAAAAGCATGGCAGAAGAAAGTTAAAGTGGGCATGGGAACGGATATCGGTGCCGGAACCACTTTCAACATGCTGCAAACGCTGAACGAAGCCTACAAAGTATTGCAATTACAAGGCTATCGCCTCTCGGCATATGAAGCGTTTTACCTGGCCACGCTCGGCGGAGCGAAATCTCTGGGCCTTGACGATTTGATTGGCAACTTTTTACCTGGCAAAGAGGCTGATTTCGTGGTGATGGAACCCACCGCCACTCCGCTACAGCAGCTGCGCTATGACAACTCTGTTTCTTTAGTCGACAAATTGTTCGTGATGATGACGTTGGGCGATGACCGTTCGATCTACCGCACCTACGTTGATGGTCGTCTGGTGTACGAACGCAACTAATAATAAAACTTTAACATCCTCGTGAGGACATCATTATGTCTGGAGACATCCTACAAACACCGGACGCACCAAAGCCACAGGGCGCGCTGGATAATTATTTTAAAATTACCGCTCGTGGCAGTACCGTTCGTCAGGAAGTACTGGCTGGCTTAACGACCTTTCTGGCCATGGTTTATTCCGTTATCGTCGTTCCGGGAATGCTGGGCAAAGCAGGTTTTCCTCCCGCAGCTGTGTTTGTTGCCACCTGTCTGGTCGCGGGCTTCGGCTCGTTGCTGATGGGGTTGTGGGCCAATTTGCCAATGGCGATTGGTTGTGCGATTTCCTTGACGGCATTTACCGCATTCAGTCTGGTACTCGGGCAACAAATTAGCGTTCCTGTCGCACTGGGCGCGGTCTTTCTGATGGGCGTCATCTTCACCGCTATTTCCGTAACCGGTGTGCGTACCTGGATCTTACGTAATTTACCGATGGGTATCGCTCACGGTACAGGTATCGGTATCGGCCTGTTTCTGCTGCTGATTGCTGCTAACGGTGTGGGTATGGTTATCAAAAACCCGATTGAAGGCTTGCCAGTGGCGCTCGGTGCGTTTACCTCCTTCCCGGTGATGATGAGCTTGCTGGGGCTGGCGGTCATCTTCGGTCTGGAGAAGTGCCGCGTACCCGGCGGGATCTTGTTGGTGATTATCGCAATTTCGATTATCGGCTTAATCTTTGACCCAGCGGTGAAATACCACGGTCTGGTGGCGATGCCAAGTCTGACTGGCGAAGATGGTAAGTCTCTGATTTTCAGCCTCGATATTATGGGCGCACTCCAGCCAACCGTACTTCCGAGTGTACTGGCATTGGTGATGACCGCAGTGTTCGACGCCACTGGCACCATCCGTGCCGTCGCCGGTCAGGCGAATTTGTTGGATAAAGACAACCAGATCATCAATGGCGGCAAAGCCCTGACCAGTGACTCAGTAAGTTCAATATTCTCCGGTCTGGTGGGCGCAGCGCCCGCAGCGGTTTATATCGAATCAGCGGCAGGAACCGCCGCCGGGGGTAAAACAGGGTTGACCGCAACCGTAGTGGGGGCGTTATTCCTGCTGATTCTGTTCTTATCACCGCTGTCATTTTTGATCCCTGGTTACGCCACTGCACCCGCTCTGATGTACGTGGGTTTGCTGATGTTAAGTAACGTCTCGAAGCTGGATTTCAACGATTTTATTGACGCAATGGCTGGCCTGGTGTGTGCCGTGTTCATCGTTCTGACTTGTAATATCGTTACCGGTATTATGCTGGGCTTTGTGACACTGGTCGTAGGCCGTGTCTTTGCTCGCGAATGGCAAAAGTTGAATATTGGTACGGTGATCATTACTGCCGCACTGGTCGCATTTTACGCGGGTGGTTGGGCAATCTAATAGATTCTCCGCGCTTTTCAGCGCGGAGATTTCTTTCACAGAGGATTCTCACCGCTGGCAACAATACGCTGCTGGCGGACTCGCCTGAGTTCTCTTTCAGTAAGCAACTGCAGCGCCTGTGTCGGGCAAGATTCAACGCAGGCAGGCCCCTCTTCCCGCTGTTCACAGAGATCGCATTTCACAATTTGTTGTCGGGTATCCCCCGGCAACGACTGAATGGTGATCATTCCAAACGGGCACACACTGACGCAACTCTGACAGCCAATACAACGGGCAGAATTGGTCTGCACCACCTGCTCGCCCATCGTCAGCGCCCCCACGGGGCAAGCGCCAACACAAGGGGCGTTTTCACACTGATGGCACATCACCGGCGCACTGATGCTGTCCAGTCGCTGTACCTTCAGCCGGGGTAAAAAGACATCGGCATTCAACTCCTGTTCTGAAGGGTGAGCGACCACACAGGCTACTTCACAAGTACGGCAGCCAATACAGTCAGCCGGATTAACGATAATTAACGATTTCATCACGATGCCTTCGTATCAAACAGAGTTAACATATCGCGCGCCGCCTGCCTTCCTGCGGCCATTGCAGTGACAACCAGATCCGCGCCATGAACTGCATCACCACCAGCAAAGACTTTTTTCAGATGCGTCTGGGTAGGTAAATACCCGACGTCACCGGTTTGAATCAGGCCCCATTTATCGAGTTTAATTCCGCTGCCCTGCAACCACGGCATGGCATGCGCCTGGAAACCAAAGGCCATAATCAGAACATCGGCGGGCAATTCAAACTCTGAACCCGCTACCGGACGAGGACGACGGCGACCATCCGGCCCCGGCTCACCCATGGCGGTACGAATCAGGCCCACCGCAGTTAAACGCCCATCTTCGTCACAAGCGATATATTGCGGTTGAACATTGAACTGAAACTCGACACCTTCCTCGCGCGCATTAACCACCTCTTTGCGCGAGCCCGGCATACTGACTTCATCACGACGATACGCGCAGGTCACGCTGGCGGCATTGAGGCGGATGGAAGTCCGCAAACAATCCATTGTCGTATCGCCACCGCCCAATACCACGACTCGCTTACCTTCCACGTCCGTCAGCGGATACTCTTCAGACTCCGGCAATCCCATGAGCTGGCGGGTATGGGCAGTCAGGAACGGTAGAGCCTGAATGACACCGGGCGCATCTTCATGCGGCAGATCTGCTCGCATCATCCCGTAAGTCCCCACGCCGATGAAAACTGCATCATATTCAGAAGTTAAATCGCTAAAGGTAATATCGCGGCCAATTTCACAGTTAAGATGAAAGTCGATTCCCATTGCGGTGAATATCTCTCGCCGCTGGCTTAATACCGTTTTATCGAGTTTGAAAGGAGGAATGCCAAAAGTCAGCATACCGCCAATTTCTGGATGGCGATCAAAGACATCAACCTGAACTCCCGCGCGCGCCAGAATATCAGCACACCCTAACCCTGCTGGCCCAGCGCCAATCACCGCCACTTTTTCGATACGGGGAACAACTTTGCTGACATCGGGACGCCAGCCCATCGCCAGCGCGGTATCGGTGATGTAGCGTTCCAGATTACCGATAGAGACTGCGCCCGAGTGATCTTTCAAAGTACATGCGCCTTCACAAAGACGGTCCTGTGGACATACCCTGCCGCAAATTTCTGGTAAGGAACTGGTCTGGTGGCAAAGTTCTGCCGCTTCAATAATCTTTCCTTCCTGTACCAGACGGATGTAATCCGGAATAGCGTTATGCAGCGGGCAATGCCAGTTGCAGTTAGCTTTTTCGGCACAATAAACACAGCGGTCACTCTCATAAGTCGCTTGTTGTGGATCCAGCCCGCAATATATTTCGCCAAAGTGGGTTTTCCGTTCACTCGCTGAAATTTTATCTGCGCCTTTACGCGAGTTAACGGGGAGCAACGCTGCACTGCGAGATGGCTGAGCGTCTGATGACGCTTTTCCTGCTGCCGTTTTGCGCTGGCGGGCCACCTTTATCTGCTGTAACCCTTTATCGTCCATCAGTCGTAACGCCTGTGTTGGGCAGACTTCAATACAGGCTTGCGTGCCGGAACTGCGCTGGTTACAAAGGTCGCATTTCTGCGCAATCGTATCGACCATCTCAACGACGCCAAAGGGGCAAGCGATTGCGCATCTTTTACAGCCAATACATTTTTGCTCGTCCAGTTGTACGCTATCGGACTGGAAAGTCAGAGCATTAACCGGACAAGCCGTAACGCAAGGGGCATTGTTGCAGTGATGGCAGGCCACCGGATTCGCAGCCTGGCCTTTCCCTACAACGTGGATACGCGGTCTAAAGTCACTGTGACTCAGCGGCCAGTTTTCTTGATTGTGTGCCACCGCACAGGCAATTTCACAAGCATAACAGCCTATACATTCCGCAGCTTCAGCAGCGATAAACTTATTCATTTGCATCCCTTTCATTTAATGAGTTATGTCTTCTCAAATTTCGCGATGCAATAAACGGGCATATATTAGGTAGCATGACCGTTTTAATTATAATTTTGCGACTGAGTTCAAATTATTGCCCCTCAATCTATGCCGCTTTCATTATTTCAACATTGCCGACCAAAAGAGCGCTATCCAGATAAAAACGATTAAATGCGAGAGTGCGACATGCCAGAATGATTAATGAAATATCAATATGAGAAAATTACAGATAATTTCATTGTCAGGTTCTCTTCTCATTTTCGTGGTTTAACCACGATTATGTGATTGCCTCCGCAATTCCTGTCTCTAACTCCCCTTCCTCGCAAAAACTGGCACTCCACGAGCATGTGTTTAGACAGTTTCATTAACGTAAACGGTTGCTTTTTACTCTGGCGGGCGAAAGGAGAAACACTGATGAGCGCCATAGATTCCCAACTTCCCTCATCTTCTGGGCAAGACCGCCCAACTGATGAGGTTGACCGCATATTATCACCAGGAAAGCTGATCATACTCGGTCTGCAACACGTCCTTGTCATGTACGCAGGTGCAGTCGCTGTTCCTCTTATGATTGGTGACCGACTGGGCCTCTCAAAAGAAGCTATTGCGATGCTCATTAGCTCGGATCTCTTTTGCTGCGGGATCGTCACATTATTGCAATGTATCGGTATCGGCCGCTTTATGGGGATCCGCCTGCCGGTGATTATGTCGGTGACCTTTGCTGCTGTAACACCAATGATAGCCATTGGGATGAACCCGGATATCGGCCTGCTGGGGATATTTGGTGCCACTATCGCCGCGGGTTTTATCACCACATTATTAGCGCCACTTATTGGTCGCTTGATGCCTTTATTCCCGCCACTGGTTACCGGTGTGGTTATTACTTCTATTGGGCTTAGCATCATTCAGGTGGGTATTGACTGGGCCGCCGGAGGTAAAGGGAATCCGCAATATGGTAATCCCGTTTATTTAGGTATCTCCTTTGCTGTCTTAATTTTTATCTTGCTCATTACTCGCTATGCGAAAGGATTTATGTCCAACGTCGCCGTATTACTGGGGATTGTATTTGGCTTTTTACTTTCGTGGATGATGAATGAAGTCAATTTATCCGGGCTACATGATGCTTCATGGTTTGCGATTGTCACGCCGATGTCATTTGGTATGCCGATTTTCGATCCCGTATCCATTCTGACCATGACTGCCGTGTTAATCATCGTGTTTATCGAGTCGATGGGGATGTTCCTGGCACTGGGTGAAATAGTCGGTCGTAAACTCTCTTCACACGATATTATTCGCGGGCTGCGTGTCGATGGCGTAGGGACAATGATAGGCGGAACGTTTAACAGCTTCCCCCACACGTCATTTTCACAAAACGTTGGCCTGGTTAGCGTGACGCGCGTTCATAGCCGCTGGGTGTGTATTTCTTCGGGAATTATATTAATCCTGTTTGGCATGGTGCCAAAAATGGCGGTGCTGGTCGCCTCCATTCCGCAATTTGTGCTGGGCGGTGCTGGGCTGGTGATGTTCGGCATGGTACTGGCGACAGGGATTCGAATTCTGTCGCGCTGTAACTACACCACCAACCGTTACAACCTCTATATTGTGGCGATCAGTCTCGGCGTTGGCATGACTCCGACGCTCTCTCACGATTTCTTTTCTAAGTTACCGGCCGTACTGCAACCGTTGCTGCATAGCGGCATTATGCTCGCAACCCTTAGCGCCGTTGTGCTGAATGTCTTCTTTAATGGCTACCAGCATCATGCTGACCTGGTGAAGGAATCCGTCTCTGATAAAGATTTAAAAGTCAGGACAGTACGTATGTGGCTTCTGATGCGCAAGCTGAAGAAAAATGAGCATGGAGAATAATATGAATTTTTTAATGCGCGCTATATTCAGTCTGCTGTTGCTTTTTACTCTCTCTATTCCTGTCATTTCTGACTGTGTTGCAATGGCCATTGAAAGTCGCTTCAAATATATGATGCTACTTTTTTAAATGGTTTTTACCTGTCGGCATCCGCTCAAAACGGGCGGTTGTCGATAAACGCTCACTTGGTTAATCATTTCACTCTTCAATTATCTATAATGATGAGTGATCAGAATTACATGTGAGAAATTATGCAAACGGAACACGTCATTTTATTGAATGCACAGGGAGTTCCCACGGGTACGCTGGAAAAGTATGCCGCACACACGGCAGACACCCGCTTACATCTCGCGTTCTCCAGTTGGCTGTTTAATGCCAAAGGACAATTATTAGTTACCCGCCGCGCACTGAGCAAAAAAGCGTGGCCTGGCGTGTGGACTAACTCGGTTTGTGGGCACCCACAACTGGGAGAAAGCAACGAAGACGCGGTGATCCGCCGTTGCCGTTATGAGCTTGGCGTGGAAATTACGCCTCCTGAATCTATCTATCCTGACTTTCGCTATCGCGCCACCGATCCGAATGGCATTGTGGAAAATGAAGTGTGTCCGGTATTTGCCGCACGCACCACCAGTGCGTTACAGATCAACGATGATGAAGTGATGGATTATCAATGGTGTGATTTAGCAGATGTATTACACGGTATTGATGCCACACCGTGGGCGTTCAGTCCGTGGATGGTGATGCAGGCAGCCAATAGTGAAGCAAGAAAATTGTTGTCTGCTTTCGCGCAGCACAATTAAAAAACCCCGACATTTGCCGGGGTTGTGAGCATAACGTAATGCTTATTTTACCGGACGCATCGCCGGGAACAGAATAACGTCGCGGATGGTATGGCTGTTGGTGAACAGCATTACCATACGGTCGATGCCAATCCCCAGACCTGCTGTCGGCGGTAAGCCATGTTCCAGTGCGGTAACGTAATCTTCATCGTAGAACATCGCTTCGTCGTCACCTGCGTCTTTCGCGGCAACCTGATCCAGGAAGCGTTGCGCCTGATCTTCCGCGTCATTCAGCTCGCTAAAGCCGTTACCGATTTCACGACCACCGATGAAGAACTCAAAGCGGTCTGTGATTTCCGGGTTAATGTCGTTACGACGCGCCAGCGGAGAAACTTCTGCCGGATATTCAGTAATGAAGGTCGGCTGAATCAGATGTGCTTCTGCCACTTCTTCGAAGATCTCGGTAACGATACGGCCCAGACCCCAGCTCTTCTCAACGTGGATACCGATAGATTCAGCAATCGCTTTCGCAGAGTCGAAGTTATCCAGATCCGCCATGTCGGTTTCCGGGCGATATTTCTTGATCGCTTCACGCATGGTCAGTTTTTCGAACGGTTTACCGAAGTCCAGCGTCACGTCGCCGTAGGTCACTTCCGTCTTACCGAGAATATCCTGTGCCAGAGTACGGAACAGCGATTCGGTCAGCTCGATCAGATCTTTGTAATCTGCGTAAGCCATGTAGAGTTCCATCATGGTGAACTCTGGGTTATGACGTACGGAGATACCTTCGTTACGGAAGTTACGGTTGATTTCGAATACACGCTCGAAGCCACCGACCACCAGACGCTTGAGGTACAGTTCCGGCGCGATACGCAGGTACATGTCGAGATCCAGCGCGTTATGGTGGGTGATAAACGGACGCGCAGCGGCACCGCCAGGGATCACCTGCATCATCGGCGTTTCAACTTCCATAAAGCCGCGGTTCACCATGAACTGGCGAATACCAGAGAGGATCTGCGAGCGTACTTTAAAGGTGTTACGGGATTCATCGTTAGAGATGAGATCCAAATAACGCTGACGATAGCGCGCTTCCTGATCCTGCAAGCCGTGGAATTTATCCGGCAGCGGACGCAGTGCTTTGGTCAGCAGACGCAGCTCGGTACAGTGGATAGACAGTTCGCCGGTTTTGGTTTTGAACAGTTTACCTTTCGCGCCGAGGATGTCGCCGAGGTCCCATTTTTTGAACTGCTCGTTGTAAACGCCTTCCGGCAGATCGTCACGGGCAACGTACAGCTGAATGCGACCGCCAACGTCCTGCAGGGTAACGAAAGACGCTTTACCCATAATACGACGGGTCATCATGCGGCCAGCAACGGCGACTTCGATGTTCAGCGCTTCCAGTTCTTCGTTCTCTTTACCGTCGAATTCTGCGTGCAATTGGTCAGAGGTATGATCGCGACGGAAATCGTTCGGGAAGGCAATCCCCTGCTCGCGCAGGTTCGCCAGCTTCTCACGACGCGTTTTCAGTTCATTGTTAAGATCGACTACCGCGTCAGCGCCCTGTGCGTGTTGTTCAGACATGTTGGTTCCTCATAACCCTGCTTTCAAACTTGCTTCGATAAATTGATCCAGGCTGCCGTCCAGCACGGCCTGCGTGTTGCGGGTTTCTACCCCGGTACGCAGATCTTTAATGCGGGAGTCATCAAGGACATAAGAACGAATCTGGCTGCCCCAGCCGATGTCGGATTTGTTATCTTCCATCGCCTGTTTCTCGGCATTTTTCTTCTGCATCTCCAGTTCATAAAGCTTCGCTTTCATCTGCTTCATGGCCTGGTCTTTGTTCTTGTGCTGGGAACGGTCGTTCTGGCATTGGGTCACGATCCCGGTTGGGATGTGGGTAATACGCACCGCAGATTCGGTACGGTTAACGTGCTGACCGCCCGCGCCGGACGCGCGATAAACGTCAATGCGCAGATCCGCCGGGTTGATTTCGATATCAATATCATCATCAACTTCCGGGTAAACAAACGCAGAGCTGAACGATGTGTGGCGACGACCGCCGGAGTCAAACGGGCTTTTACGCACCAGGCGGTGAACGCCAGTTTCTGTACGCAGCCAGCCGTAAGCGTAATCGCCGGAGATTTTGATCGTCACGGATTTAATACCCGCCACTTCACCTTCCGACTCTTCGATGATTTCAGTTTTGAAACCACGCGATTCTGCCCAGCGCAGATACATACGCTCAAGCATGCTCGCCCAGTCCTGTGCTTCCGTACCGCCAGACCCCGCCTGAATATCGAGGTAGCAGTCGGCGCTGTCATATTCGCCAGAGAACATACGGCGGAACTCAAGCTGCGCCAGTTTTTCTTCCAGGGCGTCGAGTTCAGCAACGGCTTCGTTAAAGGTTTCTTCGTCGTCAGCTTCTACAGCCAGTTCCAGCAGACCAGAAACATCTTCCAGCCCCTGTTTCATTTGGTCGAGGGTGTCGACAACGGCTTCGAGGGAGGAACGCTCTTTACCCAGCGCCTGTGCGCGTTCGGGTTCGTTCCAGACATCCGGCTGTTCCAGCTCGGCGTTTACTTCTTCCAGACGCTCTTTCTTGGCGTCGTAGTCAAAGATACCCCCTAAGAACGTCGGAGCGTTCCGTGAGGTCCTGAATGCGATTATTTACCGGATTAATTTCAAACATGGTCTGATTTCTTTTATTGAGCTAGTCAAAATGCGGTGATAAGAGCGGGATTGTACCCAATCCACGCTCTTTTTTATAGAGAAGATGACGCTAAATTGGCCAGATATTGTCGATGATAATTTGCAGGCTGCGGTTGCCGCGAAACTCGTTGATATCGAGCTTGTAAGCCAGTTGCACTTCGCGCACGCCGTTATCCGGCCAGAGAGCGGTATCGACATTAAAAGCAATACCATCCAGCAGTGGACCGCCGCCGACCGGTTCGACCATCACCTTCAAATGACGTTCGCCCACCAGCCGCTGTTGCAGCAGACGGAAATGACCGTCAAACAGCGGCTCCGGGAACATCTGCCCCCACGGGCCAGCATCGCGCAGCAGCTGCGCCACTTCCATGGTCATTTCGGCCGGGCTTAACGGACCGTCTGACACCACTTCGCCTTGCAATAGCGAAGGGTCCAGCCACTCAGTAACCAGTTCGCCAAACCGTTGTTGAAAGAGTTCGAATTTATCCTCTTCCAGCGACAAACCCGCCGCCATCGCATGACCGCCAAACTTCAGCATCATGCCAGGGTAGAGTGTGTCTAATCGCTCCAGTGCATCACGCATATGCAGCCCCTGAATGGAGCGACCGGAACCTTTCAGCGTACCATCACCTGCTGGCGCAAAGGCGATAACCGGACGGTGAAAACGCTCTTTGATGCGCGAAGCCAGAATACCGACAACGCCCTGATGCCATTCGGGGTGATACATTGCCAGCCCGCCGGGTAGCGTGTCGCGACTTCGCTCCAGTTTCTCGCACAGGGTCAGGGCTTCAACTTGCATTCCTTGTTCGATCTCTTTTCGCGTCTGGTTTAGCGCATCGAGTTCATTTGCCAGCACGCGCGCTTCGCCGATGTTGTCGCACAGCAACAGCGCCACACCGACGGACATATCGTCCAGTCGCCCGGCAGCATTGAGACGTGGCCCCAGCGCAAAACCTAAATCGCTGGCGGCGAGTTTTTGCGCATCGCGATTTGCCACTTCCAGCAGCGCTTTAATCCCCGGACGGCACTTTCCGGCACGGATGCGACTCATCCCCTGCCAGGTCAGAATGCGATTATTAGCGTCCAGCGGCACGACGTCCGCTACTGTCCCCAGCGCTACCAGATCCAGCAGTTCTGCCAGGTTAGGAATTGCGATGCCGCGCTCATCAAACCAGCCCTGATCGCGCAAAAAGGTGCGCAGCGCCAGCATCAGATAAAACGCCACACCCACGCCTGCCAGTGATTTCGACGGGAAATTACAGTCGCGCAAGTTAGGGTTAATGATCGCTTCCGCTGCGGGTAATGTTTCGCCCGGCAAATGGTGATCGGTAACAATAACCGGAATGCCCAACGAGCGAGCGTGTTCAACGCCCGCATGGGAGGAAATACCGTTATCCACCGTGACAATTAACTGCGCGCCACGGGCATGGGCCTGATCGACTACTTCCGGGCTTAAGCCGTAACCGTCTTCGAAACGGTTTGGTACCAGATAGTCGATATTGCTGCAACCAAGCGAGCGCATCGCCAGCACGCTTAGAGCCGTGCTGGTCGCGCCGTCGGCGTCAAAATCGCCGACCACAATAATCCGCGTTCCTTCGCGAAAAGCGTTGTAAAGGATCTCAACGGCCTTTTCGACGCCGCTCAGTTGCTGCCAGGGCAACATACCTTTAACACTGCGTTCCAGTTCTTGCGCACTGCGCACGCCCCGGCTGGCGTATAAACGGCGCAGCAAGGGAGGCAATTCAGCGGGCAAGTCTGCCGTTTCATCGACTTCACGGCGACGAAGTTGTATCTGTTGTTTCACGCGAATTATTTACCGCTGGTCATTTTTTGGTGTTCGTCGAGGAATTCTTTCATCTCTTTCGGCGGCTGGTAACCCGGAACAAGTGTGCCATTGCTCAGCACAACTGCCGGAGTACCGCTAACGCCAAGCTGGACGCCAAGTGCGTAATGGTCGGCAATATCCACGTCGCAGCTGGCTGGTGCGGCGCTTTTACCTGCCATCACATCATCAAACGCTTTGTTTTTATCTTTCGCACACCAGATAGCTTTCATTTCTTTCTCTGCATCGCTGTCCAGCCCCTGGCGCGGGAAAGCAAGATAACGCACGGTGATCCCCAGCGCGTTATAGTCTGCCATTTGCTCATGCAGTTTGTGGCAGTAACCACAGGTAATATCAGTAAACACGGTGATGACGTGTTTTTCCTGCGGCGCTTTATAAACGATCATCTCTTTTTCAAGCGCATTCAACTGCTTTAACAGCATCTTATTGGTGACATTGACCGGAGCCGTGCCGCTAACGTCATACATTGGCCCCTGAATGATATGTTTACCATCATCGGTGATGTACAACACACCGCTGTTAGTCAGAACTGTCTTCATGCCAGCTACAGGCGCGGGCTGAATATCGCTGCTTTTGATGCCCATTTTGGCTAACGTTTGTTGAATTGCCGCGTCATCAGCCTGAGCAAAGCCTGAAAACGCCGCTAACAAAGTAAACAACATAAAACCTTTCTTCATAAATCTTCCCGTTCTTTTCAGACATCACGCCCGCGGGTGATGCTGTTGATGAAGTTGCCGCAGACGCTCGGTAGCGACATGCGTATAAATTTGCGTGGTGGAGAGATCGCTGTGGCCCAGTAGCATCTGCACCACGCGTAAATCCGCACCATGATTTAATAAGTGAGTGGCAAAAGCGTGACGCAACACATGCGGTGACAGCTTTTCGCTGTCGATACCCGCCAGCACGGCATAATGTTTAATGCGGTGCCAGAAGGTCTGTCGCGTCATCTGCTGCGCACGCTGGCTGGGAAACAACACGTCAATTGACACACCATTCAGTAGCCACGGACGCCCATGTTCCAGATAGGTTTCCAGCCAGTAAACCGCCTCTTCACCTAACGGCACCAGGCGCTCTTTGTTGCCTTTACCAATGACCCGCACTACGCCCTGACGCAGGCTGATATCACTCATTGTCAGCCCGACCAGTTCAGAGACACGCAGCCCGGTAGCATACAACACTTCAAGCATGGCTTTATCGCGTAGCTCCAGTGGCTGATCAATTAATGGTGCCTGTAATAAACGTTCAACCTGCGCTTCGCTTAAATCTTTTGGCAAACGCTGGGGCAATTTCGGTGAAGCGAGATGCGCACTGGGATCGTCTTCACGAAACTTTTCGCGATAAAGATACTGGAACAATCGGCGCACTGCACTCAGCAAACGCGCTGAGCTGGTGGCTTTATACCCGCCCTCCAGCCGTTCTGCCAGTAATGCCTGCAAATCGTCACTTTGCGCCGTCGCCAGCGTCAACCCGCGGTGATGCAACCACTCCACCATCATTGACAGATCGCGACGGTAAGCGTTCAACGTATTTTCAGCCAGATTTTTTTCCAGCCACAGAGCATCAAGAAACTGCTCGATGCGTGCCAGATCCTGTTTCACTTGCGCCCCTTATGGTCACTCATTTGATCCATTATGCCTTATTGTGCCGTGACTAAAGCGATTCTGATACACTAGCCGCAAAAGCCACAGCAGAATCGAGAAGCTTACGTTATGAATATGGGTCTTTTTTACGGTTCCAGCACCTGTTACACCGAAATGGCGGCAGAAAAAATCCGCGATATTATCGGCCCAGAACTGGTGACCTTACATAACCTCAAGGACGACTCCCCGAAATTAATGGAGCAGTACGATGTGCTCATTCTGGGTATCCCGACCTGGGATTTTGGCGAAATCCAGGAAGACTGGGAAGCCGTCTGGGATCAGCTCGACGACCTGAACCTCGAAGGTAAAATTGTTGCGCTGTATGGGCTTGGCGATCAACTCGGGTACGGTGAATGGTTCCTCGATGCGCTAGGGATGCTGCATGACAAACTTTCTACCAAAGGCGTGAAGTTCGTCGGCTACTGGCCAACGGAAGGATATGAATTTACCAGCCCGAAACCGGTGATTGCTGACGGGCAACTGTTCGTGGGTCTGGCGCTGGATGAAACTAACCAGTATGACCTTAGCGACGAGCGTATTCAGAGCTGGTGCGAGCAAATCCTCAACGAAATGGCAGAGCATTACGCCTGATCTCACTGACGGCTTAGCGCATATGCTTTGCCGTCATCTTTATCTTTGCGTCTCTTGTTGCAACAAAATCCGCCGTAAATCCCGCCATTCGGCTTCGTCCATGCTGTCGGCTGCCAGCCATAAATGTTGCCGTTTACCGCTATCAGAACGTAAACGCAGCATCATGCCGCTCTTAATCATCCACGGCGCTTTGACGATGCTCCACTCCTGCCCTTGCCAGCGCAAACGCCCGTCCATCAACAAGCGAATTTCCCCCTGGCGAGCATTAATACGCCGCTGGCTGCGAACGCAATCAAACACCACCAGCGAAAGTAACACCATCCATAACGGGGTGTAACTGAGTGGCCAGGGCATGAGTAAAATAACAGCGGCAACCAGCCCATGAATCAGCAAGGAAAGCCACTGTGCGCGCCAGGAGACGCGCAAATCAGATTGCCACAGGACCACGTTCCCGGTTCCGTGTCTGGATGAGTCGGACCATCATTTCCAGTTCTGCATCGGCCGGTTTACCGTGATTCATCAGCCAGTTAAACAGGTCCGGATCGTCACATTCCAGCAGACGAATAAAGATGCGTTTTTCGTCATCGCTTAAGCTGTCGTACTCATGTTCGAAAAACGGCATGATTGAAATATCGAGTTCGCGCATACCACGGCGGCATGCCCAATGAATGCGGGCTTTGTTGTTAATGTCCATCTTCTTCCTGTCTCACGAAAATCCAGTACCCCGCTATTGTAACGTGTTTTTCGCCTTCTTTTACGGGAATATCAGTAAACACCATCGCGATCGCGAAATTAATTCACAACAATTCAATGGCTTCATTTTTTTGGAAGTCGCCTCGCAGAAGGCACAGATCGCGTAGTGAAAGCACTTGCATTGCCTCATAGCTCTTTTACCATTAGTCATTAATACGCCGTTAAGCAACTCAGGACTCTATTATGGCTTTTACACCTTTTCCTCCCCGTCAGCCTACGGCTTCTGCCCGTTTACCGCTGACGCTGATGACGCTTGATGACTGGGCGCTTGCCACCATTACTGGCGCGGACAGCGAAAAATATATGCAGGGTCAGGTGACAGCAGATGTCAGCCAGATGACAGAAAATCAGCACCTGCTCGCCGCCCATTGCGACGCCAAAGGTAAAATGTGGAGCAATTTACGTCTGTTCCGCGACGGCGATGGCTTTGCATGGATTGAACGGCGCAGCGTGCGTGAACCGCAGCTGACTGAACTGAAAAAATATGCGGTATTCTCTAAAGTGACCATCGCGCCAGACGACGAGCGTGTGCTGCTTGGTGTTGCCGGTTTTCAGGCGCGCGCCGCGCTGGCAAATCTCTTTAGCGAACTGCCTTCGAAAGAAAAACAGGTAGTCAAAGAAGGCGCGACCACTTTGCTATGGTTTGAACACCCGGCAGAACGTTTCCTGATCGTAACCGATGAAGCTACTGCTAATATGCTGACCGATAAACTGCGCGGTGAAGCGGAACTGAACAATAGCCAACAGTGGCTGGCATTAAACATTGAAGCGGGTTTCCCGGTGATTGATGCCGCCAACAGCGGGCAGTTTATCCCACAGGCGACCAATCTCCAGGCGCTGGGCGGTATCAGCTTTAAGAAAGGCTGTTATACCGGACAAGAGATGGTGGCGCGAGCAAAATTCCGTGGTGCCAACAAACGCGCGCTCTGGTTGCTGGCAGGTAGCGCCAGCCGACTGCCGGAAGCTGGTGAAGACTTAGAGCTGAAAATGGGCGAGAACTGGCGTCGTACCGGTACGGTGCTGGCTGCGGTAAAACTGGAAGATGGTCAGGTCGTGGTACAGGTCGTCATGAATAACGATATGGAACCGGACAGCATCTTCCGCGTACGCGACGATGCGAATACACTGCATATCGAGCCGCTGCCGTATTCGCTCGAAGAGTAAATCTCTGTATCGCATCAGGCATTTATCGCCTGATGCGACGCTGACGCGTCTTATCATGTCTGGGATTTGATGCCTTTATCACAACAGGGACGAGGCCCGTAGATCGGATAAGGCGTTCACGCCGCATCCGGCGGTTGCGCTCCGATGCCTGATGCGACGCTGGCGCGTCTTATCAGGCCTACAAAGGCATACCCATTACGCCTGCCCAATATACAAATAGATCGCCAGAAAGTGGCACACACTACCGCCGAGCACGAAGCCGTGCCAGATGGCATGGTTGTATGGAATGCGTTTGCAGACGTAGAAAATCACCCCGAGCGAATAAACCACGCCGCCTACCGCCAGTAAGGTAACGCTGCCCGCCGCGAGCTTAACTGCCATTTCATAAATTACCACCAGCGACAGCCAGCCCATCGCCAGATAGGTCACCAGAGATAAAATTTTGAATCGGTGCGCGATGGTCAGTTTAAACAGAATACCCAGCAATGCCAGGCTCCAGATAACAATCATCAACCCGCGCGCTAACGGAGAATCCAGCCCCACCAGCAAAAACGGCGTGTAGGTTCCGGCAATCAACAGGTAAATAGCGCAATGGTCAAATTTCTTCAGCCACATTTTTGCCCGTTGATGAGGAATGGCGTGATAGAGCGTCGAAGCGAGGAACAGCAGGATCATACTACCGCCATAGAGGCTGTAACTGGTTATCGCTGTGGCGCTGGCATTGAGATCCACCGCCTGAACCAGTAGCAACACCAGCCCAACGATACCAAACACCAACCCAATGCCGTGACTGACGCTGTTGGCAATTTCCTCTGCCAGCGAATATCCCTGCTTAATGAGGGGCTTCTGAACCATAACTTACTCCGGAGAAACGTACACGCACATGTATACCTCTCCAGCGTAACTGAGAATAGTTCCAGTGAACACCTGTTAGCTAAAATAAATTCTGATTTGAGACTAATCTCCTAAAAATCATGAAATTAAATGCGAAATTTCAACTAACAGGCGTGAGTTCAATTTAAAGACATTTAAATTCAATCACATAAAACTGTGTCTGACCGGGATAGATGTCGGCAATGACCTTTATCAGTTCAGTCAGGGTCATATTTTCCTGCTCTGCATGTTTTTCCGTCAGCGTATCCAGCGTTACGGTTGAGGTTGCGGTGACTTCAATCGTGCAAAAATAACCGTCATCTTCAAAACGCCCGACACGAAGCACATCACCCGTTTTGAAGTGCGATTCAGACTCGTCGCGGATGGTGATGGTTTTACGCCCAGCCAGAATGTCATCCTGGAAACGTTGAAAAAAAGTGATGTCGTTTGGCTGCATGGTACTATTTCCTGTAAGAATTGACTCATCTGGAGCCTATGATAGTGAAAAAACTCACCTTACCGAAAGATTTCTTATGGGGCGGCGCAGTTGCCGCTCATCAGGTCGAAGGCGGCTGGAACAAAGGCGGCAAAGGGCCGAGCATTTGTGACGTTCTGACCGGTGGCGCACACGGCGTGCCGCGCGAAATCACCAAAGAAGTCTTGCCAGGCAAATACTATCCAAACCATGAAGCCGTTGATTTTTATGGTCACTACAAGGAAGACATCAAGCTATTTGCCGAAATGGGCTTCAAATGTTTTCGGACTTCCATCGCCTGGACGCGTATTTTTCCAAAAGGTGATGAAGCTCAGCCAAACGAAGAAGGGCTGAAGTTCTACGATGATATGTTCGATGAACTGCTGAAATACAACATCGAACCGGTGATCACCCTCTCCCACTTTGAAATGCCGCTGCATCTGGTGCAGCAATACGGTAGCTGGACCAACCGTAAAGTGGTTGATTTCTTTGTCCGTTTCGCGGAAGTGGTGTTTGAACGCTATAAGCATAAAGTCAAATACTGGATGACCTTCAACGAAATTAACAACCAGCGTAACTGGCGTGCACCGCTGTTCGGTTACTGCTGCTCCGGCGTGGTTTATACCGAGCATGACAACCCGGAAGAGACGATGTACCAGGTGCTGCATCACCAGTTTGTCGCCAGCGCCCTGGCGGTGAAAGCTGCGCGTCGCATTAACCCGGAGATGAAAGTCGGCTGTATGCTGGCGATGGTGCCGCTCTATCCCTACTGCTGTAACCCGGACGATGTGATGTTCGCTCAGGAGTCGATGCGCGAACGCTACGTCTTTACCGATGTGCAGCTACGCGGCTATTACCCGTCCTATGTGTTGAACGAGTGGGAGCGTCGCGGATTTAACATCAAAATGGAAGACGGCGATCTCGATGTACTGCGTGAAGGCACCTGCGATTATCTTGGTTTCAGCTATTACATGACCAACGCAGTGAAGGCCGAAGGCGGCACCGGCGATGCGATCTCTGGTTTCGAAGGCAGCGTACCGAACCCGTATGTTAAAGCGTCTGACTGGGGCTGGCAGATTGATCCAGTAGGTCTGCGCTATGCCCTTTGCGAACTGTATGAGCGTTATCAGAGGCCGCTGTTTATTGTCGAAAACGGTTTTGGCGCTTACGACAAAGTGGAAGAAGATGGCAGCATCAACGACGACTACCGCATTGACTACCTGCGCGCCCATATCGAAGAGATGAAAAAAGCGGTGACTTACGATGGCGTGGATCTGATGGGCTACACACCGTGGGGCTGCATCGACTGCGTATCGTTCACCACCGGGCAGTACAGCAAACGCTACGGCTTTATCTATGTGAATAAACATGACGACGGTGCTGGCGATATGTCGCGTTCACGTAAGAAGAGCTTTAACTGGTACCAAGAGGTGATTGCCAGCAACGGCGAGAAGCTTTAAGTCGATGAAGTACCGGATGCAATACTTGTTGCATCCGGTCAGACAACTTCCCTGTTTTATTTCCCGCCCGCCAAATCGATAAAACTTCCCGTGACGTAAGAGGCTTTATCACTTAGTAGCCAGACAATGGCCTGCGCGACCTCTTCTGCCTGTCCACCACGCTGCATGGGGATGTTCGACTTAACGCGATCGACGCGTCCAGGCTCGCCGCCGCTGGCGTGCATTTCGGTATAAATAAACCCTGGCCGCACGCAGTTAACGCGGATCCCCTGCGCGGCGACTTCCAGCGATAGTCCGGTGGTTAACGTATCAATCGCCCCTTTCGATGCCGCGTAATCAACATATTCCCCTGGCGAACCCAACCGTGAGGCCACCGAAGAGACATTGACGATAGCGCCGCCACTGCCACCATTTTTAAGCGCCATGCGTTTTACCGCCTCGCGGCAGCAGAGAAAATATCCCGTCACGTTGGTGGAAAGTACTCGGTTGATTCGCTCTGCGGTAAGGTTTTCAACGGTGCACTGGGTAAACAAGATCCCGGCGTTATTGACCAGCGCTGCTAGCGGTTCATCGTGCTGATCGATTGCTGTAAACATCGCAACGACCTGGTTTTCGTCGCTGATATCCGCCTGGAGCACGAATGCTTTGCCACCGGCTTGCGTTATTAAGTTCATCACTTCCTGCGCCGCGTGGAGGTTTTGCTGATAATTAACCGCCACCGTATACCCTTCTTGCGCCAACAGTAATGCAGTTGCCCGCCCGATGCCGCGACTGCCACCGGTCACAAGTGCTATAGCCATTTGTTTTTCCGAGAAAAATTCATTCGTTGACGTATCTTTGAGATTGCTAACAAACTGGCTCAATCTTCAATGTTGGCACGCTTTTCCCCCTCGCCCTTTCAGGGAGAGGGCCGGGGTGAGGGTAAATATTCGCGCCAGTGCCGGCCTGTTCCCCTCACCCTCTCCCCAAAGGGGCGAGGGGACTGTCTGAGCACTTTTGTACTTTGTCATCTGACTAAAAAGGCGCCGAAGCGCCTTTAGAAAATAGTCGAATCAGTGAATTACTGGTATTCGCTAATCGGTACGCAGGAGCAGAACAGGTTACGGTCGCCGTAAACATCATCCAGACGTTTCACCGTCGGCCAGTATTTGTCTGCCACACCTGCCGGGAATACTGCAACCTCACGGCTGTACGGATGCGCCCACTCGGCGACCAGTTCGTTCTGAATGTGCGGCGCGTTCACCAGCGGGTTATCTTCCAGCGGCCAGACACCGGCTTTAACCTGGTCGATTTCTGCGCGGATAGCCAGCATCGCGTCGATAAAGCGATCCAGTTCCACTTTGCTTTCAGATTCAGTCGGTTCAACCATCAGCGTACCCGCCACCGGGAACGACATGGTCGGCGCGTGGAAACCGTAGTCGATCAGGCGCTTGGCAATATCCAGCTCGCTGATGCCGGTTTCTTCTTTCAGCGGGCGAATATCGAGAATACATTCGTGCGCCACGCGACCGTCGCGACCGGTATACAGCACCGGGAAGGCATCCTGCAGGCGGCTGGCAATATAGTTGGCGTTGAGGATTGCCACCTGGCTTGCTTTTTTCAGCCCTTCTGCGCCCATCATGCGGATGTACATCCAGCTGATTGGCAGGATAGAGGCGCTACCGAACGGTGCCGCAGAAACTGCGCCCTGACGGGTTAACATGCCTTCGATTTGCACCACGCTATGACCCGGTACAAATGGTGCCAGATGCGCTTTCACACCGATCGGTCCCATACCCGGACCACCACCGCCGTGCGGAATGCAGAAAGTTTTATGCAGGTTGAGGTGCGAAACGTCCGCGCCAATAAAGCCCGGCGAGGTGATGCCAACCTGGGCGTTCATGTTCGCGCCATCAAGGTAAACCTGACCGCCGAACTGATGCACGACTTCACACACTTCACGGATCGTTTCTTCATACACGCCGTGGGTAGAAGGATAAGTCACCATGATACAGGAGAGGTTATCGCCCGCCTGTTCCGCTTTCGCGCGCAGATCAGTCAGATCGATGTTGCCGTTTTTATCACACGCCACAACCACCACCTGCATTCCTGCCATATGTGCAGAAGCGGGGTTAGTTCCGTGCGCAGAAGCCGGGATCAGGCAGATATCGCGATGCCCTTCGTTGCGGCTTTCATGATAATGACGAATCGCCAGCAGGCCCGCGTATTCGCCCTGTGCGCCGGAGTTCGGCTGCATACAAACGGCGTCGTAACCGGTCAGTTTCACCAGCCAGTCAGCCAGCTGCGCAATCATCTGCTGATAACCTTCAGCCTGTTCCGGCGGGCAGAACGGGTGCAGTTCGGCAAATTCCGGCCAGGTGATTGGGATCATCTCGGCGGCGGCGTTCAGTTTCATGGTGCAGGAACCCAGCGGGATCATCGCCTGATTCAGCGCCAGATCTTTACGCTCCAGCGAGTGCATATAGCGCATCATTTCGGTTTCGCTGTGGTAGCGATTAAACACCGGATGGGTGAGGATTTCGTCGTCGCGCAGCATCGCAGGCTGGATAGAGCGGCTGTCGTGAGCCACGTCTTTGTCCAGCGTGTCGATGTCCAGGCCGTGGTTATCGCCCAGCAGCACGTTGAAAAGCTGCATTACGTTTTCACGCGTGGTTGTTTCATCAAGGGTGATCCCAACCGCGTTCAGAATATCGCTACGCAGGTTGATTTCAGCCGCTTCGGCACGCGTCAGTACGCCCGCTTTGTCGGCCACTTCCACACACAAGGTGTCGAAATAGTGCGCATGGCGCAGTTTCAGACCTTTTTGTTGCAGGCCCGCCGCCAGGATATCGGTCAGACGGTGAATGCGGTTAGCGATACGTTTCAGGCCAACCGGGCCGTGATAAACGGCATACAGGCTGGCGATGTTTGCCAGCAGCACCTGGGAAGTACAAATGTTGGAGTTCGCTTTCTCACGGCGAATATGTTGCTCGCGAGTCTGCATCGCCATGCGCAGCGCGGTATTGCCAGCTGCATCTTTCGATACACCGATAATACGGCCCGGCATTGAGCGTTTGTATTCATCTTTCGCCGCAAAGAAGGCCGCGTGTGGGCCACCGTAGCCCATCGGCACGCCGAAGCGTTGCGCCGAACCAAAAACAATATCCGCGCCCTGTTTACCCGGCGCAGTTAACAGCACCAGCGCCATAATATCGGCGGCGACACTGACCACAATTTTGCGTGATTTCAGTTCGCTAATAAGCGCGGTGTAGTCGTGGATTTCACCGGTTGTGCCAACCTGCTGTAACAGCACGCCGAAGACGTCCTGATGGTCGAGCACTTTTTGCGCGTCATCGACAATCACTTCAAAACCAAAGGTTTCGGCACGAGTACGGACCACATCCAGCGTTTGCGGATGCACATCGGAAGCCACGAAGAAGCGGTTGGCATTTTTCAGTTTGCTGACGCGTTTCGCCATCGCCATTGCTTCGGCGGCAGCGGTGGCCTCGTCCAGAAGAGAAGCAGAGGCCATATCCAGTCCAGTCAAATCCAGCGTTACCTGCTGGAAGTTGAGCAGTGCTTCAAGGCGGCCCTGGGAGACTTCAGGTTGATACGGAGTGTACGCGGTATACCAGCCCGGATTTTCCAGCATGTTACGCAGGATAACCGGCGGTAGCTGCACGGCGGTGTAACCCATGCCGATGTAAGACGTGAAGCGTTTATTGCGACTGGCAATAGCCTTGAGTTCTGCCAGTGCGGCGTATTCGGTCGCCGGTGCGCCAACCTGCGGCGGGGTCGCAAGCTGAATATCTTTCGGCACAATCTGGCCGGTCAGCGCGTTTAACGATTGTGCACCAACGGCATTCAGCATTTCTTGCTGTTGCGCGGCGTCCGGTCCGATATGGCGTTCAATAAAAGCGCCGCTGTTTTCAAGCTGGCTTAACGTCTGTGTCATGAGCGATGGTTCCTGAAACGTGCAGTGAATTGTGAACCTCTCTCCTTACGAAGAGAGTGAGGGTGAGGCATAAATTTTCCTCACCCTGATCCTCTCCCGCAGAAGAGGAATAAAGCCGTTACTCGTCTTCTAACAATGCTTCGTATGCGGTCGCATCCAGCAGTGATTCCAGTTCGCTTTCATCGCTGGCTTTGATTTTAAAGATCCAGCCACCTGCATACGGTTCGCTGTTCACCAGTTCCGGGGAATCGCTCAGTGCGTCGTTTACCGCCACGATTTCACCGCTTACTGGCGCATAAATGTCTGACGCCGCTTTTACTGATTCGGCAACCGCGCAGTCATCGCCCGCGCTAACCGTTGCGCCCACTTCCGGCAGGTCAACAAACACCATATCGCCTAACAGCTCCTGGGCATGTTCGGTTATACCAACGGTGTAAGTGCCGTCGGCTTCTTTACGCAGCCATTCGTGTTCTTTGCTGTATTTCAGTTCTGCTGGTACGTTGCTCATCAATCAATCTCCAAAAAAGTAAATCACGCGACGGCTTTACCGTTACGCACAAAAACAGGTTTCGTCACTTTAACCGGCATTTCACGGTTGCGAATTTGCACAATCGCCGTTTCGCCAATACCTTCCGGCACGCGTGCCAGCGCAATGCTGTAACCCAGCGTCGGGGAGAAAGTCCCGCTGGTGATAATGCCTTCATGCTGGTTGCCCTGCGCATCGGTAAAACGTACCGGCAGTTCATTACGCAGCACGCCTTTTTCGGTCATCACCAGACCAACCAGTTTTTCTGTGCCATGCTCACGCTGCACTTCCAGGGCTTCACGACCGATGAAGTCACGATCTGCCGGTTCCCAGGCGATAGTCCAGCCCATGTTGGCGGCTAAAGGAGAAATAGTTTCGTCCATCTCCTGACCATAAAGATTCATGCCCGCTTCCAGACGCAGCGTGTCACGCGCGCCCAGACCGCATGGCTTAACGCCCGCTTCCACCAGCGCACGCCAGAAATCGGCCGCTTTTTCATTGGGCAGCGCAATTTCATAGCCCGCTTCACCGGTATAACCAGTGGTGGCAATAAACAGATCGCCCGCCTGCACGCCAAAGAACGGTTTCATCCCTTCCACCGCCTGACGCTGAGCATCATTAAACAGTGTGGCAGCTTTTGCCTGCGCATTCGGCCCTTGCACGGCAATCATGGAAAGGTCATCGCGAACGGTAATTTCGATGCCGAAAGGTTCAGCGTGTTGGGTAATCCAGGAGAGGTCTTTTTCGCGGGTGGCAGAGTTAACAACGAGGCGGAAGAAATCTTCAGTGAAGTAGTAGACGATGAGGTCATCTATCACACCGCCAGAGGCATTCAACATCCCCGAGTAAAGGGCTTTGCCGCTTTTGGTGAGCTTCGCCACATCGTTCACCAGCAGATAACGCAGAAACTCCCGGGTGCGGCTGCCGCGGAGATCGACGATGGTCATATGTGACACATCAAACATTCCGGCATCGGTACGTACCGCATGATGTTCGTCGATTTGCGAACCGTAATGCAGCGGCATCATCCAGCCGTGGAAATCCACCATGCGAGCGCCGCAAAGCGTGTGTTGTTCGTACAAAGGAGTCTGTTGTGCCATCTTGTCCTCATTGAATAAGCGGGGCTGACAACTTTTCATGGTGAAATTATCACCACGAAACCCAGCATCGGAGCCACTCCCGGTCCCCAACGCAATCGTTCTCTTTTGCCTGAACTTACCACCGAAACAGACTGTTAACCATAAGGTAAAATTGATCATCACATTAGCTTATGGTTAAAAAACGCCAAAATCGCGACAGAATAAAAAACCAAAAAACACACCAGTTTCTATATAAAGATGATGCCATTAGAAAGCTAATTTGAATAAGGCAATATTAAGAGCTAAAAAAATGTCAAAAAACACTAAATCAAAAAATAATGACATTAGAAAATATAATGCGAAAACGGAGGTGAAATTAGTTTATTTCAAATGAGGAAAATCTCCCGGCGAAAAAACCGGGAGATGAAAGTGTGATGGGTATCAAATAAACAGCAGAAGAGAAATTTTTAACGCAGCCATTCAGGCAAATCGTTTAATCCCATTGCCTGGCGGATAAGTTGTGGTTTAACGCCAGGAAGCGTGTCGGCCAGTTTCAAACCAATATCACGCAGCAGTTTTTTCGCCGGATTGGTACCGGAAAACAGATCGCGGAATCCCTGCATACCAGCCAGCATCAGCGCCGCACTGTGCTTGCGGCTACGCTCATACCGGCGCAGGTAAATGTACTGCCCGATGTCTTTCCCCTGACGATGCAACCGTTTCAGTTCAGCAATCAGCTCTGCAGCATCCATAAAGCCGAGATTTACTCCCTGCCCCGCCAGCGGGTGAATGGTATGCGCGGCGTCGCCCACCAGCACCAGACGGTGCGCGGCAAACTGGCGCGCATAACGCCCCGTCAGTGGGAACACCTGACGCGCGCTCTCAACCTTGCATAAGCCCAGGCGATTATCAAAAGCGATATTTAACGCGCGATTAAATTCATCTTCACTTGCCTGCTGCATCCGCTGCGCTTCCTCTGGCGACAGTGACCAGACAATTGAGCAAAGATGCGGATCGCTAAGCGGTAAAAAGGCCAGAATGCCTTCGCCATGGAAAACCTGCCGCGCCACCGCATCATGCGGTTCTTCCGTGCGAATGGTCGCTACCAGCGCGTGATGCTGATAATCCCAGAAAGTCAGCGGAATATCTGCTTTGTTGCGCAACCAGGAATTAGCACCGTCCGCGCCAATCACCAGACGCGCCGTTAACATGCTGCCATCTTTCAGCGTCAGGAAAGTTTCATTTTCTCCCCAGGCGACCTGCTGTAATTCTGCGGGGGCCAACAGAGTGATATCTGACGACTGCTGCGCTTTGTTCCACAGCGCGTAGTGAATCACTGAGTTTTCAACGATATGCCCAAGATGGCTATAGCCCATGCTTTGATCGTCAAACGAAATGTGACCAAAACTGTCTTTGTCCCACACTTCCATACCGTGATAACAACTGGCCCTACGAGAGAGAATGTCCTGCCAGACGCCAAGACGGGTGAGTAATTTTTCGCTGGCGGCATTGATAGCCGAAACGCGCAGTTGTGGTGGTGCATCCGCCGCCAGAGGTTCCGGTACGCGCTGCTCCAGTACGGCAACGCGTAAGCCGCTCCCCTGTAAGCCGCAGGCAACCGCCAGCCCCACCATGCCGCCACCAACAATGGCTACATCAACACTTTGCATTGTTTATTCCTTAAAACCGCCTTCAACGCGCCACCCAACCGAGGGTGCGCTGCGCCAGCACATCGCGTGCCGGGGTGAATAATTCCATCGTCATCAGTCCGATGTTGCGCCCGACAACCAGCGGTGCCCAACGGTTGGCAAAAAGATGTACCAGGCTGTCCGTGACGCCGATGGTTGCTTCGCGATCGCTCTGTCGACGCTGTTGATAGCGGCACAATATGCCGTAATCACCGATGTCTTCTCCGCGCTCATGCGCCTGAGTTAGGGTTTCCGCAAGGCTCATGACATCTCGCATACCGAGGTTAAACCCTTGCCCGGCAATCGGGTGCAGAGTTTGCGCCGCATTGCCCACCAGCACGGTACGATGGGTAATAGCTCTGGCGGCGCGGGTTAACGCCAGCGGATAAGCACTGCGTTTACCGGCGTGGGTAATTTTTCCAAGTCGCCAGCCAAAGGCCGACTGGAGTTCACGGCAAAACTTCTCGTCGCTCCACGACAGCACCTCTTCGCGCCGTTCCAGTGGATGACACCAGACCAGCGAACAGCGTCCGTCAGACATCGGCAACATCGCCAGCGGGCCATGTTGCGTGAAGCGTTCAAAAGCGCGGCCTTCGTGCGCAACGGAAGTCGCAACGTTGGCAATCACGGCCAGTTGTTCGTAAGGCTCCTGCTGCCAGTCAACGCCGCACGCGGTGGCTAACGCTGAATGGGTGCCATCAGCTGCTACCAGCACGCGGCCCGTCAGCGTCTCGCCACTCTCCAGCGTCACTTCAACGTGACTCTGAGTACGGGCAACGTTAGCCACGCGATCAGGGCAATGCAGCGTTACGCCAGGTGCTTTACGCAGCAATGCAAACAGCCGTTGCCCGACATTGTGCAATTCGACAACCTGTCCCAGCGCCGCCAGTTGGTAATCTTCTGCGGCGAGGGTGACAAATCCAGCGTGACCACGATCGCTGACATGCACGGTAGTGATGGCGGTTGCGTAATCCGCCAGAGATTGCCAGACGCCGATGCGCGCCAGTTGCTGACAGGTCCCCGCAGCCAGCGCAATAGCTCGTCCATCAAAGCCCGGATGAGCATGTGACTCTGGCGCGGTCGCTTCAATCAAATGTACCGGCAACGCCCCGTGACTTAACCGGGAAATAGCCAGCGCCAGCGTCGCGCCCGCCATGCCGCCACCGACGATGATTACGCTCATTGCTTTCTCGCAGCTGCCATCAACGCTTCGATTTCTTCCGGCTTTTTCACCACGCTGGCGGTGAGGTTTTCGTTACCGGTTTCGGTAATCACAATGTCGTCTTCAATACGAATGCCGATACCGCGATATTGTTCTGGCACATCCGCATCCGGCGCGATATACAGACCAGGCTCTACGGTCAGTACCATCCCCGGTTCCAGAATGCGCGAGCGATCCTGACCATAAACGCCAACGTCATGGACATCTAGCCCTAACCAGTGGCTAAGACCATGCATAAAGAAAGGACGATGGGCGTTCTGAGCGATCAGTTCATCAACATCACCTTTCAGAATGCCGAGTTTTACCAGGCCGCTAACCATGATGCGCACCACTTCACCAGTGACTTCCAGAATGGAAGTTCCCGGACGATACAGGCGCAAGCTGGTTTCGAGAGACTCCAGCACAATGTCGTAGATTTCACGCTGGGCCTGAGTGAATTTGCCGTTGACCGGGAAGGTGCGGGTAATATCGCCAGCGTAACCTTTGTATTCGCAACCCGCGTCAATCAACACCAGGTCGCCGTCGCGCATTTCACACTCGTTTTCGGTGTAGTGCAGAATGCAGCCGTTTTCACCGCTGCCGACAATGGTGTTATAGGACGGATAGCGCGCACCGTGGCGGTTAAATTCGTGGTGAATTTCGCCTTCCAGATGGTACTCGAACATTCCCGGACGGCATTTTTCCATCGCCCGGGTATGTGCCAGGGCGGTGATTTCTCCCGCGCGGCGGAGTACGGCAATCTCTTCTGGCGATTTGAACAGGCGCATTTCATGAACAACAGGACGCCAGTCGATCATCGTTGCCGGTGCGGTGAGATTTTGCCGCGAACCTTTACGCAGTTTTTCCAGCGCACTGTTCACGATTTCATCAGCATATGCATATTCGCCCTGGGCATGGTAAACCACATCCAGGCCGTTAAGTAGTTGATAAAGTTGCTGATTGATTTCGCTGAATGCCAGTGCGCGGTCAACGCCCAGTTTCTCTGGCGCGGCATCCTGGCCTAAGCGACGGCCAAACCAGATCTCCGCCGTCAGGTCGCGAACGCGGTTAAACAGAACGCTGTGGTTATGAGTGTCATCGCTTTTAATCAGCACCAGCACCGCTTCCGGTTCGTTAAAGCCGGTGAAGTACCAGAAGTCACTGTTCTGACGATAGGGGTATTCGCTGTCGGCGCTACGTGTTACTTCTGGTGCAGCAAAAATCAGCGCGGCGCTGCCGGGTTGCATTTGCTCCACCAGGGCCTGACGGCGACGCTGAAACTCTTGCCGGGATATCTCACTCATAACACTCTCCTTACGTTTTTTGTTTTTAGTGTAGAGTCGGTTTTTGTACTTCTGGCGCGGTCGGTTGCGGATGAGTAAAGGTGTCGTGGCATAACAGCGCGGCAACACGAACGTATTCGATGATCTCTTCAAGCGACATTTCAAGCTCTTCCTGATCTTCGTCTTCGTCGTAACCCAGTTGCGCAATGTTACGCAGATCGTCGATAGCTTCACCGGTTTCGCCGGTCACTTTATCCAGCTTCGGTTGCGTAACGCCAAGACCAAGCAGGAAGTGATTGACCCAACCTGCCAATGCATCAGCCCGATCGAAAACGCTGACATCATCGCCATCAGGCAGATAAAGCTGAAAAAGGAAGCCGTCATCCTGCAGGGCATCGCTGGTGGCAGAGTGCATTTTACGCAGTGCCTGTGCCAGCTCATGACCGAAAGCCATGCCTTCGTTCGTCAGGTCGTGAAGTAGCGGTAGCCATGAGCTGTCATCGTTACCGCCACATATCATCCCACTGATTAAACCATGCATCTCAGCAGGGGTCAGACCCGTCCCTTGTTGGTTCAGATACTGGTTCATTTCGTTGTAACCAGGCATTTCGTTCTGTATAGACATAAGCATTCGTCGTCAAAGGGAGGAATATTCATGATATGCTACCACTTTGGGCCCTGGTGGACCAGAAAAGGGCTTGTCTCTTCTCATCAGGGTAGCTATAGTGTCGCCCCTTCGCAGACCATGGGTCTAAAGACGAAGGCAGCGCAGTCAATCAGCAGGAAGGTGGCATGTCTGCACAACCCGTCGATATCCAAATTTTTGGCCGTTCACTGCGTGTGAACTGCCCGCCTGACCAAAGGGATGCGTTGAATCAGGCAGCGGACGATCTGAACCAACGGTTGCAAGATCTGAAAGAACGCACTAGAGTCACAAATACTGAACAGTTGGTCTTCATTGCCGCATTGAATATCAGCTATGAGTTAGCGCAAGAAAAAGCGAAGACTCGTGACTACGCGGCAAGTATGGAACAGCGTATTCGGATGCTGCAGCAGACCATAGAACAAGCGTTACTTGAACAAGGTCGCATCACCGAAAAAACTAACCAAAACTTTGAATGACACTTTTCGGTTTACTGTGGTAGAGTAACCGTGAAGACAAAATTTCTCTGAGATGTTCGCAAGCGGGCCAGTCCCCTGAGCCGATATTTCATACCACAAGAATGTGGCGCTCCGCGGTTGGTGAGCATGCTCGGTCCGTCCGAGAAGCCTTAAAACTGCGACGACACATTCACCTTGAACCAAGGGTTCAAGGGTTACAGCCTGCGGCGGCATCTCGGAGATTCCCTTCTTATCTGGCACCAGCCATGACGCAACTACCAGAACTCCCACTGACATTATCCCGACAAGAAATCCGCAAAATGATTCGGCAACGTCGTCGTGCGTTAACGCCGGAACAACAGCAGGAAATGGGTCAACAAGCCGCTACCCGGATGATGACTTATCCCCCGGTGGTGATGGCGCATACGGTCGCTGTATTCCTCTCTTTTGATGGTGAACTCGACACCCAGCCGCTAATAGAACAACTCTGGCGCGCCGGTAAGCGCGTATATCTTCCAGTTTTGCATCCCTTTAGTGCCGGTAATTTGCTGTTCCTGAATTACCATCCGCAAAGCGAACTGGTGATGAACAGGTTGAAGATCCATGAGCCAAAACTGGATGTGCGTGACGTGCTACCCCTTTCCCGATTAGACGTGCTGATCACACCGCTGGTCGCCTTTGATGAGTACGGTCAGCGCCTGGGAATGGGCGGTGGTTTTTATGATCGGACCTTACAAAACTGGCAGCACTATAAAACGCAACCGGTGGGTTATGCGCATGATTGTCAGTTGGTGGAAAAACTCCCCGTTGAAGAGTGGGATATCCCTCTTCCTGCGGTGGTTACACCGTCGAAAGTCTGGGAGTGGTAAGGGCGATACACCTGCATCGCCCTGATTGACATCGTTGATTCTTTAACCTAATTTAGTGAGTAAGGGTAAGGGAGGATTGCTCCTCCCCTGTGACTGACTGTTAATAAGCTGGGAAACTTATGAGTAACAGTACAATCAGTATGATGGCAAGTCGCATCATAACCCTTCTCCTTCAAGCCCTCGCTTCGGTGAGGGCTTTACCGTTACAGCCCCATGCTGCCCAGCTATCGTAAGCTCTCTTTAAATAACCACAACGCATTGATCTACCTTTAAATCTTTTCTTCGAGCGTGCTCGAAAAACCCCATGCAAAACAGAGATAATTTTTGGGAAAAAGGATCTATTACGGCAGTAAACGTGGGCGATGAAGTGGCTATCAAAAAGTTCGGTTCAGGGCGATGCACCCCGCATCGCCCTGATTGACATCGTTGATTCTTTGACCTAATTTAGTGAGTAAGGGTAAGGGAGGATTGCTCCTCCCCTGTGACTGACTGTTAATAAGCTGGGAAACTTATGAGTAACAGTACAATCAGTATGATGGCAAGTCGCATCATAACCCTTCTCCTTCAAGCCCTCGCTTCGGTGAGGGCTTTACCGTTACAGCCCCATGCTGTCCCGCCATCGTAAATCCCCATTAAATAAACACAACGCATTGATCTGACTTTGATTTATTTTCTGGAGCAGACTCGCAAAGTAGAATGCGCAACGCGGCAACGGTGTGGAGAAGGGATAAAAAAACGGGCAAGTCAGTGACCTGCCCGTTAATTTTCAGAGAAGGGGAATTAGTACAGCAGACGGGCGCGAATGGTACCCGGAATAGCTTTCATTGCCTGCAGCGCTTTTTCGGCAACGTCTTCGTCAGCTTCAATATCAATAACTACATAACCCATCTGGGCGGAAGTTTGTAGATATTGCGCGGCGATGTTGACGCCCTGCTCGGCGAAGATTTTGTTCAGCGCAGTTAGCACGCCCGGACGGTTTTCGTGGATGTGCATCAGACGACGACCACCATGCAGTGGCAGCGAGACTTCCGGGAAGTTCACCGCAGAGAGCGTTGAGCCATTGTCAGAATACTTGATCAATTTACCCGCAACTTCCAGGCCGATATTCTCCTGCGCTTCCTGAGTCGAACCGCCAATGTGTGGCGTCAGAAGGACGTTGTCGAATTCACACAGTGGAGAGGTAAATGGATCGCTATTGGTCGCCGGTTCCGTCGGGAATACGTCGATTGCCGCCCCCGCCAGATGTTTGCTCGCCAGCGCATCACACAGCGCCGGAATATCCACCACAGTACCGCGCGAGGCATTAATCAGCAGCGAGCCGGGCTTCATTAGCGAAATCTCTTTCGCGCCCATCATATTTTTGGTGGACGGATTCTCTGGTACATGCAGACTCACCACATCGCTCATATTCAGCAGGTCAGAAAGATGCTGTACCTGAGTGGCGTTGCCCAGCGGCAGTTTGTTTTCAATATCATAAAAGTAAACATACATTCCCAGCGATTCAGCCAGAATGCCCAATTGCGTACCAATATGACCGTAGCCGATGATACCCAGCTTTTTGCCGCGCGCTTCAAAAGAACCCGCCGCCAGTTTGTTCCACACGCCACGGTGCGCTTTAGCATTGGCTTCCGGCACGCCGCGCAATAGCAGCAGCAGTTCGCCAATCACCAGCTCCGCAACAGAGCGCGTATTTGAGAACGGTGCGTTAAATACCGGGATCCCGCGCTTTGCCGCCGCATCCAGATCAACCTGGTTTGTTCCGATACAGAAACAGCCAATAGCGACCAGTTTTTCTGCGGCGTTGATCACGTCTTCAGTCAGATGGGTACGGGATCGCAGGCCGATGAAGTGGGCATCGCGGATGGATTCTTTTAATTGTTCATCATCCAGCGCGCCTTTGTGAAATTCGATGTTGGTGTAACCAGCTGCACGAAGGCTTTCCAGCGCCTTTTGGTGCACGCCTTCTACCAGCAGAAACTTAATCTTGTCTTTCTCCAGCGATACCTTTGCCATTTACCCAATCCTGTCTTTTGAAATGTTGTGTGCGGATTTGCATCCGCCTTTCAACATATCAAAAAATAATATTGCGGCAATATGAACGTTTGCGTCGCGATGTTGAGGAAATATCACGCAAAGGTAATTCTTGGATGAATATGCTGGTTTAGAGGATTTATTTAGAGCAATCGACAATTGCCTGGTAAAAGCGTGACACATGTCACCAAATTTAATGAAGAGAATTTTTTTAACGGGGGAGGTTCCCCCGTCAGATCATTTCACAATGGTTTTGACACCGTCAGGTGTGCCAATCAGCGCAACGTCCGCGCCACGGTTAGCAAACAAGCCAACAGTCACCACGCCAGGAATCGCATTTATGGCGTTTTCCATCGCTATCGGGTCAAGGATTTCCATGCCGTGGACGTCGAGGATCACGTTGCCATTATCGGTCACCACGCCCTGACGGTATTCCGGACGACCGCCCAGTTTCACCAGCTGACGCGCCACTGCACTACGTGCCATCGGGATAACTTCTACTGGCAGCGGGAATTTACCCAGAATATCAACCTGCTTGGAAGCGTCTGCAATACAGATAAATTTTTCTGCAACCGAAGCAATGATTTTTTCACGGGTCAGCGCCGCGCCGCCGCCTTTGATCATTTGCATGTGGCCGTTGATTTCATCTGCGCCATCAACGTAGATGCCAAGGCTGTCGACTTCGTTGAGATCAAAAACGTGAATGCCGAGGCTTTTCAGTTTTTCAGTGGAAGCATCTGAACTGGAAACGGCCCCTTCAATCTGGCCTTTCATTGTACCGAGCGCGTCAATAAAGTGTGCGGCGGTGGAACCTGTACCTACACCAACAATGGTGCCGGGCTGAACATACTGAAGTGCCGCCCATCCTACTGCTTTTTTCAATTCATCCTGCGTCATGATCGTTTCGCCTGTGGTATGAAATTTCACACGCATTATATACAAAAAAAGCGATTCAGACCCCGTTGGCAAGCCGCGTGGTTAACTCATCCATAAAATATCGCGCAATGGCGGGCATCCCCTTTCGCCCCGCAAATAAAGCATACAACGGTCTGGGTATGCCGCTCCACGGTGCGAACAGAGGCAATAACGCCACGCCATTCAACACAACCAGGGCGCGAACTCGCTGAGCGAAATGCATTAGCGCAAATCCCTGATCTTTTAAGCTGCGCGTTTAACCACGAATACAAATGTTACCCGCCGACGGCTTCGGTATATGCAACCTGACACAAAATTGTGTCATAGTGCAGGAAAAAGCATTTACCAGGAGCAGACAACAGCAATGAAACGCCCGGACTACAGAACATTACAGGCACTGGATGCGGTGATACGTGAACGAGGATTTGAGCGCGCGGCACAAAAGCTGTGCATTACACAATCAGCCGTCTCACAGCGCATTAAGCAACTGGAAAATATGTTCGGGCAGCCGCTGTTGGTGCGTACCGTTCCGCCGCGCCCGACGGAACAAGGGCAAAAACTGCTGGCACTGCTGCGCCAGGTGGAGTTGCTGGAAGAAGAGTGGCTGGGCGATGAACAAACCGGTTCGACTCCGCTGCTGCTTTCACTGGCGGTCAACGCCGACAGTCTGGCGACGTGGTTGCTTCCGGCACTGGCTCCTGTGTTGGCTGATTCGCCTATCCGCCTCAACTTGCAGGTAGAAGATGAAACCCGTACTCAGGAACGTCTGCGCCGCGGCGAAGTGGTCGGCGCGGTGAGTATTCAACATCAGGCGCTGCCGAGTTGCCTTGTCGATAAGCTCGGTGCGCTTGACTATCTGTTCGTCAGCTCAAAACCGTTTGCCGAAAAATATTTCCCTAACGGCGTAACGCGTTCGGCATTATTGAAAGCACCTGTGGTCGCCTTTGACCATCTTGACGATATGCACCAGGCCTTTTTGCAGCAAAACTTCGATCTGCCTCCAGGCAGCGTGCCCTGCCATATCGTTAATTCTTCAGAAGCGTTCGTGCAACTTGCTCGCCAGGGCACCACCTGCTGTATGATCCCGCACCTGCAAATCGAGAAAGAACTAGCCAGCGGTGAACTGATTGACTTAACGCCAGGGCTATTTCAACGCCGGATGCTCTACTGGCACCGCTTTGCTCCTGAAAGCCGCATGATGCGTAAAGTCACTGATGCGTTGCTCGATTATGGTCACAAAGTCCTTCGTCAGGATTAATCCATCAAATAATGCCTGATAGCACATATCAGGCGTTATCCTCACTTCTTTTTGTATTCCTTGAATCACATCACAAAATAGACAAATCTCAGGCGGCAAAAAACGACGTCTGAATGCATTTTTTTTGCTGGCGACAAACCCACGTAAAAAGCTCACCGTAAGCGCAAATACCCTCATTTTGATTGCGTTTTACGGAGCAAATAATGTCTAACGAGCAGGAGTGGCAACAGCTTGCCAACAAGGAATTGAGCCGTCGGGAGAAAACTGTCGACTCGCTGGTTCAGCAAACCGCGGAAGGGATCGCCATCAAGCCGCTGTATACCGAAGCCGATCTCGATAATCTGGAGGTGACAGGTACCCTTCCTGGTTTGCCGCCCTACGTTCGTGGCCCGCGTGCCACTATGTATACCGCCCAACCGTGGACCATCCGTCAGTATGCTGGTTTTTCAACAGCAAAAGAGTCCAACGCTTTTTATCGCCGTAACCTGGCCGCCGGGCAAAAAGGTCTTTCCGTTGCGTTTGACCTTGCCACCCACCGTGGCTACGACTCCGATAACCCACGCGTGGCGGGTGACGTCGGCAAAGCGGGCGTCGCTATCGACACCGTGGAAGATATGAAAGTCCTGTTCGACCAGATCCCGCTGGATAAAATGTCGGTTTCGATGACCATGAATGGCGCAGTGCTACCAGTACTGGCGTTTTATATCGTCGCCGCAGAAGAGCAAGGTGTTACACCTGATAAACTGACCGGCACCATTCAGAACGATATCCTCAAAGAGTACCTCTGCCGCAACACCTATATTTACCCACCAAAACCGTCAATGCGCATTATCGCCGACATCATCGCCTGGTGTTCCGGCAACATGCCGCGATTTAATACCATCAGTATCAGCGGTTACCACATGGGGGAAGCGGGTGCCAACTGCGTGCAGCAGGTAGCATTTACGCTCGCTGATGGGATTGAGTACATCAAAGCAGCAATCTCTGCCGGACTGAAAATTGATGACTTCGCTCCTCGCCTGTCGTTCTTCTTCGGTATCGGCATGGATCTGTTTATGAACGTCGCCATGTTGCGTGCGGCACGTTATTTATGGAGCGAAGCGGTCAGTGGATTTGGCGCACAGGATCCGAAATCACTGGCGCTGCGTACCCACTGCCAGACCTCAGGCTGGAGCCTGACTGAACAGGATCCGTATAACAACGTTATCCGCACCACCATTGAAGCACTGGCTGCGACGCTGGGCGGTACTCAGTCACTGCATACCAACGCCTTTGACGAAGCGCTTGGTTTGCCTACCGATTTCTCAGCACGCATTGCCCGCAACACCCAGATCATCATCCAGGAAGAATCAGAACTCTGCCGCACCGTCGATCCACTGGCCGGATCCTATTACATTGAGTCGCTGACCGATCAAATCGTCAAACAAGCCAGAGCTATTATCCAACAGATCGACGAAGCCGGTGGCATGGCGAAAGCGATCGAAGCAGGTCTGCCAAAACGAATGATCGAAGAGGCCTCAGCGCGCGAACAGTCGCTGATCGACCAGGGCAAGCGTGTCATCGTTGGTGTCAACAAGTACAAACTGGATCACGAAGACGAAACCGATGTACTTGAGATCGACAACGTGATGGTGCGTAACGAGCAAATTGCTTCGCTGGAACGCATTCGCGCCACCCGTGATGATGCCGCCGTAACCGCCGCGTTGAACGCCCTGACTCACGCCGCACAGCATAACGAAAACCTGCTGGCTGCCGCTGTTAATGCCGCTCGCGTTCGCGCCACCCTGGGTGAAATTTCCGATGCGCTGGAAGTCGCTTTCGACCGTTATCTGGTGCCAAGCCAGTGTGTTACCGGCGTGATTGCGCAAAGCTATCATCAGTCTGAGAAATCGGCCTCCGAGTTCGATGCCATTGTTGCGCAAACGGAGCAGTTCCTTGCCGACAATGGTCGTCGCCCGCGCATTCTGATCGCTAAGATGGGCCAGGATGGACACGATCGCGGCGCGAAAGTGATCGCCAGCGCCTATTCCGATCTCGGTTTCGACGTAGATTTAAGCCCGATGTTCTCTACACCTGAAGAGATCGCCCGCCTGGCCGTAGAAAACGACGTTCACGTAGTGGGCGCATCCTCACTGGCTGCCGGTCATAAAACGCTGATCCCGGAACTGGTCGAAGCGCTGAAAAAATGGGGACGCGAAGATATCTGCGTGGTCGCGGGTGGCGTCATTCCGCCGCAGGATTACGCCTTCCTGCAAGAGCGCGGCGTGGCGGCGATTTATGGTCCAGGTACACCTATGCTCGACAGTGTGCGCGACGTACTGAATCTGATAAGCCAGCATCATGATTAATGAAGCCACGCTGGCAGAAAGTATTCGCCGCTTACGTCAGGGTGAGCGTGCCACACTCGCCCAGGCCATGACGCTGGTGGAAAGCCGTCACCCGCGTCATCAGGCACTAAGTACGCAGCTGCTTGATGCCATTATGCCGTACTGCGGTAACGCCCTGCGACTGGGCGTTACCGGCACACCCGGCGCGGGGAAAAGTACCTTTCTTGAAGCCTTTGGCATGTTGTTGATTCGTGAGGGATTAAAGGTCGCGGTTATTGCGGTCGATCCCAGCAGCCCGGTCACTGGCGGTAGCATTCTCGGGGATAAAACCCGCATGAATGACCTGGCGCGTGCCGAAGCGGCGTTTATTCGCCCGGTACCATCCTCCGGTCATCTGGGCGGTGCCAGTCAGCGAGCGCGGGAATTAATGCTGTTATGCGAAGCGGCGGGTTATGACGTAGTGATTGTCGAAACGGTTGGCGTCGGGCAGTCGGAAACGGAAGTCGCCCGCATGGTGGACTGTTTTATCTCGTTGCAAATTGCCGGTGGCGGCGATGATCTGCAGGGCATTAAAAAAGGGCTGATGGAAGTGGCTGATCTGCTCGTTATCAACAAAGACGATGGCGATAACCATACCAATGTCGCCATTGCCCGGCATATGTACGAGAGTGCCCTGCATATTCTGCGACGTAAATACGACGAATGGCAGCCACGGGTTCTGACTTGTAGCGCACTGGAAAAACGTGGAATCGATGAGATCTGGCACGCCATCATCGACTTCAAAACCGCGCTAACTGCCAGTGGTCGTTTACAACAAGTGCGGCAACAACAATCGGTGGAATGGCTGCGTAAGCAGACCGAAGAAGAAGTACTGAATCACCTGTTCGCGAATGAAGATTTCGATCGCTATTACCGCCAGACGCTTTTAGCGGTCAAAAACAATACGCTCTCACCGCGCACCGGCCTGCGGCAGCTCAGTGAATTTATCCAGACGCAATATTTTGATTAAAGGAATTTTTATGTCTTATCAGTATGTTAACGTTGTCACTATCAACAAAGTGGCGGTCATTGAGTTTAACTATGGCCGCAAACTTAATGCCTTAAGTAAAGTCTTTATTGATGATCTTATGCAGGCATTAAGCGATCTCAACCGGCCGGAAATTCGCTGTATCATTTTGCGCGCGCCGAGTGGATCCAAAGTCTTCTCCGCAGGCCACGATATTCACGAACTGCCGTCTGGCGGTCGCGATCCGCTCTCCTATGATGATCCATTGCGTCAAATCACCCGCATGATCCAAAAATTCCCGAAACCGATCATTTCGATGGTGGAAGGTAGTGTTTGGGGTGGCGCATTTGAAATGATCATGAGTTCCGATCTGATTATCGCCGCCAGTACCTCAACCTTCTCAATGACGCCTGTAAACCTCGGCGTCCCGTATAACCTGGTCGGCATTCACAACCTGACCCGCGACGCGGGCTTCCACATTGTCAAAGAACTGATTTTTACCGCTTCGCCAATCACCGCCCAGCGCGCGTTGGCTGTCGGCATCCTCAACCATGTTGTGGAAGTGGAAGAACTGGAAGATTTCACCTTACAAATGGCGCACCACATCTCTGAGAAAGCGCCGTTAGCCATTGCTGTTATCAAAGAAGAGCTGCGTGTACTGGGCGAAGCGCACACCATGAACTCCGATGAATTTGAACGTATTCAGGGGATGCGCCGCGCGGTTTATGACAGCGAAGATTACCAGGAAGGGATGAACGCTTTCCTCGAAAAACGTAAACCTAATTTCGTTGGTCATTAATCCCTGCGAACGAAGGAGTAAAAATGGAAACTCAGTGGACAAGGATGACCGCCAATGAAGCGGCAGAAATTATCCAGCATAACGACATGGTGGCATTTAGCGGCTTTACCCCGGCGGGTTCGCCGAAAGCCCTACCCACCGCGATTGCCCGCAGAGCTAACGAACAGCATGAGGCCAAAAAGCCGTATCAAATTCGCCTGCTGACGGGTGCGTCAATCAGCGCCGCCGCTGACGATGTACTTTCTGACGCCGATGCTGTTTCCTGGCGTGCGCCATATCAAACATCGTCCGGTTTACGTAAAAAGATCAATCAGGGCGCGGTGAGTTTCGTTGACCTGCATTTGAGCGAAGTGGCGCAAATGGTCAATTACGGTTTCTTCGGCGACATTGATGTTGCCGTCATTGAAGCATCGGCACTGGCACCGGATGGTCGAGTCTGGTTAACCAGCGGGATCGGTAATGCGCCGACCTGGCTGCTGCGAGCGAAGAAAGTGATCATTGAACTCAATAACTATCACGATCCGCGCGTTGCAGAACTGGCGGATATTGTGATCCCTGGCGCGCCACCGCGGCGCAATAGCGTGTCGATCTTCCATGCAATGGATCGCGTCGGTACCCGCTATGTGCAAATCGATCCGAAAAAGATTGTCGCCGTCGTGGAAACCAACTTGCCCGACGCCGGTAATATGCTGGATAAGCAAAATCCCATGTGCCAGCAGATTGCCGATAACGTGGTCACGTTCTTATTGCAGGAAATGGCGCATGGGCGTATTCCGCCGGAATTTCTGCCGCTGCAAAGTGGCGTGGGCAATATCAATAATGCGGTAATGGCGCGTCTGGGGGAAAACCCGGAAATTCCTCCGTTTATGATGTATTCGGAAGTGCTACAGGAATCGGTGGTGCATTTACTGGAAACCGGCAAAATCAGCGGGGCCAGCGCCTCCAGCCTGACAATCTCGGCCGATTCCCTGCGCAAGATTTACGACAATATGGATTACTTTGCCAGCCGCATTGTGTTGCGTCCGCAGGAGATTTCCAATAACCCGGAAATCATCCGTCGTCTGGGCGTCATCGCTCTGAACGTCGGCCTGGAGTTTGATATTTACGGGCATGCCAACTCAACGCACGTAGCCGGGGTCGATCTGATGAACGGCATCGGCGGCAGCGGTGATTTTGAACGCAACGCGTATCTGTCGATCTTTATGGCTCCGTCGATTGCTAAAGAAGGCAAGATCTCAACCGTCGTGCCAATGTGCAGCCATGTTGATCACAGCGAACACAGCGTCAAAGTGATCATCACCGAACAAGGGATCGCCGATCTGCGCGGTCTTTCCCCGCTTCAACGCGCCCGCACTATCATTGATAATTGTGCACATCCTATGTATCGGGATTATCTGCATCGCTATCTGGAAAATGCGCCCGGCGGACATATTCACCACGATCTTAGCCACGTCTTCGACTTACACCGTAATTTAATTGCAACCGGCTCGATGCTGGGTTAATGGTTTGTCCCGTCACGATCTTCAGCAATATGCTGAAGCATCGTGGCGGTATAACGATGATTTCTGATTGAATAAAGATATTCCTGCATATACATCGGCCTGTGCGGCGCATCAAAATATTTCAGCGTTGCCGGATTCACCAGTCGCCAGGCAAAATGCGGGATCACCGTCAGAAAATGTCCGCGCTCCACGGCGCTGATTTTGGCCATAAAACTGTAGGGACGATAAATAATGGTTGGATTGATCCCACAAGGTCGCATATTCGCATCAATCATTGCTTCGAAGTTGGCCCGGTTCTGAAAGCGCATTTGTAGCCAGGGCAGCTCCTGAAGCAGCTCTTGCTCTTGACGCTCTTCATAACGGCGAGAAACGAGAAAGCCTAATCGCAGCGGTGGTAGTTCACTGATAGTCAGGTTTTCCAGTTCCTGAACTCGTGCAGATACATGCTGTGGGGAGATAATAAAATCTAACTGGCGGTCAAAAAGATTATCGATAACGCCGTTTTCGCTGAACTCAACTGGCTGGGCGGTCACGCCTTCATACTTATCTCCGAGACTAATCAACTGATCGAAAATAATTGTCGGATAAGTATTATCTATGCCAATCACAATTTCTCGTGAACGACGTCCTGAGTTATGGATTTCATTATCAATCGCAGAAAGCCGTTGATAAACCGGGAACAGTTTTTGATACAGTTCCTGTCCGGCTTTATTGAGGCTGATATTATTATCTTTGCGGGTAAATAGCGTATAGCCAATTTGTTCTTCCAGCGCGGCAATGCTTTTACCAAATGGCGAAGCCGTCATATGGATTTTTTCTGCCGCCCGGGCAATATTATTGGTTTGCGCTAATAAAATGAAATTGCGCATCTTTTTCGAAATAAAAATGTCCATCCCCCTCCCCCGCATCCTTGTCCGCTTAACCGTTTCAGTCAGCCTATCCTTGATGAAACCGCGAGCAAAGATAGGTGATTACGTCATGGTTTTACAGAAAATTACAGAAAAAGGAGGCAATATCGGGTAAAGGCATTAGCCCGACGAATACGTCGGGCTACAAGTATTATTGTGCTGCAGGTGTTTTAGCGGGTTGTTGATCCACAGGTTCTAACTGGAAGACCACATCGACCTGATCATCAAACTGAATAGCGGCCTGCTCGTAAGTTTCCTGGGCGGACACCGGCGCGGCATCGGCTTTCATCATCCGCACCATTGGGCTGGGCTGATAGTTGGAAACATGGTAGCGCACGCTATATACCGGCCCCAGTTTACGATGAAAGCCGTTCGCCAGTTCCTGCGCCTGATGAATCGCGTTATCAATCGCTGCCTTACGCGCTTTGTCTTTATAGGCATCCGGCTGCGCCACGCCCAGCGACACAGAACGAATTTCGTTAAGACCCGCCTTCAGCGCGCCATCCAGCAAGGAATTCAGTTTGTCTAACTGACGGAGCGTGACTTCCACCGTTCTCACAGCGCGGTAGCCTTTCAGGATACTTTTACCATCCTGATAATCATAATCTGGCTGGGTGCGTAAGTTCGCTGAGCTGATATCTTTTTTCGCGATCTGATTGAGTTCAAGGAAGGAAATGTATTGTGCGACGCGCTCATCTGCCTGTTTCTTGGCAGTAGCGGCATCCTTCGCGGCCACGTTAACTTCAATCGCAAGAGTGGCAATGTCTGGCACCGCATCCACGCTTGCCGTACCGGAGGTGACAATATGCGGTCCATCCGGCAATTCGTTAGCCTGCGCTGCCATCCCGCTAATACCCATTAATGCCGCCAGGGCGATAACTTTGAACTTCACGTTAGTCTCTCCGTGTTAATTGACTTGCCCAAAATTCAGGACCTCTGGAGGCAAGCTTAGCGCCTCTGTTTTATTTTTCCATCAGATAGCGCCTAACTGAACAAGGCTTGTGCATGAGCAATACCGTCTCTCGCCAGCTGCAAGGCTATAAACCACATGACACATCCCACTACCAGATTGATAATGCGCTGTGATTTTGCCGTGCGCAGGCGCGGTGCCAGCCAGGCTGCGAGAATAGCCAGACCAAAGAACCACAGGAAAGAGGCGCTAATTGTCCCGAGCGCAAACCAACGTTTTGGTTCGACGTCAAGCTGCCCGCCAAGGCTGCCCAGTACAACAAAAGTATCCAGGTAAACATGCGGATTCAGCCAGGTCACTGCCAACATGGTGGCGATAATTTTCCATCTGCCTTGCTTCAGGACTTCGGCACTGGCTAACTCAATATTACTGCTCATTGCGGTTTTAAAAGCGCCAAAACCATACCACAGCAAGAAGGCTACGCCGCCCCAGGTGACCAGCGCCAGCAACCACGGCGACTGCATCAATAACGCGCTGCCACCAAAAATCCCGGCGCAAATCAGGACCAAATCGCTGATAGCACAAAGTAAGGCAATCATAATGTGGTACTGACGACGAATGCCCTGATTCATCACAAAAGCATTTTGTGGACCGAGCGGTAGGATCATAGCTGCGCCAAGCGCAAGACCTTGAAAGTAATAAGAAAACACGTTGGATATTCCGAATTAAGTATCTGATGCAGAGACTATATCGCGGGATTGTTATTAGCGGAAATTGATAATATTAATTGGCAATCAGAAAAACTAATAAGAGAGAGGCCAGAGAGTATTATCTGGCCTCAGCGTTGATTACGCAGCTTTGTCTTCTTTCACCCGCTTAAAGTTCACATCCATTTGCGGGTACGGGAAGCTGATACCGGCGGCATCAAATTCACGTTTAATACGCTCCAGCACATCCCAGTACACGTTTTGCAGATCGCCGCTGTTGCTCCAGACGCGGACCACGAAATTAATCGACGATGCACCAAGTTCGTTCAGGCGCACAGTCATTTCGCGATCTTTCAAAATGCGATCTTCAGACTGGATAATATTGGTCAGGATCTGCTTAACCTGATCGATATCGGAATCATACGCCACGCCAATAATAAATTCGTTACGGCGAACTGGCTCGCGGGAGAAGTTAATAATATTTCCGGCAATAATTTTACCGTTCGGAATAACGATAATTTTACCGTCTGCAGTACGCATGGTGGTGGAGAAAATCTGCACACTCAGCACAGTACCGGCTACGCCGCCGAGGTCAACATATTCTCCGGCACGGAACGGGCGGAACATGACAAGTAACACGCCAGCGGCCAGGTTAGACAGTGACCCCTGCAAAGCCAGACCAACAGCTAAGCCTGCGGCACCGAGTACAGCAATGACGGACGCGGTTTGTACACCCACGCGTCCCAGTGCAGCGATTAGAGTAAAGGCGATAATACCGTAACGGACTAATGCAGAAAGAAAATCAGCAACAGTGGCATCGATTTTACGGGAGATCATCAGGCGATTCACCGCGTTGGAAATCATCCGCGCGATAATCAAACCAACGATGATGATCGCGAGTGCCGCCACGATGTTTACTGCATAACTTAGCAGCAGCGCCTGGTTAGCTACCAGCCAGCTTCCCGCGCCGTTTATGCTATCGACAACATTCAAATCTTCCATTCAATATTCCTTTTCAACTGACTCAAAATGGAGAAATACACTCCGCCGCCTTATGACGGGCAGTCTGACAAGGGTAAACAATAAAGCATAATTTTGCCAAATAGATCACAGATTTCTCATCTGAATCACCTTGCTTTTGGCGAAAAAATCCCCGCAGAGCGGGGCTCAGACAGATATCAATGTGCGCTTTGTCATGCCGGATGCGGCGTGAACGCCTTATCCGGCCTACAAAAACCTGCAAATTCAATATATTGCAGGATACGTGTAGGCCTGATAAGCGTAGCGCATCAGGCAATTTTGCTTTTGGCGAAAAAAAGACCCGCAGAGCGGGCCTTGAGATAAGCAGAAAGGAATATCTTACAGAACGTCGATCGCGTTCAGTTCCTGGAATGCTTTTTCCAGACGAGCAATCATCGAAGTCTGACCGGCACGCAGCCATACGCGCGGATCGTAGTATTTCTTGTTCGGCTGATCTTCGCCTTTCGGGTTACCCAGCTGACCCTGCAGATAAGCTTCGTTCGCTTTGTAGTAGTTCAGAACGCCTTCCCAGGTTGCCCATTGGGTATCGGTATCGATGTTCATTTTTACTACGCCGTAGCTTACGGAGTCTTTGATTTCCTGAGCAGTAGAACCGGAACCACCGTGGAATACGAAGTTCAGGCTGTTGTGCGGCAGGTTGTGTTTCTTGGAAACATATTCCTGAGAATCACGCAGGATGGTCGGAGTCAGAACCACGTTACCCGGCTTGTAAACACCGTGTACGTTACCGAAGGACGCTGCGATGGTGAAACGCGGGCTGATTTTGCTCAGTTCGGTGTATGCGTAATCAACGTCTTCCGGCTGGGTGTACAGTGCAGAAGCGTCCATGTGGCTGTTGTCCACGCCGTCTTCTTCACCACCGGTGCAACCCAGTTCGATTTCCAGAGTCATGCCGATTTTGGACATACGCTCCAGGTATTTAGAGCAGATTTCGATGTTCTCTTGCAGAGATTCTTCAGACAGGTCGATCATGTGAGAAGAGAACAGCGGCTTGCCGGTAGCTGCGAAGTGTTTTTCACCCGCGTCCAGCAGACCGTCGATCCACGGCAGCAGTTTCTTCGCGCAGTGGTCAGTGTGCAGGATAACCGGAACACCATAATGTTCAGCCATCTGGTGAACGTGATGCGCACCAGAGATCGCGCCCAGGATAGCAGCACCCTGCGGAACGTCAGATTTCACGCCTTTACCAGCGATAAAGGAAGCACCACCGTTGGAGAACTGAACGATAACCGGCGCTTTAACTTTAGCAGCAGTTTCCAGTACGGCGTTGATGGAGTCAGTACCGACGCAGTTTACTGCTGGCAGTGCGAAGTTGTTTTCTTTTGCTACCTGGAAAACTTTCTGTACGTCATCACCAGTGATTACGCCAGGTTTTACGAAATCAAAAATCTTAGACATGTCTCTTGTCCTGTATCGTCGGGCCTTATACTCATCATACTTCAAGTTGCATGTGCTGCGTCTGCGTTCGCTCACCCCAGTCACTTACTTATGTAAGCTCCTGGGGATTCACTCTCTTGTCGCCTTCCTGCAACTCGAATTATTTAGAGTATGAAAAAATGCGTGCTCTAAAAGCGCGCTGAAACAAGGGCAGGTTTCCCTGCCCTGTGATTTTTTACTTCTTAGCGCGCTCTTCGAGCATCGCTACTGCAGGCAGTACTTTACCTTCCACGAATTCGAGGAATGCGCCGCCGCCAGTGGAGATGTAGGAGATTTTGTCAGCAATGCCGAACAGGTCGATTGCTGCCAGAGTGTCGCCGCCGCCAGCGATGGAGAACGCTTCGCTGTCTGCGATAGCGTTAGCCACGATTTCAGTACCTTTGCGGAAGTTCGGGAATTCGAACACGCCAACCGGACCGTTCCACAGAATGGTTTTCGCATTCTTCAGGATTTCAGCCAGTTCCTGAGCGGAAGCATCACCGATATCCAGGATCTGCTCGTCAGCTTTCACATCGTTAACAGATTTCAGGGTAGCCGGTGCAGTTTCAGAGAACTCGGTTGCTACGCGAACATCAGACGGAACCGGGATGTTGCAGGTGGTCAGCAGACGTTTAGCTTCGTCAACCAGGTCAGCTTCGTACAGGGATTTACCCACATCGTGGCCTTGTGCCGCGATAAAGGTGTTAGCGATACCACCACCAACAATCAGCTGGTCAGCGATTTTAGACAGGGAGTCCAGAACGGTCAGTTTGGTAGATACTTTAGAACCACCAACGATAGCCACCATCGGGCGAGCAGGTTCTTTCAGTGCTTTACCCAGCGCGTCCAGTTCAGCTGCCAGCAGCGGGCCTGCGCACGCAACGTCAGCGAATTTACCGATACCGTGAGTAGAAGCCTGCGCGCGGTGAGCAGTACCGAATGCGTCCATTACGAACACGTCACACAGTGCAGCGTATTTTTTGGACAGGGTTTCGTCGTCTTTCTTCTCGCCTTTGTTGAAGCGAACGTTTTCCAGAACAACCAGTTCACCTTCAGCAACGTCAACGCCGTCGAGGTAATCTTTAACCAGACGAACCGGGTTAGACAGTTTGTCTTTCAGGTAGTTAACAACCGGCAGCAGAGAGAATTCTTCGTTGTACTCGCCTTCGGTAGGACGACCCAGGTGGGAAGTTACCATCACTTTTGCGCCTTGTTTCAGGGCCAGTTCGATGGTCGGCAGAGAAGCACGGATACGCGCGTCGCTGGTTACTTTCCCGTCTTTTACTGGTACGTTCAGATCCGCACGGATAAATACACGTTTCCCAGCAAGATCCAGATCGGTCATCTTAATTACAGACATGGTGAATCCTCTCGTTGATTCTAAAAGTTTTGCAGACGCTGCTTGCGTCTTACCTGAAAGCAACAGTAGCCATAGCTAACGTCGTGTCGAGCATTCGGTTAGCAAAGCCCCATTCGTTATCGCACCAGACCAACGTTTTGATCAGGTGTGCGCCACTGACCCGGGTTTGGGTGCCATCGACAATGGCACTGTGCGGATCGTGGTTAAAATCTACAGAGACCAACGGCAATTCCGTATAGTCAACTATACCATGAAATGCACCTTGTGCTGCTTTTTGCAGCAACAGGTTGACTTCATTGGCTTTTACAGGTTTCTTCACCGTCACGCTTAAATCGATTGCCGTCACATTTATGGTTGGCACACGTACCGCAATCGCTTCAAAGCGATCGTTAAATTGCGGAAAAAATCGTGTGATACCGGCGGCCAGTTTAGTATCGACCGGAATGATCGACTGGCTGGCTGCCCGGGTGCGACGCAGGTCAGGATGGTATGCATCAATAACCTGTTGATCGTGCATGGCGGAGTGAATTGTGGTCACTGTGCCGGACTCAATACCGTACGCATCATCTAACAATTTGATGACGGGAATTATGCAATTCGTGGTACAGGAAGCGTTAGAAACGATGCGGTGTTCCGCACGAAGTTGATCCTGATTGACGCCGTAAACAACGGTCGCGTCGAGATCGTTACTGCCAGGATGTGAAAAGAGCACTTTTTTGGCCCCGGCGGCAATATGCGCTTCGCCATGCTCGCGGGAGCCATATACGCCGGTGCAGTCGAGGACTACATCAACGCCAAGTTCACGCCAGGGGAGCGATTGCAGTGAACGTTCATGCAATACGCGGATGGCGTCATCACCAACAAAAAGTTGATCGCGTTCCTGTCGTACTTCCCATGCAAAACGGCCATGGCTGGTGTCATATTTCAACAAATGCGCCATGCCCGCAGCATCCGCCAGTTCGTTGATTGCCACCACGGTAATTTCCGCCCGGCGTCCGGATTCATACAAAGCACGAACCACATTACGCCCGATGCGACCGAAGCCATTTATCGCTACGCGTACGGTCATAGATCTCCTGCAAGGTTTTCCCTGAGCAAATTTGCCAGACAGAGTAATCCAGCAAATCGTCCGGGGAAACCTTACCTGTCGCAAACTGCGACTGATTGGTTAATTGTCGAACATTTAATCGACTGAAACGCTTCAGCTAGGATAAGCGAAACGTGGAATAAAAGGAATGATTGTCCAGTCAAAGAAAGCAATTATCTGACTTACGTCACGTTTTCAGCCCCGCCCCTGTGGAATTTATTCCACTTTGCAGAATCACGAATAAGCGTAGCAAAATCTTTTCGTTGTGCCGTCACAAACCCTGACTTATATCAGAATATGACTGATGCAGCGTCGATATTATCCGCAATACGTCCGAGTTTCGGAGTACTCCAATGATGACATTGCCCTACCCATATTCTTCCTCCGCACGCTTTTACGCACTGCGCCTCCTCCCCGGGCAGGAAGTTTTTTCCCAGCTACACGCTTTTGCACAGCAGCATCAACTTCATGCCGCCTGGATTGCAGGCTGTACCGGTAGCCTGACTGACGTCGCCTTGCGCTATGCCGGGCAAGAAGGCACCACGCTCCTGAACGGTACATTCGAAGTGATCTCACTAAACGGCACGCTGGAACAGAGTGGTGAGCATCTTCATCTCTGCGTTTCCGATCCACACGGCACGATGCTTGGCGGTCATATGATGCCCGGCTGTACCGTGCGGACCACGCTTGAACTGGTGATCGGTAGCCTTGAGGAACTGGCGTTTAGCCGCCAACCTTGCGCGCTTTCTGGTTACGACGAGTTGCATATTTCCCCCGTTAAATAACTACTTTCAAAGAGGTTTTCTTATGGCGCGTAGCCACTTTTCCAGTCAGGCACTGGTGTTGATCGTTATATCTATCGCCATCAATATGATCGGCGGGCAACTGGCCAGCATGGTCAAATTACCTATATTTCTCGACTCCATCGGCACACTTATTAGCGCGGTACTGCTTGGTCCGGTGATCGGAATGCTGACCGGCTTACTGACCAATTTACTCTGGGGATTGCTGACCAACCCGATCGCCGCCGCATTTGCACCCGTCGCGATGGTCATCGGCCTGGTCGCCGGTTGCCTGGCGCGAGCGGGTTGGTTTCGCACCCTGCCAAAAGTCGTTGTCAGCGGCGTGATTATTACGCTTGCGGTAACGGTCGTCGCTGTACCGCTGCGTACTGCGCTGTTCGGCGGTGTCACCGGTAGCGGAGCCGATTTGTTCGTTGCCTGGATGCACTCGATGGGGCAAAACCTGGTGGAGTCGGTGGCGATTACGGTGATAGGCGCGAACCTGGTCGATAAAATTCTTACAGCGGTGATTGTCTGGCTTTTACTGCGCCAGCTGCCGATTCGCACCACGCGCCATTTTCCGGCAATGGCTGCCGTGCGCTAAATGCATCCATTTACCTCATTAACACTGTGGGCATTGGCGGCCTGCACCACGCTTATCCTGCCCGCGCAGACCATTTTGCCGATCTATAGCGCGGCGACCTTTTTCTGCCTTATTGCGCTAAAGGCCACGCGGCGGCGGGCAAAATATGTCGTCTGGCTGATGTTCTCGCTGGGAGCCGGGCTGTGGCTGGTACACGGTGGCTGGCTACCAGAATGGCTAAGCGGCACGCCACGCTTGCCAGAACGGTGGTCGCATGCTATTACGCTCTGGTTGCGGATTCTGGCGATTGTTTCAACCTCACAGTTGTGGATGCAGTACGTCCCCGTGCAATGTTTTATTCGCGCTCTGTTTGCTTCTCGCCTGCCGCCAGGCGTCGCTTATCTGTTTGCCGGGCCGTTATTGGTCGTTGAGCAGTTAAAACGGCAATTAGCGATTATTCATGAAGCGCAGCGTGCCCGCGGCGTGCCGCTGGATGAGGGCTGGTATCAGCGTTTACGTGCGATGCCCGCGTTAATTATTCCGCTAACACACAATGCGCTTAACGATCTGGCTGTCCGTGGTGCGGCGCTGGATATGCGGGCATTTCGGATCCACAACCGACGAACAACGTTATGGGCACCAGCCGATAGCACCCTACAACGCGTAGCGCGTTACACCATGATCTTGCTGATGCTGACAGAATTCGGAGCGTGGATATGGTTACGTTAGAACAGTTCCGTTATTGCCCGACACACTCAACGCATCCTCCGTTCTGTTATGACTTTCACTATGTCAAACCGGGGATGGTCGCCATCTTTGGTGACAACGGCAGTGGCAAAAGTACGCTGGCACAGCTGATGGCGGGCTGGTATCCGGACTTTCTGCCAGGAGAGATAACAGGCACGGGGACGCTCCTCGGTACGCCCATTGGGCATCTCCCGCTTAATGAACAATCCGCCACCATCCAGCTCGTCCAGCAATCGCCCTATTTGCAGCTCTCCGGCTGTACCTTTAGCGTGGAAGAAGAAGTTGCCTTTGGGCCAGAAAATCTGTGTCTTGCTGAAGCAGAGATTATGGCGCGGATTGATGCCGCCCTGACTCTGACCGAGTGCCAGCCGTTGCGCCATCGTCACCCGGCAACACTCTCCGGTGGAGAGACACAGCGCGTGGTCATCGCCTGCGCCATCGCGATGCAGCCAAAGCTCTTAATTCTTGATGAAGCCTTTAGCCGCCTGACTCCGCAGGCCAGCGAAATGCTGTTGCAGCGCTTACAACACTGGGCGTTTGAACGTGGTTCGCTGATTATTCTTTTTGAACGTCATCGCACACCTTTCCTGAACTACTGCCAGCAAGCGTGGCAATTGAAAAACGGAGCGCTCCAGCCACTATGTTAACGTTAAATAAGATATCTTATCGCTGGCCTGGCGCGGCAACGGATTGTCTTTGCGACATTTCTCTGCAACTCAAACAAGGTGAATGGTTGGCGCTGACCGGCGACAATGGCGCGGGAAAATCGACGCTGTTACGAGTAATGGCAGGTCTTCTTACGCCCACAGCCGGTACGGTTATGCTGCAACAACAGGCGATGAAAAACCTGAAAAACCGCCAGCGCGCGGCAAAGGTTGGCGTACTGTTTCAGGAAGCGGAAAACCAACTTTTTCACAGCACCGTCGCTGACGAGATCGCATTTGGTTTGAAACTGCAAAAATGCCCGGCGGATGAAATCACTCAACGTACCCATGCTGCCCTGCAATGTTGTCAGTTAGCAGACACTGCCAACGCGCACCCGTTGGATCTGCATAGTGCGCAGCGACGGATGGTCGCCGTCGCCTGCCTGGAAGCACTCTCTCCGCCACTATTGCTGCTGGACGAGCCGAGTCGGGATTTTGACGAAAATTGGTTGAGCGTGTTTGAAAGCTGGCTGGAGAAGTGCCGCCAGCGAGGCACGAGCGTCGTAGCAATCAGTCATGACGCCGCATTTACCCGGCGTCATTTCTCTCGTGTGGTGCGACTGGAAGATGGTCTAATCAGGAACGTTAATCCACCAGACGATATTCACCCGTAGCGGTCATCATTAAGGTCAAATTTGCAGGCAGACTCTCTTCCAGCACCCGGCGAACATTCGGCCCGTCGGTACGGTCATAAAAAGCTTCTGCGTCTGCCAGCGATACCCCTCCCGCCAGCTTGCGCCCTACCAGTCGTTCCCGCAACGCAGTAGCTGGCGCGTTGATAAAGATCGAGAAATCACAAAATTGCGCAAGCTGGCACCACTTCTCGTCGTCCAGCAACAACCAGTTTCCTTCGACGATGACGAGTGGTGCGGTAACGTGCAACGCATCTTCAACAGGATCATGCTTTTGTCGATCATACTGCGGCCACGTACAATCCCCTTCCACGACCTGGCACAGATTTTCCGCCAGTTTCGCAACGTCAAATGTCTCTGGTGCGCCTTTGAAGGGGCGCAATTGATGCGCATCCAGCCAGCTATTGTAATGGTGAAAACCATCCATCGGGAGCGTCTGGATAGCGGGTAATTCAGGGTCTTGTTGCGCGAGATATTCCCAGAAGGTAGTTAAGGTAGATTTACCCGTCCCCGGCGGAGCGCAAAGAAAAACCACCGTACGTCGCTGCGGACTTACCGTCTGTAAGGCCGCCAGCATACGCAGCAACGGTTTATGCACGCGTTCTATCTCTTCATCATGGTACTGCGCTTGCACGTTCAGCCCATTCACCGTTAATTCAATTTTCACGGCGTTAATTCCTTTAAGGTGGTCGTTACTGCCAGCGTCAGCGCCGTTTTGACCATTCCGCTAAAACGCGCCTCTGACCAGACGGCGAAATCGGCGAACTTCATCGCTTTTAACGCGTCATAGAGCGTCGCATTGCAGGTTATGCTATTGACGTTGCTGATAAAATCCCAGGTCATGTCATCGGCAAATCCGGGCGTTTCATCCTGTTCGTTCAGGTAATGCCAGTACTGGGAAAAGTGCGTGATATCGGCATACAGCCATTTATCCATTTTCCCCAGCGCATAAATCAAACGCAGCGCAACATCAATATCGTCAAGCGGGCCGCTTTGGGCGAGTAACGGCTTCACTGCATATTCGACGATCTCTTCATCGTTATCGACAAACAGCGACGGCAGAAACTGGCGTATCCCCTGGAGCAAAATAGAATGCGCAGTTTTCATAAATGAAAATAAATTGTCCTGTGCATCCAGTTGCTCAAGCACATCATCTTCTGTCAGCGTCGCCATTGGTCTTCCGATAGATCACCATCAATGCAGGGAGTCTATTATATTACACGTTTGGTCCGCGCCGCCGATCAGTAATGTCTGCGTCCGCACCCCATTCGCCGTCTGTTGGATACCGTTCACCAACTCGCCGCCCGTCACGCCCGTAGCGCTAAAGAGGATATCGTTCCCCCTCACCAGTTCATCGAGCGAGTACACACGGTTAACGTCAACGCCCATTGCCTTACAACGCTTGCGCTCCTGCTCTGCAATCTGCCGATTTTCCGTGTAATCCCCTTTAGCCTGACAAAAGTCAATCAGCTCGGCCTGCATATCCCCACCTAATGCTTTAACGGCACAGGCAGAAATCACGCCTTCTGGCGCACCGCCGATGGTGTACATCACGTCGTAAGGATTATCCTGCCAGCAGGTCAGCACGCTGGCGGCGACATCGCCATCCGGCAGAGCGAAAACCTTCACGCCCAGCTGTGTTGCTTCTTCAATCGCGGCACTCAGGCGCGGTTTATCCAGCGTAACCATGCGCAGCTTGTCCAGCGGTTTACCTAACGCCCGCGCCACGTTACGCAAGTTGTCCGCCAGAGGCAAAGACAGATCAATCGCCCCGGCAGCCAGTCGATTAACAACCAGCTTTTTCATATACATATCGGGCGCATGTAACAGGCTATCTCGAGGGGCGAAAGCCATGACCGCCAGCGCATTGCTCTGCCCCATCGCTACCATCCGCGTGCCTTCAATCGGGTCAACCGCGATATCGACTTCTGGCCCATCGCCTTTGCCCACCTCTTCGCCAATCCACAGCATCGGCGCATGGTCAATTTCTCCTTCGCCGATAACCACTCGTCCACGAAAAGCGACGTCGTTTAATGCCTGGCGCATCGCGGTGACCGCCAGGCCATCAATTTTATTTTTGTCGCCACATCCGGTTTGCGGCCAGGCAGCCAACGCTGCCTGTTCCGTAACGCGAAATAATGGCCACGCCAGGGACATCATTGCGCGGCCTCCCCGATATCAACGCCAAATTGTGCCAGCAGATATTTCTCGGCCTGTTCATTCCAGATGCCGTGCGTTTCCTCAACCAGCCGCGCCAACTCTTTAAACAGCGGATCGGTTTTGCCTTTTTCGGCAAAATCGGCAATGGCAGTGAGCGGCATGGTCACGCCGTTATAAATGAGTTTTTTACCGCCAGGGATATCCGGCAGATTGAGCACGGTATCTGGCACCGCATCCAGCCCACCGATATGCGTGACCATAAAGGACGGCTGCAACTGCCCCGTGGCGCTTAACGCAATCGCCTCTTTCATGTCGTCCGTTGAACCGCCGGATGTACCGACTACGTGCGTGCTGTTGTAATGGACGTTGTAGAAATTAAACGGCACTTTGAAGTTTTTATCCGTCGGCCCGGCAAAGAAGTTCAGACAGCCATCTTCCGCCAGTAATTCATCAGCCATCTCAACGACAGCAGGCACCGCCGCATAAACAAAAATGTCATCGAACCCGGCATCTCCTGTCAGCGCCCGCAGCATCTGGACAGGATCGCTCATCCCTTTGGTATTCACATACACCAACTCAATGCCTTTACTGGCCGCCAGTTCCACCGGCAGCAGCTTCTGTACCTGCGCCAGACGTTTGTCGTCGATATCGACCACCACCACCCGCGACGGTTGTATGCCGCCGTTAATGGCGTAATCGATAGCGCCAATGCCCATCGGACCTGCACACGCCAGCAGTGCAATATTGCCGCCAGGTTTGACGCCCATGCGATGCTCATAAACATATTGCGTGGTGTGATAATTGGCATGATAAGCACCAATAATGCAGCACATAGGCTCTGCCAGCGACGCCGCAGCAAAATAAGAGCCGTGATACGGTAATACGCAGCCCAAATTAATGGCGATTTCGGGAATAATCATATAAGTGGCATTGCCGCCAAAATATTCGTAGCTGTAGCCCGCTGAATATCCGCTTGGTAACCCCATCGCCGGTTGCAATACAAAACGCTGGCCTTTTTTATATTTGCCAGTGAGATTTTTACCCACTTCGACAATAACCCCGGCACATTCATGCCCGGTAATGACCGGATGATTTTCTAAATCGTCGGGTACGCGTTTATGTTCACTACCGAGTAACGCCGCTTTCCAGGTGGATAAACAGACGCTGTCAGAAATCACACTCACCAGTAATTCATTATCGGTAATTTCTGGCAGTTCAAATTCGCGCAGACGGACATCCCGCTTGCCATAAATAGCAGCAACTTTGGTTTTCATTTTTACCTCTGTAATCAGTGTTTATGTTCGGCGGTTAATTGATTAAATAAAGTGTCGAGTTTTGGATCGCCAATATAGTTATTAATCAATATCAGTGGTTTATCCGTCACACGTTTCACGCGCCCTTCCAGACTGGCATGAGTAACGACGATATCCGCATCCGCAGGCACGTTTTCTATGGCGTAATGTTTTACTTCAATTGCCAGCCCCGCTTTTTCCAGGCGTTTACGGAAGGTGGTCGCGCCCATCGCACTGGAGCCCATCCCCGCATCGCAAACAAAGGCGATACGCTTAACCCTGCTTAACGAGAATGCACCCTCTTGTTTCATCGCCTTAACCGCATTGGCTGACTGAGCAAACTCATCTTCGCTCTCCGTTTCCACCGTTTTTTCCATCTTCAGTATCAGCGAAGTGATAGCAAAGGACACCAGGGTACCTACCGTAACATCGGCAATTGTCGCCAGGAACGAACCTTTCGGCGTCAGCGCCAGGTAAGCAAAGATAGACCCCGGACTTGGGCCAGCCACCAGACCACCGTCCAGTAAGTTAAACATCCAGGTGCCAGACATACCGCCCGCAATCATGGCAATAATAGTCAGCGGCTTCATCAGCACATATGGGAAATACAGTTCGTGGATCCCACCGAGGAAGTGAATAATCATCGCCCCGGGCGCAGAACGTTTACTCATCCCTTTACCAAACAAGGTAAACGCCAGCAGCAGCCCTAAGCCAGGCCCAGGATTGGACGCCACCATAAAGAAGATGGATTTACCGTTAACCGAAGCCTGTTGCATTCCCAGCGGATAATAGACGCCCTGATCGATCGCGTTATTGAGGAAAAGCACTTTCGCCGGTTCATTGATAACTGACAGCAGAGGCAGATAACCCGCATGTACCAGCGCCTCGATACACTCTTTGACGAAAGTATTGGCAATTAACACCGCCGGGCCGATCACTTCAAAACCCAGCAGACAAAGGAGCATCCCCGCGATACCTAATGAGAAGTTATTGATAACCATCTCAAAACCGGCAGGTATGCGTTTTTCCAGCGCCTTGTCGATATATTTAATCACCAGACCACCGAGCGGCCCCATAATCATCGAGCCAAGGAACATCGGGATTTCAGCGCCGACGATCACACCAATAGTACCTATTCCGCCCATGACCGCCCCGCGTTTACCGCCGACCAGGTGACCACCGGTAGAACCAATCATCACGGGCAATAAATAGGTAATCATCGGGCCGACAATTTTGGCGAAATGTTCATTCGGCAGCCAACCGGTGGGAATAAATAACGCAGTTATAAAGCCCCAGGCAATAAAAGCACCGATATTGGGGATGACCATTGCCGTCAAAAAGCCCCCAAAAGCCTGGACCTTTGCACGAGCAGACTTGTTTTCCATAATATTATCCTGTAGAGGAGAGAGTAATTATCCGCGGCTGATAATGTCCGCTAATTGTTTTTCTGATGATGCTGTTAAGAGTTGTTCGAGTATTTCTTCTTCGCACAGTAATTCACTTAACGCCTGAATAGCGCCAATGTGCGAATCGGCATCGGCAGCAGAGAGTCCGATGAGTAATTTAATTGGTTCGTCATTCCCCGGAAAATAAACATCTTGTTCAAGTAATGTCAAAGACATCCCGGTTTTAAGCGCCCCACATTCCGGTCGCGCATGAGGCATTGCCACGCCTGGTGCGAGAATATAATAAGGGCCATTGTTAATGGTGGAATCTTTAATTGCCTGAATGTAATTCTCGCTGATATAGTTTTTATCCAGCAATGATACCATCGAGAAATCGATAGCTTCCTGCCAATCTTTTGCTGAATGTATAACTGAGATTGATGATTCCGGAAAATAATCACTAAGCCGCATAAATTATCCTTATTTTATTTTTAGGGTACCGTCAGGCGGTAAAAATAAAATACTCGTGCGGTTTAATGAAAGCAATTGAGCAGGGAAACCGATGTTTTGAAAACAGTGAATTATTAATTTCTTATATAACATTGAGTTATAGATATAACAACAAATGTCAATACGCATATCGTGATGCATATTACATAATTGATATTTATTGCATATAAATATTTGTGATCTACAACACGCTTTATCTATTGCTTGTCCGCAAACGGACATATCAAGGTAATAAAAAAGGTCGCCGAAGCGACCTTTTTACCCGAAATGCTAATTACAGCAGTTCTTTTGCTTTCGCAACAACGTTATCAACAGTGAAGCCGAACTCTTCAAACAGCAGCTCTGCCGGAGCAGATTCACCGAAGGTGGTCATACCGACGATAGCACCGTTCAGGCCAACATACTTGTACCAGTAGTCAGCAATACCCGCTTCTACAGCAACGCGTGCAGTAACCGCTTTCGGCAGTACGGATTCACGGTAAGCAGCATCCTGCTTGTCAAATGCGTCGGTAGACGGCATGGACACCACGCGCGCTTTCACGCCTTCGGCAGTCAGTTTTTCGTAGGCAGCAACAGCCAGTTCAACTTCTGAACCGGTAGCGATGAAAATCAGTTCCGGCTGACCGGCGCAGTCTTTCAGCACATAACCACCGCGCGCGATGTTTGCCAGTTGCTCTTCAGTTCGTTCCTGCTGCGCCAGGTTCTGACGGGAGAGGATCAGTGCGGTCGGGCCGTCCTGACGCTCAACACCGTATTTCCACGCGACCGCGGATTCAACCTGGTCACACGGACGCCATGTAGACATGTTCGGGGTTACGCGCAGAGAAGCGACCTGCTCTACCGGCTGGTGAGTCGGGCCATCTTCGCCCAGACCGATGGAGTCGTGGGTGTAAACCATCACCTGACGCTGTTTCATCAGCGCAGCCATACGTACGGCGTTACGTGCGTATTCCACGAACATCAGGAAGGTGGAGGTGTACGGCAGGAAACCACCGTGCAGGGAGATACCGTTAGCAATCGCGGTCATACCGAACTCGCGAACACCGTAGTGGATGTAGTTACCCGCAGCATCTTCGTTGATTGCTTTAGAACCAGACCACAGGGTCAGGTTAGACGGTGCCAGGTCAGCAGAACCGCCGAGGAATTCCGGCAACAGCGGACCGAAAGCTTCGATAGCATTCTGAGACGCTTTACGGCTGGCGATTTTCGCCGGGTTAGCCTGCAGTTTAGCAATGAACTCTTTTGCTTTCGCGTCGAAGTCAGACGGCATTTCGCCTTTCATACGGCGGGTAAATTCAGCGGCTTCCTGCGGATAAGCTTTCGCGTAAGCAGCGAATTTCTCGTTCCATGCGGATTCTTTCGCCTGGCCTGCTTCTTTCGCATCCCACTGAGCATAGATTTCAGACGGGATTTCGAACGGTGCATATTTCCAGCCCAGCTGTTCGCGGGTCAGGGCAATTTCAGCGTCGCCCAGCGGCGCACCGTGGGAGTCGTGAGTACCGGCTTTGTTCGGGGAACCGAAACCGATGATGGTTTTGCACATCAGCAGGGACGGTTTGTCAGTCACTGCGCGCGCTTCTTCTACTGCGCGTTTGATGGATGCCGCGTCATGACCGTCGATGTCGCGAATAACGTGCCAGCCGTAAGCTTCGAAACGCATTGCGGTGTCGTCGGTGAACCAGCCTTCAACGTGACCATCAATAGAGATACCGTTGTCATCGTAGAACGCAATCAGTTTACCCAGCTTCAGCGTACCCGCCAGAGAGCAAACTTCGTGGGAGATGCCTTCCATCATGCAGCCGTCGCCCATGAAGGCATAGGTGTAGTGGTCGACAATGTCGTGGCCCGGACGGTTAAACTGCGCCGCCAGCGTTTTTTCTGCAATCGCCATACCGACTGCGTTGGCAATACCCTGACCCAGCGGACCGGTGGTGGTTTCCACACCAGCGGTATAACCTACTTCCGGGTGGCCCGGAGTTTTAGAGTGCAGCTGACGGAAGTTTTTCAGTTCTTCCATCGGCAGATCGTAACCGGTGAGGTGCAGCAGGCTGTAGATCAGCATGGAGCCGTGGCCGTTGGACAGCACGAAGCGGTCACGGTCAGCCCAGGACGGATTCTGCGGGTTGTGTTTCAGGAAATCACGCCACAGGACTTCGGCAATGTCAGCCATACCCATAGGGGCACCCGGGTGACCGGATTTGGCTTTCTGTACTGCGTCCATGCTCAGCGCACGAATAGCATTGGCAAGCTCTTTACGTGAGGACATTTTGACTCCAGATCGGATGATGAAGGGCACGCCCTTAACGACTTGACGACAGCGCGTTTTGGGCTACGCCGGAAAATTTGCCAACAATTTACCGCAAGCCGCGCGTCATGTACATGGAACATCCTTTTGCCGCTTCAGAAATCTCTGGATCATGCTCGCATGTTGCGCAATCTACTCGCCCGTCCGCTGCGCTTTTCCTTATACTGAGACTGAGCGTCGATTCACCTGCAAACGGCGCATTTTTAGAATAATCCTGACCTTGTGCGGAAGAGAAAACATGAAAATTCGCGCCTTATTGGTAGCAATGAGCGTGGCAACGGTACTGACTGGTTGCCAGAATATGGACTCCAACGGACTGCTCTCATCAGGAGCGGAAGCTTTTCAGGCTTACAGTTTGAGTGATGCGCAGGTGAAAACCCTGAGCGATCAGGCATGTCAGGAGATGGACAGCAAGGCGACGATTGCGCCAGCCAATAGCGAATACGCTAAACGTCTGACAACTATTGCCAATGCGCTAGGCAACAATATCAACGGTCAGCCGGTGAATTACAAAGTGTATATGGCGAAGGATGTGAACGCCTTTGCAATGGCTAACGGCTGTATCCGCGTCTATAGCGGGCTGATGGATATGATGACGGATAACGAAGTCGAAGCGGTGATCGGTCACGAAATGGGGCACGTGGCGTTAGGCCATGTGAAAAAAGGAATGCAGGTGGCACTTGGTACAAATGCCGTGCGAGTAGCTGCGGCCTCTGCGGGCGGGATTGTCGGAAGTTTATCTCAATCACAACTTGGTGATCTGGGCGAGAAATTAGTCAATTCGCAATTCTCCCAGCGCCAGGAAGCAGAAGCCGATGATTATTCTTACGATCTTCTGCGCCAACGCGGCATCAGCCCGGCAGGTCTTGCCACCAGCTTTGAAAAACTGGCAAAACTGGAAGAAGGTCGCCAAAGCTCAATGTTTGACGACCATCCTGCATCCGCCGAACGCGCCCAGCATATTCGCGATCGCATGAGCGCGGATGGGATTAAGTAAAGCCTGGTGGTGTCGAACGTAGGTCAGATAAGGCGTTCACGCCGCATCTGACATGAATGGCACATTTGTTACCTTGTGCGCATTGCCGGATGCGATGCTGGCGCATCTTATCCGGCCTACGGGTGCCGAACGTAGGTCGGATAAGGCGTTCACGCCGCATCCGACATTAATGGCACGTTTTACCCGTGCGCATCGCATCTGGTGCTTACTCGCCCTTTTTCGCCGCCTGAATATACAGCATCTCCAGCGCCAGCGTCGCCGCAGCCAGAGCGGTGATTTCCGACTGATCATATGCCGGAGCCACTTCCACTACGTCCATCCCAACGATGTTGAGATCTTTCAGGCCGCGTACCAGTTTAATAGCGCGATCGGAGGTCAGGCCGCCAATCACTGGCGTACCGGTGCCTGGTGCAAAAGCAGGATCCAGGCAGTCGATATCAAAGGTCAGGTAAACCGGCATATCACCCACAATCTGTTTCACCTGGGCGATAACGTCATCCACGCTGCGATCGTTCACCTGGCAGGCGTCCAGCACGGTAAAGCCGTTGTCTATATCAAACTCGGTACGAATACCAATCTGCACGGAATGATTCGGGTCGATCAGACCTTCTTTCGGCGCGGTATAGAACATGGTGCCGTGGTCAAATTCACAACCGTTCGCATAGGTATCGGTGTGGGCGTCAAAGTGTACCAGCGCCATTTTACCGAAATGCTTCGCATGAGCACGCAGCAGCGGCAGCGTAACAAAGTGGTCACCACCGAAGGAGAGCATACGCTTACCGGCAGCCAGCAGCTTCTCGGCGTGCGCCTGCAGCTTCTCGCTCATCTCACGGGCATCGCCGAAAGCATATACCAGATCACCGCAGTCCACGACGTTCAGACGCTCACGCATGTCGAAATTCCACGGGAAGCGATTGTGTTCCCAGGCCAGATTCGTCGAAACCTGACGGATCGCTGCCGGACCGTGGCGACCACCGGCACGGCCAGAGGTGGCCATGTCGAACGGCACACCAGTAATCACCCAGTCAGCATCGCTGTCATACGGCTGGAAGTTCATCGGCAGGCGTAAAAAACCAAAGGCGTTGGAAACCAGTGAGTTATCGTATTGATGACCTAAGGTGCTCATGGATGGACTCCTATTACAAAGTCGATATAAAAAAACCCTTCCGCGTCGTTAGGCCCGACGAGGAAGGGTTGGATTTGCGAAACACAAGTTTGTGCTAATTATCGCCTTAAATGGGCGAGGCATCAAGCGAGGTTGCTATTTCCGACACGGTGGCGGCGCATAGCCATTGTTATCTGCTGGAAAAGCTTGTCCAGAGCACGGTGGCAGCGCGTTTTGCGCCGGGCCTTGTAATTCAAAGGCGGCAAAGCCGATTACCCCGGTATTACGCACATCGCCTTGCGCCGAATTGGCTGCGTAGGAATCAACAACGTTGGCGAACTGAAAAGCCGCTTCGGTATGTTTATCTTTGCGGAATCCTTTAATCGCTAACGAATCTCCGGCATTCACAATATAGCCGTTGTTATTCAGCGAACCTTGCTTGCCGTTCAGCACATCCAGGCCATCAACCGTAGCAACGATCTCGTAGTTGGTGTTACGACTGTAATTACGAACATATAATTGATAATTCATTCCGACTCTGGCATGGACAATATAGCGTGGTTCATTATTGGATGAATCATAAACACGCGTAATAGGTAGAGAATTAAAATTACCATCGCGAATAGCATATTCCAGTTCGTTAATACGAATGCTATAAACGCGGTCGTAGCCGGAAGGAACATTAGTCGAATAACTAATAACGATCATCTCCGCCGGATCGCGCCAGGCTCGCTCAGCAGATACGCCCTGAACCGTTGAGTGCACATCCCCACCCCAGGCGGTGCCGACATTACCCGATGCACTGCTATTATACTGCGCATTACTGGAACAACCGGCCAGCAGCACGATTAATGCCACCAACGCGCTACGTACTTTCCATTTTTTCATAACCGTTCCCTCTGCATTTAATTAATGCAGCGATTGTAGGGAGATTATTTAATAAGAAAAGCAGCTAAATTATTTTTAAGAATATATAAAAAGAAAGCGGACCGATTTACGTAAATAAATCGACCCGCCAGCAGAATAATCTTAATTATTCATCTTCAAGATAGGTATAACCGTACAAACCTGCCTCGAACTCTTCAAGGAACTGTTGTTGCAGTTCAGCATCAAGATCGGTTTTCTTCACTTGATCACGGAACTGAGTTAACAGCGTTTTCGGATCGAGCTGTACATATTGCAGCATGTCCGCCACGGTATCGCCTTCGTCAGACAGTTCCACTTCGACACTACCGTCAGGGAACACGAACACGTCAACCGCTTCGGTATCACCGAACAGGTTGTGCATGTTGCCGAGGATCTCCTGATATGCGCCGACCATAAAGAAACCGAGCATCGGCGGATTCTCTGGATCGTACTCCGGCATAGGCATTGTCGTGGCAATACCGTCACCATCAATATAGTGGTCGATAGCACCGTCAGAGTCACAGGTAATATCCAGCAGCACAGCGCGGCGTTCCGGCACTTGATCCAGCCCTTCCAGTGGCAGAACCGGGAACAACTGGTCGATCCCCCACGCATCCGGCATCGACTGGAACAGCGAGAAGTTGACGTACATTTTGTCCGCCATACGTTCCTGCAGCTCGTCGATAATCGGACGATGAGCACGGTTTTGCGGATCCAGCTGCTTTTGCACTTCATGGCACATGCTCAAATAAAGCTGCTCAGCCCATGCGCGTTCTTGCAGGCTAAAGGTGCCGGAAGAGTAGCCGATATGAATGTCGTGCAGATCCATCTGACTGTCGTGTAACCATTCACGCAGAGAACGGCGAGTTCCCGGTTCGTGCATCTCCTGCCAGGTTTCCCACATGCTTTGCAGCGCACGCGGCGCATCTTCTGCAGGCGCGGTCGGCACCGTGTATTCGTTACGTTCCACGCCGATGATATTAGACACCAGCACGGTGTGATGCGCAGTCACTGCACGACCCGATTCAGTGATTACCGTCGGATGTGGCAGACCGTTTTCTTCACATGCATCACCAATCGCCCAGATGATGTTGTTGGCATATTCATTGAGGCCGTAGTTCACCGAACAGTCGGACTGCGAACGAGTACCTTCATAATCCACGCCCAGACCGCCGCCGACGTCGAAGCACTGAATATTGACGCCCAGCTTGTGCAGTTCCACATAGAAACGCGCCGATTCACGAACGCCCGTGGCGATATCGCGAATATTCGCCATCTGCGAACCGAGGTGGAAGTGCAGTAGTTGCAGGCTGTCGAGACGCCCGGCTTCACGCAGGGTTTCAACCAGTTGCAGTACCTGAGTCGCAGCCAGGCCGAACTTCGATTTTTCCCCGCCGGAGGACTGCCATTTACCCGAGCCCTGCGAAGCCAGACGTGCACGCACGCCCAGACGAGGAACGACATTCAGACGTTCTGCTTCATCCAGCACAATGGCGATTTCTGACATCTTCTCAATGACCAGATAGACCTTGTGGCCCATCTTCTCGCCAATTAATGCCAGGCGGATATATTCGCGGTCTTTATAACCGTTGCAGACGATGACGCTACGGGTCATGCCAGCATGCGCCAGCACCGCCATCAACTCTGCTTTCGAGCCTGCTTCCAGCCCCAACGGTTCGCCAGAATGAATCAGGGACTCAATCACGCGGCGGTGCTGGTTAACTTTGATCGGATAAACAAGGAAGTAATCGCCGTTATAGCCGTAGGATTCCCGCGCACGTTTGAACGCGGCGTTAATGGAACGCAAACGGTGCTGCAGGATCTGTGGGAAACAGAACAGTGCAGGCAGACGCTGACCCTGTGCTTCACGAGTTTTCACTAACTGCGCGAGATCGACGCGAGCTTCCGGGACGTCCGGGTCCGGGCACACGCTGATGTGGCCCAGCTCGTTAACGTCATAGTAGTTATTGCCCCACCAGGCAATATTGTAAGTACGCAGCATCTTGCTGGCTTCCTGGGAGCTCATTGCAACCTCCTGCATGGAGCGTAGTACACCGTGTTCGCCCGCTGACGAAGGCAAACCCATAGACATGTCGTCAGACATAGCGAACCTCAAATTATTTTATTAAGTGTAAAACAGTTAACGACTATCGCAGCCTGGAACTGCGATAACAACCCATAAGCACATGGATTTTCCAGCAGTGAATGCTGACGCTCCAACTGCGCAACCGGTTTCTTTTTCATAACATTATTAAGCACATAACCGAACGTAAGTGTGACAGTTCGGCGAAACCACGAGAAAACTCTTGTTTTTACAAGAGCGCCCTTGTTCAGTCCTCAGTAACTGTAACCAGCTCTTGAATCCTGAGAAGCGCCGAGATGGGTATAACATCGGCAGGTATGCAAAGCAGAGATGCAGAGTGCGGGGAACGAATCTTCACCAGAACGGTGAGACAGGTTAAGCAGCAGACAACGGTTCATTATTTCGTATCACCTCCACGGCCGCCTGTTAAGACGAACCCACAAGCCAAAACTCTGATTTCAACCCGGCTGGAAGTGGCAACACGAAAGAAACGTCGTGTGCTTTTTATTTAAGCCGCGCGCCGCGTTTTATACCCCACAATGGCAGAAAATTGCAAAAGATAAATACGCAGAATGCCGGCATTGTCAGGAAAAATTTCCAGCCACGTTTTTAACAGAATGAGACACGATTCAAAAAAAAGTGGAAATCGGGTGAAGAATTGACCTAAAATAGCCATCCAGATGTTAATCCATCCATACCGATTAACACTCAGACTGCCAGTGTTTTTAACTTGCAGAGTCGTGGTAGGATCCGCTACCACAGAAAATCCACACAACAGTTTGAGCTAACCAAATTCTCTTTAGGTGATATTAAATATGGCAAAACACCTTTTTACGTCCGAGTCCGTCTCTGAAGGGCATCCTGACAAAATTGCTGACCAAATCTCTGATGCCGTTTTAGACGCGATCCTCGAACAGGATCCGAAAGCACGCGTTGCTTGCGAAACCTACGTAAAAACCGGCATGGTTTTAGTTGGCGGCGAAATCACCACCAGCGCCTGGGTAGACATCGAAGAGATCACCCGTAACACCGTTCGCGAAATTGGCTATGTGCATTCCGACATGGGCTTTGACGCTAACTCCTGTGCGGTTCTGAGCGCTATCGGCAAACAGTCTCCTGACATCAACCAGGGCGTTGACCGTGCCGATCCGCTGGAACAGGGCGCGGGTGACCAGGGTCTGATGTTTGGCTACGCAACTAATGAAACCGACGTGCTGATGCCAGCACCTATCACCTATGCACACCGTCTGGTACAGCGTCAGGCTGAAGTGCGTAAAAACGGCACTCTGCCGTGGCTGCGCCCGGACGCGAAAAGCCAGGTGACTTTCCAGTATGACGACGGCAAAATCGTTGGTATCGATGCTGTCGTGCTTTCCACTCAGCACTCTGAAGAGATCGACCAGAAATCGCTGCAAGAAGCGGTAATGGAAGAGATCATCAAGCCGATTCTGCCCGCTGAATGGCTGACTTCTGCCACCAAATTCTTCATCAACCCGACCGGTCGTTTTGTTATCGGTGGCCCGATGGGTGACTGCGGTCTGACTGGTCGTAAAATTATCGTTGATACCTACGGCGGCATGGCACGTCACGGTGGCGGAGCATTCTCTGGTAAAGATCCATCAAAAGTGGACCGTTCCGCTGCGTACGCAGCACGTTATGTTGCAAAAAACATCGTTGCTGCTGGCCTGGCCGATCGTTGTGAAATTCAGGTTTCCTACGCAATCGGCGTGGCTGAACCGACCTCCATCATGGTAGAAACTTTCGGTACCGAGAAAGTGCCTTCTGAACAACTGACTCTGCTGGTACGTGAGTTCTTCGACCTGCGCCCATACGGTCTGATTCAGATGCTGGATCTGCTGCACCCGATCTACAAAGAAACCGCAGCATACGGTCACTTTGGTCGTGAACATTTCCCGTGGGAAAAAACCGACAAAGCGCAGCTGCTGCGCGATGCTGCCGGTCTGAAGTAATCTTTCTTCACCTGCTTTCAAAGGCCAGCCTCGCGCTGGCCTTTTTCTTTTACCTCACCGCGGTGGATAGGCATTCACGCCGCATCCGGCAAAAAGCTGCCCGCACAATAACATCATTCTTCCTCAACACGTTTTATCGCAAATTATCATCACTACTGAAACCGATTACACCAATAACACCAGCCAAATATTTGTAATATTTTCATATTATTATTCAGTTTTCACAGTTGTTACATTTCTTTTCAGTAAAGTCTTAATTGCAGATAACAGCGTTTAATCTATGATGATATAACTCAATTATTTTCATGCACTTAAACCATAACTAAGATAAATGTTAGTGTAAGCGATTACACTGATGTGATTTGCTTCACATCTTTTTACGTCGTACTCACCTATCTTAATTCACAATAAAAAATAACCATATTGGAGGGCATCATGCCTGACGCTAAAAAACAGGGGCGGTCAAACAAGGCAATGACGTTTTTCGTCTGCTTCCTTGCCGCTCTGGCGGGATTACTCTTTGGCCTGGATATCGGTGTAATTGCTGGCGCACTGCCGTTTATTGCAGATGAATTCCAGATTACTTCGCATACGCAAGAATGGGTCGTAAGCTCCATGATGTTCGGTGCGGCAGTCGGTGCGGTGGGCAGCGGCTGGCTCTCCTTTAAACTCGGGCGCAAAAAGAGCCTGATGATCGGCGCAATCCTGTTTGTTGCCGGTTCACTGTTCTCTGCGGCTGCGCCAAACGTTGAAGTACTGATTCTTTCCCGCGTTCTGCTGGGGCTGGCGGTGGGTGTAGCCTCTTATACCGCACCGCTGTACCTCTCTGAAATTGCGCCGGAAAAAATTCGCGGCAGTATGATCTCGATGTATCAGTTGATGATCACTATCGGGATCCTCGGTGCTTATCTTTCTGATACCGCCTTCAGCTACACCGGTGCATGGCGCTGGATGCTGGGTGTGATTATCATCCCGGCAATTTTGCTGCTGATTGGTGTCTTCTTCCTGCCAGACAGCCCACGTTGGTTTGCCGCCAAACGCCGTTTTGTTGATGCCGAACGAGTGCTGCTACGCCTGCGTGACACCAGCGCGGAAGCGAAACGCGAACTGGATGAAATCCGTGAAAGTTTGCAGGTTAAACAGAGTGGCTGGGCGCTGTTTAAAGAGAACAGCAACTTCCGCCGCGCGGTGTTCCTTGGCGTACTGTTACAGGTAATGCAGCAATTCACCGGGATGAACGTCATCATGTATTACGCGCCGAAAATCTTCGAACTGGCGGGTTATACCAACACCACAGAGCAAATGTGGGGGACAGTGATTGTCGGCCTGACCAACGTACTTGCCACCTTCATCGCAATCGGCCTTGTTGACCGCTGGGGACGTAAACCAACGCTAACGCTGGGCTTCCTGGTGATGGCTGCTGGCATGGGCGTACTCGGTACAATGATGCATATCGGTATTCACTCTCCGTCAGCGCAGTATTTCGCCATCGCCATGCTGCTGATGTTTATTGTCGGTTTTGCCATGAGTGCCGGTCCGCTGATTTGGGTACTGTGCTCCGAAATTCAGCCGCTGAAAGGCCGCGATTTTGGCATCACCTGCTCCACCGCCACCAACTGGATTGCCAACATGATCGTTGGCGCAACGTTCCTGACCATGCTCAACACGCTGGGTAACGCCAACACCTTCTGGGTGTATGCGGCTCTGAACGTACTGTTTATCCTGCTGACATTGTGGCTGGTACCGGAAACCAAACACGTTTCGCTGGAACATATTGAACGTAATCTGATGAAAGGTCGTAAACTGCGCGAAATCGGCGCTCACGATTAATCTCCTCAGGCTTCCTCCTGTCACGGAGGAAGCCACCTCTTGCAGTCATCTTTTCTTCGCTCTATCCTCTGCCGCTATGAAAACATCCCGTCTCCCTATCGCCATCCAACAGGCCGTTATGCGTCGCCTGCGGGAAAAACTCGCCCAGGCCAACCTGAAGCTAGGGCGTAACTACCCGGAGCCAAAACTCTCTTACACCCAGCGCGGAACCTCCGCCGGAACGGCCTGGCTGGAAAGCTATGAAATTCGCCTCAATCCCGTTTTGCTGTTGGAAAACAGTGAAGCCTTTATTGAAGAAGTGGTGCCGCACGAACTGGCACATTTGCTGGTATGGAAACATTTCGGCCGCGTAGCACCACATGGCAAAGAGTGGAAGTGGATGATGGAAAGCGTGCTGGGCGTTCCCGCCCGTCGTACGCATCAGTTCGAACTGCAATCCGTGCGTCGCAACACCTTCCCCTACCGCTGCAAGTGCCAGGAGCATCAGCTTACCGTACGCCGCCATAATCGCGTAGTTCGTGGCGAGGCCGTCTATCGCTGTGTTCACTGCGGTGAACAGCTGGTTGCGAAATAACCATCTGAACTATCAGGAACTTTCCTGATCTGGCTGATTGCATACCAAAACAACTTTCGCTACGTTGCTGGCTCGTTTTAACACGGAGTAAGTGATGTACCGTTATTTGTCTATTGCTGCAGTGGTACTGAGCGCAGCATTTTCCGGCCCGGCGTTGGCCGAAGGTATCAATAGTTTTTCTCAGGCGAAAGCCGCGGCGGTAAAAGTCCACGCTGACGCGCCCGGTACGTTTTATTGCGGATGTAAAATTAACTGGCAGGGCAAAAAAGGCGTTGTTGATCTGCAATCGTGCGGCTATCAGGTGCGCAAAAATGAAAACCGCGCCAGCCGCGTAGAGTGGGAACACGTCGTTCCCGCCTGGCAGTTCGGTCACCAGCGCCAGTGCTGGCAGGACGGTGGACGTAAAAACTGCGCTAAAGATCCGGTCTATCGCAAGATGGAAAGCGATATGCATAACCTGCAGCCGTCAGTCGGTGAGGTGAATGGCGATCGCGGCAACTTTATGTACAGCCAGTGGAATGGCGGCGAAGGCCAGTACGGTCAATGCGCCATGAAGGTCGATTTCAAAGAAAAAGCTGCCGAACCACCAGCGCGTGCACGCGGTGCCATTGCGCGCACCTACTTCTATATGCGCGACCAATACAACCTGACACTCTCTCGCCAGCAAACGCAGCTGTTCAACGCATGGAACAAGATGTATCCGGTTACCGACTGGGAGTGCGAGCGCGATGAACGCATCGCGAAGGTGCAAGGCAATCATAACCCGTATGTGCAACGCGCTTGCCAGGCGCGAAAGAGCTAACCTACACTAGCGGGACTCTTTTTGTTAACCCCTACCCCACGCGTACAACCGCGTGGGGAGACGACGCGGATTTTTAACTATGCGTATCCCCCGCATTTATCATCCTGAACCACTGACCAGCCATTCTCACATCGCGCTTTGCGAAGATGCCGCCAACCATATCGGGCGCGTACTGCGCATGGGGCCGGGGCAGGCGTTGCAATTGTTTGACGGTAGCAACCAGGTCTTTGACGCCGAAATTACCAGCGCCAGCAAAAAAAGCGTGGAAGTGAAGGTGCTGGAAGGCAAGATCGACGATCGCGAATCTCCGCTGCATATTCACCTCGGTCAGGTGATGTCGCGTGGTGAAAAAATGGAATTTACGATCCAGAAATCGATCGAACTCGGTGTAAGCCTCATTACGCCACTTTTTTCTGAGCGCTGCGGCGTTAAACTGGATAGTGAACGTCTGAACAAGAAGCTCCAGCAGTGGCAGAAGATTGCAATTGCTGCCTGTGAGCAGTGTGGTCGTAACCGGGTGCCGGAAATCCGCCCAGCGATGGATCTGGAAGCCTGGTGTGCAGAGCAGGATGAAGGACTGAAACTGAATCTTCACCCGCGCGCCAGTAACAGCATCAATACGTTGCCGTTACCGGTTGAACGCGTCCGCCTGCTGATTGGCCCGGAAGGCGGTTTATCGGCAGATGAAATTGCCATGACTGCCCGCTATCAATTTACTGATATCCTGTTGGGACCTCGCGTTTTGCGTACAGAGACAACTGCGCTCACCGCCATTACCGCGCTACAAGTACGATTTGGCGATTTGGGCTAACGGAGAAGAATAATGATCAAGCTCGGCATCGTGATGGACCCCATCGCAAACATCAACATCAAGAAAGATTCCAGTTTCGCTATGTTGCTGGAAGCACAGCGTCGTGGTTACGAACTTCACTATATGGAGATGGGCGATCTGTATCTGATCAATGGCGAAGCCCGCGCCCATACCCGCACGCTGAACGTGAAGCAGAACTACGAAGAGTGGTTTTCATTCGTCGGTGAACAGGATCTGCCGCTGGCCGATCTCGATGTGATCCTGATGCGTAAAGACCCGCCGTTTGATACCGAGTTTATCTACGCGACCTATATTCTGGAACGTGCCGAAGAGAAAGGGACGCTGATCGTTAACAAGCCGCAGAGCCTGCGCGACTGTAACGAGAAACTGTTTACCGCCTGGTTCTCTGACTTAACGCCAGAAACGCTGGTTACGCGCAATAAAGCGCAGCTAAAAGCGTTCTGGGAGAAACACAGCGACATCATTCTTAAGCCGCTGGACGGTATGGGCGGCGCGTCGATTTTCCGCGTGAAAGAAGGCGATCCAAACCTCGGCGTGATTGCCGAAACCCTGACTGAGCATGGCACTCGCTACTGCATGGCGCAAAATTACCTGCCAGCCATTAAAGATGGCGACAAACGCGTGCTGGTGGTGGATGGCGAGCCGGTACCGTACTGCCTGGCGCGTATTCCGCAGGGGGGCGAAACCCGTGGCAATCTGGCTGCCGGTGGTCGCGGTGAACCTCGTCCGCTGACGGAAAGTGACTGGAAAATCGCCCGTCAGATCGGGCCGACGCTGAAAGAAAAAGGGCTGATTTTTGTTGGTCTGGATATCATCGGCGACCGTCTGACTGAAATTAACGTCACCAGCCCAACCTGTATTCGTGAGATTGAAGCAGAGTTTCCGGTGTCGATCACCGGAATGTTAATGGATGCCATCGAAGCACGTTTACAGCAGCAGTAACCCACCTTAGCGAGAAGGATCTCGTTGAGACTCTGAGTGACAGCGCCCTTCTTTCCACGCATACTGGGCGCTGTTGCTTTTTTGAACCAGGAAACAGAACCTCTGACAATGAATTTACAGCATCACTTTCTTATTGCCATGCCTGCTCTCCAGGATCCGATTTTCCGTCGTTCCGTGGTCTACATTTGCGAACATAATACCAATGGTGCAATGGGGATCATCGTCAACAAGCCGCTGGAAAATCTCAAAATTGAAGGGATTCTGGAAAAGCTGAAGATCACGCCGGAGCCGCGTGATGAATCAATCCGTCTGGATAAACCGGTTATGCTCGGCGGTCCGCTGGCTGAAGATCGCGGGTTTATTTTGCATACTCCGCCCTCCAATTTTGCTTCCAGCATTCGCATTTCAGACAACACAGTGATGACCACTTCCCGCGATGTGCTGGAAACGCTCGGCACCGATAAACAACCGTCTGACGTATTGGTGGCTCTGGGTTATGCCTCCTGGGAAAAAGGTCAACTGGAACAAGAAATTCTCGATAACGCGTGGCTAACGGCCCCGGCGGATCTGAATATTCTGTTCAAAACGCCGATTGCCGACCGCTGGCGCGAGGCGGCAAAACTGATTGGTGTGGATATTCTCACCATGCCTGGTGTGGCAGGGCACGCCTGATGAGTGGAACCTTACTCGCCTTCGACTTCGGCACCAAAAGCATTGGCGTAGCGGTCGGCCAACGCATTACCGGCACTGCTCGCCCTTTGCCTGCAATTAAAGCACAGGACGGTACGCCGGACTGGAACCTCATCGAACGTTTACTGAAAGAGTGGCAGCCGGACGAAATCATCGTCGGTTTGCCGCTGAATATGGACGGCACCGAGCAACCATTGACTGCCAGAGCGCGTAAATTTGCCAACCGTATTCATGGTCGTTTCGGTGTTGAAGTAAAGCTCCATGACGAACGTCTTAGCACCGTGGAAGCCCGTTCCGGTCTGTTTGAACAGGGCGGCTATCGGGCGCTCAACAAAGGCAAAGTCGACTCTGCCTCTGCGGTTATTATTCTCGAAAGCTATTTCGAGCAGGGATATTAAGGCGATCTAAAAGCCTGGCGGATAGTCGTTACCGCCATCTTGCCGGATGCGGCGTGAACGCCTTATCCAGTACACATCTGGCAGCGGCTGTAGGTCTGATAAGACGCGTTAGCGTCGCATCAGACATTTATTGCCTTTATAGGCCCTATAAACTTGCGCATCGGGCATGGCAACGTCACAAACGCCCTTCCCCCACCCGCTGCTGATAACTCTGCTGAAACGTTAACATCCCCACCTGCTGCCCGGTTTGAATAACATGCGGTAACTGGTGGGTTTTCCCTTCGCGAATCAAATTCCCCACCGCGGGAGTGTTAATCAATAATTCAAACAGCGCCACGCGTCCTTCCTGTTTATCCACTTCCAGCTTTTGTGACAACACGGCCCGTAAACTACCTGCCAGTTGATTACGTACGGGATCTTTTTCCTGCGCCGGAAATGAATCCACCAGTCGCTCAACTGCCTGCGCGGCACCACGCGTATGTAATGTTGCCAGCACCAAATGCCCGGTTTCTGCCGCCGTCAGTGCCAGACGGATTGTCTCGCTGTCACGCAGCTCTCCGAGCAAAATCACATCAGGATCTTCCCGCAATGCGGCCCGCAATCCCGATGCGAACGTCATACAGTGCAAACCAATTTCCCGCTGCTGGATCAAACATCGCTGGCTGGCATAGAGATATTCCACAGGATCTTCCAGCGTCAGAATATGCGCATCGGCATGTTGATTAAGATAGCCAACCATCGCCGCCAGCGTGGTAGATTTGCCACTCCCCGTCGCCCCCGTCACCAGAATCAGGCCATTCTCGCTCTTGAGTAATTCCGGCAATACCGGTGGCGCACCAAGCTGTTCGAGCTGTGGACAGTGCGAAGGTAACAACCGTAATGCCAGAGAAATACCTTGCCGTTGCGCGAACGCACTGCCACGCAACCGCTGGTTTTCCGCCAGCGACACGGCAAAATCCAGCTGGCCATTTTCCAGCAATATTGCCCGCTGATCGTCATCCAGCCACTCCCGCAGTAGCTCTTCGACGTCCGGCGCATCAAACGGCGCAGCTTCCATTAGCCCGCGAATGCGCCATCGTGCGGGCCAGGCGCTGCACAGGTGTAGATCCGAGACGTTATGCTTTACACTAAGGGCCACAATTTCTTCCATATTCATACTAAGATCCTCGGAAAATGAACGATATTGCGCATAACCTGGCACAGGTCCGGGACAAAATCTCAGCGGCTGCAACGCGTTGCGGCCGTTCTCCAGAAGAAATTACGCTGCTTGCAGTCAGTAAAACAAAACCTGCGAGCGCCATCGCAGAAGCCATTGATGCCGGGCAGCGTCAATTTGGTGAAAACTACGTTCAGGAAGGGGTAGATAAAATTCGCCACTTTCAGGAACTGGGCGTAACAGGATTAGAATGGCATTTTATTGGCCCGTTGCAGTCTAATAAAAGCCGCCTGGTGGCAGAGCATTTCGACTGGTGTCATACCATCGACCGTTTGCGCATTGCTACCCGCCTCAACGATCAGCGCCCGGCAGAACTTCCCCCTCTTAACGTACTGATTCAAATTAATATTAGTGATGAAAACAGTAAGTCCGGGATTCAACTGGCAGAACTGGACGAGCTGGCAGCGGCGGTCGCTGAACTACCGCGTTTACGTCTGCGCGGGCTGATGGCAATCCCTGCGCCTGAGTCAGAATATGTAAGGCAGTTTGAAGTTGCACGCCAAATGGCTGTAGCATTTGCCGGACTGAAAACGCGCTACCCGCATATCGACACGCTCTCTCTGGGAATGTCGGACGATATGGAAGCCGCCATTGCGGCAGGTAGCACGATGGTTCGTATCGGCACTGCAATTTTTGGTGCGCGTGATTACTCTAAAAAATAAGGAATTAAAGGAACGCCATGAATACGTTGACTTTCCTGCTTTCAACGGTCATTGAGCTGTATACCATGGTGCTGTTATTACGCATCTGGATGCAGTGGGCTCATTGTGATTTTTACAACCCCTTCTCACAGTTTGTAGTGAAGGTAACACAGCCAATTATCGGGCCACTGCGCCGCGTTATTCCGGCAATGGGTCCCATTGATAGCGCCTCGCTGCTGGTTGCGTACATTCTCAGTTTTATCAAAGCCATCGTGCTGTTTAAAGTGGTGACCTTCCTGCCAATCATCTGGATTGCCGGTTTACTGATTCTGCTGAAAACCATCGGCCTGCTGATTTTCTGGGTCCTGCTGGTGATGGCGATTATGAGCTGGGTAAGCCAGGGTCGTAGTCCGATTGAATACGTGCTGATTCAGCTGGCCGATCCGCTGCTGCGCCCGATTCGCCGCCTGCTACCGGCAATGGGTGGGATTGATTTCTCGCCGATGATCCTCGTTCTGCTGCTGTATGTCATCAATATGGGTGTCGCAGAAGTATTACAGGCAACCGGAAACATGCTGCTGCCGGGGCTGTGGATGGCGTTATGAGTGCCGTAACAGTTAATGATGACGGTCTGGTTTTACGGCTCTATATTCAGCCGAAAGCCAGCCGTGATTCTATTGTCGGTTTACATGGCGACGAAGTTAAAGTCGCCATTACCGCGCCGCCGGTTGACGGCCAGGCCAACAGTCATCTGGTGAAGTTTCTCGGTAAGCAATTCCGGGTTGCCAAAAGCCAGGTGGTGATTGAAAAAGGCGAACTTGGCCGCCACAAACAAATTAAAATCATTAATCCGCAACAAATCCCGCCAGAAATCGCGGCGTTAATTAATTAGGTATCCTATGCAAAAAGTTGTCCTCGCAACCGGCAATGCCGGTAAAGTGCGTGAGCTGGCGTCGCTGCTTAGCGACTTCGGTCTTGATATCGTGGCCCAAACAGACCTCGGCGTAGATTCCGCTGAAGAAACTGGCCTGACCTTTATCGAAAACGCGATTCTGAAAGCGCGCCATGCGGCAAAAGTGACCGGTTTACCGGCAATTGCCGACGACTCTGGTCTGGCGGTAGATGTGCTTGGCGGCGCGCCGGGCATTTACTCCGCGCGTTATTCCGGTGAAGACGCGACCGATCTAAAGAATCTGCAAAAACTACTGGAAACACTGAAAGACGTACCGGACGACCAACGTCAGGCGCGTTTCCACTGCGTGCTGGTATATCTGCGTCACGCGGAAGATCCGACTCCGCTGGTATGCCACGGTAGCTGGCCGGGCGTGATTACTCGTGAACCAGCGGGCACTGGTGGCTTTGGTTATGATCCAATCTTCTTCGTACCTTCCGAAGGGAAAACCGCCGCCGAACTGACCCGCGAAGAAAAGAGCGCCATTTCCCACCGTGGTCAGGCATTGAAACTGCTGCTGGACGCTTTACGTAATGGTTAAATTACCGCCGCTGAGTCTCTACATTCACATCCCGTGGTGCGTGCAGAAATGCCCGTACTGCGATTTCAACTCTCACGCGTTGAAAGGAGAAGTGCCGCACGACGATTACGTTCAGCATCTGCTTTGCGATCTGGACAACGATGTGGCTTACGCTCAGGGCCGTGAAGTAAAGACAATCTTTATTGGCGGTGGTACGCCGAGCCTGCTTTCCGGCCCGGCGATGCAAACGCTGCTGGACGGCGTGCGTGCGCGTTTGCCGCTGGCAGCGGATGCAGAAATTACTATGGAAGCGAACCCTGGTACGGTAGAAGCCGATCGCTTTGTCGATTATCAGCGTGCTGGTGTGAACCGCATCTCTATTGGTGTGCAGAGTTTTAGCGAAGACAAGCTGAAACGACTTGGGCGTATTCATGGCCCGCAAGAAGCGAAACGCGCGGCAAAGCTGGCGAGCGGGCTGGGGCTGCGTAGCTTTAACCTCGATTTGATGCATGGACTACCGGATCAATCACTGGAAGAGGCGCTTGGCGATCTACGCCAGGCCATTGAACTGAATCCGCCGCATCTTTCCTGGTATCAACTGACCATCGAACCCAATACGCTGTTTGGTTCGCGACCACCGGTGCTGCCGGACGATGACGCGCTGTGGGATATTTTCGAACAGGGGCATCAGTTATTAACCGCAGCGGGTTATCAGCAATATGAAACTTCCGCTTACGCCAAACCCGGTTATCAGTGCCAGCACAATCTCAACTACTGGCGATTTGGCGACTACATCGGTATTGGCTGTGGCGCGCACGGCAAAGTGACCTTCCCGGATGGGCGCATTCTGCGTACCACCAAAACGCGTCATCCGCGTGGTTTTATGCAGGGAAGGTATCTGGAAAGCCAGCGTGATGTCGAAGCCGCAGATAAGCCGTTTGAGTTCTTTATGAATCGCTTCCGTCTGCTGGAGGCCGCGCCGCGCGTGGAGTTTATTGCGTATACCGGGCTTTGCGAAGATGTGATTCGCCCACAGTTAGACGAGGCGATTGCCCAGGGTTATCTCACCGAATGTGCGGATTACTGGCAGATAACGGAACATGGGAAGCTGTTTTTAAATTCGCTGCTGGAGCTTTTTCTGGCTGAGTAAACTTGTATTGCCGGATGCGGCGTGAACGCCTTATCCAGCCTACATGTGGCAACGGTTGTAGATACTGTTATGGCCTGCAAGTTTTTTCCTGGTCCGGTTTCCCGGATTGCAGGCATGCCAGACACAGCGCCGTCAGGCGCTGTTTTTTTCATCCCTTCCGCGATTTTTACGCCGCTACCGGATTATGCCGTGACGCATCGAACGGCACGCCTGACTTCAGCACTCCATACGCCACCTGTGCCAGCTTGCGCATCATCGCGCCGAGAATCACCTTTCCTTTCTTGCCATTAGCCGCCAGACGGTCGCGGAACGCCCGTCCCCACTCAGTCTTACTGGTGGCTACCATTGCGGGCATATACAACGCCCTGCGAAGCGACACATGTCCGGCCTTACTCATCCGGCTCGCCCCTCTCACACTGCTACCTGATTCATAACGCCGTGGTGTCAGACCCGCAAAAGCGGCGAACTGTCTGGCATGGGCGAAGCGGTCCTTCAGACCGATATAAGCCAGCAATACCGCAGATGTTTTCTCTCCGATACCCGGGATGCTTTCCAGCAGTTTCCTGCGGTGTTTCATATCCGGATCATCGTCTGTCAGGTCTTTTATCTGCTTCTCAAGACGCTTCAGCTCTGCTTCAAGCCACAGAAGGTGAGCATCAATGCTCGGTCTCTGGACTTCCCGCGCCGTTTCAGTGCGATTCAGTTCCTGCGTGTGCATATCTGTCAGCGCCTGGTGGCGGACTACCAGGGCACGCAACGCGCGTTCAAGCGGGTGAGGCGCTTCCCAGGCTGCAGGGCGCTTCTGACGACAGAACTCTGCCAGCATGCGCGCATCCACGGTATCAGTCTTGTTACGCAGTCCTTCACTCTGAGCGAAAGCTTTACCCAGCGCAGGATTAATGACTGACACTATGTAGCCAGCATCGTAAAGGCACTCAGCGACAGGTTCCATATAGGTGCCGGTCGCTTCGATGCAGATATGCGCATGGTCAATCTTGTGACCTTTCAGCCAGCTCACCAGCTCATCGTGCCCTTTAGTGGTGTTAGCGAATTTTTTGGTGCGATGACGACCATCAGGACGCAACACATCGACATCCAGTTTCTCTTTAGCGGTGTCGATACCGATATAATGAAGTTCATGTTCCATAGTGAAACCAACCTTGCAAATACGGATTACCGGGAAAACCGGTCCATGATACTGTCCGGTTTATCACTTTGGGAGAAAGGCAGTCCGCTGCATAAATCTACGCAACAGGTTAGAACCCAAGGCCCGATACGGCATGCGGACTGCAGGCAGAGAAAACTGGCCGATTTTCTCTGCACTGGAGGGATAATACAAGGTCTGATAAGACGCGCAAGCGTCGCATCAGACGTTGATTGCCGGATGCGGGGTCAACGCCGCATCCTGCTACAAATCGTGCACTATATCAAACTTACTTAATCACCCCATTGCGCCGCAGTTGTTCGGTATCTTTTTTCCAGCGTTCATTAGCTTGGTTGATATCGTCAATTTTCATCAAAATCGCGACTTTTTTACTGTTTATTTCTGAAACTTTCATCGTTAACGGATATTGCCCTTTTTCAAGCGTTACCCAGTCATCCTGCAATTTACGGCTGAGTTTTTGTGATTGCAGAAAAGTCTGTCGCCGTTGTTCGTTGATATCGAAATCTCGTTTCTGCTGAATCGGCACTTCATAACACTCTTCACTCTGTTTATGACATGCCGCAATCGCCGGTTGATAAACCTCTTTGTCATATTTAACCGCGAACGCCTCGCTATCGTTCTGTTTATTAAACTCATCACGCTGTTGGTGAATTTTTTTAAAGGCTTCTTCGCGGGTCATTTGCTTACCGTTTGCATCTTTTCCCCAATATGCATCCGCTGCTTTCTGCGCCGCCACCATTTGCTTATCAAGCGCTTTCACTTCCTTTTCCAGCGCAGGAATCGAGTTCTTCTGGGTATTCAACGCAGATTCAAGCTGACTAAAGCGATAATTGAAATCTTCGCTATTCACGATCAGATATTTATTATTCGTTTTGATATCGTCGACCACCCGCCCACGATCGCTGGCTGCCGCCTGAAAAGAGTAAAAGTTCACCGACCAGCCAGACGCGGGCGTTCCTTTACTGGTTAACATCGCCGAGAATTTTACCGGTTTATCTTTCGTCCAGGTCTGTTCGAGCAGTTCGTAATCTGCCAACTGACCGACCCAGGTATAGAGATCGTCACTGGAAGAGACATCGCCTTCCGCTGACCAGGTGGCCTGATTACCCTTAGCATCAAGATTTTTTAAGGTGATAGCATCAAGCTTGAGAATGCCGTGATACTGCTTTTTGAATTGATCTTTTAAGATATTTTCAGTTGGCGGTTCGCCATCTGCCCAAGCATTACCAGTCATCAACATAAGCAGTGCCGTGCCAACAATCCATTGCTTTTTCACCCGAAAAACCTCACGCGGAATAATTTATTCCGGTGATTATCATTAGGGTAATGAAAATTGGCAATGGACGTAAGTCTGAAGTGAAAAAGCCCCGGCACGATACCGGGGCGAGGTGATTAGTACTGATTGAAGATCTGCTGGATCTGCTGCGGATCTTTGGTTTGCGTCAGAGCCAGCTGCAGCAGGACGCGCGCTTTTTGCGGGTTCAGCGTGCCAGAGGCGACGAAGCCGTATTTCGCATCATCCACTTCAGCATCCTGAGTGGTAGCACCCGTCGGTACGCGGGAAGAACGCACTACTGCAGTGCCGTTTTTCGCGGCGGTTGCCAGGGTGTCGAACACGGATTTATACAGGTTACCATTACCCACACCAGCGCTAACGATGCCATCATAGCCCGCATCTACCAGTGCTTTAGCCGGAAGATCGGATGCGTTAGCGTAGTTATAAACGATGCCGACTTTCGGCAGCTCATTCAGCTTAGAGACATCGAATGGCGTATCGCTGGTGTGCTTACGTGCCGGGGTACGTTGGTAGTCAATCTTACCGTTGTGAATGTATCCCAGAGGACCGTAGTTAACAGACTTGAAGGTCGCTACGTCGGTGGTGTTGGTTTTGGTGACATCGCGACCGTCCAGTACGGTGTCGTTCATCACCACCAGCACGCCACGATTAGCGGAGGCTTTATCAGCTGCGGTCACTACCGCGTTATACAGGTTGAATGGACCGTCTGCGCTCATGGACGTGGACGGGCGCATTGCGCCGACCATCACCACCGGTTTGTCGCATTTCACCGTCAGGTCGAGGAAGTAAGCGGTTTCTTCCATCGTGTCGGTACCGTGGGTAATGACGAAGCCGTCGGTTTTATCGCAGTCGGTGTTAATTTTTTTCGCCAGTGTCAGCCAGACATTATCGTTCATGTCCTGGGAGCCGATATTCACTACCTGCTCGCCTTTAACGTTCGCAATGTCTTTTAGTTGCGGCACCGCATTAACCAGATTTTCTACGCCAACTTTACCCGCTGTGTAGTTAGATTTGGTTGCGGAGTCACCACCACCGGCAATGGTCCCGCCGGTTGCTAAAATGGTGATATTGGGTAATGCCAATGCTGCACCACTAAAACCCATAACCAGTGCGGCAAGTGCCGTCTTTTTGAAAAACTCCATTTCATTCCTCCAGTTACGTGAACGCTACGCATTATCCCTTAGCTCTGTATGGGAAATTTGACGTTAAACAATTTACAACGTGAATATATTTTGGAGATCTACAAAGTTAGAGGCAGGTAACAAAACGAAGAATTAAACGGCATAAAAAAGTATTATGCCGTCTTAAAATAGAGGATTATTTTAAATTCCCGACCAGGGCTTTGCGGCTATCTTCCAGAGTCACAACGCGGCTACAAACATCTTTGCCAAACTGCTGGAAATCTTTTTCCTGCTTTTTCCACTCGGTTTGGATTGAGGATTGCAGCCCCCCCAGGCTTCCCAGCACATTCTGTAATGGGTTACCGCCGCTTTTCAGCACCGCTTTCGCGCCCATTTCATTAATGCTGTCCTGTAAAATTCCACCCATTGCCTGATTCACTAATTGCTGGCCTTCGGCGCGAACCTGATCAATGGCTTTATAGTGAAACGTCAGGCCATCGCTGCGCGTTTCGATAATGCGGTTCATCTGCTCTTTCAGCTGCGCATCAAGTTTGGTCAGACGGCTGCGCATTTTGCTGCTTTCGCCCATCTCTTGAACGATAATTTTATCCAGCGCAATACGGGCTTTTTCGACGCGGCTTTTCGCGCCTTCATCAATCCACGGCAGCGTGCTGCGTAGTTCAGCCTGATAATCCTTCGCCTGCTCGCGCTGGGCGGCATTCAGGGAATATTGCTTACCGTTATACATCACGTTGCCGTCTGGCGTGATCACCAGATTGCCGTTTTCGCCCTTCACCTGCACGGTTTGCGGGCTGACAATCACATCGTCACGCGGCGTGACGCTGCACTGGTAGTCGGCGTGAGCGGTCATTGCCGTCACTGAAAGTGCTGCCGCCAGCAGCATTTTGCGCATCATAGTCTTCCCTCAAGAAAAAATCAGGCCAGCATTTGCTGGCCCCAGATTGATAACAAAGTACGCGTTTTCCATGCCGGATGCGGCGTAAACACCTTATCCCGCCTACTCGATCGTGCATCTTTCCAGGCATGATAAGCGTAGCGCATCAGGCAGTTTTGCATTTGTCATCGCCCGTATGCTTTCTTAGTCCCACCAAACGTCGAAAAGTTCGCTGGTGCGTACCTCATCCAGTTTGCGCTCTTCCAGCCACTTACGCACAATCGCCTGATGTTCTTCGGTGCATTTGCCGATTTCCTGCATGCAGATCAGACCTTCCCAGGCCAGATAACCGCTGCCGTCAAAGGCCAGTTTGTTCGGTTCGATAACCTCGTTAATAAAATCATCAACGGTTTTATCAATCTGTTCTTCCGATGTACCTTCCGGGAATCGCCATGCCACCGAAAATCCTAATTCCTGGAATTCGTCGATGTGCATTTTTTTACGCAGACGACGGCTACGGTTCTTTGCCATTATTTCACCCTCTCGAACATTAAGTCCCATACTCCGTGACCAAGACGATGACCACGTTGTTCAAATTTCGTCACCGGACGTGATGCCGGACGCGGTACGTAATCATTGCTCTCTGACAGGTTTTTATAACCGTCAATAGAAGACATCACTTCAAGCATATGTTCCGCATAAGGTTCCCAGTCGGTCGCCATATGGAATACGCCCCCCAGCTGCAGTTTGCTTTTTACCAGTTCGGCAAACGGCACCTGAACGATACGGCGTTTATTATGGCGCGCTTTGTGCCACGGGTCAGGGAAAAAGAGCTGCACCATGCGCAATGAATTGTCAGGAATCATTTTATGCAGCACTTCAACCGCATCGTGACACATCACGCGCAGGTTGCTTAAACCTTCTTCATGCGCAGAAGCCAGGCACGCACCAACGCCCGGTGAATGCACTTCAATGCCGAGGAAGTCCTGCTCGGGGCGATCTTTAGCCATTGCCACCAGCGACGCCCCCATGCCAAAACCAATCTCAAGCGTCACCGGCGCTTCACGGCCAAAAAGCGCGGGGAAATCCAGCATATCTTCGCTGAACTCAACGCCCATCACCGGCCAGTAGTTTTCCAGCGCATGTTCCTGGCCTTTGGTCAGTCGCCCCTGGCGGCGCACAAAACTACGGATACGGCGCAGTGGGCGGCCGTTTTCATCAAATTCCGGTGAAATGACGTCGTTTTTCATAAAGATTTAGTCGCTTGTGAAAGTGTTCTGAAAACGGGCATTATCCAAAGTTAGTTGCCGGATGCAAGCATGATAAGGCCGTGGCTGCGGAAAGTTCCGGTTTACACCCTGCCGTCGCTGTGCTGCAATCTTGCCCCCAACAACAGTGAATTCGGTGACCATGCAAGCGTCGCAATTTTCAGCCCAGGTTCTGGACTGGTACGATAAATACGGGCGGAAAACGCTGCCCTGGCAAATTGACAAGACGCCCTACAAAGTATGGCTCTCAGAAGTGATGTTGCAACAAACTCAGGTTGCGACCGTTATCCCCTATTTTGAACGCTTTATGGCGCGCTTCCCGACGGTGACCGATCTCGCCAATGCGCCGCTCGACGAAGTTCTCCACTTGTGGACCGGGCTTGGCTATTACGCCCGCGCGCGCAACCTGCATAAAGCGGCACAACAAGTGGCGACCTTACACGGCGGTAAATTCCCGGAAACCTTTGAAGAAGTCGCGGCGTTACCGGGCGTCGGGCGTTCCACCGCAGGTGCGATTCTCTCGCTTTCTCTGGGTAAGCACTTTCCGATTCTCGACGGTAACGTCAAACGGGTGCTGGCGCGCTGCTATGCTGTAAGCGGCTGGCCAGGGAAAAAAGAGGTCGAGAATAAATTATGGAGTTTGAGCGAGCAGGTGACGCCCGCGGTTGGCGTGGAACGGTTTAATCAGGCGATGATGGATTTGGGTGCGATGATTTGTACGCGCTCGAAACCGAAATGTTCGCTCTGTCCGCTACAAAACGGATGTATTGCCGCCGCCAACAATAGCTGGGCGCTTTATCCGGGCAAAAAACCGAAACAGACGCTGCCGGAGCGCACCGGCTACTTTTTGCTATTACAGCACGAAGATGAAGTATTGCTGGCGCAGCGTCCGCCGAGCGGATTGTGGGGCGGTTTATACTGTTTCCCGCAGTTTGCCGACGAAGAAAGTTTGCGGCAGTGGCTGGCGCAACGGCAGATTGCTGCCGATAACCTGACGCAGCTGACCGCGTTTCGGCATACCTTCAGCCATTTCCACTTAGATATTGTGCCTATGTGGCTTCCCGTGTCGTCATTCACCGGCTGCATGGATGAAGGCAATGCGCTCTGGTATAACTTAGCGCAACCGCCGTCAGTTGGCCTGGCGGCTCCCGTGGAGCGTTTGTTACAGCAGTTACGCACTGGCGCGCCGGTTTAGCGCGTGAGTCGATAAAGAGGATGATTTATGAGCAGAACGATTTTTTGTACTTTCCTGCAACGTGAAGCAGAAGGTCAGGATTTTCAGCTGTACCCCGGCGAGCTGGGAAAACGCATCTATAACGAGATCTCCAAAGAAGCCTGGGCGCAGTGGCAGCACAAACAAACCATGCTGATTAATGAAAAGAAACTCAACATGATGAATGCCGAGCACCGCAAGCTGCTGGAGCAGGAGATGGTCAACTTCCTGTTCGAGGGTAAAGAGGTGCATATCGAGGGCTATACGCCGGAAGATAAAAAATAAAAACAGTGCCGGAGCACGCCTCCGGCAACTTGCATAAAAACAAACACAACACGCACCCGGAATGATGAAAAAATATCTCGCGCTGGCTTTGATTGCGCCGTTGCTCATCTCCTGTTCGACGACCAAAAAAGGCGATACCTATAACGAAGCCTGGGTCAAAGATACCAACGGTTTTGATATTCTGATGGGGCAATTTGCCCACAATATTGAGAACATCTGGGGATTCAAAGAGGTGGTGATCGCCGGTCCTAAGGACTACGTGAAATACACCGATCAATATCAGACCCGCAGCCACATCAACTTCGATGACGGTACGATTACTATCGAAACTATCGCCGGGACAGAACCTGCCGCGCATTTGCGCCGGGCAATTATCAAAACGTTGCTGATGGGTGACGATCCGAGTTCGGTCGATCTCTATTCCGACGTTGATGATATTACGATTTCGAAAGAACCTTTCCTTTACGGTCAGGTGGTGGACAACACCGGGCAGCCGATTCGCTGGGAAGGTCGCGCGAGCAACTTCGCGGATTATCTGCTGAAAAACCGTCTGAAGAGCCGCAGCAACGGGCTGCGTATCATCTACAGCGTTACCATTAACATGGTGCCGAACCACCTTGATAAACGTGCGCACAAATATCTCGGCATGGTCCGCCAGGCGTCACGGAAATATGGCGTTGATGAGTCGCTGATTCTGGCGATTATGCAGACCGAATCTTCCTTTAACCCATATGCGGTCAGCCGTTCCGATGCGCTGGGATTAATGCAGGTGGTACAACATACTGCCGGGAAAGATGTGTTCCGCTCGCAGGGGAAATCCGGCACGCCGAGCCGCAGTTTCTTGTTTGATCCTGCCAGCAATATTGATACCGGCACCGCGTATCTGGCGATGCTGAACAATGTTTATCTCGGCGGAATTGATAACCCAACATCGCGGCGTTATGCCGTCATCACCGCCTATAACGGCGGCGCAGGCAGCGTGCTGCGAGTCTTTTCGAATGATAAGATTCAGGCTGCCAATATTATTAACACCATGACGCCGGGCGATGTTTATCAGACGCTGACGACCCGCCATCCCTCTGCGGAATCTCGCCGTTATCTTTATAAAGTGAATACCGCGCAAAAATCCTACCGCCGCCGATAATTCCATTAACCGCCCCTGACGATGCTCAGGGGCAAAAATGTTATCCACATCACAATTTCGTTTTGCAAATTGGGAATGTTTGCAATTATTTGCCACAGGTAACAAAAAACCAGTCCGCGAAGTTGATAGAATCCCATCATCTCGCACGGTCAAATGTGCTTTTTCAAACACTCATCCGCATCACGATGTGAGGAAATTAACATGAATCTTAAGCTGCAGCTGAAAATCCTCTCTTTTCTGCAGTTCTGTCTGTGGGGAAGTTGGCTGACGACCCTCGGCTCCTATATGTTTGTTACCCTGAAGTTTGACGGTGCTTCTATTGGCGCAGTTTATAGCTCACTGGGTATCGCAGCGGTCTTTATGCCTGCGCTGCTGGGGATTGTGGCCGACAAATGGTTAAGTGCGAAATGGGTATATGCCATTTGCCACACCATTGGCGCTATCACGCTGTTCATGGCGGCACAGGTCACGACACCGGAGGCGATGTTCCTTGTGATATTGATTAACTCGTTTGCTTATATGCCAACGCTTGGGTTAATCAACACCATCTCTTACTATCGCCTGCAAAATGCCGGGATGGATATCGTTACTGACTTCCCGCCAATCCGTATCTGGGGCACCATCGGCTTTATCATGGCAATGTGGGTGGTGAGCCTGTCTGGCTTCGAATTAAGCCACATGCAGCTGTATATTGGCGCAGCACTTTCCGCCATTCTGGTTCTGTTTACCCTGACTCTGCCGCATATTCCGGTTGCTAAACAGCAAGCGAATCAGAGCTGGACAACCCTGCTGGGCCTCGATGCATTCGCGCTGTTTAAAAACAAGCGTATGGCAATCTTCTTTATCTTCTCAATGCTGCTGGGCGCGGAACTGCAGATTACCAACATGTTCGGTAATACCTTCCTGCACAGCTTCGACAAAGATCCGATGTTTGCCAGCAGCTTTATTGTGCAGCATGCGTCAATCATCATGTCGATTTCGCAGATCTCTGAAACCCTGTTCATTCTGACCATCCCGTTCTTCTTAAGCCGCTACGGTATTAAGAACGTAATGATGATCAGTATTGTGGCGTGGATCCTGCGTTTTGCGCTGTTTGCTTACGGCGACCCGACTCCGTTCGGTACTGTACTGCTGGTACTGTCGATGATCGTTTACGGTTGCGCATTCGACTTCTTCAACATCTCTGGTTCGGTGTTTGTCGAAAAAGAAGTTAGCCCGGCAATTCGCGCCAGTGCACAAGGGATGTTCCTGATGATGACTAACGGCTTCGGCTGTATCCTCGGCGGCATCGTGAGCGGTAAAGTTGTTGAGATGTACACCCAAAACGGCATTACCGACTGGCAGACCGTATGGTTGATTTTCGCTGGTTACTCCGTGGTTCTGGCCTTCGCGTTCATGGCGATGTTCAAATATAAACACGTTCGTGTCCCGACAGGCACACAGACAGTTAGCCACTAATTACGCAAAGAAAAACGGGTCGCCAGAAGGTGACCCGTTTTTTTTATTCTTACTTCAACACATAACCGTACAACCGTTTCATGCCATCCGCATCGGTTTCGCTATAAACACCTTGCAGCTCCGGCGAAAATCCCGGCAACAAATTCCCCCCTTCTTCCAGTGCAAGGAAATAACGTTGAACCGCCCCACCCCAGACTTCCCCGGGTACCACGCAAAGCACGCCAGGTGGATAAGGCAACGCCCCTTCTGCCGCAATTCGCCCTTCGGCATCACGAATCCGCACCAACTCCACTTCACCGCGAATATAAGCGCTATGCGCATCCTGGGGGTTCATCACCACTGACGGGAAACTCTGCTGGCGGAACATCGCTTTTTGTAGGTCTTTGACGTCGAAACTGACATACAGATCGTGCATCTCCTGACACAACTGGCGCAGGGTGTAGTCGCGATAGCGCACCGGATATTTGTTATAAACGCTCGGCAACACCTCAGCCAGCGGCGAGTCATCCTCAATATGCTGTTCAAATTGCGCCAGCATCGCCACCAGTTGTGCCAGCTTCTCGTGGCTTTCCGCCGGAGTTAATAAGAACAGAATGGAGTTGAGATCGCACTTCTCCGGCACAATGCCGTTCTCACGCAGATAGTGCGCCAGAATCGTCGCCGGAACGCCAAAGTCGCTATATTCGCCAGTTTCGGCATTGATACCTGGTGTAGTGAGTAACAGCTTGCACGGATCAACAAAATACTGATCCGCGGCATATCCTTCAAAGCCGTGCCACTTCGCCCCCGGCTCAAAACTGAAAAAACGGCGGTCGCTGGCTAACACAGATGTCGGATAATCCTGCCACAATTTGCCATCAACAACGGGCGGGATAAACGGGCGGAACAGCTTACAGCGCGCAAGAATAGCCTTGCGCGACTCAATACCCAACTCAACGCACTCAGCCCACAGCCGACGCCCACTCTCCCCTTCATGAATTTTGGCGTTAACATCCAGTGCAGCAAACAGCGGATAGAAAGGGCTGGTAGAAGCATGGAGCATAAAGGCGTTATTCAACCGCTTATGCGGGCAAAAACGCGCCTGTCCGCGGATATGGTTATCTTTTTTATGGATCTGCGACGTCTGTGAGAATCCCGCCTGCTGTTTGTGCACCGACTGAGTCACAAAGATCCCCGGATCGTTTTCGTTAAGTTCTAATAGCAGCGGCGAGCTATCCGCCATCATCGGGATAAATTGTTCATAACCGACCCACGCGGAATCAAACAGAATGTAATCACACAGATGCCCAACGGTATCGATCACCTGACGGGCGTTGTAGACAGTGCCGTCATAGGTTCCCAGCTGGATAATCGCCAGGCGAAACGGGCGCGGCAGGTCGGCTTTTTCTGGCGCAACGTCGCGAATTTGCTGGCGCAGATACTCTTCATTAAAACAGTGCGCATCAATACCGCCAATGAAACCAAACGGGTTACGTGAAGCTTCCAGATAGACCGGCGTCGCCCCCGCCTGAATCAGCGCGCCGTGATGATTCGACTTATGGTTGTTACGGTCGAAGAGCACCAGATCGCCACGCGTTAACAGCGCATTCGTCACCACTTTATTCGCTGCCGATGTGCCGTTCAGCACAAAATAGGTTTTATCGGCATGAAAGACTTTGGCTGCGAATTTCTGCGCATCTTTCGCCGATCCTTCATGAATAAGCAGATCGCCCAATTTTACGTCAGCGTTACACATATCGGCGCGAAAGACGTTCTCACCAAAGAAATCGTAAAAATGGCGTCCGGCAGGATGCTTTTTAAAAAACGCACCATGTTGATGTCCAGGGCAAGCAAAGGTGCTGTTGCCCATCTCAACGTACTGCGTCAGCGTGTCATAAAACGGTGGCAGCAAATTCTCTTCATACTGACAGGCTGCGGATTCCAGCTCCAGCCACTGCTGCTCGTTGCCGTTGATTACCGCCGTAACGCCCGCAGGTAATTCAACAGCATGTTCGGAATACAAAAACACCGGTAGATGAAAACCGGTGCGCTTAAGCAACGCAAGAATGCCACTGCGACTATCCGCAGCGGTAATGACGACTGCCGCGACGTCCGTAAAATCAGTATCTCCCAACGCCACCACGCGACGATGAGAAGAAAGTCGGGATACCAGATCACTACTGGCGGCAATATTCATTGATTTCATAAGCGCAAACCCGTTTCGGGGAAGTAAGAATACCGGACAAGGTGGAAAACCCTGCCCCATGAGATATGGGTCAAACTGGTCACCAGCTCCGACCGCCAGACATCAGTAAAAGCAGAAACGCTCTGATTTTACTGTTGTCCTGCAGTGAGCGTGCGTTAACTTCACCGCATGAGCAGTAACATAGAAAGGGAAACGTTTCGCGCGAAACGGCGATAAGCGAGAGAATGTAAGGAGGTGGCGTGCATCGGGCAAACTCCGTACAGAGAGGAGAAAATTCGCGCAATCATGGCACCTTTCGCTAAAGCGTGCAAGCCAGGACTTTGCGAACAAACAAGCCATCGACGGCACCAAACGGTCATAATAAGAAAATCAAACAATACAGTTAACAGGAACTCTTGTGGTCATCGGCCCTTTTATCAACGCTAGTGCAGTATTACTGGGTGGCGTTCTCGGCGCACTGCTCAGCCAACGCTTACCGGAACGTATCCGCGTCTCCATGACATCTATTTTTGGTCTGGCATCGCTGGGGATTGGTATTTTACTGGTGGTGAAATGTGCCAACCTTCCAGCGATGGTTTTAGCTACGCTACTTGGCGCTCTAATTGGCGAAATTTGTTTGCTGGAGAAAGGTGTCAATACAGCAGTCACCAAAGCACAAAATCTGTTTCGTCACTCACGTAAGAAGCCAGCGCATGAATCTTTTATTCAGAATTATGTCGCGATTATTGTCCTGTTTTGCGCCAGCGGCACCGGGATCTTCGGGGCGATGAACGAAGGGATGACCGGCGATCCGAGTATTTTAATCGCCAAGTCATTTCTTGATTTCTTTACGGCGATGATCTTCGCCTGCTCGCTGGGTATTGCGGTATCGGTGATTAGTATCCCATTACTGATCATCCAGTTAACGCTGGCGTGGGCTGCCGCGCTGATATTACCGCTGACCACACCGGCGATGATGGCAGACTTCAGCGCCGTAGGCGGTTTATTGCTGCTGGCAACCGGATTACGCATCTGTGGCATTAAAATGTTCCCGGTGGTCAACATGCTTCCAGCACTCCTTCTGGCAATGCCGCTTTCCGCCGCCTGGACCGCCTGGTTTGCCTGACAATGCGTGCAATAGCGGCAAAGTGATGATAGATTGTGCAGTCTGCAGTAAATTGAAGAAATTTGATTGACGAGACGAGGCGAATCAGGTTTAATGCGCCCCGTTGCCCGGATAGCTCAGTCGGTAGAGCAGGGGATTGAAAATCCCCGTGTCCTTGGTTCGATTCCGAGTCCGGGCACCACTAATTCTTAAGAACCCGCCCACAAGGCGGGTTTTTGCTTTTGGATCTGACAATAACCTTCACGAAAAAAGTTTGCTTATAAAGTCTGGGGGAATTACTCTCGCCACGTTAACGAGAGTAATTTTATTGATACTAATCTCCTGATACTTTACCCCCGTCCAAACTCCAGCCGCTGCACATTCACCATCCCAGTCTTCTCAGCAGCACTGGCATCAATTTGTGTCACCCGCAGCGCATACTTTTCATCCAGCGCGTTTAACCAGTTCAGCAGGTCATTAAACACCACCGGATCTATCCAGACCTGAATATTCTCCCCACGCTCGGCTATCCGCTTGATGACTACCGAGTGCGCGGAAGCGCTGTCACTGATAACCCGCGATACCTGCGCAGGCGTTGTTGTGGCGGATTTTCGCGCCACCATAATATCCGGCGCGGCGCTCCTCAGTCTGGTGTTCATCGCCACCAGTTGCTGCAACATTGTCTCCTGTTGTTCTATCCGTTCGCTCAACGGCTGCCAGATGAGGACGTAATATCCGACGCTAAACAGGAACACCACCGCTGCCAGTAACATGCCCTTTTCACGCGGAGAACGCCCCGCCAGGTGTTGTGCCAGCCAGTGTTCGCCACGGCTTAACTGGCGTTCACGCCATTGCTGAAAATAGTGAATAAATTTATCGCGTAACATGTTATTTCCTCCGCAACGTTACGCCGCCGGAAACCGCATCACCCTCTTTCTGTAATGCGTCCTGTTGCACAACATAATCGGTTGCCAGTGCACTACGCAGTTTGTCGAAACTGGCAAAGTTAGCAGCCCGCAACTGGAGGTGAAGCGTCTGGCGTTTTTGATCAAAGGTGAAACCACGCATTTCGATGTCGGAAAGTGACGCTGATTTCAGGGTGCTGGCTATCGCTGACAACTCGGCGAGCAGCCGGGTATCGTCGGCCTGTGGGCGATATTTTTTCAGCGCCATCGTCACCTGAGAGCGTAAATTCACAATCCGCTTCTGCTCCGGGAACAACGTTAAGAACTGTTCCTCCGCCTGGGTGCGGCTTTGCGCCACCTGTTCGCTGACGCTCCATAACGTCACGCCCCGCTCCACTGCCAGCGCAACCAGAATCAGCAATATCGGCAGAATCATCACCCGCCAGCGCGCCCACTGTTTTCGGTAGCTGACGCGAGGCTGCCACGGCCCTGTCAGCAGGTTCCCTTCCGGTTCGCCATAAGTGGTAATGGCGGGCAGAGCTGTAACGGTCAGGCGTTCAGCGTCTGCGCCAGCCCATGCTGATAGCTTTTCCGGTGCAATGCCGACTACGGTTAGCGAAAGCGGTAAATTCTGCTCATTGAGCTGGGCGCGGAACATGACCGGAGCCAGCGCCCGCCCGGCGCTCCATCCCCGGCATTCATCGATGCGGCAGATAACCCGTTGCGCATCGCCAGCCATAAACCCACAAGGAATGGACATCCAGTCCGGCGCGACGGTAGCGCGGGTGATGCCGTTTTCCTGCAACCACTGCGCAATGTTGCGCATATGCTGTTGGTGAATCACTGCTACGGTTGCCAGTTGCTGGTCGATTTTCAACGGGGCGAAATGCAGTTCATCGATATCCTGGTTCAGCTCTTCTTCCAGCAAGGCGGGCAGAATAGTCGGTATCTGCTTGCGGGCGACATCAGGCAGTTCAACCTGCCAGACGCTGATCCATTCGCCGGGAATGTAGAGTCGAATCGCATCGGTTTGCAGCCATTGCTGAAGCTGTTCGTCAGCAACGTCAGGCCAGATACCGTGTTCCACGTCGGGTGTACGGCGCTGCCAGCGGACGGTATCGGAGGCGCAAAGCGGGAAAAAAATCTCAAGGATGGAACTCACTCACTTTCTCCTGTCTGATGCCAGAGAACCGAAAAGTGTTGTGGGCCCATGCGGACAATTAACGAGTTCATCGTCAGTTCAATCTCATTCACGGTGATATCTGAACGCAGCCAGAAGTAATTGCTGTCCACGCTCAGGACGGTTTTTAGCTGTTTTTTAGTACGCTCATCGACGTCAGCAAGTAGCGGCTGTGCAAGAAACTGATCGACATCTTCCCAGCCCTTCGCCGGACGTTGTTGTAATAACGCCCGCGCCTGAACAGGGCTTAACCACGGGTCAAACAGCGCCTCAAGAATCACACTTTGCGTGACGTCTAAGGTATTGATGTTGATTTGCTGGCGGGTCATCGGCAGCGCACAGACCAGCGGTTTCAGTTTTTGATAAAGCCCGGCGTCCATTCCCTGTACCACGCGCATCTCACTGATATCAGCCAGCGGTTGATTCGCGGCGTAGAAAGGCACCGAACGGGCGAGATACTCGCTGTCTTCACGCCCCAGCCGCGTCTGCACGCTGCGATCTTCGTCAATAAACTCCCACAGGCTTTCGGCTATCAGTTCGGCTCGATAAGCAGGCACATCCAGGCGCGAGATCAGGGCAATCAACTGTTGTACCGCAAGCGGACGCGACGCCGTTGTCGGCTGAGCAAGGGCATTCAGGTTAAAGCAAGCCTGTGCGTCACGCAGGGTGACCGCAATTTGCCCCTGCGGCAGAGGGAAGAAACGAGGGCCGGATGCCCACGGCTGTGCCAGATGCACGCGCTTTTCATTTTTCAGTCTCAGACTGAGCGCGCTCAGCGCCAGGCTTTCCGCACTGGCGCTGTACCACAGCGCCTGCTGGTACTCCTGCTGGCTGCGCGTTCGCCCAAGTTGTTGCTGCATCCGCCCGGAAAGCGTGATGGTTACCAGCATCATAACCGCCAGCAATACCAGCACCACAACCAGTGCCATTCCGCGTTTTGGTGGTGAGGTGATCATGATAATTGCGGCCCGCGTAACAACCAGATGCGTTCAATCTCGCCCCATTGCGGCGAATGCAGAGTCATGCGCACTGCCACAGGGATCGCCTGTACTGACGACCAGCTCTCCTGCCAGCGCGTACCATCATAGAACTGCAAACGGAGCGAATCCGCCGGAATCAACTTTTGCATTGTCGGCTTCACGCTGCCTGCGGCATCGGTCAGCGGCCAGGCTAACCGTTCGAGATAACCGTCATGAATGCGGTAACCGACGGTGAGCAGATTGCTGCGTGGCAGACGCATCAACGGGTTAACCACGCCGCCGCGCACAAAGCGCATGCCTTCACTCTCAGACGCCAGCACGCCAGCGCCAGCCAGTAACGCTGGTTCACGCTGGCCCTGATCGCCTCTTACCGGACGCGGCATCATTTGGGTCAGATCGTGGGTCAGAAAACTCATCGTTTGCTGCATGAGGTTTAGTTTTTGATCGTGTCCGGCGACGGCGCTATTCACGCGCGTGACGCCGTTAGTCACCTGCTGCGCCATCAGTGCCAGCGAGGCAAAAATGGCAATTGCCACCAACATTTCCAGTAACGTGAAACCAGCGCGAGTCCTTCTCACTGTTGGCCTCCCACGGCGCTAAACCAGGCGCGTCGTGACTGAATCACCGACGAAAAGTCTTCGTGAAGGCTGACTTCAATATCCACCGCCTGGAGCAGCGCGTTGCCTGTACTCAGCGGTGTGGTTCGCCAGTACCAGCGGCTTCCTGCCATATCGCTCTCGCCCTGCTGCCTGACCGCCCGCTGCTCGCGGGTCATCAGGTAGAGCAGCGCGGTCTGGTTTTCAGCCACCCAGCCCGCTACCGTTTTTTCCTCAAGAATTTGCTGATTACTCAGCGCACCGCTGGCAATCTGTAACACCGCCGTGGCAGCCAGCGCAAAAATCGCCAGCGCGAGCATCACTTCCAGCAAGGTAAATCCGCGCTTCATGGCATCCTCTCATCACATTGATTGAGGGATAACGCGCCATCGTGTGCCAGCTTTACCGCCCAACATGCGTTTTGCGCCGCCGAGTAGAAGCGCAGCGTAAACGGCGTGGCGGGTTCAAAAGGCGAAAAACGGATCTGCGGCGTCTTCTTTTTCGCCTCTTTTTGCAGCTCAAGTTCAATATCGTGCAGCGTCAGTCGACGACGTTGCAGCTCCAGCGCATATTCCTTCTGCCAGATATCACTTCCGGGTTGTAACAGCATCTGCACCTGTTTCGGCACCGTAACCTGTGCCGATAACCGGGTCGAGGAAACGGGCGACCACTGCCCCTGACGACGCTGCATAAACTGGTAGCCAGGCGGGTCGATTAGCACACCGAGTGTTTTCCCTTCGATCACTGCCCTGTCCTTAAACTGCGCAAAGCGAGTCAGAAAATCCTGCGCCGCTTTTTTCGCGGGCGATTCAGAATCGGTCGCAAAAGTCTGTACCACGCCCGCACTGGCAAGGCCGATAAGAAAAATCACCAGCATGATTTCCAGAAGTGTGAATCCGCGTTCAGGCACTGCTTACTGAAACTCCTGCAAATTCCAGTTACCGATATCTGCGCCAGCGCCTTCCCCGTTTTCCTGACCATCCGCCCCCAGGGTATAAACATCAAACAGCCCTTTTTCACCCGGACTGAGATACTGATAATCATTGCCCCACGGATCCTTTGGCAGTCGTTTAATGTATCCACCAGTACGGTAGTTGCGGGAGTCCGCCATATTGGCTGGCTGCTGGATCAGCGCCTCAAGCCCCTGTTCTGTGGTCGGATAACGCCCGTTATCCAGTCGGTACATATCCAGTGCGTTTTCCAGCGCCACGATATCGCTGATGGCTTTTTGCCGATCGGCTTTCTCTTTGTTGCCCAACAGGTTAGGCACCACCAGACTTGCCAGGACGCCAAGAATAACAATCACCACCATCACTTCCAGCAGGGTAAAACCTGCCCGTGGTTTTTGTGTGCGGGATAACGAATTCATGTGATAACTCCGTAAATTACATTCCAACCATATTATTCAGTTGCAGCATCGGCTCGAGGATGGCGATGACAATAAACAGCACCACGCCCGCCATCATCACCACCAGCGCCGGTTCAAACAGCCCTAACGCCAGCCCCACCTGGGTATCAAATTCCCGTTCCTGGTTGACTGCGGCCTGCTCAAGCATGGTTTCCAGTTCGCCGCTCTGTTCGCCGGAGGCGATCATGTACAGCATCATCGGCGGGAACAGGCGCAACTCCGCCAGCGCGGCGCGCAGACTGCTTCCTTCGCGGACGCGATCTGCCGCCAGCAGTAGTTGTTGTTCGACATAGCGATTTGCCGACACGGCGGCAGCAGTCTGAATACCTTCCAGTAGCGGAACACTGCTGGCGGTGAGGATGCTTAAGGTGCGGGAAAAACGCGCCGTATTCAGCCCGCGCGCAACACGCCCCGTCACAGGCAGGCGCAGCACGGTTTGATCCCAGCGCAGGCGCATAGCAGGATTTTTAAGTAGCCGTTGCCCCAGCACCAGAAGCCCCAGCAAACCCGCCAGCCAGTAAACGCCGCTGGCCTGTAACGCGTCGCTCATGGCAATAAGCGTGCGGGTTGAGGCGGGTAGCGCGTGTCCGAGATGATCAAACTGTTCGATGATTTTCGGCACCACTGCCGTCAGCAAAATAGTGACTACGCCCGTTGCCACCACCAGCAGAACCAGCGGATAGAGCATGGCCTGCAATAGACGTGATTTCAGGCGCTGTCGCTGTTCGGTGTAATCTGCCAGGCGATTAAGCACCACGTCGAGATGCCCGGATTTTTCTCCGGCAGCAACCATCGAACAAAACAGAGAATCAAAGACGCGGGGATGTTCGCGCAGGCTGTCCGACAGGGTGTAACCTTCCTGAATCCGGCTGCGCAGCGCCATTCCGAGGCTTTTTACATGCAGTTTTTCACTTTGCTCACTGACCGCCTGTAAGCAGGTTTCCAGCGGCATTGCTGCCTGTACCAGCGTTGCCAGTTGGCGCGTGAACAGCGCAAGATCTGCCGCCGCCACGCGACGATGTGCGTGCCGCCGACGCTGCAACATCCCCCCTGACGAAGTATTCATCCGGGCTTCAATATGCACGGGGATAAGCTCTTTACCGCGCAACAACTGGCGGGCATGACGCGCGGAATCCGCCTCAATCATACCTTTGGTTTTGCGACCATTACGCTCCAGCGCCTGATAGTAAAACAGTGCCATTACGCCTCCATGGTTACCCGCAGAACTTCATCGAGAGAGGTTTCTCCGGCGAGCACTTTCTCAATGCCGTTGCTGCGGATACCCGCAGAGTGTTGTCGGACATAACGTTCCAGCTCCAGCTCCCCGGCCTGACGGTGGATCAAATCACGCAATGTGGCATCCACCACGATCAGCTCATGGATGGCAGTCCGTCCGCGAAAACCTTTGTGATTACAGGCGGGACAGCCCTGTGGATGGTACAGAGTGACGGTACGGGCGTCGGTAATTCCCAGCAGGCGTTTTTCTTCGTCAGTGGCTGGTGCGGGCTGGCGGCAGTCGGGACACAGCGTGCGAACCAGTCGCTGCGCCATCACGCCCGTCAGACTGGAAGAGAGCAGGAAAGGCTCCACGCCCATATCCTGCAAACGTGTGATCGCCCCCACCGCTGTGTTGGTATGCAGCGTGGAAAGGACCAGGTGTCCGGTAAGTGAAGCCTGGACGGCGATTTCTGCGGTTTCGGTATCGCGGATTTCACCGACCATCACCACATCCGGGTCCTGACGCAAAATCGCGCGCAGCCCACGGGCAAAGGTCATGCCGACGCGGGTGTTAACCTGCGTCTGACCGATCCCTTCAATCATGTATTCGATGGGATCTTCAACCGTGAGAATGTTGCGCGAATGGTTGTTCAGCTCCTGCAATCCGGCGTACAGCGTGGTGCTTTTGCCGGAACCCGTCGGCCCCGTCACCAGAAAGATGCCGTGCGGTTTGTGTAACAGCTGGCGCAACTGCGCGGTCAGTTGCTGGCTAAGCCCCAGACGCTCCAGCGTCAGGCGGGCCTGGTTTTTGTCCAGCAGTCGCAGCACCACGCGCTCGCCCCAGGCAGAAGGCATGGTGGAGACACGCACGTCAATCGCCCGGCCGCCCAGCAACAGCGCAATACGTCCATCCTGCGGCACGCGCTTTTCGGCAATGTCCAGCCGCGCCATCACCTTGATACGCGACACCAGCAGCGAGGCCAGTTTGCGCCCCGGACGCAGCATTTCATGTAATGTGCCGTCAACACGAAAACGGATCACCAGACTCTTTTCAAACGTCTCAATGTGGATATCCGAAGCGCCTTCTTTGATTGCCTCTGCCAGCATGGCGTTGATCAGTTTGATGATCGGCGCATCGTCGTCGCTTTCCAGCAGATCTTCCGTTTCCGGCAGTTCTTCCGCGAGGGTAAAAAAGTCCTCGGCAGAACCGAGATCTTCCATCAGTTGGCGAGCCTCGGAAGAGTCCCGCTGCCAGACCGCATTCAGCCGCTGTTCAAATTCGGCTTCGTCGATTTGCCGCAGCGTAAAGGGCGCGTTCAGCCCCCGCTGCAGCTCCTGCAAACCAGAGCGCGATAGCGGATGAACGTGGAGGATCTCCAGCGACGCTTCGCACCATGCCACCAGGCTAAACCGACGGCTGAAACTGTAGGGCAGACGCACGGTGTTGGCGGTGGTTTCCTGTGCTACAGGCACCATTAACGCGTTCTCCCGGCATTGAGGAACGCGCGAACTTCCGGCGGTAAGGCCTGGTTTTGCGCTGGCAGTACCGGCTGTGCGGTGTGCGGCATCAGGCTTAAACCTTGCTCATCACGATAGATCTGTTCGGCGCGCATATAGTTATATTTGCGCTGCGACACGCCGTCTGCCGCCATACCGTCACGCAGAATGGTCGGGCGGATAAACACCATCAGGTTACGTTTTTCTTTTTTATCCGCCGTCGATTTAAACAGGTTACCAATCAATGGGATATCGCCCAGCAGCGGCACTTTCGCCACGCTTTCTCCCGCCTGATCGTCCATCAGACCACCAAGCACAATCAGCTCACCATCGTTAGCCAGCACGGTGGTTTTCAGTTTGCGCTCACCAAACACCACGTCGAGGCTGGTCTGTCCTTCCACCTTCGAGACTTCCTGCTCAATCACCATCTGTACCGCGTTACCTTCGTTAATCTGCGGCGTGACTTTCAGCATGATGCCGACTTTTTTCCTTTCTACTGTATTGAAAGGATTGCTGTTATTGGAGCCAACGGTAGAGCCGGTTAATACCGGAACGTCCTGGCCCACCATGAAGAAGGCTTCCTGGTTGTCCAGCGTGGTGATGCTCGGCGTGGAGAGCACGTTCGAGCTGGAGTCGTTTTTAACCGCCTGCACCAGCGCCATCCAGTCGCCTTTCACCACGCCAACCGCCGTACCGCTGAATCCAGAAAGAAGCTGGGCGAGTGTGGAGAGATCGCCGTTGGTATCCGGATTAATGGTGGTAGCGCCGTTTTCACTGATCACCGTGGAGCCTTTCTGCGGTTTCGCCTGAGAAATGGCTGCCCCCAGCGTGCCAATAGGGATCTGCGTACCGTTAGCAAACTGCATTAATCCGGCATCTTTCGACGCCCACTGCACGCCGAAATTGATATTGCTACCTTCGGCAACTTCCACGATCAACGCCTCGACGTGCACCTGAGCACGGCGAATATCCAGTTGTTCAATCACGCTTTGCAGCGACTGCATGATGTCCTGCGGCGCAGTAACAATCAGGGCATTACTGTGTTTGCTGGCGGCGATGGAGACAACCTCACGCCCGCTACCGACCGTGCCTTCCGCCTCTTCTTTAGCCGCCGTGAGCGTGCCGCTGACCTGCTTCAGCACATCGACCAGATCTTCGGCTTTGCTGTATTTGAGATAGAAAACCTGGCTGTTGCCGCTGCGTTCCATTTCTGAGTCCAGCCGACGGATCAGGCGGCGCATTTTGTCCCGCGTGGCCGGGTCACCACTGACAATCACACTGTTGGTGCGTTCGTCGGCGACAATTTGAGATTTCAGCGTCGCAGGCTGGTTCTCGCCGCTGTTTTTCGTCAGGCTTTCCAGCACGCGGGCGATTTCCGAAGCCGAGGCGTTATCCAGCGGGATCACCTCTTCGGTGCGATTACCCGCGTGATCCACGCGCTGGATCACTTCTGTCAGGCGCTCCACAACGGAGGCGCGTCCGGTGAGCATAATCACGTTGGAGGGATCGTAATTAACAACATTGCCTGAGCCTGCGCTGTCGATCATCTGGCGCAGAATCGGTGCCAGCTCGCGTACCGACACATTACGTACCGGCACTACTTTGGTGACCATTTCATCGCCCGCGTAGTTGTCGCTGCCTTCACCGACCAGCGGCAGCGGCTCGACTTTCGCAGCGCTGGATTTCACCACCTTCAGCACGTCGTTTTCCATCGGTACGACGGCATACCCCTGTGCTTCCAGCAGGTTAAGGAATAGCTGGTAATACTGGCGTTCATTGAGCGGGGTCATGGTGCGAATACTCACTTTCCCCTGTACGCCCGGCCCCATAATGATGGTTTTATTAAGGTTAGCGCCGACGGTTTCGATGAACGATTTCAGGTCGGTATCTTTAAAATTAGCGGTGAAAGTGGCTTCTTCCGCCCAGACCGGTGAACTACATAATGCCGCTGCCAGCACCAGCGGCAGTAAACGCTTTTTTGTTTTGAGGCCAGTTGTCTTCTTACGCCAGACCGACAACGTAATATCACGCCAAAACACGATGAATGATTCTCCTGGATTAAATGCGGTTAGCGCAGCGCGATGGAAATGTCGTGGCGCGCACCCTTGCGTAAAACCGTAAGTTGAATGGAATCCATTGAAGGTAACTGCCGCATCAGAGCAATCATTGCTCGTGGATCAGTGAAATCCTGCTGATTTAGCGCAATGGCGATATCGCCTTCCTTGAAACCGCTGGCATCGAACAGAGAACGATCTGCCCCCGGCTTCACTGCATAACCGACAATTCCCTCCTTACGCACAGGCGTAAGCTGGATATAGTTAAAAATTTTCTGCGGATCTTTCGCCAGTGCCTGACGCACGGCAGTCGGTATCTCAACTGGCGCACTGACAGCAGGTTCAGCAACAGCTTGCTTTGCTTCGTCACTGACAGCTTTTTTGTTGGTCGCGGCAACGGTGGAACGCTCCTCTTCAGCCAGGCTCAGGCGCTCTATTTTTCCCTGATAGCGCAGCATCACATGGTCGCGATTGATTTCCTCAATCACCGCGTTGTGAGAACCAAGCCGTTCCCCCTGCAAATAGACCTGCTGTTTGCCACCTTCTTCAATAACCGCGCCGGGTCTGGCACCAAAGGCGATCCCACGCAACACCACATTAAGACGCGTTTCTGCCACAGGTGCAGGTTCGGGTTGTTTTACCGGCGTGGCGACGGGCTGATATTTGCCAAACCAGTTTTGCTGGCTGATTAATTGCACGTCATTTTTATCGAACGTTTTTGCATCCGCACGGGGCGGTTTATTCGCCGATGGGGAAACAGCCGTATATTCCGCAGAAAAAGAGAAATAGCGCCAGAGTGAATGCGCCACTTTTGCAGAAATAATAAGCAGCATCAGCCAGAACATCCCGCGTACAATTTTTCGCAGATGCTCTTTGTCTGTATTAAGAGATTGTCTCTGGTTAAGAGTGTGACGAATTTTTGTCAGCCATTGAATGAGATAAATTCGTGCGTCACGAAAAACAACCCGCGCCAATTTATATCTACCCGACGTTATGCTTTGACTATTCCACAGGTGGTACGATCCAGTTTCCGCTGATACTGGTTACCTGTACGTGTATCATTAATCGTTATGCTGTAATTAATTCCCTCAGTGAGCATTAATTTCACTGTTGGGTCAGTGCACATTTGTCGTTGATAGCTGGTTAAAAAGGCGTCAGGCGTCTGCGTGGTCTGAGTCCCCGCTTCGCTGATAATGGTCATTTTTACCGTCGTGCCGCTACTTTGTGCCAGCACTAAGGTATATCCCGCAGATTTAATCGGCAGGTTTTGGCTGATATTTTGCGCCTGTTTTTTCGCCAGTAAACTGGCATTTTCATTATGGCTGGCACAGCCACTTAATAATCCTGTAACGCTCAACAATAGCGATATTAATACCCTCCCTGGCATTTGTTTTATCGACATAGTAAATAATCTCTAAGGTTATTAATAAGAGTTAAAATGTCACTTTGATAATGACGTGGTTATCATTAAAACAATGCCTGTAGATAAAGTGTTGCTATACCGCCCAGACTTAAACACGGTCCAAAAGGCAGTGTGGTTGATCCTCTTTTTGTAATAATGGCATATATCAGGCCGCAGCATGATGCGATTAAAGCAACATTGGGCAGTGATAACGGCCCCACCCAGCCACCTAACGCAGCGAACAATAATACATCGCCCATGCCTAATGCTTCTTTACGCAGAACTATTCCGGCTATCCAGCGCAGGGAGTAAAAAGTGATAAACCCCACCAGGACGCCGGTAACTGCGTCTTGTAGCGTTAACGGACTCTGTTGCGCCCATGCCGCAATCAGTCCTGTCCACAATACGCCCTGAGTAAAAACATCGGGCAGCCATTGGTGATCGAGGTCAATGACGCTCGCGGCAATCAGCCAGGCGGATAATATCATCACCGCCAGCGCCCATCCACTTTCCGGCCAGACCAGACTCGCCAGCAAAAAAGCGAGTGCTGTCAATAACTCCACCAGCGGATAACGCTTGCTGATTTTCGCCTGACAGTCGCGGCAGCGCCCTTTGAGCATCAGCCAGGAGAGCAGCGGAATATTGTCACGTATCCGGATGGTCTGCTGACAATGTGGGCAGTGCGAACGCGGTAGCGCAAGGCTTATTTTTGACTGCGCACTCGGCATTTCTCCATGAAACTCCGCCATTTGTTGGCGCAGCATGATGGGGTAACGCCAAATCACCACATTCAAAAAACTACCGATGATTAATCCTCCGACGGTAGCCAGTATGGGCATCGCCACGGGGTATTGCTGAAAAACATCAAAAAGCATGGTTAAAGGTTGTTTGTTGTAACTTGCCGGATGCGGCGTAAAACGCCTTATCCGGCCTACAGGTATCTGCCAACGCAAGTAATCGCGGCTTTCCCTGAAGACCCGATAAGATGGCGCATCGGGCATATGTGTTAACCCGATGCGCCTTATTTCATGCTGGATGCGGCGCGAGCGCCTTATCCGGCCTACAGGTGTCTGCCAACGCAAATAAACGCAGCTTTCCCTCTCTGTAGGCCCGATAAGCTTGCGCATCGGGCATATGTGTTGACCCGGTGCGCCTTATTTCATGCCGGATGCGGCGCGAGCGCCTTATCCGGCATACAGGCTTACTCGGCTGACATCTTATGCTCGGTAACCTGATTAATGGTTTCCGGCCCTTGCTGCGGTTTCGGCAGACCAAGCGACGCCAGCGTGTTGTATGCCGACTGGCTCACACCGCCCTCGAAGCTCATCTCCGTCGCTCCCGGCAACTGGTAAGCATTCGCGCCCGGATTCCATTTCTTAAAGAATGCGGAAAGGTCCGTCTGAGCGACCCAGGAGGCACACAGCATCAGCGTGTCCGCAGCGTTACCGTTGGATTCAGCACAGTAATTCTTGCCACCAAAGGTCTTGTCACCAACGTCATCGCCGCGTGCTTTACGATGCATCAACTGGAACAGGTTCCAGCCTTTCATCCCTTCACGCTCGCTGTAGAACTTAGGCAGGTTACCTTCTGGATACCACTGTTTGATATCAAAGTTTTTCTCTGCCCATTCCTTCAGCTGCGCGTACATCAGCAGACGGTCACCCGCACCGCCACGTGCCCATGCCTGGTTGTTGCTCTCCTCCAGATATTCCGGTGCGACGGTAATATCGTCAGCAACACGGTTCATCTTGCCGAGATAGCGATCCTGCATGTACAGCGCCAGCACGTTGTTCGCCACTTCGGTCGCGCCTGGAACAGTCAGCGGCGTTTCTGCGGCGTTGTGCCCTACTTCGTGCCAGATCAACCAGTCGTTCAGCGGCGTCGTCGGCAGCGTGGTGCTGTTCGTCGAGAAGCTGCTGTTCATTACCGGATAACCCGAGTGCGCATCACCGATGGAGATCTGCACATCGTTGGTGAAACGATGTTTGTGACCCGTCAATGCTTCATAGGTAAACATCCGGTGGTTACCGCTTTCGCCATTACGACCATAGAAGTCATTCATCGAGCTGGCAAAGGTATCCAGATCTTTAGCGAATTGTTCCAGACCGCCCTTGTAATTGCTGGCCTCAAGGTTCTTCTTCGGTGTGGTGTAGACGAAAGAGTCTGACTCCAGCTCACCCAGCGGAGCCGGTGAGTTCAGAGCGTTTTTCCATTCGCCGTCTTTATAGAACGGCGCTTTTACCACGCCAGTAAAGGTGAAGTTGGCTGACTCATTCGTTGGGCTGTTGCCCTTGATATAAATCAGACCACCGTAAGGCACCTTGAATTTCACCGTGCCATGAGCATCCAGATCATAGGTTTTCGTCACTTTTGGCGGACGGTTCAGCGCAACTTCATGCTTCTCGCGTCCGGTCAGATCGTCGGCCAGCGCCACGGTGACAGTCACAGAAACGTTCGCCTTAGACTCAATGGTGACCTCTTTCTGAGCCGGAGCCCACAGGCCAGTAGACTGCATGTTACCCGCAAACCATTTGGTCGGGTTCGAGTACAGGCTGATGCTTTCAGTAACCTTCTCACCTTCAGCCGATACCGCTCCCGGATACTTCTCGACATCAACTTTGATGTTCAGATCCCACCAGGAACGCCCCAGCATCAGGCGCGTCAGCGGTTTTTCCATATAGTTGAGCGGATAGCTCGGGTTCATCATGCCCGCTTTGCCACTACTTTCACCGTAGATCATCTTGTTATCGACCAGCGATTTTTTGAGATCTGCAGAACACTTGGTGCCGCCTGCATAAGCATCATTGGCGTAGCAGTTCAGGAACTCAGTGAACGTTTTAAAGCCCAGCTCGTCATCCTTGTCGTTTTCATAGCGATATTCAATTTTATTCCACAGCCAGACCGACATGTTCTGGTACAGACGTTCCAGATCGACGCTGCTCAGACGCTCACCTTTGCGACCATTGGTACGGAAGTAAAGCTCGTGCTGATACAAACGCTGAATGTTGGTGCCTAAATCCGCCGCCTGCACCATTGCTTTCGCAGTGTCGGCGCTGAGATTCAGTTGCGTATACTGCGGAACAAACATGCCACCGGTTACCGGAACGTTCGTGCCAGGACGGTATTCCAGACAGTTGACCTCGTAGTGATATGTCGGGTCCGTACACTCCTTTAATCCCTTGAAAGTATCCAGAATTTTCTTCTTCGCAGCATCCAGAGATTCTTTTGTTGTGTATTCCGCTTCATCAATAAAGGCATAACGCGTTACCTGTTTGCCCTCAACTTCCTCCTGCCAGCTAGCAACTTCCAGTTTCGGTTTCTTATCAGGTTTGTTATCAATCTGATATTTCCAGGTAACTTTTCCTGTTTGGGAATCAATGGTGTACGGCAGCTCACCTTCCACAACCGGATAACGTTCATAAACCCAGATGCCAGTCGCTCGACGCTGACGAACGCGGTTCGGATACCCTTGCGGATCGTTATTTACTACCGACTTGTTCAGTGCCATCGACAGACCTGCGGCATCCAACAGACGCACAAAACCAGACGCGCTCTCTTCCTTAAGATTGCTCATCACGTTTTCCATGATCAGCACCGATCCACCTTTGTTCAGATAGGCGATCAGATCGGTCACATCCTGCTGAGTCAGCTTCGGTTTGCTGGTATCTGCACGCAGCGGGATTGCATAAGGATCGTTACCCACCTGAGTCACATATTCAAAGCCGTTAAGGATCAGCAGCGGCATTTCCTGCGGATCGAGATCGCCATAGCTACTTAAATGCTCAACAGAGATGCCCGCAAAATCCGGATGGAAGTCGAACGCAGCGCTGTTTCCTGTAACCTGACCATGACGTTTGAAATAGACAGTATCCAGGTTGGTGCCTACGGTCATGCTGGCTTTCGCGTCCGGCGTCCATTTATCGTCGGACAGATAGCGCAGCACGTTCTCCATGAAGTTCTTCATGTCATCCGGGTCGCTGTTGAGCGTACACTGCCCATCTTTATTAACGCCCCCGTTCCAGCTGTAACCGTTCGGGCAACGCAAAATGCTGTTGTAGTGTGGGTTTCCGATAACCATCAGTTTGCCCTCACCGACTTGCCCCAGCGAAATAAACGGCAGGTTGAAAGTGGCGGTATCGCGCGTAACGTTTTCCGGCTCAACAAGAGAAGGCGCTTCCGTAATGTACGCCAGCTCGTTTTTATCCCAGGCGCGTTTTTCGCCAAACGCCAGCCAGTAGTTTTTATCATTACGCGCCATCAGAATCGGGAAGGCCGCGTTGGAGATATTCACCACCGCCTGACCGCGCGCATTACCCGTGCTGCCATAGAAGTTAGTAGAGTCATGGAATACATGGAACTTGCTGACAGATTTGTAGTTCGTATCCACGCCCCACAGCTTGTTGATAACGCCCTGAATCTGGCCGTCATTAACATTGCGCGTCGTCAGCGAGAACCAGCGAGCCTCGTTACAACCGTCGGTTTTCGCACAAATCGCGGTATCGATCTCTTTGGCCTGACCCGTCTTAAACTGCTCGATAAATTCGTTTGGCAGATTAACAACTTGCTCACCTTCATCCAGCGTCGCACCGTTGGATAACGAGAGATTGATAATCTCGTTAATCACGTTGGGATATTCGGCAAAGACCTTGCGTACATCATCCGGAACAACACGGGTATTATTTTGCCCGGTCGTCGAATAGCGATGAATAAGCTGATCGATATTCGCCCCGCGAACTTCATCACCCAGTTCAGTCAGCGCAATGGTCGACTTATTGCCGCGCACTGAACCCAGTTCAAAGGTATCGATACCAAAGGAGATGGTTTCGCCCCAGCTAAAAGAAAATTCACCATTTTCCCCTGTCACGCCACGGCCTGAATTGGTGTAGTAGTTGACGCCAGCAACACCATATCCCTGGCTATCCACCAGGCGACCTTCTGAGAGAATGATTTCCGAAGGTTGATACTGATAAAACTGTTCCGCGTTAGCCGACACGAAGGAGGCGTTTAGATCCGGTTTTGTTCCCGGAGTCGTGACGGGGACTACCGGTGAAGTATGAGTGGATGGCGCTTTATCAGTCGCGGCATTGTTTTCCACCTCTTCATTGACCAGCTTTTTGAACTCTTCCGGTGCCAGATCGATTTGCTTATACAGCGAGTCGAAACGTTTACTCTCGATCACCGAGGAGAACTCCAGGCACACCTGTTCTGTATTCGCCGGGCAACTGTTCATGGAGGTGACCAGCGAGAGCGCATTGCTTTTCTTGTTGTCGGAACCCGCCAGTTCTTGCGCGTCCTCAAGACTAAACGACACTTTTTCAACCGCACGCAGGCTACGCGCAGCTTCTGACTGGGTGTCGAAGGTAGCAATTGTCGTGTTGTTCCCTGCCACACAGGTGACTTTGTCGCCTGGTGTAAAGGTAAAGCCATCGCTGGATTCATCATTACAGGTGATATCACCAGTTACCCGCAGGCTTCCGCCCAGGGTCAGATAACCCGTTTTCGTAGGAACAGGTTCTGGCTCCGGTTCTGGTGTTGGCTCAGGATCAGGTGTCGGTTCCGGCGTAGGTTCTGGGTCCGGCGTTGGCTCAGGCGTCGGCTCCGGGTTTGGTGTTGGATCAGGTTTCACTTCCGGCAAAGACCCTGTTCCAGAATCTACAGGCGGCGTATCGGAGGAAGATCCGGAGCCACCGCCATCACAACCGGCTAACAGGGTTGCACTCAAAATAGCCGCTAAAAGCGATTTCTTATATTTAAATTTCTTATTCATTAATAACGCAAGTGACAAAACAATGTTAAAAAATTCGTAACTGGGAGAAATAGTTTTATGCTTTATCTTCTTTAATAATTTCCTCCATTCTTAAGAAAACGACATCATTGATAGAAAACAGGTGAAATTTATAAGAATAACCCCTATTTGATGTCTGGCTGGCTATTTTTACGAAATTTCAATAAACAAAAAATTAACAACATTTCACAACGCAACTATATAAATTCGTTGGTAGTTTTAACGATTAAGATTGCAAAAGCAACAGATAGAACGGTGTTTGCTCATCAAGCGAACATAATTAATACAGACTTGTTTTGCGTGATAAAAAAAATAGATGTTCTCACGCTCTTAATTATTTAGCAGGTTATCTGAACACAAAACATTATTGCCGCATGGATAATAAAGCGAGAAATAATTTTCAATTAATAAGACAGAATAATGTAAATGAAGCCGGATGATATTAACGATCATCCGGCATTATTGATTTACGAGACCAACATTCCAGTAAACACATACGCCTGCAACAACGTGATAACGCCGATAACGCTGGCAAAAATCAGACTGTGCTTCACGGTGTAGCGGAATAGTTCAGATTCTCGGCCCACCATGCCCGTCGCGGCGCAGGCCACGGCGATAGATTGCGGGGAGATCATCTTGCCAGTTACGCCGCCGCTGGTATTTGCTGCCACCAGCAGAGTGTCAGAGACGTTGATTTGCTGCGCCGTGGTCGATTGCAGTGAACCAAACAGGGCGTTTGAAGAAGTGTCCGAGCCGGTAAGGAATACCCCCAGCCAGCCGAGGAACGGTGAGAAAAACGGGAACATCACGCCTGTACCTGCCAGTACCAGCGCCAGCGTGGTGGACATGCCGGAATAGTTGGTGACGAAGGCGAACGCCAGCACCATGCCAATCGACAATATCGGCCACTTCAGACTAATTAGCGTTTCGGCAAAGACGCCAATCCCTTTCTTGATGCCCACGCCGAGGATGAAGATAGAGATAATCGCCGCAATAAAAATAGCGGTGCCGCCAGCCGAGAGAGGGTCGAATTTAAACACCGCATCCATTGGCGTTGGTTGGGCGACAATGGGTGCCGCTTTCAACACTTGTTGATGCAAATGAGGGATCTGGAAATTAATCACCAGTGAATAAAACGCGCCGCCCGGAGCAAATAACGCTTTAAACGGCTTCATGGTCCAGATGGTGACCAGCACCGTTAAGATTAAAAACGGTGACCACGCACGAATGATTTGCCCCAGACTATATTCTGAAGGCACGGGACCGCCAGAAGATGGCTTATTTACCACCATCGCACCTGCGGATTGCCCCATGCTGATTGCCGTTTCGGTATTTTTCGGCCGCCAGACTTTAAGGAATAAAGCGAGTGAGACGATACTCACCAGCGCCGAAGTAATATCCGGCAGTTCCGGACCAATATAGTTAGAGGTAAAGAACTGAGTGACAGCAAAGCTTCCCCCAGCAACCAGCGCCGCTGGCCACGTCTCTTTCACCCCTTTCCAGCCGTCCATCATTGCTACCAGCCAGAACGGCACAAGAACCGACAGGAACGGTAACTGACGTCCCGCCATTGCGCCAATGTGGAACGGATCGATTCCCGTTACCTGACCGGCGACCAGAATCGGCACGCCCAACGCACCAAACGCCACTGGCGCAGTGTTGGCAATCAGACACAGCCCCGCCGCGTATAACGGTTTGAAGCCCAGGCCCACCAGCAGCGCACCGGTAATCGCCACCGGCGCACCAAAGCCAGCCGCTCCTTCCAGTAACGCACCAAAGGAGAAACCAATCAGTAACACCTGCAAACGCTGATCGTCGGTGATGGAGATAACCGAGCTGCGGATAATATCGAACTGACCGCTGGCAACGGTTAATTTATAGAGGAACACCGCCGCGACAATAATCCACGCAATAGGCCATAATCCATAAATAAAGCCATAGCCCGCAGCAGCAAAAGCCATATCAATCGGCATTTTAAAGGCGAATATCGCAATCAGGATAGATAAGATAAGGGTTATTGCTCCAGCGACATGTCCTTTCAGACGTAATACCGCGAGTGCAACGAAGAAGAATATTATCGGGATCAGGGCGACCAGAGCGGATAGCCCCAGTCCTCCCATCGGCATATACATTTGGGTCCAGGTAACCATATTGTTCAGTCTCTTATTATCTTTATATGCTTGATATACTTAAGGTTGTAATAAGCAAAAGAGGACTGAACTGTAAAATATAGGCGTTATACTTTACAGCAACAGTACGCCGCTAACGCAATTGCTACCTCTGGCATAACAAGTATATCGGGTAAGGGTTTCTGTTCCGCACACGCAGGCGCAGAGTATCGTTAAGATGTCCATATTGTTGTTATAGGCCCGCTAGTAATGCGCTACGGGTATTTAATATTGTTAAACCCTGATAATCGCTCCGGTTATTTCCGGGATAAATGTACTACCGCAGTTACTATCATAGCCCCGACAATAAAACTTGCCGGGGCTTTTTTTGACGCTATTAATGACTTTCTTTTTCGCGTAAACGCCAGGCGTGTAATAACGGTTCGGTATAGCCGTTTGGCTGTTTCACGCCGAGGAAGATTAAATCGCTGGCAGCTTTAAAAGCACACGAGTTAGCGAAATTCCCCGCCATCGGACGATAAGCCGGATCGTCAGCGTTTTGCTGATCAACCACTTTCGCCATATTCTCCAGCGACGCCTGCACCTGTTCTTTGGTCAGAATACCGTGACGTAACCAGTTGGCGATATGCTGGCTGGAGATACGCAGCGTTGCGCGGTCTTCCATCAGCGCCACATTGTGAATATCCGGCACTTTTGAACAACCAATCCCCTGCTCCACCCAGCGCACCACGTACCCCAGAATCCCCTGCACGTTGTTATCCAGCTCTTGTTGGATCTCTTGCGCCGACCAGTTAGCGTTTTCAGCCACCGGAATAGTCAGCAGATCGTCCAGCAGCGGTTCAAATTCAGCATTGAACTCAGTCTGGGCAATGTTGGCTTGCACGCTCTGTACGTTGGTTTGGTGGTAGTGCATCGCATGGAGCGTAGCGGCAGTTGGCGACGGAACCCAGGCTGTGTTTGCCCCGGCACGCAGTTGGTCGCCCTTCTGGCTGTACATGTCTGCCATCAGGTCCGGCATTGCCCACATGCCTTTACCGATTTGCGCTTTACCGCGCAGCCCACAGAACAGGCCGGAAAGCACGTTATTACGCTCGTAGGCTTTGATCCACGGCGTCGATTTCATCTGATTTTTACGCAGCATCGGGCCAGCTTCCATCACCGAATGCATTTCATCGCCGGTACGGTCGAGGAAACCGGTATTGATGAACGCCACGCGGTTGCGTGCCTGAGCGATACAGCTACGCAAGTTCAGCGAGGTCCGACGTTCTTCATCCATAATGCCCATTTTCAGGGTATTCGGTGCCATACCGAGCATTGTCTCAATGCGGGTAAACAGTTTGTTGGCGAACGCCACTTCCTGCGGACCGTGCATTTTCGGTTTCACAATATAGACGCTGCCAGTGCGCGAGTTTTTCTGCACTTTTAAATCATAGAGGGCAATCGCGCCAGTCATGACGCCATCAAGAATGCCTTCCGGGATTTCATTGCCTTCGCTGTCCCAAATCACAGGAATGGTCATCAAATGACCCACGTTGCGGATAAACAGCAGCGAGCGTCCGTGCAGAGAAATTTCAGAGCCATCGGCGGCGGTGTAATGACGATCGTCATTCAGTTTACGCACGATTTGTCGACCGTTTTTCTCCATTTTCTCTTGCAGAGTCCCCTGCATCAGGCCCAGCAGATTGCGGTACAGCAGGATTTTATCTTCCGCATCAACCGCCGCGACCGAATCTTCGCAGTCGAGAATGGTACTGATGGCCGCTTCGACGATAACATCGTTGATGTGCGCCGGATCGTCTTTGCCAATCCGCCCGTTGGCATCAATTTGCAGTTCAATATGCAGGCCGTTATTTTTCAGCAAAATGCAGGTCAGCGCAGCGGCATCGCCACGGTAACCGACAAACTGCGCCGGGGTACGTAACGTGGTTTCTTTACCATTTTTCAACTGGATGCGTAATTGTTTATCGACCACCTTAAACGCCACCACATCCTGATAGCTGCCGTTTTCCAGCGGTAGAGATTCATCGAGGAAACGCCGAACCCAGGCGATAACCTGCTCACCGCGTTGCGGATCGTAGCCGCTGACCATCGCCCCTTCCTGCGGGATGATGTCGCTGCCGTATAACGCATCGTACAGTGAGCCCCAGCGAGCGTTCGCCGCGTTCAGCGCGTAGCGGGCGTTCATTGCCGGAACCACCAGCTGTGGCCCCGCCTGACTGGTGATTTCGCTGTCAATGCCCGTGGTTTCCACCGTCACGCGCTCCGGTTGCGGCACCAGGTAGCCCAGTTCACGCAGGAAAGATTTATAGGCCGCTTTATCTTTTACCGGCCCCGGATTGCTGCGATGCCACTCATCAAGCGCTGCCTGAATGCGATCGCGTTCTGCCAGCAACTGACGATTTTCTGGTGCCAGATCGTGAACGATCTCATCAAAATTGCGCCAGAACGCCGCAGCGTCCAGCCCTGTTCCCGGTAAAACTTCTTCATCCACAAAACGTTTAAAATTGGCGTCAATGCGTAAACGGCCCTGGGTTATGGTTTGACTCATTGTTTATCTCCTCGTTTTCGCTTATTTCGCCAACACCGCTGCTGCCGCTTTCGCGACCTGCGCATCCTGTGCTCCGGTTAAACCAGAAACGCCCACGGCACCAATAATTTGCCCATCAACAACAACCGGTACGCCACCTTCCAGCGACGTCAGTAACGGCGCAGTCACGAACGCGGTACGTCCGTTGTTCACCATCTCTTCATAGCCCTTAGTTTCACGACGCCCCAGCGCGGCGGTACGCGCTTTCTCCTGGGAGATGTAAGCCGCAATCGGCGCGCAATCGTCCATGCGACTTAACGCCAGCAGATGACCGCCGTCATCGGCAACAGCAATGGAAACAGACCAGTTATTTTTCTGCGCCTCTTCCTGACCTGCGGCAATAATTGCACTCGCCATTTGCTGGCTAAGAATGACTTTAGTTTTCATTTTTTTATTCCTTTTCAAGGGCTTGTTCTACAATTTCAATCCAGTGACGCACAGAGGTACGACCGGCGCTCGCCAGATGCGTCTGGCAACCAATGTTGGCGGTGACGATCATTTCCGGTTTGCCGCTTTCCAGCGCATTCATTTTGTTATCCCGCAGCTGGCGTGCCAGATCGGGATGCGTTAACGCATATGTTCCCGCTGAACCGCAGCACAGATGGCTGTCGGGAACGTCCGTTAAGGTAAATCCAAGACGAAGCAACACTTTTTCCACTTCGCCGTTCAGCTTTTGCGCATGTTGTAGGGTACACGGGCAGTGGAAGGCCAGTTTTTTATCGCCGCGAACTGCCAGTTTTTCCAGCGGTTCCTCGCGCAGAAGCTCGACTAAATCGACCGCCAGTTCACTGACTTGACGCGCTTTATCGGCATATAACGCATCGTTTTTCAGCATCTGCCCGTACTCTTTGACAAACGCGCCGCAACCGCTGGCGGTTTGCAAAATTGCCTCGGCACCTGCTTCAATCGCGGGCCACCAGGCATCAATATTATTGCGCGCCCGTGCCAGCCCTTTCTCCTGCGCATTAAGATGATAGTCCACCGCGCCACAACAGCCTGCTTCGTTAGCTGACATGACGCTGATCCCCAGACGATCCAGCACTCGCGCAGTTGCCGCGTTGGTGTTGGGCGAAAGCGTAGGCTGGGCGCAGCCTTCCAGCATTAAAACCCGACGCTTATGGCGCAGCGGCGGACGCGGTTTAGCTTTCACCGTTTCAGCAGGCAGTTTTGCTCTGACCTGTTCCGGTAAAAACGGTCGCAGCACCAGCCCTACCTGCGTCAGCGCACGGAAGACCGCCGGACGCGGCACTACCTGGCGCAATCCTTCGCGCAGCATTCGCTCCGGCAGTGGGCGTTTCACTTTCTGCTCGACAATATCACGCCCGATATCCAGCAAATTGTGATAGCGCACACCAGAAGGACAGGTGGTTTCACAATTGCGGCAAGTGAGGCAGCGATCGAGATGCTCCTGTGTTTTAAGCGTGACTTCGTTGCCTTCCAGCACCTGTTTAATCAGATAGATGCGCCCGCGCGGCCCGTCCAGTTCATCGCCCAGAAGCTGATAGGTTGGGCAGGTTGCGGTACAAAATCCGCAGTGAACACAGGCGCGCAGGATGCTGTCGGCTTCCAGCGCGCGCGCGTTCTGCCGCATCTCTTCAGTTAATTGGGTTTGCATAGCCTGCTCCTCAAAGTTCCGCGTACATGCGACCGGGGTTAAACACGCCGCAAGGGTCGAGCTGCTGTTTAAGCTGCTGGTGATAGCGGAATAAAGGAGCCGATAGCGGGGCAAAGCCACCATCTCCGGCACTAAAGCGGGTCGCATGACCGCCAGCGTTGCGGGCGATGCGATGGATTTGATTGTCCTCGGCTGTCGATTTCAGCCAGCGTAACGCTCCGCCCCAGTCGATCAGTTGCTCGCCGGGTAAATCCATCATCGGCGCATCGCTGGGTAATGAAATGCGCCATAAGGTACCTGGTAACGAGAAGAACGGCAGTTGTTGTTCACGCAATTGCTGCCAGAACTGACCCGCAACCTCTTCGCCCCCCAGCAGTTCACGCGCCGCTTTTACCGATCCTTCGCCGCCCTCAAGGCGGATCCACAACGCATTGTCGAAGTAACATAAGCCACTAATGGGTAGCGGCTGGAGTTGCCACTGGGCGATTTCGTTCATGGCTTCTTGCAGGCTGATTTCCCGACGCAGGCTCAGGGAGGCGCGCGGTCGCGGTAACACTTTCATCGAGATTTCAGTGAGCACGCCAAGACAACCGTAGCTTCCGGCCATTAACCGTGAGAGATCGTATCCGGCAACGTTTTTCATCACTTCGCCACCAAAACGCAGATGTTTTCCAGCGCCGGTAATGATGCGCGTGCCGAGGACAAAATCGCGGACCGAACCGCTCCACGGGCGACGCGGCCCCGCCAGCCCGCAGGCGACCATCCCACCCCAGGTGGCTTCTTCACCATAATGCGGCGGCTCGCAGGGAAGCATTTGCCCGGCGCTCTCCAGCGCCGCTTCAATCGCCACCAGCGGCGTTCCGGCACGCGCGGTTATCACCAGCTCGGTCGGGTCGTAATTAACAATGCCGCGATGACAACGCACATCCAGCGTTTGCCCGGTGACAGGGCGACCTAAAAAGGCTTTGCTATTGCTGCCCTGAATCACCAGCGGCGTTTTATCGCTAATTGCCTGATTCACCTGCTCCAGCAGCGCCTGGCTGTAATCACACTCGCGTAGCATCAGAAACGCTCCAGTTCAGGGAAAGGTAAATGACCGTGATGCACATGCATGGCACCAAATTCAGCACAGCGGTGTAGCGTGGGAATGTTTTTCCCAGGGTTCAGCAAACCATCGGGGTCAAACGCCGCCTTGACCGCATGGAAGGTCGTGATTTCATCGCTGTTGAACTGGGCGCACATTTGATTGATTTTTTCTCGCCCGATGCCATGTTCCCCACTGATGCTGCCGCCAACTTCAACGCAGAGTTCGAGGATCTTCCCACCCAGCTCTTCCGCGCGGGCAAATTCACCGGGTTCGTTGGCATCGAAAAGGATTAACGGGTGCATGTTGCCATCTCCGGCATGAAAGACGTTGGCAACACGTAAATCATATTGCTGCGATAAACGGGCAATGCCTTCCAGTACGCCAGGCAGGGCGCGACGCGGGATGGTGCCATCCATGCAGTAGTAATCCGGGGAGATACGTCCTACCGCCGGGAACGCATTTTTGCGACCGGCCCAGAAACGTACGCGCTCTGCTTCGTCCTGTGCCAGACGGACGTCAGTCGCGCCCGCTTTCAACAAGATGTCGTTAACCCGCTCGCAGTCTTCCTGTACGTCAGACTCCACGCCGTCCAGCTCGCATAACAAAATTGCTTCGGCGTCGACGGGATAACCGGCATGAATAAAATCTTCCGCCGCGCGGATCGACAGGTTATCCATCATCTCCAGCCCGCCGGGGATAATGCCATTGGCGATGATGTCACCAACTGCAAGTCCGGCTTTTTCTACCGAGTCAAAGCTGGCTAACAGAACCCGCGCCACGGGCGGCTTCGGCAGCAGTTTTACCGTCACTTCGGTGGTCACGCCGAGCATACCTTCCGATCCGGTGAACAGCGCCAGCAGGTCAAAACCAGGTGAATCCAGCGCGTCCGATCCCAGCGTCAGCGCCTCGCCGTCCAGCGTTTGCACTTCAATTTTCAGCAGGTTATGTACGGTCAGACCATATTTCAGGCAGTGGACGCCGCCGGCATTTTCTGCCACGTTGCCGCCAATGGAACAGGCGATTTGTGAGGAAGGGTCCGGTGCGTAGTAGAGATTATGCGGTGCAACGGCCTGGGAGATCGCCAGGTTACGCACGCCTGGCTGCACGCGCGCGCGGCGACCAACGGGGTTAATGTCGAGGATCTCTTTAAAGCGCGCCATCACCAACAACACACCTTTTTCCAGCGGCAGCGCGCCACCAGAAAGCCCGGTGCCTGCACCACGGGTCACCACCGGTACACGCAGGCGATGGCAGACAGCAAGAATCGCTGTCACCTGTTCCATTTGCTTAGGCAGAACAACCAGTAATGGACGCGTGCGATACGCGCTCAACCCGTCACACTCGTAAGGAATGATCTCCTCATCGGTATGCAGGATCTCAAGTCCAGGGACATGCTCACGCAGTGCCATCAGTACCGATGTGCGGTCGACATCGGGTAAAGCGCCATCAAGACGCTCTTCGTACAAGATGCTCATGAGTAGGCTTCGCTTTGTTGTGTTGTGTGGCAGCTGATTTTTGCGCGCTGCTTCTGTGAACAGTTATTAAGCGGGCTTTTCGTTTTCGTCTATCTCTTTAGCTACCGGTCAGACCATTTTTTTTCCAGCTCTGTGACCTTGCCTTGGTTAACTCAATGTTAAATTGATGTAACATAATCACTTACGTGATGTGCGTGTTTTGCGAGTTAAGAACAGAAAAATTGGTCCTACCTGTGCACGAGGTCCGGGAATGAAAGATGAACGTCGCCCTATTTGCGAAGTGGTTGCAGAGAGTATCGAACGGTTAATTATCGACGGCGTACTGAAGGTCGGTCAGCCACTTCCCTCGGAACGTCGACTGTGTGAAAAGCTCGGCTTCTCACGCTCCGCACTGCGTGAAGGGCTGACCGTGCTGCGCGGGCGCGGGATTATTGAGACGGCGCAGGGTCGCGATTCTCGTGTCGCACGGCTTAATCGGGTGCAGGACACCAGCCCGCTGATCCATCTGTTCAGTACGCAGCCGCGAACGCTGTACGATCTGCTCGACGTTCGCGCATTACTGGAGGGCGAATCGGCAAGGCTGGCGGCAACGCTGGGAACGCAGGCTGATTTTGTTGTGATAACCCGCTGTTATGAAAAAATGCTCGCCGCCAGTGAGAACAACAAAGAGATTTCGCTGATCGAACATGCGCAGTTGGATCACGCTTTCCATCTCGCCATTTGTCAGGCTTCTCACAATCAGGTGCTGGTGTTTACGCTGCAATCATTGACCGATCTGATGTTTAATTCAGTGTTTGCCAGCGTAAATAATCTCTACCATCGACCACAGCAAAAAAAGCAGATCGATCGCCAGCATGCGAGGATCTACAACGCGGTGTTGCAGCGGCTGCCGCACGTCGCCCAGCGCGCAGCACGCGATCATGTGCGGACCGTGAAAAAGAATCTCCACGATATCGAGCTGGAAGGCCACCATTTGATTCGCTCGGCGGTGCCGCTGGAGATGAACCTGAGTTAGCTGGTATTAAATCTGCTTTTCATACAATCGGTAACGCTTGTACGGCTCCGCCCCAATGCGTTCCAGCATGTTATTCATGCCTGTATTGGTTTCGAGGATCCATGACATCTCCAGCGCATCGATCTTCCGGCGGGCAAACGGATCGCGTAAGGCTTCAATCAATAACAGCGCAATCACCGGGCCGATGCGGCTGAACTGATACTCGTCGCGCACGCCCATCAGCGGTACTCGCGCAGTTCGCACACCGCTGACTTTCAAACGCCACAGCAATTTTGCCCAGCCGAAGGGAAAGAGCGATCCGTTCAGATCGGCAATCGCCTCGTTGATGTTCGGCAAGCCGACAATAAACGCGCAGGGTGCAGAATCAATCTCAGCGATGTAGATCATATCGTCCGGCACCAGATATTTAAGTTGATCGCCCATGGTCGCGAATTCATGTTCGGTAAACGGCACAAATCCCCAGTTGTGCTGCCAGCCAGAGTTGAAAATCTCACGCAGGATCTGCATCTCTTCGGCAAACCGCTGACGATTGATGCAGCGAATGGTCACCTTTTTGCGCACCTGATCCATCAGTTTTTTTAGCGCCGGAGAGAAAGTGAGATCGGTTCGCTGCATCCACCACGCCAGTAAATCAATGCCTTTGTGATAACCCAGTTGTTCAATATGCGCGGCATACCACGGTTTGCCGTGTGGCATCATCGCACAGGGTGGTGTGTCAAAACCTTCAATCAGTAATCCGCTTTCCTGATTGATATTCAGGCTGAAAGGCCCGCTGATCTTACTTGCACCTTGTGACTTCAACCACGCTTCCGCTGCGCCAAACAACGCGGCAAAAACCTGCGGATCATCAATGGCGTCAATCATGCCGAAATGACCGGTATCTTCACCGTAACGCTCACGGTGCAAGGTATCTATTTGCGCGGTAATACGCCCAACTATCTGCCCCGCTTTTTTTGCCACCCACGCCTGCCAGATGATATGGTCCGTCCCCGGATTTTTCGCAGACAAATGCTCGTTGCGTTCTATGAATAAAGGGGGTATCCAGTTTGGATCGTCGGGATAAAGTGATGACGGAAAAGCGATAAATGCCTTAAGGTCATTTTTATTAATTACTTTTTCAATTTTAATCATCAGCAGATCGCATTCCATATCTCTGTGGATAACAAATAATTAACGGTGAAAAACAGGTTGCAACAGCAACGAACGACACCTTAATAATCAACCCAATGAATACAAACAAAGAATAAATAGTATTTATTAATGATTATGATAAGGTTAGAGACTACACAGAAGCGCCTCAATGCCTTTTGTCGATTTAAGGCGACCGGACAAGGCTTCTTCTTAATATATTCATAAATTAAATATCATTCACAATAAAAACAAAAAACTTAAACTCATTATTTAAATCAATGTTCATTTTCACACCGATGAAAATACTATCTCATTTATCTTTTATGCCTATATAATCCACCGCATTATTGTCATTTTATTTTTGATATCCAATTTTTTCGTGGTGTATATGTCTAATAAAATCTTTACGCATTCCCTACCTATGCGCTATGCCGATTTTCCAACGCTGGTTGATGCTTTGGACTACGCCGCTCTGAGTAGCGCCGGAATGAATTTTTATGACAGACGTTGCCAACTTGAAGATCAACTGGAATATCAGACGTTAAAAACGCGTGCCGAAGCTGGTGCGAAGCGGTTGTTATCGCTGAACCTGAAAAAAGGCGAACGCGTGGCGCTGATTGCCGAAACGAGTAGCGGGTTTGTAGAGGCTTTTTTTGCCTGTCAGTATGCTGGCTTAGTCGCCGTCCCGTTGGCGATTCCAATGGGCGTCGGTCAGCGGGATTCCTGGAGCGCCAAACTCCAGGGTTTACTGGCAAGTTGCCAGCCCGCAGCCATTATCACTGGTGATGAGTGGTTGCCACTGGTCAATGCCGCGACGCATAACAACCCCGAATTACATGTTTTAAGCCACGCCTGGTTTAAGGCATTACCGGAAGCCGATGTTGCGCTCCAGCGTCCAGTTCCGAACGATATCGCCTACCTCCAGTACACCTCCGGCAGCACCCGTTTTCCCCGTGGCGTCATTATCACCCATCGCGAAGTGATGGCTAATCTACGTGCTATAAGCCACGATGGCATTAAATTACGCCCTGGCGACCGCTGCGTCTCCTGGCTGCCTTTCTACCATGATATGGGACTGGTCGGCTTTCTCCTGACCCCCGTCGCCACGCAACTTTCAGTAGATTATTTGCGCACTCAGGATTTTGCCATGCGTCCTTTGCAATGGCTTAAATTGATCAGTAAAAATCGCGGCACCGTTTCCGTTGCGCCGCCGTTTGGCTATGAATTGTGCCAACGCCGCGTGAATGAAAAAGATCTCGCTGAACTGGATCTTTCCTGCTGGCGCGTCGCTGGTATTGGTGCTGAGCCGATCTCCGCAGAACAACTCCATCAATTCGATGAATGTTTCCGTCAGGTTAACTTTGACGATAAAACGTTCATGCCGTGCTACGGACTGGCAGAAAATGCGCTGGCTGTCAGCTTCTCTGATGAAGGCTCTGGGGTTGTGGTTAACGAAGTGGATCGCGACATCCTAGAATATCAGGGCAAAGCCGTCGCGCCGGGTGCTGAAACACGCGCCGTATCGACTTTCGTCAACTGCGGCAAAGCGTTGCCGGAACATGGCATTGAAATCCGCAATGAAGCAGGTATGCCGGTCGCGGAACGTGTGGTAGGCCATATTTGCATCTCCGGCCCCAGCCTGATGAGCGGTTACTTTGGCGACCAGGTTTCGCAAGACGAGATTGCCGCGACGGGCTGGTTAGACACCGGCGACCTCGGTTATCTGCTGGACGGTTATCTGTATGTCACCGGACGTATTAAAGATCTGATTATTATTCGTGGCCGTAATATCTGGCCGCAGGATATTGAATATATTGCGGAACAAGAACCGGAAATTCATTCTGGCGATGCGATTGCTTTTGTTACCGCCCAGGAAAAAATCATTTTGCAGATCCAGTGTCGGATCAGCGACGAAGAACGTCGCGGGCAGCTTATCCACGCGCTGGCAGCACGGATCCAAAGCGAATTTGGCGTAACAGCGGCTATCGATCTGTTGCCGCCCCACAGTATTCCCCGAACATCCTCCGGCAAGCCTGCCCGTGCGGAAGCGAAAAAACGTTATCAGAAGGCTTATGCTGCAAGCCTTCATGTGCAGGAATCCCTGGCATGAATCAAACTGTCGCGGTGACGGGCGCTACCGGGTTTATCGGTAAATATATTATCGATAACCTGCTCGCCCGCGGCTTTCACGTTCGCGCATTGACGCGTACTGCCCGCGCTCACGTCAATGATAATCTCACCTGGGTGCGCGGTTCGCTGGAAGATACTCATTCACTTAGCAAGCTGGTTGCCGGAGCCAGCGCAGTGGTCCATTGCGCCGGGCAAGTGCGCGGGCACAAAGAAGAGATTTTCACCCGCTGTAACGTTGACGGCAGCCTGCGCCTGATGCAAGCAGCAAAAGAGAGCTGCTTTTGCCAACGTTTTCTGTTTATCTCTTCGCTGGCGGCGCGCCATCCCGAGCTCTCCTGGTACGCAAATTCCAAACACATCGCCGAACAACGGCTGACTGCAATGGCTGACGAAATTACGCTGGGCGTTTTTCGCCCGACAGCCGTGTATGGTCCCGGCGATAAAGAGTTAAAACCGCTGTTTGACTGGATGCTGCGCGGCCTGCTGCCACGACTTGGTGCACCAGATACACAGCTCTCTTTCCTGCACGTCACCGATTTTGCGCAAGCAGTGGGTCAGTGGTTAAGCGCCGAAACTGTACAGACGCAAACCTATGAATTATGCGATGGCGTCGCTGGCGGCTATGACTGGCAACGCATACAGCAACTTGCCGCCAACGTCCGTTGCGGTTCCGTGCGAATGGTTGGTATTCCTCTGCCGGTACTCACCTGCCTTGCGGATATCAGTACCGCGTTGAGTCGCCTGGCAGGTAAAGAACCTATGCTGACCCGCTCGAAAATTCGTGAATTAACCCACGCCGACTGGTCGGCAAGTAATAACCGTATTTCTGAAGATATTAATTGGTTTCCCGGGATTAGCCTGGAACACGCATTACGCAACGGGCTATTTTGATTGTCTTGTTTAAAGGTGTGTTAACGTTTCTATGGTAAATCGTGAAATAGTAATGGATTACATCCTTTCCTGTTTACAGGATTTGGTCGAAAACGGTGTGGAAATTAAGCCCGACAGCGATCTCGTCAACGATCTTGGCCTGGAATCGATCAAAGTGATGGATCTCTTAATGATGCTGGAAGACAGATTCGATATTTCCATTCCTATTAATATTCTGCTGGATGTCAAAACCCCTGCGCAATTAATGGAAACTCTACTTCCATGGCTGGAGAATAAATAATGGGGCTATACGATAAATATGCGCGCCTTGCTGGCGAGCGTCTGCAATTTAGTGACAACGGGTTAACACCGTTTGGCACCTGTATTGATGAAGTGTATTCCGCCACCGAAGGCCGGATCGGCAATAAAAAAGTGATTCTGGCCGGGACCAATAATTATCTCGGTTTAACCTTTAATCATGATGCCATCAGCGAAGGTCAGGCAGCGTTAGCGGCCCAAGGCACCGGCACCACCGGTTCTCGTATGGCAAACGGCAGTTATGCGCCGCACCTGGCGTTAGAGAAAGAAATTGCCGAGTTTTTCAAGCGCCCTACCGCTATCGTTTTTTCAACCGGTTATACCGCTAATTTAGGCGTCATCAGCGCACTTGCCGACCATAACGCCGTGGTGTTACTGGATGCCGACAGCCACGCCAGTATTTATGACGCCTGTTCTCTCGGTGGCGCGGAAATTATTCGTTTCCGCCATAACGATGCTAAAGATCTGGAACGGCGCATGGTTCGCCTCGGTGAACGGGCGAAAGAGGCGATTATCATCGTTGAGGGCATCTACAGCATGCTCGGTGACGTTGCGCCGCTGGCGGAAATTGTTGATATCAAACGTCGTCTCGGTGGTTATTTGATTGTCGATGAAGCGCATTCGTTTGGCGTGTTAGGCGCAACGGGGCGCGGACTGGCTGAAGCTGTCGGCGTTGAAGATGATGTGGATATTATCGTTGGCACCTTCAGTAAAAGTCTGGCCTCGATTGGCGGTTTTGCTGTCGGTTCGGAAGCGATGGAAGTGCTGCGCTACGGCAGCCGCCCGTATATTTTTACCGCCTCTCCTTCTCCGTCCTCCATTGCGACCGTGCGCTCGTCGTTAAGAACTATTGCCACACAACCAGAGCTGCGGCAAAAGCTGATGGATAACGCCAACCATCTGTATGACGGTCTGCAAAAACTGGGTTATGAGTTAAGTTCACATATTAGCCCGGTAGTGCCGGTAATAATCGGTTCGAAAGAGGAAGGTTTACGCATCTGGCGCGAGCTTATTTCGCTGGGCGTTTATGTGAATCTTATCCTGCCACCTGCCGCGCCTGCAGGCATCACGCTGCTGCGCTGTAGCGTAAACGCTGCCCACAGTCGTGAGCAAATCGATGCCATCATTCAGGCATTTGCTACTCTGAAGCAGTAATGTGAGCCCGCCGTGGTGTTGCGCCACGGCGGGTTTAATGTTGTCTGTCATACCAATACACCAGGCTCAACGCCACCAACACAAACGCTACCGGTAAACCGAGCGCGGTAACAGGTGCGCTTAACGCAAATAGCAATCCCAAATTGACCATGATTTGATAGCTGATCCAGGTGAGTAAGCCAACGATGACGCCTACAGCGAGACGGCTACCCATCCCTGGCGAGCGCGGGGCGCTAAAGGTAAACGGCACAGCCAGCAAAATCATCGCCAGGGTCAGGATCGGTTGCCCCAGTTTTTCCCACAGTGCAAGGCGGTATTCGCTGCTGGGTTGCCCGGTTTCCTGCAAATAATGGATGTAATGATTAAGCTGACGGACAGAAAAAGTATTCCCCGGCATCGATAACTCATCAAGATCCATACTGGTGAAGGCCGATTGCCAGGCAAGATTATCTGATGTTTCCAGCGTTTCTTTACCGTTAAGCCATTTTTTATGATTCACACCATGCAGGATCCACGTTTTGTCGTCTTTAATGGTGGCACTGCGTGCATAAATGTAGGATTCGAGCGAGAGATCGTCACGATAATGAAAAATCTCCACGCCCACAGGCTGGCCCTGTTCATTCAGCGATTTCACCGTCACAAATTCATTGCCGCGCCTGGCCCACAGCATATTGCCGGTAATGTCATCGTCCTCCCCCAACGCGGTGGCGGTCGATTTGATTTGCAGCGCCTGTTGCTGCAATGGCGACGCCACCCACTCATCTATCGCGCCTAACGAAACAGTCCACAATATCCCGGCAACCAGCGCCACCAGTGCAATACGGAAGATAGAAAACCCCGTGCTGCGAATGGCGGTAAGCTCACTGTTTTTCGATAACTGCCCCAGGCCAACAATCCCTCCCAATAAGGCGATAAACGGCGAAAGTTCGACCAGTGTGCGCGGTAAGGTCATTAGCACCACCAGCACCGCCTGAGTCCAGCGATAACCGCCCGAGCTGACATCATCCAGTTCGTTAATCAAGTTGAAGGTGGTAAAAAGCGGCAGCAATAGCCCTGCGGCGGCGGCAAAACCGAGAAAGAGATGACGGATTAAATAGCGACTGAAAACATTCATCGGGAAAATTTCTGCAGCAAAGAGAAGTCGCGTGCGACCAGCATCAGCAGGCCCATTAGCATGAGTCCGGGCACTAACCACAAACCAGGAATGAGGGGAATCGCGCCGTTAGCCACCAGCGTACGGCAGACGTCGCCGCCATAAAAAATGGCAATAAACAGCAACGTCAGTGGCAATAACGTTGAAAATCGCCCTTGCCGCGGTTTTACCCGACTTAATGAAATGGCCAGCAGCGCCATCAACAATGCGGTCAGGCCACGGCTTTGTCGCCATTGCAGTTCGGCATGATCGGCAGGAAAGGCGGAGCGCGCCAGCTCCGTGACCGATTTTGCTTTGCGTTTGACGTTAGGGCTTTGATCCAGCGGATTCAGATGTAATTGCAGATTACGGTAGATCTGTTCGTTGTCGTCACGCCCCTGATGATCGAGAAGATAGGCAGTGCCGTTGTGCAACATAACGGTCGGTTTCTCGGGTGATGGGTCAACCACATCAACCGAACGGGCGCGGAAAATGCGGGTTCGATTGGCAGTAGAAGTATAAATCAGCGCGTCAGTCAGGCGATTATTATCCTGATCAACCGTCTGCGAAAGGATCATTCGTCCGTTATCGTTAGTGTTAAATTTCTTTGCCCGCAACTGGCGAACATCCAGCTCCGACTGCGACTGCTGCTCCAGTTGATAAATCTGCGTATAAGCCCACGGACGACCATACATCGACAGAAGGGTGACAAAAATACTTAGCGGTATCGCCAGATAAAGAACGGCTTTGTACAAGCGTCCCGGACTGCCCCCCGCCGCAGAGATAGCGGTAATTTCCGAGTCGGTATACATCTGCCCTAGCGTCACGCCAACTGACACATACAGACCAACAGGTAACAACATCTCCAGTGCAATCAGCACTTTGTAGAAAACGATATCCAGCACAACATCAAGAGCTAATGTCCCATTTGCCGCTTCGGTCAGATAACGCTGTGCGGAGTAGCTGGCGAAAATAAAGATCAGAAAACCGACGATAATCAGCACCAGACGGCGCGTACCACGCATGATGTAGTGTTCAACCAGCTTCATCTCACTAACGCCCTCAATCCTTTGAATTTTTTATTCATTGATCAGTTTCTGCGCCAGCGCAATGACATGATCTACCTCTTCCGGCGTCAGGCTGCCGTCCTTTGCCCACTGAATTTGCCCGGCTTTATTCAGCACCAGAATGGTTGAACTCTGCTCCGGCAAGCGCCAGGCAACGCGTCCCTGTCCATTGCCGTCAATAATGAATTGCGCCCACGGATAGCGGCGTTTATTTTTTTCGATTTTGCCAACAACAAAATAGCCAGTACCAAAGATGGCATCATCGGTGTTCACAATGGTGGTGGGCTGAAAACGATCCTGCGGAAAGTTTGCCGCTTCAACCGCTTTAATTAACAGTGAGTTCTTTTTCTTCGCCGACTTACGCCCGGCGATATACTGAATAATGCGGACTTTTCCCGCTAATTGTGTGCTGTTCCACTTTTGGTAGTGAATTTCGTCGTCGCTATTCAGAAGCAGCTCGCCGCCTTCCTGGATATAAACAGGGGTAACCGTTTTGCCAGTGACGAAATTGTGTGCCTGCACACCCGGGGCTAAAAGCATGATAATCAGCGCAATAATCAAACGAGATGACATCATTGCTCCGGTTATAGCGGAAAACGCGAAATCAGCAGCTCTAAGCGCTGGCGAATATCGCTATCCAGCGCCACCGGTGCATCATACGACTGGCGGTTTTCCATATCATCCGCCACCATGTCGTCGTGTTTATCTCCCATCAGGCCATTAATGGCGGCGAGGAAACGGGAAATCTGTAACGCCTCTTTATTTTCAGGATCAAGCGATCTTAAGGTGTCGTAATAAGAAACCTGTTGGCTGATGATTTTTCGCACATCATGAAATTCCCTGCCGGTTAGTCGCGGTTTGGCAATAATCTCTTTCAGGGTATGCATTTGCTTTTGCCGATAGGCAATAAAACCGCTTACGCTTTCTAACTGGCTATGGCGTAATGAATAGTTCACCAACGACCAGACCGGAGAGCTTAAATAAATCCGTAACAGGTTGCCGTAATACGACACAATATTTTTCTTACCGTTACGAAAGCCGTCCTGAAAACGCCCCAGAAAAACGGTCGTTTTGCCGAATAAAAATCCGGCCTGATGCTTCTTTAAATACAGCCGTTGCGCAAAACGCAGGTGCTTGTAGCGCGCTCGCATGTATTTAAATTGTTTGCGCTCATCAGCAGTCAGCTCATCGCCTTTGGCTTGTTTGCGAACTAAACGCAGTAATTCCTGACGATCAACGCCATTGAGCCAGAATTGCAGGCATAACGCGTAATTATCATGAATGATTTCGGTGGTACAACTTAGTGCAATAGTCGGCGGCAAACTAACCTGTGCATCAACGACATCATCTTCTTCAATCGCAACAAATAGACGCTCGCTCGCCTCAAGCGGGAAATATTTTCTCATCATCAGGATTTCTCTCCGGCTGCGTTATAAAGCAAGGAATGGCGCTGAAAAAATGCCTTTAAGGTTGGAATTAACGAGAGCGCCACGTCCAGACATTGCCCACCGAAGTAAGCAAACGCTGCTCCCAGCACACCAAACAGATGACAGAACATGAACAGCAATACGATGTAGCCGATTGAGGCGATGGTTTGCGCCACGAGAAAAGCGCGCTGTTTTCCCGCCATCAATAGCAATGACTCCTGAGGGAAGCCCAGCATCGAAATCACAATTGCGCCCAGCATCACCTGAATCAGGTCATACGCTTCGAGATACTTAACGCCAAACACCAGCGAAATGAGCGGCTTGCCGACGATAAACACCGCGAGCGCCACCAGAATACCGATTCCGCCCGCCAGTAAACCGGACTTCACACCTAACAACCACGGTCTGGTGGTGCGCGGATCTAAACGCATCACCTCTGGGTAAAAACTTTTACCCAGCAAACCCGCTGGCGTTCCGGCGGCGTCGAAGAATGTCATGGCGATTTTAAATAACCCGGCGGCAGCGGGTCCTAACACGATCCCCACCAGCACTGTGCTGCACGAGTTACGCGCCGACCAGATGGAGTGGGCAATGTTGGTTGACCAGACAAAACTCCACGCGCCTTTGATGTGTCGGGCAGACTCAAACAGATTCAATTTGAAGGCATTATGGATATTTCGGCGGCGTAATTCGCGCGCGGCAAACCACCAGTACATGGTGCCGCCAACCAGATTCGACACGTACCAGGCAATAACAAAACCCGCAAAACCAAAGTCAAAATACCAGGCTACGACGCTCCCCGCTGCGCGCAGAAAAGGTTTCGTCGCCTGCTGTACAGCAATTAAATCGAAGCGATCTACCGCACGCAGAATGCCGGTCGGCGTGGAGGAAGCCATTGAAGGAATGAGCGTGCAATAGAGCGCTGCCAGCCAAAAACTTTGGTCATCCAGACCTAATGAATGGGAAAGGAATGGCAGTAAGGCAATGCCACCGACAATCGCCACCGCGCCGCTGACGATATCCAGCGAGAAGGAAAATGAGACGACATTGCGGAATTGCTGCGGATTATTGTTGGTTAATGCTGGTGTTCCGTACTGAACCACCAGTTGCCATGTCTGAAACTTAATAAAATCGCTGATCGACTTGGCGTACGATTGCACAATCACCAGTACGCCAAACATGGCGGGCGTCATCCCTTTACCGGCACACGAGAGCGCCAACAGCCCCAGCAAGGCGCTCACGACATTACTGGAGCCTAACCAGGCGCTATTGCGAATAATGGTGCGAAACGCGCCATCTGCAAACCAATGTTTGATGTTAAAACCCGCCAATTCAGCCTGACCTTATCGTTGATAGTAAAAAGTATCCCGCCAGCCTTAAGTTAAACTTCGGCGGTCAGAAACGATGGCAACCAGAGAAACCGCCTTCTGTGCCTGTTCCAGCACTTCGCTGTAGGGCGCTCTGGAATCAATCTCAAGAATTTTTGTGCCGTTATAGCCAATCTTCGACATGACACCGATTTTGTCCTGCAGCTCGGCATAGTCATGGTCAGGCTTGCGGGAGATGGCAGTCTCAATATCAATGCCCAGGCGAATAATTAATTCCGGGCGATATTGCGCCATTTGTTGGTATAAACGCCGTTCGCGCTGCGCCAGAAACATGCTGATTTTCCCGGTCGCACGTTCGACGCCAATCCCCGGTCCGTCATAATAAAAGCCCGAAATTTCAGCCTGCGGGAAGCGATCGCTGACCACCAGAACGCCACTTTGCGCCAGTCGCTGAACCTTGCGTAGATTCGCCATTCTTCGCAGCGAGAAGCAGTACATAATCACCGCCGCCCATAGCGCCGGAGATTTGGTTTTCATGCTTTGGGTTTTCGAGGATTTGGCCGCCAGTCGCCGTTCCAGCCAGACGCCAACCAACGGCAATCGTTTGATTTTGTCGCCGTCTTCGCCGGAGAGCAGCCCCAGATAGCGCCGCTCGGTTTGCCAGTGTTGTTGCAGCGATTTCACCAGGTCGGTGGTCAGTGTGGATTTACCGGTGCCATCACACCCGACCACCGCAATTAGCCCCGGAATGTAGCTGGGCTGCGGCGCGGTTGTACTAATAACAGTTTGTGTTTGTAGTGCATCCATTCGTTAAATCATCCCCTATCCATTTTGGTGATCAGGAAAGCGCGGCGTGAATTGCGCGTAGTGACGCTTGCAGAATTTCATCGGCTGGTTGCCGACCATCCAGTTCAAGGATCCTGGCGCCGTTGAAAGTCAGTTGCGGCGTAACGGCGATTTTTTCCTGTAACGCTGCCAGTTGGTGGTCAGGTTTACGCGCAAACGCCGTTTGTTCATCAATGCCAAGACGAATCAACAATACGGGCAAATAAGATGCCATCCATTGGTACAGCTTCAGCTCGCGCTGCCTTAACATTTTTATCCAACCGTTACCGCCCGTGGTTTTTGCCAATTGCGGGCCATCAAAGCGAAAACCCGGCACTTCAACCTGCGGGTAGCGGTCGGTGATGAGCAGATAGCCTTGCTGGCTTTTACACAACATTTTGCGAAACTTGTACGCCCGCCAGCAGGAAAGCAGATAGATAACCAGAGCAGTAATATTGCCAGGCGGTGTTGAGGGCTTTTCGTGCACATGTGCCGCTTTACTTCGCAAATAACGCCCAAAAGGTGCGCCAATAACAGGGAGCTGTGAAATCCATTCGCCAATTCGCCCGGACGATTGCCCGAGATAAATGTGTTCTGCTGGCATTCTTGCTGCCAGTTCATTTACCAGGCTTGCCGTGAGGGTCGATTTACCTGAACCATCACATCCTACAATGGCAATAACACGCACTGGCGTGGAATTAATTATTGACATATTACGTTGATTCACGAAAAACCCGGCAGTAAATAATGTATTGAATATTACGTGGTCCGTGCTCAGAATATCCGTTCAACCTTATTGTGACAATGGTTAATTGTGACATTGACCTGAATTACGCTTTCATAAAAACATATTAACCAAATAAATATTTTGGATGGATATTTAAATTTAAGGATATATTCATGCAGTCAATAACACCTCCATTAATTGCCGTTATTGGTAGCGATGGTTCAGGCAAGTCAACGGTGTGTGAACATCTCATTACCGTTGTCGAAAAATATGGTGCTGCCGAAAGAGTTCATTTAGGAAAACAGGCCGGAAATGTCGGTCGTGCAGTGACAAAATTACCGTTGATGGGAAAATCCTTACATAAAACAATTGAACGAAATCAGGTGAAAACAGCAAAAAAATTGCCTGGACCAGTTCCGGCGCTGGTAATTACAGCGTTTGTCGCCCGTCGCTTACTGCGCTTTCGTCATATGCTTGCCTGTCGTCGTCGCGGGTTAATTGTTCTAACCGACCGTTATCCTCAGGACCAAATTCCTGGCGCTTACGATGGTACGGTGTTCCCACCTAACGTTGAAGGTGGTCGTTTTGTCTCATGGCTGGCAAGCCAGGAACGTAAAGCGTTTCACTGGATGGCGAGCCATAAGCCTGATCTGGTCATCAAACTCAATGTTGACCTTGAAGTTGCCTGTGCACGTAAACCCGACCATAAACGGGAATCGCTGGCGAGGAAGATTGCCATAACGCCACAGTTAACCTTTGGTGGTGCACAACTGGTTGATATCGATGCCAATCGGCCACTGGAACAGGTGTTGGTTGATGCAGAAAAAGCGATTACGGATTTTATGACCGCGCGTGGTTATCACTAGTCAAAAATGGAAATGCCCGATCGCCAGGACCGGGCATTTTCAGGAAGGTTAAATCAACTGCAATGCTATCCAGTACAGCCCACCAGAAAGAAAAATTGCCGCCGGTAAAGTAAACACCCACGCCATCAGGATGCTGGTTACCGTTTTACGCTGTAACCCACCGCCGTCCACCACCATCGTCCCTGCTACCGCAGACGAGAGGACGTGTGTTGTGGAGACAGGCATCCCAATATAACTGGCAAGGCCGATAGACACTGCCGCCGTCATTTGTGCCGCCATGCCTTGCGCATACGTCATGCCGCGCTTACCAATCTTCTCACCGATGGTCATCGCTACACGACGCCAGCCAATCATGGTGCCAATGCCGAGCGCCAGTGCTACCGCCATGATGATCCACACCGGAGCGTACTCAATGGTGCTTAACATATCGCTGCGCAGTTTTTTCAGCAGGTTCTGGTCTTCTTTACTGACGCCTGGCAGTTTCGCCAGCTTCGCGGAGGTATCAGAGATGCACAGCATAATGCGGCGCAGCTGGCTGCGCTGACTCACGCTTAACGGCTCGTAACTTTCCATATTGCCTGGCAGCATCGTTTTAACGCGCGCAATCGCATCAAAGGTATTTGCCGGATGACAGTGAAACTCTGTTACTTGCGTGCCATCAGTCGATGCTGCAGGCAATGGAGGTTCCATCGCAATCAACTTCTGCGGCAGTTCAGGATGCTGTTGCAGGTAGTGTTCGAAGTTGGTGACGGCATCGCGGGTACGGGTAATTTCATAGCCGGACGCGTTCATATTGACGACGAAGCCAGCAGGGGCAATCCCCACCAGTACCAGCATCACCAGGCCGATCCCTTTTTGTCCGTCGTTCGCGCCGTGCGAAAACGCCACGCCCGCAGCGGAAACAATCAGCGCAATACGCGTCCAGAATGGCGGTTTACGTTTGCCTTTTTTCTTTTTGCGATCTTCCGGAATGCGGTGAATACGGTCACGCTTTTTCGTCCCGCTCCAGTAGCGTCGCAGCAGGAATATCAGGCCTCCCGCAATGACCAGGCCGACGATAGGGGAAACAATCAGCGAGGAGAAAATTTTGGTCACTTCACGCAGGTTTAACGCATCCATCACCGATGAGCCGGTTAACAGCGCGTTGGTTAAACCGATGCCGATAATCGCACCAATCAAGGTGTGCGAACTGGAGGCCGGTAAACCGAAGAACCACGTTCCCAGGTTCCAGATAATCGCCGCCAGCAGCATGGAAAAGACCATCGCCAGGCCGTGGGTTGACCCCATATTCAGCAACAAATCGGTTGGCAACATATGGACAATGGCATAGGCAACGCTAAGTCCGCCCAATAACACGCCAAAAAAGTTAAAAAATGCCGCCATCACCACAGCAAGTTGTGGTTGCATGGCACGAGTATAAATAACGGTTGCCACCGCATTCGCCGTGTCATGAAAACCATTGATTGCTTCGTAGAACAACACAAATGCCAGAGCAAGCAATAACAAAAGCCCTGTGTATATATCAAGGCCAACAAATAAATTTAGCATATATTAGATTACGCCATTTTGAATTTACGAACGGACGCATTATCAGTGACTTTAACGGCATGGGCAAAGTGAAATATCATTTTTTAACGATAAAAAGAGTGTTATTTCTTGTGTATCAGACAATAAGCATTCATTCAAAACCTTTAGAAATAATCAAAACACAGGTATTCCACTGGTTAATATATTCACATATGAAATGAATAAATATTGGAATATATAAATATTGAATATTTTGATTAATCCCCGTACTGATTATTCTTCATAATCAGTACGGGGTTGCTACAACATGTATTACTTTTTCACCACAATTAACGGTTCAATATCACTCTCTTTTTTGATGACCAGTGATTCATCACCGCGCAAACACGTCCCACCGTAGTTGCCGCCAACGGTGAAGGTACATACCTGAATGTATTTACCGTCCGCTTTCGGCAAACACCACAGTTGCTGATAGATGTTTTTCTGCTCGGCAAATTTACCGCTGGTTTTGTCCAGCACCTCTTCATGATGGCTGACCAGGTCGATATTGCTACCACAGCGACCGGCAATCGGTTTCACTGCGTAACCTGTTTTCACCAATTCATCATTAACAGTGAAATCGGTATCCAGCAGGTAACGATGGTGCGGGAACAGCGACCAGAGGATCGGCAGAATCGCTTTGTTGCCGGGGATCACCGTCCACAGCGGCTCAAAGACCAGCACTTCCGGGCGCAGCAATACGTCGATAAGACGCACTTCGTTTTGCGGATGACCGGTACGGATTGGCACCGCAGCAAACTCACGGTCGCTAACTTCACGAATCTGATCAAACGCGGTTTCCCACGCCCAGGTTTTCCACACGCAGTTAACCAGCCGTCCTTCCCCATCAATCAGTTGCCCGGCAGCATCCCAGCCCAGTTCATCCAGCCCGCGCAAGATACGCGTTTCAAAGCCCGCCTGGTGCAGCGCCTGCTCCATAAACTGCGCGTGATAGTTTTCCTCGATATCTTTGTCCTGCATGATATGGACAAACGGACGTGCACGACTGTGTTTCCAGGCACCAGCCAGTTCGTTAATCAGCCCTTCCGCCGGATTGAAGCCGTTGCCTTTATAGCCCTGCTCCGCCCAACGTTCGAGGATCAAGCCCGCTTCGGTATGACAGGAGGCGGAGTCGGCGTTGTACTCGTAAACCTTCAGGCCACGCTCATCCATGCAGAAATCCATACGACCAGTGATCATATGGTGACGGCGACGCTGCCAGGAGAGACGCAAACGTGGCCAGAGGATTTTCGGGATGTCGAACAGCGCCAGCAGGTTGTCATCTTTCAGCACCTTGTCGGTTGCGTGAAGATACATCAGGTGCAGCTCGTTGGTGGCTTTAATTAGCTCCTGCTCGGCACTCTCGGTAATGGTGTAGTAATGATAAGGATCCTGATTGATCACCTGACCGTTGGCCTGCACATAGGCGTTTTGCAGCGGATCTTTTTCATCCAGCCATTTACCGTCAAACTGGCCTTTGTTTTCCAGGCGCGCTCCGCTGATTTTCAGCAGCTCGCCTGCAATTTCCGGCTGCGGTAAGCTGTATTCAGTATCTTCCGTCTGGATCATCCAGCCCAGAATGGTGGTGTCATCAAAAGTGTCTTTCAGGGTATAGCAGCCGTTTTCGACCACCATCTCCAGCTCACGCGTCCACTGTTGCCCTTGCGGCAACGGGGAATGAATCACGTTCTGTTCCGCAATACGGACTTTGTTGCCATGCAATTGGGTAATGATGGCGACATGGCCAGTGTCTTTAAATTCACCGCCTTTATCCCAGATAAGAAGCGCACCCGCGACCGGCGCACGCGGCGAGCCGTTAGGAAATGCCTGCAATGGCAGGATGTTGTCATTAACCACTTCTCGCAGGAAGCGCAGCGAGAAAATCTCCCACGCCATACCCACGTCAGTAAAGACCACACCGTAATTCAGAAAGAGAAAACGGCGAGCAAATTCAACGCATTGCCACTTGTGGCCCATATATTCGTCGTCGATATAGCTACGGAATACGGCGTCATCTTCGTATTCCTGCGGATCGAGAGAACTGTAATCTGAAGAGTAGATTGCTACCCCACCTGGGGCGTAGCCCAATAATGTCCCGAACGGGGCATCCTGGCTGGTCGTTCCTTTGCTCATCACTTTACCTTTAACAATACAACCTAAGCAGTTGGCGTAATTGTTGTGCTCTGATTACCTGCTCAGCGACATTAACCGGACAGAGGTCAGACTAATCATACACCTCATCGCAGCGGCTGGCGCAAAGGGTTAAAAAATTCACATTCTGTACAGCAAGTGACCTGCTACACTGCTTCAACACTACCACTCAGAAGGCAACTCACTATGACAGACAATACTTATCAGCCCGCGAAAGTCTGGACGTGGGATAAATCCGCTGGCGGCGCGTTCGCCAATATCAATCGCCCGGTTTCTGGTCCGACGCATGAAAAAACGCTGCCCGTTGGCAAACACCCATTGCAACTTTATTCGCTGGGAACGCCGAACGGTCAGAAAGTAACGATTATGCTTGAGGAGCTGCTGGCGCTGGGCGTTACTGGTGCAGAGTACGACGCCTGGCTGATTCGTATTGGCGATGGCGATCAATTCTCCAGCGGCTTTGTCGAAGTGAACCCAAACTCGAAGATCCCGGCGCTGCGCGATCATACGCATAATCCGCCGATCCGCGTGTTTGAATCTGGTTCGATCCTGCTTTATCTGGCGGAGAAATTTGGCTACTTCCTGCCGCAGGATTTGGCAAAGCATACTGAAACGATGAACTGGCTGTTCTGGTTACAGGGCGCGGCACCGTTCCTCGGCGGTGGTTTTGGTCACTTTTACCATTACGCGCCGATGAAAATTGAGTACGCCATCAACCGCTTTACCATGGAAGCCAAACGTCTGCTCGACGTGCTGGATAAGCAACTGGCGCAGCATAAGTTTATTGCGGGCGATGAGTACACCATTGCGGATATGGCGATTTGGCCGTGGTTTGGCAATGTGGTGTTAGGCGGCGTGTATGATGCCGCAGAGTTTCTTGATGCGGGCAGTTATAAGCATGTACAACGCTGGGCGAAAGAAGTAGGCGAACGTCCGGCGGTGAAACGTGGGCGTATTGTTAACCGCACCAACGGACCGCTGAATGAGCAGTTGCATGAGCGCCATGACGCCAGTGATTTCGAGACGAATACGGAAGATAAGCGTCAGGGGTAAGGGTTGGTGTTCGTCGCAGCAAGCCATCCAGGCCGGATAAGGCGTTCACGCCGCATCCGGCAATCGTGCACAATGCCTGATGCGACGCTGCCGCGTCTTATCAGGCCTTGTATTATCCCTCCAGTGCAGAGAAAATCGGCCAGTTTTCTCTGCCTGCAGTCCGCATGCCGTATCGGGCCTTGGGTTCTAACCTGTTGCGTAGATTTATGCAGCGGACTGCCTTTCTCCCAAAGTGATAAACCGGACAGTATCATGGACCGGTTTTCCCGGTAATCCGTATTTGCAAGGTTGGTTTCACTATGGAACATGAACTTCATTATATCGGTATCGACACCGCTAAAGAGAAACTGGATGTCGATGTGTTGCGTCCTGATGGTCGTCATCGCACCAAAAAATTCGCTAACACCACTAAAGGGCACGATGAGCTGGTGAGCTGGCTGAAAGGTCACAAGATTGACCATGCGCATATCTGCATCGAAGCGACCGGCACCTATATGGAACCTGTCGCTGAGTGCCTTTACGATGCTGGCTACATAGTGTCAGTCATTAATCCTGCGCTGGGTAAAGCTTTCGCTCAGAGTGAAGGACTGCGTAACAAGACTGATACCGTGGATGCGCGCATGCTGGCAGAGTTCTGTCGTCAGAAGCGCCCTGCAGCCTGGGAAGCGCCTCACCCGCTTGAACGCGCGTTGCGTGCCCTGGTAGTCCGCCACCAGGCGCTGACAGATATGCACACGCAGGAACTGAATCGCACTGAAACGGCGCGGGAAGTCCAGAGACCGAGCATTGATGCTCACCTTCTGTGGCTTGAAGCAGAGCTGAAGCGTCTTGAGAAGCAGATAAAAGACCTGACAGACGATGATCCGGATATGAAACACCGCAGGAAACTGCTGGAAAGCATCCCGGGTATCGGAGAGAAAACATCTGCGGTATTGCTGGCTTATATCGGTCTGAAGGACCGCTTCGCCCATGCCAGACAGTTCGCCGCTTTTGCGGGTCTGACACCACGGCGTTATGAATCAGGTAGCAGTGTGAGAGGGGCGAGCCGGATGAGTAAGGCCGGACATGTGTCGCTTCGCAGGGCGTTGTATATGCCCGCAATGGTAGCCACCAGTAAGACTGAGTGGGGACGGGCGTTCCGCGACCGTCTGGCGGCTAATGGCAAGAAAGGAAAGGTGATTCTCGGCGCGATGATGCGCAAGCTGGCACAGGTGGCGTATGGAGTGCTGAAGTCAGGCGTGCCGTTCGATGCGTCACGGCATAATCCGGTAGCGGCGTAAAAATCGCGGAAGGGATGAAAAAAACAGCGCCTGACGGCGCTGTGTCTGGCATGCCTGCAATCCGGGAAACCGGACCAGGAAAAAACTTGCAGGCCATAACAGTATCTACGAAAGCTAATCATCACGCGCTGGTAATGTCGTAATCCATTTGGCGCAGTGCGTCTAATGTGGCTTTGGCTTCATCTTCGTCGATGATGCTCATGGCAAATCCGACGTGTACCAGCACCCACTGGCCCAGCAGATCGGCAGGGTTACCTTCACAAATCAGGGCGATATTCACGTCGCGCTTGATACCACATACTTCAACCTGCGCAAGCTGGTGAATATCTTCACCGACAGCCAGCACCTGGCCTGGAACGCCAATACACATTATTAACTCCGGTTATTCAACTTCAATACTTTTGACGATCAGCGAATCGCCGGTATCGACACGCAACCGCTCGCCATGACAGATCGGACACTGCGCATCGTGCTGATGAATCTCCACCACCTGGCTGCAATCCCAGCACCAGGCCTGGGCGGGTTTATAGACGATATGTAAATCGCACCCTTGCGCCACCGTTCCGTGGCAGACAATTTCAAAACTAAAACGGACGGCGCTCTCCTCAACGCAGGAGAGCGCGCCAATTTCCAGCCACACGGCGGTGACGCGCTTAACATCGTGCTGCTCCGCCTGCCGTTGGATAATTTCAACGGCGCTCTGGCAAAGCGACAACTCATGCATTTTCGCCACTCCTGCGACCAAACAGCAGGGCGCGACGCCCTGCGTGTGGTACATCCGGATTCGTGACTGGCAGCGAAAGGATCATTCGTGCGCAGTCATCCGTCAGGCGTTGGCCCTCTTCAATCGACATACTGTGCGAAAGCGGTGACATCAGCGAACAGGAGAGGTATTGCGAAACACCGTCCAGTTCGCCAACGGTAAAGGTCATGGTGCCATACGGCAGTTGCAGACCAATTTTTTCACTCACTTTGCGCAGCGGCCAGAGTTGATCCGGGCCGGGGAAGATAACTGCACTCAGCATCCACGGGGTGATCACACACCCCGTCCACTGACCTTCGAACAGCGTAAAATCAGAAACATACACCGGCATTGAAGGATGCAGAAAAGAGAGATCGTGCATCGAACGCCGGGCAATTTCTTCAAACGCTGCCTGTACTTGCGCCTTCGGGGAGGTCTGGAAACCTGCTATCTCTTCAGTCATGAATCGCCTCCCGTGGGATGGCTTCCACGCCTGATTCGCGCAGCGCAGCCAGAACCTGCTCAAGCGCAGGTTCAATCATTGCTTCAACCGTCGGCGTTAAGCCGATGTGTGGCTCCAGCGATTCCGGGATCACGCCGACCAGGGTCAGCTTTTTCGGAAACTCGCCGGTGAAGCGCAGGGCCGACAAGACGTCGGCCAGGCCAAGCTGATGCGGAGAGATTTTGTTGGTAAACAACGCCGGAACTTCTTCATCCCGCAGGATCATCATCGTTCCCGGCGCGCTCTTCTTCGACACAATGGCATCCGCAATAATCAGATGATCGCGATTTGCCATGTCGCCAAGCAGCTCCATTCCCGCCGTGCCGCCATCGAGGATCTCAACATAATCCGGCAGAATGTATCGTTGCTCTAACGCTTCAACAATCCGCACACCGATGGCTTCATCGGTCAGCAAAATATTGCCGACCCCTAAGACTAAAATACGCATTACAGAACCTTCACTGAAACCACTTCGTTGCCGTCAGCATCCACTACGTGTACCGCACAGGCCATGCACGGGTCGAAGGAGTGAATGGTACGCACCACTTCCAGCGGTTTATTCGGATCAGCAACCGGTGTACCCACCAGCGACTGCTCGTAAGGACCGACGTCATCATTGAAGTTACGCGGACCAGAGTTCCAGGTTGATGGAACAACTGCCTGGTAGTTGCTGATGATACCGTCTTTGATCACCATCCAGTGAGAGAGCATACCGCGCGGCGCTTCGAGGAAGCCAACACCTTTGAACTCACCCGTTGCCGGAATGTTCGGTTTCACGAAGGTGGTGTGATCGCCTTTGCCGATATTGGTGATCAGTGCACTGTATTGGTTTTGCAGGATATCCTGCAATTCGCAGCAGTGAACGGTACGACCAATAATACGGCCCAGCGTAGAGTGCAGTTGCGCCACTTCCAGCGTGTTACCAGTCAGTTTCTGATAAATCGCAACGATTTCATTCAGTTTGTTCTGGGTAGATTCTCGACCTGCCGCCAGTTTCACCAGCATATTAGCCAGCGGACCCACTTCTACCGTTTTGCCGTAGAAAGTCGGTGATTTCACCCAGGAATATTTCCCGTCGTCAGACCAACCATCATAAGCCGGAATGGTGGTACCTTCCCACGGCGCCTGTGGCGCTTCGTCTTTATACCAGGAGTGCTTCGCGCTTTCCTGAATGCCTTTGATCAGGTATTCATCGGAATGAGAAGTGATCGGACGATACGAGGACAGATCCGCATTCTCAATGTAGCCGCCCGGGAACAGGAAGCTGCCGTTTTTGCTGTCGGTCGGGAATTCCGGCACGCTCAGGTAGTTCACCGCACCTTTACCGCGCGTCAGCCATTCCGGGTAGAACGCGGCGATAACCGCGGTATCAACCTTATAAACCTGCTCAACAAAGTCGCTCAGTTTGTCGATGAAAGACTTGATGTACATCAGGCGCTCAAGGTTCAACACGCCCAACCCGTCGAGGTTGATTGGGTTCGCGACACCACCCACTGCCAGGTTCTGAATGTGCGGCGTTTTACCGCCCAGCAGCGCCACGACGCGGTTAGCGTCACGCTGGCACTCCAGCGCCTGCAGGTAGTGCGCTACCGCAATCAGGTTCACTTCCGGCGGCAGTTTCATCGCTGGGTGACCCCAGTAGCCATTAGCGAAAATACCCAACTGACCGCTGGCAACCAGATCTTTGATCTTGTTCTGAACTTTGGTGAACTCTTCCGGGCTGTTCAGATGCCAGGTCGAAACGCCTTTCAGCATTTCGGAGGCTTTGGTTGGGTCAGCTTGCAGTGCAGAAGTGATATCCACCCAGTCCAGCGCCGAAAGCTGATAGAAATGAACGATATGGTCATGCGTGGTGTGCGCAGCCAGAATGATGTTACGGATGTATTGCGCGTTAACCGGAACGTCGATATTCAGCGCACTTTCTGCCGCACGAACGGAAGACAGCGCGTGAGTGGTAGTACATACGCCACAGATACGTTGCACAATCATCCATGCATCGCGCGGATCGCGGTTTTTCACGATCTCTTCCATGCCGCGCCACATGGTACCGGAAGCCCATGCTTTCGAAACGACGCCATTTTCGATTTCGCAATCGATGCGTAAATGCCCCTCAATACGGGTTACCGGATCAATAGTAATTCTCTGGCTCATGCTTTGCTCGCCTCATGACGATTATGATCGTTTTGTTTTAAAGGAGGAAGTATCGGCAGTAGACGAATGAGTACGATGTAAGCGCAAATCTCAATAGCCACAAAACCAATAGAAATCAACAGTTCTTCCCAGGTCGGGAAGTAGGCGTAACCGCCGCCCGGGTTGAATGCCACCAGCGAATAGGTCAGACGCCAGGTTGCACAACCTAACAGTGCGCTCAGTGCTGACAGGAACAGCATGCGGGAATCATTACGCAGCTTCGCCACACGCAGAACGACCAGCGGGAAGAGCATCAGCAGGACTTCAATCCAGAACATCACGGAGTAGAAGTCACCGGCAAACGCTAACGACAGCTTGTCGCGATAGATAAGCTCGCCAAAGCGCAGCACGATGAAAATCGCCAGCAACACACTGATGGTGTTGGTCAGCTTGACGAACAGGCTCTTTTCATCCGGACCGTTGCCACGCAGACCCGCCTGCACCAGTGAACCTTCAAAGATGACAATCGAGAAGCCCATGATGAACGCCGTCAGCAGCGAGAACAGCGGCAACATTTCATAGCTCTGCCACAGCGGATGCACCTTGTAGCCCGCCGAGATCATCAGCGACCCCATTGAAGACTGGTGCATGGTCGGCAGCAACGCACCGAGCGCGATGATGAAGAACATCACCTTGTTCAGACGCTGTAGCGACACCTTCCAGCCCAGACGTTCAAACAGTGCCGGAGCAAACTCCAGAGCCATCACGCCGATGTAGATGGTCATACAGACCGCCGTCTCGAACAGTACCGAGTTCACGTTGAAGTGACCCGGAATGTAGAAGTACGGCAGGTTCCAGTAGCGACCCACGTCGATAGTGATCGACAAGCCACCCAGTGAGTAACCAAACAGACTCGCCAACAGCGCCGGACGCACCAGCGGATGGTATTGCCCACGGTTAAAGACGTATACCGCCCACGCCAGCGCCCAGCCGCCACAGGCAAAGCCAGTGCCGATCAGCAGGTCAAACGCGATCCACACGCCCCACGGAAAGCCGCCGTTCAGGTCGGAGACAGAGCCCAGACCGAACACCAGACGCTTCACAATCAGGAGCATACAGATGACGATTAACGGTCCAAAAATCATGACCGGTTTACTGATGATTTTGCCGCCCAGCGGTTTTGGATCATGACTCATGATCGTCTCCTCCGTCGTGATGGTCGTTTTTGGTGTTGCGACGAACCAGCACGGTTAAGCCCGCCAGCACAGCCAGTGGTAGCATCATGCCTTTATACAGGGTGTGTTGAATATTTTCGGAACGCGCACCGGTAGAAAGATCGTCCAGTTTCGGCAGGTCGAGATTTTCATAAGGCACACCCGTCAGTACCAGAACCTGAGTACCGCCGCCCTCTTTCTCGCCGTACAGATGCGGATAATATTTCGGCACCGTATGCAGGTAAGTGTCGCCAGATTTCAGCGTCTGACGCGGATAGTGGTATTCGCTGCCAGGCTTCAGCGCCAGACGTTTTTTCGCCTCCGCCATCAGCTCTTCACGCGTACCGAAAATCACCGCGCCCGCCGGGCACACTTCTACGCAGCCAGGCAGACCGCCTTTATCGAGACGTTCCACACCTTTCTGGTTGCACAGCTCGCACTTATGCAGCGCACCAAACGGGTTGTTGTAGTCGTACTTCGGCACGTTGTACGGACAGGCGACCATGCAGTAACGGCAACCGGTGCACACGTCTTTGTCGTAATGGACAATGCCGGTTTTCGGATCTTTTTTCAGTGCAGAGACCGGGCACACAGAGACACAGTTCGGATCGACGCAGTGCATACACTGTTTCTTAATGTACGCGTAGCCGTTCTCCTCCTGGTCTTTGTTGACCCCTGTGCCGCTGGTCCACACCTGAATGATGTTATTGGTATACGGCGACAGTTTGTCGTTGTTCGACCAGGTCTGTTCCCCTTGCGGGTTACGTTCAGGGAAATTGATATCCTGACACTTGGTGACGCAAGCCTGGCAGCCTACGCACAAGGTCGAGTCGTACAACATCCCCAGCGATCCCGGAATTGGCGGGCGGTTTTCAGCAGCCGCATGACTGACAGACGGCAGCGCGCCCGTCAGCAATGCCCCGCAGGAGGCTGCTTTAATAAAATTACGTCTGTTCACGGTTATTCTCCCCGTGAGTCAGCGTTATCTTTCTTTTGCTGACGACCCAGTTCACGCACCGCCATCACGCTGACACCGGCAACCAACCCAACCACACCGCCGAGCAAACCAATAGCGCCTGCAGAGACGTTGCCGCCCTCTTTAGCGTTAACATCCGGTTTCTGTGAACGCGGAGTCTGATTTTCGACGTTGGCAAGCTGATGGATGCCTTTATGGAAGCCGATACCTTCTTCGTTACAGCCATAGCATGGGTGACCAATCGCTACCGGCCACACGCCGCCAACATCGCAGAATTGCAGCGTTGAGCAGTTGCCGTAAGTTTCTGGCCCTTTACAGCCGAGGTGGTACAGGCACCAGCCTTCACGGTGGCCTTCATCACCGAACTCTTTGGCAAAACGACCAGCATCGAAGTGCGGGCGACGTTCGCAGTGTTCGTGAATCAGACGGCCATAGGCGAAGGTCGGACGATTTTTGTCATCCAGTTTCGGCGGTTTGCCGTAAGTGATGATGTGCGCAACGGTAGCGAGGAAGTTGTGCGGGTTCGGCGGGCAGCCCGGAATATTGATAACGGTTTTGCCTGGCAGAACTTCTTGCAGGCTGACTGCGCCAGTTGGGTTAACTCCAGCTGCGGCAACACCGCCCCACGCAGAGCAGGAACCGATAGCGATAATCGCTGCTGCGCCTTCTGCCGCTTTGCGGATGTGATCCACAATCGGCTCACCAGCAACCATGCAATAAATACCGTTATCTTTTAATGGGATGGAACCATCCACAACCAACACATACTGCCCTTTGTACTTCTCAAGTGCGTTATGTTTGTTCTCTTCGACCTGATGACCGAAGGCGGCGGAAAGCACTTCGTGATACTCCAGAGAGATAGTCTCCAGCACGAGGTTTTCTACCGTTGGATGCGTTGCACGAAGCAGAGATTCCGTACAACCGGTGCACTCCTGCGCGCCAATCCAGATAACTGGCGGACGCTGCGGGTTAGTAACCGATTCGGCCATCTCTGCAGCGGCTTTGCTACTTAACCCCATGGTGGCGGCTAATGCTGCACAAAGCTTCATGAAATCACGACGGTTAATGCCGTGAGAATGGATGAGGGTGTTATCTCCAGTCATTTATAGTTATTCCGTTGCGAAGACCTGGCATATATTTTGCCTCAATCGCAAAATCAATAATGCGATCGATGCGCCATTTACCACACATTTATTATGGTTATCGATATCATGATACTGCGGCGGGGCGCTAAAACGAAGGGAAGAAGCATTAGTGTAATTAATTAAAGCAAGATAATACGTATGTTTGATCAATTTTCGAGGCGATAACCGGCCATAAAAAAGCGCAACGTAGAACAGGAATTATTCTCACGAAAGAAATCCATTACCATCTCTTTATCCAGTCCATAGCGGCGCGTCAGAATACCCGCTTCCCAGGCGCTAAGCTGGCGATCTCCGGTCTTTTCGTACATCCGGTGTGAGTAGCCTAATACAAAACCGCGTTTATAATCGGCACAGAATTTTGTCACATTAACCGCACTGTCGGCATGCGTTGCTTTTAATCCCGCCATTAAGCCTTTACCAAAATGGTTATTCATCGTTCACCTCATTCGCTATATATCGCCATATATAGCGATATTTTAGGCAAAGAACGACTTTTGCGCACGCTATTTTTTCATGCTTGTTTAAGACGTAATCCAGTAAGAGATAAACCTATCAGGAGAGATATTTATCGAACCATTTCAGTGTCCTTTGCCAGGCAAGATCGGCGGCAGATTTGTCATAACGGGGCGTGGAATCATTATGGAATCCGTGATTAACCCCCGGATAGATATACGCCTCATAAACCTTATTATTGGCTTTCAACGCCGCCTCGTAAGCAGGCCAGCCCTCGTTGATTCGGGTGTCCAGTTCCGCGAAGTGGAGTAGTAAAGGCGCTTCAATCTTCGCCACATCGGCAGTGGGTGCCTGACGACCATAAAACGGCACCGCGCAGGCCAGTTCCGGATACGCGACAGCCGCCGCGTTCGATACGCCACCGCCATAGCAAAATCCGGTAATACCCACTTTGCCTGTCGCTTGCGGATAGCGTTGCATAAACTCAATTGCGGCAAAGAAATCATTCATCAGTTTGGTTGGATCAACCTGCTGTTGCAGCTCACGACCTTTATCATCATTTCCCGGATAACCTCCAACGGAACTTAAGCCGTCAGGTGCCAGGGCGATATACCCCGCCTTCGCCACTCGCCGTGCCACATCTTCGATATACGGATTCAGTCCACGATTCTCATGCACCACCACCACGGCTGGCGTTTTGCCGCTCATTTTTGCGGGTTTCACCAGATAACCCCGTACCTCGCCGTGACCATTTGGCGAAGGATACGTGATGTACTCAGCAACAATCTCCGGGTCGGTAAACTCTACCTGAGTCGCCAGCGCATAATTTGGCTTGAGCAAATCAAACAACGCTAATGCCGTCATCCCGCCCACCGCATACTTCGCCGCAAGGTTGAGGAACTCACGTTTCGAGATTTTCCCGTGAGCGTAATAGTCGTAGTAATCCAACAACTCTTGTGGGAAATCTTTGGCGGTTAAACGCGGCATCGTTGCACTCCTCAACTGGTGTTTTTTTAAGCAAAGCATAAGCACGTGTTTTTGCCCAGTTTTTCGTCACTCTGTGAGCCAGACTACGGGATACGCGCTGGCGAATCGCTAAACTAGAAACATTGTTTCGAAATTGAACGGTGGAAAGGAGAGGTCATGGTCTGGTTAGCGAATCCCGAACGTTACGGGCAGATGCAATACCGCTATTGCGGAAAAAGCGGTTTACGCCTGCCCGCGTTATCGCTCGGTTTATGGCACAATTTCGGTCACGTTAACGCGCTGGAATCACAGCGTGCGATCCTGCGTAAAGCGTTTGATTTGGGCATTACGCACTTTGATTTAGCCAACAATTACGGGCCGCCTCCAGGAAGCGCAGAAGAGAACTTTGGTCGCCTGCTGCGGGAGGATTTTGCCGCTTATCGCGATGAACTGATTATCTCTACCAAGGCTGGCTACGATATGTGGCCCGGCCCTTACGGCTCTGGCGGTTCACGTAAATACCTGCTCGCCAGCCTCGACCAAAGCCTGAAGCGTATGGGGCTTGAGTATGTCGATATCTTTTACTCTCATCGCGTCGATGAAAATACGCCGATGGAAGAAACCGCCTCTGCGCTGGCTCATGCGGTACAAAGCGGTAAGGCGCTGTATGTCGGGATCTCCTCTTACTCGCCAGAGCGGACGCAAAAAATGGTCGAGTTGCTGCACGAGTGGAAAATTCCGCTTTTAATTCATCAACCTTCGTACAATTTACTGAACCGCTGGGTGGATAAAAGCGGCCTGCTGGATACCCTGCAAAATAACGGCGTGGGCTGTATTGCCTTTACTCCTCTGGCTCAGGGATTGCTGACCGGAAAATATCTCAACGGCATTCCGCAAGATTCACGGATGTATCGTGAAGGGAATAAAGTTCGTGGTCTGACACCGAAAATGCTTACCGAAGCCAACCTCAACAGCCTGCGCTTATTGAATGAAATGGCACAGCAGCGTGGACAATCAATGGCGCAAATGGCGTTAAGCTGGTTGTTGAAAGATGATCGCGTGACGTCGGTATTGATTGGTGCCAGCCGCGCGGAGCAACTAGAGGAGAACGTGCAGGCGCTGAATAATCTGACATTTAGCACCGAGGAGCTGGCGCAGATTGATCAGCATATCGCCGATGGCGAGCTGAATCTGTGGCAGGCGTCGTCCGATAAATGACCTGTTAATAACGGGCGCGCGAACCGCGCCCGAATCAGATCAGTGATTATGACGAGTCAGTCGGTCAAGATAGCCCATCACAAATGCAGAAAGCACAAACGTCAGATGGATAATGACGTACCACATCAGTTTGTTATCCGGGACATTTTTCGCATCCATAAAGACGCGCAGTAGGTGAATGGAAGAAATTGCCACAATCGACGCTGCTACTTTGTTTTTCAGCGACGTTGCGTCCATTTTCCCCAGCCAGTTCAGCTTCTCTTTGTTCTCGGAGATATCCAGCTGTGAGACGAAATTCTCATAACCGGAAAACATCACCATCACCAGCAAACCGCCAACCAGCGTCATATCCACCAGCGACAGCAACACGAGGATCAAATCTGATTCCGCCATCGAGAAGATATTCGGCAGTACGTGAATAATCTCCTGGAAGAACTTCAGCGCCAGGGCAACTAACGCCAGCGAAAGGCCAAAGTACACGGGGGCAAGCAGCCAGCGAGAAGCATACATTGCATTTTCAAGAAAACGTTCCATACATTCCTGTCGTGTAGTTAAAACGGGCAACAGTATATCGCAATTGAGTAAACAGCACGCAACAGCAAATCAACATATACGTTAAACCTTTGTCGCATAATTCTGAGGTTTAGGGATCTTCCTGGTTCCCTTATCAACGCATCGAGAGCGTCTACCCTTAAAGGACGTTGAACCTGAAGGGAGAAAAACGATGTCTCATTTAAAAGACCCGACCACGCAGTATTACACTGGTGAATATCCCAAACAGAAACAACCGACGCCAGGCATCCAGGCGAAGATGACACCGGTACCGGATTGCGGCGAGAAAACCTATGTTGGTAGCGGTCGCCTGAAAGATCGTAAAGCACTGGTGACAGGGGGCGATTCCGGAATAGGTCGCGCTGCCGCCATCGCTTACGCGCGTGAAGGGGCTGACGTGGCGATCAGTTATCTTCCCGTGGAAGAAGAAGACGCTCAGGATGTGAAAAAGATCATTGAAGAATGCGGACGCAAAGCCGTTCTGCTGCCAGGCGATTTAAGCGATGAGAAATTCGCCCGTTCGCTGGTTCACGAAGCGCACAAGGCGTTAGGCGGGCTGGATATTATGGCGCTGGTCGCCGGGAAACAGGTTGCCATTCCGGATATTGCAGACCTCACCAGCGAACAGTTTCAAAAGACCTTTGCCATTAACGTTTTCGCGCTGTTCTGGCTAACCCAGGAAGCGATCCCCCTGCTACCGAAAGGTGCAAGTATCATCACCACTTCGTCAATCCAGGCATACCAGCCAAGTCCGCATTTACTGGACTATGCGGCTACGAAGGCGGCGATTCTGAACTACAGCCGTGGCCTGGCAAAACAGGTCGCGGAGAAAGGTATTCGGGTGAATATTGTCGCGCCAGGCCCGATCTGGACAGCACTGCAAATTTCCGGCGGACAAACGCAGGATAAGATCCCGCAGTTTGGTCAGCAAACGCCGATGAAGCGTGCGGGGCAACCGGCGGAACTGGCCCCTGTATATGTTTATCTGGCAAGTCAGGAGTCGAGCTACGTCACCGCAGAAGTGCACGGTGTGTGCGGCGGCGAGCATTTAGGTTAAAAAAATGCCCGGTTGTGAAAAGCAACCGGGCATCATTTTTATTTCGCTTTGGCGGTTTCTTCGCCGACCAGACCTATCTTCAGGTAACCCGCCTGATGCAGCGTATCCATTACCTTCATCAACGTCTCGTAATCGACGGTTTTATCCGCTCGGAAGAAGATGGTGGTGTCTTTCTTGCCTTCGGTTAACGCATTCAACGCCGTAATCATTGTTTCATCGGTGACCGGATCGTTACCGATAAACATCGAGTTGTCTGCCTTCACCGACAGATAAACCGGTTTTTCCGGGCGCGGCTGCGGCGTGCTGGTAGAAGCAGGCAAGTTCACCTTCACATCTACCGTCGCTAACGGTGCCGCCACCATAAAGATAATCAGCAGAACCAACATCACGTCGATAAACGGCGTCACGTTGATATCATGCATTTCGCCGTTATCGTCGAGGTTTTCGTTAAGATGCATTGCCATCGGATATTATCCTGCGCGTAATTTTTGTGCGACACGAACCGGATGCGCAGCGGCGCTGGCTTCCAGATCCAGGTCACGGCTTTGCAGCAACAATACCTGCGCTGCAACATCACCCAGCATCGCTTTAAAGCCGCCAATCTGGCGTGCAAATACGTTATAGATAACGACCGCAGGAATCGCTGCCACGAGGCCGATTGCCGTTGCTAACAGAGCTTCTGCGATACCCGGCGCAACGACTGCCAGGTTAGTGGTCTGCGTTTGCGCGATACCAATAAAGCTGTTCATGATGCCCCAGACCGTACCAAACAGACCAACGAACGGAGAAATCGCGCCGATGGTTGCCAGATAGCCGTTACCGCGGCCCATTTGACGACCCACTGCGGCGACCCGACGCTCCAGACGGAAGCTGGTACGTTCTTTAATACCTTCGTTATCGTCGCTGCCTTCTGACAGTTCCAGCTCATTCTGCGCTTCATTGAGCAAATGCAGGCTTAAGCTTTTGCTACCAAAATCAGCGGCGATATCGTTGGCCTGGTTTAAGGAACGCGCTTCAGCCAGCAGTTGCTGCTCGCGCTTAAGGCGACGCTTCTGATTGAAGAACTCTACGCTCTTACTGAAGAAGATTGCCCAAGTGACTACGGAGGCCAAAATAAGCCCAATCATCACGCACTTAACGACAATATCGGCGTGCTGATACATACCCCAGACGGAAAGGTCCGTCTGCATTAAATTATTACCCACTGTGTATCTCCAGGACGCAAGTCACAAAATCTGCGCATAATAATATCAAAATGACGTCGAATTGATAGTCGTTCTCATTACTATTTGCATACTGCCGTACCTTTGCTTTCTTTTCCTTGCGTTTACGCAGTAAAAAAGTCACCAGCACGCCATTTGCGAAAATTTTCTGCTTTATGCCAATTCTTCAGGATGCGCCCGCGAATATTCATGCTAGTTTAGACATCCAGACGTATAAAAACAGGAATCCCGACATGGCGGACAAAAAGCTTGATACTCAACTGGTGAATGCAGGACGCAGCAAAAAATACACTCTCGGCGCGGTAAATAGCGTGATTCAGCGCGCTTCTTCGCTGGTCTTTGACAGTGTGGAAGCCAAAAAGCACGCGACGCGCAATCGCGCCAATGGCGAGTTGTTCTATGGACGGCGCGGAACGTTAACCCATTTCTCCTTACAACAAGCGATGTGTGAACTGGAAGGTGGCGCAGGCTGCGCGCTATTTCCCTGCGGGGCGGCAGCGGTTGCTAATTCCATTCTTGCTTTTGTCGAACAGGGCGATCATGTATTGATGACCAACACCGCCTATGAACCGAGTCAGGATTTCTGTAGCAAAATCCTCAGCAAACTGGGCGTAACGACATCGTGGTTTGATCCGCTGATTGGTGCCGATATCGTTAAGCATCTGCAGCCAAACACTAAAATCGTGTTTCTGGAATCGCCAGGCTCCATCACCATGGAAGTCCACGACGTTCCGGCGATTGTTGCCGCCGTACGCAGTGTGGTGCCGGATGCCATCATTATGATCGACAACACCTGGGCAGCCGGTGTGCTGTTTAAGGCGCTGGATTTTGGCATCGATGTTTCTATTCAAGCCGCCACCAAATATCTGGTTGGGCATTCAGATGCGATGATTGGCACTGCCGTGTGCAATGCCCGTTGCTGGGAGCAGCTACGGGAAAACGCCTATCTGATGGGCCAGATGGTCGATGCCGATACCGCCTATATAACCAGCCGTGGCCTGCGCACATTAGGTGTGCGTTTGCGTCAACATCATGAAAGCAGTCTGAAAGTGGCTGAATGGCTGGCAGAACATCCGCAAGTTGCGCGAGTTAACCACCCTGCTCTGCCTGGCAGTAAAGGCCACGAATTCTGGAAACGAGACTTTACAGGCAGCAGCGGGCTATTTTCCTTTGTGCTTAAGAAAAAACTCAGTAATGAAGAGCTGGCGAACTATCTGGATAACTTCAGTTTATTCAGCATGGCCTACTCGTGGGGCGGGTATGAATCGTTGATCCTGGCAAATCAACCAGAACATATCGCCGCCATTCGCCCACAAGGCGAGATCGATTTTAGCGGGACCTTGATTCGCCTGCATATTGGTCTGGAAGATGTCGACGATCTGATTGCCGATCTGGACGCCGGTTTTGCGCGGATTGTATAACATTGCCACTTTTGGACAATTTTGCAGACATTTTATTGTGAAAAGTCTTAAATTGTTGCGTCCGGGATCAAGGCGTCCCGGACGATTCAGGAGTACAATAGGCAAATAAAGGCTTAAACGCTGTTCCACAGGAAAGTCCATGGCTGTTATTCAAGATATCATCGCTGCGCTCTGGCAACACGACTTTGCCGCGCTGGCGGATCCTCATATTGTTAGCGTTGTTTACTTTGTCATGTTTGCCACGCTGTTTTTAGAAAACGGCCTGCTGCCCGCCTCATTTTTGCCAGGCGACAGCTTGTTGATACTGGCAGGCGCATTGATTGCCCAGGGGGTTATGGATTTTCTGCCTACGATTGCGATTCTGACCGCCGCAGCAAGTCTGGGCTGCTGGCTAAGTTATATTCAGGGGCGCTGGTTAGGGAATACCAAAACGGTGAAAGGCTGGCTGGCACAGCTTCCTGCTAAATATCACCAGCGCGCCACCTGCATGTTTGACCGCCACGGTCTGCTGGCGCTGCTGGCTGGACGTTTTCTTGCATTTGTCCGTACGCTGCTGCCAACCATGGCGGGAATTTCCGGTCTGCCAAACCGCCGTTTCCAGTTTTTCAACTGGTTAAGCGGATTGCTGTGGGTCAGCGTGGTAACCAGTTTCGGCTATGCCTTAAGTATGATTCCGTTCGTTAAACGCCATGAAGATCAGGTAATGACGTTCCTGATGATCCTGCCAATTGCCTTGTTAACCGCTGGCTTGTTAGGCACGCTGTTTGTGGTGATTAAAAAAAAAATACTGTAACGCCTGACGATTTTCCCTGTTCCCGGTTGCTGTACCGGGAACGTATTTAATTCCCCTGCATCGCCCGCATTCTTGCCGCATCTTCCCCCGGCGTCACACCGAAGTAACGTTTAAACTCACGGCTAAATTGCGATGCGCTTTCATAGCCGACGCGCATCGCTGCTGCGCTGGCCTTCATGCCGTCATGGATGATCATCATCCGCGCCTTATGCAGACGGTAATTCTTCAAATACTGCAACGGCGAGGTGCTTGTGACAGACTTAAAATTATGGTGGAACGCCGATACGCTCATATTGGCTTCTGCCGCCAGTTGCTCGACGCTCAGGTTTTCGGTGTATTTATTCTCAATCCGTTTCAGCACGCGGCTAATCAGACTGAAGTGAGTCTGGCGACTGACCAGCGCCAGTAACGCGCCGCCGCAAGGTCCGGTCAGCACGTAGTACAGAATTTCGCGGATGATCTGTTTGCCGAGAATACGCGCATCCAGTGGTCGCTCCATCACGTCGAGTAACCGCTCCGCCGCGCATAAAATCTCTTCTGATAACGTGGCGGAGTTAATCCCGCTGGCTGCCATCGACGGCTGGAAATGCTCATCTTCGCCAATGTCCATCAACAGTTCCTGTAACTGCAAAATATCGACATTGAGACGCACCCCTGCCAGCGGCACCTCTGACGTGGCATAGGTTTCGCACTCAAACGGCAACGGCACCGTCAGCAGCAGATATTCATTGGCATCATAACGAAACACGCGTTCATTGATATAACCGATTTTATGCCCGGAAAAGAGAATTATGATGCCAGGCTCGTACATCACCGGTGTACGTGCGAAAGGCGTCTCGCCATACAACAAACGCACATCGGGCAACAGTTCTGACAAACTATTTTCTTTATTTTTCAGTTTATTAACTTTATCCGCCAGCAAGCGGCAAATCTCTTCACGTTTCATATCGCGTAATTTCTTAGGAATAATGCGGCAATTTGATTGTGCGCAATTTTGTAGCATTTCTCCAGCACTCTGGAGAAATAGGCAAGACATTGGCAGAAATGAGCATTGAGAGCCAGGGCGCTGGCGATCACAATGAAAAACATCAGGCAGATCGTTCTCTGCCCTCATATTGGCCCAGCAAAGGGAGCAAGTAATGAACAACTTTAATCTGCACACCCCAACCCGCATTCTGTTTGGTAAAGGCGCAATCGCTGGTTTACGCGAACAAATTCCTCACGATGCTCGCGTATTGATTACCTACGGCGGCGGCAGCGTGAAAAAAACCGGCGTTCTCGATCAAGTTCTGGATGCCCTGAAAGGCATGGACGTGCTGGAATTTGGCGGTATTGAGCCAAACCCGGCTTATGAAACGCTGATGAACGCCGTGAAACTGGTTCGCGAACAGAAAGTGACTTTCCTGCTGGCGGTTGGCGGCGGTTCTGTACTGGACGGCACCAAATTTATCGCCGCAGCGGCTAACTATCCGGAAAATATCGATCCGTGGCACATTCTGCAAACGGGCGGTAAAGAGATTAAAAGCGCCATCCCGATGGGCTGTGTGCTGACGCTGCCAGCAACCGGTTCAGAATCCAACGCAGGCGCGGTGATCTCCCGTAAAACCACAGGCGACAAGCAGGCGTTCCATTCTGCCCATGTTCAGCCGGTATTTGCCGTGCTCGATCCGGTTTATACCTACACCCTGCCGCCGCGTCAGGTGGCTAACGGCGTAGTGGACGCCTTTGTACACACCGTGGAACAGTATGTTACCAAACCGGTTGATGCCAAAATTCAGGACCGTTTCGCAGAAGGCATTTTGCTGACGCTAATCGAAGATGGTCCGAAAGCCCTGAAAGAGCCAGAAAACTACGATGTGCGCGCCAACGTCATGTGGGCGGCGACTCAGGCGCTGAACGGTTTGATTGGCGCTGGCGTACCGCAGGACTGGGCAACGCATATGCTGGGCCACGAACTGACTGCGATGCACGGTCTGGATCACGCGCAAACACTGGCTATCGTCCTGCCTGCACTGTGGAATGAAAAACGCGAGACCAAGCGCGCTAAGCTGCTGCAATATGCTGAACGCGTCTGGAACATCACTGAAGGTTCCGACGATGAGCGTATTGACGCCGCGATTGCCGCAACCCGCAATTTCTTTGAGCAATTAGGCGTGCCGACCCACCTCTCCGACTACGGTCTGGACGGCAGCTCCATCCCGGCTTTGCTGAAAAAACTGGAAGAGCACGGCATGACCCAACTGGGCGAAAATCATGACATTACGCTGGATGTCAGCCGCCGTATATACGAAGCCGCCCGCTAAGCTTTTTACGCCTCAAACTTTCGTTTTCGGGCATTTCGTCCAGACTTAAGTTCACAACACCTCACCGGAGCCTGCTCCGGTGAGTTCATATAAAGGAGGAACGTATGGCTAATCCAACCGTTATTAAGCTACAGGATGGCAATGTCATGCCCCAGTTGGGACTGGGCGTCTGGCAAGCAAGTAATGAGGAAGTAATCACCGCCATTCAAAAAGCGTTAGAAGTGGGTTATCGCTCGATTGATACCGCCGCGGCCTACAAGAACGAAGAAGGTGTCGGCAAAGCCCTGAAAAATGCCTCAGTCAACAGAGAAGAACTGTTCATCACCACTAAGCTGTGGAACGACGACCACAAGCGCCCCCGCGAAGCCCTGCTCGACAGCCTGAAAAAACTCCAGCTTGATTATATCGACCTCTACTTAATGCACTGGCCCGTTCCCGCTATCGACCATTATGTCGAAGCATGGAAAGGCATGATCGAATTGCAAAAAGAGGGATTAATCAAAAGCATCGGCGTGTGCAACTTCCAGATCCATCACCTGCAACGCCTGATTGATGAAACTGGCGTGACGCCTGTGATAAACCAGATCGAACTTCATCCGCTGATGCAACAACGCCAGCTACATGCCTGGAACGCGACACACAAAATCCAGACCGAATCCTGGAGCCCATTAGCGCAAGGAGGGAAAGGCGTTTTCGATCAGAAAGTCATTCGCGATCTGGCAGATAAATACGGCAAAACCCCGGCGCAGATTGTTATCCGCTGGCATCTGGATAGCGGCCTGGTGGTGATCCCGAAATCGGTCACACCTTCACGTATTGCCGAAAACTTTGATGTCTGGGATTTCCGTCTCGACAAAGACGAACTCGGCGAAATTGCAAAACTCGATCAGGGCAAGCGTCTCGGTCCCGATCCTGACCAGTTCGGCGGCTAACATGCAAATTCTCCCGGTGGCGGTAATGTTCCGCTACCGGACTTTTCAGAAATCATTTATTCCCCTCGCGTCCCGCCCGTTGTTACTCTTCCTTGTTCAGGAATGCCAAATATAAGGACATCATCATGCAGAGCCGGAAGCTCTTAAAAGAACAACTCATCTATATCCGGGATAAACGCAACGGAGAGGTGAAAAACAGATGAAAATAATACTTCTGTTTTTAGCAGCCCTGGCAAGTTTTACCGTACACGCACAGCCCCCCTCACTGACCGTAGAACAAACAGTCCGGCATATTTATCAGAACTATAAATCAGATGCCACTGCCCCTTATTTTGGTGAAACCGGAGAGCGGGCGATAACTTCTGCGCGTATTCAACAGGCGCTTACCCTGAACGACAATCTTACGCTGCCGGGCAATATTGGCTGGCTGGATTATGATCCGGTTTGTGATTGTCAGGATTTTGGCGATCTGGTGCTAGAAAGCGTTGCGATAACCCAAACTGACGCCGATCATGCCGATGCCGTTGTGCGCTTTCGTATCTTTAAAGATGATAAAGAAAAGACCACGCAGACACTGAAAATGGTGGCGGAAAATGGTCGTTGGGTCATTGACGATATTGTCAGCAATCATGGCAGCGTCTTACAAGCAGTTAATAGCGAGAATGAAAAAACGCTGGCCGCTTTAGCTTCGTTGCAAAAAGAACAGCCGGAAGCCTTTGTTGCCGAACTCTTTGAACATATTGCTGATTATAGCTGGCCGTGGACGTGGGTGGTTTCCGACTCTTACCGCCAGGCGGTTAATGCCTTCTATAAAACCACCTTCAAGACGGCCAATAATCCCGATGAAGATATGCAAATAGAACGGCAATTTATTTACGACAATCCGATCTGTTTTGGCGAAGAGTCGCTATTTTCACGCGTTGATGAAATTCGAGTCCTGGAGAAAACCGCCGATTCCGCCCGCATTCATGTTCGTTTTACGCTGACCAATGGCAACAACGAAGAGCAAGAACTGGTTTTACAGCGGCGCGAAGGCAAGTGGGAAATCGCTGATTTTATCCGCCCGAACAGCGGCAGCCTACTTAAGCAGATTGAGGCAAAAACCGCCGCCAGATTAAAGCAATGAGCTGAATTAAATAACAATTAGCCGGAACAATAAATAAAAGGGAACACTATATGAAAACGATTTTCACCGTGGGAGCTGTTGTTCTGGCAACCTGCTTGCTCAGTGGCTGCGTCAATGAGCAAAAGGTCAATCAGCTGGCGAGCAATGTGCAAACATTAAATGCCAAAATCGCCCGGCTTGAGCAGGATATGAAAGCACTACGCCCACAAATCTATGCTGCCAAATCCGAAGCTAACAGAGCCAATACGCGTCTTGATGCTCAGGACTATTTTGATTGCCTGCGCTGCTTGCGTATGTACGCAGAATGATAAAAAAATCCCCGGCAGCATGTCAGTTGCCGGGGATTTTTTTTAACGTCCAACCGCCGCTTTAGGGCGTTTCTTCGCACCAGCATTCACCGGACGAGATTGCGTAGACGACGCTTTTTTTGCCGTAGCAGGCGTCTGACGCTGGGTCGCCATCGGCGTATGTTTCGTCAACGCCGGACGGGTATTGCGGTTCTGGCGACGAGCTTCACGCATCTCTTCAATGGTTGGCGCAGGCACTAAGCAATCGCGACGGCTGCCAATCAGATGCTTTTTGCCCATCGCTTCCAGCGCCTGGCGGATTAACGGCCAGTTTGCCGGATCGTGGTAACGCAACAACGCTTTATGCAAACGACGCTGTTTGTCGCCCTTCGGTACGAAGACGTCTTCGCTCTTATAACCAATCTTCGCCAGCGGGTTTTTCCCGGTGTAATACATGGTGGTTGAGTTCGCCAGCGGCGATGGGTAGAAGTTCTGTACCTGGTCGAGACGGAAACGATGCTTTTTCAGCCACAGCGCCAGATTCACCATATCTTCATCACGCGTACCGGGGTGCGCGGAGATGAAATAGGGGATCAGATACTGCTCTTTACCTGCCTGTTTTGAGTAAGTATCGAACAGCTCTTTAAAGCGGTCATAGCTGCCCATGCCCGGCTTCATCATCTTCGATAACGGCCCTTCTTCGGTATGTTCCGGGGCAATCTTCAGATAACCGCCGACGTGATGGGTCGCCAACTCTTTGATATAGCGCGGATCTTCCACGGCGATGTCATAACGTACGCCTGAGGCGATGAGGATTTTTTTAATGCCTTTCAGATCACGCGCACGGCGATAGAGGTTGATCGTCGGTTCGTGGTTAGTGTCCATGTGCGGACAAATATCCGGATAAACGCACGACAAACGGCGACAAGTTTGTTCAGCGCGTGGCGATTTGCAGCGCAACATATACATGTTGGCAGTTGGCCCACCGAGATCGGAAATCACGCCCGTAAAACCTGGAACGGTGTCGCGGATCGCTTCGATCTCATTAATGATCGAATCTTCCGAACGGCTCTGAATAATGCGCCCTTCGTGCTCGGTAATAGAACAGAAAGAACAGCCGCCAAAGCAGCCGCGCATAATGTTGACCGAAAAACGGATCATTTCGTAAGCCGGAATACGGGCATTGCCATAGGCCGGATGTGGCACGCGCTTGTACGGCAGCGCAAAAACGCTGTCCATCTCTTCGGTAGAAAGCGGGATAGCAGGCGGGTTGATCCACACATAGCGGTCACCGTGTTTTTGCATCAATGCGCGGGCGCAGCCTGGGTTGGTTTCGTGGTGCAGAATGCGCGAAGCATGGGCGTACAGCACTTTATCGCCCTTCACTTTCTCGAAAGAAGGCAGCAACACGTAGGTTTTTTCCCACGGTTTCGGGCGCGGTGGCTGCACGGTTACGGCTTTGGCTTCCTGCTTTTTCGGTGCCACCGGTTTGTTATCCGCGCACGGCAAATCTTCACCATACGGATGCGGGATTGGGTCGATTTTTCCAGGGGTATCAAGACGGGTGGAATCCACGCCGCTCCAGCCAGGCAGCGCCTCTTTCACGATAATCGCGGTATTACGCACATCGCGGATTTCACTAATCGGCTCGCCCATCGCCAGACGATGCGCCACTTCCACCAGCGGACGCTCACCGTTACCAAACATCAGCATGTCGGCTTTCGAATCCACCAGCACGGAACGGCGCACGGTATCGGACCAGTAATCATAATGCGCGGTACGGCGCAGACTAGCCTCAATACCACCGAGGATCACCGGTACATCTTTCCACGCCTCTTTACAACGCTGGGTATAAACCAGTGTGGCGCGATCCGGGCGCTTACCCGCGACGTTATCCGGCGTGTAGGCATCGTCATGACGTAAACGGCGATCGGCGGTATAACGGTTGATCATCGAATCCATGTTGCCAGCAGTAACACCGAAAAACAGATTCGGTTTACCCAGACGCATGAAATCGTCTTTGCTGCTCCAGTCTGGCTGAGCGATGATCCCAACGCGAAAGCCCTGTGCTTCCAGCATACGACCGCAAATCGCCATCCCGAAGCTTGGGTGATCGACATACGCGTCGCCAGTAACCAAAATGATGTCGCAGCTATCCCAGCCAAGTTGATCCATCTCTTCACGAGACATCGGCAAAAACGGTGCCGGTCCAAAACAGGCGGCCCAGTACTGCGGCCAGGAGAACAGGTCGCGATCCGGTTGGATCAGGGAGATAGAGCTCATTTTGCTTCCAGAAATGATAAAAAAATAATCAAAGGCCGGGGATTATAAGCCGGAACGTAAGAGAAATCGAAAAGTATTCCATACTCGCCCTCCTCGGGCGAGTATGAAGATTACGGTACCGGATTGACTAACAGTTGCCCAATCGAGCCACGGTCCGCCATTTCCAGCGTCTGACTGTTGAAGTAGAACGGGAAGTGCGCCCAGGAAGGCTGACCGAAATAAACAAGCAGCTCCACTTGTCCGTCAACCCAAACGGTATCTTTCCAGCCTCTGTCTTCCGGGAACGGCATCGCACCATTCACGTTACGGATCTGGAACATCACGCCTTCAATATGGAACGCTTGCGGCTCGTCCGCGCGTACCGTCCAGCGTTCCCACGTTCCTTGCTGCGCGGTGACATCAATACGGTTGACGTCCCACAGTTGTCCATTAATACCCGGGTCATCACCCAGACTGATATCGCGACTGCGAATCGGCGAACCGGCCATGATTTCAGTTGGCAGCAAGCGCATCGGAAGACTGTCTGTGACCAGCGGCAGAAGGCCGGTTGGGCGCAGCGTTAGCACCAGGGTAGAAACCAAAATGCTGGATGGCTCAAAGAAGCCACGAATACGATCAACAATGCTCGCCGCTTCGCCACAGGTGATCGACACTTCATCACCGTTGCTCATATCCACCAGAATCTCGCGGCGCTCGCCCGGTGCCAGCGAAAGTTGCTTCACCGATACAGGAGCAGGCAGGAATCCCTGATCGCCAGAAATCACATGTAACGGGCGACCATCGCTCATCTGTAGTTGATAGCGACGAGAGTTCGACGCGTTCAGCAGTCGCAAGCGCACCCAGCCACGCGAGACTTCAACGTACGGGCTTTGTACACCGTTAACCAGCAGCGTATCACCAACAAAGCCGCCGCTTCCCGGTTCGTTGTATTCTGGCGTACCAAAGTTATCCAGCCGTTTATCCTGGATAATGACCGGAAAATCATCCACACCATAATGGTTGGGGATAGGCAGCGACTTGCTGACTTCATCTTCCACCAGCCACATTCCGGCAAGGCCGTTATAGACCTGCTGAGCCGTGCGGTTGGGAGTATTGGCGTGATACCACAGAGTAGCTGCGTTCTGGCGAATAGGCAGTACGGGTGCCCAGTCAGCGTTTGGCGACATCATCCGTGCCGGACCGCCCATCAGCGGGCCTGGTACCTGTAGCCCGGCTACCGTCATTGAGACATTTTCTGTCAGGCGGTTGCTGTAAATAAGCTTAACATCGTCGCCCTTCCAGACGCGGATAGTCGGCCCCAGGTAACGACCATTGATTCCCCAGACCGACGCGCGTGTCCCTGGCGTAAATGACCAGTGCGCACGTTGTACAGTCATAAACAGCGGTTGCCCACGGCGAGATTCAAGCAGCGGCGGAACGGGTAGCGGTTGCTGTTGCCCGGCTGCGCTGGCCTTCAGGGGAACAGCGCCTGCACAAAGTGCAATCCCCGATGCCTGAATGAACTGACGCCGACTGAGTGACATATTTGCTCCATGTAAAACTGGCTAAAGTAATACCGTGCAGGAAAGTGTTCCCCGCAAAAATACAGATTGCCGACTTAAACTTTTCCGGCGGCTTCGCGTTCTGCGACTTCTTTATCGAGCTCGGCGATTTTTTGTTCCATTATCGAACGACAATGGGCAGCCAGCTCACGAACCTGATCTTTGCCATACTGACTGACGTCAATTGGCGGCAGCATTTCGACAATCACCAGACCGTTGTGCAGTCGATTAAGATTAATCTTATTCGAAGTTGTAGAGACGCACACGGGAATAATCGGGACGCCCGCCGCAATTGCCGCGTGAAATGCTCCAGTCTTGAACGGTAGCAGGCCGCGACCACGGCTGCGGGTTCCTTCCGGGAACATCCAGATGGAAATACGGCGTTTTTTGAAATGATTCACGACTTCCGCAATGGTGCCGTGAGCTTTAGTGCGATTGTTTCTGTCGATCAATAAGTTGCCGGTTAACCAGTACAACTGCCCGAAGAAGGGGATCCACAGCAAGCTCTTTTTACCTACCGTCACCGTCGGCGGTTGCACAATGTTCGATGCTGTCACCATGTCATAGTTGTTCTGGTGGTTAGCGATATAGATAGCATTGCCGTAGCTTTCAGCATCTGCAGGTTTGCGGCACTCAACTTTCAGGCCGAACAGCGGCGCAAGACGGCCAAACATATGCCCAAAGGTGGCCACATGTTTCGGGTTACGCGGGCTGAAAAGGCAGTAAATGGAGCCGAATACACAGACTAAGATGCTGTAAATCACGGTAATAATAAGACGAAAGATATATAGCATAACACCCTCTGAAGGTCTGAGAGACTGGCATTGTACGTCACCTGAAATCAGGTTAGGGCATTGTTAAAAGCCGCTCTCTGGAAAAGCGTATTGTTAATCGCAACGCATGAATAAACAACGGTTTCAAGGGAATTTTTATCGTTTCCGGGGGTTGAATACGCTGCCGGATGACGACTTAACGTTTCATCCGGCGTTCCTTGCAAGCGGGAGGAAACAGGCCCTCCCCGGCATATTACTCTTCGCTATCACCGCTGCTGGCACGGCGAGGAGAGTCGATCTCAACACGATCGATACGCTGCAAACCGCGCATCAACGTACCGCGGCGTCCACGTTCGCCAGTGACTTTCTGTAACTCTTCCGGGCGCAGTTTAATTTTGCGTTTCCCAACATGAATGGTCAGCGTGCTTTGCGGCGGCAGAACGTACAATTGCGCCAGACCATCTTCTCCACGCGCGGCTTCTGCCGATGGAATGTTGATAATCTTGTTGCCTTTGCCCTTCGACAGCTGCGGCAGATCGCTTACCGGGAACATCAACATACGGCCTGCCTGAGTGATTGCCAGCAGCATATCGGAAGCATCTTCAATCACCACCGGCGGCATAACATGGGCATTTTCCGGTAAGGTGATCAAAGCCTTACCTGCACGGTTACGCGCCACCAGATCGTTAAAGGTGCAGACGAAACCGTAACCCGCATCGGAAGCCATCAGCAGTTTCTGATCGTCGCTTTCCATCAGCATATGGTCAACGGTCGCCCCAGGCGGCAACGTTAATTTGCCGGTGAGTGGTTCGCCCTGACCACGCGCCGACGGCAGCGTAATCGGGTCGATGGCATAGCTACGACCGGTGGAATCAACAAACACTACCGGTTGGTTGCTCTTACCTTTCACCGCCGCTTTGAAGCTATCACCCGCTTTATAATTCAGGCCCGGCGCGTCGATATCATGGCCTTTAGCGCTGCGTACCCAGCCCATCTGCGACAGCACAATGGTGACAGGTTCAGACGGCAGCATGTCGTGCTCGCTCATCGCTTTCGCTTCTTCGCGTTCCTGCAACGGCGAACGACGATCGTCACCGTAGGCTTGCGCGTCTGCCTGCAGTTCTTTCTTCAGCAGGTTATTCATTTTACGCTCGGAAGCCAAAATGCCCTGCAACTGGTCGCGCTCTTTTTCCAGCTCACTCTGCTCACCGCGAATCTTCATCTCTTCCAGTTTGGCAAGATGACGCAGTTTCAGTTCGAGGATCGCTTCCGCCTGGGTTTCCGTAAGGCCAAACCGCGACATCAGCGCCGGTTTCGGTTCATCTTCGTTACGAATGATCTCAATCACTTCGTCGATGTTGAGAAACGCCACCAGCAAACCTTCCAGGATATGCAGGCGCTTGAGGACTTTCTCCAGACGATAGTTCAGTCGGCGGCGCACGGTATCGCGACGGAACACCAGCCATTCGGAGAGGATTTCCAGCAGGTTTTTCACCGCCGGACGACCATCCAGACCGATCATATTGAGGTTAATGCGATAGCTCTTTTCCAGATCGGTGGTAGCGAAGAGGTGGTTCATCACCTGATCCATATCCACGCGGTTGGAACGCGGCACAATCACCAGACGGGTCGGGTTCTCGTGGTCAGATTCATCGCGCAGATCGTCAACCATCGGCAGCTTTTTGTTGCGCATTTGCGCAGCAATTTGCTCCAGTACGCGCGCACCTGAAACCTGATGCGGTAATGCGCTGATAACCACCGCGCCATCTTCTTTCTTCCACACCGCGCGCATACGCACTGAACCACGTCCGTTCTCGTAGATTTTACGGATCTCGGCGCGCGAAGTGATAATTTCCGCTTCAGTCGGATAATCCGGCCCCTGCACGATATCCAGCAGCTGATCGAGCGTGGTTTTCGGCTGGTCGATTAATGCGATTGCCGCCTGAGCTACTTCACGCAGGTTATGCGGTGGAATATCGGTCGCCATGCCGACGGCAATACCGGTGGTGCCGTTAAGCAAAATGTTTGGCAGACGAGCAGGCAGCATTTTCGGCTCCTGCAAAGTGCCGTCGAAGTTTGGCACCCAGTCAGCCGTCCCCTGCCCCAGCTCGCTCAATAGCAGCTCGGAATATTTCGACAACCGGGATTCGGTGTAACGCATTGCCGCGAACGATTTCGGATCGTCCGGCGCGCCCCAGTTCCCCTGACCATCAACCAGCGGATAACGGTAAGAGAACGGCTGCGCCATCAGGACCATCGCTTCATAACAGGCGCTATCGCCGTGCGGATGGTATTTACCCAGTACGTCACCGACGGTACGGGCCGATTTTTTAAATTTGGCGCTGGCATTCAGGCCCAGTTCAGACATCGCATACACAATGCGGCGCTGAACAGGTTTAAGACCATCGCCAATAAACGGCAACGCACGGTCCATGATCACGTACATGGAGTAGTTTAAGTAGGCGTTTTCCGTAAATTCATGTAGCGCAAGGCGCTCTGCCATATCGCTCATTAATTCTGATTCCTCAACTTATTCGCCAGCCTTCAAAGGGGCAATATTGCCGGAGATACTACATTATCTGCCGCGTCGAGTCACAGGAGATCAGCGTGAATAGCGCCGCCGGACGTGCTCCGACGGCGATAAAGGCATCAATGTGCCTTGATATACAACTCTTTGCTGTAGACTTGATCGGCATAGAGGGCAGCACAAGGTTGCGCCCATGCCACACCACTCGGCATGGGGGTCCGCTCCGGGCGATTCGAGAAGTTGAGGTTATGCGAGTCCAGGGAAGCCTAAAGCATCAAAGTAGTCGACTGTAAGTATACGGTTCAGCCCAGTTTAGCTGTGTCTCCACCAGTGCCCCGCGCCTCCTGCCATAAGTGCGGCTTGCTCATGGATACCCCCGAGACGGCTTACGGCGCACCGGATAATAAATTTCGCGTATACATGGTATTCCTTACCGGAGAAATTATAAGCCCAACAACAATACGCCTGTGGCATTGTTCGCTCAAACTTATCGCGAGTGATTTGGCTCACACTCCGGTAAAGATTCCCCATCACGCCAACGGCACATAAACATCCGTTTCCAGTCGCTGCTCTGTCACCCCTTCGGCAAGATTGGTGTAGTGAAACAGAATCGGTGCTTTACGCATTTTCTCGCCGCTTGCAGGCAGCCAGTGGCGAATGATGCCCCATACCGTGCGTGAAATATCGTCCAGCTCGCCAACGTGGCGGGCCACGGCATAACGTCCACCGGTAAGTTCACCATTACTCACGCCATAACGATTATCGGGAATCGGTTCACTAACGCTGCCGCAGATATCAAAGCGAAACGCTTCCGGTGCGGTGGTGGCTGGGTCGTCCCAGGCGACGCCAAAAGTCTGGCTTTGGTCAACAGGAGAAAGCCCCGTCTCTTTACGCCACATGATAAATTTCGCCACGCTGTAGTTGAGCAATTCAGGGCTACAGCGGTGCGGCAACATCGCCACAGGGATTGATGGGAAATCGATAATGTTTACATCCAGTGTCAGGTTTGTCATTTTGCCTCCCTGCGAAATTATTCCCGGGAACGCGTCACGGGAGCGGTAACAATTACGGATTTACTTTGCGGATCTGTTTGACGTCAATTTCAACAGAATTCCAGTCTTTATCGACTTCACCCTGAATCTCAACCGTATCTTTCGGCGTCACCGTCACACCGTTCCAGCGTTTGTGGTCGATATCAACATTGATAGTACCGCTGGCATCTTTAAACACGTAGAGATCGTCAGAGATGCGTTCAACGATATTGCCGCGCAGGGTTACCCAGGTGTCGTCACGCAGGGATTTTGCGCTTTCTACGGTCGTTACGCTGCCGTTCGGCCCCTGGAATCCTCCGGCCTGACTTTGCGTTGCCGATGGGCCAGAAAAACCGCCCTGCTCTGCTGCCATCACCGGTGCGCTGCACAGGGCCATTACTGCGATTACTGCTGCGAATTTTTTCATGTTTATTACTCCCTTTAATGTCTGTTTCCGAGCATTTAACAAGATAGTCCTTAACAACTTCTTAAGGGAAAAAAATAAAATTTAGTGCTGTACAGAGCGCGTTACAACACGGTTTACTGGCAGCAAATACGGTTATCGCAGGGATGAAAAAATGCGAATTTTACTGATAGAAGATGACATGCTGATTGGCGACGGCATCAAAACGGGCCTTAGTAAAATGGGTTTTAGCGTCGACTGGTTTACACAAGGTCGTCAGGGAAAAGAGGCGCTTTATAGCGCGCCTTATGATGCGGTGATCCTGGATTTAACCTTACCAGGCATGGATGGTCGCGATATTTTGCGCGAATGGCGAGAAAAAGGTCAGCGTGAGCCGGTACTGATCCTGACCGCGCGCGATGCGCTGGAGGAACGTGTAGAAGGGCTGCGTCTGGGAGCTGACGATTATCTGTGTAAACCTTTTGCGTTGATAGAAGTCGCCGCCAGGCTGGAAGCTCTGATGCGCCGAACCAACGGCCAGGCCAGCAACGAGCTGCGCCACGGTAACGTCATGCTCGACCCCGGCAAACGTATCGCCACGCTGGCTGGCGAACCCTTAACACTGAAACCAAAAGAATTTGCCCTGCTGGAATTACTGATGCGTAACGCTGGTCGGGTACTGCCGCGCAAACTGATTGAAGAGAAACTGTATACCTGGGACGAAGAGGTCACCAGTAATGCCGTTGAAGTGCATGTGCATCATCTGCGACGCAAACTCGGTAGTGATTTTATTCGTACCGTGCATGGTATTGGCTACACATTAGGTGAGAAATGAAATTTACCCAACGTCTTAGTCTGCGCGTCAGGCTGACGCTAATCTTTTTAATTCTGGCCTCGGTGACCTGGCTGCTTTCCAGCTTTGTCGCCTGGAAACAAACAACGGATAACGTCGATGAATTGTTCGACACCCAACTGATGCTGTTTGCCAAGCGGTTAAGTACGCTCGATCTCAACGAAATCAACGCGGCGGATCGCATGGCACAGACGCCAAATAAATTAAAACACGGTCATGTTGATGACGATGCGCTGACCTTTGCCATCTTTACCCACGACGGCAGAATGGTCCTTAACGATGGCGATAACGGAGAAGATATTCCTTATAGCTATCAACGGGAAGGTTTTGCTGACGGGCAACTGGTGGGCGATAAAGATCAATGGCGTTTTGTCTGGATGACCTCACCTGATGGCAAATATCGCATCGTTGTTGGTCAGGAATGGGAATACCGTGAAGACATGGCGCTGGCGATTGTTGCCGGGCAATTGATCCCGTGGCTGGTCGCACTGCCGATTATGTTAATCATCATGATGGTACTATTGGGTCGTGAACTCGCGCCGCTGAACAAACTGGCGCTGGCGCTGCGTATGCGTGACCCTGACTCGGAAAAACCACTAAACGCGACTGGCGTACCCAGCGAAGTGCGTCCGTTGGTTGAGTCGCTAAATCAACTGTTCGCCCGCACACATGCGATGATGGTTCGTGAACGACGCTTTACCTCCGACGCAGCTCACGAACTACGTAGCCCGTTAACGGCGCTGAAAGTGCAAACCGAAGTTGCGCAGCTTTCTGACGATGATCCGCAAGCGCGGAAAAAAGCGCTGCTTCAATTACATTACGGGATCGATCGCGCTACTCGTCTGGTTGATCAACTGCTCACTCTATCGCGGCTGGACTCACTGGATAACCTTCAGGACGTCGCGGAGATCCCGCTTGAAGATCTCCTGCAATCGTCGGTGATGGATATTTACCACACGGCGCAGCAGGCGAAAATTGACGTGCGACTGACACTCAATGCCCACGGCATCAAACGCACCGGACAACCGCTATTGCTAAGTTTGTTGGTGCGAAATTTGCTGGATAACGCCGTGCGCTACAGTCCACAGGGCAGCGTGATAGACGTCACGCTGAATGCTGATAATTTCATCGTGAGGGATAACGGCCCCGGTGTGACGCCAGAGGCTCTGGCGCGAATTGGCGAACGCTTCTATCGCCCCCCCGGACAAACCGCTACCGGCAGTGGACTTGGGCTATCGATTGTCCAGCGAATCGCCAAATTGCATGGCATGAATGTTGAGTTTGGGAATGCGGAACAAGGTGGATTTGAGGCGAAGGTAAGCTGGTAACTTCTCTGTCTATGAGAGCCGTTAAAACGACTCTCATAGATTTTACTAATAGCAAAATATAAACCGTCCCCAAAAAAGCCACCAACCACAAACCAGACAAATACCGAGCGAAAATACATATACCCAAAACTCGAACATTTCCCGCATAAAGAGTTTTCTTAAGATAAGAATAATAAGTGGCGTAAGAAGAAAAAATGCTGCAATCATTGCTTGCAATATACGATCTTCGCCTGAAACGGAAGGTATACTGCAAATATTGTCTCCCGACTCAAGCATCCAGTCATACTTATTGAAAGCAAAAAAAGCATCTATTAACCAATAAGTAAGCATTATGTATAACAGAGCTTCAAATATTGTTTGAATTTTATGCTTTAACATATATCAGTACGCTCATAAAAATCCATTTATAATTATCAACATGACACGTTGATATTTTCATCTTTTACTTATTCAAAGCCATATTTTCAATCCCAAAAAAAACCGAACCAAACGTGTAAATTATTCCGGTGCGAGTAAGAATTATGAGGAATGGCTATCAGTATTGTCATTTTCAGAAAATATTTATCCTGCATCGGTGAGTCAGAGCTAGATCAGACTTTTGCTAAATTCGCAAAAGACTTTGCACATTTTGCTAATTTCACCGTACCGCTCTGTGACGTACTATAGTCGACAAACGTCTCACCTTGAGGTTAAAAAATGAGCAACATCCTGATTATCAACGGCGCGAAAAAATTCGCCCACTCCAATGGTCAACTGAACGACACCCTGACCGAAGTCGCGGATGGCACACTGCGCGACCTCGGGCATGATGTCCGCATCGTTCGCGCCGACAGCGACTACGTTGTCAAAGCGGAAGTACAAAACTTTCTCTGGGCTGATGTGGTGATCTGGCAGATGCCAGGCTGGTGGATGGGCGCGCCGTGGACAGTGAAAAAATATATTGATGATGTATTCACCGAAGGTCATGGAACGCTGTATGCCAGCGATGGTCGTACCCGCAAAGATCCGTCGAAAAAATACGGTTCCGGCGGCCTGGTACAGGGCAAAAAATATATGCTTTCTCTAACCTGGAACGCACCAATGGAAGCCTTCACCGAAAAAGATCAGTTCTTCCACGGCGTTGGCGTTGACGGTGTGTATCTGCCGTTCCATAAAGCAAACCAATTCCTCGGTATGGAACCGCTGCCGACATTTATCGCTAATGACGTGATAAAAATGCCTGATGTTCCCCGCTATACTGAAGAATATCGCAAGCATCTTGTGGAAATTTTTGGTTAACTAGAGCTCAGGCTTTAGAAGGAGTTAACCATGCTTACCGTAATCGCAGAAATCCGTACTCGTCCTGGTCAACATCACCGTCAGGCGGTATTGGATCAGTTTGCTAAAATCGTTCCAACCGTACTGAAAGAAGAAGGTTGCCACGGCTATGCGCCAATGGTGGATTGCGCTGCTGGCGTGAGTTTCCAGTCTATGGCACCGGATTCTATCGTGATGATTGAGCAGTGGGAAAGCATCGCGCATCTTGAAGCGCATCTGCAAACCCCGCACATGAAGGCGTACAGCGAAGCCGTAAAAGGCGACGTGCTGGAGATGAATATTCGTATTCTGCAGCCAGGGATTTAATATTTCTGAAAAGAGGCCGGTGCTGCTTGCCGGCCATTTATTTTCACTCTTCCGCCGTTTGTAACCGTGCTTTTATCTGTTCGTAATATTCATTATTAATCAGATAAAATCTCATGATGAGTCCGGTAAGCAGGTTAAGTATCGCGGGAATGATCGTCATTAACAGGCAGATCCCCCACAGCGCCTGTGGTGTTTGTTCTACGCCTGGTTGATAATCCAGATAGGCTAAAGCGATTCCGATAAAGCCCCCTGCCAGCCCCATACCGAACTTTTGGAAAAAGAGAATCCCGCCAAATGCCAGGCCAGAAACACGTTGCCCCGTTTTCATTTCACCGTAATCCACGGACTCAGCAATGGATGCCCAATAAATGGGAAGCTGGATATCCGTCAGGAAAGTCACCACAATATAAAATGTAAAAGCTAGCACTATAGAATTTGGTTGCACGAAATACATCGCACCACCCACCACGAACGCCAGTAATTGGGTATAACGAAATATTTTTATTTTGTCATAGAGACGAGTAAGCCAGGTGCAAGCGATCATAGCCAGAACTGAGGCGATCACGCCTGAAGTTAAAAACGGTGAAATTAAAGCATCCCCACCACTCAGGTAATATTTTGCATAATATGCAGCGACAGAGTTACGAATAATCCCGCCAAACATAATGATCGCAATTACAGCGCCCAAAATGAGCCATTGATCATTTTTGATCAGTAACCGAAACTGCGCGGCCATACCGAGACTGGGTTTTGGATGGTAGATGCGCTCTCTCACGCTAAAAAAACAATACAGGCATAAACACGTTGCCAGAATACCCATTGTCCCCATTGCTATTTGATAACCCAGTTGTACGTTATTCTTCCCAAGATACATTGCAGATAAAGGAACAATAATTGTTACGGCGAACATGGCAATTTTTGTCATAACAAAACGATAACCATTGGCGCTCAATCTCTCTTGTGGATCATCCGTGATAACGCTGATTAATGAAACATAAGGAATAGCGATTAACGTATAGGTCAAGGTAAGTAACACATAGGTAGCCCAGGCCCATAAAAGCTTAACTGAATAATCGGTATCAGGTGTGGTGAACATCAACCAAATGCTTATCCCAAACGGTATTGACATAAAAAGCAACCATGGCCGATATTTTCCCCAACGTGTATTCGTTATGTCTGTCATTGTTCCCACAACTGGATCAATCACAGCATCAAGAATACGTACAGAAAATAACAGAATACCTAAGTCGACGGGTTTCAGACCAAATACATCCGTGTAAAAATAAGTGATGATCATGGCTAAAGACATCATTACTATCGCAATGGCCATATCACCGGCACCAAAACCTATCTTTTCATTTATTGTCAGTTTCATACACAGCACTCATTAATCACATGAAATTATATTAAAAACAAATGTATCGGAACTCATTCAGCACATAACTTTACGATTGAGAATAAATGCATTGGTAGATACCACAACAAACCACTGAGTTAATATTGAGCAGCATCACATAAAAACCAATTTCACTTAACCGCATGATATTTATTAATAAATGTGGTTTTTCCTGTTTTATGTCACAGATAACAAATAAGCATACTGCGCAATAAAAATAAAAGAATGTAAAGTTGGTATCAACCACTTGAAATGAGGCTTTGTCATGATAAGAATTTATAAAGCCAGTAAAGGTCAGCTAAAGCATCGTGAAATTTTTGATGAAATAAAGAAAAAAATTGATAACGGTGAATGGAAAGAAGGCAAAGCTATACCAACAGAAAGAGAACTGGCTGAACATTTTTTAAGCAGCAGAACAACAATTCGGAAAGCAATAGAAAGTTTGAAACAACGCGGATACCTGCATAGTGTCCACGGGCAAGGAACATTTACATTACCGGCTCGCAGTCGGGAAAATCATTTATTACATAGTTTTACTGATGACATTAAGGCTCGTGGTGGCGTACCGGCACAGAATATTCTTGAAATAGGTTATATTCCTCTCAGTGATATTATCAGAAAAAATCTCGAACTTGATATCCATGTCCATACCGTTTTCTGTATAAAACGCATTCGCTATATGGGAAGTACGCCGCTGGGTATTCAGACATCATGGCTTGCGTTAAATGACGGACAAGAAATAACTCTGGAAGAGCTGCTGGCGACGGGTTCGCTCTATATTTTACTGGAAGAAAAACTCGCTATTAAACCTTTAGAAGCAACGGAGATTATCTCTGCCCGGCTTCCCTCGCCCCTTGAGCGTCAATTACTGGAACTGACTGCCGATGACGTCGTATTAAGTTGTACCCGCGTCACGTTATCCGTGGAACGTAAACCAATGGAGTATGTAGAGATGGTTTATCCCGCAAGTCGGTACTCCTACAAAGCACGAATTACAAAAGACAGTTTTAGCGTGTAACAGAGAGAATATTGTGAACAAAATAGAACAAGCCGTAATTTATAACAAAATATTAGGTTCTTTAGCCTGCGCAGGTATGGGCGATGCATTAGGCGCAGCGACTGAACTCTACAGCATTGATGAAATAAAAACTCAATGGGGAGGTTTTTTAAATGCCTTTGTTTCTCCTCCTGCCGATACCTTTGCTGGCTCATTAAATGGTGTTGCAGGACTTATCACCGACGATTCCAGCCAAATGTATGTGTTTTCAGAAGGGTTAATTGAGGCTGGATTTGATAACTTCACCAATAATGACTGGTTAGCTTGTCTTCTGCGTTGGGCCGATATGCAGCCCTACGCAAATTATAAAGGCCCCACAACAGAACAAATCGTCAAGGCACTAAAAGAAGGTAGACCAACAAACACCATTGGGCGTATTGGAACATCTTCTCGTCAGGCCCCCAATGTCGGCACCACGAATGGCGCAGGAATGCGTGTAGCCCCGGCAGGATTGATCTGGCCTGGCAAGAAAGAAAAAGCGTGTCGCCTGGCGTTAATAACTTGCCTACCTTCACATGACACCAATATTGCGATTGCCAGCGCTTGCGCCATCGCTGCAGCGACATCGCAGGCTATGTTACCAGAAGCCTCGCTCACATCATTACTGGATGCCGCAATCTGGGGAGCGAATTACGGCGAACGCCTGGCCAAACAATATGCACGATGTGTAGCAGGGCCATCTATCGCCATGCGCATCCAACTTGCAGCGGACATCGCCAGACGTGCCAATGATCTGGAGTCTTGTCTGCGAGAAATGGAAGGTTTGGTTGGTAACTCTGTTGCCGCCCATGAATCCATTCCTGCGGCAATCGGTCTATTGCTGTACTGCAAAGGAGAACCCTGGGAAACCATCCATGCCTGCGCCAATATTGGCAATGACACCGATAGCATCGCTACGATGGCAGGCGCAATTGCAGGGGCATGGCGCGGTTTTGATGCGCTCCCTGAAGATAAATATGCCTTTTTCCGCGCCGTAAATAATAAAGATTTCGATGTTGAAGCGATCGCATCGGGTCTGACATTGCTTGCAGTACAGGCACAGGAGAAATAATGAACATGCCAGCCCGTGCTCCTGTTATGCCATTAGCGCAAACTCGTGAGGAAATAAATGCAACGGCGGCAGCGCTACGCCATTTGGCAGCTATCTGGGGTGAATGTTTTTCATCTGTTCAGCTCGATAAACGTGCTGTTGAACGCGTCTGTATAGTGGGATCGGGCGACTCCTGGACGGTGGCACTATGTGCCGCCGCCTGGCTGGGGAAATACACACATCTGTTTTGTTCCGCATTGCAAACGTGGGATTTTCTTCAGACTGATTTAACCCGTTATCAGAAAGAAACGTTGATCATTATTCTCAGCGCAAGTGGCAGACCATCACTGACCGTTGACGCCCTTAGCCACGCAGTATGCTCAAACGCGCAAGTGCTGGGTGTGACGAATTGCCCTGGAACACCATTTTGCGCAATAACAGAAAACATGCTCTATACATGGGCGAATAAGCAGGGTATTCCAACGCAAAGTAGTAGCGTCACACTTTATACCCTCCTGCGCTTAGCGCAAAACTTATGTCCAGGCTTAACACCACTGCAAATTGAAGAGGATTTAGAAGGGAAATTTAGCCAGATTAATCAGCACTGGCAGCAAAAGAAGCGCCATTTTTACCAACAAAAAGAGATAACGTTTCTGGGGAGTGGCTTAAGTTGGGGACTAGCAATATCGGGGAGCAATTTACTTTCTTGCGGCCCACAGATTCGTGCGACAGCCTTTCCACTGGAAGAATTTTATCATTCATTACGCTTACATCAGGCTGGTGTCGGTCAGCATTATTTTTTACTGCCAGCTACATCCCGCGAGTACCCATTTTACATTGCAACCCAAAAAGCAATTGTTGAACAGGGAGCGACAGCAGAATTAATCAGTTTTATACCTGATGCCAGTGAGTCCAACAATTTATTTCTGGTCATGCAGTGGTTATATGAAATGTGCTGGCATTTAAGTTGTGATTATGTCGACGCAGGCGGGCAACGCGTTAGCCATAGGGAGAAATAAGACTATGAAGAAATTTGATGTCGCCGCTTTAGGCAGTGGAAATATAGATATTTTTTTATCTATCCCGTCACTCCCCACTCGTGGCGGTAAAGTGGTCGGGACACGTCTGGGTGAACAAGCTGGCGGCACAGTCGCCAACAGTGCCTGTGCGATGGGACAACTGGGTCTCAATGTGGTATCTGTTTCATGTGTGGGCAATGATCATTCAGCCTCGATCATTCTTGATGGATTTAAAAAATATCATGTAAATTGTGATTTCGTTCAGGTAATTCCGGAATTGATTGCCAATACCGCGATTATCTTTATTGATGAATTAGGTGAAAAAACGTTGGTTTACTCGCCTGGTAGTGATCATGAGTGGGATAAAGAAAAAGCCCTGCAGGCAATTGCGCAAAGCCGTTATTATTATACGATGCCAGCAGATATCGAGAAATTTCGTATGCTGGCCGAATATTCCCGTAGCCAGATGACAAAAGTTGTCGTTGATATTGAGCCTCATATCATTGCAACACCTGAACACCTTGCCAGAATTTTACACCTTGCTGATATTGCGATATTTAATTATGACGGTTTTATTCGTGGCTATGCAACAGAGCCAGATTTTACACTTCTGCATGATATACAAGACGAGTATCAACTTGAGGCTGTCGTGGTTACGCTGGATGTTAGGGGAGTAATTGCAGTCAAAGGCAATGAGCAAGTAAAAATAGGTAGCTATACAATTCCCATTATTGATACCACTGGCGCTGGAGATACTTTTAATGGTGCATTTGTTTATAGCTTAATAAAAAACATGCCCTTAATTGAAGCACTAAAATTTGCTTCTGCCACTGCAGCAATAAATATTACTGCATTAGGTGCCAGAGGTCATCTGGCGACACCATCGGAAGTTAATCTTTTTCTTTCACAACACGACTAAAATCAGATACATACACAAAGGTAAATATCATGAAAATAAGACATGCCGCTATTTTTCTGGCATTACCGCTGTTATGCACAACAGCGCAGGCAAACAGTTTTCTTCATTATGCTGGTGAGTTCAACTTCCGGACGGGAGAAAAACAGAACAATGTTACAATCGCGGGGCTATCAGCCATCACATTTGATGCAAAAAAAAATATTTTCTATGCTATTAACGATAGCAGAAACAATAATAAAGAAGGAGATGCCAGTCTTTATACACTAAAAATACAGGTATCATCCAGGGGCATTGAGCAAGTGAATTTTCTCAACCAGCGTCCACTGCTTGATGCAAAACAGCAGCCTTTCGTGACCAATACGGTGGATGCCGAAGGTCTGGCCCTGACACACAATGGTAAGTCATTACTCTGGAGTTCGGAGTTAGGTGCTCCACTGCGTCTGAGCACTCTCGATGGCGTAATGGAGAAAGATTTTACGTCTTTATTTCCTGCTCGATTTAATATTAGTTCTGACAAAGAGAGCAGCAATGGTATTCGCAGCGGCAACGCCTGGGAGGGCCTGACAGTTACACCAGATGGAAAATCACTTTTTATCGCCGTTGAAAGCAGCCTTAAACAGGATGGGCCTATTGCAAGTCCAATAAATTCAGGTACATCACGCTTACTGCAATTTTCTATAGATGCAGACGGTCGACCTTCAAAGCAATTGCATGAATATCTCTATATTACTGATCCTGTTCCGCAAGTGAGTAAGTTCGGTATTAATGATAATGGCGTATCCGAGGTCCTGGCGCTGAATGATCACCAATTGTTGGTCATCGAACGTTCCGGCAGAAACGTCAGTGCTGGGTTCAATGACTGGGATTACTCTGTCAGAGTTTATATGGTCGATTTAACTGCTGCCAGCGATATCAAGGATATTGACAGCCTGCAAGATTGGTCCAATAAATCCACGTTACAACCCGTCAGTAAAAAATTATTAATTGATTTTGCTGATTACACTTCCTCTGCGGATTGTATTGAAGGGGTAACCTTCGGTCCTCTGATTGATGGGCATACATCGTTAATATTTGTATCTGATAATAATTTCCAGCCCCATCAACAGACGAAATTTTATCTATTCATTGATAAGGAAAACAAACTTAAAATTTAAAGTCAAACTATAGATACAAAAACATTCTAATACCTGGAATCATCAGATGGTGTATTCGATCACCAAAAATATATTTTATTCTGAAAGGGAATATTATGAATTCTTATCTTAAAATATCACTTGCAGGAATAACAATGTTATCCTGCCTGTCACCTACACTAGTCTGTGCAGAACAGCCGCATGGATTTATTGATTATCGTCATGAGTATCTTGATGATACTCGCACCCACGCGGACCGCGTTGAATTTGGTACATTTTTTAGTAATGGTATCGGTTTGATGGGAGAATTACGCTATAACACCGATGAAGGTGATAAAGATAAGTGGGACCCCTCACAATTTGGCAATAACGGAACAGGATTATCTGTTGTTTACCGCTTTAAGCCGCTGGATGACAAAAAATTCTGGTTAGAACCCATGTTCTGGCTTGATACCACGCAATATTGGTCAACTTACGAATATGGTCTTTCTGCGGGTTATGATTTCAGCAAAGAATGGAAAGTTTCGGGTCGTTTTCGTTATGACATGGATAAAGCTACCGATAAATCCAAAGGTTATGGCAACGATGATCGTAATAACCGCCGTTACGATGTGTGGATCGACTATCGACCACAAAAAACCAACTTCCAATATCAGTTAAACCTGGTCTATTACAATAATGGTTATTTAACCTGGAATGATGGCCATAAAAACTATACCGCATCATTTAAAGTAGGGTACAAAATGGGATCGTGGATACCCTATATGAGTATTGCGGATTATAAAGGTGTGGATAAAACATCAAGTAATCGCCAAATCCGCTGGCGCTGGGGTCTGACTTATACTTTCTAATCTGGAATAAAAAATGAATAATAAATTTAAAATCATTCTCTGGATGATACTCTCTGCTCTGCCAGCTTTATCTTACGCACAGGTAAAAAATATAGTTACTGGCGAATATAGTGCGGTCAGTAAAATTATCACCGAAAAGGAAACTCTCTATCCATCCGATAAGATATTATTGGTTTTTGACATTGATAATACGTTATTAACGAGTGGCACACGCATTGGCGGTGATATCTGGTATCAATGGCAAACCGATAAATTGCCCTTAAAGCCGGATGACTCGCAAAAAGTTCCCTGCCTGTATGAAAATACAATCAGTATGCTTTACGAACTTAGCCCTATGCAGCTTACCGAGCCACAGTTACCGACAATGTTAAAACAGTGGCAACAAAAGCATACCGCTTTTGCTCTGACATCCCGTGCACCGGATACTCTCTTTCCGACATTGCGGGAATTAAAGCGAAACGGCATTGATTTTTCGTCTTCCGCACTCAGGAAGAAAGAGGATACTTTGCCACCCTTTGAAAAAGGGAAACTCAAACGGTCATGGCTGTACAGCCAGGGGGTATTTTTTTCTTCCGGGCAAGATAAAGGCGTAATTCTCGATTATATGCTGGATAAAATGGGGAACAAATATGACGCGATTGTTTTTATCGATGACGGGCAAGCAAACATTCATGCGATGACGAAGATGTTCTCTAAGGATAAATGGTCCTCTACGGATTTTACCATTATTCACTATACCAGAGTGGAGGATGAGCTTATTAAACAACAAGGTGCAGTAATAACAACTGCACAAGCAGAAAAAATGGCTACGGACTGGAAAACTCTGGCTGGTTCGCTGGCAACACTATTTCCAGATCGTAACAAACTGTGCCCAATAAAATAATCAGCGACAACCCGGCAAAACACATGTTTGCCGGGTAAAGATTATTAAACCTCAATCTCCGCCATGTCGCCTTTCTCTTGCAACCAGTTGCGGCGATCTTCCGAGCGTTTCTTCGCCAGCAGCATATCCATCATCGCGTCAGTACGCTGATCGTCTTCATCATCGATAGTCAACTGCACCAGACGGCGAGTGTTCGGATCAAGCGTGGTTTCACGCAATTGCATCGGGTTCATTTCCCCCAGACCTTTAAAACGCTGGACGTTCGGCTTGCCTTTCTTGCGTTTTAATTGCTCAAGTACGCCCTCTTTCTCTTCTTCCGTCAGCGCGTAATAAACCTCTTTCCCGAGATCAATACGGTAGAGCGGTGGCAGTGCGACGTAAACGTGACCGTGTTTCACCAACGCGCGGAAGTGTTTTACGAACAAAGCGCAGAGCAGCGTGGCAATGTGCAGACCATCAGAGTCCGCATCCGCGAGGATACAGATTTTGCCATAACGAAGCTGGCTCAGATCGTCGCTGTCAGGATCGATACCGATCGCTACCGAAATATCATGCACTTCCTGCGAGGCCAGCACTTCGTCGGAAGAAACTTCCCAGGTGTTAAGGATCTTACCTTTCAGTGGCATGATCGCCTGATATTCGCGATCGCGCGCCTGCTTGGCAGATCCGCCTGCGGAGTCACCTTCCACAAGGAACAGTTCGGTACGGTTAAGATCCTGCGCGGTACAGTCAGCCAGTTTGCCAGGCAGTGCTGGGCCGCTGGTCAGCTTTTTGCGCACCACTTTTTTAGCCGCACGCATACGGCGCTGGGCGCTGGAAATCGCCATCTCCGCCAGCAGCTCCGCCGCCTGAACGTTCTGGTTCAGCCACAGGATAAAGGCATCTTTCACCACGCCTGAAACGAATGCCGCGCATTGACGCGAAGAGAGACGCTCTTTGGTCTGCCCGGCAAACTGCGGATCCTGCATTTTCACCGACAGAACATAGGCGCAGCGATCCCAGATATCTTCCGCCGACAGCTTCACGCCGCGCGGCAGAATGTTGCGGTATTCACAGAACTCACGCATCGCGTCCAACAGGCCCTGACGCAGACCATTAACATGGGTACCGCCCTGCATCGTTGGGATAAGGTTGACGTAGCTTTCGGTCAGCAGTTCACCGCCTTCCGGCAGCCACAGTAGCGCCCAGTCCACAGCTTCAGTATCGCCAGCGAAATTACCGATAAACGGTTTTTCTGGCAGCGTCGGTAAACCGTTTACCGCTTCCGCCAGGTAATCATTCAGACCGTCCTGATAGCACCAGCGCTGTTCGGTGTTGTTGATCTCATCTTTAAAGGTAATCTCAACGCCGGGGCACAGTACTGCTTTGGCCTTCAGCACATGCGTCAGGCGTGAAACAGAAAAACGCGGGCTGTCAAAGAAGGTTTCATCCGGCCAGAAGTGCACGCTGGTACCGGTATTGCGTTTACCGCAAGTGCCGACAACCTGTAAATCCTGCACCTTTTCGCCATTTTCAAAGGCGATGTTATAAACCTGACCATCGCGGCGCACGTTAACTTCTACGCGCTTCGACAGGGCGTTAACCACCGAAATCCCCACGCCATGCAGGCCGCCAGAGAACTGGTAATTTTTGTTAGAGAATTTACCGCCTGCATGCAGACGGCAAAGAATCAGTTCAACCGCCGGTACACCCTCTTCCGGGTGAATATCCACCGGCATCCCGCGCCCATCGTCAATAACTTCTAACGACTGGTCAGCATGTAAGATTACATCCACGCGTTTTGCGTGACCCGCCAGTGCTTCATCGACACTGTTATCAATAACTTCTTGCCCCAAATGGTTAGGGCGAGTGGTATCGGTATACATCCCCGGACGGCGGCGAACCGGCTCAAGCCCGGTGAGTACCTCAATGGCATCAGCGTTATAAGTTTGCGTCATGGTTTAAGTTAGCAATTCGAGTTGATCGTCAGAGATGGTGCAGACCAAGAAAATCGACGATCGGGTTGAAATAATCTTCGAAGCCCGTGAATGCGTGGTTGCCGCCTTCTATGACAGTCTGGCGGCAGGAAGCGTAGTACGCCACCGCCTGGCGGTAATCCAGCACTTCATCTCCCGTCTGTTGCAGCAGCCAGATCAAATCCGGCGCTTCCAGCGGGTCAATCTGCATGACTTTGAGATCGTAAATATGGCGTGACTCTAGCACATATTGCTGCCCGGTGTAGGGGTTCTCGTTCTGACCGAGATAGTCCGTCAGCAGTTCAAACGGGCGCACCGCCGGGTTTACCACCACTGCGGGCAGCATAAAACATTGTGACAACCAGGTGGCGTAATATCCCCCCAGTGACGAACCGACAATACCCAGCGAATCGCCGCCATGTTCCAGGACAATGGATTCCAGCAGCTCTGCCGCGTCGGAAGGATACGGCGGCAACTGCGGAATGATCATCTCAACGTCAGGGTGATGTTCCGCCAGCCAGTTTTTTAACAAGCTCGCTTTTGCAGAGCGCGGCGAGCTGTTGAAACCGTGTAAATAAAGAAGCGTAGACATCAGTAGCCTTCTGAAGCGGTATCAGGTTGGAAACGTGTGTCCGCCAGGCGATGCACCTCGGTGGTCAGCGTGCCATCAGCATGTAACTCGAGAGTACGCCAGCCGGGCGCGATAGTATCCAGCGTAAAGTTGGAACAGTGCGGCTTAAACTGCACACAGGTCGACGGCGTTGCCAGCAGGCGGCGACCGTTCCAGTCGAGATCCAGCTCCTGATGAATATGACCGCACAGCAAGTATTTGACGTGCGGAAACTTCGCCAGCACGGTATCCAGTTCGCCCGCGTTACGCAGACTGTGTTGATCGAGCCAACTACAACCCGCAGGTAGCGGATGATGATGCAGCAGCAGCAACGTATGGCGTTCTGGCGCATCGGCCAGTTTACGTTCCAGCCACTCAAGCTGAAACTCGCTCAGCTCACCGTGCGGCACGCCAAACACCTGGCTATCCAGCAACAGGATTTGCCATTGCTCACCAATAAACACGCGCTTCGCCGGGGAGATACCCGCATCCTGTAACGCGCTGTACATCGCGGGCTGGAAATCGTGGTTGCCCGGCAGCCAGACGCAGGGCGCACGAAAACTTGCGATGCCTTCAGCGAAATGCTGATAGGCCGCAGAGGATTGATCCTGCGCTAAATCACCTGTCGCGACAATCAGGTCGAATTCGTGCTGATGTGGACGAATCGCCTCCAGCACCGCCTGGTAGCTTTCCCAGGTGTTTACCCCTAACAGGGCTTCGTGCTTTTGTGCAAACAGGTGAGTATCGGTAATTTGTAAAATCCTGACTCTGGCCTCACCAGCCAGAGGAAGGGTTAACAGGCTTTCCAAATGGTGTCCTTAGGTTTCACGACGCTAGTAAACCGGAATCGCCATCGCTCCATGTGCTAAACAGTATCGCAACCAGTCCGCTAAAAACTGGTTAATTTGATGCTTTTCGTCGCGTTGATGCAACTTTTTATTAGGATAATCATACCGCGCTTTGAAGCGAAAAATCTGCTGGCTTGAACACACTTCAGCCACCATCGCGTCATGATACAGACGCACCGTCATTGACGGAAGGCTCCAGTAACTGATCGCGGGCGCAGTCTGTTCTATTGTCACCAGGGTAGTGTATCGGGTCGATTCCACAATCGTCAGCCGATATTGTGCGTTTGCCACCTGATAGCTTACAGTTTCGCCGGGTGCGTCATTGCGCGGTAACAAACGGCGCAATTGTGAAAAGTTCATCTCGCACAGGCGCATCATTTCAGGAAAGTCAGGTGTGTAACGCTTCATTTATGCCCACTCATTTTTTAACGCTTGATGATGCAGCTGCAGCCATTGCAAAGCGATGACCGACGCTGCGTTGTCGATTTTCCCCTCTTCTACCCACTGGTATGCCTGTTCCCGGCTTACCACATGAACGCGAATATCTTCGTTTTCATCAGCCAGACCATGAATACCGCTTGCGGTCGTGGCGTCCACTTCGCCCACCATAATTGACGAACGCTCACTGGTGCCCCCCGGGCTTGCCAGGAAACTTAACACCGGTTTGGTCCGTTTGACTATCAGTCCCGCCTCTTCAATCGCTTCGCGACGGGCAACATCTTCCACACTTTCACCCTCTTCTATCATCCCGGCAACCATCTCCAGTAGCCAGGGGGTTTCACTGGTGTCGTATGCGGCAATCCGAATCTGCTCAATCAGCACAACTTCATCACGCACTGGGTCAAAGGGTAGCAAGACTGCGGCGTGACCGCGCTCAAAAATTTCCCTCCGTACCTCATGACTCATTTGCCCGTTGAATAAACGATGACGAAATCTATAAAGATCTAATGAAAAAAAGCCGCGATAAAGTGTTTCTCGTGCAATAATTTCTACATCGTTTTTGCCAAATGTAACGGGCAGGTTGTCTGGCTTAAGCATTGTTAATGTCCTGGCACTAATAGTGAATTAAATGTGAATTTCAGCGACGTTTGACTGCCGTTTGAGCAGTCATGTGTTAAATTGAGGCACATTAACGCCCTATGGCACGTAACGCCAACCTTTTGCGGTAGCGGCTTCTGCTAGAATCCGCAATAATTTTACAGTTTGATCGCGCTAAATACTGCTTCACCACAAGGAATGCAAATGAAGAAATTGCTCCCCATTCTTATCGGCCTGAGCCTTTCTGGGTTCAGTTCGTTGAGCCAGGCCGAGAACCTGATGCAAGTTTATCAGCAAGCACGCCTTAGTAACCCGGAATTGCGTAAGTCTGCCGCCGATCGTGATGCTGCCTTTGAAAAAATTAATGAAGCGCGCAGTCCATTACTGCCACAGCTAGGTTTAGGTGCAGATTACACCTATAGCAACGGCTACCGCGACGCGAACGGCATCAACTCTAACGCGACCAGTGCGTCCCTGCAGTTAACTCAATCCATTTTTGATATGTCGAAATGGCGTGCGTTAACGCTGCAGGAAAAAGCAGCAGGGATTCAGGACGTCACATATCAGACCGATCAGCAAACCTTGATCCTCAACACCGCGACCGCTTATTTCAACGTGTTGAATGCTATTGACGTTCTTTCCTATACACAGGCACAAAAAGAAGCGATCTACCGTCAATTAGATCAAACCACCCAACGTTTTAACGTGGGCCTGGTAGCGATAACCGACGTGCAGAACGCCCGCGCGCAGTACGATACCGTGCTGGCGAACGAAGTGACCGCACGTAATAACCTTGATAACGCGGTAGAGCAGCTGCGCCAGATCACCGGTAACTACTATCCAGAACTGGCAGCGCTGAATGTCGAAAACTTTAAAACCGACAAACCACAGCCGGTTAACGCGCTGCTGAAAGAAGCCGAAAAACGCAACCTGTCGCTGTTACAGGCACGCTTGAGCCAGGACCTGGCGCGCGAGCAAATTCGCCAGGCGCAGGATGGTCACTTACCGACGCTGGATTTAACGGCTTCTACCGGGATTTCTGACACCTCTTATAGCGGTTCGAAAACCCGTGGTGCCGCTGGTACCCAGTATGACGACAGCAATATGGGCCAGAACAAAGTGGGCCTGAGCTTCTCGCTGCCGATTTATCAGGGCGGAATGGTTAACTCGCAGGTGAAACAGGCACAGTACAACTTTGTCGGTGCCAGCGAGCAACTGGAAAGCGCGCATCGTAGCGTCGTGCAAACCGTACGTTCCTCCTTCAACAACATTAATGCATCTATCAGTAGCATTAACGCCTACAAACAAGCCGTAGTTTCCGCTCAAAGCTCATTAGACGCGATGGAAGCGGGCTACTCGGTCGGTACGCGTACCATTGTTGATGTGTTGGATGCAACCACCACGCTGTACAACGCTAAGCAAGAGCTGGCAAATGCGCGTTATAACTACCTGATTAATCAGCTGAATATTAAGTCAGCCCTGGGTACGTTGAACGAGCAGGATCTGCTGGCACTGAACAATGCGCTGAGCAAACCGGTTTCCACTAATCCGGAAAACGTTGCCCCGCAAACGCCGGAACAGAATGCTATTGCTGATGGTTATGCGCCTGATAGCCCGGCACCCGTCGTTCAGCAAACATCCGCACGCACTACCACCAGTAACGGTCATAACCCTTTCCGTAACTGATGACGACGACGGGGCTTCGGCCCCGTCTGAACGTAAGGCAACGTAAAGATACGGGTTATCTGCCGCATTCTTCCCCCTTCTCGCTTCAATTTCGACCAGCCATCCTCTATTCTGATGGGTATTTACCACTGGTCCCGGAAGACAAAAATGAAACGGACAAAATCCATACGCCACGCATCGTTCCGCAAAAACTGGAGCGCGCGCCATCTGACACCAGTCGCTCTCGCGGTTGCCACTGTTTTTATGCTGGCTGGCTGTGAAAAGAGTGATGAAACAGTGTCTCTCTATCAAAATGCTGACGACTGTTCAGCTGCAAACCCAGGCAAAAGCGCCGAATGTACCACCGCGTACAACAATGCGCTGAAAGAAGCCGAACGTACTGCGCCGAAATACGCCACCCGTGAAGACTGTGTTGCTGAATTTGGTGAAGGTCAGTGCCAGCAGGCACCAGCCCAGGCTGGCATGGCACCAGAAAACCAGGCGCAGGCCCAGCAATCCAGCGGGAGTTTCTGGATGCCGCTGATGGCCGGTTACATGATGGGGCGTCTGATGGGCGGCGGCGCGGGATTTGCACAGCAGCCGCTGTTCTCCTCGAAAAACCCAGCCAGCCCGGCTTACGGTAAATATACCGACGCGACGGGTAAAAACTATGGCGCAGCCCAGCCAGGCCGCACCATGACCGTACCGAAGACAGCCATGGCACCAAAACCGGCGACCACCACTACCGTTACCCGTGGCGGTTTTGGTGAATCTGTTGCCAAACAAAGCACTATGCAGCGTAGCGCAACTGGCACCTCTTCTCGTTCAATGGGTGGCTGATACCGATGGAAAGAGTCAGTATTACCGAGCGCCCGGACTGGCGTGAGAAAGCCCACGAATACGGTTTCAATTTTCACACCATGTACGGCGAGCCGTACTGGTGTGAAGATGCTTACTACAAGTTGACCCTCGCCCAGGTTGAAAAGCTGGAAGAAGTCACCGCCGAACTGCACCAGATGTGCCTGAAAGTGGTGGAAAAAGTGATCGCCAGCGATGAGCTGATGACCAAATTCCGCATTCCAAAACACACCTGGAGTTTTGTGCGCCAGTCATGGCTGACGCACCAGCCATCGCTTTATTCGCGTCTTGATCTGGCGTGGGATGGCACTGGCGAACCTAAACTTCTGGAAAATAACGCCGATACGCCAACGTCACTATACGAGGCGGCGTTCTTTCAGTGGATCTGGCTGGAAGATCAGCTTAACGCCGGTAACTTGCCGGAGGGCAGCGACCAGTTTAACAGTCTGCAAGAAAAACTGATCGATCGCTTCGTTGAGCTGCGTGAACAGTATGGCTTCCAGTTGCTGCATCTCACCTGCTGTCGCGACACGGTGGAAGATCGCGGAACCATTCAGTATTTGCAGGACTGCGCAACGGAAGCTGAAATTGCTACTGAGTTCCTCTACATCGATGATATCGGGTTAGGTGAAAAAGGTCAGTTCACGGATTTACAGGATCAGGTAATTTCCAACCTGTTCAAGCTGTATCCGTGGGAATTTATGTTGCGTGAGATGTTTTCCACCAAGCTGGAGGATGCAGGCGTACGCTGGCTGGAACCGGCGTGGAAGAGCATTATCTCCAACAAGGCACTTCTACCGCTACTGTGGGAGATGTTCCCGAATCACCCGAACCTGCTGCCCGCTTATTTTGCGGAAGATGATCATCCGCAAATGGAAAAATATGTGGTTAAACCGATCTTCTCCCGTGAAGGCGCAAACGTGTCGATCATTGAAAACGGCAAAACCATTGAAGCAGCGGAAGGTCCGTATGGCGAAGAAGGGATGATTGTTCAGCAATTCCACCCGTTACCGAAATTCGGCGACAGCTATATGCTGATTGGTAGCTGGCTGGTGAACGATCAACCCGCCGGAATTGGCATTCGTGAAGACCGTGCATTGATCACCCAGGATATGTCTCGGTTTTATCCACATATTTTTGTTGAGTAATCAATGATGCCGGATGGCATTCGCCATCCGGTAATTGTTAACCTATCTGCACCGACAGCATACTCAGGCTGCCCATTTCTATACCATCGACCGGAATGGTAATTGGCTCCTGCCCATCCCACGCACCTAAGACATACAACAACGGCAGATAGTGCTCCGGCGTTGGGTTCGATAACGCGCCACCTTCATGGTCGAGGTAATTCACCAGAGGATGCTGCTCTACCGCCCCTTGCCACGTCAGATTCGCTTTCACATACTCATTAAACGACATCGCCCAAGGATATGGTGAACTATCACCGTGCCACTTCACTGTACGCAGGTTATGCACCACGTTGCCACTGGCGACCAACATTATTCCTTCATCTCGCAGCGCTGCCAGTTTGCGCCCCATTTCGAAATGCCAGGCGGCAGGTTTGCTACTGTCGATACTCAACTGCACCATCGGGATATCGGCGTCAGGATACATCTTAATCAGCACGCCCCAGGAACCGTGGTCAAAGCCCCAGGCTTCTTTATCCAGCGTCACCGGGACCGGTGCTAACAGCTCAACCAGATGCTGTGCCAGCACAGGCGAACCCGGAGCAGGATAATGCGTATCGTACAGCGCCTGCGGGAAGCCACCAAAGTCATGAATCGTGGGCGGCGTCTCCATCGCGGTCACTCCTGTTCCACGGGTAAACCAGTGAGCCGAAACCACCACAATCGCTTGCGGGCGTGGCAATGTCATCCCCAACTTCTGCCAGCTGCGGGTATACAAATTATCTTCCAGCACGTTCATCGGACTACCGTGACCTAAAAACAATGCTGGCATACGTGTTGAAGACATGATGATATCCTTAACTAAAGGTGTCATTTTGATATCCTCACAATACGCTTGTTCGGCGGAGTAAGAACCCGGATAACAATGATGATGATCATCAGTTATTTTGACGATCTGCCTGAAGGTGAAGATTTATAAGGAGTTGTCGATGTCAGTACCTCTCATTCTGACCATACTGGCGGGGGCAGCCACGTTTATTGGCGCGTTTCTCGGCGTTCTCGGGCAAAAACCCTCGAACCGCTTACTGGCGTTTTCGCTAGGATTTGCGGCGGGGATCATGTTGCTCATCTCATTAATGGAAATGCTTCCTGCCGCACTAGCAGCTGAAGGAATGTCGCCTGTGTTGGGTTATGGAATGTTTATCTTCGGTCTGCTTGGCTATTTTGGCCTGGACCGCATGTTGCCACATGCGCATCCGCAGGATTTAATGCAAAAATCGGTGCAGCCGTTGCCAAAATCGATCAAGCGCACAGCCATTCTGCTCACTCTCGGCATCAGTCTGCATAACTTCCCGGAAGGGATTGCCACCTTTGTCACGGCGAGCAGCAACCTGGAGCTGGGATTTGGCATCGCACTGGCCGTCGCTTTGCACAATATCCCTGAAGGTCTGGCAGTGGCAGGCCCGGTTTATGCGGCAACGGGGTCTAAACGCACCGCGATTCTGTGGGCGGGGATTTCTGGACTAGCAGAAATTCTTGGTGGTGTGCTGGCGTGGTTAATCCTCGGTAGCATGATTTCCCCGGTGGTCATGGCGGCAATCATGGCGGCGGTTGCAGGAATTATGGTGGCGCTCTCGGTTGATGAATTAATGCCGCTCGCCAAAGAGATTGACCCTAATAATAACCCCAGCTATGGCGTACTATGTGGAATGTCAGTGATGGGATTCAGTTTAGTGCTGCTACAAACGGCGGGAATTGGTTAAAAACAACATCAGAAGTTGTCCAGCACATGGACAACTTCTGCCAGCTTCACGAAAGCCTTATTCTACCTTTTCGGCTGTCTCTTCTCTCGTACTATTTAAGTATTTGTTCCGCGCTTCAAGCAGTGCGTCTCTGTCCTGGCGAAACGCCCGACAATAACGTTTCAAATGCAGGAAATAACCCACCACAACCAGAGCAATCAATACAATCCAGTACCAGGCGATAAACATCCTTTTACCCTTAATATTTAACAATACTAAACATTTAGCGCATAAATTTCACATATCCTTTTTCGGATATATTCATATGGTCGCATAATAACGGAACAATTATATGATTTTGATCATAATGAAAAAGAATGCCTGATATTAATGAAATTTTCTCATAGAAAGAGAAGCGGAATTAACATCTTGCATAGCGGGGCAAAATAAAAACCGAAGCCAGCTACAACTTCGGTTTCTTGATTAAGGCAGTAATTAAGCAGCGGTTTTCAGCTGGCTTTACGCTCATGTGCCTGACGGTATGCCACCAGGTCTTCAATAGTCACGAGCGCCATATTGTGTTTATTGGCAAACTCAATGCACTCTGGTGCACGCGCCATCGTGCCATCGTCATTAGTCAGCTCACACAGCACACCAGCCGGTTTAAAGCCTGCCAGCGTCATCAAATCAATAGTCGCTTCAGTATGACCGCCACGCGTCAGTACACCACCTGCCTGCGCGCGAAGTGGGAAAACGTGGCCCGGGCGATTCAGATCAGAAGGTTTTGCGCCATCGGCAATCGCTGCGCGAACGGTCGTAATACGATCAGCGGCAGAAACACCGGTAGTCACACCTTCAGCCGCTTCAATGGTCACGGTAAAACCGGTGCCATAGGCGCTGGTGTTATTTTCTACCATCATTGGCAGATCAAGTTGTTTACGGCGATCTTCAGTGATGCACAGGCAAACAATACCGCTACCGTGGCGAATGGTCAGCGCCATCTGCTCAACGGTCATGGTTTCTGCCGGGAAGATCATATCGCCTTCGTTTTCACGGTCTTCATCATCAAGCACCATTACACCGCGTCCTTCACGCAGCGCAGCCAGTGCATTTTCAACACGTTCGAAAGGCGTACCAAAAGAGGAAAGTAGCGTCTGATTCATGGTAAAAAAACCTCACTAAAATTATGGTTACCAGAATCAGGGCAGTCTTAGGAGTGGCGGCATATAGCCAAAATAACGTGAGCGGGTCCATGCCCGACAGAATCGTTACTCTCTCCCATCCGGACTCTAACCGTCGGCCCCGGAATTACACCGGATCTGCTGTCCTTTGAGTTCGCACCCAAAGCGCTCGCGGGCTTTCAACTGAGTTGATTTACCGCCGGTGGGGAATTTCGCCCCGCCCTGAGAATAAGCGGATTCACTATAACGCTAATGATTAGCGGCAGCAACGCATAGCTTCACATAATTCTGGTTTATGACTTACCCTTATCGCACTACAATGGTACTCAACACCTATCAGTACAGGGAAACTACAATGATTGACCCGAAAAAAATTGAGCAAATCGCTCGCCAGGTTCACGAATCAATGCCTAAAGGAATCAGGGAGTTCGGGGAAGATGTGGAGAAAAAAATCCGCCAAACCCTACAAGCTCAGCTGACGCGCCTCGACCTTGTAAGCCGTGAAGAGTTCGACGTCCAAACGCAAGTCCTGTTACGGACTCGTGAGAAACTGGCGCTGCTTGAACAAAGAATGAGCGAACTGGAAAATCGCAGTACTGAGATTAAAAAGCAGCCAGATCCAGAGACTCTCCCCCCAACGCTGTAAACATTTGTCTTTAATGCACTGTAAATTATGAATTAATCCTCTAATTTACAGTGCTTTCTATTACCTTATCGCTTAATTCCATTCAGAATATCATCACAAAAATGAATGAGTGCAATTGAAAATATAATTGTTATGTATTTTTTAAGTTTTACTTAATCCATATTTAGATAAACTAATTTCATAAAACCCGAAAAGTAAAATATAATATTTGAATGATTAGCAATCCTTAAATAACAGTTACTAATCATTCATTTTCTACTTATATTTATATAAAGGAATATTATGTCTGCTTTTAAAAAGTCACTTCTTGTTGCTGGCGTAGCAATGATTCTTTCCAATAACGTATTTGCTGACGAAGGTCACGGCATTGTTAAATTTAAAGGTGAAGTTATCTCTGCTCCATGTTCAATTAAACCAGGTGACGAAGACTTAACTGTAAATCTGGGTGAAGTAGCAGATACCGTTCTGAAAAGCGACCAGAAATCTTTGGCTGAGCCTTTCACTATTCACCTGCAAGACTGCATGTTGAGCCAGGGTGGAACCACTTATTCAAAAGCGAAGGTTACTTTCACCACAGCGAATACTATGACGGGTCAGACTGACCTGCTGAAAAACACCAAAGAAACTGAAATCGGTGGTGCCACAGGCGTTGGCGTACGTATTCTGGATAGCCAGAGCGGCGAAGTGACTTTAGGTACTCCGGTAGTAATTACATTCAACAATACTAACAGCTATCAGGAACTGAACTTCAAAGCTCGTATGGAATCCCCAAGCAAAGATGCTACCCCGGGCAACGTTTACGCTCAGGCTGACTATAAGATTGCTTACGAGTAATCACATTAGGCCGGGTTCGCCCGGCCACATCATTAACGGATTAATGATAAGTGGAACAGATGTATAAAAAATTAAAATTAACCACAATAAGCGAATTGATTAAAAATATTTATTGTTCATTATCCGTTCTCATCATTGGTTGTGCGTCAGCTTATGCCGTTGAATTCAACAAAGATTTAATCGAAGCCGAAGATCGTGAAAACGTTAACCTTTCCCAATTTGAAACTGATGGCCAATTACCCGTAGGTAAATACTCATTAAACGCTCTTATTAATAATAAAAGGACGCCAATCCATCTGGACCTGCAATGGGTATTAATTGATAACCAAACTGCAGTTTGTCTGACTCCAGAGCAATTAACATTATTAGGCTTTACTGATGAGATTATTGAAGTGGCTCAGCAAAACCTGATCGATGGTTGTTACCCTATCGAAAAAGAAAAACAAATTACAACTTATCTCGATAAAGGGAAAATGCAATTATCCATATCTGCACCTCAGGCATGGTTAAAATACAAAGATGCAAACTGGACGCCTCCTGAACTTTGGGATCATGGTATTGCTGGGGCATTTCTTGACTACAATTTATATGCCTCTCATTATGCACCACATCAGGGCGATAATTCACAAAATATAAGTTCCTATGGGCAGGCTGGGGTTAATCTTGGGGCCTGGCGCCTGCGTACTGATTACCAGTACGATCAGTCATTTAACAATGGCAAAAGCCAGGCGAACAACCTGGATTTTCCGCGTATTTATTTGTTTCGCCCAATCCCAGCAATTAATGCAAAACTAACTATAGGTCAATACGATACTGAATCCTCTATTTTCGACTCTTTCCATTTTTCTGGCGTTTCGTTGAAAAGCGATGAGAATATGTTGCCGCCTGATCTACGTGGTTACGCACCGCAAATCACGGGTGTTGCACAAACGAATGCAAAGGTCACTGTCTCACAGAACAACCGTATTATTTATCAAGAAAATGTTCCTCCTGGCCCATTTGCTATTACTAATTTATTCAATACATTACAGGGGCAACTGGACGTCAAGGTTGAAGAAGAGGACGGGCAAGTCACGCAATGGCAAGTTGCATCTAATAGTATTCCTTATCTGACGCGTAAAGGGCAGATTCGCTACACCACTGCTATGGGTAAACCGACCAGCGTTGGTGGTGATTCCTTACAACAACCCTTCTTCTGGACTGGTGAATTCTCATGGGGTTGGCTGAACAATGTATCCCTGTATGGTGGTTCAGTTTTAACAAACCGTGATTATCAATCTCTGGCTGCCGGCGTTGGCTTTAACCTTAACTCATTGGGTTCATTATCTTTTGATGTCACACGATCTGATGCTCAGTTGCATAATCAGGATAAAGAAACGGGTTATAGCTACCGCGCTAACTATTCAAAACGTTTTGAATCTACCGGTAGCCAGCTCACTTTCGCTGGTTACCGTTTCTCTGATAAAAACTTTGTGACAATGAATGAATATATCAATGACACTAACCATTACACGAATTATCAGAATGAAAAAGAGAGTTATATTGTCACGTTTAACCAGTATCTTGAATCATTAAGGTTAAATACATACGTAAGTTTGGCTCGTAATACTTACTGGGACGCCAGCAGTAATGTGAATTATTCATTATCACTTAGCCGCGATTTTGATATCGGGCCATTAAAAAACGTCTCCACTTCTCTAACATTTAGCCGAATAAACTGGGAAGAAGACAACCAGGATCAACTGTACCTAAATATTTCGATTCCCTGGGGAACCAGTAGAACATTGAGCTATGGTATGCAACGAAATCAGGATAACAAGATTTCGCATACTGCTTCGTGGTATGACTCTTCCGATCGAAATAATTCCTGGAGCGTTTCTGCTTCAGGCGACAATGATGAATTCAAAGATATGAAAGCGTCACTACGCGCCAGTTATCAGCATAATACCGAGAACGGTCGTCTCTATCTCTCCGGGACATCACAGCGAGACAGTTATTATTCTCTGAATGCCAGTTGGAATGGTTCATTCACGGCGACTCGTCACGGAGCCGCTTTCCATGACTATAGTGGTAGTGCTGACTCGCGTTTTATGATCGACGCAGATGGTGCAGAAGATATTCCGTTGAACAATAAACGCGCGGTAACTAATCGGTATGGCATCGGAGTTATTCCATCAGTCAGCAGTTACATAACAACATCATTAAGCGTTGATACCCGAAATCTTCCAGAAAATGTGGATATCGAAAACTCGGTTATCACCACCACCTTAACCGAAGGTGCTATTGGCTACGCCAAACTTGATACCCGCAAGGGCTATCAAATCATGGGGGTTATTCGCCTGGCAGATGGTAGTCACCCACCACTGGGGATTAGCGTAAAAGATAAAACCAGCCATAAAGAATTAGGACTGGTTGCTGATGGCGGCTTTGTATACCTCAACGGCATTCAGGATGACAGCAAACTTACTTTACGCTGGGGTGATAAATCCTGTTTTATTCAACCACCCAATAGCAGCAACTTAACCACCGGAACGGTTATTTTACCGTGTATTAGCCAAAATTAATTCAGGATGAAACTAATGCGCTACTTAAACACAAAGAATCTCATTGCAGCAGGAGTATTACTCGCCTGCATGAGCAGCATTGCCTGGGGTGCCATCATCCCGGACCGTACCCGTATCATAATGAATGAGTCAGATAAAGGGGAAGCATTAAAACTTACTAATCAAAGCAAAAATCTACCCTATCTGGCGCAAACATGGATAGAAGATACGAAAGGCAATAAATCACGTGACTTTATTGTCACGGTTCCCCCTATGGTACGTTTAAATCCCAGTGAGCAAATTCAAATAAGAATGATAAGTCAGGAAAAAATTGCTCAACTGCCTAATGACAGAGAAACGCTCTTCTATTTTAACGTGCGAGAAATACCGCCAAAAACAGATAAAAAAAATGTGATGCAAGTCACTATGCAGCACGCATTGAAACTATTCTGGCGACCAAAAGCTATTGAATTAGAAGATGATGGGGTAATGTCTTACGAAAAAGTTGAAATCATCCGTAGAAATGATGGTTCGATCCGCTTTAACAATAAGATGCCTTATCACGTTACGCTGGGTTATATCGGAACAAACGGAATCACAATGTTGCCACAAACGCAAAGTTTAATGGTAACCCCTTATAGCCATGCAGATACGCAGTTTAAAAATGTTCCGTCAGCTTTTCAGGTTGGTTATATCAATGATTTTGGTGGATTAAGTTTTTATGAAATAAACTGCCCGACGGTTAATAACTCTTGTAATGTTTCCGTAGCCAAACGAGATAAATAATATGCGCTACTTATTAATTGTAATTATATTTATTATAGGTTTTAGTGCATTACCTGTATGGGCAATGGACTGCTATGCTGAACATGAAGGGGGAAATACCGTAGTCATTGGTTACGTACCAAGAATTTCTATCCCCAGTAATGGTAAAAAAGGTGATAAGATCTGGCAAAGCAGTGAGTATTTTATGAATGTCTTCTGTAATAATGCATTACCTGCCCCATCACCTGGAGAAGAATACCCATCAGCCTGGACTAATATAATGATGTTTTTACCAGGCGGTCAGGACTTTTATAATCAGAACTCCTATATTTTTGGCGTAACATACAATGGAGTTGATTATGATTCGACTGCCCCTAATGCTATCGCAGCACCAGAATGCATTGATATAAAAGGAGCGGGTACCTTTAATAATCACTATAAAAACCCCGCTGTCTGTAGTGGAGGTCCTGAGCCTCAATTATCAGTAACCTTTCCAGCTCGCGTACAACTCTATATTAAATTAGCAAAAAATGCCAATAGAGTTAATAAAAACCTGGTGTTACCTGATGAATATATCGCTCTAGAGTTTAAAGGTATGAGTGGCGCAGGAGCTATAGAAGTAGACAAAAATTTGACCTTCAGGATTCGTGGATTAAATAATATTCATGTCCTTGACTGCTTTGTTAATGTCGCACTGGAACCAGCTGATGGCGTTGTTGACTTTGGTAAAATAAATTCCCGAACAATTAAAAATACCAGCGTTAGTGAGACGTTTAGTGTAGTCATGACAAAAGATCCTGGTGCGGCCTGTACTGAGCAATTCAATATTTTAGGGAGCTTTTTCACTACGGATATTTTGAGTGATTATAGCCATCTGGATATGGGTAATGGACTGCTATTGAAGATATTTCATAAAGATGGAACAGCAACGGAATTTAACCGCTTCTCACAATTTGCTTCTTTTTCATCGTCTAGTGCACCTTCGGTCACCGCACCATTCAGGGCAGAACTTAGTGCGAATCCGGCAGAGACTGTTGTTGAGGGACCGTTTAGTAAAGACGTCATCCTCAAAATCACCTATAACTAGCATCTAATACAAACACTAAAACGGGCCATCAGGCCCGTTATATCAGTGCTCTAACTCCAGCTCTCTTGCCTGCATCATCTGTTGACAATACCAGGCATAACGTGCGCAAAACCAGGTTCTATGTTCTTCATCCATGTTACCAGTAACGGCAAGAATATCGACCGGGCGACCTTCTGCGTGCATTCTGGCAAAACTACGCGCCAGGAAATCGAAATTATTTAAAGAATTAAGACTATGATCCATAAGCACATCCTCCGGTTATCGCATACCTTTTAAGGCCATATGCTTTTTCTGATTTCAGTATTCCCCAATCAGTGTAGTGCCTTTAAACATAACGTGCGTAAATATATTGTCCCCGATCACACTTTTTAGTGAAAAATAAAAAACCATATTAAAAAACTTTCTCTTCCAGAACTTCTCTAACATGTGTTATTATTAACAAAGATAAATGTAAGCAAGGAAACTATCCCAAAGTAAATATTGCGTCACTAAATGGACATTGGAGTGACATATGATTTTATTCGCCGACTATAATACCCCTTATCTTTTCGCTATTTCCTTTGTACTGTTGATCGGCCTTTTAGAAATTTTAGCGCTTATCTGCGGTCACATGCTCTCCGGTGCTCTTGATGCACATCTTGACCATTATGATTCCATAACCACAGGTCATATTAGCCAGGCACTTCATTATCTCAATATCGGAAGATTGCCAGCTCTCGTCGTTCTCTGCTTGCTGGCTGGTTTTTTTGGTCTTATTGGCATCCTGTTGCAGCATGCCTGCATCATGGTCTGGCAATCACCACTGTCGAACCTGTTCGTGGTTCCTGTCAGTTTACTGTTTACGATTATTGCGGTGCATTATACCGGTAAAATAGTTGCGCCCTGGATTCCACGCGACCATAGTTCAGCTATTACAGAAGAAGAATATATTGGTAGCATGGCATTAATTACCGGTCATCAAGCCACTTCAGGTAATCCCTGCGAAGGAAAACTCACCGATCAATTTGGCCAAATACATTATTTACTACTGGAGCCTGAAGAAGGAAAATTTTTCACTAAAGGAGACAAAGTGTTAATTATTTGCCGACTTTCTGCAACGCGATATTTGGCGGAAAACAATCCCTGGCCACAAATATTGTAATTTATTAATCAAAAGGAAATTTAATAATGGATGATATTGTTAATTCTGTGCCCTCCTGGATGTTTACCGCGATTATTGCCGTATGCATTCTGTTTATTATTGGAATTATTTTCGCCAGGCTCTATCGTCGCGCTTCGGCAGAGCAAGCTTTTGTTCGTACTGGTTTAGGTGGGCAAAAAGTGGTGATGAGCGGTGGCGCAATCGTGATGCCGATCTTTCATGAAATAATCCCCATCAATATGAATACTCTGAAGCTGGAAGTCAGCCGCTCAACCATTGATAGCCTGATTACGAAAGATCGTATGCGTGTTGATGTAGTAGTCGCTTTCTTTGTACGGGTAAAACCGTCTGTAGAAGGCATCGCCACTGCGGCGCAGACGTTGGGGCAACGCACGCTATCACCAGAAGACTTACGTATGTTGGTTGAAGATAAATTTGTCGATGCCCTCCGTGCAACAGCTGCACAAATGACCATGCATGAGTTACAGGATACCCGCGAGAACTTCGTGCAGGGAGTACAAAATACTGTCGCAGAAGACCTGTCGAAAAACGGTCTTGAGCTGGAAAGCGTTTCACTTACCAACTTTAACCAGACCTCGAAAGAACATTTCAATCCGAACAATGCCTTTGACGCCGAAGGTTTAACCAAACTGACTCAGGAGACGGAGCGCCGTCGTCGCGAACGTAACGAAGTTGAACAGGATGTAGAAGTTGCGGTGCGTGAGAAAAACCGTGATGCACTTTCGCGCAAGTTGGAGATTGAACAACAAGAAGCGTTTATGACGCTTGAGCAGGAGCAGCAGGTTAAAACCCGTACTGCCGAACAGAATGCACGTATTGCGGCTTTTGAAGCTGAACGTCGTCGTGAAGCAGAGCAGACGCGAATTCTGGCTGAACGACAAATTCAGGAAACGGAGATCGAGCGCGAGCAGGCCGTCCGCTCAAGAAAGGTTGAGGCTGAACGTGAAGTTCGTATTAAAGAGATCGAACAACAGCAGGTCACCGAAATCGCCAACCAGACGAAATCGATCGCTATTGCCGCCAAATCGGAACAACAGTCCCAGGCAGAAGCGCGTGCTAACCTTGCACTCGCAGAAGCAGTAAGTGCGCAACAAAACGTAGAAACCACTCGCCAGACCGCAGAAGCCGATCGTGCTAAACAAGTTGCCCTAATCGCTGCCGCGCAGGATGCAGAAACCAAAGCGGTTGAACTGACCGTGCGGGCGAAAGCAGAAAAAGAAGCCGCAGAGATGCAGGCGGCGGCTATCGTTGAGTTAGCCGAAGCTACACGTAAAAAGGGTCTGGCGGAAGCAGAAGCACAACGTGCGCTGAACGATGCTATCAACGTACTTTCTGATGAACAAACCAGCCTTAAATTCAAACTGGCCTTGTTGCAGGCGCTACCTGCGGTAATAGAAAAATCCGTTGAGCCGATGAAATCTATTGACGGTATCAAGATTATTCAGGTCGATGGTCTGAATCGTGGCAGCGCTGCGGGTGATGCAAACACGGGTAATGTGGGGGGCGGAAACCTGGCGGAACAAGCATTATCAGCCGCTCTCTCTTACCGCACACAGGCACCGCTGATTGACTCCTTGCTCAATGAAATTGGCGTTTCAGGCGGCTCACTGGCGGCATTGACTTCACCCTTAACCTCAACAACTCCCGTCGCCGAAAACGTAGAATAAATTTTCAGCTATGAACGTCCCTGGCACAAAAAGCCGGGGATTTTTTATATCTGCGTTCCGCTAAAAGGTGCAAATGCTCAGGACGTTGCAGCGTTTTGCGTGACCGCTCGGGGAAGGCAAAACTGCTTCAGGGAAAGCGTTGCGCGGGGTCCGGCGCTCATCAACAATCGGGGAGTCAGCAAGGGGCTGAAACGGGAAAGCCCCTCCCGAGGAAGGGGCCTTACAGAAGGAAAGGGTTATGATGAAGCTCGTCATCATACTGATTGTGTTGTTAATCGTAAGTTTCGCAGCTTATTAACAGCCAATCAGAGGGGGGAGAAATCCTCCCTCACCCTTGTTCCTTTACTTTAGGTTGAAAAAAAATCAGCGTCAAGAAGGTTTCATTAACACATATCCCTGGCCCAAAAAGCCGGGGATTTTTTATATCTGCGTTCCGCTAAAAGGTGCAAATGCTCAGGACGTTGCAGCGTTTTGCGTGACCGCTCGGGGAAGGCAAAACTGCTTCAGGGAAAGCGTTGCGCGGGGTCCGGCGCTCATCAACAATCGGGGAGTCAGCAAGGGGCTGAAACGGGAAAGCCCCTCCCGAGGAAGGGGCCTTATAGAAGGAAAGGGTTATGATGAAGTTCGTCATCATACTGGTTGTGTTGTTACTGTTAAGTTTCCCGACTTACTAACAACTGATCAGAGGGGGGAGAAATCCTCCCTTACCCTTGTTCCTTTACTTTAGGTTGAAAAAACAACAGCGTCAATAGGCCTGCCTGCTACGAAGCGAGATCTGTGAACCGCTTTCCGGTTAGCCTTTTTTATCCTGTTGGATCTTCTTGATGATGTTAGTGGTCGAGCAACCGTCTTCGAAGTTGAGCACCAGCACTTCGCCGCCGTTGGCCCAGACTTCTTTACTCCCGGCGATCTCTTCTGGTTTATAGTCGCCGCCCTTCACCAGTAAATCTGGCAGGATCCCGGCGATCAAGCGCTGCGGCGTGTCTTCTTCAAACGACACCACCCAGTCGACCGCTTCCAGTGCGCCCAGCACAATCATACGCTGTTCGAGCGGGTTAACGGGGCGGGAATCCCCTTTCAGCCGTTTGGTGGAGGCATCGCTGTTCACAGCGACAATCAGACGGTCACCCAGTTTGCGAGCATTTGCCAGATAGGAGACGTGCCCGGCGTGCAGGATGTCAAAGACACCGTTGGTCATTACCACCTTTTCGCCGCGTTTACGCGCTGCCGCTACAGCAAGCTTCAGTTCCTCTTCGGTCATCACACCAAAGCCGGTATCTGCGCGCCCACGCACTGCATTTTCCAGCTCGATCGGCGAAACCGTGGAGGTTCCCAGTTTGCCGACCACCACGCCAGCCGCCGCATTGGCAAAGAAGCAGGCTTCTTCCAGCGAATTACCCGCTGCCAGCGTTGCCGCCAGGACGCCAATCACCGTGTCGCCCGCACCGGTAACGTCATACACTTCCTGCGCCTGGGTTGGCATATGCAGCGGCGCTTTACCCGGTTGCAGCAGCGACATACCCTGTTCGGAACGGGTCACTAACAGAGCCGAGAGTTCGTAATCGGCAATCAGTTTCATGCCGCGCTCAACAATCTCTTCTTCGGTCTTACATTTACCGACAACAGCTTCAAATTCCGAGAGATTCGGTGTCAGCAGCGTAGCGCCGCGGTAGCGCTCAAAATCGGTACCTTTTGGATCAATCAGCACCGGAACGCCCGCTTTACGCGCCAGTTGGATCATCTGCTGTACGCTTGCCAACGCACCTTTGGCGTAGTCAGAAAGCACCAGCGCGCCAATCGAACTCAGCGCCTGATTAATCCGCTCGTGCAGCGGCTGCGGATCAACACCTTCGAAACCTTCTTCAAAATCCAGACGGATCAGCTGTTGGTTGCGGGAAAGTACCCGTAATTTGGTGATGGTCGGATGCGTCGGTACAGAAACGAAGTCGCATTTGACGTTGACGTCGGCCAGAGATTTACTCAGCGCACGCGCCGCATCGTCAATGCCCGTCAACCCGACCAGGCGTGCATTAGCACCGAGAGAAGCGATATTCATCGCCACGTTAGCCGCGCCGCCCGGACGTTCTTCGATGGTATTGACTTTAACCACGGGCACCGGCGCTTCCGGCGAGATACGACTGGTGGGGCCGTACCAGTAACGATCCAGCATCACATCACCAACCACCATCACTCCTGCACGTTCAAACTCTGGCAGCGTTACTTTCATTCCTGTCTCCTGAGAGATTCAAAATTTGCGCGCGATAATACCATACTTCATTCTTCCACCAGCCACTTCTGCCAGCTTGCCCGCACCAGATCACGCTCTGCGGTGAAGCAATCCTCCGACACATGGCCCGGCAATTCCTGTAATGCCAGATGATGAAGTTCATCGCGCAGCGTCGTGTAAGCACGGGTCAGCGCCATCGCTTCCTGCTCTTCCATAATGTCGTTTTGCGCCAGCAGCTCCAGAATACGCACGTTGTCTGACCAGCGCGTTAACTTCGGTTTTTCATGAGCGTAGCGCAACACCAGATATTGGGTAATAAATTCGATATCGGTAATTCCGCCTTCATCGGCTTTGATATCAAAGCGATTACGATGTTTATTGCCGAGATGAGCGCGCATTTTCTCGCGCATTTCCCGCACTTCCGTTTGCAGAGTTTTACCTTCACGCGGCAGCGTCATAATCTCGCGACGCACTGCGTCAAAGTGCGCGGTGAGCTGCGGATCGCCGTACACTACACGCGCACGCACCAGCGCCTGATGCTCCCACGTCCAGGCCTCGTTTTTCTGATAATCAGCAAATGCTTCTGCGGATGTCACCAGCATTCCCGCCGCCCCGGACGGACGCAGTCGTGCATCCACTTCATACAAAATGCCGGAAGAGGTTCGCGTACTGAACAGATGCATAATGCGTTGCGCCAGACGCAGATAAAACTGTCGCCCGTCGATTTCCCGCTCGCCGTCAGTCATCGCATCCATTGGGCAATCATGGAGGAAGATCAGGTCAAGATCGGAACTGTAGCCTAACTCCCAGCCGCCCAGCTTGCCGTAGCCGACCACCGCAAAACCACGGCCTTCGCGATCGTTGAGGTGATTTGGCTTACCGTAGCGGGCCACCATTTGAACCCACGCCTGCTGAACGACGGCATCTATCATAGCCTCTGCCAGCCAGGTTAAGTGATCGCTCACTTTCATCACCGGTAGCGTACCAGCGATATCCGCTGCGGCGATGCGTAACAGCTGCGCCTGTTTGAACTGACGCAGCGCCTCAAGCTGTTGCTCTTCGTCATCTTCCGGCACGCGCAGCAAATACTGGCGCAACTCATCGCGGTAGGCATCGGTCGCCGTCGGCTGGTAAAGAGTGTTTGGATCGAGCAATTCATCCAGCAATAATGGATAACGCGCCAGCTGGCTGGCAATCATCGGCGATGCGGCACACAGAGAAATCAAATGTTTAAGCGCCGCACGGAATTCACTGAGCAATTCTAAATAGGTGGTGCGGGTAACAATCCCCACCAGCAAGGCGGTAATGCGCGACAGCGTAACGGCAGCGTCTTCACGCGCACAGACATCACTTAGCAGATGTGGCATCAGATGGTCGAGCACCTGACGTCCTCGCGGCCCGATAGTACGCTTATCCAGCTCTTTGCGGAAATCAGCAATCAGCGTTAGGACCTGTTTGCGATCATCCTCGCTAAGATGCGCCAGCACTGGCGTAGTGTCATCTTCCTGCAACGCATCCTGCCACAGCTCACGCCACTGTTCCGACAGCGACTCTTCCTGAGTTTCACTTTCGTCGTCGCCAATCAATTCATTAAACACCCGGCGCACATTGGTCATATGTGCGGTCAGCGCCCCGGTCAGTTGCGGCCAGTCAGCAAAGTCCATCGCCCACGCCAGCCGCGCACGGTTAAGCTCATCAGAAGGAAGCGTTTGGGTTTGTTCGTCGTTAATGCTTTGCAGCAGGTTTTCCAGACGCCGCAGGAACAGATATGCCACTCGCAATTGTTCAGCATCGTTTTCAGAAAGCAGATGCAGCGCGGCAATGGCGCTGAGCGTTGGCAGTAAAGAGCGCGACTGCAGCGACGGTTCGCGCCCACCGCGAATGAGCTGGAACACCTGAACGATAAATTCAATTTCGCGAATGCCGCCTGCGCCGAGTTTGATATTGTCGGTCAAACCACGTCGACGCACTTCACGGGCAATCATCCCTTTCATGTTGCGCAGCGACTGAATCACGCTGAAATCGATGTAACGACGGAAAACAAACGGGCGCAGCATCGCACGCAACTCGTTAGCATAGACGCCTTCGCTATCGCCCATAATCCGCGCCTTGACCATCGCGTAACGCTCCCAGTCGCGCCCCTGCTCCTGGTAATAATCCTCCAACGCGGCAAAGCTCAGCACCAGCGGGCCACTTTCGCCAAACGGACGCAGCCGCATATCCACGCGATAGACGAAGCCATCCTGCGTTGGTTGATCCAACACTTTAATCAGCCGCTGCCCCATGCGGGTAAAAAACTGCGCGTTATCCAGTTCCCGGCGTCCGCCCTGCGTACAACCATGTTCCGGCCAGGCAAAAATCAGATCGATATCTGAGGAGAAATTCAGTTCCCCACCGCCCAGCTTACCCATGCCTAAAATCAGCAGCGGTTGCGCTTCGCCCTGCGCATTGCACGGCGTTCCCCATTCGCGGCAGCAAGCGTCATACAGCCAGTCACGCGCGGCGACAATCAGCGTCTCCGCCAGATGGCTGAGCTGCTGCAATATGCTCTCTTCAGTAACCAAAGCCAGCGTTTGCGCCCAGGCGATGCGCACCATAATGCGCCGCCGGAATAGCCGCAGCTCGCGCATTAACCCGGCTTCGTCACTCACATTGCTGAGCGCCTCCTGCAACCATGCCGCGTAATGCTGCCATTCGTCGGCCTGCGGCGGTTGGCTTTCCAGTTCCGTCAGCCACTCTGGATGCACAATCACGCTGTCCTGCACAAAATCACTAAAAGTAAGTACTGACTTCGCCTGTGCACTAAGTGATTCCTCGGCTAAAGGCTCTGGCAGCCGCTCAACAACGGTCTGCCAGTACTGCTGTAACGGTGAAGAGAGCGGCTTCATAAGCGATTTTATCCTTGCCTGATTAACGTTTTCCGCTGTGCAACCAGAACGGTTCCTGATTGTTTGCCTCATTACGGAAATGTTCAATTTCAATGCGTTGCCCGGTCGCAATAGCGTGACGCAGCCCCTGCCAGTTCTCCAGCCAGGCTTGCGCGACGACAGGATCATAGTAACCCGCCAGCAACAGTATTGAGTCAATATCACGCATCAGGCGTGGCAACTGGTCACGGTAGCGATCGCCTAACGGCTGGCAGAAAACGGTTTTCAGTTCAGCGGCATGGCGGGAAAGATGGATATCGGCAAAGCGTTTGAAGGAGTCGCTAATTTTGCCCTGCGCTTTGGCATCTAAAAACGGCTGCCATGCTTTGCTTACCAGCCATTCGGTCAACGCCAGCTTCGCCATTGCCGTTTCGGTAGAGTAGACCGCCGTCACGGCAGAAACCGCAGAAGCGATGGTCGCTTCGCATTGAGTCAGCAAATCACGTAAGTGAGTGCTCGCTTTACGCGGCACAATGCCACCGAACAGCATCAGTGTATGACGGACCAGGCTAATGGCTGCCAGCACCTGCTCTTTCGCCGCATCGTTGCCGCGTACCCACAGTTCTTCATGATACTGCCATTGCGCTAACGCCAGCTCGAGCGCCGCTTCCAGCCCCTGTTCCACATCGGCTTTTGCCGCAACATGTAAAATGGTGGTCGGTTTGATTTCACGCGCCGGATTGCCCTGCGCCAGATGATAGCCACGCGCCGCTTTGCTCAGGCTGCCCTGGCGTAATCCGGTTTGCGATACCAGTTGGTTCGCCAGTTTCAGCACCGCACGCATGTCGCCGCTAAGCAGCTCCAGTTCCAGCTCACAGATAGGTTCAGCAAATTCACCCGCTTTCACCTCACCCTGATCGAGAGCGATTTCAATTCGGCTGCCATCGACCGCCACCAGCCATTTTTCGCGATAAAAATCGGTGCTGAACAGCGGTTGTACGCGGGAAGCGAGAGCGGCGGGCAATTCGCCGTTAGGCCAGACTTCCGTCGGTAACTGCGCCAGGTCGAGCGTCGGTTCGCTCAACGCCACGTTATATTCCGGGCGCTGGTGTAAGCCGCCTGTCACTCTTCCTGCAACTTTCATGGTCATCTCATAGCGACCGTTTTCGCCACGAATACGTAAGCCCATATCGTGCCCACGCAGCCAGTTATCCGGCGTTTCGTAGTAAATATTCAGCAACTGCACGGGGTCATGGTGCTCGCCGCCCAGCGTATTGAGATGGTCACGCAACGCCTCAACGGCACTGTGATTAACAATAAACTTTAATTCGATTTCCTGAGCCATGGCCTTTACTTATCGGTTATGTCACATAAGTGACGATGAACGGCGAACTTAATGCGATCTTTTTTGTCAGTAGATAGTATTTTGCGCCAAATTGCCATGCAACGGGCAATTTGACGGGCGTAAAAGTTTGAAGCAGTGGCAAGACCTGACACAGAGGATTCCGATTGATGTCGAATGCTTTGCGTAGCGACACTGATGCCACTACTATCGTTCCACTTTCCATGACAATAACGACAGCCTGATGCCAAAATTACGCCTGATCGGATTAACTTTACTCGCACTTAGCGCCACTGCCGTCTCACATGCTGAAGAAAAGCGCTATGTTTCTGACGAACTGAACACCTGGGTCCGTAGTGGTCCGGGGGACAATTATCGCCTCGTGGGCACGGTTAACGCCGGCGAGGAAGTGACCTTATTACAAACTGACGCCAACACCAATTATGCCCAGGTGAAAGACAGCTCTGGCCGTACCGCCTGGATCCCGTTGAAACAACTTAGCACTGAGCCAAGCCTGCGCTCCCGTGTGCCAGATCTGGAAAATCAGGTCAAAACCCTGACCGATAAACTCACCAATATCGATAACACCTGGAATCAGCGCACCGCAGAAATGCAGCAAAAAGTGGCGCAGAGCGACAGCGTGATCAACGGATTAAAAGAAGAAAATCAGAAATTGAAAAACGAGCTGATTGTCGCGCAGAAAAAGGTCGATGCCGCCAGCGTACAGTTGGATGACAAACAGCGCACCATCATCATGCAATGGTTTATGTATGGCGGTGGCGTGCTGGGGCTTGGCTTGCTGCTCGGTCTGGTACTGCCACACCTGATCCCAACGCGCAAACGCAAAGATCGCTGGATGAACTAAATCGCCTTCTTCGTTGCACTGTCTTATTATTAGGAATTGTGTATTTGACGAAGGGATGATGGCGTGAAGATTTATCTGGTCGGTGGTGCTGTTCGGGATGCATTGTTAGGGCTACCGGTCAAAGACAGAGATTGGGTGGTGGTCGGCAGTACGCCACAGGAGATGCTCGACGCGGGCTACCAGCAGGTAGGCCGCGATTTTCCTGTGTTTCTGCATCCGCAAACGCATGAAGAGTATGCGCTGGCACGTACCGAACGGAAATCCGGTTCCGGTTACACCGGTTTTACTTGCTATGCCGCACCGGATGTCACGCTGGAAGATGATCTTAAGCGTCGCGATCTGACCATTAATGCGCTGGCCCAGGACGATAACGGCGAGATTATCGACCCGTACAACGGTCTGGGCGATCTGCAAAATCGTCTGTTGCGCCATGTTTCCCCCGCTTTTGGCGAAGATCCGTTACGCGTTCTGCGCGTGGCGCGTTTTGCTGCGCGTTATGCCCACCTCGGTTTTCGTATTGCCGATGAAACTCTGACGCTGATGCGCGAGATGACCCATGCGGGTGAACTGGAACACCTGACGCCTGAACGGGTATGGAAAGAGACGGAAAGCGCCCTCACCACCCGCAATCCACAGGTGTTCTTCCAGGTACTGCGCGATTGTGGCGCACTGCGCGTTTTATTCCCGGAAATTGACGCACTGTTTGGCGTTCCGGCCCCTGCCAGGTGGCATCCGGAAATCGACACGGGTATTCATACCTTAATGACGCTCTCAATGGCGGCGATGCTGAGTCCGCAGGTCGATGTCCGTTTCGCAACTTTATGCCACGATCTCGGTAAAGGACTGACGCCGCCAGAACTTTGGCCGCGTCATCATGGTCACGGTCCGGCGGGTGTGAAATTAGTGGAACAACTCTGCCAGCGTCTGCGCGTGCCAAATGAAATTCGCGATTTAGCCAGACTGGTGGCTGAGTTTCACGATCTCATCCACACCTTCCCAATGCTGAACCCAAAAACTATCGTCAAATTGTTTGATTCCATCGATGCCTGGCGTAAACCGCAGCGTGTCGAGCAACTGGCGCTGACCAGCGAGGCTGACGTGCGCGGCAGAACCGGTTTTGAATCAGCGGACTACCCGCAAGGCCGTTGGTTGCGCGAAGCCTGGGAAGTGGCGCAGTCAGTGCCGACAAAAGCGGTCGTTGAAGCGGGATTTAAAGGTGTGGAGATTCGCGAGGAGCTGACCCGACGGCGGATTGCGGCGGTAGCCAGTTGGAAGGAACAACGTTGCCCAAAGCCTGACTGAGTATAAAACTAAACGTTAACACGAACCATCCCCTCGCCCCTTCGGGGAGAGGGTTAGGGTGAGGGGAACAGACCAGCACCGGTGCGAACAATCACCCCCACCCCGGCCCTCTCCCTACAGAGCGAGGGAGAAAACCAGGCCTGCTCCCGAACCTTTTCTCAATCAAAAGAACACGACGTACACCGCAGCCGCCACAATAAAGCGATAAATGGCGAACGGGATAAACGAAATGCGCTTAATCAATTGCAGGAAGGTTTTAATCGCTATCAGCGCCACCACAAAAGCGGTGATAAACCCAACGGCAAACATCGGGATATCGCCGGTTGTCAGGAAGCCCCAGCTTTTGTAGAGATCGAGCGCCGTTGCGCCCATCATCATCGGTACCGCCAGCAGGAACGAGAACTCGGAAGCAGCGTAACGGCTCACGCCCATCAGCATCCCACCTGAAATGGTGGCCCCGGAACGGGAGAAACCAGGCCACAGCGCCAGACACTGGAAACAGCCAATCATAAACGCCTGACGATAGGTCATATCATCAAGACCCGGCGCACGCGGCTCTTTCGGCTTCAGGCATTCGGCGGCAATCAGCAACAAACCGCCAACGACCAGTGCATACATCACATTTATCGGGTTAAACAATGACTTAATCGTGTCGTGGAACAACAGCCCCAGTACCACCGCCGGAATCATCCCCAGCAAAATGTGGATCAGCGTTAAACGACCTTTGCTTTCTCCTTCGTGCTGCAACGGGCGGCCAAAGTGGATGCCAATCAGGCCAAACAGACGCCGCCAGAACATCACTACTACCGCCAGAATTGATCCTAACTGGATCACAACTTCAAAGGTTTTCGCCGTGTCGCCCTCGAACCCCAACAAGTGACCGACAATAATCATATGGCCCGTGCTGGATACCGGCAGAAATTCTGTCAATCCTTCGACCACACCCAATATTGCCGCTATCAGCAGCGAGTGCATATCGCTCATCAATAAACCCCTAAATTATTAAAATGTACCGCTTGTCCGGACTACTGCAGTAAGACCAGGTTATAACCGTTTGGTTTAACAGCTGTAAAATTAATTATTTTCTTTCAGATTATTGCCACGCTCAATGATTACGCCAACATTCGCCGCCCGCGCCACTGCGCCTGGCTTGCTGAGTTTGATACGCACCCACGGCGAGTTGAAGCGTGCTAACAGCAGCTCCGCCACCTCTTCAGCCACGCGTTCCACCAGCGCAAAACGCGCCCCCTCGACGTGGCTGACCACCGTTTCTGCAATGTCAGCGTAACTGAGGCAATCCGCCACATCATCACTTTTCGCCGCTTTACGGTTATCCCATGCCATTTCGATATCGAACACTAACTTCTGTTCGATGGTCTGTTCCCAGTCGTAAACACCAATAGTGGTGATTACCGAAAGTTGCTCTATAAATACAATATCCATCACGTCCTGCCTGCTTTTTGGCTAACCGGATACCACTTCCGGCGAAATGTGCGTATTATCCACAGATTCATCGTTGAACACGAATTTTCAAAACGGAACAGCTTATGAGTGCAATCGCGCCTGGAATGATCCTCATCGCGTACCTCTGCGGCTCCATTTCCAGTGCCATTCTGGTTTGCCGCTTGTGTGGGCTGCCCGATCCGCGAACCAGCGGCTCCGGCAATCCAGGCGCAACCAATGTGTTACGTATCGGTGGCAAGGGAGCAGCCGTAGCAGTACTGATTTTCGACGTTCTGAAAGGAATGTTGCCCGTCTGGGGCGCGTATGAATTAGGTGTCAGCCCCTTCTGGCTAGGCTTAATTGCCATCGCCGCCTGTCTTGGACACATCTGGCCCGTTTTCTTCGGATTTAAAGGAGGAAAAGGCGTTGCTACCGCTTTTGGTGCCATCGCACCCATTGGCTGGGATCTCACCGGAGTAATGGCGGGAACCTGGTTACTGACTGTGCTATTGAGCGGATACTCGTCGCTGGGAGCGATTGTCAGTGCACTGATTGCTCCATTTTATGTCTGGTGGTTTAAGCCACAATTCACCTTCCCGGTTTCGATGCTCTCTTGCCTGATCCTGCTGCGTCATCATGACAACATCCAGCGTCTGTGGCGTCGTCAGGAGACAAAAATCTGGACGAAATTCAAAAGAAAGCGCGAAAAGGATCCCGAGTGATTTCTGGTGGATCTACATGACCTGATAGCCTTCATCGGGCTTGCCCAGCCGTAGCTGGCACCATGCCGCCAGAAATTCCACGCAGACACGTAATTTCATGCTGCGATAGAGCGGCTCCCGGTAAACAGCCCAGATATTGGCGCTTTGTGCATACTCCGGCAATACTTGCACCAGTTTGCCACTCTCCAGAAACGGCAACACATCCCACTCGGAACGCAGCATAATCCCTTTGCCCTCCAGCGCCCATTGCAACACTATCTCGCCGCTATTGGAGGAAAGATGCCCGCTAACCTTCACCGATTTTTTCTCCTGACCGTTCCCCAACTCCCATATTCCGTGGGTCATATCGCGCTCTTTGGTCACCAGACAGTCATGACGACTTAATTCCTGTAATGATTGTGGCTGCGGATATTTTTGCAGATACTCAGGTGCTGCGCATAATATTCTTTTATTTTTCGTTAACAGATGCGCAATATAATAATCAGGAATTTCGTCATTAATACGAATATCCAGATCAATATTATCCTGCACTAAATCAATTTGCCGATCGAACAATTCAAAATGCACCTGTAACTCAGGATAATTGCGCATAAGTTCGGTAATGGCTGGCGCAATATGGCTGCGCCCAAAACCAAAACTGCAACCAATACGAATCATCCCCTCCGGGCGCGTTTTGATTTGCGTGACGTCATCGACCAGTCGCTGATATTGGGTGAGGATTTCCAGCGCATGTTCGTAACAACGTTGGCCACTTTCAGTCAGCGCCACGCCGCGAGCGGAGCGGTTCAGCAGCGTTGTTGCCAGCGTATTTTCAAGGATTTGGATCCGCTTGGTGACAAATGCAGGCGTTTGCCCAAGCGTCGCCGCTGCAGCACTAAAACTCCCGCTGTGGACGATTTCTACCAGTACCTGCAAGTCTTTGGCTAAAGGCCAGCTATTCAGCATCGTTAATTATCCGCAGTTGTGATAAGCGCAGTGTATTTCGCAAAACATTGCCATTCCCTGCTCTGGCGCAATATTCATTCTTATTTTCGCGTTGATTCACGAACTGTTAATTACATATTCACGGTGGCAAAAAATATAAAACCACATTTTTAGTGGTAGTTTGTGGCGGTGAATTTTTCCAGACAAATACAAAAACTGGAGTTGCCATGATGAGCGAAAGTAATAAGCAACAGGCAGTGAATAAGTTGACAGAGATTGTCGCTAACTTTACCGCCATGATTTCTACCCGAATGCCTGATGACGTGGTGGATAAACTAAAACAGCTAAAGGATGCCGAAACGTCGTCGATGGGGAAAATTATCTACCATACGATGTTCGACAACATGCAAAAAGCGATTGACCTGAATCGTCCTGCCTGTCAGGACACCGGGGAGATTATGTTCTTCGTTAAAGTCGGTTCCCGCTTCCCACTGCTTGGCGAGCTGCAAAGCATACTCAAACAAGCCGTGGAAGAGGCAACCGTCAAAGCGCCACTACGTCACAATGCGGTAGAAATTTTTGACGAAGTAAACACCGGCAAAAATACCGGTAGCGGCGTACCGTGGGTCACCTGGGACATCATCCCCGACAATGACGATGCAGAAATCGAAGTTTACATGGCAGGCGGCGGCTGCACGCTACCTGGCCGCTCGAAAGTGTTAATGCCGTCAGAAGGCTACGAAGGCGTGGTGAAATTCGTCTTCGAAAATATCTCCACCCTCGCCGTAAACGCCTGTCCACCGGTACTGGTGGGCGTGGGCATCGCCACCTCGGTGGAAACCGCCGCCGTACTCTCGCGTAAAGCCATTTTGCGTCCGATTGGCAGCCGCCATCCCAATCCAAAAGCGGCAGAGCTGGAGCTACGCCTGGAAGAAGGACTCAACCGTCTGGGGATTGGTCCACAAGGGCTGACCGGCAACAGTTCAGTGATGGGCGTACATATCGAATCTGCCGCCCGCCATCCGTCAACCATCGGCGTTGCTGTCTCTACCGGCTGCTGGGCGCATCGTCGCGGCACGCTGCTGGTTCATGCCGATCTCACCTTTGAAAATCTGTCTCACACCCGGAGCGCGTTATGAAAAAGATCCTGACAACCCCGATCAAAGCTGAAGATCTGCAAGATATTCGCGTCGGCGATGTGATCTACCTGACCGGTACGCTGGTGACCTGCCGTGACGTTTGTCACCGCCGCTTGATCGAACTGAAACGTCCGATCCCTTACGATCTCAACGGCAAAGCGATTTTCCACGCTGGCCCCATCGTGCGCAAAAACGGCGACAAATGGGAGATGGTCTCCGTCGGCCCGACAACCAGTATGCGTATGGAAAGTTTTGAACGTGAATTTATTGAGCAGACCGGCGTGAAACTGGTGGTTGGCAAAGGTGGTATGGGGCCGCTGACCGAAGAAGGCTGCCAGAAATTCAAGGCGCTACATGTGATTTTCCCGGCAGGCTGCGCGGTGCTGGCGGCAACCCAGGTAGAAGAGATTGAAGAAGTGCACTGGACAGAACTCGGGATGCCGGAGTCACTGTGGGTCTGCCGGGTCAAAGAGTTCGGCCCGCTGATTGTCTCTATTGATACCCACGGCAACAACCTGATAGCCGAAAACAAAAAGCTGTTCGCCGAACGCCGCGATCCCATCGTGGAAGAGATCTGCGAGCACGTCCATTACATCAAATAACCCTCCCGGAGAGGCTCACCCCTCTCCTTTTTCGCAGGCATAACACGATGAAACCTTCCACTGAATGGTGGCGATATCTTGCGCCGCTGGCGGTCATCGCCATTATTGCTCTACTTCCGGTTCCCGCAGGGCTGGAGAACCATACCTGGCTCTACTTTGCCGTTTTTACTGGCGTGATCGTTGGACTGATCCTCGAACCCGTGCCGGGTGCCGTGGTGGCGATGGTGGGTATCTCCATCATCGCCATACTCTCTCCCTGGCTGCTGTTCAGCCCCGAACAGCTCGCCCAGCCAGGCTTTAAATTCACTGCAAAATCCCTCTCGTGGGCGGTTTCCGGTTTTTCTAATTCGGTTATCTGGCTGATTTTCGCCGCCTTTATGTTTGGCACAGGCTATGAAAAAACCGGGCTTGGACGCCGCATTGCGCTGATTCTGGTGAAAAAGATGGGACATCGCACGCTGTTTCTCGGCTATGCGGTGATGTTCTCCGAGCTGATCCTCGCACCTGTAACACCGTCCAACTCGGCGCGTGGTGCGGGGATTATCTATCCCATCATCCGTAACCTGCCACCGCTCTATCAATCACAACCAAACGACAGCAGTTCGCGCAGCATTGGCTCGTACATCATGTGGATGGGGATTGTTGCCGACTGCGTGACCAGCGCCATTTTCTTGACGGCGATGGCACCAAACTTGCTGTTAATTGGACTGATGAAAAGCGCATCTCACGCCACGCTGAGTTGGGGCGACTGGTTCCTCGGGATGTTGCCGCTCAGTATTTTGCTGGTGCTGCTGGTTCCCTGGCTGGCTTATGTGCTGTACCCGCCGGTACTGAAGTCTGGCGATCAGGTGCCGCGCTGGGCAGAGACGGAACTGCAGGCAATGGGCCCGCTCTGTTCGCGTGAAAAACGGATGCTGGGGCTGATGGTAGGCGCGCTGGTGCTGTGGATTTTCGGCGGTGATTATATCGATGCCGCGATGGTCGGTTACAGCGTGGTGGCACTGATGCTGCTTCTGCGCATTATCAGTTGGGACGACATTGTCAGTAATAAAGCGGCGTGGAACGTTTTCTTCTGGCTGGCCTCGCTTATCACCCTCGCTACCGGACTCAACAACACCGGTTTTATTAGCTGGTTTGGCAAACTGTTAGCAGGCAGCTTAAGCGGTTATTCGCCAACGATGGTGATGGTGGCGTTGATTGTGGTGTTTTATCTGCTGCGCTACTTTTTCGCCAGCGCCACGGCGTATACCTCCGCCCTCGCACCGATGATGATTGCCGCTGCGCTGGCGATGCCGGAAATCCCGCTGCCGGTGTTCTGCCTGATGGTTGGCGCGGCAATTGGTCTGGGGAGCATTCTTACACCATACGCCACCGGACCCAGTCCGATTTACTACGGTAGTGGTTATCTGCCAACGGCGGATTACTGGCGACTGGGGGCGATTTTTGGGCTGATATTCCTCGTATTGCTGGTGATTACCGGCTTACTGTGGATGCCCGTGGTGTTGCTTTAAGTAAGGACGGTGCCGGAAATTGCTCTCCGGCACCCGATAGTTTTACGCGGCCGGTAACTCCGCCAGCGGCCAGCGCGGACGCACGCTAACGCCGAGATCCGCCGTCGCGCCTGCTTTAAACCGCACCATTCCGGCATAGGCGATCATCGCGCCGTTATCAGTACAAAACTCCGGACGCGCGTAGAACACTTCGCCGCGGCGTTTTTTCATCATTTCAGCCAGCTTCGCCCGTAACGTACGGTTAGCACTCACGCCGCCTGCCATGACCAGTCGCTTAAAGCCAGTCTGATCCAACGCTCGCTTGCACTTAATCATCAGCGTATCGACCACCGCATCTTCAAAGGCGCGGGCGATATCAGCACGCGTCTGGTCGTCGGTGCCGTTGTCACGAATGGTATTTGCCGCGAAGGTTTTCAGACCGGAGAAGCTGAAATCCAGCCCCGGACGGTCGGTCATCGGACGCGGGAAAACAAAGCGCCCGGCAGTACCCTGAGCCGCCATTTTCGACAGTAACGGTCCGCCAGGATAATCCAGCCCCAGCAGCTTCGCGGTTTTATCAAACGCTTCACCGGCGGCATCATCGATAGACTCGCCGAGCAGCTCGTACTGACCAATGCCAGTCACGCTGATTAACTGCGTATGACCGCCGGACACCAGCAGCGCGACAAACGGAAATTCCGGCGGGTTATCTTCCAGCATCGGCGCTAACAGATGCCCTTCCATATGGTGTACCGGGATTGCCGGAACGTTCCAGGCAAACGCCAGAGAACGCCCCACGGTTGCGCCAACCAGCAGTGCGCCGACTAATCCAGGGCCTGCGGTATAGGCCACAGCATCAATGTCTTTTGCCGTTAAGCCAGACTCCTTTAGCGCCGCCTGGATCAACGGTACGGTTTTGCGCACGTGATCGCGGGAGGCCAGTTCAGGCACGACGCCGCCGTAGTCAGCGTGCAATTTCACCTGACTATACAATTGGTTGGCTAACAAACCTTTTTCATCGTCGTAAATGGCGATGCCGGTTTCATCGCAGGAAGTTTCAATACCCAGTACACGCATGACTTGTTTTACCTCGCTTTATTACCGCGCAGTGTAGGACCAATGCGGGTTGATGTAAAACTTTGTTCGCCCCTGGAGAAAGCCTCGTGTATACTCCTCACCCTTATAAAAGTCCCTTTCAAAAAGGCCGCGGTGCTTTACAAAGCAGCAGCAATTGCAGTAAAATTCCGCACCATTTTGAAATAAGCTGGCGTTGATGCCAGCGGCAAACCGAATTAATCAAAGGTGAGAGGCACATGCCGGTAATTAAAGTACGTGAAAACGAGCCGTTCGACGTAGCTCTGCGTCGCTTCAAGCGTTCCTGCGAAAAAGCAGGTGTTCTGGCGGAAGTTCGTCGTCGTGAGTTCTATGAAAAACCGACTACCGAACGTAAGCGCGCTAAAGCTTCTGCAGTGAAACGTCACGCGAAGAAACTGGCTCGCGAAAACGCACGCCGCACTCGTCTGTACTAATTCCCCGAGAGCGTTGCTCTCCGATCAGACCGAGTTGTAGTTGTAAGGCCGTGCTTCCGAAAGGAATGCGCGGCTTATTTTCGTTTATGAATTGCTAAAAATCGGGGCCTATGGCTGGACGAATCCCACGCGTATTCATTAATGATCTGCTGGCACGCACTGACATCGTCGATCTGATCGATGCCCGTGTGAAGCTGAAAAAGCAGGGCAAGAATTTCCACGCGTGTTGTCCATTCCACAACGAGAAAACCCCGTCATTCACCGTTAACGGTGAGAAACAGTTTTACCACTGCTTTGGATGTGGCGCGCACGGCAACGCGATCGACTTCCTGATGAACTACGACAAGCTCGAGTTCGTTGAAACGGTCGAAGAGCTGGCAGCAATGCACAATCTTGAAGTGCCATTTGAAGCAGGCAGCGGCCCCAGCCAGATCGAGCGCCATCAGAGGCAAACGCTTTATCAGTTGATGGACGGTCTGAATACGTTTTACCAACAATCTTTACAACAACCTGTTGCCACGTCTGCGCGCCAGTATCTGGAAAAACGCGGATTAAGCCACGAGGTTATCGCTCGCTTTGCGATTGGTTTTGCGCCCCCCGGCTGGGACAACGTCCTGAAGCGGTTTGGCGGCAATCCAGAAAATCGCCAGTCATTGATTGATGCGGGGATGTTGGTCACTAACGATCAGGGACGCAGTTACGATCGTTTCCGCGAGCGGGTGATGTTCCCCATTCGCGATAAACGCGGTCGGGTGATTGGTTTTGGCGGGCGCGTGCTGGGCAACGATACCCCCAAATACCTGAACTCGCCAGAAACAGACATTTTCCATAAAGGCCGCCAGCTTTACGGTCTTTATGAAGCGCAGCAGGATAACGCTGAACCCAATCGTCTGCTTGTGGTCGAAGGCTATATGGACGTGGTGGCGCTGGCGCAATACGGCATTAATTACGCCGTTGCGTCGTTAGGTACGTCAACCACCGCCGATCACATACAACTGTTGTTCCGCGCGACCAACAATGTCATTTGCTGTTATGACGGCGACCGTGCAGGCCGCGATGCCGCATGGCGAGCGCTGGAAACGGCGCTGCCTTACATGACAGACGGCCGTCAGCTACGCTTTATGTTTTTGCCTGATGGCGAAGACCCTGACACGCTGGTACGAAAAGAAGGTAAAGAAGCGTTTGAAGCGCGGATGGAGCAGGCGATGCCACTCTCCGCATTTCTGTTTAACAGCCTGATGCCGCAAGTTGATCTGAGTACCCCTGACGGGCGCGCACGTTTGAGTACGCTGGCACTGCCATTGATATCGCAAGTGCCGGGCGAAACGCTGCGAATATATCTTCGTCAGGAATTAGGCAACAAATTAGGCATACTTGATGACAGCCAGCTTGAACGATTAATGCCAAAAGCGGCAGAGAGCGGCGTTTCTCGCCCTGTTCCGCAGCTAAAACGCACGACCATGCGTATACTTATAGGGTTGCTGGTGCAAAATCCAGAATTAGCGACGTTGGTCCCGCCGCTTGAGAATCTGGATGAAAATAAGCTCCCTGGACTTGGCTTATTCAGAGAACTGGTCAACACTTGTCTCTCCCAGCCAGGTCTGACCACCGGGCAACTTTTAGAGCACTATCGTGGTACAAATAATGCTGCCACCCTTGAAAAACTGTCGATGTGGGACGATATAGCAGATAAGAATATTGCTGAGCAAACCTTCACCGACTCACTCAACCATATGTTTGATTCGCTGCTTGAACTGCGCCAGGAAGAGTTAATCGCTCGTGAGCGCACGCATGGTTTAAGCAACGAAGAACGCCTGGAGCTCTGGACATTAAACCAGGAACTGGCGAAAAAGTGATTTAACGGCTTAAGTGCCGAAGAGCGATCGGGAAGCCCCCGACAGCCGCACTGAGAGGCAGCGGCAAATATATAAGTACGCCCTCGTAATTATCGTTGGCGGTAAACAACCGTTGGATTTCAGCGTTAACGGCTGAAGGACATCGGGTCAATCGCCCAACACCAACCTCATGAAATAAGTGTGGATACCGTCTTATGGAGCAAAACCCGCAGTCACAGCTGAAACTTCTTGTCACCCGTGGTAAGGAGCAAGGCTATCTGACCTATGCCGAGGTCAATGACCATCTGCCGGAAGATATCGTCGATTCAGATCAGATCGAAGACATCATCCAAATGATCAACGACATGGGCATTCAGGTGATGGAAGAAGCACCGGATGCCGATGATCTGATGCTGGCTGAAAACACCGCGGACGAAGATGCTGCCGAAGCCGCCGCGCAGGTGCTTTCCAGCGTGGAATCTGAAATCGGGCGCACGACTGACCCGGTACGCATGTACATGCGTGAAATGGGCACCGTTGAACTGTTGACCCGCGAAGGCGAAATTGACATCGCTAAGCGTATTGAAGACGGGATCAACCAGGTTCAATGCTCCGTTGCTGAATATCCGGAAGCGATCACCTATCTGCTGGAACAGTACGATCGTGTTGAAGCAGAAGAAGCGCGTCTGTCCGATCTGATCACCGGCTTTGTTGACCCGAACGCAGAAGAAGATCTGGCACCTACCGCCACTCACGTCGGTTCTGAGCTTTCCCAGGAAGATCTGGACGATGACGAAGATGAAGACGAAGAAGATGGCGATGACGACAGCGCCGATGATGACAACAGCATCGACCCGGAACTGGCTCGCGAAAAATTTGCGGAACTACGCGCTCAGTACGTTGTAACGCGTGACACCATCAAAGCGAAAGGTCGCAGTCACGCTGCCGCTCAGGAAGAGATCCTGAAACTGTCTGAAGTATTCAAACAGTTCCGCCTGGTGCCGAAGCAGTTTGACTACCTGGTCAACAGCATGCGCGTCATGATGGACCGCGTTCGTACGCAAGAACGTCTGATCATGAAGCTCTGCGTTGAGCAGTGCAAAATGCCGAAGAAAAACTTCATTACCCTGTTTACCGGCAACGAAACCAGCGATACCTGGTTCAACGCGGCAATTGCGATGAACAAGCCGTGGTCGGAAAAACTGCACGATGTCTCTGAAGAAGTGCATCGCGCCCTGCAGAAACTGCAGCAGATTGAAGAAGAAACCGGCCTGACCATCGAGCAGGTTAAAGATATCAACCGTCGTATGTCCATCGGTGAAGCGAAAGCCCGCCGTGCGAAGAAAGAGATGGTTGAAGCGAACTTACGTCTGGTTATTTCTATCGCCAAGAAATACACCAACCGTGGCTTGCAGTTCCTTGACCTGATTCAGGAAGGCAACATCGGTCTGATGAAAGCGGTTGATAAATTCGAATACCGCCGTGGTTACAAGTTCTCCACCTACGCAACCTGGTGGATCCGTCAGGCGATCACCCGCTCTATCGCGGATCAGGCGCGCACCATCCGTATTCCGGTGCATATGATTGAGACCATCAACAAGCTCAACCGTATTTCTCGCCAGATGCTGCAAGAGATGGGCCGTGAACCGACGCCGGAAGAACTGGCTGAACGTATGCTGATGCCGGAAGACAAGATCCGCAAAGTGCTGAAGATCGCCAAAGAGCCAATCTCCATGGAAACGCCGATCGGTGATGATGAAGATTCGCATCTGGGGGATTTCATCGAGGATACCACCCTCGAGCTGCCGCTGGATTCTGCGACCACCGAAAGCCTGCGTGCGGCAACGCACGACGTGCTGGCTGGCCTGACCGCGCGTGAAGCAAAAGTTCTGCGTATGCGTTTCGGTATCGATATGAACACCGACCACACGCTGGAAGAAGTGGGTAAACAGTTCGACGTTACCCGCGAACGTATCCGTCAGATCGAAGCGAAGGCGCTGCGCAAACTGCGTCACCCGAGCCGTTCTGAAGTGTTGCGTAGCTTCCTGGACGATTAATCGGTAGGCCGGATCAGGCGTTACGCCGCACCCGGCACTAGTCCCTCTGCACAAACGCCACCTTTTCGGTGGCGTTTTTATCGCCCACGCACTACCAGCGCCTGGTCCAGCTCGCGATATGCTTCAACCAGTTTCTCTAGTGAAACGCGACTTAAACCGCTGGGATTTGGCAGCACCCAAATCTGCGTCGAACCAATGGTGAGCGTTTGTTTCCCCCACTGTGCACCGCGCTGGCTGAATCCCTGTTCATATGCTTGTTTGCCCAGAATCGCCAACGCCTGCGGCTGATAATCTTCAATTTTTTCAATCAGCTTACGCCCACCTGCGTGCAGCTCCTGCTTTGAAACTTCATTGGCTTGCACCGTTGGACGGTCTACCAGTTTGGTGACGCCACAACGATAATCCAGCAGATGCTGTGCCTCCTGCGGCTTCAACTGACGGTCGGTAAACCCGGCCTGATATATCACCTTCCAGAAGCGATTTGCTGGATGAGCAAAGGGAAAACCAGTCCCGGCGGATGAAAGCCCAGGGTTGATACCGCAAAACACGACCCGTAACCCTGGAGCCAAAATATCCTCAACCATATTTACTCCTTTCTAACATCACCAGGAAAAGTATAACGGATTGAAAATACATTGTTTATAAAAACAGCAGGCGCACGGTAATGGCTGGATTGCGACACGGAGTTACTTTATAATCCGCTACCATGGCCCCTTAGCTCAGTGGTTAGAGCAGGCGACTCATAATCGCTTGGTCGCTGGTTCAAGTCCAGCAGGGGCCACCAGATATAGCAAAGGCTGACGAGAAATCGTCAGCCTTTTTCTTTTTATATATCAGTTACTTTGCGTGCCAGTAAGCCGCTGCACGTACCCGCTGTGGGTCATACTGTTCCGCTTCAAAGCGGCGGCTTAAATTCTTAACGACTTTACCTTCGCCGGTTATCCAGATGAAGTAATCATCGGCAGGGATTTGCATCTGCGCCAGACGCGCATCTACCGCCTGCTCATCATGTGCCAGCCATTCGATATTAAAACCATCAAGGTGCGCGAGATAATCCTGACAGGCGTTATCCCGCACGCTAACCAGCGCACTAACTTGCGGTTTAACGGCAAGTTTGCTCAACGTTTCCAGGCGGCGGCGCAGTGCGGGCATTCCGGATTCATCGCAGACATACAGCTGATACGCGTAATCTTCCGGCACCACCAGCGAACCGCGCGGACCTGCCACCGTAAGTTTATCGCCCGGTTGCGCCTGCATCGCCCAGCCGCTGGCGACCCCACCGTCGTGAATAAAGAAATCGATCGCCAGTTCATGGCGTAGTTCGTCATACAGCGGCGTATAGTCACGCGACGGTGGGCGTGGTCCTTCCGGCCAGACGATGCCCTCTTCCGTTACCGTTGGCGGCACAAAGTGAGCGTCAGGTTGAGGAAAGAAGAGTTTGCTGTGATCGTCAAAGCCGCGCGATGTAAAACCGTCCAGCGCCTCGCCGCCGAGGACAATGCGCTGAAAACCGGCGCTGATGCGCTCAACGCGTAACACAGTCAGTTCACGGAAGCGCAGATCATTGCGAACGCGCTGCGGGTAGCGGGGGGAGTTATTCATTGTTATCGCCTTCGTGATGGTAATCAGATATATCTAAATAATTTTCGCAAATGATAATGATTGTTAATCATGATAAATGCAAGCGATTTGTAGAACTGATATGTCTATAGTCTGACAAGACGAACCGCCTCTTCTCAGGCATCATTACTCAACGCCGGATGCGGCGTGAACGCCTTATCCGGCCTACGTGTGAGATGAGTCCACATTTAAAAATCATTTTTATTCTTGCAAGAGTGCTCACATCAGATATAAATTAGATATATCTAATCAAGCAAAAGGAGGCTGATATGAGCCATCATCACGAAGGGTGTTGTAAACATGAAGGCCAGCCACGCCATGAGGGCTGCTGCAAAGGTGAGAAGTCAGAACACGAGCACTGCGGACACGGTCACCAGCATGAACACGGTCAATGCTGCGGTGGTCGCCACGGTCGCGGCGGCGGTCGTCGGCAACGTTTCTTTGGTCACGGTGAATTGCGTCTGGTGATTCTGGATATTCTCTCGCGCGATGACAGCCACGGTTACGAATTGATTAAAGCGATTGAGAACCTAACCCAGGGGAATTACACCCCAAGCCCGGGCGTCATCTACCCAACGCTGGATTTTCTGCAGGAGCAGTCGCTGATTACCATCCGCGAAGAGGAAGGTGGTAAGAAGCAGATTGCGCTGACCGAACAAGGCGCGCAGTGGCTGGAAGAAAACCGCGAACAGGTGGAGATGATTGAAGAACGCATCAAAGCGCGTTGCGTTGGCGCGGCGCTGCGCCAGAACCCGCAAATGAAGCGGGCGCTGGATAATTTTAAAGCGGTGCTGGATTTACGCGTCAACCAGAGCGATATCAGTGATGCACAAATAAAAAAGATCATTGCGGTGATCGACCGCGCCGCTTTTGATATTACGCAACTGGATTAATCGCCGCATCCGCCAGTGGCGCGGTGCAATTGCCGGATGCGACGCTTGACGCGCCTTATCCGGCCTACACCCGCTACACACCCCGCAGGCCTGATAAGATGCGCCAGCATCGCATCAGGCATTGTGCTCCAACCGCCGGATCCGGCATACCGATTAATGCAGCACCGTCACCGCGTCTTCCAGTCGGCTGGCGCGGTGTTTCACCATCGCCGACACCTGCGCACTCTCTTCCACCAGCTCGGCATTTTTCTGGGTGATCAGGTTAAGCTCATCCACTGCACGGGTCAGGCTGGAAAGCCCATCGGCCTGTTCCAGCGTTGAATGGCTAATCTGGGCGATCAACTGGGTGACGTTTTTCACCTGTGCCACAATATCTTCCATCGTCCGTCCGGCGGCGTGTACCTGCTGCGAACCGGATTGCACCTTATCAGCACTGGCATCAATCAGCTTGCGAATATCGTTGGCAGCATTAGCGCTGCGGCTGGCTAAATGACGCACTTCCCCTGCCACCACTGCAAAACCTTTGCCCTGTTCGCCGGCACGCGCCGCTTCCACCGCCGCATTCAGGGCCAGAATATTGGTCTGAAACGCAATATCGTTAATCAGCGAAGTAATGGTGCCAATGCGCTGGGTACTGTCGGCGATATCGTCCATTGTCTTGATCACCGTGGTCATCGCCTCCCCACCCTGCACTGCCGCATTACTGGCGGTGATAGAAAGTTTATCGGCAGCCGACGCCGTGGCAGAGTTCTGTTTCACCGACGCCGCCATTTGGTTCATGGTCGCCACCGTTTGCTGAACGTTATCAACTGTCTGCTGGGTATGTTCGTTCAGTTCATCGGTGCCTTTCGCCAGCGTCTCACTGCCATTTCTGACACTGGACACCTGGCTTGAGACATCGTTAATTAGCCAACGGCACATCAGGCCAAGCTGCCCTACCGCGCGTAATGTCAGCCCCAGCTCATCGCTGCGATTCAGGTGCTCAACACTATTACGCTCTCCGGTCGCCACCTTCAGTGCCTGACGGGCGACATTTTCTATCGGGCGCACAATCTGCCATTCAAAACAAGCGCTTGCCAACAATACCACTAACACACAGAGGAAATACGTCACCACCGGGGCAGCAACAAACCAAAGCATGGCCGCCAGCAAGATAAACATCAGGGTCATCACTCCACGCGCCCGCCAGCGAAGCGGTAATGAAGGCAGTTTACCCAGCCAGCCTTTACGCACCACCAGGCCTTTATGAATACGCTTACTGGTACGTCCGGCGTTCAGCGCTTTGTACAGCGGCTCCACCGCCGCAATCTCTTCATCCGTCGCCCGGGTACGAATCGACATATAGCCACTGATTTTTCCCTCGCGCACCATCGGTACCGCATTGGCCCGCACCCAATAATGGTCACCATTTTTGCGGCGATTTTTCACGATGCCGCTCCAGGGCTCCCCTTTTTTCAGGGTGAACCACATATCCGCAAACGCCGCTTTTGGCATATCCGGGTGACGCACCATGTTGTGCGGCTGCCCTTGTAACTCTTGCAAGGTAAAGCCGCTCACCTGCACAAAAGTGTCATTAGCATGAGTGATATAGCTTTGCAGATCGGTAGTGGACATCAGAGTGGTATCGTCCGCCAGCGGGGTATTTTGCTGGGTGACATACGGATGAGAAGACATGTTCGCGTCCTGTGCAGGTTATATGGTTGTTAACTTCTTGTCAGAGTTTATGTCGGCCCCGCTGCGGTTATCTTTAACCGATTAATTTGATTTAGATCGCAATTTGCGATTAAAGCACAAATCTAATTCTTTGATTTAAAATACTTTCACTCTGTTACTATACGAAAACGTTAATTATCTTGCCCAAAAATCAGGCAATTATTGCCCTGAAAACGTGCATTTGCGCAGCAATCATCAAATCCATACCCGACAAAAACCGTGCAAAATAACAACAAATGTTAACAGATAGCATTAAATATTGCACAAATGATAACCGAATTTGTGTTTATCCCGATTTTCGCGATCGCAGCCGGAGTGGCGCAATCCCTGCAATACTTAAATCGGTATCATGTGATACGCGAGCCTCCGGAGCATATTTTGAACAGGTTACCTTCGAGCGCATCGGCTTTAGCGTGCAGCGCCCACGCCCTGAATCTCATTGAGAAGCGAACGCTGGATCATGAGGAGATGAAAGCACTTAACCGAGAGGTGATTGAATACTTCAAAGAGCATGTCAATCCGGGGTTTTTAGAGTATCGCAAATCTGTTACCGCCGGCGGGGATTACGGAGCCGTAGAGTGGCAAGCGGGAGGTTTAAATACGCTTGTCGACACCCAGGGACAGGAGTTTATCGACTGCCTGGGAGGTTTTGGAATTTTCAACGTGGGGCACCGTAATCCAGTTGTGGTTTCCGCCGTACAGAATCAACTTGCGAAACAACCGCTGCACAGCCAGGAGCTGCTCGATCCGTTACGGGCGATGTTGGCGAAAACCCTTGCTGCGCTAACGCCCGGTAAACTGAAATACAGCTTCTTCTGTAATAGCGGCACCGAGTCCGTTGAAGCAGCGCTGAAGCTGGCGAAAGCTTACCAGTCACCGCGCGGCAAGTTTACTTTTATTGCCACCAGCGGCGCGTTCCACGGTAAATCACTTGGCGCGCTGTCGGCCACGGCGAAATCGACCTTCCGCAAACCGTTTATGCCACTGCTGCCGGGCTTCCGTCATGTGCCGTTTGGCAATATCGAAGCCATGCGCACGGCTCTTAACGAGTGCAAAAAAACCGGTGATGATGTGGCTGCGGTGATCCTCGAACCGATTCAGGGTGAAGGTGGCGTAATTCTGCCGCCGCCGGGCTATCTCACCGCCGTACGTAAGCTATGCGATGAGTTCGGCGCACTGATGATCCTCGATGAAGTACAAACGGGCATGGGGCGCACGGGCAAGATGTTCGCCTGCGAGCATGAGAACGTACAGCCGGATATCCTCTGCCTTGCCAAAGCGCTCGGCGGCGGCGTGATGCCGATTGGCGCGACCATCGCCACTGAAGAGGTGTTTTCAGTTCTGTTCGACAACCCATTCCTGCATACCACCACCTTTGGCGGCAACCCTCTGGCCTGTGCGGCGGCGCTGGCGACCATCAATGTGTTGCTGGAGCAGAACTTACCGGCTCAGGCTGAGCAAAAAGGCGATATGTTGCTGGACGGTTTCCGTCAACTGGCGCGGGAATATCCCGATCTGGTACAGGAAGCGCGTGGTAAAGGGATGTTGATGGCAATTGAGTTTGTTGATAACGAAATCGGCTATAACTTTGCCAGCGAGATGTTCCGCCAGCGCGTACTGGTGGCCGGAACGCTCAATAACGCCAAAACGATCCGCATTGAACCGCCACTGACACTGACCATTGAACAGTGTGAACTGGTGATCAAAGCGGCGCGTAAGGCGCTGGCGGCCATGCGAGTAAGTGTCGAAGAAGCGTAATATCAAATCGGATGGCGATACGACGTCGCCATCCGATCTTTTTATACGACGCGTACGCCCGCAGGCATCATCCGCTCCGGCGTTAACAACACGCTTTCACTGCCGTCATCGGTTTCCGCACACAACAGCATGCATTCCGACGTTTCACCACGCATTTTCGCTTTTTGCAGATTGCATAAGACCACCACCGTTTTCCCCATCAGCTCTTCTTCGCTGTAGTACGGCACCAGGCTGGTCACGGTTTGCAGTGTTTTTTCCCCCACATCAACCTGTACGATGTACAGCTTGTCGGCGTTTTCATGGCGTTTCACTTCCACAATCTTTCCGACGCGCATTTCCAGACGTGCAAAATCAGCGTAAGCCACGGTTTCCATTGTTTCCTCCCTTCGGGTAAAATTTTACTAAACTATAGCAAAAGTTTTTCTCAATCCTGTAGGCTAAAAATGGAGAATGCAGGCGTGATCACATTCGTGAGCCGCTGTGTTACCGTTACAGCGTCAAAGAAACGCGCTTTATTTACTGAAAACAGGTGACCCGATAAGCACTTCCTCTACAATGGGGGCGCACATCAGGGAAAGTAAAAAAGGTAAACATGGCAACACTAAAAGACATCGCAATCGAAGCTGGCGTATCCCTGGCGACAGTATCCAGGGTCTTAAATGACGATCCGACATTGAATGTGAAAGAAGAGACGAAACATCGCATTCTCGAGATCGCCGAAAAGCTGGAGTACAAGACCAGTAGTGCCCGTAAACTCCAGACAGGTGCAGTCAACCAACACCATATTCTGGCTATCTACAGCTACCAGCAGGAGCTGGAGATCAACGATCCTTACTATCTGGCGATCCGCCACGGCATTGAAACCCAGTGCGAAAAGCTGGGCATCGAGCTCACCAACTGTTATGAACACAGCGGCTTACCAGACATTAAAAACGTCACCGGTATTTTAATTGTCGGCAAACCCACGCCCGCCCTGCGCGCCGCCGCCTGTGCGTTGACCGACAATATCTGTTTTATCGACTTTCACGAACCCGGCAGCGGTTACGATGCGGTGGATATCGATCTGGCACGCATCAGTAAAGAAATCATCGACTTCTATATCAACCAGGGCGTTAATCGTATTGGTTTTATTGGCGGTGAAGATGAGCCTGGCAAGGCGGATATTCGTGAGGTCGCCTTTGCGGAATATGGCCGACTGAAACAAGTGGTACGCGAAGAGGATATCTGGCGCGGCGGTTTTTCCAGTTCGTCGGGTTATGAACTGGCAAAACAAATGCTGGCGCGGGAAGACTATCCGAAGGCACTGTTTGTTGCTTCCGATTCCATTGCTATCGGCGTACTGCGGGCAATTCATGAACGAGGCCTGAACATCCCACAGGATATTTCGCTTATCAGCGTTAACGATATCCCCACCGCGCGATTTACCTTTCCGCCGCTCTCCACCGTGCGCATCCATTCCGAGATGATGGGAAGTCAGGGCGTTAACCTGGTGTATGAAAAAGCCCGCGATGGTCGCGCGCTGCCGCTGTTAGTCTTCGTTCCCAGCAAATTAAAACTGCGCGGCACGACCCGTTAAATCCCCTTACACACTGTCCGGCAATCGTTTTTGCCGGACAGTGCTGCCGTTTATTTTCGTGATCCAGTTAAAGTAAATGCATTTACCTGCTACTTTTTAGTAAAAATTTTACTAAACTCCCCAGCAATTACACAAACTACCATCACCATGAATGGTTCCGATTTCTCTCTACCGGGAGGCCCTATGAATCGCTGGGAAAACATTCAGCTCACCCACGAAAACCGACTTGCGCCGCGTGCGTACTTTTTTTCATATGATTCTGTTGCGCAAGCGCGTACCTTTGCCCGCGAAACCAGCAGCCTGTTTCTGCCCTTAAGCGGTCAGTGGAATTTCCACTTTTTTGACCATCCGCTGCAAGTACCAGAAGCCTTCACCTCTGAGTTAATGGCTGACTGGGGGCATATTACCGTCCCCGCCATGTGGCAAATGGAAGGTCACGGCAAACTGCAATATACCGACGAAGGTTTTCCGTTCCCCATCGATGTGCCGTTTGTCCCCAGCGATAACCCAACCGGTGCCTATCAACGTATTTTCACCCTCAGCGACGGCTGGCAGGGTAAACAGACGCTGATTAAATTTGACGGCGTCGAAACCTATTTTGAAGTCTATGTTAACGGTCAGTATGTGGGTTTCAGCAAGGGCAGTCGCCTGACCGCAGAGTTTGACATCAGCGCGATGGTTAAAACCGGCGACAACCTGTTGTGTGTGCGCGTGATGCAGTGGGCGGACTCTACCTACGTGGAAGACCAGGATATGTGGTGGTCAGCGGGGATCTTCCGCGATGTTTATCTGGTCGGAAAACACCTAACGCATATTAACGATTTCACTGTGCGTACCGACTTTGACGAAGCCTATTGCGATGCCACGCTTTCCTGCGAAGTGGTGCTGGAAAATCTCGCCGCCTCCCCTGTCGTCACGACGCTGGAATATACCCTGTTTGATGGCGAACGCGTGGTGCACAGCAGCGCCATTGATCATTTGGCAATTGAAAAACTGACCAGCGCCAGCTTTGCTTTTACTGTCGAACAGCCGCAGCAATGGTCAGCAGAATCCCCTTATCTTTACCATCTGGTCATGACGCTGAAAGACGCCAACGGCAACGTTCTGGAAGTGGTGCCACAACGCGTTGGCTTCCGTGATATCAAAGTGCGCGACGGTCTGTTCTGGATCAATAACCGTTATGTGATGCTGCACGGCGTCAACCGTCACGACAACGATCATCGCAAAGGCCGCGCCGTTGGAATGGATCGCGTCGAGAAAGATCTCCAGTTGATGAAGCAGCACAATATCAACTCCGTGCGTACCGCTCACTACCCGAACGATCCGCGTTTTTACGAACTGTGTGATATCTACGGCTTGTTTGTGATGGCGGAAACCGACGTCGAATCGCACGGCTTTGCTAATGTCGGCGATATCAGCCGTATTACCGACGATCCGCAGTGGGAAAAAGTCTACGTCGAGCGCATTGTTCGCCATATTCACGCGCAGAAAAACCATCCGTCGATCATCATCTGGTCGCTGGGCAATGAATCCGGCTATGGCTGTAACATCCGCGCGATGTACCACGCAGCGAAGGCGCTGGATGACACGCGACTGGTGCATTACGAAGAAGATCGCGATGCTGAAGTGGTCGATATTATTTCCACCATGTACACCCGCGTGCCGCTGATGAATGAGTTTGGTGAATACCCGCATCCGAAGCCGCGCATCATCTGTGAATATGCTCATGCGATGGGGAACGGACCAGGCGGGCTGACGGAGTACCAGAACGTCTTCTATAAGCACGATTGTATTCAGGGACATTATGTTTGGGAGTGGTGCGACCACGGGATCCAGGCGCAGGATGACAACGGCAACGTCTGGTATAAATTCGGCGGCGACTACGGCGACTATCCCAACAACTATAACTTCTGTCTTGATGGTTTGATCTATTCCGATCAGACGCCGGGACCGGGCCTGAAAGAGTACAAACAGGTTATCGCGCCGGTAAAAATCCACGCGCTGGATCTGACTCGCGGCGAGCTGAAAGTCGAAAATAAACTGTGGTTTACCACGCTTGATGACTACACCCTGCACGCAGAGGTGCGCGTCGAAGGTGAAACGCTCGCGACGCAGCAGATTAAACTGCGCGACGTTGCGCCGAACAGCGAAGCCCCCTTGCAGATCACGCTGCCGCAGCTGGACGCCCGCGAAGCGTTCCTCAACATTACGGTGACCAAAGATTCCCGCACCCGCTACAGCGAAGCCGGGCATTCTATCGCCACTTATCAGTTCCCGCTGAAGGAAAACACCGCGCAACCAGTGCCTTTCGCACCAAATAATGCGCGTCCGCTGACGCTGGAAGACGATCGTTTGAGCTGCACCGTTCGCGGCTACAACTTCGCGATCACCTTCTCAAAAATGAGTGGCAAACCGACATCCTGGCAGGTGAATGGCGAGTCGCTGCTGACCCGCGAGCCAAAGATCAACTTCTTCAAGCCAATGATCGACAACCACAAGCAGGAGTACGAAGGGCTGTGGCAACCGAATCATTTGCAGATCATGCAGGAACATCTGCGCGACTTTGCCGTAGAACAGAGCGATGGTGAAGTGTTGATCATCAGCCGCACAGTTATTGCCCCGCCGGTGTTTGACTTCGGGATGCGCTGCACCTACATCTGGCGCATCGCTGCCGATGGCCAGGTTAACGTGGCGCTTTCCGGCGAGCGTTACGGCGACTATCCGCACATCATTCCGTGCATCGGTTTCACCATGGGGATTAACGGCGAATACGATCAGGTGGCGTATTACGGTCGTGGACCGGGCGAAAACTACGCCGACAGCCAGCAGGCTAACATCATCGATATCTGGCGCAGCACCGTCGATGCCATGTTCGAGAACTATCCCTTCCCGCAGAACAACGGCAACCGTCAGCATGTCCGCTGGACGGCACTGACTAACCGCCACGGCAACGGTTTGCTGGTGGTTCCGCAGCGCCCAATTAACTTCAGCGCCTGGCACTATACCCAGGAAAACATCCACGCTGCCCAGCACTGTAACGAGCTGCAGCGCAGTGATGACATCACCCTGAACCTCGACCACCAGCTACTTGGCCTCGGCTCCAACTCCTGGGGCAGCGAGGTGCTGGACTCCTGGCGCGTCTGGTTCCGTGACTTCAGCTACGGCTTTACGTTGCTGCCGGTTTCTGGCGGAGAAGCTACCGCGCAAAGCCTGGCGTCGTATGAGTTCGGCGCAGGGTTCTTTTCCACGAATTTGCACAGCGAGAATAAGCAATGAGGATCATCGATAACTTAGAACAGTTCCGCCAGATTTACGCCTCTGGCAAGAAGTGGCAACGCTGCGTTGAAGCGATTGAAAATATCGACAACATTCAGCCTGGCGTCGCCCACTCCATCGGTGACTCATTGACTTACCGCGTGGAGACAGACTCCGCGACCGATGCGCTATTTACCGGGCATCGACGCTATTTTGAAGTGCATTACTACCTGCAAGGGCAGCAAAAAATTGAATATGCACCGAAAGAGACATTACAGGTAGTGGAATATTATCGTGATGAAACTGACCGTGAATATTTAAAAGGCTGCGGAGAAACCGTTGAGGTCCACGAAGGGCAAATCGTTATTTGCGATATCCATGAAGCGTATCGGTTTATCTGCAATAACGCGGTCAAAAAAGTGGTTCTCAAAGTCACCATCGAAGATGGTTATTTCCATAACAAATAACAACTACGGCGGCAAAAGGAGTTTGCCGCCACCGCTACCCTACACATTTTCGGAGATGTGTTATGTCTGATACCAAACGTAATACAATCGGCAAATTCGGCTTGCTCTCGCTGACTTTTGCCGCCGTTTACAGCTTTAACAACGTTATCAATAATAATATTGAGCTTGGACTGGCCTCGGCACCGATGTTTTTCCTCGCGACGATTTTTTATTTTATTCCCTTCTGTCTGATCATCGCAGAATTTGTTTCGTTAAATAAAAACTCAGAAGCCGGTGTCTACGCGTGGGTAAAAAGTTCGCTGGGCGGACGTTGGGCATTTATTACTGCCTATACCTACTGGTTCGTAAACCTGTTCTTTTTCACCTCACTGTTGCCGCGCGTTATTGCTTATGCTTCGTATGCCTTCCTCGGATACGAATATATTATGACGCCGGTTGCCACCACCATTATCAGTATGGTGCTGTTCGCCTTCTCCACCTGGGTTTCCACCAACGGGGCGAAAATGTTGGGGCCAATTACCTCCGTCACTTCAACGCTGATGCTGCTGTTAACGCTCTCCTACATTTTACTGGCAGGTACGGCGCTGGTTGGCGGCGTACAGCCTGCTGACCCCATCACCGTTGACGCGATGATCCCGAACTTCAACTGGGCGTTCCTCGGCGTTACCACCTGGATCTTTATGGCCGCAGGTGGCGCGGAGTCCGTCGCTGTGTACGTTAACGACGTCAAAGGCGGTTCGAAATCGTTCGTTAAAGTGATCATCCTCGCCGGGATTTTTATCGGCGTACTGTATTCCGTCTCCTCGGTGCTGATTAACGTCTTCGTCAGCAGCAAAGAGTTGAAATTTACCGGCGGATCGGTGCAGGTATTCCACGGCATGGCGGCGTATTTTGGTCTACCGGAAGCGTTGATGAATCGCTTTGTCGGTCTGGTGTCCTTTACCGCGATGTTCGGTTCCCTGCTGATGTGGACCGCAACGCCGGTGAAAATTTTCTTCTCCGAAATCCCGGAAGGCATCTTTGGTAAGAAAACCGTCGAACTGAACGAAAACGGCGTTCCGGCGCGCGCAGCGTGGATCCAGTTCCTGATCGTCATCCCGCTGATGATTATCCCGATGCTCGGTTCCAATACCGTGCAGGATCTGATGAATACTATTATTAATATGACCGCCGCAGCGTCCATGCTTCCGCCGTTATTCATCATGCTGGCTTACCTGAATTTACGCGCCAAATTAGATCACCTGCCACGCGATTTCCGTATGGGCTCCCGCCGCACCGGTATTATCGTTGTTTCAATGCTGATTGCGATATTTGCCGTAGGGTTTGTCGCTTCGACATTCCCGACTGGCGCGAATATTCTGACCATCATTTTTTATAACGTCGGCGGTATTGTTATCTTCCTTGGCTTTGCGTGGTGGAAATACAGTAAATATATAAAGGGATTAACGGCTGAAGAGCGCCATATTGAAGCGACGCCAGCCAGCAATGTTGATTAAGCAGAATAATAAAAAATGAGCAGGCATTTTCCCTCTTCCTGGATGAGGAGAGGGAAAATAGTTTCTGCCTTTATATTTTTATAATTACAACGATAAAAGGCTGTACTTTTTCTTTAGCTCATGGATTAACACAATGAAATTAATCACTGCACCATGCAGAGCATTACTTGCTCTGCCGTTTTGCTACGCCTTTTCTGCGGCAGGAGAAGAAGCACGTCCGGCAGAACATGACGACACAAAAACACCCGCAATTACCTCGACATCTTCTCCTTCATTTCGTTTTTACGGCGAATTAGGGGTTGGTGGATATATGGATTTAGAGGGTGAGAATAAACATAAATACAGCGACGGCACCTATATTGAAGGTGGCCTGGAGATGAAGTACGGCTCCTGGTTCGGCCTGATTTACGGCGAAGGCTGGACCGTGCAGGCCGACCACGACGGTAATGCCTGGGTGCCTGACCATAGCTGGGGTGGTTTCGAAGGTGGGATTAACCGTTTCTATGGCGGTTATCGTACCAATGATGGCACCGAAATCATGCTCAGTCTGCGTCAGGATTCCTCACTGGATGACCTGCAATGGTGGGGCGACTTCACCCCCGATCTGGGCTACGTCATTCCCAATACCCGCGACATTATGACCGCGCTAAAGGTGCAGAACTTAAGCGGCAACTTTCGTTATAGCGTCACCGCCACACCTGCCGGACATCATGACGAAAGCAAAGCCTGGCTACATTTTGGCAAGTACGATCGCTATGACGACAAATACACCTATCCGGCAATGATGAACGGTTACATCCAGTATGACCTTGCCGAAGGCATCACCTGGATGAACGGTCTGGAAATCACCGACGGCACAGGGCAACTCTATCTGACGGGACTGCTTACCCCTAACTTTGCCGCTCGCGCCTGGCACCATACCGGACGCGCCGACGGGCTGGACGTACCGGGAAGTGAAAGCGGGATGATGGTGAGCGCCATGTATGAAGCGTTAAAGGGCGTTTATCTCTCCACCGCTTACACCTACGCCAAACATCGCCCTGACCACGCTGACGATGAAACCACCTCTTTCATGCAGTTTGGTATCTGGTACGAATACGGCGGCGGACGTTTCGCAACGGCTTTTGATAGCCGCTTCTACATAAAAAATGCCTCTCACGATCCCAGCGACCAAATCTTCCTGATGCAATATTTCTACTGGTAATAAGGACTGTAATTTCATGAAAATCAAAACTATTTTAACGCCAGTAACCTGCGCTCTGCTGATAAGTTTTTCCGCCCATGCCGCTAACGCCGACAATTATAAAAACGTGATTAACCGTACTGGCGCGCCGCAGTACATGAAGGATTACGATTACGACGATCACCAGCGTTTTAATCCGTTTTTCGATCTCGGAGCCTGGCATGGTCATCTGTTGCCAGACGGCCCTAACACTATGGGCGGTTTTCCAGGCGTTGCGCTGCTGACGGAAGAGTACATCAACTTTATGGCCAGCAATTTCGACCGCCTGACCGTCTGGCAGGACGGCAAGAAAGTCGACTTCACGCTGGAGGCATACAGTATTCCCGGCGCGCTGGTGCAAAAACTGACAGCAAAAGATGTGCTGGTCGAAATGACTCTGCGCTTCGCCACGCCGCGCACGTCACTACTGGAAACTAAAATCATCAGCAATAAACCGCTGGATCTGGTGTGGGATGGCGAACTGCTGGAAAAACTGGAAGCGAAAGAAGGGAAACCGCTTTCCGATAAAACCATTGCTGGCGAATACCCTGACTACCAGCGCAAAATCAGCGCCACCCGTGATGGCCTGAAAGTCACCTTTGGCAAAGTGCGCGCCACCTGGGATCTGCTGACCTCCGGCGAATCGGAATATCAGGTGCATAAATCCCTGCCGGTGCAGACTGAAATCAACGGTAATCGCTTTACCAGTAAGGCGCATATCAACGGTTCGACCACGCTCTACACCACCTATTCCCATCTGCTGACCGCTCAGGAAGTTAGCAAAGAGCAAATGCAGATCCGCGATATTCTGGCGCGTCCGGCGTTTTATCTCACCGCCTCGCAGCAACGCTGGGAAGAATACCTGAAGAAAGGGTTAACCAATCCGGATGCGACGCCGGAACAGACGCGCGTCGCGGTGAAAGCGATCGAAACGCTCAACGGTAACTGGCGCTCACCGGGCGGTGCGGTGAAATTTAACACCGTTACACCGTCGGTGACCGGGCGCTGGTTCTCCGGCAATCAGACCTGGCCGTGGGATACCTGGAAGCAGGCGTTTGCGATGGCGCATTTCAATCCGGACATCGCCAAAGAGAATATCCGCGCGGTCTTCTCCTGGCAGATCCAGCCTGGCGATAGCGTGCGTCCGCAGGATGTGGGCTTTGTCCCCGACCTGATAGCGTGGAACCTTAGCCCCGAGCGTGGTGGCGATGGCGGCAACTGGAACGAACGTAATACCAAACCCAGCCTTGCCGCCTGGTCGGTGATGGAAGTGTACAACGTCACCCAGGATAAAGCCTGGTTGGCAGAGATGTACCCGAAACTGGTGGCCTATCACGACTGGTGGTTACGTAACCGCGATCACAACGGCAACGGGGTGCCGGAATATGGCGCGACCCGCGACAAAGCCCACAACACCGAGAGCGACGAGATGCTGTTTACGGTGAAAAAAGGCGATAAAGAAGAGACGCAGTCTGGGCTGAACAACTACGCCCGCGTGGTGGAGAAAGGCCAGTACGACAGTCTGGAAATTCCGGCACAGGTCGCTGCGTCGTGGGAATCGGGGCGTGATGATGCCGCCGTCTTTGGTTTTATCGACAAAGAACAGCTGGATAAATATGTTGCAAGCGGCGGCAAACGTAGCGACTGGACGGTGAAATTCGCCGAAAACCGCAGTCAGGACGGAACGTTGCTGGGCTACTCGCTATTGCAGGAGTCGGTGGATCAGGCCAGCTATATGTACAGCGATAACCATTATCTGGCGGAGATGGCAACCATCCTCGGTAAGCCAGAAGAGGCCAAACGCTATCGCCAGTTGGCACAGCAGCTCGCGGACTACATCAACACCTGTATGTTCGACCCGACTACCCAGTTCTACTATGACGTACGTATTGAAGATAAACCACTGGCGAACGGCTGCGCGGGCAAACCGATTGTTGAGCGCGGTAAAGGGCCGGAAGGCTGGTCGCCGCTGTTTAACGGTGCGGCAACGCAGGCCAATGCCGACGCGGTGGTGAAGGTGATGCTCGATCCTAAAGAGTTCAACACCTTTGTCCCGCTGGGAACGGCGGCGTTAACCAATCCGGCTTTTGGCGCTGATATCTACTGGCGTGGGCGCGTATGGGTGGATCAGTTCTGGTTTGGTCTGAAAGGGATGGAGCGTTACGGTTATCGCGATGATGCCCTGAAACTGGCGGATACGTTCTTCCGGCACGCCAAAGGATTAACCGCCGATGGCCCAATTCAGGAGAATTACAACCCGCTGACTGGCGCGCAGCAAGGCGCACCAAATTTCTCCTGGAGTGCCGCGCATTTGTATATGTTGTATAACGATTTTTTCCGTAAGCAATAATTTGCAACTGCTGGCGGATGCGGCGTAAACGCCTTATCCGCCCTACATGTGCAATCCTCCTGGCCGGATAAAACGCGGCAAGCGTTGCATCCGGCAACTGCACCGCGCCACTGGCGGATGCGGCGTGAACGCCTTATCCGCCCTACATGTGCAATCCCCCAGGCCGGATAAAACGCGGCAAGCGTCGCATCCGGCGTTACCACCGGGCGTATTCTTTTTGAATCCCATCACAAACCCCGCACTCCCCTTTTCCCTTTTCTCCGGCGACGGCTAAATTAGAACTCATCCGACCACATAACAATTATTTTACATACTGGACAATTTTATGAGCTACCCGTCGCTGTTCGTCCCGCTGGATTTAGGTTTTACCACGTTAAAAAACCGCGTGTTGATGGGTTCAATGCACACCGGGCTGGAGGAATACCCGGACGGTGCTGAACGGCTGGCTGCGTTTTATGCCGAACGCGCCCGTCACGGCGTGGCGCTGATTGTCAGCGGCGGCATTGCACCAGATTTAACAGGCGTTGGCATGGAAGGTGGCGCAATGCTCAACGACGCCAGCCAGATCCCACACCATCGCACCATTACCGAAGCGGTACATCAGGAAGGCGGCAAAATAGCCCTGCAAATTTTGCATACCGGGCGCTACAGCTACCAACCGCATCTGGTCGCTCCCTCCGCATTGCAGGCCCCCATCAACCGTTTCGTTCCTCACGAACTCACCCATGAAGAGATCCTGCAACTGATCGACGATTTCGCCCACTGCGCGCAACTGGCACGGGAGGCAGGATACGACGGTGTAGAGGTAATGGGGTCCGAAGGGTATTTGATCAACGAATTTCTGACGCTGCGCACCAATCAGCGTAGTGACCAGTGGGGCGGCGATTACCGCAACCGGATGCGATTTGCCGTAGAAGTAGTGCGTGCGGTGCGCGAACGCGTCGGCAACGACTTCATTATTATCTACCGACTGTCGATGCTCGACCTGGTCGAAGACGGCGGGACTTTTGCCGAAACGGTAGAGCTGGCGCAGGCCATTGAAGCGGCGGGCGCGACCATTATCAACACCGGAATAGGCTGGCACGAAGCGCGGATTCCGACCATCGCCACGCCCGTGCCGCGCGGCGCATTTAGCTGGGTCACGCGCAAACTGAAAGGCCACGTCTCGCTGCCGCTGGTAACCACCAACCGGATTAACGATCCGCAGGTTGCCGACGATATTCTCTCGCGCGGCGATGCCGATATAGTATCGATGGCGCGACCGTTTCTCGCGGATGCGGAACTGCTGTCAAAAGCGCAATCAGGGCGAGCCGATGAGATCAACACTTGTATTGGCTGCAACCAGGCCTGCCTCGATCAGATCTTCGTTGGCAAAGTCACCTCGTGCCTGGTGAATCCTCGCGCCTGCCACGAAACCAAAATGCCAATCCTTCCCGCCGTGCAGAAAAAAAATCTGGCGGTGGTCGGCGCTGGACCTGCTGGGCTGGCGTTTGCCATTAACGCGGCGGCGCGTGGGCATCAGGTAACATTGTTTGATGCGCACAGCGAGATCGGCGGGCAGTTTAATATCGCCAAACAGATCCCCGGCAAAGAGGAGTTTTACGAAACGCTGCGCTACTACCGCCGGATGATCGAAGTGACGGGCGTGACGCTGAAACTCAATCACACCGTGACGGCGGATCAGTTACAGGCGTTCGATGAAACGATCCTCGCCAGTGGGATCGTGCCGCGCGTTCCGCCTATCGACGGGATCGATCATCCGAAGGTATTGAGTTATCTCGATGTACTGCGCGACAAAGCGCCGGTAGGCAACAAGGTTGCCATCATCGGTTGTGGCGGGATTGGTTTTGATACGGCGATGTATTTAAGTCAGCCGGGCGAATCCACCAGCCAGAATATCGCCAGGTTCTGTAATGAGTGGGGGATCGACAGCAGCCTACAACAGGCTGGTGGCTTAAGCCCGCAGGGAATGCAGATCCCGCGTAGCCCACGGCAAATTGTGATGCTCCAGCGCAAAGCCAGCAAACCGGGACAGGGGTTAGGCAAAACCACCGGCTGGATCCATCGCACCACCCTGCTCTCGCGGGGTGTGAAAATGATCCCAGGCGTAAGTTATCAGAAGATTGACGATGACGGGCTGCATGTGGTGATCAACGGCGAAACGCAGGTATTAGCAGTGGACAATGTGGTGATCTGCGCAGGGCAAGAGTCAAACCGCGCGCTGGCGCAACCGCTGATTGATAGCGGGAAAACGGTGCATTTAATTGGCGGCTGCGATGTGGCTATGGAGCTGGACGCACGACGGGCAATTGCCCAGGGAACACGGCTGGCGCTGGAGATTTAAATCGTTATTTGAAGCGCCGGATGCAACGCATCCGGCACGTCGCGTTAATCAATAAACAAGGCGGGAGAAATGCCGAATCGTGTTGCCAATTTTTTAGCGTGTTCCAGCGTTAATTTCCTCTTCCCGCTCAAAACGCGTGACACCATAGATTTACTGCCAATTTCCGGCAGATCGGAAAGGGTTAAACCATATTGATCCATAAGGGTACGAATCACGGCTATACCGCCAGGCATGGCTTGAGCCATGGCATTAAATTCCGCAAATTCGGGCGCTGATTCTTCCCACGCGGTTATTTTGGCACACACCAGATCCAGCAAGGGGTTTTCAGGATCGTTGAGCAGCAGATGATCTACCAGTTCCAGCGCCTGGGTGTATTGTTCCTCGTTCTGAATACCCGCCAGAAAAGGTGCCACCGCAGTTAGCTTTTCTCCTGCTTGCAAGATGTCGGCAATCGCAATCATTTTTTCCCCTTAGTACGATGAACAGCGGTAAAGAAATCGTATTCTTTATGCGTCATAACTTCACGTATGTAGCATAAACGTTGAACAACGCTAAACAAGAGAATGTAGAGGATGGTGACAGGGATTTTTTGTTTTATGGAAGCGCGATTCCAGAACTGGGCAGACATTGCCGGATGCGACGCTTGCCGCGTCTTATCCGGCCTGGGAGTAACGTGCTGAACGTAGGCCGGATAAGGCGTTAACGCCGCATCCGGCAGGTAACTCCCAATCTTACCGACGACGCCCCAGCTTCACTGTTTTCAGCACCACAAATTTATTATTCGTGGCGATGGTGGTGCAGTTGCCGAAAATCTTCTTCAGTTTATGGAAGTAATCCAGGTGACGGTTGGCAACGATATACAGTTCGCCGTTGATTTTCAGGCAGCGGCGGGCGTGGTGGAACATCTCCCAGGCGACGTTATCGGTCAGCGCATGTTGCTGATGAAACGGCGGGTTGCAGAGCACAGCATTAAAGCGGAAAGGCTCCACTCCGGAGAGCGCGTTGTTGATCATAAACTCGCAGCGATCCAACGCCTCTGGCATGTTGGTTTCAACATTCATTCGGCTGGAAGCGACCGCCATCGGCGATTCATCGACAAACACCACTTTCGCCTGCGGGTTTTTATCAAGCAGCGTCAGGCCAATAACGCCGTTACCACAGCCGAGATCGACAATCTCACCTTCGAGATTCTCTGGCAGATGTTGCATAAAGAAGCGTGCGCCAATATCCAGCCCGGTGCGGGAGAAGACATTCGCATGGTTGTGGATAGTCCAGTCAGTACCTTCCAGCTTCCAGCTAACGGTCTGCGGCGCATCGGCCAGCGGCGGTTCATTGAAAGTGCAATTAATCAGGCGCGCTTTTTTCCATGCCAGCGTAGTGGTGGTCGGGCCGAGCACTTTCTCGAACAGCTCCAGCGTGGAAGTGTGAATGTCACGGGCTTTGGCACCGGCAATAATACGTGTATCCGACGTGACCACTTTGCGCAGCGCACGCAGTTGCTGTTCCAGCAATGCCAGTGTTTTCGGCACTTTGATCAGCACCACACCCGGCTGTTGCGGGTAGTCGGCGGTGCTGTCGAGAAACTTCACGCTCGACTCATCAATCCCGTTGAGGCGTAAATTCTCGCGCGTCGCCAGTTCACTGATGTATGAGTCGCCAATGCTGTACGGCTTATGTTCCGCCAGCGCGCAGCTTAACGCACCAAAGGCATCATTCAGGATCAACACCGGGCCGCGGATTTCTGTGTCGTCCAACTGTTGCAGCAAATATTCATCCGCCGCTTCCCACGCCTGTAGCGGGTTAACGTCATCCGTCGCCGGAAAACGTTGTAGTGTCAGTGAACGGAAACCGTTGTCTAAGTGGCTCATCGGCCCTCCTGAATGATAAAATTTCGACGTTGCCCCTGAAAAGGGTGCGTGAGTATACCCTTTTTCTCTTTTTCGTGGGCGGTTATGAGCAATCTTACTTATCTTCAGGGTTATCCCGAGCAGCTACTTTCCCAGGTGCGAACGCTGATTAACGAACAGCGTCTGGGCGATGTGCTGGCAAAACGCTATCCGGGAACACACGACTACGCCACCGATAAAGCCCTCTGGCAATATACTCAGGATCTAAAAAATCAGTTTCTGCGCAATGCCCCGCCGATCAATAAAGTGATGTATGACAATAAGATCCATGTGCTAAAAAACGCGCTCGGGTTACATACCGCTGTTTCTCGTGTGCAGGGCGGCAAGCTGAAAGCAAAAGCAGAGATCCGCGTCGCTACTGTGTTTCGCAACGCGCCGGAACCGTTTTTACGTATGATCGTGGTGCACGAACTGGCGCACCTGAAGGAGAAAGAGCATAACAAAGCGTTTTACCAGTTGTGCTGCCATATGGAGCCGCAGTACCACCAGCTTGAGTTCGACACCCGGCTGTGGCTAACGCAGTTGTCGCTTGGGCAGGACAAAATCTGAAAATGATGTCAGGCGTTATCTTTTCTTTCTTTAGCGCCTAAAATCGACCTCCCCCCTTTCGTTAAGGATAACGACCATGCAGCCCCGCCTTCTTCTCCGTATTTGTTTTTCTCGCCGGACTCTTAAGATTGGCTGTTTGTTGTTGCTTATAGCAGGAGCGACCATTTTTATTGCCGATCGCGTTATGGTCAACGCCAGCAAGCAGCTGACCTGGAGCGATGTCAACGCAGTTCCGGAGCGTAACGTGGGCTTATTGCTGGGGGCCAGGCCGGGTAATCGCTACTTTACCCGACGTATTGATACCGCAGCAGCGTTGTACCACGCCGGAAAAGTGAAATGGCTACTGGTAAGTGGCGATAACGGACGTAAAAATTACGATGAAGCATCAGGTATGCAGAAGGCTTTGATCGCTAAATGCGTACCGGCGAAAGTGATCTTCTGCGACTATGCCGGATTCTCAACGCTGGATTCGGTAGTGCGTGCCAAAAAGGTTTTTGGTGAAAACCATATCACCATTATCTCGCAAGAATTTCATAACCAACGCGCCATCTGGCTGGCAAAACAGTACAGCATCGACGCTATCGGTTTTAACGCGCCTGACCTCAATATGAAGCACGGTTTTTATACTCAACTGCGGGAGAAACTCGCTCGTGTCAGCGCCGTGATTGACGCCAAAATCCTCCATCGCCAGCCGAAATATCTCGGGCCATCGGTCATGATTGGGCCGTTTAGTGAGCATGGCTGTCCGGCAAAAGAATAATGCGTATCTGCGCACGTCGAAGATGAAAAAGGCGTGCTACATTGACGACAGAATCCCTTTATGGAGTATCCACGCGTTATGATACGTTTCGCTGTGATTGGTACGAACTGGATCACTCGCCAGTTCGTCGAGGCCGCCCATGAGAGCGGTAAATACAAGTTAACCGCCGTATATTCCCGCAGCCTTGAGCAGGCTCAGCACTTCGCCAATGATTTTTCTGTCGAGCATCTGTTTACCTCGCTGGAAGCGATGGCGGAAAGCGATGCCATTGACGCGGTGTATATTGCCAGCCCGAATGCCCTGCACTTTTCCCAGACACAACTTTTCCTTAGCCATAAAATTCATGTGATTTGCGAGAAACCACTGGCGTCGAATCTGGCGGAAGTGGATGCCGCCATTGCCTGTGCGCGGGAAAATCAGGTGGTGCTGTTTGAGGCATTTAAAACCGCCTGCCTGCCGAACTTTCATTTGCTGCGCCAGGCGCTGCCGAAAGTCGGCAAATTGCGTAAAGTCTTTTTCAACTATTGCCAGTATTCCTCGCGCTATCAACGTTACCTGGACGGTGAAAATCCCAACACCTTTAATCCGTCATTCTCTAACGGTTCAATTATGGATATCGGCTTTTACTGCCTGGCGTCGGCGGTGGCGTTATTTGGTGAGCCGAAAAGCGTGCAGGCAACCGCCAGTTTGCTGGCAAGCGGTGTAGATGCCCACGGCGTGGTGGTGATGGATTACGGTGATTTCAGCGTCACCTTGCAGCACTCAAAAGTCAGTGATTCTGTCCTGGCGAGCGAGATTCAGGGCGAAGCAGGATCGCTGGTGATTGAAAAACTGTCTGAATGCCAGAAAGTGTGCTTCGTGCCGCGTGGCAGCCAAATGCAGGATCTCACCCAGCCGCAGCATATTAATACCATGCTCTACGAAGCAGAGCTGTTCGCTACCCTGGTGGATGAGCATCTGGTGGATCATCCGGGGCTGGCGGTCAGTCGCATCACCGCCAAACTGCTGACCGAGATCCGCCGCCAGACTGGGGTGATTTTTCCGGCAGATAGCGTAAAACTATAATTGCCAAAGTAAAACAGTGTAAAAGGTATGTAACAGACCATTGACTGGCTGAATGGTCTGTCATACTTTGTTACCTGCAAAGGGGAGTAACTTCATTGCCGGTCGATCGTCATTACGATGTGTGAAAAACCACATCCGGTCACCGGGCAACCCGAAAGGAATACGCAGACGTATTCCTTTTTTGTTGTAAGTGAGACCTTGCCGGAAGGCGAGGTCTATGCATAAAAAGCAGTGGCTGACGTCTTCCGACGTTGGCCGTTTTTTTATGTGTAAGGAACTTCTATGAATACTGTCGGCACGCCGTTGCTATGGGGCGGATTCGCTGTTGTTGTCGCCATTATGCTGGCTATCGACCTGTTGTTGCAGGGGCGTCGTGGGGCACATGCCATGACCATGAAACAGGCTGCGGCCTGGTCGCTGGTCTGGGTGACGCTGTCGTTACTGTTTAACGCCGCTTTCTGGTGGTATCTGGTGCAAACTGAAGGTCGCGCCGTTGCCGATCCACAGGCACTGGCCTTTCTCACGGGCTATCTGATTGAGAAATCGCTGGCGGTCGATAACGTCTTTGTCTGGCTGATGTTGTTCAGCTATTTCTCTGTTCCGGCGGCATTACAACGCCGCGTGCTGGTGTATGGCGTGCTCGGGGCGATTGTTCTGCGTACCATCATGATCTTCACAGGCAGCTGGCTGATTTCACAGTTCGACTGGATCCTGTATATCTTCGGTGCCTTCCTGCTGTTTACCGGCGTGAAGATGGCGCTCGCCCATGAAGATGAATCAGGCATTGGCGACAAGCCGCTGGTGCGCTGGCTACGCGGTCATTTGCGCATGACCGACACCATCGACAACGAGCATTTCTTTGTGCGTAAGAATGGATTGCTGTACGCCACACCGCTGATGCTGGTACTGATTCTGGTGGAATTGAGCGACGTGATTTTCGCCGTGGATAGCATTCCGGCTATCTTCGCCGTGACCACTGACCCGTTCATTGTGCTGACCTCAAACCTGTTTGCGATCCTCGGCCTGCGTGCGATGTATTTCCTGCTGGCGGGCGTAGCAGAGCGTTTCTCGATGCTCAAATATGGCCTGGCGGTGATCCTGGTGTTTATCGGTATCAAGATGCTGATTGTCGACTTCTACCATATTCCAATCGCCGTCTCGCTGGGCGTGGTGTTTGGCATTCTGGTGATGACGTTTATTATCAACGCCTGGGTGAATTATCGGCATGATAAGCAGCGGGGTGGATAATTTTTAATCTGCCTAAGCCGTGTACCCTGTCATTAACATGAGCACCGTTTTCTCCCTCTCCCTTCCAGGGAGAGGGTCGGGGTGAGGGTAATTTTTCGCACCGATGCTGGCCTGTTCCCCTCACCCTAACCCTCTCCCCAAACGGGGCGAGGGGACTGACCGAGTCCTTTTTTGATGTTGTCATCAGTCTGGAAGCCGCACGTTGGCTTTATTTTTATGTCAAATAAATGTAACCATTAAGTTGCAAAATATGACCTCTCTTTAAAATCCAGCATTTTTCGCTTCCCGAAGCTGTAACTTTCCTTATACTCGACCTTGCAAACACTTTGTTACATCCTGAAAGATGCGTCGACAGAACGCACCAGGGATGTGCGACAACACAATGAAAGGATCGAAAAATGACTACGCAACGTTCACCGGGGCTATTCCGGCGTCTGGCTCATGGCAGCCTGGTAAAACAAATCCTGGTCGGCCTTGTTCTGGGGATTCTTCTGGCATGGATCTCAAAACCCGCGGCGGAAGCTGTTGGTCTGTTAGGTACTTTGTTCGTCGGCGCACTGAAAGCCGTTGCCCCCATCCTGGTGTTGATGCTGGTGATGGCATCTATTGCTAACCACCAGCACGGGCAGAAAACCAATATCCGCCCTATTTTGTTCCTCTATCTGCTGGGTACCTTCTCTGCTGCTCTGGCCGCAGTAGTCTTCAGCTTTGCCTTCCCTTCTACCCTGCATTTATCCAGTAGCGCGGGTGATATTTCGCCGCCGTCAGGCATTGTCGAAGTGATGCGCGGGCTGGTAATGAGCATGGTTTCCAACCCCATCGACGCGCTGCTGAAAGGTAACTACATCGGGATCCTGGTGTGGGCAATTGGCCTCGGTTTCGCACTGCGTCACGGTAACGAGACCACCAAAAACCTGGTCAACGATATGTCGAATGCCGTCACCTTTATGGTGAAACTGGTCATTCGCTTCGCACCGATTGGTATTTTTGGTCTGGTTTCTTCTACCCTGGCAACCACCGGTTTCTCCACACTGTGGGGCTACGCGCAACTGCTGGTCGTGCTGGTTGGCTGTATGTTACTGGTGGCGCTGGTGGTTAACCCATTGCTGGTGTGGTGGAAAATTCGTCGTAACCCGTTCCCGCTGGTGCTGCTGTGCCTGCGCGAAAGCGGCGTGTATGCCTTCTTCACCCGCAGCTCTGCGGCGAACATTCCGGTGAATATGGCACTGTGTGAAAAGCTGAATCTGGATCGCGATACCTATTCCGTTTCTATTCCGCTGGGTGCCACCATCAATATGGCGGGCGCAGCAATCACCATTACCGTGTTGACGCTGGCTGCGGTTAATACGCTGGGTATCCCGGTCGATCTGCCCACGGCGCTGCTGTTGAGCGTGGTGGCTTCTCTGTGTGCCTGTGGCGCATCCGGCGTGGCGGGGGGTTCTCTGCTGCTGATCCCGCTGGCCTGTAATATGTTCGGTATTTCGAACGATATCGCCATGCAGGTGGTTGCCGTCGGCTTTATCATCGGCGTATTGCAGGACTCTTGCGAAACCGCGCTGAACTCTTCAACTGACGTGCTGTTCACTGCGGCAGCTTGCCAGGCGGAAGACGATCGTCTGGCAAATAGCGCCCTGCGTAATTAATTGTTTAACCCCTTTCGTCTACGGCGGGAGGGGTTTTCTCTACTTTAAACGGATCAATTCCCCTTTTCTGCATCCGCCAGAAACGAATGATATTCAAGCCATTCATAAGCAGAAAACTACCCTCAATCATTGTGCCGCCTATCGACCCCGCCCAGAAGTTGTGAATCACCCAGCAACACGTTGAAAACCACATCACGCAGCGCATGGTGAGCCCTTTACAGCGGAACAGCGCCCAGGTACTGACAATCGTACCGATAACCGGCAATAGTTCGACAGGATGATGGAACTTCGCGAGGCCAATTCCGCCAGTCAGCACAATAAAAATCGCCATTACCCATAAGCTGCGCGTGCGTAAGGTAATCAATGTACGAATGGCATTAAGGATGGCACTGGCACCAGCGGGATAGGAGCCCAGAAGAAAAAAATGTACGCCAATAACGGCGCTATAGACCGAAAGCTGCTTTTTGAAGCGACGTTCGTCACGATTGAAAAATGTTGTGATACCAATCAGAAAGGCGATGACACCCACGCCCTGGGCCAGCCAATACGCGGTCATGATAAATCCTTATCAGGTATGGAAAAGCAAACGGCGCTTCACATTATGAAACGCCGTTTTTTATTAACAACTCATTTCGACTTTATAGCGTTACGCCGCTTTTGAAGATCGCCAGTTCGCGGAAGTCGTTACGCTCGTTGCAGGTTTGTTTACCGTTGGCAAACTCAACGATGGTGTCGATAAATTCTTCCAGCAACTGCGGCATCGCTTTACCGTGGATCAGCTGACCCGCGTCAAAGTCGATCCAGTGTTTTTTCTTCGCCGCCAGTTCACTGTTGGTAGCGATTTTCACCGTCGGTACAAAGCCGCCGTATGGCGTGCCACGACCAGTACTGAACAGCACCATATGGCAGCCCGCACCCGCCAGGGCGCTGGTCGCTACGGCATCGTTACCCGGCGCACTTAACAAGTTCAGCCCCGGCGTTTTCAGACGCTCGCCGTAACGCAGCACGTCAACCACGACGCTGGAACCCGCTTTCTGGGTACAGCCAAGGGATTTATCTTCCAGCGTGGTGATACCGCCCGCTTTGTTCCCCGGCGATGGGTTTTCATAGATCGGCTGGTCATGGGCAATAAAGTACTGTTTGAAGTCGTTGACCATGGTGACCAGTTTTTCAAACGTTGCTTCGTCGCGGCAATGGTCCATCAGCAACTGCTCTGCGCCAAACATCTCCGGCACTTCGGTCAGTACGGTAGTACCGCCGTTAGCAATCACGTAGTCAGAGAAACGCCCCAGCATCGGGTTAGCAGTAATACCAGAAAGACCGTCAGAACCACCGCACTCCAGACCAAACTTCAGTTCGCTGAGTTTGCCTGGCTCGCGTTTATCGTTGCGCATCACGTTATACAGCTGATGCAAATGCTCGATCCCGGCTTCGATCTCATCATCCTGCTGTTGGCAGATCATGAAATGAACGCGTTCAGGATCGATATCGCCCAACGTTTCACGGAATGCGGCAACCTGGTTGTTTTCACAGCCCAGACCAATCACCAGCACTGCGCCCGCGTTCGGGTGGCGCACCATGTTTTGCAGCATGGTGCGGGTATTGATGTGATCGTCGCCCAGTTGTGAGCAGCCGTAGATGTGGCTGAAGAGGAACACGCCGTCGGTACCTTCAGCGTTGTTGGTTTCTTTCAGGAAACGATTTTGGATCTGCCGCGCGATGCCGTTGACACAGCCCACGGTTGGCAGGATCCACAGCTCGTTACGCACCCCGACATCGCCGTTAGCGCGACGATAGATCTGCACTTCACGATCTGCCGCTTGCGCAGGCAGATCCTGAAAATCAGGTTGATAGCGATACTGATCCAGATCGCTCAGATTCGTGCGCGTATTGTGGGCGTGGACGTGTTCCCCCGCCGCAATATCCGCCAATGCATAACCAATCGGCAGGCCATATTTGATGACGTTGGCCCCTTTTGCGATATCCGTTAACGCAAATTTATGTCCACGAGCAACATCCTGGCGCAGCGTAACAGTCTGGTTATCGACACTGACTTCTGTGCCTTCAGCCAAATCCGCTAAAGCGACCGCGACGTTATCCAGCGCATGGATCTTGATGTATTGCATATCAACCCCAGACCTTAGTTCAGTTCAATGGCGAAGTAGTCACGCGCATTGTTAAAGCAAATATTTTTCACCATCTCGCCCAGCAGGTTGATGTCCGCCGGTGCTTCGCCCGCTTCCACCCAGCGACCGATCATCTGGCACAGAATGCGGCGGAAGTATTCGTGACGGGTGTATGACAGGAAGCTACGGCTGTCAGTCAGCATACCGACAAAGCGGCTCAGCAAACCGAGCTGCGCCAGTTGGGTCATCTGACGTTCCATACCGTCTTTCTGATCGTTAAACCACCAGCCGGAACCGAACTGCATTTTGCCCGGCATACCTTCGCCCTGGAAGTTACCGATCATGGTGCCCAGCACTTCGTTATCGCGCGGGTTCAGGCAGTAGAGAATGGTTTTCGGCAGCAGGTTTTCTTCGTTCTGCTTGCTCAGCAGCTTAGACAACTCTTCCGCCATCGGACGGTCGTTGATGGAGTCAAAGCCTACATCCGGCCCCAGCAGTTTGAACTGACGCAGGTTGTTATTACGCAGCGCGCCAATGTGGTACTGCTGTACCCAGCCGCGACGTGCATATTCGGCACCAAGGAACACCAGTACCGCAGTTTTGAACTGTGCCACTTCGTGCTCGCTCAGGGGTTCGCCAGCCAGACGGCGCGCCAGAATGCTGTCCAGTTCCGCTTCGTTCGCTTCAGCAAACATCACCACGTCCAGCGCATGGTCAGACACTTTACAGCCGTGAGCGGCGAAGTGATCCAGACGTTTGGTCAAGGCAGTTTGCAGGTCAGCAAAGCGGCGAATGTCGGTATCGGAAACTTCGCCCAGCTTCGCCATGTAGTCGTTAAAGGTCGCCTGTTCGATGTTGAAGGCTTTGTCCGGACGCCAGCTCGGCAGCACTTTGATGGTGAAAGAGCCGTCTTTGGCGATCTCTGCGTGATGCTCCAGAGAATCGATCGGGTCATCGGTGGTGCCGACCATTTTCACGTTCATCTGCTGCATGATGCCGCGCGCGGAGAAGTTATCCTGCGCCAGCAGTTCGTTACATTCGTTCCAGATTTCATCGGCAGTTGACGGAGAAAGCAATTTGCCAGTGATACCAAACGGACGACGCAGTTCGAGGTGCGTCCAGTGGTATAACGGGTTGCCGATAGTGTGCGGAACAGTCGCCGCCCAGGCGTCAAATTTTTCACGGTCAGACGCATCACCGGTACACAGACGCTCGGCCACACCGTTGGTACGCATAGCGCGCCATTTGTAGTGATCGCCTTTCAGCCAGATGTCATACAGGTTTTTAAAACGATAGTCTTCCGCAATCTGCTGCGGCGGCAAATGGCAATGGTAATCGAAAATCGGCTGGTCTTTTGCGTAGTCGTGATACAGACGGCGGGCAAATTCGGTATCTAACAGGAAATCTTCAGTCATAAACGGAGTCATTTTCGTCTTCCTCTCAACGAGTGAGCTAGCTTGCTTATGGTGCGATGCTGACAAAGTTATCACACCAATTTCCAGAGTCCGAAGATATTTTCGTGAGTTAGATCAATAAACGTAGTTAAAAAAATTACTCTCAAAGTGGTAAATCTCTCTGCAGGCCGCGCCAGTACTGGCCTCGCTGTCGTCAGGTAATGTCCCTACAAATATTCGCACATTTGTGATGGCTCTCACCTTTTAAAGTTGTATGACAAGTTATCTTTCTGCCGTCGCAAATCATAAGTCGACGGAATGCAAATTGCCGATTCATTCATTTGTTAGATGAATCGGGTTAACCGGTACGGAAGCCGAATTAGCACGAAACTTTCATGGCAACGTTCGGGGCGTGCCGGTTTTTTTTCGGTTACCCGGTCGTAACTAACATCTTCAGCCTCTGGCGGGATGATGGCCGCGCTTCCTGCGGATATAACAAAACGATGAGGTTTTACATGCGTAAAATTAAAGGGTTACGTTGGTATATGATCGCACTGGTGACGCTTGGCACCGTGCTTGGTTACCTGACGCGTAACACTGTGGCGGCAGCTGCGCCAACTCTGATGGAAGAGTTAAACATCTCCACCCAACAGTATTCCTATATCATCGCAGCCTATTCTGCTGCTTATACGGTCATGCAACCGGTAGCGGGCTATGTACTGGATGTGCTGGGTACGAAAATCGGTTATGCAATGTTTGCTGTGCTGTGGGCCGTGTTCTGTGGTGCAACCGCGCTGGCTGGTAGCTGGGGTGGCCTGGCGATTGCTCGTGGTGCAGTCGGTGCCGCGGAAGCAGCGATGATCCCGGCGGGTCTGAAAGCCAGCTCCGAATGGTTCCCGGCGAAAGAGCGTTCCATCGCGGTAGGTTACTTTAACGTAGGTTCTTCGATTGGTGCGATGATTGCGCCGCCGCTGGTGGTATGGGCAATCGTAATGCACAGCTGGCAGATGGCATTTATCATCTCCGGTGCATTGAGCTTTATCTGGGCGATGGCATGGCTGATTTTCTATAAACATCCACGCGACCAGAAGCATCTGACCGATGAAGAACGCGACTATATTATTAATGGTCAGGAAGCCCAGCACCAGGTGAGCACGGCGAAGAAAATGTCCGTTGGTCAGATCCTGCGTAACCGTCAGTTCTGGGGTATCGCGCTGCCGCGTTTCCTGGCAGAACCGGCCTGGGGTACTTTTAACGCGTGGATCCCGCTGTTCATGTTTAAAGTTTACGGCTTTAACCTGAAAGAGATCGCGATGTTCGCCTGGATGCCGATGCTGTTTGCTGACCTCGGTTGTATCCTCGGTGGTTACCTGCCGCCGCTGTTCCAGCGTTGGTTTGGTGTGAACCTGATCGTTTCCCGTAAGATGGTCGTAACGCTGGGTGCTGTGCTGATGATTGGCCCGGGTATGATCGGTCTGTTCACCAACCCGTATGTCGCAATTATGCTGCTGTGTATCGGTGGTTTTGCCCACCAGGCACTGTCTGGCGCGCTGATTACGCTCTCTTCTGACGTGTTCGGTCGTAACGAAGTGGCGACGGCGAACGGTTTAACCGGGATGTCCGCATGGCTGGCAAGTACGCTGTTTGCGCTGGTTGTCGGTGCACTGGCTGACACCATCGGCTTCAGCCCGCTGTTCGCAGTTCTGGCAGTGTTCGACCTGTTAGGTGCGCTGGTTATCTGGACCGTGTTGCAGAACAAACCGGCGATTGAGGTGGCGCAGGAAACACATAACGATCCCGCACCGCAACATTAACGTTTAACTTAAGTTGTAATGACGAAGCCGCTTTATCAGACGGCTTCGTCGTTTATATAGAAAAAAGCGTTTGTCCGGTTTGCAGGGTTAATTGATGGTTGGCAAGGAAGGCGTAAAGATTACTGACAATTTGCCCATGTAGTACCCGGCCTGTTTATCCATCACGCTGAATTTATCGACTGCCAGAGTCAAGGGTGTCGGCACACACATCACGGCATAGCGAATACCGGGCAGTACCACCGGACGCACACGTTTCAGGTTAATGCTGTTCCAGACCATATTTTCATTATTGCGCACATCAATTTGCCCACCGGTTTCCGGGTTGTACATTTTGACCCGGTAATCAATGCGTTCTCCCTCGTCGGTGGTGGTCCCTCCCTGACGATAGATAGAGAAGTAACCGTCTCTGCGCCCTGCAGCTGGTCGCCCTTCATCTTTGAGCATGATTTCATAACTGATGGCATTACCGTTAAAACCATCGTACAGGCACATGTCCAACATGGTCAGATCTTGCGCGTAGTTGCTGCCGTTAACGCTTCCTGTTGGATGCAAGTCTAACTGCACCCTTGGCGTGGCGTGGGCGAACTCCGGGAAGAACACGTCAATATGGTTGGGGTCGAGCGTATTCAGGGTAATATTTGCGAAATAGTCCTGGGCCGGGCTGTTCGAATGTAATTTAACTTTCCCCTTCCAGACGCCACCAATCGGCAAATTCTTCATCTCTGTCTGCTCAAGGTAGAGCGTAAGAAACTTTGTATCGTATATATAATAATGTTGACCATCTTCTGTACATGAAGATCTATTAGAATCCTTAAGATTCGTCTGAAGCCCTTTGCCCCCCTTGCATCCTGGCGGCGCTTCATCGCTACTTACAATGGCTGTTTTAAATCCTTTGAGTTTTACCGGCCAACGCATCCCACTGCGTTGTTCAGTTAAATAGATTTGTACTGTCGATATATTTCCATTAGCTGTACAGGTTTGTTGGAGGTCAGGATACGAACATTCATACCACATATATCCATTATTTCCTGCCGACGCTTCATCCTTCCAGAAGTAATAATCCGCTCTACCAGATGCCAAATCATACGTAATTTCACTGGTCACGTCAGGAGCTGCCTGAACGCCAGTGAGCGTGCCAAACAAGCCCAATATCGCCGCAATCAATCGATTTCTCATGGTGCAACCTCCCTTTGCGCCGTCTGAACGTTTCCACGTAATTTAGGCTGTTTCAACTGTGCCTGAACCTGAATCGACTCCGGTAATTGTGAATAAGTCACCACACTACAAGTAACATCTCCGCTGTAACGAATGCTGGCGCGTTTCTTTACAACACTCAGTGGACACTTAAGGAATTGCTGCCCGGAAAGCAGATAGAGCTCTTTTTCGCTGCCGTTAATTTCAAGTGTAAATCCGCCATCTTCAGCTACCAGTAACATGGCGCTGTTCAGCCCCACAATCGGGAATTTTTTCACCGCTGCCGGCAGTAATAAACGACCGATATAGTTGTAGTTAAAGCTGGCAGACACTTCGCGATAGCGCAGCTTGCCAGGCAACAACATTAATTCACGATTCCCTGCACCGTTAATGATGTTTGTTGTCCCCTGCTGATTGCCCTGGCTACTGTCGTTAACCTCAACAAAACCAGACTGAAATCCAGGATAAGGGAACAACACACTGTCACTTTGACCAAGCTGCAAAGTTCGGCTGCCTGCCACCCGCGCTTCGAGTTGCAGATCCTGACTCTCTTCATCCTGTTCAGAGAAGCCTTTCACATCCACCAGTACCGCACCCAGCAAATCGTCTGTACCACTGGCTCCCAAATTAACGCCATAGCGACTGACAGCCAGCGTAGAGCTATAAGTGCCCGTAAAGGCCGAAAGATGATCATGATTCTTACGGTCATAACTATCAGATACGGTAGCGTAGACATTTCCGTATTGCCCATCCCAACGCCCGTTAACCGCGCTGTTTATGGTATCGGTGTTCAGGCCTCCGACGGTTACGCCAAGTTCTTTATGGCTGAATGAATCGTTATAAAAGGTATGCGATAACTGCCATGACGTTTGATCGCCATCCTGTTCGCTATAACGATAATCCGTAGACACATTTGTTGAATGGCTGTTGTTATTGCTATCCATCGTTGGCGTGTCAGATAACGAAAACGATAAGTACAAGCCGTTGTCGTCGTTATCGCCACCGTTGTCATTACGATGGAAAACACCGACTGACGTACTCAAAATCCAGTCACGCATCACAAAAGCGCGGGAAGCGCTAAGTTGTACAGTTTCAGAGATACTTTGCGCTGTTGTCTGGCGAAGATAGTTATTTTCAAAGCTCTGCTGTTTATCCCAACGCAAACTATCATCAGTGTTATTTTGTGTGCGGGTATAACCCAGCATCATATTCCAGCCGACAAAATTCTGTGAAACCGTCGCGGAAATACTTTCATAACAGCTTAAGGCGTTATAGCTCTCTCTGCTGTCGGTTGTACAAGCATCGCCGTCAGAGTTGGTCCGATAAAAGCCCAACGTCGGCCATCCCGGATTACTCCAGTTGGCCTGTTGCATATCACCTTTGCCGCCGTCATCGTTACGGAACACGCTGGCGCTGATTGCAAGATTCCCCACCCCGCCTAAATCTGCCGTCCAGTTATTACCTAACTCGAAAGCACTCACATCATCGGCATTCGCCAGCCCTGCGTAGAGCTCATATTGCGGATGTAATGGCAGGCGTACTCCTAGCTGATAAGCTGAACTTTCATCATCAGAAACCTGTGATGTAGTTTTACCTGCCTGTAAGAACCATTGCGCATTTCCGTCAGTCAGACCGCCGGTTTTGGTAAACGGCACAAGCTCGGTGCGGGTGAGTTGGTTATTTTCGTAGACTTTTAATGCCACGCTGTAGCTGCCAGGCGGAAAGGAACTGGTATCAATAAATTGCGAACCACTATTGAGATAAAACGATCCCAAAAGTTGCTCATTACGATAAGCGTCAACACGAGAATTGCGCGAAAGCAGAACCATTACTGGGGTTCCTTGCTGGCTTTGCGCCTGGTTTAAATAGCTCAGTGTCGACCCGATACGCATCCCATCAATTGCACCGAGTGGCAGAAAGTTAAAGGTAAAGTTCCCGCCTTGTGCATTAAATAGTGTGCGGTTGTCCATGCGACCCGCCTGCACATAATAACGACGTAAAAAATCATAACGATAATAGAGATCGCTGACGTCAGCATTACTGTCACTGACATCATCTGCATCATAACCGTTGAAATTCCAGTGTGCACCAATATAACTATTTTCTGTTATTCCCAGCGCACCGTTTCCCTGAATAGACAACGATTGGTAATCATCCTGTGCCAGAACATTGATGTCTTGCTGATGTATAAAAGCATTAACAGTATTTTTGTCTGGATTTAAATATAATGACTTCGCATCGAAAGCTGAATTCCATTGCGGATTAATAAACAACGTTGCCGAACTTTCTTCATCATTATAGATTATTTCCAGCGTATCGGTATTCAGAAAACCACACCCTGAGTCAGTACGTACATAACCGCAAGCCAATTCACCGTGGCGAGCTAGCGGCTGCGATAATTTTTCTTTCACTATATGCGCGATTTTCTGATCGTCTACATCCAGTTCCAGCTTGTTATATAGACTTGCTGGATCAAGAAATGTTACGGTATCAAGATTAACCATTGCATAATATTTACCGAGACTTTTCCCTGAAAAATAAACCTCGATATACTCCTGCTGTCCCTGAGCAATAACCTCAAACCCTGCGGGAATTTTGGTTAATGTCGCCTCTGCCGGGCTGAGACTCGCCAGGATCAAAAGAGCCAGTAATTTTTTATCCATGGCAATCCTGAAATCCATAACAAATACTAAAACAGTTAAAATAAGGGAGGGCTACCCCTCCCTTTGTTACGTGTTAATTCTGTTATCTGGATTAGATATCCTGAGACAGATAAATGCTTACTACACCACGGTAGATGCCTGTCTCCAGAACACCTTTGGTGGTTTGAGCAAACATCAGGTTTTTAGCCAGAGAACCGTTAGTTAACGCATCGGAAGCAAAGATTTTGGTTGCGGTAAAAGTGGTTGCCGCATCAGCTTTAATTTCTTCACCGCCCCAGGTTACTGTCAGCGGAACAATCTTGCTAGCATCCAGGCTTTGAACCAGTTGCGCCGGGGAAACTAACTGCATTTTTACATCTTTGGTAACGTCGTTAGACCAGATTTTGGTCATCAACTGGTAAGATTGCAGACCCTGCCCCGGCAGATATTGCATTTCTACTGCTTTCGGCAACGCGGTGTTATCGGTCTGTGTCATATCCAGAGCGGCATCAACGTTGGCCGTTACAGTAATATCCTTTTGTACTGCCAATGCGGAGCCTGCAACAGAAAACATCGCTGCGACCAGAAGAGATTTTGCAAATACCTTTTTCATTACTATTCCTTCGTTTATTACAATGATAATTAATGGACCGCCAGTTCAAACTCGCCATTATCTTTGGTGATCCAGTTATTATATTTGACAACGATTTTGTCGTAGCCAGATATGCTTTCAAGATTTCTTTCCTGACCAGGGAAGATGTTTTTATTTACGGTCTGTATCTTACAATTTTCTTTGCTATTATTTTTACAATAAGCGATCGTTAAAATCTTTAAGCGTTGATTCCCTGCATTAACTAATTTTTGGGCAGCATTTACTTCTAACTTAGCAATAGGTTGCTGAGGTGGAACACTAACAACAATCCCCCAAATTAAGTTAACTGTTAACTGCATAGAGAGATCTTTTTTATCTGTGGCAACGTCATCAATACTGGGAACCGCTTCAAATTTAACGCGATAATTTTTCTCTTTTTGCTCTGGTTCCATCGCAACAAAACGTACGGTTTTGCTACTACCGGCTGGTAAAGCAAATTTAGGTGGCATAACAACCAGATGATTTGCATCACCGGATTTAATCTCAACTTCATTTTCCTGAGGCGTCGATGGATTATCGATACGGAATACTGTCGCCTTGATGTACTGAACTTCATTACTTTTAGATATTACGCGAACGTTGCCTTCACCCTGACTATTAATGGAAACAGCCATAGGATAAACAGTCATATTTGACTGTGCCAAAAAAGGAGCGAACACGAATAAAAGCGGCGTAAGCCGTGATAAGAGATTAATTTTCGCCACCATATAAATTTGATCTTACAATATTGTTTCCAAAAAGTTGGTGTATTAGAGATGTAGATTTATTGTAAGTCAATATAAAAAAGCATTTTTAGTTAATATTAAATTTAAAGGCTGGGAATTAACTTACTGAAATTTAGTAGCTTTCACAATGACGATACTTATTTTTTAGGAATTTATAAATATTCACAATATTAATTCAATACATTAATTCAATCACCAAATTTATATATGACCAATGGCATACCCATGAATAAAGTGGTATGATAACTTCGTCCGCATTCCACTCCGGGAGACGCATATGGAAATCACTGAACCACGCCGTTTGTATCAACAACTTGCCGCTGACCTGAAAGAGCGCATCGAACAGGGCGTCTATCTGGTAGGTGATAAACTGCCTGCAGAACGCTTTATTGCCGATGAAAAGAACGTCAGCCGTACGGTAGTTCGTGAAGCCATCATCATGCTGGAAGTTGAAGGCTATGTCGAAGTGCGTAAAGGTTCAGGTATTCATGTGGTTTCCAACCAGCCGCGCCATCAGCAGGCAGCTGACAATAATATGGAATTCGCCAATTACGGTCCGTTTGAGTTGCTTCAGGCTCGCCAGCTCATCGAAAGTAATATTGCCGAATTCGCGGCAACTCAGGTAACGAAACAGGACATCATGAAACTGATGGCCATTCAGGAACAGGCGCGCGGCGAACAATGCTTCCGTGATTCCGAGTGGGATTTACAGTTCCACATTCAGGTAGCCCTGGCGACGCAGAACTCCGCCCTGGCGGCCATCGTTGAAAAAATGTGGACACAACGTAGCCATAACCCGTACTGGAAAAAACTGCACGAACACATTGATTCCCGTACCGTCGATAACTGGTGTGATGACCACGATCAAATCCTCAAGGCGCTGATTCGCAAAGATCCTCATGCTGCTAAGCTGGCAATGTGGCAGCACCTGGAAAACACCAAGATCATGTTATTCAACGAAACCAGCGACGACTTCGAGTTCAATGCCGACCGCTATCTGTTCGCCGAAAACCCGGTAGTGCATCTCGATACGGCCACCAGTGGCAGTAAATGAAACTCCTGTCCGACAGGCGCTGCGACGCGCCTGTTTGTCTCGTCGGTAAGCGAAAAGTATAAAGTGTCAGCCTGTGTAAATCCTCTCGCCACCCTCCCCTGCATTCAGCAAAATCAGACTCCACGGACATGTAATTTTGATAACGAACAACGTTGACCTTTGTTACAATTAGATTCAATTTGAATTTATGTTTTTGAATGCTTTCTTATCTCACGATTTAACAGGGAATAGTTCAGGCTGTGTTGATGTATCAAACCCGCAGAACATACCAAAACAGCAATAACATTGCGGTAGTGCATCTTTTAAAACCAGCGTGGCGTTAACCGATTCACCAGGAATAATGAATGGAACTTTTGACCCAATTGCTGCAAGCCCTGTGGGCGCAGGATTTTGAAACCCTGGCCAATCCATCGATGATTGGCATGTTGTATTTTGTCTTGTTTGTAATTTTGTTCCTTGAAAACGGCTTGCTTCCAGCGGCCTTTTTACCGGGCGACAGTTTACTGGTATTGGTCGGCGTGTTGATTGCGAAAGGCGCGATGGGTTACCCGCAAACGATTCTGCTGCTGACCGTTGCCGCCAGCCTCGGCTGCTGGGTCAGCTATATTCAGGGGCGATGGCTGGGCAATACCCGCACCGTACAAAACTGGCTATCTCATTTACCCGCGCATTATCATCAACGCGCACACCATCTTTTTCATAAACACGGTTTATCGGCGCTGTTAATTGGTCGCTTTATTGCGTTTGTCAGAACACTGCTGCCGACGATTGCCGGGTTATCAGGGCTGAATAACGCGCGCTTTCAGTTTTTCAACTGGATGAGCGGTCTGCTGTGGGTATTGATCCTGACAACTCTGGGTTACATGCTCGGCAAAACGCCGGTATTTTTAAAGTACGAGGACCAGCTGATGTCATGCCTGATGCTGCTCCCGGTGGTGCTGCTGGTGTTTGGCCTGGCAGGTTCTCTGGTCGTGTTATGGAAAAAGAAATATGGAAATCGGGGGTAAGGGATGCAAATACCTCGCATGTCGCTTCGCCAGCTAGCCTGGTCCGGCACTGTTTTACTTCTGGTCGGCACGCTGTTGCTGGCCTGGTCCGCGGTTCGCCAGCAAGAGTCTACGCTGGCGATTCGTGCCGTTCATCAAGGCACAACGATGCCAGACGGTTTTTCGATCTGGCATCACCTTGACGCTCATGGCATTCCTTTCAAAAGTATCACCCCCAAAAACGACACTCTGTTAATTACATTTGACTCCAGCGACCAGAGCGCCGCCGCAAAAGCGGTCCTCGACAGAACATTGCCCCATGGCTACATCATTGCGCAGCAGGACAATAACAGTCAGGCTATGCAGTGGCTGACCCGGTTACGGGATAACTCTCATCGCTTCGGATAACTTCCTGTTATCCGAAACATATCACTCACTTTGGTGATTTCACCGTAACTGTCTATGATTAATGAGGCGGTGGTTAACACTACCGCTTCGTTGTCTGGACAATCGTTCCTTTGTAATAGGTCCGAATCACAATGGAAGGTTCAAGAATGAAATACCGCATCGCTTTAGCTGTTTCTCTCTTTGCTCTTAGTGCCGGTAGTTATGCCACTACCCTGTGTCAGGAAAAGGAGCAAAATATCCTTAAGGAGATCAGCTATGCCGAAAAACACCAAAACCAGAATCGTATTGACGGTCTGAATAAAGCCCTGAGTGAAGTCCGGGCCAACTGTTCAGATAGCCAGCTGCGTGCCGATCATCACAAGAAAATCGCAAAGCAGAAAGATGAGGTGGCGGAACGCCAGCAAGATTTAGCCGAGGCGAAGCAAAAAGGCGATGCCGATAAGATTGCCAAACGCGAACGGAAACTGGCAGAAGCGCAGGAAGAGCTGAAAAAGCTGGAAGCGCGCGACTACTAACTCACAATAGTCACTACTTACTCACCTGGAGAAAACTATGTCGAAAGAACACACTACGGAACATCTGCGTGCTGAGTTGAAATCCCTTTCCGATACGCTGGAAGAGGTGCTTAGCTCATCTGGCGAGAAGTCGAAAGAAGAGTTGAGTAAGATTCGTAGCAAAGCGGAGCAGGCACTGAAACAGAGCCGTTATCGCCTGGGTGAAACCGGTGATGCCATCGCCAAACAAACCCGTGTCGCGGCGGCGCGTGCTGATGAGTATGTGCGTGAAAATCCGTGGACCGGCGTGGGAATTGGCGCTGCAATCGGTGTAGTGCTCGGCGTTCTGCTGTCGCGTCGTTAATTATGGCGGACACTCATCACGCGCAAGGGCCCGGTAAAAGCGTTCTGGGCATCGGGCAGCGAATTGTTTCCATCATGGTTGAAATGGTGGAAACACGTCTGCGGCTGGCGGTGGTGGAGCTGGAAGAGGAAAAAGCTAATCTCTTTCAACTTTTACTGATGCTGGGCCTGACGATGCTTTTCGCTGCATTTGGTCTTATGAGCCTGATGGTGCTAATTATTTGGGCGGTTGATCCGCAATATCGCCTGAATGCGATGATTGCCACCACCGTGGTGTTGCTGCTACTGGCACTGATTGGCGGTATCTGGACGTTACGTAAATCGCGTAAATCCACCTTGCTGCGCCATACACGCCATGAGCTGGCAAACGATCGGCAACTGCTCGAGGAGGAGTCCCGTGAGCAGTAAAGTCGAACGTGAACGACGTAAGGCGCAACTGCTTAGCCAGATCCAGCAACAACGGCTGGATCTTTCCGCCAGTCGTCGTGAATGGCTGGAGGCAACAGGCGCTTACGATCGTCGCTGGAATATGCTGCTAAGTCTGCGCTCCTGGGCGCTGGTTGGCAGTAGCGTGATGGCGATCTGGACGATTCGCCATCCTAATATGCTGGTCCGCTGGGCCAGACGCGGTTTTGGCGTATGGAGCGCCTGGCGTCTGGTTAAAACGACCCTCAAGCAGCAACAGCTTCGCGGTTAACTTCCCTCTGGCCGGAGCAATTCCGGCCTTATCCATCAAATTTTTTGAAGATTTTTGACAGTTTTCCTTGCTAACAATCATCATTCACCACGTTTATGATTCTCTCCATCGACAGCAACGACGCTAATACCGCGCCCTTGCACAAAAAAACAATCAGCAGCCTGAGTGGCGCAGTGGAGAGTATGATGAAAAAATTAGAAGATGTTGGTGTACTGGTAGCGCGCATTTTAATGCCGATTCTGTTTATTACCGCAGGCTGGGGAAAAATCACCGCTTACTCTGGTACCCAACAATATATGGAAGCAATGGGTGTCCCGGGTTTTATGCTGCCGCTGGTGATTCTGCTTGAGTTCGGTGGTGGTCTGGCAATCCTGTTCGGTTTCCTGACTCGCACCACAGCCCTGTTTACTGCGGGCTTTACGCTGCTGACGGCATTTTTATTTCACAGCAACTTTGCTGAAGGCGTCAACTCGCTGATGTTCATGAAAAACCTGACAATTTCTGGCGGATTCCTGCTGCTGGCAATTACCGGTCCGGGCGCGTATAGCATCGACCGCCTGCTGAATAAAAAGTGGTAAGCACGCGCTATACTTAACGATAAAAAACGAGGAGGAAGCTCCTCGTTTTTGCTATTGGAGGAGAGAAAAATGGGTCAACTGATTGACGGCGTCTGGCATGACACCTGGTACGATACCAAATCTACCGGCGGTAAATTTCAACGTTCAGCTTCCGCATTTCGTAACTGGCTCACTGCCGATGGCGCACCTGGCCCCACTGGCACAGGCGGTTTTATCGCAGAGAAAGATCGTTATCATCTCTATGTTTCACTCGCCTGCCCGTGGGCGCACCGCACGCTGATCATGCGCAAACTCAAAGGACTGGAACCGTTTATTTCCGTTTCCGTAGTGAACCCGCTGATGCTGGAAAACGGCTGGACCTTTGATGACAGTTTTCCGGGAGCAACCGGAGATACGCTCTATCAACATGAATTTCTGTATCAGCTTTATCTCCACGCCGATCCACACTACAGCGGACGAGTTACTGTTCCCGTGCTGTGGGACAAAAAGAACCACACCATCGTCAGCAACGAATCAGCAGAAATCATCCGCATGTTCAATACCGCGTTTGATGCGCTGGGCGCAAAAGCGGGTGATTACTACCCACCAGCCCTGCAAACGAAAATTGACGAACTTAACGGCTGGATTTATGACACCGTTAACAACGGCGTGTATAAAGCTGGTTTTGCCACCAGCCAGCAAGCCTACGACGAGGCGGTGGCGAAAGTGTTTGAATCGCTGGCGCGACTGGAGCAGATTTTAGGCCAGCATCGTTACCTGACCGGCAACCAGCTAACCGAAGCCGATATTCGCCTGTGGACCACGCTAGTCCGTTTTGATCCAGTGTATGTGACCCACTTCAAGTGTGATAAGCACCGCATCAGCGATTACCTTAATCTGTATGGCTTCCTGCGCGATATCTACCAGATGCCGGGAATTGCCGAAACAGTCAATTTCGATCACATCCGTAATCATTACTTCCGCAGCCATAAGACCATCAACCCTACGGGGATTATTTCAATTGGTCCGTGGCAGGATCTCGATGAACCGCATGGACGAGATGTTCGCTTCGGTTAAAAAAAGGCACCTTACGAGGTGCCTCTGATAATTAGCTAAGTGCATGTTGTTCATGTCGGATGCGGCGTGAACGCCTTATCAAACCTACAAAACATTTATATTCAATATGTTGCAATGACCGCGCAGGCCAGATAAGCGTAGCGCATCTGGCGATTTTGCGCTTGTCATCAGTCTTAGCGCGCCTTCACAGCACTTTATTAATTCCTTGAACGAATATTTACTGCCATTTCATTCACGTCTATTCTTAATTTGCTGCTTTAAAAACAAGTGATTGAGCAAAATTGAGGCAAAAATGGACTGGTATCTGAAAGTACTAAAAAATTATGTCGGTTTCCGGGGTCGTGCGCGGCGCAAAGAGTACTGGATGTTTATTCTGGTCAACATCATCTTTACGTTCGTGCTGGGGCTGCTGGATAAAATGTTAGGCTGGCAACGCGCTGGTGGCGAAGGCATCCTGACGACAATCTACGGTATTCTGGTGTTTTTACCGTGGTGGGCAGTTCAGTTCCGCCGCCTGCACGACACCGACCGCTCGGCGTGGTGGGCACTGTTGTTCTTAATCCCGTTTATCGGCTGGCTTATTATCATCGTCTTTAACTGCCAGGCGGGTACGCCAGGCGAAAACCGCTTTGGACCAGATCCGAAACTGGAACCTTAAAACAAATCTGCTCGCCGGATGTCTGACTCATCCGGCTTTTATCATCATGTTGATGAATGAATAATTTACTAATGTTTATTTAAAATATTTCAATGTCGTTATATAAATTACCTATAAAAAACAACCATGTATTTATCTTAAATATCAAAACCTTTATAACATCCGAAAAAGAAAGATACGAATAGCATTTACACAATACCCGGAATAGACTTTCGTCACTTTTAATTAAAGGGATGTTTTTATGCAGTGGTATTTAGCCGTATTAAAAAATTATGTTGGTTTCTCTGGTCGCGCACGTCGTAAAGAGTACTGGATGTTTACTCTGATTAACGCCATCGTCGGCGCTATTATCAATGTCATTCAATTGATTTTAGGTTTAGAGTTTCCATTCCTTTCTCTCATTTACCTGGCAGCAACAATCATTCCGGTCATTGCTCTGTGTGTTCGTCGTCTGCACGATACTGACCGTTCAGGTGCGTGGGCGCTTCTCTATCTGGTACCGATCATTGGCTGGTTAGTTCTGTTTGTATTTGCCTGTTTAGAAGGCAATTCTGGCAGCAATCGTTACGGAAACGATCCTAAGTTTGGTTCAAATTAATCTTAGAATTGGGGCGACATTTCGCCCCTTTTTATTAATAATAACAAATATTATTTTCCGCTAAAAAGTTTGGGAATTTCCCGCAGACACCAGGATTTCGCTTCCCCCATACTGTCACGACGCCAGGCCATAATAATATCGATCTCGCTGGTCGATTCCGGGCTGACGACACGCAACCGCCCTTCCGCAATATCTTTTTCGACCATCGGATACGGCATCGTCGCCACGCCAAGCCCCGCCAGTAATGCCTGACGTTTATCTTCAATCGTGCTCACCGTTAAGCGCGGCTGTTTGTCCAGCAGCTGTACGGTCAACACCGGGCGCTCACGAGCGGTATCCGCTACCGCAATTCCACGATATTTCACGCGCGTCACTTCAGATAACGGTTCCGGCTCCTGATGAATCGGGTGATCAGGCGCGGCAACGTAGACGTTCATTAAGGTATAGAGCTTGCGCGAGTTGATCTCCGACGAGGAACGAAAATGCATATCCGGCGCGATAACGATATCCGCCCGCCCCTGCTCCAGTCGTTCCCACGCCCCCGCCAGCACTTCGGTGATGATTGCCAGTTGGGTATTGGCTTTTGCCGCCAGTTTGTCGATTAACGGGAAAAAGGCAGGTGTCGGTACCAGCGCCTCGGTCACAATGGTGAGATGCGTTTCCCAACCGCGCGCGAGGGCTTCCGCATCGGTAGTCAGTTTATCTGCGGCTTCCAGCAAAACGCGCCCTCGCTCCAGCAACATCCTCCCGACATTGGTGAATTTGGTGCGATGGCCCGAGCGGTCAAACAGCACCACATCCAGCTCTTCTTCCAGTTTTTGCATGGTGTAGCTAAGTGCGGAAGGCACGCGTCCCAGCTCATCCGCCGCCGCCGCAAAACTGCCCCGGCGATCGATCGCATCCATAACCCGTAGTGCTTCCAGCGTTAATGCCCTTTCTTTGGCCATTTCGTTCTCATTCAGGAAATTTGAACATACCGGGCAGAATATCTGGCTAACAATGTAGCGTCCAGCCCCTTACCATAAAAGGAAGTAAAGAGAGGTCAAGAATTATGATTACTACCCGAACTGCCAGACAGTGTGGACAAGCAGACTACGGATGGTTGCAGGCCCGGTATACTTTTTCCTTTGGACACTACTTCGACCCGAAATTGTTAGGCTATGCCTCCCTGCGTGTGCTTAACCAGGAAGTGCTGGCCCCAGGTGCCGCCTTTCAGCCGCGAACCTATCCCAAAGTCGATATTTTAAATGTGATTCTGGATGGAGAAGCAGAGTATCGCGACAGCGAAGGCAATCATGTTCAGGCCAGCGCCGGTGAGGCGTTGCTGCTCTCTACCCAGCCGGGTGTCAGCTACAGCGAACACAATCTCAGCAAAGACAAACCGTTAACACGAATGCAGCTTTGGCTGGACGCCTGCCCGCAGCGAGAGAATCCGCTGATTCAAAAACTGGCGCTTAATATGGGCAAGCAGCAATTAATCGCCTCGCCAGAGGGTACGATGGGAAGCCTGCAATTACGCCAGCAAGTGTGGCTGCACCATATCGTGCTCGACAAAGGCGAAAGTGCGAATTTCCAGTTGCATGGGCCACGCGCGTATTTGCAATCGATTCACGGGAAATTTCATGCGCTTACGCATCATGAAGAGAAAGCGGCGCTGACCTGCGGTGATGGGGCGTTTATTCGTGACGAGGCTAACATTACGCTGGTTGCCGATTCCCCACTGCGCGCTTTGCTGATAGATTTGCCTGTCTAGTTGTTTTTACAGGGAGATGATGATGAGTAAAAAATCGGCCAAAAAGCGCCAGCCAGTGAAGCCCGTGGTGGCGAAAGAACCTGCTCGCACCGCCAAAAATTTTGGCTATGAAGAGATGTTGAGCGAGCTGGAAGCCATCGTCGCGGATGCTGAAACGCGTTTAGCCGAGGATGAAGCTACCGCGTAAAGACAGGTTGCCGGATGCGGCGAAAACGCCTTATCCGGCCTACAAAATCCAACAACATTAACGAATTAAACAACCCGTAGGCCGGATAAGATGCGCCAGCATCGCATCCGGCATCAGGTACAAAACACAACAACATCAACAAGTTGAGCACCCCGTAGGCCGGATAAGGTGCGCCAGCATCGCATCCGGCACGATACCCAAAACCTGGCGTTTATCTGGCCTTGCTCGCCATAATCTCGATAATCTGCCGATCCGTTTGCTGCATCGAATGGCTTGCTAACGCACACAGGTTGGCAATCGACTGCTCAACATCATGCGCCACGATCCCTTCATTGCCGGTCACGGCGGTATCATCCAGCGCCATTAACACCGCTTTCCACGCAGCCGAAGCACTGGTCGAAACCTTCATCGCGCAGCTGTTCGACGCACCATCGCAAATCATGCCGCTGACATCGCCGATCATACTGCTGATCGCCATCGAGATGGTTTCATAACGCCCATCCACCAGCCATGCCATCCCGGCGGCGGCCCCCATTGCTGCGGTCGTTGCGGCACACAGCGCAGACAAACGCGGTAACTGGTTATGGATGTAAATTGCGCTCAAATGAGAAAGCATCAGCGCACGCGCCAGCCGTTCATCATCCGCTCCGAAGTGTTCTGCTACCACCACCACAGGCATTGTTGCGGTGATCCCCTGGTTACCCGAGCCGGAGTTACTCATAGCCGGAAGCGTAGCGCCGCCCATACGCGCATCGGATGCCGCGCTGGTACGAATCACAATGGATGAAGAGAGATCTTTCGCCAGCAAACCGCGCTCGCACTGTTTTTCCAGCGTCGCGCCAATATGCAGCCCCCACTTACCGCTCAAACCTTCCTGCGATAACGCACAATTTAGCTTCGCGGAATCGAGAATAAAGCGGATCGCCGCAAACGGGACTTCATTGACGAACTTCAGGATCTCAGCCAGCGTCGTTCTGGAAAGCACCGTCAGCGGAGACTCTTGCTCGCCCTCTGCCACACACGCCTGCTGGGTAAACACCACACCATTGTGCGTCTCAATATGCACAATGTTGGTATGCCCGCCGACGATGGTGACACACGCCCACTTCTCACCGTTCCAGACTTTGGCGCGTGAGAAGAGGATTTCATTGCAAGGTTCCTGGATCTTAACGGAGACTTTCCCCGCCGCCAGCAGTGCTTTGGCATCGGCAATTGCCTGCGCAGTTGCGTCTTTCAGCACTTCCAGCCCGGCGTTGGCATTTCCACCTAACGCCCCCAGCGCCGCCGCAATCGGCAGCCCCACCATTCCCGTGCCGGGAACGGTGACGCCCAGACCGTTCTTCATCAGATTTGGCGAAACCCAGGCTTCTACACGTTCAACCGGACCTTCCAGTTCTGCCGCAGCAACCGCCGCCGCCAGCGCCAGTGAAATCGGTTCAGTACATCCCAGCGCCGGTTTTACTTCCTCCTGAACGGCGAGGATGTAACGCTGCCATAACGGATTTAAAGTCGAATCAAACATATTAAAAACCTTAAAATTTCAGGTAAATCAAGAAAATGCCAGGAACGGAGAAACACAAAGCAACAAACCAGTGACGATAATCAGGTACAGAGACATCCCTTTGTATTTGTGCAATGCCGGTACTTTGTAAACCAGCCACGCCGGGATCAGGCACCCTACCATGCCGAAAATCGGGCTACAGATAGAGGTGAAGCTCAACACCGGTGCGTTCAGTACGATGGCGCTCCAGGCCAGCAAAATGGCGAAAATCATGATGCCGCGCTGAACAAGATTTTCGTTAATCTTCTCGGCAGGCATCTTGCGACGCAGGATGTTCATTACGATCCCTTGCGTTGCTTCGCGAAAGCCTAAATAGACGCCAAAGAATGCAGTCATGACAGCAAAGATATTGAGAATGACGCTGACCACTTTCACCCACGCTGCGCCGTCACCGCTAATAAACTGTGCGGCAATCGCCAGCGCGGAAATATTCTGCTCATAGGCTTTTACCGCTTCGTCATGTCCCATCGCCAGCGTGAACGACACGGCGTAGAAAAAGACGGTGACAAACAAAATGCCAAACGCGATATTCATTGCCCGCAATGCTTTATGCCGCGCCACTTCAATTGATTTTTCCCGCGAGCGATAAGAGATCACCATCGGGCTTAACGTCTGGATAAACAGAATCGACGTCAGGGTAAACGGCAGCGTAATAATGGCGTTTTTCACCAGCAGCCCCAGCGGCGGTAGCGAACCGACGTTATACAGATGCCACATTCCCACCATCGACACGCCCAGCGCCGCGACCACCAGCAGCTTGGTCAGCACCATGCCGGTCGAAATTTTGAATAACAATTTCTCGCCGCGTGAAGAGATCGCCACCAGAATGCAAATCAGTACCAGACCATAAAAGGGACTGTCTGACAGCAACCCTTCCGTCACGCCGAAGGTATGCAGATAGGAAGCACTATCGTTGGTGATGGCGGTGGAATAGACGAACATCCAAATCACCAGCATTACGAAATAGAGCGCACCTAACAGGATGCCCCAGTTTTTACCTAAATAACCGCTAATGACACTCGGGTAATCTTTACATTCTGGTGATTCTGCCAGCGTATTAATAAACAACCGCTGAAACAGATACATTGCCGGGTAACCAATCACCGATGAGAGCAAAAATACCCACAATCCCATCAAACCGACCTGTACCGGGAGAAAAACAATCCCCGCGCCAATCGCCATCCCGATACTCATAATCACCCAGCCGGTGTCAGTACTGTCGAATTTGATCGCTTCTCGCCACTCGCTCTCACTCATTCCAGCACGACCCGCCGGGGTCGAAGCGTCTGCAATGACGCCTTTATTCGATGCAATTTCCATAATTTCTCGCTCAATATTTTGTAGGGCTTATTATTTTTTTCCGAGCCGCATCAAGGCGATATGCGGTCTACGTTTTTGCAGGCGAGTTATTAGAATAAAGAAATGATACGCGCGAGGTCAGAGAAAATCTTCACAATCAAGACTTTGAAATAACGGAGATGGATAAGAATTTTCTACTAAATTAATCGCAAGAGAATATTCATTCTCTATTTGCGGCAGATCACAAAAAAAAGGTGCACATTTGTGCACCCAAGGATGAAAGCTGACAGCAATGTCAGCCGCAGACCACTTTAATGGCCAGTCCTCCGCGTGATGTTTCGCGGTATTTATCGTTCATATCTTTGCCGGTTTCATACATCGTCTCGATCACTTTATCGAGTGAAACACGCGGTGCCGAGGTGCGGCGCATCGCCATCCGCGCGGCGTTTACTGCTTTCACGGCATTAATGGCATTACGTTCAATGCACGGGATTTGTACCTGTCCGGCAACCGGATCGCAGGTCAGCCCAAGGTTATGCTCCATCGCGATTTCCGCCGCATTGCATACCTGCGCCGGACTGCCGCCCAGTAGTTCAGTTAACCCTGCCGCCGCCATTGAACAGGCCACGCCAATCTCCCCCTGACAGCCGACCTCCGCGCCAGAGATGGAGGCGTTCATTTTATACAGCGCGCCAATAGCCCCCGCTGCCAGAAAATAGCGGGCAATTGACCGCTCGTTTACCGGACGACGGAACTTATCGTAATAAGCCAGCACTGCCGGAATAATGCCGCACGCACCGTTAGTCGGTGCCGTTACCACGCGCCCGCCAGCTGCGTTTTCTTCACTAACCGCCAGCGCGTACATGTTGATCCAGTCGATGACATTCATCGGATCGTTAGAGATGTTATCGCTAGAAACCAGCTGACGACGCAGCGCTACGGCACGACGCGGCACATTGAGCGGACCAGGCAGCACGCCTTCAGTGTTCATCCCGCGTTCAATACCGTCATGCATCACTTGCCAGATACGGGCAAACCCTGCGTCAATTTCCGCTTTACTGCGCAGCGCTAGCTCGTTGTGCATCATCAGGCCAGATATAGACAGGCCGTTGTAATCACACATTTTCAGCAGTTCACCTGCTGAGTGGAAATCGTAAGGTACGGACGTTTCGACATCGTGCGACAGGCCGAAGTGTTCTTCTTCGACAATAAACCCGCCGCCGACAGAGTAATAGGTTTTACTTAATAGCGCTTCCTGTCCCTTCCAGGCAGTGATCCGCATTCCGTTCTCATGGCGAGGCAACATTTCGGGATGGAAGATAATGTTCTTTGCTACAGGAAAATCAACAATATGCGCACCAGATGCCACTGGCAGCCGCCCGCTGCGCGTTACTAACTCTATAAATGCAGGGATCTCATCAATGACAACATCCTGCGGACTGTTTCCTGCCAGTCCCATGATAATGGCGACATCCGTGGCATGGCCTTTGCCCGTCAGTGACAACGACCCATACAGATCGACCACAATATGGCTCGTCGCGGTTAATAAGCCGCTACTTTCCAGCCGATCAATAAAACTTTTTCCGGCATTCATTGGCCCCACGGTATGCGAACTGGAGGGACCAATCCCAATTTTGAAAATATCGAATGCACTAATCATATCCACACCCTCGGATTGCCGTTCAGTGAAGTGGAGCGGAACGACCTTGCGACCGTCCCGCTCACGAGGCTTTACGCACTACGTACTGCGATAGCTTCAATTTCCAGCTTCACATCTTTCGGCAAACGCGCAACCTGCACACAGCTCCGGGTCGGGTAGGTCGCCTGATGCTCATCGAAGAACTGCTTATAGACTTCATTGATGGTGGCAAAATCATTCAGATCGGTGATGAACACGGTCATCTTGATGATATCGCCCACGCTCAGCCCGGCAGCAACCACGATCGCTTTGACGTTTTCGAGGCTTAAACGCGCCTGATCTTGCACATCAGCCGGGATCTCACCGGTCTGCGGGCAAACCGGAATTTGCCCGGAGGTGAAGACCATGCTGCCTAAATCAACGCCCTGAACATAAGGGCCGATTGCGCCTGGGGCACGTTGCGTTTCGATAATCTTTTTCATACATCCTCCGGCGTCAGAGCGCCTGGGTAAAAGTACGTGAAATAACATCCTGTTGCTGTTCACGGGTCAGTGCGTTGAAGCGCACGGCGTAGCCAGAGACACGGATTGTCAGGTTAGGATATTTTTCCGGGTGCTCGATGGCATCCAGCAGCATTTCCCGATTCATTACGTTGACGTTGAGGTGTTGACCGCCTTCGACATCCGCTTCGTGGTGGAAATACCCATCCAGCAGGCCGACAAGGTTGGTTTTACGTACTGGATCTTCTTTGCCCAGCGCCGCAGGAACGATTGAGAAGGTGTACGAGATCCCATCTTTGGCGTAGGTGAACGGCAGTTTCGCCACCGACGTCAATGAGGCCACGGCACCTTTGCGGTCACGACCATGCATCGGGTTAGCGCCCGGCGCGAACGGTGTTCCGGCGCGACGACCGTCCGGCGTATTACCGGTTTTCTGGCCGTACACCACGTTAGAAGTGATAGTCAGAATCGACTGGGTAGGGACGGCGTTGCGATAGGTTGGCAGCGCTTTAATTTTCTTCATAAAGCGTTCAACCAGGTCGCAGGCAATGCTGTCTACGCGCTCGTCGTTGTTGCCGTACTGCGGATATTCACCGTCGATTTCAAAGTCCACCGCCAGGCCGTTTTCGTCACGGATTGGTTTCACGCGGGCATATTTGATGGCAGACAGGGAGTCCGTCGCCACCGACAGGCCCGCGATGCCGCATGCCATAGTGCGATAGACATCACGATCGTGCAGCGCCATCAGCGAAGCTTCGTAGCTGTACTTGTCGTGCATGTAGTGAATGATATTCAGCGCGCTGATGTACTGCACCGCCAGCCAGTCCATGAAGTGATCGAGGCTGTCCATCACTTTGTCGTAATCCAGCACGTCGTCCATCAGCGGTGCTGTTTTCGGCCCGACCTGAATCTTCAGCTTCTCGTCCACCCCGCCGTTAATTGCGTAGAGCAGCGTTTTCGCCAGGTTAGCGCGTGCACCAAAGAACTGCATTTGCTTACCAATCACCATTGGGCTGACGCAGCAGGCAATCGCGTAATCGTCGCTGTTGAAGTCAGTACGCATCAGATCGTCATTTTCATACTGCAAGGAAGAGGTGACGATCGACACCTGCGCGGCATATTTTTTGAAGGCAATCGGTAATTCTTCCGACCAAAGAATGGTCAGGTTAGGTTCCGGTGCCGGCCCCATAGTGTGCAGGGTGTGCAAATAGCGGAAGGAGTTTTTGGTCACCAGCGTACGACCGTCCAGCCCCATCCCGCCGATCACTTCCGTCGCCCAGATTGGGTCGCCGGAGAACAGCGAATCAAATTCCGGTGTACGCAGGAAGCGTACCATACGGATCTTCATGATGAAGTGATCGATCAGTTCCTGTGCCTGCTGCTCATTGAGTACGCCAGCTTTAAAGTCGCGCTCAATGTAGATATCGAGGAACGATGCCGTGCGGCCCAGCGACATCGCGCCGCCATTTTGCGATTTCACTGCCGCCAGATAAGCGAAGTAGAGCCACTGCACCGCTTCCTGCGCATTCTGCGCCGGGCGAGAGATATCAAAGCCATATTTCGCCGCCATTTCCTGAATCTGCAACAGCGCATGACGATGCTCTGCCAGCTCCTCACGCAGACGGATGGTGGCTTCCAGATCCTCGCCTTTTTCCAGACGAGACTGGAGATCGGCAAATTGCAGTTCGCGTTCACGTACCAGATAACTGATGCCATACAGCGCTACGCGGCGATAGTCACCGATAATGCGCCCACGGCCATAGCCATCTGGTAAACCGGTCAGCACGCCAGATTTACGGCAGCGCAGCATATCCGGTGAGTAAACATCAAATACGCCCTGGTTATGGGTTTTACGCAGATCGGTAAACAGATATTCAAATTCACTGTCCATTTCACGGCCATAGGCGTGGAATGAACTTTTAATCATATTAATGCCACCGAACGGGTGTAGCGCACGTTTCAACGGCGCATCCGTTTGCAGGCCAACAATTTTTTCCAGCGGCTGGTTAATATATCCCGCATCATGAGCGGTAATTGTGGTGGCAATATTGGTATCGAAATCAACCGGCGCGTGGGTTGCATTTTCGATACGGATACCTTCCATTACTTTTTCCCACAATTCCGTGGTGGCAGGCGTCGCTTCGGCGAGGAAAGATTCATCGCCTTCATACGGTGTATAGTTATGTTGAATAAAATCGCGGACATTAATTTCGTTTTTCCAGTCCGTACCTTTAAAGCCAAGCCATGCGTCGGCGTACAGCTTATCGCTGGTATCAATATCTACCTTCATGAAAAATAATCTCTCTACAATACTTCAACTAAATTATGCAAATTCTGCGGGCGCGTTAACTTTGCCTAAATGAATGGCATCCAAAGCAATCATTTTTTCTTCGTTAGTCGGAATAACAGCGCAAATGACACGCGCATTTTCACTGGAAACAATTCGCTCACCACAGGAGTTAGAGCGATTATTCATTTCTGTATCAATCTCTACGCCTAATACAGCCAAATGTTCCATGACCAGACGACGAATTAAACTTGAATTCTCTCCTATTCCGCCGGTGAATATAATTCCATCCAGGCGACGTAATGAAGCTGCGTGTCCGGCAATATGACGGGCAATTCGGTGAACAAAGGTTTTAATTGCCAGTTGCGCGCGTTCGTGACCTTCATGCCAGGCTTTTTCCAGAACACGTAAATCCGAAGAAAGACCGGAAATACCTAATAATCCCGACTCTTTATTCACTACGCGTTCCAGGTCACCCAGGCTCTGGTTGGTTTGGCTGGCGACCCAGGACATCGCACCAAAGTCGACATCGCCACTGCGGGTACCCATCATCAAGCCTTCCAGCGGCGTCATTCCCATTGAGGTATCAACACTCTGACCGTTGCGAACCGCGCAGATTGACGCGCCATTGCCAAGATGCGCCACAACCAGGCCGGAGTCATCTTCCGCCAGATTCAGCAGCGAATGTGCGCGCTGGGAAACATAGCGGTGCGACGTGCCGTGGAAACCATAACGGCGTACACCTAACTCTTCATAATATTTCCACGGCAGGCCGTATAAATAAGCTTCCGGAGCCATCGTCTGGTGGAAACTGGTATCAAATACCGCCACCTGAGTTACGCCCGGAAATAATTGCTGCGCCGATTCAATACCACTTAAATTGGCGTAATTATGCAGGGGTGCCAGTGGAGAAACGCGACGGATATTATCAATGACTTCATCGGTAATAATGGCGGACTCGGTAAAAATACTGCCGCCGTGAGCGATGCGGTGGCCAATTAAGGCCACACTGTCATTTAAATTCCGTTTTTCCAGTTCAAATGCAATTGCCTTCAATGCACCTTCGTAACTGTGGTGAGCCAGCGGTGCTGGCTCTCCCCCATTTACGGATAAGAATGCATTTTCCGAGTTAATACCGTCGGCAATACCTGACATTAATACTTCACAGTCGCTGGCATCGAGCACGGAAAACTTAATCGAAGACGAACCACAGTTAATAACCAAAACAACCGGAAATTCATTCATCTCTTTTCTCATCCTGAGTTACGGATTAAAACAGTTTGTATACGATGTTCAGGATGGTCAGCAGACCAATCACGGTAACAAACACGTTATCCAGACGACCACGGTATTTCGCCAGAGACGGCGCTTTACGGATGGCATACATCGGCAACAGGCACAGCAGGGATGCGATAATCGGTGCGCCCATGGCTTCAATAAGGTCGAGGATGTTCGGGTTGGCGTAGGCAACAACCCAGGTGGAGCCCATGATGAAGATCATGCTGATAGTGTTCAGTTTACCCAGCGACACTTTAGTTTTGTCGCCTTTATAACCGAACTTCAGAATCAGACCATTCAAGCCTTCCAGCGTCCCCAGATAGTGACCGAAGAAAGATTTGAAGATAGCCACGAGTGCGATGATGGAAGCCGCATATTCCAGTGTAATCGCGAACGTTGTTTTGGTACCGGTCATGGACGCAAAGTGGTTAGCCAGATAAGAAAGCACTGGAATATTCTGCGCTTTGGCTTCCGCCATGTTGGCCGGAGACAGCGTAAACAGGCAGCTAAAGGCAAAGAACATCACCACTGCAACCATCAGCATGCTGGCACGAGAAATGATTTGGGAACATTTACGTTCGGTGAAGTCGCGACCGAAGTCTTTCTCATACTCTTCACGTTTAGAAACCACGAAGGAAGAGACGATTGGCGAGAAGTTAAAGGAGAAAACCATGATGGAAATCCCCAGCCAGACAGTGATCAGGATACCGTCATGACCGGTTAACGACAGCGAACCGAGGTCAACCTGGTCGATAACTGCAGAGTTCCAGTAAGGGATCAGCGACAGAGAAATCAGCACCAGGCTGGCGATAAACGGCCATACCAGGTAGCTCATCACTTTAACCATCAGATCCTTACCAAACCAGATGACGAAAGCCATCAGCAGCAACAGGAACAGCGCCACAAAGCCGCGATTCAGCGGTGCAAATCCGAGCTGGTTTTCCCAGAACGTCATAAAGGTATTGGTAATAGTAACGCCATAAATCCACAGCAGTGGGCAAATCGCGAAGAAGTACAGGAACGTGATAACCACGCCGCCAGTTTTACCAAAATGCTCTTCCACCGTTTCCGTAATGTTGCCGGAAGGGTTAGAGCCAGAAAGACACAGACGCGCCAGCGCCCGGTGGCAATAAAATGCGATGGGGTATGCCAATACCAACATCAGAAGAATCGGGATCAGTCCGCCAAAACCTGCGCGGATAGGGAAGAACAGCACCCCGGCGCCGATTGCCGTACCAAACAAGCCTAACGTCCATGTGGTATCTGATTTACGCCAGGACGATTGTTTTGTCTGGCTGGATACAATGCTATCTGAAGTACTCATATCCTATCCTCAACGAATTAATTAAGCGTCAACGAAACCGGTGATTTGAGAGACGCGAGAAAGATCGATATTGCCGCCGGAAATAATACTGACGGTTTTTCTGTTTTGAATATATTGGTCTAATTTACCGCTTAATAATGCAGCACATGCCAGAGCGCCTGCGCCTTCGGTGACGACTTTATTGCGCTGAATTAAGGCAATCATACTGTTTCTGATTTCGTCTTCGCTGACCAGCACGATGTCATCGACTAATTCACGAACGATTTCGTAAGTTAAATTACCCGGGCGGGAGACATCACAACCATCCGCCAGGGTGCCGGTAGTTCGGTGCGTGGTTATTTCTCCGGAGTGGAAAGAAGCCGCCATGCCGTGAACGTTTTCAGACTGTACGCCAATAACACGAATGGTCGGGTTAATAGATTTAATTGCCACCGCAATACCAGCAATTAAACCGCCACCACCAATTGGCACAATCACGTTATCGACATCATAGAGATCTTCCATAATTTCCAGACCAATCGTTCCCTGGCCAGCAATCACTTTCGGATCATCGTAAGGTGGGATAAAAATACGGCCTTCCATTTCGACAATTTCGCTCACTTTAGCGATAGTGTCGTTGAAATTATCACCATGCAGAACGACTTCTGCGGAGTAGTCGCACGTTGCCGCTACTTTGGATTTTGGCGCACCTTTTGGCATCACCACTTTACCGTCGATACCCAGCATCGCGCAGGAGAGCGAGACCCCTTGCGCATGGTTGCCCGCAGAACAGGCCACTACACCTTTACGTTTTTCCGCATCAGTCAGTGAACTTAATTTATTAAATGCGCCACGAATTTTAAATGAACCCGTACGCTGCATATTTTCAAACTTCAGGAATATTTCACCTTTGCAACGTTCACTAAAATAGTTTGAGCGAGGCATGCCTGTTTTATAAATTCGCCCAGCCAGTCGTTGTTTCGCTTCAATAATGTCATCAATAGCAACCGGCAGATCGTATGTAATATGCATTATAAAACCTCTTCGCCTGAATTAAATATGTAGGTAACCGTAACCGACACCTGCAAAACAGACAGGTGGATTATTTATGTTTAAATAAAAACAAATAACTAACCAACTTCTATTAATTGCCTTCGTCTACACCCATTATAAGATGAATACTCTTTGGCTAATTCCACCAAAACCGATGCTGCTTTTTTAATACGATAATTTTTCGACCATACCGCGGCATATTGTGCCACAGGTAATGTTTCTTCAACCGGAATAGTAATAAATTGATTTGAACCAAAAGGTGACGTCATATCACAAGGAATTACAGTTAAGAAATCAGCATTGAGAACAAGATTATAAATTGTCACGACTGAGTCGGTTTTAACGATGTTTTCAATACTGATGCCATTTCTTTGTAACGTAGTAAGAAGCTCGCTGTAGTACCCCATATTGGTTTGTGGCAACACCCACTGTTCGTTCTTCAACGACTCCAGCGTGGTGGTGCCGGTGCATGTTCGGGACTTACTGGCTACCAGCACAAACTCGGACTCGAACAGCGGCTCAACATGTAAATCCTGAAGCTTCATTTCTGCACTTAACGTACCAATCGCAAAATCCAGTCGACCGTCGCGGATTGCCGGTAAGAACGAAGACAGTTGCGCTTCATACATAGAAACCTGCGCTTTCGGGAACACCTCTTTGAACTTGTTGATCATCCCTGACATAAAAGTAAAACCAATCAATGAAGGAAAACCAAATGAGACTTCCACCACCGCCTCAGAAGACATACCGCTTATCTCATTAACCATATTTTTCATTTCACGGGTAATGGATTCGGAACGGGAGAGTAACAATTGACCGGCAGGTGTTAATGTTACACCGGTATTTTTCCGCACCACTAATTCCACACCAAAATAATCTTCAATATCGTTAATGATTTTACTGACGGCCGGTTGAGTTAACCCTAATTCTTTTGCAGCCGAGCCGATAGAGCCACTTCTAATGACTTCCTGAAAGACTACCAGGTGCTGCGTTTTCGGAAGAAGAATAGTGCTCATAACGACCTACGTTAATTACCTCATTGACGGCATGAAGTGTATCAAAATGAAATGAACAGGATATGTGCGACCACTCACAAATTAACTTTCAATACTTTCCATGGTATCGTTACGCAAATTAAATGCCTTTAAATATCAACAAGTTAAAGTATAAAAATCAGCATAAACCCTGATTTTTGTCAAAAAAAATGACGGGGATAACCATATTTTATGGCGATAACATCATTCGTTATGTGGTTAATATAAAAAAGGGGCTGAGACCATATTTCAAGCAATTACCGGATAATTACCAGGCAAAATTTGAGTTAAATTTAATGAGCAAGTTCTCAAATTTTATTATAAATAAACCATTTTCAGCGATAAATACTGCGGCACGTCACATTTTTTCACGCTATTTGTTGGAGAACAAACATTTATTTTATCAATATTTTAAAATTTCGAATACAGGTATTGATCATCTCGAACAATTGATTAACGTCAACTTTTTCTCTTCTGACAGGACGTCATTTTGTGAATGCAATCGTTTTCCATAAATTCTTCTCCCCTCATAGGCGACGAATAGCATTTTGTGTTGAGGATCACAAAACGAATAATTGCTGATCGCCGCGATAAGGTCAGACAAAGACAACAAGGGAAATTTTCACAGAGCTTTTGATCGTCGTAGGCCACAGAATGTTGCTTCGTTTACTGTAACGCCGGGTAAATGAGCGTTTTTTGATAGTGCGAAAGAACCCTGCGAGGAAAATAAGCATCTATTATTGTTTGTCATGACGACAAGGCAGGCATCAATGAAAGGCTTCCCAATTGCACATATTTTTCACCCTTCAATCCCGCCAATGCACGCAGTGGTTAACAATCACAATAGAAATATTGATTATTGGACGGTAAAAAGAAAGTTTGCAGAAATTGTCTCCACCAATGACGTTAATAAAATTTACAGTATAAGTAATGAACTGCGGAGAGTATTATCTGCAATTACTGCATTGAATTTCTATCAAGGCGATGTTCCTTCTGTAATGATCCGAATCCAACCGGAAAATATGAGTCCATTCATCATAGATATTTCTACAGGGGAACATGATGATTATATCATACAAACATTAGATGTAGGCACTTTTGCACCTTTTGGCGAACAATGTACTTGCTCAGCCGTCAATAAAAAAGAGCTGGAATGTATTAAGGAGACGATTTCTAAGTATTGTGCAAAATTCACCCGAAAAGAAGCCATCTTAACACCCCTTGTGCACTTTAATAAAACCAGCATTACTTCAGATTGTTGGCAAATTCTCTTTTTTTCACCCGATCATTTTAATAATGATTTTTATTGATTATTTATAAAGGATAAAATAATGTTCCCTGTTTCATCAATTGGTAATGATATTAGTAGTGATTTAGTCCGTCGAAAAATGAATGACATTCCTGAAAGCCCAACAGGAAATAACCTCGAAGCACTAGCACCAGGTATAGAAAAACTAAAACAGACCTCTATTGAAATGGTCACTTTACTTAACACGTTACAACCTGGTGGAAAATGCATTATCACTGGTGATTTTCAAAAAGAATTAGCGTACTTACAAAATGTAATTCTTTATAATGACTCGTCTCTTCGTCTGGATTTTTTAGGTTATAACGCCCAAATTATTCAACGATCGGACAATACCTGCGAACTTACCATTAATGAACCATTAAAGAACCAGAAAATATCCACAGGCAGTATCAATGTTAATTGTCCATTGAAATATATTTACAATGAAATCAGGAGGTTGAACGTAATCTTTAGTTGTGGAACTGGAGATATCGTTGATCTATCCTCTCTGGACTTACGTAATGTCGATTTAGATTATTATGATTTCACAGATAAACATATGGCTAATACTATTTTAAATCCTTTTAAATTGAACTCAACAAATTTTACTAATGCCAACATGTTTCAGGTTAATTTTGTTAGTTCAACACAAAACGCCACAATCTCCTGGGATTATTTACTAAAAATAACGCCTGTTTTAACAAGCATTAGCGATATGTATTCTGAAGAAAAAATTAAGTTTGTCGAAAGTTGTTTAAATGAGCTTGGAGATATTACCGAAGAACAATTAAAAATTATGAGATTTGCAATTATAAAATCTATACCAAGAGCAACTCTTACAGATAAATTAGAAAATGAATTAACAAAAGAAATATATAAAAGCTCATCGAAAATCAATAATTGCTTGAACAGAATTAAATTACCAGAGATGATAGATTTCTCATCAGAAAAAATACATGATTATATCGACATAATCATTGAAGATTATGAAAATATAAAAGAAAATGCTTATCTGGTAATTCCCCAAATTAATTATACTATGGATTTAAACATAGAAGACTCTAGCTCAGAAGAGTTACTTTCAGATAACACCCTCGAGAAAGACGAAAATTCTCCGGACAATGGTTTTGAGGTCGGGGAATATAACACATATGAAGCATATAACTCAGAGAATCAATATTTTACCAGAGAGGACTATACGTATAATTACGACCTTTTAAATGCAATATAGACTTAATAACTTCTTACAAAGTCTATTATTAATACCGTAGATATTTATTCATCTTACCCTGTGCACCAAAAGCAAAAACTCACTGACGCGGGTTTGAAACTGATGGCAACCGCAAAAATGCCTGATGCGCTACGCTTATCAGGCCTTGTATTATCCCTCCAGTGCAGAGAAAATCGGCCAGTTTTCTCTGCCTGCAGTCCGCATGCCGTATCGGGCCTTGGGTTCTAACCTGTTGCGTAGATTTATGCAGCGGACTGCCTTTCTCCCAAAGTGATAAACCGGACAGTATCATGGACCGGTTTTCCCGGTAATCCGTATTTGCAAGGTTGGTTTCACTATGGAACATGAACTTCATTATATCGGTATCGACACCGCTAAAGAGAAACTGGATGTCGATGTGTTGCGTCCTGATGGTCGTCATCGCACCAAAAAATTCGCTAACACCACTAAAGGGCACGATGAGCTGGTGAGCTGGCTGAAAGGTCACAAGATTGACCATGCGCATATCTGCATCGAAGCGACCGGCACCTATATGGAACCTGTCGCTGAGTGCCTTTACGATGCTGGCTACATAGTGTCAGTCATTAATCCTGCGCTGGGTAAAGCTTTCGCTCAGAGTGAAGGACTGCGTAACAAGACTGATACCGTGGATGCGCGCATGCTGGCAGAGTTCTGTCGTCAGAAGCGCCCTGCAGCCTGGGAAGCGCCTCACCCGCTTGAACGCGCGTTGCGTGCCCTGGTAGTCCGCCACCAGGCGCTGACAGATATGCACACGCAGGAACTGAATCGCACTGAAACGGCGCGGGAAGTCCAGAGACCGAGCATTGATGCTCACCTTCTGTGGCTTGAAGCAGAGCTGAAGCGTCTTGAGAAGCAGATAAAAGACCTGACAGACGATGATCCGGATATGAAACACCGCAGGAAACTGCTGGAAAGCATCCCGGGTATCGGAGAGAAAACATCTGCGGTATTGCTGGCTTATATCGGTCTGAAGGACCGCTTCGCCCATGCCAGACAGTTCGCCGCTTTTGCGGGTCTGACACCACGGCGTTATGAATCAGGTAGCAGTGTGAGAGGGGCGAGCCGGATGAGTAAGGCCGGACATGTGTCGCTTCGCAGGGCGTTGTATATGCCCGCAATGGTAGCCACCAGTAAGACTGAGTGGGGACGGGCGTTCCGCGACCGTCTGGCGGCTAATGGCAAGAAAGGAAAGGTGATTCTCGGCGCGATGATGCGCAAGCTGGCACAGGTGGCGTATGGAGTGCTGAAGTCAGGCGTGCCGTTCGATGCGTCACGGCATAATCCGGTAGCGGCGTAAAAATCGCGGAAGGGATGAAAAAAACAGCGCCTGACGGCGCTGTGTCTGGCATGCCTGCAATCCGGGAAACCGGACCAGGAAAAAACTTGCAGGCCATAACAGTATCTACGCCATCTCTGCAATATATTGAATTTGCGTGCTTTTGTAGGCAGGATAAGGCGTTCACGCCGCATCCGGCATGAATAAAGCGCACTCAACAATCTGAAACCCGCCGGAACGGTTTATTACGTACATCAGGTGAAACTGACCGATAAGCCGCTTTCTTTTGGGTATAGCGTCGTGGACAGTCATTCATCTTTCTGCCCCTCCAAAAGCAAAAACCCGCCGGTTTACGCTGGCGGGTTTTCGTTAAATCAGGTGAAACTGACCGATAAGCCGGGTTCTGTCGTGGACAGTCATTCATCTAGGCCAGCAATCGCTCACTGGCTCAAGCAGCCTACCCGGGTTCAGTACGGGCCGTACCTTATGAACCCCTATTTGGCCTTGCTCCGGGTGGAGTTTACCGTGCCACGGACTGTTACCAGCCGCGCGGTGCGCTCTTACCGCACCCTTTCACCCTTACCTGATCCCGCTTGCGCGGGCCATCGGCGGTTTGCTCTCTGTTGCACTGGTCGTGGGTTTCCCCCCCAGGCGTTACCTGGCACCCTGCCCTATGGAGCCCGGACTTTCCTCCCCTCCGCCCGTCTCCCCCGAAGAGGACGACGACGAAGCGGCGACTGTCTGGTCAGCTTCGGCGCGCAGTATAGAGGGTTTGCGCGCCCTTGTCACCCCGCGTTGCGCATTCCAATCGCCAGTGTCGCGGCGATATTACGTGAAGCACGGCAGATATTGTCATAAGCCCCGCGGAATGCTTCGTCCAACGTACCTATGCTGGTCAATACGCTGAAGACCGCATCGATGCCATGCTGATGTACAACGCCAACATCATCGGTCAGGCTACCCGCAATGCCAATCACCGGTTTATGGTACTTCTTCGCCACGTTTGCAACGCCAATCGGTACCTTGCCGTGAATACTCTGGCTGTCAATACGCCCTTCACCGGTGATCACCAGCGTACAATCGTGAATATGTTCCTCCAGATTCAGCGCCGTAGTGACGATTTCAATACCACTTTTCAGTTCCGCACCAAGAAACGCCATCAGCGCCGCACCCATACCGCCCGCAGCTCCTGCGCCGGGGACATCTTTCACATCAACATGCAGCGCTTTTTTAATGACATCGGCATAGTGAGAGAGGTTATTGTCCAGCTCAACAATCATCGCTTCACTGGCTCCCTTTTGTGGGCCAAAGATGCGCGATGCGCCGTTATCGCCCACCAGCGGATTGGTGACATCACAAGCGACGCGAATGACGCAATCTTTTAAGCGCGGATCGAGGCCGGAAATATCAATATCATTCAGAGTATTAAGACTACCGCCGCCAAAACCAATTTCATTGCCGTTGGCGTCGCATAATTTCGCCCCCAGCGCCTGTACCATGCCTGCGCCGCCATCATTTGTAGCGCTACCGCCAATGCCGATAATAATGTTTGTCGCGCCGCTCTCCAGCGCCTGCAGGATTAACTCGCCTGTACCGCGTGAAGTGGTCACGAGTGGATCGCGTTTTTCCGCAGGTACCAGCTCCAGCCCACTGGCCGCCGCCATTTCAATAAACGCGGTTTTGCCATCGCCGGAGATCCCCCAACTGGCATTCACTTTCTCGCCCAGCGGCCCTGTAACCCAGGCGTGACGTTCAGAACCCTGGGTGGCTGCAATCATCGCTTCCACCGTTCCTTCGCCACCGTCGGCAACCGGAATAGAAACGTACTGTGCATCAGGAAAAATTTCCCGAAATCCTTTTTCTATCGCCTGCGCAACCTCGCTGGCAGATAAACTTTCTTTATAAGAGTCTGGGGCGATTACGATTTTCATACCTATGCCTGTTACCACATGACGCCGGAGGGCGTTTCTCTTATTCGGCCTGGATTCCAGGCCCGGATTGCAATACGCCATCCGGGCACGACGTCATTAACGAGTAACTTCGACTTTCGCCAGTTTTTCGTAGTAGCACGCCAGGGCGCTATGATCCGCCGTTCCTAAACCATCTGCTCGCAGTGCCTGCATCATCTCCATAACCGCAGCTGTGAGCGGCAGTTGCGCGCCGACGCCGTGGGAAGTATCCAGCGCATTTGCCAGATCCTTAATATGCAGATCAATACGGAAGCCCGGCTTGAAGTTGCGGTCCATCACCATCGGCGCTTTGGCATCCAGCACGGTACTGCCCGCCAGTCCACCGCGAATTGCCTGATACACCAGGTCCGGGTTAACGCCCGCTTTGGTTGCCAGCGTTAGCGCTTCTGACATCGCGGCAATATTCAGCGCCACAATGACCTGATTTGCCAGTTTGGTGACGTTACCTGCACCGATTTCCCCGGTATGCACCACGGAACCCGCCATCGCTTTCATCAAATCATAGTATTTGTCGAAAATAGCCTTGTCGCCGCCCACCATCACTGACAGCGTACCGTCGATGGCTTTCGGTTCACCGCCGCTCACCGGAGCATCCAGCATATCAATGCCTTTCGCTTTCAGCGCTTCGCTGATTTCACGGCTTGCCAGCGGTGCGATAGAACTCATATCGATCAATACCGTACCTGGCTTCGCGCCTTCAATGATGCCATTCTCACCCAGCGCCACCTCTTTCACATGAGGGGAGTTTGGCAGCATGGTTATGATGACGTCGCACTGTTCAGCGATCGCTTTAGCCGTAGACGCTGTTTCTGCACCTGCAGCAATCACGTCAGCAATAGCTTCTGGGTTACGGTCAGCAACCACCAGCGAGTAACCTGCTTTCAGAAGGTTTTTACTCATTGGTTTACCCATAATCCCCAGGCCAATAAAACCAACTTTCATAGTCATATCAATCATCTCTCTTGTTGCGGTGGTGGTTATTTTTTAAAGGTATCAGCCAGTTTCTGAGTGGCAGAGCGGAAGACGCCAAGATCGCTGCCGACAGCCACAAACGTCGCGCCCCATTCCAGATAACGACGCGCATCGGCTTCGACCGGCGCGAGAATACCGCTGGGTTTGCCGTGCGCACTGGCACGGTTAAAAATGTGCTGAATTGCTTTTTGTACATCCGGGTGCGAGGCATTGCCGAGATGGCCTAATGCCGCAGCCAGATCGCTGGGGCCGACGAAGATACCGTCTACACCTTCGGTAGCGGCAATGGCATCGACGTTATCTACGCCCTGCTGACTTTCTATCTGGACCAGAATGGTGATGTTCTTGTTCGACTGAGCGAAATAATCCGCCACGGTGCCAAACATATTGGCGCGGTGAGAAACGGAGACGCCGCGAATGCCTTCCGGTGGGTAACGGGTTGATGCCACCGCCTGCTCTGCTTCCTCTTTTGTTTCTACAAAAGGAATCAGGAAGTTATAGAAACCGATATCCAGAAGACGCTTAATAATTACCGGCTCGTTGGTCGGCACTCGCACTACTGGCGCGCTGGCGCTGCCTTTCAGGGCCATTAACTGCGGAATAAACGTGGAGATATCGTTTGGCGCATGTTCGCCATCCAGCACCAGCCAGTCAAACCCAGCCAAACCAAGAACTTCAGTGCTAATCGGGTTAGAGAGTGCTGACCAGCAACCAATTTGTACCTGTTTCGCAGCCAGTGCGGCTTTGAATTTATTCGGGAAAACATCGTTATTCATCGCTTATACCTTTGCTTATTTCTGCAATTCCATACGTTTAACCTCGCCAACTACGAAGAGGTAGCAGACCATCGCCATCAGCGCTGAACATCCCACGAAAACCAGTGCTGCATTGAAGGAGTGCAGTTCACTTACCAGGTAGCCAATCACCAGTGGAGTGACAATGGAGGCAACATTGCCAAAGACGTTAAAGACGCCGCCACAGAGGCCAACAATCTCTTTCGGCGCGGTGTCAGAAATCACCGGCCAGCCCAGAGCACCAAATCCTTTGCCAAAAAAAGCCAGCGCCATTAGCATGACCACCAGCGTGGTGTTGTTGGTGTAGTTACATAAGATGATGGTGGAAGCCAGCAACATTCCCAGCACAATCGGTAGCTTACGTGCCAGGGTCAGGGATAAACCGCGTTTGATCAGATAATCCGAGAAGACACCTCCCAGCACGCCGCCCGCAAAACCACACAGTGCCGGAATCGAGGCGACCAGACCCACTTTCAGAATCGACATGCCTTTTTCCTGCACCAGATAAATCGGGAACCAGGTGAGGAAGAACCAGGTGATGGTGTTGATAAAATATTGTCCGAAAAATACGCCCAACATCATGCGGTTAGAGAGCAATTGCTTGATGTAATGCAGTTTGGGACCGCTTGCTGCCGCGCTGCCCGGCTTTTTGTGGTCCATATCGACCACCGCGCCATTTTCAGAGATAAACTTCAGCTCTTCCGCAGACATACGTGGGTGATCTGTCGGGTTATGAATCAATTTGATCCACAGCGCCGTCAGCACAAAACCAATCACCCCCATAACGGTAAAGACGTGCTCCCAGCCCCAGGCGAAAGTCAGCCAGCCAAGCAGAGGCGAAAAGAGCGCCAGCGAGAAATATTGCGCCGAGTTAAAGATGGCGGAGGCAGTACCACGTTCTTTCGTCGGGAACCAGGCGGCGACAATACGGGCGTTCGCCGGGAATGATGGCGCTTCCGAGAAGCCGAGCATAAAGCGCATAAAGAACATGGAGATCCCTGCCCAGGCCAGCGGGAACATATCAACAAAGCCTTGCAGGAAAGTGAATAGCGACCAGAAAAAGAGGCTATAGGTATAAACTTTTTTCGAGCCAAACTTATCAAGCAGCCAGCCGCCGGGGATTTGCATCAGCAAGTAGGCCCAGCCAAAAGCAGAAAAGATGTAACCCATCGAAACCGCACTTAACTGCAACTCTTTTGCCACTTCGGTACCAGCAATAGACAGCGTTGCACGATCGGCGTAGTTAACGGCGGTAACAATAAAAATAATCAGTAATATTAAATAGCGGGTATGCACGCCTTTCTTTTTTTCGTCAACGGTGTCCAGAATCATTTTATTTACCTCGGGTACTTATGCTGATTTTTATTATTATGGGGAAGGTGTTATTTATGAGTTTCATTTATGCCGTAACGGCAATGAACTCGGGAATTAGTATAAGCAGCGCGAGAATAATAATCATTGTGCAAATGCTAATTTAATTAATGCTATTTAAATATTATTTTGAGCATATGCACATAAGGTTGCGCGCTAAAGCACAGATTTGCGCTTTACCTTGCCGGGCGGCACTGCAATCCCTGAAATGATTGACATTGATCACATTTCTGCGTTTAAACTCCTGACATTCTTATTTCACCCAATGAAGTCATTTATTTTTAAATGAGACCAGGTCCTCATTTTAATAACCCCTGGCTGGAGAATATAGTACAATGGCCAACATCGAAATCAGACAAGAAACGCCAACTGCGTTTTATATAAAAGTTCACGACGCAGATAATGTGGCAATTATTGTTAATGATAATGGCCTGAAAGCAGGAACGCGTTTTCCGGATGGACTGGAATTAATTGAACATATTCCCCAGGGGCATAAAGTCGCATTGCTGGACATTCCGGCTAATGGTGAAATTATTCGTTATGGTGAAGTGATTGGTTACGCCGTGCGTGCAATCCCACGCGGAAGCTGGATCGACGAATCAATGGTTGTACTACCGGAAGCGCCGCCGTTACACACGCTGCCACTGGCAACCAAAGTCCCGGCCCCCTTACCGCCGCTGGAAGGATACACCTTTGAGGGCTATCGCAATGCCGATGGCAGCGTGGGCACCAAAAACCTGCTCGGCATCACCACCAGCGTCCACTGTGTGGCAGGCGTGGTGGACTATGTAGTAAAAATCATTGAACGCGATCTGCTACCGAAATACCCGAACGTCGATGGCGTGGTGGGGCTGAATCATTTGTACGGCTGTGGCGTGGCGATTAACGCACCGGCGGCAGTTGTGCCTATTCGTACCATCCACAATATTTCGCTGAACCCTAACTTTGGCGGCGAAGTAATGGTGATTGGTCTGGGTTGTGAAAAGTTGCAGCCTGAGCGCCTGCTGGTCGGCACGGATGATGTGCAAGCTATTCCAGTAGAAAGCGCCAGCATTGTCAGTTTGCAGGATGAAAAGCATGTCGGTTTTCAGTCCATGGTCGAGGATATTTTGCAGGTCGCCGAACGCCATCTACAAAAACTGAATCAACGTCAGCGAGAAACCTGTCCGGCTTCAGAACTGGTTGTCGGCATGCAGTGCGGTGGCAGCGATGCCTTTTCTGGCGTAACGGCAAACCCGGCGGTTGGCTATGCGTCTGATCTACTGGTGCGCTGCGGCGCAACGGTGATGTTCTCAGAAGTCACGGAAGTGCGTGACGCGATCCATCTGCTGACACCACGCGCAGTGAACGAAGAGGTCGGCAAACGGCTGCTGGAGGAGATGGAGTGGTACGATAACTATCTCAATATGGGAAAAACCGACCGCAGCGCCAACCCTTCGCCGGGCAACAAGAAAGGCGGTCTGGCAAACGTGGTAGAGAAGGCACTCGGCTCCATTGCTAAATCGGGTAAAAGCGCAATTGTTGAAGTGCTGTCGCCCGGTCAACGCCCGACTAAACGCGGATTAATTTACGCCGCGACGCCAGCCAGCGATTTTGTCTGTGGCACGCAACAGGTGGCTTCGGGTATCACCGTGCAAGTGTTTACGACCGGTCGTGGTACGCCGTACGGCCTGATGGCGGTACCCGTCATTAAAATGGCGACCCGCACCGAGCTGGCGAACCGCTGGTTTGATTTAATGGATATTAACGCGGGCACTATCGCCACCGGCGAAGAAACCATTGAAGAGGTGGGCTGGAAGTTGTTCCACTTTATTCTCGACGTCGCCAGCGGGAAGAAGAAAACCTTCTCGGATCAATGGGGGCTGCATAACCAGCTGGCAGTGTTTAACCCGGCACCGGTGACCTGATTTCTTTTGGAACGTCCCTCGCAAAACATGGCCTTAGTGCCATGTTTTTATTGTTTAAAGCCCCCACGTCCATTAATAATGCATTTGCATTACCTTAGTTCAAGCTTATAATTTGAGCAGAAAACAGGCTGTAAAAGGACAGTGAATCATGCCCGCTAATGCTCGCTCTCACGCTGTACTGACCACTGAATCAAAGGTCACGATACGCGGACAAACAACTATCCCCGCGCCAGTGCGTGAGGCCTTAAAACTGAAGCCAGGCCAGGACAGCATTCATTACGAAATTCTGCCTGGTGGGCAAGTCTTTATGTGCCGACTGGGAGATGAACAGGAGGATCATACTATGAATGCATTTTTGCGTTTTCTGGATGCAGATATCCAGAACAACCCGCAAAAAACTCGTCCATTCAACATTCAACAAGGAAAGAAACTTGTCGCTGGCATGGACGTCAACATTGATGATGAGATTGGCGACGACGAATAATGGATTTTCCACAAAGGGTTAATGGTTGGGCGCTATATGCTCATCCCTGTTTTCAGGAAACCTACGACGCTTTAGTTGCCGAAGTCGAGACATTAAAGGGAAAAGATCCTGAAAATTATCAGAGAAAAGCCGCCACAAAGTTATTGGCGGTAGTCCATAAAGTGATTGAGGAGCATATCACGGTCAATCCATCATCACCGGCATTCCGTCATGGCAAGTCGTTAGGCTCTGGGAAAAATAAAGACTGGTCACGGGTAAAATTTGGTGCTGGTCGTTATCGTTTCTTCTTTCGTTATAGTGAAAAAGAGAAAGTCATCATTCTGGGATGGATGAACGATGAAAACACTCTGCGCACCTACGGTAAAAAAACAGATGCCTATACCGTATTCAGCAAAATGTTAAAAAGAGGACATCCTCCTGCCGACTGGGAAAGCCTCACCCAAGAGACAGAAGAAAACCATTGATAGTGTTCACAATGCCCGCCGAACGTATTCGTGTTGACCAGCGGGCACCCTTTCTCACTCCCCGACCAGAATCACTTCAACCCCAGCCTTTCGCAGTCCTTCCAGACTATCCGCAGGAATGCCTTCATCAACAATGATCATGTCGATACGTTGAGTATCAATGATCTTATGTAAACTGGAACGATTGAATTTACTGGAATCGGTGACCACGATGATCCGTTCCGCAACTTCGCACATCCGACGGTTTAAACGGGCTTCATCTTCATTATGTGTGCTGACGCCGCGCTCCAGATCGATCGCATCTACACCAAGAACCAGCATATCGAAGTGGTAATTTTGCAGCGATTGCTCAGCCTGATCGCCGTAAAAAGATTGCGACTGACGGCGCAAATGCCCGCCGGTCATCAGCAGCTCAACGCCTTCCGCTTCCAGCAACGCATTAGCCACGTTCATACCGTTGGTCATCGCAATTACGTCAGTGTGCTTACGCATCAGACGAGCAATCTCAAAAGTGGTAGTCCCGGAATCGAGGATCACCCGATGACCAGGCTGAATCAACTCAACGGCAGCTTTCGCAACGCTGCGTTTCATCGCGGTGTTCAGCGCGCTTTTATCTTCCACTGATGGCTCGACTGACGGCGTCGTGCTATCGCAGATCAACGCGCCACCATAGGCACGCACAGCGATCCCCTGCTTTTCCAGAAACGCCAGATCATTGCGGATCGTCACAGTAGATACGCCATACAATGCCGACAGATCGTTAACCTGCACACTCCCTTGCTGTCGCAGACGCTGAATGATCTGTTCTCGTCGCTCGCTGGTGCCAGTCACTCGCTTCTCACCTGAAGCGTCGGTATTACTCATAGTAAGTCCTTTCGTAAAACTTTCGTTTCATTTCGTTTTGCCTATTAACGCCTTTCTATTAAGCAAATGCAAGCCCACCTTGCCCATTGGCGCAAGCTACTCTCGTTTCAGTGACTTTCATTATGTTTCTTTTGTGAATCAGATCAGAAAACTATTATCTTTCGTTTTATTTTTATCTCACCATGACGCAGTATCAACTGAAACAAAACGAAAGATTAATATCGCAGTAATCTGAACTGGAGAGGAAAGTGAAACATCTGACAGAAATGGTGAGACAGCACAAAGCGGGCAAAACAAATGGAATTTATGCCGTTTGTTCCGCACATCCGCTGGTGCTGGAGGCTGCAATCCGCTACGCCAGTGCAAACCAAACGCCGTTACTGATTGAAGCAACCTCCAATCAGGTAGACCAGTTCGGCGGTTATACCGGAATGACGCCCGCCGATTTTCGCGGCTTTGTTTGTCAGCTCGCCGACTCGTTGAATTTCCCGCAGGATGCGTTGATTCTGGGTGGTGACCATCTGGGGCCAAACCGCTGGCAAAACCTGCCGGCCGCTCAGGCAATGGCCAATGCCGATGATTTGATTAAAAGCTACGTTGCGGCAGGATTCAAAAAAATCCACCTTGATTGCAGCATGTCCTGTCAGGACGATCCGATTCCCTTAACTGATGACATCGTGGCTGAACGCGCCGCCCGTCTGGCGAAAGTGGCGGAAGAAACCTGTCTTGAACACTTTGGCGAAGCCGATCTGGAGTATGTCATTGGTACCGAAGTGCCGGTACCTGGCGGCGCGCATGAAACCTTAAGCGAGCTGGCGGTCACCACGCCGGATGCCGCCCGCGCCACGCTGGAAGCCCATCGTCACGCCTTTGAAAAGCAAGGTTTGAATGCCATCTGGCCACGCATCATTGCCCTGGTGGTTCAACCCGGCGTCGAATTCGATCACACCAACGTTATTGATTATCAGCCCGCCAAAGCGAGCGCCTTAAGCCAGATGGTCGAAAACTACGAAACGCTGATTTTCGAAGCGCACTCTACCGATTATCAAACGCCGCAATCGCTGCGCCAGCTGGTGATTGACCACTTTGCCATTCTGAAAGTTGGCCCAGCGCTGACCTTCGCCCTGCGTGAAGCTCTGTTCTCTCTGGCGGCGATTGAAGAAGAACTGGTGCCAGCGAAAGCCTGTTCTGGTCTGCGTCAGGTGCTGGAAGACGTGATGCTCGACCGCCCGGAATACTGGCAAAGCCACTACCACGGTGACGGCAACGCGCGTCGTCTGGCGCGTGGTTATAGCTACTCGGATCGCGTGCGCTATTACTGGCCGGACAGCCAGATTGATGACGCTTTCGCTCATCTGGTTCGTAATCTGGCGGATTCACCAATTCCGCTACCGCTCATCAGCCAGTATCTGCCGCTGCAATACGTGAAAGTTCGCTCCGGCGAGCTGCAACCGACGCCACGGGAACTCATTATCAACCATATTCAGGACATCCTGGCGCAGTACTACACAGCCTGTGAAGGCCAATAAGCAAAACAAAGAGGAACACGCTATGCCAAATATTGTTTTAAGCCGGATTGATGAACGCTTGATTCACGGTCAGGTCGGCGTTCAGTGGGTCGGATTTGCGGGGGCAAATCTGGTGCTGGTAGCCAACGATGAGGTTGCCGAAGATCCGGTACAACAAAACCTGATGGAAATGGTACTGGCAGAAGGGATCGCCGTACGTTTCTGGACGCTGCAAAAAGTTATCGACAACATTCATCGCGCCGCCGATCGACAGAAAATCCTGCTGGTTTGTAAAACACCCGCCGATTTCCTGACGCTGGTGAAAGGTGGCGTTCCGGTGAATCGCATTAACGTTGGCAATATGCACTACGCCAATGGCAAACAACAAATCGCCAAAACGGTTTCTGTGGATGCGGGCGATATCGCAGCATTTAACGACCTGAAAGCCGCTGGGGTGGAATGCTTCGTTCAGGGCGTCCCGACAGAGCCTGCTGTGGACCTCTTTAAATTACTTTGAGGGATTCATCATGGAAATCAGCCTGTTGCAGGCATTTGCGTTGGGCATTATCGCCTTTATCGCTGGCCTGGATATGTTTAACGGCTTAACCCATATGCACCGCCCGGTGGTCCTCGGCCCGTTGGTCGGGCTGGTACTTGGCGATCTGCATACCGGAATTTTAACCGGCGGTACGCTGGAACTGGTGTGGATGGGGCTGGCCCCGCTAGCGGGCGCACAGCCGCCTAACGTGATTATCGGTACTATCGTCGGCACGGCGTTTGCCATTACTACTGGCGTGAAACCCGATGTCGCGGTCGGTGTCGCCGTACCTTTCGCTGTCGCAGTACAGATGGGGATTACCTTCCTGTTCTCGGTGATGTCTGGCGTGATGTCTCGCTGCGACCGGATGGCGGAGAACGCCGATACTCGCGGCATTGAACGCGTGAACTATCTGGCACTGCTGGCACTCGGCACTTTCTATTTTCTCTGCGCTTTCCTGCCTATCTACTTCGGCGCGGAACATGCAAAAACCATCATTGATGTCCTGCCGCAACGATTAATCGACGGCCTCGGCGTCGCGGGCGGCATCATGCCAGCAATCGGTTTTGCCGTGCTGCTGAAAATCATGATGAAAAACGTCTACATCCCCTACTTCATCCTGGGCTTTGTTGCCGCAGCCTGGCTCAAGTTACCGGTGCTGGCTATTGCTGCCGCTGCGCTGGCGATGGCGCTGATCGACCTGCTGCGTAAATCTCCTGAACCGACTCAACCTGCGGCACAGAAAGAGGAATTTGAAGATGGCATCTAATCAAACCACCCTGCCGAACGTCAGTGAAAACGAAGAAACATTGCTGACTGGCGTCAATGAAAACGTGTATGAAGATCAGAGCATTGGCGCGGAGCTGACGAAAAAAGATATCAACCGCGTCGCCTGGCGTTCCATGCTGTTACAAGCGTCTTTTAACTACGAACGTATGCAGGCTTCTGGCTGGTTGTACGGTCTGCTGCCTGCTCTGAAAAAGATCCACACTAATAAACGCGACCTGGCGCGCGCCATGAAGGGGCATATGGGTTTCTTCAATACCCATCCGTTTCTGGTGACATTTGTTATCGGCATTATCCTTGCGATGGAGCGTTCTAAGCAGGACGTTAACAGTATTCAGAGCACCAAAATTGCCGTCGGTGCGCCGCTCGGCGGGATTGGTGATGCGATGTTCTGGCTGACGCTACTGCCGATTTGTGGCGGGATAGGCGCAAGCCTTGCGCTACAAGGCTCTATTCTTGGCGCAGTCGTATTTATTGTGCTGTTCAACGTGGTACACCTGGGGCTGCGTTTTGGTCTGGCGCATTATGCTTACCGCATGGGCGTGGCGGCGATTCCACTCATTAAAGCGAATACCAAAAAAGTCGGCCATGCTGCGTCTATCGTTGGGATGACGGTAATCGGCGCGCTGGTGGCAACCTATGTTCGTTTAAGCACCACGCTGGAAATCACTGCGGGCGACGCAGTGGTTAAGTTACAGACTGATGTTATTGACAAACTGATGCCTGCCTTCTTACCGCTGGTCTACACCTTGACCATGTTCTGGCTGGTACGCCGCGGCTGGAGTCCGCTGCGTCTGATTGCAGTTACCGTGGTTCTCGGCATCGTCGGTAAATTCTGCCATTTCCTTTAAATACAATGAGGTATTAGATGTTAAGTATTATTTTGACAGGGCATGGCGGGTTTGCCAGCGGCATGGAAAAAGCAATGAAGCAAATTCTCGGTGAGCAATCGCAGTTTATCGCCATCGATTTTCCGGAAACCTCAAGCACCGCGCTGCTTACATCGCAGCTTGAAGAGGCCATCGCCCAACTGGATTGTGAAGACGGCATTGTTTTTCTGACGGATTTGCTGGGCGGCACGCCGTTTCGCGTAGCTTCAACGCTGGCGATGCAAAAACCGGGCTGTGAAGTGATCACCGGCACCAATTTGCAACTGCTACTGGAGATGGTGCTGGAGCGCGAAGGGTTAAGCGGTGAAGAATTCCGTGTACAGGCGCTGGAGTGTGGACACCGAGGGCTGACCAGTCTGGTGGACGAGTTAGGCCGCTGCCATGAAGAATGTCCGGTCGAGGAAGGAATATGACACACGTTCTGCGCGCCAGAAGGCTGCTGACTGAAGAGGGATGGCTCGATGACCATCAGTTGCGTATTGCTGACGGTGTCATCGCAGCAATCGAACCGATTCCAGTGGGCGTGACTGAACGCGATGCGGAACTGCTCTGCCCCGCTTACATCGACACCCATGTACACGGTGGTGCGGGCGTTGATGTAATGGATGACGCGCCGGATGTACTCGACAAGCTGGCAATGCACAAGGCACGCGAAGGTGTCGGCAGTTGGTTGCCGACTACCGTAACCGCGCCGCTTAACAGCATTCATGCGGCGCTGAAACGTATTGCTCAACGTTGCCAACGCGGCGGACCTGGTGCGCAAGTGCTGGGGAGTTATCTCGAAGGACCGTACTTCACGCCGCAGAATAAAGGCGCGCATCCGCCGGAATTGTTTCGCGAGCTTGAAATTGCCGAGCTGGATCAATTGATTGCCGTTTCTCAGCACACCTTACGCGTGGTAGCGCTGGCACCGGAAAAAGAGGGGGCATTGCAGGCCATCCGCCATCTTAAACAGCAAAATGTACGAGTGATGCTGGGGCATAGCGCGGCGACCTGGCAACAAACTCGCGCCGCGTTTGATGCTGGTGCCGACGGCCTGGTGCATTGCTATAACGGGATGACAGGTTTACATCACCGCGAACCGGGAATGGTTGGCGCGGGATTAACGGACAAGCGCGCCTGGCTGGAACTGATAGCCGATGGTCATCATGTGCATCCGGCGGCGATGTCGCTGTGTTGTTGCTGTGCAAAAGAGAGAATCGTGCTGATCACCGACGCGATGCAGGCAGCCGGGATGCCGGATGGTCGCTATACGTTATGTGGCGAAGAAGTGCAGATGCACGGTGGCGTTGTCCGTACCGCGTCCGGTGGGCTGGCGGGCAGTACGCTGTCTGTTGATGCGGCAGTGCGCAACATGGTCGAGTTGACGGGCGTAACGCCTGCGGAAGCCATTCATATGGCATCGCTGCATCCGGCGCGAATGCTGGGTGTTGATGGTGTTCTGGGATCGCTTAAACCGGGCAAACGCGCCAGCATCGTTGCGCTGGATAGCGGGCTGCATGTGCAACAAATCTGGATTCAGAGTCAATTAGCTTCGTTTTGATATTTTGCTCCTTTATTGGGCCTTCACTTCCCCCGTAAGGCCTTTCTTTTTCTTTCGTTTTGATCTGTGCAGCGGTGTCGGATGCGACGCTAACGCGTCTTATGCGACCTACGGTACGCCGCATCCAGCAATCGGTGAACATAGCGACGTCATTACGCAATTCTTTAATCTTCCCTTGTCTTTTCTTTCAATGATCACAGATTTCGTTTTATTTCCTTTTTCTCCATTGAACTTTCGGTTTCTTTTCTATAGATTTTAATCAACGAAAGACATCACCAAGTGAAATGAAACGAAAGGCAAGTGAAAGCGACAACGCCCGACGTCAAGTTCATCAGACTAAGGATTGAGTTATGCCAGAAAATTACACCCCTGCTGCCGCCGCAACCGGTACATGGACTGAAGAAGAGATCCGCCATCAGCCTCGCGCATGGATCCGTTCACTCACCAACATCGACGCGCTACGTTCTGCGCTCAATAACTTCCTTGAACCGTTACTGCGCAAAGAGAATCTGCGGATCATCCTGACCGGAGCCGGAACCTCGGCATTTATCGGTGACATCATCGCGCCGTGGCTCGCCAGCCATACCGGTAAAAACTTCAGCGCCGTACCGACCACCGATCTGGTCACTAATCCGATGGACTACCTGAACCCAGCCCATCCGCTGCTGTTGATCTCCTTCGGTCGATCCGGCAACAGCCCGGAAAGCGTCGCTGCCGTGGAACTGGCAAATCAATTTGTACCAGAATGCTATCACCTGCCGATCACCTGCAACGAAGCGGGCGCTCTTTACCAAAACGCGATCAACAGCGATAACGCGTTTGCCCTGCTGATGCCCGCAGAAACGCACGATCGCGGCTTTGCGATGACCAGCAGCATTACCACCATGATGGCCAGCTGCCTCGCGGTTTTCGCACCTGAGACGATCAACAGCCAAACCTTCCGCGACGTGGCGGATCGTTGCCAGGCGATCCTGACCTCACTGGGCGATTTCAGCGAAGGTGTGTTTGGTTACGCACCGTGGAAACGGATCGTTTATCTCGGCAGCGGTGGCTTACAGGGCGCAGCACGCGAGTCGGCGCTGAAAGTGCTGGAACTGACTGCGGGTAAACTGGCGGCCTTCTATGATTCCCCGACCGGATTCCGTCATGGCCCGAAATCACTGGTCGATAACGAAACGCTGGTGGTGGTATTTGTCTCAAGCCACCCTTACACCCGTCAGTATGATCTTGATCTGCTGGCTGAACTCCGCCGTGACAACCAGGCAATGCGCGTAATCGCCATCGCCGCGGAAAGCACCGACATCGTCGCTGCCGGTCCACATATTATCCTGCCGCCGTCACGTCACTTTATCGACGTTGAGCAGGCATTTTGCTTCCTGATGTACGCCCAGACGTTTGCACTGATGCAGTCGCTGCACATGGGCAATACGCCGGATACCCCATCAGCCAGCGGCACCGTTAACCGCGTGGTGCAAGGCGTAATCATTCATCCGTGGCAGGCATAAGAGGATCGCATTATGAGCATTATCTCCACTAAATATCTGTTACAGGACGCCCAGGCCAATGGCTACGCGGTGCCTGCTTTTAACATTCATAACGCCGAGACGATCCAGGCGATCCTCGAAGTGTGCAGTGAAATGCGATCGCCGGTGATCCTCGCCGGAACGCCGGGGACCTTTAAACATATCGCGCTGGAAGAGATCTACGCCCTGTGCAGCGCCTATTCCACAACCTACAACATGCCACTGGCGCTGCATCTCGACCACCACGAATCGCTGGATGATATTCGCCGTAAAGTCCACGCAGGTGTGCGCAGTGCAATGATCGACGGCAGCCACTTCCCGTTTGCCGAGAACGTGAAGCTGGTGAAATCGGTTGTTGACTTCTGCCACTCACAGGATTGCAGCGTGGAAGCAGAACTGGGCCGCCTGGGCGGTGTTGAAGATGACATGAGCGTTGACGCCGAAAGTGCATTCCTGACCGATCCACAAGAAGCTAAACGCTTTGTCGAACTGACTGGCGTCGACAGCCTGGCGGTAGCGATTGGTACGGCGCACGGCTTATACAGCAAAACGCCGAAGATTGATTTCCAGCGGCTGGCGGAAATTCGTGAAGTGGTGGATGTTCCTCTGGTGCTACATGGTGCCAGCGATGTTCCGGATGAATTTGTCCGTCGCACTATTGAACTTGGCGTCACAAAAGTGAACGTTGCCACAGAATTAAAAATAGCCTTCGCTGGCGCGGTTAAAGCCTGGTTTGCGGAAAATCCGCAGGGTAATGATCCTCGTTATTATATGCGCGTCGGAATGGATGCGATGAAAGAAGTTGTCAGAAATAAAATTAATGTCTGTGGTTCAGCGAATCGAATTTCAGCATAATCATTAGTTTTTTATGATTTATCCCAATGTACTTCCCGATTAATATCGGGGAGTGCCTTAATGGAAAAGGAGATGACTAAACCTTAATAAATACATCAGTACAATATCGCAACAATAATATATTAAAAAAAATTATATTATTCAACTTTATGGTGAGGATTACACAATGAGCAGTCCAAATATTCTCTTAACCCGTATTGATAACCGTCTGGTTCACGGTCAGGTTGGCGTGACCTGGACATCCACCATCGGTGCGAATCTGCTGGTAGTCGTGGATGATGTTGTCGCTAACGATGATATTCAACAGAAATTAATGGGTATTACCGCAGAAACCTACGGCTTTGGCATTCGTTTCTTTACTATCGAAAAAACCATTAACGTCATCGGCAAAGCTGCACCGCATCAGAAGATCTTCCTGATTTGCCGTACGCCACAAACGGTACGTAAATTGGTAGAAGGTGGCATTGACCTGAAAGATATCAACGTCGGCAATATGCATTTCTCGGAAGGGAAAAAGCAAATCAGCAGTAAAGTTTATGTCGATGACCAGGATCTCGCGGACTTACGTTTTATTAAACAACGTGGCGTGAATGTTTTCATTCAGGACGTCCCTGGCGATCAAAAAGAACAAATCCCTGACTAAATCTAAAATCGCCTTAATATTGGTTTGAGGTAATAAAAATGCATGAAATAACCCTACTTCAGGGATTATCCCTGGCGGCGTTAGTTTTCGTTCTGGGGATTGATTTTTGGCTGGAAGCCTTATTTTTATTCCGCCCGATAATCGTTTGTACCCTAACTGGCGCTATTCTCGGTGATATTCAGACTGGCTTAATTACCGGTGGTCTGACAGAGTTGGCTTTCGCCGGATTAACCCCTGCAGGTGGTGTTCAGCCGCCCAACCCGATTATGGCGGGTCTGATGACCACCGTCATTGCATGGTCTACGGGCGTTGATGCCAAAACAGCAATTGGTCTTGGCCTGCCGTTTAGTTTGTTAATGCAGTACGTCATTCTGTTCTTCTATTCCGCTTTCTCATTATTTATGACCAAAGCCGATAAATGCGCGAAAGAGGCGGATACGGCAGCGTTTTCCCGGCTTAACTGGACAACGATGCTCATCGTCGCTTCAGCGTATGCGGTGATTGCTTTCCTCTGTACTTACCTGGCACAAGGGGCGATGCAGGCGCTGGTGAAAGCGATGCCCGCCTGGTTGACCCACGGCTTTGAAGTGGCTGGCGGTATTCTGCCTGCCGTTGGTTTTGGCTTGCTGCTGCGCGTAATGTTCAAAGCGCAATATATCCCTTACCTGATCGCCGGTTTCCTGTTTGTTTGCTACATCCAGGTCAGCAACCTGTTGCCGGTTGCCGTACTGGGCGCAGGCTTTGCGGTGTATGAGTTTTTCAATGCGAAATCCCGGCAGCAAGCGCAACCGCAGCCCGTTGCCAGTAAAAATGAAGAAGAGGACTACAGCAATGGGATCTGAAATCAGTAAAAAAGATATCACCCGTCTGGGCTTTCGTTCGTCGCTGCTGCAAGCGAGCTTTAACTATGAAAGGATGCAGGCGGGCGGTTTTACCTGGGCGATGTTGCCGATCCTGAAAAAGATTTATAAGGACGACAAACCGGGCTTAAGCGCGGCGATGAAAGATAACCTCGAATTTATTAATACCCACCCGAATCTGGTCGGATTCCTGATGGGGTTATTAATTTCGATGGAAGAAAAAGGAGAAAACCGCGACACCATTAAAGGCCTCAAAGTGGCACTGTTTGGCCCAATCGCCGGGATTGGCGATGCGATTTTCTGGTTTACTTTGTTGCCGATTATGGCGGGAATTTGCTCATCATTTGCCAGCCAGGGAAACCTGCTGGGGCCGATTCTATTTTTCGCCGTTTACCTGCTTATCTTTTTCCTGCGCGTCGGCTGGACCCACGTCGGTTATTCAGTCGGCGTGAAGGCGATCGATAAAGTGCGAGAGAACTCGCAGATGATTGCTCGCTCGGCAACCATCCTCGGGATCACGGTAATCGGCGGGCTGATCGCTTCGTATGTGCATATTAACGTGGTGACATCGTTTGCCATCGACAGTACCCACAGCGTCGCGCTGCAACAGGATTTCTTCGATAAAGTCTTCCCGAACATTTTACCGATGGCCTACACCCTGCTGATGTATTACTTCCTGCGGGTGAAAAAAGCGCATCCGGTGCTGTTAATCGGCGTGACTTTTGTGCTCTCTATTGTTTGTTCCGCATTCGGCATTTTGTAAATGGAACGAGGCACTGCTTCTGGCGGTGCCTCTTTACTTAAGGAATTTCATCCTGTGCAAACCCTTCAGCAAGTTGAAAACTATACGGCGTTAAGTGAACGAGCCAGCGAATATTTATTGGCTGTGATCCGTAGCAAACCGGATGCCGTGATTTGCCTGGCGACCGGAGCCACGCCATTACTGACGTATCATTATCTGGTAGAAAAAATCCACCAGCAGCAGGTTGATATCAGCCAGCTCACCTTCGTGAAGCTCGACGAATGGGTGGATCTGCCATTAACGATGCCTGGCACCTGCGAAACTTTCCTACAACAGCATATCGTGCAGCCGCTGGGGCTGCGTGAAGACCAGCTCATCAGCTTTCGCTCCGAAGAGATAAATGAGACAGAGTGCGAACGGGTAACGAACCTGATTGCGCGCAAAGGCGGTCTGGATTTATGCGTTCTAGGATTGGGGAAAAACGGTCATCTTGGGCTGAACGAACCGGGAGAAAGCCTACAACCGGCCTGCCATATCAGTCAACTTGATGCCAGAACACAGCAACATGAGATGTTAAAAACCACGGGTCGCCCCGTGACTCGTGGGATCACCTTAGGCCTGAAGGATATTCTCAATGCCCGCGAGGTTTTGTTATTGGTGACTGGCGAAGGAAAGCAGGATGCGACAGAACGTTTTCTCACGGCTAAAGTCTCCACCGCTATCCCGGCTTCGTTTTTATGGCTGCACAGTAACTTTATTTGTTTAATTAATACCTAACCAGATGAAAATTTGCTCAAAATTTTTAAATTAACTTATTCAACAGTCACGCATTATATTAAATAACATTTGACTGGGTTGAACATAACGCCAATAGCAAAAGGAGTTATGTTCAACAATTTAATTTTAGATATACATATAACTTGTTCTATTAATAAATCACCTCGTATTCTGACTCGGCCCCTGGCGCAGCAAAGTCAGGCATTTATACTCTTTTTAACACATAGAAAATTCATATCAATATAATAAAAACATAAAATATTTGCATATAAATATAATCTTAAAGTTTAGTCTATTTAATGTTCAATGAAATATTTCTACCTGTATAATCTTTAAAGATGTTGAACATATATTCACATTAAATATGATTATGTACTTGTTACAAGGATAAGGTTATAAATGAATAAAGTTACAAAAACAGCTATTGTGGGCTTACTTGCGCTTTTCGCAGGTAATGCCGCTGCAACCGATGGTGAAATAGTTTTTGATGGCGAGATTTTAAAATCCGCTTGTGAAATCAATGACTCTGATAAGAAAATTGAAGTTGCTCTTGGTCACTATAATGCCGAACAGTTTCGTTCTGTTGGCGATCGTAGCCCAAAAATTCCATTCACTATTCCTTTAGTTAACTGCCCAGTGACTGGGTGGGAGCACGATAACGGCAACGTTGAAGCGTCTTTCCGTTTATGGCTGGAAACGCGGGATAATGGCACCGTCCCTAACTTCCCTAATCTGGCAAAAGTGGGCTCTTTTGCTGGCACAGCGGCAACAGGTGTGGGTATCCGTATTGACGATGCGGAAAGCGGAAACCTTATGCCACTGAATGCTATGGGGAATGATAACACGGTTTATCAGATCCCAGCGGACTCCAATGGTATTGTCAATGTTGACCTCATCGCTTACTACGTATCAACCGTTGAAGCATCAGAAATCACCCCAGGGGAAGCAGACGCTGTCGTTAACGTAACGCTGGATTACCGTTAATACGTTACGGCGTTATCTGACCTTTCAGATAACGCCCTTTTCCTTCCTCTTTCTCGTTGTATCAGGTTGAAAAATAACTATGTCAAAACGAACATTCGCGGTGATAATAACCTTGTTGTGTAGCTTCTGTATCGGCCAGGCGCTTGCAGGGGGTATCGTTTTACAGCGAACGCGAGTGATCTATGATGCCAGCCGCAAAGAGGCTGCGTTACCTGTCGCAAACAAAGGCGCAGAAACGCCTTATTTACTGCAATCATGGGTAGATAATATAGATGGTACAAGCCGTGCCCCATTTATTATAACCCCACCGCTATTTCGTCTTGAAGCTGGCGATGACTCATCACTGCGAATTATTAAAACAGCTGATAACCTGCCTGAAAATAAAGAGTCGCTGTTCTACATTAATGTTCGTGCCATTCCAGCAAAGAAAAAATCAGATGATGTTAATGCTAACGAGTTGACGCTGGTATTTAAAACACGGATCAAAATGTTTTATCGCCCCGCACACCTGAAGGGACGGGTAAACGATGCGTGGACATCACTGGAATTTAAACGTAGTGACCATTCACTCAATATATATAACCCAACTGAATATTACGTCGTATTTGCCGGACTGGCAGTCGATAAAACCGATCTCACAAGCAAAATTGAATATATCGCGCCCGGAGAACATAAACAGTTACCACTTCCTGCATCTGGCGGAAAGAACGTGAAATGGGCTGCAATCAATGATTATGGCGGCAGTTCCGGGACAGAAACTCGTCCACTGCAATAACAAATATAAAAAACACAGGTCATCAGGGAATGCCACAACGACACCACCAGGGACATAAACGCACACCGAAACAGTTGGCGCTCATCATCAAACGCTGTTTGCCGATGGTGCTCACTGGCAGCGGCATGCTTTGCACTACCGCTAACGCCGAAGAGTATTATTTCGACCCCATTATGCTGGAAACTACAAAAAGTGGTATGCAAACAACTGATCTGTCACGTTTTTCAAAAAAATACGCACAACTACCAGGAACTTATCAGGTTGATATCTGGCTGAATAAAAAGAAGGTTTCACAGAAAAAAATTACATTTACCGCCAATGCAGAGCAACTTCTGCAGCCACAGTTTACGGTAGAACAACTACGTGAGCTGGGTATTAAGGTGGATGAAATCCCGGCGCTGGCTGAAAAAGATGACGATAGCGTGATCAACTCGCTTGAACAAATCATTCCCGGTACAGCTGCTGAATTTGATTTCAATCATCAGCGACTTAATTTGAGCATTCCCCAAATTGCACTGTACCGTGATGCAAGAGGTTACGTCTCCCCTTCTCGTTGGGACGATGGTATACCAACGCTGTTTACCAACTACTCGTTTACAGGTTCTGATAACCGTTACCGCCAGGGCAATCGTAGCCAACGACAGTACCTGAATATGCAAAATGGTGCTAATTTTGGCCCCTGGCGATTACGTAACTATTCTACGTGGACACGCAACGATCAGGCGTCAAGCTGGAACACTATCAGTAGTTATTTACAACGTGATATCAAGGCGTTGAAGTCTCAGTTGCTTCTGGGAGAAAGCGCCACCAGCGGCAGTATTTTTTCCAGCTACACCTTTACTGGCGTGCAACTCGCTTCCGACGATAATATGTTGCCAAACAGCCAGCGCGGATTTGCCCCAACGGTACGCGGTATCGCAAACAGTAGTGCAATCGTGACTATCAGGCAAAATGGTTATGTGATCTATCAAAGCAACGTGCCAGCGGGTGCCTTTGAAATTAACGATCTCTACCCCTCTTCCAACAGCGGCGATTTAGAAGTCACGATTGAAGAAAGTGACGGTACACAACGTCGCTTTATCCAGCCTTATTCTTCATTACCCATGATGCAGCGACCTGGGCATCTAAAATATAGCGCGACCGCTGGACGCTATCGCGCTGATGCAAACAGTGATAGCAAGGAACCAGAATTTGCTGAAGCCACGGCAATATATGGTTTGAATAATACTTTTACGCTGTATGGCGGCCTGCTCGGTTCTGAAGATTATTATGCGCTGGGGATCGGTATCGGCGGCACACTTGGCGCACTGGGCGCGTTGTCGATGGATATCAACAGAGCTGACACCCAATTCGATAACCAGCACTCTTTTCATGGCTATCAATGGCGTACGCAGTACATCAAAGATATCCCGGAAACCAACACCAATATCGCTGTTAGCTACTATCGCTATACCAACGATGGCTATTTTAGTTTTGATGAAGCCAATACCCGCAATTGGGACTATAACAGTCGCCAAAAAAGTGAAATTCAATTCAACATCAGCCAGACAATATTTGATGGGGTAAGTCTGTATGCCTCCGGTTCGCAGCAAGACTATTGGGGCAATAACGAGAAAAACAGGAATATCTCTGTTGGGGTTTCCGGCCAGCAATGGGGAATTGGTTACAGCCTGAATTATCAATACAGCCGCTACACTGATGAAAATAATGACCGTGCACTCTCTTTGAATCTCAGTATTCCGTTAGAACGCTGGTTACCGCGTAGCCGGGTTTCCTATCAGATGACCAGCCAGAAAGATCGCCCAACCCAACATGAAATGCGTCTTGATGGCTCACTGCTGGATGATGGTCGCCTGAGCTATAGCCTGGAACAAAGTCTGGATGACGATAACAACCATAACAGTAGCCTGAACGCCAGTTACCGTTCACCTTATGGCACCTTCAGTGCCGGATACAGCTACGGTAATGACAGCAGCCAATACAATTACGGCGTTACCGGCGGCGTGGTTATCCATCCTCATGGCGTGACGCTCTCGCAATATCTGGGCAACGCTTTTGCGCTTATCGATGCTAATGGGGCTTCTGGCGTGAGGATACAAAACTATCCGGGGATTGCTACTGATCCCTTTGGCTATGCAGTGGTTCCTTATCTCACGACTTACCAGGAAAACCGTCTCTCGGTAGATACTACGCAGCTGCCCGATAACGTCGATCTTGAACAAACAACACAGTTTGTGGTGCCCAACAGAGGTGCAATGGTAGCGGCGCGTTTCAACGCCAATATCGGTTATCGCGTACTTGTTACAGTCAGCGATCGCAACGGTAAACCGTTGCCCTTTGGCGCTCTTGCCAGCAACGATGAGACGGGGCAACAAAGTATCGTCGATGAGGGCGGCATACTATATCTCTCTGGGATATCGAGTAAATCACAAAGCTGGACTGTACGCTGGGGAAATCAGGCAGATCAACAATGTCAGTTTGCTTTTAGTACACCGGATTCAGAACCAACAACCTCTGTATTACAAGGCACGGCGCAGTGCCATTAAAGATAAAAAAATGAAAAGAGCGCCTCTTATAACAGGACTTTTGTTGATATCCACATCCTGCGCTTATGCCTCCTCAGGAGGGTGTGGAGCTGACAGCACTAGCGGTGCGACAAATTACAGCAGTGTGGTTGATGATGTTACGGTGAACCAGACAGATAACGTGACAGGACGGGAGTTTACCTCTGCAACGCTAAGTAGCACTAACTGGCAATACGCCTGTTCCTGCTCTGCGGGTAAGGCAGTTAAACTTGTCTATATGGTCAGCCCCGTACTTACCACCACTGGACATCAGACAGGATATTACAAACTCAATGACAGCCTGGATATTAAAACCACATTACAGGCAAACGACATTCCAGGACTCACAACCGACCAGGTTGTCTCTGTTAACACCCGATTCACACAGATAAAAAACAACACGGTATATTCTGCTGCAACCCAAACGGGTGTTTGCCAGGGTGATACGTCTCGTTATGGACCCGTTAATATTGGTGCGAACACCACCTTTACCCTGTATGTCACCAAGCCATTTCTCGGCTCGATGACCATTCCGAAAACGGATATTGCCGTCATTAAAGGCGCGTGGGTCGATGGAATGGGAAGCCCGTCTACAGGTGACTTCCATGATTTAGTCAAGTTATCGATTCAGGGAAATCTCACCGCCCCACAGTCGTGCAAAATTAATCAGGGCGATGTTATTAAGGTTAATTTTGGATTCATCAATGGTCAGAAGTTTACCACCCGCAATGCCATGCCAGACGGTTTTACTCCAGTAGACTTTGATATCACTTATGACTGTGGTGATACTTCAAAGATTAAAAACTCGTTGCAAATGCGCATCGACGGTACAACTGGGGTAGTAGACCAGTACAACCTGGTCGCCAGGCGAAGAAGTTCAGACAATGTGCCCGATGTCGGTATTCGTATTGAAAATCTCGGCGGCGGAGTTGCAAATATTCCTTTTCAGAACGGTATCCTTCCCGTTGATCCTTCCGGGCATGGCACCGTCAATATGCGCGCCTGGCCAGTTAATCTGGTCGGTGGTGAGCTGGAAACAGGAAAATTTCAGGGCACAGCCACCATTACCGTCATCGTGCGGTAAAAGAAGACGTTGCGTTTTGATTAACGCAACGCTTCGGCACTGTTACCCCTGCTGCTCCAGCGCATACTTATACAGCGCATTTTTCTTCACGCCGTGAATTTCTGCGGCCAGCGCCGCCGCTTTTTTCAGCGGCAGTTCTGCCTGTAGCAGCGCCAGCGTGCGCAGGGCATCGGCGGGTAAGTCTTCTTCCTGTGCTTTATGACCTTCGACAATCAGCACCATTTCGCCTTTGCGACGGTTTTCATCTTCCTTTACCCACGCCAGCAGCTCGCCAACGGGCGCGCCGTGAATGGTTTCCCAGGTTTTGGTCAGCTCACGCGCCAGAACCACGTAGCGGGATTCGCCTAATACCGCAACGATATCTTCCAGGCTATCTAACAGACGGTGGGTGGATTCATAAAAAATCAGCGTGCGCGGCTCCGCTTCAATGGCTTTTAGCGCATCACGGCGGCCTTTTGATTTGGCAGGTAAAAAGCCTTCGTAACAGAAACGGTCAGAGGGTAAACCCGCGGCGCTTAACGCAGTGATAGCAGCACACGGCCCGGGTAGCGGCACCACGCAAATCCCCGCTTCACGGCAGGTACGCACCAGATGGTAGCCAGGATCGTTAATTAGCGGCGTTCCGGCATCGGAAACCAGCGCAATGTTCTGCCCTTCTTGCAGCTTCGCCAGCAGCGTTTCGGCTTTTTGTTGTTCGTTATGGTCGTGCAGCGCAAACAACCGGGCATTAATCCCAAAATGTTGCAGCAATAAACCGGTGTGACGAGTATCCTCGGCGGCAATCAGATCAACGGCCTGTAATACCTCTAACGCACGCTGGGTGATATCCGCCAGATTGCCGATTGGCGTCGGTACAATGTAAAGCTGGCCCTGAGAATTATCCGCCGATTGGTGTTGTTTCATTGTGTCGTCCGTATTGCCGATTTAATATTGAGCATTGCGTAAAAAAATATCACTGGATACATTATGGTACCCTCAACATTTTCTCGTTTGAAAGCCGCGCGTTGTCTGCCTGTTGTTCTGGCAGCCCTGATTTTCGCCGGTTGTGGCACCCATACTCCCGATCAGTCCACTGCTTATATGCAGGGCACGGCGCAGGCTGATTCTGCCTTTTATCTTCAGCAGATGCAGCAAAGCTCTGATGATACCAGGATCAACTGGCAATTACTCGCCATTCGTGCACTGGTGAAAGAAGGTAAAACCGGGCAGGCGGTTGAGTTGTTTAACCAACTACCGCAAGAACTGAACGATTCTCAGCGTCGCGAGAAAACACTGCTGGCGGTAGAGATTAAACTGGCGCAGAAAGATTTTGCTGGCGCGCAAAACTTGCTGGCGAAAATCACACCTGCCGATTTAGAACAAAACCAGCAAGCGCGTTACTGGCAGGCAAAAATCGATGCCAGCCAGGGGCGTCCTTCCATTGATTTACTGCGCGCGTTAATTGCTCAGGAACCGCTGCTCGGCGCGAAAGAAAAACAGCAGAATATTGATGCCACCTGGCAGGCGCTCTCCTCCATGACTCAGGAACAGGCGAATACGCTGGTGATCAACGCCGACGAAAATATTCTGCAAGGCTGGCTGGATCTGCAGCGCGTCTGGTTTGATAACCGTAACGATCCCGACATGATGAAAGCCGGGATCGCCGACTGGCAAAAACGTTATCCGAACAATCCGGGCGCGAAAATGCTGCCAACGCAGTTGGTTAACGTAAAAGCGTTTAAACCAGCCTCGACCAACAAAATCGCCCTGCTGTTGCCGCTGAATGGCCAGGCAGCGGTATTTGGTCGCACTATTCAGCAAGGCTTTGAAGCGGCGAAAAATATCGGCACTCAGCCAGTGGCGGCTCAGGTAGCTGCCGCACCTGCCGCAGACGTAGCTGAACAACCTCAGCCGCAAACCGTGGATGGCGTTGCCAGCCCGGCACAAGCCTCGGTTAGCGATCTGACCGGTGAACAGCCTGCGGCACAGCCAGCGCCTGTAAGCACCCCGGCAGCAACCACCACAGCGGTAAGCGCGCCAGCGAATCCATCCGCAGAACTGAAAATCTACGATACCTCATCACAACCACTTAGCCAGATCTTAAGCCAGGTTCAGCAGGATGGCGCGAGTATTGTGGTTGGTCCGTTGCTGAAAAATAACGTTGAAGAGTTGCTTAAGAGCAACACCCCGCTGAACGTGCTGGCACTGAACCAGCCGGAGAATATCGAAAACCGCGTCAATATTTGTTACTTCGCGCTTTCACCGGAAGACGAAGCGCGCGATGCAGCGCGTCATATTCGTGACCAGGGTAAACAAGCGCCGCTGGTGCTGATCCCACGCAGTTCATTGGGCGATCGCGTAGCCAATGCGTTTGCGCAGGAGTGGCAGAAACTGGGCGGCGGCACCGTTCTGCAACAAAAATTTGGTTCCACCAGCGAATTACGCGCGGGTGTTAACGGCGGTTCTGGTATCGCTTTAACGGGTACCCCGATTACTCCCAGAGCGACAACCGACTCCGGCATGACGACCAACAATCCAACGCTGCAAACCACGCCAACCGATGACCAGTTCACCAATAATGGCGGTCGTGTCGATGCGGTGTACATTGTGGCAACGCCGGGTGAAATCGCTTTTATCAAACCGATGATCGCCATGCGTAACGGTAGCCAGAGCGGTGCAATGCTGTACGCCAGCTCCCGCAGCGCACAAGGCACCGCAGGCCCGGATTTCCGTCTGGAGATGGAAGGTTTGCAGTACAGCGAAATCCCGATGCTGGCGGGCGGTAATCTGCCGTTAATGCAGCAGGCACTCAGCGCGGTGAACAACGATTATTCGCTGGCTCGCATGTATGCGATGGGCGTTGATGCCTGGTCGTTGGCAAATCATTTCTCACAAATGCGCCAGGTTCAGGGTTTTGAAATCAACGGTAATACCGGAAGTCTGACGGCTAACCCGGATTGCGTGATTAACAGGAAGTTATCATGGCTACAGTACCAACAAGGTCAGGTAGTCCCCGCCAGTTAACCACCAAACAGACCGGCGATGCGTGGGAAGCACAAGCGCGTCGCTGGCTGGAAGGCAAAGGACTGCGGTTTATCGCCGCTAACGTGAACGAGCGTGGCGGCGAGATCGATCTGATAATGCGTGAAGGCCGGACCACCGTTTTTGTCGAGGTACGCTATCGCCGCTCTGCGCTTTATGGCGGCGCGGCAGCCAGTGTGACCCGCAGCAAACAACACAAATTATTACAGACTGCCCGCTTGTGGCTCGCGCGTCATAATGGGAGTTTTGATACTGTGGATTGCCGGTTCGATGTGGTAGCCTTCACCGGGAATGAGGTTGAGTGGATTAAGGATGCCTTTAATGACCACTCATAATTAAGGTTTAAGGATTAGCGTGCAAGAAAGAATTAAAGCTTGCTTCACTGAAAGCATTCAAACTCAAATTGCGGCGGCAGAGGCGCTTCCGGATGCCATCTCCCGTGCAGCCATGACGCTGGTTCAGTCTCTGCTCAATGGCAACAAAATCCTCTGTTGTGGTAATGGAACTTCCGCTGCCAATGCACAGCATTTTGCTGCCAGCATGATCAACCGTTTCGAAACGGAGCGGCCCAGCTTACCTGCCATTGCACTAAATACTGATAATGTTGTCTTAACGGCGATTGCCAACGATCGCTTACATGATGAAGTGTATGCAAAACAGGTGCGGGCGCTGGGTCATGCGGGAGATGTATTGTTAGCCATTTCCACCCGTGGCAACAGCCGCGATATTGTAAAAGCGGTAGAAGCTGCCGTTACGCGTGATATGACTATTGTGGCATTGACCGGCTATGACGGCGGCGAACTTGCAGGTTTGTTAGGGCCACAAGATGTGGAGATCCGCATTCCTTCGCATCGTAGTGCTCGCATTCAGGAAATGCATATGCTGACGGTAAATTGCCTGTGCGATCTGATCGATAACACGCTTTTCCCTCACCAGGATGTTTAAGGAGAATACATGAAGGCATTATCGCCAATCGCAGTCCTTATTTCCGCGCTGCTGTTGCAAGGTTGTGTTGCCGCTGCCGTAGTGGGTACCGCTGCTGTGGGTACCAAAGCCGCAACTGACCCACGCAGTGTCGGCACCCAGGTGGACGATGGTACCCTGGAAGTGCGCGTGAACAGCGCATTGTCGAAAGACGAACAGATTAAGAAAGAAGCGCGCATTAATGTAACGGCCTATCAGGGCAAAGTGCTGCTGGTTGGGCAGTCACCAAACGCTGAACTTTCGGCTCGCGCCAAACAGATTGCTATGGGCGTAGACGGTGCCAACGAAGTGTATAACGAGATTCGTCAGGGCCAGCCGATTGGTCTGGGCGAAGCATCTAACGATACGTGGATCACCACCAAAGTGCGTTCGCAGCTCTTAACCAGCGACCTGGTGAAATCGTCCAACGTGAAAGTGACCACCGAAAACGGTGAAGTGTTCCTGATGGGGCTGGTGACTGAACGTGAAGCGAAAGCGGCGGCAGATATTGCCAGCCGGGTGAGCGGCGTAAAGCGGGTAACCACAGCGTTTACGTTTATTAAATAGCAGCCCCTTGTAATGCCTGATGCGACGCTTGCCGCGTCTTATCAGGCCCACAACGATGCAAACCGTAGGTCGGATAAGGCGTTTACGCAGCATCCGACATGTTTTCCCTCAAATCAGAACAACAGCGCCAGCCCGCCGACAATCACACCAGACACTGCCACCATCGCCCCTGTCAGCCATAAGGCTTTCGCCGGGAACGCTTTGCGCAGCATAATCAGTGACGGCAAACTCACTGCCGGGAGCGTCATCAACAATGCCAGCGCCGGAGCGGTTCCCATACCTGCCAGCATCATCGTTTGTACAATCGGAATTTCTGCTGCCGTGGGAATGACAAACAAGCATCCTGCTACCGCCATCGCCACCACCCACATCAGGCTGTTATCGACAGCACCATCGGCATGGGGGAATAACCAGACGCGTGCGGCACCCAACACCAGTACTGCAAGGATGTAAACCGGGATCGTACTCCAGAAAAGCGTCCATAGCGCCCTGCCCCAGCGGCTAAAAAAACCGCTCTGTGCTTCCGGTATGTCAATTTCGACCGGTGCCTGCGTTTGCGGTGTTTCACGCACCCATTTTTGCACCAGCGTCGCAATCAGCAACACCATCACCAGCCCGGCCACCAGACGAATCGCCGCAAAACCCCAGCCGAGGACAAACCCCATAAACACCAGCGTCGCCGGGTTTAACACCGGATTGCCCATCCAGAATGCCAGCGCACCGCCCATCGATACCTGTTGGCGACGCATTCCCGCCGCGACCGGAGCCGCACAGCAGGTACACATCATGCCCGGCAGCGAAAACAGCGTTCCCAGCAGCGTGCCGCGAAAGCGCGATTGCCCAAGCGTACGCAACAACCAGTCACGCGGGATCAGCACCTGAATCAACGAACCGAGGATCACCCCCAGCACCGCCGCTTTCCATACTGCGAGGAAATAGATCATCGCGTAATCCAACGCCGCTTGCCACGGATTAGCATCCGCCTGCGCAAGGATAGATTTACCGATACTGTGGGTTTCGGCAGCAGTAAACGCTTTGCCGTAGTAAGGTTGCCATTTCACATACCAGAGACCGGCAATGACAACGAGAAAGAAAAGCGCGGGTTTCCACCACTGAATGGGCGTTGCCGCCTGAGATGAAGACTGACCAGTCATAGCATTCCCCAGGAATAAGTTATGATAATTGAGCGCGTGAATATTACGCTCACTATCAATTCTTGGGAATAATTATTCAGCTCTTTTGCGTAATTCTGAAGAGCTTAAAATCGTCACACCTTCATGCCCGGGCCGCATCGCCTCTGCCAGCATGACCCGCGCCACGTCTCTCGCATCAATGGATTTCCAGTTACCGGGTAATAAACGGAACAGCGGCGCAAAAAGCGTTTCGTTCATCCGCTGTTTGCTACGATCGCCCAGTAACATCGACGGGCGAGCAATGGTCAATTTCGGCCAGTTCTGGGCGATTAATGCTTCTTCCATCTCCCCTTTGACGCGGTTATAGAAAAACGGCGAGTGGGCATTGGCACCCATAGCACTGACCACCAGCATATGCTGCGCGCCCAGTCGCCGCCCGGTTAATGCGGTATCCACTACCAGCGTGTAATCGGCATGAATAAACGCCTCTTTGCTCCCCGCTTCTCGCCGCGTGGTGCCGAGACAACAAAACACAATGTCGATGGGATCGGTGACCTGCGCCAGCGCGTCAGTCAGTTGCGGATCATGGGGATTAAACACCCCGGGCATATCGCCCAACGGACGTCGCGTCGGCGCGGCTATGGCGTTAACTTTCGGTTCGTTAATCAACATCCGCAGCAGGTGACCGCCCACCAGCCCCGTTGCGCCTGTAATCAGTACCTGACTCATCTTCGCTCCTTTACAGAATTGTCTGCCTTGCGCTCCACGGCTCATGCACCAGGCTTAATAGACCATGAGGTAATTATCCCCGATTGTGGGAAATTCGCCTCATCCAATGCAACAACGCGGAGGAAGCATGAGTAAGAAAATTGCCGTTTTAATCACTGATGAATTTGAAGATTCAGAATTTACTTCACCCGCAGACGAGTTCCGTAAAGCCGGACACGAAGTGATTACCATTGAAAAACAAGCGGGTAAAACGGTGAAAGGCAAAAAAGGAGAAGCCAGCGTGACCATCGATAAATCCATCGATGAAGTGACGCCAGCGGAGTTTGATGCCCTGCTGCTACCGGGCGGCCATTCACCGGATTATCTGCGTGGCGACAACCGTTTTGTCACCTTTACCCGTGATTTTGTGAATAGCGGCAAACCTGTTTTCGCCATCTGTCACGGTCCGCAGCTGCTGATCAGCGCCGATGTGATTCGGGGGCGCAAACTGACCGCGGTTAAACCGATCATTATTGATGTTAAAAACGCGGGCGCGGAATTTTACGATCAGGAAGTCGTGGTCGATAAAGATCAGCTGGTTACCAGCCGGACACCGGACGATCTGCCAGCGTTTAACCGCGAGGCGTTACGCCTGCTCGGTGCCTGAGCCGCGTAGCCAAATCATTTTTTTACCAAAGCCCAGCGTGTTGTCGGTGAATTTGATTTCATCGAGCCGGATTTCCCACACCGGGGCCGACAGCATTCTGGCAACCGGAAAGCGACGATTGTACGCCTTGCGCGCGAGGTCGCTTTCCTCACCTTCCAGCCTGCGGATCTCACCTTTAAACTGCACGCCGCGAATTAACGCTACCGTTTTCGGCTGACCGTTTACCGTTCCGGCAACCGCAGCCTGCGGCCCACTCATCTGCGCGTGGCGCGTTTTTTCTTCCGTCAAAATGTAGAAGGCGACTTTCTGCGCATCAAACAGATAAAAAGCATTAGCGCACCAGAGTTCCCCTTCCTGCTGCACACACCAGGTGACAACATGTTGTTTTGCCAACCAACGGCTGATGGTGATGAGTGTTTCCATTGCTGTTCTCTTTTATACTGTGGGCCTGACCTTAACATGCGACGCAGACGATGACACCCTGGTTTCTTTACTTGATCCGTACCGCCGACAATAAGCTTTATACCGGGATCACCACGGATGTCGAACGCCGCTATCAGCAGCACCAAAGCGGCAAAGGGGCGAAAGCACTGCGCGGGAAAGGAGAACTGACGCTGGCGTTTTCTGCGCCAGTGGGCGATCGTTCGCTGGCGTTACGGGCGGAATATCGCGTTAAGCAACTGACCAAACGGCAAAAAGAGCGTCTGGTAGCGGAAAGCGCAGGGTTTGCAGAGCTGTTAAGCAGTCTGCAAACCCCGGAGATTAAAAGCGATTGAAATGCTCGTGATACTCAACCAGACCAGTTACGCCATTCAACGCGTCATCCGCTAAACGATGTACCTGGAAGGCGCTTTCAGTGCCTGGCCAGCGGCAACGCAGGTCGTGATGTGCCGCCAGTTCAAAGCCAAAACGGCTGTACAGCGCCGGATCGCCCAGCGTCACCACTGCGGCATAGCCGAACTCATTAAGCGAATCGAGTCCTTCATAGACCAGTTGGCGTGCCAGCCCCTGTCCACGGTATTTTTCATCAACCGCCAACGGTGCCATGCCGACCCATTGCAGGTCTTCGCCCTGCACATCAACCGGACTAAATGCCACATAGCCAATGACCTGACCTTCGTCATCTGTCGCCACCAGCCCCAGCGTCAGAAAGCCATCTTCACGCAGATCGTGAACCAGCTTCGCTTCCGCATCACTTTCGAATGAGCGACGTAGCAGGGCATCAATACCCGGCGCATCAATGGGAATTTCTACTCGAATTAGCATGGTTCACCTACCGATGTCTGTTTGGTTTCAGGCGCGGTTTTCATTCCCGCCTCAACAAAATCCGCCAGTTGCAGCAGCATCATGCGTAAGGCTTTCGGCATTTGCTCCAGTTCAATGGCGTCCATCAGGTTTTTCACATACAGCCCCAGCTCCGTATCGCCTTCAATCACCAGCCGACGCTGGAAGAAGAGCGTATCCGGATCTTGTTTACGCGCCGCAATCATCAGCAGATCGCTGGCGTCGGCACTAAAACTCACATCAGCTTGCGCGTTCTGGCTGACCACCAGTTTGCCATTCACCACCGAGGTAAACCATTGCAGGTCAATATCACGCACATGAATACTTAACCAGCGGCCTTCAAGAAACTCCAGCTCGCCATCATCCAGCGCCTGACGGAATTGCCAGCTTAAGACCTGCTCAAGAACCTGGCGTTTTAGCGCAAATGGCGTCAGTTTTACCGGTACACTCAACAGAGATGGCCCCAAATGCACAATACGGGAACGCAGTTTATCCAACACGAGTTTTACTCCCTGTTTCAACAATCATCCTATTTTGCCATATCAGAAAAATAACATAGCGGTATAAATCAACAATTCCATATGAAATTGCTGCTACCACCAATACAACTTTAACTGCCTTAAATCAAAAATTGTCGCAGCAAGGTTAACTAAAATCCCAGTTCGTTAACATTTTTGCGTTTTGATAGCGCAACCTTCAGGAAAAATTATGGAGCTGCTCTGCCCTGCCGGAAATCTCCCGGCGCTTAAGGCGGCCATCGAAAACGGCGCAGATGCTGTTTATATCGGGCTAAAAGATGATACCAATGCCCGTCACTTCGCCGGCCTTAACTTTACCGAGAAAAAATTGCAGGAAGCGGTGAGTTTTGTCCATCAACATCGCCGCAAACTTCACATCGCGATTAACACTTTTGCGCATCCGGACGGTTACGCCCGTTGGCAGCGCGCCGTGGATATGGCGGCGCAGCTGGGTGCCGACGCGCTGATCCTCGCCGACCTCGCCATGCTGGAATACGCCGCCGAGCGTTATCCGCATATTGAGCGCCACGTATCGGTGCAGGCTTCGGCGACCAATGAAGAGGCGATTAACTTTTATCATCGCCATTTTGACGTTGCCCGCGTGGTGCTGCCGCGCGTGTTGTCGATTCATCAGGTGAAACAGCTGGCACGGGTCACACCTGTACCACTGGAAGTGTTTGCTTTCGGCAGCCTGTGCATTATGTCGGAAGGCCGTTGCTATCTGTCGTCGTATCTGACGGGTGAGTCGCCTAACACCGTGGGCGCGTGTTCTCCGGCCCGTTTCGTGCGCTGGCAACAAACGCCGCAGGGGCTGGAATCCCGCCTGAACGAAGTGCTGATCGACCGTTATCAGGACGGCGAAAACGCAGGTTATCCGACGCTGTGTAAAGGGCGTTATCTGGTGGACGGCGAGCGCTATCACGCGCTGGAAGAACCAACCAGTCTCAATACCCTGGAACTGCTGCCGGAGTTAATGGCGGCGAATATTGCTTCGGTGAAAATTGAAGGCCGCCAGCGTAGCCCGGCGTATGTCAGCCAGGTGGCGAAAGTCTGGCGTCAGGCTATCGACCGTTGTAAGGCCGATCCGCAAAACTTCATACCGCAAAGCGCGTGGATGGAGACGCTCGGGTCGATGTCCGAAGGCACGCAGACCACCCTTGGCGCGTATCACCGTAAATGGCAGTGAGAAGAGCAATGAAATATTCCTTAGGGCCAGTGCTGTGGTACTGGCCAAAAGAGACGCTGGAAGATTTTTATCAGCAGGCCGCCACCAGCAGCGCCGACGTGATTTATCTTGGTGAAGCGATATGCAGCAAGCGCCGGGCAACCAAAGTTGGCAACTGGCTGGAGATGGCAAAATCGCTCGCCGGAAGTGGCAAGCAGATTGTGCTCTCCACGCTGGCGCTGGTGCAGGCATCCTCTGAACTGGGCGAACTGAAACGCTATGTTGAGAACGGTGAGTTTCTGATTGAAGCCAGCGATCTCGGCGTGGTGAATATGTGCGCTGAACGCAAACTGCCGTTCGTCGCCGGGCACGCGCTGAACTGCTACAACGCGGTGACGCTGAAAATATTGCTCAAACAGGGCATGATGCGCTGGTGTATGCCGGTGGAGCTTTCCCGCGACTGGCTGGTGAATCTGCTTAATCAGTGCGATGAGCTGGGCATTCGCAACCAGTTTGAAGTGGAAGTCCTGAGCTACGGTCATCTACCGCTGGCCTACTCCGCCCGCTGCTTTACCGCGCGTTCGGAAGACCGCCCGAAAGATGAGTGTGAAACCTGCTGCATTAAGTATCCGAACGGGCGCAACGTGCTGTCGCAGGAAAACCAACAAGTGTTTGTACTCAATGGCATTCAGACCATGAGCGGCTACGTTTACAACCTCGGTAACGAGCTGGCATCCATGCAGGGGCTGGTTGATGTGGTCCGCCTGTCACCGCAGGGTACTGACACTTTCGCGATGCTCGACGCCTTCCGCGCTAATGAAAATGGCGCTGCGCCACTACCGTTGACGGCAAACAGCGACTGTAACGGCTACTGGCGGCGGCTGGCCGGGCTGGAGCTGCAAGCCTAAGTAAATATGCTCGTCATACTTCAAGTTGCATGTGCTGCATCTGCATTCGTTCACCCCAGTCACTTACTTATGTAAGCTCCTGGGGATTCACTCTCTTGTCGCCTTCCTGCAACTCGAATTATTTAGAGCACAGCTCACTTTGTTAACAACTTTAACTACTCTTTAATGCAGTATTAAAGATTAATCGGTAACAAAGTGAGCTGTTATGACTGATAAAACCATTGCGTTTTCGCTACTCGATCTGGCCCCCATTCCCGAAGGTTCTTCAGCGCGGGAAGCATTCTCCCACTCTCTCGATCTCGCCCGTCTGGCTGAAAAGCGCGGCTATCATCGCTACTGGCTGGCAGAACACCACAATATGACTGGCATTGCCAGTGCTGCCACGTCGGTATTGATTGGCTATCTGGCGGCGAATACCACCACGCTGCATCTGGGGTCTGGCGGCGTGATGTTGCCTAACCACTCACCGTTGGTCATTGCCGAACAGTTCGGCACGCTCAATACACTCTATCCGGGGCGAATCGATTTGGGGCTGGGTCGTGCGCCAGGTAGTGACCAACGGACAATGATGGCGCTGCGTCGCCATATGAGCGGCGATATTGATAATTTCCCCCGCGATGTCGCGGAGCTGGTGGACTGGTTTGACGCCCGCGATCCCAATCCGCATGTGCGCCCGGTACCAGGCTATGGCGAGAAAATCCCCGTGTGGTTGTTAGGCTCCAGCCTTTACAGCGCGCAACTGGCGGCGCAGCTTGGTCTGCCGTTCGCGTTTGCCTCACACTTCGCGCCGGATATGTTGTTCCAGGCGCTGCATCTTTATCGCAGCAACTTCAAACCGTCGGCACGACTGGAAAAACCATACGCGATGGTGTGCATCAATATTATCGCCGCCGATAGCAACCGCGACGCTGAGTTTCTGTTTACCTCAATGCAGCAAGCCTTTGTGAAGTTGCGCCGTGGCGAAACCGGGCAACTGCCGCCACCGATTCAAAATATGGATCAGTTCTGGTCGCCGTCCGAACAGTATGGTGTGCAGCAGGCGCTGAGTATGTCGTTGGTAGGTGATAAAGCGAAAGTGCGTCATGGCTTGCAGTCGATCCTGCGCGAAACCGACGCCGATGAGATTATGGTCAACGGGCAGATTTTCGACCACCAGGCGCGGCTGCATTCGTTTGAGCTGGCGATGGATGTTAAGGAAGAGTTGTTGGGATAGTGTGTCTTAACGCGGGAAGCCTTATCCGAGCTGGCAACGCTGTCCTACGTAGACCTGATAAGCGAAGCGCATCAGGCATTGTGTAGGCAGCAGAAATGTCGGATAAGGCACCGCTGATTACTGATACACCGGCAGTAAATTAAAGCTCGATAAAATATGGACCAGTGCGTTGCCAACGCCAAACACCAGAATCAGCGTAATCATCGGCTTGCCGCCCCAGACGCGGAATTTCGGGCTGCCAAAGCGTTTACGCGATGCGCGGGCTAACAGCGCCGGAACAATTGCCGCCCAGATGGTAGCTGCTAAACCAGCATAACCAATGGCGTACAGGAATCCGTTCGGGAACAGTAGACCACCCACAACAGGCGGGGCAAAGGTCAGCAATGCCGTTTTCAAGCGCCCCAGGGCTGAGTCATCGAAACCAAACAGATCTGCCAGATAGTCAAACAAACCCAGCGTTACGCCAAGGAACGAACTCGCTACCGCAAAGTTTGAGAACACGACCAGCAGAAGGTCCAGGCTACGGCTGTTCAGCACGCCGCTTAATGCCTGTACCAGCACATCAATATTACCGCCCTTCTCTGCAATACCGATAAACTCCGGACGCGGGATGTTACCCATCGTCGCCAGCAACCAGATGGTATACAGCGCCAGTGCCATCAGCGTACCGTACACCAGGCATTTCACGATGGTTTTCGGATCTTTGCCGTAATACTTCATCAGGCTTGGCACGTTACCGTGATAACCAAACGACGCCAGGCAGAACGGCAATGTCATCAGCAGATACGGCGCATAAGATGCATTGCTTTCTGCAACGTTGAACAATGTCGCAGGCTGCACATGCCCCAACAGGCTGCCAAAGGTGAGGAAGAAGGTAATGACTTTCGCCCCCAGCACAATCGCCGTCATGCGGCTGACGGCCTTAGTACTCAACCACACCACAAACGCTACCAGCAGTGCAAAACCAAAACCCGCCGCCCGTGCCGGGACGTTTAGCGACATCTCTGCGAAGGTGTGATGCAGAATTGAACCACTGGCAGAAATATAGGCATAGGTCAGGATATAGAGCACAAAGGCAATGGAAATGCCGTTGACCACGTTCCAGCCTTTGCCCAGCAAATCTTTGGTGATAGTGTCAAAACTCGAACCGATTCGGTAATTCAGGTTAGCTTCCAGAATCATCAAGCCGGAATGCAGCATACAGAACCAGGTGAAGATCAGCGCCGCCATTGACCAGAAGAACCACGCCCCGGACATGACCACTGGCAGAGAAAACATCCCTGCGCCAATAATGGTGCCGCCGATAATCACCACGCCGCCAAGCAGCGACGGTGACGTTTGGGTGGTGGTTAGTGTTGCCATGAGGGCTTCTCTCCAGTGAAAAATAGTGCGACTGCGTTGTTATGTATTGCACTGTACCAGTACACGAGTACAAAAGACAGAAAAAAAGCCCCGATGGTTCAAATCGGGGCTGTATATATTATTTTACAGACTGTGTTCGCTGTTCAGCGATGATTACGCATCGCCACCGAAACGACGACGACCGGTAGAGTCATCACGACGCGGTGCGCGGCCTTCACGACGTTCGCCGCTAAAACGACGACCATCACCACGACCACCTTCACGGCGTTCACCGCTGAAGTTACGACCGCCTTCACGACGCTCGCCACCGAAACCACGACCACCGCCACGACGCTCACCGCCAGTATGCGGCTGCGCATCGCCCAGCAACTGCATATTCATCGGCTTGTTCAGAATGCGAGTACGCGTAAAGTGTTGCAGTACTTCACCCGGCATACCTTTCGGCAGTTCGATAGTGGAGTGAGAAGCAAACAGCTTAATGTTACCGATGTAACGGCTGCTGATGTCGCCTTCGTTAGCAATCGCGCCAACGATATGACGAACTTCAACACCATCATCGCGGCCCACTTCAATGCGGTAAAGCTGCATGTCACCAACATCACGACGTTCACGACGCGGACGATCTTCACGGTCGCCACGTGGGCCACGGTCGTTACGATCGCGCGGACCACGGTCATCACGGTCACGGAATTCACGTTTCGGACGCATCGGCGCATCTGGCGGAACAATCAGAGTACGTTCACCCTGTGCCATTTTCAGCAGTGCCGCAGCCAGAGTTTCGAGATCCTGCTCTTCACCTTCTGCAGTCGGCTGAATTTTGCTCAGCAGTGCGCGGTATTGATCCAGATCGCTGCTTTCCAGCTGCTGCTGTACTTTAGCGGCGAATTTTTCCAGACGGCGTTTGCCCAGCAGTTCTGCGTTCGGCAGTTCTACTTCCGGAATAGTCAGCTTCATAGTACGTTCAATGTTGCGCAGCAGACGACGCTCGCGGTTCTCAACGAACAGCAGCGCGCGGCCAGCACGACCCGCACGACCGGTACGACCGATACGGTGAACGTAAGACTCAGAATCCATCGGGATATCGTAGTTAACCACCAGGCTGATACGCTCAACGTCCAGGCCACGGGCTGCAACGTCGGTCGCAATCAGGATGTCCAGACGACCATCTTTCAGGCGTTCCAGTGTCTGCTCACGCAGCGCCTGGTTCATGTCACCGTTCAGCGCGGCACTGTTGTAGCCGTTACGCTCAAGAGCTTCAGCCACTTCCAGAGTCGCATTTTTGGTACGAACGAAGATAATCGCCGCATCAAAATCTTCCGCTTCCAGGAAACGTACCAGTGCTTCGTTTTTACGCATACCCCAGACAGTCCAGTAGCTCTGGCTGATGTCAGGACGGGTAGTCACGCTGGACTGAATGCGCACTTCCTGCGGCTCTTTCATAAAGCGGCGGGTAATGCGACGAATCGCTTCCGGCATGGTTGCAGAGAACAGAGCGGTCTGATGACCTTCCGGGATCTGCGCCATAATGGTTTCAACGTCTTCGATGAAGCCCATGCGCAGCATTTCGTCAGCTTCATCCAGAACCAGACCGCTCAGTTTAGAGAGGTCCAGAGTGCCACGTTTCAGGTGGTCCAGCAGACGGCCCGGAGTACCGACAACGATCTGCGGCCCCTGACGCAGGGCGCGTAATTGCACGTCATAACGCTGGCCGCCGTACAGAGCAACCACATTTACGCCGCGCATGTGTTTAGAGAAATCCGTCATTGCTTCAGCAACCTGTACCGCCAGTTCGCGGGTCGGTGCCAGCACCAGAATCTGTGGTGCTTTCAGCTCAGGATCAAGATTCTGCAACAGAGGTAAAGAGAATGCTGCAGTTTTTCCGCTCCCCGTCTGGGCCATACCCAGAACGTCGCGGCCATTCAGCAGATGTGGAATACACTCTGCCTGAATTGGAGATGGTTTTTCGTAACCCAGATCGTTAAGGGCTTCAAGGATAGGAGCCTTCAGGCCCAGATCTGCAAAAGTGGTTTCGAATTCAGCCATGTAGTACGTGTGCCTCAAAATTAATGGCGGCCAGTCTACATAACTCATCATGAAATTGATCAGCAATTTTCATTGAAAAGTGTGAACCGGCTCAAAGTAGGTGTATTAACGAACAACAACGCCCTCACCCGTTAAGGTGATGGCAATCAAAAAAGATTACGGGCTGATGTGTACGTCAGCTATTGCTGGTCCGATTCTGCCAGGTCATCTTGGTCCTGGCCCAGGAGCGATAATTCCAACAATGCGTATCGGTGCTCAACAAAGTTATGAACGTTGTTGGCAACCGCCAGTTTGAACAGTGCCGTGGCGCTGTCCAAATCCCCCAGACTTAGGTAGTACTTACCTAAATAGAAGTTGGTTTCACTGAGATGCTCAGCGAGCGAGGTGTTATCCGTTGCGTCCGCCTTGAGCCTTTCCATTAACGTTTGTTCGCTAATGTTGCCCAGGTAGAACTCGACAATGTTCCATCCCCACTGTTCCTTATCCGATTTTTCGAAGTGCTGTTTCAACACTTCTTTAGCCTGCTTCTCATCGAGCTTCTGCTCGGCGAGATAAAGCCACAGACTACGGAAAGGATCATTGGGATCGTCTTGATAAAACGCCAGCAGATCATCTTGCGCTAACTTGTCACGACCGCCGTAATATAATGCGATCCCGCGATTCAAGTGCGCGTAGTTGTAAGTTGGATCAAGCTCAAGTACAGAATCAAACGCTTCATAGGCAGCATCAAAATTGCCTGCCTGCGTTAAATATATGCCTAAGTAATTGAATACTTCAGGCATATCCGGTCGGATTGCCAGCGCTTGCGAAAAATCGTTACGCGCTAATGCCCTCAGACCGAGACTATCATACAACACTCCGCGCTCATATAAAAGCTGTGCGCGTTCGTCATCGGTTAAAGCCCGACTGGCAAGGATTTGTTCCATACGTGCCAGAATCACTTCCTGCTGTAAAGTCGGTTGCAATGGTACCGCGAGGACTTCACTTTTACGCCAGGAAGTATTACTGCATCCTGCAAGCGTAAGTGCTGTCGCAACGAAACACCAGCGCAAAAAAGGCTTCATTTCCCACTCCCGAAGACCACGGTTGAATGAACGTCCTGTTCCCGGTTGCTAACAAGGCGTCCTGCCCGGTTAAAAGCCCCCCGCCGCAGCGGAGGGCAAATGGCAACCTTACTCGCCCTGTTCAGCAGCCGGAGCTTCCGGTGCTGCAGCAGGTTGAGACTGCTCAGTCGCTTCTTTAATGCTCAGACGGATACGGCCCTGGCGATCAACTTCCAGAACTTTCACCGGTACTTCCTGACCCATCTGCAGGTAATCGGTCACTTTCTCAACGCGTTTGTCAGCGATTTGAGAGATGTGTACCAGACCTTCTTTACCGCCGCCGATGGCAACAAATGCGCCAAAGTCAACGATACGGGTCACTTTACCAGTGTAGACGCGGCCCACTTCGATTTCTGCAGTGATCTCTTCGATACGACGAATAGCGTGTTTCGCTTTCTCGCCGTCGGTCGCTGCGATCTTCACAGTACCGTCATCTTCGATTTCGATGGTGGTGCCAGTTTCTTCGGTCAGGGCACGGATAACAGAACCGCCTTTACCGATAACGTCTTTGATCTTGTCCGGGTTGATCTTGATGGTATGGATACGCGGTGCGAACTCAGAGATATCGCCACGCGGCGCGTTGATCGCCTGTTCCATTACGCCCAGGATATGCAGACGCGCACCTTTAGCCTGGTTCAGCGCAACCTGCATGATCTCTTTGGTGATACCTTCAATTTTGATATCCATCTGCAATGCAGAGATACCGTCGCGGGAACCCGCAACTTTGAAGTCCATATCGCCCAGGTGATCTTCGTCGCCCAAAATGTCAGACAGTACAACGTAGTTGTCGCCTTCTTTCACCAGACCCATTGCGATACCCGCAACGGCAGCTTTGATCGGCACACCTGCGTCCATCAGCGCCAGAGACGCGCCGCACACGGAAGCCATAGAAGAGGAACCGTTGGATTCGGTGATTTCAGACACAACACGTACGGTGTACGGGAATTTGTCCATATCCGGCATGACTGCCAGCACGCCGCGCTTCGCCAGACGACCATGACCAATTTCACGACGCTTCGGAGAACCGACCATGCCGGTTTCGCCTACGGAGTACGGAGGGAAGTTGTAGTGGAACAGGAAGGTGTCGGTACGTTCGCCCATCAGTTCATCAAGAACCTGCGCGTCACGAGCAGTACCCAGCGTTGCGGTAACCAGCGCCTGCGTTTCACCACGGGTGAACAGCGCAGAACCGTGAGTACGCGGCAGCACGCCAGTACGCACATCCAGACCACGAATCATATCTTTTTCACGACCGTCGATACGCGGTTCGCCTGCCAGTACGCGGCTACGAACAACGTTTTTCTCGATAGCGTGCAGAATTTCACCCAGTTCGTTTTCGTCCAGGGTTTCGTCTTCAGCAAGCAGCGTCGCGATGGTTTCAGATTTGATGACATCAACCTGCGCATAACGCTCTTGTTTGTCGGTGATGCGGTAAGCATCACTCAGACGAGCTTCAGCCAGTGCAGCAACGCGCGCGTTCAGCGCTTCGTTTACCGGCTCCGGCTGCCAGTCCCAACGTGGTTTACCGGCTTCTTTCACCAGTTCATTGATGTTCTGAATAACAACCTGCTGTTGTTCATGACCGAACACTACTGCGCCCAGCATCTGGTCTTCGCTCAGCAATTCAGCTTCAGATTCAACCATCAGTACAGCGGCTTCAGTACCAGCAACAACCAGATCCAGTTTGCTCTCTTTCAGCTCGTCCTGAGTCGGGTTCAGTACGTACTGGTCATTGATGTAACCTACGCGGGCAGCACCAATCGGACCATTGAACGGAATACCAGACAGAGACAGTGCTGCGGAAGCACCAATCATCGCGACGATATCCGGATTAACTTGCGGGTTAACAGAAACCACGGTGGCGATAACCTGAACTTCGTTGACGAAGCCTTCCGGGAACAGCGGGCGAATCGGGCGGTCAATCAGACGCGCGATCAGGGTTTCGCCTTCGCTTGGGCGGCCTTCACGACGGAAGAAGCTACCCGGGATACGACCAGCAGCGTAAGTACGCTCCTGATAGTTAACGGTCAGTGGGAAGAAGTCCTGACCTGGTTTGGCTTTTTTCTGGCCAACAACGGTAACGAATACCGCGGTGTCATCCATGCTAACCATAACAGCGGCAGTAGCCTGACGAGCCATCATGCCGGTTTCCAGAGTCACGGTGTGTTGGCCGTACTGGAATTTACGAACGATCGGATTAAGCAATGTAATATCCTTTCTCTTTCTTAGACAGTACCTTACGGCACTGGTGTTAATACCCGATCTTCTGCGCATCCTCGCGACTAATGACAACCCTAACCCAGCTCTATGTGGGTAAAGCCTCTCATTAGCCGCGCGAACCTCTGCAACGGAAGATCATTCATAGCAACAATACATTAGTTTCCAGTGAATTGCTGCCGTCAGCTTGAAAAAAGGGGCCACTCAGGCCCCCTTTTCTGAAACTCGCAAGAATTAGCGACGCAGACCCAGGCGCTCGATGAGCTGGGTGTAACGTGCTACGTCTTTACGTTTCAGGTAGTCGAGCAGTTTACGACGCTGAGAAACCATGCGCAGCAGACCACGACGGCTGTGGTGATCTTTTTTGTGCTCTGCAAAGTGGCCCTGCAGGTGGTTGATCTGTGCAGTCAGCAGTGCTACCTGAACTTCGGTAGAACCGGTGTCGTTTGCGTCACGACCAAACTCAGAAACGATTTTAGCTGTTGCTTCAGTACTTAGAGACATTTTAAAACTCCAAAGTATATAGAATGAAAGGACGCCGATCTCTAATTCAGCGATCCCAGTGTACGTTACGCAAAGTGTTAAACAATTTACGCGACGTTAAGCGGCAGTATTCTACTCGTAGCGACCTGTTATCGCAAGACGGTTAACATTACGCCGGGTATTCAACCACCAGGCGACGAGGCGCAACGCGGCCTTCATCGTCAATTTCGCCCATACCGATAAATTTGCCGTTCTCACCTTCTGTAACGCGAACCAGTCCTTCCAGCGGCGCACCGGATGTACGAACTGGGTTACCATTTTTGAAGTAAACAGAAGACGTTAACGGAAGATTCACCACCGGGTAGTCCGAAGCTGGACTGTCCATTGGCATCAGTAATGGATCAAGTAACTCCGCAGCCGGAATATCCTGCTGTTCGGCTTGTTCGACCAGTTCACGCAGATGTTCCAGGGTCACCATCCGTTCAACCGGATATTTACTTACCGCCAGACGACGCAGGTAAATAACATGCGCGCCACAACCGAGTTTTTCACCCAGGTCATCAATGATGGTGCGGATATAAGTGCCTTTTGAGCAGTGAATTTCCAGCTCCAGCTCATTGCCTTCGTGGCGAATAAACAGCAATTCATAAACGGTAATCGGGCGCGCTTCACGCGGTACTTCAATGCCCTGACGCGCATATTCGTACAGTTTTTTACCCTGATATTTCAGTGCTGAATACATCGAAGGGATCTGTTCGATATCGCCACGGAAAGTATCCAGCGCCGCCGCCAGTTGCTCTGCGCTAAAGGTTACCGGACGTTCTTCAACGATTTGTCCGTCGGCATCAGAAGTATCGGTACGCTGTCCAAGACGCGCAATGACCCGATAGCGTTTGTCGGAGTCCAGCAGATACTGGGAAAACTTCGTCGCTTCCCCGAGGCAAATTGGCAACATGCCAGTTGCCAGCGGGTCCAGCGCACCGGTATGCCCGGCACGGTTGGCGTTATAAATCCGTTTCACTTTTTGCAGCGCATCATTGCTGGACATACCCTGCGGTTTATCCAGCAACAAAACGCCGTTAATGTCGCGACCGCGACGACGAGGACGACTCATTAGTCCTCCTTGCTGTCGTCCGGGTTAACACGACGTTCTTCGTCATGTTTGACCACGCTGGTCACCAGGTTTGACATGCGCATCCCTTCAACCAGAGAGTTGTCGTAGAAGAAGGTCAGTTCCGGCACGATACGCAGGCGCATCGCTTTCCCCAGCAGGCTGCGGATGAAACCAGAAGCTTCTTGCAACGCTTTGATGCCCGCTTTAACCGCGTCTTCATCTTTGTCGTTGAGGAACGTCACATATACTTTGGCATACGCCAGGTCGCGAGACATTTCGACACCGGAAACGGTGGTCATCATGCCCAGGCGAGGATCTTTAATTTCACGCTGCAGGATGAGAGCGATCTCTTTTTGCATTTCCTGCGCTACGCGCTGCGGGCGACCAAATTCTTTCGCCATAATAAATTCTCCTGACAAAAAAGGGGCTGTTAGCCCCTTTTTAAAATTAATTTCAGGTGGAAGGGCTGTTCACGTTGGCCTGATAAGACGCGCCAGCGTCGCATCAGGCAGTCCATGCAGGATGCGGCGTAAACGCCTTATCCCGCATGGAACCCTAAAAACCTTAAGCGATGGTACGTTGGATCTCGATGATTTCGAATACTTCGATCACATCGCCAGTGCGGACGTCGTTGTAGTTCTTAACGCCGATACCACATTCCATACCGTTACGGACTTCGTTAACGTCATCTTTGAAGCGGCGCAGGGACTCCAGCTCGCCTTCGTAGATAACCACGTTGTCACGCAGAACGCGGATCGGGTTGTGACGTTTAACCACACCTTCGGTAACCATACAGCCTGCGATGGCACCAAATTTCGGTGATTTGAACACGTCACGAACTTCCGCCAGACCGATAATCTGCTGTTTCAGTTCCGGAGACAGCATACCGCTCATCGCCGCTTTCACTTCGTCAATCAGGTTATAGATGACGGAGTAGTAACGCAGATCCAGGCTTTCCGCTTCAATCACTTTACGTGCAGAGGCATCAGCACGTACGTTGAAGCCAACCAGGATGGCGTTGGACGCCGCAGCCAGGGTGGCGTCGGTTTCGGTGATACCCCCTACGCCAGAACCGATGATCTTCACTTTAACTTCGTCAGTAGACAGTTTCAGCAAGGAGTCGGAGATCGCTTCCACAGAACCCTGTACGTCTGCCTTCAGGACGATATTCACTTCGTGAACTTCGCCTTCGGTCATGTTGGCAAACATGTTCTCGAGTTTAGATTTTTGCTGACGCGCCAGTTTAACTTCGCGGAATTTACCCTGACGATAGAGTGCAACTTCACGCGCTTTCTTCTCGTCACGTACAACGGTAACTTCATCACCCGCAGCCGGAACGCCGGACAGGCCGAGGATTTCCACCGGAATGGACGGACCCGCTTCCAGCACTTCCTGACCCAGTTCGTTACGCATCGCACGAACACGACCGTATTCGAAGCCACACAGAACGATATCGCCCTTGTGCAGAGTACCTTCACGTACCAGAACGGTAGCAACCGGACCACGACCTTTATCGAGGAAGGATTCGATAACCGCACCGCTCGCCATACCTTTACGTACCGCTTTTAGCTCCAGAACTTCCGCCTGCAGCAGGATAGCGTCCAGCAGTTCATCGATACCGGTACCCGCTTTCGCAGATACGTGTACGAACTGGCTTTCACCGCCCCACTCTTCCGGCAGGATGCCATACTGGGAGAGTTCGTTCTTAACACGATCCGGATCGGCTTCTGGTTTATCGATCTTGTTCACTGCAACCACCACCGGTACCTGCGCCGCTTTCGCGTGCTGGATTGCTTCGATGGTCTGCGGCATCACGCCGTCGTCGGCAGCAACAACCAGGACTACGATGTCCGTTGCCTGCGCACCACGTGCACGCATTGAAGTAAACGCGGCGTGCCCCGGGGTGTCCAGGAAGGTGATCATGCCGTTTTCAGTTTCAACGTGGTATGCACCAATGTGCTGGGTAATGCCGCCCGCTTCGCCAGAGGCCACTTTCGTTGAACGAATGTAGTCCAGCAGAGAGGTTTTACCGTGGTCAACGTGACCCATGATGGTCACAACCGGCGCGCGCGGTTCAGCCGCAGCCCCCGTGTCACGGTCGCTCATTACCGCCTCTTCCAGCTCGTTTTCACGACGCAGGATAACTTTGTGGCCCATCTCTTCAGCAACCAGCTGTGCGGTTTCCTGATCGATAACCTGGTTGATGGTTGCCATTGCGCCCAGTTTCATCATCGCTTTGATGACCTGAGAGCCTTTAACCGCCATCTTGTTCGCCAGTTCGCCAACGGTGATGGTTTCGCCGATCACAACGTCACGGTTAACGGCCTGAGCTGGCTTCTGGAAGCCTTGCTGCAGGGAAGAACCTTTACGTTTTCCGCCTTTACCGCCACGTACTGCTGCGCGTGCTTCTTCACGATCAGCTTTTGATTCAGCGTGTTTGTTGCCTTTCTTCGGACGCGCTGCTTTCGCGTTACGACCACGGCCACGGCCGCCTTCGACTTCACGATCGCTTTCGTCTTCTGCCTGGCGAGCATGTTGAGAAGTTGTGACATGATAATCGCTGGAATCTTCAGTCGGTTCCGCGTTATCAGTCCATTTGTTTTCTTCCGCCATACGACGTGCTTCTTCAGCAACGCGACGTGCTTCTTCTTCGAGTTTACGACGCGCTTCTTCTTCAGCTTTACGCTTGAGCTCTGCAGCTTCCTGCTCACGGCGGGCTTTTTCAGCCTGGGCGTTTTTAGTCATATCGTCTTGTTGATTGCTCACTTTGTCTTTTTCCGCAGCTTCACGTTTCGCTTGTTCAGCAGCTTCACGCTTAGCTTGTTCTGCGGCCTCACGTTCAGCTTTTTGTTGCGCCTCGCGTTTAGCCGATTCTTCTGCCTCACGACGGGCTTGCTCTTCCGCTTCACGCTGCGCTTGCTCTTCCGCTGCAAGGCGTTCAGCCTCTTGCGGATCGCGTTTCACAAAGGTGCGTTTCTTGCGGACTTCGATTTGTACCGATTTGCTTTTTCCACCGGTACCAGGAATGTTAAGGGTGCTGCGTGTTTTACGTTGCAGCGTCAATTTGTCCGGGCCTGAATTTTTCTGATTCAGGTGGTCAATCAAAGTCTGTTTCTCTTGTGCAGACACAGAGTCGTCAGCAGACTTCCGGATACCTGCATCAGCAAATTGCTGTACCAGGCGTTCCACGGAGGTCTGTCGCTCTGCGGCCAGCGTTTTAATCGTTACATCTGTCATGCTGTTCCTTCCTGCTACAGTTTATTACGCTTCGTCACCGAACCAGCAAATATTACGGGCAGCCATAATCAGTGCTCCGGCTTTTTCGTCGGTCAACCCTTCGATATCAGCCAGATCATCAATGCCCTGTTCGGCGAGATCTTCCAGCGTACAAACGCCACGGGCGGCCAGTTTGAATGCCAAATCACGATCTACCCCTTCAAGGTTCAGCAGATCGTCAGCCGGTTTGTTATCACCGAGGCTTTCTTCCTGGGCCTGTGCAATGGTGGCCAGTGCATTTTTAGCACGCTCGCGCAGTGCTTCAACGGTCGGCTCATCAAGGCCTTCGATTTCCAACAGCTCTTTCATCGGCACATAGGCCAGTTCTTCCAGCGTCGAGAAGCCTTCTTCTACCAGAACAGTCGCGAAGTCTTCGTCGATGTCGAGATATTTGGTGAAGGTGTCGATCGCTGCGTGCGCTTCCGCCTGATGCTTAGCCTGCAGGTCGTCAACGGTCATCACGTTGAGTTCCCAACCGCTCAGCTGCGAAGCCAGACGCACGTTCTGACCGTTACGGCCAATCGCCTGCGCCAGGTTACCGGCTTCAACGGCGATATCCATGGTGTGTTTATCTTCATCCACCACGATAGAAGCAACGTCTGCCGGTGCCATTGCGTTAATCACAAACTGCGCCGGGTTATCATCCCACAGGACGATATCGATACGCTCGCCGCCCAGTTCAGTAGAAACCGCCTGAACACGCGCGCCACGCATACCTACACAGGCACCTACCGGATCGATACGTTTATCGTTGGTTTTCACCGCGATTTTCGCACGAGAACCCGGATCGCGAGCCGCTGCTTTAATTTCAATCACTTCTTCGCCGATTTCTGGCACTTCAATACGGAACAGTTCGATCAGCATTTCCGGCTTGGAACGAGTGACGAACAGTTGCGCGCCACGCGCTTCCGGGCGAACGGAATAGAGCACGCCACGAACGCGGTCGCCAGGGCGGAAGTTTTCACGCGGCAGCATATCTTCGCGCAGGATCACGGCTTCAGCATTGTTGCCCAGATCCAGAGAGATGTTGTCGCGGTTTACTTTTTTCACCACGCCGGTGATGATTTCACCTTCGTGTTCACGGAACTGATCAACCACCATCGCACGTTCGGCTTCACGCACTTTCTGCACGATAACCTGTTTTGCCGTCTGGGTAGTGATACGGTCAAAGGTAACAGACTCAATCTGATCTTCAACGTAATCGCCCAGGTTCAGGCTTTCATCTTCATAACGTGCGGCTTCAAGGGTGATTTCCTTGGTCGGCTGGGTGACTTCATCAACAACTAACCAGCGACGGAAGGTGTCAAAATCACCGCTTTTGCGATCGATCTGTACGCGGACGTCGATCTCTTGTTCATATTTTTTCTTTGTTGCTGTCGCCAGCGCGCTTTCCAATGCTTCGAAAATCTTCTCGCGAGGTAGCGCCTTTTCATTGGATACGGCTTCAACTACAGCCAAAATTTCTTTGTTCATCGCGGGCTTTTCACCTCATCCAGACTATTAAAAGTGGGGAACCAGGTTCGCCTTCTGGATATTACTCAGCGCGAACACTTCATCTTTACCTTCGACGGTAACTGTGATCATTTCACCGTCTACCGCTTTGATAACGCCCTGCCATTTACGACGGTTTTGTACCGCCATACGGAGAACCAGAGTCACCTCTTCTCCGACAAAACGGGCGTAGTGTTCAGCCGTGAACAGTGGGCGATCGAGACCCGGTGAGGAGACTTCCAGGTTATAAGCAACGGTGATGGGATCTTCAACATCCAGCACAGCACTTACCTGGTGGCTCACATCAGCACAATCATCAACATTGATGCCATCTTCACTATCAATATAGATGCGCAGTGTGGATGTGCGACCGCGAATAAATTCGATGCCAACCAGTTCAAAACCCAGGGCCTCAACTGGCGCAGTAATCATCTCTGTTAATTTTTGCTCTAATGTGGACAAGCCCACCCCCAAGACATAAAAAAAGGGCCTAAAGCCCAGTTATTCTGTAGTCAGATAACAAAAAACCCCGATAAATCGGGGCTTTATATAACTGAACCCTATAACCGCAACTGCGGTCTGGAGCACTTTCCAGAAGGATTTTTTCAAATCCCACTACGAAGGCCGAAGTCTTCACAGTATATTTGAAAAAGGACTCTAAGGGAAAGTGGTTGCGGGGGCCGGATTTGAACCGACGACCTTCGGGTTATGAGCCCGACGAGCTACCAGGCTGCTCCACCCCGCGCCTGAAACGTGGCAAATTCTACTCGTTTTGGGTAAAAAATGCAAATACTGCTGGGATTTGGTGTACCGAGACGGGACGTAAAATCTGCAGGCATTATAGTGATCCACGCCACATTTTGTCAACGTTTATTGCTAATCATGTGAATGAATATCCAGTTCACTTTCATTTGTTGAATACTTTTGCCTTCTCCTGCTCCCCCTTAAGCGCATTATTTTACAAAAAACACACTAAACTCTTCCTGTCTCCGATAAAAGATGATTAAATGAAAACTCATTTATTTTGCATAAAAATTCAGTGAGAGCGGAAATCCAGGCTCATCATCAGTTAATTAAGCAGGGTGTTATTTTATGACGACGATTCTCAAGCATCTCCCGGTAGGTCAACGTATTGGTATCGCTTTTTCCGGCGGTCTGGACACCAGTGCCGCACTGCTGTGGATGCGACAAAAGGGAGCGGTTCCTTATGCATATACTGCAAACCTGGGCCAGCCAGACGAAGAGGATTATGATGCGATCCCTCGTCGTGCCATGGAATACGGCGCGGAGAACGCACGTCTGATCGACTGCCGCAAACAACTGGTGGCCGAAGGTATTGCCGCTATTCAGTGTGGCGCATTTCATAACACCACCGGCGGCCTGACCTATTTCAACACGACGCCGCTGGGCCGCGCCGTGACTGGTACCATGCTGGTTGCTGCGATGAAAGAAGATGGCGTGAATATCTGGGGTGACGGTAGCACCTATAAAGGAAACGATATCGAACGTTTCTATCGTTATGGTCTGCTGACCAATGCTGAACTGCAGATTTACAAACCGTGGCTTGATACTGACTTTATTGATGAACTGGGCGGCCGTCATGAGATGTCTGAATTTATGATTGCCTGCGGTTTCGACTACAAAATGTCTGTCGAAAAAGCCTACTCCACAGACTCCAACATGCTTGGTGCAACGCACGAAGCGAAGGATCTGGAATACCTCAACTCCAGCGTCAAAATCGTCAACCCAATTATGGGCGTGAAATTCTGGGATGAGAGCGTGAAGATCCCGGCAGAAGAAGTCACAGTACGCTTTGAGCAAGGTCATCCGGTAGCGCTGAACGGTAAAACCTTTAGCGACGACGTAGAAATGATGCTGGAAGCTAACCGCATCGGCGGTCGTCACGGCCTGGGCATGAGCGACCAGATTGAAAACCGTATCATCGAAGCGAAAAGCCGTGGTATTTACGAGGCTCCGGGGATGGCACTGCTACATATCGCTTATGAACGTCTGTTGACCGGTATTCACAACGAAGACACCATTGAGCAGTATCATGCACATGGTCGTCAGTTGGGCCGTCTGCTGTACCAGGGGCGTTGGTTTGACTCCCAGGCGCTGATGCTGCGTGACTCTCTGCAACGCTGGGTTGCCAGCCAGATCACTGGTGAAGTTACCCTGGAGCTGCGCCGTGGGAACGATTATTCAATCCTGAATACCGTCTCAGAGAACCTGACCTACAAGCCAGAGCGTCTGACGATGGAAAAAGGCGACTCGGTGTTCTCGCCAGATGATCGTATTGGTCAATTGACCATGCGTAATCTGGATATCACTGATACCCGAGAGAAACTTTTTGGTTATGCCAAAACTGGCCTGCTCTCCTCCTCTGCCACTTCAGGCGTGCCGCAGGTGGAGAATCTGGAAAACAAAGTTAAGTAATATCATAGCTTTCGTGCTAAAGGCCGCAAATGCGGCCTTTTTTTACGGCTAAGAGAAAGTGACTGCGTTTAGGGGCCACCATGTCCGAATTCGGAATTAAAGTAAAAGTTAAATGAAATAAAGTAAATTTCAGCGCATTCTATTTTTACTTTATGTTTTTATGCTCAGTAAAAGGAATGACCGATGAATGGTGAATATTTTGTACGCCTCGCATTACATACTCTGAAATGCACTCAAAAAGATTTAGCAAGCCACTTAGGTGTTTCCTCAACACAAATTAGCAAGTGGAAAAAAGGGGAACACATGTCCGCTGATATGGAAAAAAAGTTCAGAAATATTACACAAATAGGAGATTATTCTCCTCAACTAGTTGAATGGACGGGCTCAGTCGCGAATGCTGAGAAATGGGATCGACTTATCCATTTTCTTGCTCGACGAGCTATGGACGATGCTGAAACGGGTTATATAACACAACTTCTTACTGACGAAGATGGTTTTTTGGTTGAAGAAACAATTGATGTATTAAAGCGAATAGGTTTTCCTACACCTCTTTCCTTTCCTGAAGGACTTAATATTGACGACGATAATGCTGATGAAGAAGAGGCTTTTTGGGAGATATTAGAGAGCAATGCTCATTGTTCTGTAATTAATGATATTTATCATGCTCTGAATGATGTTTATGGTTTCTACATAGCATATGTTGATGAGTTGATTCAGGACGACGATTTAGATGTCTATTCAAGCGAAGCCATCAATATTCAGAGTTCATTGATATCACTTGCTGCATGCAAAATTGAAATTGATACTCCTGTTGCGTCAAACTTTAAAGAATTTCGTTATAGAGTTAAAAAAGACTACGAAAATTGGTTGAATCAACTCAAGATGATGGCATTCAGGGCGGGAATTCCGTTAAGAGCCGAACTTCTGGAAATGGTTTATAACACCGCTGACCAACTTAGCGTTGCAGCAGAAGCCGAACGTTTCGATTTCAATAAATCTCGCATTCATCCAGATATATACATGAACGAGATCCTTACTGGCATGAGAATAATTCACCAAGTGCTTCCGGTAATAATGCAAAAGTTAGAAATTACAGATTTCAAACTAGATGAAACAGATTTATGCCTGGGTAAATAGTTATCAAATTAAGAATACTTAGCCTGGCTTATAAAACGAAAAAAGACGCTTTTCAGCGTCTCTTTTCTGGAATTTGGTACCGAGGACGGGACTTGAACCCGTAAGCCCTATTGGGCACTACCACCTCAAGGTAGCGTGTCTACCAATTCCACCACCTCGGCACGGATACTACTTTTTAGTTCGGGATATCGCTGGTCGGCTTAGCCGGAGCAGCTGGTTGAGTTTGTTCGGTTTTCACCGGTGCACTCAGATTTTCCCATTCGCTACCTTTATTGGTTTTGTTGCTATTGATGTTACCCAGCACCAGACTGATGATGAAGAATAACGTTGCCAGCAGCGCCGTCATGCGGGTCATGAAGTTACCAGAACCACTTGAACCAAACAGCGTAGCGGAAGCGCCTGCTCCGAAGGAGGCTCCCATATCAGCGCCTTTACCTTGCTGCAGCATGATCAGACCAACAAGGCCAATTGCCACAATAAGGAAAACTACTAAAAGAGCTTCGTACATAATCAACCTGTTCCTTGCGGAGTTGCCGCGTACCAATGCTTCAACCAATAAAGCGGGAGTTTTTAATCTTTCCCACTGAAGCGGGTGTGAATACTAACCAAAGCGAATGACCTTCGCAAGGGCAATTTTATCGCATTGTATCAACTGCGGAAAAAAACAGCAAAACCGATGTGTTCGCTGAGAAAAAAGGCGACAATCGCCGCCTTTTTAGCCAGTTATCTAACGCTTTAAACGGCTTTTACTGCATCGGCGATGCGGTGTGCAAATTCAGTCACCTGCGCTTCGTCTTCGCCTTCCACCATCACGCGAATTAACGGTTCGGTGCCGGATTTACGCAGCAACACGCGTCCACGGTTGCCCAGCGCAGCTTCAACCTCTGCGGTCACGGCTTTAACTGACTCATGCTCAAGTGGATCGCCGCTACCTGCGGTGTAACGTACGTTAACCAGAATCTGCGGGAACATTTTCATGCCGCTGCAAAGGTCGTGCAGGCTCATATGGTTACGTGCCATCGCCGCCAGCACCTGCAAGCCAGCAACGATGCCGTCACCGGTAGTAGTTTTATCCAGCAGGATCACATGACCGGAATTCTCTGCACCGATACGCCAGCCTTTCTCCTGCATTTTTTCCAGTACGTAGCGGTCACCCACTTTCGCGCGCGCAAATGGAATTCCTAACTGTTTCAGCGCCAGTTCAAGCCCCATGTTGCTCATCAATGTACCCACAGCGCCACCACGCAGCTGGCCCTGACGAAGACCTTCACGCGCGATGATATACATGATCTGATCGCCATCGACTTTATTGCCTTCATGGTCAACCATAATCACGCGATCGCCATCGCCGTCGAAGGCAATACCGAGATCCGCTTTTTCAGCCAGCACACGAGCCTGGAGCGCGCGAACGTCGGTAGCCCCCACTTCGGCATTGATGTTTACACCGTTTGGCTCACAACCGATAGCGATAACGTTCGCCCCCAGTTCGCGCAGCACGTTCGGCGCGATGTGATAAGTCGCACCGTTTGCACAATCCACCACAATCTTCAGTTCACTGAGGCTAAGTTCGTTCGGGAACGTGGCTTTGCAAAACTCGATATAGCGACCCGCGGCATCAACGATACGGCTGGCTTTACCCAGTTCTGCCGAATCAACGCAGCTGATCTCCTTTTCCATTTCCGCTTCGATGGCCTCTTCTACCGCATCCGGCAGTTTGGTGCCGTCGATAGAGAAGAATTTAATCCCATTATCGTAGAACGGGTTATGCGATGCAGATATCACAATTCCGGCCTCTGCGCGGAAGGTACGCGTCAGATAAGCCACGGCCGGTGTTGGCATCGGGCCAGTGAAGAGTGCGGAAAGGCCCGCTGCCGCCAGACCCGCTTCCAGTGCTGACTCCAGCATATAGCCAGAAATACGCGTGTCTTTACCAATAATAATCTTACGGGAGCCGTGGCGCGCCAGCACTTTACCCGCGGCCCAACCCAGCTTAAGCACAAAATCAGGTGTGATCGGCGCATCCCCTACACGACCACGAATCCCATCGGTACCGAAATATTTACGATTACTCATAGCGTTTGTTTTCCTTTGCAGACAGAGTGGCTTCCACCACCCGCATCGCTTCTACGGTTTCTTTGACGTCATGAACACGAATGATGTGCGCGCCTTGCATTGCGGCAATGACCGCACAGGCCAGACTACCGCTCAGGCGCTCGGACGGCCCCACGTTCAGCAGCTGCCCAATCATCGATTTTCGTGACATACCCACCAACAGCGGCAGGTTGAAATGGTGAAATTCAGCCAGGCGCGCCAGTAATGAATAGTTATGGGAGAGATTTTTACCGAAACCGAATCCGGGGTCGAGCAACAATTTCTCTTTTGCGATACCCGCCTGCTCGCAACGTGCTATTTGCTCAATAAAGTAGCGATTCACTTCTGCAAAGACATCGTCATACTTCGGAGCTTCCTGCATGGTTTTTGGATTTCCCTGCATATGCATCAGACAAACCGGTAAACCGGTTTCTGCAGCCGCCTCCAGAGCGCCAGGTTCGGAAAGGGAGCGGATATCATTAATAATGTGAGCGCCAACTTTCGCTGACTCACGGATGACTTCTGGTTTGGATGTATCGACCGAGATCCAGACTTCGAAGCGTTGAGCAATTGCCTCAACCACAGGAATAACACGTTGCAACTCTTCTTCAACGCTAACTTCCGCCGCCCCTGGGCGCGTGGACTCGCCACCAACGTCAATGATCGTCGCGCCAGCATTGATCATCAGATTCGCATGTTTCACCGCATCTATCAGCGAGTTATGCGTGCCACCATCCGAAAAGGAATCAGGCGTGACGTTGAGGATCCCCATTACGTGAGGATGGCTAAGGTCCAGTGAAGTACCCTGGGCAAAGAGTTTCATGATGTTATCCCTGGTATGAATTGATAAGAAAAAACCCCGGAGCACGCCCCGGGGTTTTCGGTACAAATACAGTCATCTGATGCGGGAACTTACTTGTCGCCTAACTGCTCTGACATGGTGTTACCCGGGTTCGGCGTACGCGGTTCATCAACCGGACGAGGAGCCTTTGGACTACCATTGTCGCCAGAATTGTTAGAAGCGCCTGGTTCTTCCCAGCCCGCTGGCGGACGTACATCGCGACGTGCCATCAGGTCATCAATCTGCGGTGCGTCGATAGTCTCATATTTCATGAGAGCATCTTTCATCGCATGCAGAATATCCATATTGTCGGTCAGAAGCTGACGCGCACGATTATAGTTACGCTCAATCAGTGCTTTCACTTCCTGGTCGATGATACGTGCAGTTTCATCGGACATATGTTTCGCTTTCGCTACGCTACGGCCGAGGAATACTTCACCTTCTTCTTCCGCGTACAGCAGTGGACCCAATTTCTCAGAGAAGCCCCACTGGGTCACCATGTTACGTGCCAGATTGGTCGCAACTTTAATATCGTTGGACGCACCGGTAGAAACATGTTCCGGCCCATAGATGATCTCTTCTGCCAGACGACCACCGTACAGCGTAGAAATCTGGCTTTCCAGTTTCTGACGGCTGGCGCTGATTGCGTCGCCCTCAGGCAAGAAGAAAGTCACACCCAGCGCACGACCGCGTGGGATAATCGTCACTTTGTGCACCGGATCGTGTTCCGGCACCAGGCGACCGATAATCGCATGACCCGCTTCGTGGTAAGCCGTTGATTCTTTCTGCGCTTCCGTCATCACCATGGAGCGACGTTCCGCACCCATCATGATTTTGTCTTTCGCTTTCTCGAACTCAACCATCGACACAACGCGTTTGTTGCCACGAGCAGCGAACAGTGCCGCTTCGTTCACCAGGTTCGCCAGGTCAGCACCGGAGAAACCAGGAGTACCACGGGCAATGATTGCCGCGTCGATATCGGGGGCCAATGGTACGCGACGCATGTGAACTTTCAGGATCTGCTCACGACCGCGAACATCTGGCAAGCCGACCACAACCTGACGGTCGAAACGGCCAGGACGCAGCAGGGCCGGGTCGAGAACGTCCGGACGGTTAGTCGCGGCGATAACGATGATACCTTCGTTACCTTCGAAGCCATCCATCTCAACCAGCATCTGGTTCAGAGTCTGTTCACGTTCATCGTGACCACCGCCCAGACCAGCGCCACGCTGGCGGCCTACGGCGTCGATTTCATCGATAAAGATGATGCACGGTGCCGCTTTCTTCGCCTGTTCGAACATGTCACGAACACGGGATGCACCCACACCGACGAACATTTCTACGAAGTCAGAACCGGAGATAGTAAAGAACGGAACTTTCGCTTCGCCTGCAATCGCTTTCGCCAGCAACGTTTTACCGGTACCCGGAGGACCGACCATCAGGACGCCTTTCGGGATCTTACCGCCGAGTTTCTGGAAGCGGCTCGGCTCGCGCAGATACTCTACCAGTTCAGCAACTTCTTCTTTTGCTTCGTCGCAGCCCGCAACGTCAGCAAAGGTCGTTTTGATCTGATCTTCCGTCAGCATGCGCGCTTTGCTCTTACCAAACGACATGGCACCTTTGCCACCGCCGCCCTGCATTTGACGCATGAAGAAGATCCAGACACCAATTAGCAACAGCATCGGGAACCAGGAGATGAAGATAGAAGCCAGCAGGCTTGGTTCTTCAGGCGGTTCACCGACAACCTTGACGTTCTTGGTCAACAGGTTATCCAGTAATTTCGGATCCTGAACCGGAATGTAAGTGGTATAACGGTTACTATCTTTCTTGGTAACGTTGATTTCACGTCCGTTGATACGCGCTTCACGAACCTGGTCGTTATTGACCTCTTGTAGGAAGGTAGAGTAATCCACCTTACGGCCATTAGACTCGCTGGGCCCAAAGCTCTGGAATACTGACATCAGCACAACGGCAATGACCAGCCAGAGTATTAGGTTTTTCGCCATGTCACTCAAGGGATTAACCTCTTATTACAACTGTGTTAAAAACAGCGTCAGGATACTCTATATCCAGCATCTTTCAAACTTTCGTCTGAAATCTCCCGGTTAGGGTTTACGCCCGGTCGCTACAATATACACTTCCCGCGAACGTGCACGAGAAGAGTCCGGCTTACGAACTTTGACCTTCGTAAACAGGGAGCGAATTTCCCTTAGATACTCATCGAAACCTTCGCCCTGGAACACCTTCACTACAAAACTGCCACCTGGCGCTAATACATCACGACACATTTCTAACGCCAGTTCCACCAGATACATGGCACGGGGGATATCCACCGCCGGTGTTCCGCTCATGTTTGGTGCCATATCGGACATGACAACCTGGACTTTGCTGTCGCCAACGCGCTCCAGCAGTGCTTTCATCACCAGTTCATCACGAAAATCGCCCTGAAGAAAGTCCACACCAACGATAGGATCCATAGGTAAAAGATCGCAAGCGATGATGCGGCCTTTGCCGCCAATTTGGGTGACCACATATTGTGACCAACCACCCGGAGCAGCACCAAGGTCGACAACCGTCATTCCCGGTTTAAAGAGTTTGTCACTTTGCTGTATTTCATCAAGTTTAAACCAGGCACGGGAACGTAACCCCTTTTTCTGTGCCTGTTGAACATATTTATCGCTAAAGTGTTCCTGAAGCCAGCGGCTGGAGCTGGCAGAACGCTTCTTACCTGTCATTTAACTTTCCCATGGGGATAACTCATCGTAACCAATTGCGTAAATTTTTACGCGCCTATTTGGTGATATATGGGAGATGGCGGTAGAATGACCCGTTTTCAATCCCAACGTAAGCAAAAAATACGATGAATCTGAGTACTAAACAAAAACAGCACCTGAAAGGTCTGGCACATCCGCTCAAGCCAGTTGTTCTGCTTGGCAGTAATGGTTTGACCGAAGGGGTGCTGGCCGAGATTGAACAAGCGTTAGAGCACCATGAACTCATCAAGGTGAAAATCGCCACCGAAGATCGCGAAACTAAAACCTTGATCGTGGAAGCTATCGTGCGCGAAACCGGCGCCTGTAATGTACAGGTCATCGGTAAAACGCTGGTGCTTTATCGCCCAACTAAAGAACGTAAAATCTCGCTGCCACGCTAAGATTATCCTAAAGTTACACACATTTGCTGTGTAAAACGAGGGGTTTTCCGCAGGCAGGAGAGCAAAATGCCACGCTCTGTTCGTTGATAAAAGGCCGCATAGCGGCCTTTTTCCTTTCTTTACAATACATCAACATCTTGAGTATTGGGTAATTCTTACAGGTATTCCACCTTAATTACTTCAAATTCTACTTCGCCGCCCGGCGTTTTGATGACCACAACATCATCTTCTTCTTTGCCGATCAGGCCACGAGCAATAGGCGAGTTTACAGAAATCAGGTTTTGTTTAAAGTCAGCTTCGTCATCGCCAACGATGCGATAAGTCTGTTCTTCGTCAGAATCCAGATTCAGCACCGTTACGGTAGCACCAAAAATAACGCGCCCATTGTTGGGCATTTTGGTGACATCAATCACCTGCGCGTTCGACAGCTTGGCTTCGATGTCTTTAATACGGCCTTCGCAGAAACCCTGCTGTTCACGAGCTGCGTGGTATTCGGCGTTTTCTTTCAGGTCGCCATGCTCACGCGCTTCCGCGATAGCAGCAATGATTTCAGGACGGCGCACAGATTTCAGAAAATCCAGCTCTTCGCGTAATTTTTCAGCGCCGCGTAAGGTCATCGGAATAGCTTGCATTTGTTATACCTCTTGAATATTCCTGATGGGGCAAGTCTTCACCCACCCCGGCTGTTCGGCCTGCCCGGCATAACTCCTCACCGGGACCAGAAGCAAAAAAATACCGACCCGGGTACAAGTCCCAGGTCAGCTACAATTCACATTTTGATAGTCATTTTACCCTGAAGTTCCCGAAGGGTCATCGTTTACTTTATAGGGCGTTGCGCCGTAGTATGACGGCTCGATTCCAGGTTGTTAGCGCGAGATTATGCGATTTTCCAGATTTATCATCGGATTGACCAGCTGTATAGCGTTCAGTGTTCAGGCCGCGAATGTTGATGAGTACGTTACTCAACTCCCCGCTGGTGCCAACCTTGCCCTGATGGTGCAAAAAGTCGGCGCGTCGGCCCCCGCTATTGATTACCACAGTCAGCAGATGGCGCTGCCCGCCAGTACGCAGAAAGTGATTACTGCGCTGGCGGCGTTGATTCAACTCGGCCCCGATTTTCGTTTCACCACGACGCTTGAAACCAAAGGCAATGTGGAAAACGGCGTACTTAAGGGTGACTTAGTGGCGCGATTTGGTGCCGATCCGACGTTAAAACGTCAGGATATTCGCAATATGGTCGCGACTTTGAAAAAATCTGGCGTCAACCAAATCGATGGCAATGTGTTGATAGATACCTCCATTTTCGCCAGCCACGATAAAGCCCCCGGCTGGCCATGGAATGACATGACACAATGCTTTAGCGCTCCGCCTGCCGCTGCCATAGTTGACCGCAACTGTTTCTCCGTCTCGCTCTACAGTGCCCCAAAACCTGGTGATATGGCTTTTATACGCGTGGCATCTTATTACCCCGTTACGATGTTCAGCCAGGTACGCACCCTCCCCCGAGGTTCTGCCGAAGCGCAATACTGCGAACTGGATGTCGTACCAGGCGACCTGAACCGCTTTACGCTGACGGGATGCCTGCCACAACGTTCTGAGCCGCTCCCGTTGGCTTTTGCCGTGCAGGATGGAGCCAGCTATGCCGGGGCAATTCTGAAAGATGAGTTAAAACAGGCAGGTATCACCTGGAGCGGAACACTGCTGCGCCAGACTCAGGTTAACGAACCTGGAACGGTAGTTGCCAGTAAACAGTCGGCCCCGTTGCACGATCTGCTTAAGATTATGCTGAAAAAGTCGGACAACATGATCGCCGATACGGTTTTCCGCATGATAGGCCATGCGCGCTTCAATGTGCCTGGAACATGGCGGGCCGGGTCGGACGCCGTGCGTCAGATCCTGCGCCAGCAAGCCGGTGTCGATATTGGAAACACCATTATTGCCGATGGTTCAGGGCTTTCGCGGCATAACCTGATTGCCCCCGCCACCATGATGCAGGTGTTGCAATACATTGCCCAACACGACAATGAACTTAACTTTATCTCCATGCTGCCGCTGGCGGGCTATGACGGCTCTTTGCAGTACCGTGCAGGTCTGCATCAGGCGGGCGTGGATGGAAAAGTCTCAGCGAAAACCGGTTCGTTGCAGGGGGTATATAACCTGGCGGGATTCATTACCACAGCGAGCGGGCAACGAATGGCGTTTGTACAATATCTTTCTGGCTATGCAGTAGAACCGGCGGATCAGCGTAATCGCCGTATTCCGTTAGTGCGTTTTGAAAGCCGTTTGTATAAAGATATTTATCAGAACAATTAGTCAAAAAGAAACCCCGGCACATGGCCGGGGTTTTGCTGATTAACGCTTGTAAATGAACTCAACGCCTTCTTCGTCGTCTTCGTCCCAGTCATCATCCCAGTCCTCATCATCCTCTTCAGCAATCTCTTCAAGCTGCTGGCGATGATAATCATCCCACATGAATTCGACTTTCTCTGGCTGTTTCGCTTCTTCAGCCTGCACGACCGGGTTTTCAATGATAAAGGTCATCACATCCCAGCAGAGATCTTTCACGCCCAGTCCACTCGCCGCAGAGATCAGATAATATTTATCTTCCCAGCCCAGCGCTTCAGCAATCGCTTTCGCTTTCTCTTCAGCTTCTGCCTTATCCAGCAGATCGATCTTATTGAACACTAACCAACGTGGTTTCGCCGCCAGATCCTGGCTGTATTTTTCCAGCTCGCTGATAATAATACGCGCGTTTTCAACCGGATCGGTGCCGTCAATCGGATCGATATCGATGAGGTGCAACAGGACGCGGCAACGTTCCAGGTGCTTCAGGAAGCGAATGCCCAGACCTGCGCCTTCCGCAGCGCCTTCAATCAGTCCTGGAATATCGGCAACAACGAAGCTCTTTTCGTTGTCCATTCGTACCACACCCAGACTTGGCACCAGAGTGGTAAACGGATAATCCGCCACTTTCGGTTTAGCCGCCGATACCGCACGAATAAAGGTCGATTTACCCGCGTTTGGCATCCCCAACATACCGACGTCAGCCAGCAGCATCAGCTCCAGCAGCAGCTCACGCTTATCGCCCGGCGTACCGTTAGTTTTCTGCCGTGGTGTACGGTTAACTGACGATTTGAAACGGGTATTGCCCAGACCGTGCCAGCCGCCCTTAGCAACCAGCAGACGCTGACCGTGTTTGGTCATATCGCCCATGGTTTCACCAGTACCCTGGTCGATTACACGCGTACCTACCGGCACTTTAATTGTGACGTCTTTACCGCGCTTACCGGTACAGTCGCGGCTTGCGCCATTCTGACCGCGCTCTGCACGGAAAGATTTTTCAAAACGATAATCGATAAGCGTGTTCAGGTTCTCGTCGGCTTCCATCCATACGTCACCACCATCACCGCCGTCGCCGCCATCCGGGCCGCCTTTCGGAATATACTTTTCGCGGCGGAAGCTCACGCAACCATTACCGCCATCACCTGCAACGACCAGAATCGATGCTTCATCAACAAACTTCATTTTATTCTCCGTAAATCATTCGCCTGCGCGGGGTTGCGATACCACCGTTGTATGCTTACGTAATCCGCCCCAAATACGATGACCAATGGCGGAATACATCGCGCCCGCAACCACGACAAACGCACCGAGATAACCTAAAAGGTTTAACATCGGTCTGGCGAAGAAATCGGGCCAGGCCAGTGATAAAAGATCTGAAAAAAACAGCGTAAACAGTGGGGTGAGCGTGATGATCGCGCTCACCTGCGCTGCCTGCCAGCGAGCCATCGCTTCCGCCAGGGCGCCATATCCTACCAAGGTATTCAGTCCGCAAAAAATTAAACATGCGAGCTGCCAGTGGCTAAGCTGCGCTATCACTCCAGGCTTTGCCAGAGGGAAGAGCGCAATTGTACATAAAGTGTACAGTAAAAACAGGATCTGCGGTGAGGCCAGCCGACGCAATAAAACCTTTTGCGCCACGCCATAACTCACCCAAACCGTCGCCGCACCGACCCCAAAGATAACTCCCCAGGTGTAATCGGTGAGCTTTGTAAATATCTCGACCAGACTGGTGTTAAAAAACATCACCAGGCCGCTCAGGAGCATCAATGCCCCTACAACCTGAGTGCTGCGCATTTTCTCTTTCAGGATAAATACGCTGGCAACCATCATGCCAACTGGCGAGAGTTGCCCAATCACCTGCGAAGCGGTCGGACTCAGGTATTGCAAGGATGAGCTGAACAGGATGAAGTTCCCAAACAGCCCGGCGGTCGCCACTGCCAACAAAATCAACCAGCGTGGCTTACGAAACACGCGTAATGGCGGCAACCTCTTCTTCACCGCAAGAATGGCACCAAGGCCAATACTCGCCATCAAGAAACGGTAAAACACGATTGTCGGAGGTTCCATCACCTCCAGCACCTGCTTCATTGCGATTGGCAACGCCCCCCAGCAAATTGCTGTGGTGAGCGCCAAAAGAATGCCAATGCCTGCCTGCTGCTTCATACCGTATTCCCTGCAAAGCGCATTTGCGGATTAACGTCGCACCATGCGCATTTTTACCGGTTATCGAATGTAAAAAGCCCCGCAACGTGTTGCGGGGCTTTCATCCGTTACCGGGACGCGAAAAACTTATTCAGCTTCGATGCTGATAAATTTACGGTTTTTCGGGCCTTTAACTTCGAATTTCACTTTACCGTCTGCTTTAGCAAACAGAGTGTGGTCACGACCGCAACCTACGTTAGCGCCAGCGTGGAATTTGGTACCACGTTGACGAACGATGATGCTACCCGCCAGAACGGATTCGCCACCGAAACGCTTAACGCCCAGGCGTTTAGCTTCTGAATCGCGACCGTTACGTGTGGAGCCGCCAGCCTTTTTATGTGCCATTTGAAATCTCTCCTCAGGTCTTAGGCGCTGATGCCAGTAATTTTCACATCAGTGAACCACTGACGATGGCCCTGCTGCTTACGATAGTGTTTACGACGACGAAACTTAACGATTTTAACTTTCTCGCCACGACCGTGAGCAACAACTTCAGCTTTGATTACGCCGCCATCAACGAAAGGAACGCCGATTTTGACTTCTTCACCGTTTGCGATCATCAGCACTTCAGCGAACTCAACAGTTTCGCCAGTTGCGATGTCCAGCTTTTCCAGGCGAACGGTCTGACCTTCGCTTACTCGGTGTTGTTTACCACCACTTTGGAAAACCGCGTACATATAAAACTCCGCTTCCGCGCACACCTTTTCAATGATTCAGAGTGCGCTATAAATATTCACAATAGGGCGCGAATATTACGCAAAACGCACGCCTTTGACAAGTGCTACAGTCAATACACGAAGAAAAAAAACACAACTTGTACGGTAACGTTTATCTGTGCCATTTTTTCAGTACAATCACTCTATATTCCTAACCATAAACCCTAAGTTGCCTTTGTTCACAGTAAGGTAATCGGGGCGAAAAGCCCGGCTTTTGCGATGAATTTAGAAAAAATCAATGAGTTAACCGCGCAAGATATGGCGGGTGTTAATGCGGCAATCCTTGAGCAGCTTAATTCCGACGTCCAGCTGATCAATCAGTTAGGCTATTACATCGTCAGCGGCGGCGGTAAACGTATTCGTCCGATGATTGCTGTACTGGCTGCACGAGCTGTTGGCTATGAGGGAAATGCGCATGTCACCATTGCTGCCCTGATCGAGTTTATCCACACGGCGACTCTGCTGCACGACGACGTTGTGGATGAATCAGATATGCGCAGGGGTAAAGCTACCGCCAACGCTGCATTTGGCAATGCCGCCAGCGTGCTGGTAGGCGATTTTATTTATACCCGCGCGTTCCAGATGATGACCAGCCTCGGTTCGCTCAAAGTGCTGGAAGTCATGTCAGAAGCCGTAAACGTCATCGCAGAAGGTGAAGTTCTGCAACTGATGAACGTTAACGATCCGGACATCACTGAAGAAAACTACATGCGCGTTATCTATAGCAAAACCGCGCGTCTGTTTGAGGCTGCCGCGCAGTGTTCCGGGATTCTGGCTGGCTGTACGCCGGAAGAGGAGAAAGGCCTGCAGGATTATGGGCGCTATCTCGGCACTGCTTTCCAGTTGATCGACGATTTACTCGATTACAATGCCGATGGCGAACAGTTAGGTAAAAATGTCGGCGACGATCTGAACGAAGGTAAACCGACGCTGCCGCTGCTGCATGCGATGCATCATGGCACACCAGAACAGGCACAGATGATCCGTACCGCCATCGAACAGGGTAACGGTCGCCATCTTCTGGAACCGGTTCTGGAAGCAATGAACGCTTGTGGATCTCTTGAATGGACGCGTCAGCGTGCCGAGGAAGAAGCAGACAAAGCCATCGCAGCATTACAGGTGCTCCCGGACACCCCTTGGCGAGAAGCACTCATCGGCCTCGCGCACATCGCTGTTCAACGCGATCGTTAATCCCCTCCCTTCATCCCGCGCAGTGCGCGGGATGATTCCAGTAAATTCCATAAAAACACTAATTCAGCGCTATAACACCTGAAAAAAAGGGCTGTGCATCTTTATATATTCTGAATATTCACACTTTTTACAGGAACTTTTTAGAGCAATAGGCCATCAGGAGTATAGTGATGCCCGACAGAAGAAGTGTTCTGAATGAAAGCGACTAACTTAAGGAGTGAGGAAAGATGGAAAGTAATTTCATTGACTGGCATCCCGCTGACATCATTGCGGGTTTGCGCAAGAAGGGAACGTCAATGGCGGCGGAGTCTCGCAGAAATGGTTTGAGTTCCTCAACGCTGGCAAACGCATTATCGCGCCCATGGCCGAAAGGAGAGATGATTATTGCGAAAGCCCTGGGAACTGACCCCTGGGTTATCTGGCCATCACGCTACCATGATCCGCAGACCCATGAGTTTATCGACAGAACGCAGTTGATGCGTAGCTACACTAAACCGAAAAAATGAGTGGTCTGGCGGTAGCCCCGCGAACGGGGCTGCCAGCTCTCAGACGATTACTCGCCTTTCACACGCTCAATATTTGCACCTAAAGCGCGCAGTTTGTCTTCAATGCGTTCGTAGCCACGATCGATGTGATAAATACGATCAACCACCGTCGTCCCTTCCGCAATACAGCCAGCCAGCACCAGGCTTGCTGATGCACGCAGATCGGTTGCCATAACCTGTGCGCCAGAAAGTTTTTCAACACCGTGACAAATAACGGTATTGCTTTCGATTTCGGCATGCGCGCCCATACGGCTAAGCTCTGGCACATGCATAAAGCGGTTTTCAAAGACCGTTTCGGTGATGAATCCGGTCCCTTCTGCCACCAGGTTCAACAGCGTGAACTGGGCCTGCATATCGGTCGGGAATGCCGGATGCGGCGCGGTACGTACGTTAACAGCCTTCGGACGTTTGCCATGCATATCCAGGCTAATCCAGTCTTCGCCGACTTCGATGTCCGCTCCAGCGTCACGCAGTTTCGCCAGCACGGCGTCGAGAGTATCTGGCTGCGCGTTACGGCAGATAATTTTGCCGCGAGAAATCGCCGCCGCCACCAGGAAAGTACCGGTTTCGATACGATCCGGTAGCACGCGATAGACACCGCCGCCTAAACGTTCCACACCTTCGATGACGATACGATCGGTGCCCTGACCGCTAATTTTCGCACCCAGCGTAATCAGGAAGTTCGCGGTATCGACGATTTCCGGTTCACGCGCTGCGTTTTCAATAATCGTGGTACCTTCCGCCAGGGTTGCAGCACACATGATGGTCACCGTTGCGCCAACGCTGACTTTATCCATCACGATATGTGCGCCTTTCAGACGACCATCGACGGAAGCTTTAACGTAACCTTCTTCCAGTTTGATGGTCGCGCCTAATTGTTCGAGGCCAGAAATGTGTAGATCAACCGGACGCGCACCGATCGTACAACCGCCAGGCAGTGAAACTTGCCCCTGACCAAAGCGCGCTACCAGCGGCCCCAGTGCCCAGATAGAAGCACGCATGGTTTTAACCAGATCGTAAGGTGCGCAGAATACATTAACGTCGCGGGCATCAATATGCACAGAACCATTACGTTCTACTTTCGCACCCAGCTGGCTTAGCAGCTTCATTGATGTATCGACGTCTTTCAGTTTTGGGACGTTCTGGATCTCTACCGGTTCTTCCGCCAGTAGAGCGGCAAAAAGGATAGGCAGAGCAGCATTTTTAGCGCCGGAAATTGTGACTTCGCCCTGGAGCTTCGTTGGCCCCTGAACACGAAATTTATCCATTTAGTTTGTTCTCAGTTAACAATTCATATCCGCTACCGGCGAATCGCCCATAGCTCAAAAGCCGTTCAGTTTGCGATCGCGCGCCCACTCCGCAGGGGTATACGCTTTGATCGACACAGCATGAATGCGGTTATCCGCAATATATTCCATCAGCGGGCCATAGACCGTCTGCTGTTTTTTAACCCGACTCATGCCGTCAAACAACTCACCCACGGCAATAACCTGAAAGTGGCTGCCATCGCCGGAAACGTGGACTTCCTGGAGGGAGAGAGCGTTCATCAACACGCTCTGAATTTCATTATTTTCCATGGGATCTTCAATCATCAGTTAATAAACCAGCGAAACATCTTAGAGCAAAGTTGCGCTGGCATAAATAAGCAAAAAGCCTCGCTGATAAATCAGACAAGGCTCGACTTGCAGGCAGGTTTGCCGGACAGGCGGTTAACGCCATATCCGGCCTGAAAAAATTTAACGAGGCAGAACATCAGCAGGCAAATTATACAATTTCGCGAGGGTATACACTTTGTCGTTTACCCCCTGAAGCGTCACGTTGTTGCCCTGCTTTTTCGCCAGATCGATAAGATGGAGCAGCAGTGCCAGTCCACCCGTATCCACGCGGGACACACGGCTAAGATCGATGCAGGTAATCCCCTTCACCGCTTCCTCACGCATTTCCCAAAGCGGTAGCAGAACGTCCTGATCCAGCTCTCCGGATAACGCCAGCGTGTCACCCGTCTGCATCCAGCTCAGTGACTCGCTCATTATTTTTTCTCTTCCAGAGTGATTTTCTGTTGAGAAATCGATTTCAGTTGCGCAGTCAGGCCGTCGATACCTTTGGTACGCAGCAGCGTTCCCCACTCGTTTTGTTTGGTGGTGATCATACTGACGCCTTCAGCAATCATGTCGTAAGCCTGCCAGTTGCCCGTCTGGGAGTTTTTACGCCACTGGAAGTCCAGACGCACCGGCGGACGGCCATTCGGGTCAATAATGGTAACGCGAATAGGCACAATGGTTTTATCGCCCAGCGGCTGTTCTGGCGCAATCTGATAGGTTTGACCGTGATACATCGCCAGCGCCTGACCGTAAGCCTGCTTCAGGTACTCACGGAAAGCGGCAAAGTAGGCTTCACGTTGAGCAGGGGTCGCACTCTTGTAATACTGGCCCAGCACCAGCGCACCGGCGTATTTCACCTGTACGTATGGCAGCAGTTCCTGATCAACAATGGTACGCAGATAATCCGGGTTGGCCCGAATTTGCGGTTGCTCATTCTTCAGGCGATCGAACGTTTTCTGCGCCGCCTCGTCCATCAGCTTATAAGGATTGGTCTGGTCTGCCGCGGTTGCCGCACTCAGAGGTGCAATCACCAGCAAAGCGACCATCATTAAACGTTTAAACATGCGTCGGTTCTCCTGAAATTATTTCGTTGTACCCACAGGTTCAGTGGTTTCATTATTACCTGGCGCAGCAGCTGGCGCATCGCCACTATTCTTATTGTCATCGCCTTTACTACCGTAAAGGAACTGACCAATGAGATCTTCCAGCACCATCGCAGACTTAGTGTCCTGAATTGTATCGCCATCCTTCAGGATAGCAGTCCCCAGTTCCGGGTCTTCAAAACCGACGTTTAATGCCAGATATTGTTCCCCCAGCAGGCCGGAAGTACGAATGCTCAGCGAACTGGTATCTGGAATGTGGTTATAACGTTGTTCAATTTCCAGCGTTACGCGCGGCAGATAGGTTTTCGGGTCCAGCGTAATATCCGCCACCCGACCCACAACAACGCCACCAATACTGACCGGAGAGCGCGCTTTCAGGCCGCCAATGTTATCGAACGTCGCATAAAGCGTGTAGGTCGGTTCAGTACGTATGGACGTCACGTTCGCCGCCTTCAGGCAAACAAACAGCGCCGCCAGCAGTGCTGCTAATAAAAAGATACCCACCCAAATTTCATTTTTTTTCGTTTGCATGAACTCAATTCCCAAACATCAATGCGGTCAGCACAAAATCCAGCCCCAGAACAGCCAGAGACGAGTGGACAACGGTGCGAGTGGTTGCCCGGCTAATCCCGGCAGACGTCGGGATGGCGTCGTAGCCGTTAAACAACGAAATCCACGTCACCGTGATGGCGAACACCACGCTCTTAATCAGACAGTTGACCAGATCCATACGCCAGTCGACGGCATTTTGCATTGCCGACCAGAAGAACCCGCTATCAATGCCTTTCCAACTGACGCCGACCAGAGATCCGCCCCAGATCCCCACGGCGACGAAAATAACCGTCAACAGTGGTAATGAAATAACCCCAGCCCAGAAACGGGGAGAAATAACCCGACGCAGCGGATCCACCGCCATCATCTCCATACTGGAGAGTTGCTCTGTAGCGCGCATCAGGCCGATTTCTGCGGTTAGCGCCGAACCAGCACGCCCGGCAAACAACAACGCGGCAACCACCGGCCCCAGTTCACGCAGTAGCGATAACGCCACCAGCATACCCAGACTGGTTTCCGCACTATAAGTGGTCAGAACCAGATAACCTTGCAGCCCCAACACCATTCCGATGAACACGCCAGAAACCACAATAATCAGCATCGACAGGACGCCGACATTATAGAGCTGGCGCACCAGCAGCGGCGCATGTTTGCGAAATTCCGGTTTGCCGACCAGCGCATTGAATAACATTAACCCGGCCCGCCCGAACGTTCTCAGGGTTTTAATCCCTTTATGTCCGAGCGACGCCAGCGCATTTAACAGCATGAGTGGCTTAACTCCCTGGTAAAAGATCAGCGTGATAATCGCCGGCAGGATAGCGGAACGGAACAGGCCCGTCAGCTATCCCGTCCAGAAACTGACGTACGCGCGGATCAGGATTCGCCTGCAACGCCTGGGCACTGCCATGAGCGACAATTTTTTTGTCCGCCAGGATCCAGGCGTGATCCGCAATACTTAACACTTCCGGCACATCGTGAGAAACCACCACACAAGTCACGCCCAGCGCGCTGTTCAGCTCAGAAATCAGCTTCACCAGTACGCCCATGGTGATGGGATCTTGCCCAACAAAAGGTTCATCAAACATGATGAGATCCGGCTCCAGCGCAATCGCACGCGCCAGCGCTGCACGCCGCGCCATCCCACCGGAAAGTTCAGAAGGCATTAGCTTAGCCGCTCCACGCAGCCCCACGGCCTCCAGCTTCATCATCACTGTACTATGCAACAATGGCGCGGGAAGTTGGGTATGTTCGCGCAGTGGATAGGCGACGTTGTCAAATACGTTCATATCAGTGAACAACGCCCCGGACTGAAATAACATGCTCATCCGTTTGCGCACTGTATACAGGCGCGAACGAGACATCGCCGGAATATTCTCACCATCGAAAAGGATCTCACCATGATCTGGTGCGATTTGCCCGCCAATCAGACGGAGTAGCGTCGTTTTACCGATGCCCGATGGCCCCATGATTGCCGTGATCTTCCCTCGCGGCACGGTCAGGGAAATATTATCGAAGATGCAGCGATTGCCACGCGTAAAACTGACATCGCGCATATCGACTAAATTCGCCACAGACTGCTCCATAATTCACCCTTCGTCTTGCGTTGATTTTCTAAGCATGGCGCTCAATTTAACCTTGAACCCAACATATTTACAGAATATTACCCGCCGTGGTTAGCGAAAGCTGGCATTTGTTTTACTTTTTAGCCGCATAAAGTCAAAATTAAGAATCCGTTACGGCTTTCTGAAAATCTTCAGCGGACCGGCGAGTATACCTGAAGAAAGGACGTTAGATGCTTTTAGCTACGGCACTGTTAATTGTTGGTTTACTTTTGGTCGTTTACAGTGCCGACCGCCTGGTTTTTGCCGCGTCTATTCTTTGCCGAACCTTTGGCATCCCGCCGCTGATCATCGGCATGACGGTGGTCAGTATTGGTACATCGTTACCAGAAATCATCGTCTCGCTTGCCGCGTCTCTGCACGAACAACGCGATTTAGCCGTTGGTACAGCCCTCGGCTCAAACATTATCAATATATTGCTGATCCTCGGTCTGGCTGCGCTGGTTCGTCCTTTTACCGTCCATTCTGATGTTCTACGCCGTGAATTACCCTTAATGTTGTTGGTCAGCGTGGTGGCCGGTTCCGTACTCTATGACGGACAACTTAGTCGCAGCGATGGTATCTTTCTCCTCTTTCTGGCTGTGCTATGGCTGCTGTTCATTGTTAAACTTGCACGTCAGGCTGAACGTCAGGGGACTGACAGCCTGACCAGAGAGCAGCTTGCAGAGCTGCCGCGTGACGGCGGATTGCCCGTCGCGTTTTTATGGCTCGGCATTGCGCTTATCATCATGCCAGTGGCCACGCGGATGGTGGTTGATAACGCCACGGTGCTGGCGAATTACTTTGCCATCAGCGAGTTGACGATGGGTCTGACGGCAATTGCTATCGGAACCAGCCTGCCGGAACTGGCAACCGCAATAGCGGGGGTTCGCAAAGGTGAAAACGACATTGCTGTCGGAAATATCATTGGCGCAAACATTTTTAATATTGTCATCGTGTTGGGTTTACCCGCGCTGATAACGCCAGGAGAGATTGATCCACTGGCGTACAGTCGTGACTACAGCGTGATGTTGCTGGTGAGCATTATTTTTGCGTTGCTGTGCTGGCGGCGCTCCCCACAACCGGGCCGTGGTGTAGGGGTATTATTAACTGGCGGATTTATCGTATGGCTGGCGATGTTGTACTGGTTATCGCCAATACTCGTTGAATAACTGGAAACGCATTATGTCGCACGTAGAGTTACAACCGGGTTTTGACTTTCAGCAAGCAGGTAAAGAAGTCCTGGCGATTGAACGTGAATGCCTGGCGGAGCTTGATCAATACATCAATCAGAATTTCACGCTTGCCTGTGAAAAGATGTTCTGGTGTAAAGGGAAAGTTGTCGTCATGGGGATGGGGAAATCGGGGCACATCGGGCGCAAAATGGCCGCAACGTTTGCCAGCACCGGTACACCTTCATTTTTCGTCCATCCTGGTGAAGCCGCGCATGGTGATTTAGGCATGGTCACCCCACAGGATGTGGTGATTGCTATCTCTAACTCAGGTGAATCCAGCGAAATCACGGCCTTAATTCCAGTGCTTAAGCGTCTTCACGTACCGTTAATCTGCATCACCGGTCGCCCGGAGAGCAGCATGGCGCGCGCCGCAGATGTGCATCTGTGTGTTAAAGTAGCGAAAGAAGCCTGTCCGTTAGGGCTGGCACCGACCAGCAGCACCACCGCCACGCTGGTTATGGGCGATGCCCTCGCTGTCGCGCTGTTAAAAGCACGCGGCTTTACTGCTGAAGATTTTGCGCTCTCACACCCAGGCGGCGCACTGGGTCGTAAACTTCTGCTGCGCGTAAACGATATTATGCATACGGGCGATGAGATCCCGCATGTTAAGAAAACGGCCAGTCTGCGTGACGCGTTGCTGGAAGTTACCCGCAAAAATCTTGGTATGACTGTCATTTGCGATGACAATATGATGATTGAAGGCATCTTTACCGACGGTGATTTACGCCGTGTCTTCGATATGGGCGTGGATGTTCGTCAGTTAAGTATTGCCGATGTGATGACGCCGGGGGGAATACGTGTGCGCCCTGGCATTCTGGCCGTTGAGGCACTGAACTTAATGCAGTCCCGCCATATCACCTCCGTGATGGTTGCCGATGGCGACCATTTACTCGGTGTGTTACATATGCATGATTTACTGCGTGCAGGCGTAGTGTAAAGATTCAAGGATAAACAACAATGAGCAAAGCAGGTGCGTCGCTTGCGACCTGTTACGGCCCTGTCAGCGCCGACGTTATGGCAAAAGCAGAGAACATTCGTCTGCTGATCCTCGACGTTGATGGCGTACTGTCAGATGGCCTGATTTATATGGGCAATAACGGCGAAGAGCTGAAAGCGTTCAATGTTCGTGACGGTTATGGCATTCGTTGTGCGCTCACCTCTGATATTGAAGTCGCTATCATTACCGGGCGAAAGGCTAAACTGGTAGAAGATCGTTGTGCCACATTGGGGATCACTCACTTGTATCAGGGGCAGTCAAACAAACTGATCGCCTTTAGCGATTTGCTGGAAAAACTGGCGATTGCCCCGGAAAATGTGGCTTATGTCGGCGATGATCTCATCGACTGGCCGGTAATGGAAAAAGTGGGTTTAAGCGTCGCCGTGGCCGATGCGCATCCACTGTTGATCCCGCGCGCCGATTACGTGACGCGCATTGCTGGCGGTCGTGGCGCAGTGCGCGAAGTTTGCGACTTATTACTCCTGGCGCAGGGCAAACTGGATGAAGCCAAAGGGCAATCGATATGAGTAAAGCCAGACGTTGGGTTATCATTGTGCTATCACTGGCGGTTCTGGTGATGATCGGCATTAATATGGCTGAAAAAGACGATACCGCCCAGGTGGTCGTCAACAACAATGATCCCACCTATAAAAGCGAGCATACGGACACGCTCGTCTATAACCCAGAAGGGGCACTAAGCTATCGATTGATTGCTCAACACGTTGAATATTATTCCGATCAGGCCGTTTCGTGGTTTACGCAGCCGGTACTTACCACGTTTGATAAGGATAAAATCCCGACATGGTCCGTAAAAGCAGATAAAGCCAAGCTGACCAATGACCGGATGCTCTATTTATATGGACACGTTGAAGTCAACGCACTCGTGCCGGACTCTCAACTTCGCAGAATCACGACGGATAACGCGCAGATCAATCTGGTGACGCAGGATGTTACCTCTGAAGACCTCGTCACGTTATACGGAACAACATTTAACTCCAGCGGTCTGAAAATGCGCGGCAACTTACGCAGCAAGAACGCCGAGCTGATTGAAAAGGTTAGAACATCCTATGAAATTCAAAACAAACAAACTCAGCCTTAATCTTGTGCTTGCCAGCTCACTTCTGGCCGCCAGCATTCCGGCATTTGCCGTAACCGGAGACACTGATCAGCCGATCCACATTGAATCGGACCAGCAATCTCTTGATATGCAAGGCAACGTGGTTACCTTTACCGGTAATGTCATCGTCACCCAGGGCACCATCAAAATTAATGCCGACAAAGTGGTTGTTACCCGTCCGGGCGGCGAACAAGGTAAAGAAGTGATTGACGGCTACGGTAAACCGGCAACGTTCTACCAGATGCAGGATAACGGTAAACCGGTTGAAGGTCACGCTTCCCAGATGCACTACGAACTGGCAAAAGATTTTGTCGTTCTGACGGGTAATGCTTATCTGCAGCAGGTTGATAGCAACATTAAGGGCGATAAGATCACTTACCTGGTAAAAGAGCAGAAAATGCAGGCTTTCAGCGACAAAGGCAAGCGCGTAACCACCGTTCTGGTGCCGTCGCAGCTGCAGGACAAAAACAACAAAGGCCAGACCCCGGCACAGAAGAAGGGTAATTAATTCGTTATGGCAACATTAACTGCAAAGAACCTTGCAAAAGCCTATAAAGGCCGTCGCGTGGTAGAAGACGTCAGCCTGACCGTCAACTCCGGGGAAATTGTCGGTCTGCTGGGGCCAAACGGTGCCGGTAAGACCACCACTTTCTACATGGTTGTAGGCATTGTGCCGCGCGATGCGGGCAACATCATTATTGATGATGACGATATCAGTCTGCTGCCTCTGCATGCACGCGCGCGCCGCGGTATCGGCTATCTGCCACAGGAAGCCTCCATTTTCCGTCGCCTCAGCGTTTACGATAACCTGATGGCGGTACTGCAAATTCGTGACGACTTGTCTGCTGAACAACGTGAAGACCGCGCGAACGAGCTGATGGAAGAGTTTCACATTGAGCACCTGCGTGACAGCATGGGGCAGTCACTCTCCGGGGGTGAACGTCGCCGTGTAGAAATTGCCCGCGCACTGGCTGCGAATCCGAAATTTATTCTGCTCGACGAACCGTTTGCCGGGGTTGACCCGATCTCGGTTATCGACATTAAACGCATCATTGAGCACCTGCGCGACAGCGGCCTGGGCGTGCTGATCACTGACCACAACGTGCGTGAAACACTGGCGGTTTGTGAACGCGCTTATATCGTCAGTCAGGGGCATTTGATCGCCCACGGCACGCCTACAGAAATCTTACAAGACGAACACGTTAAGCGTGTATACCTTGGGGAAGACTTCAGACTCTGATAGGGTAGAAGTTTGCGACGTTTTAGCAGGAGAGTACGATTCTGAACATGAAGCAAGGTTTGCAACTCAGGCTTAGCCAACAACTGGCGATGACGCCACAGCTCCAACAGGCAATTCGTCTGTTGCAGTTGTCGACGCTGGAACTTCAGCAGGAGCTACAGCAGGCGCTGGAGAGTAATCCGCTGCTTGAGCAAATCGACACTCATGAAGAAATCGACACCCGCGAAACGCAAGACAGTGAAACGCTGGACACCGCCGACGCGCTCGAACAAAAAGAGATGCCGGAAGAGCTGCCGCTCGATGCCAGTTGGGACACCATTTACACCGCTGGTACACCATCCGGCACCAGCGGTGACTACATTGACGATGAGCTGCCGGTCTATCAGGGCGAAACGACGCAGACCTTGCAGGATTACCTGATGTGGCAGGTCGAGCTGACACCGTTTTCCGACACTGACCGCGCTATTGCTACCTCTATCGTCGATGCCGTTGATGACACCGGTTATCTGACTGTCCCGCTGGAAGATATTCTCGAAAGTATGGGTGATGAAGAGATCGACATCGACGAGGTTGAAGCCGTCCTTAAGCGGATCCAACGGTTTGATCCGGTCGGTGTAGCGGCAAAAGATCTGCGTGACTGCCTGCTAATCCAACTCTCCCAATTCGATAAAACCACGCCGTGGCTGGAAGAGGCCAGACTGATCATTAGCGATCATCTCGATCTGTTAGCCAATCACGACTTCCGCACTTTAATGCGCGTCACGCGTCTGAAAGAAGATGTGCTGAAAGAAGCCGTCAATCTGATCCAGTCGCTCGATCCGCGCCCCGGGCAGTCGATCCAGACTGGCGAACCTGAGTATGTCATTCCAGATGTGCTGGTGCGTAAGCATAACGGTCACTGGACGGTAGAACTCAACAGTGACAGCATTCCGCGTCTGCAAATCAACCAGCACTACGCCTCGATGTGCAATAACGCGCGCAACGATGGTGACAGCCAGTTTATCCGCAGCAATCTGCAGGATGCCAAATGGTTGATCAAGAGTCTGGAAAGCCGTAACGATACGCTACTGCGCGTGAGTCGCTGTATCGTTGAACAGCAGCAAGCCTTCTTTGAGCAAGGTGAAGAATATATGAAACCGATGGTACTGGCCGATATCGCCCAGGCTGTCGAAATGCATGAATCGACGATATCTCGCGTGACCACGCAAAAATACCTGCATAGTCCACGAGGCATTTTTGAACTGAAGTATTTCTTTTCCAGTCACGTCAATACCGAGGGCGGCGGCGAAGCTTCCTCCACGGCGATTCGTGCGCTGGTGAAGAAATTAATCGCGGCGGAAAACCCAGCGAAACCGTTGAGCGACAGCAAGTTAACCTCTTTGCTGTCGGAACAAGGTATCATGGTGGCACGCCGCACTGTTGCGAAGTACCGAGAGTCTTTATCCATTCCGCCGTCAAACCAGCGTAAACAGCTCGTTTGACCCAACCGATAAGGAAGACACTATGCAGCTCAACATTACCGGAAATAACGTCGAGATCACCGAGGCACTGCGCGAATTTGTTACAGCCAAATTTGCCAAACTTGAGCAATATTTTGACCGAATCAACCAGGTCTATGTTGTTCTGAAAGTGGAGAAAGTCACCCACACCTCAGATGCAACACTGCATGTAAACGGTGGTGAAATTCATGCCAGCGCGGAAGGTCAGGACATGTACGCTGCCATTGATGGCTTAATTGATAAGCTGGCACGCCAGTTGACCAAACATAAAGATAAACTGAAACAACACTAATTGTCCGGGCAATTAGCATGTGCATGGCGGCCTGTTGTGCGGCACAACGGGCCATTTGTACGGTTAATGCTCCGAGCCTGTTCCACTGTTTGAGTGGGCAGGTTCTTAGGTGAAATTATGACAAATAATGATACAACTCTACAGCTTAGCAGTGTTCTTAACAGGGAATGTACGCGAAGCCGCGTCCACTGTCAGAGCAAAAAACGCGCCCTGGAAATCATCAGCGAGCTGGCGGCGAAACAACTTAGCCTGCCGCCTCAGGTGGTTTTTGAAGCTATCCTGACGCGGGAAAAAATGGGCAGTACCGGTATCGGCAATGGTATTGCAATTCCGCATGGCAAACTGGAAGAAGATACTCTGCGTGCCGTTGGCGTTTTCGTTCAGCTCGAAACGCCTATAGCTTTCGATGCCATCGACAACCAACCGGTGGACTTACTTTTTGCCCTGCTGGTGCCGGCAGACCAAACTAAAACGCACCTGCATACTCTGTCGCTGGTGGCGAAACGTCTGGCGGACAAAACCATCTGCCGCCGTTTACGCGCAGCCCAGAGCGATGAAGAGCTGTATCAAATCATTACGGATACCGAAGGTACTCCGGATGAAGCGTAGTTATTCGGTAATGTCTCTTTTAGACGTTGTGAGGAGAAACAGTACATGGTACTGATGATCGTCAGCGGACGTTCAGGTTCAGGTAAATCTGTCGCCCTGCGTGCGCTGGAAGATATGGGTTTTTACTGCGTGGATAACCTTCCCGTAGTGTTGTTACCCGATCTGGCTCGAACCCTGGCCGATCGCGAGATTTCTGCCGCCGTCAGCATTGATGTTCGTAATATGCCGGAGTCACCAGAAATATTCGAACAGGCGATGAGTAACCTGCCTGACGCTTTCTCACCGCAACTACTGTTCCTGGATGCCGACCGTAATACCTTAATTCGTCGTTACAGTGACACGCGCCGACTGCATCCGCTTTCCAGCAAAAACCTGTCGCTGGAAAGTGCTATCGACAAAGAAAGCGATTTGCTGGAGCCTCTGCGTTCGCGAGCGGATCTGATTGTCGATACCTCAGAAATGTCCGTTCACGAGCTGGCTGAAATGCTGCGTACCCGTCTGCTGGGTAAACGTGAACGCGAACTGACAATGGTCTTTGAGTCTTTCGGCTTCAAACACGGTATCCCTATCGATGCAGATTACGTCTTTGACGTGCGCTTCTTGCCGAACCCGCACTGGGATCCGAAACTGCGTCCAATGACAGGTCTTGATAAGCCCGTCGCCGCGTTCCTCGACCGCCACACAGAAGTACACAATTTTATCTACCAGACGCGAAGCTATCTTGAGCTATGGTTACCTATGCTGGAAACCAACAACCGTAGCTACCTGACGGTCGCCATTGGTTGTACCGGCGGGAAGCACCGTTCGGTGTATATTGCAGAGCAACTGGCAGACTACTTCCGCTCGCGCGGTAAAAACGTCCAGTCACGCCATCGTACGCTGGAAAAACGTAAACCATGACCGTCAAGCAAACTGTTGAAATCACAAACAAGCTGGGCATGCATGCCCGGCCTGCAATGAAGCTGTTTGAATTAATGCAGGGTTTTGACGCTGAAGTGCTGTTACGTAATGACGAAGGCACCGAGGCCGAAGCCAACAGCGTTATTGCGCTGCTGATGTTAGATTCTGCCAAAGGACGGCAGATTGAAGTTGAAGCGACCGGCCCACAGGAAGAGGAAGCACTGGCAGCCGTTATCGCCCTCTTTAACTCTGGTTTTGATGAAGATTAATCTTCATCACTTTGACATACAACTCCCTTCAAACTCCCCCCGACAATAAGAAAATCACGTACTGAAATCGTTCTCAATCAACGTCATTTGTACATTTTGTGCGCTTTTCACTTTCAGAAGAACCTTAAGAAAACCTTAAGAGGCATTGTTTAGGTTTTGTTTAAGTTAATCGACCATACTGGAGATCGTCAGAAAATATTTCCAGGAGATGGCATGATTCGCTTATCTGAACAAAATCCCCTGGGCACCGGAAGACATCGGAAATGTTATGCGCATCCGGAAGATGCCCAACGCTGTATCAAGATTGTCTACCATCGTGGCGATGGTGGCGATAAAGAGATCCGCCGTGAGTTAAAGTACTACGCGCATCTTGGTCGCCGGTTAAAAGACTGGAGTGGAATACCGCGCTATCACGGTACCGTTGAGACGGATTGCGGAACCGGTTATGTCTACGATGTGATTGCAGATTTTGACGGCAAACCCTCCATTACGCTGACCGAATTTGCTGAGCAATGCCGTTACGAAGAAGACATTGCACAACTGCGCCAGCTACTGAAACAGCTGAAGCGTTATTTGCAGGATAACCGTATCGTGACGATGTCGCTGAAGCCGCAGAATATCCTCTGTCACCGCATCAGTGAGTCAGAGGTTATCCCGGTCGTCTGCGACAACATTGGTGAAAGCACATTGATTCCACTGGCGACCTGGTCGAAGTGGTGTTGTCTGCGTAAGCAAGAGCGGTTATGGAAACGATTTATCGCCCAACCGGCGCTGGCTATTGCCCTGCAGAAAGATCTGCAACCTCGTGAGAGCAAAACGCTGGCCCTCACTTCGCGCGAAGCTTAATCCAGCTGGTGTTGTTGCATAAACGGCTCACCGCCTAACTGATACATCTGCCGTAAAATCCACGCCTGACGGCTACGCACGTAGCCCGATGGCGAGGAGACTTTGAAACGAAGTGGATTAGGTAATACAGCTGCCAGTAATGCAGCTTCCGACCGGGTAAGTTTGCTCGCGGGTTTGTGGAAATAACGTTGTGCCGCAGCTTCGACGCCAAACACACCGTCGCCAAATTCGGCGATATTCAGGTAAACCGTCAGGATACGCTTTTTGCTCCAGACTGTTTCTATCCCCAGCGTTAATCCAGCTTCCAGCCCTTTTCGTACCCAGCTACGCCCATCCCATAAAAAGAGATTTTTGGCCGTCTGCTGAGAAATCGTTGAAGCACCGCGAATACGGTTTTCATTGCGCTCGTTGTGCGCCAGGGCTTTCTCAATGGAAGCGACATCAAAGCCCCAGTGCTCAGGAAATTTCTGATCTTCTGCGGCAATCACCGCCAGTCCCATCCACGGCGAGATTTGATCCATACTGACCCAGTCAGAATGTGCCACGTAACGAAAATTGCCATGCAGCCAGGCGCTGACCTGTCGCTCGACCATTACCGCTGAGAAGGGAACAGGCGCAACACTAAACAACGCGATGCCCCCGCCCCAGAAAACGGCGAGGACAACCATTAACCGCAAAAGAAAACGGCGAACGAAACTAAACACCGTTAAGCGGCTTTTACTCATTCAGCCAGAACCAGCACGCGGGAAACCAGCTTATCAATGCCGCTCGCCGCTTCTGCAATGTTCTGCGCCAGCATATATGCTGGGGTGGTGACAATCTTATTGTCTTCATCAACCACGATATCATCGACAGGACAGGGCACATGCTCCGCGCCCATCTCTTCCAGCACTTCTGCGGTATCGATATCAGTACCGATGGTCAAACGCAGCGGGAAATCGAAAATTTTCGGCAGCATCGCTGGGGCAATACACATAAAACCAAGCGGTTTTCCGGCCTGATGCATCGCTTGTGCCAGCGCCTTTAATTCACGGTCAACGGTGCATTCGCTACCAAGAGTGGCAAAATTGCTTAAATTCTTCGCCGCGCCAAACCCCCCCGGCACAATCAACGCATCCAGTTCAGCGGCATCGGCCTGGGCCAGAGGACGGATTTCACCGCGCGTTATTCGTGCCGCTTCAATCAGCACGTTGCGCGTTTCCGTCATCGCTTCGCCAGTTAAATGGTTGATAACATCAACCTGCTGCTTATCCGGTGCAAAGCAGACCGCCTGCGCACCGCTGCGTGAAATAGCTAACAACGTCAACACCGCTTCATGAATTTCAGAACCGTCATAGACGCCGCATCCGCTCAGAATTACGCCAATTTTCTTCATTGTGATCATCCTTTCGCAATTGACTGAAACACATTAATTTTTTTAATAAAAATGGTACGCATCACACATTTAACTGATTCATGTAACAAATCATTTAAGTTTTGCTATCTTAACTGCGTGCGGCCTGAAAAACAGTGCTGTGCCCTTGTAACTCATCATAATAATTTACGGCGCAGCCAAGATTTCCCTGGTGTTGGCGCAGTATTCGCGCACCCCGGTCTAGCCGGGGTCATTTTTTAGTGGCTTTTGCCACCCACGCTTTCAGCACTTCTACGTCGTGACGCCACTCTTCTTTCATCTCTTCAATCCATTCACCGACGTTATCTTCCCAGGCAGGAAGGTCCGGAGACTGAATTTGCTGACCCAGCTGTTGCAGATGGCGTAACCCCACTGACCCCGCCGCACCTTTAATTTTATGTCCTTCCTCTACAATGCCTTTTTTATCCTGCGCCGTCAGATTCGACTCCAGCACGCTGACATAGCCCGGCATCATCTTCTCAAACACCGCTAACCCGTCGGTGATCAGCTTCGGTCCTACAAGTTCGAGATACTGTTCCAGCATGGGAATATCGAGCAATGCTTCTGATTTACTGTTCTCTTCTGTCGTCACCGTACTCTCCTCATCATCCTGGGTATCCCAGAATTTCTTGATCATCGCGGTTAGCGCCGGAACCGAAAGCGGCTTACTCAGCACATCATCCATTCCAGCATTGAGGTACTCTTGTTTGTCTTTCAGCACGTTAGCGGTTAAGGCCACCAGCGGCGGTAAATCCTCGCGCGGATAACGCTTCGTCAGTTCACGAGAGATATCCAGCCCGGTCATATCTGGCAACTGAATATCCAGCAACACCAGGTCGTATTCGCCCGGTTTAAACATCTCCAGCGCCGCCTTGCCGGTCATGGCGACATCAACGCTGTTACCTAATTTTTCCAGCACAGAACGCGCAACAATCACGTTCAGTTCAATGTCTTCCACCAGCAGCACATTCAGCGCCGGTAAAGGCATATCGTCTTCATCAAACGCATCATCGACCTCTTCTGCTACCGACGGTGCGTGGATCGTCAACGTAAAGGTTGAACCTTTGCCCTGTTCGCTGGTAACCGTAATATCGCCGCCCATATTTTTCGCCAGACGACGAGAAACGGCCAGACCAATACCGGTGCCGGTGGCAGGTTTACCGCCATGACTGTCTTTCACCTGGTAATACATGGCGAAAATTTTATCCAGCTCATCCTGCGGAATGCCGATACCAGAGTCTTCCACTTCAAAATGCAGCATATCGCCTTCATCGTAGCGCACGCGCACGGTAACCTGGCCTTGCTGGGTGAATTTGACGGCGTTACTGATGAGGTTCCACAGGATCTGCCGTAAACGCGTCCCGTCGGTAATGACCTGATGCGGTAATGGCAGCGTCGGCTCCAGGTTAAAGCGCAATCCTTTTTGTTGCGCCTGCAATGCGGAGAGATTTTCCAGATCGGCAAGGAAGCTGGTGAAATCAACCGGTTGATTATCAAGCTGGACCTTGCGCCGTTCCATCTTATCCATGTCGATAATATCGTTAAAGATATTCCCCAGCGTGACGGCCGAAACATGGATGGTCTTGAGATATTTTTCCTGCTCGGCGGTGAGTTCGGTATCCAGCAGAATACGGCTCAGGCCGACGATACCGTTCAGCGGTGTACGCAATTCGTGACTGATGGTGGAGATAAACGTCGTTTTGTCGCGGCTGGCCCGTTCAAGCGCATCCTGATACCGCTTACGCTCGGTAATGTCGCGACCAAAGCCCATCAAACCGTGACGTTTACCCACGCGGTCGTAGTACGGCACTTTACGGATTTCAAAGCAGGCTTTGCGCCCGTCCGGGTAATCCAGCCACTGTTCATAGGTCAGTGACACATTATGACGGAACACTTTTTCATCGGTTTCAATGACTTTTGCGGCGGCTTCCGGTGAGTAAACATCAGCAGGTTTCAGGTGAACCAGTTGTTTTTCGCTTTTTCCGGTCAGCAGCTCCATCGCGCGGTTACAGCCGGAAAACTCTTTATCTTCGTTACGATAAAAAACCAGGTCGGGTGAAGCATCAAGGAAGGAACGTAAGAATGAGGATTGCTGCTCGAGCTGAATTTGTGTCTCTTCGCGCTCTTTGATTTCAATTTTCAGTTGGCCGAAGGTTTCCTGCAGTTCTGCTTCCGCTTTTTCACGAACGGCAATTTCCTGATTTAGCTGGGCAATATTATCTTTTAACTGAACGTTGAGGCTCAAATCGCGCTCGCGCATCTCCTCCAGTTTTTGCACCAGCCGTGACAGACGTTGTCGTGACTCCTCCAGTTGCTCGACGACCACCGATAGAAAGTAGACCGCCCACGGCGTAATCAGCAAACCAAAGAAGATAGAACGAATAACATCAATGCTTTCGACCTGACCATGCAGCACCATGGTTACCGCCATTTGTACCACAATGGCAAGAACGACGAGGGCCAGCGCCAGCAACATTGAGAAGCGCACCAGACCTAACTTCATCATCAGGTCAACATAATACTGCGCCAGCAGACGAATTTGCTTCATTAGGGAATTCCTTCACGACAACCTGCCCCAATAATACCCAATTCTGACAGTTACGTTATAAATTGTGTGAGAAATGCGGAATTCCCCTCAACGACCTACTCCGTTGGAGGTAGCCACGGACGTCCCAGCGCCGATCCCTGTACGCCATGTTCATTCAGATAGCGATCCAGCTCGACCATTCCCGTCCATCGATTTTCGCACCACAGCGGAGCAAGCAGCGTCGGGCGACGGGCGCTGGCGGAAATGCGGTGGTAGATCACTTCCGGTGGCGTATGGCGAATCATTTCTCCGGCAGTGAGCGTGTAATCCTCCAGTTCAATACCGTTCAAACGCCCCGCTTCCCAGGCTTTCGCCATAATGCTGCCTTTCACAATATGCAGCGGATGCAGCTTTATGCCGTCCACGCCGGTTTCAACCACTCGCTCCAGCGTTTGCAAACATTCAGCCTGCCCTTCGCCAGGCAGGCCGACAATTAAGTGGGAACACACCTTCAGCCCGCGCTGACGTGCCAGCTGGGTTGTACGCTGATAACAGGCAAAATCATGGCCGCGGTTGATGCGATGCAGTGTTTTGTCGTGGGCGGTTTGTAGCCCCAGCTCCAGCCACACTTCGTAACCCTGGTCCTTATATTCGCAAAGCAGATCCAGCACCGCATCCGGCACGCAGTCCGGGCGGGTACCAACACACAAACCGACAATATTGGCCTGGCTCACCGCCTGCTGATACATAGAACGCAGCACCTGAACTTCCGCAAAGGTGCTGGTATACGCCTGAAAGTAGGCCAGATAGCGTTTAGCGCGGTTAACTAAATTCGCCTGGTGCGCCAGTTGCTCGGCAATGGAACGATGCTGCTGCGCTTCATCGGCAAACGAGGCAACATTACAGAATGTGCAGCCACCACGCCCGATGGTACCGTCACGGTTAGGGCAGCTAAAACCGCCGTGTAGCGTCAGCTTATGCACCTTTTGCCCATAACGACGGGTGAGATCACCACCAAACATATTGACTAATTTCTGTAACTGCATAATCTGATAGACCGCGCCTTGAAAAGAGGCCAAAGCCTGCCATTTTTAGCTCAATTCGGCGATGACCTGGATCAATCGTCCCGGCCTGCTTTTATCAACTGCATAATCAATCAAAATTACCGAAATTTCATGCATAATCACATAAATCACTTTTGCTTATCTTGTGTCAGATTTTTTTATCTCCTTATGGATTTTAGGCAAAAACAGTAGCATGAAACGTCATTACCAATTAAGGCAGTATAAAATGCTGGTTTTCTCGTCAGTTCAAGGCAGGATAAGGGTTAACACGCCTTTATGACAGTCAGGAATTGACTGTTTCTCTAACGACTTCCCTTTTAGCCTTAAAGATAAAATCCATTTTAATTTCAGTAATTTAATAAAGAATTTTGCGCTAAAGCACATTTCTGTACCAATAAGCTTGCCATTTGACCTGTATCAGCTTTCCCGATAAGTTGGAAATCCGCTGGAAGCTTTCTGGATGAGCAGCCTGCTCATCATATTTATGCAGTAATTGAGATCCCCTCTTCACCGTATTAACCGATGCGAAAAGGACAACAAGGGGGCGAATGCGAGGCGCGCGTATGACACGCAAACCCCGTCGCCACGCTCTTTCTGTGCCCGTGCGCAGCGGTTCGGAAGTGGGGTTCCCGCAGAGCCTGGGGGAGGTTCACGATATGTTGTACGATAAATCCCTTGAGAGGGATAACTGTGGTTTCGGCCTGATCGCCCACATAGAAGGCGAACCTAGCCACAAGGTAGTGCGTACTGCAATACACGCACTGGCCCGCATGCAGCACCGTGGCGCGATTCTCGCCGATGGTAAAACCGGCGACGGTTGCGGCTTGCTGTTACAAAAACCGGATCGCTTTTTTCGCATCGTTGCGCAGGAGCGCGGCTGGCGTTTAGCAAAAAACTACGCTGTCGGGATGCTCTTCCTGAATAAAGATCCTGAACTCGCCGCTGCCGCACGCCGCATCGTTGAAGAAGAGCTGCAACGCGAAACCTTGTCGATTGTGGGCTGGCGTGATGTCCCCACTAACGAAGGCGTGCTGGGTGAAATCGCCCTCTCCTCTCTGCCCCACATTGAGCAAATTTTCGTTAACGCTCCGGCAGGCTGGCGTCCGCGCGATATGGAGCGCCGTCTGTTTATCGCCCGCCGCCGCATTGAAAAGCGTCTCGAAGCCGACAAAGACTTCTACGTCTGTAGCCTGTCGAATCTGGTGAACATCTATAAAGGTCTGTGTATGCCGGCGGATCTGCCGCGCTTTTATCTGGATCTTGCGGACCTGCGTCTGGAATCGGCCATCTGCCTGTTCCACCAGCGCTTCTCCACTAACACCGTACCGCGCTGGCCGCTGGCGCAGCCGTTCCGCTACCTGGCGCATAACGGTGAAATCAACACCATCACCGGTAACCGCCAATGGGCGCGTGCGCGTACCTATAAATTCCAGACGCCGCTGATCCCTGATCTGCACGACGCCGCACCGTTCGTCAACGAAACCGGTTCTGACTCCAGTTCGATGGATAACATGCTGGAACTGCTGCTGGCAGGCGGGATGGATATCATCCGCGCCATGCGTCTATTAGTACCACCCGCCTGGCAGAACAACCCGGATATGGACCCGGAACTGCGTGCCTTCTTTGACTTTAACTCCATGCATATGGAGCCGTGGGATGGCCCGGCGGGCATCGTGATGTCCGATGGTCGCTTCGCTGCCTGTAACCTCGACCGTAACGGTCTGCGTCCGGCACGCTACGTCATTACCAAAGACAAGCTCATCACCTGCGCCTCTGAAGTCGGTATCTGGGATTATCAGCCTGACGAAGTGGTCGAAAAAGGCCGCGTCGGGCCAGGCGAACTGATGGTGATCGACACCCGCAGTGGGCGTATTCTGCACTCGGCAGAAACCGATGACGATCTGAAAAGCCGCCATCCATATAAAGAGTGGATGGAGAAAAACGTCCGCCGACTGGTACCGTTTGAAGATCTGCCCGATGAAGAAGTGGGTAGCCGCGAACTGGACGACGACACGCTTGCCAGCTACCAGAAACAGTTTAACTACAGCGCGGAAGAGCTGGACTCCGTAATTCGCGTACTGGGCGAAAACGGTCAGGAAGCGGTCGGTTCGATGGGCGATGATACCCCATTCGCCGTGCTCTCCAGTCAGCCGCGCATTATTTACGACTACTTCCGCCAGCAGTTTGCCCAGGTGACTAACCCGCCAATCGACCCGCTGCGTGAAGCGCATGTTATGTCGCTCGCCACCAGTATCGGTCGTGAAATGAACGTCTTTTGCGAAGCAGAGGGCCAGGCGCACCGTTTAAGCTTTAAATCGCCGATTCTGCTCTACTCCGATTTCAAACAGCTCACGACGATGAAAGAGGAGCACTACCGCGCAGATACGCTGGATATCACCTTTGACGTCACTAAAACCACGCTCGAAGCGACAGTCAAAGAGCTGTGCGACAAAGCCGAAAAAATGGTACGTAGCGGCACCGTGCTGCTGGTGCTCTCCGACCGGAATATCGCTAAAGATCGCCTGCCGGTTCCAGCCCCGATGGCGGTTGGCGCGATCCAGACCCGTCTGGTCGATCAAAGCCTGCGTTGCGATGCCAACATCATCGTCGAAACCGCCAGCGCCCGCGATCCGCACCACTTCGCCGTGTTGCTGGGCTTCGGCGCGACGGCTATTTATCCATACCTTGCCTATGAAACGCTGGGCCGCCTGGTAGACACCCATGCGATTGCCAAAGATTATCGTACCGTGATGCTCAACTACCGTAACGGCATCAACAAAGGCTTGTACAAAATCATGTCCAAAATGGGCATCTCCACCATCGCCTCTTACCGCTGCTCGAAACTGTTTGAAGCGGTCGGTCTGCACGATGATGTAGTGGGCCTGTGCTTCCAGGGGGCGGTCAGCCGCATTGGTGGGGCGAGCTTTGAAGACTTCCAGCAGGATCTGCTGAACCTGTCGAAACGTGCCTGGCTGGCGCGTAAGCCCATCAGCCAGGGCGGCCTGCTGAAATACGTCCACGGCGGCGAATACCACGCTTACAACCCGGACGTGGTGCGCACGCTGCAACAGGCGGTACAAAGCGGCGAGTACAGCGACTATCAGGAATACGCGAAGCTGGTTAATGAGCGTCCGGCAACCACGCTGCGCGATCTGCTGGCAATTACGCCGGGTGAAAACGCGGTCAACATTGCTGATGTTGAACCGGCAAGCGAACTGTTTAAACGCTTTGATACCGCCGCGATGTCTATCGGCGCGTTAAGCCCGGAAGCCCACGAGGCGCTGGCGGAAGCGATGAATAGCATCGGCGGTAACTCGAACTCCGGTGAAGGCGGCGAAGACCCGGCGCGCTATGGCACTAACAAAGTGTCGCGCATCAAGCAGGTGGCTTCTGGTCGCTTCGGCGTTACTCCGGCGTATCTGGTCAATGCCGACGTCATTCAGATTAAAGTCGCCCAGGGCGCGAAGCCGGGCGAAGGCGGTCAGTTGCCGGGCGACAAAGTCACTCCTTACATCGCCAAACTGCGCTATTCGGTGCCCGGAGTGACGCTGATCTCCCCGCCGCCGCACCACGATATCTACTCTATCGAGGACTTAGCGCAGCTCATTTTCGACCTCAAGCAGGTTAACCCGAAAGCGATGATCTCCGTGAAGCTGGTTTCCGAACCGGGCGTAGGCACCATCGCGACTGGCGTGGCAAAAGCTTATGCCGATTTAATCACCATCGCAGGCTATGACGGTGGCACCGGCGCAAGCCCGCTGTCGTCAGTGAAATACGCAGGTTGCCCGTGGGAGCTGGGGCTTGTTGAAACCCAGCAGGCGCTGGTTGCCAATGGTCTGCGTCATAAGATCCGTTTGCAGGTCGATGGCGGCCTGAAAACCGGTGTTGATATCATCAAAGCGGCGATTCTCGGCGCAGAAAGCTTCGGCTTCGGCACTGGCCCGATGGTGGCGCTCGGCTGTAAATATCTACGTATTTGCCATCTGAACAACTGCGCAACGGGTGTAGCAACTCAGGATGACAAACTGCGTAAGAACCACTATCACGGCCTGCCGTTCAAGGTTACCAATTACTTTGAATTTATTGCCCGTGAAACCCGCGAGCTGATGGCACAGCTGGGCGTAACGCGTCTGGTGGATCTGATTGGTCGCACCGACCTGCTGAAAGAACTGGACGGTTTCACCGCCAAACAGCAAAAACTGGCGCTGTCGAAGCTGCTGGAGACCGCCGAACCGCATCCAGGTAAGGCACTCTACTGCACCGAAAACAACCCACCGTTTGATAACGGCCTGCTGAACGCGCAGTTGCTGCAACAGGCGAAACCGTTTGTCGATGAACGCCAGAGCAAAACCTTCTGGTTCGATATTCGCAACACCGACCGTTCTGTCGGCGCGTCGCTTTCAGGCTATATCGCCCAGACGCACGGCGATCAGGGGCTGGCAGCCGATCCTATCAAAGCGTACTTCAACGGCACCGCAGGCCAGAGTTTCGGTGTGTGGAACGCGGGCGGCGTGGAACTGTACCTGACCGGGGATGCCAACGACTATGTCGGTAAAGGCATGGCGGGCGGCTTAATCGCCATTCGTCCTCCGGTTGGTTCCGCCTTCCGCAGCCATGAAGCAAGTATTATCGGCAACACCTGCCTGTATGGCGCGACCGGTGGTCGTCTGTATGCCGCAGGCCGCGCGGGTGAACGTTTCGGCGTGCGGAACTCCGGTGCTATCACCGTGGTAGAAGGCATTGGCGACAACGGCTGTGAATATATGACGGGCGGTATTGTCTGTATTCTGGGTAAAACCGGCGTTAACTTCGGTGCGGGCATGACCGGCGGCTTCGCTTACGTTCTCGATGAAAGCGGTGATTTCCGCAAACGCGTTAACCCGGAACTGGTCGAGGTCTTAAGCGTTGACGATCTGGCGATCCATGAAGAGCATCTGCGCGGTCTTATCACCGAGCATGTTCAGCATACTGGCTCTCAGCGCGGTGAAGAGATTCTGGCGAACTGGTCAACCTTCGCCACTAAATTTGCGCTGGTTAAACCGAAGTCCAGTGATGTAAAAGCACTGCTGGGTCATCGTAGTCGTAGCGCAGCAGAGTTGCGCGTGCAGGCGCAGTAAGGGGTAGCAACAATGAGTCAGAATGTTTATCAATTTATCGACCTGCAGCGCGTTGATCCGCCAAAGAAACCGCTGAAGATCCGCAAAATTGAGTTTGTTGAAATTTACGAGCCGTTTTCCGAAGGCCAGGCCAAAGCGCAGGCTGACCGCTGCCTGTCGTGCGGCAACCCATACTGCGAGTGGAAATGTCCGGTACACAACTACATCCCGAACTGGCTGAAGCTCGCCAACGAGGGGCGTATTTTTGAAGCGGCGGAACTGTCGCACCAGACCAACACCCTGCCGGAAGTTTGCGGACGAGTCTGCCCGCAAGACCGTCTGTGCGAAGGTTCCTGCACTCTGAACGATGAGTTTGGCGCGGTGACCATCGGCAACATTGAGCGTTATATCAATGATAAAGCGTTCGAAATGGGCTGGCGTCCGGATATGTCCGGCGTGAAGCAAACCGGTAAAAAAGTGGCGATTATCGGCGCAGGCCCGGCAGGTCTGGCGTGTGCGGATGTCCTGACGCGTAACGGCGTAAAAGCCGTTGTCTTCGACCGTCATCCAGAAATTGGCGGGCTGCTGACCTTCGGTATTCCGGCCTTCAAGCTGGAAAAAGAGGTAATGACGCGTCGCCGTGAAATCTTCACCGGCATGGGTATTGAATTCAAACTCAATACCGAAGTGGGCCGCGACGTGCAGCTGGACGATCTGCTGAGTGATTACGATGCCGTCTTCCTTGGCGTCGGGACTTATCAGTCAATGCGCGGCGGGCTGGAAAACGAAGACGCCGATGGCGTGTACGCAGCGCTGCCGTTCCTTATCGCCAACACCAAACAGTTAATGGGCTTTGGTGAAACCCGCGACGAACCGTTCGTCAGCATGGAAGGCAAACGCGTGGTGGTCCTTGGCGGTGGCGACACTGCGATGGACTGCGTGCGTACGTCCGTGCGCCAGGGAGCGAAGCACGTTACCTGTGCCTATCGTCGTGATGAAGAGAACATGCCGGGTTCCCGCCGCGAAGTGAAAAACGCGCGGGAAGAAGGCGTAGAGTTCAAATTCAACGTCCAGCCACTGGGGATTGAAGTGAACGGTAACGGTAAAGTCAGCGGCGTAAAAATGGTACGTACCGAAATGGGCGAACCGGATGCCAAAGGCCGTCGCCGCGCGGAGATCGTTGCAGGTTCCGAACATATCGTTCCGGCAGATGCAGTGATCATGGCGTTTGGTTTCCGTCCACACAACATGGAATGGCTGGCAAAACACAGCGTCGAGCTGGATTCCCAAGGCCGCATCATCGCCCCGGAAGGCAGCGACAACGCCTTCCAGACCAGCAACCCGAAAATCTTTGCTGGCGGCGATATCGTCCGTGGTTCCGATCTGGTGGTGACCGCTATTGCCGAAGGTCGTAAGGCGGCAGACGGTATTATGAACTGGCTGGAAGTTTAAGCTCTGTCCCAGCGCCGCCTCCTCAGAAAAGAGTCGGCGCTGAAATTCTCCTTTCTTTCTGGAAAGCGCCTCGCATAATCTGAAGAAAACCAATGTAATACGCCCACCTGGATTGTTACCGGTAGATGCCCGGCGTATAGCTGATTCCATTATTCAACACAGCGCCATATAAAGGGACAGATAATGGAATCGCTCTCAGAGAGAACCTCAACAGGCTACCAGCAAATCCACGACGGTATTATTCACCTGGTCGATAGCGCCCGGACGGAAACGGTACGTAGCGTTAACGCGCTGATGACCGCGACATACTGGGAAATTGGCCGACGAATTGTCGAATTTGAACAAGGTGGCGAGGCCAGGGCTGCGTATGGTGCGCAGCTAATCAAGCGACTATCAAAGGATTTAAGTCTAAGGTATAAGCGTGGGTTTTCCACCAGAAATTTATGGCAGTTTAAGAATTTTTATATTTGTTTTCAACGAATTGAAATTGTGCAGACACTGTCTGCACAATTCACCCCCACAATTCGCCAGACACTATCTGGCGAATCTTGCCATTTAGCGCAACTTGCCAAATCCTTCCCCCTGCCCTGGTCCACTTACGTCCGTTTGCTTTCTGTTAAAAACGCTGACGCTCGTAGCTTTTATGAGAAAGAGACACTCCGCTGTGGCTGGTCTGCTCGTCAGCTAGAACGGCAAATTGCGACCCAATTTTATGAGCGAACACTACTGTCACATGACAAATCAGCCATGCTGCAACAACACGCTCCTACCGAGACGCATATTCTTCCGCAGCAGGCGATACGCGATCCCTTTGTGCTCGAATTTCTGGAATTGAAAGATGAATACTCAGAATCCGATTTTGAGGAGGCGCTGATCAACCACCTGATGGATTTCATGCTGGAACTTGGGGATGATTTTGCCTTTGTTGGTCGACAGCGAAGGTTACGCATTGATGACAACTGGTTTCGTGTCGATCTGCTGTTTTTCCACCGCCGTTTACGCTGCCTACTAATCGTCGATCTAAAAGTGGGCAAATTCAGCTATAGCGATGCCGGACAGATGAATATGTATCTCAACTACGCCAAAGAGCACTGGACGCTACCGGATGAAAATCCGCCCATCGGTCTGGTTCTCTGTGCAGAGAAAGGAGCCGGAGAAGCACATTATGCTCTGGCAGGTTTGCCTAACACCGTTCTGGCAAGCGAATATAAGATGCAACTACCTGATGAGAAACGACTCGCGGATGAACTCGTTCGAACACAGGCGGTGTTAGAGGAAGGCTATAGACGCCGTTAATTTCAGCGGTTTCGAATTCTGCAGACGGTGTCTGCAGAATCTTTAAAACGAACTAAGTTTTAAGCCATTAAATCAGCCTTAACCTTCACCACCACCTTTTTAATCTCACCAGGTTCGCCAACAACGCATCCTGGTTTATGCGGTTCACCTGGCATAAACACGGCGAACATTCCCGGTTTTAAGATGATGGCTTGCTCGTTATCAATGGTGCTGCAAAGCTGGTAATCATCTTCATGGTGGAACTCTTCACACTGACGCGCAGTGCCTGCCATGCCAAACAGAATCCGTTCCTCACCGTTTAATAACAGCTGGATATCAATGTATTGCTCGTGCAATTCCGCTTTTTTCTCGACGGGCGATTGAGTGTTAAACGTCATGACATTCATAAAGATATTGTCGCCCTGTAATTCGTAACGACCCGGCGCTTTTTCTTGCGGTCTGGCAGCTAATGCCAGCGTTAACGCGTCCTGTAACGCAGGATGTAACCCAGCAGACGGTAATGACTGTACTTCACCCATCATCATAATTTTTCTCCCTGGGCCAACAGCGCAGCCCCAAGTAAACCTGCATCATGGCGGTAGTGCGCCGCCAGTAAATCAACATGAAATGCCGCTGGCTCCTGCGCCAGATACGTTTCCACCAGCGCCAGATACCCTTCTGCCAGACCAACGCTGCCACCGACCACCACGCACTGGCAATCAGTTGTGGCTTTAATATCAGCGATCAGCCTTGCAAGCGTACGTGCGGAGCGATGAATCAGCCATTGCGCTTGTTCGTCGCCCTGCCCGGCGCGTGTAAAAATAGTTCTCGCATCCGCGCCCGCCAGTTCACCCTGCGCTGCCGCCGCAATGCCGCGACCAGAAGCAATCGCTTCCACGCAACCTGTGCGTCCACAGCCGCAGACTGGACCATGCGGATCGGCAAGCGTATGCCCGATATGCCCCGCCAGACCGCCAGGGCCGGTAAGCAGTTTGCCGCCGCTCACTACACCGCCGCCGACGCCAGTGGAAACGGTGATAAACACCATCTCGGTTACATCGCCTTCCAGCGCCTGATACTCCGCCCATGCTGCAGCCTGCGCGTCGTTAATGGCAATGGTCGGCAAATCGGTAAGTTGTTCCAGCGTTTTGACTAACGGAAAGTGTAGCAATCCACCAAGATTATGCGGATTCAGCGCCAGCAAGCTGCCGTCGCGAATAATCCCGGTTGAAGCGATGGCAACCCGCTGCGCATGAGCTTGCAACGGAGAGACTAATGCGGATAAGGCATCACGCAAGGCTTCTGGTGTCTGGCTGGCTGGCGTAGGAAGTTCACGACGATCGCGGATCTGCCCGTCAGCGCCAATCAGCGCGGCGGCAAGTTTAGTACCGCCGATATCAATCGCCAGCGTGGTCATAGCACCGCCTTTTTCATCGCTGTGTTGTACCACTGACAAATGTGTTCAAGACGCGTAATGGCAGAACCGACCGTCACCGCCCACGCGCCGTGGCGCATCGCATCTGCCGCCTGAGCAGGCGTGTTGTAACGCCCTTCGGCAATCACCCTACATCCGGCGTCGCTCAACGTTTTCACCAGCGCCAGATCCGGCTCTTCTGGCGTTTCAGGCGTGGTATAGCCAGAAAGCGTAGTGCCAATAATTTCGGCTCCCAGCTTTTGGCATGCCAGGCCGTCTTCCGGCGTTGAGCAGTCGGTCATCGCCAGTAAACCGTGATGGTGAATACGTGCCAGCAGCGTTTCAACAGGCACCGGACGCGGGCGGTCGGTGCCGTCAATGGCGATAATGTCCGCGCCCGCCTGCGCCAGCGCATCAACATCTTCAATATAGGCCGTGATGCGTACCGGAGAATCCTCCAGATCGCGTTTCACAATTCCAATAATCGGCACGCTCACCACCGCACGCGTGGCTTGCAGATTTGCCACACCTTCAATGCGAATGGCAACCGCGCCCGCCTGTTCTGCCGCTAATGCCATGGCGGCGACGATTTCGGGTTTATCGAGCGGGCTGTCCGGAACCGGCTGGCAGGAGACAATCAGGCCACCGTTAGCAGCGATTTTTTGATCCAGTTGTGCAAGTAACGACATACATCTTCCCTTAGCGAAAGGCCCGGTACATAGACCGGGCAACAGGATTAACTTTTGGTTTTGACTAAATCGTTTTTGGCGCTGCCAAATGGCACGGCACCGCTAAATGGTTTGCCGTCGATAGCGTCATGAGTACGCAATGCTTCCGGGCGCAGCCAACGCTGAACGCGGGAAGGCATATCCAGACCAATCAGCAGGATCACCACAAATGTCAGACTGAACGATAGCGATGCCAGCGCAGTACCCAGATCCAGACGTTGAGCGATCAACGCGCCGATGATTGGGGCCAGTGCGCCGCCCAATGCGCCAACGTTGTAGGTAAAGCCCAGGCCCGCTGCACGCTGGTCGGTATCGAAATAACCGCCAATCAGTTTCGGTAAGATCCCGGCGATCCCTTGTCCAAGCATTTGCTGGAAGAACAGTAACAGACCGAGCACCCAGACGTTTGCGCCGCCAATCGCAAATACCGGAATAATCAGCAGCTGCGAGGCCAGCAGGCTACAAACGTACGCTTTGCGGGTTCCCAGCCAGTCACCGAGGAAGCCGCCGACACAGCACCCCACCGCAGCCCCAAAGCCGCTAAAGAACAGCACATTGGCGACAGTATGCGGGTTATAAGCCAGATCGGTTTTCAGATACGTTGGCAGCAGCGCCTGAATCGGCCATGAGTAGAGGAAAGCAAACAACACGACCACCATCAGCATTACGCCCGTTGGCCAGCGTTTACCCGTACTTTGCACCATAAAGCTGATAAAGATTGCGGCGCATAACAGCCCAAGAACAGCGACGATCGCGGCATTTTGCAGGTTACCGGCGAAGCAAAACCACAGCGCAGTAGCCGCCGCCAGTGTCATTACGATATTGGCAATGCGATGTTCACCACGGTAGAGAATATCTACCATCGTGCGTACTGGTGCTTTACCTGCATGTTTCTCTTTCCAGTCTTCCGCTTCCGGGATGTTTTTACGCAGCCAGAGAGCAAAGATGATAGGCAAAATGCCGATAAAGAACAGCGCACGCCAGCCCCAGACCGGAACCACCAGGCTATAGACCTGAGCGGCAACGACGGCCCCCACAGAGAAGCCTGAAATCAGAAAACCACTGGCTTTGTTACGCAGATGTTTTGGCCAGCTTTCAATGACATAGGTGGCGCTGGAACCGTATTCACCCGCCATCCCCATGCCGATGACCAGACGCGCGATAAACATGGTGATGTAGCCTGGCGCAAAGCCGCAGGCCAGCGTCCCGGCCGAGAAGAGAACGATGCTGGTGACCATTGCCAGACGACGCCCGTAGCGGTCACCCATAGCGCCGAGCATCAGGCCGCCGAACCAGCGAGAGATAAAGGCTGCGGAGATCAGACTTGCCGCCTGCACCGTCGTCAGCCCGAATTCACCCTGTACTTCGGTGAGTACCAGGGCGATTAAAACGAAATCAAAACCGTCAAGCAGATATCCCAACCAGGCAGCGGAAAATGCCCGCCATTGTGCACGATTGAGATGGCGATACCACGGGATATTCTGGGTTGTAGTACTCATTGTGAGTCTCCCGCGGTGGGCGATGCCCACACGCTTTGGTATGAAAATTGTAGGGTACAGATGCGTTTATTTCCCCTCACCCGGTAGGGGCGAGCGAGGGGAAACAACTCACCCGCGCTCTTGCATCAACTGCTGGGCCAGCGCCTTCAGTTCTGGCAGATATTTTTCATCTACCGGACCAAACGGTTTGCGGCACAGCGGCACAGAAACGACATCCATATAATGCAGGACAGTTTTCAGGCCGCGGAATACGCCCGTTTTGATCAGTAAATCAATGACTTTATTACATTCGGTTTGCAGCTTCTGCGCGGTCTGGATATCGCCTTCTTTCAGCGCCTTCACAATCCCCTGATAACGCCAGCCCATGATGTTGTAGGTACTACCGATACCACCATCAGCGCCCGCCAGAAGACCAGAGGCGAAGATTTCGTCGTAACCGTTATAGAGCACCAGATCAGGATGTTCACGACGGATCTGCTCCATCTGATAGAGATCGCCAGAGGTCTGTTTCAGCGCACCTACGCCAGGCAACGTAACAAGTGTGTTGATCTGATCCAGGGTCAGTTTTACCCCACTCAGGGCTGGAATGTTGTACACCACCATCGGCAAACCATCCGCCGAATCAATAATTGCCCGATAGTGATCGCAGTGTTCTTCAAAGCTGAAAGGATAGTAGAACGGCGTGACGGCGGAGACGGCATCGAAGCCATAACGTTTAGCCGATGCCGCAAGTTGTTGGCTTTCGGCGGTGCTGACGCAACCGACGTGGGCGATGAGTTTAATCTGACCTTTCGCCTCTTCGGCGACGATTTCCAGTACCTGTTCACGCTCGGAAAGGCTTTGTACAAAGGCCTCGCCGGTCGAACCACCCACGTATAAACCGTCGATGCCCTGCTGAATATTGAACTGAACCAGGCGACGCAGACTCGCTTTATCCAGTGCTTGTTGTTGGTCAAAAGGAGTCAGGAGTGCAGCCATTACGCCACGTAAATTCGTTGCCATAAATACCTCTGAAGTGATGCTTGTCTGATAAACGATATACCTTTATACCTGTTATACCAGATCAATTAAGCAACACCCCATACAGAAAGCTTATAATGCGATCTGCTTCACTAAAGTGGCATTATTTCTTTTTGTTGGTGGTCTGACCGAAGGCGTGCCAGGTAGCAGAGACGCTGTTGAGATGCGATTGCAACGCACGATCGGCTTCGTCAGGATCGTGGCGGCGGATCGCGTCAACGATCGCAATATGCTGTTGATAGCTAACGTTGTTATGCTCGTGCAGAGCCTGATCAGCCACGGTTGGACGTGCGGCGATTAGCCAGTCGAGCAGGGCAACGTGGATCGCCATGAAGATTGGGTTACCTGGGATCTCCGCCAGCACGCGGTGGAAATCAACGTCTGAACGAATGAATGCCGCGTTGTTATCCAGCGACTGACTGTTGATTTCCAGTGCTTTTGCCAGCAAATCGATTTGCTCATCGGTGGCGTGTTCAGCCGCATAGCGCACCAGGCTGGATTCAAAGAACAGACGTAATTGTTCGAAATGGGCAATCCCACCAGGATGAGAAAGGAAATCTTTCGCCATGCCGGAAAGCTCACCGATGATAGTGTCCGCAGAAGGACGCGAGACGCGAGCGCGTTCGCCGTTGTTTATTTGCACCAGACCTTTGCGTTTTAACGCTGCCAGCGCTTCGCGCACAGAAGGACGCCCGACGTTAAAGAACGCCATCAGTTCGCGTTCAGACGGTAATTGTTCACCTTCGCCAAATTCACGACGGCGGATCATCTGTTCCAGCTCTTCTTCCACCATTTCGGAGAGTTTTTTACGCGCCAGCGGGCGGCTACGCAAGTTGCGACCAATTGCAGGTGAAGAATCTTCGGTTTGCGAATCAAATGCGTTCATAAGGCCCATTCTGTAAGGTCAGTGTGATTAACATCATCAGTGACATCCTATCACAGGATTGAAAGTAGGGGAAAATGGCAGGTTTTTCTCTTTGTGCCTCATCATTACCATAATTAACGGAATAATTAACTATTGCGAAAAATTAATGTAACGCAGATAAAAACATCCCGTTTGAATTATTCATAAGACTATTCACGAGCATTATGAATATTATGAATGTGTTCTTACAAAATAATCATAAGCGCATATTTTTTAATGAAAAACCACCTCACCTACAATTAAAAACACGACATCCGCACCATAAATAGACTTGCAAAAAATATAACATCATTGTTTTCAATCTGCCGTTTATGGGATTGACCGTTTTCTTTTGACACGGAGTTCAACAATGTTCGGCATAATTATATCTGTCATCGTATTAATTACGATGGGCTATTTGATCCTGAAAAACTACAAACCTCAGGTGGTGCTGGCTGCCGCAGGTATCTTCCTGATGATGTGCGGTGTCTGGTTAGGGTTCGGTGGTGTACTCGATCCCGCCAAAAGCAGCGGCTACTTGATCGTCGATATTTATAATGAAATCCTGCGCATGCTGTCCAACCGCATTGCCGGATTGGGGCTGTCGATTATGGCGGTGGGCGGTTATGCCCGCTACATGGAGCGCACAGGAGCCAGTCGCGCGATGGTGAGCTTGCTAAGCCGCCCGTTAAAACTCATTCGCTCGCCGTATATTATTCTGTCGGCAACTTACGTCATCGGCCAAATCATGGCGCAGTTTATTACCAGCGCCTCCGGCCTGGGTATGTTGCTGATGGTCACCTTATTTCCGACGCTGGTGAGTCTGGGAGTAAGTCGCCTCTCTGCGGTGGCGGTTATCGCAACCACGATGTCCATTGAGTGGGGGATTCTGGAAACGAACTCCATTTTTGCAGCCCAGGTCGCGGGAATGAAAATTGCCACTTACTTCTTCCACTACCAGCTTCCGGTCGCCTCTTGCGTCATTATCTCGGTGGCGATCTCCCACTTTTTCGTGCAACGCGCTTTTGACAAAAAAGATAAAAATATCAATCACGAACAGGCAGAGCTAAAAGCTCTCGATAATGTCCCGCCGCTCTATTACGCCATTTTACCTGTGATGCCGTTAATCTTGATGCTCGGCTCGCTGTTCCTCGCCCACATCGGGCTGATGCAGTCAGAACTGCATCTGGTGGTGGTGATGTTACTGAGTTTGACGGTGACGATGTTTGTTGAGTTCTTCCGCAAGCATAACTTGCGCGAAACAATGGACGATGTGCAGGCGTTTTTTGACGGCATGGGTACGCAGTTTGCCAACGTGGTAACGCTGGTGGTCGCGGGTGAAATATTTGCGAAAGGCTTAACGACGATTGGCACTGTTGATGCGGTTATCAGGGGTGCGGAGCATTCTGGTCTGGGCGGTATTGGCGTGATGATTATTATGGCGCTAGTCATTGCCATTTGTGCCATTGTGATGGGCTCTGGCAATGCGCCGTTTATGTCATTTGCCAGTCTTATTCCGAATATCGCAGCCGGACTACATGTACCAGCGGTTGTAATGATTATGCCGATGCATTTTGCCACGACGCTAGCGCGCGCGGTTTCGCCGATTACTGCGGTGGTGGTCGTTACGTCAGGAATTGCAGGCGTTTCGCCTTTTGCGGTGGTGAAGCGAACAGCGATCCCCATGGCAGTCGGTTTCGTGGTGAATATGATTGCCACAATCACGCTATTTTATTAAGCCATTAAAAGACAAAACAGGCCACCAGGGCCTGTTTTTGTATTACTTCACAACGCGTAATGCCGGTCGACCACCGCGTGGTGGCTGCGGAGGTTCATCGTCAGGATGAGTGTCATCATCGTGATCTGGCTTGTCGCCATCAATAACCGACATAACGGTTTCGTTGTCTGCCGATGCCTCTTCATCATTCATGATGCTGGTATCTTCATCGTAGGCAGCTTCAGGCTCAAACATCGTGCCTGCGCCATTTTCACGGGCGTAGATAGCCAGCACGGCAGCCAGCGGCACAGAAACCTGACGCGGAATGCCGCCAAAGCGCGCGTTAAAGCGTACCTCATCATTCGCCAGTTCCAGATTGCCGACAGCACGCGGCGCAATGTTGAGTACGATTTGCCCGTCACGCGCATATTCCATAGGAACCTGCACGCCAGGGAGCGTCACATCCACCACCAAGTGCGGCGTGAGCTGGTTATCCAGCAACCACTCATAGAATGCACGCAGCAGATAGGGACGACGTGGTGTTAGCTGTGACAAATCCATACAGATTAACTCCGGCCCAGACGCATTTCACGTTCTGCTTCAGTTAAAGAAGCAAGGAAAGAGTCACGCTCAAAGACGCGGGTCATATAGCCTTTCAGCTCTTTCGCACCCGGGCCGCTGAACTCGATGCCCAGTTGCGGCAGACGCCACAGCAGCGGAGCAAGATAGCAATCGACCAGGCTGAACTCATCGCTCAGGAAGTACGGCTTCTGACCGAAGACCGGCGCAATCGCCAGCAGTTCTTCGCGCAGTTGCTTACGTGCGGCATCTGCTTCAGAAGCTGAACCGTTGATGATGGTGTTCATCAGCGTGTACCAGTCTTTTTCGATGCGATGCATGTACAGACGGCTTTCACCGCGAGCTACCGGGTAAACAGGCATCAGTGGCGGATGCGGGAAACGCTCATCCAGATATTCCATAATGATGCGAGATTCCCACAGGGTCAGCTCACGATCCACCAGGGTCGGAACGCTCTGATTCGGGTTGAGGTCAATCAGATCCTGAGGCGGATTGTCCTTTTCCACGTGTTCGATCTCGAAACTTACACCTTTCTCAGCCAGCACAATGCGGACCTGATGGCTATAGATGTCAGTAGGACCGGAAAACAGCGTCATTACCGAACGTTTGTTGGCAGCGACAGCCATGAAAACCTCCAGGTATAGTCAGAATTTTTACTGCTACCAGCCACCAGGTGGCCAGTCAGAAGTTGTGTTACCCAGTAAGGAACGACTCTCTTTGTTCGAAAATCAAACAAAAAATGAGCAATACCCGACATTTGGGCAGAAAATTGGATGATAGTTTACCAGATTTTGCGACCTTTGTGGTGAGTCGATGCCGGAAATGGGGAAAAAGAGATGCGCTTTAGTCTGAAATAGTTGACTTAGTCCCTTATTGCCGATGTGGTTTTTGTTTTGCCTGTCTGTCAGACGGTAGCAAAAAGCAACTTTCCAATTTTTACGCTGATTCAGAATTTAACCATAAAAAAACCCGCCGAAGCGGGTTTTTTCGCAAATTGTTTTCTGCCGGAGCAGAAGCCAATTAACGTTTGGAGAACTGCGGACGACGACGTGCTTTACGCAGACCGACTTTCTTACGTTCAACCTGACGAGCGTCACGAGTAACGAAGCCAGCTTTACGCAGTTCAGAACGCAGGGACTCGTCGTATTCCATCAGAGCGCGGGTGATACCGTGACGGATCGCACCAGCCTGACCAGAGATACCACCACCTTTAACGGTGATGTACAGGTCCAGTTTCTCAACCATGTCGACCAGTTCCAGCGGCTGACGAACTACCATGCGGGCAGTTTCACGACCGAAGTACTGTTCCAGAGAACGTTGGTTGATTACGATTTTACCGTTGCCCGGTTTGATGAAAACGCGAGCTGCGGAACTTTTGCGGCGACCAGTGCCGTAGTATTGATTTTCAGCCATTGCCTATAATCCCGATTAGATGTCAAGAACTTGCGGTTGCTGTGCCGCGTGGTTGTGCTCGTTACCCGCGTAAACTTTCAGTTTACGGAACATAGCACGACCCAGCGGGCCTTTTGGCAACATGCCTTTAACCGCGATTTCAATCACACGCTCAGGACGGCGAGCAATCATCTCTTCAAAGGTCGCTTGTTTGATACCACCGATGTGGCCGGTGTGGTGATAGTACACTTTGTCAGTACGCTTGTTGCCGGTTACAGCAACTTTGTCAGCGTTCAGAACGATGATGTAATCACCGGTATCTACGTGCGGAGTGTATTCCGCTTTGTGCTTACCGCGCAGGCGACGAGCCAGTTCAGTAGCCAGACGGCCCAGAGTTTTACCGGTCGCGTCAACAACATACCAGTCGCGTTTTACGGTTTCTGGTTTAGCTGTAAAAGTTTTCATTAAAAGCTTACCCAATAAATAGTTACACGTTGGTGAACACCCAAACGTCTTCAATTGTTGAGGTTCACACGACAAAGTCCGGCAAACCTACCCCTTCGAATAGCCTATGCCAGCACACAAAAAGTTTTGGGAAAAAAACTTTCTTGTAACGTGGGGTCGCAGGATTATAGAGAAGTCGGGGTCAAAGATCGACCCCTTTTTGTGATTTGTGACAGGTTTTAACCCGCCAAATGCTCGCGCTTCAGATACTCTTCGCTTTGCATCTCTTGCAGACGTGACAGGCAACGCTGGAACTCAAACTTCAGCCGATCGCCCTGATAAATTTCATACAGCGGCACTTCTGCACTCACCACTAATTTGACATGGCGCTCGTAAAACTCATCCACCAGCGCAATAAAGCGCCGCGCTTCGCTCTCCATCAACCGCGTCATAACTGGTACATCAAACAACATGACCGTATGAAAGAGACGTGAGAGCGCAATATAGTCATGCTGACTGCGGGCGTCGACGCACAGCGTAGTAAAAGAGACCGCCAGCGTCTGGTTCTCGACGCCCATTGTCGCCAATGGCCGATGGTTGATTTCTAACGTCGGTGAATTTTCTCGTTTCGCCCCCGCCAGCGCCAACCATAGTTTATCCATCTGCGCCCGGGTTTCATCGTTGAGTGGCGAAAGCCACAGATGCGCCTGAGTGAGTGTACGCAGTCGATAATCAACACCAGCGTCCACGTTCATTACATCACAATGCTGTTTAATGGCATCGATTGCAGGCAGAAAACGCGCACGTTGCAGGCCATTTCGATAAAGTTCGTCCGGCGGAATATTTGACGTCGCTACCAGGGTAATACCGCGGGTGAACAGGGCTTTCATCAGACCGCCAAGTAGCATGGCGTCGGTAATATCAGAAACAAAAAATTCGTCAAAACAGAGCACGTCAGTTTCGGCTTTAAAGCGATCGGCAATAATTTCCAGCGGATCGGTCTGCCCCTGTAAGGCAGTTAGCTCTTCATGCACCCGCAGCATAAAACGGTGAAAGTGCAGGCGCTGTTTCCGCTCTCCCGGCAGGCTTTGATAGAAAAGGTCCATCAGCCAGGTTTTCCCGCGTCCTACACCGCCCCACATATATAAGCCACGCACTGGCGTATGCTTTGTGTCTTCGCGTTTACCCCACAGCTTACCGACCCGCGCCATTAGCCCACTCGTCCTGGGGGCTGGTGGCGTGCTATTGATGAGTTCCTGATAAATAATTTCCAGGCGGCTGACGGCCTCTTTTTGAACGTCGTCGGGTTGATGGCTGCCTTCATTGAGCGCCTTCAGGTATTGCGATGTTGGGGTAACGCTTTGCATGATCTTATTGTTATTCCTTGAATAATCGGTGCGCCGTTGTTCACGGTTGACGAAAAAAAGGCCGTTCTACACTACGCGATATGCAGTCGGGATTCCACTTCTGTGGAATTAACGGTTATAGTGGCATAATCAGCCGCAGGCATGGAGCCTGAAGCCAACACCCTACGGAAACAAAAGACAACGGGAGATGTTCATGACCTGGGAATATGCGCTAATTGGGTTAGTCGTCGGCATCATTATTGGTGCTGTGGCCATGCGTTTTGGTAATCGTAAACTACGCCAGCAACAGGCGTTGCAGTACGAACTGGAAAAGAATAAAGCTGAACTGGACGAGTATCGCGAAGAGCTGGTTAGCCACTTTGCCCGCAGCGCGGAATTACTGGATACCATGGCGCACGACTATCGCCAGCTGTATCAGCACATGGCGAAAAGCTCCAGCAGCCTGCTGCCGGAACTGTCTGCAGAAGCAAACCCGTTCCGTAATCGTCTGGCAGAGTCTGAAGCCAGCAACGATCAGGCACCGGTGCAGATGCCTCGCGACTATTCTGAAGGCGCATCCGGCCTGCTGCGTACTGGCGCGAAGCGCGACTAATTTATTTTTCGGGCGCAGCCATTGCGCCCTCCTCTTCTCTCCCTCCCCGACTATCATTTAATCTGGTGTCTCATTGTTAGCCGTCTGAAAATTCAATAACATCAAACTGTTTTGAATCTCTTTTCTTATCATTCAGGTACGAGAGCAGGAATAATGAAAAAACAAACCCAGCTGTTGAGTGCATTAGCGTTAAGTGTCGGGTTAACTCTCTCGGCGTCATTTCAGGCCGTCGCGTCGATTCCAGGCCAGGTTGCCGATCAGGCCCCTCTCCCCAGTCTGGCTCCAATGCTGGAAAAAGTGCTTCCGGCAGTGGTGAGCGTACGGGTGGAAGGAACGGCCAGTCAGGGACAGAAAATCCCGGAAGAATTCAAAAAGTTTTTTGGTGATGATTTACCGGATCAACCTGCACAACCCTTCGAAGGTTTAGGCTCCGGTGTCATCATCAACGCCAGTAAAGGCTATGTGCTGACCAACAACCATGTGATTAATCAGGCACAGAAAATCAGTATTCAGCTCAATGATGGGCGCGAGTTTGATGCAAAACTGATTGGTAGCGATGACCAGAGCGATATCGCCCTGTTACAAATTCAAAACCCGAGCAAATTAACGCAAATCGCTATTGCCGACTCCGATAAATTGCGCGTCGGTGATTTTGCCGTAGCGGTCGGTAACCCATTTGGCCTTGGGCAAACCGCCACCTCTGGCATTGTTTCCGCATTAGGCCGCAGCGGGTTGAATCTTGAAGGTCTGGAAAACTTTATCCAGACAGATGCTTCCATTAACCGCGGTAACTCCGGCGGTGCACTATTAAACCTTAACGGTGAGTTAATTGGCATCAACACTGCAATCCTTGCGCCTGGCGGCGGGAGCGTCGGGATTGGATTTGCCATCCCCAGTAATATGGCGCGAACACTGGCGCAGCAGCTTATCGACTTTGGTGAAATCAAACGCGGTTTGTTAGGCATCAAAGGCACCGAGATGAGTGCCGATATCGCCAAAGCCTTCAACCTTGACGTGCAGCGTGGCGCGTTTGTCAGCGAAGTGTTGCCAGGTTCTGGCTCGGCAAAAGCGGGCGTCAAAGCGGGCGATATTATTACCAGCCTCAACGGCAAACCGCTGAATAGCTTTGCTGAGTTGCGCTCTCGTATCGCGACCACCGAGCCGGGCACGAAAGTGAAGCTTGGCCTGCTGCGTAACGGCAAACCACTGGAAGTAGAAGTGACGCTCGATACCAGCACCTCTTCGTCGGCCAGCGCTGAAATGATCACGCCAGCGCTGGAAGGTGCAACGTTGAGCGATGGTCAGCTAAAAGATGGCGGCAAAGGTATTAAAATCGATGAAGTTGTCAAAGGAAGCCCAGCTGCTCAGGCTGGCTTGCAAAAAGACGATGTGATCATTGGCGTCAACCGCGATCGGGTGAACTCGATTGCTGAAATGCGTAAAGTGCTGGCGGCAAAACCGGCCATCATCGCCCTGCAAATTGTACGCGGCAATGAAAGCATCTATCTGCTGATGCGTTAATGTCGTAAACCGGGCATCAGGCTTACGTGTGATGTCCGGTTAACTCGTGGTATGCTGCTGCCGTTCCCTTTTTTAATGACGCCTCCATCATGTTTGTGAAGCTCTTACGTTCCGTTGCGATTGGATTAATTGTCGGCGCTATTCTGCTGGTTGCCATGCCTTCGCTGCGCAGCCTTAACCCGCTTTCCACTCCGCAATTTGACAGTACCGATGAGACGCCTGCCAGTTATAATCTGGCGGTTCGCCGCGCCGCGCCAGCGGTGGTTAACGTTTACAACCGTGGTTTGAACACCAACTCTCACAACCAGCTTGAGATCCGCACCTTGGGATCCGGTGTAATCATGGATCAACGCGGTTATATCATCACCAATAAACACGTCATCAACGACGCCGATCAGATCATCGTCGCCTTACAGGATGGTCGTGTATTTGAAGCATTGCTGGTGGGATCTGACTCTCTAACCGATCTGGCGGTACTTAAAATTAATGCCACTGGCGGTTTACCTACCATTCCGATCAATGCACGTCGCGTACCGCACATTGGCGACGTGGTACTGGCGATCGGTAACCCGTACAACCTCGGGCAGACCATTACCCAGGGGATTATTAGTGCCACGGGTCGAATCGGTCTGAACCCGACCGGGCGGCAAAACTTCCTACAAACCGATGCTTCCATTAACCACGGTAACTCTGGCGGCGCGCTGGTGAACTCGCTGGGAGAACTGATGGGCATTAACACGCTGTCGTTTGATAAGAGTAACGATGGCGAAACGCCGGAAGGTATCGGCTTTGCGATTCCTTTCCAGTTAGCAACCAAAATTATGGATAAGCTGATCCGCGATGGTCGCGTGATCCGCGGCTACATTGGTATCGGCGGACGCGAGATCGCACCACTGCACGCGCAGAGCGGTGGTATAGATCAACTGCAAGGGATCGTGGTTAATGAAGTGTCACCTGACGGCCCAGCGGCGAATGCGGGTATTCAGGTCAACGATCTGATTATTTCGGTGGATAACAAACCGGCCATCTCTGCTCTGGAGACGATGGATCAGGTGGCGGAAATTCGCCCTGGTTCGGTGATCCCGGTTGTAGTGATGCGTGATGATAAGCAGTTAACGCTGCAGGTCACCATTCAGGAATATCCGGCAACCAATTAAGTCGAGTGCTCAAAACAAAAACCGGAGTCTGTGCTCCGGTTTTTTATTATTCGCTAATTAATTACTTATTAACGAACTCTTCGCCCAGGGCGATATCTTTCTTCAGCGTATCCAGCATACCTTCCAGTGCGCTCTGTTCAAATGCGCTCAGGGTACCGATAGATTTACGCTCTTCCACGCCGTTTTTACCCAGCAGCAGCGGTTGAGAGAAGAAACGGGCGTACTGACCGTCGCCTTCAACGTAGGCACATTCGACAACGCCTTGTTCGCCCTGCAGTGCACGAACCAGAGACAGACCAAAACGTGCAGCTGCCTGGCCCATAGACAGGGTTGCAGACCCACCACCGGCTTTCGCTTCAACCACTTCAGTACCTGCGTTCTGGATACGTTTGGTCAGATCAGCCACTTCCTGCTCGGTAAAACTAACGCCAGGAACCTGTGACAGCAGCGGCAGAATGGTAACACCAGAGTGACCGCCAATAACCGGCACTTCAACTTCGCCTGGCTGTTTGCCTTTCAGTTCCGCAACAAAAGTGTTGGAACGAATGATATCCAGCGTGGTAACGCCGAACAGTTTGTTTTTGTCATAAACACCGGCTTTTTTCAGCACTTCAGCAGCAATCGCAACTGTGGTGTTAACCGGGTTAGTGATAATACCAATGCACGCTTTCGGGCAGGTTTTCGCAACTTGCTGTACCAGGTTTTTCACGATGCCGGCGTTAACGTTAAACAGGTCGGAACGATCCATACCCGGTTTACGCGCTACACCTGCAGAGATAAGAACGACATCTGCGCCTTCCAGCGCCGGAGTCGCATCTTCACCAGAAAAACCTTTGATTTTCACAGCAGTAGGGATATGGCTCAGATCGACAGCCACACCGGGAGTCACTGGAGCGATATCATACAGAGAGAGTTCTGAACCTGAAGGCAGTTGGGTTTTTAACAGTAGTGCAAGCGCCTGGCCAATACCGCCAGCAGCGCCGAGGACTGCGACTTTCATCCTAAACTCCTTATTATATTGATAAACTAAGATATGTTGCTCCGCTGCCGCGACCTTAATCCACAAAATTGCCGTTTACAATGACCACATCTCAAGAATGTGTAGTCACGCAAGTTTAGCGTTTATGCATTTAATTGCCGTAATCAGGAACCTAACTTACGTAATTAACAGTCGCTTATGCATTAGCGCAACATTCCAACAGGTGGTGACAATATACCCTACCGTTCAGCCAAAACAACATCAATTTGATAACAATTAATTTACTTTTAAGCAGAATTTGCATGCCGTGACGCAGGCATGTTTCTCAATAACGAAATTTGATAAAATCCCGCTCTTTCATAACATTATTTCAGCCTTCTTCAGGGCTGACTGTTTGCATAAAAATTCATCTGTATGCACAATAATGTTGTATCAACCACCATATCGGGTGACTTATGCGAAGCTCGGCTAAGCAAGAAGAACTAGTTAAAGCATTTAAAGCATTACTTAAAGAAGAGAAATTTAGCTCCCAGGGCGAAATCGTCGCCGCGTTGCAGGAGCAAGGCTTTGACAATATTAATCAGTCTAAAGTCTCGCGGATGTTGACCAAGTTTGGTGCTGTACGTACACGCAATGCCAAAATGGAAATGGTTTACTGCCTGCCAGCTGAACTGGGTGTACCAACCACCTCCAGTCCATTGAAAAATCTGGTGCTGGATATCGACTACAACGATGCAGTTGTCGTGATTCATACCAGCCCTGGCGCGGCGCAGTTAATTGCTCGCCTGCTGGACTCACTGGGCAAAGCAGAAGGTATTCTGGGCACCATCGCTGGCGATGACACCATCTTTACCACCCCTGCTAACGGTTTCACCGTCAAAGACCTGTACGAAGCGATTTTAGAGCTGTTCGACCAGGAGCTTTAATCTCTGCCCCGTCGTTTCTGACGGCGGGGAAAATGTTGCTTATCCCTCTCAACCCCCTGCTTTCCCCTGCGATTAATTTAACGAATAGTGCGTTTTACTGCGACATGTCATTCACACAATGAATACATAAGGTAAAAAAAGCACATTATGCAAAATTCATTATCTAATTGAAAACACTAGAATTAACGATAAATAACCGTATTTTTAATTCTTTTTTGTTATTAACATTCACATTTTTAACACTTAGTATCAACAGAAACAGTTAGCGTGGTATTAATTAGTTCAATAATTAGTGTATACTTGATTTTGTGATAAGGGTCACGAAACAAAGACCCAGCAAAAAGATTATGTCGAGGTAAAAATCATGAAAATCAAAACCACTGTTGCTGCATTAAGCGTACTTTCTGTTCTCTCTTTCGGTGCATTCGCTGCCGACTCCATTGATGCTGCACAAGCACAAAACCGTGAAGCAATCGGGACCGTATCCGTAAGTGGTGTGGCGTCTTCGCCAATGGATATACGTGAAATGCTGAACAAAAAAGCGGAAGAGAAAGGCGCAACGGCCTACCAGATTACTGAAGCTCGTAGCGGTGACACCTGGCACGCTACGGCTGAACTGTACAAATAAACCCTCATCGTCTTGTCCGACGATATTGCCCCCGGTTCGGGGGCTTTTTTTTGCGCTAATGACGAACATTAAAACGCAAATGCCCTTCCAGCTCTTCCTCTGCCTCATCAAACAGCAATATTAACGCGCCAAAACGGCGACGCGTTTTCTCTCCCAGATGAACAAATTCAATCTCAAGTGGTAGCGGCAGGACATCATTCATTAACACATCCCATAGTGAGTCGAGATCGCGTACCTTATCTTTCGCCAGACCAAAGGCTTGGCTGAAGTCGCGATAAAAATCCTCCTGACTCTCAATCTCATCAAAATCAAAGGTATAAATATTCATCTGTTGCCACCGTCACGTTTCGCGGCGAGTTCTGCCGTTCATCGCTAAGTATAGCCATGAAAAAACCGACGCTTTTGGCGTCGGTTTTGACTTAACTATCGGTCAACGCATGTTGATACTTATGGAGCATCCCCGCCAGCCGATGAACCGGTTCCGTCACCTGCGGTGGCGCTTGCCAGATGCGTAGCTTTTCCTGGTAGATTTCCAGTTCTTCCAGCAACTGACCAAAGTACCGACGACGTTTATCATCGCTACGGGCAGATATCACATGGTCTGCTGTGCGGCGCATTTGTCGGTGAAACGCCGATAAATCCTCGTTAACCGGGATCGGCGCATCACGCAGGCGCTGGTGCGCGATAATCATCGTCAGCGCCAGGCGAAATTTCGGCAAATCCCCTGGGAACTTATTCATCAGCAAAAACAGCTGCTGATAAAGTGCCGGGAGGTGGTTCTCTTTACGACGTGCCACATTGGTAGTCATCGCGGAAACAGCGGCAGAAACAAACTGATTAAGCAGTACACGTCCAGTCCTGTCGCGCGATTTATCCCGCACCAGCAAAATAACGGTGAACGCGAGCACACAGCCGACGATTTGCCCTAATGCGCTGTCGAGAAACTGACTGAAATGGAAAGTCATCGGGTTATCCAGCACGATAATATTTATGGTGCTGGCCAGCGCCCCCATCGAGCCCAGTCGCCGTTTCTGTACTTCTATTCCGAGGAAGAATCCCAGCACTGCCAGGCTAATACACAGCAGCAACATGCTCTGTTGGGTATTAGGGATAATCACCAAAAAGTAGAGCAGCCCTAACGGCAGCGCGGCCAGCGTCCCGTAGATAAAGTCGATCGCCACCATGCGTGGATTCGGCAAACGCATTGCCAGTGACGTCACGACCGCAATCATCACCATTGCACCACTGCCGGAAGTCCAGCCCGTCCACAGCCAGAAAAGCGTTCCCAGAATGCAGGAAAGTGTGGTTCGCCAGAAGTTAACCATCGCATGATGACGTTCGGCTGACTCTACTTTGACTTCCGGTTCGCCTTGCAGGATCTCTTCTTCGGTGGCGTTGATTTTTGTGTTACTGATAACGCCGCGCTTGAGAAGCTGATAACGCGTTGCCGCCGCGACCCAGCTATAAATGGTGACAGGCGTTTCCCGTTCCCCGGTCCAGGCGATAACTCTTCGCAGGCGTTTGAGCTGCTTGTGGACGTCCTGCGCGGTTTCTACCGGCGTGTCAAAAAATTCGCGGAAAGTATCAGTGATCAATTCCGGGCGCGTATTCTGAATAAGATAAGTTTCGCAGGATTGGGTAATCAGCGTCAGCGATAGCGTATTGATCGCTTTTAAACGTCGATTGGCCCGCGCCCAGCGGGAAGATTCCATATTCAGGTTGCTGCGCATACCTTGTAGCGCCGTGGTGCGTCGCACCAGGTCGCCCCAGGCTTTATCGACAACTTCACCATCGCCATGCTTGATACAGAGTTGCATTAATTGATATTGCGCGACCAGCAAACTTTCCAGCTCTCGATCCACTTCTTGTTTGATCGATCGCGGAGAAAAGAGCAAATCCGCCATAATCGCACACACAATACCGATAACGATCTCGCTACAACGTTCGACGGCAAACTGCGGCGTAAGCAATGGTTCCGGCTGAATGGTGATCACAATGATCAGCGCGGTATAACCGGCCAGCCCCCACGCGTACGAGTTTTCTATTCGTACCAGCGAGGATATCCAGGTACAAAAACCGGCCCAGATACAGCACACCAGAATCATCAATAATGGTGCGCGGATCATCGCAATGATGATCACCAGTCCGGCAATACAGCCAATAAATGTGCCGATGATGCGCAAAAAGCCACGATAGCGAATAGCGCCAGAATACGGTTCACCTCCCGCAGCAAAGGCCGGACCGGCGGCAACAATCGCCGCTGTCAGTACCGCCCAGCGTGGCGTTTCCAGCTGGAAGTGAAAGCCAACAAACAGCGCCAGTACAATGGCGGTCGCCAGTTTTACCGCAAAGCGAATATGTTGGTTAGCAATGGAGAAAATACCCATCGTGATTAACCAAACTCACGCAGGCGATGGGCCATTTTACGGAAGAACGAATCCTGGCTTTCGTCGCGATCTTGTTTGCCAGTGACCACCACTGTAGCAGTGGTGCCCGCAGGCCAGATGTTCTCTTGCTGGTTGTCGAGACGAATACGAACCGGAACACGTTGCGCCAAACGCACCCATTCAAGGTTAGAGTCGATGGTCGCCATCCCTTTGTCGTCACGCGTGCTGCTGGCGTTGGTGACCCCAGCGGCAACACTATCAACAGTCCCTTTCAGCACTTTGTTACTGCCAAGCGGCGTGATCTCTGCACGATACCCCGGACGCACCCCTTCCAGCTTAGTTTCTTCCATATAGGCCAGTACATAGAAGGAGTTCTGTTTCACCAGCGCAACCGCCGTTGATCCTCGAGTAATAAACTCACCGGTATAGACGTTGAGGTTGGTCACCCAGCCATCTGCTGGCGCGCGGATCACCGTGCGTTCAAGATCCAGTTTTGCCAGATCGCGGGTCGCCTGCGCTTTCGCTAACTGATGCAGAACCGTTTGTAGTACGTTGTTAGCCTGGTCGATCTCTTCGCGAGACATCGCCTGCACACCGAGACGGTTACGACGTCCGGCCTCCTGGCGTTTCTCCTGTGCCAGTACCTGATAATAAGCAACATCGGCTTGCGCTTCCTCAAGCGCCTTTTGATAGCGCGGCTGGTCGATGGTGAACAGTATCTGTCCTTTTTTCACCAGCTGGTTATCATGAACATTCACCTGGGTAATGAGTCCAGAAACGTCCGGCGCGATCGCAACGACGTCAGCGCTAAAGCGCGCGTCACGCGTCCAGGGGGATTCGGTGTAATAGACCCAGGCATTAAAAATTGCGATGAAGGCCAGAATGACTAATACGACCGTGATGGCCGTACGGGAGAATTTTCTTATTAGTGTTTTCACTTCAACCTCAAACGAACAGTCGCGATATCAAATAAAACAAGCAGCAATAGAGCGCGGTGTTGAACAACGCCGGATGCCAGACAAAGTCGTAGATACCTGTTGGCACAAGTACCCGGCGCACCAGCCAGAAAATCGCCAGTGATAAAAGCAATTCAAAAAATATCGGTGGGAAGGACAGCCCAAACACCACGATAACGGGAAACAGACTCATGTTGACCTTGGTTGTATAGAGAGAGCAGGCGTTATTATTTTCAGCATCTGTCGCCGCAGAGAAGGGCATGGAAAGCCGGGCGAGAGCAACATTGCTGTAGATTGATATTTAATATATTAGCGTAACTGTTATGCTGTTATCTATATTATGTGATCTAAATCACTTTTAAGTCAGAGTGAATAATGGAACGACTAAAACGCATGTCGGTGTTTGCCAAAGTAGTTGAATTTGGCTCTTTTACCGCCGCCGCCAGACAGCTACAGATGAGCGTTTCGTCCATCAGTCAGACGGTGTCAAAACTGGAAGATGAGTTGCAGGTAAAGCTGTTAAACCGTAGCACACGCAGCATTGGCCTGACCGAAGCCGGTAGAATTTACTACCAGGGCTGCCGTCGTATGCTTCATGAAGTGCAGGATGTTCATGAGCAACTGTATGCCTTCAATAACACCCCCATCGGGACGCTACGCATTGGCTGTTCTTCAACTATGGCACAAAATGTTCTCGCCGGGCTGACAGCCAAAATGCTGAAAGAATACCCAGGTTTGAGCGTCAATCTGGTTACCGGAATTCCAGCCCCCGACCTGATTGCCGACGGTCTGGATGTGGTGATCCGCGTCGGCGCGTTGCAGGATTCCAGCCTGTTTTCCCGCCGTCTTGGCGCGATGCCAATGGTGGTGTGCGCCGCGAAAAGCTATCTCACACAATACGGCATACCGGAAAAACCCGCCGATTTAAGTAGCCATTCATGGCTTGAATACAGCGTGCGGCCCGACAATGAATTTGAACTGATTGCACCGGAAGGGATCTCGACTCGCCTGATCCCGCAAGGGAGATTTGTGACTAATGATCCGATGACGCTGGTGCGCTGGCTAACGGCGGGTGCCGGGATCGCCTACGTGCCGCTGATGTGGGTGATCAACGAGATCAATCGCGGTGAGCTGGAGATCCTGCTGCCGCGTTATCAGTCAGATCCACGCCCGGTTTATGCGTTATATACCGAAAAAGATAAGCTGCCGCTGAAGGTACAGGTCGTGATCAACTCGCTGACGGATTATTTTGTTGAGGTCGGTAAATTGTTTCAGGAGATGCACGGGCGCGGGAAAGAGAAGTAATTCATATTGTACTGTTACGTTCTACAAACCTGTGCCAACGGGTTCCCCTCACCCTAACCCCAGAGGAGCGAGGGGACCGTTCGTGCACGTAGAAAGATTAATTATCCTTCTGAAAATAATGAAATTATTACGCAGTACCGCCAACAGTCAGGTTATCAACTTTCAGCGTTGGCTGGCCCACGCCAACCGGCAAACTTTGCCCTTCTTTACCGCAGACACCCACGCCGTTATCCAGTTTCAGGTCGTTGCCAACCATCGAAATCTGCTGCATGGTTTCGATACCGGAACCAATCAACGTCGCGCCTTTCACCGGCTTCGTTACTTTACCGTTTTCAATCAGATACGCTTCTGAAGTGGAGAAAACGAATTTGCCGGATGTAATATCCACCTGACCGCCACCAAAGTTCGGTGCATAGATACCGTACTCAACGGATTCAATAATTTCCTGCGGGGTCGATTTACCCGGCAGCATATAGGTGTTGGTCATACGCGGCATGGGCAGATGGGCGTAGGATTCACGGCGACCGTTGCCAGTCGGCGTCATCCCCATCAAACGCGCGTTGAGTTTATCCTGCATGTAGCCTTTCAGAATGCCGTTCTCAATCAGCACGTTGTACTGGCCTGGCGTACCTTCGTCATCAATCGCCACCGAACCACGGCGATCGACCATCGTGCCGTCATCAACCACGGTACACAGTTCTGAAGCCACCAGCTCCCCGACCTGCCCACTAAATACTGAAGTGCCGCGGCGGTTGAAGTCGCCTTCCAGACCGTGACCTACCGCTTCATGCAACAGCACGCCCGGCCAACCTGCGCCAAGTACTACCGGCATGGTGCCCGCTGGTGCAGCAACGGCAGAAAGATTGACCAGCGCCATACGCACTGCTTCTTTTGCCCATGCATCCGCACGGACTTCGCCGTCAAGATCGGCAAGGAAGAACTCATAACCAAAACGACCGCCGCCGCCACTGGCACCGCGTTCGCGTTTGCCATCTTCTTCGACCAGAACGCTCACGGAAAGACGCACCAGCGGACGAACATCCGCCGCCAGCGTGCCGTCGGTGGCCGCAACCAGAATTAATTCATAAACGCCGCTGAGGCTGGCAGTCACTTCTTGTACGCGCTTGTCCGCTTCGCGGGCAACCTTATCGACGCGACGCAGGATATCCAGCTTCTCTTCACGGCTCATGCTTTGCAGCGGATCTACCGAGGTATACAACGGGCTATGCTCTACCGCGCCCAGCGTCTGTACTTTGCCATCACCACTATCACGGACGATGGTGCGCGCCGCTTGCGCACTCTGTTCCAGCGCCAGCAGGCTGATTTGGTCAGCGTAAGCAAATCCGGTTTTTTCACCACTGATTGCACGCACACCAACGCCCTGATCGATGTTGTAAGAACCATCTTTAATAATGCGGTCTTCTAAAACCCAGGATTCGTGATAGCTCGACTGAAAATAGAGATCGCCATAATCAAGGCGACGTTCGGCCAGTTGACCGAGGATCGCGAACAAGTCCTGATGTTTCAGGCCGTTCGCCGCTAGCAATTGTTCACTTACCAGGTTAAGACTCATCGTTTTTGCTACTCGTTAGTTACTGCAGTAGAGGATTTTTTACGGCTGCCGGATGCGGCGTGAACGCCCTATCCGACCTACGGTTATGTTCTGGCTCGTTGGCCTTTGGCAACGATTATCATATGAGATTGGGGCAATTACGCGCCCTCGTCAAATCATTGCGCTTTTTCTTTACGCGGTTGGCGCAACACTTCGTTGATTTGCGGATCGTCCAGCGGACCCGAAATGTGATAGCGCAAAATGGAGACTTTGCTCCACAGCGGCCCCAGCACTTTACTGGCTGCAAATACTGCCGCGCCAACAATGGGGTTAACCGCAAAAGCCGCAGCCACGCCCACCGTCGCAGAAATCTCTGGTGCGACAACCGCTTCCATATTCAGGTCGCGACGTACCAGATTTACCGACCCTTTCATGGCGATATCCGCCTCCAGGCCATCCACCAGCGTGTCGTCGGTGTGCATAACCCCGTCTTTAATCCACGCGGTGCTGCGAATGGAGTCAAAATAGAACCCTTCGCCAAAAGTGTCTCTGAAATCAAAACGCAGCTTACGCATCAGGGCATCTACGCTCAATAAGCGCAGCAATTGCCCGGCATGTCCGGTATTGATTTCGGTAATTTCGCCTTTACCCAGTTGAGTATGAATGATGCCATTCAACGTCGCTTCATCTGGCTGCCAGGGTGCTTTGCGCCAGTGTAAATCGTAATCCACATTAAATGACGACTGGCGTATGGGCGTCGTGACACCAAAAAATTCTGCGGCGGCATCAATTTTCTGCCCGCGCAGTTTTCCTTTCAGCGAGGTACGTTCATTCCCCGGATTATTAACCCATTCACCATCGGCAGTAAGCCGCGAGAAACCAGTATCAATCAGTCCATTGGTCAGCGTTAACGTATCGCCAGAAATGGTGAGATCACTGTCAATACGACCGAATTTTTGCCCCCAGAACCAGCACTCTGTGCATCGTATTTGTGCGTCCGGCCAGCCACGGAAGTTAATGCGCTCCGTTGTCGGGAAAGGTGATGACGGTGTTGAATCACCACGAGTTTTCGCCACGCTCGGGTTGTAATAAAGATATTTGATATTCGCCAGCCACGGCGCGTTATTACGCATCGCCAGCGTGGCATTGATTTCACGCCCCTGCGCCTCAACCAGGGTGCCATTTGCCGTCGGTTGCGAAACAATACTCAGGTTATTCCATTGCTGATTTCCCAGTGACAACATAGGCGTACGTAACGTTATGTGTTGTGGGAAACTCGCTGCACCACCGACACTCTCCGCAGCGCCTTTCTGGAACAGGGCCAGCCACTCGGCACCATTCATCGGCGGCATATTGAGTTCAACGCCACTTTGTTCCGGCAACGGCGGGAGCGTTTTACTGTCTGCCGCCCAAATAGCACGATCGAGCGTCAGCTTTTGACCAAGCAACCAGCGGCTATTGAAATGGTTATCCGCACCAGCCTGTCCGGTTAATTCAAAGCTGTTGAGATTGCCATCAACCTTAACGTTTACCGCTAGTGGTTCACCCGCAGGTTTGGCTAACGGTGAAGGTAAGTGACTGCTCACATTCTTCAGATCGCCGTTCAGCTCTACGTTATAGGTCGCGCCAGCATGATAAGGCAGCTCAATGCCCACTTTACCATCCCACGCCACGCTGCCACTCAATGCTTCGTTCACCGCTTCAGGCAGAACGCCGGTTTTCGCCGGTTGCCAGTTACCGTTGAGGTTTACCGCAACCTGGTAGGCTTTTGCCCCTTCTTTGGTGGAAAAATCCACGTTCAACGGCTGATTAAACCAGCTTGCTGTCAGTGGTTCACTTTGCAGATCGCCATTGATAAAGCTGAATTTACCGCTCAAATTTTTCAGGGTGCTGTCGAGTGGTTTGATAAACAGACTGTTATTACGCAGCGTCACTTCACCTTTCGCGGTTACCAGCTCGCCGTTCAGCGGGATATCAAGATGTAAGCGAGCATTCACATCGCCGTCGAGCTGGAGTTCTTGCAGGGTCGCACCCAGGGAATCTTTCAGCGGTGTCTCATCAAAGTAAGGGCCTACGGCTTTACCCGGACCTTTAATGTCAGCGTCAATCAGCAGTTTTTCTTTTGAGTAGTCAGGGATCACTGCGGTGAGATTACTCGCGCGCACGCCGCCCAGATTAACGCCATCGGTTTTCATCCATAAACCGTCGTTAATAAAGTCCAGTTCAATATCAAGGTTAGTTAATGCAGGCCAGTCCGGCTGGAAGGCAAACTTCGCGTTGCGCAGCGGCACCAGCACTTCAAACTGACCTTCGTTGTGTTTATAGGGGAAGAGTTGCGGATTGCCACCATAAACCAGCGTCGCGTTATCCGCTTCACCGCCCTGAATCGCGCCACTTAAGTAATCAACCAGGTCTTTACCCATCAAGTTTTCCGGGAAATAGCGCCAGGCTTGTGAACCATCATCGGTACTGATGCCAGCCAGAATACCCAGCCAGGGTTCATCGTTAGCAGGTTGCAGGTAACGAAAACCGCCGCGCGCATGGACGGCTTTGGCTTTAACGTCAATATTACGCCCATCCAGCTGGAAACCTTTGTCATTGTTCAGCCAGCTTATAGTTGCCTGGCCGTCGGCGATTTCCAGTGGCGCACGGAATACCGTTTCGTAAGGCATCTTTGCCTGCTTCATCGACGCGGTAAGCAAACCATTTTCAACGCTGCCGGAAAGCGTCCCGGAGAAGTGTTCCGCACCCGGTAATAATTTCCATTGCTTCCAGGCCAGATCGCTCCACGATGCCTGAAAACGGGTATTGTCTGCCGCCTGAAGCGGGATATCCAGCGCCAGAGTGTTAATCTTGCCGCTCGGTTGTGTGGAGCGCCAAACATCACCCAGTGCAGGTGAAAGTTTCGCGGCCAGCGGGCGTATGCCCTCCAGGCCTGCCAGCTCCAGATTACTGGCGCGAATCCGGAGTTCGTCACTGCGTTTATTGTCTTTGCCGCCAACGTCCTGTTCCGGTATCCAGGCCAGCGTCAATGCTCCGCTCGGCCAGGGTTTACCGTCCATCGTGATCCGTGTATCGGGAATAGAGAACTGCCAGCCCGGATTTTCACGCGTAATATGCGCGGTCAGATTATCCACCGACAGCGTATGCGTTTCCTTCTCGCCCAACCAGCTGGCACCGCCCTGTTTCAGCCAGACGTCACCGCCGGTTACATCGCCTTTGTCGATCGTCATCCAGCCTTCAAGGGAGAACTGTGCCGTTTCCAGCGCAATATTGTCCTGCATCCATTTACCGAGCCACGGCTTCAGGTCGATGTCATCCGCCTGGAGCCAGACGCGACCATTGCTTAACAACCCCTCATCATCGCGCAAATCCATGCGCACCTGCATCACGCCATGCTGTCCGGTAAGGCTGGAGAGGCTTACCAGACCTTCCGCACGGTGTCGACGTGGATCGTTCAGCCAGGTGAGTTGTGGGATCGCCAGCTCGGCGCGCAGACCGGATGGCGTCAGGAAACTGACTTCACTGTCGCGGAGATCGAAATGGTCAAATTGACGAAGAAACAGATCGCTGATGTGACTGGCTTCCAGACTGTCATCGCTACCACCGCTGGTGATAGGAGTGTTGGTTCGAAAGCGCAGCTGCCAGAAAGTGAGATCACGAAACTGCCAGCGCATATGTAACAGGCTTTGCCAGACATCCAGCGCCAGAGTAACGCGTTTAACCGAAAATTCGCCGCCATCTTTTAGTTCTGCACGGATGTCGTGTGCTTCAAGCGTCGGGCCAAAATTCTGCCAGCTGGCTGAGAGCTGACTGGCTTCTACCGGCATGCCAGTCGCGGATTCTATTTTGTTGAGGATTTCCGGACGCCAGGCGTCAAGATGCGGTAAAGCAATACGCAGGCCGCTAACCAGCAGGGCAGCGATCACAACGAGCGCGGCTCCAGTAAGCAGTAAAATCCCCGGCAATCGCCTCACCCGTCACTCCTTGTCTGCTAAAAATGTGACTCAAAAACCCTTTGCCGGATGGCGGCCCAGCATCTGTTTACATCATTACGACGTCAAACTGCTCCTGGTTATAGAGCGGTTCAATTTGTACTTTAACCTGTTTACCAACGAAAATTTCCACTTCCGCCAGCGAGTGTGACTCTTCGCCTTTCAAGGCTTCAGCTACTGCCGGAGAAGCATAGACCAGGAAACGGTCGGAGTCGTAAGCATGGTGGACACGAACAATCTCGCGCATGATTTCATAGCATACCGTTTCCACGGTTTTCACCGTTCCGCGACCGTGGCAGGTTGGGCATTCGTTACACAGTACGTGCTCAATGCTTTCGCGGGTGCGTTTACGCGTCATCTCCACCAGCCCCAGCGCCGAAAAACCATTAACGCTAGTTTTCACCCGGTCTTTGCTCAATGCCTGCTCCAGCGAGTGCAGCACGCGTCGGCGGTGATCTTCATTATTCATATCGATGAAATCAATAATGATAATCCCGCCCAGATTGCGCAACCGTAACTGGCGAGCGATAGCCTGCGTCGCTTCAATATTGGTATTGAAAATGGTGTCGTCCAGATTGCGATGACCGACAAACGCCCCGGTATTGATGTCCACGGTGGTCATCGCTTCGGTCTGGTCGATAATCAGATAACCACCGGATTTCAGTTCTACTTTGCGTTCCAGCGCTCGCTGGATTTCGTTTTCGACATCAAAGAGATCGAAAATCGGCTGGCGTCCGGTGTAATGCTCCAGCTTGCTGGTCATCTCGGGAATGTACTCCGAGGTGAACTCAAGTAATGCTTCGTAAGTCAGGCGTGAGTCAACGCGAATACGGTCCAGTTCGGCGTCGGCGAAATCACGCAGAACACGCTGCGCCAGCGCCAGTTCACCGTACAGCTGATAACGGGTCTGCGGGCGCTTTTTACGCTCCATAACTTTGGTCCAGACGCGTTTCAGATAAGCGGCATCGGAGGCCAGTTCAGCCTCGCCAACCCCTTCCGCTGCGGTACGGATGATAAACCCGCCCTGCTCGTCGCAATACTCTGCGACCACTTTTTTCAGGCGTTCACGTTCTGATTCGCTTTCAATACGTTGGGAAACCCCAACGTGAGAAGCCCCTGGCATAAACACCAGATAGCGAGAAGGCAGCGTGATATCGGTGGTCAGGCGCGCACCTTTAGTGCCAAGCGGATCTTTCACCACCTGCACCATCAGATCTTGCCCCTGACGAACCAGTTCCGAGATGTCGCGCACCGTGAATTGCTTTTGTTCTTCACCCGCCACACATTCGGTGTGCGGCATGATGTCGGATGCATGAAGAAACGCGGCTTTATCCAGCCCAATATCTACAAAAGCCGCCTGCATACCCGGAAGTACACGACTTACACGACCCTTGTAGATATTGCCTACTATTCCGCGTCGCGCCTCACGTTCAATATGAATTTCCTGCAGAATACCGCCATCAATATACGCCACTCGCGTTTCCGAAGGCGTTACGTTTACTAACAATTCAGCCGTCATGTTTATCCCTTTTCTCACGCAGTGCGTTAAAATTACTTAATAATTCATACGTTTCAACCAGCGGTAAGCCGACTACGGCGTGATAGCTGCCATTTATCTTCCTGACAAAACAGCCACCCAGCCCCTGAATACCGTATGCACCTGCTTTATCTAACGGTTCACCGCTGGCGACATAGCCCGCGATGTCTTCGTCTGTTAACGTTCTGAAAGTCACATCGGTGACCACCAGGCAATCGAGAATGTGCTGGCTGTCGGCCAACGCCACTGCTGTCATCACCTGATGGGTCTGACCCGATAATTTGCGCAACATCTGCGCCGCATGCTCTGCGTCGCGCGGTTTCTCCAGCACTTCTCCGTTCAGGATAACGATAGTATCCGCACCCAGCACCGGGAGATCCTTCGCCGTTTGCGCGACACCTGCCCGTGCTTTCTCGCGCGCCAGACGCACAACATACTGCTGCGCGCTCTCCTGCGGCTGACGCTGCTCCTCAATGCCCGTAACAATACGTTCAAAGGTCACGCCAAGTTGCGCAAGTAACTCCTGACGACGCGGAGAACCGGAAGCTAAATACAGAGAAGTCATAGAAACCTTTATTGCACTGCAAACTGCTGACGGACTTTGCGCATCAGCAAGAAAATCCACGGCCAGAGCACCCCATTGACTACACTACTCCAGAACACTTCCGGTCTGAAAGAGACGTTAATCACTAAAAACTCTGCCCAGAAAACAATAATATCCACCACCAGCGAAAGCAACATGACGACCAGCGCCTGCTGCCATAATGCGAGGTTGCGGAAAAGCTGGTATTTCAGCGCCACCAGGTAAGCAATGATGCTCATCGCCAATACGCGTACGCCAAGCGTCGAGCCACTGATCAGATCCAGTATGGCACCCATCACAAAACCTGTGCCCACATTTACGCGATGGGGCAAGGCCAGGATCCAATACAACAAGATGAGTAACACCCAGTTTGGCCGGAAAACAATCAGGTTGTCCGGCCAGGGCATGATTTGCAGCAACAGCGCAATGAGGAAAGAGAGCCAGATTACCCAGCGTCCCTGGCTACGATAGCTCGCCACTATTGCCCTCCCGGCGCACGCGCAGGCGGTTGAGCACCACTTTGCGGCGGCGTAGCCCTTTGTGGAGAGCGATTAGCAGCAGGCTGTGTCGGCGCAGCAGGCGCAGTAGCTGCATTTCCTGTCGCCGGTTGCTGCGGAGTCGGCTGAGCGATCCCCGTTGCCGGTTCAGGTAACTTTGGCCCCATCGCGTCTGGCGAAGGCAATACCTGCGGCATCATCTGCATCAGACGTTCATTAGCAACACGATGCACCTCTTCCGGCGTCATCGGGTTAGCGCCGTTACGATCTGCCCCCCACAGCAGCAGCAGATAACGCAAACGTTGCAGCCCTGCAGTCGGACGCGCCTGAATCACAGTATAAGCGCGCTGGGTATCGAGTTTTACGGAAGAGACAACCGCGACCGGATAGCCTTCCGGGAAACGACCGCCCAGACCGGAGGTCACCAGCACATCACCAACACGAATATCCGTATTCGCTGGCAGATGCTCAAGCTGCAAATCATCCGTACAACCGTTACCGGCTGCAATTACGCGGATATCGTTGCGCAGCACCTGGATTGGCAGCGCGTGGGTCGCATCACAAATCAGCAGCACGCGACTGGTCAGTTTAGCGACGGCCACCACCTGACCAACAACACCTTTGTCGCTGATGACCGGCTGGCCTTCATAAACGCCATTAACGCTACCTTTATCGATAACAACTTGATCGCTATAAGGATCGTTAACCGTGGAGATAACCTGAGTCACCATTTTCTGCTCATCCTGACGCAGCGGGGAACCCAGCAGCTCGCGCAGACGCGCGTTCTCCTGTTTGTATTGTCCAAGCATCAGCAGTTCACTGTTTTTCAGCAACAGTTCCTGACGTAACGCCCGGTTTTCAAGTTCTAGTTGGTCACGCGAGGCCAGCGTCTGCGATACGCCATCCAGCAATTCACGAGGAGCATTGGAAACAAAGTAGAAAGGACTGACGGCGGTATCCATATAAGTACGGATTTGACTGAACGTCCCCAGGCGGCTGTCGGCAATAATAATGCCGAGCGCCACCAGCACCGCCAGAATAAGGCGAATCTGTAGCGACGGGCCACGGCTAAAAATTGGCTTCATAAGTTATGCGTATTCTCGTATCAGACCAGGCAGGGTAAACAGACGCTTCCCCTGCCTGCATCCGATTACTCTTCGCTGAACAGGTCGCCGCCGTGCATGTCGATCATTTCCAGCGCTTTGCCGCCACCGCGCGCCACACAGGTCAGCGGGTCTTCAGCAACAACGACTGGAATGCCGGTTTCTTCCATTAACAAACGGTCAAGGTTACGCAGCAGTGCGCCACCACCGGTGAGTACCATGCCGCGCTCGGAGATGTCGGAAGCCAGTTCCGGCGGGCACTGTTCCAGTGCAACCATTACCGCACTCACAATACCGGTCAGCGGTTCCTGCAGTGCTTCGAGGATTTCGTTGGAGTTCAGGGTAAAACCGCGTGGAACACCTTCTGCCAGGTTACGGCCACGAACTTCGATTTCACGGACTTCATCGCCCGGGTAAGCCGAACCGATTTCGTGCTTGATACGTTCTGCGGTGGCTTCACCGATCAGAGAACCGTAATTACGACGCACATAGTTGATGATAGCTTCGTCGAAACGATCACCACCAATGCGCACGGAAGAGGAGTAAACCACGCCGTTCAAGGAGATAACAGCAACTTCAGTGGTACCACCACCGATATCAACCACCATAGAACCGGTCGCTTCAGAAACCGGCAGGCCAGCACCAATTGCGGCAGCCATCGGTTCTTCAATCAGGAAGACTTCACGGGCACCAGCGCCCTGCGCGGATTCACGAATTGCGCGGCGTTCAACCTGGGTCGCGCCAACCGGTACACAAACCAGAACGCGCGGGCTTGGACGCATAAAGCTGTTGCTGTGCACTTGTTTGATGAAGTGCTGGAGCATTTTTTCAGTCACGAAGAAGTCGGCGATAACGCCGTCTTTCATTGGGCGAATGGCAGCAATATTGCCCGGCGTACGGCCCAGCATCTGCTTCGCGTCATGACCTACTGCAGCTACGCTTTTCGGTGAACCGGCACGATCCTGACGAATGGCCACCACGGAAGGCTCATTCAATACGATGCCTTGTCCTTTTACATAAATGAGGGTATTCGCAGTACCCAGGTCAATGGACAAGTCATTGGAAAACATGCCACGAAATTTTTTCAACATACTAAGGGATAATCCTGAAAGCTGGGGCGGAAAAGAAAATCCGCTTACTTTACCAACCACACGCAGCAGCCACAAGGCGCAAAAATCATCTGCTACGGTGAAAATTAGTGCAGTTCGTTTCCTTTGTTACAAATCTCTGCCTGAGTCCAGAAAGGCTTAATGCATCAGCAGCATTCCTCGCCTGTTTGCAATCGCGTAAGGTCATTCATCTGCATATGTGCTGCAACAATCTGGCGAGCAGACAAGCACACTCCCATGAGACGCAGCGCGCGTTATTCTACGTGAAAACGGATTAAACGGCAGGTTAAACCGAGTATCTTTGTGAATATTTTTTCACGTTAGTATCAAGTGGCTGTGAGGACGCGAAAAAATCCCCTTGCCCGCCTGTAACACCGCGCTGAATCAGGGTCTGCCACTCGCTTCGCGAACGCACACCGGTGGCGTAAACTTGGGTGCTGGTCCCGGAGCAGGCTTCCACCAGGCTTTGAACCAGCAGCTGGTTCTCCGTTCGCTTCTCAATGTTTCTGACCAGCCCCGGATGGAGCTTGAGTAACTCAACATTAAGTTCTTTGATCCAACTGGTGCTTACCAGCGTCAAACCAGCCTGGTTGACGGCTACCCGTACCCCTAAAGCATTCACTAAACGAATAACAGGTTGTAAACGACTGATATGTTGACCTACATCGGCCTCTGCAAGTTCAATAATTATGCGTTTTCGTTGTGATTTTTCACATTGCATTAACGTATCGCGCAGCCAACGCTGAAAACGCGGGCGAATCAGCGACTCAACGGTAACCTGAATCGCCAGATTTTCCTCTGGCCAGTAACGCAATAGTGGAATAAGACGGCTGATTTGCAGACGGTCATACTCTTCCGATAAGCCAAACTGCAAGACCATCGGCATATACTCCGCCGAGCTAACCTCTTCATTACCATCGAAGATGCGGCACATGAGTTCGCGATGATGAACCTGACCTTCGCGAGTAACCGCCGGTTTTTGATAAAGGCGCGGGCCGCCGCGACTGAGCATTTGCTCGATAAGCGTACGCCAGCGAACATTACCGCGTCCTTTTTCAGGCAACGAGTCATCGTAAATAGCCCAGCTATTGCCGCCCTGCAATCCCGCATTACGCGTGGCAGACTCTGCATGTTCCATTACCTGCTCGGTATCCTGACCACTACGCCAGGCGCAGATACCAATGTGGATCATATCGTCGCGATCGAGCATTTTATTGTTCGGCAAGGTATCGACGGCTTTGATTAACTGACCGGCGATGCTCTCTGCCTCTTTTAACGTCCGGTGCGGTAACAGCGCAGCAAAATCACTGCGGTGGTAACGCGCCAGCAGTGCGCCAGGGTAGCGCATCATAAATGTCGACAGCAGATTCGTCAGAGTGAAGAACTGTTCTTCAACCTGGCTGTGCCCCCAAGTATCGCTCAACATATTGAAATCCGGCAGACGAATCATCATCACGATCCCGTGGGTACCTACTTTCTCCTGATCTTCCAGTAACGTTGCTAACTGATTATCGAAAAAGAGTCGGTTATTGAGGCCGGTTTTCACGTCCTGGGCGGCATAAGAGCGGATCAGCGTATCAAGACGGCTGTGTTGTTCGCGTGCGTTCTGAATTTCACGAAGCAGCGTATCTAGCGCACTGCTGGTTCTGGGCGGCCATTCATAGATGGTTCCCAACACATTAGAGCCACGCTCACCGTTTAAGATACGAGTAGCCCGGGTTTCCAGCAATTCTTGCCCGGCAAGTTGCCGTTGTAACCAGCGTACCGCCAGGAAGAGCATAACAATGATAAAGCCAATCGCCCCCGTGAGCGGCGCGGTAGTCATTAAAGAATGGAAATAGTTGCCCATCGGATCCTGATAAACCAGACGCAGCGACATCCCCGGATGCTTTATCAACGGAACACTCAGTTCGCGAAACAGATCGCTGGAGCCAACCGGACGATAACTACCATTTCTGGCCAGGGTATAAACCTGTTTATCACCATGGAGCAGGTCTACACGAACGATATCTGCCGACATCATTAATTCGGTAATTTGTGGCCTTAATGTGCTGAAGTCATTCGACACAAGGTGGGTATCAATCGCCGTCGCCACCGCCTGAACGCGATGACTAAACTTATACTGAATTGCGTTGTAGAAACTTAGCGAACAGCCCAGCAAAGTCACAAAAATTGTTAACCCGGTGAGCAGCGTAACAAAGGCCGAAAATTTCGTCGTTAATCTCATCCTTGTGTTAACTCCGATAGTGAGGAAGCGGGCATACTAGCAAATCAGATTTATCTCGCAATTTATTGCGCTTCATCGGCTTTGCTTTTCCATTAGCGAGTATAGTCTTCAGAAATTATTTTCCAATCCATCATGCACATGAGGACCACTTATGCAGGCGTTACTTTTAGAACAGCAGGACGGCAAAACTCTCGCATCGGTACAGACACTTGACGAAAGTCGCCTGCCGGAGGGCGATGTCACGGTTGATGTTCACTGGTCGAGCCTGAACTATAAAGATGCGCTGGCGATTACCGGTAAGGGAAAAATCATCCGTAATTTTCCGATGATTCCTGGGATCGATTTTGCCGGAACTGTACGCACCAGCGAAGATCCGCGTTTTCATGCCGGTCAGGAGGTGTTACTCACTGGCTGGGGCGTTGGTGAAAACCACTGGGGTGGGCTGGCGGAGCAGGCGCGAGTGAAAGGTGACTGGCTGGTTGCCATGCCGCAAGGGCTGGACGCGCGTAAAGCAATGATTATCGGTACTGCCGGTTTTACCGCCATGCTGTGTGTGATGGCGCTGGAAGATGCCGGTGTTCGCCCGCAGGACGGGGAGATTGTCGTGACGGGTGCCAGTGGTGGCGTCGGCAGTACCGCCGTGGCGCTGCTGCATAAGTTGGGTTATCAGGTCGTTGCCGTTTCCGGTCGCGAAAGTACCCATGAATACCTGAAAAGTTTAGGTGCCAGTCGTATTCTCCCTCGTGATGAGTTTGCCGAATCCCGTCCTCTGGAAAAACAAGTCTGGGCTGGGGCAATTGACACTGTTGGCGACAAAGTGCTGGCAAAAGTGCTGGCGCAAATGAATTACGGCGGCTGCGTGGCGGCCTGTGGTCTGGCGGGTGGTTTTACTCTGCCAACCACGGTCATGCCATTTATTCTGCGTAATGTCCGTTTGCAAGGGGTGGATTCAGTAATGACGCCACCAGAACGCCGCGCACAAGCCTGGCAGCGACTGGTCGCCGATTTACCGGAATCATTCTATACCCAGGCGGCAAAAGAGATATCTCTGTCAGAGGCACCGAACTTTGCCGAGGCCATCATTAATAACCAGATCCAGGGTCGCACGCTGGTGAAGGTTAACTAACCATTTAGCAAGGAATAATAAGAGAGGGAACTCATTTTGACATCATTATTCAATCGGTTAACGGGAAAAGCGGTTAGCCGGACAGCTTTCGTCGAACACCTTGGTCAGGAAGTTGTACAACATCATCCAAACTGGAAAGTCATGATTTCGACTGACCACAAATTGATGCGCATTGATACTCCTCTAAACAGCCATTATTGATATGCCTCCGTCGCCTGTTAGGTTTATGGTGCTTTGCCTGGGCGACACTACGCTTAACCTGTTACTGATTTCTGGTCCCATGGGGTGAATAATCTGATTTTATTTGACTACAAATTAACCACTCGAACCTATTTAATGCTGAGAATTGTCAGTCGGTTGATTTTGCGTGCTTTAGCATTCACATCTATCCAGACGATGCAGTGAAAATTGGGTAATCCCCAGCAACCGCTGCGTAATGTCGTCTATCTTGTCGCGATCCTGGCATCCCTACATTATTTGTGGTCTGTGAAGATTATCTCATTGCAGCCCCTCATCTTCGCAGGGCTGGCTTTACAGCTTTTCACCTTACGTTATAAGAAGTTCCGTCGATGATGGCGCTAATTTCGTGAATTGTGCGGCTTGTTGCAAATTACACGGTGTTGAAGGTTATTTACATGTTAGCTGTTGATTATCTTCCCTGATAAGACCAGTATTTAGCTGCCAATTGCTACGAAATCGTTATAATGTGCGACCTCGTCCTCCCTGACGCAGTTTTTGCGCTGCGGAAAAGGTGACATTGGCGCAACGAAGGTATATTTTGTTTTTTGCCGGAGGATAGCAGCAGATCGCTGCACAATGTCCGTCAAGTCTAACATTGACACTCTGGGGCAAAATAGACCGGCGTCCCGGCCTGCTGGAATTTATCGCTATGCATACAGCTGTCGGGGCATACGCTTTACAGACGGCGGTGAAACGCCTGTCACAATCACACTAAACAAAGAGTACGGAACCCACTCATGGATATTCGTAAGATTAAAAAACTGATCGAGCTGGTTGAAGAATCAGGCATCTCCGAACTGGAAATTTCTGAAGGCGAAGAGTCAGTACGCATCAGCCGTGCAGCTCCTGCCGCAAGTTTCCCTGTGATGCAACAAGCTTACGCTGCACCAATGATGCAGCAGCCAGCTCAATCTAACGCAGCCGCTCCGGCGACCGTTCCTTCCATGGAAGCGCCAGCAGCAGCGGAAATCAGTGGTCACATCGTACGCTCCCCGATGGTTGGTACTTTCTACCGCACCCCAAGCCCGGACGCAAAAGCGTTCATCGAAGTGGGTCAGAAAGTCAACGTGGGCGATACCCTGTGCATCGTTGAAGCCATGAAAATGATGAACCAGATCGAAGCGGACAAATCCGGTACCGTGAAAGCAATTCTGGTCGAAAGTGGACAACCGGTAGAATTTGACGAGCCGCTGGTCGTCATCGAGTAACGAGGCGAACATGCTGGATAAAATTGTTATTGCCAACCGCGGCGAGATTGCATTGCGTATTCTTCGTGCCTGTAAAGAACTGGGCATCAAGACTGTCGCTGTGCACTCCAGCGCGGATCGCGATCTAAAACACGTATTACTGGCAGATGAAACGGTCTGTATTGGCCCTGCTCCGTCAGTAAAAAGTTATCTGAACATCCCGGCAATCATAAGCGCCGCTGAAATCACCGGCGCAGTAGCAATCCATCCGGGTTACGGCTTCCTCTCCGAGAACGCCAACTTTGCCGAGCAGGTTGAACGCTCCGGCTTTATCTTCATTGGCCCGAAAGCAGAAACCATTCGCCTGATGGGCGACAAAGTATCCGCAATCGCGGCGATGAAAAAAGCGGGCGTTCCTTGCGTACCAGGTTCTGACGGCCCGCTGGGCGACGATATGGATAAAAACCGTGCCATTGCTAAACGCATAGGTTATCCGGTGATTATCAAAGCCTCCGGCGGCGGCGGCGGTCGTGGTATGCGTGTAGTGCGCGGCGACGCTGAACTGGCACAATCCATCTCCATGACCCGTGCGGAAGCGAAAGCCGCATTCAATAACGATATGGTTTACATGGAGAAATACCTGGAAAATCCTCGCCACGTCGAGATTCAGGTACTGGCTGACGGTCAGGGCAACGCTATCTATCTGGCGGAACGTGACTGCTCTATGCAGCGTCGTCACCAGAAAGTGGTCGAAGAAGCACCAGCACCGGGAATTACACCGGAACTGCGTCGCTACATCGGCGAACGTTGTGCTAAAGCGTGTGTTGATATCGGCTATCGCGGTGCAGGTACTTTCGAGTTCCTGTTCGAAAACGGCGAGTTCTATTTCATCGAAATGAACACCCGTATTCAGGTAGAACACCCGGTTACAGAAATGATCACCGGCGTTGACCTGATCAAAGAACAGCTGCGTATCGCTGCCGGTCAACCGCTGTCGATCAAGCAAGAAGAAGTTCACGTTCGCGGCCATGCGGTGGAATGTCGTATCAACGCCGAAGATCCGAACACCTTCCTGCCAAGCCCAGGCAAAATCACCCGTTTCCACGCACCTGGCGGTTTTGGAGTGCGTTGGGAGTCTCATATCTACGCGGGCTACACCGTACCGCCGTACTATGACTCAATGATCGGTAAGCTGATTTGCTACGGTGAAAACCGTGACGTGGCGATTGCTCGCATGAAGAATGCGCTGCAGGAGCTGATCATCGACGGTATCAAAACCAACGTTGATCTGCAGATCCGCATCATGAATGACGAGAACTTCCAGCATGGTGGCACTAACATCCACTATCTGGAGAAAAAACTCGGTCTTCAGGAAAAATAAGACTGCAAAAGCGTCAAAAGGCCGGATTTTCCGGCCTTTTTTATTACTGGGGATCGACAACCCCCATAAGGTACAATCCTCGCTTTCTTCACCCATCAGGGACAAAAAATGGACACTCGTTTTGTTCAGGCCCATAAAGAGGCGCGCTGGGCGCTGGGGCTGACCCTTTTGTATCTGGCAGTTTGGTTAGTAGCCGCTTACTTACCTGGCGTTGCCCCCGGTTTTACCGGCTTTCCGCGCTGGTTTGAGATGGCCTGCATCCTGACGCCGCTACTGTTTATTGGACTGTGCTGGGCGATGGTGAAATTTATCTATCGCGATATCCCACTGGAGGATGACGATGCAGCTTGAAGTAATTCTACCGCTGGTCGCCTATCTGGTGGTGGTGTTCGGTATCTCGGTTTATGCGATGCGTAAACGGAGCACCGGCACCTTCCTTAATGAGTATTTCCTCGGCAGCCGCTCTATGGGCGGTATTGTGCTGGCGATGACGCTCACCGCGACCTATATCAGTGCCAGTTCGTTTATCGGCGGGCCTGGAGCTGCTTATAAATACGGCCTGGGTTGGGTATTGCTGGCGATGATTCAGCTTCCTGCAGTCTGGCTTTCGCTCGGTATTCTCGGCAAGAAGTTCGCGATTCTTGCGCGCCGCTACAATGCAGTGACGCTGAACGATATGCTGTTTGCCCGCTACCAGAGTCGTCTTCTGGTGTGGCTGGCGAGTTTGAGTTTGCTGGTTGCGTTCGTTGGGGCAATGACCGTGCAGTTTATCGGCGGTGCGCGCCTGCTGGAAACCGCGGCGGGTATTCCTTATGAAACCGGGCTGCTGATTTTCGGTATCAGCATTGCGTTGTATACCGCCTTTGGCGGCTTTCGCGCCAGCGTGCTGAACGACACCATGCAAGGGCTTGTGATGCTGATTGGCACCGTTGTGCTGCTTATTGGCGTGGTACATGCCGCTGGCGGCTTAAGCAACGCAGTACAGACCTTGCAAACCATCGATCCGCAACTGGTTACGCCACAAGGCGCTGACGATATTCTGTCGCCTGCCTTTATGACGTCGTTCTGGGTACTGGTGTGCTTTGGCGTGATTGGCCTGCCGCATACTGCGGTGCGCTGTATCTCTTATAAAGACAGCAAAGCAGTACACCGGGGGATCATCATCGGTACGATTGTAGTCGCAATCCTGATGTTCGGTATGCACCTGGCCGGAGCGTTAGGTCGTGCAGTGATCCCCGATCTCACCGTACCGGATCTGGTGATCCCGACGTTAATGGTAAAAGTGCTGCCACCGTTTGCTGCCGGGATCTTTCTGGCTGCACCTATGGCTGCGATCATGTCGACAATTAACGCCCAATTGCTACAAAGTTCCGCTACGATCATTAAAGATCTCTATCTGAATATCCGTCCGGATCAAATGCAAAACGAGACGCGTCTGAAGCGGATGTCGGCGGTAATTACGTTAGTTCTCGGCGCGTTGCTGCTGCTTGCCGCCTGGAAGCCGCCAGAAATGATCATCTGGCTGAATTTGCTGGCCTTCGGTGGGCTGGAAGCCGTTTTCCTGTGGCCGCTGGTGCTGGGTCTTTACTGGGAACGCGCCAACGCCAAAGGCGCGCTAAGTGCGATGATCGTTGGCGGCGTGCTGTATGCCGTACTCGCGACGCTGAATATTCAGTACCTGGGCTTCCACCCTATCGTGCCCTCGTTACTACTAAGTTTGGTGGCTTTCCTGGTCGGAAACCGTTTCGGTACATCCGTCCCGCAAGCTACCGTTTTGACTACTGATAAATAAAGAGTTTTGCCATGCCTTGGATCCAACTGAAACTGAACACCACCGGCGCGAACGCGGAAGATCTTAGCGATGCGCTGATGGAAGCGGGTGCCGTTTCTATCACTTTTCAGGATACCCACGATACGCCAGTATTTGAGCCGCTGCCGGGCGAAACGCGCCTGTGGGGCGACACCGATGTGATTGGTCTGTTCGACGCTGAAACCGATATGAACGACGTGGTGGCGATTCTGGAAAACCATCCGCTGCTCGGCGCAGGCTTCGCGCATAAAATCGAACAACTAGAAGATAAAGACTGGGAGCGCGAATGGATGGATAATTTCCACCCGATGCGCTTTGGTGAACGACTGTGGATCTGCCCTAGCTGGCGTGATGTGCCGGACGAAAACGCCGTCAACGTGATGTTAGATCCAGGGCTGGCGTTTGGTACGGGTACCCATCCAACCACCTCTCTGTGCCTGCAATGGCTCGACAGCCTCGATTTAACCGGTAAAACAGTCATCGACTTTGGCTGTGGTTCCGGCATTCTGGCGATCGCGGCGCTGAAACTGGGTGCAGCAAAAGCCATTGGTATTGATATCGATCCGCAGGCGATTCAGGCCAGCCGCGACAACGCCGAACGTAATGGCGTTTCTGACCGTCTGGAACTCTACTTACCGAAAGATCAGCCAGAAGAAATGAAAGCCGACGTGGTGGTCGCTAACATCCTTGCAGGCCCATTACGTGAACTGGCACCGTTAATCAGCGTCCTGCCGGTTTCAGGCGGTTTGCTGGGCCTTTCCGGTATTCTGGCAAGCCAGGCAGAGAGCGTTTGTGAAGCTTATGTCGACAGCTTCGCACTGGACCCGGTCGTGGAAAAAGAAGAGTGGTGCCGCATTACCGGTCGTAAGAATTAACCTTCGCATCGCCGTAGGGTGACGCGGGGCGAAGTGCGAGCAAGCTCACAAAAGGCACGTAAATTTGCCGATTATTTACGCAAATTTGCGTGCCAAAATTTTCATTCATAAAGAAAAATTGAGAACTTACTCAAATTTCTTTGAGTGTAAATTTTAGTCACTATTTTCTAATATGATGATTTTTATGAGTAATTATCGCACCACGCTCATTTTAAATGCAATTCTTTGATCCATCTCAGAGGATTGGTCAAAGTTTGGCCTTTCATCTCGTGCAAAAAATGCGTAATATACGCCGCCTTGCAGTCACAGTATGGTCATTTCTTAACTCATGCGCATCGGACAATATCAGCTCAGAAATCGCCTGATCGCAGCGCCCATGGCTGGCATTACAGACAGACCTTTTCGGACGTTGTGCTACGAGATGGGAGCCGGATTGACAGTATCCGAGATGATGTCTTCTAACCCACAGGTTTGGGAAAGCGACAAATCTCGTTTACGGATGGTGCACATTGATGAACCCGGTATTCGCACCGTGCAAATTGCTGGTAGCGATCCGAAAGAAATGGCAGATGCAGCACGTATTAACGTGGAAAGCGGTGCCCAGATTATTGATATCAATATGGGTTGCCCGGCTAAAAAAGTGAATCGCAAGCTCGCAGGTTCAGCCCTTTTGCAGTACCCGGATGTCGTTAAATCGATCCTTACCGAGGTCGTCAATGCAGTGGACGTTCCTGTTACCCTGAAGATTCGCACCGGCTGGGCACCGGAACACCGTAACTGCGAAGAGATTGCCCAACTGGCTGAAGACTGTGGCATTCAGGCTCTGACCATTCATGGCCGTACACGCGCCTGTTTGTTCAATGGAGAAGCTGAGTACGACAGTATTCGGGCAGTTAAGCAGAAAGTTTCCATTCCGGTTATCGCGAATGGCGACATTACTGACCCGCTTAAAGCCAGAGCTGTGCTCGACTATACAGGGGCGGATGCCCTGATGATAGGCCGCGCAGCTCAGGGAAGACCCTGGATCTTTCGGGAAATCCAGCATTATCTGGACACTGGGGAGTTGCTGCCCCCGCTGCCTTTGGCAGAGGTTAAGCGCTTGCTTTGCGCGCACGTTCGGGAACTGCATGACTTTTATGGTCCGGCAAAAGGGTACCGAATTGCACGTAAACACGTTTCCTGGTATCTCCAGGAACACGCTCCAAATGACCAGTTTCGGCGCACATTCAACGCCATTGAGGATGCCAGCGAACAGCTGGAGGCGTTGGAGGCATACTTCGAAAATTTTGCGTAAACAGAAATAAAGAGCTGACAGAACTATGTTCGAACAACGCGTAAATTCTGACGTACTGACCGTTTCTACCGTTAACTCTCAGGATCAGGTAACCCAAAAACCCCTGCGTGACTCGGTTAAACAGGCACTGAAGAACTATTTTGCTCAACTGAATGGTCAGGATGTGAATGACCTCTATGAGCTGGTACTGGCTGAAGTAGAACAGCCCCTGTTGGACATGGTGATGCAATACACCCGTGGTAACCAGACCCGTGCTGCGCTGATGATGGGCATCAACCGTGGTACGCTGCGTAAAAAATTGAAAAAATACGGCATGAACTAATTCAGGTTAGCTAAATGCTTGATTAAAAAGGCGCTACTCGGCATGGGGAAGCGCCTTTTTTATAGGTGTCACAAAGGGAGTGACCATGAGAACAGGATGTGAACCGACCCGGTTTGGTAATGAAGCTAAGACCATTATTCACGGTGATGCCCTTGCCGAACTTAAAAAGCTACCTACTGAAAGCGTCGATCTGATCTTTGCCGACCCACCGTATAACATCGGTAAAAATTTTGATGGTCTGATCGAAGCCTGGAAAGAAGATCTGTTTATCGACTGGCTGTTTGAAGTGATTGCAGAGTGCCACCGCGTTCTGAAAAAGCAGGGCAGCATGTACATTATGAACAGTACGGAAAACATGCCCTTTATCGATCTCCAGTGCCGCAAGCTTTTTACCATCAAAAGTCGCATCGTCTGGTCATATGACAGTTCTGGAGTACAGGCGAAAAAACACTACGGCTCCATGTACGAACCCATCCTGATGATGGTGAAAGACGCAAAGAACTACACATTCAACGGTGATGCTATTCTGGTAGAAGCCAAAACCGGATCGCAGCGCGCGTTGATCGATTATCGCAAAAATCCTCCACAGCCATACAATCATCAAAAAGTACCGGGTAACGTCTGGGATTTTCCGCGCGTGCGTTATTTAATGGATGAATATGAGAACCACCCGACGCAAAAACCGGAAGCCTTACTGAAACGCATTATTCTCGCCTCTTCCAACCCAGGCGATATCGTTCTCGACCCGTTTGCCGGTAGCTTTACTACCGGTGCCGTAGCCGTCTCCAGCGGGCGAAAATTCATTGGTATTGAGATCAACAGCGAGTACATCAAAATGGGGCTTCGACGGCTGGATGTCGCGTCGCATTACTCTGCGGAAGAACTGGCGAAAGTGAAAAAAAGAAAGACCGGCAACCTGTCAAAACGAAGCCGGTTAAGCGAAGTTGACCCCGATCTCATTGCAAAGTAAAGGAAGTGTAAGCCTGGTTTTCAGATTATTCATTTCGTGTATATTTCCTGCCAGACTTGGTTAAACATGCACAGGCTCAGGTAATGATTCGCAAGTATTGGTGGCTCGTCGTTTTCGCTGTCTTCGTTTTTCTGTTTGATACTTTACTGATGCAGTGGATTGAACTGCTGACAACAGAAACAGACAAATGCCGCAATATGAACTCAGTTAATCCACTAAAACTGGTTAACTGTGACGAACTGAATTTTCAGGACAGAATGTGAATTTACATGACACTTAATTCATTCGTTTGATGAATTAATTTCGTTATGTTTTCATCTGGCATGAACATTCTTAATACGTTATCGACCAGAGCGGGGGCTTGTTTATAAAGATCATAACCCGCCATATTCATTAACCAGTTTTGAACAATTCCGCTGAAGGCACCATTAATAATAATCATCACAACATCTAAATCGAGGTTATTTGCTACACAACCTTGTTGCTGACACGCCTGCAATACTTCGCGGAGAGTCTGCGGATTGAAGCCCATCTTTTCGCGTATCACTCCCTCGGCCAGCATCTCATCATTAAATTCACATTTGTGATATAAGATTTTCAGCAACGCCTGCTGGCGGGGAATTTTGGCAATATATTGCAAGCCGACAATCAATTTTTCACGCAATTGTTGAAATGGGTCATGCTCTAACCCAGCCGTCAAGTGATCCTGGATTAACTCTCGCAATGAAGGCTGTTGCAACCACATCTCATTAAACAGTTGAGTCTTGTTTTCGAAGTGCCAGTAGATAGCGCCACGCGTAACGTTAGCAGCGTCGGCAATGTCGTTGAGCGTCGTCTTGCTTACGCCATGCTGCGCAAACTGGGCGATGGCAGTTTCAATCAGTTCTTGCCGGGTCTTCAGAGCTTCGGCTTTGGTTCTTTTTGCCATGATTAATTATTCAGGAAATAAATATATTCGACACAGAGTGAGAAAATAGCGAAGGTTAATCTATCACCTAATGTGTATTTATACGAGAGGCTAATATTGAGTTGCTATAAATCGTTAAATAAATAATATATATTATTTACCTAAGATACATTCACTACATCAATATATATTTCAATTTACGATGTTTTAATTCCGCCTCTTTCAATCCGCGTCAAAATAAAACAGTAGAATATTAATCTTTTTTTGTGTTTATGTGCCTTGAGACGCCTGTATTCATAACTATTCCTTACATCGACGAATGATAATTTGTAGGATAGCGAACTGTATTTTTCTTTCTGCGAGTTAACGCGTTGCCTTTTTGGGTAAATAACGCGCTTTTGGTTTTTTGAGGAATAGTAATGACGAAACATGCCAGGTTTTTCCTCCTGCCCTCCTTTATTCTGATCTCCGCGGCTTTAATCGCCGGTTGTAACGATAAGGGAGAAGAGAAAGCTCACGTCGGTGAACCGCAGGTTACCGTTCATATTGTAAAAACGGCCCCGTTAGAAGTTAAGACTGAATTACCAGGCCGCACCAATGCTTACCGTATAGCCGAAGTTCGCCCACAGGTTAGCGGGATCGTACTGAATCGCAATTTCACTGAAGGCAGCGATGTGCAAGCAGGCCAGTCCCTGTACCAGATCGATCCCGCGACCTATCAGGCAAATTATGACAGCGCGAAAGGCGAACTGGCGAAAAGTGAAGCCGCCGCCGCCATCGCGCATTTGACGGTAAAACGTTACGTTCCGCTCGTGGGTACGAAATACATCAGCCAGCAGGAGTACGACCAGGCCATTGCTGATGCTCGCCAGGCCGATGCCGCCGTGATTGCCGCAAAAGCCACAGTCGAAAGCGCTCGCATCAATCTCGCTTATACCAAAGTGACTGCGCCAATTAGCGGACGTATCGGCAAATCGACCGTGACCGAAGGCGCTCTTGTCACTAATGGGCAAACGACTGAACTGGCGACTGTCCAGCAGCTCGATCCTATCTACGTTGATGTGACCCAATCCAGCAACGATTTTATGAGGCTGAAGCAATCCGTAGAGCAAGGAAATTTGCATAAGGAAAACGCCACCAGCAACGTAGAGTTGGTCATGGAAAACGGTCAAACCTATCCCCTGAAAGGTACGCTGCAATTCTCTGATGTGACCGTTGATGAAAGCACTGGCTCCATAACCCTACGTGCCGTCTTCCCTAACCCGCAACATACGCTTTTGCCGGGTATGTTTGTGCGCGCACGGATTGATGAAGGCGTCCAACCTGACGCCATTCTTATCCCGCAACAAGGCGTTAGCCGCACACCGCGTGGTGATGCAACCGTGCTGATTGTTAACGATAAAAGTCAGGTGGAAGCGCGCCCTGTCGTTGCCAGTCAGGCGATTGGCGATAAATGGTTGATTAGCGAAGGTCTGAAATCTGGCGATCAAGTCATTGTCAGCGGCCTGCAAAAAGCGCGTCCGGGAGAGCAGGTTAAAGCCACTACCGATACCCCCGCAGATACTGCATCGAAGTAAGGTAATCTGACATGGCAAACTTTTTTATTCGACGACCGATATTTGCATGGGTGCTGGCCATTATTCTGATGATGGCGGGCGCACTGGCGATCCTACAATTGCCCGTCGCTCAGTATCCAACCATTGCACCGCCTGCGGTTTCTGTTTCGGCAAACTATCCAGGTGCTGATGCGCAGACCGTGCAGGATACGGTGACGCAGGTTATCGAACAGAATATGAATGGTATCGATAACCTGATGTATATGTCCTCCACCAGCGATTCCGCCGGTAGCGTGACAATTACCCTTACCTTCCAGTCCGGGACCGATCCTGATATCGCGCAAGTGCAGGTGCAGAACAAACTCCAGCTCGCCACGCCGTTGCTGCCGCAGGAGGTTCAGCAGCAGGGGATCAGTGTTGAAAAGTCCAGTAGCAGCTATTTGATGGTGGCGGGCTTTGTCTCTGATAACCCAGACACCACACAGGACGATATCTCGGACTATGTGGCCTCTAACGTTAAAGATACGCTTAGCCGTCTGAATGGCGTCGGTGACGTACAGCTTTTCGGCGCACAGTATGCGATGCGTATCTGGCTGGACGCCGATCTGCTAAACAAATATAAACTGACACCGGTTGATGTGATTAACCAGTTGAAGGTACAGAACGATCAGATCGCTGCCGGACAGTTGGGCGGAACGCCAGCGTTACCAGGGCAACAGTTGAATGCCTCGATTATTGCTCAAACGCGGTTAAAAAATCCGGAAGAATTCGGCAAAGTGACCCTGCGCGTAAACAGTGACGGCTCGGTGGTACGCCTGAAAGATGTCGCACGGGTTGAACTTGGCGGTGAAAACTATAACGTTATCGCTCGTATCAACGGAAAACCGGCGGCGGGCCTGGGGATTAAGCTGGCAACCGGCGCGAATGCTCTCGATACCGCGAAAGCCATTAAGGCAAAACTGGCGGAATTACAGCCATTCTTCCCGCAGGGAATGAAGGTTCTCTACCCTTATGACACCACGCCATTCGTCCAGCTTTCTATTCACGAAGTGGTAAAAACGCTGTTCGAAGCCATTATGCTGGTGTTCCTGGTGATGTATCTGTTCTTGCAGAATATGCGAGCAACGCTGATCCCCACCATTGCGGTACCCGTGGTGTTGTTAGGGACGTTTGCCATCCTCGCCGCTTTTGGTTACTCCATCAACACACTAACGATGTTCGGGATGGTGCTTGCCATCGGGCTGCTCGTCGATGATGCGATAGTGGTGGTGGAGAACGTCGAGCGCGTGATGATGGAGGATAAGCTCCCGCCAAAAGAAGCGACGGAAAAATCAATGTCGCAAATCCAGGGCGCACTGGTGGGTATCGCGATGGTGCTGTCAGCGGTATTTATTCCGATGGCATTCTTCGGCGGTTCTACTGGGGCAATTTATCGCCAGTTCTCTATCACCATCGTTTCGGCAATGGCGCTTTCTGTTCTGGTGGCATTGATTCTTACCCCTGCGTTATGTGCAACGCTGCTTAAACCCGTCTCTGCTGAGCATCACGAAAATAAGGGCGGTTTCTTCGGCTGGTTTAATACTACCTTCGATCATAGCGTTAACCACTACACCAACAGCGTCGGCAAAATCCTCGGTTCCACAGGACGATATTTACTGATCTATGCGCTGATTGTTGCAGGAATGGTGGTGTTGTTTTTACGTCTTCCGTCTTCCTTCTTACCTGAAGAGGATCAGGGTGTCTTTCTGACCATGATTCAGTTACCCGCTGGCGCGACGCAAGAGCGGACGCAAAAAGTGTTGGATCAAGTGACGGATTACTATCTGAAGAACGAGAAAGCGAACGTTGAAAGTGTCTTTACGGTTAACGGCTTTAGCTTCAGCGGCCAGGCACAAAACGCCGGTATGGCCTTCGTCAGTCTGAAACCGTGGGAAGAGCGTAATGGTGATGAAAACAGTGCGGAAGCGGTAATCCATCGTGCCAAAATGGAATTTGGCAAGATCCGCGACGGTTTTGTCATTCCATTCAATATGCCAGCCATTGTTGAACTGGGCACGGCAACGGGTTTCGACTTTGAGTTAATTGATCAGGCTGGGCTGGGTCACGATGCCCTAACCCAGGCCCGTAACCAGTTGCTTGGTATGGCGGCGCAACATCCTGCCAGCTTAGTCAGCGTGCGTCCTAATGGCCTGGAAGACACCGCGCAGTTTAAACTGGAAGTTGACCAGGAAAAGGCGCAGGCATTAGGTGTTTCACTTTCTGACATCAATCAGACCATTTCAACGGCGTTGGGTGGGACTTACGTTAACGACTTCATCGACCGTGGTCGCGTGAAAAAGGTGTATGTTCAGGCGGATGCCAAATTCCGTATGCTGCCAGAAGATGTCGATAAACTTTATGTCCGCAGCGCCAACGGCGAAATGGTGCCATTCTCGGCCTTTACCACTTCACATTGGGTGTATGGCTCTCCGCGACTGGAACGCTACAACGGTCTGCCGTCAATGGAGATTCAGGGGGAAGCCGCGCCAGGAACCAGTTCCGGCGATGCCATGGCGTTGATGGAAAACCTTGCGTCAAAATTACCTGCTGGCATTGGTTATGACTGGACGGGTATGTCGTATCAGGAACGCTTATCGGGAAACCAGGCTCCCGCTCTGGTAGCAATTTCCTTTGTGGTTGTTTTCCTGTGCCTTGCTGCACTCTATGAAAGCTGGTCAATTCCTGTCTCGGTTATGTTGGTCGTGCCGTTAGGGATTGTCGGCGTGCTGCTGGCGGCGACACTCTTTAATCAAAAAAATGACGTCTACTTTATGGTGGGCTTGCTAACGACAATTGGCTTGTCGGCCAAAAACGCTATTTTGATTGTTGAGTTCGCTAAAGATCTCATGGAGAAAGAGGGTAAAGGTGTTGTTGAAGCGACACTAATGGCAGTACGTATGCGTCTGCGTCCTATCCTGATGACCTCTCTCGCCTTTATTCTCGGCGTATTACCGCTAGCTATCAGTAACGGTGCCGGCAGTGGCGCGCAGAACGCAGTGGGTATCGGGGTAATGGGCGGAATGGTCTCTGCAACGTTGCTGGCAATCTTCTTCGTACCGGTGTTCTTTGTGGTGATCCGCCGTTGCTTTAAAGGATAAATCAGAAACATAAAGGCACTTTCGGGTGCCTTTATTATTTTCAGTGAAACCCATAAAAATTAATAAGATATTCTTCCACTCACTCTTTAAAAACTTTCTATAGTTCCCGCTCCCTTCACTATTTTTACAATTCACATAATTTGTCATTATTCATTCCGCAATATTTATAACCTCCGGTGATAAAATGGCATTCAGCTCGTTAATAAGAGAGTTAACTTATTAAGCGTTAGCGTTTATTACTGAGGTAACACCATGAAAAGATTAATTCCTGTGGCATTGCTCACCGCATTGCTGGCGGGCTGTGCTCACGATTCGCCCTGCGTTCCGGTTTATGACGATCAGGGTCGTCTGGTTCACACCAATACCTGTATGAAAGGCACGACTCAGGATAACTGGGAAACGGCTGGGGCTATTGCCGGCGGGGCAGCGGCTGTTGCTGGCCTGACGATGGGGATCATCGCTCTGTCGAAATAACTGAACAGGGCGCGGAGTTTCGCGCTCTGTTTAACGATACAGTATCTTTACATAAGATAAAATATTGCTATATTCTGCTGGCTAATTCTCTGCTGATTTAGCATGTTATATCGCGTTATTTCGCTGCTTTCGAAATAACGCATCAATTTAACTTTCACACTTCCCACCAGAAATATACTCACGCTAACAATCATTATTCTGCTTAGTAAAACACGCGTAAATATTTTGCGCCAAAATGTGGCGCATGTTTCATTTTCGCACCATTGCGGGGCGCTGTTTTTATTATTTCCTGTCTACACTCAGCTTATTGCGACGCGAAATCGGGCGCAAAAGCTGGCACTACTTTTGCTTATAAGAGGATGGCCACAGACAGGTAAAAGACGTTTCCCAAACGTCCTATAACGATAATTTTCGCCTCACAGGAAGCATTATGAAAAAGATGATGATAGCCACACTGGCTGCCGCTAGCGTGCTGCTTGCCGTTGCAAATCAGGCGCATGCTGGCGCGACGCTTGATGCCGTTCAGAAAAAAGGTTTTGTGCAATGCGGGATCAGTGATGGATTACCTGGGTTCTCTTATGCCGATGCAGACGGTAAGTTTTCAGGTATTGATGTTGATGTTTGTCGTGGTGTTGCCGCTGCTGTATTTGGTGACGACACGAAAGTGAAATATACCCCACTCACAGCAAAAGAACGCTTCACGGCTTTACAGTCAGGGGAAGTGGATTTGCTCTCCCGTAATACGACCTGGACTTCATCTCGCGACGCCGGGATGGGAATGGCATTTACTGGCGTCACTTATTACGACGGCATTGGCTTCCTGACGCACGATAAAGCGGGGCTAAAAAGCGCGAAAGAACTGGATGGCGCTACCGTCTGTATTCAGGCGGGTACTGATACCGAACTCAACGTTGCCGACTATTTCAAGGCAAACAATATGAAGTACACACCGGTGACTTTCGATCGCTCTGACGAATCAGCGAAGGCACTGGAATCTGGTCGCTGCGATACGCTGGCCTCGGATCAGTCGCAACTGTATGCCCTGCGCATCAAATTAAGCAACCCAGCTGAATGGATTGTCTTACCGGAGGTTATCTCTAAAGAACCGCTTGGGCCGGTAGTTCGTCGTGGCGATGATGAATGGTTCTCGATTGTACGCTGGACGCTTTTCGCCATGCTGAATGCTGAAGAGATGGGCATCAATTCCCAGAACGTCGATGAAAAAGCGGCTAATCCAGCAACGCCTGATATGGCACATCTGCTGGGTAAAGAAGGCGATTACGGCAAGGATCTGAAGTTGGATAATAAATGGGCCTATAACATCATCAAACAGGTGGGTAACTACTCGGAAATTTTCGAGCGTAATGTAGGTTCAGAAAGCCCGCTGAAAATTAAACGTGGGCAAAATAATCTCTGGAATAACGGCGGTATTCAGTACGCGCCGCCCGTGCGTTAAGTCGGTGTGAGGTAACGAGCGTCGCTACGGCGGCGCTCTCTTCAGCGTTATGCTTTCCGAGGTTTCTATGTCTCATCGCCGCTCAACCGTTAAAGGCTCACTCTCCTTTGCCAACCCTACGGTTCGTGCCTGGTTATTCCAGATCCTTGCCGTTGTTGCTGTTGTCGGCATTGTTGGTTGGTTATTTCACAACACTGTAACGAATCTCAGTAATCGTGGCATTACTTCAGGTTTTGCCTTTCTGGATCGCGGCGCTGGCTTCGGTATTGTCCAGCATTTGATCGATTACCAGCAGGGCGACACCTACGGACGCGTTTTTATTGTCGGCTTACTCAATACGCTACTGGTTTCTGCATTGTGTATTGTGTTCGCTTCTGTTTTGGGCTTCTTTATCGGTCTGGCGAGACTTTCGGATAACTGGCTGCTACGAAAGCTTTCCACAATTTATATTGAGATCTTCCGTAATATTCCCCCGCTGCTGCAAATCTTCTTCTGGTACTTTGCCGTGTTGCGCAATTTGCCCGGACCACGCCAGGCTGTGAGCGCGTTTGATCTGGCCTTTTTGAGCAATCGTGGGCTTTATATTCCGTCACCGCAGCTGGGAGACGGATTTATTGCGTTTATCCTGGCTGTTGTTATGGCTATAGTCCTTTCTGTTGGGCTATTCCGCTTTAATAAAACATACCAGATAAAGACCGGACAACTGCGCCGCACCTGGCCGATCGCCGCAGTGTTGATCATTGGTTTGCCTTTACTGGCGCAATGGCTTTTTGGCGCAGCACTACACTGGGATGTCCCAGCCCTACGAGGCTTTAACTTCCGCGGCGGGATGGTTTTAATTCCTGAACTGGCAGCCTTAACGCTGGCACTTTCGGTTTATACATCTGCATTTATCGCCGAGATTATCCGCGCTGGGATCCAGGCAGTGCCTTATGGTCAACATGAAGCGGCTCGGTCACTGGGATTACCCAACCCGGTTACGCTACGCCAGGTCATTATTCCCCAGGCACTGCGAGTGATTATTCCGCCGTTAACCAGCCAGTATCTCAACATCGTCAAAAACTCCTCTCTTGCCGCCGCTATTGGCTATCCCGATATGGTTTCGCTGTTTGCTGGCACCGTGCTGAACCAGACGGGGCAAGCCATCGAGACGATAGCCATGACCATGTCGGTCTATCTGATTATCAGCCTGACTATCTCGCTGCTGATGAATATCTATAACCGCCGCATCGCGATCGTTGAACGCTAAGGAGTCATGATGACAAAAGTATTGCTGTCTCAGCCCTCGCGCCCAGCGAGCCATAACTCAAGCCGCGCGATGGTGTGGGTGCGAAAAAATCTGTTCTCCAGCTGGAGCAATAGCCTGCTGACTATTGGCTGCATATGGTTGATGTGGGAACTGATCCCACCGTTGCTGAACTGGGCATTTTTGCAGGCTAACTGGGTTGGCTCAACGCGTGCCGACTGCACAAAAGCCGGTGCCTGTTGGGTCTTCATCCACGAACGATTTGGTCAGTTTATGTATGGGCTTTACCCACACGACCAACGCTGGCGAATTAACCTCGCATTACTGATTGGGCTTGTGTCGATCGCACCAATGTTCTGGAAAATACTCCCGCATCGCGGTCGCTATATTGCGGCCTGGGCGGTGATTTACCCACTGATTGTCTGGTGGCTGATGTATGGCGGTTTTTTTGGTCTGGAGCGGGTTGAAACCCGGCAATGGGGCGGGCTGACGCTAACTTTAATTATTGCATCCGTTGGGATTGCGGGGGCGCTACCGTGGGGGATCTTACTGGCGTTAGGTCGCCGCTCCCATATGCCGATTGTGCGTATCTTATCGGTCATTTTTATCGAGTTCTGGCGCGGCGTACCGCTGATTACCGTATTGTTTATGTCTTCGGTCATGCTGCCGTTGTTTATGGCAGAAGGCACCAGTATCGACAAACTGATCCGCGCGCTGGTTGGCGTGATCCTGTTTCAGTCAGCATATGTTGCGGAAGTCGTGCGAGGCGGATTACAGGCACTGCCTAAAGGGCAGTATGAAGCGGCAGAGTCGCTGGCGTTGGGTTACTGGAAAACTCAGGGGCTGGTTATTCTGCCACAGGCGTTGAAGCTGGTAATTCCTGGGCTGGTAAATACCATCATCGCACTCTTCAAAGATACCAGCCTGGTGATCATTATCGGGTTGTTCGATCTTTTCAGTAGCGTTCAGCAGGCAACCGTTGATCCCACCTGGTTGGGTATGTCGACGGAAGGGTATGTTTTCGCCGCGCTGATCTACTGGATCTTCTGTTTCAGCATGTCGCGCTATAGCCAGCATCTGGAAAAACGTTTTAACACCGGGCGTACACCGCATTGAGGACACTATGAGCCAAATTTTACTGCAACCTGCTAACGCGATGATTACGCTGGAAAACGTCAATAAATGGTATGGACAATTCCATGTTTTGAAAAATATAAATTTAACCGTGCAACCGGGAGAACGGATCGTTCTGTGTGGCCCTTCAGGTTCCGGTAAATCGACAACCATTCGTTGTATTAATCATCTGGAAGAACATCAACAGGGACGGATCGCGGTAGATGGCATCGAACTTAATGAAGATATCCGCAATATTGAGCGCGTCCGGCAGGAAGTGGGAATGGTCTTTCAGCATTTCAATCTCTTCCCTCATCTGACCGTTCTACAGAACTGTACCCTGGCACCGATTTGGGTACGCAAGATGCCAAAGAAAGAGGCTGAAGCTCTGGCGATGCATTACCTTGAGCGGGTGAGAATTGCCGAACATGCGCATAAGTTTCCCGGACAAATTTCTGGTGGTCAGCAGCAACGCGTTGCCATTGCGCGTTCGCTGTGTATGAAGCCGAAAATTATGTTGTTTGATGAGCCAACGTCGGCGCTCGATCCGGAGATGGTGAAAGAGGTGCTGGATACGATGATTGGGCTGGCGCAGTCGGGTATGACAATGTTGTGTGTAACACATGAGATGGGGTTTGCACGTACCGTCGCTGACCGGGTAATTTTTATGGATCGTGGGGAGATAGTGGAACAAGCTGCACCTGATGAATTTTTTGCGCATCCTAAATCAGAGCGTACGAGGGCATTTTTATCGCAGGTAATCCATTAATTGAATGTTAGTTCGAAAAGCAAAAAGGCCATCCTTTCGGATGGCCTTTCGCTTGATTTGATGTCTGGCAGTTCCCTACTCTCGCATGGGGAGACCCCACACTACCATCGGCGCTACG